>RCUN01000001.1_pt1 | contig 1505390 bp, 1459 predicted proteins | sample 2166181 | NCBI WGS metagenome assembly RCUN01 (sample SAMN09932603, study PRJNA488358) | compost metagenome | feature: garden; material: soil; isolation source: compost soil in crotononitrile-enriched culture | place: Germany: Experimental Botanical Garden Goettingen | collected 2016-01-27 | reverse complement strand
AAAAACACAAAAGCCCCGCCGCCAAAAGCCGCGGGGCTTTTGGCGTTCTGCGCCCATTTTCAAATTCGGCTCTGAGCGCGACCTGGCCGCCGCGTCGTTGGAAACAGATCGATGCGCACGCCACCCGGGTGGCGGCGGTGCGGCTCTGTGTGACAATGTTCGCTTAACCGCTCGGAAGCGCTCCATGAGCCTATCCCTTGCCTTCCACGGCGCGGCGGAATGCGTCACCGGATCCTGTGCGCTCGTCGCGTTCGACGGCGGACGTTTCCTGGTGGATTGCGGACTGTTTCAGGGTTCGAAGTCGCTCAAGGCCTTGAACTACGACCCCTTTCCGTTTGACGTTTCGTCGATCGACGCCGTCTTCCTGACCCACGCCCACATCGATCATTCCGGGCTGCTGCCAAAGCTGGTGCGGGCCGGCTATCGGGGACCGATCTACGCGACCCGCGCCACGCGTGACTTATGCGAGGTCATGCTGGCGGACGCCGCCGAGATCCAGGAAGGCGACGTCGCCCATCTGAACCGGCGAAACCAGAGGCGCGGGGTCTTTCCCGTGGAGCCCATCTATACGGTGGCGGATGTCGCGCCGACCCTGCGGTTGTTCCAGACGGGGAAGTTCGGCGAACTGATCGAACCTTTGCCCGGGGTGTAGGCGCGGTGGTGGCCAGCAGGTCATCTCTTGGGCGCGGCCTCCATTGAGGTGGTCGTCATGGACGACGGCAAGCCGGTGCGTCTGCTCTTCTCAGGCGACCTGGGCTCGGGCCATCAGCCCTTGCTGCCGAGCCCGGACGGCCCGGTCGGGGTGGATCATGTCATCCTGGAATCCACCTATGGCGACCGCGTTCGCGAAGACCTGACGCCGAAGGCGAGGCGGCGGATTCTAACGGAGGAGGTGCGGCAGGCCGATGCCGGCCTTCGCCGTGGGGCGCGCCCAGGAATTGATCCTCGACCTGCTGGCGGTGATGCGCGACGCCCCGGAGCTGGCGGGGGACATCTTTCTGGATTCACCCCTGGCCATCGAGGCCACCGATGTCTTCCTGCGCCGGGGCTGGAACGTCGAGGCGGACGAGAACCCCTACCTTGAACTCCGCCACGCGCTACGCCTGCGCTATCTGATGCGGCCTCAGGAGAGCGACGGGCTGGAGCGGCTGCGCGACTGGCATGTCATTCTGGCGGGCAGCGGCATGTGCGACGCTGGCCGTATCCGGCGCCATCTGAAGCGGCTGCTCTGGCGGCGCGAGACAACCGTGTTGATCACCGGCTTCCAGGCGGCGGGAACCCTGGGTCGCGTGCTTCTGGAAGGGCGACGGTTCGTGCGCATCCAGGGCGACGACGTGCGCGTCAATGCGCGCATCCGCCAGATGGACGCCTATTCCGCCCACGCCGACGCCGTCGGCCTGACGGCCTGGCTGAAGGCGCGCGAGCCGGTGGCTGGCAAGGTCTTCCTGGTCCACGGCGAGCCTGACGCCCGCCTGGGACTGGCGGCCCGTCTGTCGGCGGCGGGGAGGGACGAGCAGACCATCGTCTCGCCCGGCCTGGACCAGGCCTATGCTCTGACCCCGAGGGCGGCGGAACCCCTGGAGGGCGGCGGGCGCCTGACGCCCGGCGCTGCGGGAAGGCCCGACTGGCGCAACGGCCGCGCCGAACTGCTCGGCGACATCAATGCAGTCTTGCAGGGCGCGCCCGACGATGCAGCGCGCGAGGCCCTGATCGCGCGGCTGCGAACAGCCCTGGGCCTGTCGCCCCGTTTGAACGTCGCCGCCGCCCTGGCGCAGGCCGTCACGTCCGAAGGCCAGGGCCGCTCCAAACAAGGAGGTTCGCATGAAACAGGCGCTGATCGTCGGCCACCCCCGGGCCCGTAGCTTCACCCTGGCCATGGCGGAGGCCTATGCCGCAGCGGCGCGAGAGGAGGGGGCTGAGGTGGTCGTGCGCGACCTCTATCGTCTGGGGTTCGACCCGCTGCTGCGGGCCGACGAACTGCCGGACCATGAGGGCTTTCAGCCGCGCGCCGACGTCTTGAGCGAAGGCGCCGTCATCGGCGACGCCGACGTCTTCGCCTTCTTCTATCCGCTCTGGTTCAACGCGCCGCCGGCCATGCTCAAGGGCTATGTCGAGCGGGTCTTTTGCATGGGGTTCGGCTATTCCTCGTTCGGTCTGGACGGCAATCAGCCGATGTTTTCCGGGCGGAGACTGGTCAGCTTCACCAGTTCAGGCGCGCCCCAACACTGGGTGGAGCGCTCGGGCGCATGGGCCGCCATGCGAAAGCATTTTGACGACCATCTGGCGAGCGTGACAGGATTGGATCTGATCGGCCACCACAATATCGGGGGAGTGGCGCCGGGCATGCGGGCGGATGTGGTCTCCGGACATGCCCGGACCGTCGCCGCGATAGCCGCGCAGATCGCTCATGGCGGGCGCTGACCGGGGGCAATGCTACCGTCAGCGGCCTGTATAGCCGGCCTCGGTGACGAGTTCGGCGCTTGCGACGAACCTAGCCTCTTTAGGCGCCATTTAGACCGTGCCCCGAAGCCAGATAGAAAGACCGTCCCGTGTCGAACACGGGACGGTATTGACGCGCAATTGTCGAATATTGACTATCAGCCTTCGATGAAGGCCAGCAGGTCGGCGTTGATAACGTCGGCATTGACGGTGGCCATGCCGTGCGGATAGCCGGGATAGACCTTCAACTGGCCGTTCTTCAGCAGTTTGATGGCCTTGTAGGCAGAGTCTGCGATCGGCACGACCTGGTCGTCGTCGCCATGCAGGATCAGGGTAGGAATCTCGATTGATTTCAGATCCTCAGTGAAATCCGTCTCCGAGAAGGCCTTCACCCCGTCGTAGTGAGCTTTGGCGCCGCCCATCATGCCTTGACGCCACCAGTTGTCGATCACCCCGGCGACCGGCTCAGCGCCCGGCCGGTTGAAGCCGTAGAAGGGGCCGGCCGCCACGTCGCGATAGAACTGGGCGCGGTTCTTGGCCACGCCCTCACGGAAGCCGTCGAAGACCTCAATCGGCAAGCCTTCCGGATTGGCCTCGGTCTTGAGCATGATCGGCGGTACGGCGCCGATCAGAACCGCCTTGGCCACGCCGCGTCCGGCGCCATATTTTGCGACATAGCGAGTCACTTCGCCGCCGCCGGTGGAGTGGCCGATGTGGACGGCGCCCCTCAGGCCCAGCGCCGCGACGACGGCTTCCACGTCGGCGGCGTAGTGATCCATGTCGTGGCCTTCGGACACCTGGGTCGAGCGCCCGTGCCCGCGTCGGTCATGGGCGATGACGCGGTAGCCCTCGTTGACGAAAAACAGCATCTGGGCGTCCCAGTCGTCCGAACTGAGCGGCCAGCCGTGATGGAAGACCAGGGGGCGACCGTCGCGCGGCCCCCAGTCCTTGTAGAAGATGTCGACGCCGTCGGTGGTGGTGGTGACGAAGGGCATGGGGAGGCTCCTTGGAGAAGGGTTTGAAACGCTTACATAGCTTCAGGCGGCGTCGACGAGGACGATCTCGCTGTCAGACAGGGCTGTGACCACAAGGATCTCCACATCGCGAACGGCGATGCCGTCACGTGCGTTCCCTTGTACCCCGTTGACCTCGATGGAGCCCTTGGCCGGCACCAGATACGCGCGCCGCTGGACGCCCAGCGGATACTCGGCCGTCTCGCCTGCCTTCAGCGTGGCCGCCACGACGCGGGCGTCGGTTCGGAGCGGCAAGGCGTCGACGTCGTCCTCAAAGCCTGAGGCCAGGACCACGAACTGTCCAGCACGTTCCCCCTTGGGAAAGGGCTTGGCGCCCCAGCTGGCGTCTTCGCCGCGACGGGTCGGCTCGATCCAGATCTGGAAGATGCGAGTGGTTTCGGATTCCAGGTTGAACTCGGAATGGCGGACGCCGTTGCCGGCGCTCATGACCTGAACGTCGCCGGCCTCGGTTCGGCCGCGGTTGCCCAGGTTGTCCTCGTGGGTGATGGCGCCGTCGCGGACATAGGTGATGATTTCCATGTCCGAGTGCGGGTGGGACGGGAAGCCTGTTCCGGCCTGGATTTCGTCGTCGTTCCAGACCCGCAGCGAGCCCCAGCTCATGCGCTTGGGATCATAGTAGTTGGCAAACGAGAAGTGGTGCTTGGCGTTCAGCCAGCCGTGGTTCTCGCCGCCGAGGCTGTCGAAGGAGCGCAGTTCGATCATGGTCCTGATCCTGAATGTCTGGCAGAGGCCGGAACTGCCCGGCGCTCTTGTGTGAAGTCAGGATAGCCATCAGGGTGAGTTCAGAAATAGAAACGAATGAAACTCATCGTTTCGGAGAATTGATGTCCAAACTGCCCGATCTCGAAGCCATGGCCATCTTCGCCAAGGTCGCTGAAACCCAGTCCTTCTCGGGCGCGGCGGACGCCCTGACCCTGTCCAAGGCGACGGTGTCCAAGGCCGTGTCGCGACTGGAGCTTCGCCTGGGCACGACCTTGCTGCACAGGACGTCCCGACGCTTCTCTCTGACGGATTCCGGGCGATCTCTGGCTGCCAGAGCCAGTCAGATGGTGGCCGAGGCAGAGGCCGCCGAGGGCGAGGCGCTGGATCAGGCCGTCACGCCGCGCGGGTTGGTGAGGCTGGCCGCGCCCATGTCTTTCGGCATGGCCTATGTCGCGCCGGCCTTGCCCGAGTTTCTGGCGACCCATCCTGATGTGTCGGTGGATCTGCATCTGTCGGACGCGACCGTGGATCTGGTCGGAGAAGGCTTTGACTGCGCCCTGCGTATTGCGTCGTTGCCGGATTCGACGCTTACAGCTCGCAAGCTAAGGCCGGTTCGTCGCCATCTGGTAGCCTCGCTAGGCTATCTGGAGCAACGCGGCCGTCCGGCCCATCCTGATGATCTCGCCCGTCATGCCTGCCTCGGCTACGCCTACCTGCCCAGCGGCGAGACATGGCGACTGGTCCACAAGAGCGGGGAAGAGGTCGTGGTGCGTCCAAGAGGCCCGCTGCGCGCCAACAACGCGGACGCCTTGACGGCGGCCCTTTGCGCGGGCCTGGGCATAGCAGTTCAACCGGACTTCATCTACGGACCCGACGTCGCCGAGGGGCGGCTGGAGACCGTCATGACGGATTGGGCGCTGGCGCCAATTTCCTTGCATCTCGTGGCTCCGGGCGGCGGGCCTCGTCCAGCCCGTGTCGCTGCGCTGATGGATTATCTGACGAAGCGCTTTTCGGCCTAGAGACCCGTTCTGACCTGGCCGACCAGTCACCCTTGGTCCTATGCTAGAGCTTTTCGGCACATAGCACGACGCGTGCGCCGTGCAGACCGCGGCCAGGCCTGTGCGTCTTGGTCGCCGCTTGACCTCCAAATTCAGGGAAAGACCCGGCAGGGGAGGCCTCATGGCCCTGTTCTCACCAGCCAGCTTAAAGGCGGCGCAAGCGCCGTGTGCGTGTGGGGAGGATGAAACGTCGTGGCTGGTTGCTGGGTCGTGGGAAGGCGCGGCTTGGAGGCCGACGCTATAGTCGACGGAAGTCAGCGGGCTTGAGGCCGTGGCGCTTGAGCTTATCGTATAGTGTTTTGCGAGGAATTTTTAGTTGCAGGAGCGTCTCATTGACGTCTCCGGCCACGCTTTCAAGCGTGTCGCGAAGGATGCGCCCTTCGAAGCGGGCGATCCGATCGGCAAGGCCGCTGTCCGGCTGTCCCCCCAGGTCGCCATGATTTTCCAGGCCAAGGGCGAAGCGCTGGGCGAAATGGGACAGTTCCCGAATATTGCCGGGCCAGGACGAGTCCAGCAGTTGCAATCGCACTTCGTCGGTGATGACCGGCACGAGGCCGTCCGGGCCGACCTGCGAACGCGCAAGCAGGTTGGCGAAGAGCAGCGGGATGTCTTCGCGGCGCTCTCTAAGAGGGGGCATGCGCAGGCGCACGGCGTTGAGGCGGTAATAGAGATCCTCTCGCACCCGGCCTTGGGCGACCGCCTCGCTCAGGTCGCCGGTCGAGGAAGCCAGGATACGCAGGTCCACGACGCGGGGGGCGTCGGACCCGATAGGCTGGATCTCACGTTCTTCGATGACGCGCAGCATCTTGACCTGAACAGACAGCGGCATGGTGTCGACAGCGTCGAGAAAGAGCGTGCCGTTGTTGGCTCGTTCGACATGTCCGATACGGCGGCGCGTGGCCCCCGCGAAGGCGCCGAGTTCATGTCCGAACAACTCGCTCTCGATCAGTTCCTCGGGCAGGGCGCCGCAGTTTACCGCGACGAAGGGCTGTGGACGACGTCGGCCGTTGAAGTGAAGGGCGCGGGCGACGGCTTCCTTGCCGGATCCCGTCTCACCCTCGATCAGGACGTCCATGCGCGCGTCGGCGATCTGGGTGATCGTAGCCCGCAAGCGCCGGATCGCGCGGCTTTCGCCCAATAGCGGCAACGCCAGCCCGGCTTCGGACGACAGTGCGATCAACCGGCGATTGTCGAGAACGAGAGCTCGCTTTTCGAGCGCCCTCTTCAGGCTTTCATGCAGACGTTCAAATGCGAAAGGCTTGGCTACGAAGTCATAGGCGCCGGCGCTCATGGCGGCCACGGCTTCAGCTATGTCGCCGTGGCCGGTGATCAGGATGACGGGGAGGCCGGCATCCATGGCCAGCAAGCGGCTCAGCACCTGCCGGCCATCCATTCCGGGCATGCGCAGGTCGGTGACGACCACGCCAGCAAAGTCAGTGTTGATCTCGGCCAGAGCCGCAGTTGCGGACCGGAAGGCGCGAACAGTCAGGTTTTCAAGCTCCAGTCGCTCGGCCAGGGCGGCGCGAAAGTCGTCATCATCTTCGATCAGGGCGACGGTATCGAGACGCGCAAAGTCCATCACGCGGTCCTCAGGGTGACGACGAATACGGCGCCGGTGTCGCTCGGACGCAGCACCAACTCACCCTTGAAGGCGGCGACGATGTCGCGGCTGATGACCAGTCCCAAGCCCAATCCATTGACCTTGCTAGTGACGAAGGGGGTGAAGAGCTGTTCACGGATCGCTTCTGATAGTCCTGGTCCGTTGTCGGCGACTATCAACTGCACCTGATCCCCAATTCGTTTGACGGACAGGCTGATGGCGGGGGCCTGTGTGCCTTCCAGGGCCTCCAGGGCGTTCTGCAGCAGATTGACGATGACCTGTTCGAGACGGAAGCGATCGGCCATGACGATAGCCTCGGAATCCTTGTGTCGGATCAGGCGGACTCCCGCCTGACGTAACCGACCACCTAGCAGCAGCAGGGCGCCATCGACGGCTTCATTCACTGACACCGATGACACGCCAGGTTCGCTCTTGCGCGAGAAGGCTCGCAATTCCTGGGTAATGGCGCCGATGCGGGTGGTCAGGTCGCCGATGCGGCCGAGCGCGCGGACCGTCTTGGGAATCTGACCTCGTTCCAACCAGGCGGAGGCGGTTTCGGCCTGGGTCAAGATCGCGGCGACGGGCTGGTTGATTTCATGCGCCACGCCGGCGGCGATCTGTCCCAGCGCCGCCAGCTTTCCGGCCTGAACCAGTTCGTGGCGCAGGGCCTCGCGGCTGGCCTCGGCGCGCATTCGTTCCTCGATCTGACGGTTCAGCGCCTCGTTGGCCTCGCTGAGGTCGCGGGTGCGTTCGGCAATGCGGTGTTCCAGGTCCTGACGAGCAGCTTCCGCCGCGCGATGGCGTGCGGCGGCTTGCTGGCGGCGGCGCAGCAGGACGGCCAGAACCCCGAAGGTCAAGGTGATGATCAGGGCGGCGATGGCCCGGGCGTTCGCCACGGCCGTCTCGATCACCCCGCGCGTGGGCGTCAGCAAATGCAAGGTCCAGCCTGCGGTCGCGGTTTGAGATGAGGCGTGCATCCAGTGGCGACCGGCGCCGTCGATGGGGGTGTCGACCAACCGGGAGCGTCCGTCTGACGGTGTCTGGAAGTTCAAGGGCGTCAGGGCGCCGTGCCCCAAGGTCTGGTCGGCCAAGGTTAATCGGCGGCTGGCGGCGTCCATCGGCCGCAGTGTGCGAAAACGCCAGGCCGGGACGCTGGTGATCAGGATCACGCCGCCGGGGTCGGCCACATAGGCCGGTTCACCTGAGGCGCGCCATTCGGCCTCCAGGGCGTCGAACTCGACCTTGACCACCACCACGCCCAAGGCGCTGCCGCCACGATCCGAGACGCGTCTGGCCAGGAAGAGGCCAGGCGTTCGGCTGACCGTGCCCAGTGCGAAGAACTCGGCGGAGCCTTCGGCCATGGCTTTTATAAAGTAGGGGCGGAAACTGTAGTCGGCCCCGACGAAGCTGATCGGTTGACGCCAGTTGCTCGCGGCGCGCGTCACGCCATCGGCGGCGATGACATAGATGGCAGAGGCGCGCGTCTGATCGGCCAGAATTTCAAGCCGCTGATTCAGCGTCGTGGCATCGACGCCCTCCAGCGGGTTCAGCAGGCGCGTCACTTCAGGATCCGTGGCCAGGGCGGGCGGCAGGGATCGATACTTCTCCAGCTCGCTCCGCAGTACCGCTGCGTGAAGCGCGGCGGCGTTTTCCGACTGACGAGCCAGTGTGGCCTCAGCGCTGCGGCGCGCCGTCTCGCCCGCAGCGTAGGCGCCCGCAAGGCTGGCTAATAACCAGACCAAAGCCACCACGATCAACGCCTGGCGGTTTCGCAAATGAGACGGTGTTGTCGCGTGCATGGCGGCCAGATTGAGCATGAGAATGTGTGCGATATTTCGCACAAACAGGCCATGTTTTTGAGTGGATTTTCGCACGTTCTGTGCCGAAAAAATCGCTACAGGTAAAACAAAGCCAATAATATCAATCTATTACAAGATTTCTTATGTCGTATTGGCCGCCTGCGGACGCTGACGCAGACTGACGTTCAAGCGTGACGAAGAGCACGTTGAGGAAATCCGCGAGCATCCGAGCTCGCTGTCAGGAGCGACCTTCTTGATCCCCATCGCGTCAGAGACGGCGACCGTCGTGCGTCGCCCCTTCTATCGGCATCTCTATTTCCAGGTGCTGGTCGCCATCGTCCTCGGCGGCGCCATCGGTCACTTCTGGCCGACGTTCGGCGAGAGTCTGAAGCCGCTTGGCGATGGTTTCATCAAGCTGGTGAAGATGGTCATCGCACCCGTCATCTTCCTGACCATCGTCACCGGCATCGCCGGGATGCGCGATATCGGCAGGGTCGGTCGGGTGGCCGCCAAGGCTTTTGGCTATTTCCTGGTCTTCTCGACGCTGGCCCTGATTGTCGGGCTGATCGTCGCCAATGTCGTTCAGCCGGGCAGAGGGCTCAATATCGACCCCGCCAGCCTGGATGCCGGCGCGGTGTCACAGTACGCCCAGGCTGCACATGAGACCACCATCATTGGTTTCCTCACAAGCATTATCCCCGACACGGTGGTCAGTGCATTCTCGACGGGCAACATCTTGCAGGTGCTGTTCGTTTCCATCCTGTTCGGCATCGCCCTGGCCATGATCGGTGATTTGGGCAAGCCGGTGCTGACCTTCCTGGAATCGGTAAGCGCAGCCTTCTTCAAGCTGGTCGCCATACTGATGAAGGCCGCTCCTATCGGCGCCTTCGGGGCGTTCGCCTTCACCATCGGCGCCTATGGCATTGCTTCAGTGGCGAATCTGTTCGCGCTGATCGCCACCTTCTATGTGACGGCCATCATCTTCGTGGTCGGCGTGCTGGGTCTGGTGGCGATCGCCAACGGCTTCAACATCCTTAAGCTGATCCGCTATCTGAAAGAAGAACTGCTGCTGGTGCTGGGCACCTCCAGCTCCGAGGCGGCTTTGCCGAGCCTGATCTCCAAGATGGAGCGGGCCGGCGCCTCCAAGTCGGTCGTCGGTCTTGTCGTGCCGACGGGCTATTCGTTCAATCTGGACGGCACCAACATCTACATGACGATGGCGGCCCTGTTCATCGCCCAGGCGCTGAACATCGATCTCAGTCTGCAGGATCAGGTCCTGTTGCTGCTGGTGGCCATGTTGTCCTCGAAGGGCGCCGCGGGCATCACCGGGGCGGGATTCATCACGCTGGCGGCCACGCTGTCGGTGGTCCCCACCGTCCCGGTCGCCGGCATGGCGCTGATTCTGGGCATCGACCGCTTCATGAGCGAGTGCCGGGCCCTGACCAACTTCATCGGCAATGCGGTGGCGACCATCGTCGTCGCCCGCTGGGAGGGCGAACTGGACCGCGATGCGCTGAAGGCTGCGCTGGACGGCGGGCCTCAGCCCTTGGCGGCGGCGCCTGATCCAGCGGCGGGGCCTGGCGACGATCTCGTCCTCGCTGACGACTGAAACAACAAGAATTTCAAAACCGCGACCGTCGGCAACAGGCGGCGCAAAGGGAGTGGAAAATGAAAATGCATTCGAAGATCGCCTTGATGGCGACGACAGCCTCTGCGGTCCTGTTCGCGGGGGTGGCGCAGGCACAAGAGGCGTCTTCCGTCGGCGGCGGCGAGCAGGCCTCCCAAGTCGAGGACGTGGTTGTCGTCGGCACCAATATCCGCGGCGCCCGAACCACGGCGGCCCTGCCTGTGGTGGTGGCGGACCGCGAGCAGATCGAGGCCACCGGCGCCACGACCGGGGATGAACTGCTGCGCACCATTCCGCAGATGGGCGACGTCCTGTTCGACTCGGCCAACAACCCTCAAACCTCGAACTCGGCGCGGGGCGACGTCAACTCGGTCAATCTGCGCTCGCTGGGCGTGGGCAACACCCTGGTTCTGTTGAATGGTCGTCGTCTGGTGCAGCACCCGACCAGTCAGGGCACCTCGGACACCGGCACGGTCCCGGTGCTCAGCTATAACTCCAACGCCATCCCCGTTTCAGGTCTGGAACGACTGGAAGTGCTGCTGGACGGCGCCGCCGCCATCTATGGCGCGGACGCGGTGGCGGGCGTGGTCAACACTGTGCTGCGCGATAACATCGACGGTCTGACGGTCAGCGCCCGCTACGGCGGCGCTGAGGGCACGCAGATGCGCGACACCGAGTTCAACCTGTTCGCGGGCAAGAACCTCGAGCGAGGCAATGTCTCGCTCTTCGCCAACTACGCCCAGCGCACGGCCTTATGGGCGTCGGATCAGGACTTCACCCGTTCGGACGATATTCGGCCCCTGTTCGCGGATTACGCCGACTTCGCCGGGGTTCAGTCGCTGGACGGCCGGTCTTCGCACACGCCTTGGGCGCGTCTGTCGGTGGGGTCGCGGGCGGTGATCCGTTCCAACGGGACCGCCGTGACCAACTCGGCCGGCGCCTTCCGTTTCCAGCCGTCCAGCTTCGGCTGCGGCGTAAGCGTCGGAAACGATATCTGCATCGCCAGCGGCAACCACAACTTCAACACCACCAATCGCGAGATGCGTTACGACACGCGTCATGAGACGACGGTCCGCCCCTCGGTCGAGCGGTTGAACCTATTCCTGACCGGTCGCTACGACCTGACTGACGCGGTCGAGGCCTTTGGCGAGATCGGCTATTACAGCGCGCACAGCCGCGCGGTTCAGCCGCCGGTGGTCAACCTGAACCAGATCTGGATTCCGGCCAGCAACTATTACAATCCGTTCGGCCCGGTCGCCTTCGCCGACGGTTCGGCCAATCCCAACCGTTTGCCGGGTCTGACCGGCGTTCCAACCGCCGGTCTTCCGGTGTTGATGACCAACTACCGCTTCGTCGATACGGGCTTCCAGGTGGTCAAGGTCGACAACTATCAGGCGCGCCTGCTGGGCGGCCTGCGTGGCGAATGGCGCGGCTTCGACTGGGAGGCGGCCCTGGTCTATTCGGAGGCGGAGGCAGAGGATGTCTCGCCCAACATCAACATGACGGCGCTGCAACAGCAGATGGCTCTGTCCACGCCCGCCGCCTACAACCCCTTCAGCGGCGGCTGTGTCGCCACTACCAGCTATGGCGACTGCTCGCCCAGTTCGCGAGCGGCGATCGACGCTGTCGTCTTCGACATGCGCCGCCTTTCACGCACCACCCTGACGATGGCTGACTTCAAGCTGTCGCGGGGCGACTTGTTCGACCTGCCGGCCGGGTCTGCGGGCATGGCTGTCGGCATCGAGGCGCGCCGCGAGACCCAGAGTGATGATCGCGACGCCAATGTGGACGGCGCCTTCACCTTTACCGACATGGTGACGGGCGAAACCAACCTGTCCAACGTCTCGGCCGTGAGCCCCAACCCCGACACCCAGGGCAGCCGCGAAGTCTTCTCGACCTATATCGAGTTCGCTGTTCCGCTTGTCTCGCCCGAGATGAATATTCCGCTGATCTATCAGTTGGATATGCAGCTGGCAGGGCGCTACGAGCACTATTCGGACTTCGGTTCCGTGGCCAAGCCCAAGGTGGCCGTGGCCTGGGACGTCGTGCCGGGCGTCCGCCTGCGCGGCTCCTACTCCGAAGGTTTCCGCGCCCCGAACCTGGAACAGACCAACGCCACCCAGTATTCGCGTCTGGCCAGCGGCGTTGACTATGTCCGCTGCGAAGCCGACCTGCGTGCGGGCCGCATCGCCAACTTCTCAGCCTGTGCCCAGAACACTTCGGGCGCGTCTCTGCTGGTCGCGGGCAACCCGGATCTGGAGCCGGAGGAAAGCACCAACAGCTCCTATGGCCTGGTGCTGCAACCGTCCTTTATCCCTGATCGCTTCGGCGCCTTCACCTTCACGGTTGATCGCTGGCGCATCGAACAGGAGAAGATCGTCGGCCTGCTGGGCGCGCAGACAGCCTTGGCCCTGGACTATCTGAATCGCGTGGAGGGCGGCTCCAACCCGCTGGTGAACCGTCGCGCCGCCACGCCCGAGGACATCCTGCTGTTCGAAGGCACCGGCCTGACGCCGGTGGGCGAGGTGATCTCGATCAACGATCGCTTCATCAACCTGCAGCCGCAGACGGTCAGCGGGCTGGACTTGGGGATGAACTGGTCGCTGCGCCGCACGCGCTTTGGCACTTTTACCGTCAATGTGAACGCCAGCAAGCTGGATGAATTCGCTCGCGATCCTGGCGACATCGTCAACGCCCTGTACGCCGCCCGCGCCGACGGCACGATCAACGCCGGAACCACCTTGCCGGAAACAACCCAACTGGTCGGCCAGAACGGTCGACCGGAGTGGCGGGTCAACGCCAGCCTGACCTGGCGCAAGGGTCCCGTCCGCGCCGGGGTGTCCAGCCAGTATATCAGCGACTTTGACCAACCCGGCCTGCTGGGCGCATCAAACGAGGCTTGGGTGGTCGACTCGCGTCAGACGATCAATGCCTATGTGGACTATGAGTTCGCGGCGGAGACCCGGCTGCGTCTGGGCGTGCGCGACCTGACTGACCAAGGGCCGCCGTTGGCCGATGGCGGTTATCGCGGCACGGTGCACAGCCCCTGGGGCCGTTACTGGTACGTCAACGCCAGCAAGTCGTTCTGATTACCGGGAGGCGAGGGATGCGCATGTTCAGGATCGCTGCGAGCACGTTTGCTGTCACGCTTGCAGGCGCGTCCTTCGCCGCTGCTCAGGATGCGCCGACGGTCTCCGCACTGTCGGCGCCCGCCCCGGCCGTCTGCCCTGATTTTCTTCCTCAGCAGGCGCGCTGCTGGTCGGGGCAGGCGGCCAAGGGCGGCTACTACTGGATTGCGGTGCCGGAACATTGGAATGGATCCCTGATCGTCCACGCCCACGGCGGACCGCGCACGGGCGCGCCCAAGGCCAATGATCCGCTGGAGGATCTGGAACGCTTCTCCATGACGGTGAAGGAGGGGTTTGCCTGGGCCGGCTCGACCTATCGTCGCGGCGGTTACGGCGTGCGCATGGCGGCCGAGGACACTGACGACTTGCGCCAAATCTTCTGGGAGGCTTTTGGGCGACCGCGCCGCACGATCCTTCATGGTCAGTCCTGGGGCGGCAATGTCGCGGCCAAGGCAGCCGAGCTTTACGCGCGTGATGCGGAGGGGCGGGTGGTCTGGGACGGCGTGGTGCTGACCAGCGGCGTTTTGGCGGGCGGGACCGAGGCCTACAAATTCCGCGCCGATCTGCGCGCCGTCTATCAGTATTATTGCCAGAACCATCCGGCAGCCGACGAGGTCCAGTACCCCGTCTGGCAGGGCCTGCCCGAAGGCGTCCGCATGACCCGCGCCCAACTGGCCGAACGTGTGAAGGCCTGCACCGGCGTCGGCCTGCCCTACGCAGGGCGTTCGCCCGAGCAGAAGCAGCGGTTGGCGGATATCCTCAACGTGGTGGGCATCCAGGAAGAGCAGTTGGTTCCCCATCTGGCCTGGAGCACTTTTCTGTTTCAAGATCTGGTGCAGCGCCGGCTGGATGGGCTCAATCCCTTCTCAAACATTGACGCCGTTTATGCCGGATCGCATGACGACGAGGCTTTGAACGCGGGGGTGCAACGCTTCGCCGCGGATCCGATGGCGTTGGCGCGTCTGGCCTATGATGCTGATCTGTCTGGCCTCATTGTCGCACCGACCGTGACCATTCACGGCAAATACGATCCCACTGCCTTTGTCTCCAATCAGGCCGTCTATCGCGAAAGGGTGGCTGCGGCGGGTCAGTCAGACCTCCTCGTGCAAACCTACACCAATGAGGCGGAGCATAGCGCCCTTAGCGCCCCGGAATACGTGGCTGTCTTTGACGCGCTGATGGAATGGATAGACAATGGCGCCAAGCCGGATGCCCGCTCGGTAACGACACTCTGCGAAGCCGCCCGCCCTCGCTATGGTGGGGCCTGCCTGTTTGACGAAAGCTATAGTCCAGCCGCGGGGTTGTGACGTTCAGGCTCCAAGTGGATCGACGCGGTCCGCGCGGGCGGGTCGCGAGGCCTGTGCTTGAACAGTTTAATGGGCGGGAAGTTGGCCAGGCGGCCATGGAGGAAGGCCCGGCAGCGATGGTTGGGCGTCAGTATGCGCGCGTTGTCTCAAGGCGTCAGCGGCGGCCATTCGGCTGTGGACGCCGAGCAGGCGAAAGGCGGCGGTGACGTGAACCTTGACCGTGCTTTCGGAGATCGACAGGGCGCGCGCGATCTCCTTGTTCGACTTTCCGGTTGTTAAAAGAGTCAAAACCTCGCGCTGGCGATGGGTCAGGAACGAGCTGTGGTCGCCGTCTTCGGGCGGGGCCGATAATGCGCTCTGCCGCAAATCGGCTAAGGCAGGCGGGACATAGATATTGCCGTCGATGACGGTGCGGAATCCGGCGGCGATCTCGGCGGCGGATGCCTGCTTGGGCAGGTAGCCGTGCGCGCCGGCGGCCAGGCTGTCGAGGATCGAGCGGCGGTCGTCGGGCCACCCGATGACCATGACCTTCACCTTCGGAATGTGATCGCGGAGGCGCCGTAAACCCTTTAATTCATGCATTCCGGGCAAGGCTAGATCCAGAGCCAGGACGCCGACGCCGGCCGCATCGGAAAGGCCGTTGAGCAGGCTTCCATAGTCCGACGCCTCGCGAATATCGGTGACGGACAAATGGCTTTGCAGCGTGGCGGCAAGGCCGGCTCTGTATAACGGGTGGCCGTCCGCCACCATGATCGTTTCCATCTATCGCCCTATCCCAGCAAGCAGGACGTCCCCAACGTTCCATGCAGTCCTTATCTCTCCTGACGATGATCGTGATGCCGAGCTTTGTGAAGGCCAAAAAACAGACGTATTTTAATACTGATCGATGTTAAGTTAAATTTAGACGATATAAAATGTTTCTTTTTACAGTGCGGATCGTGTCCGCGGTGAAATGAGTGTTTCAGTTCTCTATCTTTTGTTGAAGAATGACCAGTCTGTTTGCTCAGTGCTCTCTTCCTGCGCGCCACAGCGTTTGGGTCAGCGGTTCCAGAAGATAGGTCAGAGCGCTGCGCTTGCGTAACGGCACCATCACCTCGGCGGGGAGTCCGGCGCGAAGACCAGAGGCCCCCCGCGCCTTGTTGATCTTGGCCAGTTCCGATGGGGGGACCGTCACTTCGACCTCGAAGTAATGGGCGCCCGTTCTGTCATCCTCGAAGCTGTCGGCCGAGACGCGTGAGATTGCGCCTTGAAGAATAGGCAGGTTCCGGTCCTGAAGGGCGGTGAACCGAACCTGGGTCTTCATGCCGATCTCGAGGTCGTCTGCGTCCGTGGGGGCGGCTTTGACCTCCACCACCAGAGCCCGGTCTTGGGGCACGATCTCCATGATGGTGGCTCCAGCGGCGGCGACGCCGCCGACGGTGAAGGCGGTCAGGCCGACGACCTTGCCGCCTGCCGGGGCACGGATCACCGAGCGGGCGACCTGTTCACGGGTTGCAGCCAGCTTGGGTTGCAGTTCGTCCAGACGGGCCTCTACCTCGCTGAGATGGGTCGCGACCTCCTCCAGCTTGGCACGGTCCAGAGAGACGATCTGCAGCCGGGTCTCGCCAATCGCTTCGCCGACACGGGCTGAATCGGCGCTCAGCGCGCCATGCTGGCCGTCCAGTTCGGCGGCGCTCCGTTCCATGGCGCGAATGCGGTTCTTGGCGACGAAACCGTCGGGCAGGAGTTCGCGCAGACCCTCCAGTTCCTCGGCCAAAAGTCGCTGCTGTTCGAGGTTCGAGCTCATCTGACGACCTAGGCCGCCGACCTGTTCGGCATGCTGGCGCATCCTTTGGCTCAGGACGGCGCGTTCGGTCTGGATGGAGTCGCGCCGCGCCTGCAGCAGTCGCTGCTGGCCTTGAAGGGCCTCGCGACCCAGAGCCTGATCCGCTTCGGAATAGGTGGCGAACTCGATCGGTTCGGCCAGGCTGGACAGGCCGTCACGTTCGGCGATCAGGCGGGCGCGACGCGCCAGGAGGGCGATCATCTCGCTGGTCAGGCCGCGTTCGGCGGCGACCAGTTCGGGCGTGGCGATCCGCAGCAGGGGTTGGCCGATCCGAACCGTCTGGCCCTCGCGTACATAGATGTCGGTGATGACGCCGCCGTCGCGATGTTGGACCACCTGCCGGTTGCCCGACACCGCGACCATGCCCTGGGCCATGGCGCCGGCGTCGAGCGGAGTGAGGGCGGCCCAGCCCAGGAGGCCGACAAAGAAGGTCCCCGCCACGATCAGGCCGATACGTCGTTCCCAGTGGGGTGCGTCCAGGTTGTCGTCGTGCGGGCTGGCGCGGGGGCGTTCGCAGGAGGTTCCGGTCATGTCCCTACCTCGGCTTCATGGAGACAACATTGGCGGTCGCGCGGGCGGCTTCGAGGGCGTCTCGCACTTCAGCCTGGGGTCCCTGATGTTCGATCACGCCCTGGACCAGAACCGCCAGGCGATCGACATTTCGCAGGATAGAGGAGCGATGGGCGACGATCAGGATGGCCGCGTCGCGCGCCTTGGCGGTGTTCATAGCCTTCTGCAGGGCCTGCTCGCCTTCAGCATCAAGCGCCGAACTGGGCTCGTCGAGGATCAGCACCTTGGGGTCGCCATAGAGGGCGCGGGCCAGTGCGATCCTCTGAGCCTGGCCCCCGGAAAGGCCGCGCCCGCCCTCGCCGACGCGGGCGTTGTAGCCGCCGGGCAGGTGCAGGATCATCTGGTGAACGCCGGCCTGGATCGCGGCGTGAACGACGCCGCGCTCGATCTCATCCTGGGGCGCGCCGCGATGGGCCGCGAAACGGGAGATGTTTTCGCCGACGGTGCCGGCGAACAGAGCGCTGTCCTGCGGCAGGTAGCCTATGTGACGGGCCAGTTCCTCGGGATCCCAGTCCTGGAAGCTGGCCCCGTCGATGCGGACATCGCCCCCGTCGGGAGACAGGGCGCCGGCGATGATCTTGGCCAGGGTGGATTTGCCCGCGCCGGAAGGCCCGACCAGACCCAGGACATCGCCGGGGATCAGTTTGAGCGACACCGAACGCAGCAGGTAGGCGCTGCCCTCGGGATTGCGCACGGCGACGCAGTTCAACTCCACATGGCCTTCCGGGTCGGGCAGGGCCATGGGCGGGTGGATCAGGACGTCGGTCCCGGCGAACAGGGCCTTCAGCGTGCCGACGGCTTGCCGCGCCTGACTCACGGTGGGCCAGACACCGACGACCTGTTCGATCGGCTGCAGGGCGCGGCTGAGGAGGACCGACCCGGCGATTATGGCGCCGACAGAGATTTCTCCTCGAACGGCCAGAAGTGCGGCGACGCCGAGCGAGAGGGATTGCAGCGCCATGCGGGTGAACTTGACCATGGCGGTGTAGCGACTGCCGCTGAGCTGTGTCCGCGCGCCGCTCGCCAGGCCTTCATGCCGGTCCTCCAGTTGGCGGGTCACCATGGCGCGGCGCATGCCGAGCGCCCGAACGACGTCGGACATGGTCAGGGATGCGTCGTGGGCGGCATAGGCCAGGACGTTGGCGCGGCTGCTTTCGGCCGCCCCCTTGCGGGTGTTGCGCTCATTGGCCAAGGCCAGAAGGAGCAGGACCACGCCTCCCGCCACGATCAATCCGCCCAGCAGCGGGTGGATCATGAAGGCGACGATCAGATAGATCGGAGTCCAGGGGATATCCATCAGGGCGATGGCCGCCGGACCAGCCAGGGCGGTGCGCAGACCGTCGAACTCGCGCATCGCCTGGGCCGTGGACGGCTCGCCCGGCGCAACCCTGCGTCGGATCATCAGTCGCTCAAGAATCTGACCCGCCAGCAGTCGGTTCAGGCGCAGCGAGGCCCGCACCATGATCCGGTTGCGCATGGCGTCCAGCGCCGCCAGCGCCGCCAGGGCGAATCCGACGATGACGGTCAGCCAGACCAGGGTGAGGACGCCGCTGGTCGGCACGACGCGGTCATAGACCTGCATCATGTAGATGGTCGGCGCCAGGTAGAGGACATTGACCAGAGCGCTGAAGAGGGCGGCCAGCCAGAAGTATTGCCGACAGGCCGACAAGGCGGTCTCGAAGGGCTTGGGCAATCCGCCTAGAGCAGGTTTCACGGTTTGGGCTCCCTGATCGCGCGCCGCCTTGGAGGCGCGGAACGCCGGGCAAGGCGGCCCGGCCCACGCTTATTCAGCCGAGGAAATAGTCGTTGTGGAGATCGTTCCAGTTCGCATCCTCATCGTCGATGGGAAGCGAATGGGGACCGATCCCGTCCCAGAGACCGAAAGCGGAACCAAAACCCTGCCCGCCCAGATCCTGGAGTCGATCGTGATGGAGTTCACCGCCGCCGCCTCCGCTCATGATCCCTGCTGGGACGAGGAAGTCGTCATCATCGAGCGGGACGCTCACGGCTGTCTCGCCGGTGGGCAGGGTGGCCACCGCTGCGACGGTCCCGGCGAAGATGAAGGAGGAGGCGGTCAGGCCGCCGCCTGAATAGTCGGAAAGATACATGGTCTGACCGCCGATCGTGACAGAGGCGCCCGCCGCCATGGTTGTCAGGGCGACCATGGATCCAAAGTTGGCGGCGGTGACGCCCAGGCCGCTGAGATCGATTTTGTCGGCTCCGACCTTGAAGTCGGTGATCTGATCGTCGCCGCCGAAAACGAAGATGTCGTCGCCGGATCCGCCGGTCAGAATATCGTCCCCTGCGCCGCCGTTGAGTCTGTCGTCACCCGATCCACCCTTGAGGATGTCGTCGCCGGCCCCGCCGTTCAAAGCATCGTCGCCGGATCCGCCGTTCAGAACGTCGTCGCCCGCCCCGCCGTTGAGCGTGTCGTCGCCAGACCCTCCGCTCACGGCGTCATCGCTGGACCCGCCGTTCAGCGTGTCATCCGTTGACCCACCTGCCAGAACCAGGCCGACAGCGGGCGGGTTGGTCGGCGTGACGACCGGCGGCGTGCCGACATCGGTATCGTCGTCGTCATCGCCATTGCTGGGGCCGTCATCATCATCATCATCGGGGGGAAGGACGACATCGTCTTCGTCATCATCGTCATCATCGTCATCGTCATCATCTTCCTCGTCGTCATCGTCGCCGTTTGCCGGCGGCGGGTTCGGCTGGAAAATAAACTCGGGAAGTTCAGTCAGTCCCGTGTTCCGCATGATGATTTCTGAGAAGGTGAGGGCGTTGTCTGCGAAGATCGAGTCATCGAAGATTTCCAGATAGTAGAGCCGATCACCGTGCTGCAGCCGGTTTAGCTGATCCAGGAAGATATAGCCCAGGGTTGAGCCTAGCTGACCGTGCATGGGTTTTTCGGACAGGCCGCCGACCCACAGGTCGACGCTGTCGAAGCCGTCGGGATAGGCCGTCTTGAGTTGGAGCAGGGCCGCGTCTGACAGACCGTTCCGCGCCTGGAAATCCGCCCAGCCCGTATAGGGACGAAGGCTGGCGATGCCGGTTGTTTCGTAGAGCTCAGCGCGCACCGTGTTGAAGGGCGGGATGCCTACGTCGCGACCCCGGAAGATGTTGAGCGCCGCCAGGTCGAGGGGCCGTCCGACCAGTTGGTTACGCAGGGCGTTCACCACGTCCACGTCAATGGCCTGATGCGGTGTGGCGGCTGCGCCGGCGAGGATGGAATCCACGCCGAGGGTCGCCAGAGTCTGCGGGCTCAGGAAGGCGTCGACCAGGGACATGTGATGCAGTACGCCGTCCGCGTCCACATAGCTGACGGTCTCGTTCAGCATGGAGTGGCCGAAGCGGAAGGCCGCCTGGGCGAACTCCAGCGAAATGGAGGCGTCGATCGCCGGATCATAGCCCTCGAAACCGTGCTCGTTGGAATCGTCGGCCTCGCCGCCATCGAGGCCGCCACCCATCGCCTGGGCGAACTCGGTGAAGACGACCCGCTGATACTCAGCGATGTTCATGATGCGCGCGGCTTCGAAATACTCTTCCTCGGTCCAGGCGCCATTGGTCGACTCTTTCAGGCGATCGACCCAGTGGTTGTGGTTGCGTTCCCAGACCGTGTGGATCGAGGTCAGCATGAGGTTCTCATTGCCGCGTCCGTCGCCGACCACATAATAATGGCCGATGGCGTCCAGATCGAGAACCGGGCCTGAGCCGGGGACGGTCTTGTAGACGGGGACGAAGTCGATCAGCAGCGGCTGGCCTGTGCCGTCGTAGTTGGTGATGTCCTCGGCCGTCAGCTCCTGACCGCGGGTCATGATCCGGTAGTTTTCACGGATGTCGTCCAGCGTCGGCAGGGTCGGGCGGCCAGTGCTGTCCAGCCCGCCGCTCAGCAGGTGGGCGGTCTGCCTTGGCTGGCCATCGGGCCCGATCTCCCATTTGCGCAGCAGGTCGGTGATCGCCTCATGCGAGCCATAGGCCTGGTTCTGATCGACATAGGGCGAGGTGTCGTTGATGTAGCGGGCGGCGATCTCGTCGCCATTGTTCGGAATACCGTCCGGATCGACGCCGGTGCCGGGCACGATGTTGGCGCGCGGAGCCGAAATCGGGAAGGAGGGCGAGCCGATCGGCATGGAGCCGGGCGCGCCCTTGTTGATGAAGTCCAGGCCGTGGTCGAAATACTGGCCGAAGGCGGTCAGCAGGGCCGTGCCGCCAAAGGCATTGGGCGTGCTTTCCTCGACGCCGTCGCCGTCATTGTCCTGATTGGAGATCAGGTCGGAGATCTGGCGCGGGGTCAGGGTCGTCTGACGCACCCCCGACGCGCCGTCGGTGTAGTAGGGGTCGGTCAGACGAATGAAGGGCTGGCCGGCGTTGGCCAGGGTCGGGTTGCCGAGGTTGTTGCCGAGGCCGGAGGCGTCGCGGGTCAGGCCGTCGCGGACCATCTGCAACAGGTCCTGGATATCTTCACCGTCCAGCGGCAGGTCGAAGGCGCTGCTAGAGGGTGGCAGGACGACCCCCTCGGCGGCCAGGCTGGGCCGGCCGAAGTAGGTGACGGTGTGGGTATCGCTCGCCAGTCGCACGCTGCCGTTGGCGTTGTAGGTCTTCACGTAATCGCTGAAGGTCTTGCCTTCGGCCAGTTCGATCACGTCCTGCGGCCTCAGGGCGCCGACAATGGTGTCGTTGCCGCCGTTGGATCGCAGGACGACGCGGTGTGCGGACTCCATGCCCGAGATATCGACAGTGTCGTTGCCGCCGCCGTCATTGATCCTGATGGTCGAGAAGCTGAGGCTGGTAGGGTTGAAGTTGCCGCGCGTGGTCACGGTGTCGTTGCCCGCGCCGGTGTTGATGATGATCTCCTCGATATTGTCGAGCTCAGCGATCACCACGCCATTCCGCGTGATGACAATTTCGGTCTCGGGGCGAAGGCCCAGGATGCCGTCGGCCTGCGCCGCGGCGGCGGAGTAGACGACGAAGGCTTCGGCCGTGTTGTTGCCGCCGACAATGAAGGTGTCCGTGCCGGCGCCGCCATCGACGAAGTCACGACCGTCGCCCGCATTCCACAGGATGGTGTCGTTCCCGCCGCCGGCGAGGATCACGTCGTCGCCTGCATCCGTGTCGAACGTGCTGGCGGCGTTGTCGCCGATCAGAATGTTGGCCGCCGTGGTGCCGTTGATGGTCCCTGCCGTGTCGCGGGTGAGCGTCACCGTCGCCGTGTCCGTGGCATTGGCGGCGCCCGAGCCGTCGTTGCCTGTGTACACAAAGGAGCCGCCGGCCCCGCCGGTGTCGGTCACGGTCACGACGCCATTGGCGCGCGTCGCCGTGAGGCCGTTGGCGTTGCTGAGCCCGGTCATGGCGATGGTGTCGCCGTCGACATCGACGTCGTTGCGCAGCAGCACCCATTCAGGGATCGCGAAGGACCCGGTCGCGGCGTTGGTGATCACCGTGTCATTGTTGACCGCTGGCTGGTCGTTGACCGCAACGACGTTGACCGTGGTGCGGGCGATCTGGCTGGAGAGGAAGCCATCATTGACAGTCACCTCGATGATCCGGTCGATCGTGCCGGGGTTCTGCGAGGTGTTGCGGAACTCGACGGCCTGAAGCGCCGCCTGCCAGTTGGCGATGCTGGGCTCATTGCCGGTCAGGGTGACGATGATCTGACCCGGAACAGAGGTGTCGATCGTGCGGGTGATGTTTCCCGGCAGGTTGACCGGCACGTCGAAGGCGTCGCCCGCCTGGGCATTGGTCAGGACCACGCGCGCCGAGACAATCTGTTCATCCTCGACGATCAGCGGACCGGAGGCGATGCTTTGATCGGCGCCGTTCTCGGTGAAGGTGGTCTCATAGTCTCGGTTCGCCGACTCCGTGAAGGTGACGACCAGATTGTCGATGTTGACTGTTTCATTGGCGGCGGAAATGCCGGAGGTCACGAAGCGGATGAAGGCGTTCTGGGTGAAGGGGCCCTCAAGCGTAATGTTCCTGTTGGCGTTGTTGGTCGCGCCGGTGATCTGATCGATCTGGACCGTCGCTCCCGCACTGCCGTCCCGCGAGAAGAAGACCGTCACGGTCTCTCCGGCGTCGAGACCGTTTTCCTCCACCGAATAGGCCACCGAGGCCGACAGCTTGCCGCCCAGTTCGACGGTGCGCTGAATCTGCGCGCCATCGCCTTGGGTGAACTGCAGGACGTTGTTGTTGCCGCCGTCGATGCGGATCTGGCCGGTGGTGACGCCGCCGCTGTCATTGGCTTCAACCCAGTCAGGGTTCCAGGGCGCGCTGCCCGTTGAGGCGCCCAGGTTCGCGGTGTTGAAGTTGTCCGCGTACTGCCGAATGACCTGTTGCAGGAAGAGCTCCGGCGGCGAGAGGCTGACGTCGCCGTCCGCGAAGCGCAGCACCTCGATATTGCGGATGGTGTCGGTCCCGTCGGACACGCGGTTCTGACCTGTGGCGGGATCAATCGCCCCGACGGTCTGCGCGCGGTGGAAGATGGTGACGGAACCGTCAGGATTCGAAGTGATGTCGTAGTTGGCGCGGACATCCCAATAGACGGCGATGTCGTCGCCGCTGTCGTCGTGCTGGATCTCGCGCACGATGTGGAGCTGGCTGGGCGCAATGGCGCGATCGAGCATCCAGACCGACAGTGGTTTGGTCACGCCGCCGAGCGTCACATTGTCCTTGAGGCTGTTGATCGTGGCGATTTCGGCGCCGGCTGCGTCGCGGATCGAGATCCGCACATTGAGCCAGGCGTCGCCGTCGATCACGTCATCGCCGCCGCGACCTTCAATGATGTCGCTGCCGCCGCCGCCCAGCAGGATATTTCCGCCGACGAAGACCGACTTCACTTCGCCGGTGCTATCGGCCCAATAGGGGCGGCTCGTCATCAGATTGGGAGTGATGATCTGGTCGAGGCCGGCGATGCGGTCGATGCCGGCCTGATCCAGTTCATGGCCGGTCATAGCGCCCTCAGCTCCGGCGAGGACGTTGCCGGCGTCCGTCGGCGCGGCGCGATTGTCGCCCCAGAGCCGGTCGTTCTTGTTCCAGCCAGACAGGGCTTCGACAGCGTCGAAGCGGTTGCGCAGGATGTCGGCTGCGTCAGTGGTGAAGATCGGCTTCGTCAGATCCGCATTGGCCGCGATGGCGCTGCCTTTGTGGATCGCCCAGTCGAAGCCCTGCATGCCTTCGTTGCGCATGACGCTTTCGCCCTGGACCATGATGTCGTCGCCGGACTCGGCGTCGAAATCATGCTCGTCCGAGCCCGCGAACATCACGTCGTGACCGATGATGGTGGAGTTGAAGAACAGTTCCGAGTTATCGCCGGCGGTGGTGTCAAAGCCCGCGCCGCCCTCGATCCAGTCGTCGCCCTCGTTGCCCATCAGGAAGTCGAGGCCGTCGCCGCCCAGGATGAAGTCGTCGCCCAGGCCTCCGAACACCTCCGTGTCGTCGACGCCGACGAAGAAGACGTCCTTGCCCGAGCCGCCCATCAGGATGTCGAGGCCGTTGGAGTTGGCGATGACGTCATCGCCGCCTTCGCCCTTGAGGAAGTCGCCCGAGTCGCCGCTGTCGGTGATGATGTCGTCGCCGTCGCCGCCGTTGACCAGATCGACGCCCGCGCCGGACTCGATCCGGTCGTTGCCAGCGCCGCCCCAGATGGAGTCGTCGCCGAAGTCGGTGAGGATGGTGTCGTTGCCGTTCGTACCGCCGACCGAGACGTGTTCGCCACCGGTGAAGCGCAGGAAGTTCTCATCGACGCCGGGGGTAAGGGGATCGTCGCGCTGGACCTTGCCGCGCCCCAGGCCCTCGAGCACGGGGTCGTTGCCGGTGGGGTCAGCCCCCAACTGCATGGCGGCGTTGACCTCCAGGTAAAAATCGTAGTCAGCGAAGGCATTGACCCCAAGATGACGATCGATCACATCGTCGCCGGTACCGCGAATGCCGTCCGGTCCCGGGTCCGCCAGGGCGGAGTTCTTCATGATCAACTTGGAAAAGGCGTTTTCTTCCAGCTGGTTGAGGAAGTTCAAGCCTTGGGTTCGGGTCAGGTAGTAGAAGCGGTCGCCGTCCTGGAGATTCTCCAGTTGAGCCTCGAAGACGGCGTTGAAGGTAGAACCCAGCATGCCGCCGAAGGGCATTTTCTTTTCCGCCAGACCGCCGATCCAGAAGTCGATAGCGTTGACGCCGGTGGTCGCCGCCGGGCCGTTCAGCCAGGCGATCCGGGCCGCCCGTTCGCTTGTCGTTTCGCCGGCCACGCCGAAGACCAGATCCCAGGCCGCCGCCTGCTTGGCCGCCGAGGTTAGGGCTGCGGTGACGCTGGCGTGCGTGCCGTAGGCGGCGATGAAGTTGACCACCGACAGGGGGTTCTTCAGATTGGCGGCGAAGTCGACCCAGTTCTTGTAGGGGTCCAGGAAGGTCGATCCGGTCGCCGCATACAGCTGGGTGCGGGCGTCGTTGAGTGACGGAATTCCCGCGTCGCGACCGCGGGCGATATTGATCGCCGGAAGGTCCAGCGGCAGGCCCAGCAGGTTGTTGCGCAGGGCGCCGGTGACGAACTCGTCGATTTCGTTGCCGCGCACACGGGTCATGCCGGCGACAATGGCGGCGGTGGCTTCGTCAGCGCTGCCCAAGGCGTTCATCGCATTGGGGTTGAGGAAGGCCTGGATCAGGCCGATCTCGCTCTGCGTTCCGGTGGTCGGGTCCACCATGCTGATGTTTTCGGTCAGCATGGAGTGCCCGAAACGGTAAACCGTGTGCGCGAACTCGGCAAAGATCGAGGGGTTGATGTCGGTCGTGCTGTTAAAGACGAAGGGGTCGATAAGGGGCTGCACCTGACGGGCGAACTCTTCGAAGACCAGATGCTGGTACTGCATCTCGGTAGCGAACCTGGCGGCCTGGAACAGGCGCTCGCCGTCCCAGGCCAGGGTATTGGCGTAGGCCAACTGGTCGAGCGCCGACAACGAGGCGAAGTTGGAGGGCAGACCGCCGATGTCGGTCGCCAGCCATTCGTTGATAAAGGCCAGATCGCCAGACTGCAGCACCGTCAGCTTCTGGGCTTCGACCTGCCGGTTGTGCTCGGAATGGAAGACATGGTGGACGGCGGTCAGACCGATATTTTCATTGCCGCGCCCGTCGCCCGTGGCGAAGTGGGCGTCCAGCAGTTCGTCGTCATAGGCGACCTTGCGCCCGCGGAAATCGGTGGCGATGGCGTTGTCGGCCACTTCGTCGTCGTCGGCCTGAACCACCAAGGTTCCCGGCGTCGCTGGATTCCCGTCGGCGTCGAACACGGTGCCGGGCACGGCATTATGGGCGATGTCGTCGAGGAAGGCGTGAGCGGTGCGGATCGGGCCAAAGTAGTCAACGCCGTCAATGGTCACCGGCGTCGTGGCCATGGCGATCAGGTTGATGGGGTTGGCCGGGGTTCCCGAGATGACGATGTCGTCGGCGGTGTTGGGCGTGCCGTCCGCGCCGACCCCCAGGATGATCTGGGCGTAGCCTGTGACGGGATCGGGAATGAAGCGGCCATAGGGGTCCGTGCGGAGCAGGGGGACGTTGAAGATGTCCTGATCGGTCAGCTCGATGCCCAGCATGGCCCGGGCCTGGGCCTTGACGTCGCCCCAGGTGGCCAGACCGCCCGTCGCGCCATCCAGCAGGTGGCCCGTGGACACAGTGCGCCCGTCCACCGTCGTGTATTCTCGCAGGAAGACCTGATGCGAAGCATGGGATGTATAGGTCTGGTTCTGGTCGACGAAGGGCGTGGTGACGTTGACCGCCTCGTGCGTCGTGTCGTCGGCAGTGCCCATGATCCCGTCGGCGCCGGGGCCAGCTACCGGGGTGGCGCGGCTAAGGGCCATGAAGGCGTTCTGGGGGCCGACCTCGTCGCCCGTGCCAGGAATGCCGTCAGCCCCGTGCGTGCGCAGGGGATCATCCGGAGCCAAGGGGATATAGATGGTGCCGTTGCCGGTTTTGGTGATCAGGTCCAGACCATGATCGAAGAACTGGCCGAAGAAGGTCATCCAACTGTTGAAGGGCGCGCTCAGACCTTCATCCGCTGCGACGTTGGGGATGACCAGCGAGCCGTTCTCGGCCTCCAGCCCCTTGTCATCGAGCACGGCCTGGAAATCGGCCTGGGCTGCATCACGCGCAGTCTGCTTGGCGGCAGGATCCAGCCCGGCGTCGGCGTTGATGGCGACAATCGTGTTGATCAAGGTCGCATGAGCGGCGCGGACCATGGCCAGATCACCATAGACATCTGCGGAGCCGGCAAAGGTCAGGGCGGCGACGATGGCGGCCGGATTGTTGAAGCTCATGTCGGAGACAAGGTTGGAGATCAGCCGCGGATCGGCGTCCGCGACATTGCCCGAATGGCCGCCGTTGACGCCGGGCGTCGCCCCGCCGACCGTCCCGTAGTCGTTGTTGGTGACGCTCTGGCCGCCCCCCAGCGCCATGGAGTCGTCGCCCTCATTGATGAAATTGGGGTTGAGCAGGCGCGGCATCGGCTGGTCCGCCGCGCCCCAGTGTTCGCGCCCCTCCACGATGTTATTGTAGCTGCCGTCGACCGTTCGCAGGCCGAAGGGCGTCTTGGCGTCGGGAATGGCCAGAGGCAGGGTCGGATCGAAGCTGGGAGAGGTGTACCAGGCCCGATCAGTGATGACCTGGCCGGCGGCGTCCAACCTGATTTCAGTCAGCGGAGTGCCGTTCGCATGAGCTTCGGCGATCTTGATCTGCTTCAGGATGAATTCCAGATCATGTTGATTAAGCGCGACCATTGTAGCCTCCAGGGCGAAAATTGCCTGGGAGGGTCGACCGGAGGCGAAGCGCGGCGGGGGCGGTGATTGCAGCCCGGAAAGCGTCGGGCTCAAAGTCGTCGCGGCCGTCGGGCTAGGCCAGAGGAAAGGCCTCCCGTTAACCCAACTGTCTTCCTCTCGTCGTCGTCCGTCGATTGGTCCTGCCGGACTAGTTCGTTGTGAGACTGAAACTAGTCCTCATCCGTTCGGACTAAGCCTTTGGTCCTAGACCGTGCCGGCGTAGCCGAATGGGGTCTGATGCGCTCACGACGAGTTAGGCGTAGCGAGCGGATGTGGCGCGTGCATACTGGCCTGGCTCGCAGCGTTTGTGATTGCGGGGGACGGAGGGTGTGATGAAGGGGACTATCGTTTGGCTGATCGGAGGCGTCGTTCTGGCCGGGGGGCTGGGCGCCATGACAAGGACGCCGCAGGCGGCGTCGCCGCCGCGAGCGACAGCCGCCGCTCCGAGCGCCCTGCCTGAAGGCGAAGGCCGCGAGCTGACACAACGCGTCTGCGGTCAATGTCACTCGGTGGGCATGTTCGCGACGCAGCGACATACTCAGGATGAGTGGAACCAGGTTATTTCGCGGATGATGGCCAAGGGCATGACCGCACCCGAAGACGATCTGTACGAAATTTCCGATTATCTCGTCGAAAAATTGGGGAAGGTCGAAGCGGGCGGCTGATCAGGCGTCGTCGCGGGTGACGCCATAGCCGTTGGCGAAAGCGTCGCGGATGGCGCGGACGCGCCGGTTGTCGGCGTCGCCGCTGCGGCAGACGAAGGCGATCTGGCGCGTCGGCGTGCTGACGCCCAGCGGGATCTGGCGTACGGGGGCGCGCGCCGTGGGGGCGACCGGCAGGCGTGGGATGATCGACACCCCCAGACCGGCTGACACCATGGCCAGCACGGCCTCGATGGACTCCAGCTCAAAGCGCGGTCGCGTGCCGGGCGAGAGGCGGTGCAGGTGGCTGGCGGCGGTGCGTCCGCTGGTCAGAGAGGTGTCGAACTGGATCCAGTCGTAGCGCGCGATCAGGGCCTCGGCGGTGGTTTCAGTGCTGTCGGGCGGCGCCACGAAGACAAAGGGCTGTCGTTCCAGATCCTGCCAGTCGAGGCGGCTTGAGCCGCCCGAGGTGGGCCGGATCAGGGCCGCGCCATCCAGCCGGCCTGCCTTCAGGTGATCCAGCAACTCGCTGGAGTCGCCCTGGATCACCCGCACCGCGAGCCCTGGATGACGTCCGCCGATTTCCTGCAGAACCAAGGGGATCATGGTGGGTTGGAGCGAGCGAATCGCCCCGATGACGACGCGGCCTGACAGGGCGGCGGAATGGCGCGTGCGCGCTTCTTCGACGGCGTCCAGCGCGGTGCGAATGCTCTCGGCCAGATCGCTGGCTAAAGGGGTCGGGCGCACGGTGCGGCCCGAGCGGTCGAACAGGGGCTGGCCGACATACTCCTCCAGTCGTTTCATCTGCAGGCTGACGGCGCTGGGGGTCAGGCCCATGTCGTCTGCGGCGCTGGCGAAACTGCCGTGCCGCAAGACGGAGTTCAGGGTCATCAGGAACTCGAACTTCAAGGCTCTCTCCCGTGCAGGGCCGGCGCCGTGAGCGCTCAGTGAGATCGATACATAACGAAACATCATCTATCGATCCAGCAAACGTCACTATTTCTTGGGTTTGACGGTCGTTACCAATGGTCTCGACCGAGCGATGGGGCAACCCGCCGATCGGCTGGGTCTCATCGCTCGAAGAGGCGAGGGACAGGGAAGAGGCAATGAAACAAGACCATCAGATCAGAATGCTGATCGACGGACAGTGGACGGAGGGCGAAGGCGCTCCTGTCGCCGTCGTCGACAAGTTCACGGGGGACGAACTGGGCCGCCTGCGGTCGGCGTCGCCGGCCCAGGTCGAGGCGGCGGTGGCCGCCGCCCGTGCAGCGTTCAACACGGTTCGCCTTGAATCCTACGAGCGCAGCCGCCTGTTAAATCGGGTCGCCGATCTTATCCTGGCCGACCGCGAGGCCTTGGCCGAGATGATCGTCGCCGAGTCCGGCGTGCCGTGGAAGGATTCCAGCAACGAGGTGGTTCGCACCGCCGAGACCTTCCGCGTGTCGGCCGAGGAGGGCCGCCGTCTGGCGGGCGAGATCGTGCCGATCCAGGGGGCTTCGGGCCAGTCGGGCCGCATGGCCTATACCCTGCGCGTGCCGCGTGGCGTGGTGGGCGGCATCAGTTCTTTCAACTCGCCGCTGAACATGGTGGCGCACAAGGTGGCGCCGGCCCTGGCTTCCGGCAATGCGGTGGTGTTCAAGCCGCCGGTCGCCACGCCCCTGTCGGCGACGCGCCTGTTCGAGCTGATGCTAGAAGCGGGGATTCCTGGCGGCCTGATCAACCTGATCCACGGCGGCGGGGCCGAGGTCGGCGCGCCCCTGGCGGCCCATTCGGGCGTGGATTTCTTCACCTTCACCGGCAGCACTCCGGTCGGCAAGGCGATCAGCGCCAGCCGGGGAATGCGCGCCACGGCGCTGGAACTGGGCAGCATCGCCGCCACCATCGTCTGCGCCGACGGTGATCTGGAGCGGGCGGCTGTGCGTTGCGCCCAGTCCGGCTTCCGTCGTCAGGGGCAGGCCTGCACCTCGACCCAGCGGCTGTTTGTCGAGCGCACGGTCATGGACCGCTTCCTGCCCATGCTGCTGGAACAGGTTCAGGCGCTGAAGGTCGGAGACCCGCGCGACCACGCCACCGACGTCGGCCCCATGATCAGCGAGGCCGAAGCCGAGCGCGCCGAGACCTGGGTGCGTGAGGCGACGGATCGCGGCGCACGCATTCTGACCGGCGGCGAACGGCGCGGCGCCATCCTGACGCCCACCGTCCTGACGGACGCCGACCCCGCCTCGAAGGTGCTGTGCGAGGAGATCTTCGCCCCCGTCCTGACGGTGCTGCCGTTCGACACGCTGGATGAGGCCATCGAGCGCGTGAACGCCACGCCGTTTGGCCTGGCCGCGGGCCTGTTCACCCGCGACCTCAGCCGAGCTCTGAAGGCGGCCGAGCAGCTGCACGTCGGGGTGGTTCACCTTAACGAAGCCTCCAGCAGTCGCGTCGATCTGATGCCGTTCGGCGGCATCAAGGACAGCGGCGTGGGGGTCGAAGGCCCCCGCTACGCCATGCGCGAGATGACGCAAGAGCGTCTCGTCACGATCACCCTGTGATGGATTTGAATATGTCAGCAGACAGCGTAACCGGCGCCATTTTTATGGCCCAATGCCTGAAGGACGAGGGGGTCGAGAAGGTCTTTGGCCAGTGCGGCCACACCAACTACGCCCTGATCGACGCCTGCGACCGGCTGGGCATCGAATATGTCTCGTTCCGGCATGAACAGCAGGCCGTTCACGCCGCCGACGCCTATTACCGGGTGTCGCGCAAGCTGGCGGTCATCAACGTCCACCTGTCGCCCGGCCTGACCAATACCGTGACCGGCGTGGCTTCGGCGGCGATGGACGGAACGCCGATGCTGGTCATCACCGGCAACACCCCGACCTATCACCACCCCCGCGAGGCGCATCAGAGCATGCGCCTGCACGCCGACGCGTCACAGGGCGACATCTTCAAGCCGATCTGCAAGCGGGTCTGGCGCGTGGACGACGCCCGGCATCTGCCCGACGTCATGCACCGGGCCTTGAACATCGCCCAGACCGGACGGCCCGGGGCCGTGCTGCTGGACATCCCGATGGATGTCTTCGCCCAGAAGATTTCAGCTGAAGCCCAGACCCGCTCGCGGCGTCCCAACTTCGCCCGTCCGATGGGCGATGCCGAGGGCGTGGCCGAGGCCGTCGCCATGCTGAAGGCCGCGACCAATCCGGTCATCTTCGCCGGCAACGGCGTGGCCCTGTCCGGCGCCTATGAGGCGCTGAAGGCGCTGGCCGAGCAACTGGGCGCGCCGGTGGCCACCACCCTGGTGGGCAAGGGTGTCTTCCCCGAAAACCACCCTCTGTCGCTGGGCACGACGGGCATCTGGGGCGCGCGCGTCGCCAATGACACGACGCGCACCGCCGACGTCATCCTGGCCGTCGGCACCGCCTTCGGCGAGGCGGACTGCAGCTCCTGGCGGCCGGAGCACACCTTCAACATTCCCGGCACGAAACTGATCCAGATCGATCTGGACCCGCAGGAGATCGGCAAGAGCTATCCGGTCGATATCGGCATCGTCGGCGACGCCCGCGCGACCCTGGCCCAGCTGTCGGCGGCTCTGGGCGATCAGCCCCGCCCTCAGGCTGTGGTCGAGACCCAGCGGGCGCTGCTCGACGAACGCAAGGCCGCCTGGCGCGAGGAGCTGAAGGAAACCCAGGAGATCGACACCAAGCCGATCCACCCGGCGCGCCTGCTGAAGGTCCTGTCCGACGCCGCCCCCGCCGACGCCATCTTCGTCACGGATGTGGGCTGGAACAAGAACGGCGCCGGCCAGCAGCTGGAGATCCAGGGGCGCAACGGCTTCCTGACCAGCGGCGGCATGGCGACCATGGGCTATTCCCCCGCCGCCGCCGTCGGCGCGGCCATGGGCGCGCCGGACCGCAAGGTTCTGGGTCTGGTTGGCGACGGTGGTCTGATGTCGGTGCTGGGCGCGCTGACGACGGCGGTCGAGCTGGACATCCCGGTGCTGTGGGTCCTGTTCAACAACTTCTGCTACTCGACCATCCGCACAGTCGGCACGACCTATTTCAATAACAAGCAGGGCACGGAATTCCGCTCCCCGGACGGTGAGCTCTACAACCCCGACTTCCAGCTTCTGGCCAAGTCGTTCGGCATCCAGTCGGCCCTGATCGAGGAGCCGTCTGATCTGGAGACGGGCGTTCGCGCCGCAATGGCTGAGCGCGGTCCCTTCCTGCTGGAAGTGCGCACGCGCGGCGATGTGCCGATGCCCCGCACCGGCTACTGGGATATCGCGGACTTCCTGGCGACCGGCAATGACTGACGCGCCGCCGCTTCAACAGGGTCTCCACCGACGGGACTATCAGCCAGAGGCCGTCGGCCCGCTGGACGGGGTGCGGGTGTTGGACATGTCGCGCCTGTTCGCGGGCAATGTCCTGACCCAGATCCTGGGCGATTTCGGCGCGGAGGTGATCAAGGTCGAGCCGCCTGCGGGCGATACCCTGCGCGGCTGGAAGACCAAGGGCGTCTCGACGCACTGGAAGATCTACGCCCGCAACAAGAAGAGCCTGGGTCTGGACCTGCGCAATCCGCAGGCGACGGACATCTTCCTGAAGCTGGTCCCGAGCGCCGCCATCCTGGTCGAGAGCTTTAGGCCCGGCGTGCTGGAGAAGATGGGATTCAGCCCCGAGGTGCTGCACGCGATCAATCCCAAGCTGGTGATCGTGCGGGTCTCGGGCTGGGGGCAGGGCGGCCCCTATGGCCAGCGGCCGGGCTTTGGCACGGTGATCGAGGGCATGTCGGGTTTCGCCGCCATCAATGGCTTCGACGATCGTGAGCCGGTGCTGCCGCCCATGTATCTGGCGGACGGCGTGGCCGGCTCCTACGGCGCCTCGGCGGCGCTGTTGGCCCTGCGCGAGGCCGAGCGTCCGGCCGGCAAGGGGCAGGTCATCGATCTGCCGCTCTATGATCCCCTGTTCGCCCTGCTGGGTCCGCAGGCGGCCAACTATCGACTGTCAGGCCAGGCCCGCAAACGTGAAGGCAGCCGGTCCGGCAACTCGGCGCCGCGCAATGTCTATCGCTGCCGGGACGGCAAATATGTCGGCCTGTCGGGCTCGACCCAGACCATGGCCATGCGCATTCTCAAGGCGATCGGCCGCGACGATCTGGTCGCGGACCCGCGCTTCGCCACCAACGCTGACCGACTGGCGAACGTGATCGCGCTGGATGAGGCCATCGGCGACTTCATCGGGCGTCATGACCAAGCGGAGCTGGTCGCCCTGATGGAGGCCGCCGAGGTCACGGTCGGACCCATCTATGACATCGCTCAGATCATGGAGGACCCGCACGTCATCGAGCGCGAGATCCTGGCCGACTATCCCGATCCCGAGCTGGACCTGCTGCCGATGCATCACGTGGTGCCGCGTCTGTCCGACACGCCAGGGTCGATCCGGGCGGCGGCGCCGGCTCTGGGCGAGCACAACGCCGAACTGTTGGCCGAACTGGGTCTGGATGAGGTTCAGGTCGCTGGCCTGATCGCCGAGGGCGTCGTCGCCGGCACCTCGGCCGCTCGGGCGGAGGACGCGGCATGACCACGGTCTGGCGTTCGCTGCAGTATGTTCCGGCCCATTGCGACAAGCATGTGACCTCGTCTCGACTGGCCCAGGCGGACGCGGTCATCCTTGATCTCGAGGACGCGGTGCCGACCGAGGACAAGGCCGCCGCGCGCAAGGCCCTCAAGGCGGCGGTCAAGGCCGTCGGGCGCTGGGGCGCCGACGTGCTGGTGCGGATCAACGCCGAGCCGGAACTGGCCGACGCCGACATCGCCGCTGCGGTCGCTGCCGGCGCCATCGCCCTGGTGGTGCCCAAGGTCGAAGGCGCCAACGACATCCTGCGTCTGGAGCCGGTCATCGCGTCGGCTGAACGGGCGGCGGGGCGGGAGATCGGCGCCACGCGGCTGGTGGTTCTGATCGAGACGGCTCGCGGCTTCCTGTCGATGTCGGCCAGCCTGGAGGCCAGCGCGCGGATCGCTGCGGTCAATCTGGGCAATGAGGATTTCGCGCGCGACCTGGGGGTCGAGCCGTCGGAGGAACTGCTGACCTATCCGCGTCAGCAGATGATCATCGCCGCCGTGGCGGCCGGAGTGCTGCCCTTGGGTCTGGCGGGACCGGCTACGCGCTTTGACGACCCGGACGCCTATCGCGCGCTGGCTGAGCGTTCGCGGCGGCTGGGTCATGTCGGCGCCGCCTGCATCCATCCTGATCAGATCGCCGTGCTGAACCAGGTCTTCGCGCCCAGCGAGGCCGAGGTGTACGAGGCCCTGGCGATCGTGGACGCCGCCCGTATGGCCGGGAAAGGCGCCTTCGCAGTCAATGGCAGGATGATTGACAAGCCTGTCCTGAGTAGAGCGGTCGAAGTTCTTGATCGTAAGAGTTCAATAGAGAGCAAGTTAAAATCTAGTTCCAAGAAATAAAACAAAAATGGCGACTCAAAAAGAAGTCGCCAATATGGGGAGTATGCAATGCGTAAGGAAGAGCGGAACTCGCTGCCTGGCGGCGAGGGGAGAAACATCCGTCGTATTCTGATGGGAACGGCCGCGGTGGTCGGGCTTTTGTCGACCAGTCCGGTTCTGGCTCAGGAGCAGGAGGCTGAGCCGGAAGCGGAGCAGGCGGTTCAGGTCGAGGATATCGTCGTTACCGGCACGGCCATCCGGGGCGTGGCGCCGGTCGGGTCCGCCACTGTCGGCATGACGCGGGAAGATCTGGTCCAGGCCCCGGCGCGCGACGCCAGCGCCCTGGTCGCCAGCCTGCCGCAAGCCTCCAGCCAGGGGACGACCCTGGCCTCGTCGGGCGGCCGCGCTGCTGGCGTGAACCTTCGCGGACTGGGCAACAACGCCACCCTGGTCCTTTTCGACAGCCGACGCGTCGTGCCCCAGGGCGGCAACGCCCAGGTGTCGGATCCCAACCTCATTCCCTTTTCCGCGATCGAGCGGGTCGAGGTCGTCACCGACGGAGCCTCGGCCATCTATGGCTCCGACGCGGTGGCCGGCGTGGTCAACTACATTACCCGTCGCAACTACGACGGGGCAGAGGTCACGACCCGCTACACCAACTCGCTGTATAATCAGTATGTTATAGATGGTGTCGTCGGCAAGAGCTGGGGCAGCGGCAGCGCCATGTTCGCCGGTTCGTGGGACAAGAACGACAGCGTTCCGCGCAGCGAGCGCGACTATATGATGCTGGATCTGCGGCCCTTTGGCGGAAACGACAACCGTCTGGTCGGCACGACGGTCTATCCCGACGCGCCCGGCGCCCTGATCATCGGCAACACCGTCTATGGCCTGCCAAACACCAATGGCGCGGTGCCGACGGCGGCGGATGTAATCGCCCTCAGCGGCGACCCGGATCTGTATGACTCCTCGTATCTGTATGACTTCTACACGGCCCGCGAACGCCATGCGGCCATGTTCAAGCTGCGTCAGGAAGTCGCCCCGGGTTTCGAGCTCGGCTACACCGGCATCTATAATCTGCGGACCAATGAATCGCGCTCCGGCGACGGCTTCGAGCGGGTGGCCATCCGCCTGACGCCTGGCAGCCCCTACTATATTCCGGGCATGCCCAATCCGACGGCGAACCAGACCGTCGTCTATAACTACTCGCTCAACAATCCCGACACCTCGCGCGATCAGAAGAACCGCGAGGAGACCATCAACCACTCGATCGACATGACGCTGGAGCTGCCGAAGGACTATCGGTTCTCCGGCCTGCTGACCTACGGCAAGACCGATTCGTGCAACGTCTGTCAGCCGCAGGTGAACACGACCGTCGCCAACGTCATCGCCAACAATGCGTCCTGGGGCTTCAACCCCTTCCTGCAAGGTCCGCAGGCGGGCGCCGACGCCCTGGTCGGCGGCTTCATCCAGCAATACGATACCGTGCTGTTCGATGCGGTGGGCAAGGTAGACGGGGTTCTGTTCGACCTGCCGGCCGGAGCGGTTCGCCTGGCGGCGGGCGCGGAATACTCGCGCTACAAGCTCTATCTGAAAGCGCAGAACACCCTGAACCTGGCTGGCGACTATCAGGTCTCGCGCTTCACCAAGAGCGCGCGTGATGTGAAGTCGGCCTTTGGCGAAGTCTTCGTGCCGATCGTGTCGAACGACATGGGCGTGCCCTTCATGCAGTCGCTCGATCTGAGTGCTGCTCTGCGGTACGATAGCTATTCGGATGCGGGCGACACCACCAATCCCAAGATCGGCCTGACCTGGCGTCCGACCGATGAGCTGCTGATCCGCGGCAGCTGGGGCACCTCCTTCCGGGCACCGACCCTGATCGAAGCTAACCCGGCCACGGTGGGGCAGACCAACCGGGCCTATGTCAGCAATGGTCTGAACGATCCGACCATCCCGATCACCAACATCGCTTCCGGCCAGAGCGCGGTCCTGTCGCGGACCGGCAACACCGAGGGCCTGCGACCGGAATCGGCGACCATCTGGTCCCTGGGCGGGGACTATCGCCCTAACTACCTGCCGTCGTTGAAGCTGAGCCTCACCTATTACAACGTCAGCTATGAAGACCGGATCGAGAACCTTCCCAACCAGACGCTGATTTTGTCCAGCCCGGCCAACCTGGAGCTGTACAAGGATTTCTTCATCAAGGCCCCTCAGCCGACGACCTGCGTTAACGGCGACTACTCGACCTATAATCCGGCCTACCTGCCCTGGCTGACTGACAAGAACGCGGTCTTCTCGCCTTCGACCATCAACGACTGCTCCATGGTCGGGATCATCGCCGGAGGGCGTCTGAACCTGGGCCAGGTGAAGCAGAGCGGGCTCGATTTCGGCGCCAACTACCTGCATGAGACCGCGTTCGGCGACTTCACCTTCAACGCCAGCTTCTCCAAGGTTCTGAACCTTGAGAAGAGCGTGGTCGCGGGCGGTCCCCTGTTCGACGCCCTGGACACCTATGGCTTCCAGGTATCCGAGCGCGGACGTTTCAACGTCAACTATCGTCGCGGCGGGCTCAGCGCCAACCTGAGCGCCAATTACGTCGGATCCTACCTCAACAATGCGACTATCACCGTGAACGGGGTGAAGCTGCCCGACACGGAAATCCCGGCCTGGACGACCTGGGATGCGGGTGTGGCCTACTCCTTCGAGGACGGTCGCTTCGGCGGCGCGCTTGACGGGGTTCGCCTGGCGGTGAACGTCCAGAACCTGTCCGACGAACAGCCGCCCATCGTGCTCAGCGGCACGACGGCGGTGGACCTGGGCAACCACAACCCGTTCGGTCGGGTCTGGTCGCTGGAGCTGACCAAGGCGTTCTGAGCCGGCTTTGACCGGGGGCGGCGAGGGGCCGCCTCCGGTCAAGGTGTTTTCAAAGGAGGGACCAAGTGATCAAGCTGAAGATGATGCTGGCGGCGCTGATGACGGCGACAGCCGTCTGGGCGGGCGCAGGCTTCGCCGCCGCCCAGGCGCCCGCGCCGGGTCAGGCCATGGCCGACCCCTACGCCGGACAGAAGAAGCTGCTGGTCATCGCCGACGTCCAGACCGGCTTCCATCACGACTCGATCAATCACGCCATGGCGGTGATCGAGCAGATGGGGCGCGAAAGCGGGGCCTATGTCGCCTTCCTCCGCACCGACTCCCAGTTGATCACCCGTGAGCCCATCCTCGGGACCGGGACGCGCTATGAGGGGCGGCCCGTCAACGCCCGCAACCTCAACTATTTCGACGCCGTCTTCCTGCTGAGCAGCGGCTCGGGCAATCTGTCCGAGCAGCAGAAGGCGGATCTGCTGGCCTTCGTGAAGGAAGACGGCAAGGGCTTCATCGGCGGCCACGCCGCGACGATCGCCTTCTATGACTGGCCTGACTATGGCGAGATGATCGGCGGCTTCATGGCCGGCGAGTATCGGGTAGAGCCGACAGGCGTCATCGTGTCGGACCCCAACTTCCCCGGCGCGGCCGGCCTGCCGACCACCATCACCGATCAGTTTCCCTATATGGGCGCGCCCTATGTGAAGGGCGGCGTCCACACCATCCTGCGCCTTGATCCGTCGCGACTGACGCCGGAGCAACTGGCGCGTCGTCCTGACGGCGACTTCCCGGTCGCCTGGGCCAAGACCTACGGCAAGGGCCGGGTCTTCGTCAGCTCGCTCGGCCACGTCGAACAGATCTGGGACGACCCCGCCGTCCGCACCTTCCATCTCGAAGGCATCAAGTGGGCCCTCGGCCTGACCGATGCCGACGTCACGCCAGACGCGCCCCAATAATGATAATCGCAAAGGAACGCCCCATGAACAGACGCTCCCTGAAAGGCGTCGGCGCCTGCCTGTCGCTGATCCTCATGGCCGGAACCCCGGCTCTCGCTCAGAATTCGGGCGCCCAGACCGACGACGGCAAGACCTGGCGCAGCTATGGCCAGAACCCTGGCGCGACCAACTTCTCGCCCCTGACGCAGATCACCCCCGACAACGTGGGCCAACTGAAGCGCGCCTGGACCTTCCGTTACGGCGGAGGCACGGACGAGGAGGGCGACCGGGGTCTGGATCACCGCTGGGAGGTGACGCCCCTGGTGATCGACGGCGTGATGTACGTCTCGACCCCGACCAATCCCAACCTGCCCGACCTCAAGTCCACCATCACCGCCATCTCGCCCGAGACCGGCGAGGTGCTGTGGAAATGGGAATCGGACCGCAACATCCACGGTCGCGGCATCGCCTGGTGGCCGGGCGACGAGACCCACGGCCCGCGCATCATCTTCGCCACCGACAAGGGCTATCTGGCGGCGTTAGACGTGCGCACGCGTCAACTGGCGCCGGACTTCGGCCAGAACGGCCAGGTCGACGCCTACGTGGGCGTGGCGTCCGAGGTCGTGGGCGAAAGCCGCCGTGACACCTTCACCATTCCCAACCCGGTCGCCATCTACAAGAACCTGATGATCACCGGCGCTCGCCCCGGCGAGATGGGACCGCCCGGACCGCGCGGCGACGTGCGCGCCTGGGATATCCGCACCGGCGAACTGGTCTGGGCCTTCCACACCGTGCCCCAGCCTGGCGAGGCCAATCATGAAGGCTATGTCGGCGAAGAGTGGAAGGACCGCAGCGGCGCCAACGTCTGGTCGACCATCACCATCGACGAGGAAAACGGCATCGTCTTCGCCCCCGTCGGCGACCTGAACGGCCGCGCCCAGGGGTCTGAACTCTACGCCAACAGCATCATCGCTCTCGACGCCCAGACCGGCGCGCTGAAGTGGCATCATCAGGTCACGCACAAGGACTTGTGGGACTGGGACATGCCGACCCCGCCGATCCTGGTGAACTTCCGCGAGGGCGACCAAACCATCCCGGCCGTAGCCCTGACCGGCAAGCAGAGCCTGCTGTTCGTCTATGACCGCCAGACCGGTCGTCCCCTGCATGAGATCGAGGAACGTCCGACCCCGCGCAGCGATGACCCGGCCGACGAAGCCTGGGCGACCCAGCCCTTCCCGGTGCGACCTGGCCCGCTAGCCCGCGTGACCATGACGCGTGATGAAATCCCCAACATCACGCCCGAGCAGCACGCCTATTGCACCGCCTTCTGGGATGAGAACAACATCCAGGTGACGGGCCTGTACGGGCGTCCTTTGATGACGCGCGGCACCCTCAGCTTCCCCTCGACCTTGGGCGGGCCGAACTGGGGCGGGCCGTCCTACAACCCGACGTCCGACGTCTTTATCGTCAATGTTCAGAACATGGGCCAATTCCGCGCTGCTGGCCCGGTGACGCCGATCTTCGGCGGCCCGCGTCCGCCGCGTCGCCGCGGTCCGGTTGATCCGAATGCGCCGATCACCCAGTCGGGCTTCAGCTATCGCATTGACGCCGACACCATGCTGCCGTGCACGCCCACGCCATGGGGCGAACTGGTCGCGGTCGACATCAGCAAGGGCGAGATCCTGTGGCGCTCACCCTTGGGAACCATTCCGGGGCTGAAGACCGATGTGGCCACCGGCGCGCGCAATCTGGGCGGCAACATCCAGACCGCCGGCGGCCTGGTCTTCATCGGCGCGACCAACGACCAGACCTTCCGGGCCTTCGACGCCCGGACCGGCGAGGTGAAGTGGTCGGTCGAACTGGACGCCAGCGCCCACTCCACACCTGTCACCTATCTCGGCAAGGACGGCAAACAATATGTCGTCGTGACCGGGGCAGGGGGCACAGCCGTCGCCGCCAGACGAATGTCGGACACGCTCAACGCCTTCGTCCTCCCCTAGCGCCGACCGCCCCGCGAGGCTTGAGGGTTTCGCGGGGCGCCTCCCGATCCGACGCCGGTCGGACCGTTCTATAGTCAGTGGATTATCCCAATGGATGCAGCCCTGCCCGTTACGCCCCCGAAAAGGACCCACGTGCGATACGTCGTGCTGGCCCTGATCGCCGTCGGCACCATGATCAACTATCTGGACCGCTCGCTTCTGGCGGTCGCGGCCCCCCGGATGGCCGAGGATCTCGCGCTCGGCGCGGCCACCATGGGCATCCTCTTCTCGGCTTTCTCATGGAGCTACGCCCTGGCCCAGATTCCGGGCGGGATGTTCCTGGACCGTTTCGGCGTGCGGCTGACCTACGCCCTGTCGGTCGGGGTGTGGTCGATTTTCACCGGTTTGCAGGGGGCGGCCACCGGCCTGACCTCCCTCATCATCTATCGGCTTGGGCTTGGCGCCGCCGAGGCCCCCTGTTTCCCGGCCAACAGCCGCATCCTGGTCGCTTGGTTCCCGCAGGGCGAACGCGCCCGCGCCCAGAGCGTCTATTCGGTCGGCATGTATTTCGGCATCGCCTTCCTCAGTCCGGTCCTCTTCTGGGTGACGGGAACCTTCGGCTGGCGGGCCCTGTTCATCATCGCCGGCGTGATCGGCGTTCTGTTCGCGGGGCTGTGGTGGTGGGTCTATCGTGATCCCGAGCACAGCCGCATCGTCAATCAGGCCGAGCTGGACCACATCGCGGCGGGCGGCGGCGGTCTGTCGGCGGCGACGGGCAAGACACCCTTCTCGTGGAAACAGATCGGCTGGCTGCTGGGCAAGCGCCAGATTCTCGGCGCCTCGATCGGCCAGTTCGCGACCAACGCCACGCTCGTCTTCTTCCTGACCTGGTTCCCGACCTATCTGGTGGTCGAGCGCGACATGCCCTGGCTGAAGGTCGGCTGGATGGCGGTCCTGCCCTTCATCGCCGCCTCTGTCGGCGTGGTGTTCGGCGGTCAGCTGTCGGACGCCCTGGTCAAACGCAGCGGCTCGGCCACCTTTGGCCGCAAGCTGCCGATCGTCGCCGGTCTGCTGCTGTCCTCGACCATCATCTCGGCGGCCTTCCTGAAGTCCGACGCCCTGGTGATAGCGGTCATGTCGGTCGCCTTCTTCGGCCAGGGCATGTCCAACCTCGGCTGGACCCTGATCTCGGACGTGGCGCCCAAGAGCCTCATCGGACTGACAGCGGGGGTGTTCAACTTCTGCACCAACCTAGCCGGGATCGTCACGCCGATCATGATCGGCTTCATCGTCGCAGCGACGGGTTCCTTCTTCGGCGGTTTGGCGATGATCGGCGTCCTCGCCCTGATCGGCGCCTTCTCCTACACCTTCCTGGTCGGGCGCGTTGAGCGCATCGCAGAGCCCTCGGCGGAGGCGGCGTGATGACGAAGACCCTTCCGATATCCATGCCGCACCTGGGCGCGGGTCTTGTGATCGCGCTGGCCGTTGGACTGTCCGGCTGTGAGCCGTCCAAGCCGGCTGATGGGTCCAACAAGGCTGTGGCAGCGGCGGAGGCCGCGCCGCCGTCTGCGCCCGTTCCCGATGTGCCTGAAGCCGCCGCAGCGACCGCCCCGGAGACGGTCCCTGTCGAGGCCGCCCCAGCGCCCGAGGCCGTCGCGGCGCCGCCAGCCCCGGCCAAGGCGCCGTCGCCTGTTCAGGCGGTTGCACCACCCCCTCCGGCGCCCCAGCCGGTCAAGGCGGCCATCCAGCCCGGCGTCCTGCCCCAAGGCGCGGGCCGCAACGTCGCCCAGCGCCTGTGCGGGACCTGTCATTCCCTGATCCTGGTCACGGCCAACGGACACACGGAGGCGGAGTGGGATTCCATCGTCGCTCGCATGGAGTCGAACGGCATGCAGGCCTCGGCGGACGACATCAACACGGTCATCGACTATCTGTCGAAGGCGCTGCCGCCTCGCTAGGCGTTCGACAGGAAAGTCAGAGTGATAGAGTTTCAGCCGCAGACTACCTCCGTGGACGACGTCATCGTCACCGCCGCTCGATTGCCGCCGGCGGCGGGAGAGGCGGCTTTCTCGGTGATCCGTCTGGGCGAGGGGGCGCTATCGACTTCGACACGTCTGGACGAGGCGCTGGCGACGGTTCCGGCGGTGTCCCTGTTTCGCCGCACCTCCAGTCTGGCGGCCAATCCGACCACCCAGGGCATCAGTCTTCGCGCCATCGCGCCTTCGGGCGCGGGACGGACGTTGGTGACGCTGGACGGCGTGCCGCTGAATGATCCCTTCGGCGGCTGGGTTATCTGGTCGCAACTGCCGACCGAAAGCATCGAGAGCCTGGACATCGTGCGCGGCGCCGGGGCCGGTCCCTATGGCGCGGGCGCCCTGACCGGGGTGATCCAACTTAGGGAACGCGAGCTTGGCGGGGTGCTGGACGCCTCCATCGCTGAGCGCGGCGGGGCGCGGCTGGCGGGATCAGGCGGCGTCGATGCCGGGCCGGCGCGCCTGACCGGGTCTATCCTCTATGAGACCAGCGACGGCTATGTTCCTGTGCGCGGCGCGGCGGCGGGGGCGGCCGACACACCGCTGGATCTGGAGGCGAAGAGCGCTTCCCTGCGCGCGGATCTGCCCCTTGGCGACGCCGCCCTGTCGCTGCGCGCGGGCGCCTATGAAGAGGATCGCGGCTCCGGTCTGGCCGGCGCCCGTTCAACGGCAAGCGGCCATGTGCTGTCGGCCGCCGTCGCGCGTCAGGCCACGGCCGAACAGGCGGGCTGGCGTTTGCAGGCGTGGCGGCGAGAGAGCGATTTCGCCAACACCTCGGTCGCCGTGGCGGCGGATCGGGCGACGACGACGCCCGCCAATGATCAGTACGAGACGCCGGCCACGGGCTGGGGCCTGAACGCCGCCCTGCGCGGCCGTCGTGAGGGTCTGCTCGGTGGACGCACGGAATGGGAGATCGGCGCCGACGCTCGCTTCAGCGAGGGCGAGACGCACGAGCGGTTCCGCTACATGGTCGGAGACTACACGCGAGATCGGATCGCCGGGGGAGAGACCTCGGTGGCGGGCGTCTACGGCGAGGGCTCGCTGGAGAACGGGCCGTGGCTGTTCGCCGGGGGCTTGCGTCTGGACGGCTGGAAGAACCAGAACGGGCGTCGGCTGGAGCGGGATCGGGCCACCGGCGCGCCGACGCTGGATGAGTTTGATCCTGAGCGCTCGGGCGAGGTGGTCAGCGCGCGTCTGGCGGCGCGGCGCATGATCGGGGGCGGCTGGGCGGCGCGGGCTGCGGCCTATTCCGGCTTCCGCCCCGCTACCCTGAACGAACTGCATCGGCCCTTCCGCGTCGGCAATGACCTGACCGAGGCCAATGCCGGTCTGGTTCCTGAAACCCTGCAAGGCGTCGAGGCCGGCCTGGCGTTCGAGGGGGCCATTTCGGCGCTGACGGCGACCCTGTTCTGGAACCGGATCGAGGACGCCATCGTCAACGTCACCATCGGCGAGGGGCCAGGGACCTTCCCCCGCGCGGGCTTCGTCCCCGCCGGCGGCGTGCTGCGCCAGCGCCAGAACGCCGGGACCATTGAAGCGACGGGGGTCGAGATCAGCGCGCGCCAGACCCTGCGCAGCGGGCTGGACTTGACCGGTGCCGTGTCGATCACCGACGCCCGTGTGGACGGCGGATCGGCCGCTCCGCAACTGACCGGCCTGCGCCCGGCCCAGGCGCCGATCTGGAGCGGCTCGGCCGGGATCGACTGGCGCGCCAGCGACCGCCTGACGCTGACCGCCAGCGCCCGGTATGAGAGCAAACGATTCGAAGACGACCTGAACAGCCGCCTCCTTGGCGCAGCGGTGACAGCGGACGTTCGTGCCGACTGGCGCGTCAATGATGCAACGTCGCTGTGGCTGGCCGTCGAGAACTTGTTCGACGCCGATGTTGAAGTGTCGGAGACTGGGACCGGCGTTGAAGGCTTCGGTCCCCCGCGCCTGCTCAGCGCCGGGCTGCGACTGAGCTACTGAAGAGCTCAGTTCAACAATGTCGAGGCCTGCCAATGGGCGTTCGGCCCTAGCGGCTTTTTAGCACGGCGCGCTGAATACTGCCTTGGCCGCTGGGTCCTGGGCTGACCAGTGAAGTGGGGGCTGACCACCGTTCGCGCGGACAGTCGCCATATGGCGACTGCTCCTGAAGCCCGGCGAAGGTTCGACCGCGGCGCTGTCGCGTATCTTTCGCAATGCGCCCTTACTGCGCCTCGACGTAGCGCGGGGATGCACGCGGGAGGCGATCATGACCAACAGACTGACGGGCAAACTCTTTGGGGCCAGCGCCATGATGCTGGCGATGGCGATCGGCGGGGCCGCCTGGGCCCAGGAAGCGGCGGCTCCGGTCGTGGCCGCGACGGTCGATACGACCTCGACGGGCGAGGCCCGCAGCGGCGTGATCGTGTTGGGCGCCGAGGCTCGCCATCATCGTCTGGTGTCGGCGGCGGGGCTGTCGGGGCTGGAGGTTTTCGACCTGACGGGCGCGCGATTGGCTGCGGTGCTGGCGGGCGAGGCCGGCGGTCTGGACGTGCGCTACGGCTTCCCGATCAAGGGCCAGCTGGAGACCTTGCTGGTCTCGACCGACAAGACCGACAATAGCCTCCGTATCTTCGCCATGCGCAACGGCGCGCCGGTCGAGGTGGGCGCGCGCGCCGTGCCTCTGGGTTTCGCGGTCGAGGATGTCTGCCTGCTGCGCAACGCCAGCGACGGCGGCCTCTATGCCGTGGCCGTGGGCGACGGCGGCGAGATCGAACAGCTGCTGCTCTACGCCGATGCCGAAGGCACGGTGGACACGCGCTCGGTGCGTCGCATCAACCTGCCGTCCAAAATCAAATATTGCCTCGCCGACGATGCGACGGGCCAGCTCTACGCCTCGCAACAGGCGGTCGGCGTCTGGCGCTTCAACGGCGACCCGGAAGCGGACGCGGCTCCGGCCCTGGTCGACGCGGCGCGGCTGGGTCGGATCAGCGAAGAAAGCGGCTCTCTGGCCCTTTATGACGGCGGCCAGGGCGCGCGCTATCTGATCGCGACCGACGCCTCCAGCGGCCGGCTGTTCGTCTATGACCACGGCGCTGACGACGCTTATGTGGGCGCCGCCAGCGTGACGGGCCATGGCGGCGCGGGGATCAAGGAGCCGGGCGCGCTGCAGGCCGTCGGCGCGCGGCTGGGCACCGGCCTGCCCTCGGGCGCCTTGCTGGTGACGGATGAGGATGCGCCCGACGGCGCCAACTACAAGCTGGTGTCGATCGCCGCCCTGACGGGCGCGCTGAACCTGTCGGCGGGCACACCTCAGGATGCACGCGCCGTCGCCGCGCCGCGCTTTCCCGCCGTCGTCGCCGTGGCGGAAACCGCACCCGTCGGCAGTCCCGGCGACGCCGCCGACGACCCCGCCATCTGGGCCGATCCGACCAACCCGGCCAACAGCCTGATCATCGGCACGGACAAGAAGGCCGGGCTGAACCTTTATGACATGCAGGGCCGCGTCGTTCAGCACCTGCCCGACGGCAAGATGAACAACGTCGACCTGCGCGAGGGCTTCATGCTGGGCGGTCAGCCCATCGTGCTGGTCACGGCCAGCGACCGGACCAACAAGGCGGTCGCCATCTATCGCCTCGACACCGAGGCCCGCCGCCTGGTCAACATCGCCGACGGCGTCCAGCCGACGGGGCAGGGCGATCCCTATGGCCAGTGCATGTATCGCTCGGCCCGCAGCGGTAAGACCTATGTCTTCATCAATGATTCCAATGGTGAGAAGCGCCAATGGGAACTGATCGACACCGGAAACGGCAAGGTCCGCGCGGTTCGCGTGCGCGACTTCGCCTTCTCCAGCCAGGTCGAGGGCTGCGTCGCTGACGATGCGACGGGACAGCTCTATGTCGCCGAGGAAGACGTCGGCCTGTGGCGCCTGTCGGCGGAACCGGACGGCGGCTCGGCCATGACCATGGTCGCCCGCATCAGCGAAAATCCGGCGCTGAAGGACGATATGGAAGGCGTCGGCCTGTATGACCTGGGTGGCGGTCGCGGCTATCTGGTGGCCTCCAGCCAGGGCAATGACAGCTACGCCGTCTTCCGGCGCGAAGGCGATCAGGCCTATCTGGGCTCGTTCATCGTCGTCGCCGACGGTCAGGGCGGCATCGACGGCGTGTCCGAGACCGACGGTCTGGACGTGACCAGCCGCAACCTGGGCCCCGGCTTCGAGCACGGCGCCATGGTGGCTCAGGACGGGCGCAACGTCCTGCCGGGTGAGAACCAGAACTTTAAATACGTGCCGTGGACGTCGATCGCCGACGCTCTGGGTCTGGAGGTGCGGCGCTAGGTCCGCACGCTTTCCGCGACCTGGGCGCCTGCCTTGGCTACCCCGTTGTCCGGCTTCGGTTATAGGTTAGCCTCGACAATCACACGGCGACGGACGGGGCGAATGAGCGAAGCAGGCGAGCGGCGGCAGGGCATTCAGTCCGTGGGCATAGGTCTGCGCGTGCTGGAGGTTCTGGCGGCGCAGAGCGGGGGGACGGCGCTCGGGGCGATTGCGCAGGCGTCGGACCTGTCGGCATCTCAGGCTCACCGCTATCTGGCCAGTCTGATCGCGGCGGGCATGGCCCGTCAGGATGCGGCGACAGGGCGGTATGAGCTGGGCTCGGGCGCATTGCGTCTGGGGCTGGCGGCCCTGTCGCGGATGGACAGTTTCCGCGAGGCGGCGATCGCCCTGACTGACTATGTCGCCGAGACCGGGCGCACGGTGCAAATGGGCGCCCTGGGGCCGACCGGACCGATCGTGGTGCGCTGGATCATGGGCACGCCCGCCATCTCGACCTCGCTGATGGTGGGCTCGCCCCTGCCGCTGCTCAGTTCAGCGACGGGCCATGTGTTTCTGGCCTTCCGCCCCGAGGCGGCGACGCGGCAGATGGTCGAGCGTGAGACACAGCCTCAGTTTCAGCCGGTCGATGTCGAGGGCCTGCGCAAGCGCGTGCAACAAGACGGCTTTTCGGCCATTCGGGGGGATTTGATCCCAGGTCTGCGCGCCACCGCCGTGCCGATCTTTGACCTGCAGGGCGAAGCGGTGTTCACCGCCACCGTCCTGGCCACCGACGTATTCAAGCCGGAGTACGACGATCAGGCGCGCGAACGCCTGATCGAGGTTTGCGACGAGATCACCCGGGCGACGGGTGGGGTGCGTCCGTTGATCTGACGGCTCAGGCGGCGACCGCCTTGCGCAGGTCGGTCGCCGGATCGCTGGCGGTTTCCGCGATCAGGATCTTGCCCATCAGGCGACGCGCCGCAGCGAAGTCGCGCGGCTGGTCCAGACAGACAGCCCCGACCAGAGCGCCGTCGCGCAGGTAGAGGCGCACCGTTTCGCCCCGCGCGACGACGACGTCGCCAGCCGCTGGATCGCCGAGGATCTGCAAGTTGTGGCCGCACTGGGCGGTCCAGAACCAGGGTGTCGGTTCGATCTCGGCGGGCTCGTCCATGATGGCGAGGGCGGCGGCGCGGGCCGAGGTCTGGGCGTGGGCCCAGGTCTCCATGCGGGCGGCGGCGCCATTCCGCTTCCGGGCGGCCAGATCACCGACGACAAAGATGCGGTCATCGGCGGGCGAGCGGTAGTTTTCGCCGACCAGAATTCCGCCCGCGACCGGCAGACCCGCCGCCTCGGCCATTTCGGTCGAGGGGAGGATGCCGATGCCGACAACGATCAGGTCCGCCTCAATGGTCGAGCCGTCGTCCAGCCGCGCCAGAACGGAACCGTCGGCGGCGTCTCCCAGCGCTTGCAGCGACCGTCCCAGCTTCACATCGACGCCGATGCGGGCGTGGGCGGCGGCCAGCCACTCGGCGGCCTCGGCGGGGACGTTGCGGCCTAGCAGCCGCTCGCCCGCCTCGATCACCGTAGCGGTCAGGCCGAGACCGCGCAGGGTCGAGGCGGCCTCCAGCCCGATCACGCCGCCGCCGACCACCAGGGCGCGCGCGCCGGGTTTGGCGGCCGCCGCGATGGCGCGGGCGTCGTCGGCGGTGCGCAGATAGCGAACGGTCTGATGGTCGGGCAGGGGCAGGCGCCGCACGCGGCCGCCCATGGCCAGGACCAGCTTGTCGAAGGGCTCGACCGCTCCGTCGGCCAGTCGAATCTCACCCTTGTCGCGATCGATGGCGACCGCTTCGGCGCCCAGTTTCAGGGTCACATTCAGCTCGGCCCAGCGTTCCGCGGGCGCCAGCCAGACCGGATCGGCCTCGGCGCCAGACAGATAATCCTTGGACAGGCTTGGACGTTCGTAGGGGGGGTGCGCCTCGTCGCCGACGACTAGGATGGGCCCCGAAAAACCCAGCTCACGCAAGGCGATAGCGGTCGCGCCGCCAGCGTGCCCAGCCCCCAGAATGACGATGCGTTCAGCCATTTGTGATCTCCGTTTGTCGTTGCACTAGATGCAACGCGTTTGACATAGATCAAAAACCACGACACCAATGCGGTCAACGGCGACATGAGATCGCTGCTTCGAATTCTTTGTCCGGGAGCTTTCAGTGAACATCCCCGTACGCCCGCCGGAGGGCGAGAACAGCCGCGCATGGCCGACCGACGTCGACGCCGCCGTGCCCTACTGGGTCTATACGGACCCCGCGATCTATGCCGAGGAACTGCAGAAGATCTGGTACGGGCCGCACTGGCTCTATGTCGGTCTGGAGTGTGAACTGACCGAGGTCGGCGACTGGAAGACAACCACGCTCGGAGAGAAGCCCTGCGTCATGGTCCGCTCGGGCGAGGACGAGATATCGGTCGTCGAGAACCGCTGCGCTCACAAGGGCGTCAAGTTCTGCCAGACCCGCACCGGCCACTCCAAGGAGCTGATCTGCCCCTATCACCAGTGGTCCTATGCGCTGAACGGCGACCTGCAGGGCGTGCCCTTCCGTCGCGGCGTCAAGCGTCAGGGCGGGATGCCGTCGGACTTCGATCCCAAGGACCACAGCCTGAACAAGCTGCGCGTCGAGGTGGTCAACGGCGTGGTCTGGGCCACCTTCTCGGACGAGACGCCGCCCTTCCGCGAATACCTCGGCGAGAAGTTCTGGAAGCACTACACCCGCGTCTATGACGGCCGGAAGCTGGAGGTGCTGGGCTACAACCGTCAGCACATTCCGGCCAACTGGAAGCAGATGCAGGAGAACATCAAGGACCCCTATCACGCGGGTCTGCTGCACGTCTTCTTCGCCACCTTCGGCCTGTTCCGCGCCGACCAGAAGTCCGCCGTCGATATCGACGACGAAGGCCGTCACGGCATCCTGATCTCGCGCAAGGGCGAGCAGGAAAAGACCGAGGCCATGGCCGACATCCGCAACTTCCAGGGCGATCTGGTGCTGGAAGACCCCCGCGTCATGGACGTGGTGCAGGAGTTCCCGGGCGAGGAAACCGTCGGGATGATCACCATCTTCCCCAGCGTGATCCTGCAACAGCAGGTCAACAGCCTGACCACGCGTCAGATCGTGCCCAAGGGACCGGGCGGGTTCGACTTCCACTGGACCCACTGGTGCTACGCCGACGACACGCCGGAGATGCGCCTGCGCCGCACGCGTCAGGCCAACCTGTTCGGCCCGGCGGGCTTCGTCTCGGCTGACGACGGCGAGGTTCTGGAAATGACCCAGCAGGGCGCCGCCGGTTCGCCGGACGAGCACTTCATCCTGCAGATGGGTGGTCGCGAAATCGCACCGACGGACCACCAGGTCACGGAAACCGCCGTTCGGGGCATGTACCGCTACTGGCGCAAGGTGATGGGCCTGTGAGCGCGACCATGACCATTGCTCGCGACGAGATCCGCGATCTCTATGACGCCTATTATGGCGTGCTGGACGACGTCGATCTGCACGCCTGGCCGGACTTCTTCACCGAGGACTGCCTCTATCGGGTGATCCCGCGCGAGAACTTCGACGCCGGCTATACGCTCAGCACCATGCAGGCCGAGAGCCGGGGCATGCTGAAGGACCGGGTGACCGGCCTGACGCGGACCCAGATGTATGCGCCGCGCTACTATCGTCGCTTCCCCACTGCGCCGCGCGTGACGGCTCAGGATGAGGTCAGCGTCAGCGTGCGCCACAATCTGCTGGTGGTGCAGACCCTGGTCGACAAGCAGTCGGACATCATCCTGTCCGCCGTCTGCCATGACCGCATCGTCCGCGACGGCGACCGCCTGCGCTTTGTCGAGCGCATCGTCGTCTTCGATTCCGAAATGATCCCCAACAGTCTGGTGTACCCCGCATGACCGAAGCCGCGACCCTGTCGTGGGTGGCGACCTTGCCGCCCTCGGCCCTCGAAGAGCACGGCGTGGCCAAGGCCAGCGCCAACGGCCTGAACGTCGCCCTCTATGTCGTGGACGGCGAGTATTTCGCGACCGCCGACCTGTGCACCCACGGCCAGGCCAGCCTGTCCGACGGCTTTCTGGACGGCGAGCTGATCGAATGCCCGCTGCATCAGGGCACCTTCAACGTGAAGACCGGCGCGCCGGTCGACGCCCCGTGTTCGGTCGCAGTGCGCAGCTTCCCCGTAAAGCTTCAGGACGGCCTGCTGCACGTCGGCATGGAGGGCTGAGGCGTGACCGAAGTCCTGTCCAACGACCAGCAGTCCCAGCTGAACGCCCTCTATGAGCAGATGGAGCCGGAGGGCCTCTATCCGCTGTGGGAGAAGCTGTCGGCCCTGGTCCTGCCCCAACCGGATTCTCCGGCCAAGGTGCACAAGTGGTCCTATGACAACGCCCGCGAATACCTGATGCGGGCGGGCGATCTGATCAGCGCCAAGCAGGCCGAGCGCCGGGTGCTGATCCTGGAAAACCCCGGCCTGCCGGGCCATTCGGGCATCACGCCCAGTCTCTACGCCGGTCTGCAGTTGATCCTGCCGGGCGAGATCGCGCCCGCTCACCGCCATGCCCAGTGCGCCCTGCGCTTCGTCATGGAGGGCGGCGGCGCCTATACCTCGGTGGACGGCGAGAAGGCGGTGATGCAGCCCTTCGATCTGGTGCTGACGCCGGGCGGCCAGTGGCACGACCACGGCAACCCCACCGACACGCCGATGATCTGGCTGGACGGCCTCGACATCCCGACCGTCCGTCACTTCGACGCCAGCTTCGCCGAGGGCTATTCGGAAGACCAGTTCCCGGAACAGGCCCCGGCCGGCGACAGCCTGAACCGCTATGGCCGCAACATGCGTCCGCTGAAGGGGCACACGGCGGACCGCCGCCCGGCGCATCAGCCGCTGTTCCACTATCCCTACGCCGAGTGGCGTCCGGCCCTGGACGCCATGGCCGAGAGCGGCGCCGAGATCGACCCGCACCTGGGCCACGCCCTGGAGTTCATGAACCCGATCGACGGCGGGCCGATCATGGCCACCATCTCGGCCCATGTCCGCCTCCTGCCGGAAGGCTTTGAGAGCAAGCCGCGTCGCTCGACCGACGGCACCATCTTCGTGGTGGTCGAAGGGACGGGCGAGGCGGTGATCGAAGGCGAAACCGTCGCCCTGAAGCCGCGCGACATCGTGGTCGTGCCGTCGTGGAAATCGGTCGCCTTCAAGGCGGCCAGCCGACTGGTCCTGTTCGGATACTCCGACAAGGCCTGTCAGGAAAAACTGAACCTCTACAAGGAAGAGAACGCATGAGCCTGCTGTTCCAACCGCAAGCGCCCGTGCTTGCCCCGACCAACACCGGGGACGTATTCCCGGTCCGCCGCATCTTCTGCGTCGGCCGCAACTACGCCGCCCACGCCCGCGAAATGGGCCGCGACCCGGACCGCGAACCGCCCTTCTTCTTCACCGCCTGGGCCGAGACGGTGGTGCTGGAGGGCGCGACCATCGCCTATCCGTCCAAGACCGAGAACTTCCACTACGAGGCGGAACTGGTCGTCGCTATCGGCAAGGGCGGTCGCAACATCGCCGTCGAGGAAGCGCTGGATCACGTCTGGGGCTACGCCACTGGCCTGGACATGACGCGCCGCGACCTGCAGTTGGAAGCTCGCGCCCAGGGCCGTCCGTGGGACACCGGCAAGAACGTCGAGCAGTCGTCGCCGCTGGGCCTGATCCACAAGGCGGGCGAGGGCTTTGATCCCGAGCATGGCAAGATCGAGCTGACCGTCAACGGCGAGGTCAAGCAGACGGCGGACCTGGCCGACCTGATCTGGCCGGTGGCGGACATCGTCGCCTACCTGTCGGGTCTGTGGGAGATTCAGCCTGGCGACCTGATCTACACCGGCACCCCCGCCGGCGTCGGCGCGGTGGTTCCTGGCGACGCCATGACCGTGACCATCGACGGCCTGACCCCGCTCAACATCAAGGTCGGCCCGCCCGCCGCCTGATCCCTTTTCTCTATCACCATCAACACACGGAGAGGCGCGCGACAGACGCGCCCTCCACGGAGGACGACACATATGGCAGCCATGGGTGAGGGGGGCGGAAACGCCGTCATCGACCGGGCCAAATTCGGCCCGCTACAGTTCGGCGTCACGGCGCTGTGCTTCATCATCGCCATGCTCGACGGCTTCGACACCCAGTCGATCGCCTTCGTCGCGCCCAAGATCGCCGAGGACTGGGGCCTGGCCCCGTCGGCGTTCGGACCGATCTTCGCCATCGGCCTTCTGGGCCTGACGGTCGGCGCCTTCACCCTGAGCCCGGCGGCGGACAAGTTCGGCCGCAAGACCATCATCCTGATCTCGACCTTCATCTTCGGCCTGTTCGCCCTGCTGACGGCCTTCTCGACCTCGATGAATGAGCTGCTGATCTATCGCTTCATCACCGGCGTCGGCCTGGGCGCCGCCATGCCCAACATCATCGCCCTGACCAGCGAATACGGCCCGGCCCGCCTGCGTGCGACCCTGGTGACGGTCATGTTCTGCGGCTTCCCGCTGGGCTCGACCATCGGCGGCCTGGTCTCGACCTGGCTGATCGCCACCTGGGACTGGCACTCGGTCTTCGTCGTGGGCGGCGTCCTGCCGCTGCTGCTGCTGCCGGTGCTCTGGTTCATGCTGCCGGAATCGGTGCGCTTCATGGTCGCCAAGGGCGCGCCGGAGCACAAGATCGCCCCCATCGTGAAGAAGATCGACGCCGACGCCTCGGTCAGCGACTTCATCGCCGGCCTGAAGCATGAGCAGACCTCGGCGGCCAAGGGCTTCTCGGTCTTCCAGCTGTTCCGTGAAGGCCGCACGCCCGTGACCCTGCTTTTGTGGGTCGCCTTCTTCATGAACCTGCTGGTTATGTACTTCCTGGTGAACTGGCTGCCGACCCTGCTGAAGGGCGCCGGTCTGCCGCTCAGCATGGCCATCCTGTCGACCGCCACCCTGAACCTCGGCGGCGTCGTCGGCGCCATCGTCCTGGGCCGGATGATCGACAAGATCAGCCCCTACGTCGTCCTGGGTTCGGCCTACGCCGCCTCGGCCGCCTTCATCGCCCTGCTGGCTTTCGGCGGCACGAACCTGACGGTCCTGCTGCTCGGCGCGGCCCTGTCCGGCTTCGGCGTCGTCGGCGCCCAGATCGGCTGCAACGCCCTGACGGCGGCCGTCTATCCGACCGCTATCCGTGCGACGGGCGTGGGTTGGGCCCTGGGCGTGGGCCGCATCGGCGCCATCGTCGGCCCTCTGGTCGGCGGCGTGCTGCTGGCCGCCGGCTGGAGCCCGCAGAACCTGATCCTGCTGGCCGTCATCCCCGCTGTGATCGCGTCGATCGCGGTCTTCACCCTCGGCGGCGTGCGCCGTCGCGCCGGAGTCTGAATCCATGATCCTGCACGGTTATTTCCGCTCCACGGCCTCATGGCGGGTTCGTATCGCCCTGGGCCTCAAGAGACTGGAGGCCGTGCAGGTCGTCCATCACCTGCGCAAGGGCGAGCAGCGGGCGCTGGACTATCTGGCGCTCAACCCGCAGGGCTTGCTGCCGTCCTTCGTCACCGACGACGGCGCGGTCCTGACCCAGTCGCTGGCCATCATCGAATACCTTGATGAGGTTTCGCCCGAGCCGTCTCTGCTGCCTGCCGATCCCGTGCAACGGGCCAAGGTTCGGGCCGTCGCCCAGGCCGTCGCCTGTGACATCCACCCGGTGCAGAACCTCAAGGTGCTGCAACGCCTGCGCGATCTCGGTCTGGGCGAAGAGGTGGTTCAGGCTTGGGCCGCCACCGTCATTGAGGAAGGCCTCGACGCGATCGACACGCTGCTGGCCGACCAGCCGGGACCCTTTGCCTTTGGCGACGCCCCGACCCTGGCCGACCTCTGTATCGTGCCGCAGCTGGGCAACGCGCGTCGCTTCGGCGTCGAGGTGCGCTGGCCACGCCTGCTGGCGCTTGAAGCCGCCTGCCTCGAACTGCCCGCCTTCCAGAACGCCGCCCCGGGCAAACAGCCCGACGCCGAATAATCATCCCAATCGAACCGAGCGCGGAGCCAACCGCGCCCTTTCCCGGAGGAAATCCATGAGTATCGCCGCCGCGGCCGCCGCCGCATTGCTTGCGCACGCCCCCATGCCCGCCGAGGCTGAGGCGCCTGTCCAGACCGCACCTTCTACGGTTCCGGCCGCGCCGCCGCCGTTCAAGTTGATCAATCACGACGAGAACTACGCTTACCTCGCTGATCCGGCCAAGCGCACCTCCACCTGGTCGAAGTTCAAATATGTGCCGGTCGGCGGCGAGGGCAGCCCCGTCTGGGCCAGCTTCGGCGGCGAACTGCGTTTCCGCGCCGAACACCGTGACAACGAACGCTTCGGTCGCGGAGCTCAGGACAGCGGCGGCGACTTCCAGACCCGCGCCCGCCTGTGGGGTGAACTGAACCTGGGCTCTTCGCTGCGCGCTTTCGTCGACGTGCAGGACGCCCGCACCTCGGGCCTGGCCAGCGGCGAGCCGGTGATCGAGGAAAACCGCACCGACCTGCATCAGGCCTTCCTTGAGGCGAAGACCGGAGTGGGCGGGGGCACGGTGCGCGTTCGCGCCGGCCGTCAGGAGTTCGGTCAGGGCGGCTTCCGTCTGTTCGACATGCGCGAGGGGGCTAACGCCCGCGTGGCGCTGGACATGGTCCGGGTCCTGTACGACAGCCCGACCGGCTGGAGCGGCGGCGCTTTCGCCGGCTATGCACTGCGCGAAGGCAAGGCCTCTTGGGATGACGCCACCAACTTCGACTACCGCCTTTATGGCGCGACCGCCGCGAAGACGCTGGGGCAAGGGGCGACGGCGCCCAGGCTGGAACTGCTCTACGCCAACACCGACCGCCTCGTGACGCCCTTCTATGGCCAGGTCTCCGGCCGCGACGACCGCGACACCCTGTCGGTGCGTCTGACCGGCAAGGTCGCGCCCTGGGATTATGAGGTTGAGGCGGTCAAGCAGTGGGGGTCGTTCCGTGACCTCGACATCGACGCCTGGTTCTTCTCCGCCGTCGGCGGCCGTACCTTCTCGGGCGTGAAGTGGTCGCCGCGCGTGGCCGTGCGTCTGGACGTCGGCTCGGGCGACAAGGACCCGAACGACGGCAAGCTGAACAGCTTCAACCCCCTGTTCCCGCAGCCGGCGGCCCTGCGCACCGATCTGGGCTTCGCCAACATGGTGCTGCTGCAGCCCGAGGTGACGGTGCGCCCGACGCCCAAGCTGACCCTGGGCGCCAACACGGCGGGCCTGTGGCGTCAGAGCAAGGATGACGGCCTCTACGCCCTGTCCGGCATGGTGCTGCGCGGCGCGAACGAGGGGCAGTCGTCCTACGTCGGCTGGCGCACGGGCGTCTTCGCCCGCTATGCCCTGACGCCCTATGTCTCCCTGATGGGGGTGGCGAACTACACCAAGGCCGGCGACTTCCTGAAGGAGACCGGCACGGCCGAGGACCAGTCCTACCTGGGGACCTTCCTGACGTTCCGCTTCTGACCAAGGTTCCGCCGAAGTCCCGAAGAGCCCCGTCTCGATGCCGAGACGGGGCTCTTTTGTCAGTGGAAGTCGCGTGAGCCGGGCAGGATGCGAACGTCGCGCGGGTGGCGATGCGGCGGCTGGCGCGGCGGTTGCGGGTGGGCGACGATGTCGGCACGCGCCAACTGGATCTCAGCCACGTGATCCTCCGACAGGCGGGCCAGTTCGGCGCTGCGGTCGATGATGCGGCGAGCGACGACGTGGACGACGTCTTCGGGGCTTTTTTCGACCACGCCTTCGACCTGCATCAGGCGAGCGCCCATGATTTCGCGGCGGAACTGCTCCAGCATCCGCGCCCACAGGACGACATTGGTGATGCCCGTCTCGTCTTCCAGGGTGACAAAGACGGCGTTGCCCTTGCCCGGCCGCTGACGCACCAGAACCACCCCCGCCACCCGCACCAGGGAACCGCCGCGCTTGCCCTCGGCCTCGGCGCACGTCAGCACCCGGTCGGCAGCGAAGACGGGGCGCAGGATGGCCATGGGGTGGGCCTTCAGCGACAGGCGCGTGGTCTGATAGTCGGCGGCGACGTGCTCGCCCAGCGGCATCAAGGGCAGGTTGGCGTCGGGCTCCGCGCCCAGTTCCCGGGCACCGCGCTCGCGTGCCTCGGCGGCGGCGAACAGGGGCAGGGGATCGTCGTCGGGCAATCGCCGCACTGCCCACAGGGCCTCGCGCCGGTCCTGTCCCAGCGAGCGGAAGGCGTCGGCGTCGGCCAGCTTGCGCATCGCGGCCGCAGGCAATCCGGCGCGTCGGGCCAGGGTCTCGATGTCGGCGAAGGGCGCCTCGGCCCGCGTTGCGGACAGGGCGTTCGCCCAATCCTCCTTGAAGCCGTCGATCTGGCGCAGGCCCAAACGCAGGAGGGGGGCTTTCTCTGGGCCTTCCAGGCTGTTGTCCCAGACGCTGTGCGAAACGTCGATCGGCTGCACCTCGATCCCGCCGACTTCCTGTGCTTCGCGCACGATCTGGGCCGGGGCGTAGAAGCCCATTGGCTGGCTGTTCAGCAAGGCGCAGGCGAAGGCCGCCGGGTGGCGGTGCTTGATCCACGACGACACATAGACCAGTTGCGCAAAGCTGGCGGCGTGGCTCTCGGGGAAGCCGTAGGAGCCGAAGCCTTTGATCTGCTCGAAGCAGCGCTGGGCGAAGTCAGGATCGTAGCCGCGTTCGACCATCCGGCCGACCATCCGGGTCTCATAGGTATGCAGGCTGCCGTCGCCGCGGAAGGTGCCCATAGCCTTGCGCAGGCCGTTGGCTTCGCCGTCGCTGAACTCGGCGGCGACGATGGCCAGCTTCATCGCCTGTTCCTGAAACAGGGGCACGCCGAGAGTCTTGTGCAGCACCTGCTCCAGTTCGTCGGGCGGGCCCTGGTCGGGCGAAGGCGAGGAATAGACGACTTCCTCCTCTCCATTCCGGCGTCGCAGATAGGGGTGAACCATGTCGCCCTGGATCGGACCGGGACGAACGATGGCGACCTGGATGACGAGATCATAAAGGCAGCGAGGTTTCAGTCGGGGCAGCATGTTGATCTGGGCTCGGCTCTCCACCTGAAACACGCCGATGGACTGGCCTCTGCACAGCATGTCGTAAACGGCCGGGTCCTCGCGCGGGAGGGTGTGCAGTTCCCAGTCCTCGTTCTCATGCGCGCGGATCAGGTCGAAGGCCTTGCGGATGCAGGTCAGCATGCCGAGCGCCAGAACATCGACCTTCATCAGGCGCAGGGCGTCGATGTCATCCTTGTCCCATTCGATGAAGGTGCGCTCCGGCATGGCCGCGTTGCCGACGGGGACCATTTCGTCCAGCCGGTCCTGGGTCAGGACGAAACCCCCGACATGCTGACTGAGGTGGCGGGGGAAGTTCAGCAAGCGCACCGCCATTTCGACCGCGCGGGCGATCATGGGGTTGGCGATGTCCAGACCGGCCTGAACGACGTGGCGATCGCCGATCTCGGTTCCCCAACTGCCCCAGTGGCTGGCGGCCAGACGGGCGGTGACGTCTTCGGTCAGGCCCAGGGCCTTGCCGACCTCGCGGATGGCGCTACGGGGGCGGAAGTGGATGACGGTGGCGGCGATGCCCGCGCGATGGCGACCGTAGCGTTCGTAGATGTGCTGGATGATCTCCTCGCGTCGTTCGTGTTCGAAATCGACGTCGATGTCGGGCGGTTCGTTGCGGTCCTCGGACAGGAAGCGCTCGAACAGCAGATCGGATTCCATCGGGTCCACCGAGGTGATGCCCAGGACGTAGCAGACCGCCGAGTTGGCCGCCGAACCTCGTCCCTGACAGAGGATGCGCTTGTCTCGCGCCACGCGGACGATGTCGAAGATGGTCAGGAAGTAGGGGGCGATCGCCTTGCGGCCGATGAAGGTCAACTCCTTGTTCAGCAGGGCCTGCACCTTGTCAGGGATGCCATCGGGATAGCGCATGGCGGCGTGTCGGCTGGTCAAATCTTCCAGCCACGCCTGCGGGTTCCATCCGGGCGGGATCGGCTCTTCCGGGTATTGGTAGCGGAGTTCGGACAGGTCGAAGGTCGCCCGTGACAGGAAGGCGGTTGTCTCGCTTACTGCTTCGGGCGTGTCCCGGAACAGACGGGCCATTTCGGCCGCGGGCTTCAGCCAGCGTTCGGCGTTGGCTTTCAGCCGGCGGCCGGCGGTTTCGATGGCGACGCCTTCGCGGATGCAGGTCAGGACGTCTTGCAGGTCGCGGTCTTTGGGGGCGGCGTAGAGGACGTCATTGAGCGCCAGCAGGGGAACGCCGACCCGCTCCGCCAAGGCCTTGAGTCGGGCCAGCCGACGACGATCGTCGCCACGCCGGTGCATGGCGGCGCCGAGCCAGACGGCGCCGGGCGCGGCCTCGGCAACGCGCGCCGCCACGGTCTCCAACCCCGTCAGCCGATCAGGCGGAACGACGATCAGCAGCAGGCCTTCAGGATCGGCCAGCAGGTCGCCAAGGCCGATCTCGCACTCGCCCTTCCTGGCCCGTCGATTGCCCAGGGTCAGCAGGCGAGTTAGCCGGCCCCAGCCCGCGCGCGTTTCAGGATAGACGATGACGTCCGGCGCGCCGTCGTTGAAGACCAGCCGCGTTCCGGTCAGTAGTCGAAAGTCCGCCGCGCGACGTTTCACCTCCGCCGATAAGGCGGGATTATTCAGCGGATCCTCGATGAAGGCGATCTCGCCGGGACTGCCGCCGTCGCGTACCTTTTCCGGCGGGTTCAGGCCTTCGGCTCTCAGTTCCTTCAGCGCGCTCCATGCCCGGACCACGCCCGCCACCGTGTTGCGATCAGCCAGGCCGAGACCGGCGTGGCCGCGCAGGATCGCCGTCAGCACCAGATCCTTCGGGTGGGAGGCCCCGCGCAGGAAGGAGAAGTTGCTGGCGGACGCCAACTCGGCGTAGCCGCCGTCATGGTCGAGCGCACTCATGCGAAAAGGCCGTGGATGAACCAGCGCGGTTCGGGCGTCTCGCCATAGAGGCCCTGGCGGAACAGCCAGAAGCGGCGGCCGTCCTGGTCCTCGATGCGGTAGTAGTCGCGGGTGCGCTGGTCCGGCGCGCGCCACCATTCGCCGCTGATCCGCTCGGGCCCTTCGGCGCGCACAACCTGATGCAGGACGCGGCGCCAGCGGAACTTCAGGGGATAGCCGTCGGGGACCTCGGCCAGGGTCTCGACCGGTTGGGGCGGATCGAACATCTGCAAGGGGCGTAAGGGCGGGTCGTCGGGATCAAGCTCGGGCCAGATTGAATCGCCCGGCCGCACCGAGGCGGGAACCAGCCTACCCGCGCGCTCGGGAATGTACGAGGCGAAGGGCTCGAACCTTAGTACGGCCTCCGGCCCCAGGCGCGCCGTCAGCCGATCGATCAGGCGGCTGAAGGCCTCCTCTCCGGGGGCTTCATGCTCCAGCCCCTGCTGGGTCGGCGTCAGGACTTGCGTCCAGGGGACCGACATCCGCATCTGGTCGAAGCCGAAGCCGGGGTCCAGCGGGTGGGACAGGGCCGCCATCCGCTCGCGGAACAGGCGCAGGGTTGCAGGCGCGTCGCGAGTCGGGCGGCCGGTGCGGACGACGACGCGACGCACCTCGCCGTCGATGCGATAGAAGCCGGCCTCGAAGGCGCGCCCGCCCTGACCGGCCAGATCCAGCCGGTCCATGGTTGCGACCAGCAGGTCGGACAGGACGCGCTCGATATCCTCGGGGGCCGAGATCGGTTCGAAGAAGACGCGGTCGACGACCACCGGGGCGGGCGGGCGATGCGGGGTGATGCGTAAGTCCTCGTCGCCCAGAACCCGCGCCAGTCGGGCGGGGAAGTCGGCGCCGAAACGGGCGGCCAGGGGCGCGCGTGGGCGGTCGTCCAGATCGGCCAGATGCTTCAGTCCGGCGCGGCGCAGAGCCTGTTCCTCCTTGTCCGGCAGTTCCAGGGCGGCGACGGACAAACGGCGGACGGCGGCGCGGTCCTGGCCTTCGGCAAAGAGCCCGCCGGAACCGAAGCGGGCCAGGGCGCGGGCGGCCTGGGGCGTGCCGGCCAGACTGCTGCGACTTTGCAGCCCGGCGCGTGCGGCGCGGGTCTGGATGGTCTGCATCAACTCCGCCTCGCCGCCGAACAGATGGGTGCAGCCGGTCACGTCCAGCATCAGGCCATGCGGCGGGTCCAGCGCGATCATGGGGGTGAAACGGCCGAAATCCTCCAGCACCCGCGCTAGCAGGGCCGCGTCGGCGTCGGGGCGGTGGGCGACCGTGCGCAGGGCGGGCGTGCGCGCTTGCGCATCGGCCAAGGCCAGACCCGGCGTCAGTCCGGCCCGCGCCGCCGCCGGATCAAGGGCGGCCAGTCGGAGCGCGCCCTTAACCTTCTCGACCAGAACGACAGGCGCGTCTTCAGGCGACCCGTCTTTCTCCGGTTCCTGACGCCGCAGCCGGTCGCTGGGCAGCCAGGGGAACCAGACCGCCAGATAGCGGCGCGGGTGAGCGGAATGATGCCTGCTCACGATCCCACTCCATGATCCTGTTTCCGGTCGCCCCGCCGCCGCGTCGCCGCAGCAGGGTCGCGGAAAAAGACGGTCGGCCAGGCGCTCCGCCTTCGAGAGGTTCCGAGGCGGCAGAGGCCACCGACCAGCGGGTCTCGGCCGCGCTGGGGCAGGGGCTTGCGCCGGCGCGCGCCAGAAACAGGGTCACGCCGCCGGTCTCCGCCGCCAGCGCCAGTCGCCGGCTGGCCGTCAGGCTGAAGGCCCTGGCCTCGCCCCAGGCGCTCAGCAGGACCGCGCCGACGGCGGGACTGCGCAGAGCCTCTTCGCCCACCGCCAACAGGGTCTGCACGTCGCGCGTCCGCACCAGCAATACGTCGCGCGGCGACAGTCCCATCTCATGCAGACCCGGCCCATGTGGTGGACCCGCCTCTTGTCCCATCATTTCATGCAGGCCCCAGACGATAGGGCGTCCCGCCGCCGCCCGTATCGCCATCCCCAGCCCGAAAGCGTTGACCGCCACGGCGTCGGCGGGGGTGGTCGCGTAAAAATCGTGCAGGACGCCCGTGGTCAGAGGCGCAAAGGCGTTGTCGCCCCCTTCGCGAGCCGTCGTCTTGACGCGACGACCGCCGTACCGATCCAGCGCCTCCAGTCGGGTCTTCAGCGTCGCCAGCGCGTCAGATTGTGAACGAATGTTCCTCATTTGTTCTATATGCGCCCTCGACCCCGGGGGGAGTCAAGCGGAACGGCAGAGCGGATCGCGTCCTATTGATCGCGCAGGATGGCGATGGCTTCCTCGCAGAAGGCGAGGCGCTGGCTTTCGTAGGTGAGGCCGGCTTTCAGGACGAGATGCTGCAGCCTTTGATCCCTGGCGCTTGTTCCCTTCGGAAAATCGCGGGCTTCGATAGCTTGATAGGTCGCCAGCTTTTGGCGGTGCTGCACAGCCAGGTGTTCCAGCGTTTCGACCAGCCCGGTGGGGCCGACGACGGCTTCGGCGCGCAGCCGGACCATCAACTCGTCACGGATCGGCAAAGGGCCCTGGCTTTCGGAAACCCAACGCCTGAGTTCATCCTGTCCCGCCGGGAGCACGCGATAACGGCGCTTGCGTCCGCGTGCGCCTTCGACCGGTTGCGCCTCGATCCAGCCGGCGGCCTCCAGGCGGGCCAGTTCACGATAGATCTGCTGGTGCGTCGCCTGCCAGAAATAGCCGATGGACCGGTCGAATCGGCCCGCCAGATCGGATCCTGAACCGGGGTGTTCGGTCAGGGCGGTCAGCAGGGCGTGGGGCAGGGACATAGGCTTCTCGGCGTGGTCGTGCGAAATGAGACCTTAGTCGCGAACCCGGCCGAGGCCAGCCTGTCTTGAGGCTCAGCCCTCGGCAGGCGCCGTCCTGTGCGCGCCCTTGCGCGAAATCAGCAGGCCGAACACCGCCGCCAGAGGGAACATCAGCACTCCATAGACGGCTGCCGGCAACGACATGTCCGGGACCGCCAGCACCGACTCGGCAATGACGATGGCGAGGGTGGCGTTATGCAGGCCGACCTCGAAGGCGCTGGCGATCGACTGCTCGCGATTGATGCGGAACAGGCGCGGCACGATGAAGCCTATGCCCAGGCTGAGGATGCAGAAGCTGACGACGATGCCGGCCAGGGCGATGAAGTCGTCCTTCAGCACGGCGAAGTTGGACACGACCGCCCCGGCGATCACGAGGGTCAGGATGACGACCGAGGCCAACCGCACCGGCTTGTCCATGGCGCGCGCGAAACCGGGCTTGAAGCCGCGCACGAGCATCCCCAGACACACGGGGAGCAGCACGATCATGAAGACTTCGATGGTCTTCTTAAGTTGCAGCCCCACCGTCATCTCACCCGGCTGGAACCAGGCGATCGACAGGTTGACGATCACCGGCAGGGTCAGCACGGCGATCACCGAGTTGATCGCAGTCAGGCTGATGTTGAGCGCCACATCGCCCCGGAACAGATGGCTGTAGAGGTTGGCCGTGGTGCCGCCGGGCGAGGCCGCCAGCAGCATCATCCCCACCGCCAGAACCGGCGGCAGGCGGAATAGCAGCACCAGGCCGAAACAGACCGCGGGCAGCAACAGCAACTGGCAAGCCAGGGCGAGAGCGACCGCCTTGGGCCGCTTGCCGATGCGGGCGAAGTCGCCGGGCGTCAGGTCCAGCCCCAGCCCGAACATGATGATGCCCAAAGCGACCGGCAGGCCGATCATGGCCAGAGGTGAATCCATGGTCTTTTCCTCCCCCGAGAACCTCAGACCCGACCGGCGAGGGCGCGCCCCGCCGCCCGGCCCGAGAAGATGCACCCGCCCAGGAAGGTGCCTTCCAGCGCATTGTAACCATGTAATCCGCCGCCGCCGAAGCCCGCAGCCTCGCCTGCGGCGTATAGTCCCTCGAACGGCGTCCCGTCCGCCTTCAGCACCTGGCTCGACAGGTCGGTCTGAAGCCCGCCCAGCGACTTGCGGGTGAGGACGTGCAGCCTGACCCCGATCAGCGGCCCGGCCTTGGGGTCCAGCAGTCGGTGCGGCGCCGCCGTCCGCGCCAGCTTATCGCCGAGGTAGCGGCGGCTGTTGTGGATGCTCATGGCCTGGAAATCCTTGGTGTAGGGATTGTCCATCTGGGCATCGCGGTCCTCGACCTGTTGACGCACAAGGGCGGGATCCAACAGGGGGCGCTCGGTCAGGGCGTTCATTTTGGCGACCAAGGTCTCCAGATCTTCGGCGAAGACGAAGTCTGCGCCCTTGTGCTTGAAAGCGTCCACGGCGGGCGGCGCGCCCTTGCCCAGCCGTGACATCATCACCTTCAGCAGCTTGCGCTCTGTGATGTCGAGGTTCTGCTCGGACCCCGACAGGGCGAACTCCTTCTCAAGGATCTTCTGGCTGACGATGAACCAGGAATGGTCGTGCCCGGCCAGATCCGGCGTGGTTCGCAGGTGCTTCAGCGTGGCCATGGTGTCGTGGCCGGGCAGGGCGGGTGAGGGCAGCCGCCGCCCGAGCGCGTCCAGCCATAGCGGCGACGGGCCGGGCAGGATGCGGATGGCGTGCCTGGGCCAGATGGGGTCCCAGTTCTGCACCCCCTCGACGTAGTGCCACATGCGGTCGCGGTTCACGAGCCGACCGCCGGCCTCGCCCGCGATGTCCAGCATTCGCCCGTCGACATAGGCGGGGACGCCGGTGATCATCGCCTTCGGCGGCGATCCCAGCCGCTCGGGCCAGAAGCGGCGCACCTTGTCATGGTCGCCGCCGATGCCGCCCGAGGCCAGAACGACGGCCTGTGCTCTCAGGGTGAAGTCGCCGACCACGTGGCGGTTGGACGGTGCGCCGCGCGGCGCCTCGTCGGCGGCCAGGATCGCGCCGGCCACCCCGGTGACGCGGCCGCCCTCGACCAGCAGTTGATCGACCCGGCGACGGTGGTGGAAGGTCAGCCGCCCTTGCCTTGCGGCCTCTCGCGCCCGATCGGCGAAGGGCTCGGACACGCCGGTCCCTGTGCCCCAGGCGACGTGGAAGCGCGGTACGGAATTGCCGTGACCAAAGGCCTGACCTGTGCCTCGTTCGGCCCAGCCGACCATGGGGGTCAGGCTGATCCCATGCTGTTTCAGCCAGGCGCGCTTTTCGCCCGCGGCGAACTCGACATAGGCGCGCGCCCACTGCACCGCCCACTCATCCTCGGCCAGCGGTCCAGCCAGCCGGTCCCAGCCCGCGCTGCCGCGCCAGTCCCGCCAGGCCAGGTCGATGCTGTCGCGCACGCCCAGCTTCCGTTGCTCCGGCGAGTTGACCAGGAACAGCCCGCCGAACGACCAGAAGGCCTGGCCGCCCAGATTGGCCGGGTTCTCCTGATCGACCAGCGCCACCCGCTTGCCCGTCTGAACCAGTTCATTGGCGGCGACCAGTCCGGCCAGTCCCCCGCCCACAATGATGACGTCTGCGTCCATATTTGGCTCCCGTTTGCGGTTGACGCTAACATTTATGTCAATATGAAACGAGTGTTTCCTTCGCATACATGTGTGTTAATATGTATTGACAGGTAGGTGAGTAGCGTGATGGTCTCTGGGGCAACCGCGACCGGCGCCGCCCCGGGCTGCGGAACTATTCGGCGGCAAGGAAACATCGCGGCGCCCGTTGATGAACGGACCGCACCCTGGGGAGGGGACTAAATGGCGACATCCGTCGTTCACGCGCGCTTGGCCGCGACTGTGTCCATTTTGGCATTGAGCATGGCCGCGCCTGCATTGGCTCAGACTGTGCCCGATGAAGCTTCGACGATCGACGACGTCATTGTTACCGCCCAAAAGCGTGAGGAATCGATTCAGGACGTGCCGATTGCTGTTTCAGCTTTCTCGGCCGAAACCTTGGACGCCATGAAGATCGAGGGCGGATCGGAGTTGATGCGGGCCATCCCGAACGTAGCCTTCTCCAAAAACAACTTCTCCATGTATAATTTTGCGATCCGCGGGATTGGCACCAAGGCTATCTCAGCTGCTTCCGATCCGGCGGTGGCGGTCAGCTTCAACAACAGCCCCCTGATCCGCAATCGCCTGTTCGAGCAGGAATATATGGATGTGAGCAGGGTCGAGGTTCTGCGTGGTCCTCAAGGGACCCTGTATGGTCGAAACGCGACGGCCGGCGTGGTCAACATGATCCCCAACCTGCCTCGGCCTGACTTTGAGGCTTTGTACAAGGCAGAGGTCGGTAACTATAACTCGATGCGCGGCCAGGGTATGATCAACCTGCCGATTACAGACAATTTCTGGGTTCGCGCCGCTGGCTCCTTCACCAAGCGTGACGGCTTTGACAAGAATACCTTCCTGGATACTGACGTTAACGGCAGGGACCTGTGGTCCACCCGCCTTTCAGCGGTGTGGGAGCCCAGTGACCGTTTCAGCGCCAATTTGATCTGGGAGCATTTTGAAGAGGACGATGATCGGTCTCGGACAGGAAAGCAGCTTTGCACGCGTGATCCAGGACCGAGCCAGGTTAATGGTGTCACTGTTCCTAATGCCTACCTGAGCGGCCGTATGAGCCAGGGGTGTCAGCCGGGTAGCCTGTACTCGGACGCGGCCTATTCCGCCCCAAACGGCATCGGCCTTTCCCAAATGTATATCGGTGCATTGGTCGTCGGGTTTAATAGCAATTTTGAATCCCTTTATGCGATCAACCCAAGAACTGATCCCTACGCTGGTGTTACCCAGAGCAAAAACCTGAGAGAAATATCGACATCATACAATCCTGTTTATCAGGCAAAAAACGATGTGTTTCAGTTAAATATGCAATATTATCTAACTGATAAAATAACAGCATACTCTCAATCTCTTTATTCCGAAGACAGTTTTTATTCGACTCAAGATTACGCGCGGTATGTGTCTAACGTAATATTTAACGCAAATGACGGCGTGTTTGATGTGTTCGGGGTTCCTTATAACTCCACCATCGCCCCTGACGGTTATTATGATGATCCTCAACTTGGAAAATCAAACAGAATGCTGTCTGTAGATTTGAGTCGTTCTGAGAATAGACAGTTTTATCAAGAATTCCGAATTCAGAGTGACGGGACTAGCAATTTCGATTTTAGTGTTGGTGCAAATTATCTAAATTTTGAAACAAAGGATGATTACTTTGTATTCAACAACACATTCTCTTTACTTGCGGAATATTTTTATAACGGAATTACTTTTGCTGGCGTAAGAGCCAAGGATGTGTGTTCTGATGGTTCAAGAAAAGAATGTGTCTACGTCGATGAATCTTCGATCAGGGATCTGGTTGGTGATGGTCATAATTATTTCCGAAGCAAGAACGATGTCAGAATCGAATCGTGGGCTGCATTTGGTGAAGGCTATTGGAAAATAAGTCCTGAATTTACGGCTACTGTTGGTCTTCGTTATACGAGCGATCAGAAAACCAGCACCCCATATCCGAGTCAGCTTCTTTTAGGCTCCTGGGACTTGCTGGGGTTTGGTCCGGTGTCCGGGGGGAGCGTGGTTCGCGGATACCCCGCCATGCCGGAGGTTGAGCAGTCGTGGGAGGCCGTCACGGGACGATTTGTTCTGGACTGGAAGCTGTCCGAAGAGTCCATGGTCTATGCCTCGTACGCTCGCGGCTACAAGGGTGGAGGCACGAATCCTCCGAGGGCGGATATCAATCAGCTCGTCGTGCAGTATCAGCCTCTGCCGAGCACGTTTGAACCAGAGTATGTCAATGCGTTTGAGGTTGGTTCAAAAAATACGTTCAATGACGGAAAGATACGTTTGAATGCTACGGCATTTTATTACGATTATAGTGATTACCAGGTATCGCAGATTGTGGATCGGATCTCTCTCAACGAGAATTTCGATGCGTCGTCCATGGGGCTGGAATTGGAAACCCAGTATCAACCCACACGGGATTTCCGGATCGATCTGAACCTCGGTTTCCTCAAAACCAAAATCGGCGACGGCGAAGGCTCTGTCGATGTCATGAACCGGACGCAGGGCAATGACGACTGGGTCGTGCTCCGTCCCTGGATTCAGGTTCCTTCCAACTGTATCGCGCCGGCGGATCTGGTGTCGAAGGTTCTGGCTCACCCCCTTGTCGGGATATTGGGTACTGAGCATTTGGCGGCCTTCTGCGGCGGCTCGACCCGCCTCGGCAGTTACGACCCGAATGTGGCGCTCGGAAATCCGCTGTGGGCGATCTATGGCTTTACCTACAATCCGCTGACGGATGCGCCCAACGGAGGGCGAGGGTTCAACGCCGATCTGAGCGGGAACGAACTTCCTAATGCGCCGAGGTTTACCGCAAATATTGGCGCGCAATATACGATGCATTTTGGCGACGTTGATGTCACTGTAAGGGGTGACTATTATAGGCAGTCGTCGAGCTACTTCAGGGTTTACAATACCGAATACGATCGATTGAAGGGGTGGGGTAGTGCGAACCTATCAGTGTCGATCGAAAACATGAGCCAGGGTTTGGCTGTTCAGATTTATGCGAAGAACGTTTTCGACGATGCGCCGATAGTTGATGCCTTCACAAACAGCGATGACTCGATGCTGACCACGAACGTTTTCACTCTCGATCCCCGAATCGTCGGCGTGAGTTTGACCAAGACTTTCTGAGAGCTAGATGAGTACAAGGGAGGCGCAGCAACTAAGGAGCGAATTTTTTAGATTTAACACAACCTCAGGTTGACAAATCTATCGCGTTATGAAAGTATTGATCTGACCCAAAACGGGTCCAATATTGGAGGATAACGTGAAAAAGTTCGCTTCTTTTGTTATCGCTGCTGCATCCATGATGGCTGCTGCTTCTGGCGCATCGGCTGGTAGCTGGACCACCGGCACCTATGAACTGAAGGGCCCGCTGGTTCTGAACCAGTCGATTACTCTGAATTGTAATCCGACGAAGTTTGGCCTTAACGCCTCATCGACTTCTTCTGGATCTGTTACGTCGGTCGATTGGAGCTCTTCGTGCAACGGCACGTTGACTCCGGGCGCTGTAAGCTGGGTTGCGACCCCTATCAGCGCCACGTCGGCTAGCATCAAGCTTTATGTCACCACGTCTCTTGGTTATTGCGACGGAACTGTTACGGGCGTCTGGAACAATAGCGCTCAAACCCTGACTTTCCCCTCTGGAACCACGGTTCCGGGCCGGGTCTTCGGCATTTCGGTTCCCTGCTCGATTACCGGCACCCTGACGGCGACCCCGGTGGCGCCGACGACCGGGCCGATTACCCTGTCTTAATCTGAACGGCCTTCAAGGGGGGGCGCCGAAGTTCTATGGCGCCCCCTATCTTGTATCTAGTGAAGTTTCTTGTGTAACCTGAAAGCTGTCGCTTTCAGAGTTGGAGCGGAGAGTTTGCTTGTCGTAAACAAGATCAGCAAATCTTACACAAAGGACGATGGATGCGTCCTGGAAGCAGTCTCATTTCACCTGCCCCAAGGTGTCTTCGCCGCGCTTGTCGGGCCATCAGGTTCCGGAAAAAGCACGCTTCTGAACCTCATCGGGCTTCTTGATCGGCCAGATTGCGGGGAAATTCTTATCGAAAGACGATCCGCTGGGGCGCTGTCCTCGGTCGAGGCCGCCCGATTGCGCAATGAACTGATCGGGTTCGTTTTCCAGTCCTTTCATCTGTTGTCGCGCCTGACGGCATGGGAAAACGTCGCCTTGCCGCTGTTTCATCGTGGGGTGGCGCGGCCCGAGCGCAAGGCGCGGGCGCTCGCCATGCTTGATCGGGTCGGCCTCGCTGAACGTAGCGCTCATCGGCCTGAACAATTGTCTGGCGGCCAGCGCCAACGCGTGGCCATCGCTCGCGCTCTGGTCGGGGCGCCGCGTTTGATCCTGGCGGACGAACCCACGGGCAATCTTGATAGCGCGACGGGTTTGCAGGTCATGGAACTGCTCAGCGAGCTTAACCGGGATCTGGGCGTCACCATTCTGATGATCACCCATGACCGGGAGATGGCCAGGCTTTGCGACAAGGTGATGGAAATCCGGGACGGGCGGATCTTGCAGCAGGGGGCGGCAGGGTGAAGGGCCGAGGCGTCGGTCTGGGGGAGCTTTCGCGGGAAGCCTTGACCAACCTGCGCAGTCAGGGCCGACGTTCGATTCTGGCGCTGCTAGGCGTCCTTATTGGCTCCGCAGCCATTGTCGCCCTGATGAACATCGCGCACATCGCGCAGACGGAAGCTTTGAAGAGTTTTCGACAGACAGGCGTGGACCTCTTGTCCGTGCAAAGCGATGGGTCGGCGTCCCTGGACCCGGTGCTGATCGACCATCTGGTCAGGCACGATCCGGCGGCTATACGGGCGGCGCCATTCGCAATGACGAGCCTGGATGTATCGGCGGGGGCAAGATCGGCCAGCGTCATGGCGGCCGGCGTCACGCCCGAGATGGCCGGTATGGTGGGCCTCCGCGCTGCGGAAGGGCGACTGTTGCGTGAGGTCGATGACTGCAGCCGGGTCGCGGTCCTGGGGCAGAAGGCGGCTGTGGACCTGTCGGCGCCCGGCGCGGCGGTCGGGCCGGGCAGTCTGGTGAGGATCGGCGCCTATGGCTTCACGGTCGTAGGGACGCTGGCCGGAGCGGCGCCTCAGGCTTTGAGCCCTATACAGTTTGACACGGCGGTCCTCATACCCCTGGCTTGCGCTCGCCGGATCATGCCGCGCGACGGTGCGACGGGGGTGCTGATCCGGTTGAAGCCAGGCGCGGACACCGGGGCGGCCGTGGCTCGTTACACCGGCGCCCTCTCCACGCCGCAAACGCCGGTCCGCGTGGAGGACGCCAAAAGCATGATCCAGACCATGAGAAAGCAGATGGCCATGCTGAGCGGCGTCCTGATCGCCATCGGGTCGATCTCTCTGCTGGTCGGTGGGGTAGGGGTCATGAACGTCATGCTGATGACGGTGATGGAGCGACGGCGCGAGATCGGTCTGCGGGCCGCGGTCGGCGCGACACCAGCGGAGATCCGCATGATGTTTCTGATCGAGGCCGTGGTGCTGGCCCTGGGCGGCGGGCTGCTGGGAGATGGGCTGGGGATAGCGTTGACCTGGATCGTGACCTTGTTCCTGCCCTTTGACTTTGCGGTCAACTGGACAGTCTTGTTTCTGGGCGCGGGGGTGGCGGCGGGGGTAGGCTTGGTGTTCGGTCTCTATCCCGCCATCGCAGCGTCGCGCATTCAACCGATCGAGGCCCTGCGTGGCGATTAAAGGTCCGAAGGTTCTGGCTGTCGCAGGCCTGTTCTCGATCATGGCGTCGGTGGCTCAGGCGCAGGTCGCTCCTCAACCCGTTTCCCCGGTCGTTGTGCCGGCGGGTGCGCCCATCCCGGCTGGGACGCCTCTGGAACTGACCCTGGATGAAGCCGTCGCCTTGAGCCTTCGTTATAATCGCGGAGTGCGGTCGGCCTATCTGCAACGGGTAGTTCAGCAGTTCGACCTGCGGGTCGCCGAGCGCGCCTTTGTGCCTAGGGGGGAGGTTGCGTTGGAGGTGGTGCAGCGTCGCTTCGACGGCCTGTCGCGCAGCGAAACCCTGATTGGTCCGGCGGCGACATGGCGCACGCCTTTGGGCGGAACCGTGAATTTCGTATGGGCCCGCGCAGACCCGCTTGAGGGCGGCGGCGGCGGATATGAAACGGCCGGCGTCAGTCTGAGCCAGCCCTTGCTGAGGGGGGGCGGTCTGGCTGTGAACATGGCTCCGATCCACATCGCGCGCCTGCAAGAGGAGATCAACCGGCTGCAATTGGAAGCTACCGTCGCCGGGACGGTCAGCGCGGTCATCATTTCGTATCGGGGCCTGGTCCAGGCGCAGGAGCAGGTGGCCCTGGCCGAAGCGTCGCTGGAGCGGACGCGCGCTCTGTTGGAAACAAATCGCGCTCTGATCCAGGCGGGGCGGATGGCCGCGGCCGACATTGTTCAGACCGAGTCCGGCGTCGCCAATCAGGAGGTTGCGGTGCTGCAAGCGCGCCAGCAGGTCGTCAGCGCTCAACTGAGGCTGCTGCAACTGCTGGCATTGGCCTCCAGAACCAATGTGGTGGCGGTTGAGCCTATGACGGCCAACCGCGTCGAGGTCGATGTGGATCGCGCCCTGGAGACCGCTTTCGCGGCGCGCATTGATCTTCTAGCTCAACGCAAGTCGCTGGAACAGACTCGGCAATCAATGATCATAGCTCGCAATCAAAGGCTTTGGGACTTGTCTCTGGTCGCTACGGCGACACGCGACGACGGCCCGCGCTTCTTTGACCGTTATGACGAGACCGATACGACGGTCGGGCTGCGGTTGAGCCTGCCCATCGGCGACTTGTCGCGGCGACAGGCCTGGTTAGCGTCGGAAACCGCCATGCAGACCGCCGAACTGGCCTATGAAGAAATGCAGCAGTCGGTCGAGATCCAGGTGCTGGACGCGGTGCAGGCGGTCGAGGCTGGTTGGCGTCAGGTGGAGGCGGCCAGGCGCGCCCGTACCCTGTCGGCGCAGGCGCTGGAGATCGGTCAGGAGAGATTGCGTTTCGGGCGATCCTCGAACTTCGAAGTCTTGTCGCTGCAAGCGGATTTGCGCGCCGCCGATGTCCAATCCCTGTCGGCAGACATCGCTTACCTCAATGCGCTGACGGCGCTGGATCAGCAAATCGGGAGCACGCTCGAGACATGGCGCATTTCCTTGAACGACTAGGTCAGGTCCGGCGGCGACGCTGGATCTACGCCGCAGCGGCGGCCGTGGCGGTCGCGGGTGGAATGCTGGCGGTGCTGGCCAGGGGCGGGGACGAAGCCGAGGCGCCGACCGAACAGAGCCTGCTGGTGCAGCGGGCGCCTTTTGTCGTGTCGGCCAACTTTAGCGGGCGGGTCGCACCCGGGGACAGGATCGATCTGACGGCGCCGTTCGAGGCGGTGGTTCTGGCGACGCGCTTTGCCTATGGCGACCAGATTACGGCAGGACAAGTTCTGGTTGAACTCGACCCGGCCGACGTCGGTCGCAGTCGGGCCGAGGCCGAGGCCGCCTGGCTGAAGGCTGAGGAGGAGGCGCGGAAGATGGAGCGGTGGGAGCAGGGCCCGGAGATGCGACGCGCATCGCGAGGCGTCGCCGCCGCCGAAGACGAGCTAGGCGATCTGGAAGTGCGTCTGGCCGAGTCCAAGGCTCTGCTGGATCGTGGTCTGGTGCCGCGCAGCGAATACGACGCTCTCTTGCAGCAACGTCGTCAGCGCCAAACCAGTCTAACGGCGGCGCGTGAGGATCTGGCCGAGACCGCGCGCCGCGGTCAGGGGGGAGATCGTCGAATAGCTCTGTTGCAGCGAGAGGTGGCGCGATCCCGCTATGCCGCTGTCGGCGGGGTGGAGGGGTCCGTTATCCGCGCGTCGCAGGCCGGGGTGATCGTCCGCCCCGACGGCAGCGGTGACAAGAGCGATCAGGGTGTCCGCCCCGGCGCCCGTGTGACCAAGGGCCAGTTGTTGGGTGTGATCGCCAGCACCGGAGGGCTCGACGTCGTCTTCACCCTGGACGAGGCGGACCTGAACGCGGTGACGCCGGGGCAGAAGGCTGTCGTTACGGGGCCGGGCTTTGGCGGGGCCTCGCTTAGCGGCGTGGTGACGGGCGTGGCCGGTGAAGCCGACGCTTCGGCGGGATCGGGCAAGGCCAGCTTTGTGGCGCGGGTCCGGCTGGATCCCCTGTCGGAGGAAGCGGCGCGTCACGTGCGCATCGGCATGACCGCCAATATCGCCGTTGTCGCCTATGAGAGCGCGTCGGCTCTTACCGTGCCGCCTGAAGCCGTTCAGGGCTCCGCGCCGAACGCCTGGGTCATGGTGCGGTCGAGGGAGGGCGGCGGGGCGCAAAAGCGGACCATCGGCATTGGCCGGGTGGCGCCGTCTGCGGTCGAGGTGCTGTCCGGTTTACAGCCCGGCGAGACGGTCGTTTGGCAGGTTCCGCCGCCGCCTTCGCCCTAGGCCGACGGAGCAGTTCAGCCCCGCGTCGCGTCGTATTTGGCGAACTCGTGGGCGATGCAGCGGTCGATGAGCAGGCGCCAGACCGGCTCAGCGATGTCGGGCGACAGACCGGCGGGCTCGGCGGCGGCCAGGACCTTGGCCACCACGTCGTCGATGCGGGCCTGATCGAAGACGGCGTCGCGGTTCGGCTTGATGCGGGCGGCGGCGTCCATGTAGCGCTGACGCTCGGCCAGCAGGGTCACTAGCGCCCGGTCCAGCGCGTCCACGCCCTGACGCACGTCGACCATGGCGGCGCAGACTTCGGGGGCCTTGCGGTCGTCGATTTCCACGGTGTTGGGAGAGGTCATCAGGTCAGCCGACAAAGGCGCGCTCCAGAACATAGTCGCCGGGTTCGGCGTTCGAGCCTTCCTTGAGGCCGTAGGATTCCAGCAGTTCGCCGGTCTCCTTGATCATGGCCATCGAGCCGCACAGCATGACGCGGTCGCTGTTGGGAGAGAAGCCGATGGGCAGTTGCAGGTCGGCGAAGACGTCGCCCGACTTGATGCGGTCGGTGATGCGGCCCGGCGTTTCGAAGCGCTCGCGGGTCACGGTGGGGTAATAGGTCAGCTGAGCCTTGGCTTCGTCGCCGATCAGCGGATCGTCGTGGATCTCGTGGCTGAAGAAATCGCGGTAGGCCAGGTCCGAGACGTTGCGCACCGTGTGGCAGACGATGACCTGCCTGAACCGCGAATAGGTCTCGGGATCGCGCGCCACCGACAGCCAGGGCGCCAGGCCCGTGCCGGTGCCGATCAGCCACAGACGCTCGCCGCCGGTCAGGGCGTCCAGCACCAGGGTGCCAGTCGGCTTCTTGCCCATCAGGACGCTGTCGCCCGCGACGATCTTTTGCAGGCGCGAGGTCAGGGGACCGTCCTCGACCTTGATCGAGAAGAACTCCAGTTCCTCGGCCCAGAAGGGGCTGGCGATGGAATAGGCGCGCAGGACGGGCTTGGCGCCGTCCTCGCCCGGCAGGCCGATCATGACGAACTCGCCCGAACGGAAACGGAAATCCTCGGGACGCTTCACGCCGAAGCTGAACAGCTGGTCGTTCCAGTGGCGGACCCACAGGACTTCCAGATTGTGGAACGGACTGGCCTTGGCGGGCGGCGCGGCGGTGGAGGCGTCGGACATGGCGACTACCTAGGCCGTCGCGGGCCAATGCGAAAGGCTCGCGAGCGTCGCAACCGGTCAGATTTGCGGATGACGGCGGAAGATTCCGCCTCTAGCTTCCCCGACATGCGCACATTCCTTCTTGCTTCGACGATCCTGATGGCTGCGACCTCGGCCTTTGCCCAATCTGCTCCGCAACCGGCGACCCCCGCGGCCGCGACGGCCCCGGCGTCCTCGATCCTCACGGTTGAACGGGTCTTCGCCAATCCGTCGCTGGCCGGGCCGGTGGCCAAGGGGGTCAGCCTTTCGCCTGACGGTGAACTGGTAGCCTTCCTGCGCTCGCGCTACGACGATGTGGACTTGCTCGACCTGTGGGCCGCGCCGGTCGCGGGCGGTGATCCGTTCAAGCTGATCGACTCGCGGGCCCTGGTCCCCGACGCCGGCGAACTGTCCGAGGCCGAGAAGGCGCGGCGCGAGCGGATGCGGATTTCGCAGCGTGGCGTGGTGGAATATTCTTGGGATGAGCAAGGCCGCTACATCCTGGCGCCGCTGGAGGGGGACATCTTCCTGGCCAGTCGCGCTGACGGCAGCGTGCGCCGTCTGACGGAAACCACGGCCGACGAAATCGACGCCAAGGTCTCGCCCAAGGGGGCCTATGTCAGCTTCGTGCGCGATCAGGATCTGGTGGTGCTGAACCTGGCCTCGGGCGCCGAACAGGCGATCACCGCGGACGGCGACGGCCTGATCACCTGGGCCACGGCGGAGTTCATCGCTCAGGAAGAGCTGGATCGCGACACCGGCTACTGGTGGAGCCCGGACGAGCGCTTCATCGCTCTGCAACGTACCGACGAGACGCAGGTGGATGTGATCCCGCGCCTCGACATCACCGGCGGCGGCGCCTCGGTGACCGAGCAGCGCTACCCCCGCGCCGGCCGGCCCAACGCCGTGGTCGAGCTCTATGTGCAGGACGTTCAGGCGGGCCAGCGGGTCAAGGTGGACCTGGGCGCCAACGCCGACATCTATCTGGCCCGCGTTAACTGGGCCAAGGACGGGCGGACCCTCTTTGTCCAGCGCCTGTCGCGCGACCAGAAGACTCTGGACCTGCTGAGTGTCGATCCGACGACCGGCGCCAGCCGCGTCATCGCCACCCAGCGCTCGGACGCCTGGGTGCCGCTGAACCACGACTTCAAGGCGCTGACGGACGGGAACTTCATCTGGGCCTCGGAAGAGAGCGGCTGGAAGCACCTCTATCTCTACAACCGCGACGGTCGTCGCCTGCGCGCGATCACGCGCGGCGACTATCCGGTCAAGGCGCTGGAAGGCGTCAACGAGGCGACGGGCGAGGTCTTCTTCACCGCGTCGATGCGCGACGGCAAGGAATACCCGATCGAGCAGCAGCTGTTCCGCGCCAGCTACAAGCGGACCGTGGCGCCGACCGAGATCACCCCGCGCGGCGGTTGGTGGAGCGCCTCGGTCAACCGGACCGGCACGGCCTATGTCGGCAACTATACCGACGTGAACACTCCGCCGCAGTCGGCGCTGTACAGCATCGACGGCACGCGCGTGCGTTGGATCGAGGAGAACGAGCTCCAGCCCGGCCACCCCTTCTGGCCCTATGCCGAGCGCCAGCAGAAGCCGACCTTCGGCACGCTGCAAAGCCACGGCCAGAGCCTGATGTGGCAGATGACGACGCCGCCGGACTTTGATCCGACGAAGACCTATCCGGTGGTGATGCAGGTTTACGGCGGCCCGTCTGGGGGCGGCGTCAAGAACGCCTGGCAGGCGGCGACCAACCAGTTGCTGACAGAGGCCGGCTACATCGTCTTCCGTCTGGACAACCGGGGCGAGGGCGACCGTTCGGCGGCCTTCAAGCAGGCCCTCTATCTGAAGATGGGCCAGCCCGAGATCGAGGATCAGGTCATCGCCGCCGACTACCTGCGGTCGCTGCCCTACGTCGACGACAGCCGCATCGCCATGATGGGCTGGTCCTATGGCGGCTTCATGAGCCTGATGGCCCTGACGGAGCCGAAGATGGGTCTGGCCTCGGCCCTGGCCGGCGCACCGCCGACCGAGTGGAGCCTCTACGACACCGCCTATACCGAGCGCTACATGTCGACGCCGCAGGCCAATGTGGAAGGCTATGCCGCTTCCGACGTGCTGGGCCGTCTCGACAGCCTGACCGGGCGTCTGCTGCTGCTGCATGGCATGGCCGACGACAACGTCATCTTCGAGAACACCACGCGAGTGCTGAACGCGCTGCAGGAAAAGAGCATTCCCTTCGAGACCATGCTCTATCCGGGGCAGCGTCACGGCGTGCGCGGCAACGAGCGCCAGTTGCACCTGTGGCGCACCTACCTCGACTTCCTGGACCGCACCATCGGCACGCGGGCGCCTGAAACGGCCAAGTGACCTGATCCTGTCTCGGCGGAACAAGCGGCAAGCGCCGCCGTTCCGCCGGAATGGAAAAGCTGTTCAACCATTTCGCCAATGCGACGGCCAAGATCACCGGACGGCCGTGGACCTTTATCGCCTGTCTGTTGCTGGTCGTGGTGTGGGCGGCGACCGGGCCGATCTTTGGCTTCAACGAGACTTGGCAGCTGGTGATCAACACCGGCACGACCATCATCACCTTCTTGATGGTCTTCCTGATCCAGAACACCCAGAACCGCGACGCGGCGGCCATGCACGCCAAGATGGACGAACTGATCTATGCGGTGCGCAAGGCGGATGCGCGTTTCATCGGTATCGAACATCTGACCGACAAGGAATTGGCCGTCATCCTGAACGAGGTAGAGCAGCGGGCGCTGGCCATCCATGAGGGCAAGCCGGCGCGGGCGATCACCGGCGAGCCCGCCGTGCGCGCTGAGGAGATCGAGGCCGAGCAGCCGCCGAAAGCTCGGGCGAAACGCCGCGTGTCAAAGGCGGGAGCATGAGCGACCTGATCGCCAACGTCGTTGGCACGGCGGCGGCCCTGTGCTCCATCACCAGTTTCGCGCCGCAGATGATCAAGATCTGGCAGACGCGGGACGCCTCCAGCGTGTCGCTGAAGACCTATTCCCTTACCGTGACCTGCTTCGTCCTGTGGACGGCCTATGGTGTGATGATCGGCGCTTGGCCGGTCGCCGCGGCCAACGCGTGCGCGCTGATCATGGCGACCGGGGTCCTGCTGATGAAGTGGCGCTTCAGTCGCGGTAGTTGAGCGCCGGGGCGCGGTCGCCCAGAAGGGCCTCGTATTTGAAATTCGGGCCGCGACGGCGCTCGAACTCGGCCTTGGCGGCCGCGATGGTGTCGGGGCTCTGGAACAGTTCGGCGGTGGTCAGGGCCAGGGTCTTGGCCGCCACATGCGCGCCCTTCAGGCCGATGGTCGAACCGGCGGCCACCACGTTCTGCCAGCTATGGCCCGCCGAGCCGGGGACGAAGGTGGCGGTGGACAGGCCGACCGTCGGTGCGACCCAGCTGACGTCCGACACGTCGGTCGAGCCGCCGAAGTCGCCGCCGATCACCGCCGGTTCGATCGTACCGACGCTGGCCAGGTCGGGCTTGGTCGGCAGGGTCTTCTGTATTTCGGTCGCCAGGGCGATTTCCTCGGGCGTCCAGGTGATGCCGCCGACATGGCGCAGGTTGCGGTCCATGACGGTCATCAGGGCTTCGTTCGGCAGCATGGAATAGACGCCGCCGATAGCCTCGAACTCGACGCGGGTGCCGGTGCCGAGCGCCGCGCCCTCAGCCGCCTTCTTCACGCGCTCCAGCACGTCGCGGACGATCTGAGGGTCGTTGTGGCGTACATAGTAGTAGCTCTCGGCATAGGCGGGGACGACGTTGGGCGCCTTGCCGCCGTCAGTGATGGCGTAGTGGATGCGGGTGCGGTCGGGCACATGCTCGCGCATCAGATTGACCATGGCGTTCATGGCCTCGACGCCGTCGAGCGCCGAGCGGCCCTTGTCAGGCGCGGCGGCGGCGTGGGACGAGACGCCGTAGAAGCGGAACTTGCCCGAGACGTTGGACATGGTGTCGCCCTGGCGGGCGCTGTTGACGTTGCCGGGGTGCCAGTGAACGGCCACGTCCACGTCGTTGAACAGGCCGTCGCGGACCATATAGACCTTGCCGGAGCCGCCTTCTTCGGCGGGCGTGCCATAGACGCGCAGTTCGCCCTTGATGTTGTTGGCGACCATCCAGTCCTTGACCGCGATGGCGGCGTGAACAGAGGCGGCGCCGAACAGGTTGTGTCCGCAGCCGTGGCCCGCGTGTCCGCCGGCGGACTCCTGCACCGGGTTCAGGGTCTGCGACAGGCCGGGCAGGGCGTCATATTCGGCCAGGACGGCGATCACCGGGCCGTCGCCGTTCTTGAAGCTGGCCAGGAAGGCGGTCGGCTCGTTGGCGATGCCCGGCGTGACGGTGAAGCCGGCTTCGGTCAGCTGACCCTGCAACAGGGTCGAGCTCTGGGTTTCCTGATAGCCCAACTCCGCGAACTTCCAGATTTCGAGCGCGGCGTGGTCGAGGGCCGGCTGGTTGCGCTCGACCGTGCCGGTGATCTGGGCGCGAGCCTGTGGCGACAGTTCGGCGGCGACGACCGGGGCGCTCAGCGAGGTCAGGGCGGCGGCGAGCATGAGGGCGCGCATCGAGACGGGTTTCATCGGGAACTCCACAACAGGGCGGCAAACAGAAGAAGGGCGGAAGACGATGGCTCGCCTTCCGCCCAACAGGATCAAGACCGGATCAGAAGGTCTTGCGGAAGCTGGCGTACCAGTAGCGGCCGTAGGGCTGATACACCGTGCCGACAAAGCCGGCGCTGGACAACGGCGGCTGTTCATCGGTCAGGTTGCGCACGCCGACGCGAACCGCCGTCCCGGCCAGACGGCCCTCATCAAACTGGTACTCGGTGTAGAGGTTGGCGGTGATGGTCGCGTCCACCGTCCAGTAGTCGCCCGAAGCGTTGGTCAGACTGTCGTCATAGAGGGACGAAATATACTGGGTGAAGGCGCCGACGGTCCATGCGTCCTTGCGCCAGGTGCCAGACAGCGACCACTTCCATTCGGGACGGCCCAGGTCGGCGATCATGTTCCCCATGCTGCCGCCCAAAGAGATGGAGGGCGCGATGTCGCCGGCCTCCTTGGCGTCCACCAGAGCCTGAGCGCCCGGCGCCAGCTCGAGATAATACTTGAGCAGGTGCGACACGTTCAGGTTCAGGCTGAAGTCGCCGTAGCGAGTACCGCGCAGGTTCCACATGGCGCCGAGGTCCAGGCCCTCGACGGTTTGCGGCTGCTGATTGGTGTAGGCGTCGGTGATGTATTGAACTTCGCCGACAGCATCCAGACCGGTGCCCGCGAAGATCGCCTGATCAGCAGCGGTGGCCGCGGCGCGGATCACGTTCGGATTCGAGCCGCCCTGCTTGCGCAACAGGTAGTCGAGGATCAGGGCGTTCTGACCGCGGAACAGGCCGACCATGCCCGTCTGTTCGACTTGCCACCAGTCGGCGGTAAAGGTGAAATTGCCGAACTGCTCGGGAAGGAAGCGCGGCTGGATGACCAGGCCGAACGACAGGGTTTCTGACTCTTCGGGTTGCAGATCGGGGTTGCCGGACCGGCGCTCCGCCGTGAGCTTGCGGACGTGGGTCTGGTTGAAGCTGGCCGCATCGGCGAAGCCGCTGTTCAGGACAACGCCCGCCGCGCACTGGGTCATGCTGTTGATGGCGCCCCGACGCAGAAGGGCCTCGCAGTAGATATAGTCGTTCGAGCTGTTCGAACGGGTGATCACCGTGGCGTTGATCTGCTCGAGGTTGGGCGCTCGGAAGCCCTGTGCCCAGGAACCGCGAACGCGGAAGCCGTCGATGATGTCCCAGGCTGCGGCGACCTTGGGTTTGGCCACGTCGCCGAAGTCCGAATAGTTCTCGAACCGACCCGCCACCTGAACTTCCAGATTGTGGACCAGCGGGACGTTCATTTCCGGCGAGACCAGGGGGGCGGCGAACTCCAGATATGCGGAGAAGACGTCGCGCTCCCCGTAGGTGTCAGGGTTTTCCGCCGAGTTGATCAGGTCGCTGTAGGTTGCGCCTGACTTGTCGGTGTAGCGGATGGTGCCGTCGATCCGGCTGTCCCGGTCATCCAGTTGGGTTTCGGCGCGGGCCTCGATGCCGGCGGCCATGCCGACGGGACCGCCGGGCAGGGTGAACAGATCAGGACGGGAAATCTTGAAGTCCCACAGGCCCAGTTCGGTCTTGGTCTTGCGGACCATGTCGACACGGATGGCGTCCAGCGCCGCCTGATTGGACGGGGTGGCGTCGCCGAAGCGCGGATTCGCCGGGTCGCCGCCGTTGAAGAAGTTGTAGGCGTCCGGCGTGGACTTGGCCGCCCACTCCGCCAGCTTGGTCGTCGAAATATTGTCGGACACGTCCTTGGCCGTAGCTTCAGACCACAACAGAGCCGATTCCCAATTCCAGCCGCGCCACTCGCCGCGCAGACCCCCCAGAGCGCGGAACTGCTGGTTCGTGACCTCGACGTTGATCGGTCCCATGTCGTTGAAACGATAGCCGGTCAGCCGGACATCACGGCCGAACGGGTTGTAGTAATTCGCCCCGTCAATGGTCATCACGACAGACGACAGGGTGTTGATGGGGGCCTGACGGGCGTGAGACTGTGCGTAGTAACCGCCCAGTTCGCCAAAAGCCTCGATCGCGTCATTGATCTGGTAGCGACCGGTCAGGAACAGGTTGAAGCGATCCACTTCGGGAATGACGGTCAGGTCTTCCTTGGCTGTGTCGGCGAGCAGGGAGGCGTCGACATTGGTCGTCCTCTTCAGGCAGAGGCCGTTAGCCAGCGCCGCCGCGCAACCGGCCAGCGTGTCGGGCTGGATGGTGAAGGTTGTGAAACTCTGGCCGCCATAGGAGGCGGCGGTGGGCAGGGTGAACTGGCCCCAGGGCGTGAGTGACGACAGGCCGTTCAGGGCCGAGCCGGTGAAACCGGTGCCCGCGAACAGCGGGCGCTTGTCGTCGGAAGCCGTATAGGACTGATCCAGCGTAGAAAGTTCGTCGCGATGGTCATAGTTGAAGAAGGCCGAGATGTTGCCACGACCGTCCTGGATATCCTTGCCGCCGTAGGCGGAGAAGTTGGTCTCCCACATGTCCGTGCCCTCGGCGAAGCCGTACTGGGCCGAGATGGTCAGATCGGTCATGTCGTCGCGCAGCACAGTGTTGACCACCCCGGCCACCGCGTCCGCGCCGTAGATGGCGGCGGCGCCGTCGCGCAGGACCTCCAGGCGCTTCAGGCCCGACACGGGAATGGCGTTGGTGTTGTAGGTCAGCACCGGGACCAGGTGCTCGTTGGCTTGTGAGGTGGGGTGGCCGACGACGCGGCGTCCGTTCAGCAGCACCAGGGTGTTGCCGATGCCCAGGCTGCGCAGGTTGACCGAGCCGGTGTCGCCGCGCGCCGAGTTCGAACTGGCGGGCAGATAGGAAGAGTTGAAGGTCACATCGCCCATCTGGGGGATGGTGCGCAGCAGTTCGTCGCCCGAGGTGGCGGCGGCGGCCAGAATCTGTTCCTCGCCGACGACCGTGACGGGCAGGGCGGCAGTGACCTTGGCGCCGCGAATCTGTGAGCCGACGACGACGATTTCATCGACCTGGGTGGCTTCCGGCTCAGGAGCGTCCTGGGCGACGGCGCCCGTGACTGCGCCGAACAGCGCCGTGGTGGCCAACATGGCCGTCTTCAAGCTTCGACGAGCGAAGGCTGCACGCATGGTCCTACTTCCCCTTGGTGGTCATCGAGCCCGGTATCCCCTCCGATGCTCGTCCGGCGGCGGCCGGTTTTGCTAATGTGCGAAGTCGTCCGTCCGGTCTGCGCGATTGAGGGCGAAAGCGTCTAAACCGGAGGATTGTCCTCAATGACGACTAGAAACGGACACAATCGAGACGTCAACGCCTAAGGTTAAATATTGCCGTTATCCAGAATAATGAGCAAGGTAATCACTCAAAATCGCCCTTGAGTTCGCTGTTTCGGCAATGCTATCGCTCAACTTCATGCGCGGCCATTCATGGAGGAATCGGAATCCTTTTCCTCAAGGGATTGTGCCGGGCGAATTGTGGCGGGGTGGCTATGCGTTCCTATCTGAAGATTCTGACTGTCGCCGCAGCGGCCCTGTTGGCGACGGCGCCTGCGTTTGCGCAAGAGGCGGCGGTCCCGACCCGGCCTACCGTCGGCAGCGGCGGGGACATCGTCAGCTATGGGCAGATCCACAGCCCGACCGTTGGGCGCGGCGGCATGGTGGTGAGCCAGAGCGCCCTGGCGACCCAGGTCGGCGTCGACATCCTGAGACAGGGCGGCAACGCCGTGGACGCGGCGGTGGCCGTGGCCTTTGCTGAAGCCGTAACCCTGCCGCGCGCCGGCAATATCGGCGGCGGCGGCTATATGATCGTCCACATGGCGGCGACGGCGGATCGCCCGGCCCAGGACATCGCCATCAACTATTACGGCACCGCGCCGCGCGCGACGACGCCGGACTTCCTGCTGGACGACAACGGCAAGTTCGACCGTCGCGCGCCCTCCAGCTTCCGCAACGTCTCGGTGCCCGGCACGGTCGCGGGCATGTGGGAGGCGCACAGGCGCTTCGGCACCCTGACCTGGGCTCAGGTCGTGGCCCCCTCGGTCAAGCTGGCCGAGGACGGCGTCATCCTGTCGGACGGCGAGGCGGACGCCACGGCGGGTCGCGCCACGGTTCTGGCCACCGATCCCGGCGCGCGCGAAGCCTATCTGAAGGCGGACGGCACGCCTTACCGCGCCGGTGAAAGGTTCAGGCAGCCGCAACTGGCGTGGAGCCTGCGTCAGGTGCAGCAGGGCGGGGCGGACGCCTTCTATCGCGGCGAACTGGCCCAGAAGATCGTCGAGGGCGTGCAGGCGCGCGGCGGGATCATGGACGCGCAGGATCTGGCGGATTACCGCGCCGACGTGACGGCGCCGATCTGGTCCACCTATCGCGATCACCGCATCGCCTACATGCCGCCGACGGCCTCGGGCGTCAGCGTCGCCGAGGGGCTGAACCTGCTGGAGCACTTCCCCATGCGCGAACTGCGCTGGGGCAGCGTCGACAGCCTGCATCTGATTTCGGAGGCGATGAAGATCGTCTCGTCGGACCGCCGCCTGATCGGCGGGGCGCCGCAGTGGACGACGCCGGCCCAAGGCCTGGCCAGCAAGGAATTCGCCGCCGAGCGGGTCAAGCTGATCCGCATGGATCGCTCTCTGGCCGCCGCCGACATCCCTGAGGGCAACCCCTATCCGTATGAGAGCCAGGACACGACCCACTATTCGGTGGCTGACGCCCACGGCAATGCGGTGTCGAACACCTATACCCTGTCCAACTCCTATGGCGCCCACGTCGCCCCGGTAGGGACGGGCATCCTGCTGAACAACTCGCTCGACAACTTCTCGTGGGGGACGCGGGGCGAGCCGAATTCGCCGGCGCCCGGAAAGCGTCTGGGCTCGACCATCACGCCGATGATCGTCTTTGACGATGACAAGCCCTGGCTGGTTACCGGCACGCCGGGCGGCGGCTACATCATCGCCACCATGGTCCAGCTGATCTCCAACGTCATCGACCACCAGCTGAACATCGCTGAGGCGGCCATGCGTCCGCGCCTGAACCAGGGCGGCGGCGACAGCCCGCTGGAACTGGAGGGCGGCTTCTCGCCCGACGTCGAACGCCTGCTGGAAGCGCGCGGCCACACGGTCCGCCCGTCCATGACCATGGGTAGCACCCAGTCCATCATGATTGAGGGCGATCGATTCCTGGGCGCGGCCGACACCCGCCGTCCCGACGCCCTGGCGCTGGGCGTCCAGTAAATCTCAGTCAACCGCGGGGGGCGGCTCATGTTGCGCAAGGTTCTGCTGGCGAGCGTCGCCGGATTGGTTGTGGCTGCCGGAACGGCGCCGGTTCTGGCGCAAACAGGAAGCCCGACCGCTACCTCGTCGTCGGCCTCGACCTGGCAGGACGGCCTGTTCGGCGTGAAGCTGGATCGGCAAAAGGGCAAGGCGACCGTGCGTCTGCCCGCGCCGGGAGCAGATGGTGTGCTGGGACGCTACCTCTATCAGCCCGGCCTGTCGGCGGGGCTGGGCATGGACGGCGCCGGACTGGATCGGTCCGGCCTTGGTCAGGCCCAGGTCATGGCCTTCCGTCAGGTGGGCAATCGCGTCTTCGCCGAGTTCGAGAACACCCGCTTCCGCGCCCAGAACGCCGACGCCGATCAGGTGAACGCGGTCGCCGCCTCCTTCGCGCCGTCGGTGGTCTGGTCCGGCGAGGTGGTCGAGACGGGGGCGGACGGATCGGTCAGCGTCGACCTGTCGGGATTTCTGGAGCGGGACGCGGTCAACGCCGTCGGACGCCTGAAGCGGGCGCGGCTGGGCACGTTCAAGGCGGCCCCGACCCTGGGTTACCTCGACGCCGACCAGACCCTGGTCTTCCCCGACAACGTCGAGTTCCAGACGGTCCAGACCTTCACCAGCGATGAGCCGGGGGCGGAGCTTTCACGTGTCGCGCCAGAATCCCGCTCGGTCACCCTGACGGTGCGCCACTCCTTCATTCGCCTCCCCGACGCCGGGTTCCAGCCGGTGCTGCATGATCCGCGCTCGGGCACTTCGGCCCAGATCATGGTGACGGACTTCGCCGCCGATCTGGACCAGCCGGTGGTCAGCCGTCTGGCACGTCGTTTCCGGCTGGAGAAGACCGATCCGACCGCCGCCCGCTCGCCGGTGAAGAAGCCGATTGTCTTCTACGTCGACCGCGCCGCCCCCCCCGCCATTCGTCAGGCCTTGATCGAGGGCGGCAATTGGTGGGCGCAAGCCTTTGACAAGGCAGGCTATATCGACGCCTTCCGCGTCGAGCTGTTGCCCGAGGGGGCGCATCCGATGGACGCGCGCTACAACATTGTCTCCTGGGTCCACCGCGAGACGCGCGGCTGGTCGACGGGGACCAGCGTCAACGACCCGCGCACCGGCGAGATCGTGCGCGGGGTGGTGCAACTGGGCTCGCTGCGCGACCGTCAGGACAAGATGATCTTCGAGGGTCTGGTCGGCGCCGACCGCAGCGGTACGGGGGGCGAGGACGACCCGGACCGTCTGGCCTACCAGCGCCTGCGCCACCTGTCGGCGCACGAGATCGGCCACGCCCTGGGCATCGCCCACAACTTCGCCGCCTCGACCTATGAGGGGCGCGCCTCGGTCATGGACTATCCGGCGCCCTGGGTCATCGCGGACGGCGACCGTCTGGACTTCAGCCGCGCCTATACGACCGGCGTCGGGGCCTGGGACCGCTATGTGGTGGACTGGCTTTACGGCGATGCACCGGGGCAGAACCCGGTCTCCAGGCGCGCCGCGCTGGCGGCCGAAGCGCAGGCCAAGGGATATCGCTTCGTCAACGACACCGACACCCGGCCTCTGGGAAGTCTGCAGCCCTACGCCGCCATGTGGGACAACGGGACTGATCCGGTCGCTGAGTTCGCCAATGTCATGGCGGTGCGGCGCATCGCCCTGTCGCGCTTCGGTCTGGCCAACCTGCCGACGGGCGCGCCCGCGGCGGACCTGCGGCGGGTGATAGTGCCCATCTATCTCTATCACCGCTATCAGACGACGGCGGTCGGGCGGCAGATCGGCGGGGTGGACTATGCCTACGCCATCAGCGGCGACGGCCATGAGCGAGCCGAGATCGTGCCCGCCGATCGGCAGCGCGCGGCGCTGGAGGCTCTGATGCAGGCCCTGTCGCCGGCCGAACTGGACCTGAGCGACGACCTGATCGACCTGTTGTCCTCGGCCCAGTCGGGCAATGCCGACCGGCAGATGCAGATCGAGCTGTTCGAGGGCAAGACCGATGCGGTCTTCGATCCGTCGTCGGCGGCTGCGGCTGCGTCTGAGGTCGTGTTCGAGACCCTGCTGGCGCCCGAACGGCTGAATCGTCTGGTCGAGCAGCAGCGCCGCGACGCCGGTCAGCTGGGCCTGACCGAGGTGCTGGACCGGATGGCGACGGCGGTGGGGCCGGGCGCGACCCTCAGCCCGCGTCAGGCGGAACTGCGCCGTGTGACGCGCGCGCGCTACGCCGCCTATCTGGCCACCCTGATCCAGGGCAAGGACCTGTCGTCCACGGCGCAGGGCGCCGTGCGCGACAGCGCGCGTCGTTTCGGCGAACAGTTGAAGCGCTGTCGTGGCGACCGGCTGGAAACGGCGCAATGCTCCTGGCTGGCCGAGGCCCTGACCGGGCCGACAGAGGGATTGAAGGCGCTCGGCGAGACCCTGCCGGTCCAAGCCGTGCCGCCCGGCGCCCCTATCGGCGGCGGCGAGTGGCATTGACGGCGAAGACTCTCTCCCGCTGGGAGCCGGCTATTTCATTTCCCGCCAGGTCTTCCCGCTGACGCCTTCGTAGTTGGTCGCGTGATAGACGCCGCGCGCCACCGAGCGGGCGAGGACGTCGGCGGCGACATTGCCCAACTGGGCAACGGCGACCTGACGCATGGCGGGGTTTTCGATGACCTTCTTGCCGGTGGACAGGCAGAACAGGGTGTCGCCGTCGAAGGGGGCGTGGGCGGGGCGGATGGCGCGGGCCATGCCGTCCTGGGCCATGATGGCCATGCGCTGAAGCTCGACGCGGGTCAGGGCCACGTCGGTGGCGATGCAGGCGATGGTGGTGTTTTCGCGCGGGCGCGCGCCGAACTTGGACAGTCCCCAGTCCTCGGCCGAGGCGTGCAGGCCTGACGAGCCGAGGCCGCCGAACTCGTCCTCGATTTCATAGGGAGAAGCCCAGAAGGTCTTGCCGCCGGGCGCCACGACCGAGCCGACGCTGTTGACAGCCACAATGGCGCCGACGGTCCAACCCGAAGCCATGACGGCCGAGGCCGAGCCTATGCCGCCTTTCAGGGCCCCGGCTTCCGCACCATAGCCCGCGCCCGCCGTGCCGAGGTTGAAGCGGTCGCCTGCGGCCTCCAGCGCCTGAACCGACAGGCGGCGATAGGGCGGCTCCATCTCCCACTGTTTGTTCCCGCCATTGGCCAGATCATAGAGGCAGGCGGTCGGGATGATGGGCGATGGCGGCACGCCCGGCGCCCCGCCCATGCCGTAGCCGCGCCCGCGCATCCCCATCCAGGCGGCGACGCTGTCGGCTGAGCCGAGGCCGTAGACCGACCCACCCGACAGGATGATGGCGTCCACTTCCTGAACCAGATTTTCAGGGCGCAGCACGTCGGTCTCGCGTCCGGCGGGGCCGCCGCCGCGCACGTCCACGGCGGCCACGGCGGGCTTTTCGGCCAGGATGACGGTGACGCCGGTGCGGACACCCGCATCGTGGGCCTGACCGACCTTGATGCCCTCGACGTCGGTGATCAGGTTCAGCGGCCCGGTGCGACCGGAAGCGCGTGCGGCGCTCCGGGCGGCGGGCTTGCCGCTTGCGGCGCTAGCGACGCCGGCGGCGGAGGCGGCGGCGCCGATCAGGGCCGAGCCGAGGACGGTTCTGCGGTTCATCCGGCGGTTTCCTTTTCCAGAGCGTGATTGCGGACCAGATCCGGCGTGGCCGCCAGAAGTTTCTGCGTATAGGGGTGGGACGGGGCGGCGAAGACGGCGGCTGTCTCGCCCTGTTCGACGATCTTTCCGGCCTGCATGACCAGCAGGCGATCCGTCACCGTGCGAACGACGCTGAGGTCGTGAGTGACGAACAGGTAGGACAGGCCGAGCCGGTCCGACAGGTCCGCCAGCAGGTCCAGCACCTGGGCCCGCACCGAGACGTCGAGCGCCGAGACCGCCTCGTCCAGACAGATGACCGAGGGCTCTGTGATCAGGGCGCGGGCGATGGCGATGCGCTGGCGCTGGCCGCCAGAGAACTCGTGCGGATAGCGGTCGGCGGCGTTGCTGCTCAGGCCCACGCGCTCCAGCATCTGATCGACGCGGCGGCGGGCCTCTGCGGGGGAGGGGCGGGCGTCGATCAGGTGGAAGTTCTCGGCCACCAGATCGCTGACCTTCCAGCGCGGGTCGAAGCTGCCGTAAGGGTCCTGGAACACGACCTGGATGTCGCGGCGGATGGATTTCAGCGCGGCGCCGCGCGCGGCGGTGATGTCGCGGCCCTTGACCCGGACACGACCCGCTTGCGGTGTTTCCAGCGCCAGGATGGCGCGCAGCAGGGTGGACTTGCCGCAGCCGCTTTCGCCGACCAGTCCGACGCTCTCGCCGGGCTGGATCGACAGGCTGACCTGATCGACGGCGCGGAAGGTCCTGGACCTGCCGAACAGGGCGGGGGCGCCGCCGTATTCGCGCACCAGGCCGTCGACTTCCAGCACCGGGGAGGCGTCGGCCTGCGGGGCGCTGCGGCTTGTCGGGGCGTGGGTGGCGTTCGCCAGCAGGCGCTGGGAATAGGGATGCGCCATGCCGGTGCGGATGCGGCTGACCGGCGCCTCCTCGACCAGTTCGCCGTCCTTCATCACCGCCACCCGGTCGGCGGTTTCGGCCACGACAGCGAGGTCGTGGGTGATCAGGATCAGGCCCATGCCGTCCTCGCGCACCAGCCGCTTCAGCAGGTCCAGCACCTGAGCCTGCGTCGTCACGTCCAGCGCCGTGGTCGCCTCGTCCGCGATCAGCAGCTTGGGCGTCAAGGCGATGGCGATAGCGATGGCGACGCGCTGTCGCTGACCGCCCGACAGCTCGTGCGGATAGCGGGTCAGGGGGAAGCGTTCGGCGGGCAGGCCGACCCGGTCCAGCACAGCGCGGGCGATGGCGAGGGCCTCCTTGCGAGAGGCCTTCTTGTGCAGGCGCACGGTCTCGGCGACCTGATCGCCGATGGTCATGACGGGGTTCAGGGCCGTCATCGGCTCCTGGAAGATGATGCCCACGTCGCGACCGCGCACCTGCTGCATCAAGGCGTCGGGGGCGTTCGAGACGAGTTGGCCGTTAAGGCGGATCTCGCCGGTCATGGTGGCGCGCGGCGGGGTCAGGCCCAGCACGGCGAGCGAGGTCATGGACTTGCCCGAGCCGCTCTCGCCGACGAGACCGAGTATTTCGCCGGAGGCGACGGACAGGCTGATGTTCTTGAGGATCGGCGTCGAACCGATCGACAGGCTGAGGTCGCGGATGTCGAGGACGGTCATGGTCAACGCTCCCGCCGCACGCGCGGGTCGAACAGGTCCCGCAGGCCGTCGCCGGTCAGGCTTAGGCCCAGCACGGTCACGAAGATGGCCAGGCCCGGCATGACGGCCAGCCACGGCGCGAAGCCGATCATGGTCTGGGCCTCGGCCAGCATCCTACCCCAACTGGGCATGGGCGGCTGGGCGCCGAGGCCGACATAGGAAAGCCCTGCCTCGGCGACGATGCCGACGGCGAACTGGATCGCCGCCTGCACGACCAGCAGGCTCATCAGGTTGGGCAGGATGTGCTGGACCGAGATCAGGCCCTTGGACTTGCCCGCCGTGCGCGCCGCCAGGACGTATTCGCGGGTCCACAGGCCCTGCGCCGCCCCGCGCGCGACGCGGGTGAAAACAGGGATGTTGAAGACGCCGATGGCGACGACGGCGTTGATCGCGCCCGGCCCCATGACGGCTGTGATCATCACGGCCAACAGCAGGGCGGGGAAGGCGAAGATCAGGTCGTTGCCGCGCATGACCAGTTCGTCGATCCAGCCGCCGCGCGCCGCCGCCGTCAGCCCTAGAGGCGTGCCGATCCCCAAGCCGATGCCTACGGCGACGAAGGCGACGACGAGGGAGTTCTGCGCGCCCGCCATGATCATCGACAGGACGTCGCGCCCGAAATGGTCCGTGCCCATCCAGTGGGCGGCGGAGGGGGCGGACAGCTTGGCGGCGATGTCCACCGCCTCGACGTCATAGGGCGTCCAGATCAGAGCGAGGAGGGCGGTCGCCAGCACGACGGCGGTCAGCACAGCGCCGACAATCAGGGACAGGGGCCAGCGCACGCTGGGCTTGGCGGTGATGACGGCAGGCGCGTCGGTCATGCGCGGCGTCCCCTCAGGCGAGGATCGGCGAAGAGATAGGCCAGATCGATCAGGAAGCTGACCAGAACCACGGCGAAGACCAGCACCACCACCACGCTCTGCACCACGATCAGGTCGCGCTGGGTGATGGCCTGGAAGACCAGACGGCCGAGGCCGGGCAGGGAGAAGACGTTCTCGATGATGATGCCGCCCGCCAGCAGGAAGGGGAACTGAAGGCCCAGGATGGTCAGAACCGGGATCCAGGCGTTTCGCAGGGCATGACGCCACAGGGCCTGGTTGATCGACAAACCCTTGGCGCGGGCGGTGCGGACATAGTCCTCGTTCATGGTGTCGAGGAGGGCGGTGCGCAGGACCCGGGCCAGAATGGCGGCTTGCGGTGCGGCCAGGGCCACGGCGGGCAGGATAAGGGCCTTGAAGGCCGGCCAGAAGCCGGCGTTCCAGCCGGGGAAGCCGCCGGCGGAGAACCAGCCCAGGTTCACCGAGAACAGCAGGATCAGCAGCATGGCGATCCAGAAATTGGGCAGGGCGACGCCGACCTGAGTGATGCCGATCAGGCCGGTGTCGATAGCCGTGCCGCGTCGGCTGGCTGCCATGACGCCGATGGGCAGGGCGACGGCCAGCGACAGGACGGTGGCCATCAGGGCCAGGGGCGCTGAAACCGCCAACCGCTCGGCGATCAGGCCGCTGACCGGTACCTGGTAGGTATAGCTGACGCCAAACTTGCCTGTCAGCAGGTCGCCGAGCCAGGCGAGGTAGCGCTCGACGCCGGAGCCCTCCAGCCCCATTTGTTGACGTAGGGCGGCGATCGCCTCCGGGCTGGCGTTCAGCCCCATCATGTAGCTGGCCGGATCGCCGGGCACGACCTGCAGCAGCAGGAAGATGACCCCGGTGGCCGCCAGCAGGGTCAGGGCGTGGCCGCCAAGCTTCTTCAGCAGCCAGGCCGCGCCGAAGCGCCAGGCGACCAAGGCCAGCAGGCTGATGCCCGCGACCAGACTGATCCCGCCCCAGGGCAAGCCGCCGCCGGTGCGTTCGGTGCTGGCGGTCGTCGCCGCGCCCGCGCCGGTCCAGTAGGCGCCGGTGACGTCGTTGGCGGCGATGGGGCCGTTGATCCACAGGCCGTTCAGGTCCGCCTTCCACACGCCGATGCGCGAGGACTGGAACAGGAAGCCGTTGACCGCGTCTTCGCTGATGCGGCGTTGCAGGTTGCCCAGCAGGCGGTTGCGCGTCGGCTCGTCCGGGGCGGCGTTGACCTGCGCCAGCAGGGCGTCGAAGGCGGGGCTGTCATAGCCGAAGTAGTAGTCCTTGCGGCCGTAGATGTCGTAGTCCATCGGCTCGACGTGCTCGACGATGGTCAGGTCGAACTGGCGGCGCTTGAACACCTGGTCCAGCCACTGGGCCCATTCCAGATTCTCGATCTTGGCGCGGATGCCCGCCTGCGCCAGTTGCGAAATCAGCACCTCGCCGCTGCGCCGGGCGTAGGGGCGCGGCGGCAGGCGCAGGGTCACGTCGATACCGTCGGGATAGCCCGCCTCGGCCAGCAGGGCGCGCGCCCTGGCCGGATCGTGCGGATAGAGGCCGGTCAGGTCGACATAGCCCGGCGCCTGACGCGAATAGTGGCTGCCGATCGGTTGGCCGAAGCCGAACATGGCCCCCTGAATCAGGGCGTCGCGGTCAATGGCGTAGGAGATGGCGCGGCGTACCCGCACGTCGTTGAACGGGGCCTTCGTATTGTTGATCCCCAGAATGACCTTGCCTTCCGAGGCGCCGACGACGACGCGGAAGCGCGGATCCCGCTGGAACTGGGCCACGTTCTCGGGCGCGGGATAGTTGGGGAAGGCGTCCACGTCGCCGGCGCTGACGGCGGCGAAGGCGGCGGTGGGGTCGCTGATAAAGCGGAAGACCACGGTGTTAAGGCGAGGCGGCGTTCCCCAGTAGCCGTCGCGGCGCACCAGGGTCAGCTGGCTGCCGCGTTGCCAGCTCTGCAGCGTGAACGGGCCGGTGCCGACGGGCGTGACGGCGTTGGTCGCGGCGCTGTTCGGCGATACCATCACTGCGTCGCCCCAGGCCAGAACATGGGGCAGGGTCGCCATAGGCCGCGACAGGCGAATGCGCAGCGTCGCCGGATCGATGACCTCGACGCTCTGGATCGGCGCGAACAGGGCCTTCTGGGCGTTGGTCGAGTCTGCGGCGGTGATGCGGTCCAGTGAGAACTTGGCGACCGAGGCGTCGAACGGCGAGCCGTCTGAGAAGGTCACGCCGCGCCGCAGGTGGAAGGTCCAACTGAGGCCGTCGGGGGCGGCCTCCCATGACTCGGCCAGCGCCGGAGCGACAGCGCCGTTCTGGGTCAGCCTGGTCAGGCCCTCAAAGACGTTGGCGTAAACCACCTCGTCCACGGCGGCCGCCGCCCCTGAGGTCGGATCGAGGTTCGGCGGCTCCAGCGGCAGGCCCAGCACCAGCCGGTCGCGGACGGGCGCGGCCTGGGCGCTGTGCGTGGGCGCGAGAACGATCAGGCCGATCAGCAGCGTCGCCGCCAGCAGCGTGCGGCCCAGCCGCTTCCATGCCTGACGCCCCAAGTCCCGCTTCACGCCGTCTCGCCTCCCCCTTGATGATGCAGCATCGCCCAAATCACGCGCGACGTCAGGGCGTGTTTCGCAGAATGTCGGCCAGCCGTCCGATCAGTTCATCAATCTGTGCGCGGCTGATGATCAGGGGCGGCGACAGGGCGATGACGTCGCCGGTGACGCGGATCAGCGCTCCTTCGTCAAAGGCCCGGTGGAAGACTTCAGCTGCGCGGGCGCCCGGCGCGTCTGGGCGCGGCGCCAGCTCGACGGCGGCGACCATGCCCAGATTGCGGATGTCGATGACGTGGGGGTGACCCTTCAGGCCGTGCACAGCCTCCTCCCAATAGGGCGCCATGTCCGTGGCGCGCTGGAACAGGTCCTCGCTCTCATAGACGTCGAGCGTCGCCAGTCCGGCGGCGGCGGCCAGCGGGTGGCCGGAGTAGGTGTAGCCGTGGAAGAACTCGATGCCGGGGGCGGAGGCGTCGTTGACCACGGCGTCATAGATCTCGCCGCGCACCCCGACCGCGCCCATCGGCACGGCGCCATTGGTCAGGCCCTTGGCGCAGACCAGCAGGTCGGGAATGACGCCCAGAGTCTCGGACGCCGTGGCCCCGCCGATGCGACCGAAGCCGGTGATGACCTCGTCGAAGATCAGCAGGATGCCATGGCGGGTCGTGAGTTCGCGAAGACGCTCCAGATAGCCGACCGGCGGCACGATCACCCCGGCGGAGCCCGACAGCGGCTCGACGATGACGGCGGCGATGGTCTCGGCCCCGTGCGACCAGATCAAGGACTCCAGATCATCGGCCAGATGCGCCCCCCAGGTTGGCTGCCCGCGCGAAAAGGCGGCTTCGTCCAGGTTCAGCGTGTGCGACAGGTGATCAACGCCGGGCAGGGTGGGGAAGCCGCGCCGGTTGTTCTCAAGCCCGCCCACCGAAATGCCGCCGAAGCCGACGCCGTGATAGCCCTTTTGCCGACCGATCAGGCGGGTGCGCTCGGGCTGCCCCTTGGCCTGCTGATAGGCCAGGGCGATCTTCAGCGCCGTGTCGACGCCCTCTGAGCCGGAACCGGCGAAGAAGACATGGTCGATGTCGGCGGGAAACAACATCCCCAGACGCGCGGCCAGCTCAAAGGCCAACGGATGACCCAGTTGGAAGGTCGGGGCGTAGTCGAGCACCTCGGCCTGACGTTGGATGGCCTCGACGATGGGTTTGCGGGCGTGACCGGCGTTGACGCACCAGAGGCCGGCGGTGCCGTCGAGGATAGGGCGACCGTCGGGCGTGAAGTAGTGCATGTCCCTGGCCGAGGCCAACAGGCGCGGTTGGGCCTTGAAGCTGCGGTTCGCGGTGAACGGCATCCAAAAGGGATCAAGGTCGTTGGCGGCCCGTGTGGTCATGCGTGCATCCTTTCGGCGCGCCCAGTAGCGGCTGAATATCACAGGCTGGAAAGCCTGTTATTCACGCGTTCTAAGTCTTTGAAATCTTTGTGATCACGTGGGCGTCGATCAGGATCGTGGGCGCCCTGATCACGTCCTGCGGCGCCCTGACGCGGAAGGCGGGCGGGCCGCCTTCCGCGCCGTTGGGCGTTAGTATTGCAGGCTCAGGCGGGCGCCGATGGTGCGGGGGCGACCCGGCTGGGCGATGTCGGCGCTGGTGAAGAAGTTGCGCGTAAGGTCGTAGTCCTGATCGAACAGGTTGCGCGCCCAGAAGGTCACAGACCAGTTGGCGTCCTCGGGCCCGACCGTCACGCTGGCGTTGGCCAGCCAATAGGCCTCTACGTCGTACTTGGCGCCCAGCCATGACGGGTATTCGTCGCGATAGGAGTAGTTGGTCTCGGCCGTGACGGCGAAGCCGCTGACGGTCCAGTCGTAGGAGATCGAGCCACCGTAGCTGAGGGCCGGGAAGGGGATTTCGTCGCCCGACTTGTCGATAAGGACGGTGGTGCGCGTCTGCTGACAGGCGGGAATGTCGAGGTCGATGAAGTCGGTGTACTCGCCCTGCTTGTAGCTGACGTTCTGGGAAATCCGCAGACCGGCCGTGGGGCGGAAGACCCCCTCCAGTTCGGTGCCGTAGATCTTGGAGTCGGCGTTGGTGAAGCGACCGACCGGGCCGTTGGCGCCGCAGACCGCCGACAGCACCTGCTGACCGTTGTAGTCATAGTAGTAGGCCGCGCCATTGATCTGCACCGCGCGCGAGGGATCGGCCTTGAAGCCGACCTCGTAGGCCCAGAGGATTTCAGGATCGAAGGGCGCGATGCCGCTGCGGTCGCCGGTGTTGTAGGTGGTGAAGCCGCCTGACTTGGCTCCCCGGCTGACCGAGCTGTAGATCAGCAGGTTGTCGGTAGGTTTGAACTCCAGCGCCGCCTTGCCGGTCAGGGGCGTCATCTTGGTATCGACGCTGGTAGGCGGTAGGGCGGTCGCACCGCCGAAGGCCGAACCGAAGCCTTCCAGCTCGCGGGTTTCTTCCTCGTAACGCAGGCCGAGGATGGCCTTCAGCTGGTCGGAGAAGGCGTATTCCGCCTGACCGAACAGGCTCCAGGACTCCACCTTCTGATCGTATGTGACCTGAGCATAGGTGCCGTAGATGTCGATGAAGTCCGACGAATAGCGCTCGTTCAGGTCCTGCTTGGAATAGTAGAAACCGGCGACCCAGGTCAGATTGCTGTCGTTGTCCGAGGACAGGCGCAGTTCCTGGGACATCACGTCCACGTCGCTGCCGAAGAAGGTGTCGGCCTCGACCGAGGCGCTGGAATCCCAGTCGCCGTACTCGTCACGCTTCAGCGTTTCGAAGCTGGAGATGCTGTTCAGGTTCAGGCCCTTGAGCGCCAGATTGGCGTTCAGCGACGTGCCCCATGACGAGTTGTCACGGCCCGGCTTGGCGTTGACGTCGCGGCCGATCTCGGCGGCGAAGCGCGGCGACAGTCCCCAGCCGGTTTTGGAGCGATCCGTGTCGGCCGGAATCACCGGACCCGCGCCCAGACGGGTGTGCAGGTCGCTGATCAGATACAGGCCCTGGTTCTCGGACTTGTCGATGCCGCCGTGGACGTCCAGCAGGAAGGACAGGCTGTCGCTCGGCGTCCAGTCGAGCAGGGCGCGGGCGCCGGTGCGGTCGGCGTCGCCCAGGCTCTCGCCGGTGTCACGATTGCGCTGCCAGGCGCCGCCCTGTTCGGTCGAGAGCGCCAGTCGGCCACGGACGGTGGAGGCCAGGGGGCCGGAGACATAGCCCTCGGCGCGGAACTGATTGTAGCTGCCCCACTCGGTGATCAATCCGGCGGACAGTTCCTCGGTCGGGCGCTTGGTGACGAAGCTGATGGCCCCGCCGGTGGTGTTGCGGCCATAGAGGGTGCCTTGCGGACCGCGCAGGACCTCGACCCGGTCGATGTCGAAGATCAGGCCTTGCGTCATGACCGGCACCGGATAGGCGACCTCGTTCACATAGACGCCGACGGTGGGCGAGTTGTTCGAGGCATAGTCCTGGAAGCCGACGCCGCGCAGACGGAACTGGGCCGCGCCGCCGCCGAAGGCCGGTTCGACCTCCAGGTTGGGCGTGGCGTTCTGAAGCTGGTTGACGTTGGTGATGCCCTGCTGAACAAGGCTTTCACCGCTGAGGACGCTGAGGGCGATGCCCACGTCCTGGGCCGCCTGTTCGCGCCTCTGGGCGGTGACGATGACCTCGTCGATCGTTGTGGCTCGATCAGGCGGCGCCTGCTGGGCCATGGCGGTGGTGGAACACAGGGCCGCGAGCGCCCCGGCGGATACGCTGACCAAAAGACGATTCATCGCCTCATCCCTCCCAATGAAACCGCGCGGATCGTTCTGGGCGATCTCGTCGCGGTCGTGAGCGGGACGAAGGTCCCGCCACCCCTGCATATTTCTCAGTCCAGAGACGTTGTGCAATGCAGCATGCGCTGCGGCGTCTCTGTCCTCCTCCCGGTGTCACCTCATTGTCACGCACGAAGTAGCTGGCGAATTAGTCTGTCGTGCAAGCCTGTTTCTTTGGTGGGGCAATTCTCTGACTTAATGAGGAATTCCATTTCACTTGCTCACTATTCCGAGCAATCGCATCGCAACATCAGAATGTCGGCGGCGTGCAGGCGCTGATGACGACGCAGGGCACGTCGCCGACGTTGCGGAACCGATGCGGCAGGGTGCTGGGAAACAGATAGCCGTCACCCGCCTTCAGCACCCGCGATTGACCGTCCACCGTGACCTCCAGCCGCCCGGAAATGATCAGGCCGCCTTCCTCCCCCTCGTGGGACAGCATGACCCGGCCGCTGTCGGAGCCGGGTTGATAGGTCTCGTGCAGAATCTGCAGACTGCTGTCCTGACCCGAGCCGAGCTGGCGATAGGAGACCTCGCCGCGCGAAATGTCGGTCAGTTCGTCGTGGCGATAGAAGTGTTTGGTCGGGGTTTCGAACTCGGAGCTGAAGAACTCGCCCAGGGAAATGCCAGCGGCGTCCAGCAGGCGTTTCAGAGAGCCGACCGAGGGGCTGGTGCGGCCGCTTTCCACGAGACTGACGGTGCTGGACGGCACCCCCGCCTTGCGCGCTAGGGCGCGCTGCGACAGGCCCAACCGATCCCGCAGCGCCCGCAGGCGAGGGCCGATGATATTGTCGCCGTCGTCTCCGTCTCCGCGCGCCATAGTGCTCATCCTTGCTTGCGAGTCAGCAGGTCGTAGGCCGCCCTGGCCATGACCTTGGCCGAGTTGGTCATGTCGTCGATGCCGACCCATTCGTCCGGCTGGTGGGCCAGATCCAGCACGCCCGGGCCATAGGCGATGCAGTCCTTCAGCTTACCGATGCGGTCGATATGCTTCTGGTCATAGGTGCCGGGCGAGCAGACGAACTGGGCCTTGCGCCCCAGCACCGTTTCGATGGCGGCGGCGGTGGTGCTGGCCACGGGCCCGTCGCGGTCGGCCATGCTGGGGGCCACCTGGAAAAGGTCACGCATCTCATAGCGGAAGCCGTGGCGCTGGGCCGCCAGCCCGTCGAGAATGGCCTTCACCTCGCCCTTTACGTCGTCCAGCGTCTCCTCGATCAGGAAGCGGCGGTCGATGATCATGCGGCTGGAATCCGCGACGCAGGGGGCGGGCAGGCCGTCAAAGCCCTCGGCCTGACCGCCGTGGATCGAGTTGATGTTCATGGTCGACTGTCGCGCGCCTTCCGGCACGACCGGCATGTCGGAATGACGCCCCGCCATGGCCGGATAGAGCTTGTCCTCAAAGGCCTGCATCACCGCATTCATGTGGCGAATCGCCGAGTCGCCGAGGAAGGGCATGGAGCCGTGGGCGATGCGGCCCTTGGTCTCGATCTCGGCCCACCAGACGCCGCGGTGGCCGATGCAGACCCGGTCCACATTCAGCGGCTCGGGGATGATGACGTGATCGACGCGGGGCGTGGAGAACCAGCCGCGCTCGGCCAGATAGGCGACGCCGCCGTAACCGCCCGATTCCTCGTCCACCGTGCCGGAAATCTCCAGCGCGCCGGGCAGGGGCAGGCCGGAATCGATCAGGGCCTCGACCGCGATGATGGAGGCGGCCAGGCCCCCCTTCATGTCGCAGGCGCCCCGGCCATAGACGCGGCCGTCCTTCAACTCGCCTCCGAAGGGATCGACGGTCCATCCGGCGCCGACCTCGACCACGTCGATATGGCTGTTGAAGTGGACGCAGGGGCCGGGCTCGGAACCGGTCCAGCGGGCGATGACATTGGTGCGGGGATAGGCGTCACTGTCGCCCGGAGAGCCCTCGCCGCGCACATATTCGACGGTGAAGCCGCGCTTCTTCAGCCGCTCGCCGATGTACTCGGCGCAGGGGCGATAGGCCTCGCCCGGCGGGTTGACGGTGGGAAATCGGATCAGGTCCTGGGTCAGGGAGACCAGTTCGTCGGTGCGACCGTCGATCAGGTCCATGACGGTCTGCAGGGTGGGGGCGCTCATCGGTCGGACCTTACTGGGCGTCCAACGCGGCCAGAACCGCGTCGGTCATCTGGATGGTGGAGACGGGGGCGGCGTCGGCTTCCGCAATGTCGGGCGTGCGGACGCCCTGGGCCACGACGCGGCGCACCGCGCGCTCCAGCCGGTCGGCCAGATCGGTCCGGTCGAAGGAGTGGCGCAGGCACAGGGCGAAGGACAGGATGGTCCCTATGGGGTTGGCGACGCCAAGCCCCGCAATGTCAGGGGCCGAGCCGTGGATCGGCTCATACAGCGCGCGGCTGCGGCCGCGGTTTTCCAGCCCCGACAGCGAGGCCGAGGGCAGCAGGCCCAGCGACCCGGTTAGCGCCGCGGCTGCGTCGGACAGGAGGTCGCCGAACAGGTTGTCGGTGACGATGACGTCGAACTGGGCCGGGCGGCGCACCAACTGCATGGCGCAATTGTCGGCGTACATATGGGTCAGTTCCACATCGGGATAGTCGGCGGCGACTTCGGTCGCCACGGTGCGCCACAGGGCGCCCGTCTCCATGACATTGGCCTTGTCCACCGAGCAGAGGCGGCGTTTGCGGGTACGGGCCAGTTCAAAGGCCGTGCGGCAGACGCGGGCGATTTCGGCTTCTGTGTAGGCTTGAGTGTCGTAGGCGCGGCGCTGGCCGTCGGGGGCGACCTCGTTGGCGCGGGGCAGGCTGAAATAGACGCCTGCGGTGGCCTCGCGCACGATCAGGATGTCGAGGCCCCGGATCAACTCTGGCTTCAACGCCGAGGCGTCCAGCAGTTCGTCGAAACAGACGGCCGGCCGCAGGTTGGCGTATAGGTCCAGCGCCTGACGCAGGCGCAGTATGCCCATCTCGGGCCGCTGGGCGCGGGGCAGGTGGTCCCACTTCGGCCCGCCGACGGCGCCGAAAAGGACGGCGTCTGAGGCGAGCGCCTGCTCCACCACATCTTCGGAAATGGGCGCGCCCACAGCGTCGATGCTGGCGCCCCCGGCCAGTCCCTCGCTCAGTTCAATCCGCAGCCCGGCGTTGCGGGCCCAGTCGATCACGCGCAGCGTCTCGCGGACGATCTCGGGACCGATGCCGTCGCCGGGCAGGACCAGCAGCTTGAACGGACGGTCAGATGCAGCGGCCACCGTCCACCTCCATGGCCACGCCGGTGATCATCGAGGCGTCGTCCGAGCAGAGGAAGGCGGCGGCGGCGCCCATGTCCTCGGGCGTCGAGAAGCGGCCGATGGGGATGGAGGCCAGGAATTTGGCGCGGACCTCTGGCGTGTCCTCGCCCATGAAGGTCTTCAACAGCGGCGTGTCGCCGGCCACAGGGTTGAGGGCGTTCACGCGGATATGGAAGGGCGCCAGCTCGACCGCCATGGCGCGCGTCGCCGTGATGACCCAGCCTTTCGAGGCATTGTACCAGGTCAGGTTGGGCCGGGGGCTGACCCCGCCGGTCGAGGCGATGTTCAGGATGGCGCCTGAGCCTTGCACCTTCATCGCCGGGACGAAGGCCTTCGACATCAGATAGATGGAGCGCATATTGACGTTGGCGATGCGGTCGAACATCTCGTCCGACAGTTCGTCCAGCGGCTGGGGCGTGTGGCCGACGCCGGCGTTGTTGACGATGATGTCGACCCCGCCCAGCAGGCGGTTCGCCGTCTCGGCCAGAGCGGTCACGTCGGCGGCGCTGGCCACGTCCACCTTCACGGCCAGAGCTTCGTCGCCGAGTTCAGCGGCTAATGCGCGCGCGGCGTCCCCGTTCAGGTCGGCGACGATGACGCGGGCGCCTTCCTCGGCGAAGCGACGCGCGATCCCGGCGCCGAAGCCGGAGGCTCCGCCCGTGACGATCGCTCGCTTGCCCTCCAGCCGCTTCGATCTGTTCTCCCCCAAGACGCCTACTCCCTATCCGTGATGAGCCGCGACGGTCTTGAGCGTGGTGAAGGCGTAGAGCGCCTCGAACCCTTTCTCGCGACCGTGGCCCGACCTGCCGACGCCGCCGAAGGGCAGTTCCACCCCGCCCGCCGCGCCGTAATTGTTGATGAAGACCTGTCCGGCCCGCAGCCGTTTCGCCAGCCGCATCTGCCGCCCGCCGTCGGCGGTCCAGACCCCGGCGACGAGGCCGTATTCGGTGCCGTTGGCGATGGCGACCGCCTCTTCCTCGGTGTCGAAGGGGATGACGACGACGGCGGGGCCGAAGATTTCCTGCTGAGCCAGCGGATGATCGGGCGCGACATTGGCGAACAGGGTGGGGGCGACATAGGCGCCGCCTTCCGGCAGGTCCTGCAGCGTCGCCTGCGCCGCGATCAGGCCGTCGGCGTGACCCATTTCGATATAGCGTTCGACCATGGCCTGCTGCTTCTTCGACACCAGAGGGCCGACGTCGCGGTCGTCCATGGCGGGGCCGACGCTCAAGGCGCGGAAACGCTCGCCCATGCGGCGCACGACCTCGTCATAGACGCCGCGCTGGACCAGGACGCGCGAGCCCGCCGAGCAGGTCTGGCCCGCGTTCTGGACGCCCGCGTTGACGAGGAAGGGCAGGGCCTTTTCCAGATCGGCGTCGTCGAAGACCAGCTGGGGCGACTTGCCGCCCAGCTCCAGCGTCACCGGCACGGCGTTGACCGCCGCCGCCTGCTGGATGGCCACCCCCACGCCGGTCGAGCCGGTGAAGGACAGGTGGTTGACGCCCGGATGCGACGCCAGCGCCGCGCCCGCTTCGGCGCCCGTGCCGGTCACGACGTTTAGTGCGCCTGCCGGCAAACCGCAGTCCTCGGCGATGTGGGCGAAGGCCAGGGCCGACAGCGAGGCCTGCTCAGCGGGCTTCAGCACCGCCGCATTGCCGACCGCCAGCGCCGCCACCACGGACCGGCCGATGATCTGCATTGGATAGTTCCACGGAATGATGTGGCCCGTGACGCCGTGCGGCTCGCGCAGGGTGTAAACCGTGTAGCCGTCCAGGAAGGGAATGGTCTGGCCGTGCAGCTTGTCGGCCGCGCCGGCGTAGAACTCCAGATATCGCGCCAGGGCGACCACGTCCGCTCGCGCCTGTTTCAGCGGCTTGCCGACGTCCACCGCCTCAAGCCCCGCCAGCACGTCGATGCGCGCCTCGACCTCGCGCCCCATCCGCGCCAGTAGCCGCCCCCGCTCGACTGCCGTCATTCCCCCCCAGGGACCGTTCAGCGCCGTGCGCGCAGCCTGAACCGCTGCGTCGATGTCCGCGGCGCCGCCCGCCCCCAGCACGCCCACGGTCTCGCCGTTGGAGGGGTTCTCGATAGGCAGGGTCCGGCCGCCGCTAGACAAGCGCCACTGGCCGCCGATGAAGACCTGATCGGTATGAAAGGGCGCGACCATCAAGCTCTGCTCACCATCATCGCTCGCCGTCGCGAACGCTCGAAAGTTCAGTGGGCCTGATTATAGATTACGCAACAAGCCCTTTTTGGCGGAGACGCAAGTGGCTGATTTCCTGTTCATGATGATCGGAATTTTGATCGAATTGCCCGCCTGTGATCATGATCGCTCGCCGCGCGCGTCGGAGGGCTCGACGCGCCGGTAGGGCGAAGCTAGGCTTTTGCGATGAAGCCTTCGTCGCTGCAGGACGTCCTGCTGATCGTCATCCTGGTCGTCGGCGCGATCGGCGCCATCCTGTCCGCCTTGGCGGTTCTGGCGGCGTTCAGCGTCAGTCTCTACGCTGCCATCGTCGGCTAAGCGCGGCGCGATTGCGCATCGTTTTTGCCCCGAAGGGCGACTGTCTTGATCAAAGGCCGGTGGCGGAGAGGGTGGGATTCGAACCCACGGTACGCTTCCACGTACGCCGCATTTCGAGTGCGGTACATTCGACCACTCTGCCACCTCTCCGCGGGGCCGATATCGCTTGGTCGAGCGAGGGGCTTCTCTAGTCAAAGGCGCGGCGGGCCGCAAGCGATTCTAGGCAAGAAATTCGATAAAAGTTTCAGCGCTGTCCGGGCAGGGTCAGACCGGGCGCGGGGCCGCCCAGAGTATCGGCGCCGACGAAGCGGAACAACTCGGCCGGACGACCGCCGGTGTCGCTGGAAAACACGCCCGTGGCCTGGACCAAGCCGGCGCGTTCGACCCCGCGGCGGAAGTTCTGCTTGTGCAGCGAAAGCCCCGCCACGGCCTCGGCGGCGGCCTGTAGGGCGGACAGGGTGAAGGTGTCTGGCGTCAGATCGAACAGGACCGGGCGATACTTGAGCTTGGACCGCAGGCGGCCCAGTGCCGTGGCGACGATGCGGCGGTGGTCCGAGGCCATCGGAAGGTCGGGCAGCGGTGACGGCGCGGGACGGTCGTGGTCGCGGGCGGACTCGGCGACCAGCCCGGCCTCGTAGAGCAGTTCATAACGCTCTAGCACCCGTTCCTCGTTCCAGCGGCGATCCGGCGTCAGGGCGAACAGGGTCTCGGCCCGACCCAGGCGACGGGCGTCGTCGGCGGCCCAGGCGCGCAGGGCGGGCGAGAGGGGCGTCATCACGGCGGGCGGGCCGTCGCGCCAGTCCTCCCACGGGAAGATGTCGAAGACGGGGGTCCAGGCGGCGTCCAGGCCGGGGGCCTCGGGCGCCTCGGCGGTCAGGGTCAGGTATCCGACCGAGACCTCGCGCGCGCGCTCAGGACCGGGCGTGGCGCGCGGCGAGGCGCGGCCCGCGTCGCCGAAGGTATAGAGTTGTTCGACAAAGCCGAGGGGAAAGCCGGTTTGCTGGGTCACGAAGGCGCGCAGGGCCAGTTCGAAGGTGCGGTCACGCGCCGGGTCGAACGGGCCGAAGGGCAGGGCAGGGGCGCCGTCGGCGGCATGGGTGGTCAGGACCACCGCTTGACCGGCGCGCAGGGCGATGACCACGGCCGACAGGCCGATCCGCACGCCTTGCTCGTTGCCATGGGTCGCCGCCCCTTGCGTCATGCAGTCCCTATTCCGTGTGCCAGGCGTCGGCGCCGGGCAGGATGCCGACAGCTTCGGCCAGAACGCGGTAGCGGTCCAGATAGCGTTGCTGCGCCACCGAGGCGGGCAGAGGGTCGATGATCAGGTCGTAACCGGCGGGCGGGGCGCCGAAGATCTGCAGCGACTCGCGCTTGTTGAAACCCGCAAGTTGCGTGGCCTCATAGAAGGCGCAGGCGCGGTCAGCCTTCTTGATCAGGGTCTTGATCGTCTGCGGCGTCTTGGGCGGCAGTTGGAAGCGGACGTGGATGGCGGCTTCCAGCCGGGCCTCGAAGTCCTTGTAGCCGGCACCCAGCGCCGACTTGAACGGCGAGATCATGTCGCCGATCACGTATTCAGAGGCGTCGTGCAGCAGGGCGGCCAGGCGCCACTTGGGCTCCAGCCCTGGGCGGATGTGGGCGGCGATCTCTTCCACCACCAGGGAGTGCTGGGCGACCGAGAAGGCGTGCTCGCCGATGGTCTGGCCGTTCCAGCGGGCGACGCGGGCCAGGCCGTGGGCGATGTCCTCGATCTCGATGTCGAAGGGCGACGGATCGAGCAGATCCAGGCGACGGCCAGACAGCATCCGTTGCCAGGCGCGCGGGGGCTTGGGCGTTCTGGGTTTCGGCTTGGGCGCCAGGTCTTCGTGTTCTTCGGCCAAAATCGGGGTCCTGCGCATGGGGCAGGTGAGGTGACGCATCCCGAACGCCCGATCAAGGGCAAGCGTTGCGATTCGTGGGGGTTAATCCCCGACGTTCAGCGTCACCAGGGCCTTGGCGGCCTCGAACACACGGTTTTCATTGCGATCCTTGCCGCGCACGGTGGCGACGACGATGGGGCCGCCCGAGGGGCCCCGCGCCTCATATCCAACCACGCGCCAGCCGGTGGTCGAGGACTGGTCGGCGGTCATCAGGAAGGTGGCGCGCACGGCCTCGCCCGGCGCGCTCGTACGGATGCGGGCGGTGTTGTCGTGAGCGTCGACGCTGACGACCTCGTCGGTTGAGCGCACGTTCACCTGACCGCTCTTGTCGTCGGCGCGAATGGTGATGCCGCCGATCTTGATGTTGGCGCGGTCGCCGTCGGCGTCGATCCTCATGCCGGGCAGGCGGACGGTGGCCTTGTCGCCCTGGGCGTCGATTCGCATTCCGGGCGCGCTGATGTGGGCGGAGTCCGCAGCGGCGTCAGCGGCGGCGCGCTCGGCATCGGCGCCCGCACGTTCGGCATCGGCCTCGGCCTTGGCCGCGTCAGCCTGCGCGCGGTCGGCTTCGGCGCGAGCGCGATCCTCGTCGGCGCGGGCTTCGGCCAAGGCTTCGGGCAGGTCGGCGGACAGACGGTTCTCGAAGACCTTCAGGGCGTCCTGAACCGATCCGCCGTTCAGCGACACCAGATGCAGGGTGACTTCCGCGCCGCGCGGGCCGCTGTAGATGCAGGTCGTCCCGTCGGCCCGGGCCGACCCCTTGCGTGTCAGCACGCCTTGAGTCTGCGGGCATTGCAGAGTGTCCACGACCTTGAGCACGCCGGCTTCCTTGCCGGAGGAGGTCGAGGTGATGCGAACCGTGCCGGCGTTGTCGCAGGCGGCGGTCATCAGTGCGAGGGCGCAGGCGGGCCAGAGGAAATGATGCATGGGTCGGCTCCTGTTCGGGTCCGATTGTGCGCGCAAGGCGCAGCTATTCCAGTGAAATCGCGGTAATCGAAGACGGCCGAAGCGCGGCGGTCTCAGCCGCCGGGACGACCGCCCTCGCGGCGGTTCAGGAAGGCCAGCCGCTCAAACAGGTGGACGTCCTGCTCGTTCTTCAGCAGGGCGCCGTGCAGGGGCGGGATCAACTTGCCCGGCGTCTTTTCGCGCAGGGTCTCCGGCGAGACGTCATCGACCAGCAACAGCTTCAGCCAGTCCAGCAGTTCCGAGGTCGAGGGCTTCTTCTTCAGACCCGGCGTGTCGCGGATTTCATAGAAGGTCCGCAGCGCCTCGGCGACCAGCCGCGGCTTGATGCCGGGGAAGTGGACCTCGACGATGTCCTGCATGGTCTCGGCGTCGGGGAAGCGGATGTAGTGGAAGAAGCAGCGGCGCAGGAAGGCGTCTGGCAGCTCCTTTTCATTGTTCGAGGTGATGACGACGACGGGGCGGATATCGGCGCGGATCGTCTCGTCGATCTCCTGAACGTAGAACTCCATGCGGTCGAGTTCCTGCAACAGGTCGTTGGGGAATTCGATGTCGGCCTTGTCGATCTCGTCGATCAGCAGGACGGGGCGGGCCGGGGCGGTGAAGGCCTCCCACAGCTTGCCCTTCTTCAGATAGTTGCGCACATCATGGACGCGCTCGTCGCCCAGCTGGCTGTCGCGCAGACGGCTGACGGCGTCGTATTCATAGAGACCGTTGTGGGCCTTGGTCGTCGACTTGACGTGCCAGGTGATGAGGGGGGCGTTCAGCGCCCGCGCCAGCTCATAGGCCAGAACCGTCTTGCCGGTGCCGGGCTCGCCCTTGATCAGCAGCGGGCGCTCCAGCGCCACCGCCGCATTGACCGCCACCTTCAGGTCGTCGGTGGCGATATAGTTGGACGTGCCTTCGAACCGGCTCATGAAAAACCTGCTCCAATCAGGGGGGAGTGGAGCAGGTAGCTTATCAAGACGCGCCTGAACAGACCGTGCGGGCCGTCAGGTGATGCGTTTGGCCGAGACGGGGTCGCTGGCGGGGAAGGTTTCCTCGACGCCTTCATCGATCAGGGCTTCCTGACGGTTTTCGGCGTCCTTGGCCTTGTCTTTCAACTGGTCGGGCTTGCCCTCTTCGCGCGCCGCGGACTTGGCGGGCGGGGTGTTGGGGTCGCAGTCTTCCTGGGTTTTGGTGGGATGATGTTCGCTCATGCTCTCTCCTCGCTGTCGGGGCCGTAGCCCAGGTCCTCAATGTCGTCGTCGGAAAGGCGCTTCGCTTCCCAATGGGCGGCGCTGGCCTGAGCGCCGCGCTGGTTGCGCATCAGACCGGCGTAAACCAGTTCGACCTCGTCGGGACTGGAGCTCACCTCACCATTGGCGTCGGCCTCTCCCATGCGAAGCGAATCGACGCCCAGCAGGGCGTCGGCCTCGGCCTCGACGCCGTCCAGGCCCAGATCGTCATCAAGGTCGATGTCGTCCTCGTCAAAGGCCTCCTCGTCGGCGTCGCCGTCTGTTTGTGTGACGTCCAGAACATCCTCGACCTCATCCAGCGACAGGTCGCCTTCGCCCTCATCGTCGATATGGGTCTCGTCATAGACTTCGGCCTGGTCCTGGGCGTCGAAGTCGTGGTCGGGGTTGCCCATCATGCGCCTCCTTGCTGAAGAGGTAACGGCGCAGGCTGGCCCGACGTTCCGTCCTTTCGCCGGGGCGCCACGCCGGCGGGAATTTCCCGCAGTCGCCAGTGAAGGGATGGTTAACCACGTGGCTTTACGGTTCTTCAGCCGCCGACCGTTCAGGTTGGGGCGCGCCACGGAGATTCCCTTTGCCGCTGAAATTATCGCTAAAACCCGGCGAGAAGTTCGTCCTGAACGGCGCTGTCGTCCAGAACGGAGACCGGCGCGGCGTGCTGGTCCTTCAGAACAAGGCCAGTGTTCTGCGTGAAAAGGACATCATGCAGCCTGAGGACGTCACCACGCCCGCGCGCCGCATCTATTTCCCCGTCATGATGATGTATCTGGACGAGGCGTCGGCCCCGACCTTCTATGATGAATTCGCTCTGCGCCTGACCGAGTTCATGGGGGCGGTGCGCAACCCTGACATCCTGACAGAATGCGTTTCCTGCTCCAAGCATGTGCTGGCGCGGCAGTACTACAAGGCCCTGATGGGCGCCCGTAAGATCGTCGATTACGAAGACCAAAGGCTCGGCAATGTCGCTTCAGGCGTACAAGACAGCGGCGACGCGGGCTGAATCACCGCGCGAAATGGAATACCGCCTTTTCGGCCAGGTGACGCGCGCCCTTATGCACGCCTCGACGGTCGACAAGTCCGACATCACTACACGGATTGACGCGATCGACTGGAACCGGAGGCTCTGGTCGACCCTGTCGACCTCGTGCAGCGAACCCTCCAACGCCATGCCTCAGGCCTTGCGGGCGCAAATTATCTCTCTGGACCTGTTCATCGGCCGGCACAGCTCGGCGGTGATGCGCGGCGATGGGGATTTCGAGACCCTGATCGACATCAATCGCATGGTCATGCAGGGTCTCGCGCCGCCGGCGCAGGCCGCCTGAAGGCCGCTTGATCACGAAGGCGGGAGCAGGCTTTACGAAGGGCCGCGACCGGACCTAGCCTGACCTTCCTGTTTCAGCAGCTGAAAGGAGGTGGCCAGTGTCTCATTGTCATCAATCGCGAGCGACAGCCGCGATCCGGACCTCGCGGGAGGTCCGGGCCTGATCCTTCGGGGAGGCAGCGGTTAGGCCGTTCGCGGTCCGACAATGAAGCGTCGCTGGGACAACCCGGCGGCGCTTTTTTGCGGGCGTCCTTATCGCATTCGTGTTCCGCTATCGCCCTTTAGTTGTGTGAGCGCGGTCAGAACAACGTACTGATCCAGTGGGCGATGCCGTGGATGATGGCGACGACCGTGGTCCAGACCAGGGCCAGATAGACGCCGCAGACGGCGGTTCCGATCAGGCCCGCGATGATGAAGACGCCGTCCCTCTGGATAATGGCCAGGCCGAAGATCGCCAGGGTCAGGCCGGGCAGGGCGTCGCCGAACGGCACCGGCAGGGCCATCATCAGGGCCAGCAGGATGCAGATGACCCCTACGACGACATCGGCCGCCTCGCCCGTCAGGACCGGGATGCGGGGCCGCGTCAGCCGTTCGACTTGTCGCAGGCGCGGCAGAATCTTCTGGCTGGCGCTCTGATAGGTGGCGCGGCTGACCGTCGCCTTCATCAGCCAGCGCGGCAGCCAGACCTTGTCGCGTTGCAGCGCCAGCTCGGCGGCGATCAGGATGATGGGAACGGAGAAGACGGCCTTGCCGCCCGGCGGCCAAGGGATGAGGGCCATCAGGGCCAGCATCAGGATGACGGCGCCGAAGCCACGCTCGCCGAAGGCTTCGACCATTTCCCTCATGGTCAGCTTGGGATCATCGCCATGTCCGAGGGATTCCAGAACGTCCGAAAACGTCCGGTCCTCATCCGGCAGCGTGGGCGTGGGAGCAAGCGTCATCAGGCGGGACTCAGGGCGCGAAGGTTCGCCAAGTTAGGGGCGGGGCGAACCCTGCGCCATCCCTCACGCATGGGGTGCGGCTTAATGTTTCGTCACGTGCTCGGGTTTGCCCTTGCGCGGGGTATGGGCGAATTCCTCAAGCTGCTTTTCGCTCATCGAGTCCATCATGGATTTCGACGCGCCCTTGAGTTTGGATTTAGGCGTTTCGCCGCGCTTGGCGGACAGGGCGGCTCCGGCGGCCTTCTGTTGAGCGGCGGATTTGGCGGGCATGGCGGCTCTCCTGCGTGAGCAAAAGAAACCGTCCGCCCGCCGTGTCGTTCCGTCAGCCCAGCAGTTCACGCCCAATCAGGAAGCGCCTGATTTCGTTGGTGCCGGCGCCGATGTCATAGAGCTTGGCGTCGCGGACCAGGCGCTCGACCGGCCATTCCTTGGTGTAGCCGGCGCCGCCCAGGGCCTGCACGGCCTCCAGCGACACCTTCACCGCGTTTTCCGAGGCCAACAGGATGGCGCCAGCGGCATCGTAGCGGGTGGTCTTGCCCTGATCGCAGGCGCGAGCCACGGCATAGACATAGGCGCGGGCGCTATTCAGGGCCACGTACATGTCGGCCACCTTGGCCTGCATCAGCTGGAAGCTGCCGATGGCCTTGCCGAACTGCTTGCGATCCCGGACGTAGGGCAGGACCACGTCCAGGGCCGCCTGCATGATGCCGAGAGGTCCGGCCGACAGAACGGCGCGCTCGTAGTCCAGACCGCTCATCAGCACGCCGGCGCCGCCGCCGACAGGGCCCATGACGTTCTCTTCCGGGATCTCGCAGTCCTCGAACACCAGCTCAGCGGTGTCAGAGCCGCGCATGCCCATCTTGTCCAGCTTCTTGGAGACCGAAAAGCCCTTCATGCCGCGCTCGACCAGGAAGGCGGTGCAGCCCTTGGAGCCGGCATCGGGGTCGGTCTTGGCGTAAACGACTAGGGTGTCAGCCGAGGGGGCGTTGGTGATCCAGAACTTGGTGCCGTTCAGGACGTAGCGGTCGCCCTTCTTGTCGGCGCGGGTGCGCATCGACATGACGTCCGAACCGGAACCGGCCTCCGACATGGCCAGGGAGCCGACGTGTTCGCCCGAGATCAGCTTGGGCAGGTATTTCTGCTTCTGCTCGGGCGTGCCCCAGCGGCGGATCTGGTTGACGCACAGGTTGGAGTGGGCGCCGTAGCTGAGGCCGATCGAGGCCGAGGCGCGCGACACTTCCTCCATCGCCACCACGTGTTCGAGGTAGCCGAGGCCGAGGCCGCCGAACTCTTCTTCGACCGTGATGCCGTGCAGGCCCAGCTCGCCCATCTCGGGCCACAGCTCGCGCCTGAACTCGTTCTTCTCGTCGATCTCGGCGGCGAGGGGGGCCAGCCGGTCGGCGGCCCAGCGGGCGGTGGTTTCACGAATGGCGTCGGCGTTCTCGCCGAGGCCGAATTCCATGGATTGGGGCGCGAAGGGAATGCTCATGCCGCAAGGCGTAGCATCGCGCACGCGCTTCGCAAAGTGGCGTCAGGCGGCGCGCTTATTGTTCTGCTTGCGCGTCAGGTTCCAGCCCGCGACGCCGATGAAGATCAGACCGATGACGGCCAAAACCCCGCCGATCAGAACCGTGCCGTCGGTGGCCTGATGTTCCGCCAGCACGCGACGGAAGGCGGCAATTCCGGCGATGAAGGCCAGCAGGCCGACGCCGCCGATGAAGATGACGGCGCCGGTGTCGTTCCAGGCCGGCGTCTGCGCCGTGCGCTTCTCGTGACGCAGCACCTGAACGGTGGCGGGCGTCTCATCTTCGGCGTGCTGGACGGCGTTGGGGCCGCGTACGGGCGCGGTCAGCAGCAGGTCGAGCGGCGCGGGGCGGTCGGGCGCGGCGTCGAACAGGGCGCGTTCGGCCGAGCGGCGCCGATAGGGGGCGTCGACGGGCGGCTGGACGCGATCCGGCCAGCCGCTCAGGGCCTCGGCGGCCTGGGCCGTTGAACCGGCGTTCAGGCGCTCCAGCACGTCGGAGTCTTCGAAACGCTGGACCCCGACCGAGAAGATGAAGCTGGCCAGGGCGTCGACCTGATGCTGGTTCAGCGGGATCGAGACGCGGCTGTTGATGGCCTCGACGATGGGCAGCAGGTCGTATTGTAGCAGCAGTTCGGCCTCGGCCTCGGTAATGGTCGCGCCGGGGCGGGCGGACTTCACATGGCCGTAGCCGATGACCGGCACGCCATCGCGACGACGCACGGTCCGGGGGCGGAAGCCCTCGAAGCTCTTGATCAGAAGCAGACCCTCGCGGGACACCTTCAGACGCTGGGACGTTGTTGCGGACACGGACTGACCCAATTCGGAACGGGCGCGCTCGCCCGCAAGGCGAAGCAGCAAGCCGCGTTCCGAACGGCGTCGGGTCAGAGCAGGACGTCCGCCCTAGAGCAGAACGATGGTCGCCAGGCCGAGGAAGATCAGGAAGCCGAAGAAGTCCGTCGTCGCCGTGACGAAGACGGCCGAGGACACGGCCGGGTCGAACTTCAGCTTCGACAGGGTCAACGGGGTCAGCACGCCGACCGTGGCCGCGACCAGCAGGTTCAGGATCATGGCCGTGGCGATGACCGCCCCGATGCGCCAGTCGTGGAACCAGAAGCCTGCAGCCAGACCCACGAGAGGCGAGAGCACCAGGCCGTTGGCCAGTCCCACCGTCAGCTCCCGCCAGAAGGTGCGTGCGGCGTTGGAGGAGGTCAGCTCACGCGTTGCCAGGGCGCGCACGGTGACGGTCAGGGCCTGCGTGCCCGCATTGCCGCCGATGGCGGAGACGATAGGCATCAACACGGCCAGGGCGACGATCTGCTGGATCGTGCCCTCGAAGAAGGCGATGACCCCGGCGCCGAGGATGGCTGTGAACAGGTTGATGCCCAGCCAGGGCACGCGACCGCGCACGATTTCCAGCACCCCCGACGACCGGTCCTCGTCCGAAACACCGGCCAGGCGCAGGATGTCCTCGCGGTTTTCTTCCTGAATGATGTGGACGATGTCATCGACCGTCAGCTGACCGACCAGCCGCCCGCCGGTGTCCACGACCGGGGCCGAGATCAGGTTGTACTTCTCGAAGATGTAGGCGACCTCTTCCTGATCGACATCGACGTCGATCTCGTTGACCGGCTGCATCAGCTCGGACAGCGGCGTCTCGCGCGGCGCCCGCAGCAGGCGGCTGATGGCCACGCCGCCGACCGGGCGGTTCAACGGGTCGACCACATAGATGTCGAAGAAGAGCTCAGGCAGGTCCTCGCCCTGACGCCGGACGTGGTCGATGGTGTCGCCGACGTTCCAGAACAGCGGCGCGGCCATGACCTCGCGCTGCATCAGGCGGCCGGCGGAATCCTCAGGATAGCCCAGCGAGCTTTCGATCGCGGCGCGATCCTCCTCGGGCATGGCGGCCAGCACCTTCTCGCGCTGGTCGTCCTCCAGGTCCTCGACCACGGCGGCGGCGTCGTCGGAGTCCAGCTCTTGCAGGGCCTCGGCCAGGGTCAGGTGAGGCACCCGCTCCAGCACTTCCTCGCGGATGCCGTCGTCCAACTCGGGCAGGGTGTCGGCCAGAAGGTCAGGCGGCAGCCACTGGACCACCACGGCGCGGTGCTCGGACGTCAGGAAGCCCATCAGGTCGGCGACGTCGGCGGGGTGCAGGTCTTCCAGCAGGCCGCGAAGGCGCATGCCGTCGCCGTCATCGGCGGCGTCCACGACCTTTTCGACGAAGGACGCCGTTAGGGCGTAGTCTTCGCCGAGGGCGACGTGATCTTCGGTTTCGATGTCGTGTTCAGGGGCCGGGGAGGCGGAAGCCGTGTTGCTCACGTGTCTGCCTCCCCGAATGTTGTCAGCCTTGGTAGAAAGCCGAATATCGCCCTGTCAGATCAGATGGTGCGGTCGAGAAGACTCGAACTTCCACGGGTTGCCCCACAGCGACCTCAACGCTGCGCGTCTACCAATTCCGCCACGACCGCTCGCATCGGAGGGCGGGCAATAGCGGAGAGGCGACGGAAAGAAAAGGGGCTTTTGCGGAAATAGCGGGGAGCTCTGCTTTTCCTCCCCATTTCATGGGGAGGGGGACCATGCAGTGGTGGAGGGGGCGGCGTAAACGTCAGCTGTCGTGTCGCCCCCTCCGTCACGTCGCCTTCGGCGCCGCGCCACCTCCTCATCGCTGCGCGACAGGGAGGAAAGGCAAAGTCAGGCCAGCGTTAAGCCGCGCCCGCCATGAAGTCATAGATGTCGGCGGTGCGGGTCACGGTGATGGCGATACGATCGTCACGAATCTCGATTTCGCCGCGCGCGACCGGATGGTTGTTAGCCAGGATCCAGACCTCGTCGCGTTCCGAGGCGTCCAGCGGGATCACCGCGCCGCGACCCATGCGCAGCAACTGTTGCATCGGCAGGACCGAACGGCCCAGCACGACCGAAATCTCGACTTCGACGGCTTCGATCTGGCTCAAGATGATACTCACAATGAAGGGGAGGCCCTTGCGCCGCCCCGTCGAGAGCCACATTGAAGCGTCATGCTTGCCGACCCGTTAAGTGTCACCCAACCATCTTTGATCCGCGCCGACGGTCGTCCCGTCGAATGGGCGGTCTCGACCGGCTATGTCGACTACGAACCCGCCGTCGCCGCCATGGAGGCCCGCGTCGCCGCCATCGCGGCGGGCGAGGCCGAGGAGGTGGTCTGGCTGCTGGAGCATCCGCCGCTTTATACGGCGGGCGTCTCGGCCAAGGACGACGACCTGCTGGCGCCCGACCGCTTCCCGGTCCACAGTACGGGACGGGGCGGGCAGTTCACCTATCACGGGCCGGGCCAGCGCGTGGCCTATGTCATGCTGGACCTGAATAGGCGCGGCAAGGACGTGCGCGCCTTCGTGCATGGTCTGGAAGACTGGATCATCGGCGCTCTGGATCAGTTCGGCGTCGAGGCTGGAATGCGCGAGGGCCGTGTCGGCGTATGGGTCGAGCGCAAGGGCGCGGGCTGGTCTCGCGAGGACAAGATCGCCGCCATCGGGGTCAAGGTCCGCAAATGGGTCAGCTTCCACGGCATCAGCCTGAACGTGGAGCCGGACCTGGATCATTTCGGCGGCATCGTGCCCTGCGGCATCACCGAGCACGGCGTCACCAGCCTGGTCGATCTCGGCGTCCTGGCGACGATGGACGAGGCGGACGGCGCGCTGAAGGCCTCGTTCCAGCGGGTGTTCGGTGCGGTTCAGGACGGCGAGCCGCCGCTCTGATCCTTCGCCTCAGTCCCTGATGGGCGCGCCGTAACGGTTGAAGGCCTTCTGCCCCGGCAGCAGGCCCAGATCGACGACGACCAGAACCAGCAGCCCCAGTGCGATCCAGTCGAACGGCGCCTGTGGCCGAGGCCAGGCCATGGCGAAGGCCAGCAGGATCGGTCCGCTCCACCATCCTGACCGCCCCCGGTCGTGCAGCCGTTGTGACAGCAGGCAGGCGGCGCTGTAGAGCAGGGCGGCTGCGACCAGCCACCCCGTCATGTCGCGCGCGGCCAAAGGCGCCAGCAGGTCGAACGTCGCCCAGACCCCCAGCACGACGCTCGCCCCCACGAGAAAGGCGATCCGGCCGATGCGGCCGCTGGACGTCAGGAACAGGTCAGAGAAGCGATGCATCCGCCCGAACTAGGGCGCAGGTCGGCCCGAGTAAACGGGCGGCGACGAGGCCGAGGACGAGGCCGAGCACGGGGCCAAGCGCAACGGTCAATTCGTCGCGGGGGTTTAACGCGGGCCTTTCTTGGGTTTAAACACGGCGAAACCACGTTTCGCGGCCTCTTGGAGTATCCTTCATGCAACGTCTGCTCACCGCTTCGGCGGCGGTTCTCGCCCTGGCCCTCGCGGCCGGCAGCGCCACGGCCCAGAACTTCAGCGATCTTGCGCGGCAGGATCTTCAGGCCACGCACGACGCCCTTAAGGCCAACCACCCTGCCGCCGTGGTGCCGGGCGCCGCCAGCGAAACCTTCCGCAGCTGGATTGACGCGGGCCTGCAAGACGCCCTCTCCAAGGCCGGTCAGGTCAACAGCGGCGAAAGCCACGCCTATCTGCTGCGCTACTACGCCAACGGTTTCCGCGACTCCAACATCGCCACTAGCCCGACCTTCGAGGGGGCCAGCCCCTTCTTCGCCACCGGCTGGTCCGGCGTGGCCACCGCCTGGCGCAACGGCGAATACGTCGTTTCCTACGTCCAGCCGGGCGTGCGCGGCGCGCCTCCGGTCGGCGCCGTGGTCAAGACCTGCAACCTTCAGCCCATCGCGGACTTCGCCAAGGCCAAGCTGGACGGCTTTGAAGGCGACCTGACCACCGAGGCGGCTCGCGTCCGCACCGCGCCCTACCTCCTGTGGAACCGCAACAACCCCATGGTCGGCGGCGTGCCCTCGACCTGCGAGTTCCAGGTCGGCCGTCGCGCCCGCGAATACATGATGAGCCCGCAGCCGGCGACGGCCGCGAACCTGGAGGCCGCCTACCGCGCCTCGGTCTTCACGCCGGGCGCGACCAAGCTGTCGATCGAGCAGGTTGACGGTCGTCCGTGGGTTCACGTCAACTCGCTGGAAGACAACGCCGGCTGGGACGCCTTCTTCGCCCAGGTGGAGAGCCAGATCGCAACGCTGCGCGGTGCGCAGGGCCTGGTCATCGACCTGCGCGGCGCCGAAGGCGGTTCGGTCAACGCCACCTCGCGCGGCTATGGCCTGGCCAACCGCATCTGGACGCCGGAGTTCACCGTCAGCCGCCAGCCGGAAGCCGGTCAGATCACCTATCGCGCCACCGCCGCCAACCGTCAGTGGTTCGCCGACACCCTGAACCGCATGCAGTCGGACCCGCGCTTCGTGCAGGAGTCGGCCCCGGTCATCGAACAGACCCAAGCCATCGTCGCCGCCTTTGACGCAGCCCTGGCCGCCGGTCAGCAGACCTTCGTCATGCCGGGCCGTCCGTCCGTGGCCGACACGGGCGCCGCCAACCCGGTGCAGGGCAAGGTCGTGGTTCTGGTCGACGGCGGCTGCACCAACGGCTGCCTGGACACCCTCGACCTGCTGACGCGTCTGCCGAACGTGCAGCTGGCCGGTTCGGCCACCGACGTGGACTCGATCTTCATCGAGCCGACCGTGCAGCGCCTGCCGTCGAACTATTCGGACCTCAGCTATGGCCACAAGGCCTGGACCACGCGTCAGCGCGGCAACAACCAGGGCTATGTCCCGGCTCAGGGTCTGGCCTACACTGGCAATCCGACCGACGAAGCCGCCGTTCGCGCCTGGGTGGGTGGGCTCTTTTAAGGGGCCTACCGCGCTTCGCGCTCATTTCATGAGTGGGCCTACCGCCCTTCGGGCTACTTGAGGCCCGTTCGGGTGGTGAGGCGTGTTGAGACTATCGGGGCCGGACGGTGGAAACATCGTCCGGCCCTTCCTATTTTGGGGGCATGACCCAGACCGAATCCCCCACGCCTCTGCGTTCGCCTTCGGGCTTTGATCTGACGCCGCCGAGCGAGAGCCAGCGCATCGCGCTGGAGGCCGATCTGTCGCCCGAGGAAAAGCGCGTCCTGCTGGCCCACGGCACCGAGGCGCCCTTCTGCGGCACCTTGCTGGGCGAGAAGCGCGCAGGCGTCTTCTGCTGCCGCGAATGCGGCCTGCCTCTGTTCCGCTCAGCCACCAAGTTCGAAAGCGGCACCGGCTGGCCCAGCTTCAGCGTGCCGGTGGACGAAGCCCATGTGCGCGCCGTCCGCGACGACAGCTATGGCATGGTGCGCATCGAGACCCGCTGCGCCCGTTGCGACAGCCATCAGGGCCACGTCTTCCCCGACGGTCCGCCGCCGTCCGGCCTGCGCTATTGCATCAACTCGGTGGCGCTGAGCTTTACGCCCGAAGGCGAGGCTCTGCCCGACCCCCTGGGGCGCGGCGATGGGACCGCTTGACCCCATAGTCGTTTTGGGGCCGCAATTGCGGTTAGGGTAGGGGTGAACGGGAGTACGGGCGCATGATGATCGAACTGGCCGCCGCCGCGATGATGCTGGCGAATATGGACCCCGAGGGCGTGGTCACGACCGCGCCCCGCGGCGAACAGGCCATTCCGACGGCCACCGCCGCCTTGCTGGCCGAAACCACCTCAGACGCCTCGCCCAGCACCACGGTTCAGAGCGCCGCTCCGCATGGTCTGTCGACCGATCAGCAGATCGCTCGCTGGATCGGTGAACGCACGGCTAATGCGCCCGAGGCCCCGCTCGATCCCTGGGCCGAGGCGGACGCCGGGCCGCGCAAGATGCATGGCCAGGTCAGCGTCGGCATGGGCACGGGCGGCTATCGCGACTACGCCGCCGCCGTCTCCATGCCTCTGGGTGAAAACGCGACGCTGAACCTCAGCGTCAGCCAGACCAAGAACAGCCCCTGGGGCTATGGTTATCGCTATGGTTCGCCGTGGAGCTATCCCTACGGCGGCTATGCTCGCCCCGTCGGGGTGGCGGAGCCGTTCGGCTATGACGGTCTGGACTATCGCAGCCGGGGCTATGCGCCGCGGCGGATGCACGTCGAAGACGTGACAACCAAGTCCGCCGGCGTTTCGGTCCAGATCGGCGGCGACTAGAAATCCACAGCCCGGACTGAGGCGTTCGCGCCACGGCGCGGCATGTTTCGTCCGGGGCGTCCCATCGCCGCATTCCCTTTGGGCGGCGATCTCCCATATGCGTCGGGAGATAGAGGACCAGTATGGATAGTTTGCTTAGTTCGGCCGCCGATTTCATCGCCAGACACCATGTCTGGGCCGGGGTCGTTCTGGGGTTGGTTACCTTCTTCGAGTCGCTGGTGGTTATCGGCGCCTTCGTGCCGGCCACCGGCCTGCTGGTGGCGGCGGGCGGTCTGGTGGCTGCGGGCGTGCTGGACCCGCTGACCGTCATCGCCGGCTGCGTCATCGGCGCGGTCATGGGCGACGCCATCTCTTACTGGATCGGACGGCGACTGGGCACCGGCGTCCTGCGCCAGCCCATGCTGTTGCCGCATCGGCGCAAGATCGCCTGGACGCGACTCTATTGCCGCCGCTACGGCGTGGCCTCCATCTTCATCGGCCGCTTCTTCGGTCCGCTGCGGGCCTTCGTGCCGGTCATGGTGGGCGTTCTGCGGATGCGCCAGCGCGTGTTCCAGCTGGCCAATGTGACGTCCGCCTTCGTCTGGGTCCTGGCCATGCTGGCGCCCGGCTATCTGGCCGCCAAGGGGCTAGCGCAGCTGGAGTTCATGAGCGAGGCCCACGGCCCGACCCTGATGCTAATCGCCTTTGGCTCGTTGGTGGTCGTCGCTGTCGTCGTCATGCGCTGGATGAAGGGCAGGGCGGCCAGGCGCTCGGCCTTGCTGGCGGCGACGGTCGAGTAGGCTTCTTTACAGCGCACAAGAAAAAAGGCCCGACCGGATGGTCGGACCTTCTTCGTTTTAGAACTGACGCACGTCAGTCGTGGCCGTGGCTGTGACCGTGTGCATCGGCTTCGGCGGAGGCTGCGCCTGCGCTCCAGGCCTGACCTTCGGCGCTCTGGTGCCAGAAGGGCTGACGCGGGGGCTGACCGACCTCGTTCATCTGATTGTCGAAGATACGGCCGTTGATCATCGTGTAGCCGATCTTGACCGTGTTCCGCAGATTCTCCAGCGGGTTGGCGTCCAGCACGACCAGGTCGGCCAGCTTGCCGGTTTCCAGCGAGCCGATGTCCTTGTCCATGCCGAGCGCCGCGGCGCCGTTCAGAGTGCCGACGCGCAAGGCCTGATGCGGGGTCATGCCGCCCTGCTCGAACATCCACAGCTCCCAGTGGGCGCCGAGGCCTTCGCGCTGGCCGTGGGCGCCGATCTGCACCGACACGCCCTCGTCCGACAGGCGCTTGGCCTCGCGGGCGATGTCGATGTGGTTCAGTTCGTTTTCGGGCACATGAACCGGGCGACGGGCGCGGCTGTCCAGGATGCGGCGGGGCACGTACTGGGTCAGGATCGGGTCGTTCCACACGTCCGTGGCCTGATACCAGTAGTTCTCGCCCCAGTTGCCGCCGTAGGCCACGACCAAGGTGGGGGTGTAGGCCACCTTGGTCTGACGCCACAGCTGGTGCACGTCGGCGTACAGACGGGCCAGCGGGATCGAGTGCTCGATCGTGGTGTGGCCGTCCACCACCATGCTCATGTTGTGCTGATACAGGGACCCGCCCTCGGGCACGACCATCATGCCCAGTTCGCGCGCGGCTTCCAGAATCTGCTGGCGCTGGTCGCGGCGCGGCTGGTTGTAGCTCTTGACGCTCCAGGCCCCGACGGCCTGCATCCGGCGCAGGTTGGACAGGGCGTCGTCCAGATCATTGACCTGGGCGGTGAACGGCGTCGCCGCCCCGTACAGGATGGTGCCGGTCGAGAAGATGCGCGGGGCCACCACGCGACCGGCCTTGGCCAGTTCGCTGTGGGCGAAGATCTCGCTCGAATCATTGGACGGGTCGTGGATGGTGGTCACGCCGAAGGCCAGCGCGGCATAGTTGACCCAGGACTGCTGTGGGATGATCTCGTCCGAGCCCATCGAGCCGTGCCAGTGGGCGTCGACCAGGCCGGGGATGATGGTCTTGCCGGCCATGTCCATGACGCGGGCGTCGGCCGGGACGGTGACTGAGCCGCGCGTGCCGATGGCCTCGATGCGGTTGCCGTTGATGACGACCACGCCGTCCTCGATGACCTCGTCGCCCTTCATGGTGATCAGGCGGGCGCCGCTCAGGACCACGCGGCCGGTCGGCTTGGCGTAGTCGGCGCTGAAGCCGATCTTGATTCCATGCTCGGCGGGCTTGGGCAGTTCAGCCGGCGCGCCCTCGGCGAAGGCGAAGCTTTCGCTCAGCGGACGCGAGAACAGCTCCGGTCCCATCGACCATTGCAGGCGGCTGGAATCGCCCGACCAGTGCAGCCATTCGCCGGCGTCGCGGGTGACGCGGGTCTGGGGCAGGGCCTTGGTGTCGGCGCCGACCGTGACGGCGCGACCCGTGGCGACGAAGGGCGTGACATAGGCGTTGAAGCGCTCGGTCCAGGCCACCCAGTGCTCGTCAGGCGACACCGAGAACTCGGCGGCCCATTCGCTGCTCAGGTGGGTGCGCTCGTCGTCGCCCGACAGGTTGACCGACTTGAGCACGCGCTTGTCGCCGTCGCGCGCCGTCAGGAAGACCCGGTCGTTGCGGGCGCCGAACTGCGGGTTGGAGCCCTCTTCGGTGATCTTGACCGGTTCGCCGCCACGCACCGAGGTGCGATAGACGCCGGGCTCGCGGCTCCACAGGGCCGTGCGCAGGAAGCCGTCGCTGGAGGTGCGATAGACGACGGTCTGGCCGTCCGGCGAGAACTGCGGCTCCAGATAGTGACCGGGCTGGGCGCTGATGACGCGGCCCTCGCCGCCGCTGGCCGGGATCACTCGCAGCGTGCCCAGGTCCTGATCGTTCCAGGTCGTATAGACGATGGAGCGGCCGTCGCGCGACCAGGACGGATAGAGCTCGAAGTGGTCGCTCTGGCGCGTCAGGCGACGGGGCGTCCCGGCCACGCCGTTCCTCAGGTCGCGAATCCACAGATTGCCCAGGGCCTCGAACACCACCTTGGAGCCGTCCGGCGAGGTCTGGGCCCAGCGGACCATCTTCACATCGAACTGATCAGGGGCGACCTCGACGGGGAAGCGCACGGCCTCTTGCACGCGGCGGGTGTCGGCGACGTGGAAGGGGATTTCGCTGACGGCCTTGGAGGCCACGTCGATGCGATGGATCTTGCCGTCGGCCCAGAAGACGATCGCGCGGTTGTCCGGGGTCCAGCTCATCGTCGGGTAGACGCCGTGGATGGCCCAGGTTTCCTGCAGGTCGCGGTCCAGGCCGTCGTGGATCGGGGTCTCGCGGCCTGATTCCAGGTCCATCACATAGAGGACGGACTTGTACCGATCACGCCGGATGAAGGCCAAGGACTTGCCGTCGGGCGAGGGGGTGGGGCGAATCGAGCCGCCCGGCCCGGTGACGAAGGGCGTGACCTCGCCCGTCTCGCGATCCAGACGACGGATCACATAGATCTGGGTGTTTGGGTCCTTGGAGTAGTCGAACACGCCGCCTGCGGTGGCGTCGTCGCTGAAGTAGAGATAGCGGCCGTCGGGCGAGAAGGCGGGCTCGCCCGTGTCCTTCTGCTGGGTGCGGCGCTCGGTCAGCTGCACGCCGCCGCCGCCCGCGCGGTGATACATCCACATCTCGCCCGCGCCCAGCGAGCGCGATGAGGTGAAATGCTTGCGGCCGACGATGAACTGGCCGTCCGGCGACCAGTCGGGCTGGGTCAGCAGGCGGAAGGTCTCGTTCGACACCTGTCTGGCGTTGGAGCCGTCGCGGTCCATGATCCACAGGTTGTCGCCGCCGCCCCGGTCCGAGGTGAAGGCGATGGAGCGACCGTCCGGCGAGAACTTGGGCTGCATGTCCCAGGCCACGCCCGAGGCGATGGCGCGGGCCTCGCCGCCGCTGATCGGCATCACATAGATGTCGCCCAGCAGGTCGAAGACGATTTCGCGGCCGTCAGGGCTGACGTCCAGCGACATCCAGGTGCCTTCGGTGACGTCGATGGTCGCGTCATGCGACGGACCCGGCGGGTTCTGAACGTCCCACTTGGGCTTGTCCGGCGTCGTGGGGGCGGCGGCCGCCATCGAATCGCTGGCCGGCGAATTTTGCGCGAACGCCGGGAAGGCCACGGCCAGGGCCGCGACGGTGGTCAACAAACTGCGCTTCATGAAAGCCCCCAAACCCCTCGAACTGAGGTCGCAAGGTCTAGCGGGAGCGGAGCGGTCTTGACCAGACGTCAGGCGCCGAGCAGGCGCAAACCGTCTGCGTCAGGACATCGCATTGGATTGTCGGGAAGATTGGCCCGGACCCTTGCAAATCACTGATCTGCAAGGGTCCGGATGGTGCCGCCGGGGGGAATCGAACCCACGACCTCAGCCTTACCAAGGATGCGCTCTACCACTGAGCTACGGCGGCCCTCACTGAGGAAGCGGCCGTATAGCCAACGGCTTCGGCCGGGCCAAGCGGAAAATGCACGCTTGATCAAAAACTTTGCACGCGGTCTGCTGCACGCCATGGATACCCCGCCCAAAGACACCGTTCCCCTAGCTCCGGTCGTGGAGCCGACCCGTGAACAGAAGGCCAAGGCCGAGCGGGCCGTTCGGCTGGCCGCCGCCCTGCGCACCAACCTCAAGCGCCGCAAGGCGCCGACCGCCGCGCCCCGCCCCGCGACAGAGCGCAACTGAAAGTCATCGTCCTTGCGCGCATACGGCTCTTTCGCGAGGGCGTAAGGGCTTGCTAGATAAGCGGTTCGCCGGGGCGCAGTGCTTCCGGCCGCGAAAGATTCCATGGACAGCATCGTCATCCACGGCGGCAACCGCCTGAACGGCCAGATCGAGGTCAGCGGCGCCAAGAATTCGGCCATCAAGCTGATGGCGGCTTCGATCCTGACGGATCAGCCTCTGCTGCTGACCAATATGCCGCGTCTGGCCGACACCCGCTTCCTGGGCCAACTGCTGCAACAGTTCGGCGTTCAGGTGACGGAACGCGATGGCGCCGACGGGCAGGAGACCCTGTTCCACGCCCCCGAACTGACCTCGACATTCGCCCCCTATGATCTGGTTCGCCAGATGCGGGCCTCGTTCAACGTCCTGGGGCCGCTGCTGGCGCGCACGGGCCACGCCAAGGTCTCCTTGCCGGGCGGCTGCACCATCGGCGCCCGGCCCGTCGATCTGCACCTGATGGCGCTTGCCGCCATGGGGGCGGCGATCGAGCTGGAAGAGGGCTATGTCTCCGCCCATGCGCCCAAGGGGCTGCACGGGGCCGAGATCGAGTTTCCCTTCGTTTCTGTCGGCGCCACCGAGCACGCCCTGCTGGCCGCTGTCCTGGCCAATGGAACGACGGTGTTGAAGCGCGCCGCGCGTGAACCCGAGATCGGCGACCTGGCCCGCTGCCTGATCGCCATGGGGGCCAGGATCGAGGGCCTGGACACGGATGTCCTGACCATCACCGGCGTCTCGTCGTTGTCGGGCACGACCTGGTCGGTCATTCCCGACCGCATCGAGATGGGCAGCTATGCCCTGGCCGCCGCCATGGCCGGGGGCGAGGTGCGCCTGACCAAGGGCCGCGCCGACCTGATCACCGCCCTGACCGACAAGATGATCGAGGCCGGGGTCGAGGTCGAGCCGACCGCCGACGGCCTCATCGTGCGCCGCGACCCGACGCAGCGGCTCAAGGCGGTCAACGTCACGACCGAGATCTATCCGGGCTTCGCCACCGACCTGCAGGCCCAGTTCATGGCCCTGATGACGACCGCCGAAGGCGAGAGCGTCATCCACGAGAACATCTTCGAGAACCGCTTCATGCACGCGCCCGAACTGGCGCGTCTGGGGGCTGACATCTCGGTCCACGCGGGCGAGGCTCATGTGCGCGGCGTCGAGAAGCTGCACGGCGCGCCCGTCATGGCCACGGATCTGCGCGCCTCGATCAGCCTGGTCATGGCCGGTCTGGTCGCGGAGGGCGAAACCACGGTCGGTCGTGTGTATCATCTGGATCGCGGCTTCGAGCGGATGGAAGAAAAGCTGGGAGCCTGCGGCGCCGATGTCCGGCGCGTGAAAGGCGAGGCGGATGAGCACTGAGGTCCAGGCGGTCCCTGACAACGACGCGGCGGCCGAATCCCTGGCGCCGATGGAGCCCCTGCGCCTGCTGGCCGAGGACGCCGTCGACCTGCAGATCATCTCGGCCGCGCTTCAGGACGCCATCATGCGTCCCGTCGACATCAGCTGGGAAAGAGACGCGCGGCGCCTGACCATCGTCCTGTCGCGCTTCTGCTGGGAATGCGGCGGCACGCGCGTCATGTCCGCCATGCAGTTCGGCGATGTCGAGGCGGTCAAGAGCCGCCGCCTGCCGCGCGCGCCCGAATCGGCGCTGGAGCTGCTGGCGCTAGATTTCGAGCCGACCGAGGCCCCCGGCGGACGCGTCATCCTGATGTTCGCCGGCGGCGGCGATCTGCGCATCGACGTGGAATGCCTGGACGCCGTCCTGACCGACCTGTCGGATCGCTGGCCGGCCCGCATGGCGCCGACCCATCTGGATGAGACCCCTTCTGACGAGAACAAGCCATGAGCGGACCGCACACGCTGTCTTCCATCGAGGTGGACGCCGCGACCCTGCCGGCCGCCACCGCCGAGATCGAGCATCAGCGCCGCGTCGCCATCTTTGATCTGGTCGAGCAGAACAGCTTTGCGCCAGAGGGCGCAGAGGGCGGACCCTACACCCTGCGCCTGTCGTCGCAGGACAATCGGCTGGCCTTCGACATCACAGGGCCGGACTTCGCCCGCACCCACGTCCTGTCGCTGTCGCCGATGAAGACGGTGATCCGCGACTACGCCCTGATCTGCGAAAGCTACTACGAGGCCCTGCGCGGCTCCTCGCCCAGCCAGATCGAGTCGGTCGATATGGGCCGCCGCGGCCTGCACAACGAGGGCGCCGAACTGCTTAAAGGTCGCCTCGAAGGCAAGGTCGAGATCGACAAGGAAACCGCCCGACGGCTGTTCACGCTGGTTTGCGCCGTCTATCGACGCGGCTGAACTCGACTATTTCGGCATTTTGGTGCATTAGGCGCCTCCTTCACGGCTCGCGTTCACACCCGACGCGAGCCTTAAGCTGTTTTTCGGGTGAGAGAGACCGCATGGCCAAGGAAGAGCTTCTCGAGTTCCCCGGCACCGTCAGCGAACTGCTGCCGAACGCCACCTTCCGCGTGACGCTGGAAAACGACCACGAGATCATCGCCCACACCGCCGGCAAGATGCGCAAGAACCGCATCCGCGTTCTGGCGGGCGACAAGGTGCTGGTTGAAATGACGCCCTACGACCTGACCAAGGGCCGCATCACCTATCGCTTCAAGTAAGGACGCGCGTGTCGCGTCCTGACCTTTCGGCTCCGAGGCTGGTTCTGGCCTCGTCGAGCCCGCGCCGCATTGAGCTGCTGGCGCAGATCGGGGTGGTTCCCGATCACGTTGATCCCGCCGACATCGACGAGACCCCGCTGAAAGGCGAGACGCCGACGCGTCTGGCCGAGCGCCTGGCGCGCGGCAAGGCCGAGGTCGTCGCCGCGCGGTCGCCCGACGCCATCGTCCTGGCCGCCGACACGGTGGTGGCCCTGGGCCGTCGCCTGCTGGAAAAGCCGGCGGACGAGGCCGAGGCCAGGCGTTTCCTCGAGCTGCTGTCAGGCCGCAACCACCGCGTCTTCACCGGCGTCGTCGTGATCGCGGGCGGCCAGGCGACCTGCCGCGTCGTCGACACCCGCGTCTCGTTCAAGACTTTGTCCGCCGAAGAGATCGCCACCTACGTCGCCTCAGGCGAATGGCGCGGCAAGGCGGGCGGATACGGCATCCAGGGGGCGGCCGCCGCCTTCGTGCGCCGGATCGTCGGCAGTCATCCCGCCGTCATGGGCCTGCCCCTCTATGAAGCGGCCAATCTGCTTCGGGGCGCCGGCTGGCGGCCCAGGATCGCCTGACATGGCCGATATCGAGGTCTTCCTCGATCAGACGCCGGGCGAGACCCGCGGCGTCATCGCCCGCAAGGGGCGCTACCATCATCTGATTATCCAGCGTGACAGTGACCGTCGGAGCGATCGGATGGGCGCGCGCAGCGTAGGCCGCATCGCGCGGGTCGAACCGGCCCTGCGCGGCGCCTTCGTCGATCTGGGCGCGGGCGAGCCGTTCGGATTCCTGCCTCTGGGTCCGAACGACAGGCCGGGGGAGGGGGCCAAGATCGAGGTCGAGGTCACCGCCGAACCCCGCGAGCGCAAGGGGCCGGTGCTGCGCCGCCTCGGCGAGGCCTCGGGCGAACCGCGCCTGCAGGCCGCTGGCCCGGACGTGGCCGCTATTCTCTCTGCGTTGGCGCCGGGCGTCACGCCCCAGACCGGCGTGGCTGCGATTCGCGCCGCTCTGGAGGCTGAGGAGGACGCCCTGTCCGCCTCAGTCATCGACCCGGCTTGCGGTCTGGACTTGATGATCCAGCGTACCCGCGCCCTGATCGCCGTCGATATCGACCATGCGCCCGCGCCGGGTCGTGATTCCCGCAAGAGCCGTGAGGCGGCCAACCGTGAGGGTCTGGTCCATGCCGCGCGCCTACTGACGCTGAAAGGCTGGGGCGGCCTGGTCGTTATCGACCTGATCGGCGCGGGTCTGCACGGCGACACTATAATGAAGGGCGTGCGCGCCGCCTTTGCAGTAGAGCCGCAGGCCGTGTTCGGGCCGTTGAGCCGCTTTGGTCTGATGCAGTTGTCCCTGCCGTGGCGAAGGACGCCGCTGGATGAACGGCTGCTGGAGGCCAGCGGTCGTCCCGCCCTTGAGACTCGGGCCATCGCCGTCGTGCGCCAGCTGCGTCTCGCCATGCTGTCCGATCCCGCCACGCCGCGTTTCATCGCGCGCTGTAGCCCTGAGGAGGCGGCGCTGGCCGCGCCTCTGATCGAGTTCCTCGGCCCGAGGAGCGGTCTGCTGGCTGATCCGTCGATGGCCGCCGGCGCCGTAAGAATTGAAGAGGCTCCATAATGTCGCTCTGCCCCATCTGCCGTCGCCAGGAGACCGTCGAAGCCTACAAGCCCTTCTGCTCCAAACGCTGCGCCGACGTTGATCTGCAACGCTGGTTCACCGGCGGCTACGCCGTTCCGACCGACGAAGCGGCTGACGATGAAAAAGATCGCTGAATTGAGTGAATTGGCGTCTGGACAGCCCCGCCGGCCTCGCCTATAGACCCGCCTCTCGCGACGACGTCGCGGCGCCTGGATAGCTCAGCTGGTAGAGCAGCGGATTGAAAATCCGCGTGTCGGTGGTTCGAACCCGCCTCCAGGCACCACTTCCCCTTACATCTCAGCTTGTTTCACGCCGGGTTAAGTCGCGCCGTAAAATGGCCTAAATTCCGCCTTGGGAATTGCATTTCCGTAACATGGCGTGATGCGACGTTTTCGTGTCGTCTTTATTTCAAAAATCGCAAATATTTTGCCGAACTTCCCGATTGCCGACGGTGCGAAGGGGAAAAGAAACTTTGCGCACTTGACGCTAAGATAGGCGTTCGCCAAAGGGTCTTAACCGCATTCCTGCTTGCAGGTCGGGGTTACCGGGATATTGTGTCCAGGACCCTGGCGGCCACGGTTGTTTTCGAATGATCGTGGCGGGAGGGCGGTCCACTCGTCGGGCTCGATCCGGACGGTGGCGAAATTTCATTATAGGGACGGCCGACTGACGCGGTCCGTGTCTTGGGTTCCACGTGTCAGACCAAAGCAGGAACTGGCGAACAATGCTCGATAGCAAGAAGACGAATATCCTCCTCGCAATGGCCGGCGCCGCCGTCCTGATGGCGAGCTCGCCGGTTCTGGCGCAAGACGCCGCAACCCCCGCCGCTGCTCCGGCAGCCGCCGCATCGACCGCCGCTCCGGCCGCCGATGCTGCTGCTCCGGCCGCTGACGCTGCTGCTCCGGCTGCTGACCCCACCACGGTCAGTGAATCGGTTTCCGGCGGTCACGGCGGCGGCATCACCCCGGTCTCCATGTTCATGGAAGCCACCGCAGTCGTTAAGATCGTCATGATCGGCCTGCTGCTGGCCTCGGTCCTGTCGTGGACCATGCTGCTGATCAAGCTGCTGGAATTTGGTGCGCTGAACAAAGCCACCGATCGCTTCCTGGAAGCCTTCCGCGGCGCTCGCACGATCGCTGACATGCGCCGCGTCGCCACCTCGGAAGACTTTGACGGCAACCCGCTGGCCGACATGGCCGCCGCCGCCACCGAGGAAATCGAACTGTCGCGTCAGGCTGGCCTGAGCGTGACCGGCGATCACCGCGACTCGGCTCTGCTGCGCGCTCAAACCGCAGTCGCCGCCGTCCAGTCGGGCCTGCCCAAGCGTCTGTCGGGCGGCCAGCAGTTCCTGGCTTCGACGGGTTCGACCGGTCCGTTCGTCGGTCTGTTCGGCACCGTTTACGGCATCATGAACTCCTTCATCGGCATCGCCGAGTCCAACACGACCAACCTGGCCGTCGTTGCTCCGGGTATCGCTGAAGCCCTGCTCGCCACCGGTATCGGCCTGTTTGCCGCTATCCCGGCCGTTATCTTCTACAACTACTTCAACACGCGCATCTCGAACTACGGCACGCGCTCGGACGGCTTCAACGCTGAACTGATCAACGCCATCTCGCGTCAGCTCGACAAGGGAGCGTAAGACGGATGGCCGCCAAACTTTCCGGTTCCGGCGGCGGCAAGTACACCGTCGAGGCGAATGCCGAGATCAATGTCACACCCTTCGTGGACATCATGCTCGTCCTCCTCATCATCTTCATGGTGGCGGCTCCGCTCGCCACCGTGTCGGTGCCGGTGAAACTGCCTCGCGCCGTTGCGCCTCCGGGTAAAAATCCGCCGACGCCGGTCTTCATCTCCATCCAGAACGATGGCGATGTTTGGATCGGCGACCTCAAGTCCTCTCCTGGTGCGCTGGGCGATGACCTTCGGGTGCAAATCGGACGCAGGAACCCTTCGGAAGAGCGTATTTTCATTCGTGCAGACCAGCAGACCCGGTACGGCGACTTCATGCAGGTCATGAACGCCCTCCAGGACAATGGTTTCTACAGCGTCGCCCTGGTTGGCGAAGACAACTCGTAAGGGGGCGGGGCGCATAGCATGACAGCTGAACCTCACGTCCACCGCGATCCGATTCTGGATCCGCCGAAGAAGAAGAAGAAGCTTTCGACCGGAGCTATCGTGGGCATCGCCGTTTCGGTGATTGTCCACGGTCTGGCTGGCCTGTACTTGTACAACAACAAGTTCGTGCTGAAGGAAATGACCTACGAGGACGAGGCCGTCGACGTCGAGCTGATGGAGGTTCCGCCTCCGCCGCCTCCGCCGCCGCCGCCGCCGCCGCCCCCGCCGGACACTCCGCCGCCGCCGAAGCTTCAGGTGCGTGAACCGCAGATCAACACCCAGGCGCCTCCGCCTCCGGTAACTGTGGCTATCGAACCGACGAAGAAGGAAGACCGTCAGGAATACACGGGCCCGCCCGTGATCGTCCCCGGACCTCCGCCTCCGCCGGCTCCTCCCGCTCCGCCGAAACCTTCGGTCATCACCAACCCCAGCTGGGACCGCCAAGTTCGTCCCGAGTTCCCCGAACGCGCCCAATCGCGCGGCATCGAGGCGGGCTCGGCCAAGGTGAACTGCGCCGTGGCCCCGAACGGCAGCCTTTCGGACTGCCGCCTCGTGTCGGAAGACCCGTCGGGCGCAGGCTTCGGCCAAGCGGTTCTTCGGGCAGCGCGCTCGGGTCGGTTGTCGCCGCGAACTGTTGACGGCGCCGCCGTCGGCGCTCGCGTCGAGTTCACGACACGCTTCCGCGTGGACTAAAAATCTCTTTCGAGATCAGGTTGAACGCCCCGGAGGAAACTCCGGGGCGTTTTTCTTTTGGCGGACCGGAAGTCAGGCTGGCGCTGACGCCTAAGCCTGCGCATGCTGGCGCCGGAAACTGGAGGAACCGCCGTGAAGAGACCTGTCGCCGTCGTTGCGATCGCTACGGCCCTGAGCCTTGGGCTGGCCGCCTGCGCCTACAACGAGAGCCTGGGCCGCAATCAGTTTCTGATCGTGGATGACAGCGCCCTGATCCAGCAGTCGAACGCGGCCTGGGCCGAGACGCTGAAGACGCAGAAGGTGTCGACCAACGCCGCCCAGAACGAACGGGTGCGCCGCGTCGGCGGCCGCGTGGTTCAGGCTGCGGGGCTGGCCGGTCGGACTTGGGATTATGCCGTCTTCGATGACGGCAGTCCCAACGCCTTCGTCCTGCCCTCGGGCCAGATCGGCGTGACCACGGGCCTGCTGAAGCTGGTGCAGAACGACGACCAGTTGGCGACCGTGCTTGGCCATGAGGTGGGCCACGTCGTCGCCCGCCACGCCGCCGAGCGCTATTCGACCCAGTCGACCACGGGACTGGTGCTGGGCGCGGTCCAGGGCCGGGCCGGCGACTATTCTCAAGCTGTGGGCGCCATCGGCGGGTTGGGCGCGCAACTGGGCCTCTTGCTGCCCTTTTCTCGTAATCACGAACTGGAGGCGGACCGCCTCGGGGTGGATTACGTCGTCGCCGCCGGCTTTAAGCCTCCGGAATCCATCGCGCTTTGGCGCCTGATGGCGCAGCAGCGCCAGTCGGGTACGCCTGAATTCGCCTCGACCCACCCCTCGGATCAGACCCGGATCACCGCCCTGCAGCAGTATATCGCCAGCCGCGGCTGGAACTGACGGGGGATAAAGTGAAATTCCTTCAAATGCGTATTGCTGACCGGGGCGAGGCCCGCTAGAGAACCGGCCTCGCGTTGATCGCGCCGCCTTAGCTCAGTTGGTTAGAGCGCCGGTTTGTGGAACCGGAGGTCCTCAGTTCAAGCCTGAGAGGCGGTACCATCACTCCCACGAATCGCTTTCGGCGACGTGGAGTGGTGAGGACATGAGCGACGCTTTCCCCCTGTGGGACCCCCGCCAATACAACCGCTTTGAAGCCCAGCGCGACCGCGCCGCGCTCGATCTTCTCGTGCGCTTGCCCGAGGAACTTGATCCCGCCGAGATCTGGGACCTGGGCTGTGGAACCGGCCAGCACGCCGCCCTGCTGAAGCGCCGACATCCCCACGCCGCCGTGCACGGCCTGGATTCCAGCACCGCCATGCTGGAGCAGGCCCGCGCCCTGTCCGCCGACGTCGACTGGTCGGTCGGCGACATCGCGAGCTGGGCGCCGGATCGCCCCGCCGACCTGATTCTCGCCAACGCCTCGCTGCAATGGTTGCCCGATCACACGGCCCTGTTCGCTCATCTGGCTGGCGCCCTCGCGCCCGGCGGCCTGCTGGCGGTGCAGATGCCGATGGCCTGGGAGACGCGCCACCATACGATCATGCGCGAGACGGCGGCCGAGGGGCCATGGGCCTCGGTCCTGACCGGCGTGTACACGATCGCGCCCCTGCTGCCTGCCGAGGCCTATTACGAGGCTCTGGCGCCGCTTTGCGACGACATCGACCTCTGGTCCACGACCTATTTGCACGTTCTGACGGGCGAGGACGCCGTGCTGGAATGGATGAAGGGAACGGCGCTGCGGCCCTATTTGACCGCCCTGGGGAGTGACCCGGTGATGAGCGACGCCTTCCTCAAGGCCCTCAGCGCGCGATTGTCGACAGCGTTTCCGCAGCGTCGGGACGGAGCGACCCTTCTACCATTTCCTCGTCTGTTTCTCGTGGCGCAAAGGCGCTGACGGGGTGGCGATGCAGATGCTCGACCGGGCATTTCAGCGTCGCCAGCGCCGTCTTCGCGGCGGCATAGCCTGAAGAAACCGCCGGATCATAGGCCTTCCAGTCGCGTATATCGACGCCCTCGGGTCGAGGCAGAATCAGCAGGTCGGTATCGGCGCGCGCCTGCATCAGTTCGGCCTCGGTCGTCAGGGTGGCCGAGCGCATCAGCACCGACACGATCGGCGGCCCCTTCTTCCACGCGCCCGAGATGATCCAGCGCCACCAGGACGGCGGGTCCTCCAGCGTCCTGGGATCGACGCCGCGCGTCTGGGACACGTCCACGCCGACGACGGGGCCGCTGTTCAGGCGTCGCATCACCTCGCTGGGGAAGTTGCGCAGAACGGCGCCGTCGACCAGAACCTGGCCGTTCATCACGACCGGGGGCATGACGCCGGGAATGGAGATCGAGGCCCGCAGGGCGTGGCGCAGCATCCCCTCGCGATGCACCTCAACCTTGCCTGAGGTCAGGTTGGTCGAGACGGCGAAGAAGGGCAGGGGCATGTCTTCGATATTCACGTCGCCATAGGCCTCCTGCATCAGCCGCGCGACCTTGCGGGCATGGGTCATGGCGATGATGGGGAAGGCGATGTCCGATAGGGGGTCGGATTCGACGAAGGCCCTGCGGATACGCTCGTCCAACTCCTCATCCGACCAGCCGAGGCCGGGGCCGGCGGCGATGACCGCGCCCATCGACGATCCGCCGATGAAGTCGATCGGCATCCCGGCTTCGCGCAAGGCCTTCAGGGCGCCGATGTGAGCATAGGCCCGGGCGCCGCCGCCCGACAGCACCACCCCGACCGCCGAGCCGGTGACGATGCGAGCGATCCGCGCGGTGTCGTCAAACAGGCCCTCGACAGCATGGAACCAGCGACCGGGCTTGAACGCCTCCAGCCAGGCCCGTGTCCTGGTGGGCCGGGCCATATGCGCGGGACGCAGCAGGATGAGGTCGGTCAGGGGGTGGGCTTCGTCCTCAATCTCGGGCGGCAGGACTGGGGCCTGCGGCCTGTGGTCGGCGTCGCCCACGATAAAGATTCGGTCCACCTGCCGGGCGCACAGCGAGGCCCAGCCTGGCTCATCGGATTCGGCGACATAGAGGACGTAGTCATGCGCGTCTTCGACGCTCGAGAACCACTCGGCGGCGGACGACAGTGCGCTGTGGTCGATGATGCGGCAGCTGAAGCCCTGGGACTCGACCGCCCGTGCGACCCGCTCGACGAAACTGCGAATCGGCTGGGCGCGCGCCGAGACGAAACCGAACACGGTCGGGTCCGATCCGGTCGAGTTCCGCTCGCGCGCCCGCGTCAGCATGATCTGGCCCAGTTCGGCCATCAGGGCGGGCTCGGCGCGGGCGGCCTCGAAGAAGGCGTCGCGGGGCAGGGCGATCACGTCGCTGTCGCGCAGAGCCACGACGTTGGCCATGTGGGTCGTGCCCGCCAGCATGGCCATCTCGCCGACGGGATCGCCCGGCTTGATGACGCCGACGAATTGTTGCCCGCGTCCGTTATCGTCGCGAAACACGCCCAGTCGCCCGGCGCGCAGCAGATAGAGGGTGTCGGCGGGATCTCCGGCCGAGAACAGCCGCTCGCCTCGCGTCAGAGCGAACCAGCTGGCGCGGGTGTTCTTGGCGCCATCGAAGACGCGCGCGAGGGCGGCTTCCAGCGTGTCGGGCAGCGTGTTGTCACGTTCAGCAACCATGGGGATGGTTTAGGCCGGAATCCGTTCGACAGGAAAGCGGACGCTTCCCCCCGAGGCGGAAGCCTCCTAAACCTTGGGCATGCCCAAGCTGATTTCCGCCGTCGATCGCAACAGTCCTGCTTTCAAAACGCTGGATGCGCACAATCGCGCCCTGCGGGACGAACTTTTCGATAAGGTCGCCAAGGCCGCGCGCGGCGGCTCTGACGCCAGCCGCGAGCGCCATGTGGCGCGCGGCAAGCTCTTGCCGCGCGACCGCGTCGAGCGTCTTCTGGACCCCGGCTCGCCCTTCCTCGAGGTCGGCCAGTTGGCCGCCAACGGCATGTATCGGGGTGAAGCCCCCGGCGCGGGCATGATCTGCGGCGTCGGGCGCGTCTCGGGCCGCGAGGTCATGATCGTCGCCAACGACCCCACGGTGAAGGGCGGCGCCTACTTCCCCATGACGGTGAAGAAGCACCTGCGGGCGCAGGAAATCGCCGAGCAGAACAATCTGCCCTGCGTCTATCTGGTCGATTCGGGCGGCGCCAACCTGCCGCATCAGGCCGAGGTCTTCCCTGACCGCGACCACTTCGGCCGCATCTTCTTCAATCAGGCGCGGATGTCGGCCCGGTCGATCCCGCAGATCGCCTGCGTCATGGGATCGTGTACGGCGGGCGGCGCCTATGTCCCGGCCATGTCGGATGAAACGGTCATCGTGCGCAACCAGGGCACCATCTTCCTGGCCGGCCCGCCTCTGGTGAGGGCCGCGACGGGCGAGGTCATCTCGGCCGAGGAACTGGGCGGGGCCGAGACCCACGGCCGCAAGTCCGGCGTGGTCGACCACGTGGCCGAGAACGACGAGCACGCGCTGGAAATCGTCCGCTCCATCGTCGCCAACCTGAACACGGTCAAGGACGTGTCGCTGGACGTGCGCGAGCCGCGCGCGCCGGCCCTGGACCCGCAGGAACTCTACGGCATCATCCCCGACGACGTGCGCGCCCCCTATGACGTGCGTGAGGTCATCGCCCGCATCGTCGATGGCTCGGACTTCGACGAATTCAAAGCACTGTACGGCGCCACCCTGGTCTGCGGTTTCGCCCGCATCTGGGGCTATCCAGTCGCCATCCTGGCCAACAACGGCGTCCTGTTCTCGGAGAGCGCCCAGAAGGGCGCGCACTTCATCGAACTGGCCTGCAAGCGCAAGATTCCGCTGCTCTTCCTGCAGAACATCTCGGGCTTCATGGTCGGCGGCAAGTACGAAGCCGAGGGCATCGCCAAGCACGGCGCCAAGCTGGTGACGGCGGTCGCCAGCGCCGAGGTGCCCAAGTTCACCGTCCTGATCGGCGGCAGCTTCGGCGCCGGCAACTACGGAATGTGCGGCCGGGCCTACAGCCCGCGCTTCCTCTTCACCTGGCCCAACAGCCGCATTTCCGTGATGGGCGGCGAGCAGGCGGCGTCCGTCCTGGCCACCGTTCACCGCGACGCGGACACCTGGACGCCCGACGAGGCCGAGGCCTTCAAGGCCCCGATCCGTCAGAAATACGAGGACGAGGGCAACCCCTACTACGCCACCGCCCGCCTGTGGGACGACGGCGTCATCGACCCGGCCCAGACCCGCGACGTCCTCGGCCTGGCCATCAGCGCCAGCCTCAACGCCCCCATCCCCGAGACACGCTTCGGCGTGTTCCGCATGTAATCGGGCGAAAGCTCAACATTGATCCGCAGCAAGGACCAAAGCCCTGCTGCCGCGTTTCACTTCGGCGAAGGAGCCATCCATGACTGACCAACCTACCGAAGAAGACCTGAACGCCCTCGACATCACCGACGCCGAGGCGGCCGAGATGAACGCCATCGCCCATCCTTTCGTCGCCGATCCGGCGCCGGACGCGGACAATGAGCTGGTCAAGATCGACGCCCTGCCGTCGGGCGTGGTCTTCGTGACCATCAACCGGCCGGCGAAGAAGAACGCCTTCGACGCCGCCACCATCGCCGCCCTGTATGAAGCGTTCGAGACCCTGCACGGCGCGGACCGCGTCCGCGTGGTGTTCATCCGCGGCGCGGGCGGCACCTTCAGCGCGGGCGCCGATCTGAACTGGATGGCCGACGCCGCCGGCTGGTCCGAGAGCGACAACCGCGACGACGCCATGGGTCTGGCGAAAATGCTCAAGGCCCTGCACGACGTGCCGGCCCTGACGGTAGCCCTGGTCGAGGGCTCGGCCATGGGCGGCGGGGCGGGCATCGTCGCCGCCTGCGACATGGCCGTGGCGGTTGAGGGCGCGCGCTTCGCCTTCTCCGAGGTCAAGTTGGGCCTCATCCCCGCGACCATCGCCCCCTATGTCATCGAAGCCGTCGGCGCGCGTCGCGCTCGCCAGCTGTTCCTGACGGCCAACACCTTCGACGCCGACTACGCCGCCCATGCGGGCCTGATCGATCTGGTCCTGCCGGAAGGTTCTGTGGACGAGTTCATCTCCATGCTGACCGACAGCCTGACCACCTGCGCCCCTGGAGCCATGGGCGAGGCCAAGCGTCTGGTGAACGACCTGGCCGGAGAGGCCATCGACCATCGGTTGCTGGAAGAGACCGCCAAGCGCATTGCTCGCGCCCGCGTCTCCGAAGAAGGCCAGGAAGGCGTCCGCGCCTTCCTCGACAAGCGCGCCCCCAGCTGGGCGCAGTAGGACTACTTTTTCCTCCCCATCCCTGATGGGGAGGGGGACCACGAAGTGGTGGAGGGGGCGGCGTAACGCCAGCCGTGGAGTCGCCCCCTCCGTCACGTCGCCTTCGGCGCCGCGCCACCTCCCCATTCGCTTTGCGAACAGGGAGGAGCAAGATGGGGCAGACCGCCGGTTTTCTCGCAGAGGCAGAGTTCAAGACCGCCATGTTCAAGTCCGTCCTGGTCGCCAATCGCGGCGAGATCGCCTGCCGCGTCTTCCGTACCGCCCGCCGCATGGGCCTGCGCACCATCGCCGTCTATTCCGAGGCTGACGCTCAGGCGCTGCACGTTCGCGAGGCGGACGAGGCGGTGCTGATCGGCCCGGCGTCGGCGCGCGAATCCTATCTGGATGCGGCCAAGGTGCTGGCGGCGGCCAAGGCGACGGGGGCCGAGGCCATTCACCCCGGCTACGGCTTCCTGTCCGAGAACGCCGACTTCGCCGAGGCGGTCATGGCGGCCGGCATCGTCTGGATCGGCCCGCAGCCGTCCTCGATCCGCGCCATGGGCCTGAAGGACGCGGCCAAGAAGCTGATGATCGAGGCGGGCGTGCCCGTCACCCCCGGCTATCAGGGCGAGGACCAGTCGGTCGAAACCCTAACCGCCGAGGCGGCGCGCATCGGCTATCCGGTCCTGATCAAGGCGGTCGCCGGCGGCGGCGGCAAGGGCATGAAGAAGGTCGACCGCGCCGAGGACTTCGCCGACGGTCTGGCCTCGGCCCAGCGCGAGGGGCAATCCTCTTTCGGCGACCCGCGCGTCCTGATCGAGAGCTACATCACCCGCCCGCGCCACATCGAGGTGCAGGTGTTTGGCGACAGCCACGGCAATGTCGTCCACCTGCATGAACGCGACTGCTCGCTGCAACGCCGCCACCAGAAGGTGATCGAAGAGGCGCCTGCGCCCGGCATGGATCAGGCCACGCGCGACGCCGTCACCGCCGCCGCCGTCCGCGCGGCCAAGGCCGTGAACTATCAGGGCGCGGGGACCATCGAGTTCATCGCCGACGCCTCCGACGGGCTGAAGGCCGACCGCATCTGGTTCATGGAAATGAACACCCGGCTGCAGGTCGAGCACCCGGTCACGGAATCCATCACCGGCGTCGATCTGGTCGAATGGCAGCTGCGCGTCGCGGCGGGCGAACCCATCCCGCTGGCCCAGGCCGACATCCCGATGAAGGGCTGGGCCATGGAGGCCCGCCTCTACGCCGAGGACCCGGCCCACGGCTTCCTGCCGTCGATCGGGCGGCTGGACCACTTCGTCCTGCCCGACGACATCCGTGTCGACACCGGCGTGGAGCAGGGCGGCGAGGTCAGCCAGTTCTACGACCCCATGATCGCCAAGCTGATCGTCCACGCCGACAGCCGCGAAGCCGCCGCTGCCCGCTTGGCTAACGCCTGCCGCGAGGTCGAGGTCTGGCCCGTCCGCACCAATGCCGGCTTCCTAGCCCGCTGCCTGGATCACCCGCGCTTCGTCGAGGGCGACGTGGACACGGGCTTCATCGCGGCGGAGGAGGAGATGCTGATCGCGGCAAACGCTGACAGTGATCTTCTAGATACAGGAGCTTTGGCGGCGCTTGCTGAGTATGAACATAGCTTGGTCTGGTACGAAGAACCGAAGCGCGATGCAGCTTGGAACGCCACCTCGGAAGGTCTTTATGGCTTCCGCCTGAACCGGCCGGCGGGCTCGCAATTTAGGCTTCACAGAGACGGCCAAACCATTGCCGCCACGATCAACGTGGCATCGCCTCCTCCTTTCAGCATCGACGAGCGCTATCTGGTTGACCGCAACGACGGTCGCCATGTTCTGCATACGGAAATGGGATCGAGCAGCGCCTTGAACGAATTGGTCATGGACGGGCAGCCAACTGGCGCGCGCGTCTTTGTCACGAGCGATCACGTTGTTCTCTTCCGTGACGGCGACGCCATTGGGTTTGATCGCAGGGCTCAAAGGGCTGGCCAGGGAGGCACCTCCGCCTCCGACGGCGGCCTTCGCGCCCCCATGCCTGGCAAGGTCGTCGCCGCGCCCGCCAAGGCCGGCGACGCCGTGACCAAGGGCCAGCCCGTCGTGGTGCTGGAGGCCATGAAGATGGAGCACGCCCTGACCGCGCCCTTCGACGGCGTGGTGGCCGAGTTCAACGTCGCCGTCGGCGATCAGGTCGTGGACGGCGCGGTTCTGGCCGTGGTGAAGGCGGCCGAGGCTTCCTAAATCCCGCTCATCCCGGCGGACGCCGGGATCCAGTTCTTTGGCCTCATCGACGAGGTCGAAAACTTAGGTTGAGCAAGTTTGTCGAGCGTCGCGTGCGGGGCTCTCACTGGGTCCCGGCGTCCGCCGGGATGAGCGGAAGTCAAGGCAGGGTTTCATGCCCCTTCACATGATCAAGCTCTGCGTCGGCGTGTCCGAGGTCGAGACGCTGGAAGCGAACGCCGCGCGTTCCGACTGGCGCATTGTCCACACCCGCATGACGCCCAAGCGCGCCGCCGAGATCGAGGACGGCGGTTCGCTCTACTGGGTGATGAAGGGCGCGGTGACCTGCCGTCAGCGCATCCTCGACATCACGACTGTGGGCGAGGGCAAGGAGAGCCGCTGCGAGATCAAGCTGGACAGCCAGGTCATCCGCACCGCGCCCCTGGCCCGTCGGCCGTTCCAGGGCTGGCGTTATTTCGACAAGGACGTGCCGCCGGACCTGTCAGTAGCCGAGGCGACGGACCTGCCTGACGATCTGGCGCGGGAGCTGCGCGAACTCGGCGCTTGGTGACCCTTTCGTGGCATTAGGGACCAGGTGTTGACCTTTGGTCGCGCCCGTGGCCTGTCCCGGCTCCCATGACCAACGCCCTGTTCAGCTTCAAAACCCGCGAGACCCTGTCCGAGCTGCTGAAGCTGGCCTGGCCGGTCGTGCTGGCGCGTCTGGGCATCATGACCATGGGCCTGACCGACGCCATCGTCGTCGGCCACTACGCCAGCCGCGAACTGGCCTTCCACTCCCTGGCCTGGGCGCCGTCGTCGGTCGTGCTGACCACGGCGGTCGGCCTGATGATGGGCGTGCAGGTCATGACCGCCCGCCTGCTGGGCGAGGGTCGCAAGGACGAGGTCGGCGCGGTCCTGCGTCGCGGCATGGTCTATGCACTCCAAATCGGCGTCATCTCCATGATCGCCCTGATGCTGCTGGGGCCCCTGGGTCTGCGGCACATGGGTCTGGAAGACGGTCTGGGCGAAGGCGCCACGCCTGTGCTGATGGTCTTCGCCCTGTCGATGCCCTTCTACCTGGTCTCGGTGGCGGCCCAGTTCTTCCTTGAGGGCCTGCATCGGCCCAAGGCCGGCATGGTCGCCATGTGGGTAGCCAATCTGATCAATCTGGCGCTCAATATTGTGCTGGTGCCCGACATGCTGGGCCTTGGCGCGGATGGAGCGGTCGCTTCGGCATGGGCGACGTTCGGCGCCCGCATGGCGCTGGCCGTCTTCCTGGTCATCTTCATCCTGCGCCTGCCTGAGGCGAAGGAATGGGGACTGTTCAATAAGCCCAAGCGCGACAAGACGGTCGAGCGCGAGCAGGTCAAGGTCGGCGTCGGCGCCGGTTCGTCCAACTTCATCGAGGTCGGGGCCTTCGCCGCCATGACCGTCTTTGCGGGCCAGCTGGGCGCCGCCGAGACCGCCAGCTGGGCGGTCGTCATCAACGTTTCCGCCATTGTCTTCATGGTGCCCATGGGTCTGTCGTCGGCGACGGCGGTTCTGGTGGGGCGCAGCTTTGGCGCGGGCGACCGGGCCGGCGTCATGCGCGGCGGTCTGGCGGGCATCGGCGTGGTCACGGTCCTGGCCTTCATCATCGCCGTCGGCCTGTGGCTGACCGCGCCCCTGGTGGTCAGCGCCTATACGACCGACCCGGCCATCCTGGCCATCGCCGCCCCGGCCCTGGTGCTGGCGACCCTGTTCTTCGTCGCCGACGCCCAGCAGGTGGTCGCCGCCCAGGCCAACCGGGCGGCGGGCGACGTGGTCTGGCCGACGCTGATGCACCTGCTGTCCTATGGCGTCATCATGATCCCGCTGGGCTGGTGGCTGGCGCACCGGATCGGCGTCGACGGTCTGGTCTGGTCGGTCATCGTGGCCAGCCTGATCTCGGGCGCGCTGCTGACCGGGCGCTTCGTGCGGATCGCCAGGCGGCTTCCGGCCCGAGGCGTGACGGCGGGGTGACGCGGGCGTAACGGGCCTCTATATCCGTCTGCTTCCTCCCGCAGACTGGACGACCATGGCCCGCATCCTCATCACCTCGGCGCTGCCCTACATCAACGGCATCAAGCACCTTGGGAATCTGGCCGGGTCCATGTTGCCCGCCGACGTCTGGGCGCGGTTCATGCGCGGGCGCGGCCACGATGTCCTCTATGTCTGCGCCACTGACGAGCACGGCACCCCGGCCGAGCTGGCCGCCGCCGCGGCGGGTCAGGACGTCCGCACCTATTGCGACGAACAGCATCAGGTCCAGAAGAAGGCCGGCGAGGCCTTCAGCCTGTCCTTCGACGTCTTCGGTCGCAGCTCCAACGCCCCGAACACCCGTCTGACCCAGCACTTCGCCAGGGTGCTGGAGGAGCGCGGCCTGATCGAGGAGCGCGTGGACCGGATGATCTATTCGATCGACGACGCCCGCTTCCTGCCCGACCGCTACGTCGAAGGGACCTGCCCTCACTGCGCCTATGAAAAGGCGCGCGGCGACCAATGCGACAACTGCGGTCGCCTGCTGGACCCGACCGATCTGATCAATCCCTATTCGGCCGTCTCGGGCAGCCGTAACCTTGAGGTCCGCGACACCCGCCACCTCTATCTGCTGCAGACCAAGGTGGCGGATCAGGTTCGCGCCTGGGTCGACGCCCGCTCGGACGGCTGGCAGCCGCTGGCCCGCTCCATCGCCTACAAGCATCTGGACGAAGGCCTGATCGACCGCGGCATCACCCGCGATCTGAAGTGGGGCGTGCCGGTCGTCGGTCCCGACGGCGGCCCGCGTCCGGGTATGGAGGGCAAGGTCTTCTACGTCTGGTTCGACGCCCCCATCGAATACATCGGCGCGACCGAGGAATGGGCCGAACAGACGGGCGGCGACTGGCGCTCGTGGTGGCGTCTGGACGAGGGCGCGGACGACGTCCGCTATGTCCAGTTCATGGGCAAGGACAACGTGGCCTTCCACACCGTCAGCTTCCCCGCCACCATCCTTGGCTCGGGCGAGCCGTGGAAGACGGTCGATCAGCTGAAGGCCTTCAACTGGCTGAACTGGTACGGCGGCAAGTTCTCGACCAGCATGGGCCGGGGCGTCTTCATGGATCAGGCGCTGGAACTGCTGCCCGCCGACTACTGGCGCTGGCACCTGACGGCCTATGGCCCGGAGCACTCCGACGCGGCCTTTACCTGGGAGCAGTTCCAGGCGACGACGAACAAGGACCTGGCCGACGTCCTGGGCAACTTCGTCAACCGCATCGTCAAGTTCACCGAGTCCAAGTTCGACGGCGTCGTGCCGGAGGGCGGCGAGGCCGGTCCGCTGGAAGCCAAGCTGGCGGCGGACATCAAGGCCGGTCTGGAAACCCTGACCGCCGAGTTCGAGGCCATGGAGTTCCGCAAGGCGGCGCAGGCCGCGCGCGCCCTGTGGGTTCTGGGCAACGAATACCTGCAGGAAGCCGCCCCCTGGACGGCGCTGAAGACCGACCGCGACCGCGCCGCCGTGGTGGTGCGCACCGGCCTGTCGCTGGTCGCCCTGTTCGCCCGCATCACCGTGCCTTTCATGCCGGGCAGCGCCGAGCGCATCGGCGCCACGGTCGGCGCGACCGACCTGTCGTGGCCGAACGCCGACGCCGACCTGCTGACTCTGGTCCCCGCCGGTCAGACGGTCGCCGCGCCCGCCGTCCTGTTCGCCAAGATCGAAGACGCCCAGGTCGCCGAATGGACCGAGCGCTTCGGCGGCGCCGAGGGCTGAACCTCTGAGCGCTGAATAAAGAAAAGGCCCGGATAGCTCCGGGCCTTTTTGCTGTCAGGTCACTGGGCCGGCGCCGTCTCGGCGGGTAGAGGGGTTCGCTGTTCTCGCGCGCCGGGCAGACCCGCCGGGGTGGCGTCCTTGCTGCCCGCGCCGGCGTGTTTCATGTGCTTGGCCTGTTCCTCTGCGCCGATGTCGAGGAAGGCGGGGGCCGAGGCGTTGAACTGATCGGCGTGGCCGGTGCGGACGATGACCGAACGCCCGCCGTCCCAGATCATGTGCAGGGCGACGTAGAGGACGATGGCCAGGCCGATGTAGGCGATCCAGCGATAGCGGTTCAGCAGCTTGGCGATGAAGCTGGCGGCCAGACCCATCAGGGCGATGGACAGGATCAGACCGAAGACCATGATCCAGGGGTGGTCGTGGCTGGCGCCGGCGACGGCCAGCACATTGTCCAGCGACATGGTCAGGTCGGCGATCATGATCTGGATCAGGGCGGCGCCGAAGGTCTTGCGCTTCAGGCCCAGTTCCTCAGGGGACGGCCCGCCGCCGTTCTCGATGGCCAGGGCCCGTTCAATCTCGGCCTCGGCCTCGGCCTGATCGTGGGTCGCCTGCTCGCGCAGTTCGCGCCACATCTTCCAGCACACCCAAAGCAGCAGGAAACCGCCCGCCAGCAGCAGGCCGACGACGGCCAGCAGTTGCACGGTGATCAGGGCCAGGCCGATGCGCATGACGACGGCGGCGGCCAGACCGATCAGGATGGCCTTGCGGCGCTGTTCCTGGGGCAGGGCGGCGGCGGCCAGGCCCACGGCCACGGCGTTGTCGCCGGCCAGGACCAGGTCGATCATCAGAACCTTGCCGAGGGCGGTGGCCTGACTGATGAGGTGGGGATCTGAGAGGAATTCCATCAGGGTTCATTAAGCCCCGAGGAAAGCTGCGCCAAGACGTCGCAGCAAACTCCTCCCGCCGACCGACGTCGGCGGGAGGCAGTCGTTCAAGCCGGGCGTTGCGCGCGGGCGACTTCATACAGGGCGATGGCCGCTGCGTTGGAGACGTTCAGGCTTTCAAACCCGCCGGGCATGGGAATCTTGGCCATGACATCGCAATGCTCGGCCACCAGACGGCGCACGCCATCGCCTTCGGACCCCATGACCAGAACGGTCGGACGCGAATCCAGCGCCTGTTCCAGAGTCTGTTCCGCCGAACCGTCAAGGCCGACGGCGCGCCAGCCCAGATCAGCCAGCTTTTCGAGGGCGCGACTCAGATTCGTCACGCGGGCGCAGGGCAGACGCTCGGTCGCGCCGGCCGCCGCCTTGGCCAGGGCGCCAGCCAGGGCGGGCGAGTGCCGGTCTTGAACGACGATTCCCTTGGCGCCGAAGGCCAGGGCCGAGCGGAAGATGGCGCCGACGTTCTGGGTGTCGGTCAGTTGATCCAGCAGGACGATGACGCCGCTGGCCTCCTCGGCGATGTCTTCCAGCGAGACGCCTTCCAGCGGCTGAACCTTGAAGACCATGCCCTGGTGAACGGCGCCGGCGGGCAGCATTCGGGCCAGAGCGGTCGAATCAATCACCTCGATTCGGTGGCCGTTCGCCAGATTTTCCCGTTCGATTTCAGCGGCTCGGTCCTCTGTGACCATCAAACGGCCCATTCCGCGGCGAGCCGGATTGGCCAGGGCGGCCAAAACGGGATGGCGGCCCCAGACAAAATTATCCGCATCGGCCTTGCCGCGCGGCCCTCGCGGGGCTGAATCGCCCCCGGATCGGCCTGTTGGCGCGGGCGACCAACCTTTCTCGGGCCGACTTTCCACGCGTTTGTGGAAAGACTGCTTTTTACCGGGTTTCCGGTCGTTGCGTTCTGAAAATGACGACACTATAAGACGGCCTCCGATTTGGGCCCTAGGGCTTCGGGTCAGGCGCTTCCTCTATTACAGGCGTCGCCGGACACGAAGGCTTTCGCAGCAAAAATGATCGAAAGATCGTGATGTTGCGTATCCAGACCGGTTTTGAAAATGCGCGCTGGGGGAATGTCCCGAGTGGCAAAGGGGGGGGACTGTAAATCCCCTGCGAAAGCTTCGAAGGTTCGAGTCCTTCTTCCCCCACCACGCGCATTTTTCGAGGCCGAGAGGACGGGAACCCTGAAAAGGAAATCGGGTGCGGAAACGCCGACCTCTCACGGGGTTGGGGCAACGCATTCTTCGCGCGGGTATAGCACAATGGTAGTGCAGCAGCCTTCCAAGCTGAGGATGTCGGTTCGATCCCGTCTACCCGCTCCAGGTTTTTTGAACTGAGCACAAGCGCCCCTCCGTTCCGGACCCGGGCCACAGGAGTTTGGCCATGGCCAAGGAAAAGTTCGAACGCACGAAGCCGCACTGCAACATCGGCACGATTGGTCACGTTGACCACGGCAAGACGACGTTGACGGCTGCGATCACGATGACGCTGGCGAAGGCCGGCGGCGCGAAGGCGATGAACTACGCCGACATCGACGCGGCCCCGGAAGAAAAGGCCCGCGGCATCACGATCAACACGGCTCACGTCGAGTATGAGACGGAAAACCGTCACTACGCGCACGTCGACTGCCCCGGCCACGCCGACTACGTGAAGAACATGATCACGGGCGCCGCTCAGATGGACGGCGCGATCCTGGTGGTTTCGGCCGCTGACGGTCCGATGCCGCAGACGCGCGAGCACATCCTGCTGGCCCGTCAGGTCGGCGTGCCGGCTCTGGTCGTGTTCATGAACAAGGTCGACCTGGTCGACGACGCCGAGCTGCTCGAGCTGGTGGAAATGGAAGTGCGCGAGCTGCTCTCGTCCTACCAGTTCCCGGGCGACGACATCCCGGTGACCATGGGTTCGGCCAAGGCCGCGACCGACGGCGTGAACCCGGAAATCGGCGAGCAGCAAGTGCTGAAGCTGATGGAAACCGTCGACGCCTACATCCCGCAGCCGGAACGTCCGGTCGACCTGCCCTTCCTGATGCCGGTCGAAGACGTCTTCTCGATCTCGGGCCGCGGCACCGTGGTCACGGGTCGCGTCGAAAAGGGCATCGTCAAGGTCGGTGAAGAAGTCGAAATCGTCGGCATCCGTCCGGTCCAGAAGACGACCTGCACGGGCGTTGAAATGTTCCGCAAGCTGCTGGACCAGGGTCAAGCCGGCGACAACGTGGGCGTGCTGCTGCGCGGCACCAAGCGTGAAGACGTCGAGCGCGGCCAGGTGCTGTGCAAGCCGGGTTCGATCACCCCGCACACCAAGTTCATGGCTGAAGCCTATATCCTGACCAAGGAAGAAGGCGGCCGTCACACGCCGTTCTTCACGAACTATCGCCCGCAGTTCTACTTCCGCACGACGGATGTGACCGGCATCGTTCACCTGAAGGAAGGCGTCGAGATGATCATGCCCGGCGACAACGCCGAGCTGAGCGTCGAACTGATCACCCCGATCGCCATGGATCAGGGCCTGCGCTTCGCCATCCGTGAAGGCGGCCGCACCGTCGGCGCCGGCGTCGTCGCCAAGATCATCGCCTAAGCGATCGATCCGGGTCTTCGGGCCCGAACCGTACAGGCCAGGCCGCCCGCAAGGGCGGCGGGCCGAGTATAGAGTAAGCGTAACAGAGCGGCCCCCGGAGCGATCCGGGGGCCGTTTCTGCGTCCGGTTTCAAGCGACGCTCTGGTGGGAACCGCTGCGGTCTCACGACGTTGGTCACCATCTGTTAACGAATCGGTAACCCTATGCGACGCGCGATCAGGCTGGGATTGTTCATTGGCACCATTATCGGGATGAGCGCCTGCGCGACCGTTCAGGACGGCGCAGGGGCTTCGTCCTCTGGCGTCTATGGCTCGGTCGGCGTCGGCAGAACCGGATGAACCCGCCATCAGTCGCACGAATGACTGGCGCAGCCGGATGATCAGCCTTACTATTGCCATGCGGACGCCGCTTGTCGCGCCGCGCTGTGGGTTTCTCCCCTTTCGATGTTGACCATCGCTATCGTCGTCGTGCTGCTGCTTGTGGTGCTGAACGGCCTTTTCGCCATGACCGAACTTGCGGTCGTTTCATCGCGTAAATCCAAGTTGCAAAGCCGCGCCGAACGCGGAGACCGGGGAGCCAGAGCGGCCCTGAAGCTGTCCGAGGAGCCGACACAGTTCCTGTCGGCGGTCCAGGTCGGCATCACCCTGATCGGCATTCTGGCGGGCGCCTATGGTCAGGCGACCATCGCGGGCGAGCTGGATCGGATCCTCGAAATCGCCTTCCCGGCCTTCGCCCCCTATTCGCAATTCTTCGCCACGGCCTTGGTGGTCGTGCTGATCACCTATGTCTCGCTGATCGTCGGCGAGCTGGTGCCCAAGCGTCTGGCCCTGATCTTCCCGGAGACCATCGCCTCCAAGATGGCCGCGCCGATCTCGGCCATGGCGCTGTTGATGAAGCCCTTCGTCCTGCTGCTGACCGCATCCACCTCGGGCATCCTCAAGATCATGGGGGTCAAGGATCGGGACGGCTCGGACGTCACCCAGGAAGAGGTCGAGAGCATCCTCGCCGAAGGCACGTCGGCCGGCCTGATCGAACCTGAAGAACAGGTGATGATCGAGGAAATCCTGCGTCTCGGCGACCGCGCCGTGCGCGTGGCGATGACGCCGCGTCACGAGGTTTTCTGGATCGCTCTGGACGACACTGAAGAGGTGCTGCGAGAGGAAATCCGCACCTGCCCCTATTCGCGCATCGTCGTGGCGCGCGAGAGCGACGTCGATAATCCGCTGGGCGTGGTCCACAAGAAGGACCTGCTGGACAGCCTGCTGACCGACGGCTCGTTCGACATCGAGAAGCTGGTGGCCGAGCCGGCCTTCATCCCGCAATCGACCTCGGTGCTGAAGGCGTTGGAGATCCTCAAGGGCTCCAAGGTCCACATGGCCTTTGTCGTCGATGAATACGGCGCCTTTGAAGGCGTGGTTACGGCCACCGACCTGCTGGAGATGATCGCCGGCGACTTCAACGAGAGCCACGACGAACTGGGCCAGTCGATCCGCAAGCGCGAGGACGGCTCATGGGCCGTCGATGGCCAGGCCGATCTGGATGAACTGGGCGACGTGCTGGGCGAGGACTTCGGGGAGCATGAGAGCTTCCACACCGTCGCCGGCCTGGTCCTTCACCACCTGTCGCGTCTGCCGCAGGAGGGGGAGATCCTTCAACTGGGCCGGTTCGAGGTCGAGGTGCTGGATATGGATGATCGCCGCATCGACAAGCTCCTGTTCCGGGCGATCCTCCCGGGGCAGGGAAGCGGCCCCACCGACACCAACTGATCGGCCCGGCCGGCGGTTGACGTACAGAAAAGGCGCACGTCCGCTCAGCGTGCGTGCGTCTTTTTCATGGACGGCTTCCGGCTGTCAGTTCTTGGTTCTGTCGCCCATGTTGCTCCAGACCGAAGCGAAGCCGAGCGCGGCCATGAAGACCAGGAAGGCCGAGACAATGGCGGCGATGGCGGGAACGACGTCTGCGGGCATGGGGTATCTCCTTTGATCCCAGCAAAGCCGTTCGCGGGCGGCTTCGCCTTGATGGAGATCAAAGGGATGCGAATGGATCAGGCCGTCTCGCGCACCGCCATCTGAACCGCGCAGGAGGGCGCCAGGCCCGTGACCGTCAGGCGCCGGTCGCACAAGGCCAGGGGCGCCGGGCGGTGACTGATCAGAATCAGCCCTTGCCCGGTGCGCTTCAGGCGCGCAGTCAGCCGCTCCAGCACGCGCGCCTCGGTGGCGGCGTCCAGGCCCTCGGTCGGCTCATCCAGCACCAGCCAGGGGGCAGGTCGAAGATAGGCGCGGGCCAAGCCCAGCCGGCGGCGCTCGCCGCCCGACAGGCGTGCGCCGTTCTCGCCCAGCGGCGCGTTCAGCCCGGCGGGCGCCGCGCGGATGCGCTTCGCCAGATCGGCGTCTTCCAGCGCGGCCCACAGGGTTTCGTCGTCGGCTGTGGGCAGGGCCAGCTTCAGATTTTCACGCACCGTGCCCGCCAGCAGAACGGCTTGCTGCGGCGCATAGGCGAACAGGGCGCGCGCGGCGTCGGGCGAGACGGCGGCGACGTCCACGCCGCCCAGCCTGGCCTCGCCGGGAACAGGCGGGCGCAGATGCATCAGCCGTTCGATCAGGGTGGTCTTGCCGACGCCTGACGGGCCGCTGACGGCCAGCCGTTGCGGCGGGGACAGGGAAAGGTCTGCGCCAGACAGGTCGATCAGAGGCGCGACCGAATGGCGGGGTGCTGACGTGGGCGCCTCGAGCAGGTCCCCCAGCCTTTCCACCGCCGCCTTGACCGCGCCGTTGTGGCGGAAGGCGGTCAGCAGGGCGCCCGCGCTTTCGACCGTGGTGACGGCGGCCAGAATGGCCAGGGCGATCAGGGGCGGGGAGGCGGCCCCTGCCGTCGCCATCACGCCGACGATAGCCAGGGCCATGGCGCCCGCTTGGGTCAGCAGGATCCAGCCGCCCGCCGAGGCCAGACCCTGGGTGGCGCGTTCCAGCGCCGCGCCGCGCTCGGCCAACTGCTCCACCGCCCAAGGCTTGATGCCATAGGCCTGAAGTTCGGGTGCGGCGGCGGCGAAGGCGGCGAACTCGGTCTTGAGCTCCCCCGACGCGGCCTGAACCGCGCGCCCGGCGGGTTCTGCCAACCCGCGGCCGACCAGGGCGGCGGCGAGGACGCCCAAGGCGCTGGCGGCGGCGATCGCCAGGGCGGTCGTCCAGCCGGTCAGCAAGGCCAGGCCGGTTCCGGCGACCATGCCGGCGGCGGCGCCCCAAGGCGCGGACAGGCGCACGAAGCGGTTCTGGATCGCATCCACATCCTGAACCATCCGCGACGAGGCCTCGCCGCCCGCCAGCGTCAGGGCGCGGGTCACGGGGCCGCGCGCGACCCCCTCGAACAACTGAGGACGCAGCGCGGCCAGGGCCTTGAGCGCGGCGTCATGGCCGGTGATGCGCTCGCCGTACCGCCCGCCGGTTCTGGCGATGGCCAGAAAGCGGATCAGGGCGCTCGGCACCATGAAGTTGAAGCTGTGGGCCACCAAGGGGCCCGCCAGTCCGGCCAGGGCCGAGGCGGTGATGAACCAGCCGGACACGCCCAGCAGCAGGACGGCGGCGGCGGACACCAGGGCGGCGCAGACCGAGGCGGCCAGCAGACGCATCCCCTGACGGCGTTCCTGCGCGCGGATCAGGGTCTTGAGGCGAGCGACGCCAGACGCGTTCAAAGCGCTCACAGGCGCACCACGACGTCAGCCAGTTCGGCGGCGGCCTCGGAATGGGTGGCGATCAGGGTGGTGCGTCCCTCGGCGGCGGCGCGGATGACGGGCAGCAGGGCGGCCTCCGACGCGGAGTCCAGATTGGCGGTGGGTTCGTCCAGCAGCAGGATCGGCGCGGGCTTGAGGAAGGCCCGGGCCAGGCCCAGCCGCCGCCGCTCGCCCCCGGACAAACCGCCGCCGCGTTCGTCGATCACGCGGTTCAGGTCGCCGGTGAACCCGGCGCGGGTCGCAGCCTCCATGATGCGGTGGGCCGGGGCGGCGCGCCAGGCCAGGGCGATGTTCTCGCCCAGGGTTCCAGGGACGACGATCGGCGCCTGCCCGGCCCAGGCGATCCAGGCGGTCAGATCGGGATGGTCGGACAGGCGGACATCATTGATCTCGACTTCGCCGCCGCTCAACGGAGACAGGCCCAGAAACAGGTGCAGCAAACTGCTCTTGCCCGAACCGCTGGCGCCCAGCAGGGCCACGGTCGCGCCCGGCGCGATATCCAGACCAAACCCGGTCAGGACAGGCGCGCCCGCCTCATAGGCGATGGTCACGTCACGGAAGGCGACGGCGGGGGCGCTCGTCGGAACGGGCGGGCGGACAGACGCGACTTCGGCGGCGTCGCTGAGGCGGGCCAGGCTGGGCGCGGCGGCCTCGGCGGCCTGCCGGTCGTGATAGGCGGCCGACAGGCGGCGCATCGGCGCATAGACTTCCGGGGCAAGCGCCAGCAAGAAGAAGGCCTGCGTCAGGCTCAGTTGATCCGGCGCCGGAAAGGGTAACAGCTTTAGCAGGTTGAAGCCGCAATAGACGGCGACCAAGGCGACAGCCAAAGCCGAGAAAAACTCCAGAATCGCCGAGGACAGGAAGGCGATCTTCAGCACCTTGCCAGTGCGGACCGCCAGGTTTTCAGAGGCGCGGGCGATCACCGCCCCCTGCTGCGCCTCGGCCTGGAAGGCGAGGATGGCGGGCAGGGCGCGAATTCGGTCGAGGAAGAGGCCGGATAGCCTTTCCAGCGCCTGAAACTGACGCCGGCTCTCCGCCCCCGCCGCCATCCCGGTCAAGGCCATGCCGATGACAAAGGGCAGTAGGGTGAAGATCAGGATTCCAGCGGTGAAGGGGCTGACCACGGCGGCGGCGGCGATCAGCAGCAGCGGGGTCACGCCCGCCGCCAGACGGGCGGGCAGAAAGCGCGAGACATGGCCGTCCAGCGCCTCGACCCCCTCGACCGTCGCGGTCATGGTTTCGGCGTCGGACAGACGGCCCGAGAAGGCGCCGTTCAGCACCTGCCGGCGCAGGTCGCCCTTGACCGCCCGGGCCGCGCGCGCGCCGACGACCGTGGCGCACTGGGCCAGGACGCCGCGCGCCAGCAGGGACCCGACCGCCAGCAGGGCGCCGGGGACGGCGTGACCGATTCCTTGCGGCAGGGTGCCGACCGCCAGGGCCAGGCCAGCGGCGAAGCCGACCGCCGGGATCGCGTCGGCGATGACCAGGCCGCTGGCCAGCGCCATCAGGCGTCGCCGGGGCGCCAGGGCCGCCTTCAGCCATCGGGCCGGCGTGGCGTCTGCATCGATCGGCTGGGCCGTCATCGTCTCTCCTGCTCCGTCCGCGCGAACAGACATAAACCAGCGCGAAGGCGCATTGGGCGGATCGTCCTTGCGACGAAACAGCCTTGGGCGAAACGCCGTCTAGAGCGAGTCGCCCGCTTCAAGCTTTGATCAGGATCAAGGCATGCCGGGAAGGCAAGCTTTAGGTTATAGTAGAACGCCGGTCGACGGGGCTGGCGGTCAGGAGTTTCAGCCCATGATCGACCTGGCGGTCGTTGACCTATCACGCCTTCAGTTCGCACTGACGGCGCTATACCACTTTCTGTTCGTGCCCCTCACGCTGGGCCTCTCCTTCATGCTCGTCATCATGGAGAGCATCTATGTGATGACGCGCAGGCCCATCTGGCGGACCATCACCCGCTTCTGGGGCGTGCTGTTCGGCATCAACTTCGTCCTGGGCGTGGCCACCGGCCTGACCATGGAATTCCAGTTCGGCATGAACTGGTCCTACTACTCCCACTATGTAGGCGACATCTTCGGGGCCCCGCTGGCCATCGAAGGGCTGATGGCCTTCTTCCTGGAAGCCACCTTCGTAGGCCTCATGTTCTTCGGCTGGGACAAGCTGCCGCGCGTCGGGCACCTGTTCGTCACCTTCATGGTGGCCCTGGGCACCAACCTGTCGGCCCTGTGGATTCTGATCGCCAACGGCTGGATGCAGAACCCGGTCGGTTCCGCCTTCAATCCCGACACCATGCGGATGGAGGTCGTGGACTTCATGGCGGTGATCTTCAATCCGGTGGCCCAGGCCAAGTTCGTCCACACCGTATCGGCCGGTTATGTCTGCGCCGCCGTTGTCGTTCTGGGGATATCGGCTTTCTATTTGCTGAAGGGCAAGCACGTCGGGTTCGCCAAGCGGTCGATGACCGTGGCCGCCGCCTTCGGTCTCCTGTCCTCGCTGTCGGTCGTCGTTCTGGGCGATGAGTCGGGTTATGCCCTGACCGACAACCAGAAGATGAAGCTGGCCGCGCTGGAAGCCATGTGGCGCACGGAACCGGCGCCCGCCGGTCTGACCGCCTTCGGCATCCCCAGCATGGAAGACCGTCACACCCACTTCGAGGTCAAGATTCCCTATGTCCTGGGTCTGATCTCGACGCGCAGCATCGACAAGCCGGTGATCGGCATCCTGGAGCTGGTCGCTGTCGCTGAAGACCGCATCGAACGCGGCGTCATCGCCGTCGATGCTCTGGAAAAGGTCAAGGCGGACCACACCGACATGGCCGCGCGCGCTCAGTTTGAAACCGTGCGCAACGACCTGGGCTACGGCCTGCTGCTGAAGCGCTATGTCGCCGATCCGCGTCAGGCCACGCCGGAGCAGATCAAGCAGGCGGCCTGGGATACGGTGCCGAACGTGCCGCTGATGTTCTGGGTCTTCCGCATCATGGCCGGCATCGGCTTCCTGATGATCGGCCTGTTCGCCACGGCCTTCGTGCTCTGCACCCTGCGCAAGCATGAGACGCGCTGGTTCCTGCGCCTGGCGGTGCTGGCCATCCCCCTGCCGTGGATCGCCATCGAGTCGGGTTGGGTCCTGGCCGAGGTGGGCCGTCAGCCCTGGGCCGTGGAAGGCGTCCTGCCGACCTTCCTGGGCGCTTCCAGCCTGACCGTGCCGCAACTGTGGACCACCATCATCGGCTTCACCGTCCTGTACGGCGCCCTGGCGGTGATCGAAGTCGGCCTGATCCTTCGGGCGATCAAGAAGGGTCCCTTCAACCAGCACGACATTGTCGATGAACATCAGGCGGAAGGCGAACCGGCGGTCGCCTGACCCCGGTCGTTCAAGGAAACAAGAGAGATGGAACTTCCCCTCGACTACACCACGCTTCGCCTGATCTGGTGGGGACTGCTGGGCGTGCTGCTGATCGGCTTCGCCCTTACGGACGGGTTCGACATGGGCGTCGGCGCCCTACTGCCCTTCGTGGCCAAGACGGATGAAGAGCGCCGCATGGTGATCAACACCGTCGGCGCGACCTGGGAAGGCAACCAGGTCTGGTTCATCGTCGGAGGCGCGGCGATCTTCGCCGCCTGGCCTTTCGTCTACGCCGTCAGCTTCTCCGGCTTCTACCTGGCCATGTTCCTGGTGCTTTCGGCGCTGATCCTGCGGCCGGTCTCGTTCAAGTATCGCTCCAAGCGTCCCGACAAACGCTGGCGCTCCATGTGGGACTGGGGCCTGTTCATCGGCAGCTTCGTCCCGGCCCTGGTGTTCGGCGTCGCCGTCGGCAACGTCCTGCTGGGCGCGCCCTTCCGTCTGGATAGCGACCTGCGCTCCTTCTACGAGGGCACGCTGCTGGGCCTGTTCTCGCCCTTCACCCTGATCTGCGGCCTGTTGTCGGTCTGCATGCTGGTGCTGCATGGCGCGGCCTGGCTGTCGATCAAGGGAGAGCAGGGGCCGGTGCTCCACCGCGCCCGCGCCATCGGCACCGTCGCCGGTCTGCTCAGCCTGGTCCTGTTTGCGGTCGGCGGCCTGTTCATCGCCTTTGGCGACATCGGCTTCCGCATCACCGGCGCCCTGGACACGGCGGGCTTCTCCAACCCGCTGCGCACCACGGTCGAGGCCGCGCCCGGCGCCTGGATGGACAACTACGGCCTCTACCCGTGGATGATCATCGCCCCGGTCCTGGGCTTCCTCGGCGCGGCGGCGGGTCTGATCGGCATGTGGCGCCGGTCGCCGGCCCTGGCGTTCGGCGGTTCCTCGGCCTCGGCGGTGGGGATCATCTCGACCGTCGGCCTGTCGATGTTCCCCTTCATCCTGCCCAGCTCGATCAACCCGCAGTCCAGCCTGACGGTGTGGAACGCCTCGTCCAGCCACACGACCCTGTTCATCATGCTGATCGTGGTCGTGGTCTTTATGCCGATCGTGCTGCTCTACACGGCCTGGGTCTACAAGGTGCTGTGGGGCCGGACCAGCACCGCCGCGCTCAAGACCAACCCCGACCTCTACTGATCCCGCGAAAGGAGATCATCTCATGTGGTATTTCGCCTGGATTCTGGGCCTCGGCCTGGCGGTGGCGTTCGGCGTGCTGAACGGCGTCTGGCACGAGTTCCAACTGTTCGACGAAGGGGACGAGGGCCGCTCCGAACCCTGACCCTTCCCGTTGACGATATCAGCCTCTCCGACCTCGGTCGGGGAGGCTTTTTCGTGCGGCTTTCCTGAGACTTGCGCTGGATCAAGGCGTCGGATCAACCTCCGTGAGACGGTGTTTTCGACATCGAAGCCGGACCCTCCCTCGTTCCGGCGATTGTCGGGGATTGATACCGATGAAGACCGCCGCCGCCCTTCTGGCCGCCGCCAGCATTCTGACCCTGGCGGGCGCTGCCTCGGCCCAAACCGCCGCCCCTGAGACCGTCGGCAAGGGCACGCTGATCGTCACCGCCCGCATGACCGGCGTCCTGCCGCAGGCCGACGACGCCATCGTCACCGCCGCCGGCGCCGACAGCGGCCTGAAGGTCGACGTCAGCGACGACTGGATGCCGACCCTGGGCTTCACCTATTTCGTCGCCGACCACTGGGCCGTCGAGGCCATCCTCGGCGCCACCCAGCATGAGGTCCGCGCCAAGGGCGGGGCGACCGACGTGGCCGTTCACGAGACTTGGGTCCTGCCCCCCATCGTGACGCTGCAATACCGCCCGACCCCGAACGCAACGATCAGCCCCTACGTCGGCGCCGGCGTCAGCTACATGGCCTTCTTCGAGGGCAAGGACAAAAACGGCTTCGAGGTCGATCTGGACGACGGCTTCGGCATGGCCTTGCAGGCTGGCGCCGACTGGAACCTGTCGGGGCCATGGACCCTGAATCTCGACGCCAAGAAGGTCTGGTTCGACACGGACGCCAGGATCAACAACGGCGCGCTGAAGAGCAGCGTCAGCCTTGATCCCTGGGTCGTGTCGGTGGGCGTCGGCCGGAAGTTCTGACACTTCCACGTCGATGCGGGGCGGGGGGTGCGGGACGTCAGCCCGCGCCCCCTTCGTCCCTCAGGCCGCGCCTTCACCCAGGGCTTTCAGCGCCTCGGGATCGGGCAGGGCCACGTCGTTGTTCGGCAGCAACTGGATCAGGCCCGAGGTCTTGAACTGGGTGAAGACCCGGCTGACCGTCTCGATCGTCAGGCCCAGATAGTCGGCGATGTCGAGGCGGGTCATCGGCAGGTGGACCCGGTCTTTCGCGCCGCCCAGCTGCACCTGTCGCGCCGACAGGCGGGTCAGGAAGCTGGCGATCCGCTCGCGCGCCGTCTTGCGGCCCAGCAGCACGATCTGCTCCTGCGCCGCCATCAGTTCGTCGCCGGCCATGGCCACCAGACGGTGCTCCAGCGCGGGCAGGGCGTTCAGCAGCTGGTCGAAGTCGCCGCGCCGAAAGCGACAGGCGCTCATCGGCGTCAGCGCCTCGGCGGTGAAACTGGACGGCCCGCGTCCGCCCAACCCCAGGAAGTCGCCCTGGAACAGAAAGCCGGTGATCTGGCGCCGGCCGTCGGGCAGCAGACGATACAGCTTCACCGCGCCTTCGACCACGTTGAAGACAAAGGGGTTGGGATCGCCCTCATGGAACAGGGCCTGTCCCGGCTGGGCCGTCACCGTCTCGCTGGCGCAGGCCATGTTCTGCAACTCGTGCCCCTTCAGGTCGGCGCAGACCCCCAGCGGACGCGCCCCGCAGGTCGAGCAGGGGTGCACGTCTTCCAGGCGGACGTCGGCGTTCTCGGCCAAGGCGGCGTTAGGGGCGTGCATCGGTCGACTCCAGCGTTCGGCCGCAGTCTAGCTGAACGGGCGTTACGGACGAAATAGGGCAGGCTGTCCCAGCCTTAGGCGTCGGCGTAGCGCAGCTTGGCGCCCAGCCGATGCGCCAGCGCTGTCAGCTCGACCGCCAGGCTTTGCCGCACCAGAGGCCGCACCCCCATCTCGCGCACCACGAAGGGCCCGGCCCACAGGGTCTCGCCGTATTCCAGATCGGGCTGCCGCCACCAGCTGACGAAGCCCAGCACCCCGCCGCGCTGGCTGCGCGCGCTCAGGATGCCGCGGCTGTCCGGGGCCGCGCGCCAGTCCCGCAGAAAGGCCCGCCACTGGTCAGGCTCAAGGTCGGGTCGCCACAGCCGGGCCAGGGCGAACTCGGCGGGCGCCTCGGCCTCGGTCAGCGGAACGATGTCCAGGCGCGGCGCGTCTGGCATGAGGCGTGACTCGGTCATGCGACCATTTCGCGCCCCTCGGGTCCCGTCGCCTTGATCTGTGTCAAGGTGAACCCCGCCGCCCCGCCGCAGGTTCTCTCAGCCAAGGAGTTCAGTCATGATCGCAGCATCCGCCTCCAGCGTGATCCCCATCCACGGCGCGGCGGTCGCCGCCATCCTCAAGCTGCTCGACGGCCAGCGGCTGATGACCCTGGCGACCAACCGCGCCGACGGACGACCCCAGGCCAGCACGCTCGGCTATCTGAACGACGGCCTGAACCTCTATTTCGTCACCGCCCGCGACAGCGAAAAGTTGTGCAACATCGTGGCCGACTCCCGCGTGGGCGTCGCCGTGCGCGGCGTGGCTGGGGAAGGGGAGGCGGTCGGCCTCTCCATCGACGGTCGAGCCGAGGAGGTGACAGACGGCGACGAGGTCCAGCGCCTGAATGATCTGATCATCAAACGCTCGCCGGAAATCAGCCCCTGGGCGCCGGGCGGCGATGCGGTCGCGGTGGTCAAGGTGATTCCCGAACAGGTCGAAGCCGTCGCCGTGGTCGACGGCCGCAGCCGCGCCCAGACCTTCTCGATCGGCGACCCCGACCGCGTCGTACACGGCGTCAGCTATGAGCCGAGCGCGGTGGCGCGGCTGTTCTGAACAAACCTGCGCATCTGTCGGTGGTTATCGCGAAACGCCCCTTGAAATGCCCTCGGCCGTCAGGCATATGCCCCCCTCTGGCGAGGTTAGCGCCGTCGAGCTTGCTCACGGCGCATTGATCTTTGTCCGGGACACTAGGAGTGTAGCTCAGCTGGTAGAGCATCGGTCTCCAAAACCGAGGGTCGTGGGTTCGAGTCCCTCCGCTCCTGCCATTCCCCCTGTCGCGGTCGCTTGGGAGTTCCCATGTGAGGCGACAGGTTCCAGAGGTAGAAGAGACGTCATATGGCCAAGGCGAAGACCCCCGGCGGTCGCCGCACCGTGGGAAACCAGACCGCAGCCGCCGCATCCGGCGCCGCAACGGTCGCCGTTGACGCGCCTGCACCCAAGAAGAAGACGTCTCCTGCCCAGTTCTTCAGCCAGGTTCGGGCTGAAGCTCGCAAGATCGTCTGGCCCAGCCGCAAGGAGACCTGGATCACGTCCGTGATGGTCTTCATCATGGTTCTGGTCGCCTCGGCCTTCTTCTGGATCGTCGATACGGGTCTGGGCTTTGCGTCCCGCTTCATTCTCGGCCTCGGCCAATAAAGGAGACGCGCACATGACTGATGCAGCGCCCAAGCCGGCGGCCAATCCCCGCCACAAGTGGTATATCGTCAACGCCTACTCGAACTTCGAAAAGAAGGTCGCGGAGCAACTGCGCGAGCAGGCGAAGCAGCAAGGCCTGGAAGACGCCTTCTCCGAAATCCTGGTTCCGACCGAGGAAGTCGTCGAGATCCGTCGCGGCCGCAAGGTGAACTCGGAACGCAAATTCTTCCCCGGCTACGTGCTGGTGAAGATGGAGATGACCGACAACGCCTACCACCTGGTCAAGAACACGCCCAAGGTCACGGGCTTCCTGGGCGCTGCGGGCGGCACCAAGCCCCTGCCGGTCTCGGAGCGTGAAGTTCAGAACATCATCGGCGCCGTGGAAGAGGGCGTCGAGCGTCCGAAGCCCACCATCCGCTTCGACATCGGCGAGACCGTCAAGGTCATCGACGGTCCGTTCGCCAGCTTCGACGGTCAGGTCGAGAGCGTCGATGAAGACAACGCCCGCCTGCGCGTGGCCGTTTCCATCTTCGGTCGCCCGACCCCGGTGGATCTGGAATACAATCAGGTCGAAAAGACCGCCGGCTGATCGCTTCGATCATCGCCTGAACGACGTGCAGCGGCGGCCTTCGGGCCGCCGTTTTGCGTTTGGGCCGCACCCTTCTCGTCGTCGGACGCAGCGCCGCCGCGAACCGGCTCACGCGATCCGCCGCCCGTTGTGCCTAATCCCGCGTCCCAAACCCTGTAAATTTCCGGGATTGCCCGGGTCTCGGCGCCGGTGGTGCGCCCCAGGTCCGGCCAGGACTAGACTGCGCGGCATGGTCATCGACATCGTTCACCGCCCCATCTTCCTCCATCGCCGCCGGTCAGGAGCGGGCAATGCCGTTTCGACTGCCGGCCTTCGCCAGGATCGGCGGGTGGAGCCAGGCCGCCCCTCCGATCCGGTCCTCGCTTCCGCAGCCCTCTTCTGCGGCAGGCGGCGGCGTGGGCGGTTTCCTCCGCCGGCGATTGCACCAATTGCACTGTTTTTTTTTCGCCTTGCAGTGCAATGCCGCCCTCCGGTTTGCCTTTCCAGGGCCTGCCTGCTACATGCGCGCCTCCGCCAGAGGACCTTCGAGTCGTCCGGCGGCAAATCCGTGGGAGGCAGCCATGCCGCACCACGGCTCACCGGTCCCCTCAGTTTCTGTCGGGGTCATCCATAGGAGAGACCAATGGCCAAGAAGATTCTCGGCTATATCAAACTGCAAGTTGCGGCCGGTTCGGCCACGCCTTCGCCCCCGATCGGCCCGGCTCTGGGTCAGCGCGGCGTGAACATCATGGGCTTCTGCAAGGAGTTCAACGCACGCACCGAGAAGGTGGCCAAGGGTACGCCCCTGCCGACCGTGATCACGGTCTATCAGGACAAGTCCTTCACCTTCATCACCAAGACCCCCCCGGCCACCTTCTACCTGAAGCAGGCCGCTGGCATTAAGTCGGGCTCCAAGCTCGTCGGCCGCGAACTCGCCGGCAAGGTCACGCAAGCGCAAGTGCGCGAGATCGCCGAAGCGAAGATGAAAGACCTGAACGCCAACGACATCGACGCTGCCATGCGCATCATCGAAGGTTCGGCCCGCGCGATCGGCATCGAAGTGGTGGAGGGCTAATCCATGGCTAAGCAAACCAAGGCTCAGAAAGCCCGTACCGGCGTCACCCAGGACCTGCTGTCGTTCTCGGACGCCATCAAGCTCGTCAAGGACAACGCCAAGGCCAAGTTCGACGAGTCGATCGAAATCGCCGTCAACCTGGGCGTTGACCCGCGTCACGCCGACCAACAGGTCCGCGGCGTTGTGAACCTGCCTTCGGGTACCGGCCGCGACGTTCGCGTTGCCGTCTTCGCCAAGGACGCCAAGGCTGCTGAAGCCACGGCTGCCGGCGCCGACATCGTGGGCGCAGAAGATCTGTACGAAAAGATCGCCGGCGGCTTCATGGACTTCGACCGCGTCATCGCGTCGCCGGACATGATGGCTCTGGTCGGTCGCCTCGGTAAGGTGCTGGGCCCGCGCGGCCTGATGCCGAACCCGAAGGTCGGCACCGTGACCCCGAACGTGGCGCAAGCCGTCAAGGACGCCAAGAGCGGCGCCGTTGAGTTCCGCGTCGAAAAAGCCGGTATCGCCCACGGCGGCATCGGCAAGGCCTCCTTCGATCAGGCCGCCCTGGAAGCCAACGTCAAGGCTTACGTGGACGCTCTGAACAAGGCCAAGCCGGCCGGCGCCAAGGGAACGTACGTCAAGCGTATCACCCTGTCGTCGACGATGGGCCCGGGCTTCAAGATCGATCCGGCTTCGCTGGCTTAATCTCGGACCTCAATCTGAACTGTGAAAGCGGCGGAGAGCATTCTCCGCCGCTTTTTCGTTGACCGACGATCTCTCGGGCGGCAAGGGCAGGTTTTCAGGGGGAGCCTATCCATGTCGCGACTGTTCACCGGCCTTTGTGCGGCGATTTTCCTGCTCAGCGCGCCCCTGGCGGCCCAGGCCCGTGACGAGGCGGCCGAGCGGCTGGATCTGGCCCATCGCTTCGTCGCCCTGATGCAGGCTGAGGACATGGGGGAGGCTCTCGGCCAATCCCTGGGCGGCCTGTTCCCCTCTCTAGAGGATCTGCCGCCTGCGGAGGCCCGTGCGGTTGAGGAAACCATGTCCGAGATGATGCAGGACTATATGCCCGCCCTCTTCAAGGCGATGGCGCCTGTCTATGCCGATATCTTCACCCTGGAAGAGCTTCGCGCCCTGGTCGCCTTCTATGAAAGCGATGTCGGGCGTTCGATGGTCCGCAAGAGCTACGAAGCCATGCCCCGCATCACCGCCGTGTCGCAGGAGGTCCTGCCGGCGGTCCTGGGCCGGGCTATGGACCGGCTCTGCGACCGGCTGGAATGCTCGGCGCAGCAACGGCAGGCGATGAAAGCCGAGGTCCAGGGTCTGAAGGGGCAGGCGGCGGCTGCAACGAAGTAGCCGACGCCGGCCGAACACTCAGTAGGCGGCGGTGAAGCGCTGACGGCTGTGGCGGTGCTGTTCCAGTTCATCGACCATGGCGATGGCGTAGTCGGCAAAGCTGATCTTGCTGTCGCCCTGGGCGTCAACGACCAGTCGGTCGGTCCCCAGGCGGTAGTGACCCAGGCGCGGGCCTTCCTCGATGAGGGCGGCAGGCGAGAAGAAGGTCCAGTCGATATCCTTCTCTACACGCAGGCGATCAAGGAAGGCCACGCCGCCCTCTGCGAAGCTTTTCCATTCAGCGGGGAACTCGGGCGTGTCGAGCAGGCGGACCCCCGGCGCGATCTCCAGGCTGGCGGCGCCGCCCGTGACCAGCAGGCGCGGCACGCCCGCGTCCTTGAGGGCGTTCAGCAGGGTCTCCGCCGGCACATCGAAGTGCAGGGCGCTGATAACGGCGTCCGAGCCGCGGACGAGGTCGGCAAGGGCTGCGGGGTCAGAGGCGTCGCCCGGGACGGGGATCGCGCCGCCGACATGAGGGATGGCCTCGGGCCTGCGGGCGACGGCGAGGACGGAGTGACCGCGCGCGGCCAGTTCCCGGGTGATTTCAGATCCGGCGCGACCGCTGGCGCCGAGGACTGCGACTTTCATGGTGGAGACTCCATTAGGTTACCAATGGATACCAGGTGTGCTATGGGAAGTTTCCATGCAAGAAGGCACCGAAATCTCATCTGGTCACCCGGCGGTAACCGCAGGGGTCGAATGGCGCGGCGACGTCTATGCCGCCAACTGTCCCACGCGGCTGTTGCTGGACCGCATCGCGGACAAGTGGACCGTTCTGCTGTTGACGACGCTGGCGGACGAGCCGATGCGTTTCAACGCCCTGAAGCGGCGCATCGAGGGCGTGTCGCAGAAGATGCTCAGCCAGACCTTGCGGCAGATGGAGCGGGACGGCTTGGCGACTCGTTCAGTCGAGGCGACGGTTCCGGTGTCCGTCACCTACGCTGTCACGCCGCTGGGCCTTACCCTGGTTCAGGCCTTGCAGCCCGTGATTGACTGGGCCGAAACGCGGATGCCCGAGGTGACTTTGGCTCAGGCCGGCTATGACGCCATCCGGGTCCGCTGAGCCCGGATTCTGCCGGTGAACGATTTCCGTGTTCGGACGACTTGACGGCGGGGGGGTAAATCCGGTCTTGGGGCGCAGTCGCCGCGCGCGGCCCTTTCGGAGACGACTGATGCTGCACTGGTTCCAAGCGCTGCTGCCCAAGGAAGACAACTTCTTCCGCTTGTTCGACGCCCACGCCGCCACCCTGGTGAAGGGCGCCGAGGCCCTGCGCGGGATGATGGACGGCGGCGAGGCCACGCCCGACTGGTGCCAGAAGATCGTGGATCATGAGCATGAGGCCGACGATGTCGCGCGCGAGGTCCTGTTCGCGGTGCGCCGCAGCTTCATCACCCCCTTCGACCGTTCGGACATTCGCGGCCTGACCGACTCGCTGGACGACACCATCGACCAGATGCAGAAAACGGCCAAGGTCGTCACCCTGTACGAAATGCGCGAGTTCGCCCCCAAGATGCGCGAACTGGCCGACATCGCGGTCCAGTGCGGCGTTCTGACGGCTGAGGCGGTGGCCCTTCTGCCGGCCATGCGCAAGAATCACGACCGCCTGAACGAACTGACCGAACAGATCGCTCGCCTCGAGAGCCAGAGCGACACCCTCTATGACGAGGGCATGAAGGCGCTCTATGAACTGCACCGTCACGACATGACCGGCGGCAACACGCTGTGGTTCATCATCGGCGGCGAGGTTTATGACCACCTCGAGAAAATCATCGACCGCTTTGAGGATGTGGCGAACCGCATCAACGGCGTCCTGGTCGAGCACCTGTAGGGTCCGATGGATCACGCCCTCCTGATCCTGATCTTCCTGATCGGCGTCGCTCTGCTGTTCGACTTCCTGAACGGCCTGCACGACGCGGCCAACTCCATCGCCACCATCGTCGCGACGCGGGTCCTGCCGCCGATCTACGCGGTCGGCTGGGCGGCTTTCTTCAACTTCATCGCCTTCCTCTTCTTCGGCCTGCACGTGGCCGACACGATCGGTCGAGGCATCATCTCACCCGACGTGATCTCGGATCAGGTGATCTTCGGCGCCCTGATGGGAGCCATCCTCTGGAACGTCATCACCTGGATTGCGGGCATTCCGTCGTCCAGCTCGCACGCCCTGGTCGGCGGCCTGCTGGGCGCGGGCATCGCCAAGGCGGGGACCAGCGCCGTGGTCGTCGCCGGGGTGCTGAAGACGGTGGGCGCCATCTTCATGTCGCCGGCCATCGGCTTCCTGCTGGCCCTGCTGCTGGTGCTGATCGTGTCCTGGTTGTTCGCCAAGGCCAACCCCGCCTTCGCGGACCGAATCTTCCGAGGCCTGCAGTTCGTCTCAGCCTCGGCCTATTCGCTGGGACACGGCGGGAATGACGCGCAGAAGACCATGGGGATCATCGCAATTCTTCTATATTCGCGCGGCATGCTGGGCGGCGAGTTCCATGTGCCCTTCTGGGTGGTCATCACCTGCCAGGCCATGATCGCTCTGGGCACCCTGTTCGGCGGCTGGAAGATTGTTCACACCATGGGCTCGCGCATCACCCGGCTCAGCCCGCAGCAGGGCTTCTGCGCCGAAACGGGCGGGGCCATCACCCTGTTCGCGGCGACCAGCATGGGCATTCCGGTCTCGACGACCCACACCATCACCGGCGCCATTGTCGGCGTGGGCGCGGCCAAGCGGGTGTCGGCAGTGCGCTGGAGCGTGGCGCGTAGCATCGTCACCGCTTGGTTCATCACCATGCCCGCGGCTGCGGCCATCGGCGCGATCTTCTACTTCCTCGGCGGCTTCTTCCTGACCTGATGACCGCCTCGGCCCGAACAGAGACTTCCGAGACCCGTCAGGTCGCGGCCTTGCCCTGGCGTCAGGGTGAGAACGGCGTCGAGGTGATGATGATCACCTCGCGGGAGACGCGCCGCTGGGTCATCCCCAAGGGCGGCCGCATGGTCGGCAAGACCGACCCCCAGGCGGCGGCTCAGGAGGCCTATGAAGAGGCGGGCGTCCAGGGCGAGACGCTGGACGATCCTGTGGGCCATTTCCGCTACGCCAAACGGCTGAAGTCGGGTGATACCCAGGCTTGCGTTGTCGCCGTCTATCCGCTGGAGGTTCTGATCCAACTGGGCGCCTGGCCCGAGGACCTGCAGCGCGAACGTCGCTGGATGCCGCAGACTGAGGCCGCCGCATCGGTGCATGAGCCTGATCTGGCCCGGTTGATCCGGGATTTTCGTCCCTGATCTCGGCGGCCCCGTTGATTTCGCCGTCAGGCCGTGTATAGAGCGCGGCTTCTCGCCAAGGCTTCGGCCGTGGCGGATCCTGTCCGAGAACTTCGGGACGTGGGGGCCGCCCGCGTCATAATCGTCCAGAGAGCCCTCTGGCGCCGTGGGGAGATGGGGATGCAAAGACCTTCGTCCAGCCGTTCTCGGCCGGACAGGCCACGCTTCCTTCGGACAATAAGACCGGCCTGAACGCTGTGCAGCGATGCATGGCGCTTATGCCAAATCCGTCGTCGGGAATTAGCCCGACGGCGAATACCAAAACTGGAGACCGCAATGGACCGCGCACAAAAAGCCGAGTCGATCGAATCGCTGAAGAGCGTGTTCGCCGACGCGGGCGCCGTGGTCGTGACCCACAACCTGGGTCTGACCGTTGCGGAGATGGAAGACCTGCGTGGTCGCCTTCGTAAAGAAGGCGGCGCGTTCAAGGTGGTGAAGAACCGTCTGGCGCTCAAGGCGCTGGGCGTCGAGGAAGGCAGCGCCTACCACGACATGTTCAAGGGTCCGGTGGGCATCGCCTACGCCGCTGATCCGGTCACCGCTGCGAAGGTCGCGGCTGAATTCGCCAAGGGCAACGACAAGTTCAAGCTCATCGGCGGCTTCATGGGCGACAAGGTGCTGGACGCTGCTGGCGTCGACGCCCTGTCCAAGCTGCCGTCGCTGGACCAACTGCGTGGCAAACTGATCGGCCTGCTGCAAGCCCCGGCGACCAAGGTTGCTGGCGTCCTGCAAGCACCCGCCGGCCAACTGGCTCGCGTCTTCAACGCGTACGCGACCAAAGACGCCGCCTAAGCCTCGTCATCTCTGCATATCTCTCTGAACCTCATCCTACCGAAGGAAGACTAAAATGGCTGATCTCGCCAAGATCGTTGAAGAACTGTCGGCTCTGACCGTCCTGGAAGCCGCTGAACTGTCGAAGCTGCTGGAAGACAAGTGGGGCGTTTCGGCTGCCGCACCGGTCGCCGTTGCTGCTGCTGGCGGCGCTGCTGCTCCGGCTGAAGCTGCTGAAGAGCAAACCGAGTTCACCGTTGTCCTGGTGGACGGCGGCGACAAGAAGATCAACGTGATCAAGGAAGTCCGCGGCGTCCGCACCGACCTGGGTCTGAAGGAAGCCAAGGACCTGGTCGAAGGCGCTCCGCAGAACGTCGTCGAGAACGTCTCGAAGCAAGTCGCTGAAGAGCTGAAGAAGAAGCTCGAAGAAGCCGGCGCCAAGATCCAGATCAAGTAAGATCGGATTTTGCGCTTCGGCCCTCGGGCCGAGGCTCAGACTTCAAGGAACGGGTCGGAGGGAAACCTCCGGCCCGTTTTCTTTTGCGCGAGACTGGCGGGACGGGGAGGGCGGGACCATCTGAACCCCTCACACAAGGATGCCCCCCATGAAGATCCTGATGGTCCTGACCTCCCACGACCAGCTTGGCGACACCGGCCACAAGACCGGCTTCTGGCTGGAAGAGTTCGCCGCTCCCTATTACGCGCTGAAGGACGCCGGGGCCGAGATCGTCATCGCATCGCCCAAGGGCGGGCAGCCGCCGCTCGACCCCAAGAGCGACGCTGAAGACGCCCAGAGCGACGACACCCGCCGCTTCAAGGGCGACGCAGCGGCGCAGGCTGCGCTGGCGAACACGGTCAAACTGGCCGATGTGAAGGCTCAGGATTTCGATGCCGTCTTCTACCCCGGCGGTCACGGCCCGCTGTGGGATCTGGCCAATGATCCGGCCTCCATCGGTCTGATCGAGGCCTTTGCCGCTGCGGACAAGCCGACGGGCTTCGTCTGCCACGCGCCGGGCGTGCTGAAGGACGTGAAGGGCGCGGACGGGCAGCCCCTGGTCAAGGGCCGGGCCGTTACCGGCTTCACCAATAGCGAGGAAGAGGCTGTGGGCCTGACCGAAGTCGTGCCCTTCCTGGTGGAGGACATGCTGGCCGCCAACGGCGGGCGCTACAGCAAGGGAGCCGACTGGAGTTCCTATGTCCTGACGGACGGGGCGCTGGTCACGGGGCAGAACCCGGCCTCGTCGCGGGAAGCCGCCGAAGCCCTGCTGAAGTTGCTGAAAGCCTAAGCGACAGGCGCATACGAAAACGGCCCGGGAGCGATCCCGGGCCGTTTCTGTTTCTGGCGTGGCCTAGCGGCGACGGGGGCTGAGGATGTCGCCGATGCGGTCCGGCGTGCCGGGGATACGCTCCAGGCGCGGGTAGCGCAGGCCGTCGTGGTAGTCGAAGGCCACGGTGCGGTAGCGGTCGCCGTTCTTGAGCAGGAGCGAGATCGGCGCGGTCGTGCCCTTGGCGGCGGTGACGGCGTCGCGCAGGACCTCGGCCGAGGCGGCGCGGTCGTTGACCGCGACCAGTTCCCAGCCCGGACCAATGTCCGCCTCGAAGGCGCGGCCACCCCAGCGGACGCCGGTCAGCTTGTTCGACGAGGACAGGGTGAAGCCCAGGGAATACTGGAAGTCCCTGTCCCAGCCGCTCTGGATGCGCTTCTCGGCGGCGGTCAGGCTGTCGGTGTAGGTCAGGCGGTAGCCGCCGCGCGCCAGACCGTCGAGCGGGGCCTTGGCGTCAGGGCCATTGGCGTCCAGACGGGTGCGCAGGAAGCCGGTCCAGTCGTGGGGATGGACGGCGTTAAGGGCCGCGACCACGTCCTCGAAGGTGTAGCCGCGCGGGGCCCAGGAGCCGTCGTCGCCGCCGAAGAAGCCCTTGGCGAAGTCGTCCAGCGACTTCCTGCCGTCGGTGGCCTCACGGATCAGGGTGTCGGCGTCCAGCCAGAGCAGCAGGCTTTCGCGGTAGTAGTCGCCGGTGCCGCGCATCCACGAGGAATAGGGATTGCTGGTCCGGTAGCCGAGCAGGTTGTGGTTGTTGACGTCCTGCAGCGGGCGCCATTCGCGGCCCGGCTGGTTGTCGTAGAAGGCGGCGTTCTCGGCCAGGCTGACCAGGATGTCGTCCTTGGAGGCCAGACCCGAGCGGGCGGTCAGGACGTCGCCCCAGTATTCCGTCTGGCCTTCATAGACCCACAGAAGGGTGTTCTGGGTCGGGATGTTATGGTTGGCGGTCAGTTCGTCGGCGGGGCGCTGGCGCTTGCCGTTCCAGGCGTGGACGAACTCGTGCGGCAGCAGGCCGACGGCGCCCAGGTCCTTGCCCCAGTTGGTGAAGAAGTCGGTCGGGACCGAGTTCTCGGACGAGCGGTGATGCTCCAGGCCGATGCCGCCCATCTTCGACGTGGCGGCGACCAGGAAGTCGTAGCGGTCGTAGGGGCGGGCGCCGAACAGGCGGTCGGTCTGGGTGACCAGGTTCTCGAACCAGGCGATCTGTTCGGCGGTCGGGGCGATGTTCTTGGCTGCGTCGGCCACGATGTTCAGGTGGACGGACTCGCCCCGGGGGTCGATCTCGATGCGCTGGAAATGGGCGCCGCCGAACAGGGGGCTGTCGATCAGGGAGTAGAGATCGGTGGGGCGGAAGGTGGCCACGCCGTTCTCATAGCGCTCGGTGTCCAGGGCCACGCCGTACTTCCAGCCCTCGGGCAGGCGGATCGAGGGGGCGAAGGTGATGCCGGTCGAGCGGTAGCCGGCGGGGTAGAGCAGGGCCTTTTCCCACTGGAGGTTGACCATCTCGGGCGTCATGACGACGCGCCACGTCGAGTTGTCGGGCTGGGTCAGCCACTGGAACTCGACCACGATCTCGGTCACGCCCTGCGGCACGTCGATGTGGAAGGCGTTGGGGTCGATGGTGTCGCGCAGCCAGTCGATGCGGGTTCCGCCGCCGGTTACGGTCACGCCGGAGATCAGCTGGATCGGGCCGGTGGCGGCGTGGTTGCCGGGGAGGAACTTGGGATAGAGCAGGACCAGGGGGCCAGCCGTGACCGGGATGGTCTGGCGGACGCGGACGATTTTGCGCTCAACGTCGGTGGCGTCGACCTCATACTTGATGACGCCGGGGTAGGTTTCGGCGGTCGGGGCCGGGATCGGCGGCAGGGCGCGGGGCAGGCCAAGCGGCGTGTTCTGGGGCGTCGGCGCGGCCGGCGCCTGCGGGCCGGTCCAGGCCTGCGGAGCATGAGCCAGGGCGGCGGGGGCCGCTGAGGTCAGGAGCAGGGCGAGGGCGGCGGCGGGCAGGTGTCGGGTCATCGGGTATCCAGAACTATAGACGAGGTCAGGCTTAGGCTTGGCAGGCGGCGTCAGCGACGGCGAGGCGACAGGATGTCGCCCAGCCGGTCCGGCGTGCCTTCGATCCGCTCCAGGTGCGGGTAGCGCAGGCCGTCGTGGTAGTCGAAGCGGACGGTCTTGAAGACGTCGCCGTTTTTGAGGATCAGCTCGATCGGGTCGGTCGATCCCTTGGCGGCGGTGACGGCCTCCTTGAGGGCGTCAGCCGAGGCGGCGCGGCCGCTGACGGCGACGACTTCCCAGCCCGAGGTCAGACCCTGTTCGAAGGCCGGACCGCCCCAGACGACCGAGGTGATCTTGTTCGCTTTGTTCATCATGAAGCCGAGCGAATAGGTGAAGTCGTTGCGGCCCAGCTCCTTGTAGAGGGCACCCATGTAGCCGGACGGCTCCTCCTTGAAGACCAGGCGATAGCCGCCGCGCTCGATGCCATCGAGCGGGCCGCGCGAGTTCGGGCCGACCGCGTCCAGACGCTCGCGCAGGAAGGCGGGCCAGTTGTTGGCCTGCACCCCGTTTAGGGTCGAGGTCACGGTGTCGAAGGTGTAGGGGGCCGGGTTCCAGTCGCCGTCCTCGACGCCGAAGAAGGCCTTGGCGAAGTCGTCCAGCGACTTCTTGCCGCCGGTCTGCTCGCGGATCAGGGTGTCGGCGTCCAGCCAGATGAGCGAGCCTTCGCGGTAGTAGTCCTCACTGCGCTGGTAGGAGCCCCAGGGTTGCGGGCGGCGCTGGCTGATGATGGGGTCGTTGGTGGTGTCCTGCATGGCGCGCCATTGGCGGCCCGGGATGTTCTGGAAGCTGGCGGCGGTCATGGCCAGGACGTCCAGCGCCTGTTGCTTGCTCATCAGGCCCGCGCGGGCGGTCAGGACCAGGCCCCAGTACTGCGTTTGGCCCTCATAGACCCAGAGCAGGGAGTTCTGCAGCGGCTCGTTGAGGTTGGGCGTCATCTGGTCGGCGGGGCGGCGCCACTTGCCGTTCCAGCTGTGGGTGTATTCGTGGCCCAGCAGGTCGCGGTCGGCGAGCGTGCCTTCGCGGTCGGTGAAGTATTTGGGATCGACGCTGTTTTCGGACGAGCGTTGGTGCTCCAGGCCGATGCCGCCCAGCTTGTCCGTCACGGCCACTAGGAAGTCGTAGTGGTCGAAGTGGCGGGCGCCGAACAGGCGGTCGGCCTGCTGAACCAGGTTGCGGTGGAGCTGGATATGCTCGTCGCTGGCCTCCAGCATCTTGGCCGTGTCGGCCACGACGTTGAGGCGGACCGGCGAGCGGCCGCCAGGATCGAGGTCGATCTGGCGATAGTGCTGGCCGGCAAAGACGGGGCTGTCGGCCAGATGGTCGAGGGTGATGGGGGCGAAGGTCGCCAGGCCGTTCTCGAAGCTGACGGTGTCGAGGCCGGCGCCGTAGTTCCAGCCGGCGGGCAGCTTCAGGGTCGGCTTGAAGGTGATCTGGCGCGAGTAGTAGCCCGCCGGATAGAGGAGGGCCTTCTCCCACTGGACGTTCAGCATCTCAGGCGTGACGACGACGCGGCCCTGATTGCCCTCGATCGGGGTCAGCCACTGGAAGGCGACCTCGATCTGGTTGACGCCGGCGGGGACCTCGATCTGATAGGCCCAGGGCTGGACCGTGTTGCGCACCCACTCCAGCCGCTGGCCGTTGGCGGTGAAAGTCAGCCCGCCGACGTTGGCGACGGGACCGGCGGGGCTGTGGTTGCCCGGCAGCCATTGGGGGTAGAGCAGGACCATGGGCCCGGCCTGGGTGACGGGGATGGTCTGGCGCACCTGGACCAGGCGGCGGTCGATGTCAGTGGCGTCCACGTCGATGCCGATGACGCCCGGGTAGGCGACGTCGCGCGGGGTCGGGATGGGGGCCAGGGCGACGGGCAGGGCGGGGGTACCGACCTGGGCCAGAGCGGGCGCGCCCATCGAGATCAGCAGGGCGGCGGCGCTGACGGCCAGGGCGAAACGCTTCATGGACAGGAATTCCCAAAGGGCCGCCCCAACGCGGCTCGAACTGGGCCGCAGACCACATTGCGACAGCCCCGGCGTCAAGCGAGGGAGGGCGGGATTGCACCGTGCAGCGAAAAAAACAGTGCAATTGGTGCAATGGCCGGGGCGGCCAGGCGGCTCAGGGCTTGTCCGCCGCCTGCTGGACTAGGGCGACCTGATGCTGGAGGTCCGCTAGACGGGCGCGTTCCTTTCGCTGCATCTTTTCCACGTGCAGCATGTCGGTGCGGGCGTGAGCCGCGCGGGTTTCGGGAGAAGGGCGGCTGGTGGCGGCGAGGTCGCGGTGAATGCGGGTCCAGCCGCGCGCCTCGATCATGCGGCCGGCGCGGATGGCCTGTTCGGCGTTGAGCCAGGCGACATCGGCCAGTTCGGTCGGGGTGGCGTAGGCTTCGAGCAGGACCTCGCTCGGCCCCTGAAGGTCGAAGTCGGGGTGCGGCGGCGCAGCGGGGCTGATCCGGGGCGGGCGGGCGCAGAAGCCGTCGTGGACTTCGTAGGCGGCGGGGCCTGGGGCGGCGGGCGGCCTCATGCCCTCGACGGGGGCGGGACGATCCAGTTCCTCGGCGAAGTTGCGCCAGTCGCCGGGGTCGTATTCGCGCTCATAGACGAAGGGCGCGTCCACGGGGGTTTCGATCTGGTCGGCGCGGCGCCAGCCCTCGACGCGGGCGCGATGGCGGAAGGTCGAGAGGCTGAGGCCATGGCGTTCGCACACCTCGGGGGCGCTGCCGCCCGCCAGATAGTCGGCGCGGGCCAGGGCCCAGAGTTCGCTGGAGCGGCGGGTGCGGGCCGGAGCCGGGCTTTCGGAATGAATGCTCATGTCCGAGAGGGTAGGGGCGGCGGCAGGTAGGGCGCGCTGAAAGGGCGTGGCGGGACGACGATCCCTTGTGGGGCAAGGGATTGGGCGGTTCGGGTGTGATGGCTGCACGGAGAAGGGCGGCGAGACAAGGGCGCGGTTACGCCTCGCGCGCTGATCCCGGAAACGATCTGGTTTCACCCCCATCCAACCCTCCCCCATCCAGGGGGAGGGCTTTCGTGAGGGGTTTTAGTTCGCCGGGTTCACTTCCAGCAGTTCGACGGTGAAGCGCAGGGTGGAGTTGGCGGGGATTTCCGTGCCCATCCAGCGGGGGCCGTAGGCGAGGTCGGCGGGGATGACGAACTCATAGGTCTCGCCGGTGCGCATCAGGGCGACGCCTTCGGTCCAGCCCTTGATGACGCGGTTCAGGGGGAAGCTGGTCGGCTCGTTGCGCGACCAGGAGCTGTCGAACTCGCGGCCGTCGATGAAGGTCCCGCGATAGTGGACCTTGACCGTGTCCGTCGTGGTCGGCTGGACGCCGTTGGGGTTGGCCTTGCCGACGCGGCGATACTGGAGGCCGGACGGGGTGGTGGTCCAGCCGCGCTGCTGGCCGTTCCACATCAGATAGGCGGCCTGGCCGACCTCCCAGTTTTCCTGGGTGGCGGGGCCTTGCGGGACGACCTGGGCGATGGTGGCGGGCGTCGAGGCGCAGGCCGACAGGGTCAGGGCGAGGGCGGACGCGGCGAGCGCGGGCAGGGCGATACGGTTCATACGCCCACGCTTATCACGCCGATGGAAACTGCGTCAGGGGCCTTTATTTCGCCGTCGATCCGCGTATATATGCGCGCTCCGCAGATTCCATGAATCCCGCGCGAAAGCGCCCAGGCCCGGTTTGTCGCCCTCCGACCGGTGCGCAGGCGCCGTCCCTTTCCCAAGGGGCGAGCATATCAGGCGCTCTGATCCCCAGCGGATCGAGGGTGAGCGCCGCGAGAATTAATGGTCACGGATCGCCGGATTGGCGGGCCGTGGCTGCTGCATTGACGTCGGGTCTTTATCGGCTCGCGATTGGGAAAACAGAATGGCAAACTCCACTGACGGTCTCGCCCTGGGTAAGATCGCCTCCGCCACCTCGTTCACCGGAAAGAAGCGCATTCGTCACTCGTTCGGGCGTATCCCCGAAGCGGTGAAGATGCCGAACCTGATCGAGGTTCAACGCGCTTCCTACGAGCAGTTCCTGCAGCGCGAAGTGCGCAGCGGCGTTCGCAAGGACCAGGGCATCGAGGCGGTCTTCAAGTCGGTCTTCCCGATCAAGGACTTCAACGAGCGCGCCGTTCTGGAGTACGTGTCCTACGAGTTCGAGGACCCCAAGTACGACGTCGAGGAATGCATCCAGCGCGACATGACCTATGCCGCGCCGCTGAAGGTCAAGCTGCGTCTGATCGTCTTTGAGACCGAGGAAGAAACGGGCGCCCGTTCGGTCAAGGACATCAAGGAGCAGGACGTCTACATGGGCGACATCCCGCTCATGACGGACAAGGGCACCTTCATCGTCAACGGCACCGAGCGCGTGATCGTCTCGCAGATGCACCGTTCGCCGGGCGTCTTCTTCGACCACGACAAGGGCAAGACCCACTCGTCGGGCAAGCTGCTGTTCGCCGCCCGCGTCATTCCCTACCGCGGCTCGTGGCTGGACTTCGAGTTCGACGCCAAGGACGTGGTCTTCGTTCGTATCGACCGTCGCCGCAAACTGCCGGCCACCAGCTTCCTGCTGGCCCTGGGCATGGACGGCGAGGAAATCCTCAAGACCTTCTACGAAACCGTGCCTTACGAGAAGCGCGGCGAAGGCTGGGTCACGCCCTACAAGCCGGAACGCTGGCGCGGCGTGAAGCCGGAGTTCGACCTGGTCGACGCCGACACCGGCGAAGTGGTCGCCCAGGCCGGTCAGAAGATCAGCGCCCGCGCCGCCAAGAAGCTGGCCGACGGCGGTCTGACCTCGCTGTCGCTGGCCGCTGACGCCCTGCTGACCAAGTATCTGGCCGCCGACGCCGTCAACTATGAGACCGGCGAGATCTACGCCGAGGCCGGCGACGAGCTGGACGCGGAATCGATCGCCCTGCTGGAAGAGCACGGCTTCACCACCATCGACGTGCTGGACATCGACCACGTCACGGTCGGCGCCTACATGCGCAACACCCTGCGCGTGGACAAGAACACGGGTCGTGAAGACGCCCTGTTCGACATCTATCGCGTCATGCGTCCGGGCGAGCCGCCGACCCCGGAAGCCGCCGAAGCCATGTTCAACTCGCTGTTCTTCGACAGCGAACGCTACGACCTGTCGGCCGTGGGCCGGGTCAAGATGAACATGCGTCTGGAGACCCCCGAGGTTTCCGACGAAATCCGCGTCCTGCAAAAGGACGACGTGCTGAAGGTGCTGCAGATCCTGGTCGGCCTGAAGGACGGCCGCGGCGAGATCGACGACATCGACAACCTGGGCAACCGTCGCGTGCGTTCGGTCGGCGAGCTGCTGGAAAACCAGTACCGCGTCGGTCTGCTGCGCATGGAGCGCGCCATCAAGGAGCGCATGAGCTCGGTCGATATCGACACGGTCATGCCGCACGACCTGATCAACGCCAAACCGGCTGCCGCCGCCGTGCGTGAATTCTTCGGCTCGTCGCAGCTGTCGCAGTTCATGGACCAAACCAACCCGCTGTCGGAAATCACTCACAAGCGTCGCCTTTCGGCGCTTGGCCCGGGTGGTCTGACGCGTGAGCGCGCCGGCTTTGAAGTCCGCGACGTTCACCCGACGCACTATGGCCGTATCTGCCCGATTGAAACGCCGGAAGGCCCGAACATCGGTCTGATCAACTCGCTGGCCACCCACGCGCGCGTCAACAAGTACGGCTTCATCGAGAGCCCCTACCGTCGCGTGAAGGACGGCAAGGCTACGGACGAGGTGGTCTATATCTCGGCCATGGAAGAGGCGAAGCATGTTATCGCCCAGTCCAACATCGAACTGAAAAACGGCGAGATCGTCGAGGACCTGGTCCCCGGCCGGATCAACGGTGAATCCCAGCTGCTGACCAAGGCCGACGTCGACATGATGGACGTGTCGCCGAAGCAGGTCGTTTCGGTCGCTGCGGCCCTGATCCCCTTCCTGGAAAACGACGACGCCAACCGCGCGCTGATGGGCGCCAACATGCAACGTCAGGCCGTGCCTCTGGTGCAGTCGGACGCGCCGCTGGTCGGCACCGGCATGGAAGCGGTCGTGGCCGTGGACTCCGGCGCGGTCGTGATCGCCCGTCGTGACGGCGTGGTCGAGCAGATCGACGGCACGCGTATCGTTCTGCGCGCCACCGGCGACGTGGACGCCGGTCGTTCGGGCGTCGACATCTATCGCCTGTCGAAGTTCCAGCGCTCCAACCAGTCGACCTGCATCAACCAGCGCCCGATCGTGCGCGTGGGCGATGAAGTGAAGGCCGGCGACGTGATCGCCGACGGCCCGTCGACGGACCTGGGCGAACTGGCGCTGGGCCGTAACGTTCTGGTCGCCTACATGCCCTGGAACGGCTACAACTTCGAAGACTCCATCCTGATCTCCGAGCGCATCGTGCGCGACGACATCTTCACCTCCATCCACCTCGAGGAATTCGAAGTGATGGCGCGTGATACGAAGCTTGGGCCGGAAGAAATCACCCGCGACATCCCCAACGTCGGCGAGGAAGCCCTGCGCAACCTCGACGAAGCGGGCATCGTGGCCATCGGCGCCGAAGTCCAGCCGGGCGACATCCTGTGCGGCAAGGTCACGCCGAAGGGCGAAAGCCCGATGACGCCGGAAGAGAAGCTGCTGCGCGCCATCTTCGGCGAGAAGGCTTCGGACGTCCGCGACACCAGCTTGCGTCTGCCGCCTGGCGTCGCCGGCACGGTCGTCGACGTGCGCGTCTTCAACCGTCACGGCGTCGACAAGGACGAACGCGCGGTCGCCATCGAACGCGCTGAAATCGAACGCCTCGGCAAGGACCGCGACGATGAGCTCAAGATCCTTGAGCGCAACGTCTATGGCCGCCTGAAGCCGCTGCTGCTCGGCAAGGACGCCGTCTCGGGCCCGAAGGGCATGGGGCGCGGCGAAGTGACCGAAGAGAAGCTGGCCGAAGTGTCCAAGGGCCTGTGGTGGCAGGTCGCCCTCGACGACGAGAAGGCGATGGGCGAACTCGAGGCCATGAAGAAGCAGTTCGAGGACGCTCGTAAGGCGCTCGACCGTCGCTTCGAAGACAAGGTCGAGAAGCTGCAGCGCGGCGACGAACTGCCGCCGGGCGTCATGAAGATGGTCAAGGTCTTCGTGGCCGTGAAGCGCAAGCTTCAGCCGGGCGACAAGATGGCCGGCCGTCACGGCAACAAGGGCGTCATTTCCAAGATCCTGCCGATCGAGGACATGCCGCACCTGGACGACGGCACCCACGTCGACATCGTTCTGAACCCGCTGGGCGTGCCTTCGCGCATGAACATCGGTCAGATCTTCGAAACCCACCTGGGTTGGGCCGCCGCCGGTCTCGGCAAGCAGATCAAGGGCCTGCTCGACCAGTGGATGGACGGCGGTCTGCGCGAGGCCCTGGTCACGCGTCTGACCGAGATCTACGGCGCCGACACGCCTCTGCCGGAATCGGACGAGGACCTGATCGAGCTGGCTCAGAACCTGGCCAAGGGCGTGCCCTTCGCGACCCCGGTCTTCGACGGCGCGCACATCTCGGACATCGAAGACCTGCTGGAATCGGCCGGTCTGGATCGTTCGGGTCAGTCGATCCTCTTCGACGGTCAGACGGGCGAGCAGTTCAAGCGTCCGGTCACGGTCGGCTATGTTTACATGCTGAAGCTGCACCACCTGGTCGACGACAAGATCCACGCCCGCTCCATCGGCCCGTACTCGCTCGTCACCCAGCAGCCGCTGGGCGGTAAGGCGCAGTTCGGCGGTCAGCGCTTCGGGGAAATGGAGGTCTGGGCTCTGGAAGCTTACGGCGCCGCCTACACCCTGCAGGAGATGCTGACGGTGAAGTCCGACGACGTGGCCGGCCGCACCAAGGTTTACGAGGCCATCGTCCGCGGCGACGACAGCTTCGAGGCCGGCATTCCCGAGAGCTTCAACGTGCTCATCAAGGAAATGCGCTCGCTGGGTCTGAACGTGGAGCTGGAGAACAGCTGATCGGAAACTGAAGCCCTCTCCCGCCTGGCGGGGGAGGGCGGTCCGACCGCCTCTCCTCTCTGAATGAATTTTCGCGGGGCATTCCCGCAGAAGGAAAAAAGATGAACCAGGAAGTCCTGAACATCTTCAACCCGGTCCCGGTCACGCCGACCTTCGACCAGATCAAGATCGCCCTGGCTTCGCCGGAGAAGATCCGCTCGTGGTCGTTCGGCGAGATCAAGAAGCCGGAAACCATCAACTACCGGACGTTCAAGCCCGAGCGTGACGGTCTGTTCTGCGCCCGTATCTTTGGCCCGACCAAGGACTACGAATGCCTGTGCGGCAAGTACAAGCGCATGAAGTACAAGGGCATCATCTGCGAGAAGTGCGGCGTTGAAGTCACGCTGGCTCGCGTTCGCCGCGAGCGCATGGGTCACATCGACCTGGCCGCACCGGTCGCCCACATCTGGTTCCTGAAGTCGCTGCCGTCGCGCATCTCGCTGATGCTGGACATGGCGCTGAAGGACGTGGAACGCGTCCTGTATTTCGAGAACTACATCGTCACCGAGCCGGGCCTGACCCCGCTGAAGCAGAACCAACTGCTGACGGAAGACGAGTTCTATCGCTATCAGGAAGAATACGGCGACGACGGCTTCACGGCTGAAATCGGCGCCGAGGCCGTCCGCAACCTGCTGATGGGCATCGACCTGCACGCCGAAGCCGAACGCCACCGCGGCGAGCTGGCGGACAGCCCTTCGGAAATGAAGGCCAAGAAGGCGTCCAAGCGCCTGAAGCTGATCGAGGCCTTCCTGGAATCGGGCAATAAGCCCGAGTGGATGATCCTGACCATCGTGCCGGTCATCCCGCCGGAACTGCGTCCGCTGGTGCCGCTGGACGGCGGCCGTTTCGCGACGTCGGACCTGAACGACCTCTATCGCCGGGTCATCAACCGTAACAACCGCCTGAAGCGCCTGATCGAGCTGCGCGCGCCCGACATCATCATCCGCAACGAAAAGCGGATGCTTCAAGAGTCGGTCGACGCCCTTTTCGACAACGGCCGTCGTGGTCGCGTCATCACGGGCGCCAACAAGCGTCCGTTGAAGTCGCTGGCCGACATGCTGAAGGGCAAGCAGGGCCGCTTCCGTCAGAACCTTCTGGGCAAGCGCGTCGACTACTCGGGCCGTTCGGTCATCACCGTCGGTCCCGAGCTGAAGCTGCACGAGTGCGGCCTGCCCAAGAAGATGGCGCTGGAGCTATTCAAGCCCTTCATCTATGCGCGTCTGGACGCCAAGGGCCTGTCGGGCACCGTCAAGCAGTCCAAGCGCATGGTCGAGCGCGAGCAGCCGCAGGTCTGGGACATCCTGGAAGAGGTGATCCGGGAACACCCGGTCATGCTGAACCGCGCGCCGACGCTTCACCGTCTGGGCATCCAGGCGTTCGAGCCCAAGCTGATCGAGGGTAAGGCCATCCGCCTGCACCCGCTGGTCTGCACCGCCTTCAACGCCGACTTCGACGGCGACCAGATGGCTGTTCACGTTCCGCTGTCACTGGAAGCGCAACTCGAAGCGCGCGTCCTGATGATGTCGACGAACAACATCCTGTCGCCGGCCAACGGCAAGCCGATCATCGTGCCGTCGCAGGACATCGTCCTGGGTCTGTACTACCTGTCGCTGGTCAAGGACGGTCAGCCGGGCGAAGGCAAGCTCTTCGCCAACATGGGTGAGATCGACGCGGCCCTGGACGCCAAGGTCGTCGGCCTGCACACCAAGATCAAGGCGCGCTGGACCGAGATGAACGCTGCGGGCGAAGAGATCACCAAGGTGATCGACACGACCCCTGGCCGGATGAAGCTGGGCGCGCTGCTGCCGCTCAACGCCAACATCGGCTATCGCCTGCTCGAGAAGAACCTGACCAAGAAGGAAATCGGTAACCTGATCGATCAGGTTTATCGTCACTGTGGTCAGAAGGCGACGGTCATCTTCGCCGACCAGATGATGCAGCTGGGCTTCCGTGAAGCCGCCAAGGCCGGCATTTCCGTGGGCAAGGACGACATCGTCATCCCTGCCAAGAAGGAGCAGATGGTCGCGGAAACGCGTACCCAGGTTGAAGAGTACGAGCAGCAATACGCTGACGGTCTGATCACCAAGGGTGAGAAGTACAACAAGGTCGTCGACGCCTGGGCCAAGGCCACGGACAAGATCGCTGACGAGATGATGGGCGAAATCGCCCAGCCTCGCGTCCTGATCAAGGGCCAGGAGCCGGACATCAACTCCGTCTTCATGATGGCCAACTCCGGCGCCCGTGGTTCGCAGGCCCAGATGAAGCAGTTGGGCGGCATGCGCGGCCTGATGGCCAAGCCCTCGGGCGAGATCATCGAGACGCCGATCATCTCCAACTTCAAGGAAGGTCTGACCGTCCTTGAATACTTCAACTCGACCCACGGTGCCCGTAAGGGTCTGGCCGACACCGCGCTGAAGACCGCCAACTCGGGTTATCTGACCCGTCGTCTGGTGGACGTGGCGCAGGACTCGATCGTCACCGAAGAAGACTGCGGTTCGACGCGCGGCATCACCCTGCGCGCTGTGGTCGAAGGCGGCGACGTGCTGGTCTCGCTGGGCCAACGGGTCCTGGGTCGCTATGCGGCCGAGGACATCAAGGAGCCGGGCGGCGACAAGGTCCTCTTCCCTGCAGACACCTACCTGCAGGAAGAAGAGATCGAAGTCATCGACGCGGCCGGCGTCCAGTCGATCAAGGTCCGTTCGGCCCTGACCTGTGAGGCCGAAGCCGGCATCTGCGGCATGTGCTACGGTCGTGACCTGGCGCGCGGCACCAACGTCAACATCGGCGAAGCGGTCGGCGTCATCGCCGCCCAGTCGATCGGCGAGCCGGGCACCCAGCTGACGATGCGTACCTTCCACATCGGCGGTACGGCCCAGGTGGCGGAAACCTCGTTCTACGAGGCGACCAACGCCGGTAAGGCCAAGATCGTCGGCCCGACCGTTACGGCGGCGCACGGCGACCTGGTGGCCATGAGCCGCAACGTCGTCGTCACCATCGTCGTCGATGGCAAGGACCGCGAGACCCACAAGGTCCCGTACGGCGCCCGTCTGCGCGTCAAGGAAGGCGCCGATGTCGCCAAGGGCCAACGTCTGGCGGAGTGGGACCCCTACACCACGCCGATCCTGACGGAAGTCGGCGGCGTGATCCGCTTCGAAGATCTGGTCGAGGGCCTGTCGGTCCGTGAAGAAACCGATGAAGCGACGGGCATCGCCCAGCGCGTGGTTTCCGACTGGCGCGCCAGCCCCCGCGGTTCGGACCTGCGTCCGGCCATGGGCGTGACCTTGGGCGACACCTACGCCAAGCTGGCCTCGGGCTCTGACGCCCGCTACCTGCTGCCTGTGGGCGCCGTTCTGTCCGTGTCGAACGGCGACGAGGTCAAGCCGGGCGAGATCATCGCCCGTGTTCCGACCGAAGGCGCCAAGACCCGCGACATCACCGGCGGTCTGCCGCGCGTCGCCGAACTGTTCGAAGCCCGCCGTCCGAAGGACTGCGCCGTCATCGCCGAGATGGACGGTCGCGTTGAGTTCGGTCGTGACTACAAGAACAAGCGCCGCATCAAGATCACGCCCGAGGTTAACGCCGACGGCGAGCAGGGCGAGGCGGTTGAGTTCCTGATCCCGAAGGGCAAGCACATATCCGTCCACGACGGCGATCTGATCCAGAAGGGCGACTACATCATCGACGGCAACCCGGATCCGCACGACCTGCTGCGTATTCAGGGCGTCGAGGCGCTGGCCGAGTATCTGGTGAACGAAGTGCAGGAGGTCTATCGACTGCAAGGCGTGCCGATCAACGACAAGCACATCGAAGTCATCGTCCGTCAGATGCTGCAGAAGGTGGAAGTCCTGGATTCGGGTGAAACCACCCTGATCCGCGGCGACACCGTCGAAGTGGCTGAAGCCGCCCTGGAGAACGCCAAGGTCGAGAAGCGCGGCGGTCGTCTGGCCACCACGCAGCCCGTCCTGCTGGGCATCACCAAGGCGTCGCTGCAAACCCGCAGCTTCATCTCGGCGGCGTCCTTCCAGGAGACCACCCGCGTCCTCACCGACGCCTCGGTCCACGGCAAGAAGGACATGCTGGAAGGCCTGAAGGAAAACGTCATCGTCGGCCGCCTGATCCCGGCGGGCACGGGCGCCTATCTGCGCTCGCTGCAGAAGCTGGCGAACGAGCGCGACGCGGAACTGACCCAGGCCCGCGAAGACGCCATCGAGCCGCTGCCGGCCGACCTGGCGCTGGAGCTGGAAAAGTCGGAAGGCTGATCCATTTTCGGAACTGAAGACTGAAGAGGGCGGCGCTGGCGACAGCGCCGCTCTTTTTTTGTTGGGCCTACCGCCCTTCGGGCTACTTGAGGCTCGCTTTTCTTGGGCCTACCGCGCTTCGCGCTACTTGAGGCCGAGGTCGGGCCTAGCGCGCCTCGGGCTGCCTGGCGCCCAGAGGAAAGTCAGGGGCGAGGTTCGGGCAACTTGTTGCTGTCTTGCTGGACGTTGGTCGTGGCCCCCTGGCGCATCGACGGGTCGAGATGGGCGCCGGCGCAGCCTGCGCCGAAGTTGGAGCCGGGGCAGTCCTGCGGCGGCATGACGCCGACGCCGCCGGAGAGGGGGCGGCGCTGGGCCTCGTAGCGTTGCATCTCGCGGGTGCCTTCGCGAGCGAAGCGGGCGTCCCGCTCGGCATTGCCGCTGCCGGTGATAGGGCCGCGGGCGGCGCCTTCGGCGGCGCGGGCGTTGAAGCGATCGTCGCAGACAGCTTGCTCGCCGGGACGCAGGACTCGCGTGGAGGGACAACCCGCCGGCGAGGTGCGCAGGGCGCGAGCGTTGCGCCCGGCCTGTCCTTCGGGCGCGACGCGCCAGGCGTCGGAGACGCCGTCGACACCCGAAGCCGCCGCCGACGGCGCGCCCGGCGCCGGATTGGCCAGACGCGGGGCTGGGGCGGCGGGAAGACCGTCACGCGCTTCGTCTTCGTCCTTCTTGCGCGCGCGTATCGGCAGAGCAGGGGCGGGCGTGGGCGCCGCGCGCTCTGCGGCGGCGGCGGCGGCGGCGGGTGGGGGGGCAGGCAGGGGAGCCGGGACAGGCGCGGGCGCGCGTTGGGGCGCCGGCACGGGCGCCGGGGGCGCAACGGCCACGCTCTTTGGCGCGGGTTGGGGCGCCGGCTGAGGCGCCGGCCGGGGCGCCGGTTGCGGCGTGGGGGGCGATAGCGGCAAGGGCGCGACCGCCGGGGTCGGCCGCTCGGGCTGAGGCTCCGGGATGGCGAGTTCGGGTGTCGGCAGAGGCAGGGGTCTGGGCGTCGAAACCGGCGGGCGGGGCAGGGGCGGCAGGGGCGGGCGCTCGATCTCCAGCTGGATGATGGGCGGCGGCGACGGCGACGACGGGGCGGGATGATCCTCGCTGGACGCCAGCAGGATCATGGCGCCCAGAACAATCGTGTGCAGAAGCGTCGAGGCCCCCGCCATCAGGGCGCGCCGCACGCCGGGACGCAGACGCCGCGTCGGCGCGCGGGCCAGAACTGCAAGGCTCATAGCGGCTCCCCAATGGTCGTTGAGCATGATGCCAAGGCAAGCATGGCCATATAGAGACGAGTTTGCGTGATCAGGGAATGGCGAAAGCGCGGGCCGCCAACACGCCGGGGGCAAGCGGCCGGCCGAGGCGAGGGCGGGTGAATCACTTGACGCCTTGGCCTATCCCGCGTACATCGCGCGCACTTTCGAGACGTGGGCGGTTCGCCGTCTGTCGAGATCGTGACAATTGAACGGACGGGCTGTGCCCGCCGGAACGCCCAAAGCGCGCGTTCCGGCTTTTTCGTTTGGCTGTTCCGGTTTGCTCGAGATCAAAACCCGGGCGTCGCTTCGGCGAGGTCCAAAAGAAGGCTCATGAGGCGCCCCGGCCGACAGGCACACGCCTCCACATCGAAAAGAGACAAATCGTATGCCTACGATCAACCAGCTGATCCGCAAGCCGCGCAAGCCCAAGCCCACCCGTAACAAGGTCCCGGCTCTGGAAGGTTCGCCCCAGCGTCGCGGCGTTTGCACCCGCGTTTACACCACGACCCCGAAGAAGCCGAACTCGGCTCTGCGTAAGGTCGCCAAGGTCCGCCTGGCCAAGAACGGCTACGAAGCCGTTTGCTACATCCCCGGCGAAGGTCACAACCTGCAAGAGCACTCGGTTGTTCTGATCCGCGGCGGTCGCGTGAAGGACTTGCCCGGCGTGCGTTACCACATCCTGCGCGGCGTGCTCGATACGCAAGGCGTCAAGGACCGCAAGCAGCGTCGTTCGCACTACGGCGCCAAGCGTCCGAAGTAAGCGAACCGTTTTCAGACCTGCTGGTCTGGACCCTCAGAGATTTTCCCGGCGTCAGCCGGGCACTGCAAGGAATAACCTATGTCGCGTCGTCACCGCGCCCAGAAGCGTGAAGTTCTGCCGGATCCCAAGTTCGGGGACCTGGTGGTCACCAAGTTCATGAACTACGTCATGTACGAAGGTAAGAAGGCCGTCGCCGAAAACATCGTCTATGGCGCGTTCGACATCCTGGCCGAGAAGAAGAAAGACCACACCGCGGTCGAGACCTTCCACACGGCTCTGGACAACGTCGCTCCGTCGGTCGAAGTCCGTTCGCGTCGCGTCGGCGGCGCCACCTACCAGGTGCCGGTCGAAGTCCGTCCGGACCGTCGCCGCGCCCTGGCTATCCGCTGGCTCGTGAACGCTGCGCGCAAGCGCGGTGAAAACACCATGACGGAAAAGCTGGCTGCTGAACTGCTGGACGCCTCGAACAACCGCGGCACCGCGGTCAAGAAGCGCGAAGACACCCACAAGATGGCCGAAGCCAACCGCGCCTTCAGCCACTACCGCTGGTAAGCGTCTTCAAAGCGCCATCAGGCGCGCTTATCTGAGACTATCAAGCGCGGGCGGTTTGAGCTAAATCGCCCGCGCTGTCTTATCCGATATCACCTTGGGCGCCCGTCGCGTCCGCGAAGCACCCCGAAGGCACCTCCTATGCCCCGCACGCATAACATCGAAGACTACCGCAACTTCGGCATCATGGCCCACATCGACGCGGGCAAGACGACGACGACCGAGCGGATCCTGTTCTACACGGGCCGTAACCACAAGATGGGCGAGACCCACGACGGCGCCTCCACCATGGACTGGATGGACCAGGAGCAGGAACGCGGCATCACCATCACGTCGGCCGCGACGACCGCCTTCTGGAAAGGCAAACGCCTCAACATCATCGACACCCCCGGCCACGTGGACTTCACCATTGAAGTCGAGCGTTCGCTGCGCGTCCTCGACGGCGCCGTGACGGTGCTGGACGGCAACGCCGGCGTTGAGCCGCAGACGGAAACCGTCTGGCGCCAGGCCGACAAGTACCGCGTGCCGCGCATCGTCTTCGTCAACAAGATGGACAAGATCGGCGCGGACTTCGCCGCTTCGGTGCAATCGATCCGCGACCGCCTGGGCGCCAAGGCCGTGCCGATCCAACTGCCGATCGGCGCTGAAAACCTGCTGAAGGGCGTCGTCGACCTGGTCGAGATGAAGGCCTACGTCTGGGAGACCGACACTGTCGGCGCCGACGCCGACATCCGCGACATCCCGGCCGACATGGCTGACGAAGCCGCCGCCGCTCGCCAGTACCTGATCGACAACGCCGTCGAGCTCGACGACGACGCCATGGAAGCCTACCTGGGCGGCGAAGAGCCCTCGGTCGAAGTGCTGAAGAAGTGCATCCGCAAGGCTGTTCTGACCGGCGCCTTCTACCCGATCCTCGGCGGCTCGGCCTTCAAGAACAAGGGCGTTCAGCCGCTGCTCGACGCCGTCATCGACTACCTGCCGTCGCCGACCGACATTCCGGCCACGCCGGGCATCGACTACCGCACCGAAGAGCCGGTCACCCGCAAGGCCTCGGACGAAGAGCCCCTGTCGGTTCTGGCGTTCAAGATCATGGACGACCCCTTCGTCGGCTCGCTGACCTTCTGCCGCCTGTACTCGGGCAAGATGGAAACCGGCATGTCGCTGCTGAACTCGTCGCGTGACAAGAAAGAGCGCGTCGGCCGCATGCTGCAGATGCACTCGAACAACCGCGAGGACATCAAGGAAGCCTACGCCGGCGACATCGTCGCCCTGGCCGGCCTGAAGGAAACCCGCACCGGCGACACCCTGTGCGATCCGATCAAGTCGCCCATCATCCTCGAGAAGATGGAATTCCCGGCGCCCGTGATCGAAATCTCGGTCGAACCCAAGACCAAGGCCGACCAGGAGAAGCTGGGCGTCGCCCTGGCCAAGCTGGCTTCGGAAGATCCGTCCTTCACCGTCTCGACCGACCACGAGTCGGGCCAGACGATCCTGAAGGGCATGGGCGAGCTGCACCTGGACATCAAGGTCGACATCCTGAAGCGCACCTACAAGGTGGAAGCCAACATCGGCGCGCCGCAGGTGGCCTACCGTGAATCCCTGGGCCGCAAGGTCGACATCGACTACACGCACAAGAAGCAGACCGGCGGTACGGGCCAGTTCGCCCGCGTCATGATCACCTTCGAGCCGGGTGAAGCCGGTTCGGGCTTCGTGTTCGAGAACGCCATCGTCGGCGGTGCGGTGCCCAAGGAGTACATCCCGGGCGTCGAGAAGGGCCTGGAATCGGCCAAGGAAAACGGCCTGCTGGCCGGCTTCCCGATGATCGATTTCAAGGCGACCCTGACGGACGGCAAGTATCACGACGTCGACTCCAGCGTGCTGGCGTTCGAAATCGCTTCGCGCGCCGCCTTCCGTGAACTGAAGGAAAAGGGTTCGCCCAAGCTGCTCGAGCCGATCATGGCGGTCGAGGTCGTGACCCCCGAGGAATACCTGGGTTCGGTCATCGGCGACCTGAACGGCCGTCGCGGCATGATCCAGGGTCAGGACATGCGCGGCAACGCCATCGTCATCAACGCCTTCGTTCCGCTGGCGAACATGTTCGGCTACGTGAACACCCTGCGGGGCATGTCGCAAGGCCGCGCCCAGTTCACCATGCAATACGACCACTACGAGCCGGTGCCGCAACACGTCGCCGACGAAGTGATCAAGAAGTACGCCTAACAACTTCGCTGTCCCGCCCTATATGGACGGGCGCACTTGAAACCCGGGCGGTTTGCGCGCAGACCGCCCGCCTCATCCCCAAACCAATAGGACCCCCGGTTCGGGGACCCAGGAGCTAGAGAATGGCCAAGGAAAAGTTCGAACGCACGAAGCCGCACTGCAACATCGGCACGATTGGTCACGTTGACCACGGCAAGACGACGTTGACGGCTGCGATCACGATGACGCTGGCGAAGGCCGGCGGCGCGAAGGCGATGAACTACGCCGACATCGACGCGGCCCCGGAAGAAAAGGCCCGCGGCATCACGATCAACACGGCTCACGTCGAGTATGAGACGGAAAACCGTCACTACGCGCACGTCGACTGCCCCGGCCACGCCGACTACGTGAAGAACATGATCACGGGCGCCGCTCAGATGGACGGCGCGATCCTGGTGGTTTCGGCCGCTGACGGTCCGATGCCGCAGACGCGCGAGCACATCCTGCTGGCCCGTCAGGTCGGCGTGCCGGCTCTGGTCGTGTTCATGAACAAGGTCGACCTGGTCGACGACGCCGAGCTGCTCGAGCTGGTGGAAATGGAAGTGCGCGAGCTGCTCTCGTCCTACCAGTTCCCGGGCGACGACATCCCGGTGACCATGGGTTCGGCCAAGGCCGCGACCGACGGCGTGAACCCGGAAATCGGCGAGCAGCAAGTGCTGAAGCTGATGGAAACCGTCGACGCCTACATCCCGCAGCCGGAACGTCCGGTCGACCTGCCCTTCCTGATGCCGGTCGAAGACGTCTTCTCGATCTCGGGCCGCGGCACCGTGGTCACGGGTCGCGTCGAAAAGGGCATCGTCAAGGTCGGTGAAGAAGTCGAAATCGTCGGCATCCGTCCGGTCCAGAAGACGACCTGCACGGGCGTTGAAATGTTCCGCAAGCTGCTGGACCAGGGTCAAGCCGGCGACAACGTGGGCGTGCTGCTGCGCGGCACCAAGCGTGAAGACGTCGAGCGCGGCCAGGTGCTGTGCAAGCCGGGTTCGATCACCCCGCACACCAAGTTCATGGCTGAAGCCTATATCCTGACCAAGGAAGAAGGCGGCCGTCACACGCCGTTCTTCACGAACTATCGCCCGCAGTTCTACTTCCGCACGACGGATGTGACCGGCATCGTTCACCTGAAGGAAGGCGTCGAGATGATCATGCCCGGCGACAACGCCGAGCTGAGCGTCGAACTGATCACCCCGATCGCCATGGATCAGGGCCTGCGCTTCGCCATCCGTGAAGGCGGCCGCACCGTCGGCGCCGGCGTCGTCGCCAAGATCATCGCCTAAGCGATCGATCCGGGTCTTCGGGCCCGAACCGTACAGGCCAGGCCGCCCGCAAGGGCGGCGGGCCGAGTATAGAGTAAGCGTAACAGAGCGGCCCCCGGAGCGATCCGGGGGCCGTTTCTGCGTCAGGTCTCAAGCAGCCCGAACGGGCGGTAGGCCGCCAAAAATGTCGCGGCCCCCGGAGCGATCCGGGGGCCGTTTCTGCTTCAAGGGTTGGGACGACCGGTCGCGGGATCCGTGTCGGTCTTGCCGGAGTTGCTGGACCCCTTGGCGCCGTCCGGCTCGGTAGCGGGTCTTGGGGGATGACCGGGGCTATCCGGCTTGAGGTTTTCGTTCTCGACCTGGCGGTCATCTGGGCGAGGGTCAGGCATGGCGGGTCCCTTGTTGAGACAAGCGCAACGCTCCGGACGAGGGGATGCTCCATCGAAGCGCTCATCGGGGTCTTAAACCGTGTCTAAACGGAGCTGATCTAGAAACCGCGGGCGGAACGGAACTTGCTCGCGGCGCCGCTGAAGAAGGAGAGCTCATGCCCGGCGTGCTCACGATTGAAATCCGCGACCTGGAAGGTCTGGACGCCGCCGAATGCGCACAGTGGAACGGCTGGGCCGCTTCGGACCCGGATCTGGGCAGCCCCTATTTCCGCGTGGAGTTCGCCCGGATCGCGGCCCGGGCCAGTCCGGACTGCGCCTTGGCTGTATTCAGGCGAGGCGGGGAAGTCGTCGGCTACTTCCCGTATCAACGGCGGGGCAGAGCGATCCTGCCGGTCGCGGCGCCGATGAACGACTATCACGGGGTGATCGGGCCCAGGAGCGGCCGCCCGACGCTGGCGGAGGCGGCGCGCCTCCTGGGCGGAACGCGGTTCAGCGTCAATGGCTGGGTAGGCGAGGCTTCGGGCGAGGTGGTCAGCGAGAGCTTTCGCACCACGATCCCGAACGAGGGCGGCTATGACGCGTGGTACGCCGCCCGTCGTCAGGCCTTCGGCAAATACTTCAAGGACAAGGAGCGAGCGCGGCGCAGCATGGAGGCGGAGTTTGGCCCCGTGGACGTGCAAATCGGCCTGCGCGACCACGCCCTGCTGGACCAGTTGATCGCGTTGAAGCGGGAACAGTATCGGCGAACGGGACGCCATGACGTCTTCGCCTGCGGCTGGACCCGCGATCTGCTGCACGCCCTGATGGCGCATGAGCAGGATGACTTCGGGGCGTCGCTGGCGGTGCTACGCGCCGGCGGGCAGGTCGCGGCCATGGAGTATTCGCTGCACGCCGGCCGAAGGTTCCACTTCTGGTTTCCGGCCTATGTGACGTCGATGGCCCGATGTTCGCCCGGCATCATGCTGAGCATGGAGACGATCCGGCTGGGCGCGGCGCAGGGCTATCGCGACTTCGATTACGGTTTTGGCGGCGAGACCTACAAGCGCTACTTCTGCGACACGGTTCAGCCCGTGGCCGAGGCGGTCATTCTGAAGCCGGGCCTGTCGGCGACGCTGGGCGGGGCCGGCGCCGCCCTGTTGACGAGGGCGGGCGGCGAGCGGCTGGTTGACAGCGTGCGGCGGCGCTGGAACGTCATCGAGGCCTGCGAAACGAGCGCCGCGGGCCGACTTAAGGGGGCGGGCCTGGCCGCGCGCGCCGTCCTGGCCAGAGCCGCAGGACGTGCGAAGGCCGCAGCCTGATGAAGGAGCTGACCATGTCTGATCGCCGCACCCGTTATCCCGGCCCGATCGCCGAGGCGGGGGTTCACCCGCACAGCCTGATCGACCAGGGCTTTGCGGAGGACGCCGCGCTGGCGGCCTTGCTGGACCGCTACCCGGCGGACCTGTTCGACATCAACCTCTATGACTACGACGACGAGGGGCAGGTTTCGCTGCGCACCGGCGCGCGGGGGCGGCTGGACGGCGGGCGACTGCTGGAGGCGATCCAGCAGGGGCGGCTGTGGGTCAATTTGCGCGGGCTCGAGACGGGCTGGCCCGAGTTGTGGGCGGCGGCGATGGCCGAGTACCGCCAGATCCAGCAGACCTATCCCGGGCTGAAGGCGGTGAAGAACGCCGGCCAGCTGATCCTGTCGTCACCCAAGGCGCGCGTGCCCTATCATTTCGACGCGGCGGGCGTGGTGCTGTTCCACCTGCGCGGGCGCAAGCGGATCTTCGTCTATCCCGGCGATGAGGCGCATCTGCCCGAGCGGAACATGGAGCAGGTGGTGGCGCGCCAGACGACCGAGGAACTGCCCTATAGCCTGGCCTTCGAGGCCGATGCCCAGGTCATTGATCTGGAGCCGGGACAGGCCCTGACCTGGCCGCTTTACGCGCCGCACCGGGTGGAGAACCTGGACCGGTTCTGCGTCTCCCTGTCGATGGACTTCCAGACCTGGCCGTCGCGGTTCCGCAACGGCGCCCTCTACGTCAACGCCGTGGCGCGCAGTCGGGGCGGCGCGCCGCGTCAGACCGACCAGATGGGACAGGGCGAGTTGGCGTTGCGCTGGGCGGCGTCGCTGGGCTTGAAGCGCGCAGGCGCGCTGAAGAGCCGCATCGCTCATTTCGAGCGTGACTTCACACCCGAGGTCGGAGCAGCGGACGGGGCGGGCGTGCTGAATCGCTGACGGTGAAGCCCATTTCTTACAATGACTTCATGACCTCGATTTAAAATGACTTGGAGACCGCGCGGGGTCACCTTGACGGCAGATCAGGAGAGGGACACCGCCATGAAGATCGCCATTTACGCCGCCGCCGCCGCCGCCGTCCTGGCCGCATGCGCGGCCGCCCAGCCCGCCGCCGCGCAGGAAGCGGAAATCCGCAATGCGGTGGCCCGCGTCATCGTCATTCCCGAGGACCGCGCCGACATCGCGGTCGAGATCACGCCCGGCTCGGCCGACCTGCCGCAACTGACGGTCGAGCGTCGGGGCGACAAGGTGCGGATCGACGGCGGCCTGGGGCGCCGCCGCAGCATGCTGCAGTTCAGCAACGACAGTATCCGTGAGTGCAATAGCGGGCGGGCCGATGCGCGACAGCCTGGCGAGGGCGCCACGGTCGTGCTGGCCGGCAAGGGAAGGATCCGTCTGGAAGATGCGCCCCTGGTGGTGCTGCGGACGCCGCGGGACGTGGATGTGAGCTCGGGCAGCGGCGTCTATGGCGCCGTGGGGCGCGGCGCGCGTTCGGTGGATCTGGGCGCCGGCGGGTGCGGCAACTGGACGGTGGCCAATGTCGATGGTCGCCTGGAGATCGGGGTGGGCGGCTCGGGCGCTGTGCGGGCGGGCACATCGCGGTCCCTGGAGGCCTCGGTCGGCGGTTCGGGGTCCGTCTTTGCGGGGAACACCGGCGATCTGGAAGCCAATGTCGGCGGTTCGGGCAGCATCATCGTGGCGGGTGTCAACGGTCCGGCCGAAGTCTCCATCGGCGGCTCTGGCGACGTGACGATCCGCGGCGGACGGGCCTCCAGCCTGGAGGTCGCCATCGCGGGATCAGGCAATGTCCGCTTTGACGGCACGGCGGCGAGCCTGGAGGCGTCGATCGCCGGTTCGGGCGACGTGCGCGTCGCGGAAGTGACGGGGCCGGTGTCGCGATCGATCGTGGGTTCCGGCGAGGTGCGCATCGGACGCTGATCCGACAGCGCCAGCCGCAGAGGAGGCCCGGGAGCGTGGAACCCCCCGGGCCTTTTTCATGCATGGGACCCCGGTTGGCCTTCAGGCAGAAAAAAGCCCCGGCGGATCGCTTCGCCGGGGCTTCACATCGAAGGCTGATGGAGCCTTAGATGATGCTGGTGAAGATTGCAGCGGGCGTGCGCGTGGCGCGGCTGATGTTGGCGCCGGCGCGGTCCTGATCCTGCAGCGAGCCGCCGAAGTTGTAGCGGAAGCCGATCTTGAAGGTGTCAACGTCGAGGTCGATGTCGTCATACGACGTCGTCTCGTAACGGCCGAAGACGCTGTAGGGGGTGGCGGCGATGCGGTATTCGGCGCCAGCGCCATAGGTCCAGCTGTCGAGAGATTCGCTGGCGCCCAGGAAGTCCTTGACGGTGGAGTAGCCGGCGCCGGCGTTCAGGCGGAGGGCAGGCATGGGGTAGAAGGCGGCGTCGGCGCCGATGTTCCAGGCCTGGGCTTGCAGGAAGTCGCTGTAGCCGATCGAGCCGGTCAGGGTGGCGCGCTCGAAGGTCTTCTGACCTTCGACGCCGACGGTGACGACGTCAAACATCTCGTTATTCTGGAAGGCGGCGAAACCGCCGACGCGAACGCCGTTGAAGACCTTGCTGACGTGGGCGGCGGCCGAGGTTGTGGTGTCGCCGACCGGGGTTTCGGTGTCGGAGTAGGTCAGCGCGCCGTCGAAGGTGACGGTCCAGTCGCCGAACGCCGAGGTGGCGACGGAGCCGTCGATGACAGCACCGTCGGACTCGAAGCCGTCAAAGTCCGAGTTGACGTAGGAGATGCCGGCCGATCCAACGGCGTCTTGAGCCAAGGCGGGAGCGGCGATCAGGGTCGCGGCGGCGACCGTGGCGAGGAGAGCGATTTTCACGAGAGTATCCTTGTTTTTATCCGGTGCCGAAGCGTCGGGGCGCGGGAGATAGCAATGTATGGTCAAGCTTGTCGGCAGTAATCGGCGGGCGCTGTGCGAAACGATGGTTTCTGTGTCGTTCCTGCAACTTAGGTGTGCGTGATTGGCCACAAAAAAAGCCCCGGCGGATGGTTCCGCCGGGGCTTCTCGTTTCCGACCAGAGGCCGGAGCTGTCTGAGGCTTAGCGGCTCAGGACGCTCGGCAGACCAGCCAGGGTGCGGCCCAGGTTGGCGCCGGCGCGGTCCAGCGACTGCAGGGTGCCGCCGAAGTTGTAGCGAGCGCCGATCATGAAGGTGTCCGAGTCGACGTCGACGTTGGCGATGTCGAGCGTGGCGCGTTGAGCCGTGCCATAGACGCTGAACGGGCTGTTGGCGAACTGGTACTCGGCGCCCACGCCGTAGGCCCAGGCGTCAACGTCGCCCAGGTCGGTGTCGACGTTGTTGTACGACACGCCGGCGTTCAGGCGCAGCGACGGGTTGACGTAGTAGGCGGCGTCGCCGCCGAAGGTCCAGACGTCGCCCAGGTTGGCGTCCGTGTAGGCGACCAGGCCGGTCAGGGTTGCGGAAGCCAGGTACTTCTGGACTTCAGCGCCGACCGTGAAGGTGTTCTCGCCGCCGATGTCCGAGACGCCGACGAAGCCGCCAGCGCGCAGGTCGGCGCCGAAGGTCTTGGTCAGGTGCGCAGCGGCCGAGGCGGCGGTGTCGTCGCCGAAGTCGCTGTCAGCGTAGTTGACGTCGCCGTTGACGGTCACGGTCCATTCCGGGGCGACCTTGAAGGCGCCGACGCCGTTCAGGTTTGCGCCGTCGGTCTTGAAGCCTTCGGTGTCGGTGTGGACGTAGGAGATGCCGGCCGAGCCGACAGCGTCTTGAGCGAAGGCGGGGGCGGCGATCAGGGTCGCGGCGGCGACCGAGGCGAGGAAGACGGTTTTCATTGTGATTATCCTTTTTATGCGCCGACGGGTTCGCACCACGACGACGACGCCGAGATAGGCCCGCAATGCGCGCTTCGCTGTAATGAACTTGTCATCTTGCGGCGGTTTGAGGCCGATGTTGCCTAAGTGTGACGCATTGCGGCACGTTTGCGTCACCACCTGGCGCGGGAATGCGGCAGAGCCTTAACGACCCTGTCATGTGGCCCCGCTTTGGCCTCAGGTGTTAAAGCCGGCGCGAGAATCGACGATCCGACGCCCCTATATAAAGAGGGAAGGGCGGGGTGGTTCTAGGCCCCGTCGGAGGCGCCGAGCGAGACCAGAGGCGAGCGTCGCCGAAAGTCTCAAACCCCCGCCACGCGGCGGTTTCCGCGCTTGACGAAAAAGGAATCGACGGGCATAAGCACGCTTCTTGTTGGACCGGCTGTGCACTTCCGGGTGCAGACGCGGTTCGCAGGGACGACCTAAGTTACTGTTCTTTGCAGCATTCTTGGGACTTCAATGGCCTTCGCGGGTAACTGCGTGGGCCAATCGTTTTTGCGGATTTGCGTTCCTTGGGGCTCTGCCCGAGGCTTCGGTCTTTGAAATGGTTCACAGGGACGCGGTTCCGACCGCTTGGGAATAACAACCGATATGGATCAAAGCATCCGCATCAGGCTCAAGGCCTTCGATCATCGCGTCCTCGACTTTTCGACGCGCGAGATCGTCAACACCGCTAAGCGCACCGGGGCGACCGTTCGTGGTCCGATCCCGCTGCCGACCCTGATCGAAAAGTTCACCGTGAACCGCTCGCCGCACGTCGATAAGAAGTCGCGCGAGCAGTTTGAAATCCGCACGCACAAACGCGTGCTCGACATCATCGATCCCACCCCGCAAACCGTGGACGCGCTCATGAAGCTCGACCTGTCGGCCGGTGTGGACGTCGAGATCAAGATTTAAGAAAGAAAGAGGCGGGATCCGACATGCGTACGGGCGTGATCGCCAAGAAACTGGGAATGACGCGCGTCTTCGCTGAAGACGGCGCACATATTCCGGTCACGGTTCTGCAGCTTGATGGCTGTCAGGTCGTGGGTCAGCGCACTCAAGAGCGGGACGGCTACGTCGCCCTGCAACTGGGCGCCGGAACCAAGAAGGCAAAAAACACCAACAAGGCTCAGCGCGAAGTTTTCGCCAAGGCCGAGGTTGAACCTAAGCACTATGTGACCGAGTTCCGCGTTGACGCGGAAGGTCTGCTGGACGTGGGCGCCGAACTGTCGGCGGAACACTTCCTGGTGGGTCAGAAGGTCGACATCCAGGGCGAAACCATCGGTAAGGGCTTCGCCGGCGCCATGAAGCGCTGGAACTTCGGCGGTCTGCGCGCCACGCACGGCGTGTCGCTGTCGCACCGTTCGCACGGTTCGACCGGCCAACGCCAGGATCCGGGCAAGACCTTCAAGGGCAAGAAGATGGCTGGCCATTACGGTCAGGAAGTCGTCACCCAGCAGAACCTGACCGTCGTCCGCGTGGACGCCGAGCGTGGCCTGATCCTGATCAAGGGCGCTGTCCCGGGTCACGACGGCAGCTACGTCAAGGTTCGCGACGCCGTTAAGAAGGCTCGCCCGGCTGACGCTCCCTTCCCGGGCGCCGTCAAGTCGACCAAGGCTGCTCAACCCGTCTCGACCCCGGCTGAAGCGCCGGCCGTCGAAGCGACCGAAGGCGGTGAAGCGTAATGAAACTCTCTGTCATCAAGCTCGACGGCAAGGCTGCCGGCGACGTGGAACTGTCGGAAGCCGTCTTCGGCATCTCGGACATCCGCGGCGACCTGCTGGCCCGTTACGTCAACTGGCAGCTGGCCAAGCGCCGCGCCGGCACGCACAAGGTTCAAACCCGCAACGAGAATTCTCGTACGGGTAAGAAGATGTACAAGCAAAAGGGCACCGGCGGCGCTCGTCACGGTTCGCGCCGTGCACCGCAGTTCGTCGGCGGTTCGCGCGCCTTCGGTCCGGTCGTTCGCGACCACGGCTACTCGCTGCCGAAGAAGGTCCGCGCCCTGGCTCTGCGTCATGCGCTGAGCTCCAAGGTCAAGGCCGGCGATCTGATCGTGGTCGACAGCGTTTCGGTCAAGGAAGCCAAGACGGCCTCGCTGCGCGAGACCTTCGGCAAGCTCGGCTGGACCAAGGCCCTGATCATCGCGGGTCCGGAAGTCGAAACCAACTTCGGCCTGGCCGCTCGCAACATCCCGCACATCGACGTCCTGCCGAACGCCGGCCTGAACGTCTATGACATCCTGCGGGCCGACAAACTGGTGCTGACCAAGGCCGCCGTTGAGGCGATCGAGGCGCGCTTCGCTGAGAAGGAAGCCGCATAATGGCCGCCGCTCAACCTACCGCCAAGCACTACGACACCATCCTGGCTCCGATCATCACGGAAAAAGCCACGATCCTGTCGGAGCAGAACAAGGTCGTCTTCCGCGTCGCCGGCACGGCGACCAAGGACGAGATCGCCGCTGCGGTCGAAAGCCTGTTCAAAGTCAACGTCCTCAAGGTCAACACCCTGGTTCAAAAGGGCAAGACCAAGCGCTTCCGGGGCATCCTGGGCCGTCGCGTGGACATCAAGAAAGCGATCGTGACGCTGGCTGACGGCCAGTCGATCGACGTCACGACGGGGCTCTAAGAAGATGGCTCTGAAGCATTACAATCCGACGTCGCCGGGCCGCCGCGCCCTGGTGCTGGTCGACCGGTCCGAGCTCCACAAGGGCCGTCCCGAGAAGTCGCTGACCGAAGGCCTGACGAAGTCCGGCGGTCGTGGCGCAGGTGGTCGTATCGCTGTCCGCTTCCGCGGCGGCGGCGCGAAGACCCTGTACCGCAAGATCGACTTCAAGCGTCGCAAGTTCGACGCCATCGGTACGGTCGAGCGTCTGGAATATGACCCGAACCGCACGGCCTTCATCGCTCTGGTGACCTACGCCGACGGCGAGAAGACCTACATCATCGCGCCGCAACGCCTTAAGGCCGGCGACACGGTGATCGCGGGCGAAAAGACCGACGTGAAGCCGGGCAATGCCATGCCGCTGCGTTCGATGCCGGTGGGTACGATTATCCACAACATCGAAATGAAGCCGGGCAAGGGCGCTCAGCTGGCCCGTTCGGCCGGCGCCTACGCCCAGCTGGTGGGTCGTGATCAGGGCTACGCCCAGATCCGTCTCGGCTCGGGCGAACTGCGCATGGTCCTGGACGCCTGCATGGCCACGGTGGGCGCGGTGTCGAACCCCGACCACATGAACCAGAACCTCGGCAAGGCCGGTCGCGTTCGTCACATGGGCTGGCGTCCGCACGTTCGCGGCGTCGCCATGAACCCGATCGACCACCCGCATGGTGGTGGTGAAGGCCGGACCTCTGGTGGTCGTACCCCGGTTACGCCGTGGGGCAAGGACACCAAGGGCACCCGCACTCGCAAGAACAAGGCTACGGATAAGTACATCATCCGTACTCGCCACGTGAAGAAGGCTCGCTAAGAATGGCCCGCTCCTCCTGGAAAGGCCCGTTTGTCGACGGGTATCTGCTCAAGAAGGCCGACGCCGTTCAAACGTCGGGCCGCAAGGATGTGATCAAGACCTGGTCGCGTCGTTCCACCATCCTGCCGCAGTTTGTCGGTCTGACCTTCGGCGTCCACAACGGCCAAAAGCACGTGCCGGTGATGGTCAACGAAGACATGGTCGGCATGAAGTTTGGCGAGTTCGCGCCGACCCGGAACTTCCCGGGTCACGCAGCGGACAAGAAGGCCAAAAGGAAGTAACTGATGGCCAAGTCCAACAACCCCCGCCGCGTCGGCGCCACCGAGGCTCGCGCCAAGCTGGTCAACGTTCGCATCAGCCCTCAAAAGCTGAACCTGGTCGCCGCTTCGATCCGCGGTCTGCCGGTTCAGAAGGCGCTGAACGAGCTTGAATTCAGCCGCAAGCGCATCGCTACCGACGTCCGCAAGGTTCTGTATTCGGCCGTCTCTAACGCCGAGAACAACCACAACCTCGACATCGACAACCTGGTCGTCGCCGAGGCCTTCGTGGGCAAGAACCTGGTGATGAAGCGTTTCGCGAGCCGCGCTCGTGGTCGCTCGTCGCGCATCCTGAAACCGTTCAGCGAGATCACGATCGTGGTCCGTGAAGCCGGCGAGGCCGCCTGATGGGACAGAAAATCAATCCGGTCGGTCTGCGCCTCGGCGTAAACCGCACGTGGGACAGCCGCTGGTTCGCCGGCGGCGCCGACTACGCCCGCCTGCTGCACCAGGACCTGAAGCTGCGCACGTGGCTGAAGGAACGCCTGCTCGCCGCCGGCGTGTCGCGCATTATCATCGAGCGTCCGCACAAGAAGTGCCGCGTGACGATCTATGCCGCCCGTCCGGGCGTCGTGATCGGCAAGAAGGGCGCTGACATCGAGAAGCTCCGCAAGGACATCTCGGCTCGCACCGAAGGCGAAGTTCACCTGAACATCGTCGAAGTCCGCAAGCCGGAAACCGACGCGCAGCTGATCGCGGAAAACATCGCACAGCAACTGGAGCGCCGGATCGCCTTCCGCCGCGCCATGAAGCGTTCGATGCAGTCGGCGATGCGTCTGGGCGCCAAGGGCGTTCGGATCAACGTCTCGGGTCGCCTCGGCGGTGCGGAAATCGCGCGTATGGAATGGTACCGCGAAGGTCGCGTGCCGCTTCACACCCTGCGTGCCGACATCGACTATGGTTTCTATGAAGCCAAGACGACCTACGGCATCATTGGCGTGAAGGTCTGGGTCTTCAAGGGTGAAGTGCTCGAGCACGATCCCATGGCTCAAGACAAGCGCTGGGCCCTGGAAGCCTCGGGTCCGTCGTCCAACGAAGGCCGTGGCGGCCCCCGCGGTGATCGCGGTCCGCGCCGTGGTCGTGAGGGCTGATAGGTCATGTTGCAACCTAAAAAGACCAAGTACCGCAAGGCCTTCAAGGGCCGCATCCATGGCTCGGCCAAGGGTGGTTTCTCGCTGAACTTCGGCTCCTACGGCCTGAAGACGGTGGAACCTGAGCGCATCACCGCGCGCCAGATCGAAGCGGCTCGCCGCGCGATCACGCGTCAGATGAAGCGTCAGGGCCGCGTCTGGATCCGGGTCTTCCCGGATCTGCCCGTCACGGGCAAGCCGGCTGAAGTCCGGATGGGTAAGGGCAAGGGCGCCGTGGACCATTGGGCCGCACGCTGCCACCCGGGCCGCATCCTGTTCGAAATCGACGGCGTGCCGGACGATGTGGCTCGCGAAGCTCTGCGCCTCGGCGCGGCCAAGCTGCCGGTCCGCACCAAGGTGGTCACTCGCCTGGACGCCGGCATCGCTCACCTTGAGGAAGCGGCATGACCAAGATCGCCGATCTCCGGGGCCAAACCCCCGACCAACTGGCCGACGAGCTGCTGAAGCTCAAGAAGGAACAGTTCAACCTGCGCTTCCAGGCCGCTACCGGTCAGATGGAAAAGACTCACCGCGTTGGTGAAGTCCGCAAAGACATCGCTCGCATCTCCACGCTTCTGCGTGAGAAGCGCGCAGCGGTTTAAGGAAACACCTATGCCCAAACGTATTCTTGAAGGCGTGGTCGTGTCCGACAAGGGCGACAAGACGGTCGTCGTGAAGGTCGAGCGCACTCTGCTGCACCCGGTCCTGAAAAAGATCGTCCGTCTGTCCAAGAAGTACCACGCTCACGATGAGGGCAACGCCCTCAAAGTCGGCGACGTCGCACGCATCGTCGAGTGCGCCCCCAAGTCCAAGCTGAAGCGTTGGGAAGTCGTTTCCCCCGCCTCGGCTTCCTAAAGAAAAGGATCGGATCCTATGATCCAGATGCAAACTAACCTGGAGGTCGCCGATAATTCGGGCGCTCGCCGGGTCATGTGCATCAAGGTGTTGGGCGGCTCGAAGCGCCGCTACGCCTCGGTGGGCGACACTATTGTCGCCTCGGTGAAGGAAGCTATTCCTCGCGGCCGCGTGAAGAAGGGCGACGTTGTTCGCGCCATCGTCGTGCGCACCGCCAAGGACATCCAGCGCAAGGACGGCTCGGTCATTCGTTTTGACAAGTCGGCCGCCGTCATCGTCAACAAGCAAAACGAGCCGGTCGGCACGCGGATCTTTGGCCCGGTTCCTCGCGAACTGCGCGCCAAGAACCACATGAAGATCATCTCCCTGGCTCCGGAGGTCCTGTAATATGGCCGCCAAGATCAAGAAGGGCGACAAAGTCGTCGTCCTGACCGGCAAGGACAAGGGACGCACCGGCCAGGTGCTGAAGGTCCTGCCGACCGAAAATCGCGTCGTCGTGCAAGGCGTCAACATGGTTCAGCGCCACACGCGCCCGACCCAGGCTGACCCGCAAGGCGGCATCAAGCACAAGGAAGCCTCGCTTCACCTGTCGAACGTCGCAGTCGCCGACGCCAACGGCAAGGCGACCCGCGTCGGCTTCAAGGTCGAAGGCGACGCCAAGGTTCGCTTCGCCAAGACCACGGGAGACGTCATCTAATGGCTGACACCAAGTACACGCCGCGTCTCAAGACCGAGTATCAGGACCGCATCCGCGCCGTCCTGAAAGAGCAGTTCGGTTACACCAACGAGATGCAGGTCCCCAAGCTGGACAAGATCGTCCTGAACATGGGTATCGGTGAAGCTGTCGCCGACTCCAAGAAGGCCAATGCGGCCCTCAAGGACCTGACGGCCATCGCCGGCCAGAAGGCCGTGCCGACCAAGGCTCGTAACTCCATCGCCGGCTTCAAGCTGCGTGAAGGCATGGTCATCGGCGGCAAGGTTACGCTGCGCGGCGCCCAGATGTACGAATTCCTGGACCGGTTCATCACGATCGCGCTGCCGCGCGTGAAGGATTTCCGCGGCCTGAAGGGAACCTCGTTCGACGGTCGCGGCAACTACGCCACGGGTCTGAAGGAGCACATCGTGTTCCCCGAGATCAACTACGACCAGATCGACCAGATGTGGGGCATGGACATCGTTGTCTGCACCACGGCCAAGACCGATGCGGAAGCCAAGGCTCTCCTCACCGAGTTCAAGTTCCCGTTCGTGAAGAACTGAGCGGGAAGGGAAGAGAACAATGGCTAAGAAAAGCGCCGTAAACCGTAACGAAGCCGTCAAGGCTCTGGTTGCGAAGTATGCCGCAAAGCGGGCCGCCCTCAAGGCGACCGCCAACGACGAGAGCCTGCCGCTGGAAGAGCGTTTCGACGCTCGCCTGAAGCTGGCCGAGCTGCCGCGCAACTCGGCTCCGTCGCGCATCCGCAACCGCTGCGAAGTGACGGGCCGTCCGCGGGCCTTCTACCGCAAGCTGAAGATGAGCCGGATCGCCATGCGCGAGCTGGGCAACCTGGGGCAGATCCCCGGCCTGACCAAGTCGAGCTGGTAAGGGGAGCGAACAGATATGATGATCAACGATCCCCTGAGCGACATGATCGCTCGCATCAAGAACGCGGCGACCCGCAAGCGTTCCAAGGTGTTGACCCCGGCCTCGCGTCTGCGCCAGCGCGTCCTCGACGTGCTGCAGGACGAAGGCTACATCCGCGGCTATTCGCTGGTTCAGAACCCCGGCGAGTTCCCGCAGTTCGAGATCGAGTTGAAGTACTTCGACGGCCAGCCGGTGATCGCTGAGATCGCTCGCGTGTCGAAGCCTGGCCGTCGCGTCTATTCGGCCATCAACGATCTGAAGCCGATCAAGAACGGCCTCGGCATCTCGATCCTTTCGACTTCGAAGGGCGTCATGTCCGACGCCAACGCCCGCGACGCTAACGTCGGCGGCGAAGTCCTCTGCAGGGTCTACTGATATGTCCCGTATTGGCAAGAAAACCGTTGCTCTGCCGAAGGGCGTGACTGTCACGCTCAACGGTCAGACCGTCTCGGTCAAGGGTCCCAAGGGCGAACGCACCTGGACCGTGGCCGACGAAATCGAAGTGACCCAGGGCGACGAGGGTCTGACCCTCGCGCCGCGTATGGACACGCCTCGCGCTCGCGCGATGTGGGGTCTGTCGCGCACCCTGGTCGACAACATGGTTGTCGGCGTCACGGAAGGCTTCGAGAAGACCCTGGAACTGGTCGGCGTGGGTTACCGCGCCGCCCTGAAGGGGCAGTCGCTGTCGCTGCAACTCGGCTTCTCGCATGAAGTCGACGTCGCACCGCCGGCCGGAATCACCTTCGTCGTGCCCAAGCAGACCGAGATCAAGATCTCGGGCAATGACAAGCAGGTCGTTGGTGAAATCGCCGCCACCATCCGCAAGCTGCGTCCGCCGGAACCCTATAAGGGCAAGGGCGTGCGTTACTCGGGCGAGACCGTCCGGCGCAAGGAAGGCAAGAAGAAGTAAGTCATGGCTCTTTCTCTGCAACAACAAGCCAAGCGCCGCGCCGAACGCAACCGTCGTCGCCTCAAGGCTGTCGCCAACGGTCGTCTGCGTCTGTCGGTCTTCCGTTCGGACAAGAACATCTCGGCCCAGATCATCGACGACGCCCAGGGCGTCACCGTGGTCGCCGCCTCGTCGCTGGAAGGCGGCAAGGGTTCCAAGGGTTCGGACGTCGCTGCTGCGACCGCTATTGGCAAGCTGATCGCCGAACGCGCCAAGGAGAAGGGCGTCACCGACGTCGTCTTCGACCGCGGCGGCTACATCTATCACGGCCGCGTCAAGGCGCTGGCGGAGGCCGCGCGTGAAGCCGGCCTGAACTTCTAAGGGATCGGGAAGCATGGCTCGTGAACCCCAACGCGGTGGCGGCGGCAACGATCGCAACCGTCGCGACAACCGTAACGCTCCCGCTGTCGACGGCCCGGATTCGGACATCGTCGAAAAGCTGGTGCACATCAACCGCGTCGCCGCCACCGTTAAGGGCGGACGTCGTTTCTCGTTCGCAGCCCTGATGGTTGTGGGCGACGGCAAGGGCCGGGTCGGCTTCGGTCATGGCAAGGCGCGTGAAGTGCCGGAAGCCATCCGCAAGGCGACGGAAGAAGCCAAGAAGACCATGATCCGCGTGCCTCTGCGTGAGAACCGCACCCTGCACCACGACGGCAACGGCCGTTGGGGCGCCGGCAAGATCATGATGCGCGCTGCCCCTCCCGGCACGGGCGTCATCGCCGGCGGTCCGATGCGTGCGGTCCTCGAAACCCTCGGCGTCCAGGACGTCGTCGGCAAGTCGACCGGCTCGTCGAACCCGTACAACATGATCCGCGCGACCTTCGAAGCTCTGAAGGTTCAATCGTCGCCGCGTCAGGTTGCTGCAAAGCGTGGCAAGAAGGTCGCTGACCTGATGGGCCGCCGCAACGACGGCGCCTCGGCGCCTGAAGCTGTCGAGGGCTGATAGACATGGCCAAGAACGAAAAAGCCACCGTCACGGTCCGCCAGACGGCCAGCCCGATCCGCCGCAAGGCTGATCAGCGCGCCACTCTGTCGGGTCTGGGTCTGAACCGCATCGGCCGTGAGTCGACGCTGGAAGACACCCCCTCGGTCCGCGGGATGATCGCCAAGGTCGCCCACATGGTCGAAGTGGTCGAAAAATAAGCAGATGCGCCCTTCCTCGGTCACGGGGGAGGGCGTTTCTCTTTTGAAGAAGCATCTTGCGATGCTGCGTCGGGCCGCCTAGAAGCGGCCCTTCAATTTATCCAACGCCGAGTCAGGCGCGATCGCTCTGATCGACCTGGCGCTAGCACCCGAAAGGATCAGGCATATGAAACTGAACGAAATTCGCGACAACGAAGGCGCCCACAAGAAGCGTATGCGCGTCGGCCGCGGCCCGGGTTCGGGCAAGGGCAAGACCGCCGGTCGCGGCGTCAAGGGTCAGAAGTCGCGTTCGGGCGTCGCCATCGGCGGCTTCGAAGGCGGTCAAATGCCGCTGTACATGCGTATGCCGAAGCGCGGCTTCAACAACGCCAACGCCCTGAAGCTGGCTGAAGTGAACCTGTGGCGCGTGCAGGACGCCATCGACGCGGGCAAGCTGGACGCCAAGGCTGAAATCAACGGCGCCGCCCTGGTGGCCGCCGGCGTGATCCGTCGCGTCAAGGACGGCGTCCGCGTTCTGGGCGAAGGCGAACTGAAGGCCAAGCTGAACCTGGTCGTCTGGTCGGCCTCGGCCGGCGCCATCAAGGCCATCGAAGCCGCTGGCGGTTCGGTCGAGCAACAGCGCATCGCCGCTGAAGCCAAGGCCGCTGCTCGCGTGGCCAAGCGCGAAGCCGCCAAGGGCAAGGCTCCGGCTCCCAAGGCTCCGCTGGGCGACGCCAACAAGATCTCGGCCCGCGCGAAACGCGCCGCGGCCAAGGCCTAAATCGATATCGTCATCCCGTGCGAGCGCTGCTGATGCGGCGTTCGCCGGGATTGTCCGCACCGGGATGACGAAATTCATGAAAGCGGCCCTCGCAAGACGGCCGCTTTCCGCCTATCTGACGACGGGCATAGTCGTGGGGACCGCCTAATGGCTTCGGCCGCTGAACAACTCGCCGCCAATATGAACATGGGCTCGTTCGCGAAAGCGACCGAGCTGCACAAACGCCTGCTGTTCACGCTGGGCGCGCTGCTGGTCTATCGGATCGGCACCTATGTTCCGATTCCGGGCATTAATTCCGAGGCCTTCCTGGCCTTCTTCCAGAACCCTGATGGCCAGCGCGGCATCCTGGACATGTTCAACATGTTCTCGGGCGGCGCGGTCGAGCGTATGGCCGTGTTCGCGTTGAACGTGATGCCCTACATCTCGGCCTCGATCATCGTGCAGCTGATGGGCGCGGTTTATCCGCCCTGGGAGAAGCTGAAGAAGGAAGGCGGCGAAAGCGGCCGCAAACAGCTGAACCAGTACACCCGTTACCTGACGGTGTTCCTGGCCCTGGCCCAGTCCTTCGGCATCGCTGCGGGCCTCAACGCCCAGGCCGGTCTGATCGACCAACCGGGTATCTTCTTCATCATCTCGACGGTCACGACCCTGACCGGCGGCACCATGTTCCTGATGTGGCTGGGTGAGCAGGTGACGGCGCGCGGCGTCGGCAACGGCATCTCGCTGATCATCTTCGCCGGCATCGTGGCGGTTCTGCCGTCCACCGTGGCCCGTCTGCTGGGCCTGGCCCAACAGGGGCAGATGTCGGCCTTCGTTCTGCTGTTCATCGCCGTTCTGGCCGTGGCGACCATCGTCTTCATCGTCTTCATGGAACGCGCCCAGCGCCGCCTTCTGATCCAGTATCCGAAGCGCCAGGAAGGCAACCGCATGACGGGCGGCGAACGCTCCTTCCTGCCGCTTAAGGTCAACACCGCCGGCGTCATTCCCGCGATCTTCGCCTCGTCGCTGCTGATGCTGCCGACGACGGTGGCCACCTTCACCGCCCAGGCCAACCTGCCCGAGTGGATGAGCTGGTTGCCGCTGGTGACGGCGCAGCTGACTCATGGCCAGCCGCTGTTCATGATCCTGTATGCGGTCCTGATCGTCTTCTTCTGCTTCTTCTACACCTCGATCACCTTCAACCCCGAGGACACGGCCGAGAACCTGCGCAAGTATGGCGGCTTCCTGCCGGGCATCCGTCCCGGCAAGCGTACGGCCGAGTATCTGGACTATGTCCTGACGCGTCTGACGGTGATCGGCGCCGCCTATATCACCGCAGTCTGCCTGCTGCCGGAATTCCTGGTCAGCAGCCTTGGGAACAGCCTCTACTTCGGAGGAACGTCTATCTTGATCGTCGTCTCGGTTACGATGGACACTGTGGCCCAGATCCAGTCCCAACTGCTGGCGCACCAGTACGAGGGCCTGATCAAGAAGGCGAAGCTGCGTGGTCGTGGCGGTCGGGGCGGCGCCGCCCCCGCCCGACGCTGATAAACGGGTAGGGGAGCCCGCAAGATGAACCTGATCCTGTTCGGGCCGCCTGCGGCCGGCAAGGGCACGCAAGCCAAGCGTCTGGTCGAGGAGCGAGGCATGATCCAGCTCTCGACCGGCGACATGCTTCGCGCCGCGATCGCCTCCGGCTCGGAGTTGGGCCTCAAGGTCAAGGATGTGCTGGCGCGCGGCGATCTCGTCACCGACGAGATCGTCATCGCCCTGATCGAAGACCGTCTGCCGGAGGCGGAAGCCGCCGGCGGCGCCATCTTCGACGGCTTCCCGCGCAATGTGGCCCAGGCTGAGGCTCTGGACGCCATGCTGGCCAAGCGCGGCGCCCAGATCGACCGCGTCGTCCGCCTCAAGGTCGACGACCAGGCCCTGACCGACCGCATCGCCAAGCGCTTTGCCGAGCAGGGCCGTGCAGACGACAATCCCGAGACCTTCAAGGATCGTCTGACCGTCTATAATCGCCAGACCGCCCCGCTGCTTCCCTACTATGAAGCCCAGGGCAAGCTGACCGAGATCGACGGCATGGGCGACATCGCCACGGTCGCCGCCGCCATCGACGGCGCTCTGGCCTAGGCTGTTCCTGATCTGAAGCGGAGGTTCGGGCGTTAGGCGTCAGGGTATCCGCTTCAAGGGACGCAGATGAGCAGCCGATCGTCGCCTCGTAATGTCAAATTCGTCAGGGCGGGCGTGGCGGCGGGCGTCGGGATGCTGCACCTGGCCCTGTTCGGATTGCTGGGGACACTGCGGCCCGAGGCTCCGCCTATACTCTTGTCGCGGCCGGTCGAGGTAGAACTCGTCCGGCCGTCGCCAATTCCGCCCCTGCCGGTCCCGCCGCCGTCCAAGCCTGCGCGAGCCGCGGGGGGCGGGGCGCCGGCGGCGCCGTCCCGCACGCATCTGCCCCCCATGAAGAGCCAGCGCCCGCCTGAGTTGGCGGCGCCGCCGAAGCCCGCGCCCGAGGCGCCCTTGGTCATCGGCGTCGCGCCGGAGGCCAGCCCTACGCCGGCGCAGGGGCAGGGCGGTGAAGGGACGGGATCGGGCAGCGGGGTCGGCGCCGGATCGGGGCCGGGGGCAGGCGACGGCCCGCCGCGCCTGATTCAGGGACCGACCAAGGACCAACTGAGGCGGCTGCATCCGCGTGAAGCCTTCCGCCAGCGCCTGAACGGCAGCGCGCGGATCGCCTGCCGCATCCGGCTCGACACCCGACTGGAGGATTGCCGGGTTGTGGATGAGGCGCCGCCGGGCCGAGGATTCGGGGAGGCGGCCCTTGCAGCCTCCGGCTATTTCCGCTTTCGTCCCCCGACGCGCGACGGTCGCCCTGTTGAAGGACGCGAGATCACTGTGGGTGTGGAGTTCATGCCGTGATGCGCCGCTGGAACGGCGCGCCCGTTGACGCCATTCGAATCCCCTGTATAAGGGCGGCTTCCGCGAAGGGCGCACACGCTCCTGGTCTGTTGACCGGAGCGGTTTCCGCGTCTGTTTAAGCGTATCTGGAGATTCTCGTGGCCCGTATCGCTGGCGTCAACATTCCGACCAACAAGCGCGTCGAAATCGCGCTTCAGTACATCCATGGCATCGGCGCGCACGCCGCCAAGGAAATCACCGCGAAGGTCGGCATTGAGCCGGCTCGCCGCGTGAACCAGCTGACCGACGCTGAAGTTCTGCAGATCCGTGAAACGATCGACAAGGACCACACCGTCGAGGGCGACCTGCGCCGTGAGACGTCGATGAACATCAAGCGTCTGATGGACCTGGCCTGCTACCGCGGCCTGCGTCACCGCAAGGGCCTGCCGGTCCGCGGTCAGCGCACGCATACCAACGCACGCACTCGCAAGGGTCCGTCCAAGCCGATCGCCGGCAAGAAGAAGTAAGAGAGGGCTGATCGATGGCCAAGGAACCGGGTCGCGTAAAGAAGCGCGAGCGCAAGAACATCACGTCGGGCGTCGCTCACGTGAACGCCTCTTTCAACAACACCATGATCACGATCACGGACGCCCAGGGGAACGCGATTTCCTGGTCTTCGGCTGGTCACATGGGCTTCAAGGGCTCGCGTAAGTCGACCCCGTACGCCGCCCAGATGGCTGCTGAAGACGCGGGCAAGAAGGCTCAGGAGCACGGCGTCAAGACGCTGGAAGTCAACGTCTCGGGTCCGGGTTCCGGCCGTGAGTCGGCGCTTCGCGCCCTGCAGGCCGTCGGTCTGACGATCACGACCATCCGCGACGTCACGCCGATGCCGCACAATGGTTGCCGTCCGCCCAAGCGTCGCCGCGTCTAATCGCGACTTCGTTTCAGGCACCCCCAATCTCCGTCGGCTCCACCATGGCCTCGTCGACAAGGCCGGAGCCGACGAAATCCGTTCGAGGGACTCTATGATCGAAAGAAACTGGCAAGAGCTGATCCGTCCCGAGAAGCCGCAAGTCGAGGGCGGCTCCGACCCGATGCGCAAGGCGCGTCTGGTTGCTGAGCCCCTCGAGCGTGGTTTCGGTGTGACGCTCGGCAACGCGCTTCGTCGCGTTCTGCTGTCCTCGCTGCAAGGCGCGGCGGTCACGGCTATCCAGATCGACGGCGTTGTTCACGAGTTCTCGTCGCTGGAAGGCGTGCGGGAAGACGTGGTCGACATCGTCCTGAACATCAAGCAACTGGCGCTGCGCATGCACGCCGAAGGCCCCAAGCGCATGACCTTGCGCGCCACGGGCCCCGGCGTTGTGACGGCGGGTCAGATCGACGCACCGGCTGACATCGAGGTTCTGAACCCCGATCACATCATCTGCACTCTGGATGACGGCGCTTCGATCCGCATGGAACTGACGGTCCAGAACGGCAAGGGCTACGTCGCCGCCGAACTGAACCGCCCGGAAGATGCGCCGATCGGCCTGATCGCCGTCGACGCCCTGTACTCGCCGGTCAAGCGCGTCGCCTATCGCGTCGAGCCGACCCGTCAGGGCCAGTCGATGGATTACGACAAGCTGATCCTGGAAGTTGAAACCAACGGCGCCGTCTCGCCGGTTGACGCGGTGGCCTACGCCGCCCGCATCCTGCAAGATCAGCTGCAGATCTTCATCACCTTCGACGAGCCGACCAAGGCTGTTGAGGCCACGGACGGCAAGCCCGACCTGCCCTTCAACCCGGCCCTGCTCAAGAAGGTCGACGAACTGGAGCTGTCGGTCCGCTCGGCCAACTGCCTGAAGAACGACAACATCGTCTATATCGGCGACCTGATCCAGAAGACCGAGGGCGAAATGCTTCGTACCCCGAACTTCGGCCGCAAGTCGCTGAACGAGATCAAGGAAGTTCTCGCGACGATGGGCCTGTCGCTCGGCATGGACGTGCCGAACTGGCCGCCCGAAAACATCGAAGACCTGGCCAAGAAGTTCGACGACCAGATCTGATCATCAACCCTCCGCCCAGCGCCCTTCGGGGCGCGGATGGGGCGGTTAGAATGAACAAGGCCCCAGGTCCCGCCCCTTTAGTTAGGCCGGAAACCAGGGTTGAGTAGGAGAGACCCCGATGCGCCACGGCGCCGCTTACCGCAAGCTCGGCCGTACGGTCAGCCACCGCCAAGCCATGTTCGCCAACATGGCCGCCTCGCTGATCAAGCACGAGCAGATCACGACCACCCTGCCGAAGGCGAAGGAACTGCGTCCCTTCGTTGAGAAGCTGGTCACGCTGGCTAAAAAGGGCGACCTGCACGCTCGTCGTCAGGCCATCAGCGCCGTCCGCGACGTGCCGCAAGTCGGCAAGCTGTTCGAAACGATCGGCCCGCGCTACGCCGAACGTTCGGGCGGTTACATCCGCATCATGAAGGCCGGCTTCCGTCACGGCGACAACGCCGCGATGGCCGTGATCGAGTTCGTCGACCGCGACACCGCCGCCAAGGGCCTGGACTCGGGTCCGGTCTATGCGATCGAAGGCGACGACGAAGCTTAATCGCTTCATCGGCTTGAGACATTGAAGGGGCGGCTGGAGCAATCCAGCCGCCCTTTTCGCTTGTCGGCACGCTTGTCGCCTCTCGGCTAGCGGGCGATAGAGCTGCATGAGTACGGTTGAAGATCGCATCGTCGCCTATACCCCCGTCCATGCGGATGCCTGGAAACGGCTGAACACCGACTGGCTCGTGGAAGGCGGCTTCATCCTGGAAGCCAAGGATCATCTGACCCTTGACGACCCCGAGGGGCAGATCCTCTCCAGGGGCGGCCATATCTTCTTTGCCGAGCGGGGTGGCGTCAGCGTCGGCTGCTGCGGCCTGATCGCCATGGCGGACGGCGGGTTCGAAGTCACCAAGATGACGGTGCGGCCGGAGGCGCGCGGCGGGGGCCTGGCCTTGCGCCTGCTGGAGGCCTGTGAGGCGACGGCGCGGGATGCGGGCGCTCAACGCCTCTATCTGGAGACGAGTTCGACGATGGGGCCTGCGCTGGGTCTCTATGCACGGTTCGGCTTCGTGCATCTGCCGCCGCAACCGACGCCCTATGCGCGCGCCGACGTCTGGATGGAGAAGCGGCTTTAGCCGCTACTCCTTCGACAGGTCTTGACGGCCGAACCACCACAGGGTGAGGCCGAAGGGCACGAAGCTCCACAGGGCCAGGCTGGCGATAGCGCGCCATGCGATGCCGTCCTGCAAGACCGCCGCCGGGACGCCGCCCACGAGGATGGCTTTGAGGGTTTCATAAGCGGCGCCGGGGAACAGCAGCAGGGTCTGCCAGTCGACCGGGCTCCAGCCCAGAATCGGGGTGGCGGTAACCAGAAGGCCCTGGGCTACGCCGACGACCAGGGGCACGAACAGGGCGGCCAGTTGCGAACGTGTCAGCGTCGCTGCCAGCAGGCTGAGCAGCAGGAACTGGATCACACGGACATAGGCCAGAAGGAACAGCAAGCCGAAGGTTCGGGCCTCCTCACCGCCGAAGCGGAAAACCAGATCCCTGTCGAGAATCAACCCCTTGGCCAAGGCGCCGATCAGGGCGGCGATCAGGAACAGCAGGAGGCCGGTCAAGGTCATCAGCTTGACGGCCCCGGCCTTGCCCATGATCAGATTGGCGCGGTTGTTGCGAGCGCTGATCAAGCGCCAGGTTTCCCAGCGATAGTCGCCGGCGAAGATCGTTGCCGCGCCGATCAGCAGAAAGGCCAAAAGGGCGGGATTGGCCAATTGGCCGGCGGTCGAGACCAGGGTTGCGCCGAGATCAAGGACGCTGTTGGCCGCCGCCAGCTGGGGCGGCAACTGCTCGGCCATGCGCTCGACCTTGGCGTCGAAGAAGGCCCCGCCGATGGAGAAGGCCAGCACGACCACCGGCACGAAGATCAGGCTCCACGACAGGACCGTGCGGTTCTTGAGCAGGCGCCAGGATTCGGAGCGGATGGCGTCAGCGAGCATGGAAGGCCTCCCGGACCTGAACATCGGTGCGTGCGGGGCCGGTCTCGGCCATGAAGACGCTTTCCAGATCGGCGCCGACCCAGCGGGCCTCGTCGATGTCCACGCCCTGTTCGATCAGGGCGCGCAGCAGGGCGGGGCCTTCGGCGCGGGGGATGGAGGCCAGGACCGCGTCGCCGTCCAGCGCCGCCTTGTCGCCGAGCACGCCCATGATCCTGGCCAGAGGGGTAGCGGTCAGGCGCAGGCGCTCGCCGGCGGCGGTCAGTTCGCTGACCTTGCCCTCGGCGGCCAGGGTGCCGCGATTGAAGATGGCCACGCGGTCGCAGACGCGCTGGACCTCAAGCAGTTGGTGGCTGGCCATGATGATGGTCACGCCGTCGTCGTCGGCCAGACTGCGGATCAGGGCGCGCATTTCCTGGATGCCGGGCGGGTCCATGCCGCTGGTGGGTTCATCGAGGATGACGAGGTCCGGCCTGGTCATCAGGGCGGCGGCGACGCCGAGGCGCTGCAACATGCCGACCGAGAAGCCGCGCACGCGGCGGTTGGCGGCTTCGGTCAGGCCGACGCGGTCCAGCCAGGCGTCGATGGCGGCGTCCTTGGCGCCGTGCGCCAGCGCCAGCCATTGCAGCACCTGACGCGCGGTCATGTAGGGCGGGAATCGCGGCGTCTCGATCATGGAGCCGATGCGGCGCATGACGGCGGGATCGCCCGCGTGCTGGCCCAGGACCCGGACCTCGCCCGCTGTGGGCCGGATCAGGCCCAGCAGAATACGGAACAGGGTGGACTTGCCGGCGCCGTTGGGCCCCAGCACGCCGTAAACCCCGCCGCGCGGGATGCTCAGGCTCAGCCCGTCCAGGGCGCGCACGGCGCCATAGGTCTTGGTCAGGCCGGTCGTTTCGATCACAGCGGTCATGCCCTCGAGCTTGGCCTGATGGGGATAAGCCGACAAGGCGTCTTCTTGCTGTCGTAGATTAAGCTTAGGCAATCTCCCCGAAGTCGCTTCGGAGTTTCCATGTTTTCTCGCGTCGCGGGCCTGTGTCTGGCCCTGTTGCTGACCGCCTGCGCCAGCACCCCTGTTCAACAGGCCGAGCCTCAAGCCGCACTGGCCGCCGAGCGGCCTCTGGTCATGCTGGTCTCCATCGACGGCTTCCGCGCCGACTATCTGGATCGGGGGATCACGCCGAATCTGTCGCGACTGGCGGGCGAGGGGGCGACGGGGCCGATGCGGCCCTCCTTCCCCAGCGTGACCTTCCCCAACCACTATACGCTGGTGACGGGGCTGCACCCCGACCACCACGGCATCGTCGGCAACAACATGATCGACGCCGAGCTAGGCCGGTTCTCGCTGGGCAACAAGCAGGCCGTGACGGACCGCCGCTGGTGGGACCAGGGCGAGCCGATCTGGGTCTCGGCGGAAAAGGCGGGGATCAAGACCGGCACCATGTTCTGGCCGGGCTCCGAGGCTGAAATCCATGGCGTGCGCCCGTCCTACTGGACCGCTTTCGATCAGGGGATGCCCGGCGATGCGCGCGTGGATCGCGTGCTGGAGTGGATGGACCTGCCGTCGGATCAGCGGCCGCAGCTGACCACCCTCTATTTCGACATCGTCGATACCCAGGGCCACCACCATGGCCCCGACGGGGCGGAGACGGTCGAGGCGATCCGCTCGGTGGACGCCTCCATAGGTCGACTGGTCGAGGGGCTGAAGGCGCGGGGGCTGTACGAGCGCACGGTGCTGGTGATCGTGTCGGATCACGGCATGGCCGCGACCTCGCCCGAGCGGGTGACGTGGATCGACGACCTGATTGATCCGGCGGCGATCCAAATCGTCTATTCCGGGGCTGTGACCTTCCTGAACCCGGTCGCCGGTCGCGAGGCCGAGGTCGAGGCGGCGCTGCTGGGCTCGCGTCCGCATCTGGACTGCTGGAGGAAGAGCGAGATCCCGGCGCGGTTCGTCCTGGGTTCCAACCCGCGCGTCTCGGCCATCGTCTGCGCATCGGAGCCCGGCTGGACCTTCACGACCAGGGCGCGGCCCGTGACCAAGCCGGGCGGGGCCCATGGCTATGACAACTTCTCAGCTGACATGGCGGCGATCTTCATCGCCCATGGCCCGGGCGTGGTGCAGGGGCGGCGGTTGAACGATCTGGACAGCGTGGATGTTCAGCCCTTCCTGGCGCGTCTGCTGGGCGTCGATGCGCCGCGCGGCGATGGGCGGGCGGAAGATACGCTGGCGGTGACGACGCGCTGACGGGTCAGATCTGGTTTGGCTTTGGGCTCTTTTTTCCGCTCATCCCCGCGGAGGTGGGGACCCAGCAAGAGCCTCTCGCGCTGACTTCTGACGGCGAAACGATATTTGCGGCTGGCGCTTGCGGCCAAAGCACTGGGTCCCCGCCTCCGCGGGGATGAGCGGATGGTTGGGCAGCACGGGAATAACATCGCGTGAGCGTCTGCCGCCGTTTAGAACGACGTTCCAACTTCGCGAGCCCTCATGTCCCTGCATCACCCCAAGGTCCGCCGTGCGGCAATGGCCTTCATCTTCGTCACGGCGGTGCTGGACATCGTGGCCATGGGGATTGTCATCCCTGTGCTGCCGCATCTGATCGAGGAGTTCGTCGGGTCAAACGCCCAGGCGGGGCTGCTCAACGGGCTGTTCATCGCCCTGTGGGCGGGGATGCAGTTTCTCGCCTCGCCGGTCATCGGCTCGCTGTCGGACCAGTATGGGCGTCGGCCGGTCATCCTGATCAGCTGTGCGGGGCTGGCGGCCGACTATGTGCTGATGGCGCTGGCGCCGAACCTGTGGTGGCTGGCGGTCGGGCGACTGATTGCGGGCGTCACCTCGTCCAGCTTCACGACCATCTACGCCTACATGGCCGACATCACCGAGCCGGAGAAGCGGGCTCGCGCCTATGGCCTGATCGGCGCAGCCTTCTCGGGCGGCTTCGTGCTGGGCCCGGTGCTGGGCGGATTTCTGGGCGAGTTCGGGCCGCGGGTGCCGTTCTGGGTGGCGGGCGGCCTGTCGGGCGTGGCCTTCCTCTATGGCCTGTTCATCCTGCCCGAGAGCCTGGCGCCCGAGAAGCGGATGAAGTTCAGTTGGGGCCGGGCCAATCCGGTCGGGGCCATGATGCTGCTTCGCCGCCATGCCGAGTTGACCGGGCTCGCGGTCGTGAACTTCCTTCTTTACTTCGCCCACCACGTATTTTCGGCGGTCTTCGTCCTCTATGCCGGGCTGAGATACGGCTGGGGACCGTGGCAGGTGGGGATGCTGCTGGCCCTGGTCGGGGTGCTGGACATGATTGTTCAGGGCGTCCTTGTCGGGCCGATCTCCAAGAAGATGGGCGACCGGATGACGATGATTCTGGGCCTCTGCGGCGGCACCCTCGGCATCGCCATGATGGGCTGGGCGCCGACGGGCGTGGCCTTCATCATCGCCATGCTGCCCAACGCCCTGTGGGGATTGGCCATGCCGACCTTGCAGTCGCTGATGACGCGCCGGGTCGGCGAGAGCGAGCAGGGGCAGTTGCAGGGCGCCAACATGAGCGTGGCCTCTATCGCCGGGGTGGCTTCGCCGCTGTTCTTCGGCTGGGTCTATTCGCAGTCGGTGGAGCAGGGGATGTGGGCGCCCAATCCGGGGCTGGCCTTCTATCTGGCGGCAGTCGTACTGGGACTGGCCGCACTGATCGGCTGGATTACGGCACGGCGTGCGGAACGGGACGAGGTCACGGTCGTTTGATCGCGGGGCGCCTCAGGCTTGGCCATTGGCCTTGATCCCGTCCCAAAACCGTTGCGCTATGCGCTGAAGCTCTCCGCCCAAAGCCTGCCGAACGAAACCGGGACGACATGAAGACTTCCAGACTGGCCCTCGCCGCCGCCCTGATGCTGTCCGCCTGCGGTCAGCCGCAACCGACCAAGGCGCAGGAGGGTGTGTTTGCGGAACAGCCGCGTCAGGCCCCGCGCGACGCCGCCTCTGTGAAGGCCAGCTTCGCCCCCGTGGTGCGCGAGGCCGCGCCGGCGGTGGTCAACATCTCGGCGCGAGGCGTACAGCAGGTCCGCGATCCCTTCTTCGAGATGTTCGGCGGCGGGCCGCAGTCGCGCGTGACCGGCTCTATCGGCTCGGGCGTCATCGTGCGCGGCGACGGGATCGTGGTGACCAACAACCACGTCATCGAGAACATGCAGGAGATCCGCGTCACCCTGAACGACCGGCGCGAATATGCCGCCAAGGTCCTGCTGGCCGACTCGCGCTCTGACATCGCGGTGTTGCAGTTGCAGGGCGTCGAGGGGACGCTGCCGGCCCTGCGCATCGATGATCAGGAGGAGCAGCAGGTCGGCGATCTGGTTCTGGCCATCGGCAACCCGTTCGGTGTCGGCCAGACCGTGACCAACGGCATCATCTCGGCGGTGAACCGGACTGAGACCGGGATCAGTGATTCCGGCTCCTTCATCCAGACCGATGCGGCCATCAACCCAGGCAACTCGGGCGGGGCGCTGGTCGACATGGACGGCGACCTGATCGGCATCAATACGGCCATCTTCTCGCGCACCGGCTCCTCTACGGGGGTGGGCTTTGCTGTGCCGGCGACCATGGTGAAGCGCGTGGTGGACTCGGCCATCGGCGGGGCCAAGGCTGTGGTGCGGCCGTGGCTGGGGGTAAAGGGCGACACCGTCAGCGCTGACATCGCCCGCAGCCTGGGCCTGTCGCGACCGCAGGGTCTGATCATCACCGAGGTCTATCCGCAGGGACCAGGCGCTCGCGCCGGTCTGGAGGAAGGCGACGTCATCACCGCCATCGACGGCGCCGAGATCAATGATCAGGGCGGTCTGAACTTCCGCGTCGGCACGCGCGCGCCCAACGACACGGTGGCTGTGACTATCCTGCGCGACGGCAAGACCCAGACGATCAATGCGCGGGTTTCGGCCCTGCCGGGTCAGGCCGAGCCGGGACAGGGCGCGGTTGTGGCGCAAGGCGCACTGGCGGGTCTGCAAGGCGTGGCGCTGAACCCGGCGCTGGCCGACCGGCTGGGCGGAGATCCCTTCGTCAGCGGCGTGGTGGTGACGGGGGTCCAGCGCAACAGCCTGGCCGCCCGCATAGGCCTGCGTCCCAACGACCTGATCGTTCAGGTGGACGGACGCCCAGCGACCTCGGTCGCAGCCCTAGCCCGGGCGCAGCGCGGCACGGAACTGACCATTGTGCGCGGCGGTCGCAGCCTGAAGGGGCGTCTGCCCTAAGTCGTCGAAGACGAGGCTGGGGATAGCTGCGCCGTTCGGCTTGGCGCGGCTTGTGTCAGGGCGTGGCGCGTGTGGAATGGTGCGATGATCTTCCTGCCCTTAGCCGCCGCGCTCGCCCTGATGTCCGTCAGCGGGGGCGCCGTCCATGACGATCCTTTGACACAGCCTATTCCGGGTAATGCCGACTGGGTGAAGCCGCAAACGCCGTTGAAGCTGTACGGCCAAACCTATTTCGTCGGGACGGGCGGGCTCAGCCTGGTGCTCATCGACACGGGTGACGGTCTGATCCTGATCGACGGCGCCCTTCCTCAGACCGTGGCGGCGACCGAGGCGAATATTCGCCAGCTGGGTTTCCGGGTCGAGGACATCCGCTACATCCTGAACACCGAGGCGCACTACGACCATTCCGGCGGCCTCGCCGCCCTGGCGCGCGACAGCGGGGCGGAGGTGATCACCAGTCCCATCGGCGCGGCCGCCCTGCGCACGGGTCGGGTCGACGTCCATGATCCCCAGGCTGCGAACATCCCCGAACATCCGCCGGTCCCCAATGCTCGCGGCATCGAGGATGGTCAGGGTGTGCGTCTGGGCGATACGGCGGTGACGGCGGTCTTCACGCCGGGCCACACCCCCGGAAGCGTCAGCTGGACGTGGAAAACCTGTGAAGGCGAGACATGCGTGGACGTGGTGTTCGCCTCCAGTCTCAACGCCGTGGCCAACGGGGCCTTCACCTACAGGGCGCATCCCGACGTGACGGCGAAGCTGCGCGCCTCGATAGACCGGGTCGAGGCGCTGCCCTGCAACCTGCTGATCTCGGCCCATCCCGACAACTCGGGCGGCGACGTCAAGATCGCCGCCTTGCAGGCCGGAGCAACGCCCAACCCCTTCCTCGATCCGTCAGCCTGCCGCGCGTATGCCGAACGGGCGCGGGGCCGGCTGCAGGCGCGTCTGGATCGCGAAGCGCCTTAGGCTCTCGTCGGGCCGCCGATGGACCAGGTGTGGCCGAAGGGGTCGCGGACCTGGCCGTAGCGGTCGCCCCAGAACTGGTCCTCCAGCGGCATGACGGGGACGGCGCCGGCCACCAGGGCGCGGGTCCACCACTCGTCGGGATCGTCGACCTGAAGATGCAGGGTCACGCCCCTGGGCTGGATGTCGGCCTCGCCCGTCCATTCGGGGAATTCGTCGGCCAGCATGAGGCTGGCGCCGTTGATCCTGAGGTGGGCGTGCATCAGCCGCTCGCCGTCCTCGGCGGGCATCCGCATGATCTCTTCGGCGCCGAAGGCTCGACCATAGAATTCGATCGCCGCCGCGCCGCCCCGAGACGGAATGGTCAGATGGGGGGTGAGGCCGCCGGTCGGGCCCTGGTTCGGCTGGGGGTCGGACATGGTTCCTCCGTTCGGGCCGATAGTAGTGCGTGTAATCGGCTGAACGAACGCCTATCTCTGCCGTTCCATGAGTGATCTGTTCGAAGCCTCCGGCATCCATCCCCCTGACGCCCCCTTGGCCGACCGTCTGCGCCCGCAGACGCTGGAACAGGTCGTGGGTCAGGATCATCTGCTGGGCGAGGGCGGGCCGATCCGCCGCATGATCGAGGCCGGGCGTCTGGGCTCCATGATCCTGTGGGGACCGCCCGGCACCGGCAAGACCACCATCGCCCGGCTGCTGGCCAAGGCTGCGGGCTATGAATATCAATCGATTAGCGCGGTCTTTTCCGGCGTCGCCGACCTGAAGAAGGCGTTCGAGGCGGCGAGGATGCGCCGGGCCGCCGGACAGCAGACCCTGTTGTTCGTGGATGAGATTCACCGCTTCAACCGCGCCCAGCAGGACGGCTTCCTGCCCTTCGTCGAGGAGGGGGTGGTCACTCTGGTCGGGGCGACGACCGAGAACCCGTCGTTCGAGCTGAACGGGGCGCTGCTGTCACGGAGCCAGGTTTATGTGCTGAAGCGTCTGGACGATGCGGCGCTGGATCAGTTGCTGGATCGCGCCGCCGCCCTGATGGATCGGCCCCTGCCGCTGACGCCCGAGGCGCGTCACGCCATGCTGGCCCTGGCTGATGGCGACGGGCGCTATCTGCTGACCATGTCGGAGGTTCTGTTCGATCTGCCGGAAGGCGATCTTCTGGACGTTCAGGGTCTGGCGGGCGTGCTGCAGAAGCGCGCCCCCGCATACGACAAGTCGCGCGAAGAACACTACAACCTCATCTCGGCCCTGCATAAGTCGGTGCGCGGATCGGACCCGGACGCAGCCCTCTACTGGCTGGCGCGGATGCTGAACGGGGGCGAGGACCCGTTGTATCTGGCGCGACGCATCGTGCGGATGGCGGTCGAGGACATCGGCCAGGCCGACCCCCTGTCCATCATGGTCGCCAACGCCGCCAAGGACACCTACGACTTCCTCGGCTCACCCGAGGGGGAACTGGCTCTGGCCCAGGCGGTGGTCCATCTGGCCACGGCGCCCAAGTCGGTCGGGGTCTATGAGGCCTTCAAGGCGGCGAAGAAGGCGGCGCACGAGACCGGCTCCCTGATGCCGCCCGCCCATATCCGCAACGCCCCGACCAAGCTGATGAAGTCGCTCGGCTACGGCAAGGGCTACCAATACGATCCCGACACGCCCGAGGGCTTCTCCGGCGCCAACTTCTTCCCCGATGAGATGGAACGCCGCACCTTCTACAAGCCCAAGGGCGAGGGGCACGAAGAGAAGGTCAAGGCACGGCTGGAACGCTGGGCGGCGCTGCGAGCGCGGGCGCAGAGGGAAGGCTGAGGCCATCCCCGGCGTCATCCTCAGGCTTGACCCGAGGATCGGGTTTTCCATCAGCATCACGTCGGACCAGTCGAGCGCGCCTCAACGCTCGATCCTCGTGTCAAGCCCGAGGATGACGGCAGAAGCTGGGCCACGTGATCGCCGTTCATTGTTAAGCATGGCGGTTCGGGCCTAGCCTGCCTGTGATCAGCAACCTGGGGAGGGAATAATGATCGATATTGCGAGACGAGTGGCGACGCCCTGGCATCTGTGGGTCGTGGGCGTCGTGGCGGTTCTGTGGAACGCCTTCGGCTGCTGGGACTATGCAATGACCCATCTGAAGGGCGAGGCTCACCTGCGCGCCTTCGGCATGACCGACGCGCAGATCGCCTATTTCGACGCCATGCCTGCCTGGACGCACGCGACATGGGCCATCGGGGTGTGGGGCGGAATGCTCGGCGCCTTGCTGCTGCTGGCGCGGCGGCGGTGGGCCACGCCCGTCTTCGTCCTGTCGTTTCTCGGTTTCGTAGGCGGATTGATCTACAGCTACGGCCTGTCCAATGCGTCGGCCGTGATGGGGCCGAACGCCTGGGTGATGAATGCCGTCATCGGGGCGGCTTGCGTCTTCTTCATCTGGTACGCCTCGGCCATGGCGAAGAAGGCGGTCCTCCGCTAAAGGCTCGGCGGGTGAAAACCCGCCAGCCCGCTTCCCTGACCGAAGAAGACATCGCCGCCGTCCGTTCGTGGGTCATCCACGAGGACGCGCACATCATCGCCTTCAACAAGCCGTCGGGCCTGTCGAGCCAGGGCGGACGCATCCAGGCCCATACGCTGGACGACCTGCTGTGGGCCTTCGCGCGCTCGAACGGCAAGCGGCCGGAGCTGGTGCATCGGCTGGACCGCGACACCTCGGGCGTCATTCTGGCGGCCAAGACCAAGCCGGCGGCCGGGTTCCTGGGCAAGGCCATGCAGATGCGCCGGTTCCAGAAGACCTATCTGGCGCTGGTGTCGGCAGCCCCTGAGCCGAAGTCGGGCCGGATCACCGCCGCCCTGCGCCGCGAAGAGATCGGGCGCGAGAGCTATATGCGCGTGGTCGAGTTCGATGCGCCGGGCGCGCAGGGCGCCGTCAGCGGCTATCGCACCCTGGCGGCCAGCGAGGACGGGGCTCTGGTCGAGCTGTCGCCCGAGACGGGGCGGATGCACCAACTTCGGGTCCACATGGCATCCATCGGACGGCCTCTGGTCGGCGACGTGCGTTATGGCGGGGCCTTGACGTTTGCCGGTCGCGGCGCGCCGCGTCTGATGCTGCACGCGGCCAGGCTGTCCTTCCCACACCCGGAAGGCGGTGAGCGGATAACGCTGGAGGCGGCCCCGCCTGAGGACTTTGCGGCGTTGCAGGCGGCGGCGGGGCTGTAGGCGGTTCAGCTTCTGTTCAGCTTCGCGGCGGAACATCGTGCCTTGCTCGGCGCTAATCGGGCAGGAGATTTCGCATGAAACGCCTGACATTCAGCCTGATCGCGGTTTCGACCCTGGCCTTGAGCGCCTGCGCCAGCCTGGCGCCCTATGGTCCGCAGCAGTCGGCGGGCGGGCAGGGCTTCAATGAGCAGCGCATTGAATCCGACCGTTTCCGCGTCACCTACAACGGTGTCGGCGCCGTCGGGCCAGTGGCGGATCGCGCCCTGTTTCGCGCCGCGCAACTGACCGTAGATCAGGGCTATGACTGGTTCGAGGTGACGCAGCGCTGGATCGACGGTCGCCCTGACAGCGCCGGCGGCGTGCGCCCCAGCGTCTCGATCGGCGCGGGCTCCAGTCGTTATGGCGGCTATCGCGCCTCGGGCGTCGGCGTGGGTCTGGGATTCGACCTCAGCGGCCCCCAGCCAACCTCGACCACGCTGGAGATCGTCATGGGGCGCGGCGCCAAGCCGGACCGTTCCGACGCCTATGACGCGCGTCGGGTTCAGGACGCGATCCGCAACCGGCTGTAGCCCGCCGACCGCTGTCATTCCCGTCGTGTCGGTGTAGAAGCCCGGCATGATGCAATTTCTTCTTGTCGCGGTGGGCGGCGCCCTTGGCGCCATGGCTCGCTACGGGCTGGGTCTGACGGCGGCGCGGCTGGCGCCCGCCTCGGCCTGGCCGTGGGGCACCTTCGTCGCCAATATCACCGGCGGTCTGCTGATGGGGCTGCTGGCGGGTTGGCTGGCGCTGAAGGCGGGCGCGGGGCAGGAGAGCATCCGCCTGTTCGCCGCCGTCGGCCTGCTGGGCGGCTTCACCACCTTTTCGGCTTTTTCATTGGAAGCCGCTTTGATGATTGAACGCCGTGAACTGGCCACGGCTTTCGTCTATGCGGTGGGTTCGGTGGTTCTTTCCATCGCCGCCCTGTTCGTCGGCCTGATGATCGCGCGCAAACTGTTTACCGGAGTGGGCGCATGAGCCGCGAAGTCCAGACCCTCTATGTCGCCGAGGACGAACACGACATCCGTCTGGATCGTTGGTTCAAGCGCCGCTGGCCGCACCTGACCCATATCCAGGTCGAGAAGATGGCGCGCAAGGGCGAGATCCGTGTTGATGGCTCACGCGTCAAGCCGCAGGACCGCCTGACCGCCGGAGCCGCCGTGCGTGTGCCGCCGCTGCCTGAAGCCAACCCGCGCAAGCCCGGCGACCTGCACGAACTGACCGAACGCGACATCGCCTACGCCAAGTCGCTGGTCCTGTATGAAGATCACATGGTCATCGCCCTGAACAAGCCGCACGGCCTGGCCGTGCAGGGCGGCACCAAGACGACCAAGCACGTCGACCGCCTGTTGTCGGCCTGGGGCGAGGGGATGGACCGTCCGCGTCTGGTTCACCGTCTGGACCGCGACACCTCGGGCGTGCTGTTGCTCGGCAAGGGGCCGGAGGCGGCCAAGCGTCTGGCGGGCGCCTTCGCCCGTCGTCAGGCCAAGAAGACCTACTGGGCCATTGTCATCGGCAACCCCAAGCCCACACATGGTCAGATCGATCTGGCGCTGAAGAAGACGGGCATCAACGACTATGAGATGATGCGTCCTGCTGAGCGCAAGGATCCCAAGGGCGAGCCCGCCGAAACCGCCTTCGCCACCATCAGCCGCGCCGCCCACCGCGCGTCGTGGATGGCGCTGCGCCCCTTCACCGGGCGGACGCACCAGTTGCGCGCCCACATGGCGGCCATCGGCCACCCCATTCTGGGCGACCACAAGTACGGCGACGACAAGTCGCGGGAACTGAGCGGCGTGCTGAAGCTGCAACTGCACGCCCGCCGTATCGAACTGGACCACCCCGGCGGCGGCACCCTGGTCGTCGAAGCCCCGCTGAGTCCCGAGATCAAGGCCGGCTTCGCCCACTTCGGCTTCTCCGAGGATGAAAGCGACGTCGATCCGTTCGAAGGGGTCAAGCGCCAGCGATGAGCCACGACGGTCGCCCCAGTCCCGAGCGCGCCGCCGTTGACCGGCTGATTGCCGCCGGTCGCGTGGAGGAAGCGCTGGCGGCCCTGCAAGGGGCGGCCGATGCGGCGGCGACCTGGCCCTTGCAGGCTGATCTGCTCAAGCGGCTGGGGCGACTGGATGAAGCTCTGGTTCTGCGCGAGGCCCAGGTGAAGGCCAGGCCGACGAGCAGCGTGTCGGAGCATAATCTGGCGGGGCTTCTGGGCGATATGCGGCGATACGCCGAGGCCGAGGCGGCGGTTCGTCGCGCCTTCGCCAAGGGCGGCGACGCGCCGGAAACCTGGCTGGTGCTGGCGCGGGCCCTGACAGGGCAGGAGAAGCACGACGAAGCCGAGCAGGCCTATCGGCAGGCGACGGCGCGGCGACCGGCCTATGTCGAGGCTCTGCGTGAACTGGCCCAGTTGATCTGGATGCGGACGGGCGATGCGCCGCGGGCTCTAGCGCCGGTTCGCGAGGCGCTGGATCGCGCGCCCGGCGACAGCGGGTTGCACGGCCTACTGGGGCTGCTGATGGACTACACGGGTTCGACGCCGCGCGAGGTGTGGAGCGCTCTGGCCGAAGGCGGGGCGCGGCGGGACCCGGCGATTGATCTGGCCGCCGCCAACGCCGCTCTGGCGTTCGACCGGGATCTGGCGCTGGATCATGCGCTGGCGGCTGTCGCCGGGGCGCCGGGGCATCCGCTTTTGGCCTTGAAGCTGGCTGAGGTTCGGCTGGCGCGGGGGGAGCTGGAGCAGGCATCGGCCTTGCTGGCTGAGACGAATATTCCCGAGGACCAGAACTGGCTGTCGCTGAAGGCGACCCTCGAACGGCTGTCGGGCGCGCCGGACGGTCCGACGCTGAATGACTATGGCGCTGTCGTGCAGGGCGGGGCGATTGATACGCCCGAGGCTTGGTCGAACTTGAACGCCTATCTGGGCGATCTCGCGGCGGCGCTGCGCCGACTGCACACCTTTCGGACCCATCCGGTCGGGCAAAGCCTGCGGCACGGCACCCAGACCCACGTCGATCTGCGCGCCAGCGACGATCCCGCCATTCGAGCCTTCTTTGTCGCAATTGATGGACCGATCAAACGGTATCTGGAACGGCTGGGCGTTGGGGATGATCCCCTGCGCCGTCGCAACACAGGCGCCTATCGCATCGCCGGATGCTGGTCAGTGCAACTGGCCCCCAACGGCTATCACGCGCCGCATGTCCATCCCGAGGGCTGGCTGTCCTCGGCCTGCTATATTGACCTGCCGGCGGTGGTTGATGCGGGCGGGCGAGAGGGTTGGATCGGCTTCGGCGCGCCGCCATTCGCCTGTGCTGTACCTACGCCGCCGGAACATTTCGAGAAGCCGGAGCCGGGCAAGCTGGTGCTGTTTCCATCCTATATGTGGCACGGAACCGTGCCGTTCACCGGCGACGAGACGCGCCTGACCATCGCCTTCGACGTGGTCCCGGCGTGATGCGTCCCCTGGCGGTTTTCGACATCGACGGCACCCTGGTGGACAGCAGGGCGTCGATCCATCGTGCGTGCTGCGAGGCGGCGCAGGCTCTGGGGCTCGACGAGCCGAGCTATGATCGGGTGCGCCAGATCGTCGGTCTGACGCTGGACAAGGCGCTGCATGTTCTGGAGCCCAGTCTGACGGACGCCGAACTGGCGGAGCTCGTGGCGGCGTTTCAGGCCAGTTTCCGCAGTATGTACGAGGCCGGGCATCGCGAAGAGCTTTATCCCGGCGTTATGGACACCCTGCGACGGTTGAAGCGCGACGGCTGGCGTCTGTCGCTGGCGACGGGGCAGAACCGGCGCGGGGTGGCCCGCAATCTGGCGCGGCCGGAATGGAGCGACCTGTTCCAGTCCAGTCATTGCGCGGCGGACGGTCCGGGCAAGCCCGATCCCGCCATGTTGTTCGCCGCCATGACCGCCTGCGGGGCTGACGCGGTCTCGACCGTCATGATCGGCGACACCAGCCACGACATCCTGATGGCGCTCAACGCGGGCGTGCGTCCGCTGGGCGTCGGCTGGGGCTTCCATACCCCCGAGGAGCAGGTGGCGGCGGGCGCCCATCACGTCGCCGTCGACTGTCCTGATCTGGAGGCGGCGCTGGATCGCTTCGCCTCGACCGCCATCGCTGCCTAGAAGACCGCCATGTCCCACATTCCCCCGCTTGATCCCAACGTCGCCGCTCGCAAAGGCTTCCGAGAGTCCGAGGAGCGCATCAAACGCTTCTGGACAGTCGCCGACGTGTCGGAAGACACCAATGGCTGGACGGTGCGTCTGGACGGGCGCACGCCCAAGACGCCGGCGGGCAACACCCTGACCCTGCCGACTGAGGCCGCAGCGCGCCTGGTGGCGGATGAATGGGCGGCGCAGGGCGAGTTCCTGCTTCCCAGTACCATGCCCGCCACCCGGCTGGCCTCGACCGCCATCGACCGGGTCAGTCAGACGCGCGAGCCGGTGGCCGCCGAGATCGCCGCCTACGCCGGGTCGGACGTCATCTGCTATCTGGCCGAACATCCGACGGCCCTGATCGAACGTCAGCAGGCCGAATGGGGGCCGTGGCTCGACTGGGCGGCGAAGGAACTGGGCGTTGAACTACACACCGCCGAAGGCATCATCCACCGGCCCCAGGCGCCCGAGGCGCTGGAACGGGTGAAGGCGCTGGCGCTGGCGATGGACGACCACGCCCTGACCGGGCTGGCGACGGCGGTGCCGTTGCTGGGGTCGGCGGTGCTGGGTCTGGCGGTGCAGCGCGGGGCCCTGTCGGGCGCAGCGGCGCTGGAGCTGTCGCGTCTGGACGAAGCCTTTACCGAGGAACGCTGGGGCGTGGACGAGGAGGCGGCGGCGCGCGTCGCCGCCCATCGCGACGAGGCGACCCTGTTGCAGCGGTGGTTCGAAGCTCTACGGGGCTGAGGCCACCCCGTCCCGTTTATCCCCCCCGAAGGCAGGGGCTAGCCTAGTTCGCCGCGGATCAGGGCGTCGCGTTCTTCGTTGGTGATCATCCGCCACCTGCCCTCGGGCAGGTTGTTGAGGTGGATGGGGCCGACGCGGATGCGAAGAAGATCGACGACCTCCAGATCGACCATCTCGCACATGCGGCGGATCTGCCGGTTGCGGCCCTCGGTCAGGATGAAGCGCAGGCGGTTCTGCTCCATGCGCGAGACCTTGGCGTATTTCAGGATGCGTCCGTCCAGCATCAGGCCGCGGCGCAGCAGGGTCAGCTTCTTCTCGGTGACGTCGCCCTCGATGCGGACCAGGTATTCCTTGTCCAGTTTTGACTGCGGGCCGATCACGGCCTTGGCCACCACGCCGTCCGACGACAGCATCAGGAGGCCGCGCGAATCCTCGTCCAGACGGCCGATGGGGGGCAGGGAGGCGTCCTCGGCGGGGGGCGTGCCTTCGCCGACGAGGTTCTCGGCGGTCAGCAGGCGCACGGCCGGGATCTTGTCCGGCTCAGGCTGGCCCGAGACATAGCCCAGCGGCTTGTGGATCAGGATGGTGACGCCCGAGGCCAGGGCGGCTTCGCCCCGGTCGTTCAGGGTCAGGGTCTGGCCCGGCTCGATCTTGCGCCCCGCGTCGGTGACGCTTTCGCCGTCGATGGTGACCATGCCGGCGGCGATCAGGGCTTCGGCCTCGCGGCGCGAGCAGACCCCGGTCTGGCCCAGCCATTTATTGATGCGGACAGGCTCAATGCCGTCATAGGTGCGAGTGAAAGCCATGGCGTCCGTCCTTGAGGATGCGGCTCTGTAGAAGGCCGGGGGGCGGGCAGGCAAGGGCCGTCGCGACCGATGTTCGCAAAGATTTCGCGCAACCGTTCTGAATATCGCTGAGATCAGACGATCGTTAGGCGTCATTGACCCTCAGCGCAGCGGGCCTATATGTTCAGTCACCCCAACGAACTGATCCAGATCGCGTCCGGCCGCACCGTGACGCGGCGATTCTCGTTTTCAGTTTCCTGTTCGGGGTTTTTCGTCTGATCCATTCTGAACAGGCGACTGAATATTGAACGACAACCTTTGAAGGAGACGTCTTGTCCGCTCAACGCAACAATTCGACCGCCCCCCGCACTCGTCCCGGCTTCAATCGCCCCGCCCCCATGCGTCTGCGCATGGGCCTGATCATGCGCAAGGGCATGGATTTCGGTCCTCTGGGCGACATAGAGACCGCGCTGCGCATTGACGGCGTCTCCCTGGCGCCGATATCGACCGGCGACGCCAGTCTGGTCAGCGGCGGCGTGACCGTGCTGGCCACGGCCACGGCGGACGACATCACTAGCGGACGGGTCAAGGGCGTGGTCGTGCCGGGCGGCGAGGCGGATGAAGCGGGCGTGGCTCAGGTAAAATCGCTGCTGATTCTGGCCAAGGCGCAGGGCTTGCCGGTGCTGGCCTTTGCTGACGGCGTGGCCCTGGCGGCCGAAGCCTTCGGCGTGGCGGCGGAAGCGCCGGGCGCGGTCTTCCGGGGCGACAAGGTCGCGCTGATCAATGAACGCGCCGAACTGTCGGCGGTGGTCGCGACCATCGCCTGAGCTTGAGGGCGTCTGCGCGTAAGGCGCGGATCAGGTTCGTCTGAATAGAAGGCTGATGTTGTTGGCGGGCATTTCCGTTCGCAGCGTCAGCGTCAGACCGTGTGATCGGGCCAGGGCGACGACCTGGTCCCGGTCGCGCAGGCCCCAGGCCGGGTCGCGGGCCTTCAGACTGGCGTCGAAGGCTTCGTTTGAAGAGGCCAGCGGAACCTCGGCCTCGCGATAGGGGCCGTAGATATAGAGCAGTCCGCCGGGCCGGCGCAGGACGCGTTCCGCCAGCGTCATCAGCCCTTCAGTCGCCGACCAAGGGCTGATGTGGATCATGTTGATGCAGACGAGGGCGTCGAACGGCGCGTCCGGCCAGGTTGTCTCATCCAGACAGTTCAGCGCCAGCGGCGGTTGAAGATTCCTCAGGTGGGCCTCGGCCGTCCAGGCGGCGATGCTGGCGCGGGCCTCGGGGCTGGGGTCGCTGGGCGTCCAGCTCAGGCCAGGCAGGGTGTTGGAAAAGGCGACGGCGTGCTGGCCTGAACCCGCCGCGATCTCGAGCACCCGTCCGCTTTTGGGCAGATGGGCGCGCAGCAGCTTCAGGATGGGCTCGGCGTTGCGATCCGAGGCCGGCGAGGCCAGGGCGCCGTCGGGCAGGGCGGAGAGGGTGTCCATGGTTCGCATCTGGTCTTGTTATCCCTGGCAAGGGTCGGTCGCGACCGGAAAACTTGCTGCGGCGCAGCAACTTTATTCCCGTGGGAGTGAATTGCGGCAACGGTTGACCTTGCGTCGCCTCAGATGGCATTGCGCCTGAAACAGGACGTGATCAGCGTCCGACTCGTCACGACGGCGTCAGATCGTCGGGCGGCCCGGTTCAGGAGACCATGTTGTGACTGCAGACGTATCGATTCCCGGACTCTATCCCGCGCCGACCGACCACAAGGGTCTGGTCGCCTGGGTCGCGCAGATCGCGGCCTTGACCAAGCCGGACCGGGTGCATTGGTGCGACGGCTCTGAGGCCGAGAAATCGGCCATCGTCGCCGATCTGATCGCCAAGGGCACGCTGAAGGCACTGGATCAATCCAAGCGCCCCGGCTGCTACTATGCCGCCTCGGACCCCAAGGACGTGGCCCGCGTCGAGAGCCGCACCTTCATCTGCTCGGAAGACGAGGCCGACGCCGGCCCGACCAACAACTGGTCCGACCCGATCGAGATGCGCGACCGCCTCGGCGGCCTGTTCGACGGCTGCATGAAGGGCCGCACCATGTATGTGGTGCCGTTCTGCATGGGCCCGCTGGGCTCCAAGATCTCCGCCCTGGGCGTCGAGATCACCGACAGCGGCTATGTCGCCGTGTCGATGGGCGTCATGACCCGCATGGGCAAGCCGGCGCTGGACATGCTGGGCGCCGACGGCGTCTTCGTGCCCGCCGTCCACACCCTGGGCGCGCCCCTGGCTGAAGGTCAGGCCGACGTGCCGTGGCCCTGCAACGACGACAAGTGGATCGTCCACTTCCCTGAGACCCGCGAAATCTGGTCCTATGGCTCGGGCTACGGCGGCAACGCCCTGCTGGGCAAGAAGTGCTACGCCCTGCGCATCGCCTCGATCATGGCCCGCGACGAGGGGTGGCTGGCCGAGCACATGCTGATCCTCAAGCTGACCAGCCCCGAGGCCGTGTCCAAGTATGTGGCCGCCGCCTTCCCGAGCGCCTGCGGCAAGACCAACCTGGCCATGCTGCAACCGGCGCTGGACGGCTGGAAGGCCGAGACGGTCGGCGACGACATTGCCTGGATGCGCTTCGGCGAAGACGGCCGTCTATACGCTGTGAACCCGGAAGCGGGCTTCTTCGGCGTGGCGCCCGGCACCAGCCGCAACACAAATCTGAACGCGCTCGAGACCCTGGCGAAGAACACCATCTTCACCAACGTCGCCCTGACCGCTGACGGCGACGTCTGGTGGGAAGGCCTGACCAGGGAAGCACCCGCGGGCCTGACCAACTGGAAGGGCCAGCCGCATGATCCGGCCTCGGGCGAGCCTGCTGCTCACCCCAACGCCCGCTTCGCCGCGCCCGCCGGCCAGTGCCCGGCCATCGCGCCCGAGTGGGAAGACCCGGCGGGTGTGCCAATCGACGCCATCCTGTTCGGCGGCCGCCGCGCCTCGGCTGTGCCGCTGGTGACGGAAGCCTTCGACTGGGAGCACGGCGTCTTCATGGGCTCGACCGTGGCCTCGGAAGGCACCGCCGCCGCCGAGAACAAGGTCGGCGAGCTGCGCCGCGACCCCTTCGCCATGCTGCCCTTCTGCGGCTACAACATGGGCGACTATTTCGCCCACTGGCTGAAGCTGGGCGAGAAGGCGGATGCGTCGAAGCTGCCGCGTCTGTTCTTCGTCAACTGGTTCCGCAAGAACGATGAAGGCAAGTTCGTCTGGCCGGGCTTCGGCGACAACGCCCGCGTGCTGAAATGGATCGTCGAGCGTCTGGACGGCAAGGCCGAGGCCGTGGACACCCCGGTCGGTCGCGTGCCGACCAAGGACGCGCTGGACCTGTCGGGCCTGAGCCTGTCAGACGCCGATCTGAAGATCCTGCTGGACGTCGACGCCGACGTCTGGACCGAGGAAGCGGCCCTGATCCCCGCCTTCTACGAGAAGTTCGGCGACCGTCTGCCCAAGGCCCTGTGGGGCCAGCACGCGGCCCTCACCAAGCGTCTGGAAGAGGCTCGCGCCGCCAGGCTCGCCGCTGAATAGGATAAAAGCCGGGTTGAAATCGGGGCGCGGTCGGTCGAAGGACTGACCGTGCCCTTTTTTAATTCTCAAGACATCCTGGTCATCGGCGCGGGCGTTCTGGGCCTGTGCACGGCGGCGGAGCTGGCCCGGCGTGGCCATGGCGTGACCGTGGTCGATCCCGGCGGTCTGAACGCCTCGGGCGTCGCGGCGGGAATGATCGCCCCGGCCATGGAAAGCGCCGTCGACGACCTGACGCCCGAGCACGCCGCCCTGCTGCGCCGCGCCCGTGATGCATGGCCGGACTTTGCGGCGGCGACCGGGGTCAGGCTGAACCGCGACCTGGCCGAGTGGCGGGGCGGGGAGGTCGAGGGGCTGGCGAAGCGGCTGGCTGCGCTGGGTTTTGAGCATGAGTTTCACTGTGACGCCGGGCGGCTGACCACGCATGAGGACTGGAAGGTCGAGCCCTCGCAGGCGCTGGCGGCGTTGGGGCAGGGCGTGCGGAGGATCGAGGGGCGGGCGACGGGGCTGACACGCGAAGGCGCGCGCTGGCGCGTCGAGACCACGGCGGGGCCGGGCGAGGCTGATCAGGTGGTGTTGGCGACCGGGGCAGGAGCGGGGCTGGACGGCCTTCCCGAAGCCGTTGCGCGCTTGCTGGCCCTGATCACGCCCATTCGGGGTCAGATCGGGCTGATGAACGAGCGGCTGACCGATCATGTGCTGCGCGGTCCTGGGGCCTATATTGCGCCGATGGGCGAGGGGTGCGTGATCGGGGCCACGATGGAGGCGGGCGAGCGGTCGCTGACGCCCGATCCCGAGCGCTGCGCCCGGATGCTGGCGGCGGCCTGGGCTGTGCTGGGGCAGTCGCCGCGCCCGCTGACAATCGAATGGCGCGCCGGGGTGCGCGGGGCGACGCCCGACGGCCTGCCGATGGCGGGGGCGGTCGAGCCCGGGCTGCATCTGGCGCTTGGGCCGCGTCGCAACGGCTGGCTGCTGGGGCCGCTGGTCGCCGGGGTGGTGGCCGACGAGGTCGAGGGCCGGTCCTCGAGAGAACCGACCCTCTCGCCCCATCGCTTCGACTAACCTCTACTCAGGCAGGTTGAAGCGAATGGCCATGCTGACGCGGGCGCCGTCGACGGCCTGTCCGTCCACCATGCGCGGGCTGAGGCGGAAGTAGCGCGTCAACCCCAGAGCGGCGCGACCGAAGCCCTGATTGCCGGGCATCTCGGAGGCGACCGAACAGCCGGTCAGGGACCCGTCCACCTTCACAAGGCAGGACAGGGTGGCGACGCCGCTGACGCCGCGCGCTTCGGCGGCGGACGGATAGGCCCGCATCATCTGATCCGCCGTCGGGCGTCTCACCCAGTCAGGGTTGGTGATGACCGGGGGCGAACGCACCGGCTCGGCGCTGACTGTCGTTCCGGTCGAAGGCTCGCTGGTCGGGGCGGTCAGGTTGATCACCGGCCCCGTATTTGTCGAGGTGACGGGCGCCACCGGAACCACCAGCGGCGGGACCTCGGACGGAATGACGGTCTCGGCGCGATGGATCGGCGGCGTCGGCGCGGGCGGCGCCTTGGGCGCGACCACAGGCTCGGGCGGCTTGGGGTAGGGCGTCAGATCCACCGTCGTGATCGGTCCATCCTCGAGAACAGGGATGTCCGCGATCTCAAAACGCTGATTGTAGAGCCACACCCCGGCCCCGATATGGACCAGGGCTGAAACCCCGATCGCCGCCCACATCCAGCGGGGTAGCGGCTTTCTACGCTCGGAAAAGTCTATCGGGCTCACCAGTCCGGGGCCGCCCGCGGTTCTGATCATCATGGCCTTCAACGCCTCCTGTCGTTGGCCCTCCCCAGAGCCCACGTAACAAAGGTCGCGCTTAGCTTGCGGCTTTATTGCGGCGCTTGCCGGTTAGGTTTTCGTTAACCTTAGTTAGCGACCGTCAACACATGAGCGTAGGAGCGATTCCATCGTCTGGCGGGGTTGAGGCGGCCATCCGGCGTGCGTCCAGCACGACCGGCGTGGACTTCGATTTCCTGATGAAGACGGCGCGTCGCGAGAGCGCGATGAACCCGTCTGCGCGGGCCTCCACCTCGTCCGCTTCAGGCCTGTTTCAGTTCATTGAGCAGACCTGGCTGGCCACGGTGAAGCAGCATGGCGCCAAACACGGCTACGGCCAGTACGCTGACCTGATCCAGCGCGGCGACGATGGTCGCTGGCGGGTGCAGGGCTCGGCCCGCAACGTGGTGCTGGATCTGCGTTTCGACGCCCAGGCGGCCTCGACCATGGCGGCGGAACTGACCGCCTCCAACGCCGCCTATCTGCGCGGCCGCACGGGGCAGGAACCGGGCGCGGGCGATCTCTACGCCGCCCACTTCCTCGGCCCGGCGGGCGCGGCCAAGCTGATGGAGGCGATGCAGTCGCGGCCGGGCGCGAGCGCGGTTTCCCTGTTCCCCGACGCCGCCTCGGCCAATCGCTCGATCTTCTATCGCAACGGCCGCCACGCGACGGTAGCCGAGGTGCACGCCAACCTGCAACGCACGGCGGGCGAAGGTGCGCCGGCGGCGGGTGTCGGATCGACGCCGAAAAACACCATGCCTGACCTCAGCGACAGGGACCGGATGCTGGCGGCGCGTCTGGACCGACTGAAGCAGGATCAAAGTCTCTTGGCCTTGCTGCTGGGTCAGGACGGCCAGGGCGGCAAGAGCAGCGGCTTTGGCGGAGCTTTTGCGCCGCCCTCTGAGACGGCTGCCTAAAAGAACCTAGTTTCGGCTCATTCCTAATGAGGCGTTAACTATGTAACGCTAAGCGTGACGATTGATTCTTCGCCCCGCCAAGCTTGCGAGCTCCCGAATGACCGCCTACCGCGCCCGACTGACGGAAAGCGACATCAGGCGTCTGATCAAGTCTGACGCGGAAGATGAGCGCGCTGCGGCGGCGCACAAGCTGTGTCGCAGCATCGACCGGATGCCGCTGGACGAGGCGGACCGGGCGGCAGCTCAGAAAATTCTGACGGTTATGGCCAATGATACGGCCGAGCTTGTGCGTCGGGCTCTGGCCGTGACGCTGAAGTCTTCCGACCTGATGCCGCGTGATGTGGCGCGGCGCCTGGTCGCCGACGTGGACAGCGTCGCTTTGCCCATCATCACCTGCTCGCCGGCCTTCACCGATGATGATCTGATCGAGATTGTCCGCGCCGGTTCAGTGGTGCGTCAAACAGCCGTTGCGGGGCGCGAGCGTGTGCCGCGCGATGTCGCCTCCGTGCTGGCCGCCGAGGGGTGCCAGTCCGCTGTTCGGACGCTGGCCGCCAACGACAACGCAGACCTGTCGGAAGCGGCTCTGGGCGTGGTCATCGACAGATTTGGCCAGACGGCCGAGGTCGTTTCGGCCATCGCCTATCGTCAGGTTTTGCCTCTGTCTGTGACCGAGCGGCTGGTGACTTTGGCCAGCGACGCGGTGCGCGAGCATTTGGTCACGCGTCATGCCGTGGCGCCCGAGACCGCTATTCAGTTCGCTCGGTTCACACGCGAGCGCGCGACCATCGATCTGGTGGATCAGGCGCGGATAAGCAACGATCTGCCGGTCTTCGTCGCCGGGTTGAACGCTCGCAAGGCGTTGAGCGCGTCGCTCCTGTTGCGCGCATTGGCTCGGGGGCAGATGAGCCTCTTCGAGCACGCCCTGGCCGAGTTGGCCGGCACGCCGCATCATCGCGCATGGCTGATGGTTCATGACGCCGGGCCGTTGGGTCTGAAGGCCATCTATGATCGGGCCGGTCTGCCGCCGCGCCTGTTTCAGGCCTTCCGCGCTGGCGTCGATACCTGGCGTGCGCTGCAGGCCGAGGGGGGGGACACGGGCAGCGAGGCCTTCCGCAAGCGGATGCTGGAGCGTTTCCTGAGCCAGCGGCCCAGTACGTCCCGGGATGACCTCGCCTATCTGATGGAGCGGCTAGATCGCCCGCAGGCCCTCGATGTCGAGGCGGCGGCCGTCAGCGCCGCCTGATCCCAAGCCAGTCATGAAAAAGGCGCCCCCGGCATCGGCGGCGCCTCTTTCCTATGGGTGTTTTCTGACGTCAGGCCAGATGTTCGGCGACGCGCGCTTCCAGCGTCTCGGCCAGTTCACGGCCGACCGGGTGCTCGTCGGTCTGAATTCCATCGCGGACCACGGCTCGAATGCCGTCGACATGGGCGTCGAGGATGGCGACGGGGGCCTGCATCCGCTTGTCTCCATCATCCATCATCCGGCACAGGGACCCGGCGATCCGGGTCACCAGCGGATACTGATAGGTGGCGCCCAAGCCCTTGAGGTCATGGGCGCGGAAATAAAGCGCCTCTGCCGTTTCTGACGTGTAACCCTTGGTGCGTATATCGGCCTGGGCTTGATCCAGTTTGACGATTTCGTCCTGCAGCCATTGGCCGAACTGGTCCGACATGGCCTTGAGGGCGGCCTCCGCCTTGGCGATGGCGTTGGCGTCGATGCCGCCGAATCCACCGACCTTGGCGCGCAGGGGATTGGGTGGGCGAATGACCTGGGGAGGGTTGCTCACGTGAAGGGCTCCTGAACTCTTGGCGCAAGCTTACGCGACGGAGCCTTAAAAACCCGTGACGTTTCAGCTGGCGAATTGCTCGGCCATGACGCGTTCTTCAAACGAGCGTCCGGCGTCGAACAACATGGTCAGGCTGATGTCGCGGCGTTCGCGGACTTCGACGCGAGTGACGCGGCGGACTTCAAAATTGTCCGCGGTGGCGCTGACGGGTCGCTTGTCAGGCTCAAGCACCTCGAAACGAACGCGCGCCGTGTGGGACAGCAGGGCGCCACGCCAGCGTCGAGGCCGGAAGGCGCTGATCGGCGTCAGGGCCAGGCTGGGGGCGTCTAGCGGGATGATCGGGCCGTGCGCTGACAGGTTGTAGGCGGTCGATCCGGCGGGGGTGGCCACCATGCAGCCGTCGCAGCTCAGTTCCTCCAGCCGCACCTTGTCGTTGATGCTGACGCGCAGCTTGGCGGTCTGGCGCGTCTGGCGCAGTAGCGAGACCTCGTTGATGGCCAGGCCGCTATGGACCTCGCCGCTCTCGACCCATGCGTCCATCTGTAGCGGGTGGATGACGGTGCGGTCGGCCTCGGCCACGCGGGCCAGCAGGTCGTCCTCCTCATAGTCGTTCATCAGGAAGCCGACCGAGCCCCGGTTCATGCCGTAAACCGGCGTGCGGAGCTGCAGGTTGTTGTGCAGCGTCTCCAGCATGAAGCCGTCGCCGCCCAGCGCCACGATGACGTCGGCCTCGGCCACGGGAACCGAGCCGTAGCGTTCGGTCAGGCGCACGCGCGCCGCCTCGGCTTCGGGACGGTCGCTGGCGACAAAGGTCATGGCAAGGGGGGCGGGCGTGTTCACGGCGCTAGGCAAGCGGAGCCGGGGGGCTCTGTCAAACGGAACCGGCCTCGATATCGGCCATCAGCAGGCGAAATTCATAGGCGGCTTGATCCGCTGAGCGCTCGGCCAGACGCCAGGCGGAGCTGTCCGGATCGCGCGGGAAGCCCTTATTCAGCTTGCGGATTTCGGTCAGCAAGGCGGGGAAGGCGGCGCGGTCCAGTCCCACGGCGATGCAGGCGAGAAAGAGCGGACGGGCCGTGTCGCCGCCCAGAGCGCGATAGATCTGGGAAACTTCGAATCGTCCCAGAATCGCCAGGCCGTGAGCGAAGACGCCCAGCTTTTCCTCGCGCAGGGCGCGGATCAGGTAGGCAGGACGCAACTGATCCGCAGCGTGCAGCTTGGCCACCAGTCGCGCGTCGATATCGTCGGCGGGCGGGGGCGGGACGGTCCATTCAGCGCCGGTGCGGCTGGCGGTCTGAGCGGCGCCCTGAACGGCTTGCGACAGGCGGGCGGGGTCGATGGTGAAACGGTCGCTGATCGCCTGACGCAGGGCCTCGCCGACCCATTGATACAGACGCAGCGCCAAATCCTCTTGCAGCGACGGATGACGGGTCAGGGGCGCGCGCAGGGCGGCCAACTGGCGTGACTGGCCCACGAGCTCGGCGAAGGCCTCGGCCTCGATCCGGGCGCTGCGGTTGGTGGCGAGCGCCGTCATGACCGCCGGATCACGCCCGGCGACAATGGCGCGGGCCACGGCGGCGCCGAGGTCGGGGCGCAGGGCGACCTGAATTTGATGCTCGATCGAACAGTCGTTCAGCAGGCGCAGAAGATCGTCGTCCAGCAGGAGGGGGCTGGCGGCGATCACGGGGCGGGCGATCTGAATCTCGTCGGCGGCCAACATGCGCACGAGAGCGACGGGCGCCCATTCGACCCTGGCCAGGCGCTGGGCCAGGACCTGACGGATTTCGCGCTCGGCGCTGCGGGTGAGCGCGATGAAGATGTCGGTCAGGGCGTCGGGCGCGCCGCCATGGTCGGACGCGGACTCATAGAGGCTGGCCACCCCCATCAGCAGGCGATGCTGATCGTCGGGCGAGCGAGACTTTGCCAGATCCAGCAACTGGGTGAGGCCCGCCAGCGGCACAGCCTGCCAGGGCTTTTCGGGGTCTAGCGGGACGACTGTGGACACGGGCGGCTCCGCTCATCGAAAGACGGCTGCCTCGGCCGCGCGGCATACTCATCCTGATGACGTGAAAACAGGGTTAACGAAAACCTTCTGCGCTGAACGCCGGTCGCTTGACGCCGCGGCGCCGCAGGGCGAGGTTTAACCGAACAACGATAAGGGAGGTCGTCATGGCGGACGGATCGGCGGCGTCGCTGAAGTCGCGGGTGTCAGAGGTTGAGTGGCAGGCGCGGGTCGAACTGGCCGCCCTGTATAGGCTTGTGGCGCTGCACGGCTGGGACGACATGATCTTCACCCATATCTCGGCCCGCGTGCCGGGGCCGGAGCATCACTTTCTGATCAATCCATACGGCTGGTATTTTGACGAAATTACAGCCTCTTCTCTTGTGAAAGTCGATCTGGACGGGAACATTGTTCAGGAGACGACGAGCTTCATCAATCCGGCTGGCTTCACCATTCATTCGGCGGTGCATGCCGCGCGTGAGGACGCCAAATTCGTCATCCACCTGCACACCGTGAACGGGGTGGGCGTGGCGGCGCAGCAGCATGGCCTGCTGCCGATCAGCCAGAACGCCTGCCTGTTGCAGCACCAGATCGCCTATCACGGCTATGAAGGTCTGGCGCTGAATCATGACGAGCGTGAGCGGCTGGTGGCCGATCTGGGCGACAAGCCCCTCATGCTGCTGCGCAACCACGGCACGCTGGCGGTCGGTGAGACGGCGGCCCAGGCCTGGGTTGGAATTTTCTTTCTGGAGCGGGCCTGCGCCCAGCAGGTAGCAGCCCTGTCGGGCGGACGCGAGCAGGTGCTGGTCGCGCCGGACGCGGCCCAGGCCGAGACAAGGGATCAGGGACGCGGGATCGGCTTTGTATCCGCCCTGGCGTGGCCGGGCGCCTTGCGTCAGCTCGAGCGAAAATCGCCAGGTTACGACGTGTGAAGGCGGTCGGGGGGCTGCTGATCATTGCGGGGCTGGCGGTGGGGGCTGTCACGCCCGCCGCCGCCGGGGCCTGGAACCAGCCGAAGGGGCAGGGGCAGGCGATTGTCAAATATGAGGATATGCGCGCCGATGAGAGTTTCGTCGCGGGGGGCAGAATCGACCTTCCGACGGACCGCATGGATCGCGCGGCTTCCCTGCTGGTTGAGTACGGATTGAGTGAACGGCTGACTTTGCAGGTCAAGGGCGAGTGGCAGTCGGGCCGCGACGATTATGCCGACTACGAGGGGCGAGGGCCGGTCGAGATCGGCGCGCGGTGGCAGGCGTATCGCGACGACGCGAATGTCGTGGCCGTCTATGTCAGTTACGCCCAGGCCGGGGAGGGACGCAACGCGGGCTATGCTCCGCCAGGCGCAGGCGATAGCGATTGGGAGGCGCGGCTTCTGGTCGGTCGTTCCATTGACGGCTCGGGCGTGAAATGGGCGCCGCAACGCAGCTTCATCGAGGCGCAGGTGGCCCGGCGCTGGCGTCAGGGCCTGTCGGATGAGGTGCGGCTCGACGTGACTGCGGGCGCGCATATCGGCGACAAGTGGACGCTAATGGCTCAGGGGTTCGGCGGTGCGGTCGACGGCGACGGGCCCCGCTGGCTGTCGGTCGAGGTCACGGCGGTTCGCGATTTCGGCGCATGGAGTCTGCAAGGCGGATGGCGTCAGGCCGTGGCGGGACGAGAGACGCCTGTGGCCGGCGGGCCGATCATCGGGGTGTGGCGACGTTTCTGACCAGGTTCCGCGACGGAACCCCGGCCCCCCGACGTTACAGATACTTTATTTGCCTAACAGCCATGACCCGCTAAGCGGGACCGCTTGTTGTCGGGGAGACTGCGTCGCGTGTTCAAACGCCATTTTTTCATTATCGTGGCGGCGTGTCTGGTGGGGCTCATGGTCCTGGCGGCGGTGCTGAAAATTACTCTGGCTGACGACAGCAAGGGCGGCTCGGGCGGTCCGGGTCGAGGCGGCCCCGGCGGCGGACGTGGTCAGGCTGTAGCCGAGGCGATCGCGACACCTCGTGAGTTCGCCGATCAGATTCGCGTTCTGGGCGTGGCGCGCAGCAAGCGCTCGGTCAACATCACCTCCAATACGACCGAACTGATCACCCGCGTCATGTTCACCGACGGCCAGCGCGTCGCGTCTGGCGCGCCCCTGGTCGAACTTCAGGCGCGTGAGGAAGACGCCGACCTGATCCAGGCCCGCGCGCAGCTGGCCCAGGCGCAGCGCGAATACGACCGCTACAAGATTCTGGCCGAACGCGGCGTGGCGCCGCGCGTCACCGCCGAAACGGCTGAAACCGCCTTGCAGACGGCCCGCGCGGCCGTCGCGGCGTCGGAAGCTCGTCGCGGCGACCGCGTGCTGCGCGCTCCGTTCGCCGGGGTTCTGGGCCTGACGACGGTGACGCCGGGGACGCTGATCTCGCCCGGATCGGTCATCACCACCCTGGACGACACCAGCGCCATTCGCGTCGACTTCCCCCTGCCGGAACGGTATCTGGGGGTGCTTCAGGTAGGGACGCCGCTGACGGCGACGGCGGACGCCTATGCCGACCAGACCGTCTCGGGCCGCATCGCCCTGCTGGACACGCGGGTGAACGAACAGACCCGCGCCGTCATCGCCCGCGCCGAATTCGCCAACCCCGGCAATCGTATCCGTCCGGGCATGATGATGCGCGTCGCCGTGCAGCAGGGCCGCCGCCAGAGCCTGTCGGTGCCCGAAGCCGCCGTTCAGTATGAAGGGCAGGGCGCCTTCGTGTATCGCATCGCGCGCGGCGAGAACGGTACGACGGCCCAGCGGGTCGAGGTGCAGACGGGCGCCGTCGAGGGCGGTTTCGTCGAAATCCTGTCCGGTCTGGACAATAACGACCGCGTCGTCGCCTCTGGCTTGAACCGTATCCAGCCCGGCGCGCCTGTCACCGTCGGCGGCGGGGCTCAGAAGGGCGGCGCCCGCGCGCCTGAGGCGGCCCGCAAATGATGCTGTCCGATGTTTCGGTCCGTCGCCCCGTCTTTGCGGCGGTGGCGGCCATCGTCCTCTGCGTCATCGGTCTGGCGGCCTTCTTCTTCCTGCCGGTGCGCGAGCTGCCGGACGTCGATCCGCCGGTGGTCTCGGTCAGCACCAGCTACGCGGGGGCCTCGGCCGAGGTCATCGAAAGCCGGATCACTGAGCCGATCGAGCAGCAGATCGCCGGCATCCAGGGCGTCGAACGCATCAACTCGACCAGCCGCGACGGCCGCTCCAATGTGAACATCGAGTTCTCGCTGGACCGCAATATCGACGACGCCGCCAACGACGTGCGCGACCGCGTCTCGCGCGTCCAGGGTCGTCTGCCGGATCAGGCGGACCCGCCGGAAGTGGCCAAGGCCGACTCCGACAGTCAGCCGATCATGATCATGTTCCTGCGTTCCACGACGATGAATCGTCTGGAGCTGACGGACTATGCCGACCGCTATCTGGTGGATCGCTTCGCCACCGTGCCGGGCGTGGCCCAGGTCAATATCTTCGGCGAGCAGCGCTACGCCATGCGTATCTGGCTGGACGCCGCCGCCATGGCCGCGCGCGGCTTGACCGTCAACGACGTCGAGACGGCGCTGAGCAACCAGAACGTCGAACTGCCCGCCGGTTCGCTGGAATCCACCCAGAAGGACTATACGGTCCGCGTAGCCCGCACCTATGCGCGGCCTGCCGACTTCGCGCAGTTGCCGATCGGGACGCGTGGCTCGGCTTCCACGGCGACGGGCGCACAGGCGTCCGGCACACTGGCCGCTGCATCCACCTCCATGACCAATGGCGTGACAGGGGCCCTGCAAGGCAACGCCGCCTATGTCACGCGACTGGGCGACATCGCCCGGATCGAGGAGGCGCCCGCAGAGGCGCGTCGCCTGTTCCGCGGCAACGGCGTCGATCAGATCGGCCTGGCCGTCACGCGTCAGGCCCAGTCCAACGACCTGGCGATTTCCGAAGGCGCGCGCGCCCTGATGGAACAGGTCAAGCCGACCCTGCCGCCGGGCACGACGCTGGAAGTCGGGTCCGACAACTCGGTCTTCACCTCGCACGCCATCGACGAGGTCTGGATCACCATCGGTATTTCGATGGCTCTGGTGGCCCTGGTCAACTTCATCTTCCTGGGCAGTCTGCGGGCGGCGATCATCCCGTCGGTGGTGGCGCCCATCTGCCTGCTGGCGACCTTCATCGTTCTGGCGCCGCTCGGTTTTTCTCTGAACCTGCTGACCCTTCTGGCCCTGGTTCTGGCCATCGGCCTGGTGGTCGATGACGCCATCGTCGTGGTCGAGAACATCCAGCGCCGTCTGGATCACGGCGAGCCGCCGCTGATCGCCGCCGAGCGCGGCGCGCGTCAGGTCTTCTTCGCCGTCGTGGCGACGACGGTGGTGCTGCTGTCGGTGTTCGCGCCCCTGCTGTTCCTGCCGGGCTATGTCGGCCGTCTGTTCGTCGAGCTGGCGGCGGCCATCGCTGCAGCCGTGGCCTTCTCAGCCTTCCTGGCGCTCAGCCTGTCACCCATGCTTGCGTCCAAGATCCTGAAACCGGCGCAAAGCGGCGGCTGGGTGGCGCGTCGCGTCGACCGGGCTATGGACGCGCTGAAGCACTCCTACGCCACCTCGCTGAACGCCCTGCTGGGCCGTCGCGTCGCGGTCGGCGGGGTGATCGGCCTGATCGTTCTGGTCGCGGCGGGGGCCGGGGGCATTTTCATGGTCCTGCCCAATGAACTGGTGCCGAACGAGGATCGGGGCCGCGTCCAGATTCGGGTTCAAGGGCCGGAGGGCGCAGGCTTCGACTACACCCGCAAGATCATGCTGGGGCTGGAGCCGATCCTGGCCGAGTACCGTGAAAGCGGCGAGGCGGCCAACTATCTGGTGTCGTCGCCTGGCTTCGGCGGGGGCAGCTACAACTCCGGCAACGGGGTGCTGAACCTAGCCGACTGGTCAGAGCGCCATCGTTCGGCGGACGAGATCGCGCAGGAGCTGAACGGTAAGCTGCGCAGCCAGACCGACGCCCAGGTCAACGCCTCGACGCCCGGGGCCTTCCAGCGCGGCGGCGGCAACTCCAACTCGGTCGAGATGATCGTGACCGGCGCCGAATATGGACCGATCTACAACTGGCTGCAGCCCATTCTGGCGGCGGCGCAGGAGAACCCCGGCCTGTCGCGTCCGCGTCTCAACTATGAGCCCAATGCGCCGCGCCTGCTGGTCGATGTCGATCCGCAGAAGGCGGCCGCGCTCGGCGTGTCGTCGCAGCAGATCGGCCGCGCGCTTGAGACCATGTTCGGCTCGCGTCGCGCCACCACCTACATCAAGGGCGGTCAGGAATACGACGTCATCCTGCAGACTGATCGTGACAACCGTCGCGGCGTGGCGGACCTTGAGGCTCTTTATGTCTCGACCGGCGCGGGCCAACTGGTGCCGCTTTCCGCAGTGGTCACGACCCAGACGTCCGGCGACACGCCTGACCGGCGCCGTCTGGACCGCCAGCGGGCCATCACTCTTCAGGCCGACCTGAACCCCGGCACCACCATCGACGACGCCGTGGCCTTCCTCAACGCCGAGGTGGCCAAGCAGCCGCAGGGTCTGGCGACGGTCCGATGGGGTGGGGCGGCGCGGGATCAGCAGGAGGCGGGCAGCGCCGTGGGCTGGGCCTTCGGTCTGGCTCTGCTGCTGGTCTTCCTGGTGCTGGCTGCCCAGTTCGAGAGCTGGATCACTCCGGCGGTCATCATGCTGACCGTGCCGCTGGCTGCGGCCGGCGGTCTGTTCGGCCTGCTGATGGCGGGTTCCAGCCTGAACATCTACAGCCAGATCGGCCTGATCATCCTGATCGGGGTTGCGGCCAAGAACGGCATCCTGATCGTCGAGTTCGCGAACCAGCTGCGCGATCAGGGCCGGTCGATCCGTGAGGCGATCATCGAGTCGTCGTCGCTTCGTCTGCGTCCGATCATCATGACCTCGATCGCCACCGCCTTCGGCGCCCTGCCGCTGATGCTGTGGCAAGGCGCCGGCGCGGGCAGCCGCCAGACCATCGGCGTGGTCATCTTCACGGGGGCCATGTTCGCCACCATGCTGACCCTGTTCGTAGTGCCGGTCATCTATGGCGTGCTGGCGCGCTTCACCAAGTCGCCGGAATACACCGCTCGCAAGATCGAGGAGTGGGAGGCCCAGGAGATCGCCGACGGCAAGACCCCCGACATGAGCCCGGGTTAAATGTGCTCTGGCCGAAGGGTCAGGAGGCGGGGGCCGTCGCGGTAGCGGCGGCCTTCGTCGTTTCCGAGGCGTAGCCGGTCTCGACCTTCAGGAAGGCGATGACGTCGCGGCGGTCAGTGGCGTCGCGCAGGCCGGCGAAGGTCATCTTGTTGCCGGGCAGGAAGGTCTTGGGGTTTTCCAGCCAGTGATCCAGCTTGTCGGCGTCCCAGGTGAAGCCTGCCGAGCGCAGGGCGTGCGAATAGCTGTACTTGTCCAATGCCCCGGCTTGGCGGCCGAAGACGCCGTACAGGTTGGGACCCGCCATGTTCGGGCCGCCCGGCGTGATGGTGTGGCAGGACCGGCAGCGGGCGAAGGCGCGGCGGCCGTTCTCCAGGTCGCCGGCGTTGTAGGGGGCGGGCAGGGTGGCCAGCACCGCGACCTTTTCGGCCTCGGTCAGCGCGGGCGGGGGCGGGGCCTTGGGCGTAGCATCGGCGGCGGGCGCAGCGTTGTCGCCGCAGGCGGCGAGGGCCAGCGAGGCGGTCAGGACGGAGGTGAGGATCAGAGGGATGCGCATGGCGAACTCCATAGGCCAAGCCCTCTTGATAGCCGATGGGCGTTTAGTCGCAACGGCGCCGGTTATCGTTACTGGACGCGAACGGTTCGCAGCTGATAATCACTGTCAACTTAAGTGAGCGGCGCCGGGCGCCGTCGTAATGAGCGCCATGACCGACACCATCAAACTCAGCCAGGCCCGACGCGGCGACCGCGGCGTCATCGTTCAGGTCGGCACGCATTGTCACCATCAAGATCACGAGATCGAGCTGGAGCGTCGCCTGCTGGAGCTGGGCTTCGTCGAGGGCGCGCACGTCGAGTTGCTGCACGAAGGCCTGTTCGGTCGCGACCCCATCGCCATCAAGGTCGACGATATGCGGGTGGCCCTGCGTCGGCATGAGGCGGCCAGTCTGACCATTCGTCTTGAAGAGGGGGGCCTCTGATGGACATGGCCGTTCGCACTGCCCGTATCGCCTTGGTCGGCAATCCCAACAGCGGCAAGACCGCCCTGTTCAACGCCCTGACCGGCGCTCATCAGAAGGTCGCCAACTACGCCGGCGTGACCGTCGAGCGGAAAGAGGGGCGCATTCACGCCGCCGACGGCCGCACCCTGTCAGTGCTGGACCTGCCGGGCACCTATTCCCTGCGTGCGCGCAGCCTGGACGAGGAAGTCACCCGCGACGCCGTCTTGGGCGCTCTGCCGGGCGAGACGCCGCCGGACGTGGTGGTCTGCGTCGCCGACGCCACCAACCTGCGTCTGGTGCTGCGGCTGGCGCTGGAGCTGAAGCAGGTCGGTCGCCCGATGGTGCTGGCCCTCAACATGTACGACATCGCCCAGCGTCAAGGCCTGCGTATCGACCTCGAGAAGCTGTCGGCCGAGATCGGCGCGCCGGTGGTCACGACCGTGGCGACGCGCAAGCGCGGCATCGCCGAACTGGTCGCCGCCGCGCAAGGACAGGCTGATCTGGCCGTGGGCGAGACCCACAGCGAATGGCATGCGCCGTCCGCGACAGAAATCCGCGCCGCCCATCGCGAGGCCGAGCGCATCATGAAGGCCTGCGTCCGTGCGCCCGAGCGGCCGGACACCCTGACCGGAAAGATCGATAGCGTCCTGCTGCACCCTGTCGCGGGGCTGGCGATCTTGCTGGGCGTCCTGTTCGTCATGTTCCAGGCGGTCTTCACCTGGGCCACGCCCGCGATGGACGGTATCGAGGCCCTGTTCGCCCTGGTCGGCGGCTGGGTCGGGGCGGCGGTGCCCGACGGCCTGCTGCAAAGCCTGATCGTCGACGGCCTGATCGGCGGGGTTGGCAGCGTTCTGGTCTTCCTGCCGCAGATTCTGATCATCTTCTTCTTCATCATCGTGCTGGAAGATTTCGGCTACATGGCGCGTGCAGCCTTCCTGATGGACAAGATCATGGGCGGGGCGGGGCTGCATGGCCGCGCCTTCATCCCCCTGCTGTCCAGCTTCGCCTGCGCCATTCCCGGTATCATGGCGACGCGGGTGATCGAGGCGAAGCGGGACCGCCTGACCACCATCCTGATCGCGCCGCTGATGACTTGTTCGGCGCGCATTCCCGTCTATGTCCTGATCATCGCCGCCTTCATTCCGAATGAGACGGTGTGGGGCTTCGTCAGCCTGCAAGGTCTGGTCATGTTCGGCCTCTACGCCGCCGGCATCATCAGCGCGCTTCTGGTGTCGGTGGTCATCCGCAAGGTGTTCTGGCGCGGGGCGGTCGAGCCCTTCATGATGGAATTGCCCGCCTACAAGATGCCCGACATCAAGAGCGTGCTGTTCAATCTGTGGCTGCGCGCCAAGATCTTCATGCGCCGCGCGGGCAAGATCATCCTGCCCCTGATGATCATCGTCTGGGCGTTGTCGACCTTCCCCTATCCGCCGGAGGGCGCGACGGGACCGGCCATCGACTATTCCTTCGCCGGCATGATCGGCAAGGCGTTGGAACCCATCTTCGCCCCCATCGGCTTCAGCTGGCAAATGGTGGTGGCCCTGGTGCCCGGCATGGCGGCGCGGGAAGTCGCCGTGGCGGTTCTGGGCACGGTCTATGCGGTCGCCGGCGCGGAAGAGAACGTCGGCGCCCTGGCCTCGGTCCTGTCGGCGGACTGGTCGCTGGCCACGGGTCTGGCCTTCCTGGCCTGGTACGTCTTTGCGCCCCAGTGCCTGCCGACCATCGGCGTTGTGCGCCGCGAGACCGGCTCGATGAAGTGGACCCTGATCATGGTCGGCTACATGTTCGGCCTGGCCTACCTGGGCGCCTTCATCGTCTACCACACGGCCGTGGCGCTGGGCGGGGGGTAAAACACCCTCCCTTCGCCGGGATGAGCGGTGTGATTAGACGAGAGGGGAACTACCTTCCGGTAGTAAGCTTCACCACGATATGCGCGGTCGTGTCGACGATGGCCTCGGCGGTGTCAGCGCGGCGCATCAGGGCGAAGCCGGCGGCGACGGATTCCACCAGATTGGCGGTCTCGTAGGACGTCAGGCGCGGGCTCAGGCCCTGGGGGTGCATGCCGTTGGCCTTGGCCTGGGCGATGCGGCGTTCCAGCGCCAGGTGCAGTCGGCGCATCCGCTTGATGCGGCTTTCGGCGAATTCGGGCTCGCCCTTGTCGGCCAGCATATGCTCGACCCGCAACACCGGCCCGTGGTCGCCCCACAGAGCCAGCACTTCCAGCACATAGGCGCGCACGGCCTCGAAGGCGCGATCTCCGGTCCAGTCGGCGTGGATATGCTTGGCCAGGCGCTGGAAGTCCTCGCCGGCCTCTTCGCAGAGGATCAGCAGCCCTTCTTCGACGGACTTGAAGTAGGTGTAGAAGGTCGGAGCCGAGACGCCCGCCGCCAGCGCCACGTCGGCGGCGCGGATCTCGCCCAGATGCTTGTGGTTCAACAGGCCCCGCAGGGCGTCGAGGATGGCGCGTCGTGTCCGCGCCCCGCGCGTCCCGATCTTGTGGCCCAGCTTGTTGGTCGTCTCGGTCATGGAGGGAGGCGGCCGAAGAGGATGGTGCCGGCTGCAGGAATCGAACCCGCGACATCCAGTTTACAAAACTGGCGCTCTACCAACTGAGCTAAGCCGGCCGTTGGCGCCTTATGCTGGTGGAATCGTCAGGACGCAAGCACAGTCGGCGCATGCCGATGACGCCCTATCTCACGCCGATCCTTTTGCTGGCCCTGTCCAACGTCTTCATGACCTTCGCCTGGTACGGCCATCTGAAATTCGGGGCCAAGCCGTTGTGGATCGTGGTGATCCTGAGCTGGGGTATCGCCTTCTTCGAATACTGCCTGGCCGTGCCCGCCAACCGCATCGGCCATCAGGTCTATTCGGCGGCCGAGTTGAAGACCATGCAGGAGGTGATCACCTTGCTGGTCTTCGCCGTCTTCTCGGTGCTCTACCTCGGCGAAAAGCTGACCCTGAACCATCTGGTAGGCTTTTCGCTGATCGCGGGCGGGGCCTTCTTCATCTTCAAAGGCCCGCTGTAGTCAGTCCAGTTCGGCGGCGATCCGGGAGGCCAGGGCCTGGAGCTGTTCGGCATCGGCCATGGGGGCGTGGCCGTGGCCCTTCATGGCGCGGTCGGCCCAGCGCGGGATGATGTGGAAATGCAGGTGGAAGACGGTCTGTCCGCCCGCTTCGCCGTTGAACTGCATCAGGCTGAGACCGTCCGGCTTCAGCGCCTTTTCCACCGCACAGGCGGTGCGCTGGACGGCTGCGGTCAGCTTGGTCAAAATCTCGGGCTCGATCTCGAGCAGATTGCGCGCCTGCGAGGTCTTGGACACCACCAGGACATGACCTTCGGACTGGGGGAAGACGTCCATGAAGGCCAGGACGTCGTCGTCTTCCCACACCTTCACGCTAGGGATCTCGCCGCGCAGGATCTTGGCGAAGATGTTGTCGGGGTCGTAGGCGCCGTGAAGGCTCATGGGGAGGCTCCGTCAGAGGTGTCGCGTCGAGGCTAGCAGGGCAGGGCGAATTTCGCACGGGAGCGAAACGCCGTCTAAAGCACTATATGGTCAAGGTTCACGGAGATCGCCTTCCATGCTGCGTTTCATCATTCAAGCCGTCGTCACCGCCCTGGGACTGTGGCTGGCGGCCCAGATCGTGCCGGGGGTGGACTTCACCTCGACCGGGAGCCTGGTCGCGGCGGCGGTTCTGCTGGGTCTGGTCAACGCCATCGTGCGGCCGATCATGGTCATCCTGACCCTGCCGCTGACCATTGTGACGCTGGGCCTGTTCCTGCTGGTGGTGAACGCGGCGATGATCGGGCTGACGGCCTGGTTCCTGGGCGGGTTCGTGGTCGACGGCTTATGGGCCGGGATCGGCGCGGCCATCATCACCGGACTGGTCAGCTGGGTCGCCGGCGCGTTCAGCAGCGGCGAACGCTCGCGGTAAATAAAACCGGGTAATATTGACGCGCATTTTTTGCCCGGATAAATCGTCGCAGCCTTCAAGGAACTGACGATGACCACCGCTGCCTGCACCGCTTTCGCCGGAGATCGCATGATCGCTTCGGGTGCGCCGTCCGCGGTCGCCGCTGTCGTCAAGGCCGCGCACGATGCGGGCGAGGCGGTGCTGGTGTTCGACGACGCCGACGCCCGTCCGGTCGAGTTTGATCTGCGCGGCGATCTGGAGGCGTTTCTGGGGCGTTTGGCGCCGTCAGAGCCGGTCGAGAAGCGAGGGCCGGGGCGGCCCAAGCTGGGTGTAACGGCGCGCGAAGTGACCTTGCTGCCGCGTCACTGGGACTGGCTGGCGGCCCAGCCCGGCGGAGCGTCTGTGGCGCTGCGGAAGCTGGTGGAAAACGCCCTGCGCGAGGCCGAGGGGCCGGATCGCGTGCGCCTCAGCCGTGAGGCCGCCTATCGCTTCATGACGGCCATGGCGGGCGACCAGCCCGGCTATGAGGAGGCGACGCGGATGCTGTTCGCGGGCGACTGGGCGGCGTTTGACGCCGCCATCGAGGCCTGGCCGTCGGACGTGGCCGACTACGCCCGGCGTCTGGCCGAGGGCGGCTGGCGCAACGGTCAGGGCAGGGGCGTCTAGCTGGGGCGGATAACCATGCAGGTGATGCGACGTTCGCCCAAGGTCTCGCAGGCGGCTTCGGCGGCGGCCTGGGTCATGCCGGTGAAGCGCGAGCGGTACCAGCCGTCGGCGTTCTGAACGTCGCGTTGAGCCTCTGTGAACTGGGTGCGGAAGCGGCGGCTGACATCGTTTAGCCAGGTGCGCGCTACGGCCTCGTCACGGAAGGCGCCGACCTGAACCGTCCAGCGACCGGCGGGGGCGCGGGCGGGCGTGGCGGCGGAAGAGGCGCGGCGTGCGGACGATGAAGAACCGCCGTTGAGCGAGGCCGTGAGGTTTTCGGGCGTGCGTGGGGCTTCCGCGCGCTGGGCCGGCGCCGTGGCGCGGGGGACTGCGGCGGCTCTGGCCGAGGGCGGCGGCGTCACATGGGTCGGCAGGTTGGCGGGGGGCGGACCGGCGACATAGGCCACGGCGGTCGCGCCGACGCCTTCGCCGTCTTCATCCGAAGCAGAAGCGTATTCGACCGGCGGGTTGGGATCGGCGCTGATGCCGTAGCCGCGCTGTTCGAAGAAGGCCTGGGCCACCTGGATGCGTTCGCCCTGACCGCGGCGGCGCTGGACCTCGAAGCCGGTGTCCATCAGTTCGGCGACGTGAGCGTTGCGGCTGGCGGTCGAGCGGCCGCCCATGACGATGGTGATGATCCGCTTGCCGTCCCGCACCGAAGAGGCGGCGAGGTTATAGCCCGAGGCGTTGGTGAAGCCGGTCTTGATCCCGTCGTAGCCGCGGTTCGTGGCCAGCAGGCCGTTGGTGTTCCGATAGTCGCGACCGTTGTAGTACCAGTCGTGCAGGCCGAGATAGCGATAGTACTGCGGGTAGTCGCGCATCACCGCGCGGCTGAGGATCGACAGGTCGCGCGCCGTGGTCGCCTGACGCGTGTCAGGCAGGCCGTTGGCGGTGGTGAAGCGAGTATGGTCCATACCCAGTTCGCGGGCCTTGGCCGTCATGCGGGCGGTGAACTGGGCTTCGGAGCCGCCGATATGCTCGGCCAGGACCACGGCCATGTCGTTGGCGCTGCGGACCGCCGTGGCCTTCATGGCGTCGTCCAGGCTGATCGACTGGCCAGCGGCCAGGCCGAGCTTGGATGGCGGTTGCGAGGCGGCGCGAGGCGAAACCGTCAGATTGTCGGTCAGCTTGACCTTGCCGGATTCAAGCGCCTCGAAAACCAGGTACAGGGTCATGACCTTGGTGATGGAGGCAGGGTAGCGCCGGGCGTCGGCGAAGCGCGAGAACAACACCTCGCCCGAGGCGGCGTCGACCACGATGGAGGCGTAGCGCGAGTTGTCCGAGGACTGGGCGACCGGCGGCGGCGCGCCGAGAGCGGGCGTGAGAACCACGCCGCCCAGAACAAGGGCGGCCAGGAAGCGACGGCGGAATACGGCGTTCATGGTCAATCTACTAGCCTCGTCACTGTGGCGCGATGACGACCCTGATCACCGCGCGTTACAAAGGCTAACATCGGCTCTGCGGGTTTCGAGAGGGTAAACAAGCCGTCAACGGAGTTGTGATCGGCTTGGCCGTCAAGGGTGATCGGCGTTCATATGTTGCGTCGCACAATTTTTACTTGAAGTCACTTCGCACATGCACCATATGAGCCCTGTCGCGATGAACGCCGTTCGTCGCGAGACCCTTTATCGCTTCAGGAGAGTCCCAATGGCTGACGCCGCCGAGACTGTTAAGAAGACCGTCGAACAGAACACCGCCAAGGCCAAGGCTCAGGCGGAAAACATCCAGGCTGCGGGTGCCAAGGCTTTCCGTGAAGGCGTGGACAAGTCCGTCGCCTCGCTGACCGAGCTGAATGCGCACGGCAAGAAGAACCTCGAAGCCGTCGTCGAGTCGGCGGCCGCCGCCCAAAAGGGCGCCGAGGCCCTGTCGCAAGAGACGCTCGCCTTCTCGAAGAAGAGCTGGGAAGACGGCGTCGCCGCCGCCCAGTCGCTGAGCCAGGCCCGTTCGGTGCAGGAACTGGTCGAACTGCAGACCTCGTGGGCCAAGTCGGCCGCCGAGGCCTATCTGGCCCAGTTCGGCAAGGCGACCGAGATCTTCACCGCCTCGATGAAGGACAGCTTCAAGCCGATCAACGAGCGCGTCACGGCGACCGTCGAGAGCTTCCAGGCCGCCCGCTAAGCGACCTGACCTTTCAGTAGCGTACAATCTGGCCCCGGCGGAAACGTCGGGGCCTTTTTGCGTCCTCAGGGCGTAGCGTCGGATGCGGGCGCGTGGTCGATGCTGAAGGCGCGGGCCAACCGCCAATGGCCGTCCTCCAGCCGCCAGAGCATCGAGAAGCGGGCGCGACCGACCAGGGTTTCCGGCCCGTCGCCCTGACGCTCATAGAAGAGATGACTGGCCTCCTCGACGGCGCCGACGCCGGGGATGGCGAAGACGCGCATCGAGCCGGGCACGAGTTCGCGGCGCGAGCGCCAGGCGTCGGGGGCTTTTCGCGCTTCGCAACCCTTGGCGTAGTCGGCGACGAAGACGGCCCGTGTCGCCGTCAGCCCGCCTCGGTCGTGGTAGAATTCCAGATCGTCTGTCACCAGATCAGCCAGGGCCGCCGGATCGCAGCGGTCGAACATGGTGCTGAACAGAGCTGTGTCGCGCTCGGCGATGATCGGCATCAGCTTCGCCTCGTCCGGGATGACGGGCGCAGCGGCAGGGGTCTGCGCCAGAGCCAGTGCGGCGATAAGTCCAGCGATCAGGGTCATGGGCGCGTCTATCGAGGCGAATTCGAGGCCCATTGGTGCGATCCCGGCTCGTCGATGTCCCGTGAATCTTTGGTTAGCTGGGCTGCTCACGCACCCTGTGACTGGACGCCCCTACAAATCAGGCCATCATTGCCTATCTGAACCATCGACTCTCCCCGAAGTACGGACAACGAATGCCTACGAGACGGCCAGGTGAACAAGGCGGAGGCGCAGGCACCGCCGTCGTCACCGAAACAAAGCCGAAGCTTCAGCGGCCCTCGCTCTATCGGGTGCTGATTCTGAATGACGACTACACCCCCATGGAGTTCGTCATCTATGTGCTGGAGCGGTTCTTCCAGAAGAGCCGCGAAGACGCGACCCGCATCATGCTGCATGTGCATCAGCATGGCGTCGGGGTTTGCGGCGTCTTCACCTACGAAGTGGCCGAGACCAAGGTCGCCCAGGTGGTCGAGACGGCGCGCCGTCACCAGCATCCTCTGCAATGCACGATGGAAAAAGACTGAGAGGATCCTTCCCATGCCCTCCTTTTCTCGTCCTCTCGAAGAGACCCTGCACCGCGCGGTCAGCTATGCGAACGAGCGTCGGCACGAATACGCCACGCTGGAACACCTGCTGCTGGCCCTGATCGACGACACGGACGCGTCGGCGGTCATGACGGCCTGCAATGTGGATCTCGTGGCGCTGAAAACCGCGCTGACCCTCTACGTCGACAACGACCTGGCCGCTTTGGCCACGGCCGACGGCGACGACGCCAAGCCGACGGCGGGTTTCCAGCGCGTGATCCAGCGCGCGGTCATCCACGTCCAGTCGTCGGGCCGCGAAGAAGTGACAGGCGCCAATGTCCTGGTCGCCATCTTTTCCGAGCGCGAAAGCCACGCCGCCTACTTCCTGCAAGAGCAGGACATGACGCGCTATGACGCGGTCAACTTCATCGCCCACGGCATCGCCAAGAAGCCGGGCGCGACCGAGACCCGACCCGCCAAGGGCTCCCCCGAGGAGGCCGAGGACGCCGCCGCCGTGAAGTCGGGCGGAGAGGCGCTGGAGGCCTATTGCGTCGACCTCAACGAGAAGGCCCGCAAGGGCAAGATCGACCCCCTGATCGGTCGTCATGCTGAGGTCGAACGCTCGATCCAGATCCTGTGCCGCCGGACCAAGAACAACCCGCTGCTGGTCGGCGATCCCGGCGTCGGCAAGACCGCCATCGCCGAGGGCTTGGCCCGCAAGATCGTCAATGGCGAGGTGCCCGACGTTCTGAAGGACGCCACCATCTACTCGCTCGACATGGGGGCGCTGCTGGCCGGCACCCGCTATCGCGGCGACTTCGAGGAGCGGCTGAAACAGGTCGTCAAGGAACTGGAGACGCATGAGAACGCGGTCCTGTTCATTGACGAAATCCATACGGTGATCGGCGCCGGCGCGACGTCGGGCGGGGCGATGGACGCCTCCAACCTGCTGAAGCCGGCCCTGGCTTCGGGCAGCCTGCGCTGCATGGGCTCGACCACCTACAAGGAATACCGCCAGCACTTCGAGAAGGACCGCGCCCTGGTGCGTCGCTTCCAGAAGATCGACGTCAACGAGCCGACGATCGAGGACACGGTGAAGATCCTTAAGGGTCTGAAGACGACCTACGAGACCCACCACAAGCTGCGCTACACCGACGCCGCCATCCGCACGGCGGTCGATCTGTCGGCCCGCTACATCACCGACCGCAAGCTGCCGGACAAGGCCATCGACGTGATCGACGAGGCGGGGGCGTCGCAGATGCTGCTGCCCGAATCCAAGCGCAAGAAGGTCATCGGCCAGAAGGAGGTCGAGGCCGTCATCGCCAAGATGGCTCGCATCCCGCCGAAGTCGGTCTCGAAGTCGGACACGGAATCCCTGCGCGAGCTGGAAACCGATCTGAAGCGGGCGGTCTTTGGTCAGGAACAGGCCATCGATCAGGTGTCGGCGGCGATGAAGCTGGCGCGGGCGGGTCTGCGTGATCCGAACAAGCCCATCGGCGCCTTCCTGTTCAGCGGTCCCACCGGCGTCGGCAAGACCGAGGTGGCCAAGCAGCTTGCCGCCACGCTTGGCATCGAGATGCAGCGCTTCGACATGTCGGAATACATGGAGCGTCACACGGTCAGCCGCCTGATCGGCGCGCCTCCGGGCTATGTCGGCCATGACCAGGGCGGCCTGCTGACCGACGCTGTCGACCAGCATCCGCACTCGGTGGTCCTGCTGGACGAGATCGAGAAGGCCCACCCCGACGTCTACAACATCCTGTTGCAGGTGATGGACAACGGCGTCCTGACCGACGCCATCGGCAAGAAGGTCGATTTCAGGAACGTCATCCTGATCATGACCACCAACGCCGGGGCCGCCGACAATGCGCGCGCGGCCATCGGCTTCGGCCGGGGCAAGGTCGAGGGCGAGGACGACAAGGCCATCCAGCGCCTGTTCGCGCCGGAGTTCCGCAACCGTCTGGACGCCATTGTGGCCTTCAAGCCGCTGGGCGCCGAGACGATCCGCTCGGTGGTCGGCAAGTTCATGATGCAACTGGACGCCCAACTGGCGGACCGCAACATCACTATCGAACTGACCGACGAAGCGACCGACTGGCTGGCCAAGAACGGCTTCGACGAGCTGTACGGCGCACGGCCTCTGGCCCGCGTCATTCAGGAGCACATCAAGAAGCCGCTGGCCGACGACATCCTGTTCGGTCGCCTGACGCGCGGCGGACACGTCAAGGTCGAGCTGAAGGACGGCAAGATCGCCTTTGACATCACCCCGACCAAGGGCGCGGCGGTGAAGGAAGAGGAAGAAGAAACGGCCTGACTTCTATCAGGCCCAAAGAGAAAGGCCCGGGCATAACGCCCGGGCCTTTCTTGTTCGCCTTGTCTGCGGCTTTTAGCGGCGACGGCCCAGCGCACCCAGCAGCATGGCGGCGCCGGCGATGATGCCGGTGGTCAGCAGAGGTTTGCGGCGGGCGAAGTCCAGACCCTTGCGGGCCGGGTCGCGCAGGTCGACGGGGGCCTTGTCGACCATGCCGTCGAGGCCGTCGATGACACGGCCGTAGGCGTCGAGCGCCTTGCCCTTGACCTCGTTCAGCTTGCCTTCGACCTGCAGCTTGCTGTCGCCGGTCAGGCGGCCGAGGCCGTTCTGGGCCTTGCCTTGAAGTTCAGTCGCGACGCCTTCGATACGTTGATCGGTCATGGTGATTCCTGATGTGAGGAGGAAGTTCGCCATCTCTAGCGTTCGATGGCGCAGGCGGTTCCGCAGAGGTTTTTTCGTCGCAGGTCAAGCTTGCGACTGGCCCCTTGGGACACCCGTGCTACATGAAGGTTCGTAGGCGCTCGATCCGGGGGGATCCACCTTGTTGTTCCGTATGATGGTTTCGGCCGCCGCCTTGCTGGCGGCGTCTTCCGCCTGGGCTGGAGATCAACTCCTGCTCGCGCCTGCTCAAGCCTGGGTAAGATCGGCGGAGGTTGCAGCGCCGCAAGCTGCCGAGGCGACCCAGGTTGGATATCGTTACAGACTCTATGACGCTCAGACTCGGTTCGAGGACGGGATACGCCATTCCTATGTGCGCTATCGCATTCTGTTGACCTCGCCCGAGGGCGTGAACGAGGGCGGGGTGATCGCTCTTGACTGGTCTGCTGATCATGAGGATCTGACGGTGCACCACGTTCAGGTCGTGCGCCAAGGCGTCGTAATCGAGGTGCTGGAGGCGCAGAAGTTCGAGATTCTGCGCCGTGAAACAGGCTTTGAGACCTCAATGGTCATGGGTCTGTTGACGGCGGGCCTGCATCCCGCAGACCTGCGCGTTGGTGATGAGCTGGACGTCGCCTTTACTGTGAGCCGGAAAGAACCTGTCGTCGGCGCCCTGCCAGAGACCCTGATCAGCGGCTCGCTGAATTCTCCCGTCGAGCAACTACGCGTCGCGGCGTCCTGGCCGAATAATCTGAATATGCGAATAAAGGCCATGCCGGGCTGGACCGTGCCGGCGCCGCGTCGACGTGGCGGCTTCACCGAGATCACGGTCGATATGAAGGATGTCGAGCCGTATTTCGTGCCGACCGATGCGCCCCGACGGTTCTACGTCGTCAGAGAGCTGGAGCTGTCCAGCTATGATAGCTGGGGCGACCTGGTCGGGCTGATGACCCCCCATTATGATCGGGCGGCCAGCTTGGCTCCCGAGTCGCCATTGCACGCCGAGATCGCGCGTATAAGAGCCGCCCATCCGACGCAGAAGGGGCAGGCTCTGGCGGCGCTGCGACTAGTCGAGGACCAGGTGCGCTATCTGGCCGTCCTGATGGGCGAGGGCGGCTGGGTTCCAACCGGCGCCGACGAAGTCTGGCGCCTTCGCCAGGGCGACTGCAAGGGCAAGACGGTCGTGTTGCTGGCTCTGTTGCGTGGTCTTGGTATTTCAGCCAATGCGGCCCTGGTATCGACGACGGACGGCGACAGCCTGGCGGAGGGCCTGCCTCGTCTGCATGCCTTTGACCACGTGCTGGTGCGGACTGAATTGGACGGCGAGGCGTATTGGCTGGACGGGACCCGTGCGGGCGATCGCGTGCTGGAACGATCAGCTTTCGCTCCTTATCGCCAAGCGCTGGTCCTGGCCGATGGAAGGAAGGGGCTCGACACCATTCCGGTCATTCCCCAAACCACGGCCGCCAGCGAGATGGTGGAGATTGTCGATGCGTCGGCGGGTCTTTTCGCACCGGCGAATTTGACCCTTAAAACCATCATCCGTGGGGATGCGGGGCGCCAGGTCGCCACAGCCATGCAGGACATGGGGCCAGTCGCCCGTCAGCAAAGGTTGGACAAGGCGCGTGAGGATCTTGGCGAGCAGTTGAAGGAGGCGGCCGTCACGGCCGGATACGACGAGGAACAGGCCGCCTATGTGGTGGTGATTTCGGGGCGGATGGAAGGGTTGCTCGCATATGGCGCGATGACGCCGACGAGTCTGAAATTCAGCCCGCCGGAGTTAAGCAAGCGGACAACCCCGTTTCTGCCGGATGCGCCTCATGTCGTGGGCTATCCGTCAGCGATGGCCGGCCGGATGGAATACAGGCTGCCGGAAGGGGCGCGTTACAACATCTATGGCGGCAATCTGAATTTCGAGGCCGTCGGCATTCGCTATGACCGGCAGACCTCGATCGAGGAGGGGCGCATCACGGGCTCCGCCACGTCGGCCACGACAGCCTATGAAGTTCCGCATGAGATCTACGAAAAGGCTCGGCTTGCGGTGGATCCGCGTTTCCGACAGGACGCGATTATCACGATAAGCGGCGTCTATGAGCCTACGTCTGCCGATCGCGCGGCCTGGGCTGCGGCGGAAGCCGAAAGCGACGCCACCAAGCGCGCAGTATCGTTCGAGGCCCGAATTCGTGAACTTGCGGCGCTTGGCCTCTATGACGAGGCGGAAAGCACGGCGGATCGCGCGGTTGAGACAACCGGTGAGCAGTCGGGGGTTTGGGCTGCGCGGGCGGATCTGCGGATCACGCGAGGAAATTTCGAGGGCGCCGAGGCGGATCTGGATCAGGCCGAAACGCTCGATCCGGCCAATACCTCGGTGTCATACGGGCGGATAAGGCTGGCGACAGGCCGAGGAGATCCCCGTGAGTCTATACTGGCCTATACGCGTTTGCTGCGGGTCAACCCCACCGACGTCCGTGTCTTGCAGGCACGTGCCTTCGCCTATTTCAGCGCCGGTCTGCCAGACCGCGCCCTGGCTGATATGGACGCAGCGCTGAAGGCTGCGTCTGATGACGCCAAACCCCAAGCCAAGGCAAGGAAGGTCGTTCTTCTGGGGCTCATGGGGCGTGTCGACGAGGCCGAGAACCTTTCCGTCGCTGTAATGGAGGAAGCACCGGATCAGGTGTCCTTGTTGGCGTCGCGCATCGACTGGTTGCTGGAGCAGAAGCGCGGCTCCGAGGCGGCGGCTCTGGTTCGCAAACTGCAACAGCGAGATCCGGGCGAAGTCGAGTCGGCGACACATGCGATGGTGACGGCCCTGGCTGCAGGCGGGGATGAAGAGGGCGCTCTGGCGGCGGCGCGCGCTTTCATCGCGTCAAATCCGGATCATCCCGATGTGCTCAACGGCGGGTGCTGGATGCTGGCGGTGGCCGGTGTCGGTCTGGATCAGGCCGAGGCCTGGTGCGATGCGGGTCTGGCGGCTCGACCTTTGTCGGGCGCGATCGCGGATTCGCGCGGTCGCCTGCGGCTTCAGCAGGGCCGTCACGAAGCTGCGTTGGCCGATTTCGATTACGCCCTCAGCCGGCAAGCCGTGATGTCGCCCGCGCGTTATGGTCGAGGGCTGGCCCTGCTCGCTCTGGGGCGTGAAGAGGAAGGACGCGCCGATCTGGAGTTGGCCCGGCGGCAGAATCCCGATGTCCTGAGCGATTTCCGGGCCTATTCGGGCGCGCGATAAGGCGACAGGTCCGCCCTCATGGTCGCCATCTCGGCCTCGACCGCCGGTCGCTCGTTGTCGAGGTAGCGGGCGACGGGATCGCGCAGGGCCGGGTCGGTGATCCAGTGGGCGGAATAGACGGGGGAGGGCAGGTAGCCGCGCGCGATCTTGTGCTCGCCCTGGGCCCCTGCCTCGACGCGGGACAGGCCGCGCGCGATCGCGAATTCGATGGCCTGATAATAGCAGAGCTCGAAATGGAGGAAGGGCACCTCCTCCAGCGCGCCCCACTGACGGCCATAGAGGGCGTCGCGGCCGATGAAGTTCAGGGCGCCAGCGATGGGCGTCTCGTCCCTGAAGGCCATGACCAGGGCGATGCGGTCGGCCATGGTCGCGCCGACGCGGGCGAAGAAGTCGCGCGTCAGATAGGGGCGGCCCCATTTGCGGTCGCCGGTGTCCATGTAGAAGTCGAAGAAGGCGTCCCAGTGGGCCTCGGTGATGTCGGCCCCGGTCAGGACGCGGATGTCGAGCCCGGCTTGCGCCTCTCGCCGTTCGCGACGGATGGTCTTGCGCCGATTGGACGACAGGGCGGCGAGGAAGTCATCGAAGGTCTGATAGCCCTCGTTGCGCCAGATGAACTGGATGTCGCGGCGCGGCAGCAGGCCTGCCTCGGTCATGGCGCGCCATTCCGGCTCGGTCGGGAAGTTAACGTGCAGGGACGAGACGCGGAGGCGCTCGACGAGGGTCAGTGCGCCTTGCAGTAGGGCCTCGCGCACGGTGGCTTCGTCCGTGCCGGGCGCGTTGAGGAAGCGAGGCCCCGTCGCGGGCGTGAAGGGCACGGCGCCCAGAAGTTTGGGGTAGTAGCAGCCGCCGGCGCGTTGGTAGGCGTCGGCCCAGCTGTGGTCGAAGACGTATTCGCCCTGGCTGTGGCCCTTCAGATAGAGGGGCATCACGCCGATCACGGCGTCGTCTCCGTCGTGCAGGGACAGGTGGCGCGCCGCCCAGCCCTGGGACGGGACGGCGCTGCCGGACGCCTCGCAGGCGTGCAGGAAGTCGTAGGAGACGAAGGGATCGCCGGTCGGGGCTGCGCAGGCGTCCCACGCATCCCGGCCTATGTCGGCGATCCCGTCGTGAACCTGAAGCGTGAAGCTCACTTCACCTCGATGATGGCGTCGATTTCCACGGCGAAGCCGAGCGGCAGCTTGTAGACGCCGACGGCCGAACGGGCGTGCTTGCCGGCGTCGCCGAAGACTTCGACCATCAGGTCCGAGCAGCCGTTGATGACGGCGGGGATGGCGATGAAGTCCGGGCCGGCCTGGACGAAGCCGCCCAGCTTGACGATGCGGACGACGCGATCCAGGTCGCCATCGACGGCGGCGTTGATCTGGGCCAGCAGGTTGATGCCGCACAGGCGGGCGGCCTCGGCGGCCTGCTCCGGGGTCACGTCAACGCCGACGGTGCCCTTGATGCCGCCGTTGGCGTCGTTCGACAACTGGCCCGAGATCAGGACCTGGTTGCCGGTGCGGACGTAGGAGACGTAACTGGCGACGGGCTTGGCCGGCTCGGGCAGGGTGATGCCGAGTTCGGCGATGCGGGCGTGGATGCTCATGTCGGAGGCTCCGTTGAAGGGGTTGAGCGGGGTGTAGCGCGCCAGACGGGCGGCGTCATCCGGGCTTCTTGAGGGCGCGGCCCGCGACCACGGCGCCGGCCCCGAATTTCTCGCGCAGGGCGTCTATAGCGGTCTCGGTTTTCAGGGCGCGGCTCTCGGCGGTCGCGAACAGGCCGGCGGGGGCGGCGCCGGCCTCGGCGATCTCAGCCAGGCCGATGCCGATCAGGCGATAGGGCTCGCCCAGTTCGGGCTTCAGCAGGTCGCGCCCCGCCGAGAACAGCACCCGCGCCGTCTGCACCGGCTCGGCCAGGGTGATGCGGCGGGTGACGATTTTGAAGTCGGCCTTGCGCAGCTTCAGCACCACGACCCGACTGGCCACGCCGTCGCGCCGCGCCTTGGACGCCAGCTTCTCGCACAGGGGCCACAGCTCGGCCTCCAGATCCTCGGCGGTGGTCAGGTCGTCGTTGAAGGTGGTCTCGGCGCTCATGCCGCGCCGGTCGTGGTCAGGCCGCACCGGGCGGGCGTCGCGGGCGTGGCTGAGGTCATAGAGGCGCAGACCCGTCTCCCCATAACGCCGGATCAGATCCTTGACGTCGGCGGCGGCCAGATCACCCACGACAGCGAAGCCGTCCGAACGCAGGGTACGGCTGAAGACCGGGCCGACGCCGGGCAGGATGTTGACCGGACGCGAGGCCAGCAGGGACTTGGCCTCTGCGGCGCCGATGACCGAGAAGCCGCGGGGCTTGTCCATTTCCGACGCGATCTTCGCGAGGAAGCGGTTGGGGGCCAGGCCGATGGAGACGGTCAGGCCGGTCTCCTCCTCGATCCATTTCTGCAGGCGGATCAGTTGGAACGCGGGCGGGCCGCCGTTGAGGCGTTCCGTGCCCGACAGGTCGATCCAGGCCTCGTCCAGCGACAGGGTCTGGACCAGGGGCGTCAGCTTGCCGACCGCGCCGAAGATGCGCTCGCTCTCGATGACGTATTTGCGGAAGTCGGGCTTGATGACGACCGCGTCGGGACAGGCCTTCAGGGCCTTGTACATGGGCATGGCCGAGCCGACGCCGTGCAGGCGGGCGACGTAGCAGGCGGTCGAGACCACGCCGCGCTTGCCGCCGCCGATGATGACCGGCTTGTCGCGCAGTTCCGGGCGGTCGCGTTTTTCGACCGAGGCGTAGAAGGCGTCGCAGTCCAGATGGGCGATGGTCAGGTCGCCGAGTTCATCATGGGCGATCACCCGACGCGAGGCGCACGAAGGACATCGCTCGACCTTGCGGTCGCCGGTCCACAGGCAGTCGCGGCAGGCGGCCTTCAGGCTCAAATGGGACTCCATGCGCTCAAGTAGCGAAGCGATAGCGCATCAAAAATGGCAGCTTCATCTCAACTTAAGACTGCGCGCGTCACAGTGCATCCGAAGAAGGCGAAAAGCCCTGCGCACGTGCGCGAATTGTTGGCGAAACAGCCGGGTGGCGGATGTCCAAGAAAGTCCTCATCGTCGAGGATAACGAGCTGAACATGAAGCTTTTTCATGATCTGCTCGATTCCCAAGGCTACGAGACCTTGCAGACCCGCGAAGGGCTGCAGGCGCTGGCGATCGCGCGCCAGCACCGTCCCGATCTGATTCTCATGGACATTCAGTTGCCGGAGATTTCCGGCCTGGAAGTGACCAAGTGGCTCAAGGACGACGAGGAGCTGAGCCATATCCCGGTCATCGCTGTCACCGCCTTCGCCATGAAGGGCGATGAAGAGCGGATCAGGCAGGGCGGCTGCGAGGCCTATATCTCCAAACCGATCTCGGTGGTGTCCTTCCTCGAGACGATCCGCAAGCATCTGGGATAGCGGCATGAGCGCGCGCATCCTGGTGGTGGACGATGTCGAGACCAATGTTCGACTGCTCGAAGCCAAGCTGACCATCGAATATTATGATCCGCTGACCTGCGGCGACGGGCTGACGGCGATCAGCCTGGCCATCTCTGAACAGCCTGACCTGATCCTTCTGGATGTCATGATGCCGGGCATGGACGGGTTCGAGACCTGTCGCCGGCTGAAGGACGAGCCGAAGACCCGGCATATCCCCGTGGTGCTGGTGACGGCGCTGGATGGGCGGCATGACCGTATCCGGGGGCTTGAGGCGGGCGCCGACGACTTCCTGACCAAGCCGCTGGACGACGTGATCCTGATGGCGCGGGTCAAGAGCCTGACCCGGCTGAAGATGGTCATGGACGAGCTGCGCGAGCGCGAGGAGAGCGGGCGACGTGTCGGCGTCGACACCGCAGGCGTGGCGCGGCTGAAGGGATCGGGCGGGCGCGTTCTGGTGGTGGACGACAACGCCCTGCAAGCGGCCAAGGTGGCGCAGGAACTGGCGGTCGAGCACCGTCCCCTGGTCGAGGCCGATCCCGTCGTGGCGCTGGAGGTGGCGCGCGGGGCGGTCGATCTGATGATCGTCAATGTGACGTCCGAAGGCTTCGACGGCCTGAGGCTGATCGCTCAGGCGCGCTCCAAGGAGCCGACGCGGCGGTTGCCGATTCTGGCTCTTGTGGATTCGCAGGACCGGCCCCGGCTGCTGAAGGCGCTGGACCTGGGCGCCAGCGATATTCTGACGCGACCGGTGGACCCCGAGGAGTTGTCGGCGCGGGTGCGGACCCAGGTGCGGCGCAAGCGCTACGGCGACTTCCTGCGCGAAAAGCTGGACCACAGTCTGGAGATGGCCGTCACCGACGCCCTGACCGGCCTGCATAATCGCCGCTACATGACCAATCAGCTGCAAGCCCTGGTGGCGCGCACCAATCGCGGCGGCGAGCCGGTGGCGGTGCTGGTGCTGGACATCGACCACTTCAAGGCGGTCAACGACGGCTTCGGCCATGACGCCGGGGACGAGGTGTTGCGCGAGTTTTCTGTGCGGCTGGCCACCAATGTGCGGGCCGTGGATCTGCCGTGCCGATTCGGCGGCGAGGAATTCGTGGTGGTCATGCCCGGCACGACGCTGGAAGACGCCCAGCGGATTGCTGAACGGATCAGGCGCGATGTCGGCGCCGCGCCCTTCCGCGTCATGGACGGGAAGGCTCACCTGAACATCACCGTTTCGGTCGGCGTGGCCGCGACAAGCGGCGTGGAGGATACGCCCGAAGCCCTGCTGAAGCGGGCGGACGAGGGGGTCTATGAGGCCAAGGCTTCAGGCCGGAACAAGGTCGTCGCCCGCGCGGCGTGAACCGCTTAGCTGCTGATCCGACAACGAAAAACGCCCGGCTGAAAAGCCGGGCGTTTTGAATTCTGCAATCAAGGGAGCCGCAGCTCCGGGCGGTTAGACCCTTACTTGATCTTGCCTTCTTTGAACTCGACATGCTTGCGGACGACCGGGTCGTACTTCTTGACGACCATTTTTTCGGTCATCGTACGGGCGTTCTTCTTGGTGACGTAGAAGAAGCCGGTGTCAGCGGTGGAGTTCAGGCGGATCTTGATGGAAGCCGGTTTGGCCATCGGAATTACCTTTGCGACGGCGAAAGCCGCATGAAACGAGAGGCGCGGAACATACTCAGGCGGAGATCAAAGTCAACGCCCGCGATGTCACGTTGAGGATTGGCTTCTAGCGGCTAGGCTGCCGGAATGAAAGCCATGACCTCGATCGCCCTTGCGGCAACCGCCCTGACCCTGTCCTCCTTGCCCGCAGCCGCGCATGCGGAGACGGCTCAGGACGCCTTCTTCAAGAACCTGAGCGCCCTGTGCGGCCAACGGTTCGAGGGCAAGGTGGTGACCACCGACGCCGCCGATTCGGACTTCGCCAGCCAGAGACTCTTGATGCATGTGCGCGACTGCTCGGCTGAAGAGATCAGGATTCCCTTCTGGGTCGGGGTCGACCGCTCGCGCACCTGGGTTGTGACGCGCACGGCGACGGGCCTGAGGCTGAAGCACGATCACCGCCACGACGACGGCACGACCGACGTCCTGCACTGGTACGGCGGCGATACGGCCGGGACGGGCACGGCCGAGCGGCAAGAGTTCCCGGTCGATCAGGAATCCATCGACCTGTTCAACGCCAACAATGCGTCAGTCTCGACCACCAACACCTGGGCGATGGAAGTCCATCCGGCGCAGATGTTCGCCTATGAACTGCGCCGTCCGAACCGCCACTTCCGCGTGGAGTTCGACCTGAAGAAGCCCGTCGCCCAGTAGGAACGAGAGAGCCTTCTCCCCCGAGGGGAGAAGGGAAACAGGCGTCAGTCTCTGTGTTCAACCACATGCTGGCCGCGCACCATGCGGACGAAGGGCAGGGGACGGTCGGGGTGGGTCAGCCGCTCGGCCATCTCACCGAGGACAAAGCGGGTGATGGCGGGCAGGTCCAGGGCGCGGGCCTCGCCCAGAGGCAGCCAGGCGATCTCGTCCAGTTCGCCTGAGCCCTCGATGCGGTCGGGATCGCGCAGACCCTCGACCGGAGCCATGAAGAAGCGGGCGTCGAAGCGTCTCGTGCGGCCCGGCGGCGTGATGGCGCGGGCCACATAGGACAGGACCGACAGGTCGGGCAGGGCGCCCGCCTGACGGTATTCGCGCCACGGCCCGGCGACGGACGCGGGCGGGGCGGGCCGACCCAGGATCAGCCCGGTTTCCTCAAAGGTCTCGCGCACGGCGGTCAGGGCCAGGGCGCGGGCGCGGCGGGCGGGCATTTCGGCCTCTAAGCGCCGGGCGACGTCTGACGACAGTTCGCCCGTCGCGGCGGCGGTGAAGTCGGATCGGTCGATGCGCCCGCCGGGAAAGACCCATTTGGACGCCATGAAGACGTGGCCGGGCGCGCGCCGACCCATCAGCACCTCAGGTCGGTCGCCGCCGCGCGTCAGGATCAGGGTGGCGGCGTCCTTGGGCTTCTGGCCGCCGCCCGTGCGCGGGGCGTCGGCCAGGTCCTGAGCGGCGTCGAAGGGCTGAGGCTTCACTTCCGCTTGCCCTTGCGAACCCCCTTCAGCCCGCCGGAGGGCTTGGCGCCGTTGCGGGGCTTGGGGCCGCCGGGGCGGCCTTTCCCACGCTTGGGCGGGCCGTCTCCACCGCGCCCGCGGATGCCATAGCGCGGGGCCGGGGCGTTGGGATCGCGCGGGTCCGGCTCGGAGATCATTTCCAGCACCAGACCGCCGGTGACGGGCGTGGCCTCCATCAGCTTGACCTCGACGCGACGGCCCAGGGTGAAGCGCTTGCCGGTGCGTTCGCCGACCAGGGCGTGGGCGCGGTCGTCGTGGGTGAAATACTCGCTGCCTAGCGTCGAGACCGGCACCAGCCCATCGGCGCCCGTCTCGTCCAGCCGCACGAACAGGCCGAAGCGGGTGACGCCGGTGATGCGCCCGCTGAAGGCCGCGCCGACGTGGTCTTCCAGGAAGGCGGCGATGTAGCGGTCCATGGCGTCGCGCTCGGCGGCCATCGAACGGCGCTCGGTGCTGGTCACCTGTTCGGCGATGGCGGTCAGTTCGGCGATCTCGCGGTCCGTCAGGCCGTCCGAACCCAGGTTCAGGCCGCGGATCAGGCCGCGGTGGACGATCAGGTCGGAATAGCGCCGGATCGGCGAGGTGAAGTGGGCGTAGCGGTCCAGATGCAGACCGAAGTGGCCGACATTGTCCGGCGAATAGACCGCCTGCATCTGGGTGCGCAGGACCACCTCGTTGACCACCTCGGCGTGGGGCGTGTCGCGCATCTCGTCCAGCAGCTTGTTGAACCGCTTGGTCGTCGGCGCCTCGCCCTTGTTCCACGGCTTGGCGATGGTGTGCAGGAAGTCGGCCAGGTTGAAGATCTTCTCCTGGCTGGGCGTTTCGTGGACGCGATAGATCAGCGGCGTGCGCGTCTTCTCCAGCGTCTCGGCGGCGCAGACGTTGGCCTGGATCATCATTTCTTCGATCAGGCGGTGGGCCTCCAGCGACTTGCGCGGTTCGATGGCGGCGATGCCGCCGCCGGGGGCCATGATGACGCGGCGCTCTGGGCTTTCGATGGCCAGGGGGCTGCGGCGCTCGCGGCCCTTCAGCATGGTCGAATAGGCGTTCCACAGCGGATAGAGGATGGCGTCCATGATCGGACCCGTCGCATCATCCTGCTGGCCGTCGATGGCGGCCTGGGCCTGCTCATAGGACAGCTTGGCCTGCGACCGCATCAGGCCGCGCATGAACTTGTGCCCGGTCTTCCTGCCGTCCTTGTCGAAGATCATGCGCACGGCCATGCAGGCGCGGTTCTCGCCCTGTTTCAGGCTGCACAGGCCGTTCGACAGGACTTCCGGCAGCATGGGTTCGACGCGGTCAGGGAAGTAGGTCGAGTTGCCCTTGTCGCGCGCCTCGCGGTCCAGGGCCGAGTTGGGGCGGACGTAGGCGGCGACGTCGGCGATGGCGACCCAGACGATCCAGCCGTCGGGGTTCTTGGGGTCCGTGTCGCGCTCGGCATAGACGGCGTCGTCGTGGTCGCGCGCATCGGCCGGGTCGATGGTGATGAAGGGGACTTCGCGCAGGTCCTCGCGGCCCTTCAGCGTCGGCAGGGCCTGATCCTCGGCCTCGCGCTCAACCTGCTCCGAGAAGCCGGTGGGCAGGCCGTGGGCGTGGATGGCGATGATGGAGGCGGCGCGGGGGTCGTCCTCGCGGCCGATGGTCTCGAGAATCTTGCCGCGCTTGGGACCGTAGCGGTGGTCGCCCTTTTCGATCGAGGCCAGCACCAGGTCGCCGTCGCGCAGTTCGCCCGCCACGGCGTTCGGGATCAGCAGGACGTCCTTGGAGCGCTTGTCGACCGGCTCGACGCGGGTCTCACGCGCCGACTTGCGGATCACGCCCAGGACGCGGTTGGTCCCGGCGTCCAGCCGCTTGACCAGCCGGGCCTCCCAGCCCTCGGCGCCGCGCGTGAACTTGACCAGCAAGCGGTCGCCCATACCGGGCGCGGGCGTATTGCCCTCGCGGTCGGGTAGCAGCAGGGCGCGCGGCGCGTCCTCGCCGCCCTTGACCAGTTCGACATAGAGTTCGCCGTCGGCGTCGCGATCCACGACATCGGCCACGCCGACCGGCGGCAGGGCGCCGGCTTCAGAAAAGCCCTTGCGGCCGCGCTTGCCCAAGACGCCTTCGGCCTCCAGCGTCTTCAGCATTTCGCGCAGTTGGCGGCGTTCGATTCCCTTCAGGCCGAAGACGCGGGCGATGTCGGCCTTCTCGGCCTCGCCGGCTTCGCGCAGGAAGGCGATCAGGGTGTCTCGGTCGGGCAGACCCGCGGCGGGGCGTTTGGGCGTCTTGGTCATTGCGTCCTATGTAATGCGCTTCGAGCCAAATAGGTGAAAACTTGCTTGAGTTGACCGCGAGGGCCTCGACGCCCAGCTTCCGCCGCTGAACACGCCTTTTTCGGAGCCTTCCGCATGTCGATGTCCGACGCCCCCGTCCTGTCCCGCCCTGTGGGGTCGCTGCTGGACCTGATCGGCAAGACGCCCATGGTCGAGGTGACGCGGATCGACACCGGCCCCTGCCGCCTGTTCCTGAAGCTGGAGAGCCAGAACCCCGGCGGCTCCATCAAGGACCGCATCGCCCTGTCGATGATCGAGGCGGCGGAGAAGGCGGGCTGGCTCAAGCCTGGCGGCACCATTGTCGAGGCGACGGCGGGCAACACCGGTCTGGCGCTGACGCTGGTCGGCAAGCAGAAGGGCTATAAGGTCCTGCTGGTCATCCCCGACAAGATGTCGAAGGAGAAGATCCAGCACCTGCGTGCCATGGGCGCCGATGTGCGCTTGACTCGGTCGGACGTGCCGCATGGCCACCCCGAATACTACACCGACATGGCCGAGCGCCTGGCCCAGCAGATTCCGGGCGGCTACTTCGTCAACCAGTTCGCCAACGACGCCAACACCGCCGCCCACTTCAAGACGACCGGCCCGGAAATCTGGGAGCAGATGGACGGACAGATCGACGCCTTCGTCGCCGGCATCGGCTCGGGCGGGACGATCACGGGCAATGCGCAGTACTTCAAGTCGCAAGGCTCGAACGCCAAAATCATCCTGGCCGACCCGGTCGGTTCGGCGTTGGCCGGCCTGATCAACGAGGGCGTGGCCGGGCCGGACGGCAGCTATTCGGTCGAAGGCATCGGCCAGAACTTTATGCCCGACACGGCCGACGCCGACCTGATCGACGTCGCCTATTCCATCCCGGATGCAGAGGCGATCGCCACGGTGCGCGAGCTGCTGTTGAAGGAAGGCATTCTGGCCGGTTCGTCGTCCGGCACCCTGATCGCCACGGCCCTGCGCTGGTGCCGGGAGCAGACCGAGCCGAAGCGGGTCGTCACCTTCGTCTGCGATACCGGGGCCAAGTATCTGTCCAAGGTCTATAACGACGCCTGGCTGGCCGACCAGGGCCTGACCCAGCGCGAATTGCACGGCGACCTGTCGGACCTGATCACGCGCAAATACGCCAATGGCGACGTGGTGGTGATCGGCCCCGACGACACCCTGGACACCGCCTTCAAGCGGATGAAGGGCGACGGCGTGTCCCAGCTGCCGGTCATTCAGGACGGCCGCCTGGTCGGCATCCTGGACGAGAGCGACATCGTCCACATCATGAACACCGACGAGATCACCCGTAAGGAACGCTTCGCCAAGCCGGTGTCCTCGGCCATGACGCGCGATCTGGACACCTTGCAGGTATCGGAGTCCCTGGACGCCCTGATCCCGATCTTCGACCGCGACCGCGTGGCCATCGTGCTGGACGGCGAGACCTTCGTCGGCCTGATCGCCCGCACCGACCTGATCAACCACCTCAGCCTGAACCGGTAAGACCATGGCAGACCTGAAGAACAGCCAAGGATTCTCGACCCGCGCTATCCACGCGGGCCAGAAGCCCGACCCGACCACGGGCGCGGTGATGACGCCGATCTACGCCACCTCGACCTATGCCCAGGAAAGCCCGGGCGTGAACAAGGGCTATGAGTACGCGCGCGGCAAGAACCCGACGCGCGAGGCGTTCGAGGCCTGCATCGCGGATCTGGAAGGCGGGGTTCAGGCTTTCGGCTTCGGCTCGGGCATGGCGGCGACCTCGACGGCGCTGGAACTGCTGGACGCCGGGTCGCACATCGTCACGGGTGATGACCTCTACGGCGGCTCGTGGCGGCTGTTCGAGCGAGTACGTCGTCGCTCGATGGGGCTGGACTTCAGCTATATCGACCTAACCGACCTGGCGGCGGTCGAGGCGGCCATAACCGACAAGACGCGGATGCTGTGGGTCGAGACGCCCACCAACCCGCTGATGAAGCTGGCCGACATCGAGGCCCTGTCGAAGATCGCCAAGGCGCACAAGCTGATCCTGGTGGTCGACAACACCTTCGCTACGCCGTGGAGCCAGCAGCCGCTGGCCCTGGGCGCCGACGTGGTCATGCATTCGGCGACCAAGTACCTGAACGGCCATTCCGACATCGTCGGCGGGGTTCTGGTGGCCAAGGACGCCGAGATGGCGGCCCAACTGAAGTTCCTGCAGAACTCCATCGGCGGCGTCATGGGGCCGTTCGACGCCTTCCTGGCCAACCGGGGGCTGAAGACCCTGGGTCTGCGCATGAAGGCGCACAATGAGAACGCCATGGCCGTGGCGCGCTGGCTTGAGGATAGGGCAGGGGTGGCCAAGGTCATCTATCCGGGCCTGATCAGTCACCCGCAGCACGAGCTGGCCGCGCGTCAGATGAACGGCCGCTTCGGCGGCATGGTCACGGTGCTGATCGACGGCGATCTGGAGCGGACCAAGCGGGTGCTGGAGCGGGTGCGCGTCTTCACCTTGGCGGAGTCCCTGGGCGGGGTCGAAAGCCTGGTGAACCATCCCGCGATCATGACCCACGCCAGCGTGCCGAAAGAGGTGCGCGAGGCCGGCGGCGTCACCGACAACCTGATCCGTCTATCGGTCGGGGTCGAGGACGTGGAAGACCTGATCGGCGATCTGGATCAGGCCTTGAGCTGAAACCACTCTGAGTGGAGTTGAAGTCAGGCCGTCTTGTCGGGCAAGGCGGTTTGATGGCCTGTGACGGGCGCCAGCTTCTTCTTGGGGGCTGCGCGTTTGCGGGCCGGAGCGACGGGCTTGGGCGCGGCGGCGATTTCGGCCAGGCGGGCGTCGATCAGGGGAATGATGTCGGAAGCGGTGGTGACCTGAACGGGCGAGCCATGCTCGACGAGACGGGCGGCGTTGGCGCGCAGGGCCTTGAGGTCGGCTTCGTTCAGGGTCGGGATTCTATCGGCCAGGGAAGTCATGGGCGTCTCCAGATGGCGTCAGGGCCGGCGCGCATGCGGCCGGCCCCTCAGCGAATAGAAAGCGAGCTCGGCGGCCTGACGGTCGCCGATCAGGGCTGAGGTTAGTCAGCCGCCTGAAGACGGCCGGCGGATTCCTTGCCGCTGCGGCTGTCGCGTTCGATTTCGTAAGAGACCTTCTGGTTTTCGTTCAGCGAACCGAGCGAAGAGGCTTCGACGGCCGTGGCGTGGACGAACACGTCCTTGCCGCCGTCATCGGGCTGGATGAAGCCGTAGCCCTTGGTGGAGTTGTACCATTTGACAGTGCCGGTAGCCATTTTCAGGACTCCCCGTTTGAGTGGCCGCAGGAAGGATATCCTGATGGCCTGTCGGGTCTGAATGGGATCGGCTTTGGACCTCGGTGCGCGATGCAAAGGGCAGCAGCGTTTCGCAGAGAGATCGACAGAGGGAAGGTGGGCGCTTTGGAGCCCATTAGCAAGGGCGGGGCGTCATTTGAGTGAAACCGGTCGCCACAAACGAAAACGGCGGCGACAGCCGAAGCCGTCGCCGCCGTTCGAAATCCGCACCGAATGAACGGTGCGAGAAATCAGCCTTCGGTCTTCAGTTGACCAGCCGATTCCTTGCCCGAGCGACGGTCGCGCTCGATTTCGTACGAGACCTTTTGGTTCTCGTCGAGGCCACGCAGGCCGGCAGCTTCGACAGCCGAGATGTGCACGAACACGTCTTTGCCGCCGTCATCGGGTTGGATGAAGCCGTAGCCCTTGGTGGAGTTAAACCATTTAACAGTGCCGGTAGCCATTTTCAGGACCTCCGCTAGTCGTTAGCCAAAAGGAACATCCCTTCGGCCTGTCGGGTCTGAATGGATCGGCTTAGTCCTCGGTGCGCAGAGCAAAGGGCAGCAGCGTTACGCAGAGAGATCGACAGGCGGAATATGGACGGCCTTGGCGTCCAAGGCAAGACCCTTAGAGTCAGGCGTCTTCTTCTTCCTCGACAGCGGCGTCGCTTGAACCGCCTACATAGTGCGTCTGGCAGAGCTTGCGCAGGGCGGCGGTGATGGTGCCGCCGTACAGGCTGTCCTGAATGCGATCATAGCCCTCGCTCTGAAGGGCCTGTTTGACATCGCTGACGGTGCGGCAGGCGCCGCTCCCAGCCAGTTGATAAGCACGTTCTAAGGTCGTCGGACGGAAAGTCATGCCCATAAGGTAGGCCCTTTCCGCCGATTAGCCACCGATGATCGCCAGAAAGTCAGAAGGCGAAGTTGATCCCGGCCACCAGGGCGCCCTTGTATTGCTCGCCCGGGACGTCGGCGTCGGTGTCGTGCCAGCGCAGGTCCAGCTCGACCTTGGGCGTCAGGGCGTAGGCGCCGCCGACGTTCCAGCCGGTGTAGTCCAGGCTGTTGTCCTGTTCGCGACGGCCGACCTCGGCCGAGACGTTCAGCTTTTCGGTGAAATCCCAGCCGCCGCGCAGCGCGACCCAGGTCCAGGCCTTGGTCGAGCCGGTGCCATCAGGCGAGTGCTGCAGCCGCAGGCGGGCGCTGGCCGGGCCGATCGAGCGCTTCATGTCGGCGGTGAATTCCCAGGCGTCATTGTCATAGCCCGGGTCGGCGTCGAAGCGGTTCTTGTTGGCGACGTTCAGGTCGAAGTCGAAGCCGGCGAACTCGGGGCGGACGCCCGCCACCAGCTCGGACTCCAGCTTGGAACCGCCGCCGTCGATCGTCTCCAGACCGCCTGCGCCGTAGAAGAGGCCGCTGGCGCTTTCCCATTCCGCCCCGCCATAGACGAAGGGGTTTCCGTCGGACTTGGACGCGGCCTTGGAGCGGTTGTCAGTCGCGGCGCCGGCCGAGAAGGACCATTTGCCCGCTTCCTGGGCGTGAGCCCCGGAGGCCAGCAGGACCAGGGGCGCGGCGGCGAGCAGGGCGGCGTTCGTCAGGGTGCGGAGCATGGGGGCCTCGTGAAAGCGACGAGGCCGCTCCTAGAGACGCTTCTTGTCGAATTTATCACAGGCCTGTGAAAACTCGTCCGCCAACCGCGCGACAAGTTGGGCCGTAGTGGGGATGTCGTGCACCGCGCCCGACCCCTGACCCGCTGACCAGACGGTCTTCCAGGCCTTGGCTTCCTCGCCCATGTCCAGCTTGTGTTCGGGCAGGGATTTCGGGTCGATCTTGTTCTCGACCAGGGAGGGGGTCAGGAAGTTGGCCGGGATGCCGGAGACGGCGGGCGTATAGGTGATGTCGGCCGAGCCGGAGGCGACGATCAGGTCCTTGTAATGCGGCTGGGCCGCGCTCTCGGTCGTGGCGATGAAGCGGGTGCCCATATAGGCGAAGTCGGCGCCCATCATCAGGGCTCCAGCCACGTCCTGACCCGTCGACAGGCAGCCCGCCAGGATGATGGTCCCCTCATAGAAGCTGCGGACCTCGTTGATCAGGGCGAAGGGGTTGACCACGCCCGCGTGTCCGCCCGCGCCGTTGGCGACCAGGATCAGGCCGTCGACGCCCGCTTCGGCGGCCTTTCTCGCATGGCGGACATTGGCGATGTCGTGGAAGACCACGCCGCCGTAGCCGTGGACCGCATCCACCACGTCGCGCACGGCGCCGAGCGAGGTGATGATCAGCGGCACCTTTTCCTCGACCGAGACCATCATGTCGGCCATCAGGCGCGGATTGGTCGGGTGGACGATGTGGTTGACGCCGAAGGCGGCGGCGTCGGGCTTCAGCCGCGACTTGATGTCCTGAACCCAGTCCCGATAGCCCTCGGTCGTGCGCTGGTTCAGCGAGGGGAAGGTGCCGATCACGCCCGCATTGCAGGCCTCGACCACCAGATCCGGGCCGGACACCAGGAACATCGGCGAGGCGATGACCGGCAGCTTCAGGCCGGACTGCAGGGAAGCGGGAATGGCCACGGTGCGTTTCCTGGGATGGTTTCTGCGGGTTGTTTTAAGGGACGCTAACCGGGTGTCGCGGGGGAAGGCAATCACGGATCATCCTATGCGCCAGACCTTCCATTCCCGCTCATCCCGGCGGATGCCGGGATCCAGTCCGAGCCTCATGCGCCACGTCTCGATGGGGCTCGGGTTCCTGGCGGAGTGTTTGTGGCCAAAGCACTGGATCCCGGCGTCCGCCGGGATGAGCGGGGTTTTGGGGGCGTATTCCGCAGGGAGGGCCGTCCCGAAAAAACAGAGTCCAATTCGTCTAATCTGTCTGAAATCCCCCTCAGGCCCAGCCGCCGACAACCCGCATCCTACCACGGCGGGGAAGGGCGCCAGGTCGATTGTGGAAACGCCGTCGCCGGGGCAGGATTTTCTTTGGCGGTGCAAGCGCCTAAATGGCGGGCATGACGCACTATACCGACAGCCTGTCCCAGCTCGGCGCCCAGATCGCCGCCCCGACCAATCCCGAAGAGGCGGTGCTGGAACGCGTGCCCAATCCGCACGCCGACACGCTTTATGTGGCGCGCTTCACCGCGCCCGAGTTCACCAGCCTGTGCCCGGTCACGGGCCAGCCCGACTTCGCCCACATCGTCATCGACTATGTGCCGGGCGACTGGCTGGTCGAGTCCAAGTCGCTGAAGATGTACCTGACCAGCTTCCGCAACCACGGCGCCTTCCACGAGGACTGCACCGTCGCCATCGGCAAGCGCCTGGCCGACCTGCTGCAACCGAAATGGCTGCGCATCGGCGGCTACTGGTACCCGCGCGGCGGCATCCCCATCGACGTCTTCTGGCAAACCGGCGCCCCCATCGAAGGGGTGTGGCTGCCCGATCAGGGCGTGGCGACCTATCGCGGGCGGGGGTAGGGGGGGTAGTGGCTTCGGTGTGCGAGCAAGAATCGTGCTCCATACTGTCTGTGCGTCGCAAGAGCGGCGCGGCACCCTTGGCTCCATGCCTTAGTGATGAAATATGCTGCATAGGCCGACAACATTTGTAATCGGCGCGGGAGCGAGCAGAGATTTCGGCTTTCCCGTTGGGGGGGAATTAGCTGAGAGGATCGCATCCGGGTTCAATCTGAACTTCGAGTATAGCCGTCTTACCAGTGGATCTATTAAGGTCTACGAGGCGATAAAGCGAGCTATAGAGGGGATTAGCAATCAATCTGCTTTCGACCTCTGCCATCAGATCCGAAAGGGTCTAGTTCACTACGATTCGATCGATGATTACGTCGAAGCGGCATCAGACGAGAATGTTTCAGTCGCAGCTAAAATAGCGATATCTGAGGTGATTGGTCTCGCAGAGCGAAAATCCGCTCTCGCCCATCTTGGATCTCATGAAAATTCAAAATTGATCGCAGGTCTGCGAGGTTCTTGGCCTGCGCAGCTTCTTCGTCTGGCTTTGAGGGGGGTGAAGCACTCGGATATTTCGAGCCTGTTTGAATCGATATCAATCATATCATTCAATTATGATCGTGCGCTCGAGCATTATTTGTATTGGGCTTTGAGAGATTTAGGTTTCGCTGACGACCTAGTGATCGAGGCAATGAATAGTCTTGAGGTGCTCCATCCTTACGGGACGCTCGGATATCTGCCGTGGCAAGAGGGGATCTCTGTGCCGTTTGGCGCGCCAAATGTAGAACTAGAGAAGGTCTATGGATCTATAAGAACCTATTCGGAGCAATTGGATGACAAAAATCAAATATATAAAATTTCCAATGCGATAAGCAACGCTGAAACAGTTGTTTTTCTTGGGTTTGGCTTTCACAAGCAGAATGTGGACCTGCTTAGCGGGCCAATTTTAGAACCCAAAGAAGTGTTTGCAACCGCTTGTGGCGTCTCAAGCTCTCAACGAAGAGCTTTTGAGGCAAGGATACGTAGAAGCATATCCCCGGATGCTACTATTCGGATGGATGATGCGACTTGCGATAAATTCTTTGCACAGCACGGGCAGGAAATCGCACTTTAGGCAGCAGAGATTTTTCTCAGACGTGGTCTAGTTGTTTTCCTAAATTTCTTCTCAGTCTCCGCCCATGATCCCATCCCCCCGTCTCCCGCTCGAAGTCTGGGGCCGTCGCTTGATGGCTCGCGCGGAGGCGTGGGCGGATCGGTCGCGGGGGCGGCGGTATGCCTATGAGTTTCTGTGGTTCGGGCTGAAGCAGGGGTGGGCCTGTCTGTTTGGCGGGGCGATGCTGGGGCTGATCCTGGCGACCTATCTGGTCTGGCCGGTGCTGTGGCCGAATGGGGCGGCGCCGGTGTCGCGCTATGATGTTCTGGTGGTCGGGGCGCTGGGGATACAGGCGCTGATGCTGGCCTTTAAGCTGGAGAGCTGGGAGGAGGCGCGGGTCATCTTCCTGTTCCATGTGGCCGGGACGATCATGGAGCTGTTCAAGACGTATCACGGGTCGTGGATCTACCCTGAGGAGTCGCTGTTGCGGATCGGGGCCGTGCCGCTGTTCTCGGGCTTCATGTATGCGGCGGTGGGCAGCTACATCGCGCGGGTGCAGCGCATCTTCCATATCCGGGTGCGGGGCTATCCGCCGCTGTGGACGACCTGGGTTCTGGCGGCGGCGATCTATGTGAACTTCTTCGCCCATCACTGGCTGCCGGACGTGCGGATCGCGCTGTTTGCGGCGACGGTGCTGCTGTTCGGGCGGGGCTGGTTCTACTTCACCGCAGACCGGCGGCGGCGGTCGATGCCGCTGCTGCTGGGCTATTTCCTGGTGGCCCTGTTCATCTGGTTCGCGGAGAACCTGGGGACGTTCGCGCGGGCCTGGGTCTATCCGGGGCAGAGCGACGGGTGGGAGATGGTCAGCCTGAACAAGCTGGGGGCGTGGTTTTTGCTGATGATTATTTCGGTGGTGCTGGTGTCGCTGGTGCACCGGCCGGAGGAGGAGGGGCGGTAGGCGCCGCTTCTGATCCTCCCCCGTGCAACGGGGGAGGGGGACCGCCGAAGGTGGTGGAGGGGGCGGATGCGCGCTCGACCTCAAGCCAGTTAGGCGCGGCGCCCAAGTTTGAAGCCGTGTCGTCTGATCTCGCCCCCTCCACCATGCTGCGCATGGTCCCCCTCCCCCGCAAGCAGGGGAGGATTGGAGGTCAGGCCCGCCGCTCGACCTTGTGCGCCATGTTGGGCCGGGGGCGTTCCAGCGGGGCTTCGGTCAGGGAGCCGATGTGGATGAAGCCGGCGATGGTTTCGCCGTCCTGGACGCCGAACAGGGCGACGGCGGCGGGGTCGTAGGCGTACCAGTCGGTGATCCAGCTGGCCAAATAGCCCAGGGCGTCGGCGGCGTGTTCGATGTTCATGCAGACGGCGCCGGCGGACAACTGCTGCTCCCAGACCGGGACCTTGTGGCCCTGGATCGGGGTCGAGACGACCATGATGGTCAGGGGCGGATTGGCCAGCTTGGCCAGGACGGCCAGGTCCTTGTCGATGCGGTTCTGGCTCTCGGCCAGGACAGCGAGGGCCTCGGACAACTCGGCGCGGCTTTGCGGCCCCAGGACCACGAAGCGCCAAGGAAAGAGCTTGCCGTGGTCGGGGGTACGGGCACCGAGGTGCAGGATCTGCTCGATCTCGGCCTCGGACGGGCCGGGGGCGCTCAGAAGCTGGGCCGAGGCCGAGCGGCGGTTCGTCAGGCGGGCCAGAACTTCGTCGGAGCGGACGGGCAGGGGCAGGGCGGCGCTGAGATCGGTCATGCCGTCTAGCTAGGATTTCGTCGCGCCCGGCGCCATAGCAAAGGCCAGAGTGAAATCACTGGCGTTCGGGCGTTGGCGCCGAGCCTGTGGCGGGCGTAGGATCGCCGCCTGACAAGGGAGGCCTGATGGCCAAGCTGGAAATCGTGCCGCAAGAGCCTGACCTGTGGGCGCAACTGCGCGCCGCAGCCGAGGACGCTGCGCGCGAGGAGCCGCGGCTGGCCTCGCAGATGAACGCCGTGGTGCTGGCGCACGACGATCTGGCCGGGGCGCTGAGTTTCCAGATCGCACGCAAGCTGGGCGACGCCGAGCTGGGGGCCATGTCGCTGCGCGAGGTGGCGCTGTCGGCCTTTGCGGCTGATCCCGGCATCCTGACGGCGGCGGAAGCGGACCTTAAGGCGGTGCAGGATCGCGATCCGGCGATCCGGTCACTGTTGCAGCCCTTCATGTATTTCAAGGGATTTCAGGCGCTGCAGGCCTGGCGCGTGGCCCATTGGCTGTGGGGGCAGGGGCGCGACACCCTGGCGTTTCACTTCCAGAGCCGGATTTCGGAGCTGTTCCAACTGGACATCCACCCGGCGGCGCGGATCGGTTCGGGCGTCTTCATCGACCACGGCACAGGCATCGTCATCGGCGAGACGGCGGTGGTCGGCGACGAGGTGTCGATGCTGCACGCCGTGACCCTGGGCGGGACCGGGGCCGAGCGCGGCGACCGCCATCCGAAGATCGGGCGCGGCGTCCTGCTGGGGGCCGGGGCCAAGGTGCTGGGTAATATCGTGGTCGGGGACTACGCCAAGGTGGCGTCCGGGTCGGTGGTGCTGAAGCCCGTGCCGGCGGGCTGCACCGTGGCCGGGGTGCCGGCGAAGGTTGTGGCCTGTCCGACCGATGCGGCGCCCGCGCGGACGATGGACCATACGCTCGCCGACATCGCCTATGATTATGTGATCTGACCCTGCCGCCTGTGGACGCCCGATACGCGGGCTTCCCATGAGGAAGCGGCTTCTCTAGGTTCCGCCGTCAACGAGACACCAGCGAGGCTACCCCGTGAAAGAATCTGATCTGAAGCGCGTCGAGACGCACCTGAAGCGCACCTTCAACCACGGCGGCATCAAGGTGAAGGCCCGTAAGGTCGCCGATTCCGCCGAGGTCTATGTCGATGACGAGTTCATCGGCGTGGTGTTCGAGGACGAGGACGAGGCCGGCTCGTTCATGTTCGAGATGGCGATCCTGGCCGAAGACCTGCCGCAGGACTGAGGCCTAATCTTCAGGGATTTCTCTGGAAAGCAGGCAACGAAAAAGGCCGGAGGGGCGAACCCTCCGGCCTTTTGTCGTTTTGGACCTGTGGTGGGCCTAGAGGCCGAACAGGCGGGCGAAGAAGCCCTTCTTCTTTTCAGGCTGAGGCGCAACGGCGACGGGCGCTGGTTGCGGGGGCGGGGCCGGCTTGGGCGCTTCGACCGGCTTGGGAGCCGGAGCGGGCGCGGCGGCGACCGGAGCAGGGGCGGGCGTCGGAGCCGGGGCTGGAGCGGGTTTGGCCGCGGCGGCCGGCTTCGGCGCAGCAGTCTTGGGAGCGACGGCGGCCTTGGGCGCAGCGGCCTTCTTCGGAGCGGCGGGCTTGGCGGCGGCGGACTTGGTCGCAGTCTTGGCCGGAGCCGTCTCCGGCTTGGCGGCCTTCGGGGATGCTGCGGTGCTCTTGGCGGCGGCGGGTTTCGCGGCGGCCTTTGCAGCCGTCTTGGGCGCAGCGGGCTTTGCAGCCGCTTTGGGCGCAGCGGCCTTCACGGCAGGCTTGGCGGCGGCGGCCTTGGGCGCGGCGGTTTTCGGCGCAGCCTTCGGTTTTGCAGCGGCCTTGGGCGCCGCAGCGCTCGACTTTGCCGCCGGTTTCGGCTTGGAAGCGGCAGGCGCCGCCTTCGGCGCAGCAGTTTTCGATTCAGACGGTGCTTTAGCCATGGATACCCCGACCCCTAGATGGACACGGGCATTCCATACGCCCGCACGCGTTGCGATTCGTCATCATAACGGTGTTTGAGAAATGTCCGAGTCCGCAGTTCAGGTGATCGCACGCGGCGATCGCGCCCCGGCCGAAGCCGCCGCCGCCGCCATCGACGCCAATCCCATGCTGGAAAACGCGACCTACTCCATTCTGGAGGAGGATGAGGACAAGGGGGTGTGGCGCATCGACGCCTTCCCGACGACGGACGACGAAGCCGAGGGCATAGCCGAAACCCTGCGCGCGACGCCGGGTCTGGAGGTTATTGTCGAGAAGCTGGCCGACGCCGACTGGCTGGCCATGAGCCTGTCGGGCCTGCCGCCGGTCGAGGCCGGGCGCTTCTTCGTCTATGGCGCGCACGACCAGGGCAAGATCCCCGAGGGGCGCGTCAACCTGAAGATCGACGCGGGCGCGGCCTTCGGCACCGGCCACCACGGCACCACGGTCGGTTGCCTGGAGGCCTTCGACAATCTGCTGGCGACCGAAAAGTTCGACAAGGTGCTGGACGTCGGCTGCGGCACGGGTGTTCTGGCCATCGCCGCTGCCAAGACGGGTTCGCCCATCGCCGTCGGCACCGACATCGACGAGCCCTCGGCCCGCATCGCCAACGAGAACGCCCAGATCAATGACGCCAAGTGCGAGTTCTATTTCGCCGACGGCCTGAGCGATGCGCGCATCGCCCAGCACGCCCCCTATGATCTGGTCTTCGCCAACATCCTGGCCGCGCCGCTGGTGTTCCTGGCGCCCGAGATCGGTCAGGCGCTGAAGTCGGGCGGTGTGGCCATCCTGTCGGGCCTGCTGCGCACGCAGGAAGAGCGGGTCCTGGAAGCCTATCTGCCGCTGGGCTTCGTGGTCGAGCAGACGATCCACCATGATGCATGGACGGCGTTGCAGTTGCGCAAGAAGTAGGGGCGAACCTTTCTTTTCCCCTTGCGGGAGAAGGTGGCCCGTCAGGGCCGGATGAGGGGTCTCGCAACGGTGGATGAAGGGGCTGGGCAAATGCCGAGAAACCCTCATCCGTCTCGCTTCGCGAGCCACCTTCTCCCACAAGGGGAGAAGGGTGTAAGGACCCCTCATGCGCCAGACATTCGACGAAACCACCGATCCCTCCTTCGGGGCCAAGCACCTGCCTTTGTTGCGCGCCGAGATGGCGAAGCAGGGCCTGGACGGCCTGCTGGTCCCGCATGAGGACGAGCATCAGAACGAATACCTGCCCGACGCCAGCGAGCGTCTGGCCTGGGTCAGCGGCTTCACCGGCTCGGCCGGGGCGGGCGTGGTGCTGATGGACAGGGCGGCGGTCTTCGTCGACGGCCGCTATACGGTTCAGGCCAAAGCCCAGACGGATGCGGCCCTGTTCGAGCGGGTCGAGCTGAACAGGCTGGCCGCCTGGCTGGAGGGCGTGAGCGCCGGTTCGGTGATCGGCTATGATCCGCGTCTGCACAGCCCGGATGCGCTGGCGACGTTGCGCGCGGCGGTCGAGAAGGCCGGGGCGACGCTGAAGGCGGTCGAGCCCAATCCCATTGACCTGGCCTGGGGCGACGCCCGCCCGGCCCAGCCGCAGGCGCCGGTCGTGCCGCACGACGACCGATATACCGGCGAGAACGCGGCGCTGAAGCGCGCCCGCATCGGTCAGGCCATCGCCGCCAAGGGCGCTGACGTGGCGGTGCTGACCTCGCCGTCGTCGCTGGCCTGGCTGTTCAACATTCGCGGCGGCGACGTGATCCGCACGCCCCTGCCGCTGGGACAGGCCGTGGTGAAGGCGGACGGGACGGCCAAGGTCTTCCTCGACCCCGCAAAGGTCACCAACGAACTGCCCGGCTGGCTGGGCGACGCCGTGACGCTGGCGGCGCCCGAGGCGCTGCCCGCCGCGCTGGACGCCCTGTCGGGGCAGAAGGTGCTGATCGACCCGGCGGTGTCCTCGGCCTGGTATTTCGACCGGCTGGAAGCAGCGGGCGCCAGCATCGTTCGCGGCATGGACCCCTGCGCCCTGCCGCGCGCCCAGAAGAACGAAGTCGAGATCGAGGGCAGCCGTCAGGCCCACATCCGCGACGGCGCGGCCCTGACCCGCTTCCTGCACTGGGTCGACACGGTGGCGCAGAAGGAACTGCCGGACGAGCGGGCGGTGGTGGAGGCGCTGGAGGGCTTCCGCGAGGCGACCGGGATGCTGAAGGACCTGTCGTTCGACACCATCGCCGGGGTCGGGCCGAACGGCGCCCTGCCGCACTACAAGCCGGTGGGGGCCAAGATCCGTCCGATGGAGGCGGGTTCGCTGCTGCTGGTAGACGGCGGCGGTCAGTATCTGGACGGGACCACGGACGTGACCCGCACCATGGCCATCGGCGAGGGCACGGCGGACCAACGCCGGATGTTCACCCTGGTGCTGAAGGGTCATATCGCCATGGCGGTGATCCGCTTCCCCGCCGGGACGACGGGGCATCAACTGGACGCCGTGGCGCGCCAGCCGCTGTGGAACGCGGGCTTCGACTTTGATCACGGCACCGGCCACGGCGTCGGCTCCTATCTGGGCGTGCACGAGGGGCCGCAGCGCATCGCCCCCTACGTCAACACCCAGCCGCTGCTGACCGGCATGATCCTGTCCAACGAGCCGGGTTATTATCGCGAAGGCGAGTGGGGCATCCGCATCGAGACCCTGCAGGTCGTGACGGCGCCGGAGCCGATCCCGGGCGGCGAGCGGCCGATGCACGGCTTCGAGCAACTGACCCTGGCGCCGCTGGATCGCAAGCTGATCGACGTGGCGCTGCTGACGGCGGACGAGCGGGCCTATGTGGACGCCTATCACGCCGAGGTCCTGGCCAAGGTCGGGCCTCTGCTGGCCGAGGGCGTGCAGAAGGACGAGGCGGCGCTGGCGTGGCTGAAGGCCCAGACGGCGCCTCTCTAGGACGAGCCGGCGAGATCCTCTCGGTTAGCGGGAGGATCGGCCCCGGGCCTACTGGATGCGGGTCCAGGTCTGGGTCTTGCACAGTGGAGCGACGATGCAGCCGCGCAGGCGCAGGCTGTTGTCATTCGTCATGGTGATGGTGCCGCGATAGGTGCCGCCGTCCGCCGGATTATAGACCGAGCCGCCGCGCCACTCGGTCGGGCCGCCGGTGAAGCCGCTGAGCATGGGCAGGCCGCGCAGGGTGCGGGTGCGCTGGCTGGCGTCCTTGTTGTGTTCGTCGCGGGCGTTGGGTTCGGCGCGGATGTGCTCTGACGTCACCAAGGTGCCGCACAGGGCCTGACCGCAGCGGGCGATGCGGACCTGACCACCATTGGTCGGGGTCTGCCAAAGGCCGGTCGGATCAGCGGCGAGAGCGGGCGAGGCCAGGGCCGCAGCGACGACGACGGCGGCCGCCAAGATGGAGAACTTCATCGGGCGTATTCCTTCACGCGGATCGTTGGGCCGATCCTTTGGACGAAGGGTGATCCGGGTTTCGGTCCGAAACAAGGCTCGAATTGTGAATATCGCTCAATGATTACACGACCTTAGGTCAATATTTGCGCGCAATGGGCAACTAAGGTGATGGATTCTCTAGCCTTCTGTAGCCGGTCAGGTGCGTGGACGGCGCGGACGGGAGCCGGCGGAGGAGCAAGGATTGTAGCCGCCCGTGTGCAGCCGTCCGAGGCTGATGCCTGTCGCCTTGGCGAGGGAAGCCGCGCAGGCCGCTTCATGCAGCCGCAGGGTCTCCAGCGCCACCGAGGCGCAGGCGAAGGCGTCTTCGGCGGCGTCGTGGTGTTTGAACTGGATGCCCAGCTCGGCGCAGACGTTGTTGAGCTTATGCGAGGCGAAGTCCGGCCAGGTGATCTGGGCCAGCTTGACCGTGCAGAGGTAGTCGAATTCGGGGTAGGTCAGACCATAGTGGTCGCAGGTTCCGCGAATGACGCTGACGTCGAAGGCGGCGTTGTGGGCCAGGACCGTGCGGCCCTGCAGGCGCGGGGCGATGGCGGCCAGGACGGCGGGAAACTCCTCGGCGTCCTCGACCTGTTCCGGGCCGATGCCGTGGAAGGCGATGTTGAAGCGGGCGAAGCGCATCCCCGGCGGGCGGATATAGTGGTGCTCGACGGACTCGATCTTGCCGTCGTTGATCCAGGCGAGGCCGATGGAGCAGGGGCTGGCGCGCTGCTCGTTGGCGGTTTCGAAGTCGATGGCGACGGCGTGCATCAGGCGATCATCATTCAGGCAATGAGGGCAAGCCATTCGTCCTCGGTCAGGACGGTCACGCCGTGTTTTTCAGCGTCTTTCAGCTTGGACCCGGCGCCGGGGCCGGCGACGACGTAGTCGGTCTTCTTCGACACCGAACCCGAGACCTTGGCCCCCAGGCTTTCGGCGCGAGCCTTGGCCTCGTCGCGGGTGAAGCGTTCCAGCGAGCCGGTGAAGACCACGGTCTTGCCCGCCACGGGGCTGTCGGTCACGGGGGCGGCCACGTCCTCGACCGCGTCCAGTTCGGCCAGCAGGGCCTCGACGACCTCGCGGTTGTGGGGCTCGTGGAAGAAGTGGGCCAGGGCCTCGGCGGCGACGGGGCCGACGCCAGAGACGCCCGCGATCTGGTTGAGGATGTCGGAGGGGCCTTCGTTTCGCGCGACGGCGGCCCAGCGGGTCAGGTCGGACCAGTCGCTGGAAATCTCGGCCAGCGAGCGGCGGGCGGGGGCGGCCATGCCGGGGAAGGCGAGGGCGATCTTCTGATCCATCGGCGCTTCCGGCCAGGGATCGTCGGCGGGCGGCGTGGCCTCGGCCATCAGACCCAGGACGCGGGTTGAGATGGCGTGGGTGGCGGCGAGCGTCTTCCAGTCGTCGCTGGCGAGGCCTTGTGAGGCGGCCATGCAGGCGTCGCGGAAGGCGGTCCAACTGCCGAAGGCGCGTGACAGGACCAGCGAGGTCTGTTCGCCGATGTCGGGCACGCCCAGGCCGAAGATCAGGCGGTCCAGGCTGATGGTGCGGCGGGCGTCGATCCCGGCGATCAGGTTGCCCACACTGGTCTCGCCATAGCCGTCTTCGGCCCGCAGCAGGGCCAGTTTTTCCTCGTCGCGGGCCAGGCGGAAGATGTCCGCCGGCTCCTTGATCCAGTCGCGCGCATGGAAGGCGATCAGCTGCTTTTCTCCAAGCCCTTCAATGTCGAAGGCGCGGCGGCTGACGAAGTGCTTCAAGCGTTCGACGATCTGGGCGTCGCAGATCAGGCCGCCTGTGCAGCGGCGTTTCACCTCGTCGCCCTCGCGCACGGCCTCTGATCCACAGACGGGGCAGATGTGGGGGAAGGCGAAGGGAACGGCGCCTTCGGGGCGCAGGTTTTCGACCACGCCGACGATCTGGGGGATGACGTCGCCAGCGCGTTGCAGGATGACCGTGTCGCCGATGCGCACGTCCTTGCGGGCGATCTCGTCCTCGTTGTGCAGGGTGGCGTTGCGCACCACGACGCCGCCGACGGTGACGGGGTGCAGGCGGGCGACGGGGGTCAGGGAGCCGGTGCGGCCGACCTGGATGTCGATGCCTTCCAGAACGGTCGTGGCCTGTTGCGCCGGGAACTTGTGGGCGATGGCCCAGCGAGGGCTGCGGGCGATGAAGCCGAGGCGCTGCTGCCAGTCCAGCCGGTCGACCTTGTAGACCACGCCGTCGATGTCGTAGCCGAGGAGGGCGCGGTCGGTTTCCAGCCTGCGATAGACTTCAATCAGGCCTTCAGCGCCTTCGACGCGGGTCGAGCGGGTGTTGACCTGGAAACCCCAGCTGCGGAAGGCCTCCAGCGCGCCGTGTTGGGTGTCGGCAAAGGGCGCCGAGGTCTCGCCCCAGGCGTAGGCGAAGAAGGTCAGGGGACGCTTGGCCGTGATCCTTGGGTCCTTCTGACGCAGGGAGCCGGCGGCGAAGTTGCGCGGGTTGGCGTAGGTGCGGCGGCCTTCCGCTTCCGCAGCGGCGTTGAAGGCGTCAAAGGCGTCGTTGGGGGCATAGACCTCGCCCCGGATCTCAATGACGTCGGGCCAGCCCGAGCCGGTCAGGGTCTGGGGGATGCTGTCGAGCGTGCGCAGGTTGGCGGTCACGTCCTCGCCCGTCTTGCCGTCGCCGCGCGTGGCGCCCTGGACCAGAACGCCCTTCTCATAGCGCAGACTGGCGGACAGGCCGTCGATCTTGGGCTCGGCGACGAAGGCGATGGGCTCGTCGCCCGGCAGTTTGAGGAAGCGGGCGATGCGGGCCACGAAGTCGCGCACCTCGCCGTCATCGAAGGCATTGTCGAGCGACAGCATGGGCACGCCGTGGCGGACCTCGGCGAACTGGCTGGAGACGGGGGCGCCGACGCGCTGCGACGGGGATACGGGGCTGGACAGGGCGGGGAAGGCGGCCTCGATAGCCAGGGCGCGGCGCTTTAGCTCGTCGTAGTCGGCGTCGGAAATCTCGGGCGCGGCGTCGGCGTAGTAGAGGGCGTCGTGGCGGGCCAGTTCGGCGGACAGATGCGCCAACTCCTCGCGGGCCTGGTCTTCGGTCAGGGTTTCGACGGGAGTTTGGGGCATGGGAATCGCGTGGTCAGCCTTCATCAGTCGCGCTGTTTAGCACCGGCGGCGGCGTGATCGCAGCGTCCATGACAGAAACGTAATCTGACGCAGGGCGCGGCGCTCGTTAGCGTCCCGCTGACTGATTTGCCCGGAGCCCTCCATGCGTCCTGTTCTCGCCAGCCTGACCGCCATCGCCGCCGCCCTGACGCTGGCGGCGTGCGAGACCACGACGCCTGCCGCGACCGAGGTCCCCGTCGCAGCGGCATCGACCGACTACACGCAACTGATGGACGACCTGCGCATCCTGTCGGCGGACGACATGCAGGGCCGCGACACCGGATCGGCAGGAGGGGCCAAGGCGCGCGAATATATCGTGGGGCGGCTGGAGGCCCTGGGCGTTCAGGCCTCGCCGATGGGACGGTTGCAGCCGTGGGAGATGCTGGGGAGGACGCGCGAGGGGAACAAGACCTTCAGCGGGACCAACATCATCGGCGTCATCCCGGGCACGCGCGTGTCTGACAAATACATCGTGGTCACGGCCCACTATGACCACGTCGGGGTCAACGACGGTCAGGTTTTCAACGGCGCCGACGACAACGCCTCGGGCGTGGCGACCATGCTGGAGCTGGCCAGGCGGCTGAAGGCCAACCCGCCGGAGCACAGCGTCCTGATCGTCGCCCTGGACGGCGAAGAGCGGGGGCTGCTGGGGGCCAAGCATTTTGTCGAGGCGCCGCCGGTGCCGCTGTCGTCGATTTCGATGAACCTGAATTTTGACATGACGGCGCGAGCCGATACGGACGGCAAGCTGTGGGTCACGGGGACTTATCAGCACCCCTATTTCCGCCCAGTGCTGGAGCGCCTGTCGGCCCGCGCCAACGTCGCGCTGGCCTTCGGCAAGGATACGCCCGAGGACAAGGGCGCCGACAACTGGGTCGAGGCGTCGGACCACGCCGCCTTCCACCGCGCGGGCCTGCCCTTCCTCTATTTCGGGGTGAACTATCACCCGGACTATCACCGCCCGACGGACGATTTCGAGAAGATCAATCCAGCGGTGTTCCAGGACTCGACCGAGCTGGCCATCGAAGGCTTCCGCGCGCTGGACGCCTGGCTGGACCAGTGAGGTTTGCGAGCGCGAGACGCTCGCAAACATAGGCCTTGAAAGCGCCTTCGGAGCGGCGTTCTGTCGCACCCTCATCAGTCGAGGAAATACGGATGTCGGCGGTTCAGGGTTTCGATCTTCAAAAGGTGCAGAAGCTGCGCAAGCTGGCGCTGCTGGGCGGCATCATCGCCGTTGTGGCGCTGGCCTTCTTTACGCGGTCGGTGGGCGGCGAGACGGCCCTGCATGAGGGGCTGGAGGCCTTTGGTCTGGCGCTGATCGCCGTCTGCATCGTCGGGCGGGCCTGGTGCTCGCTCTATATCGGCGGGCGCAAGAAGGCCGAGATCGTGGATCGCGGACCCTATTCGATCAGCCGTAACCCGCTGTATGTCTTCAGCTTCATCGGGGCGTTCGGCGTGGGCGCGCAGACCGGCAGCGTGACGCTGGCGACCCTGTTCCTGGTGCTGACGGTCGCGGTCTTCTACGCCACGGTGAAGCGCGAGGAGGCCTGGCTGTCGGGGGCGTTCGGCCAGACCTATCTGGACTATTGCGCGCGGACGCCACGTTTCGGGCCGGACTTCTCCAAGTGGCGGGATGCGGAATCTCTGGACGTGCGGCCGCGCTTCTTCCTGACCACGTTGCGCGACGGACTGGTCTTCCTGCTGGCCGTGCCGCTGTTCGAGTCGGTAGAGCGGTTGCAGGACATCGGCTGGCTGTCGGCCCTAATCCATCTGCCGTGAGCCGAGGTTTCGTGAACAGAAGACGTTTCGCCGCCGTTGCGGCCCTGACTGCTCTGACGGCGCTGGCGGCCTGTGACCGGCCGGCGACCTCGCCTGAACCGGCGAAGGCGTCGAAGGCGGCGGCCTTTGCTCACGACCTGCCTGAGGACGTGTCCGGCTACTACCTTCCGACCGAAGAGGTGCGGGTCGATAACTGGCGGCTGCACCATGTCTTCATGGGTCAGGTCCCCGACTTCATCGCCTGGGAGGGCGGGGAGCGTCCGGCTGGCTTGGCGCCGGTGATGATCGAGTTCGAGGACATGGTCGGCCCGCCGCTGGAAAACGGGAACCGTCGTCGCCTGCGGCTGATTCCGGCGGCCTATGACGTGACCGAAGATCGCGTGCGGGTTCAGGCCCTGTCGGGGGGCTTGGGTGCGGTGTCGTTCGATGGAAAGCTCGACCAGGGCGTGCTGGCGACGGCGAGGCGCAATCTGGGAGCCAGGGGCGTCGTCCTGAAGGGGACGCTCAAGGTCGGAAACCGGACCTTCAACAACGTATCGATGCGGTGGTGGGCGGGGGACTGATCCCCCGCCGCTGATACCGAATCCTTAGGCGACGGTCGCCTTGACGATCTTGCCCGGAGCGCGGGGCGGCTCGCCCTTGGGCAGGGCGTCGACGTGATCCATGCCTTCGATCACTTCGCCCCAGACGGTGTACTGGCCGTCGAGGAAGCGGGCGTCGTCGAAGCAGATGAAGAACTGCGAGTTGGCGCTGTTGGGGTCCGAGGTGCGGGCCATCGAGCAGACGCCGCGAACGTGCGGCTCCTTCGAGAACTCGGCCTTCAGGTTCGGCTTCTTGGAGCCCGAGGTGCCGGTGCCGGTCGGGTCGCCGCCCTGGGCCATGAAGCCCGGGATGACGCGGTGGAAAACGACGCCGTCGTAGAAGCCTTCCGAGGCCAGCTCGGTGATGCGGGCGACGTGGCCGGGGGCCAGGTCGTCGCGCAGCTTGATCACGACGTTGCGTTCTTCGCCGTCGCCGGTGTCGAGGGTGAAGGTCAGGGTTTGGTCGGCCATGAGGCTCTCCTTGCGTGGGTGTGGGCTAGAATTGTGCGCGGGTCATAGCGGCTGAACGCTGTCACGGCTATGTGGGAAGCATGACTGACGACGAAAAGCCCACCGAGAAGCCGCCGGAACGCCGCCGGATGGTTCGCCCGCCCACGGGCGGCACCGCCGCTGGGCGCGGCCTGGGCCAGAAGATGAAGACGGCCGACACCAAGTCCATGTCGAGCCAGCAGTGGATCAAGCGCCAGCTGTCGGACAAGTGGTCCGAGCGCGCGCGGGCCGAGGGCTGGCGCAGCCGGGCGGCCTTCAAGCTGCTGGAGATCGACGACCGCTTCCGCCTGATCAAGAAGGGCTCGCGGGTCATCGACCTGGGCGCGGCGCCAGGCGGTTGGATTCAGGTGGCTCTGGATCGCGGGGCGACGGCGGTGGCGGGCGTGGACCTGCTGATGATCGAGCCGATTCCCGGCGCGACCTTGATTCAGGCTGACTTCACCCATCCGGGCGTGGATCAGCAGCTGATCGACGCCATCGGCGGACGGCCGGATCTGGTGCTATCGGACATGGCGCACAACACCGTGGGCCACCGCAAGACGGACCACCTGAAGATCATCGCCCTGATCGAGATCGCCGCCGATTTTGCCATTCGCACGCTGAAGCCGGGCGGGAACTTCGTGTCCAAGAACTTCCAGGGCGGTGACGCCGGGGGCGTGCTGGCGCGGCTGCGCGAGGAGTTCGAGACGGTGAAGTATGTGAAGCCGGAATCGAGCCGAAAGGGCAGCGCCGAGGTGTTTCTGGTGGCGCTGAACAAGCGGTAGGTGAGGAAACACGCTCGATCTTCCCCCGTGAAACGGGGGAGGGGGACCGCCGCAGGCGGTGGAAGGGGCGGCGACGTCCGCTACCTTTCCAAATCGAGGGTCTGTTCGCTGGGGGATCTCAACCGGCGCGTCTAATCTCGCCCCCTCCACCATGCTGCGCATGGTTCCCCTCCCCCGCTGCGCAGGGGAGGATGGTGTTAAGCGACCGCTTCCGCCGCCCGGCGGGCCTTTTTCGCCTCGATGCGGGTCCAGATGCGGTCGTGCAGGGTGAAGAAGACGGTCTGGACCAAGGGCTCGACCGTGCCGATGGCCAGGGCGATGCGCCAGTCGCGGGTCAGGGCGAAGGCGACCAGCACTGCCACGGTGAAGTGCATCAGGCCATAGGTCACGGTCTTCAGCGCCACCTGCTTCAGGCTGCGGGGCAGGGCGTGGCTGTGGCCCTGATGCCCGCCGTGGGCGCGATCCTGCTCCGCCATAGTCATCAGCTCGAGGCGGGCGGTGACGGCCTCGGCGGTTTCCTCGAAGCCCGACAGCATCCGGCGCTGTTCGATCCGGTGCCAGATCCGGTCGTGGATGGAATAGGCGAAGGTCTGGAAGATGGGCTCGACCACGCCGACGGCCAGGGCGATGCGCCAGTCACGGGTCAGGGCGAAGGCGACCAGGATGGCCACGATCAGGTGCATGAGTCCGTAGCTCGCGATCTTGAGCGCGAGGCGTCGGGCGGTGCTGATCAATATGCGAACCATTCGCAATACTTGGGTCTGGACGCCTCAGGGTGCAAGGCAATTCCTCTTATTCTTCCTATAGCCCGCGCTTGGGGTTGCGGTTCCCCGCCATGGGGCGTTATACGCGGCCCGCAAAACGGAGACTCCCTATGGAGATACGCGAAGGCCTAACCTTCGACGATGTTTTGCTCGAACCCGGCCCGTCCGAGATCATGCCAGCGATGGCAGATGTCTCGACCCAGCTGACGCGCAACATCAAACTGAACATCCCGCTGCTGTCGTCCGCCATGGACACAGTGACCGAAAGCCGCCTGGCCATCGCCATGGCGCAGGCCGGCGGCCTGGGCGTGCTTCACCGCAACATGACTATTGAGGAGCAGGCCGAGCAGGTCCGCACCGTCAAACGCTATGAAAGCGGCATGGTCATCAATCCGGTGACGGTGTCGCCCGACACGACCCTGGGCGAGGTTCGCCAGATCGTCGACCGCAAGAAGATCACCGGCTTCCCGGTGGTCGATCCGGCGACGGGCAGGCTGGTCGGGATGCTGACCCACCGCGACATGCGGTTCGAGAGCGATCCCTCGATCAAGGCCTCGGCCCTGATGACCACGGGCGACCTGATCACCGTGCGCGAAGGCGCCGGGCGTGACGAGGCGCGCAACCTGCTCCGTACGCGCAAGATCGAACGCGTTATCGTGGTAGACGAAGACTATCGCGCGGTCGGCCTGATCACGATGAAGGACATCGAGAAGGCCCAGGCCTTCCCGAACGCCGCCAAGGACGAGCAGGGCCGCCTGCTGGTCGGCGCCGCCTCCACCGTCGGCGACGCCGGGTATGAGCGCGCCATGGCTTTGGCCGAAGCGGGCGCTGACGTGGTGGTGATCGACACCGCCCACGGCCACTCGGCCTCGGTGGCCCAGGTGGTCGAGCGCATCAAGCGCGAGAACAACCGTCTGCAGATCATCGCCGGCAACGTCGCCACCTATGACGCCACCCGCGCCCTGATCGACGCGGGCGCCGACGCCGTGAAGGTGGGCATCGGCCCGGGCAGCATCTGCACCACCCGCATCGTGGCGGGCGTGGGCGTACCGCAACTGACCGCCGTGATGGACGCCGCCCGTGCGGCCAAGGACAGCGGCTCGCCGGTCATCGCCGACGGCGGCATCAAGTACTCGGGTGATCTGGCCAAGGCTATCGCGGCGGGCGCCAGCGTGGCCATGATGGGCTCGATGTTCGCCGGCACGGACGAGAGCCCCGGCGAGGTCTTCCTGTACCAGGGTCGGTCCTACAAGTCGTATCGCGGCATGGGCTCGGTCGGGGCCATGGGCGCCGGCTCGGCGGATCGTTACTTCCAGAAGGAAGTCTCGACCGAGAAGCTGGTCCCCGAGGGCATCGAGGGGCAGACGGCCTACAAGGGGCCGATCTCGCCGGTGCTGCACCAGATGGTCGGGGGGCTGCGCGCCTCCATGGGCTATGTCGGCGCCGCCACCATCAAGGACTTCCAGGACCGCGCCCGCTTCGTGCGCATCACCAATGCGGGCCTGCGCGAAAGCCATGTCCACGACGTGATGATCACGCGCGAAGCGCCGAACTATCGTCAGGGCTGACCCTGATCCGCTCCCGGTCTTCGGATCGGGAGCGGTTTTGTCTGTGACTGAATGCGGAGGGGCTAGGACGTGACGACTGAACTGACCTATCTGGCTGCGGTGCTGCTTCTGGCCCTGGTGCAGATCTTTCTGCCGGCTGGAGCGCGGACCCTGGAGTTCGGCTCCAAATGGAACGCCGGCGCCCGCGATCAGACGCCGGAATCGCATAACCCTGTCGTCGGTCGCCTCGAAAGAGCCCAGTCGAACCTGTACGAGACCCTGCCGCTGTTTATCGGCGCCGTTCTGATCGCCCATGTCACGGGGGCGGAGAGCGCTCTGACCCTGTGGGGCGCCGCCCTCTATTTCTGGGCGCGCGTGCTCTATGTTCCGCTTTACGCCTTTGGCGTGCCCTATATCCGGTCGCTGGTCTGGCTGGTCTCGCTTGCGGGACTGATCATGATCCTCGCGGCTCTTTTTAACTGATCCGAGACCCGATTGACCCCTGCAGCCCGCCTCGCCGCCGCCGCCTCCGTCCTCGACAGCATCGCCCACAGCCGCCAGCCGGCCGAGGTGGTGCTGAAGGCCTGGGGCGCCGCCAACCGCTATGCGGGGTCCAAGGATCGTCGCGCCATCGCCGACCGCGTCTACAAGGTCATCCGCGCCCGCGGGCGTCTGGTCTGGGCCATGGGCGGTCGTGAAGACGGTCGCGCCCTGGTCATCGGCTCGCTGTCGCTGATCGACGGCCTGTCGCTGGACGAGATCGAGCTGCTGCACTCGGGCGAGGGTTACGGCCCGCGTCCCCTGTCGAAGCAGGAGCGCGCACGCATCACCGCCGGGCCGGGCGAACTGCCTGGCTGGGTCGCCGCCGGCCTGCCCGAATTCGTAGTCGAGGACTTCAAGATCACCTTCGGCGACCGCTGGACCGAGGAAGCACACGAACTGATGGCGCCGCGCGCGCCCATCGACCTGCGCGTCAACGTGGCCAAGACGACCGTTGCGGGCGTCGAGGCGGAACTGACCGAGGCCGGCCTGTCGCCCCAACGCACGCCCTGGTCCGCTGTCGGCCTGCGCCTGTCGGCCGAGCCCCCGCCCAACGTCCAGGCGCTGGAGGCCTTCAAGCAGGGCCATATCGAAATTCAGGACGAAGGCAGCCAGGTCGCCTGCTGGCTGACCGGCGTCGAGCCCGGCATGACCGTCGTCGACTATTGCGCCGGCGGCGGCGGCAAGACCCTGGGGCTGGCCATGCTGGGCCAGCCGGTCGTGACCAAGGCGCCCAAGGCTGAAGCCGAGGCCGCGCCGGTCGCCGCGTGGTCGCCAGTCGGCGGGGAGGGCGCTGCGCCCCAGCCCAAGCCCAAGGCCAAGCCGGTCGAGATCACCAGCACCATCCGACTGTTCGCCTATGACGTGGTGCAGAAGCGTCTGGACAACATCCGTCCGCGTCTGGCCCGCGCCGGCGTCACCGCCGACCTGCGCCTGCTGGGTCAGAACGGCGGCGGGGTCGAGGACCTGGTGCGTCAGGCCGACGTGGTTCTGGTCGATGCGCCGTGCAGCGGTTCCGGCACCTGGCGCCGCCGTCCCGAGGACGCATGGCGTCTGAAGCCCGCCGAGGTCGAGCGTCTGCACGCCCTGCAGGTCCAGATTCTGGATCGCGCCTCGGCACTGGTGAAGCCGGGCGGGCGTCTGGTCTTCGTCACCTGCTCTATGCTGCGCGGCGAGAACGAGGCCACGGCCGACGCCTTCGAGGAAAACCACCCCGAGTTCGCACCGGTCCCGGTGGCTCAGGCTCTGAACGCCTCGACCCTGACCGATGCGGCGCGCGAGCGTCTGGGTGCGCTAGCGGCGGACGGTCATCGCCTGCGCCTGTCGCCGGCCTCGACCGGCACCGACGGCTTCTTCGCCGCCGTCTATGAGCGGACGGCGTGAGCGAGGGGCGTTCCGAAGACATCTATGGCCTGACGGTCCTGCCCGTCATGGCTGCGCCGGCTGAATACGGCGCCGCCCTTCAGGCGCGGATCACGCCGCTGATGACCGGCATCGGCCCGGTCGAGGCGGCCATTGCCCTGACGGCGGCTCTGACGCGGCTGGAAGCCGAGGACGTCCTGCCGGACCTGATCGTCTCACTGGGCTCGTGCGGATCGCGCGACCTGGAGCACGCGGCGGTCTATCAGGCCTCGTCCGTCAGCTATCGCGACATGGACGCCAGCCCGCTGGGCTTCGAGAAGGGGCGCACGCCGCTGCTGGACCTGCCCGCCGTTCTGACCCTGCCTTGCCCCATACCCGGCGTGCCGACCGCCACCCTGTCGACCGGCGCCAATGTCGTCTCGGGCGCGGCCTATGACGCCATCGAGGCCGAGATGGTGGACATGGAGACCTTCGCCCTGTTGCGTGTCGCACAGACGTTCGGGGTGCCGCTGGTCGCCCTGCGCGGGGTCAGCGACGGCAAGAGCGAGCTGACAAAGCTGGAGGACTGGACCTCCACCCTGCACCACGTCGAGGCCAACCTGGCCGCCGCCTGGGACCGTCTGACCGAGGTGCTGACGACGCAGGGTCTGGCCGCATTGGCCGATGTGCCCGCATCGCGACTTGATCCCGACGTCTTCACCCGTCAAGAACCCGCCCCATCAACGCCCGCTTCGGATTCTGAGCCCTCATGACCGCGCCCCACACGCATGAAGCCGTCCTGATCGTCGATTTCGGCAGTCAGGTGACCCAGTTGATCGCGCGCCGCCTGCGCGAAGCCGGCGTCTATTGCGAGATCCATCCGTTCAACAAGGCGGGCGAGGCGCTGAAGGCGGTCGCGCCCAAGGCCATCATCCTGTCGGGCGGCCCCAACTCGACGACCGACGCCGACAGCCCCAGGGCGGACCACGCCCTGTTCGAGGCCGGCGTGCCGGTGCTGGGGATCTGCTACGGCGAGCAGACCATCTGCGCCGAGCTGGGCGGTAAGGTCGAGAGCGGCCACCATCGCGAGTTCGGCCGCGCCGAGATCGTCATCACCCGCGAGAGCCCGCTGTTCGCCGGCATCGGCGCCGTCGATCACCGCGAGACCGTGTGGATGAGCCACGGCGACCGCGTCACCGCCATCCCCGAAGGCTTCCATGTCATCGCCACCTCGGAAGGCGCGCCCTATGCCGCCATCGCCAATGAGGAACGCAAGATCTACGGCGTGCAGTTCCACCCGGAGGTGATGCACACCCCGCGCGGCGCCGTGATCCTGAAGAACTTCACCCACGGCATCGCCGGTCTGACCGGCGACTGGACCATGGCCGCCTATCGCGACGAGCAGATCGCCAAGATCCGCGAGCAGGTCGGCTCGGCCAAGGTGGTCTGCGGCCTCTCGGGCGGTGTGGACTCGTCCGTCGCCGCCGTCCTGATCCACGAAGCCATCGGCGATCAGCTGACCTGCGTCTTCGTCGACACCGGCCTGCTGCGCAAGGACGAGGCCAAGCAGGTCACGGAACTGTTCCGTGAGCACTATAACATCCCGCTGGTGCACGTTGATGCGTCGAAGGAATTCCTCGGCGAGCTGGCCGGGATTTCCGACCCGGAGACCAAGCGCAAGACCATCGGCCGCGTCTTCATCGAGGTGTTCGACCGCGAGGCCGCCAAGATCGAAGGCGCCGAGTTCCTGGCCCAGGGCACCCTCTATCCCGACGTCATCGAGAGCGTCTCGGCCTCGGGCGGCCCGTCGGCGGTGATCAAGAGCCACCACAATGTCGGCGGCCTGCCGGACTTCATGAAGCTGAAGCTGGTCGAGCCGCTGCGCGAACTGTTCAAGGACGAGGTCCGCGCCCTGGGCCGCGAACTGGGCCTGACCGACGCCTTCGTCGGACGCCACCCCTTCCCGGGGCCGGGCCTGGCCATCCGCATCCCCGGCGAGATTACGCCGGAAGCGGTCGCCACCCTGCAGGACGCGGACGCCATCTATCTGGAAGAAATCCGCAAGGCCGGTCTCTACGACGATATCTGGCAGGCCTTCGCCGTCCTGCTGCCGGTCAAGACGGTCGGCGTCATGGGCGACGCCCGGACCTATGAAAAGGTCCTGGCCCTGCGCGCCGTCACCTCGACCGACGGCATGACCGCCGACTTCTTCCAGTTCCCCTGGGACATCCTGGGCAAGACGGCTACGCGCATCATCAACGAAGTCCGCGGCGTCAACCGCGTGGTCTACGACGTCACCTCCAAGCCCCCCGGCACCATCGAGTGGGAATGAGCCGAGGATGTGCCGACCAGCATGGTCAGGCCTTGCGGTCAGGCGGACCGGGGATCGAGCGGCGTCTTTGACCAGTCGTGATCTCTAACGGTCCGGGCGATTTCGCCCGGACCGTTCAGGAAATTCCTGTCTGCGGGCGTCTGAATCACACATCCCGGCGATCGCCATTTGAGCTGCCGCTGTCTAGGTCGTTTCGCCAATGAGACTGTCGAAGGCTCTGGCCACGTTCTCGAGCGTGTAGGGCTTTTGCACGATCGGGCGTCCCCTGTGTTTGATCGGCGGGTTGGCCTGTTCGCCGTAGCCGGTCGCGAAGATGAAGGGAACGCCGACTTCGGCCAGCCTGTCGGCGATCGGATAGCTGTGCCGGTCGCCTAGATTGATGTCCAGCATAGCCACGGTGGGCCGAGCGGCGTCGATGAATTCGAGCGCGCCCTCCACGGTGGCGGCCGTGGTGACGGAGGCGGCGCCCAGGCGATGGGCGATATCCTCGGCGTCCAGCGCGATGATCAGACTGTCCTCGACCAGCAAAATGTCGTGGTTGGCCAGGACCGCGTCCGGAAGGTGCTGGGGGTGACCGATGGCGGGACGCGGGTATTTGATCGTCTTGGCGACGTCCGTGGAGCGCGGTTCCGACAGATGGCGCGCCGGGATGCGGAAAACGGCGTGCACGCCCCCCGGCTCATAGGCGACGTCGGCCGATCCGCCGAGATCATAGGGAACCGACCGGCTGATGATGGTGGTGCCGAAGCCCTGGCGCGTCGGCGGGGTCACCGGCGGTCCGCCGATCTCCCGCCACTCCATGACCAGGTCAGCGGCTTCATTGCGGCTCCAGCCGATCACCACCCGCCCGTCCTGCGTCGAAAGACTGCCGTACTTGTTGGAGTTTGTGACCAGTTCGTGCAGCACCAGAGCCATGGTGGAATAGGCGTTCGGGTTCAGGAGAACCGGTTCGCCCTGAAGCGTAATGCGTCCGCGCTCATCGACGAAGGCGGCCGCTTCCGCGTCGATCAGCGCCTGGAGGGGCGCGGGTCCCCAGTGGTCGTCAGTGATCTGGTTATGGGCGCGCGCCAGGGCGTGGATGCGTCCGTCCACGACCTTGACGAAGTCGGCGATGCTGGCGCTCGTCGGCTCCGACTGGCGGATCAATCCCCGTATCAGACCCAGAATATTGCGCACCCGATGATTGAGCTCCGCAATGAGAAGCTCCTGACGCGCACTCGATTGCTGGCGCTCCGCGGAGGCTTCATCGGCGAGACGCAGGACGACCTCTATCAGGGTCGCTCGCAGGGTCTCCGCCACCCGGATTTCCGACGCCGTGAACGGCTGAGAGTGTCCCTCTACAAGCTCTTTCCATTCCGCAAAGCTCTCGCGCGGCGTCAGGCGAGGGCCGTTCGGGCCAAAACTCACCGGCTTGTGCGGGTCGCCGCCCCAGCGCACGGAATGGACTAGCTCCCGGCGGAACAGGATGACGTAATCGCGCGGCGAGCGAGAGATGGGGATGGCCAGCAGCCCGGCCGCGCCCGATGCAAAAGCGGCTGCTTCGGGGACCAGCGATCCGATGTGATCCGTAGCGAACACGCGGCCGGCGGCCGTGCCGTTAAGCGCGCGCACGATGCGACGGAAATCCTCCAGGGGGGGCGTTTCACCGGAAAACGCGTGGTTGCCGCCAAGCCATACGCCGACACCGTCGGCCGGTATGGCGTGGGTGAGGATGTCTGCGAGCCAGTCAGGATCCTTCAGCAGGGTTTCGTCCGACGCCACGGCTCCCAGCAGCTGATCGGAAATATCCCGAGCGCGACGTTCGTACTCGACGGTCTCCTTACGTTCGCGGCTTTCCAGGCGCATGGAGAACATCTGGGCGAACAACTCGCTGACCGACCGCCGCTCGAAGGTGGGGCGTCGCGCGGCGTAGTGATGGCAGGCGAACAGACCCCAGAGCTTGCCGTCCACGATGATGGAAATCGACAGCGAGGCGCCGACGCCCATGTTCTTGAGATACTCGATGTGGATCGGTGAAACCGATCGCAGCGTCGAAAGGGAAAGATCGAGCGGTCGGCCGTCCTGGTTGCGCGCGGGAATGATGGGCACCGGCACGGCGTTCACGTCCGTGATCAATCTCAGGAGATTGCGTCGGTACAGTTCCCGCGCCTGGGCGGGGATGTCGGTCGCCGGATAGCGAAGCCCCATGAACCGGCCGATGCCGGAGCGCACCGCTTCAGCCACGACCTCACCGGACCCGTCCTCGGCGAACCGGTAAACCATCACCCGATCATAGCCGAGCAGGGCGCGAACCTGTCGGGCGCCTTCTCTGTAGAAGGCAGTAAAATCCGCCGCCTGATCCAGCCGCGACATCATGGATCGGACAGCGCCGCTGGCGTCACCGTGTTCGCCGGACGCCGGCTCGGCCTCAATCACGATCTCACCAGCGGAGACATGAACGGCGATGTCGAAAGCCGGGCCGCCGTCCACGAGCACGCAACTGAACAGACGTTCGACGGCGTCACGTCCGCCCAGCATGGCGACGCGGTTGCGCAGATCGTGAACCGCCCCAGGAGTGAATAGATCCTGGACCAGAGCCCCGACTACGCTGTCCGGCGACTGATGGAGAAAATCCTCGACGTTTGCGGAGACGCGCGCCACCTGCCAATCGGCGGTCAAAGCGAGCAGGAAACCGATCGGTTGGATGGCTCCAGGGATGTGAATAGGTTCGCGATCGCAATTGGTCAGATCGACCGAGGCGGCGGGGGTCGTCACTTTCGGTCGGCTCCGGGATAGGCGCGTGCGGCGTTCTCGAACACCGCGAACACTGAACAGGCCGCACTTGCGGCCCTGTCGAAGTGGTCTGGCGAACTGAGCCGTTCGTCAAGAACAGAGGCTAATGCGCGCCAGGCCGCCGGGTTCCCGGACGAGAGGAAGGATTTCGGCAGTTCATCGGGAACCGAGCGGATGAGAACGGCGGCGCCGAGACGAGAGCCTTCAAGGACATATATGGCGCCCAACACCTCCGCTTCTCCGCGAAAAGGCGTGACCGGGGCGGGTTCGGGCAGGGCCAGGCCCATCAGACGCAGATCGGATCGTAGCGCCGTTGTACGACGTCTTTCGGGCCAGTCTGGCAGGTGGACTTCGGCGTCGGCTTCATCCAGCGCGGCCTCCACACCCAAGAAGGCGCCGGCCTGCGCCTGGAGAAAGGCGCCATAGTCGGCGCGACTGGCCAGATCATAGCGAGACATCCATCCGTCCAGGCGCTCATGGGCGGCGGCGGTCGCCGCCTTGAGCCTGAAGCGCGCGCTGATTGCGGGGGCTGGTCCAGAGGAATTGGGCAGGATGGCTTCCTTTGCGCTGTTGCAGGGCTGTCGCCCATGCTGTCACCATGTGAGCGTCTCACGATTTATCAAAGGCGGGGCCTCAACATGGCCGTGGCTTGGCGACACCCGGGTTCTTTCGCGATGTGCGAGAAGCGTGCAAGTCGGTGGAGAGGGCTGATCGCGCCCTGTCGCGCCAAGCTCCTCTCCGAAGCCTTGAAGACGCAACCGGCAATGTCCCCACCATTGACAGCCCAAGTCGGCGTTTGGATGCTTGGAAGAGGATGTTGACGGCGGGCGGAGTGAGGCGTCAAGTCGAGCTGAAAGAACCCTTGGGGACCGACCATGGCTGATCGGTGGCGCGGTGATCACGGCAGTCTGATCCGGCAGGCGCTGGACGAGGGAGCGGGCGCGCGCTCGGCTCTTGCTGCTTCGTGGCGGCGCTCGATTACCCTTTACGGCCTCGATCCCGTCGAGCATGGCCGGGTCGAAACCATCACCGAGCAGCAGCTTCATGAGGCGCGTCAGGCCATGGAGCCGCTGACTCGCGCGGCCGAAGGCGTGCTGGACCGTCTGTTCCTGGCGGTCGGCGGGGTCGGGTGCTGCGTTTTGCTGACCAATGCCGAGGGGGTGCCGGTTGAGCGGCGCGGGGCGGTCGCGGACGACAAGACCTTCCACCGCTGGGGGCTGTGGCCCGGCGCCGTCTGGTCCGAGGCGGTAGAGGGGACCAACGGCATCGGCACGGCCCTGGCCGAGCACCGGGCCGTGACCATCCACCGCGAACAGCATTTCCACGCCCGCAACACTGGCCTGAGCTGCATCACCCATCCCATTCACGACCACATGGGGAGGCTGGCCGGGGCGCTGGACGTGTCCTCCTGTCGGGCGGATGCGACCGAGGCCATTCTGGGGCTGATCTCTGCGGCCGTTTCGGATGCGGCCCGTGCTATCGAGGCCCAGACCTTCCGCCAGGCCTTCGCCGATGCACGCATCGTGCTGGCGGGCGGGGCTAGCGAGCGCAATGCGGCGGCCCTGCTGGCCGTCGACCGGCACGATCTGGTGATCGGCGCCACGCGGGCGGCGCGGCTGTCGCTGTCCATCACCGACGAGCGTATCGCGGCCCAACTTCCAGCCTCGGATCTGCTGGCGCCGGGCGGGGTTGAGACCGACCTGCTGGAGGCCGAGCGGGGCGCCGTGCGTCGCGCCCTGGCGCGCAGCGGGGGCAATGTCTCGGCGGCGGCGCGGGCTCTGGGCGTGAGCCGCGCCACCCTGCATCGCAAGCTGCATCGTCTGGGTCTGATCGGCCTGCACTGACCTGTCGCAATCCTGCGACAGGTTTGCGGCGCACCATTTCGCCGCCGTCTGGCGTTCAGCCTCCTGCCGACCAAACTGGTCTCAAACGACGCCGGACAATCGGCGCCTCAGGAAACCAGCAGGAGGCCTTTCGTGACCAAGCCCGAATTCATCCGCGCCGTGACGCCCAGGTACAAGGCGCGCTACGACAACTTCATCGGCGGCCAGTGGGTGGCCCCGGTCAATGGCCGCTATTTCGAGAACACCTCCCCGGTGAACGGCCGCGTCCTGTGCGAGGTGGCTCGCTCGGACGCGGCCGACGTCGAGCTGGCGCTGGACGCCGCTCACGCCGCCAGGGACAGCTGGGGCAAGACCAGCGTCGCCCAGCGCGCCCTGATCCTGAACCGCATCGCCGACCGCATGGAGCAGAATCTGCAGGCCATCGCCGAGGCCGAGACCTGGGACAACGGCAAGCCGGTTCGTGAAACCCTTGCGGCCGACATCCCGCTGGCCATCGACCACTTCCGCTATTTCGCCGGCTGCATCCGGGCGCAGGAAGGCGGCATCTCCGAGCTGGACAACGACACGGTCGCCTATCACTTCCATGAGCCGCTGGGCGTGGTCGGTCAGATTATTCCGTGGAATTTCCCGATCCTTATGGCGGCGTGGAAGATCGCCCCGGCCCTGGCCGCGGGCAACTGCATCGTGCTGAAGCCGGCCGAGCAGACCCCGGCTTCGATCCTGCTGCTGACCGAACTGATCCAGGACATACTGCCTGCCGGCGTGCTCAATATCGTCTCGGGCACGGGCGTCGAGGTCGGAGAGCCGTTGGCCACCAATCCGCGCATCGCCAAGATTGCCTTCACCGGCTCGACCGCGGTCGGTCAAAAGATCATGGAGTACGCCACCCGGAACATCATTCCGGTGACGCTGGAACTGGGCGGCAAGTCGCCGAACATCTTCTTCAAGGACGTAATGGACGCCGACGACGCCTTCCTCGACAAGGCGCTGGAAGGCTTCGCCATGTTCGCGCTCAATCAGGGCGAGGTCTGCACCTGCCCCAGCCGGGCCCTGATCCACGAAGACATCTACGAGGCCTTCATCAAGAAGGCGATCGCGCGCGTCGAGGCCATCAAGCAGGGCGACCCGCTGGACCCGACGACCATGGTCGGCGCCCAGGCCTCTGACCAGCAGCTGAAGAAGATCCTGTCCTATCTGCAGATCGGCAAGGACGAGGGCGCCGAGGTCCTGACCGGCGGCGATCAGGCGGTGCTGAAGGATGATCTGGCCGGCGGCTATTACGTCAAGCCGACGGTGTTCAAGGGCACCAACGACATGCGCGTCTTCCAGGAGGAGATCTTCGGGCCGGTTCTGGCCGTGACCACCTTCAAGACGCTGGAGGAAGCCATCGCCATCGCCAACGACACCGAATACGGCCTGGGCGCAGGCGTCTGGTCGCGCGACATGAACACGGCCTACCGGGCGGGTCGGGCCATCCAGGCGGGCCGCGTCTGGACCAACTGCTATCATCAGTATCCGGCCCACGCGGCTTTCGGCGGCTACAAGAAGTCGGGCATCGGACGGGAAAATCACCGGATGATGCTGGACCACTACCAGCAGACCAAGAACCTGCTGGTCAGCTACAGCCCCGACAAGCTGGGCTTCTTCTGACTAATTTGAGGACGCGGGCGTGCAGCCCGCGTCCTTTGTTTTTGACCAGACAGGCGAGAGGACGTGACCATGGCTGCAACCATGAAGGCCGCCGTCGTGCGTGAGTTTGGCAAGCCCCTGTTGATAGAGGACGCCCATCCCGGGAACGTGTTGCTCGACCCGGCAGGTACCGGGGGCTCTTTTCTGATGACGTGATTTCTGATGGTGCTTTCTAGGTTGCCAAGCTTTTTACGGCTGTCGCCTGCCGCTTGACGGATTTGGCCAGGCTCCAGCGGTGGACCTCGCTGGGGCCGTCATAGATGCGGAAGGCGCGGACTTCGCGGAAGATCTGTTCGACCACGGTGTCGCCAGAGACACCGGTTCCGCCCATGATCTGGACGCAGCGGTCGGCGACGCCGAACAGGGCCTCGGACACGGCGACCTTGGTCATCGAGCTTTCGGTCGTGCCCAAGGCGCCGGTGTCCAGCACGCCGGCGCACCAGTAGATCATCAGTTCGGCCTGTTTCAGCGCGATCAGGTTGTCGGCCAGCATGAAGCCGACGCCCTCGTGGTCGATCAGCGGCTTGCCGAAGGCCTGGCGTTTGACGGCGTAGGCGGCGGCGATCTCATGGGCGCGGCGGCAGGCGCCGAGCCAGCGCATGCAGTGGCTGAGGCGGGCCGGACTCAGACGGACCTGGGCGTATTTGAAGCCCTGATGCGCGGCGCCGAGGATCTGGTCGCCGGGCAGGCGCAGGTCTTCCAGGGCGATGATCGAATGGCCGCCGGGCATGGAGGAGTCGATCGTCTCCATCACCCGCTCGACCCGCACGGCGGGGTCGGGCAGGTCGACCAGGAACATGGTGGCCGCGACCTTGCCGTCGCCGGAGTCCGTGCGGGCCATGACGATGCCGACCGAGGCGCCGACCGCGCCGGTGATGAAGGCCTTGCGGCCGTTGATGCGCCAGCCGTCGCCGTCCGGCACGGCGGTGGTCTTCAGCATGGAGGGGTCGGCGCCGGCGCCGTCGTCCTCGGCGGGTTCGGTCATGAAGAAGGCGGAGCGCGCCTGGCCGCTGATCAGGGGGTCGAGGAAGCGGCGCTTCTGAGCCTCGCTGGCGACCTGGCCCAGCAGGTACATATTGCCCTCGTCCGGGGCCATGACGTTGAGGGCGACCGGGCCCAGCGGCGACAGGCCCGACGCCTGAAGCACCAGGGCCGTCGCGCGCTGCGACAGGTGCGATCCATCGGCTCCGATGTGCGGTGTCATCAGCCCGGCGGCGCGCGCCAGCGTCCGCAGTTCGACGACCAGATCGTCGGTCGGGCCGTGGGACGTGGCGCGCGGGTCCTTCTCATAGGGAATGACGACATCGCGCACGAAGCGTTCGACGCGCGCGGCGATGGCCTGGCCCTGGTCGAGGTCGTTGCGGTTCATGATGTCGTCTCCGTCTGGGCCCAGGCGAGGGCGGCGAGGGCGGGCAGGTTGTCGGCCATGGTCTGGGCGTGGGCGGAGGCGGCGGTGCCGCGCGCGATCCGGCCCTTGATGCCGTGGAAGATGGCCGCCAGCCGGAACATGTTGAACGCCATGTAGAAGCGGAGTTCGTCCGGTGCGGGCGGCGCGCGACCGACCCGCTCGCAATAGGCGGCCAGGTATTCAGCTTCGCTGGGAATCCCGAGGGCCTTCAGGTCTGCGCCGGCAAAGCCGCCGATCATGGACGGCGGCAGGCGGTACATCATCAGATGATAGGTGAAGTCGCCCATGGGATGGCCCAGGGTCGACAACTCCCAATCCAGCACGGCCCGCACCTCGGCGCTGTCGGGGGCGAAGATGAGGTTGTCGGCGCGGAAATCGCCGTGAACCACGCATGCGGCGCCGTCGTCCTCGGGCATGTTCTCAGGCAGCCAGGCGACCAGCCGGTCCATGTCGGGATCGCGCCCCGCCAGGTCGTCTTCCAGATACTGCCGGGACCAGCGCTGGATCTGGCGCGCGAAGAAGGCCCCGGGGCGGCCATAGTCTTCCAGGCCGAGCGCTCGGATGTCGAGGCTGTGCAGGCGGGCGATGGCGGCGTTCAGGGCGTCGAAATGCGCGGCCCGCTGATCCGGCGTCAGATCGGGCAGGGTGGGGGTCCAGAAGATGCGGCCCTCGACCATCTCCATCACCATGAAGGTCGAGCCGATGACGGCTTCGTCCTCGCACAGGATCAGGGGGGCGGGGACGGGAAAGCCGGCGGCGTGCAGGGCCGAGATCACGCGATGCTCGCGCTCGACCGCATGGGCGCCTTTCAGGACGGGACCGCCCGGCTTGCGGCGCAGGACATAGGACTTGCCCGGCGTGTCGAGCCGATAGGTCGGGTTGGACTGGCCGCCGTTGAACTGGCGGATGTCGATGGGGCCGCGAACCTGTGGCGCATGCTGGCGCAGCCAGGCCGTCAGGCGCTCGACCGGCAGCTCATGCCCCGCCCGCACGGGGCCGGACCCCTCGAAGGTGGTGGTCTGGGACATGGAGAAATCCTCGCCGAACGGATGGTCACACGCCCGGCTCAGCCGCGCCGATCTATGACTTGCGTAAATAGACCAAAAAGGCGAGGGTTCGTCCAGAGCCAGGAGATGAGCCATGCAGATCGAGCGGTTGTCGCCCATCGTCGCGACCCTGAAACCCAGCAATCACCCCTACCTCAGCGGGCCGTGGACGCCTCAGCATGAGGAGGTCAACGCCGTTGATCTGGAGGTGATCGAGGGGGCGATCCCGGCGGACATCGACGGCGTCTATATCCGAAACACCGAGAACCAGATTCACACGCCCTTGGGCCGTCATCATCCCTTCGACGGCGACGGGATGCTGCATCAGATCAGCTTCCGCAACGGCAAGGCCGACTATCGCAATCGCTTCGTGCGCAGCCGCTGTTTCCAGGCGGAGCAGCAGGCGGGCGAGAGCCTGTGGGGCGGGATGATGGACGGACCGGAAGTGTCCAAACGCCCCGGCTTCGGCGCCCATGGCGGCATCAAGGATTCGGCCAGTACCGACGTGGTGGTCCATGCGGGCAAGGCGCTGGCGACCTTCTACCAGTGCGGCGAGGCCTATCAGTTGGACCCGACCTCGCTGGAGGATCAGGGCGTGGCGCCCTGGGCGCCGCTGGACGGGGTTTCGGCCCATGCGCGGGTGGACGAGCGGACGGGAGAGCTGCTGTTCTTCAACTACTCCAAGCACGCGCCCTATATGTATTACGGCGTGGTCGGCCCGGACGGACGGCGTACCCACTACACGCCCGTTCCCTTGCCGGGCGCGCGTCTGCCGCACGACATGATCTTCAGCGAGAACTACACCATCCTGAACGACTTCCCGCTGTTCTGGGACGAGAAGGCGCTGAAGGCGGGCTATCACGCCGTGCGCTATCGCCCCGACATGCCGTCGCGCTTCGCCGTCATTCCCCGCTACGGCGAGGCCAAGGACATCCGCTGGTTCGAGGCGGCGCCGACCTATGTGCTGCACTTCCTCAACGCCTATGAGGAGGGCGACGAGATCGTCATGGACGGCTATTTCCAGGAAAAGCCGATGCCGGACCCGCTGGGCGACCTGCCCGAGATCTACGCCGAGCACGCCCACATGATGGCCTTCGTCGACGAGAACAGCTTCCGCCCGAAACTGCACCGCTGGCGCTTCAATCTGGCGGACGGGACGACCAGGGAAGAGCGGCTGGACGACCGGCTGGTCGAGTTCGGGACCATCAATCAGCAGTACGCCGGCCAGCCCTATCGCTATGCCTACAGCACCACGACCAAGCCGGGCTGGTTCCTGTTCAACGGCTTCATCAAGCACGACCTGAAGACGGGGGAGTCCTGGACCGTGAGCCTGCCCGACGGGCGCTACGCCAGCGAGGCGCCGTTCGCGCCGCGCATCGGGGCGACGGCCGAGGATGACGGCTATCTGGTCAGCTTCATCATCGACGAGAACGCGGGCCGGTCGGAGTGCATCCTGATCGACTGCAAGCGGTTCGAGGAAGGTCCTGTCTGCCGTATCGCCCTGCCGCACAAGATCAGTTCCGGCACCCACGCCTGCTGGGCCGACCGCCGCTTCCTGACCGCCGAGGCGGGCGCCGCCGACGCGGCTTGACCCAGAGTCGTTCTGCGTCTCATCTTGCTTTTATTAGCAGACCGTCTTGAGGCGGCGACCGGGAGGGTTTCATGCACGCATTGGATCAGATGTCGGAGCAGTGGCGAACCGCAAGCTTTCGCGACGCCGGGCTGATGCTCGTCGATCTGGACGTGCGGCGCGAGGCGGACGGGGCGATGGTGATGCGCTCGCGCGTGGCTCTGGCCGAGCATGACTGGAACCTGCCGCGCGCCTTTGCCGGGGTGGCGGTGCGCCGGGGGGCGAAGACGGCCCTGGCGCGGCGCGATCCGGCCCAGGGCGGGGCCTGGTCCACGCTGGACTACGCCGGTCTGAAGCACCGCATGGACGCCGTGACCCAGTGGCTGCTGGATCATCCGCAGCATACGGGCGGGCCGCTGATGCTGATGGGCGCCAACAGCCCGGCCATGGCCGCCTTCCTGTTCGGCGCCATGGCGGCGGGCGTGCCGACCGCGCCCGTCAGCGCCCACTACGCCCTGCTGGGCGGCGATCTGGGGCGGTTGAACCATGTCATCCGCAGTCTGAAGCCGTCGATTCTGTTGGTGGAGGACGCGCGCATGGTCGCGGGCGCGATCGACGCCCTGGACCTGGGCGACGCCATCGTCATCACCGCGACGCCCGAGGCGCTGACCCGCCCCAGCCTGCCTCTGTCCGAGGTCATGGCGACGCGGCCTGGCCCGGATGTCGCCGCGAGCATCGAAGGGCTGCGGCCCGAGCAGGTCGCCCAGTTCATGATGACCTCGGGCTCGACCGGCCTGCCCAAGGTCGTGCCCCTGAGCCTGAAATCGGTCGCCGCCAACACGGCCCAGGCCGCCCAGGTGATCGGCGAAGGCTATGCCTGGTCGGGACAGATGCTGGGCTGGATGCCGTGGAACCATGTGGCGGGGGCGGCGGTGCTGCGCGCGGTCCTGCTGGCGGGCGGCGCCTTCTACATCGACGACGGCAAGCCCATGCCGGGGCTTTTCGAGGAGTCGATCCGCAACCTTCGCGAGTTGCCGGTGCGCTACTACGTCAACGTCCCCACCGGCTACGCCATGCTGGCCGATGCGCTGGAGGCGGACGCCGAGCTGCGCCGGACCTTCTTCTCGGACCTGCGGGTCATGGTCTTCGGCGGCGCGGCCCTGAGCCAGTCGGTCAGCGACCGGATTCAGGCCATGGCGGTGCAGGAAACCGGCCATCGCATCATGCTGACCTCGGCCTATGGCGCGACCGAAACCACGGCGGGCTTCATGGTGGTGCATCAGTACACCGACCGGCTGGGGCTGGGTCTGCCGGTGCCGGGCGTTGAGGTGAAGCTGGTCCCGCATGACGCCGACAAGTTCGAGGTGCGGGTGCGCGGCCCCAACGTCATGGCCGGCTATCACGACGACGCGGCGCGGACCGCCGAGGCGTTTGACGCGGACGGCTATTACCGCATGGGCGATCTGGCGACCCTGGCCGACCGGGACGATCCGGCCCAGGGCGTCTTCTTCGCCGGGCGGCTGGCGGACCAGTTCAAACTGTCGACCGGCTCCTGGGTGTTCGGGGCGCAGATGCGCGAGGCCGCCTTGCAGGCCCTGGCGCCTTTGGCCGCCGAGGTGGTGCTGTGCGACGACAACCGGCCGTGGCTGGGCGTTCTGGCCTGGCCCTCGCCCGCCGGGATCAAGGCGGCGCTGGACATGGAGGTCGTCGAGGCCCTGACCTCGGGCGCCCTGGCGCAGGCGACGCGGGAACGACTGGCCGCGCACAACGCCTCAGCCCACGGCGCCAGCGGCCGTATCGCCCGGCTGGCCTTCTTGACCACGCCGCCCGATCCGAACGCTCACGAGGTGTCGGACAAGGCCACCATCAACCGCCGCGCCGTCATCGACAACCGCAAGGCACAGGTCGACGCTCTCTACGCCGAGCCGCCGGGGCCGGGCGTGGTCGTCGCCTGAAACAGAGAGAATATCCGATGGTCTATATCCTGGGCGGCTGGCAGTCCGACTTCAAACGCAACTGGGCCCGCGAAGGGCTGGAGATCGGCGACGGTTTCGCCGAGGCCCTGCACGGCGGCCTCGACGCTGTGGGCATGGCGCCGGGCGAGATCGAGGTCGGCCATGTCGGCAACTTCGTCGGCGACCTGTTTTCGGGACAAGGGCAACTGGGCGGTTTTTTCGCTATGGCCGAGCCGGCCTTCGACGGCCTGCCGACCTCGCGGCACGAGGCGGCCTGCGCCTCGGGCAGCATCGCCCTGCTGGCGGCGATGGCGGACATCGAGTCCGGTCGCTATGGAACCGCCGCCGTCCTGGGGCTGGAGATGATGCGTAATGTGCCGGGCGAGACGGGCGCGGCCTATCTGGGGGCCGCCGCCTGGGTCGGGCATGAGTATCAGGGCGCACGCTACGTCTGGCCGCGCGCCTTTTCGGAACTGACCGACGAATACGACCGCCGCTATGGCATCGACGAGGCGCACCTGCGCCGCATCTCCCAGATTAACTTCGCCAACGCCAGGCTGAACCCGAACGCCCAGACGCGCGACTATGTCTTCAACGACGCCAGCTTTGCGGCCGACGCCGAGGCTAATCCGGTCATCGAGGGGCGGGTGCGCAAGAGCGACTGCGGCCAGGTGACGGACGGGGCGGCCATGGTGGTCCTGGCCTCGGCCGAACGAGCGGCGGACTATGCCCGGCGGCGCGGCGTTCTGCTGGAAAGCCTGCCGCGCATCAAGGGCTGGGGGCATCGGTCGGGACCGATCAGTTATGCCCGCAAGGTCGAGGCCAGCGTCGGGGCGCCTCACGTCTTCCCGCAGGTCAAACGCGCCATCGACGAGGCGCGCGCGCGCGCGGGTCTGTCGTTGGAGGCTATCGACGCGGTGGAGACGCACGACTGCTTCGCTATGACCGAATACATGGCCATCGACCATCTGGGGCTGACCGCGCCGGGCGAGAGCTGGAAGGCCATTGAGGCGGGCGACATCGAGATCGGCGGACGCCTGCCGATCAATCCGTCGGGCGGTCTGATCGGCTGCGGCCATCCGGTCGGAGCGACCGGGGTGCGGATGGCGCTGGACGCTTTCCGCCAGACGACGGGGATGGCGGGCGGCGGTCAGGTCGAGGGCGCGCGTAACGTCCAGACCCTGAACATCGGCGGCTCGACCACCACGACCGTCAGCCTGGTGATCGGCCGCGACTGAAGCTTCAGGCCTCGGGTCGGCTCAGCCGTCCTGACGCCGGACGCGGATGGCGATGGCGGCGGAGCCGTGGGCTATGGTCAGGCCCTCGGGCGTCGAGACCGTCACCTCGGCCACCACCTTGCGCGGGTCGGCGTAGACCGCGCGCCCCTCGGCGATCAGCCGTCCGCAGCCGATGGAGGCGGCGTTGAGGAAGCGCATCGACAGGTCGGTGGACAGCAGGAACTCGCCCGGTTTCAGCAGGGTCATGGCCGCCCCGCCGCCGACGATATCGACCAGGGCGGCCGTCACCCCGCCATGGACCAGACCGACGAAGTTGGAGTGGCCGGGGTCGATGTCGCACTCGACCCGCATGAAGCCTTCAGCCGCCTCGACCGGACGGGCGGCCAGGCGGTTGACGAAACCGCCTGGCCAGACCGTTTCGATCCAGCGGCGCGCCAACTCCAGCCCGCTCTGCGCCGGGTCGAGGGCGAAGGCGGGCGGCTGGATCATCTGGGGCGACGCGGTCATGCCGCAGCGGTCCGGGGCGCGGTCAGCCCGGCGAAGCGGGCGGCGGCGGCGCTGTATTCAGCCTCCAGCCGGGCCACGACGACGGCGGTCGGCTCGACGGCGCCGACCTTTTGCAGGCCCTGACCAGCGGCCCAGATGTCGCGCCAGCGCTTGTGCGCGGCGTCGCCGGAATAGTCGCGGGTGATGGGACCGCCCAGCGCGTCCGGGTCCATGCCCGCCGCGCGCAGGCTGGGCTTCAACCACGATGCGGGCGTGCCGGTGATAGCCGAGGAGACGATCAGGTCGTCGGGGCCGCAGTCGACGATCATCTGCTTGTAGGGGTCTTGCGCCCGGCTCTCGGCGGCGGCCAGGAAGCGGGTGCCCATATAGACCATGTCGGCCCCGGCGGCGATCGCGCCGGCCACGCCCGCGCCGTCAGCGATGCCGCCGCCGATGGTCAGCCAGCCGTCAAAGAACTCGCGCACCGCCGAGACGAAGGCGAAGGGCGACAGGTGGCCGGTGTGGCCGCCCGCGCCGGTGCTGATGCAGGCCAGGCCGTCCACGCCCGCGTCCGCCGCCTTTTTCGCCAGGGCCATGTTGACCACGTCGGCGAAGACCAGGCCGCCATAGGCCTTGACCGTCTCCATGACCGGCTTGGGCGAGCCCAAGGCGGTGATGACGATGGGCGGCTTGTACTGGGCCACCAGGGCCAGATCCTCGGCCAGACGGGCGTTGGTCGAATGGGTGATCAGGTTGGCGACCCAGGGACCGTCGCCCGGCGACAGGGCGTCGGTGATCTGGCCCATCCAGGCGTCGAGGTCGGCGACCGTGCGGCAGTTGGGGGTCGGAAAGGCGCCGCCTATGCCGGCCTTGCAGGCGGCGATGACCAGTTCCGGCCCGCTGACCAGGAACATGGGCGCCGCGATCACTGGCAGGCGCATCGGGTGGGGGAAGGCGTTGGTCATGCGGATTTCAGGTGTCCGGATTGGTCGCCCAGGGACTGGCGCAGTTCGCGCTTCAGCACCTTGCCGACAGGGTTGCGCGGCAGGACGTCGATGACCTCCAGCCGTTCGATCTGCTTGTAGACGGCCACGTGCTTGTCGCCGGTCAGGAAGCGGTTGATGTCGCCCAGGTCGGCGCTCTGGCCGGGCTTGAAGACGACGAAGGCGCACAGACGTTCGCCCAGGTTCGGGTCAGGCGCGCCGACCACGGCGGCGTCGGCCACCGCCGGGTGGCCGATCAGATGGCCCTCGATCTCCTCGGACGAGATGTTCATCCCGCCGCGGATGATGACGTCCTTCAGCCGCCCGACGAAGCGATAGAACTGCAGCCGGTCGCCGGCCAGTTCGAACAGGTCGCCGGTGCGGAACCAGCCGTCGCCGTCAAAGGCGCGGGCGTTGATCTCGGGCGCGCGCCAATAGCCGGAGAAGACCGTCGCGCCCTTGACCCGCAACTCGCCGGGAAGGCCCGGCTCTGTGATCTCCTGCTCGGTCTCGGGATCGACCAGACGGGTGAAGATGCGGTCGTGCAGGAGGGCCTTCCATTCAAAGCCTTCGCCCAGGCGCGGAAACAGGACGGCGCGTTCGGCAGCGTCGGGCACGTCCTTCTGGGCGCTGGGGAAGGAGGCTCCTTCGTTGGAGCCGAAATAGTTGACGATCTGGACGCCGTATTTCTCGTGGAAGGTGCGGACCATCCATTCCGATAGGGGCGCCGAGCCCGAGCCGATGGCGCGAAGCCGGCCGAAATCCACGCCCTCCAGCAGGGCCTCGTTCTGAAGCAGCAGGTTCAGGATGGCGGGCGGGGCGACGGTGTAGTCGATCTTCTCGTCGCGCACCTGTTGTAGGAAGATCTGCAGGTCGAACGGCTGATGCTGGACCAGCACCCCGCCCAGAAGCAGCCAGGAGACGAAACTGGTCGAGATGCCCGCCATGTTCACCATGGGGAAGGGGTTCAGCAGGACCGCGCCGGGCTTCAGGTCGGCGGCGTCGGTGACGCCGGCGCCCATGATGATCCATTCGTTGTGGCTGCGCGGCACGCCCTTGGGCTCGGCCTCGGTGCCCGAGGTCCAGCAGATGGTGACGATGTCGTCGGCGCAGATGTTCGCCGCGCGGGCGGCGGCGCGACCGGCCTCGATCTCGGCCTCATCCAGTCCAGCGGCGCGGGCGTCGAGGTCGATGGTTCCGTCAGGCGCATGGCCGCCGACCACCAGAACGGTGTTCAGGGCGGCGGCGCCCATCTGGACCGCCAGCATCATCTCGGCGTGGGCGTGCTTGCCGATGCGGGCGGCGGTGACGACGGCCTTGGCGTCGGTCTTGCGGAGAATATAGGCCAGTTCGTGCTCGCGGTACTGGACCGGAGCGGGGGTGACGATGGCGCCCAGCCGGATGCAGGCCAGATAGATCAGGCCCAGTTCGATGACGTTGGGCAGCTGCACCGCCACCACGTCGTCACGGCCGACCCCGGTCGCGTGCAGGACAGCGACATAGCGCGCCACCCTGTCCTCGACCTCGGCCCAGGTCAGGCGGGCCGGGGCGCCGCCCATGATGGCCTCGCGGTTGATCGGATCGACCACGGATTCGGCGTCGGGCATGGCGGCGACGTGGCGGCGGAACAGATCGTCCAGCGTCTCCTCGCCCCACCAGCCCCTGGCCTTGAAATCGCGGATGCGCTCCTCCGGCACGACGATCATGTCGGTCTTCTCCCTGGTTCTCTTTTACGTCTTCCGGTCATTGAGGCGCCGGATAGATCAGTGACTTCACCTCGCCGCGCACCACCTTGCCCACCGGATTGCGGGGCAGGGCGGCGACGATATGAAGGGTCTTGGGGGTGCGCACCGGGCCGACGGCCTCGCGCACGAAGGCGGTCAGGGCCTCGGGCGTCACCGAAGGGTCGTCCAGGGCCGCGACGGCCTCCAGCCGCTCGCCCCAGACGGGGTCGGTCACGCCGAAGGCGCAGGCCTCGCGCACGGCGGGATGGGCGTTCAGCGCCGCCTCCACCTCGCCGGGATAGATGTTGTAGCCGCCGCTGATGATCAGCTCCTTTGAGCGGCCCAGCAGGAAGAGATTACCGTTGGCGTCCAGCCGCCCGATGTCGCCGGTCTTCAGCCAGCCGTCGTGGCGGGCGGCGTCGGTCTGCTCCGGGTCGTCCAGATAGACGGTGGCGGCCAGGTCGCCGCGCACCAGGATCTCGCCCTCCGCCTCGCCCGTGCGGACCGCGCCGTCGTCGCCCAGCAGGGCGACCGGCGTGTCCGGGAACAGTCGCCCGACCGAGGTCCGCAGTTCGAGCCAAGCCATCTCGGCGGGCGACAGGCCGGCGATAGTCATGGGGGCTTCGGTCTGGCCGTAGAGCGTCGAGAGCACCGGGCCGAAGCGGGCCACGGCCTCGGCGATCCGGGCGGGCGGCATGGGGGCGGCGGAATAGGTCAGGTGACGCAGGCGGGCGAAGTCGCTGGGGCCGAAGCGGCCTTCCTCCATCAGCAGATAGATCAGGGTCGGCGGCATGAAGACGGTGGTGATCCGGGTCTTCAGCTCGCGCAGGATGGCCTCGCGCTCAGGCTTGTCCAGCAGGACATGAGCCCCGCCCGCCGCTAGCACCGGCAAGATATAGTGCGAGGCCCCATGCGTCAGCGGCGCGACGGCCAGGTTCATATCGTCGGGGCCGAAAGCGTAGAAGGCGTGCAGCGAGCGCAGCGCCGCCGCCCCGCTGCGGACGCTTTGCAGCACCCCCTTGGGCACGCCGGTCGAGCCGCCTGTGAACTTCAGGGCGAAGGGCCGGTCGGGATCGTCGGAAATCGGGGCCAGGGTCGCCGCATCGACCGGGGCCGGGCGCCAGTCGTCGAGCGCCAGCGGACGGGCCGTCTCGCCCATGGCCTGGGCGGATTCGACGTCGTGCAGGGTCAGGCGCAGACCGGCGCGCTGCTGGAACAGGCTGTTCAGGCGCGGGCCGTTCCGCGGGTTCAGCGGCGTCCAGACCGCTCCGGCGCGCAGGATGGCGAGGTAGGCGACGACATGATCGGCGCTGTTGGCGGCGCACAGGCCGACGCGGTCGCCGGGTCTGACATCGCGCGCGATCAGGTCGGCTGCGGCGGCCTCGACCTGAGCGACCAGCTGGCCGTGGCTGAGGACGCGGTCGCCGTCGACCAATGCAGGACGGTCGCGCTTGTCGCTCAGGCCGTCATAGAGGGCGCGGATCGGGTGTCGGATCATGCCGCCGGGCGCTCCAGAATGGTGACGACGGTGGCCGCCTCCTCGACGCCGAGGAAACCGCCGCCGTTCTCGGCCGCTGCGATGCGCGCGCCCTCGACCTGACGGTCGTCGGCCTCGCCGCGCAGGTGCTGGATCAGTTCATACATCTGGCCGATGCCGGTGGCGCCGACCGGATGCCCCTTGGCCACCAGACCGCCGGACGGGTTGACCGGGGTGCGGCCGCCCAGGGCGAAATCGCCCGCCTTCAGCCGCGCGCCCACCTCGCCGGGCACGGCCAGACCCAGGTTCTCGATCTGCTGTAACTCGGCGTAGCTGGTGGCGTCGTGAACCTCGGCCAGGTCCACGGCGTCCGGTTCCAGTCCGGCCTGCTCATAGGCGGCGCGGGCGGCGCGGCGGCCGATATGGTTGGCGTAGTCATCAGGCGCGCGGTCGGTGGCGCTGACCAGGGCGCAGCCGCGCACCCGCACAGCGCGGGCGGCGGCACCCAACCGCGCCAGCCCCTTGGCCGAGCAGACGACCATGGCCGCCCCGCCGTCGCTGACGGGGGCGCACATGGCGCGGGTGAAGGGGAAGACGATGGGCTTGTCGGCCAGGACCTGTTCGACCGTCATCGGCGTGCGGTATTGCGACTTGGGATTGAGGGCGGCGGCCGTGTGGTTCTTGGCGGCAAGGCGGGCGAAGTCTTCCTGGGTCGTGCCAAAGCGGGCCATGTGGGCGCGGGCCTGGGCGGCGTAGAGGTCCATGAACAGGCTGCGACCTTCGCCCGGCGCTTCACCGCCCATGGCGGCGATATAGTCCAGGACGCCCTCGCGGTCGTGGATGTCGGTCCCGCCCATGAAGGCGGCGGCGACGCGCTCGGGCCGGTCGGGCCAGACCATCTTCTCGGCCCCGACGATCAGGGCGATATCGCCCGCACCCGCGCGCAGCCACTGGATCGCCTGATGCAGGGCGGTCGAGCCCGAGGCGCAGGCGTTTTCGACATTGACCACGGGGATGCCGGTCAGGCCCAGCGGGCGCAGGGCGATCTGGCCGCGCACCGTGTTCTGGCCCTCCAGCATGGGCTGGCGGGTGTTGGAGAACCAGGCGGCCTCGATGTCGCCGACCTGCGCGCCCGCGTCGGCCAGGGCCTCGCGCACGGCCTCGGCGGTCAGGCTCTTCACCGTGTCGGCGGGGCGTTTGCCCAGGGCGGTCATGGACACGCCGGCGATGAAGATCGGCGCCGTCATGCAGACGGCCAACGACGCTGGACGATGCGGAAGCGCGCGGCGACGAAGGCCAGATCGGCCAGACAGGCGTTGCCCGCCGGGTTCAGTCCGCTGACGTGATAGTCGCTGTAGGCGGCGGCGAAGTTGATCCACATCGCCCCGGTCAGGTTGATCGTCAGATTGGCCCCGGCCTGCTCATAGAGCGGCGTCGCGCGGTCGATGAAGGCCTCATCCGTCGAATAGAGGTAGGAGGAGATCGAGCCCTTGGTGCGGGCCAGATGGGTCGCCTCGGCCACGGCGGCGTCGGCCTCCATCGTCACCACGAACAGGACCGGGCCGAAATGCTCCTCGGCGTAGAGGTCGGGCGCGGAGCCATCGACGCCCAGCACCAGGGGCGTCAGGGTGCGCGCCTGGGGAAACTGCGGATGGGCGTAGGGCGCGGCTTCGCGCAGGACGCGGACGCCGGGACGCCGCTCCACGGCCCCGCGCACGTCGGCCACAGCCTTCAGGCTGACCTCGCCCTGGACGGCGCCCATGATGCTGGCGGCCAGGGCCGGATCTTCGGCGATGGCGTCGATCTGTGCGACCAGGGCGGCGGCGAAGACCTCGGCCAGAGCGGGGGCGACATAGACCACCTGCGGGCTGGTGCACATCTGGGCCGAGAACAGGCTGGCGGCGCGGGCCACTGCGCGAGCGGCGGCGTCCAGATCGGCGACGGACTCGACCACCACGGTGTTGACGCCCGCCGTCTCGGTGAACAGCAGCTTGCCCGTCACCGTCCGTTCCAGATGGCCGCCATAACGGGGGCTGCCGGTGAAATCGACGATCTGGACGGCGGGATGATCGACCAGAACCTGAGCCACCGGCTCGGCCAGGGTGTCGACGGCCAGGGTGATCAGGTTGGGATCGAAGCCGAAGTCGGCCAGCACCCGACGGCATTCGCGCGCGACAATGGCCACGGGCAGGACGGCGATGGGGTGGGGCTTGAGGATGACCGGATTGCCGGTGGCCAGACTGGCGAACAGGGCCGGATAGGCGTTCCAGGTCGGAAAGCTGGCGCAGCAGATGACCAGGCCGATGCCGCGCGGGACCAGGACATAGGCCTTGTCCAGGCTGACCGCTTCACCGGCGAAGTCGCGTTCGTAGCGGGCGCTGCGGGTCACGTCGCGCATGGCCTTGGCGGCGTAGGCCAGGGCCTCAATGCCCCGGTCCAGGGCGTTGGGGCCGGAGCCGCTGAAGGCTTGCGTATAGCTCTGACCCGCGACGTGCATGACGGCCTGGGCCATTTCGAAGTTCGCGTCGTAGAGGCGCATCGCCATCTCGGCGCACAGGGCCAGACGCAGTTCCGGATCGGCGGTGCGCCAGTCGGGCCAGGCGGTCTGCGCCGCCTCGATCAGGGCCTCGGGACCGCAGCGCGGATAGGTGATCCCCAGCGCCTCGCCGGTGAAGGGCGAGACCTCGGCGCCGACGCGGTCGATCACGCCGGGCAGGTCCAGGTCGAAGGGACGATTGAGCTGGGCCTCGAACGCGGCCTTGCCCGCGACGGGCTTGTCCGGGCCGTGGATCTTGGTCGAGGGCGAGTCCTTGAACGGCGACCAGGCGGCGCGGGCGGACACGGCCTTGATCGCGGCCTCGATCAGGTCGGCGTGACGTTCGATGAGGGCGCGGCGGGCCTCGGCGGGCGGGAAGGGCGCGTTCATCTCAGCCCATCCGCTCGACGATCATGGCCGAGCCGACGCCTTGCGCGCCCGCCGCCACGACCAGACCGTAGCGGCCTTCGCAGGCGTCCAACGCATCAAGCAGGGACGACAGCAGGATGGCGCCGGTCGCGCCCATCGGGTGCCCCTTGGCCAGGTGGCCGCCGCCGACATTGACCTTGTCGCTCAGCGTCGGGTGATCCCGCGTGAACTTGGCGATGGTGACGGCGAAGGCCTCCATGAACTCGATCCGGTCCATGTCTGCCAGCGTCAGCCCGGCCTGGTCGAGCACGCCCTCCATCGCCGTGAAGCCGGCGGTCAGGGAGGCGGCGGGATCGCCCCCGGCCTCGGCCCAGGCGAGGATGCGGGCGCGGGCGCCTTCCGCCTGGCTGGATATCAGGGCCAGTCCGGCGCCGTCGCTCATCGGCGGGGCGTGCGACACGGTGTGGCGGTGGTCGATGACCCGTCCCTCCAGCGCCTCGGCGTAGGGCGCGGCCAGGGCGGCGAAGGCGGGCGGCAGCGACGCCAGGCTCTCGCTGCTGGTCTTCGGGCGCGCCGCTTCCTCGTGCGACAGGCCGTTCAGGGGAATGCGCGAGGCGGTCAGCGGCGTGCCCTCGGCGAAGGCGGTGCGCTGCTGCGAGGTCAGGGCGGCGGCGTCCATCTCGGCGCGTGTGACGCCGATGTCCTCGGCCAGACGGTCGGCGGCGACAGCGACGGGCAGGTAGCGGGTGCGCGGCGGGAAGCTGGCGTCCTCGTAGTAGTCAGCCTTGTCGCCCATGAAGGGGACGCGGGACATCATCTCGACCCCGCCGGCCATGGCCGAACCCACGGCGCCGGTCTGGACCAGGGCCGCCGCCTGACCCACGGCGGTCAGGCCCGAGACGCAGTAGTTGTTCAGGGCGAAGGCGAAGGCGGCGTCGTCCAGACCCGCGTGCATCTTGCTGACCAGGGCGACATTGGCCCCCTGGGCGCCGACCTGGCCGACGCAGCCCAGGATCAGGGCCTCGGCGGCGCGGGGCGCATGGCCACGCGCCTCCATGGCGTCGATCAGGCCCGTGACCAGTTCGTGCGGCTTCAGGGCGGCCAGCCCGCCGTCGGGGCGGGCCTTGCCGCGCGGGGTGCGGACGGCGTCGTGAATATAGGCGCTCAACGGATCAACCCTTCGCCATCTGGTCGCCGCGCGCCCAGGTGCCGTGGAAGCCGGCGGGTACCCGTGCGGGCAGCAGGACGCGCGCCACCGGCCCGGCCTCGAAGTTCTGGGCGTCGATCACCTGGACCTCGGACCGGCCCGTGTTTTCGTCGGTGACGAAGGCGATGACGTAGCCGTCGTCCTCGGCCCGTGCATCGACGCGCGGGGCGAAGGCGGGTTCGGAGCCGAACATCTGCGGCTCGTAATCATAGGTCCGCGCGGCGCCCGTGGTCAGGTCGTACTTGATCAGGCCCTTGAAGCGCTGAAGCTCCGTCTTCGACATGGCCACGTGATAGGACCACTGGGTCGGCTGGGCGGAATAGTCGAGGTTGACGACCGGGAACTCGCCGATGCGGTCGTCCAGCTGGCGTTTCTTCACCTCGCCGGTGCGCATGTTCATCCGCCATTCTACGGGCACGGCGTTCAGCGCCAGTACGTTCACCATGGCCGCGTAGGGACCGTAGGCCGGGTTCGGCGGATAGCCGTTGGGCGTCATCATGCAGGCGGTCATGACGACCTCGTCGCCGTCCTCCCAGCTGTTGACGACGTGGTAGATGTAGCAGCTATCCGTTTCGAACCAGCGGATCTGGTCGCCACGGCCCCGGCGCGGCGCCACGCCGAAGCGGGCGGGCTGGTCGGCGAAGTGGATGTTCCACTGGCTCTTGCGCAGGCCGGCGTCGGTGAAGACCACCGGCAGGTCGTGCAGGATGACGTAGTTCTCGGTCAGGCCCATGTCGTGCGGCAGGCGCGGCCCCGGCAGCTCGACGCGCTCGAAATGGGTTAGCTCGTTATTGGCGCTGACCGTGCCGTAGGTCATCCACGGCTCGTACAGGGAATAGTCGAAGAAGACGAACTCCCCGGTGCGGGGATCGACCTTGGAATGGGCCGAGACATGGCGCGGCAGCTTGCCGCCGAAGGTCTCGATGCCGACCGTTTCCAGCGTGCGTGCATCCACCCGGACCGGATGACCCGAGATGTACCACAGGGCCATCAGCGAGCCGTTGTGCAGGACCACGTCTGTATTGGCCGTGTCCTTGTAAACCTTGTCGCCGCGCGTCGAGGCGGGGTTGGCCCGCGTCGAGGGCAGCATGACCCCGCCCGCGCCGCAGCCGCCGTTCAGGTCCGCCACATGGTCCGCCGAGCGGACGAAGCGATTGCGGTACTCCGCCTTGCCGTTCTCGAAATAGACGGCGTGCAGCATGCCGTCGCCGTCGAACCAGTGGTGCATCCCCTCGGGCGCCTGGGCCGGGTTCGGACCGTTGCGGTAGAAGCAGCCGTAGAGGTCTTTCGGGATTTCGCCGATCACCTCCAGATTCAGCGCGGTCGTCTCCTTCGCCACGGGTTCATAGGCCCCCTGGAGATAGGGGTTCAGCGTGTTCAACGGGCTGAGCGGTCCGGTTTCGATCCGGCGGGCGTCGTCGGCCATGACGGCTGTTCCTTCCCTGTTCGTGAGCGAGATCGCGCCTCGCTCATCCTAGTCTGCTGCGACCATGAGCGGTTAAGTCGCTTAACGCAAGTTACTTTGACGGCGTCGGCGACAGCTTCGCGGCCATCAGTTGATCAAAGGCGGCGTTGCCGTCGGTGAAGGTCTGCCAGCCGTGCAGATCCATCAGGGCGGCGGCGTGGGCGGTCAGGTCGTCGGGGGCGAAATCGGCGGCGAAGGCCAGGCCGGGTCCCTCGATTCGCGCGGCGGGGCGCACGCGACCGGCCCCCGCCACCAGGGTCTCGCCGTTCAACGGACAGTCCGGCGCCATCAGCCAGCTGGCGACCGGGGCGACCCGTTCCGGCGCCATGCGAGCGGCGCTGTCGGCGTCCAGATAGTCGGCGGTCATGCCGGTGGCGGCGTAGGGGGCGATGGCGTTGCAGGCCACGCCGTGCGACGCGCCTTCCAGGGCGATGACCCGCATCAGCCCGATCAGCGCCGCCTTGGACGACGAATAGGCGGCCATGCCGTGGACGCCGTGCAGCCCCGCCGCCGAGGTCGACATCAGGATGCGGCCCGAGCCCTGGGCGCGCAGATGGCGATAGACGGGCAGGGTGGGCGTCAGCGCGCCGAAGAAGTTGACCTCGAACACCTGCCGAAAGGCGTCGGTGGTCTGCTTATGCAGGGTCTTGGCCTCGGGCGCGCCCGCATTGTTCAGCAGGCCGTCGATGCGACCGAAGGCGTCCAGAGCGGCGGCCAGCAGCCGCTCGCCGGAATCGACCTCCTCGACCGCCTGGGGCGCAGCGACGGCGCGACCGCCCTGGGCGAGAATCTCGGCCACGACCGCTTCAGCGGAGCCGGGCGCGTCGGCCGGGCGAGGGCGGGTGTTGACCACCACGGCGGCTCCGCGCCGGGCCAGGTCCAGGGCATAGGCCCGACCGAGGCCGCGCCCGGCGCCGGTGACGATGACGACCCGATCCTGAAGCGCGCTCATGCGTCTGCGCCTTCGGTCTCGGGGGCGGCTTTGACGGCGCTCTTGGGTCGCGGCCAGGGCAGGAAGCGGGGGGTGCGGGCGCAGTAGGCGGCCCAGGCGTCGGGCCGGGTGCGCGCCATGTGTTGCTCCTTGAACGGCGCGGCGGAAGCGTAGCCCATGAACCAGCCCGTATAGAGGGGAGCGAAGATCGTGACCCAGCCCCACGGATGCGCCAGGGCCAGCACGAACCAGCCCGCCCACATGACGCTCTCGCCCAGATAGTTGGGGTGGCGCACGAAGGCCCAGGCGCCCGTGTCGAGCAGGCCGCCGCGGTTGGCGGGCGCGCGCTTGAAGGCCGCCAGCTGGCGATCCGCCGTGCTCTGCAACAGGAAGCCGGCCAGCCAGACGACGACGCCCAGGGCCAGCAGCGCGGTCGGACGCGGCGTCGGCGCCGTCAGGATGAAGGCGAAGGGCGCGCACCACAGCCAGACGGTCACGCCTTGCAGCAGGTGGACCTGGAAGCCGCTCCACCACAGCCAGTTGGAGCCATGGCTCTTGCGCCAATGGGCGTAGGGCTGGCGCTCGGCGTGAATGTTGTGGCCCCAGGTCTGGACCGCCAGCCGGACCGACCAGACGCCGAGGCTGAGCAGGAACAGGCCGCTGAACAGGTCCAGCGGCAGGCCGGACAGGGCGAAGCCCATCCCCGCCGCCGCCGCCGGGGCCAGCGGATAGGCCACGTCCATCAGTCCGTGATTGCGCTTCATCGTCCCCGCCAGCCAGCCCAGGGCGACCACGGCCAGCACGCCGCCGCCGCTGGCGAGCCAGATGAACAATGTTTCACGCAACAGGGAGGGCGGCGCGGCGAAGGCGGCGGCGAAGGCCGCCAGCGGCGCGGCCATCATGACGTAATGCCATGCTTTTCCGCGTGTTTTCGAGGGCATGACGAAGAGCCAGACCGCCACGAGAGCGACCCAGGCCAAGGCGGCCAGCATCCATCCATCCAGTCTCACGCGGCGGCTCCATTTATGACTTGCGTAAAAAGACTTGCAAACAAGGTTCGTTAGCGCAAGCTTCTGTTTGACCGCTGGAGCATCCGATCAACGGAGCCGGGGCGCGGTCGAGGGAGCGAAACATGAGGAAGACCGCATTCAGCGCGTCGGTCACGACGCTGCTGCTGGCCACGGGGATGGCCGCACCCGCCATGGCTCAGACCACGCCGGCCGAGGGCGCCGTCACGCTCGGCGACGTCGTCGTCACGGCCCAGCGTCGCGAGCAGAGCCTTCAGGACGTGCCGATCGCCGTCACCGCCTTCAACGCCGAGACGCTGGAGCGCACGGCGGCGACGGGCATTCAGGACGTGGCGGGCAAGGCGCCGGGCGTGACCCTGACCCAGTTCAACATCGGCGAGCCGCAGATCTTCATCCGCGGCGTCGGCACCACCAGCGATTCCGCCGCCAGCGACCCCTCGATCGGCGTGTCGATCGACGAGGTCTCCATCGGCCGCGCGGGCGCCAGTTCCATGGCCTTCCTCGATGTCGAGCGAGTCGAAATCCTGCGCGGGCCGCAGGGCACCCTCTATGGGCGCAACGCCTCGGGCGGGGCGCTGAACGTCTATACCAAGAAGCCGCGTTTCGAGAACTCGGCCCAGCTTACCGGCCGCCTCGGCAGCTTTGACGAGCGCGGCGTGGAGGCCGTGCTGAACCGCCAGCTGGGCGAGGACACCGCCGGTCGTCTGGCCCTGCGCTGGAACCAGAACGACGGCTACGCCGAGAACGTGCCCACCGGCCGGGGCCTGGAGGGCGGCGAACAGTTCGGCCTGCGCGCCCAGGTGCTGCACAACGCCGGCGACTGGAGCTTCCTGGGCGGCGTCGACTACTCCAAGGACGACATGCAGGGTCATGCCCGCGTTCCGGTCCTGGCCTCCTCAACGCCGCCGGCGTTTGCGACGCTGGTGAACAACTTGCGCGCCGGTCTGAGCGTGCGGCAGAGCTTCTCTTCGGCGGACAATTATCAGACGCGGGAAAACTGGGGCCTGACCGGGCGCGCCCAGTGGTCGGGCGCCGAGCACTTCGACGTCATCTCCCTGACCTCCTATCGCGACAACGACTACAGCTGGCGCGACAACCTGGGCGGACTGCCGTTCCCGGGCTTCCCCCTGTCGGTCGACGACCGCGCCAGCGAAGCGGCCAAGCAGTTCAGCCAGGAATTCCGCCTGACCTCCAAATCCGGCTCTTCGATCGACTGGGTCGCCGGCGTCTATATGTTCCGTGAAGAGGTGGAGCGGTCCGAGCGGTTCGTGGTGCAGACGGCGCTGCCGATCGCACCGCCTTCGTTTGGCGGCGACACGACCTTCGATCAGGACGCCACCAACTCCAGCTACGCCGTGTTCGGCCAGGCCACGATCCCCTTCGCCGATATCTGGGAGCTGACCGTCGGCGCGCGCTGGACGCATGACGAGCGCGAAGTGCATCAGGTCGCCCTGGACAACGAGAACGGCGCCAACGCCCCTCCCGGCATTCCGCTGGGGCCGACGGGTTCGCCCTATAACGTCAAGGCTGACGCCACCTTCGAGGAGCCGACCTGGAAGCTGGCCCTTGCGGTCGAGCCGATCGACAACATGCGGTTCTACGTCAGCTATGATCGCGGCTATAAGGCCGGCGCCTTCCCCAGCGCCGCCCAGACCGGCGCCCAGGCGACCAAGCCGCTGCGCTCCGAACTGCTCGACAACTACGAGATCGGCGCCAAGACGACGCTGGCGGGCGGGCGGCTCCGCCTCAACGCGGCGGCCTTCATGCTCGATTACACCGATCTGCAGGTCTATGAGCTGCTGGGCCTGACCCTGGTCACGTCCAACGCCGAGGCCGAGGTGCGCGGCTTCGAGATCGAGACGGCGCTGGCGGTGAACCACAACATCACCATCGGCGGCTCCTATACTCAGCTGGACGCTGAATACACGTCCAACGCCGTGTCGGGCGCCCTGGCCCTGCCGTACAAGGGCAACAAGCTGCCGCGCTCGCCGGAAAGCCAGTTCACCCTCTACGCCGACGGTCAGTGGGACGCATTCGGCGGCACGCTGTCGGCGCGGGCTGACTATCAGTGGACGAATGACTTCTACTTCGACCCGTCAAACGCCCCCGAGGTGCTGGTGCCGTCCTATGGCCTGATCAGCGCATTCGCCTCCTGGGAAGCGCCGAGCGGACTGAAGGTCTCGGTCTACGGCAAGAACCTCGGCGACGAGGAATATCAGCAGCACATCATCAAGAACGCGAGCATCGGCTTCAGCGTCTTCGGCGCCCCGCGTTCCTTCGGCGTGGCGGTCAGCAAGACCTTCTGACGGTCCTTCCTGTCGTCAAAACTATCGCCCGTCGGCCTCGCGCCGGCGGGCGATTTTCTTATGGGCTCGCTGTCCCGGTCGTGGCCTCGAGCTCCCAGCGGATGCGACGCGGGTCTAGCGGCTCGCCGCTGTCCAGATCGCAGACCACGGGCGTGATCGCCTCGCCGCTGGCGCGGTCCACCAGGGTCAAAGGGGCCTCGCCGGGTTCGATCAGCCATCTCTGGCTCCAGCCGTGCATGGCCAGGACGATGGGGTAGAGCGCCAACCCGGCCTCGGTCAGCCGGTATTCGAAGCGCACGGGCGCGGTCTGATAGGGACGCTTTTCCAGCACGCCTTGCAGCACCAGACGGTTCAGTCGGTCGGCGAGGATATTGGTCGCCACGCCCAGGGCGGCATGGATCTCGTCAAAGCGGCGCAGACGGAAATAGGCCGCCGACAGCACCGCCCAGCTCCAGTAGTCGCCCATGATCTCGGTCGAGCGATCGATGATCGGACGATCCGTCTCGATCGGCGCCGAGCGTCGTCGGCGCGAGGTCGGAGGCGGGATGATGATGAGGCCGGGACCAGGCTTCCAGTCGACCTTGTCGGGTTTCACCTCGACGCCGTGCGCGCGCGTAAGAACGGCGGGCTTCAGCCGACGACCCGTCTCGCGGTCGAAAAAGGCGATGGCGTAGCGTTCTTGCAGAGGCGACTGGGCCCAGACCTTCTCCCACTGGCCCTGCACCACGGCGACGCCGAACATGTCGAGGCCCATCTCGGTCAGGCGGTATTCCGTCCGCGTGCCGGTCGCGACCTGCTCCTGGCTCAGCAGACCGGCGGCGACCAGCTTCTGCAGCCGGTCGGTCAGCACGCTGCGGGGCGTCCCCAGGCGTTCGCGCCAGACGCCGAAGCGCCGCACGCCGTAGAAGGCTTCGCGCAGGATCAACTGCGTCCAGGCGTCGCCCGTGATGGCGAAGGCGCGCGCGACGGGATTGCCCATGATCAGGGATCGGATGTCGGGTTCGGTCAAATCTCTACCTGGCCCCCATAAGGGCTTCTGGTCGTGTCGCAGATGCGGCCTGTTCCGCTTGTGTTGACAGACCTATCCATCCCCCACATTGCAGTCAAACAGCGGGAGCAAGAGCATGCGACGCCATGGAGATCGACATCCAGCCTGTGAGCTGGCGTCAGGCCGAGCTGTGTATCGACGCCCTGACCCAGGGGCGCGCTGACACCCTGGTCTTGGGCGTGGATGTCGGCAACATCGGAACGGCGGCGTCCTGACGGCTCGCGGCCAATGATCCGAGCATGGGGCGTTGAACAGGCCGGTGGCGCCCTGCCGTCTCCCTTGATCTAGGCTTCGACGGGATGCGGAGGCCTGTCTTCGGTGATCCTGTCAAAGGTTCCCACGCGTTCGGCCAGGCGGCGGCTCGCGTCATTGAGGCCATGGATCACCACCTCGGCGCCCCGCCGACGATAACGCAAGACGGTTCGTTCGAGAGCGGCGACGCCCGTCTGATCCCATAGATGGGCTTCGGACAGGTCGATCTCTACGCGGCTGGGGTGGCCGTGATGTTCGAACCCCGCCGCAAAAAGCTCGGCTGAAGCGAAGAACAACTGGCCGGAGACCTTGTAACGCAGGAGCCCGGGTTGGAGTGTCTGAACCTCGGTCACGACCAGTGTCTTGCCGACCTTGCGCATGAAGAAGATCGCCGACAGGACCACGCCCAGCACCACGCCCTTTGAAAGGTCGTGTGTGGCCACAACGGTTGCTGTGGTGGCGACCATGACGATGGTGGATTGCAGGGGGGTGGATCGCAAACGCCGGATCGAGCCCCAGTCAAAGCTGCCCACCGAGACCATGATCATGACGGCGACGAGGGCCGCCATGGGAATCCGCACCACCCAGTCCCGAAGCACCAGGATCAGGACCAGCAGGAACAGGCCGGCCCAGAGGGTGGAGAGCCTGCCGCGAGCACCCGATGTGACGTTGATCATGGACTGACCGATCATGGCGCAGCCCGCCATGCCGCCGAATAAGGCGGAGGCGATATTAGCGATGCCCTGGCCCCTGGTTTCCCGATCCTTGTCGGAGGGCGTGTCCGTGATGTCGTCGATCAGGCTGGCGGTCAGCAGGGATTCCAGAAGACCGACGAAGGCCAAGGTCGCCGCGACCGGCGCGATGATGACGAAGGTCTGCCACGTCAGCGGCACGGCGGGGAGGTGGAACATCGGCAGGGTCGAAGGCATCTGGCCCATATCGCCCACGGTGCGGACATCCAGACCCGTCCAGATGACGAAGACGCTCAGCAGGACGATGGCGACCAGTGCCGAGGGTAGGGCGCGGGTGAGGCGCGGCAGTCCGTATATGATGATCAGGCCCGCGGCGACGAGGGCGAAGGTCTGCCAGTCAGCGCCGATCAACTGGGGCATCTGGGCCATGAAGATCAGGATGGCGAGCGAGTTGACGAAGCCTGTCATAACGCTGCGGCTGACGAACCTGATATAGCGGCCCAGTTTCAGCAGGCCGATGATGATCTGGAACACGCCGCAAAGGATCGAGGCGGCGAACAGGTATTCCACACCATGATCACGCACCAGCGTGACCATGAGCAGGGCCATCGCGCCTGTTGCAGCTGATATCATCGCCGGTCGTCCGCCGACGAGGGAGATCGTCACGGCGATGATGACGCTTGCGTAGAGGCCGACCGCCGGATCGACCCCGGCGATGAGAGAGAAGGCGATGGCTTCGGGAATGAGAGCCAGCGCGACGACAGTGCCGGCCAGCAGGTCGCGGCGCGGACTAGCGAGCCATTGCTGACGCGCGGAAGCGATGAGGGTCATTTGAGGTTCGTCTTCAGGTCGGCCGTCAAACCGGCGCCTGGCCGATGTCGTGGCGGCCTCGAAGTTTCCCGACGGATCGGCGGACGGGATAGCCACCCTTCGCCTGCAAGCAGGTTCGGGTCCGAGGTGAAGACGTCTGATGCGGGCCGCCGCAGCAAAATGCAAGTTCGTCAGATGAGGGAGCGACGAACGGAGGCCAGTCTGGCTCGCGCGGATTGTCGCGCGGGGGTTCATTTCAAGGGGCAGGACCCCTAGGCTTGGGCATGTTCTATTTTGACGCCATGCGCAGTCGCCTGGCGGAGTTCCCGATTGCGGAGATGCTGGTCGGGCTCTGTCTTCTCCTCCTCCTCGCCTTCATTGCCGACTTCATCGTTCGCCGGATCCTGACACGTCTGGCCCTTCATCTGGCGGGGCGAGCTGTTCACGATCTGGACGTGCTGCTTCAACCCGTGGTGCGCAGCTTCACCCGCGTGGTCCCCGCCATCGTCATCCATCGCGGCGTGAGCGCCGTGCCGCACCTTTCGCCGGGTATGGTCACGCTGGTCGAGAACGTCGCCGGCGCCTTCATGATCGTGACGGTGGCGGTCGCCATTGGCGCGGCTCTGGACATGACCAACGCCCTCTACGCCCGCTCGCCACGCGCCCATCGCCGCAGCATCAAGGGCTATCTGCAGGTGGTTAAGATCGTCATCTACGCCATCGCCACCATCCTGGTGATCGCGGCCCTGATCGATCGTTCGCCTCTGCTGCTCCTGTCGGGGCTGGGTGCTCTGGCGGCGGTTCTGATGTTGGTGTTCAAGGACACCATCCTGTCTCTGGTCGCCTCGGTGCAGTTGAACTCGAACGACATGCTGCGGGTCGGCGACTGGATCGAGATGCCCCAGGTCAACGCCGACGGCGACGTCATCGACATCGCCCTGCACACGGTCAAGGTTCAGAATTGGGACAAGACCGTCACCACCATCCCCACCTGGCGGTTGATCAATGAGTCCTACAAGAACTGGCGCGGGATGCAGGAGAGCGGCGGGCGGCGTATCAAGCGCGCCCTGTTGATAGACCAGACCAGCGTGCGGTTCCTGGAGGCCGAGGAGCGGGAGCGGATGCGCCGTTTCCTGCTGATCGATGACTACCTGGCCGAAAAGACCGCCGAGATGGCGGATTGGAACGCCAAGCTGGTTCAGGCCGGGCGCGATCCCGTCAACCTCCGGCGATCCACCAACATCGGCGCCTTCCGCGCCTATGTGCAGCATTATCTCCAGCATCACCCGCGTATTCGCCAGGACATGACCCTGTTGGTGCGGCAACTGCAGCCGACCGAGGCGGGCCTGCCGCTGGAGATCTATGCCTTTACCGCGACGGTGGCCTGGAGCGAGTACGAGGACATTCAGGCCGATGTGTTCGACCATCTTTTGGCTATTCTGCCCGAGTTCGGCCTGAGGTTGTTTCAGCAGCCCTCAGGGGCGGATTTCAGGGCGATGCGACAGGGCCTCGTCGCAAACGATGCGGATGAGATCAGAGCGGGAAGAAGATCGGGATAGCGACCATGGCGGCCAACCACGTGATCCGGTTGAGCGGCGCGCCCGCCCGCACGAAATCCATGTAGCTTTAGCTGCCCGTGCTGTTCTCAGTGACTGGCGGGGTTGGAACCGGTGTGCAAGTCGTCGGCATCGGGACTGTCATTCCTGTGTTTGTTATTTCGTTCGGGCGGGCGGATTAGCCGTCATGCCTCCGGCGGCATGACTTCAGCGAAGCGCGACGAAGGCGGATGGGGCCTTCGATCTGGGGGACCTACGTAGTGTCCCGCATGACGGCGATTTTTAACGACAGGGCAAGCCAAAGCCTCGATCACTAACCCAGGGGTGGAGGTGATTATGTTGGTTCCGGAAAAGCCGCTGGACGAAGACGAACGTCTGGCCATGGTCAGGTATCTCGGCGCCGACGTCATGGCGCGCGACGAGGTGCTGGACCGACTTCTGGATGTCGCGCGCCGCCAATCGGGCGCGCCTACGGCCTATGTCTCGATGCTTGAGGAGAACCATCAGCGTTTCATCGCTCGCAGCGGCCTCGACCTTGAGGGGACCGACCGGTCGCTGGCCTTGTGCGGTCACGCCATCCTCCAGCCGGATCAGGTTCTCTGGATCCCGGATGCGCGGCTGGATGAGCGTTTCGCCGATAACCCGTTAGTTCGGGGCTCTCAGAAGATCATCTTCTACGCAGGCGCGCCGGTGGTGGTGAACAGCCGCGCCGTGGGCAGCCTCTGTATCGTTGGACCGGAGCCCCGGGCCCGCGACGAGGGTCTGGCGGGCCTCCTGCAGGATTTGAGCGTGATCGCGGCAGAGCGTCTGATCGGTCTGCACAAGCGCATGTCGTTAGAGCGGGCGCTAGAGGCCACGTCGGACGCCTTTCTCGTGGCTGACGAGAACGACCGCTACATATCCTGGTCCGCCGGAGCGGAGCGCCTGTTCGGCTATACCGCTGCAGAAGCGCTTGGGCGGAGCGGTGAACTGCTGGGGCTGGACTGCAAGGCCGTCTACGCCGCCGCGCAGTCCGAGGCGCCGGCCAGGGGCGAAAAATCCAGCGGCGTGCGCGCCGAAGCGGTCGCGACGCTCAAGGACGGATCGAAGATCGATGTCGAGGTCTGTCTGGCGGAGTGGCATGAGGACGGCCTCAAACGCACGAGCGCTACCATTCGCGACATCAGCGAACGCAAGGCGCAGAAGGCGGAGCTTGTCCGCTCGAAAGCCCAGGCCGAGGCGGCCAATCTCGCCAAGAGCGTCTTCCTGACCAATATGAGCCATGAGCTGCGAACCCCGTTGAACGGGGTGATCGGGGTGGTCGAGCTTCTGGCCTCGACGCCGATGTCGGATCATCAACGGGAGTTGACGGGGATCATCCAGTCTTCGGCGAACCAGCTCCAGAGTCTGATCGGCGACATTCTTGACTTGGCGAGGATCGAGTCGGGTGAAGTCGAGATCGCCCGCGAAACCTTCGACCTGGCGCTGGAAGTCGAGCGCGCCGGTCAGCTGTGCGCGCTGAGGGCGTCTGAAAAAGGTCTTGGACTGTCCCTCCATCAGGCCGCGTCGCCCGTCTGGGTTGTCGGCGACCCGCTGAGGCTGAGACAGGTCGTCATCAATCTTCTGAACAACGCCATCAAGTTCACCGACACGGGCGCCGTGACGATGCGGGTCGTCCGTTCCGGGCCGGATCTGTTCCGTTTCGAGGTCCAGGACACGGGCATCGGCTTTTCTCAAGCCCAGAGAGAGGCGCTCTTCGAGCGGTTCCAGCAGGCTGACGGGACCATCACGCGCAAGTTCGGCGGAACGGGGCTGGGCCTGGCGATCAGTCGGGAACTGGTCGAAGCCATGGGCGGTCGTATCGACTGCCGTTCGACGCAGGGCGAGGGGGCGACCTTCTGGTTCGAACTGCCGCTGCCGTGCGGCGAGTGCGAGGCGACCGGGACTAGCCCGGCCATGTCTGCGCCTGCGCCCACGCCCGCGGCGCTGGGACGCGTTCTGGTCGCTGACGACAATGAGACGAACAGACGTGTGGCCGAGTTGATCCTGGCCGCTGCGGGGGTTGAAACCGTATCGGTCGAGGACGGCGTTCGGGCCTTGGAAGCCTTTGGCTGCGGCCGGTTCGACGCCGTTCTGATGGACATGATGATGCCGCGCATGGACGGCCTGAAGGCCACGCGCGCGATCCGCGAACGCGAGGCCGCTGAGGGGCTGGCGCGAACGCCGGTCATCATGCTGACCGCCAACAGCCTGCAGGAGCACGTGGCCCAAGCACTTTCGGCGGGGGCGGACCTCCATTTGCCGAAACCTGTCAACGCCGCGGCGCTTTATCAGGCCCTGGCCGCTGTGTCGCAGAGGCAGGCAGGTTTGGACGCTAGGTCGAACCACTGAGCCCAGCACGACGGCAGCCTGGCATTACACTCGGCCGTTTCTGGCAAAGGCTGATCGGCCAGACAGGGCGGCCATCGGTGGGCAGCCTCTGGTCAGGCGGCGACGCCGAACAGGCGGCCGACGCCGGCGGTGATGGCCATGGCCAGGGCGCCCCAGAAAACCACGCGCGTTACGGATCGGCCGATGGGCGCGCCTCCGGCACGCGCGCCCAGGGCGCCCAGCAGGGCCAGACCGATCAAGGCCGACCCGGCGACCCAAAGCGCCAGGCTGGCCATGGGCGCGAAGGCGGCGACGGCCAGGGGAAGGGCGGCGCCCGCTGAGAAGGTCACGGCCGAGGTGATGGCCGCCTGGATGGGCCGGGCGGTGGTGATTTCGGAGATGCCGAGTTCGTCGCGGGCGTGGGCGCCGAGAGCGTCGTGGGCCATCATCTGGCGGGCGACCTGTGTGGCCAGATCGGGCGTAACCCCGCGCGCGGCGTAGATCCCGGCCAGTTCTCGCACCTCAGCCTCGTGATCTCCGGCCAGTTCGGAGGTCTCGCGCGCCAGATCGGCCTTTTCCGTGTCGGACTGAGAACTGACTGAAACATATTCGCCGGCGGCCATGGACATGGCGCCGGCGGCGAGACCCGCGACCCCCGCGACCAGGACCGCTCCGTGGCCGGAGGCCGCGGCGGCCACGCCGACGATCAGGCTGGCGGTCGAGACCAACCCGTCATTGGCTCCCAGCACCGCAGCCCTGAGCCAGCCGATGCGCTCCACCCGATGGGATTCGCGATGGGCCATCGTCATAGTCTCCTGATCGAGACCTCAGCAGACTCTGAAAGGGCGAGAGAGGCAAGGTCTCGTTAACCTGGGCCTTGTCCTCGTAGCGATCACTTGATCGCCCAACCCCGTTGGAAATGAAGGTCTGGACCTAGGTGGGCTGCGAATGTGTCGGTGGAGATTGGAGGCCGGTGAAACGGATCTGCTGACCATAGGAAAGCTCCAGCGTATTCCCGTCCGGATCGCTGATGTAGGTCCAGTAGCCCACCGGATGCGGACTCTGGACCGGCGGAGATCGTAGAACGCCTCTCTCCCTGGCGAGATCGGCGAGACGGTCCACTTGTGCGCGACTTGCGCACGCCATTCCAAGGTGTCCGAAAGGACCGAGCGGCGTGTCGGCGAGCTGTTTCGACTCGATCAGCACGACCGTGAACGCTGTGTGTGGGTCAGCCAACCAGGCGACGCGGTTTATGAGGCCTGCGGCCGGGCGTTCATGGACCAGTCGCAGGTCGGCGAAGGCTTCATAGAATTCGCGGCTACGGTCCATCTCGCGGACAACCAGGGCCAGGTGGGTCAGGCCGCGGTCAAGGCATGAGGTGTCAGACATCGGACGCTCCATTGATTGCGCGCCATCTTCATGCATACGATTTTCGCATGGAAATGAGCATTCTGTATGGTCGTCATGCGAGCAAATAATAGTTTGGCCGGGATTGACCTCAACCTTCTGGTGGTCCTCGACGCCGTGCTCGCGGAGCGACATGTGACGCGCGCGGCGCTGAGGCTGAACAAGACCCAGCCCGCGGTCAGCCAGGCTATGGCGCGTCTGCGGGCGCTGCTCGACGACCCCCTTCTGGTCCGGAGAGCCGGCGGGCTTGAGCCGACCGCCCGTGCTCAGGCGCTGGCCGCACCGCTTGGCGAAGCCCTGGCTCTGCTCGCAGGACTGTTGCGCGACGAGGTCTTCAGTCCTGAGACCCTCCGCCGCGAATTCCGCGTCTCGATGTCCGACTATTCCGCCGAGGTGCTCTTGCCCGGGCTGGTGAGGCGACTCGCACAATCGGCTCCGGACGCGGCATTACGTCTTGTTTCTCTGGGTCGGGGGCCGCGACGGAGGGGCTCCGCTCTGGCGAGATCGATTTGGCGATCGGCGTCTATCCGGATCTGGGCGGGGATGACGCATTCCGCAGATCTCACCTCTTCAACGACGATTTCGCCTGTCTCGTCGATGAGGGGGAGGGGCTTCCGGCGACTCTGGAAGACTATCTGTCCCGTCCTCACGTGGCGGTGGCAGCCTCGCCGGAGGACAGGGGCGAGGTGGACGCCGCCCTGAAGGCCCTGGGTCACTCTCGCCGCGTGACCGTCGCCCTGCCGCACTGGTCGGTCGCTCCCCGGATTCTGCGAGGCACGAACCTGATCCTCACAGCAGCGCGCCGGAGCCTTGAGGCGCGGCTGGAAGAGGGAATGGCCATCGTTCCGCCCCCGATCGAGCTTGCCGGCATCTCACTGGTGCAGGTCTGGCACGCTCGTAGAGACCATGATCATGCGCTCCGGTGGCTTCGCGATGAGCTCGAGGCGGAGGCGGAAGGGGCTTCCTCCCGAGAGCCGGCGAAGGGCCTGTGGCGGTAACGGGTGCACGGAATGTCCCTGGGGATTCAGCAGGCTCACGAAAACGCGGCAGTGCTCAAACGCGACCTTTATTCTCTTTTTGATTTCAGTCTCTGAGGCAGGTTTGGCGCTATCGAGTGGGGATAGTTCAGGCCTTTCGGGCCTTCTTTCTGAGGTTCCGGCCTGTCGCTGACATGAAAGACCCTCCGAAGGCGTTCGGAGGGTCTTTCTTTTAAGGCGCTGCCATCACTGCCGTCAGTAGGTCCAGGTCAGATCCACACCCCACATCCGGGGTTCTGTGAGGTTTACGAATGGCGTGCCCAGAGTGGTGGCGGTGATGTTGTTGACGCCGGTCACATACTGATTGTCGAACAGGTTGTTGACGTAGACGCCGAGTTGATAACGCTCGTTCGCAGTTCGCCAGTAGAGGCGCACGTCGGTTCGGTTCTGAGCCTCGGACGGGTCGAACCAGGGGGTCTTCAGGCAAGAGCCCTGGCCCGTCGAAGTGGTGTTGCACCGTCCCTCGCCGCGATAGGCGTGGATCACCTGCATGTCGAGCGAGCCCATATCGCCCATGTTGTGGCGATAGGAGGCGCCGGCCGCTGCAGACCACAACGGTTCGCCGGTAGGCTGCCCGGCCAGATCGCCGTCGTCGGTGATTTTCCGATTGTAGGTGGCGTCGATGTACTGGGCGTTGGCGAACAGGTTCAGCCCTTCGAGAGGCTGCACGTCCAGTTGCATGTCGAGACCCCAGGCGGTGTCGTCGCTGGTCTCGATCAGATACTGCGGCACGCTGGACCCCGCCGGCACGACAAGGCGGATCGATTGCTTTCCGTCATAGTCGTACTGGAAGGCCGAGATGTTGAGGCGGGCCTTGGCGCCCAGATCGCTTTTCAGCCCGATCTCGAAATTCTGTACGTCTTCGTTGTCAAAGCGCGAGGCGACCTCGACGCTGTTGAAGCCGCCGGCCTTGTAGCCCTTGGCGTAGGAGAAGAAGATCATCGCGTCGTCTGTCAGGTGGTAGTCGGCGACGAAGCGCGGGCTGAGGTCCGACCATGAATCCGACAGCTTGCAGGTCACGCCTTCCTGGACGGTGACGCCGTTTTCGCAGGGCACGCCAGCCAGAGCGGACAGGTCGAAGACGTAGTCCGAATACAGGTATCCGAGCGCCGGGCCCATGTTGTCGCTCAACACGAAGTTGACCGTCGGATCGTTGAGCACCGCGTCCAGTTCGGGCGCGACGCGACGACCGTTTAGCCACTGGAACGACTTCTTGTCGTGGGTGTAACGCAGGCCGAACGTCAGGTTTAGCCGGTCATTGGCGGCCCAGATCACGTCGGCGAACAGGGCGGTAGCGTCAAAGTCGCCTTCGTTGATCATGTCCTCCTGCCAGCTGTGGCCGAGGGTGCTGGCCGGGATGCCGGCCATGCCCAGGATCATGTCAGCGAGCGAGAACAACGGCATGCCCGCCGCATTGGTCAGGATGGTGTTGATGGTGTCGGTGGTGGCGTAGGTGTCGCTGCGCTGCTTGGCGTTTTCGGAATAATAGCTGGCGCCGGCGATCCAGTTGAACGCGCCGGTTTCGCCGGCGAGGCGGAATTCCTGATACCAGGAGCGGTTCTTTTCCCGGTTGTTGGTGTCGAAATACAGGTCCGGGCGGTTGGTGCCGTCCTCGTCCTCGCGGTTCTCGGTGGTGAACTGCCGAATCGAGGTCAGGGAGGTGAAGTCGATGTCGCCGAAGGCGTGGGTGATGGTCAGCACGCCCTCGTCGAGGCGGCGCGTTTCGTGGTTGTCGATAACGTCGTTGAAGACACGCCGCTCGAACGGATTGGTGTAGTCGGCGGGATCGGACGGGAAGGCGGGCAGGCCGGGCGCTGCCGGGATGGGCGCGACGCCGATCGCGGGGCGCGCATCCTGATCGATCTCGTCATGGGTCCAGCTCAGGATCGCCTGGGTCTGGGGCGTGACGTCCCAGCGCAGGGCCGCGCGCGCCGCCCAGTTGTCTTCGCGGTCGTAGTCCTCGCCGGTCGCGCTATCGATCAGCCAGCCGTCGCGGCGGTTCACCAGCGCATTGACCCGCAAGGCCATGGCGTCGTTGATCGGCAGGTTGATCAGGCCCTCAAGACGGCGCTTGTCGTATTCGCCGAGGCGAAGGCCCAGCCGGGCCTCGAACTCGTCGCTGGGCTTGTTGGTGGTGATGGAGACGGCGCCCGCGGCGCTGTTACGACCAAACAGGGTGCCCTGCGGCCCCTTCAGCACCTCGACCCGCGCCACGTCGCTGAAAGCCAGCAGGGCCGCGCCCGAACGGGCGGCATAGACGCCGTCGACATAGACGCCGACCGCCGGATCGGTGCCGACGCCGAAGTCCGAGGTTGCGACGCCGCGAATGCTGTAACGCGCCTGGGTCGGGCTGGTGTTCGAGACCGACAGGCCGGGCACGAAGGCGGCCATGTCGCCCATGTCGTCGGCGGCCAACGCCTCCAAGGTCGCGGCGGTGAGCACGCTGACCGTGATCGGCACCTCCTGGAGACTTTGTTCGCGGCGTTGCGCGGTGACGATGACGTCGTCCAGCGACGTCGCCTCCTGCGGCGTCCTCTCCTGCGCTTGGGCCAGTTCCGGCGTTGTCAGCGCGGCCAAGGCCACGCCAGCGGCCAGCGTCGCCTTCAGGCAGAATTCCATCGTGATCATAGTCGCCCTCCCAAATCCCCGTTCTCTGAACTTTACGAAACAGAATATTATTCTGTTTGACAAGGGGCTGTACGCCTATGCGCCCTTGCAGGGGCGTCAGGTCGTGTTAGACGGCCTGTGGAACCGGATGGAGAGGACGACGTCAGTGGCCCCGCGCACGCCGCAAGAGACCACCGCCACGCTGGCCAAGACTTTGGAACGGCGCACGGCGCCGATGCAGCAACGTGCGCGCGACCGGATCGACAGCGTCCTGGCGGCGACCGAACGCCTTCTGGCCACCAACTCCGTCGACACCATCACCACCAGCAGCATCGCCGCCGAAGCCGATGTGCCGGTCAGCTCGATCTATCGCTACTTCCCGAACGTCTTCGCCATCTACAAGGAGCTGTTCGAGACCCTCGTGTCGCAGATCCACGGCCGAATCGCCGAGATTCTGGAGAATCCCCAGTACACCTCGTGGCGCGAGCGTCACCTTGAGGTGATGCTGGTCCTGCGTCGGACCTTGAACGAGGACCCGGCCTATCGGCCGCTGTTCCACCTGATGCTGACCACCCGCGAGCTGCGGATCGTCAAGGAACACGCCAATGCGCAGATCGCGGCCTATCTGGCGACGCGCTGGGAGAAGGGGCTGGACGGCTTCCACGGAACTGCGCCGCTGGCGGTCGCCCGCATGGCCACCGAGATCTTCACCTCATTTGAAACCCTGACCAGCGGCGAGGCCCAGTCGGAGTGGACCGACAGCCTGTTCGCCGAGGCGACGCTGGCGCTGGAGCGCTATCTGTCGCTCTATCTGGAAGATCCCGCCTGAGGCGCGGCCTCAGGTCACGCGCCGCAACAGCGCCAGCTTGGACTTGGAGAAGGGCGGATAGCGGACGCTGGCGTCCAGGGCGAAGCTGCGCCTCAGTACGGCGCGGCGGTGGCTGAAGGTCTCGAAACTGTAGCGCCCATGATAGGCGCCCATGCCGCTGGCCCCGACGCCGCCGAAGGGCAGGTTGGGGTTGGCCATGAAGACCACGACATCGTTGATCGTCACGGAGCCTGATCGGGTCGAGGCGATGATCCGGTCAGCGGTCGCCTTGTCCCGCGTGAAGGCATAGAGGGCCAGGGCCGACGACCGGGCGTTGATGGCCGCCAGCGGGGCATCCAGGGTGTCATAGGGCAGGACCGGCAGGATGGGCCCGAAGATTTCCTCGGCCAGCACCGGCGCATCCGCCGAGACCTCGGTCAGGATGGTGGGCGCGACATAGCAGGCGTCGACATCGGCCACGCCCCCCGTGACGGCGCGACCATTGGCCAGCAGGGCCTGCAGCCGCGCGGCATGGCGCGGGTTGATGATGCGGCCGTAGTCGGGGCTCTGCTTCGGATCTGGACCGAACATGGTCGTCACCGCCCGCGTCAGCTCTTCCAGCAGCCGGGCCTCGACGGAGGCGGCGACATAGACGTGATCGGGCGCCACGCAGATCTGGCCGGCGTTAAGGAAGCGGCCCCAGACGATGCGCCGGGCGGCGACCGCCAGGTCGGCGGTCTCGTCGACGATGCAGGGGTTTTGCCCGCCCAGCTCCAGCACGACCGGGGTAAGATGCTTGGCCGCCGCCGCCATCACGACCCGGCCCACGCGTTCGCCGCCGGTGTAGAAGATCAGGTCGAACTTCTGGGCCAGCAGGGCGGTCGACACGTCCGCATCGCCCTCGACCACGGCGAAGGCGCGCGGGTCCAGATAGCGCTCGGCCAACTGCTTCAGCAAGGCCGACGACTGGGCCGCCATTTCCGAAGGTTTGATAACGGCGCAGTTGCCCGCGGCTATGGCCCCGACCAGCGGCGCCAGCACCAGCTGGAAGGGATAGTTCCACGCCCCGATGATAAGGGTCACGCCATAAGGCGCGGCCTCGATGAGGCTCTTGCCGGGCTGGATTGCGATCGGCGACGCGGTCCGTTGCGGCCGGGTCCAGCGACGCAGGTGCTTTTGCGCGTGGGCCGCTTCCTTGCGGACGAGATCGATCTCGGCGGTGCAGGCCTCGCCGAAGGGCTTGCCCAGGTCGGCCTTCAGGGCCTCGGCGATCTCGGCCTCGTTCTCGACCATCATCCGTTCGAGCGCGGCGAGCTGGCTCTCTCGCCAGGCCAGATCGCGCGTCAGGCCGCTGTCGAAGGCTGCGCGCAGGGGCTGGACCACCGCAGCGACATCGGGGGCAGGGGACTGCACAGTCTCTACCGGCATGATCCCTCCATTGAATCGATCCAGAAGCCGACGAGGGCCACGCCCTCGGCGTGGGTGGTCGAGCGCCCGATCTCGGGCATCATCACTGCGGGGTTCGTCGAGGCCATGCGGTAGGACAGGATCGACGCCTTGGCGTCTCCGGGTACGATGTCGAAACGAAGGTTGCCGGTTCCGGGGCCGGCGGCGACCGGCAGCTTGCAGACGCCGGACGGTCCCGACACCGGCGTGGCGGCGTTCAGGTACAGGCCCGAGGTGTCGGCTGGACCCTTGGGGTTGTGGCAATGGCCGCAGTTGACGTCGAGATAGGCCCGCGCCCGCGCCTCAAGCGAGGCGCTCTTGTCGGTCCACGACACATCCGCCGGAGCCGCCTTCGGATCGGCGAGGCCGCGCAGATAGCCCGTCTTGCTCAGCCGCGTCAGCTGGTTCTCGGACCCGTCCGCATAGGCGAATTCGCGGTTGAGCAGCCGGGCCTTGGGGCCGATCGGCTGGATGACGCGCGTGGCCACATTGGTCGCGTGACAGGCCGAACACTGGGTCACGTTGGGCACGATGTAGGAGAAGGCCTGATCCTTGCCGTCCTCGCGCGCCAACTTCAGCGGGATCACCGCGCCTACCCGGTGCAGGACCGCCTCGGTCTGGGCCTCGTTCCACAAATAGGTCAGGGCGGTCCAGCCTTCTGGCCGATGGATCAGCAGCCGGGTCTCGACCATGCGGACCGTCTTCAGGTTTAGTCCTTCGCCGTCGTGGATCGCGGCCTGGTCAGCCTGTTGCAGCACCCGACCGCCGCGTCCGGTCTGATAGAAGAAGGTCTTGGTGATGACGGTCCCGACCGGGAAGGACAGGGCCTCGTCCGGCTGATCCGGCTTGTAGTCCGCCGCGGCGCCCGGCGGCATCCAGATGGTCCGCAGTTTCTGCGCATAGTCTGTGAACAGCGGCGTCGTCAGGTCGTAGGGCGTGACACGCTGGCCCAGGACCAAGGCGTCGCCGGACACCTGCACCATGCCCCAGTCCCGCAGGGACTTGGGGTTCTCCGTGGCGAAATAGGTCGGATCGAGCAGGGCTTGAGGCGGCGACTTGGTGCAGCCCGCCGCTCCGGCAAGGAGCAGCAGGTAAAGAGCAAGCAGAGGAAACCGGGTCATGAGGCCGCGTCAGGCTCCCGGCAGGACGACGGGCGACAGGCGCGGCAGGGTGCATTTGTGCGGCGTCATGTCGGTGTTCGGATTGGCGTACTTGTTCGGTCCGTCCACATTCAGAATCCCGGCCTCGCCATTGTCGATGCAGATGCGCAGAGCGGCGGGCAACTGGCCGTTCACCAGGCGCTTGGGATTGACGTAGCCGTCCCAGAGGATGTCGGGGAAGCGGCCCGTGGGACCGAACTTGGCGATGCGCAGAGCCTGGAAATCCATGCCGTCAGGCGCGTTTCCGCCGCCGCTGAAGCGGTTGTCCTTGATCAGGATGCTCTCAGGATAGGGGTCGAAATCGGCGCTCATGGCGCTGTCGGAGTAACCGGCCGAGAACAGGGCGGAGATGATGATGTTGCCGGTCTTGTTGTCGGCGATCTCATTGTCGAAGATCTCGACCTGATCGTTGGAGTTGACGATCACGCCCGTGCCCGCCGGGACGCTGGCGACCGGGGTGCCGGCGTGGCCGAAGTTGCGCGTGTTGTTGGCGATGGCGCGGTTGTTGAAGACGCGCGTCCGGTAGCCCGCCTGCTGCAACTGAGGCATGTTGAAGACCAGAATGCCGCCGGTGTTGTTGGTGGCCAGGTTTTCATAGACGTCGGCGTCGATGCAGTTCTCGATTTCGATCCCGGCGACGTTGAATTCGGCCCGGTTGCGGCGAACCACGACGTTCTTCGACTGGCCGACATAGATGCCGGCGTCGGATGCGCCGATCGCCACGCTGTCCTCGATCAGGACGTTCTTCGTCTGCACCGGATAGATGCCGTAGGCGCCGTTCTCGGTCTTCGGCCCCTGCGTCCATTCCGTGCGGATGCGGCGCACAATGATGTTCTCGCCCTCGTTGATCTTCAGGGCGTCGCCCTTTGTGTCCTCGAGCGCCAGGTCCTCGATGGTGAAGTTGCTGGCCGTAACCAGCAGGCCTTGCGCGCCTGCCGCCTGATTGCGGAAGTTCAGGATGGTCTTGTCCATGCCCTGACCACGAATGGTCACGCCGTCCACGGCCAGACTCAGGCTCGTGTCGATGGTGAAGACGCCCGCCGGGATTTCGATCACCGTGCCGGGCTTGGCGTCGATCAGCTGCTCCATCAGCTCATTCTGGTAGGTGGTGTTCGCCTTGGAGAGGTCTGTGCCTTTTTCCGCCGGTTTCGCCCCGCAGGCGCCTAACACCAGCATCATCACGACCGGCAGCCACGTACGAATCTTCATGATGTCCCCCTCCAGAGCACCTGTGATTTTTCCCCGTCAGCAGGTTTCCACAACCCCGGCCTTCCAGCAAGACGAAAATGAAACTGTTTCTGTTTTTGAGGCTGCGGTCCGCATCGTAATTACCGGGCGGGCGGCCTATGGGTGAGCCAGACACCCGGCCTTCCAACCCATTTGGGCGTCTCGCGCCAATCCACATTCTGCCTATGTTCCGATCATGACCTTTTCCGCTCCTGCTGCCGCTCCCATCACCGCTGATGAGCGCCGTGCCCGCGTTCAGGTCATGGCCGCGCGGTTGCGGGCGGAGGGGCTGGCGGCCCTGCTGCTCGGTCCTACGTCCTCGTTGCGCTATTTCACAGGGCTGAGCTGGTATCCGTCCGAGCGCCTGACCGGCGCCCTGATCCACGCCGATGGGCGACTGGAGTACATCTGCCCCCGGTTCGAGCTGGACAAGATCAGGGGCCTGACCTCGGCGGCGAATACGGTGACGGGCAAAATCCACACCTGGGAAGAGGAAGAGAGCCCCTATGCCCTGGCGGCGACCCGGTTGCCGTCGGGCGGCTGCCTCGCGGTTGACGATCAGGCTGCGGCCTTCATCTGGCTCGGGCTCAGCCGGGCCGTGGGCGCGGATCGCGTGGTTGACGGCGGCCCGCTCATCACCGCCCAGCGCAGCCTGAAATCCCCGGCCGAAATCGCGCTTCTGATCCGGGCCAAGGCCATCACGCTGGAAGTCCAGCGCCGAGCGCGCCATTGGCTGAGGGCCGGTGTGCTGACGTCCGAGGTCAAGCAGTTCGTCGACGCCGAGCACCGGAAGCTGGGCGGGGACGGCGGCTCGTCTTTCTGTCTGGTCTCGTTCGGCGACGACACCTGCTTGCCGCATGGCGGCGAGGGTGATCGGGCCCTGAAGGTCGATGACGTGGTGCTGATCGACACCGGCACCCTGATGGACGGCTATCACTCCGACATCACGCGCACATATGTCTTCGGCACGCCGACCGACGATTTCCGCCGCGTCTGGAACCACGAGAAACAGGCCCAGGCCCAGGCCTTTGAGGCGGCGCAGCCGGGGGCGTCGTGCGAGAGCGTGGACGCGGGTGCGCGCGACTATCTGACCGGGCTCGGCTATGGCCCGGATTATCAATTACCAGGCTTGCCGCATCGCACCGGCCACGGTGTCGGCCTGGACATCCACGAAGCGCCCAACCTGGTGCGTGGCGACGCAACTCCGCTCCAGCCTGGTATGTGCTTCTCCAACGAGCCGATGCTGGTCATCCCCGGCCAGTTCGGCGTCCGTCTGGAAGACCACTTCTACATGAGCGACACGGGGCCGGTCTGGTTCACCTTGCCCTCGCACAGCCTGGATGACCCGTTTGGCGAAGCCTTCGCCGTCTGAGAGAAGCGAACCTTATAACAGATTGCCAAGCTGCGACGACCTGCCTAGGTCGGCGGCATGGCCTTCCGATGCACGCGATTGCATGGATTTCTGGCGGCGATGATCCTGGTCATCGCCGTCCTTGTCGTCGCGCCTGCGGTGGACGCCGCTACCTGTGCGCCCGAGGCGCCGTCTGCCCACGGCACGTCTGCGCATGACGCCGATACGGGCGACCACTCCGATCCCGCCACCCAGCATGGCCTGTGCGCTCACGGCCACTGTCACCACGGCGGCGGCGCGCTGAAGCTGGCCGAGGCCGAGTTCCAGCCTTCTGTCCCGCCCGCTCGTCTGCGCCCGCAGGCAGACCATCTGGCTCTCACGCCGCGCCCCGGCGGTCTGGAGCGTCCTCCCCGAGCCTGACGTGAACCGCCTTTCGGCGCGCTTCTCCACGTCAGTTACTTGGGATATCGAACATGCCACCCGTCTATCGTCGGCCGCTGCGCTATGCGGCCGCTTGCGCGCTTGCCCTTGCGGCGGCGACGACCGTCAGCCCTGTCTGGGCTGACCCTGCTCCCTCGTTTTCAGATCTTCTGGCCCGGATCGGCCAGTCGCCCTCGGCGCTTGAAGCCGAGGCCTCGCTGGACGCCGCCGAGGCGCGGGTGCGTCAGGCCGGAGTCAGGCCCAATCCAACGCTCGAGCTCACCGCCGAGAGCGCCTTCGGCACCGGGCCGTTTTCCGGTTATGGCAATGCCGAGACGACCCTGTCCGTCACACAGGACCTTGAACTATGGGGGCGTCGTGGCGCTCGGGTGGACACCGCTCGGGCCGAGGCGGGGACCGCCGCCCTCCAACGTGATCTGGCCCTGTTGGACACGGCCGGGCGGCTGGCTCTGGTCTATGCCGAGGCTGAGGCGGCACAGCGTCGCTTTGTCCTTGCTGAGGAAGCTCTGGCGCTGGTTCTGGCCGACGCACGGGCCATGCTGCGGCTGGTGGAGGAGGGGCGCGAACCCCTGATGCGCGGGCTTCAGGCCGAGAGCGAGACAGCCTCTGCCCGCGCTGCGCGAGATGAGGCATTGGCTGAACGCGACGCCGGGTTCGCCCGGCTGACGGCGGTGGCCATGCTGGGCGCGCCCGCGACGACTATCCCCGACAGCCTGCTTGATCGGGAGCTTGCGGGCGCAGGATCGACGGCGGGCTCGGGTCCGACCCTGCGTATCGCCGAGGCTGAAAAGGCGGCGGCGGAACGGCGCATTCGGGTCGAGCGCATCCGGTCAAGGCCGGACGTCAGCGCGACGCTGGGTGTGCGGCGCTATGAGGCCGAGGACGCCACCGCCCTGACGGTCGGGATCAGTCTGCCGCTGCCTCTGTTTGACAAGAACCGGGGCAACATCGACGCGGCGAAGGCCGAGTTTCGCGCCGCCGACGCTCGACTGACCCAGACCCGGCAAGAGGCGCAGGCCGACCAACAGGCGGCGACGGCGCGTCTTCTGGCCTCGACCAGTCGGGTGTCGGCGGCGGACGCGGGCGTGGCCTCTGCGGAGGAGGCTTATCGCCTGATGCGGATCGGCTTTGAGGCCGGACGGCTGTCGCAACTGGAATTGAGCGCCACGCGCGCGGCCCTGGTCAACGCCAGGAACGCCGCCGTGGACGCGCGTCTGGCGCGGGTTCGCGCGGAAATCGACATGGCGCGCCTGCAAGGCCGCGCCCCCTTTGGAGGGGTCCAATAATGCTGAATCTGAAGTCGAACAAAGCCCTGTTGCCGGGCGGCCTGGCCGGGTTGATCGTGCTGGGCGGCGCCGCTCTGTGGTTGGCCAACAACCGCGCGCCTGCGGCCCCGCCCGCAGTGGAAGAGGCCGCTCATGCCGAGGCGGTCGAAACGGTCGAGGGCTTCGTCGCCCTGACGGACGCCCAGACGCAGGCGGCGGGCATCGCCGTCGTCGGTGTCACGCGCGGCGGCGGCGTCGAGACACGGCTGTCAGGCCGAGTGGAGCCGATGATCGACGCCCGCGCAGCCGTCTCGGCCTCGGTCAGCGGTCGTGTCGAGAGGGTGCTGGTGGCGCCGGGCCAGTCGGTACGCGTGGGACAGGCGCTGGCGGTCATGGTCAGCGGGGAGGCGGCGGGCCTGAGAGCCGACGCCGACGCAGCCGAGGCCGCTGCCATCGCCGCTGAACAGGCGCATGATCGGGACGAGGATCTGGCAGATATCGGCGTTGTCGCCCGACGTGAGGCGGAGATATCTCATGCCCAGGCGGTCAGCGCTCAGGCGATGGCGCGCGCTGCGCGGGCGCGGGCGACCGCAGCGGGGGCGCCCAGCGTCACGGGCCGCTTCAATGTCACCAGCCCCATCGCGGGCGTGGTGATCTCGGTGCAGACCGGACCGGGCGGATTTGTGACCCAAGGCGGCGTCGTCGCTGAAGTGAGCAATCCGGCTCGGGTCGAGGTGGTATTCAACGCCCCGCCGATGCTGGCCGCCAATGTCCGCGCGGGCGCGACCATGAAGGTCAGCGGCCCGAACGGCGACTTCGCCGCCCTAGTGACGGGGGTGGCTGCCGGGGCCCAACCGGACAGCGGCGCGACCGTGATCCGCGCGCGCGCCGTCGGCGGCGCCCTGCCGCCCGCCGGATCGGCGGTCACCGGGACGATCATCACCGGTGAGGAAGTGGACAGGGTCGTCGTGCCGTCCGAGGCGGTGCAGATGGTTGAGGGCAAGAGCGTGGTCTTCGTGCAGGTCCCGGGCGGCTTCCGCGCCGTTCCCGTGCTGACGGGCCGTCAGGCCGGCGGCCGAACCGAGGTCATGCGCGGCCTGACTGGGAATGAACGCGTCGCAGGCGCCAACGCCTTCCTGCTCAAGGCCGAATTGGCCAAGGGCGAAGCCGAGCATGGTCACTAGGGAGCGGGGATCATGTTCAAAACCATCATTGATCTATCCGTCCGCTTCCGCTGGTTCGTGGTTCTGGCGACGGCTCTGGTCGTCGCTGTGGGCCTGTTCGAGCTGACCAGGCTGCCGATCGACGCCGTGCCGGACATCACCAACCGGCAGGTGCAGATCACCACGGTCGCCCCGGCCCTGGCGCCCGAGCAGATCGAGCGGCAGGTCACCTATCCGCTGGAAACCGCGATGGCCGGCATCCCCGGCCTGCAAGGCACGCGGTCGTTGAGCCGCAACGGCTTCAGCCAGATCACGGTCATCTTCACCGACAAGACCGACATCTATTTCGCCCGCCAGCAGGTGGCCGAACGAATGGCCCAGGCGCGCGAAAGCCTGCCCGAGGGCGTCGAGCCGACCCTGGCCCCGATTACGACGGGCCTAGGCGAGGTCCTGATGTGGACGGTCGACTACAGGCCGTTCAACACCGCCAATCTCGCCAAGCCGGGGCAGGCGGGATGGCAGGCTGGCGGAGCCTATCTGACGCCGGAAGGCGACCTTCTGACCACGCCGCAGGCCCGGGCCACCTATCTGCGCACGGTTCAGGACTGGATCGTCGCGCCGCAGATGCGGACGACGCCGGGGCTGGCCGGGATCGACACGGTCGGAGGCTATGTGAAGGAGTACGCCGTTCGTCCCGACGCGGCGCGGTTGTCGGCCTATGGCCTCAGCCTCAATGACCTGATCCAGGCGCTGGACCGGGCCAATACGCAGGCGGGTGCGGGCTATGTGCAAAGGGGCGGCGAGGCGCTGACGGTGCGGACCGATGCCTTGGCCTCGACGGTCGAGGATCTGGCTCAGGCGCCGGTCATCAATCGCGGCGGGCTGGTCGTTCGGGTGGCGGACGTCGCCACGGTCGAGATCGGTCAGGCTCCGCGTCTGGGCGGCGCCAGCCGCGACGGACACGAGGCGGTTCTGGGCACGGCCCTGATGATCGCCGGCGGCAACAGCCGCACGGTCGCACAGGCGGCGGGCGAGCGGCTGGACCAGGTGCGCAAGACCCTGCCGCCCGGCATTGAGGCGGTGACGGTTCTGGATCGCAGCGCCCTGGTCAACCAGACCATCGGCACCGTGGCGCGCAACCTGTCGGAAGGCGCGCTGCTGGTCATCGTCGTCCTGTTCCTGCTGCTGGGGAATACCCGCGCAGCGATCATCACGGCGCTGATGATCCCGCTCAGCTTCCTGTTCGCGGTCATCGGCATGAACCGGTTCGGGATCAGCGGAAACCTGATGAGCCTCGGCGCGCTGGATTTTGGCCTGATGGTCGATGGCGGCGTCGTGGTGATCGAGAACACCCTGCTGATGCTGACCCAGCGCCGGGCTGCGCTGGGGCGTGTTCTGACGCGACGCGAGCGGCTGGATATCGCCAGGCTGTCGGCGAAGCATATGGTCAAGCCTGCGGCCTTTGGTCAGGCCATTATCCTGCTGGTCTTTACGCCCCTGCTGATGCTGGAAGGGGTGGAGGGCAAGACCTTCATCCCCATGGGGGCTACGGTGATGCTGGCCCTGATCGGCGCCTTCATCTTCTCCTTCACCTTCGTGCCAGCCATGACGGTCCTGTTGGTGCGTGAGCCCAGGACGGTTCACATCGGCGCTGATGGTCAGGCGCAGGAGCATGAGACCTTCATCCTGCGCTTCGCCCGGCGCTGGATTCAGCCCGCCATCCGCGCGGCGGTGGCCAGCCCCAGGGCGGTAGCGGCAGCGGTTCTGGGGGCGCTGCTGATCGGCGGCGTCGCCTTCTCCTCATTAGGCCGAGAGTTCATCCCGACGCTGGACGAGGGCGACATCGCCATTCAGGCCCTGCGCGTGCCCTCCGCCTCGCTGGAGCAGTCCTTGGCGATGCAGATGGCGCTGGAGCGGGTCATCAAGGCCCAGCCAGAGGTCGAGACGGTTTTCTCGCGGACCGGCACAGCCGAGGCGGCGGTCGACCCCATGCCGCCCAACATTTCCGACGGCGTTATCATCCTGAAGGACCGCAAGGACTGGCCCGACCCGAAGCTGGACAAGGAGGAACTGATCGAGCGGCTTGAAAAGGCGGCCTCAACGCAGCTGGGCAACAGCTTCGAGTTCAGCCAACCGATCGAACTGCGCTTCAACGAGCTGATCTCCGGCGTCCGCACCGATCTGGCGGTCCTGGTCTATGGCGATGACTTCGCCGAGATGCAGGCCGTCGCCGATCAGGTGGCCAATGCCCTGCGCCAGACCGAAGGCGCGGCGGATGTGCGGGTGGAGCAGACCAGCGGCCTGCCGACCCTGACCGTCAGCGTCGACCGGTTCGCAGCCGCCAGCTACGGCTTGTCGGCGGCGGACGTGTCCGAAGCCGTGTCGGCGGCGATCGGCGGCGCCGAAGCGGGGCGTATCTTCGAGGGGGATCGCCGCTTTGCCGTGGTGGTTCGCCTGCCAGATGCGGCGCGCAACGACCCGGCAAGTCTGGCGGCCCTGCCCATCGTCTCGCCCTCTGGCGTCATCGTGCCCCTGTCTTCGGTGGCGCGCATCCAGACGGCGGAGGGGGCGAACCAGATCAGCCGCAGCGACGGCAGCCGTAGGATGGTGGTTCAGGCCAATGTCCGCGGTCGCGATCTGGGCGGCTTCGTCGCCGAGGCGCAAGGCAGGGTGGAGACGATCCAGACGCCGCCGGGCGTGCGTCTTGACTGGGGCGGTCAGTTCGAGAACCTGAAGCGGGCCGAGCAGAGGCTGGGGCTGGTCATTCCCATCGTCTTCGTCCTGATCGGGGTGCTGCTGTTCATGGCGCTGGGCTCTGTCACTGAGGCGGGGCTGGTCTTCGCCTGCGTGCCCTTGGCCCTGGTCGGCGGCGCGCTGGCCCTGCTGCTGAGGGGAATGCCCTTCTCGGTCTCTGCGGCGGTCGGCTTTATCGCCGTGTCCGGTGTGGCGACCCTTAATGGTCTGGTCCTGATGCAGGCCATTCGAGAGCGGCTGACGGCGGGGCTTGCACCTCATGAAGCCGCTGTGGAGGGGGCCTTTAGCCGCCTGCGCGCTGTGCTGACGACGGCCCTGGTCGCCATCGTCGGCTTCATTCCCATGGCCATCGCCCATGGGGCGGGAGCTGAGGTGCAGAAGCCGTTGGCGACGGTGGTCATCGGCGGACTGCTGACGGCGACGGCCCTGACCCTGCTGGTTCTGCCGACCTTTGCGGCGCGAACGGTGAAGCCGCGAAAGGCTGAAGAAGCAGAGGCCTAACCAGCTGAAGCCTCCGGGCCATGAGCCGCCGCCATGCGGTTCATGGTCCGACCGCCCTTGACGCCAGCGGGCAGGGGGCTAGGAACCCCGACCGCTCTCCCCGCAGGTTCTCCCCCTATGACATCCGCGACCCCCGCCACCATCGGCATCGACTTCGGCACGACCAATACGGTGGTGTCGCTGACCCATGACGACGGCCCGGCGACCCTGGTGCGGTTCCAGATGGAGAACAGGGATCTGTTCGCCTTCCGCTCGGCGTTGAGCTTTCAACTGCATGAGGCGCGCGACGGCGGATCGCCGGAACGGGTGATCGAGGCCGGACCTTGGGCCATCGAATCCTACGTCGAGGACCCGCTAGAGACGCGCTTCATCCAGTCGTTCAAGACCTTCGCCGCCAGCGCCGCCTTCACCGAGACGCGCATCGACAACCGCCGCTATCGCTTTGAGGACCTGCTGTCGGCCTTCCTGCTGCGGCTGAAACACCATGCCGACGGGGCGATGGACGACCTGCCGCCGCGCATCATCGTCGGCCGGCCTGTGACCTTCGCGGGCGGCAACCCCAACGAGGCCCTGGCGCTGGAGCGCTATGAGGCGGCGTTCGCGCGCCTCGGCTTCACCGACATCCGCTACGCCTATGAGCCTGTCGGCGCGGCCTTCTTCTTCGCGCGCGAACTGAAGCAGGACGCCAATGTCCTGGTCGCCGACTTCGGCGGCGGGACTAGCGACTTTTCCATCGTGCGGTTCGAGCGGGCCGACGGGGCGCTGAAGTCCACGCCGCTGGCGCGTTCGGGCGTGGGCGTGGCGGGCGACGCCTTCGACTATCGGATCATCGACCAACTGGTGTCGCCGGAACTGGGCAAGGGCAGCCTGTACCGCGCCTTCGACAACCGCCTGCCGATCCCGCAGCGCTACTACAGCGCCTTCGCCCGCTGGGACCAGCTAGCCCTGCTGCGTGCGTCCAAGGACATGCGTGACATTCGCGGGTTGGCGACAACGGCGCTGGAGCCCGAGAAGATCGAACGCCTGATCGAGGTGCTGGACGACAACCACGGCTACGCCCTCTATCGCGCCGTCTCGGGCCTGAAGGAGGCCCTGTCGCGCGACGAGGAGGCGGTCTTCTCCTTCCTCGCCGGATCGGTGCGGATCGAAAAGCCGGTCAAGCGCACGGACTTCGAGGGCTGGATCGCCCCGGAACTTCAGGCCATGGAAGCCGCCGTGGACGAAGCCATGGCCCAGTCGGGTCTGGACGGGACCCAGATCGACCGCGTCTTCCTGACCGGCGGCACTTCCTTCGTGCCGGCGGTGCGCGACATCTTCATTCGCCGCTTCGGCGCCGACCGCATCGAAACCGGCGGCGAGTTCGAATCCATCGCCTCGGGCCTGGCCCTGATCGGGCGCGAGGCTGATCTGGATCTGTGGAGCCAGAAGGCCGCTTAATCCCGGTTGGGTGCGCCCAGCGGGAAGTAGGCGCGATAGGGCCGGGCCTCGTCCACCGCCCGCGCCATTGACGGTCGGGCCAGCAGCCGGGCGCGATAGGCCTTCAGCGTCTTGAACTGATCATCAATGGGGTGCGACCAGTCGGCATAGAACAGCGCAGGCGCGGCGGCGCAGTCGGCCAGGCTAAAGCCGTGATCGGTCGCCCATTCCCGCCCCGCCAGCCGTTCGTCCAGCCAGGCGTAGGCCGTGTCCAGCATCCGCTTCGCCTCGGCCACGCCATAGGGGTCACGGTCGCCCTCGGGCCGCAGGACGTCGGCCACCAGCTTCTGCTGCGGCGTCGAGACATAGTGGTCGAACACCCGGTCCATCATCCGCACCTCGACGGCGGCGGCGCGGTCTGCGGGGATCAGGCGCACCGGGCCGGGATGATGCACGGCCAGATGCTCGATGATGGCGGTGGCTTCGACGATCGTGCGGTCGCCGTCCTGCAGCACCGGAAACTTCCGCATCGGCCACAGCGCCGCCAACTCGGCGAAGGCGGCCTCGCCCTCCAGCAGCCGAAACTCGAACGGCGTGCCGTTCTCATACAGCGCGATCAACGACTTCTGGCAGTAGGACGAGAAGGGGTGGGCGTAGAGTTTCATGGGCGTCATCCTTCAAAACCCTGCTCTATGTCTGCGACAGATCGCAAGAGGCGGCAATGACGCGGAGCGTGGCTCAATCTCAAGGTGATAACTGTTTGCATGGGCACGGATCATTCATATCCTCCTTTAAGGAGCTTTGGATGATCGCGCTGACGTCTCTTGAACTTGCTGTTTCTGAAGCTATCGCTCGTCAGTTTCCTGAAGCTGCGGAGGCCATTTCGGCGCAGTTGGCCTCTGCGTCGGTAACTGCGCGCGAGTTCACACCGACCGGATTTTTCACTGAGTTTGACGTAGATCGCGCGACGCCTCCGGCACCGACCATGATCGGACCAGTCGGGTATATCTCTTCCCTTGTAGGGCCAAATCGATACCCGATGGAGTTTATGCTCTATGTCTGGGACGGCTATGCGGAAATGATCGAGGCCTATAGCTACGGCGATGGATACAGGGAGTTAGATCTGCTGTCCGCTGAGTTCTCTGACCCTCAAGAGGTTAGCGTACCGCCACTCTAGGGGCTGGAGGAGGATCGGAATTTGACCCCTCCGCCTCCCAATGCCAGATCGCGCACCTCACCACGCGAGGAGCGCCGCCATGACCATCACCCTGCACGGCATCAAGGCCTGTGACACGATGAAGAAGGCGCGCGTCTGGCTGGACGGTCAGGGCGTGGACTACGCGTTTCATGACTACAAGGTCGCGGGCGCGAACAGGGCGGATCTTGAACGCTGGATCGCCGAGCATGGCTGGGAGACGGTGCTGAACCGCGCCGGGACCACCTTCCGCAAGCTGTCGGAAGCCGACAAAGCCGACCTGAACGCCGACAAGGCGATCACCCTGATGCTGGCCCAGCCGTCGATGATCAAGCGGCCGGTGCTGGACCTGGGCGACGGGCGGACCCTGGTCGGCTTCAAGCCCGAACGCTACGCCGAGGCGTTCGCTTAAGGTCCGGGCGCCGCCTAATCCTCGACCTCGGTTTCCGGGCGGTCGTGGCCGTCCGCGCGCTCGGTGATCCACTGGCCCGTGGCGTCCTCAAACTCGATCCACGAGGTGCGGTCGGGCACCTGCTGCTCGCGCGAAACGGCGACGGCGGCGGCGCGCGCGGCGTCATGGGTGGCGAAGGTCTCGGAGAAGCTGTCGCCCAGCTTGTAGGCCCAGCCGCCGTCGTGGGGAACGATGCGATAGATGATGCGGGTCACGCGGTTTCCTTTACGCGAGGGCCGCCGCCGACAGGCGACGACGGCGGGACAGTAGTTGCAGGGTCACGCCCAGGATCAGCAGGACCAGGACGGTCAGTTGGAAGCCGACGACCAGAGGATCCTCGACGCCCGAGGCGACGGGATCGCCTGCCGGCAGCCGGGTCAGGGTCTCGGTGACGCTGGGTAGCAGCAGGGTGAAGTAGGAAATGCTGAGAGCGATGGTCTCGATGGACCAGCGAGAACGAGCCAGGGGCTTGATGAAGCCGACCGTCGCGCCGACCGTCAGCGAGATCAGGCTGAGCGCCGCCACGGCGGCCCCGGCAGGTGTCCTGATGACGAAGATGGCCGAGATCGCGCCGATGAACATGAAGACCAGATAGGCCTTGCCCAGCCGTGTGGCGGGGTCGATCCGTCCATGCATCAGCAGCAGGATCAGGCCGATGGGCACGGCGGGCAGGCTGCCGAGCGTGTGAAACCAGCCCAGCGCAGAGAGTTGGGGCAGCATGGCGGACACCTCAGGGTCAGGAGGAAGGAGCAAGGCCACTGCACGCGCGAACGACGCCGCACCGCCACCGTTGATCGACCCGGAGCCGCTGTCGAGTCACGCTGTGGTGACAAAATGCGTAGTCGGTCGCATCCATTTCGTCGTTCGGCGACGACTACTCTATGAAAGCGCAGGGGCGATGGTCGTCGGGGCGCAGGGGTGAGAGCGATGGAAAGCCTGTTTCGTGACTTCTGGTGGCTGGTGTTCCCGCTGGCGTGGATCGTCGGCGGGGGTGTGTCGAGTTTCTTTCGTTATCGGCGACAGAAAGGGGCTCTGGACCTGATGCGCACCTATGCCGAGCGCGGGCAGGAACCGCCCGAGGCCCTGTTGAAGATGGTCGGTGAGGCGGAGAACGACGTCGATTTGTGGGACACGACCGGGCGGTCGTCGTCATGCCGGCGTCGGCCGGCGGACTATTGGTCGCTGTTCGGCCTGTTCTTCGCCCTGGCAGTCGGTTTTGCGGCGACCGGCTACTTCACCGGCATCGACGGCGGCAGCGGCGCCTTCATGGTCGTGGGCGTCACCATGGGGGCCGTGGCGATCTGGGCGCTGATCAACGCCATCGCAAGGCAGGGCGGGCGGTCCTGAACGGCTCGCGCCGGGGGGCGGACGATCATGACCGACGCGGAATTGGCCGCGCAGGCGCGGGCGGGATCGGACGCGGCCTTCACCCGACTGATCGAGCGGCATCAGGCGGCGTTGCGGGGGTTTTTGCGCCGCACCCTGGGCGGCGGCTGGGTCGAGGCGGACGATGTGGCGCAGGAGGCCATCCTGACCGCCTGGAGTTCCTTGCATCGGTTGAAGGACGCGTCGCATTTTCGCAGCTGGCTGCTGGGCATAGCCTGGCGCAAGGCGCAGGACCGAATTCGCTCGGCGCGACGTGGCGCGACGCGGGACGCCGAGTGGCTGGAGACGCTGGAGGGACCTGCCGGCGTCTCGCCGGCCGAGCGGTTGGCCCTGGCTCAGGCCATGGCGGGATTGACGCCGGACGTGCGGGCCTGCGTCGCCCTGTGCCTCGCCGACGGCTGGCCGCACGCCGAGGCGGCGCTGGCCCTGTCCTTGCCTTTGGGCACGGTGAAGTCCCATGTTGCACGCGGTCGCGTGCGTCTGTTCAAGGCGCTGGGAGGCTCCGATGACGCCTGAACAGAAGCTGGCTGCGATCTTCGCCCAACAGGCCGCGCCCGCGCGCGACCTGGTCTTCATGGCGGTCGTGGCCCAGAGGATCGCGCGGCGTCGCGCCGTCCTGTCGGTCCTGGCGGGTCTGCCCTGGGCGCTGGTGGCGGCAGTGGTGCTGTGGGCCCTGCAACCCGTGTTGCAAAGGGTCTGGACCGGCGGCGGCGAACTGGAACCGGCGCTGGGGATGCTGGGTCTGAGCGCCGTCGCCCTGGCGGCGGCCTTCGGGGCGGTGCGCCGTCTGACGCCGGGCTGAGCCACCTTACAAAGAGTTCATTCCGGCGCCTGCATCCGATCGGCGCCATCACGGCCTCTTGTTATCAGAAGGCCGCAGCGTCACGCTTGGCCCACGACTTTTAAAAAGGGGCGAAACCCATGGAAGAACTCATTCCTATCGCGTTGTTCGTTATGATCGGCGCCATCGTGATCGTGCCGTCCTGGCTGAAGAGCAAGGAGCGCAAGGAGATGCAGGCGACGCTGCGCTCGGCGATCGAGAGAGGCCAGCCGTTGCCGCCTGAAGTCATCGACGCGCTCAGCAAGGAAAACATCAAGCCGCCGGCGACCGCGTCTCGCGACCTGCGCGTCGGGGTCATCCTGCTGGCGGTCAGCCTCGGCTTCGCGCTCTTTGGCTATGCGGTCAGCTTCGCTGAGATGGACGCCTTCTATCCGCTGGTCGGCATCGCCGCCGTGCCGGGTATGATCGGTCTGGCCTTTATCGTTCTGAGCGCCTTCAACAAGAACAAGGGCTGAGGGGCGACGGGGAGGGGAGACCGTCATGGCCAAGCCTTTACGCGACCTGCACGATGTCGAGCTCGCCGCCCTGTCGGCGGCGGGCGGGCGTCGAGAGTTCGGAGAGCTGGTGCGTCGCCACAGTCCGGCGGTGCGCGGGTTGCTGCGTCGGATGGGGGCGCAACCCGCTCTCGCCGACGACGTGGCCCAGGACGCCTTTCTCCTGGCGTTCGAGAAGTGCGCCGAGTTTCGGGGCGAGGGGACGTTCGGCGCCTGGATCAAGCGCATCGCCGCGCGCCTGTATCTGAAGCGTCGCTCGAAGGACGCCCGTTATGTGGCCGAGATCGAGAACGACGAGGTCGCGCCCCATGTCGACAGCGCCGGGCGCGTGGACCTGGATGAGGCGATGAAGGGGCTGACCGAGCCGGAACGCCTGTGCGTCTCCCTGTGTCACGGGGCGGGTCTGTCCCATCCCGAAATCGCGGCCGCCATCAATTTGCCGCTTGGAACGGTGAAATCTCATGTCAAGCGTGGTCTGGATAAACTTCGGGCCCGGCTCCAGCCGGAACCGGTTGCTCACGGGAGCGCGTCCCATGTCGGTTGATGAATTCGACCCAGCTATCGAACGCCTGTTCGCGCGGGCGCCCAGCTTCGCCGATTCGGCCCAGTTCGAGGCCGGCGTGGCGGCGAAACTGTCGAAAACCTCGCGATTCCGCACCGTGGCCCTGTCGGTCGCTGGTCTGGTCGGGGGTCTTATCGCCGTCCGTGAGGTCCTGAACGTCAATTTCAACTTCACCGAATCGTCGGCGTCCGCATCGACGGGCGCTGAACCTGTCGCGCAGGGTTTGAGCATGGCGGGCGTGGACGCCGGCCTGGCTGTCCAGTCCCTGCTGGACCGGCTGGGGCTGAGCGGCCTGGACATGAGCGCCATGGGCGGGATGCAGATGTTCTGGGCCACGGCGGGGGTGCTGGTCGCTCTGCTGGCAGCGGGGGTCGTTAAGCTGTCCCAGGAAATCTGACCGCCGTTTTCCTGCCGAAGTCACGACCTACTGCTGAAATTTCGGGTCGTGGCGCGAACGCCTGCGTTGCGGGCGAGGCGACGACCCTCTAGGGTCGCGCCGGTTTAGCGACCAGTCTTGGCAGCGGTTTTTGGGGCGACGTTTCGTGGTTGATGTCTTCGAACAGGTCGAGGAGGAGCTTCGCTCCGATCGATACAATCGTATGGCCCGCACCTGGTTGCCGATCGGCGCAGGTCTGCTGGCCGTCGCCCTGGTCGCCGCCCTGGCCTGGTGGGGCTGGCAGAGCTACCAGACCAATCAGGCTGATAAGGCCTCGGCCGCTTATGATCGCGGCATGACCGCCCTGCAGGCCGATAATCCGTCCGGCGCGGACGCCGCCTTCGCCGAAGCCGTCAAGTCGGGCAATGGCGCCTACAAGGCTCTGGCCCTGATGCAGCAGGCCGGGATCGCCGTCTCGGCTAACAAGACCGAGGACGCGGTCAAGCTGTTCGACGACGCCGCCAAGGCGTCGCGAGATCCGATCATCGCCGATGCCGCCGCGCTGAAGGCTGCCTTCCTGATCATGGATACGGCGCCTCTGGCCGACATCCAGAAGCGTCTCGAGCCGCTGGCTTCCGACAAACGTCCGCTGCACGCTTTCGCCCAAGAGGCCCAGGCCATGGCTCTGCTGCAGCACGGCAAGACCGCCGACGCGCGCCAGATCTTCGTCCAACTGCAACTGGGACAGGACGTGCCCGATTCGATTCGCCAGCGCGCCCAAGCCGGCGTTCAGGCGGTTGATTCCGGCACCGCCGCCGGGCTGGCCGCCATCGTGAAGGCCGCAGCCGCTGCGCCGGCTCCGATCGGTCCGGCGCCCGCCGCCGCTTCGGCCCAGACTCAAGCCCCGGCTCCGGCTCCCGCCGCAGAAGCGGCGCCCGCCGCCGCTCGCCCCTAATCGACGCTTTCAGGACCCCATCCATGAATCGTACGCTGAAAGTCGCCCTGATGTGCGGCCTCGCGCTGACCGTCGCCTCGTGCGGCACCGTGCGCAACGCTCTGCCGTTTGGTTTGGGCGGCCAAAAGGAAGACGTCGCCAAGGCGAGCGAGGGCCAGCGCATCTCGATCCTGGAGTTCGAACAACAGCTGGCGCCCTCAGCCGCTCTGTCGGGTCGTGACTTCTTCTTGCCGGGCCCGCAGGCTGCGACGGCCTGGACCCAGCCCGGCGGCAACGCCGAGAACGCGGTCGAACACGTCATCGCCGCAACGGAATTCACTGTCGCCTGGAAGCGCGACATCGGCGTCGGCTCCAGCAACACCCGTCAGGTCATGGCGCCGGTCGTGGCTGATAACGGCAAGGTCTTCGTTCTGGACGGCGAGGCCGGCGTCACCGCCGTCGACGCCGGTTCCGGCGCCGTGCTGTGGAAGGCCGATGTCAAGGTCGAGGAGCACGACAAGGGTTCGCGCTTCCTGGGCATCGGCTTTGGCGGCGGCGCGGGCGGCGGCGGCTTCGGCGGCGGCGTGGCCGTCAGCAACGGCAAGGTCTTCGTCTCTTCGGGTTATCGCACCATGACGGCGCTGGACGCCGCGACAGGCGCTGTGGTCTGGCGTTCGACCGTCGACCTGCCGATCCACGGCGCGCCGACGGTGGCGGGACAGCGTGTCTTCGTCATCGATGTCGACAATCAGTTGATCGCGTTCAATGTGAACACCGGCCAGCAGGACTGGTCCTATCGCGGCATCACCGAGCCGGCACGCATCATGCGCGCCTCCAGCCCGGCGGTTAGCGGCGACACCGTGATCGCGCCCTTCTCTTCGGGTGAACTGGTCGCGCTGCGCGCGTCGAATGGTCAACCTGTGTGGCAGGAGGTCCTCTCGCGGACCAGCCGCACCAGCGCCCTGTCGGAAATCCGTGACATTGTCGGCCGCCCCGTCATCAGCCGCGGCTCGGTGTACGCCGTCAGCCATTCGGGCGTCCTGCAGTCGATGGACATCCGTTCTGGGCAGCCGAAATGGTCGCTGCCGGTTGCAGGCGTCAACGCGCCCCTGCCGGTCGGCGACGTGGTCTATGTCGTGTCCAAGGCGGGTGAGCTGACGGTGGTCAACCGCGACAACGGTCAGGTCTATTGGACCCGCGACCTGAACGAGGGCCGCGCTCGCAAGGAAGGCGGCGTTCTGGGTATCGGCAAGCGAACCGTGCGTCCCACCTGGTCGGGCCCGATCCTGGCTTCCAATCGCCTGGTGCTGGTCAATTCGGACGGCGAGGCCGTGGCCTTTGATCCGAAAACCGGCGCGCAGCAATCCAGCGTCAGGCTGGGTGCGGCGGCCTATATCGCCCCCGCTGCCTACAATGGCGCCCTCTATGTCCTGACGGACAAGGGCGAGCTGGTCAGCATCCGCTGACCTTTTTCCTGTTTTTGAGTTAGAAAGCCGACATGGCTCTAAAAGTCGCCATCGTCGGCCGGCCCAACGTGGGCAAGTCGACACTGTTCAACCGACTCGTCGGCAAGCGTTTGGCGCTTGTCGATGATCGCCCGGGCGTGACCCGTGACCGTCGCTATGCCGACGGCAATATCGGCGACATGGATCTGACGCTGATCGACACGGCCGGCTACGAAGACGTCACCGACGACAGCCTGGAAGCGCGTATGCGCGAGCAGACCGAGGCCGCGCTCGACGACGCCGAAGTGGTCATGTTCATGATGGACGCCCGCGAGGGCGTGACGTCGCTGGACCGCATCTTCGCCGAACGCCTGCGCAAGGTGCACAAGCCGATCATCCTGCTGGCCAACAAGTCCGAAAGCCGCGAGAGCGGCGGCGGAGTCGGCGAAGCCCACGCCCTTGGCTTCGGCGAGCCCGTCGCCATTTCGGCCGAGCACGGCGAAGGCATGGCCGACCTGTATCAGGCTCTCCTGGCCGCCTCCGCCGACATCTTCATCGAAGAGATCGACGAACCGGATAAGCCGATCCGCATCGCCATCATCGGCCGCCCCAACGCGGGCAAATCGACGCTGATCAACCGGATGCTGGGCGAAGACCGGCTGCTGACCGGCCCCGAGGCCGGGATTACCCGCGACTCCATCTCGGTCGACTGGGAATACGAAGGCCGAGCGATCCGCTTCGTCGACACCGCCGGGATGCGCCGTAAGGCCCGCGTTCAGGAGAAGCTGGAAAAGCTGTCGGTCGCCGACACCATCCGCGCCATCACCTTCGCCGAGGTGGTCGTGCTGGTCATGGACAAGGACGACGCCTTCGACACCCAAGACCTGCAACTGGCCGATCTGGTCGAGCGCGAAGGCCGCGCCCTGGTCTATGTCGCGTCCAAGTGGGACCTGGAAGAAGAGCCGCAGGCCAAGATGGCCGAGCTCAAGTCCCTGGCCGAAAACAAGCTGCCGCAGCTGAAGGGCTCGCCCTTCGTCGCCCTGTCGTCGCACAATGGTCGCGGCGTCGAGCGGCTGATGCCGGCCATCATCAAGGCCTATGAAACCTGGTCGGTGAAGGTCAAGACCAAGGACCTGAACACCTGGCTGGCCATGGCCACCCAGAGGCACCCGCCGCCCGCCGTCAACGGCAAGCGCGTGAAGCCTAAATATATGGCCCAGACCAAGGCCCGTCCGCCTACCTTCGTGCTGATGGCCAGCCGCGCCTCGGACATGCCGGAGCACTATCAGCGCTATCTGGTGAACAGCCTGCGCGAAAGCTTCGACCTGCCCGGCACGCCGATCCGGCTGACGGTCAAGTCGGGCGCGCCCAACCCCTATGCCGAGGGCGGCGCCAAGTCTGGCCCCGAACGCTACAAGGGCACGGCGAAGACTGCGCCCCGCAAGGTGCTGAAGGCCGAGAAGGCTGCTGAAGCCCTGTCCAACCTGCCGGGCAAGGCGCTGGAACAGAAGAAGTCGGGCATCAAGCCCAAGGTCAAGGCGCTGGGCGGGTTGAAGGCCAGCTCCAGCAAGAAGGCTGGTCAGTCCATCGCGATTCAGAAGGGCGCCCGCGGCGGCGCGCGTCAGGTCTCGCGTTCGGGCCGGGTCCGCACTGGCCAGAAGCACGCGCCGAAGAAGTAGGCTGCTGTCACAGGGAGCCAGCGTTGAAGGGCGAGCGGTCGGCGACGACGGCTCGCCCTTCTGCTTTGCGGCCTTGGCCGTTCGGATCGCAGTCGGGGTTAGCGCGCGGTACTGCGCGCCCGCGCGTCCAAGGGGACGACGCGGGGCGGCGAGTCCTGATCGCCGATGACCGCCTTGAGCGCCAGGGCCACGATCAGGACCCAGCGCAGGCTGTGCCAGTTCATGGTGATGCTCTCGGTCAGCATGGTCAGGGAGTAGGCGGTCATCATCGGCATCAGCAGCCAACCCGAGGGCCGGGCATAGGCAGCCCATAGCGAGCGCCCCCACATCTCGATGAACCAGCCCGCCAGCAGGACGACGCCGGGTATGCCGAGGGCCAGATATACTTCGATCCAGCCGCTGTGGGCGTGGGCGGCGCTGAACTTGGCCTCATAGGTAATCCAGGCGTGGGCGCTGCCCGGTGACGTGTCGTCCCAGACCGCGCCGTAGCCGAAGCCGGTCCAGGGCCGTTGCTCCATCTGATGCAGGATGGCGCTCCATAGCTCGGTACGTCCGGTCAAGGTGGCGTCCTTGCCCAGCAGTTCGAACAACAGGTCGCTACGCATCGTGACTAGCAGCACGGCGGCGCAGGCGACCATGATGGCCAGCCACGTGCCGACGATGGCGCGCTTGGGCCCGGCCTTGACCAGGGCGACGAAGCCCATGCTGGCGAAGGACAGGATCAGAACCACCAGCCCCGTTTTGGAAGTGGACAGGATCACCAGCACTGACGCCATAGCTGCGAGAACCAGCCACAGGCGACGTCGTGCAGGGACGAGAATCGCCGCCGCGACCATGAACAGAGCGGCCAGACCCATGTTCTCGCCCAGGGCGTTCTTTTCCAGCCAGAGGCCGCGCCAGGCGCCGGGGAAGATCTCGTGCATCCGCCCCCAGTCGGGCATCAGGGCCCCGAGGAAAAAGGAGGCGACCATCATCATCGCCATGGCCGTGGCGAAGATCTCGGTCAGGGTGGCCCAACGCCACCGGGACGCCAGGGCGACCCCGCCGAGCGTTGTGAACAGGAGGGCCAGCACTCGACGCAGCGTTACATCGGGCGTGACGGACCACATGAAGGAGGCTGCTGTCAGGGCCAGCAGCAGTAGCATCAGAGGCGAACGCGCCAGCGCCTGAAACGCCACGCCCGGTCGGGTCAGGACCAGACCGACAGCGAGGGCGTAGGCCGGATAATAGCCGTTGCGCAGGAAGTCGGCTGAACGCGCGCCATAACCCGTCATGAGCGCGGCCCATGACTGGGAATAGATCAGGACGATCAGGACGGAGGCCAGAAAGGCCAGGATTTCAGCATAGGGCCTCGCGCGGGCCACGGGGGTCGTGCGCGGTGAGCGAACGGTTTGCGCCGTCGGTCCTGAAAGTCGCGCCCCCGACGACTGGATCGACATGACGGCCTTCCTAGACCGGAACGTGCGCTGACTGACCCTGCTTCCAATCCTTGAAGCTGATGGTCAGGGGCGGGGTCAGGTCGGGACGAGCCAGTTCGACCATCAGGGCGCCGATCTCGGAGGGATGCGGCAGGCCCTCGGGGTCTTCGCCGGGGAAGGCTTGTGCCCGCAACTGGGTCCGCATCCTGCCTGGATCGACGATAGTCGCGCGCACCGGCGTGCTTTCGATCTCGTCAGCCCAGCATTTGATCAGGGCCTCGGCGCCGGCCTTGGTCGCCGCGTACATGCCCCAGAAGGCGCGGGGTTTGGCCGCGACGCTGGTGGTCAGATAGACGGCGCGCCCGGCGACCGAGGCGCGCAGCAGCGGCTCCAGCGAGCGGATCAGGCGATAGACGCCGGTGAAGTTGATCTTCTCGATCTTGGCGAACTCGCGCGGCTCGGCGTGAGCCACCGGCGTCAGGCCTGATGGGCCCATGGTGGCGGCGGCCTGCACCCAGATGTCCAGCTTGCCGAAGCGCTCGAACAGGGCGCCGCCCAGACGGTCGATGGCGCCGCCGTCGACCAGGTCGAACGGGACCAGGGTGGCGTGCTGGCCGGTGGCGGCGAAGATGGCGTCGTCCAGCTCTTCCAGGCCGCCTTGCGTGCGGGCGGTCGCCACGACGTGGGCGCCGGCCTTGGCCAGGGCGAGGGCGGTCTCATAGCCGATGCCGCGCGAGGCGCCGACGACCAGGGCGATACGGTTGGCGAGGGGGAGGGAAGCGTGTTCGGACATGATGGGCTGATAGCGCGACCCGTCACGGGTTGAAAGGGGAGCGCTACGGTGGACCCTCTCCCATCAGGAGAAGGAAGCCTTCTTAGTACCCTGGCGCGGGCTGCCATAGGCTGAAGCTGACGCCCTGATCGTCGGCGACGATAGCGGACAGGCCGGAGGGGCTTTCGCCGGGAATGGCGGCGTGTCCGCCCAGTTCGCGCACGCGGGCGCAGACCGCGTGAATGTCGTCCACGCGGAAGTAGAGATGGGGAAAGGCCCTGTGCTCGCCCTTGGTGATGCCAAAGGCCGGATCGGATCCCTTTACGTGGGCGTAGGTCGGGTGCGAGTCGGCTTCGTCGAACGTCCAGTCGAACAGACCCGCATAGAAGGCGCGGGCCTTTTCGACGTCAGGCGTGTCGATGGTGAAGTAGCCGAGCTGGATCATCCCGCCTTAAGCGGTCACCAGCAGGGAAAGTTGCGCGCCGCGTGCGTCACGCCCGCCTTCTTCGATTTCGCGGTCCACCAGCCGGGTCGGATAGTCGCCGGTGAAGTAGTGGTCCGTGAACTGCGGCTGGGCCGGATCGCGCGGTCCCACGCCCATGGCGTCGTACAAACCGTCGATGGACAGGAAGCCCAGCGAATCGACCTCCAGGATGGCGCGCATCTCGTCCATGGAATGGGTCGCGGCCATCAGCTGAGTCCGCTCGGGCATGTCGATGCCGTAGAAGTCGGGGAAGAGGATCTGCGGGCTGGCCGAGCGCAGGTGGACCTCCTTGGCGCCCGCCGCGCGGACGGCGCGCACCAGCTTCAGCGAGGTGGTACCGCGCACGATCGAATCGTCGATCAGGACCACGCGCTTGCCTTCCAGCGCGGCGCGGTTGGGGCTGTGTTTCATGCGCACGCCCTTCTGCCGGGCGCCCTGGCTGGGCTGGATGAAGGTGCGGCCCAGATAGTGGCTGCGGATGATGCCCATCTCGTAGGGGATGCCGCTTTCCTGCGCATAGCCCAGGGCGGCGGGCACGCCCGAGTCCGGCACAGGCACGACCACGTCGGCCTCGACCTGGAACTCGCGCGCCAGACGACGGCCCATTTCCTTGCGGACGTTATAGACCGAGCGGCCGTTCACGACGCTGTCGGGGCGGGCGAAATAGACATACTCGAACAGGCAGGGGCGGGCCGCGCGGGCCGGGAAGGGCTTGATCGAGGTCAGGCCTTCCTCGTCGATGACGACGACTTCGCCATGCTCGACATCACGGATGAAGGTGGCGCCGATGGTGTCCAGCGCGCAGGTCTCGGACGCCAGAACCCAGGCCTCGCCGACCTTGCCCAGCACCAGGGGGCGGATGCCCAGCGGATCGCGGGCGCCGATCATCTTGAAGCGGGTCTGGGCGACCAGGGCGTAACCGCCCTCGATCCGGCCCAGGGCGTCGATGAAGCGCTCGATGATCTTGGCCTTGCGGCTACGGGCGATCAGGTGAAGGATGGCTTCGGAGTCCGAGGTGGACTGGAAGATCGCGCCTTCGGACACAAGTTGTCCGTGCAGGTGCTTGAAATTCGTCAGGTTGCCGTTGTGGGCGATGGCGATGCCGCCCTGGTCCAGATCGGCGAACATCGGCTGGATGTTGCGCAGGAAGCTGCCGCCGGCGGTGGAATAACGGGTGTGGCCGACCGCGGCCCCGCCGGGCAGGCGTGTGGTCAGCTCGGCGTTGCCGAAGGCCTCGCCCACCAGGCCCTGGTGGCGCTCGGTGTAGAAGCGGTCGTCATGGACGCTGGCGATGCCGCAGGCTTCCTGACCGCGATGCTGCAGGGCGTGCAGGCCCAGGGCCACGATGGATGAGGCTTCGTTCTCGGGCGCCCCCCAGACGCCGCAGACGCCGCACTCCAAGCGGAGTTGATCATCCTCCGGCTCGCGCCAGTGTTCGCGGTGAATGATGGGATCGGCGATATGGTGGCGCATCGTCAGGCTCCGATGACCGGGAACAGGGTAACTCAGGCGGTGGCGCCGCGCACGTAGTCCGCCATTACGTCGAGGGCAAGGCTCATTGATCGGAAAACCCTTCGCGGACGGAAGATCCGACGACGGGCGTAAGCGCGTCTGCGCCCTTTCCGAGCGTCGGCAGCACGATCTGGATGATCTCGGCGGCCTTGGCGCTGACCGGGGCCAGGGCGGCCTGGGTCAGCCAGCGCGGGGGATTGTCGGTCATCACCCCCATGATGGTCAGGTGGGTGCCGCCGATCAGGGCCATGGCTCGCACCAGTCCAAGCAAGAGACCAAAGGTCTGGTCAAAGGCGCCCAGCGCATTTCCGCGCGCGCCCTTGGAAATGGCCGAGCCGAGCAAGCGCAGGCCGAAATAGAGAATCAGGAAGGTCAGCCCCACGGCCAGCACCGACCCGGCCCAGTCGGGATCGACCAGCGACCGTCCGAACGGCGCGGTCCACGGCAGGGTGATCAGGGCCAGCAATCCGGCCAGGAAGAAGCTGAATAGTGCCGTCAGCTCGCGCACGCCGCCCCGGAACCAGCCGGCGGCGCCGGAGGCCAGAAGCACCAGGATGACGAAGACGTCGTAGCCGGTCACGCGCGGTAGAGGTCCTTAAAAGAGGGGGCGCTGGAGGGAGAGAGGCCGCCTCAATAGCGGTTTTGAGAGATTCGCTCGACCACCTCAGTCAGCAGTCCGGCCGTGGTGACGGTTACATCGCCCTTCTTGACCTTGTCCTTGGCCTGCGCCGGGGCCAGGGCGCGGTCGAAGCCCAGCTTCTGCGCCTCTCTCAGCCGGGCCTCGGCGCGATTGACGGCGCGGACCTCGCCCGACAGGCCGATCTCGCCGAAGACGACGCAGCCCTGGGGCAGGGGCATGTCCAGCGCCGAGGAAATCAGGGCGGCGGCAGCGGCCAGGTCAGCGGCGGGCTCGCTGATCCGCAGGCCCCCGGCGATGTTCAGATAGACGTCCTTGTCTCCGAAGCCGAGACCACAGCGCGCCTCCAGCACGGCCAGCAGCATGGCCAGGCGGCCATTGTCCCAGCCGACGACGGCGCGTCTTGGCGTGCCGTATGCGGAAGGGGCGACAAGCGCCTGTATTTCCACCAGAACAGGCCGCGACCCTTCGATGCCGGCGAAGACGGCGGCGCCCGGCGCCCGCTCCTTGCCTTCGCCGAGGAAGAGGGCGGACGGGTTGGTGACTTCACGCAATCCGACGTCGCTCATCTCGAACACGCCGATCTCATCCGTCGCGCCGAAACGGTTCTTGCCCGCGCGCAGGATGCGGAAGGGATAGCCGCGCTCGCCCTCGAAGCTGAGCACCGCGTCGACCATGTGCTCGACCACGCGCGGCCCGGCGATCTGGCCGTCCTTGGTGACGTGGCCGACCAGGACGATGGCCGGGCCGTTGTCCTTGGCCAGCCGCACCAGTTCGGCGGCGCAGGCGCGGACCTGGGTGACGGAGCCTGGCCCAGCCTCGTGGGCGTCGGACCACAGGGTCTGGATGGAATCGATGATGACGATGTCGAACTTGTCGCGCTTCAGCGTCGTCAGGATTTCGCGCAAGGCGGTGGCGGAGGCCAGCGACACGGCGGCGTCGGCCACGCCCATGCGCTTGGCGCGGGCGCGGATCTGCTCGATGGCTTCTTCGCCCGAGATATAGGCCACGCGGGCGCCGTTGCGCGCCGCCTTGGCCGTAACCTCCAGCAGCAGGGTCGACTTGCCCACGCCGGGGTCGCCACCCAGCAGGATGGCTGATCCGGGCACCACGCCGCCGCCGCAGACGCGGTCGAACTCGGTCACGCCGGTGACGATGCGCGGCGGCTCAGGCGTGTCGGATTGCAGGGTCTCGAATTGCAGACCGCGTCCGCGCGCCGTAGAACTCGGCTTCATCGCGCCGGGCGGGGCCGACTTCGATTCCTCGGCCAATGTGTTCCACTCGCCGCAGCCGGAGCATTGCCCCGCCCACTTGGTGTGAACCGCCCCGCAGGACTGACAGACATAGAGAAGGGTATCGCGCGCCATGACCCTGACCTAGCAGGAATCGTGGCGCGAGCGAGCGGTCATGCGCCTAGCTGCGACCGGCTTTGACGCAAGGCGGGCGCGCGGGTTGCATTGGGCCTCATATGCCCGTCATCCTGCCAAGCTATAGCGCTGATACGACTCACCCCTCGCCGAGGCCACCATGACCGCTCCGAACCCGCCCGCCATTGATCCGGGCCTCGTCGCCCGCGTGCAGAACATCCTGATGCGGCCCAAGCTGGAGTGGCCGGTCATCGACGCCGAATACGCCACGACGCGCAGCCTGTTTGCCCGCTACGCCATGCTGCTGGCCGCGATCGGCCCGGTGGCCAGCCTGATCGGCGGACAGCTGTTCCCGATCCACATCTTCGGCTCGGTAATGCGCACGCCCGTGGTCGGCGGCGTTCTGGGCGCCATTGTCACCTGGGGCCTGTCGCTGCTGTCGGTCTTCGTTCTGGGCCTGATCATCGACGCCCTGGCCCCGACCTTCAACGGGACCAGGGACAAGGTGCAGGCGATGAAGGTCGCCGTCTATTCGATGACCGCCGCCTGGGTGGCGTCGATCTTCAACCTGTTCCCGGCCTTGGCCTGGCTGGGCGGCCTGCTGGGCCTCTACGGCTTCTATCTGCTCTACCTCGGCCTGCCGACCGTGATGAAGGCGCCGCAGGACAAGGCCCTGGGCTACACGGCAGTCGTGGTCGTCTCGGCCATCGTCCTGTGGATGGTCGTCGGCGCGATCGCCGCTGGCGTCGTCGCCAGCTTCGTCGTCGGCACGGTCGGTCTGGGCGCGCTGGCCCTCAGCTAGAGCTTAGCCGACGTAGAGGCGCGGCACGCGCGGCGTGACCGAGGTCAGCATCTCATAGCTGATGGTTCCCGCCGCCGTCGCCGCGTCGTCCACCAGACGATGTGCGCCGAAGATCTCGACCGTGTCGCCCGCCGACACGTCCAGGCCGGTGACGTCCACAGCCAGCACGTCCATCGATACCCGACCGATGATGGGGCGAAGTTCGCCCGCCACCCAGACCTGACCGCGCGGGCTGTTGCTGCGCATGACCCCGTCGGCATAGCCGGTCCCGCAGGTCGCCACGCGGATCGGCGCCTCGGCGCGATAGCCTTGCGAATAGCCGACAGTCTCGCCGGCCGGCACATCACGCACCTGCATGATCTGGGCGTTCAGCGTCGCCACCGGGGCGATGCGGCTGTCGGGCTTGCCCTCAGGCCCGCCGCCGAACAGACAGATGCCGGGCCGGGCTGCGTCAAAGCCGAAGTCCGGACCCAGGAAACAGCCGCCCGAGTTGGCGAACGACCGCGTCACACCCGGATAGCGGGTGACTGCGGCGGCATAGGCGTCGCGCTGGGCCCGGTTCAGCGGGTTGGCCGGTTCGTCGGCGCAGGCCAGATGGGTCATGACCAACTCCAGCCCCTCGAACGGCTCGGGCGCGTCCTCGACGCGGAAGCCCAGCCGGTTCATGCCGGTGTCCAGTTGCAGGCCGCAGGCCCCGCCGCCCGCCGCGGTCCAGGCGGCGATCTGGCCGGGCTGGTTCAGCACAGGGCGCAGGTTCGCCGCCTTGATCAGGCCTGCCGACGCGCCGTGACAGCCGTCCAGCACATAGATGACCGGCTCGGCCCCTAGGGCCTCACGCAGAGCCACGCCCTCCGCCGCCCGCGCTACGAAGAAGGTCCGCGCCCCCTCTGCCATCAGCCGCCTGGCCACCGCGGCGGCGCCCAGGCCGTAGCCGTCGGCTTTCACGACCGGATTGACCGGCACGCCGATCAGGCCCTGCAAGGTGTGAAAATTGCGCGCCAGGGCGCTGAGGTCGACGGTGAGGGAGGCGGGAAGGCTGTCCATGGCCCTGTGCATAGCGGGCAGGCCAGCATTTGCGAAGATAGACTTCAATCTGCGGGCTTGGCTGAAACGGCTTTGGTGGTTTCTGAGCCGCAGTCGAGCGTGCCTTCCATGAGGTAGTTGCCAGCCATTCCGCCATAGCTATCGTAGACGAGGGTCTGGCGCATGGCCGCGTAGATGTTGCTGCGATAATTCGAATGCCCGCAGATTTCTGCCGCGCGTCGATCCCAGTATTGTCTGGGCAACTTGGGGTCGGGGATGGTGGATGGCAGAAGGATGATGATCCTGTGCGTGCCGTCGGGGTTCTGCGTGTCCCTGTAGCCAAAATAGGTCTTCGTCGCCGGATCGATAGCTGCGTACTCGTGACCAGTGGCGCAGGCCGACAGGGACAGGGAGACCAGCAGGACCCCTGCCACCTTGCCTGGTGTGCGTGCATGGCGGCGCATCGCGTCTATTCCGCGGCGCTACGAGCCGCCTTGCGCAGTTCACCCATGCGCTCGCGCCGTTCGGGAGCGATGGAGGTGACATTGCCGTAGGTCGAGAAGGTGCCGACGTTGCCGGCGAAGGATGTGTAGGAACCAGCGGCGGGACCGGCCCCGACGCGTATGATGGTCCGGCCGTCGGCCAGAGTCTCAACCTTCACGTCTTCAGCCCCTGCAAAGGTCGGGACATCGGTGCGGTTAATGTCCATCAGGGCGTAGCGAGCGGCGAAGGCATGGGCGCCGGCGATTTCGGCCCTCAGCAGGGCGCCGTTTTCACGCAGCCATTCGCGGGTCAGGAAGATGGCGATTTCGGCCTTGGTCAGGTTTTCGTCCTGAGCCTGTTCCAGTTCCTTGGTCATCGCCTTGAACTCGTTGGTGCCTTCGACAGGCAAGGCGCCATTGTCGTCGCGCGCGCTTTCCTGGATCGAGGCGATGAGCCGTTCGCGCAGTTCCGGGGTCAGCTCCGGCGCAGGCAGCGACCGAGAGAAGTAGGTGAAGGTGTTGCGATAGGTCGGACCGGTGGTCTCTGCCTTGGGCGGGGCGCCCTCGAACGTATAGGGCGTCACATAGGGCAGGGCGGCGTTGTGATACTCGACGTTGAACATGATGCGCAGGGTGCTGGCGTCTTCGGACAGGACGTAGGACGCCTGCACGTTCACGGCGTCATCGCTGGGTTCGTCGTCGATCAGGCGCTGATCGGTCGAAATCTCGGTGAAACGGACGCCGTCGGCGCTGGCCATTTGGGCGGCATGGTCGCGGAATTCCTTTGCCAGCGAGGCGTTCAGTTCCTCCAGCGACAGAATTTCCGCCATTTCGGCTGCCGATTTTTCGGCGCGCTTGGAGGGGGCGTAGTTCATGGCGGCGTCGATCGCCACTGAGACCAGGGCGCCGATCAGTCCATATGGCGCGCCGGCGGCGGCGCTGCTGGACATGAACCAGCTTTTTTCGACGCCGTTGTTGTTTTCAACCAGAACGACCGGCGTGGGGCCTATGGCCTCGATCTGCGCCGCGTTAAGCGGACGGGCGTTCGGCACGGGCGTGGTGGCGCAGGCGGCGAGAAGCGACGCGGATGCGATCGCGCAAATGGCCAGTCTCATGGATTCCCCCGAATCTTGCTCTCTCAAAAGAGACAGGAAATCCTATTGCGACCGATGATTTACGAGTCAACGAAAAGCGTAGGCTTTCAGTTGGTTTGGGGCGATATCTACTCAGGGATGTCCGCGAAGGCGCTGCCGTAGCGGTCGTCGTGGGCCAGGTTGCCAAAGCGGACGGTGTCCGCGTCGAAGGCCAGCTTGACGATGCCGATGGGGCCGTGACGCTGCTTGCCGATGACCACCTCCGCCTGGCCCTGCAGCCGGTCCATGTCCTGCTGCCATTGCAGGTGCTCCTCGGAGCCCTCGCGCGGTTCGGCCCGGCCCAGATAGTAGCTCTCGCGATAGACGAACATGACGCAGTCGGCGTCCTGCTCGATCGAGCCGGATTCACGCAGGTCGGACAGTTGCGGGCGCTTGTCTTCGCGCTGCTCGACCTGACGCGACAACTGCGACAGGGCGATGATCGGCACGCCCAGTTCCTTGGCTAGGGCCTTCAGGCCGCCGGTGATCTCGGACACTTCCTGCACCCGGTTCTTCTGTCCGCCGCCTTCGCCCGTCGTCACCAGTTGCAGGTAGTCGACGATGATCAGGTCCAGGCCGTGCTCCATCCGCTTCAGACGTCGCGCCCGCGCCGCCAGCTTGGAGATGGAGATGCCGCCGGTGGCGTCGATATAGAGGGGGCTCTCGCCGATCTCGACCGCCGCGTCACGCAGCTTGCCGAAGTCCGAAGCGTCGATCTCGCCCTTGCGCAGCTTGTCCGAGGACACGCCCGAGGCGTCGGCCAGAATACGCATGGCCAGTTGTTCGGCGCTCATTTCCAGCGAGTAGAAGGCGACGACGCCGCCGTTGACCGTCTTGCGGCCCTCGGGCGTCGGTTCCCACTGATAGGCGCGGGCCACGTTGAAGGCCATGTTGGTGGCGAGCGCCGTCTTGCCCATCGACGGACGACCCGCGAGGATAAGAAGGTCGGAGGGGTGCAGGCCGCCCAGCTTGCGGTCCAGGTCGTTCAGGCCGGTGGCCAGACCCGCCAGCTTGCCCTCACGCTGATAGGCTTCGCCCGCCATTTCGACGGCGCCGGCCAAGGCGGTCGAGAAGTTGACGAAGCCCGACGACGGCTTGCCCGTCTCAGCCAGCGAATAGAGGGTCTGTTCCGCCTGTTCGATCTGTTCGTCGGCGGGCGTCTCTGGGTTGGGCGCCTGCTTGATCATCTCGCCGCCGATACGGATCAGGTCGCGACGCAGGGCAAGGTCATAGATGACGCGGGCGTAGTCGGGGGCGTTGGCCGCCGGAGGAGCGCGGTCGACGAGGTCGGCCAGGTAGCGCAGGCCACCGAACTCGTGGAAGGCCGGGTCCTGCTTGAACCGCTCCATCAGGATGGTCGGCTCGGCCAGCAGGCCCTGACGGATGTGATCCTCGATCGCCTCGAACAGCCGCTGATGGAAGGGCTCGTACATATGCGAGCCGCGCAGTCGGTCGCTCAGCCGCTCGAACACGGCGTTGTCGAACATCAGCGAGCCCAGCAGCGCCTGCTCCGCCTCCAGGTTGTGGGGCATGGACGAGACGGAGACCTGGTCTGTGTTTCCGTAGGGCATGGGAGCGAAGGCGTTCATGGGACTAGCCATAGCCCTAAGCGACGCCTGCGTCAGACCCGGCCATGGCCTTGATCGTGGACATTCGACGGCGTCTGTGGACGGTCCCGAAAACCCCTGTCGGATCAGCGGTCGGGCCAGGCTTCAGGTCGGGCAGGGGTGCTCCTCCGCCATCCATTCCCGCACCGCCTGGGTTACGCTGATGTTGCGTCGCGCCGCCGGTATGGCGTTGAAGCGCGCCAGTAGGGCATCGGCGGAAACGCCGACCTTTTCGGGCATGCAGGTGGCGGCGCGGCGGCCCGCAGCCTGCGCCGTCGTTTGTTCGCTACGGACCGCGGCGAAGGCCTGTTTGGTTTCGTTCATCAGCCGCCGCGTGTCCGACCGCAGCAGGGCGGTCGGATTGCGCGGGATGCGGTTGGCCGAGGTCAGGAACTCCTGAACCGTCATGGCGCTGGCCCCTGTCGCCCAGAGGCTGGCGGCGAGCGCGAGGATGAGCGTGGCCTTCTTCATGCGGACCCCTCCGGTTGGAATGGCGCAGCTTGGCTGCACATCCATGGCGGAACAATGGCTGACGAAGGCGGTCAGGTTTCCAGCGGGACCGTCGGCAGGGTGTTGGGATAGATCCGCTCAATGTCCCCGCCCGAGGCCGTGGCCGAGCGCGCCATGCGAAACGCGTTCACCGGCTGGGTCTCGCCTATCCACAGGGCGTTGATCAGGTGGTCAGCGTAGGGATCGTCGGTGTTGGGGTGGATCAGGATCTTCAGACCCAGATGGTTCAGCATCAGCCATGGGATGACCGTCGGCACCTGCTCCTTGGCGAAGCCGAAGTAGAAGGAGGGCGTAGTGTGCGGGCCGCGCGGCCCCTCGTTCCACTCGCCCAGTTCGACCTTGAAGCGGTGGATGACCCAGTCGCGCAACTGGGCCGCGCGATAGGCCGTGTCCTCGTTGAAATAGATGTGGGCGTGATAGCTGCTGATCTCGGTGTAGGCGCGCGGAGCAGCAGGCAGGTCGACCCCGCGCGGCAGCGGCTCGGGCGGGCCCTTGGGGCGTGCGCCCCAAGGGCTGAGGGTGCTTTCGTCGCCGACCTGAACCGCTGCTTCGGCCGGTCGGGACGCAGCGGCCGCAGCGGTCGCCGCCGCAGCCGCTGCGCCGCCTCCGACCAGCAGGGCCCGGCGCGAAGCGGAGGGGAGGGCTCCCTCGCGCTGAGGCCCCGCCGTCGTCACCATTTCACGCTCAGGCGGGCGTAGCCGTAGCGGCCGTTGAAGCCGAAGGGCGAGTAGTAGGGGAAGCCCAGAACCCCGTTGCTGTTCAGCGTCTCGGGGACGAAGTCCGGGTATTCGTCGAAGACGTTGTCGACCCCTACGGCGATCCCGACACGATCCGTGACCTGGAAGCGGCCTTCCAGATCAATCGTGGTCTTCGCCCCGGTCGAATAGTCGTTGGCCGGGGTCGAACCAGGCTGCAGTACATCGGCGTAGTAGGTGGCCCGCGCCGTCGCGCCCCAGCGACCCAGGCTCCAGTCGACCGAACCGGAGATCTTCGTGTCCGGCGTGCCTTCCTCGATGGTCAGGATGCGCTGGCGCGAGAACAGGGTCGGCGCCGGGTTCAGCACCGAGGTCGAGGTCGGCCATTTCGGAACGCTGACGTCGTTGAAGTTGGCGGCGACGGTGAAGTCCCAGTTCCCCGCCGTCTCGGTTCGCAGACGATAGCGGCCGACGATGTCCACGCCCTTGGTTTCGGTCGTTACCCCGTTCAGGAAGAAACGGGCGGCCTGGACGCCCAGAGGGTCCAGCAGGGCGGCAACATCAGTCGAGAAGCTGCGGTTGATCAGTTCCGAGAGAGCGATCTGATCTTCGATCTTGATGCTGTAGGCGTCTACCGTCAGGTCAAAGGCGCCCAGGCGCACCACGGCACCCAGCGAGTAGTTGGTCGAGGTCTCGGGCTTAAGGGCGCGTGCGCCGAGGACTGTGGCGACCTGGCTGGTGGCCGGGAAGGTGCCGGTTTCGACCACGGCGCCGTTCTGGATCACCGACGAGGTCGAGGTGAAGAAGCTCTGTTGCAGCGACGGAGCGCGGAAGCCGGTCGATATCGAGCCGCGCAGGGCGAAGTTGGGGCTGAAGTCATAGCGGGCCGCCAGCTTGCCGGTCTGGGCGTCGCCGAAGTCTGAATAGTCCTCGACCCGCAGGGCGCCTTCGACCGAGAATTTGTCGGTCAGCGGGATTTCGACGTCGGCGTAGAGGGCGACGGCGTCGCGGTCCTCATCCACCTCGTTCGAGGGCTGGAAGCCGACGAAGCCTTGCGCGCCGCCGGCCAGGGCAGTGTTGGCGCCCAGCGGGCCGCGGTTCCAGGATTCCGGCTGGCCGGCCTCGATCTTGTAGCCTTCGCGACGGGCTTCCAGACCCCAGGCGAAGTTCAGCGGGCCGCTGAGGCCGACCTCGAACTGGCGGGTGAAGTCTGCGCCGAAGACGAGTTGGTCATAGATCAGGCTACCGGAATCAAAGCTGGTCGGCGAGGCTGCGCCATAGGTGGCGTTCAGCGAGTCCTCGGTGCGGAAGTCCAGGGCGTTGCGGCCATAGACCAGGCTGAAGTCGGCGCTCCATCCGGCGATCTCGCCCTTCACACCGCCCGCCAGCGACAGATCTTGCGAGTTGATGGCGATCTTGGGCAGGAAGCCGTTGGGGTAGATGGACGGCACATTGTTGGCGTTGTTGGCCAGGCGCGGGAAGGCGGCGCCTTCGCTGTCGCGGTCCTGATAGCCGGCCCAGCCATAGGCCTCCCAGTCCGCATTCAGCGGCTTGCCGGCGTTGGCGAAGACGGTCCATTGCTCGACCTTGGGGTCGCCGAGGCGGGCGGTGACGGCGTTGGGCGTCACGCGCGGATCCAGGTCCGAGCGGTTGGTCGGCTCGCGGTTCAGATATTCGGCCGACAGGGTCAGGTAACCGTCGGAGCCAAGGCCCAGGCCTTGCCACGCCGAAGCGGTGACGGTGCGACCGTCGGTCTCGTCGCGCTCGCCGCGCGCCGTCTCGACCGTGGTGAAATACTGGCCGTAGGTGACGCTGGCCCCGCCGCCCTCGCGAGCTTCTTTCAGGCGCAGGTTGATGACGCCGGCGATGGCGTCAGAGCCGTATTGCGCCGAAGCGCCGTCGCGCAGGACCTCGACCCGGTCCAGAGCGCCGGTCGGGATAGCGTTCAGATCGACGGCGGCCGAACCGCGACCGACCGTGCCGTTGACGTTGACCAGGGCCGAGGCGTGGCGGCGCGTGCCGTTCACCAGCACCAGGGTCTGGTCCGGCGACAGGCCGCGCAGAGTTGCGGGACGGATGGAGTCGGAGCCGTCATTGGCTGATGGGCGGGCGAAGCTGAGCGACGGCACGGTCTGGGCCAGGGCGGCGGCGAACTCGGTGGTGCCGCGGTTGGACAGGGTCTCGGCGGTCACGACATCGACGGGCGCCAGGGTGTCGAGACGCGACCGGCTGGGCACGCGGCTGCCGGTGACGACGATGTCGTCGATTGCGGTGGCGTCGGTGTCGACGGTGGGGGCGGACGCTTCCTGGGCGGAGGCCGCTCCCGCGATCAGCAGGGCGGCGCCGGATGCCGCAAGGAACAGACTGGAACGATAGGCGAAGGTCATCTCGAGAGGTCAGCTTTTCTGATTTGGACGCAAGGGAGCGAGCGGCGCCGTTGAGCGGCGTCGTGAGACTGCGTCGATGGTCTGGGTGGTCAGGGCCGGCGGCGGACCGGCCAGAGGGCGATCAGCGGCGGGCTGGACATCGCGCCGGTCGAACGACCGGGCGGTGTGTGGTGGCGTACAGGCGCATTCGCATCTTCATCTCCCGCCCATCGGGGAGGATGAGCCGTGGCGATATTGCGGTGCGAAAACGGCGCGGGATATCGAGAATCTGTCGCTTGATGCGTAGAAAAGCTAAATGATTGAGCCAAAGAAAAAGGGGCGCGTCCCGAAGAACGCGCCCCTTGATCGATACCGTCAGTCGACAGATCAGGCTTCGTCGCCGAAGCCTTCCTGTTGACCGGCGCCGCCTTCGATCAGTTCTTGGGCGGCTTGTTCGGCGGCGTTACGCTCGTCGTCGAACTGGGCGCGGATGACATCCTCGCCCTTCGCTTGACGCTCGGCTTCTTCGGCCGAACGAGCGATGTTGATCTTGACCGTGGCGCGGACCTCGGGGTGCAGGCGAACCGGCACTTCGTGGACGCCCAGGGCCTTGATCGCGACGTTCAGCACGACTTGCGAACGCTCGACCTTGCCGCCTTCGGACTGAATGACTTCAGCCACGTCGCGACCGGCGACCGAACCGTACAGGTGACCGGTTTCACCGGCCTGACGGATCATGACGTAGGTCTGGCCGTCGATCTTGTCGGCGACCTTCTGTGCGTCGGCCTTGTTCTTTTCGTTGCGGGCTTCGATAGCCGCGCGGTCGAGTTCGAACGCTTTCAGGTTGGCCGAGGTCGCGCGACGAGCCTTGTCGCGCGGCAGCAGGTAGTTACGAGCGAAGCCGTCCTTGACGGTGACGACGTCGCCGATGGCGCCGAGGTTCTCGACGCGTTCCAGCAGAACGACCTTCATCTTACTTCACCACGTACGGCAGGAGGGCCAGGTAGCGGGCGCGCTTGATGGCCTTGGCCAGTTCGCGTTGCTTCTTGGCGGAAACGGCGGTGATGCGCGAGGGCACGATCTTGCCGCGTTCGGAAACGTAACGCTGCAGCAGCTTCACGTCCTTGTAGTCGATCTTCGGCGCGTTGGCGCCCGAGAACGGGCAGACCTTGCGGCGGCGGTAGAACGGACGACGGCCGGCGGAGCCGGAGCCGGCCGGAGCGCCCGGGGTGGGTGCGGTGGTGTCGGTCATGATCCGGTTCCTTATTCCGAAGCCGCAGCTTCGTCGGTGCGCGCGGGGCGATCACGATCGCGCTCACGTTCACGACGGGCCAGCAGGGGCGACAGTTCCAGGTCGAGTTCCTCGACGCGGACGGTCAACCAACGCAGAACGTCTTCGTTCAGCGACAGCTGACGCTCGACTTCGGCCACGGCGGCTGCCGGGGCGTCGATGGCGAGCAGGGAATAGTGAGCCTTGCGGTTCTTTTTGACCCGGTAGGTCAGGTTGCGCAGACCCCAGTACTCGATCTTGGCGACGCTGCCGCCGCCTTCTTCGATCAGAGCCTTGATGGTGTCGTTCAGCGCTTCGGCCTGTTGCGCCGAGATGTCCTGGCGCGTCATGACCGTGTGCTCGTAAAGAGCCATGCGGTAATCTCCCTTGTGGGCATCGGCGCGGGGCGGACCGGGTAAAGTCCAATCCCACGATGGCTCCTGAAGCGGCGGCCGGGATGACTTCCCGAACCCTTTGGCGTTCCGCAACAGGACCGAAGCCCTGGAAAGGCGGCGCGTATAGGCGAAAACGCCCGCCAGAGCAAGGCTGGCGCCCTGGATTGCCAAGCAGGGCCGAAGCAGGGGAGTGTTTTAACCTGACCGGAGACGCCGCATGACCTCATCCGAGCCGAACGCCGCCCTGAAAAGACGCTGGTCCCTGATCGGGCCGGGCATCGTCGTCGCGGCGACAGGCGTGGGGGCAGGGGATCTGGTGGCGACCCTGATCGCGGGCTCGCGCTTCGGTTACGCCCTGCTGTGGGCGGCTATCATCGGCACGGTGCTGAAGATCGCCCTGGCCGAGGCCGTGGGGCGCTGGACCCTGGCCAGCGAGCGCACGATCTTTGACGGCTGGTCCAGCTTGGGGAGGGGGCTGCTGCCCGACGCCATCGGCGGACGGCTGAACTGGGCCGGGCTCTATTTCGGCCTTTATGTCGTCGTCTGGGGCTTTGTGTACGGGGCGGCGGCCATGACGGCGACCGCTCTGCCGCTGGCGGCCCTTTTCCCGGTTCTGGACCTGAAGCTCTGGGGGATGTTGAGCGGGGTCGCCGGGCTGACCTTTGTCTGGTTCGGCGGATATGGCCTGTTCGAGAAGGTGATGACGGCCTGCGTGGGGGTAATGTTCGTCACCGTGGTCGGGCTGGCCGTGATCGTGACGCCCGATATTCCCGCCCTGCTGACCGGCCTGTGGCCGAGCCTGCCCCAGGGATCGGTTTTCTACACCCTGGGCCTGATCGGCGGGGTGGGCGGGACCATCACCATGGCGGCCTATGGCTACTGGCTGAACGCCAAGGGCTGGAAGGGGCCGGGCTGGATGGCGGTGATGCGGTTGGACAACCGGGTCGCCTATCTGGTCACGGGCGTCTTCGTGGTGGCCATGCTGATCGTCGGGGCTGAACTGCTGCACGCGGCCGGCATCGCGCTGCAGGGCGGCGACCGGGGATTGCTGGATCTGGATCAGGTGCTGCGCGAGCGGTTCGGGCGACCGATCTCCATCCTGTTTCTGGTCGGTTTCTGGGCCACCAGCTTCTCCAGCCTGCTGGGCGTCTGGCAAGGCGTCAGCCTGATGTTCGCCGATTTCACCGCTCATGTGCGCGGTCGCTCCGACGATCCGAAAGCGCGCGGCGACAAGAGCCGGGCCTTACGGGGCTATGCCCTGTGGCTGACCTTCCCGCCGATGGCCCTTCTTTTTATGGACCGGCCCTTCGGCCTGATCGTGGCCTATGGCGTGCTGGGCAGCCTGTTCATGCCCTTCCTGGCCGGGACTCTGCTGTGGCTGCTGAACAGCGACCGTGTGCCGAGGGAGTGGCGCAGTCACGGCCTGTCCAACGCGCTGCTGGCGGCGGCGGCGATACTGTTTGCCGTGCTGGCGGGCAAGGAGTTGATCGGCCTGATCCCGTCGTAGGCGGCGCAATCCTCGCAGGAGTTTCACAAAAGTCCCGGCGAACCGTTGCAATGGGCCTCTAGGTCCTCGCCCAGCTTATCGGGGAGACTTCCATGAAACTGTCCGCCACCTTCCTGGCCGCCGCTGCTGTCCTGATGGCTGCCGCGCCGTCGATGGCCCAGATCGTCGCCCCGCCGGATCTCGATCCGCTGCCGCCGCCGCACCACGCGCCGAACGGGCGCTGGGCCGCCAAGGGCTGGGCCGACCGTATCGTGCTGAGCCCCGCCGCCGACGCCGCGCGCGGCGCAGGCGTGGCCTGGCGCACTGATATCCGCCAGACCGCCGCCGAAGCCCAGATCGCTGAGGAGATCGATGGGCCTCTGCTAGGCTTTGCCGCCCGCACTGTGACCGGGACCACGGGTCCGATCGAAAACGAGAACGGTCAGGCCCTCTATCATCAGGTTCGCTTTGACGGCCTGAAGCCCGACACCCGCTATGTCTATCGCGTCCGCGCCGCCGATGGCTGGAGCGAGTGGCTGCCGTTCCGCACGGCCAAGGCGGAGTTCGCGCCGTTCCGCTTCATCTATCTGGGCGACACCCAGAACGACATTCTGGAGATCGGTTCGCGTGTGATCCGCTCGGCTTTCAAGGAGGCTGGTCCGGCGGCTCTGGTCGTTCATGCGGGTGATCTGGTGGCCCAGCGCGAGGTCAAGGTTCACGACGACGAGTGGGGCGAATGGACCGAGGCCGGCGGTCGCGCCTTCGCCATGACGCCGCAACTGCCGGCGACCGGCAACCATGAATACGTCGACCATATCCTGCCCGGCGGCGAGGAATCGCGTGTGCTGGGGCCGCACTGGGCCTTGCAGTTCGCCCTGCCGGACAACGGCGCCGAGGGCGTCAAGGCGACCAGCTACTTCGTCGATTATCAGGGCGTCCGCTTCATCGTTCTGGACGGCACGGCGGCGCTGGACCTCGGCGGGTTGGAGGCGCAGACGCGCTGGTTGGACGCTGCGCTGGCCAGCAGTCCCGCGCGCTGGAACGTCGCCCTGTTCCACCAGCCCATCTACACCTGCGCTCGGCCGGAAGACACGGAAGAGCTGAAGGCGGCCTGGAAGCCGATCTTCGACGCTCGCAACATCGATCTGGTGCTGCAGGGGCACGACCACTGCTATGGGCGCGTCTCCAATCCGACGGGCGCTCAGGCCTCGCGCGCCGACAGCGCGGCGGGTCGCCCGCAAGGGCCGGTCTATGTCGTCTCGGTCACCGGATCCAAGATGTACGGCCTGAACGACCGGGCCGACACCCAGCCAGTGCGAGCGGCCGAGAACACCGAGCTCTATCAGCTGATCGACGTTGAGGCGGATCGCCTGTCGTTCCGCGCCTTCACCGCCACGGGGCAGCTGTATGACGCCTTCACCCTGACGCGGGGCGCGGACGGCCGCAATCGCCTGATCGAAAGCGATCAGAGCCTGCTCGCCCTGCGCCGTTGCGACGGCGCGGCAGGGCCGGACGACCGACCCTGCACGGCTGAAATCAAGGACTGATAAAGGGACGATCCGCCGTTCTTCTTGCCGTGGGGGAGGGTTTCGCCTACCCCTCGGCGCCTTGAATCAACGGACCACGGATCGTTCCTCTATGACCCTCGCGCTTCTCTTCCCCGGTCAGGGTAGCCAGAGCGTCGGCATGGGCGCAGCTCTCGCCGAGGCCTTCGCCAGCGCACGCGAGGTCTTCGCCGAGGTCGATGACGCGCTGAACCAGAAGCTGTTCGACCTGATGCGTGAAGGGCCGGAAGACCAGCTGACGCTGACCGAGAACGCCCAGCCGGCCCTGATGGCGGTCTCCGCTGCGGCGGCGCGGGTGCTGAAGGTCGAGTTCGGCGTGGACGTGACCAAGGCCGGCTTCGTCGCTGGTCACTCGCTGGGCGAATATTCGGCACTGGCCGCTGTCGGGGCGATCAGCCTGTCGGACACGGCGCGCCTGCTGAAGCTGCGCGGTCAGGCCATGCAGCGCGCCGTGCCGGTGGGCAAGGGCGCGATGGCTTCGCTGATCGGTCCCAAGACCGACCTGGCTCTGGCCGAAGCCGCTGCTGCGGCGGGTTCGGAAGTCGGCGTCTGCGTCGTCGCCAACGACAACAACAACGGCAACGTCGTCATCTCGGGCGACAAGGCCGCCGTGGACCGCGCCATCGAGAAGGCCAAGGAGCTGGGTGCGCGCGCGATCCCGCTCAACGTCTCGGCGCCCTTCCACTGCCCGCTGATGCAGCCCGCCGCCGACGAAATGGCCGAGGCTTTGGCGGAGGCGAAGATCGTTGCGCCCTCGGTCGCCGTGGTGGCCAACGTCACCGCCCGCCCGGAGACGGACCCGGAGGTCCTGCGTCGTCTGCTGGTCGAGCAGGTCACGGGCCGGGTGCGCTGGCGCGAGAGCATGGAGTGGATGGCATCGGAGGGCGGCGTGACCCGCTTCGCCGAGATCGGCTCGGGCAAGGTCCTGACCGGCATGGCCAAGCGTATCGCGCCCGACGCCGAGAGCCTGGCGCTGAACACGCCGGAAGACCTGGAAGCGTTCGCGAAGGCGGTGACGAGTGGCGAGTGACGAGTGGCGAGACATTCGCCCCTTCACCCTGCTTTTCCTCGCCACTCGCCACTAATCACTCGCCACTACGGAGAGACATAATGTTCAACCTTTCAGGAAAGATCGCCCTGGTGACCGGCGCAACCGGCGGCATCGGCGGGGCCATTGCGCGCTCGCTGCACGCCCAGGGCGCGACCGTGGTGCTGTCGGGCACGCGTGAAGCGGTGCTGGCTGATCTGGCCAAGGAACTGGGCGAGCGCGCCTTCTTCGCCGCCGCCAACCTGTCGGACCCGGACTCGGTCGACGGGCTGGTCGCGCGCGCCGAGGAAGCCGCTGGCGGTCCGCTGGACATCCTGGTCGCCAACGCAGGCATCACCAAGGACGGCCTGCTGATGCGGATGAAGGACGAGGACTTCCAGTCCGTCATCCAGATCAACCTGGAGAGCTATTTCCGCCTGACCCGCGCGGCGGTGAAGGGGATGATGAAGCGCCGTTCGGGCCGCATCATCGGCGTGACCTCGGTGGTCGGCGTGACCGGCAACCCCGGCCAGACCAACTATTCGGCGTCCAAGGCGGGCATGATCGGCTTCTCCAAGTCGCTGGCCCAGGAAGTCGGTTCGCGCGGGATCACGGTGAATTGCATCGCGCCCGGTTTCATCGCCTCGCCGATGACGGACGTGCTGAATGACCAGCAGCGCGAGGCCATCCTGACCAAGATTCCGTCGGGCCGTCTGGGCACGGGCGAGGAAATCGCCGCCGCCGCCGTCTATCTGTCGTCGGACGAAGCCGCCTATGTCACGGGGCAGACCCTGCACGTGAATGGCGGCATGGCGATGATCTAAAGCGTTGCGCGTCGCCATCACGACGCGCAACAATCTATTTCCCGCCCCGATGGCTGTGCTAAAGGGCGGGAATGCTTCGCGGCGGTGAGTCCCTCGGGTCTTGCTTCCAACCGGCTGCCGTGACACGGCGAACACTGAGACCCCGCCTTCACGGCGACAACAAACAGGCAGAGAGACACTCATGTCCGACACCCTCGAACGCGTCCGCAAGATCGTTATCGACCACCTGGACGCCGATCCGGACAAGGTCACGGAAAAAGCCTCCTTCATCGACGACCTGGGCGCCGACTCGCTCGACAACGTCGAGCTGGTCATGGCCTTTGAAGAAGAATTCGACGTCGAGATCCCGGATGACGCCGCTGAGCACATCCAGACCGTCGGCGACGCTGTGAAGTTCATCGACGAGAAGCTGGCTGGTTAATCCGGCTGCGATTCGTCGCACTTCCTGAGTGATGGCCGCCGTGGCGGGACCCTAGCGGGACCGTCCGGCGGCCATTATTGTTTTTGGTTACGATTCTGCAGTCCAAGGAGCGCGAACCATGCGCCGCGTCGTTATCACGGGCCTCGGCCTTGTCACTCCGCTCGGTTCGGGCGTGGAACATGTCTGGCAGGGCATCGTCGAGGGCCGCTCGGGCATTGGTCCGATCACCTGCTTCGACACCGAGGGCTATGGCTGCACCATCGCGGGTGAAGTGCCGTCCGTGGACGGTCGTGGACGCGGCGCGCCGGATCAGCCGGGCGTCTTCGATCCCGATCAGGTGATGTCGGCCAAGGACCGCAAGCGCGTCGACGACTTCATCCTGTACGCCATCGCCGCCGCCGACGAGGCTCTGGCCGATGCGAACTGGAAGCCCGAGACTGAGGACGACAAGGAAGCGACCGGCGTTATGGTGGGCTCCGGCATCGGCGGCCTCGGCCCCATCGCCGACACGGCCATTGTGCTGAAGGAACAGGGCGTCCGTCGCGTCAGCCCCTTCTTCATCCCCTCGGCCCTGATCAACCTGGCCTCGGGCCAGATCTCGATCCGCCACGGCCTGAAGGGCCCGAACCACTCGGTCGTCACCGCCTGCGCCACCGGCGCCCACGCCATCGGCGACGCAGCCCGCATGATCGCCCTGGGCGACGCCGAGGTCATGGTGGCGGGCGGCGCTGAAAGCTCGGTCGTGCCGATCGGCATCGCCGGCTTCCTGGCCTGCAAGGCCCTGTGCACCGCCTATAACGACACGCCGGAGAAGGCCTCGCGCCCCTATGACCGCGGCCACGCGGGCTTCATCATGGGCGAGGGCGCCGGCGTCATGGTGCTGGAGGAGTACGAACACGCCAAGGCGCGCGGCGCCAAGATCTACGCCGAGGTCGTCGGCTATGGCATGAGCGGCGACGCCTATCACATCACCGCCCCGTCGGAGGACGGCGACGGCGGTCTGCGGGCCATGAAGATGGCGTTGAAGCGCGCCGGGATGGAACCGTCGGACCTCGACTACGTCAACGCCCACGGCACCTCGACCATGGCCGACTGGATCGAGCTGCGGGCCATCGAGCGGCTGGTCGGCGATCACGCCAAGGACGTGGCCGTGTCCTCGACCAAGTCGATGACGGGCCACCTGCTGGGTGCCGCCGGGGCCATCGAGAGCATCTTCTCGGTCCTGGCCATTCGCGATCAGATTGCGCCGCCGACCATCAACCTGGACGATCCCGAGCACGAGACGGCCATCGACCTGGTGCCGCACAAGGGCAAGCCGATGAAGATCAATGTCGCCATGTCCAACAGCTTCGGCTTCGGCGGCACCAATGCGGCCGTGATCTTCAAGAAGGTCGACTGATTTGGCCAAGGCTCCATCGCGTCGTCCCACGCCCAAGGTTCGCATCCCCAGGAACCGCGTGCCGAAGCGAGGCGGGGGAGCATCTAAATCGAGCGTCGGCGTCGGCCTGATCACGGCGGCGGGGACGCTGGGCGTCTTCGTGGCGGCGGCTCTGATCGGCCTGTGGGTGGTCTATTGGGGGCCGGGGCCGAAGGCGGCGGAGGGGGACGCGACCGTCGTCACTTTGCCGTCCGGGGCGGGGGTCTCGGCCATCGCCGCCAATCTGAAATCGGCGGGCGTGATCCGCTCGACCGATCTGTTCCGCGCCGCCGTTAGCCTGAGCGGCGCTGACCGCAAGATTCGCGCGGGTGAGTATGAGGTGCCGTCGGGCGCCTCGCTGGCGACCGTGGTCGGCCTGCTGGTCGACGGCAAGGCGGTGCGCCACTACGTGACCCTGCCGGAGGGCTGGTCCTCGGCCCAGGCGGTCGACATCCTGATGAAGCAGCCGGTCCTGACCGGCGAGGTCGAGGTTCCGCCTGAGGGCAGCCTGTGGCCTGACACCTATGAGGTGTCGCGCGGCGAGACCCGCGCCTCGGTCGTCGCCCGGATGCAGCGCGCCGCCAAGACCAAGCTGGACGCCCTGTGGGCGCAGCGTTCGCCCAACACCATCGTCACGACGCCGGAAGAGGCGATGGTGCTGGCCTCCATCGTCGAAAAGGAAACCGGGCTGGCCTCGGAACGGCCCGAGGTGGCGGCGGTCTTCACCAACCGGCTGCGGCTGGGGATGCGGCTGGAGAGCGACCCGACCATCGTTTACGGCGTGACCAAGGGCCGTCCGCTGGGACGCGGCATCCGCGCCTCGGAACTGCGCGCCCAGACGCCGTGGAACACCTATCTGATCGACGGCCTGCCGCCGACGCCCATCGCCAACCCCGGCGAGGAGGCACTGAAGGCCGTGCTGAACCCGCCGCGTTCGGAATATGTCTTCTTCGTCGCCGACGGCACGGGCGGCCACGTCTTCGCCCGCACCTATCCCGAGCACCTGCTGAACGTCGCGCGCTGGCGCGAGATTGAGCGGCGCAAGGCGGGACTGCCGCCGGGTCAGGCGGCCTCGGCGCCCGACGCGGCGGCGACGCCGATGGGCGAGGGGGCGGCCGTGGTCATTCCGCCGGGCGCCAAGGTCATCTCGGTTCCGACGGCGGCCCCGCAGTGAGCAATTCTATTTTGGACCCTATCTCCGGCATGACCGGCTTCGGCCGGGCCGACGGCGCGCTGGATGGCTGGACCTGGACGGTCGAGGCGCGTTCGGTCAACGGGCGCTCGCTGGAGGTCCGCTATCGCGGGCCAGGAAGCTTCGAGAATCTGGAACGCCTGACCAAGGCGGCGGCGCAGACCCGTCTGAACCGGGGGCAGGTGACGCTGGGCGTTCAGGCCAAGCGGGCCGAGGGTTCCGAACCCGCGCCGCGCGTCAACGCGGCGGTGCTGGCGACCTATCTGAAGCTGGCGAACCAGTTGGCGGAGGAGGGGGCGGTTCCGCCCTCGGCCGATGGTCTGCTGGCCCTGCGCGGCGTCATCGAGGTGGCCGAGGCGGTCGAGGACCCCGAGGCTCACGCCGCCGTCGAGGCCGCCATCGCTGTCTCGATCGAACAGGCGCTGGACGCCCTGAAGCTGTCGCGTCAGCGGGAGGGCAAGCAACTGACACCGGTCATCCGCGATTTCGTCGGGACCATCGAGGCCCTGACGGCGCGCGCCGAACTGGAGGCGTCGAGCCAGACCGAGGCGATCCGTGAGCGCTTCACCCGCCGGATCAGCGAACTGGCCCCGGATGCGCCGGGTCTGGAGGAGCGAATCTTCCTTGAAGCGGCGGCCTTGGCGAGCAAAGCGGATGTGCGCGAGGAACTGGATCGCCTGACCGCCCACGTCGATTCCGCGCGGACACTGTTGCAGCAACCCCCCGCCGGGCGAAAACTCGACTTCCTGATGCAGGAATTCATGCGCGAAGCGAACACGCTCTGCTCGAAATCCGCTACCACGCCGCTCACCGGAATCGGCCTCGAACTGAAGGCCGTCATCGAGCAGCTTCGAGAACAAGTTCAGAATGTCGAATAACCGCACCCCCCGCCGTGGCGTCCTGCTGATCGTCGCCAGTCCGTCGGGGGCCGGGAAGACGTCTCTGTGCCGCCGCCTGATGGCCGATCACAAGGGGCTGGAACTGTCGGTCTCCATGACCACGCGCGGCATTCGTCCGGGCGAGGTCGACGGTCGCGACTACAACTTCGTCAGCCGGGAGGAATTCCAGCGTCTCATCGACGCGGACGCCTTCCTGGAATGGGCCGACGTGCATGGCAACCGTTACGGCTCGCCCGCCGCGCCGGTGAACCGCGCCCTGGCCGAGGGCCGCGACGTCCTGTTCGACATAGACTGGCAGGGCGCCCGCGACGTGGCCGAGAAATGCCCCGGCGACGCCGTGCGCGTTTTCGTCCTGCCGCCGAGCCTGGAAGAACTGCGCCGCCGCTTGGTGACGCGCTCGCAGGACGCTGACGACGTGATCGAACGCCGCGTCGCCAACGCCAAGGGCGAGATCGAACACTGCGACGAGTTCGACTACGTCCTCGTCAACGAGGATTTCGACAGCAGCTATGCGGAGCTGGCGCACATCTATCACGCTGAGCGCAGTTGCCGGACGCGCAACCTGTGGGTTGAGGGCTACAAAGACGCCTTGCTGAAGGAAGTGGTCTGACCTGATCGCTTCACCCTCTCCCAATGGGAGAGGGCTTGAGCCTCGGAGAGCCGAAGGCGATCCGCCAAGGCGAAAGGGTGAGGGTTTCCCGGCGTTCGTCGGCGTAAGCCGAAGGTTCGTCCGCCAAAACCGCCCACCCAAACCACATGGGCGCTTCAGCTCCCACCTAAAACCGAGCGCCACGGCTACCGCCGACTGACAAGTCCAACCCTCACCCTTTTGCGCAACCAATCGCCGTCGGCTCTTGGGCGCTCAAGCCCTCTCCCATTGGGAGAGGGCAGGAAGCGGCGATTAGCGGAAGACCACGCGCACGCCCGGCTTGACCCGCGACGCCAGCTGTTCGGCGTCCCAGTTGGTCAGGCGCACGCAGCCGCTGGAGAAGGTCTTGCCCACCTTGGACGGGTCAGGCGTGCCGTGGATGCCGTAGGTGTCGCGCGACAGGTCGATCCACACTGAACCGACCGGATTGTTCGGTCCCGCGGGCACGATGACCTTGCGGTCGCCCCTGTCATAGCTGACCCGGTCTGGATCGTAGGTATAGTTGGGCTCGGGCGCGACGCCGACGACCGTCAGATCGCCCGACGGAGCGGGGCGGGCTGAACTGCCGATGGTGGCGGGATAGAAGGCCAGCAGCTTGTCGTTGGCGTCATAGGCGCGGACCGAGCGTTCGGTCTTGTCCACCACGATGCGGGCGACATCGGCGGCCAGATCGGTCTGGGCCACGGCGGCCACGATGATGGTCTGGCCTGCCTTGCTGAAATCGACGCCGGGGTTCAGGGCGCGCAGCAGGCCCTCGGTCATGTGGAACTTCTCAGCGAAGGCTTCCAGGGGCGTGGCGTAGCCGACCGTGGTCAGCTTGGACATGGCCTGAAGGTCCGACGGGACCTGGCCGATGAAGGGACCGGCCAGGTCGGCGGCGGTGATCGTGTAGTCGGCCATGACCTTGCCGGCATCGCCTGCGGTCAACCGCTGGAAGACCTCGGCGTCGAGAACGCCGTCCTCGGGCAGGTCGGCGGCCTTCTCGAAGGCGGCGATGGCCTGACGGGTGTTGTCGCCGCCCAGACCGTCGATCACGCCCGGCGAAAAGTTGGCCCGGTCAAGCAGGATCTGCGCCCGGGCGATGGCGGGATCGGGCGCGGCAGGCGTGGTTGCGCCGTTGGCGGCGGGCGGCGGGGCGACCTCGAACACCGCTGTCTCGATGGCTTCGCGCGTCAGGGCGGGTGCTGTCGAGGCAGCGGGCGGCTGTTCGGGCTTTGGCGTCTCGGCGGGTGATCTGCAGGCGGTCAGAGCGACCAGGACGAAGGGCACGGCGGCGGAGGCGAAGAGACGCGATTTCAGCATGAAAGCTCCGAAGGTTTCGGGGCTTGTCGAACGTCCCTAGGCGCTGAGGCGTTCCTCGGCAGCCGCCGTTCGTGCCGCGAAGAAGGGCTTGATGCGGGCCAGGGCGTCTTCGACCTGGGGCGTCGAGACGGCGAAGCTGAAGCGGATGAAGCGGTGGCCGTTGACCGGGTCGAAGTCGACGCCGGGGGCGGTGGCGACGCCGGTTTCGCGCAACAGGGCCTCGCAGAAGCCGATGCTGTCGTCGGTCAGGTGGCCTATGTCGGCGTAGATGTAGAAGGCGCCGTCGGGCGGGGCGATGGAGCGCAGACCCATGGCCGGAAGGGCGTCCAGCATCAGGGCGCGGTTGGCGCGATAGACGTCGATATTGGCCTCCAGCTCCTCTTCCTCGTCCATGGCGATCAGACCGGCGTGCTGGCTGAGGGTGGCGGGGGTCAGGAACATGTTGCCGACGCGGGCGCGAGCCTGCGGCACCTCGACCTCAGGCAGGATCAGCCAGCCCAGACGCCAGCCCGCCATGCTCCAGTATTTGGAGAAGCTGTTGACGATCGATGCGTTCGGCTCGAACTGCAGCATGGACGGGGTTGGGCCGGTATAGGACAGGCCGTGGTAGATCTCGTCCGAGATGATTGAGATGTTGCGCTCGCGGCAGACCTCGGCGATGGCCTTTAGCTCGGCTTCGGGAATGATGGTGCCGGTCGGGTTGGCGGGGCTGGCGATGATGACGCCAGCGGGCACGGGTTCGAGGGCGCGCAGGGCCTCGGCGGTCAGCTGGAAGCGCACCTCGGGGCCGCAGTCTATCTCGACAGGCTCGATGTGCAGGGCCTTCAAGGTGTTGCGATAGGCGACGTAGCCGGGACGGGCGATGGCCACGCGATCGCCGGGCTGGAAGCGCATCATCAGGGCCAGCACCAGGGCGGGGGATGCGCCCGCCGTCATGACCACCCGCTCGGGATCGACGGTGACGTCGTAGCGGTCGTCATAGAGCTTGGCGATGCGCGCGCGCAGGGCCGGGCTTTCCCAGTAGCCGCCGGGCTCGCTGTCCAGAATGCGGTGGGCCTGGGCGATGGCGGCGGCGGGGGCGCCGGTCGAGGGCTGGCCGAACTCCATGTGGATGATGGAGCGGCCCTGGGCCTTCAGTTCATGGGCCAGGCGGCTGACGCTGATGGCGCGAAAGGGGTCGATTTCAACGGTCATGGCAAGCTTACTTCAGGGCGTCGGCCAGGCGGAGGAAGCCGGCGATGTCGATGACTTCGGCGCGGGCGTCGGGTTCGATGCCGGCGGACTCGCACAGGGCGGCGCCGCCGAGCTGTTTCAGGCTGGAGCGCAGCATCTTGCGGCGCTGGCCGAAGGCGGCGGCGGTGACGCGTTCCAGCTTCTTCAGTCGTTCAGGCGAGGGGCGGTCGGCCAGAGGGACCACATGGACGACCGCCGAGGCCACCTTGGGCGGCGGGGTGAAGGCGGCGGCGGGCAGGTGCATGACGATGCGGGCCTCGGCCACGGCCTGGGTGATGACGGCCAGACGACCATAGGCGTCGTCGCCGGGGGCGGCCACGATGCGCTCGGCCACTTCCTTCTGGAACATCAGGGTCAGAGCGCAGGGCTGCCAAGGGCCGGTCAGCCATTTGATCAGCAGGGGGGTGCCGACGTTGTAGGGCAGGTTCGACACCAGATGGGTCGGGCCCTCGGTCAGTTGCGCCTCGCGCACGTTCAGGGCGTCGCCCTCGACGATGGTCAGGCGGCCGGAACCGTCGTCCAGTTCGCTGAGCAGGGGGATGAAGCGGGGGTCCTTCTCGACCAGAACCACCTTGCCGGCGTCGCTTTCCAGGATGGCGCGGGTCAGGCCGCCGGGGCCGGGGCCGACCTCGATCACAGCGCGGCCGTCGAACGGACCGGCGTAGCGGACGATCTTGCGCGTCACATTGAGGTCCAGCAGGAAATGCTGGCCGAAGCTCTTCTTGGCCAGCAGGCCGTGGGCGTCGAGCGTTTCGCGAAGGGAGGGAAGGTCCGTCATACGGAGGCCTTAGCGCGTGGCGCGCGCCGCCGCCATCTCTGAAGCCAGACGCACGGCGGCGATGAAGCTGTCGGCGCGCGCGATGCCCTTGCCGGCGATGTCGAAGCCGGTGCCGTGGTCGGGCGAGGTGCGGACGATGGGCAGACCGAGGGTGGCGTTCACCCCGCCCCAGAAGTCCAGCGTCTTGACCGGGATCAGAGCCTGATCGTGATAGAGGCAGACGGTCGCGTCATAGCGGGCGCGGGCCTCGTCGTGGAACAGGGTGTCGGCGGGCAGGGGATCGGTGATGTTCAGCCCCTCGGCGCGCAGGGCGGCGGCGGCTGGGCGCAGGACCTCGATCTCTTGCAGGCCGATCGCCCCCCCTTCGCCCGCGTGGGGGTTCAGGGCGGCCATGGCCAGGCGGGGGGCATGGATGCCGAAGTCGCGCTTCATCGATTCGTGGACGACGCGGGCGACGCGCATGATGCGGTCTGCGGTCACCAGTTCCGGCAGTTGGTCGATCGGGACATGGATGGTCACCAGACAGGCGCGCAAATCCTTGGCCGTCAGCATCATGACCGGGCCGCGCGTGCCGGAAAACGGCATGTCGGCGGTCAGTTCGGCGATGAACTCGGTGTGGCCGGGGAAGCGGAAGCCCGAGGCGTACATGGGCGCCTTGGCGATGGGGGCGGTGACGACGCCGGAACCTTCGCCCGAGATGACCAGATCGACGGCGCGCTCGATCCAGTCGGCCACGGCGACGGCGTTGCGCGGATCGGGCTGGCCCGGCGTGACCGGTGCGGGGGCCGGGTGGTCCAGGACGGGGATGGCGCGGCCGAATACAGCGACGGCCTCGGACGGGCTGAAGATCTGTTCGACCTTGACGTCGTACCCGGCCAGCACGTCGGCGTCGCCGATGACGGCGAAGGGCGTGACGGGGGCGAGAGGACCGGGCGGCGTGGCCACAATGGGCCACGCCTTGGCGATGATCTCCGGCCCCACGCCGGCGGGGTCGCCCATCGTGACGATGAGCGGCCGCCCGGTCGTCATTGCTTGACTTCGATCAGGGCGTCGGCCCGCAGGTCGCGCAGATAGCGGCGGCCCAGCATGGCGAAGTTCTGATTTTGCAGGCGGGATTCGACCTGCTGCGCCGAGGGCGCTTCGGGTCCGCCGAGGCGACGACCGCAGACAGCGAGCAGGTGAACGCCCAAGGGGCTGCGGACGACGCTGCTGACGGAACCAACGTCAGCCGAACGGGCGACCTGCTGGAACTGGGGCAGGAGGTTGGCTACGTCGCTTTCGCCCAGGTCAGCGCCCAGCAGGCCCTGCTCAGCGCGGGCGCGTTCCAGAATATTGTCGCAGGTAAGGCCGGCGCGCACGGCTTCCAGGCGTTGGGTCGCCGAGGCCACTTCCGTTTCGCCTGCGGTTTCCGGCAACTCTACCATGACCTGCTTCATCTGAACCAGGCTAGTGGCCGCACCCGAACGCTTGTCGCGCATGTATATGATATAAACGCCGCCATCGACGGGGATGGGATTTGACAACTGGCCGACGTCCAGCGTCTCCATGGCCTGTTGCAGGGCGGGCTGGACCGAACCCTGAACCACCCAGCCGGCGTCGCCGCCGCGGGCGGCCGAAGGCGCGGCCGAGAACTGGCGGGCGACGGCCATGAAGGGCGCGCCCTGCACCATCTGTTGCACCAGCTGGCGGGCGCCGTTGACGGCTTCCTGCATGCCGCCGACGCGGTTGGCCTCGATGTAGATTTCGCCGACCAGATACTGGGGCTTTGTCGCGGATTCGGTCAGTTGGCGCATGGCCTGCTCGACCTGGGTGCGAGTCACCTTGGCGCGGTCACGGAAGCGGCCGCCGACCAATTCGCGCCAACCAATCTCGGTGCGCAGTTGTTCGCGGAAGGACTGGGGACGGATGCCGCCCTGTTCCAGGAAGGTCATGTAATTTTCAGGCGTCGTGCCAGCCTCGCGGGCCATGCCGGCGATCTCCTGGTCCACTTCGGCGTCGGAAATCTTGAGCTGTTCGAACTTCGTGAGCTCGGCGGCTTGCAGGTGCTGTTCGATCAGGTCGTTCAACGCCTGTTGCTGAATGGCGCCGATATTTTCTTCGGTCGGCTGGACCTGGGTCATGGCCATCAGCACCAGCATCCGCTGACGCAGGTCGAAACCGGTGATGATCCGGTCGTTCACGGTGGCGATGATGCCGTCGGACATGCGGAACTGCGGCGCGGCGGTCGGCGCGCGTTGAGGCGCCTCCTCGGCGGCAGGGTTCAGGGTGCCAGCGGCGGGGGCCGGCGCCGTCTGGGCCACGGACGGTCCGACAGCTGTGCAGGCCATGAGCGCGGCCATTGCAACGCCGGTCGTGTAACGCATCAAACGCATCGTCAGTCCTGATTCCCTAAAGCGGTCTCGAAACGGATCGGCGGCGCCATCAGGCGTTCCGAGCCTTCTTGGGCGCACACCCCTGCACGCCATGCTTACCGCATATCATTTCGATCATAACCTGAACCTCCGAAAGTGGCGAGGTTAAGTCGGATATAGACGCCCTCGGAGGGGCCTGTCGGGCGCACGCGCGTATTGTCGCGGCGCCAGCCCAGTTCAAATCGGAAGCAGTCGTCGTCGAACAGCAGGCCGACTTCGGACCGGGTGATGACGTCGCGCTCCAGGTCGGCGATGCCGTTGACCGCCACGCCCCAGTTGCCGTGGACGAATTGTTGGCCGGAAAGCTGAACGAATTCATAGTTGCGATTGAGCGGGCCGGCGACCGGGTTCGAGCGGTCGATGATGTAGCTCATGCTGGCCGCGTTACGACGCCCCCAGCGCCCGTCCACGGTCGTTTCCGCGCGGCGGACCTCGCCGCTGCCGTCCACGGTGGCGTGGAACCAGCCGCGGATACGGTCCGAGGGCGAGAAGGTCGCCTGGACCACCCAGTCGGAGGTGCGCGACGCGACGCCAGAGGGATCATAGAGGCGGGCCGGATCGTCCGGGATCGGCGTCAGGAACTCGCGCTGGTCGTCAGCGCGGATGCTACGGCCCAAGAACAGGCTGGCGGAGCGCACATCGTCCCAGCGCAGGGTGGCGCGGGCGCCGGCGGTGAAGCGCACCCCGCCTTCCATCAGGTCCTGACCGGGGAAGCGATCCATGCGGAACAGGGAGGTTTCGTCCAGTTCCAGCGTCTGGCTGTCTTCGTTGGGGATGCGCGGGTCCAGATCGGCCTTGGTCGAGGCGGACAACTGCGCCATTGGCTCAAGAATCAGGTCGGACGACGCGCTGAGGCGGCGGTAGAGCGGATAGCTGACGTCCACGCCGGCGCTGGCTCGGCCGCGCGACAGGACGTCGGAGGTCTGACCCAGCATGGGCGGCAGGTCGTCGACGGAATAGACGTCCAGACGCGCGTCCACGAAAGGCTCCCACCGCAGGCCCATCGGGGAGATAATGGCGCGGCGCCAGTCGATCTGGCCGGTGATGCGGCGGCTGTCCACGCCCGGGAGACCGTCGGTCGGGCCGGCAGGGATCAGTTCCGGGCGCAGGGTGGGGAAGCCCACATAGGCGTCGCGGGTCAGGGCGACCGCCGAACCGCGCAGGCGCAGGCGTCCGCCGAAGACGGGACCTTCCGGCTCCCACCGGGCGTCGATGATGGGCGCCACCAGCGGCAGAGTGTTCTCGCGCTCGAAAACCTTGAAGCCGTCAGGGTCGCGGAAGTCCGTCGCCGAATAGCGCGGGTCAAGGCGCAGGCTTTGGATCGAGAAGGCGGCCACGGACAGGTAGGACCGTTCGGTCTGGCGTTCAGCATAGATCTGGCTGATTAGGCGACGACGGTCGCCGTAATAGAGCCCGTTGTCCTGATAGGGAGAACTGACGTCGTAGCGGTCGAACAGGGTCTTGTCCGACACCCGTTCGGCGGTGAAACCGAAGCGCCAGGGGCCCTCGATATCGAACTTGCCGTGGGCCAGCAGATAGCTGCGGCTGGTACGGTCGCCGAAGCGAACATTGCTTTCGGTGTCGCCGTCGCCGTCAAGGTCGAAGTCGCCGAAGTTGCGACCATAAGTGTAGCCGCCGCGCGCGACGATGGTCCCGGTCTCGAACCGTCGACGCCATTGCAGGTTCAGCAAGGGGGCGACCTTGGTGTTGATCTGCGGACTGATCAGCCAGTCCTCGGACGGCGACATCACCACCAGATAGGGAACCTCGATCGAGCCGCCCCGGCCTTCGTCCCAGTCCACGCGGGGGATCAGGAAGCCGGAGGCGCGATCGACGCTGGGGTCGGGGTGGGCGAAGGCCGGCAGGTAAAAGACCGGCACGCCGCCGACGCGGAAAAGCACGTTGCGATACAGTATGGCGCGCAGATCCTGATCCTGCACCGCTTTTTCGGCCTCGATGGAGACGCTGGGCTGTTTGGGCCCGTCCACGTCGCAGATCGGACAGGGGGTGAAGATGACCCGGTTCAGTTCGCTGACGTTTTCCGACCGACGCACAGCGGTGGCGGCCATCAGGCTGGCGCCATTGGCCAGGCGCAGGGCCAGATCGACGGCGACCCCGGCGGTGAAGTCGGAATCCAGCTCTACGCGGCTGGCGTGAAGGACGGCGCCGTCGGGGGCTACCACTTCGGCTTGACCAGCGGCGGTCGCAACGCCGCTTTTCAGGTCATAGGTGACTTCCTCGGCGCGGATGCTGTGGTCGCGGGTCCGGGCGAAGACGCGATCATCCGGCGTGCCGCGGGCGGTCACGACATCGCCTTCGCGGCTGGCGGCGTCGGCGTTCACATAGAGACTTCCGGGCGTCAGGCCGTCGGCGCCCGGCGTCGGCGCGGCCACGGAAGGCTGCGCCGCTTGGGGGGGCGCCTCCTGGGCCAGGCTCGGCAGGGCGGGCATACACGCCATCAGCGCCGCGCCGGCCAGGAGCCGGACGCGCAGGGCTCCCTCACGGGGAATGCGGCGATCACTCATGCGGAATCCACTCATTTGCCGGGCGACCGGAAACCGCCCGATTAGCCGTCTTCTGTATAGAACAGCAAGGTAAAGGCGGCGAGCGCCGTCAAGACAGGCGGCAGCCAGGCCGCGAGGAAGGGGGGCACGACCTCCGCCGAGCCCATGGCCGAGGAGAACTGGTTCACGAAGAAGAAGGCGAAGCCCAGCACCACAGCGGCCACAGTCATCTTGGCGAGATCGCCCAGACGCATGAGGCGCAGCGAGAAGGCCGCCGCGAGAATCGACATGGCGGCGAACATCAGCGGCGTGGCCAGCAGCTGTTGCAGACGCAGACGGTAGGCCGTCGAGGCGAAACCGGCGTCCTCGATTCGCTGGATCTGGTTCGGCAGGGACCAGAAAGGCGTCGACTGCGGGCGGGCGAAGCGCTGGAAGGCTTCTTCGTCGGCCAGGTTCGAGGGAAGGTCCAGCGTGGCGTAGCGCACCGCTCGCTGGCCCGTCTGGGCGCCCGTGGCGTCGGTCAGGCGCCAGCGTCCGGCGGTCAGCGAGGCCGTGGTCGCGTCGATCCGCTCGGTGAATGTGCGGCGACCGTCCGCGGTGGTGGTGTAGATAAAGAAGCTGGCGTCCAGCAAGCGGCCGCTGGCCGGGTCCTGTCGTCCGCCGCGAATGATCATCTGCCGGGCGGCGTCGCCTTCCCGCAGCCAGACGGCCTGTTCCGCCTCCAAGCCGGGGGTCGAGCCGGAGATGCGGCCGCGTTCGCGCTGCCACAGACCGTCGCCCGCGGCGGCCATGGGACCGAAGACGGTGACGCTGACGACGCCCAGCGCCAGGGCGGCCCCGGCAGCCGGCAGGACAAAGCGCCAGGCGGAGACGCCCGCCGCCCGCATGGCGATCAGTTCGCTTCGGCGGTTCAGGCCAACGAAGGCCGCCAGCGTTCCGAACAGGAAGACGAAGGGCAGCAACTGGATGATGACGCTGGGCGATTTGAGCAGCACCAGCCCGAAGATGCGGGCGCCGGACAGCTCGCCGGATGAGTTCAGCCCCCGCGACACCTCGACGAAGTCGATCAGCATCACCAGGGCGGAGATGATCGCCAGGGCGACTGCCAGGGCGCGAAACTGCTGGACCAGAACGTAACGTTCGATGCGGCCGAGACGGAGCCTCATGCGAACCTCGCCTTGAAACGTTCAAAAGGCGCCCAGACGCGCCGCCGATGCGGCTTCAACGCGCGGAACAGCTGCCGCAGGGCGACGAAGCTGACGCCCAGCGGCAGCAGGTATTGCAACAGGTTCAGCGCCCCGTTCCAGGCGCTGGCGGCGACCAGGCCGTAGCCGACGACGCGCAACACCAGGAAGACGCCCGCCGCCTTGGCGATGCGGCCGCTATAGCCGGTGCGGCTGAAGGATCCTCCCAGGATGGCGGTCAGGGCCAGGGCCATGGCCGCCAGGGCGTAGAGAGGCGAGGCCAGCCGCGAATGGGCCTCGGCCATCAGTTCGCCGCGCGTGCCGGCGCTTTCCAGCAGGGCAGGCGTGGGATCGAACAGCTCCGTCAGCCACAGATCGGACGGCTTGAAGCGGATGCGCTCAGTCGTCTTGGTATAGGGCGACAGGTCGAAGACCTGCTGGTCGAACGACAGCTGGTTCAGCACGTCGCGCGACGAATAGCGCTGCATCGAGCCGTTCTGCATGGTCAGGATCGGCACGCCGTCGATGCGGCCGAAGCGGGCGGTTTCGGCGTCCCAGGTCGTCACCGTCTTGCCGTTGTCGAGATAGACAAACAGGTTCTTCAGCAGGCCGTTCTGTTCAATCTGCTGCACATAGACGGTCAGGCCGCCGGGGCCTTGTACGAAGCGGCCTTCCTCGACCAGCAGGGCGGCCAGGTCAGTGCGGATGGCGAAGGCCTGACGCCGCGCCTCGCGCTGGGCCCAAGGCTGAACGAAGACATTGGTGATCAGGGCGACGAGGGCGACGATGACGGCGATCTGAACCGCAGGTCGGATCAGCGACCAGCGGCTGACGCCCGCAGCATAGGCGGCGGTCAGTTCCTGCTCGCGTTGCAGCCGCGTGAGGGCGATCAGGGCGCCGACGAACAGGCCGATGGGCAGGATGACGGCGATCAGCTGGGGCAGGGTCAGTAGGGTCAGCTTGGCCATGACCCAGATGCTCTGGCCGCGCTCGACGATGACCTCGAGTTGATCAAGGCTCTGGCTCAGCAGGCCGATTCCGGCCAAGGCCGCGCACGCCGCCACGACGGGCAGGCCGATCTGGCGGAAAAGATAGCCCTGAATCAGCGTCATGGTCTGGAAAGAAAGGGTTTCGGGGGCGAGCGAGTTGCAGCCGCGAGCGATGCGGGCCATGTAATACACATCCGAGCGCAACGGCGAAACAGCCGGTGCGCCCATGTCTGATTCAAGCACGACCGGGGCATAGAACCTCGGCCTGGAGTAGGTTTCATGAAAATCGAGTTCGTCGCTTCCCCCAGCGCCGCCGAAATCCTTGCCGTCCTGGTCCATGACGGACGTACGCTGGCCGGGACGGGCTCGGCCCTCGACGCCGCCGCGTCGGGCGCTCTGACCAAGGCGATGACGAACAGCCGCTTCACCGGCGGCGCCAACAGCAGCCTGATGGTTGCGGCCCCGGCGGGCGTCGACGCCAACTCGGTGCTGCTGGTCGGCGCGGGCGCGGCGGACAAATTCGACGATCTGGCGGTCGAGACCGCCGCCGCCGCCGCCTATCACGCCGCCAAGCTGTCGGGCGCGGAAGTCCTGACCATCGACGCCGCCCACCTGTCGGCCGAGCAGACCGCGCGCGCCGGTTTCGCCGTGCGTCTGGCCGCCTATCGCTTCGCCAAATATCTGACCAAGCAGAAGGCCGACAAGATTCCGTCGGTGACAACCGTCCGCGTCGTGACACCTGACGTGGCCGCCGCTGAAACCGCCTTCGGCCCGCTGTCGGCGGTTGCCGACGCCGTTCTGTTCTCGCGTGATCTGGTCGCTGAGCCCGCCAACGTTCTTTACCCGGCCGAGTTCGCGCGCCGCGTGAAGGCGCTGGAAAGCCTTGGTCTGGAAGTCGAGATCCTGGGCGAAGCCGAGATGGAAAAGCTGGGCATGCACACCCTGCTGGGCGTCGGCATGGGCTCGGAGCGGGAAAGCCAGCTGGCCGTCATCAAGTGGAACGGCGGCAAGGAGGGCGAAGCCCCCATCGCCTTCGTCGGCAAGGGCGTCTGCTTCGACACCGGCGGCATTTCGTTGAAGCCCGCTGACGGCATGGAAGAGATGAAGTGGGACATGGGCGGCGCCGCCGCCGTGGCCGGCCTGATGCACGCCCTGGCGGGCCGCAAGGCCAAGGTCAACGTGGTCGGCGTTCTCGGCCTGGTCGAGAACATGCCTGACGGCAAGGCTCAGCGTCCGGGCGACGTGGTCGTGTCGATGTCGGGCCAGACGGTCGAGGTACTGAACACCGACGCCGAGGGCCGCCTCGTTCTGGCCGACGCGCTCTGGTACACGCAGGAGCGCTTCAAGCCGAAATTCATGATCGACCTGGCCACCCTGACGGGCGCCATCATCATCTCGCTGGGTCTGGAATACGCCGGCGTCTTCTCGAACGACGACGACGTGGCCAACGGTATCCTGGCCGCGGGTCCCAAGGTTGGCGAGAACGTCTGGCGTCTGCCGATCCCGGCGGCCTACGAGCGTCACATCGATAGCCCGATCGCCGATGTGAAGAACACCGGCAACGGCCGTGCCGGGGGCTCGATCACCGCCGCACTGTTCCTGCAACGCTTCACCAACGGCACGCCGTGGGCGCACATCGACATCGCCTCGACCGCTTGGGTCAAGGACAGCCGCAACCCGACCGTGCCGGACGGCGCCGTAGGCTTCGGCGTGCGTCTGCTGGACCGCATGGTCGCTGACAAATACGAAGCCTGATCCAACACATTCACAGGGTAGGACCGGGTGTCTGACGCCAAGCCGGAAATCTGGTTCTACCACCTGGAGCGCTCGACGCTGGATCAGGTGCTGCCGGGCCTGCTGGAGAAGACCCTCCAGCGGGGCTGGCGCGCCCTGGTACGCGGGGCGGCGTCCCACCGCCTCGATGACCTCAATGAACACCTGTGGACCTATCGCGCCGACAGCTTCCTGCCGCATGGCCTGGTGTCGGAGGCTCACGCGGTCCGGCAACCGATCCTTCTGTCCGAATCGGGCGAGAACCTGAATGCTGCTCAGGCGCTGTTCATCGTGGATGAGTCAGAGCTGGGGGCTACGGAAGGGTACGAGCGGTGCTTCATCATTTTCGACGGTCGGAACGAACAGGCGTTGCAGCAGGCGCGCGAGCGCTGGCGCACGCTGAAGGCGGCCGAGGCCAATCTGGCCTATTGGAAACAGACGGACGAAGGGCGCTGGGAAAAGGCGGCCTGATCGTTCTGGGGTTGCTGGCCATAGCCGGCTGCTCGTCCTCGTCGCCGTCCACTCGCCCCTCGGCGCCGGCCATTGTTGAACAGGCGCGCCAGAGCCAGCCGGTCGGCACGCGCATGCCTCAGAACGACGCCGACGTTTGCAAGGCGGGCGAGCTTCAGTGGCTGGTCGGGAAACCTAGAAGCGAGATCCCCGTTCCGGTGGATGTGGTGAACCGTCGCGTGGTGTGCAGCACCTGTCCTGTCACAGAAGACTATTCGCCTTACCGCTTGAATATTTTCTATAATCAGCAGACCGGCATCGTCGAGCGCGTGAGCTGCGGCTAGGCCGAAACGGAGAGACGCCATGAAGACGATTCTGATGCTGACGGCATTTGCCGGCGCCGTGGCGCTCTCGGCCTGTGCGCCGAGCATGACTGCGCCCAGCGGCGAGCCTACGCCCGTCATGTGCAAGGCTGGCGATTATCAGGAGTATGTCGGGCGCAATCGCTCGACCATCCCCGAGGCCCCGGCGGGCCGCATCTTCCGCGTCCTGTGCAGCAGCTGCGCCGCGACCATGGATTACCGCGATAATCGCGTGACCTTCACCTATGACGACACGACCAATCTCGTGACCCGCGTTTCGTGCGGCTGAGGGCGTTTCTGATCCTGGGGGCGGCGTTCGTCGCCCTTGGATCCTGCGCTCCAAAGACAGTCGAGCCGGTTGATCTGGCCCAGCGTTGCGATCCAGCGGCGGGCCAGTCGCTGATCGGCAGTCATGTTGGGGCGGTGGATTTCGCTTCCAACGCCAATGTTCGGATCATTTGCACGACCTGCCCGGCGACGACGGACTATCAGGCCGAGCGAACCAACATCCGCTTCAACGAGAAGACCGGGATCATCGAAAAGGTCGATTGCGGCTAAAGGCTGTCTGCGACGTTCCGAAAATGCCAGAGCGGGGCGGGTTAACGACCCGTCCCGATTTCGCGTTCAAGGCCGTAGAGGGCGTCGGCGATATCCTCGACCTTCTGGCGCACCACGGTCTCGGCGTCACGCAGACCCCGATTATAGAACAGCCTGCCTATGTCGCGTTCGATGAACTCGACCAGCATTTCCGTGGGCAGTTGGCCCGCCTCGATGTCCATTTCCTCGCGCAGATAGGTCCGCAGGCGGCTGGCGGCCTCCTGCATCTCGTCTCGGGTCAGAGCTGAGGGCGGGGCCTTCTTGCTCATCAGGACACGGCGGCCAGGGCTTCTTCGGCCTCGACCCAGGCGGCCTCGGCGGCGTCCAGATCGGTCTGGGTCTTGGCGCGGGCGCGCGTCAGGCCTTCCAGCGCCTTGGGGTTGGACACAGCGGCGTTGGCCAGGTCGTCGTCGATGCGGGCGACCTCGGCGGTCAGGGCGGCCATGCGCTCTTCGGCCTTCTTGACCGCATGACGCAGGGTCGATGGAGAAGGGCCTGATTTCTTGTCGTTCTTCTTCTTGCCGCCTGGAGCGGGGGCGGCGGCTGCGGCCTCCTGCTTGATCTGGCTGGGCTTGACGGCGGCAGCCTTGGCGCGGTCGAGGACGAACTTCTGATAGTCGTCCATGTCGCCGTCATAGGGCTTCACCGTGCCGTCGGCGGCCAGCCACAGGCGGTCGGCGACCATCTCCATCAGCGAGCGGTCGTGGGTGATCAGGATGACGGCGCCGTTATACTCGTTCAGCGCGTCCAGCAGGGCGCGGCGGCTGTCGATGTCCAGGTGGTTGGTCGGTTCGTCGAGGATCAGAACGTGGGGCGCATCCATCGCCACCATGTTCAGCAGCAGACGGGCGCGCTCGCCGCCCGACAGGCTCTCGACCGTGGTTTCCTGCTTTTCGTAGCCCAGGCCGAACTGGGCCAGCTTGGAGCGGCGGCTGCTCTCGTTGGCGTCCGGCATGGCCCGGCGGATGATCTCCAGCGGGGTATCGGTCGGGTCCATGGCCTCGATCTGATGCTGGTGGAACCAGCCCACGCGCATTTTCTTGTCGCGGTGCAGTTCGCCTTCCGAGACGTTCAGGGCGCCGGCGATCATCTTGGCGAAGGTCGACTTGCCCGCGCCGTTGACGCCTAGCAGGCCGATGCGGTCGTCCAGGTCCATGCGCAGGTTGAGATTGCGCAGGATCGCCTTGCCGGTCTCATAGCCGACGTTGGCGCGTTCCAGACGGATAAGCGGCGGCGCCAGCGGGCGCGGCGGTGAGGGCAGGGTGAAGGGGGCGACGCGTTCCTCGATGGTGGTCGAAACCGGCTCCATCTTGGCCAGGCGTTTCATCCGCGACTGGGCCTGGGCGGCCTTGGAGGCCTTGGCCTTGAAGCGGTCCACGAAGGCTTGAAGGTGAGCGCGCTCGGCGTCCTGCTTGGCCTTGGCCGACAGCTGCAGGCGGGCCTTCTCGGCGCGCGCCTTTTCGAACATGTCGTAGCCGCCGGTGTAGAGCTCCAGCTTGCGGTTCGCCAGGTGCAGGGTGTGGGTGCAACTGTTGTTCAGCAGTTCCCGGTCGTGGCTGATGATCAGGGCCGTGTGCGGGTATTTCTGCAGGCGGCTTTCCAGCCAAAGCGCGCCTTCCAGGTCGAGGTAGTTGGTCGGTTCGTCGAGCAGCAGCATGTCCGGTTCGGAGAACAGGGCGGCGGCCAGGGCCACGCGCATCCGCCAGCCGCCCGAGAACTCGGACATGGGGCGTTGCTGGTCCTCCTGGCTGAAGCCCAGGCCGGCCAGGATTTCACTGGCGCGGGCGGGGGCCGAATCGGCGTCGATGTCGATCAGCCGCGCCCAGATCTCGCCCATCTCCTCAGGCGGGGCGGTCTCGAGCCGGTTCATCAGTTCGTGGCGTTCGACGTCGGCTTCCAGAATAGTGTCCAGCACGCTGTCGGGCGTGGCGGGGTGTTCCTGATCCACCGAGCCGACGCGGGCGGTCTTGGGCAGGCTGACCTCGTCGCCGTTGGCGGCCAGTTCGCCCAGAATCAGCTTGAACAGGGTCGACTTGCCGATGCCGTTGCGGCCCACCAGGCCGACTTTTGCGCCGGGCGGCAGGCTGACAGAGGCGTCGTCGAGGAACTGGCGGCCCCAGGCGTTGAACGTCAGGTTGGTGATCTGGAGCATGGAAAACGACTGACGTTGAGGTGGCGGTTGGAAAGCGGGGAGGGCGCCGCTATAAGCCCGCGACCCTCAAACTACCAAACCGCAAAGAGTCTTCCCATGACCGAACGCACTTTCTCGATCATCAAACCCGACGCCACGCGCCGCAACCTGACCGGCGCGATCAACGCCGTCATCGAAGGCGCAGGCCTGCGCATCGTCGCTCAGCGCCGCATCAAGCTGACCGAAGAACAAGCCAAGAAATTCTACGAAGTGCACGCCGAGCGTCCCTTCTACGGCGAACTGGTCGGCCAGATGATCGCTGAGCCGGTCGTCGTGCAGGTGCTGGAAGCCGAAGGCGCCGTCGCCAAGTACCGCGAAGTCATGGGCGCCACCAACCCGAACGACGCCGCCGAAGGCACGATCCGCAAGCTGTTCGCCCTGTCGATCGGCGAGAACTCGGTCCACGGTTCGGACTCGCTGGAAAACGCCGGCATCGAAATCGCGCAGTTCTTCACGGACGCCGATATCGTTGGCTAAATTGTTTAGCGGGCCGCCCCTGGCGGCCTAGCTCTGCAATAAAGCGGCCCGCTTCCGGAACCGGAGGCGGGCCGTTTCGTTCTCACGGTCCTGTTACCTGTTCAGCCATCAAGGAAGACCGCCATGAAGACGATCCTCAAACTGGCTCCGGTTATCGGCCTCGTGGGCCTGCTGGCCGCTTGCGGCACGACCACGGAACAACGCGCCGCCACGGGCGCCATCGGCGGCGCAGTCGCCGGTCAGGCCATCGGCGGCAATACTGGCGCAACCGTCGCCGGCGCCGCCATCGGCGCGATCGGCGGTGCTGTGACCACGCCGAAGAAGCCGAACTGACTTTATTCGGGCATCCCCGGATACAAGAACGGCGTCAGCTACGAAGCTGACGCCGTTTTCGTGTCCGATAGGACCGAGCCGCTTACCAGATGCGGGCGCGGCTTTCCGGTGCGATGTACTGCGCCTGATCCGGGGTCACGCCGAAGGCGGCGTACCAGGCGTCGATGTTGCGCGGCGGGGTCGAGGCGCGGGCGGCGCCCGGCGAGTGCGGGTCGGTCGTCAGTTGCTCCTTCAGCGCGGCCTCACGCGACTTCTCGCGCCAGACCTGAGCCCAGCCGAGGAAGACGCGCTGTTCGCCAGTCAGGCCGTCGATGACGGGCGCCGGCTGGCCGTTCAGGCTGCGGTGATAGGCGTCCAGCGCCATCAGCAGACCGCCCAGGTCGGCGATGTTCTCGCCCATGGTCAGGTCGCCGTTGATGGGCGTGCCTGGAATGGGCTCCTGAGCGTCGTAGATGGCGCCGAGGACCTTGGCGCGGGCGTCGAAGCGCGCCGCATCCTCAGGCGTCCACCAGTCGCGCAGGACGCCGTTGGCGTCGGACTTGCGGCCCTGATCATCGAAGCCGTGGGTGATCTCGTGGCCGATCACCGCGCCGATGCCGCCGTAGTTGACTGCTGGGTCGGCGTTCGGGTCGAAGAAGGGCGGTTGCAGAATGGCGGCCGGGAAGACGATCTCGTTGCGCGGCGGGTTGTAGTAGGCGTTCACTGTCTGGGGCGTCATGCCCCATTCCAGCGGATCGACCGGCTGGCCGATCTTGCCGCGCTTCCAGGCCCAGTCGAAGGCCGAGGAACGTTCGACGTTGCCGTAGAGGTCGCCGGCCGACAGTTCGAGGCCGTCATAGCTGCGCCATTTCTCGGGATAGCCGATCTTGACGCCGAACTTGGACATCTTGAGCAGGGCCTGCTCGCGCGTCGGCTCGCTCATCCAGTCCAGCTTCTTCAGGCGCTCGGTCATGGCGGCGCTGAGGTTGGCCACCAGAGCCTCCATCTGGGTCTTGGACGAGGCCGGGAAGTGCAGGCGGACGTATTCCTGGCCCAGAACCTCGCCCAGCTGGCTGTCGACCAGGGCGACGCCGCGGTTCCAGCGCGGGCGGTTCTCGGGCTGACCGCGCAGGGTCTTGCCGCGGAACTCGAAGCGCGAGTTGACGAAGGCGTCGGACAGGTAGGGACCGGCCTGATCGACGATCTGGAAGGCCTCCCACGCTTTCAACGTGTCCAGGGAGGTTTCGGCGAAGACCTGGGCGATGCCCGGGATGGCGGTGTTTTCCATCAGGACGATGGTCGGCACGCTGCCGATCTGGGCGCCTTGCAGGAAGGCGGTCCAGTCAAAGCCGGGGGCCAGTTTGGCCAGGTCGGCGGTCGGGGCCGGGTTGTAGATCTTGTCGATCTGGCGACGCTCGACCGTGGTCCAGTGCTTTTCGGCGACCTTGGTCTCGAAGGCGAGGATGTCGGCGGCAGCCTGGGCCGGGTTGGACCAACCGGCGGCGGTCAGGGCGCGCGTGATATAGGCGACATAGGCTTCACGCTGAGGCGCGAAGTCGGCTTTCAGGTAGTAGTCGCGGTCGGGCAGGCCGAGGCCGCCCTGGCCCATATAGGCCGAGTTGAGGTTGGGGTTCTGCAGGTCCTCGAAGACATCGACGCCGAACAGGGAGCCGCCGAAGCCGGCGTGGCTTTCGCCCATCAGGCGAGCCATGCCCCTGTGATCGGCGACGGCGCGGACGGCGGCCAGGTCAGCGGCGAGCGGCTGGGCGCCCAGCTGGTTGACGCGGGCCTCGTCCATGAAGCTGGCGTAGAGGGCGCCGACCTTTTGCGCATTGGCGTTGGTCGGGTTGGCGGCGCTGGTCTCAATGATGGACTTTAGCTGGCTCTGGGCGTTTTCGTACAGGACGTCGAACGGGCCGAAGCGGGCCTTGTCCGAGGGGATCTCGGTATCCCGCAGATAGGTCCCGTTGGCGTAGGCGTTGAAGTCGTCGCCCGGTTTCACGGTCAGGTCGCGACCGTTCAGGTCAAAGCCCCAGGGATGGATCTGCGGCGCGTTCGCAGCGGCGGCCGGCGCGGCGTGGCCGGCGTGGGCGTTCTGGGCAGAAGCGGCTTGGGCGGAGAGCGCGAAGGCGAGCGCCAGGCCGGCGGCGCCCATCAGGCGGGTCTTGGACATCGGGTCTTCCCATGTAGAAACAGGCGAGCGGTCGCCGACCATCTCAGGTTTGGCCGGGCCGATCTTGACGGGGAAACTGCTCCCGCCTGCGACCAGCTGTCGCATTAAAAATCGTTAAGGTTAGGCTTGGCCCTGACGGGCGACGAATGCGGCCAGCGTCTGCGGATACAGGGCGTGCTCCGCCGTTTTGACCCGTTCGGCCAGAGTTTCGGCGTCATCGCCGGGTAGGATAGCCACGCGGGCCTGACCGAGGACCGGGCCCTCATCGACGCCTTCAGTGACGACATGGACGGTACAGCCCGCCTCGGCGTCGCCCGCTTCGATGGCGCGGGCGTGGGTGTTCAGGCCGGGATAGAGGGGCAGCAGCGAGGGGTGAATGTTGATCATGCGCCCCGCCCATTTCTGCACCAGCCAGGGCGTCAGCAGGCGCATGTAGCCGGCCAAGGCGATGACCTCGACGTTTCGTTCGACCAGCAGGGCGTCGATGGCGCGCTCATGCGCCTCGCGGTCCTTGCCGAAGGGTTTATGCTCGACGGTCAGGGCCTCGACGCCTGCGGCGCGGGCCTTTTCTAGCCCCGCCACGTCGGCGACGTTGGAAATGACCACCACGACCTCATAGGGGGCGTCCGCCGCCTGACCCCCTGTGATCAGCGAGGCCATGTTGGTGCCGGAGCCGGAGATCAGCACGGCCACGCGGGTCTTGGGTTTGGAGGCTTCGGTCGGCATGGGGCGGCTCTGGCGAGACAAGAGCGAACGGCCCCGGCGTGCGGCCGGGGCCAGATCGTATCACGCGGCTTCCAGTTGTCCGCAGATGAAGGCTTCTTCACCCGCGTTCAGCAGGGCGGCGAGGACCGGCTCGGCGTTTTCAGGCGAGACGATCAGCATGAAGCCGACGCCGCAGTTGAAGGTGCGGCGCAGTTCGTGGTCGGAAATGCCGCCGACCTGACCCAGCCATTCAAAGACCGGGGGCAGGGCCCAGGCGTTCCAGTCGAAGGCGGCTTGCAGGCCCTCGGCGATGCAGCGCGGCGGGTTTTCGATCAGGCCGCCGCCCGTGATGTGGGCCGCGCCCTTAATCAGACCGGCCTTCATCAGCGGCAGGACCGGCTTCACATAGATGCGGGTCGGCTCCATCAGGGCCTGGGCCAGTGTGCGGTCCTTGGCGAAGGGGGCGTCGTCGCCCCAGGCCAGACCGGACTTCTCGACCACCTTGCGGATCAGCGAATAGCCGTTCGAGTGCGGACCGGACGAAGCCAGGCCGATAATGATGTCGCCGGCTTTCTGCTGGTCCAGATAAGGCAGGACCTGACCGCGCTCGACCGCGCCAACCGAGAAGCCGGCCAGATCATAGTCGCCGCCCGAATACATGCCCGGCATTTCGGCCGTTTCGCCGCCGACCAGGGCGCTGCCCGACTGGCGGCAGCCCTCGGCGATGCCGGCGACGACGCGGCGCGCGGCGTCCACATCCAGCTTGCCCGTGGCGTAGTAGTCTAGGAACATCAGCGGCTCGGCGCCCTGCGCCAGCAGGTCGTTGACGCACATGGCGACCAGATCGACGCCGACGCCGTCATGGCGGCCGGTCTCGATGGCGATCTTCAGCTTGGTGCCTACGCCGTCCGTCGTGGTGACGATCAGCGGGTCTTCAAAACCGGCGGCCTTCAGGTCGAACAAGGCGCCGAATCCCCCCAGCGAAGCCTCAGCGCCGGGGCGGCGAGTTGACTTGGCGAGCGGTTTGATCGCGTCGACCAACATTTCTCCTGCGTCGATATCCACGCCCGCATCGGCGTAGGTAAGGCCGTTTTTCAGGGCTTCAGGGGTGTCGCTCATCGGTCACGGCTCGAAATCGGGGGCGAAAATCTGTCGCGGCGCTCTTGCCACAACGGCGTCGCGCGGGGCTATAGCATCGGAATGACGCCAATCACCACCAATGACGCGCTAATCGAGTTCTGTGAACGGCTGGCCAAGGCCCCGTTTATCACGGTCGACACCGAGTTCATGCGCGAGACGACCTACTGGCCCAAGCTGTGCCTGATCCAGGCGGCTTCGCCCACGGACGCTGCGATCATCGACCCCTTGGCCGAGGATCTGGACCTGGAGCCCTTCCTCGCCCTGTTGCGCGACGAATCGATTCTCAAGGTTTTCCACGCCGCCCGCCAGGACGTGGAGATCTTCAACCGCCTGGGCGCCATGCCCAAGCCGATGTTCGACACCCAGGTCGCTGCCATGGCCGCCGGATTCGGCGATCAGGTCAGCTATGAACAGCTGGTCCGCCAGATGCTGCGGCAGGAACTGGACAAGGGCAGCCGCTTCACTGACTGGGCGCGCCGTCCCTTGTCGGACGCGCAATTGGTCTATGCCCTGGGCGACGTGACCCATCTGGCCGCCCTCTATCCCAAGCTGCGCGACCGGCTGCAAAAGGAAGGTCGTCTGGACTGGGTCATGTCCGAAATGGGCGCCCTGACCGACCCGGCCCTCTATGACACCACGCCCGAGAATGCGTGGAAGCGACTGAAGCCCAAGAAGTTCAGCGCAAAATATCTGTCCGCCTTTGTCGCCACGGCTGTCTGGCGCGAGCGCGCGGCGCAGGAACGCGACCAGCCACGCGGCCGCATCTTGAAGGATGAGGGCATCGATGAGATCGCGACCCAGGCCCCGACCGATCCCGAGGCCTTCAATCGCCTGCGTTCGGTGCCCAAGGGCTTTGGCGGTTCGCGTCTGGGCATCGAACTGGCCGCCGAACTGAAACGTGTTCTGGCTGACCCGGAAGCTCATGCGCCCAAGCTGGAACGCCCGGCCCACAGTCAGCCGGCGCCGCCCTCGGTAGTCGAATTGCTGAAGGTGCTGCTGAAGGCCAAGAGCGACAACGCCGGCGTGGCCACCAAGCTGATCGCCAACGTCGCCGATCTGGAAAAGATCGCCAATGACGACAATGCGGATGTGGAGGCCATGAAGGGCTGGCGTCGCCAGCTGTTCGGCGAAGACGCGCTGAAGCTCAAGAAGGGCGAGATCGCCCTGGTGCTGAACGGCTCGCGGGTCGAAGTCGTCGAAATCGAAGGCTGAGTTTCGGAACCAGCGAAGAAGAGGCCGGCGGAAACGCCGGCCTCTTTCGTTTGGACGTCAGTGCGGCGTTGCTTCCTGCATCTTCAGCCCCAGTCCCATGGCCTCGGCCAGGGCCTTGGCGCGGCGGCGGGTCTGCTCGCCCAGCAGCATGTCGGCGTATCCCTCGGCCGCCGTGATGCGTAGCGCGCCCTTTTCCACCGTAGCGGCGGCGTTGGCCAGGAGCTGCGGCGAGCGGCCCGACAGGTCGCAGGCCAGCCGCATGGCCAGGCCCAGGGCGCGGGCGCGCTTCTGGCCCGGGGCAGACAGCAGGCGGTCCACGGCGCCGGGAGAGGGCGTCTTGGCCTCGCCGCCATAGCGGGCGTTCATGGCCACCGCCAGAAAGGCTCGCTCGGCGTGGGTCTGGCCCGGAATGGGCGAGCGCAACACCTGATCGAAGACCAGATCGACCCGGTGGTCAGGATGCAGGCGCGCGCCGAGGTCCGCGAGACGACAGACCGAAGATGTCAGGACCGCGTCGCGTTCCTCGCCGAAGGCCTCGGGCATGGCCGAGACGACGGGTTGCAACCAGCCGTCCAGAGCGCGCGGCAGGGCCGGGTCCACACCCTGACGTCCGCCCCAGGCGGAGCAACCGGCCAATAGGGGATCAACCGCCGCCATCTCGGGGGACAGACCGGCGTAGAGCAGACCCTCGCGCACGCCCCAGGCCGAGAAGGTCACGGACTTCAGCCCGAGCGCGTCGATCAGGCCGTCCAGCACCAAAGCGGCGTAGGGCAGGGTTTCGGCCCGGCGCTTGGACACGCCCGGCAGCTTCTCCAGCGCGCCCTTGGACTGACGCGCCACCAAACGGGCCAAGTCGCGGGCGTCGGCCGCGGTCATGGCGTATTCATGGACGATCCGCAGCGGATGGTCGGTCATAGCCATGTGCATCTGGGCCAGACTTCGCCACGCCCCGCCGACCGCGTGCAGGGCCTCGGTGGCGAAGGGGGCGGCCACAGGAGCCAGACGTTTGGCGATCCGGGCGCGCAGCCGGTCGACGTCAAATCCCTTGGGATCGGTCAGGGCGAAGGGACCGAGCGGCAGGGTCACGCCCTTGTCCAGCGGACGGTTGCGACCGCCGTCGCCGATGCGGGTCAGCTCCAGGCTGGCGCCGCCCATGTCGGCGGCGACGCCCTGCGATCCCGGCGCGCCGGCCAGGACCCCGAACGCGGAATAGCGGGCTTCTTCCTCGCCGCTGAGCACGCGGACCTGCAATCCTGTTTCGGCGGCCACGCGGGCGCAGAACTCGACCCCGTCCTCGGCCTCGCGCACGGCGGCGGTGGCGGCGACGATGGTCTGATCGGGCTGAACGCCCTCGATCAGGGCCGCGAAGCGGCGCAGGGCCGTCATGGCCGAGGCGACGCCGGGCACAGACAGGCGTCTGGTCGCAGCCAGGTCACGGCCCAGACCGGCCAGCACCTTCTCATTGAACATGGTCCAGACCGCCCGACCTTCCAGCCGATACAGCACCAGGCGGACCGAATTGGAGCCGATGTCGATGACGGCGATCTGACGCGACGGGTATTCAGCCTCGACGCCCATCAGCGGCGCTTCCGTGGCTTGAGCCCTGCGTAGGACAGGGCGCCGGGCAGGGTCTTCACCTTGCGGCCGCGACCAGAAAGGCTCGGGTTGGTCATGAAATACTTGTGCGCGGAGAAGGGACGGTCCGAACCGGAGGGCGTGACGCGGCGATAGGTTCCGTCAGCCTCAAGCACCCAGCTCTGGGCGTCGTCCTTCAGGTTGGCGACCATGATCTGATCCAGCACCTGATCGTGGACGGTGGCGTTCAGGATGGGCGTCATCAGCTCGACGCGGCGGTCCAGGTTGCGCGGCATCCAGTCGGCGGACGAGATGTAGAGCTTGGCCTTGTTGCTGGGCAAGTCGTGGCCGTTGGCGAAGGCGACGATGCGGCTGTGCTCCAGGAATCGGCCGACTATCGACTTGACCCTGATGTTCTCGGACAGGCCCGGCACGCCCGGACGCAGACAGCAAATGCCGCGAATGACCAGTTCAATGCGCACGCCCCACTGGCTGGCGCGATACAGGGCGTCGATGATCTGGGGATCCACCAGGGCGTTCATCTTGGCCCAGATGGCGGCAGGCTTGCCCTTGGCGGCGGCCGACATCTCCTTGCCGATCATCTCAAGCAGCGAGGTCTTCATGTTCAGCGGCGAGACGACCAAGGCCTCCAGTTCGTCTGGCTCGGCGTAGCCGGTGATGTAATTGAACACCCGCGTCGCATCCTGGCCCAGGACCGGATCGCACGTAAACAGGCTGAGGTCGGTGTAGATCTTGGCCGTGGTCGGGTGATAGTTGCCGGTGCCGAAGTGGCAGTAGGTGCGCAAGGCGTCGCCCTCGCGCCGGACCACGACGCTAAGCTTGGCGTGGGTTTTGTACTCGACGAAGCCGAAGACGACGTGGACGCCAGCCCGTTCCATCTGACGGGCCCAGCGCAGGTTGGCCTCTTCGTCAAAGCGCGCCTTCAGCTCGATCAGGGCGGTGACGTTCTTGCCGTTCTCGGCCGCCTCGATCAGGGCGGCGACGATGGGGCTGTCCTTGGAGGTGCGGTACAGAGTCTGCTTGATGGCGATGACGTTGGGATCGCGCGCGGCCTGCCGCAGGAACTGAACCACCACGTCGAAGCTCTCGAACGGGTGGTGGATCAGCATGTCCTTTTCTCGGACCGCCGCGAAGATGTCGCCGCCGTTGTCGCGGACGCGCTCCGGATAGCGGGGCTCATAGCCCTTGAACTTCAGGTCCGGGTGGCCGCCGGGGATCAGTTCGGCCAGTTGCGCCAGCCCCAGCATCCCCTCGACCAGAACCACGTCCTGCGGCTGGGCGTGCAGTTCGGCGATGATGAAGTTGCGCAGGTCTTCGGGCATGGAGGCCTGGATCTTGATGCGGACGACCGAGCCCATGCGGCGCTGCTTCAGCGCCTCTTCGAACTCCATGACCAGGTCTTCGGCCTCTTCCTCGATCTCGATGTCAGAATCGCGGATCAGGCGGAACAGGCCCTTTTCCAGGATTTCGCAGCCCGGGAAGAGGTGGTCGATGAAGAGCAGCAGCAGGTTTTCCAGCGAGACGAAGCGCTTGCGACCCGGCGTGGAGCGACCGTCCGTCGCCAAGGCCCAGAAGCGTCGCACCTGGGTCGGCACCGGCACCAGGGCGTAGAGGATGCGGTTGTCGCTGTTGCGCCGCAGCTTCAACGCCAGAGAGAAGCCGAGGTTGGGCAGGAAGGGGAAGGGGTGGGCCGGGTCGATGGCCATGGGCGTGAGCACGGCGAACAACTGGTTCAGGAACTCGGGCTCCAGCCGCTCGCGCTCGGTGCGGGTAATCTTGGAGCCTTCAACCACCTCGATCCCGGCGGCGGCCATCTCCTTGCGCAGGACGCGCCAGCGGCGCTGTTGTTCGGCCATCAGGCCCCCTGCGGCGGCGTTGACCTGTTCCAGCTGTTCGGCGGGGGTCAGGCCGTCGGGCGAGACGACACGGACGCGCTCGCGCACTTGACCCTTCAGGCCCGCCACGCGGGTCATGAAGAACTCATCGAGGTTGTTGGCCGAGATCGACAGGAAGCGCACCCGCTCCAGCAACGGATGGCCTTCGTTGGCGGCTTCTTCCAGCACGCGCCCGTTGAAGGCCAGCCACGAGAGCTCGCGGTTGATGAAGCGCTCGGGCGAGGTCATCAGGGCCTCCGACAGCTCCAGCTGCGGGGCGCGCGACGAGGGGACTTCCTCGCCGGTGGTGTCGACGGCGATGGGCGCGATTTCAGTCATTTGACTGTTGTCGCGCGGGCCTGTGACGGCTGCAACCGTGATCTCGCCGGATCAGTCAGACAGTTCGTCGCTGTCGCCCAGAACCTGACGGGCCAGAACGCGGGTGACCGGGCGGTGATAGGCGTCTAATCGGTCGACGATGCGTTCAACCGCATCGGCCGAGCGGTCGATGCGGCGGGCCAGATAGTCGATCACGTCCTCGCTCGGCGTGATGTTGCGCGTGGCGAAAGCGCGTTTGAGCATGGCCCCCAGCACGACGTCGTCGGGCGCCTCGACGCCTACGGTGCGGATGGCGTTCAGGCGCGAGCGCAGGTCAGGCAGGTCGCAGGCCCAGGCTGCGGGCGGATCGCGCGACACCAGCAACAGGGCGCCGCCGCCGGACTGGGTCAGGTTGATGAGGTGGAACAGGCTCTCGTCGTCGGCGTCCTGGGCGCGGTCCAGCAGGACGAACTGGCCCTCAAGCTCCAGCGGATCGACCAGGGCGGCCTCGGCGCCGTGCAAGGCGACGGCGCCCGCGCGCTCGACCCAAGCGGCGGCCAGATGGCTCTTGCCGCTGCCCGGCGGGCCGAAGATCGACAGGACGGAACCGGCCATCTCGGGCCAGGTCGTCAGCACCGCGCTGGCCGCCGAATTGGATTCGGACACGACGAAATCCGCCGCGCGTTGCGACGCTTCCTGCCGCAGGGGCAGGCGCAGTTGATGGATGTCGGTCCCGAGGGCGGTCATGACCTGAACCATAGCAGAGGCCATCAGAAGGGCTGTGGGCAGGTTCCCGGCGGCGGTGGACAATCGTGCGGCGCTGTGGATTTAGCCGCCAGCCTTGACTTTCCGGGGCGATGATGGGCCTTTCGCCCCTCCTAATTCACGCTGTTCCACAGCCGTTTTCAGACGATATCCGATCATGCACGCCTATCGCACCCATACCTGCGGCGCCCTCCGTTCGACGGATGCGGGCGCGAATGTTCGTCTGTCGGGCTGGGTTCACCGCAAGCGCGACCACGGCGGCCTGCTGTTCATCGACCTGCGCGACCACTACGGACTGACCCAGCTGGTCCTGCACCCGGAGGCGCCGGGCTTTGAAGCCGTCGAGCGTCTGCGCGCCGAAAGCGTCATCAAGATTGACGGCGAAGTGGTCAGCCGCTCGGCCGAAACCACCAACGCCAATCTGCCCACCGGCGAGATCGAAGTTCGCGTCCTGGCCGTTGAAGTGCTGTCGGAAGCCGCCGAACTGCCGCTGCCGGTCTTTGGGGAGCCGGAGTATCCTGAGGAAATCCGCCTCAAGAACCGATTCCTCGACCTGCGCCGCGAGACCCTGCACAAGAACATCGTCCTGCGCTCCAAGGTGATCCACTCGATCCGCCAGCGCATGGTCGAGCAGGGCTTCCTTGAGTACCAGACCCCGATCCTGACGGCCTCGTCGCCCGAAGGCGCGCGTGACTTCCTGGTCCCGAGCCGGATGCACCCGGGCAAGTTCTACGCCCTGCCGCAGGCCCCGCAGCAGTTCAAGCAGCTGCTGATGGTCTCGGGCTTCGACCGCTACTTCCAGATCGCGCCCTGCTTCCGCGACGAAGACCTGCGCGCCGACCGTTCGCTGGAATTCTATCAGCTCGACGTCGAGATGAGCTTCGTCACCCAGGAAGACGTCTTCGCCGCCATCGAGCCGCTGATGAACGGCGTCTTCAACGAGTTCGGCGAGGGCAAGCCGGTTTCGCCGATCGACGGCGTCCACACCTTCACCAACGACTTCGACGAGACGTTTGAGCACAAGGGCTTTGAGCGTCTGACCTATGCCCAGTCGATGAAGTGGTACGGTTCGGACAAGCCGGACCTGCGCAACCCGATCAAGATGCAGGACGTGTCGGACCACTTCCGCGACGGCGGCTTCGGTCTGTTCGCCAAGATCCTCGGCGCAGACGCCAGGAACGCCGTCTGGGCTATTCCGGCCCCGACCGGTGGTTCGCGCGCTTTCTGCGACCGTATGAACTCGTGGGCGCAGGGCGAAGGCCAGCCGGGTCTGGGCTACATCTTCTGGTCCGACGACCAGCAGGCATGGGGCGGCCCGATCGCCAAGAACCTCGGCCAAGAGCCGACTGAGGCCCTTATGGCCAGCTTGGGTCTGGGCAAGGGCGACGCCGCCTTCTTCACTGCCGGCGACCCTGCCGTCTTCGCCAAGTTCGCCGGTCTTGCCCGCACCCGCGTAGGCACGGAACTGAAGCTGGTCGACGAAGAGCAGTTCAAATTCTGCTGGATCGTCGACTTCCCGATGTTCGAATGGTCGGAAGAAGAGAAGAAGGTCGACTTCAGCCACAACCCCTTCTCGATGCCGCAGGGCGGGATGGAGGCCCTGGAGACCCAGGACCCGCTGACCATTCGCGCCTATCAGTACGACATCGTCTGCAACGGCTATGAGCTGTGCTCGGGCGCGATCCGGAACCACAAGGCCGAGATCATGCTCAAGGCGTTCGAGATCGCCGGCTACGACGCCTCGGTTGTCGAGGAGCAGTTCGGCGGCATGCTGAACGCCTTCCGCTTCGGCGCCCCGCCGCACGGCGGTCTGGCCCCCGGCATCGACCGCATCGTCATGCTGCTGGCCAACCAGACGGCCATCCGCGAGGTCATCGCCTTCCCGCTGAACCAGCAGGGCCAGGACTTGCTGATGAGCGCGCCCGCCGAGGCCGCTGACAGGCAGCTCAAGGAACTGTCGATCCGCACGGCCCTGCCGCTCAAATAGGCGGCCTTGCGGCGTTGAAATGGAAAGGGCGGCTCTCGCGAGCCGCCCTTTTTCTTTGGGTATGTGATCTGGCCTAGTGACCCGAGGCGACGACCAGATTGCGCTGGCGTGGCGGAATGGGCGGCGAGGGCGGGGCCGGTGGCGTGCGGATGACGCGGATGCGGGCGCCGCCGCACGAACGCACGGTCAGGCCGTTAGGCAGGCGGGTCGCGCCGTCGCCACAGGCATCATGCACCTGATCCTGGGTCAGGCCGCGCGCGCCGGACAGGTCGGCGCCGCGAATGTCGGTCCGGTTCATCGAGGCGCCCGAGAAGTTGGCGCGGTCGAAGGTGGCGCCGGTCAGGCGGGCGCTGTCCAGCGAGGCGTTGTTGAACTTGGCGCTGTCGAACACGCCATTGGTCAGGTTGGAGGCGTTGATCTCGGCGTTGGAGAAGTCAGCGCCCGTCGCGCGAACATTGGCCAGGGTGGCGCCGAACATCTCGCTGCTGTTGAATCTGGTGCGGGTCAGGACGGCCCGATTAAAGTTGGCGCCGTTCAACTCGGCCGAGGACAGGTTGGCGTCCTGGAAATTCGTGTTGATCAGGTTGGCGCCCGTGGCTTCGGCGCCGGTCAGATTGGCGCTGATGAAGGTGCTGCCGGTGAAGTTGGCGCCCATCATTTCGACGCCGCGCATGTCGGCGCGGCTGAAGTCGCTGCCGGCGAAGTTCGACCCGAGCAGTTCGGCCCCGCGCAGGGTGGCGCCGACCAGGGTGGCGTTGGTGAAGCTGGCGCCGGTGAAGGTGGCGCCCGACAGGTCGCGGCCGGACAGTTCGCAGCGATTGCAGCTGCCGCCCAGCGAAACCATGCGGGCCACGTCACGATCCTGCATCTGCGACAGGTTCACCACCCCGGCGAAGGCGGGGGCGGCGACCAGCACGCCGGCCAGTCCGCCGGTGAGGGCTGCTGCGGCGGGGGCCAGGCGACGGAGGAGGGCGAGCGGGCGTTTCATCACGCTGTCTAGATGCGCCTGTCGCCTGAAAAACCCTACTTAAATCGTGGTAACGATGGCGACCTTCAGCAGGCCGGAATGCGCAGGCCTGACGGCAGGACGGTGGCGTCGTCGCCGCAGGCCTGATTAAGCTGGCTCTGGGTCAGGCCGACCGCGCGCGCCAGTCGGGCGCCCGACAGATTGGTCCCGTTGAGCTTGGCGCCGGACATGACCGATCCGTCCAGATAGGCGCCGACGAAGCTGGCGTTAGTCAGGTCGGCGCCGGCGAAATTCGAGCTGGAGAAGACGCCGCCATAGGCCTCGACATCGCGCATGTCGGCGCGCGAGAAGCGGGTGCGGTTCATGACGGTCAGGCTGAGGTCGGCCTGGCGCAGGCGGGCGCCCGCCAGGTTGAGGCCGCGCACCTCCATGCCCGAGAAATCGCCCTGGAACAGGTTGCAGCCAGGGCAGCTGGCGCCGGCGCGCACGCGGCTGATCTGCGAGGCGTTCTGGGCGACCGCCGGCAGGGCCGTGGCGGCGATCAGCGAGGCGGCGAGTGCGATTGCGAGACGGTTCATGCGAAAGCTCCGGGATTTGCCCCCTTCACAGCAAGAAGCGGGCCGCAACCGCGCCGCCGTCAGCCCTGCATCTGCGGGGCCGCGCCGCAGGTGTCGCAAATCCAGCCGCCGCCGCGATTTTGCAGGCTGAGATCGCCACAGGCCGGACAGGCGACGGCTTCGGTCGGGGCGGCGTCGCGCGGCGTCTCGGCCTTGCGCCCAAATGGGACGACGACGAGGTTGTCGGGGGCGGCCCCGCGCGCGAAGCCCTTGGAGATGAAGCGGGCGGCGGGGACCGGCTCGGCGTCGTTCGTCGCCGCGCCCAGACCGTCTGGATTTCCCTCGGGCTCGGCGTTGGCCAACTCCTGACGCTCCAGATAGGAGACGCCCAGTTCGCGGAAGATGTAGTCGAGGATCGAGGTCGCGGAGCGGATCGAATCATTGCCGGTGACGCGCCCGGCGGGCTCGAACCGGGTGAAGACGAAGGCGTCGACGAACTCGTCCAGCGGCACCCCGTATTGCAGGCCGATCGAGATGGCGATGGCGAAGTTGTTCATCAGGCTGCGGAAGGCGGCGCCTTCCTTGTGCATGTCGATGAAGATCTCGCCCAGTTCGCCGTCTTCGTATTCGCCGGTGTGGATATAGACCTTGTGGCCGCCGACGGCCGCCTTCTGGATATAGCCCTTGCGGCGGTCGGGCAGTTTGCGACGGGTGCGGTCGCGCTCGATGACCTTCTCGACGACGCGCTCGACGGGTGGGGCCTCAGGTTCCGCGCGGCGCTGAACGGGGGCGTCGACCTCGGGCAGGTCCAGATGGAAATCGGCGGGCGGCACGGCGCGACGCAGGACGACGGCGCGGCGGCCCTCGCGCGCGGCCTCGCCCAGGGCGCGGGCGACCTGAAGCGATCCGGCGCGCCAGTCGATCAGGTCGGGCGTGACGTCGGGGACGTCGCTGAACGGCTCGATCGCGCGGCGCAGCTCGGCTTCGAAGGCCGCGGGATCGGCGGCCAGCAGGCCGCGCAGGGCCTCGGGCGCGGCCTCCCAGCCGGACAGGTCGGCGTAACCGAAGGCGGCGGCGCGGGCGGCCTCGATGGCGGCGGCGTCAAAGCCCAGTCGCGGCAACAGATCAGCGCCGTCCTCGACCGACAGGCCGAGAACGTCGTCGATAAAGCCCGCGTCCAGTACGGGCGGGGCGAAGACGGCCGCAAATTGGTCCGTTTGTCCCAATGCGAGCTCGATGGCCTCCAGTTCTACGTCGGTGAAGCCCAGGTCGCGCAGGGCCGAATGGTTGACGCCGGGCGCGCCCATCAGGGTGCGACGGCCGAACAGGCGGCGTTCGGCATCCTCGGCGTCGCCGCCGGCGCGGGCGATGGCGCGCGCCAGCGAGGGGCGCAGGCGCCGCTGGGTCTCCCCGTCTTCGGTCTGGAACAGGTCGGTCGCGCCGAAGGGTGAGGCGCCGAGGCGCAGTTCAAGCTCTGCGTCGCGGACAAACAGGTTGATGGCGGCGTGGCGACGACCGCTGCGTTTCAGGGCCTTGGTCTCCTGACCACGCGAGACGGCGGCGTCCACGACCTCGCCGGCGACGGCGTCCCACTCGGCGCAGGGGCCGAGCAGGGCGGCGAGTTCGACGGAGGCGGCCCCGGCCGCAGCCGAAACCCGCGCGCCGACCGTGGCGGCGAGAGGAAGGGGGTTTGCGGCGTCGGTCGCGACGGTCCAGTCGGCCAAACCGGAAAGGCCGAGGGCGATGGGCCTGGCCGCCTCGCGTCGCGTCGCAGAGACGCCGATGGCGGCCTCGATCTCCAGAGCTATGACCCAGAGCCGGGTCAGGTCGTCCAGAGCCTCGTCGAAGGCTTCGCCGGTGAAGGCGGCCAGACTCGGCAAGTGGAAGGCGGCGCGGGTCTGGAACGCGGCGTCGGTCAGGGTCTCGGCGTCGCGCGGGGTGAAGGTCAGGGCCAGATCGCCTTCCAGCGCGGCCTCGGCCACAGCCAGAGCCTCAGGGCCGCCCGAGGCGATGGCGTCGCGCGGGGCCAGGACGGGCGTCAGGATGCCGACGGCGGGCGGGGCCAGGGCGACGGTCTGGGTTTCGCCCTCGACGGCGCGAATGATGTCCGCGTCGCTCGCCCCGCAGCGGCGGGCGATCAGGGCGGCGCGGGCCAGGGCCGGATTGGCGGCGGGATCGGCGCAGGCCTCGCGCGGGCCTTCGCAGCGGTCGACCGCGTCGGCGACGGCGCGCAGGGCGTCGGACAGGGCCTCAGCCGCGCGTCCCGCCAGACGCTCGCCGCGTCGGGCTGCGGTCAGGTCGGCCAGACGCCGGGCGGCGCCGGGTTCGCTGAACGATAGACAGATCGGCACGGCGGGCGTGGTCGGCTCTGTCTCGGGCGCGGCCAGGCCGAGCAGCAGAGACGCCCAGAGTTCGTCGGCGAAGATCTCGGCCTCGTCGGCATTGTCGAACAGGCCCAGGTCGCGGCCCCAGGCCCCGAGCCGATGGGCCCAGCGGTCGGCGGCGCCGCCCAGCCAGGCGGCGTAATCTTCGTCCAGAGGCGCAGCGTCTTCCGGCAGGTCGGTCGGCAGGCTTTCAGCCCAGTCCAGCCAGGCCTCCACGCGCGCATCGGACCAGTCAGCGGGCGCCAGCGTCGCCGTCATGGCGCCGGGGCGTTCGATCTGGCGGAGGTCCATCGCCACGGTCGCGGCGAGGGGGGCAAAACGGGGCTTGATGCGCATCAGACGTCTCCGCGCGTGTCTTGATCGCGACATTAACGACGCCTCTGAGGGCGTTTCAATAAATCTTGGGCCTGTGGGGCATGTTACCCCCAAGATGTTGATGTTTGACGGCGGCGCTCTGTTGGGCTGGCGGGCTGGACGCGGGCGGCTGCGGTTTCTATGATCGCGCTGCGTCGTCGGACCTCCCCGAGCGGCGGGATACAAGTGAGTACGACGACGTGCTGAGCAAGATCTTCACCTGGTGGAACGGCGCCACGATCGGCACCCTGTTCACCATCGGCAAGCGCGGCCAACTGGTCGGCACGGACGAGTTCGGCAACCGCTATTACCAGTCGCGCGACAACGTCAGCTATGACGGGCGCAAGCGCCGCTGGGTCATCTATGACGGTTATGCCGAAGCCACCAAGGTTCCGCCGGAATGGCAGGGCTGGCTGCGCTACACCTATGACGAGACCCCGGTCGAGAAGCCGCTGCCGCGCCGCGTCTGGGAAAAGGATCACCTGCCGAACATGACCGGCACGCCGATGGCCTGGCGTCCGCAGGGCTCGCTGGCCAATGAAGGCAAGCGCCCCGCCGCCACCGGCGACTATCAGGCCTGGAGCCCGGAATGAACCGACGCGTCCTGCTGATCGGCGTGGCCGTGGCGGGACTGGCGGTCGCGGGAGCCGGCATGACCAGCGTCCTGATGGACCTGCCGCAGGACGCTGTTCCGGTTCAGGACCCGGTTGGCGACGCCCTGCGCGAGGCCAACCGCGCGCCTGTTCAGACCCCTTCGACCTCTTCACCCCAGGCCCCGGCGACGCCCGCGCTAGGATCGCCTTCGACCGTTCCGACGGCGGCGCCCGGCGCGCCTGTCGTCATCGTGACGCCCGAGGCCGAGATCGCCGCCGTTCAGGAGGAAGCGCCGCCCGAGGCCGCTGCCGAAGCGCCCAAGGTCGAGGCCGCGCCTGTGGCTGCGCCCGGTCGCCGTCAGCGTCGCCCGGTCGCCGTCATCCACGCCATCGACAAGGTCACGGCCGAATCCATGCTGTTCGAGGTCGAGGTCGGCGGTCGGCCCGTCCGCTTCAACAAGACCCTGATCTTCAGCGTCCGCGCCTGCGAGGTCTCGGCGCCGGACGAGTTGACCGAAGACGCCATCGCTTATCTGGAAGTCGGGGTTCAGCCGCGCGGCGTCGCCGTGCCGACTGAGGCGCGCCAGATCTTCAAGGGCTGGATGTTCGCCTCATCGCCGGCCATCAGCGGCCTGCAACACCCGATCTACGACGCCTGGGTGGTCGGCTGTAAGGCATAGGTCACGGCCTCCGCGCCTGTCAGGAGCACCGTCAGGGCCGACTTGTCCGGCGTCAGGCGCAGGGCAGGCTTCAACAGGCGCAGATAGGCCGCCTGCGGCGTTTCCACGGCGCCGAATTGGCTGAGATGCTCGGTCAGGAACTGGGCGTCCAGCAGACCCCAGCCGCCCTGCCGCAGCCGCGCCACCAGATGCACCAGGGCGACCTTTGACGCGTCGCGCGCCCGGCTGAACATGCTCTCGCCGAAGAAGGCTCCGCCTAGGGTTACGCCGTAGAGGCCGCCGACCAGAACCTCGTCCTGCCAGCACTCGATACTGTGGGCGTGGCCGCGCGCATGCAGTTCCAGATAGAGGCGGCGGATCGGATCATTGATCCAGGTGTCCTCGCGTCCCGGCATGGAGGCGGCGCAGGCGTCCAGCACGGCGGCGAAGGCCGTGTCCGCGCGTACCTGGAACGGCTCGCCGCGAACGGTGCGGCGCAGGCGCGTGGGGATGTGGAAGCGATCCAGCGGCACGACGCCCCGCTGGTCCGGCTCGACCAGAAAGACGCGCGGATCGTCGCGCGCCTCGGCCATGGGGAAGACGCCGCGAGCGTAGCAGGCCAGCAACGCCTCGGGTCCGAAGACGCTGGAGGGGCTGCTGGCGCTGAACTCGGGGTCGTTCAAGAGGGGCTAGGCCTTGGCCTTCTGGGCGGCGGCCCATTTTTCCAGCCAGTGGATGTCGTAGTCGCCGGACAGGATGTCGGGCTCCTGCAACAGCTTCTGGAACAGGGGGATGGTGGTGTCGACGCCGCCGATAACCATCTCGCCCAGGCTGCGCTTCAGACGAGCCAGGGCTTCCTCGCGGTCGCGACCGTGGACGATCAGCTTGCCGATCAGGCTGTCGTAGTAGGGCGGGATCGAATAGCCGGCGTAGATGGCGCTATCCAGACGCACGCCTAGACCGCCCGGCGCGTGGAAGTCGGTGATCGTGCCCGGCGACGGGGTGAAGGTCTCGGCGTTTTCGGCGTTGATCCGCACCTCGATGGCGTGGCCGTCGAAATGGATGTCGTCCTGGGTGAAGGACAGCGGAAGACCGGCGGCGATGCGGATCTGTTCGCGGACCAGATCGACGCCCGTGATCATTTCCGTGACCGGGTGCTCGACCTGCAGGCGGGTGTTCATCTCGATGAAGAAGAACTCGCCGTCTTCCCACAGGAACTCGATGGTCCCGGCGCCCAGGTAGCCGATGGCGGCGATGGCCTTGTTGACCGTCTCGCCGATCTGCTTGCGACCCTCGGCCGACAGGGCGGGCGAGGGGGCTTCTTCCAGCACCTTCTGGTGGCGACGTTGCAGCGAGCAGTCGCGTTCGCCCAGGTGCACGACGTTGCCGTGGCTGTCGGCGATGACTTGGATCTCGATGTGGCGCGGCTTCTGGAGGTAGCGCTCCATATAGACGGCGCCGTTGCCGAAGGCGGCCTTGGCCTCTGTCTGGGCCGTCTGCACGGCCTCGACCAGATCATCGGCGGTCAGGGCGACCTTCATGCCGCGACCGCCGCCGCCGGCGGCGGCTTTGACGATCAGGGGGAAGCCGATGGCCTTGGACGCCTCGATGGCGGCCTCGATGGTTTCGACTTCACCGGCCGAGCCGGGAACGCAGGGGATGCCGGCGTCCATGACCGTCTTCTTGGCGGTGATTTTGTCGCCCATGACCCGGATATGATCGGGCTTGGGACCGATGAAGGTCAGGCCGTGGGCCTCGATGATCTCGGCGAAGCGGGCGTTTTCCGACAGGAAGCCATAGCCCGGGTGGATCGCCTGGGCGCCGGTGATTTCCGCCGCCGCGATGATCTGCGGGATGTTCAGGTAGGACTTGGCCGCCGGCGCGGGGCCGATGCAGACGCTTTCGTCGGCCAGACGCACCCACATGGCGCCGCGATCGGCCTCGGAGTGCACGGCGACGGTGGAGATGCCCATCTCCTTGCACGCCCGGTGGATGCGCAGGGCGATTTCGCCGCGGTTGGCGATCAGGACCTTGGTGAACATGACAGGTCTCAGGCTTCCAGCAGAACCAGAGCTTCGCCGTATTCGACGGGCTGAGCGTCGCCGACGAGGATTTCCGACACGACGCCGTCGCGCGGGGCCTGGATCGGGTTCATGGTCTTCATGGCTTCGACGATCAGCAGGGTCTGGCCCTTCTTGACTTTGTCGCCTGGCTTCACGAACTGCGGGGCCTCCGGCGAGGGCTGGAGGTAGGCGGTGCCGACCATCGGGGACTTCACCTCTTCACCCTTGCGCGAGACCATGGTGGCCGGGTCCGAAGGCATGGTGGACGGCGCAGCGGCGGCGGGCGTGACCTGGGCAACCGGAGCCGCGGCATATTGGACCGGCGCGGCCGTCATGGTCACTTCACGGGCGACGCGGATGCGCAGTTCGCCCTTTTCGACTTCGATCTCGGTCAGATCGGTTTCGTTCAGGATGTCGGCCAGGCTGCGGATCAGACCAGCGTCGATGGCGTCGTTCTTGTGCTTGTCGTCGGACATGGGGGTCTCTTCTACTTGATCTTCTTGCGGCGTGACGGGGTCAGTCCTGGGCTCCGGCGCGGCGCGCCAGATCCAGAGCAGCCCGGACGGCCAGTTCGTAGCTGCGAGGGCCGAAACCGGCGATGACGCCGGTCGCGGCCAGGGAAACATAGGAGTGATGCCGGAACGCCTCGCGGGCGGCTGGGTTCGACAGGTGGCACTCCACCACGGGGATGCTCAACGTCTTCAGTGTGTCCAGCAGAGCCACCGAGGTGTGGGTGAAGGCAGCCGGATTGATGACCAGGGCGTCGGCCTCAGTCCGGGCTTCCTGAATCCAGTCGACCAGTTGGCCTTCGTGATTCGATTGCCTGAAGACGACGCGCGCGCCGTCGGCCGCCGCCTCGCACATGGCCTGCACGTCGGCCAGGGTTTCATGGCCATAGATATCCGGCTCCCGAACCCCGAGCAGGTTCAGGTTGGGGCCGTTCAGGATGTAGAGGGTCAGGGTTTCGGGCATTCGCTCGCAAAACAGGCGCGCCATGTTCGCGCGGAATCGAGCGCGCGTTGTAGCTCAGGTGGCGCGCGGCGCAAAGCGGGCCGTTAAAAAGGTTGACGCCGGGGCAGGGAGGGCGCCGAAGGAGGCGCTTGGAGATGCGGTAGAGTGGCCACGAGCGTCGCGATTTGATGTCCAGCTCATGAACCTCCATTATCCGCGCCAATTGAGAAGTGAGGCTCGGCCTCCGCGCGCATCCCTGGAGCGAACAGTTTGCGTATCGAAGTCAACGGCGAGGGGCGGGACACCGCCGCCACGACCATTCTGGGTCTGGTTCAGGAGTTATCGCTGGATCCTAGGAAGGTGGCGGTCGAGCGCAATCTGGAGATCGTGCCGCGTTCGCTGCACGGCGAGACGTCGCTGGCCGAGGGCGACAAGATCGAGCTGGTGCAGTTCGTGGGCGGGGGCTGAGGCGCTCTTGAACACCGCTCATCCCGGTGGACGCCGGGATGAACGGGAAGGGGAGCAGGGCTTATCAAATCCCGTGTCGGCGCTTCCCCCCGGCGCACGGCGGCGCTAGGTCAGGAGCATGACCGATACAGCCCCCCGCACCGACAGCTGGACCGTCGCTGGCCGCACCTTCAACTCGCGCCTGATCGTGGGCACCGGCAAGTACCGCGATTACGCCCAGAACGCGGCGGCGGCCGAGGCTTCGGGCGCTGAGATCGTCACCGTGGCCGTGCGCCGGGTGAACCTGACCGATCCCAGCCAGCCGATGTTGACCGACTTCCTGGACCCCAAGAAATACACCTATCTGCCCAATACGGCGGGCTGCTTCACCGGCGAGGACGCGGTGCGGACCCTGCGTCTGGCGCGCGAGGCGGGCGGCTGGACCCTGGTCAAGCTGGAGGTCCTGGCGGACCAGCGCACCCTGTTCCCCGACATGGAAGAGACCCTGCGGTCGCTGAAGCTGCTGACCGCCGAGGGCTTCGAGGTCATGGTCTATTGCACCGATGATCCGGTCTATGCGCGCAAGCTGGAGGACGCGGGCGCCGTGGCCATCATGCCGCTGGGCGCGCCGATCGGCTCGGGTCTGGGCGTGCAGAACCCCATCAACATCCGCCTGATCGTCGAGCAGTCCAAGGTGCCGGTCCTGGTCGACGCGGGCGTGGGCACGGCTTCGGACGCGGCCATCGCCATGGAGCTGGGCTGCGACGGCGTGCTGATGAACACGGCCATCGCCGAGGCGCGCGACCCGATCCTGATGGCCAGCGCCATGAAGCACGCGGTCATCGCCGGTCGGGAAGCCTATCTGGCCGGGCGGATGAAGAAGCGGCTCTATGCCGATCCCTCCTCGCCGCTGGCGGGCCTGATCTAGAGCGCGACGCCAGTCCGCGACCTTGGGGCCGCTTGCGGCCTCGCTGTCCGGCGCGCACTCTCTCGGCGACTGAGGGAGTGGGACGATGCGTTTTGGATGGATGGCCTGCACGGCCCTGGCGGCCTGCATGATCGGGCCGATGGCGGTGGCGGACGCGACGGCGGACAAGGCCGTGCGCGACCTGCTGGAGCAGCCGCAGGTCTGCGGTCCCGGCGGCTCGGCTATCGAGGCGATTCCGGCCAACGACATCGTCATGGTCGAGGGCTTTGGAACCGGCGGGTTCAAGATCGACACGGCCAACCCCGAGGCTCAGGCCTGGTTCGACCATGGGGTGCGGCTGCGCTGGGCGTTCGAGCATACCGAATCGGTGCGCGCCTTCCGCAAGGCGCGGGCGCTGGACCCGTCCTGCGGCATGTGCGCCTGGGGCGAGGCCTGGGCCATCGGCCCCAACCTGAACGGCGGCGGTCAGGACAAGGCCTCGATCGAGGCGGCTCGCAAGGCCGCGCGCGACGCCCGCCGTCTGGCCCGCGACGCCACGCCGGTGCAGCGTCAGATGATCGACGCCCTGATCCAGCGCTATTCCGGCTCGGAAAAAAGCCGCGCCGACCGCTTCGCCCAACGCATGGACCTGATCGCACGCCAGAACCCCGAGAATGGGGCAATCGCCAACATCACCGCTGACGCCTGGCTGCTGGCTGCCGACGAATGGTGGGACGACGACGGCAAGGCGGCTGATCCGGCCATCCCGCGCGCCATGGGCCTGCTGGAGCAGGCGTTGGCGAAGGATCCCAACGATCCGGGAGCGATCCACCTCTATATCCACCTGACCGAATGGTCGGACGACCCGCATAAGGCCATCCCTTACGGCGAGAAGCTGGCCCTGCTGGCACCGGCGGCGAGCCATCTGGTGCATATGCCGTCGCATACCTATTACCGGGTCGGCCGCTATCGCGATGCGATGATGTCCAACGTCAACGCCGTGGCGCTGGACCGGCGCTATGACGCCATGGCCAGGCCGCCAGGCGGGGTGCCGGCGATGCGGCTGCACGCCCACAACATTCATTTCGGCATGGGCGGCGCCCTGATGGCCGGGGGCGGCGAGGAGGGGCTGAAGCTCGCTGACTGGTTCCTGGCCACCTATCCGAACATCGGGGCGCAGGAATACTGGCGTCAGATCGTCGCCAACAACGCCTACGCCCTCTATGGCCGCTTCGGCACGCCCGAGCAGGTCGCGGCGCTGAAGGAGCCGCCGGCGACCCGTCCTCTGCTGCGGATCAGTTGGCGCTATGCTCGGGGTGAGGCCGCAGCGCGAGCCGGTGATGCGAGTGCTGTTCGCACCGAGGCGGACGCCATCAAGGCCTTGCGTGAGGCGACGCCCTTCACCGGGCCGATGGCCGAGCAGCGCGCGGTCTTCACCGAACTGTCCCAGCGTATCCTCGAAGGCCGGGCGGCCATGATCGAAGGCAATGCGGGGGCCGCCGTCGTCGCCTTCACCCGCGCCGCGCAAATTCAGGCCATGGACGACGAGGGCGGCGATCCGCCGATCATCTGGTATCCGACGCGTCGCAGTCTGGCGGCGGCCCTGCTCGCCAACGGCGACGCCGCCGGGGCCAAGGCCAAGATCGAGGAACTGCTGCTGGACTGGCCCAGCGACCCCTTCAGCTATTTCGTTCTGGCCGAGGCCGAGCGGAAGCTGGGGAATACTGAAGCCGCCGCCGAAGCGACCCGACGCGCGAACGTCGAGTGGATTGGCGGCGAACGGAGCTTGGTCGCAGCCTAGCGCTTGGCGTCTTCGATCATCTTGGCGACGGCGGCAGGCTCGATGCTGGCGCTGGCCTTGCCGTTGATGAAGAAGGTCGGCGTGCCTTGCAGACCCAGGGTCGCGGCGACCGTGTGAATGTCGGTGACGTGGCGGGTCATCTCGGGCGAAGCGATGGCCGCCAGAGCCTTGGTCATGTCCACGCCATGCGCGGCCAAAATGCCGTCGATGGCCGCGCGGTCCAGGGCGCGTTCGGTCATCAGGGCGTCGTAGACCTCCAGATACTTGCCCTGCTGATGTGCAGCCAGGGCGGCGCGGGCGGCGTATTGCGAGGTGACGTCGTCGCCCCGGTCGAGGATCGGCCAGTCCTTGAAGACGAAGCGGACCTCGGGGTGGGCGGCCATCAGGGCGCGGAATTCGGGAGCCACGGCCTTGCAGCCCGGGCAGCGGAAGTCGAAGAACTCGATCACCGTGACCTTGGCGTCGGCGGGACCGAAGCTGGGGTCGCGTGCGTCGGGGGCCAGCAGAGCCGGGTTGGCCTTGACGGCGGCGTTGATCGTTTCGACGCGGGATTGCTCCTCATTGGCCTGACGCGCGGCCAGCACCTCGTCCAGCACCTGGGGGTTGGCTACCAGATAGGCGCGCACCCGTCCGCCGAAGTCGCCGCCGGTCAGGTAGGGCGCAGCAGAAAGGCCCAGAGCGATGACCGAGGCGGCCAGAGCGGCGCCGGCCAGGGTCTTGCCTGACAGGGACGACAGGAGGCTCCCTTTCGGGGCTGCGGGCGCCGGGGTCTGGGGCGAAGGCTGGGGGGCCTCTGGGCGTGCGTCGTCGGTCATTCAGGTCTCGGTATCGGTGGCTGAGGGCAGCCTCAGCCGTTGGGCAGGATGACGCCGCGGTTGTTGCGCTCTTCGTTGCGGCGCTCGGCGTCGTCGATGTCTTTTTGCGAGGCACCCGACGAGAAGACGATGTCGGTGGCGCGGCGCCATTCGATGGAGCTTCGGTCCAGCAGGTCACGGGCGCGCATGGCGAACTGGTTGGCCTGTTCGGTGCGGCCCAGGGCGAACCAGTATTCAGCCGAGGCCAGACGCGCCTCGCCCTCCTTGCCTTGGCTGGCGTAGGCCTGTCCCAGCAGACGCCAGGCCAGAGTGTTGTCCTTTTCCAGCGCGACGGCGCGCTTCAACTGGTCGATGGCGACGTCGAGATTGGCGGCGTCATTGGTCTCGATCAGGGCGTGAGCCAGATTGATCTTCAGCAGGGGGGCGTCGGGCTTCAGCTCGACCGCCTTCTGATGGGCGCCGATGGCCTCGGCGGGACGGCCTTCCTCGAACAGGATCTGGCCCTTCAGCTCCCAGAAATAGGGGTTGGCCGGCTGCTCGGTCAGCAGGGCGTCGACGGCGCTCAGAGCCTTGTCCGTCTGGCCGTCGCGATACCAGGCGATGGCGCGGGCGTAGCGGGCGGGCAGGGAGGTGTCGGACGACGGATAGTCGCGCAGCGCCGCGTTCGGCGATTCCATGAAGGAGCGGATCTTGGCGACCACCAGGGCGTGCTGGGCCATCCGCTCGGGGCTGTCTCGGTGATCGTAATGGGAGGCGGCCTCGACCGGGCGACGCAGGGCCTCGATGCGGGCTGACGACAGGGGGTGGCTGCGGAAATAGGGATAGCGGCGCTGGTCCGAGAAGACTTCCTGTGAGCGGAAGTTCTCGAAGAACTCGACCATGCCCTTGCCGGACTCGCCGGCGCGCTCCAGGGCGCGAGCGCCAGTGATGTCGGCCTCGCCCTCCTGGCTCTGCATATAGCGCAGGGCGCCGAGGGTGCCGAAATACTGGCTGGAGGCCAGAAGCGCCGCGCCCGCGTCCGGCGCGCCGGCGATCGCGGCCAGGGCGCCCAGGGCCATGGTCATGATCATCGGCTGCATGCCGGCGTTCTGGGCCCCGTCACGCAGGGTGTGGCGGTTCTTGATGTGGCCGGCCTCGTGGGCGATCACGCCCAGAAGCTGGTTGGGGGTCTTGGTCTGCAGGATCAGGCCGGTGTTCAGTCCCATGATCCGCCCGCGCGTGGCGAAGGCGTTCAGGTCCTGATCGTTGACCAGCAGGATCTCGACCTCGGTCGGGTCCAGTCCCATGGCGACGAAGACCGGCTCAGACCACTCATGGATGATGCCTTCGATCTCGGTATCCCGGATCAGGCTCTGGGCCGAGGCTGAGCCGGCCGCCGCCAACACCGCCAAGGCAGCCGTGGCGGAGACAAGGACGCGGGTTGCGACACGGGGAAGTCTGGTCATGACGTACTCCAGAGCGACAGTCTCCCCCGTGTCTTCAAGCCTAATCGTGTCCGATCAACGGCGCCACCAGCCGCGCTTCGGCTTCTCAGGCGGTGCGCCGATCTGGTTGGGGTCTTCGGCGATGATGGCGGCGACATCGACTTCGGGCGTCGGTGCAGGCGTGGGCTCCACGATCGCGACCGGCTCGGGCGTCGGCGCCATGGCCTGCTCGACAGCAGCCTCGACCTTGGCGGCGACCGCCGGCTCCACGTCCAACTGGGCGGGGATGGCGACGGCCTCAGTCTCGACGGCGACTTCGACGTCCGTATCGGCCTCCGCTTCAACCGGAGCTTCGATCACGCCAGCGATATCGGCGCTGACCTTGCGGCGCACGCGACGACGCTTGGGCGCTTCGGCGGTTTCGACAACCGCTTCCGGCGCGTCCGCAGCGACGGCGTCATCCGCAGGGATGATCGTGGCGATGGGCGTGTCCGGCGAGCCGACGGGGGGCAGGCCCTCGTTGACGGCGCGGTCCTCGACCTTGGCCTCGTGGGGCAGACCGGCGCGGTCGCGACCGCGACCACGACCACGGCGACGGCGCGAGCGGCCGCCTTCGCGGTCAGCGCGTTCGCCCTCGGGACGTTCGCCAATGATTTCCTCGACGTCGCGGGCTTCCGAGGCTTCAGCCGGCGCGCGCTCGCTGCGGGGCGAGGGGGCGGGGTTGATCGGGTCGAACCAGACGTAGGGATCGTCCAGTGAAGGAGTGCGGCCGCGCACCCAGGTGAAGGCGTCGCGTTCGCCGTCTTCACGCATACGGCGACCGCCGCGACGACCACGACGACGTCGACGGCCGGCCTCGCTGTCATCGTCTTCGTCGTCTGCCGCGACAACATCGACGGTGGCGGTTTCATCAGAGCCTTCTTCATGGCGACCGCCACGACGACGGCGGCGGCGGCCACGACCACGGCCTTCGCCGTCGACGGCTTCGGCGCGCTCGCGCGGCTCGTCGTCGTCGTTGTCTTCGCGGTCCAGATCGGCGTCGTCCTCGTCGTCGCCTTCGATGACCTCGTCATCCTCGTCTTCGTCCTCATGGTCGAAGGCGCTGTCGTCGAAACCGTCGTCCAGGTCGGCGGCCGAGATGTGGGTGACGACCGGCACGAAATCCTCGTTGGTCGAGGTGCGCTCGATGGCGTGCTCGCCCTGGGCCAGACTGTCGTCGATCTGGATGACGACGTTCAGGCCGCGCTGGTCCAGCAGGCGCTGCAGATAGTCGCGCTTGTGGTTCAGGATGTAGAGGGCGACGGCGGTCGAGACGCGCAGGTTGACCGAACCGGCGCCGTTGCGGCCCGCCTCGATGTCCACGGCGCGCAGCGTCACCAGAGCAGCCGATTCCGCCGAGCGGATACGGCCGGCGCCCTGGCAATGGGGGCAGACCTCGGTGGCGCCTTCGATGACGCCCAGACGGCGACGCTGGCGGCTGATTTCCATCAGGCCGAAGCCCGAGATGCGGCCCATCTGGATGCGGGCGCGATCCTTGGCCAGCGCGTCCTTCAGCGCCTTCTCGACGGCGCGGTTGTTCTTGCCTTCATCCATGTCGATGAAGTCGATGACGATCAGGCCGGCGAGGTCGCGCAGACGCAGCTGGCGGGCGGCCTCGACGGCGGCTTCCAGATTGGTCTTGGTGGCGGTGGCTTCGACATTGCGCTCCTTGGTGGAGCGGCCCGAGTTCACGTCGATGGCGACCAAGGCTTCGGTCTGGTTGATCACCAGATAGCCGCCCGACTTCAGCGGCACGACCGGCTGGTGGATCTGCGTCAGCAGTTCTTCAATGCCGTTGGCGGCGAACAGGGGCTTGGAGCCCTGATACAGATGGATCTTCTTGGCCTGCGAGGGCATCAGCACGCGCATGAAGTCGCGGGCTTCCTTGAAGCCTTCCAGACCCTCGACCTGAATGCCGTCGAAGTCCTTGTCGTACATGTCGCGTACGGCGCGGCGGACCAGGTTTTCTTCTTCGTAGATGACGGCCGGGGCGTTCGACTTCAGCGTGTTCTCGCGGATCGTCTCCCACAGGCGCAGCAGGTATTCATAGTCACGCTTGATCTCGGCCTTGGTGCGCTTGGCGCCGGCCGTGCGGATGATCAGGCCCATGCCCTGCGGCACCTTCAGCGCCGAGGCGGCGGCCTTCAGGCGACGACGGTCCGAGGTGTTGGTGATCTTGCGCGAAATGCCGCCGCCCTTGCCGGTGTTCGGCATCAGCACGCAGTAGCGGCCGGCCAGCGACAGCCAGGTGGTCAGGGCCGCGCCCTTGGCGCCGCGCTCGTCCTTGACGACCTGCACCAGCAGGATCTGACGGCGCTTGATGACGTCCTGGATCTTGTAGCGACGCATCAGGCGGCGCTTCAGGCGCTCCTCGTCGGCCAGACCGCCTTCGGACTCGTCGTCGCCTTCACGGCCCAGATCATCGTGATCGTCGTCGTCCGAATGCGCTTCGGCCATGATGGCTTCGCGGTCGGCGACCGGGATCTGATAATAGTCGGGGTGGATTTCGTTGAAGGCCAGGAAGCCGTGACGATTGCCGCCGTACTCGATGAAAGCCGCCTGAAGGCTGGGCTCTACGCGCGTGACCTTGGCGAGGTAGATGTTGCCGCGAAGCTGGCGGCGGGCCGTGGATTCGAAATCGAATTCCTCAACCTGGCGTCCGTCCACGATGGCGACGCGGGTTTCTTCCGCGTGCGCCGCATCGATCAGCATTGTCTTTGACATTAAAAGTCTCTCTCTGGCGCGCCAGGCCGGGCCCTGCGGAAGTCTCCGCGGACAAGGGGGCGGCTCGCCGAATGGAAATGGGGGCCAGGGCGCGCGTCATCCCCTCGCGGATGGCGAGAGCGGCATCAAACTGCCGGTCGGGAGCGCAGGCGGGTCGGCCCATGAGGTTCTGTCGGTCCTGGATCCGAACGCGCCGTTCAAGGCCGCGTCCCGGACCCGTTCGTCGGATCGTCGGCCAGGCCGGGCGATCCTCGGAATGAGGTGAAAGTCAGCGCCGCGAGGAGGGCGCGCCTGACCCTGATGAAACTACAGGGGGCGCGATCATTCGCTTGCGGACCAGATCATAGGCATATGTAGCGGAAAATAAAAGAACCACGACCGTTACAGGTATTAACGAAATCCTTAATCGCTCGGCTCATCCTGTCGCCTGAACCAGAAGGGTGAAGTCCGACCATGTATGGCCGGTGGCGTAACAATCTGGCCCGTTGGGGCGTGCGCGAATGGGCGATGACGGCCTTGGCCTTTGTCGTGATTTGCGCCGTCGTGCTGACGGCCGGGCGCGGACTGGCCTTTGGACCGGATGGTCAGATTTCCTCTATTCGCTTTGGCGGCGACGCCCAGCGCACGCGGGTCGTGCTGGATATGGGCAAGGCCACGCGCGGACAGGTGATTGAAGACGGCGCGACTGGCCGTGTGATCCTGGCCCTGTCGGATGTGACTCCGGGCCGGGGGTTGGACGGCAATGGCTCGGGTCTGGTGCGCGGCTATGAAGTCAGTTCGGCCGGCACATCGTCGCGCATTCGCCTGGACTTGGCGCGGGGCGCCGAGATCGAGCGCCGCTTCCTGCTGCCGCCCGGCGACGGCGTGGCGCACTATCGCTATGTCATCGACCTGAAGGCCACGGGGGCCGCTGCCGCGGTGGCCACCAGCACGGCGCCGCGCCGCGAACAGGCACGCAAGGAAAAGCCGCTGATCGTCATCGACGCCGGGCATGGCGGCCGCGATCCGGGCGCCCAAGGCGTTCATGCGCAGGAAAAGGCCGTCACCCTGGCCGCCGCGCGCGAACTGAAGGCCGCGATCGAGCGCACCGGCCGCTATCGCGTGCGCCTGACACGCGACAGCGACGTCTATGTCATTCACGGTCGTCGGGTGCAGATCGCCCGTGACGCCGGGGCCGACCTGTTTATCTCCCTGCACGCCGACGCCGGGACCGATCCGGCCCTGCGCGGGGCCAGCGTCTATACCCTGTCCGAGCAGGGCGCGGGCCGCGCGGTGCGCGAGTTCACGCGCGGCGACGACTGGCAGCGCGATCTGCGCCTGCCGGGCCGCGACCCCTCGGTCGACCGCATCCTGCTGGACATGACCCAGCGCGCCACCCAGAACCGTTCGGCCCAGTTCGCGCGGGTGCTGCTGACCCATCTGGAAGGCGACAGTCATCCGCTGCTGCGCCGCAGCCATCGCGACGCCGGTCTGGCTGTCCTGTTGGCGCCCGATGTCCCGGCCGTCCTGCTGGAGATGGGCTTCATCACCAATCCCGAGGATGAGCGCGTCCTGACTGACGAGCGCGCCCGTCGCCGCCTCATGCGTTCGGTCGCCGAGGGCATCGACCGCTACTTCCGCGAGCCCTCGGCGCCGGTGATGGTGGCCGGCGAGGTCGCCGGCGGCGGCTGACCTAGCCTTCCAGCGCCAGTCTGGCGCGATGGAAGATTTCTTCGAACATGTCGGGCGTCAGGCGACCCGTGTTCGTGTTCAGGCGCGAGCAGTGATAGCTGTTGATGATGGTGTAGCCCCCGACCTTGCCCTCGACGCCGTGTCCGGCGGGAATGGCCGTTCCGGAATGGCCGAGCGTCCGTAGGATGCTGCGGCGTGACACGTCGCCCAGGGTGACGATCACCTTCAACCGGGGCAGGGCGGCCAAACGGTCAATCAGGAAGGGACGGCATGTGTTTTCTTCGGCCCCTGTCGGCTTGTTCTGCGGCGGGGCGCAGCGCACTGCGTTGGTGATCATGCAGTCGATCAGGGTCAGGTCGTCCTTGCCGTCGGGGTCGTAACTGCCGCTGGCGAAGCCAGTTTTGCGCAGAGTGTCGTAGAGCAGCCAGCCGGCGTGATCGCCGGTGAAGGGGCGGCCGGTGCGGTTGGCGCCCATGCGACCCGGCGCCAGTCCGGCGATGAGCAAGCGCGCGTTCGGATCGCCGAACGACGGAGCAGGACCGTTCCACCAGTCCGGGTTCTGGCGGATGTTCTCCTGACGATAGGCGACCAGGCGCGGGCACAGGGGGCAGTCGCGCGCCGGTTCGGGGTTCAGGGCGCGGCTCACGCGCGGTCGCTCCGGTCGAGGGTGCGAGCGACGCCCTGGTTCATGGCGGTCTTGGCTTTGCTGAAATGGACCATGACGTCGGCCAGGTCGATGAAGGCGTCAGCCTGACGGCGCAACTCGTCGGCGATCTGGGGCGGTTGGGCGCGGGTGGTCGAGACGACGGTGACGCGCACGCCCTTGGACTGAATGGCCTCGACCAACCGGCGGAAATCGCCGTCGCCCGAGAACAGGAAGATGTGATCCAGCCGCGGCGCCAGCTCCATCATGTCGACCGCGATCTCGATGTCCATATTGCCTTTGATTCGGCTGTGGCCCTGAGCGTCGGTGAAGCGTTTGACCGGCTTGGTCACGACCGTGAAGCCGTTGTAATCGAGCCAGTCGACCAAGGGGCGGACCGGCGAGAACTCTTCGCCCTCGACTACAGCCGTGTAATAATAGGCGCGCACCAACTGACCCCTCTGGCCGAACCAGTCGGACAGCTTTCGGAAGTCGAGATCGACGTTGAGCGCGCGGGCCGCCGAGTAGAGGTTGGCGCCGTCGAGGAACAAGGCGATGCGGTCGCTTGTATGGCCGGTCATGATTATGAGCTCTTGGAAATGGTCGAGAATATGAGCGTCACGACCGAAATCCCTGAGGGCGACCTCGATCTGGACGGTGCAGTCATCGTCGCGCTGGGCTGCAATGACAAGGGTGTCTGGGCGTCGTGCGAAGAAGCGCTGGAAGCAGCCCTGGCTCGCTTCCGGGCCGAGGGCGTCGATATTCTCGCCCGCTCGTCCTGGTGGACGTCGCAGGCCTGGCCAGACCCGTCAGATCCGCCCTTCCTCAACGGTGTGGTGCTGGTGCGGACGGCCCATGATCCCGCAGCCCTGATGGGCAAGCTGTCCCGGATGGAGGATGTGTTCGACCGCCGGCGCAGCGTCCGTAACGCGCCGCGCACTCTTGATCTGGATCTGATCTGCTATGGGCGGCTGTCGGGTGATCTGGACGGCCTGATCCTGCCGCATCCGCGCGCAGCCGAGCGCCTGTTCGTCATGGGGCCCTTGGCTGAAATCGCCCCGGCGTGGCGGCATCCGACGGTCGAAGGTGACGCTGCGACCTTGGCAAAACAGGCGACCGTCGGCATCGATGCGCGACCTTTGAACCGTTGACCTGATCCTCGAGCGGGGTAGTTTCGTTAGAAATGACACCGGGAGACAATGCCGTGTTCCTTCCAACTCTCGCCCTGTTGGCTGTCCTGCAGGCCCAGCCCGCTTCGCCGCCGGCCGGTACCGGCGTGGTGATCCGCGAGGCGGATACCATGGTCCGTCAGGTTCCGCCGCATAATGGCGAGGGCATGAGCACGGCCTATCGCATCTCTGACGGCGTGCCGAACAGGGCGATGGAGTTCCGCAAGCGGGTCATGCATCCGGGCGCCGCCATCGGTCTGCATCCCATTGCGCACGACGAGGTCTATTATGTCGTCAGCGGCGAGGGCGAGGTGACGTCGGATGGTGTCACCACGCCCATGCGGGCGGGCGATGCGGCGTATCTGTTTGACGGCAACGTGGTCGGCATTCGCCAAACGGGAGAGGTGGACCTGGTGCTGATCATCAGCTATCCGCTGGCTCAAAGGAAGAACTAAGGCGTTTTGCGCCGCATTCCGGCCTTCGCGGCGTTGCACAATCACGCCTAACCCTATATTTTGTGCGGTTCTCCCTGCCGCCAGAGGAATTTCATGGCCCGCGTCACTGTCGAAGATTGCATCGAGAAGGTGCCGAACCGCTTTGGTCTGGTTCTGCTGGCAGGCCACCGCGCCCGCAATATCGCCAATGGCGCAGCGCTGACGATTGATCGCGACAACGACAAAAATCCCGTTGTGGCCCTGCGTGAAATCGCCGACGACACCGTCGCGCCGACCGACCTGCGCGAGAACATCATCACCACGCTGCAACGTGTCGATGAGCGGACCGAAGCCGAGGATGAAGCCGAAGTCGTGGCCCTGCTGGCCGAACCGCAGCACATGAACATGGCCGAGGCCGAACTGATCCGCGCACTGCAAAGCGACCGGGACGGCGGCCAGGAGGAACGCTACTGACGGCTGAGCCTGTCAACGGCGTAACCATTCTTCCGGCGCGGTCCCCCGCGGACCTGTCGCCGGTCGAAGTCGCGAATCAGATAGACCAGTCGGCGTCGCTCCTTACCGGGGCGGCGCCGTTGTCGTCTGAAGTCTCCGAGTCCCCCCAGTCCGTGTCCCAAGTGTCTGAAGCCAAACGCGCGCCGATCATGCGCCAGTTCGAACTGATCGAAGCGGTCAAGGCCTATGACCCTACTGCTGACGAAGCGCTGCTGAACCGCGCCTATGTCTATGCAATGAAGATGCACGGTTCGCAGCTACGGGCCTCGGGCGATCCCTATTTCGCCCATCCGATCCAGGTCGCGGGTATCCTGACCGATTACCGGCTGGATACGGCGACCATCGTCACCGCCCTGTTGCACGATGTTGTTGAGGACACATCCGCCACCCGCGATGACATCGCCGCCATGTTCGGCGAGGAGGTTGCCGTCCTGGTCGAGGGCGTGACCAAGCTGTCGCGGCTGGAGCTTCAGGCCGAGCACACGCGCCAGGCCGAGAACCTGCGCAAGTTTATTCTGGCGATCTCGAAAGACGTGCGGGTCCTGCTGGTGAAGCTGGCTGACCGCCTGCACAACATGCGCACCCTCCAGTACGTAAAGCCGGAGAAACGTGAACGCATCAGCCGCGAGACACTGGAGGTCTATGCACCGCTGGGCCGCTCCATAGGCATCCACTCAATCGCCTCCGAGCTGGAGGAACTGGCGTTCGAGCATTTGAACGCCACGGCGCGCGTCGCCATCCAGCGCCGTCTGGAGGCGCTGAAGCTGGAGCACGGCCGCGCTATCGAGGGCGTGTCGCGCGAGATCGAACTGGTCCTGAGTGAAGCCGGCGTCCGCGCCCATGTGAAGGGGCGGGAGAAGACGCCCTATTCTATCTGGCGCAAGCTGCAGAGGAAGTCGGTCGGCTTCTCGTCCCTGTCGGACATCTACGGATTCCGGGTGATCGTGGAGGCGGAGGACGACTGTTACCGCGCCCTGGGCGTCATCCACCGCGCCTGGCCCATGGTGCCGGAGCGGTTCAAGGACTTCATCTCGACGCCCAAGTCAAACAACTATCGCTCGCTGCACACCACGGTCGTAGGGCCGGGCGGCCTGCGCATCGAAATGCAGATCCGCACGGAGATCATGGACCGCGTGGCCGAGGACGGGGTGGCGGCGCACTGGGCCTACAAGAACCACTCTTATGGCTTCGATCGCGAGGCGATGGAGGCTGACGGCGGGCGCGATCCGCTGCTGAACCTTCGCCACCTGGTCCAGGTCATCGAGCATGGCGAAGGCGGCGAGGACTGGGTCGAGCACGCCAAGCTCGAAATGTATCTGGATCAGGTCTTCGTCTTCACGCCGAAGGGCGCGCTGATCACCCTGCCGCGCGGCGGCATGGCGCTGGACTTCGCCTACGCCGTCCACACCGAGGTCGGCGACACGGCGGTGGGCGTCAAGATCAACGGCGAGTTGAAGCCTATGCGAACCGCACTGCAAAACGGCGACGTGGTCGAGATCATACGCGGCGCCAAGCGTGAGGTGCCGACTGACTGGCGCAGCCTGACTGTCACCGGCCGGGCCCGCTCCGCCATCCGTCGTCATATTCGCACCTCGGAGCGCGATGAGTTCGTGCGTCTGGGTAAGGCGACGCTCGAACAGACGCTGGAGCGTGCGGGCAAGTCGTTGGCTGACGTGTCGTTGAAGCCCGCGCTGGAAACCCACGCCATCGCCACCGACGAAGATATGTTCGACGCCATCGGTCGGGGCCGTCTGGCCGCGACCAAGGTGGCCGAGACCATCTTCCCGGCGCTGAAGGGTCAGTTAAAGGCCGGGCCGGAACGCAAGCGGATCGGCGCGGAGCACGCACGCCTGTTCGTGCGTGGCAGCGGCCTGACGCCCGGCGTCAGCATCCATTTCGGCGCCTGTTGCAGCCCGGTGCCCGGCGACCGCATCGTCGGTATCCTGGAACCCGACAAGGGGCTGACGGTCCACACCATTGACTGTCAGACCCTGGCCGACTTCGCGGACGACGACAGTGTCTGGCAGGACCTGCAATGGACGCCGCAGGCGGAACAGGACGCGGTGGCTTCGGCCCGTCTGCGCGCCACCATCCGCAATGCGCCGGGCGTGCTCGGGCAGGTGGCGACCATCATCGGCGAGGCCGGCGGCAATATCCTGAACCTGTCGATGGCCCACCGTCAGCAGGACTTCTTTGACGTGGATATCGATGTCGAGGTCGAGGATGCGCGTCACGCCACCATGATCATCGCGGCGCTGCGCGCCAATCCGTCCGTCGACACCGTGGACCGCGCGCGCGGCTGATCGCCCGCGTGTCTGACTCTGAAGGCCGAAATGTCTCCCGAACAACAAGCACTCGCCAACGCCGCTCAGCTGGCGTCGCCCTCCTATCGTCTGGCCGCACTGGATCGTGATTTTCTGCTGGGCGAGTCGATGCGCGGCGTGCGTTTCCTGATGGAGTACGAGAAGGCCGAGGAGGCGCTGAAGGCCTGGGGCGTGCGCTCGACCATCGTGGTGTTCGGCAGCGCTCGCGTCGGCGTTAACGGCGATGGGCGTCACGCCCACTGGTACGAACAGGCGCGCCAGTTCGGCCGCATCGCTTCGGAGCGGGGCGGGGCCTTCCGCGGTTCCCCGGGCGAGGTGCGCGACAACGTCATCGCCACCGGGGGCGGGCCAGGCATCATGCAGGCCGCCAACCAGGGCGCGCATGAAGCCGGAGCGCCGTCCATCGGTTTCAATGTCACCCTGCCGCACGAACAGGTCCCGAACCCCTGGTCGACGCCGGAGCTGACCTTCCAGTTCCACTACTTCGCCATGCGCAAGATGCATCTGGCCATGCGGGCCAATGGTCTGGTGGTCTTCCCCGGCGGCTTCGGCACGTTGGATGAGTTGTTCGAAATCCTGACCTTGCGTCAGACCGACAAGGCGCCGCCGATTCCCATCGTCCTGTTCGACGAGGCCTATTGGCGCTCGGTCATCAACTTCGACACCCTGATCGAGCACGGCATGGTCAAGGCCTCGGACATGGAACTGTTCGCCTTCGCGGACGACGCCGAGACGGTGTGGGCCAAGCTGCTGGAAGGCGGACTGAAGCCGAACTGCGACATCAAGTAGGTCGCTCGGCTTGAGGGGCGCGGATGCAGGGTCTAAGGGAGCCTTCCATGAACACTGAAGACGTCCTCAACGAATTCCGCGACGCCGGCGCCCTGCGCGAAGGCCATTTCGTCCTGTCCTCTGGCCTGCACAGCCCGGTCTTCCTGCAGAAGAATCTGGTCTTCATGGACACGCGCCGCTGCGAGCGCCTGTGCAAGGCTCTGGCCGACAAGATCGTGGCCACGGTCGGTCCGGTGGACGTGGCGATCTCGCCCGCCGTCGGCGGCATCATTCCCGGCTATGAAACGGCGCGCCATCTGAACGTGCGCTCGCTCTACGTCGAGCGAGAGGGCGGCGAGTTCCGCTTGCGCCGCGGCTTCACCGTCGAGCCGGGCGAGAAGGTCGTCATGGTCGAGGACATCGTCACGACGGGCCTGTCGTCGCGCGAATGCATCGCCGCCATCCAGAAGGCCGGGGGCGAAGTCGTCGCCGCCGCCTGCATCGTCGACCGCTCGGGCGGTCGTGCTGACGTGGGCGTGCCGCTGATCGCTCTGGCGACGCTGGACGTGCCGGCCTATCCGGCCGACGCCTTGCCGCCTGAACTGGACGCCTTGCCGGTCGAAGATCCGGGCAGCCGCCGGCTGTCCAAGTAAGAAAGAGAACGGGATGAAGCGCGAGCGGGTTCGTCTGGGCGTCAACATCGACCACGTCGCCACGGTTCGTAACGCGCGCGGCGGTGCTCATCCCGATCCGGCCCGCGCGGCCGAGGCGGCGCTGGCGGCGGGGGCGGACGGCATCACCGCCCACCTGCGCGAGGATCGCCGCCACATCACTGACGCCGACATTGATGTGCTGACGGCTCTGTGCCGTCGCGCGGGCAAGCCCCTGAACTTCGAGATGGCGGTGACGGAAGAGATGCTGGCCATCGCCCTGCGTCACCGCCCGCACGCAGCCTGTCTGGTGCCGGAGCGGCGCGAGGAGGTCACGACCGAGGGCGGTCTCGCCGTCGCCGGTCACGAGGCCCGCGTCGCACCCGTGGTGAAGGCGCTGTCGGACGCGGGCATCCGCGTCAGCCTGTTCATCGAACCGTCCGAAGCCCAGGTCGAGGCCGCCGCCGCTGTCGGCGCCCAGGTGGTCGAGTTCCACACCGGCCGCTACTGCCATCTGACCGATCCGGCCGAGCGCGCCTTCGAGCTGGATCGTCTGGCCGCCGCAGCCGCCCAGGCCGACATTCTGGGGCTGGAGGTCCACGCCGGGCACGGTCTGGACTACGCCACCGCCAGCGTGGTCTTGGGCATCCGCGAGATCAAGGAACTGAACATAGGCCACTTCCTGATTGGAGAAGCGGTCTTTGTCGGTCTGGACGCCGCCATCCGCCGGATGCGGACGGCGATGGATGAAGCTGTCAGCGGATCAGGCCGGTGATTATCGGCGTAGGCGCGGATCTGTCAGACATTCGCCGCATCCAGAAGTCGCTGGATAGGTTCGGCGACCGCTTTAAAGAGCGCGTATTCACCGAGCTGGAACGCACGCGTTCCGACCGGAAGCCAGACCCGGCCTGGAGCTATGCCAAGCGGTTTGCGGCCAAGGAGGCCTGCGCCAAGGCCCTGGGCACCGGGATGCGTGCCGACGTCTATTGGCGCGACATGGGCGTGGTGAATTTGAAGTCGGGTCAGCCGACCCTGGCCCTGACCGGCCACGCCGCCGAGCATATGGCGCGGCTGACCCCGCCGGGGCATGAGCCGCGCATCCATCTCACCCTCAGCGACGAACACCCTTATGCTCTCGCTTTCGTGGTCATCGAAGCCTTGCCCGTGGCGTAATCAGCCTTTACGCCTCAGGCTTCCAACCCCGCGTTCTGCGGGGGATTCGAGCAGACCATGAGCGACGACCCCAAGGCGAACGGCGGCGCCGGCAATCCTGCCATCGACCCGACCGAGCAGCGACCGATCTGGAGCGACGACGGCGACGCCCCCTTCGACATGGGCGACGATCCCGAAGCCCTCGACAGCGACACGCCGATCTACGCCACGCCGCGTCCCAAGAAAGCCAAACGTGTGAAAAAAGAGAAGTCCGAGAGCAACGAGACGGTCGAGATCATCAAGACCGTCGTCTTCGCACTGCTGATCGCCTTCGTGCTGCGGGTGCTTCTGTTCCAGCCCTTCACCATTCCGTCGGCCTCGATGGAGCCCAACCTCTACGAGGGCGACTACATCGTCGTGTCGAAGTGGTCCTATGGCTATTCGAAACACTCGATCCCGTGGAGCCCGCCGCTGTTCGACGGCCGCATCCTGGGCAAGGATCCGACGCGCGGCGACATCGTGGTGTTCAAGCTGCCGCGCGACAACAAGACCGACTACATCAAGCGCGTGATCGGCCTGCCGGGCGACAAGGTCCAGATGATCGCAAACAAGCTCTACATCAACGGCGCGCCGGTTAAGGATGTCGTGGTCAGCCGCGCCGAACTGGCCGACATGTTCGGTCCGCGTCCGGTGACGCAGGTTCGCGAGACCCTGCCGAACGGCAAGAGCTTCATGACCCAGGACTTCGGGCCCGGCGGTGATCTGGACGACACCCCTGTCTATGAGGTGCCCAACGGCCACTTCTTCATGATGGGCGACAACCGCGACAACTCGATCGACAGCCGCGTCGAGATGTCGGCCGGCGTGGGCATGGTCCCGGCCGAGAACCTGGTCGGCAAGGCCGAGATTATCATGTTCTCCTGGTCGCCGGGTGCGTCGCTGTTCAACCCGGTCAGCTGGTTCGCGAACCTGCGTCCGAGTCGGTTCTTCAAGATTCTCGACTGATGGCGAACGTTCGGGCCGAGGCCGTCGCCGCGCTCAGGCGTCGGCTGGGCCATGATTTCGCCGATCCGAACTTGCTGGAACGTGCCCTGACCCACGCCAGCGTGGGCGAGGGCGGGGGGCAGGTTGATGGTCGTACCGTGCCTGACAACGAGCGGCTGGAGTTTCTGGGCGACCGGGTGCTGGGCCTGCTGGTTGCTGACCGTTTGACGCGAGACTTTCCTTCGGCCGATGAGGGGCAACTGTCGGCCCGCCTGCACGCTCTGGTCGACAAGGCCGCCTGCGCCCGTGTCGGCGAACGGCTAGGCGTAGGCGCGGCCCTGCGTCTGTCGGCGGGCGAGACCAAGACGGGTGGCCGCAGAAAGGCCGGAGTCATCGCCGATGCTGTCGAGGCTATTCTGGCGGCCGTCTATCGCGACGGCGGCCTGACGGCGGCCCAGGCCATGTTCGACATCGCCTGGGCCGAGGAGTTCGCGTCGCCGCCCGCCGCGGCTGTGACCAATCCCAAGTCCGCTCTGCAGGAGTGGGCCCAAGCCCAAGGGCGTCCTCTGCCGACCTATCGGGTGGTGGAACGCACCGGATCAGATCATGCTCCGACCTTCGTGGTCGAGGCGACGGTGGTCGGTTTCGACCCCGTGAAACAAACAGGACGTTCACGTCAGGAAGCGGAAAAAGCCGCAGCCACGGCGTTGTTGAAACGAGAAGGCGTAATTTGACCGAGACCCTCAACCCGAACCAGCGCGCGGGCTTCGCCGCCATCATTGGCGCGCCCAACGCCGGCAAGTCGACGTTGGTGAACCGGCTGACGGGCTCCAAGGTCTCGATCGTCACGCAAAAGGTTCAGACCACGCGCTTTCCCGTGCGCGGCATCGCCATCGAGGGCGACGCCCAGATCGTTCTGGTGGACACGCCCGGCATCTTTACGCCGCGCCGCCGTCTGGACCGCGCCATGGTCGCCTCGGCCTGGGGCGGGGCGCAGGATGCCGACGTGGTGGTTCACCTGATCGACGCCCAGTCGCACATCGACGCCGAGGGCCGCGAAGGCACCGCCGCCGACCGTCGCTCGGCCGAGGACACCGAGACCATCATCGCCAATCTGCAGTCGACGGGGACCAAGGTCATCCTGGCGCTGAACAAGATCGACGGGATGCGCCGCGACACCCTGCTGGCCCTGTCGAGCCGCCTGTTCGAAACCGGCGTCTATGAAGAGGTCTATATGATCTCGGCCCTCAGCGGCGACGGCGTGGATGACCTGAAGAAGCGTCTGGCGCGCTCCATGCCCGCTGGTCCGTGGCTCTACCCGGAAGATCAGTCGGCGGACGTGCCCGTCCGGGTCCTGGCCGCCGAGATCACGCGCGAGAAGGTCTATCTGCGCGTCCACGAAGAGCTGCCGTATTCGGCGGCGGTCGAGACGACTTCGTTCGAGGAAAAGGCCGATGGTTCGGCCCGCATCGAGCAGACCATCTATGTCGAGCGTGAAAGCCAGCGCTCCATCGTTCTGGGCAAGGGCGGCCAGACCCTGAAATGGATCGGCCAAAAGTCCCGCGAGGAACTGATCGAGCTGCTCGACCGTCCCGTCCATCTGTTCCTGACCGTCAAGGTCGACCCGAAATGGCAGGACAGTCGCGCCCTTTACGCCCAGTTCGGGCTGGAGTTCGACGTCTAGGATTGTAGTTCAGTATCGTGTTTGTTGTTCCCAAGTCTGCAGGCGGTCGGCCCTGGTTCCTCGGAACCCTGGCCGCTGTCGCCCTCGCATCCGCCGGCGCCGGCGCCTGGATCGTTCACGCCATCGCGCCTGAGACCCAGGCGGCGACCGCGACCCAGGCCAGACTGCCCGAACGCCCGCCGGTCGAGGTGGTCGAGGCCCTGCCGCAACTGAAGGCGCGGCTGGACTATCTGGGCGCGCGCAAGCAATTCATGGGCGCCATCCTGGTGGCCAAGGGCGATCAGGTCCTGTTTCGTCAGGTCTATGGCAAGGCGAACTACGAGAACGATCAACCGCTGCAGCTGGACACCCGTTTCCGTTTGGCCTCGGTGTCCAAGCAGTTCACCGCGGCTGCGATCCTGAAACTTCAGGACGAGGGCAAGTTGTCGGTCAACGACCCGGTCTGCCAATGGATCGAGGCCTGCCCGGAGGCGTGGAAGCCGCTGCGCATCCACCACCTGCTGTCGCACACCTCGGGCATTCCCGACCTGATGGCCCAGTCCGAGTGGGGGCGCATCCGCGTCACCCCGCGCACGCCGCAGGAACTGACCGAGACCTCGGCTCGCTATGGCCTACAGTTCGAGCCGGGCACCAAGATTCGCTACGACAACGCCGCCTATAATCTGGCCGCCGAGATCGTCGCCAAGGCCAGCGGCAAGCCGTTCGAGACCTATCTGAACGACGCTATCCTGAAGCCCCTGGGCCTGAAGGACACCGGGTCGGACGCCCATGCCCACGCCCAGGGCCTGGCCATGGGCTACGCCAACTTCCCCGCCGGACTGGCGGCCCAGCCGATCGCCAACGTCAGCGTCGTCTTCGGCGCCGGGGCTCTGTATTCGACTCTGGACGACATGCTGGTGTGGAACCAGGCCCTGCATAAGGGCCATGTCCTCAGCGACGCCTCCTACGCCCAGATGATCGCCGACCACGCGCCCGAGGGCACGCCCAAGGAGCGGGGCCGGGCACACCGGGCCTATGGCTATGGCATCTACGTCAACAGCCTGGGCGAGCAGGTGAAGCCCGCCTTTGACGACAAGCAGATCTATCACACCGGCAGCTGGGCCGGGTTCCGCAACCTGGTCCTGTATCAGCCCGATGCCGATGTGACTGTGGTGGTCCTGTCCAACAACTATCACCAGCGCGATCTGGTCTTCATGCTGAGCCAGCAGGCTATGGCCGAGGCTCTGGGCCGACCCTTCCCGACCGGCATGAACCGCTAGGCGCAGCCCCCGGCGGGCAGGCTGGACCAGTCCATAGGCTCGAAGGCGCGGGGCAGGCGCAACGCGACCTGATCGCCGGCCAGCGCGGTCAACTGCTTCATGGTCTGGTCGAAGCGATCAATCGCATAAGGGAAGGGCTTCAGCGGCTCATCCAGCGAACGCGAGAAGTCGTCCCAGTGGATCGGCACGACCAGCCGCGCGCCTGTCGCCGCCACCGTGTCGCGCCAGTATGCGGCGACGGCCTCAGGGCCCTGTCGTGACAGGTTGCCCACGCCCAGCATCACGATATCGGCGCGCAGCCCGTGGAAGGCGTCGCCCGGGTGGCCCGCGCTGGGCACGATGAGGATGCGGCAGGCCCCATGCTCGATCAAGAAGGAATGGGCGCCGCCTTCGGGGTAGGCGCGAGCCCGGGCCGGGATGCGGAAATCCGCCGCCGTGGCGCCCGCCGCGACATCGCCGGGCGCGTGGGGCGTGCGGAAGGGCGTGATCTGAAACGCGCCGACGGTCGAAGGCTGGCCTGAGGTCAAGCGATGCACGGGCGCCGTGACGCCCTCGGCGGCGGCGATGGCCGCCATCGTGTCGGCGCCATACAGGACTGAGCCGTAGGCCTTGGCCAGGCTGGCCGAGTCCAGGGCGTGGTCGAAATGGGTGTGGGCGACATAGAGGGCCGAGATGCGTCGGATATCGGCCTGCTTCAGATGCCGGGCGATGGCGGCCTGATCCGGGCGCAGAGGTCGTGTCAGCAGGGCGACGACGCCGGGGCGGCTGAGATAGCCGTCGATCAGGACCACGTCCCGACCGTCGTCGAAGGCCAGCGTCGAGGTCCCGAGGAAGCGGACGGTCAGTTGCCCCGGCAACGGCGGCCCGGCGCGCGCGGCCAGCGTCGGATAGGCCTCGGGCGAGGGACGCAGGGTGAAGGCGACGACCAGTCCTGCAAGCGCCAGCCCGACACAGGCAAGCGCGATGCGGCCCAGCCGCCGTTTCAATAATCCCCGCCCCATGCGTCGCCCCTCCATTGGGCGAGCGACGATACGCGTCGTGCGGCGACGGGCAAGGCGAAGCTTACGGCTTCATCGAGCCCGTTTCGATGAAGCGCTGGTGCCAGGACAGGGCTTCGGTCAGCAGATGCGGCGATTGCAGACCGTAGGAGCCCTTCAGCGCGCGGGCGTAATAGTCCTTCAGTGCGTCGCGATAGTCGGGGTGGGCACAGTTGGCGATGATGACCTGGGCGCGCTGCTTGGGCGACAGGCCGCGCAGGTCGGCCAGACCCTGTTCGGTGACGATGACCTGAACGTCCTGGGTGATGTGGTCGACGTGGCTGGCCATGGGGACGATGGCCGAGATCTTGCCGCCCTTGGCCGTCGACGGCGTGACGAAGCAGGAGATGTAGGCGTTGCGGGCAAAGTCGCCCGAGCCGCCGATACCGTTCTGGATGCGCGAACCCATGACGTGGGTCGAGTTGACGTTGCCGTAGATGTCGGCCTCGATCAGTCCGTTCATGGCGATGCAGCCCAGACGGCGGATGATCTCCGGGTGGTTCGAGATCTCCTGCGGACGCAGGATGATCTTGCCGCGGAACTGCTCCATGCGGCTGTTCAGATCGGCGGCGGCTTCGGGGCTGAGCGAGAAGGCGGTGGCCGAGGCGACGGTCAGTTTCCCTGAGTCCAGCAGGTCCAGCATCCCGTCCTGCAGCACCTCGGTATAGGCGGTCAGGTTCTCGAACGGGCTGTCGGCCAGACCGGCCAGCACGGCGTTGGCGACATTGCCCACGCCCGATTGCAGCGGCAGCAGATGGGCGGGCAGGCGGCCCAGCTTCACCTCATGCTGCAGGAACTCGATCAGATGCCCGGCGATGGCCGTGGCGCTGGCGTCCGGCGCGGCGAAGGGCAGGTTGCGGTCGGGGCTGTCGGTCTCGACGATGGCTGCGATCTTGGACGGATCGACGCGGAAGACGGTTTCGCCGATCAGGTCCGTCGGCTTGGTCAGCGGGATGGGCACTCGCGCGGGCGGCAGGGCCGTGCCGTAGTAGATGTCGTGCATCCCCTCCAGCGCGGCGTTCTGCCAACTGTTAACCTCCAGGATGATGCGGTCGGCGCGGTCCAGCCAGGTCTTGTTGTTGCCGATGGAGGAAGAAGGGATCAGCGAGCCGTCTTCGCGAATGCCCGAGACCTCGACCACCGCCGTCTCCAGCGGGCCGAGGAAGCCCTGCCAGGCGACGGGGGCCACCTGTGACAGGTGCATATCCAGGTATTCCATCTCGCCCTTGTTGATCTTCTCGCGGGCGATGGGGTCGGAATTGTAGGGCAGGCGGAATTCGATGCCGTCCGCCTTGGCCAGGGCGCCGTCCAGTTCCGGCCCGGTCGAGGCGCCGGTCCAGACCTTCAGCTTGAAGGGATTGCCCGCCGCGTGCTCGGCCTCGATCCGCTCGGCAAGGGCCATCGGCACGACCTTGGGATAGCCCGAGCCGGTGAAGCCGCTCATGCCCACGGTCGAGTTGGCCGGGATCAGGGCGGCGGCGTCCTGGGCGGACATGATCTTCGACTGCAGGGCGGCGTTGCGGACGCGGGACATCGGAAACCTGACGGCTGCGGCCCAGTAAGGGCGCGGGGGAGTGACGCGGACATAGGCGCCGCATCACCCTGATTCCAATACGGCTTTGGTCGTAACAGTCCGTGATCACAAAGGCGTCAGCCGCCCGGTTTCCACTCCTCGGCGGGGCTGGTGTTGACCATCCACGGGATGCCGAACCGATCTGTCAGACTGCCGAAGCCGGGCGACCAGAAGGTTTCGGCGAAGGGCATCGACACCTTGCCGCCGTCGGACAAGGCGTCGAACACTTCACGCGCCTTGGCGACATCGTCGGTATGATAGGAGACGTCGAAGCCGTTCTTGGGCTTGTCGATGTTCGGCGCGAACTCAGGCGGCATGTCGGACCCCATGATCGCCTGATCACCGATCTCCAGCCAGCCGTGCATCAGCCAGTCCTTGTACTTGGGATCGACCGGCATGTCGGGCGGACCGTCGCCGAAGGGGAAGGCGGCGGTGACCTTGCCGCCCAGCACGCGGGCGTAGAAGTCCAGCGCCTCGCGGCACTGGCCCTGGAAGCTGAGACTGGTGACGATCTTCATAGACCTCTCCGGGTTGTCGGGTTGGAGGTCTGAACGCGCGAAGTCGAAAGTGGCGCCGCGCTCGCTTCCCCCTTTGCTGGAACAGGACTAGAACATCTGCATGATCACCGCTGCCCTAATGATGCTCCAACTGTCCGCCGCTCCGGTTCAGGCCGCGCCTGCCGCCGAAGCCGAGACCGCCCCCGTCGAGCGCACCCTGGACGCCATGCATGCCGCCGCGTCGCGCGCCGACGGCGACGCCTATTTCGCGACGTTCACGTCCGACGGCCGCTTCATCGGCACCGATGCGACCGAGCGCTGGACCTTGCCGGAGTTCCGCGCCTACGCCATGCCCTATTTCTCGCAGGGCAAGGGCTGGACCTATCGGCCGACGGCGCGGACCGTGACGATCGCCCCCATCGACTGCCGCTGCGTGGCCTGGTTCGATGAAGTGCTGGACAACGACGCCTATGGAACCACGCGCGGCTCGGGCGTGCTGCGCCTGACCGACGACGGCTGGAAGATCGAGCAGTATGTCCTCAGCTTCGCCGTGCCGAACGACAGGGCGCGCGCCGTCGTTGATGCGATCAAGGCCGACTGATGGAGGTTCAGGACGACGCCTTTGTCCTGTCGGCGCGGGCGCATGGCGATACCGGGGCCGTGGTCGAACTGCTGACCGAGCGGCACGGACGCCGTGCGGCCTATGTCGCGGGCGGGGCCTCGCGGAAGATGCGGCCCTTCCTCCAGGCCGGGGCGCGGGTGGTGGCCGATCTGAGGTCGCGGACCTCGGACCAACTGGGGTCGGCAAGGCTGGAGCCGGTGGGCGAGGGGCCGGCGGCCCTGTTCGACGATCCGCTGGCCCTGGTCGGGCTGAACGCCGCCGCTGCGGTGGCGCAGGGGGCGCTGCCCGAGCGCGAGCCGCATCCCGGGGCCTTTCTGGCCTTCGAGGCCATGATGGGGGCGTTCGCCCTGCCTGAGGTCTGGCCGGCCATCTTCGTGCGGTTCGAGGCGGGGCTGCTGGAGGACCTGGGCTTTGGTCTGGATCTGTCGCGGTGTGCAGCCACCGGGTCGATGGACGACCTGATCTACGTCAGCCCGCGCACGGGCCGCGCCGTCAGCCGCGAGGCGGGCGCGCCTTATGCCGACAAGCTGCTGAACCTGCCGCCCTTCATGCTAGGGGCGCAGGCGGGGCTGGGAGAGGGCGACGTGAAGGCGGGGCTGGACCTGACCGGGCATTTCCTGGAGCAGTTCGTCTTCCACGCCCTGAACAAGCCGTTGCCGCCCGCGCGGGTGTGGATGATCGAGCGGCTGGCCGAGGCCGGGCGCCTCTAGTCAGCCGAAGGTGAGGGCGAAGACCTGAACCCCGGGGTCGAGGAACTCGATCTCGAAGGTCCGTTCGCGCGCGCCGCCCGACTGACGCACCAGTTGATACAGGCGCTGGCTGTCGATCCGGCCCAGACCCTGCGCGTCAATGTCCACGCCGGCGTCGGCGCCCGGCGCCTGACCGTCGATGCGGACGCGGAAGCGCACGGGCTGGCCCAGGGTGCTCGGCCCCATGACCAGATGCAGGTCGCGGGCCTTGAAACGGAAGGCGAGGCGTCCGCCCGGTGCCTGAAGGTCGGCGTGCTCGGATCGCACGATCCAGTCGCCGCTCAGGCTCCAATCGTTCAGTTTCAGCGGCGCGGCCGCATAGGTTTTGCGGACGTCGAAGCCGAAGCCGCCGGGCGAGACGAAATGCTCGGCGCGGGCATAGCCGACATAGGTTTCGGGCGAGGCGACATCGGCGGTGGCGACGGCCTCGGCGCCCTGGGCGCGGACCTGAACCACAGACTGGTCGACATTGGCGGCGCCGGCCTCCTTCAGCAGTTGCTGGATGACCCGCTCGGAGTGCTCGTAGTCGCCCTCGCCGAAGTGGTGGTAGCGGATGTCACCCTTGGCGTCGATGAAGTAGTGGGCGGGCCAGTAGCGGTTGTCGAAGGCGCGCCAGATGGCGAAGGCGTTGTCCATGGCCACGGGGTAGGTGACGCCGAAGCGGCGCACGGCGTCGCGGACGTTGGCGGGCGACTTCTCGAAGGCGAACTCGGGCGTGTGGACCCCGATCACCACCAGGCCCTGATCGCGGTATTTCTCGGCCCAGGCGCGGACATAGGGGATGGTCCGCACGCAGTTGATGCAGGAGTAGGTCCAGAAATCGACCAGCACGACCTTGCCGCGCAGTTGCTCGGTCGTCAGCGGCGGGCTGTTGATCCACTCGGTCGCGCCGGTCAGGGGCGGCATGACGCCTTCGACGGGCAGGGCGTTCAGCGGGGCGCGGGCGGCGTTCATGGGCTGGGCGGCGCCGAAGCGGCTGAGCAGGCTCTGTTCGATGCGGTTGGTCCCGCCGCTGGACAGACGGGTCAGCAGGCCGGTGTCGAGGCCAAGCGCAATGGCTGCGACGCCGATCAGGACCAGAACGCCCAGACCTTTTCGCACCCATTCGCCGACGCCCAGCGACCGCTTCATCGTCTGGAAGACCTTGCCGCCGATCAGCAGGGCCAGGGCCAGGGAGGTGGCGGCCCCGGCGGCGTAGGCGACCAGCAGCAGGGTGGTGCCGACGCTGGCCCCCTGAAGCGCGGCGCCGGTCAGGATCAGTCCCAGGATCGGCCCGGCGCAGGGCGCCCACAGCAGGCCGGTAGCTACGCCCAGCAGGAAGGAGGGCCAGACGCCGCCGCCGCCCGACTGCTGCTCTGCGCTGGCCTTCTCGGTCAGGCGCGAGCCCAGCGCCACCAGAGGCCGGGTCAGCCGGTCCGCCAGCGAGGGCATGATCAGGGTCAGACCCAGAACCGCCATCACCGCCAGGGCGATCCAGCGGCCGACCTGATTGGCCTGCACCGCCCAGCCGCCGCCGACCGCCGCCAGCGTCGCCACGCCCGCAAAGGTCAGGGCCATGCCCAGCAGCAGGGGCAGGCCGCTCTTGAGGAAGGGCTGGCCCGCTCGTGCAAACACGAACGGCAGGACCGGCAGGATGCAGGGGCTTAGAATGGTCAGCGCCCCGGCCAGATAGGACAGCAGGATCAGGAGCATCGTGTCAGTCCTCGGGGCTCAAGGCCCTGATGTTACGTTGCGAACAAGGCCGCGGATGGCGTGGGGTTACAAAAGGCTTTGCAGGTCGCGGGCGGCGGCGCGGGTTTCCTGCGCCAGAGCCTCGACCAGTTCGGCGGCGGGCAGGGCGCGCGTCAGGGGCGCGGCCTGACCGGCCCATTGCGGGGCGTAGCCGTCGTCGCCCTGTGCGCTGGCGGCGGCGTTCAGCGCCTTGCCGAGGTCGTAGGCGTAGGGATAGCCGGCGGTCAGAGCTTCGTCGGTGCGCTGCATGAAGGCGTTTTCGACGCCGCGCGCGGGTCGGCCTGAGATGACCGGGCTGACGCGGGTGCGTTCGGCGCGCCGGCTGGCGAGCGCCGCGCGATAGGCGGCGTTGGCGGCGGACTCCGGGCAGGAGACGAAGGCGGTGCCCAGCTGCGCGCCTGCTGCGCCCAGCGCCAACCCCGCCGCGATGCCGGCGCCGTCCATAATGCCGCCCGCTGCGATGACCGGGATGTCTAGTTCGCACGCCAGAAGCCTCGTCAGGGGCAGGGTGGCGAAGCGAGGATCGTCAGCCGGATCGAAGACGCCGCGATGGCCGCCGGCCTCGAACCCTTGGGCCACGACCATGTCGATGCCCGCCGCCTGGGCCAGACGGCCTTCCTCCGGCGTCGTGGCGCTGGCGATCAGGACGCAGCCGGCGGCCTTCAGCGCGGCGATCTTGTCCGCCTGCGGCAGGCCGAAGTGGAAGCTGACCACGGCGGGTCTTTCCTCTAGCAGGACGGCCAGCTTGGCGTCGTCGGTCAGGAAGCTCTGGTAGATCTCGCTCAGGGTCTCAGGCGGCGCGGCGCCGAACCCCGAGAATATGGGCCGAAGGCTGTCGATCCAGGCCCGGTCGCGCGCTGGGTCGGCGGGTGTCGGCGCGTGGCAGAAGACATTGACGTTGAACGGCCGCGTCGTCAGGGCCTTCAGCGCCTGAATCTGACGCCGTCCCTCGACCGCATCGACGGAGGCGATGGAGATGGAGCCCAGCGCCCCCGCGTTCGACACGGCCGCCGCCAGCTCGGGCGTGGAGGTCCCGGCCATCGGGGCCTGAATGATCGGCAGATCGAGGCCCAGGCGGTCGGTGAGGGCGGTCTTCATGGCGGGTTCCTGACCTGTTCGGCGGCGGCGCTCCACAGATAGGCGCGGATCGTCCCCGCGTCAGCCGCAGGCTGCGCTAGACTTTGTCGTTCAGATCACCGATTCGAAAACACATGACCATCCACACCCCGACGCCTGAAGGCGGCCGCATCGTCGAAGAGCCGATGAGCGAGGCGCTGTCGAAGCGCTATCTCGCCTACGCCCTGTCAACGATCACCAACCGGGCCCTGCCCGACGTGCGCGACGGCTTCAAGCCGGTGCACCGCCGCATCATGTACGCCATGCACCAGATGCGGCTGAACCCGCAGGCGGCGGCGCGCAAATGCGCCAAGGTCGTCGGCGAGGTCATGGGCGGCTATCACCCGCACGGCGACGCCTCCATCTATGAGGCTCTGGTCCGTCTGGCCCAGGACTTCGCCCAGCGTTATCCGCTGGTCGACGGTCAGGGGAACTTCGGCAACATCGACGGCGATAGCGCAGCGGCCATGCGCTACACCGAGTGCAAGCTGACGCCGGCCGCCGTCCTGCTGCTGGACGGCATCGATCAGGACTCGGTCGATTTCCGCGCCACCTATGACGATCAGGACGAAGAGCCGGTGGTCCTGCCGGCCGGCTTCCCCAACCTGCTGGCCAACGGCTCGTCGGGCATCGCCGTGGGCATGGCGACCTCGATCCCGCCGCACAATGTCGGCGAACTGATCGACGCCTGCCAACTGTTGCTGGAACGTCCCGAGACAACCACCGAGGAACTGGTGCAGATCGTGCCGGGGCCGGACTTCCCGACCGGCGGGGTGTCGGTCGAGGGCCATGCCTCGATCCTGGACGCCTATGAAACGGGGCGGGGCGGGGTGCGCCTGCGTGCGCGCTGGGAGACCGAGGACCTGGGGCGCGGCGTGTGGCGCATCATCGTCACCGAGATGCCCTATCAGGTGCAGAAGAGCCGCCTGATCGAGGCCCTCGCCGACCTGATCGAGAACAAGAAGGCGCCCCTGCTGGGCGACGTGCGCGACGAGTCGGCGGAAGACATCCGCCTGATTCTGGAGCCCAAGAACCGCACCATCGAGCCTGAAATGCTGATGGAGAGCCTGTTCAAGCTGTCCGATCTGGAGGTCCGCTTTCCGATCAACATGAACGTGCTGGACGCCACGGGCACGCCGCGCGTCATGGGTCTGAAGGACTGCCTGCAAGCCTTCCTGGATCACCGCCGCGTGGTGCTGAACCGCCGCTCGCAATGGCGGATCGAGCGGGTCGAGAAGCGACTGCACCTGTTGGAAGGCCTGCGCATCGTCTTCCTCAACCTGGACGAGGTGATCCGCATCGTTCGCGAGGAGGAGCAGCCGAAGGCGGTTCTGATCGCGCGCTTTGGTCTGAGCGAGCCGCAAGCCGACTACATCCTCGACACCCGCCTGCGTCAGCTGGCGCGAATCGAGGAAATGGCGATCGAGAAGGAATTCAATGCTTTGTCGGAAGAACTTGCGGCGCTGAAGGCGCTGACGTCTTCGGAAGGCAAGCAGTGGAAGGCCATTTCCAAGGAACTGGAGGTCGTGCGCAAGGCGCTGATCTCGCCGCGTCGCACGACTATCGGCGAGGCGGTGGACGCCTCGGCCTTTGTGGCGCCGGAAGCCTTCATCCCGCGCGAAGCCATCACGGTCATCCTGTCGGAACGCGGGTGGATCCGCGCCGCCAAGGGCAAGGTCGAGGACCCGTCGGAACTGAAGTTCAAGGAGGGCGACAGCCTGGCCTTCCTGGTGCCGACCTTCACCACGGACAAGCTGCTGGTAGGCGCCTCGGACGGGCGCATCTTCACCATCGGGGCCGACAAGCTGGCCTCTGGCCGGGGCCACGGCGAACCGCTGCGCCTGATGATCGATCTGGATGAAAAGGCCGAGATTATCAACGTTCTGGCGCACGAACCGAATGCGAAGCTTCTGGTCGCGTCCAAGGCCGGTTACGGCTTCGTCGCGCCCGAGAACGAGCTTCTGGCCCAGAAGCGCGGCGGCAAGCAGGTGCTGAACGGCGAGATGCTGGCCATGCTGCGCGTGACCGGCGACCACGTCGCGACCATCGGCGAGAACATCAAGGCGCTGATCTTCCCCATCGCCGAACTGCCCGAAATGGGCCGTGGCAAGGGGGTCAAGCTGCAGGGTTACAAGCAGGGCGGTCTGGCCGATGTGGCGGTGTTCAACGCCGAGACGGGGCCGGAATGGGCCGACGGCGGCGGTCGTCGCCGCAACTGGCCCGACTGGAAGGACTGGCTGGGCAAGCGCGCCAGCGCGGGGCGTCAGGGGCCGCGCGGGATGCGCAAGTTCCGTTAAATTCAACCCTCTCCCGGCGGGAGAGGGAAGGGTGACGCCGAATTCATTGGTTGCCGGGGCTGCGGCCCCGCATATTCCTCCTGAAATGCTGGAGGAGGCTCAATGATCACCTGGATCATCATCGGCGTCATCGTCGTCGTTCTGCTGTTCGTCGTCGTCGGGGCCTACAACAAACTGGTGGCGCTGGATCAGGCGGCCAATCAGTCGTTCGCCGACATCGACGTGCAGCTGAAGCAGCGTCAGGACCTGATCCCCAACCTGGTCGAGACGGTGAAGGGCTACGCCACCCACGAGCGCGGCACCCTGGACGCCGTGACCCAGGCCCGCGCCGCCGCCGCCGGGGCGCGCACCGTCGATGAGAAGGTGCAGGCCGAGAACATGCTGACCGGGGCCCTGGGGCGTTTGTTCGCCGTGTCGGAGGCCTATCCCGACCTGAAGGCCAACGCCAACTTCCAGCAGTTGCAGATGGATCTGTCGGACATCGAGAACAAGCTGGCCGCCGCGCGCCGGTTCTTCAACAATGCGGTCAGCGAGTTCAACGCCGTGCGCCGCCAGTTCCCGACCGTCCTGTTCGCCGGGATGTTCGGCTTCGGCTCGGACAAGCCCTTCTTCGACGTGGGCGAGAGCGAGCGCGCCGGGCTGAACGCCGCGCCGCCGACGGTGCAGTTCTAAGCCCCAATGGCGGTTTTCGGTCAGGCCGTCGGCCTCAAGACCCACATCTGGCAAAACAACACCCGGTCGGCGATCCTGCTGGCCGGGTTCCCGGTGCTGCTGATGCTGATCCTGTTCGGCATTCAGGTGCTGATGATGGGGTTCGGTCTGCTGCCCAACTCGGGCGGCAGTCTGTCGCAGGATCTGGCGCTGGCGGCGTCCATGCTGGGCTGGACCGTGCCGACGGCCCTGGTCGTGGCCGTGATCTGGTTCGTCATCGCCTATTTCGGCAATCAGGTGATGATCGACGCCATGACCGGCGCGCGGAAGGTGGAGCGGCGGGTGGAGCCGGATCTCTACAACCTGCTGGAAAACCTGACGATCTCGCGCGGGTTGCGGACGCCGACGCTGCGGATCATCGAGAGCCCGTCGCTGAACGCCTATGCGTCAGGGCTGCACGAGGGGAACTACAGCGTCACCGTCACGCGCGGCCTGATGCAGGCGCTGAGCCGCGACGAGATGGAGTGCGTCCTGGCCCATGAACTGACCCACGTCATCAACAAGGACGTGCGGACCATGGTGATCGCCTCGATCTTTGCGGGGATCATCAGCGTGGTCGCCGAACTGGTGTTCCGCAGCCTGTTCTATGTGCGCGGCGGTCGCGGGGGGAACAACAAGAACGCCATGCCGCTGATCCTGATCGGCCTGGCCATCGGGGTGATCGGTTTCGGCCTGGCGGCGGTCATCCGCATGACCCTGTCGCGGACGCGCGAATATGTGGCCGACGCCGGCGCGGTGGAGCTGACCAAGAACCCGGACGCCATGATCTCGGCGCTGAGGAAGGTGTCGGGGCAGTCGAAGTTGAGCGCGCCGGACGAACTGCGCGGTATGTTCCTGGACAATACGGCGGACAAGGCGGGATTTTCCGGCTTGTTCGCCACCCACCCGCCGATTGAGAAGCGGATCGCGGCCTTGGTGAAGTTTGGGGGTGGTCGGGATGAGGGACCGTGGGGCGAGGAGCGCACAGCGGTTCCGACAACCTAGGTCCTTCTCCCCTTGTGGGAGAAGGTGGCCGAGCGGAGCGAGGTCGGATGAGGGGGTGCGCGACGTTCAACACGCAGCCGTCATTTCAATGTTGAGAGACCCCTCATCCGGCCCTGACGGGCCACCTTCTCCCGCAAGGGGAGAAGGGAAAGTTTAGAGGCGTTCCCAACCCAAAGGCCTCAGCGCTTCCATGGGGCGGAACTTCGCCTTGTAGTCCATCTTGGGCGAGCCCTGGACCCAGTAGCCGAGATAGACGAAGGGCAGACCGACCAGAGCCGCCTGGCGCAGGTGATCCATGATGGCGAACTGGCCCAGGCTGCGGCGCTCAAGCTCGGGGTCGAAGAAGCTGTAGACCATCGACAGGCCGTCGTGGAGCAGGTCGGTCAGGCAGACGCCGACCAGATCGCCGGGGCCGTCGTCGTCGGCGGGCATACGGTATTCGATCAGGTGGGTGCGGACCGCCGTGTCCTCGACCATCGAGACATAGTCGGACCAGCCCATGTCGCTCATGCCGCCGCCGGGATGACGCGTGGTCAGGTAGCGGCGCAGCAGGTCGAACTGCTCCATCGTCGCCTCGGCCTCGACCAGATCGCGCGACAGGTCGGCGTTGCGGTTCAGGATCTTGCGCTGAGACCGGGAGAAGGCGAACTCGCCCACCGGAATGCGAACGGAGACGCAGGCGGCGCAGGCCTCGCAGGCCGGACGATAGGCGATGTTCTGGCTGCGGCGGAAACCGGCCTGGGTCAGGGCGTCGTTGACGTCGGCGCCGTCGCTGAAGGGCAGGTTGGCGAAGACCTTCCGCTCGAACTGGCCGGGCAGGTAGGGGCAGGGCGCGTTGGCGGTCATGAAGAACCGCAGCTGCCGGGTCGGGAAATGCTGGGTCACGGCCTTACGTCCGTTTCCAATCGTTTCGGCAGGTTTGCGCGCGGGTCGTCATGTGCTGATTTGGCGCGCAACCGAGGGATTTCGCAAGCGCCGTGAGAACGGCGCGTGCGGTCACAGGCTGGTGTCCGTGGGCAGGACCGGCGCTTCGCGCAGCAGAACGATGGCGATGCGGCGGTTGCCGGCCAGCGAGGGATCATCGGGATAGAGGGGGTCTGAGCCGGCCTTGCCCGCCACCGAATAGACCCGGTCGGCGTTCACGCCCGCGCCTTGCAGCGTCAGGCGGGACGCGTCGGCGCGAGCGGACGACAGCGACCAGTCGCCCGCGCCGCTGGCGCGGCTGGAGCCGGCGACGGCGCTGGTGTGGCCGGTGATGGAGATGCGGTTGGGCAGTTGGTTGATGACCTTGGCGATGGCCCGCAGCAGCATCTGGGCGCGCGGGTTGGGGCGCGAGGAGCCGTTCTCGAACATCGAGCGGCCTTCCTGGTCGACCAACTGGATGCGCAGACCCTCAGGCGTCTGGTCGATGATGAGCTGTTTCGACAGCTCGGCCAATTCGGGCATGGCCTGCATGGCCTGGCGCAGGGATTCGGCAGCGCTGGCGAAGTCGGCGGCTTCGCGTTTGGCGATCTCGGCGCGCAGGGCGGATTCGCTGGCGGCGGACAGGTTGGTGCTCTGGCCTGCTTCTTCGGGCGATTCCGGGGCCTCGGGGGCCAGTTGCTCGACCATGGCCATGGAGCCAGAGCTCTTGGCGCCGTCGTCGCCCAGGGCGGTGCCTCCCAGGATGCCGCCGGAGCCCGAGGTCGAGGCCGAGACGTTGGCCGGTGCGAAATACTCGGCGATGCCGCGCTTCTGCTCCGGGTCCGTCGTGTTGATCAGCCACATCAGCAGGAAGAAGGCCATCATGGCCGTCACGAAGTCGGCGTAGGCGACTTTCCACGCGCCGCCGTGGTGGCCGCCGGCGACCACCTTCTTCACCTTCTTGATGAGGATCGGGCGATCGCTCACGGACATGGGCAGGCCAATCTTAACGTCGTCTGTTAGCCGTGAATCCCACGCCGCCCGTTAAGAAGCGGTTGCGGCGCGAACGTTTCCGGGTGCGACCTTGCCGCGCAGCGACCCACGGCTTAGGTCAGGCCTGTGACCATGACCTCATCTTCTTTCGAATTCGACGCCAAGGCCTATCGCAAGGCGCTGGGCGGTTTCGCTACCGGCGTCTGCGTCGTGACGGCCCATACGGCCGAGGGGCCGCTGGGCATTACGGTCAACAGCTTCACCTCGGTGTCGCTGGACCCGCCGCTGGTGCTGTGGTGCATGGACATCAAGTCGGATCGCCATGACGCCTTCGCCGGGGCTGAGCGGTTCGCGGTTCATGTCTTGCCGGTCGAGGATCAGGCCATGTCCGACCGCTTCGCCTGGGGCGTCTGCACCCTGTCGGAGGATGAGTTTGAGGTCGGCGATCCCGCCCCGCCGCGCCTGCGCAACGCCGTGACGAGGCTGGACTGCACGACCCATGACCGCATCGTCATGGGGGACCATCTGGTGATCGTGGGCCGGGTGGCGGCGTTCGACACCCATCCCGGCGACGCCCTGACCTATTTCCGCGGCAAGTACGGGCAGGCGATCGATCCGGGGGCGTGAACATGTCCTTCTCCCACAAGGGGAGAAGGGAGATCTAGCTCAGCAGTCGCGCCGCCTTGGGGGCGAAGTAGGTGAGGACGCCGGAGGCGCCGGCGCGCTTGAAGGCGTGCAGGGTTTCCAGGATAGCGCGGTCTTCCTCCAGCCAGCCGTTGGCGATGGAGGCCTGCATCATCGCGTACTCGCCGGACACCTGATAGGCGAAGGTCGGGATCTTGAAGGTGTCGGACACCAACCGGACGATGTCGAGATAGGGCAGGCCCGGCTTGACGATCAGGGCGTCGGCGCCCTCGGAAATGTCCATCGCCACCTCGCGCAGCGCCTCGTCGGCGTTGGCGTAGTCCATCTGATAGGTCTTCTTGTCGCCGGTCAGGGATTTCGACGAACCGACTGCGTCGCGATAGGGACCGTAGAAGGCCGAGGCGTACTTGGCGGCGTAGCTGATGATCAGGGTTTCCGGCAGGCCATTGGCTTCCAGCGCCTCGCGGATGGCCTGAACGCGGCCGTCCATCATGTCGGACGGGGCCACGGCGTCGGCGCCGGCGTGGGCGTGAATGAAGGCCTGTTCCACCAGACGTTCGATGCTGGCGTCGTTGAGAATGCAGCCGTTCTCCAGGACGCCGTCGTGGCCGTGGTCAGTGTAGCAGTCGAGCGCAACGTCGGTCATGACGCCGATCTCGGGCGCGGCGTCCTTGATGGCCTTGATGCAGTCGGGGATCAGGCCGTCGGGGTCGCTGGCGGCGGTGCCGACGCTGTCCTTGATGGCACCATCCACATTGGGGAACAGGGCGATCATGGGGATGCCCAGGTCGCGGGCCTCGACAGCGGCCTTGGCGGCCTCTTTGGGCGACAGGCGGAAGACGCCCGGCATGGAGGCGACCGGAACGCGGTCCTCGGCGCCATCATGGACAATGATCGGCCAGATCAGGTCGGCGGGCGTCAGGGTCGTCTCGGCGACCAGCCGGCGCACCCAGGGCTGCGAGCGCAGGCGGCGCGGACGGGCGTAGGGGAAGGCGGCGGGCTGGAAGGGCAGGGTCATGCAGGGCTCATAGTCCGGGAGGCGAGGCAGGGAAACGGCCTTGGTCGCCGCATATCGGACCTCGGCGACGAAAAAACAGAGTCCAATTCGTCTAATGAGTCTGAAATCGACGCGTCGAGAGGCAGAGACTAGCGCGTCCCTGCGTCATTGGCGGACACAAGATGCGGCGCAGGGCGCTGGCGGGGTGACGTATCCCAAGCGCTTGGATAGAAGCAGCATGGAACGCCCCGTCAGAGGGCCAGAGTCGGGAGTATTGATCATGGACTTCGCCCTCAACGACGACCAGCGCGCGATCCAGGACGCGGCGCGGGCCTTTGCCGACGCCGAGCTGGCGCCGCATTCGGCCCAGTGGGACGAGGACAAGCATTTCCCGGTCGAGGTTCTGAAGTCGGCGGCTGAGATGGGCTTTTGCGGCATCTATACCGGCGAGGAGCACGGCGGCATGGCGCTGGGCCGGGTCGAGGCGGCGGTGATCTTTGAGGAGCTGTCGCGCGGGGACGTGGCGACGGCGGCCTTTATCTCGATCCACAACATGGCGACGTGGATGATCGACAAGTTCGGGTCTGACGACCTGCGCTCGCGCTTCGTGCCGTCGCTGGTGACCATGGACAAGATGGCCAGCTACTGCCTGACCGAGCCGGGCTCGGGCTCGGACGCGGCGGCGCTGCGGACCACGGCGATGCGCGACGGCGACCACTATGTCCTGAATGGCTCCAAGGCCTTCATTTCCGGCGCGGGCGTGTCGGACGTCTATGTCGTCATGGTCCGCACGGGCGGCGAGGGGGCCAAGGGCGTCTCGACCATCGTGGTCGAGGCGGGGACGCCCGGCCTGTCGTTCGGGGCTAATGAGAAGAAGATGGGCTGGAACGCCCAGCCGACCGCCGTGGTCAGCTTTGACGACTGCCGCGTGCCGGTCGCTAATCTGGTGGGCGAGGAGGGCGCGGGCTTCAAATACGCCATGGCCGGTCTGGACGGCGGGCGCCTGAACATCGCTGCCTGTTCGCTGGGCGGGGCGCGGCTGGCGCTGGAGACGGCGCAGGAATACGTGACCACGCGCAAGCAGTTCGGTCAGGCCATCGGCCAGTTTCAGGCCCTGCAGTTCCGTCTGGCCGACATGGCGACGGACCTGGAGGCGGCGCGCTTGATGGTGCAGCGCGGGGCCTGGGCCATCGACAACGATCACCCGGAAAAGACCAAGTGGTGCGCCATGGCCAAGCGGCTGGCCACCGACGCCTGCTTCCAGCTGGCCGACGAGGCGCTGCAGCTGCACGGCGGCTACGGCTATCTGAAGGACTATCCGCTGGAGCGGATCGTGCGCGACCTGCGGGTCCACCGCATTCTGGAAGGCACCAATGAGATCATGCGCGTGATTATCGCGCGTGAGCTGGCGCGGGGTTAGGCTGGCGAAACAAAGGGGGGGACTGATGTTGTTCACGATGATGATGGCGTTTGTGCTGTCTTTGCAGGCCGCCGCACCCGAGGCTGCGCCTCATAACGAGCGCACGCCAAAACACTGGACGGGGGTGCCGTGGTCCAAGATGCCTTTGCCTGAACTGCCGCCGGGCGCTCGAGGGACTTTGCAGGCTGAAGTTTCCTGCACGGCGGGATCGCGCAATCGCGTTATTTCTTGCCGACTGGAGCGCGAACTTCCAGCTGAAGGTAATTTTGGACGGAATGTCCTGCGGAGCCTCAGGGATGCAAGGACGCGCGGGGAGCGTATTCAGCCTGGCGACACAATGACCTTCATTGTCTGGGCCTGTGCGGATGTTGAACCAGGAACGCAGTGCCAGAAGCTTCCTTGGCCGGAAGAGCAGTAGTCGTAACTAGCGCGGCTCGGTCGGGCTTTGCCCGAGGAGATTTGAAATGATCGAACATGAAGTCATCACCCGCGTCGAAGGCGGCGTCGGCCGCATCACCCTGAACCGGCCCAAGGCGATCCATGCGCTGAACCGGGCCATGTGCGAGGCGATGATCGAGGCGCTGCTGGCCTGGCGTGGCGACGACGCCGTGAAGTCTGTGCTGATCGACCATGCGGGCGAGCGCGGTTTCTGCGCCGGGGGCGACATCCGCATGATCGCCGAGAGCGGGGCGGGGGATGCGTCGGAGGCCAAGGCCTTCTTCAAGACCGAGTATCAGCTGAACCATCTGATGTTCGACTATCCCAAGCCGATCACGGCCATTGTAGACGGCATCGTCATGGGCGGCGGCGTGGGCATCAGCGAACCGGCGGACGTCCGTATCGCCACCGAGCGCACCACCTACGCCATGCCCGAGACGGGCATTGGCCTGTTCCCCGACGTGGGCGGTGGCTGGTTCCTGCCGCGCCTGCCGGGACAGACGGGCGTCTGGCTGGCGCTAACAGGAGCGAGGCTGAAGGCGGCGGATACGGTGGCCCTGGGCATCCACACCCATTTCGTCGAGAGCGGCGCCACGGCGGCCTTGAAGGACGAACTTCTCGCCAATCCGTCTGATCCCAAGGCCGTGGCTGACCGCGTGGCGGGCGAGGCAGGGCCGGCGCCGCTGGACGCCCACCGCGAGGCCATTGATCGGCTGTTCGCCTTCGATACTGTGGAGGAGATCTTCGCCGCGCTGGAGGCTGACGGTTCGGACTGGTCGCTGAAGCAGCTTGAGACGCTGAAGACCAAGTCGCCGCAGTCGCTGAAGGTGTCGCTGCGCCAGATCCGCACCGGGGCGACGCTGGCGTCCTTCGCCGAGAACATGACGATGGAATATGCGCTGGGCGGCCGGGTGGTGCAGACCCACGATTTCCAGGAAGGCGTTCGGGCCGTCATCGTCGACAAGGACAATGCGCCGAAGTGGTCGCCCGCCGACCTGTCAGGTGTCAGCGAGGCGACGCTGGACGCCCTGTTCGCGCCTCTGCTCGCCGAGAAGGCCTGGTCGCCGCTCTGAAATTGTCGCTGCGACGCAACATTTATTGTCGAAGGTCGCCTTGAGGGCTATCTAGGCGGCATGAGTAAGCGCTGGACCCCTGAATCCTGGAGAAACAAGCCCGTCGTGCATATGCCGACGGACTATCCTGACATGGCCGAACTGGCCCGTGTCGAAGACGAGTTGCGGGCCATGCCGCCCCTGGTGTTTGCCGGCGAGGCTCGCAAACTGACCCAGCATCTCGCGCAGGTGGAGGCGGGGAATGCCTTCCTGCTTCAGGGCGGCGACTGCGCCGAGAGCTTCAAGGAGTTCTCGACCGACAATATCCGCGACACCTTCCGCCTGATCCTGCAGATGGCGGTGGTTCTGACCTTCGCAGGGCGCAAGCCGGTGGTGAAGGTCGGGCGCATCGCCGGTCAGTTCGCCAAGCCGCGCTCGTCGCCGCTGGAAGAGATCGGCGGCGTCGAGCTGCCGTCCTATCGCGGCGACATCATCAACGGCATGGGGTTCACGCCCGAAGAGCGCGTGCCCGATCCGCAGCGCCTGCTGAAGGCCTATAACCAGTCGGCGTCGACGCTGAACCTGCTGCGCGCCTTTGCGGGCGGCGGCTATGCCGACCTGTACAACATCCACCGCTGGACCCTGGGCTTCGCCGACAACGGCGCGGGCGCGGCCTACCGCGAGCTGGCCGACAAGATCACCGAGGCCCTGGCCTTTATGGAAGCGGTCGGCGTCACGCCCGAGACGCATCCCGACCTGTCGCGCGTCGAAGTCTTCACCAGCCATGAAGCCCTGCTGCTGAACGTCGAGAGCGCGCTTACGCGCCTGGAAGGTTCGTCGGGCGAATGGTTCGACACCTCGGCCCACATGCTGTGGATCGGCGAGCGCACCCGTCAACTGGACGGGGCGCACATCGAGTTCATGCGCGGTATCTCGAACCCTATCGGCGTCAAGTGCGGGCCGACCATGACGGCGGAGGATATCCTGCCGCTGATCGACGCCCTGAACCCGAACAATATTCCGGGCCGTCTGACCCTGATCGGCCGTTTCGGCCACGACAAGGTCGGCGACCGTCTGCCGGCCCTGATGCGGGCGGTGAAGGCTGAGGGCAAACGCGTCATCTGGTCGATCGACCCGATGCACGGCAATACGCTGAAGGCCGCCAACGGCTACAAGACCCGGCCGTTCGACCGCGTCATGGGCGAGGTCCGCACCTTCATCGACGTGGCGGAGGCCGAGGGCGTTCACCCCGGCGGCGTTCACCTGGAGATGACCGGCCAGAACGTCACAGAGTGCATCGGCGGCGCCCAGCCTGTGACCGAGGACGAGCTGTCGAGCCGCTATCACACCCACTGCGATCCGCGTCTGAATGCGGATCAGGCGCTGGAACTGGCCTTCCTGGTGGCGGAACGTCTCAAGGCCGGGCGTCAGGCCCGCGCCGAGGCCGCGTGACCTCGGCGGTCGAGAACGAAGGCTCGGGCTGCGTCGCCTATCAGGGCGCGCCCGGCGCCTTCAGCCATGAAGCCTGCCTCGACCTGCGCCCGTGGGACGAGGCGGTCGGGTTCGAGACCTTTCAGGGGGCGATTGACGCCCTGTTGTCCGGCCAGTGCCAGTTTGCGCTGATCCCGGTCGAGAACTCGACCATCGGCACGGTCGAGCCCGCCGCCAGTCTGGTGCGCGATGCAGGATTGGTCGTGGTCAGCGAGGCCTGGCGGCCGATCCGGCTGGCCTTGCTAGGCCTGCCGGAGGCGCGGCTGTCGGATATCAGGACGGCCGAGAGCCATCCCGTGGCCTTGCAGCAATGCTCCAAGGCGCTGGGGGAACTTAAGATCGCCTCGGTCGAGGTTTTCGACACGGGCGGCGCCGCCGCTGCGGTGGCCGAAGCCGGCGATCTGACCCGCGCGGCGGTCGCGCCTGCACGCGCCGCCGAAGTCTATGGCCTGTCGGTTCTGCGCAACGATTTGCAGGATTTCAGCGACAATCGGACGCGATTTGTCCTTCTCAGTGCGCTTGGGGCTTGACCGCGCATAGAGTTTGCGCGCTTAAGAAGGGATCGGATCGACCCTGATCCTGAAACCGGACCGGATTCATGTCCTCGCTGCGCGCACAACTGACCCTTGAAACCACCACGCGCGCGGTGGCCGGCTTCTATTTTGGCTACGGCTATTACGGCTTTCGATACGCCGGCTGAGGCGTCGGGCTTCTAACCAACCCTGACAGTCTCGCTGGCGACCGCTTCTCCCGAGCGGCCTCTGCACGCGTTCCTGCCTGATGTTCGGCGGACGCGATCTCCCCATCGAAATCCATGCCGAAAGTCCAATCCCATGCCCAATTCCAATATCCAGCAAGTCTGGCCCGCTGAATCCGCCGAGCTGAGCCCCGAGCAGAAGGCGCTGGCCGCCCTGCGCGCCGAGATCGACAGCCTGGACGACCAGATCCTTGAGCTGTTCGAGCGCCGTCTGGCCGTCGCCGCCCAGGTGGGCAAGGCCAAGGACGCGCCGACCGGCCCGCACACCAAGCTGCGTCCCGACCGCGAACAGGCCGTTCAGGCCCGCGTGCTGAAGCAGTGCGAACCCGAGAACCGCGAAGCGGTCGAGCACCTGTGGCGTGAGATCGTGGGCTGGGGCCTGGCCCGTCAGGGTCGGTTGCAGGTCCATGTCTGGGCCCCCATCGATCCGGCCAAGGCCGTGGACGGCGCCCGTCTGCGCTTCGGCGCCGCCGCAGACATCAAGCTGGTCCGCGATCCGCAGGCGGCCTTGGCCCATGCCGCCGAGGGGCATGGCGTGGCCGTGCTGTCGATCAATACTGACGACGCTTGGTGGATGGGTCTGCGTCGCGAATGGTCGATGCTGAGCGTCTTCGACGGCTACGGCGGTGAAACCCCGACCTCGCTGGCCGTGGGCAAGATCGATCCGCCGGCTCTGCCGACGGGCCGCCGGGTGGTGGTGACGGTCGGCGGCGACGCCGGCGACGGCTCGGGCGCGCGGCGCTGGGGCCTGAACACCAACCACGGCTGGACCCTGGCCCTGACCGACGCCGACGTGGCGCCGGGCGACGTGGAAGGCTGCGTCGGCGCCATCGGCTGATCGCCACAAAAGGGAAGCGTGAACGGGCGTTAAGCCTGTTCCTCAACCCTGTCTCAAAAGACTGCGTTCAGCATGGCTGCATGAACGCTTCCGTCATCCTGCGGTTCGGATCGGTCGGCGCCCTCGCGGCGCTGCTGTCCGGCTGCGGCATGGCGGAGGCCGATCCCCACCGTTTCGAGGGCGTGGCGGATCAGATCGCGGCCATTCCTCTGACAAGCGAGGCTGAGCCAGCGAGGGTAGCTGCCGCTTCGCGCAAGGACGGTGAGCCGGCGCGGCGTCCGCTGAAGGTCGAGCTTCTGACGCCGCATCAGCTGTGGGACGCCCGCGACGGGCTGACGAGCAAGGCGGCGGCTGTCCTGCCGGCCCTGCCGCCGGTGTTTATTGATCCTGAAGCGCCGCCCGCCGTGCAGGCGGCGCAGCAACAGCAGACATCCAAGTCGCCACGGCCCGTCGTGGTCGCCGCAGCCTCCCCCGCCGTTCTGATCCAGCTGGGCGCCTATGCCAGCCAGGCCTCGGCCCAGGCGGCATGGGAGCGTCTGGGGCAGGGCAGCCACGGCCTGAGCCCGGTGTTCGAGCCGGTCGAGGTCAAGGGGCAGCGCCTGGTTCGGCTGAAGGTCCGGGCCGGTTCGGCCCAGGCCAAGGCGCTGTGCGAGCGTGCGGCGGCGTCCGATCCCTGGTGCGTCAGGGCCGCAGAGGCGGCGTCGTCCACAGGCGCGGCTTAAGGTTTCGTTGACGACTGACGTCCTTGGCCCGATCTAGGGGGCCAGGGGCGGGCTGCGAACGGTTGAGTCGCGACCGTCGAAACATCGGGACTCATCATGGCGCAGCCTCAGGTCATCGTCATCGGCAATGAAAAGGGCGGGGCGGGCAAGTCCACCCTGGCCATTCACATCGTCACCGGCCTGCTGCACGCGGGCAAGAAGGTCGCCATCATCGATCTGGACCTGCGTCAGCGGTCGATGGAGCGCTTCTTCTCCAACCGTGGGGCGTGGACGGCGGCGAACGAACAGCCCCTGCCTATGCCGATCGTGCCGGACATGGGCGACGGCAAGGCCCTGGCCAAGGCCGACGAGGCCGAGCAGCTGGCGCGCTTTGACGCCGCCTATGCCGAGGCGCAAGGCGTGGCGGACATCATCCTGATCGACACGCCCGGCGGCGACACGGCCCTGTCGCGCGCCGCGCATGGCCGCGCCGACCAGATCGTCACGCCGATGAACGACAGCTTCGTCGACTTCGACCTGCTGGGCGAGGTCGATCCGGTGACGCTGGATCTGAAAAAGCCCTCCATCTATTCCGAGAGCGTCTGGGAGGCGCGCAAGCACCGTGCCATCACCGAGGGGCGTCAGGTGACGATCGACTGGGTCGTCGTCACCAATCGCCTGGCCGTGGCCGAGGCGCGCAACCGTCGCCGTCTGGAAGAGAAGATGATGAAGCTGGCCAAGCGCGTCGGCTTCCGCGTCGGGCCGGGTCTGCGCGACCGGGTCATCTATCGCGAGCTGTTCCCCTTCGGCCTGACGGTCGCCGACCTGTCGAACGACATCCGCCCGGTGTCGGTGTCCCTGGCCCACGTGGCGGCGCGTCAGGAACTGCGCAATCTGATGCAGTCCCTGGGTCTGGACGACGCGCAAGGCGGTTCGCTGGCCCCGCTGGACGCGGCCGCGGCCTGATCGTCGCATGGGCCTGATCTGGCTGGGGCTGGCCGCCGTGGCGGTCTGGGCGCTGGCCCGTCTGGGACGGCAGACCGAGCGTGCGGGCCGGGGGCACTGGCGCATCTCTGCGACCATTCTCAGCACGGCCCTGTTCGCGGGGGCGGTTCTGGCTGCGTCACGGGGGGTCTGGCTGGCGGCGATCGGGCTGGCGGGGGCGGGGCTGTGGCTGGCGGTGCAGTCGCGGGTTCGGACCGTGCCGCCGCGTGCGCCCGTTTCTGAACGTCTGACGGAAGCCGAGGCGCGGGCCATTCTGGGGGTGGCCGCCGACGCGACGCCCGAGGCGGTGCAGGCCGCCTGGCGTCGTCTGATGGCGCGAGCGCATCCCGACCAGGGCGGAACCGAGGGGCTGGCGGCGCGGGTCAACGCCGCGCGGGATCGGCTGCTGAAGGGGTAGGGGCTTTCCTTCTCCCGCAAGGGGAGAAGGGTTTGAGCGCTTAGCCCACCTTCACCCGCGTCGCGGCTTCGGGCAGGTCTTCGCCGAAGGCGCGCTGGTAGAACTCGGCGATGGTGGGGCGTTCCAGTTCGTCGCACTTGTTCAGGAAGGTCAGGCGGAAGCTGAGGGCCAGGTCGCCGCCGAAGATTATGGCGTTCTGGGCCCAGGTGATGACCGTGCGCGGGGACATGACGGTCGAGATGTCGCCGTTCATGAAGGCGTTGCGGGTCATGTCGGCCACGCGGACCATGGCGGCGATGCGGCGCTTGCCCTCGGCGTCGCTCCACTCGGGGATCTTGGCGGCGACGATCTCGGCTTCGACGTCGTGATCGAGGTAGTTCAGCGTCGTGACGATGTTCCAACGGTCCATCTGACCCTGGTTGATCTGCTGGGTGCCGTGATAGAGGCCCGAGGTGTCGCCCAGACCGATGGTGTTGGTGGTCGAGAACAGGCGGAACCAGCGGTTCGGGCGGATGACGCGGTTCTGGTCCAGCAGGGTCAGACGGCCTTGCGCCTCCAGCACGCGCTGGATCACGAACATGACGTCGGGACGGCCCGCGTCGTATTCATCGAAGACCAGGGCGACCGGACGCTGCAGCGACCAGGGCAGGATGCCCTCGCGGAACTCGGTGATCTGCTTGCCGTCCTTCAGGACGATGGCGTCCTTGCCGATCAGGTCGATGCGGCTGATGTGGCTGTCCAGATTCACGCGGACCAGGGGCCAGTTCAGGCGGGCGGCGACCTGTTCGATGTGGGTCGACTTGCCGGTGCCGTGATAGCCCTGAACCATGACGCGACGGTCGAAGGCGAAGCCGGCGCAGATGGCAAGGGTCGTCTGCGGATCGAAGCGATAGCTCTCGTCAATCTCGGGCACATGGCTGTCGCGCGTGTCGAAGGCGGGCACGACCATGTCGGAATCGACGCCGAACGCCTCCCTGACCGTCACCTTGCGGTGCGGTTCCAGCGTGACCAGAGGATCGGGCGAGGCGTCGAGGGGAGAGGTCATGGATCTCATCTAGTGCCCTCGCGCGCGCGGCTCAACACGCGCGCGAGGAAACTGGACGGTTATTCCGCCGACAGGGCCACATCGACGTTGCCGCGCGTGGCGTTGGAGTAGGGGCAGACCTGATGCGCCTTCTGGATCAGGTCGTCGATGACCGCCTGATCGAGGCCGTGGTCGGTGATCTTGAGCGAGACGTCGAGGTTGAAGCCCTCGCCGCGCGTGTTCTTGCCGAAGCCGACGCCGGCGGTGACTTTCGTGTCCGGGCCGACCGGGGCGCCGGCCTTGCCGGAAACCAGTCGCAGGGCGCCCAGGTAGCAGGCGGCGTAGCCGGTGGCGAAGAGCTGTTCGGGATTGGTCCCGTCTCCGCCCTTGCCGCCCATCTCGGTCGGGACGGACAGGCGGACGTCGATCTTGCCGTCGTCGGTGGCGGAGCGGCCTTCGTCGCGGCCGCCTCCCGAAGCTGTGGCGTGGGCGCGGTAGAGGACTTCCATGAGGCGACTCCTTTGGGGATCGAAGGATTCAGATATGGGGGGCAGTCATTCAGAAACAACGGTTCTGTGATTCGGGTAATCCGCAAGACGGTGTTAACAATTTGCTCACAACTTCCGTCGGGGAAGAGGCCATGCATACGAACGTGCAGTACTTCTGCTATGTTTACGACGCGCCTGAATGCACGCCCCAAATGTTCGCTCTGGACGCGGACAGTTGGCCGGAGGCGGTTAGCGAAACGCGACGCGTGATGCTGGACGAAGTCGGCAGCGCCTTTGCCGAAATCTGGGACGGGGCGGGTGAGAGCGTCATGCGCATCGACGGACCGCCGCAGGCGGGCGGGCTGTTGCGAACCCTCAGGCGTGACCGGCTTTCTTCAAGACTTTCCAAGCCTTGATGACGGCTTGAAGCTTGGTTTCAGCGCCGCGATCGCCCCCGTTGGTGTCCGGGTGGAAACGTTTCAGCATCTCATGATAGCGGGCCTTGATGGCCGCCTTGTCAGCGCCGGGCTTGAGGCCCAGATCGGCCAGGGCGCCGGCCTCGATCTTGCCGATGCGATGAACCTCGGCGGCGGCGGGGCCCGCCTGTTCCTGAGTGCGACGCCCGAACAGGCCGTAGCTGTCGCGCCACGATCCGGCGCCGTCCGTTGTCGCCCCGCCCATCTTGGCGGCGGCCGCCGCCGCTTCCCGCGTGTTCTTGCCGGCCTTCATCTCCCAGGTCGGGCGGCCGCCGGTCATGGCCTCGTTTTCCTGGGCGGCGCGGATCTGGCCTTCGCTCATGCCCGCGTAGAAGTTCCAGTTCTTGTTGTACTGGCCCGCATGCGCCTGGCAGAACTCGTAGAAATCGGCGAGTTGCTCGCGCGACTTCGGAGCTTTGGCGGTCGCGGGGCGGGTGCAGTCCGGCCATTCGCACGCCTTCTCGCCCTTTTTTCGATGCAGGACGTCGGCCTCGGCCTTTTCCTCGTCGGGCTTGGGCGGCTTCACGCGAATGTCGGTGAAGCGGGGTTTGTATTCAAAGGACGCGGACATCGTCGTCAGTGTAAGCTCGATTTGGACAGCTTCAAGGAACGACCCATGTCAGACGGCCCGATTGCAACACTTATCCGCGAAAAATTGACCGCGGCCTTCGCGCCTCATCGGATCGAGTTGGAAGACGACAGCTGGAAACACGCCGGCCACCATCATGAGGGCGGCATGGACGCCAGAGAGGGAGGCGAAAGCCATTTCCAGCTGATGATCGTGTCGGACGACTTTGAAGGGCAGGGGCGCGTAGCGCGTCAAAGGGCGATCAACGCCGTCCTGAAGGACGAACTGGCCGGTCCCGTTCACGCCCTGGCGGTGCGCGCCATGACCGTGTCAGAGGCCGCAGGCGCTTGATCCCGTATAATTTCGATACGTAAAAAAACGTATTCACCTCGTCTTAGAACCTTCAACCTAGCGTCCGCTCCGGACTTATTTGCAATGGCGGGGGCGTGCGAATGGTGGGCGACGGGATCAAGGGGCTGGACGGACAAGCGCCCGGCGAGGCCGCACAGGCGCTGACCGCGATCCTGCAAACCCACTATCTGCGCTATCTGATCATCGTCAGCTGGGCGGTCGGCGTCATCGCGACGGTGGGCCTGGTTCCCGGGCTGACCTGGTTCGCCGCCACCCTGGCCGCCGGCGCCCTACGCGGCGAGGTCGAAAAGCGCGTCAGTCAGCGCGCCGGCGCGGGCTGGGGCATGGTCTTCCCTGCGGTGGCGACCGTCACCACGGCGGTCTGGGCCGTGGCGCCGCTCATGGCCTGGTTCTCGCCGGCCGCCTTTGGCCACGAGCTGGCCATCGCTCTGCTGGTGTCAGGCTATGTCCTGGTCTTCGCCCAGCTTCGCAGTTCGCCACGTCAGGCGATCATGATTTCTTCGCCCTACGGTCTGGTGGCGGCGGTCATCGCGGTCAGCCTGGCCGGCGGGCCGTTGTTCTGGCCTTTCGTCGCTCTGGTGCCGTTCACGGCGGCCAGCCTGTTCGTTCTGGTGACGATGACAGTGCTGCGCGAAGACCGCATTCGCGCCTTCCAGGAGCATCAGGCTCACTTGATCGAGGAACTGGAAGCGGCGCGGGACAAGGCGGATGCGGCCAATGAAGCCAAGTCCAGTTTCCTGGGTGTCATCTCGCACGAGTTGCGCACGCCGATGAACGGGGTGCTAGGCGCCGCTCAATTGCTGAGCGCCACCCGGCTGGAAGGGACGCAGCGCGAATATCTCTCGATCATCCGCAACTCGGGCGACAATCTGCTGAGTCTGTTGAACGACATCCTCGACATGACCAAGATCGAGGCTGGCAAGATGAGCTTCGACGTCGTGGATGTTCAGGTCGACGATCTGCATCGTCGGATTACCGGGCCGTTCGAGGCGCAGGCCGAGGCCAAGGGACTGAAGCTGATATCGACGTTTGAGGGGGAAATGCCGGCGGTGGTGCGCGGCGATCCGCTGCGAGTCTGTCAGGTCGTGCAAAATCTGTTGTCAAACGCCGTCAAGTTCACGGATCACGGCGAGATCCGCTACACCGTGCGCGGTCGCCGGATCTCCGATCGACGGGTCGGATTCGAGTTTTCGGTGACGGACAGCGGTTCCGGCATTTCGCGCGAGGATCTGGAGCGTCTGTTCCAGCCGTTCACCCAGGTCGACAACTCATCGACGCGCCGGTTCGGCGGAACGGGCCTGGGCCTGACGATCGCCCGGCGTATGGCCCATATCATGGGGGGCGACATCAGCGTGAGCTCGCGCCTGGGCGAGGGGTCGACCTTCATCCTGTCCATCGAGGGTGAGGTCGTAGAGTGGAGCCACGCGGAAGCGGTCGCGCCGATCGACGCCGACATCGACGGCGGCGATCACATGGACGTGCTGGTGGTCGAGGATCATCCGGTCAATCGCATGATCCTCGAGGCCTGGATGGGATCGACCGGTCATCGCACCAGTACGGCGGAGAACGGTCAACTTGCGGTGCAACTAGCGAAGAGCCAGAGGTTCGACCTCATCATCATGGACGTGAACATGCCGGTCATGGACGGGCTGACGGCGACGCAGCTGATTCGTGAGGGCGGCGGCGTGAACGTAGACACGCCCATCGTCGTGCTGTCGGCATCGGCTCGCGTCGAGGATCATGAAGCGGGACTGGCCGCAGGGGCGGACGCCTATCTCAACAAGCCGATTGATTTCCGCAGTCTGGCTGGACTGATGGCTCAGGTGCCGGGTGGGCGTGCGGCGTTGCGGCAACTGAATGAAGCGACCGAGGAGCCGGCGGTCGCCGCCTGATGCCGGCTCGGGTGGTGATCGGCGCTTCGAGACCTCGAGTCAGATAGAGGGCTTTGATGGAATTGCGTGTGGGCCAGGGCTTCCATTCGCGGGTGCAGGCGCTAGACCCAAGCCATGTCTTCTCTGCATGAAACCCTGACTCAGGCCGCTGTCGTTGGTGAGAAGCGCCTGACGCTCGACGCCGCTATCCTGGCCAAGCTGGCGGACATGGCCGGCGATCTGGCGATCAACCTGACGATTGCGGCGCTGATCTTCGCCGCCACCCTCTTCATCGCCCGCTGGGCCTCGGGGGTTACGCGGCGGGTGCTGGGGCGGTTGCGGGCCTTCCGTCACGACCAGACGGTGCTGAGTTTCGCCGCCCAGGTTGTACGGGTGGTCATCATCATCATCGGCCTGATCGCCGTGTTGCAGCGGCTGGGCGTGCAGACGACCTCGATCATCGCGGTTCTGGGCGCGGCCTCGCTGGCGGTCGGTCTGGCCCTTCAGGGCACGCTGTCGAACGTGGCGGCGGGGGTCATGCTGCTGATGCTGCGGCCCTATCGCGTCGGCGAGGTTATCGACGTCGGCGGGGCCTCGGGCACGGTGCAGAAGCTGGACCTGTTCACGACCCAGCTGTCGAACGCCAACAACCACAAGATCGTCATCCCCAACTCCAAGGTCCTGAGCGACGTCATCATCAACCTGACGGGCCAGCGGACGCGTCGGATCGAGATCAAGTTCACCGTCGGATACGGTGAGAATCTGAAAGACGCCTGCGACGTGCTGGCCGGCGTGGCCGTGGCCCATGCCAAGGTGCTGAAAGACCCGACGCCCTGGACCGGGGTGACGGCCCTGCTGGACAGCGCGGTGGAGATCACGCTCCACGCCTGGGTCAACGTAGGCGACTGGTGGCAAGGCCAGGCCGACTTGATGCAGGGGGGCAAGGAAGCGCTGGACGCCGCCGGAATCGAGATACCCTTCCCGCATCAGGTCGAGGTGCCGGCCAAGGACGCCCAATTCACGCGCGTCGTTATGGCGCCGGCAGAGCAGGAAGACTGAACCGTGCGTTACGATTTCGGATCGGACAATACGGCCGGCATGGCGCCCGCCGCGCTGGAGGCTCTGGTTTCGGCCAACGGCGGGTTCGTGCGGGCCTATGGCGCGGACGAGACCACCGCGCGCGCGGCCGACCTGATCCGTCAGCGGCTGGACGCCGACGCCGAGGTGCGGTTCGTCTTCAGCGGCACGGCGGCCAACGCCATCGCCGTCTCCATGCTGGCCCAGCCCTATGAGGCGGTGCTGACGCATCACGCGGCCCACATCTGCACCGACGAGACCGGGGCGCCCGGTTTCTTTGGACACGGCGTCGGCCTGATCGGTCTGCCGGGCTATTCGGGCAAGATCGACGCCATGGCTCTGCGTGCGGCGCTGGACGAGCCGGTCGTGGGGCATCGCCAGCCGGCGGCGGGGCTGAGCGTCACCCAGGCGACGGAATATGGCGCCGTGTATTCCGAGGAAGAACTGCGCCACCTGATCGAGCCGGCCCGGCAGGCGGGTCTGGGCGTCCACATGGACGGGGCGCGGCTGGCTAATGCGGCGGCGGCGGGATTTGACCTGAAGGACATTCCGCGTCTGGGCGTGGATGTCCTGGTGTTCGGCGGGGCCAAGGCAGGGGCGAACTGCGCCGAGGCCCTGGTCATCTTCAACAAGGCTCTGACGCGTCGGATCGACAACCGGCTGAAACAGGCCGGACAGACGGCGTCGAAGGCGCGCTTCCTGGCGGGTCCGATCCGGGGGCTGCTGGAATCCAACGCCTGGGAGACCGGCGCGGCCCACGCCAACCTGATGGCCCAGCGTCTGGCCGACGGCATTGAAGAGCGGTCGCCCTTCGTCCTGGCGCACCCGGTCGAGTCCAACGCCGTCTTTGTGCGGATGCCGGACGAGGCGCATCAGCGCCTGAACGCCCTGGGCTGGGCCTGTTATCAGTTCGACGACGGGTCGGTGCGGTTCGTCTGTTCCTGGGCGACGACCGAAGGCGCGGTGGACGAACTGCTCGAAGCCATCGCGAGCCTGAACTGAATGCCGCTTTCGCTCCGGCTAGGCGCGGCCCATATGCTGGAGCATGACCATGCGCGGTGAACGATCCGGCCGACGCGGCGACTCCACGGTCAAGGCCCTGGCCGCCGGGCAGGGCGAGTTGAAGCAGGAAGCGCCTCCGACCTTGCAGGCGCTGACGGACCTGTTGCGTGTCGTAGGCCGGTCTGGCGCGCCGCAACTGCCGTGGCGCATCACTGGGGCCATCGGCCTGACGCTGGCGGGGAAGGGGCTGGGCGTGCTGGCGCCCTTGATCCTGGGCGCGGCGGTCAACCATCTGGCGGCGGGGCAGGGCGCGGCGGCGGCTGTGGGCTGGGGTTTCGCGGCCTTCGCCGTGGGCTGGGCCGTGGTGCGCTTCCTGTCAGCGGCGACGCCGCAGTTGTCGGACGTCGTGTTCGCACCTGTGCGCGCTGCGGCGCAGCGCAAGACGGCGGCCGAAACCTTCGCTCATGCTCTGAGCTTGTCGCTGGATTTCCACCAGACCAAACGGTCGGGCGCCCTGTCGCGGACCATGGATCGCGGTTCGCGTGCCGTGGACTTCCTGCTGCGGATACTGGTGTTCAATCTGGGGCCGACCGTGGTCGAGCTGGTGCTGGCGGCGGCGGTGCTGAGCGGCAAGTACGACTGGCGTTTCGGTGCGGTGGCGATCGGGGTGGTGGCCGTCTATGCGGTGACGACCTTTTCCATGGCCAACTGGCGGCTGGAGCATCGCCGCGCCATGAACGCCGCCGACAGCGAGGCGGCTGGCCTGTCAGTCGACGCCCTGCTGAACTATGAAACGGTCAAGTCGTTCGGCGCCGAGACCCGTGCGGCGGAGGCTTATGACCAGTCCTTGGCCAGCTATGTCGATGCGTCGTTGAAGGCGAACAGCTCGCTGGCGGCGCTGAACCTGATCCAGGGCCTGATCATGAACGTCGGCCTGGGGATCATGGCCGTCATGGCCGGGTTCGAGGCGGCGGCGGGGCGGATGGGTCCGGGCGACGTGACGGCGGCGGTGCTGATCATGATTTCGCTGTACGCCCCGCTGAACATACTGGGCTTCGCCTATCGGGAAATCCGTCAGTCCTTCATCGACATGGAGGAGATGCTGAAGGTGACGCGTCAGGCGCCGCAGGTGGCCGATGCGCCTGACGCCGTAGCCTTGCCGCGTCCGACCGGCGGGTGCGGGGCAGAGATCGTGTTCGACCATGTCGGCTTTCGGCATGACGCCAGGGCGGCGGGTCTGGACGACGTGAGCTTCGTCACGCCGGCGGGAACGACGACGGCGCTGGTCGGGCCTTCGGGGGCGGGCAAGTCCACGATCGTCAAGCTGGCCCTGCGTCTGCTGGACCCTCAGGAGGGCCGGGTGCTGATAGACGGGCTGGACGCGCGGGCTGTCACTCAAACCTCGCTACGGGCGGCGGTGGCTTTGGTGCCGCAGGACGTGGCTCTGTTCAACGACAGCATCCGCGCCAACATCGCCTTCGCCCGACCGGACGCGGACGACGACGCCATCTGGGCCGCAGCGGAAGCGGCGGAACTGGCCGACTTCATCCGCAACCTGCCCGAGGGGATGGAGACGCGGGTAGGCGAACGCGGGCTGAAGCTGTCAGGCGGTGAGCGTCAGCGGGTGGGCATCGCCCGCGCCTTGCTGGCCGACCCCTGCATCCTGATCCTGGACGAGGCGACCAGCGCCCTGGACAGCCGCACCGAGGCGGCGATCCAGAAGACCCTGAGGAAGGCGCGGGCAGGTCGCACCACCCTGGTCGTGGCGCACCGCTTGTCGACCGTGGCTGACGCTGAACAGATTTTGGTGCTGAAGGCCGGGCGCATCGTCGAGCGCGGCGCCCATCATGAACTTGTGGCGCGTCAGGGGGGCGAATACGCCAGTCTGTGGCGTAAGCAGACGCGGGGCGCCAAGAGCCAGAGCTAATCGTCGGATTGAGCCCCGCCAGGCGCCTTGGCCTTGAGCACGTCCTTGAGGCTGGCCAGGACCTGGGTGCGGGCCTCGGCGGCTTCGGCCGGCAGGGTCAGCAGCAAGCGCAGGGCCTGGGCGTGGACGGTGACGATGCGCCAGTCGAAGGGCTTGTCTTCGGGGGCGGCGTCGATCAGGTCACACAGGTTGGCGGCCGCCGCGCACAGATCCTTGAGTTCAAACGGGCCCGCGGCGTCGATCAGGGCGCTGGAATGATCGTAGGCTTGATCCAGAAGGCGTGACGCCTCTTCGGGGGCGGAGGCGGGCTGCAAGGCCGCGAGGGCGGCGACCTGCGCTTCGATGACTGCCCGGCTGCGTTCCGCCAGCTCCGCCAGATTGGCCTTGGCCTGGGTGAGAGCGACGCCGGCGCTGACGCCGCCCGGCTGGTCGATCAGGGTCGACAGGCGAGAACGGCGGCGGTTGTGCGTGATAACGGTCATAGCTCGATCGACGCTTTTCGTTGGGCTTCGAATTCAGCCTTGCGGATTTCACCGGAACGACGCTCAAGCCCGCTCCACGGTTCCTCGCGGAAGCGGCGATCAGGGCCAAAATAATCGCCGACTTCGAGGAAGGGGCGAGCGTCGCGGGCGACCCAGACAATGCGCTCCAGCAGGACGCCGGCGCTGAACGGCTTGGTGATCAGGAAGTTGGCGCCGCAGTCGCGCGCCTCCGAAACCTTTGAACGCCGGACGTGGGCTGCGGTCATGATGACGGGCGCGAAAGCGTTGGGTTCCAGGCCCGAGCGGCGCAGCCAGCGCACGAACTCATAGCCGCTCATGCCCGGCATCTCGCAATCGACCAGGATCAGATCGACGGGGTGGTCACGCAGGACAGCGATGGCTTCGGCGGCGCTGCTGCAGGCGTGACGCACCTTGATGCCGAAGCCGAGAATAGCCTGGGTCGTCAGTTCCAGCGCGAACGGGGAATCGTCGATGACCATCGTCACCGCGCCTGCGAAGTTGAACACCGCGCTTTCGCGCAGGGATTCGCCGACCCCGTTCATGCCGCGCATGACAGGGGCCGTCGTAGGGTGGGGAAGGCAGGCGCGAATCGCATGGCGTCAGCTTCGACGGCGCGGGGCCGTCATGCAATGCAGAGGATCAGCCGGCGCGACCGATGGCGTAGAAGCGATCGGCGCGGGCCTTGCGGATTTGGTCCGACGACAGCGTCGACAGCGTCTTCAATTCGTCTTCCAGCACATCGCCGACCGATTGAATGGCCGTTTCGCGGGCGGTGTGGGCGCCGCCCAGGGGTTCCGGGATGACGCGATCGACGATCTTCATCGCGATCAAGTCAGGGGCGGTGATCTTCATGGCCATGGCGGCGTCCTTGGCGCGCTTGCCGTCGCGCCACAGGATGCCGGCCGCGCCCTCGGGCGAGATGACCGAATAGATGGAGTGTTCCAGCATCAGCACGCGGCTGGCGGCGGCGATGGCGATGGCGCCGCCCGATCCGCCTTCGCCCGTCACCGTGGCGATGGAGGGCACACCCAGGATCAGGCCGCGTTCGGTCGAACGGGCGATGGCCTCGGCCTGACCTCGTTCCTCGGCGCCCAGGCCCGGATAGGCGCCGGCGGTGTCGACGAAGGTCAGGACGGGCAAGCCGAACTGCTCGGCCATGTCCATCAGGCGGACGGCCTTGCGATAGCCCTCGGGGCGGGCCATGCCGAAGTTGTGGGTGATGCGCGTCTGGGTGTCGTGGCCCTTTTCATGGCCCATGACCACGACCGACTGGCCCCGGAAGCGAGCCAGGCCGCCGATGATGGCTTGATCGTCGCCGTACTGGCGGTCGCCGTGAAGCTCCACGAAATCAGTGAACAGACCGTCGATGTAGTCGACGAAGTGCGGGCGCTGCGGGTGGCGCGCCACCTGGGTGCGCATCCAAGGGTCAAGATTGGCGTAGGTTTTGACGCGCAGGGCGTCAGCCTTCTTGCGCAGGGCGGCGATCTCGGTCTCGAACGAACCGCTGGTCGGCGCGAGCAGCGACAGCTCCGCGATCTTGGCTTCCAGCTCGGCGATGGGCTTTTCGAATTCGAGGTAGTGCGTGGCCATAAGGCGTCCGTGAGGAGGAAGCGCGGTTGGCGCTACGGAAAGCGGCGGAAACTAGTGCGGGGAACGCCCTGGGGCAAGCCGGGTTCAGTCGTCCTTCGCCAGGGGGTGCCGGGAATGGACAACCTGGGCCAGTCGGTCGGTGGCGACGTGGGTGTAGATCTGGGTGGTCGAAATGTCGGCGTGGCCCAGCAGGGTCTGGACCACGCGCAGGTCAGCGCCGCCTTCCAGCAGATGGGTGGCGAAGGCGTGGCGCAGGACGTGGGGGCTGACGCGGGCCGGGTCGATGTTGGCCGCGACGGCGGCCTGATCCAGAAGTTGGGCGAAGCGGCGGGGCGTCAGGCGGCCGGTCTTTCCGTGCGAAGGAAACAGCCAGACGCTGTCGGGGGCCTTGGGAGGGCGCGCGGCGTCGCGGGCGTCGAGCCAGGCCTTGATGGCTTCGCGGGCCGCGGCGTTGAGCGGGGCCAGGCGCTCCTTGCCGCCCTTGCCGCGCACGATCAGATAGGCGGGATCGCGGCGCACGGCTTCGACCTTGAGCCCCAGCAGTTCGGAGACGCGCAGGCCCGAGGCGTAGGCCATCTCGACCAGGGCGACGAGGCGAAGGCCCGCCGCGCTGTCGGCGGCGCCAGCGGCGGTGAGAAGCGCCTCAATCTCGTCGCGGCTGAGGGTCTTGGGCAGGCTGCGGCCCTGTTTGGGGGCGTCGATACGGCGGGACGGGTCGTCGCTCCTCCAGCCTTCGCCCAGGGCGAAGCGGTAGAACTGGCGCACCGAGGACCGGCGGCGCGCGGCGGTGGCTGCGGACAGGCCGCGTCGGGACAGGTCAGCGAACCAGGCCTCCAACGCCGCTTCGTCTGCGCCCATCAGCCCGCCCGCGTCGCCTAGCCAGACCTCGGCGTCGGCCAGATCACGGCCATATGCGGACAGGGTGTGAGGCGAGGCGTCGCGCTCGACCGCCATCATTTCCAGAAAGGCTTCGACCTGGGGCGTCATGCGGCGACCTCAACAGAGGTGTGGAGCGAACGGCTGTGTCGTGTAGAGGATATGGGAACCATGCCTGCCGACGCCTCGCCCGATTCCTCGCCCTTGTCGCCTAACCTGGCGCTCGACCGCACCATAACCCTGGTGGGGCTGATGGGCGTGGGTAAATCGACGGTGGGGCGCAGGTTGGCGCAGCGACTGGGCCTGCCTTTCCACGACGGCGATCACGAGATCGAAGCCGCTGCCGGAATGAGCGTCAGCGAAATCTTCGCCAGCCGGGGCGAGGCCGAGTTCCGAGCGGGCGAGGCGCGAATCATGCGGCGTCTTCTGGAAGGCCCGCCCATCGTCCTGGCGACCGGCGGGGGGGCCATGCTGAACCCCGAGACGCGGGCCCTGATGAAGCAGCATTCGGTCAGCGTCTGGATGCGCGCCGACCTGAAAGTGATCGCCGAGCGGGTGCAGCGTCGCGACACCCGGCCCCTGCTGCGCGGACGCGATCCGCTGGAGGCCCTGAGCCAGTTGGCCGAGGCTCGCTATCCCATCTATGCCGAGGCCGATCTGACGGTGGATGTGGGCGGCGGTTCGCACGGCCAGGCGGTCGAGGCGATCTACAAGGAATTGCGGCGCCACGCCCGCGAGGAGAGCAAGCGATGACGACGACGATCCGGGTCGGTGGCGAGGGCTTCGCCGCCTATGAGGTCGTGGTCGGGCGCGGATTGCTGAAAGAGGCGGGGGCGCGCGTCGCCGCCTTGAAACCGACCAAGGCCTTTGTCGTCAGTGATGAGACGGTGGCGGCGATCCACGGCGAGACCGTGCGCGCGTCCCTGGAAGGCGCCGGGCTGGCGACAGGGATCGTCGCCGTGCCTGCGGGCGAGGCCTCCAAGTCGTTTGAACAACTGGAAGCCGTGCTGGACCGGCTGCTGGCCGAGGGGTTGGACCGCAAGAGTCTGGTCGTGGCCCTGGGCGGCGGCGTCGTCGGCGATCTGGCCGGACTGACGGCGGCCCTGTTCATGCGCGGCATCGACTTCGTGCAGGCGCCGACGACCTTGCTGGCTCAGGTGGACTCCTCGGTCGGCGGCAAGACGGCCATCGACACGCCGCGCGGCAAGAACCTGATCGGCGCCTTCCATCAGCCGCGACTGGTGCTGGCCGACATCGAGGCGCTGGCGACCTTGCCGCTGCGGCAGGTGCGGTCGGGCTGGGCCGAGGTGCTGAAACACGGGCTGATCTGCGACACCGCCTTCTTTGACTGGCTGGGCGCAGAAGGCGCGGCCGGCGCCGAGGGCGACCTAGATGCGCTGGAACGCGCGGTGATCCGCTCGGTCGAGATCAAGTCCCAGATCGTCGGCGAGGACGAGAAGGAGGCGGGGCGGCGCGCCCTGCTGAACCTGGGGCATACATTCGGGCACGCGCTGGAGGCTGAGCTGGGCTTCGGCGACGCCCTGACCCACGGCGAGGCGGTGGCCCTGGGTTGCGCCATGGCGTTTCGCTTCTCGGTCCGTCAGGGGCTTTGCCCGGCGGCGGACGCCGACAAGGCCGAGGCGGGGATCAGGGCGGCGGGTTTGCCGACGCGGCTGGCCGATGTCGATCAGGTCTTCAACGCCGAGGCCCTGATCGGGCGAATGGCCGGGGACAAGAAGGCCGAGGGCGGGCGGCTGACGTTGATCCTGGCACGAGCTGTAGGCGATGTCTTCACCGACAAAAATGTAGATGCGGAGGCGATTCGGGCCTTCCTGATCGAGGAAGGCGCGGCTTAAGTCAGGTCGCCTTCGTCAGTCCACGGCCCGGCATTCGGTCGGCTCGCGGTTATCGGCGGTCCAGGTCGCCTGGACACCTTTGCCGCGCAGTTCATAGCCGCTGGCGCGATACCAGATGCCGTCTGCGGCGCGTTCCTGAAACAGATCGACGGCCTCGCCCGACGAGTTGCGGACTGTCGCCATCTGGCGCGGATTGTCGAAGTCGACCGACAGGCGCTCGCTGTTGTTGCAAAGATAGACGGTGCGGATAACCCGGTTCAGGGCGCGGTCCTGAACCTCGGCGCCGGTGCGGCGGCGCGCGGTCTGGGCCTCGATGGCGCGTTCGCGGACCGCCTCGCCGTCGGTGGGGGCTTCGCGCGGTTCCGGCCCGCAGGCGGATAGCAGCCCGGCCAGGCCGAGAACAGGGGCGGCGCGAAGGATCAGGTGCGGCAAGCGAAGCGCCTCCAAGGTCAAGCTTATGCCGTCAACGCACCGTGGCGGTGCGCGTTCCGCGTCGGGCGCGGAAGAAGGCGCGGAGGGTCTCGGCGGCGGGTTCGGCCATGACGCCGCCTTCGACGGCGGGGCGCCAGTGGCAGGTCGGCTGATCGAAGAAGCGACCGCCGTTGACGACGGCGCCGCCCTTGGGATCATCGGCCCCCCACACGACCCGCCCGATGCGGGCGTGGCTGATGGCGCCGGCGCACATGGCGCAGGGCTCCAGCGTTACATAAAGTGTCAGGTCGGTCAGGCGATAATTCTGCAACGTTACCGCAGCATCACGCAGGGCCACGATCTCGGCATGAGCCGTCGGATCATGGGTCGTTATGGGGCCGTTTTGCCCACGGCCAAGCACTTTGCCGGTGGATTCGTCGACAATTACAGCGCCCACAGGCACTTCGCCCGCTTGCGCCGCCGCTTGCGCCAAGTCGAGCGCCATGCTCATGAACCGCTCATCATGGATCGCCATCCCAAAGACAACGACAAGAAGCCCCGCTCCCGTCAAGACGACGGCCCTCGCGGACCCCGTAAATTCGCCGACGCGCGCCCGGACAAGGGCGGTTTCGGAGACCGAAAAGGCCCGCCGCGCGGGCCTCGCAAGGATGATCGGGGCGACAAGCCTTTTGCGAAGGGCGCCGGCAAGGGCGGCCCGAAAGGCGGCCCCGCAGGCAAGGAAGCGGCTGCTCCCGCCCGCAGCGAGCGAATCGCCAAGGCCATGGCCCGCGCGGGCATCGCCTCGCGTCGCGAGGTCGAGCGTCTGATCGGTCTGGGCAAGGTGGCGGTCAACGGCCGCATTCTGGACACGCCCGCGACGCTGGTGACGCGCGATGACGTCATCACGGTCAACGGCAAGCCCATGGGCTCGGCCCAGGCGACGCGCGTCTGGCGCTATCACAAGCCCGCCGGCCTGCTGACCAGCCACAACGACCCGGCGGGTCGTCCGACGGTGTTCGACGCCCTTCCGAGCGGCCTGCCGCGCGTGATCTCGGTCGGCCGACTGGACATGAACACCGAAGGTCTGCTGCTGCTGACCAACGACGGCGAACTGAGCCGGGCGCTGGAAATGCCGGACACGGCTCTGGTGCGCCATTACCGCGCCCGCGCCCGTGGCCGCATCACTCAGGAGCAACTGGACAAGCTGAAGACCGGCTGCACCGTCGACGGCATCCACTATGGCCCGATGGAAGCGACTATCGACAAGGCCAAGGAAAAGGAAGACGGCGAGCGCAGCTCGGCCAACCTGTGGATCAGCGTCTCGATCACCGAAGGCAAGAACCGCGAAGTGCGCAAGGTTCTGGAGTCCATCGGCCTGACCGTGAACCGCCTGATCCGTTTGGCCTATGGTCCGTTCCAACTTGGCACGCTGCCGGTGGGTGCGGTCGAGGAGGTCGGTCCGCGCGTGATCCGCGAAATGCTGGCCGATCACATCCGGCCCGAGAACCTGCCGACTGGCAACACCGTCTCGACGCCCGCGCCTGTTCCGGGCCGCCGCACGTCTTCGCCCATCGTGGCGGGCCGTTCGGGTTCGGCCATGTCGGACCCCTCGCGCAAGCCGAGCCGCGTCCGCGCCGCCACCGAGGCGACCGAGAACGCCGCCGACCGTCGCGACCGCCCGGCCAAGAAGGAGGGCTGGGCCAAGGCCGCGCCCAGGTTCGAGCACACCAAGACCTTCAAGCCACGCGCGCGGCCGGAGGCCGCCCAGGGCGGCGAATGGTCGGACCGTCCGCGTAAACCCTTCAACCGGTCGGAGCCTCAGCTCATTGATGACCGTCGCGCGCCCCGCGACGGCGCCAAGGGTGGTTTTGGCGACCGTCCGAAGCGCGACTTCCAGCCCCGTGACGGCGCCCGTTCGGGCGGTGATCGTCCGCAACGCGATTTCAAACCGCGCGAAGGCGGTTTCGGCGACCGTCCGAAGCGTGACTTCCAACCCCGTGACGGCGCACCGCGTTCGGGCGGCAAGCCCGGCGGTTTTGGCTCCAAGCCGGGCGGCTCGCGTCCCGGCGGCGGCAAACCCTTCGGCGGCAAGCCTTCGGGCGGCCGCGGCGGTCCTCGCGGCTAAGCCGTGCGGATTGTTGCGGGCAGCTTGAAGGGGCGAGCCATCCTCGCCCCGGAAGGACAAAATACGCGTCCGACCTCGGATCGGGCGCGTCAGGCCATCTTCAACGTGCTGGAACACGCGTCCTGGGGAGAGAGCCTCCATGATCTGCGGGTCATGGATGTCTATGCCGGATCGGGCGCGTTGGGCTTTGAAGCCCTGTCGCGCGGCGCGGCCTTCGCGGTCTTTGTCGAGACCGACGATGGCGCGCGCGGCGTGATCCGCGAGAACATGGACGCCTATGGCCTGTTCGGGCGGGCGCGGGTGCATCGTCGCAGCGCCATTGACCTGGGCGAGCGTCCGGGTTCGGTGGGCGAGGCCTTCGACATCGCTTTCCTCGATCCGCCCTACGCCAAGGGGCTGGGCGAACAGACGCTGGCGGGGCTGTTGACGGGTGGCTGGTTGAAGCCCGGCGCCATCGTGGTGTTCGAGCGAGGCTCGGACGAGCCCGACATTGACACGCCCGGGTATGAGCGTCTGGACGCGCGGGATTATGGCGCAGCGCGAGTGCTGTTCCTCAAAGTCGCCGACGCAGGCTGAGCGCCAGTCCGCGCGCGCCAGCGGTCACGTCGGTCCAGGTGACGTTAAAGCCGTCGTCGTCGCCGAAATAGGGATCGGCCACCGGCTGGCCCTCGCGGCCCTCGACGTGATCCAGCAGCAGGCTGAGGTCGGCCACGGCGTCGGCGGGGGCGAGGCGGCGCAGGTTGGCGAGGTTCTCCTCGTCCAGGGCGACGATGTGGGTGAAGCGGCGGAAGTCGGCGAGCTTCACCTGACGCCCGCGCAGGGCGGAGATGTCGACGCCGTTCTTGCGCGCCACGGCCCGGGCGCGCAGGTCGGGCGGAGAGCCGACGTGCCAATCGCCGGTGCCGGCGGAATCGACGATGACGTCCAGCTTCAGGCGGCGGACCTCTTCGCGGAAGGCGGCTTCGGCCAGCGGCGAGCGACAGATATTGCCGAGGCAGACGAAGAGGACGCTGTAGGTCATGCCCTCAAGTAGCGAAGCGATAGGGCGACGAAAAGATTATCGCCGACCGAACAGCTTTTCGAGATCGTTGAGCTTCAGTTCCACATAGGTCGGGCGGCCGTGGTTGCATTGGCCGGAGTGGGGCGTGGCCTCCATCTGGCGCAGCAGGGCGTTCATTTCGGGGGCGCTGAGGACGCGGCCGGCGCGGACGCTGCCGTGGCAGGCCATGGTGCCGCAGACCTCGGCCATGCGCTCCTTCAGCGACAGGGCGGCGCCGTGTTCGGACAGGTCGTCGGCGATGTCGCGGATCAGGCCCTGAACATCCGTGTCGCCGAGCAGGGCGGGCGTTTCGCGCACCAGAACAGCGCCGACCCCGAAGGCTTCAACGATCAGGCCCATCTCGGCCAGTTCATCGGATTTGGCGGCGACGCGTTCAGCCTCGGCGGGGTCCAGTTCGACCACCTCGGGCGTCAGCAGGGCCTGACGGGTGACGGCGCCGGTCGCCATCTGGGTCTTCATCCGCTCATAGACGAGGCGTTCGTGAGCGGCGTGCTGATCGACCACGACCAGACCGTCGCGGGTCTGGGCGACGATATAGGTGCCGTGCAACTGGGCGCGCGCGGCGCCGAGGGGGTAGTCGATCAGGTCGGGCGGCGTCTGGGCACCGGGCGCGATCTGGCCCGCGTGTTCGGCCTGGATCTGGCCCAGGGTGCGGAAGTCGGGGGCGGCGGCCTGTCCGTTCCAGGTGTGCTCGACGCGGGCGGAGCGCTCGTTCAGGCCCGGCAGGTTCTGGGCGGCGGCGGCCGGTTGCGACCAGCCCTGCCAGCCGCTCCAGCCCGGCGCCGCCTGACCAAAGGACTGGGCCGAGGGCGAGGAGGGGCTGTAGAGGGCCTCGCCCGTATGCGCCCGGAACCCGGACAGGGCGTCGGCGGCGACCGTCGTCGAGGCGCGGTGGCCGGCGGCGTGCAGGGCGTGGCGCAGGGCGCCGACGATCAGGCCGCGCACCAGGCTCGGATCGCGGAAGCGCACTTCTGCTTTCGCGGGGTGGACGTTCACATCGACGTAGAGCGGATCGATGTCGAGGAAGAGGGCCGCCGCCGGATGGCGGTCGCGGGCCAGGAAGTCGGCGTACGCGCCGCGCAGGGCCCCTTGCAGCAGGCGGTCGCGCACCGGGCGGCCGTTGACGAACAGGAACTGGTGCGCCGCATTGCCGCGCGAATAGGTGGGCAGGCCCGCATAGCCGGACAGGCGCACGCCGTCCCGTTCCTGATCGATCAGCAGGGCGTTGGTCTCGAAATCGCGGCCCAGCAGGGCGCCGAGGCGTTTCAGACGGCCCTCGAAGCCCGGATGTTCGGCGGGCAGGCGCAGGGTCACCTTGCCGTCCAGCGACAGGGTGAAGGCGACGGCTTCGTGTGCCATGGCCTGACGCTTGATCTCCTCCGAGATGGCCATGGCCTCGGAGCGTTCGGACTTCATGAACTTGAGGCGGGCGGGGGTGGCGTAGAAGAGATCGCGGACCTCGACCCGGGCGCCGTGCGGGCCGGGGAAGCCGGCGGGCGCGACCGGGCGCTGGTCGCCGCCGTCCACCGTGACGGCCCAAGCCTCGACCTCGTCGCGGGCGCGGGTCGTGATGGTCAGCCGCGCGACCGAGCCGATGGAGGGGAGGGCCTCGCCGCGGAAGCCGAGGGTGTGGATGCGCAGCAGGTCCACGTCGCCCGCGTCGTCGGGCTCCAGCTTGGACGTGGCGTGGCGTTCGACCGCTAGAGGCAGCTCGTCTTTCGGGATGCCCTTGCCGTCGTCGGCGATCAGGATGCGGGTCAGGCCGCCGCCGTCCGCCTGGATCTCGACGCGCGAGGCCCCCGCGTCCAGCGCGTTCTCGACCAGTTCCTTGATAGCGCTGGCGGGGCGTTCGACCACTTCGCCGGCGGCGATGCGGTTGACGGTTTCGGGGGGGAGGCGACGAATGGGCATGTGAGTCGCAAGATAGGCGGACGGCGCGCAGGGCGCACCTCAATCCGCATTTTTGAGCGAACGGGGCTTGAAGCTCCGTAATTGCAACTTATACTGTTGCGGTCCGAGCGGCGCGCCGACGGACAGAGCAACCGTTTCTGGGCCTCGTGTCCAGTCCTGAACATCCAACGAGGTCCTCCCATGAAGATCAAAGCCGCCATCCTGGCCGTTTCGGCCGCCGCCCTGCTGGCCGCCTGCAGCCCCGCCGCCGACAAGGTGGGTGCGCCCGCCGCCGATGCCGCCGCGAACGCTCCGGTCGAGCTGAAGGCTCCGGCCGGCGTCTATGTCATGGACCCCACCCACGCCTCGCTGCAGTGGTCGATCGGTCACAACACGATTTCCAACTACACGGCCCGCTTCAACAAGTTCGACGCCAAGATCACCCTGGACCCGGCCAACCTGGCCAACAGCGCGGTTGAGGTCAGCATCGACCCGGCCTCGGTCGACGCCAACTACCCGGGCGACTACACCGGCACCCACGCGGGTTCGGGCTTCAAGAGCTGGAGCGAGGACATTGCGAAGAACAAGAACTTCCTGAACGCCGGCGCCTTCCCGCAGATCACCTTCAAATCGACCAAGGTCGAGCTGACCGGCCCGCGCACCGCCAAGGTGACGGGCGACCTGACCTTCCTCGGCGTGACCAAGCCGGTGACGCTGGACGCGACCTTCGGCGGCGAGATCGAGAAGCACCCCTTCATGCAGGTCCCGACCCTCGGCTTCGCGGCTGAAGGCAAGTTCAAGCGCTCGGACTTCGGCATGCCGGTCGGTCCGGTGGGCGACGAAACCACCATCCGCTTCGACGGCGAGTTCCTGCAGCAGGTCGCTCCGGCCGCCCCAGCCCCGGCCGCCTAAGTCAGGCGAATGAACGGGCGGGACCGTTCGGTCCCGTCCGTTTTTATTTTGGTTTCTGAGAGTTCAGTCATGTCCGCGTCTCCCAGCCGCTACACCCCCGTCGCCATCGCTCTGCACTGGGCCATCGCGGTCGCCATCATCGCCATGATCCCGATGGGCTGGTGGATGAGCGAGGCGATCAATGAGCCGGGCAGTCAGGCGCTGGCCTATCGCGTGTTCCAGATTCACAAGTCGGTCGGCTTTCTGATCCTGGCGCTGACGGCGCTGCGGCTGGTCTGGCGGCTGACGCACCGGACGCCGGGAATGCCGGCCGAGATGAAGACCTGGGAGACCTTCGCGGCGCGGGCGACCCATGCGGCCTTTTATGGTCTGATGCTGGCGCTGCCTTTGACGGGGTGGCTCTATGTCTCGACCGGCTGGGCGGTGGCGACGGATGCGCCGTTGGCCGTGGCGACCAGTTGGTTCGGCCTGTTCACCGTGCCGCACCTGCCCTTCATCGGCGAGGCGGCGGCGGGACTGCGTCGGGCTGTGGCCTATCAGGCCATGGGGGCGCACAGCCTGATGGCCTGGGGTGCGGTGGTGCTGATCGTGCTGCACGTCGGGGCGGCGCTGAAGCATCAGTTCATCAATCGCGACGGCGTTCTGGCCCATATGATTCCTGTGCTGAAGCACGGCGAGGGGCGGACCGCGCCTGAGCCCAAGCCCCTGTTGCGCCGGACCGAGCGTCTGGCCGGTTTGGGCTGCATCGCGGTTTTGGCTGTGGCGGGCGGGATCGCGGCCAAGCCCGCGCCTATGGCGGACGGGGCAGGGGCTGAGGCCCATGTTGCAGCGGCGCCCGCTCAGGCCGAGGCGGCGGTGACGCCGGGGACGGCGACGGCCTGGACCATCGACAAGGCGGCCTCGAGCATTGGCTTCACCGGCACCCACGCCGGCAAGGCTTTCAAGGGCCGGTTCGAGCAGTGGGAGGGTCAGGTCTGGTTCGATCCGGCCGATCTGGCGGGCTCCAAGGCTGTGGTTCTGGTGAAGACCGGCACGGCCAGGACCGGCGACGCCACGCAGGAGGGTTCGTTGTCCGGCGCCGAATGGCTGGACCCGACCGGCTATCCGACAGCGCGGTTCGAGACGACGGCGTTCAAGGCTCTGGGCGGAAATCGCTATGAGGCGGCGGGGACGCTGCGCATCAAAACGACGACGGTGCCGGTGGTTCTGCCTTTCACCTTTGACGAGGCGAGCGGCGTGGCGACTGTGGCGGGCAGGCTGGAACTGGACCGCACGGCGCTGGACCTCGGCATGATGTCCGACGCCAGCGGGGACTGGGTGTCCAAGGCCGTTGGCGTGGAGTTCAGGGTGACGGCGAAACGGGAGTCGTAACGCCTTCACTTCCGTCATCCTCCGGCAAGCCGCGCAGCGGCGCTGACCGGGGGAGCCAGCGGCGCCCGGAGGGCGAAAAATCCACACGCCGCGTTTGCCATGAAGATCGCGTTCGGCGCCGCTGGGTCCCCCGATCTCCGCTTCGCTTCGTCGGAGGATGACGAAGGTCGGAGCGCTTAGGGGTTTGCCCGACTCCGCTTCGGGCGTTACAGCCTTCGCTTCTTCCCGAACGTCCGAAGATTGACGCCATGCACGACATCAGAGCCATCCGCGACAACCCTGAAGCCTTCGTCGCCGGCTGGTCGTCGCGCGGGGTGGATGACGCCGCCGATCTGGTCGCGCGCATTCTGGCGCTGGACGTGGACCTGCGCGCCGCCCAGACCACGGGTCAGGAAGCCCTGGCCAAGCGCAACGCCGCCTCCAAGGCCATCGGCGCCGCCATGGGCAAGAAGGACATGGCCGAGGCCGACCGCCTGAAGGCCGAGGTCGAGACCCTGAAAACGGATATCGCCGAGGCGGGCGAGGCCGAAGCCGCCAAGGGCGCCGAGTTGCGCGACCTGCTGGCGGGACTGAAGAACCTGGCCGCCGCGGATGTGCCGGACGGCGAGGACGAGAACGACAACGTCGAGGTCCTGAAGTGGGGCGAGCCGCGCATGACCGGCCCGGCCAAGGACCATTCGGACCTGGGCGAGGCCCTGGGCCTGTTGGACTTTGAGGCCGCCGCCAAGATGTCCGGCTCGCGCTTCGCCGTGCTGAAGGGCCAGTTGGCGCGTCTGGAACGCGCCATCGGCCAGTTCATGCTGGACCTGCAGACGGACAAGAATGGGTATCTGGAAGTCGCGCCGCCTTACATGGTCAAAGACGATGCGATGTTCGGCACCGGGCAACTGCCGAAATTCGAGGAAGACCTGTTCCGCGCGGGCGAGCATCTGCTCATCCCCACCGCGGAAGTCTCCCTGACCAACCTCGTGCGCGAGCAGATTCTGGGCGAGGACGAGGTGGCCGAGCCCATGCGGATGACGGCGCTGACGCCCTGTTTCCGGGCCGAGGCCGGGTCGGCGGGACGCGATACGCGCGGCCTGATCCGTCAGCATCAGTTCTCCAAGGTCGAGATGGTCTCCATCTGCCGGCCCGAGGACTCGGAGGCCGAGCATGAGCGCATGACCGGCTGCGCCGAGGCGGTGCTGCAGGCGCTGGAGCTGCCCTATCGCAAGGTGCTGCTGTGCAAGGGCGACATGGGCTTCTCGGCGCAGAAGACCTATGACCTTGAGGTCTGGCTGCCGAGCCAGAACACCTATCGCGAGATCAGCTCGGTCTCGAACTGCGGCGACTTCCAGGCCCGGCGCATGGACGCCCGGTTCAAGCGCGCGGGCGAGAAGAAGACCGAGTTCCTGCACACCCTGAACGGCTCGGGCCTGGCGGTCGGCCGCACCCTGGTCGCGGTGATGGAGAACTATCAGCAGGAGGACGGCTCCATCGCCGTGCCGAGCGCGCTGCTGCCCTATATGGGCGGCCTGACCACGGTGGGTTCGGTTTCCAAGTAATGCGTATCCTCCTCACCAATGACGACGGCATCGAGGCGGAAGGCCTTGAATGTCTTGAGAAGATCGCTCGCACCCTGTCGGACGAAGTCTGGGTCGTCGCGCCCCAGACCGAGCAGTCGGCCAAGGGGCGGGGGATCACCCTGACCGAGCCGCTGCGGGTCAACCAGCTGGGCGACAAGCGCTTCGCCGTGACCGGCACGCCGACCGACTGCGTCATTCTGGCGGTCAACGACCTGATGCCCGAGAGGCCCGATCTGGTGCTGTCCGGCGTCAATCGCGGCCACAACGTCGGCGAGGACGTCAGCTATTCCGGCACGGTGGCCGGCGCGCTGCAGGGCATGGCCTTCGGCATCCGCTCCATCGCCCTGTCGCAGTCGCTGGAACGCTTCCACGACGATGTGACGGCGCACTGGGAGACGGCCGAGGCCTTCGCCCCCGGCATCATCGCGCGGCTGCTGGAGCAGAAGTGGGAGGACGGCGTGGTCATGAACGTCAACTTCCCCAAGTTGCCGCCGGAACTGGTCAAGGCTGTCGAGGTGACCAAGCAGGGCTTCCGCGACATCGGCGAGATGCACGCCATCCGCCGCACCGACCTGCGCGGTCGCGACTACTACTGGATGGCCTTCCGGGGCGCCCCACAGGAGCACGCCGAGGGCACCGACCTGCGGGCCATGGACGAGGGCCGGATCTCGGTCACGCCGCTGCATATCGACCTGACGCACATGCGCAGCGTCAACGACTTGAAGAAGGTGCTGGGCGGCGCCCCGCCGAAAGGACCCGCCGGATGAGCCTGTCGGACGACCGTGCGGGCCGGTTGATCCTGTCGCTGCGGCGGCAGGGGGTGACCGACGCGCGGGTGCTGAAGGCGATGGAGTCCATCGACCGCTCGCTGTTCGTCCATGAGAAGTTTCTGGATCAGGCCTGGGAAGACCAGGCCCTGCCGATCGACTGCGCCCAGACGATCAGCCAGCCCTATATCGTCGGCCTGATGACCCAGGCGCTGGAGGTCGGGCCGCGCCACCGCGTCCTCGAGATCGGAACCGGCAGCGGCTATCAATGCGCGGTCCTCAGCCGACTGGCGCGCTTCGTCTATTCGGTGGAACGCTACAAGAGCCTGCTGACCGAGGCCGAGGCCAAGCTGAAGCTGCTGGGCGTCGACAACGTCTTCACCCGCCACGGAGACGGCGGGCAGGGCTGGATGGAACAGGCGCCCTTTGACCGGATCATGGTGACGGCGGCGTCGCCGCATGAGCCGACCGAACTGCTGAAGCAACTAAAGCCGGGCGGGGTTCTGGTCGCGCCGGTGGGGCGCGGCTCGGTGCAGATGCTGAACCGCTATACGGGCCAGGACGACGGCAGTTTCCGCCGCGAAAGCCTGTGCGAAGTGCGTTTCGTGCCGCTGGTCGAAGGGCTCGCGAAGGAGGGGTAGGCGCGTGCGTTTCGGCCCACGGTTAACCTTTTCGCCCCACTTTGGCGCCGTTTGGCGGGTTGGCTTGGCCGCGCTTCCGGGGCACACCGGGGGGCAAGGCAATTCAAGGTTAAGAAGGAGGGGCGCATGGGCGGCTTTACGGGCTGGATCAGGGCGGCGGTCGTCGTCGGCGGGGCGCTGACGGTTACGGCGTGTTCGACCTATCCGAGCGAGCCGCGCTATTCGACCCGACCCATGCCGACGGGGCAGGGCGCGGCCTATCCGGCGCAGCAACCGGGCGCCTATCCCAACAGCAACCCCTACTACGCGCAGCCGCAGCCGCAGCCGCAGACGCCGCCGCCGCCGCCGCCCGCGCGCCCCTATGAAGAGCAGGGGCCGCGCGCGCCCTCGGGCAGCATCGAAGGGGGCGGCCTGCCGCCTGCGGGCGGTCCCGCCTATCCCTCGACAGGGACGCCGACGACCACGACGCCGTCGTATCCGACCAGCGGCCCGGTTCAGGCGGGGGCGGCCTATGTCATTCAGCAGGGCGATACGATTTCTGGCGTGGGACGGCGCTTCCAGACCCCGGTCCAGATGTTGATCGACCTGAACAACCTGGGACCGCGCGGCGCCATCAGCACGGGCCAGCGCATCGTTCTGCCCGACAGCGCCGTCGACACCGGGTCTGATCCCTACGCCACGGGGCCTTCGCCAGTCGGGGTGCGGACGCCCAACAATGGCGTGATTCCGCCGCCGCCCCCGCCGCCCAGCGGCAACGCCGCCCTGCCGGCCGCGCGTGCGCCGGCGATAACGTCTTCAACGCCGGCCTCGCCGATCCAGGGCGCGGCCGTGGGTCAGGCCCTGGCCATGCAGTGGCCGGTGCGCGGCGACATTCTGCGTCGCTTCGGCCCGGTGGGCATGGGCGAGCGTAACAACGGCATCAACATCGGCGCTTCGGCCGGGACCGAGGTCAAGGCCGCCGCCGCCGGGCGCGTGGCCTATGTCGGCGACGATCTGGTGGGGCAGGGGCTGACGGTCCTCATCGTCCACAAGGACGGCTGGCGCACGGTCTACGGCCACCTGGGCTCGTCCACGGTGCGCGACGGGGCTGAGGTTCGTACGGGCCAGGTCATCGGTACGGTGGGGCTGACGGCGGGCGACGGTCGACCCTCGATCCACTTCGAGACGCGTCAGATGCGCGGCGATGATCCCGTCGCTGTCGATCCTCTGGGCGTCCTTCCGCGCTGACGAAATAGCCGTCCGGCGTGTCCGGGCGGCATCGCCTGCACGCAAGAGACGTCAGGCTGCGTTGCAAATCGGCACGGCGCGCCCTAGGTTCCGCGCCTCAATTTAATGGGGCCCCCGTTTCGAGGTTGGCCCGGTTCGGGGAGTTTCCATGCCTACTGGTTCCGAAGGCGGCCTGATGGCCATCGTGGTGCAGATCGCGCCGATCGTCGCAATCTTCATCCTGTTCTACTTCCTGATGATCCGCCCGCAGCAAAAGCGGATGAAGGCTCATCAGGCCCTGATCGCCGGCGTCAAGCGTGGCGACGAAGTCGTTCTGTCGAACGGCATGGTCGGCAAGGTGACGCGCGTTGAAGACGCCGAGGCCATGGTCGAGATCTCGCAGGGCGTGAACGTCCGCGTGGTCAAGTCGATGATCGCCGAGGTGCGTAACCGCACCGCCATCGCCGCCAACGACAAGGGCTGAGCGGCTTCTCGCCGCTGACGCCCGCCCGAAAAGAGCCCTGACATGATTCAGCTAGCGCGCTGGAAAGTCACCCTGGTCGTGCTGTCGCTCGTTGTCGGGCTGCTGCTGGCCTTCCCGAGCGTGCTCAGTCAGGCGCAGCGCGACGCGCTGCCCGGCTGGCTGCCCAAGAACGGCCTGAACCTGGGCCTCGACCTGCAAGGGGGCTCCTACCTCCTGCTCGAGGTCGATGTGCCGGAGATGCGCAACAAGCGCGTCACCAACCTGATGGAAGACGTGCGGGTCTCCCTTCGCGAACAGCAGGTCAATATCGGCGCCTTGCAGCGCGAGGCGGGCGGCGTGGTCGTCACCATCGCCGATCCGGGTCAGTTCGACACGGCGCTGACGGAGCTGCGCCAGTTGGCCCAGACCGGCGTCGCCGCCAACGGCCAGCCGGACCGCACGGCCACGCGTCTGAGCGGCAACCGCATTCGCTTCGCCTATACGGACGCCACGCTGAACAGCATGGGCGCGACGGCGGTGGATCAGTCCATCGAGGTCGTGCGTCGCCGTCTGGACAGCTCGGGCACCAAGGAAATCGCCATCACCCGTCAAGGCGCGGACCGCATCGTGGTCCAGGCGCCGGGCCAGAGCGATCCGGCCGAGCTGGAACGTCTGGTCGGCCGCACCGCCCAACTGACCTTCCAGATGGTCGATACCTCGAGCACGGGCTTGCAGGACGCCATGGCCGGCCGGGTGCCGCCGGACGCGGAACTGCTGACCGACGATCAGGGCACGCCCTATCTGGTGAAGAAGCGTATCCTGGTGTCGGGTGAAAACCTGACCCGCGCCGGCGTCGGTTCGGACCAGAACGGTCGTCCCGCCATCGACTTCCGCTTCGACGGTCAGGGCGCGCGTCGCTTCGGCGAAGCCACCGCCCAGAACATCGGCAAGCCCTTCGCCATCATTCTGGACGGCAAGGTGATTTCGGCTCCGACCATCCAAGGCGCCATCACCGGCGGCACTGGCCAAATCACGGGCAGCTTCTCCATTCAATCGGCGGCCGAACTGGTCAACCTGCTGAACGGCGGCGCCCTGCCGGCGCCGCTGAAGGTCGAGGAACGCCGCGTCGTCACCGCCGAGCTGGGCGCCGACGCCGTGCAGGCCGGCATGGTTTCGACCATCATCGGCTTCATCCTGATCTGCGTCTTCATGATCGGCGCCTACGGCTTCCTGTTCGGCGGCGTGTCGGTGCTGGGTCTGATGCTGAACGGCATCCTGATCATTGCCGCCATGTCGCTGTTCGGCGCGACCCTGACCCTGCCCGGCATCGCCGGCCTGGTGCTGACCTTCGCCGTGGCCGTGGACGCCAACGTGCTGATCTATGAGCGGATGCGCGACGAAGCGCGGGCCGGCCGATCGGTCATCGCTTCGATGGACGCCGGTTTCAACAAGGCCATGGGCACGATCATTGATGCTAACCTGACGACCCTGGTGGCGGCGCTGATCATGTTCATGTTCGGCGCCGGGCCCGTGCGCGGCTTCGCCTGGACGCTGACCATCGGCGTCTTCACCTCCATGTTCTCCTCGGTGATGGTCGCCCAGGTGCTACTCGGCTACTGGCTCAAGATCGCCAAGCCGAAAAAACTGCCGATCGCGGAGTGATGGCGATGCGTGGATGGCCCCTCATCAAACTGCTTCCGCAGAAGACGAACTTCCAATTCGTCAAATATGCCCCCGCCGCGGGGGTGATTTCGATCATCCTGTGCGTGGCCTCGATCGTCGGCTGTTTCTATCCCGGTCTGAACATGGGCATCGACTTCCGGGGCGGCGCCTCGATGGAAGTGTCCAAGCCGGCCGGTCAGATTCTGGAACTGGATCAGGTCCGCAGCGCTGTAAGTGAACTGGGTCTCGGCGACGTCCAGGTCCAGGGCATCGACAGCGCCGCCAGCGCCATCGTTCGCTTCCAGATCCCTGAAGACGAGCCGCAGAGCGCTGTCGTCGCTCGGGTCGAGAAGGCGATCGACGAAGCTGTCGGCGAGGTCAAATACTCCGGCGTCAGCGTCGTGGGTTCCAAGGTCTCAGGCGAGCTGTTCATCAGCGGCCTGCTGGCCTTGGCCGCGGCCATCGGCCTGATGTTCATCTACATCTGGTTCCGATTCGAGCCGCAATTCGGTTTCGGCGCCGTGGCCGGCCTGGTGCACGACATGATCCTGACCTTCGGCCTGATCGCCCTGTTCCGGTTCGAGTTCAGCCTGAACACCGTGGCGGCCATCCTGACCGTCATCGGATATTCGATGAACGATACCGTGGTCGTATTCGACCGCCTTCGTGAGAACCTGCGCAAGTACAAGACCATGCCCCTGCGCGAGGTCATCGACCTGTCGCTGAACGAGACCCTGTCGCGGACCATCATCACCGGCGTCACGGCCGTGGGCGTTCTGGCGGTCCTGGCTCTGTATGGCGGCGAGGCCCTGTTCGGCTTCTCCATCGTGCTGATGATCGGGATCGTGATCGGCACCTATTCGTCGATCTATGTCGGCGCACCGATCATCCTGCTGTGGGGCGTCAAGCGCGGCGGCTCCATTGATGAAGACGCCAAGCCGGTCAAGTTCGGCATGGCCAGCCGCCCTTAAGGTCGGCTTCTACCTGAAAAGGCTCCTCCTTCCCCCGGACGGGGAGGGAGGAGTAAGGTCACGCTTCCTGATTCCGACCCGGGGAGGGGCGCATGGCCAAACTGCTTTCAAACTTCAGAACGACTTTCCTGCTCAGCATTCTGCTGGCGAGCGTCATGATCTTCGCCTTCGGCCGCATCGCGCCGGGCGGTTTCGATCTCGGCTTCGCCCAGGCGGCCTTCCGCTGGGTGCACGTCGTGGCCGGCATCCTGTGGATCGGCCTGCTCTACTATTTCAACTTCGTGCAGATCCGGGTCATGCCCTCGATCCCGGCTGAGCTGAAGCCCGCCGTCAGCAAGCACATCGCGCCCGAGGCCCTGTTCTGGTTCCGCTGGTCGGCGCTGGTGACGGTGCTGGCGGGGATCGCCGTCCTGTTCACGCGCGGCCACGTCTATGCCCATGAGGTCCTGACCTTTGGCCTGGCCGGCGGTCTGAACGCAGGCGATCAACAGTTCACCCTGATGGGCATTGGCGTCTGGCTGGCCATCGTCATGTTCCTGAACGTATGGGGCGTGATCTGGCCGAATCAGAAGCGCGCTCTGGGCATCATCGCCGTTGACGACGACAGGAAGGCCAGGGCCGCGCGTATCGCTATGCTGGGCAGCCGCACCAACCTGCTGCTGTCTCTGCCGATGCTGACCTCGATGGCAATGTATCAGACCCTGTTCGGCTGAGACTTGCGCCATTGCGCGCAATGGCCGATGGCCTTGCGCGATGACTGTTGATCTCGACTCTCAGGTCTGCGCCGCCGACCCCGACCGCTGGCTATCCAGCCGGTTCGTGGCCGATGTTCAGGCGCGCGCGGACCTGATCGCTCTCTACGCCCTTGAGGCGGAACTGCTGTCCATTCCCACCCGCGTCACCCAGCCAGTGCTGGCCGAGATGCGCTACACATGGTGGGCCGAGCAGATGGAGGCTGTCTTCGCCAATACCCCGCGCGTCGGCCATCCCGTGCTGGAGGCTGTGACAGCCGCCGTCGCTCGCCACGGGCTGGACCGCGCGCCGTTCGACGCCCTGATCGAGGCCCATATCGGTCGGGTGCATGGCGAGCCGCACGACCTGGACGCCTTCTATGTCGGCCCCATGCAGGTCGCGGTGCGGATACTGGCGGGCGAGGGGCATGACGCCGTCGTCGTCGAGGCTGGTCGTATGTGGGCCTTGTCGCAGACCGGGCGGGCGGATGAAGCGAAGGTTCAGGCCGCCGCCGCCAACGCGGCGCTGAAGACCCTGCCGACCGCGGCTTTTCCAGCCGTGGCTCATGCCACGCTGATGCGGTCGGACGAGCCTGGGCCGCTGAAGCGGCTGCGCCTGTTCTGGAGCGTGCTGCGCGGCCGGGTCTAGATCGCGTTCAGCGGCAGCTTCAGGAAGCGTTGGCCTGACGCCTCGGCCGGGGGCAGGGCGCCCGCGCGGATGTTGACCTGCAACGCCGGCAGGATCAGTTGCGGCGGGGGCAGGGTGGCGTCGCGGGCCTCGCGCAAGGCGACGTAGTCGTCCTCGGTGCGTCCGGCCAGGTGGATGTTGGCGATTTCCTCGCCCACGCTGGTTTCCCATCGGAACTCGGTGCGGCCCTCCGGCAGGTAGTCGTGACCGACAAAAACGCGCGTGGCCTCTGGCAGGCTCAGGATTTTCTGGATCGAGCGATACAAGGTCCGGGCGTCTCCGCCAGGAAAGTCGCAGCGGGCCGTGCCGTAGTCCGGCATGAACAGGGTGTCGCCGACGAAGACGGCGTCACCGATGCGGTAGCTGACGCAAGCGGGCGTGTGGCCGGGCGTGTGCATCACCTCGACCTCAAGCGAGCCCAAGGTGAAGCGGACGCCGTCGGTGTAGGTCTCGTCGAAAACCACGGCGTCAGGCGTTACGTCGGCGGCCTCGAACAGGTCGCCGAAGGTCTTCTGCACGCGGGTGATCTTCTCGCCGATGCCGATGGGCGCGCCTGTGCGGGTGCGGATCACGTCGGCGCCGGTCAGGTGATCGGCGTGGGCGTGGGTTTCCAGCACGCGTTCCAGCTTCAGGCCGCGTTGGCGCAGGGCCTCGAGCACGCGGTCGATCGACCCGGTCGAAGTGCGGGCCGCAGCGGGGTCGTAGTCCAGCACCGGGTCGATGATAGCGGCGGCGCCGGTCGCGGGGTCCGACAGCAGATAGGTTACGGTGTGGGTCGCGGGGTCGAAGAAGCCGACGACGTCAGGGCTGTCAGCGGCGGTTGGGGTCACGATGTCTGCCTCCTTGGTTGCGATCACTATATTAGTAATTGCTAATTTAACAAGTGCTCATATATTGAGCGGCATGATCGACTTGAACGCCATCGGACTGGAACGCTTTCAAGCCAATGCGGGCGACGCCGCCCGGTTGCTGAAATCCCTGTCCAACGAAAACCGCCTGATGATCCTGTGCCAGATCGGCGACGGCGAACGGCAGGTTGCGGACCTGCTGCCGCTGGTCGGCCTGTCGCAATCGGCCCTGTCCCAGCATCTGGCGCGTCTGCGCGAGGACGGGCTGGTGAGCGCGAGGAAGAGCGGCACCGCCGTCTTCTATCGCATCGCCGATCCCGCAGCCCTGCAGGTGATCGGCGTTCTGGCCGAAATCTTCTGCCCTCCGGCTTCGGCCTGAAGCCCTCCCAATTCCAAGGACTATGACAATGAATCCGCTTGTCTCCCTGTCGCCCGCCGAGGTCGCCGCGCGCCTGAAGGCCAAGACCGCCGTGCTGGTCGATGTGCGCGAACCCGACGAACATGCGCGCGAACATATCGCCGGCGCCGTCCCAGCCCCGCTGTCGGCCTTTGAAGCCGCGAATCTTGCGCTGACGCCGGGCAAGGACGTCATCTTCATGTGCCGCAGCGGCAACCGGACCGGCGCGCACTGCGACCGGCTGGCCGCGCGGGTCGACGGCCCGGCCCACGTTCTGGCGGGCGGTCTGGATGCCTGGAAGAAGGCCGGGCTGCCGGTCAAGACCGACGCCAGGCAGCCGCTGGAGTTGATGCGTCAGGTGCAGATGGCGGCGGGGGGCTTGATCCTGCTGGGCGGCGCTCTGGGCGTGGCCGTCCATCCCGCCTTCTGGGGGCTCAGCGCCTTTGTCGGCGCGGGTCTGTTCGTGGCGGGCGCCACCGGCTTCTGCGGCATGGCGCGGTTGCTGGCGGTCATGCCCTGGAACCGGACCATGAAGCGAGCCTGAGGTCATGGAGCCGATTCAGCTTCTTCTGGCCGCTCTCAGCGGCGGCGTCGTCGCCCTGCTGCTGACGGTGTTCGGGGGCGGCGGGTCGGTTCTGGCTGTGCCGCTGCTGCTCTATGTCGTCGGCGTGCGCGACCCGCATATGGCCATCGGCGCCTCCGCCGCCGGTGTGTCGCTGAACGCCCTGACCGCCCTTGGCGGTCAGGCCCGAGCGGGGCGCGTGCGGTGGCCCTGCGCCGTTCTGTTCGCCGTGGTGGGATCGGCGGCGGCCTGGGCTGGATCGTCAGTCGCCAAGGCCATCGACGGCCATCACCTGTTGCTGGTCTTCGCCTTGGCCATGGGGGCGGTCGGTCTGGCCATGCTGCGGCCCAAGACGGACGCCGGTGATCCCGGGGTGCGCTTGAATCGCGGCCTGGCCCCGCGCATCGCCATGTCGGGCGCCGGGGTCGGCGTGGCCGCGGGCTTCTTCGGCATCGGCGGCGGGTTTCTGATTGTGCCAGGCCTGATGTGGGCGACGGGTATGACCCTGGCGGCGGCCCAGGCGACGTCCCTGCTCAGCGTGGCCGCGTTCGGCGCCAGCACGGCGATCAACTACAGCCTGTCCGGTCTGGTGGACTGGGGCGTGGTCGCGGCCATGGCGGTCGGCGGCGCGGCGGGGACGATGGCGGGTCTGCCCTTGTCGAAACGGCTGGGTGCGAACGCGGCCCTGGGGCGTCAGTTGTTCGCCGGCCTGATCCTGATCGTCGCCGTCTATGTCGCCTACAAGGCGATCACCGGCGGCTGATTTCAGTCGCAGAGGCCGCCGATCAGGCGGGCCAGAAGGGCGTTCAACGTCTTCTGTTCATCGAACGACAGCGGCGCGAGGATGTCTCGCGCCGCCTCTTCGTGTTCCGGCATGATGGTTTCGATCAGGTCGAAGCCCTTGTCTGTCAGGCGGACCAGGGTGGCGCGGCGGTCGGTGGTGTGGGGGCGGCGTTCAACGAGCCCGGCTTTTTCCAGCCGGTCGATGCGGGCCGTCATGCCGCCGGACGACATCATAGCCGCCTCGAACAGGGCGGTCGGGGTCAGCCCGCCGGGCGCACCCGAGCGGCGCAGCGTCGCCAGGGCGTCGAACTCGCCCTGGTGCAGGCCGTAGTGGGCGTAGAGGGGCGCCTGGCGCTCGCGCGCGACCAGGATGGAGGCTTCATGCAGACGGCCCAGCGCCTCCATCGGAAGCATGTCCATGTCGGGGCGCTGGACGGCCCATTGGGCGGCGGCGCGAGAGGCTCTGTCGGGCATGTGTTATCTTGACATCGAGATACTTGAGGTCGAGAGACTAGCGCGATTTTCAAGTGGAGTCCTGTCCGATGACCGCACGGTCCGAAGCCGACCCGGCGCGCGGCGCGTCCTTGCTGCTGCTGGCGGCCATCTTCGCCCTGGCGCTGAACCTGCGGCCGGCGATGGCGGCGGTTGGGCCGCTGCTGGACCTCATCGAAGACGCGACGGGGATGGATTCCACCGCCGCCAGCCTGTTGACCACCCTGCCGGTGGCGATGATCGGCCTCGGCGCTCTGTCCATCCGGCCCCTGCGGCGTCGGCTGGGCGAGCGGCGCGGCATCCTGCTGGGCGCGCTGCTGATCGGCGGCGCCTGTCTGGTGCGGGCGGTGCTGAGCAACACGGCGGGTCTGATCGCCAGCGCGGCGGTCGTCGGCGTCGGCGTCGCCCTGATTCAGGCCCTGGCGCCGGTCGTGATCAAGCGCGCCTTTCCGACGCGGTTCGGCACGGTGATGGCCCTCTACACCACAGGCATCATGGGCGGCGCGGCCGTCGCGGCGGCTACGGCGGCGGGACTGGCCGAGGCGGTCGGCTGGGCCTGGACCCTGGCGTTGTGGTCTGCGCCGGCTTTTGTCGCGGCGGTCGTCTGGCTGTTGGCCGCCCGCGATCCGGCGGCGGAGGAGCCCGACCGCGCGGCTGTGGTCGAGATGGCTCATCCCGAAATCCCCTTCTGGAAGCAGGGCCGGGCGTGGGGCCTTATACTCATCATGGGGCTGGGGACCTCGGCCTATACCCTCGTTCTGGCCTGGCTGCCGCCTTTCTACGTCGATCTGGGGCAGGCGCGGGCGACGGCGGGCTATCTCCTTAGCGGCATGACGGGGGCCGAGGTGGCGGCGGGCGTCATCGTCTCGCTGGTCATCGCGCGCTTCCCTGACCGGCGCGGGCCGATTCTGACGGCGCTGGTCCTGGCCCTGATCGGCCTGGCTGGGCTGGTGGTCGCGCCGGTGGCCCTGGCGGTTCCGGTCGTGGTGATCATGGGGCTGGGGATTGGGGCCGTCTTCCCCCTGACCCTGATCCTGGCCATGGACCAGATCGACGACCCGGCCCGGTCCGGCGACCTGCTCGCCTTCGTCCAGGGCGGCGGCTACATCATCGCCAGCCTGTCGCCGTTGGCCGCCGGCCTGTTGCGCGACCACATGGCCGACCTGACGGGGGCCTGGATTCTGATGGGCGCGGGCGTGGTGATTCTGGGCGGGATGACGCTGGGGTTCCGGCCGGGTCTGTCCAAGCTGCGCTGAGGCGACCCGGCCTTCTTGCTCAGGCGTCCCGCCAGGCTGTCAGGGCTTCCATGGCGCGGTGGCTTTGCAGACGCTTTTTGGCGCGGCCCCGTTCCTTGGGATGGATGCGCTTGCCGTCTTCGTCGACCTTGGGCGCTTCAAGCGGCGGCAGCAGGCCGTAGTTGATGTTCATCGGCTGGAATTTCGAGCCTTCCAGATGGCCGCCGGTGATGTGCTCGACCAGGGCGCCCATGGCGGTTTCGGGCGGCGGGGCCGACAGGTCGCGGCCCAAGGCCTCGGCTGCGGCCATGCGTCCGGTCAGCAGGCCCATGGCGGCGCTTTCGACATAGCCCTCGACGCCCGTGACCTGGCCGGCGAAGCGCAGGCGCGGCATGGCCTTCATGCGCAGCTGCTTGTCCAGCAGTTGCGGGCTGTTGAGATAGGTGTTGCGGTGCAGGCCGCCCAGACGCGCGAACTGGGCGTTCTGAAGTCCGGGGATCATGCGGAAGGTCTCGGCCTGCGCCCCGTGCTTCAGCTTGGTCTGGAAGCCGACCATGTTGAACAGGGTGCCCAGAGCATTGTCCTGACGTAGCTGGACGATGGCGTATGACTTGACCTTCGGATCGCGCGGATTGGTCAGGCCGACCGGTTTCATCGGGCCGTGGCGCAGGGTTTCGCGGCCGCGTTCGGCCATGACCTCGATGGGCAGGCAGCCGTCGAAGTAGGGGACGTTCTCCCATTCCTTGAACTCGGCCTTCGGGCCGTCCAGCAGGGCGTCGATGAAGGCCTCGTACTGGGCCTTGTCCATCGGGCAGTTGACGTAGGCGGCGGCGTCTCCGCCCGGGCCTTCCTTGTCATAGCGTGACTGACGCCAGGCGATGTCGAAGTCGATGCTATCGGCGTGGATGATGGGGGCGATGGCGTCGAAGAAGCTGAGGCTTTCTTCGCCGGTCAGCTTCAGAATGGCCTCGGCCAGGGCGGGCGAGGTCAGCGGGCCGGTGGCGACGATGACGTTGTCCCATTCCTCCGGCGGCAGGCCGGCGACTTCCTCGCGTACGATGGTCACGAGGGGGTGGGCGGCCAGCCGCGCCGTCACAGCCTGAGAGAAGCCGTCGCGGTCGACAGCCAGAGCGCCGCCCGCCGGGACCTGATGATCGCCGGCCGCAGCCATGATGATCGAGCCCAGTTCGCGCATTTCCTGATGCAGCAGGCCGACCGCGTTATATTCCCAGTCGTCAGACCGGAAGGAGTTGGAGCAGACCAGTTCGGCCAGACCATCGGTGTGGTGGGCGTCGGTCTTGATGCCTGGCACGCCGCGCATTTCATGCAGGATGACGGGCACGCCCGCCTGGGCGATCTGCCAGGCGGCTTCGGAACCGGCGAGGCCGCCGCCGATAACGTGAATGGGTCTGGGAGAGGAAGCTGCGTTCGACATGGCGGCCTTCTAGCGGTCCCGGAGGCTTCCGTCAGCCTGTCATTGCGGCGGGGTGGCGAAGCAGCCTCGCTCTGGCGTATGACGAAGCTTAAGAGGATCCCATCATGACCACGGCGTTTTCCATCGGTGAGGCCCTGGCCTCCGGCTTCAGATTGACGAAGCGCAGGCCGCTGCAGGTCTGGGCCTGGGGGATCGTGTCAGTCGCGCCGTCGCTGCTGATCGGCGCGCTGATGCTGCGTGTGTTCGGGTCGATGGCCTTGGCGGATATGGCGTCGCACGAACCCTCCGCCGCTTTCGTCGGGCAGATGATTCAGTTCCAGGCCTTGTCGGGGCTGGCGAATATCCTGCAGGCGCTGATCTGGGTCGTGGTGACCGCCGCCATCTTCCGGGCCGTGCTGTTCCCCGAGCGTCCGGCGCCCTTCGCCGGAATGAGGGTCGGGATGGACGAGGTTCGGGTCGCTGTGATCGGCCTCGCCATGATTGTGGGCATCTACGCCGCCGCTATCGTGATCGGGTTGCTGGCCTTCGCTATCGGCGCGGGTCTGTGGTTTGTGTCGGAAATCGCCGCGGTCATGCTGGGTCTCCTGACGGCTTTAGTGGCGGGGGTGGCCGTCTGGTGCGCCATCCTGCGAGCCTGCCTGATCATGCCAGCCAGCATGGCCTTGGGCGACTTCGCCTTTGTTCAGGGCTGGAAGCTGTCCAAGGGACAGGGGTGGCGGCTGCTGGGACTGAGTCTGGCGATCGTCGCGGTCGTGCTGGCGATCGAACTGGCTCTGCTGGCCGTCATCGCCGTGGTGCTGTTCCTTGCCGTCGGGCTCAATGTCTTCAGCCTGGCCGCCATGATGGAGAACGGGCCGCCGCCGACGGTCGATTGGGGCGTGCTGATTCCCTGGGCGTTGGCGGCCTTCGTGCCCCTGTCCTGGCTGCAAGGCTTCCTGAGCACGGTGACGATGGCGCCCTATGCAGAGGCCTGCCGGTCCCTGTTGGCGCAAGCGCCGCAGGACGAAACGCGTCCGGTTGCGCTAGGCTGAGCGGGAATCGAGGACCCTGCATGACTTTTCCAGCCACCGACTGCGCCTTTGAAGGCTTCCGCCTGACGCGCCGCGCGCCTGTCGCCGTCCTGTCATGGGCTGCGGCCTATGCCGTCTTCATCGGGCTGATGTTCCTCTTGGTCGGACCGCACTTCGTCACCGTGCTGTCGGTGATCACCGAGATGCAAGCGCAAGGGCAGACCGAGCCCTCGCCAGAAGATATCGAGCGGCTCGCGCAGGCCTATGGCGTCATCATCGGCTGGGCCATGCCACTGGGGCTGCTGTTCAGCGCCGTGATCAGCACCGCCATCGCTCGCTCGGTCATTCGCCCGGAAGACCGCAAGTTCGGCTATCTGCGCGTCGGCAAGGACGAGTTGCGGGTGCTGGGCGCCAGCCTGCTCGTGTTCCTGATCATGTTCGCCGTGACGTTGGCGGGCTTCATGATCGTGACCGCGGCGATGGCGGGGGCCATGGCTCTGCCGGCTTTGTGGCTGGTCGTGGTGCTGCTGTCGCTGGCGATCATCGGGCTGCTGGTCTGGCTGTCGGTTCGGCTCAGCCTGGTCGTACCGAGCACGTTCGCTGAGGGACGGATCATGTTGAAGCCCGCTTTCGCCATGACGGGCAAGAAGGTCTTCTGGCCGCTGCTGGGCATGGCGATCATCGCCGGGATCATGGCCATGCTGGTCGGCCTGCTGGGCTCGGCTGTGGCCGCCCCGCTTAATCTGATGGTGGGCGGCTCAGAACAGCTGGTGGCCATGCAGGGCGTCAGCGTTCCCAGCCTGCTGAGCGCCCTGGGGCCCATGCTGGCGGTTTCGCTGGTGGTCCAGGCCGTCCTGTCGGCGGCCCAGATCGTGATCATGTACGCCCCGTTCTCGGCCGCCTATCTGCAGCTCAAGGGCGCACCGAGCGTCTGATGAGGCGAAACGCCTGACCGATCCGGTCAGGCGCTCTTGCGGGCGCGGGGCTTCTTCTCGGCCTTCTGAAGTTCAGGCAGGGCGGCCACGCGCGCCTTGCGACGCTCTTCGTGGCGATCCAGCACCTCCTTGAGGTACTTTCCGGTCCAGCTGGCGGCGTTGTCGGCCACCTGCTCGGGCGTGCCGAAGGCAACGATCTCGCCGCCGCCGTCGCCGCCCTCGGGACCGAAGTCCAGCAGGTAGTCGGCGACCTTGATGACATCCAGGTTGTGCTCGATGACGACGATGGTGTTGCCGTTGTCGACCAGTTCCTGAAGCACCTCCAGCAGCTTGCGGGTGTCCTCAAAGTGCAGGCCCGTGGTCGGCTCGTCGAGGATGTAGAGGGTCTTGCCGGTCGCTCGCCGAGCCAACTCCTTGGACAGCTTGACCCGCTGGGCTTCGCCGCCCGACAGGGTGGTGGCCGGCTGGCCGACCTTGACATAGCCAAGACCCACGCGCTCCAGCGTCAGCATCTTGTCACGGATCGAGGGCACGGCGTTGAAGAAGCGCGCGGCTTCCTCAACTGTCATGTCCAGAACGTCGGATATGCTCTTGCCCTTGAAGACAATTTCCAGGGTTTCGCGGTTGTAGCGCTTGCCCTTGCAGACGTCGCAGGTGACGTAGACGTCGGGCAGGAAGTGCATCTCGATCTTGATGACGCCGTCGCCCTGACAGGCCTCGCAGCGGCCGCCCTTAACGTTGAAGCTGAAGCGGCCAGGACCATAGCCGCGCGCCTTGGACTCGGGCAGGCCCGCATACCAGTCGCGGATCGGATTGAAGGCGCCGGTATAGGTGGCCGGGTTCGATCGCGGGGTGCGCCCGATGGGCGACTGGTCGATGTCGATGACCTTGTCGAACTGCTCCAGGCCCTCGATCCGGTCGAAGTTGGCCGGGGCGTCCGAGGCGTTGTGCAGGCGGCGGGCGGCGGCCTTGTACAGGGTCTCGATGGTGAAGGTGGACTTGCCGCCGCCCGACACCCCGGTGACGCAGGTGAACAGGCCGACGGGGATCTCGCCGGTGACGTTCTTCAGGTTGTTGCCGGTCGCGCCGCTGATCTTCAGCATCCGCTTGCGGTCGACCGGGCGGCGGCCCTCGGGCGGCAGCTCGATTTCGCGGGCGCCGGTCAGGTATTGGCCGGTCAGGGAGTTGGGGTTGGCCATGACCTCGGCGGGCGTCCCCTGGGCGCAGATTTCGCCGCCGTGGACGCCGGCGGCCGGGCCCATGTCGATGACGTAGTCGGCGGTCAGGATGGCTTCCTCGTCATGCTCGACCACCAGAACCGAGTTGCCGAGGTCGCGCAGCCCCATAAGGCTTTCCAGCAGGCGAGTGTTGTCGCGCTGATGCAGGCCGATGGAGGGTTCGTCCAGGACATAGAGGACGCCGGTCAGGCCTGAGCCGATCTGCGAGGCCAGGCGGATGCGCTGGCTCTCGCCGCCCGACAGGGTGCCGGAACTGCGCGACAGGCTGAGGTAGTCCAGGCCCACATTGTTCAGGAAGCGAAGCCGGTCGGTGATCTCCTTGAGGATGCGGCGGCCGATCTCGCGCTGCTTGTCCGTCAGGTGGTCGTCTAGGGTTGAGAACCAGAGGTAAGCCTTTGAAATCGAGAGCCAGCTGATGTCGGCGATGTCGGAACCGCCAACCTTGACGGCCAGGGCCTCGGGCTTCAGGCGCTTGCCGCCGCAGACCTCGCAGGGCGTTTCGGACTGATAGCGGCCCAGCTCCTCACGGACCCAGGCGCTGTCGGTCTCGCGCCAGCGGCGTTCCAGATTGGGCAGGACGCCTTCGAAGGCCTTGGCGACCTCGTATTTTCGGGCGTTGTCGTCATAGACGAACTTGATCTTCTCGCCGCCAGAGCCTTGCAGGATGACCTTCTGGGCCTGTTCCGGCAGGTCGCGCCACGGCTTGTCCATCGAGAAGCCGAAGTGTTGGGCCAGGGACTGCAAAGTCTGGGTGTAGAGCGGCGAGGGGCCTCGCGCCCACGGGGCCACGGCGCCCTTGTGCAGGGTCTTGTCGCGGTCGGGGATGACCAGATCGGCGTCGAAGGCCAGCTTGACCCCCAGGCCGTCGCAGGTCGGGCAGGCGCCGAAGGGGTTGTTGAACGAGAACAGCCGGGGCTCGATCTCGCTGATGGTGAAGCCCGAGACGGGGCAGGCGAACTTCTCGGAGAAGACGATCTTTCGCGGCTCTTCGCCCTCGGGAGCATTGGCCCATTCGGCGGTGGCGATGCCGTCCGCCAGGTTCAGCGCGGTCTGGATGCTGTCGGCGTATCGGGGTTCAAGACCTTCTTTTGTTACAATGCGGTCCACGACAATATCGATGTCGTGCTTGAACTTCTTGTCGAGCGCTGGGGCGTCCTCGATGGCGTAGAATTCGCCGTCGATCTTCAACCGCTGGAAGCCCTGACGCTGCCACTCGGCCATCTCCTTCTTGTACTCGCCCTTGCGGCCGCGAACGACGGGAGCCAGCAGCAGGATGCGCTCGCCGTCGGGCAGGGCGGTCAGCTTGTCGACCATCTGGCTGACAGTCTGGCTCTCGATCGGCAGGCCGGTGGCGGGCGAATAGGGGACGCCGACGCGCGCCCAGAGCAGGCGCATGTAGTCGTGGATTTCCGTGACCGTGCCGACCGTCGAGCGCGGGTTCTTCGACGTGGTCTTCTGTTCGATGGAGATGGCCGGAGACAGGCCCTCGATCAGATCCACGTCGGGCTTGCCCATCAGCTCCAGGAACTGGCGCGCATAGGCGCTGAGCGATTCCACATAGCGGCGCTGGCCCTCGGCGTAGATGGTGTCGAACGCCAGCGAGGACTTGCCCGAGCCCGACAGCCCGGTCATGACCACCAGCTTTTCGCGCGGGATATCGACGTCCACGCCCTTGAGATTATGCTCGCGGGCGCCGCGAACGCGGATGAAGTTGTGCTTTTCAGTCATGGAATCCGGGAACGCGGGAGACCCCGGAACGGTCCGGGGCGACGACGCTATATGGGGATCAATTCGGGCTTTTCAGCAAGAACAATGTGGGAACATTTTGCGCTAGTCGGGTTCCCAGGCGGGCTGCGGCCGAGTGTAGCGTTGGCCGGGGCCGACCAGGACGCCGTTGGCGTTGGCGACGCCCAGTTCGAGGCTTTCGGCGATGCGGCGGGCGCGGGTGATGAAATGTTCGGCGGCGACGGGCGGGCAGAGGTCTCGGGCGGTCGCCTCGAAGATCTGCAGCCATCGGTCGAAGTGGCGGGCGTCGATGGGCAGGGGCAGGTGCTTGGGCATGGGCCGGCCCTGATAGACGCCGGTGGACAGGGCGACCGAGGACCAGAACAGCTTCATCTGTTCCAGGTGCGGCCCCCAATCAGAGATGCGCTCGGCGAAGACTGGGCCGATGAAGTCGTCATCGCGGACGCGGGCGTAGAAGCCCTCGACCAGGGCGTCGATCAGGGCCTCGTCGATGCCGGTCTCGTCCCGGATTCGCTGGACGGCTGCGGCGCGGCGAGCGGTGGCCTCGGCGCGGTCGGGCAGGGGCTTGTCGATGCGGAAGGCGACGGTTCGGTCAGACGCAGTCATGGCTGGAACATAGGCGCGCCGCGCTGCGTTGCAAAAGCGCAGCAGGAGAATTGGGGTTGCGCTGCGAAAGATCAGCACCCATCCTTTCATCAAGCCAACGTATTTGACGAGGAGGCACGACGATCATGATCAGCGCTTTGGAAATCGGTTTCGCCCTTTCCGCTCCGCTGCTGGTGCTCGCCTTTGTCCTCGCTCAACCCAAGCCACAACCCGTCCGCATCCGCGTTCGTGACGCTCAACAGCGTCGCGGCCCGCACGCCTGACGGACATTCCCTATTCGATAATCTGAGCCTCGCCTTCGGGCGGGAGCGCACGGCCGTCGTGGGCCGCAACGGCGTGGGCAAGACCACGCTGCTGCGCCTTGTCGCCGGTCTGGCCGAGCCCGCAGAGGGAACGGCAGCGCGCTCCGGGACGGTCGGCTGGCTGGCGCAGACCTATGAGCCTGGGCCCGGCGAGACCGTGGCCGAGACCCTGGGCGCGGCGCAGCCTCTGGCCCTGCTGGCGCGTGTGCTGGCGGGCGATGGTTCGGTCGAGGACATGGCCGAGGCGGACTGGACGCTTGAGGCGCGGCTGGACGAGGCCCTGGCTCAGGTCGGGCTGACGGGGCTGGTGCTGGACCGCCCCACGGGCAGCCTGAGCGGGGGCGAGCAGACTCGGCTGCGGCTGGCGGGGCTGATGCTGGCCGCGCCCGATCTGATCGTGCTCGACGAGCCGACCAACCATCTGGACGCCGAGGCGCAGGCCCTGGTGGCCGAGGTCGTAAGGCGCTGGGCGGGTGGGGTGCTGACCGTCAGTCACGATCGGAGCCTGCTGCGGCGGATGGATCGGATCGTGGAGCTGTCGAGCCTGGGCGCGCGCGTCTATGGCGGCGGGTGGGACCTCTATGTCGAGCGGCGCGAGGCTGAGCGGGCGGCGGCGGAGCGCGAACTGGAAAGCGCCGAGCGCGAGGTCGGGCGGGCGGCGCGCGAGGCACAGACGGCGCTGGAGAAGAAGGCGAAGCGCGACAAGGCCGGGCGGGCGCATCGGGCGGGGACGTCCGATCCCAAGATCATGCTCGACGCCAAGGCGGAGCGGGCTGAGGAATCAGGCGCGCGGGAGGGCCGTCTGGCCGAACGCCGCCGCGCCGAGGTCGAGGCGCAACTGGTCGAGGCGCGCGAGCGGGTGGAGCGGGCGCGGCGGCTGTCGGTGCCCATGCCGTCCACGGGGCTGGCGGCGGGCAAGTCCGTGCTGGCGCTGGACGGCGTTGAATGGCGCAGTCCTGAAGGGCGGTTGATCGTCGGGCCTGTGGCGCTGCGCCTGACCGGACCGGAGCGGGTGGCGATCACAGGGCCGAACGGGACGGGCAAGACCACGCTGCTGAAGCTGATCTCGGGCGAGCTGGAGCCCACAGCGGGGCGGATTGAGCGCCCCGTGACGGCGGCGCTGCTGGATCAGACGGCGGCGATCCTGAAGCCTGACGAGACGCTGATCGAGGCCTGGCGAAGGCTGAACCCGGAGGGAACGCCGAACGACGCCCATGCGGCCCTGGCGCGGTTTCTGTTCCGCAATACGGCGGCGCACCGGACAGTGGGGACGCTGTCAGGCGGCGAGCGGCTGCGGGCGGCGCTGGCCTGCGTCATGACAGGGGCGAAGCCGCCGCAACTGCTGATCCTGGACGAACCGACCAATCATCTGGATCTCGATTCCATCGCGGCCATCGAGGCGGCGCTGGCCGCCTATGACGGGGCACTGGTGATCGTCACCCATGATCGCGACTTCATGGACAATGTCGGCGTGGATCGGGAGGTATGGTTGGCGCGGCCGATTGCACGGGATCGCGAAAAAAACAGTGCAATCGGTGCAATGGGCGAAGCGGAACTTCTGTCCTTCTCCTGAGGGTGAAGGGAGCGAAGGACCGGATGAGGGATTGTCGACAGCTACGGGCGTAAGCCGTTGTGATGCGGCTTGCGTTGACCGGCAGGTTGAACCCTCACCCTTTGGCTGCTTCGCGCCCCCCTAAGGGTCGGCTTGCCCAATCGCTACGCTCCTGGAGGCTCAAGCCCTCTCCCAGCGGAAGAGGGAAGGAAGATAGACGTGTCAAAAACCGTCTGGCGCGGACGGTGACCAAGGCTGGTGGAATGGGGCGACGCTGTCGCAATCCCTGAAGTTCATTGGGATCGGCGCGTCGGATTAAGATGGAAGTCAGCCCCAGGCCTCGACCACGCCCTGACGGCGGGCGCGCTGGGCGACCGGCCCGGTCGTGACGGGTTCGGCCTCTGCCCGGCCGAAGAGCCAGCCCTGGCCGTAGTTGACGCCGAGGTCCTGAACGGCCTGGGCGGCGTCCTCGGTTTCGATCATCTCGGCGATGGTGGTCATGCCCAAAGAGCCGCACAGTTCGACCAGATGGCCGATGAGCGTGCGGGAGCGGGAGTCGCTGTCGATCCCGCGTACGAAGGCGCCGTCGATCTTGACCGCATCGACCGACAGACCGCGCAGGTAGTCGAAGGCCGCGGAACCGGCGCCGAAGTCGTCGATGCAGACCTTGATCCCGGCGTCGCGCAGGGCGCCGAGGCGGCGGTTCGCGGCGGCGATGTCGGCCAGGGCGGCGGTTTCGGTGACTTCGACAATCAGGCGACGACGATTGTCGGGCTCGGCGGCCGTCATTTTCAGGAGGGCCGCGACGTAGGCGTCGTTGGCCAGGGAGGCGCCGGAGACGTTGACGGCGACCTTGAGCAGGCCCGATCCCGGCTGACGCAGCCGGTGGACGATCTTTTCCGCAACGGCGAGATCGAAACTCTCGATCAGGGCCAGTTCCTCGGCCATGCGGATGGCCGAGGCGGGACCCCCGGACTGGCCGAAGCGGGCCAGAGCCTCGAAATGGTGCACGGCCCGCGTCTTCAAATCGACGATGGGCTGATAGAAGAGGGCGAATTCCTTTTCGCGGACGATGCTGCGGAAGCGATCGGCGTCCTTCAGCGTGCGCGACAGGGAATCGGCGAAGCTGAGTTCAGGCTGGGCGGCGTTGTCCTTGAGGCAACCCTCGATGGCGAAGCGCATGGCGCGCAGGGCGCACAGGGCGTCCGAGCCGACGGCGGTTTCGCTGGCGCGCGAGGTCAGGGTCAGGCCCTCGGCCAGCCCGGCTTCGCGGACCTCCGCTTCGAGATCGCGACCGTCCTCCGCTTCCTTGATCAGGGCGTAGCGGTAGGCGGTCAGTTGGCCGGCGCTGGCTCCGTCGTGAGACGCGAGTTGCAGCCGGGCGCCGATACGGGCGGCAACGCGTTCATTAGCGCCGTCGTTGGCGGCGCTGAGGCCCTGAACCTCGATGAAGGCCATGGCCAGACGCTGCAAGGCGGCGCCAGTCTTGCCGCTGAGACCTTCGCGGGCGAGCGCCATGAAGCCCTCTGCGTCGGTAAGGGGGCGGGCCTCGAGTTCCTCCAGCACGAAGGGCTCGCCCTGCCAGGTCAAGGCGCAGGATACGGCGGGCGCCAGATCGGGCAGGATAAAGGCTCGGAACAGGGCGCGGCGCACTCGACCGTCGCCGCAGTCGGCAAGAATTTCCAGCGGCAGGCTACGCGCTCCGCCAGTCAGGCTGTGAATCGCCTCCATGACCACCGAGCGACTGGAAAAGGAGAGCAGGTCAGCGAAGGGGCGGCCGATCCAGCTGGCGGTCGATTGTCCCGCCGTCGGCCCGGCGCCGAGGGCGAAGGTGACCTGAGCCTTATCGTCCACCTCGATCAGGGTGTCTGCGGCGGCGAAGGCCAGACCAAGGAGGCGGGGTTTCAGGCTCATGCGAGGACCCTGCGGCGCCGGCGGTTAAGAAAACGCGGATTTGGCGCGCCTGGATCAGGCCTTGCGGTTCAGCGCCACGGCGCGGCCGTCGCCCTCGGTGGCGCGGCCAGACGCGCCGTAGCCGACGCCCTGGGCGCGGGCGCCGGCGACCTCGGCGGCGATGGTGCGGACCAGACCCTCCGAGACCTGTCGCGCGGCGTCGACGACCGAGGCGTGTTCGGCCAGCACGGCCTCGAAATCCCGGGTCGCCGTGATCAGGGAGTCTCGGACATCGGCGGGAAGGACCGTCAGAAAGGCCGGGGCGGCTTTGGCCTGAGCCGACTCGCGGCGATAGAGGTTGGCCAGTTCCTGGGTCTCGGCCATACCCGCGGCGACGTCCTGGGCGCGATGGGCGCGGAAGGCGGCGCTTTCGGCGCTCAGGCGCTCGGTCAGGGCCTGGGTCAGGTTGATCAGTTGCCGGGCGCGCAGGATGGAGGTCTCGACGTCGGCGGTCACGCGGGATGTTCCTGCATCTTGAGCATTTCGGACATGACGGTATCGGACAGGCCGATGCCGCCCGTCTGGACGGCTTTCTTGGCCATGGCGTCGATCAGGAAGCTGCGCCAGGTGGCCTCGCCCTCGCCGCCGCCGAAGGGGCCGTCGGTTTCCAGGCCCTCGAACATGGGCTTGAGCATCTGCGACAGGAAGCTGGCCTCGAAGGCCTGGGCGGTTTCACGCATCTGTTCCGGCGACTGGCCGCGCTTGGCGGTCGGGTCGGCTGGGCGCAGGAAGCCGGTGGCGACGGGTAGGGCGTCCATTACATCACCTCGATGTCGGCTTGCAGGGCGCCGGCGGCCTTGATGGCCTGCAGGATGCTGATCATGTCGCGCGGGCTGACGCCCAGCGCATTCAGGCCGTTGACCAGGGTCGAGAGCGAGGTCCCGCCGTTGACGATGCGCATCTGACGCCCGGTTTCTTCCTCGACCGAGATATTCGACTGCGGCACGACGACCGTCTGGCCGCCCCGGCTGAAGGGCTCGGGCTGGCTGACCAGGGGGTTTTCCTGAACCGAAACGGTCAGGTTGCCCTGGGCGATGGCGACAGTGGAGATGCGGACGGCGTCGCCCATGACGATGACGCCGTTGACCTCGTCGATGATGACCTTGGCCGGGGTGTCGACCCGGACCGGCAGGTTCTCGACGCGGCTGACGAAGCCGGCCATGCCCATGGTCTGGGGCGCGCGGATGGCGACGACGGTGCCGTTCTCGGCGAAGGCGCTCTCGGGATAGGACTGGTTGATGGCGGCGGCGACGCGCTGGGCCGTGGTGAAGTCGGGGTTGCGCAGGGTCAGGCGGACAATGGGCATGGCCGAGAGGTCAAAGCCGGTCTCGCGCTCGACCACGCCGCCCGAGGCGATGCGGCCGGCGGTGGGGACGCCGCGCGTCACCGATGAGCCCGACCCGCCCGAGGCCGAGACGGCGCCGGTCTGAACGGACCCTTGGGCCACAGCGTAGATCTCGCCATCTGCGCCTTGCAGGGCCGTGACCAGAAGCGTGCCGCCCAGCAGGCTCTTGGCGTCGCCCATGGCCGAGACGGCGACATCCAGGCGCGAGCCCGGCGTGGCGAAAGGCGGCAGGTCGGCGGTGATCATGACCGCCGCGACGTTCTTGGTGTTCAGGTTGGCGCCGCGGATGTTGACGCCCTGGCGCTCCATCATCCCTTCCAGCGACTGGCGGGTGAAAGGCGAGTTGCGCAAGGAGTCGCCAGTGCCGTTCAGGCCGACCACCAGGCCGTAGCCGACCAACTGATTGGTGCGAACACCCTCGATGGAGACGATATCCTTGATGCGCGATTGGGCCTCGGCCGCGTTCGGCGCCGCCGCCAGAATCAGGGCGGCGGAAGCGGAGACGATGAGGGCGGTGAGCAACTTCTGCATACGACAGACGTCCTGTTGAGGCGTTCGCGATTAACCATGCGAAGTTCGTGCCGTTGGAAAAATCCTTTAGGGTCAAGGGTATGATGGTGGCCGCTGATGATCTAACGGCAGAATTTGCCGAGGCGTTAACCAAGCGGTGACGGTCGTGGCCGATGGTCCAGGCTGATCGGGAGCATGGATCATGAAGGTCAACGGCCCCTCGGGCGCAACATCGTCGCAAGGCTCACGTCCCACGCGTTCCGCGGGCGGCTTCAGCCTGCCGGCCAGCGGCGGACCGTCCGGACCCACGTCGGCGGCGGCGACCTCATCGGCGTCCAGCGTGGCGGGGGTGTCCGCCCTGATGGCCTTGCAGGGCGTTGAGGACGCGACCGAGCGGCGCCGACGGGCGATTCGGCGCGGCGGCGGGCTGCTGGATCGGCTGGATGAGCTGAAACTGGCCCTTCTCAACGGCCAGGACGGCGTCCCTGCGCTGGAACGGCTGGCGCGGAGTCTGCGCGAAGAGCGGCCGGATGACGCCGATCCGGGTCTGAAGGGCGTGCTGGATCAGATTGATCTGCGCGCCGCCGTAGAAATGGCCAAGGCGGAGGTTGCCCGGGTGCGGACCTAGAAGGTCATTGAAAATACAGGTAAATATGGCGCGACCAATCATAGGTTGATGACTATTTGCCACACCGCACGTCTGTTAATGCAGCTTAACAAGAACGCGGACTCGCGAACGCCATTGCCGCGACTCTCGACCTTGCCTATACGGCCATTGCGCCGCAGGGGGGCGCAGATAGATGAGCGTGAGTGCGATGAACGCATTAGCGTCTGTGATCGAGGGGGAGCCGGTGGTTTACCGTCCTACCGACGACGAGCCGTTTATGAATGAGCGGCAGTTGGCCTACTTCAAGGCCAAGCTTCTGGCGTGGAAGGAAGACATCCTCCGCGAATCCAAGGGCACTGTCGTAAATCTGAAAGCCGAAACCGAAAACCACCCGGATCTGGTGGACCGGGCCTCGTCGGAATCCGACCGGGCGCTGGAACTTCGGACCCGTGACAGGCAACGCAAACTGATCTCAAAGATCGAGGATGCGCTGCGCCGGATCGAGGACGGTTCCTACGGTTACTGCGAGGACACCGGCGAACCGATTGGTCTGGGTAGATTGGAAGCGCGGCCGACGGCGACCCTGTCGGTTGAGGCTCAGGAGCGGCATGAACGTCGCGAACGAGTCCATCGCGACGACTGATCGGCACTGATTGGGCGGATCGACTTGACTTGAGCGGACGGCGGCGCGACCAAGCCGCCTTCCTATCGAGGTCGTTGATCCCCCATGTCCGTCAAGGTTCGTTTCGCTCCGTCTCCCACGGGTAGGCTGCACGTCGGCAATGTCCGCACCGCTCTGGTGAACTGGTTGTTCGCAAAAGGGCAGGGCGGGTCCTTTGTGCTGCGCATTGACGACACCGATCTGGCCCGCTCGACCCAGGAGTTCGAGGACGGCATCGAGACCGACCTGACCTGGCTGGGTCTGGTCTGGGACGAGCGCTACAACCAGTCCAAGCGGTTCGACCGCTATGAAGAAGCCGCCGCGCGCCTTAAGGCGTCGGGCCGTCTCTATCCCTGCTATGAAACCTCGGACGAGCTGGATCGCCGCCGCAAGGTGCAGTTGTCGCGCGGCCTGCCGCCCATCTACGACCGCGCCGCGCTGGAGCTGACCGAGGACGAGAAGGCGGCGTACGAGGCCGAGGGGCGTCGTCCGCACTGGCGCTTCAAGCTGGAAGGCAAGCGCGTCGCCTGGGAAGATCTGGCGCGCGGTCACGCCGAGGTGGACACCGCCTCGATGTCGGACCCGGTGCTGATCCGCGAGGACGGTCTGTTCCTCTATACGCTGCCGTCGGTCGTCGACGACATCGACATGGACATCACCCACATCATTCGGGGCGAGGACCACGTCACCAACACCGGGGCGCAGATCGAGATCTTCGAGGCCCTGGACGCTAAGGTTCCGGGCTTCGCCCATATGCCGCTGCTGGTCGGCGCGGACGGCGCGGCCCTGTCCAAGCGTCTGGGCTCGCTGTCGATCAGCGACATGCGCGATGAAGGCTATGAGCCCATCGCCATCACCAGCCATCTGGGCAAGATCGGCACCTCGGACAATCTGGAGATTGCGACCTCGGTCGAGGCCCTGGGCCAGGCCTTCGCCTTCTCCAAGATGGGCCGTTCGCCGGCGCGTTACGACACCGCCGACCTGGACCGCCTGAACGCCCAGGCTCTGCACGCCATGACCTATGCCGAGGCGCAGCCGCGTCTGGGGGCGCTGGGTGCTGATCTGGGCGAGGTGTTCTGGGACACGGTCCGGGGCAACCTGAACAAGTTCGCCGACGTGGCCGACATGGCCAGGATCGTCACCGGCCCGGTCATCCCGGTGATCGAGGACCCGGCTTTCGCCGCCGCGGCGCTGGAAGTCCTGCCGGACGTTATCGACGCGGGCGCATGGTCGGCGTGGACGACGGCGGTGAAGGACAAGACCGGCGCCAAGGGCAAGGGCCTGTTCATGCCGCTGCGGCTGGCTTTGACGGGGCAGGCGCACGGACCGGACATGGCGGCCATGGCCCCGCTGATCGGTCGTGACGCCATCGTGCGCCGTCTGAAGGGCGAGGCGGGCTGAGCGCTCAGGCTTAGCCGCACACAAGAAGGCCGCCTTCTCGCGAAGGCGGCCTTTTTGGTTTCTGCGATGCGGTTGGATCAGCCGGCGTTGCAGGTCGCCAGAGCTTGTTCGTCCAGAGCCTCGCCCTTGTAGCTGAAGGCCGTGACGGGGCCGAGCTTGGCGACGACGCGGCGGCAGGCGCGGGCGGCGGGCTGGCTGGACCCGCCGGTGGCGGTGCAGGACGCGCCTTCGCAACGCCAGGCGGCGCCGTCGACGATGACGCGGCCGGCCGGAGCCTTGGCTGCGTCCGCGAGCGTCAGGCTGGTGGCCGGGGCGTCTGCAGCGAAGGCGGGGGCAGCGACCAACAGGGCCGCAGCGACGAGAAGAGCACGCATGGACAAGACTCCGAAATGGGCAGGGCGCACGCCCTTGTGACGCCATAGTCCGTTTTCTTTGAAAACTGTCAATGCAGTTTCGATGTAGCGGATCGGCGTTTACTGATCCACGTTTACTTACCGATGATCATGTTTCAAGTGCGGCGTTTCGTCGGCCTTTTTCATGGCGACGACGGCCTCTTCGACGGTGTCGACGCTGATGTAGGCGTCCAGGAAGCTGGCAGGCGTCATGCCTTCCTGCACGCTGTGCCGGATCAGGGCGAAGTAGTTTTCCCAGAAGCCGTTCAGGTTCAGGAAGATGACCGGCTTGGCGTGCAGGTCCAGGCGTTTCCACGACAGCAGCTCAATGGCCTCTTCCAGGGTTCCGATGCCGCCCGGCGCCACGATGAAGACGTCGGATTGATCGTACATCAACTGCTTGCGCTCGTGCATCGAGGTGACGACCACGGTCTCGACGTCGTCGAACAGACGTTCTCGGCTGCGCAGGAAGGCCGGCATGATGCCGACGACCCGACCCCCGGCTTCGTGCGCCGCGCGAGCCGAGGCGCCCATCAAGCCCACGCCGCCGCCGCCATAGACCAGGCGCCAACCCGCCTCGGCCGTCGCCTTGCCGAAGGCGCTGGCGGCCTGGACGTACTGCGGATCGGCCCCATCGGACGAACCGCAGAACAGGCAGACCGAACGGCCGTCGAAGGGAGCAATGGTGGCGGGCGGCAAAGACATGGGGCCTCGATACAGTAAGGGAGACAGGGCGGCGTCGACCGCGCTATCTGAGAGGAACAGGCTTATCGCTACGCGGGTCAGGATGAAACGTCGGATTGTCGTCGCAGGGATCGGCGTCGCCATGGTGCTGGCGGGGTGCGCCGCGCCCGTTGAACGTTCCAAAGGGGAGGAAACGCCTCAGGACGGGGGGTGGGCGGCCACGCCGCGGATCGCCGCCGTCGTGCGTCAGGGCGCCAGCGTGGTCATACGCGGCGATGCGCCGCCGGGCGCGCGGGTGGTGCTGCGCGGTGATCAGGAAGTGGCGTTCGCCGTCGGCACGGACGGCTCAGGGCGATTCGAACTGCACGTCGGGGCCACGCCTACCCCTATGCTGCTCACACCCGAGGTTCAGATCGGTCAGTTTCCGGCGCCGGGACCCGAACACCTCCTTCTTGCGGGGACTGGTGCGGTTGACGGGACTTCGCTGGCGGCGCTGTTGATCGAGGGAGGCGCCAGCCGAAGGCTGACGCCGGGGCCGGCGCTGGATTCGGTCGATGGCGACGGACAGGGGCTGGTGGCGGCGGGGCGCGCCCAGCCTGGCGCGCGAGTCTCCGTCTCGGCTGGCGGGGGAGCGGCCGTCGAAGCGATCACCAATGCTGATGGGCGATGGATGGCGGTTCTGCCTGCCTCAGGCGATAGACAGGTCGGCATCGCCGTAGGCGAGGCCTTGTTCATTTACCCGGGGTCGGCGAGCGGCGCTTCACTCAATCAGATTGAGCGGTCGGGCGAAGGCTGGCGCTTGACGCGTGTGCTTTCGCCGTCGGCGCGGCAGACAAGCTGGTTTCCCGATGCGAAACGCCAGTTATCGTTAACGACCAATTAACCAAACCGGCCGATCAGAGTCCTGTCTTCTTTTCTATCGAGGACACCCACCATCACCGAACGACTTCAGCCCGACGCGAAATGCGTCGGGCCTTTTTTGTTCTGAAGAAGCCCGCACACCCGCCCGCGGACAGGGCGGGTCAGTGCAGGCAGGATCCAGTCCGCGGCGAGTGGACGGCGTCGCCGTGACCTAGACCGGAAGCGGTAGCCGCCAGAAGGCTGCGACGCCCGCTGCTCCGGCCAGGACCAGGGTGACGGGAATGGCCATGGGGGCGCGCCAGCGCCAGGCGAGGATCAGGGCGGTCCCGAAGATCGCCAGAGCGAGCGGCCAGGAGGGCGCCGTCTCCAGCAGGACGGCGCCAAGCTGAAGGATGGTAGCGAGGATCAGACCGACGACGGCGGCGGCCACGCCGTCCAGCAGGGCGTGCAGGGACCGATTCTCGAGAACGCCTTCCAGCCGGTCGTAGAAGGCGAGGGAGAAGCTGAAGGCCGGGAGGAAGACGCCGGCCGTCACCGCCAGGGCGCCCGCAAAGCCGCCGCCAGCATAGCCGACGAAGGTTCCAAAAATGATGAGGGGGGCCGGGATCACCTGGGCCAGGGCGACGCCGTCCAGGAACTGGCCGTCGCTGATCCATCCGCCGCGCGCGGCGTCGGCGCGCATGACGGGAATGGCGGTATAGGCGCCACCGAAAGTCAGCAGGCCCGCCTTCAGCCCGGTAAAGAAAAGGGCGAGGATGGAGACGCTGCTTAGCGCGCCGTCCCAGGAAGTGGCGGGAGGCATGACGGAGGCCGTGTCGGGGACGGCCAGCCCATAGCGCGCAGCCAAGCCGATCGACAGCGCCAGGATCAGCAGGGCCGCGGCGGCGCCGTGACGGCCCCCGCGTGAAAGGGCGTAGGCCGCCCCGGCCGTCGGCAGGATCAGCCAGAAGCTTACGCCTCCAAGGGAGGCGGCGCCGCTCGCCGCGCCGATGACCCAGAGATCACGATCGGAGAGGACGTGCCGGCCGATCCGCTGCGCGGCCCGCATAATCACGGCCAGGACGGCGATCTGAACCCCTAGGAAGGCGCTGGTCATCCAGGCCGGCTTTGCGCCCGTCGAGAAGTAGAGCCAGGCCAGACCCAGCATAAGAACGAAGCCGGGCAGCATGAAGCCGAGGCCGGCGAGGACGCCGCCGATCCGGCCTTTCGCCCTCATGCCCAGATGGACGCAGAGCTCATGGGCTTCGGGACCGGGCAACACCTGAAGGACGGCGAGCAGGCGATTGAAACGCGCGCTCGACATCCATTGGTCTTCATCGATCAGCTTGCGCCTGATCATGGCGATCTGGGCGACCGGACCGCCGAAGGCCAGGAAGCCGAAACGCAGGAATTGCAGAAAGAGAGCGAGATAGCCGAGTTGCCGCGGGCGCGGTTCGACAGGGCCGTCAGACACTATGTCGATTCCGCCTGGACGTTCGGCGCCAGCATGCGCCGCCGAGCACTAGGATCTGGCATCTGATCGATCAAGGCTTGCGTGTCCCCGCCGAGAAGGCGGCGTCGAGGGGGCCAGAGTTAGACTTCGACCTGCTGCTTGATAGAAAGGAAACCCAAGCTTGGCGAACTTTCAATGTCCAGCCTGACGCTTTGAGCTTAATGCCCCCGAGTGGCTCCGCGGGTAGGATTCGAACCTACGACCAGCCGATTAACAGTCGGCTGCTCTACCACTGAGCTACCGCGGAACGTCCCCTCGGGGGAGGCCGCCGTATAGCAGCGCCTTTTTGATTCATGCAACGGGTAAAGTGCAGAAAACGCCGAAATTTATTCGTCGGGGTGCGCTAGAAGGTCGGACATGAATTTGATCCCCGTTTCTGATGCCGCCGATCTGCGAATTTCCGCCTTTCGCGATGTGAAGGAGCGCGACCTGACGGGGCGCGAGGGCCTGTTCGTTGCGGAAGGGGAGGTGGTTCTGCGCGTGTTGACTTCACCGGCTTCGCGCTGTGCGCCTGTGGCGGTCCTGATCGCGGAGAAACGGCTGGGGGCGCTGCGCGATGTGCTGGAGCGTCTGCCGCACCATGTGCCGGTCCATACCGCGCCGCAGGACGTGCTGGACGGGATCGCGGGTTTTCACCTGCACCGGGGGATATTGGCGCTGGGCCGCAAGCCCGAGCCTCTGGGTCTGGACGCTTTTCTGGACGGGTTGCCGGAGCGAGCCGTGGTGGTGGGGGCCTGCGGCATAGGCAATCACGACAATATGGGCGGGTTGTTCCGCAACGCGGCGGCTTTCGGGGCGGCAGGGTTGCTGCTGGATGAGACCTGCTGTGATCCCTTTTACCGCAAGGCGATCCGGGTCTCGGTTGGGGCGGCGTTGCGCACCCCCTTTGTCGAGGGCGTGACAGCGGGGGCGATGGTCGAGGCGCTGGAGGCGCGCGGATTCGAGCTCCTGGCCCTGACGCCGTCGGCGACCGATACCCTGTCCGAGTTGAAGCCTGCGCCGCGCACGGCGATTCTGCTGGGATCGGAAGGGCCTGGCCTGTCGTCCGAGATCATCGCGCGTTGTCGGCCGGTGGCGATTCGTATGTCGGGGGGATTTGATTCCCTGAATGTCGCGACGACCAGCGCGGTGGCCTTGCATCACCTGACGACGGCGGGCGGTCGCTAAGTCGGGAATCGGGGGGCGGTCGCAGCGGAAACGGCGCGCCAGAAACAAGAAAGCCGCCCCGAAGGGCGGCTGACTGTTTGTCGCGATGGAGGCCTGACCGGGAATCGAACCCGGGTGCAAGGATTTGCAGTCCTCTGCGTCACCACTCCGCCATCAGGCCGTTGGGTCTCGAAACCGAGCCCCGAACCATCGCGAGGGGCGTCAGCTATCAGATCGGATTGTCGGCTGCAACGCACGGACCTATAAGCGCCGCAGATTTATTCGCTTACGCCGACCCGAAGGACGTCTGAACCATGGATTTCGCCGCTGCACGCAAGGTCATGCTGGACTCGCAAGTCCGGGTGAACGACGTCACGGACCGCGACCTGCAGGCGGCTTTCGGCGCCGTCGAGCGCGAGCGATTCTGCGCCGCCGACCGCGCCTTCTCGGCCTATGCCGACATTGAACCGGAAGTCGCAGGCGAGCGTCGCCTGATGTTGCCGCGCGATCTGGGCAAGCTGTTGCAGGCGCTGGATGCGCGCGCCGGTGAAAAGGCCTTGGTCATGGCCGGCCCCTACGCCGCCGCCGTGCTGGCGCGCATGGGCCTGACCGTGACGGTTCAGGATTCGGACGCCGCCGTTTTCGAGGTTACGGGCGCCGCCCTGACCGACGAAGGCGTCGCCACCGTGGTCGCGCCGCTGGGCCAGCCGCAGGGCGAAGGCTATGACCTGGTCGTCAGCGAGGCCGCCGTGCCGGAGCGTCCCGAATCGTGGATTGCAGCTCTGCGGCCCGGCGGTCGTCTGGCTGTGGTTGAGCGCACCGGACCGATCGGCAAGGCTGTGCTTTATGTCCGGGGGCGCGAAGGGGTTTCGCGTCGTGAATTGTTCGACTGTGCGCCGCCCGTGCTGAGTGAGTTGATTCCCGCGCCTGCCTTCGCGCTCTAAATGCGCTTGGGGCGAGCGACGGACTTCAGTGTCGTTAGCGTGAAAAAAACTTAACTGGCGTAAGGCGAGGCTTGCCTCCAACTACGCCGTTGAAGGCACTTCAGACGCGCCATCGGGGGCGTCAGGCAGGAACAGGTTCATGTTGAAACGCTCGCGCGCGCTCGCTTCGGTCGCTTTGGTCACTCTCGCGATGGGAGCCGGCGCGGCGCCCGCGTGGGCGGAAACCCTGCAGGAAGCGGTCGGCCTGGCCTATCGCACCAACCCGACGCTGCTGGCCCAGCGCGCCAATCAGCGGGCTCTGGACGAGACCATTGTCCAGGCCCGCTCAGGCCTTCGCCCGACCATCAGCGCCTCTGCCGGCGTGGAATACAGCCGGGTGGACACCGACGCTCTGGGTGTTGTGGAAAGCGACGGCGCGAACGCCAGCGTCAGCCTTTCCCAGAATATCTGGACCGCCGGCCGCACCGCACGCGGCATCGACGCCGCTGAAGCCAATGTCCGCGCCGGTCGCGAGAATCTGCGTGAAGTCGAGCAGCAGGTGATGACGTCGGTCATTCAGGCCTATGCCGACGTGGTGCGGGACATGGAAATCCTGCGCATTCGCCAGGAAAACATCACCGTCCTGCGCCGTCAGCTGGACGAGTCCAACGCCCGCTTTGAAGTGGGCGAGATCACCCGCACCGACGTGGCGCAATCCGAAGCCCGTCTGGCGCAGTCCGACGCCGATCTGGCCAACGCCCAGGCCCAGTTGTCGGTGTCGCGCGCGGCCTACGCCGCAGTCGTCGGCCAGGCGCCCGCCAATATGGAAGCCCTGCCGGCGCTTCCGGGTCTGCCGGCTGATTTTGACGGCGCTCTGGATGTGGCCCTGGTCGAGAACCCCGGCGTGCGGGCGGCTGCCTATGCGCTGCAAGCCGCCGAATCCGGCGTGGCGGCGGCGCGGTCTGAGTATCTGCCGTCGGCGCGTCTGACGGCCTCTTACGGCGGCACGGCCAATGACCTTTCGGGTTTCGATCTCACGGACCGCACCGCCTTCAACGCCGGCGCCACCGTGTCGGTCCCGCTGTTCACAGGGGGTCTAACGCGCTCGCGCGTGGCCCAGGCGCTGGAGCGGGCCAATGCGGCCCAGATCGGCGTCGAGGGCGAGCGCCGCACCGTGCTGCAAACGGTCAGTTCGGCCTATGCCCAGACCGTCGCCGCCAGATCGACGCTGCAAGCGGGCCAGGAAGCCGTGCGCGCCGCCTCGGTCGCCGCCGAGGGCGTGCGTCAGGAGGCGCAGGTCGGCCTGCGCACCACCCTGGACGTGCTGAACCAGGAGCTGGAGCTGCGCTCGGCTCAGGTGACGCTGGCCAGCGCCCATCGCAATCAGTACGTCGCCCAGGCCCAGCTTTTGGCCGCCATGGGCCGTCTGGGCGGGCCGAATCTGGACCCGGCGATCGACGCCTATGACGCCGAGGCCAACTATAATGCCGTGCGGAACCGCGGCGGCCTGCCGTGGGACGGCGTGGTCGAAGCCCTGGATCGGGTCGCCTCGCCGGTGATCACGCCCGCGACCGACGCGGAGGACGCGCCCATAGACACCCAGTTGAAGGGCGAAATCGTCCGTACGGCGCCGCGCAACTAAGCCCGGATTAGCCAGACAGGCGAAAAACGTCCGTTGATTCCGACGGACGATGGTGCGACGACAGGTTAGGGGGAGGGCGAGTCCGCTTGCTTGACCCTTGATCGTCGTGCGCCGTTAAGCGCCTGTCGGCGGTCCCTATCAGGTTCAGCCCCGCTCGCCCAAGGTTCTGCCATGACCGACCAGACCGCCCAGGAACCGACGATGGAAGAAATTCTGGCGTCGATTCGCCGGATCATTTCTGAAGACGACGCGCCGGCCGAAACCGCCGCAGCCGAGCCCGAGCCGGTCGTGGAAGCCGCCCCGGCGCCCGAGCCCCTGGTCGAAGCCGTCGAGCCGGCTCCGGTCGAGGACGAGGTTCTGGAACTGACCGAGCGCTATGAAGCGCCCGCCGCCGAATCGATCGGCGATCTCGAGGTCGCCGATGTGGCCCCGTTCCCGGCGGCTGAACCGGCGTCCGAGCCGGTCGCCGCTCCGGTCTATGATTCCCTGGTCGGCGAAAGCGCCGCCGCCAGCGCCGCCTCGGCCTTCGCCGGTCTGGCCGCCACCTTCCAGAAGCCGGAGGCCACCGCCTCGGCGCCGCAGGACCTGCCCTTCGTCAGCGGCAATACGGTCGAGGCCATGGTCCAGAATATGCTGCGTCCGATGCTGAAGGACTGGCTGGACGCCAACCTGCCGGGCATCGTCGAGGCCCAGGTACGCAAGGAAGTAGAACGCATCGCCCGCAACGCCGGCTAGCCCTTCGCTTCACCAGACACTAAGTCACTGAGGGCGGCTCCGGCGGGGCCGCCCTTTCGCATTCAAGAAACCCACCTCTCATGCAGCGACGCACCGCGTGCGGAGCGGTAGGGCCCTAAAGAGAAAACAATGCTCGAGAAGACCTTCGAACCCCAGGCCGCCGAACCGCGCCTCTACGCCCAGTGGGAAGAGAGCGGCCTGTTCAAGCCGCGCGACGCCAAGCCTACAGACGAGGCCGCCGACGCCTATTCGATCGTCATCCCGCCGCCGAACGTGACGGGCTCGCTGCATATCGGTCACGCGCTGAACAATACGCTGCAGGACATTCTGGCCCGCTATCACCGGATGAAGGGCAAGGCCGTGCTGTGGCTGCCCGGCACCGACCACGCCGGCATCGCCACCCAGATGGTGGTCGAGCGCCAGCTGGCAGCCGCCGGAAACATCGGCCGTCGCGAGATGGGCCGTGAGGCCTTCATGGACAAGGTCTGGGAATGGAAGGCGGAATCGGGCGGCACCATCGTGCGTCAGTTGCGCCGCCTGGGCTCGTCCTGCGACTGGTCGCGCGAACGCTTTACGCTGGACGAAGGGCTGAACGCCGCCGTCCGCAAGGTCTTCGTCAAGCTGCATCAGGACGGCCTGATCTATCGCGACAAGCGTCTGGTGAACTGGGACCCGCATTTCCAGACCGCCATTTCGGACCTGGAAGTCGAACAGCGCGAGCAGGACGGCCACTACTGGCACTTCGCCTATCCGCTGGCCGACGGCGTCACCTATGAGCATCCGGTCGCCTTCGACGAGGACGGCAAGGCGACCGAGTTCGAGACGCGCGGCTTCATCGTCGTGGCCACGACGCGCCCGGAAACCATGCTGGGCGACACCGGGGTGGCGGTTCATCCTGAGGATGAGCGCTACAAGGGTCTGGTCGGCAAGGAAGTGATCCTGCCGATCACGGGCCGTCGTATCCCCATCGTCGCCGACGACTACGCCGATCCGACTAAGGGTTCGGGCGCGGTGAAGATCACCCCGGCGCATGACTTCAACGACTTCGGCGTCGGCAAGCGCGCTGGTCTGGCCGCGCTGAACGTGATGGACGCCTTTGCGCGCATCACCAACGAGGACGTGCCGGAAGTCCCCGCCGATCTAGTCGGTCTGGACCGTTTCGCCGCGCGCAAGGCTATCGTCGCCCGCGCCGAGGAAGAGAACTGGCTGCGCGAGATCGAGAAGACCAAGCACGTCGTGCCGCACGGCGACCGATCGGGCGTGGTCATCGAACCGTGGCTGACGGACCAGTGGTACGTTGACGCCCACACCCTGGCCCAGCCGGCGCTGAAGGCGGTCGAGGACGGCGCGACCGTCTTTGAACCCAAGAGCTATGAGAAGATCTACTTCGAGTGGCTGCGAAACATCGAGCCCTGGTGCATCTCGCGCCAGCTGTGGTGGGGCCACCGCATTCCGGCCTGGTACGGCCCGGACGGCGAGATCTATGTCGCGGAGACGGAAGAAGACGCCCGCGAACTGGCGCTGGCCGACTATGACTCTGAGGTCGTGCTGACGCAGGACGAGGACGTTCTGGACACCTGGTTCAGTTCGGCCCTGTGGCCCTTCTCGACGATGGGCTGGCCCGAGAAGACCGAGGATCTGGAGCGCTTCTATCCTACCAGCGATCTGGTGACGGCGGCCGACATCATCTTCTTCTGGGTCGCCCGGATGATGATGATGGGGCAGCACTTCATGGGCGAGGTCCCGTTCAAGCGCGTCATCATCAATGGCCTGGTCCGCGATGAGAAGGGCCAGAAGATGTCGAAGTCCAAGGGCAACGTCATCGACCCCCTGGGCATCATCGACGAGCTGGGCGCCGATCCGCTGCGCTTCACCATGGCCATCCTGTCGGGCACGCGCGACATCAAGCTGTCGAAGCAGCGCATTGAAGGGTATCGCAATTTTGGCACCAAGCTGTGGAACGCCGCACGCTTCAGCCAGATGAACGAGGCCAAGCGCGTCGAGGGCTTTGATCCCGCGACGGTCGAGCAGACCATCAACCGCTGGATTCGCGGCGAGCTGACCAAGGCCGAGCGCGCCGTGTCGGAAGCCATCGAAGGCGGTCGTTTCGACGACGCGGCGGGCGCTCTGTACCGCTTCGTCTGGAACGTCTTCTGCGACTGGTATCTGGAACTGGCCAAGCCCGTGTTCAACGGCGCCGATGAAGCGGCCAAGGCCGAGACGCGGGCCATGACCGCCTGGACCATTGACCAGACTCTGAAGCTGCTGCACCCGGTCATGCCCTTCATCACCGAAGAGCTGTGGGCCGAGCTGGGCAAGGAAGGCGCCTCCCGCGATTCCGGGCGCGAGAGCCTGCTGATCGGCGCTGAATGGCCGGTCCTGCCGGACGCCTTCATCGATACGGCGGCGGAAGGCGAGATCGGCTGGCTGGTTGATCTGGTTGGTGAAATCCGCGCCCTTCGGGCCGAGATGAACGTGCCGCCGTCGGCCAAGCCGCCTCTGGCCTTCGTCGCGCCCGACGCCGTGACCGCCGAGCGCATCGCACGTCACCGCGACCTGATCCTGACCCTGGGCCGGGTGTCTGAGGTCAACTCGGCTGACGCTACGCCCGCCGGGGCCGTGACCTTCGTCTCGGGTGGAACCACGGCCGCGCTGTCGCTGGCCGGGATCATCGACCTGACCGCCGAGCGCGCGCGTCTGGAGAAGGAGATCGCGGTCTTCGACAGCGACATCGGTCACGTGAACAAGAAGCTGGGCAATCCCAACTTCGTGTCGCGCGCCGCGCCGGAAGTGGTGGACGAACAGCGCGCCAAGCTGGCCGAGGCCGAAGAGGGCAAGGTCAAGCTGCAGGCGGCGCTGGCGCGTCTGGATGCGATGGCCGGGGCGTGAGAAAGGTCCGGCTGGATCAGCTGCTGGTCACGCGCGGCCTGACGGAAAGTCGCGCCAAGGCCAAGGCGGCGGTCGAGGCGGGGGGTGTCACCGTGGACGGGGCGCCCGCCAAGTCGGCCTCCCAGTCCGTCAGCGACGACGCCGAAATCGGCTATGCCGCCGCTCATCGCTGGGTCGGGCGAGGCGCGCTGAAACTGGAACGCGCGCTGGACCTGTGGTCGGTCGCGGTCGAGGGCAGGGTGGTGCTGGACGTGGGGGCTTCCACGGGTGGTTTCACCGAGGTTTGTCTGGATCGCGGCGCGGCTCAGGTCTTCGCCGTCGATGTCGGTTTCGGCCAGATGCACCCGAAGGTCGCGGCCGATCTGCGCGTGATCAATCTGGAGCGGACGGATGCGCGCGAGCTGACACCCGAAATCATTTCCGAGGCGCCGTCGCTGGTTGTCTGCGACGCCAGCTTCATCGGTTTGTCGAAGGTGCTGCCGGCCGCGCTTGGACTGGCGACGCCGGACGCGGACCTGATCACCCTGGTCAAGCCGCAGTTCGAGGGCGAGGGGCCCAAGGACGCCGGCAAGAAGGGCGTGGTCAAGGACCCCGAAGCCCATGCGGCGGCGGTCGAGGGTGTTCGCGCCTGGCTGGAGAGCGTCGGCTGGAAGGTGCTGGAAGTCGCCGAAAGCCCGATCACCGGCGGTGACGGCAATATCGAGTTCCTGATGTGGGCGCGGCGAGCCTGAATCTGAAAATGCAGAGGGCCGCCGGATAAACCGGCGGCCCTCTTCACGTCGTCGATCGACAGGGGGGCTGAAACTTAATCGACGACGCGATAGCGGCCGTTCTGGTCGAGGCAGGTGCGCACATAGCGCGTCTCGCTGCGACCGTCGGGCAGACGGATGACGCTCTCGGCGAGGCGGCATTCATCGTTGTTGTTCTGATAGCGGTAGTCGGGCGCGGGCTGGGTGTAGCCGCGGTCGTAGTCGTACTCGCGATAGTCCCGACCATAGCCATCGTCGTAACGACGGTCGTAGCCCGAGTTGTCGTACCCGTAAGCGGGCGGGACGTAGGTTCCGCCATAGGTCGAGTTGTAGCCGTAGCTGGACGAACGATAACGGCTGTCGCAGTTGGCGGAGCTGTTGCCCACGCCGGCGCCGATGGCCGCGCCGAGCACGCCGCCCAGGACGCTGCCTTCGGTGCGACGACCGCGCGCCGCCAACTGCGAGCCGGCCACGGCCCCGATGGTGGCGCCGAGCACGCCGCCGGTTGTCGCGCGGCTGCGTTGATCGCCGACGCAGGGGTCGTTGTAGCGACCCTGCGAACCATAGCTGTCGTAGGCGGGCGGATAGCCGTAGCCATAGGTTTGGGCGCTGACGACGCCCGGAACCATGAGCGAACCGGCGACGGCGAGGGCGGCGACAGCGGCGGCGGAGGCCTTCCTGGGCAGATGAGCGATCATCGTTCGTGTTCCTGTGACAAGTCCCGAAGCGAAACGGCTGCGGTGCGCTGTCTGTTGCATCCAGAAATAGGCGGGCGAAGCTGAACGGCTTTTGATCGTGTCGTTCATCTTCGTTCAGGTTTCAGATTCGGCGCGAGAAAGGGTAGAAGCCGCGCCATGACGCAAACGCTGACCATCGCCCGCATGGGCCATCAGGGCGACGGGATCGCCGAAACGCCCAACGGCCTTGTCTTCGTGCCCGGAGCCCTGCCGGGCGAAGTGATCTCGGCCGAGGTGAAGGATGGCCGGGCCGAGCAATTCGACCTGATCGACGCCAGCCCCGACCGCCGTCCCATCCATTCCGAGACCTATGCCGAGTGCGGCGTGGCGCCGATGCAGCATTGGGCTGACGAACCCTATCTGGCCTGGAAGCGTGAGGTGGTCATCCAGACCCTGGCGCGTGAAGGCATCGAAACCGAGGTTGAGGCGACCGTGGCGGTGCCTCAGGCCAGCCGCCGTCGCCTGGCCCTGCACGCCCGCAGCGGACCGGGGGGGCGGGTTCTGCTGGGGTTCAAGGCGCGGCGGTCGTGGCGGCTGGTCGAACTGACCGAGTGTCCGGTGTCCGATCCGGCTTTGATCGCGGCCCTGCCGGGGCTGGCCAGGGTGGCGGCGCCCTTCCTGGGGCATCCGAAGTCGGCCCCGACCCTGCATGTGACCCTGACCGACACCGGGCTGGATGTGGATGTCACCGGCGTTGAGAAGAAGTCGGGCGGCTTGACGGCGGACGTGACGGCGCGCGCCATCGCGGCGGCGGCCGAGGCCGGTCTGGCGCGGCTCAGCCTGGACGGCGACACGCTGGTGATGGCCCGCCAGCCGCGCATCACCTTCGGCCGGGCGACCGTGCCCCTGCCGCCCGCAGCCTTCCTGCAAGCCGCCCCCGCGGCTGAGACGGCCATGGTCAGCCGGGCGGTGGAAGCGGTGAGGGGGGCCAGGAAGGTCGCCGACCTGTTCTGCGGCGCCGGCACCTTCACCTTCCCCCTGGCCGAGGTGGCCAGCGTCATTGCGGCGGACTCGTCGGCGGCGTCGATTGCGGCGCTGAAGGCCGGCGTGTCCACAGCCCAGGGTCTGAAGACCATCGAGGCCCAGGCGCGAGACCTGTTCCGGCGGCCGTTGTCGCCCTTCGATCTGAAGGGCTGCGAGGCCATTGTGATTGACCCGCCGCGCGCGGGAGCGCTGGAACAGACGCAGCAGTTGACGGGGACCAAGGCGTCCGTGGTCGTCGGCGTATCCTGCAACCCGCAGACCTTCGCTCGCGACGCCCGCGTTCTGATCGACGGCGGCTTCCGGCTGGAGAAGGTCACGCCCATCGACCAGTTCCTGTGGTCGACTCACGTCGAGCTGGTAGGCGTTTTCCGGCGCTAGGCGTCAGGAGGCCCGGTCGAACAGGTCCATCTGGGGCCTCATGTCGGAAGGGACACGGAACTGCGTCACGTCGAGCGGCGTGCGGGGCGTGTCCAGACCGTAGCGCCTGATCGCGGTCTTGAAGCGGGTGGCGATCAGTTCGGCGACGGGGCCGGTTCCCTTCATGCGCTGCGCCCAGTCGGGGTCGTAGTCCTTGCCCCCGCGCGTCTGGCGGATCAGGGACATGACGCGGGCCGCGCGCTCGGGCCGGGCGTCGGCCAGCCATTCGCGAAACAGGTCCTTGATCTCCAGCGGCAGGCGCAAGGTCACGTACATGGCCGAGGTCGCCCCCGCTTGTTGCGCCGCCTCAAGGATGGCTTCCATCTCATGGTCGTTCAGGCCGGGGATGACGGGGGCGAAGCCGACGCCAACAGGACAGCCCTTGTCGGCCAGGCGACTGATGGCTTCAAGTCGCTTGGCGGGGGTCGAGGCGCGCGGCTCCATCGCACGGGCCAGGCCGCGATCCAGGGTGGTGATGGATATCATGGCCGAGGCCAGGCCGTCGCGCCCCATGGGGCCCAGAATGTCGGCGTCGCGGGTGATCAGGACCGACTTGGTGATGATGCTGAACGGCTGATGGAACCGCTGCATGACCTGCAGGATCGAGCGGGTCGACAGGGTCTCGCGCTCGACCGGCTGATAGGGGTCGGTGTTGCCGCCTATGTGGATGCGCCTGCAGACGTATCGGGGCTTGGCGAGCTCCTGTTCCAGCAGACGCGCGGCTTCGGGCTTGAAGAAGATCCGGCTCTCGAAATCCAGACCCGGGGATAGGCCCATCCAGGCATGGGACGGACGGGCGTAGCAGTAGATGCAGCCATGTTCGCAACCTTTGTACGGGTTGATGGAGCGATCGAAGCCGACGTCGGGACTTGAGTTTTTAGCGATGATGGTGCGCGCGTGTTCCGGCGAGAGGGTGGTGCGCAGCGGCGCTGCCGCTTCGTCCTGATCCGTCCAGCCGTCGTCGAATTCCTCGCGCCGGTCGGCTTCATACCGGCCTGAGTCGTTTGAGCGTGCGCCGCGTCCTTTCATCGCCGTTCTCATGCGTTGAGAATGACATGGCGCCGGAACAAATCAAGAACAAAATGGACAGGCTTAGCTGGGCTCGGTCACAGGGCCACGGATCAGGCCGCCGCTGCGGCGAGGGCAGCTTCGGTGGGCGTGGGAACCTGGACGGCGGGCGTGACTGCACGCCCCGTGGCCTCGGCGATCAGTTCAGCGGTCTTGCCTTCGATAGCGGCTTCAAGACGGGCCAGGAAATCGTCCTTCGGGAGGCCGGTCGGGATGGGTTCGAGGAACTCCAGCGTGGCGGTCCCCGGCGTCTTGCGCGAGGCCTCCTGAGGCCAGAACAGGCCGAGGTTGGTGGCCAGAGGCACGACCGGCATGTCGAAGTCGCGGTACATGTGCCAGACGCCCGAGCGATAGCGGAACTTCTCGCCGACCTTGGCCAGATGCCCCTCGGGGTAGATGAGGATCTTGCGGCCTTCCTTGTGGGCGTCGGCGGCGCGCTCCTTGAGCGCCGCGCGGGCGGTATGGCCGCCGCAACTGTTGACGACGATAGCGCCGAGCTTTCTCAGGACCGTGCCGAGCAGGGGGAATTTCTCGAGGTGGTCGCCGGTGACGAAGGCCAGGTCGTCGAACTGGTCATAGGTGGCGAAGCCGTCACCCCAACTCTGATGCTTCGAGGCGACGATGAAACCGCCCTGCGGCAGGCGCTCCTTGCCGCGAACCTGCAGTTTGATGCCGGCGAACAGGGCCATGGCCTGGACCATGCGGCGGACATAGCGGCGGATGACCCAGGTGGTCGCGCGACGGCCGGGCGCCAGGGCTGCAAACGCCGCGACCAGGCAATAGCCGATGGACAGGACCCAGTAGGCGATATTGAAGGTGAAGCTTCTCATCCCGTCGTTATGACACGCGCAGGGGGCGGTTCGGCAACCGCTTAAGCGGCGGCTTGTTCCTTGAGATCGGCGTTGGTGACGCAGTTGCGGCCGCCGCGCTTGGAAGCGTAGAGGGCCTCGTCGGCGCGTTCCAGCACGCCCAGAGCGGTTTCACCGGGCCGGCGTTCGGCGAAACCGACCGAAATGGTCACGGCGCCCAGATCGTCGTTGGTCGAGCGACGACGCAGCGAGCGCGAGCCGATCTCCTCGCGGATGGCGTTCAGGGCCGCCTCGACCGTGCCGGGGGTCTCGCCGGGGAAGATGACCGCAAACTCTTCGCCGCCATAGCGGGCGGCGACGCGCGGATTGCGGGCGATCCGCCCCAGGACGCTGGCGACGTAACGCAGCACCTGGTCCCCGGTCTGATGGCCCCAGGTGTCGTTGAAGCGCTTGAAATGATCGATATCGACGATGGCCAGGGTCAAGCCCTTGCCTTCGGCTTCAGCCTCGTCGCAGAGGCGCGCCAGTTGTTCATCGAAGGTCTTGCGGTTGGCCAGGTTGGTCAGGGCGTCGGTCATGGCCTCGCGCCGGACCTGCTCCAGATGCTCGCGCAGGCGGACGACTTCGCGGTTGGAAGACTCCAGCCGCTTTTCCAGAGCCGAGGTATGGCGCTGGACCTTGCGGGTGGCGGTGGACAGGGTGCTGACGATGGCCGTCAGATCGGTCGGCCCCTCGGCCTCCTGCATCCGGGCTGAGGCGGTGCTGAGCGTCTCGCCATAGGCGGTCTGGGTCTTGCGGGCGTTGTCGATGGCCTCGGCCACGGCGGCGAGTTCGCGGTTCAGAACGGCGCCGACGTCGCGAATTTCCTCCGACAGACGGCCGCGCGGCAGGAATTCCGCCGCCAGCATTTCCGCCGTCGCATCGGTGAAAGGCGTGTCGCCGGCCAGCAGTCGGTCCAACTCGCGTCCCAGCGGTCCTTCGGGATCGCTGACGTAGTGGACCCAGAGCTCAAAATTCAGCGGCGTCGGCCAGATCGAGGCCTGCTGCATCGCCTCGATGACGCGATGCGCCAAGGCATAAGCCTCTGGTCCCCGAAGGGAGGTCTCGACCTGCGCCGTCATTCTGATTCTCGCGCCCCTAATTCTTAGTCGGGGAACATTAGAACATCGAACCGTAATGAGCGGTTAAACTGACGGACGGGAAGCTTCAGTCCCTAGTCCTGAAAGACGACCGGGCGGCGCAGGAAGGCCGGAATGTCGTCGCCGAAACCGCCGCTGGCGGCGCGCAGGGGTTGGTCCTTCTGCGGCTCGGACTTGCGGGCCTCGCGCGGCGCCTGATCGCGCTTGCGGTCGCGTCGCTGGTTGGGCTTGGCCGGAGCATCGGCGGCGGATTCGGGCGCGGCGGCTCCAACGGCCTCAACAGCGGCTTCCGGCTTGGTCGAGCGGCGGCTGCGCGAACGGCGCGGGGCTTCCTCGCGGGTCTCCTCGGCCTTTTCGGCCCGGGGAAGCGGCGTGGTGATCGGCTCCATCGAGGCGACGTTGTCGCTCTTGGGGATGGGACGGGGGCGATCGCTGCGGCTGCGGCTGCGGCCCTTGGCGTCGTCGGTGCGCGGGCGATCCTTGATCGAGGCGAAGTCGATGCCTTCCAGCACCAGCTCCTGTGGGTCCATCTTGATCAGCTTCAGCACCTTGTCCAGCGACTTGTCGTCGGACGGGGTGACGATCATGAAGGCTTGGCCCAGCTTGCCGGCGCGGCCGGTGCGGCCGATGCGGTGCACATAGTCGTCGGCGTGGTGCGAGACGTCGTAATTGAACACGTGGCTGACGTCCGGGATGTCCAGGCCGCGCGCGGCGACGTCCGAGGCTACAAGAATCTTGAGTTCGCCCGAGCGGAAGTCGGCGAGCGTCTTCATGCGCAGCGACTGGTCCAGGTCGCCGTGAATCGGCGCGGCGTCGAAGCCGTGGGTCTTCAGCGACTTGGCGACGATGTCGACTTCCGACTTGCGATTGCAGAAGACGATGCCGTTCTTCACGTCGTCGCGACCGACCAGGGCGCGCAGGGCGGTGCGCTTGGCCTTGGGGTCCGAGGTGGGGATGCGGACGATATACTGGGTGATGGTGTCGGCGGTCATGGCCGGCCGCGAGGCCTCGATCCGGGTCGGATCCTTGAGGAACTGCGTGGTCAGGCGCGTGATCTCGGGAGGCATGGTGGCCGAGAAGAAAAGGGTCTGGCGCTTGGGCGGCGTCAGTTTGAAGATGCGCTCGATGTCGGGGATGAAGCCCATGTCGAGCATGCGGTCGGCTTCGTCGATGACCATCATCTCGACGCCGGTCAGCAGGATCTTGCCGCGCTCGAACAGGTCCAGCAGACGGCCGGGCGTGGCGATCAGGACGTCGACGCCCTTGTTCAGCAACGCCACCTGGTCGCCCATGGACACGCCGCCGATCAGCAAGGCCCAGCTCAACTTGGTGCCCTTGGCGTATTTGGCGAAGTTCTCGGCGACCTGGTCGGCCAGTTCGCGGGTGGGGGCCAGGACCAGGGCGCGCGGCATCCGGGCGCGGGCGCGACCCGAGCCGAGACGGTCGATCATCGGCAGGGTGAAGGCGGCGGTTTTGCCCGTGCCGGTCTGGGCGATGCCCAGGACGTCACGGCCGGCCAGGGCCACCGGGATGGCGGCGGCCTGAATGGGGGTGGCTTCGGTGTAGCCCGTATCGGCGACCGCTTTGAGGGTCGTGGCCGAAAGGCCCAGCTTGGTGAATTCTGTCATGCAACCTTGAGGACGGAGGAAACGTCGTAACGTCGTCAGCTTACGGAACCGCCCCTCGTGGGCGAGTGGGCGGCGCGCATCGCCAGTCCTATCCCGAGCCTGCGGCGGTATATGGAAACCCCTACGCCTCAGTCAAGTATTTCCGTTCGGGAACCAGGCGCTTGGCAAAGCCTTACAGGCCTGTAATGTCGCCTTGGGGAAGGGAAGGGTAGTCGTATGCGGTTGAAAACGCTTGCGTTCGCCTTGGCTGCTTGCTGCGCGACGGCGCTGCCGGCCCAGGCGGAGATGGAATCGGCTTTTGGAAACACCGTGATCTCGCACTATCCCGACGGTGCTTGGGTCAAGCACTGGTTTGATCGAGACGGCAGCTATCGGGCCGCGTTCTCGGACGGGCGGCGATTGACCGCGCGCTGGGCTGTCGAAGGCGAGCGCGTCTGCCTGAACGGGATCAGGCCGCGGATGCTGCTGTCGCGGTTCTGCACGACCCTGGTCGAGGCGTCGGTGGGTCAGAGCTGGCCTGGGCGTGATCCGTTGGGACGGCGGGTTCGCAACGAACTGGTGGCCGGGCGCTAGACGTCGCCCGGTTCGCTGGCGAACCGGGAGACGTCATCGCGATCTACTCGGCGTCAGCCGCCTTCCTGGGGGCGGCCTTCTTTGCCGCCGGCTTTTTGGCCGCGGTCTTTTTGGCCGCAGCAGGCTTCTTCTCGGCAGCGCTCTTGGCCGGAGCCTTCTTCGCCGCAGGTTTCTTGGCGGCCGCCGCCTTCTTCTTCGGCGCTGCGCCGGCCTTGGCGGCCAGCAGAGGCAGGGCGGCTTCCAGCGTCAGGTCCTCGGGCGTCACGCCCTTGGGCAGGGTGGCGTTGACCTTGCCCCATTTGACGTAGGGGCCGAAGCGACCGGCCATGACCTGGACGGGAGCCTCGTCTTCCGGGTGGGCGCCCAGTTCCTTGAGCGGCGCCGTGGCCGAGCCGCGACCGGGACGACCGGCGCGCTTTTCAGCCAGCAGGGCGACGGCGCGGTTGATCCCTACCTCGAACACCTCGTCGATGTCCGAGACGTTGGCGTAGGTGCCGGCGTGCAGAATGAACGGGCCGTAGCGGCCCAGGCCGGCGGTGATCATCTTGCCGTCCTCGGGGTGAGGACCGACTTCGCGCGGCAGGGCCAGCAGACGCAGCGCCTGTTCCAGCGTCAGGGACGCGGGGCTCCAGCCCTTGGGCAGGGACGAGCGCTTGGGCTTTTCCTCGCCCGGCGGCGTGGTTTCGACATAGGGGCCGAAACGACCGATCTTGAGCTGCACCGGCTGGCCGGTCGCCGGGTCGACGCCCAGTTCGCGGTCGCCGCCGTCCGCGCCGCCTTCGGCGCCGTCAGGCGAGGCCACGGGGCGGGTGTATTTGCAGTCGGGATAGCGCGAGCAGCCGATGAAGGCGCCGAAGCGGCTGGTCTTCAGGCTGAGCTGGCCCTGATGGCACAGCGGGCATTCCCGCGGGTCCGAACCGTCGCCCTTGTCCGGGAAAATGTGGGCGCCGAGGGCGTCGTTCAGGTGATCCAGGATGGCCGTGGTGCGCAGCTCGCCGGCGGCCTGTGTCGCGGCGTGGAAGTCGGTCCAGAAACTGCGCAGCAGCGCCTTCCAGTCCAGTTCGCCCGCGGAGACCTCGTCGAGCTGGGTCTCGAGCGCGGCGGTGAAGTCGTATTCGACCCAGCGGGTGAAGAACTGCTCCAGGAAGGCCGTGACCAGCCGTCCCTTGTCCTCGGGATAGAAGCGGTTCTTGTCCATGCGAACGTATTCGCGGTCGCGCAGGGTCGTCAGAATCGAGGCGTAGGTCGAGGGACGGCCGATGCCCAGCTCTTCCAGCTTCTTGACCAGGGTGGCTTCCGAGAAGCGCGGCGGCGGCTCGGTGAAGTGCTGGTCGGTGCGGATGGCTTCGACCCTGGCCTTGGCGCCTTCCTTCAGCGCGGGCAGGCGGCCGCCGTCGTCCTCCTCGTCCTCGGAGCCCTTCTGCTTCTCGTCGCGGCCCTCTTCATAGGCGGCGATGAAGCCGTCGAAGGCGACGACCTGACCCGTAGCGCGCAAGCCGGTCTGGCCGTCGGGCGTCTCGATCTCGACCGTGGTGCGGTCCAGACGGGCGCTCTCCATCTGCGAGGCGATCATCCTTTTCCAGATCAGCTCGTAGAGGCGTTGCAGGTCGGAATCGATGCGCAGGCTGTCAGGATGGCGCGTCAGATTGGTCGGACGGATGGCTTCGTGCGCTTCCTGGGCGTTCTTGGCCTTGGTCTTGTAGTAGCGCGGCTCGGCCGGGACATAGGCGGGGCCGAAGCGGTCGGCGATGACCTCGCGCGCCTGGGCGATGCCCTCGGGGCTGACGAACAGGCCGTCGGTCCGCATGTAGGTGATCAGGCCGCCGGTGTCGTCGACGCCCTCATACAGCTTCTGCGCCGCCTGCATGGTGCGCTGGGCGGTGAAGCCCAGCTTGCGCGAAGCTTCCTGTTGCAGGGTCGAGGTGGTGAAGGGCGGAGCCGGCGAGCGCTTGGCGGGCTTCTTCTCCACCGACTTGATGGTGAAGTCGCCGGCCTTGATGGCGTCGCGAGCGGCGAAGGCCATTTCCTCGGTCGGGATGTCCAGACGCTGGATGCGCTTGCCGGCGTGCTTGACCAGACGGGTGGTGAAGGGCGGGCTGTCGGCTACGAGATCGGCCTCGACCGACCAGTATTCCTGGGCCTTGAACTTCTCGATCTCCATCTCGCGATCGACGACGATGCGCAGGGCGACCGACTGCACCCGGCCCGCCGAACGGGCGCCGGGCAGCTTGCGCCACAGGACGGGCGAAAGGTTGAAGCCCACCAGATAGTCCAGCGCGCGGCGGGCCAGATAGGCCTCGACCAGTTCCATATCCAGCTGGCGTGGATTGGCCATCGCTTCGAGCACGGCGGCCTTGGTGATGGCGTTGAAGGTGACGCGCTGGACTTCGGTGTCCTTCAGCGCCTTTTTCTTGTTCAGGACTTCCAGAACATGCCAGCTGATCGCTTCTCCCTCACGGTCGGGGTCGGTCGCGAGGATGACGCGGTCGGCGCGCTTGGCCGCCTCCGCAATCTCGGACAGGCGCTTGGACGCCTTGGCGTCGACCTCCCAGACCATGGCGAAATCGTCGTCGGGCAGGACGGAGCCGTCCTTGGACGGCAGGTCGCGGATATGGCCGTAGGACGCCAGCACCTCGTAGCCAGAGCCCAGGTATTTATTGATGGTCTTGGCCTTGGCGGGGCTCTCGACGATGACGAGATTCATGGCGCTCTAAATTCGGGAAATCGGGGCGCGAACGTGGTTGGCGTCGGGCGGGAAGTCAATCAGGACGTTTACGGGAACGACTTCAGCGTGTTTGTCTGCTTGTCATTCTACTAAAAGTTGTGGATTAGGAGATGGTCAACTGGAGGATTTGAGCGTGCCGCAAGCAGTAGGACCGCAGACGGTGGAAGATGGAGGCCGGAGCGCGCCTGATCCGGCCGACTATCCCGTGCGGGAGTACGTCGCGGGGATGGCCGCAGAGTTGGCCGGGATGGCGCGCTGGGACGGCGATGAGGCCTTGGCGGCCGCGCTGGAGGCCGCGGCGCAGATGGCTCGCCAGACTGGGCCGGCCGCTCGCTAGATCGAAACCAGGCCGCCAGGCAAAAGGCTGGCGCGACCGGCGAGGCTGAGCTCCAGCAGGGCTGCGGCCACGACGCCGACCGGCATATCAAGCGCTCGCGCCAACTCATCGCGCGGCGTAGGGACAGGCGACAACAGGGCTGCGACCTGTTCGATCAGGGCCTCATCCAGGTCATCGGGCGCGCCGTCGAACGGTGAGGCGCCGGGCGGCTCGCGCAGGGTTCGCAGGGTGGAGAAGGCGCGCTCGACGTCCTCCAGGCCTTCGCACAGGATGGCGCCCTGACGCAGCAGCTCGTTAGGACCTTTCGAGCGGGGATCAAGCGGCGAGCCCGGAACCGCGAAGACGTCGCGGCCCTGTTCATTGGCCAGGCGGGCGGTGATGAGGGAGCCGGAACGGATTTCAGCCTCGACCACGATCACCCCGCGCGACAGGCCCGAGATGATGCGGTTGCGGCGGGGGAAGTCGCGGGCCTGGGCGCGGGCGCTGACGGGGCTTTCCGAGACGATGCAGCCCTGCTCGACGATCTGACGATAGAGGTCGGCGTTCTCGGACGGATAGATGTCGTCCACGCCGCCGCCGAGAACGGCCACTGTGCCTGTTGGAAGCGCGCCCAGGTGCGCCGCCGCGTCGATGCCGCGCGCCAGACCGGAGACCACTACGTGGCCGGCTTCGCCCAGTTGCTGCGACAGGCCACGCGCGATGCGCTGGCCGCCCGCCGAGGCGATGCGGGCGCCGACCACGCCGATGCAGGGGCGCGACAGCAGGGCGATGTCGCCGCGGGTCCACAGCAGGGGCGGAGGCGGATCGACCGCCGCCAGCAGGTCGGGATAGTCGGCGTCGCCCAGCAGGACCAACCGCGCCCCGACGCGCTCGCCCGCCGCCAGCTCGGCCTCGACGCGCTCGACGGGGGGCAGGGCGTAGCCGTCGCGGCCGCTGCGGCGCACCAGATCAGGCAGGGCCTCGACCGCACGGACGGCAGAGCCAAACCGCTGCAACAGTTGGGAAAAGGCCACGGGACCGACGCGGTCGGTGCGGGCCAGCCGAAGCCGGGCGAAACGCTCGGCGTCGGACAGCGGGCTCAAGCCTTCTTGGTCCCGATCTTGGGCTCGGCGCCTTTCAGCAGCCGGGCGATGTTCTCGTGGTGGCGAATATAGATCAGGACGGCGGTGAAGACGGCCAGGATCAGGATGGGCGCGGGGGCGGGCAGGCCTAGCATGGCCAGGGGCAGAAGGGCGTAGAAGGGCGTCGCCGCCGCCGCGACCAAGGCCGCCAGCGAGGAGTAGCGCAGGGCGAAGGCTGTGATCAGCCAGGTCGCCGCCGCCATCAGGCCCAGGGGCCAGCAGGCGGCCAGGATCAGGCCGAAGAAGGTCGCGACCCCCTTGCCGCCCTTGAAGCCCAGCCAGACGGGGAAGAGGTGGCCCATGAAGGCCGCGCCGCCGGCGATGGCGCCCGCGACTTCACCGAACAGATAGCGAGCGATCAGCAGGGCGACCGCGCCCTTGCCCGCATCGAGGATCAGGGTGGCGATGGCCAGATCCTTGCGCCCGGTGCGCAGGACGTTGGTCGCACCGATATTGCCCGAGCCGATGTTGCGCACGTCGCCTGCGCCCGCGGCGCGGGTCAGGATGACGCCGAACGGAATTGAACCGAGCAGGTATCCGCCAATCGCTACAAGCCCGAGCGTCAGAAGCGCCGGTCCGGCCAGATCCTGCAAAGTGATTCGCTCCCGTTTAGCGTGCGTCGTGGACGATGCGTCCACCAACGACCGTGAGCAAGACCTTGCCTTGCAGACGACGGCCGTCGAAGGGCGAATTCTTCGATTTGGAACGCAGTGTGGCCGGATCGACCACAACCGGAGCGCCCGCGTCGAACAGGACCAGGTCCGCCGGCGCGCCAGCCGACAGAACGCCGGCGTCCAGACCCAGCAGGCCGGCGGGGCCGTGGGTCAGCGGGCGCAGCACGTCCAGCAGGTCCAGCCCGTGTTCGTGGTGCAGCATCAGGGCGGCGGGCAGCAGGGTCTCCAGACCCACGGCGCCGGGCGCGGCCTCGGCGAAGGGGCGGCGCTTGTTCTCGGCGGGCTCGGGGGCGTGGGCCGAGGTGATGGCGTCGATCAGGCCGTCGCGGACGGCCTCGACCAGGGCCTGACGGTCGCTCTCGGGGCGCAGCGGCGGGTCTAGCCGGTAGAAGGTCCGGTAGTCGCCGATATCGATCTCGTTGAAGCAGAGGTGGTTGATCGAGACCGACGCCGAGACCTCAAGACCGCGAGCGCGGGCCCGGGCCAAGGTTTCCAGCGCGCCCTCGGTCGAGATCTGATCGACCAGGAAGCGTGCGCCGGTCTGTTCGACCAAGGCCAGGTCGCGTTCCAGCTGGATGCGCTCGGCGATGGCGGGCGCGCCTGACAGGCCCAGGCGGGTGGCCAATTCGCCCGAGGTGGCGACTGCGCCCTCCGACAACCAGGGCTCGGCCGGGCGGCAGGCGATCAGGGCGTTGAAGGCGGCGGCGTAGCTCATCACCCTTTGCAGGGTGCGGGTGTTGACGATGACCCGGTCGCCGTCGGTGAAATAGAGGGCGCCGGCTTCGTGCATCAGGCCGATCTCGGCCATGCGCTGACCGTCGCGGCCTTGCGTCGCCGCGCCCGCAGCCCGGACGTTGACCAGGCCGAGCGCCGCGCCGCGTCGCTGGATGTGGTCGATCAGGGCGGGGTCGTCGATGGCCGGGTCGGTGTCGGGCTGGACCACGATGGTGGTGACGCCGCCCGCCGTCGCCGACAGGCTGGCCGACTTCAGGGTTTCCTTGGGTTCGGCGCCGGGCTCGCCGGTCTTGACCCGGATGTCGATCAGGCCGGGGGCGAGGCAGCGGCCCTGGGCGTCGATGACGGCGACGCCTTCGGGGCGCTGGGTCGCCTGGCCGTGGACGACCTCGACGATGCGACCGTTCTGAATCAGGACCGCGCCGGGGCCGTCGTAATCGGTCGCCGGGTCCAGCAGACGGGCGTTGATGATGGCCAAGGTGGTCGGAGCGGCGGTCATGCGGCGGCTCCGGCGCGGCGGTGGGCAAGGGCGGCCAGAACGGCCATGCGGGCGGCGACGCCCATCTCGACCTGATCCTGAATCAGGGAGACGCTCAGGTCGTCAGCCACGTCGGAGTCGATCTCGACGCCCCGGTTCATCGGGCCGGGGTGCATGACCTTGGCGTTGGGCGCGGCCCAGGCCAGTTTCTCGCGGTCCAGACCCCAGAAACGGAAATACTCGCGGGTCGAGGGGATCAGGGCGCCGGTCATGCGCTCCAGTTGCAGGCGCAGCATCATGACCACGTCGCAGCCGGCCAGACCTTCCTTCATGTCGTGGAAGACCTCGCAGCCCCAGCGGTCGGCGTCGCCGGGGACAAGCGTGGGCGGGCCGATCAGGCGCACGCGCGCGCCCATCATCGACAGCAGGGCGACGTTGGAGCGGGCCACGCGGCTGTGGGCGATGTCGCCGCAGATCGCGACCGTCAGACCGCCGACGTCGCCAAAGGCGCGGCGCAGGCTCAGCAGGTCCAGGAGGGCTTGCGTCGGGTGTTCGTGGCGACCGTCGCCGGCGTTGACCACGGCGCAGCCGACTTTCTGCGACAGCAGGTCCACGGCGCCTGACGACGAATGGCGAACCACCAGAATCTCGGGCTTCATGGCGTTCAGCGTCACCGCCGTGTCGATCAGGGTCTCGCCCTTGGCGACTGAGGAGGCTGAGACCGGCATGGTGACGACATCAGCGCCGAGACGCTTCGCGGCGATCTCGAACGAGGAACTGGTGCGGGTGGAGTTCTCGAAGAAGAGGTTCACGACTGTCTGGCCGCGCATCAGGTCGACGCCCTTGGCCGACTGTCGGTTGAAGTCGACGAAGGCGTCGGCGAGATCCAGCAGCGCCAGGGCGGCGGGCGGGTTCAGATCGCCGGCGGCGAGGAAGTGGTCGCGGGGGAACGGCGTCAGTCGCTCCTCGATGGTTTCGGTGACGGAAGCGGCATGGGTCATCGAGACGCCGCTATAAGCCCGACTCTACGCGAGGGGAAGGTCAGCCGCGCAGACGGTCCAGCGCGCCCTGCAAAATCCAGGCGGCGGCGGTGCGGTCTACGACGTCGGCGCGGCGTTTGCGGCTCAGGTCCAGTTCGTCGATCAGGAAGCGCTCGACCGCCGTGGTCGACAGGCGTTCGTCCTGAAAGGCGACATTGACGGGACGCAGACGCTCCAGATTACGGGCGAAGGCGCGGCAGGACTGGGCGCGCGGGCCTTCAGAGCCGTCCATGTTCAGCGGCAGGCCGATGACCAGGGCCGAGACGTTGCGGCCGTTCATCAGCTTGATCAGCTGCGCGGCGTCCTGACTGAACTTCACCTTGCGGATCAGCTGCAGCGGGCTGGCGATCATGCGGCTGGTGTCGGACACCGCCACGCCAATGGTGTTCTCGCCCAGATCCAGCCCCATCCAGGCGGTGTCGGGCGGGCAGGCGGCGGGCAGGTCTGTCAGGTCGAATACGGGCACGGCCTCCCCATATTGCAATGCGGAACGCTTGTCGAAGCCGCATCGGGCGGCTAACCCACGACAGGAGTCAGTCCGGGCGACTCCCGTGCGCCCCGGCTGGATGAATTTCGGAGATTTCCATGGCTATCGACGCCGCGACGGTGAGGCGTGTCGCCCACCTCGCCCGCATCAAGACCCCCGAGGACCGCCTGGAGCCGCTGGCCCAGGAGCTGAACGGCATCCTGAACTGGATCGAGCAGTTGAACGAGGTCGACGTGCAGGGTGTCGAGCCGATGACCTCCAACGTCGCCCAACCGCTGCGTTTGCGTGACGACGTCGTCACCGACGGCGCCAAGGTGGATGCGGTCCTGTCGAACGCCCCGAAGTCGGCGGACGGCTTCTTCGTCGTGCCCAAGGTGGTCGATTAAGCCATGACCGATCTGACCAAACTGACCCTCAAGGACGCCGTCGAGGGCCTGAAGGCCAAGACCTTCTCGTCCGAGGAACTGACCCGCGCCTTCCTGACCAATATCGAGGCATCGAACCCGACCCTGAACGCCTATGTCGAAGTGACGGCGGACAAGGCGCTGGAACAGGCGCGCGCCTCCGACGCCAAGCTGGCCAAGGGAGAGGGCGGGGCGCTGGAAGGCGCGCCGCTGGGCATCAAGGACCTGTTCTGCACCGAGGGCGTGCAGACGACCGCCGGCTCCAACATGCTGCGTGGCTTCGTGCCGCCCTATGAATCCACCGTCACCGCCAATCTGTGGCGCGAAGGCGCGGTCATGCTGGGCAAGCTCAACATGGACGAGTTCGCCATGGGCTCGGCCAACGAGACCTCGGCCTTTGGTCCGGTGAAGAACCCGTGGAAGGCCAAGGGTTCGGACGCCGAGCTGACGCCGGGTGGTTCTTCGGGCGGTTCGGCCTCGGCCGTGGCCTCTGACCTGTGCCTGGCCGCGACGGCCTCGGACACCGGCGGCTCGATCCGCCAGCCCGCCGCCTTCACCGGCACGGTCGGCATCAAGCCCACCTATGGCCGCGCCAGCCGCTTCGGCATGGTGGCCTTCGCCTCATCGCTGGATCAGGCCGGGCCGATCACCAAGACGGTGACGGACGCCGCCATCCTGCTGAAGTCCATGTGCTCGTTCGACGCCAAGGACTCGACCAGCCTCGACATCCCGACGCCGGACTGGACCCAGTCGGTCGGTCAGTCGGTCAAGGGCCTGCGCATCGGCGTCCCGGCGGAATACCTGATCGACGGCATGTCCGAAGAGATCAAGGCGCTGTGGCAACAGGGCGTCGAGTGGCTGAAGGCTTCCGGCTGCGAGATCGTCGAGATCAGCCTGCCGCACACCAAATACGCCCTGCCAGCCTACTATATCGTGGCGCCCGCCGAGGCCTCGTCGAACCTGGCCCGCTATGACGGGATGCGTTTCGGCCACCGCGCCGAGGACTTCTCGTCGCTGGACGACCTCTATGCCGCCTCGCGCGCCGAGGGCTTCGGCAAGGAGGTTCAGCGCCGTCTGACCATAGGCACCTATGTGCTGTCGGCGGGCTTCTATGACGCCTACTACGTCAAGGCTCTGAAGGTGCGTCGTCGCATCGCCGAGGACTTCGACAACGTCTGGGGCAAGGTGGACGCCATCCTGACCCCGTCGACCCCGACGGCGGCGTTCAAGCTGGGCGACAAGCAGATCGACCCGCTGACCATGTACCTGAACGACGTCTTCACGGTCACGACCAACCTGGCCGGTCTGCCGGGCATCTCGGTGCCCGCCGGTTTGAGCAGCGATGGTCTGCCGCTGGGGCTTCAGGTCATCGGCAAGGCCCTTGATGAAGCGACCGTCTTCCAGGTCGCGGCCGCACTGGAAGACTCCGCTGGTTTCGTCGCCAAACCGGCCAAGTGGTGGTGAGCATGTCTGACAACAAAACACTGATCAAAGGTCGCACTGGCGACTGGGAAATCGTCATGGGGCTGGAAATCCACGCCCAGGTGGCGTCGAAGGCCAAGCTGTTCTCGGGCGCCGCTGTCGGTTTCGGCGCCGGTCCGAACGAGCAGGTGTCGCTGGTCGACGCCGGCTTCCCCGGCATGTTGCCGACCCTGAACAAGCACTGCGTCGAGCAGGCGGTGAAGTCGGGTCTGGGTCTGAAGGCGCACATCAATCTGAAGAGCCAGTTCGACCGCAAGAACTACTTCTATCCCGACCTGCCGACCGGCTATCAGATCAGCCAGCTGTATCACCCCATCGTGGGCGAGGGCGTGGTCGAGGTGGAGGCCGAGGACGGCAGCTTCTTCAACGTCGGCATCGAGCGCCTGCACCTGGAGCAGGACGCGGGCAAGCTGATCCACGATCTGTCGCCGACGGAATCCTACGTCGACCTGAACCGGGCCGGCACGGCGCTGATGGAGATCGTCTCGCGTCCCGACATCCGCACGCCGGAAGAGGCGGTCGCCTACGTCAAGAAGATCCGCACCATCCTGATCTATCTCGGCACCTGCGACGGCGACATGGACAAGGGCAACCTGCGCGCCGACGTCAACGTCTCGGTCTGCCGCGCCGGCAACTACGCCAAGTTCAAGGAAACCGGCGACTTCGGCTTCCTGGGCACGCGCTGCGAGATCAAGAACGTCAACAGCTTCCGCTTCATTTCTCAGGCGATCAATTACGAAGCGCGTCGCCAGATCGAGATCCTCGAAGATGGCGGCTCGATCGTTCAGGAAACCCGTCTGTATGATCCGACGGCGGGTGAGACGCGTTCGATGCGCTCGAAGGAAGAGGCGATGGACTATCGCTACTTCCCCGACCCCGACCTGCTGCCGCTGGAGATCGAGCAGGCCTGGATCGATGAGATCAAGGCCAACCTGCCGGAACTGCCGGATGAGAAGCGCCGTCGCCTGATGGCGGACTACGGCCTCTCGCAATACGACGCCGTGGTGCTGATCTCGGAACAGGCCAAGGCCGACTACTTCGAGGCCGCCGCCAAGGGGCGCGACGCCAAGCTGGTCTCCAACTGGGTGACGAACGAGGTCTCGGCGCGTCTGGCCGCTGACGGCAAGGACTTCAGCGAAAACCCGCTGCCGGCGGCGCACGTCGCCCAACTGGTTGAGCTGATCGAGACAAACGTCATCTCGTCCAAGATCGCCAAGGAAGTGTTCGACCATGTCTGGAACGGCGAAGGCTCGCCCGCCGAGGTCGTCGAGAAGCACGGCCTGAAGCAGGTGACAGATACGGGCGCCATCGAGAAGGCTGTCGATGACATCATCGCCGCCAACCCGGACAAGGCGGCGGCGGTGGCGGAGAAGCCGCAGGCGCTGGGCTGGTTCGTCGGTCAGGTGATGAAGGCGACGGGCGGCAAGGCCAACCCGGCGGCCGTGAATGATATTTTGAAGGCCAAGCTGGGATTGTAGGGCTCAGCCTTCCGATCGCAGACCAATAGAATAGGCCCCGGAGATCGCTCTCCGGGGCCTCTTTCGCTTTTCTACCGGCTACCAGTTCCAAGCGTCGCGGACGACTTCGATGATGTAGCCGTCGTAGTCGTCGATCAGATAGATGGTGTTGTCGACATAGACCCAGCGGGTCCCCGGCGGCGGGTAGCCGAGGCCGTAGGTCCGCCAGTCGTTGACCTGATAGCGCCAGAAGACCTCCGGCAGGTACTGGCCGACGTAGTACTGACGGTTCCAGTAGCTGCGCGGCACGCTGTAGTAGCCGTAGCCCGGCGCGAAATAGAAGCCGAGACGCACGCCGTTCCAGCCCCGGAAGCGGCTGTCGTTTCGCCACCAGTCGCTCCGGTGGCGACGATCCCAGTCACGCCGCCACTGGTCGCGGTTCCAGCGATTGTGGAAGTCGCGATAGTCGCGGTTGTTGTTCCAGTTCGGCCGGTCGGGTCGATTGGGGCGATCCGGGCGATCGGGGCGGTTCGGGCGATCCTGTCCCGGGCGGTCGGGCCGGTTTGGACGGTTGGGCTGTTGCGCGCCCGGTTGGTCAGGGCGGTTCCAGTCAGGCCTGTCCGGTCGGTTCGGTTGATCCGGACGATTGGGGCGGTCGGGCCGGTTCCCGTCCGGGCGGGTGGGGCGATCGGGTTGCTGTGCGCCGGGACGGTCTGGGCGGACTTCGGGCCGGTCCGGACGGTCAGGACGGCTCGGTCTGTTCGGCTGCTCCGGGCGGGGTGTCTGCGGACGCCCTTGATCCGAGGGGCGCGTCGGTCGATCCGGACGTTCGCCATCGGGGCGGGCGGGGCGCGACGGACGCGGTGTCTCAGGGTGATCAGGGCGCACTTCGGCGCGAGGAGTCTCGGGCCTCTGTCGGGGAGACTGCTCGCTGCGTTCTGCGCGATGTTGAGGGCGCTGGCGCGGTCCGTCTTCGGACCGGGCCTGCCGGTCCTGCGCCAGGGTCGCTACTGGCGCGAGCGCCGGGAGTGCGAAGCTGGCGATGGCGGTGAACACCATCAGGGAACGTTTCATGGTCTTCTTCCTCGCACGCCGAGAGGGCGGCTTGAGCATCAATCTGGCGCCGTCGCCATGAACCACGGCTGAACGCCGGTCGATGGAAACATGCAAAAATTCATGAAAAAGCCCCGCAAAGCCGAGCTTTGCGGGGCTATTCCGAAGTCCTGCGTGAGGTCTAGTAAACGTCGTGAAGCACGCTGGCGATCAGGCCGGTGGCGACCGCGATCAGCAGGATGTCGTTGTTGGCGTGGACATAGCGATAGCCGCGCGGCGCCGGGCGCAGGTTGTAATAATAGGGGTCGCTCACGTAGTAGCCGCGATAGGCCGAGGGCAGATAGGCGCCCTGACGCCAGCGATAGCTCTGATAGCGCGGATCGACGCGATAGTAGCCGCGACCCGGGGCGTACCAGTAGCCGTTGCGGGCGCCGCGGTAGTCGCGGAACTCGGGTCGGCCCCGCCACCAGTCACGGTTGTTGCGATCCCAGCGCTCGGCGCGGCGCTGATCCTGGCGATAATCGCGGCGGTCGTCGCGTCGATCCTGACGCCATTCGCGGCGATCATCGCGCTGGTCCTGACGCCATTCGCGACGGTCGTTCCGATTGTCGCGACGATCATCACGTCGGTCTTCGCGGCGCTCCTGGCGATACTCGCGGTGATCGCGGTTCTGGGCCTGAGCCGCCAGCGGCGCGGCCGTGGTGGTCAGCGCCAGGGCGACGATGGCGGCCTTGGTGAGGCGGTTCATCTGGTTCGTCTCCGTGGTCAGGGCGCCGAAGAAAGCTGCGGACGGCCCGTTGAAACAGAAGGCCAAGGTCGTTCCGGGCGCATGAACTCATCCTGAACGCGCCCGTCAGGTTTCAGCCTTGTCGTTTCATCATGACCGCGCCATCTCTGGACGATCCGACACGAGTGAAGGCGACCGCGATGACCCAGCCCATCGAGCTCTGGTACTGGCCCACGCCGAACGGCTGGAAAATCTCCATCGCCCTGGAGGAAATGGGCCTGCCATATATGGTCAAGCCGGTGAACATCGGCGCGGGCGAGCAGTTCACGCCCGCGTTTCAGGCCATCAGCCCCAACGGCCGGATGCCCGCCATCGTCGATCCCGAAGGCCCGGATGGCCGACCACTGTCGATCTTCGAATCTGGCGCCATCCTGCAATATCTCGGCGCCAAGTCGGGGCGCTTCTACCCCGCTGATCTGCGGGCGCGGGTCGAGGTTGACGAGTGGTTGTTCTGGCAGGTGGGCGGCCTGGGTCCGATGGCGGGGCAGACCCATCACTTCCGCCAGTACGCCCCGGCTATGATCAAGGATCAGCGCCAGATCGCCTATGGCGTCCAGCGCTACACGAACGAAACGCATCGGCTATACGGCGTGTTGAACCGGCGTCTGGCGGACCGAGACTATGTCGCGGGCGACTATTCCATCGCCGACATGGCGATCTGGCCGTGGGTCCTGCCGAAGCATCAGGGGCAAGACCTGAGCGAGTTTCCGCATCTGGCCGCCTGGATGGAACGGGTCGGGGCGCGACCGGCGGTTCAGGCGGGCAGGGCGGTGGGCGAGGAACAGCGCGCCAATCTGGCCGCATCGGGCCAGGCGGCGGAGGCGGCGCGCGCTGTTCTGTTCGGTCAGCGCGGGCGTTAACTCTAATTTCAAACCGGCGGTATTTGAATAGGGTTCGAAAGGCAGGGTCAGAACGACCGACGCCCGGAGGACTGGCTATGACCGCGCACGAAACCGCGCCTGAGGCTATTGAGACTGCGGCCCTGCCGCTGCCGACCGTCGACATGGATGGGGACGCCCTGTTCCGACTGGGGCTGGCCTATTCGGCCGGTCTGGACGGCTGTCCCATCGACCGGGTCTCGGCCCACATGATCTTCAATCTGGCGGCAATGAAGGGCTCGATCGAGGCGCGGGAATATCGCCGCGACCTAAGCCAGGAGATGGAGCACGACGAGATCGCCGAGGCCCAGCGCGCCGCGCGTCGCTGGATCGACGCGGGTTCGACCACGCTCGCCGCCTGAAGTCGCGGCGGACGGCTGGACCGGGCGGCGAGGTCGGGTTATGGACCCGGCCAAGACACGTCGCCGAAGGATTATGCCCATGCTCGCTCGCATCTATCGCCCGGCCAAGACCGCGATGCAGTCGGGCAAGGCCAAGACCCACGACTGGCGTCTGGAGTTCGAACCGGCCTCGGCGCGGACACAGGACCCGCTGACCGGCTGGACCAGCACCACCGACATGAACGGTCAGGTGCGGCTGAGCTTCGAGACCAAGGAAGAGGCGGTCGAATACGCCGAACGCCACGGCATCGCCTTCCGCCTGCACGAGCCGCAGGACGCGCCTTTGATCCTCAAGGCCTACGCCGACAACTTCGCCACCAACCGCAAGCAGTCCTGGACCCACTAGGTTCGGGTGACCGCTGCGGTCCAGGCCCAGGCGCCCATAGCTCAACCGGATAGAGCACCCGCCTTCTAAGCGGGATGTTGCAGGTTCGAGTCCTGCTGGGCGCGCCATGCCTCTAAACCCTTGTCGAGATCTGCGATCAGATCGGCGGGGTCTTCCAGTCCCACGTGCAGCCGCAACAGCTGACCCGGCAGGTCGGGCCTGTGCTGGCGGTAGGCCAGTTGCGGCGTCTCGTGCGTGATAAGGCTTTCAAAGCCGCCCCAGGAATAGCCCATGCCGAACAGGTTGAGCGCCCGCATCAGGGCGTGGGCCGCCGCCTTGTCGCCGCCCTTCATCACGACGCCCATCAGGGCGGCCCCGCCGGAATAGTCGCGTCGCCACAGTTCGTGGCCGACCGATCCGGTCAGGGGCGGGAACAGGACACGCTCGACCTCCGGGCGGGCTTGTAGCCATTCGGCGACCTGAAGAGCGGACTTCTGCGCCTCATTGTAGCGCAGGGGCAGGGTGCGCAGGCCCCGCAGCGCCAGCCAGGCGTCGTCGGGCGAGACGTGCCAGCCCATGTCCTCGACCGTGTGCAGGATGGCGCGGGCGATCCCCGCGTCCTGAACCGCGATGGCGCCCATCAGCAGGTCGGAATGGCCGGCGGCGTATTTGGTCACGGCCTGGACGCTGACGTCGACGCCGTGTTCGAGCGGGCGGAAGGCCAGGCCTGCCGCCCAGGTGTTGTCCATCACCGTCAGCACGCCGCGCGCCTTGCAGGCCTCCGCCAGAGCGGGAACATCGACGATCTCGAACGTCAGAGAGGATGGGGATTCGATCAGCAGCAGCCGGGTCTGTTCGCCGCAGAGCGAGAGGATTTCCGCGGTCGAGGCGTCTGCGGGGTGAAACCGCGCGGCGACGCCGCGTGCGGCCAGGTGGCGGGTCAGAAAGCGGCGCGTGGGGCCATAGACGGCGTCGCTGGTCACGACTTCGTCGCCAGGACGCAACAGGGCCAGCAGGGGCACGGTGACGGCGGCGAGGCCTGACGGGACCAGGAAGGCGTCGGCTGCCCCCTCCAGATCGGCCAGGGCGGCGCGCAGTTCGCGGGCGGCGCTCGTCCCGTCCAGGCCATAGACCGGACCCGACGCCGAATCCTGCATGGAGGCCGGGTCGTCGCTGAGCATGGTGGAGGCGCGCTCAAGCGGAGGATTGACCGGCCGACGGCCCTGGCCGCGTCGCGTGGCGGAGGCGATCAGGCGGGTGCGGTCGGAAAGGCGAGGCATGCGGGCTCCGGCGGGTTGCGGTTCTGGCGTTAGAGGGCTCTAAAGAAGGCGGGGGCGCAAGCTGGAGAGGGTGCCGGAATGCGGACGTCGAAGGTCGTGACGGGAATATCGTTGGCGCTGCTGCTGGCGACGGGCGCCTGCGAGCGGCAGGCCAAGACCGATCAGGCCGAGGCGCCGACTCCCTCACGACCGACCACGACCGCAATGCCGGACGACAGGGGCAGCCCCACCCTGGCGGCGATCAAGCAGCGCGGGCGCCTGAACTGCGGCGTCAATCAGGGACTGGTCGGGTTCGCCTACACGGATAATCGCGGCGCTTGGCGCGGCTTTGACGTCGATTTCTGTCGGGCGACGGCGGCGGCGATCTTTGGCGATCCCGATGCGGTGCGATTCGTGCCCCTGACCGCCGAACTGAGGTTCGAGGCTCTGCGCGACGGGCGGGTGGACGTCCTGTGGCGCAATACGTCCTGGACCATGAGCCGCGACACCGGCGGCGAGCTGAGCTTCGCCGGGATCAACTATTACGACGGTCAAGGCTTTCTGGTGCGCCGCGCCCTGAACCTGAACAGCGCGGCCGAACTGAACGGCGCGCGCATCTGCGTCCAGACCGGCTCGACCACCGAGCTGAACGTCGAGGACTATTTCCGTACGCGCGGGATCGAGTTCCGGCCCGTCATGGTCAAGACCGAGGAAGAGGCCCGTCAGGCCTATGCGCGCGAGGAATGCGACGCCTTCACCGCCGATATCTCGGCCCTGGCGGCGGCGCGAACGACCCTGGCCAATCCGCAGCAGCACGCCATTCTGCCGGACGTCATCTCCAAGGAGCCGTTGGGGCCGGTCGTGCGCCAGGGCGACGACCAGTGGACGGCTGTGATCCGCTGGACCTTGAACGCCCTGATCCTCGGCGAAGAGCTGGGCGTGACCAAGTCCAATGTGGCGGGCTTGACGCGCGACAGTCAGGAACCGCGCATCCGGCGCCTGCTGGGCGAGGACGGAGAGTTCGGGCCGTCCATAGGCCTGCCGCGGACCTGGGCGCGGGACGCCATCGCGGCGGGTGGCAACTATGGCGAGATTTTCGAGCGGAACCTTGGCCAGCAATCAGCGCTGAATCTGGCCAGGGGGCTGAACGCGCAATGGAGCGCGCGGCCCGGCGGCCTGATCTACGCCCTGCCGATCCGATAGGGCTCAAAAAGGCCGACCGAACGGGGGACGCATGACCACGACGACGAGAACAGCCCTTCCACTTCATGTGCTGATGTTGATCGGCTTTCTGGTCGGACTGTCGGGCGGTCTGGCGGTCAATCTGACCATCGGCGGCGATACGCCCTGGGTTCAGTGGCTGACGTCGAACATCACGGGGCCGGCGGGGCAGATCTTCCTGCGGCTGCTGTTCATGCTGGTGCTGCCGCTGCTGTTTTCGGCCCTGGTGGTCGGCGTGGCCGAGATGGGCGATCTGAAGACCTTGGGGCGGGCCGGGACGAAGAGCCTGCTGTTCACCGTCTTCATTTCAGCCGTCGCTGTCATCATCGGCCTGGTCATGGTCAATGTCTTCCGCCCCGGCGACGGCGTGGACCCGGCGCTGGCCCAGCAGTTGCTGGAGCAGGGGCGCAGCGGCGCGGCCTCTATCGTCAGCAGCGCGCCGGACTCGGTTCGGGCCGGGGACTTCTTCCTCGATCTGGTGCCGTCCAACGTCTTCACGGCGGCGGCGCAGAACGAAATCCTGCCGGTCATGGTCTTCGCCCTGCTGTTCGGCATCGGGCTGGTGATGACCAAGAGCCCGGCGACGGATCGCCTGCAACAGACCATCGAAGGTCTGTTCGAGGTGATGATGAAGCTCATCAACCTGGTCATCCGACTGGCGCCCATCGCCATTGCCTGCCTGATGTTCAATCTGGCCGCCCTGTTCGGTTGGGAGCTGTTGGTGAGGCTGGCGGCCTTTGTCGGTGTCGCAGTGGGGGCCATGGCGATCCATATGTTCGTGGTCTATCCGATCTGCATCGCCACGATGGGCGGCATGTCGCCGCTGAAGTTCTTCCGCGACATCCGCGAGGCCATGGTGGTGTCCTTCTCGACCGCCTCCTCCAACGCCAGCCTGCCGGTGTCGCTGCGTGTGGCGGAACAGAACCTGGGTCTGCCCCGCAAGATCGCCCGCTTTGTCCTGACGGTCGGGGCCACGGCCAATCAGAACGGCACGGCTCTGTTCGAGGGGGTGACAGTACTGTTCCTGGCGCAGTTCTTCGGCGTGGATCTGAGCCTGGGTCAGCAGTTCATCGTCATGCTGGTCTGTATCCTGGGCGGGGTCGGCACGGCGGGCGTGCCGGCGGGCAGTTTGCCGGTCATCGCCATGATCCTGGCCATGGTGGGCGTGCCGCCGGAGGGGATTGGCTTGATCCTGGGCGTCGACCGCTTCCTGGATATGTGCCGCACCACGCTGAACGTGACGGGCGATCTGGTCGTGGCGACCGTGGTGTCGCGCGGTGAAGAGGATACGGACGCGGCGATCCCGGCTGCGGCCTAAACGCTCTAGTCGACCACTATGGGGGTGTCGGAACGCGCGCCCCATTCGGCCCATGAGCCGTCATAAAGCTGTGACGCAAGGCCCAGTTCGGCCAGGCCCAGGCTCAGGATGGCGGCGGTCACGCCCGAGCCGCAACTGGTGATGACGGGTCGATCCAGATCGACGCCGGCGTCGCAGAAGGCGGCTTCGAGCGCGGCGCCGCGTTTCAGTGTCCCATCCGAGTTCAGTAACTGGCCGAAGGGCAGGTTTATCGCGCCGGGCATATGGCCGGAGCGGACCCCTGGGCGGGGTTCGGCGGCTTCCCCTCGGAAACGCGGCGCGCCTCGCGCGTCCACGACCTGAACCTCGTCGGCTAACGCCTGACGCACCTGATCCAGGTCGACGACGTGGTCGGCGTTCAAGGCGGCGTCGAAGGTCGCAGCCTTCCTTCGAGCGATAGAACCGTGTTCCAGAGGCTGCCCCTCGGCGCGCCATTTCGGCAGGCCGCCGTCCAACACGCGGACTCGCTGCGCGCCCATGGTCCGCAGCGTCCACCAGACGCGAGCGGCAGAGAACAGGCCTTGGGCGTCATAGACGATGATGTCATCGCGCTCGCTGATCCCCATCTCGCCCATGGCCTCGGCAAACGCCTGGGGCGTCGGCAACATGTGCGGGTAGGGGCTGGCGTGGTCAGAGATGGCCTCAATATCGAAAAAGACCGCGCCCGGAAGGCGCTCCGCCTCGAAATCCGCGCGGGCGTCGCGTCCATCCAACCACCAGCTGGCGTCGGTGATCCGCAAGTCGGGCGCGCCGAGGCGATCCGCCAGGGCCTGGGTCGAGATCAGAGGGCTGTGTGAAGGCGTGTGCATGGCGGCACGATAACACAGGCTGCTCAGCTGTGTGGTCAGGCGCTGAGTCGCCCTGTAGGTTGCGACGCTGAGGGTTCGACGCCACCTGTCGGACGCAAAGTTGCGCCACAAACCCGCGACTTTATCGATTCAAACAGCCGAAAGCGCCGCCGTGAACCGTCCCAACGCCGTCATCGAACTGTCCGCTGGCCTGAAGAAGCCCGTCGTGATCGGCGGCGGTCGCCGCATCGTCTTCATCGCCGGTCCCTGCCAGATGGAAAGCCGCCAGCACGCGCTGGAGACGGCGCATCGGCTGAAGGAAATCGGCGAGCGACTGAACGTCGGCATCATCTACAAGACCAGCTTTGACAAGGCGAACCGCACCAGCGCCACCGCCGCGCGCGGCATCGGCCTGAAGGACGCTCTGCCGATTTTCGCTGAAATCCGCGAAGTCACCGGCCTGCCGACCCTGACCGACGTCCATTCCGAGGCCCAGTGCGAAGGCGTGGCCGAGGCCGTGGACGTGCTGCAAATCCCGGCCTTCCTGTCGCGCCAGACTGACCTGCTGCTGGCCGCCGCCGCCACCGGCAAGGCGATCAACATCAAGAAGGGGCAGTTCCTGGCCCCCTGGGACATGAAGAACGTCATCGCCAAGGTGGTCGGCGCGGGCAACCCCAACGTCATGGCCTGCGAGCGCGGCGCCAGCTTTGGCTACAATACCCTGGTCAGCGACATGCGGTCGCTGCCGATCATGCGCGAGATCGGCTGTCCCGTCGTGTTCGATGCGACCCACAGCGTGCAGCAGCCGGGCGGGCAGGGCACATCCTCGGGCGGTCAACGCGAGTTCGTGCCGGTTCTGGCGCGCGCCGCCGTGGCCGTGGGCGTGGACGCCGTCTTCCTGGAGACGCACGAGGACCCCGACAACGCCCCGTCGGACGGCCCCAACATGGTGCCGCTGGACCAGTTCGAGGCCCTGGCCGCTGAACTGATCGCTTTCGACGACCTGGCCATCAAGGTCGGCGCCAAGGCGCCGATGGCGAACCGGGCGTGAATCCGGTAGTTCGGCGTCATGGCTGAACGATCACTTGATTTGGGCGCGCTGCAAGGTCTGCTGGCGCAGGTGCACGAGTTGAAGGTCGCCTGCGTCGGCGACCTGATGCTGGACCGCTATGTCTATGGCGAGGTCAGCCGCATCTCGCCCGAGGCGCCGATCCCTGTCCTGCGCGCGCGCCGCACCGTGGCCATGCCCGGCGGCGTGGGCAATGTGGCCCGCAACGTCGCGGCTCTGGGCGGGCAGGCCCGACTGGGCGCGGTCGTCGGTCAGGACGCGGCGGGCGCCGAACTGTCAGACCTGATCGCCGCCGAGGACCGGGTCGAGGACGCCCTGGTTCGCCCCGAGGGCGCGGCCACAATCGTCAAGACGCGCTTCGTCGCCGCCGGTCAGCAACTGCTGCGGCTGGACGACGAGCAGCCCGCAGCTGGCGGCTACGGTGAGAAGGCGGTGTTCAAGGACGCCAAGGCCATCCTGCTGTCCGACTACGCCAAGGGCGTGGTGGACGACGCCCTGATCGCGGCGGCGCTGTGGACCGGTCTGGAATACGGCGCGCCGGTCATTGTGGACCCCAAGGGGCGCGACTTCGCCCGTTATGGCGCGGTCGATCTGATCAAGCCCAACGCCAGCGAACTGGCGGGGTCCACCGGCCTGCCGGTTGAGACGGACGCAGAGGTCGAGGCGGCCCTGGCGGCCCTGCTGGCGGCGACCACGGCCAAGGCGGTCGTCGTCACGCGGGCGGGCAAGGGCATGACCCTGGCCCGTCGCGACGGCGGCGTGGTGCATTTCCCCGGTCGGGCGCGCGAGGTCTATGACGTGTCCGGCGCTGGCGACACCTCGCTCGCGGCCCTGGGCTTGGCGCTGGGCGCGGGCGCGTCGTTGGAGACGGCGGTGCAGTTCGCCATCCTGGCCTCGGGCGTGGTGGTGGGCAAGAGTGGTACGGCGGTCGTCACGCCCGCCGAACTGATCGAGGCCGAGATGAGCCAGCACGCGGCCCTGGCCCAGGCCAAGGTCACGCCGCTGGACGAACTGTCGGATCAGGTCGAGGCGTGGAAGCGTCAGGGCCTGAAGGTTGGCTTCACCAACGGCTGCTTCGACATCCTGCACCGCGGCCACGTGGCCTATCTGGCCCAGGCGCGCGGCTGGTGCGACCGGCTTGTGGTGGCGTTGAACACCGACGCTTCCGTGCGCCGTCTGAAGGGCGAGGGGCGGCCGGTCAATGATCTGGACAGCCGCGCGGCCGTGATCGGCGGTCTGGCTAGCGTGGATCGGGTGACGGCCTTTGACGATCCGACGCCGATGGCCCTGATCGAGCGGCTGCGGCCTGACGTCCTGATCAAGGGTGCGGACTATACCAAGGACAAGGTGGTCGGCGCGACCGAGGTCGAGAGCTGGGGCGGCGTGGTTCGCCTGGCTGATTTCGCCGACGGCTATTCCACGACAAAGACGATTGAGAAGATGACCGGAGACGCCCAATGATCCCTCGTATGATCGTTGTGACCGGAGGCGCCGGCTTCATCGGCTCCAACATCGTGGCGCGCCTGTGCGAAGCGGGCGCCTGGGACGTGGTCGTCTGTGACCGACTGGAAACGGCCGACCTCGCCAAGTGGAAGAATATCGCCAAGCACCCGATCGCCGACCTGTGGGCGCCGGAAGAGCTGTTCGAGCAACTGGAGCGCCACGCCGAGCGCATCGAGGCCGTGGTGCATATGGGCGCCATTTCCTCGACGACGGAGCCGGATGCGGACCTGATCCTGCGCACCAATTTCAGCCTGTCGCGCGACATCTGGGACTGGTGCGCCATACGCGATGTGCGGATGATCTACGCCTCGTCGGCGGCGACCTATGGCGATGGCGAGACCGGATTTGAGGATCGCGATGATCCTGAGAGCCTGAATGCGCTTCGTCCGCTAAACGCCTATGGATACTCGAAATACCTGTTCGATCAGTACGCCGTGCGTCAGGCGGATCGCGGACAGGCGCCGCGTCAGTGGGCGGGGCTGAAGTTCTTCAATGTCTATGGTCCTAACGAGGGCCACAAGGGCGGCATGAAGTCGGTCGTGGCCCAGATATGGCCCAAGGTTCAGGCGGGCGAGACGGTCAGCCTGTTCCGCTCGCACAACCCCAACTATCCCGACGGCGGCCAGCTGCGCGACTTCGTCTATGTCGATGACGTGGTGAACATCATCGACTGGCTGCTGCAGACGCCGGATGTGTCGGGCGTGTTCAACGCCGGATCGGGCCAGGCGCGGTCCTTCGCCGACCTGGCGCGGGCGACCTTCGCGGCGGCGGGCAAGGAAGCCTCCATCGCCTATGTGGACATGCCCGAGGCGATCCGCGATCGGTATCAGTACTTCACCGAGGCCAGCATGGACCGTATCCGCGCGGTCGGCTTCAACGGCCAGTCGACGCCGCTGGAAGAAGGCGTGCGTCGCTATGTTCAGGGCTTCCTGTCGCAGTCGGACCCGTATCGATGAAGAAGCCCTGTCTGACCTTGCGCCAATGGGTCGGCATCACGGGCTTTGCGCTGGTCTTCATCCTGGTCGCCGCCGTGGCCGTCTGGCGCGGCGACATCCTGAAGGCGGGCCTGGACCCCCAGGTGCCGTTCCAGACCTATGAGCCGCCGCCTGCGCCCAACTATGACCAGGCGGCGGCCTGGGTGCTGCGTGACGCCCGCGCGCCGGGGGCGGGCGCGGCCCACGTCTTCTTCGTCCACTCGACGACCTATGAAGGCGGCCAGCACTGGAACGGCCCCATCGATGACCGCAAGGCCGCCGACGACCTTCGACGTGGGGTCCTGCCCAACTATGCAGGGCCGTTCGCGCGCGCCGGCGATGTCAGCGCGCCGCGCTATCGTCAGGCCAGCCTCTATACACGACTGACCCTGCGCGAAGATGCGCGCGAGGCGCGGGCGTTTGCTTATCGCGATATCGATGCGGCCTTCACGCGCTGGCTGCAGGCCCATCCGACAGGCCCCATTGTTCTGGTCGGGGTCGAGCAGGGCGCGGATCTTGTTGATCGTCTGATGCATGATCGCATCGCCCACCATTATGCGCTGAAACAAAGGCTTGTGGCGGCCTATCTCATGGAGGGCCTGATCTCGGAGGCGCGGTTTACGGACGTCCCTCTGTGTCAGAGCCAAAGCGACTTTGGGTGCGCCCTGGCCTGGCGATCAGTGGAGCAGGGTGACGAGGCCGAAGCCAAGCGCCTGCTGCGGCGGGCTTTGGTCTGGGACGAGCGCGGCGCTCTCGTCGGCGCGAGTGAGGCGCCGATGGCGTGCGTCAACCCGGTGACGGGGTCCGCCAGGCAACCCGCCTCGGCCATCCGTGACAGCCGCGGCGCCACCAACGCCACCAACCTGGAATGGGGCGCTCGGCCAGCCTTCCAGAGCCGTATCGTGGCGGCCGAGTGTCGTGACGGTATTCTATGGCGGTCGTCGCTTAACTCTGAATCCTTCCGGCCCAAGGGATCTTGGGCCGATCGGCGCAAGATTCCGCCGTTCAACCTCTTCTATGCCGATATCGAGGCCGATGTGCTGACCCGTATCGGCGCCTGGGAAAAATCAAATGCCGCTTGACGCCGCCGAGTCCTGGGGCGTCGATGGCGTCATCGTCGTCAACCTCGACCGGCGTCCGGATCGCTGGGCGGCGTTTCAGGACGCCTGGCGGGACATCCTGCCCTGGGATCGGGTGGTGCGCCTGTCGGCGTCTGATGGCCAGCAACTGCCCGGTTACGGCGAAAAGCCCTGGTTCCGGGGGCGCAAACGCGACCGGACATGGGCGGGGCGCGCCGGCTGCACTCTGTCCCATGCCCGTGCCCTGCGCGAGGCGCGGCGTCTGGGCTGGGCGCGCGTGCTGGTCATGGAGGATGACGCCATCCCGGCTGGACCCATCGAGGCCCTGCCCGCCGTCTTGTCCTCAACCGGCTGGGAACTGCTGTACCTGGGCTGCCGAGAACCGGTTGGCGTCGGAGAGACGGTCGGCGGCCTGATGACGATTCATGGGGGGCACGACACCCATGCCTATGCGGTGAACCAACCGTTGAGAGATTGGCTGATCGCGCAACTGCCTGACGACACCAGCGTCTGGGGCTGGATCGCGCGGGAGCGTGCGGTCGATCGCTGGATGCGCCGCGAGATCGGACGGCGGTTCTCCGTCAAGCTGTGCCAGCCGCAGTTGGCGATCCAGGCTGATGACGTGTCCGACATCACCCAACGTCGCGAAGGCGCCTATGCGTCGTCGTCCGCAGCCAGGAAGTCGGCCCGGCGACCGTCCGAACTCGGGCGGATCGTCGAGAGGGCCGAGGATCGCATTCGGGCGACCGTGAAACGGATGGTCGGCTTCTAATCGACGCCCGGTCGGTCGGTGCGCCAGTCGAACAGGGCCTCCAGAACCCGCACGGCTTCGCCGCGCGGACTGGTCAGGTCGGGGTCGCGGCCCAGGATCAGGCGGGCGTCGTCGGATGCGGCCAGCATCAGTGAGCGGTGCTTGATCGGATCGGCGAAGCGATAGGCGGGGAAGCCGCTCTGCTTCAGGCCCAGAGGGTCGCCGCCACCGCGCAGACGGAAGTCCTCCTCGGCGATCTCGAAGCCGTCCTCGGTGCGACGCAGGGTCTCCAGACGCTCGCGTGCGGTTTCGCCCAGGGCGCCGTCCTGACCGCCGTACAGGAGGATGCAGGCGCTGGACTTGGCGCCGCGTCCGACGCGGCCGCGCAGTTGGTGAAGCTGGGCCAGGCCGAAACGGTCGGCGTGTTCGATGACCATGATTGAGGCGTTGGGCACGTCCACGCCCACCTCAACGACCGTTGTGGCGACCAGTAGGGGGATGCGGCCTTCGGCGAACTGGGCCATCACCGCCTCGCGCTCGGCGCCCGGCATCTGGCCGTGAGCCAGGCCGACCTCGACTTGCAGGATGCGGCGCAGGTCGTTGGCGCGCTCCTCGGCGGCGGCCAGATCTATGGCTTCGGACTCGGCCACCAGAGGGCAGATCCAGTAGGCCTGAGCCCCGCTATCAATGGCCGCCTTCAGCCGCTTAGCGACCTCACCGATGCGGACCAGAGGCACGACGGCGGTGGCGACGGGCGTGCGGCCCGGCGGCTTTTCCATCAGCCGGCTGACTTCCAGTTCGCCGTACTGGGTCAGTTCCAACGTGCGCGGGATGGGGGTGGCCGACATGGTCAACAGGTGGACGCCGCCGAGGCTCGGGTCGCCCTTGGCCTGAAGCCGCTGGCGCTCGTTGACGCCGAAGCGGTGCTGTTCGTCGATGACGGCCAGGGCCAGGCGTTTGAACTGCACCGCATCCTGGAACAGGGCGTGTGTGCCGATGGCGACCTGGGCCTCGCCCGAAGCCAGGGCCGCCAGCCGTTTGCGCCGTTCGACTTGCGTGTCGCGGCCGGTCAGCAGAATGGTCGTGATCCCGGCTTCTGCCAGCATGGGGCCGACGCGTTGATAGTGCTGACGCGCGAGGATTTCGGTCGGAGCCATCAGGGCGGACTGGAAGCCGCTGGAGGCGGCGTCGGCCAAGGCCAGGGCCGCGACAGCGGTCTTGCCCGAGCCCACGTCGCCTTGCAGCAGCCGGCCCATCTGCTCGCCCGAGGCCAGGTCGGCGCGGATTTCCTCGATGGCGCGGGCCTGGGCGCCGGTCAGGGTGAAGGGCAGGGCGGCCAGCATCCGCTGCGAGGCCTCGCCCGCCGTGGTCCGCACCGCGGGCGTCACCTGACGCGCGCGGCGACGGCGCGCCAAGGCCAGTTGGTGGGCGAACAGCTCGTCATAGGCCAGACGCTGACGCGCGGGGGCCTCAGGCGTCAGGTCCATTTCGGATGTTGGCGCGTGCAGGCTCTCCAGCGCCGCGCGCCAGCCGGGCCAGCGTCGGGCCGACAGCCAGGCGGCGTCCTGCCACTCGGCCAGCTCTGGAGCAGCGGCCAGCGCGCGCTGCGCCAGCTTCCTCACCACGCGCGAGGTCAGGCCTTGGGTCGCCGGATAGACGGGTTCGGACAGGGGAATCTCGTCTGCCTTGTCCAGAGGCAGGATGTAGTCGGGGTGCGCGATCTGCACCTCGTTATTGAAGCGCTCGACCTTGCCTGTGACCAGCCGCCGTTCGCCGCGCGGGGCCAGGCTCTCGATATGGCGCGGCGAACCCGCGAACCAGATCAGGTGAACGAAGCCAGTGTCGTCGGACGCCCGCATCTTCAGCGGGGCGCCGACCTTGTGCGGCGGGATCAGCCGGTCGATCAGGACGTCGAAGACGCCGATCTCGCCCTCGACGGCGGCGGCGGCGGTCGTGCGGCGGCGCTGAATGATCCCGGACGGCGACAGGAACAGCACGTCGCGCACCAGCGGACCCGCCAGTTTGTGCACCAGAGGCGCGATTCGAGGCCCCACGCCCTTCAGGGTGGAGACGTCCGCAAACAGGGGAAAGAGAATCTCGGGCCGCATTAGCCTCAGCATAGCTGGCGAAAACGGAACGGGAACGCTATCTGATCGAACTCTTCACATGAACGGACCGGGCAAGGAACCGCGTGGCCGAAATTGACGCACGTCCTGAGGACACCTTGAAGCACCAACGCCTGGGCCGGATTTCGTATCGCGCCTGGCGACGCGGCTTCCGCGAAGCCGACATGGTGCTAGGCCCCTTCACCGATCAGGTAGGCCCGACGCTGAGCGATGAGGAACTGGATCAGCTCGAGACCCTTCTGGATGAAGAGGATCAGTACCTCTACGCCTGGATCATCGAGAAGGAGCCGACCCCGCCCGAGTTCGACGGGCCGATGATCGCGCGCATCCGTGTCTTCATGCGTGAGCATGTTGCGGCGGAAGTGGCCAAGGGTATCGGTTGATGAGTGAGGCGATGACGCGGCGTGACGTCGAACTGGGCGGGGCGCCCGAGGGGCTGGACGCGCTGGTCGTCGCCGAGCGGCTGAAGGCGCAGGGCGGCGTGGGCCTGCTGGTGGCGCGGGATTATCAGCGTTCGGGAAATTTCACTCAGGCTCTGAGCTTCTTCGCCAAGGATGTTGAAGTTCTTGAATATCCGGCCTGGGACTGTCTGCCTTACGACCGGCTGAGCCCGACCGCTTCGGTTGCGGCGCAGCGGATGGCCACCCTGACCCGGCTGGCCCAGCGCGATCCGTCGGACGCCAAGCCTCTGCTGGTTGTCGCCACCATCGCCGCCGTGACCCAGCGCACGCCGCCGCGACAGGCCGTCACCGGGGCCGGGTTCGAGGCCCGCGTCGGTCGCGATCTGGATACGGCGGCGCTGGAACGCTACGTCTCGGCCAACGGCTATGTCCGCGCCTCGACCGTGTCGGAACGCGGCGAATACGCCATTCGCGGCGGCGTCATCGACGTCTTCCCGCCGGGCTTTGACGAGCCGGTGCGTCTGGACCTGTTCGGCAGCGAACTGGAATCCATCCGCGCCTTTGATCCCGAGACTCAGAGGTCGACCAAGCAGCTCAAGCAGGTCTCGCTGTTGCCGGTGTCCGAGGTCCTGCTGGACGCCGAGACGATTTCTCGCTTCCGCACCGGCTACCTGAACCTGTTCGGCGCCGCGGGCGACGAGCCCATGTACGCCGCCGTCAGCGAGGGGGCTCGCCGTCAGGGGCTGGAGCACTGGCTGCCGCTCTTCTACGACCGGCTCGACACCCTGTTCGACTTTCTGCCGGATACGGCTCCGGTGTTCCTCGACAGCCAGGTCGAGCAGGCCCGCGCCGAGCGCTGGAGCCTGACGACAGACGCCTATGAGGCGCGCAAGGAAGCGGCCAAGGGCAAGGGCGGGGCGGCCTATCGCGCCCCGGCGCCGCAGAGCCTCTATCTGGATGAAGGCGAGTGGAACAGTGCCCTGGCTGGTCGCGCCGTGCGCCGTCTGTCGCCGCTGGCCGCCGATGCGACGCGGGGTGGCGAGGACGCCGGCGGGCGTCTGGGCCATAGCTTTGCAGCTGAGCGCACCCAGGACAGCGTCAACCTGTTCGCCGCCGTGGCGCAACACGCCGAGCGGCTGAAGGCCGACGGCAAGCGCGTCCTGTTCGCCTCCTGGAGTGAAGGCTCGTCCGAGCGTCTGGCGGTCATGCTGTCGGATCACGGGCTGGAACACGTCCTGCCGGTGCGCGACTGGGCCGATGTTCTGGCGGCGCCCAAGGATGTCTATCTGCGCGCCGTCCTGCCGGTTGAGCACGGCTTTGTCACGGATGAGGTGGCGGTCATTTCCGAGACCGACATCCTGGGCGACCGTCTGGCGCGGCCGCGGCGCAAGCGGCGGGCCTCCAACTTCCTGGCCGAGGCCTCGGCCCTGACGGCAGGCGATCTGGTCGTCCACCTGGATCACGGCATCGGGCGCTATGAGGGCCTGAAGACACTGGACATCCAGGAGGCGCCGCACGACTGTCTGGAACTGCTCTACGCCGGTGACAGCAAACTCTATTTGCCGGTTGAAAATATTGATCTTCTGACCCGCTACGGCACCGATGCCGACGGGGTTCAGCTGGACCGTCTGGGCGGGGCCGGGTGGCAGGGCCGCAAGGCCAAGGCCAAGGAGCGTCTGCGCGCCATGGCCGAGGGGCTGATCGCCCTGGCCGCCAAGCGCGCCATGCGTGTATCCGACGCCATCGTCCCGCCGTCCGGCCTGTTCGACGAGTTCTGCGCCCGCTTCCCCTATGAGGAGACGGACGACCAGTTGAACGCCATCGGCGACGTGCTGGAGGACCTGGGCAAGGGCACGCCGATGGATCGCCTGATCTGCGGCGATGTCGGGTTCGGCAAGACGGAAGTGGCGCTGCGCGCCGCCTTTGTCGTGGCCATGACAGGGCAACAGGTGGCGGTCGTCTGTCCGACGACCTTGTTGGCGCGTCAGCACTTCAAGACCTTCAGCGAGCGCTTCGCCGGCTGGCCGATCACGGTGCGGCACCTGTCGCGCATGGTCACGGCCAAGGACGCCAACGAGACGCGCGCGGGCCTGAAGGACGGCACGTTCGAGATCGTGGTCGGCACCCACGCGGTGCTGGCCGAACAGGTCGGCTTCCGCGATCTGGGCCTGGTGATCGTCGACGAGGAGCAGCATTTCGGCGTCAAGCACAAGGAGAAGCTGAAGTCCCTGCGGGCCGATGTTCACCTGCTGACCCTGACGGCCACGCCTATTCCACGCACCTTGCAGATGGCGCTGTCTGGAATCCGTGAGATGTCGATCATCGCCACGCCGCCGGTCGATCGTCTGGCGGTGCGGACCTATGTCACGCCGTGGGACCCGGTGCTGGTGCGTGAAGCCCTGCTGCGCGAGAAATACCGGGGCGGTCAGGCCTTCTATGTCGCGCCGCGCCTGAAGGAACTGCCGGAAATCGAGAAGTTCCTGCGCGAGCAGGTGCCCGAGGTGAAGTTCGTCGTCGGCCACGGTCAGATGAGCCCGACCCAGCTTGAGGAGGTGATGAGCGCCTTCTACGACGGGCAGTATGACGTTCTGGTCTCGACCACCATCGTCGAGAGCGGCATCGACATTCCGACCGCCAACACCCTGATCGTGCACCGCGCCGACATGTTCGGCCTGGCCCAGTTGCACCAGATCCGGGGTCGTATCGGTCGATCAAAAGCGCGGGCCTTCGCCTATCTGACCACCGATCCCAAGCGACCCTTGAGCCTGTCGGCCGAGCGGCGGCTGCAGGTGCTGCAATCGCTGGACAATCTGGGCGCCGGCTTCCAGTTGGCCAGTCACGATCTGGATCAGCGCGGCGGCGGCAACCTGCTGGGCGACGAGCAGTCGGGCCATATCCGCGAGGTCGGGGTCGAGCTGTATCAGCAGATGCTGGAAGATGCCGTCGCTGAGTTGCGCGAGCAGGGCGAGGAAGTGGCCGATCGGGGCTGGTCGCCGTCGATCAATGTTGGCGCGGCGGTCCTGATTCCAGAAGCTTACGTGCCAGACCTGAACGTTCGCCTCAGCCTGTATCGCCGTCTGTCGGACGCCGAACGCAGCGAGGATCGCGAAGCCCTGGCTGCCGAACTGATCGACAGATTCGGTCCGCTGCCGGACGAGGCGCAGCAACTTCTGCGGATCGTGGGCATCAAGGCCAACTGTCGCACGGCCAGCATCGAACGCATCGATATCGGGCCCAAGGGCGCGGTGTTGACCCTGCGCAACAACAGCTTCCCCAATCCGATGGGACTGGTCGGCCTGATCCAGAAGAACCAGGCCTTCTGGAAGATCCGACCGGATCAGAAGATCGTGGTGAAAGGCGAATGGCCCACGCCCGACGACCGCCTGAAGGTCGCCGAGCGCATAACCGCCGATCTGGCGCGGGTGGCGGGCGCGGCTTAACCGCGCCCCTTCATCTGCCGGGTCAACGCGCCGAACAGGTTGACGTAGTCATCGGTCCAGGGCCGCACCTCCGTCGGGGCCAGCTTGCGCCAACGCCCATCGCTCTTGAAGTCCGCCAAGCCTTCGGCGGTCGGTGAGATCGCCAGCGCCTCGGTCGAGGCTTCGGCCATTTCGGGCGCATCCGGCCGCTCGATATAGATCTGATGCAGGTCGGCGGCGCCCAGTTGGCGGGCGGCGGCGACAGCCGGCATGGTGATTTCAAGGTTACGGTTGGACAGGTGCAGAACCACGATGCCGTCAGGCTTCAACAGGTTCAGATAGCCTTGGATCGCCTCGACCGTCAGCAGATGGGTCGGCACGGCGTCGGACGAGAAGGCGTCGATGACCAGCAAATCATAGGTGCCGGGGGCCTCCTTGGCCATCGTCAGGCGAGCATCGCCCATAACAGTGCGTATCGGGCCGTCGGCGCAGTTCGAGATATAGGTGAACCAAGATGGATCACGCGACACGCGGTCCACCATGGGATCGATTTCGAAAAAGGTCATCTCGTCTTGTGCGCGTTTGTAGGCCGCCATGGCGCCCGAGCCTTGCCCGACAATTCCGATCTTGGCGGCGGGCGTGCGCTGCTGGATACGCTGCGCCGCCTGACCCAGCGGCGTAGAGGTCGCGTAGTACATGGTCGGCATGCAGGCGAAGCCCGGCGCGCGGGCCTGGGCGCCGTGCAGCGTGGTGCCGTGCATCAGGACATGGACATCGCCGCCCATGCCGTCATCACGCGTGACCGCCACGCGCATGACGCCGAAGAAGCTGCGCTCCGTCAGGTTCCAGTCATAGCCCCGCGCCACATGGTGGGCGGACAGGGTGATGACGGCGACGATAACGGTGAACAAGATCGCGCGGTCCCGAATCAGAAAGGCGCAAATCGCCGCTCCGCCGAGGATGAACTGCACCATCTGCAGCCGCGCCTGATCACTGAGCAGTGCGCGGAACTCGGGATTGTAGCGCATGATTTCTAGAATGATCGGCGGCGCTGCAGCGGCCGAGATGCCGGCCAGCAAAAGGATGATGTCGCGTCGGGACAGGGCGCCTTCCCCCCAGGGGCGGGCCAGGCTGACCAGCACCATGACCAAAGGATATTCCCAGACGCCATTGAAAATGGTCGGCGCGACCAGGGCGTTGAACGCGCCGCCGACGACGCCGCCCAGCGACAGCAGCAGGTAGAATTCGGTCAACCGGTCAGGCGCCGGTCGTCGCGCGGCCAGCCGTTGATGGCACATCAGCGCCGTGAAGAAGAAGGCCGTCAGGTGCCCCAGCAGCAGCAAGAGCCAGTGGCCGGTGGCCATGCCCACCAGGCTGACGACGATGGCGCCAAGCGCGGCCTGGATCACAAGCGTCGTCGAAAGGCTGATCCAGGGTCTGGCCTGGAAGGCGATGACGAAGGTCAGCAGGTAGAGGGCCAACGGCGCGACCCAGAGGAAGGGAGCTGAGGCCACGTCCGTCGACAGGTGGGCGGTGACGCCCAACATCAGGCTGGACGGCGCGGCGGCGAGCAGGACCAATATGCCTTTTTCGCGCCAGGGGATCGGCGCGCTGACGGCCAGGGGCGCGGGCTCCGGCGCATCCTGAACACGCCGACGCCAGACCGCCACGGCCAACCCGATCACCAACAGGAAGAACAGAGCGTAGCCGCCGGTCCACGTCGTCCGCTGGCCGGACAGGGACATCAGGGGCTCGATTAATGCAGGGTAGGCGAGCAGGGCAAGGAAGCTGCCGAGGTTGGAAGCGGCGTAAAGAACATAGGGGTTCTGGCCGTCGGCGTGCCCAGCGCGCACCCGTGCGTACCAGGCCTGAAGCAGGGGGGCGGTGGCCGACAAGACGGCGAAGGGCGCTCCGACCGACAGGGCCAGCGTGGCCAACAGCCAGGCCGTGGGCGCGGCGGGATCAGGTTCGCCCAGAACGCCGCTGATCTGCAAGGGCAGGAAGAAGGACGCGGCGAGCAGCAGGGACAGGTGGATCGCCGCCTGCCACTTCAACGACCGAACCCGTTGCAACAGATGGGCGTAGCCGTAGCCGAACAGCAGCGCCGTCTGGAAAAAGACCATCGAGGTGTTCCACACCGACGGCGACCCGCCCAGCATGGGCAGGACCAGCTTGGCTGCCATGGGCTGGACGACAAAAACCAGCGACGCCGACGTGAAAATGGCGACGGCGAACAAGGCGGGTGTTATCGCATCAGTCTTGCGAAGGGCCGTGGTCATGGTGGAATCGGTCATTCGCGATCCGCTGGCATCGGCAAGGTCGAATGACCCGCCCCCTGTTCAGCAGGTTTAGACCGACTCGCAGATGGAGCCAGCGCCATGTTCCCCGATGATATTCAGGCCTCGGCCGCCACGGTGATCGCGGCGGCCCTGAAGGCAGGCGTCATGGTCACGACGGCGGAAAGCTGCACAGGCGGCCTTGTGTCCGGGGCCTTGACGGCGGTCGCGGGCTCGTCCGCCGTGCTGGATCGGGGCTTTGTCACCTATAGCAACGAGGCCAAGATCGAGATGCTGGGGGTCCCCGGTGATCGGTTGCTGCAATTTGGGGCGGTGTCGGAACCTGTGGCGCGGGCCATGGCCCTGGGCGCCGTGGCCCGGTCGCGGGCGACGGCCTCGGTGTCCATCACCGGCGTGGCGGGTCCGGGCGGCGGTTCGGCGGAGAAGCCCGTCGGCCTGGTGCATTTTGCAGCGGCCGGCCCCAGCGGCACGGTCGTTCATGTCGAGCGTCGGTTCGGGGATGTCGGGCGCGAGGCGGTGCGGCTGGACAGCGTCCGCGTCGCCCTGGCCCTTCTGCTGGAGGCGGTTTCGGCGTGAGCGCGGCGCTCGTGGTTGATGCAAGGGGCCATCGCTGCCCGGTGCCCAGCCTGCGCCTGCGCAAGGCGATGGAAGGGCTGAGGCCGGGCGCGCGTCTGATCCTGTTGGCCACCGATCCGATGGCGCGGATCGACGTGCCTTATCTGATGGGCGACCTGGGCGGGACGGTCTGCGAGATTGAGGAGCAGGACGGCGTTCTGCGCATCACTGTCGAGACTGGCGCCGTTCCGACAGATTGACGACTGAAGCGCTGGTGTCGATTTCCGGCTCTTCGGGCTTCCAGGCGATTTCAAGTTCTGTGGCGAAGGCGCCGCCATAGAAGATGGCGTTGACGTTCCACGACAGCCAGATCAGCAGCACCACCACGGCGCCGACCGAGCCATAGGTAGCGCCAAGCTGAGCGATCTGTTCGACATAGATAGCGCATAGCCACGAAAAGATCGACGACATGACCGTCGCCGTCAGTCCGCCGAGCATAGCCGGCCCCCAGGCCACACGCGTCTTGTGGGACATGGCGTAGCGATAGAGCATGGTCAGGCCCAGCCAGAGTCCCAGCGAGGGCCACAGGCCATCAAGAGGCACGGTCAGCCAGGCGAGGGGGCGCGTTTCCTGCGTATGTTCCAGCAACCTGGACGTCACGACCGCGCCCGACACGACCGTGAACAGGGCGAAGGCGAACAGGGCGACAAAGACGGCCAGAAGATTGAACTTGAAAAAGCCGTGCGGTTCCGTCTCGTCGTGGATCAGGTTAAGTCCGGCCAGCAAGGCCTTGAAACCTCGATGCGCGGCATAGCCGCCGATCACCAGGGCCAAAGCGCTCTGGGCTGAAACCGTGCGTGCGGAGGTGTGGGCCAGGCGGTCAACCTCGCCGACGAAGATGGCGCGCGCCGCGTGCGGAAGGACATCGGCCAGCGCCGCTGCCTGCTCGCTGACCTGGCCGATGGACAGAACAGCCTTGTAGAAGCCGATCAGGATGGCGATGGCTGGAAAAACCGCCAGCAGGGCGAAGAATGAGACCCCGCCGGTATAAAGCATGACATCGCGGCCCCAACTGCGGGTGAAGGCGCGAATCGCCAGCCTGCCCCAGAACAGAGGGAGGGCCGTCAATTGAGATCGTGGATTCAAGCCAGAGGCCTCGGCAGTCATCAAAGCGACCGATTAACCTCATTCGGCGTGCGGCGATACCCTTTGGGAGCGTCACTGAATTTGTGACCCCCAAGAGGCGCTGGCCCATTGCTAGACGGGGGACGGCGTCAGTATCATCGACGTGGCCCGGAACATCGGTGTCGGGGGCGAGCCGACCGGGCCACTAGGAGAGAATTTTGGATTCCGATCCGCGCGTACTGGTCGTCGCTGTTGATGACGTCGTGGTCGGCCCTCTGTGCGAGGGGCTGGACCAGGTGGGATGGTCCACGATGACGGCGCGGACGCTGGGCGCCGCCGAAACGGTTCTCAAGGACCTGGCGGTCGACGCCGCTATTGTCGAAGCGCGCGGGCTGGAAGGACAGGCCGTCGTCGCCCGACTGCGAGACGCCGCCGCGCCTCGATACCTGCCGATCCTGATGATCGGGGGCGGCGAGATCGACGAGGTCGATCTGATGATGTCGTCGCCGCCGCATCCGGCTCAGGCCGCCTTGCGGCTGGAACAGTTGACGCGCGCCGGGATTGCTGAAGAAGAATTCCGCCTGAGGCAGGCGACCTTCGCCGCCTACGGCGTAATCCTTAATGCGCTCGACGTGGGCGAAACGCCGTTGCAGATCCTGACGGCGGGGGCGGCGGACCGCCGATTCCTGGCCATGTCCAACGCCCTGTCGGCATCCGGGGCCGAGGTCGTGGCCGCGCCCACGCCCTATACGGCCTTTGACTATCTGCACGAGCGGGCGTTTGACGCTGCAGTCCTTTGGGGCGGTCAGGATCATGCCCCGGCCCTGTCGATCGCCTCGGGCATGAAGCGGAACACCCGCCTCTATCATATTCCGCTGATCCTCTACCTCCGCGGCGCCGGTGAGGTTGAACTGACCGACCTGTTCCGCCGGGGCTTCGCCGACGTGGCGGCGGCGGAAACGCCTGAGGACGAAACCGCGGAACGGGTGCTTGCGCTGGCGCGCAATCATCGCCGCCGTCAGGCCATTCGCCGGGCGCTCGATTCCGTGCGCGGTTCAGATCTTATGGATGCGGCCACGGGCCTGTTCACCCGCGACCTGTTCGCCTCGCATCTGGGGCGCGTCGCTGAGGGCGCGCGGTTGCGCAATCGCGCCTTGTCGGTCTGCGTCCTGCGGGTATCCGAGAGCGAGCCTGTCGTGCAGTCGCGAGGCGGCGGCTGGCTGGATCGTGCCATGCCGCAGATCGGCGCCATGGTGTCGCGTCTGGTGCGGGTCGAGGATACGGCGGCGCGCCTGGGGCCGGAGTTGTTCGCGCTCGTGCTCCCGGCGACGGGCGCTGCCGCAGCGCGATTGGCGGCGGAGCGGATTTCCGCCGTCATAGCCTGCACGGCCTTTGACGCCGGCAAGGACCGCTCGCCCTTCGTGGTCGAGTTCGACGTCGGCGTGGCCGAAATGCAGCCCGGCGAAACGCCCGCCGCCGTGCTGGAGCGGGCGTCGGCCGACCTGCCCAAGGCCTAGGCTGGCAGTTCGACCATGACCACGGCCTGGGCCGCGAGGCCTTCGCCCCGGCCGGTGAAGCCCAGACCTTCTGTCGTGGTGGCCTTGACGCTGACGGCGTCCAGCGGAAGCTTCAGCAGGTCCGCGAGGCGTTCGCGCATGGCTTGGCGATGCGGCTTCACCTTGGGTTGTTCGCAGATCAGAGTGACATCGACATTGACGATCTGTCCGCCGCGCGCAGTGACACGCTCGGCCGCGTAAACCAGGAAACGGTCGGACGCGGCGCCCTTCCATTGCGGATCGCTGGGCGGGAAGTGGTCGCCGATGTCGCCGTCGGCGATGGCCCCGAGGATGGCGTCGGTCAGGGCGTGCAGGCCCGCGTCGGCGTCGGAATGACCGATCAGGGTCTGCTCGTGCGGGATCTCGACGCCGCACAGCCAGACCGAAGTTCCCGGTCCCCAGCGATGGACGTCGTAGCCCTGGCCTATGCGAGTGGTCTTGGGCAGCAGGGCCTCGGCCATGGCGAAATCCTCGGGATAGGTCAGTTTCATCAAACGGGCGTCGCCTTCGACCAGGCGCACCCGGCCGCCGGCGCGTTCGACTACGGCGGCCTCGTCGGTGGGGGCCTCGGGTTCGGTCCAGGCCGCGTAGGCGTCGCGGATGGTCTTCAGGCGGAAGGCTTGCGGCGTCTGGGCGCGCCGCAGGCCGTCGCGGTCGATCCCGCCGACCACGAGGCCCTCCACGCCGCGGCGCAGGCTGTCGGCGACCGGGAGGGCGGGCAGGGCGCCGTCGGCGTCATTCAGCGCCGCCAACAGACGGTCGATCACGGCTGAGTTGAGGAAGGGGCGAGCCGCGTCATGGATCAGGATCGGCGTATCGTCAGCGACCTCCAGCGCGGCGAGGCCGGCGCGCACCGAATCTGCGCGCGCGGCGCCGCCCGCGACCGTCCGCCAGCCTGACAGACCGGCGAGGGCCTCAGCCGCGCGCGCCTCGGCGCCGGGCGCGACCACGACGACGACCGAATCGGCGCCCGCCGTCAGCAGGGCGTTCACCGACCAGCGCACCATCGGTCGGCCGCCGACGACCCGCCACTGCTTGTCTCCACCGGCCCGAGAGCCTGAACCGGCGGCCACTACGATTGCTGTAAATCCCATGGCGGCCTTCTAAGCGCCCCAGTTCCGCTTGACGAGAGGCTCAACAGTCGGCGGTAAGGGCGACATGAACGCAGGATTGCAAATCGGAGACGTGCGGATCGCCGGTCGGGTGCTGATGGCCCCGATGACCGGGATCACGGACCTGCCCTTCCGGCTGCTCGCCTCGAAGCTGGGCGCGGCCTATGTCGCGACCGAGATGGTGGCTTCGGCCGAACTGGCGCGGGGGCGGCCAGACGTGGTGCGCCGGGCCGCGGTGGGCGGCGGTCTGCCGCTGACGGTGATCCAGTTGGTCGGGCGCGATCCCGAGACCATGGCCCAGGGCGCACGCATGGCCGAGGCGGCGGGCGCGGACATCATCGACCTGAATTTCGGCTGCCCGGCCAAGGAAGTCACAGGCTCCGCCTGCGGCTCGGCCCTGATGCGGACGCCGGATCTGGCCTGTCGTCTGATGGAGGCGGCGGTCAAGGCCGTCAGCCGTCCGGTGACGGTGAAGATGCGTCTGGGTTGGGACGACGACAGCCGCAACGCCGCCGAGTTGGCGCGCCGGGCCGAGGACCTAGGCGTCCAGGCGGTCACGGTCCACGGCCGCACCCGCAAGCAGTTCTACACCGGCCAGGCCGACTGGGGCGCGGTGGGCGAGGTCAAGGCGGCGGTGTCGGCTATCCCGGTCATCGTCAACGGCGACATCATCACCGCGGAACAGGCGCGGGAAGCCCTGACCCAGTCGGGCGCAGACGCCCTGATGCTGGGACGCGGCGTCTATGGCCGTCCTTGGCTGGCGGCGCATCTGGAGCGGGCCCTGGCAGACGGGACGCGGTTGCAGGAGCCGGGCCGGGCGGAGCGGCTGGACATCGTCGTCGAGCACCTGCGGGCCTCGGTCGATTTCTACGGACTGCCGCTGGGGCTGAAGATGTTTCGCAAGCATCTGGGCTGGTACGTCGAACAGGCGCCCTGGCCCGAAGACCCGCTGGAACGGCGCGCGGCCAAAGCGCGGCTCTGTCGGCTGGAGACGCCCAACGAGGTCGAACAGGCGCTTTCGGCGCTTTGGTCGCCTGCGGTGGATCAATTCAGCAACTCTGGTGTTGAAAACCGGTCACAGCTGGTTGAAGCTGAGAGGTGATGACGGACCTCCCCGCCGCGCAGACTGAAGGCCACGGCCCCGAGCGTTCGCTCTGGGGGCGGCTTTCCGGCAGCCGTGTTCGGGCCCTGTTCGGCACAGCCTATGTCGTGGCCTTTCTGGTCACGGCGGCGGCCATCTGGCTGGTGGCCATCGCTCCCGGCGCGACGGCGGGCGGCGATGCGCGCACGGCGGCCAGCCGGGCGGTTCTATTTATTCTCCTGGCCAATCTTGTCCTGATCGGCGGTCTGGCAGCTGTGATCGGCGGACGCGTGCTGCGTCTGACTCGAAATCGCAATGATCCGGGTGCGCGACTGCATCTGCGATTTGTCACACTGTTTTCTCTGGTGGCGGTTGTGCCGGCGGTGCTGATCGCCCTGGTGTTCGGGGTACTGGTCAACCGGGGCGTGGATCAATGGTTCAGCACCAATGTGCGTTCGGCGGTCGAGAACGGCGCCGAGATCGGCCGCGCCTATGTCGCCGATGTCGGGGCGGGGCTGGAGGTGGACCTGGAGACCATGTCCACCGAGCTGGGCGGCGTGCGCGGCCTGTTCGACAACCGTATCCAGTTTTCGCGCGCCCTGGCCCAGATCGGCGACTTCTTCGGCTATCCCGCCCTCTATATCCTGAACAGCGACGGCGAGGTGCTGGCCAGCGGCGAGCAGCCTGGCGCGCCGCCCTATGTCGCCCCCCCGCGTGAAGCCTTCGAGACGGTGGCCGCCGGCGAGGTGGCGCCGACGACCGTGACCGAAAACCCCGACATGGTGCGGGCCCTCTATCCCCTGCCTGACTATGGCCACGCCTACCTCTATGTCGTCCGTCCGCTGGCGCCGGGCCTGATCCAGCGGATGCGCAACGGCGAGGAGTCCATCGCCGCCTATCGAGCCGCCGAGGAAAGTCGCGCGAGGATTCAGGCGGCCTTTGCGCTCAGTTATCTGGAGACGGCGCTTCTGGTGCTTGTCGGGGCGGTCTGGCTGGCCATGTCGGCGGCCAGCTCAATCTCTGCGCCAATCGGTCGCCTGGTGAAGGCGGCGGATCAGGTGGCGGGCGGCGATCTGTCTGCGCGGGTCGATAACAACGGCGCGCCGTCTGAATTGATCGTCCTGTCCGAGGCCTTCAACCGGATGACAGGCGACATCATGACCCAGCAGGCGGCGTTGAAGGCCGCCAGCGACGACGCGCGGGGCCGCAGCCGCTTTATCGAGACCGTTCTGTCCGGCGTCAGCGCCGGGGTCATAGGTCTGGACCGCGTGGGACGGATTTCGGCCATCAACGACAGCGCCAGTCAGCTTCTGGCCATCGACGAGGCGGACGTGCAGGGACGGCTGCTGGCCGAGGTCGCGCCGGAACTGGCTGAGCTGTCCGAGCGCGCCGAGGCCCATATCGAGGAAGACATCGACGTCAGTCGGGATGGCGAGACGCGTCGCCTGCGGGTTCGCATCGAGGGCGGGCAGGGTGGTGAGATGGTGCTGACCTTCGACGACATCACCCGCCTGGTCACGGCTCAGCGCAACGCCGCCTGGCGCGACGTGGCGCGCCGCATCGCTCATGAGATCAAGAACCCCCTGACGCCGATCCAGCTGTCGGCGGAACGTCTTCGTCGCAAGTATCGCGCTCAGGTCGGCGACGATGTCGAGGTCTTCGACCGCTGCACCGAGACCATCATCCGTCAGGTCGGCGACATCGGTCGGATGGTGGACGAGTTTTCCTCCTTCGCCCGGATGCCGGCGCCGCGTTTCACCCGCGAGAACCCGGCCGAGATGCTGCGCGAAGCCGTCTTCGCCCAGCGCGTCGCGGCGGCGGACATCGGCGTCGAACTGATCGAACCCCTGCCGAACGTGGTCCTGCAATGCGACGGCCGCATGGTCGGGCAGGCACTGGCCAACATCCTGAAGAACGCCGGCGAGGCGGTGTCGGCCAGACGGTTGCGCGAGCCTGTCCCGGCGGGGACGACCGGCATCATCGCTCGGCTGACGGTCGAGGGCGGCATCGCCACCTTCGCCATTGAGGACGACGGCGTCGGTCTGCCGGCCAAGGATCGCGACCGGCTGACCGAGCCCTACGTCACCACGCGCGAGAAGGGCACGGGCCTGGGCCTGGCCATCGTCAAGCGCATCTGTGAAGACCACGGCGGCGAGCTGAAGCTGGCCGACGCCGAAACCTTGTCGGGCGCACGCGTGTGCCTGACCTTCCCCCTGACCCAAGACAGCAAGGCTGCTCACCGTGCCTCCGGCGCGGCGCGAGCGGCGGAGTAGAGAGGCGTCATGCGCAATACCGGTGCCGACATTCTGGTCGTGGACGACGAGGCGGACATCCGCGAGCTGGTCTCTGGCCTGCTGGAAGACGAGGGTCATTCGGTCCGTGTCGCCGCCAACTCGGACGAGGCTCTGGCCGCGATCCGGGCGCGCAAGCCGTCGCTGGCCGTGCTGGATATCTGGATGCAGGGCGGCGGTCTGGACGGGCTGGAACTGCTGGATGTGGTCAAGGGGCTGGACGAGGATCTGCCGGTCGTCATGATCTCCGGTCACGGCAATATCGAAACCGCCGTAAGCGCCCTCAAGCGCGGCGCCTATGACTTCATCGAGAAGCCGTTTAAGTCGGACCGACTGGTGGTGGTGGTCGAGCGCGCGCTGGAAGCGGCCTCGCTGAAGCGCGAAAACCGCCGTCTGCGGGCGCAGACCATGGCCCCGACCGGTCTGATCGGAAAGTCGGCGGCGGCGCAGCTGCTGCGCGGCACCATCGCCAAGGTGGCGCCCGCCAACAGCCGCGTGCTGATTTCCGGCCCTCCGGGTTCGGGCAAGGAACTGGTGGCGCGCCAGATTCACGATGCCAGTCCGCGCGCCAGGTCCGAGTTCGTCGCCATCTCGGCCGCCGGCATGACCCCAGAGCGTCTGGACGTCGAACTGTTCGGCGAGGAGGGCGGCGACGGTCGCCCTCGCAAGATCGGCGTCTTCGAGCGCGCCCACAACGGCACCCTCTATCTGGACGACGTGGGCGACATGCCGCGAGAAAGTCAGAGCCGCATCCTGCGTGTTCTGGTCGAGCAACGCTTCCGCCGGGTCGGCGGCGAGCAGGACGTCCAGGTCGATGTCCGCGTCGTCACCTCGACCGCGCGTGACCTGAAGGTCGAGATCGCAGAGGGGCGCTTCCGCGAGGACCTGTTCCATCGCCTGAATGTGGTGCCGATCCGCGTGCCGCCACTTTCGGAACGCCGCGAGGACATCGGCGAGTTGATCGAATATTTCGTCGATAACCTGTCGGCGTCTCAGGGACTGCCGCACCGCCGCATAGCCGACGACGCCCTGGCGGTGCTGCAGGTTCACCCCTGGCCGGGCAATGTCCGCCAACTGCGCAACAACGTCGAGCGCCTGCTGATCCTGGCGACGGGCGATGCGGACGAGCCGATCACGGCCGACATGCTGCCGCAGGAGGTGGCGTCGTCGGGCGGGGCCTCGTCGCTCGGCGCCGACCGCATCATCGCTCTGCCGCTGCGCGAGGCGCGCGAAGTGTTCGAGCGGGACTATCTGGCGGCGCAGATCATGCGTTTTGGCGGAAATATCTCGCGCACGGCCGCCTTCATCGGCATGGAAAGATCCGCGCTGCACCGCAAACTGAAGTCGCTGGGCGTTTCGCCCGCTCGCGGCGGAGACGACGAAGAGGGAGAGGGGGCCTGATGTCCAGGATCGCCTATGTCAACGGAACCTATCAGGCCCATAGCGGCGCCACGGTTCACATCGAGGATCGCGGCTTCCAGTTCGCCGACGGCGTCTATGAGGTCTGGTCGGTGTTCGACGGCAAGCTGGCCGATTTCGACGGCCACATGACGCGTCTCGCGCGCAGTCTGGCCGAGCTTCGCATCCCGATCCCGATGACCGCCCAGGCCCTGGAGCGCGTGCTCAAGGAAACCATCCGGCGCAACCGGGTGCGCAACGGCATCGTCTATCTCCAGGTCACGCGCGGGACCTCGCCGCGCGACCACGCCTTCCCGCAGGACACGCCGCCCAGCGTCATCGTCACCTCCAAGACCATCGACCTGGCCAAGGGCGAGGCCCTGGCGGCCAAGGGCGCGGCGGGCGTGACCATGCCCGACATCCGCTGGGGCCGTTGCGACATCAAGACCGTGGGCCTGCTGCCTAACGTCCTGGCCAAGCAGGCCGCGCGGGAAAAGGGCGCCTATGAGTGCCTGATGGTCGATGAGATGGGACTGGTGACGGAAGGTTCGTCCACCAACGCCTGGATTGTCGATGAGAACGGCAAGCTGCGCACGCGCGACACCCAAGCCAACATCCTGCGTGGCATAACCCGCACGGCTATCCTCAAGCTGGCCGAGGCCGAGGGCATCGAGCTGGACGAACGTCCGTTCAGCGTCGACGAGGCCAAGCGGGCGAAGGAAGTCTTCGTCACCGCCGCCAGCTCCTTCGTCATGCCCATCGTGTCGCTGGACGGCGCGAAGATTGCGGACGGCAAGCCGGGTCCGGTCGCGACCCGTCTGCGCGAGGTCTATCTTGAGCAGGCGCGACGCGACGCGGTCTAGGAGCGGTCATGCTCAAGCGACTGTTTGGACAGGGCAATAGCAGCGCCACCCCGCGAGATACTGACGCGGATTGGGAAGAGATCGGTCGATCCAATCCCTATTTCGGCGTGCTGACGGACCCTCGCTTCAAGACTGAAAACTTGAGTGACAAGGCTCGCGCCGCTTTCTTCGCCAGCGGCGAAGGCGACATCCGCAAGGCGGCAGAGGTGCTTCGGCGGCGCTTTCCCGATTTCGCCCCCGCCTCGGCTCTGGATTTCGGGTGCGGCGTGGGGCGGCTGACGCGAGCATTAGTCGCCGTAACGGGTGACGCCTTCGGCGTGGACGTCTCTGAATCCATGCTAGCCGAGGCGCGACGTTCGGCGCCGCCGGGAGCAATTTTCGGACGTCATCTGCCGGATCGAACCTTCGACTGGATCGTATCGATCATCGTCTTTCAGCATATTCCGCCAGAACGTGGATATCCGCTTTTGAAGGCCCTGATGGCGCGGCTGGCGCCAGGCGGCTTTATCACCTTGCAGTTCGCGCTCTATCGCGACCCGCGCCATTCCACTGTACCCGGCGGTCGTATCGTCATGGATGAGGAATTCAGCCTAGTGTCGAACGACGCGGCTCTCAGGAATTTGGCCAAGGGTGAGATGGTGATGTTCGACTACGACCTGACGGTGATCACCGCCATTCTGTTCGCCGCCGGTATAACCGATCTGGAGCTGAGCCATACCGATCATGGCGGTTTCCACGGGGCGTTTGTCCACGGTCGCAAGGCGGCGTCATAGAGGTCGCGCCTGGGCGTATTATCTTGAACGGGCCCGCCGAGAGGCCATTTAGGGCGTTGCCGCGACTGCGAAGGCGCGTCTAAGATTATGTGCGGATCGACGAGTCCGCACCGGCTGACCCAGTCGGGGAAAAAGAACCAAGAACAGGACAAACCTGCCATGTCGCAAGACAAACGCCAGAACCTTCAGGACACCTTCCTCAACAGCGTCCGCAAGACCAAGACTCCGCTGACCATCTTCCTGGTCAACGGCGTCAAGCTGCAGGGCATTGTGACCTGGTTCGACAACTTCTGTGTGCTGCTGCGTCGCGATGGCCAGTCGCAGCTCGTCTATAAGCACGCCATCTCGACCATCATGCCGTCCGCGCCCGTGCAACTGTACGAGCCGGACGCCGAAGAAGACTGATTGACCTCCAAACACATCGACCACACCGTTCCGCTGATCCGGGCGGTTGTCATCCATCCCGACCGCCGCTCGGACAGCCCAAGGCTGGCGAGCGAGCGTCTTGAGGAGGCCGCGGGCCTGGCCCGCGCGCTGGACCTAGACGTGCGCGCCGAAGAGATCGTGCGCCTGCGCTCGACCACGCCCGCGACCCTGTTCGGCTCGGGCAAGGTCGAGGAGCTGGCCGCTCTGGTTCGCGCCGCCGACGCCGAGGCCGTGGTCATCGACGACGACCTGTCCCCGGTGCAGCAGCGCAATCTGGAAAAGGCGTGGGAGGTGAAGGTCATCGACCGCACCGGCCTGATCCTGGAAATCTTCGGGCGCCGCGCGCGGACGAAGGAGGGTCGGCTGCAGGTGGAACTGGCCCGGCTGGACTATGAACGCTCGCGTCTGGTCCGCACCTGGACCCACCTGGAGCGCCAGCGCGGCGGCACCGGCTCGACCGGCGGTCCGGGCGAAACCCAGATCGAACTGGACCGACGCCTGATCGCCGACCGCATCGTGCGCCTGAAGGCTGAACTGGAAGAGGTGCGCCGCACGCGCGGTCTGCACCGCAAGGCGCGCAAGAAGGTGCCTTTCCCGTCGGTGGCGCTGGTCGGTTACACCAACGCCGGCAAGTCGACCCTGTTCAACCGGCTGACCGGGTCCGAGGTCTTCGCCAAGGACCTGCTGTTCGCCACCCTGGACACGACCCAGCGCACCATTCGCCTGCCGCAGGGGCGTCCGGCCATCATCGCCGACACCGTGGGCTTCATCTCCGACCTGCCGCACGAACTGGTCGAGAGCTTCCGCGCGACGCTGGAAGAGGTGGGCGAGGCCGACCTGATCCTGCACGTCCGCGACATCGCCTCGCCCGACAGCGACGCCCAGGCCAAGGACGTCGAGGCGGTGCTGGAGCAGATTCCGACGCCTGAAGGCAAGACTCGCCGCATCCTCGAGGTCTGGAACAAGACCGACCTGCTGGACGCCGACGTGCGCGAGGCGGTGCTGGGACAGGCCGAACGTCTGGCGCGCGAGGGCAAGGCGGTCGCCGTCTCGGCCTGGACTGGCGAGGGGATCGAACCCCTGCGCGAGACCATCGCCGGCCTCATCGATGACGATCCCGAAACACGGCTGACGCTGCAACCTGATCAGGGGGAGGCCATGGCCTGGCTCTATGAAAACGGTCGGGTGACCTTCCGGGAGACGGACGCGGAGGGCCGGACGCATATGGTCGTGCGGCTGCATCCGTCTGCTCTGGGTCGTTTGGAGCGCCTTTACCCCGACATCATCGACTGAGCCCATGCATCTGATCGAGACCATCCTCTTCCTGCTGCTGGCCGTGGTGCTGTCAGGGTGGGTGGCGCGGATTACGAGGATCGCCCTGCCTCTGGTGCAGATCGCCCTGGGCGCGGGCGTGGTGATGATCACCGGCGAGGCGGTGGACCTGCGGCCGGACATCTTCTTCCTGCTGTTCCTGCCGCCGCTGCTGTTCGTCGATGGCTGGCGCATCCCGAAGGAGGCGCTGTTCCGCGACCGGGTGGTCATTCTGGAGCTGGCCCTGGGTCTGGTGGTCTTCACCGTGGTGGGTCTCGGCTTCCTGATCCACTGGATGATCCCGGCCATGCCGTTGGCGGTAGCCTTTGCTCTGGCCGCCATCCTGTCGCCGACCGATCCCATCGCGGTATCGGCCATCGCCTCGCGGTCGCCGATCCCCAAGCGTCTGATGCATATCCTCGAAGGCGAGTCCTTGCTGAACGATGCGACCGGCCTGACCTGCATGCGGATCGCCGTCATTGCTGCAACGACCGGAGCCTTCTCCCTGACCAACGCCGTGGGGACGTTCGCCTGGCTGGCGTTCGCGGGTGTGGCGGTGGGCGTCGTCGTGACCCTGGCCATCGGTCTGTTGAAAAGCTGGATCAGCCGCCGCTGGGGCGAGGATGTCGGCGGCCAGATCCTGATCAGCCTGCTGATCCCCTTCGCTGCCTATCTGTCCGCTGAAGCGGTTCATGCCTCGGGCATTCTGGCAGCGGTCGCGGCGGGCGTGACCATGAGCTTCACCGAGCGTCAGGGCTCGGCCATGGCGGCGACGCGCATCCGTCGCGCGGTCGTCTGGGACACGGTGCAGTTCGTGGCCAACGGCTTGATCTTCGTGATTCTGGGCGAGCAGATGCCGTCGATCATGGCGCGCGCCGCCGAGGTCATCCAGACAACCCAGCACAAGCAGGTCTGGTGGCTGGCGGTCTATGTGCTGGCGATCGTGGCGGCGCTGGCGGCTCTGCGTTTCATCTGGGTTTGGACGTCGCTGAAGCTCACCCTGTTCCGCAGGCGGGGGCGGGGCGCGCCGTCCCGGGTGGGGCTGCGCCTCGTCGCCGTCATGTCTCTGGCGGGCGTGCGCGGGGCCATCACCCTGGCCGGCATCCTGACCCTGCCTTTCGTTCTGGGCGACGGCACGCCCATGCCGGCGCGCAACCTGGCCATCTTCCTGGCGGCGGGGGTCATCATTGTCTCCCTGGTGCTGGCCACCATCGCCCTGCCGCGTCTACTGAAGAACGTCGAACTGCCGCCCGAGCCGTCGCATCTTGAGGAAGAAGATCGCTCGCGGGTCGCAGCGGCTACGGCGGCCATGCGCGCCATCGAGGACCGACAGCACGCCATGGCCGAGGGCAAGCCGGACCCTGATCTCTATGCCGAGACTGCCGCCCGCCTGATGGAGGTCTATCGTCGCCGTATCGAGAGCCGCAGCCACAGCGAGGGCGATGATCTGGCCCGCACCCAGCGCGGCGACGAGATCGAGCGCCAACTGCGGCTGGCGGGGCTGGCCGCCGAACGCGACGAACTGGTCCGCCTGGGGCGACAGAGGCTAGTGGATGAAGAGACCGCGCGCCGCCTGATCCGCGAGATCGACCTGCAGGAACTGCGTTACGTGTGATCCTGCTCCGTCATCCCGGCCGCAGCCGCAGGTGGAGAGCCGTGACCGCTCAAGATACGGCCGTTTGTGCGTTTAGCGGTCCCGGATAGCGGCTACGCCGCTTCCGGGATGACGGCGGTGTAGTGAATCAGCCCTTCTCGGCTGCCTTGGCAGCGTCCCACAGGGCGTCCATCTCGGCGAGGTTGGACTGTTCCGGGGTGCGGCCGTCCTTGGCCAGTTCGGCTTCGATGAAGCCGAAGCGGCGGATGAATTTGGTGTTGGCGGCGCGAAGGGCGTCTTCGGGTTCGACCTCCAGCTTGCGGGCCAGATTGGCGACGACGAACAGCAGGTCGCCCAGTTCCTCGCGCGCCTTGTCCTTGTCGCCAGCGGCGATCTCCACGCGCAGTTCCTCGACCTCTTCGGCCAGCTTGTCGAAGATCTCCTCGGTCGAGGGCCAGTCGAAGCCGACGCGGCCCGCGCGCTTGGTCAGCTTGGCGGCGCGGGTCAGGGCGGGCAGGCCGACCGGAACATCGTCCAGCACGCCGTGCTGCGCCTTGGCCTTGCGCTCGGCGGCCTTGATGTCCTCCCAGCGGGCTTTTTGGGCCGAGCCGCTGGGCTTGGCAGCTTCCTCGCCGAAGACGTGCGGATGACGGCGGACCAGCTTGTCAGCCATGGCGTCGGCCACGTCGTCAAAGGCGAAATGCCCGGCTTCTTCGGCCATGCGGGCGTGGAAGACGACCTGGAACAGCAGGTCACCCAGTTCGACCTTCAGCTCCTCCATATCGGCGCGCTCGATGGCGTCGGCGACCTCGTAAGCCTCCTCGATCGTATAGGGGGCGATGGTCGCGAAGGTCTGCTCCACGTCCCAAGGGCAACCGCCGTTCGGATCGCGCAGGCGAACCATGATCTCTTTCAGGCGATCGACGGAGTGGGTCATTCAGGCGGTCCCGGCGTCGCGGGCAGACAAGGCCTCGCGGATTTCATCGTGCCGCTGGGGCGTCAGGGGATAGCCCTTCAGCACCCAGGCGGCCGCCGCCAGTAGCAGGCCCGGCACGGCGATGAACAGGATTTGCAGCGCCAGCAGCGAAAACTCGCTGTTGCCCTCAGGTCCCGGCAGAGCCTTGAACCCCACCCATTGCAGGATCAGGTAGGGGATCAGCGCCACGACGTGGCCGATCTTGGTCGTGGCCGACAGGATGGAGAACATCAGGCCGGTGCGGTCCACGCCCGTTTCCAGGCGAACCTCGTCGCCCGCGTCCGCCATCATGGCCCGAAGCAGGAACAGGCCCGCTGCATAGGGCAGACCGGCGATGAACATGACCACGGCGGTCAGGGCGAAGTTGCCGCCGGGCACAAGCGTCGCGGCTATATAGAGACCGGCGAAGATCAGGCTGGCGACGGCCAGAGCCTTGTCCTTGCCGATTCTGGTCGCCAGCCAGGCCCAGATCGGCGCCCCGACCAGGCCCGCCACGAAATAGAACAGCATGAACAGCGACGCTTGGGTGTGGTCGTAGCCTTTGATCTGACCGAAGAAGAAGAACAGCAGCGAGCCGGTGATGCCTGGCGCGACGCCCAGCAGCAGGTCGGCGATCAGCAGCTTGCGCACCGTCTTCATGCCGAACAGGGCCAGATAGGCCTTGGGTCCGCCGTGCGGCGGGGCACCGACGTTCATCGGTTCGGGCACGGCCACCATGGCCAGGCCGATGGTGACAGGCAGGGCGATCAGGATGGCCCAGCCCATGATCCGCACACCGTCAGCGTAGTCGCCGATACCGGTCTTCACCACCACGGTCGGCAGGATCAGGATCAGGATGACGCCGATGATGTTGAACACCTGCCACCAGCCATAGACCCGGCTGCGCTGGTCGTACTGCGGCGCCAGAACCGCCGCCCAGCCCAGCTGGCCCAGGGTGCCGATGGAGAAGCCGAGGTAGAGGACCAGCAGCCAGGCGAACAGATAGGCGGGGCCCGCGCCCGGCTGGACCAACACGAACATCATCAGGGCCGACAGCATCAGGATCGGCGTCGAAACCGCCATCCACGGGCGATAGCGACCGAACCGCGTCTTGGTCTTGTCCATGCCCCAGCCGATGAAGGGGTCGAAGACGATGTCGATCAGCCGCACCGCCATGAAGACGGCGGCCACCACGCCCAACTCAAGCCCGACGTGGGTGGCGTAGAATTCCGGCAAGGTGACGGGCAGGGCGACGCCAAAGGCCGCCAGCGGCAGGCACGGCCCGGAAAAGGCCGCCAGAACGGCGTTGGAACGACGAGGGGCGTCAGCGGCGGCAACAGATGACATCGGGCGTCCGGGCATGGTCGGCCTGAGTCGGCCGCAGCTTCACCATGCCGGTTTTCTGCGATCAGGCGAAGACGGCCTTGCGGTTCGCGGCAAGCTGAGGCCTGCTGGCGCCATGTCAGTGCGATTTGCGATCCTAGCTGCAGTGTTTCTTGCAGCGCTCGGCGGCGCCGGAGCGGCGAAGGCCGACGCCCAGATCTGCGACCGGCCCACCAACGCCTGGGACAATGCGGCCCAGGCCAACGGCATTTCGCTCTACACTCTGGAATGGTCGCCGTTCGGATCGGCGGAGTGGGGTTGGGAGACCTATACGCCCCTGATTCAGCGGGAGATCGGGTCGCCGTGTGATCCGGCGTCGCCGGCCTTCGCCGAGGCCTTGGCCGGATTTCAGGCGCGCTATGGACTGATGGCGACGGGCCAGTTCGACCAGCCGACCTTCCAGGTGTTTCGCGGTCTGTGGCAGGAAAGGCGCCCCTTCGTCATGGCGCGGGTGAGGGGAGAATGCCCCGAGCCGCCGCCCATCAGCTTGCTGGCCTATCTATCGCCGCAGGAAGAGCACGCCGAGCGTATGACGCGTCTGCTGCGCCGCGACGTGCTGGAGGCCTATCGTCGCATGGCCGCCGCCGCCCGCGCCGAGGTGCCCGCCATCGCCGCCGATCCCGAACTGATGCAGATCTTCTCGGGCTTCCGTGACCCAGAGGCCGACGCCGCGCGATGCGCCGCACAAGGGAACTGCGACGGCCTGCGCCGCGCCGTCTGTTCGCCGCACCGGACCGGAACCGCCATTGATATCCACGTCGGCCATGTCGCGGGCATGGGGGTGGATTCGACCGATCCGCTGAGCCGCCGTCACATGGCGGAAGGCCCGGCCTACCGCTGGCTGGTGGCCAACGCTTCCCGTTTCGGGTTCACCCCCTATGTGTTCGAGCCTTGGCATTGGGAGTGGACTGGCGATGATACGGCCGCTGGCGGACGGTGAGGCGGCGCTGGCGCGCGAGGTGTTCGGCGCGGCGCTGAGGCTGGACGACATACGCTTCCTGGCCTCGCCCTGGCCATTCGACCGGGCCTTTGTGCCGGGGCGCTGGTTCGGGCGCGACTGGATCGTCTGGCCGAAAAAGACGCTGGAGACGGACCTGTCGCGCACGCCGCTGCGGACCCAGGCCGTCTTCATCCATGAACTGGTCCATGTCTGGCAGGCTCAGAACGGTCTGAACCTGCTGTTGAGCAAGCTTCGGGCGGGCGACGGCCCCGCCGCCTACGCCTATCCGCTGGACGACCTGTGCGACTGGAGCGGTCTGAACATCGAACAGCAAGCCATGGTGGTCGAGCACCGCTTCATCCTGTCGCGCGGCGGGCGCGCGCCCGCGACGCAGGCCTTCTACGACCGGGTCTGCCCCTTGGCGCATCGCATGGAAATTTGACCGCCGGGGCTTGCGGCGCCGCAACATCTCGCTAAATCAGACACTGATGCAGTTGCTTTTGTAGCAGTCAGATTTAGCGGAGCGTTTGATGCCCAAGATTCTCGTCCTCTATCACTCGACCTATGGCCACATCGAGCAGATGGCCGAAGCTGTCGCCGAGGGCGCGCGCAGCGTTGAAGGCGCTGTCGTGGATATCAAGCGCGTGCCGGAAACCGTGCCTGCCGAGCTGGCCAAGGCGTCAGGCTACAAGATGGATCAGTCCGCCCCGATCGCCGAAGTGAACGAACTGGCCGATTACGACGCCATCATCCTGGGCGCCGGCACCCGCTTCGGCACCGCCGCGTCGCAGATGCGCGCCTTCCTCGACCAGACCGGCGGTCTTTGGGGCCAGGGCAACCTGATCGGCAAGGTCGGCAGCGCCTTCAGCGCTTCCGCCACCCAGCACGGCGGTCAGGAAACCACCTTCGCCGGCCTGCACAACTACTTCATGCACCAGGGCATGGTGGTGGTCGGCCTGCCGTATTCCTTCGCCGGTCAGATGAACATGGACGAGATCACCGGCGGCACCCCCTATGGCGCCACCACGCTGACCAAGGGCGACGGCTCGCGCATGCCCAGCCCGAATGAACTGGACGGCGCCCGCTTCCAGGGTCAGCATGTGGCGGAAATCGCCAAGAAGCTGCACGGTTAAGATCATGCGCCAGCCCGCCGTCTTCTTTGGCCACGGTTCTCCGATGAACGCCCTGGGCGGTCCTTATGCGGACGCCTGGCGTGCGCTGGGAGAGCAGATCGGCAAGCCCAGGGGCGTGGTCATGATCTCGGCCCACTGGGAGACGCGCGGGCTGGGCGTGACGGCTCAGGAGCGACCGGAAACCATCCATGATTTCGGAGGCTTCGCGCCCGAACTTCACGCCATGCAGTATCCCGCGCCCGGATCGCCCTCGCTGGCGGCCCGGGTGGCTGAACTGACGGGCGCGCAAGAGACGACGCAGTGGGGCCTGGATCACGGCACATGGTCGGTGCTGGCCCATGTCTGGCCGGAGGCCGATGTGCCCATCGTCCAGCTGTCGCTGGATCGGACGCTGGATGCGCGCGGTCATTATGAGCTGGCGAAGGCGCTGCGGCCTCTGCGGGACGAAAGCGTCGTCATCGCCGGGTCGGGCGACTTCGTGCACAATCTGCGAACGTGGAAGCGCGCGGGCGGCGAGCCCTACGACTGGGCGGTAGACTTCAACGCGGCGGTGAAGCGCGCCTTCCTCGCGGGAGACCACGACGCCCTGATCGACTGGGTGCACCTGGCTGAACAGGCCGAACTCAGCGTGCCGACCGACGAGCACTATCTGCCGCTGCTCTACGTCGCGGCCCAGCAGGCGCCGGGCGAGGCGGTCACTTTCTTTACCGACGCCATCGAAGGCGGTTCGATCTCGATGACCGGCGCCCGGATCGGCTGATCCAGGCGCCGATCTGATCGGTCAGCGGCGACGACCGCCGCGCATCATGCTGTCCAAGGCGATCGGGCCGGGACCGGCGAAGAAGAGATACAGGAAAACGAAGCAGTAGAGCGCCGCCAGCTCGCCCCCGTTGTTGATCGGATAGGGGCTCTGCGGCGCGTGAACCATCCAGTAGGCCACGGCTGTGAAGCCGGACAGGATGAAGGCGGTCGGGCGGCTGAACAGACCCAGCACGATCAGGACGCCGCCGACCAGTTCGATCGGACCGGACCAACCGGCCAGGGTCGACAGGCTGGAGACGTCAAAGCCGCCGCCTTGGCCCCCGGGCGGGAAGCCCAGGATTTTCTGCGCGCCATGCTGCAGGATCAGCAGACCGGCCACGATCCGCAGAATGCTCTGGAAACGCGGGGCCCAGCCCGAAATAGACGTTGCACTCGCCATTCGTTTTTTCCTCCCGATCACGCCTGTCCGTCAGGTCCAGGGACTGGACCGGCGCAGCGCGCAAAGGCGGAGGTTAGGCGAAGCTGTGCGCTCTGCAAGCCGTCCTGATCAGACGGCTTTCAGGGCGTCCTCGACCAGCTTCTGGATGGCGACATAGTCGGTCTTGCCGGTGCCCAGGACCGGAATGACGGCGATCTTGATGATCTTCTTGGGCACCGCCAGTTCGGGCGCGCCGTTGTCCCGCGCCCATTCCGACAGCTGGGCCGAGGCCGCGCCTTCGTGGTCTGTGACCAGGATCAGGCGTTCGCCCCTCTTGCTGTCCGGCACCGAGACCGCCGCGTGGCGGTTGTCGGGCCAGACGGCGCCAGCCATATCCTCGACCGCCAGCAAGGACACCATCTCGCCGCCTAGCTTGGCGAAGCGTTTCACCCGTCCGAGGATGGTGATGTAGCCCTCGTCGTCGATGTCGACGATGTCGCCGGTGTCATGCCAGCCGCCCGCCAGCGGCTCGATGCCCTTGGGATCGTTCGGCGAGATATAGCCGGCCATAACATTGGGCCCGCGCAGGAACAGCTGGCCGCCGCCCTCGATGCCCGGAACCGTATCCAGGCGATATTCCATGCCGGGCATGATCTGGCCGACCGTGCCGGGGCGGTTGCGGTCGGGGTGGTTCACCGCGACGACGGGCGCCGCCTCGGTCGCACCATAGCCTTCCAGCAGTTCCACGCCGCCGAACTTGGTGTTGAACATCTGACGCGTCTCGTCGCGGACCTTTTCGGCGCCGGCGACGACGAATTGAAGGGTGGCGAAATCGTCCGGCTCGGCCACACGCGCGTACTGGTTGAGGAAGGTGTCGGTCGCGAACAGGATCGAGGCCTTCACTTGCGGCAACAGGTCGGTGATCTGTTTGGCGTGCAGGGGCGAGGGGTATTCAAACGCCTTCATCCCTTGCAGCAGCGGCAGGATGACCCCGCCCGTCAGACCGAGGGAGTGGAAGGTCGGCAGCGGGTTGAACATCACCCACTCGGGCTTCAGGTCGATGTGGGCCGCGACCTGGCGGGCGTTGGCGACCAGATTGCGCTGGCTCAACACCACGCCCTTGGGCGCGCCGAAGCTGCCGGAGGTGAAAAGGACCACGCCCGGCGAGTCGGGATTGGTCTTCACGCGGAAGCGACGCGGGGCCATGCCGGCGCTGAGGCCATACAGCTTGTCGGCCAGACCGATGGTCTTGCGCACGTCGTCCAGCCAGATGATCTCGGCGACTTCGCCCAGAGCCGTCATCAGGTCGTCCAGCTTGGCCTGGGTGATGAAGCGTTTGGCCGACAGGATCTTGGTGACGCCCGCCGTCTTCAGCGCCGCCTTCAGATTGGCCTCGCCCGAGGTGAAGTTCAGCATGACCGGCACCCGCCCAAAGGCGTGCAGACCAAAGAAGGTCACGACCACGCCCGCGCTGGACGGCAGCAGGACGCCGACGCGCTCGCCCGGCTGGGTCATGGCGGCGATCTTGCGGCCCAGCACGAAGGCGGCGCGGATCAGGCCGGTATAGGTCAGGGGATGACGGTCCTGGTCTTCCAGGATCTCCTTGTCGCCATAGCGGGCGCGCGCATCGATCAGCGCGTCGAACAGGGATTCGTCATAGACCTTGGGGTCCAGGGCAGCCCGCAAGCACGTCCTCCTTCGGAGAGCTCTGAGACGGCTCTCTCGGTTACAAGAGGCCGGAACGTAGTGACGTAAGGTCGCCTTGAAAAGATGCGTAACGTCGCGTGAACGTCGCATCTGTATGACTGAAACCGTCTGTGGCTTGCCATCGGCGGTCGGAAAGCCGACATACCGCCCTTCTGCACAGGAGCCCGACCGCCGGCTATGGTCACGCTGATCGATACCCTGACGAAGAAGCCTTCAGAGCTGCGTCACCCGGAAAAACAGAACCGCCCGGAATCGGCGGTGCTGAAGAAGCCTGACTGGCTGCGCGTCAAGGCGCCTGGCTCGGGCCAGTACAACGCCACCAAGGACATCGTGCGCTCCAAGGGGCTGCACACCGTCTGTGAAGAGGCCGCCTGCCCGAACATCGGCGAGTGCTGGAGCCAGAAGCACGCCACCCTGATGATCATGGGCGACACCTGCACGCGCGCCTGCGCCTTCTGCAACGTCAAGACCGGTCTGCCGCAGGCCCTGGACCCGGAAGAACCCGTCAAGGTAGGCCTGGCCGTCCAGCAGATGGGGCTGAACCACGTCGTCATCACCTCGGTCGACCGCGACGACGTGTCGGACGGCGGCGCGGCCCACTTCGCCGAGGTTGTGCGCCAGATTCGCCTGCAGGCGCCCAACACCACGATCGAGATCCTGACGCCCGACTTCCTGCGCAAGGACGGCGCGGCCGAGGTCATGATCGACGCCACGCCCGACGTCTTCAACCACAACCTCGAGACCGTTCCGCGCCTCTATCTGAAGATCCGCCCCGGCGCCCGCTACTTCCATTCCTTGCGCCTGTTGCAGATGGTCAAGGAGCGCGACCCGAACCAGTTCACCAAGTCCGGCATCATGGTCGGCCTGGGCGAGACCAAGGAAGAGGTCATGCAGGTGATGGACGACATGCGCTCCGCCGGCGTCGACTTCATCACCATCGGTCAATATCTCCAGCCGACGCGCAAGCACGCCGCCATTGACCGCTTCGTCACGCCCGAAGAGTTCAAGGCCTATGAGGCTATCGCCCGCGCCAAGGGCTTCCTGATGGTGTCGTCGTCGCCGCTGACGCGGTCGTCGCACCACGCCGGGGACGACTTCGCCCGCCTGAAGGCTGCGCGTCAGGCCCAGGCAGGCCGTTCGGCCCGCTAAGCCCTGAATGGCGGTCCATCGCGTTACGCGCATCCTCCCCTATGCGCCCGAGCAACTGGCGAGCATGGTCGCGGACGTAGAGTCCTATCCGGCCTTCGTGCCGTGGATCACGTCCATGCGCGTGTGGAACAAACGCGAGGAGGCGCCGGGCGTCCGCCTGCTTGACGCCGAGGCGGGCGTGGGCTTCGCCTTCCTGAGCGAGCGGTTCTCGACCTGGGTCCGGCATGACATCCACGCGCCCAAGGTCGAGGTCGGCCTGATCCGCGGTCCGTTCAAGCATTTGAAGAACCGCTGGGAGTTTCACCCCCATCCCGAAGGGACGCGGCTGGAGTTCTTCATCGACTTCGCCTTCAAGTCGCGGATGCTGGACATGATGCTGCACGCCAACTTTGATCGTGCGGTCGACAAGCTGATCCACTGTTTCGAAACGCGGGCGAAGGCCCTCTACGGCAAGAGGTAGGCCCATGACTGCGCCTTTCGACTTCGATGCGACGGTCGTGGGGGCGGGGGCTGTGGGGCTGGCCTGCGGGCGGGCTCTGGCCAGGCGCGGCCTGTCGGTGCTGGTGCTGGAGAAGGAGCCCCACATCGGTCAGGGCGTGTCCTCGCGAAACTCTGAGGTCATCCACGGCGGGCTCTATTATCCGACCGGCTCGCTGAAGGCGAAGTTCTGCGTCGAGGGGCGCCGCGCCCTCTATGACTTTCTGAGCAGCCACAAGATCGACCACTGGAAGTGCGGCAAGCTGGTCGTGGCGACCGAGGAGGCCGAGGTCGAGCGTATCGAGGCCATCTTCCGGCAGGCGACGACCAACGGCGTCGAGGGGCTGGAACACCTGACCGGCGCCCAGGCGCGAGCGCTGGAGCCGGAGCTGAACGCCCACGCCGCCGTCCTGTCGCCCGAGAGCGGCCTGTTCGACAGCCACGGTTATATGCTGGCCCTGCAAGGCGAGATCGAGGACGCGGGCGGATCGGTCGTGCTCTCCACGCCGTTCGAGCGTGCTGAGCCCCTGTCCGACGGCGGTTTCAGGATCACGGCGGGCGGCCCAGATTCGGGGGACGGCGGGGCGGTGTTGACGACGCGTCTGCTGGTCACGGCTCCCGGCCTGTCGGCACAGACCGTGGCCGCCGCCATCGACGGCTATCCCGTCGCCGACATTCCGGCGCGCCATCTGGGCAAGGGCGTCTATTTCCGCCTGACCGGCCCGGCGCCGTTCAACCGACTGATCTATCCGCCGCCCATTCCCGGGGCGCTTGGCACCCACTATCGCAAGGATCTGGGCGGGCAGGGGGTGTTCGGCCCCGACCTGGCCTATGTCGAGACCGAGGACTATTCCGTCGATCCGGCCAAGGCGGAAGAGTTCGCCCGCTACATCCGCCGCTTCTGGCCCGGCGTGACGGTCGAGCGGCTGACGCCCGACTACGCCGGCATCCGGCCCAAGCTGCACGGACCGGGGGAGCCGCAGCCGGACTTCCAACTGCATGGCCGCGAGCATCACGGCATCGACGGCCTGATGGCCCTGTTCGGCATCGAGAGTCCGGGCCTGACCAGTTCTCTGGCCATCGGCGAAGCCGTGGCGGAGGCGCTGACCAGGACCTGAGCGAATCACCTTGGCCAGCGAAGGACGAGACGCGTTGCGGTGTCGACCACCTGAACTGGCCCGCATGGTCCATAATTGGTCCGAAAACGGCCGTATTCGCTACGGAAATCGGGCCCACGTCTTCAAGCGGCGCTCATCCGTCGGGCGCTCTTGAAATCGGCGACATCTTCATGCATAAGCCCGCCCTCGCGTGGCGGCTCTTATCGGGGGGCCGCCACTGTATGTTTTCGCGTCTTCACGGCGCACCGACTTAGAGATTGAGACGGACATGGCCGTTCCGAAACGCAAAGTATCCCCCTCGCGTCGCAACATGCGTCGCGCACACGACGCCCTCGGCGCCAACTCCTATGTCGAAGACAAGGACACGGGCGAGCTGAAGCGTCCGCACCACATCGACCTGAAGACCGGCACCTATCGCGGCCGTCAGGTCATCACGCCGAAGGAAGACTAGTCTTCATTACGGCCTCGGCTTCGGCCGGACGATAGATTTAACGGCGCGCGATGTCATCGCGCGCCGTTTTCGTGCGTTGTGTGCGGTGAAGCTAAACCTCTGGAGCGCTCCACATGATCCGTAACGCCGTCCTCTGTTCCGTCGCCTTGTTGGCCCTGGCCGCCTGCAACGCCCCGGAATCCGCCAAGACGCCCGAAGCCAAGGCGCCCGACGCCGCCGCTCCGGCCGCCATGGGCTCCGCCGCCTCCGCCAATGTGCTGACGCCCCTGGGCTATGGCCCGCTGAAGATCGGCATGACCCAGGCCGAGGCTGACGCTGCGGTCGGACCGCCGCCCGCCAATGCGGCCGAAGCCGAACCGTCCGAGTGTCGCTACTACCATCCGCCCCGTGCCCCTGAGGGCCTGCTGGTCATGGTGGAGAACGGGGTCCTGACGCGGCTGACCGCCACCAAGGACTCGACCGTTAAGACCGAGGACGGCGTCGGCGTCGGCGATGACGGCGAGCAGTTGAAGGCCCGCTATGCCGCCGCCACCGTGACGCCGCACAAGTATCAGGGCGCGCCCTCGGCCTATGTCACCCTCTGGCCGGGCAAGCCTCAGCTGCAGGGCGCCTATGTCACCGACCCGACCGCACGCGGTCTGGTGTTCGAGATCGGTGACGACGGCAAGGTCGCCTTCATCCATGCGGGCGGACCCAGCATTCAGAACGTTGAAGGCTGCAGCTGACGCCGAAAACAGGGAAGGCGCGTCGCCCGGTGGCGATTCGGCGGCGGCTGGTCTAAACCGGCCGTCGCACCTTCTTATCCTGACAGAGCGCCTTCCTCATGACTGACATCGCCGACATCGTCGCCCGCCAGATTCTCGACAGCCGAGGCAATCCGACGGTCGAAGTGGATGTGACCCTGGAGGACGGCAGCTTTGGCCGCGCCGCCGTGCCGTCGGGCGCCTCGACCGGCGCGCACGAAGCTGTCGAACTGCGCGACGGCGACATGGACATGTGGGGCGGTAAAGGCGTCCAGAAGGCGGTCGACGCCGTCAACGGCGAGATCTTCGACGCCCTGTCCGGGATGGACGCTGAGGACCAGCGCCGTCTGGACGAAGCCCTGATTGAGCTGGACGGCACCGACAACAAGGCCCGTCTGGGCGCCAACGCCATCCTCGGCGTCTCGCTGGCTGCGGCCAAGGCCAGCGCCATCAGCTCGAATCTGCCGCTGCATCGCTACATTGGCGGCGTATCGGCCCGCGTCCTGCCGACCCCGATGATGAACATCATCAACGGCGGCGCCCACGCCGATAATCCGATCGACATTCAGGAATTCATGATCCTGCCGACCGGCGCCGACAGCTTCTCGGACGCCCTGCGCATGGGCGCTGAAATCTTCCACGCCCTGAAGAAGGCGTTGAAGGACGCCGGTCACAACACCAACGTCGGCGACGAGGGTGGCTTCGCCCCGAACCTGGCCTCGGCTGAAGAAGCCCTGGCCTTCATCACCAAGGCCGGTCAGGCCGCTGGCTATCTGGCCGGTGAGGACTTCCATCTGGGCCTCGACGTCGCCTCGACCGAGTTCTTCAAGAACGGCAAGTACAACCTGACGGGCGAGGGCAAGGCCTTCGACGCCGACGGCATGGTCGGCTATCTGGCTGATCTGGTTGAGCGCTTCCCGATCGTCTCGATCGAAGACGGCTGCGCTGAAGACGACTTCGACGGCTGGAAGCTGCTGACGGACCGCCTGGGCGACCGCGTTCAGCTGGTCGGCGATGACTTGTTCGTGACCAACCCGCGCCGTCTCGCCGCAGGTATCGGCGAGGGCCTGGCCAACTCCATCCTGATCAAGGTCAACCAGATCGGCACCCTGTCCGAGACTCTGGACGCCGTCGATATGGCGCACCGCGCCGGCTACACCTCGGTCATGAGTCACCGTTCGGGCGAAACCGAGGACTCGACCATCGCCGACCTGGCGGTCGCCACCAACTGCGGTCAGATCAAGACCGGCTCGCTTGCTCGTTCGGACCGGACGGCCAAGTACAACCAGCTGCTGCGCATCGAAGAGATGCTGGGCGACCAGGCCGTCTATTTCGGCGACGGCATGCTGCTGAAATAAACCCGCCTCACGAAGAAGTGCGCGACGCCGTCTCCGAACCTCGGAGGCGGCGTTCGCAATTACGGCCAAGCTACGGTTCGTTAGGCATTTTCGGTCAGTATCGGGAAACCGTGTTCACGCTCAGAAGGAGCGTCCGTCGTGCCCGAGCAGATGAAGCCCTACCTTCCGTCCGCCTTCCTGCTGTTCCTGATCCTTTATCTGGGGGTCCAGGCCCTGACGGGGCAGCGCGGCCTGTTGAGCGGCGGGGAGCGTGACGCGCTTCTCGCCAAACGCGAGGCTCAACTGGCCCACCTGACGGAGCAACGCCGCGACCTGGAAGTGCGCGTGCGTTATTTGCGAACCGAGAGTCTCTCGAAGGATTTGCTGGAAGAGCGGGCGAGGGCGGTGCTCGGCTTTGCCGATCCGCGCGACTACGTGGTTCGCCTGAGCGCCCCTGTCGCGCACAATCCTGACGCGATCCAGACCTCCTGAACTATTGTTACAGCCAGGCCGGCGCGCTTTGCGTTTCGGGAACGAAGGCTGCTAAAGCCCCTTTCCGTAACGATAAGAGTCCCTGAAACTGGGGGCGCAGCCGGGAGATGCCGGATGGCGAAAGCCGCCGCTCATAAATCCTCGTCCAGTGCGGACGACACCAAGATTCCGAACACGCCCCAGGCTTCGAAAGAAGACCTGCTGCGCTTCTACCGCGAGATGGTCCTCATCCGCCGCTTTGAAGAGCGCGCGGGCCAGCTTTACGGCATGGGCCTGATCGGCGGCTTCTGCCACCTCTACATCGGCCAGGAGGCCGTGGCGGTGGGCGTTCAGGAGAGCGTCAAGCAAGGCTACGACAAGATCATCACCGGCTACCGCGACCACGGCCATATGCTGGCCGCCGGCATGGACCCGAACGCGGTCATGGCCGAGCTGACCGGACGTATCGGCGGCTCGTCCAAGGGCAAGGGCGGCTCGATGCATATGTTCGACACCGCGACCGGCTTCTACGGCGGTCACGGCATCGTCGGCGCCCAGGTGGCGCTGGGCACCGGTCTGGCCTTCGCGGGCAAGTATCGCGGCGATGACAGCGTCTCGTTCGTCTACTTCGGCGACGGCGCCTCGAACCAGGGTCAGGTGTACGAGAGCTTCAACATGGCCCAGCTGTGGAAGCTGCCGGCCATCTACATCATCGAGAACAACCAGTACGCCATGGGCACGAGCATCGAACGCTCGTCGTCGACGACCGAGCTCTACATGCGCGGCGCCAGCTTCGGCATCCCGGGCGAGCAGGTCGACGGCATGGACGTTCTAGCCGTCCGTGACGCCACCGCCCGCGCCGTGGCCCGCGCCCGCGCCGGCGAAGGTCCCTACATCCTTGAGGTGAAGACCTACCGCTATCGCGGCCACTCCATGTCGGACCCGGCCAAGTACCGCACCAAGGAAGAGGTCGACGAGGTCAAGAAGACCCGCGACCCCATCGACCATCTGAAAATGCTGCTCGCCGCCGCCAAGGCGACCGAGGAAGAGCTCAAAGCCATCGACAACGAGGTGAAAGCCATCGTCGCCGAAGCCGTGCAGTTCGCACAGGAAAGCCCTGAGCCGGACCCGTCCGAGCTCTATACTGACGTCTACGTGGAGGCCTGATCCGTGACCGACATTCTGATGCCGGCGCTGTCCCCCACGATGGAAGAGGGCACGCTGACCAAGTGGCACATCAAGGCGGGCGACACCGTGTCGGCCGGCCAGGTGATCGCCGAGATCGAAACCGACAAGGCGACGATGGAAGTCGAAGCCGTCGATGAAGGCGAAGTGCTGGAAATCCTGGTGCCGGAAGGCTCCGAGAACGTGAAGGTCAATACGCCGATCGCGCGTCTGGCCGGTGAAGACAGCGCACCTGCGCCCGCCCCCAAGACCGAAGCGCCCAAGGCTGAAACCGCCAAGGCCGAGGCGGCTCCCGCCGCCGCCGCTCCCGCTGCGCCCAAGGTCGAACTGCGCGACCCGGAAATCCCGGCTGACGCCAAGCTGGTCAAGACGACCGTGCGCGACGCCCTGCGCGACGCCATGGCCGAGGAAATGCGCCGCGACGACCGCGTCTTCCTGATCGGCGAGGAAGTCGCCCAGTACCAGGGCGCCTACAAGGTCAGCCGCGACCTGCTGCAGGAGTTCGGCGAGCGTCGCGTCATCGACACCCCGATCACCGAGCACGGCTTCGCTGGTCTCGGCGTCGGCGCCGCCATGGCGGGCCTGAAGCCCATCGTCGAGTTCATGACGTTCAACTTCGCCATGCAGGCGATCGACCACATCATCAACTCGGCCGCCAAGACCCTCTATATGTCGGGCGGTCAGATCCGCGCCGACATCGTCTTCCGTGGTCCCAACGGCGCGGCCAGCCGCGTCGGCGCCCAGCACAGCCAGGATTACTCGGCCTGGTACGCCCAGATCCCGGGCCTGAAGGTCATCGCACCCTACGATGCTGCCGATGCGAAGGGCCTGCTGAAAGCCGCCATCCGCGACCCGAACCCGGTCGTCTTCCTCGAACACGAAATGCTGTACGGCACCGAGTTCGACGTGCCGGAAGGCGATGACTACGTCCTGCCGATCGGCAAGGCCAAGATCCGTCGCGAAGGCAAGGACGTCACCATCACGGCTCACGCCCGCATGGTCGGCTTCGCCCTCCAGGCCGCTGAGAAGCTGGCCGAGGAAGGCATTGAGGCCGAGGTCATCGACCTGCGCACCCTGCGTCCGCTCGACCACGAGACCATCGTCGAAAGCGTCAAGAAGACCAGCCGCCTGGTCTCGGCCGAAGAAGGCTGGGGCCCGATGGGCGTCGGCGCCGAGGTCGTGGCCCGCGTGATCGAACACGCCTTCGACTATCTGGATGCTCCGCCGCTGCGCGTGCACCAGGAAGACGTGCCGCTGCCCTACGCCGCCAACCTGGAAGTCCTGTCGCTTCCCGGCGTGGACAAGATCGTCGCGGCTGTGAAGCAGGTGATGGCATGACCGACATCCTGATGCCCGCCCTGTCGCCCACGATGGAAGAGGGCGTCCTGGCCAAGTGGCACGTCAAGGTTGGGGACGTCGTCTCCGCCGGCGACGTCATCGCCGAAATCGAGACCGACAAGGCCACGATGGAAGTCGAGGCCGTCGATGAAGGCGAAGTCACCGACATCCTGGTCTCTGAAGGCACGGAAGGCGTGAAGGTCAACACCCCGATCGCCCGCCTGAAGGACGAGGGCGGCGCTGCTGCGCCCAAGCCCGCCGCCAAGACGGAAGAAGCTCCCAAGGCTGAAACTGCTCCGGCCAAGGCTGCTGCCCCGGTTGCTCCGGTGTCGCCCGCTCCAGCCGCGCCGAAATCGGACAGCGGCGAGCGCATCTTCGCCTCGCCCTTGGCCCGTCGTCTGGCCGCTCAGGCCGGGATCGACCTGAAGGCGATCAAGGGCACAGGCCCGCACGGCCGCATCGTCAAACGCGACGTCGAGGGGGCTCCCAAGGGCGCCGCTCATCCGGCCGCCTCGACGGCGACCGCCGCCGCGACCTCGGGCATCGCCCCGCGTCAGGCTCAGTCGCTGGCCCAGATGGGCATTCCGGACGGCAGCTACGACCTGATCCCGCTGGACGGGATGAAGAAGGCCGTGGCGCGTCGCATGGTCGACAGCATCCAGAACGTCCCGCACTTCCCGCTCTTCATCGACGTCGAGATCGACCAGCTGATGGCCGTCCGCGCGAAGGTGAACAAGATGCTGGAGCCGCAGGGCATCAAGGTCTCGGTCAATGACTTCGTCATCAAGGCCGCGGCCCTGGCGCTGAAGATGGTGCCGGAAGCGAACGCCTCCTACACCCCCGAAGGCATCGCCATGCACCACAACGCCGACGTCTCGATGGCTGTGGCGATCGACGGCGGCCTGATCACCCCGATCATCAAGAAGGCTGAGACCAAGGGCCTGGCGCAGATCGCGACCGAGTCCAAGGACCTGGCCAAGCGCGCCCGCGAACGCAAGCTGAAACCCGAAGAGTTCCAGGGCGGCACCTTCTCGGTGTCCAACCTGGGCATGTTCGGCATCAAGCAGTTCACCTCGATCATCAACGAGCCGCAGGGCTGCATCATGAGCGTGGGCGCCGGCGAGCAACGGGCTGTCGTCAAGGACGGCCAACTGGCCGTGGCCACGGTCATGACCGTGACGCTGACCTGCGATCACCGGGTGGTCGACGGCGCAACGGGCGCTCGCTTCCTGCAAGCGTTCAAGCCGCTGATCGAAGATCCCGTGGCGATGCTGGCTTAAGGGAGGAGAGGGGTCATGACCTCGGTCTATGACTTCTCCGCCCGCGCCATCGACGGCACGGACGTGGCGCTGGATCGCTTTCGCGGTCAGGCGCTGCTGATCGTCAATACGGCGTCCAAGTGCGGCTTCACCGGTCAGTATGACGGGCTGGAGAAGCTGCACCGCGACTTCGCTGATGCGCCGTTCCAGGTGCTGGGTTTTCCCTGCAACCAGTTCGGCGCGCAGGAGCCGGGCAGGGCGGCGGAAATCGCCGCCTTCTGCGCCACCAGCTTCGACGTGACCTTCCCCCTGTTCGACAAGGTGGAGGTCAACGGGCCGAACCGGCACCCCCTCTATGCCTGGCTGACCCGACAGAAGCGCGGCTTCCTCGGCTCCCAGGCCATCAAGTGGAACTTCACCAAGTTCCTGACCGACCGCGAAGGCCGCGTCGTCGCGCGCTATTCGCCCCAGACTGAACCCGAGGCCATCAAGGCCGACATCGAGAAGTTGATCTAACCATGGCTGCTGAATTCGATCTCGTCGTCATCGGTTCGGGCCCCGGCGGTTACGTCGCGGCGATCCGCGCCAGCCAACTGGGCCTGAAGGTCGCCATCGTCGAGCGTGAGAGCCTGGGCGGCATCTGCCTGAACTGGGGCTGTATCCCGACCAAGGCCCTGCTGAAGTCGGGCGAGAAGTTCGAGAGCCTGTCGCACCTGAAGGAATACGGCCTGTCCGCCTCGGGCGCGTCCTTTGACTTCGACGCCATCATCCAGCGCTCGCGCGGGGTCGCGGCGACGATGAACAAGGGCGTCGCCTACCTGATGAAGAAGAACAAGATCGAGGTGATCGAAGGTTCGGCCACGCTCGAAAAGGGTGCAGTTGCGCCCAAGGTCGTCGTCGCTCTGAAGGCCGGCGGCGCGCGCGCGATTGAGGCCAAGACCGTCATGCTGGCCGTCGGCGCCCGCGCCCGCGCCCTGCCGCAGATCGGTCTGGAAGCCGACGGCGACAAGATCTGGGCCTATCGCGACGCCTTGGCGCCGAAGACACTGCCCAAGACCTTCGTCGTCATCGGCTCGGGCGCCATCGGCATCGAGTTCGCCAGCTTCTATCGCGCCCTGGGCGCCGAGGTGACGGTCGTCGAAGCCGTCGACCGCATCATGCCGGTCGAGGACGAAGAGGTGTCTAAGGCCGCTCAGAAGTCGTTCGAGAAGCGCGGCATCAAGTTCAAGGTCGGCGCCAAGGTCACCAAGGTGTCCAAGGATTCCAAGGGCGTGCAGGTCGCTGTTGAAGTTAACGGCAAGGCCGAGACCCTGGAGGCCGAGGTCTGCATCTCGGCCGTCGGCATCACCGCCAACACCGATGGAATCGGTCTGGAGGCGCTGGGCGTCGAACTGGACCGCGGCCATATCAAGACCGACAGCCACTGCCAGACCAACGTGAAGGGCCTCTACGCCATCGGCGACTGCGCCGGCGCGCCCTGGCTGGCGCACAAGGCGTCGCACGAAGGCATCCACGCCGCCGAGCACATCGCCGCCTACAAGACGCCGAACGTCCATTCGCCGATCGCCGGCTGCACCTACGCCCAGCCGCAGGTCGCCTCGGTCGGCGTTACCGAGCAGGGCGCGCGCGCCGACAAGCGCGAGGTCAAGATCGGCCGCTTCCCGTTCCGCGTGAACGGCAAGGCCGTGGCGGCGGGCGAGGTCGATGGCTTCGTCAAGGTCATCTTCGACGCCAAGACCGGCGCCCTGATCGGCGCCCACATGATCGGCCACGAAGTCACGGAAATGATCCAGGGCTACGTCACCGCCATCACCATGGAAGCGACCGAGGAAGACATCCACGGCATCGTCTATCCGCACCCGACCATGTCCGAAGCCATGCACGAGGCGGCTCTGGACGCCTATGGCCGCGTGATCCACATCTGATCCGGTTGTTAGAAAATCTGAACTGTGGCTAAGAGGATCGTCCTCTTCTCCACGGTTCGGAACTTCCATGATCGTCGCGCCTGATGTTCTCGGCCTGATCGGCAATACGCCTCTGGTGCGCCTGAAGCGCGCGTCGGAGCTGACCGGCTGCGAAATCCTCGGCAAGGCCGAGTTTATGAATGTCGGCGGCTCGATCAAGGACCGCGCGGCGCTCAGCATCATTCGCAAGGCGCGGGCTTCCGGCGCGCTCAAGCCCGGCGGCGTCATCGTCGAGGGCACGGCGGGCAATACCGGCATCGGCCTGGCCCTCGTCGGGGCGGCTCTGGGCCACCCGGTCGTCATCGTCATGCCGCGCAGCCAGACGGACGAGAAGAAGCGGGCGGTCCGTCTGCACGGCGCGCGTCTGATCGAGGTCGATCCGGCGCCCTTCGCCAGCCCGAACCACTTCGTCGCCTATTCCCGCCGTCTGGCCGAGGAACTGAACGAGAGCGAGCCGAACGGCGCCTTTTACGCCGACCAGTTCGACAACTTGGCCAACCGCGAGGCCCACTACGAAGGCACGGCGCCGGAAATCTGGAAGCAGACGGACGGCGAGATCGACGGCTTCATCTGCGCTGTCGGTTCGGGCGGGACGCTGGCGGGGTGCGCCGCCTATCTGCGCGAACAGAAGCCCGAGATCGCCATCGGTCTCGCCGATGTTCCGGGCGCCGCCCTCTACAGCTGGTTCACCGAGGGCAAGCTGGCGGGCGAGGGCTCCTCGATCACCGAGGGTATCGGCGTCAACCGCATCACCGGCAATCTGGAGGGGCTGACGGTTGATCATCCCTATCGGATCGAAGACGCCGAGTTCCTGCCCATCCTGTTCGATCTGGTGAAGCACGAGGGCCTGTCGCTGGGCCCGTCCAGCGGGGTCAACATCGCCGGGGCCATCCGCATGGCGCGTGACCTCGGGCCGGGCAAGACCATCGTCACCGTCCTGTGCGACGCCGGGCAGCGCTACGCCAGCAAGGTCTATGACCCCGCCTTCCTGACCGCGCGCGGCCTGCCAACGCCGGAATGGCTGAACCGATGAGCCGCAAGAAGGACGTCGCCGTCGAGAGCCGCATCCCGCCGCTGAACGCCTTGAAGGCGTTCGAGGCCGCCGCTCGCCGCCTGAACATCACCCGCGCCGCCGAGGAATTGTCGGTCACGCCCGGCGCCATCAGCCAGCAGATCCGCATTCTTGAGGAACACGCGGGCGCGCCCCTGTTCCACCGCGAGGGGCGTCAGATCGCCCTGACCGACCTGGGCGCCGAGCTCTATCCGCTGCTGCACGACGGCTTTGACTATCTCAAGCGGGCAGGGGACCTGCTTTACCGTCCCGACCGTCGCCATGCCCTGGCTGTCAGCGTCCCGCCGTCCTTCGCCGCCAAATGGCTGGCCCCGCGCATCGCCCGTTTCGCGGCGGCGCATCCGGAGGTCGAGGTGTGGATGTCGGCGGATATGCGGCTGGCCGACGTCGGCGGCGGTCGCGTGGACGTGGCCGTCCGCTACGGACGCGGCGACTATTCCGGCGTGCGGTCCGAGCGTCTGCTGTCGGCCGATGTCACCCCCGTGTGCAGTCCGGCCCTGTTGACCGGACCCAGGGCGCTGAAGCGCCCGACCGATCTGGCGCAGCACGTCCTGATCCACCTGCGCGCCGGCGAACTGGAAGAACCGCGCCCTGACTGGGCGACCTGGCTGAAGGCGAGGGGCGTGGATCAGGTCGACGCCACAGCGGGACCGCGTTTCGATCAGACGGCCCTGGCCATAGAGGCCGCCGCCCATGGTCAGGGCGTGGCCCTGGCGCCCTATGCCTTCGTGGCTGACGATCTGGCGTCGGGTCGGCTGGTGTCGCCCTTCGCGGACGGGGCTCTGGCGACCGAGATGGCCTACCACGTCCTGACCCGCCGCAGCGGCGTGTCCGAACCCGCCCGCGCCTTCGTCCGCTGGATGAAGGCCGAGGTCCAGGCGGCGGAACAGCGTGTGGACGATCTCTGATCGCCAACCTGTCCGATTTGTAACTTGAAGATGGGGCGTTGAATCCGTCAGCGTAAAGCACCTTTTACACGCGGGGGCGCTTCATGCTGACGATCAACAATCTTGTCCATGTCTACGGCAACGGGACACGGGCTCTGGACGACGTCAGTCTGACGATCCCGACCGGGATGTTCGGCCTGCTGGGCCCGAACGGCGCAGGCAAGTCGACGCTGATGAGGACCATCGCCACCCTGCAAACCCCGACCTCGGGCGAGATCCGCTTCGGCGACATCGACGTGATCCGGCAGCCGGAGCTGCTGCGCCGCACGCTCGGCTATCTGCCCCAGGACTTCGGCGTCTATCCGCGCGTCTCGGCCTACGACATGCTGGACCACATGGCGGTGCTGAAGGGCATCGCCGACGGCAAGGAGCGCAAGCAGACGGTCGAGGCCCTGCTGAACCAGGTCAATCTGTGGAGCGTCCGCAAGAAGGCCCTGGCCGGCTTCTCGGGCGGGATGCGCCAGCGTTTCGGCATCGCCCAGGCCCTGATCGGCAACCCGCGCCTGATCATCGTCGATGAGCCCACCGCCGGTCTGGACCCGGAGGAACGCAACCGCTTCCTCAACCTGCTGGCCGAGATCGGCGAGAACGTGGTGGTCATCCTGTCGACCCACATCGTCGAGGACGTGGCCGACCTGTGCCCGCGCATGGCGGTGCTGGCGGGCGGCAAGATTCAGCTGGAAGGCGCGCCGCTGGAGCTGATGAAGCAGATGTCCGGTCGCGTCTGGAAGAAGGCCATCGCCAAGGAGGCGCTGCCGGAACACCGCGCCCGCTTTGAGGTCATCTCGACGCGCCTGTTCGCGGGTCAGACCGTGATCCACGTCCTGGCCGACGCCCAGCCGGGCGAGGGCTTCGAGCCGGCTTCGGGCGGTCTGGAGGACGTCTACTTCTCGACCCTGGCCGCCTCGCGCCGCCCGGCCGTCGCTCAAGCCGCCTGAGGCCCGGATCATGTTCGGGAAAGTCGCGGCCTTCGAGTTCCGCTATCAGCTTCGCCAGCCCGCCTTCTGGGTCATCTCCATCCTCTTCTTCCTGCTGAGCTTCGGCCTGGTCGCCAGTCCGAACGTCAGCCTGGGCACGGGCGGCAACGTCTTCAAGAACGCCCCTTATGCGATCGCGCAGGCCCATCTGGCCTTCAACCTCTTCTTCATGCTGGCGACCACGGCCATTGTCGCCAACGTCGTGGTGCGTGACGCCACGACCGGCTTCGGCCCCATGATCCAGGCCAGCCGATTGTCCAAGTTCGACTACCTCTACGGTCGCTTCCTCGGCGCCTTCGCCGTGGTGGCCCTGGCCTTCCTGTCGGTCGCCCTGGGCATCCTGATCGGCACGCTGATGCCTTGGGTGGACAAGGAGACGGTCGGGCCGTTCCGTCCGCTGGACTACCTCTACGGTTTCGTCGTCATGGGCCTGCCGGGCCTGCTGTTCAGTTCGGCGGTCTTCTTCACCCTGGCGACCGTCACGCGCTCGATGATGGCCACCTATGTCGGCGTCGTCGGGGTCTTCATCCTGTATATGACGACCACCTCGGTGTTCGGCTCCAAGCCGGAGCTGGAGACCCTGGTGGCCTGGCTGGAGCCCTTCGGCGCCGGCGCCTACGGCCTGGCGACCAAGTATTGGACGGCGGCCGAGCGCAACACGATCAACGCGCCCCTGACGGGCTTGCTGCTGGGCAACAAGCTGCTGTGGCTCGGCGTCAGCCTGGCCTTCCTCGCCGCCGCCTGGCCCCTGTACAATCCGTCGCCGCGTGGATCGAAGCTGCGCAAGCAGGAAAAGCTGAAGGCCCTGGCCGAAGCCTCACCCGACACGACGGCGCCGGTCGCGCCGCTGGCTCAGCCCTCCTACGGCTTCAAGGCCGGGTGGACGCAACTGATCTCGCGCACCGCCTTCGAGATGAAGGCCGTGTTCAAGAGCCCGGCCTACTTCGTCATGCTGGCCCTGGGCTTCGCCTTCGGCATCGCCGTCCTGCTGTTCGCGGGCGAGCTGTATGGCGCGCCGGTCCTGCCGGTGACGCGGGTGGTGATCGAAACCCTGGGCGGCTCGTTCGGCCTGATCGTCATGATCATCTCGATCTACTATTCGGGCGAACTGGTCTGGCGCGACCGCGAGCGTCGCACGCATGAGATCATCGATTCCACGGCGACGCCCGACTGGACCTTCCTGCTGCCCAAGACCCTGGCCCTCATTCTGGTGCTGGTCTCTACCCTGCTGGCCGCATCGCTGGCCGGGATGATCGTGCAGACGATCAAGGGCTACACCAACTACGAGATCGGCAAATACCTGTTCTGGTATGTCGTGCCCCAGTCCATCGGCTTTGCGCTGACGGCGGTGCTGGCCATTGTCGTCCAGTCGCTGTCGCCGAACAAGTTCGTCGGCTGGGCCATCATGGTGGTCTATCTGATCTCCACCATCGTCCTGTCCAACATGGGCTTCGACCACGTTCTCTATCGCTATGGCGCAGGGACGGGGATGCCGCTGTCGGACATGAACGGCCTGGGCAAGTTCGCCGGCTACGCCGCCTGGATGCAGGCCTACTGGTCGGCCTTCGCCATCGTCCTGCTGGTCATCGCCTATGGCCTGTGGCGTCGCGGGGCGGAGACGCGCTTCATGCCGCGCCTGAAGCGTCTGCCGCGTCGCCTGATGGGGCCGGCGGGCGTCATCGGCGGCGTCGCCCTGACGGCCTTTGTGGCCCTGGGCGTCTACGCCTTCATCAACACCAACGTCTGGAACGAGTACCGCACCCAGAATCAGCAAGAGCAGCTGATGGCGGACTATGAAAAGACCCTGCTGAAGTACGAAAAGACGCCCCAGCCCGAGATCACCGACGTCAAGCTGGACCTGGACCTCTACCCGCACCAGCCGCGCCTGACGACCAAGGGCAGCTATGTCATCCAGAACCAGACGGGCGCGCCTCTGAATGAGGTTCACCTGCGCTGGAACTACGGTCTGAAGATCGCCAGCCTTGATGTGCAGGGCGCGACCCTGGCCAAGGAATGGCCGCAGTTCGAGTACCGCATCTATCGCTTCGCCACGCCGATGCAGCCGGGCGAGAAGCGCACCATCGCCTTTGAAACGGTGCTGGAGCAGCGCGGCTTCAAGAACAGCGGCGACACGACCCGGATCGTCGACAACGGCACCTTCGTCAACAACGGCGAGTTCGCCCTGACCATCGGCATGGGCCGCGACGGCCTGCTGTCCGACCGGGCCAAGCGCCGCAAGCACGGCCTGCCGCCTGAGCTGCGCATGGCCAAGCTGGAGGATGAAAGCGCGCGGGCGCACAACTATATCGGCGCCGACTGGCTCAACGCTGACATCACCGTGACCACGGTCGCCGATCAGACGCCGATCGCGCCCGGTTACAAGGTATCGGACGTGACGAAAGACGGCCGCCGCACGGCCCGCTTCGTCACGGAAGCCCCGGTGCTGAACTTCTTCTCGGTCCAGTCCGCCGACTATCAGGTGGCCCGCGAGCAGCACGGCCCCATCGAACTGGCCGTCTATCACCACAAGGGGCACGAGCAGAACGTGGCGCGGATGCTGGCTGGGATGAAGGCGTCGCTGGACTACTACGGCACGGCCTTCAGCCCCTATCAGTTCCGTCAGGCGCGGATCATCGAGTTCCCGGCCTACGCCAGCTTCGCCCAAGCCTTCGCCAACACCATGCCCTACTCGGAAGGCCTCGGCTTCATCGCCGACCTGAGCGACGAGGAAAAGATCGACTACGTCACCTACGTCACCGCTCACGAGGTCGGCCATCAGTGGTGGGCGCACCAGGTGGTCGGTTCTGACCAGCAGGGTTCGACCCTGCTGTCGGAATCCCTGGCGCAATACTCGGCGCTGATGGTGATGGAGAAGCTGTACGGACCCGACAAGATCCGTCGCTTCCTCAAGTACGAACTGGACCGCTACCTGCGTTCGCGCGGCATGGAACGGCTGGAGGAGATGCCGCTGCTGCGCATCGAGAACCAGCAGTACATCCACTATCAGAAGGGCGGTCTGGTCATGTACCTGCTGCGCGATCAGATCGGCGAGGAGGCGGTCAACCGCGCCCTGCGTCGGGTGCTGGCGCAGTACGCCTTCAAGTCCGCGCCCTATCCGCGCTCGCTGGATCTGGTCAACGCCATCCGGGCCGAGGCGCCGGCGGACAAGCAGGCCCTGATCACCGACCTGTTCGAGAAGATCACCCTGTATGACGTGAAGACCAAGTCGGTCACGGCGACCAAACGCGCCGACGGCAAGTGGGACGTCGCCCTGACGGTCGAGGCCCGCAAGCTCTATGCCGACGGCAAGGGCGAGGAGACCGAGGCCCCGCTGAACGAGACCTTCGATGTCGGCCTGTTCTCCGCTGAACCCGGCAAGGGCGCGTTCGACCAGAAGTCGGTCATGTTGATGGAGCGTCGCCCCCTGCGCAGCGGAACCCAGGTCTTCCGCTTCGTCACGACCGAGAAGCCGGCCTTTGCGGGGATCGACCCCTACAATCGCTGGATCGACCGCAACTCGGACGACAACGTCAAACCTGTGACGTGACCGCCGCGCCGGTTGAATACCGGCCAGGTGTGAAGGGGGGAGGGCGCGCGCTCTCCCCCTTTTTTTCTTGCGCGTCACCTCAAGCCGATCCGCCCTCTAGGACACGCCATCCAGCGCCCGTCATGCACAACGGCGCGCGCCAATCCCGGTAAAAACCTGGGATTGCGGGATTTTCGATCATATCCACGCGCCCGAGGCGTCGGATGGATCAGACTGACGGCTGTCTTTGACATTCCAGCTTGTCGCCGCCCGCTTAGGGCCGTGGCCTCCACCGAGGCTCAAGCCGCTTCGACCGCATGGGCGGTCGCGGGCGGCGCCCATTGCACCAATTGCACTGTTTTTTTTGGATCAGAGTGCAATCCGGCCCGAGCCTCAAGGCAGGGCTGGCCTGATGCTAGATAAGGATTTTTGGGGAAATACAGATCTCTGGGGCGGGGCGCGCCATTCCCTTCAGCGAAGAGAATGGCGCGAGTGACGGGGCTCGAACCCGCGACCTCCGGCGTGACAGGCCGGCACTCTAACCAACTGAGCTACACCCGCGTTCCCCTCCGCGAGGAGGAGAAGTGCGGATTAAGGGCGACTCAGGATGGGGTCAAGCGCAATGTGCGAGGTCGCTGAAATTATCTGCGAATTCAGCTTCTAGCGCCCGCAATCCAGGCCTGCCGCGTCGGGCGCTAAGGTCTCGCCCGGCCCGAGCGCTTTCTGCATGAAGATCACGTCGCGCCAGGCGTCGAACTTCCATCCGGCGGCGTGGAATATGCCGACGTGTTCAAAGCCGGCGGCGGCGTGCAGGGCGATGGAGCCGGCGTTGGCGCTGTCGCCTATAACGGCCACCATCTGACGCATTCCCAGAGCCTCACAGGCGCTCAACAGGGCGTCCAGCAGGGCCTTGCCGACGCCTCGTCCACGAAACGCCTCAGCGACATAGATCGAGTCTTCGACAAGGAAGCGATAGGCGGCGCGCAGGCGGTAGGGAGCGGCATAGGCATAGCCAGCGACCTGACCGTCGATCTCGGCGGTCAGGACGGGCAGGCCCAGCGTCGCGGGCGCGGCCAGCCGGGCCTGCATCTCATCGACCGAGGGGACGTCCAGCTCGAACGTCCCCGTTCCGTTCAGCACGCTGTCAGCGTAGATGGCGGTGACAGCCGCCAGATCGGCTTCCGTAAACGGACGAACGATCACGCCTTCAGCCAGCCCTTGTCGACGGCCCATACGGCGAAGGCGTAGTCGTGGGCCACGTCCTTCAGATAGTCGAAGCGGCCTGACGAGCTGAAGTGACCCGCCGTCATGTTGATCTTCAGCAGGACCGGATTGCCCGATGTGGTCGCGGGCCGCAGCTTGGCCACCCACTTCTCCGGCTCCCAATAGGTGACGCGCGGGTCGGACAGGCCGCCGGTGGCCAGCACCGCCGGATAGGGCTTGGCCTCGATCTGGTCGTAGGGGCTGTAGCTGTACATGTAGTCGTAGGCGGCGGCGTCCTCGATCGGATTGCCCCACTCGGGCCACTCCGGCGGCGTCAGCGGCAGGCTGGTGTCGCTCATGGTGTTGATGACGTCGACGAAGGGCACGCTGCCGATCACGCCGGCCCACAGGTCGGGCCGCATATTGGTGACGGCCCCCATCAGCAGACCGCCCGCCGACCCGCCCTGGGCCACGATCCTGCCCGCCGTCGCATAGTTGCGCTCGATCAAGTGTTCGGCGCAGGCGATGAAGTCGGTGAAGGTGTTCTTCTTGGTCATCCGGCGGGCGCTGAGGAACCAGTTCCAGCCCTTGTCCGAGCCCCCGCGGATGTGGGCGATGGCGTAGATGAAGCCGCGGTCCACCAGCGACAGTCGGTTGGTCGAGAAGCTGGCCGCCATCGGGATGCCGTAGGAGCCGTAGCCGTAGAGCAACAGGGGCGCCGAGCCGTCGACCGGCGTGTCCTTGCGGCGCAGCACCGTCACCGGCACCAGCTGGCCGTCCGAGGCCGGGGCGTTCAGCCGCTCGACGACATAGTCGGCAGGGTTGTGGCCGGAAGGCACTTCCTGAACCTTGCGCAGGGTCCGCTCGCGCGTCTTCAGGTCGTAGTCATAGGTCGAGGTCGGGGTGGACGGCGAGTTGTAGCCGTAGCGCATGATCGTGGTGTCGAATTCCGACGCCCCGCCCAGAGACAGGGCGTAGGCCGGCTCGTCCACGGCGATCTCATGCTCGGCCCCGGCCCGGTCGCGAATGACGATCTTCGTATTGGCGTCGGCGCGTTCCTGACGGCCCAGATAGTCCTTCACCAGAGCCACGCCCTCGATGAAGCGGCCGGGCGTGTGCGGGATCAGATCCTTCCAGTTGGCCTTGGCCGGGGCGTCAGTGGGCGCCTCGACCACCTTGAAGTCGATGGCGTCGTCGGCGTTGGTGCGGATCACCCAGCGGTCGCCCCAGTGGTCCAGATCATACAGGCGGCCGACGTGGCGCGGCTCGACCACCATCGGCGTCGCCGTCGGTTCCGAGCCCGGAATGATGCGGCCTTCCGAGGTCTCCTGATTGCCGATGCCGATGATGATGAAGGCGTCGTCGGAGGTACGGCCGACGCTCTGGAACATGCCGTCGTCGGTTTCCTCATAGACCAGGGTGGTCTCTCCGCCGCGCGCCGGGCGGCGGAAGATCTTGTCCGGGCGGCCGTTGTCGTCGCGGTTGGTCCAGAAGATCCACTGGCTGTCCGGCGAGAAGGTGAAGTTCTCGGTCGCCGATTCGATGGGATCGGGCAGGACCTCGCCGGTCGCCAGGTCCTTGACGTAAATCTTGAAGACCTCGGAACCCTGCGCGTCCTCGGCATAGGCGAACAGGGCGTGGTCGGGGCTGTGCGCCACCGCCGAGACCTCCGAATAGGCCTTGCCCTCCGCCAGGGCGTTGCAGTCCAGCAGGAGCTGAGGCGTCGGGGCCTTGATGAAGTTCTTGGTCACGGGCTGGCCGTCGACCATCCAGGTCCCCTGGCGCTCGACCCGCATGTATCGGGGGTGCTGCTCTCCGGTGCGGTATTCGGTGAAATACTCCCAGTCGCCGTCCGCAGCGGGGACTGAGCTGTCATCCTCCTTGATGCGGCCCTTCATCTCCTCGAACATCGCCGCCTGCAGCGGCAGGGTCGAGGCCATCATGGCCTCGCGATAGGCGTTCTCGGCGGTCAGGTGCTCCTTGACGTCGGCCTTGATCAGCGAGGGGTCGCGCAGCACGGCCTGCCAATTGTCGTCCTTCATCCACTGATAGTCGTCGACGCGGACGCGGCCCAACTGTTCGATGCGGACGGGGACCTTCTTGGCGACGGGCGGTTGGGGCAAGGACATCGAGGCTCCGGTAGTCGAACGGGCAAGTGCAGGGGAGGCGGCGGCGAGGCCGACGGCGGCGGTCGAGGCGATCAGTTCGCGGCGATTCATCTATAGGCTCCCCAATGGTTCGGGCGGACCTTGTGCCCGCGCGCCGGCGGCGTCAAATGGCGGGATGATCACTCAGGACGTTCCGCCCGCACCGCCCGCCGCCGTCGCCCCCGCGCCCTGGGACCTGACCGTCGGCCTGATCAACGCCACGGTGCAGATCGACCAGCCTTTGGACCAGAGCACGAGGAAGGTCGGCACCGGCTTCCTGATTTCCGCCCCCCGACCTGACGGTACGCCGCGCGTGGTGCTGGTCACCGCCGCCCACGTCCTGAACGTCATGCCGAGCGCCGAGGCGCGCATCGGCTGGCGTACGCCCGAAGCAGACGGGGCCTGGAAGTTCACGCCCGCGAACCTGCCGATCCGCGACGCCGTGGGGACGCCGCTATGGACCCAGCACCCCGAGCGCGACGTGGCGGTGATGGAGATCGCCGCGCCCGCCGCCTTCGCCCAGGCGGCCATCCCTCTGGGCTGGCTGGCGGACGAAAATACCTTCGACCAGTGGCGCGTGGGGCCGGGCGACGAACTCATGGCGCTGGGCTATCCGCACGGCCTTTCGGCGAACAAGGCGGGCTTTCCAATCCTGCGGCTGGGCCGGATCAGTTCATGGCCGCTGACGCCGATCCGCCACTTCCCCATCTTCCTGCTGGATTTCGCGGTGTCGCAGGGTAACTCGGGCGGGCCCGTCTTCTGGACGCCCGCCGTGGACCGCCTGCCGGGCGCGCCCACGCCTGACCATCCGTACATCGCCGGGGTGTTGGTGCAGGAGGTTCAGGGCGGCGGCGAGGGGCTGGAGCTGGGGGTCGTGGCTCATGCCCAGTATGTACGCGAGGCGATCCATATGCTGGATCAGCCCGTCGCGTCGGTCGCCCCCTAGCATCTCCTCCGGCCCCGGACAGGCGCTGCGCGCCTTCCGGGATGACGATGAAGTTAGCCGGCCAGAGCGTCCACGCTGAGGCCCTGCAGAAGCTCACCGCCCTGACCCACAGCGGCCAGGCGGCTGGAGACGTGGCCCAGGACGTTGGCGGCGTAAAGTTCGTAGAGGTCCAGCTTGCCTTGTAGCCAGACGGGGTCCCCGTTTCCGGCGTCGAGGCGGGCCTTGGCGGCCAGAGCGCCCTTGGCCAGCATCCAGCCGCCGACCACGTCGCCCATCAGCTTCAGATAGGCGTCGGCGCCGGCCAGGACGTCAGCGGCCCGCGCCGCGTCGGCCTTGGCGTCCAGTAGCCACAGGGTGGCGTCCTCGACGGCCTCGATGGCCGTGGCGAGACGTTCGACCGGCTTGCCGACATAGAGGCGGTCGATCTCGATCAGGGTCAGCTTCATGTCGGCGATCAGGGCCTTGGCCGCCTCGCCGCCGTCCATCGACAGCTTGCGGCCGACCAGGTCCATGGCCTGAATGCCGTTGGTGCCTTCGTAGATCGGGGCGATGCGGGCGTCGCGGTAGTATTGGGCGGCACCGGTCTCCTCGATGAAGCCCATGCCGCCGTGGACCTGAACGCCCAGCGAGGCGACCTCGCAGCCGATGTCGGTGGACCAGGCCTTGGCGATGGGGGTGAACAGGTCTTCGCGGCCCTTCCAGGCCTTGCGGTCGGCCTCGGTGGCGGCGTGCTTGGCCAGGTCGGCAGCGACGCCGGTGGACAGGCAGATGGCGCGAGCGGCGGCGATCTTGGCCTTCATGACGCCGAGGGTGCGGCGCACGTCGGGGTGGTCGAAGATTGGAGCGTTCTTCTCGCCGGTCCAGACGCTGCGGCCCTGACGACGGTCCAGGGCATAGGCGAGGGCGTGCTGATAGGCGCGCTCGGCGATGCCGACGCCCTCGACGCCGACGGCCAGGCGGGCGGCGTTCATCATCACGAACATATGGGCCAGGCCCTCGTTCGGACGGCCGACCAGTTCGGCGCGAGCGCCCTCATAGGCCATGACGCAGGTAGGCGAGGCGTGGATGCCCAGCTTGTGCTCGACCCCGACCGGGTGGAAGGCGTTGCGTTCGCCCAGCGACCCGTCGGCGTTGACGGCGAACTTGGGCGTCAGGAACAGGCTGATGCCCTTGGGGCCCGCAGGGGCGTCGGGCAGGCGGGCCAGAACCAGGTGGACGATGTTGTCCGTGGCGTCGTGGTCGCCCCAGGTGATGAAGATCTTCTGACCGTTCAGGGCATAGGTCCCGTCGCCATTCGGCGTGGCCGTGGTGGTCAGGGCGCCCAGGTCCGAACCGGCGTGCGGCTCGGTCAGGACCATGGCGCCGGTCCATTCGCCGCTGACCAGCTTCGTCAGATAGGTGGTCTTCTGGTGCTCGGTGCCGACGGCTTCCAGCGCCTCGATGGAGGCCAGCGACAGCATGGGGCAGAGGCCAAACGCCATGTTGGCGGCGTGGACGGTTTCATAGGCCGCCAGTTCCAGCGCCTTGGGCAGGGCCTGGCCGCCGGCCTCGACCGAGGCAGTCAGGCTGGTCCAGCCGCCTTCGGCGAACTGCTTGTAGGCGTCGACGAAGCCGGGGGCGGCAGTGACGGCGCCGTCAGCATATTTGGCGCCGGCCAGGTCGCCGGGACGGTTCAGCGGGGCCAGCACCTGTTCCGAGAACTGACCGGCGGCCTCCAGCACCGCGCCCATGACGTCGGCGTCATAGTCGGGAAAGGCGCCCGTGGCGGCGACCTGATCGATGCCGGCGACGGCTTCCAGGGCGAAGGCCAGGTCACGGACGGGGGCGCGGTAGCTCATGGCGGTCTCCAGAATCTTCAACATGCTTCTGACGCCCCAGGGGTCTGTGATGCAAGGGCGCTTGGACTTTGGTCGCGGTTCGCGGCAATCTCTGCCCCAGTGCCGTTGCGGAAGGAAAGACCTTGGCCGAGCCTCGAAATCGCTATTCCGGCGTCTCGCTGGTCCTGCACTGGGTCATCGCCCTGGCCGTGGTCGCCCAGGTGGCGCTGATCATGGCCCATGACGCGACCGAGGGGCCGCTGTCGCGCGAGTTCGTGCAGGTTCACAAGGCGGTCGGCCTGACCATTCTGGTGCTGACGCTGGGACGAATCGGCTGGCGGCTAGCCAATCCTCTGATCGCTCTGCCGGTCGAGATGAAGAAGTGGGAGCGGGTTCTGGCGCGGACCACGCAGATCGCCTTCTACATCGTCCTGCTGGCCATGCCACTGACCGGTTGGCTGGCGTCGTCGGCGGGCGGGCGCGAGATCAGCTGGTTCGGCCTGTTCCAGTGGCCGCTGCTGCCGGTCGGCGGCGGGCGCGAGGCGGCCGGCCAGTTTATGGACACGCACGAGATGGTGGCCAAGCTGCTCTATGTGCTGATCGTCCTGCACATCGCCGGGGCGTTGAAGCATCAGTTCATCAACCGGGACAATGTGCTGCACCGCATGATCCCGATGATCCCGCGCCGGCCATGACCGGCGACACTCCCGAAATCGCCGCCGAGGCGCTGAAGACCGGGCGGCTGGTCATCCTGCCGACCGAGACCGTCTATGGCCTCGCGGCGGACGCTTCGAACCCGGAGGCGGTGGCGCGCATCTTCGAGGCCAAGGGAAGACCGCGCTTCAACCCCTTGATTGCACACGTCGCCAACGGCCTGGACGCCGAGAGCATCGCTGTCTTTGACGAGCGCGCGCGGGCGCTGGCCGAGGCCTTCTGGCCCGGTCCGCTGACCATCGTGGCCCCGGTGCGGGATCGCGAGCGGGTCTGTGATCTGGCGCGCGCCGGTCTGGACAGCGTGGCCGTGCGGGTGCCGGGCCATCCGCGCGCACGAGCGGTGATCGCGGCCTTTGGCGGGGCCGTGGTCGCACCCTCGGCCAATCGCTCGGGACGACCCAGTCCCACGACCTTTGACGACGCCATGGAAGAAACCGGCCAGTTCGTCGGCGCCGCCGTGGACGGCGGGCCGTGTGCGGTGGGCGTGGAGAGTACGGTCGTCTCGGTGCTGGACGGCGTGGTCGCCCTGCTGCGTCCCGGCTCGGTGACGCGTGAAGAGATCGAGGCCGTGGTCGGCCCGCTGGCCGAGAGCGGACAGGGGCATCGCTCGCCCGGCCGGCTGGCCCTGCATTACGCCCCCGACGCTCCGGTGCGGATCGAGGCCGAGGCGGCGAACGAGGGTGAAGTCCTGCTGGGCTTTGGTCCTGGCGTCGGCGAGGCGCGCTGGAGCCTGAGCCCGAACGGCGACCTGCGCGAAGCGGCGGCCAATCTGTTCCGGTTGCTGCGCGAAGCGGACCGGACCAGGCCTGTCGGCATCGCCGTATCGCCGATCCCGCACAGGGGGCTGGGCGAGGCGATCAACGACCGGTTACGTCGTGCGGCGGGGTTCGTCGGCTGATCGCCGTTGCACTGCGCAAAGAAAAAACAGTGCAATTGGTGCAATGAACGGAGCGTCGCAGCTCTGGCTCCGGATGAAGCCGCTGGAGCCTGTGCGAGAGCCGGGGACCTGAGGCGGGCGGCGGCGAGCGGGAATGTCAAAGACCGTCTAAGGGCTGCAGTCTGGCCCACGCCGTGGCTCAGGCAAGCAAATGGCAGCGACGGGACGACGAACCCTTGTTTCACAGGGGATTGGCGCGTCGTGTTGCGACAGCCAGGCCGCGACGACGTGCGGTCTGCGGGCGAGCGGCCTAGAGAAAACGGGCCTTGAGATCGACGCTGGAGCTCTGCCCGACCTGGGGCGCGCAGTTTTCGAGCCAGTGCTCCGCCGCCTGACGCCCGCGCGATTTCAGGTCGTTGAGGAAGCTCCATTCCGTGTCGAACTTGGTCGATAGCGACAGACTGCCCAGCCAGTCGTCGACCTCGATGGCGTGCATGCGGACGGCGCGATGGCGGTCCTCGTTGCGGCTAAGCTTGCCGTCTGCGATCAGGTCCTGAACGAAGGCGACGGCGCGCAACTCGGCGACCAGAGGGGCGTTGAACAGGATCTCGTTCAACCGATCCATGATCTCACCCGCCTCACGCGGGGCCTCGTCGCGGACGAAGGGGTTGAGCGGCAGCAGCAGGACATCGTCCGGCGTGTCGGCGTAGAACAGCGGCCACAGCGCCGGATTGGCCAGATAGCCGCCGTCCCAATAGGGCTCGCCCTCGATCTCGACCGCCTGGAACAGGTGCGGCAGGCAGGCCGAGGCCAGCAGGACGTCGGGCGTGATCTCGGGCGAGCGGAACAGGCGGGATCGCCCGGCCCGAACCGCCGTGGTCGAGACGATCAACTGGATCTTGGAACTCCGCACAGCGTCGAAATCGACGGCGGTTTCCAGCACCCGCTTCAGCGGGTTGAGGTTGAAGGGGTTGAAGGAATAGGGGCTCATCGACATGGCCAGGGTCTCGCCCGCCTTCCACATCGGGCTGTCCTTGAGCCAGCCGGGCGTCAGGGCCTTGGACCAGATGGCGCTGTCGCCGAAGACGTTGCGGCCGCCGGATTGATTGACCTCGCGCCACAGCTTGTCCAGCGCGGCGCGGCCGCCCGCGGCGCCGCCCTGTTCCAGTCCGGTGATCAGGGCCGCGGCGTTCATCGCCCCCGCCGAGGCGGCGGTGACGGCGCGGATGTCGAGGATGTCGGCCTCAAGCAGTCGATCCAGCACGCCCCACTGAAAGGCGCCGTGCGAGCCGCCGCCCTGAAGGGCGAGGCAGATGGGACGGCGGGCTTTCGACTTGGCCATCTTCCGCCCCTTCAGATCGCTATTGCGCGGTCCAGCCGCCGTCGACCGAGAAGTGCGAGCCGTTGGCCGAGGCGCCGAGGTCGGACACCAGATAGAGGAAGAGGCCCGCCAGTTCGTCGGTCGTGACGAAGCGTTTGGTCGGCTGCGAGCCGAGGATGACGTTCTTCATCACGTCGTCGGGCGTCATGCCGCGGGTGCGGGCCTGATCCTCGATCTGCTTGGCGACGATGGGGGTTTCGACGAAGCCGGGGCAGATGGCGTTGCAGGTGATGTTCTGCTGAGCCAGTTCCAGGGCCACCGTCTTGGTGAAGCCGATCACGCCGTGCTTGGCGGCGACATAGGCCGATTTGAACGGGCTGGCGACCAGACCATGGGCCGAGGCGATGTTGACGATGCGGCCGCGCCCCTGGGCCTTCATGATCGGGATGGCCGCCTTGGTGGCGTAGAAGGTCGAGGACAGGTTGATCGAGATGATCTTTTCCCAGGCGTCGGCGGGGAAGTTCTCGACGGCTTCGACGTGCTGGATGCCGGCGTTGTTGATCAGGATGTCGAGGCGGCCCAATTCGCGATGCGCCGTGGCGACCATGTCGCTGATCTGATCCGGTTGGGTCATGTCGGCGGGGTGGTAGAGGACGCGCACGCCCGTCTCGGCCGCCAGATCAGCACGGGTCTGTTCGATGACGGCGGGGTCACCCAAGCCGTTCAGGACCACGTCGCCGCCGCATTGCGCGACGGCGCGGGCCAGCGCCAGTCCGATGCCGGAGGTCGAGCCGGAGATGACGGCGACCTGGCCCTTGAGATCGTTCATGGCGAACATGCGGTGAGAACCTGTGGAATAGCTATGCTGCAACGCAGCCTAACCGCAGTCGTTCAATCTGGCGATCAGGAATTTCCTTCCCTGATGAATATCCAGTCCGCCTCGGTCGAAAGCGCCTTGTCGAAGCGGTAGCCGTCGCGGTCGAAGGCCTTGAGATCAGCAGCCTTTTCAATGCGGTTCTCGACGGCGTAGCGGGCCATGGCGCCGCGCGCCTTCTTGGCGAAGAAGGAGATGATGCGGGCCTCGCCGTCCTTACGCTCCTTGAAGTGGGGCGTGATGACCGGCAGCTTCAGCGCCTTGGCGTCGACCGCGCCGAAGTATTCCTGGCTGGCCAGATTGACCAGGGTGCGGTCAGGCAGAGGGGCGGCGTCCTCGTTCAGGCGCAGCGAGATGCGCTCGCCCCAGAAGTCGTACAGGTTGGCGCCGCGCGATGTTTTCAGGCGTGTGCCCATTTCCAGCCGATAGGGCTGAATGGCGTCTAGCGGGCGCAACAGCCCATAGAAGCCCGACAGGATACGCAGGTGGTCTTGCGCCCAGGCCAGGTCCGCGGGGGCCAGCGAGCGCGCGTCCAGACCGTCATATACGTCGCCGGCGAAGGCGAAGACGGCCTGCAGCGCGCCTTCGGTCGTCTCGTTGTCGAAGGACTGGAAGCGTTCGTAGTTCAGGTCGGCCAGGGCGTCGGAGATCGACATCAGGCGGCGCAGCTCGGCGCGGCTCAGCTTGCGCGTCACCTTGGCCAGTTCGGCGGTCTCGTCGGCGCAGCGGCGCGGCGTCGAGGGCACGTCGAGGGCAGGGGGCGTAAAGTCCAGCCGTTTGGCCGGGGACAGGACGATCAGCAAGGCGACACAGGCTCCGAAGCATCGGGAAGCGGGCCTCATAGGCCCCTTCCGTGACGATTTGAACCGTCGGCGGCGTCACATGCGGTCGTGAGCCCTAGAAGAGGACCGCCGGGTTCATTATCCGCTGGGGGTCGATGGCCTGACGGACAGCCTGCATGGTCGCGATTTCCAGCGGCGACTTGTAGCGTCGCGCCTCGTCGGTTTTGAGCCGTCCCAGGCCGTGTTCCGCCGAGATGGAGCCGTTGTAGCGGGCCACCACGTCGTGGACGACTTCGGAGCCTTCCATCCAGCGGGCGATGAAGGCGGGAACGTCCTCGCCGACGCCGGGGATCACGTCATAGTGAAGGTTGCCGTCGCCGACGTGTCCGAAGACCGAGACGCGGCAACCGGGGTGGAACTTCTCGACCGCCGTCGTGGCCTCGTCGATGAAGTCGGCGATCTGGGACACCGGCACCGAGACATCGTGCTTCCAGCCACCGCCCTCGGGCTTGAGGGCCGCCGAGTGTTCCTCGCGTAGACGCCAGAACGCGGCCTTCTGGGCGTCGTTCTGGGCGATGGCGGCGTCGATGACCAGGCCTTCCTCGAAGGCGTTGGTCAGAAGCCGCTCCATGGCCGAATCGGCGCCGTCGGGTTCGCCCGAGGTCAGCTCGATCAGGACGTACCAGGGCGGGGTGGTCTCCAGCGGCTCGCGCGTGTCGGGAATATTCTTGAGCACAAGGGCCATGCCGAGACGCTTCATCAACTCGAAGGCCTCGACCCCGCCGCCGGTCTCGGCCTTGGCGCGGGCTAGAAGGGCGACGGCGGCGTGGTGGCTTTCCAGCCCGACAATGGCCGTGGCGCGGCTGCGCATGATGGGAAACAGTTTCAGGGTCGCCGCCGTGACCACGCCCAGGGTGCCCTCGGCGCCGATGAACAGCTGCTTCAGGTCATAGCCGGTGTTGTCCTTGCGCAGGCGCTTCAGGCCATTGAACACCTGACCGTCGGGCATGACGGCCTCGATGCCCAGCACCAGGTCGCGCATCATGCCATAGCGCAGGACGGCGGTGCCGCCGGCATTGGTCGAGATGACGCCGCCGATGGTGGCCGAGCCTTCGGCCGCCAGGCTGAGGGGGAAGAAGCGGTCCTTTTCCTTCGCCAGCTGCTGGGCTTCCAGCAGGGTCACGCCGGCCTCCAGCGTCATGACGTCGTCCAGCGGCGTCACGTCGCGCACGGTCCGCAGCTTGCGCGTGGACAGAAGCACCTCTCCGAACGGGATCTGGCCGCCGACCAGGCCCGTGCCGCCGCCCTGGGTCACGACGGCGACGCCGTGGCGGGCGCAGATCGCGATGGCTGTGGCGACTTCCTCGGTCGTGCGCGGCTGCAGCAGGATCGGGGTTTCGCCCGTCCAGCGCCCGCGCCATTCGGTCAGCCAGGGGGCCATGTCGTCGGCGTCCTGGGTCCAGGCGCCGGGCAGGGCGGCCTTGAGGTCTTCGATGGCGGCGGGCGTAGGGAGGGTCATATCCGCCTTGTGGCAAAAGGCGCGGCGTGGTGGAAGCGCAAAACCCTGCCTCCAGGCGCTCAATTCGCGGAGAAAACATGATTCCGGTCCCGGCTGTGGGCGTGGTCTGCCTGAAAGGCGATGACGTCCTGCTGATCCGACGCGGCACGCCGCCGCGTCAGGGAGAATGGAGCCTGCCCGGCGGACGAATCGAGCCGGGCGAACGACTGACGGAGGCCGCGCTGCGTGAACTGTGCGAGGAGACAGGCGTCGAGGCTGAACTGATCGGCCTGATCGACGTGGTGGACGGCCTGTTTCCAGAAGCCGAGCGGCATTACGTCCTGATCGACTACGCTGCGGTGTGGACCCGTGGCGATCCGGCGGCGGGCGATGACGCCGCCGACGCGGTCTTCTTGCCGCTCGAAGAGGCGTTGCGTCGGGTCGACTGGGCCGAGACGCGCCGCATCATTCGTCAGGCCCACGCCATGGCGGCGGCCCATAGAGCGAGAGGGGGCGCTGACGGCCTTGTCATCGTTGATGAACGGGATTCTGTGGCGCGAGGGCAGGGGTAAGGTTAAGCTCTGCCCTCAACCGGAGGGGCTTATGGATTTCTCGATTATCTTTGTGGTGATGTTCGCGGCCTTCGCGATCATCTTCCTGTTCAGCGTCATCAAGATCGTGCCGCAGGGCCGTGAATTCACGGTGGAACGGTTCGGCAAGTACACCAAGACGCTGAAGCCCGGCATCAGCATCCTGACCCCCTTCGTCGAGCGGATCGGTCGGCGCATGAACATGATGGAGCAGGTGCTGGACGTTCCCACGCAGGAAGTCATCACCAAGGACAACGCGATGGTGAAGGTCGACGGCATCGTCTTCATCCAGGTGATGGACGCCGCCCGCGCCGCCTATCGCGTCGACAATCTGCCCTACGCCATCGCCCAACTCTGCATGACCAACCTGCGGACCGTGGTCGGCTCGATGGAGCTGGACGAGGTGCTGTCGCAGCGCGACGCCATCAACACCCGTCTGCTGCACGTCATTGATGCGGCCACCGAGCCGTGGGGCGTCAAGGCCAACCGTATCGAGATCAAGGACCTGACTCCGCCGACCGACATCACCAACGCCATGGCGCGTCAGATGAAGGCCGAGCGCGAACGCCGCGCCGTCATCACCGAGGCGGACGGCGAGAAACAGGCCGCCATCGCCCGTGCCGAGGGCGCCAAGCAGGCGGCGATTCTGGAGGCCGAAGGGCGTCGCGAAGCCGCCTTCCGTGACGCAGAGGCCCGCGAGCGTGAAGCCGAGGCCGAAGCCAAGGCGACCGCCATGGTGTCCGAAGCCATCGCACGCGGCGACGTCAACGCCATCAACTACTTCGTGGCCCAGAAATACGTCGAAGCCTTCGCCGAACTGGCTCGCAACCCCACGGCCAAGACGGTCATCGTCCCCGCCGAAATGGGCGGTCTGGTCGGCACCATCGCCGGCCTGGGCGAACTGGTCGGCCTGGCCAAGGAACAGCAGCAGAGCCGCACCGAAACGCGCGCCGTTTCGCGCCCGGCGCCGACCCCGGCCGCGCCGGCCCGTCCCACGCCGCGTCGCCCCGGCGGCGCCGTGCCGACCACGGAGTAGGGCATGGACTGGGTTCTGAATCTCTACGCCGCCCAACCCTTCTGGTTGTGGCTGGCGATCGGCGTGATTTTGCTGGCCATAGAGGCGGCGGCCTCGACTGAGTGGCTGTTGTGGCCCGCAGTCTCCGCCGGAATCGTGGCGTTGATCTCGGCGCTGGCCTCCAATCTCGGCCTTCCGGTCGAGATCGGCGTCTTCGCCGCCCTGACCGTGGCGTCGACCGTCCTGTCACGTCGCCTGATCAAGCGAGTGAATCCCATGGACGAGCCTGACATCAACGACCGTGACCTGCGTCTGGTCGGCGAGCGGGCGCGGGTGGTGGAGGCCTTTGTGGACGGCCGCGGCCGGGTCTTTGTTTCGGGCGCTGAATGGCCGGCGGAAATCGAGGGGGCGGCGCCGCTGGCCGGCGAGAGCGTGGTGGTCGAATCGGTCGACGGCCCGCGCCTGCGGGTGCGCCCCGCCTGATCCCTTATCGGCGGCGCATCTCTTCGACGCCGCGATTCGCCAGTCCGTCGGCCCGTTCGTTCAGAACGTGGCCGGCGTGACCCTTCACCCAGTGCCATTTGACCTCGTGTCGGCTGCGAGCCTCGTCAAGGCGTCGCCAAAGGTCGTCGTTCTTGACCGGCTTCTTGTCGGCGGTCTTCCAGCCGCGGGCTTTCCAGCCCCGGATCCATTCGGTGATGCCTTGCATGACGTATTTGCTGTCGGTGTGCAGATCGACGCGGCAGGGCCGCTTCAGGGCCTCCAGCGCGGCGATGGCCCCCATCAGCTCCATGCGGTTGTTCGTGGTGTTAGGTTCGCCGCCCCACAATTCCTTCTCGTGGCCGCCGCCGGTTTGCAAAACGGCCCCCCAGCCCCCGGGGCCGGGATTGCCCTTGCAGGCGCCGTCGGTATGGATGATGACGTGATCAACGAGACTCATGGCCGCGTCCCTACAGCCTCCCTTGGCGCGCCGCCATCAGTCAGCCTATATGACGCACAACAATCAGTCGGACGGGACCGCGTTGGTGGTTCTTTTGAGGAGGTAACGCCATGGGCTCCATGAGCATCTGGCACTGGGCCATCGTCATCGTCGTCGTGGCCCTTCTGTTCGGCGGACGCGGCAAGCTGTCCGGCATCATGGGCGACGCCGCCAAGGGCATTCGCGCCTTCAAGGACGGCCTGAAGGACGACACGGATTCCAAGGGGCCGAAGGACGGCGTCAGTTCGCTGCCGCGCACCGAGGCCGAAAAAGAAGAATTGAACCGCTGATCGCTTTCGCGGAAAGACGCTGAACCATGGGTGGTCTTGGCCCCGGAATCGGCGGGTTCGAAATCCTTGTCATCGGTCTGGTGGCCCTGCTTGTCGTGGGGCCCAAGGATTTGCCGATGCTGATGCGCAAGGTCGGTCAGTTCGTCGCCAAGGCGCGCGGCATGGCCAACGAATTCCGCGCGAGCTTCGACGAAATGGCTCGCCAGTCCGAGCTGGACGATCTGCGCAAGGAGGTCGAGGCGCTGCGGACAGGGCAGGGGATGCACCCGCTCGGCGCTGACGCCGAGGCGGCCTTCAAGGATATTCGCAAGGATCTGGAGGCGCCGCTGGACGCCCCGGCTCTGGCGCCCGCCGAGCCCGAAGCCACGCCAGTGGCCACCGGCATCGACGAATGGCCAGACGCCGCTCAGCCGGTCGCCGATCCTGCTGTTCCCGCTGCCGCCAAGGTCAAGGTGCCTGCAAAAGCCCGGGCGTCCGCCAAGCCCAGGGCCGCCGCGGCCGCAAAGGCCCAGTCGGGCGGGATGAAGGTCGTCGCTCCCAAGCCGAAGGCTGCGCGCAAGAACAAGGTCGAGCTATGACGTCGTTCGATCGTGACGAGGCCGATATCGAGGCGTCGCGTGCGCCGCTGATGGATCACCTGATCGAGTTGCGCGGGCGGCTGCTGATCTGCGTCGTGGCCTTTATAGTCGCCTTCATCGGCTGCTTCGCCTTCTCCGAGAAACTCTACCTCTTCCTTGTCCAGCCATATGTGGTGTCGGCGGCCTTCCATCAGACGGTGGGCGCGCACGGCCATGTCTCGCCGTTCGACCTGATCCTGGGCACGGCGCGGTTGATCCCTGTGCCCAACGTGGACCATCAGAGCGTCAAGCTGATCTACACGGCGCCGCTGGAGATCCTGTTCACGAAGATGAAGCTGGCCGGTCTGGGGGCGGTGATCGTTGCCTTCCCGGTTCTGGCCTGGCAGCTGTATCGCTTCGTCGCGCCGGGCCTCTACCGCAACGAGAAGGGCGCTTTTCTGCCATTTCTGATCGCTGCGCCCGTGCTGTTCCTGCTGGGCGCAGCCCTGGTCTATTTCGTCATGCTGCCGTTCGTCATGTGGTTCTCGCTGAGCCAACAGATCATCGGTGAGGGTGTGGCGGCGGAACTGCTGCCCAAGGTGTCAGACTATCTGAACCTCGTGACGGCTTTGATCCTGGCGTTCGGTTTGTGTTTCCAACTGCCGGTCGTCATGACTTTGCTGGGGCTGGCCGGTCTGATCAGTTCCAAGGTCATGGCCAAGGGGCGCCGCTATGCCATCGTCGCTGTGGTGGTTGTCGCCGCTGTCGTCACCCCGCCGGACCCCATCAGTCAGTTGATGCTCGCTGTGCCCATGGTGCTGCTCTACGAGATTTCGATCTGGTGCGTTCGCCTTATCGAACTGCGCCGCAGGAAGGCGGATGCGGATGAAGTTCTCGCCGCCTGATCAAAGCGTGGTCTGAGCGGGCTGAAACAGGGGCCTAAGCTCACGCCATATTTTATCGCCTAAGATATATTATGCGAAGGGAACACCAGTTCGATAGTGTTGCACCATTCCAAGCAACATAGCTCGACGCCCCGCTGCGCAGCCATTCAAACAGCGCAGCAGCGGGGCTTCGGGCGGGCCTCATCCACAACTTTCGATCTTGATAAAGCTCCACAGCACGTGACATGCGATGGCCTGTAATTCAGTGCGCGTGTGTCATGCATATCAAGCTTCCCGAGGCCTTAGCCGGGCCTTACTGCTCCGATCCAAGCGGACTGCCTCGCTACTGCGCCACGATATGGATTGATGTCCTTAAGGGGCATTTAGCTCCCTCCACACGCGACAAGTACGTCAGCGCTGCTCGGGCTCTCTACCAACAAGCCGAGAGCATGGTGCCTCCAATAGACCTCGACGCAGCGCTCATGGCTCCAAACTTTCCTGAAATTGAAGCTGTTCTTTCTGCCAATTTGCTCACACGCCAAGCCGACCATGATCTACGGCGTTGGAAATTGTCCTGTAGTTTTGTCTTTTCGATCCTGAAAAATATAGTCGGATCCGACAGCCAAGACATGGCGCAGCGCTTGCGCTTCATGCGTCAACGATTTTCGCAACTCAGTGTGCGACCACGGATTCCGTCAAGTCGAGTTCGGGCTATTCCGGCGCTAGCCCTGGAAGATCTCTACGACGTCTTTCACCCAGAGAGCGATCGAAATCCTTTCAGGATGGATACGCTCAAGTGGCGGAACTTTGTTATGTTTATCCTTCTGGTTCAGCTTGGCCTGCGTAAAGGAGAAATTCTTAGTCTATCGGTTGATGCGCTAAGAGATCAGGTTGATCTTCGAACTGGTGAGGTAAAACGATGGATCGATGTAAGTCGCTCTGACCAAGCGACCGATCCGCGAGCGCGTCGTCCTAGGATGAAAACCGTCCACGCCGTACGTCATTTGCCTGTATCTCTCACATTGTCGGCGATCCTGGATACCTATGTCGGGCAGTATCGCGGCGACGTTGATCATGCCTTCCTATTCTCGACATTCTGACCTCTCTGGATGTCGTCCAGGGTGTAGAGGGTCTGGCCCTGCGTCGTCTGAACCCGCTCGGGGATCGGCGGCGCCGCATGATAGATTTCACGCCCGAACCACAATAGGGTTCCGAACATCACGAACATACTGACCGCGAGGATCAACCACAGCCGCTTGAGCGTGAACAGGTGGGCGTAGGTCGTCATGATGTCCCCCCGACTATCTGACAAGATTTGAATTCAAAAGCATGGCGGCCCCGTCAACCGCGCCGTTCGGGCGTCCGAACAGAGGGGTTGCAGGGCCAGAAACGATGATCGATTACCGGGCGCCGACGGTCAGGGTATATCGGGCGTTCTCGCCGCGACGGGCGGCGTTGCGCATCAGATAGACTTCAATCTTGTAGACGCCGCTGGCCTGGGTCCGTCCTGCGTAGCTGGAGCCGCCGGTGGAACCGTTGAAGAGAGCTTCATGCGCGCCGGGTGCGGTGACGTTGAAGTAGCTGGACCGGTTCGACGTCTGCATGCCGACCGTCAGCCTCTGTCCCGCACGAAGGTTCAGCAGATAGGTCCGCGTTTCATAGCCCGTGATCGTCGCGCGACGCGTGGCCGAAGAGGCGCCGCGCGCGAACTGGATGGTTTCGGACGGCCCGTTTGCAACGGGGCCGCCGACCGGTCCGGGCAGTGTGGACGGGCGGTCGCCCCCGCTCCGACGGCAGTCCGCCGCGGGGCCGGAGACGATGGAATCATAGCGCCGTTTACGGTGGCGACGGTCAGGCAGACGCCCCGCCCCTGATGCCACCAGTTGGTCCAGACGCGATCATCGCCCGTCTGGCCGCCGGTGTTGACGTAGCCGCGATGTATCAGTTCCTGTTCGCCGCCGGCGGCGCGCGCGCCGACCAGATCGCGAACGTCGGACGGCGTAGTCTGAGCCTGGGCGACGGCGCCGGAGGCCAGCACGGCGCCGATCGACAGGGCGGCGAGAGAAAGGAATGAAGAACGCATGGGAGATTCTCCGGTTAATGAATCGGGGGTGGTCAGCTGGTCGTGTGCAAAACGATCAGGATGCCGAAAATGGTCCAGTCGTTGAGAATGTGAGTGGCGGCAGAGGCCCAGGGGCTCTTGGTGACCAGATAAGGCAGGGTCAGCGCCAGGCGGGCCGAGCCGATGATCCCGAAGGCCTGAAGCCAATGCCAATCGTAAGTCGGCAGGTGCAGGGCGCCGAAGATCAGGGCGGACGCGATCCAGGCCAGAATGACGGCGCCGAGCCGGGGAAGCTTCAGCACCAAGCGAAACAGGGTCAGCAAGGCCAGGAAAGGCAGGATGGTGACCAGTTCCTCGCCGAACAGTTGAGGGAGGGTGGCGGCGAAGAACTCGACCCGCTCACCCGTCGCCATTCCGTTCAGGAGAGCGTTGACCGGATTACCCGAAGTCGAGCTGATGGCTCGGACGGCGAGCGCCGCCGCGATCGAAACCGTCCAGGTCACCGGCAGAAAGGCGATCCCGATCCACAAGTCCTTCCAGCGCGGCGCGGGAAACACCGCCGTCCAGTTCCGGCCGGCCGCCAGGATCAGACCCAGGATTGGAACCACTGCGAAGGCTGTGACGCCGATCCAGTGGGCCAAACGGGCCGGCAACGACGCCAAGACCGGAAGCGGCCCAGCCTCGCCGGACAGCATTGCCGGCAAGGTGATCAGGGCCGAGAAGCCGACAACGCAGCCGAGCATGACGACCAGCCATCCCCCGGCGGACAAGTCGATGGGCTTGCCTTCATAGAAGGGGAAGTCCCGGCTGCCGCTTCCCGCCCTGCCCTTCATTCAACCCTCATCCCTGGACCGCAGCGAACGCAAGTGCGTGTCGCAATCCGCCGACCGCCTCGTCTGAATCGCCCCAGCCTCGTCAGTAGGGATTCATGGCGCGCACATCACCCGAGGCGCTGACGGTGCAGCGCGAGCGATAGGAGCCTGTGGCCATGGTCAGTTCGTACTCGCCGCGGCCCAGATCGCGCACGCCGATGGGCACGCTGGAACCATAGGGTCGGTTCTGGAACTCGTCGGCGCTGCGGCTGCAGGCCTGTTGCGCGGCCGGCGGCGCGCCTTGCACCCAGCGGCTGTTCGAGTGACGGCGGTTCCGCGCCTCGTCCTCGCCGGCCAGGTAGCCCTCGTGATAGCCCTCGGTCTCGTGACGATCATCATAGTTGGCCCCATAGAGGGCCGCCTGATAGCCGCGCTGATACTCGCGGTCATGGTTCTCGTCGGCGTCGTGGTGACGGTTGTTGTGGGCGGCGATGGCGGCGGCCAGGCCGACGATGGCCACGCCCGCGGCGATGGCGGCGGCGTTGTTGGAGCCGGAATGACGGTCGCCGCACTCGCTGCGCCCGGCCTGGTTGATCGAGGCGTAGCGGCCGTCGCGGGTCATGACGGCGACGCAGTCGTCGCCCTTGCGCCACCAGGTCATGCGGCCGTCGCCGACGACCTCGGACCGGCCGGTGGCCTGATAGCCGCGGCGCTGCAGCTCACCCTCGGCCTGACCGGCGCGGGCGTCGACCAGATCGTTTAACGCGCCCGGCGTTTGCGCCCAGGCTGAGGCGGCGGAAGTGAGGACGAAGGCGCCCGCAGCAATGGAGACGACGGTTTTCCGGCCGAAGGACATGATTGATCCCGCTTCAAGAGTGACGTCGCCGACCGTCGGAGACATCTAAAAAGAACACGGATCCCTGATGGCGGCAATCTCCACATTGCCAAGCTTCGCCCCTTTGAAACATAAGTTTTCTGTGACACGAAATGCGGGCGGCCTCGCCTGATCGGGACCGCCTAGGGCGCCTGATCGCTTGCGGGTTTGCAACAGAAGCTCCGTCGCTGAGCGCAACAGCCGCTTCTCTCAAATGCAATATTTTTGGCGTTAATTCAGCTATTTATGAATGCAACGGTTTCCGAGCCTGTGCAGTCTCAGCAATTGTAGGTGAGACAAGCACGGGTAGTTTCGATCCACCGCTGTGTCTGCCGAGCTTCACCATCGTGCTTCAGGGTGGCAAAGATCGGGGCTGCGATTTCGAGTGCATCAGAATCGTTATCACACGACCGGGACAGGCTTCGCTTGACGATGATCGCTACCTCTCGATCCATAGCGGCCGACCGTATCGTCGCGGCGGCGATGACGCTTGTCGCCGATCTCGGCCTGAGCGGACTTACCATGCGCGATCTGGCCCAATCCGTTGGCAAGAGCACCACGGTCATTGTCAACCTGTTTGGATCAAAGGCCGGCCTGATCGAGGCGATGGCGACTGCAGCATTCGAGCAGGACGAGGTGTTTCACGACACCTTCTTCGCCAACCTAAACGGCCTTGCTTTCGGACGCGACGCTCTGTTCGCTCTGACTGGGCGATATCTGCGCGAACGCGCATTTGCATCGGCAAGCTTCGTTCGTGTTTGGGAGGAACTGCTGGTCGCCACCGAGGCCCGGCCTTTCCTGACGCCGCTGTTGATGCGTTGGGAATCCATGCGCCGTGAAGCATGGACGGCGTTCCTCGCCCGAACCCTGGGCCTGGGAGACTTTGGAGAGGTCATATCGACCTATCTCATAATTGAACAATTCTACGTCGGGGCGCTGGGCGGCCGGGCGGATTACGAGGTAATCGCCGCTGAAGGGCTCGGCGGCCTGATCGATCGCGCCTTTGGCCACAGCGACGACCCTGCGCCCGCCAGCGAAAGCTATGTCCAGACGATGGCGATTCCACAGGCGCCGGCTGACGGGTTGGAGCCCGGCTCAGTGAAGCTGAGACTGCTGGACGTCGCCGCAGACCAAATTCTGTCTCGCGGCGTAGCGGTCATCACGAACCGATCTGTCAGCACGGCGGTTGGAACCTCGACCTCGACTATCGCCTACCATTGGGCCGACATGCGGCGCTTCGTCATGGATGCAGTCTGGCACGCCGTGTTTCGCGAAATGCCGGACTATCTGGACTACCGCCATCCTGCCGGCGGAGGCCCGCCCGATCTGCAGCGCTGGAGAGACCTTATGGCGCGCACGCTTGAAGTTAACGGCGCCGAGGGGCATGGCTTCTACGTCAAATACGCCCGGTTGATCGCCCAGGTCTGTCTCGAGGCGCGCAGAGACCCCTCGTTTCAGGATCTGGCCATGATCCTGCGCGGACCGGAGGGTGGCGGCACCTACGTCAACCGTGCCGAGCGCTGGCCCGCCCAGTTTGATCTGACGCGGCGGGCGGCCACCCGCTTCGCCCTATGGATCAAGGGCGCGGCCATCATCAGTGCGGCGACGGGAAATGCGCTCAGCGCCGCTGGCCTTCAGCAGGCTGCCATCGTCCTGGTGGCTGAACGGCGCTAGAGCGAACAACCGTTCTCTGATGTTGCCCGCCAAGCGACAGGAACACTTCAAATAAGCGTCATCAAAGCATTGCAGCCTAACTCTACAGCGAAATCGTTGTCGAACAGTTGTTTTTTCTGAGGTTGAGAAACGGCGACGTATGTCGCCCTCCCCGCTTCTACGCCCGCCTTTCCATCGCCAGGAAGGACGTCTGTTCGGCACTTCCGCCGCAAGCGGAAGCGCGGCCTTACGACCGTGTCAGCCCCCCCAATTACAGGCCCATGCGAGAGGGGTGCTCGCCTGCGCCACCCGATGGATCGACACATGAAACGTCTTCTTCTCGGCGCCTCGGGCGCCGTCCTGACGCTGGCTGCTGCGCTGCCTGCAACGGCCCAGAGCAACGCCGAAATACAAGCCACGGCGGTGCAGGATATCGTCGTCACCGCCCAGCGCCGGGAACAGGCCAGCCAGGACATCGGCCTGGCCCTCAGCGTGATTGGCGGAGAAAGCCTCGACGAAAAGGGCATCTCGGTGATCAACGACGTCGAGAACGTCGTGCCCAACATGGAGGTCGACAGCCAGTTCGGCAGCGGCCAGCCCCAGTTCCGCATCCGCGGCATCGGCGCCCGCGAATACTCCTCGAACAACGCTTCGACCGTCGGCATCTATGTCGATGAGGTCGCGCACCCCTATACGATCACCACCCAGGGCGCGATGTTCGACATCAGCCGTCTGGAAGTGCTGCGCGGTCCGCAGGGCACGCTCTACGGCCGCAATACGACGGGCGGCGCGGTGAACATCATCACCAACGCCCCGACCGCCGACACCCGCGCCGGTTTCAGCGCCGAATACGGCTCCTACGATCGTCACAAGGTCGAGGGTTATCTCTCAGGTCAGATCGCACCGAACCTGCTGGGTCGCCTCGCCGCCGTCACCGAACAGGGCGGCGCCTGGCAATACCATCGCGACACCCGCCAGAAGCTGGGCGAAAAGGACAAGACCGCCGTGCGTGGCCGTCTGACCTGGGACGCTTCGCAGGATGTGACGGTCGATCTGGCCGCCACCTATCAGATCGACAAATCCGACGGCCTCGGCTTCCGTCTGACCGCGCCCTATCGCGTGTTCGACGGCAGCGTCACCTATCCGGCCGACACCGCCTGGCGCATCACAGGGTGGGAATTGTCGCCGGAAATGGCGGCGGTCTCGGGCCGTGCGCTCGGCTCGAAACCGGGGCGCGACAATGAAGGCCTGGATCTGAACGCCCGCATCCGCGCCGATCTGGGCTGGGCGCAGCTGAACTCGATCACCGCCTATCAGTCGTTTGAACGGTTAGAATACAACGACTGGGACGGCACGCGATTCAACGAGTCTGATGTCTATTTCTACAACGACATCGACGCCTTTTCGCAGGAACTGCGCCTGTCCTCTAATGACGACGGCCGCCTGAACTGGATGGTCGGCGGCTACTATGCTGACGAGAGTAACGACGGCGGCTTCTACACCCAATTCCGCGGCGCCGACCGCACCCTGATCAACACCCCCTATGAGCAGGCCGTCGAAGCCTTCGGCGTCTTCACCCACAACAGCTATCAGTTGACCGACCGCCTGAACCTGATCGCCGGTCTGCGCTATGAGAACGAAACGCGCAGCCTGACCACCTCCGGTACGCGTCGCCTCAGCGCCCCGGTCGGCCCCGAAACGACCTATGACACCGACCTGTCGGAAGTCAGCGGCCGCGTCGGCGCCGAATATGATCTGGCCGAAAACGCCATGCTCTACGCCAGCATCGCCCGTGGCGTGAAGTCGGGCGGCTTCACCACCTATAACGCCACCTCGGCGACGCCGTTCAAGCCGGAAATCGTCATCGCCTACGAGGCCGGGATCAAGTCAGACCTGCTCGACAACCGCCTGCGGCTGAACGGCGCCGTCTTCTTCTACGACTACAAAGACCAGCAGGTTCAGGGTCTGGAGTATGACCGTGAAGCCGGCCGTCTGGGCAAGATCACCAACGTGCCGAAGTCCGAGATCTATGGCGGCGAAATCGAACTGCTCTGGGTCCCGATCGATGGCCTGACGATCAGTCAGAACTTCGGCTACAAGAAGGGCAAATATACGGAGTACTTCGCCATCGATGGCGCCAAGACCGACGCCGCCAATCCGGTGGACGGCCCCTGGGACGTCATCATCACCAACGACCGTTCGGGCGAGCCGCTCCAGTTCCCGAAGTTCAACTACGGCGGCTCCATCGCCTACGACTGGCAGATGGCTGGCTTCGATCTGCGCGCCGAGACCAACTACAACCAGCGCGACGCCATTTATAACGCCTCGTCCAGCTCGGTATTGCCTGGCTACTGGCTGTGGAACGCCAACCTGAGCATGGGTCCGTCCGGCGCCAACTGGCGCGTGGGCCTGTGGGCCCGCAATCTCTTCAATACCTACTACGAAGAGACCCGCAACGGCTTCAACGGCTCGGCCCGTCCAACCACTTCGCCCAGCCAGGGCCGCACGGTCGGAGTTAGCCTGAAGATGGACTTCTAAGATCTAGCCTGCCTCAGCATCTTGGGGGCCGGCCTCGCCGGCCCCCTTCCCTTCTGCATCCTCGATTAAAGCGCTTGCGATGATCATCACCCCTCCCCGTCTCCATCGCCGCGCCTTGCTGGGCGGCATGGTCGTCGCGCCCGCATTGCTACAGTTCGGCAGGGCCCAGGCTGGGGGGGCCTATGTCTTTTCCCTCGGCGTGGCCAGCGGCGACCCGGCGCCGGACGGGTTCGTCATCTGGACGCGCCTAGCGGTTGACCCCGTCGCGCCAGACGGCCTCGGCGGCATGGGAACAGCCGTAAGCGTTCAATGGGAAGTCGCAACGGACGAGAATTTTCGGTCAATCGCCGTGTCCGGCCGCACAGTCGCCGAGCCTTCCGCTGCCCACAGCCTCCATGTCGAGGTGGAGGGCCTGATCCCCGGTCGTCCCTACTGGTACCGCTTTAGCGCCATGGGCCAGCAAAGTCCCATCGGTCGCGCCCGCACCACGCCGGCTCCCGACGCCGCCGTCGACGCCCTGCGCATCGCCGTCGCCTCCTGCTCGAACTGGGAGTCGGGCTATTTCAGCGCCTATGGCCACATGGCTGACGAGGCGCCGGACCTGACCCTGTTTCTCGGCGACTACATCTACGAATACTCACGCGGACCGGAGCGCGCGGCCGAGGTAGTGCGCCCCTACGGGTTGGAAGAAGCCACGACGCTGGCGGGCTATCGCAACCGCTACGCCCTGCATCGCACCGACGCCGACCTGCAACGCTTGCACGCCGCCGCGCCCTGCCTCGCCGTCTGGGACGACCACGAGATTCAGGACGACTATTCCGGCGTCTGGTCCAAGACGACCGGCGTCACGCCAACCGACTTCCTGCGGCGTCGCGCGGCGGGCTATCAGGCCTTCTACGAGGCCATGCCGATCCGCCGCACCCGCCTGAACGACCGCCTGCAAATGCCAATCCATCGGCGCGTCCGTTACGGCCAGTTGGCCGAGTTCTTCATGCTGGACGGTCGTCAGTATCGCTCGAAACAGGCGTGCAGCGACGGTCCTAACGGCGGCAAGGGTCAGATCGTCACCGACGCCGCCTGTCCCGACCGTCTCGATCCCTCGCGCACCTTCCTCGGCTTCGAGCAGGAGCACTGGCTGTACGACGGCCTGGCGAACGCAGGCGCGCGCTGGAACATCCTGGGGCAGGATCTGGTGATGGCGGGTCTTCGATTTGGCGACGGCGGCCCGAACACCCGCTACTGGACCGACACCTGGGACGGCTATCCGGTCGCGCGCGACCGCCTGACCCAGGCGCTGGCGACCCTGAAACCGCGCAATCCCGTCGTCCTCAGCGGCGACTATCACTCCTTCTGGACCAATGACGTGAAGCTGGACAGCAGCGATCCGTCGTCCGCCACCGTCGCGACCGAGTTCGTCGGCACCTCGATCACCTCGGGGGGTCCCAGCTACGACGGCCTGATGTCGGCCATGCCCAACAATCCGCAGATCAGGTTCTTCGACAGCCGCAAGCGCGGCTATATGGCCATCGACATCACCCCGGGCCGGATGACGACCCGCTATCAATCCATAAGCGACGTGCGCGACCCCAGGGCCGCCCTGTCCACCCTCAACACCTGGGTCGTCGAAGACGGCCGCCCCGGCGCCCAGCTCGTCTGAGCCGCGCCCGACTGGAGTCCTTATGCGTAAGTCCGCCCAAGCCGTCGCCGCCGTCGCGATCCTGATCAGCCTCTCGGCCTGCGCCACCGCACCGGCGCCCGTCTTCTGGGAAGGCTTTCGCGACCATCCGCACGGCTATCTGACCAAGGGCGACGCGCCCGACGCCTCGGCCTTCCTGCCGCCGCCGCCCGAGGCCGGATCGCTGCGCCAGCAGGCGGACGTGGAGACCTATCGCGCCACCCGCGCGCTGGAAGGCAGCGACCGCTGGCGTCAGGCGGCGTCGGACAATGAGATCGAGACCCCGTCGGCCCCGCGCGTCTTCGACGAGGCCCTGGGCGTCGCCTTTGAGCCAGAAAAAATGCCGACGCTGACCCTGTTGCTGGGCAAGATGCTGGGCGATCTGGAGACCATCCAGACGCCGGCCAAGCAGGGCTATTTCCGCCCACGCCCCTTCGTCGCCGAACCGGCCGCGACCTGCTTCCCGCCCGAGCCCTGGCTGGGCCGCAGTGGTTCATACCCGTCAGGTCACGCCGCCATGGGCTGGGCCTGGGCCCTGATCCTGTCGGAATTGGCGCCGGATCGGGCCGACGCCATCCTGGCGCGCGGCCTGGCCTATGGCGAAAGCCGCGTCATCTGCGGCGTCCACTACGCCAGCGACGTCGAAGCCGGCCGCCTGGTCGGCGCCGCCATGGTCGCAAGGTTGAAGGCGGACCCGACCTTCCAGCGCGATTTCATCGAGGCCCGCCGGGAGATCGACAGGGCTCGCCTGGGCAGACAGCCGGGTTAGCGCCGACCTTGACCCTACCGCAAGCCAGGATCGGGAGACACCATCGACGCCTGAAGTCCCCTTATCCGGTGCGCTGCAACGAATCCTTCCATTTACCGATGGGCGGCCGACCAGTTCACATAGACGTCCAGGGCGCGCTGCGGTGCAGCCATCCACCACGAATAGCCGTTGCGACGGCCGATCGAGATGCCGTTGACGTCATCGTGAATCGTCTGGTCCTTATCGCCGAAGATCGGACGGCCCGTGACCAGATCGTAGTTGCGGGACCAGATCGGGCCGGCGCCCGGCTTGTCGATCAGCTTGCGACCGTCGTCGGTCATCTCGAACGCCTTGTCATAGACGCGCACCGACTCGAGCCATGCCACGCCGCCATGAATGGCCGCCTTGACCTCTGGCGACGGGTTGGGCTCCCCCATCAGGAACTCGAGAATATCGGTCGTCTCGCCGCTGGCGATCGAACGCGGCTCATAATTGCGCGCGCTGGTGGGGACCAGACGCATCGGCTCGACCTGCTGGGGCCACCCGAGCAGTTGATCGCCCTTGCGCACCTGGGCGGCCAGGGTGACGTCAATCGCCTTTTTCACCGCTTCGGCGGCGCGGACCTCCAGCTCTGGCGGCACGAAGCCAAAACCCTCGGCGCCGTTGGCCACGTCGCGCAGCAGCATGGCCGCTTCGGCCACAGCGTTGTCGTTGAAGGTGATGGAGTCGTGGAAACCGCCTTCCAACGGCCAGATCTGCGGCCAGCCCCCGTTCGGATACTGAGCGTTCAGCAGATAGTGGACGCCCCGGATGACGCTAGCGCGCCAGGCGTCGCCTTCACGTCCGGGAGCCTGGGCCGCCACCTTGGCCAGATAGCGCATCTCGGTCCAGGTGGAGTTGTTGTCGAGCGTGCCGACGAAGGTCCAGAATCGGTCGGCCGGGGCGTCGAAATTGGCCGGGTTCTGCTCCATCGTCTCGGCGTCATTGGAGAAGCGTTGACCGGGCAGACGTTTGATACTGCGATCCTGGTTCTTGCTCCAGCCGCCGGCCGGAGTCTGGAAGCTGACCACCGCATCGGCGACAGCGCGGGCCTCGGCCGAGCCATACCACGCGGCCGGACGATCCAGCGGCATGTGCGAGCTGTTGCCGCGAATGGCCAGGGGCGGAGGCGGAGGCGTCGCTCCGGCGGGCAGCTCGGCGGCCAGGGCGGCGCGGTCCGCCAGATGCTGGGCCTGCGAGCGGGCCAGATAGTCGGCCCAGGCCCCGCGCTCGGCGTCCGGCAAGGCGCCGATCCGGTCGATGGTAAGGCCGACAGCCGGGGTGTTGGCGCGGATGACATCGGCGAACGCCGCGCCCGGAGGCATGACAATCAAAGCGGCCAGGGTCAGGGCGGCGGCGGTTACGGCGACAGGCTTCATCAGACGTTTCCCCAGACACGCTAGACGGTGTCATTTCTCATTATGTATTTATTGATCTTACATAATGGAAATCGCGTCGCAAGCGTGGAACCCGCCGAGTTTAGTTCAACGCGTTGTGATCCAGAGCGTCCACGCGCGTGACTCCGGTCAGAGCCATAGCCACCTTCATCTCGGCGGCGATCAGGCTCAAAACGTGAGCGACGCCAGCCTCGCCGCGCGCAGCCAAAGCATAAGCCCACGCCCGGCCTAGCAGCACCCCGTCGGCGCCCAGGGCCAGCATCCGCACCACATCCAAACCGCTGCGGACGCCGCCGTCAGCCAAAACCGTCAACCGCCCCTCAACCGCGTCGGCGATCGGCGGCAGGGCGCGGGTCGAGGACAGGACGCCGTCCAGTTGCCGCCCGCCGTGGTTCGACACGACCAGACCGTCTGCGCCCAGATCCGCCACGCGCCGGGCGTCGTCCGCGTCCAGCACACCCTTGATGATCAGCGGCCCCTTCCAGCGCTCGCGCACCCAGGCCAGATCGTCCCACGTCACGGTTGGATCGAAGTTGTCGCGCATCCAGGCGAAGAAGTCGTCGATGCCGGTCTTGCCCTTCAGCACCGGCGCGACATTGCCGAGCGAGTGCGGACCGCCTTTGACGCCGACGTCCCAGGCCCAGCCGGGACGACCGACCGCCTGCATGGCCCGGCGCATGTCGCCAAGGAAGCCCGAGGCCCCCGCCAGACCCGAGTGATAGTCGCGATAGCGCGATCCCGGCACCGGCATGTCTACGGTGAAGATCAGAGCCGGACATTTCGCCTGCTCCGCCAGATCCAGCAGGTCGGCCATGAAGGCGCGGTCGCGGATCATGTAGAGCTGGAACCAGAAGGGCGCCGGGCTGCCGGCCGCCACCTCTCCGATCGAACAGGCCCCGACCGTGGACAGGGTGAAGGGCACGCCGAAGGCGGCCGCGGCGCGGGCGGCCTGAACCTCGCCGCGTCGCGCGTTCATCCCCGCCAGCCCGACCGGCGCAAGCGCCACCGGCAGGCTTTGCTTCTGCCCGAACAGGGTCGCCGACAGGTCGATATTCGACACGTCGCGCAACACCCGCTGGCGCAGGGCCACATCGCGCAGGTCGCTGATGTTCCGCCCAAGCGTCGTCTCGGCGTAGGAGCCGCCGTCGATGTATTCGAACAGGAAACGCGGCAGGCGCCGACGCGCCAACTCACGATAGTCGGTGATGGAGGCCGCCTTCACGCCGGCGCCCTATTGCAGGTTCACAAAGGCGCCGCCGTCGACCAGCAGGGCCGCGCCGGTGACATAGGCCGCCATGTCGGAAGCCAGGAAGGCGACGGCCCCGCCGATGTCCTCCGGCTGGCCCAGACGGCCCAACGGGATGCGGCCCTCCATGTATTCGCGCTTGGCCGGATCGGACAGGTCGTCCTTGTTGATGTCGGTCAGGATGGTGCCGGGCAGCACCGAGTTGCAGCGGATGCCGTGCTTGCCCAGAGCGATGGCGCAGGACTGCATCAGGCTGTGCACCCCCGCCTTGGTCGGGGTGTAGTGGGTCTGGAACTCTCCGCCGACCAAAGCCGAGATCGAGCTGATGGCGACGATGGCGCCGCCCTGCCCTTGCTTGACCATCTGGTTCGCCGCCGCCTGGGTCATGAAGTAGGCGCCGTGCAGGTTGACCTCCATCGTCCGCTTCAGCGTCTCGGCCGGCATGTCAAGGAAGGAGTGGAAAGGGCAGATGCCGGCGTTGGAGACAAAGACGTCCACCTTGCCGAAGGTCTCGACCGCCGCTTGCACAAAGGCCGCCGCTGTTTCCGGCAGGGCCACATCGCCCTCGACCGAGATGCAGCGCCGGCCATGGGCCTCGACCGCCGCGATCACTTCAGCCGCAGCTGCGCCGCCCGAGTGGCTGTTGATGGCCACGTCCGCACCCTGTTTGGCCATTTCCACGGCCACGGCGGCCCCGATGCCTCGCGATCCTCCGGTGATGAGGACGACCTTGTCTTTAAGCAGCATGGGGGCTCCGTACATTAAGCGTGTTCAGGGTTTGGGGGTCCAGCCCAGGTCGCCGCTGATGGCGTTGGCGGCGTCGGTGACCGTCTTGGTCAGCTCGGCCATCCGGGCGTCAGACATGTATTGGGCGGCGGAAGAGACGCTGATCGCGGCCACCACATGCCCGTCGACCGAACGGATCGGCGCGGCGACGCAGCGAACCTGATCCTCGTTTTCCTCAAGGTCGAAGGCGTAGCCCTTTTCGGCATAGCCGCGCATCCGCTCCATCCAGACGGCGCGGGCCGCGGAATCTACCGGCGCGCCTTCTGGGGCGTAGAAGTCGCTCCACTCTGGTTCGGACTTGTCGAGGATCAGGGCCTTGCCCAGACCGGTCGAGGCAATGGGGTGACGCTCCCCCAGACGCGAGCCGATGTTGACGCGGCGACGGCCGGGCACCTTGTCCAGATAGAGAGCGAAGCGGCCGTCCAGAACGCCCAGATGCACTGTGTCGTCGGTCACCGATGACAAATGCTCCAGCCAGGGCCGCGCCACGCGCGGCAGGTGCATCTGCTGGCTGGCGGCGTGGCCCAGCTCCAGAAGCTTGGGACCAAGCGAATAGCCCTCGCGCGGGCGAAACGACAGCAGGCGACGATCTACCAGGGCCGACGCGAGACGGTGGGTGGTGCTGCGCGTCAGCTCCAGCTTCTCGGACAGTTCGGCCAGCGGCAGCGATCCGTCGATCAGTGCGTCGATGACATCCAGCCCACGCAGCAGGGTCTGGCTGCCGGAGGCCTTGGCCCCGGTTTCCTCTTCGCCCTCGACTTGCTCGGTCTTGATTGACGCCATTCGTCCCATCTCGTAATCCTCATTCCCAGAATGTAGCAAAACACGCAAGCGGGCCGCTCAAATGGTTGGCAAGTTTGACGGGTCGCACGGAGGAACGCCAGTGAAATCCCGCATTATGGGAGCGGATTACCGCATTTCGGTGATTTGCCAATGAGCCGCCTGCCGAAAATCAAACACGTCCGCGCCTTCGTCGTGAAAAACGACGGGACCGGGGGCGGTGCCGACTATCACGATCAGGGCGACGGCCACTGGATCGACGATCACATCGCCACGCCGATGGCGAAATACCCCGAGTACCGCCAGAGCCGTCGCAGCTTCGGCATCAATGTGCTGGGCACCCTGGTCGTCGAGATCGAGGCCGAGAACGGCGTGGTAGGCTTTGCGGTGACCACCGGTGGTGAACCCGCCGCCTATATCGTCGAAAAACACCTGGCCCGTTTCCTGGAGGGGCGCGATCCGTCCGAGGTCGAGAAGATCTGGGACCAGATGTATTTCTCGACCCAGTATTACGGCCGCAAGGGGCTGGTGGTGAACGCCATCTCCGGCGTCGACCTGGCCCTGTGGGACCTGCTGGGTCGCCTGCGTCAGGAGCCGGTCTTCGCCATGCTGGGCGGGGCGGTGCGCGACGAGCTGACCTTCTACGCCACGGGCGCGCGGCCCGACAAAGCCAAGGAACTGGGCTTCATCGGCGGCAAGATGCCCCTGCACCACGGCCCGGCCGAGGGAGAGGAAGGCCTGCGCAAGAATCTGGCCGAGCTGGAGGCCATGCGGAACGCCTGCGGCGACGACTTCTGGCTGATGTTCGACTGCTGGATGGCGCTTGACCTCAACTACGCCACCCGCCTCGCTCACGAAGCCCACAAGCTGGGCCTGAAATGGATCGAGGAAGCCCTCAGCCCCGACGACTACTGGGGCTATCAGGCGCTGAAGAAGAACGCGCCCAAGGGCATGCTGGTCACCACCGGCGAGCATGAAGCCACCCGCTGGGGCTTCCGCATGCTGCTGGAAATGGAATGCTGCGACATCATTCAGCCGGACGTGGGCTGGTGCGGCGGCGTGACCGAGTTGCAGAAGATCTCGGCCCTGGCCGATTCCAAGGGCGTGCTGATGATTCCGCACGGATCGTCCGTCTATTCCTACCACTTCGTCGTGACGCGCCATAACAGCCCGTTCGCGGAGTTCCTGATGATGGCCCCCGGCGCCGACGAGGTCGTGCCCATGTTCCATCCGCAACTGATCGGCGAACCCGTTCCCGTGAACGGCAAGCTGAAGGTTCCCGACACGCCCGGTTTCGGCGTCGAGCTGAACCGCGACATCGCCCTGCATCGCCCCTACGCCCGCTAAGAAGGCCTCCCTATGAAACTGTTGCGTTATGGCCCCGTGGGTCAGGAAAAGCCCGGCACTCTGGACGCCGAGGGTCGCATCCGCGACCTGTCGGGCGTGGTCGCCGACATCACCCCGGACCAGTTGTGGGGTGAAGGCCTTGCTGCGCTCCAGGCCGTCGATCCCGAAGCCCTCCCCTTGGTCGAGGGCCATCCGCGCTACGGCGTGCCGGTCAAGGGCGTGCGCAAGTTCATCGCCATCGGCCTGAACTTTGCTGATCACGCCGCCGAATCCAACCTGCCGATTCCCGCCGAGCCAGTGGTTTTCACCAAGGCGGTCTCCTGTTTGACGGGCCCGAATGATACCGTTGTCATTCCTCGCGGCTCCGAAAAGACCGACTGGGAAGTCGAACTGGGCATCGTGATCGGCAAGCGCGCCTCCTACGTCGAACAGGCCGACGCCCTGGATCACGTCGCGGGCTACGTTTTAATCAACGACGTCTCCGAGCGCGCCTTCCAGACCGAGCGCGGCGGCACCTGGGACAAGGGCAAGGGCTGCGACACCTTCGGTCCGGTCGGCCCCTGGATCGTCACCACAGACGAGGTCGGCGACGTGCAGACCCTGGACATGTGGCTGGACCTCAACGGCAAGCGCATGCAGAGCGGCAACACCCGGACCATGATCTTCGGCGTGGCTGAAATCGTCTCCTACGTCAGCCAGTTCATGACGCTGGAGCCCGGCGACCTCATCACCACCGGCACCCCGCCCGGCGTCGGCCTGGGCCAGAAGCCCGAGCCCTTCTACCTCAAGGCCGGCGACGTCATGGAGCTGGGCATCGAGAAGCTGGGCAGCCAGCGCCAGTCGGTCGTCGCCTGGTCGAAGGACGTGGTGGCATGAGCGCCTATCACGGACGTTTCAACAGCCGCACCGCCATCGTCACCGGCGGCGCCTCGGGCCTGGGGAAGGCCTCGGCCGCCCGCATCGTCGCCGAGGGCGGCAAGGTCGTCCTGTGGGACCTGAACGAAGACACGCTGAAGGCCGCCGCTGAGGAAATCGGCGCCGTCGCCATGGTGGCTCTGGACGTGGCCGATCCCGTCGCCGTCGAGGCCGCCGCCAGGACCTCGCATGAGGCCCTGGGCGGACGCATCGACATTCTGGTCGCCTCGGCCGGCATCACCGGCGCCACCGTTCCGGTGCACGAGTTCCCGCTCGACAGCTGGAAGCGCGTGGTCGACATCAATCTGAACGGCGTCTTCTACTGCTGCCGCGCCGTCACCCCTTACATGCTGGCTGAAGGCTATGGCCGCATCGTCAACGTAGCCTCGGTCGCGGGCAAGGAAGGCAATCCGAACGCCTCGGCCTACTCGGCGTCCAAGGCCGGGGTGATCGGCTTCACGAAGTCGCTGGGCAAGGAACTGGCCGGCAAGGGCGTTATCGCCAACAGCCTGACCCCCGCCACTTTCGAGAGCCCCATTCTGGCGCAGCTGCCCCAGAGCCAGGTCGACTACATGCGCTCCAAGATTCCCATGGGCCGTCTGGGCGAAGTCGATGAAAGCGCCGCCATGGTCTGCTTTATGGCCTCCGAGGAATGCAGCTTCACTACCGCCTCGACGTTCGATACGTCGGGCGGTCGCACGACCTACTAGGGAGCTTCAGGTGGGCCGCGACCTTCGCATCGTCGATAGCCACGTCCACCTGTGGGACCTGTCTCGCGCCCGCTACGGCTGGCTGCAAGATGATCCCCTGCCGAACAATCCGGCGGGGGACATGTCCCCGATCGCGCATCGCGACTACCTGCTGAAAGACTACCTGGCCGACACGGCGAACTGGCGCGTGGACAAGATCGTCCACGTCGAGGCCGGCCAGCCGCGCGGACATCAGCTGGCTGAGACCGACTGGCTTCAGGCCATGGCGGACGACTATGACTATCCGCACGGCATCGTCGCCGGCGCCGATCTGACCGACCCCGATCTGGACGCCTTGCTGGAGGCCCACGCCGCCCGTCGCAACGTCAGGGGCGTACGCCAGATCGCCTGCTGGCACGCCGATCCAAAGAAAACCTACAATCCCGCCGATCCCCTGCTCGACCCGGTCTGGCGCGCGGGCTTCGGCAAGCTGACGCGTCACGACCTGTCCTTCGACCTGCAGCTCTATCCGTCGCAGATGGCCAGCGCGGTCGAACTGGCCGACGCCCATCCCGACATTCCCCTGATCATCAATCACGCCGGTCTGCCGACCGACCGCGACGACGCCGGGATGGCTGTCTGGCGCGCCGGGCTGAAAGCCCTGGCCGAGCGCCCTCAAGTCTCGATCAAGATTTCCGGTCTCGGCATCACAGACCGCGGCTGGACCGCCGACAGCCTCCGCCCGGTCGTCCTGACCTGCATCGAGGCCTTTGGAACGCAGCGCTCCATGTTCGCCAGCGACTTCCCGGTCGAGCGCGTTCACGGCAGCTTCGACGCCTTCTATTCCGCCTTCGACGCGATCACCGCCGATTTCTCGGTCGATGAACGCGACCGTTTGTTCGCCGCCAACGCCGAGGCGATCTACCGCATCTGACCCATCATTCGCCGAGCCCGCATCAAGACGAGCCGGCCCCCGAGGAAGCCCACGAGGACGACATGAGTATTGAAACCGACGCCGCCCACACCCCTGGCGGTCTCGCCGTGCCCGCCGGCAACCTGCGTGGTCCCCTGGCCTTCGCCATCGCCTGCTTCCTGATCTGGGGCCTGGCCTATGGCCTGCTGGACGTGCTGAACAAGCATTTCCAGGACACGCTCAGCATCAGCCACGCTGACAGCGCCTGGCTCCAGATCGCCTATTTCGGCGCCTATCTGCTGCTCAGCGTGCCCGCCGGGATGCTGCTGAACGCGCGCGGGTACAAGTTCGGCATCGTCACCGGCCTGATGGTCGCGGCGGTCGGCGCCCTGCTCTTCATTCCGGCGGCCAGCGCGGGCGCCTTCCTGCCCTTCGTCGGCTCGATGTTCGTCCTGGCGGCAGGTCTCTGCATCCTCGAGACCAGCGCCGATACCTATGTGAACGTGCTGGGCGACCCGGCCAAAGCGCCGCAGCGCCTGAACCTGGCCCAGTCCTTCAACGCCCTGGGCGTCTTCTTCGGCCCCCTGATCGGCGGCGCGGTCTTCTTCAGCCCGGCCACGACCGAGGCCCTGGGCGGCGCCACCCGCTCCATCCAGATCGTCTATGGCCTGATCGCCATCGGCGTCGTGCTGTTCGCCCTTGTGGTGTGGCGCGCCCGCCTGCCCGAAACGGGCCTGGCCGACCACGGCGGCGAGGACGCCGGCGGCGTCTCCAGGCCGCTGTCACAGCAGCCGCACTTCGTCGCGGGCGTCATCACCCAGGCTCTCTACATCGGCGCCCAGGTCGGCATCGGCGCCTTCTTCATCAATCTGGTGACCCAGAACTGGCAGGGCCTGAGCAGCCAGACCGGCGCCTTCATGCTGTCTCTGGCCGCCATCGGCTATCTGGTCGGCCGCTTCGCCGCGACCGCCCTTCTGCTGAAGATCAAGCCGCGCGCCCTGCTGACCGCCTATGGCGTCATCAACGTCATCCTGACGCTGATCGTGGCCGCCGGCATCGACAAGATCTCGCCGATCGCCCTGATCGCCGTCTTCTTCTTCATGTCCACCATGTTCGCCACCATCTTCGCCCTGGGCACCACGGGCCTGGGCGCCGCGACCAAGAAGGCCTCGTCCCTGATGGTCATGGCCATCGGCGGCGGCGTTCTCCTGCCCTGGCCCATGGGCAAGATCTCCGACCTCTACGGCGCCAATGTCGCCTTCCTCCTGCCTGCCGCCTGCTTCGTCGTCGTCGCCTGGTACGGCTGGAAGGGCGCCGGTCTGGGTCTGAAGACGGAGGCCAACTGATGCGTCTGCGTTCCGCCCTGCTCGCATTCACCCTGCTGGCCGGCCCCGTCGCTCTTCCGCTGGGAGCCTGCGCCCAGACGGTGCAACCCGTCTCGGCCGTAGCCCCGGCGGCCCCGATCGACCGGCAGGCCCTGGCCCAGCGTCACAACGTGACGCTGACCGCCATCGACCGCCACGCCCCCGTCCAGCTGGGCAACGGCGATCTGGGCTTCACCGCTGACATCACCGGCTTGCAGACCTTCCCCGAGCAGTATTCGGAACTGGCGCCCCTGCTGACCATGGCCCAGTGGGCCTGGCACAGCTTCCCCAACCCCGAGGGCTATACCGAGCAAAACGGGCTGGTGAACGTGCCCGTCCCCGGACGCGGCGAGCAGCCCTACGCCTGGATGAAGTCCTGGGCCGACGCCGAGACCAACCCGGCCTACACCTGGCTGCGGGCCAACCCCCACCGCATCTCGTTGAGCCGCATCGGCCTGACCTTCAACAACGGTCGCGCGCTGGACTTCGCCAAGGTGGCTGGCACCCGCCAGACGCTGGACCTGTGGAACGGCGCCCTGACCAGCCGCTTCACCTACGACGGCCAGCCGGTCGAGGTCGTGACCCGCGTTCATCCCGAGTTCGACATGGTCATGGTCGAGATCGCCTCGCCCCTGGTCGCGTCCCACGGCCTGGGCGTCCAGGTCCGCTATCCCGGGGTGAACCCGGCCATCAACCCCGATCCGGCCAGCTTCGACGGCGCGGGCGCGCAGAGTCTGGAGGTAACCGCCTTCGACACAGGCGACGTCCGCATCCGCCGCAGCCTGGACGACACCACCTATTATTCCGGCATCACGGCATCGGGTAAGATCGAGCAGAGCGGCGCCGACAGCTTCAACATCGTCGCCCATGGCCGCGACCGGCTGACCGTCATGGTCCGCTTCGACCAGCAGGCGGACACGACCAAGGCCCCCGCCTATTCCGCCAGCGTGCAGGCCGTGACCCGCCATTGGAACGCCTTCTGGACCCAGGGCGGCGCCGTCGACTTCACCGGCTCGACCGACCCGCGCGCCGCCGAGCTGGAACGCCGCGTGGTCCTGTCGCAGTACCTGTCCGCCGTGAACGGCGCGGGCGAACTGCCGCCGCAGGAAGAGGGCCTCTTCTCCAACTCCTGGTACGGCAAGTTCCATCTGGAGATGCACCCCTGGCACGCCGGCTGGCAGGCCATGTGGGGGCGTCCGGAGATGCTGGAGCGCAGTCTGCCCTGGTATCTGGGCAATCTCGACAACGCCCGCGCTGAGGCCGCCCGTCACGGCGTCAAGGGCGCCTGGTGGCCCAAGATGGTCGGGCCTGAGGGCCGCAACAGCCCCAGTCTCGTCTCGCCCTTCATCATGTGGCAGCAGCCGCATCCGATCCTCCTGGCTGAACTGGTCTGGCGGTCCGAGAAAGACCCCGCCGTGCTGGGCCGCTACGCCGAACTGGTCGAGACCACGGCCGACCTTCTGGCCTCCTGGCCGATCGAACAGAACGGTCGCCTGAACCTCGGCACGCCCCTGATTCCGGCCCAGGAAAACTATGATCCCCTGACCACGGTGAACCCGACCTTCGAGGTCGAGTATTTCCGCTGGGCGCTGGAAACCGCGCAACAGTGGCGGCTCCGTCAGGGTCAGCCCCGTCGCGCGGACTGGGATCAGGCGCTCGCCAAGATCGCCCCGCCGGCGATGAAGGACGGTCTCTACCTGCCGGTCGAAAGCGTGCCGGATTTCTGGGAGACGGCCATGTCCGACGCCTGCCGCAAGCACGCGGCGGCGGCGCAGTGCAAGAACCGCGACCACCCCTCCTTCCTGATGGCCTACGGCTTCATTCCCGGCGCGCGGATCGACCCCGACGCCATGCGCCGCACCTTCGAGGCGGTGGAGCAGAACTGGGACGTGCGCCAGACCTGGGGATGGGACTTCCCCATGATGGCCATGACCGCCGCCCGTCTAGGCGAGCCGGAAAAGGCCGTCGACTGGCTGTTCGCCGACCTCAAGAACAACCAGTGGGGCGTCACAGGCATGACACCGCGCGTCCACCTGGACGAGCACGCCGACGAACTGGTGCCGGTGTCCGCGGGCGCCGGCGGCGTGGAGATGTCGGTCAACCCCGACGGAGCGGGCTATCGCCGCGCGGCCGAGACCTATTTCCCGTCCAACGGGTCGCTCTTGATGGCTGTGGGTCTGATGGCCGGCGGCTGGGACGGCTCGACCGGCAATGCGCCCGGGTTTCCCCGTGACGGCTGGACCGTGCGGGTCGAAGGCCTGATCCCTGCGCCCTGATTAAATGAACAAAGAGGACCGCCCCATGACGACCTCCCGCCGTTCCGCCCTCAAGGCCCTGCTGGCCGCCCCTGCCGCCGTGGGGGTCGCCAGCGTCGCCCACGCCCAGACCGCCACGCCCGCGCCGCGCGCGACGAACGGGCTTCAACCCGCCCTGCCCCCGGCCGGTCAGGTTCCCGCCTGGCCCGCGCCCAACACCGCCCCGCCCTCGACCCAGGACACGCCGCACCAGCCGCCGTCCTGGTCCGGCCCCGTCCCTACCGACTGGGTCGATCCGAAGACCGGCCACCGCATCCGCCGCCTGACGCCCGACGGCGGCGGCAAACCCTATTTCTACAAGAACATGTTCCTGCCCGCGAAGGCGGGCGCGCCGGACCTGATGGTCATCTCGACGCCGCAGGGCATCTCGACAGTGGACCTGAAGACCTGGGCGCTGAACGTCCTGGTCCCCGACCGAAACGCCGACCTGATGTTCACCGGTCGCAAGGGCCGCAACGTCTACTATTCGGTCACGGAGCCTGGCGAGGCCCAGCTGATGGACCGCGCCAAGACGATCTATGTCATCGACGCGGACACCCGACGCGTGCGCCGGATCGCCCGCGTTCCTTACGGCAACATCAACTCCGTCAACGCCGACGAGACGATGCTGCTGGGCTTCGTCGCCCATGGGTCCGAGCCGCTACAGCCCGGCGTGGGCGATCCGCGCAACCGCCGCTTCGATCAGGCCGAGTACGCCGCCAACGGTCCGGACGGAAAGCCGCTGAACTTCGCCCGCGCCAAAGGCGTTCGGATGCTGCAGCGCTGGGCCGCCCGCTATCCGATGGAGATCTTCGTCATCGACCTGGCGACCGGCGAGCGCCGCGTCATCCATTCGACCAACGAATGGATCGGCCACACCCAGTTCTCGCCCACTGATCCCGATCGCATCATCTTCTGCCACGAAGGCCCCTGGCACCGCGTCGACCGGATGTGGACGATGAAGGTCGACGGCACGGACCTGCGCAAGACCCACACCCGGACCATGAATTTCGAGATCTTCGGCCACGAGTGGTTCAGCCCCGACGGCAAGCAGGTGCTCTATGACCTGCAGACCCCCCGGGGTCAGGTCTTCTGGGTCGCCTCGGTGGATCTGGAGACGGGCAAACGCATCTATCGTCGGGTCGAGCAGAACGACTGGTCGGTGCATTTCAACGTCTCGCCTGATGGCAAGATGTTCGCCGGCGACGGCGGCGACGGCGACATGGTCGCCCATGCCCCGGACGGCAAATGGATCGTCCTGCTCCGTCCCGAACCCATCGTCGACGAGGACCCTTCCAGCGACAAGGAGGGCCAGATCAGCGTCGAATACCTGCGTTCGGAACGGCTCGTGGACCTGTCCAACCACGACTACCGACTGGAGCCCAACCTGACCTTCACGCCTGATGGCCGGTGGATCGTCTTCGTGTCGAACATGCACGGCAAGAACCACGTCTATGCCGTCGAAGTGGCGCGCGCGACCTGACCTCCTGTCTGCCCAACGAAAGAAGGCCCCGGAGCGATCCGGGGCCATTTTCTTACCGGACATTCCCCGTCGAGAGGCCCGCGTCACAGTTCAAAACCTTTCCGAGCATTTTTCTCAGGGCTCCGCGCCGCCATTCCCTTGGCTGAAAAGACCTTTTCAACGGCCCCAAAAGCCATGAGCCGCCTCACTGCCATCAGTCTGTTGCAAAAGACGGGAAGCTGTTGCAAGAAGTGACACGCGCCGAGTCCAACTATGCGCGACACCATACCAACAAATGACACCGGTGCCACTGGCGCCGGTGCGGGGAGAGAAACATGGAACGGCCTTTCAGCCACGCCCGGACTCTGTGCATCGCCGGCGTTTCGGCGACCGCCCTTATTTGGGGCGCCGCCCCCGCCTTCGCCCAGGACGCCCAGCCGGCCGCCGAGCCCGAAGCCACGACCGTCGATGAGATCGTCGTCACCGGCTTCCGCTCCAGCCTGCAACAGGCCCTGAACGTCAAGCGTCGCGAAGCCGGCGCCGTGGACGCCATCCTGGCTGAAGACATCGCCGACTTCCCCGACCAGAACCTTGCCGAGGCCATCCAGCGCCTGCCCGGCGTGACCATCGAGCGCGTCAACGGTCAGGGCACGACCATCTCGGTCCGCGGCCTGGGTTCGGACTTTACCCGAACCCGCATCAACGGCCTGGAAGCCCAGGCGGCGTCGGGCGGCAACCGCAACCGCAGCTTCGACTTCTCGATGTTCGCGTCAGAGCTGTTCAACAGCATCAAGGTCCGCAAGACCCAGTCCGCCGAAATCGAGGAAGGTTCGCTGGGCTCGACCGTCGATCTGCAGACCGGCCGTCCGCTGGACTTCTCGCGCAGCGGCTTCAACTCGGCGCTATCGATCCAGGGATCGTACAACGACCTGTCGGAAAAGACCGTGCCGCGTACGGCTGGCCTGCTGAGCTGGTCGAACGAGGACAAGACCTTCGGCGCCCTGCTGTCGGTGGCCTATTCCGAGCGCTCGCCTATCCTCGAAAGCTTCAACACCACGCGCTGGCAGCAGGGGTCGCTCACGCCGACGCTGCCGGCTGGCAAAACCGCTGCGGATTATCCGAACTACCCCTATGGACTGGGCCAGAACTTCGGCGGTTGCGTCCCCTGCACCACCACAGCTCAACGTGACGAACTCCTGCAAGCCTTCTATCCGCGTATTCCCCGCTATACCTTCGGCAACACCCAGGAAGATCGTCTGGGCCTGACCGGCGCCCTGCAGTGGCGCCCCAGCGACCGCACCGAAGTGGTGCTGGATCTGCTCTGGTCGCGTCTGAACTCGGAGCTGGAAAGCCCGAACGTCGAGGCCTGGGCCTTCAGCCGCGCCGCCGTGAACAACGTCATCGTGCGCGACTACGCCATCGACAAGGACAAGAACGCCCTGTCCTACGGCGTGTTCGACAACATGCTGGTGCGCTCGGAGAACGGCTTCACCCGTAACGAGAGCACCTTCGCCCAGGCGTCTCTGAACGTCCGGCACGACTTCACCGACCGTCTGCGCGGCAACATGAAGCTGGGCCTGAACAAGTCGGAAGCCCGCACCCCGACAAACGTCACCTACGCCTTCGAACAGGCGGGCGTGAATGGCTACACCATCGACTTCCGCGGTAACGACCGCCTGCCGATGATCAACTACGGCTTCGACATCACCTCGGGCCAGAACTTCACGCTCGTCCAGGGCACGCGCAGCACCAGCGGCGGCGACTTCGACAACAACGTCTTCGCCGGCGCGCTGGAGTATGACTGGACCCCGTCGATCACGATCAAGGGCGGCGGCGAATATCGCACCTACGGCTTCAGCACCTGGGGCGTGGCGCGCGCCGCCACGGCCACTGCGGGCGCCGACCGGATCACCGGCGTGGACGCCCTGGGCAAGATCGTCAGCATCGACGGCAAGATCGGCGTCCCGGCCGGATCGAGCATGAGCTTCATCGTGCCCGACATCTGGAAGATCAACGACTTCCTCAGCGTCTATGACGCCCCGCTGGTCTCCAACCGCAGCGAGCGCGAAGTCGACGAAACGGACAAGGGCCTCTTCGTCCAGGCTGACTTCAACACCGACATCGCCAACATGGTGGTGCGCGGCAACGTCGGCGTCCGCTACGCCCGGACCGAAGTCGAATCCAAGGGCTGGCAGACGATCACTTTGCCGGGCGGCGGCAACGCCTATGACTATGTCACGGCGCGAAACGACTATGATGACGTCCTGCCGTCGTTCAACCTGGCCATCGAACCGCGCGACGACCTGGTCGTTCGCCTGGGCGCCGCCAAGGTCATGTCACGCCCGACCCTGGGCGACCTGACGCCGGGCGGCGGCGTTTCGCCGACCACGCGCACCGTCTCCTACGGCAACCCGCTGCTGGATCCGTTCCGGGCCACCAACTACGACCTGTCGGTCGAGTGGTACTTCCAGAACGAAGGCCTGCTGGCCGCCGCCGTCTTCTACAAGGACATCGACAGCTTCATCACCTCTGAGACCGAGTCGATCGTCTGGAGCGAACTGGGCCTGCCTGACGACCTGCTGCAAGGCGCCGCGCGCCCCTCCGACCTCTTCCAGGTCACGCGGAAGCTCAATGGTCAGGGCGGCTCGCTGCACGGCCTGGAAATCCAGTATCAGCAGCCCTTCACCTTCCTGCCGGGCGTCTGGTCGAACTTCGGTTTCATCGGCAACTTCACCTATGTCGACTCCGAGGTCGATTACGGCAAGGCCGGCAAGAACCGTTTGACGGGTCAGTCGAAGAACACCTTCAACACGACCCTGTATTATGAGGACGGGCCCTTCCAGGCTCGTGTCTCGGCCGCCTATCGGAGCGGCTACCTGATGTCCTTCCCGGGCGGCAACGGCAACTCGGAAGAGGGCATGAATGCGACGACCTACCTCGACGCCTCCATGTCCTACGCCTTCAACGACAACCTGACGGTGTCGCTGGAAGGCATCAACCTGACCGACGAATACAATGATCGCTACGTCGATGTGACGGACCGCGTGTCCGACTACCGTCACACCGGCCGTGAGATCGCTATCGGATTGCGCTGGAAATACTGATCTTCCTCCCTGAACCTTCCAGTGCATGACTTGGCCCGGAGCGCCTTCGCTCCGGGCCTCTTTTTTGGCCGCCATCCGAGCAGCAAAAAGCCCCGACGCCTGAGGCGCCGGGGCTTCGGGTTACTGAAGCGACGACTCGTCCTTAGAGGCCGACCACCCCGCGCGACGCCGTCACCTTGGGTCCCGTGCCGTCAAGGGTGTCGATGTTGCAGTCGCTGAAGCGCCAGTTTTCGGCGTTGGCGATACTCCCTGCCTCGCGCACGTCCCAGTCCAGCCGGTCGAAGGTGAAGTCACGCAACGGCGCCTCCTCATAGGCGGCGGCCTCGAAGCCGATCTTGCCGCCCACCGCCTTGATGTCCGACAGGCGAACGTCGCGGATGCGGGGGATGCCCTGTTCGCGCGGGACCGGGGTAGCCAGCGCCCGCCAGTAGTCCGGGATGTCGGTCATGCCCGCGGGGATCTGGGCATAGGAGTAGTTCGGGTACCAGTTCAGATTGACCCGGAACAGCGTCGCCACGTCCTGCAGGTGGATGTTCCTCAGGGCGATGTTGTTGATCACGCCGCCGCGCGTGTGGCCCGATTTGAAGAAGATGCCCAGCGGCACCGGGTACTCGATCCTAAGACCCGACACCTCGATGTCCTCGAACCCGCCCGAGGTCTCGCTGCCGAAGGTCATCCCGGCGTGCGCATCGCGCACGATGCAATCGCGCACCTTCACCTGACGGCAGGGCCGCGCCACGCGCAGCCCGTCCCAGTCGCGCCCGGCCTTGATGCACAGGGCGTCGTCGTTGACCGAGATATCGCAGCGCTCGACCAGTACCCGCTCCGAGGAGTCGATGTCGATTCCGTCCGTCGAGGGTCCGCGTCCGCCCAGATTGTTGCGAATGATCAGGTCAGACACCTTCACGTCGCGCGAATAGCAGACATGCACGGTCCAGAAGCCCGACCGCGCCAGGTTCAGCCCCGACACCTCGACCGCCTCGGCGTCATAGACATGGATCAGACGCGGACGACGGCAGTCATAGTCAGCGGCCCAGCGCAGCCCCTTGGGATCATACTCGCGGCGCAACGCCCAGTAGCTGTCCCAGAAGACCTTGCCGTCGCCGTCCACCAGACCCTCGCCGGTGATCTTGGCGTTCTTTTGCTGGTAGATGTTCAGCAGGCCCGCCGGCCAGTCCATCTCGATCCCGGCGATGCGGGTACGCACCATGGGATAAGCGGCCAGGTCACGCAGACCCTTCAGCGTGGCGCCGCGCCCGATCAGCAGGGTCACGTTCGACTTCACGAATAGCGAGCCGGACATATAGACGCCGGGCTTCAACACCACGGTCCCGCCGCCCGCGCCCGCCGCAGCGTCGATGGCGGCCTGGATCGGGCGGGTGTTGATCGACTCGCCGTCACCGACCGCGCCGAAGTCGGCGGCGTCAAACGTGCGCCCGACCGTCTGGGCGAAAGCAGGCGGCGCGGCGGTGGCGATGGCCCCGGTCAGGCCGAGTTGCAGCAGGGAGCGGCGATGCATGGGCGTTCCTCATGATACTGGCCGTCTTGAATGACGACGTCTTGTCGCGCGTCACCGGTGTCATTCCGACTTGCGCTGCTCGATCACCATTTTATGGTACGACCAAGCAAATAGTGAAACCCCAAACCCATCGGGGTTCGTACCGGAGAGAACGCCTGTGACGCTAAGCCGCGCCGTGCCGACGATTGCCGCCTTCCTGCTGGCCAGCACCGTCCTGACCTCTCCTGCCCTTTCCCAGTCCGCCGCCGGTCAGCCCTGGGCGCCGCAGTCAAACCCCGGCGTCGAGGCCGAGTGGCTGACGGCCAAGCCCCGCCCGGACCTCAACTTCCGCGCTGACGCCCGCCCCTCGCGCGAACAGACCATGGCGGCGGTCGAATACGTCGCCGCCTCGCAGATCAAGGACATGGCGCAGCGTCCGCTGGCCCTGTCGACCGGCAGCAACCTGACGCAGATGTCCTCCAACTGGGTCGCCGCCACCTTTTATATCGGCGCGGCGCGCTTGGCACGCGTGTCGGACGATCCCGAGACCCTGCGCTTCCTGACGGCTGTGGCCGAGCACTATAACTACAGCCTGCGTGGCGCTCGCTCCGGCCCGACCATGCTGAACGCCGACGATCAGACCATCGGCGACCTCTACCTCGAACTCTATTCGCGCCGCGGGCAGGACGGCGTGCTGATGCCGCTGCGCCAACGGCTGGACTATATGGTGCCGCACCTGAACCGCACAGTTGAGACCGAGGCCTCGATCTGGTGGTGGGCCGACGCCCTCTACATGGCGCCCCCGGTGCTGGCGCGCATGTCGGCGGTGACCGGCGACCCCAAATATATCCGCGGCATGGACAAGGAGTTCCGCCGCACCATCGACCGCCTGTGGGTGCCCGAGCAGCGCCTCTTCCTGCGCGACCAGCGCTTTGAGGGCCGCACCGAGGCCAACGGCCAGCCCATCTATTGGTCCCGCGCAAACGGCTGGGTCATGGGCGGCCTGGCCCGCACGCTGGAAGCCATGCCCGCCGACTTCGAAGGTCGTCAGGACTACGTCGACATCTTCCAGTCCATGGCCGGGCGCATACGCGAACTGCAACAGGACGACGGTCTGTGGCGCGCCAGCCTGCTGGCGCCCGAGCTTTATCCCCAGGCCGAAACCTCGGGTTCGGTCTTCTACGTCTATGCCATGGCATGGGGCGTCAACCACGGCCTGCTGGACCGCGCTACCTATGAGCCCGCCGTGCTCAAGGGCTGGGCGGCGCTGAACCGCCACGTCCTGCCCAGCGGCCTGATCGGCGCCACGCAGAAGACCGGCGACATGCCCGTGCCGACCGATCCGAACGAGGTCGGCCTCTACACCACCGGCACATATCTTATGGCGGGCCTCGAGATCGCGGACCTGAACGGCGCGCAAAAGGGCCTGCCCCTGGCCGAACCCGCACGCGACACGCCCGAGGTCATCGCCGCCACCACGCCGACGCCCCCCGCCCCCGTCACCGTCGTCGGCGAGGCCGAAATCAGGCGCCGCGCCGAGGAGATGCACGCCACCCGCGCCCTCTCCTATGACCCGACCGCCCTCGGTCGTCCCGCCGAGGTTGAACGTCTCGCGCCGCCGCCGGCCGATCAGCAACAGCCGCGCGCCGTCGTCCGCTTCGCCCCGGATCGTCTGGATGACCTGCTGTGGGAAAACGACCGCGTCGCCCACCGCATCTACGGGCCGGCGCTTGAAGCCCGCGAAGCCCCCTCAGGCTCTGGCGTCGACGTCTGGGCCAAACGCGTGCGCTACCCCTACATGGATCGCCAGCTGCGTTTCCCCAACTATCACGTCGATCGCGGCGAGGGCCTGGACTACTACGACGTCGGTCGCGGGCGCGGCTCGGGCGGTCTCGGCGTCTGGTACGACAACAAGCTGTGGACCAGCCGCAACTTCTCGACCTGGCGCATCGAGGAAACCGGCGGCGACGAGGCCCGCTTCAGCGTCGACTATCGCCCCTGGCCCATCGATGTGGCCCGCAAGGTCTGGGAGACGCGCGACTTCAGCCTGCCGCTAGGGTCCAGCTTCACCCGCATGACCTCGACCCTGAACTCGGACACGTCGGAGCCCCTGATCGTCGGCATCGGCATATCCAAGCGTCGCAACGCCGCCGGCGCGGGCGCCGTCACCCGTGACGCCGCGAACGGCCGGCTGATGTTCTGGGAGCCCGCCAATCCCGAGCACGGCTCAATCGGCATCGCCATCGCCGTGGACCCGGCCCGGGTCGAAGGCTTCACAGAAGACGCCGACAACTACCTGATCCTCGTGCGCGTCACCCCCGGTCAGCCATTTACCTATTATATGGGATCCGCCTGGGATGGCGGCCTGGACTTCAAGTCGCGCGAAGACTGGGAAAATTCCGTTCGCAGTCGCGCATTTTCATTCTAGCGACCATGCGCGGCCGGCAAGGCTGGTTCTCGCCGGGTTGGCTGACCGGCTCCCCTCCGGCCGCCAGCCGGCTCTGTGGCCTCGGATGCTGAGAAATGGCCGAGCGTGGGCTCTGACGGGAAGGGATCCGCTCAAAGATCGAAGCGACCGCTCCAACCGTCAAAGGCAACCTCGACATTGTCTGGAAGAGAAGCCGACAAGGCATTGTAATCCAGATCAATATGAAGATTTGTCAGTACGGCCCGCTTGGCGCCGGCTCGGGCAATCCAGTCCAAGGCTTTGTCGACATGGGCATGGGTCGGATGCGGCGTGTAGCGCAGGGCGTCGATGATCCACAGGTCAGCCCCCCGCACGGCCTCCAGCGCCGCCTCGTCCAGATCGGACACGTCGCTGGAATAGGCGACCGGCCCCAGCCGATAGCCGACCGAGCGAATGGGCCCATGCGCCTGATCGAAGGTGACGACCGGGATCGCGCCGCCTGCGCCATCCACATCCCAGGCCTCGCCATGCGGCGGAATGCGTTGCGCCTCCAAGATAGCCGGATAGCCGTGATGGCTTTCGAAGATGTAGTCGAACCGGGTCGTCAGGGCGTGATGGGTGGCGGGGTCCATCCAGGCTTGAATCCGCCGCCGTGCATGGATGGCAAAGACACGCAGATCGTCGATCCCATGGGTCTGATCGGCGTGGTCGTGGGTATAGAGAACCGCATCGACGTGCCGGATCTCGGCCGCCAGCGCCTGTTGCCGCAGATCGGGCGAGGTGTCGATCAGGACGCTGGTGCTCCCGTCTGGTCCATGACGCCGCGCCAGCATGGAGCAGCGGGTGCGCCGGTTTCTGGGCTCGCCCGGATCACAGTCGCCCCAGTCGCCGTCGCCGCGCGGCACGCCGCCGGACGAGCCGCAACCGAGGATGACGATCTCCAACTCGCCCGCCTCGCTCATTCGGCTGCCCGCGGAATACGGTCAAACAAGGCGAAGAAGGCGTCGGTCGTGCGCTGCTCGGCCTCCTGCGGCGTCCAGCCCCGAACTTCCGCGAGCTTTTGCAGCACCAGTCCGACATAGGCTGGTTCGTTGCGCCGTCCGCGATGCGGAATCGGCGCCAGATAGGGGCAGTCCGTCTCGACGATGATCCGATCCTCAGGCATCCGGCGAATGACCTCACGCACGTCCTCCGCCGCCTTGAAGGTGGCAATGCCGGAAACGGAGAACCAGGCGCCGAGTTCCGCTGCGGTTTCAGCCAGTTCGAGGCCGCTAGTGTAGCAATGCATCAGCAGCTTGAACGGCCCCCTGGCATGTTCCTCGCGCAGAATGGCCGCCATCACATCGTCGGCCTCACGCGTATGCACCACCAGCGGCAGGCCGGTCCGGCGCGCCGCGTGGATATGCTGACGGAAAACCGCCGCCTGCTCGTCGCGCGGGCTGAGGTCGTAGTGGAAGTCCAGACCGCATTCGCCGATGCCGATGACGCGCGGGCGCTGGGCCAGAGCCACCAGTTCGTCGGCGGTCAGCTCGACATGGTCCTTGGCTTCATGCGGGTGGGCGCCGACCGTGCACCAGATGTCATCGTGCGCCATGGCCAGGGCGTGGGTGGCCTCAAAGGTCGACAGCTTGTCCGAAATCTCGACCATCAGACGCACCCCGGCCTGGCGAGCGCGGGCGATGACTTCGTCGCGGTCTTCGTCGAACTGAGGGGCGTGCAGATTGACGTGGCTATCGATGATCATCTCAGGGCCTTGGTGCGAGCGATGTCAGCCAGGGCGCCGGCCAAGACGTCTGCGCGGTCCAGGTTGATGGCCGCCGTGCGGTCCGGCAACTCGGCCAGGCGGGTCCACAGCTCGGCCCAGCGTGCGCCCTGCCCCGCCGGCGCCTCCAGCGCGCGCACCTTGACCGCCGCGGTCAGCCGATCCATCAGGGCCTCGAACCGCGCCTGGCCTTCAGCCCCGCGAAAACCGTCCGCGACAGCCAGTTGCTCGGCCCGGTCGACACTGTCGCCCAGCACCCAGTTGCGCGCCAGGGCGTCGACTTCCTGCATGGCGCCCGACGACAGAGCCAGGGCCGCGCCGGGCGATCCTCCGGCCATGTCGGCGGCCAGCCGTGCATCCTCGGGGTCGGCGCCGGTGCGATTGCGCACTAGGGTTTCCAACTGATCCGGGGTCCAGATCGGGAAGCTGAGACGACGGCAACGCGAGCGGATGGTCGCCAGCAGCCGGCCCGGTGCATGGGTCACGAGCAGCAAAACGCCACGTTCAGGCGGTTCCTCAAGAATCTTAAGCAAGGCATTAGCAGCGTTGACATTCAGGTCGTCTGCCGCGTCGATGATGGCCACGCGATAATCGGCCTGAGACGGGCTCTTGGCGAAGAAACCCGGCAAATCTCGCGCCTGATCGACGGAGATCGTCTTCTTCTGCTTGCCGCCCTCGACCAACCGTTCCATCACCAGAAGATCGGGATGGGACTGGGCGGAAACCAGCTGGCTGACGGGATCATAGGGCGCGGCGCCCAGCGGCCCGCGCGTCAGATCCGGCGCGGCCCCCAGCAGGCGGCGCGCGGCACGATAGGCGAAGGTCGCCTTGCCGCTGCCCTCGACTCCGCACAGCAGCCAGGCATGATGCAGCCGGCCCCGATTCAGCGCGTCCAGAAAGGCTTCTTCGGCCGCGACGTCCGGGACCAGATCGAACCGGTCGCGCGGGTGTTCGCTCACAGCAGCCGCTCGGACACGGCGCTCCACAGGCGTTCGGACACCGTTTCAAGCTCGCCTGTCGCGTCGATCACGACGCACCGTTCGGGGTGACGGCGCGCCACACCGAGAAAGCCTTCGCGCAGTTTCTGGTGGAAGGTCAGCCCCTTGGATTCGAACCGCGTCTCGAACAGGCCCCGACCAAAAGCGCGCTCTAAACCCACTTCGACCGGCAGGTCGAACACCAGGGTCAGATCCGGCTGATCCTCCGCGACGATGGCGGCGTCTAGGGCTTCGATCAAGCTCTCCGGCACGCCGCCGCCAGCGCCCTGATAGACCCGGCTGGAATCGGCGAAACGATCACAGACGACCCACTTGCCCTCGTCCAGCGCCGGTCGAATGGTGCGCTCCAGATGGTCCGAGCGCGCGGCGTACATCAGCAGGGTTTCGGTGCGCGGCGACCAGCGCTCGGCGTCGCCGGCCACCACGATGTTGCGGATGACCTCAGCCCCCGGTGAGCCGCCCGGCTCGCGCGTCTGAATGACGTCGATTCCAAGCGAGCGCAGATGCTCGACCAGCAGGCGCGCCTGCGTGGTCTTGCCGGCTCCCTCGCCGCCCTCGAATGTTATGAACTTACCGCGCTGCACCCGCGCACAATGGCGAGCGCGGCGCGACAGGCAAGCCCTAACCACCTGATATCAACAGCGCGTCGCCAAACCCGCGTGCGATGACCGCCTGACGGGCCTGTTCAGCGGCGTTGGCGTCAGGCCAGGGACCGACGATCACCCGAAACAAGGGTCGTCGGTCGCTGCGCAAGTCCTGAACCGAGGCCCGGTCGCCCAGTCGGTCAGCGATTCGTCTTGCCGCCCGGCGATCAGAAAAGGCGCCAGCCTGAACCCAATAGGCCGAGGGCTCCGGGGCAGCGGGCGCAGCCGCCTGACGCTGGGGCGTCGATCGTGCAGCAGGGGCGGCGTCCGCCCGTTGCATCGGCGTGCCGCCGCCCGTGCGCGGCGCGCGCCCGACATAGCGCACCCGCACATCGCCCACCCCTTGCGACAAGAGGCCCAGTTCATCGGCCGCCGCGCGCGACAGATCAATGATCCGGCTGTCGACAAAGGGGCCCCGATCATTGACCCGCAGGATGACCCGACGACCATTGGCGCGGTTGGTCACCTCGACCAGGCTGGGCAAAGGCAGGGTCTTATGCGCCGCCGTCAGGGCGTTCATGTCGAACCGCTCGCCAGTCGAGGTAGGGCGACCGTGATGCTGTGATCCGTACCAGGACGCCTGACCGACTTCGTCATAATCGGGCTGCTCAGCCGGGCGATACCAGCGTCCGCGGATCTGATAAGGCCGCATCGTGCCCGACACGATGGGCGCTGGATCGGTCACAACCGGCGGACGCAGAGGAGCGTCTTGTCTTCCGCCAAAACTGGCGCACGCCGCCAGGGTGCAAAAGGCGGCGGCGACCGCTGCGCCCTTCAACAATTTCGCCATCATGGCCGCACGCACTCCGGTTCACTCGAAGTGATCATCGCCGAGGACGTTTCCGGTTTGGTTAACAAGGCGTTTGAGGCTATGCGTCGCCTGGTCGCGGCGACGCCTGCGCGCCCGCGCCCAGTTGAAGCGAGCACCTTGAAACCCTCCCTCTACCAGACCCGTTCGGGCGTCTTTGCCTTGGCGACCCTGTGCTGCATCCTGTGGGGCAGCGCCTATCCGGCCATCAAGAACGGCTATGCCCTGTTGCATATCGCCCCCAGCGACATCGCCAGCCAGATGCTGTTTGCCGGCTGGCGCTTCGCCCTGGCGGGCGCGATCCTGTTGATCGTGGCGGCGGCGATGAAGAAGCCCATCTTCGCGCTGAACAGACGTCAGATACGTCAGGTCTCCCTGCTGGGCCTGACCCAGACCGCGATCCAGTACGTCTTCTTCTATGTCGGCCTAGCCCATGCCAGCGGCGTGAAGTCGTCGATTATGAACGCCACCGGCGTCTTCTTCAGCGTGGTCCTGGCGCATTTCATCTACGCAAATGACCGGCTGAGCGGCCGCAAGGCGCTGGGGTGTCTGGTCGGGTTTCTTGGCGTCATCGTGGTCAATCTGGGCGGCGGCGCCCTGGGCTTCGACTTCAGCCTTCTGGGAGAAGGCTTCGTGATCATCGCCGCCTTCGTGCTGGCGGCCGCCTCCATCTATGGCAAGCGCCTGTCCGCCTGTATGGACCCCATGATCATGACCGGTTGGCAACTCCTCACAGGTGGATTCATTCTGACGGGAATCGGCATGATGGGCGGCGGCCAGATGGAAGGGCTGGATGTCCAGTCGGCGGCCTTGCTGCTTTATATGGCGCTACTCTCCTCGGTTGCCTTCGCGGTGTGGAGCCTGCTGCTGAAGCACAACCCTGTCGGCATGATTGCAGCCTTCAACTTCCTGATCCCCGTCTTCGGAGTCGCCCTGTCGGCCATATTCCTGGGTGAATCGGCTCTCCGGTGGAGCTATCTGGCGGCCCTGATCCTGGTCTGCGCCGGAATTTGGCTGGTGACGCGCCCACCCGTCTTTCGCCCAGCCTGACCCTTCGACGCGCCAACCGCGCTTTATGCTTGGGCAGCGACGAACTAGAGGCTATGCACGCCTCCGCGCGCTGTCTCGACTCGCGCTGGACAGGTGGCCGAGTGGTTTAAGGCAGCGGTCTTGAAAACCGCCGTAGGTGGAAGCCTACCGTGGGTTCGAATCCCACCCTGTCCGCCACCGGCCTTTGATTTCCTTAAAGAAATCGCCCTCAGGGGCAGTCATCCCTAAGCCAGTCCCTAAGCCGCGTCAGCGCTTCCGGCGAGCAACGCCTCCAGAGATGATCTGGGGATAAGTGTGCTGCGGCCGATCTTCACCCGCTTGAGACGCCCCTCTTTCATCAGCGCGAAGATGGTCGTCTGACCGAGGCCGGTGGCTTCGGCGGCCTCGGCGGGCGTGTAGGACAGCTTAAATCCGTTGTCGTTCGCAGCGCTCATTGCCAGATGCCCCTTCCCTGCTCCCGCGCCTGACGCTCCTCGCGCCTATACGGATCGCCGTAGTTGGTCTCGGAAATGGCCAGGCCCTCGCGGACGAGGGTGGCCCCGAGGTCGCGACCGTTGATCGTGCAGACGGCCACGCTCCGGCGATAGCGGTCTGTGTCGGTGATGGTGCAGCGAGCGCCATTTGCGGCGAGTTGGACGGCCCGAGCCTTCGCACGGTCGGCGGTGGTCCGCGCCGCCGGCGAACAGGCCCAGACTTTCGGGGATTGGCGGCAGCGGGTGAACGGCGCCACCTCACCAGCATCGATCCCGGCCAGGCGGACGCGGTGGCGCATGCCGTCGTCTGTGACGCAGCGGCCGGAATCCCCGTCGCTCATCAAGAGCGCTCCGCAGATCAGGATGAGAGCGCTCATTTCCCTCTAGTCTTCAAAGCAGCGATGAGAATTTGAGCAGCTAGGTGCTTGGCGAAGTCCCTATCGCTGCTCTCTGCCCTGCGCAGTTCCGCGACAGCCTCTGCCACGAGTTCGGCGGCATCCAGCCCTGCCATCTGGACAAGGCGAATGGCGTCGTCCACCAATCCGAAGGCAGCGCCAGCAGCAGCATGGAATGCGGAAACTCCTGTCAGGCCGAGCGCGTTCACGACCTGGTCCCCGTAGGACGTGTCATCGCTCTTAATGCGCTCGATCAAGTCGGACACGTGCGGCGCTCCATTTCACAAGGATCAGAATAGCTAGGGGTCATACTTCACTCGCGCTTTCCGGCGGAGCAAGCCGCGCGGCCAGACCGACTTTCTCGCTGGTCGCGTTGAACTTCTTCGCCACGGCAGCTTCCAGATCGATGCCGTAGTGCATCGCGATCAGGTCAGCGCAGATCAGGACGTCGGCCAGCTCGTCCGCCAGCTCGTCGACGGTCGCGCGCGATCCGAGGATGCCCAGGCGCTCTCGCTCCAGCTTCTTGACGACATTGCACGCCTCGCCGACTTCGCCAGCCAGCTCGTTACCGCGATAGGCGGCGGTGATCTGGCTGTCCTGATCCCACTCGGCCTGACGGGCGATGTTGGCGGCGCGGAGAGTCGTGTGCGTGGTCATGTTCATCGTCTTAGCAGGAGCGGCAGGCGCGCTCACCAGCCCGGCGGAGTGGTCGGTCATGCTGCTGCTCCAAAGAGATCTCGCTGATCAGGGGTCAGGCCGTCGAGGTCTCCCCATTGATCAGCCATAGCGTTGGCGATGCCGGCGAAGGTCTTGGACCTGAAGGCCCAACGGTCGGCGGACGGCGGCGCGCGGTGGATTGCCGACCACGCCTTGTGTTCATCGGTTCCAGGTTTCGGCGGCGTCAGGCGGTTGGTCGGCGTCAGCGACGGGAGTCCGCGCAGATAGAGGCCGGTGCCCTTGAAGGCCTTTTCCCCGAACCACCACGGCTGCACGGTCTGCGCCGGCCGCTGATAGTTGCGGATCCGCTCGCGGGCGTGCTTGTGCATGACCGGGTTCTCGACCGCGACCCGCTCGATGGGCGCGTTCCAGAGGTCAGAGAAGAGAGCGGCGCCCTCATCCAGATCGGCCCACATCTGCTCAAGCGTCTTGCCCGGAGGCGGGACGTTTAGCCAGCGGACGCCCGAGTTGCACAAGCGCGTGCAGGGCGGGTGGAAGACGGCGAGCAAGTCCCAGCCGCCGTCCAGATGATCGCGCACGTCGCCAACGAAGTGACGGTTGGACCCGTCTGCAGCCGGCAGCAAGTCGCACGACCAGGCGTCATGCCCCCGCGCCGCGAAGGCCCGGCGAACCACGCCTGAAAACTCGCATCCGATCAGCACCCTCACAGCGCCCCTCTCTTCTCGGTGCGGTCTTCACCTGTGGCGCGGGTCATGCTGCGAGCCTTTCCGGCCGGCCCAGCCGACGACACGCTACGGCATAGATTTCAGGATCGTTCTCAATGCCGATGAAGGCTCTGCTTTCGGCCTCCGCAGCCTCGCCTGTCGTCCCGCTTCCCATACAGAAGTCGAGCACGACATCGTCCGTGTTGCTGTAGCTGCGGATCAAGTAGCGGCAGAGATCGACCGGCTTCTGGGTCCGGTGAAGGCCCGAGCGCTGCTTGTCGCTGGCGAAGACCTGGACCGAGCGAGGGTATCGCTCTGTGCTGTCATAGCTGATCGGATCAAAGGTCTGCGCGCCATAAACAGGCGTCGCGTCACCGCGCTTGATCGCAGACTTGCGGACATGTCCCGTCGTCTTCTGGGGGTTATAGGTCGGCTGGCGCTCATAGAAGACCAGCACGTTCTCATGGGCTTTGAGCGGAGCCCGCTTGGCGTTCAGGTGGCCGGTTGCGTGCGTCTTCTCCCAGATCCACTCGTAACGCAGCATCCGCAGGTTTGACACGCCGAGCACCTTGTCGAAGGGCGTTTGCGCGAACAGGAGGATGGCGCCGCGCGCGACACGGCGAAGCTCTGGCCAAAGGCGCTGCAGGTCGATCTCGCTATCCCACGCGCACCGGGTCGTGCCGTAGGGCATATCGGCCAGCACCAAGTCCACGCTCTTGCTCGGGAGCGTTGGGAGGATGTCGAGGCAATCGCCGAAGTGGAGCACCCTCACAGCGCCGCTCCCTTCTCGGAGCGGTCTTCACCTGTGGCGCGGGAGATGGCGGCGAGAATCATGCTGCCTGCTCCCGTTCATACTGACGCTGGAGCGCTGCCCTCGCCGCCGCACCACCATCTCCGTCATCGCAGGCGAAGGTCGTGCATTCGAAGTCGTCAGAAATTTCGATGTGGCTGTCGTCGATCAAAAGCGGTTGGGACCGTACGGCCTCAATGAGGGACGCGACGCTCTCTTCAGCATCAAACCTGGCGCCACCGATGTGGCGGGACTTTGCACCCACCTCTTGCGCTGCCCACCAATCTCCGATTTCGGGCTTCTCGCGGAGTATGCGCGCCCGTTTCAGCCGAGACTTCAGGAAGCAAAGGTCGCAGTTTCCCTCGTAGTCGTGCAGGCCGAGGTCAAAGCCTTGCGGAAGCGGCGAGGCAAGACGCTTCGGATCTGCGTTCTGGCCCAACCAGAAGCGCATCACCTCGGGCTTCGTGACCCGCGCAGTCGCCAGAGGGCAGACAGATGTCCAGCGCTCTTTACCCTTCGCGTTGAATGCATACTGCCGAAGGACCCTATGTCCCTCGTCGTGACGAAGGCCGACCGCGTTCGCCCAGCGATCGTAGCCGAGTGAGCGCATGAAGTTCTTGATGACGCGCACCTTCAACTCGCTCGTGCAGTAGCGCATCGAGACGTTCGGAAGGTATTGCTTGCGCCGGATCATCTCGGCGAACGGTTCGCCATTTCGTGCTGCGCTGTTGAAGCCAACCTCTTCGAACGTCGCCGGAGCCCGCCACTCAAGCCACCGGATATGGACGCCCCAGCGCTGTCCGCACTCGTAGACGAACCGAAGCGTCTCTGGGCATTCCCGGCCGGTGTTGGCGAAGGCGACGACATGATCGTCAGGCAGCTTTCCGCCATAGGCCTGAAGAGCGCGCCAGAGCATGTAGGCCGAGGTCCGGCCGCCGCTGAATGACCAGAGGCAAGGTCCGTCGATGATGAAGGGGTCGCTCATCCCCCCGCTCCATCGCTGCGGGAGGATTGGCGGGCCTGGGTGAACCAGTCAGGATCGGCGGAAGCAGGAGCGCCAGACGTGCGGCAAGGCATGATGAAGCCCACGAAGTCGGGCTCGGCAGGGTGAGCGACGCGGTAGACCCCGGCCTGGTCGGCTTGGGTGTAGAGGAACCAGCCGCTAGGCTGGACGCGTGAGAAGCGACCGAACAGGGCCGGGTCGAGATAGGCGATGCCGGGCTGGGGCTTGGTGAAGCTGTCCGGTATCCGGTGCCAGTCCATCGTTTCGGCGATCAAACGGTATCCGCCCGACCAGACCGGGCCATATTCGACCATCTCCGCATAGAGTGAGAACTGGTTGTCCTCGTCCTCGTAGCTGTCCGAGTGCTGCACGAACACGCCTGCCTCGGTCGCGTAAACCATGCCCGGCGTCTCGATCAGACGAGGAGGCACCTCAACCATGTCGCCCTCGTTGAAACCGACGAGCGGTTTCGGTGGCGCGACAGCCGCCTTCAGTCCATCTGTGGCGTAGAGGTAGCAGCCCGTCGCCGCATAGCCGCTGACGTCGAGCAGGATCCCGATGGCACGCCCGTCCGTGGCGACGACGATCACGCCGCCCTTAGGGTGGGGCTCGATGTACCAGCCCCAGATATGGCGTCCGAAACCCGACCGCAGGGCGCACTCGTCGCGGTCGGCCAGAAGAGCCGATGTGCGGTGAAGCGCCTTCGCCGAAACGCGAACGCTCCGGGTCTTCATCTCCTCGCTCACGGTCATGGGCGGGCTCCCTTGGAATTTTGGTTCACTCCGCCTTCGGCTTCGTACCCGTCGAGCTTGGTCGGACAGCCGGCGCTGTACGCTGCGTAGTGAGCTGCGGCGGTGTCGTAGGCGTCCTTGCCTAGGCGATCCCAGAAGTAACGCTCCGCCATCGAGTGCTGCTCGTCGTGGTGGGAGCGGCAGAGCGGATTGGCGTGGCGGTCGTGGTTCTTGCGGGCGCCGCCGGGGTTCAGCCGCTCAGGGCCGTCGTTGAAGCGAATGTGCGCCGGGTCGATTGGACCGCCGCAGCCGCCGAGGGCAGCCGCTTCGCAGGGCTGGCGGCGCAGGTAGGCCAGAAAGCCGTTGTCGCGCTCCCTGCCCCGGTCGGCCTTGCCGCCCGGCTTCCGTTGCGCCTTGATGGCCTGACGGCGCTCGCGGTTCTGCTGGCGCTTGATCAGCGCGGCCTTGGCGAGGATCACGCGTTCTTGTGCGGTCGTCATGCCGCCTCCCCTTGAGTCGGGGCGTGGTCGTCGTTCGCAGCGTCGAAGTGCTGAACCTCGACATCATTGACCGCGCACCAGGCGAGGATCAGCTCGATCAGGTCGGAGAACTCGCGCTTGGTCAGCCTGGAGGAGCGCAGGCCGAGCGGCAGCATGGAGGAGCCGTCGAGCGTGGGCACGAAGCGGACCTCGCGGCCAAGCGCATGCATGAACAGGCACTTCCACGTCTCGGTGTCCATCTGGACGCCGTTGTGGACGGGGCGAGACTTCTGGATTTGGCCCAGCAGCGACCACAGGGCGCGATTCTGCTCGTCGGATCGGGTCGGCTCCCTGATCTCCATGACGAAGGCGGCGCCCGGCTGCCACATGTGCAGGGCCTTCTCGACCCAGCCGTGCGCGTTGTCGCGCTGGCCCGGCGTCAGCTTGAGGAGGTGGCGCGCCATCAGTAGCGCTCCTCGCGGAAGGTCACGCCCTTGGCGGCGCGGCGGTTCTGGCGGGCGTCGTCATCGGCCAGCCGCTGGATCAGCTCAGCGAAAGCCGCGCGGTTCTCCGACCAGTAGTGGCGGACGGCGGCGTCCAGATCGGTGACCTCGGCCAAAACGCGGGTTCGCAGACCTTGGGCCCGTCCACCGCCATGTGCATGAGCCTTGGCGTTGTCGGCGATTTTGGCGGCGCGCTGCGCGTCCTCGGCGGCTTTGATCTTGGCGTCGACGTTCTCCCGCGCCTCCAGGTCGGCGGCGTTGGCGTTTCGCGCGGCCTCAGCAGCAGCTTGAGCGGCGGCTTCGGCCTCTTCCCGCGCAGCTTTGCGTGCCGCTTCAAGTTTCGCTTCCTCAGCGATCAGGAAGGGACGCTTGGCGGCGTTCAGGGCATCGATCGCCGTCGGGACCTTGCCCGGTGCCTTGTTCTTCAGCGGCGCCAGATAGACGTTGTAGCGGTCCTGAATGGCCGCGATCTGCTCGTCGAGCGGCTTCTTCTCGGTAACGCGCTCGGCCTCCATGGCCTTGGCGCCAGCGTTCAGGTCGTCGATCAGGCGGGCAATCTCATCGACCTGCGCCTGGGTGGCAGCAGGCTCGCCGTCGCACCAGTTGCGGGCCTCGACCAGCAGGTCGTCGAGGTTGATGCGGTGCGCATCGAACGGCGTCGGCGGCTCGTTCTTGAGGTGGATGACGGCGGCGGTCATGGGCGGGACCCCTCGCCTGCTTCCTCAGCCTCGGCGCGCTGGATGTCGCGCGCGGCGATCTCTGCGCCCATGGCGTCGATTTCGGTCTGACGCAGGCCGTCGCGCTGTTCGCGGACCAGCTTGGCGTGAGCGGAGCAGAGATGCGGGTAGGCCATCGAGGCGATCTCGACGTCCTGGCCCTTCGAGTTGACGTAGAGGGTCGTCATCAGGCGGCGTCCTTCTGGTCGTCAAAAGGGGTGTCGCCGGGGAAGTCGTTCGCGGTTGGCGCTTCGGTGGGCTTGGCGTCGGGCTTCTCAGCGAAGCGCTTGGCCTCGGTGCGCATGACACTGATGACGTGGGCGAAGTCGCCATCGCTCAGCGTCTCGCGCAGCCCGGTCTTTTGGCCTTCCCAGAAGTGGGTGAACTCGTCCTTGGTCTTGGCTTGGCGCAGCTGGTCGGCGGCGAACTGTGCCGCCGCCGAGGGGCCCTCAGCTTCGCGGCCTTGCGTCTGCTGTTGCTGCCCTGGGCGTTGTGGAGAGGCAGCGTTGGCGCCGTCGTCGTCGTCCTCAGCGGCCACGCCAATCATCGCGGTGAGCGCGTAGCGGCGGCTATAGGTCAGCGCCGATCCCATCTGCTGATGATCCGCACCGATTTGGCAGACGGGATAGTCGCCCTCAATCCACTGGCCTGAATGCGAGAGGCGGGTGACCAGCATCATCATGCTGCCCTTGGGCAGCGGCACCTGGGTGATCGAAATGCCATGCTTGGCGAGGATCGGGCGAGCGGAAGCCAGCACGTCGCCAATGTCCGCGTACGTGTAAGACATCTCGAACTCTTTGCCGGTCTTCTTGGATGTACCCTTGACCTTGGCGGTCTTGGTTTTAGCCGGGTTCTCCAGTTCGACCTGCGCCGCAGCCAGGGCGGCGTCGAACTTGTCGGTTTGACCGGACGTGCGGAGCGGGCTCCAGTTGGTTTCGTCGTTCATGGTTGCCTCGGAATGTGCCGCGCCCTCCCCCGCGCCGTTATTGGCGACGCGAGGGCTCTGGGCTGCGGAGGAAGGGGTTGCGTCGGTCACAGGACCACATGCGAGCGATGATCGATGCGGAAGGTCAGAGCCTCGCCGGCACGGCGCATGGAGCTGGCGCGCTTCCAGGCCATCTGGACCGCCTCAACGGAGGTCCACGCGGCGTGGCGCTCTCGGTGCTGCTCGCCCTGACGATCCAGCCACGACAGCGTCGCGGTGTGCTTGATCAGGGACTGAGCGTGCGCCGGGCGCCGGAACGGGACGACCGATCCCATCACGCGGCCTCAGCCAGGACTGGTCGGGGCGCAGCCGCGCGAAGAGCTGCACGCACCGCTGCGCTGTCGATGGGCGGCTCGTAACCCATGGCCACGCGCCACAGGTCTTCCTTGCCCTCGAAGTTGGCGAAGATGGCGCCGGTCGACATGCCGGCAGTGGTGGCGATGACGCGGATGGTGCCGTCTTCGTAGGAGCCGGGCTCGGCCCAAACCTGCTGGGCAGCGGCGATGACGTGGGCGCGGGTCTGCGCCTTGGCCTGTTGGCGGCGGTTCATTTGGCGGTCTCCCGGAAAAACTTGTTGAGCATCAGATCGGCACGAGCCTGTGCGGCACGGGCCAACAGCCTGGCGGCCAGCGCCTGTTCAGGAGCGTCGTGTTCGGAGAGGGCTTCAAAGCTGCCTGCGTCATCCACCAGGGCGACGCGGTAGAGTTTGTTCAAGCCGGGGCAGATGATGACGTCCATCACGCGGCCGCCTGCATGAACTTGGCGGCCTTGCAGATCAGCAGGTCACGCTTCCACAGGTCAGCCGCGCGCTGGGTGCCGTCCCGGCGCTTGGTCCACGCCGTCAGGGCCTCGCCCTTCGCGACATCGACGATCTTCTGGCAGTCGGCGACGGCCGAGCCGTCTTCCAGCGACAGCAGCAGATAGAGCTGGTGGCGAAACTCGCTTTCGTCAGAGCCGCAGATTGGGCCGAGGGCATTCAGCGCGTCAGCAGCAGAGCCGTAGGCCAGCGCGACTTCGCGGGCTTGGGCCTTGGGGTCGGTCTTGAGTGACATTGTTCGTCTCCCGGTGATGGAAGATCGTTCGCATAGTCCGAACTTATCCGCAACAATAAAGTTCGCACTATCCGAACCTAAAAACGTCACGATCGGACGTACCCGCCATACAGCTGCATTGACTCAACACCATTCGATGTGGCGGTTGGGACGTTAACGTCTGGAGGATGAGGCATGCCGCGCCGGCTGCACTACTACGCGCAACCGTTCTGGGATCATCGCAGGGAGCCAGCCCAGCGATACGAGTTCGTGTGTGCTGTGGACGCAGAAGAAGGCGGCGAGATCCTCGCGCGCTCAGCCGATGGAGTGCTGGTCTATCAGCAATGGGCTGACACCGACCTGGACCTGTTCGGAGAGGTCGAGGTGCTGGCCCAGCATGGGTCTGTCCCGCGCGCAGCAACCGGGATCGATCCCGACGGCCGCGACCCTTGGCTCGACGACACCGCCTACTTCAAGATCGACTGTAACGCCGACGGCGACACCTGGACCCAAGTCGATCCGCAGACGGTCGAGGAGCGGGACGAAGAGGCAGCCTGACTCGACACACGTGGCGGTTGCGGGCTAGCTGCCCTGTCACCTGGGGAGGGGCGAAATGAAGATCCTAATCATCGTGGCGGCAACTGCAGCGCTGGCCATGCCGACATCAGTTTTTGCGCATCCTGGCGGCCTGAACTCCGAGGGCTGCCACAACAATCGGAAGACGGGTGATTATCACTGCCACCGTGGCGGTCAGGCTGCGGGCTCTTCTCGTCCTCAGGGCCTGCTCAACAGCTCGCCACCGCGACGTAGCGGGGGCCCATTCGCGAACTGCTCCGAAGCTAGAGCGGCTGGCGCTGCGCCAGTGCGACGCGGCGATCCAGGCTATGGCCCGCACCTAGATCGCGATGGCGACGGTGTGGGATGCGAGCGGCGATAGCCCTCGCGCTTGATTAACCCCGCTGTTAATTAGACAACTGCAAGACCATCGTTCTTCAACCGGAGATTGGTCATGTCAAAGCGTCGCCTTGTCGTCCCCTGCCTCGTTCTGGCTCTTGCCGGCGTTGGAGCGCCCAGCGCCCAAGCGCAGATCAGCCCCGCCCCGAACACCTTCACGCTCGGCGGCACGCTCACCTTCACTACCTTCGGCGGGCCGCCCATTCCTTGCAATGTGACGATGACCATCAACATCGCTCCCGGCGGCATGTCAGGGTCAGTTACGAATTTCACCGCCACGGCCGGACACCTGTTCTGTCATAGCCTCAGAGGGGACCCGACCTCATGGCCGGTGTTGCGGCTGGCGCCCAGCCCGACGCCGCGATTCCAAATATCAGGCATCCGGCTCTACGGCCTGTTCGCCTACTGCGATAATGGCGTCATGAACGTCGAATGGACTGGAGGCTCGCCGGGTTCAGGGAATGTCGTCACCCAGGGCGTGATGCCAGGAACTTGGAACAGCAACCCCTACCCCGCTGGGTACTGTAAGCTCGACGGGCCCATGTCCGTGATCTCCGGGGGGCCCGTCTCGGTGCTGTAGCCGGCAAGAGCGCGACAACGGGGGCTCCATCCGGGGCCGCCGTTTTCATTTCTGGGCCGGGTGATACGGTGCGCCCATGGACGAAGACGACATCGACCCCTCCGACGACCCGATCTACCGGGCAGGCGTCCTCATGGGCCGCAACCAGGCGCTGACCGATGTCATGGAGCGGCTGTTCTCGCCCGACGCGATGTCGCCCGACAAGACGGTCAGGGCGCTCCATGCGTGGGTGCAGCAGACCATGGACGAGGTGCGGGTCGAAATGCAGCTCGTGTTCGCTGACCTGGATGCGGACGACGACGAAAAAGAGGATGACGAGGATTAAGTCGTCACTTCGGGCTGCCGCTCATTTCCCGCTTTCGACCCGTTGCGGATCTAACGGCAGACAAAACTCGCTTTCCTGATCATCCCTCCGGAGGAGCCCCATAGAGCGAAGTCGTCACCCTTCGAACCAGCTTCATTACGCCGAAAACGAGCCCTCCGATGACGAGGTTTATTGCCATCATCACCGCAGCCGTAACTGGGTCTTTGTTTAAGAAGGCGATGAGCACCGTCATTGCGCAAATGACGAAGAAAATGATCACCGTCGCTCGCCAGATGACGCGCTGCCCTCTGTGGATGGCGTCACTTTTCTTCATGACAGCAATGGTATTGCGAGATGTCACGCAGAGCAATCTAAGCGTCCGTTCTCCACCCTTAAGCGAACTTCGGCTCACGACCCATAGCGGACATTCAGGCCAACTCGTTGGCGATATGCTCCAGCATGGCGATCCCGCACGCGTTGGTGGCAATTAGGCAGGGATCTTCCCAATCGTTTTGAAACGTTAGGTCCGCACTAGGATACCGATAGATCGTAATGGTTGAATGGCCCTTATCCACTTCGGGCAGGCCATATCGCTTCTCAAGTGCCTGTCGCACTCGCTCGATGTCCGCCTCGGCGAACTCAAGCGAACAACCGCCTTGAATGGGAAGCAGCGAAACGGCCATCGCAGCATGGTCGGGAATTTCCGGCGACCTGGCAAGCTGACGTCCGCTTTCCACCCTTAAGCGAACATCGGCTCACGACCCAATGCGGACGTAAGCTCCAGCATGAGTATCGGTATCGGCTCAATTCCCGTTGCGCTCAGGAGACCCGCTTCGCTCGGTCGCCGACCTGCACGCGGGCCAGCATGCTCGCGTCACCACTGAAAGTGCGCAGACTGCCCAATGGATTGTTCGCCGCTGCAATGGTCTTCTGTGGATCGCGATCGGAGCCCGCAACGCTGTGCGCAGGATTAACGTGGTGTATCCACACGCGGCCTTTCACGATCTCCAAGTTTCCAAGATCGTTGCCAGTTATGGGATCGATGATTTGGGGGCCGTCCTCAAAGATCACATATGAAGCGCCCGCCTCAACGCCATCCTTGCTTCCGGCGTTGAGAACGACCTGATAGGCGTTCAATACCATCGCTACCCTTAGGTCGTTAATGTCTCTAATCATCACATCGTCTCTCTGATGATAATGCCCGGCCGCAAGAAAACGCGCCCCCGAACCGCATCGTTGTTTTCCGCAAGCTTGAGCGCGACCTCGGTATCTACGCCTGGTTCGTAGGCAATGGTCAGGATTGACCTCTTGTCGGGCTGAACGTTGGCGACAATGCCGGTTCCCAGAAGCAGCTCGTGGTTGCCATCTTTGTAGTATGCGCGCGCCGCCATATCGAACCCAATATGATCATTGGGCTCGGTCAAAAAGCTGGAACCCGAGTTGAGGACCTGTTCGACCTTGATTGTCACTACCGGACGGCTGTCCCGCTGCGACAGGTGCCAGAGGAGGGTAATTATCAACGAGAGCAGCACCGCGGCAATGGCCCCCGTAACCCAGACACTGACCTGCCATTCGGCAGGGATGAAACGGGTCGCATATCCATACAGCCCTCCCATCAAACCGAAGGGCCACGCGAGCTCCTTCAAAACCTCAACTGTTTTTTTCAGCACTTCGCGCCCCTTCCCCCCAACAAGGGCTACCGCATCGAAATGTTCTCGTAAATCCGCCTCTGCCGCCATTACCGCCACCTTGAAGGGCGTGAGAGGGCCAGAGGAGTAGCCTATCCCAAGTGACCGCTTTCCCCCCTTAGCTGACGTTCGCCACTTCCGCTTTAGGCGACCTGACAGCAAAAACCCCGCCCTTTCGGACGGGGTTTGCTGCCTGGCGCTCAATCCGGGTTCGTGAGCGGCGGTGTAGTCGGTGGCCGCTCCCTGCCCGCCTCGGGCTCATCATCCTCCGCCTTTTCGGCTTCGCGTCTGGCTTGCTCCTGAAGGCCGTCCTCACCAGGCTCGCGATTGAGGTCTTCCGAGCCTTCCTGGATGGGTTGGGTATCGGTCATAGTGAGCCCTTAGCTCCCGGTGCCGAAGCCGCCCGGGCCACCAGCGCCGGCAGCACCTTCGCCGCCGGATGCAGGCGCCGGATCGTCCTTGCCCGGCTGACGCTGGCCCTGGTCGCGCAGGTTCTCCCGCTGCTGCGGGTTTTCGTCAGGCTGCGGCGTGGTGGTTTCCAGATCTTCTTCGCGGTCGGTGTTCGGTTGAACGTCGGTCATTTCGATCTCCCTGATTGATACAGGAAACCAAGCGTTCTGCTGCCGGGCCGTTCCTACGGCTGCGCTACACGAAAATGTTGAACCACCCTGGGGAACTGGCAGCTCATCCACGGCCTCTGACGGGCCGTATCGCATCAGGCTCAGGATTTGCTCCGAAGCCAAAATCCGAGTGCAGTTTCCGAGTTCAGTATCGAAATGACCCGTACTTCTCGCGTAGCCGACCTGCGCCAGCTCCAGCGCAATGCCGAGAACATGGCCCGGCTATCACCCTTCAAGGCTGACCGTGATCGGTTCGGGCGGATGGCAGATCGGTATCGGAAAGAGGCTGACGCCTTGGAGCGGGACAGCATAAACCCCGCCCGGTGAGGGAGATGCTTGCAAAATAATCTAGCAAGCATATGCTTGCTCATGTCTGAAGCAAGCAGGTGTGAAATGGACGGCGATAGCTCACAATCAAAGGGCGGGTTGGCCCGCGCAAAACGGCTGACGCCGGAGGCACGCAGCGCTATTGCTCGAAAGGCTGCCCTCTCGCGCCACAATAAAGACCTTCCCCGCGCGATCGCTGAAGGCACCCTGATCATCGGCAACCTGCGCATCCCCTGCGCCGTGCTGGAGGACGAAACCCGTGTCCTGACGCAGGAAGGCTTTCTGACCGCCATCGGTCGGGCCGGGAAGGCAAAAGGGGGCGAGGGGGCCGGGGTCGACGGAAAGCCCGCATTCCTGCGCGCAAAGAACCTAGAGCCCTTTATTTCCAAGGACTTGATAGAGTCGACCAATCCGGTTGAATTTGTGCCGCTAAGGGGGCCTGGCTATCAAGGTCGGGCCTTCGGCTATCGCGCCCGTCTCCTGCCAGACGTTTGCTGGGTCTATCAGGATGCCTTGGTCGCCGGGAAGCTGCTCCCCAGCCAAGAGCATATCGGCCGCGCCGCCCGAGATTTTCTAAAGGCCCTGACGAACCACGCCATCGATGATCTGGTCGACCTCGCAACCGGCTTTGAGGATATGCGCAAGCGGCGCGCCATCAATAAGATCATCGACCAGTATGTCGAGAAAGCTGCAAGGCCTTGGGTGAAGCTGTTCGATTTAAGCTTTTACCGCCACATCTACCGGCTGAACGGCTGGGACTTTGATCCAGAGAACACAGCCCGCCCCGGAATTATCGGCACCTGGACAAACGATATCTATGACCGGCTGGCACCCGGCGTGCGCCAAGCCCTACATGACCGGGTGCGGCGTAACGCTAAAGGCCGACCGACCCAGAAGCTAACCCAACTGCTGACCCCAGAAGAGGGCCGGCCCGCCATGGAGCGACTGCTTGAGGGCGTGATCCTTCTCATGAGGATGTCGACAAACTGGGGCGAGTTCAAACTCAAGCTGGACGAGTATTATCCGAAATACGGAGATACGATTCAGCTACCCTTTGATGGCGGCGTCTACCAACTTCCGTCCAAGTCCTAGCTATCGGGGTGGCTTCGGCCTCCCCGCCCCTAAAATGGTTGAGTGGCGCTCGCAAACGCCGTCAGGGTCGTTGCAGCACTGAACGCGGCCCAAGCGAAGGCGCCAATCCGCGCCTCAGAGCTATATCCGCGCCGCAGCGTGAACCAGCAGAAGACCAGCGGCACGTGCATGATCGCCAAGCCCAGAGGCATACCGAGAGATCGTTGCGCGACCATCACCCCTCCCTCGAGGTTAACCGCCACTGAAGGCTAGTCGACGTATCGGCCAGCGGCCAAGTCGGTTTCATACCGCTCAATCGTTTCGTCCAGGTTCGCGATCCGCTGCTCATAGGCGGCGACTGCCCGTACAGCGTCTGCCGGCGCCTTCATGGGCACCGTCACGTCCCCACTGATCATCGCTTGCAGCGCGGCGCGCGCCCGGTCACGGTCGGCCTTGAGGTCGGCAACATGGGCGAGGATCGACGCCTTCGAGCCTGCTAGGCGGCCTGGCTCTGTCATCGGTCTAACCTCGCTGCCTCAGGCTCAACAACCACTTCACCACCCCCACGGCCACCAGCGCGCCGCCGATCACCATAGCCGTCACCGTCAGCCATTCCGGCCATGGACGCCAGATCACCTTCTTCGGCCATGCCAGGATGATCACAAGCGCGCCCGTAGCGATCCAGTCGAAAGGCTTCGACCGCGCGATGTGCTGAAGCAGGGCCGAAGCGTCGCGCTGGATGAGCTTGCGGTTCATGAATTTCCGAACAGCACCAAGCCGAGAACGGTCAAACCGATCAGCACCAGCATTCCCAGGACGGTCATGGCGACCTTGCCCTGGGCGCGCAGAGACCGGTCATCGGCGTCGAGATCCAGATAGAACAGTCCCTCGCCTGCTGGCACGATCACCTTCTGCTTGATCAGGGACGTCACCATCGACCGCGAGGGTTTCTGCGGCAGCGGCACGGCCGTCTCCGCGCTCAGCGCCCCGGCGTTCTGGAAATGCTCAATGACCCGCTTGCGCATGACGGCGGCCATGATGGCGACGTTGGCGCCAGCGTTTGCTGCTACGTTCATTTGCTCTCCCCCGAGGTTCAACCAAGCGGCCGGATTTGCAATTATCCGCCCGTCGCGGTTCGACCGGCCATCGTGTCCGCTACAGCCTTGACCGCATCAAGGTCTTTCTCTGACAGGCCAGGATAGGCACGACGCAACGCGGCGAACTTCGGATCCTCGCGGAAGGGGTTGGTGTCCAGAAGGTCGCCAGCAGCAACTTCAAGCGCCTGGCAGGCAGCTTCAAGCCAATCACGATTGTACCGAGTCTTGATGCCGCGCTTGTTCACCGCGCCATTTTCCAGGTCGCTGATCTGACCCCGCGATGTTTTCATCTCGTCGGCGAGCGCTTCGAGCGACAAATTTGCCCGGTCGCGATAGGCCGCGAGGTACCAGCCTGACGCCTCTCTCAGACGATCATACTCTTCGACGGGGCGGACTTTAGGTTTACGGGCCATGTTCGGATTGTGCGACCGAACCGATTTCGTGTCGTCACGGATAGTCCGAACAAACGGCTTGTCCAAATGTTCGGACTGTGCGAACTTTACCGCATGGACATCACCGCCCTTCGTAAAGAACTCGGCCTGTCGCAGGAAGCCTTCGCGCCGCGCGTGGGGCTCAAGAGCAAAGGTCACGTCAGCACCCTAGAACGGACAGGCGTCGCCAGCGTCCGGGTCGCCCTCCAGATCGAACGCCTCTCCGGCGGGCGGATCAAAGCAGGCGACTTGAACCCCGACATCGCTCTCATGGAGCGCTTCAGAGCCAACGCTGCCAACGACACCTCTTCCCAATCCGAGGCGGCTTGAATGAGCGCCTCACCGAAATCGCGTGCCCCCTGCGCGATGGAAGCCCGCCGGGGGTTCCCCTCCCCCTCCAGCCCCCGGCGGGCAGACCCATGACCGACGCAGACGAACTCGCCATCGCGAACATCGTACGGGCCGTCCTGATCCAGACGCTGCACCCGAGCGTGCTGCGCCCGGCGCCTGTCACTCCCCCTGCCCCTGCCAACGACCCCGAACCCGATCCGCCTCTCCATGCGGCCTGAGTAGGCCCGCGCCGGCGAAGCGTCACCTTGCAAGCCCACGGATAACCGCAATGAACGAAGCTGGTACATTCGACTACTCCCGCCTGAAGGCCCTGTTCGCCAAACTGGTGTTCAAAGTGGGCCGCCAGGACGCAGCCGCTGCGTATCTCGGCATCAGCCGCCAACGCGTCTCGCAACTCGGCAGCGCTAACCCGGAACATGCCCGCGACATTCCCACCTGGGAACAGGTATGGACGCTGGAAGACGCGTGCGGGCAGTCAGTCGTGTTCGGCGCTCTCGCCTTGTCGATCGAGCCGCCGACGGTTTCGCCGGCCGCCTGCCCTCTCAAGGAAACGCACGACGTGGTTCAGGCCTCGGCGGCGCTCCTGCCGATTGCCGCCGCGCTGCAAGCTGGTGACTTCGCGGCTTTCGACGCCCTGATGGAGGGCGTGGACCGCCTGAAGAATGAGGCGCGCGAGCTTCGTACGGTCGCCACGAACGTCACGCGTCTGCGGGACGCCCACTGATGTTCGGCATTCGCAGAGCCCGCGCCGCCATGCGCCTCGACGCGGCCAACCGAACCTTCGCCAAGGCCTACGCCGCCCGTATCGCAGCCGAGGACCGGGGCGACACCCGACGCATGCATGAAACCCGCAGCACGCTCATCCGCGCCCGCGCCGAGCAGATGGCCGCAGAACTGGCCTACGCCGCTGTGGCTCCCAAACCCCTTCACGCCTGATCCGAGAGAACCCCATGACAAACACGACATTCGACGCGTCCACCGACGTTCTGACAGCCGCCGCCCAAGGTCGCCTGACCTCCATCATCGAACGCCTTGAGCGCCTCGAAGAGGACAAACAGGCCGTCATGGTCGACATGAAAGAGGTCTTCGCGGAGGCCAAGGGCGAAGGGTATGACGTCAAAGTCCTCCGCAAGGTGCTGCGCATCCGCAAGCAGGACCGCGCCAAGCGCCAGGAAGAGGAAGCCATCCTCGACCTCTACCTTGGCGCCCTGGGTGAGGTCTGATCATGGCCGGCAGCGTCAACAAGGTCATCCTCATCGGCAACCTGGGCAAGGACCCGGAAATCCGCACGCTGAACAGCGGCGACCGCGTCGCCAACCTGCGCATCGCCACTTCCGAAAGCTGGCGCGACAAGGCGTCGGGCGAGCGGAGGGAAAAGACCGAATGGCACCAGGTCGTCGTTTTCAACGAGCACATCGTCAAGACCTGCGAGAACTACCTCAAGAAGGGCTCGACCATCTACGTCGAGGGCTCGATCCAGACCCGCAAATACACAGACCAGCAGGGCGTCGAGAAATACTCGACCGAGATCGTTCTCCAGAAGTTCAACGGCGTCCTGACTATGCTCGGTGGGAAGCCCCAGGATGATGGCGGCGCCCAGCGCGATAGCCAGCCCAGCAACCAGTCTTCAGGTCAGCGCGAAAGCTACGACCTGAACGACGACATTCCGTTCTGAGGCGCGCCATGACCCGTAAAGTCAACGTCGCCTCCTGCACCCTGCGCCGGGATGGCCAGTACATGGTCTCCTACAAGGACGCCCGAGGCACCGGCTATGCCGTGTCCGAAAAGGCAGTCCCCGAGGGAAAGGACGTTCGCATCCGCGACGGGCGGGTGATCGCATGACCCGCGCCACCAACGCGGGCGGCAGCCTGTCGTCCATGGGTCACGCCCCCAAGTCGCGCCGCCGCATCGTCGACGCCGCCCTGATCCACCGAATGAAGAAGCACGGCCTGGGCGTGCAGCACATCGCCCAGCAGACCGGATTCAGCATGGAGGACGTGCGCCGGGTCTTGGCGCCCGCTCCGGCTAACGACGCCGCCCCTGCCGCCGCGCAGCCAATCGCTCAACCGGAACGCCGCGCTACAAGCGGCGCCGCGCCCCGCGAACTGTCTGCCGCCGATCACAGGACCCTCGCCCTGGTCGAGAAAGGCGAGATCACCCAGGCCGCCGCCTCGGCGATCATGAACTGCTCGACCAAGACAGTGCGCCGCTGCTTGGAACGACGCGCCGATGAAGCCGCGGGGCGCGCCGCATGAGCGTCCGCATCACAGCCCGCGACGTGGCGAACTTCGTGGCCGAGCGTCACGGCATGACGTTTGATCGGTTCTGTGCCCCTTGCACGCGCCGCGATCAGGTTCGGCCGCGTCAGATCGCGATGTACGCCATCCGCCAGCTCTGTCCGCATATGAGCCTGCCTCACATAGGTCGCTTGCTCGGCGGGCGCGATCACACGACCATCCTGCATGGCGTGAAGAAGATCGAAGACCTCATGCACGCTGACCCCCGCATTGCCCGCGCGGTGGACGAGGTCATGATTCATTTCCACGCCGATAACCCCCGCCCGACTGACACGATCCTCGCCGTCCAGATCGACGCGGCTTCAAAGCACCTCAGCACGCTCCTGGATGTTCGCCGGGCTGAGCTGGCGAGGGCGGCATGAGCCCGCTGGAGCGCCTCGGCTTAGAGGTGGCGGCCTTTCAACTCCTTGGCAGCCGCACCAAGGCGGCAATGCTCTGCGCCCTGATGGACGCCAACGGCAGGGTCTTGTCCGTCGACCAGTTGGCTGCGGCCCGCCCCTGGATGGACCGGAACGTCACCGATGCCCGCAATGTCATCAAGACGCGCATCTGCCTCCTGCGTGAGACGCTTGACGACGTCGGCCTCGGATCTCCGATCCTGACGGCCAGCGGTCGAGCTTCCGGCGGCTATTCGCTGCCCGAGCCGGACCGCTCGGTCGTCCTGGCGCGCCTCATCGAGGTCGCGGCATGAGCGTCATCGCGACAGCGTTGAAACACCTGATAGCCGCTGGCGTGTCCGGCGACGATCTGGTGCGCGCTGTCGCGGACATGGAGGCGGCGACAGCACCGCAAACCCCGGCGCGCACTGCCCGCCAAGAGCGGAACCGCCGCTATTACGAGCGCACGAAGGCGTCTGAAAAGCGTCTGAATACGTCTGAAACGTCTGAACAAGACGCTTCGCCTCTCCCCCTTCCTTCTTCCCCCCAGACCCCCCAACAACCTACCCCCACACCTGGTGAGGGACTCCCCGCGCGTAGAGGGCCCTCGAAGGCCGATGTGGCGAGAGGCTTCCTGGCGTTCTGGCAGGCCTACCCCCGGAAGGTCGGCAAGGACGCCGCAGCCAAGGCGTTCGCGAAAGCCATGGGCCGGATTACCGAGGACGACCCGCTGGCCGTGATCCTCGCCGGGATCGAGCGCGCCCTGCCCGGCTGGACCGATCCCGATTTCATCCCGCACCCCTCGACCTGGCTGAATGCCGGTCGCTGGGCCGACGAACCCCCTCCGATCCGTGAGAACCGCCATGACCGCCCTGCAAACGATCACCGCACCGCCCCTTCCTACGCCCAGTCTTCCCGTGCCGAGCGTGACCAATCAGCAGCTCTTCGCGTCCTTGCTCGCCGGGGGGCTCTTCCGGGACAGGGTGAAGGCGGGGGAGTTCACGACGTCGGACCTTGCCGCCCTGCGGCAGCTTGAGGCGCAGCTTCAGCCCGCCAACGAGCCCGCCAAGACGTGGGACGCAGCGGCGGTGATGGAGCGGCTGTTCGCCCACTACCCACGCCCTGATCTTCCGGAGAGCGCCGCCGCCACCCGCTTGGACGACTGGTACGACGATCTGGAAGGCCTGCCCCTTCAGGTGATCGAAGCCACCGCCCGCGACTGGCGCCGCAGCAACGCTCGCTTCGCCCCGACGCCCGGTCAGTTCCTGGAAAAGGCCAAGCGTTACTCTGAACCGCACAGCGTCGGCCTAGGCGTCGTCCGCCTCGCCATCCGCATTCTCGCCGAGCAGGCGTCCGCAAACGACACCTCGCTCCAAGGAAGCGCAGCATGAGCCGAAAGAAGAAGACCAAGGTTACCCTCCGGAAGATCAGCGCTGCCGAAGAGCCAACCGCTCCTGCCGTCGCGAACGACACCCTCCGCAACCGACGGGCAGAGGCGGCGCGGCTGAAAGCCCAGGGCGCAGAGGTCAACGTCGACAGGCGGACCGGCGAGATCCTTGGTGCCTGGCGCCAAGACGTCTTCACCACCCTGCGCAGCCGCAAAGGCAAGCCGACCGCCGAATATCCGAAGGGCAAGCCCGCCCTGTCGCAGCGTGCCTATGAGGCGTTCCGTGCCCATGAGACCGACATCCAGCTCGCCGCTGGCGCCTCTGGCGGTGAACGTCGGCCCGACCACATCCGCTCGACGACCGCCGGCCCGCCCGGTCAGAACATCACCCAGGAGGCTATCGACGCAGCGACGCGAGTGAAGAAGACGCTGCAGCACCTCTGCCCTTCGGATGCCCGCCTGCTTTCCATCCTCATGACCGGAGAGAAGGCGCTGGCGAAAAACTGGCGCGCCACCGTGGAGGCCGAGACCGGTGAGACGGCGGACGAGGGTCAGACAGCCCGCATCCGCGCCTTAGGCGAGAACCTGATCCACGCCCGCGGCGTTGCGAGCGCCAAGCGGAAGGGGGCTGCGAACGACACAGCGCCGCTTGATCCGCACCAGCGGAAACTGACGTGGTTCAGGGGGGCAGATTTCGGCTAGGCGGTCCTTGTTCGACCGGTCGGCGCAGGGTACAAAAAGCCAAGGTCGCTTCGCGCGCCCACAGCATAAGGCCCCAGTCATCGACCGGGGCCTTTTTCGTGCGCTATCCGACCTTCTGAAGCGCTTCGTCGTATCGAGCCTGGGCGACGGCAAGAGTTGCGCGAGCTTGCGTCTTCTCTGGCTCATCAAGCGCCCTTCGATAGTGTTCGTGAGCGGCGCGAAGCCCTTCCAAAGCGCCGTCCCACTCGACGTAGATGGGGTCGTTGTAGTCGATCATCGATCTGAACCTCCCTTGTGTGTGCGGAAGGAACGGTCGGCGTCGGATCTCAGCCATGCGGCTAATCTTCGCGCCCTGCCTGACCATATTCGGCCCTACGGGAATGGCTGGATCAGGCGGCCTAGGTGCTTCCCCGGATCAATGCCTTCCGCGCGCGGCCCGTCTTTCGGTCACAACTAAGATTGCCTTCGACCTCATTGCCGGCCGCATATTTTCGTTCACGAGTTCGGTCGAGTGACGCCTTGAAGTTTCTCGATCGATGCCAGTTTTAAAGTAGCTAAACTCGGTCAACGCATCGATCAGTCCGTGGCGTTCGGTGGAGCATGATTCAAGCGCAGCATCGGCAATCACGGTCGCCGGCTCGCGACTGGCCTCAAGCCTGCCAGCTGCGGTCTCGACGCAGCTAATGTAGGCCACGCGGCCTTCAACTAACGCTGCTTGAGCCCGGCCCAAGAGCGAGTCTGGATGAGCCTCTTGAGCTCCGCCTAAAAGCGTGGCGGCAAGAACTGTGGCGATAAGCATAGCTTCTCCAATGCTGACACCTTCGGCTTACAGGCTGAAGCGTTGCGGCAAAACAGAATGATGCTGGAGAGCCCAAATGGTCCAGATGAAAGCCCTCGTCGGTTTCTCCCTGCCTGACGGTGCCGCCGCTGCTGGCGCTCCGTTCAACGCCGCTAACGCCAAAGCCGCTGATCGGTTGGAGACCGCCGGTGTCGCCGAGCGGGTGAAGGTGGGGCCTGTCCCGATGGCTTCCAAACAGAAAGCCCCGGCTGATCGCTCAACCGGGGCACCGAGCTAGATTAGCCTGCGTCTGATCACCAGTCCGGCGGGAGGTAGGGGCCCATGCCGCTGCAAATGTACATCGGGGTCGCGTCGTAATAGGGCGTGTGAAGCTGAACGCGCTGGGCATAGACGTTCTGGCCGCTGACCACGCAGCCCCGGTCTGAGTCATACCCGATGACGATGGTCTTGGCGGCGTCTTCATAGAGCACGTAAGAATAGGCGACCTGGGGATCGAGATAGGTTTGGGCCACAGCGACCCCGGCAATGCCGGCGGTCAGGAAGGCCGCCACGGCAAGGCCTGCCTTCAAGTGATTCGACATGTCATTCCTCCCAACTTGCGCCACGACGGCGCTGACCGGAGCAGATGACAGCCGCCGAGAGCTATCAACTCACGGGTGCGTGAACACACGCAAAAGATGCGAGGCATCCTATCGCAGCACTTGGCCGGCTGCGCCAGACCGTGTCCGGATCAGGTTTGCGCGCATGCGTCGGCACCCTGTGGCGGCTTCTTCCGCCCCATCGTCCAGTTGGCCATTAGCCGGACCTTCGGGTTAGGCGCACACCAGATTTCCCCGGTGTCGTTGATGGCGGTTACCCAGATCAGATTGTGCTCCTGCCCGTAGTCGATGACTGCAAAGGCATAGCCCTCCCCCTTGTCCTCAACGCGGATTGGCAGGGCTGGATCAAGTTGGGTGAATGTCATGCGTCCTCCTTGGACGCGAGAAACGCCGATACCCGGCCGTTAGGTTCCAAAGCTCAGTATCGATCTCTCGGAGGTCCTCATGACGGCCCTAAGTAACGCCCGCCATGAGCGGTTCGCTCAGGGGCTGGCCAAGGGGCTGAGCCAATCTGACGCTTACGAAGAGGCCGGGTACAAGCCAAGCCGTAGCGCCGCTGCCCGCCTCGCCGCCGATGTGAACATTTGTGCGCGGGTCGCATCCATCCAGGGCAAGGCCGCCGAGCGTACCGAAATCACGGTCGCCAGCATCACCGAACGTCTCCTCGCCATCGCGACCAAGGCCGAAAAGAGCGCGGACGCTCCGATGCTCCAGGCGGCCCGCGCCAGCCTCATGGACGCCGCCAAGCTGAATGGCCTCGTCGTCGACAAGGGCGAGCACCAGCACAAGCACGTCGGCCTAGCCGTGACCTACGTCACCTCGACCGGCGCCGAGCCTGAGCCCAGCGCTGAGGACTACGAGACCGAGGGGTGATCTACGAGCCCATCCCAGCCTTCCGGTTCCTCACCGCGAAGCCGCTGGGCTCCTACCGTTTCCGGGCCGCGCATGGTGGTCGTGGCTCAGCCAAGTCGTGGTCGGTAGTCGACGCAGCGATCTTCCACACGGTCACGACCGTTCGGCTTCGGGTCGTCTTCCTCCGCGAGGTGATGGCCAACCTGAAGGAGTCTTCGCTCGAACTGGTGCGTACGCGGCTCCAGCACTACGGGCTGCTCGGCACCTACTTCCGCGAGGTCGACGGCACGTTCGTTGGCCTCGGCGGCCAGAAGATCATGTTCATCGGCCTGTGGAAGGGCGGCAAGCCAGAAGGCATCAAGTCACTGGAAGGCGCCGGCCTGACCATCCTGGAGGAAGCCCAGGAGGTTAAGCAGGCGTCGCTGGACGTGCTGATCCCGACCGTCCTGCGCACCGCCATTTCCGAGCTGTGGGCCATCTGGAACCCGCGCCTGGCGACCGACCCCATCGACGTCTTCTTCCGCGGCCCGGTGAAGCCGAAGCGCGCCATCGTCCGCAAGATCAACTTCGACCAGAACCCGCACTTCCCAGAAGCTCTGCGCGAGCTGATGGAGCTGGACTTCCTCAAGGACAAACTGCGCGCCGCCTGGATCTGGCTCGGCGGTTACATGCCGTCGGTTCAGGGCGCCATCTGGAACCGTGACGGCCTCGACGAGGCGTGGCGCTCGGGCAAGGACGCGTCGGCCGACAGTTGGGGCCGTGTCGTCGTCTCCGTTGACCCATCTGGCGGCGGTGATGATGTGGGGATCGTGGCGGCGGCTGAATACGGCGACGGCGCCATCGTCCTGGAAGACGCCACCTGCCCCGCCACCTCGCCCATGGCCTGGGCAACTGCTGTCGCCAAGTGTGTCGATCGCTGGGGTGCCGACTGCGTCGTGGCTGAGAAGAACTTCGGCGGCGACATGGTCGAAAGCACCCTGCGCGCCGGCGGCGTCAACGCCCGGGTGGTCATGGTGACCGCCAGCCGAGGCAAGCAGGTCCGCGCCGAGCCCGTCGCCGCCCTCTACGACCAGAAGCGGATTAGGCACCGCGAGCAGTTCCCGCTGATGGAGGCCGAGATGCTGATGACCACCCCGGCCGGCTACCAAGGCGAACTGTCGCCCAACCGAATGGATGCCTTGGTCTGGGCCGTGATGGAACTGAAGATCGTCGACCGCCCCGTCCTCGACATCGCCGCGCTGTTGTGAGGACCGACCCATGGGTGAAGTGATCACCATCGGCGACGGCCTGGCCAACGCCCTGTCCGGCCTGAACACCGAGCGGGACAAGGCGGCGCACAGCTACTACGCTGAGCCGACCATCGACGCGATGGAACTGGTCAACGCCTACCGCGGCTCCTGGATGGCGCGGAAGATCGTGGACATCCCGGCGCTGGACAGCTGCCGCAACTGGCGCGCCTGGCAGGCGTCGCAGGATCAGATCGAACTGATCGAGGCCGAGGAGAAGCGCCTCAACGTCCGCGGCAAGGTGCTGGAGGCTCGGAAGAAGGCTCGGCTGTTCGGCGGCGCTGCTGTGTATGCGGACTTCGGCGACGACGCGTCCAAGCCCCTAGACGTCACCCGCGTCGCCAAGGGCGGCATCCGCTTCCTGACCATCTTCACGCCGCGCCAACTCGTGCCGGGCGAGATCGAGACGGACCCCATGTCCGAGTTCTTCGGGATGCCGAAGGAGTTCACCGTCGCGGGCGGTGCAACCGGCCAGGCGCGCATCCACCCTTCCCGGCTGACCACCTTCATCGGCGCCGAACTTCCCGACCGGGACATCACCTCCAGTGCATTCGGATGGGGCGATAGCGTCCTGGTCTCGGTTATGTCGGCCGTGAAGCAGGCCGAGAGCGCCTCGGCCAACATCAACAGCCTGATCTTCGAGGCCAACGTCGACGTCGTGTCGATCGAGGGGCTGGCTGAAATCCTCAAGATGCCGGGCGGCGAGGACAAGGTCCGCGACCTGCTGAAGCTGAACCTGGACGCCAAGTCGAACCTCCGCGCCCTCGTCCTCGACGCCAAGAACACCTACGCCCGCAAGGCGGTCAGCTTCGCCTCTCTGCCCGACCTTCTCGACCGTTTCGACCAACATGCCGCCGGTGCCGCAGACATTCCGATGACCCGCTTCATGGGCATGTCTCCCGGCGGGATGAACAGCACGGGCGAGAGCGACCTCCGCAACTACTACGACCGGGTCTCGGCCGGTCAGGAACTGGAGATGGGCCCCGCCCTCACCCGCCTGGACGAAGCGCTGATCCGTTCCGCTACCGGCCTGCGCGATCCCAAGATCTACTACGACTGGAACCCGCTCTGGCAGCTGTCGGAGACCGAGAAGGCGACCGTCTTCAAGACCAAGGCCGATGCTGCGCGCACCATCGCGGGTACGGGCGGCACCTCTGAGCCCCTTGTGCCAATCGAGGCGCTGTCAGACGCCCTGGTCAACGAGCTAGTCGAGGACGGCTCTCTGGCCGGGCTGGAGATGGCCATCGAGGAGTATGGCAAGCTCAGTGAGCAGGATGACGACAGTGGCGACGAGGCGGCCGCTCTGAGTGAGCGAGGCGAGCATTCTGGATCAACGCCGTTAGCTGAGAACCTGCTTCCAATAGGAGATAAAGCCCTCGAACGCTGATGGGGCTACAGCGTCCAAACTCGACACCAGCGCGGCGATGGCCCCACCGAGAGTGACCGCGACAATTATTTTTTGAACTCGATCAGCGATCACGTCGGCGGACGTCTCTGGAACAGGTCGTTGAGCCTCACCTTGGGCCAACATCTCAGGGAACTCATCGAGGTGCTCCCGACGGTATTCAGCGTAGTCAACAGGATCATGATTGAGGCCATACCGCTGCATGATTTCATTATACTGGGCAGCAAAATCCGCCAGGTCATGATCAGTTTCAGTTGTCATCAATCGCCGCCTCAAGGCGTTCACCTCAAGCGCACAGCGATGGAACTGATCAGATTTCACCATTCCAGCGTCTGAGTTCTGGATCAGCGTAGCGGCCAATATCACAACCGACATGCCGACTGTCGCAAGAGCCAGAAAGCCCGCGACGAAGGCGGGAACGGAAAAGAACGCCGGCAGTATCGTCAGAACAATCACAGATGCTGACGCGTAGGCGATCACGGCAGTTTTAGTCTTCTCGCTCTTTTCGAGCCGCTTCGACGCATTAAATCGCACCCCCTTCGTGCGCTTCATCGACTTGAGAAGATTTTCCCGCGGCGTTTCGATTTTGTCCTGCACGTGACAGCCCCCCAGCTGCTGTGTCGTTCGCGGCCCTCCTAGCTTGAGCTGCTAAGAAAGACGAGTCCATGCAACTGTTCGACGCCGTCACCCTCGGTGAGCCTAGGCTCACGCGGGACGGATACCTCGTGGCCGACGCCAAGATCGCGCGCACCGGTATCGAGCTCTACGCGGGCAAGGAAGTGGACCCGGACAACAAGGCTGGCTTCCGCGATAGGGCGCTGGTCCGCGTCTACCGGCCGGAGAGCGAGGTCTTCTCCTCTGACGCCCTAGCCAGCTTCGCCCACCGTCCCGTCACGAACGACCACCCGGCCGAGGCCGTTTCCGCCCAGAACTGGAAGGCGCACAGCGTCGGCATGACGGGCAACGAGATCGCCCGCGACGGCGACTTCATCCGCGTGCCCATGGTGGTGATGGACCAGGCCGCTATCGCCGACTGGAAGGCTGGCAAGCGCGAACTGTCCTGCGGCTACGAGAGCAAGATCGTCTTCGACGCCGGCACGACGCCGACGGGCGAAGCCTACGACGCCATCCAGACAGACATCCGGGGCAACCACCTCGCCATCGTGGCGCGAGGCCGGGCCGGATCCGAATGCCGCATCGGGGACCAGGGCGCCCCCGAGACCGGTGAACCCAAAGCGCCCGTCCACCAAGGAGATCGACGTATGTCGCTCAAGACCATCACCGTGGACGGCCTCCCGGTCGAAACCACGGATGCGGGCATCGCCGCCATCGAGAAGATGCGCGGACTGCTCACTGTCTCGGACAAGGCCCTGGCCGACGAGAAGGCCGCCCACGAGAAGACCAAGGCCGACAAGGACGCCGAGGCCGCCAAGAAGGACGTCGAGATCGAGGACCTGAAGAAGAAGGTCGTCGATGGTGCCGCTCTGGATGCCATGGTCGCTGATCGCGCCGCCGTCGTCACCAAGGCCAAGGCCCTCGCCCCGAACGTCGTCACCGACGGCAAGTCCAACGCCGAGATCAAGCGCGCCGTCCTCGGCGACAGCATGAAGGACAAGTCGGAAGCTTACATCGACGCCGCCTGGGACCTGAAGGCAACCGACGCCAAGGACGACACCGTCCGCCAGGCCATCCGCTCGCAGGACCAGTCCATCAACGCCTCCGACGCCTGGAACGACAACGTCTTCGCGTCGGCCGGCGTCACCCAACTGAAGAAGGGGGCCTAAGCCATGGCTCAACTCAACGAGAACCGCGGCACGGCGAACTTCATCGTGTCGGAAGCGAGCGGCATGTACCGTTCGCGTGACGTCGGGACCGTCGCCGCTGGCGCTGCACCCGGCCTGCTCGCCGGCACCATCCTTGGCAAGCTGACGGCGGGCGGCAACTATGTCGCCTACGACCCGGCGGCCTCAACTGGCGCCCAGACCATCGCCGGCATCCTTTGGGAAGCCGCCGTCGGCACGGTCAAGAAGACCATCGTCGTGCGCGATGCCGAAGTGAACGGCGCGCATCTCATCTACCAAGCTGGGGCGAACGACGCCGCGAAGGCCACGGCCAACGCGGCGCTGAAAGCCCTCGGCATCATCGTCCGCTAAGGAGGGCTAAACCCATGGCGTCCATGGACATCTTCAACAACTCGGCCTTCTCGATGACCTCGCTGACCGGCGCGGTTTCGAAGGTTGGCTTCAAGCCGCAAATGCTCGGCTCGCTGGGCATCTTCGAGCCTATGCCGGTTCGCTCGCGCACGGTCTTCGTCGACCGCCGCGAGGGCAAGCTGCGCCTGATCGGCACGAGCCCGACCGGCGCGCCGCCGAAGGAACTGCAGGTCGATCCGCGTAATGCGGTGCCGCTGAAGACCACCCGTCTGGCTGAGGGCTTCACGCTCTACGCCGAGGAGCTTCAGGGCATCCGCGCCTTCGGGTCGGAAACGGAGCTGGCCCAGGTCCAGGCCGAGTATCTGCGCCGCATGTCGTCCGTCCGCGACGACATGGACCTGACCCACGAGTTCCACCGCCTCGGCGCCCTGCAGGGCCTCCTGCTGGATGCTGACGGCACCACGGTCATCTACGACTACTTCACCGAGTTCGGCGTCACCCAACCGGCGGTCATCGACTTCGATCTGGACAACGCCACCCCTGCCCGAGGCGCCCTGCGCGGCAAGTGCGCTGAGGTCATCCGCGGCATGGCTCGCTCGGCCGGCGGCGCGTTCACGCCGGGCACCACGGTTCACGCGCTGGTCGGCGACGCCTTCTACGACGCCCTGATCAGCCATCCGGAGGTCGAGAAGACCTATCTGAACTGGTCGGCCGCCGCCGATCTGCGTCAGGATCAATCGTTCCAGGCGTTCACCTACGGCGGCATCACCTGGCACAACTACCGAGGCACGGACGACAACTCGACGGTGGCCATCAACCCCGATGAGGCGAAGTTCTTCCCGGTCGGCGCCAAGGACGTCTTCAAGAAGGCCATGGCCCCGGCTGAGTTCGGCCCGTACATCAACACGCTGGGCCAGGACACCTACGCCATCAACATCGTGGACAAGGACCGTCAGGCGTTCACGCGGGGCGAGCTCTACAGCTACCCGCTGTACTTCTGCCAACGCCCTGATGTCCTGCGCACCGGCAAGACGACCTGATCATGACGACCTACACCGTCAAGAACGGCTCCTCGCTGCACAAGGCCTTCAAGGTCGACGGCGGGCACCAGATCGTGCGCGCCGGGGAAAATGGGGAGGTCACCACGACCTCCCCGCTGACCGAAGAGCAGATCGACGCCTACGCCGCCGACGGCGTGAAGGTGGCCGAGGCAAAGTCCAAGCGCGACCCGCTGGATCACGATGCCGACGGCAAGAAGGGCGGCGCCGCTGCCCCGAAGGCCGACGACAAGACCGAGGGCTGACCGATGGCTGGCTACGGCGACGACGCCAAGTTCAACGCATGGATGGCCAGCAATGGCTATTCACTGCCTGCCGGCGGCGTCGCCGTGGCTGTCCTTCGTCAGAGGGGCAGCGCATATGTCGACGGCCTGTACGGCTCGCGTTTCTCGGGCCGACCGACCGGTGGGTTCGAACAGGAGCGCGCCTGGCCACGCGTTGGCGCCTGCGCCCATGGCCAGTCGATCCCTTCGGATGTCGTGCCGGTCGCCATCGAGCAAGCCAGCTATCACGCGGCCTATCAGGAGGCCGTGAAGCCCGGCAGCCTAGCCATCGCTGTGACCGCCGCCGGCGCCCTGAAGCGCAAGAAAATCGGCCCGCTCGAAAAGGAATACTTCGAAGGCTCCGGCGATGCGGTCGCCGACGGCACCCTGAAGCTGAGCGCCGTTGAAGGGCTGCTCTCTCCGTTCTTCGCAGTCGACCTGCCCGCGATCTTTGTGGTCTGACGCCATGACCTGTGCCACTTTCGCCCCCATGAGCGGCAAGAGCGATGATCCGCGCTTCACGGCGCACAAGATGCCGTCCGCCATGGCGACGGAGACGCTGCTCGACATCATTGCATCGGCAGACCTCCTGCAGAAAGCCATCCTGCACGACAACCCCATCGAGCAGCAGCAGAAGATCATCGAGACCGCCAAGGCGCAGTTCGAGGCCTACCTCGATCTGATGGCCGAGGCCGCGCGCCTCACTCGGGCTCTCAAGCCCTAACCCAATGGCCAGGCGTCCGTCGCAACAACGGCTCTTCCGGGAGCTGATGGCGAAGTATGGCCTGGAGGTCGCTCAGGCCTTCATGGAGGCGATCAGGGACCTGCGCAGCAACGTCGAACTGCAGAAGGTCATCGCGGCCCTGGAGCGTGGCGATTTGCAAGGCGCACTGGACGCCCTGCACCTGAGCCGCGCCGCATTCACCGGTCTGGAAGCCAAGATCACAGAGGCCTTCGTCTCTGGCGGTCAGGGCGCCGTCGCATCCATGCCCGCCGCCGTGTCGATCGGCTTCCGCTTCGACCCCGGCAACCAGCGCGCCGCCAGCTACATCCGCCAGTTCTCGGGCAACCTGATCACCGGCCTGGTGGATGGGGAACGTCAGCAGGCCAGAAACTTTCTCGCCGACGGCATGGCGCGCGGCGCGCATCCCCGGGTGGTCGCTCTCGATCTTGTCGGGCGCATCAGTCGCGCCACCGGCAACCGTGAAGGCGGCCTGATCGGCCTGTCGGGGCCGCAGCGGGCCTATGTCCAGGCGGCGCGCATCGAACTGGCCTCGGCCGACCCCGAGCTGCTGAAGCAGTACCTGACCCGCACACGTCGCGACCGGCGTTACGACCGCACGGTCCTGAAGGCGATCCGCGAGGGCCAGGCCATCGACCGCGACACCGCCTCGCTCGTGGTCACCCGTTATTCCGCCCGCCTGGTCCAACTCCGCGGCGAGGTCATCGCCCGCACCGAGGGTCTGCCGGCCATCCGTGCCGCCAAGCACGAAGCCTATCAGCAACTGGTCGACGACGGCCGGGTTGCCGAGACCGACATCGAGCGCGGCTGGCACACCACCCAAGACGGCCGCCAGCGCGACACGCACAACGCCATGAGCGGTCAGACAGTGCGTGGCCTGTCCCAGCCGTTCCAGAGCCCGAGCGGTGCCCTTCTAATGTTCCCAGGCGATACCTCGCTCGGCGCCGGAACAGACGAGATCGTGGCCTGCCGCTGCGACGAGAGCATCTCTGTCCGGAGGGCCGCATGAGCATCATCACCGGCGTTCAGGCTGAGGCTTTCGACGACTTCGCCGAGGACTTCGAAGACGGCGTCCTCACCATTCCCGGGGGCCGCGTCTCGGACAATCAGGGCGGCTGGATCAACACCAACCCGCAGGAGCATCCCTGCAAGGCGCTGGTGACGGAATACAGCGACTTTCGCCGCGCTTCGCTGGGCATCCCCGGCACCGACCGGCTGGTTCTCGTCCTCGGCGGCAGCCTCCCTGCTGGCGTCACCCCGGCCAAGGGACACAAGATCACCGCCCCTGACCCCGCCAAGGGGCTGGCTCCATCCACCTTTGAGGTCATCGCCAAGACTGGCGACCCAGCCGCCGCCCTCTACGAGCTTCAGGCCCGCTGATGGGCAAGGTCACGCTCTACGACGGGGTCATCGCCAAAATCGCCACCGACGCGGGCGAGGCCGGCCTTCGCAGCGCTCTCGGCAAGGGCGAGCAAATCCTCAAGGGCGACATCCTCAACCGACCCGGCAGCGGCAGGGTCTACGGCAAGCATCAGGCATCGGCTCCCGGTGAGCCGCCGGCAAAGGACACCGGCGCGCTGTCGGCCAACACCAACGCTGACGAGCAGATCAGGCGCGAGGGCGAGGACTTGGTCGGGCGGATCGTCGCCAACTCGGCCCAAGCCGAGGCTCTGGAGAAGGGCACGGAGCGCATGGCCGCCCGCCCCTTCCTGACCCTGCTGGCCACCGACCACGCCGACGAGCTGCGCGACGCGTTCATTGCTGGAGCCAAGGAATGAACTCGACCGCCACCATCTTCGCCCGGCTGGCTGCGGTCTCGGCCTCGCTGGCGACTCACAACGGCGCCCCGGCCATCTTCTCCGAACGTGCGCCGGACGACTTCCTCGACACGCCGCCGACAAAGCCCTTCCTCATCATCGCCGTCCCGACCCGCGACGAGCCGTTGGAAACCTTCACCGAGACAGGCCGCCTGATCCTCCAGGACGTGCGCGGCTATCAGCGGGACACCGGCTCCAGCGCGGACCTCGACACGCTCATGCGGGCGGTGCGCGACCTCTTTCATAACCGGCCCAGCGAACTGACCGTGACCGGCGGCAAGTGCGACGTCTGCCGGGTCAATGGCCCCATGCAGTCGCCCACGTCGGACGAAGCTTACATCGGCCGGCGCGTCTCGATCCGGCTGGATCTCGTCCAGGCCTGACCTCTTTCGCGCGCCGTGGCAGGCGGTGCGCGACCTTCTCCAGCCTGCCAACCTTCCTCAGGAGAATGACCATGGCCGTTCTGGCTCAAGGCTTCATGCACCTGCTGCTGGGCTCCGGCAGCGGCACCATCAGCTACGTCAACATCCCCGGCGTGACGAACCTCAACGGGGGCGGATTCACGCCGAACAAGATCGACGCCACCGACTTCGACACCCCGCCGGGCACCCGCGAGTACATTTCGGGCCCGCGCGAGCCGTCGCCCTACACCTTCGACATGCACTACGAACAGGGCGACACGCAGCAGGAAGCCATGTTCACCGCCATGGCCGCGAACACCCCCTTGCCGTTCAAGGCGACCCTGGGCGCCGGCGGCACCGGCAAGCAGATCACGTTCATGGCGGTTCCGAACTTGACGCTCGCCGCTCCTGTCGATGGCAAGGTCACCTACTCGGGCACGCTGGAGCCTCTGGCGGCGCCAACGCGCGAAGCCCAAGACTGATGAATGACGCGCGCGAAGGGATCGTCCGGCTGCCCCTGCCGGATGGCCGGGCGGTCCCGCTGCAACTGACCTACGCCGCGCTCGACGCCAAGGGGCACGACTGGTTGCTGGAGAAGTTCAAGGCCATGCAGAAGGGCCGCTCCGGCGGCTCGACTGCGCTGGCTGAGGCGCTGGAGGTCATGTCGGGCGGCGAGATCAAGGCCGCCGACGTCCTCGCGGCACCCATGGCCTCCTATCCGCTCGCCGTCTGTCTCAAGGCGGTCTGGGCCGCCTGGGAACTGGCGCAATACGGCCCGCAAGGGAGGTCCGTCGAAGCCGACACCGCCAACCCTCGGAAGAGCGCCCGGCCGACGTGGCTGAGGCGCATCTTCGGGCGGCGCTGAAAGCCGGGATCACCGAGGCTGAGTTCTGGCTCCTGACGCCCTATCGGCTGTCGATGCGACTCCAATCGCTCGGCAGGGCTCAACTGGAGGCCTCGCTCTACTCCGGGTGGTTCGGCGAGCGTTTCGCCCGAGAGGAGCGTCTCCAGGGCCCCGCCAGCTACATCAAGTCCATGCTGGACGCGCCCGACCTGAAGGAAGCTGAAGCGATGGCAGAAGCGATGTTCCACCGCATGGCGACCGATTGGGGGCTGGAAGTTAAGCCGCTGAGCGAGGTGCCATAGCGTCCTTTGGTCAAATGGAGGGGCTATGAAAAAGCCCCCCGGAGCAGGCCGAGGGGCTTTCGCTTAAATCAGTTTGGTGCGACCGGTCAGGGACACATGAAGTACGTCGTCCAAACCGTGTAATCGTAGTTGGTGGTGTCACCCCAGGTGATATCGGAGCCGTCGCAGAACACCTGCGTGTTGCCCACCGGCTGACCATTGCGAACGTAGGTGAGGATGGCCCACGGCTCCTCGGTGAACGCCGCCGCTTCTACGGTAGCGGGGAAGAGCGTCGCAGCTCCCACGGCCGAGGACGCCGTCAAGGCAGCAGCGAGCGCAAGGTGAACAAATTTCTTCATGGGTATGCCCCTCCTGTAAGCCTTCCTCCCGAAGGCAAGAGAACGATCTTAAGTTGTACTATAAAATACCAATGATCTTTGCGTGATCGCTGAAAGCAGATCCGATTACTCCCCGCCCGTCGTAGGGCCTGATCTACGCGGACTGCTCCAGCATCGCCCCCGTTTGACCGTCCCGCCGGATCGAATAGGCTCCTCCCGTCAATTGGAGGGGCGCATGAACTTGAACTCAAAAACCGTGCTGTGGTGGTCGTTTCTGGCTGGGATTGGCTTGACCGTCGGAGCTGGCGTCGCTCGGGTCATCTATCTGATCCTCGTCGCAACACTGGCGATCGATCAGATTTTGCCTTGGCTAGGGAGCCTTACCGGCGGACAGCCCTAAATCCACAAGACGTCGGATCGCCTTGCCACTGCTGACGGTTCATTCTGCATCACAGACGCAGCAAAAACGCTCCAAGTCCGGCCAAAGGACCTATTTCAGTTCCTCCGAGCCCATCGATGGATCTATTCGCGGCCAGGTGGCGCTGGCGATCTCGCATATCAGAGCCACCTGACCAGCGGCGTCTTGGAGCACAAGACAACGACGATCCACCGGTCCGACGGCAGTGAGAAGGTGACGACGCAAGGCTTAGCGCGGCTGGCAAAAGAACTCGCGCCGGCCGTTCAGCTCGCCTGACGCCGTTGGCCCAACCAAAGGGCGATCCTCACGGGTCGCCCCCACGACTGAACGATGTTACTGGTTTGCGGCAAAGCTAAACGAGGACGCCGTGGCCAAGCCGCCTGCCAAAACATCAAAGTCGTGCTTCTTCATCACGCCGATCGGCGCATCAGACTCTCCAGAACGCCGCCGGGCCGATTGGATTTTCCACCACGTCATTGAACCAGTTTCGGAGAAATTGGGTCTCGACGCCGAACGTGCTGACCTCATGAGCGGTTCGGCGATGATCAGCACGAACATCTTCAAAGCGATTTCGGAGGCGCCTGCGTGCGTGGCCGATCTGACCGGCCTAAACCCCAACGTGTTCTACGAGATCGGCGTACGGCACTCGCTCAAGCTGCCTATTATCCACCTGGCACAGCAAGGCACAGCCCTCCCCTTTGATACGGCACCTCACCTTACGCACTTCTACGACCTCGCCGACTACAACTCGATGGCAGCGACGAAAGAGTTCCTCGCGAAAGAGATGAAGCTGGTCACAGAGAAGGAATATGTGGTGTCAAACCCGTTCACTCATGCACTCGGGAACATCGAAATCAGCCGAAGCGGAGACCCGAAGGACCAAGTCATAGTTGTGATGGAAGAGAGAATAAGACGTCTTGAAAAACAATTAAATTCCAACGCGACCACAAATCGGCCAAAGGAAAGAAACCCCTTCAATGATCTTTACGATATAATCGAAACATCGATAGTAAAGAATGAAACATCACACATAAATCCTACCTTTATAGACAACGCCATACGTAACCTCCCGCCCTGGCGGGATGACGAAGCCTCAAAATTAATGACACTATTGAACGACAACCGGAACGTTATCACCAATGGTGATTACATTATGGAATCTCTGAGGGCACATTTCCCCCAAGCATCGCCATACTAGATACCCAAACCCGCCCTCCCCGGCGGGTTTTTCTTTGCCCCAAGGCTCGCTTCGGCAGGTCTTTTCTTTGCGATAACAGCGACCTAGCCCTTCTAAAACCGGAGCCTCCCCATGTCCGACGCCCCTATCGTGGGTTCGGCAGCCTTTGAGCTGCGCGCAACCAAACAAAAGCTGGGAGAAGACATCAAAGCGGCCGAGCGCGATCTGAAGGCCGCAATGGGTCAGGTCGAGCAGGACGCTGAGCGAAGCTCGAAAAACACCGGCTCGTCCATGAACCGCATGACGCGCGGGATTGCTCTCGGCTTCACCGCCCTCGCCGCGACCTTCACGGCTGGCCTCGCGATGGCGTTGAAGTTCGGCCAGGCCAGCCTGAAGATGGCGGACGATCTGGCGAATTCCTCCCGCCGGATCGGCATCTCAAGTACAGCCTTGCAAGAGTGGCAGCATGTGGCCCGCCGAACAGGCGAAGATGCCAATGCGGTCGGCGGCGCCCTGGAGAGTTTCGGCGTCAAACTTGCCCAAGCCGGAGCCGGGCTTTCAAAGGAAGCCGCTGATACATTCCGAGCACTCGGCTTCACCCCCGACCAACTGCGTTCCTTCAAGGACGTCGAGTCTGCGCTAGATGCCGTCACCGACCGCATTGGTGAGCTGGGAAGCGCCAGCGACCGCGCTGCGATTGCCGAAAAACTTGGACTTGGCCCGCTGGCCACCGCTCTCCGGGAAGGCAGCGATGAAGTGTCTCGCCTTCGTGACGAAGCGGCGGCGCTCGGCTTTGTTCTCGATGAGGAACTGGTCAAGAAGGGCGCTACTGCCCAGGGCCAGTTGGAAGACCTTTCTCAGGTCATCGGCATTCAAATGGCTTCAGCCTTCATCAACCTGTCCGATGAGGTGCTTGCTTTCACCGGACATATTGCCGAGGCAATCAAGAAGCTGAACGAGTTCTCGGGGAAATACACCGAAGCACGTCAGCAAATGGTTGATGAGGGTGTTGAGAACCCAAACTGGGCCTCTGTGCTCGGCCGCGCCAATGAACAGCCGTGGGTCAAGCACCTGCCATGGGTCAAAGCTCGGCGATCTGGGTTCCCGGATGCAATGCGCGAAGCCCGTGCGAACCCTAGCTATGAGGACCCGGATGATCCCGCGTTCCTTTGGGGGATGGATGCGGGGGAGCGCCGTCGCCGCTTTGGCCAGACCCTCCCATCGGGCCGCGATAGGCTCACCCCTGTCCAACCGAAGGGACGCTCCAGCAATGACCGCTCTGAGGAACGTGAACAGAGGCGCGCTGAGCGCGTCGAGCAGGAAATCTTCCGCCTCCGCCAACGCGCCCTGGGCATCGCCGACGATGAGCTGATGACGGTCCAGGAGCGCTTCGACCTCGCCAAGAAGCAGGTCGAGATGGAGCGCGAGGCCGAGGCAAAGGAACTGGAGAGCCGCCTCGCCCGGAAGGACATCACCGCCGAGGAATACAGCCAGCTCAAGCTGATCCAGAGCCAGACGGCGACGCTGGAGGACCGGGTGTCGTCGGAGATCCTCGCCCGCGACCTGGCCGACGAGCGGCTGGCGAAGGAGCGGGCGTTGACGGATTTGACGGCTGACCTGCTGTCGCTCCAGTCCAGCGCGGCCCGCACCGCCAAGGAGCGCCGAGAGATCGAGCTTCGGCTTCTGGCCATGGCCCAGAGCCGCGCCCGCGAGGACCTGGAGACGGAACTCAGCCGCACGCCGGGCCTGACCGACGCCGACAAACAGGCGCGTCGGGATGCGTTGGGGCAGGTACAGGCCGCTCAGGCCGCAGCGGTGAACCGGCAGAACATGTCGCCGCTGGAGGCTTGGCGCGACCAGAGCCTGAAGACGGCAGACGAGATCGCCGAGGCCTATGAGAGCATCGCCGCGCGAGGACTGGACGCCCTGAACGACGGCATCGTCGACGCGATCATGAACAGCAAGGACCTCGGCGAGACCTTCTCCCAAGTGGCTAGGCAGATCCTGGCGGACTTGCTGTCGATCTCGGTCCGCCGGGGAATTACGGAGCCGCTGGTAAACGCTCTGTTCGGCGGGAACGGGTCGGGCGCCGGGCGCGTCGCAAGCTCCACGAACTGGCTGTCCAAGGCACTCAGTGCTGGTCGCTCCTTCCTCGGCTTCGACAAGGGTGGCTACACCGGCGACGGCGGCGTGCAGGAGCCCGCGGGAATCGTCCACAAGGGCGAATACGTGTTCTCGGCTGAGGCCGTGAGGCGGATCGGCGCGGCTCGCCTTGAGACGATGCACGCCAACCTCAAGGGCTTCTCGGCGGGCGGCCTGGTCGGCATGTCCCTGCCCTCGCTCAGCATCCCCGGCATGAGCGGCGGCGCAGGCTCCCAGCGCGTCATCCATGAGGTGGTGGTCAGGCCCGAACGGGACAGCTTCATCGCCCTCGCCTCCAACGCGGCGGCTCCCGTCGCTGCTCAGGCGTCTGAAGCGGCGTTCACCGGCGCCCGGCAGGCCGTTCCCTCCGACATGGCGCGGACCAGCCGGTACACCAGGGGGCGCTGATGGCTATTCTTACGCTGCCGACCGATCCGGCACCGGCCAAAATGGCCATCGCCATGGCGTCGGCGAAGAATACGCTGACGCCTGCAATCGGCGGCGCCGAACAGGAACTCCTCCGCAAGGGCACTCGCTACGCCCTCACCTTCTCCATGCCGGTCATGACCTACGTCCAATCCATGGACTGGGACGACCTGATGGCCGAGGGCGACACGGTGCTGATGCGCGTGTTCCAGCCGGGCCTTGTGATCCCGAACCCCGGCACGCCTCTGGTGAAGGGCGCTGGCCAGGCCGGGACGTCGCTGACAATCGACGGGCTCCCCAACGGCTACGTCATCCGCAAAGGCCAATTCCTCTCAGTCGTGTCCGCCGGCCAGCGGTTCCTCTACCGCGCAAAGGCCAGCGCTACGTCTGTCGCCGGCACCGCAACCATCCCCCTCCGCACGATGCTGCGCCGCCCGCCAAACGACAACGACGTGGTCGAGATCGCGCAGCCCACGATCGAGGGCTTCGTTCGTGACCTCGGTGAATGGGCGGTCGGTGTTGAACGGCTGGTCGGCCTGCAGTTCACGGTCAGGGAGCGCGAGTGATGGATACCTCCCTCGTTGCTGCCTACCAGCAGCCCGCCCCGATCAAATGCACTCTGGTCCGGTTCGACATGCCGGGCGGTGCGATCTGCCTGACGGACGGCGGCTTTGCGGTGTTCGACGCCGGCGAAGGCGAAGGGCCTGAAACTTACTTCGGTCTACACCCGGTCTATGGCGTTCTGTCTTCGGTCGGTTCGATCAAGGACGGCGCCGACGCACAGACAACCCGCATCGACATCGTCATCCTGCCGGCCTCGGACGGGGCCACGGCCGCGCTCGGCAACCCTTCCACCCAAGGCGTCCGCGTCCAGTGGTGGGAGGGCGTCATCGACTCCGCCACCGGCGGGCTCATGGGCCAGCCTGAACTGAAGTTCGACGGCGAGATCGACAAGCCCCGGCTTCAGGTCGGGGAAAGCTGGTCCCTGACGCTGGAGTGCGGCACGCAGGCCGAGCGGCAACTGGAGCCGAACGCGGACTGGCGGCTGAACCACGCTTTCCACTTCCTAATCTGGGGTGAGCTGGGCCTGCAATACGTCGACGGCGTCGCCCGCAAGAACGAGTGGCGCTCGCGCCCCGAGAACCCCGGGCTGTTCAAGCGCCTGCTGAACACCTTCGTCCCCTTCTCCAAATAGGCTGACGCATGACCACCATGCTCAAGCGGGCTGCGGCGACGCAGGCCTGCATGGACCGCTTTGCCGGTCGCTCATACGCGCCTGGTGTTCGGGACTGCGGCAAGCTGGCGGCCCACGCCCTGCACAAGGTGGGACGCCGGGCCAAGCTGCTGACCGCGGCGCGCCACACGACCGAGGCCGGCGCCGTTCGCTACATCCGCAAGGCCGGGTTCAAGGATCTGGTCGAGCTGATGGACGCGGTGCTGCCCGACGCCCGCATCGCCCCGGCCGCCGCCCTGCCCGGCGACATCATCGCCATGGCCATGGATGACGGCGACCCCTTCGGCTGCTCGCTGACGGTCGCCCTCGATAACGGTCGCATCCTCGGGTTCAAGGACGGCGTCTGCCAGGTCCTGATCCCCCTGCACTTCGTCACCGCCTGGAGGGTCTGAATGCCTCAGCTCGCCCTCGCGGCCCAAGCCTTCACGACAGCCGGGACAGCAGCGTCGATCAGCACGGCGACCGCAGCTGTCGCCAAGGCCACGCTGATGACGACGCTGAAGTCCGTCGCCATGAACGTGCTGACGAACGTGGCGATCTCGGCGGCTATGTCAGCGCTTCAGCCCCAGGTCGGCGCGGCGGGCCGCACCTTCGAATGGACGCTGGACCCTGACGGCCCCATCCCCTTCGCCGCGGGGCGCATCGGCGTGCCGGGCTCGGCCGTCTATCGCAAGACCTTCGGCCCGGACCTCATGTACTACGGCATCCCGTCGGTGCTGTCGGGGGCCGGGCCCATCGATGGCTTCGAGGGTGTCCAAGCCGACGACGAGGCCGTCACCTTCAACGCCAGCGGCATGGCGATCACCAGCCAGTACGCCAATGAGCTCTGGTACCGGAACCGGCTCGGGACCCAGCCGGATACGGCCCTTGTTTCCCCGACCGGCCTGAAGAACGGCGCCAGCCTGCCGGGCTGGACTTCGGCGCACAAGCTGTCGGGCAAGGCCTGCTACCTGCTGGTGATGGGCGAGAACTCGAAAGGGACCGCCTATCCGACCGGAGAGGTGAAGCCGATCATCACCTTCCGCGGCCTGCTGGGTTGGGACCCGCGCCTTGACGGCACCTACCCGGGCGGCGCGGGTGCATGCCGTCTGAACGACCCCTCGACCTGGGTCTATATCACCAACCCGATCCTGTGGGCTCTGAAGTGGGCGCTGGGCCTGTGGGAGGGACCGACCGGCAAGGGTGCGCCGCAGGTCGATTATCAGGTCGGCGGCATCGGCGCGAAGCTGTCGGGCATCGACGTTCCGGCTTTCGTCGCCGCCGCCAACGTGGCCGACGCCAACGCCTGGACCGTCGGCGCCTACCCGACGACCGACGACGACAAGAGCCAGGTGCTGGACGCCTTCCTCCAGGCAGGCGGCGCCATCTATGCCCAGCGGGCGGGCAAGATCAGCTGCATCCAACGCGCGTCGATCCGGGCGAGCATCGTCACGATCTCGGCCGCCGACACGGCCGGGCCGCTGGAGATCGACACGGCCGCCAGCCGTATCGACCGCATCAACACCATCCGCCCCCGCTTCTGGTCCGAGGCGCACCGCTGGCAGTTGACCGCCATCGACGAGGTGACGGCCGCCGCCTATCAGGCCGAGGACGGCGCCAAGCGGACGCGGGGGATCGACTACCCCTATGTGACCGTCGCGAAACAGACGGCCCAACTGGCGGCGCTCCAGATCGCCAACACGCGCGAGGGCATTGCGGGCGTGATCCCGCTGAAGCCGCACCTGCAACGCATCCGGCCCGGGGACGCCTTCACCATCACCGAGACCGGCTTCGTCCTGAACGGGGTGAAGTGCCTGTGCCTGAACACCGACTATGACCCCGCGAGCGGTGTGGTGCGGGTATCCTTCGTCAGCGAGACGGACGCCAAGTACGCCTTCGCCATGGGGCAGGACCCGACGCCGCCGGCGCCGCCGGTTCTGACGCCCGTCGATCCGACCTATGTGACGCCCCCGCAGATCGGCGACTGGACCATCGTCGTCCGGCCGCCCTCGCCCGGCGGCGGACAGCTTCCCGGCTTTGACCTCAGCGGGGTCGTCAGCAACGACACGGCCACGGCTATCATCGTCGAGCATGGGCGGACGGCGGCGGGTCCCTGGACGCAGGCCTATCAGGGCCCGCCGACCGTCACGAACATCCCCATCGACGGGCTGCAGCCGGGTGGGACCTACTACGTCGCCATCCAGTTCCAGAGGAACCAGAACTACAGCGCCCGGCAGGTCTATGGCCCCTACACGGCCCCCCTGCTGGACCCATCGCCGACCGCCCCCACCATCACCGCCCTGAACGCCGATCTCGCCGCCCTGGAATCCTTGCAGGCCAGCGAGACGGTCATTCGCGAGCAGGCGGACAATCAGTTGCGGGCCGTGGCCAGCGGCGGGGTGATGAACACGAACCCGGCCTTCGCCGCCTGGCCCGGCGCCCTGCCTGACGTCTGGACCCGCCACGGCGCCGTCTCTAACTCGACCATCACCAAGGTCGCGGGCATCAACGGCAGCCTGAACGCGCTGCGACAGGCGTCGAACGGCGCGGCGGAATGCGGCATCCGCACCGATGTCACTCCGGCGGCGGGCGGCGAGTATGTGGTGATCGAGGCGGACTTCACGCTTGTTGCGGGCAGTCTGGTCGGCGCCGGTATTCTGGGCCAGACGCTGAACAGCGGCGGGTCCTCGGCGGGCAACACCTTCTCCCAGCCCTTCGCGACCGCCAAGGACGCCTCGGGCACGGTGCGCGGCGCGGGCGTGGCGGGCCAGACCTATCGCTATCGCCTGCTGGCCAACCTGAAGGCGCCGACGGTGGCGACCTATCGTATCTACGGCATGACCCGTTACAGCCCCGGCGCTTGGGGGCCGGCGGATGGCGCGGCCACGCTCGACTGGCATCGGCTGGCCATCCGGCCCGCGACGCCCGAGGAGATCGCGTCCGGCACCGTCATCCCCGCCCTGCAAGCCTCGGTAAGTCAGAACAGCCTCGCCATCATCGACCTGGAGACGGGCCAGGCGTTGGCGAAGTTCGAACTGGTGGCGGCGGCGTCGGGCGGGAAGCCCGCGCGCTTCAAGCTGGTCTCGTCCTCGCTCGGGTCGGCCATCGCGTTAGACGCGCCCTGGATCTACTGGGGCGACAACACCGTATTCGACGACGCGACCGACACATTGCAGACGACCGTGGGCGGCCGCATCCGCGTCATGGCGCTCGGCGCGCCCTTCGGCTCCGCCGGCAACCTCCTCGAATGGTGGGGCCCGACCGGGATCGCCTTGTCGGCTATGACGACCGCCAACGGTCACAACGGCCGGATGACCGAAGCGCCTTACGTCTTCGACAACACGGCGACCGTCGGCGTCAGCGCTCTTCGGTCGACGATTGGCAGCAATGCCGGCGCCTTCACGACCGCAACATTCGCGACCATCGCAACAGCAGGGTTCACCAGCCTGCCGACCGGAGGAACGCTGCGCCTGTACGCTTCGGCGCTGCCGACAAGCGGCATGTCCCTGACCGGCGCGGGCGTCGGAACATCGCTCACCGGGGAAGTGCGTGTTCTGCAAAGCGGCGCCACCATCGCGACCGGCACCATGACGGCCTACGTGACCGGCGGCGACGCCGACGCGCAGATCTTCCTGAACAACATGACGCCCGTCGTCCCGGCGCAGACCGGCCTGACGAGCCTGCAACTGCAATGGCGCAGCACCACATCGGGCCGAAACATCGGCGGCACAGGAGCCCAGGTCAGCTTCTACGCCGACTGGACCAAGAACGGCTGACCCAAGGAACCATCATGCAATCACGATCCGAAGTTGAAGCCTTCGTCGGCGCCAAGCTGGCGGAGGTCGCCGCCGCGCTGGCTCTGGTCAAGCAGGACGAAGCCCTGTTCCCGGCCGGTCTGCCCGCGCCGCTGGCCCGGTCGCTCTCCTTCGCCAAGGGCACGGCGGCGGTGCTGCTGGTGGAGCCGGAGACGCCGTCCGTCGAGGGGCGCCTCGCCGCGCTGGCGGCCCTCCGCTGGCAGAAGTCGCAGACCTTCACCTATGACGGCGTCGCTGCTGCGCCCGCCGACAGCGCCCTGGCGGCCGTGACCGGCTTCGTGGTCGCCGCCCAGATCGCCCCGCCCGAGGGCGCGACAGTCTGGAAGCTGGGACAGAACGAGTTCCGGCTGTGGACCTTTGAGCAGGTCGTGGCCTACGGCATCGCCATCCGCACCCACATTCAGGCCTGCTTCGACCGGGAAGAGGCGCTGACGGCGGTGATCGTCGCGGCCGAAGAGCCGGGGGCGGTGGACATCACGTCCGGCTGGCCCGTCTGACGAACCGGGTTCGTCTCTTCCCTCACTCCCTCGCGTAGGAGCCCGCATGTCCGCAGGCGACGAGATCATGACTCCGGTGACTAAACCGGAGGCGGTCAGCATGGCCGAGATTCATGCGCTGAGGGGACTGACCGACGCTGTCGGCACCCTCACGCGTCAGGTCGAGCGGATGAACTCCAAGGTCGATGATGTCCGCGAGCGGGTGATCAAGCTGGAGGCGCGAGAATACGAGCGCCAGATCGAGGGGCTGAGCGACCGTCTGGGCCTCGCGCTGAAGCGGATAGATGACCTCGAAGGCACGCGAGACCAGCAACGAGGCGCCAAAAGCCTTGTCGACTGGATGCGCCAGACCGCGCCCTGGCTGCTCGCCGTCGCCGCCGCTGCCTTCGCCGGCATCAACCGCAGCAACGGAGCGCCCTCATGACCTTTCCCATCGTCATCCGCCTGCCGCCCATGCCGCAGACGACCACCATTCTGGCGTTGGGCTTCCTCGCCGGCTGCCTGCTCTACACCCCCATGATCGCCTGGGTGGGACCACACATTCCCGCCGACTACCGTGAAAGCGTCCAGACCATCGTCGGCCTGTTCAAGGACGGGATGCTGCTGATCCTGGGCTTCTATTTCGCCAAGGTCGTCAACGCGGGGCAGCAGGACATGGCCAACCGGGCGATAGATGCGGCGGCGGCGGCCCAACCCGCTTCTATCGAGGTCACGCGGAGCGAGGGTTAGTCGAGCAGCATGTATTCGAAGCGCGCCAAAACTTCTGAACTGACCCCGTCGGCGCGGGCCGCCGCCACCGCAGCGGCCATCTGCAATCGCCAGGCGTCGGTCCTTATCAGCGACGGCGTGGCCCTCGCCTGACGCACCAGGACACGAAGCGGCTCAAGGTTCCCGCGGTCTTTAGGCATCTGCTCCTCGTTGCCGGCAACGGCACGAAAGAGTGTAGCCGCTGGCGAAAAAGTTTGTCGAAGGTTCGGTTGGGCGTCCAGCGGGACTGCCTGCTACATAAGCGCCATCACGCCCTGCGAGAGCGTGACGATGCCTAGAATGACGAAGATAGCCGTCGCGCCGATGAGCATGAGCAGCAGAGCGCGTTCGGGACGCTTTTCCATAGAGCGGGTCTCAGAGGGTTTTCAGGTCAGGGGACGCGAACGTCCAGGACGTCCGGGTGGACGGTGAACCCGGACTTCGTGGCGAGGTCGGAAGCGCTTTCTACGGAACCCATCATATGGGTCGGACGCCGCCTAGCTTCGCCATTGATGATCGGCGCGTACTCGTACCAGACGCGATCCTCGGCGCCCCGCACTTTTCGTGTGCACCGCAGGATGATCGCTGTCGCCACATAGCCCCCAAGGTTGGACGGCCCGGTCGTCAGAACCTGGAGGGTTTCCCCGAGCCGCCCGTGGCGCCGCATTGTGCGCGGTCGGAACGGAGCACGACTCGGCGTCGACGCTAACAACATAGGTTAGAATCGCCGGTCAGATCGGGTTGGGCATGAAGTCCTCGCACTTCCAGTCATCATCCCCGGCGACCGCCATGCAGGCGTCATAGGCGCGGTCGTAGATCCAGCCGTGCGGGCTGTGGCCCAGGTTCAGGCCGACGATCAGTGCGAAGAAGAACAGCCCCGGTCTCTTCATGGACCGAGGCTGCCACAGGCGCACGTCGTGCGCATCCCCCGCCGATAAACGGCGCGCCGCCCGCCGAAAACTGGCGGACGCCCCGCCAGAAAGTGGCGGGTTTTTCGAACAAAGCCGGCGCGAAACGCGAACATCGCGGCGCTGATCTGCATCCCTACAATCTGAACTGGAGACCTCCATGCTCGACGCTCGTCGATTGCAGGGCCGCCTCGGCGTGCCCGTTGACGGCATCATTGGCGCCGGAACCCTGACTGCCCTGTTCGCGAAGATGGGCGCCGCGCCCGCCATCGCGGCCGAGCTGGGGCTCGCCGCCAACGTCCACTTCCGGACCTACGGCATCCTCGATACCGGACTGCGCCTGGCGCACTTCATGGGCCAGTGCGCCCATGAAAGCGGAGGCTTCCGCTACATGGAGGAGATCGCCAGCGGCGCCGCCTATGAAGGGCGCGCGGATCTCGGCAACACCCAACCGGGCGACGGCCGACGCTACAAGGGGCGGGGGCCTATCCAGACCACGGGCCGCGCGAACTATCGCCGGGACGGTCGGGCGCTTGGGATCGACCTGGAGCGCCACCCGCAACTCCTCTCGATCCCGTCCATGGGCCTGCTGGCCAGCACGCTGTTCTGGTCGCGCATGGGGCTCAACACCTATGCCGATCAGGACAACGGCGCGGCCTGCTCTCGCGGCGTGAACCGGGGCAACCCGAAGTCCGTCAAGGCGGCGAACCATGAAGCCGAGCGCGCGGCCCTGACCGTCAAGGCCAAGGGGCTGACTCTATGATTGCCGCCTTCAAAGCCTTCGACGCGACCGCCAAAGTCATCTTTGGCCTGCTGGTCCTCGGCATCGTCCTGAGCCTGGCCATGGCCGTCTTCACCATGCGCTCCGCTAAGCACGACGCGCGCAAGGCCGATGCGAGCCAGACCTTTGCCGAGGGCCGCACCGGCGCCGCGCAGGACGCCAGCGCCGTCCGCGACCGCGCCGACGCGCGCAATGACCAGATCACCAATGCCGTCCAGGAAGGAACCGCCGATGTCCGTCAGGCCCCTGATCGCTGCCGGATCAACCCAAGTGCTGGGCCCGACTGTCGGCTGCTCCTCGCTGATCCCAAACGGGTGGACTGAGCCTGTTCCGTCCGCCGCCCTGCCGCCGGCAGACGCCGTCGAGACCGACTGGCAGGTGTTCGGGATCGAACAGACAGGTCAGCTCGCCCGCGCCAACGGCCGGACGTCAGACGTGGTGGAGATCGTGACGGCCTGCGAGACGCGGGATGCGGCGACTGTCAGGCGGATCGAGCGTCCGTGGTGGGCGAAACTTTGGCCCTAACGGCCTGACGACCTTATCAGTCTGCTTTCCGACAAAGTGGTCTTGTCAGGCCCTGACTGGTTTTGGCGGGATGGAACTGGAATACACCTTCAACATCGCTATTGATGGGCAGTGGGCCACTTCGGAGTTATATGCCGCTGATCACGGTGCGGCCCGCGACCAGGCGTTGATGGCCACCTCGGAAGCCCTCAGGGATTATGCCTTGCGGCGACTTCCTCTGACGACCCTCACCGTCAATGTTGAGAGCGCTTCCGGCGAAACAATTTTCGAAGCCCGGGTCATGCTTGCCTAAGTTGGTGGTCGCTGACGTACCGCCTTTGCGACGGCGCCGAAACAACGACTAGGCTCGGCCGCGGTAAGACACCCCCTCGGCTTTCGCTAGCATCTCGTTCCAATAAACGGCCTTGCCCAACAACTTAGCTCGCGCCGCGAGATCCTGCTCGGCTAAGGCAGCTTTAAGAAACGCATCGACCTTTTGAAAAAGTTGATCTGGCGCGCTCCTGGACATTGGAACCTCCGAATAGCTTTCATGGATTGGGCTTTCGGACTTAACGCTGCGTTTTGTGTCCAGTTCCTGACACATTGGCTGTCTCTAGCCCGCGAACGACACCTGGCCAGGGGCGGCTTCGGCAATACGACAGAGATCGTCAATGGGCCGCATCGCCATACCGGACAGCGCGAGCGTGGCGCCAGGTCGCAAATCTCGGGCGATCTGAATGAGGTCTTCGGTCGGGCGCGTGTCGGCGTAAAGCGCTATGCTGCCGCCGCATCGCGCGAGCAGGCAGAGTTGGTCAGTCGGCTTCCTTTGCACGTCTGCTCCTTTCAGGCTGGCATGCACGGCCCAGCATTACGCCTGTGCGGAGACGTGAACGTCAAGGTTGAAGGGTCAGGCCGAGCTTCTCCTCGTCGGCGCTGGCATATGGAACGAGCTCGCGATGAAGTAGCGAGCCCGGCCGTGGCCAACTCGCTCATTGTGTCGCTCCGGTTCCCCGGCGCAGGCTTTCGTAAAATCCTTCAGCGGTCCGAACTTTTTCGTCTACCGGCCAGTTAACAAGTTTGGTGATCAGGTTCCGTTCTTGCGCTTGTTCAGGCCTGATCCTGCGTAGAGCCCATAGGCTCCGCTCGAAGCCCGCCATCCTTCGGGGTGGCGGGCTTTCGTCGTTTGGAGCCGTGCGCTTATTCCGCGAAGTCGGGTATAGGAATCATGCACGCCGTGATGGCGCTGGAGAAACTGTCATGACCACCTATCGAGTTGATCGCGCAAACGGGCGCGGAGTCCTCTTTTTCCAAATGGAACCCCCGGTCCCCTTTGATCCCCAAGCGCCTTCGCCACGGAACGAGGTGTGGAAGCGCGCTTTAGCGGCGGGGCACGTAGACGCTGAAGACTGCAAGCGCGGATCCTGCCAGCCTGACGCGAAGCCTAGAGGTTCAATCTTCCTGTTGCCCGCGTAGTTCTATGTCCCTGCCCCGAATAGGGTAGGTAACCGCCCCAGCCCTTCCGCTTCGGCGGCGGGGCCGGGGCCTTTTTGCGTTGGGGTGAAGAGAAGGGGGAAGGGGCGCGAATGTCCGGCGCCGAGGACCCGACCGAAGTCGGGCTAGTCCAGACAAGCAAAAGCCCGCCTGCCACATTGGGACTCAGACGGGCTCAACGAGCCGAAGCTCTGAGTCCTAAATGGGGGCCCGGGCGCTGTTTGCAAGGGTCGAGCCGTCGGGCTCCGGCATTATGCCTAGACTTACATGTCTGTGGATATCGTTAACCATTAGGTTGTGGCGACTCAACCTTGAGCCCCTCATCAGGGCGTCAAGCAACGGAGCTGCCAGATGCCGAAGGGTTTCAAGGATGCGGTACAGCGTTGGCGTCAAATGTCGCTCGAGGAAAAGGGTGACGATCTCACATGGGCGCGCTTCTCCCGATTGGAGGCGCGCATCATGCGTCACAGTCCTAAAAATTCGGCCGAGGCAGCTGACATGTTGGAAGTCATCATCGATATGACGGACGGTCGCGACGATGGCCTGGATTCGAGAGCCCTGCGATCTGTGCGGCGGCTACTCCTCTCACAAAACGAAGCCGCTTCCAGCATGCGTATCCTTGGCGCTGTTCAAATCAAAGCCCGTTAGCCCGGGGCGGGACTTCGTCGTTCGAGGCAACTGTATTGAGCCGCTGAGCAATCTCAACCCTGAGTAGTCTCTAGCGTTGACCCTTGGTGGAGCTTCTCTTCCGAGTATGCACCGCCACTTGGCAACATTCGGAGGGTTCAGAATATGATGCGTACAGCCAAACGTGCCGTTCTCGCTGCGTCCATCCTCGCAGCGGCGACCATGGTCTCATCCGCTGCCGGCGCCCGTACCAGCGGCATCATGTACCACCACACTTTCTACAGTGACGCGACCATGACCACGCAGGTCGGTTGGTACCGCGACAAGTGCTGGGGCAACTACGTTCAGGCCACCCCGGTTCATGGGACCACCTCGCCCTACTATACGCTGGAAGCCATCGGAAGCTGCCCCGGCGGCTACTGGTAATCGACGTAGGCGCCTAAGCTTGGCCCGTCATCCTACGGAGGATGGCGGGCTTTCGTCGTTCAGGCCGCAAGCTCAGCCATCAGCCATTGCTTGAACGCAGCAGCGTCAGCAGGCTTCTCGAACGCGTAGTTGTCGCCCTGCACGTAGAACCAACCATCGCTCGCCCGCCGCTCCAGCCAATTGGAGGCGCAGGATCGGAAATCCGGCCCCCGATCAGGCATGCTCATGGTGACGGTCCTGCCCTTGGCCTTGGCGTGTTCGATCGGCGTCAGTCGTTTCATGGGCGGCGGTAGAAGGTGGTTCGCCGTCCGGGTCGAGGCCCCGCGCGAGGTTCTCAACAGATCGCGTCAGATGACCACAAGAGCGTCGTCTGGCAGCGGCCGCTGGAGCTCTTTCGCGATGTCCCATGGTGCCGTCATCCACGCCTCGATCTCGGTCGGCTCGGTCAGGATCACGGGCATGGCCTTGGGATGAACCGACTTCACCGGCTCGCTGGGGTCGGTCGTCAGGAAGGCGAACAGGTCGCAGGTCTCCATGCCGGTCTTGATCTTGCGGACGCAGGACCAGTCCTGAACGTGGACGCCGGCGAAGAAGGCCAGCGGCTCGGGATCATCGCCCGCCAGCTTGCAAGATCTCAAGGTTCTGCGAATGTGCCTCAGTCACGGGGGGGGGTGGCTCATGGCTTATTGGCTGGGTGTTTTCGTCGGCGCGCTGATCTTCGTCTTTCTTTGGACGAGGCTATGGCTCTGGCTGTTCAAGAAGTTTGGCAAACTGCCGGAGTCGCGACGTCGGATATGGGCTTACGGCGTGGCTCACGTCACAGCAATCATTGTGGGCGGCGCGGGTTTTGCGGACGGCGGATTATGGGATGGCGGAAAGGCTTTCCTGCACTACACGCCAGCCTTCGCAATCTGGTTCGCCATCGACCTAGTTCGTCTGGGGAGACGCGCTTGAACTGGGGCGAGGGCCTCAACCGCGTTGTTCGCGTGTTGGGCGGCATATACATCGGCTCCTCTGCCCTGTTGGCTTCGTACATCTGGTACGAAGGCATGCGAACGTATCGCTATGGCCAAGGCTATCTGTGGGAATGGGACAAGTTCTCCGATGCCTTCCGGGAGGCTTGCACGGTGATTGCGTGGGCCTTCGTTTGGTATCTTGTGGGCGTCGGTGTCGTCCGAGCCGTCCGCTGGATCGCCAAAGGCTTCCGACAGCCTGCCTGAGATGACCCTCGCTCCAGTCCATCGAGACAGAGCGGACGTTCGGAACGTCAGCTAGGGGTAAGCGGATTTGGGAACCTCGGCCGCAAGCGGTCGTTCGGCAAAGGTGGCGTCCGTACTCTGGATGGCGTCACTCCTCTTCTTCGATGATGTGAACTAGACCCCTCGCTTGGATTAGCGAGGGGTTCTTTTTTCAATTGTCCAGCACGCCTCGTTTGATCAGGCCTTTGACCGCCTCGTCTTCAAGCGAAGCGGCGACCTCGCGAGCAAAGGCGCGCTGGGCTTCGGCAGCATCGAAGATCAGGCGCTCGGGCGTCCTTCTGTGGCTGGTCAGCCTAAAGAAGGTCTCGGCCTTCTGGCGGGCCGCCAGGCGCTCAATCCGCTCCAACTTCACCCCGGCCTGCGCTCGGACCAGCTTTTTCATGGCGACCTCCTGTCCGGGGGATTCAGTCGGACGCGTCACCTTTGGTTCCCAAGGGCTGCTCGAGACCAAACCGATACATCGGCCGGGCCTTGCGAGCCTCTCCCGACCGATCAACGCCCGGCGCCAGACCGTCTATCGCAACGCCGTCCCCCGGATAGGTCCACGCCATTCCGCCAGCCCCGCTCAACTCAGCCCAGCAGGCCTTAAGCGTGGCCGAAGCCGCCATCAGGGGAAGGATCTGGTCTGACGCGCGGTTCAGGCCCGCGTGGATGCGCGAGACGCGCCGGTAACAGTCCGCCAATTCGCGAAGATCGGCGGCGTCGACGGCGCCCTTCGTTGACTGCCCTTTGTAGCGGCTCACGGCAGCGCAGCGCGCGTGTCGATCCCCCTGGCCTTCATGTCTTCAAAGAACGCTCGGACCTTTTCGGTGGCGCCCGGCGCCAAGCGTTCGAGATGGGCAAGGCTTCGCGCCTGCATGTTGATCAAGACAGGATCGTGGTCGGCCGCGTCGCCATGGCTCCGAATGACGAGCATCTGGGTCATTTCGATCTGAGCAGCGGTGGGGACAGGCTCGCTCATCGCGCAGGCCTTCCTACCAGCGTCATTCCGGCGACCAGGCCGGCCAGAAGGCTGATGGTCTTCTCGGGCATCTGCGGGTCGGTGCGGGCTTCAAGCTCCCGGTCCAGTTCGGCCAGATCGCGTGCAAACGCTCCGTCCGGTCCATCATGTTCGTGCATCTGCGCCTCCTAAGCGCGCTGTGGAAGTTGGGTGACGTTGCCTGCGGTGCCTGAACAATGATCCGACCATGCTTCCATCAGGCCGCGCCGTTTCTCGAGAGCATCTGACCGGCGATAGGCACGCTCCACGGCGTTGCCGATCTGGTGGGCCAGCGCCTCCTCGATCAGATCGCGCGGGTAAGGCGTGCAGTCGCCAGCCCAATCTCGGAAAGTCGAACGGAACCCGTGGACGGTCACGCCCTCGAAGCCGTTCAGGCGCAACACCTTGGCGACTCCAACGTCCGAGAGCGGTTTTTGGCCGGGCCCGGGGAATACGAACTCGCCGCGGGCCTCCTTTGGTATCGCTTCGAGAACAGCCATGGCGGCCGTCGACAGCGGCACGCGGTGCTCCTTTTTCGCCTTCATGCGCTCGGGCGGAATCGTCCAGACCTTCCCTGAAATCTCGGACCAACGAGCGCCTCTGACCTCCCCTGATCGACAGGCCGTCAGGATCACAAACCGAAGCGCCATGGCAGAGACGCTGTCTCGCGTCGCCAGCTTGGTCATTAATATCGGCACGTCGTCATGACCCATCGCGGCATGGTGGACCTTCTGGCGCTTGCCTCCGGACAGAAGGGCCGACAGGTGCCCCTTCCAGCGGGCAGGGTTCTCGCCCTCGCGGAGCCCCCTCACCCTGGCAGCGTCCAACACGCGCTCGATCCGACCGCGGATGCGCTGAGCGGTTTCGGGCAGGTCATTCCAGATCGGCTGAAGCGCGGACAGAACCATCTCGGTGTCGATCACCGCCACTTCAGCCTTCCATATCGCCGCGGCGTGCTGTTGCAGCGAGGCCTCCCACTGGGGCCGCTGCTTCGGAGACTTCCAGCCGCGCTCCAGTTCATCCAGGAGCTTGCTCGCCACCTGCTCAAAGGTCTGGCCCTGAGGGGGCACCTTCGTGGCCTTGCGGATTGCGATAGGGTCGCCGCCAGCCTGAACGACTTCACGGGCTGAACCGGCCTTCTCGCGGGCACGGGCCAGCCCAACTGTCGCGAGACTTCCAAGCCCCATCTCTCGGCGTCGGCCATGCTGGAAGAAGATGAAGACCCAACTGCGCCCGCCAGTCTGATCAACGCGCAGGTAGAGCCCCTGGCCGTCGGCGTGCATGCCAGGCGGCTTGGTGGCGAGCCCACGTGTCGTCAATCTGTTGGTGGTTGTCGCCACGCTTCCCCCTAGAACGAAAACGGAACATACACCAACGACAGGGGCGGACGCTTCCCTAAGTTCTTCCCTAAGGCCCTGCGCTGGCTTCACGCGAAGCCCTGCGAAGTCTGACGACGAAAAACCTATGCAGCGCAAGGGGTTGAGAGGGTGTGCTGTGAACCTCTACGAACCCCCGCGAAGCCTATTCCGGCGGACACCCTGTCCGCCATTCGTCCCGCACCTTTTTTCTCGCTGCGGGCCGGAGATCAAACCTTGGGATATCCGCCTAATCAAAATCACCGAGCAGCTCGCGACGTTCAGGCCTGAGAAGGCGTCACCGAGCCGGCTTCTCGCTGAAGTATTTCTCAAACTTGTCGATCTGCCGCTCATACGCGAATCTGTCGGCGGGAGGGACGCCCTTCACTGTGATGTTGGGCCAAAGCCTGGCGTATTCCGCGTTGACCTGCAGCCATTTGCCGTCAGGTTCGTCTTCGGTATCGGGCTTGATGGCGTCAACTGGACATTCGGGTTCGCAGACGCCGCAATCAATGCAGTCGTCTGGCGAGATGACCAGAAAGTTCTCGCCCTCGTAGAAGCAATCCACAGGGCAGACTTCGACGCAGTCCATGAACTTGCATTTCACGCAGGCGTCGGTGACGAGGTAGGTCACGAGAGAAATCCATTCCTGGTAGCGGTCTAGAGCCAGCCACGCTCTTCGAGAATTCGGCGCACGGCATCGGCCGCAAGCGACGGCGACATTTGCTCCGTCGCGACGGTCAGATCAGGCGCGATGGGCGTCTCGTAGGGCGCAACGACGCCAGTCAAGTCGGTGATCGCGCCGGCTGAGGCGCGAGCGTAGAGCCCCTTGGGATCGCGCGCGCGGCAGCTTTCCAACGAGGCATCAACAAAGACCTCGACGAAACGTCCGTCTTCAAAGCGTGCCCGCACCGCGTCGCGGTCCGCCTGGCGTGGCGAGATCAGGGCGCAGATGGCGATGACGCCGGTGTCAACGAACAACCGCGCCGCCTCACCTGTCCGTCGCACGTTCTCGGCCCGATCGGCGTCGGAAAACCCGAGATCGCGATTGAGACCGTGACGCAGGTTGTCCCCGTCCAGCAGCACCGTGCGGCAACCGCGCCCATGCAAGCTCTGTTGCAGCGCCTGCGCTACCGTGGACTTGCCCGCGCCGGACAAGCCGGTCAGCCAGACCACGCCGCCACTATGGCCATTCAACAACTCATGCGCTTCGCGCGAGACAGCGGCGGGGCTTTGATGAATATGCGCCGCCTGCCCTGACACGCCGATCACCACCCCGGCGGCGACCGTGACGCCAGAGGCCCGGTCGATCAGCACGAAGGCGCCCTGGGCCGGGTCCTGATGGAAGACGTCCACCGCAACCGGCGACGGCAAGATCAAGCGACCGTCGGCCACCTCGTTAGGAACCAAGGCGACCGTCGCCTCCAACAGGGCCAGGCGCGCAGGCAAGGTCCGGGTGCCCAGCTTGACCTGATAGCGACCCGCCGTCTCGAACGGCTGATCCCCCATCCATAACAGGCGCACATCCAGCCGATCCGCGGCGGCGGGGCGGTCTTCGGCAGGCGCGAGCACGTCACCCCGCGCCACGTCCACATTCTCAGCCAGCACCAGCGTCACGGCGTCGCCGGCGCGAGCAGTTGAAACCTCCATGTCGCCTGACAGAATGCGCGCTAGCGTCGCCGTCTGGCCGCTGGGGCAGACCGCCAGAGCGTCGCCCACCCTCACCTCGCCCGAAGCGATGGTTCCGGCATAGCCGCGGAAGTCGGCATGAGGCCGGTTCACATACTGCACCGACAGGCGGAACGGTCGTGTGGCGCCGGTTTCGGCGACGGGCAGGTCTTCCAAGGCCTGGATCAGGCTGGGGCCGCTGTACCACGGCGTGGCGGCGGACAGCACCGTCAGGTTGTCGCCCCGCCGTGCGCTGACCGGGATAGCTGTCACAGACTGGAACCCCAGATCGGCTGTCAGATCAGCATACGCGTCGCGGATACGCTCAAACGCGGACGGATCGCCCGCAACCAGGTCGATCTTGTTGACCGCCAGAATGACGTGGCGAATGCCGAAAAGGGCGACGATACGGCTGTGGCGCGCCGTCTGGGCCGTCACCCCCTTGCCTGCATCCACCAGCACGACCGCCGCGTCGCAGGTCGAGGCGCCGGTGGCCATGTTGCGCGTATATTGCTCATGCCCCGGCGTATCGGCGACGATGAAGCTGCGGCGCGGCGTCGACATATAGCGATAGGCCACGTCGATGGTGATGCCCTGCTCGCGCTCGGCCTCGAGCCCATCCAGCAACAGGGCGTAGTCCAGATTGGCGCCGTCGGTGCCGAAGCGGCGGGAGTCGCGTTCCAGCGTCGCCAGTTGATCCTCGGGCACCTGCCCCGTCTCGAACAGCAGCCGCCCGATCAGGGTCGACTTGCCGTCGTCCACGGAGCCGCAGGTCAGGAAGCGCAGCAGGTCGCGTTCCTCGCGCCGGGTTTTCGGCGGAAAGGCCGTCACGGCGCCGTCCATCAGAAGTAGCCCTCGCGCTTCTTGCGCTCCATCGAGGCGGTCTCGTCGGCGTCGATCAACCGTCCCTGACGCTCGGATTGCTTACTGGCGCGCAGTTCGCGGATGACGGCGACCAGACTATCCGCCTCGGATTCCACCGCCGCGCTCAACGGATAGCAGCCCAGAGACCTGAAACGGACGCGGCGCAATTCGGGCGTTTCGCCTTCCCTCAACGGCAACCGCTCGTCGTCGCGCACGATCAGGGCGCCGTCGCGCACCACAACGGGGCGCAGGGCCGAGAAATACAGCGGCACGACCGGGATGCCTTCCGCCTGGGTGTATTCCCACACATCCAGTTCGGTCCAGTTCGACAGGGGGAAGACGCGCAGGCTCTCTCCCGGCCCCAGGTTCGAGTTCCACAGCCGCCACAGCTCCGGCCGCTGGCGACGCGGGTCCCAACTGTGATCCGCGCCGCGGAACGAGAAGATTCGCTCCTTGGCTCGCGACTTTTCCTCATCGCGGCGGGCGCCGCCTATGGCCACGTCAAAGCCATGCAGGTCCAGCGCCTGCTTCAGGGCGTCGGTCTTCATCGCCTGGGTATGGGCCGACGAACCCGAGGTGATCGGGCTGATCCCGCGCGCCAGGGCCTCGTGATTGGTGTGGACCAGCAACCGCGCGCCATAGAGGCCCGCCACATGGTCGCGGTGGGTGATCATGTCCCGAAACTTCCACGTCGTATCCACGTGCAGCAGCGGGAACGGCGGCGAACCCGGATAGAAGGCCTTGGCCGCCAGATGCAGCAGGACCCCCGAGTCCTTGCCGATCGAATACATCATGACCGGGTTGCGCGCGGTCGCCGCCACCTCACGCAGGATCTCGATCGCCTCGGCCTCAAGCTGGCGCAGATGCGGGGGCAGGACGCGACGCGCGGTGGCGTCTCTCTGCTTTTCGACGGTCGCCTGCATAGGCTGCGGTCCTCACTGGTCGTCTTGAACGAGGGATATTTGAAGCGTGGAGGGCCGGTCCGCGTCGAACGATATGATCTCGCGCCGGCCGATAGGAAATCTGCGGGGTCAGCCGACGAAGGCGCGTTCCAGCACATAGTCGCCGGGTTCGGCGTTTGAGCCTTCGCTGAGGCCATGGCTTTCCAGCAGGGCCGCCGCCTCGCGGATCATGGCGGTCGAGCCGCACAGCATGATGCGGTCAGACGCTGGATCGAATCGGCGCTCCAGGCCCAAGTCGTCGAAGAAGGCGCCGCTGGTGATCCGGTCAGTGATGCGGCCCGGCGTGTCGAACGCTTCGCGCGTCACGGTCGGATAATAGGTCAGACGGCCTTGCGCCATTTCCCCGACCAGAGGGTCTTCAAACAGCTCGGTTTGCAGGAAGTCGCGATAGGCCAGATCCGCGACCTGACGCACCGTGTGCGTCACCACCACCTGCTCGAACCGCTCATAGGTTTCAGGATCGCGCGCCACGCTCAGCCAGGGTGCCAGGCCGGTCCCGGTCCCTATCAGGAACAACCGACGCCCTGGCTTCAAGGCGTCCAACACCAGAGTCCCGGTCGGCTTCTTGCCCAGCAGCACCTCGTCTCCGGGTTGGATATCGACCAACCGCGATGTCAGCGGTCCGTCCTCGACCCGGATGGAGAAGAACTCCAGTTCGTCCGACCATGACGGGCTGGCGATCGAATAGGCCCGCAGTGTCGGCTTGCCCGCGCCATCCAGCGATGGCAGGCCGATCATGACGAACTCGCCCGAACGGAAGCGGAAATCCTCGGGCCGGTCGATGGCGAAGCTGAACAGATGATCGGTCCAGCGCCGCACCCAGCGCACCCGCTGCGGGGTCCATGGCGCGGGCGCCGCGACACGGGCACGTTCCAGAACTGCGACTTCGCTCACGACCGACCTCCTGTTTGAAGGCCTTCGACATAGGGCGGGCGGCGTCCGTCGAGGAAACGATCAATCCTGTCTTGAGCGTGCAGAAAATCTGCGAGCGGCTTTAAAGCTGGTCCAGATTATTGTCGTAGTCGATGGCCTGCTTCTTCAGCCAGGCGACGAAGGCCTTGGTTCCGGGCGAGGCTGGACGGTCCCTGGGCATGACCACGAAATAGGCGAAGCCCAGCACCTGGCTGCCGTCCGGAAAGGGCGCGACCAGGCGGCCGGTGGCCAGATCGGCCTGGGCAAGGGTCCGCTTGGCCAGGGCGACGCCCCGCCCCGCCGCCGCCGCCTCGATCAGCAGGCTGGACTGGTCAAACCGCGAGCCGCGCCGGGCGTCGGCATGGCTGGCGTGCCGGGCCTTCAGCCACATGGCCCAGTCGGGCCGTGAGGCGTCGCCATCCTCAGACATATCGTGCAGCAGGGTGTGCCGGGTCAGGTCCTCGGCGTTGCGGATCGGATGCGGCGCCTCCATCAGGGACGGGGCGCAGACAGGTATCACCGTCTCGGTCAGCAGGCGCTCAACGACATGGCCGGGATAGTCCCCGGGGCCATAGCGTATGGCCAGATCGACCTTGCCCTTGCCCACGGTCACCGGCTCCATATCCGCCGAAATCCAGACCTCGATGTCCGGGTGGGCGGCGTGGAAATCATCCATGCGCGGCATCAGCCATTTGGACGCAAAGGACGGCGCCACGCTGATCGCCACCGTGCGGTTCAGCGGCGGTTCGCGCAGGATGGCCGAGGCGTCCATCAGCCGTTCGAACCCCTCGCGCAGCAGGGGCGTCGCCGCCCGGCCCAGTTCCGTCAGCTGCAACCCGCGCGCTTCCCGCGTGAACAGCGGCCCGCCGATGATCTCCTCCAGCAGACGGATCTGCTGGCTGACAGCCCCCGGCGTCACCGACAGTTCGTCCGCCGTCCGCGAGAAGTTGAGGTGCCGCGACGCGCTTTCAAAAGCACGCAGGGCGTTGAGGGGCAAAAGCGGTCGAACCATGCGCTTGTAGAAAACCTATCAGGGCGGCGGAGACAATCTGGTTTGTGGAAGGATCGTGCACGACAGATGCTGAATGTCGAGCCGCCACGCAAACATGAGGGCGGAAGACAGCAGATCATGGAACAAGGCCGATGCGCGTCTTTCTGGCATCCATCCCTTTGGAACGGGCTAAAGTCATCGTCGTCGGCGCCGGCGAACCAGCCTTGGCGAAGCTGCGTCTGTTCCTGAGGAGCCCCGCCGAACTGGTCTGGTTCACGCCGGATGGAGCCCCCGCTGCGCTGGAAACGCCGCAGTACGCTCCGAGGCCGATTGCCCGCCTTCCTGACGCCGCCGATCTGATCGACGCCCGACTGGTCTTCATCGCCCTGAGCGATATCGCCCTGGCCCGCCGCACCGCGGAGGCCGCGCGCAAGGCCGGCGCACAGGTCAACATCGTCGATCAACCAGGGTTTAGCGACTTCCACACCCCCGCCCTGATCGACCGCGACGACGTGGTCGTGGGCGTGGCCACTGGCGGGAACGCCCCCATCCTGGCCCGCGATCTGCGCTCACGGATCGAAGCCGTCCTGCCGCAGGGGGTGGCCTCGGTCGCCCAGTTGGCGGGCGAACTGCGCGGCGCGGTCAAGGACGCGATCCCCGACTTCCTCGTGCGCCGCCGCTTCTGGGAAAAGGCCTTCCGCAGCCCTGCCGCCGACCTGGCCGCCGACGGCCGCATGGCCGAGGCCCGCCGCGAGATGGTGCGGCTGCTGAACGTCGCCGCCGCGCCCCGCGCTGAGGCCGCTCAAGGCATCGTCCACATCGTCGGCGCCGGTCCCGGCGATCCCGAACTTCTGACCCTCAAGGCCCTGCGCGCGCTTCAGGACGCCGACGTCATCATCCACGACAAACTGGTCTCGACCGAGGTGCTGGATCGCGCCCGCCGTGACGCCCGACGCATCTACGTCGGCAAGACGCGCGGGGACCATACGGTGCCGCAGGACCAGATCGAACGCCTGATGATCGAGGAGGCCCACGCCGGCCAGCGCGTCGTGCGCCTGAAAGGCGGCGACCCCTTCGTCTTCGGACGCGGCGGCGAGGAGCTGGAGGCCGTGCGCGCCGCCGGGATCGAGGCCATCGTCGTGCCGGGCGTCACCGCCGCCCTCGCCTGCGCCGCCTCCACCGGGCTGCCCCTGACCCACCGCAACCACGCCCAGGCCGTGACCTTCGTCACCGGCCAGCCCAAGCCGGGCGGTCAGTGCGCAGACTGGTCCCGTCTGGCGGCGCCGAACCATACGCTGGCCGTCTATATGGGCGCCGGCCAAGCCGCTGAGATCGCGTCGAACCTTATCGCCGCCGGTCGCGACGGCGCCACCCCCGTCGCCGTGGTCGAGAACGGCAGCCGCCCGGATCAGCGCATGCTCAAAGGACGGCTCGACGATCTGGCCGCCCTGGTCGCCCGCATGGCCCTTACCGGCCCCGCCCTTCTGTTCATCGGCGAAACCGCCGCCCTGGCCGTCGGCGACAACGAGCGAACCTTGATCGAGGTCGCCGCATGAAGCTGCTGACCGCCAACCGCCTGAACGACGGCCGCGTCATCTATCTGGGCGAGGCCGATCATGCGGTCGAAACCATCGACGCCGCGCTCCCGCTGGATGACGCCGCCGCCGACGCCGCCCTGGCGCAGGCCCAGTCCCGACCGGCCGTCTTCGTCAATCCCTACCTGATCGAGGTCGAAGGCCGCGCGCCCTCGGGCCGTGACCGGCTGAAAGAACGCATCCGTTCGGTCGGCCCCACAGTCGGCCACAGCCTCGACTTCGCCGCTCGAAATGAGACCGCCTGATGTACCGCTATGACGAGTTCGACGCCGCCCTGGTCCGAGAGCGGATCGCGGAGTTCAGCGATCAGGTCGACCGCCGCAGCAGCGGCGCGCTGACCGAGGACGAGTTCAAGCCCCTGCGGCTGATGAACGGCGTCTATTTGCAACTGCACGCCTATATGCTGCGCGTCGCCGTCCCCTATGGCGTGATGAGCAGCCGCCAGATGCGCCGACTGGCCCATGTCGCCCGCACCTATGACAAGGGCTACGGCCACTTCACCACCCGCACCAACATCCAGTTCAACTGGCCCGCGCTGCAAGACCTGCCCGCCATCCTCAGCGATCTGGCCGAGGTCGAGATGCACGCCATCCAGACCTCCGGCAACTGCATCCGCAACGTCACCACTGACGTCTTCGCCGGCGTCGCCGCCGACGAGATCCAGGACCCGCGCCCCTGGTGCGAAATCATCCGCCAGTGGTCGACCATCCACCCGGAATTCTCTTTCCTGCCGCGCAAGTTCAAGATCGCCATCGTCGGCGCGGCCAAGGACAGGGCGGCGATTCGCACCCACGATGTCGGCTTGCAAATCGTCCGCGGTGAAGACGGCCAGACGGCGTTTCGCGTCTTCGTCGGCGGTGGTCAGGGTCGCCTGCCCCACATCGCGCAGGAGATCGCCCCTGCGGTGCCGGGTCAGTCCCTGCTGGCCTATCTCACGGCCATCCTGCGCGCCTACAATCTGCTGGGACGGCGCGACAACATCCACAAGGCGCGGATCAAGATTTTGGTCGCCGCCATCGGCATCGACGCCTTCCGCGACGAGGTCGAGCGCCAGTTCGCCATCCTGCGTCAGGAAGACTTGCGCATCCCCGACGAGGAGTTGGCCCGCATCCAGGCCTATTTCACGCCGCCGCCGTTCAACGATGTGCCCGCGACCAGCCCCGCCTATGACGCCGCCCGCCGCCTGAACCCCGAGTTCGCCCGCTTCACACGGTCTAACCTGCGCGAGCACAAGCAGGCCGGATACGGCGCCGTCATCGTCTCGCTGAAACCCATCGGCGGCGTCCCCGGCGATATCACGGCGGCTCAGATGGAGGTGGTCGCTGACCTGGCTGCGCGCTTTTCGTTCGACGAGGTTCGCGCCTCCTACGAACAGAACCTGGTCCTGCCCCACGTCCGGCTGGAGGATGTCCACGCGGTCTGGAGCCGGCTGCGCGAAGCCGGTCTGGCCACGGCCAACGCGGACCTGGCGACAGACATCATCGCCTGCCCCGGCCTGGACTATTGCAGCCTGGCTAACGCGCGCTCCATCCCGGTCGCGCAAGCCCTGTCGCGTCAACTGGCCGACGCCGCCCTGCTGGAAAAACTCGGCCCGGTGCGCATCAACATCAGCGGCTGCATCAACGCCTGCGGCCACCATCATGTCGGCCACATCGGCGTCCTCGGCGTCGATCGAAAGGGCGAGGAATACTATCAGATCACCGTCGGCGGCTCGCCCGACGAACAGGCGGCGCTAGGCGAGATCGTGGGCCGCAGCCTTCCCGCAGAAGAGGTCGCCCCCGCCATCGCCCGCGCCCTGGACCGCTATCTGGAAATCCGCACCGACGGCGAGCTGTTCATCGACACGGTCCGCCGCCTCGGCGCCGATCCCTTCCGCACCGCCATCTATGAGCCGATCAATGCAGCTGCTTGAGCAAACCGGGGACGGCGTTCGTCTGACCGTCTCGACGCCCGAGGATGAGATCCGCGCGGCCGCGGCGGCCAACGACAGCCTGATCCTGGAGTTTGAGGCTTTCCGCGACGGGCGCGGCTTCTCACTGGCGGCGGTCCTGCGCGGCCGGGGCTATCGCGGTCGTCTGATCGCCGCCGGCAAGGTTCTGCCCGATCAGGCCCGGCACCTGCGCCGCTGCGGCTTCGACGCGGTCGAACTGGCGCCCGGCGCAGACTCCGCGCCGTGGCGGCGCATGGATCAGGTGTTCAGCGCCGCCTATCAGGCCGCGTCCGGCGACGACCGACTGGTCTGGCGTCAGCGCCACGCCGCGCCCGCCAAGGACGACGCCGTTGCCCTGGCCGCGCGCCTGAACGCCCAATGGGGCGACGCTGACGCGGAAGACCTGCTGCGCGCAGCGCTGGCCCCGGAACTGGGCCGCAAGGCCGCCGCCATCTCCTCCTTCGGCGCCGAGGCGGCGGTGCTCCTGCACCTGATCTCTCGCGTTCAACCCGACCTGCCGGTGATCTTCCTCGAGACCGGTCAGCACTTCTTCCAGACCCTGGCCTATCGCCGTGCGCTGACAGGCCGCCTCGGCCTGACCGACGTGCGCGACATCTCGCCCGACGCCGACACTCTGGCCGCGTCCGACCCGCGTGGCGACCTGTGGCGCAGCGCCCCCGACGCCTGCTGCGATGTCCGCAAGGTCCAGCCTCTAGCCCAGGCCCTTGTCGGTTTCGACACCCGCATCACCGGCCGCAAGCGTTTCCAGAACAGTCACCGCGCGGCGCTCGCCCCCTTCGAGGCCGCTGGCGGAGTCCTGACCGTCAATCCGCTGGCGGCCTGGTCATCGAAGCAGATCGAAGACTGGCTGCGCGACCACCAACTGCCGCGTCATCCGCTGGTCGAGCAAGGCTACCCCTCCATCGGTTGCTGGCCCTGCACCCGCGCCGTCGAGGCCGGCGAGGACGCGCGCGACGGCCGCTGGGCCGGTCAGGAGAAAACAGAGTGCGGCATCCACGGACGGACGCTGGCCTGTTGACGCTCTCTCCCCGCACCCTCGCCCGATCCCATTCCAAGACCTGATCCAGAGACATACCGTGTCCATCGCCAGCATCGTCAACCTTATCGGCGACACGCCGCTGATCCGCCTGAATCGCTTGTCGGACGCCACCGGCTGCGAAATTCTGGGCAAGGCGGAGTTCCTGAACCCCGGCCAGTCCATCAAGGACCGCGCCGCCCTGTCCATCGTGCAGAAGGCCAAGGCCTCGGGCGCGTTGCGGCCCGGCGGGGTCATCGTGGAAGGCACAGCGGGCAACACCGGCATCGGCCTGGCCCTGGTCGGCGCGGCCTTGGGCCACCGCGTGGTCATCGTCATGCCGCGCACCCAGTCCGAAGAAAAGAAGCTGGCCATCCGCGCCCTGGGCGCGCGGCTGATCGAGGTGGACGCCGCCCCCTTCTCCAGCCCCAACCACTTCGTCCACTACTCCGAAGAGGTGGCGCGCAAGCTGAACCTCACCGAGCCCCACGGCGCCTTCTGGGCCAATCAGTTCGACAATACCGCCAACCGCGCCGCCCACTATGAGGGCACCGCCGCCGAGATCTGGGAGCAGACCCAGGGCAAGGTCGACGCCTTCGTCAGCGCCGTGGGCAGCGGCGGCACCCTGGCTGGCGTCGCCGCCTTCCTGCGCGAGCGTAATCCGGCGGTGAAAATTGGTCTGGCCGACCCGGCCGGCGCCGCGCTCTACAACTGGTTCACCCACGGCCAGATGACCGGCGAAGGCAGCTCGATCACCGAGGGCATCGGCGTGGCCCGGATCACCGGCAATCTGGAGGGCTTCGCACCCGACTTCGCCTATCGCGTGGAAGACGCTGAATTCCTGCCCATTCTGTTCGATCTGGTGACGCACGAGGGCCTGTCGCTGGGTGGGTCGTCGGGGGTCAATCTGGCCGGGGCCGTGCGGCTGGCACGCGACCTGGGGCCGGGCAAGACCATCGTCACCATCCTTTGCGACCCCGGCACGCGCTACGCCTCGCGCCTGTTCAACCCCGATTTCCTACGCAGCAAGGGCCTGCCGACGCCCCAATGGGTGACTGAAAACGTGCGGGAGCTCGCATAATGACCGGCCCGAACCCCAACCGCCGCGGTCTTCTGATCGGCGCCGCCGCCCTGCCGTTTGGCGCCCTGACCCTCAGTGGCTGCGTCCAGAGCCAAGGGGCGCAGGCCGCCCTGCTCAACGTCTCCTATGACCCGACGCGCGAGTTCTACCGCGCCTATAACGAAGCCTTCCTCGCGCACTGGCGTGAAAAGGGCGGCGCGCCCTTCGCCGTCGAACAGTCGCACGGCGGCTCCGGCAAACAGGCCCGCGCCGTCATCGACGGCCTGCCCGGCGACGTGGTCACTCTGGCTCTGGCCTCCGATATCGACGAAATCGCTGCGCGCGGCCTGATCAAACCCGACTGGCAGACCCGCCTGCCCGACAACGCCTCGCCCTACACCTCGACGATCGTGTTTCTGGTGCGCAAGGGGAACCCCAAGGCGATCCACGACTGGCCCGACCTGCTGAAGCCCGGCGTCGAGGTCATCACCCCCAATCCCAAGACCTCGGGCGGGGCGCGCTGGAACTATCTGGCGGCCTGGGCCGACGCCCTGCGGCGTACGGGCGGCACCGAGCAATCGGCGCAGACCTTCGTCACCGAACTGTTCCGCCGCGTGCCTGTGCTGGATACCGGCGCGCGCGGATCAACCACCACCTTCGTCCAGCGCGGCATCGGCGACGTCCTGCTTACCTGGGAGAATGAGGCCTTCCTCGCCGCCAGGGAACTGGGGCCGGACAAGGTCGACACCATCGCCCCGCCCTTCTCCATCCTGGCCGAACCGCCGGTGGCCGTGGTTGACAGCGTCGTGGACCGCAAGGGCACGCGCGACCGGGCCGAGGCCTATCTCGCCCAACTCTATGATGAGCCGGCCCAGGTTCTCGCAGCCGAGCACTTCTACCGCCCGCGTAACCCGACTGTGGCGACGCGTTTCGCTGACCGATTCCCGCACCTGACGCTGGCCGACATCTCCGATTTCGGTGGCTGGACCGCCGCCCAGAAGCGCCACTTCGCCGACGGCGGCCTGTTCGATCAGATCTATCAGCCCGGCCGACGACCATGACCCGACAGGCCGGTCGCTCATTCTGGAAGGCGCCCAGCGCCCTGCCCGGCTTTTCTCTCTCACTCGGATTCACCGCCGCCTACCTGTCCTTCTTCGTAATCATCCCCCTAACGGCCCTGGCGATCAGACCCTGGGATCATGGGCTGGATGGCGTCATCGCCGCCGTCGCCTCGCCCCGCGCCCAGGCGGCCCTGAGGCTCAGCTTCATCGCCGCCGCCGTCGCCGCCGCCGTCAATGCGATCATGGGCAGCCTGCTGGCCTGGGTGCTGACCCGCTATGACTTCCCCGGCAAGCGGCTGGCCGACGCCGTGATCGACCTGCCCTTCGCCCTGCCGACTGCGGTCGCCGGCATCGCCCTGACCGCTCTTTACGCCCAGAACGGCCCCATCGGCGGTCTGCTGGCGCCGCTGGGCGTCAAGATCGCCTACACCCCCCTCGGCGTGGTCGTGGCCATGATCTTCGTCGGCCTGCCCTTCGTCGTCCGCTCGATCCAGCCTGTGCTTCAGGACCTCGATCAAGAGGTCGAGGCGGCGGCCGAGACCCTCGGCGCCTCGCCGCTCCAGCGCGCCACGCGGGTCATCCTGCCCGCCGTCCTGCCCGCTTTGCTGTCCGGCGTCGGCCTCGCCTTCGCGCGCGGGGTCGGAGAATACGGCTCGGTCATCTTCATCGCCGGCAACATGCCGCTGCGGTCCGAGATTGCCCCCCTGCTGATCGTCACCCAGTTGGAGCAGTTCGACTACGCCGGGGCAGCGACCATCGGCATGGCCATGCTGATCCTGTCTTTTCTCATCCTGCTGGGCTTCAACGCTTTGCAGAGCCTGATCGCGAGGCGAGGCGCATGACGGTTAAAGCCCTGCGCGCCGCGTCGCTCGCCGCCTCTGGTCCGCGCAGTCTCGGTCGCGGCCTGCTCATCGGCCTGGCCCTGCTTTGGCTGACGCTGATCGTGCTGGCCCCGCTCAGCGTCATTCTGGTCGAAGCCCTGCAAAAGGGCGTGAACGCTGCTCTCGCCAGCCTGTCCCAGCCCGACGTCTGGGCCGCCGCCCGCCTGACCCTGCTGACCACGGCCATCGCCACGCCCTTGAACGCCGTCTTTGGGCTGGCCGCCGCCTGGTGCGTCACCCGCTTCGACTTCATCGGCAAGACCCTGCTGATGGCCCTGATCGACCTGCCTCTGTCGGTGTCGCCGGTCATTTCAGGGCTCGTCTGGGTCCTCCTGTTCGGCGCCTCGGGCTGGTTCGCGCCCTGGCTGAACGCAGGCGGCTTCCAGATCATGTTCACCCCGGTCGCCATCGTCCTGGCGACGATCCTCGTGACCCTGCCCTATGTCGCACGCGAACTGATCCCGTTGATGCAGCAGCAAGGTTCGGACGAGGAACTGGCCGCATTGACGCTCGGCGCGCGGCCGTCCGCCATCTTCTTCTTCATCACCCTGCCCAACGTGCGCTGGGCCCTGCTTTACGGCGTGCTGCTGGCGAATGCCCGGGCGATGGGCGAGTTCGGGGCCGTCTCGGTGGTGTCCGGCCACATTCGCGGCCTGACCAACACCCTGCCGCTGCACGTCGAGATTTTGTACAACGAGTACGACTTCGTCGGCGCGTTCGCGACCGCCGCTCTGCTGGCGGTTCTGGCGCTCGTGACCCTGATCCTGAAGTCCTTCCTCGAGCACCGCCACGCCGACGACCTCGCCGCGAGGGGGCGGCGCTGACATGACCCTCGACATCACCTCCATCACCCGCGCCTATGACGGCCTGCCCGCGCTGGACGACGTCAGCCTGACGGTTCGAGACGGCGAGTTCCTGGCCCTGCTCGGCCCCTCCGGTTCCGGCAAGACCACCCTGTTGCGCATCATGGCCGGACTGGACCGGCCCTCCGCCGGGCAGGTGCGGTTCAACGGCGAGGACTTCCTGGCCCTCACCCCGCGTGAGCGCCGCGTCGGCATGGTGTTCCAGAGCTACGCCCTGTTCCGCCACATGACCGTGGCCGACAACATCGCCTTTGGCCTGAAGGTCCGTCCGCGCGCCACCCGCCCCGCCCGCGCCGAAATCGCCGACCGGGTTCAGGATCTGCTGCGCCTGATCCAGCTCCAAGGCTTCGGCGCTCGCTACCCCAGCCAGTTGTCCGGCGGCCAGCGCCAGCGCGTGGCCCTGGCCCGCGCCCTGGCCATCGAACCGCGCCTGCTGTTGCTGGACGAGCCTTTCGGCGCACTGGACGCTCGCGTTCGTCGCGACCTGCGCCGCTGGCTGCGTCAGGTCCATGAGCAGACCGGCGTGACGACCGTTCTCGTCACCCACGATCAGGAAGAGGCGCTTGAACTGGCCGACCGCGTCGCCATCCTGAAACAGGGCCGCATCGAACAGGTGGACACGCCGCAAGCCCTCTATGACCGCCCCGCCTCGGCCTTCGTCCACGACTTCTTGGGCGAGGGTTTGCAGCTTCAGGCCACCGTATCGCGCGGCGAAGTGGTCTCAAACGACTGGCGCGCGCCCTCCGACGCGCCGACCGGCGACGCCCTGCTCTGCATCCGACCCGAAGATCTGGAGGCCAGCGACACCGGTCTTGTCGGCGAGGTCATGTCCAGCCTGAGACGCGGCGACCGCGCCCGCGTGGCCGTGGCCCTGCATGGCCGCCGACTGGAGTTGGAACGCCCGGTCGGCGATCCCCTAACGACCTTGGCGCCCGGCGCGTCGGTCCGACTTCATCCGCGTCGCTTCCATGTCCTGGCGAAGAGCGCATGAGCGGCCCCACCGTCGCGGTCATCGGCGCGGGGTTCAGCGGCCTGCTGACTACGTTAAACCTGCTCCGCCTGTCACCTGACATCTCGGTCCAATTGATCGAGCGACGTGGCGTTTTCGGCCTCGGCCCCGCCTACGCGACCGGCAACCCCAAGCACCTGCTCAACGTCCGCCTGTCGAACATGAGCGCCTTTCCCGACCGCCCCCGCCATCTGGCCGACTGGATGGCCGAGCAGCCCGCCTGGTTCGCCCGCGACGACTTCATCACGCGCGGCGACTATGGCCGCTATCTGGCCCATCTGCTGAATCAGGCTTTGCGCCCCGACCGGGACGCTGAACGCCTGTCCCTGATCCGGGGCGAAGTCAGCGCCATTCGCCCGCAAGGCGCAGGCTGGAAGATCATGCTGGACGGGCGCAGTTCGACGTTCGCCGACGCCGTGGTTCTGGCCCAGGGCAATCTCAGCCCCGCTGCGCCCTCAGGCCTGGACCCCGCCCTGATCAGTTCGCAACACTATCGAAGCGATCCGTGGAGCGCCCCGGACGCCCTGCCTGCCGACGCGAACGACATCCTGCTGATCGGGACGGGCCTGACCATGGTGGACGCCGCCATCGCCCTGCGCCGCCCAGGACGGCGCTTCACCGCCGTCTCGCGCCACGGCCTGCTGCCACGCAGCCACGGCTCGACGCAGATGCCGTCGCCCCGAGGCCTCTATTTCGGCAGCCCGGCTGCGGTGTTCAGGCAGGCCCGGCAGGCGGCCCTGAAGGACGACTGGCGCGTCGTGATCGACGACGTGCGCCATTCCGCCCGGGATCTCTGGGCGGCCTGGTCCCTGCCCGAACGCAGCCGCTTCCTGCGACATATTCGCGTCCTGTGGGACAATCTCCGCCACCGCCTGGCGCCCGGCGTCGCGCGGGAAGTGACGGCCATGCTTGCGTCAGAGGAGTTGCAAGTCACGGCCGCCCGGATCACCGCCCTCTCGTCAGGCGACGGCGAGGTCGATGTGATTCTGCGCGGTCGCGGCGATCCGCAGTCCCGCGCCTGCCGCTTTGATGCGGTGATCAACTGCAGCGGGCCGAACGGCGACATCGTTCACAGCGCCGATCCTCTGCTGAAAAGTATGCTGAAGCAGGGGCTGGCCGCACCCGCGGCCCTGGGTCTCGGGCTCGCCGTAGATCCCCTGGGGCGGTTGATCGACGGCCGACTGACGACCCACAGCCGCCTTTTCGCCATCGGGCCGCTGACCCGCAGCCTATTCTGGGAAGCCACCGCCGTCCCCGACCTGCGCGAGGACGCCCTGAGCATCGCCCGCGCGGTGGTGAAAACGTTGCAACAGGATCAAGAATACAGCGCGCCCGTGCAGCCAGCCACCGCGCGACCGATCCAGGCAGAGTATCGCTGAGAAATAAAAAAGCCGCCCAATATCCCTGAGCGGCGACATCTTGGAATAATGCTTGAAACCATCTGGTGGTTGGCTGGGGAACTAGGACTCGAACCTAGAATGACGGTACCAAAAACCGTAGTGTTACCATTACACCATTCCCCAGCAGGACCAGTGCGCCCCGCAGTTCGTCGCTGCGAGGAGCGGTGAGATACGCCAAGCTTTTCAGCGATGCAACACTGAAAACAAAAGAATTTTCATCGAGCAGCGACTTTTACAAAAGCCGTCAAATCCCTGCTTGCGAGGTCCGAAACGGGTGGCTATAAGCCCCCTCCTCAACGCAACAACGGCCCTTGGCCAGCGTTGGGAAGAAATGTCGGAGTGTGGCTCAGTCTGGTAGAGCACTGCGTTCGGGACGCAGGGGTCGGAGGTTCGAATCCTCTCACTCCGACCATTTTTCCTTACATCATCAAATGATTTCCCCCTTGTGGGGCCGTGCATTTACACGCCCGAGCATTTAGCTCTGCGGCATGATCAAGCTGCTTTCCCCCGCCGAAGTCGTCGCCTTCTGGATCGAAGCCGGGCCTGAAAAATGGTTCGCCAAGGACGCCGCCTTCGATGCAACCTTCACAGAACGTTGCCGCGACACCCATTTCGCCGCCGCCCGACGCGAGCTCGATTACTGGGCCGAGACGCCGTATGGCGCGCTGGCCCTGATCATCCTTCTGGATCAACTTCCGCGAAACGCCTTTCGCGACACCGCCCACATGTTCGCCACCGACCCGTTGGCGCTGATGTTCGCCAAAGGCGCGGTCGCGGCAGGCCATGACCAAGGGGTGGCTGGCGAGTTGCGCCCCTTCATCCTGATGCCGCTGATGCACTCCGAATCGCTGGCGGATCAGGATGAGCTTTTGAGCCTGCTGGACGAGGCCGAGGCGCCTGAGACATTCAAATTCGCCGTCATCCATCGCGACATCATCGCCCGCTTCGGACGATACCCGCATCGCAACGCCTGCCTCGGTCGCGAAACAACGGCCGAGGAAGCGATCTTTCTGAAATCCGGAGGATTTGCGGGCTAGACCGCCGTAACGACGGTTGAAGTTTGCATATGGCAAAGCTAGAGAAATGAGGTTTTTTCAACAATCATAAGCCAGAATTATGCCTCATTTTGCACGCGGCCTGACCGCTGTCGCCGCCTTGACTGTCATGCTGACGACGCCGGCCGAAGCGCAGATCTTCGGTCGCCGCAGCAATAATGCGGCCACGTCGGTTATCAACGAGACGCCGCGTTGCACGCAAAACCTGGGCACTGTGACGATCGCCGACACTCAAGGCGCCCTGTTCAATCAGTTGGGCGTAGGCGCGCCGTCGGAACTGCTGCGCTATCTGGTCCGCGAATCCGGTTGCTTCACCTTGATCGAACGCGGTCCGGGCATGGACGTGGTTGAACGCGAGCGCGGTCTGGGCGCCGCCGGGCGCATCCGCACCGCAGATTTCGTCCTGGTCGCCGAACTGGCCAACCCGATAGAGGCGGACAGCGGCGATAGCCGTCGCGGACTGCTGGGGTCGCTGGCCTCGAGCGGCGGGCGATTGCTGCTGCAGGCCGGCGTCGCGGCGGTCACCCAAGGCGAAGGCGCGGAGCTGGGCGGTGGAATGGCTCAGATGCTTTCCGCAGGCGCCAACGTCGCCGGCAATCAGCTGGATCAGGCGCTGAGCAATCGCACGGTCGACGCCATCAAGGACCTGAAGAAGGATCTCGCCAAAGGTAAGGAAGACGCCCAGGTCGTCTTTTCCCTGTCCAGCGTGCCCCTCGCCGAAACGGTCGGCTACACCCGCGCCGTCGCCAACAAGGACGACTGGCGCCGCCTGCGCATCCGCGACAATAATTTCGGCGGCCGTGTCGGCGCCGGCTATGAGACCGAGGACGAGGGCAAGACCCTGGCCCTGGCCTTCGTGCGCGGCTACGCCGACCTCGTGACCAGCCTGGGCGGCACGGGCTCGACCGTCCCGGAAGTCACCCTCGCCAACCGCGAAGCGCTCCGCGCCGAGGCGGCTGCGCAAGAAGCCAAGACCGCCCGCCCCGCCCGCGAACGTCAGGAACAGCGCGGCTCCGCGCGTCCCGCCGTCACGCGCTACACCCTGGCCAGGGCGTCGATCCTGCGCAGCGCGCCAGACGGCGATGTCGTTCGCACCATGGCCGCTGAAGACACCGTCTTCCCGACGGGCGCCCAGGACGGCGACTGGGTCGAGGTTCTGGACGCCGACGACAACGTCGGCTGGCTCCAGCGCGATCGCCTGGCGACCGAAGACTGAACACCAAGCACTGAACACCGTCCTGCCCTCTCGCATGAGAGCGGCAGCGCCTGAATATCCCAGGAGTTTTCCATTGAATATCCGTATGATAGCCCCTGCCCTGGCCGCGCTCATGGCCGCCTCCGTCCTGCCGACCGCGTCTGAAGCCCAGGCGCGACGCAGCGGCGCGCAACGCACCCAGGACGCGCAGATGGCGCAGATCCCGCGCTGCGCCCGCAGCCTGGGCACGGTTACACTGGCTGACGGCCAGTCCGATTATTGGCGCGAGTTGCAGCTTTCGCCGCCGCAAAGCCTGCTGCGCGTGGTGATCCAGCGCTCGGGCTGCTTCACCCTGGTGGACCGCGGCATGGGCATGAGCGTCGCCCAGCGCGAACGTGAACTGGCTTCCGGCGGCGACCTGCAACGCGGCTCCAACGTCGGCGGCGGCCAGGTGCGGGCGGCGGACTTTGTCCTGGTCGGCGAGATCGCCAGCCAGAACGCCAACTCGGGCGGCAGCGCCCTGGCCGGCCTCGCCGGCGCCGCCATCGGCGGACGCGCCGGCGCCCTCGTCGGCGGTCTGCGCACACGGCGAATGGAGGCCAATACGGTCCTGTCCCTGACCAACGTCCGCACCTCGGAAACCGCCGCCGTGGCCGAGGGCTACGCCTCCAAGAACGACATGAGCTGGGGCGTCGGCGCCGGCGGCTTCGGCGCGGGCGCTCTCGGCGGCGGCAGCTACGAGAACACCGAGATCGGCCGCATCGTGTCGCAGGCCTTCATCCAGGCCTATACCGACATGGTCATGCAGATGGGCGGACTAGAAGGCGGCTCGCCGGCTCAGGAAGCGCCGGTCCAGACCTATACGGTCCAGCAGGCCGCCACCCTGCGCTCCAGGCCGAACGGCGGCTCGGTCGTGCGCGCCCTGCCCGCGGGCCTGCGCCTCTATCCGACCGGAAACCGCGACGGCGTCTGGTGGGAGGTGCTCGACGACAACGACAACCTGGGCTGGGTGCTGAACGAGCGTCTGGCTCCGGGGCGCTGATCCTGGTCGAACCGACTAAATGGAAGAGCGGCCGCCGACCCCATCGGCGGGCGCTTTTCTGTTGCCCTCTCACAACCGCTCATCCCGGCGGACGCCGGGATCCAGTCCTTTGGCTGCATCCAGGTTATTTCGGCTCGGTGTGCAGTGGCTCTTACTGGATCCCGGCGTCCGCCGGGATGAGCGGGGATAAGGAACCCGACTTTTCTGTGAGCAAGCGAATCGGACGTCTGCCCAGCGACACGAATCAGAGGCATCCTCCCTCCCCATGACCGCCGCTCTCGCCCTCGCCGATCTGCAAACGCTCAGCGGGGCGGCTCCGGCCGATCACCCCGAGTGGCAGTATCTCAACCTCCTGCGCGACATCCTCGACAACGGCGTGCGCCGCGACGACCGCACCGGCACTGGCACGCTCGGCGTCTTCGGTCGGCAGATCCGGTTTGACCTGTCGAAGGGTTTCCCCCTTCTGACCACCAAGAAGCTGCACACGCGCTCGATCTTCATCGAGCTGCTGTGGTTCCTGCGCGGCGACACCAATATCGGCTGGCTCAAGGACAACGGCGTCGGCATCTGGGACGAATGGGCGGACGCGAACGGCGACCTGGGCCCCGTCTATGGCAAACAGTGGCGCTCCTGGGCCGCGCCGAACGGCCAGAGCATCGACCAGATTCAAAAGCTGATCCACGGCCTCAAGACCAACCCCAATAGCCGCCGCCACATCGTCAGCGCCTGGAACCCGGCCGACGTGGACGACATGGCCCTGCCGCCCTGCCATTGCCTGTTCCAGTTCTTCGTCGCGGACGGAAAGCTGAGCTGCCAGCTGTATCAGCGCAGCGCCGACGTCTTCCTCGGCGTGCCCTTCAACATCGCCTCCTACGCCCTGCTGACCCTGATGCTGGCCCAGGTGCTGGGGCTGGAGCCCGGCGACTTCGTCCACACCTTCGGCGATGCCCACCTCTATCTCAACCATCTGGAGCAGGCCGAGCTGCAACTTACCCGCCAGCCTCTGCCCCTGCCCATCCTGACCGTCGCGCCGAAATCCGACCTGTTCGCCTATGAGCTGTCGGACTTCGTGTTGAGCGACTACGCGCCCTGGCCGCATATCAAGGCCGCCGTCGCGGTCTGACCCTCATGAAGATCGCTGACCTCAAGGCGGACGTCCTCCGCATCTCCGACATCTATGCGCGCGAGCATTCCATCGACCGCGACCGCGACTGGGCGCTGCTCAAGCTGCAGGAAGAACTGGGCGAACTGACCAAGGAGCACCTGAACCTTTCAGGTCGCGCGCGCGGCAAGCCTGACGCCGAGGCCCTGGCCGACGAAGCCGCCGATGTCCTGGGGATGCTGCTGATCTACAGCGACCGCGCCGGCATCGACATTGAGGCCGCCATGCAGCGCAAATGGCTGAAGTGGCTGGAGCCCGAAGCGCAAAAGGCCGAAGCGTAAACTCCCGTAACACCGTATGGCGAACGCCAGAAACTCGGCGCACCCTCCCTGATCCGCGTTGATGCGGGGCATGAAACGGGAGGGTTGTCATGTTGAGGAAGTTTGCGGCCGAACTGGTCGGGACGATGGTGCTGGTGCTGTTCGGGTGCGGCGCGGCCGTGCTGGGCGGGTTCGATCATGTGGGGCAGTTGGGCATCGCCCTGGCCTTCGGCTTCGCCATCATCGCCATGGCCTATGGCATCGGGCCGGTGTCGGGTTGCCACGTCAATCCGGCCGTCAGCCTGGGCGTCTTCGTCGCCGGGCGAATGAGCGCCAAGGACATGGTGGTCTACTGGATCGCCCAGTTCATCGGCGCGATCATCGGCGCGGCCATCTTGGGCATGATCGCCAAGACCGGCTTCGCCAGCCTGGGCCAGAACGGCTTCGACGCCGGATCGCCGGGCGGATACGGCCTGCACGCCGCCCTGGTCTTCGAGATCGTGGCCACCGCTATCTTCATCATCGCCATCCTGGGCGTGACGGGGGCCAAGGGACACGGCGCCTTCGCCGGCGTCGCTATCGGCATCACACTGGCCGTCATCCACATCTTCGGCATTCAGGTGACGGGCGTCTCGGTCAATCCGGCCCGCAGCTTCGGCCCGGCGCTTCTGGCTGGCGGTCAGGCCCTGAGCCAGGTCTGGGTATTCTTCGTCGCCCCGGCGATCGGCGCGGTGATCGGCGCGGCCTTCTTCCGCTTGAAACTGCTCGAGCCAGAGGCCTAAGTCGGCATTGAGGGGGCGGCGTCGCGTCGCCCCCGTCTGCCGGAGTTCGCCAGTGTCTGTTCCCAAGATCGCCCTCGTCGTCGCCCGCGCCAAAAACGGCGTCATCGGTCGCGACGGCGACCTGCCCTGGCGGCTGCGCTCGGACCTGCAGCGCTTCAAGGCCGTCACCGTCGGCAAACCCTGCATCATGGGCCGCAAGACCTGGGAAAGCCTGCCGCTCAAGCCCCTGCCCGGCCGGCTGAACATCGTCCTGACCAAGGACGGTTCCTACGAATCCGAGGGTATGTCCAAGGGGGCGCTGGTCTGCTCCAACCTGGGCGAGGCCCTGTCCATCGCGCGCGAGACCGCCGAGGAAAACGGCGTGGACGAGGTCTGCATCATCGGCGGCACGGCCCTATTCGAAATGGCCCTGCCTCGCGCCCAGCGTCTCTACATCACCGAGGTCGAGGCCGAACCCGAGGGCGACGCCCATTTCCCGACCTTTGACGAAGCCGCCTTCATCGAAACCGCGTCCGAATCCCATCCGGCGGGCGAGAAGGACGACCACGCCTTCACCTTCCGCACGCTCGAACGCCGCTGAATCGGAGACACAAGCATGATCGTCGCCACCACCAACGACCTGACCGGCCACCGCATCGTCCGCCATATCGGCATGGTGCGCGGCGTCACCGTGCGTTCGCGCAACATCATCTCGGACGCCATCGGCGGGGTGCAGTCGATGATCGGCGGGCGGGTCGGGGCCTATGTGAAGCTGGCCGAGGCCGCGCGTCAGGAAGCCTATGACGAACTGGTCGCCCATGCGCGCGACATGGGCGCCAACGCCATCCTGGCCATGCGCTATGACGCCAACGAGATCATGCCCGGCGTGACCGAGGTCCTGGCCTACGGTACAGCCGTCGTGGTCGAGCCGGCCTAAAGGCCTCAGGCGGCGGGGATCACCGCGCCGTCGTACTTCTTGGCGATGAAGTCCTTGACCGCCTGGCTGCGCAGCGCGGTCGCCAGGGCCTGAACGCGCGGGTCGTTCTGGTTGTCCGGGCGCGCCACCAGATAGTTGACATAGGGGCTGTCGGCGCCTTCCAGCGACAGGGCGTCGGTCTTGGGCTTCAACCCGGCGTCCAACGCATAGTTGGTATTGATCACCGCCGCATCGACCTGGGGCAGGATGCGCGGGATGGTGGCGGCCTCGACCTCCTGGAACTTGAGGCCCTTGGAGTTGGTCGCGATGTCGCGGACCGTCTGCAGCGGATTGGCCGGATCACGCAAGGTGATCAGACCGGCGCCTTGCAGCAGCAGCAGAGAGCGACCGGTGTTGGAGGCGTCGTTCGGCAACACGACCAGCGCCCCGTTCGGGATCGCCGCCAGCGTCGTGTGCTTCTTGGAATAGATGCCCAGCGGCTCGACGTGGACGCCGGCCACGGTCACCAGATCAGCGCCGCGCGCGGTGTTGAACTCATCCAGATAGGGCTTGGTCTGGAAATAGTTCACATCCAGCCGTTTTTCAGACAGTTGCACATTCGGCTGAACGTAGTCGTTGAAGACCTTGATCTCGATCGGCACGCCCTCGGCGGCCAGGATCGGCTTCACCACCTCCAGGATTTCGGCGTGCGGCACGGCCGTCGCGCCGACCAGCAGCGGGGCGGCGCCCGCCTTCTTTTCTGCGCCCTGCCCGCACGCAGCGAGCATCAGGACGGCGGCGGCGGACAGCAGAAGCGAGCGGCGGATCATGGTGGGCTCTCTAACTCAGCGGTGCGAGACCTTAGCAACCAGCCGGTCGCCTATCATCTGCAGAATTTGTACGAGGATCAGCAGCAGAACTACGGTCACGACCATGACGTCGGTCTGGAACCTCTGATAGCCAAAGCGCACGGCCAGGTCGCCCAGACCACCCGCCCCCACCACGCCCGCCATGGCGGTGTAGCTGACCAGGGCGATGGCCGTGACCGTGGCCCCGGCGATGATGCCCGGCATGGCCTCGGGCAGCAGGGCCCGCGTCACGATCTGGAAGGTCGAACCGCCCATGGCCTGGGTCGCCTCGACCACGCCCTTGTCCACCTCGCGCAGGGCCGTCTCGACCAGTCGCGCATAGAAGGGCGCGGCCCCGACGACCAGCGGCGGAATGGCCCCGGCCACGCCCAGCGACGTCCCGACCAGCAGCACCGTCACCGGCAGCATGACGATCAACAGGATGATGAAGGGCACCGAGCGCAGCACGTTGACGATCAGCGACAGCACGGCGTTCAGCACCGGATTGGCCGCCAGCCGTCCCTTGCCCGACAGATAGAGCAACACGCCCAACGGCACGCCCAGAATGACGGTCAGCACCAGCGACCCGCCCAGCATCAGCAGGGTGTCGACGGTGGCGCGGCCGATCTCGGCCCAATCTACGTTGTCGAACATCAGACCGCCTCTACCGTCACGCCGCGCGCGGTCAGTTGCGCCACGGCCGCCTCGGCGTCGCCGCCGGTGAAGGCCACGACCAGCTGGCCATAGGGCTCGCCCCGGATGCGGCTGATCCGCCCCGACAGAATGGAATAGTCCACGCCCACCGTCCGCGCGACGCGGCTCAGTTCCGGCTCATAGGTCGAGCCGCCGCGGAAGGTCAGCTTGGCCATCCGCGCCCCGGCCGGCACGACCGAGGCGTCGAACGCCTCCTCGCCCTCGGCCAGCATGGCGCGCGTCACAGCGTGTTGCGGGTGCAGGAAAACGTCGGCCGTCGCGCCCTGCTCCACGATACGGCCATCCTTCAGCACCGCCACCCGGTCGCAGACCCGGCGCACCACCTCCATCTGGTGAGTGATCAGGACGATGGTCAAACCCATATCACGGTTCAGCCCGTCCAGCAGGGTCAGGATGTCCTCGGTCGTTTCCGGGTCCAAAGCGCTGGTCGCCTCGTCGCACAGCAGGACGCTGGGACCACAGGCTAGGGCGCGGGCGATGCCGACACGCTGCTTCTGTCCGCCCGACAGTTGAGACGGGTGCTTTTTCGCATGCTCGGTCAGACCCAGCTGCTCCAGCAACTGCGCCGTCCGCGCCTTCACCTCGGCCTCGGGTCGCCCTTCTAGCCGCAGGGGAAAGGCGACGTTGTTTTCAATGGTCTTGGCGTTCAGCAGGTTGAAATGCTGGAAGATCATGCCGATCCGACGCCGCGCGGCGCGCAGCTCGGCGGGCTTCAGCGCCGTGATTTCCTGATCATCGACAAAGATGCGGCCCGCGTCCGGCGTCTCCAGCCGGTTGATGGCGCGGATCAGGGTCGACTTGCCGGCGCCCGAACGCCCGACCACGCCGAACACCTCGCCGCGCCCGATGGTCAGATCGACGGCGTCCAGCGCCGTGCGCTCGCCCGCCGCGCTGCGATAGCGCCGGGTCACACCCTCCAGTCGGATCATGTCAGTCGGCGTCCAGGGCGGCGGCGGGGATGATGGTCACGCTCTCGCCGCAGCCGCAGGCGTCGGTCTCGTTCGGATTGCGAAAGACGAACTTTGAGGCCAGCTTGGTCGTCTCATAGTCGATCTCGCTGCCGATCAGGAACAGCACGGCCTTGGGCTCGATCAGAATGGTGACGCCCTTGTCCTCGACCACCTCGTCCAGCGGCTCGATCTGCTCGGCATAGGCGAAGGTGTATTCCTGCCCGGCGCAACCGCCGTTCTTCACCCCGACGCGCAGGCCGACGTAGTCCTTCTCGGCATTGGCCATGATCTCGCGCACGCGCGCGGCGGCGGCGTCGGTCAGGGTCACGGCCTTGGGCCGGGGGCGGCGCGGTCGGGCGGCGGTCTGAAGCTCGGTCATGGATGCGTCCTCAGAACATGTTCAGGGCCAGCTTGGCCTCGTCGCTCATCTTCGAGGAATCCCACGGCGGATCGAACACCAGATTGGCCCGCGCCGACTTTACGCCCTCGACCTTCTTCACTGCATCCTCGACCCAGCCCGGCATTTCGCCAGCCACGGGACAGCCCGGCGCCGTCAGCGTCATCTCGACCAGAACGTCGCGGTCGTCGGACACGTCGACCTTGTAGATCAGGCCCAGCTCATAGATGTCGACCGGGATTTCCGGGTCGTACACCGTCTTCAGCGCCTCGATCAGGTCGTCAGTCAGCTTGTCCAGCTCAGCCTGCGACAGGGCGCTCTTTTGCGGCTCGTCCCAGCTGGCGGCGAAGGCGTCGCTGTCGCTGATGGCGGTTTCGGTCTTGGCGTCGTCCATACTCATCACACGAAGAAGTTCCGCGCCTTGATCAGCGCATCCACGAAGGCGTCTGTATCCTCCACGGTGTTATATAGGGCGAAGGAGGCGCGCGTGCTCGAGGTCACGCCCAGTCTTTTCGCCAGCGGTTCGGCGCAGTGCAGACCGGCCCGCACGGCGACGCCGTAACGGTCCATGATCTGGGCCACGTCATGGGCGTGGGCGCCCTCAACCGAGAAGGTCAGCAGTGCCCCCTTGCCCTCGGCCTCGCCCAGCACCCGCAGCCAACCGGCGTCGGCCAGCCGCGCCCGGGCGTGATCATAGAGGGCCATCTCGTGCGCGGCCACGGCCTGGCGGTCAAAGCCCGACAGCCATTCCAGCGCCGCGCCAAGACCAATGGCCTCCAGGATCGGCGGCGTGCCAGCCTCGAACCGATGCGGCGGCTGGGCGTAGGTGATCCGGTCCTTCTCGACCGTCTGGATCATCTCACCCCCGCCCTGATAGGGCGGCAGGCTCTCCAGAGCCTCGGTCGTGCCGTAGAGGGCGCCGACGCCAGTCGGGCCATACAGCTTGTGGCCAGTGACCACATACCAGTCGCAGCCGACCGCCTGAACGTCCGGCGTCGCATGAACCGCGCCCTGGCAGCCATCGACCAGCACCCGCGCGCCGGCCGCGTGGGCCAAGCGGGTGATCTCTGCAATCGGGTTGATGGTGCCCAGAACGTTGGACATATGGGTGACGGCGACGACCTTGGTCTTCGGCCCCAGCAGAGCGGCGAAGGCTTCCATGTCCAGCGAGCCATCGTCCGCAATCGGCGCCCATTTCAGCACCGCGCCCTTGCGCTCGCGCAGCAGGTGCCACGGCACGATGTTGGAGTGGTGCTCCATCTCGGTGACGATGATCTCGTCGCCCGGCTCGATGCTCAGGCCGACACCGTTGGCGACCAGATTGATCGCCTCGGTCCCGCCCTTGGTCCAGACGATGTTCTCGCCCGAGGGTGCGTTCAGGAAGCGAGCGACGATCTCGCGCGCCGCCTCAAACGCCTCTGTCGCCTCGTTTGACAGGGTGTGCAGACCCCGGTGGACGTTGGCGTAGCTGCCCTCCATCGACGCGACCATGGCGTCGATCACCGCACGCGGTTTCTGCGCCGAGGCGGCGTTGTCCAGATAGACCAAGGGCTTGCCGTTCACCTGTCGCGACAGGATCGGGAACTGCGCCCGCGCGGCGTAGGGATCAAACGTCTTCACAGGCGAGCCGTCAGCCATGCGCGCACAACCTCCCTCGCCGCCTCGTCCTCGATGCGGTCGACGACCTCGAACAGGAAGGCCTGGACAAGCAGGGCGCGGGCTTCGTCAGCCGGAATGCCGCGCTGCTGCATATAGAAGAGCGCGCTTTCATCCAGCGTCCCCACCGTATTGCCGTGCGCGCACTGCACGTCGTCGGCATAGATGATCAGCTCAGGCTTGGCGTCGATCTCGCCGCGCTCGCTGGCGATCAGGGCGTTGTGGGCCATGCGGGCGTCGGTGCCGTCAGCCCCCCGCTCGACGATGATCTTGCCCTGAAACACGCCGCGCGCCGTGTCGTGGACGACGCCCTTGGTCAACTGGCTCGTCGTGCCGTCGGTGGCGCGGTGATCGACCACGGTCGTCAGGTCCGCATGGCGCGAACCCTTCAACAGATAGAGACCGTCCAGACGCGCGTCGGCGCCCTCGGCCCCGTGGCTCAGTTGGGTCTCGATGCGTTGCAGCTTGGCGCCGGTCGTGACCACGGTCTGGCGATAGCGACCGCCCGCCTCCAGTCGTACCTCGGCGTTCGTCACCGAAATGGCGTCTTCGGGCTCCTCGATCAGGACGATGCGCGTGACCTCGGCGTCGCGGGCCACGTCGATCTCGACCTTGTTGTGGGCGACATAGGCCGAGCCCTTGCCCTCGTGCGTCTCCAGCAGCAGCAGTCGCGCGCCCGAACGGGCGGCGATGCGGGCCGAGGCCGTGTGGCCGGTGCCGACCGCGTCGGAAATGAAGCGCAGACGCAGGGTCTGCACGCCCGAGGCGATGAAGTCAGTGACGCCGACCGGACGCCCGTTGGCGAAGACGATAGCCTCTCCGCCCAGGTCGTAAAACGGCCCCGGCGCCCCGACCAGCGCCGTGCCGGACGGCTCAGGCGCTTCGCGAAGCCAGCGTTTCAGGTCGCTGTATTTCCACGCTTCCGTGCGCCGCGTGGGAAAGGACTCGGCGTTGGTCAGGTCAATCTGCGGCGCCGCGCTCATGCCGCGGTCGGCAGGAACTTGTCGTACCCTTCCGCCTCCAGCTCCAGCGCCAGTTCAGGCCCGCCCGAGGCGACGATGCGACCGGCGGCCAGCACATGCACCTTGTCCGGTTTGATGTAGTCCAGCAGGCGCTGATAGTGGGTGATGACCAGCATCGACCGGTCGGCGCGACGCAGGGCGTTAACCCCCTCCGACACGATGCGCAGGGCGTCGATGTCGAGGCCGGAGTCCGTCTCGTCCAGGATCAGCAGCGACGGCTCCAGCAGGGCCATCTGCAGGATCTCCATCCGCTTCTTCTCACCGCCTGAGAAGCCGACGTTCAGCGGCCGCTTCAGCATGTCGAAGTCCATCTTCAGCGACTGCGACGCCGCCTTGACCAGCTTCAGGAAGGCGGGGGCCGAAACCTCTTCCTCGCCACGCGCGCGCTTCTGGGCGTTCAGCGCCGTGCGGATGAAGGTCATGGCCGGCACGCCGGGGATCTCCATCGGATACTGGAAGGACAGGAAGACGCCCGCCGCCGCGCGCTCGGCCGGGTCCAGACCCAGCAGGTCCTGACCGTTCCACGAGGCGGAACCGTCCGTGACCTCATAGCCCGGACGGCCCGACAGGCTGTAGCCCAGCGTCGATTTGCCAGCCCCGTTCGGCCCCATGACGGCATGGACTTCGCCCGCCGGCACTTCGAGCGTCAGGCCCTTGAGGATCGGCTTGTCAGCGACCGAGACGTGGAGGTTATTGATCTTCAGCATTTTTCTTCTTTACCCGACCGAGCCTTCGAGGCTGATCGCCACTAGTTTCTGCGCCTCGACGGCGAACTCCATCGGCAGCTTCTGCATGACGTCGCGGACGAAGCCGTTGACCAGCAGGGCCACCGCCTCTTCCTCCGACAGGCCGCGCTGCTGGGCGTAAAACAGCTGATCTTCCGACAGGCGGGTCGTCGTCGCCTCGTGCTCCAGCTGGGCCGAGCCGTTGCGGGCCTCGATGTAGGGGATGGTGTGCGAGCCGCACTCCTTGCCGATCAGCAGGCTGTCGCACTGGGTGAAGTTGCGAACGCCCGTCGCCTTGGGATGCACCGAGACCAGGCCGCGATAGGTCGAGTCCGACTTGCCCGCCGACACGGCCTTGGCGATGATCCGCGACTTCGAGTTCTTGCCCAGATGGATCATCTTGGTGCCGGTGTCGGCCTGCTGATGCCCGTTGGTGATGGCGATGGAGTAGAACTCGCCCGAGCTTTCCTCGCCCTTCAGGATGCAGGACGGGTACTTCCAGGTGACGGCCGATCCGGTCTCAACCTGGGTCCAGCTGACCTTTGAGCGGTCGCCGCGGCAGTCCGCGCGCTTGGTCACGAAGTTGTAGATGCCGCCCTTGCCCTCGGCGTCGCCGGGATACCAGTTCTGAACCGTCGAGTATTTCACCTCGGCGTCGTCCAGGGCCACGATCTCCACGACCGCTGCATGCAGTTGGTTCTCGTCGCGCATCGGCGCGGTGCAGCCTTCCAGATAGGAGCAGTAGCTGCCTTTGTCGGCGATGATCAGGGTCCGCTCGAACTGGCCGGTCTGGCTGGCGTTGATGCGGAAATAGGTCGACAGCTCCATCGGGCATTTCACGCCCGGCGGGATGTAGACGAACGACCCGTCCGAAAAGACCGCGCTGTTCAGCGCCGCGAAATAGTTGTCGGACACCGGCACGACCGATCCCAGATACTGACGCACCAGATCAGGATATTCGCGCAAGGCCTCGGAAATCGGCATGAAAATTACGCCAACCTTGGACAGTTCTTCCTTGAAGGTGGTCACGACCGAGACGCTGTCGAACACGGCGTCCACGGCCACCTTGGGCGCGCCCTGCACCCCCGCCAGAACCTCCTGCTCCTTCAGCGGGATGCCCAGCTTCTTGTAGATTTCCAGGATTTCGGGATCGACCTCGTCCAGCGACTTGGGCCCCTCCTTCTGCTTCGGCGCCGCATAGTAGAATAGCGACTGATAGTCGACGGGCTCGTACTTCACCGCCGCCCAGGTCGGCTCTTCCATCGCCAGCCAGCGCTCATAGGCGGCCAGACGCCATTCCAGCATCCATTCCGGCTCACCCTTCTTCTCGGAGATGAAGCGGATGATGTCGGCGTTCAGGCCGCGCGGCGCATATTCCGTTTCGATGTCCGAGGTGAAGCCGTGCTCGTACTTTTCCAGAGCGGCGACGGCTTCGACGGTTTCCTTAACAGCAGCCATGACTTACGCGACTTCCTTCACGCGCTCAGACAGGCGCGCCTTATGCTTGTTCCAGGCCGTGACCCAGGCCTCGGCGAACCGATCCCAGTCGCCCTGCGTGGTGCCCCAGCCACCCGAGACGCGCACGCCTCCGGTCGCCAGATGATCCAGGCCCATGGCGCTGATCGTCTTGGACGGCTTGACCTTGCCCGACGAACAGGCCGAGCCGGCCGAAACCATGACCCCGACCAGATCCAGCGTGATCAGTTGCTGCGGGCTGTCCCAGCCCTCAACGGCCATGAACAGGGTGTTGGGCAGACGCTCGACCGCGCCTCCGATGATGGTCGCGCCGGCAGCCTTGACCTTGGCCTCGGCCGCATCGCGCCAGGCGGCGTGCGCCAGGGCCGCGCCCAGATCGCGCGCGGCGCAATCCGCCGCTGCTCCAAATCCGGTGATGCCGGGCACGTTCTCGGTTCCGGCGCGCAGACCGCGCTCCTGACCCGCGCCATGCAGAATGCGCACGGCGGCCACGCCTTCCTTGAGCACCAGAGCGCCCACGCCCTGCGGCCCGCCCAGCTTGTGCGCCGACAGCGTCAGGCTGTCCGCGTCCAGCGCCCGCATGTCGACCGGGACCTTGCCCGCCGACTGGATGGCGTCGACATGCAGCCAGCCGCCCGCCGCGCGCACCAGAGCCGCCGCCTCGGCGATGGGCTGGATCACGCCGCTTTCATTGTTCGCATGATGGATGGCCACGACCGCCCGCCCCGGGCGTTTCAGCGCCTCGGCCAGCCAGACCAGATCGACCACGCCGTTCGCATCGACCGGCAACACCTCGACCAGGGCGCCCGACATCGTCGCGGCTTCGGCCACGCACGGATGCTCTGTCGCGCCGACGATCAGCCGCTCGCAGCCCGCCGCCAGAGCACTGACGACGGCCTGGGCGTTGGATTCAGTGCCGCCCGAGGAAAAGACCACGGCGGTCGGATCGGCCCCGACCAGTTCGGCCACCTGGGCTCGCGCCGTCTCGACCCGCGCCCGCGCCCGACGCCCGGCGGCGTGAACCGCCGACGGATTGCCGTTGTCGGCCAGGGTCCTGGCCATGATTTCCTGAACCTCCGGACGCACCAGACCCGAGGCGTTGTAATCCAGATAGATGCTCATGCCGCCGCCTCCATGCCTGCGACGGCCGGGGCCGCGCCCATGCGCGCCTGACCGGTGCGGTTCTGGATCACGTCTTCCAGACTGACGCTGGCGAGATAGCGATGAATCTCTTGCCCCAGGTCTTCCCACAGGTGGTGTGTGATGCAGCGTTCGCCCTTGATCATGCAGCCCTTGGGCGAGCCGGCGCCGACGCAACGCGTGGCGCGGATCGGTTCATCGACCGCCAGAACGATCTCGGCCACAGCGGTCTCGCAGGCCTCACGCGCCAGGCGATAACCGCCGCCGGGGCCCCGCACGCTCTTGACTAGACCGCTCTTGCGCAGCCGTGCAAACAACTGCTCCAGATAGCTGAGCGAGATTTCCTGACGCGTCGCGATCTCGGCCAAAGACACCGCCCGGTCCGCGCCATTGCGCGCCAGATCGGCCATCGCCATCACGGCGTATCGTCCCTTTGTCGACAGGCGCATAGAAAGCCCTCAAAAATTTCACGCTTTTCGGGGCTCATGTGTTAGAACCCGCGCCCTCGCAGACAAGTGCGCCACGCTGAGCGGACTTAGAAAGTCCTACTGCGTTGGTCAAGTATTGTCCGCCCGCGAAACGACAGTTGAAGACAGGATTCCGCTGATCCATGCCTGAAGTCATTCTTCCCGGCGCCTCGGGCCGCATCGAAGGCCGCTATTCGCCCGGCAAGCGCCCGAACGCGCCGATCGCCCTGATCCTGCATCCGCACCCCAAGGCGGGCGGGCACATGAACAACCCGGTGGCTGTGACCCTGCACCAGCTGTTCGTCCAGCGTGGCTTCGCCACCCTGCGCTACAACTCGCGCGGCGTCGGCAAGTCGCAGGGCGAGTTCGACAGCGGCATCGGCGAACTGGCCGACGCGGCCACGGCACTGGACTGGCTGCAGGCCAACAACCCCGCCGCCACCCAGACCTGGGTCGCCGGTTATCAGTTTGGCGCCTATATCGGCATGCAACTGCTGATGCGTCGCCCCGAGACGGACGGCTTCATCTCGGTGTCGCCGCCGTCGAACATGTACGACTTCAGCTTCCTGGCCCCCTGCCCGGCCTCCGGCCTCTTCCTGCACGGAACCAACGACACCGTCGTGCCGCCGGTCGAGGTCGAGCGCGTGGTCAACAAGCTGCGCACGCAAAAAGGCATCGTCATCGACTACGAACTGGAAGAAGGCGCCAGCCACTTCTGGCAGGATCACATCGGCGCGGTCGAGCGTCGCGTCGGCGCCTATCTGGACAAGCGTCTGGAAGAGAACCCGGCCTAAGCTTCATGTGTCGACCCGGGTTTCGGCCCGGGTCTTCCACATCGACCACAGAATGCCCGCGGCCAGGATGGCGGCCGTCACGCCGAGCGAGATCGCCGGCGGAAACTTCTCCAACCCCATCAGCGGCGCGGCGATGACCTTCCCCCCTATAAAGACCAGCAGGATAGCCAGCGCCTGCTTCAGATAGGCGAAGCGGTGGATCACCGCAGCCAGCGCAAAGTACAGCGCTCTCAGCCCCAGAATGGCGAAGATGTTGGACGTGTAGACGATGTAGGGGTCCGTCGTGATCGCGAAGATCGCCGGCACGGAATCTACCGCAAAGATCACGTCGGCGAACTCGATCGTCACCAAGGCCAGGAACAGCGGCGTCGCCCGCCAGATCAGTCGCCCCGCCGCATCATCCTCGCGCACGAAGAACCGCGCGCCGTGCAGTTGCTCCGTCACCGGCACCCGCCGGATCAGCCAGTTCATCAGGCCACGCCCCGCCGTGGCCTCTTCCCTGGGGCTGGTGGCGATCATTCGGCCTCCGGTGAAGATGAGGAAGGCGGCAAAGACATAGAGCGCCCACTCATAGCGGCTGACCAGGGCCGCCCCCGCCGCGATCATCACCGCCCTCAGGATGATGACCCCCAGCACGCCCCAGAACAGCACCCGGTGCTGGTGCAGGCGTGGAATGCCGAAAGTGCTGAAAATCAGCGCGATGACAAAGACATTGTCCATCGCCAGGCTCTTTTCGATGGCAAAACCGGTCAGGTAGTCCAGCCCGCTGTCCGCCCCCAGCCGCACCCAGACCCAGATCCCGAACAGCAGAGCGACGCCGATATAGAAGGCGGACAAAAACAGGCTTTCCCGCACCCCGATCTCATGCGCCTTGCGGTGCAGGACGCCCAGGTCGAAGGCCAGCAAGGCGACCACGACCACCAGAAAGCCTGCCCACATCCACGCGGGCTTGCCCATCCACTCGACTGTCAGGAACTCCATCTTCGCCTCTGGACCGCCCATGCCACCGACGCCCGAGCAGACGACCGGTGCGGTCCGACATCACGACCATGCTCCCGAAGGAGGGTCGCCAGAGGGGCCCGGTCCGCTAGCGAGAGAACGCGAAACCGGGGTTGGCGTTCAGCAGTCCTGCTGCGACCTAATGTTCGCCTTCTGCGGCGGCGACCGCCGCCGGGCGGTGTGCGCGGACGCACCAGACGACGCTGACCACCATCAGGATCATGGCCACGATCTCGACCGCGGTGGGCCCGCGCCGCTCCAGAATGAAGCCGTAGAGGAAGGCGAACAGGGTCTCCGACACGATCATCTGGCCCAGCATGGTCAGGGGCAGCAGACGGCTGGCCTGGTTCCAGAAGGCGTTGCCGATGATGGAGGCGAAGACGGCCACGCCCAAACTGACTCCGAGAAACCGCAGCCAGACCTCGCCCGACCAGACGCCCATGGTCAGCACCGCCGGAACGGCCAGCACCAGGGCGAACCCGCCGGTCACCACACCGGTCAGCAGCGACCAGTCATGCGGCGACACCTCGGGCAGACGCCCCATCCAGCGGCTGTTGCCGACCGCGAAGGCCGACCACGACAGCAGGGCCGCCAGCGCGCAGACCAGACCGATCAGGGTCTGAATCCCATCGTGGCTCCCATTGCCGGTCTGGCTCAGAGATTCCCAGCCGATCAGGCCGACCGCCAGGGCCGCCACCGCAATGGGCGGCGCCACGCGCGTCAGCGGCGGCGAATCCTTGTCCTTCATCCCCCACAGGGCGACCACGACCGGCACCATGCCCACGATCAGAGCCGAGGCCCCGACGCCCGCGAAATGGACGCTGACCACCAGGAAGACGAAGTAGACGATGTTCCCGGCCAGGCTCAGCCAGGCCAGCGCCCGCCAGGCCTTGAAATCCAGCGCCGCCGTCACCCGCCGCCAGCGTGGCGCGATCAGCAGGGCCGCGATCAGGCCATAGGCGAGATAGCGCCCCGCCGTCAGCATCATGGGCGAGGCCTCGGGCGCCACCTTGGGCGCCAGGAAGACCAGCCCCCACAGAGCGCCGGCCGCCATGCCGCTGGCGACGCCCCAGAAGCGCCGGGATGGGTTCAGGCTCACTGTTCGCCGGGCTCCACGATCCGGCCGCCGGTCATCGGCTCGGGCACGCCCGTCGTGCCGGGGAAGCTGATCGGCAGGCCCAGCAGGCAGCGCGCGGCCAGGAAGGCGAAGGCCTCGGCCTCGATGGAATCTCCACGCCAACCCTCGTCCTCGGCGGTCGTGACCGGCACGCCAGCACGGTCGCGGATGGCCGCCAGCAGGACCGGATTATGTCGCCCGCCGCCGCAGGCCACGACCTTGGTCGGCTTCTCTGAGCAACGCGCCACGCCCAGCGCCACAGCCTCGGCGGCAAAGGCCGTCAGCGTCGCCGCCGCGTCTTCCAGCGACAGGCCCGCCACCGGGTCCAGCGAGAAGTCAAAACGGTCCAGCGACTTCGGCCCCGTCGCCGCGAAATAGGGATGGGCCAGATAGGCGGCCAGCACAGCCTGATCGACCGTCCCCGCCGCCGCCAGCTTGCCGCCATCATCCATCCGTTTCTTGCCACGCGACTGGACCAGCAGATCGACCATGCCGTTGGCCGGCCCGGTGTCGAAGGCTTCCAGCCCGCCGTCGGCGCAGATCAGGGTGATATTGCCGACCCCGCCCAGGTTCAGCACGGCGACCGGCCCGCTCAGGCCCGCCTTGCGCACCAGGGCCGCGTGATAGACGGGGGCCAGCGGGGCCCCCTGCCCGCCCGCCGCCACGTCCGCGCTACGGAAATCCCAGGCGGTGCGCACGCCCAGCCCCTCGGCCACGCTCAGGGCGTCGATCAGTTGCACCGTGCGGCCCGGCAGTTCCGGCGTCGGCGCCTCGTGCAGCACAGTCTGGCCGTGCACTCCTACCAGATCCAGCCCACTGGCTTTCACGCCGTTCACCGCCATAAAGCTGAGCGCCGCCGCCAGATGGGCGTCGGCCACCGCCATGCGGGCGTCCTCGAAGCTGTCGGGCTCCTCCTCGTCACGCTCCCAGTCCAGGGCGTCCTCGATGGCGTCTTCAACGATGGCGCGCGTCTCGGCGTCCAGCTTCATCTCGCCCGCCGGACCGAAGCTGATGATGTTCTCGCCATCGGTTTCGATCACCGCCATATCCACGGCGTCGAGCGAGGTGCCGGTCATGAAACCGAGCACGCGAAGGGTCTTTGTCGAGGAGGAGGTCGTCATGGCGGGTTGACTGCCACGTCACGCACGCCGTAGCTAGCGCCCATGATCGCCGCCCGCGCCATTTCCGGCCTGTATTACCGTTCGCTGAGCTAGCGAGCGGCCGCGATCTCGTGCCGCCTTCGCTGGCGGTGCGACTTCCTCGGTAAGGAAGACGGCCGCCGGCATCCCTGCTACGGAGCCGTCCATGACCGACCAAGCCTTCAAGTCCGACTTTCTCAAGACCCTGCAATCGCGCGGCTATATCCACCAAGTGACGCACCCGGTGGAGTTGGACGACGCCGCCTCGAACGGGATCGTGACGGCCTACATCGGCTTCGACGCCACGGCGCCCAGCCTTCACGTCGGCAGCCTGATCCAGATCATGATGCTGCGTCGCCTGCAGCAGGCGGGGCACAAGCCTGTCGTCCTGATGGGCGGCGGCACGACCAAGGTCGGCGACCCGACCGGCAAGGACGCCTCGCGCCCGCAACTGACCGACGAGACGATCCAGGCCAACATCGCCTCGATCAAGACGGTGTTCGAGAAGTTCCTGACCTTCGGCGACGGCCCGTCCGACGCCGTCATGGTCGACAACAACGACTGGCTGTCCAAGTTCGGCTACGTCGAGTTCCTGCGCGATTACGGCACGCATTTCACCATCAACCGGATGCTGAGCTTCGACTCGGTCAAGCTGCGCCTTGAGCGCGAGCAACCGATGACCTTCCTAGAATTCAACTACATGCTGATGCAGTCGGTGGACTTCCTGGAGCTGAACCGCTCGCTGAACGTGACGCTGCAGATGGGCGGCTCGGACCAGTGGGGCAACATCACCTCGGGCGTCGACCTGGTGCGTCGCGTGGATCAGAAGGCGTCCTTCGGCCTGACCACGCCGCTGCTGACGACCGCTTCGGGCGGCAAGATGGGCAAGACGGCCCAGGGCGCCATCTGGCTGAACGCCGAGCAGCTCAGCCCCTACGACTACTGGCAGTTCTGGCGCAACGCCGAGGACGCCGATGTCGGTCGCTTCATGCGCCTGTTCACCGACCTGCCGCTGGACCAGATTGCGCTCTACGAGGCCATGGAAGGGGCCGGCATCAACGAGGCCAAGAAGGCCCTGGCCGACGCCGCGACCTCCATGCTGCACGGCTCGGAGGCCGCCCACGCCGCCCGCGCCGCTGCCGAGGCCGCCTTCGAAAAGGGTCAGTTGTCTGCCGACCTGCCGACGGTCGAGCTGCCGCGTGATGAGGTGATCGGTGCCATGATCGCCGCCGTCTTCACCAAGGCCGGTCTCAGCACCTCCAACGGCGAGGCCCGTCGCCTGGCCCAGGGCGGCGGCTTGCGTCTCAATGACGAAGCCATCGTTGACGGCGCGCGCCTGATCGAAGACGCCGACGTCAACGCCGACGGTGTGCTGAAACTGGCCGCCGGCAAGAAGAAGATCGTCCTGGTTCGGCCGGTCTAAGGAGCAAAGAGGATGACCGACATCACCGAAGGCCAGGCCGCCCCCGCGTTCGATCTCGCCACCGACGGCGGCGGCCGCGTCACGCTGGACGGGCTGAAGGGCCAGCCGGTCGTCCTCTACTTCTACCCCAAGGCCGACACCCCCGGCTGCACGACCGAGGGTCTGGACTTCTCGGCCCTGGCCGATCAGTTCGCCGCCGCCAACACCGTCGTCATCGGCGTCTCGCGCGATGCAGTGAAGAAGCTGGACCGCTTCAAGGCCAAGCATGACCTCAAGGTCATTCTGGGCTCCGACGATGACGGCGTCGTCTGCGAGGCCTACGGCACATGGGTGATGAAGAAGCTCTATGGCCGCGAATATATGGGCGTCGAACGCGCCACCTTCCTGATCGACGGCGCGGGCCTGGTCCGCCGCGTCTGGCGCAGCGTCAAGGTCAAGGGCCACGCCGACGAGGTGCTTCAGGCCGTTCGCTCGCTTTGATCCGAGGCCAAGCTTGCCTCAACCGTCGACCTGCTCCTAACTGCCGCCCAAGGGGCTAACAGTAGGATTAGGCCGGCCTTGCTGGCGAGATGCGGAGAGCACCATGTTCAACAAGAGCAAGCCTTACGACAGCGGCCCGTCCAGCGGCATGGGCATCCCCCCTGCGCCGGAACCGACGCCCGCCGCCACGCCTTCGGTTGCGCCCAGCGCCGCCCCGCGCGCGCCTGAGGCTTCGCGCCCGGCCGCCGCGCGCTCGTCCAGCCTCTCGACTCTCTCGGCCGGCGTGAAATACGAAGGCAACATCTCGGGCGCCGGCGAGCTTCAGGTCGACGGTTCGCTGAAGGGCGACATCCGCGTCGTGCGCGTCACCATCGGTGAAGGCGGCTCGGTCGAGGGCACCGTCCACGCCGACATCCTTGAGGTGCGCGGCCGCGTCTCAGGGGCCATCGTCGCCAAGCAGGTCAAGCTGTTCGCCACCGCCCGTATCGAGGGCGACATCACCCAGGAGCAGCTCTCCATCGAACAGGGTGCCTGGTTCCAGGGCCGCTGCACCCAGGCCAAGCGCGACACGCCCGGCGCCAATATGCTGGACGCCCCGGAAAAGCCGGCCGCCCTCTCCGCGCCCAAGGCTGAGAAGGCGGAAGCCAAGCCCGCCGCCTGATCCGGCGCTTCGGACAAATGAAAAGGGGCGACCCGCGGGCCGCCCCTTTTTTTAGTTGCCGTCGCGGGTCTCGCCGACCCGGGCCGCCAGTGCTGCGCCCATGAACTGGTCCAGATCGCCGTCCAGAACGCCTTGCGTGTCCGAGGTCTCGACCTCGGTGCGCAGGTCCTTGACCATCTGATAGGGCTGCAGGACGTAGGATCGGATCTGGTGTCCCCAGCCGATGTCCGTCTTGGCGTCGGCCAGGGCTTGGGCCGCCGCCTCACGCTTCTGCAGTTCCAGCTCGTACAGACGGGCGCGCAGCATCTTCCACGCCATGTCGCGGTTCTGGTGCTGCGAACGGCCTGCCTGACAGGCGACCACGGTATTGGTCGGAATGTGCGTCAGGCGCACCGCCGAGTCCGTCTTGTTGATGTGCTGACCGCCGGCGCCCGATGCGCGATAGGTGTCGGTCCGCACGTCGGACGGGTTGATGTCGATCTCGATCGTATCGTCCACGACCGGCGACACCCCGATGGAGGCGAAGCTGGTATGGCGCTTGGCCGCCGCGTCATAGGGGCTGATGCGAACCAGACGGTGCACGCCCGATTCCGACTTCAGCCAGCCATAGGCGTTGGGGCCTTCGATCAGGATGGTGGCCGACTTGACCCCCGCCTGTTCGCCCTCTTCGTGGGCCTCGATCGTGACCTCATAGCCGTGGGCCTTGGCCCAACGCGAATACATCCGCAGCAACATGCCGGCCCAGTCGTTGGACTCGGTGCCGCCGGCGCCGGAGTTCACTTCCAGATAGGCGTCGTTGCCGTCAGCCTCGCCGGATAGCAGGGCCTCCAGCTCGGCGCGCGCGGCGCGTTCCTTGACGGCGCGCAGTTGTTCACGAGCCTCTTCGAGGGTGGCCTCGTCGCCCTCCTCGTCGGCCATATCAGCCAGCATGACGCCCTCTTCCAGGGCGCTTTCCAGTTCGCGGACGCTGTTGATCTGAGCTTCCAGACGCGAGCGGTCGCGGCTGACGGCCTGGGCCTGTTCCGGGTTGTCCCAAAGGGTCGGATCTTCGACCCGAGCGTTCAGCTCATCCAGTTTTCGAAGGGAGACATCCCAGTCAAAGACGCCTCCTGAGCAGAGCGGCGCTCTGCTCGATGTCGGCCTTCATGGCCTCGACATCCGGTCTCATCGCAATCTCCTGCGAAACAAACACCCTCCCTCGAGCAGGTCCGCACCGCGTGCGGGCCGATAGGGAAAGCAACGATATTCGGCGCGCCTGCGGACAGGCGCGCCGAATGATGGGCCTACCTAGAGCCTCAGTAGAGTCCGCTCAAGTCCTCAGCCGGCTGCTTCTTCGGCGGCGGCGGCGCGACGGCGGCGGGTGCTGCGGCCGCCGGCGCCTGCGCAGCCTCCTGCTCGCGGCGGATCACGTCATTATAGTTTTGCGGACCGACCGGTTGGACCGGGCGCGGCGCCTCCTCGCGGATCTGTCGCTCGGTGCCAGGACGGAAGGCTTCCTCGATGCCGTTGACCGTGCGGAAGACCGCGTTCTTGGGCCGAACGAAGGGCCGCGCGGGGCGTTCCTTAAGCGCTACCGTCATGAAATCGGTGAAGATCGGCACGGCGGTCGCCGCACCGGCTTCGCCGCCCCCCAACGAACGGTTGTCGTCAAAGCCGACGAAGACGCCGACCACCACGTCGCTGGAGAAGCCGACGAACCAGGCTGAGCGATATTCATTGGTCGTGCCGGTCTTGCCGCCGACCCAGGGGCCGAGGCTCCGCGCGCTGGCGCCGGTGCCGCGCTGGATCACGCCCTCCAGCATCGAGCTCATCTGATAGGCGGTGATGGGGTCGATGACCTGGGTCCCGCGATCCGGCAGACGCGGGGATTCCTGGCCGCTGAAGCCGCGATTGCAATCGCGGCATTGGCGACGGTCGGCGCGGTGGATGGTCTGTCCGTTCCGATCCTGAACCATTTCGATCAGATAGGGGTCGATCCGGCGACCGCCGTTGACGAAGGCGGCGTAGGCGGCGGTGATGCGATAGGGCGTCGTCTCTCCAGCCCCCAGCGACATGGCCAGATTGGGCGACATGTCGTCGACCACGCCCATCTTTTTCGACAGATCGACGATGTTTCTCATGCCCACGGCCTGGGCCAGACGCACGGTCATAACGTTGCGCGACAGCTCCAGTCCGCGACGGAGGGTCTGCGGGCCGTAATACTGGCGGCTATAGTTCTCGGGCGTCCAGCGGCCGCCATTGGCCCCGCCGGGGAAGCTGATCGGCGCGTCCAGAACAATGCTGACGGGGTTGAAGTCGCCCTCCAGCGCCGCGGCATAGACGAAAGGCTTGTAGGCCGAGCCCGGCTGACGCCTGGCCTGGGTCGCCCGGTTGAAGCTGGACAGGGCGTAGGAATAGCCCCCCACCATCGCCAGAACACGGCCCGACTGCGGCTCGATCGCCACCAGGGCGCCGTTCACTGCCGGCACCTGTTTCAGCGCGAACTGACCGCCCTGCGGCTCGACAAAGATCAGGTCTCCGCGCTTCAGCGGACGATTGGCGTTGGCCCAGGCGGCGTCGGATGCGATCAGTGAGCCCGTGCGATCATCCTTGGCCGTGCGGACGCGAACATTGTTGCCGCTGACGCTTTCAACGGCGGCGGCCTGCCAGGTGCGGCGCTCGGGCGGAGTGTTCTTCTTCAGCGCGTCGGCCTGCCAGCCCGCTGCGAAGTCGGTCGTGCCCCAGGCCCCGCGCCAGCCGTGGCGGCGATCATAGCGTTCCAGACCGTTCATCAGGGCGTCGCGCGCGGCGGACTGCAGCTTGGGATCCAGCGTCGTCCGCAGGTAGTAGCCGCCGCGGTTGACCTCTTCCTGGCCGAACAGACCGATGGCGCGACGACGCGCCTCTTCGACGAAGAAGTCGGCGTCGGCGTATTCGGCGCGACGCGGGGCCGCACGGGTGTTCAGCGGACGGGCCAGAGCCGTCGCCAGTTCCTGCTGCGTCAGCCACCTGTTGTCTGCCATCTCGCCGAGAACCCAGTCGCGACGGCCCTTTGCCGCTGCCGGATGGCGCTTGGGATTATAGTTGTTCGGTCCCTTCGGCAGGGCCGCCAGGAAAGCCGCCTCGTCCGGCGTCAGCTGGTTCAGCGACTTGCCGAAATAGTTATAGGCCGCCGAGGCCACGCCATAGGAGCGATAGCCCAGGTAGATCTCGTTCAAATAAAGCTCAAGGATCTGCTCCTTGGTCAGGGTCGCTTCCAGACGGCTGGAAAGGATGGCTTCCTTCAGCTTGCGGTTCAGGCTGGATTCATTGGTCAGCAGGACGTTCTTGGCCACCTGCTGAGTGATGGTCGAACCGCCTTCCAGGCGCCGCCCCGACACCACGTTGAAGACGTTCTTGAACATGGCCCGGCCGATGCCGGACACGTCGATGCCGCCGTGCTGGAAGAAGTGGCTGTCTTCCGCCGCCAGGAAGGCGTGGATCACCTGCTCCGGCACCTGATCATAGGTGACGTAGATGCGGCGTTCGTCCGAGAACTCGCCGATCAGGGTCCCGTCGCCGGCGAAGACGCGCGTGGCCGTCGCTGGACGGTAATCCGCCAGCTCGGACGCATCCGGCATGTCATGCAGCACCCAGGCCGCATAGATGGCCACGACCAGACCGGCCACAGCGATGCCGCCAAGCAAGGCGACGCCCGCCATAACGAACCAGCGTTCGGCTATCTTCACCGTGAACTCCGCAAGACGCGCCCCATGAAATCGTCGTTTATCGCGCGTCGGTCCCGCCGCAAAGCGGAACCGCAAACTCAGCCCTTGTCGCGCATCAGGCGAGCCTTGTCGCGCTGCCAGTCGCGTTCCGCCGAAGCCTCGCGCTTGTCGTGCAGCTTCTTGCCCTTGGCCAGAGCGATCTCCAGCTTGGCCTTGCCCTTTTCGTTCAGATACAGCCGCACCGGAATGATGGTCCGTCCGTCGCGCTGGACGGCGCCGATCAGCTTGTCGATCTGCTTGCGGTGCAGCAGCAGCTTCCGGTGACGGCGCGGCTCGTGATTGAAGCGGTTGGCCTGCTTGTAGGGCGGAATGTCCGAGTTGATCAGGACGATCTCGCGCCCCTCCACCGCCGCATAGCTTTCAGCGATATTGGCCCGACCGTCGCGCAGCGCCTTGATCTCGGTCCCCAGCAGCTGGATTCCGGCCTCGATATAGTCCTCAAGGAAATAGTCGAAGCGCGCGCGCCGGTTCTCGGCGATCACCTTCTTGGGCGCATCAGCGGACATCAGCTAACCCCGGCTTCCGCCATGGCTTGGTCGATCTGCGGCTTGACGGCGTCGCGGGTCAGGGACAGCGGCAGGCGGACTTCCTCGCTGCACAGGCCCAGCTTCGCCACGGCGTACTTGGCCGGCGACGGCGAGTTGTCGAGGAACAGGGCTTTGTGCAGTCTGATCAGACGGTCCTGCCAGGTCCGCGCCGTGGCGTAGTCGCCGGCGGCGACAGCGTCATACATGGCGACCATGGCTTCCGGCGCGACATTGGACGTCACCGAGATCACGCCCACGCCGCCGCTGGCGGCATAGCCCAGCCAGGTGGCGTCGTCGCCGCTGATCAGGTCGAACGGCCCGTTGATATGGCTGCGCATCCAGCTGACGCGCGAGATGTCGCTGGTCGCGTCCTTGATGCCGACGATATTCGGATTGTTCGCCAGGTGCGCCACCGCCTCGTTCGACAGATCGACCCCGCAACGGCTCGGCACATTGTAGAGGATCATGGGGATCTGAACGGCGTCGGAGATCGCCTCGAAGTGGGCGATCATGCCGTCCTGAGACGGCTTGTTGTAATAGGGCGTCACCACCAGGGTCGCATCGGCCCCGACCGCCTTGGCGAAGGCCGACAGCTCGATGGCCTCATGGGTGGCGTTCGATCCGGCGCCGGCGATGACGCGCACGCGGCCCGCGGCGATGTTCACGCACTGCTCGATCACGCGCTTGTGCTCGTCCATGCGCAAGGTGGCGCTTTCCCCGGTCGTGCCGACAGGGACGACGCCATGGACACCGGCGGCGATCTGGCGTTCCAGGAGTTTTTCAAAAGCCCCTTCGTCCACGTTTCCGTCACGAAGAGGTGTGATCAAGGCGGTGATCACGCCCTTGAACAAGGGGGCGGTCATTGAAACAAGTTACCTGCGCGGTGTTTCGGGCGGCGTCCGCCCTTTTGAAGAGGCAGGGAGCGTAGGTTGCTCGCCGCTCGGCCGCAACCAGTGATGAATGAGGATCGGACATCTGATGATCGCGACGACCGTGGCCGCCGCCCTGGCGATTCTGACTCCGCCAACCCAGGACGTGCTGAACAGCACGCCTGCGCCCTATGCCTCCAACCAGAACGGCGTCCTCAGCGGCCAGGACATGGCCCTGTTCCAGCAAGGTCTGGCTTCGGCCCGCGCCCGTGACGTGATCGGCACGCAGTCGATCATGAGCCGCATTTCCGACCCTACGGCCAGGAAGCTGGTGGAATGGGCCCTGGTCGACACCTCTGACAGGCAGTTGTCCTTCGCCGATCTGGCCCGCGCCCAGACCGACCTCGCCAACTGGCCGCGCGGTGATTCGCGTCGGGCGGCGGGCGAGCGAGCCCTGGGCATGGCCAACGCCTCACCTGACGCTGTTCTGGCCTTCTTCAACGGCACGGCCCCGACGACTGCCGAGGGTGCCATCGCCCTGGCCGGCGCCCTGGAGCAAAAAGGCCAGCGTGGCGAAGCCCAGGCCCTGATCCGCGACTGGTGGCGCACTCGCTCCTTCGAGGAAGCCCAGCAATCCACGATAGCCAACCGCTGGGGCGTATGGCTGAACACCGACGATCATGTCACGCGCCTGAACATGCTGCTGCTCGGTCCGCACGGCCCGGCGACCCGCGCCATGGTCTCCATGGTCCCAGCCGACCGTCAGGCCGTCGCCAACGCCGTCATGGCCCTGCGCACCGTCTATTCTCCCGACGCCCTTGTGGCCGGCCTCAGCCCCGCCGTCGCCAACGACCCGGCCGTGGTTCTGGAGCGCGCACGCCTGCTGCGCTCAGCCGGTCGCCAGTCCGAGGCCTTCCCCCTGCTGTCCGCCCTGCCCCCCGCGCCGTCGCACAAGGAAGGCCAGGACACCCTGTGGAGCGAGCGCCGCAACTACTTCCTGGACGCTTTGCAACAGGGAAACCCCCGCGCCGCCTACGCCGCGATGAACGGTCACGGCTTCCCTTCAGGCGAGCGCAAGGTGGACGCTGAGTTCTTCGCCGGCTGGGTCGCCCTGACCAAGCTGAACGATCCCGCGACCGCCGCACAACACTTCGAGGTCCTGCGCAACAGCTCCTCCACCCCGATCACCCAGGGCCGCGCCCTCTACTGGCTGGGCCGCGCCGCCGAGGCTCGCGGCGACCGCGCGGGCGCCCAGCGCTGGTATCAGGCGGGCGCCGAGCACTGGCAGACCTTCTACGGCCAGCTCGCCGCCGAAAAGGCCGGGATCACCAACCTGACCCTGCCCGGCGAGCCCGCCCCGACACCGGAAGACGTCAACCGCTTCGAGGGCAACGAGGTGGTCCGCGCCACCCGCATCCTAGGCGCGGCGGGTGAAAAGACCCTGATGCGGGTCTTCGCCTACCACCTCGACGACACCCTGCCCTCGCCCTACGATCTGACCCAGCTGTTCGACCTGATGCAGGGCTATGGCGACCAGTTCGGCTCGATGATGGTCGGTCGCGCCGCCAGCCAGCGCGGCTTCGTCATGCCTGAACGCATGTATCCGGTGCGCATCCCGCCTCAGACTTCGGGCGCCGCGCCGCTGGAGTTCACACTGGCCATCACGCGCCAGGAATCCAGCTTCGATCCCATGGCGCGCTCCGGCGCCGACGCGCGCGGCATGATGCAGTTTCTGCCCGCCACGGCCCAGGGCGTAGCCCGCCGCATGGGCCTCCCCTTCTCACCAGATCAACTGTGGGACCCCGACGTCAACATGCGTCTGGGCAGCTATCATCTGGCGGAGTTGACCAACAACTTCGGCGGTTCGCCCCTGCTGGCGACGGTCGGCTACAACGCCGGTCCTGCCCGTCCGCCGCAATGGGTGGCCCGCTGCGGCGACCCGCGCAGCCAGCAGGTCGATCCCATCGACTTCATCGAATGCGCCCCCTTCACCGAGACGCGCAACTACATGATGCGGGTGATGGAAAACATGCAGGTCTATCGGGCCCGCCTGAACGGCGGCTCGGCCCCGCTGACGCCGTCCGCCGATCTAGCCCGCGGCACCCCGCCCAACAGCGGCCCGCGTTCCTATCAGCCCTGAGACGACAAGCGGCGGGCCGCCAACAGCGGCCCGTCCATCCCCTCGACCCAAACCCCGTCCAGATGGAAGACTGCCCGCAGCACTCCCGGCGACAGAGCCTCGACCGGCGCCGCATCCGCGACCACCCGCCCGGCGTCCAGCACCACCACCCGGTCCGCCACCCGCACCGCCAGCGTCAGGTCGTGCAGGCTGACCAGCACGCCCCCGCCCGCATCAGCCCGCGCCCGCAGCCGCTCCAGCACCAGCAACTGCGCGTCCGGGTCCAGCCCGGCGATCGGCTCATCCGCCAGCAGCAAGGGCGCCTGAACCACCAGCGCCCGCGCTAGCAGCACCCGCGCCCGCTCGCCGCCCGACATCTCGGCTACGCCGCGTTCCGCCAGATGGGCCGCCCCGACCTCGTCCAGCGCCGCCCTCGCCCGCTCCAGCGCCTCGGCGCCTGACAGGAAGGGCGCGCCCAGCGCCGCCACCTCGATGGCCGGCAGGTTCCAGGCGATATGCCGTTCCTGCGGCAGATAGGCCGCCCGCGCCCCGCGCTCGCGCTCCGACAGACGCCGCACATCCTCGCAGCCCAGCTTCGCCACGCCGCTGTGCAAGGGCGTCAGTCCCAGCCCCGCGCGTATGGCGCTGGACTTACCCGCCCCGTTCGGCCCGCACAGGGCGACCAGTTCACCCGACCCGACCGACAGGCTGACCCCGTCCAGCACTGTCGCCGCGCCGATGCGCGCCACGACGCCGTCCAGCTCCAGCAAGGCGCTCACAGCCGCCACTCCCGCGCCGCGCGCCAAGCGATCAGGGCGAACAGCGGCGCCCCGACCAGGGCCGTGAACACGCCCAGCTTCAGCTCCTGATCCGTCGGCATCAGCCGCGCCGCCAGATCGGCCAGCACCAGCATCAGCCCGCCCGCCAGCGCCGAGGGCCAAAGCAGCCGCCCCGGATCGCCGCGCACCGCCGCCCGCACCAGATGCGGCGCCGCAAGACCGACAAAGCCGATCACTCCGGCCACGGCCACCGCCGCCCCCGCGGCGACCGCCGAGGCAAGCAGCGCCAAAATCCTCATCCGCCCCATCGACAGCCCCGACGCTCGCGCCGCCTCCTCGCCCAGCGTCAGCATCCGCAAGCCCGGCGACGCCCCCGCCGCAAAGACAGCGGCCACAGCCAGAGCCGGCGCAACCCAGGCCACGTCGATCCAACTGCGGTTCTGCACCGAGCCCAGCAGCCAGTTCATCACCTCGGCCGAGGCGATGGGCGACGGCGACAGGTTGAAGATCAGGGCCGTCAACGCCCCGGCAAAGCTCGACAGCGCCACCCCGAACAGGATCAGCGCCTCGGGCGCCCGCACTCTGGCCGCAATGGCCACCAGCAACAGACCCGCCAGCGCCGCCCCCACCAGGGCCGCACTCTCGACCAGACCGGGAATGGCCGCAGCCCCCAGCACGATGGCACCCGCCGCACCCAGCGCCGCCGTGGCCGACACGCCCAGCACGCCGGGATCGGCCAGCGGGTTCCTCAGCAGACCTTGCAGCACAGCCCCCGCCAGTCCCAGCGCCGCTCCGACCATCAGGGCGCAGACCGCGCGCGGCGCCCGCACCTGCCACAGCACCTCGCCCGGCCCCGACGCCGGATCAGCCAGGGCCTGACCATACTGGGCCGCCGACAGGGCCGTCTCGCCGAACAGCACCGCTCCGACCAAGGCCAGCAGGATCGCCGCCGCCAGTCCGAGGTTCAGGCTCAAATGTCTGTTCATCGCGCGGCCTCCGCCAGCAGGGCCGCAGCGTCAGCCGCGAACCAGGCGGGGCAACTCAGGGTCGCGGCCGGCAGGTCCGCCACCGTCCGCCCCCGCGCGGCGCGCGCCACCACGGGATGCCGGCCCGGCCCCCGCCAATCCGCCCGCCACTGCTGGAAGAAGCCGCGCACGAACAAGGCCGGCGGGCTCAGCGCGATCTTCTCGATCCCGAACGGCTGATAGCCTGGCCCGCTCACGCCGTTGCGGAACCCCGCCGCCTTCAGGATGGAATCGATCAGCGACCCCGCCCCGGTCGTATAGCCGCCCGGCGTGACATAGACGGCCTCGCGCCCGCGCCCCGCGCCTGCCGCCTGGGCCAGCTGCCGGTCCATGTGGGCGATCAGCGCCGCGCCCCGCGCCTCCTGCCCCAGCCCCTGCGACACCGCCCTCAAATTCTCGCGGACGCCGTCCATGTCGGTGGCGTCATTAATGGCCAGCACCCGCGTCCCGCGCTTGTCCAGCGAGGCCAGAAGACGGGGTTCGCCGCCCCAGTAGCGCACCACGACGTCCGGCTGGAACCCGATGGCCGCCTCCAGCGTCGGCCGAACCCGAGGCCGCCCGCGCGCCGCCTCGCGCATCCAGGCATCCGGGTCGTCCGCCCGCGACGACAGGGCCAGTTCGGCCTCGGGCGTCAGGGCCAGGACATACTGATCTGCGCACTGATCCAGCGACAGCACCCGCAGCGGCCGCGCTTCGGCCGCAGCCGGCGTCAGAACCAGAAGAGCCGCCAAAGCCCCGCGTACCGCCCTCACGACCTGAGCAGGCCCGCAAACAGGGCGTCCAGCAGCGTCCGGGTGAGTTCGTCCCGGTCAGCCCATTCGAAATAGGGCTTGGTGATCCGCAGCGAGACGACGCCATGACCACAGGCCCAGATAGCCTGCGCGATGGTAGCGGGATCCCCCTGCATCCGGCCAGTCGCCACCGCCTCCTCGACCACGGCGACAAACGAGCGGAACAGTTCGGCGCCCGTTTCCTGAGCCACGCTCTGCGCCCCTTCGCGAGCTTCGACAGGCCGCGTCAGATAGGTCAGCCGATAGGCGTTGGGGTTCTCGAAGCCGAACTTGATATAGGCCTCGATCATCCGCCGCAGCCGCGCCTCGGGCGCTTCGTCGGCCACCACAATCTGTTGGTGAGAAGCGATCAGCGCCTCAAAGGCCCCGCGGCAGATCTCATGCAGCATCTCACTCTTGTCCGCGAAATGCATGTAGAGCGCCGTTGACGACAGGCCGACTTCGTCGGCGATCTTGCGGATCGTCGCGCCCTCATAGCCGTGCTCGACGAAGATGCGCTCCGCCGCCGTCAGTATCTCTGCGCGCCGAACATGGCCTTCGCCCTTGGGCTTGCGGGCCGAGCGCGGCGAGGGGATCGAGTCGCCGGACAATCCAGAACTCCAATTGGGGGAGCCCCCTGCATAACCGCCCCGCTGCGAATCGCCAATCGCTTGCCTTTTGGTGAACACCAAAGTTAATAGAGTTTGACAACCACAGGTCGGGGGACCTGATGCACGGACAGTTGCCCAAAGGCAGAACTGCGGGCGCTTTCTTTGAAAGTGCGAAAGTCACGACCACCCCGACACAACTTCTGATCATCATTCTTCTAATTGGCGCCACCACAGCGTCGGTGATGGCGTCGTCGGGAATCGGCGACACCCTGCTGTTCGGCGTTCAACTGAGCTTTCTGGTCATCGTGGGTTGGCGGCTGTTGACCATTGTCGCCAGCCAGAGCCCCCCAACCGCACCGCCTTCGTCCGCCAGTTGGCCGCGCTATTCCATCGTTGTCGCCCTTCACGACGAAGCCGCGATCCTGTCACACCTGATCGAGCGCCTGTCGCGGCTGGACTACCCCCATCACCTGCTGGACGGCTACCTGGCGCTTGAAGCCCACGATCAGGCCACCATCGAAGCTGCCCTGGCGCTGAAACGGCCTGAATGGCTGCATGTTCTTGTCGTTCCGCCGGGCACCCCGACCACCAAGCCTCGTGCGCTCAATCACGCTCTGGCCGTAGCCAAGGGCGAATTCCTGACCGTCTATGACGCCGAGGACGACCCGGATCCCTTGCAGTTGCAGGAAGCGGCGGCCCGTTTCGCGGCCGAGGACGACGACCTGGTCTGCCTGCAAGCTCCGCTGCGCATCCGCCGCCTGTACAAGGGGTATGAGAACTCCCCCTTCCTGGATCGCCATTTCGCTGCTGAATACGCCGCCCTGTTCGAGATCACCCTGCCGGCGATGGCGCGCATGGGTCTGCCCTTCCCGCTCGGCGGCACCAGCAATCATTTTCGGATCTCCGCCCTGCGCGCTCTGGGCGGCTGGGACGCCTGGAACGTGACCGAGGACGCCGACCTGGGCTTTCGCATCTGGCGTCGCGGCTGGCGGCTCGGCGTGCTCAACCGTCCGACCTACGAGACGCCGCCCGGCCGTCTGCTGCACTGGCTGCCGCAGCGGACCCGCTGGCTCAAGGGCTATATGCAGACCCTGCTGGTGCACACCCGGTTCACGTCCGGCATGGGCTGGCGGGGATGGAGCGCCATGACCCTGACGCTGGGCGCGGCTCTGGCTTCCGCCGCCCTCCACGCTCTGTCGCTTGCCTGGATCGTAACCTTCTTCCTGACGGCCCTGCTGGCGCGGCAACTGCCCGTGACGCCCTGGTTCGGGCTGGGGATTCTGTTGTGCGGCACGGCGGCGGCGATCCTGACGACCGCTATAGGCGCGCGCCGGGCCAACACGCCCTTCAACGCCTGGGACATGCTGGCGGCGCCCGCCTACTGGTCCCTGCTCAGCCTGGCCTTCGCCCACGCCCTCATCCGATTGATCGCCGAGCCTCATCGCTGGGACAAGACCGCCCACAAGCCCGACGTCGCGCCACAGGATTTCCCCTCGATCAACGAGCCATTGGTCGCCGACGCTGGACGAGCAGCCGCCTGAGCGCCTATCAGCCGCAGATGGCTCCCGTTCTCTCCTCCACGCCCGAAACCCTCGTCACGCGAGGCTGGTCTGACTATGCGCTGCTCGACAGCGGCCATGGTCGCAAGCTGGAGCGCTACGGCCGCTACACCGTCGTCCGGCCCGAGCCCCAATGCTTCTGGGCCCCGCGCGATCCGGCGGCCTTCGAGCGCGCCACCGCCGTCTTCGATCCGCAGCAGGAAGAAGAGGACGCCGGTCGCTGGCGCTTCGACGCCCATGGCCCCATCGACGCCTTCCCGCTGAAATGGCGCGAGGTGCGCTTCACCGGCCGCTTCACCCCCTTCCGCCACCTGGCCTTCTTTCCCGAGCAGGCGGCCAACTGGGAATGGATGGACGCCCGCGTCCGCACCCTGAGCCAGCCCAGGATCCTGAACCTGTTCGGCTACACTGGCGTGGCCAGCCTGGCCGCCGCTGCGGCGGGCGCGCACGTGACCCACGTGGACGCCTCCAAGAAGTCCGTCGCCTATGCCCGCGAGAACGCCGAAGCGTCTGGCCTCTCGGATCACCCCATCCGCTGGATCGTCGAAGACGCCCGCAAGTTCGTCGCCCGCGAGGTCCGTCGCGGCTCGAAGTACGACGGCATCATTCTGGACCCGCCGAAATACGGTCGCGGCGCCAACGGCGAGGTCTGGCGCCTGTTCGAGGACATGCCCGAGTTGCTGAAAGACTGCGCGGCTCTGCTGTCCGACGACGCCTCTTTCCTGCTGCTGAACGCCTATGCCGCCCGCATTTCAGGCCTGTCGTTGGCCCACGCCATGGCCGAGGCGACACAGGACCGCGGCGGGCGCATCGACTGGGGCGAACTGGCGCTGTCGGAAGACGGTCCGAACGCCCGCGCCATCGGCCTGTCGTTCTTCGCTAGGTGGAGCGCCTGATGTACGAGCGCGTCATCACCTCCCTGACCAACGACACCATCAAGTCGGTCCGCGCCCTGCACATGCGCAAGGAACGCGACCTGACCGGCCGTTTCCTAGCCGAGGGTCTGAAATTCATTGGCGAAGCTCTGGATCAAGGCCGCGCCCCGGTCATGCTGCTGGTCGGTGAAGAGGCCCGCCCGCACCCCCTGCTGGACCGCGCCAAGGCCGAGACAATCGGCGCCGGCGGCCAGATCATCGTCGTGACCCGCGCCATCCTCGAAAAGATCAGCCGTCGCGACAATCCGCAGACCGTGCTGGGTGTGTTCGAGCAGGTCTATACCCCGCTGGACGCCATCCAGCCCGACGCCAAGCCGTGCTGGGTGGCGCTGGAGCAGGTGCGTGATCCGGGTAACCTCGGCACCATCATCCGCACGGCGGACTCCGCCGGCTGCGGCGGCGTCATCCTGATCGGCGACTGCGTTGATCCCTTCTCGGTCGAGGCCGTGCGCGCCACCATGGGCTCGGTCTTCGCCGTCACCATCAGCAAGGCGTCGCGCGAGGAATTCCTGGCCTGGCGCGCCCAGTGGCCGGGCAGCGTCATCGGCACACGTCTGGACGCCCAACATGGCTATCGCGACAGTCCTGTGCGCCATCCGGCCCTGATCATGATGGGTAATGAACAGGCCGGGCTGACCGACGAACTGGCCGCCGCCTGCGACCTGAACGTCAAGATTCCCATGCGCGGCCGGGCCGACAGTCTGAACCTGGCCATCGCCACAGGCATCATGGTCTATGCCGTGACCGACGCGGCCTACGGCACAGATATCTAACTCTTACGCCTCGCCGTCCGTCTTGATCCGGTTCATGCCCAGCAGGGCCAGAATGGTCAGGACGGCGGCGACGGCCAGATAGGCGCCCACGGCCTGCAAGCCGTAGTGGCCCGCCAGCCAGGTCGCAGCGAACGGCGCCAGCGACGCGCCCAGAATACCCGCCAGGTTGAAGGTCATCGACGCACCTGTGTAGCGCACCGTCGTCGGGAAGGGCCGCGCCAGCGCAGCGCCTAGAGGCCCATAGGTGCAGCCCATCAGGCTGAAGCCGATGATGAAGAAGGCCACCACTCCCGCCAGGCCGCCGTTGCCAAACAGCGGCGCCAGCACGAGCCCGAACAGAGCGATGGCGATGGATGTAACCAGCAGCGTCCGCCCCTGCCCCCAGCGATCCGCGGCCAGCGCCGCCAGCGGAATGAACAGGCCGAAGAAGCAGACGCCCAGCAACTGGATCGGCAGGAACTGCTCGCGGCTATAGCCCATCGCCGTCGTGCCCCAACCCAGGGCGAAGACCGTCATCAGATAGAAGAGGACAAAGGTCGCCATCCCCGCCAGCGTGCCGGTCAGCAGGGCGAACTTGTGTCGCGCCAGCAGGGTCAGGATCGGCGTCTCGACCCGTTCGGCCTTGTCGACGGCCTCCTTGAACGCGGGCGTCTCGGTGATGCGCAGGCGGACCCACAGGCCGACGATGACCAGCAGCGAACTGGCGATAAAGGGAATGCGCCAGCCCCAGGCCAGGAACTGCTCATTGCTCAGCGTCGCCGTCAGAATGATGAAGCTCAGGGTCGACAGGATGAAGCCGATCGGCGCGCCCAGTTGCGGGAACATGCCGAACCAGGCCTTCTTGCCCGGCGGGGCGTTCTCGGTCGCCAGCAGCACAGCTCCGCCCCACTCGCCGCCCAACCCCAGGCCCTGCCCAAACCGACACAGGGCCAGCAACAGCGGCGCGATCACGCCGACGGAATGCCAGGTCGGCAGCAGGCCGATGGCCACCGTCGACAACCCCATGGTCATCAGGGCCGCGACGAGGGTCGCCTTGCGCCCCACCTTGTCGCCGAAGTGACCGAAGACGACTGCGCCGACCGGCCGCGCGAAGAAGGCGATGGAGAAGGTGGCGAAGGACGACAGCATGGCCGTCGTCGCATCCTCGCCGGGGAAGAACAGGGCCGGAAACACCAACACCGCCGCCGTAGCGTAGATGTAGAAGTCAAAGAACTCGATCGTCGTGCCGATCAGGCTGGCGAACAGAATTCTCCTTTTGGAGGCGACAGGCGGTGAGAGTGCAGCGTCGGCCACGCGAAATCCTTGCATTGATGCAAGGTCATTGCGGTGCGCCGCCAACATCCGTCAAGCGGAGCCTCAGGTCCCGCGCGGTTTGACCCGGTTGGTGGCCGTGGCGTTGGCGGGATCTTCCGGCCAGGGATGACGCGGATAGCGCCCGCGCATCTCGCTGCGCACCGCCGCCCAGGACCCGGTCCAGAACCCCGGCAGGTCCTTCGTCACCTGCACTGGCCGCCTCGCCGGCGACAGCAGGGACAGCGTCAGCGGAACCCGCCCGCCGCCGACCGTGGGATGGGTCTTCACCCCGAACAGCTCCTGCACCCGAATCTCGACGCGCGGCCCGCCCTCGGCGGCGTAGTCGATGGCGGCCGACCCCAGCGGCGTGGTCAGACGCGGCGGGGCCAGATCATCCAGCTTGCGCTGCAGGTCCCACGGAATCAGTCCGCGCAGGGCCTCGGCCAGCTTGCCGTCGCCGATGTCGCCCAGCGACCGCGCCCCGTCCAGCAGCGGCCACAGCCAGTCCTCGCGCAGCGCCAGCAGCCCCTCGTCCGAAACATCCGGCCATGTCTCATCCAGCCCATGCAGGAAGGCCAGCCGCGCCCGCAGCATCCCCGCCTGCTCGCCCCAGTTCAGGGCCTTCAGCCCGCCCGCCTCGACCTCGGATTTCAGCGCCGCCGTCATGGTCGCCCGATCCGGCGCGCCGACGACCTTCTCGTCCAGCACCAAGGTGCCGATCCGGCGGATACGGCGGATCACCGGCTTGCCCGATGGTTCACGCGCCAGCCGATCCTCGACCTCGATCCTATGCGCCAGATCGGCCTCCAGCGTCATGGCGTCCAGCGCCGCCGCCAGACGGATACGGTCGCGTGAGTCCCCGCCGCCCAGTTCCGCCACCGCCAGCCAGGGCTCGCGCGCCATATGTTCGGTCGGATCAAGGAAGGCCCCGCGCCCCGACGCCAGCAGCACCTCGCCCGGCTTTCCGCGCGCCCGCGCGATTCGCTCGGGGAAGGCCTCGGCCAACAGCAGGCCCGCGTCCGCCTCGCCGCCTTCCCCGCCGCCCGCCGCCCGCGCCCAGCGCTCGGCCAGCTTCATGGCGTCCCGCGCCCGTGGCGCGCGATCCCGCTCCAGCCCCTTCAGCCGGTCATGCAGATCAACGGCGTTCCCGCCCAGCCCCGGCTCGCTCAGCACCGCCGCGATCCGTGCCCCGCCCAAGGCGTCGTTCTGATCCGAGGCCACGGCGACCATGTGCGCCAGTCGCGGCGGCAAGGGAATCCGCGTCAGCCGTCGCCCGTGCGGCGTCAGGTCGCCCTTCCCATCCAGCGCCCCCAGCCGGGTCAGCACCTTCCGCGCCTCGGCCAGCGCCCCGGCGGGCGGCGGGTCCAGCAGGGCCAGCCCCTCGACCGACTTCGAGCCCCAGCGCGCCAGATCCAGCGCAAAGGCGGTCAGGTCGGCTTCCTGAATTTCCGGCCGCTGATGCGGGACCAGACCTCGCGTCTGTTCCTCGTCCCACAGGCGGTAGCAGACGCCCGGCTCGATGCGCCCGGCGCGGCCTCGCCTCTGTTCAGCCGAAGACCGGCTGACCTTGACCGTCGCCAGCCGCGTCAGACCGCTGGACGGCTCGAACCGGGGGACGCGCGACAGGCCGCCGTCGATCACCACCCGCACGCCTTCGATGGTCAGGCTGGTCTCGGCCACCGAGGTCGCCAGCACCACCTTACGTCGGCCCGGCGGCGCCGGCTCGATGGCCCGGTCCTGCTCGCCCTTGTCCAGCGCGCCATAGAGGGCGACCACATCGACATTCGGATGGCGCAGCCGTTCGTTCAACCGCTGCACCGTGCGATGAATCTCGCCCTGCCCGGGCAGGAAGACCAGCACCGACCCCGTCTGCTCCCCCAAGGCCAGCATGACCGCCCGCGCCATCGCGTCCTCGAATCGCTCGACGGCGTTGCGGCCCAGATAAAGGGTCTCCACCGGGAACATCCGCCCCTCTGCCTCGATGACCGGCGCGCCATCGAGCAGGCGGGACACCCCAGCGATGTCCAGCGTGGCAGACATGACCAGCAGCCTCAGGTCGTCTCGCAGCACCGACTGGCTCTCCCGCGCCAGGGCCAGGCCCAGATCGGCGTCCAGGCTGCGCTCGTGGAATTCGTCGAACAGGACCGCGCCGACGCCCTCCAGCCCCGGATCGTCGAGAATCATGCGGGTGAAGACGCCCTCGGTGATGACTTCGATCCGCGTCTCGGGCCCAATCCGGCTCTGAAGCCGGGTGCGATAGCCGACCGTGCCTCCCGCCTTCTGGCCCAGGGTCGCCGCCATCCGGTCCGCCGCAGCTCGCGCCGCCAGCCTGCGCGGTTCCAGCACCAGCACCTTCTGGTCGCCTAGCCACGGCTGATTCAGCAGGGCCAAAGGCACGACAGTGGTCTTGCCGGCCCCCGGCGGGGCGGCCAGCACGACCGCATGGGTCGCGGCCAAGGCCGCTTTCAGCGGCTCCAGTACGGCGTGAATCGGCAGCATCACATGGGCTCTAGCCGCAACGCCCCGGTTCACGAAAGCGTCGTCATCGCTTCATCCAACCGAAACCGCGTTGCGCGCGGCCCTTCGGGTGGTTAGCGTCCGCCCCCAAGAAGGCAGCCCGGGGAGGGCCTGCCGTGTACATCGATGGGGGCGCGACTACATGTCCGCAAACGGCGTAAAGCCAACCGGCAACCGACTTTTCCTTAGGAAGTCCATTGCCCAGATCCAGAAGGAAGCCGCCAAGAGCGAGCTGAAACGGACGCTGGGTCCAATCAATCTGATGAGCCTGGGCATCGGCGCCATCATCGGCGCCGGCATCTTCGTGCTGACGGGTCAGGTGGCCTCGGCCAACGCCGGTCCGGCCATCATGCTGTCCTTCGTGGTCGCGGGCATCGCCTGCGGTCTCGCTGGTCTCTGCTACGCGGAACTGGCCTCGACCATGCCGGTTTCCGGCTCGGCCTATACCTATGCCTACGGCACCCTCGGTGAGGTCTTCGCCTGGATCATGGGCTGGCTTCTCGTGCTGGAATACGGCGTCGCGGCCTCGACCGTGGCGGTCGGCTGGTCCGGCTATGTCGTGTCGATCCTCAGCGACTTCGGCATAAGTCAGCAGATATTCCCGTCCATACAGTACGCAGGCGGCGAAGGTCCCCAATGGGCCACGCCTCTGGTGCAACTGGTCCAGAACGCCGGCGCGACCTCCTTCCCGATGACGGGCACCTTCAATCTGGTCGCGGCCGTCGGCATCGCCGCCGTCTGTGGTCTGCTGGTGCTGGGCGTGTCGGAATCGGCGAACATCAACAACGCCATCGTCGTCATCAAGATCATCGTTCTGTTGACCTTCATCGCGGTCGGCATCCAGTACATCAATCCCGACAACTGGGTCCCCTTCATCCCCGAGCCCACGGGCCAGGCAGGTCAGTTCGGCGTGGGCGGCATCTTCCGCGGCGCGGCCATCATCTTCTTCGCCTACGTCGGATTCGAGGCGGTTTCGACCGCTGCGGCCGAGGCCAAGAACCCGTCCAAGGACGTGCCGATCGGCATCCTGGGCGCCCTATTCGTCTGCACCCTGATCTACATGGCCGTCGCCGCCGTCATGACCGGCGTCGTCCCCTACCTGGAACTGGCCTCGCCGGCCCCCATCGCCGTCGCCATCGACCGCATGGGTCTGGAGTGGGCCAACGTGCCCTTGGCGGCCTCGCCCAGCGGCCAGCTGAATCTGATCGCCTTCCTGATCAAGATCGGCGCCGTCACCGGCCTGTCCTCGGTCATGCTGGTGCTCTGCTACGGCCAGACGCGCGTCTTCTACACCATGGCTCGCGACGGGCTCCTGCCCAAGGCCTTCGCTCAGGTTCACCCCAAGTTCCGCACGCCCTGGATCGGCACCATCGTTCTGGGCGTCCTGATCGCCATCGCGGCCGCCTTCCTGCCGATCTCGATTCTGGGTGACCTGGTGTCGCTGGGCACAGCGACGGCCTTCGCCATCGTCTGCCTGTCGGTCATCGTTCTGCGCGTGAAGCACCCCGAGATGCACCGTCCGTTCAAGGTGCCTGGCGGTATCGTGACGGCTGTTCTGGGCATCTGCGCCTGCCTGTTCCTGGCCAGCCAGAACCTGATCCCGATGTTCCAGCATGCAGCCGAGGACAATCCTCTGCCGCTGATGCTCCTAGGCGGCTACGCCGTCATCGGCGCGGTCATCTACGCCGCCTATGGCTTCTGGCACTCGAAGCTGGCCAAGGGCATCGACATCACCGAGGACCCCACGCTGGAAACAGCTGTTGAGGCGCTCGGCCACGGCGTCGACAACAAGAAGGATTGATCCTCGGGTCCTTCCTTCGATGAACAAGAAAGGCCCCGGAGCAATCCGGGGCCTTTTTCTATAGCGAACCAACCTTGTCGGTTGCCTGTTTCTCCACCCTCGCCTACAGCCTCGAATGAACCTATGCGGATGTGGCGGAACTGGTAGACGCACTGGATTTAGGTTCCAGCGCCGAGAGGCGTGGAGGTTCGAGTCCTCTCATCCGCACCACAGTTGTCAACCGCGATAAAGTTCGGCCAGCACCGCCGGGATCATTTCCGGCAGGTCCTCAGCGATCAAACCCGGCCCAAAACGATGCGCGGCGTCGGCGTGTATCCAGACCGCCGCGCAAGCTGCGTCAAAGCTGTCCATATGCTGGGCCAAAAGTCCGCCGATCATCCCTGCCAAAATGTCGCCGCTGCCTGCCGTGGCCAGCCAGGATGAACCGTTGCCGTTGACCACGCAGCGCCCGTCCGGGGCTGCGATGACAGTGGCGGCGCCTTTCAGGACCAAGATCGTTCCAGAGCGCTCAGCGGCCTCTACAGCCGCCCTCTCGCGTCCCTCCGCAAGCAAGCCGGGGAACAGCCGCTCGAATTCCCCTTCGTGCGGCGTCAGCACATCGTCCCGGTCTAGACAGGCGAACAGATCGCCGGGACGGTCGCGAAACAGGGTCAGGGCGTCTGCATCGATCACCAGGGCGGCGCCAGAGCGTCCCAGGGCCGCGACATTGGCCGCCGTCGTCTCCGTAAGACCTGCTGCGGGGCCGATCACCACGGCGTCCATGGGTTGGGCCAGCGTCGCCAGTTGCTCGGCTGTGGCAAAACTCGCCAGCATGACCGCCTCCAGCGTCGGGGCGAGCACAGGCGCCGCGTCTGGCGGGCAAAACACCTTCACCAGACCGGCGCCGATTCGCAGCCCGGCCCGCGCCGCCAGTCGCGCCGCCCCGGTCGACAGGACGCCGCCGGACACCACGCCCAGCCTCCCGCGCGCGTGCTTGTGCGCCTCCGCGCCGGGCCAGGGCAGCCGGCCTTGCCATGTCGTGGGGTCGTTGATCGGGTTCATGGTCGAATTCCGTTCACGGATGGCCTCTACGCACGAAAATTGCTTGCCTTATGGTGCAATGCAATGTCCCTTTACGACCCGAGCGTCGGACCAACCAGGGAGCCGGCTCGGGACTCGCCATGAAGAAGATTGAAGCCGTCATCAAGCCGTTCAAGCTGGATGAAGTGAAAGACGCTCTCCAGGATATCGGAGTCCAGGGCATGACCGTGCTTGAGGCCAAGGGATATGGCCGCCAAAAGGGTCATTCCGAGCTTTATCGCGGCGCCGAGTACGTCATCGACTTCTTGCCCAAGATCAAGATCGAGGTCGTCGTGGCCGATGATCTGGCCCCCGCCGTCGTCGACGCCATCCAGACCGCAGCCCGTACCGGAAAAATCGGTGACGGCAAGATCTTCGTCTCCGCTCTGGAGGACGTGATCCGCATCCGCACCGGCGAAACCGGCGCCCAGGCTATCTGACCTCACAACCACGGCCGTTCCGCAAAGGGCGGCCGCTTTTCGTTTCTCCTCCCCGAACTGACAGGACTTCGAGAATGAGCGCCGCCCAAAAGATCCTTCAAGAGATCAAGGAAAAAGACGTCCAGTACGTCGACATCCGCTTCACCGATACGCGCGGCCGCCTGCAGCACGTGACCTTCGACATCGGCATGGTCGATGAAGAGTTCCTGGAAGAAGGCACCATGTTCGACGGCTCGTCGATCGCGGGCTGGAAGGCCATCAACGAGTCCGACATGCTGCTGAAGCCGGACCTGACGCGCGCCTACATCGACCCCTTCTATCAGCAGACCACGCTCTTCCTGTTCTGCGACGTCCTGAGCCCCGATACGGGCGAGCCCTACAACCGCGACAGCCGTTCGATGGCCAAGAAGGCCCTGGCCTATGTCCAGTCCTCGGGCGTGGGCGACGTGGTCTATTTCGGCCCGGAAGCCGAGTTCTTCATCTTCGACGACGTGCGCTGGAACACCGCGCCGCACAATACCGGTTACAGCTTCGACTCGATTGAACTGCCGTCCAACACCGGCGCCGAATACGCCGAGGGCAACCTGGGCCACCGCCCGGGACACAAAGGCGGCTACTTCCCCGTCAATCCCGTCGATTCGGCCCAGGACCTGCGCGGCGAAATGCTGGGCGTGATGAAAGACCTGGGCATGGACCCCGAGAAACATCACCACGAGGTCGCCCCGGCGCAGCATGAACTGGGCCTGAAGTTCAGCGACCTGCTGACCATGGCCGACCGCCTGCAACTCTACAAATACGTGATCCACAACGTGGCCGCCGCCTACGGCAAGTCGGCGACCTTCATGGCCAAGCCCATGTTCGCCGACAACGGCTCGGGCATGCACGTCCACATGTCGATCTGGAAGGACGGCAAGCCCCAGTTCGCCGGCGACAAGTACGCCGGCCTGTCGCAGGAGTGTCTGTGGTACATCGGCGGCATCATCAAGCACGCCAAGGCCATCAACGCCTTCGCCAACTCGACCACCAACTCCTACAAACGTCTGGTGCCCGGCTATGAAGCCCCGGTGAAGCTGGCCTACTCCGCCAGCAACCGTTCGGCCTCGATCCGCATCCCGCACGTCTCCTCGCCCAAGGCCAAGCGTCTGGAAGCCCGCTTCCCCGATCCGATGGGCAACCCCTACCTGACCTTCGTCGCCCTGCTGATGGCAGGCCTGGACGGCATCGAGAACCGCATCGATCCGGGCGCGGCCGCGGACAAGAACCTCTACGATCTGCCGCCCGAAGAGCGCGGCTCGATCCCCGAAGTCGCCGGTTCGCTGAAGGAAGCTCTTGATGCGCTCGACGCCGACCGCGCCTTCCTCAAGAAGGGCGGCGTCATGGATGACGACTTCATCGACAGCTACATCGCGCTGAAGTCGGAAGAAGTCGCCCGCCTGCAACTGCACCCGCATCCGGTCGAATTCGACATGTACTATAGCTGCTGATCCCCGGATCAGTCTGACGATCAAGGCGCCGGGCGGAAAAGTCCGGCGCCTTTTTCACGGGCGCACAGCGACAAGACAAAACGCCCGATGCCGGGGCATCGGGCGTTTCGGATTTCCTCAGAACTGTCCGAGGGTCAGACCAGGCGGCTCTGAACCACGGCGGCGCCGATGAAGCTGGCGAACAGCGGGTGCGGTTTGAACGGGCGGCTCTTCAACTCCGGGTGATACTGGACGCCGATAAACCACGGATGGTCAGGCCGCTCGACCGTCTCGGGCAAGACGCCGTCCGGCGACAGGCCGGCAAAGATCAGACCCGCCTTCTGCTCAATCGCCTCGCGATAGTTGATATTCACTTCGTAGCGGTGACGGTGGCGCTCGCTGATCTCGTTGGAGCCGTAGATCTCGGCGATCTTCGATCCGGCGATCAGGGTCGAATCATAGGCCCCTAGACGCATGGTGCCGCCCAGGTCGCCGCCCTGCTGACGCAGGACGCGCTGGTTGCCCTGGGTCCATTCGGTCATCAAGCCGACGACGGGTTCTTCCGCCGGGCCGAACTCGGTCGAGGTCGCCTTGGGGAATCCCGCCAGGTTCCGCGCCGCCTCGATCACCGCCATCTGCATCCCGAAACAGATGCCGAAGTAAGGGATCTTGCGCTCGCGTGCGAAACGCGCCGCCTCGATCTTGCCCTCAGCGCCGCGCTCCCCGAAGCCGCCGGGAACGAGGATGGCATGGGCGCTCTCAAGGCGTTGGGCGCATGCATCGGGAGCCCCCTCGAAGGTGTCCGCCTCCACCCAGTCGATATTGACCTTGACGTTGTTGGCCACGCCGCCGTGATGAAGCGCCTCGATCAGGGACTTATAAGCGTCCTTGAGCACGGTGTACTTGCCGACCACCGCGATGGTCACTTCGCCATCGGGGTGCAGGCGACGGCGCACGATCTCCTCCCAGCTCGACAGGTCAGGCGCGGGCGCGTCGGTGATGCCGAAGTGGGCCAGGACTTCGCTGTCCAGACCTTCGTGGTGGTAGTCCAACGGCACAGCATAGATGTCAGCCGAGTCCATCGCCTGGATCACGCCGCTCTCGCGCACGTTGCAGAACTGACCGATCTTGCGCTTTTCCTCGGCCGGGATCGGCTGCTCGCAGCGGCACAGCAGGATGTCGGGCTGGATGCCGATGGAGCGCAGTTCCTTGACCGAGTGTTGGGTCGGCTTGGTCTTCATCTCGCCGGCCGTCTTGATGAAGGGCAGCAGCGTCAGGTGAACGAAGCAGGACTGGCCGCGCGGCAGGTCCTGGCCCAGCTGGCGGATCGCTTCGAAGAAGGGCAGGCCCTCGATGTCGCCGACGGTGCCGCCGATCTCGACCAGAACGAAGTCCACGTCCTCGCCGTCATCGGTCCTGGCCGGGCTGAGGCAGAACTGCTTGATCTGATCGGTGACGTGCGGAATCACCTGAACGGTGGCGCCCAGATAGTCGCCGCGGCGCTCCTTCTCCAGAATGGTCGAATAGATGCGGCCGGTCGTGACGTTGTCGGACTTGGCGGCGGAGACGCCCGTGAAGCGTTCGTAGTGACCCAGATCGAGGTCGGTCTCGGCGCCGTCGTCGGTCACGAAGACCTCGCCGTGCTGATAGGGACTCATCGTCCCCGGATCGACGTTCAGATAAGGATCCAGCTTGCGCAGACGGACCTTGTAACCTCGTGCCTGCAAAAGAGCGCCGAGAGCGGCGGAGGCGAGGCCTTTTCCTAGCGAGGAAACCACGCCGCCGGTGATGAACACATAGCGAGCCATGGGCGGACACCTTACTCCATGATTCGCGGCGGGAGCATGGCCCGACGCAAAACATCTGTTGAACATAAGAAGAAAGCGCGCCCTGCGGCGCGCTTTCCGGGATTTCTTAGCTGTCGGGGGCCTATTGCGCCGGCGCGGGGGCCGGAGCCGCGGAGGCCGGAAGGCTGGCTTCCAGATCGTCCAGCGAAGGCGCCGCGGGAGCGGCCGGTGTCGGGGCGGCCGGTTCAGCCGGGGCCGCCGGCTGCTCATTGCCGACCGCGATGGCGCCGACGGCGTCGGCGTCGATCACCGAACGCGAGCCACGGGCGAAGTTGCCGGCGATCGTCAGGCCGATAGCGCAGACGAAGAAGGCGATAGCGAGGATCGAGGTCGCCCGCGTCAGCAGGTTGCCTGCGCCGCGCGCAGTCATGAAGCCCGACGGGCCTCCGCCCATGCCCAGGGCGCCGCCCTCGGAGCGTTGCAGCAGGATCACGGCCGTCAGGGCGACCGAGATCAGGATCATGGCGACGAGCAAGATGGTCTGGAGCATGGTGTCAATCATGTGGGCGCGCAGATGCGCCGATCAAGCGGCGGCGTCTAACACCGATGCGGGACCGGGGCAAACGCCGAACGAACTGTGGCGCGAAATCCGCGCCTAGGCGGCGTGGATAATGCCCAGGAAGTCCTCGGCCTTCAACGAAGCGCCGCCGACCAGGGCGCCGCCGACCTCGGCCACGGCCAGAATCTCCGCCGCGTTCGAGGGCTTGACCGAACCGCCATAGAGGATCGGCGCTGCGCGACCGCCCTCGCCCAGCCTTGCGACCATGGCGGCGCGCACGGCTGCATGGACTTCCTCGATCTGTTCCAACGTCGGCGTCAGGCCGGTGCCGATGGCCCAGACTGGCTCATAGGCGACGGCGAAGGCCTTGCCCGACAAGGACGACGGCAGCGAACCGGCGACCTGACGGCTGACCACTTCCACCGCCCGCCCGGCTTCGCGTTCGGCCAGGGTCTCGCCGACGCAGATGATCGGCTCCAGCCCCGCATCCAGGGCCGCGTCGACCTTCGCGGCCACGTCGGCGTCGGTTTCACCGAAACTCGCGCGTCGCTCCGAATGGCCGAGAATCACCAGTCTCGCGCCAGCGTCGGCCAGCATGGGCGCGGAGACGGAACCCGTGAAAGCACCCGAAACTTCCGCGTGACAATCCTGTCCGCCCAACTCCACCGGCGTGTCGGTCAGCACACGCCCCATCCGCTCGACCAGGGTCGCGGGCGGGCACAGGGCCACGCGGCAGGCCGCGGCCTGTTCCTGCAAGGCTTTCGCCAGGGCATCAGCCTCGCCCAGGCTCGCGCTCAGACCGTTCATTTTCCAATTGCCGGCGACCAGCTTCACAGATTGTTTCATGGGGCCTGTTTAGGTCCCGTTGTCGCGGAAGCCAAGATGTTGGGGTGCGTCCGCTTGCGGCGCCCTAGGGACTGCCCGTATAGGCGAGCGTGGCGCCCCTTTGACGCCGGCCCTCGTCAGGTTCTTTCTCGATGATCACGCTGTTCCGCAACTTCTCCAAGTCGAAATGGGCTGCGGGCCTGTTCGCCTTGATCATCCTCAGCTTCCTGATCGTGGGCGCTCAGTCGGATGTCTTCTCCAGCTTCGGCCCGAAACATGTCATCGACGCCGGCGATCGCAGCATCGGCGCCCAGCAGTTCCGCGGCGATTTCGAGCGTGTGCGCAACAACCTGCAGGAGCAGGCCGGTCGCCCCGTGTCCTTCGAGGACATGGTCAAGGAAAACATCCACACCCAGTACCTGGAAAGCCAGACACAGCGCCTCGGCTTCCTGGCCTGGGCCTGGAACGCCGGCATCCGGCCCGGCAAGGAATTGGTTCTGAAGGAAATCCGTCAGATCCCCGCCTTCTTCAACCAGGTCAGCGGTCAGTTCGATCAGGACCGCTATGAACAGGCGCTCGCCGCCCAGGGCCTGACTTCCGAAATGCTGGAACAGGATCTGCGCGACCAGTACGTCGCCAGCCAGTTCGGCGCAGGCGTCTTCGCCGGCGCCCGGGTGCCGCGCATCTATGGCGCGCTGCTTGCCGGTCAGGCGCTGGAAACGCGCGACGGTCGCTGGTTCAACGTGACACAGGCCATGGCTGGCACGACGTCGGCGCCGACCGACGCCCAGCTGACCGCCTTCCTCAACGAAAACGCCGCCCAGCTGCGCCGTCCCGAATTCCGCATGGTTTCGATCGTGTTGTTCAATCCGGGCCCCAACAGCCAGCCGACGCCGATCACCGAGGAGCGCATCCGCGAGCGCTTCGAGTTCCGCAAGGCCGCCCTGTCGAACGCCGAAAAGCGCACCTTCGTCACCCTGACGGCGCCGACCACGGCCGCCGCCGACCGCATCGCCGCCGACCTGCGCGCCGGCAAGACCCCGGCCGAAGTCGCCGCCGCCAACAAGATTGAGGTCAGCAACTACAACGATACGCCGCAGAGCGCCCTGGGCGACCCCGCCGTCGGCGCCGCTGTCTTCGCCCTGCCCGCCAATCAGGTCTCCAACCCGATCCAGAGCCGTCTCGGCTTCACGGTCGCCAAGGTCACCGCCGTCACCGCCGGCGCTCCAGCCACGCTGGAAAGCGTCCGCAGCGCTCTGGTCGAGGAACTGCGCGCCGAAGACGTCAAGGGCGCGACCTACGCCAAGGTCGAGCAATACGAGAAGGCCCGTCAGGACGGCAAGAACCTGGCTGACGCTGCTCAGGCCGTCGGTGCTCGCCTGATCCAGCTGCCGCCCTTCACCGCCGAAGGCCGCCTGCCCGACGGTCAGCCGATCAACGCTCCGCGTCAGATCTTCGAATCCGCCTACGCCCTGTCCAAGGGCGGTGAGAGCGACATCATCGACGCCGGCGAAGGCCAGTATTTCGCCGTTCGCGTCGATGACATCCGCCCGTCCGCACTGCCGACCCTGGCCGAGGTTCGCGCGCCCCTGGCTCAGCAATGGACCATGCGTGAAAACGCCCGCCGCCTGTCGGCCAAGGCCGAGGAACTGGCCCAGCGCGTGCGCGGCGGCGAGGACATCGCCAAGGTCGCCGCCTCGGTCGGCGCTCAACTGACCACCCGCGCCGCGATCCAGCAAAGTCGGGAGAGCCAGGCTCAGTTGGGTGAAGGCGTCCTGCGCGGCCTGTTCGGTCAGGGCAAGGGCCAGGTCTTCACCGGCCAGACCCAGGCCGGCTTTGTCGTCGGCCACGTCGACGCCATCCACGGCGCCGTCCCGGCCCTGGCCGCCCCGCTGGTCGAGCAGGTCCGTCCGCGCCTGACCCAGGAACTGGCCAACGCCATGGTCGAGCAAAGCTTCAACGCCGGCGCCGCCCGCGTGAAGGCCAGGAACGACCCGGCCGCCGCCATCGCCGCCCTGAACATCGAAGCCCCGGTCGCCGCTCCGGCGGCCCCGACCCCCGCGCCCGCCCAGAAATGAGCCGAGGCGCCGGACAGGAAGCTGAACGCGCCGCGTTTGTCTCGGGCCTGAAATCAGGTCGCCCCCAGGTCGTCGTGCGTCGCCTGATCGACGACCTGGAGACGCCCGTCTCGGCCTTCCTCAAGGTCGGGCACGGACGCCCCTACGCCAGCCTGCTGGAGTCGGTCGAAGGCGGTGCGGTCAACGGCCGCTACTCGATCGTCACCCTGGCGCCCGACGTGGTCTGGCGCTGCCGCGACGGTCAGGCCGAGATGGCGCGGGGCGAGGCCGTCCTGGCCGACCGCTTCACCGCTGAGGATCGACCCGCGCTGGAATCCCTGCGCGCCCTGATCGCCGCCACCCGTTTCGACCTGCCCGACGACCTGCCGCCCATGGCCGCCGGCCTGTTCGGCGTCTTCGGCTACGACATGGTGCGGCTGCTGGAGCCGCTGGGTCCGGCCAACCCCGACCCGCTGAACCTGCCCGACGCCGTCATGGCGCGTCCGTCGCTGGTCGCCATCTTCGACTCGGTGAAGCACGAGATCGTCCTGATCGCCGCCGCCTATCCCGACAGCGACGCCGACGCGGACACCGCCTTCAACGCCGCCATCGCCCGCCTCGACGACTTCGAGGATCGCCTGCGCGGCCCTCTGCCGATCCAGCGCGAGGCCGCGCCGGTTCCCGCTCCTGACTTCCGCTCGCCCGTCGATGCGGCCGGATTCGACGCCATGGTGGGCCGGGCCAAGGACTACATCGCCGCTGGCGACATCTTCCAGGTCGTGCTGGCGCACCGCTTCTCGGCCCCGTGGAGCCAGGACCCGTTCGCCTTCTATCGGTCGCTGCGTCGCGGCAACCCGTCACCCTATCTCTTCTTCCTCGACTACGTCGACTTCCAGTTGGCTGGCTCCAGCCCGGAAATCCTGGTCCGGTTGAAGGACGGTCGCGTCACCATCCGTCCGCTGGCCGGCACTCGTCCGCGCGGCGCCACGCCGGAACTGGATCGCGCTCTAGAGGCTGAGCTTCTGGCCGATCCCAAGGAACGGGCCGAACACCTGATGCTGCTGGATCTGGGCCGCAACGACGTGGGTCGGGTCTCGTCGCCCGGCTCGGTCGAGGTGACGGAAAGCTTCGTCGTCGAGCGCTACAGCCAGGTCATGCACATCGTCTCCAACGTGCACGGCGCCGCCGATCCGAAACTGGACGCGGTGGACACGCTTCTGGCCGCTCTGCCCGCCGGCACCTTGTCCGGCGCGCCCAAGGTCCGCGCCATGGAGATCATCGACGAGTTGGAGACCGAGAAGCGCGGCGTCGGCTACGGCGGCGGCGTTGGCTATATCTCTGCCAATGGCGAGGCGGACATCTGCATCGTCCTGCGCACCGCCATGTTCGCCCAGAACAAGATCTTGGTTCAGGCCGGCGCCGGCGTCGTCGCCGACAGCGACCCTGCCGCCGAATACGCTGAAACCCTGGCCAAGGCCCGCGCCCCGATGAAGGCGGCCGAGGACGCGTGGCGGTTCACCGCGACCACGCGTGGCCAGGGCGCCGACGGCAAGATCTAAGGATTGGAAACCGTGGAACCCTGGTCGAACGACACGCCGGGGCCCACGACCATGGTCCCCGCCAGCATCACCGCCGCCGTCGCGGCGAAGGCCGCCGCCGCCAGCAGGCGCAGCGGCTTGGGTTGTTCTGTGGCCGGCTCATCGAGCAGGGCCTGGGCGTCGCGTATGGCTTCTAGGCGGGTCAAGACGGATTTCTTCCGATGGCGATGCTCCTGTATCGCGCGGACAGCTTAACGTCCGCTTTCAGTCCGCCTTCGCTTGGCGCGTCGTCCCTCCCGTCCTAAGAACCCTGCCATGATCCTCGTCGTCGATAACTACGACAGCTTTACCTACAACCTCGTCCACTACCTCGCGGAGTTGGGCGCTCAGACGCATGTCGTCCGCAACGACGACCTGACGGTGGATGAAGCCTGGGCGCTGAAGCCCGAGGCCGTGCTGCTGTCGCCCGGTCCCTGCGCCCCGGATCAGGCCGGCATCTGCCTACCCCTGATCACGACCGCGCCGCAGAACATGCCCATCTTCGGGGTCTGCCTGGGCCACCAGGCCATCGGTCAGGCCTTTGGCGGCGAGGTGATCCGCGCCAAGACCCTGATGCACGGCAAGACCTCGCCGATCGAGCATGAGAGCCGCAGCATCTTCGCCGGCCTGCCATCGCCCTTCACCGCCACCCGCTATCACTCGCTGGCCGTGCGTCGCGAAACCCTGCCCGATGAGCTGGAAGTCACCGCCTGGACCGCCGATGGCGAGATCATGGGCCTGGCCCACCGCACCCGGCCGATCCACGGCGTGCAGTTCCACCCGGAATCCATCGCCACCGAGCACGGCCACGACATGATCGCCAACTTCCTCGACCTGGCGGACGTCAAGCGTCTGGCCACGGTCTGACGCCATGGACGGTTTCAAGCCTCTGCTGGGCAAGCTGGTGGACGGGCGCGTCCTGGCGTCGGATGAAGCCCACGCCTTCTTCTCCGCCTGCCTGCGCGGCGAACCGACCCCGTCCCAGGTCGCCGCCGCCGTCACCGCCCTGCGCATCCGCGGCGAGACAGTGGACGAGATCGTCGCCTTCGCCACCGCCATGCGCGACGCTGCCCTGTCGCTGGATCATCCGTTCGACGAGGTGATCGACACCTGCGGCACCGGTGGCGACGGCCAGCACACCTATAACGTCTCGACAGCCGCCGCCTTCGTCCTGGCGGGCGCGGGGCTCAAGGTTGCCAAGCACGGCAACCGCGCCATCAGCTCCAAGTCCGGCTCGTCCGATGTCCTGGCCGCGCTCGGCGTCAACCTCGAAGCCACCATCCCGCAACAGGCCCGCGCCCTGGATCAGGCCGGCATCGCCTTCCTGTTCGCCCCCACCTATCACGGGGCCATGCGTCACGTCGGCCCGGTCCGCGCCGAGATCGGGTTCCGTACGGTTTTCAATCTTCTGGGGCCGCTTTGCAATCCGGCGCATGCAAACCGTCAGGTCATGGGCGTCTATGACCCGGCCCTGCTGGAGCCTCTGGCCGATGTCCTGGGGCGTCTCGGCGCGCGCCGCGCCTGGACCGTCCACGGTCAGGGCCTCGACGAGCTGACCACCACGGGTCCGACCGAGGTGGCCGAGTGGAAGGACGGCGCCGTCCGCCGCTTCATCGTCACGCCCGCCGACGCCGGATTGCCTCTGGCCACGCTGGACGAACTGCGCGGCGGCGACGCCGAGCATAATGCAGCCGCCCTAACCGCCCTGCTGGCGGGCGAGCCCGGCCCCTATCGCGACATTGTCGTGCTGAACGCCGCCGCCGCCCTGGTCGTGGCCGACCGGTCCGCAGACCTGCGTGAAGGCGCTCAAATGGCCGCAGCCGTCATCGACGACGGCCGCGCCGCCCGCGCGCTGGAAACTCTGGTGCGCGTCACCAACACCCCTATCGAACCTGACCCCGCTCCCCCAAAGGAGGCCGCATGACCGACGTTCTGGCGAAGATCGCCGCTTACAAGCGCGACGAAGTCGCCGTCCGCAAGGCCGCGACCTCTCAGGACGCCATCGAGGCCCTCGCCGCCCTGGTCTCGACCCCGCGCGGCTTCCGCGCCGCCCTGGAACGCGTCTCCGAGGACACCGGCCGCCCCGCCCTGATCGCCGAGATCAAGAAGGCCAGCCCGTCCAAGGGCCTGATCCGCGCCGACTTCGACCCGCCGGCGCTCGCAAAAGCCTATGAGCGCGGCGGCGCGACCTGCCTGTCCGTCCTGACCGACGGCCCCAGCTTCCAGGGCGACGACGCCTTCCTGGCCGCTGCGCGGGACGCGGTCGCCCTGCCCTGCCTGCGCAAGGACTTCCTGGTCGATCCCTGGCAGGTGGCCGAGAGCCGCGCCCTGGGCGCCGACTGCATCCTCATCATCCTCGCCATGGTGGATGACGCCCTGGCCGCCGACCTGCTGGCCGAGGCCGAGCGCTTCGGCATGGACGCCCTGATCGAGACCCACGACGAGGCCGAAATGGCCCGCGCCTGCAAGCTGGGCGGCGATCTGGTCGGCGTCAACAACCGCAGCCTTCGCACCTTCGAGGTCGATCTCGACGCGACCGAGCGCCTGTCCATGCTCAGCCCCGTTAAAGCCCTGCTGGTGGCCGAAAGCGGCATCTTCACCCCCGACGACGTCGCCCGCGTCGCCGACGCCCACGCCCAGGCCATCCTCGTCGGCGAAAGCCTGATGCGTCAGGACGATGTGGAAGCGGCCACCAAGGCCCTGCTGTCGTTAAGTTGACATTAGGCAAGAACACTTACAGAACATCCTCAACGGTTCACGCCTTGTTCTGGAAGCCCTGCGCCCATGCTCACCAAGAAGCAGCACGAACTCCTGATGTTCATTCATGAACGGATTCAGGAAACGGGCGTCTCGCCCTCCTTCGACGAGATGAAGGAGGCGCTGGATCTGGCGTCCAAGTCGGGCATCCACCGCCTGATCACGGCGCTTGAGGAGCGCGGCTTCATCCGCCGCCTGGCCCATCGCGCCCGCGCGCTGGAAGTGACCAAGCTGCCGGAACAGGCCACGGCCGGCGCGCCGCGTGGCCACGCGGGCTTCAAGCCCGGCGTCATCGAGGGCGGCGGTCGTCCCAAGGCGGCTGAGCCCGCCAACGACACTCGCGAACTGGCCCTGATGGGCAAGATCGCGGCGGGCACCCCCATCGACGCCATCGAGCATGAAACCGCCCGCTATCCGGTGCCGGAAGCCATGCTGGGCGCCGGCGAACACTATCTGCTCGAGATCGAGGGCGACTCGATGATCGAGGCGGGCATCCTCAATGGCGACATGGTCATCATCAAATCGACCGGCGACGCCTCGTCCGGCGAGATCGTGGTGGCCCTGGTCGAAGGCGAACAGGCCACGCTGAAGCGCCTGCGCAAGAAGGGCGCCTCCATCGCGCTGGAGCCCGCCAACCGTAACTACGAGACCAAGATCTACGGCTCGGATCAGGTCGCGGTTCAGGGCAAGCTGGTCGGCCTTATCCGCCGCTATCACTGAAGTCGGGATCGGCCTGACGCGTCCAGGGCCTGCGCCCGCGCACGTCGGCCGCCCAGACCGCCTTCCAGCCCACCCCCGCGCGCCACAGCTCGACCGAGCCGCCGCGCGCATAGTCCACGCCGTCCAGCACCAGCCTTCTTTCACATGACGCGGGCAAGCTCGGCAGTTCGGCCCGGCTGCTGACGACCGCCGCCGAGCGGCACATCGCCTCCAGTTGCTCGCCCGTCGGCGCCTTCTTGCCCCACCACAGAGCCACCGGCCCGGCCTCGCTAGTTTCCGGCGCGCAGAAGGACCGCTTGCAGGCCCAGCCCTCATCCAGCCTCGGCGTTAGTTCCAGCCCCCGTCGCCGCGACCATAGATCCGCCGCGAACTGGCGCACGCCCGGACGCACCACGACCGCCGCTTCAGCCTGCCGCCAGGCCGCATTGGTCCCCCCGTCGCCGATCCACAGATCAGGCGCCGCCGGGCGCGGCCAGATCAGCACCGCCGCCGCCAGCGGCAACCCCAGCCAGCGCAACCGCCCCCGCCAAAGACAGATGAACAGGATGCCGAGGAAGGCCACCGGCAGAGCCGCCGCCGGGGCGCTCGCCACCGTCTGCACCGCCCCCGGCAGTCCCGCCGTCCAGTGGCCGATGGCCAGCATCAGATCAACCCCCTTGCCCGCCAGCCACAGGAAGGGCGCGCCCAGTCCCAGCGGCTCTAGCGCGGCCCCGAGCGCCAGGGCCGGCATCAGGATGAAGTCCGCGATCGGCGACGTGGCCAGGTTGGCGATCAGGCCATAGACGGCGGTGCGGTTGAAATGCTGCATGGCGAACGGCCCCGTCGCCATGCCCGCGACCAGACTGGCGGTGCAGGCGATCAGCAGCCAGCTTCCCAGCCGTTGCGCCGTCACGATGGGCCAGGGCGCCGAAATCTCCTTGATCCGACGCGGCCAGACCTCGGCCAGCGCCACCAGCGCCGCCGTCGCCGCAAACGACATCTGGAACCCCGGCGTGACGATGGCTTCGGGCTGCAGCAACAGCACCGCAAAGGCCGCCACCGCCAGGGCGTGCATGGTCACCGCCTGTCGATCCAGCAGGATGGCGACAAAGGCGATGGCGGCCGTGATCGCCGACCGCTCCGCCGGCGGCGGCGCGCCCGACACCACCAGATAGGTCCCGACCGCGATCAGGCCGGCGACCGCCGCTACCTTCTTGCCCGATACCCTGAGCGCCAGCCACGGCCAGGCCGCCACGCCCAGCCGCACGCCAAAGAAGACGAAGCCCCCGACAATGGCCATGTGCAGGCCCGAGATCGACAGGATGTGCGCCAGTCCGGAATCGCGCATGGCGTCCAGATCCTCGCGCCCGATCCAGGTCTCGTGCCCCGTGGTCATGGCGGCGGCGATCCCGCCCGTCCGCTCTCCCAGCCGCGCCACGATCCTCTGCGCCAAGGCATAGCGGGCCGCATTGATCTTCATCGCCACCCGAACCCGCCAGGGTGGCTCGGGCAGGACCGTTGGCCGCGTCTGGCCCAAGGCGAACAGTGTCCCGCCCATGCCCTGGAAGTAGGCGTTGCGCCCGAAATCATAGGCCCCCGGGCTGGCCGGCGCCGGCGGCGGGTTCAGGATGCCGAACAGCCGCACCGCCGTCCCCGGCGGCGGGGGCTCGCCGCGCACCGTGGCCCGCAAGCGCACCGGCGTCGCCTCGGGCGCCAGCCCCCTGATCCGCACAGGAGCGACGACGATTCGCGCGCCGCGTTCGCCGGGACTATCGACATCGATGACCCAGGCCTCGACCACGGTCGGCTCGGCCAGAGACGGCGCGATCGGCCCGCTGACCGCCTCGGTCCGCAGCTTGGCCACCGCCGCCCCGCCGCACAGGCAGGTCAGTATCAGCAGGATCAGCGTCCAACGCCGCGCCAACCCGACCCGCCGCGCTCCCAGCCAGACTGCGCCCGTTAGCACCGCCGCCAGCATCAGAGGCCATCCCGCCGGTTCGGTCCTCATGGCGAAATAGATCGCGCACCCGCCGCCGAAGAAGATCGGCGCCCACAACCGCCAGCGATCCGTCTGGTCCGCGACCTCGCCGCGCACACCGTCAAGAAGCCTTACGGCAAGGCTTCGCTTTGGCGCGCGCGGGCGTATAAGGGCCTCCGCAACGGACCCCTTGTTTATGACCTCCCCCTCCTCGACTGTCGTCACCCGCTTCGCCCCCTCGCCCACAGGCTACCTGCATATCGGCGGGGCGAGAACCGCGTTATTCAACTGGCTGTACGCCAGGAGCCGTGGCGGCAAGTTTTTGATCCGCGTCGAGGACACGGACCGCGAGCGTTCGACCGACGACGCCGTGAAAGCCATCTTCGACGGCCTGTCCTGGCTGGAGTTGTTCGGCGACGAAGAGCCTGTCTTCCAGTTCGCCCGCGCGGACCGCCATCGCGAGGTCGCCGAGCAGTTGCTGGCCTCGGGCCACGCCTACCGCGACTTCCTGACCGCTGAGGAAACCGGCGCCCTGCGCGATCAGGCCAAGGCCTCAGGCAAGGACTTCGTCTCGCCCTGGCGGGACCGCGAGCCCGGCGTCGATGACCTGGCCAAGCCGCACACCATCCGCTTCCGCCGCCCGCTGGATCAGGCCGTTCTGGTCGAAGACGCGGTGCAAGGCAGCGTGCGTTGGGATTCAGCCTCGCTGGACGATCTGGTCATCCTGCGCTCTGACGGCGCCCCGACCTACAATCTGGCCGTGGTGGTGGACGATCACGACATGGGCGTGACCCACGTCATTCGCGGCGACGACCACCTGAACAACGCCGCCCGCCAGAGCCTGATCTATGACGCGCTCGGCTGGACCCGGCCGACCTTCGCCCACATCCCGCTGATCCATGGCCCCGACGGCGCCAAGCTGTCCAAGCGTCACGGCGCCCAAGCGGTGCATGAATACGCCGAGATGGGCTACCTGCCCGAAGCCATGCGCAACTATCTGGCGCGTCTGGGCTGGGCGCACGGCGACCATGAGCTGTTCAGCGACGAACAGGCCATCGAATGGTTCGACCTGCCCGGCATCGGCAAGGCGCCCGCCCGCCTCGACTTCGACAAGCTGGCCCACGTCAACGCCCACTGGATCAGACTGGCCGAGGACGACCGTCTGGCCAAGCTGACGCTGGACGCGCACCTGGCCAAGGGGCGCGCCCTGCAACCCGACGACGAAGCCCGCCTGCTGCGCGCCATACCCTTCGTCAAGGATCGCGCCAAGACCATCACTGAACTGGCGGCTCAAACCGAGTTCGTGCTGAAAGCCCGGCCGCTCGCTTTGGACGAGAAAACCCAGGCCCTGCTGGCTGGAGAAGGCGGCGAACGGATTTCACGACTCCGTGAACGTCTCGGCCTTTTCCAGAGCTGGGACGTTTTCGCGCTGGAATCCGAGCTTAAGGCGTTTGCCGAAGAAGAGGGCGTAGGCTTCGGAAAAATAGGGCCTTCCATGCGCGGGGCCCTGACCAGTGGCTCCGTATCCCCGGACATCGCCAGGATTCTCGCCGCCCTCGGACGCGACGAAGGTCTCGGGCGCTTGGATGATGCGCTGCAACAGACTAAGTGAACACCCATAACCATGCAGGCTGGACGCCTCCCCGCGCCCGGCCGGAAGAAAAATAAGGGGCCTAGATGACTGAACAAGCGAAACCCGCCGGTACGGCGACCTTCACCTACGGCGACAAGAACGTCGAACTTCCCGTCCTCGCGGGCTCCACCGGACCGGACGTCGTTGACATCCGCAAGCTGTACGGCGCGACCGGCGCCTTCACCTTTGATCCCGGCTTCACCTCGACGGCGGCCTGCGAAAGCGCCCTGACCTTCATCGACGGCGACGAAGGCGTTTTGCTGCACCGCGGCTATCCGATCGACCAACTGGCCTCGAAGTCGAACTTCATCGAAGTCTGCCACCTGCTGCTGCACGGCGAACTGCCGACCGCCGCCCAATACGAGAAGTTCGAAAACAGCATCACCATGCACACCATGTTGCATGCCCAGTTTGATCGCTTCTTCGAAGGCTTCCGCCGCGACGCCCACCCCATGTCGATCATGGTCGGCACCGTCGGCGCCCTGTCGGCCTTCTATCACGACAGCCTGGACATCCATGATCCGGTGCAGCGCGACATCTCGGCCATCCGCCTGATCGCCAAGATGCCGACCATCGCGGCTCGCGCCTACAAATACCACATCGGCCAGCCCTTCATCTCGCCGCGCAACGATCTGTCGTACGCCGAGAACTTCCTGCGCATGTGCTTCGCCGTCCCGGCAGAGGACTATGTGGTCGATCCGGCCCTGGTCCGCGCCATGGACCGCATCTTCACCCTGCACGCCGACCACGAGCAGAACGCCTCGACTTCGACCGTCCGCCTGGCCGGTTCGTCGGGCGCCAACCCCTTCGCCTGTATCGCCGCCGGCATCGCCTGCCTGTGGGGCCCGTCGCACGGCGGCGCCAACGAAGAGGCGCTGAACATGCTCAAGGAAATCGGCACGCCAGACCGCATTCCTGAGTTCATTCAAGGCGTTAAGGACAAGAAGTACAAGCTGATGGGCTTCGGCCACCGCGTGTACAAGAACTACGATCCGCGCGCCAAGGTCATGCAACAGTCGGCCTATGAAGTGCTGGCCGCCACGGGCCGCGAGAACGATCCGCTGTTCCAGGTCGCCAAGGAACTGGAACGCGTCGCCCTGTCGGACGAATACTTCACCTCGCGCAAGCTGTTCCCGAACGTCGACTTCTACTCGGGCATCACCCTGTCGGCGATGGGCTTCCCGACCACCATGTTCACCGTCCTGTTCGCCTTGGCCCGCACCGTAGGCTGGATCTCGCAGTGGCAGGAAATGATGGCCGACCCCTCGCAGAAGATCGGTCGCCCGCGTCAGCTCTACACCGGCCCGACGCAACGCGACTACGTGCCGATCGAACAGCGCGGCTGAGGCCGTGTCGGGTCGAGGAGACTTCGTCTCCTGACCACGGCCGATTAGAATGGCGTGTCGGGTCGAAAAGGCGGAGCCTTTTGACCGCAGCCCAACAAGGATGAAGAACGCCGGGGTCATGCCCCGGCGTTTTTCTTTGCCTATTTCCGCGGAAACACCCGGATCGTGATCCGCTCGCGCTCGCCTTCATTCCGTTCGACCAGCAGACGCGCAACCTGACTGTCGTCGTGGAACAGATAGCCCTTGATGGCGTCCAGAAGAGCCTTGGCCAGGTTGTCGAGGTCCATCCACGGCGCGTCGCCGACGTGCTCCATCTGAATTTCAACGACGTAGTCGCCCCAGGACGGACGCGACGCCCATTCCTTGCGGAAAAACTCATAGGCCAGCGGCTTGTAGTATTTGGCCTGGGTGGTCAGGCCGTCGATGGTGATTTCCACCGTGTCGCCGACCTCGCGTCCGCGAACCTTGCCTGTTCCGATCCAGCCTTCCACGCGCGCCTCGTTCCGTTAGCCAATGGTCGGGCCGACCTTGCCCCGCCGCGTCTGCGTGCTACACCGCGCGGCATCCTCCCGCCACGTCTGATGAGAAGCGTAGAGCCATGAGCAACGTCCGTATCGAAACCGACACCTTCGGCCCCATCGAAGTCGCCGCTGACCGATACTGGGGCGCGCAGGCCCAGCGCTCGCTCGGCAACTTCAAGATCGGCTGGGAAAAGATGCCTCTGCCCGTCGTCCGGGCCCTGGGCATTGTCAAACGCGCCGCCGCCGAGACCAACCGCGACCTGGGCAAGCTGGACGCCAAGCTGGCCGACGCCATCATCGCCGCCGCCAATGAAGTGATTGAAGGCAAGCTGAACGACCACTTCCCGCTGGTCGTCTGGCAGACGGGTTCGGGCACCCAGTCGAACATGAACGCCAACGAGGTCATCTCGAACCGTGCCATCGAGATGCTGGGCGGCGAGATGGGCTCCAAGAAGCCGGTCCACCCCAACGACCACGTCAACATGAGCCAGTCGTCGAACGACACCTATCCGACGGCCATGCACGTCGCCTGCGCCGAGCAGGTGGTCAACGACCTGCTGCCGGCGCTGAAGCACCTGCACGCCGCCCTGGACGCCAAGTCCAAGGCCTGGGCCCACATCATCAAGATCGGCCGCACCCACACCCAGGACGCCACGCCCCTGACCCTGGGCCAGGAGTTCGGCGGCTATGCCCAGCAGGTCGCCAACGGCATCGAGCGCATCGAGCAGACCCTGCCCAAGCTGATGGAACTGGCCCAGGGCGGCACCGCCGTCGGCACCGGCCTGAACGCCCCCATCGGCTTCGCTGAAAAGGTCGCCGAGAACATCGCCGCCATCACCGGCCTGGCCTTCACCACCGCCCCGAACAAGTTCGAGGCCCTGGCTGCCCACGACGCCATGGTCTTCAGCCACGGCGCGATCAACACGGTCGCCGCCTCGCTGTTCAAGATCGCCAACGACATCCGCTTCCTGGGCTCCGGCCCGCGTTCGGGTCTGGGCGAACTGGCCCTGCCGGAAAACGAGCCGGGCTCGTCGATCATGCCGGGCAAGGTCAACCCGACCCAGTGCGAAGCCCTCACCCAGGTCTGCGCCCAGGTGTTCGGCAACAACGCCGCCCTGTCGTTCGCCGGCTCGCAAGGCCACTTCGAGCTGAACGTCTACAACCCGGTGATGGCCTACAACTTCCTGCAGTCGGTCCGTCTGGTCGCCGACGCGGCCATCAGCTTCACCGACAACTGCGTCGTCGGCATCGAGGCCCGCGAGGACAACATCGAGCGCGGCCTGAACAACTCGCTGATGCTGGTCACGGCCCTGAACGGCCGCCTAGGCTACGACACCTGCGCCAAGATCGCCAAGACCGCACACAAGAACGGCACCACCCTGCGCCAGGAAACCGTCGGTGGCGGCTACCTGACCGACGCCGAGTTCGACGAAGCCGTCCGCCCCGAGAAGATGATCTCTCCGGGCTAACCCGAGTCCCATCACCAGATCGAAAACGCCGACCGGGTATCCCGGTCGGCGTATTTTCTTCGCGTTCTCGCTTTCATAAGAAAAGACCCCGCCTGTAACAGCGGGGCCCCAGTGAATTCGCAGCAAGCGGTCTAGTGCTTCTCGGTCCACCGCGCCTTGGCTTCGTCCCTGCTCATGGTCAGGTGAACGTGCTCATCAACATGATCGACCCAACTGACCGGTATCATATGGTGCTTCAGGCCCGCACCCATGTCGAACTTGGCCAGCTCGATCTGATCGCCCATCACATGGTCCACCCGGCCGACGTGCCCGCCGTCCGAGCCCACGACTTCGAGATGTTCCTTGATCATCGAGGCGCTTATCATCGTTGTCTCCATTGCTGATTGCGGGTGATGGTGAAACGGGCCACGCCGCTTTCGGGTCCATCACAATGGTCGACCAAGGGAGTTCACGATGTCGCTGACAGCCTGCCACGCGCCTGACAGAGGCCATGCCTGATGGGCGAGGTCGTCAACCTGAACAAGGCCCGCAAAGCCCGAGACAAGGCTGAGGCCAAGCGCGCCGCCGACGCCAACCGCCTGGCGTTTGGCCGCACCAGGGTCGAGCGCCTGACCACGCAGAAGGAGCGCGACCGTGACGCCGCCCGTCTGGACGGCCACAAGCTGGATGAACCTGAGAGCTAGGCCGCCGACCGCTTCGGCGCCCGGATCAGGAACAACTGCCCCGCCAGCACCAGCGCCAGCCCCAGAAAGGCGATCCAGCCGAACCGCGCGCCCTCGAACAGCACCGACACCAGCATGGCGATGGGCGGCGTCAGCGCCGAGATGTAGCTCGCCAGCGCATAGCCGCGCGCCCGCGCGATGGTGAAGTACAGCCCGAACGCGATCACCGAGCCGAACAGCGACAGATAGAGCAGAGAGACGACATAGGCCGGGCTCCACGCCACCGACCACGACACCCCGGTAACCAGACCGTAAAGCGCCAGCGCTCCCGTTCCGTAGGCCATGGCCCAGGCCGTGCCCGGCAGGACCTGCGCGCCCGCCTGCTGCCCCTTCCAGGCGAACCAGTTGCCAAAGGCCGAGGCTGTGACGGCGATGACGGCGAAGGTCACGCCCTCGACCGCATGCAAGCCCAGCCCGGCCCCCATGACCTCGCCGCCCGACAGGACCGCCACCCCGACAACCCCCATGCCTGCGCCCAGCCAGGCCGCCGACGCCGCCTTCTGCCTGGAGGCCACGCGGAACAGGATAAGGTTGAGGAAGGCCAGGGCCGCAAAGATCACCGCCACCACGGCCGACGCGATCTTCTCCTCGGACGCATAGACAAAGGCGTAGCTGATCGAAAACGAGAACAGCCCCTGCCCCATGGCCATCAGGTGCTGCGGCCGCGTCATGGCCAGTTTGCCGCCCGTCGTCTTGACCACCAGGGCCAGAACCGCCGCCGCGATGGCGAAACGCATGACGACCGAAACCACCGGATCGACCGCACCCAGTTGAAAAGTGATGGCGTACCAGGTCGTCCCCCAGATCAAGGCGCAAACGCCAATCCCGCCCAGCGCCAGGGCGGCTGGCGACATCAGGGGCTTAGCAGTCTGGCTGGCGGGTTCGATCACAGGCAGGGCCTCACGACGACTCAATGGAAACGAAAGAGGAACTCCCGTTAGCACCAGATCGCGACCGCCGCGCCTCACGTCTTGCAGCCTTATGTGACGCTCGCGCGTTCTGCTAAGCTATATCCTCACAGGACTTCCCATCATGCGCTTCCTTCCGCTGATCGCCCCGCTCGCCCTTGTCGTCGCCGCCTGCTCCAGCATGCCGGACGCCGAGAGCACCTCGACCCAGGTCGACGTCACCGCCGCCTATCGCGAGCGCATCATGCTGACGCCGGGCCATGTGCTGACCGTCAAGGTCGAGGACGTCAGCCTGATGGACGCCCCCGCCCGCGTTATGGCCCAGACCAGCCAGCCGCTCGACGGCCGCGGCCCGCCCTACGCCGTCACCCTGTCGGTGCCGAACAGCCAGATTGACGCTCGCCACACCTATGCCGTCCGCGCCGAAATCCGCGATCCAGCCGGCGCCCTGCGCTTCACGACCGACACCCGCCATTCGGTCCTGACCAATGGCGCGCCGAACAAGGCCGACATCATCATGGTCGGCGTCCGCTAAACCGTGAGCAGCCTCGCCAAGCGTTCGGTCCTCCTGTCCGGCCACGCCACCTCGGTGGCGCTGGAGCCGGAGTTCTGGGCCGTGCTGGACGCTATCGGGGCTGAACTGAACCTTGGCCGCGCCGCCTTGTTGATCCGCATCGACGCCTGGCGCGGCCGTCGCCCCCTCGCCTCGGCCTGCCGCGTGCTGGCCCTGCAATGGGCTGGCGGCGACCACAGCTTCGCAGGAACCGAGACATGACAACCGACAGCCGCCTGATCCCCGCCGCCGTCATCGGCGGCCTACTGGCCGTCGGCCTGATCGGCGCCGGCGCCCTGATCGGTCAGGGCGTGGTCAACGCCCGCGCCGGCGACCGCTCCGTCACCGTGCGCGGCCTGGCGGAAAAGGACGTGAAGGCCGATCTCGCCGTCCTGCCGATCCGCTTCACCGCCTCGGGCGAGGTCCTGTCCGAGGTTCAGGCCCGCATCGACGGCGACCTGGTCATCGTGCGCCAGTTCCTGAAGGCCCAGGGCTATCCCGACGCCTCGGTCGATCTCGGTCCCCTGGGCGTCGCCGACACCCGTTCGCGCGAATACGCCAGCCAGACCGGCGGCCCCCGCTTCATCCTGAACCAGACGGTCGTCGTGCGGACCAACGACGTGGACCGGGTTCAAACCACCACCCGAAATCTTAACGATCTGGTGCGCCAGGGCGTAGTGCTGCAGGACTTCCAGGGTCCGTCCTACATCTTCACCCGGCTGAACGACGTGCGCCCCACCATGATCGCCGAGGCCACCGCCGCCGCCCGCACCGGCGCCGTGCAGTTCGCCAAGGACTCCGGCGCGCCTCTGGGCCCGATCAAGTCAGCCGGTCAGGGCTCGTTCGAAATCCTGCCTCGCGACGGCTCCGGCGACGAGTCCACCTCGCTGAACAAGAAGGTCCGCGTCGTCACGACGATCAGCTACCGACTGAAGTAGTCGCGCGACCTCGATAACCCGAAATAGAAAAAGCCCGCCGGCCCTCACGGGCGGCGGACTCATAGGGCTGCAGGACCGCCCCTTGCGGGTGGCGTCTCCTAGTCTCAGCCTTGCGGCTCGGCCGCCGGCGCCGTCACGGTTGGCGGCTCAGCCGGACGTGGAACGTCTGGCAAACGCGGCGCTTCAGGCAGATTCGGGGCAGGAACATTGATGTCCAGATTGACCTCCGGCGCTTCCGGCACAGCGGGGGCTCGCCCGCCAGAATAGAGGAACCAGCCGATCACGGCGACGGCGACGATCAGGCCCCCGACGATAAAGGCCAGCATGCCGCCGCCTCCCTTTCGCTCCGGCGCAGCAGTGTTGATCGTCGTCTGATGCACCACCCGTTCAGGCGGAATGTTGGGGTCCGTCATTCCAGCTTCTCCTCACTGACCACCAGGCACGGCGGGCGCCGACACCTCGGGCAGCTTCACCTCGACATCAACATTCTTCGTCTCAGGCGCTCCGCCCCGTCCCAACAGGAACCAGGCCAGCACCGCCACCACGACCACCAGACCGCCGACGATGAAGGCCAGTCCGGCGTTCCCGCCACCGCTTGAACTCTCTGCCATTGTCTTTCCCTTCCTTCGCATCCCCTGAGGTCCAGAGAACGAGGGTCAGGCTTGGCGGTTCCCATCGACCATTTTCCATCGGGACCTGACTTTGGCCTCTGTGCTGCTTATGTTCTCCTCCGAATCCGCCTTGCGTGAGCCGCTTATCCTGTGACCGACCTGCCCGTCCCCCGCATTTCCGACCTCGCCCGCGCCCAGTCGCCGGACGGCGCCGCTGGCGTTCGCGACTACCTGTCCGGCCTCAACCCCGAACAGAGGCTGGCGGTCGAGACGACCGAGGGGCCGGTTCTGGTCCTGGCCGGCGCCGGCACCGGCAAGACCCGCGTCCTGACCACCCGTCTGGCCCACATCCTGGCCACCGGCCGGGCCAAGCCCTGGGAACTGCTGGTCGTCACCTTCACCAACAAGGCCGCGCGCGAGATGCGCGAGCGGATCACCCACCTGATCGGCCCGTCGGCCGAGGGCCTGCGCTGGCTCGGCACCTTCCACTCGGTCGCGGCCCAGATCCTCCGCCGTCACGCCGAACTGGTGGGGCTGAAGTCCAGCTTCACCATCCTGGACACCGACGATCAGGAACGGCTGCTCAAGCAACTGCTCGAAGCCGCCAATATCGACACCAAGAAGCACACGCCCAAGTCGCTGGCCCACCTGATCGACCACTGGAAGAACCGCGGCTGGACGCCAGAGAAGCTGCCGCCCGGCGAGGATTTCGCCAACGGCAAGGGCCACGCCCTCTACGCCGCCTATCAGAAGCGCCTGGCCACGCTGAACGCCTGCGACTTCGGCGACCTGCTGCTGCACAACCTCACCATCCTGTCTCAGCACGCTGATCTGGCGGCGGAATATCGCAATCGCTTCCGCTACATTCTGGTGGACGAGTACCAAGACACCAACGTCGCCCAGTACCTGTGGCTGCGGCTGCTGACCTCCTCGACCGGCAACGTCTGCTGCGTCGGCGACGACGATCAGTCGATCTACGGCTGGCGCGGGGCCGAGGTGGACAACATCCTGCGCTTCGAACGCGACTTCCCCGGCGCCAAGATCGTCAAGCTGGAACGCAACTACCGCTCGACCAAGCATATTCTCGGCGCCGCCTCGGCCCTCATCGCGGCCAATCAGGACCGTCTGGGCAAGACCCTGTGGACCGAGGACGACAGCGGCGACAAGGTGCGCGTGCGCGGCGTCTGGGACGGCGAGGCCGAGGCCCGCCTGATCGCCGACGAGATCGAGACGGCCCGCAAGTCCGGCATGAAGTACCGGGATATGGCGGTCCTGGTCCGCGCCTCCTTCCAGATGCGGGCGTTCGAAGAGCGCTTCGTCATGCTGGCCGTCCCCTATCAGGTCATCGGCGGCCCGCGCTTCTTCGAGCGCGCCGAAATCCGCGACGCCCACGCCTATCTGCGCCTGATCCAGTCCGAGGACGACGACCTGGCCTTCGAGCGCATCGTCAACGTGCCCAAGCGCGGCATCGGCGAGACCAGCGTCCAGAAGATCCTGCACATCGCGCGCGAGAACGGCGTCTCGGCCATGCAGGCTGTGCGCCACCTGATCACGACGGACGAGCTTCAGGCCCGCACCCGCACGCCCCTGGCCAACTTCGTGCGCGACCTCGACCGCTGGCGCGATCTGGCCGCCATGGGCACGCCCCACTGGCAGGTGACGGAAACCCTGCTGGACGAGAGCGGCTACACCGACATGCAGAAGGCCGACCGCACCAGCGGCCAGACGCGCCTGGACAACCTCAAGGAACTGACCCAGGCCATGCAGGCCTTCGACACCCTGCAAGCCTATCTGGAGCACGTCTCCCTGGTCATGGACCTCGACCGGGCCGCGCCCGAGTCCGAAAGCGGCGCGGTGCAGATCATGACCCTGCACGGCGCCAAGGGGCTGGAATTCCCCCTGGTCTTCCTGCCCGGCTGGGAGGAAGGCGTCTTCCCCAGCCAGCGCAGCATCGACGAGAAGGGCGTGAAGGGTCTGGAGGAGGAACGCCGCCTGGCCTACGTCGGCGTCACCCGCGCCAAGCAGGACGCGCGCATCAGCTTCGCCGCCAACCGTCTGGTCTATGGCCGCTGGACCTCGCAACTGCCCAGCCGCTTCGTCGACGAACTACCCCTCGCCCACGTCGAGCCTCAGTCCGACACCGGCTACTACGGCGCCTCGACCGGCATGAAAGAGGCCAAGAGCCGCTGGGACGACGCCCCCTCCTTCGGCAGCGGCTATTCCAGCCCCGGCTGGAAACGCGCCCAGAGCTTTACCTCGGGCCAGCCGGCGCGCTCTGCCTCCACGCCCGCCCGCAAGGCTATCATCGAGGGCGACGGCCGCCTGATCGCCACCGCCGTCCCCAAGCCCGGCAGCGACTGGTCCCGTGGCGACCGCGTTTTCCACCAGAAGTTCGGCTATGGCGCCGTCCGCGCGGTCGAGGGCAACAAGCTGGTCGTCGCCTTCGACAAGGCCGGCGAGAAGAAGGTCATCGACAGCTTCGTCGAGAAGGCCTGACCACTCCGCCGGGCTTCTCCACAACAACCTGCCGGACCGGCGTCGCGCTTGCGTCTCCCCGGCGCGGGGCCTACCTGTCCGGTCCCCGAATCATCGCAGACTGCGTAGATGGCTGACCTTTTCTCCACGCTCGACGACGCTGAACCCACCCAACCGAGCGTTCCTGAAAAAGCGCCCGCCCCTGCGCCGGTCCCTGCGCCCGCGCCCGTCGCGCACGAGCCCAAGGTCGAGCTGGCCACCCACGCCAGCACGGCGACCGCCGCCGCCACCGGCTATTCCGCCTCCTCGATCGAAGTGCTGGAGGGGCTGGAGCCCGTCCGCAAACGCCCCGGCATGTATATCGGCGGCACCGACGAGCGCGCCCTGCACCACCTCTTCGCCGAAGTCCTCGACAACGCGATGGACGAGGCCGTGGCCCGCCACGCCAAGCTGATCACCGTCGATCTGGACGCCGACGGCTTCCTGTCGGTCCGCGACGACGGACGCGGCATTCCGGTCGACCCCCACCCCAAGCACCCCGGCAAGTCGGCCCTGGAAGTCGTCATGACCGTGCTGCACTCGGGCGGCAAGTTCTCGGGCAAGGCCTATGAGACCTCTGGCGGCCTGCACGGCGTCGGCGTCTCCGTGGTCAACGCCCTGTCGGACCATCTGAACGTGACCGTCTGGCGCGACGGCTTCGAATGGCGCCAGTCCTTCAGTCGCGGCCTGGTCATGGGGCCCATCCAGCAGATCGGCCCGTCCAGGAAAAAAGGCACCCTGATCCGCTTCCACCCGGATGAGCAGATCTTCGGCGTCGGCGCCGCCTTCAAGCCCGCCCGCCTTTACCGCATGGCCCGCGCCAAGGCCTATCTGTTCCGCGGCGTCGAAATCAAATGGACCTGCGCGCCGGAACGCATCACCGACGCCACCCCGGCTGAGGCCACCCTGCACTTCCCCGGCGGTCTGGCCGACGCCCTGGCCGAGCGCGTGGGCGAGTTGGAAACTGTCACCCCCGTCTTCGCCGGCCGCGCCGAGCGCAAGGGCGAGGCGGGCGCGCTGGAATGGGCCGTCACCTGGTCGCCCATCGGCTTCGGCGACGCCGACAGCTTCATCGGCTCTTACTGCAACACCGTCTCGACCCCCGACGGCGGCACGCACGAGGCCGGCTTCCGCGCCGCTCTGGTCAAGGGTCTCAAGGCTTACGGCGAACTGATCAACGAGAAGCGCGCGGCCCAGATCACCGCCGAGGACGTCATCGCCAACGCCGGCGCCCTGATCTCGGTCTTCATCCGCAACCCGGAATTCCAGGGCCAGACCAAGGACCGCCTGTCCTCGCCCGAGGGCCAGCGCCTGACCGAGCAACTGCTGCGCGACCCCTTCGACCACTGGCTGACCGAAAGCCCGAAACAGGCCAACGCCCTGCTCGGCTTCGTCATCGACCGTGCCGAGGACCGTCTGCGCCGTCGCAAGGACAAGGAAGTCCAGCGCGCCGCCGCCACCCGCAAGCTGCGCCTGCCGGGCAAGCTGTCGGACTGCAGCCGCCAGGCCGCCGAGGGCACCGAACTGTTCATCGTCGAAGGCGACTCGGCAGGCGGTTCGGCCAAGCAGGCGCGCGACCGCACCACCCAGGCCATCCTGCCCCTGCGCGGCAAGATCCTGAACATCGCCTCGGCCACGGCGGACAAGCTGCGTCAAAATATCGAACTGTCGGACCTAGCCCTGGCCCTGGGCGTCCAGCCCGGCAGCCGCTTCAATATCGAAGACCTGCGCTATGAGCGTATCGTCATCATGACCGACGCCGACGTCGACGGCGCCCACATTGCGGCCCTGCTGATCACCTTCTTCTACCGCGCCATGCCCGAGACTATCCGCCAGGGTCGCCTCTTCATGGCCCTGCCGCCGCTCTATCGGATTTCGGCCGGTCCCCTGTCGGAATACGCCCGCGACGACGCCCACCGCGACGAGCTGCTGACCACCGTTTTCAAGGGCAAGAAGGTCGAGATCGGGCGCTTCAAGGGCCTGGGCGAGATGATGGCCTCGCAACTGAAAGAGACCACCATGGACCCGAAGAAACGGACCTTGGCGCGCGTCTCCCTGCCCGACAGCGAGGAAGAGATCGAGGACCTGGTCGAACGCCTGATGGGCCGCAAGGCCGAGGCCCGCTACCAGTTCATCCAGGAAAACGCTCGCTTCGCCGTGGCGGATCTGGACGTCTAAATCGCCTTCCTTCTCCTGACTGGCTTCCTTCTCCCGATGGGAGGAGGTGGCCCGCAGAGCCGGATGAGGGTCGGCGCTTCGCCTCGGCGAAGCCGCCTCGCCTACGTCTGACAAAGGCCCGGATGCGCGCGCTATCGCCGTCCAGCCATCACAAGCCTCAGACGCAAGCCTTTGAAAAGACAGCCCTAGACCTGGCGACCAGGGTCATCTGCTCGCCCAGGTGCCGGATCGGCCCAGACTGCGGGCTGTTCTTTGACATCGCCGCCCGCGCCGGTCCGTCCAGGTCCCAGGCTCAGACTCTTCCGGAAACCGTGCCTGACGCCGTGATCCGGTCCCGCTCACTCCCGGCTCAGGCCGAGATCAGGGACCAAAGCCGCCGTCGCGGATTGCACCAATTGCACTGTTTTTTTCAAACGCAGTGCAACTGCCATCCGCCTCAGATGGGGGCCACCACCCAGCGCGGCACCAGATTTCTAGGCCTTTTCAGTCACTCACGTCCCTAGAGGCCAAGGCCTTTCGCCACCTTGGCCGCAACCCCCGCGAACCGGGCCGCCACCTCGCCGTCCGGCTCCGCCGAAACCAGCGGCCGACCTGCATCCCCTGCCTGACGCAGGGTCGCGTCCAGCGGCAGATCGCCGAGGAAGGCCACGCCCAGCCGTGCCGCCTCGGCCTCGCCCCCGCCGCGGCCGAAGACATCCCCGCTCATGTTCTCGATCAGGCCCAAGGTCGGCACATTGACCCTCTGGAACAGGGTGTGGGCGCGGCGCGCATCGGCCAGCGCCACCTCCTGCGGGGTCGAGACAATGACCGCCCCGTCCAGCGGCGTCTTCTGGATCAGGGTCAACTGCACGTCGCCGGTGCCGGGCGGCAGGTCCACCACCAGCACGTCCAGCGGCGCTTCCTCCGTCCCCCAGCGCGTCTGGGTCAGCATCTGGGTGATGGCCTGCGACGCCATCGGCCCGCGCCAGATCATAGCGTCGTCGGCCTTGGTCAGCAGTCCCACCGACATGGCCTTCAGTCCATGGGCGACATGGGGAACAATGGCCCCGTCCACATAGGCCGGCTGGCCCGACAGCCCCAGCATGGTCGGCAGCGACGGCCCATAGACATCGGCGTCCAGAATACCGACCGACAAGCCCCTCGCCGCCAGCGCCGCCGCCAGATTGACCGCCACGGTCGACTTGCCGACCCCGCCCTTGCCGCTGGCCACGGCCAGAACCCGCTTCACATGGGCCGGACGCTCGGTCGGAACCGGCGCCTTGGCCCGCCCCTGATCGGTCGCGGCCTTCGACAGGCCCGCCGTGCGACGGGGAGCCGCAGCCGCCACGGCCTCGGCGGTCAGCACGACGGAAACTCGCGCCATGCCCGGCATGGCCTTCAACGCCGCCTCGGCCGCATCGCGCACGGGAGCGTAGACAGCCGTCTCGCCCGCCGGAACCTCCATGACGAAGCCCGCGCGATCTTCCGCCACCGTCAGCCCCTGGACCAGACCGGCGGCGACCAGCCCCTGTCCCGATTTCGGGTCCACAACGGCGTCGAGGGCGGCGATTACAGCGGTGCGGTCGATCAAGGCTCTGCTCCTTGGCCCTTGCCGGGCCGGTCGCGGGCGTTCTATCGCCCTCTGGTCCTGTTCGCGAGCCTGTTCCTTTGACCAAAACGCCCCGCCTCACCCTGATCGCCGGCCCGACCGCCTCGGGCAAGTCGCGTCTGGCGCTGGACATGGCGGAGAAGACCGACGCCGTCATCGTCAACGCCGACAGCCAGCAGCTCTACGCCGACCTGCGCGTCCTCAGCGCCCGCCCTTCGCTTGAGGAAGAATCCCGCGCCGAACACCGCCTCTATGGCGTCGCCGACGCCGCCGAATCCTGGTCCGTCGGCCGCTGGTCCCGCGCCGTCGTGCCGCTGCTGGACGAACTGGCCGCTCAGGACCGCCCCGCCCTGCTGGTCGGCGGCACCGGCCTCTATTTCAACGCCCTGACGCGCGGCCTGGCCGACATTCCCGCCGTGCCTGACGAAATCCGCGATACGGTCCAGGCCGAGTATGACCTTGAAGGCGAAGCCGCCTTCCGCCGCCGCCTGGCAGAGGTCGACCCCACCGCCGCCGCCGCCATCACCCCCGGCGACCGCCAGCGCCTGATCCGCGCCCTCGCCGTGGCCCAGTCCACCGGGCGCTCGCTCAGCGACTGGAAGGCCGACACACAGCCCCTGCTGGCGCCGGGCTCCTATGAGACCCTCATCGTCGAGCCGCCCCGCGACCGCCTCTACGCCGCCTGCGACGCCCGGGTCAGCCAGATGATCCAGAACGGCGCCCTGGACGAGGTCCGCGCCCTGCTTGCCCGCAACCTCGATCCCGCCCTGCCCGCCATGAAGGCCGTCGGGGTCCCCGAATTGACCGCCCACCTGGCCGGCGCCGCGCCCCTGCATCAGGCCGTCGCCGCCATCCGCCTGTCCACCCGCCACTACGCCAAGCGCCAACTGACCTGGTTCCGCAACCAGACGCCGAACTGGACCCGCCAAGCTTCACCCTCTAAATCTGGGTGACAGAAAACCGTCGTTCGATCTAAACTGCGGCCAATCTAGTGGAGAGATAGTGTGATGATCGTTTTTGCCCTCACGGCTGCACTGCTTGCCGGACAGACTGCGACGCCTCGCGTCGTCGAGATTTCGCCCCTGACGCCCTCATCCGCCGCCAATCCGGGCGCGCTGGCTGAACGCCCTCGTGAAGGCGAGCGGCTTATCTGCCGCACCGAGTCGGTGGTTGGATCCAATAGGCGTCAACGCGTCTGCATGTCTGCCGAACAGCGTGAGCGTATCCGGCAGGAAAGCCAGGAATTCCGCAGAAACATGGACCAGCCCTTCGAGCCCGGCGCGGCTACGCGCGGCGGCGGCGGCTGACCCCTTCCCTGTTTGGCAACGAGCGCCTATATTGATCCTGTCCGGGTTCGCCCGGACTATGGCGATAAACGCGCCTGTAATAAGCGGACCGGACCCGGGTGCGATTCCCGGCGGCTCCACCATCTTCTTCCCCGCGTTATCGGCGGAGGCAGCATGGGGCCGACTAGCATCGACGGACGTGTAAAGAGGATGCTTTTGCCCGTCTTGGCCCACCGTATCGGGCCATTTTATAACTGCGAACGATAACTTCGCTGGAGAAGTCCGCCTCGCCGCGTAATGCGGTTCGGTTGATTTCGAACACTTAAGTCCTGAGGGTTCAGATCCTCAGGCGGGGCCCGGAGGGCGCCTGGCAACAGAAGCCCTCCACTTCCTCAGAGACATTGCGAGAGCCTGGCGACAGAATCCCGGCGCTTTCCCAAATCGCCATCTTCCGTCGCTCGCCTGTCGCGGGTAACAGTCGGCCGTTCCCAGTTTCGAGGCCCCGATGACGGATCAAACTCCCCCGGTCGATGAGATGCACTATGAGCAACTCGCCCAGGACGCCCTGCGCGGCGTGATCCGCTCTGCGCTGGAACGCGCGGCCGAGCCTGACGGTATTCCCGGAGCGCACCATTTCTACATCACGTTCAAGACCCGGGCGCCGGGCGTATCGGTCCCGCCCGACGTGCTGGCCAAATACCCGGACGAGATGACCATCGTCCTGCAGCACCAGTATTGGGACCTCGACGTCCAGCACGACCGCTTCTCAATCATGCTGAAGTTCGGCGGCATGCCCAAGGTGCTTGCCATGCCCTATTCGGCCGTGACCCGCTTCTACGACCCCAGCGTCCAGTTCCTGCTGCAGTTCGAAGAGCCCGAGATCGTCGAGGCCGAGATCGCGCCCCTGACGCCCCCGGCCCGCGACCCGAACGCCGCCCCGCCCCCCTCGGGCGACGACGACGGCCCCAAGGTCGTCTCCCTGGACCAGTTCCGCAAGAAATAGGCGCTGGCCTCATGAGCAACCCCGACGACAAGCCCGCCGAAACGTCCGCCCAGCGCGCCCTGCGCCTGAAACAGGCTGCCCAGAAGGCCCGCCCCGGCCCGCCGCAAAAAGGCGGCCTCCAGCGCGACCAGTCCGTCACCGTCAAATCCGGCTCCAACAAGCCCTGGATGACGCGCTAGGCTGCGCCGCCCAGCGGACTTTCTGAAGGGCGGCTAAGGGTGGTTAGCGGACGCCGGGGAGTGCAGAGTTCGTGCCGTTACGGGAGGAATGCATGACTGAAGAAACATCACCTCTAATCCTGGTCTGCGACCACGTACTGGCATCTGATCGACCAGTTCGCCTGGTGGTTCATCACGCTGATGGTATGTGGCAACTAACGTGCGGAAAGTATGATCATTCTCCAGGGGGCGCGACGATGCGTCCGGTTCACATACACCATATCGTTGATGGTCAGCCCGGACTCGGTGAGGTGATGCTCAATACGCCCAAAAATCATCTATCCGAGATGACGCAAGATAGGTGGCTGGTTCAGGCTCACGACGACTGAATGTCCGCAACGGGTCGAAAGCAGACTTCAACCTAGAGGAAGAACCGGCCATTCAGCCCTTCCGCGCCGCGATCACCCTCAACACCGCGTCCGCCGCCAGTTCCGACGGATCGGGTCCGCCGCGCCCCATCAGATCCAGAGCCGCCGCCTGACGCTCGGCCTGATCGGCCGCAGCCTGCGGGTCCGCCAGCAGGCTCCCGACCGCCTCGGTCAGCTTCTCGGGCGTGGCGTCGTTCTGGATGAATTCGGACGCGATACGGTCGTCGGCGGCGATGTTGAACAGGGTGATGTGCTTGGCCGTCACCAGATTCTTCATCAGCAGATAGGACAGCCCGTCGATCTTGTAGGCGATCACCATGGGCGCGCCGGCCAGGGCCAACTCGGTCGAGACCGTGCCGCTGGTGGCCAGGGCGACGTTGGCGGCCTTCATCGCGTCGTACTTGTCGGCCTCCTGCACCAGATGGGCGCGGAAGGGCCAGGCGGCGACACGGCCGGCCACATCGGCGGCCACGGTGCCGGCGGCGACGACGGCGATCTCCAGCGAGGGGTCGGCCGCTTTCAGCCGCTTCACCGTCGCCTCAAAGACGGGCGTCATGCGGGTGATCTCGCTGGGCCGACTGCCCGGCAGGACCAGCAACAGGGGCGCGTCGGTGGCGATGCCGCGCGCGGCGCGGAAGCGGGCGCCGTCGGCGCTGGCCATATCGACGTGCAGGGCCTGCGAGCCCACGACCGTCGTCGGCAGACCCTCGCGCTCGAACCAGGGCGCGTCGAAACTGTAGAGCGACAGCAGGTGATCGACGCCGGCGGCCAGGGTCTTGGCCCGGCCCGGACGCGAGGCCCAGACCTGCGGCCCCACATACTTGATCAGCGGCACGCCCGGCAGCACCTCGCGCAGGGCCTTGGCTACACGGATGGTGAAGCCCCAGCTGTCGATCAGGACCACGGCGTCGGGCCGCTCAATCTTGGCCAGAGCCACTGTGTCGGCCACCCGGCGCTTGACCAGACCATAGGCCTTCAAGCCCTCGATCCAGCCCAGAATAGACAGTTCGGCGATATCGAACGGGCTGGCCACGCCTTCAGCCGCCATCTTGGGACCGCCGACGCCCACGAAGGCGACATCAGCGCCCAGACGCGTCTTCAGGGCCTTCGCCAGACCGGCGCCCAGGGCGTCGCCCGAGGCCTCGGCGGCGACCAGCATGATCTTCAGCGGACGGCTCATCGTTCAACGCCCCAGACGAACAGGCCCAGCCGGTCCGCCGCCGCCACCAGCGCCTCATGGTCGATGATGATCAGACGCCCGGCGAAGCCGCCGATGCCAGCCAGCCCCGCAGCGGCGGCCAGTTCAACCGTCTTCGGACCAATGACCGGCATATCCACCCTCAGGTCCTGAATCGGCTTGGGCGTCTTGCCCAGGGCGCCACGCGCAAAGCCGGGTGAGCCGCGCAGATCCGCAGGCAGACCCGCCACGCGACGCAGCATCTCGTCCGTGCCTTCCTGCGCCTCGACCGCCAGCACCAGTCCGTCGCAGACGACCGCGCCCTGACCGATGTCCAGTTCACCTGATTTTTCAGCAACGTGCAGCGCTTTCTTCAAATCGGCAAGCTGCTCCGTCGTCGGCGTGACCGCGCCGAGTGCGCCCGGCGCCAAGGCCTCGCCGCCCAGAATGTCGTCGGCGCCCTCGACCGCATAACCCTCGGCCTCGAACACCGACAAGATCTTGCGCAGCAGGGCGTCATCGCCCTTGGTCGCCGCCGCCACGATGCCGGGCAGCAGGGTCGCGCCCTTGAAGTCGGGCTTCAGGTTCTTGAAGTCGGGCCGATTCACATAGCCCGCCAGACAAACCGCCTCGCAGCCCTCGGCCTTCATCGTCTTCAGGATACGGCCGATCTCGGCCATGCCGAACTCGGCGCCGGGCCAGCGCACCAGATGGGCGTCAGCAAAGCCCGCCAGACGGATGATGAAGACCGCCCGCCCCTCGGCCTCGCATCGCGCCGCGATCTTGAACGGCAGGTCGCCGCCGCCGGCGATCAGGCCCAGCTTGGGTGCAGTGGTCATTCCTTGCCCGGCAGGCAGAGCGGCCGCTTGGCGCCGTCGCGGATGAAGGCGACGATCTCCATGATCTCGGGCAGGTCGGCGTAGGTCGTCTCGACCCGATCCAGACGCTCGGCGAAGACGCCCTCGCCCTCAAACAGGTCGCGATAGGCGGCCAGGAGGCGGCGCACCGCGTCCTTGCCGTAGCCCTTGCGCTTCAGCCCGATCAGGTTGAGGCCGTGCAGGCTGGCATGGTTGCCCCAGGCTGAGCCGTAGGGGATGACGTCACGCGTCACGGCGGCCAGACCGCCGACGATGGCGCCCTGTCCCACCCGGCCGTTCTGGTGGACGGCGCACAGGCCGCCCAGGAAGACCTTGTCACCGATCTGAGCGTGGCCGCCCAGAGTGGCGTTGTTGGCCATGACGACATTGTCGCCGACGACGCAGTCGTGACCGACGTGGGCGCCGGTCATGAACAGGCCGTTAGAGCCGATGCGCGTCACGCCGGTTCCCTGCGGCGTGCCGCGATTGAAGGTCGCGTGCTCGCGGATGACGTTGTCCGCGCCGATCTCCAGCCGCACCGGCTCGCCCTTGTAGCCATTGTGCTGTGGGTCGCCGCCGATGACGGCGAAGGGATGGATGACCGTCCGCGCGCCGACGCTGGTGTCCTGCTGGATCACCACATGGCTGACCAGCTTTACGCCCTCGGCCAGGGTCACGCCCGGACCGACGATGCACCAGGGGCCGATCACGACCCCGTCGGCGATCTGGGCCGAGGCGTCGACCACGGCGGTCGGGTGGATGGTCACTGGGCGGGCTCCGCCACGGTCACGACCATGGCCATGAACTCGGCTTCAGCAGCCAGCTTGCCGTCGATGAAGGTCTCGCCTCGGAACTTGTAGGCGTCGCCACGCGCGCGGATCACCTTGACCTCCATGCGCAGCTGATCGCCCGGACGGGCGGGCTTGCGGAAGCGCACGCCGTCGATCGACATGAACATGATGACCTTGTCGGCCACCGCCACATCCAGCGACTTGGACATCAGCAGGGCGCCGGTCTGGGCCATGGCCTCGACGATCAGCACGCCCGGCATGACGGGATCGATCGGGAAGTGACCGGGGAAGAAAGGCTCGTTGTGGGTGACGTTCTTGATGCCGACGATCGAGGTCGCCGCCACGAAGTCCTCAGCCTTGTCGACCAGCAGGAAGGGATAGCGGTGCGGCAGGCGACGCATCACCTCGGCGTAGTCGATCTTGTTGTCTTCGCTCATTCTTTCGGTTCCTTCGCGCCCTTCTTCCGGGACGCCTCTTTGGACAGCCACACCGTCTCGCGCAAGAACTGGCGAAGGGGCTTGGCGGGATAGCCGGACCAGATTTCACCCGGCGGAATGTCGGCCAGGACGCCTCCGCCGGCCGCGACGCGAGCGCCCTCGCCAATGGTGATGTGGTCGCCCACGCCCGCCCGGCCGCCGAAGATGCAGTTGTCGCCGGTCGTGACCGAGCCCGAGATGCCGGTGTGGGCGGCCATCAGATTGTTACGGCCGATGACGCAGTTGTGGCCGATCATGACCAGGTTATCGATCTTGGTGTTCTCGCCAATGATCGTATCATCATAGGCGCCCCGGTCGATGCAGGAGTTAGCTCCCACAGTGACGCCGTCTTGCAGGATGACACGGCCCAGTTGGGGAATGTCCACCGGCCCTGTCCTGGACCCCGCGGCGCCGAAGCCCGCCTCGCCGATCCGCGCCCCGGCCAACAGTTTCACCCGGTCGCCCAAGAGGGCGAAACCGATGGTGACATTGGAGCTGATCAGGCAGTTTCGGCCAATCTGGACGCCCGGCCCGATGACGGTGTTGGCGCCGATGCGCGTGCCGCGCCCGATGCGGACCCCCTCGCCCAGGATGGCGCCCGGCTCGACCACCACGGTGTCGTCCTCGGCGGCCTCGGCGGCGTTGACAGCGCGATCCAGGCGGACCGGCCGGTGCAGCAGGACCGAAGCTCTCGCCCATGACGCCTGAGCCTCGCCCGAGACGATGACGGCGGCCTCAGGGGGCGCATGGTCCACAGCCGAGGCCGGCACGATCACACAACCGGCCCGGGTCGCCGCCAGGGCCGCCGCGAACTTGCGGTCTCCCAGAAACGCAATCGCGCCCCGGTCCGCACTGGACAGGGGCGCAACGGCCGAGATGACGACCTCGCCGCCCCGGGCCACCTCCCCGCCGATTTGTTCGGCAAGGGCGGCGACCGTCAGGGACGACAGGGTCTGAAAGAACCTCGGATCGGGCATTGCCCGCCTTACGACTGCGGCTGTGCCGGAACCGGCATGCGGTTGAAGCTGAGCGTCGGCAAGGCCGTATTCAGACGCTGCACGACCGTCGCCGTAATATCCATCGCAGGGTTGGCGATGAAAATGCTTTCCCGATTGAGCAGGACGCTGCATCCCTTTTCCTGGTAAGCGGCGACAACCAGAGGGTCCATGGCCTGCGCGATGGCCTGCTGTTGCATGGCGGCGGTGTAGCGCAACTCGTCGGAGCGGGTCTGCTGCAGGGTCTGGAATTCCTGATAGCGCTGCTGAAGAGCCTGACCCCGCTGCGTCAGCTGGTCAGCCGGAATGGTCGATGCGCCCTGTTGCAGAGCTTGCCCCTCGGTCTGGATATGGGTGGCGTAGGGCTGGAGTTCGGTACGAATTTCGCCCTCCAACTGCTCCAGACGCGCTGCGACAGCCTTGCCGACATTAGACTGCGCGACAGCGCCCTGGCTGAAGAAGACGCAGACGCCGGGAATGGCTGCGCCGTGGGTGACCTGAGCTGGAGTCTGGGCCATCGCCGCCGAAGCGGAGAGCGAGACAAGGGCGGCGGCGCCGATAGCAAACAGTTTCATCTTGAACCTTTGAGCAGTCTGGAAGGCTGCGGTTAGAACTGGGTCGAAGTGGAGAAGCGGAAGGTCTCGGTCTTGTCGTAATCTTCCTTCGACAGAACCTTCGACAGGTCAAAGCGGATCGGCCCCATAGGCGAGCGCCAGTGGATGCTGAGGCCCGCCGCGGCCCGGAGAGCGAGGTTGTCGACGATGTTCGAATTCGGCAGACCGGTCGTCGAGTTGACCGTATAGCGATCATCCAGCATCCCCAGCGTGCCGACATCGGCGAACAACGAAGTCTTGATGCCGTATTCGTCGGGCAGATAGTTCGGCACCGTCAACTCAACCGTGCCGATAGCGTAAAAGTTGCCGCCCAGAGCATCGGTCGTAGTCAGATCGCGCGCGCCCATGCCTGCGGTTTCGAAACCGCGGAAGGTGTTTCCGCCCTTGAAGAAGCGATCGTTGATCCGGATCGGATCACCGTTCCATCCGGACACATAGCCGGTTGAACCTTGCACGCTGACGACCCAGGCCGGGCTGATGCCATAGTACCAGGAGGCGTCGGCCTCGGTCTTCAGATAGTTCACGTCGCCGCCGATGCCGGCCAGATCCTGACGCATCGAGGCCGTCCAGCCGCGCGTCGGGCGCACAGGGTCGTTACGGCGGTCAACCATCAGCGTATAGCCTGCCGACGAGTTGATGAAGGCGCCGGCCTGATCGCACAGGGCCGACGATCCCTGGCCGCTACCGCAGTAGCCGCTCGGGATGATGACTTCATCATTCTTCAGGAAGTAGCGAACGCTGAACAGCGAATACCCGTTCAGCGGGTAGCTAAGCCGCAGACCGCCGCCCGTCGAACGATAATCATACGACGAGTATTCGCTGAGGTCATAGCGGGTGTGGAACAGGTCAAAGCCGGCCCGCAGGTCGCGTCCCAGGAACTTCGGTTCCGTGAAGCGGAAATCAATCTGCTGGCGCAGGGAGCCCCACTCGGCGCGAGCGACGACATTCTGGCCGCGACCACGGAAGTTGCGCTCCGTGATGCCCAGGTTGAGCACGAAGGAATCGACCGAACTGAAGCCCGCGCCGACGGACAGTTCACCCGTAGGCTGCTCCTCCACCGTCACATTGACAACGCTGCGGTCGGGGGCGCTGCCGCGCGTTTCCTCGATCTTGACGTCCTTGAAGAAGCCAAGGGCGCGGAGATTGTTGCGCGACCTCTCGACCAGCGACCGGTTAAAGGCATCGCCCTCGCCGACCATCAGTTCGCGACGGATGACGGAATCCAGGGTGCGGGTGTTACCGACGACGTTGATCCGGTCGATATAGACACGCTGGCCTTCCTTCAAGTTGAAGGTCACGTCGACCGTGTCAGTCTCCGGGTTGGCGCGGTAGCTCGGATTGATCTCCACAAAGGCGTAGCCCGCCGAGCCTGCCGCGAACGTCAGCGCATCGACCGCGCTCTCGATACGGTCGCTTTCATACAGGTCGCCCGAACGGATCGGCAGCAGGCGTTGTAGGAAGTCCGCGTTCAGGCGGTCGTTTTCCGTCACGACCTTGACCTCGCCGAACTTGTAGCGGTCGCCCTCTTCCAGGGTGATCGTCATGCCGAAGGCGCTGTTGTCAGGCTTCAGTTCCGCCACAGAGGAGAGGATGCGGAAGTCGTAATAGCCCCGGTTGGTATAGAACTTCCGCAGTTGCTCGCGGTCGTAATCCAGGCGGTTGGGATCGTAGTTGTCGTTCGAACTGAACAGACGCCACCAGCTGGACTGCTTGGTGACCATGACGTCGCGCAAGTCGTTATCCGAGAAGGCCGTATTGCCCAGGAAGGTGATGGCGGCGACGCCGGTTTCGGGCCCTTCGTCGATCTCGAAGACGACGTCGACGCGGTTCTGCTCCAGTTGGACCAGCTTGGGCGTCACGGTGGCCGAGATACGGCCGGACAGGCGATAAAGCTCGATGATCTTGCCGACGTCTTCCTGAACGCGGGCGCGGGTGTAGATGCCGCGCGGCTTGATCGTGACCTCGTCCGTCAGCTTCTTCTCGGTAAGGGCCTTGTTCCCCTCGAAGGTCACCTGGTTGATGATCGGGTTTTCCGCGATCTCGACCACCAGATCGCCGTTCGGCTGAAGGCCCAGTTGCACGTTGGCGAACAGGCCCGTGCGCGACAGGGTGCGAACCGCGACGTCGATGGTCGCGGCGTCAATGGTGTCGCCCGGCTGGATCGGCAGATAGGACAGAACCGTGGTCTGATCGATGCGCTGATTACCGCGCACTAGGATGCGATTGACAACCGCGCGTTCCTCAGCCGGGGCGGCGATGACGACTTGCGGGTCCTGCGGCGCGGCTGCGGCCGCAGCGGGCGCGGTCTGCGCCAGAGCCGGACCGGCCAGGCCGGCGGCGACGGCCAGCGCCAGGGCGCTGGGTCCAAGGATACGGCCACGGGTTCGGATCATGAGGCGACTGTCGTTCTGAATCATTCGGGGAACCATCGGGGGCTGGCGTCGGCTCACGAGACGAGCCCGCCGAGGAATTTGAAGAGATTAAGTTTCTGCAGGTCGTTCCAGGTCGCGAACAACATTAAACTGGCCAGCAAAGCAAGGCCGACGCGATATCCCGCCTCCTGAACCTGAGCGGCGACAGGCCGACGCGCCACCGCCTCATAGGCGTAAAACATCAGATGCCCCCCATCCAGAACCGGAACGGGCAGCAGATTAAGAAAACCGATTCCGACCGAAAGTATGGCGGCGAACTGCGTCAGCGTCAGCAGGAGATTTCCCGCCATGGCCAAGGGATCAGGATTGGCGGCAACAGCGGCATTGGTCAGTGCGCCCGAGGCCTTGGCGATTCCCAGAGGCCCGCTGAACTGATCACCCGATTCACGCCCGGTGAAGATGCGGCCGATATAGGTGAAGGTCGTGCTGAGGATCGATCCAGTTTGCTTGAACCCCTGCCCTACCGCGGCGATCGGGCCATAGCGGACATGACGCACCTCATCCCGAGTGGAGCCCATGACCAGCCCGATCCGACCGACCGAGACCCGCCCGGCGATGGGGTTCTCTTCGATCTTGCGTTCCGGCGTCGCGGTCAGCTGCACCTCGGCGCCCGCGCGCTCGACCGTGAACTGTACCGGATCTCCGCTGCTCATGGCTACAACGCCTGTTACCTCGCCGCCGTCGGCGATCAGCTTGCCGTTGACGCGGGTGATCAGGTCACCGGGCAGGAACCCGGCAGCAGCAGCCGGCGAATCCGGCTGCACCTGTGCTACGCGGGCCGGACGTTGCTCAACGCCCACAAGGCTGAACAACAAGGTAAAAATGAAGATAGCCAGCACAAAATTGGCAAAGGGCCCGCCAGCGACGACCAGAGCCCGCTGCCATACAGGCTTGAAATACAGGTAGTCATTCTCAGCGCCCGGTCCGTGGGCGGCGACCAGTTCCTGCTTCAAGGCATCCAGGCCAGCCTTGTCCGGCACGCCCGTCGCGTCCAGATCACCGGCGAACTTGACGTAGCCGCCCAGTGGCAGCCAACCGAGCCGCCATTCGACGCCCTGCTTGTCCGTGCGCTGGAAAATGGCGCGTCCGAACCCGATGGAGAAGCGCTCCATCTTCACGCCGAAGGCGCGCGCGGTCAGGAAGTGGCCCAGTTCATGGACGGTGACCACCAGGGTCAGCACCAGCAGGAACGGCACGACATAGATCAGGGCCTGCCCAAGAACTCCTAGCATCCCAGTCATGTCTCCTGTCGCCCTCAGGCAGCAATCGCGAGCGAGGCGATGATGTCGTTCGCAATCCGACGGGCCATGGCGTCCACGGCCAGAGCCGCGTCGCAGGCGTCGTCAGAACCGGAACTCATCCCCGAAATCGTCACGCGCTCCAAGGTGTCGGCGACGACTGCGGCAATATTGAGAAACCCTAGCCGACCGTCAAGAAAGGCCAGGGCCGCGACCTCGTTGGCGGCGTTGAAGACGATGGGCGCCACGCCGCCTGCCGCGAGAGCTTCGCGCGCCAGCCGCAGGGCCGGGAACCGCGTCATATCGGGCGCCTCGAAGGTCAGGCGGCCCAGCGCGGCCAGGTCCAGCTTCGGCGCTGGCCAGGCCATACGGTCGGGCCAGGCCAGGGCGCAGGCGATCGGCGTCTTCATATCCGGCGGCCCCATCTGAGCCAGGGTCGAACCATCCACATATTCCACAAGGCTGTGGATGATTGATTCGGGGTGGACGACGACGTCGATGCGGTCGCCGCCCATGCCGAACAGATAGGCGGCCTCGATCAGTTCCAGACCCTTGTTGGCCATGGTGGCGCTGTCGACAGAGATCTTGGCGCCCATGCTCCAGTTGGGATGGGCCACCGCCTGTTCCGGCGTGATCCGCCCCATGGCCTCACGCGGCAGGGTGCGGAAAGGGCCGCCCGAAGCCGTCAGCACCAGCTTGGCCACCTGTTCCGGCGCTTCGGCCGGAAAGACCTGGAAGATGGCGGAGTGCTCGGAGTCCACCGGGATCAGCTTGCCGCCGCTGCGCCTGACCCGCTCGATCAGGGCAGGGCCGCAGCAGACCAGACTTTCCTTGTTGGCCAGGGCCAGGGTCGCGCCGGTGCCGGCGGCGGCCCAGGCCGAGCGCAGCCCCGCCGAACCGACGATGGACGCCATGACCCAGTCCACAGGCCGGGTCGCCGCCTCAACGATGGCTTCGGGCCCGGCGGCGACCTCTACCCCGGTTCCGGCCAGTGCATCGCGCAGTTCCGACAGGCGCGCCGGATCAGCCGTCGCCGCCAACTTCGGCCGCCACCGCCGGGCCTGCTCGGCCAAGCGGGCGATATTCTTCCCACCGGTCAAAACCTCGACCTGAAACACGCCAGAGCCCGCCGCCTCGGCCTGATCCATCAGGTCCAGCGTCGATGTCCCGACCGAGCCGGTCGAGCCCAGCACGCTGACCTTGCGGGTAATCACGTCCCCTGCCCCAGCATCAGGACAATCACACGCCCCGCCGCCACGACCACGACGGCGAACATCAGGCCGTCGACACGATCCAGCAGGCCTCCGTGGCCCGGAATGATGTTGCCCGCATCCTTGACGCCAAAGCGGCGCTTCAAGGCCGATTCCCACAGGTCCCCCGCCATCGTGGCCAAGGCTGCGGCGAGGCCGAGCACGCCGCCCCAGAAGATGTTCAGACGGCCCATTTCCAGCCAGCCTGCCATGGCGGCGCCGGCGATCATCCCGGCGATCAGGCCGCCTATGAACCCGGACCAGGTCTTGTTGGGCGAAAAGCGCGGCCACAGCTTGGGGCCGCCCACGGCGCTGCCGACCAAATAGGCCAGAATGTCGGACGCCCAGGCCACGGCAAAGACCAGAACGGTCCAGTAGAGGCCCTGCGCGTCGTTCAGGTCACGCAGCCAGATCAACAGGACGCACGGCCAGCCGAGATAGAGAACCCCGTAGGCCGCATCCAGCGCCTCGGCCCCGCGCGAACGTGCGAACAGGCCCGCCGCCAGAGCGCCGAAAACCAGAAGGATCAGGGCCAGCGACATCTGGCCGACGTGCGCTGCGACCACGGCGACGATCAGCGCCAGCGCGACGGCCGCCCCGACCGAACGCCAGAAGCGCGGCGCGCTCATCCGCGCCCACTCAAACGCCAAAAGACCGCAGGCCGCGACGACCAGGGCGCAGAACCAGCCGCCCCCCGCCCAGGTGGCCAGCACGGCCGCCGGCGCGAGCACCACGGCCGAGGCCGCTCTCAGGCCGATGTCACCGATCTTCAACGCCATCAACCTACCGCCGTCTTCGCATCAGCGTCTGACAGGGCGTCGCGCCCGCCATATCGCCGCTCGCGATTACCATAGAGGGACACGGCCTCAGCCAGAGCCTCGGCGCCGTAATCCGGCCAGAGAATGTCCTGAAACACCAGTTCGGCGTATGCGGCTTCCCACAACAAGAAGTTGGACAGCCGCTGCTCGCCCGAGGTTCGCACGATCAGGTCCACCGGCGGCGCCCCCGCCGTCGACAGGCCGGCCCCGAGGTCGTCCTCAGTCACGTCGCCGTCGAACTGTCCGACACGCGCCTGATTGACCAGCCGCTGGGCCGCATCCACCAGATCAGCCCGCCCGCCATAGTTGAACGCCACCTGCAAAAGGAATCGGGTGTTGTGGGCGGTCTGGGCTTCGGCGCGATCAACGATGGCGGCGATGTCGCCGGGCAGGCCCTTGCGACGCCCGAGGATGCGGATACGCACGCCCGCCTCATCCAGCCGCTTGAGGTCGCTGCCGACGAAAGCCCGCACCAAACCCATCAGGTCCGACACCTCGTCTGCCGGGCGGCTCCAATTCTCGGTCGAGAAACCGAACACCGTCAGGCAACGAATGCCAAAGTCCGGGGCCACCTTGATCGTGCGACGCAGCGCCTGAACCCCCTCACGGTGACCCATGACGCGCGGCAGACCGCGACGCTCGGCCCAGCGACCGTTGCCGTCCATGATCAGGGCGACGTGACGCGGCCCCTTTTCAGGCCCCGTGGCGACGGTCTCGGCCGACATTGCTTGGATACCTCCCGACGCTGGCTTGCGTCAGACCTGCATGATCTCGACTTCCTTGACCTTCAAGGCCTCGTCGATCTTCTTGATGGCGGCGTCAGTGTCCTTCTGGACCTCGGCTTCCATCTTCTTCTGTTCGTCCTGGCTGATCTCGGTGGCCTTTTCGGCCTTTTTCAGGTCGTCGTTGGCGTCGCGACGCACGTTGCGCACGGCGATCTTCTGCTGCTCGGCGTACTTGCCGGCCAGCTTGACCAGGTCCTTGCGGCGCTCTTCCGTCAGCGGCGGCACAGGGATACGCAGGGTCTGACCGTCAACGATCGGGTTCAGACCGAGGCCGGCGGCGCGAATGGCCTTCTCCACCGGGCCGACCATGCCCTTGTCCCAGACGCTCACCGAGATCATGCGCGGCTCAGGCACGCTGATGGCGGCCACTGCGTTGAGCGGCGAGTTCGAACCGTAGGCTTCAACCTGAACCGGATCCAACAGGCCTGAGTTGGCCCGACCGGTGCGCAGACCCGCGAAGTCTTCCTTCAACGAGTCGACGGACTTCTCCATGCGGTCACGGTAGGTCTTGAGATCAGGCTTGGCCATGGTGGTTTTCCTTGGTCTGTCGTTCGAGTCGAGGCCGCTCAGGCAGCCTTATTGGTGATGACGGTGAAGGTGCCTTCGCCGCTCAGCGTCTTGCGCAGCGAGCCCTCCTCACGGATTGAGAAGACGACGATCGGAATCTCGCTGTCGCGCATCAACGCAATGGCCGAGGCGTCCATGACCCGCAGGTCCTTGGCCAGGACGTCCTGATAGCTCAGCGTCTCATAACGGGTCGCGGAAGGGTCCTTCTTGGGGTCGGCGGTATAGACGCCGTCCACGCTGGTGCCCTTCAGCAAGGCGTCACAGCCCATTTCGGCGGCGCGCAGCGCAGCGCCCGAATCGGTCGTGAAGAAGGGGGCGCCCACGCCAGCGGCGAAGATCACCACCCGTCCCTTTTCCAGATGCCGCATGGCGCGACGACGGATATAGGGCTCAGCGATGGCGGCCATGGGGATCGCGCTTTGAACCCGCGTGTCCACGCCGATCTTCTCGAGGGCGCCCTGCATGGCCAGAGCGTTCATGATGGTGGCCAGCATGCCCATGTAATCGGCGTTGGCGCGGTCCATCCCCTCGGCGGCCTTGGACAGGCCGCGGAAGATATTGCCGCCGCCGATGACCAGGCAGATCTCGACGCCCTCGCGCGCCACCTGGGCCACGGCGGCCGCCACCACATCGACCGTCTTCATGTCGATGCCATAGGACTGATCGCCCATCAGGACCTCGCCCGAGACCTTGAGCAGGACGCGCTTGTATCGGAATTCGGGAGAGGCGTCGGGCATGAGTCTGGGTCCGTGGATACTGGGGTTAGGCATCCGCGCGAGGTGAATCGGCGGCTCATCATAGACGAAGGGCGCGCCGGCCATCAAAGCCGAACGCGCCCTTTTGAAAATTCTTCCCTTTCAGGAAGAAACTTCGGTGTTAGTTGCCGCCCATCATCGAGGCGACTTCGGCCGCGAAGTCGGGGCCTTCCACCTTCTCGACGCCTTCACCCAGCGCCAGACGGACGAAGCCGGCCAGGTGCAGGTTGGAGGAGCCCAGTTCCTTGGCCGAGTTGGCGACCAGTTGCTCGATGGTCACGTCCGGGTCCATGACGAACGGCTGCTTGGACAGCACCACGTCCTTCTGGAACTTGTTGATCTGACCCTCCACGATCTTCTCGATCATGTTTTCCGGGCGGCCTTCTTCCTTGGCCTTTTCGATCAGGACAGCGCGTTCCTTCTCGATGGCGGCCGGGTCCAGGTCGTCGGTGTTCAGCGAAAGCGGAGCGGTAGCAGCGACGTGCATGGCGATCTTGCGACCCAGTTCGCGCAGAGCGGTCTTGTCGCCCTCGCCTTCCAGAGCCACCAGAACGCCGATGCGGCCGACGCCCGGCGACACGGCGTTATGGACGTAGGTCGAAACCACGCCTTCCGACACCGACAGGCGAGCGGCGCGGCGCAGTTGCATGTTCTCACCGATGGTGGCGATCATGTTCGTCACTTCGTCCTGGACCGTCTTGCCGGCTTCCAGCTCAGCGCCGTGCAGGGCTTCGACCGAGTGATGATCCAGACCCAGTTGGGCGAACGACTTGGCGGCGTTCTGGAACAGGTCGTTACGAGCGACGAAGTCGGTTTCCGCGTTGAACTCGATGGCGGCGGCGACTTCGCCCTTGCCGTCTTCCTTCGACGCGACGGCCACCAGGCCTTCAGCAGCGACGCGGTCAGCCTTTTTGGCGGCCTTGGACAGGCCCTTGGCGCGCAGCCAGTCGATTGCTGCTTCGATGTTGCCGTCGTTTTCGACCAGCGCCTTCTTGCAGTCCATCATGCCGACGCCCGAACGCTCGCGAAGTTCCTTCACGAGGGCGGCAGTGATCTCGGCCATGTTCTTCTCCTGAAAATTCAAATGAGCGGCCGGGCATGGATAGCCCGGCCGCATGTCAGTTTGGCGTAGGTCCGGTCATCGCTCGGACCCGGGGGCGTCTTAGCCCTCGACCTTTTCTTCAGTCGTCGCGAGCAGCTCTTCAGCAGCGCCTTCCGTACCGGCCGGAGCGGCTTCGGCTTCGACCGGAGCGGCGGCGGCTTCACGCAGCATGGGTTCAACCGGAGCTTCCGAAGCGCCCAGGTCGATGCCCGAAGCCGAAGCGCCGGCGGCCAGGCCGTCCAGGACGGCGTCGGCGATCAGGTCGCAGTAGGTCTGGATGGCGCGGGCGGCGTCGTCGTTGCCCGGGACCGGGTAGGTGATGCCGTCCGGGTCCGAGTTGGTGTCCAGGATAGCGATGATCGGAATGTTCAGCTTGCGAGCTTCCTGGATCGCGATCGCTTCCTTGTTGGTGTCGATCACGAACATGATGTCCGGGATCGAACCCATGTCCTTGATGCCGCCCAGCGACAGTTCCAGCTTGTCCTTCTCGCGCTGCAGGGTCAGCAGCTCTTTCTTGACGCGGCCTTCGCCGCCGGCGGCCAGAACGGTTTCCAGCTCACGCAGACGAGCGATCGAGCCCGAGACGGTGCGCCAGTTGGTCAGCGTGCCGCCGAGCCAGCGGTTGTTCATGTAGTACTGGGCGCAGCGCGTGGCGGCTTCAGCCACCGGGCCGGCGGCCTGGCGCTTGGTGCCGACGAACAGAACGCGGCCGCCCTTTGCGGCGACGTCGCGCACAGCCACCAGAGCCTGGTGGAACAGCGGCATCGTCTGCGACAGGTCGATGATGTGGATGTTCGAGCGCGAGCCGAAGATGTAGCGGTCCATCTTCGGGTTCCAGCGGTGCGTCTGGTGACCGAAGTGAGCGCCGGCTTCCAGCAGCGTACGCATAGAGAATTCAGGCAGAGCCATGATCGTGGTGTCCTTTTTCCGATCAAACCTAGCGTGAGCGATTAAAAGGACCGGACGGTCCCTCGGAACGGTGCAGGCCGGGATGTCTCCCCGGACCGCGCCACGCCCACGTGCGAAGTGCGCGCGCTCTCTAGGCGGATTGTTCGGAAAAGGCAAGCCAATCAGTCAGAAGCTGCGCCCGTCCACGCGCGTCGCCGTCCAGCTCCAGGGCTCCACATCGGTTAGCGTCCGCACGTTGATCGCCGCGACCTCGGACCCGTCCGGCGCCATGCCATAGCCGAAGGGCTGAACGCCGCAGGTCTTGCAGAAGCGGTGATCGATCTTGTGCTGGTTGAAGAAGTAGGAGGTGGTGGCGTCCTCGCCCGCCGTCTGGCGGAAGGCGGCGCGCGGCGCGAAGGCCAGGACGAAGCCCTTTCGATAGCAGTGCGAACAGTTGCACTCGATCAGACCCTCCAGCCCGACCTCGACCTCATAGGCCACCGCGCCGCAGTGGCAGGACCCTTTATGCACCGTCATGTTCGCTCTCCTCCCTCAGGGTGTCGGCAGACTGTATTCCAGATCGTAGTGATGAACGCCGTCCTTGATCGTCAGATGAAAGACACCGGCGATCCCCGCCAAGTCCCCTGCCCCCGATCCCGGCACGATGGTGATCAGCAGCTCCTGCGCGCCCCGGTCCATCAGACCGCGATGCACCAGGGTGAAGACCCCGTCGCGACCGTCGATGACACCGCGCACGCGGTCGAGCGCCACATAGGCGCCGGACCGCTCCGGGCTCATCGTCGCCAGCATTTCGCCGTCGGCGGTTCCGATAAGATCGCCATGAAAGGTCTTGGCCAGCAGCATCCGGCCTGGCGCGTCGACTGCCGCGCCCTGCGCCGGCTGAACCGGAGTGATGACGACGTCAAAGGTTCCGCAGGCTCGCTTCATCAGTTGCCCCTCGCGCATCAGGCGTCCTCCAGCATCACCACGCCCGGCGCCGATTTCAACGCCCCGCGCAGGGCGGCATCGAGCCGATAGCGGCCCGGCAGCTTGATCTCGACCTCGGTGCGGCCGCCCAGGGTCGCCTGCAACCAGACCTCGCCGCCCTTGCCCTGAGCCCGCGCCCGGTCCAGCCGCGCCTTCAGCGCCTCGGCATCCGCCGTCTGCGCTGACAGGACGACGCGCAGCCCGATCTGGGTGTCGTCCAGCAAGGTCTCCATCCGACTGGCGTCGTCGCCGAAGAAGCGCACCTCGCCGTCCGCCGACTTGGCCCGCACCTTGACCAGAACCGAGGTCCCGACCTCGAGGATATCGCGGCACCGCCGCAGCTGTTCCGGCGGGAACAGGCATTCGAACTCGCCCGTCGGGTCCGAGAAGGTGACGAAGGCGAACTTCTCGCCGCTCTTGGCGCTGGCCCGCTCCTGACGACGGCGCACGACGCCGGCCATCAGGAAGGCTTCATGCCCGGCCTCCGCCAAGCCTTGCGCCTCGGCCACGAAGGTCACGCGCTTGCGTTTCAGCGCGGGCGTCAGATCTTCCAGCGGGTGGCCCGACAGATAGAAGCCGACCGCCGAGAGTTCCTGATCCAGCTTGTCCGGCCCGGCCCAGGGCTCCACGCTGCGCAAGCGCGGTCGCGAGGCGCCCGCCTGATCCGCCCCGAACAGGCTGACCTGCGACGAGGCGCGCTCTGCGGCCACGCTCTGGCAATAGGCGATCAGAATGTCGGCCTGTTCGAACAACTGGCGGCGGTTGGGGTTGAGGCTGTCAAAGGCCCCGGCCTTGGCCAGACCTTCCAGCGCCCGCTTGTTGACCGCCTTGGGATCGACCCGTTCCAGGAAGTCGAAGAGGTCGGCGAAGGGTCCGCCCGCCTCGCGCACCTCGACGACATGCTTCATCGCCTCCAGACCCACGTTGCGGATGGCGCCGAGCGCATAAAGGACGCTGCCCTGCCCGTCCTTCCACTGGACGTCGAAGTCCGCCGAGGAACGGTTGATGTCCGGGGCCAGGACCGGCACCTCGAAGCGACGGCAGTCCTGATAGAAGACCGCCAGCTTGTCGGTGTTCGACAGGTCGAGGCTCATTGAGGCCGCAAAGAATTCGACCGGATGATTGGCCTTCAGCCAGCCCGTCTGGAACGAGATCAGCGCATAGGCGGCGGCGTGCGACTTGTTGAAACCGTAGCCCGCGAACTTGGCCACCAAGTCAAAGATGGAGCCGGACTGCGCCTCGGGGACGTTTTTTTCCGAGGCGCCCTTGACGAAGCGAAGGCGCTGGAAATCCATCTCCTCCTTCTTCTTCTTGCCCATGGCGCGGCGCAGAAGGTCGGCTTCACCCAGGCTGTAGCCGGCCAGGACCTGGGCGATCTTCATCACCTGTTCCTGATAGATGATGACGCCGTAGGTCTCGGTCAGGACCTCGGTCAAGGACGGGTGCAGATAGTCCACCTCGGCCCGGCCGAACTTCCGGTCGATATAGGTATCGATCATCTCCATCGGCCCCGGCCGATAAAGGGAGATCAGGGCGGTGATTTCCTCGATGGAGCCACAGCGCATCTTGCGCAAGGTGTCTCGCATGCCCTGGGATTCCAGCTGGAACACGCCGACCGTCTGGCCCGAGGCCATCAGCTCATAGGTCTTCGCGTCGTCCAGCGGCAGCAGATTCCATTCCGGCGCGGCGCCGCGCCGTTCCAGATACTCCCGCGCCCGGTCCAGCACGGTCAGAGTCTTCAGGCCCAGGAAGTCGAACTTCACCAGACCCGCCGGCTCGACCCACTTCATGTTGAACTGGCTGGCCGGAATGGTCGAGCGCGGGTCTTGATACAGCGGCACCAGTTCGGTCAGCGGTCGGTCGCCGATGACGATGCCGGCGGCGTGGGTCGAGGCGTTGCGGTACAGCCCCTCCAGCTCCAGCGCCGTCTCCAACAGGGTCCGAACCGAGGCCTCGGCGTCGCGCGCCTCCTTCAGGCGCGGCTCCAGATCGATGGCTTGCGCCAGGGTCACCGGGTTGGCCGGATTGTTCGGCACCATCTTGCAAAGGCGGTCCACCTGGCCCAGCGGCATCTGCAGCACCCGGCCGACGTCGCGCAGCACGGCGCGCGCCTGCAAGGTGCCGAAGGTGATGATCTGGGCCACCCGGTCCTTGCCGTAGTGGTCCTGCACATAGTCGATCACCTCTTCCCGCCGCTCCTGGCAGAAGTCGATGTCGAAGTCGGGCATGGAGACGCGTTCGGGATTCAGGAACCGCTCGAACAGCAGGCCGAACCGCAAGGGGTCCAGATCGGTGATGGTCAGCGACCAAGCCACCAGAGAGCCGGCGCCGGACCCCCGTCCCGGCCCGACCGGAATGCCGTGCAGCTTGGCCCATTTGATGAAGTCGGCCACGATCAGGAAGTAGCCGGGGAACCCCATCTGCTGAATGATCCCGACCTCCCATTCGAGCCGGGTCCAGTATTCTTCTTCCGGCGCGGCGGGCGTGACCTGTTGCAGACGGGCCTTCAGCCCCTCGCGCGCCTGGTGCGCCAGTTCATCGGGCTCGGAACGACCGGCGCCGGTGTCGAAGCGCGGCAGGATCGGCGCGCGCGTCGGCACCAGGAAGGCGCAACGGCGGGCGATGTCGATGGTGTTGTCGCAGGCCTCGGGCAGGTCCGCGAACAGCGCGCGCATGGCCTCGGCGGTCTTGAACCAGTGCTCGCCAGTAATGCGGCGGCGGTCTTCCTGACCGGTAAAGGCGCCGTCGGAGATGCACAGGAGGGCGTCATGCGACTTCGCCTGCGCCGCCTTGGCGTAATAGACGTCGTTGGTGGCGACCAAAGGCACGTCGTTGGCGTAGGCCCAGTCGACCAGGCCACGCTCGGCGACCGGCTCCTGCGGCAGGCCGTGACGCTGCAACTCGACGTAGAAACGGTCACCGAAGACGCGCTTCATCTCGGCGAGAGAAGATAGCGCATCAGAACGCTTGTTCTGGACGAACAGGGGGTCGATGGGGCCATCAGGGCCGCCCGACAGCAGGATCAGACCCTCGGACTTATCCACAACCTGCGCCCAGGGCACGCCAGGCTCGGACATCTCGCCGGCGTCGAGGTAGGCGGCCGACGAGAGGGCGCAGAGGTTAAGCCAGCCCTGCTCGTTCTGGACCAGCAGCACCACGGTCGAGGTCTTGGCCCAACGCTCGGCCACCTGGCCGCCGATGCCCAGCACAGGCAAGGCGCAGGCGACGATGGGCTGGACGCCCGCATCCTTGGCGGTCTGGCTGAATTCCAGGGCGCCGAACAGGTTGGCGCGGTCGGCCACGGCGACGGCGGGCATGCCGGCGTCCGCCGCCATCTTGCCGATCTTGCCGGCCTTGATCGCGCCTTCCAGCAGAGAATAGGCGCTGCGGACCCGCAGATGGACAAAACCCTGACTGTTCGCCGTTTCCGCCAATACCAACTCCGCTGATCCCGAAAACCGGGACCTCCTAACCCACTGCCGCGCAGCCGGTCCTAGACCATGCAGGGAGTCGATGCGGCGATCACGTCACCAGGAAAGACGCCTGCCAGATCATCCAGACGAAGCCGCCGCACGACGCAAGCGACAGCATATCCCTCACCCAACGCGACATCGGCTTATCCCCAGTTAGCGTGTTCCTGAAACGTTCTATATTCTTGCTTTGTTCTCATTGCAAGCGCCGTGAACGCACACAGCCATCCATCTTCCCGACCTGCGCGTATATGCTGAAGGGAATGACAGGGAGTGTCCTATGTCGCGCCTTCTGCCTCTGATCGGCCTGATCCTGACGGCGGCCTGCTCGCCCAGCGAAGCGCCCGCCAGCGCCGCGCCGCTGGAGCCCGCTCCGCCTGGCTATCAGACGGCGGTCTTCGCCGGCGGCTGTTTCTGGTCCAGCGAAAAGGCGTTCGACGGCCTGCCCGGCGTGCGTTCGGCGGTGTCGGGCTTTGTCGGCGGCACGCGGCCCAACCCGACCTATGAGCAGGTGATCCGAGGCGGGACCGGCTATCGGGAGGCAGTGCAGGTGACGTTTGATCCCGCCGTCGTCAGCTATCGCACCCTGGTTGATCGCTACTGGCGCACCATCGACCCGACCGATCAGACCGGCCAGTTCTGCGATCAAGGTCCGTCCTATGTCACGGCGGTCTATGCCACAGAGGCCCAGACGGCGACCGCGCAAGCGTCTCGCCTAGCGGCCCAGGCCGCCCTAGGCGCCAAGGGCTCGCGCTTCACAACCCCGGTCTATCCCGCCATGCGCTTCTGGCCCGCCGGCGCTGAGCATCAGGACTATGCCCGGCGACAGCCCGCCCAGTACGAAGCCTATCGCGTGGGTTGCCGGCGCAGCGTCAGGCTGCGCGCCCTGTGGGGCGACGCCGCCGTGGGCTGATCAGCAGCCCTGACCTCAGCAGGCTAGCCTCAGTAGGCTTGAGCCTCGGCGGCGCGTTCTTCCAGATGGCCGTCCTTCAGGGCGAAGACGCGGTCCATATGGCCGGCCAGCTCCATGTTGTGGGTGGCGATCAGGGCGGCGACGCCTGTGGTCTTGGCCAGTTCTCGCAGGGACTCGAAGACCGCGTGGCTGTTGGTCGGGTCTAGGTTGCCCGTGGGTTCGTCGGCCAGCAGCAGGCGCGGGCTGTTGGCCAAGGAGCGGGCGATGGCGACGCGTTGCTGTTCGCCGCCCGACAGTTGCGCGGGCTGGTGCAGGAAGCGCTCGCCCAGACCCAGACTGGTCAGCAGGGCCTCGGCCCGGCGGCGGGCTTCAGCCTCGGAATGACCGGCGATCCGCATGGGCAGGGCGACATTGTCGCGTGCATCAAATTCCGGCAGCAGATGGTGGAATTGATAGACGAAACCGATCCGCGACAGGCGCAGACGCGTGCGCGCCCGCTCGTCCAAGCCGCCGACGTCCTCGCCGTCGATCATGACCTGACCGCTGGTCGGACGCTCCAGCAGACCGGCCGCGTGCAGCAGGCTGGACTTGCCCGAGCCGGACGGTCCTATCAGGCCGACAACCTCTCCCGGCATGATGTCCAGGTCAACGCCGCGCAGCACCGTCAGGCCGCCCGATGCGGTCGGATAGGTGCGGGTGATGCCGCGCAGGCTGAGCGTCGGCGTCTTGTTCAGCGGACTATTCAAAGCGCAGGGCCTCCACCGGGTCGATCCGCGACGCGTTCCACGACGGCGGCAGGCTGGCGAGGCAGCTCATGAAGAAGGAGAAGACCGCGACCCAGGTCACGTCCCACGGATCCACCAAGGCCGGAATGGCGTCCAGCATATAGACGTCGGCGTTGAACAGCTGGATGCCCAACAGGCCTTCAAGGAAGTGCTGGATCGCGCCGATGTTCAGGCAGAACAGTAGGCCCAGCACCAGACCGGCGATGGTGCCGCCGATGCCGATGGCCGCGCCCGAGATGAAGAAGATACGCAGGATCGACGAGGGGCTGGCCCCCACGGTGCGCAGGATGGCGATGTCGCGGGTCTTGTTCTTTACCAGCATGACGATGCCGCTGATGATGTTCATGGCGGCGATGGCGACGACCAGGCCCAGGATGATGCTCATGGCCACACGCTCGACCTTCAGCGCGCCCCAGAAGGCGGCCAGCCGGACGCGCCAGTCGGTGACGATGCTGCCCGGCCCGGCGGCCTGCTGCACCGGCGTCAGCAGGGCTTCGACCTGATCAGGCTCAGCCACCTTCATCTCGATGACGTCCCAGACGCCGTCCTTGCCGAAGAAGAGCTGGGCCTGTTCCAGCGGCATGAAGATGAAGGCGCGGTCGTAGTCGGCGGTGCCGGAGCTGAAGATGCCGCCGACGCGGTAGGTCTTTTCCAGCCCGCCGAGGTTGCCAAAGGCGCTGTCGGCCCCGGTCGGCGAATAGATGGACAGGGCGCTGCCCACGGTCAGACCCATCTGGTCGGCCAGAGCCTTGCCGATCAGGATATTGTCGCCGCCATAGGCGCCTTGGCCGAAGGAGGCCCGCATCTCAGGCGTCAGGCTGTCATAGACGAACTTGGTCGAGGCCAGATCCTGAGGCCGCACGCCGCGCACGACGCCGCCCGTCATCTGACCGCCCGCGCGGAACATGGCGGGGGATTCCGTCAGCGGCGTCACCGAGACGACGCCGGGGACGTCGCTAATCCGCTTTACCGTCGCGTCGCGCTCGGGCGAGGTCAGCACCGGGCCTTGCACATACATATGCCCGTTGAACGACAGCATCCGCCCCAGCAGTTCGCTGCGGAAGCCGGCCATGATGCTCATCACGCTGATCAGCACCGCCACGGCCAGCATGATGCCGATGAAGCTGATGATGGCGATCAGGGCGACCCCGCCCTCCTTGCGCTTGGCGCGCAGGTAGCGAAGGGCCAGTCCGATCTCCCAGGCGGAGAAGGGACCGGCGGGCTTTACGGCAGGCGGCGCGGAGGCCGTCGCGGCGTCAGTCATTGCGTCAGCAGCTCCAGGGCGGCGTCCAGCGGCAGGGTTTGCTTCTCGCCGGTGGCGCGGCGCTTCAGTTCGACCACGCCATCAGCCAGGCCCTTGGGGCCGATGGTCAGTTGCCACGGCACGCCGATCAGATCGGCGGTGGCGAACTTGCCGCCCGGACGCTCGTCGGTGTCGTCGTAGAGGACGTCCTTGCCCAAGGCTTCGAGTTTGGCCACGGCGTCTTCACAGGCGGCCGAGACGGCTTCGTCGTTGGCGCGCAGGTTGATCACCACCACGTCGAACGGGGCGACCGAGTCGGGCCAGATGATGCCGCCGGCGTCGTGGCTGGCCTCGATGATGGCGCCCATCAGACGCGACACGCCGACGCCGTAGCTGCCCATGTGGACCTCGGTGTCCTGACCATCCGGGCCGGCGACCTTGGCCTTCATCGGGGCCGAGTATTTCGTGCCGAAGTAGAAGATGTGACCGACCTCGATGCCGCGCGCCGACAGGCGGTCGCCCTCGGCGGTCTGGCTCTCGAACTGGGCCGCGTCGTGCATTTCCTCGGTCGCGGCATAGAGGGCCGTGCGCTCGTTGAAGACGCCTTCCAGTTGCTCGACGCTAAGGTTGTGGCCCGGCGCGTCCATCTCGACCAGCTTGCGGTCGCAGAAGACCTCGCTCTCGCCGGTCTCGGCCAGGACGATGAACTCGTGGCTCAGGTCGCCGCCGATGGGGCCGGTGTCGGCGCGCATCGGCACGGCCTTCAGACCCAGACGTGAGAAGGTGTTCAGGTAGGCCGCGAACATGCGCTTGTAGGCGATGCGGGCGGAGGCCTCGTCCAGATCGAAGGAATAGGCGTCCTTCATCAGGAACTCGCGGCCGCGCATGACGCCGAAGCGCGGACGGCGCTCGTCGCGGAACTTCCACTGAATGTGGAAGAGGTTCAGCGGTAGGGCCTTGTACGACTTCACATAGGCCCGGAAGATATCCGTGACCATTTCCTCGTTGGTCGGTCCGTACAGCAGCTCGCGCTCATGACGGTCGGTGATACGCAGCATCTCGGGGCCGTAGGCGTCGTAACGCCCGGACTCACGCCACAGGTCGGCCAGTTGCAGCGTCGGCATCAGCAGTTCGACCGCCCCTGCCCGCTCCTGCTCCTGACGCACGATGCCTTCGATCTTGCGCAGGACGCGCAGGCCCAGCGGCAGCCAGGCGTAGATGCCGGCGGCCTCCTGTTTGATCATCCCGGCGCGCAGCATCAGCTGGTGCGACACGATCTGGGCGTCGGAAGGGGCTTCTTTGAGGGTCGGCAGGAAGTAGCGCGACAGGCGCATGTGAGAATCTCTGCAAAATCAGTCTGGCCCGAGGTTAACCGGGCGAATGGGGCGAAAGCTAGAGCGCAGGTCCGCGCGAAAAGTCCGGCAGCGGCATCCACCCCGTCCAGACGATGAAGACGATGAAGGCCCAGACGATGGCCGACACCCAGGTCGTGGTGATGAACTTCTTCTTCAGCTGGGGATTGGCGGGCGCGCCCCACTGGCTGCCGTCGGTCGGCGGCGCCTCGACCTGCTTGGACGAGCCCAGCGGCAGGATCGTGAACAGCACGATCCACCACGAGGTCAGATACAGCGCCACCAGGGTGAAGGGGCCAAGAGGCATCGGGGCATTCCATCCATCGGTTCGTGCGCCCTTCGCATTCCGCTCACGTCAGGCGCGGGCTAAGGAAGGGCGCGAAACAAGGACGCCCTCATGCCACAGATCACCCTGGAACACTCCCCCCATTTCGACGGGACAGATTGGCGCGCCCTGGCGCTGGAGATCCACCAGCTATGCGTGGACCTGGTCGGCGCCACGACCCAGGCCTGCAAGACGCGCATCGTGCGCTGCGACGACCTGATCGTCGCCGACGGCGACCCGGCCCAGGCCATGGTCCATTGCGACCTGCGCATCCTCACCGGACGGACGCAGGAACAGAAGACGGCGCTGGGCGAGGCCGTGCAGGCGGCCTTGCTTGCGGGCGTGAAGTCCTATGCCGGCCCGGCCCAAATCTCGGTGGAGATCGGCGCTCTGGACAAGGACAACTATCGCAAGGTTACGTTGAACGGATGACCCGGCCTAAGGGTGCGGACGCCCGATCCCGTACCGCGCCGCCCAGTAGGGCAGGATGTCGTCGTCCTGCAAAAACCGGGCGCCGGTCTCTGCGCTGACCTGGGCGTCAGGCCAGTCGAACTCGCCGTCCAGCACCAACAGGGGGCAGCTCTGGTTGGCCTCTCCCACCTCAGCCACCACGGCGGCGCGCGGACGCGGGTGGTCCAGATGCGAGACCTGGACCTGCTCGCGCAGACGCGGATAAAGGCTCAGAACGCCCTCGATCCGGGCGCCGGGCGGGCAATACCAGGGCCCGCCCTGATCGTCGAACCAGTCGGCGTTCAGCAGATAGAGCCGGTCGGTCATTACAGACGCAGGATCACGGTTTCGACGATGGGACGGCGATCCCAGATCTGCTGGCTGGCCTTCTTCAGCACGCGGCTGACGGCCTGTTCGACCACCAGTTCATCGTCCAGAGCCTCGCCCTTCAGCTTGCGAACCGCCTGTTCGGCGCGCTCGGCCAGATCGTCGAGAATGTCGCCCAGCGGACGGTCCTCGTCGCCCGGCAGGCCGATGCCGCGCACGTCGATGTCGCTGACGATCTTGCCGCGCTTGTCCATGGCGAAGCTGACGACCAGCACGCCGTTCGACGCCGCATGCTTGCGCTCGCGCAGGGCCTCGCCCGCCTCCTCGACCAGCATGCCGCCGTCGACGAACAGACGGCCCGAGGGCACTTCGTCGATGATGGCCGCGGGTCCGGGCGCCAGACGCACCATGTCGCCGTTGCGCGGCGTCACGGTTTCCGGGACCTGCATGTTCTTGGCCAGATTGGCGTGTTCCATCAGATGACGGCGCATGCCGTGGGTCGGCACCGCGATCTGCGGACGGGCCCAACTGTACATCTCACGCAGTTCGTCACGGCACGGGTGACCCGAGACGTGGATGCCGGGATGGTCCTTCTCGGTGTAGAGGCGCACGCCCCGGTCGGCCATCTTGTCCTGCAGGCGGCCGATCGACAGCTCATTGCCCGGGATGACCCGCGACGAGAAGATGCAGTGGTCGCCCTTGCCCAGCTTGATGAAGGGGTGGGTGCCTTCAGCCACGCGCGACAGCGCCGCGCGGACCTCGCCCTGGCTGCCGGTGCAGAGATACAGGATCTCGTCGGCGGGCCAGACGCGGGCTTCCTGTTCGCTCAGGAAGGGTTTGACGTCGCTCAGCATGCCGACCGACTTGGCGGCGGCGCTGATGCGGTGCATCGAGCGACCGGCCAGGGCCACGCGGCGGCCAGCGGCCTCGGCGGCGCGGATGACGCTGTCCATGCGGGCGACGTTGGAGGCGAAACAGCCCACGGCGACGCGGCCTTTCAGGTCCTTGATCAGGTCGGCCATGGCCACCTTCACATCGCCTTCGGAGCCGGCCACGCCGTCGACGAAGACGTTGGTGCTGTCGCAGACCATGGCCAGCACGCCCTCGTCGCCGAGGCGCTTGATCGTCTCGACGTCGGTGCGCTCGCCCACGACGGGATCATTGTCGATCTTCCAGTCGCCGGTGTGCAGGACAGTGCCCAGCGGGGTCTTGATAGCCAGGCCGTTCGGCTCAGCGATCGAGTGGGTGATCGTGACGAAGGTCACGTCGAACGGACCCAGGTTCAGGTCCCCGCCCAGCGGGATTTCGTTCAGCTCAACCTGATCCAGAATATTGGCGTCGCGCAGCTTCTCGCGGATCAGATAGGCGGTGAAGGGCGTGGCATAGAGCGGCGCCTGAATGCGCGGCCACAGCCAGCCCAGGGCGCCGATATGGTCTTCGTGGGCGTGCGTCAGCACGATGCCCAAGATGGTCTCGCCTTCCAGGAAGGAGGGATCGGGCACGATCACGTCCACGCCGGGCGTCGACGGGTCGCCGAAGGTCACGCCGACGTCGACGAGAATCCACTTGCGGTCGTGCGCCGGGCCAAAGCCATAGGCGTTCAGGTTCATGCCGATCTCGTTCGAGCCGCCCAGCGGCAGGAAGACGAGTTCGTCGTTTTGAGTTTTCTTTGTCATGTGTCCCTAGAGGTGGGTATTCCGCCGCCAGATTTCGAGTAGGCCGCGGATAGTCAGGTCCGGATCGAACCGGTCGATTGATTGGGTTGAACCCTCAAAGAGGGAGGCGACGCCGCCGGTGCCGACGACCGTCATGGGCTTGCCCCACTCGGTCTTGATGCGGTCCACCAGCCCTTCGATCAGGGCGATATAGCCCCAGAAGACGCCGGATTGCATGGAGGTGACGGTATCGCGCCCGATGACGACATCGGGGCGTTGAATGGCGATGCGCGGCAGCTTGGCCGCCGCTTCGTGAAGAGCCTGCAGCGACAGGTTGATGCCGGGCGCAATCAGTCCGCCCTCGAAGGCGCCCTGCCCCCGCTCGGCCCCGCCGGACACCACGTCGAAGGTCGTGGCGGTGCCGCTGTCGATCAGCAGCAGGTCGCCCTCATAGACCTGGAGGGCGCCGATGGCGTTGACCAGACGGTCCGCCCCGGCCTCGCTGGGCTTGGGGATGCGCACCTCGATGCCGAGGTTGACGTTCTCGCCGATCACCAGAGGCTCGACGTGGATATAGCGCCGCGCCAGGTTGCGCAGGTTGAAGATCGACTGGGGCACCACACTGGAGATGATGCAGCCGTCCAGATCCTTCATGTTCAGGCCCGAGCTCAGCTTGGCCCCGCCCATCTCGAACAACTGATGCAGCCAGACGGCGTACTCGTCCGCCGTGCGCATGGCGTCGGTCGCCGTGCGCCATTGCGCGATCCACTCGTGGCCGTCGTGAACGGCGAACAGGGTGTTGGTGTTGCCTTGCTCGATCGCCAGCAGCATCAGGCGGCCTCTCCGAAAAAGACGTCGCCGGCCGAGATCACCCGCAGCGATCCGTCCGGCAGTTTCAGGCGCAGCGAGCCGTCCGCCTCGACCCCGTCGGCCACGCCAACCAGGGTCTCGTGGGTCAACCGCGCCGTGCAGGGGCCGTGCAGACCGGGCGTCAGCGCGGTCCAGGCGTCAAGAATGGGTTGGAAGCCCAAGGTGGTCCAGCGGTCCAGCCAGACACCAAAGGTCTCGGCCAAGGCCTTGGCCGCCTCTTCCACCGACGGCGAAGAGACGATTCCGTTGGCCAGATGCTCGGCGATGCAGGTGGCGGGCCGTTCGGTCTCGCCCGGCGTCTGGCTCAGGTTCACCCCGATGCCGACGGCCAGCCACAGGCCGCCTGACGGCGCGGGGCCGGACTCGATCAGGATGCCGGAGGTCTTGCGACCGTCCAGCAACACGTCGTTGGGCCATTTGATCGTGACCAGAGCCGGCGGGACATAACGATCCAGCAGGTCCGCCACGGCCAGCGACGCGGCGAAGGTCAATTGCGCCGCCTCGGCGGGCGATTTCCGCGTCAGCAGCAGCAGGGTGGAGGCGAGATTACCGCTCTCGCTCTCCCATTTGCGTCCGCGACGGCCGCGACCGTCAGTCTGGCGCCGCGCCGTGATCCACAGCGGGCCGACCTCGCCCGCCTCGGCGCGGCGTCGCGCCTCGGCGTTGGTGGAGTCGGTTTCGTCGAGGATCAGGACCGGGGCCGTCAAGCGCCCTTACCCGACGCCGACGCCCGAGGCGGCGGCGCGGGTCAGCGGCTCCAGCCACGTCAGGGCGACGATCACCAGCGGGAAGCAGAAGGCGGCGGCCGCAAGCGCGATCCACTTGGCTTCCAGCGGCGACTTGTCGGTGACGACCTCGGTTTCGGCGGCATCGAACCACATCACCTTGATGATGCGCAGATAGTAGAAGCCGGCCACGACCGAGGCGACCAGACCGGCGGCGCCGGCCATCCAGTAGCCCGCGTCGGCGGCGGCGCCGAAGACGAAGAACTTGCCCCAGAAGCCCGACATCGGCGGAATGCCGACAGCCGACAACGACAGGACTGTCAGGGCGACCGCCATCAGCGGACGATCCTTTTTCAGACCAGCCAGGTCGGAAATCTTGCGGATGGGACGACCATTGCGGCTCAGCGACAGCAGCACGGCGAAGAAGCCGAACTGGTCGATGGCGTACAGGGTCATGAACATCAGCGTGGCCTGAACGCCCGCTTCAGTGCCCGCCGCCACGCCCAGCAGGGCGTAGCCGATGTTGATGATCGAGGAATAGGCCAGCAGACGCTGGATGTCCTTTTGCATCAGACCGCCGAACGAACCGACGGCGAAGCTGATCAGCGAGATCAGGATGATGACCTGGGCCCATTGGCCGTGCGCGACGCCGAAGCCTTCGACCAGGACGCGGATGATCAGCACCATGGCGGCGATCTTGGGCGCCGTGGCGAACAGGGCCACGACCGGGGTCGGGGCGCCTTCATAGACGTCCGGCGTCCACATGTGGAAGGGCGCGGCGGAAACCTTGAACGCCAGACCGCAGATCAGGAAGACCAGGCCGAAGATCAGACCCGGGCCCGGGTTGGCGGTGGCGAAGGCGGCGATGTCGACGAAGCGCATCGAACCGGCGAATCCGTAGATCAGGCTGGCGCCGTAGAGCAGGAGACCCGACGACAGGGCGCCCAGGACGAAATACTTCAGGCCCGCTTCCGAGGCCTTCAGGTTGTCGCGGTGATAGGCGGCCAGGACGTACAGGGCCAGCGAGTGCATCTCGATGCCGATGTAGAGCGAGATCAGGTCGCCCGACGAGGCCATCATCGACATGCCGACCGAGGCCAGCACGATCAGGACGGGGTACTCGAACTTGGCGATGCCGTTGCGGTGAATCCAGCCGTCTCCCAGGACGATGGCGACCGCCGCCGAGAGGAAGATGGCGACCTTGCCATAGACGGCCAGCGGATCAGCCACATAGGCGCCGTTGAAGGCCGTGCCCAGCGGCCCGACTGCGGCCAGAACCGAGGCGGCGGCCAGCAGCAGGATCGACAGGCCCGAGATCAGGCGCGTCGACTTCTCGCCGGTGAAGGCGCCGAGCATGAGCAGCACCAGCCCGCCGACCGCAAGGGTCAGCTCCGGGGCGGCGAGTTGAAGGGCGGAAGACAGATCAGTCATTATGCTCTCACCCGCCGATGGCTGCGCGATAGGCGGTCGTCAGGGCCTCAACGGTCGGCCCGGTGTAGTCGAGGACGGCGTTGGGATAGAGACCCAGCCAGATGGTGCCCACGATCAGCGGCACGAAGATCAGCAGCTCGCGCTTGTCGATGTCCGTGATGGTCTGCAGCGCCGGGTTCTTGATCTCGCCGTACATGACGTTGCGGAACAGCGTCAGGGCGTAGACCGCCGAGAAGATGACGCCCGAGGCCGCGACCAGGGCCGTCCAGGTCGAGACCTGATAGGCGCCGGTCATCGTCAGCACTTCGCCGATGAAGCCCGAGGTGCCCGGCAGGCCGACGTTGGCCATGGTGAACATCAGGAAGATGGCCGCATACCAGGGCATCCGCGCCGTCAGGCCGCCGTAGAAGGCGATCTCGCGGGTGTGCATCCGGTCATAGACCACGCCGACGCAGAGGAAGAGCGCGCCCGAGATCAGGCCGTGGCTCAGCATCTGGAAGACCGCGCCCTGAACGCCCGTGTCGTTGCCGGCGAAGATGCCCATGGTCACGAAGCCCATGTGGGCGACCGACGAATAGGCGATCAGCTTTTTGATGTCCGTCTGACGGAAGGCGACCAGCGACGTATAGACCACGGCGATCACCGACAGGGTGAAGACCAGGGGCGTGAACATCTGCGACGCCTGCGGGAACATCGGCAGGTTGAACAGGATGAAGCCGTAGCCGCCCAGCTTCAGCAGGATGCCGGCCAGGATCACCGAACCGGCCGTCGGCGCCTGAACGTGGGCGTCGGGCAGCCAGGTGTGGACCGGCCACATCGGCATCTTGACCGCGAACGAGGCGAAGAAGGCCAGCCACAGGATCGGCTGAACGGCCGGATCGAAGGCGTACTGCTTCAGCTCGGGAATGCTGGTGGTGCCCGTCTCATGGGCCATCCACAGCATGGCAAGCAGCATCAGCACCGACCCCAACAGGGTGTAGAGGAAGAACTTGTACGAGGCGTAGATCCGGTTCGCCCCGCCCCAGATGCCGATGATCAGGAACATCGGCACCAGGGTGCCTTCAAAGAAGATGTAGAAGAGGAACAGGTCCAGCGACGTGAAGACGCCGATGACCAGGGTCTCCAGCACCAGGAAGGCGACCATGTATTCGACGACGCGCGTCTCGATCGACTTCCAGCTGGCCACTATGCAGATCGGCATCAGGAAGGCGGTCAGCAGGACGAACAGGATCGAGATCCCGTCCACGCCCAGGTGATAACCGGCGCCGGCGAACCAGGCGTAGTTTTCAACGAACTGATAGGCCGGGTTCGACGGATCGAACTGGGCGACCAGCAGGACGGACACGGCCAGCACCACCAGGGTGGTGCCCAGGGCGATCCAGCGCGCGGCCGGAGCCGCAGCGTCCTGGCCGCCCTTGTTCATCATGCCGGCCAGAAGCAGCAGGCCGGCGCCGACCAGCGGCAGGAAGGTGACGATGCTCAGAATGTGAGGCACGAGGCTCAGGCTCCCCACGTGAAGATGGCGAAGGCAAGGAACGCAGCCACGCCGATCAGCATCACGAATGCATAGAAGTAGACGAAACCGGACTGGAAGCGGGACAGCCACCCAGCCGACTTCAGCGAAGCCCAGGCGGCGCCGTTGGGGCCCAGACCGTCGATGATCTTCACGTCGCCGATCTTCCAGAAGAAGTCGCCGATCGCCTTGGCGCCCTTCACGAAGACAGCGTCATAAAGCTCATCGAAGAACCACTTGTTGTAGAGGAAGGTCCACAGCGGGCCCTTGCGCTCGGCCCACTGCTTGGCGACGCCTTGCTTGAGGACGTAGATCCAGAAGGCGGCGAAGGTGCCGAGCAGGGTCACGACCAGCGGCGACCACTTCACCCAGGTCGGGACGTTGTGGCTCTCGTGCAGGACGTGGTTGTTGCTGCCGACGAAGATGGCGCCGCGCCAGAACTCGGCCTCGTGATGACCGATGAAGTGCGGCGCGAAGATCATGCCCGCGAAGACGGCGCCGATCGACAGCACCAGCAGCGGCAGAACCATCGGCGGCGGGCTTTCATGCGGCGACAGCGGACCATGGTGGTGGTCGTCGTGCGCATGGTCATCGCCGTCCAGCGGCTCGGAGTGCGTCTCCAGCTGGGCGTGCGAGGCGTGGTCGTCGGCGGCGTGATGGCCGTCGTCTTTCCACTTGGCCGTACCGTGGAAGGTCATGAAGACCAGGCGCCACGAGTAGTAGGCCGTCAGCAGGGCCGCCGAGATGCCGATCACAAAGGCGAACATGCCCGCAGCCGAATGGCCGCTCGTCGCCGCCGCATAGGCGCTCTCGATGATGGAGTCCTTGGAATAGAAGCCGGCGAAGCCGCCGACGCCGGGCAGACCCAGGCCGGTGATGGCGATGGTGCCGATCATCATGACTGCATAGGTCACAGGCAGCAGCTTCCACAGGCCTCCCATCTTCCGCATGTCCTGCTCGTGATGCATGCCGTGGATTACCGAACCGGCGCCCAGGAACAGCAGAGCCTTGAAGAAGGCATGCGTGAACAGGTGGAACATGGCGGGCTGATAGGCGCCCACGCCCGCAGCGAAGAACATGTAGCCCAGCTGCGAACAGGTCGAGTAGGCGATCACCCGCTTGATGTCGTTCTGCATCATGCCGACGGTCGCGGCGAAGATGGCCGTGATGCCGCCGATGATGGCGATGAACAGCGACGCCGTCGGCGCGTGCTCATAGAGCGGCGACAGCAAGCAGACCATATAGACGCCGGCGGTGACCATGGTCGCCGCGTGGATCAGGGCCGACACGGGCGTCGGGCCTTCCATGGCGTCCGGCAGCCAGGTGTGCAGGAAGAACTGGGCCGACTTACCCATGGCGCCGATGAACAGCAGCAGACCGGCCAGATCCAGAGCGGACCAGGTGTGGCCCAGGAAGTCCCAACCGGTGCCGGCCTTGCCGGCGATCTGCGGGAACAGCTCGGCGAACTGGATCGTGCCGAACATCCAGAAGATGGTCATCATGCCCAGCAGGAAGCCGAAGTCGCCGACGCGGTTGACCACGAAGGCCTTGATGGCGGCGGCCGAGGCGGTGTCCTTCTTGTACCAGAAGCCGATCAGCAGATAGGAGGCCAGACCCACGCCTTCCCAGCCGAAGAACATCTGCAGGAAGTCGGCGGCCGTCACCAGCGCCAGCATCATGAAGGTGAACAGCGACAGGTAGGCGAAGAAGCGAGGACGGCTGTCGTCCTCGGCCATGTAGCCCCAGGAATAAAGGTGAACCAGCGACGACACAGTCGTCACCACGATCAGCATGGTGGCCGACATGGCGTCCACGCGGATCGACCAGTTCGACTGGAAGTCGCCGACGTGGATGAAGGGCGCGATGTGCACGGTGAAGGCTTCGAGCCCGCCCCAGGTCCACTGGCTGAACACGATCCACGAGATCGCGCACGAGAAGAACAGCAGGCCGGTTGTGACGGCCTGGGACGGAATGTCCCCGATCCGGCGACCGAAGAAGCCGGCGATCATGGCCCCCAGCAGGGGGGCGAAGACGCCGAGAGTGACGAGAGTCTGGATAGTCACGGTTCCGATCAGCCCTTCATCACGGAGGCGTCGTCAACCGCGATGTCGCCGCGGTTACGGAAGAAGGTCACGAGGATCGCCAGGCCGACGGCGGCTTCAGCCGCGGCGACGGTCAGGACGAACATGGCCATCAGCTGACCCGACACGTCGTTGAGGTAGGTCGAGAAGGCGACAAAGTTGATGTTCACCGCGAGCAGGATCAGCTCGACCGACATCAGGATGATGATGACGTTCTTGCGGTTCACGAAGATGCCGAACACCCCGATGGTGAACAGCATGGCGGCGACCGCCAGATAGTGCTGGAGCGAGATGTCCATCACAGAAGCTCCTCGGGGGTGACGCCCTGGCCGGTGGCGACCGACTTGACCTCGACGGCCTTGGCGCGTTCGCGGTTGGCCTGTGCGGCCAGGTCCTGGCGACGTACGCCGGGGCGGTGACGCAGGGTCAGGACGATGGCGCCGATCATGGCGATCAGCAGCACAATGCCCGCAGCCTGGAAGAAGTAGACGTAGTCCGTGTAGAGCACGCGGCCGATCGCCTCGATGTTGGTGGCGTCAGCCGTGGCGACGACCGGGCCGATCGCGGCCTTGGCCGCCCCGCCCTGCACCACAGTGATCGACACCATGATCATCTCGGCCAGCAGGACGCCCGCGACGATCCCCGCCAGCGGCAGGTAGCGGGCGTAGCCTTCGCGGAGGCGGACGAAGTCGACGTCCAGCATCATGACCACGAACAGGAACAGCACCGCGACGGCGCCGACGTACACGACCACAAGCAGCATGGCCAGGAACTCTGCGCCCAGCAGGACGAAGAGGCCGGCGGCCGAGAAGAAGCTGAGGATCAGCCACAGGACGGAGTGCACGGGATTGCGCGCGGTCACGACCAGAAGGCCCGAAACCACGGCGACCGTCGCCAGAAGATAAAACGCTATGCCTTGCAGCATGGGTGGGACAAAGCCCCCTTCAAAATCTTGCGCTGCGATCCCATGGCGGAATCGCGGCTCGGTTTAGCGATACGGAGCGTCGAGTTCCAGATTCTTCGCGATCAGCCGTTCCCAGCGGTCGCCATTGTCCAGCAGTCGGGCCTTGTCATAGAGCAGTTCTTCGCGCGTCTCGGTGGCGAACTCGCTGTTCGGTCCCTCGACGATGGCGTCCACCGGGCAGGCCTCCTGGCACAGACCGCAGTAGATGCACTTGACCATGTCGATGTCGTAGCGGGTCGTGCGGCGGCTGCCGTCAGCCCGCGGTTCGGCCTCGATGGTGATGGCTTGCGCCGGGCAGATGGCCTCACACAGCTTGCAGGCGATGCAGCGTTCTTCGCCGTTCGGATAGCGGCGCAGCGCGTGTTCGCCACGGAAGCGCGGCGACTGCGGGTTGCGCTCGAACGGATAGTTCACCGTCGCCTTCGGCTTCATCATGTACTTCATCGACAGGCCGACGGCGCCGAACACGTCGGTCAGCATCGCGCCCTTGGCCGCCTGAACGATACGGGTCAGCATTACGATTTCACTCCGGCGCAGTCGCGTTCATAGCGCGCGCTTTCCTTGTCGAGGGTTCCGCAGACACGGGCGCGTTCAGCGTCTTCACGCTGAATACGCTCTACCTTGCGTTCCCATTGATAGACCGAGACGGGATCGGCCTCATACGAGGCGCAGCCGCCGAGAACGAGCAGCAAGGGCAGGATCATGAGGGCGCGGGCCATCAGTTCACCTGCCGTTTGCAGTCGTCGCGATCGAAGCGCGGATCATCGCGCGACAGCCGCTGGCAATAGGCGCGCTTGTCCGCATCGTCGCGGCGTTCGCGCTCGACACGCTCCAGCCGCGCGGATGCGCTCTCGGGCCCGGCGGGGTCCATCGGCTTGAAGGTGCAGGCCGACAGGCCGGCGACGAGGGCCAGCGCAAGCAATGATGTGGCGCGAACGCCCATCACGCGCCCACCGCGAAGACGCGCCAGGCCGCCACGGCCACCACGGCGATCAGCGACGACGGCAGGAAGATCTTCCAGCCCAGACGCATCAGCTGGTCGTAGCGGTAGCGAGGCACGAAGGCCTTCACCAGGGCGATCATGAAGAACCAGAAGACGATCTTCGTCGCCAGGACCAGGAAGTAGAACAGGTTGGCCAGGAAGGTCGGCCAGCTGTCGAGGAAGTCGGTCGGGAAGCCCGGGTTCCAGCCGCCGCAGAACAGCAGGCTGATCATGGCGCACATGAAGACGATGTTGGCGTATTCGCCGATCATGAACAGCAGATAGGGCGTCGACGAATATTCGACCTGATAACCGGCCACCAGTTCCGACTCCGCTTCGGGAAGGTCGAAGGGCGGGCGGTTGGTCTCGGCCAGGGCCGAGATGAAGAAGACGATCGTCATCGGGATCATGACCACGATGGTCGGCAGGGTCTCAAGGCCGCCGCCGAACATGTTCCAGTTCCAGATCCACCCGGTCTGCTGGGTGACGATCTCGGTCAGGTTCATCGTCCCGGCCAGCAGGATGACATTGATGATGACCAGGCCCATCGAGACCTCATAGGACACCATCTGCGCAGCCGAACGCAGCGACCCCAGGAACGGGTACTTCGAGTTCGAAGCCCAGCCGCCCATGATGATGCCGTACACGCCCAGCGAGCTGATCGCGAGGATGTACAGGACGCCGACGTTCAGGTCCGAGATCACCCAGCCCGGCGCGAACGGGATCACCGCCCAGGCGATGAAGGCCAGGATGAAGGTGATCAGCGGCGCGGCCAGGAAGACGACCTTGTCGGACCCCGACGGGACGACGATTTCCTTGAGCACGAACTTGAAGAAGTCGGCGAAGGACTGCAGCAGGCCGAACGGGCCGACCACGTTGGGGCCTTTGCGCATCTGCACGCCGGCCCAGATCTTGCGGTCCGCCAGCAGCAGGAAGGCCAGCGAGATCAGAATCCCGACGGTGACGATCAGGATGCCGCCGAGGGTGGCGAGGGTCCAGCCGAGGGGGGTGGCCCAGAATGAGGTCGCAGCGTCCATGATTTACTCCGCCGCCAGAACGACCGGGGCAGTCCGCTCGGCGGACAGCTCGGCCATGGTTTCGCTGGCGCGCGCGATCGGGTTGGTCAGGTAGGGATCGACGATGGTCGAGACGAAGGCGACGTCGCCCAGATCGCCCTTGGCGCCCAGAGCCGCCACGTCGAACGACGCCGCCGGCGCCAGATAGTCGATACGGCCAAAGGTCGGATGGTCGCCCATCAGCTTGGCGCGCAGTTGCTCCAGGGTGTCGAAGGGCAGCTTCTGGCCGACCCGTTCCGACAGGGCGCGGATGATGGCCCAGTCTTCCTTGGCGTCGCCCTTGGGGAAGACGACGCGTTCGGCCATCTGCACCCGGCCCTCGGTGTTCACATAGAGGCCCGACTTCTCGGTATAGGCGGCGCCCGGCAGGATGACGTCGGCGCCGTGTGCGCCACGGTCGCCGTGCGAACCCAGATAGACGCGGAAGGCGCCCGAAGCGTCAGCGTTGACCTCGTCGGCGCCCAGCAGAAACAGCACGTCCAGCGCGCCCGGCTTCAGCATGCCGGCCACGTCCATACCGCCCTCGGCGGGGACGAAGCCCATGTCCAGACCGCCGACGCGGGCGGCTGCGGTGTGCAGGACGTTGAAGCCGTTCCAGCCGTCCTTGACCACGCCGACCTTCTTGGCCAGCGCGCCCAGGGCGTTGAGTACAGCCGCACCGGTGTCGCCGATCAGGGCGCCCGCGCCGACGATGATCGCCGGGCGTTCAGCCTTGGTCAGGAAGTCGACAGCGGCCTTGGGCAGCTTGCCCAGGGTCTTCGAACCGGCGCCCAGGTAGTTGTAGTCATAGGTCAGGTCGACCTGCTGGCCGATGACGCCGATCTCGGCGGCGCCCTTCAGCCAGGTCTTGCGGATGCGGGCGTTGAGCAGAGGCGCCTCGGTGCGCGGATTGGCGCCCACGATCAGGATGGCGTCTGCGTTTTCAATGCCTTGCAGGCCGGAGTTGAACAGCCAGCCCTCGCGAGCCCCCTGCCCGATCGCGGCGCCGTCCTGACGACAGTCGGTGTTGGCTGAGCCCAGGGCGCGGAACAGGTCCAGCGTCGCCTTCATCGACTCGGCGTCCTGAAGGTCGCCGGCGATGACGCCGATGCGGTCAGCCGAGGCCGCCTTGATCTTGGAGGCTACAGCGTTCAGCGCCTCGTCCCACGAGGCGACGCGCAGCTTGCCGTTCTCACGGACATAGGGCTTGTCCAGACGCTGACGGGCCAGGCCGTCGACGGCGTAGCGGCTCTTGTCCGACAGCCACTCTTCGTTGATGCCCTCGTTCACGCGCGGCAGAACGCGCATGACCTCGGCGCCGCGCGCGTCGGCGCGGATGTTCGAGCCAAGGGCGTCCATGACGTCGATGGTCTCGGTCTTCTTCAGTTCCCACGGACGGTAGTGGTACTGCCACGGACGGTGCGTCAGGGCGCCCACCGGGCACAGGTCGTTGACGTTGCCCGACAGTTCGCTGTCGATGTTCTTTTCCAGATAGGTCGTGATCTCGGCGCCCTCGCCGCGAGAGATCATGCCGATGTCCGGCACGCCGGCCACTTCGGTGATGAAGCGAACGCAACGCGTGCACTGGATGCAGCGCGTCATGAACGTCTTGACCGTCGGGCCCATGTTCTTTTCTTCGACCGCGCGCTTGTTCTCGCCATAGCGCGAACCGTCACGGCCATAGCCGACAGCCTGGTCCTGCAGGTCGCACTCGCCGCCCTGGTCGCAGATCGGGCAATCCAGCGGGTGGTTGATGAGCAGGAACTCCATCACCCCTTCGCGGGCCTTCTTGACCATCGGCGTGTCGGTGAAGATTTCCTGACCTTCAGCAGCCGGCAGGGCGCACGAAGCCTGGGGCTTCGGCGGTCCGGGCTTCACCTCGACCAGGCACATCCGGCAGTTGCCGGCGATGGACAGGCGCTCGTGGTAGCAGAAACGCGGGATCTCGTGCCCGGCGCGCTCGGCGACCTGAAGCACGGTCATGCCGGGTTCGAACTCGGTTTCAACGCCGTTGACCTTGGCGATAGGCATTACGATTACTCCGCCGCGATCGCATGGCCGGCGAAGTTCGCGCGGCGGCTGCGGTAGGTGTTGATGCGGTCTTCGATCTCGTGACGGAAGTGCCGGATCAGGCCCTGAACGGGCCAGGCGGCGGCGTCGCCGAGGGCGCAGATGGTGTGGCCTTCAACCTGACCAGCCACGTCGAGCAGCAGGTCGATTTCCGACGGATCGGCGTCGCCCACGGCCATGCGTTCCAGCACGCGCCACATCCAGCCCGTGCCCTCGCGGCACGGCGTGCACTGGCCGCAGCTCTCATGCTTGAAGAAGTAGCTGATGCGGGCGATCGCCTTCACGATGTCGGTCGACTCGTCCATCACGGTCACGCCGGCGGTGCCCAGCGATGAGCGCATTTCGCGCATGGAATCGAAGTCCATCAGGACGGTTTCGGCCTGCTCGCGCGTGATCACCGGGCAGGAGGCGCCGCCGGGGATGATGGCTTTCAGGTTGCCCCAGCCGCCGCGAACCCCGCCGCCATGATCCTCGATCAACTGGCGCAGCGGGATCGACATGGCTTCTTCGACCACACACGGCGTGTTCACGTGACCCGACAGGCTCATCAGCTTGGTGCCGGTGTTGTTCGCACGACCGAAACTGGCGAACCAGTCCGCGCCGCGACGCAGGATGGTGCCGACCACAGCGATCGATTCCACGTTGTTCACGGTCGTCGGGCAGCCATAGAGGCCGGCGCCGGCCGGGAACGGCGGCTTCAGGCGCGGCTGGCCCTTCTTGCCTTCCAGGCTTTCCAGCAGAGCCGTCTCTTCGCCGCAGATGTAGGCCCCGGCGCCGTGGTGGATATAGACGTGGAAGTCCCAACCGTGGACGTTGTTGTCGCCGATCAGCCTGGCCTCATAGGCCTGCTTGACGGCGGCTTCCATGCGCTCGCGCTCCAGCACGTATTCGCCGCGCAGGTAGATGTAGCAGGCGTGGGCCTGCATGGCGAAGGAGGCGATCAGCGCGCCCTCGATCAGCAGTTGCGGATCATGACGCATGATCTCGCGGTCCTTGCAGGTCGCGGGCTCGGACTCGTCGGCGTTGATGACCAGGTAGTGAGGGCGATCCTTCACTTCCTTCGGCATGAAGGACCACTTCAGGCCGGTCGAGAAACCTGCGCCGCCGCGTCCGCGCAGGCCCGAGTTCTTGACGTTGGTGATGATCCAGTCGCGGCCAAGGTCCAGCATGTCCTTGGTGGCGTTCCACGCGCCGCGCTGCTTCGCACCCTCCAGGCCCCAGTCATGGAAGCCGTAGAGGTTGGTGAAGATGCGATCCTTGTCTTCGAGGATTCCGACCATGAGCCCTTAAAGTCCTTCCGCCAGACGGCGCTTGTGGTGGCGGGTGCGCAAGAAAATAGCCGTAACGACCATCGCCCAGCCGGCGGCCAGCAGGCCGTAGGCGACGATCAGAAGGTCTTCCGAAAGCCACTTGCCGTCCTTAACCGCCAGAACCATGCCTGCGGCGACGACGATCAAGGCCAGCCCGCCCCAACGCAGGGGCCAGCCGACACGACGCAGCTCGGCCCGGTAGGCCGCCCTGCCCTCATCCGTGTCCAGGTTCGGTCGCGTCATCAGGCCGGCGCCTTCTCGACCGGCTTGGAGTTCGGCAGCGACTTGATCTTCTTGGCCCGCGAGCCGTCGTACAGCGTCGGGTCCGTCAGGACCTTGGCGCCGCCTTCGGGCTCCGAGGTGTGACGACCGACGCGCGAACCCGGCTTCGGCGACTGGCCGGCGGCGAAGTCGTCGATGATCTGGGCCATCGTCTCGGGCGTCAGGTCTTCGTAATAGTAGTCGTTGATCTGGGCCATCGGCGCATTGGCGCAGGCGCCCAGGCACTCGACTTCCTGCCAGGTGAAGCGACCGTCGGCGGACAGGACGTCCTTGTCGCCGATCTTCTCCTTGCAGACCCGCATCAGCTCATTGGCGCCGCGCAGCATGCAGGGGGTGGTGCCGCAGACCTGGATCAGCGCGGTCTTACCAACCGGCTCCAGCTGGAACATGGTGTAGAAGGTCGCGACCTCCAGCACCCGGATATAGGCCATGCCCAGCAGGTCGCCGACGGCGCGCAGGGCGGGCTCGGAAACCCAGCCTTCCTGCTTCTGGACCAGCCACAGGATCGGGATCACCGCCGACTGGCGACGCGTTTCCGGGTATTTTTTGATCCACCACTCGGCCTTGGCCATGGTGTCCTTCGAGAATTCGAAAGACGCCGGCTGTTCCTTGGCGAGACGACGAACGCTCATCGGTCCACTTCTCCGAACACCATGTCGAGCGAGCCGAGGATGGCCGACACGTCCGCCAGCATGTGGCCCGTGTTCATCCAGTCCATCGCCTGCAGGTGGCGGAACCCAGGGGCCGACAGCTTGACGCGGTAGGGTTTGTTGGTGCCGTCCGACACCAGATAGACGCCGAACTCGCCCTTGGGCGCTTCGACGGCCGCATAGACCTCGCCTTCCGGCGTCTTGAAGCCCTCGGTGTAGAGCTTGAAGTGGTGGATCAGCGCTTCCATCGAACGCTTCATCTCACCGCGGCGCGGCGGGGTGATCTTGTTGTTTTCGGCCAGGACCGGCTCACCGGGGCAGTTGCGCAGCTTGTGGATGCACTGCTCCATGATGCGGATAGACTGCTTCATCTCTTCGATGCGGCAGAGGTAACGATCCCAGCAGTCGCCGTTCTTGCCGACAGCGATGTCGAACTCGAGGTCGGCGTAGCAGTCATAGGGCTGCGCCTTGCGCAGGTCCCAGGCGATGTCCGAGCCGCGCAGCATGACGCCCGAGAAGCCCCAGGCCAGGGCCTGCTCCTTGGACACGACGCCGATATCGACGTTGCGCTGTTTGAAGATGCGGTTCTCGGTGACCAGGCTCTCGATGTCCGCCAACTTGGCCGGGAACTCGGCGCACCAGCGACCAATGTCATCGACCAGCTCCGGCGTCAGGTCCTGATGGACGCCGCCGGGACGGAAGTAGTTGGCGTGCAGACGGGCGCCGCAGGCACGCTCGTAGAAGACCATCAGCTTCTCGCGCTCCTCGTGGCCCCACAGCGGCGGGGTCAGGGCGCCCACGTCCATGGCTTGCATGGTCGTGTTCAGCAGGTGGTTCAGGATGCGGCCCACTTCCGAGTAGAGGACCCGGATCAGTTGGCCGCGATACGGCACGTCCAGTTCCAGCAGGCGCTCGATGGCCAGGCAGAAGGCGTGCTCCTGGTTCATCGGCGAGACGTAGTCCAGCCGGTCCAGATAGGGGATGTTCTGCAGGTAGGTGCGCGCCTCCATCAGCTTCTCGGTGCCGCGATGCAGCAGGCCGATATGCGGGTCGACGCGGGTCACCAGCTCGCCGTCCAGCTCCAGCACCAGACGCAGGACGCCGTGCGCGGCCGGGTGTTGCGGGCCGAAGTTGATGGTGAACTTGCGGTCGTCCATCGCCCGCGCGTGCGGGGTCAGGCCGTCTTCATAGTCCTCGAACGGATCGATCGCCTTGGGGGCCGCCGTCGCAGGCGTGTTGTTGCCGTCAGCCATTACTGGGCTCCCGCCTTCTCGTCGCCCGGCAGGACCGGGGCCGGGTACTCAGCGCCTTCCCACGGAGAGAGGAAGTCGAAGTTGCGATATTCCTGGGCCAGCTTCACCGGCTCATAGACCACGCGCTTCTGCTCTTCGTCGTAGCGGACCTCGACATAGCCCGTCATCGGGAAGTCCTTGCGCAGCGGATGCCCCTCGAAACCATAGTCCGTCAGGATGCGGCGCATGTCGGGATGGTCGGAGAAGATCATGCCGTACATGTCGAAGGCTTCGCGCTCGAACCAGCCGGCCGACGGATAGACCGACACGACGCTGGGGACCGGGGCGACTTCATCGGTCGACACCTTGACGCGGACGCGCGCGGCGCGGGTCAGCGACAGCAGGTGATAGACCACCTCGAACCGCTCGGCGCGGTCGGGATAGTCGGCGCCGCAGGCGTCCATCAGCAGCTGGAAGCCGAATTGGTCGCGCAGAGCCGTCATGACGGCGACGATGTTCTCGCGCGGGGCGATCAGGGTCAGCTCGCCATAGGCGACGACGGCCTCGACACCGAGAGCCGCCACCATTTCGGTCCCCAGCGGGGTCAGGGCGGATTCGCGCTCCGCGACGCGCACCAATTCGCTCATCGCTCGATCGTCCCCGTGCGGCGGATCTTCTTCTGCAGTTGCAGGATGCCATACAGCAGGGCCTCGGCGGTCGGCGGGCAGCCCGGGACGTAGACGTCCACCGGCACCACGCGGTCGCAGCCGCGCACGACGCTGTAGCTGTAGTGGTAGTAGCCGCCGCCATTGGCGCAGCTGCCCATCGAGATGACGTAGCGCGGGTCCGGCATCTGGTCGTAGACCTTGCGCAGGGCCGGGGCCATCTTGTTCGTCAGGGTGCCGGCGACGATCATCAGGTCCGACTGGCGCGGCGAACCGCGCGGGGCCGTGCCGAAGCGTTCCAGGTCGAATCGCGGCATCGACAGGTGGATCATCTCCACGGCGCAGCAGGCCAGGCCGAACGACATCCACATCAGCGAACCCGTGCGGGCCCAGTTGATGACGTCATCCAGCGAGGTCGTCAGGAAGCCTTGCTCGCCGAGCTCGGTGTTCACCGCCTCGAAGAATTTGTCGTGAATCTTGGGGTCGTAGCCTTCCACGGTCGAACGCGCGGCCGAGCCGGCGGGGACCAGGGGCGACGAAGGCGCGATTATTGCCATTCCAGCGCTCCCTTCTTCCATTCGTAGATAAAGCCGACCGTCAGGACGCCGAGGAAGACCATCATCGACCAGAAGGCGAAGACCATGCCGCCGTGCGACAGGTCGAACATCGACACCGCCCACGGGAACAGGAAGGCCACTTCCAGGTCGAAGATGATGAAGAGGATCGACACCAGATAGAACCGCACGTCGAACTTCATACGTGCGTCGTCAAAGGCGTTGAAGCCGCACTCATAGGCCGACAGCTTTTCAGTGTCGGGATTTTTCGGCGCCAGAGCCCAGGCGGCCAGCATGAAGCCGAGGCCCAGGACGGCGGCGATCGCCAGGAAAACGACGATCGGGAGGTATTCCAGAAGAAATGCGTTCATTCGAGCTGCCTCGCCCGCCGAGGGAGGGGCGGATTCGGGGCTTCTTAGACCCAACCTCGCCGGGGTTCAAACCCATGTCGGCAAAGGTTTTTTGTTGAGAATGGTTCGCAAGCCCGCGCGCGTTTTGCCGCAGGCCGCGCCGTTGCCAGCCACACCGTCGATACGCGTAAATGGCGGCTTTCCCGTCTCCCTGTAATCAAGGTCGCAGCATGAGCCTCGCAGCCCGTTTGCTGAACACCATCGAGCGCGTCGGCAATCGCCTGCCCGATCCTGTTTTTCTCTTTCTGTGGCTGATCCTGGGCCTGATCGTCCTCAGCCTGGTCGGGTCCGGTCTGGGCTGGTCAGCCGTCAACCCGGTGACCGGCGACGTCTTGCAAGCCGAGAGCCTGCTGTCGCCCGCCAATCTTGAGCGGCTGTTCATCGGCATGCCGCGCACCCTGGCCGATTTTCCGCCCCTAGGCATCGTGATCACAATTATTTACGGTGCCTCGGTCGCCGAGCGGACCGGCATGTTCTCGACCGCCATTCGCGGCGCCCTGCTGAACGCGCCGCGTTTCATCCTGACGCCGATCGTGGTGGTGACCGGCATGGTGTCGCACCACGCCTCCGACGCCTCCTACGTCGTGGTCATTCCCCTGGCGGCGGTCATCTTCGCCGCCGCGGGCCGCCATCCTCTGGCTGGTCTGGCCGCCGGATTCGCCGCCGTCTCCGGGGGCTACGCCGGCAACCTCTTCCCTGGCGCCAGCGACGCGTTGATTCTGGGCATCACCGAGCCGGCCGCCCACCTGATCGATCCCTCATACGCCGTCAGCATCGCCGGCAACTGGTTCTTCATCGTCGGCGTCGTCATCGTCTTCACCCCCATCGTATGGTTCCTGACCGACCGGGTGATCGAGCCGCGCCTGGGGCCGTGGGTCCCCTCCTCCGCCGCCCCGGCCACCGCCGAAGAAAAACAGCCTCTCTCCGTTCCTGAGAAGCGGGGTCTGGCATTCGCGGGCCTGACCATCCTTGCCATGATCGCGCTCTGGACCCTGGTCACCCTTCTGCCCGGCTCGCCATTCGTCGATGCCGACGCCGAGCCCGCCCAGCGCTTCAATCCTCTTTACCGCTCGCTGGTCGCCTTCTTCGCCCTGACCTTCTTCGGCGCGGGCGCAGCCTTCGGGGCGGGCTCCGGCTCCATCAAGTCGCACCACGACCTGGTCCGCATGATGCGCGAGGGGATCAGCCAGCTGGCTCCCTATATCGTCCTGGCCTTCTTCGCCGCCCATTTCGTCGCCATGTTCAACTGGTCGGGCCTGGGGCCCATCCTGGCGGTCAACGCCGCGGCCTCCCTGGGTGAACTGGCGCTGCCGACCCCCTTGCTGCTGATCGTCGTGGTGCTGGTCTCCTGCGTCTTCGACCTGTTCATCGGCTCGGCCTCGGCCAAGTGGTCGGCCCTGGCGCCCATCGTCGTGCCCATGTTCATGCTGCTGGGCATCAGCCCCGAGATGACGACCGCCGCCTATCGCATGGGCGACAGCGTCACCAACATCGCCACGCCGCTGATGAGCTACTTCCCCCTGATCCTGACCTTCGCCCAGCGCTGGGACCCGCGCTTCGGCCTGGGCTCCCTGATGGCCACCATGCTGCCCTATGCCGGGGCCTTCCTGGTCGCGGGCCTTATCATGGTGGCGACCTGGGTGGCGCTGGACCTGCCGCTGGGCCCAGGCGTAGGCGTCCATTACGAACCGCCCCCGCCCGCCGTCGCCTCGCACCTGCCGACGGACGGCGGAATCGCCGGCCCCGTGGCCCCGCCGCAGGCCGCCGCAGCGGCCAAGTAACGGAGGTCTCGCGGTATTTTCACTTATCCACAGGTGAGCCGCTTGACGCACGCAACGCCCCCGCCTAAACGACGCCCCTCGCCGCGGCGCACAGCGCTTCGGTTCGGGAAACGCGGGTGTAGCTCAGTTGGTTAGAGTGCCGGCCTGTCACGCCGGAGGTCGCGGGTTCGAGCCCCGTCACTCGCGCCATTCTCTTCAGCGAAGAGAATGGCGCACACCGCTCCCAAGGGGCGCCGCCTGTTCTTTACATTACATCGTCAGCAAGTTCCGCTGGCGCCTTCGCCTGCGCCGAAGGCCACGCCGCTAGTTCAGCGGCGCAACTTCCTGCGGCATGACGAACTCGACGCGACCGCTCAGTTCGCCATAGAGCATCGACAGATCCTCGAAGACACGATTCCAGGCGAACTGCTCCACCATCTTGACCCGCGCAGCCTGACCAAGGGCCTCGATGTCACGCTCGAACAAAGTCTCGATGGCCTCGGCGTAGTCGGCCGGGTCCGCCGACACGGCCAACTGCCCCACGCTCGAATCCACCGTCTCTGCCACACCGCCGGCGTTGACGCCCACGACAGGGCGGCCACAGGCCATGGCCTCCAGCACGATCAGGCCGAACGGCTCCTTGTCGTTAGCGTGAACAAACGCGTCGCAACTGGCGATGATCCGCGCCACCGCCCTGGGGTCCTTCTCATAGGGCAGAGAGATGACCCGATCTTCCGGCGGCATCCCGGCCCCGGCGCCCACCAGCACCAGATGATAGGGCGCGCCGAGACGCTGCACCGCGTCGATCAGGACATCGACGTTCTTTTCCTTAGCCGGGCGTCCGGCGAAGCACAGCAGGCGGGCGTCCGCGCCCAGGCCCAGCTTCTTCAGCAGCCAGTCCCGGTCCCGGCGATCCGGGCGGAAAGTGTCGACTTCAACCCCCAGAGGACGAATCACGATCCCGCCGACGCCCGCTTCCTCCAGACGGCGCGCAATGAAGCGGCTGGGGGAGACCACGCGGTCGAACTGCGAGAACAGCTTGGCCCAGCGCTTCTCGACAGGCTTCTTGGCCCACTCGCCGAAATGCAGCGCCGCCAGACCGGCCGGGTCCGAGTGGCAGAAGCCCACGACAGGGCAGCCTGCCCTCTGCCCCGCCTCCAGCGCGCCCTGTCCCGGCGTATAGGGGTCGCCGGCCTCGATCACGGCCGGATTCATCGACGCTACCCAGGCGCCCCATCGCCGCACGGAACTCGGCCAGCGATAGCCGTCGCCGAACGGCAGCTTTGCCGCATGAAGCTGGACGATTCCATCGGCGCCCGCCCGGTGCTTGGCGCCCGGCACCACCAGGGTGTGTGCGACCGAAGGTCGATTCGCCTCCAGCCAAGCCTTCTTGGACAGCAGATAGCGTTTCACCCCGCCAGACCGGGGAGCGAACAACATGGTCGTGTCCACCAGCCGCGGACGCGGATCGGCGGTCGAGGCCTTAAGTATCCTAAGGGTTTCAGCGACTTCTTCGTCCAGTCCAGGGATCAGGCGCAATTCGCCTTCCTGAACATCGATATCGCTCATGGTCATCGAGGCGGTCTCTCCAGATCTCAACGCGGCAACGCGGCTGGATCGGGTTTGGATGCGACGCGCGCGCTTGGAACTTACCATGAATCGCCCCGTAGCCCCGGACACGGCTCGGCTCAAGCGTCCTTTTCCACGACGCACGGCTCGCGCGATAAAATGGCGACGTTCAGGCGCGGTTCACCTAGGCCTGCCTACGCCGGGCCTTGCAATCGCCTCAAATTCGAGAAACTTGGGGCATGGCGACGCCGAGCCTGATAGACGGACGGCTGACGTCGTTGCGCGTGTGTCCACGAGGGGTTTCTAACTAATGCGTATTCTGCTCGCGACCGCTGTGGCGATCGCCCCCCTGATGGCCGCTGCGGGCGTCCAGGCGCAAACGACGCCGACGCCCGAGACCGTAATCTCGACAGCGCGCACCTCGCCGATCGCGACCGCGACCGCCACGAGCACCAGCGGCCCCGACAACATTCGCCTGGCCTCAGGCGGCTCGATCGCCGTCACCAGCGGCGCGGCTGTCACCGTCAATTCCAGCCATAGCGTCGATCTGGATTCTGGGTCCTCCATCAAGATGGAGAAGGCCGCCAACGGCGCGACCGGCATCCTGGTCCAGGGCGGCAACGCCGCCAATGTCACGGTCGGCGGCGCCATCGACATCACCGACGCCATCACTGAATACACCGACACCGACAAGGACGGCGATCTGGACGGCCCCTTCGCGGAAGGAACGGATCGCTACGGAGTCCGCATTTCCGGCACGACCCCTCTGACCGGCAATGTGCTCATCGAATCGACCGGCTCCATCAAGGTCGAGGGCAATAACTCGGCAGGCTTGGCCATTGAGGCACCGCTCGTCGGCAAGCTGACCAGCATGGGCACCATCAGCGTGCTGGGCGACAACACCTACGGTGTCCATGTCACGGGTCCCGTCACGGGGGATGTCGCTATTCTCGGCGGTATCGGCGCCCAGGGACAAAATGCTGTCGGCCTTGCGCTGGACGGCGACGTGCAGGGCGCGGTGAAAATTCAAGGCGCGATCAGCAGCACGGGCTATCGCTATACGACCCCGCCGCCCGTCCGGCCCGAGACAGGCGCAAACGCCGACATGCTCTATCTCGACGAATTGGATGCCGACGACCTGCTTCAGGGCGGCCCGGCCGTGCGGATCGCTGGTGACGTCACCGGCGGCGTGCTGTTTGACACCGGCCCGGAATACGGCACGGGGGGCATCGAGGGCGACGCGGACGCCGACGGCGTCAAGAACGGCGACGAAGACGACGACGGCGACGGGATCAAGAACCGCGACGACCCTGATCGCGACGGCGACGGCCTGCCCGACGTTTCCGAAGGCACAGCGACGATCAAGACGTTCGGGGGCGCGCCCGCAGTCCTGATCGGCTCGACGACTGACGCCATCACCCTGGGCGCGGTCGGCACGGGCGCCAATGCCTATGGCGTCATCAACCGTGGCTCGATCGACGCAGCGGGTGTCTATGCCGGCGTCAACGTCACGGCCGTGCAGATCGGCGGGACCGGCCAGGCCGTCAACGTCAACGGCGGTTTTTACAACAGCGGCACGATCGGCGCTTCCGCCAACAACGCCAACAGCACGACCATCCTGATCGCGGCGGGCGCCTCGACCCCCAGCCTGGTCAATGCAGGGACGATCCTGGGTTCGGGCGTGTCGACCGGCGAGCATGCCGTCACCGGCGTCAAGATTGAAGCCGGCGCATCCCTGCCTTCGTTTGAAAACTCGGGCCAGATCAGCGCCACCGTCACCGGATCCAAGTCTGACGCCATCGGCTTCAAGGACGCCTCCGGCACCGTGACCAGCTTCCGCAACACGGGACTGATCGCCGCCGGCGTCGCGCCGACGGCGGACGTCACCGTGACCGGCGAGACCATCGCCGTGGATCTGAGCGCGAACACCACGGGCATCACCTTTACCCAGGACGGCGTCGTTTCTTCCGATACCTCGCTCCCCGACGCCGACAAGGACGGGGTCCCCGACTCCAAGGAACCGCTTATCCGGGGCGAAATTCGCCTGGGTTCGGGCGCCGACGTCCTGGACATCCGTAATGGCACGGTGACAGGCGACATCAGCTTCGGCGGAGGGGCGGACAGCCTGAGCATTTCCGGCGGCGCTGTCGTCACCAGCAAGCTGTCCAGCACCGACGGCTTGCTGAGCATCGACATTTCCAAGGGCACGCTGGACGCGCGCCATACCGGTCAGTTGGACGTAACCGGTCTCAATGTCGGCGCCGACGGCGCCCTGATCGTGACGCTCGATCCCGCAAACGGGACGTCCGGCGGCTTCAACGTCAATGGAACGGCCAATGTTTCGGCGGACGCGGGCCTGGGCGTGCGCTTCAACTCGCTGATCAACCCCAATGGCGAAACCCGCTTCACCCTTATCGAAGCGGACACGCTCAACGTCACCGACGGCGCTATCGATCCAAACGCCCTGCAGTCGAATTCGCCCTACGCCTTTGTCGTCAGCACCGACCCCGCACAGGTCGCCAACGGCAAGATCGACGTTCTCGCTCGCCGCCGCACGGCGGAAGAAGCCGGCATGATCGGCGTGGAATCCGCCGCCTACGACTCGATCTACGGCGCCTTGGGCCAGAACGAGGCCATTCGCAGCGCCATCCTCAGCCAGACCGGGCGTGACGGCTTCTTCGACATCTACGAACAGCTTCTGCCCGACCACTCGGGCGGTCCCCTGCTGTCGCTGGCCAGCGGCGTCGACGCCGTGACCCGCGCCCTGACCGGTCGCAACGCCTCGGCCGCGCCGGGCGAGACCAGCGCCTGGGTCCAGGAAATCAACTTCTACGCCGACAAGGACAAGACCGACTCCTACGGCTTCCGCTCCGAGGGCTTCGGCGTCGCGGGCGGCGTCGAGCGCGGCACCAACATGGGCGCTATCGGCCTGACCGCAGCCTTCACGTCCTCCGACCTGGAAGATCCCGAAGCCGCCGCCGAGGAGGTCCTGTCCGCCAACCTGCTGGAGTTGGGCCTCTACTGGCGCGCCCAGGGTCAGTACTGGACGACCTGGGCGCGGGCGGCGGGCGGCTACGCCTCGTTCAACGCGACCCGCAAGCTGGTCGCCGACGGCATCAATCTGAAGAACGAGTCGGACTGGCACGGCTTCACCCTGGCGGCTGCGGGCGGCGCCTCCTACGAGCGCAACTTCGGCCGCCTGAACGTGCGCCCTGAAATCTACGGCGAATACTTCTCGCTGAGCGAAGACGCCCGCACTGAAAGGGGCGGCGGCGACGGCTTCGACCTCGATATCGACGACCGCGACAGCCACATCTTCTCCGGCGTCGCCGCTGTGAACATCGGCTACGGCTTCGGTCAGAACGGCTGGATTCGTCCCGAGGTCCGCCTCGGCTGGCGTCAGAACTTCTCGGTCGACGCGGGCACGACCATCGCCCGCTTCGCCTCGGGCGGCGACGCCTTCACCCTGGACCCCGCCAGCATCGAAGGCGGCGGCCCGATCCTCGGCTTCCGTCTGAACATCGGCAACGACCTCGGCATGCTGGCCATCACCGGCGACGCCGAACTGCTGGAAGACTATGTCCGCTATACGCTTCTGCTGCGGGCCAGCTTCAAGTTCTGACAAGTTCGATCGCGACCAGAGAAGGGCCGCCGGTTCACCCGGCGGCCTTTTTCGTGCCCCGACATCAAAGGCGCTCCGTTTTTGAAGTCGCCTCCCGCCAGGCGTCTTCCACTAGAACCGAAGGCTCAGGGGCGACGACGGACCTCCCAGTCCAGTGTCCAGCGCCCCGGCCCGGCGGGCTTCAGTTCCGACGTCTCGGCCGGCGCGGGGCGGTCCAGCCCGTCCAGGAGAAGCGACGTGCCGTTCACAGAGGCGATCACAGCGTTGGTCTGCCAGACAGGACCTGACATGCCACGCATGGAAAAGCGGATATGGACCGTGTCATCGACCTTGGGCATGAAGCGTCCTCATCTGACGGTCGACGACCGCGCCGGCGCCTTTTGGCACGGTCGAGCAGGTCCTGTCGCCTGACCTGTGACGGCCGTCACCTCGGCGGCATCCATGCTATAGGCTCAGGCTGTGGGCGGCCCCGCCCCGGCAAGGACCTCATGGCGCGACCTTCCAGGATTTTAAACCGGCTTTCCGCCGCCAACCTTGCCCGCCTCGGCGCGCCTCGTCTCGCGGATCTGCTGATCGAGGCCGGTGCGGGGAACGCCAACCTCAAGCGCCGCCTTCGCCTCGAACTGGCGGCTGAGCTGGGCCCCGAGGCGCTGACGCTCGAAATCGACAAGCGCCTGACCGCCATCGCCGCCGCCCGCACCCGCGTGTCCTGGCGCAAGCGCGGCGAACTGATCGACGACCTGAACGCTCACCGCCGAATGGCCAGCGAACGCCTGGCTTCGGAGGCGCCTGGAGACGCCCTCGCCGTCCTGGTCCGCTGGTTCGACCTCTATCCGGGTCTGGCCGTCCGCGTGAAGGACGCCAGGGGCGAGGTGGCGGCCGCTTTCGAGGAGGCGGCGCCTGATCTCTTCATGCTCGCTGAAATCGTGAATGACGACGCCCTGCACGTCTTGATCGACGCTCTCAGCCGACAGCCGCAGGACTATGGCCGCTGGATATCCGCCGCTGGCCAGGCGCTCGGCCCGCGTACGGCGCGTCGCCTGCTCGACAGTCTGGACGCGTCGGCGAAGAAGACCCCGGCGGGTCGGAACCTGTTGCGGCGTCTGGCGGACCGGGCCGAGGACCTCGACCTCTGGCTCTCGCTCGTCACGCCTGAACAGGCCGGATCGCCCGACATCGCCGCCGACATCGCCCGCCGCCTCCTGACGGCCGGTCGGATCACAGAGGCCCGCGCCGCCCTGGAAGCCGCCCTCAGCCTCTCGCCCCTCAACCGTCGCTGGACTTTTGGCCATAACCCGAAGGCCGGCGCCCCGCGCCTGACCCCCCCCCTGGGAAGCCGTCTCCATCGACGTGCTGGACGCCGAGGGACACAGAGAGGAGGCTCAGGACTTACGCTGGAGCCTGTTCCAGCGCGACCTGTCGGCGCCCGTGCTCCGCGACTACCTCTCGCGCCTGCCCGACTTCGACGACGTAGAGGCTCTCGACAGGGCCTTCGCTCACGCCGCCACCCACCCGGATTTCGAGGCGGCGATGCGGCTTTTGATGGATTGGCCCGCCCACCGCGAAGCCGCCGCCCTGGTCCTGTCCCGCCCGCGTGAGGCGCGGACCACCATTTCCCAGTCAACCGATTGGGCCGCCCGACTGATGCAGCGGTTCCCGGAAGCGGCCGGCATCCTGAAACGGTAGCCGCCGCGCGAACCTGCCGCTTCAACTGCAATGGAACACAATCCTGGCGGAGCCCATGTTCCCCGCCGTCGAGGGCTGGAGTCCCTGAGTGCGGAACCCTGACCTTCATGGCTCCGTTCCTCTCGCCTATGCAGGGCCGGGCCCTGATGTCCGACCGGCTCTGAAAGCGACCCTACGCGCATGTCCCTGCCCGACCATGGCCCCGCTTCCGTCCTGCGACCAACGCCTGCCGGCCTATGGTGCCCGGAAGGCGACTTCTACATCGACCCGCCGCGCCCAGTGGATCGGGCAGTGATCACCCACGGTCACGCCGACCATGCGCGCGCCGGCCACGGCGCCGTCCTGGCCACGCCTGAAACCCTGGCCATCATGGGCGAGCGCTACGGCGCCGACTTCGCGGGCCGGACACAGGCCTTGACCTATGGCGAACGGCTCAAGGTGGGCGGCGTCGAGGTGTCGCTGGCCCCCGCCGGTCACGTGCTCGGCTCGGCACAGGCTACGGTGCGCCACGCCGGCCTGACCATCACCGCCTCGGGCGACTACAAGCGTCGGCGTGACCCGACCTGCGCCGCCTTCGAACCGGTGCCCAGCGACGTCTTCATCACCGAGGCGACCTTTGGCCTGCCGGTCTTTCGCCATCCCCCGGACACCCAGGAGATCGGCCGCCTGCTGCGTTCGGTCCAGCAATTCCCGGAACGCGCTCATCTGGTCGGGGCCTATGCGCTCGGCAAGGCGCAACGGGTGATCCGCCTGCTGCGCGAGGCGGGCTATGATGAAACCATCTATGTGCATGGGGCGCTTGAACGTCTCAATCGCCTCTATGAGCATTTCGGCGTCGATCTCGGACCTCTGGCCCCGGCGACCGGATCAAAGGCCGACTTCGCCGGGCGCATCGTCATCGCCCCGCCCTCCGCCATCGCCGACCGCTGGAGCCGACGCTTCCCCGATCCGGTCACCGCCTTCGCCTCGGGCTGGATGAGCGTGCGGGCGCGGGTGCGCCAGCGCGGCGTCGAGCTGCCGCTGATCCTGTCCGACCACGCCGACTGGGACGAACTGACCGCCACCCTGACTGAACTGTCGCCACAGGAGATCTGGATCACCCACGGCCGCGACGACGCCCTGCGCCGCTGGGCCGAACTGCAGGGACTGACGGCTCGCGCCCTGAACCTGGTCGGCTATGAAGACGAGGACGACGACTGATGCGCGCCTTCGCCGCCCTGCTGGATCGGTTGTCGTTCACGGCGTCGCGCAACGCCAAGCTGCGACTGATCCGCGACCACCTGGCCGATGCGCCCGATCCTGACCGGGGCTGGGCGCTGGCCGCCCTGACCGGCGCCCTGTCCTTCACCGCCGCCAAGCCCGCCATGATCCGCCAGGCGGTCGAGGCCCGCGTCGACGCCGAGCTGTTCCGTTTGTCCTATGATTATGTAGGCGACCTGGCGGAGACCGCCGCCTTGATCTGGCCTGCCCACCATGGCGCCAACCGCGAACCGGAACTGTCCGAGGTCATCGACACCCTGAACACCGCCAAGCGCGGCGAGGTTCAGGGCCTGCTGGAAGGCTGGCTCGACGCTCTCGACGCCGACGGCCGCTGGGCCTTGCTGAAGTTGGTGACGGGCGGTTTGCGTGTCGGCGTCTCGGCGCGGCTGGCCTGGCAGGCGGCGGCGGACTTCGGTGGCGTCGAGGTCGCGGACATACAAGAGGTCTGGCACGCTCAGACCCCGCCCTACGCCGACCTCCTGGCCTGGCTGGACGGCAAGACCGAGCGCCCCTCGGCCATGGCCCATGGCCGCTTTCGTCCCGTCATGCTGGCCCAACCCATCGACGAGGCCGTCGACCTGCCCCGCCTCGACCCCGCCGCCTACGCCGCCGAATGGAAATGGGACGGTATCCGGGTTCAGGCCGTCAGCGAAGGCGGCATGAAACGCCTCTACAGCCGCACCGGCGAGGACGTGTCCGGCGCCTTTCCCGATGTCCTTGCGGCCCTGAACTATGAAGGCGCCATCGACGGCGAGCTTCTGGTGCTGCGCGATGGTCGGATCGCCCCCTTCGGCGACCTGCAACACAGGCTGAACCGCAAGACTGCCGAAGCCAAGCTGATGGCCAGCCATCCGGGGGGCATACGCGCCTACGACCTGCTGGCTGCCGACGGCGAGGACCTGCGCGCCCTACCCTTCTCCGAGCGCCGCGCACGGCTGGAGGCCTTCGTCGCCGCCATCGGGTCAGACCGGATAGACCTGTCGCCCCTGGTGCCGTTCGCGGCCTGGGACGAGTTGGCCGCCCGGCGCGCCGAACCGCCGCCCGGCGATCCGCAGTCGGCCGAGGGCCTGATGCTGAAGCGGCTGGACAGCGTGTATGAGGCGGGCCGCCCCAAGGGGCCGTGGTTCAAATGGAAGCGCGATCCGCACCTGATCGACGCCGTACTGATGTACGCCCAGCGCGGCCACGGCAAGCGGTCCAGCTTCTATTCCGACTACACCTTCGGCGTCTGGACCGAGGACGCCGAGGGCATCCAGGTGCTGACCCCGGTCGGCAAGGCCTACTTCGGCTTCACCGACGAAGAGCTGAAGCAGCTCGACAAGTTCGTACGCGATCACACGGTGGAGCGCTTCGGCCCCGTCCGCTCCGTCACCGCTACCCGCGAGTTCGGGCTGGTGCTGGAGGTCGCCTTCGAGGGCCTGCAGCGATCCAAACGCCACAAGTCCGGCGTGGCCATGCGTTTTCCTCGCATCAGCCGCATCCGCTGGGACAAGCCGGCCAAGGAGGCCGACGAACTGGCCACGCTCGAACGAATGCTGGACTAGCCGCGCATCCCGCCCTGTCAGCGACGATAGAGGTCGGCGTCCGAATCTTTCCCGCCCCGCAGTGCGGCCGCGACCACCTGGCTCGCGATCACCGAATAGGTGATGCCGTTGCCACCGAACCCCATGACCGCCCAAGCGTGATCCACACCCTCGACCGGCGCAATATGGGGCAGTCCAGTAGCGCTTTCGCCAAAGGCGCCCGCCCAGACATAGTCGACCTCCACCTCCACCTTGGGCAGAAGCCGCTTCACCTTGGCCAGGATTCGGTCGCGCTTTTCCCGCATCAGCGCTGGATCGGCATGCGCGGTCGCGGAGGCTTCGTCCTCGCCGCCGATGATCAGCCGCCCGTCCCGGCTGGTGCGCATGTAGAGGTAGGGATCGGCCCCTTCCCAGACCAGGGTCTCGCTCAGCCAGGCCGGAAGCTTCGCCCCGGGCTTTGAGGCCAGCGCCCAGGTCGAAATCACATCGGAATCCGGCGCAGACACGCCCTCTGGTCGCTCATAGCCGCAGCAGAAGACGACCGCCGACGCCCGAACAGCGGGGCCCTCGTCAGTTAGCAGCGTGACCCCGTCCGGGTCGGACGCCGCCTGCATGACCTTAACCGGCGAATAGATGCGCGCGCCCCGGTCTGCCGCGCGCCGAAGCAAGCCGGCCGCCAGCTGGGCCGGATCGGCGCTGGCCGAGCCCCCGCTCAGAATGGCCCCCGTCCGCTCGACGCCAAACTGTTCGTCCAGTTCGGCCGCCGTCAGGAACCGGCTGTCCAACCCCATGGCCGCCCGCGCCTCGGCCTCCGCCTCCAGCGCCCGCCGCCCGTAGGCGTCGCCAGCCAGATAGAGGGCCTTTCGGCGCTGAAAGCCGCATCGAATCTGCTCGTCGGCCACGATATGCCCCAGGTCGTCCACCGCCCTTCGGGACCGCAGATAGGCCCGGCGGGCGTCGGCATCCCCGATTTTCTTGGCCAGCGCCGTCAACGGCAGGTCGATCTCCCACTGCAAGAGCGCGGTCGAGGCGACGGTCGAACCCGTCAGCGGCGGGCGGCGATCCAGAACCGCCACCTCATGATCCTGCGACAACTCATGGGCCATCAGCGCGCCGCTGATCCCGGCGCCGACAATGGCGACATCGACCGAGATCGCCTGCTTCAAGGGGCGGACGGGCACGCCAAGGAAAGCACTGTCGGCCCATAGGGAGCGGCCGCTTCTCAGATCACGTTTCCGGGTCAATCCCGCCATTTGGCCTTCCCTCCCAGCCTCCCTTGGAGACCGGACGACGGAACGCGCCTTGCAGCCGAGGGGTTGCTCCCGTCCGAGGCTTCGCATGGCCCGGCCTTAGGCTCGACATCCGACGCAGAGGTGAAACAGAACAAGAACGCACCTATATTCGACTTCATGCCTTTGGGACCTCCTCGTTTGGACACCTGCGACCTCGCCTCCGACCGGCTGCCGCCCCGCTTCCGTGACTGGTTCTCCAGGCGCGGCTGGTCCGCGCGCGCGCATCAGCTGGCCATGATCGATAAGGCCGAGACCGGCGCTGACGTGCTGCTGATCGCCCCGACCGGCGGCGGCAAGACCCTGGCTGGTTTCCTGCCCAGTCTGATCGACCTGGCAGAGCGCGGGCCGCGCAACGGGCCCAAGGCCCTGCACACCCTCTATATCTCGCCGCTCAAGGCCCTGGCCGTGGATGTGGAGCGCAACCTGCTGACCCCCGTGCGCGAGATGGACCTGCCTATCGTGGTCGAATCCCGCACCGGCGACACCGGCCAGGCCCGCCGCCAGCGCCAGCGGATCGCCCCGCCCGACATCCTGCTGACCACCCCGGAACAACTGGCCCTTTTTTGCGCCTGGGAGGGGGCGCGCGACTATTTCGAGAACCTGCGCTGCGTGGTGATCGACGAGATCCACGCCATCTACGGCTCAAAGCGCGGCGACCTGCTGGCGCTGGGCCTGGCCCGTTTGCGGAGCTTTTCGCCCCATCTGCGCTGCGTCGGCCTGTCGGCCACGGTGGATGACCCGGCGCGCGTGCGGCGCTGGCTGTCGGATCGCGGGGATGATCTGGTCATGGGCCAGCCCGGCGCCTCGCCCCAGCTGGAGGTTCTGCTGTCCGAAAACCGCGTTCCCTGGGCCGGTCACACGGCTCAGCACGCCATGGCCGAGGTCTATGAGACCATCAAGACGGCGGGCACCACCCTGGTCTTCGTCAACACCCGCTGGCAGGCCGAGTTCGCCTTTCAGGAACTGTGGCGGCTGAACGACGACAATCTGCCCATCGCCCTGCACCACGGCAGTCTGTCCGCCGAACAGCGCCGCCGGGTCGAGGCGGCCATGGCGCGCAACGAACTGCGCGCCGTCGTCTGCACCTCGACGCTGGACCTCGGCATCGACTGGGGGGCGGTCGATCTGGTCATCCAGTTGGCGGCGCCCAAGGGCTCATCGCGACTGGTTCAGCGCATCGGCCGGGCCAATCACCGGCTGGACGACCCCTCTCGCGCCGTGCTTGTGCCCGCCAGCCGGTTCGAGATGCTCGAATGTCAGGCGGCGGCCGAAGCCGTGGCGGAAAATGCCCTAGACGGCGATCCGCCGCGCGTCGGCGCGCGCGACGTCCTAGCCCAGCACGTCATGGGCTGCGCCTGCTCCGAGCCCTTCGACCTTGTGGCCCTCTATGATGAGGTGATCCGCGCCGCGCCCTACGCCGGACTGACATGGGAGGCTTGGGAGCAGGTGGTCGATTTCGTTTCGACCGGCGGCTATGCGCTCAAGACCTATGATCGCTTTCGTCGCATCATCCGCGGCCTCGACGGGCTGTGGCGGGTGCGGAACGAAGAGACGGCGCGACGGCACCGGATGAATGTCAGCGTCATCGTCACCGCCCAGACGCTGAATATCCGTCTGCCAGGCCGTCGCGGATCAGGCCGCATGATCGGTCAGGCCGAGGAGTGGTATTTTGAACAGTTGTCGCCCGGCGACAGCTTCCTCTTCGCGGGCCAGGTCTGGCGTTTCGAGGGGGTCGAGGGGACCGACGCCATCGTCACCCGCTCGACCTCGGACGAGCCCAAGGTTCCCAGCTGGGGCGGTTCGAAATTCCCCCTGTCCACCTATCTTGCCAAGCGTGTGCGGAAAATGATGAGCGACGAGGCCGCCTGGTCGCGTCTGCCGCCCGATGTCTGCGAATGGCTGCACGCACAGAAGGACCACTCCAGCCTGCCGGGCGAGGACGACCTGCTGGTAGAGACCTTCAGCCGGGGCAAGCGGCATTTCATGGTCTGCTACGCCTTTGAGGGGCGGCTGGCCCACACCACCCTCGCCATGCTGATCACCCGGCGGCTCGACCGGGCCGGGGTGGGCCCAATCGGCTATCTGGCCAACGACTACGCCCTGTGCATCTGGGCCATGCGGCCGATGGAGGGCCTCGATTTCGACGCCCTGTTCGAGCAGGACATGCTGGGCGACGACCTGGAAGCCTGGCTGGACGAAAGCTTCATGATGAAACGCGCCTTCAAGGAGTGCGCCCTGATCTCCGGCCTGATCGAGCGGCGCATGCCCGGGCACGAGAAGAACAGCCGCCAGGTCACCTTCTCCGCCGACCTGATCTACGACACCCTGCGCCGTCATGACCCGGATCATCTGCTGTTGTCCTGCGCCCGCGAAGACGCTGCGCGCGGCCTGCTGGACGTGGCGCGTCTGGCTGAGTTGCTGACGCGTATCTCCGGCCGCATACGGGTCGAGCGACTGGCCCGCCTGTCGCCCTTCGCCGTCCCTCTGCTGATGGAGATCGGCAAGGAGCGCGCACCTGGAACCTCGGCCGCCGACATGATGCTGGAGGACGCCGCCCTGATCCACGAGGCGATGTCTTGACCGTGACGGAGATGGCAGCCGGCAGTCACGACGGGGCCCTGACGGTCCGCCTGGCCGGCGTGGAGGCGACGCTACGGGCGTCCGGCGCCCTATGGCTGGCGCACGAAGCCATGCTGGTCGTCGCTGACCTGCACCTGGAAAAGGGCTCGGCCTATGCCGCCCGGGGACAGATGCTGCCCCCATACGACTCGCGCGAAACCCTGAATCGCCTGGAGCAGGAGGTCGCCGCCTTGGCGCCCCGCTCCGTCGTTCTGCTGGGCGACACCCTGCACGACGGCGCCGCCGAAAGCCGGCTAGCCGCCTCTGAAAGGGATCGGCTCCGCGCCCTCGCCGCGAGGCTGCAATTGATCTGGGTCTGCGGCAATCACGACCCGGACGGCGCCCGCGACCTGGGCGGCGAAACCGCGGCCGTCGTCGAGGCGGCGGGCCTCACCCTGCGTCACGATCCATCACCGGGCACGGTCCGCGGCGAGGTGGCCGGGCACCTGCATCCTTGCGCCCGCATTCACGGCCCAGCCGGCGGCGTCCGCCGTCGATGCTTCGCGTCCGACGGGCAGCGCCTGATCCTGCCCGCCTTCGGCGCCTACGCCGGTGGACTCAACCTGCTCGACGACGCCTTCACCCCATTGTTCGAGAGCCCTCCGATCGGCTTCGCGCTCGGTCCTCGCGTGATCCCCCTGGCGTATGATCGCCTCAGGCATGACCGCGCCTTGCCGCGCAGCAAGCGTGCGGACGGCTGAACAGGTCAGGTGCGGCGCCGGTCCGGTCTTCAGGATCGGCCGTCCCATCCCCTTGCCGGGAAGCCATGCCGGGGACCAGCCGTGCTATTTCAACGAAACAGCTTACTGAGGAACTGATGCCGGGCCCGGCACCTGGAAGGTCGATTTCCGGGACCGCCCAACGTGATTCCATTCGATAGACTGGTCGAAATCCTCGGTCGCGCATTGTCGCAGCGACAATCTATGCCGCCCTCATGCAACGAAGAGACCCGCTCATGACCGTGAAAGCCTATGGCGCCCACGCCGCCGAAAAGCCGCTCGAAGCGCTCGACATCGTCCGTCGCGCGCCCGGCGAACACGATGTTCAGATCGAGATCGCCTATTGCGGCGTCTGCCATTCCGACCTGCACACGGTGCGGAGCGAATGGCCTGGAACCCTCTACCCCTGCGTTCCCGGCCACGAGATCGTCGGCCGCGTCTCGGCCGTCGGCGCCCACGTCAGCCGCTTCAAGGAAGGCGATCTGGTGGGGGTCGGCTGCATGGTCGACAGCTGCCAGGCCTGCGCCTCCTGCGACGAAGGGCTTGAGCAATACTGCGAAGGCACGGGCATGGTCGGCACCTATAACGGCCCGACGCCAGATGCGCCCGGCCACACCCTGGGCGGCTACTCCCAGCGCATCGTCGTCCGCGACAAGTTCGTGGTGAAGGTCAGCCACCCGGAAGACCAACTGGCCGCCGTCGCGCCGCTGCTGTGCGCCGGAATCACCACCTGGTCGCCCCTGCGTCACTGGAACGCCGGACCGGGCAAGAAGGTGGGCGTCGTCGGCATCGGCGGCCTGGGTCACATGGGGGTCAAGCTGGCGCATGCCCTGGGCGCCCACACCGTCGCTTTCACCACCTCAGAGAACAAACGGGCCGACGCCCATGCCTTGGGCGCGGATGAAGTTGTGGTGTCGCGCAACGCGTCAGAAATGAAAGCGCACGCCGGCTCTTTTGATATGATTCTGAACACCGTCGCGGCCAGCCATGATCTTGACGCCTACATACGCCTACTCAAGCGGGACGGCGTGCTGGTCCTGGTCGGCGTGCCCGAGCACGGCCATCCCTCCCCGTCGGTCTACAACCTGGTCAGCCGTCGCCGCGCCATCGCCGGCTCGATGATCGGGGGCATAGCCGAGACCCAGGAGATGCTCGACTTCTGCGCCGAGCACGGCATCGTCGCCGACATCGAGATGATCCCCATTCAACAGATCGAGGACGCCTATGCCCGTATGTCCCGCAGCGACGTGAAGTACCGCTTCGTCATCGACAGCGCGAGTTTAGGGACGACCTGAGGCCCATCCGTGAAACGCCCGCCGCCGTCTCGAGACCTTAGCCGAACAGCGGCAGGCCTATCGCTCAGCCGCCATCTCTGGAACGGGGATTTCGTCCGACCTGCCGATGAGGTCGGTCCGGACGCGTCAGCGGCGAAGACATGCGCATCCAGCCTCTACCGCCAGCGCGGGATATTTTCAGATTTGATTTTGTTTGGTAGGCGGCGACGGGTTCGAACCGCCGACCCTCTCGGTGTAAACGAGATGCTCTGACCAGCTGAGCTAGCCGCCCTCATGACGTGTGCGTCAGGCGCGCTTAATGCCTGTGTCCGCTCAGCCGTTCAAGGCGCTTTTCAATCCTTCCCCAACCCGGAAGCGGGCGGTGCGCGAGGCGGGGCGGGCAATGGCCTCGCCGGTCTGCGGATTGCGGGCGGTCCCGGCCTTGCGCTCGACGGCGATGAAACTGCCGAAACCGACCAGCCGCACGTCGCGCCCGCGCGTCAGCGAAGCGGTCACATTGTCGGTGAAGGCTTCCAGCGCCAGCTTGGCCTGGTCGCGGCTGATGCCCGCCGCCTCGGCCATGACGCCGATCAGCTCGGTCTTGTTCATTGTCTGCTCCCCAGCAAATTTCCCCGGCGCACTTAAGGCCTTCCTGACGCTGACGTCAAAAGCAACGCGGCCCGGGTTTCCCCGGGCCGCGCGCTGTCGGTCAGATGGTCGTCGGCCTCAGTGGCTAACGGCGGTTCCGTCCTGGGACGGCGCCCCCTGCGGCGCGGGCAGCAGCGGCTCAGCCGCCTCGTCCCATTCCACCGGCGTCAGCGTGCCGGTCAGGGCCCACTTCAGCGCCTCGTCGGCGGTCGAGATCGGCACGATCTCCAGCGCCGACTTCACGTTCTCCGGCACCTCCTCCAGGTCCTTCTCGTTCTCCTGAGGGATCAGCACCGTCTTCACGCCGGAACGCAGCGCCGCCAGCAGCTTCTCCTTCAGGCCGCCGATGGCCGTGACCCGGCCGCGCAGGGTGATCTCGCCGGTCATGGCGATGTCCTTGCGGATCGGGATGCCGGTCAGGACCGAGACCATGGCCACGGTCATAGCCACCCCGGCCGAGGGACCGTCCTTGGGCGTGGCGCCGTCCGGCACGTGAACGTGGATGTCGGTCTTCTCGAACACCGGCGGCTTGACGCCGAAGCTAAGGGCGCGGCTGCGGACGTAAGAGGCGGCGGCGGAGATCGATTCCTTCATCACCTCCTTCAGGTTGCCGGTCACGGTCATGCGGCCGCGGCCCGGCATCTTGATCGCCTCGATGGTCAGGATATCGCCGCCGAACTCGGTCCAGGCCAGGCCGGTGACGATGCCGACCTGATCCTCGGAGTCCGTCTCGCCATAGCGGAACTTACGCACGCCCGCGTACTCGGCCAGCTTGGCCGCATCCACGGTGATGGAGACAGCCTTGGTCTTGGCCATTTCGCGCACGGCCTTGCGCGCCAGGCCGCCCAGGGCGCGTTCAAGCGAACGCACGCCGGCTTCGCGGGTGTAGTAGCGGATCAGGTCGCGGATCGTCTCTTCCGGAACGATCAGCTCGCCGTCCTTCAGGCCGTGATCCTTGAGCTGTTTCGGCAGGACGTGACGCTTGGCGATCTCGACCTTCTCGTCCTCGGTGTAGCCGCTGACCCGGATGATCTCCATCCGGTCCATCAGGGGCTGAGGCATGTTCAGGCTGTTGGCCGTCGTCACGAACATGACCTGCGACAGGTCGTAGTCGACCTCCAGATAGTGGTCGCCGAAGGTCGAGTTCTGCGCCGGGTCCAGCACCTCCAGCAGGGCCGAGGACGGGTCGCCGCGCCAGTCGGACCCCAGCTTGTCGATCTCGTCCAACAGGACGAAGGCGTTGGTGGTCTTCGCCTTCTTCATCGACTGGATGATCTTGCCGGGCATGGAGCCGATGTAGGTCCGGCGGTGGCCGCGGATCTCGCTCTCGTCGCGCACGCCGCCCAGCGACATGCGGACGTATTCACGCCCGGTCGCCTTGGCGATGGATTGCGCCAGCGAGGTCTTGCCGACGCCGGGAGGGCCGACCAGGCACAGGATCGGACCCTTCAGGCTGCCGGTGCGCGCCTGGACGGCCAAATACTCGATGATCCGTTCCTTGACCTTCTCGAGGCCGTAGTGGTCCTCTTCGAGGATGTCCTCGGCCTTTTGGAGGTCGATGGGCCTGGTCTTGGCCTTGCCCCACGGCACGGACAGCAGCCAGTCGAGGTAGTTGCGCACCACGGTCGATTCCGCCGACATCGGCGACATGTTGCGCAGCTTCTTCAACTCCGCATCGGCCTTGGCGCGGGCTTCCTTCGACAGCTTGGTCTTGCGGATGCGCTTTTCGAGCTCCAGCAGTTCGTCGCGCGTGTCGTCGGTCTCGCCCAACTCGCGCTGGATCGCCTTCATCTGCTCGTTCAGGTAATACTCGCGCTGGGTCTTCTCCATCTGGCGCTTCACGCGCGAGCGGATCTTCTTCTCGACCTGAAGGACGCTGATTTCGCCCTCCATCAGGCCATAGACCTTCTCCAGACGCGCCGGCACCTCGATGGTTTCCAGCAGGCCCTGCTTGTCGGCGATCTTTACCGACAAGTGGGCGGCCACGCTGTCGGCCAGCTTGGACGGATCGCTGATCTGGGGGATGGAGCTGAGGGCCTCGGGCGGGACCTTCTTGTTCAGCTTCACATAGTTTTCGAACTGCTCGATCACCGCGCGCAGCAGGGCTTCGCTCTGCGAGGCGTCGCCTTCTTCATCGGCGATCTCGACGGCCTCGGCCTCGTAATAGTCCTCGCGGTCGGTGAAGCGGATCAGGCGCGCGCGGCCCTTGCCCTCGACCAGCACCTTCACGGTGCCGTCGGGCAGCTTCAGCAGTTGCAGGACGGTGGCCAGAACGCCCGTCTGATAGATGGCGTCCGCCGCCGGATCATCGTCGACGGAGTTCTTCTGGGTGGCGAGCAGGATCTGCTTGTCGCCCTTCATGATCTCGTCCAGCGCCCGAACGGACTTCTCGCGTCCTACGAACAGCGGCACGACCATGTGCGGAAAGACGACGATGTCTCTCAGCGGCAGGACGGGGAGGATTTTGCTCTCGGTCATGATGCGTACTTTCCTGGGCCATCGGAGATCTCCGGCCCGCCGCTCTGAAACGCCTCGACGCGAATGCCGAAACTCCTCAGAACGACCCGCCGATTCCGGCGGCTTTCGTGTGAGTATGTGGTTCGTGTGACGCCGTGTTCAAGCGTAGCGGGCGGATGGCCCACAGATGCGTGTTTCGGCTGCCACGGTGGACGACCTGATCGACCCTCCCCGGCCCCGAGGCTGGTTCATGCGCCGACGGCGTCTGGGGTAGCCATCTCCACCTCGAACAGTCTGTGGCGCCGGGGCCGCAGGCCGAACCGGAATGGAAAAGGGGGCGGGCCGTCGCCGGCGCCGCCCCCTTCCGACAGTGCGTCGCCCGATCAGGCGGCGCCGTCGGCCTTCTTCTTGGAGCTTTCCGAATAGATCAGAAGCGGCTGGGCGCGGCCTTCGATCACCTCGGCGTTGACCACGACCTCCTCGACGCCTTCAAAGGTCGGCAGTTCGAACATGGTCTCCAGCAGGATGCCTTCCAGGATGGAACGCAGGCCGCGGGCGCCGGTCTTGCGGGTGATCGCCTTTTTGGCCACCGCCGACAGGGCGTCGTCGGTGAAGGTCAGCGTCACGTTCTCCATCTCGAACAGTCGCTTGTACTGCTTGACCAGGGCGTTCTTGGGTTCGGTCAGGATGGTGACCAGAGCCGCCTCGTCCAGGTCTTCCAGCGTCGCCAGAACCGGCAGACGGCCGATGAACTCGGGGATCAGGCCGAAACGCATCAGATCGTCCGGCTCGACACCCTTGAGAATGTCGCCGGTGCGGCGTTCGTCGATTTCCTTGACCTTGGCGCCGAAGCCGATCGAGGCCCCCGCCCCACGAGCCGAGATCACCTTCTCAAGGCCGGCGAAGGCGCCGCCGACGATGAACAGGATGTTGGCGGTGTCGACTTGCAGGAATTCCTGCTGCGGATGCTTGCGGCCGCCTTGCGGAGGCACAGAGGCGACAGTGCCTTCCATGATCTTCAGCAGGGCCTGCTGCACGCCCTCGCCCGACACGTCGCGGGTGATCGAAGGATTGTCCGACTTGCGCGAGATCTTGTCGATTTCGTCGATATAGACGATGCCGCGCTGCGCCCGCTCGACGTTGTAGTCCGAGGCCTGAAGCAGCTTCAGGATGATGTTCTCGACATCCTCGCCCACGTAACCGGCTTCGGTCAGGGTCGTGGCGTCGGCCATGGTGAATGGCACGTCGATGATGCGCGCCAGCGTCTGGGCCAGCAGCGTCTTGCCCGAGCCGGTCGGCCCGATCAGCATGATGTTCGACTTAGCCAGCTCGACGTCGTTGTTCTTCGTCGCGTGATTCAGACGCTTGTAGTGGTTGTGGACGGCGACGCTCAGCACCTTCTTGGCGTGGCTCTGGCCGATCACATAGTCGTCCAGGACGTCGCGGATCTCCTTCGGAGTCGGGACGCCGTCCTTGGTCGTCTTGAAGGCGATCTTGTGCTCTTCACGGATGATATCCATGCACAGTTCGACGCATTCATCGCAGATGAACACGGTCGGTCCCGCAATCAGCTTGCGGACTTCGTGCTGGCTCTTGCCGCAGAACGAGCAATACAGCGTGCTTTTGGCGTCAGTGCCGGCGGCTTTGGTCATAGACCCTTCTCACTCCCGCGATCCGGCCCGACATGGGACGAAAGGCGCTTACCTCGTCATTGATCCGTGAATCTATGCACGAAGGTCTTCAAAAAAAGACAATCACCCATCACACGTTCCGCCACAACCCTGTTGCAACACGACAAAGCGCGAACAGGGTCGGACAGGACAGTTTCTATGGGGATCACGGCTAATGTCTGACATGGGCGCCGCACAATCGTTTCGCCAGTCCCCCGTCGGGGACCGTCCGATCGTCGCATTCGACTTCGACGGCACCCTGACGATTCGCGACAGCTTCACCGCCTTCCTGCGTTGGCGCGCAGGCGCGGCGGACTGGGCCGTCGGTTTGGTGAAGATGGCGCCGGCGCTGACCGCCTACATCGGCGATCGCGACAGGGGCCGGATCAAGGCCGCCTCGGTGCGTGAATTCCTGCGAGACGTAGAGCGCACGGCGCTGGAGGCCGAGGCCGAACGCTACGCCGATCAGGTCTGGGGCTGCTTCATGCGCCCCGACGCCCTCGCCTGCTGGAAGGCCTGGGGCGAAAAGGGCGCGCACCGCGTCATCGTCACGGCCTCGCCGGAAACGACCGTCGCGCCCTTCGCCCGTCGCCTGGGGGCCGAAGGTCTGCTGGGCACCCAGTTGATGTTTGATGCCCAGGACCGAGTCACCGGCGCCTTTGCAGGTGAAAACTGCCGGGGCGAGGAAAAGGTGCGCCGTCTGCGCGCCGCCTATGGCGACGACATGACGCTGGCCGCCGCCTATGGCGACACCTCCGGCGACACCGAAATGATCGCCATCGCCGCTGAAAAGGGCTTCCGCGTCTTCACCGGCCGCCCCTGAGAAACGCCCTGACTACCGACGCCGGCGGTCAGTGGCCGTCGGCGTCGACGTCAAAGACCATGGGCTTGCCGCGCGAGGTCGGGTTCCAGCCCGCCTCCATCGCCGAGACCACGGCGTTGCGAACCGCATCGACGTTGACCCGCTGCTTCTCGACGTCCGGCCGGCCGTTGGGGCGCAGCGGCGGCGGGAACTGGATGATGGCCTCGCGCTTGAAGTCGACCAGGCACAGGGTGACGGCCATCCCTTCCCACTTCCCGCCCGCCTTGGGCTGGGGTTGGCGGCGGATCTCCCACTCATAAATCTCGCCGTCGACTTCGACGGCGCCTTTGGAATCGCGCGTGTACTGCATGACCGCCTGATAGCACGGGCTCTGAAACGATTCGAGGCGGAGCCCGTCGCCGGACCCGCCTCGCCTCGCTCATTCCAATCTGAACCTCAGGTTCAGGGCGCCTTGACGCCGTCGTCGTCGGCCTGGGTGCGCTTGTCATAGACGTGGTCGACGATGCCCCAGGCCTTGGCTTCCTCGGCGGTCATGAAGTGGTCGCGGTCCAGGGTGCGCTCGACTTCCTCATAGGTCCGGCCCGTGTGCTGGACGTAGATTTCGTTCAGGCGGCGCTTGGTGGCGATGATGTCCTCGGCGTGGCGCTCGATGTCCGAGGCCGTGCCGCGGAAGCCGCCCGAGGGCTGGTGCACCATGACCCGCGCGTTCGGCAGGGCGATGCGCTGGCCGGCTTCACCCGCCGTCAGGATCAGCGAACCGGCCGAGGCGGCCATGCCCATGACCACGGTCGAGACCGGCGACTTGATGTACTGCATGGTGTCGTAGATCGCGAGCGCCGAGGTCACCTGACCGCCGGGGCTGTTGATGTACATGCTGATTTCCTTCTTCGGGTTTTCCGATTCCAGGAACAGCAGCTGGGCGCAGATCAGCGAGGCCATGCCGTCCTCGAACGGGCCGGTCAGGAAGATGATCCGCTCGCGCAGCAGGCGCGAAAAGATGTCGAACGACCGTTCGCCGCGGCTGGATTGCTCCACCACCATCGGCACCAGGTTGTTGGAGATGTAGTCGATCGGATCGCGCATTCGGCTTTCTCGGGATGCTGTGGGCGTGATTCAAGCTCCGCCCTTCACAACATCATATCGCGTCCACAGGCCCCGGACGCAAGCCAGTGGTGTCCAACAAAGGTTCAGGGCTGCCTGGAAGCAGCAGGCGGCTCGACCTGCCGACTATCTTGGTCTTCCTGCAAGCGACGCTGTCGGACCAGAGACCGCGCCACCGCCGCCTCCTGGCTTCTCGAATTTTTGCGATCCGGCGGCGCTCGATAGAGGGCGGCCAGATAGTCTTCATCCCAGCTTGTGAGCCCCCGCACGGGGACACTGCCGTCGAACAAATTCATGACCGTCTGGTGGGCGGAAAAATCGGCCACCGGATCGATCTGAGCCAGAGACACCATCGAGACATAGTCTGCCAGAACGCCGAGCGGCGCCCCGCCTGTTCGGCTCATGTCGATGATGATGATGGTCCATGCCATGTCGTACCGGACGTTGGAACGGATGTTAGACCCATCTCTCACTCGGACGGCGGCGGGTGTGTCGCCTCCATCGGGGTACATCATGTCTCCATACATCCTCGCGGAGATTTCGCCTGCGCTGGTTTCAACGGGTATTGCGACGTTCCACCAACGAACCGGCTTACTTGATGTCTGAAATTCTCTCAGCGCAGCGCGAGGTGGATTGGTCTGGGCGGCAGCGGGGCGAAATCCCATTTCAAAATCACTGACCAGCTTCTTTGCCAGGGCCGAACCGTCCGCGGTGGCGAGAATGATGACATTAGGCTTGCAACCAAGTCCGCCGACATCTGCGCCGGCTTCAAAAGCGTTGACGGCGATGCGGTCGATCACGAACTGAGCGAGGTCTGGCCTCATGTTGCTTACGCTGGCGCAGAGCGGCCTGTTCCAACGCGCCAGCCGCGCACCGGGCGGAGCCTCCGACACCTCCTCAACATAGGATCGCGCCATTTCTTCGAGACGTCGCCTGTCCACGATGACGTCTTCAACCGTGGTCACATCGTCAGGAGAGGTTTGCGGGGCGGCCTGCTCCGCGCCTGATAGCAACGCCAGAGAAGCCAGGATGGCCGAGATGCTCAAAGTCCACTCCCTCGACGGACAGAATCAAAAAGGCCCGCTGTCACAGCGAACCCCTTCACTCTATCCACCCTCCTCAAGAATGAAATACCCGCGCTTCTTAAAGCAGAAATGTCGCTTTCTCTATTTCAATAGCACCATATCGCGACCCGACGGCTGGCGGCGGCGGGCCGCGTCAAGACCGCCCCCCCCCTCAATGATCTCGACGCTGACGAACCACTTCCTCGGCGATGCCTCGCGCCTGAGCATGAATATTGGGTCGATTGGGCACGGCCTTGTAGAGCGCGGCCAGATAGTCCTGATCCCACTGCGTCATGGCTGTGTAGTCAGCAGGGCGCTCGAACAAATTCAGGATCGAGTCCTGCCCGCCCAGTTCGCCGTCCGGGTTGACCTGCGCCAGCGCAACGAAGGCGATGTAGTCAACCAGCGCGCTCGACTGAACCTGGCTGGTCCGGCTGAAATCCACGATGACCACGACACGCGCCAAATCGTCGCGCACATTGGTGCGCAGGCGAGACGCGTCACGCACCGTATTGGTCACATAGCCCTCTCCGTCCAGATGGACGGCCAACTCTCCGGTATCCACATTGACCGGCAGGCTGACATGCCACCAGCGAACCGGCGCGTCGCCGTCCTGGAAACGACGAAGGGCGTCGCTGCCTCTGTCCGTGGCGCTGCGCGACGGGCGGAAGCTGCGCGGATCGCTGCGCACCAGGGTGCGGGCCGCTTCGGCGCCGTTGTCAGAACCGACGATCATCAGATCCACCTTGCAGCCCGGCCCCGCCACGTCGCCGCCCGCTTCGATGATGCGAGCCGCCACGCGATCAATGACCGCCTGGGCGTATTGAGGCGTCAGATAGGCCGTAGCCACGCAAACCGGCTTGTTCCATCGGGCCAGCGGGCGCCCGCGCGGCGGCGCCATATTGCTTTCAATAAAGCTGTCCACGCGTTCGCGGACCTGGGCTGCGCGCATCCGCGCCACGACTTCGACATCCGCCACCTCGGTGGCCGACGGCTCTGCAGCAGACTGGGGAGCCGCCGGTTGCGCCTGCCCGCCGGCCAGCAAGGCCGACGAGAGAGCCAACATCGTCACAAACGCCATGGTTCAGGATCCTGAATCAAAAAAGGGCCCGCCTGCGCGGACCCTTTTCATTTGCCTGAACAGTTCGGAAACCGACAGTTACCGATCCGTAAGACGAGGATTTAGCCCTCGTCTTCTTCCTTCAGCAGCTCTTCCTTGGTGATCGGGGTGTCGGTCACTTCGGCCACGCCGACGATCAGGTCGACGACCTTTTCTTCATAGATCGGTGCGCGCAGCTGAGCGGCGGCGTTCGGGTTCTGGCGGTAGAAGTCCAGCACCATCTTTTCCTGGCCCGGGTAGTTACGGGCTTCGGCCATGATCGCGCCCGACAGTTCTTGGTCCGTCACGCCGACGTTGTTGGCGCGGCCGATTTCGGCCAGCACCAGACCAAGGCGCACGCGGCGCTCGGCGATCTTCTTGTACTCGGCCTTCAGCTCGTCTTCCGACTTCTTGGCGTCGTCTTCGGGCAGACGGCCGGCGTCCTTGTCAGCCGACACCTGGGCCCAGATGCCTTCGAACTCGGCGTCCACCATCTTCGGCGGCAGGGCGAAATCGTGGGCTTCGTCCAGCTGGTCCAGCAGGGCGCGCTTCAGCTTGAAGCGGGCGGCGCCGGCGTATTGCTGGTCCAGGTTGGCCTTCAGAAGCTCTTTCAGCTTGTCCAGCGATTCCAGGCCGATGCGGGTGGCGAACTCGTCGTCGATCTTGGCTTCGGCCTCGGCCTTGATGGCCTTCACGGTGACGTCGAAGGTGGCCAGCTTACCGGCCAGGTTCTTGGCCTGATAATCCTCGGGGAAGGTGACCTCGATGGTCTTCTCTTCGCCGACCTTGGCGCCCTTCAGCTGCTCTTCGAAACCCGGAATGAAGCGGTTGGAGCCGATCACCAGGTCGGCGTCCTCGGCCGAGCCGCCTTCAAACACCTCGCCGTCCAGTTTGCCGACGAAGTCGATGGTCAGTTGGTCGCCTTCGGCGGCCTTCACGGCCTTGCCCTTCTTGTCCTCATAGGACTTGGCCTGCGAGGCCAGTTCCTTGAGCGCTTCATCCAGATCTTCATCCGAGGCCGTGTAGGTCGGGCGGTCCAGCTTCAGGGTCTTGGGGTCGACCGGGGTGAAGTCGGGCATGACTTCCAGCGACATTTCATAGGCCAGGTCTTCCTGACCGGCGACGACCTTGTCCATGTCCGAGATCAGCTTCATCTCAGCCGGGGCGGCCGGACGCAGCTTGGCGTCGTCCAGGGCCTTCTGGCTGGTTTCGTTCAGCGAGGCGTTGATGATTTCGCCCATGAAGTCGCGGCCGAAGGTCTTCTTGACGTGGGCGGTCGGCACCTTGCCGGGACGGAAGCCCTTGAGCTTCATCTGGGGCGCGACTTCCTTGATGCGCGCTTCCAGCTTTTCGTTCAGCTCGGCTACCGGGATGGTCACCGCGAGCACGCGGCTGAGGCCTTCGTTCGACTTTTCGACGACTTGCATGGTCGGGATTCTGACGCTCTGTGGCGACGCCGAACGGCGCGCGCGGTGGATAAAGCAATAGGGCCGCCCTTTTGGAGCGGCGCCTCGAAGCCCGCTCTTATGTCGAGAAGGGGCCGAAAGGTCAACGCGCCCGGTTCCTTAGTCGCCCTGCTGCCGCTATCTGAGAGGCCATGAGCCAGCCCGCCTCCCCCATCGGCGTCTTCATCACGCCCGTCACGCCGCTGCAGCAGAACTGCACCACCGCCTGGTGCACGAAGACGAACAAGGCCGCCGTCATTGATCCCGGCGGTTCGGTGGATGCGATTCTAAGCGAGATCGCCCGGCGCGGCCTGGTGCTGGACGCCATCTGGATCACCCACGGCCACCTGGATCACGCCGGCGGCGCCGCCGAGATGCAGGCAAAGACCGGCGTCGACATCATCGGCCCTCACGTCGAGGACCAGTTCTGGATCGACCTGATTCCCACCCAGGGTCAGAAATACGGACTGCCCGACGTGCGCAGCTTCACCCCGACGCGCTTTCTCGATGACGGCGACGCCCTGACGCTGGGCGAGACGGCCTGGGAAGTCGTTCACTGCCCAGGCCACACGCCGGGCCATGTCGTCTTCTTCAACCGCGAGGCGCGCTTCGCCCAGGTCGGCGACGTCCTGTTCCAGGGCTCGATCGGCCGCACGGACTTTCCGCGCAGCGACCACGCCGCCCTATTAAACGCCATCACGCAAAAGCTGTGGCCGCTGGGCGACGACGTGACCTTCGTGCCGGGCCACGGCCCCCACTCGACCTTCGGCGCCGAGCGACGCACCAACCCCTACGTCTCGGATCAGGCCATGTCGCGCGCGCCCATGGCCCGCCCGGCGACCGGCCCCTCCTGATCTAACGAACGGCCAGCAGGCCGATGATCACGCCGATCCCCAGGGCATAGAGGGTCGCCCGCATCGGCTCGTCGCGGATGGCGTCGCGCGTCCGTTTGACGCGCCGGTCGGCCCAGGCCCGCGCCTCCGCCGCATCCTCGCGGACGAGGCGATGAATCGGGCGCGGCTGCGCGCCCCTGGCGATGATGGAGTCAGCCTCGCGCTCCAGCTTCAGGCTCTCCGTCGATGCGCCGTTGATAATGTCTTCCGGCGAAACCGCGGGCGTATAGGGCTCGGCCATAAGCAATCTCCTGTGATGAGGGGTCGTTTTCCAACCCGTCGATCCGCCGCAGGTTCCTGATCGAACCGCTTTCTCTTTCCGGGCGTTGGAGCGGACCAACAGGAGATACGCATGACCTATATCGAGCCCGATACCCCCGGCGGCGCGCCCGAGATTCAGCCGCCCGCCACCCCTGAGCCCGACCTGCAGCCCGGCGAAACGCCCGAGGAACTGCCCCCGCTTGAACCGGGCGGCGGACAGCCCGGCGATTCCCGTCCCCACGACTGACCGTCCACAGAACAAGGAAATCGTTCTTGTTCGGAACCACGGCGGCGGCGTCGGGTTCTTTCCGGCAAGCGCCACCGTCTTTGAAAGGAACAGCCGAATGGCCGAAGGTCAGCCCACCCGCGGCTCCGGTGTTTCCAAGCGAGGCTTCGCCTCGATGGACCCCGAACGCCAACGCGAGATCGCCCGCAAGGGCGGCGCCAGCGTCCCCAGCGAGAAGCGCAGCTTCTCTCAGGACCGCAGCCTGGCAGCCCAGGCCGGCCGCAAGGGCGGCGAGGCCTCGCACGGCTCGCGCAACAAGACTGACAGCGACGCCCCGCCCAAGGGCTAAGCGTCACCTGTCAGCCATCAAGGCGGCGCAGCCCTTCGGCGCGCCGCCTTTTTGCTGCGCCTGAACCCGCGTCATGCCACCAGCAGGGCCAAACCGACCGCCGGGTCAGGCCCGACCTCGAACGCCTCCAGACCCCACCCCGCCGCCTGCGCCAGCGCCTTCACCGACGCCTCGTCGAACTTGCGCGAGCTTTCGGTATGAACGGTCTCTCCCGCATTGAAGCGGAAGGCCAGCTTGCCCAACCGCACCGTCATGGGCCGCGTTGCTTTCAGGTGCATCTCCATCCGCGAATGCTCAGGGTTCCAGAGCGCCACATGGTCAAAGGTCTCAGGCTCGAAATCCATGCCCAGGTCGCGATTGGCGCGCACCAGCAGGTTGCGGTTGAACGCCGCCGTCACGCCCAGGGCGTCGTCATAGGCCGCGACCAGCACCTCGGGCGACTTCACCAGATCCACGCCGAGGATGAACAGGCTGCCCTCGCCCAATACTTCCCGCGCCGACCGCAACAGGGTGACAGCCGCCTCGGGCGTCAGATTGCCGATGGTCGATCCGGGGAAGAAACCGATCCGTCGCCCTTGCCCCGCCTCGACCGGCGGCGCCGCCAGATGCTCGAAGTCCCCGACCACCGGCAGGACCTTCAACCCCGGATAATCGGCGCGGATACGATCGGCGGCCTCGTTCAGGGCTGAAGGGCTGATGTCGATGGGGACATAGGCGGCCAGATCACGCGCCGCGTCCAGCACGATGCGCGTCTTCTCGCTGGCCCCCGATCCCAGTTCCACCAGCACCGCGTCCGACCCGAAACGCCCGGCCCATTCCGGCGCGACCCGCCGCAGCAAGGCCGCCTCCTGCCGGGTCGGATAATATTCCGGTAGGCGGGTGATTTCCTCGAACAGCCGTGAGCCCTCGGCGTCATAAAACCACTTGGGCGGCAGGGCCTTCACCCGGCGCGACAGGCCGTCGATCATGTCCTGACGGAAACCGTCGTGGGCGCCCGTTTCTTCAATCACGGCGCCGTCCGCCGCCAGGCGCACCCCGGCGAACATCCACCGCTGATGCGGATAGTAAAAGTTGCGATAGCTGGGCCGCGTATGGCCTTGGGGCGTGGCGAAGGCCCCGCCTCGCAGGACCATCTGATTGGCCATGAACTTGCCGTTGTATTCCGCCGCCGTCCCCTCGGTCGGGTAAAATCCCGGATAGGGGGCGTAGGCGCTGGCCGTCCACTGCCAGACCTCGCCCGTCAGGTTCGAGAAGGCCGTCGGATCGGCTCGCGCCGCCTGCTCCCACTCCGCCTCGGTCGGCAGCCTTCGCCCCGACCACCGCGCAAAGGCGTCGGCCTCATAGAAGCTGACATGGCGAACCGGAGCCGTCGGATCGACGGGGCGCCGGCCGGTCAGGGTCATGACGCTCCATCCCGCCGCCTCTTCACGCCAGTAGAGCGGCGCGGCCCAGCCCTGCGCCTTCACCCGCGCCCACCCGTCCGCCAGCCAGAACTCGGCGCGCCGATAACCGCCGTTGTCGATGAATTCGATCCAGTCGGCATTGGTCGTCAGATCGGCGGCCAGGGAAAAGGGCTCCAGCCAGACTCTATGTGCGGGCCGCTCGTTGTCGAAGGCGAAGCCGTCGTCGCCCGCGCCGATCTGCGTCAGCCCACCCTCGAACGAGACCCAGCCGCCCAGACGGGCTTCCCGCTCACCGACACGCGGTTCGGCCTCATAGGCAGCCGGGTCTAGCCTTGATCGCGACATCAGGTTCAGCACGTCCATCAGGAACAGCTCCTGATGCTGCTGCTCATGGTGCAGGCCCAGGGCGAACAGATAGGGTTCCAGCCTGTCGCTTGGCCCCTCGGCCAGCCACGCCTCCATGCGGCGGTCGATCTCGGCGCGATAAGCCATGACCTCGGCCAGCGACGGACGGGTCATCAAGCCCCGCTCAGCCCGCTCGACCCGTTCGCCCAACGCCTCATAGTAGGAGTTGAACACGGCGTTAAGCCGCTCGTCGACGACGCGATAGCCGGGCCGGCCCGCCAGGATCATCGTCTCGAAGAACCAGCTGACATGGCCCAGGTGCCATTTGCCGGGACTCGCGTCGGGCATGGACTGGGCCGCCAGGTCTTCTGCCGAAAGGCCCGCCGCCAGTTGCGGCATCCGCGCCCTCATCCGCCGATAGGCCGCGACATCCTGATCGGTGATCGAGGAAACCCGAACAGGTTGATTCATTCGCGCAATTCTCTCTAAAACCCGGCGTCGCCGCAGCCGCTTGAATGCGAGCTGAGACGTCCCGGTTCCGCTTGATCACATCGCCACTAAGACGGAACGGTCCGCCGAAGGCGACGTTCCTGCAACTCGCAGCCCGTCTTCGGGGCGCGGCTTAGAGTTCAGGATTCCCGTTGCATGCCTCATGTTCGCGTGCCTGACGGGCCGCAGGACAAAGGCCCGGGCTATCAAGGCTCTCATCGTCCCGTTGGTATTGTCGATCCGGTCGATTGGCGCGCGTCGATTACTGGCTTCTTGCCGTCGCTGCGCGCCTTCGCCTTCACCCTTTCCCGGAACTCAGCCGACGCCGACGACCTGGTGCAGGAGACCCTGACCAAGGCCTGGGCGCACCGGGCCCGCTTCGAGCCGGGCAGCAATCTGCGCGCCTGGCTTTTCACCATCCTGCGCAACAGCTGGTACACGGGCGCCGCCAAGCGCCGCCGCGAAGTTCCCGACGAGGAAGGCCGCTACGCCGCCGGTCTGACCGCCGAGGCCAGCCAGGAATGGACCGCCGAACTGACCTCGCTGCAGGCGGCGCTGAACGCTCTCCCCCCCGAACATCGTGAGGCCATCGTCATGGTCGGGGCGGCGGGCCTGTCCTATCAGGAAGCGGCCGACATCTCAGGCTGCGCGGTCGGCACCATCAAGAGCCGGGTCAACCGCGCACGGCATCGGCTCGCCGTTTTGCTGGACATGGAAGTCCCGCTGGAAGCTGTCGAAAATGTAATCGACCAAGGCAGCTAGACGGGGGGAACACCGCCTCATTTGATCGGTTCTAGGGGCAGACACGGGAGAGTCTGAACATGATGAACCCCCTGCATACCCAATCCCATGCCCCGCCCGATCAGGACAGGGCGTCGTCAACAGCCTCTGGCGAACCACAGGTCAAAAGAACCGGCTTCACAAACTGGATTCGCCAGCACTTCGGCTCAGAGCCGCCCCACCGCCACAGCGAAAACTTCTTCATCAGCGACGTGACGGAAGGCGGCATCGGCTCGCATCATCGCCACCAGGTGTTCCGCCAGGACAAGCGGCACTGACGATCGCACGACAGCCTGAACGGCGGGAAAAGGGGCCATGGCGAACGCCACGGCCCCGTTCTTTCTAGCGGCGCAGACCGCCGTGCCTGGCGTATTCCAGACGGGCGATGGTGCGATTGTGGACCTCGTCCGGGCCATCGGCGATCCGCAGGGTGCGAACCGTGGCGTAGAGTTCGGCCAGCGGCGTATCGCCCGACACGCCCGCCCCGCCGAAGGCCTGGATGGCGTCGTCGATGACCTGCAGCGCCATTTTCGGCGCCGCCGTCTTGATCTGGGCGATCTCTGACTTGGCGTTCTTGGCGCCGACTTCGTCCATCATCCAGGCCGCCTTGAGAACCAGCAGGCGGCACATCTCGATATTGGTGCGCGCCTCGGCCACGCGCTGCTCCCACACCGAATGCTCGGCCAGGGTCTTGCGGAAGGCGGTGCGGCTCAGCAGTCGCTCGCACATCAGCTCAAGCGCCAGTTCAGCCGCGCCGATCACGCGCATGCAGTGGTGGATGCGGCCAGGGCCAAGCCGCCCTTGCGCGATCTCGAAGCCTCGCCCCTCGCCCGCGATCAGGTTCGCGACCGGGACGCGGACGTTCTCCAGCACCACCTCGGCGTGGCCGATCGGCGCCTCGTCATAGCCGAACACCGACAGCATCCGCTCGACGCGGAAGCCCGGCGTGTCCACGGGCACGATGATCTGGCTCTGCTGCTGGTGGGTGGCGGCGTCCGGGTCGGTCTTGCCCATGACGATGGTCACGGCGACGTTGGGGTGGGCCATATTGGTCGACCACCATTTGCGGCCGTTGACGACATAGTGGTCGCCGTCGCGGACGATGCTGGTCTGGATATTGGTGGCGTCGGACGAGGCCACCTCGGGCTCGGTCATCAGGAAGGCCGAGCGAATTTCGCCCGCCATCAGCGGCTTCAACCAGCGTTCCTGCTGCGCGGCGTCGCCGTACATATGCAGGACTTCCATATTGCCGGTGTCGGGGGCGTTGCAGTTGAACACCTCGGCCGACCACAGCCGCCGCCCCATCAGCTCCGCCAGGGGCGCGTACTCAAGATTGGTCAGACCGGCGCCGTGCTCGCCCGGCAGGAACATGTTCCACAGCCCAGCGTCCTTCGCCTTGGCCTTCAGCACCTCCATAACGGGGGCCTGGACCTTGGGATTGGCGTGAACCTGGGCGCGATATTCCGCCTCAGCCGGGACGACATGCGCCTCGATGAAGTTCGACAGGCGTTCGCGCCACATCAGGCCGCGTTCGGAAGGGGCGAAATCCATGATCGTGTCCTCAAACTCTTCATCGCGCTTCTGCGAGCGCCGATAGCAAAACGGCGCGGCCCCGAGGGAGCCGCGCCGTCCTTGTTCTGGTCCTCAGAAACGCATCAGCGCTTCAGCAGCGGCGCCAGCTTCTGGGCGATCATCATATCGCCGGCGATCTTTAGCTTGCCCTGCATGAAGGCCATCATCGGGTCCAGCTTGCCTTCCGACAGGGCGACGAAGTCGTCCCACTTCATCGAGACGGTGGCGTCGGCGGGCTTGTCTTCGTTCGACACCGAGTTCGGCACGGAGGCGCCGTCGATGAAGATCTTGCCGACATCGCCGAGGTCCAGCTTGACGGTCTTGCCAAGGCCGGAGTTTTCGCCGACGGCGCCGCGGATGTGTTCAGTGACAGCGTTCAGGTCCAAGTGCGTCTCTCCCAAGAGCAAGATTGAGGAGAAGGCGTAGCTCGCTGCGAGGGCGGCGCCAAGATCACGCTAGGGAAAGCGGCGACTGGTCGCGCCAGATCGCCGCTCCTGCCGACCCCTAGAAGCTGGCTTTCAGGCCCACGACAAAGCGGTCGTCGGTCAGCGGCCCATCCACGTCCGTGTCGTGATAGCGCAGGTCCACAGCCAGGTTGTCGGTCAGGGCATAGGCCACGCCCAGGTTCCAGGTGGTGTAGTCGTCGGTGACGTCCAGCCACTGATGGCCGACCGCGCCCGAGATCGTCCACTTGTCCGCCACGGCATAGGCGGCGTTGGCTTCCAGGTAGGTCGCCTCGTCGTCCACGCCGAAGAAGTCCGGCGAATAATAGACCGCCGCGCCCAGCGTCGCCGGACCGATGGCCCGCGACGCCGCCGCCTTGAACTCGACGAAGTTATAGTCCGCCGCGCCAGGCTCGTTGACGTAGAAATAACCCAGCACGCCGAAGTCCAGCGCATAGCCCGCCGCCTCGGTGCGATAGCCGCCGTACAGGTCGATCTCCGCGTCCGTATCATCGCCAAAGTCGACCATGGACGCCCAGGTCCCGGCATAGAAACCGCCGGCGAAGGTGGCGTCGATGCCGCCCTGAAGCGCTGGATCCTCATTGGTCTGGCTGGCGCCGCGGAAGACGTAGTCGCTGACCACGCCGATATTGAACGCCACCTCGGGCTGGCTTTGCGCCTGGGCCGAGCCGGCGCAGATCAGGACCAGCGCACTGGCGCCGATGAGAACTCGTTTCATGACATATCCCCTTGATGTCTGTTGTTGCCGCACGTCTGCCCGCAAAGTCGTTGATGAACAGCGACCAGGGAGGCCTTACTCGATTTGTTTCATTGGCTGACGGGACGCGGCGGGGAGGCGCCGCGTCCCGCCCCCCTCGCCTAGACGCCGTCCAGCACTTCGCCGTGCAGATGCGCGTCCAGGCCTTCCGCTTCCTGCTCGTCGGTGACGCGCAGGCCCGTGGTGTATTTGCAGATCAGCAGAATGATCAGCGTGCCGACCGCGCTCCACAGGATAGTCCAGACCAGACCCAGGGCCTGGGCCCCGATATTGGCCCCTTCCGACAGGCTGTTGATCGCGGTGGAGGCGAAGACGCCGGTCAGCAGGGCGCCGACCAGACCGCCCGCGCCGTGCAGGCCGAAGGCGTCCAGACTGTCGTCATACTTGAGCAGCTTCTTCAGCCAGACCGACGAGACATAGCAGGCCGGACCGGCGATCAGGCCGATGATGACCGCCCCCTTGGGATCGACGAAGCCCGCTGCCGGCGTGATGGCGACCAGACCCGCGACCACGCCGGACAGGACGCCGATCAGCGACCACTTCTTCTTGTAAACGACCTCGACGAACTTCCAGGCCAGCGAGGCCGCAGCCGCCGCCAGCAGGGTGTTGATCAAGGCGGCGCCCATCAGGCCGTTGGCCGCGCCAGCCGAACCGGCGTTGAAGCCGATCCAGCCGACCAGCAGCAGCGAGGCGCCGATCATGGTCAGAACCGGGTTGTGCGCAGTGATGGGCTCGACGCCGTAGCCCTTTCTCGGCCCAAGGAACAGGGCGCAGACAAGTCCCGCCACCCCGGAGTTGACGTGAACCACCGCACCGCCGGCGAAGTCGAGCACGCCTTGCGCGCCCAGGAAGCCGCCGCCCCAGACCCAGTGCGCGATGGGCGCATAGACGATCAGCGACCACAGGGCCGTGAACAGCAGCATCCCGGAATATTTCAGCCGCTCGGCGAACGCCCCCGTGATCAGCGCCGGGGTGATGATCGCAAAGGTCAGCTGGAACGAGACCCAGAGAAACTCAGGTATGCCCGGCAGCAGGCTGTGGGCCGTGTCCACCGTCACCCCGTTCAGGAACAGGGCGTCCAGACTGCCGACGTACTGATTCACCCCCGCATCGCCGTTTGTGCCGAAGGCAATGGTGTAACCCGCGATGAACCAGGTCAGCGAAACCACCGCAAAGGCGGCGACCGACTGGGTGATGGTGGCGATCACGTTTTTGCGGCGCACCATGCCGCCATAAAAGAGCGCCAGACCCGGCAGGGTCATCAGCAGGACCAGGGCGGTGGAGGTCCCCAGCCAGGCTGTGCCCGCCGCATCCAGCTCCAGCGGGACCTGATGTGAAAACAGCGCCGGAGCAGGCTCCGACGCTGTTACAGCGGCACTGGCGATGTTGGCGACGGCGGCTGCGTCAGGCGCTGCAAGCGCCGCGCCGACTGCGAACAGTCCCCCGGTCAGACAGAGAAGGGCAAGAAGCCCTGGTAAGCTGTGTTTCAACTGCGTCATGCGCGTATCCCCTCATGCGTTTCGCAGTTGCGAAGATTTTATTGCAATTGCGAGGCTGACAAGAGGAATTCGCACGAGATTGCAAAATTATTGCGCCAGAGGATATCAAACGCGCAGAATCGGGAATGGCCGGCTAGCATCACTTCTCAGGAGGTGAGTTTAACCCTGGCTGTCCGCGGCGACCCACGCGGAGGCGCGTCAGTCCGTCTTGCGCGCGTCTTTGCGACCAGCTTGAGCGATCCAGGCGGCCAGCAGGTTTTCTCTCACCGTCCTCATCAGCGGCTCATAGTGGACCCGCGCCTCAATCACGGACGCATAGGCGCCGCTGGCGGCCCGCCGCTTCCCGAAAACCTCATAGTGCGGCGCGCCATCGCGCACCTGCTCCGGGGCGGCCGCATAGAGCCGCTCCACCCCGAGGTTCATCCCATATTCACGCACCTGTTCGATTTCTCGCTCCAGCGGGGCGTAGAGAGCCAGTGAGACCTCCTTCCGCGCCAGCGCATCGGCGTCCAGAGCGATTTCTTCAACCAGCGGTGTATCCGGCTCCCCCGTCGCCGGAACCACGAGATGGCGCACCGACCTCCCAGTGAGGGCAAGACCTTTCACCACCAGCGCCGCCAGATCAAACGCCGCATCGTGCATGGGATTGTAACCGTCGGGCGCGTCCGACACGATCGTCTCGACCTGGGCCGTCGATCCAGCGCGCCAGAGCGCATCGCCCGCCGCGACGAACGGGGCTGCATCGCCCGCCAGCAAGGCTGCATACCACCCCCTGTCCGACAGAGAACCGAAGACCGTTCCCATAGCGGCGCCCGCTCGAGTCAGGCACTGGCGCGAGTGATCCAGGCGACTGCATCCGGCGCCGCCGGAACCGTCAGTCAATACGAAGACCAGAGGGCGTTCGATCTCCATCCAGCGGTGCAGGTGAAGTTCGTGGCCCGGATGGCCGACCATCAGCATTGTCCGACGGCTACTGGCCATGGCCGCTCCCGTCACGGGCGCCGGCGGCCGGCCTCAAGTCATTGATCCTGTCCAGCAGTTCCGCGGCCAGAACCTCGATCTGACGCTTCAACCGAATCCTTTGCCGTTCTCCGGCAGCCTCCAGTCGCGCCTCGATGGCCAGCACCTCGCGGCCCCAGTCCGGCGCCCACTTCTTCTCCGTCGCCATCTGACGCCACGGTCTTTCCGTGGGCGTCGGCAGCCAGTCCTCCAGAAGCCGGGCGTTCGCGGCGATCAACTCTGACGAAGACGCCGTCACCCCTTCCTCTATGGCGGCGCGATAGAGCGCCGACATCTCCGCCACATACCGCGACAGATCCGCGTCCGTGCGGACCTGACGCGTGACCTGCGCCGCATCATCCGGGTCATAGGAGTCCAGCGCCTGAATCAAAGCCTCGGCGGTGACCGGCTGCGACAGAAGCGCTGCGCCCAGATTCTGACGCCTCCACTCGGGCCAGTCCCTTTGCGTCAGCATCCCCTTCACGCCGCGACCGTCCACCACGATCACGGCGCAACCGACAGCAGCGGCCTCCAGCGCCATCCGCGCGGTCGCGAAGACCAGGTCGTACTGCGGCAAGACGGCTTCCAGGCTCGGACTGACCTTGCCCACGGCAGAGCCCAGTTCATCAAACTCGATGCCTCGCGCCTTGCAGGCCACGGCCACGGCCTGACGCTGCTCCTTGGTCTTGGTGAGCAACAGCGCCTTTCTCGGCTTCTCCGGCAGGGGCGAGCGCTCCACAAATCGCAACAGATCGACAGGATTGTGGACAATGGACAGACGATCGGCGGGCGCACCGTCCGCCACACACCTCTGCCGGCACAGGTCATCGACGGCGACGAAACGTCGAACCTGGGGATGAAGAATCGGGGCTTCCTGGGCGAACCGCGCACTGTGGCAGACGTGAACCACCGGCACGTCGGGAAAAGCCGTCATCGCCATCAGCGTCGGACTGGAATGCTGTGCGTGGATGACGTCGGGTCTGAACGGCACGGCGCTCAAACGATCGGCGACCACATGTCCCCGCACCCGCATTCGCTCGGCCTGCTCTCCCAGGGCCGGCGCATAGATCACAGTCTCATGCCCCGCGCGGCGCAATCCGTCGGCTGCCAGTTCAGCCGCGACTTCTGACCCGCTGAAGCCGGCCATTTTCATGTTTGTGATCAAGACCCGCACGACCGCCCTCCGTCTGCAACGACCCGGTTAAGCCAAGCCCTCAATTGCGGCAAGCAGATCAGTCTTCGCTTTCGCGCCCACGCGCACGATGTCCCGCCACCGGACGGATTTACGGGGTTTTACGATCAACCGCGCTTGTGCCGACTAGAATGCTCGCAACCGTTACGCGAGGCGCGCCATGAATCCTCAACTGTCGCCTGACGAGGCGCACCTGGACCGCCTCTGGCGCGAAGCCTTCGGCCAGCCCCTGCCCTTGATCGGAGCCCCCGACATCGCCCGGCGGATTCTCCGCCAGCACGGCGTTTCTCTGGACGCCCTCCATCACCACGCGCCCGCGCATTCGGCGCATCCCGCTCCAGGAGGCCCGGGCGAGGGGAATCAGCGATGATCGGGAAAGGGTCTGGCGGAGACGGAGGGATTCGAACCCTCGGTACCCCTTACAAGGTACGACGATTTAGCAAACCGTTGCCTTCAGCCACTCGGCCACGTCTCCAGCAGGCGGCGTGGATAGCGGGTCATTCGCCCCGGCGCAACGGGGGAGCTGAAATACTGTCGTGTTAACGCGCCATAGATGGCCGATATGCGAGAAAACCCCGCCCCTCATGCCTGCCAGATCGCTTTTTTCTCTCCATGACGTCCGCTGACACCCTCCTTCCCGCGCCGACCAGAAGCGCCGACGCCGAGCACGTGACCGCTGCGGGCTGGAACGATTCGTCGTCGCCGGGTCAGGCGCGACGCGGGCCGTTCCGACCTGACCTCTGGCTCAACAGCCGCCAGAGGGGCGCCGCCCGCCTTCGCGTCTTCTATTTCCGAGGCCTTGATGTGGTCAGCGTCTGGGCGGTCAGCTTTATCGCTCTGACGCTTCTCTCCGTGGACTATGGCGTCATGGCCGCGCGAGTTATCGAAGCCGTACCTCTGGCGGTCGGCGCCATGACCGTTCTGGCCCTGCTGCGTTCGCTGGATCTCTACCGTTTTGAACGAGGCCAGCTCGTCGCCCTTCATCTGGCGCGTGTCGCCGCAGTCGTCGCCGTGGGCGCCCTCGCCGTCGGCGTCACAGGTCTGGCTCTGCACGGCCTGGGCACGCCCTGGCCGGTTTACAGCCAGTGGACCCTGGCGACCTTGGCGGTCCTGATCGCGACCCATACGGTCTGGAGCCTTGTGGTCGCGCGCTGGCGCCGCGGCGGGACCCTGACGCCGAATCTCGTCGTGGTCGGGGCGACGCGACATGCCGAAGCCCTGATCCAGGAGGCCTTGCAGCGTCGCGACCTGAATGTCCTCGGCGTGTTCGACGATCGTCTGGCGCGCTCTCCCCGCGCCGTCGAGGGCGTGCCGGTCCTGGGCGAGGTCGACGCCCTGCTGAACCATCGCCTGACGCCCTATATCGACCGCATTGTCCTGGCCATTGATCCCAAGGCCGAAGCCCGCGTCAGCGAACTGACCCACCGCCTCGGCGTCCTGCCCATTCCCCTGACCCTGCTGGTCGATCCCAGAACCGCCAGGCAGCGCAATGCGGCGCTCGAGCGTCTGGCGCAGGCGCCGCTGGCCCTGATGCATGGCGCGGTGTCGCCCGATCGCCGCGCCTTCCACAAGCGTCTGCAGGACGTGGTGCTGGCCTCGGTCGGCCTGCTGCTGCTGTCGCCCGCCCTGCTGTTGATCGCTGGTCTGGTGCGCCTCGACAGCCCCGGCCCGGCCCTCTTCCGCCAGCGACGCCACGGCTTCAATCAGGAAGAGATCGTGGTGTGGAAGTTCCGCACCATGCGTCACGAGACCGCCGACGCCACCGCCAGTCGTCAGGTGACGGCCGACGACGACCGCATCACCCGTCTAGGCCGCTTCCTGCGGGCCAGCAGCCTGGATGAGCTGCCGCAACTGTTGAACGTGATCCGCGGCGAGATGTCGCTGGTGGGTCCCCGCCCCCACGCCATCGGCATGAAGACCGGCGAAACCGAGTCCGCCCGTCTGGTCGCCGACTACGCCCATCGTCACCGCATCAAGCCCGGCATGACCGGCTGGGCGGCGATCAAGGGGTCGCGCGGCCCCCTCCATACCGAAGCCGAGGTGCGCCGCCGGGTGCGGCTGGACATCGACTATATCGAGCGACAGTCCTTCTGGCTGGATCTGTGGATTATCGCCGTCACCATCCCCGTCCTGCTGGGCGATCGGATGGCGGTGCGCTGATGTTCTGGCGCGGAGTGCTCGGCTATCTGCCGGCCAATGTCATGCAGGGCGTGATCGGTTTTCTGACCATCATCGTCTTCACCCGTCTGCTCAGCGCGGAGGACTACGGGCGCTACGCCCTGGCCCTGTCGGTCATGACGCTCGCCCATGTGGCGACCTTCAGCTGGCTGGAGGCCGCCATGGCCCGGTTCTGGGCGGCCCAGCGCGAAGGCGCGGACATGGCCAGCCATTTCGCCAGCCTGTATCGCACCGCCTTCATCGTGACCGCCTTCTTCCTGCCTCTGGCGGGCTTGGCCGTCTGGTTCTGGCCCATGCCGGCCGAGTTCCGTTTTCCTCTGGGCGTGGCCCTGATCGGCATTCCGGTGCGCTGTTTCGCCAAGCTGGCGCAGGAGCGCTATCGGGCGGCCGGCGACGTTCGCCAGGCGGCCACTCTGGACATCTGGAACACGGTCGCCGGCTTCGTCGTCGGGGCGGCCTTCGCCTTGGGCGGCGCGGGCGGCGCCTCACCGCTGGCGGGCCTGCTGATCGCCCCGCTGATGGCTCTGCCCTTCTTCCTGCCCGGCGAATTGCGCGAGGCGCGCCAGGGCGTGGTCGATACGCAGCGGCTGAAAGCCTACGCCGTCTATGGCTACCCGATCGCGGCCTCGCTCGGGCTCTCGCTGGTGCTGGCATCCACCGACCGCTTCCTGCTGGCCATCTTCCTCGATGAGGCGGCGGTCGGCGCCTATCACGCCGGCTACAGCATCGCCAACCGGACGCTGGACGTCCTCTTCATCTGGCTGGGCGCGGCCGGGGGGCCGGCTCTGGTCATGGCGCTGGAACGCGGCGGGCGTCGCCAGTTGATCGTCGCCGCGCGTGAACAGGCCTCGACCCTGGTCCTGATCGGCCTTCCTGCCGCTGTCGGCGTCGCCCTGGTCGCGCGCCCGCTGTCGGAGTTCATGATCGGCGAGGATCTGCGCGAGGCGGCCATTCTGGTGACGCCGTGGATCGCCCTGTCCGCCTTCCTTTCGGGGGTGACGGTCTATTACTTCCATCAGGCTTTCACCCTGGGGCGCCGAACCGGCTGGCTGCTGCTGGCCATGAGCATTCCGGCCCTCTCGAACATCGCGCTCAACCTGCTGCTGATCCCGCGCTTCGGCCTTGTCGGCGCGGCCTGGGCGACGGCGGCCAGCTTCGCGGTCGGTCTGCTCGCCTCAGCATGGATCGGCCGCCGCATCCTGCCCCTGCCGATCCCGTGGAACGCCCTGATCCGCTGCTCGCTGGCCGCCGGCGTCATGGCTCTGGTCGTCTGGGTCCTGCCTCCCGTCGGCGGCTTTGCAGAGCTGATGTTGGACGCCTCGGTCGGCGCCCTGGTCTATGGCGCCTGCGCCTGGGGCCTGAACGCGGGCGGCGTGCGCCAGTTGGGACAGCGCATGATCGGCGCCCTTCGCGCCAGAAGAGCGACCGCATGAGCGCCCGACGGCATGACAACCCCGCCTGGGCCGGGGCCCAGCCGATCCTCTCGGTGCTGATCCCGTTCCTGCGCGACGACCCGGCGGCGCTCCTGGGCCTTCTGGACCGTGAGGCGGGCCCGCTGGACGGTCAGGCCGAACTGGTCCTTCTGGACGACGGCACGGCTGATCCCGCGCTGACCGCCCGCCTGACGGCCCGGATCGACGCCCTGACCCTGCCGGTCCGCCTGATCATCCTCGACGTCAACGAGGGTCGCTCCATCGGGCGCAACCGGCTGGCCGCAGCCGCTCGCGGGTCAAGCCTGCTGTTTCTCGACAGCGACATGCGGCCCGACCACGACCGCTTCTTGCAAACCTGGGCCACGCAGGCCCGCGATCAGGCCCCGGCCGTGGCCTTCGGCGGCTTCTCCCTGCTGCAGGCGCCTGACGAGGCCCGCTTCGCCGTCCATCGCCAGATGGCCGCCCGCTCCGACTGCCTTCCCCACGCCCGGCGCGCCCTGCAGCCCGAAAAGTACGTCTTCACCTCCAACCTGCTGGTCCGTCGCGACGTTTTCGAGGCTGAGGCCTTCGACCCCGGATTCTCGGGCTGGGGCTGGGAGGACGTCGAGTGGGCCATGCGCGTCTCCCGCCGCTTCCCGGTCCTCCACGTCGACAACCCAGCCACCCACATGGGGCTGGACACGGTCGAGACCCTGGCCGCCAAGTACGAACAGTCGGCGCCGAACTTCGCCCGCGTCGTCGCCCGTCACCCGGACTTCGTCGCCACCTATCCCAGCTATCGCGTGGCGAAACAGCTGAAGCGCGTACCGGGCCTCAAGGCCGTCCGCCCCCTGTTCAAACGGGCCGCGCACCTGGCTGCCCTGCCTACAGCTCTGCGCGCCTTCAGTCTGCGCCTCTATCGCGCCGCCCTCTATGCGGAGGCGATATGATCCAGCCCTACACCCCGGACCTCAGCCTGAAGGGCAAGCTGCGGCGCCGTTTCGCCCGACTGACGCATCGCCGCCCGGCCAGCCTGAACCTGTCCCGCCCGACCGTCAGCTTCACCTTCGACGACATCCCCGCCAGCGCGGCTCATGCCGGCGCGGGGGTGCTGGAGGCCCATGAAGCACGCGGCACCTTCTACGTCTGCGCCGGTCTTTTCGGACAAGAGGGCCACATGGGCCACTTTGCCGACGCCGCCGAGATCAGCGACCTGATCCGGCGTGGCCATGAAGTCGCGGGCCACACCTTCGGCCATTTGGACTGCGACCGGACGCCCAGGTCCGAGCTGATCGCGGATCTGGACGCCAACGACGCCGCCCTGCGCGGGTTCGGCGCCGCGCCAATCCATTTCGCCTATCCCTATGGCGAGGTGTCGCCACGCGCCAAGGATCTGCTGGCCGGGCGCTACTCCTCGCTGCGCGGGGTGCACAAGGGGTTGGTCCACGACGGCGCCGACCTGAACCAACTGCCCGGCGTCGGCATCGAGGGGGCGGACGGTCAGGTGGTCGCTCGCCAATGGATCGACCGCGCCGTCTCTGAGAACGCCTGGCTGATCCTCTACACCCACGACGTGCGCGAGGCCCATTCGCCCTGGGGCTGTACGCCAGACGTCCTGTCGCGCCTGATCGCCCATGCTCAAAAGGTCGGCTGCGACATCCGCACGGTGGGCGAGGTCCTGGCGTGACCGCCCCCGACGTCGCCGTCATCGTTCCGACCCTGCGTCGCCCCGACAGTCTGGAGCGCGCCCTGCGCTCTCTGTTCGTCCAGACTGGCGTAACCGACCGCCTGCGCGAGATCGTGGTGGTCGACAACGACCCTCAGGCCAGTTCGCGTGACGCTGTCGACCGCCTGCGCTCCGCTTCGCCCGTGCCCCTGATCTGGCGTCACGCCCCCCGGCCGGGCGTGGCCACGGCCCGCAACGAAGGTCTGGCGGCCACCGCCGCCCCGTTGATCGCCTTCCTCGACGATGACGAAGCCGCCTCGCCCGGCTGGCTGGCGGCTTTGCTGGCGGGCCAGAAAGCCACCGGCGCGGACACCGTATTCGGCCCGATCCGGGGCCGCGTGCCCGCCGGGACCGGCTGGACCACCCCCTACCTCGAACGCTTCTTCGGTCGCGAAGGCCCGGCGCAGTCGCAACTGATCGATCACCCTTACGGCTGCGGCAACGCCCTGCTGGTGCGCGCCTCCGCCCTGCCCGGCGACGCCCCCTTCAACACGGAGGCGGATCAGTCAGGCGGCGAGGACGACGCCCTGTTCGCGGCCTTGGCGGCGCGCGGCGGTCGCTTTGGCTGGGCCGCCGAGGCCTGGGTGGACGAGTTCGCGCCGCCGCATCGGGCCACGCTGCGCTACGCCCTGACCCGCGCCTTCGCCTATGGCCAGGGCCCCAGCCAGACCGCCGCCGCCGCCCGAGACTGGCCTGCGGTCGCGCGCTGGATGGCGATCGGCGCGGCTCAGACCGCCGTCTGGGGCGCAGCCGCCCTCGGCCTGACCCTGATCGCCAGCCCGAAGCGCGCGGACATGCTGGATCGCGCCGCGCGCGGTCTGGGAAAGCTGTTCTGGATGAAAGGGTTCGAGCCGCACTTCTACGGCACGCGCGAACTGGCGCGGCTGGAGCGTCAGAAAACCTAGCCGACCAGCCGCTTCAGCATGGGCGGCGGCGCCCAGGTCGAGCGGTTCATCACCACGCCGGCGATGCGTCCGCCCACAGCGTCGATCTCGTCACGCAGGGCCACCGGCTCGCTGGCCGCTGTGGTTTCGGCGGCGACCACCAGGATGGTGGCGTCGACAAAGGGGGCCAGGGTGATGGCCATGTCGCTGCGGTCGGCGGCGGGGGTGTCGATCACCACCGTGTCGGCATGGGCGCGCAAGGCCGTCCAGTAGCGCGCCTCGCCCACCGGCTCGACTCTCTGGCCGGCGCGCAGCAGCTCTGTATGGAACCGCGTAACGAACAGCCGACCGCCCAGACAGGCGCGGGCCGTCACCAGCCGCGCCGGCGCCACCGGCAGACCGTCCCGCCCGCGCATCGGCGGCGTCACGGCATAGAAGGCCGAACCGTCCGGCGAGGCCTGGACCGGCGCCGCCAGACGCCCGAACCGCTCAGGCTCTGCGGCGATGGCGTCCAACTGCCCCTGCTGGGTCAGGTCGCCGTCAATCAACCAGACGGGCTTGCGGGCGCGAACGGCGGCGAGACGGGCGTATTCACGCGCGACGGTCGAAACGCCGTCGCCGGTCGTGGCGGCGGCGAACTGGATGACGCGACCGCGATGGGCCGACGCTGGTCCCAGCGCCGCCCACAGTCCCGCCATTTCCGTCGTCAGATCGACCATCGAATCGGTTACGCGCTCACCATTGAAGCATCAGCCTAGCATGGCTGGCCGCCATCAACGGGATCAGCCTGCCTTCATCGGCGCCACGGCCAGCACCGGCATCTGCAAGGTGCGGCTGGCCGTCGACGGCAGCGAGAAGCCGCGCCGCAGGAAGACCCGCAGCAGACCCACGCACAGGGCCGTAAAACCGGCGAACAGGAAGGCCGCGATCATCAACGGCGCCTTCAGACTCTTGCCCTTGGACGGGGGCTGGGCGCGTTCGATCACGGTGACGTTGTCAGCGCCCGCCTTGACCAGCTCGTTGTCGGCCCGGCTCTGGGTCTCACGCTGCTGGAACTCGCGGATCGAGGCGGTCAGGACTTCGCGATTGCCGGCCAGGGTGGCGTTGCGCGATTCCAGTTCGGTCAGACGCGTCTGCCGCGCCCGCAAGTCCGTTACCTGACGATCCAGAACCGCCAGACGCGCGGCCAGGGAATCCCGCTCGGCCTGGGCGTTGATCCGCGTGGTTTCCAGCTCGACCCAGACCGGGTTCGGCCCCGTGCGGACCTCCTTGGCGCCGACCGCCGTGCCGGTGCCGACATAGGCCTGCATCTGCGCGATCCGCGTCTCGATCTCGCGCACCGGCTGGGCGTCGGGTTGATAACGGCTCAGCAGTTCCTCGCGCTGGGTCCTCAGTTGCAGAATCTGATCCTGCGCCGAGATATTCAGATCCTGCTGCAGGGCGATCTCGGCCGGGGTGCGGGTCTGCTGCCCCGCCAAGGTGTTCAGCCGCTGCGCCGCCTGGTTCAGTTGCGCCTGCACCCCCATCCGCTCGGCAAAGACCGACTGATAGGTGGCTGCCAGCGTGGCCTTGGCGGTGGCGAAATCGCCGATGTTGTTGGTGCGCAGGAACTCCTCATAGGCCTGGTCCGCCGTGGCCAGTTCGTCCTCGAACGCCTGACGCTGAGTCTGAATGGCGGGCGTGGCCTTGTCCTGGAAGACCTCGCGGCGATAGGTCAGATACTGGTTGATCACCGTGTTCAGCACGCGCGCCGACAGGGCGGCGTCGTCGCTCTTGTAAGTCAGACCGACAACGGGGCTCAGCGGCGTCACGACCACGTCCAGACCCGCCCCGACCGCGCGAACAGCGTCGTCTTCCTGCTTGGCGCGGCTGGCGGTCGAGGGCTTGCCGTGCTGGAAGCTTTCGACCCCCATGGCGCGCACCACGCGGCGCTTGACCTCGGTGCTGTTCAGGATCGCCGCCTCTGACTGGGCCACCTCGGTCGCCGTGGGCGGCATCCCGCGTTCAGACTGCCCCACGCGCGGCTGATAGACGTACTCCTGACCCACGCCGACAAAGAGACTGGCCCCGGCCGTATAGGTCTTCTTCAACGTCAGGACCGCCGCGGCGCCCAGCGCGAACAGGATGGCGAAGACCAGGAGCATGACCCACAGCTCGCGGAACAGCAGCGCCACGACGTCGAGGACGCCGTAACGCGGTCGAGCGGCTGCACGGGACATAGAAGGCATTGGCCGGACGCATCCATCCTGGGAACTTCGACCTTACCCTTGAAGGACCTGCGTTAACCGGGCGTTACCCATAAGGGTCCAGCTTCACCTTCATCCGAAAATGACAGTTGTTTCGCGCCTCATGACCTTTGACCGTCGCCTTATCCTGATGGGCCTGGCTGCCGGCCTGGCGGGCTGCGCCAGCGGACGTGGCCCGACAACCGGCGCATCGACGGAGGGCGTTGATCTGGCCTTCGCGCCATGGACGGACATCGCGCCGGAATACCTGCTGTTTCCGGGCGACGAGATCGAGGTCGCCCTGCCCACTGCGACCGAGTTGACTCGCCAGCTCAAAATCGGCCCCGACGGCCGCGTCTCCCTGCCCTTGCTCGGCCATGTCATGGCGGCGGATCGCACCCTGGCTGAACTGGAGGCTGACATTTCAGAGGGCTACGCCGCCCAGTTGCGCCGCCCAGAGGTCGAGGTCACCTTGCGCCTCGCTGGCCCGCTCAAGGTCTGGGTCGACGGCGAGGTGCGCAATCCGGGCGTCTTCGACATGCCGGGCGACATCGACGCCTATCAGGCTGTAGTCATGGCGGGCGGCTTCCTGCCCTCGGCGAAGTCCGCTCAAGCCGCCCTGATCCGTCGCGGCCCCGGCGGCGTCCGCATGATGCGCGCCATCGACCTGCGCCCGCGCCGGGCCGAGGTCGTCACCCTTCATCGCGGCGACATCATCTTCGTGCCCCGCTCGACGCTCGGTGAACTGGCCGCCTTCTTCACCCTGTTCCGATCCGCCCTGCCGATCGGCTTCAGTTACGCGCTGAACGGCGGCTACGCCTCCACCTGACAGGAGCGGAACCGCCAAGCTCGTAAAGGCGTTGCCTCAGCGGGACGCCCATCAGGGCGGGACGGTGGGTTCATGGGCGTTCATGTGGCGCATTGGCGGGCCACCACAGGCTTCATCCTGATGCTTGCGGTCACGCTCACACCGCCGCTGGTCCCTTCGCTCGCCTTGGCCCAGGAAGACGCTCCGGCTGCAGCGCCCGACGCCAAGGACCCTATGGTCGTCTACGCTCAGGACGGCACGACAGTCCGCGCGCACCTCCAGGCGGGGGTGAATCTGGTCGCCGAGCAGGCCCTGTTCTGGGATTTCGGAAGGACGGTGGCCGGCGTCACCGACTTCGACTCCAATGCTGAATGGTTCGAGGCCTATGTGAAGCCCGGCCTGACCTTCGAGCGGCGCATCAGCGACCGCGCCGCCCTCTATGGCGGCCTGTCCGGCGTCGGTTCGATGACCGTGGGCACGGACGCCTTCGATGCTGGCGACACCGGGCGGGTGACGCTGGAGGAGGGCTATCTCGGCTGGCGCTATCAAGGTGATCAGACGACCTTTGACCTGTCGGTCGGCCCGCGCGTCTTCAAGGCCGGAACCGGGATGCTGATCGAGGCCGGCGGGTCCAGCGGCTTCTCGCGCGGGGCGCTGAAGCTGGGGCCGCGCAAGGCCTGGGCCTTCGCCGCCTTGGGTGAGGTCAGCCATGACAAGTTCAAGGCCACGGCCTTCTACCTGGACCCCAATGAGTCGCCGGACAACGACACGGGCGTGGACTTCCGCTACGACGCCACCCCCAACGCCCTGATCGGCCTGACGGCGGGTCAGGTGATCGAGTCCGCCTCCCCCTATCCCAAGGCCCCGCCCGGCGGGGTCGGCGTCCCCAGCATCATTCCCGGCGCGCGCTACGGATTGCAGTTCGTGAACCTCTATACCCGCGCCCCGATCGCGGGCCTGCCCAACGCCTTCATGGCGGCGGATCTGGCGTTCGAGCACAATGACCGCATCGACCTGCGCGCCTGGGCCGGACGCGCCCAGGTCGGCTACACCTTCGCCGAGCACCGCTGGAAGCCGACCTTCACCCTGGGGTATCAGACCTTTTCCGGCGACGATCCCGACACCGACCGGCTGGAGCGGTTCGACCCCCTCTACTACGAGGGCAACCCCTCGGCCTGGTCCACCGGCACCAAGTCGTCGATGGTCTTCATCAACTCCAATGTGAACGCCTGGCAGGTCGCGGTCAGCATCGCGCCGACCCCGGCCGACACCTTCACGGTTCGCATCCACCGCATTGAAGCCGACCAGTTGCGCAGCCCTATCCAGTTCGGCCAGGCCACGCGGGTCGAGGGCGATAACGTGGACAATCCCATCACCGGGGTCACGCGCCGCCACCTCTCAGACGACCTCTACTTTGAATATTTTCGCGTTGTGTCGCCCAACCTCTTCCTGACCACCGGCTTCTCGATCTCCAACCCGCAGGCGGGGATCAAGTCGATCGTGGTCGACGCGCCAGTCTGGTCCGGCGCCTACGTCAATCTGATCGCCAACTATTGAGTTGAACGAGGCGTCCATGACCCTGATCCTTCCCCCGTCCAGCCGCCGTAGCCTGCTCGCCGGAGCCGGCGCCCTGGCCGGCGCCGCCTTGTTGGGAGGCCGCAGCATGGCCCAGACCGCCCGCGCCGCCCCAGCAACGATCTTCACCGGCGGCCCCATTGTGACCATCGACGACGCCATGCCGACCGCCGAGGCCGTGGCCGTGCGTAACGGCGTCATCGTCGCCGTGGGCTCGCTGGACGCCGCCCGCGCGGCTGTGGGCCGGGGCGCCCAGACGATCAATCTGGACGGCCGCACCCTGCTGCCGGGCTTCTTCGACCCTCACGGCCACGTCTCGATGGTGGGGCTACAGGCGCGCTACGCCAACCTGCTGCCCGCCCCCGACGGTCAGGGCGACGACATCCCCGCCCTGCAAGGCATCACCCGTGACTGGATGAACGCTCACGAGGCCCTGGTCCGCGACACCCAACTGGTCATCGGCTTTGGTTACGACGACTCCCAGCTCAAGCAGCATCGCCACCCGACCCGGACCGAGCTGGACGCCATCTCCGACAGCGTGCCGATCCTGTTCATGCACCAGTCCGGCCACCTGGGCGTGGCCAACAGCGCGGCCCTGAAGGCCGCCGGGATCAGCGCCTCGACACCCAACCCCGACGGCGGCGCCTTCCGTCGCGAGGACGGCTCTCAGGAACCCAACGGGGTGATGGAGGAAACCGCCCTGTTCGCGGTCATGGGCGCCCTGTTCACCCGCCTGGACCTTCAGGCCAACCTCGAGATGATCCACGAGGGCGCGCGCTTCTATTCCAGCTTCGGCTACACGACGGCCCAGGACGGGCGTTCCTCGACCGACACCTGCCGCATGATGGCCATGCTGGCCGAGCGTGGCGAGTTGCCCATCGACATCCTGTCCTTCCCCGACATCCTGACCTCGACCGACGTCATGGCGACGTCGCTCTATCGCAAGAACTATATCGGCAAATACCGCATCGGCGGGGTCAAACTGACCATCGACGGTTCGCCCCAGGGCAAGACCGCCTGGCTGTCGCAGCCCTACTACATTCCGCCCGAGGGCAAGCCCGCCTCCTGGCGCGGCTATCCCGCCGTGACCGAGCAACAGGTTCTGGACGCCGTGGAACTGGCTTTCAGGAACGACTGGCAGATCGAGGTCCACGCCAATGGCGACGCCGCCATCGACCTGCTGATTGGCGCGGTGCGCGAGGCGACGACCAAGCATGGCGCCAAGGACCGCCGCCCGGTCCTGATCCACGGCCAGACCGTACGCATGGATCAGTTGGACGACCTGAAGATGCTGGGCATCGTGCCGTCGCTGTTCCCGATGCACACCTTCTACTGGGGCGACTACCATCGGGCCTCGGTGCTGGGACCGCGTCGGGCCGAGACCATCTCCCCCTGCCATTCGGCGGTCCGTCGCGGCATGCGCTTCACCACCCACCACGACGCCCCGGTGGCCAATCCCGACGCCATGCGCGTATTGTCCGCCACCGTCACCCGCCGCACCCGCTCGGGCGACATCCTCGGCCCTGACGAATGTGTCCCGATCGACATCGCCCTCAAGGCCATGACCCTCTGGGCCGCCTGGCAGCACTATGAGGACGACCGCAAGGGCTCGCTGGCCGTCGGCAAACTCGCCGACCTGGCTATCCTCGGCGACAACCCCATGACCATCGACCCCGCCAAGCTGGCCGGGATCAAGGTCACAAGCACATGGAAGGAAGGGCGGGAGGTCTGGTCGGGCTGAGGCGCTACAGCGCGGCTAAGGCCGACACAAAGACGTTCGCCGGTCTTCGGTTCAGATAGACGATGACGGGATGTTTCCCATAGCGAAAGCACCCGAGACCACCGGCAAAGACATGCAAGTCGTTCTCGCTCCATCCCACGCGCACGCTGGGCCAGCGTGATGGAAACACCAGATAGGCGACCCCATTCGGCGCCGCAGATCCCGCCGCCTCGCCCGCGAAATGGCGGACCTGCTCCCGCGAGATTTCAACAACAGCCTCAGTCGTCAAGGCCGCAACGGCCCCTTGAGCATCGTTAGTGACCTCCCACACGAGCGAGGCGTCCACCTGTTTGAAACTCGCGCCGTGCGTTGGCGGCGGCCGCTGGAGCCATTCGTTCGTGGCGGGAAGATTGCAGGCCTTGCACTGATCCGGTGTCGCGATGCAGACAGCCAGAACACAGCTTGCGACCAGAAAACCCTCCCGTGCCATCATCCGTCAGCCCGGACGCACGACTACGGACTGCGGACGATAGAGCCAGTCGTCTTCACCGGCCTTGATACGCTCGATCTCATCCAGCATGTCCGCGACGTTTGAATAATCCCGTCCCTTGAAGAGGTCCGGTTTCACTGTCCACCATTCAGAGGCCAGCAATCGTTCGACTGTCTGCTCGTCAAAGCGCTTTCGGATGGGTTTTCCGGGCACGCCGCCGACGATGGTGTAGGGCTCCACGTCCTTGTTGATAATGGCGCCGGCGGCGATGACGGCCCCGTGCCCGACGCTCACCCCCGCCATAATGACCGCCCGACTGCCGATCCAGACATCGTGCCCGATCGTCACAGACTTCTCGACTGCGGAATAATTCATCTCGTTCGCAGCGTAGAACTCGTCAACGAGAGGCGAACCTGACCACATATTCTTGCGATAGAAGAAGGTGCTGGTCGATAGCCAGTCCGTAGGATGAGGCCCCAATCCGACAAGTATCTCTTGGCCAAAAGAGCAATATCGACCAATCGATCCTGTCGAATAGATCTCCGTCTTTCTACCGATGTAAGTGAACGATCCAATTTTTCGAGCCATCACCAATGAGCCGCCGGCGATCAGCGAATGCTCCTCCATCCTGACAGGGATTCGGAACGATACGGCTTCCGGAACGGGAACGATGATATTGAACTGGCGCTTCAGAAGCTGTCGATCGGGCAAGTGCATGAACTTACGGATATCCCGGATCACTGTTCCCGAACAGTAGATGCCTGCAGGCCGACGCATGCTGACAGGTGCGCTGCAACCCGCCTGACTCGATGACATCCATGGTCGGGGCGAGAGGATTCGAACCTCCGACCCTCTGGTCCCAAACCAGATGCGCTACCAGGCTGCGCTACACCCCGAACCGATGGAGCGCCCTATTGGCACGGTCGGCGCCGTACTGCAACGCATTCAACGCCCTAATCCGCTTCAGGGCCGAAAGAAGCTGTGGCGAACCTGGTCGCCCGGCTTGGCGCCAATCTCCTCGGCCCGACCGGCGCGCAGTTCCAGCACGCCGTTGGCCGCGCCATTCGACGGCAGCGGCGTCTGCGAATAGGGGGTGGCGTGGCTGGCGATCGAGACGATGCGCCCCTGCGGGTCGATGTAGAGGATATCCAGCGAACTGGGCGTATTCTTCATCCAGAAGCTCTGCTCTGTCGCCGCCGGGAACTGGAACAGCATCCCCCGGTCGTCTTCCAGCGGCGGGCGATACATCAGTCCGCGCGCGCGCTCGGCGTCATCGTCAGCGATCTCGACCATGAAATTGTGCTCGCCCGAGGCGGTGACGATGCTCAAGGGTTCCAGCGGCTGACCGGCCGCGTCCACCGGCCCCTTGGGCGCACAGGCCGAAGCCAGTCCCGCGACCGCCAGAACGCCTGCCAGCAACATGCGACGCGAGAAACCCATGACTTCGCCCCTCAAAGGGCGAAACCTATTCGCCCGGCCTGATCTCGGCCACCACCAGCCCCTTGGGACCGTCGGCGAACCGCACCTGCACCGCGTCGCCAGGCACCAGATCATCCAGCCCGCAGCGTCGCAGCGTTTCAACGTGGACGAAGATATCGCCGGCCGCGCCGTCGCGCACCACGAATCCATAGCCCTTGGTGCGATTGAACCATTTGACGACCGCGGTCTCCATCGGACCATGGATTGCTGCGTCAAACGCCGGGCGCGGCGAGACGGCGGGGCGCACAGCCTCGCGGCGGATCGGGGTCGCGCTGCCCTGCCCCAGGTCGAGGACGCGCACCACCTGCCAGCCCTTGGCTCGACGCGCGCATTCGCACTGGATCGGAGCGCCTTCGGCGGCGACCTCGTGGCCGCCGTCACGCAGGCTGCTGACATGCAGCAGCACATCCTTCAGCTCGGTCATGTCGGGCTCATCAGGCACGATGAAGCCGTACCCCTTTCCCGGATCGAACCATTTCACCGTGCCGGCGATCAGAACAATGTCCGGCGCTTCCATCTCGTCGTAGTCCGACAACTCACTAACCCCCGCCTGCAAAGCGTGCAGAGGCTATGATTAACACGGTTCGCCGAACCTCGGGAAAACAAAAATGACGATTTTAAGCCGCTGGACGGCCAAGCCGGTCGCTCGCCCGCAATGGCGGTCGCAACTCACGATGTGGGGGAAGCTCCGCGTGGCAGTCCCTAGGGGAGTCGAACCCCTCTCTTCAGGTTGAAAACCTGACGTCCTAACCGATAGACGAAGGGACCGCTGCGCGGAGGAGGGGCCTATTAGCCCCGCCCGTCGGAGGACGCAAGCCTGTTTTTCAACTTTCCGAACAAAGACATCGCGCGGCGCAGCGTAGCCGAAAGCACCAACCGGATCGGGCTGAGACGCATGACGATGTCGGGGAAAGGATAGCTCCGCGTGGCAGTCCCTAGGGGAGTCGAACCCCTCTCTTCAGGTTGAAAACCTGACGTCCTAACCGATAGACGAAGGGACCGCTGCGCGGAGGAGGGGCCTATTAGCCCCGCCCGTCGGAGGACGCAAGCCTGTTTTTCAACTTTCCGAACAAAGACATCGCGCGGCGCAGCGTAGCCGAAAGCACCAACCGGATCGGGCTGAGACGCATGACGATGTCGGGGAAAGGATAGCTCCGCGTGGCAGTCCCTAGGGGAGTCGAACCCCTCTCTTCAGGTTGAAAACCTGACGTCCTAACCGATAGACGAAGGGACCGCTGCGCGGAGGACCGGGGTAATAGCCGCCGCTTTCGGCGGTTGCAAGCGTCTGCTGTGCAGTTTGTGCGACTTTTTCAAAGACCTGCGCTCGGCAAGGCTGACGCCTCAGGCCATGCGCGGATCAGCCACGTCCTCGATCTCGAACTGGACGCCACGCCGCCCGTTCCAGTCATCGGCCTTCAGCCGCCCGACCAGGTTCAACCCGCCCTGCCCCGACAGCAGCGCCTTGCCGCCGGGCAGGTCGGCGCAGCGCCAGGCGATGGCTCGCACCGAGGCCCCGTCGGGCCCGACCAGACGACATCGCACATGGCCGCCGTTCATGGCGACCGGCTCGCGCGCCTGTACGCCTTGCAGGGCGAACAGGGGCTCGGGGTTGGCCGGACCATAGGGCGCCAACTGCTCAAAGGCCTCGAACAGATCGCGCGTCGCCGCGCTCGGGTCGATCAGAGCGTCCACCTCGACCCAGTCCTGGGCTACGGCATCGGCCCGCTCGCCCGACAGCCGGTCGTTGAGGAAGACCCGCAGTTCGTCAATGCGGTCAGCGGCGACCGTCAGCCCCGCAGCCATGGCGTGCCCGCCCCCGGCGATCAGGACGCCTTCGTTCCAGGCCGCCTGCACGGCCCGGCCCAGGTTCATGCCCGGCTGAGAGCGGCCCGAGCCCTTGCCCAGACCGTTGATGGCGTCGACGCCGATCACGATGACCGGCTTCCTCCAGCGTTCGCGCAGGCGCCCCGCCACAATGCCGACCACGCCGGGGTGCCAGTCCTCGCCCGCGATCACCACCATGGCGGATTCGTCGTTGTGCGCGCCCGTCGCCTCGACCCGGCGCACCGCCTGTTCCGTCACCTGAGCCTCGACCTCGCGCCGGGCGATGTTCAGGGCGTCCAGCTCCTGCGCCAGCGCCCGCGCCTCGCCGGGATCGTCGGTGGACAGCAGGCGCGCACCTAAGTCCGACTTGCCGATCCGTCCGCCGGCATTGATGCGCGGGCCAAGAATGAAGCCCGCATGATTGGATTTGGCCGGTCCCGGCTCCGCCCCGGCGGCGGCCAGCAGAGCCTTTAGCCCCGGATTCTTCCAGTCCGACATGACCTTCAGACCCAGACTGGTCAGCGCCCGGTTAAAGCCGGTCAGCCCCGTCACGTCGCAGATGGCCCCCATGGCGGCCAGATCCAGCCACTGGCGGATGTCCGGTTCGGTCTTGCCCTCAAACAACCCCCGCGCCCGCGCCTCGCGGTTCAGCGCCGCCAGCAGGACGAAGACCACTCCCGCCGCCGCCAGATTGCCCTGCCCCGAGTTGCAGCCCGGACGGTTCGGATTGACCACGGCGAGACAGGCCGGCGGCTCCTCGCGCATCATGTGGTGGTCGATGACCACGACGTTCAGACCGATGGCCGAAGCGTGGGCCACGGCCTCGTTCGCCGCCGCTCCGCAGTCCACGGTGATGACCAGATCGGCGCCTCGCGCTTTCAGCGTATCGAAAGCCCGCGCGCTGGGGCCATAGCCTTCCGTCAGGCGGTCGGGGACATAGATGGGCAGTTCCGCATTCAATGTGCGGAACCAGCGCACCAGCAGGGCCGCGCTGGACGCCCCGTCCACGTCATAGTCGGCAAAGACGTGAATGCTGCTGCCCGCCTGCAGCGCGTCGATGATGGCGGTCGCCGCCGTATCCATGTCCATGAAGCTGGAGGGATCGGGGAACAGGGCCCGCAGCGTGGGCCGCAGGAAGTTCTCGCCCTGATCCGCCGCCACGCCGCGTGCAGCCAGGGCCCGCGCCATCGGCTCGTCCAGATCGAGCGCCTGCATATGGGCGCGGATGGTCGCCGCCTCGGCCGGACGCTGCCGCCAGGCGCGGCCAGACAGCGAACGCGAGACGTCGAGGAAGGCGGGACTGTTTCCACCGTCAGCCATGAGGAATCCTTGTCAGCCCGGCCATCATTCCGGGATTCTGTCGCCCAGACGACATGGGCCTGACGTCAGCCGGCGTCTCAGGGGCGCGGACGGTCGATCGGCGGCGGCGCGGCGGCACGGCGGCGCAGGCTCTCGGCGAAGGCTTCAACCTCGTCCGGGGTCTGGGCGCCGATGGGGGCCATGCGCGCCGGATCAAAGCGGCGGTTGATCGATTCCACGAAGGCCGCCGGATCGCTGTCCAGCGTCCAGTCGATGCCCGCCACCTGGGTCGCCAGGGCGCCGCTGTCGGCGTTCAGCGTGCCGACAGCGGCGGCCACTTGGGTCGGCGGCGGCAGATCGGTCGGCGCGGCCGGAAAATCAGCCCAGCGCGGGTAGGCCCGGTGTGTGTCCACCAGTTCCTGAATGCGCGGCGCCAACGGCGACGTGGCGTCCGTTTGGGGGTCGAACGAGCCGACACAACCCCCTGTGAGCAACAGCACGCCGGTCATCGCCGGCAGGATCGTCTTTTTCGACAGGAACACGTTCATCTCACCCCCGGTCATATGCCATCATCGCACCCGGAGGAAGGCTCGCGATCCGACGCGGCGCCCGTTCCGGAGGTTCGCCCATGGCCAAGCACCCGACCAAGGCTCCCCCTGCCCCGCCGTCCGCCACGGCGACGCCGCGCAAATCGGGGCGTCCGACCTCGGCCAAGCCGCGCGCCAAAAAGGCTCCGCCTCCCGACGCTACGCGCGAATCGCCGCCTCCCGAATCTCCGCCCAAGGCCGAGCCCCAGCCTCAGACCCCGCCTCAACCTGAGGCCACCGCCGATCCCTTCGCCTTCAGCGCCGATCAGCGCCATCTGCTGGAAACCCTGTCGCTGAACCTGGCCAAGGCCGCCATGACGGCCCAGTCGGCCATCGCCGAAGCCGCTCTCAGCCAGGCCGACCGCCCAGCCGCACTGTCGCCCGACCCCTTCAACGTGGCCCCGGCCATGACCTCGGTCATGACCAGTCTGGCGGCCCGCCCCGAAAAGCTGTTTCAGGCCCAGGCCGACCTGTTCGGCCGCTACATGGACCTGTGGTCCACGACTGCCCGCCGCGCCATGGGCGAAGAGGTCGCCCCCGCCCCTTCCACCGACAAGCGCTTCCGCGACCCGGCCTGGAGCGAGAACCCGGTCTTCGATGTCATGCGCCAGTCCTATCTGGTCACTTCGGAATGGATGAACGGCCTAGTCTCCAGCGTCGACGATGTCGATCCGCGCGTGAAGCGCAAGGCAGAGTTCTTCACCAGACTGCTCACCGACGCCTTCTCGCCTTCCAACTTCCTCGCCTCCAACCCGGTGGCGCTGAAGGCCCTGACGGAAACCGGCGGCGAGTCGCTGGTGAAAGGGATGCAGAACTTCGCGGCAGACCTGGAGCGCGGCAACGGCAAGCTCAAGATCAGCCAGGCCGACTACGGTCAGTTCAAGGTCGGCGAAAACGTCGCCACCGCCCCCGGTCAGGTGGTCTGGCGCGACGAGCTGTTCGAGCTGATCCAGTTCGACGCCGAGACCGAAATCCAGCACGCCATTCCGCTGCTGATCTTCCCGCCGTGGATCAACAAATTCTACATCATGGACCTGCAGCCAGCGAACTCGCTGATCCGCTGGCTGTCGGCCCAGGGCTTCACAGTCTTTGTCTGCTCCTGGGTCAACCCCGACAAGGACAAGGCCGGGTTCGGCTTCAAGGAATACCTGCACAAGGGCGTCTATCGCGCCGTCGAAAAGACGCTGGAGCAAACCGGCCAGAAGCAACTGAACGCTGTCGGCTACTGCATCGGCGGCACCCTGCTTGGCGCGGCCCTGGCCCACATGGCGGCGAACAAGGACGGGCGCATCGCCTCGGCCACCTTCTTCGCCGCCCAACATGACTTCGCCGAGGCCGGCGACCTGCTGCTGTTCACTGACGAGCACTGGCTGGCCGAGATCGAGCAGCAAATGGAGGCAGCGGGCGGCGTCCTGCCCGGCGCCGCCATGGCCGATACCTTCAACGCCCTGCGCGCCAACGACCTGATCTGGTCCTTCTTCGTGTCCAACTACCTGATGGGCAAGGCGCCGCCGGCCTTCGACCTGCTGTTCTGGAACGCCGACCAGACGCGGATGCCCAAACGCCTGCACCTCGACTACCTGCGCCGTATGTACGGCCAGAACGCCCTGGCCAAGGGCGAGTTCGAGATCGACGGGCAGCGCATCGACCTCTCGACGGTCAGCACGCCCCTCTACTTCCTGGCCAGCCGCGAGGACCACATCGCGCCGATGAACTCGGTCTATCGCTCGGCGCGGCTGTTCGGCGGCCCGGTGACCTACACCCTGGCCGGATCGGGCCACATCGCAGGGGTCATCAACCCGCCCGCCGCCAACAAATACCAGCACTGGACCAACCCCACCCTTCCCGAAACGCTCGCAGAATGGCAAGCGGGCGCTGAACAGCATCCCGGCAGTTGGTGGACGCACTGGGCCGCCTGGCTGCGCGAGAAATCGGGCCAACAGATCCCCGCCCGCGACCCGAAGACCGGCGCGCTCAAGCCCATCGAGCCCGCGCCCGGCGCCTATGTGAAAGTGAAGTCTTGAAGCGTATCGAACCCAACCTGCTGCTGGCCCTGGCCACCGCCGTCCCGCTCGCCCTTCTGGTCGCCACCGCCAGCCTGTTCGGCGAGCCGGGCCATATGCTGAAGTACGTCCTTCTGGCTGTGGCCTGCTCGGCCGGCTTCGTCGTCTTCAACGGCATGATGTCCAGGCGCATGGGCCTGCAGCGCCCGCCGATGATCCACCCCGAGGCCGCCTCGACCGCCGTCTGGGCCAGCCTGTTTCCTCTGGCGCTGATCCTGGGCGCCGCCGTGCCGGTCTTCTTCCCCGGCCACGACTATGGCCTGCTGGTCATCATCGCCGCCGTCTGGTTCGGCGTGACCGTGCAATCCGCCATCAAGGCCCGTCAGGCCGGATGAGGCGTCTGGCAGTCGGCGCCCTGGCCAGCCTCCTGCTGGGGGCCGGCGCGGCCTCCGCTCAGGACGGGTTGATCCAGGCGGACAAGATCATCCTCGTCGGAGACTCCACCACGGCGGTCGGCAGCGGCTGGGGCGGGGCCTTCTGCGACCGCCACGTCCTGTCGGCGCTGGCCTGCGTCAACCTGGGTCGTCAGGGGCGAAGCACCTCGACCTATCGCGCCGAGGGCTCCTGGGATCTGGCGCTGAACGAGATGGCGACGCCCGGCTATCAATCGGTCTGGGTGCTGATCCAGTTCGGCCACAACGACCAGCCGGGCAAGCGCAGTTCCACCGATCTGGCGACCCAGTTCCCCGCCAACCTGCGCGCCTATGTGGCCGAGACCCGCGCCCGCGGCGCCCGCCCCGTTCTGCTGACGCCCCTGACCCGCCGCCATTTCAAGGACGGGCAGCTTGAGAACACGCTCGTCCCCTGGGCCGACGCCGTCCGCGCCGTCGCAGCTGAAACCAATACGCCGCTGATCGATCTGAACGCCAGCAGCGCCGAACTGGTCCAGCGCCTCGGGGCGCTGGAGGCCGCCCGCCTCTCCCCCGGCGCCTCGCCGCCCGACTTCGAGGCGAATTTGCGCGCTGGAAACACCCCGCCCGCGCCGCCGGCGACGACACCGCTTCCGACCGCGCACGGCCGCCATGTCGGTGATTTCGATTACACCCACCTCGGACCGGAGGGCGCCGCCGTCATCGCCGCCCTTGTAGCGCGCGACCTGATCGCCGTCGCGCCGGACCTGGCTCCAAGCCTCGTCCCCTGAGCGGGTTCAGGCGGGCTGAAACGTCAGGGCCACGCCGTTGTTGCAGTAGCGCCGCCCGGTCGGCGTCGGTCCGTCCATAAACAGATGCCCCTGATGCCCCAGACACCGGGCGCAATGGTATTCAGTGCGGGGGATGCCGATCAGGCGATCAGTCTTGGTCCCGACATTGTCCGGCATGACCCGCGTGAAGCTGGGCCAGCCGGTGCCGCTGTCATACTTCCACGCCGACTGGAACAGCGGCAGGCTACAGCCCTTGCAGACGAATACGCCGCGCCGATGCTCGTCATTCAGCGGGCTGCTGAACGGTCGCTCGGTCCCTTCATGCCGCAGCACGCGCCATGAGGCTTCGCCCAGCCGCCGCTTCCAGTCGGCATCGCTGATCCGGCGAAACGGCGAGGAAGCCCACTGTCCTTCCGACGCGTCCGCCGCCTCGGGCGCACAGCCCGACAGGGCGACGGCGACGCCGCCCAGAAATACGGACCTTCGATCGAATACGGCGTCCATGCCTCCTATACGGCGGCCGGGCGCATTTGGTTCAGATCAGGCCGGTCGCCTCGTCCAGACCCAGCATGATGTTCAGGTTCTGCACCGCCGCGCCCGAGGCGCCCTTGCCCAGGTTGTCAAGCATGGCGACCAGACGCGCCTGCTCCCCGCCCCGATCGCCAAAGACGTGCAGACGCATCCGGTTGGTGCCGTTCAGGGCTTCCGGCTCGATGCCGCCCATAGCCTCGGTCTCGTCCAGATCGGCGACCTCGACGAAGCGCTGGCCGTCATAGGCCTCCAGCAAGGCCCCGTGCAGCCGCTCGACCGAGGGCGTCTCCGGCAAGGCCGACAGATGCAGCGGCACCTCGACCAGCATCCCCTGGCGATAATTGCCCACGGCCGGCGCGAACAGGACGTTGCGCGACAGCCCCGTATGCTGCGTCATCTCCGGCACGTGCTTGTGCTTCAGCGTCAGGCCATAGGCGCGGAAGGCGGTGGACGCGCCCTCGGCCTCGAACTCGGCGATCATGGCCTTGCCGCCGCCGGAATAGCCCGACACCGCATTGACCGTGACCGGCTGGTTGGTCGGCACCAGCCCTGCCCGCACCAGCGGCCGCATCAGGCCAATAAAGCCTGTCGGATAGCAGCCGGGGTTCGACACCCGCGTCGAGGCGGCGATGGCCGCGCGTTGGCCTGCATCCATCTCGGCGAAGCCATAGGTCCAGGCCGGATCGACCCGGAAGGCCGTCGAGGCGTCGATGACCCGCACGCCGGGGTTCTCGATCATCGCCACAGCCTCGATGGCCGCATCGTCGGGCAGGCACAGGATGACCGCATCGGCGCTGTTCAGCGCCTCGCGCCGCGCCGCGACATCGCGCCGACGGTCGCCCAGCAGGATCAGCTCCAGATCGTTACGCGCCTCCAGACGCTCACGGATCTCCAGCCCCGTGGTCCCGGCCTCGCCGTCGATGAAGACCTTATGCATCGTCTAACTCCGTCCCCCTCTCCCAATGGGAGAGGGCTTGAGCGCTCGAGAGCCGAAGGCGATCGGCTGCGCGAAAGGGTGAGGGTCCGCCGCATCAGTCGGCGAAAGCAGTAGCACAATTAGGGCGGCGGCCTCGCCGAAGGACAGCGCCGACCCTCATCCGGCGCTCCGCGCCACCTTCTCCCAGCGGGAGAAGGGCAAAAAAGAAAAAGGCGCTCCGGGTTTCCCCGAAGCGCCCTTGTATTCCCACTCGCGGTTGCGAGTTAGCGCTTCGAGAACTGGAAGCTGCGGCGTGCCTTGGCGCGGCCGTACTTCTTACGCTCGACGACGCGGCTGTCGCGGGTCAGGAAGCCGTGCGGCTTCAGGACCTTGCGCAGTTCCGGCTCGAAGTGAGTCAGGGCGTGCGACAGGCCGTGGCGGATGGCGCCGGCTTGACCCGACAGGCCCGAACCTTCGACGGTGCAGATCACGTCGTATTGCGTGGCGCGGTCCGAAACGGTCAGCGGCTGGGCGATCATCATGCGCAGCACGGGACGAGCGAAGTAAACTTCCTGGTCGCGGCCGTTGATGGTGATCTTGCCGGTGCCCGGCTTGATCCAGACGCGAGCGATCGCGTTCTTGCGCTTGCCGGTCGAGTAGGCGCGGCCTTGTGCGTCCAGCTTTTGCTCATAGACGGGCGTGTCGTTTTCGACAGTGCCCAGGCTCTTCAGGGCGTCGAAGCCGGTGGCTTCAGCAGTCACGTCGGTCATGCTCAGGCGCTCCGGGTGTTCTTGGGCGACGCCGACTTGAAGTCGATGGTCAGCGGCTGTTGGGCTTCGTGCTCGTGGGCGGCACCGGCGAACAGACGCAGGTGCGTCATCTGCTTGCGAGCCAGCGGGCTTTCCTTCGGCAGCATGCGCTCAACGGCCTTCTCAAGCACGCGCTCGGGGAAGCGACCGCCCAGAACCTTCTCCGGGGTCGTCTGCTTGATGCCGCCCGGGTGACCGGTGTGGCGATAATAGACCTTGTCGGTGTTCTTCTTGCCGGTGAACACCACCTTGTCGACGTTGGTGACGACGACGTAGTCGCCCATGTCAACGTGCGGGGTGTAGGTCGGCAGATGCTTGCCGCGCAGACGGTTGGCTATGAAGGTCGCAAGACGGCCCACCACGACGCCTTCGGCGTCGATGTGGATCCACTTCTTTTCGACCTCTGCCGGCTTCATCGAAGCCGTAGTGCTCTTCAGCATATTGAGGGTCCTGAAAGACGAACGGTGCGGCCCATCCCAAGGCAGGAATGAGCGGAAGGCGTGCTGATAGAGGCTCAGCCCCAGCAGGTCAACACCAGTTCGTGACGCGATTTTAGGTCAAGATATTGAATTAAAACAACTTATCATAAACGGTATTAAAATACCTTATCGCAGCCAGCGCAAACCTCCTTTCTTCTCCCCTTGCGGAGAAGGACAACCGCCTGCGCCCAAATCGTCGCAGCCACGCAACCGTCACACGACCGTATCGCCCCTGTCGTCCGCAGACGGTCTAAGCTCGACCGTCAAACGGAGTCCCTGCCCCATGCGCCTGCAACGCCGCCAACTGATCTCGACCGGGGCTGCGGCCTTCGCCTTCGCCGGCTTCGCCCGCAACGTCCACGCGCAAAGCGCGGGCGAAGAGACCTACGTCAATCAGGTCGAGGGCTACGGCCCGCTGAAGACCGACCCCAACGGCCTGCTCGACCTGCCGGAGGGCTTTTCATATCAGGTCATCTCCCAGAGCGGCGAGACCATGGACGACGGCCTTCTGGTTCCCGGCCAGCCGGACGGCATGGGCTGCTTCGCCCTCAGCCCCACCAGGGTCGCCCTGGTGCGCAACCATGAACTGAAGGGGTCAAAGGCGCTGCACCGCAACATGGGACCTGGCGGCTTCCACCACGAACGTCTCGGCCTGCTGGACGCCTCCAAGGCCTTCGACACTTACAAGGACGGCCGCGCCCTGCCCGGCGGCACGACCACCCTGATCTACGACCTCGAAACCCGTCAAACGGTGCGTCAGCACCTGTCCCTGATCGGCACCTCGACCAACTGCTGCGGCGGCCACACGCCCTGGGGCAGTTGGCTGACCTGCGAGGAGACGGTCGAGACCCCCGCCGACGCCGACGTGACCAAGGCCCACGGCTGGGTGTTCGAGGTCCCCGCCGACGCCACCGGCCTGGTCGATCCCGTGCCGCTGAAGGCCATGGGCCGCTTCGACCACGAAGCTGTCTGTATCGACCCGCGCACCGGCATCGCCTACCTGACCGAGGATCAGGGCGACGGCCTCTTCTACCGCTTCATCCCGCAGGTTCCGGGCCAGTTGGCGCGCGGCGGTCGGCTGCAAGCCATGACTTTCAAGGGCCAGCCCGGCGCCGACAGCACCAACCACGACGCCCGCACCTGGTCGGTCAACGACTGGCGCGAGGTGGAGTGGATCGACATGGACGATGTCGAGGACCCGGCGGGCGACCTGCGCCATCGCGGCCATGCGGCTGGCGCCGTGACGGTGGCCCGCGGCGAAGGGATCTTCTGGGGCGAGAATGAGCTCTATCTGACCGCCACCTCGGGCGGCCCCCTGCGCCGCGGCCAGATCATGCGCTACGTCCCCTCGCCCGACGAAGGCGGCGCGGGCGAAGCCCATACGCCGGGGCGCATCCAGTTGTTCGTGGAAAGCACTGACCTGCGCACCATGAACATGGGCGACAATCTGTGCATCGCGCCCTGGGGCCACCTGATCGTCTGCGAGGACAACTACTCCGACGAGGTGCGCAACCACATCAAGGGCGTGACCCCCGATGGTCGCCTCTACACGATCGCCCGCAACGTCTTCGCCGGGAACTCGGAGTTCGCCGGGGCCGTGTTCTCGCCGGACGGCGCCGTCCTGTTCGTGAACATCATGTACCCCGGCCTGACCCTGGCGATCAGAGGCCCGTGGAACGCGGTCCGCTCATGAACAGGCGCGGGCGCGAGCGACGGACCAGCCACAGGTTGACCGTCGCCGCGCCCAGCACCAGCGCCGCCAGCGCCTGATGCAGCGCACCCAGGGTGATCGGCACCGCGTGCATCAGCGTGACAATGCCCAGCCCCGCCTGAAGCCACAGCAGTGCCGCCAGCACAAAGGCCGACAGTCCCAGCCCCTCGGCCAGCCGCCAGCGCCAGGCGTGGATGGCATAGGCCGTACCGCCCGCCAGCAGCAGATAGGCGCCGATGCGGTGATTGAACTGCACCAGTCCCTGATCGTGCAGGAAGGCGATCGCCCCCTTGCCCCACTCCACCGGCGGGAAGACCGCGCCGTTCATCATCGGCCAGTCGGTATAGATGAAGCCCGCCTTGGCCCCGGCCACCAGCCCGCCCAGCAGGCACTGAACAAAGATCGCGCCCAGCAGAAGCCCCGCGCCCCAGGTCCAGCCGCGCGGCGAGCGCGAATGGTCAGACCCGCTCCAGGCCTCCAGCCCCGTCCAGATCAGGCCGGCGAAGATCAGGAAGGCCAGGCCCAGATGGGTCGCCAGCCGCTCCGGCGCGACATCGACCCGCTCCGACAGGCCGCTGGACACCATCCACCAGCCGATCAGGCCCTGCAGACCGCCCAGGCCTAGCAGGATCAGGCAGCGCCCGATCAACCGCTTGGGCATCCGCCCGATTAACACGAAGATGACAAAGGGAACCGCAAAGACCACGCCGATCAGACGCCCGACCAGACGGTGCAGCCATTCCCACCAGAAGATGCCCTGGAACTCGCCCAGGCTCATGCCGGCGTTGACCTGGGCGTACTGCGGGATGGCCTTGTACTTGTCGAAGGCCTCGGCCCACTCCGCCGCGTTCAGCGGCGGGATGGCGCCCATGATGGGCTTCCACTCGGTGATCGAAAGGCCCGAACCCGTCAGGCGCGTCACGCCGCCGATGACCACCATGGCGAAGACCATCGCCGCGCTGAAGAACAGCCACAGCGCGACCGCGCGGCTTTGATCCTGATTCACGAAACGCTTCATTCGACGCCTGCCGTTCGCCCCGATACACTGTCGCCTTACAAGTCGGGCGACCGGGGCGGTATGCCCCCCCAGCGCGGCAAGATCGAGTCGCTTTCGACGCCAAGGCGTCGCACCATTCTGAAGGAGCGCCCGTGGCGCCATATGCGGATATCGCCATCGCCGTCGTCGGCGCCCTGGTTCTGGCCTGGATCGCCGACCTGCTGACCGGCCGCCGGGGTCTTGGCGGAACCATCCTGGTCGCCGCCGTCGGCGCCGGCTGCGGCGCCTTCCTGGCCATCCGCGTCTTCGCCGTGGCCACGCTCAGCGACTGGGTCTGGATTGTCTGGTCCATGATCGCCGCCGTGATCTGCCTGGTCGCCTTCTTCCTGTTTCGGAGCAAGCGCTGATGGGCGCCCGGACCCGCCGCTTCGTCGCCACCATCGGCGTCGTCCTCTTCCTGGCCTTCTGGGTCTGGGGCGCGGTGACGATCAACGACCGCCTGCCGGACATCTGGTGGCTGGACCTGATCTTCTTCGCCGTCGCGGGCATCGGCTGGGGCATCCCCCTGATCCCGATGCTTCGCTGGGCCGAGCGCGAGCCCGACGCCAAGTAGAGCCGAAATTGCAAAAGGGGCCGCCCGAAAGCGACCCCTTTAACCAACCGATTTCCCTGAGGAAATGGTCGGAGCGACAGGATTCGAACCTGCGACCCCTTGACCCCCAGGCGTAGCGGGGGACGTTTCAGCCAGTTTCGTGCAAACCATGCTGTGCCCCGCGCCTGGCGCTTTCCTTGCATCCACCGCCACTTAGAGCGAACACCTTGTTCCAGCCTGTGCCGCTATGAACCGGCCGAGGCTGTGACCAAGTTGTGACCAAGTTGGCGGTGCGACCATGCGGGTGCGTCTAACAGGCGGCGATCGGGGAACGATCAACAAGGCCCCTCCCAGCGATGGGACGGCCTTGATCCTCAATGACGATCTGTTGCCGGGCTTCATGCTCAGGGTCACCAAACGCGCCCGCACCTATGTCGTGGTTACCCGAGTTAAAGGACGCCCTGGTCAGATCCGGCGCCGGCTGGGCACTACGCGGGATCTCGAGCTCGCGGACGCCAGGGCCAAGGCCCGTCAGATCATCGAGGATGCTCAAAACGGGATCGCGCCAGGCGACGCTGAGAAGGACGCGCGAGCGGCCGCCGGCGGGGCCGACAGCTTCAAAGCCGTCGCCGATGCGTATTTCGAGGACACGCTGCGCGGCGGCGGCGCCAAGCTGCGAACCAAGACCGAGATGCAGCGGAAGGTAGAGAAGGACTTGGCCGAGTGGCTCGAGCGGCCGATCGGCTCCATCACCGCGCGTGAGATATCCGACCTGGTCTATCAGAAGGCGCAGACGTCGCCGATCGCGGCGAACCGCCTGGTCAGCTTCATCAAGAAGCTGATGCGGTGGGCGAAACGCCGGCACATCATCGCGGCCAACCCCGCCGCCGACATTGAGAAGCCGTCCGACGAAGTCTCGCGTGATCGCTATTTGGGCGATGAAGAGATCCGGCTGGTCTGGGATGCCTGCGGCCGCGTGGGCGATCCCTATGGCAGACTGATCCGGCTCGCGCTGGTCACGGGTCAACGGCGCGGCGAGGTGGCCGGCCTTCGTCTTTGCGAAATAGGCAAGCTCGAGCACCGCGACGGCAGGACTGGCGAGATGCAGGAGCTCGAGGCATGGCTAATCCCGGCCGAGCGAACGAAGCGGTTACGCGCTCACGCGGTCCCGCTCTCTCCCCTCGCCAAGCGCCTGATCGATGGTGCCCCGAAGCTGCAGGTGGAGGGCCAGTTGCTTGAACACATCTTCGCCAGTGGCGTGGGTGGGGATCAGCCGCCTTCAGCATGGTCGAAGTTCAAGCGCCGGCTGGACGATGATGTCGGGAAGGCTATCGCCAAGGCTCTGCATGAGCCGTTCAACCGGAAGATCCACGCTCTGCCCGACTGGCACGTCCACGATCTGCGCCGGACATGCGCCACGCACATGGAGATGCTGGGCGTCGACCGGCGAGTGATCAGCCGAGTGCTGAACCATGCCGAGGGCGACAGCAGCGTGACGGCCATCTACGCGCGCTATCGGTTCGACGCTGAAGCAGCCGAGGCCCTGAACCTCTGGGCCGCCAAACTGGAGCGCCTGACGGGCGCCAACGTCATCTCGCTCAAACGGCCGGACGTCGCATGACACCCCAAGAGAGATCAGCCAAGCTTGCGCGCTTATCGACCAGTGTGGCTAGTTTCCAACCGCTCATCGACTGGATTTTGACTGAGGCTGAGCAGTCGAGAATCGAGCATGCTGAATTCTTCGCCAAGCTCCGAAAGGCCAAGGCAGGCGATCCAGCTGCCACGAAGATTTTGTTGGCATGCATTGACGAAATCGAAGAGGCCGATCCTTCGGAAAGGGCTGACATTCTCAAAGCGATACGGGTCAGAGGTAAGCGAGGCCGCTCGGAAGGTCCCACTGAGATCGGCGAGGCCTACACACTCGCGGCCCAGGAGGTCATTCGGCGGACAGCTGCCGGCGAGAAGCAGGCCGACGTCATAGCTGAGCTAGCACCTGCCCTGCCGGGGTTAAACACGACACTCGAAAGCAAAAGGACGCAACTCCGCGACCGCGTGCGGGAAGAGAGGCGACGCAGATCATTGGCGTGATTTGATCTGCGCGGACTTTCACGGCGCATAGAGGTTTGCTTGGTCCTGTAAGGCCGCGATGGGCGGTCGAAACGGAGACCGCACATGACACCCGAACCTCAGACGTCGCCATCTGACACCGACCGCCTCATCCAGGTGAAGGAGGTGATCAGGCTCACCAGCGTATCGCGCACCCAGTTGCATCGCCTCGTGAAGGCCGGGAGCTTTCCGCGCCCGTGCAAGATCGGCGCGGCCCGGAAAGCCTGGAGTCTCGAGGACGTTCGGCGCTGGATCGCCGATCGCCGCGCCGAGGCGAATGCAGCGTGACCGGGAAAGCGAAAACCCCCGCCGCCGTTAGCGCGGCGAGCGGGAGTGGTCGGGATGTTCTGGCGGGCGCCGAACGTCTCGATCATAGCGCGCTGCTGGGCGCTGTCATCAGGCCGAACTATTGGATCCAAGATGTCTGGCTGCGCCAGCTCTCCTCCGATTTATCTCAGGGCAATGCAGCTTTCCGGGCCGGCTGGGCAGTGTCGACGCTCCTCCGTCAAGGTGGAGGTCAGGCCAAGACGACACTGCGGACGATCGGCGCCGTCGCTGGGCTTCGAGGCAAGAATGGCGAAACCGCCATGTGGGTTCGCCGTGGCCTCAACTCGCTCGAACGAGACGGCCATCTCCTAATCGATAGGTCAGCAGGCCGTGGCCCGGGCAATGGTCACCGCTATGCCTTGCTCCTGAAGGGTCATCAGGTCTGAGGCATGGGCAATCCTCAGAAGAAGGTCCGCTCCAAGAAGGAGCAGCTGCAGCTTGACCGAATGGCGACGTTCCATGCACTGCGCCGCGCAATAGCGCGCGATCCCACCCGGACGCTCTCTCCTGCGACATTCTTCGTGGTCTGGACGCTGCTCTCATACATGGGCGAGGAAGGCGAGGCGTTCCCGTCGATGCGCACCTTGGCCGCCGACATTGGGATGCACGAACGTACGGTTCGCGACCATCTCGAGCGAGCCGTAGCAGCCGGTTTCCTGCGTATGCAGCGCGACGGACGACGGAAGACCAACGTCTATACGCTCCCCCACGATGTCCCGATCGACCCGAGTGTTCGGGTGATCGGCACCGGTCACTCTGACCACATGACCGGGTCAACGGCACCGGTCACTCGATCTACGAACCAGGGAGTCGTCGACTCCCATCCCGATGGAGTGAACGGGCCATCGCGGCCGGGTGACCGGGCCATCGTTACACTAGTGACCGGCGCCGTTGACCCGACAATCCACGTAGAAGAGATCCACAAAGAAGATCCAAGAAAGACGACTCTTGTCCGATCGCCCTTCGGTCGATTGGACCAAGAAGCTCGGGAAGATGTCATTCAAAGGCTGACCCTTGACGTATACAATCAAACCCATGGTCTAGGACGAGAGCGATCTAGGAAGGTCCGGATTGCGCGGGCTTTTCGTGAGCTTGCCGGGCGGGGGGTCAACCTGCGCGTCGCTGCGAGCGGCACAATCGCCGCGATGCATGGGCCTGATGCGCACAATGTTGATCTCAATGGTCACGCCGCCGCTGAGAAGATCCTACTAGAATCGCGCTGGGAATCATGGACGATCCCCGAGACCATCTAACATCCACCGTTCACCTGACCGCGCAGTGGCCTTCAGAGCGCCTTCGAATCCGGTGCCACTTAGACCTTGCAATTTTCGTCCGACAGAAGGCGGGAGGGGGCTGAAAAGTCGCGCACCCAAAGCTCGTGAACCGGTGCCGGGGTCACTTTTTCACAGGACTGAATTTTAAGGGGGGGGTCCCCCAAGAGAACCTGAGGCCGACGCCTGACCGAGCCTAGTGACGGCTGCAGAGCACCTGGATCGGTCACTGGCTGGCAACCGAATTGGACGTTGCCTGACTCCGAAGGCGACCACAGCGACCGCTCGCTGCAACCCCGGGAGACAGCTCTTTTCCTCATCGACTAATACGTGTCATCTGATGGTGAGGGAGGCTAACGTTGACGCAACTTGCCGTTTCAGCCGGCGCGCCATGGACGCGCGTCATTTTCACGACGTACGCGCTGAGCCTCACCTTCTTCGAGACGGTGGTGATGGACGCCCTGATCCGCGGCGGCACGCGGGATGTGTTGATCCTCTCGGACATCGAAGGCGTGAAATGCTCGCTCAGTGAGAAAGGGGTTCGCGGCGTCGGTCGAGACTACCGGCTTGAACCAGTCGCGATGCGTGACCGCGAAGCCGTCTTCCATCCGAAGATCGGAGCCTTCGTCAGCGACACCGAAGCCTTTCTGACGGTCGGCTCGGGCAATCTAACGTTCGGCGGCTGGGCCAACAATCTGGAGATGATAGAGTTTCTACATCCCAGCTTCGCGGCCTCTGCTTTCGGGGACGTGGCACAGCTGTTTGAACTGTTCGCAAGTGAACCTCGGATGCGCCATCACGCCGCCGAGAGTTGCGAGGAGATGGCCGCAGATCTGCGGCGTTCCGTCATGGGTCAGCGAGACCGTGGCGATCTCCGGGTTTTGCACGGATTGACCCGCAGCATCGGTGCCCAGCTTGAGGACTTCACAGCCGAGCTCGGAGGAGCCACACGGCTTGCAGTCGCCTCGCCGTATTTTGACGACGGAACCGGAGTGTCCTCGTTCGCCCAGCGTCTTGGCCTCGAAGAGATCCTTGTGCATCGACACGATACGACAGCCACGGGCACGGCACCGAATTGGCCGCGCCGGGGACCGGCGCATATCAAGGCCGTGACATTGGACATGCTGCGAGACGATGAGCGCCCCCTTCATGCCAAGGCGTTCGAGATCGTCTGCCGCAAAGGCCGGCTGATCGTGGCCGGCAGCGCAAACGCTACCAACCGCGCGCTTGGCGACAATGGCAATGTCGAAGCGGTTACAGTTCGCATCCTGCGCCGGGGCGCGAGCTGGGGCTGGATGCCAGCCGAGCCCCCTCCCGTAAAGATTAGGACGCCAGACGCCGGTGCTGATGAGACAGAGGCGATCGGCGTCCTGCGGGCCCAACTCGATGGCTCACTCCTAACCGGTTGGGTCTTGAGCCCGGTGATGATGGGACCAGCGCGCCTTGAGCAAGTGACAAGTCTCGGGGCTGACACCCTCGGCACGGTCACCATCGACAGTAGCGGCACCTTCCGTCTCGAAACACCGGGCCTCGAGATGCAGGCCTGGAACGCCGGCCGGCTGGTCCTTCGGGTGAGCAATCCAGCGGGCGTTGCGGAGGGCTACGCGAGTTCCGCCGCTGCCACCACGGTGGGGCGTCGCGTGGGGGCGATGGCACCGCGACTATTCGCCTTCCTCGCGGGATCGGACACGCCGGAAGACGTGGCGGCGCTGTTCGATTGGATTTCCCGCGACCCCGAAAGACTGTGCGGGATGATGAACGGTCCCGCCTCCCGCGAGCCCCGCGCTGAGCGCGAGGCGGTTTTGCTGGATTCAAACGACCTGGTGTGGATCCCGCAGACTGCCGGACAAAACGGCGGCGAACATCGTGAAGCTCAGATCATGGCCCGGCTTGTCGAACAGCTTCGCCGGGCCTTGCGGGCGCCAAAGGCGACCTATGAGCTGCCCCTAGGCGATGGTGACGACGCACCGGAGGGACCGCCGGACGACGCCGACAATGCGCAGCGAAAGCGGCACCATGAGGCGGCAGTCGCCCGATCGCAAACACTCACTTCGGAGTTCCTGGACTGGGCGTTGGACACAAGCCAGGTCGAGGTGTGGGGCGTTTTTGCGCTCGAGCTCCTCAATCACATGGCTCAGCGTCTCGGCTGGCCTCCGACTCAAGTCATAAAATGGCTGGAGCGGATAGCCGGCGCGCTCACGCCGCAGGGCGTGTCCGAGGACGACCGGCCGCTCGTGGTCGGGTCTCTGCTGGCGCTCGCCGGACGCCTGAACCCTGCGATTGTCCGTGCGCATCTGATCCGTCTCCATATCCCGATGGACGGCGGAGCCCCCGATCCATCGGCCGCTCCGCTTTTCGCCCAGGCCGGCGGCGCCGACATGGTTTCGGCTTGGAAGGAAGTTGGCCAGACGCGGTCGGTCGAGGAGGTGGTCGCCGAGTTCGTGCGGGCGCTCCGGGATCCCGCGACCTCCCAGGTCGAAGATCTCCAGGAGTCGCCGCTGAAAGACTGGTGCCCGGAGGAATGGCCTCTCCTGATCACCGCGCTGACGAACCCCAAGGCGAGGGGCAAGGTCCAGTTCGGCACCAGGCGGCAGACGGCGTGCCCCCGATGCTACAGCGTACTGCCGTCCACCCAGTCGGAAAAATACCGCACACGGCTCGTCGCCACCGCCAAGAATTGCGGTCACGGCGTAATCATCTTCGGAGGAGATGCGTCGTGAACCAGTCTATGGCGGAGGTTGTTGAACAGGCGGCCCGATCGAAGCATCCGCTGATCACCAGCGCTAAAGGCATGCCGGCCCTGGGGGGAGTCGATCCCTTGGGTCTTCGTCAGCTCAACTTCGACTTGATGAACGACGCGCTACCTGGCCTCAATAATGTCGGCCGGCACATCCGCCCATTCGTGCTCGTGGCTTGGGCCGCGCGCCAGGCGAAGCGGCTCGCAGAGGCGTCCGGAGCCGTGACCTCCGAGCAGGAAATCCGAGACTTCATCGACCGCATCGAAGTTCTCTTCGCCTGGTCCCAATTTCTGACCAGGGCTGAGGTCGAACTGCCTGGCCGGCATGTCCTTGCCCCCTTTGTAGCGGCGAAATCCTACCACTTCGGCGGCGAAGCCTGGGACGAGTTCAAGGCCAATCGCAGGGGCTCCACCGCCTTCACCGCAGCTATAACCTACGGCCCTTCCATCAAGGCGTTGAAATGGGCGGGCCCTGTAGCCGGAGCGCCGCAAGCCTGGGCCCCTAGCGGTCTCTTCGAAGAGGCGCTCGACGCTTTCCAGGCGGGTTTTGCAAGCGAGCTCAAGCATCCAGCCTTCGCAAAGCTTGGCCCCGTGAAGGTCAGACGGACTGATGTGGAGCGTTGGGCGGACCTGTGGAGCCTGGATGACATCACGGATAAGGAGCAGGCGGCATTCGCGAGCGTACTATGCGGAGATCAGGCCGACGCCCCCCGGCGGGACACTTTGGCGCTTATCCAAGCCATCTGTGAGAAGGATCACGACCGGGAATATGACGAACTACGGGCGGCGATGGCGGAGGTGCCCGGCGACGGCGAGGCCGCGCGGATTGTGTGGCGGCGACTCCAAGTTCGTCAGGCGTTTCGCTACGCCCTCGAAGCCTGGTTCCATTGGTGTCTTCAAACGCTTGTTCCGGGCCCCAAATCATCGGCGCAGTTGGTCGCAGCTTTCCGGGATCAGAAGCGGGGCTGGGCTCGGGGAGTGAAGCCAGGTTCTTGGCTGACGCCGCCGAAAGAGGACTGTCCTGTGGCTTTTGTCGGTGAAATACGCCGCGGCGTATCCCTCAGTGCCGGTCTGCCTGAGGCCATCTGCAGGACGATCGCCTTTTGCTTGAACGAGGCCTCATCGCAAGAGGCCGCACCCGGCCGTAGCGACCGGCTGCCCCTGTGGAGGGCGAGGGCGGAAGCTGAGGCTTGGAGAACGGAAACGCCTGAGGCGTTCATCACTCACATGATGGAAACCTGGCTCTTCGCCCAGCATGCCTATTGGTCATCCAGTCGCAGCCTCGCCGACGCTAGGGCGAATGGAAAGGTGATCCTCCGGCTCCGCGTGACGTTGGACGAGGGCGGATGGCAACTGACCCGTCGGGGCGCGACCGGGTCCGTGCCCTATCCGACACCCGACAGACTCGAAACCGCATGGCTATTGGCCAACGAGTGCGGCGCGCTATGAAACTTACAGCCCACCGCTAGTTGCAGGCGCATGCCCGGCGCAACACGTCCTGGCGCGGATCAACGACCTGTCCGCTTCCCGGCTCGATGAGCTGCTGCCGTGGAACTGGAAGGCCTCAGCCACAGCCTAGCTGCCTGCGGTCCTCACCGGATGCGTACAGATACCCAACCGATCCTTCCCATCTGCGGCGACTAAGCGGGCGGCGGCGCGCCGGTGGCGTCCAGCCAGACAACTTCGCCGCGCGTCAGATAGACGAGCGCGCCGCGGGTTGCGCCGAAGGCCCGCACATAGTCGGCGAGCTGACTGACGTACCCGGCTCGCTCGGCGGCGCTGGGCTCGAGGTCGCTCTTCCAGTCCAGCACCACGTGTGGCCGGCCGTCCGTGAAGCAGATCGCGTCGGCCCGCCCCGCGAAGAGAGTTCCGTCCGGCTCTGACGCGTAGATCGGGACCTCGGGCACGAGATGGGGCCAAAGGTCCGCGATCCCGGGCAGGGTGCGGGCGCGCAGTGCCGTGGCGGCGCATTCTCGGGGATCCGGAGCTATGCCATCCTCGGCCTCCAGCGCTATGAGTTGTGGGACAAGTTCAGTCGCGCGCAGTTCGGCCGCGGCAACGTCGTGAACCAGCTCGCCGGTCAGCAGCTCCTCAAGCAACTTGTGCAGCAGGATTCCACGGATGCGCCCCGCGCCCACCGGACGGGGGGCCTCAAAGAGGTCCTCCCCAGCGTCGGCTTGAGCGGTTTCCTGGGCCGGCGCCCGGTCGGCATCGTGCTCGCTTGGCCGGCGCCAGGAGACTGGCGGTGCCGCAGCCTCAACCGCGTCAGCCTCGGCCGCGAATACCTCACGGGTCTGCGCGTTGACACTCGCGGCTCGCCGTGTGCGGGGCCTCCGCGGTAGGGTCGCAATGTCCAGCTCGGGTAGTCTCGACATCCCGAGGTCGACAACGCGCGACCAGCTGCGGGGGCCAGCACCGGTGAGGTCAGGCAAGATCAGGAGATCTCGCGCCCGAGTGACCGCCACGTACCAGAGCCGCTCGCGCTCGCGGGCCGCACTGAGGGCCTCATCGGCCTGGGCGTCAATCAGGTGCGGGGGGGTCAGATCGCCCAGGATCCAGTGAAGAGTGTCGTCGCTCTGACGGTGTACGAACTGCTCAGGCCCGCGCAGGAGCGTGGCAGTGTTTATTGGGATGACTACCGGCCATTCGAGGCCCTTGGCGCTATGGATGGTCACTAGCGAGACCGCGTCCTCGCTCTCGTCGATCCGGCCTTCAGTCGCAGGACGCCGGTCCTGCCACTCTATGGTGAGGTCCGCGACGAAGGCCGCCAGGCCCCGCACGCGGTAGGGCCGTGCCATGGCGATCAGGGCGTCCAGGTTGGCGATTGCGCGCCCTCCACGGTCGCCAGTGCGCAGCGCCAGCGCCACGCGCAGGTCCAGACGCTCGATGGCCTCAGCGAGCAGCGCGGCCGGCGTGGCGGTGGCAGCCCTACGCCGCAGGGCCTGCAGGGTCACCAGTACCGACCGGGCCTCCACGTCCTCTACGAGCGCGGGATCGGTGTCGACCGTGAACCGGGACGGCGTCTCCTCGTCCTCCCACGGAAGTTTGCCTGTGATGGCCAGCAGGCGCGCTTCGGTTAAGCCTACCAGCGGCCCGCGCATCAGCGCCCCGAACGCGAGGGTATCGGAACGGTCGGCCAAAGTCCGCAAGAGCGCCAGGACATCTTGGGTCTCCTGGCGACGCATTAGGCTCTTGCCGGCCTGCGATGCCACGCCCAGCCCCTGCTGTTCCAGCGCCCGCTCGTAACGCCAGAGTTCAGTACCGGTGGGGGCGAGCAAGGCGATGTCACCCAGCTTAAGAGGCGTGCGCGAGCCATCGGGCCGCCGGACGTCGATCGCACCGACCAGGCGGCCACAAAGATCGGCGACCGCCTCGGCTTCGGCGTCGCGCAGTTGCGGGGCGGAGCTGTCGGGCGGCAACTCCACCGTGATTTTAGCGGCGCAGGGGATACGGCTTTCGTGGTTCTCCAACGTAGGCGAGAGCGCTACGTAGCCGGGTTGTCCCCCTTGGCCGAGCGGCGTGGCGAAGCAGGTGTTGACGTGCTCCAGGATTTCCGGTGCTGAGCGGAAGTTGGCAGTAATCTGGATGAGGCTGTTGGGCGAGCGGGCGACGAGCGCGTCTCGTACGGCGGCGTAGGCCGCCACGTGGGCTCCCCGGAAGCGGTAAATCGCCTGTTTGGGATCGCCGACCAAGAATAGGCTGCCGGGCCGCGGGATAGCGTCGGCCCACACAGGAGGCAGCTCGTCGGCGGCCAGGGCGAAGATGATCTCAGCTTGCAGCGGGTCCGTGTCCTGAAACTCGTCAACGAAGATGTGACGGTAGCGAACTCCCAGATTCCGGCGGACCTGATCGTGTTCGTGGACCAGGCGCCGGGCCCTGAGCAGCAGGTCATCGAAGTCGAGCGCGGCCGCCGCGCGCTTACGCTCGGAGTAGTCTTGGAGAAGATCGTCAAGGGAGGCAGAGACCTCCCAGACCAGCACCCCGGCGATGTGGCCCATGAGCGCGCCGAAGGCCGTCCTGCAAGTGTCGTACCTTCGGCGCGCCGCCTCAAAGAGCGGCGCACCGTCGGGGCCTGCGACGGTCATCCAGGCACCCTTTTGGGCGTAGATCCGCCAATCAAACGCCTTTCGCTTCATGAAACTCGTCCGCGGCGGCTCCGCGAGGTGCCAGAGTTCCTCGAAGCTGCGGGGCGCAGCTAGGCTGTCACGAAAGAACTCCGCCAAATTGCGCAGCTCGCTAAGAAAGTCCGCCGTTCGAGGCTCGGTCGGCCCGCCGGCGAACCATCGCTCGAAGTCGTCGACGGCATCGAGGAAGTCGAGGTCTGGGCGCAGATTCAAGTCAACGACCGGCGGCCGCGCGGTCGGCCGGCGGCGCCGTAGATGGGCGAGCTCGCGCAGAGTCATAACGATTCCGAGCGGATCCTCGGCCGCCAGCACGCCGATGGGGCCCGCCTCCTTCTCCTCGCCGGAAAGGCGCCGGCGCAGCCAGCGTGAGAAGGCTCCATCGAACATTGCCTCCGCCTGCGGCCCGTCCATCACCATTGCGCCAGGGTCCAGGTCTGCCTCAACCGCATAGGCGCGGATCAGGCCCTGGCAGAAGCCGTGGATAGTGGTAGCGGTGAGCTCGTCTAGCCGCGAGTGCGCTTCCTCCAGGGCGCTGCGCTGCGCGGGAGAGAGGCCATCCGGGAGGGCAGGCTGCAAGACCAGCGGGACCGTCGCGTCCTGCAGCAGCGCCTCCACCATCCGGCGAATCCGTAGCGAGAGCTCGCTGGCCGCTAGCTCAGTGAAGGTAATCGCCGCGATCGACCCGGGTGCGACGCCGCTCGCCAGCAGCATGGCAGCGCGCCCAGCCATCAGCTCGGTCTTGCCGGTCCCTGCCGCGGCTTCGACGAGCAGGGTCTCGTCCACGGCCGTCAGCGCTCTGAGGCGCGCAGCAGCATCGACCAGAGGTGCCTTAGTGGCCGTGTTGGCGGTCATGGGTACCCCCAAAAAGCTGGCAGCTCGCCGGCGACCCCGGCCCGGGCGGCGGCCTTGCGGCGCAGGTAGGCGTCCAGCTCAGCCGGTAACGCGAGGCGCAGGTCGTTGAACCGCCCCTCGACATCGGGCCCGGGCGGCGCGGCCCCGCCGGCCACGAGCGCTTCGGCAGCGCCGATGAAGCGCTCGGCCTCGGCGATGCCGGCGTCGAGCAGGTCGCCGGAAAGGCCATGATGGGTGGGGCCATCTCGGAGATAGACTAGCCGCGAGACGATCTGCCGGACCTCGGGCAGGCCCTGGCGGACCGCCGCCGCATAGATCACCCGCTGTAGCTCGGTGCCGCCGCCCAGCACGACTCGCTCCATGTTCCGGGGCGCTGCGCCGGACTTGTAATCAGTGACGCGGGCCGCCACGCCGTCGCCCCGCAGATCCAACCGGTCGATCCGGCCGCCGAAACGGAGACCGCCGAGGACAACTGGCGCGATCACCGTCCAAGGATGGCGTTCGTTCTCTGCCCTCCTCCCGAATGGCACCTCAGCGAAGCTCGTAGTTCCTTGCAACAGCTCGCTGTCGAGCAGCAGGCCGTCCCGCGCCAGGCGCACGCCTTCGTCGACCGTGCGCCGCCAGAGGAGCGGCGGCGGAACCGGCCGCTCGCTGGGCCAGACTGCAAGGACTGTCTCGCCCGCCTTCCGCAGCGCCGCCTCGATCTCCGCTGGCGTCGCCCGGTTTAGGCCCGGATCAGGTTCCAGGTCCTCGACTGTGCGGCGTATCAGTTCATGGACGAGCTCGCCGAAGGCCGGCCGGTCCAGAGCGAGGAGGTCGGCGTGTGTGTCGGCAGGCCTCCACCGCAGCGCGTATGCCCAAACGAAGCCCAGGGGGTCTCGCAGAAGGCGCCGCGCGGACGTGGCAGACTGCTCCCGGTCTAAGCCAGCGCGCACCACCCCGTCAGCCCTCGGGACGCGGCCGTCGTGTTCGGTGTGGTCCGGCGACAGCCAGGCGCGCCAGGCGGCGCGGCTGAGCGCCAAGAGCGGCTCGTCGCGGGCCTCCTGCGGTCGGGCGAGCAGCCGGTCGGCCTCGCTGAAGGCGTGTTCCGGCGTACGAATGCGCGCCAAGACCTGGGCAATGGCCGTTGGAAAGAGCCGGCTCGGAGCTAGCAGCGTTCCCTCACTCGAGCGGCGGCTGCGCGACAGGACGATGCTCCTCGTTGCGCCGGCGGCGATGGCGCGGAAGGTCCGCTCGTCCTCTTCGGGGCGCGGTATAGCCTCGAGCCCGGAGCGCGGCAGCACGTGGTCGGGAAGCAACGGGTCCTCGGTGCCCGCCCTGGGCCACGCTCGGCTGCTGAGTCCAAGGAGGCGCACCTGAGCCCGCGGCGAGGCTGCGAGATGCCACGCCGGTCCCCAGCTGATGGCGGCGCCCGGCGAGGTGGGGTCGGATATGCGCAGACGCTGAAGGCTGATCTCCAAGGCTTCGGCCGGCGCGGCGCGCAGCGCCTCGCGCCACAGCTCTAGCGCCGCGGGGTGCAGCAATGCCTCACCCACGGCCTCGGCCGCCGCGGCTCCCTCGGCCAGCTGGGCGAGCCAGGGCAACAAGGCGTGTTCGGCGGCTTCGCCTGACGCACGTTCTGGCCGGGCAGCGCGCAGTGCCGTCTCCCACTGGGTCACCGTGAACAGTCCGGCCGAGCGGCTCAGGCCTTTCGACCAGTCGTCGGGCAGGTCCGCCATCGCGCGTGGCGCACGGCGCAACAGGCGGCGCACCCGCTCCTGCGAGAGCCCGCGAAGCAAGAGGTCCGCCAGGGCCGCGCAGGCTTGACCGTCGGCGCACTCGAGGGCGGAGATCCCGTGCGTAAAGTGCACCGGCAAACCGGCCGTGCGCGAGAGCACAACCATGGATTCGTCCCACGCGTCCGGGCCCAGCGCGGCGATGCCGATCTCGACGGCCGGAACGCCGGAAGCCATCAGGCCTCGCGCCCACCGGAGCGCCTCCACCACCTCCGCATGCGGATCGGCGCAGACCACCGCGGCGGGTGTAAGTCGCGCGTCGGGCGATGGCTGGATGGTCCCCGTAAACCAGCTGCGATCGGCCTCACCGGCCGTTGTCCAGGTGATCGGCGTCTGGTCCGCTAAAGCGGATACCAGTGGCCGCCAAACAGGATCTACATCCAGGAGGCCATAAAGCTCGATCGGTCCGAAAAGGCGAGGCGCGAAGGCTATCTGCGCCAGTGCTGCGTCGCGCAGGTCCGGCGGTGCCAGCGCACCCGGAGGGAGGTGCGACCGAACCTCCGCGTCGATCAGCGCCAGGTCCGACAGGCGCGAGTTAGCGGCACAGTCGAGCGAAGTGCCGCTGCGCCAGACCGACGTGAGGGTCTGCTGTACGGCGCGCACCATACCCGGCAGGTGGGTCAGGGCCTTCAGGTCGGTGAAGCCACCTTGATCCAGCGCGGCTCGGATAGCCGGCTGCAGGTCTTCCACGGCCGCAGGGCGCACGAAACCGCCGGCAAGCCGCGCGGCGAGTTGCGGCAGCGAGACGATTTCAAGTCCGACCGCGCCGTCCTTCGCTGCCGTCAGTCGCTGCATCTTCAGTGCCAGGGGTCCGGAGACCACCCGAGTCGCGCGGTCCATTCCTTGCCCTTCCCTCATGGCCATACCACACATCGCCGCCTGGGCTCCGCAACCGTCCTTGGCCGAAGCGACGGCGAAAGCGCCAAGATAAACGAGTCGCAAGCGTCTCCATTAACTCGGGGTACTTTTTCGTCCCGACGAGATACTGAAGCCCTCCGGCGCTGGCTTGTACCTGTCGCCAGCCTTCTTCCACCGGGTCGCTCGGCTTTGCTGGGCTCGGAGCTCCGTCGGATCGATCTTTACAACGACTAACTGGTCGTTCTCCCCGCCGCGGATCTGGCATATGTCGCGCTGGTGAGCCTCCCTCCTAGGGCTTCGGACCCGACTGTCGCCGTAGGTGCGATTGTTCACGAGCGCGACGTAGGCATGGACATCCAAACTGGCCGACTGAACAAGGGATGAGAAGGTCTCGATGTCCTTGTTCCACGAGAGGACAGTCAGCAGGTCTACGCCCCCTTGGAAATGTTCCCTGTGCCTGATGTTTTGGAGTTCGGAGCAAACCAGTACGCCGAAGTGCAAGCCCTGATGGACGTAGACCGGGTGTCTGCGGTCGTCTTGCCAATGCCTCCATCGCTTGCCGTATGATCGCCAGAGGTCTTCCTCTTCGCCCGGCGCGGCGAAGAGCTTAGGCTGGCGAATCTGGATGGAGGACGCAAAACCCAGGCGGTCGTCGCGTAGGACCAGCGCGGCGGAACTACCGATCTCATTTACTCCGTAGTGCTCGTAATCGAGCCCCGCGATCAAGCTGATCCCAGCCTCAAGCAGGATTGACGTGATGGTCTCCAGCCAACTCTCGGGGATGCTTAGCTCCGGCAGTATCAGGTGTGACGGACGTGGATCCGCCTTGATGGCCAAGTTTACGATCGTGGCGAGGCGAGCGTAGCGGGCGGGCGAGCGATCGGAACGCCCGGCGGCGGCCGCCGCCCAGCTCTGCGTCGTCGTTTTTAGGCTCGTGATACCAAGACTAATGACCGGCCGGTCGTCACTTCGGCTGAGATCGGCGATGGTTGCCGGGCTGATGTCGCCAGACAACGAACGGCGCGCCGGCTCGTCCAGGTTGCTCTCCTCCGACAGCGCGCGCCAGGTGCCCCGGACCGCGTGAGTGTAAACACCCCACCGCTCCAGCGCAGCCTCTCGCGGCTGGAAGACGCACTCGCTCGGACGATGCAGGGCCACTTCCTGCGCCGTATACGGGCGCGTTGCCAACAAATAGGGCAGAATAGATACGTCTTCCCCGTCGTCGTGTACGCAGCGCGGATGCACCCGCCGCACGCCGGTCAACTCATCTTCGGCGCGGGTCGCATGCAGGAAACGGTGAAGGTCCTGGTAGCGTTCGTCTAAACGCTCAGACAGAATTGCCGGCAGGTACTCCTCGCCGGGGATGCGGGCGCGTTCGTCCCCCGCATCCCATCTAACATGATCCTTGTAGGGCCGTTTGGCCCAGTCGGCCTCGCGGAGCCGCAACGCTCGCTCGAAAGCCTCCTCCGGCTCGACGTCGACCAAAGAGAGCAGCCTGCGTGATTCTCGGGTAAGGCTATGAGGCTCGCCCACTCGGCTGTCCCAGGGGAGAGATCTTAGGATCGCCTCCCGGCAGGCTTTCGTCACCCATTGTCGAAAACCACGCCAGACCTCGTCCGAGGCTGGGGTCCGCTCGCCGTTTATTAGACAGGCCCCACCCTTCACAGCAGCTTCAAGCGTATCGATCGCGCCGGTCGCGCGCTGGTACATCCGTATGGCGTGACCCCAATCGGCCAGGGAGACCGCCAGCGAGATCAGGCGGGCCAGGTAGTCCACGTGCTCGAGGATCTTATCGGGCCTTAGGATGTGGCTGCACGCGAAATCGTAGAAGCTCTTGCGCTTGTCGGTCCACGTCGCCGGCTTGAGATCCCGAGCCAGGATTTCGGCGGACCGGAGCTGGAGAGCCCAGCCCAGACGCCGGAGCGTGAGGCCGTCCGCTCGCCGCAGGGCGTCGGGCTCCTCCGCGGCATTGGTAGCTGCGGCGAGCGCCCTCGCAGACGCTGAGGCATCCATCTCGTCGATCAGCGGCATCAGGCGGCGTTCGCTGGAAAGGGTCCTGACCTGGTGGGCGATGTTGCTTAACAGGTCCCGCCCGGCCTGCCCCTTCAGGAAGAAGACCCGTTGCTTGGCAGGCTTCAGTCGAAGACGTGTCCCGCCCTGATACGTCCCCAGGTTGACCTCGACATCGCCGGCCGCTTCGCCAGCTTGCATGAAGAAAGGCACGCAAGTCAGCAGGTGGTCCCACAGATCCTCGGTGCTCTTGAGACGCCCGGAATCCCGAATGACCAGGAACACATCGTCGACGTAACGACCATAATACACCGGGTACAGGGATCCGATAATCCCCTCATCGAACTGGTGAAGCAGCACGTTGGTAATGATGCGGACGGCGGACAGGCCGATCGGGAGGCCACCATGACCGGACTGGTTCGCGTCATGCGGTTCAAGCATCAACGCGGCGCGTAAACCCCACGCCTTCAGCGCCATGACGAGAGAGTTCGTGAACTCGATCTCCCAGCGCGACAGCTTCAATCCGATGGCGGAAAGGAATGCCTCTTCCACCATGAACGACGGGTCGATGTTGTGGTAATATGATGAGAAATCGAGTGTCAGGGCCACCACAGGTTCTCCCGCGTCGATCGCCCGCCCGATGGCCGCCATCCCTAGGTCTCTCCAGCGCCGGTAGGGCTGGAAATATGGGTCGAACGAGCCGACCGCCTGGTACTGGTAGTCGCCTTTCGGACGCTCCAGAGGCCCCACGCGCCCATGGCGCCGGACCCGTGACCCGAAGGCGTGGCCGGTGAGTCGCGCGTCGTACTTGTGACCGATGAAGTTGATCCAAAGTCCCGACAGGATGTGCATCGGGACGTCGAAGTCGCCAACGAGCCGAAACTGAGGCTTGATGGCCTCAGCATCGGTCTTCAGCCGCTCGAACGCCCGATCGGAGTCGGAGAAGAAGGCATGGGCCGCCGGTTCGCTCTTACCGAGTTCAACGTGAAGTCCCTTGGCGAACACGCTGGGCGGCCTCGTCTGGGCCTCCTGGAACACGGCGTCGATGTCGCCAGCGTGCAGGCGCTGCAGCAACTCTCGGAGATTCTCGAATAGGTCCTGCTCGTAATCTGCAAACTGTTCGGCGACATAGGCCGATCGCTCGAAGAAGCAGTCAGCCTTCGCCTTGCGGAAGGCTGCGAGCAGATCCCCGAGACCAACCTGACTCCACGCTGCAATGTCTGGAATTTCCAACGGCTCCGCCCCCCCTCAAGATGCATGACACAGGCTTAGTTGGGTCCGCAAGTTCTTGCCAGGGTTGACCATACCTCTCTGGAAAGCGGCGCGGCGACGTTCGACGTGTCCGCTTAACAAGCGACGCGCATCGTTGCGGCAGCGGATCTGGCCGACGCCTGCAACGAATCTTTACACGGCCTCAATCAAGAGCGGCTGTGGCGGTCTCTCGCTAGGGCGCCTCCGGCGTTTACCTAGACGTTCAGCTGCACAGCCCTTACCAACCGACGATGGAAAGTACTCGGTCGTTCTATTCCGCCATGGTCAGGGACTTCTTATCGGCCGCCCCAGATCAGCTAATCGGACAAATGTCCGTCCGTCTCGCTGCGCTTCATCGGCAGGCTGAGCACGATCAACTTCGCGCGTGGACCCGAGAGATCGAACTTCTCCGCGCGGCCTTCGCCGAGATTGGTGATCCCGCGCTCGATTGGAGCGTCCTCTTCGAGGTTCCCATCTTGCGGCTTGGCAGGCGCATGGACGTTGTCGTTCTGATGCCGGGTGTCGTCGCCGTCGTTGAATTCAAGGTCGGGTCCAAGGTGTACAATAGCCAGGACATCGCTCAGACCGAATATTATGCGCATTCGTTGAGGGACTTCCACGCCGCGTCGCAAGTACGCACTATCGTGCCGATCCTGTGCGCGGAAGCGGCACCCGCTAGCCATCTAGATCTGCAGCCGATCACGGACGGCGTCTCGGCAACTTTGCGGGTTAACGCAGCCGGCCTAGCTTCCGCCTTCCTGGCCGCTGCAAATGAGCCCGGTTTCGCAAACGAGCCCCTCTCGGCACGTGCTTTCGACACTTCGCCCTATCGGCCGACGCCTACCATCATTGAGGCCGCCCGCGCCCTCTATAGCGGTCACACGGTGTCGGATCTCGGCCGCGGGGATGCCGCAGCCTTAGAGCTTGACGCTTCGAGCGAACGCCTAATCGAACTCGTCCTCGAAGCTAGGGCGCAGCAGAAAAAGGTCATCTGCTTTGTGACCGGGACGCCAGGCGCGGGCAAAACACTGCTCGGGCTCAACCTCGCCTTGAAGAGCCGAGTTGCGGGCGCAGGACTCCCGCCCGCATCGCTCCTCTCTGGCAATCCGCCCCTGGTCCACGTTCTGATCGAGGCATTGGCAGACGACGCTCACCGGAATCGTAAGGTTCCCAAGCCACAGGCCAGGCGAGAAGCCAACAGCGCGATCCAGGGACTGCTCGGTTTCCTACGGGAGCACACCGATGGAGCGCCGGCACCGGAGCAGGTCATTGTCTTCGACGAAGCCCAGCGGGCCTGGGATGCTGATGTCGGCCTGAAGCTGCTAGGCCGACAGCGCTCAGAGCCTGCCCTCTTCCTCGACATCATGGCGAGAGGAGACTGGTCGTGCATGATCTGTCTGGTCGGACCCGGGCAGGAAATTAACCGCGGCGAAGGGGGGCTGAGGCTCTGGGGAGAAACGCTTAGCGACGCTGCTGAACGAGGTGAGCCTTGGGAAATTTGGGCAGCCCCCCAAGCGATCAGCGGCGGACCGGACATTGGGGCGAGCGGATTAAAAGGTTCGACTAGGATCTCCATCAATGCCGATCCGTTGCTGCATCTCTCCAATTCCATGCGGGCTTACCGAAGCCCGAGGCAGATCCGCTGGGTTTCAAAGCTGCTCGCGGGGGACATCGAAGCCGCCGCGACAATCGCGGCTGATATGACTCAGCCGCCCGCACTGGTGAGCCGCGATCTCGCGGCGGCCAAGGCCTGGCTGGCTCAGCACCGCCGCGGGGGTCGCTCTGTTGGCCTGTTGAGCAGTTCGGGATCGGTGCGTTTGACAGCCGAAGGCCTGCCCCCTGCCCCACGATCCAACGAACTCGATGCAATCGCTCACTGGTTCCTAAAGCCCCACCACGATTACCGGGCCTCTGGCGCTCTCGAGACACCGCTGAGTGAGTTCGGCTGCCAGGGACTAGAGCTCGATTATGTAGGCCTTTGTTGGGGCGGCGATTTACCCTGGAATGACGGTTGGGCACCGCGCACGATGGCGGCCCCGAACTGGCGGGTTATCAAGTCCGACGACCGGCGGCAATTTAGGATCAATGGCTACCGGGTGCTGCTAACCCGCGCACGCCTCGGCACCGTCATCTTTGTCCCGCGAGGTGCGGCTGAGGATCCAACGCGCTCGCCCGACGAGCTCGATGCCGTCGTAGAGACACTGCTTGCCGCCGGATGCATCCCACTTTCCAGCTAAATCTCGGATTGGGTCGACGTTCGGCTTCGAGACCCACAGACCAAACAGCGCAAGCACTTCCATTGAGTGCCTACGCGCGCGGGGCGCGGAGCATCTTGCGAGCAACGCAGGCGCGAAATCACGTTTGTGACCAGGTTTGTGACCAAGCGGCCGAATTGCAAAGGGGCCGCCCGAAAGCGACCCCTTTAACCAACCGATTTCCTTAGAGGAAATGGTCGGAGCGACAGGATTCGAACCTGCGACCCCTTGACCCCCAGTCAAGTGCGCTACCAGGCTGCGCCACGCTCCGAAGGCGCTCCGTATAGACGGCGATTCCGTCGTCCGCAAACGCTAAAACGCTCTTTGAACAACAAGTTCGCTTCAGCGCAGAAGAACAGCCTCCAGACGCGCCTTCGCCGACTCCAGGTCGGCCAAAACGACGCCAAGCCGCGCAGCCTCGAACGGCGTGGCGACAGCTGAGGTAACGGCTTCAGGTTCCACGTCGGCGTCGATCTCCAGCGTCGTCGTCGGATCGCCGTAGGCGGCCAGACGCGCCTGGCCCTGCTCCTTGTGTAGACGCTGGACGCCGCGAATGGTCAGTCCCTCGTCATGCAGCAATCGCCGCACGCCCTTCAGGATGGCGACGTGCTCGGGCCGATAGAAGCGACGGCCCCCCGCGCGCTTCACCGGGGCGATGAAGTCGAACTTCGTCTCCCAGAATCGCAAGACGTGCTGGGGCGCGCCGACTTCGTCAGCGGCTTCGGAAATGGTTCGGAAGGCGTTCGGGCTTTTGGCCACAGCGGGTCTCAGTCCTCGACGACCGCGTCGTGGACCCGGCTCTTCATGATCTGCGAGGCGCGGAAGCTGATGACCCGACGCGGGTTGATTGCCGCCGGCTCGCCCGTCTTGGGGTTACGACCCATGCGGGCGCGCTTCTCGCGCACCTGAAACACGCCGAAGCCGGACAGCTTCACCGTCTCGCCGCGCTCAAGCGATTCGACGACGAGCTCGAGCGTGCGCTCGACCAGACCGGAGCATTCCTGGCGGGAAAGCCCGACCTCGTCATGCACCGCGTCGCACAAATCCGCCCGGGTCAGGGTCTGTTGTCCCGTCACTGCGTCTCTCCGCTGCAAATCCGCACGCATAGAAGGGCAAAGTCGCCCCGAATCAAAGCCCTGAATGCAAATCAGAGACGGAAGGCGCAGGCGCCCCAGGTCAGGCCGCCGCCCATGGCCTCGATCACCACCAGATCGCCACGCTTGATGCGCCCGTCCTTGATGGCCGCATCCATGGCCAGAGGGATGGACGCCGCCGAGGTGTTGGCGTGCAGGGCCACGGTCGAGACAACCTTGTTTTCGTCCAGTCCCAGGCGTTCACCGACCCCGCGAATGATGCGCTGGTTGGCCTGATGGGGCACGAACCAGTCGATCTCGGGGATCTCGACGCCCGCCGCCTCGGTCGCACCGACGATGGCTTCTGCGATGTTGACGACCGCGTGGCGGAAGACCTGATTGCCCAGCATCTTCAGATGGCCCACCGTGCCGGTCGTGGACGGACCGCCATCGACATAGAGCATGTCGGTCTTCGTGCCGTCGCAACGCAGGGCGAAGCCCAGCACGCCCTGATCGGCCTTGGTCCCCTGCCCTTCGCGCGGTTCCAGCACGAAGGCGCCGGCGCCGTCGCCGAACAGAACGCAGGTGGTCCGGTCGTTCCAGTCCATCAAGCGGGTCATTTCCTCGGCGCCGATAACCAGGGCGCACCTGGCCATGCCGCGCGCGACGAACCCGTCGGCCACACTCATCGCATAAACGAAACCCGAGCAGACCGCCTGAACGTCGAAGGCGATGCCGACGGGCGCGCCCAGCTTGGCCTGCACGATGGCGGCAGTAGCGGGAAAGGTCTGGTCCGGCGTGGTGGTGGCGACGATGATCAGGTCGACATCAGCCGCCGTCTTGCCGGCGTCAGCCAGGGCGCGGCGCGCGGCCTCGACCGCCAGATCGCTGGTCGGCTCGTCGTCGCGGGCCTGATGACGCTGATGAATGCCGGTGCGCTCAACGATCCATTCGTCCGAGGTGTCGACGAACTTGGCCAGGTCGGCGTTGGTGACGACCTTCTCCGGCAGGAAGGAGCCGACGCCGGTCACGGCGCTGCGGATGACGCTCACTGGTGGGTCTCCCCAAGGGTTTCGGCGGCGGGCGCGGGCTGCTCCAGGGCGGCGAGCCGTCCCAGATTGGCCCCGACCTTGGCCATGTAGTCGCTACGCGCCAGATCGACGGCGATGCGGATGGCGTTCCCATAGCCCCGCGGCGTGGCGCCGCCGTGGCTCTTCACGACAATTCCGTTCAGACCCAGCAGAGGCCCGCCGTTGATGGCGTTGGGGTCGATCCTGGCCGCCATGCGCTTCAGCGCCGGCATGGCGATCAGGGCGCCCAGCTTGGCGACCGGCCCCGAGGTCAGCGCCTCTTTCAACAGACCCGAAATGAAGCGCGCCGTGCCTTCGGCGGTCTTCAGGGCGATATTGCCGGTGAAGCCGTCGGTGACGACCACGTCCACCGTGCCCTTGGCGATGTCATCGCCTTCGACAAAGCCGTGATAGTTCAGAGGAATGCCGCCCTCGCGCAGGATGGCGTGGGCCTCGCGCACCTCGTCGTGGCCCTTCATGTCCTCGGAGCCGACGTTCAGAAGACCGACCGTAGGCTTGGCCACGCCATGCACCGCCGACTGGAAGGCCTCGCCCATGATGGCGAATTCGATCAACTGCTTGGCGTCGCTGCCAATGTTGGCGCCGACATCCAGCACCGCCGTATAGCCCCGCGTCGTCGGCCAGCTGGCGACAATGGCCGGGCGTTCCAGCCCGGGCGCCGCCATGCGCAGCAGCAGCTTGGAGATGGCCATCAGGGCGCCGGTGTTGCCGGCGGACACAGCCGCCCTGGCCTCGCCCGCCTTCACCGCCTCGATGGCGTTCCACAGGCTGGAGCCCTTGCCCCGGCGCATGGCCTGGGCCGGCTTCTCGTCCATGGCCACGACCTTGTCCGTGTGGCGCACGTCACAGACGACCTCGGTCAGGGCGCAACGCGCCATCTCGGAGCGAATCGCCGCCTCGTCGCCATGCAGCAGGAAACGCACGCCCTCGCCGTCATGCCGCGAGAGATAGTCTTTCACGCCGCCGACCACGACCGAGGGACCGTGGTCCCCGCCCATGGCGTCAAGCGAGATCAGTGTTGGGGATGCCAAGTGGAAATGGACTCCGTCGCCGTCTTGTCGCGGCGCTTCATATAGGGATGCAGGACGCAAATGTCGCACCCTTGGGATGCTACCAGCCCGACGTCAGGTCAACCTTCGCCGGACTTGTCCTTGGATTGCAGGCCCTTCAGCACCGCGAAAGGCGAGATTTCACCGGGTTCCGGCGGCTGCTCGAAGACCGCGCCCGGCTTGCGTGGGAAGGGGTCCAGGCTCAGCGCCAGTTGCTCAACGGCATACTGCCCCAGGTCGAGGCTGCCGCCTTCGATCTGATCCGCCGAATCGTCGTCCAACTCCAGATCGATTTCGTCGTCCGCGTCAGGCTCGCGCTCGGTCGCCTCGACCATCTGCACTGAAAACTTGCGATCGACGTGCACCGGCAGGGGTTCCAGCGTCAGGCCGCAGGTCTGCACGGCATCGGCCACGATCCGCCCGTCGAGACGCCAGCCCGACACGGTCGGGACCAGGTTGATGTCCACTTCGAAAAGATCGAGCGCCTGAAGATCCAGCACGCGGGCCACACGCTTGCGGACCTCGGCGTCCGGCGTCAGGCGGCGTTGCACGCCGGCGCCGATGTGGTGAAGCCTCAGCGGCTCGCTGTAGGGCAGCGGAGGAAGGTCGGTCATGCGGTGATCTCCGCCCAGGCCGGGGCCTTGGACACGGTTTCAAACGACTGCGTCGCCAGATTCTGACGCGAAGTCACGGCGTAACGCGCCAAAGCCTGCGCGGTCACGGCGTCAGCGCTTTCATAGACGTTCTTGGCCAGCGACGCCGCCAGCGCGTCCACGTCCTCGGCGCGCAGCGGACCTTCGTAGGCGCTCATGCGGCCATACAGGGACTCGCCCAGCTTGCGCATCTTCTTGCCGACCGAGACGTCGCCTACGCCCAGCTCACGCAGAGTGTTGTCCAGCGACGAGATATAGGTGTCGAACAGCTTCTGCGCCGCGACCTCGCCTCGCTCGCCGTCCTGTTTCAGCCGCAGAAACAGAATCAGGACATGCAGGGTGTAGAGCTCGAACCGGGCGTCGATCTGATCGGTCACCCCCAGAGCAGTGTAAAAAGCCGGCTGGCGGGCTTGCGCCACCGCCAGGGCATACAGGGCGTCGCCCTGGCGCTCATCGGGTCGTTGTCGGAAGAGATTTCTAAGCATGAGCAACAGCCCCTTTTTCGCCGCGCCGTTGCACTAGGACGCAGCGCCGGTTAGGTCAAAGACCTTGTTATGCTGAGGCGGACGCGGATGCCCCGAATTACACCGATCTTCGCTGCTGTTGCGCTGGCCGCCGCTGCCGGCGCCTGTGCGCCTACCATCGCCACCCAGGGCTTCCAGGCGATCGACGCCAAGCCTCAGGATGTCGTGGCCGGCACCGACACTCGGGAAACCGTCCTGGCGCGTCTGGGTTCGCCCTCGACGACCTCGACGTTCGAGCCCGACACCGTCTGGTACTACCTGACCCAGACGACCGAGCGTTACACCTACAACAAGGCGCAGGTGTCGCAGCGTTCGGTGACCGAAATCACCTTCGACAAGGCCGACGGCAAGGTCGCCGCCGTGCGCACCCTGGGCCTGGAAGATGGTCGCCAGATCGCCATGGAACGTCGCGAAACGCCGACTCGCGGCCGTCAGCTGACGATTCTGGAACAACTGCTCGGCAACGTCGGCCGCGGTCAACTGCCGCGCACGGAAGAAGACGTCCCCGGCCAGCGCCGCCCGGACTAGGCTTCTACAGGCCGACGAGACAATCAGGCCCCGGGGAGCGATCCCCGGGGCCTTTTTCGTCAGACGATCTTCCCGCTCGCCAGCACCGCCAGCAGCAGAAGCGCCACGATGTTGGTGATCTTGATCATCGGGTTCACCGCCGGACCAGAGGTGTCCTTGTAGGGATCGCCCACGGTGTCGCCAGTGACGGCGGCCTTGTGCGCTTCCGAGCCCTTGCCGTGGACCACGCCGTTCTTGTCGGTGAAGCCTTCCTCGATCAGCTTCTTGGCGTTGTCCCAGGCCCCGCCGCCCGAGGTCATCGAGATGGCCACGAACAGGCCCGTCACGATCACCCCCATCAGCATGGCGCCCAGGGCGGCGAAGGCGTTGGCCTTGTCCGGCTGAATGAGCAGGACCACGACGAACAGGACGATCGGCGACAGCACCGGCAACAGGCTTGGCACGATCATCTCGCGGATGGCCGCACTGGTCAGGATGTCCACAGCCTTGCCGTACTCGGGCTTGGTCTCGAACGTCATGATGCCCGGGTTCTCGCGGAACTGACGGCGAACCTCGGCCACGACGGCCTCGGCGGCGCGTCCCACCGCCGTCATCGACATGCCGCCGAACAGGAACGGCAGCGCCCCGCCGAACAACAGGCCGACGACGACATAGGGGTTGGACAGGTCAAAGGCGACCGCCCCCAGTCCGTAGAAGAAGCTGCCCGGCGTCGCCTCAGCCGCAAAGTGCTTCAGGTCTTCCACATAGGCGGCGAACAGGACCAGCGCCCCCAGGCCAGCCGAACCGATGGCGTAGCCCTTGGTCACCGCCTTGGTGGTGTTGCCCACGGCATCCAGGGCATCGGTCGAGACGCGCACGTCCGACGGCAGGCCCGCCATCTCGGCGATGCCGCCCGCGTTGTCGGTGACCGGACCAAAGGCATCCAGCGCCACGATCATCCCCGCCACGCCCAGCATGGTCGTGGTGGCGATGGCGATGCCGAACAGGCCCGCCAACTGGAAGGCTGCGACAATGCCGACGATGATGGTCAGGGCCGGCAGGGCCGTGGATTCCAGCGAGACCGCCAGACCCTGGATCACATTGGTGCCGTGGCCCGAGACCGAGGCGTTGGCCACCGACTTGACAGGACGAAAGCCCGTGCCGGTGTAGAACTCGGTGATGACCACAATGGCCGCCGTGACCAGCAGGCCGACGACGCCGGCCCAAAACAGGTTCATCGGCTGGATCAACAGCCCGCCCGAGGTCTCTACCGCGCCCGGCACCAGTTGATTGATGACCCACCAGACGGCGATGACAGACAGGCCCCCCGTAACGATCAGGCCCTGATACAGGGCGCCCATGATGTTGCCGCCCTTGCCCAGTCGGACAAAGAAGGAGCCGATGATCGAGGTCACGATGCAGATGCCGCAGATCGCCAGCGGCAGCAGCATCATTACTTCGACATAGGGCTGATCGCGGAAGAAGATGGCCGCCAGGACCATGGTCGCCACGGTCGTGACGGCATAGGTCTCGAACAGGTCGGCGGCCATGCCGGCGCAGTCGCCGACGTTGTCGCCAACGTTATCGGCGATGGTCGCGGCGTTGCGGGGATCGTCCTCGGGGATGCCGGCCTCGACCTTGCCCACCATGTCGCCGCCCACGTCGGCGCCCTTGGTGAAGATGCCGCCGCCCAGTCGCGCGAAGATGGAGATCAGCGAGGCCCCGAAGCCCAGGGCCACCAGGCCGTCGACGACCGTGCGGCTGGTGCTTTCAAAGCCCATGCCCTGGGTCATGAAGGCGTAGTAGCCCGACACGCCCAGAAGCGCGCCGCCCGCCACGAACATGCCGGTGATGGCGCCGGAGCGGAAGGCCAGGTCCAGCCCCTTGGCCAGACTTTCAGACGCCGCCTGCGCCGTGCGCACATTGGCCCGCACCGAGATCAGCATCCCGGCGAAACCGGCAGCGCCTGACAGCACCGCCCCGATCAGGAACCCGAGCGCAGCCCAGGGCCCGATAAGCAAAAAGGCCGCGACCAAGATCACGACCCCCACCATACCAATCGTTGTGTACTGACGCTTCAGATAGGCCGAAGCTCCTTCCTGAATCGCCGCTGCGATTTCTCGCATCCTGTCGTTACCGGTGCCGGCCTTCATCAGGACGGCGGTCTGGACGGCGCCGTAAAGCACCCCCAGCGCGCCGGCCGCGATGGCCAGCCAAACGTAATTCATCATGGCGTTTCCAAGCCCTTGTGCAACGAGCACACGGATCCTTGGCGCGGGCGGGCTTTGCGCCTCTCACCGCCTTCCGGTCCCCCCGTGCGCCTACGGACGCAACCTCACGTCCCCCGGGAATTGCGTCCCAACTGTGTCAAAAGCAGCGCCGTGAAGCAACAGCGGTTTCTGAGGCGGTTTTAGACGCCCTGCATGCCGGTACGACGGCGCGAGGTCTGGCTGACGATCTCGACGCGGGTCACGGCCCCGCGCCCGACCAAGGTCGCAGCCGATCGGATCAGGCTGGCGCTCACGGCCGCCGTATCCAGCGCCACCCAGGTGTCCGGCAGGACGAAGGGCGTACGATGTCCAGCGCGGACCAGGGCGTCCCGCAGATGGGCCTCCTTGGCCCGCACCGCCTCGACCGTGTGGCCCGCCCCCAGGTGCAGCTTCAGCACGATGAAGACGTAGTTGCGCACACGCCCGTCGGTGATGATCGGCAATCCCATGCCGGGCAGGTTGAGGACGGCGGCGGCGGGCTCCGCCTTGTCCGACGCGCCGGCCGTTCCCGCAACAGCCGTTGCGGTCAGAAGGGCTCCAGCCTGGATCAGGGCGCGACGTTGCATGGGACTCACCCTGCCGGGTTCCGGTTAGGATTCCGTTGCCTAGTCGTGGGTCCAGCCAATCCGGGTCGGGGTGATTTCCTGTCCGAGGTGACGGACGATCACGCCCTTGCCCTCGACTACGCGGCCGATACGGGTCAGGCGCAGGTGGCGGCGTTCCGCCTCGCGGCGCAGGGCTTTCTCGGCGCCCGCCGGAACGGTCAGGACGATCTCATAGTCGTCGCCGCCCGTGGCCAGCAGCTCCAGCGCGCCTTGCGGGTCCACGCGACTGTCCAGCCAGGCCTGGGCCGCCGCCGACAGGGGCAGGACCTCAAGATCAAGCTCCATGCCCACGCGGCTGGCCTCGGCGATATGGCCGGCGTCGGCCAGCAGGCCGTCGGAGACGTCGGCGCTGGCGGTGGCCAGGCCGCGCACGACGGCAGCGAACTCGACGCGCGGCATGGGGGTGCGATAGGCGGCCTCCAGCGCGTCCATGCGCTCGGGTTCCAGCGACAGCGTGCCCTGCGCCGCCTGAAGCCCCAGCCAGCCGTCGCCGATGGTGCCGGTGACGAAGACCAGGTCGCCCGGCCTCGCCCCGCCCCGGCTGACGGTTGAGGAGGACGGCGCCCAGCCCAGCAAAGTGGCGGAGAAGCTGGCTGGGCCCGGCGTCTTGACCGTGTCGCCGCCCAACAGGGAAATGTCGAAAATAGCCTGATCACGCCGCAGCCCGGCGACGAAGGCCTCGCGCTCGGGCCAGCCGCAGCGTTCGGACCAGTGGCAGGCCAGCAGATAGCCGAAAGGTTCGGCCCCCTTGGCGGCCAGATCGGACAGATTCACCCGCAGCAGCTTCTGCGCCACCGTGTCCAGTGGGTCGTCGGGCAGGAAGTGGACGCCCTCGATGATGGCGTCCTTGGTCAGGATCAGATCATGCCCCGGACGCGAGGGCAGCACGGCCACGTCGTCGGCCAGCCCCCTCGCCCATTCCAGGTGCGCCAGCGGCTTCAGAAGCCGCTGGATGGTCTCGAATTCGCCAGCGACATCAATCGCGGGCATCGCGCGCCACGCCGTCGAGCGCCGCGTTCACGAACTTCGCCTCTGCCTCGTCGAAGAAGGCCTTGGCCAGCTCGACATACTCGTCGATGACGATTTCACGCGGCACGTCGGGCTTGGACTTCAACTCCCAGGCGCCGCAACGCAGCAGGGCGCGAAGCGTGGCGTCCAGACGTTCCATCCGCCAGTTGGAGGCCAGACGCGCCTTGACCGCCTCGTCGATGGCCCGCTGATCCTCAACCACGCCGTGGACGATCTCGGAGAACCAGTCCTCGTCCGCCTCGGCCAGAGGGGCGCCGTCGATGTCGGCGTCGAAGCGGTGGTCGCGGAATTCCTTGACGATGACGTCCACGCCCTCGCCCGCCAGCTCCATCTGATACAGGGCCTGGACGGCGGCCAGACGAGCGACCGTGCGGGCGCGACGTTGACGGCTGGTCAGTTGCGGCTCGGCGCGGGCTTTGTCGGCCTCAGCCAACTGAGCCATGACTTCGGCGACGCTGGCCGGGGTGGGTTTGGTCTGTTCGGTCACGAGGCCAATCCTCCGCGCAGGCGCTTGCGCAGCGCAATCAGGTCCAGACAGGCGCGAGCGGCGCCGCCGCCCTTGTCGCCTTCGCTCATCCGGGCGCGCGCCCAGGTCTGTTCTTCGTCCTCGGTCGTCAGGATGCCGTTCCCGATGGCCAGCCCCTTGAGGCCCAGATGCATCAGGCCGGCGGCCGACTGATCCGAGACGATCTCGAAGTGATAGGTCTCGCCCCGGATGATGCAGCCGAGCGCGACATAGCCGTCATAGCGGGGCGCGGTCGGATAGCGACCGGCCTCTTCGGCCAAGGCGATGGCGGTCGGAACCTCCAGAGCGCCCGGAACGGTGACGACATCGAACTGCACGCCTTGCGCGCGCAGAGCGTCCTTGGCCCCTTCAAGAAGGGCGTCGGCCAGATCGTCGTAATAGCGTGCCTCTACGATGAGGACGCGGGTGGGGTCGTTCAGGATTGGTCTTCTCCGTCCATGTCGCGCCAGCCCACGATGCGCAGGCCGTAGCCTTCAAGCGCCGTCGGATTGGGCCGCGTCGAGCTCATCACGATCATATCTTTGACGCCGAGGTCGAGCAGAATCTGGGCGCCGACGCCATAGGCTTTCAGCGAACGATCCACTGCGGTCGGCTTGTCCGCCCCGCCCAGGCGTTCGGCCAGGCCATGCAAGCCCGGGTCGCGCAGGAAGACGACGACGCCGGGGCCGTCGCTGGCGGCCAGGGCCTGCATAGCCTTGGGGATATAGTTCTGGCGCGCCTCGACATGGCCCAGCAGGTCGGCGGCGAAGTCGATCTGGTGCATGCGCACCACGGTCGGCTTGGTCGGGTCGATGTCGCCGCGCACCAGGGCGATGTGTTCGGTGCCCTCAATGGTGTTGCGGTAGAGGATCAGCTTGAACGGCCCGCCGTGGACGCTCTCAAACGGCGTTTCCAGCACCCGCTCGACAAAGCGCTCGGTGCGGCGGCGATAGGCGATCAGGTCGGCGATGGTGCCGATCTTCAAGCCGTGCAACTGGGCGAAGGCGATGAGATCGGGCATCCGCGCCATCTCGCCATCGTCCTTGATGATCTCGCAGATCACGCCTGACGGATTCAGGCCGGCCATGCGGCTGATGTCGACGGCGGCCTCTGTGTGGCCGGCACGAACCAGAACGCCGCCGTCACGCGCGACCAGGGGGAAGATGTGGCCCGGCGAGACGATGTCGTCCACGCCGCGCGTCGGGTCGGTCGCAACCTGGATCGTATGCGAACGGTCAGCGGCGGAGATGCCGGTCGTCACGCCTTCCCTGGCCTCGATCGAGACGGTGAAGGCGGTCTTCATGCTCTCGCGATTGTCGGCGGCCATCGGCGGCAGGCGCAGTTGTCGGGCGCGGTCGCCGGTCACAGCCAGGCAGACCAGGCCGCGCGCATAGCGGATCATGAAGTTGATCTGATCCGGCGTGGCGAACTGGGCCGGAATGACGATGTCGCCCTCGTTCTCGCGATCCTCGGCGTCCACCAGGATGTAGGGGCGACCGTTGCGGGCGTCCTCGAGAATGTCCTCGATGGAGCTGATCGGACTGTCGGTATTGTGGACGGCCAGTTTCATCATGCGGTCTCCTGCCACCGCGCGAGGTAGCGCGCCAGCATGTCGATCTCCAGGTTGACCTTGTCGCCGACCTTCAGGCCGCCGAGCGTGGTCGCATCCCACGTATGCGGAATGATGTTCAAGTCGAAGCGGCGCTCTTGCACCCCATTCACGGTCAGGGAAACCCCATCGACCGTGATTGAGCCCTTCGGCGCGATAAAACGGTGCAGAGGCGCCGGCGCCTCGACCACAATGCGGTGCGATCCGCCTTCCGGCGTGATGGAGACGACTTCGCCCAGCCCATCGACGTGACCCGAGACGATATGGCCGCCCAGTTCGTCGCCCAGCTTGGCGGCGCGTTCCAGATTGACGCGGGTGTTCTCGGTCCAGTCGCCGAGCTTGGTCTTGGACAGGGTCTCGCCAGAGACCTCGACGGCGAACCAGCCTCCCCGCTCGTCCTGGCCCTTCTCCGTCACGGTCAGGCAGCAGCCGGCGTGGCTGATGGAGGCGCCCAGGTCGATGGTCGCCGTGTCCCACACGGTTTCGATCTCATAGCGACGGTCGCGGTCGGTGTGGCGGACGCTGCGGACGCGGCCGATGTCGGTGACGATGCCGGTGAACATGAAAGCTCCGGTCCCTTCGGACCCAAAAAACAGAGTCTAATTAGTCTAATTCGTCTGAAATCAGCCGTCGAAGCGCGCGTAGCGTTCCCACAGATCGTCTCCGACAGGCTCGACCCCCAGACGACGGAACTTGGGGGCGTCGGCCAGCTTTGCAAGCGCCAGGGAGGCGACGCAGGGCCGCCCCTCCCCGCCCAGAAGGATCGGGGCGCGGAACCACTCGATGGCGTCCACCACGCCGGCCAGCAGGAAGGATGCGGCGACCCGTCCCCCGCCCTCGATCAGCAGGGAACCGACGCCGCGCGCGGTCAGGACCTCCAGCACGGCGGAGATGGCGGGGCGACCGTCGTCGGCGGCGACCGCGACGACCTCGGCCAGGCCGATGGCGTGGGGCGCGGCGGTCGTCAGGATCACGGTGTGGCCGCTGGCGACCTTGGCCGTGCTGGGCGTCCGCAGACGGCTATCAAGGACGACCCTCAACGGGTTCCTTCTCCCCTCGTGGGAGAAGGTGGGCGGCGAAGCCGCTCGGATGAGGGGGCCATCGGCTGCGGACTGAACGTCTGACGATGGGCGCCCGGAACACGCCCCATCATCCGTCTCGCTCCGCGATCCACCTTCTCCCACGAGGGGAGAAGGAAGACGCACGGTCAGTTCGGGATCGTCGGCCAGCACGGTCTCGACGCCGACCAGGATGGCGTCATGGGCGGCGCGCAGGCGGTGGCCCTGCTGGCGGGCTTCAGGCCCGGTGATCCACTGGCTCTCGCCCGAGGCCGTGGCGATGCGGCCGTCCAGCGAGGTCGCCAGCTTCAAGGTGACGCGCGGGCGCATCAGGCCTTGCCGGAGTCGTCGGAGCTCCCGTCAAAACCCTCAGCGCCGAGGAATTTGGCGAAGTCGTCGGTGTGGCGGAAGTCCTTGTAGACCGAGGCGTAGCGGACGTAGGCGACCTCATCGACCGACTTCAGCGCCTTCATGATGAAGTCGCCGACGATGCTGGACGGGATCTCGGTCTCGCCCAGGCTTTCCAGCTGGCGCACGATACGGCTGACCAGAAGCTCGACCTGATCGGGCTGCACGGGACGTTTCCTCAGGGCGATGCCCAGCGAGCGTTCCAGCTTGTCGCGGTCGAAGGGGGTGCGGCGGCCGTTCCGTTTCAGGATGACCAGTTCGCGCAGCTGCACCCGCTCGAAGGTGGTGAAGCGCCCGTTGCACTGCGGACAGGACCGACGGCGGCGGATGGCCGCGCCGTCGTCAGACGGGCGGCTGTCCTTCACCTGGGTGTCGGCGTTTCCGCAGAAGGGGCACTTCATCCAGTCGGTCCCTTAACGGTAGATCGGGAAGCGCGCGGTCAGTTCGCGCACCTGGGCGGCGACGCCCGCGACGACGGCCGGATCGGCTTCGTCGCCGCCGTTCATCGACGAGACGACGTCCGCGATCCAGTGGCCGATCTGCTTGAACTCTTCCTCGCCAAAGCCGCGCGTGGTGCCGGCCGGGGTGCCCAGACGGACGCCCGAGGTGACGGTGAAGGGCGCAGTGTCGAACGGCACGCCGTTCTTGTTGCAGGTCATCAGCGCCTTCTCGAGCTCATGCTCGGTGGCCTTGCCGGTCACGCCCTTGGGACGCAGGTCGACCAGCATCAGGTGGCTGTCGGTGCCGCCCGAAACGATGGCCAGGCCGCGTTCGATCAGGACGCCGGACAGGGCCTGGGCGTTCTTGACCACCTGCTGGGCATAGCCCTTGAACTCGGGCTTCAGCGCCTCGCCGAAGGCCACGGCCTTGGCGGCGATGACATGTTCCAGCGGACCGCCCTGCAGGCCGGGGAAGACGGCCGAGTTGATCTTCTTGGCGATGTCGCCGTCGTTGGTCAGGATCATGCCGCCGCGCGGACCACGCAGGGTCTTGTGCGTCGTGGTGGTGACGACGTGGGCGTGCGGCACCGGGTCGGGATAGGCGCCGCCGGCGATCAGGCCGGCGTAGTGGGCCATGTCCACCATCAGATAGGCGCCGACGCTGTCCGCGATCTCGCGGAAACGCTTGAAGTCGATGTGACGCGAATAGGCCGAGGCGCCGGCCAGGATCAGCTTGGGCTTCTCCTTCTGGGCCATTTCGGCGACGTGATCATAGTCGATCAGGTGGGTGTCTTCCGACACCTTGTAGGTGACGGGACGGAACCACTTGCCCGACTGGTTGGCGGGCGAACCGTGGGTCAGGTGCCCGCCGCAGGCCAGGTCCATGCCCAGGAAGGTGTCGCCGGGCTGCAGCAGGGTGAAGAAGACGGCCTGGTTGGCCTGCGCGCCCGAGTGGGGCTGGACGTTGGCGAAAGCGGCGCCGAACAGTTCCTTGGCGCGCTCGCGGGCCAGGTCCTCGGTCACATCCACGAACTCGCAACCGCCGTAGTAGCGACGGCCCGGATAGCCCTCGGCATACTTGTTGGTCAGGACCGACCCTTGCGCGTCCAGCACCGCCTGGGAGACGATGTTTTCAGAAGCGATCAGCTCGATCTGCTCCTTCTGGCGGCCGAGTTCGCCCTGGATGCCCCTGAAGATCGCCGGGTCAGCGTCGGCGAGGCTCTTAGAGAAGTACGATTCGTGGGTGAAGGCGGTCACTGGCGGGCATCCCGAAGGCTGAAGGCTGAAACGGCGGGACCTATCTAGGCCGCGCCGCCGAACACCACAACATCTAGGGGGTAGGATGCCGCTCATCCCCGTCATCCCGGCCGAAGCGCAGCGAGAGCCGGGACCGCCCAGGACGCCGCCACTTGCGCTTCCTGCGCTCCCGGATAGCGGCGGCGTCGCTTCCGGGATGAAGGGATGATCAGCGTTGTGACAAAGCCCGTTTTAGTTTGGCGATGGCCACGCGTTCGACAGCGCGCGGCTCCAGCGCGGGGCCCATGGCGGAAACCTCAATGCCCGTCGCCGTGTGAACGGCGTTGCACTTCACATAGGTCCCGTTGCGCACGAACTCGACGATGACTTCGCCAAGTTCACCGTCCTGCATCAGGCGGCGACCGGCTGTCGAGCGACGTTGCAGTGCGACCAGAGCTTGTCCATCGCGTCGACCAGCTGGTCGATCATGCCGTCGTCATGGTTCGGCGATGGGGTGAAGCGCAGGCGCTCGGTGCCCTTGGGCACCGTCGGGTAGTTGATCGGCTGGACGTAGATGCCGAAGTCTTCCAGCAGCATGTCCGAGATCAGCTTGCAGTGGACCGGGTTGCCGACGTGGACCGGAACGATGTGGCTGACACTGGGCAGGACCGGGATGCCGGCTTCCAGCAGGCGGCGCTTCAGGGTCTCGGCGCGCTCCTGATGGGCGTCGCGCAGTTCGGAGTGGGCCTTCAGGTGACGCACCGAGGCCAAGGCCCCGGCGGTCAGGGCGGGCGGCAGACTGGTGGTGAAGATGAAGCCCGAAGCCCAGCTGCGCACCGCGTCCACGATCACGGCGTCGGCGGCGATATAGCCGCCCATGACGCCGATGGCCTTGCCCAGGGTGCATTCGACGATGTCGATGCCGTCCAGCAGACCGTCGCGCTCGGCGACGCCCGCGCCGGTCGCGCCATACAGGCCGACCGCGTGGACTTCGTCCAGATAGGTCATGGCGCCGTACTTCTTGGCCAGGGCGATGGTGCCGGCGATGTCGGCGATGTCGCCATCCATCGAATAGACGCTCTCGAAGGCGACCAGCTTGGGCGCAGCCAGCGGGGCTGCGGCCAGCAGTTCTTCGAGGTGTTCCAGATCGTTGTGGCGGAAGATGTGGCGCGGACCGCCGCCGTGGCGGATGCCCTCGATCATTGAGGCGTGGTTCAGGGCGTCAGAGAAGATGATCAGGCCGGGCAGGATCTTCTGCAGCGTCGCCAGCGTCGCCTCATTGGCCACGTAGCCCGAGGTGAACAGCAGGGCCGCTTCCTTCTGGTGCCAGCTGGCCAGCTCGGCTTCCAGATCGACCGCCGAGCGGGTGGTGCCCGAGATGTTGCGCGTACCGCCGGCGCCGGCGCCCACGGCGTCGATCTCGGCCTTCATGGCGTCCAGCACCAGGGGATGCTGGCCCATGCCTAGATAGTCGTTAGAGCACCAGACCACGACATTCTGTTCGGAGCCGTCCTCGCGACGGCGCACCGCCTGCGGAAACTGTCCGCGCACGCGCTTCAGATCGGCGAAGACGCGATAGCGGCCTTCGCTGCGGACCTGCTCGACCGAGTTTTGAAAGGCGGACTTATAGTCGAACAAGGCGCTAGTTCTTTCGCTTATACAGCTTTCCGCGCCTAATTGCGCTCGCCGCTCAGCGTTGTCCATGTTCAGGGCCGGACAAAACGTCTCAACCCCTTAATTGATAACGGTTCTCATTTTAGTGGCCCGCGGTCAGAAGGCTCCGCCTTCTCGACCCGACGCGGGCTGTGAGGTTGGCCCGCGGTCGTCGGCCCTGCGGGACCTCCCGACCCGACGCGGGCTGATTAGTGGCCCGACAAGGGCTGGAGTGGCTCGTTCCTCCCTGTCGCGCAGCGATGTGACGGAGGGGGCGACTCGACGGTTGGTGTTGTGCCGCCCCCTCCACCGCTACGCGGTCCCCCCCATGAAATGGGGAGGAAAGCAGGAGCTTAGCTGGCCAGCGTATCCAGGCGTCCGCGCAGCATCTGGACCATGGCGGAGAAGTCCTTGCCGCCGTAGCCGAGGCCGTTGAACAGGGCGTAAAGGGCCTCGGCCTGAGCGCCGAGCGGCGTGGTGGCGCCGGCCTTGGCGGCGGCGTCCTGGGCCAGCTTCAGATCCTTCAGCATCATGGCGGTGGCGAAGCCGCCTTCGTAGTCGCGATTCGACGGCGCGGTCGGCACCGGGCCGGCCCAGGGGTAGTAGTTGCTGACGCTCCAGCACTGGCCCGAGGATTTCGACGCGATCTCGAAGAAGCGTTCCGGCTCCAGACCCAGCTTCTCGGCCAGGGCGATGGCCTCGCAGGTCCCGACCATGCTGATGCCCAGCAGCATGTTGTTGCAGATCTTGGCCGCCTGGCCGGCGCCGTGGTCGCCGGCGCGGATGGTGATGCGGCTCATGGGATCCAGCGCCGGTTCGACGCGGGCGAAGTCTGCCTCGTCGCAGCCGACCATGAAGGCCAGGGTGCCGGCGTCGGCGGCGGCGGTGCCGCCCGAGACGGGGGCGTCGGCGAAGGCGTAGCCCGCCTCCTTGGCCAGACCGGCGACCTTGCGCGCCGTCTCGACGTCGATGGTCGAGCAGTCCAGCAGCAGGGCGCTGGACGGCGCCGCGCCGATGATCTGTTCGGAATAGACGCTCAGCACGTGCGGACCGGCGGGCAGCATGGTGATGACGATCTCGGCGTCCTTGACCGCCTCGGCGACCGAGCTGACCGTGCGGCACCCGGCCTCGGCGGCGCGTTCCAGCGCGGCGGGCGACAGGTCGAAGGCGGCGACGTCATGCCCGGCCTTGGCCTGATTAGCGGCCATGCCGCCGCCCATGTTGCCGAGACCGATGAAGGCGATGCGAGTCATCTGAGCGTTTCCCTTATGGATTTTGGGGCAGGATTAGCCCCTCCCCGACCGCTTCGCCAGTCACCTGTTCGACAGTTTCGGCTCAGGCGGGTTTTCTGAACCGCAGCATGAACTGGCTGGTGTGGCCCCGGATCGACGGGTCATAGACATTGGCCGTGCGCGGGTCGTCGGCGCGCTCCAGAACATCGCTTTGGCCGTCGAGGATGAAGCCCGCCGCCCCGACCTCGCGCTTGACCTCGTCGATGTCGATGCGGTGCAGGGTGTCGGGCGCGGTCAGACCCGAGCCGGCCGCCGCGTCGTGGTCGATGATGACATAGAGGCCGCCCGGCTTCAGCGCCTTGAAGGCCGCCGCATTGACCCGCGCCGCCGTGTCGGCCGCGAAATTCTTCAGGTGCAGGTCGTGGTAGTTCTGAGCCGTGAAGATCAGGTCCAGACCTTCGGGCCATTCCGGCGCGCCGATGGGCGAGCTGATGGCGTCGGCGTTGTCGAGCGCGGCGGCGGCGGCCAGGGCCTCGCCATAGCTGGCCTGAAAGCCGATGAACTCGGCCGGCTGCCAGGCGGTGACGTGGCCGTCAGGTCCGACGGCGGCGGAGAACAGGCGGGTGAAGTAGCCGCCGCCCATGATCATGTCGCCGACCTGCTGACCCGGCGCCACGTGGGCGAAGGCCAGGGTTTCGGCGGCGTGGCGGGCCTCGTCGCGGGCCATGTCCGCCGTGGTGCGGATGGGGCTGGCCAGGGCCGCCGCATAGGCGTCAGGCGCAGTCTGGGCCGAGACGACCGGGGCGGTCGCCGCCAGCGAGGCGGCGACGACGAGGGCGAGGAAGGGACGCATGGCTACTCCTCCTTATGTGTTTTCAGCCGGTTCAGCGCGGCTTTCTGAAGCGATAGACGAACTGATCGGTCTTGCCGCGAATGGCCTCGTCGAAGACGTTCAGGCTGTGGTCGTCCGCCGGGTTGGCGACGGCGGCGGTTTCACCGTCGAAGACGAAGCCGGCGGCCTCGACCTCCTTGCGCAGTTGCGCGCCCTCGATGCGGTGCAGGGTCTCGACGACGGTGTTGCCGGCGCCGGGCGCGGCCTGATGATCGATGACCACGAACAGGCCGCCAGGCTTCAGCGCCTTGAAGATGTCGGCGTTCATTTTCTTAACGTCCACGCCGAAACGGGGGATGTGGAAGTCGTGGTATTCCTGGCTCATGAAGACCACGTCGAGCGGCGCGTCGAAGGCCATGGCGTCCAGGTCGCCGTTGACGCGGCTGACGTTGGGATAGGCGGCAACCAGGGCGTCGGCGCGCGGGTTCTCGCGCTCGGCGGTCTTGTTCGGCACAAAGGCGTAGACGTGACCGCCCTCGCCCACCACGCGGGAGAACAGGCGGGTGAAGTAGCCCGCGCCGGGGCGGATGTCGGCGACGCGCTGGCCGGGTTGCAACTGGGCGAAGGCGAGGATTTCGGCGGGGTGACGCAGGGGATCGCGGGCGACCTCGTCGGCGGGGCGCAGGGTGTCGGCGACGGCGCTTTGCACCAGGGCCGAAGGGGCGCTCTGGGCCAGCACCGGCGAGGCGGCGGCGACCAGCAGGGCGGACAGGGCGGCGGCGATCAGGCGAGACTTCATGGGGCGACCTCTGAAACAGCTGGGCCGCATAAGGCGCGCGTCCGGGACGGCTGGCAAGCCGCCCCGGCGAGGGAAATCAGCCCGCCGCCATCGAGGCCGGGGACTGCTTCTCCTTCAGCGTGACCAGTTCCTCGGCCATGGTCGGGTGGACGGCGCAGGTGGCGTCCCACTGAGCCTTGGTCAGCCCGGCCTTCACCGCGATGGCGGCCAGCTGGATCATTTCCGGGCTTTCCGGGCCGACGATGTGAACGCCGACGACGCGCTGGCTGTCGGCGTCGACCACCAGCTTCATCAGCACCCGCTCGTCCGAGCCGGTGAAGGCGTATTTCATCGGGCGGAAGCGTGTCACATAGACATCGACGCCGTTCGTGCAGGCGCGGCGCGCCTCATGCTCGGTCAGGCCGACGACGCCGACCGGGGGCTGGCTGAAGACGGCGGTGGCGACGGCTTCGTAGTCGAAGTGCTGGGGGTTGTTCTTGAAGACCGTCTCGTGGAAGGCGACGGCCTCGCGGATCGCCACAGGGGTCAGATTCATCCGGTCGGTCACGTCGCCGATGGCCCAGATGTTATCGACCGAGGTCTTCGAGAAGGGATCGACGGCGATGGCGCCCTCGTCGTTCAGTTCGACGCCCGCGTTCTCCAGCCCCAGTCCCTTGACGTAGGGGACGCGGCCGGTGGCGAACATGATGACGTCATGCTCCATCGTCATGCCGTTGCCGAGGTGGCTGACCAGACCGGTCTCGGTCTTCTCGATCGAGGTGTGCTGGCAGCCCAGGATGACCTTGATCCCGCGTTTCTCGATCTCGCCCGCCAGATGGGCGCGCACATCGTCATCAAAGCCGCGCAGGATGTTGGGGCCGCGATAGATCAGGGTCGTCTCGACGCCGAGACCGGCGAAGATGCCCGCGAACTCCACCGCGATATAGCCGCCGCCTGCAATCAGGATGCGCTTGGGCAGTTCCGGCAGGTGGAAGGCTTCTTCGGACGTGATGGCGTGTTCGACGCCCGGCAGGTCCTCGGGCTTCCACGGGCGGCCGCCCGTGGCGATCAGGATCTTCTCGGCGGTGAAGGTCTGGCCTTTTCCGACAATCTCGACGGTGTGGGCGTCCTTCATCACGGCGCGGCCATGGACCAGATCAACGCCCGCCTTACCCAGGTTGGCGGCGTAGATGCCCGACAGGCGGGCGATCTCGACGTCCTTGGCTTGCAGGAAGGTCGGCCAGTCGAACTTGGCGTTATCGAAGGACCAGCCGTAGCCCTTGGCGATCTCCAGGGCGTGGCTGACCTCCGAGGCCATGACCATGAACTTCTTGGGCACGCAGCCGCGGATGACGCAGGTGCCGCCGACGCGGTATTCCTCGGCCACGGCCACCTTCTTGCCGCCCAGAGCGGTCAGGCGCGCCGCACGCACCCCGCCGGAACCGGCGCCGATGACGAAGAGGTCGTAGTCGTACTGGGTCATCGAGGGCTCCGGGAATGGACTCGAAAAAGATGAGTCCAATTCGTCTGAATCGTCTGAAATCCGTGCGGCTGAACCGCAGCGCTGACCCGACTTAGGCGCCGGGGCGCGAGGGGGCAAGGCGAAGGCGACCTCTCTTCCGTCATCCTCCGGCGAGCGCAGCGAGACCGGGGGACCCAGCGGCGCCGAAGGCGATCTTTAGGCCGGGCGTGCCGCGTGGACTTTTCGCGCTATCGCGCGCCGCTGGGTCCCCCGGTCTGCGCCGCTGCGCGGCTTGCCGGAGGATGACGAAGGAAGAGAAGGCTCAGGGATTAATCGTCTCGAACCCGGCGTCCGTGCCGATGATGGCCAGGTCGGTGAGGTCGAGGAAGAGGCCGTGCTCGACCACGCCGGTCAGGCTTTTCAGGTCGGCGGCGAGGCGGGCCGGGTCCGCGATCAGCTTGCAGGCCGCGTCGTAGATCAGGTTTCCGCCGTCGGTGCGGACCAGGCCCCGCTCGGCCTGACGGACGCGGGCGGGCATGGGGATGTCGTGGTCGGCCAGGACGTCGGCGATGCGGTTGGCGGTGGTCTTGTGCCCAAAGGCGACGACCTCGATCGGCAGGGGGAAGGTCCCCAAGGCGGGCACCACCTTGGCCGCGTCGGCGATGCAGATGCAGCGGGCGGACGCCTCCCACACCAGCTTCTCGCGCAGCAGGGCCGCGCCGCCGCCCTTGATCAGGGCCAGACCCGGACCGATCTCGTCGGCGCCGTCGACGGTCAGGTCGATGCGCGGGGTGTCCTCCAGCGTCGACAGCGTCAGGCCCAGTTCGCGCGCCAGATCGGCGGTGCGCTCGGACGTCGGGACGCAGCGCAGGCCCTCCAGCCCGCGCGCCGCCAGGGCCTTGACGAACCAGGCGGCGGTGGAGCCGGTGCCCAGACCGACCACCATGCCGGCCTCGACATGGGCGGCGGCGGCTTCGCCAGCGTTCTTCTTTTGCAGGTCGCTCATTTCGCCGCCTTCTTTGCGCGCATCTTGTCCATGAAGCGGGCGGCCCAGCCCGACTTGGTCGTCTGTTCGGCGCGGCCCAGGGCCAGATCGCCGGAGGCGACGTCCTTCGTCACCACCGAGCCGGAGCCGACCATGGCGCCCGCGCCGATGGTCACGGGGGCCACCAGCGAAGAGTTGGAGCCGACGAAGGCGCTCTCGCCTACCGTCGTCCGGTGTTTGAAGAAGCCGTCGTAGTTACAGAAGATGGTTCCGGCGCCGATGTTGGCCTTGGCCCCCACATGGCCGTCGCCGAGGTAGGCCAGATGGTTGGCCTTGGCGCCCGCGTCCATGCGGACGTTCTTGACCTCGACGAAGTTGCCAACCTTGACGCCCTCGCCCAGGTCCGCGCCGGGGCGCAGGCGGGCGTAGGGGCCGACCTCGGCGCCGGTGGCGACGCTGGCGCCCTCGATGTGGCTGAAGCTGCGGATGCGCGCGCCTTCAGCGACGCGAGCGCCGGGGCCGAAGACGACGAAGGGCTCGATGGTCGTGCCCGCGCCGACTTCAGTGTCCCAGGCGAAGTGGACGGTGTCGGGGGCGCTCATGGTCACGCCCGCCGCCAGGAAATGCTCGCGCTGGGTCTGCTGGAACAGGGCCTCGGCCTGAGCCAGTTCGGCCTGGGCGTTGACGCCCATGACCGAGTCCTCTGACGCGAAGACGGCGCGAGTCGGGGCGCCGCGCTTGCGGGCCAGTTCGACCACGTCGGTCAGGTAGTATTCGCCCTTGGCGTTGTCGTTCTTCACCTGGGCCAGCAGGTCGAACAGCAGGCCCACCGGGGCGGCCATGACGCCGGAGTTGCAGGCGGTGACGGCCAGAACCTCGGCCGAGGCCTCCTTGGCCTCGGTGATGGCCAGAAGGTCGTCGCCTTGCAGGATCAGACGGCCATAGGCGCCCGGGTCGCGGGCTTCGAAGCCGATGACGGTGACGCCTTCGTGCACATCAGCGAAAACCGGCTCAATGTCGGCCGCCTTCAACAGGGGCACGTCGCCATAGGTCACGACCACATGGCCGATGAAGTCGCCCAGCACGGCCTCGGCGGCGCGGACGGCGTGGCCGGTGCCGAGCGGCGGGTCCTGAACGGCGATGGAGTCCTCGCCCAGACGGCGCACAACGTGGTCGCGGACTTCCGGCGAATGGGCGCCGACGACGACGACGATGCGTTCGCAGCCCAAGGCCTCGGCGGCGTCGATGGCGTGATCCAGCATGGCGCGCTGGCCGACCGGGTGCAGCACCTTGGGCAGCGGCGACTTCATCCGCGTGCCCTGGCCGGCGGCGAGGATGATGGCGGCCCTGGGATGACTCTGGGGATGTGGTGCGGTCATGAATCGATCCGGCGGCTTGTCGTCCTGCGCGATCTAGCCCATTGCCGGGGTCTGCGCGAGCCGGGAGACAAGAGTGAGCATCGAACGCGATCTGGAAGGCTGGACCATCGCCTTTGACCTGGACGGGACCCTGGTGGACTCGGCGCCCGATCTGATCGGCACGCTGAACCGGATGCTGGCGCAGTATGAGTTGCCGCCCGTGCCCATGTCCTCGGCCCGGCATCTGGTCGGGCATGGGGCTATGGCCCTGCTGCGTCACGGTTTCATGGAGGCGGGCGCCGCCTGGGACGAGGCCCATGCGCCCGGCCTGTTCGAGCGTTTCATCGAAGACTATCTGGCCCACATCGCCGACGAGAGCACCGTGTTTGATGGCGTGGTCCCGGCGCTGGAGCGGCTGGCCGCGCGCGGCGCCATCCTGTGCGTGGCCACCAACAAGCGGACCGACCTGTCGGTGGCCCTGATCGAGGCGCTGGACCTGACCAAGCACTTCGCCTTCATCGCCGGGCCGGATGCGGTCTCGGCCCGCAAGCCCAGCGGCGCCCATATTCATGAGGCGGTGCAGAAGGCGGGCGGCGATCCCGCGCGCTGCGTCATGGTCGGCGACAGCACGACGGATACGAAGGCGGCCAAGGACGCGGGCGTGGCCTGCATCGTCGTCGGCTTTGGCTATAACGACGTGCAGCGCAGTGAGCTGGGCGGGGACGTGGTGATCGACCACTACGACGGGTTCGAGGCGGCCCTGGCCGAGGTGATGGGCTAAGGCCCCTCGCCCGCCGCTCCATCGCGTCCCGGCGAAGACCGGGTCCAGATGCCGAACGCGGCCGGAAGCGGACGCTCTGAGCTGGGGATGGAAATCGGCCTTGGCCTAGAGGGGATTGAGGCCTCGGCACTGAGCGAAGTGAGCTTCGCGAGGGGGCATGGAGTAGTTGGGTATTGCTGCTGGTCAGTGATTTGTCGGCATGAGCCGAGCGCGTAAAATTTAAGGTGAGTTATGAGCACTTTGAAATCTATAACAGCCGGATTTTTTTTATACGCTGCAATAGCCAGTTTTGGATCCGTTGCCGAAGCGTCCATTTCTGCCGAGATGCCTGAAGAGAAAAAGGCAATCGACCTAATGGATCTTGAACTCCAAACGGGATCTAGAAGTGTGCCTGTCCGGTCATTTGACGCGCGTGTCAAAGAGCTCGGTGCCCTCCGTTGGGAAGTTCAGCAAAGCTCTATGGGCTATTTGCTATTCGCTGCGCATATCGATATCCGGTGGGAGGATGGCGCACGAGACAATCTGGAACTTGTTTTTGGCCCAATCGAATCAGGAACGGTGAAGCTATATGGCGGCTTCATAGACAGGAGGCCTCTTCCCGCCGAAGAGGCTCAGGCCATCCTTGCCCGTATACTTGACCAACCTAGCGACTAGAAATGACCTAGGAAGTCCTCTTGGGATCGCGCCGCTTACGTTTCAGAATATGATGTCGCGATAACTTCTCCCTTGGTCCTCAGCACCGAAGCAGACTGATCGAAGGCCCGCTAAGGGTCATGAACGGTCTTTGCCCTCCGCGCACTTTCCATACGTTCGTCAGACGGCAAAAACGACCTCAAACCGGCGGCTTTGAAGTCGTCAAACCGCGACAGTGTTCTGATGCCGCGTCCTGCAATCTGGATCCCGGCCTTCGCCGGGATGAGCGGGCTGGGGCAAGGCAGAAAAACTAAACGACCGACCAGAACTTCTAGCGGTCAATCGCTCCCGCCGCTGTTGCCGTCACCGCTTGCGCCAAACACATAGGACGACCGCTCCTCCCCAAAGGTCGCCATGCTTCGTCGCTTCTTCGCTATCCCGCTCTGGCAGCGCACCGCCGCCGGTTTCGCCCTGGGCATCATCGCCGGCCTGATCCTGCGCGAGCAGGCGACGGTCTGGCTGCAGCCGATCGGCGACGTCTATCTGAACCTGATCCGCATGGTGGTGGCGCCCCTGGTGCTGTTCACCATCGCCAGTTCCATCGCCAAGCTGGGCGAAGGGGTCGGCGCGGTGCGGCTGGGGGTGCGGACCCTGGTTTGGTTCGCCATTACATCCCTGCTGGCGGTGCTGGTCGGCTTTGCGTTCGGGCATCTGATCAATCCGGGCGTGGGTCTGTCCAACCTGCCGCTGGGCGAGGTGAAGGAACGGGTGATCCCGACGCCGCTGGACGTGCTGCTGGGCATCGTGCCGACCAATCCCTTTGCGGCGTTGAGCGAAGGCAAGGTGCTGCAGATCATCTTCTTCTCGGCCCTGATGGGCGCGGCGCTGGTGGCGCTGGGCGACCGGGCGCAGACGGCGCGGAGGCTGGTGGACGAAGGCGCGGCCCTGGTGTTCCGCATCACCCGCTGGGTGATCCAGCTGACGCCGTTCGGGGTGTTCGGCCTGATCGGCTCGGTCGTCGGCGGCTATGGCTGGGAGGCGCTGCTGCCGCTGGGCAAGTTCATCTTCGCCATCTATGCGGCCTGCCTGTTCCATATCCTGATCGTCTATTCAGGCCTGCTGAAGTTGCACGGCCTGAAGATCCGCAGCTTCTTCCGCGGGGCGTTCGCGGCCCAGCAGACAGCCTTCGCCACATCGTCGTCGCTGGGCACCCTGCCGATCACCCTGCGCCAGACGGTCGAGCGTCTGGGCGTACCGCAGGCCTACGCCGCCTTCGCCGTGCCTCTGGGGGCCAATGTGAAGATGGACGGCTGCGGCGCCATCTATCCGGCCATCGCCTCGATCTTCATCGCCCAGTATTTCAGCATCGACCTGAGCCTGACCCAATACATCCTGATCGGTCTGACGGCGGTGTTGGGCTCGCTGGGGACGGCGGGCGTGCCCGGCACCAGCATCGTCATGCTGACCCTGACCTTATCGACGGCGGGCCTGCCTCTGGAAGGCATCGGCTATATCGTCGCTATCGACCGGATCATCGACATGATGCGCACGGCCACCAACGTCACCGGCCAGATGCTGGTCCCCGTTCTGGTGGCCAAGGAAGAAGGCATCCTGAACGAGGACATCTACAACGGTCATGTCGCCTGGCTGCCGGGCGATCCCGAAGCTGAAACGCCGGAAGGGGTCCGCACCGCCGGTATTTGATCAAAGAGGCTTGCCGTCGTCGGAATCGCGGGCTACATCGCGCCTCCCGACGGCCCAAGCCTTTCTGATTTGGCCGTTCCTGCGCTGGACGCGTAGCTCAGCGGGAGAGCACCTCGTTCACACCGAGGGGGTCACAGGTTCAATCCCTGTCGCGTCCACCATTTTTCCCCTTACCTTACAACAAGATAGAGCCCACCGACAGGCCCTTACCCTTGGATGTCTGAGGCTTGACCTCGTTAGGGGGGCGCTAGGGGGGCGCCGAAAACCTCGCTCAAAACGGCGTTTCAGGCTGTTTCAAGCACGAATTCGCCACGAACAAGCATAGTAGCATTGCCGTCGCTTGCCCGGAACGTTCCAGCAAGGCCCCACGAAGGCCCCGTCGGTGAAATGATCCAGGCATCCAGTGACGCCGTTCACTTAGTCCGGAGCAGACGGAAGTGAACTGGTCGCAGCGGGCGGACTCGGATTGCTCGTGCTTCGGGACGGCGTAGTTGTCCCCGATCCTTGAAGCGCAGGATAGCCCGGCGCCTCGGTCGCAACCGCACCATTGACCGTTTCGCTGGATGACAACGCGGCCGGTCCAGTGGGAACATCAGTCAAGGTCCCCACCTCCCCCACAGGCTTCCCTTCCGCCCCGGACGCTTCTCGCGCCCGCCGGTCGGTGTCCCTGCTGCAAGCGGCGGCCAGCAGACCAAGGACAACCAGGCCCGCCGCGATCTTGATGTAGGTCTTCATATCGAGCTCCCTTTTCGACAAAACGGAAAGAGCGAGGCCGAGGATTGTTGCGACAGTCGCCTTTCGGTCAGTCGTGAGCGCGAGCGTCATAGCGTCCCGGCGAACCTCAGCCCGCCCGCCTCCCGGGTGTAGCCCTCTTCCCCTTTTCCGAAGCTGCAGGCTGCTTGGCCGTCCGCGCGCCACTGCGAGCTTCGGCGCCCGAACCTTTCAGGCTGGCGCGGAGCGCGGCCATCAGATCCACGACATTGGTGTCCTCCGGCTCGGCGGCGCGAACAGGCTTGTGACCCTTCTGTTTGGAGGCGATGAGAGCCTTGAGCGCCTCCTCGTATCGATCGACAAACTGGTCTGGGTCGAAGGGCCCGGCCTTCTGCTCGATGATCCGCCGCGCAATATCCACCATGGCGGGATCGGGTGCCTTGTCCGATATGGCTCCAAACACGTCTCGCATGGCGCGAACCTCCCCCCGCGTCCGGAGGGAATAGGCGAGGATACCCTGATCTCTCGGTTCCAAAGCCAGGAGACGTTCGCGCGTTGAAAGGACCACGCGGCCAAGTGCGATCTTGCCCTCGGAACGCATGGCCTCACGGATGACCCCGAAGGCTTCCTCCGCTAGCGCGCCGGCCGGCGCGAGATAGTAGGGATTATCCCAGTAGAGGCGGTCGATCTCTTCCTCTGGCACAAAGCGCTCGATATCGATCGTTTTCGTGCTCTCCAGCTTGACGGATTTCATCTCCTCGTCGCTCAGGAGGATGTATTCGTCCTTGGCGACGGCATAGCCCTTGACCAGGGACGACCTCTCGACCGGACCCGTGTCCGGGTCGGTGGTGATCATCCGGATACGGTTGTTGGTCTCGGGATTGATGAGATTGAAGTGAACCTCGCCCCCCGAACTGGTCGCCGTGTAAAGGGCGACGGGGCAGGTCACGAGGGACAGACGCAGGTGTCCCTGCCAGGTGGGGCGATACGCCATTTCGAGCCTCCGGGACGGACGCCGCGCCCGTCGCGCCGAATCAACACCATGAAACGGGTTTCGCTCCCCGGTCGGTCGCGAACTGAGGATGGCGGGTTAGCCGCAGGTTTCAGCCTGACCGTCTTCCAGGTCGATGTCGAAGCAGTGCTCCCGACCTCCTTCGATATCCGCCACGAAGAGACGGACCTCATTCCCGGCGTTCACAGGTGGAAAGAACAGTTCGGCGTACCCGACCGCCGCGGCCTCAAAGCTCGGGGCCTCGATCACATGGCCATGGGCTCGTCCTGCCCCTTCGGCGTAGACGAAAAAGCGGTTGTGTCCGGTTCCGGACATTGTGACCTCCTCAGCCTAGGCTGATCGTATTCGACAGCTGACTCGGCTGGCGCCACAAGACCCCCCGTGTCGAGCGCTTCGCAGATCAGGCGTCGGGCGGCGTTTCATCGGCCTCCTTCCGAGGCGCTCCTGGGTGACGGCGGCTCCACCGGATCGCCGCCGCCGCAACTGCGGCGAAGACGACACCGAGACCGAAAAGCAGGAAGTTCATGCGCCCTCCCCCGGGCTCCATCCCCGTCCAATGCGTCTGAAAGTGCGGCTGATCAGGAACAATCCCATGGCGACCGGGACAGCTCCGAAAATGACCAGAAGAAAGGCGAGGAGCATCTGCATATCAACCAGCGCCGGGCGAGCCCCGAAGGTTCCCTGCGGCGTCGCCCTCTCTCCTCAGCCACTCAATAGGGCGTCACGGGTCGCTCCATCCCGTGATGCGGACGCGCGCCCGGGGTTTCTCTTCGGATGAAAAGACCAGCGTCGCCCGCTTTTCGCCGTGTCCCGGAACGTAGTCGAGCGTAGCCCCGGATTTCTCCCCGTCCGCCTCCCCTTCTATCTCCACAGCGGCGGCCGTCATGTCGCCGTTGTTCAGAACCTTGACCTCCAGCGCCCAGCCCGCTCCCACAGGACGAAGAGCTTGGGGCAGGACGGTCAGGTCAGGCGGCCTGCGATCGGCGAAGGCGGATCGCGCGAGCACCGCGATCGCTGCGGCGGTGACGATGAGACCCAACAGGGCGCAGACGCACTGCAGCCGTGACAGCTTCTCGCGAGCGGACTTCTCCCGGTTCTTCATCATCACACCAGAAGTCGCGCAGCTGCCGCCCCCAGGGCGGCTGGGAAGGCGAGAACGACGACATTGGCCATGACGGCGCCCGCGCCATGCCCGTCTACAGCGCCGAACACCCACAGCATGGCGAAGCTCGCAACCAGGCAAAGGGCGTAGCCTGGCAGGGTGAAGTCCAGGAAGGCGCGACGAGGGCTTTCCTTCTCTTCCTGACCCGCGAAACCGGCCTCGAACACGATGACATGCAGAAGCGCCAGGGACAGCACCAGCAGGCCCAAGGCGCCTGACGGGGTCGTCAGGTAGGCGATCAGCCGCATCTCCTCCGTCGGCGCGAGGTTCATGGCGAAATACAAAGCCCCGGCCAGCATGAGGAAGAGTTCGCCGGGATAGGAGGCCTCGCCCTCATCGCCCTCCTCCGTATCCCCCGAAAGCTGGCGACGGGCGACAAGGGCCCCCAAAGCGGCCGGGACCGCCTGAAGCGATATCTGTCCGACTGCCGAAGTCAGGGAGGCGTAGTCAAGGACGTTGAACATGGCGAGAAGGGCGGCCGAGGCTGAGAACCCGACGGCGAGCGCCACAAGCGTGTCCAGACTGTTGTTCACCAGGCCCCTTCGCGCAGAGAAGCCCGCGTAGTGAGCCAGACCGTAGAGGACGGGCAAGGCGACGATCACGAAGGCGAGGCGCCGCGCGGGCGCAGCCGACACGCCGATGGCCCACATCTCCATCGTCATCATCAGGGGAAGACTGAACAACAGGGCGCCGCCGAATGCCCGCCCCAGATCCGACAGATAGTCGATCTCCGCCCCCATCCCGCGGTCTGCGGTCTTCATCCTTCAGTTCCTCCCAACCTGCTGCCGCCTCGCCGAATACAGGCAGTCCTTCACGAGCGCCGTCCGAGAACGCCCGGGCGCATTTCAAGCCAAGGTCCGACAAGCCTTACCGTTCCAGGTTCCGGACGTCGGTCGGCTTCGCCGCTCAGCCGACGCCGGCGCCGCCTGTCACGCCCCAGACCTCTCCGGTGACGAAGCTGGCCTCCTGCGAGGCCAGCAGGACATAGACCGGCGCGATCTCCACAGGCTGACCCGGTCGGCCGAAGGCGCTGTGGGCCCCGAACTGCTCGACCTTCTCCTGGGGCTGGCCGCCGCTGGGTTGAAGCACGGTCCAGAAGGGCCCCGGGGCGACGGCGTTCACCCGTACGCCCTTTTCGATCATCTGCTTGGCCAGGGCCTTGGTGTAGGCGACGATGCCCGCCTTCGTCGTGGCGTAGTCCAGAAGGATGTCCGAGGGCTCATAGGCCTGGATCGAGGCGGTGGTGATAATGGCCGCGCCGGGCGGCAGGTGGGGGGCCGCGGCCTGACACAGCCAGTGCAGGGCGTAGAGGTTGGTCTTCATCGTGGCGTCGAAATCGTCAGTCGAGACCTGGGACACATCCTCCCGGTACTGCTGGTGACCGGCGTTGACGACCAGGATGTCCAGACCGCCGAAGGCCTCCACCACCCGGGAGACCATGGTCGCGTTCCAGGTCTCGTCCCTGATGTCGCCGGCCAGGGCGAGCGCCTTGACCCCGGCCTTCTCGATCAGCGCGATCACCTCTCTGGCGTCCACTTCCTCCGATGGCAGATAGGCGATGGCGACGTCAGCGCCTTCTCTTGCGTAGGCGATGGCGGTCGCCCGCCCTATCCCGGAATCCCCGCCCGTGATCAGGGCTCGCCGTCCTTTCAATCGGCCATGGCCGACATAGCTGTCCTCTCCATGATCAGGCTGCGGGGTCATCCGGCCCGCCAGACCAGGTTCGGCTTGGGGCTGACGCGGAAAGGGCGGTCGAGGATACTGGTTACGTGGATCCTGCATGGCGAGCCGATCGGGCATGAGATCATCCTTAGAGGGCGCGCCGCCATCATGAGCCGCGCTTCAGACATGCCGACCTAATGTCCCGGCCGCGCGGCCCGTTCCTCTGTTACGAAGGCGACGCTGGCTCGAGCTCCTCCTTAGAGAAGGCTATTATGATCGATCCTTCGCCAGAGCTCCGACCCATGGCGGCCGAGCGCCGACCGTAACGCGGCGGGCCAAGCCGTGGCGTCTTAGCGCCTCCATCGAGGATCTTGCCGCCAACTCCAAAGAAATCAAAAGCCCGGTCGGGCCTCAGGGACTCACGCAACCGGCCGTCGCCGAACCGCCAAGCATCCATGGTGCAGGGATTTTTGAAAGCTTCTTGCGGGGATAAGCCCACGTCTGGGCCACTGCGGGTAGCGGATTTGAAAGGCCGCCGACGGCGGCCCTGCCTCACACACCCTAGTGTTCAGCACGGTTGTTGTCCTGGCCCAGGACTCGCGAACGAATAGACTCGACGCCCACTAGTACTTCTTACCGACGCCGGCGCCGGCGGCACCTCAAGCGCCGCCCTGCCTAACAATCTGGACCGACCCCGCCTTATATCTCCGAAGAATCAAGGAGGGAGCTTAGCTCATGAGATAGCTTAGCCGCAGCGCGCCGTTTATCCCTTTAACGCCCATTCGCATGCAAATCGACCGCAAATGCGACCGGACTGTATGGATAGACACGTCAAGCTTGCGGCTGATTTCTTTAGGCGCCTCGCCGTTCGCGAGTAAAACAAGAACCGATTTCTCCACTCGGGTAAGGCCAAAGACACAGCCAACCGCAGCCACCTTCTCTTCCTCGATCGGCTTGACCGGACGTACGGTCGCAAACACCCGGCCAGGCGTTTCAATCGCCGTAATAAGATCAAGAATACACCACGCGTCGTCCCCAGCACGGAAAAGGATGCGTCCAGCCCTCTCTTGACCATCAGCCATCCGCCTAAGCAGCTGGTCCAGTTCGGCACGGCTACGGTGCGTCGAACAAATGAACACGCCCCCGCTTCCCAGCATGCCACAAACTGCAAGAGCCCGAGCGGCGGAATTGCTCGTCAAAACTTGCCCGCTTAGATCGAGTACGAACCGGGCCATGTCATCATTTTCGAACCAAGCCTCCGCTTCGGAAAACCTGGGACTCGACCTGACGCCTAAAGGCCGAACAAAGGACCTCCGCTCCATGGCGGGAGCCCTGTGCCCGCCGCTGATCACCTGCATAAAGGAGTCATCACTGACCCCAGCCGCCAACCCGGCGATATTTTGGCTAATCATCGCTTCCCTGCTCCCGGGGGCGTCACTAGCCCCAGCACGATCACCTTCACTCATCCGATCACGCGAGATGACTTTCGGCATTTAGGGAAGTCATTCAAGAAATTTCTAAGAAACTATAGTTTCTTAATTATCCCAAACCACCCTATATCGATCCACAACAACAATATTGTTTGTTATCATTTGATAGACAACAAAAGTAAAAATGCCAATTTCTTAATCTACTTCTCTTCTTTGGTGAGATACTTGAGTTACTTTAACTAAACATTAATTATAAATGCAGCAAATATTTTTTTATACAGCTTCTATCGTGGCGAAACATCGAGCGTGAGCAAGTCCTCATATCGACCACCCATCTGACCGTTTATACGGCCCAAGATAAAGTTCATCGGCAACGAGACCCCGTCCAATGTGCGCGGAGGATCAATTTCTTTTGTCCATAGCACCGTCAGGTCGACGGCCTCACCGTCAAGGTCGACCGCATAGGGCACTACGGTGGCGTTTTCCGCCTTTTCAACACGATGCATGACACCGCCGTGCTCTGACTTGATCGACAAGATGGAGGGCGCATTGGCCCTGATCTGAACGAAGATGCGGCGTGTGGCCCCGGTAGCCGCCTCGCCGAAATCCACGACCTCGACGCTCAGCCCCTCGCCGAACGCCCCGGCGGCGCCGGCCAGGTTCAACTGGGCGCGCGGCGTTGACTGCAGGACCACCCGGGCAGGGATCGGCGATATCAGTTCCGTCCCATCCACATTCTTGACCAGAAGACGCAGATCGACGCCGTACTCCCCGGCATCAGCTACAGCGCCCCGCACAACCACAGCATCCAGTTGAGCGACCCCCCTTGATCCGGCCGCCAACAGATACTGGAAGACGCCCTTCTGCACGTCAGCCAGTTGGACCCCCGAGGATTCGCGAGGGCGGAACCGCACTTCCACCCCGCCCAGCACAAGGCTGGTCACCTCGATACCGGTCTCGTCAGTAAAGGACAGGCGCAAGTCGCACTCGGCCTCCCCCTTGTTCTCCAGCCCGAGATCCAGAGCGCCAGGGGTCGGAGCGACAGCAAAAGGATTGTATTCGATCCGGGCAGTCTGAGTTCCCTCAATCAAGGCCAGGTCGCAGGCTTTCGCCGTCGTCGCCCCCGCCAACAGAGCGACCGCCACAAGAGAGCTTCGCCAGAAGACGGGCCCACCCACCACCTCAAGGCAGCGGACGGGACGCTTTGATTTCGCCGACATCGATAACTCCTTCCACATTGGCGGGAATGACGAACTCCCCGAGCGTTTCCCCACGGACAACCAGGCGATATCGGCCCGGCGCCATACCGTCAGCGACGAAGCGGCCGCCCCTGTTGGTGAAGAAGGGCTTCCCGGGCGCCCCCTCAGGCGCATCGATCGCCACGATAGCGCCGCCGACCAGAGCGATCGGGCCGTCCGGCGACATCAGCACGCCCCTGGCCGTATGCGAGGCGTCGCTGCCGACAACCACGCGGTATCCATTGCCAAAGCCGGGGAAGGTGTTGATCACGCCGCTGCCCAGATCATAGCCGGGCGGCAGGGGATCAACCTCGAGCTCATAGCGACGAACGCCATAGCCGCGATCAATACCGGCGAGCGCCGGGCCGAACCAACCGCTGCGTGCAATCGGATAACCGCTGGAGTCCGTCAGACTGACCTGGGCGTTCTTGAGCGTCGGGTGCGGCCTGGCGATGATGAAGCCCTCGCGCGCAGCCCGGCCGATGCCGAAAGTGCCGTCGGCGTAACCCAGGAGAGTCGACAGCCGCCACAATGATTCCTGCCGCGTAGCCCCGCCCGGCACCGTCGCCACCAGCCGGTTAGAGACGATCTCGGCGTCGAAGCGGTTGTTGATGTAGCGCAGGTCGCCCGAGATGGTCTGGTTGTTGCGGTCTTCAGAGAAGCGAATGTCCCCGCTCAGATCGTTCAGTCGGCCGGAGGACGAACGGGAAAGCCCCACCTCACGGAACTCGTTCTGACTGTCGTACCGGGCTGCACTGCTCCACCGACCGCCGAAACGCGTCGTCAGGGTCAGGCCAAAGCGGGTTTCTTCGACGCCATCGCTGGTCGCGCCGCGCTGCCAGGCCAGATTGACGCCGAACTTGCGGAAGGTCCGCCCCACAGCCACGCTGAAATCGGTGCGATCTTCGCTCAGGCGCCCTTTCACATAGGCGGCGCCGAGACTGACGGAATAGGCCTTGTAGCGGATCAGAGCCTGCCCCGCGGCTCGCCACTGCTCGCGATTGAAAGCCGAGTTGTCGAACGCCGTCTGGAAGAACTTGCTGGTCGCCTGGGCCGAGGCGACCAGCCGCAGGTCAATTTCACGGCCCAACGTCGCTTCACGCATATAGTCCAGTGAGGCGATGTAGCCCTGGGCGCCCGTGTCGCCGTTGTGGCTGATGGCGGTGCTGGCCTGGATCAGGCCCAGACGGCTTCCCCAGGTGGCCAGCCCGCCGACCTGACCGCGACCATCCGCCCACTGGGCGTTGGCGCCCAGCGTCAGGGCGTCGGTAATCCCCTTGCGAACAAAGCCGGTCGCCGCGACGGTCGAGCCGTATTCCAGTTGCCCGCCCTCTTCCAGCACCCCCGCCGAGACGCCGAAGTCGAGCACCCCCGGGTCCAGCAACCCGGCTCCGCCGAACAGATCAAAGACGGCGATCTCGCGTTGGCCGCTGTCTTCCTCCACCAGCAGCCGAACCGTGTTGGCGCCCTGACCGAAGGGAAAGTCGGACAGGGAATAGGGACCAGCCTCCAGCCGGATGCGTTCGACGATGACGCCGTTGACCTCGACCACCACCAGGGCTGAACGATCCAGAATAAACTGGCGACGCCCGGACGGACGGACATTCTGGAAAGGGCGTATGGTCGAGTAGGCTCGGGCCGCCGACAGGCCCAGGAAACGCCGCGACCCCTGGAAACTCTCGACGGGCGGCGCGAACTCGCCTGCGGTCAGACGGACAGCTGACTGAAACAAGTCCTTGGACAGCCGGATTTCACGACGACGCCAGCGCTGGTCCTGACTGCCGCCGTCATAATCGACCCCCGCGGTCAGGGTGACGCCGTCGAATCCGCCCCAGTTGGCGAACATGTCGATACCCCCAGCCAGGGGACCGAAGCGTCCCTGGTCGTGCGAATAGAGCTGCGCCATGCTGACATTGGCGCCGGTCGAGAAATGAGCAGGCTGATCGAAGGCCTTGGGATCAATCACCTCATTGCGGGCGAAACTGACGTCACGTCGCGCACGGGCGTCAACCGCCAGTTCGGCCACAAAGGTCAGCGACAGAGGGTCGAACGCAAGAGAAAAGCCCTCCCCTCGCAGATCGGCCATGCTGACGCGCCGCTGCGAGGCGATGACGGCCTTCAACCGCTCCCCGACGCTTGGAGACACCTTGCCCCCCAACAGGTCCATCAAGGCCACAGCGTCGATGACGCCCTCACCCTGCATATCCACCTCGCCGCTGATGTCGCCAAGATAGACGCCATCCAGCGTCAACGGTCCCTGGATCGGGGTCAGTACAGGCGTGGGGCGCACCGTCGGGGCCTCGTCCTGGGTCCCGCCGGTCGCCGCGCCGCTCATGGGTGGACTGACTGGCGCGGCGCCGGCGGCGAGCGGGACGTTGGAGGCGTCCCGCTCGATCGGAACCGTCACGGCGGTCGGAGATCCGAACACCTCGACGGAATAGTCACGCGCCGTCCGCACCACCTCGTCGTTGGCGACGGTGGCGGCGCGACCGGGCGAGGCGACACTGCCGCCCAGGCAGGCCGCTAGGCCGAGGCGTCGCCAGGTCGTGTCTCGACTGGCCATCTCACAGCAGGGCGATCGACGCGGTGACGTCGCCGGTTGCGCCTGCGGCCAAGGCCGCCGGGATACGGATCCGACGTGTGGCGCCGCCGGCTAGCACGCTGACCTCGCCGACATCCACATCTGCGGCCGCAACCTCGTGCGCCTTGCCATCGGCCGTCGTCAGGGTGAAGCGGGCCTCTCTAAGATGGGCAAAGCCCGTGCCGGTATTGCGGGTCGACAAGAGCACATCGCCGTTGGGCGCCCGCGACACAGATGTCACCTCAACCGCAGCCCGTGCACTGGCTGGCGCGACGAAAACGTAGGTATTGATGGTGAAGGCCACCTTGACGTCAGCCCCGGCTTCGCCATCGGCCGTCGTGGTTTGCATGTTAATGGGCAGTTGCGCGGCGCGGACCAGGTACATGCGACCTTCGCTGTCAGCCTCGCCCATATAGCGAACCTGCACGACCTGCTCACGATTTGGCGGGATGACCGACTGGACCGGGAAGACGACGATGTCGTTGTCTTCCGGCGTCAGGCTGCGGGCGCCGGTCTCATCGACCTGCATCCGATAGACCTCGATCTCGACGGTGGCGGCGGTTGTGCTGTCGTTTCGCACTGTCAGCCGATAGCTGGACCCGCTGCCGGCGGGCGTGATCTTGGCGACCATGGGCGAGACGTCCATGGCGCGACTGTCGCCGGGCGCTCCCAGGGTCAAAAGCAACGCGGCGACCGCGGCCGCGACGAATTGCATCTTCATGACTGCATCCTCCCTGCAGAAATGGGCGCAGAAAAACGGGGAGCCGCTCCATCGGCTCCCCGTTTCACTTTCCGGTCAGGCCGGGTTCAGCGCGAAGGTAAAGACTTCCGTATAAGTGCCGGCAGGAGCCGAGGCTGCACCGGGACCAGCGGGCGCAGCGGCGCAACCCGACGACCCGGGGTTGGTGCCATCGCCTTGGGTGCCGCCCACGCCCGGGCCGCCCGGGACGTTGTAGCAAAGGTTCAGGAACAGGTCCGCGAAGATGCCGTCAGCCAGAGCCTGGCTATAGCCGCCCGAGTTGGTGACAATGGCCGGGCTGCCGGGCCAGGTGTCGACAGCGGCGAAGCCAAGGCTCGGCACACCCTGCACCACCAGATCCCAGTCATAGTTAATCAGAACGCCGGCGGGAGACTTGAAGTCGCCGTTCTGCGCGCTGGAAGTCAGCTTTGCGCCGGTCGCTGAGTTGCAGGACATGCGCAGGGTAGTGACTTTCTGACGGGCGCCGTTGGCGACGGCGACGTTGCCGCCCGCCACATTGGCCAGGCCGATGCCGCAGAAGTCAGTGACGCTGGTCGAGACGCTGACGTTCGTCTGGGCGCTGGATACGGCCGGGATAGCAAGCAGAGCTGCAGCGGTGGCCGCCGCAATAACAAAACCACGCATTATAGCCTCCGAATGACGGTGTTTGAGAAAGTTCGCCGCATCAACTGATGGACGAGCCAATGCGGCGTTGACCACATTGCGGCCATATTGCCCTCCTCATCTGAGGCGGACATCCCTCAAGCGCGTGGTCATGATTGCCTAGTCAATATTGCTAGTGCCCAAGCACGATGAGACCATCTACGGACCGCAGCGGCGAGAGCGAAGCGAAGCGACAGAGCTCCTCTATCGGGTTACGGGGCCACTTCAGCGCAAGGCCTCGCCTGCACTTGGCTGCTCTCGCGCAGCGCCGGTCACTCAGTCTGCAAGCTGAAGATCACGTAGCAACTCAGCGAGGAACCCCTTTGTAACGTCCGTAGTCGGGCTTCCCTCCCCCACCTTGGCGTCAACCGCAAAGAGCAGCTCCTTCACCTCATCCGGCTCCAGAATGCCCTTTCGAACAAGCGTATCCATTAGGGTCAGTTGGAGAGCGATAGAGGCGAGAGCAAGCGATCCGGATTGCTGATTATCCATGACAAGACCCTTTCTAGAGTTCCCTGGATTCTCTAGGCGAAGAACGGTTCCGGTCCGACGTCGGGGGTACCGAAGTTAGGTCGAGACCATAGACGATCTTACGAGCCAGAAGGCTCAACGATGGCACCTGAACTCATAATGGTGCTCCGCTCGAGCCTCAGTTACCGGGCGGCGGCGCGGTCGCCGCCTCTTGCCCGGGCCGGTCGACCTGTTGCGCCGGGGTGTCAGCAATCCCGGTCGTACTCGTGGTCGCTGGACTGGCGGCGGACACGCTTGAAGTGGCGTCCGCCTCGGTGGAGGCGGCTTCGGGGGCGGCGCGTTCAGCCTCCCTGCTCCCGCATGCGGTAAGCGTCAGAAAGGTCGCGGCGCCGATCGCCAAGGCAATGTGTTTTCTCATGGAGAGCTCCTTCGCCCGAACCAACGACGGTTGAGCTGAGGCGTTGCAAGACAGGTACGAAAGAGCTTTATCCAGCAAGAGACATTGGCCGTCCGACCCTCGTGAAGGAACGTCGTCTCCCGACGGAAGTTAAGCTGACGGAGGGTATCAGCATGATCATCATCGCCTTGTCCGTCGCACTTTTGCTGAATGTTTCGCCGAATGCAGATACGGCCGCCAAACTCGTCAGCCGCGAGAGCGCAGCACAGGACATCCAGGCTGCATCTCTTGTCAGCGTAGCCGTCACGCTGGAGTGCACGGCCCGTGCAAGCGGTAAGGTGGTGAACTGTCGCGTACTCGGTGAGACGCATCCGGGTCTCGGTTTTGGCGAAGCGGCCCTGGCCTTGATGCAGGATGCTACCGTCGAGCCCGGTGCAGAGGACTTCCAGTTTGCCCGCACAATCCAGTTCACGCCCTGAGCGCCAGCCCAAAACCACCATAGGCGAGCGCCGCGGCGCCGCGACATCCGGATTCATGTCCTTTCGAACCGAAGCGGCGGCCTCCCACAGCCTGCGTCTCCGCACCAGGATGTGACCTGCAGACAGCGCAGCAGGTCACCCGGCAGCCCGCCGCCGGCGCCCGGTTTCCCTTGCGGGACAGCGACGCGGCTCCGATTTTGTCGGTGCAGGATCATGATCCACTTTTCACATCGAGCCCAAGGCAATGGCGCCCTTTGCGGTCTCAGGCGTTGACCAGCTTCACCGGAGGCGACCTTGATCGACAGACCTGGCGACAGACCCGATGTTCAGACCCTGCGTTCGGCTGCGACCTCCATCTGGCGTGCCGTAAAGGCCAGGGCTGCCAGCCTCAAAACCCATGTCGTCACCCAGGACCCTGTGTGGCTGGCCGTTCGGCGTCCGGGAAAGCCGGAGATCATCGCGGCCTCGATCACTCTCGGACTGATCGCGGGCTTCCTGGTGTTTCTGATGCTGTTCGACTGGAACTGGCTGCGCGGGCCGATCAGTCGGGCGGCGTCCGCCTCCACGGGTCGCGAGGTCGTGCTGAACGGCGACCTTGATGTCAGACTGTTCAGCTGGACGCCCTCGGCCACGGTGCGCCGCCTCAGCATCGGCGGCCCCGCCTGGGCGAATGATCGCAACACGGCCGACGTCGAACAACTGGACGTCTCCGTCCGACTGCGGCGGCTTTTTCTGGGTCAGGTGGAGGTGTCCTCCCTGGTGATGACCCGTCCGGCGGTTCATCTGATCGTGGACGGGAAAGGCCGCCGAAGCTGGGATCTCAACCCTGATCGACCGGACGACGGCCGCGGGGCGAAACTGCCGGTCATCCAGCGCCTGGTCATCAATGACGGCCGCCTGACGCTGGACGAACAGCGACGGGGCATGAAGCTCGACGCCATGATCACAGCGCGCGAGGCGCGCTCGCCCGAGGAAGGCGAAAGCGGCTTTCTGCTTGACGGCAAGGGGACGATGAACGGCGCGCCGCTCACTCTCCGCGTCACAGGCAGCCCCTTCATCAATATCCGCCGCGACCTACCCTACGCCTTCACCGCCGATCTGGCGGGCGCCGGCTCGAGGCTGAGGGCCGAGGGCGCCGTCACCCGACCGTTCGATCTCGGGCGTTTCAATGCCGTGCTAGAGCTTGAGGGCCAGGACCTGGCCGACATCTATCTCCTGACCGGGATCACCACGCCCAACACGCCGCCCTACAGATTGAGGGGCGATCTGAGCCGCGACGGCGCCCTGTTCCGCTTCGCCGATTTCAGCGGGCGGGTCGGATCCTCCGACCTGTCCGGAAGCCTGGAGGTGAACAAGGTCGGCGAGCGCCGCCGCGTCGACGCGAAACTGATCTCCCGCACTCTGGACATCGACGACCTCGCCGCCGTCCTGGGCGCTCGGCCGCGGGTCACCCGCGACGGGACGGTGGCGACCTCGGGCGCGCCCGGCAAGCTCCTGCCGGATGCGCCGCTGCAGACTGAACGGCTCCGGGCGATGGACGGAACTCTGTCCTACCGCGCCGGCACGGTCAGGGCCAACGCCTTTGATATCCGCCAGGTCAGCCTCGGGGCCGACCTGAAGGACGGGATTCTGAAGCTCGACCCGGTCGCCTTCACCTTCAATCGCGGCGAGCTCAACGGCACGGCCCGCATCGACGCCCGCAAGGCCTCGCCCTACAGCGCCGTCGACTTCCGACTGAGCGGCTATCCCCTGGAGTCGATCATCCCCGCTCGCGGCGGAGCGCCGACGGTGACGGGACGCGCCCTGGGGCGGGCCAGGCTGGAGGGCCCTGGCGCCTCCATCCACGACCTGGCGGCCAACTCAAAGGGAAGCATCAGTCTGGTCGTGCCCCAGGGACGCATGCGATCAGCCTTCGCCGAACTGCTGGGCATCAATGTCGGCGCCGGGCTGGCCAAGCTGCTGTCCGGCGATCAGTCCACCTCTGGCATTCGCTGTGCGGTTGCGGACTTCAAGGTCGCCGACGGCGTCGCCTCCTCGCGCACCCTGGTGATCGACACGGATGTGGTGCTGGCCCAGGGGTCGGGGACCATCGACCTCGGCGCCGAGAACATGAACCTAAGGATCGACGGCGAAACCAAGAAGCCCCGCCTCCTGCGCGTCTGGGCGCCGATCACGATCAAAGGCCCCCTCGCCGCCCCGCGCCTGGGCGTGGACGCCTCGGCGGTCGCAACCCAGGGCGGTCTGGTCGGCGCCCTGGCCACCCTCGTCAATCCGGTCGCAGCCCTCCTGGGCTTCATCGACCCTGGCCTTGCCGAGGACGCCGACTGCGGCTCCCTGATCGCCGGTGCGCGCTAGGTCCTCCTCCTCGGCCGCCCACGTTAAAGCCCTGTAGCGCGGCAGGCTGGAGGGTGAGCGCTCCAGCCAATCCATGGTCAGCCAGCCGCCGAGCGGCGGCGTGCTTCGTTCGGCGCGACGAAACGGAACGCCACGCTTCCTCATCTGTTGGCAGGAAACCCCGCCGCGAAACGAACCCATGGCCGCAGACACAGAACCGACCGCTGAACACGATGTCGTCGTCATCGGCGCCGGGCCTGCAGGCCTCACCGCGGCCCTATACCTGGCGCGATATCGCCGGAAGGTTCTCGTGCTGCATGACGGGAAGAGCCGGGCCCTGCGCATTCCCCTCACGCACAATGCTCCCGGTTTCCCGGAAGGCGTTCGCGGCCCGGACCTGATTGCACGGATGACACGCCACGCCGTTGAGTACGGCGCGGTCATTCAGGAGACGGAGGTGGCGGCCATCGAGGCCGTGGCCGGCGGCTTTAGCCTTCATCTCGCAGACGGTTCCACGCGCGGGAGCCGCGCTGTCGTCCTGGCGACCGGCGTGGATCTCAACCAGGTCGATCTGCCGGAAGCCGTCCATGAGGCGGCCATCCGGGCGGGGGTGCTGCGCTACTGCCCGGTCTGCGACGGCTATGAGCATATCGGCAAACGGATAGGCGTGATCGGCTGCGATACCAATGGCGCCGCTGAAGCCCTCTTCCTGCGCGGCTATTCCCAAAACCTCACTCTCATGCCGCTCAACCGTCCCGAACTCTCCTCTGCCGAGGCCCGGGCCGTGGCCGATGCGGGGATCCGGCTGGAATCCGGCGCCCTGCTCGCTCTCCAACCCGGCGTCGATGACATCACCGTCCGTCTCGACACAGGCGCCTCGCTAACGTTCGACGTCATCTACCCGGCCCTGGGGTGCCGACCGCGCTCAATCCTGGCGGAACAGCTCGGACTCGATCTCACCGAGGCCGGCTGCGTGACGTCCGGCTCCGTCTTCCAGAGCCGGGTGGCGGGCGTCTTCGCCGCAGGAGACCTCGTGGAAGGCCTGGATCAGATCAGCGTGGCCATGGGCCACGGCGCCGTGGCGGCCACCAGGGCCCACAACTGGCTGCGCGAGCAGGAGCAGGCCACGCTCCAGAGCCGGACCTAGCGGCCATGCCGCCGCGAGCACGTCCGACCCCAGGAACAGCAGATGACGCTTGACGTTGCGGCTCTATGAGTGAACTCGTCGCCAATATCGTCGGCTCGGCCGCCGCCGTCTGCTCCATCACCAGCTTCGCGCCCCAGGGCGTCAAGATCTGGAAAGAGAGGGACGCCTCGGCGGTGAGCCTGAAGACCTATGGGCTGACCGTCACCTGCTTCGTCCTCTGGGTGATCTACGGCGTCATGACCGAGGCCTGGCCTGTGACGATCGCGAACGCCTGCGCCCTGGCCATGGCGTCGGGCGTGCTGTTCATGAAGTGGCGCTTCAGGGACAATGGTCCCCGCGCGGCGAAATCCTAGCGCCCCAGCCGACGCCCTCCTTCGCGACCGATACGGATGAGACGACTATACGACATAAGGTCTCAATAGAGCGTCGCCGAAGGAATAAATTTGAAGCCGCCTCGCAGCGCGAGGCCCTGACGAGAACGCCGAAGCGCGGACGGCGAACAACGCCGTCAAGCTACCGTCCGCAAGCCCGCCAGACCGGAATTCCACCGGCAAAGCCGCACATGCAAAGCAGAAAAGAAGCCGACTGATCGACTACGAATGGCTGGGCAAAACCCTGTCCTGCCGGCTGAATGCGGGCGAATGGGATCAGGCTGAAGCAGCTGGACGCCCTGAGAGCCACGGGAAGGATCGTCGGCGAACTCGTGATGGAGGGCGACGCGGCGCCAATGATGACGGATCGTATCGGCACCTGCTGACGCCGCCGACTACCTCCGCGCGGCTGGCGCTTCTATCATAGGTTAGTGCGGCGGTTTCTCTCCAAGACCATGGTCCCTAACCATCGAGACGAGCCCGCAGGCCTCGACGGCCGAGCGTAGCGGAGAGTTCGTTTGCCTCACCAAAACCGAGCCGGCCTTCAGGTTTTTCTGAACCGTCTGAACCTTCGTTCCCAACTCACCCCCGCCGAACAGCAGGCCGTACTAGATCTGCCCGCCTTTCCAGTCGAGCTGGAGGCGAACATCGACCATGTCGCCCTGGGCGAGATGACGGAATTCGCCAGTCTAGTCGTCGCAGGAGTGCTGGGACGCTTCGGCCAGAACGCCCGGGGAGACCGGCAGATCACGGCGCTCCATGTCCCTGGCGACATGGCCAATCTGCAGTCCGTGGTGGAGCCGCGTGCAACCTCCGCCCTGCAGGCCCTCTGCCGGACGAAGGTCCTGAAAATCCCTCACCAGGCCCTGCGATCGGCGGCGGCGCGGCATCCTGCCCTGGCCGAAGCCTTCTGGCGCGACTGCATGGTCGACGCCGCCATCCTGTCGCAGTGGATCGTGAACATAGGGCGGCGTGACGCCGCGGGCCGCATCGCCCACCTCCTTTGCGAAACCGCGACGCGCCAGGGCGTCCGCGAGACCGGGGCGGACTCTTTTGAATTTCCCCTGACCCAGAGCCAGATCGCCGACGCCACAGGCATGACCTCCGTCCACGTCAACCGAACCCTGAAAGCCCTCCGGTCCGTCTTGATCCTGGCCGGCCGGTCCGCCCAGGTCCTGGACTGGAACCAGTTGGTCGGCCTGGCGGATTTCGACCCGGCCTATCTGCAGAGGGGCGTCGCTCCTGGCGACAGACTGAGGATCGCTCAGGCCGACTGATCGGGCGTCCCTAGATCGGCACGGCGTCTGGACGAAGGTAGACTGGATCGAAGCCCGCGAGGGCCACAAGGCCTGCGTGGTCATGGATTTCGACCCGGCCAGCGCGCCAGGTCGCCAGATCGCGGCCGCGCAACTCGGCGAGCGTCCGGTTCACGTGCACCGATGAAAGCCCGAGGCAGTCGGCGAAATCTTCCTGGGTCATGGTCAGGCTGAAGCCGTCCTCGTCCCCCAGTCCCGCCATGGCGATCCGGACGTCGAGCTCGCACAGGAGATGAGCCATCCGCCCGAGCGCGTCCTGACGTCCGAGCCGGTGAAACCATTCGCGCTGGATCGCCCCGTCGATCGCCAGCTCCAGCATGAACAGCCGGCCGAGACGAGGCTGGGTCTCGATCAGGTCCTTCAGAAGGCGGTGAGGCACGGCTGCGGTGATACAGTCTGTCAGCGCCAGGACGCCATGGTCCACCTGCTTCATGACCAGGCTGTGCAGGTCCAGAAAATCCCCCGCTACGCTCAGCTGGGTGATGGAGCGCGCGCCGCTCTGAAAACCCTTGATGCGGGCGGCGAGCCCCGACACGAGCAGGTGGCAGTCGGCAGTCCGGGCGCCAGCACGGAGGATCAGCTCTCCCGCGCGATGCAGGACGGGGGCGTCGAGCGCGTGCTCCAGCGCCGTCCGCTCAGCGGGACTGACCCTGTCCCGCTGCTCGAACCTGGCGATCAGCCCCTGTGTCGGCGTCTGGCCCGAAATCATCCGATGTTCACGTTCCCGCGTATAGATGTCTGTCATGGCGCTCTACAGATATATCGTCACGCAATCCGACAAGGAACTGGTGCTCGAAAACGAGGCCGTTTCTGACGCCGTCGCCTACCGCGAAGGGGTCCGGTTCGCCGCCGAATTGCTTGCCGAACAATCTTCGCCCGGACAGAGGCCCGCCAGCTTCGGACTGGTCGTTCTGAGCCCCGTCGCCCGCGAGATCTGGCGCGTGGACATCCAGGCTTCAGCGCCGCCGGATGGAGTCTTCTGAGGCGGCGCCAGACCGAAGCCAGGCGGAACGGCTTGCGCGCCAGCCGCCTTTACAGGCCATGTGCTTCGCGTCCCACATCCCGCCTGCGGCCGACCGCCGTCGGCCTTTCTCCTCAGGGCCGGCGTTGCGGTGAGGATCGCCACCTATAACGTCAATGGGATCAACGGCCGGCTGCCCGTACTGCTCCGCTGGCTGGAAACAAGCCGTCCCGACGTGGTCTGTCTGCAGGAGCTCAAGGCGCAGCAGACGAACTTCCCCGCCCAGGCCCTCGGCGACCTCGGCTACGAGGCGATCTGGCTGGGCCAGAAGAGCTGGAACGGCGTCGCCATCCTGGCGAGGGAGGCCTCCATCCACGAGACACGCCGGGGCCTCCCGGGCGATCCCGATCCGGGCCAGAGCCGCTATATCGAAGCGGCGATTAACGGCGTGCTCGTCGGCTGCCTTTATCTGCCCAATGGAAATCCGGCTCCCGGTCCCCGATTCGACTACAAGCTCGGCTGGGCGGACGCTTTCGTCGCCCACGCCGCACGGTTGATCGAGACCGGCGCGCCCGTGGTGCTGGCGGGCGACTACAACATCATCCCGACCCCGGCGGACGTCTACAAACCCGAGCGCTGGACAGAGGATGCGCTTTATCGTCCGGAAGCGCGGCAGGTGTTCAGCCGTCTGCTCGACCAGGGATGGACGGACGCCCTGCGCCTGCACCACCCGCAGGAGACCATCTATACCTTCTGGGACTATTTCCGGAACGCCTACGCCCGCAACGCCGGACTGCGTATCGACCATCTTCTGGTCAGCCCCTCCCTGGTCGATCGCCTCAGCGCCTCCAATGTCGATCGCGAGGTCAGAGGTTGGGAAAGATCGAGCGATCACGCGCCGACCTGGATCGAGATCGCGACCTGATCCACCGGCTAGGTCAGACCGCCAGGCTATTCTCGATCCGGCGAAACAGCTTCATGGCCTGGGCGTCGTCCAGAGCGTCGATATCGACCCCGGCGGTGAGATCGACCAGGAGATCAATCACGGCCTCGCAGGCCGCACCGTCGGTCGGCGCCTCGGCTTGCACCCAGGCCGCTATGGCGGCGAGGGTATGCAGGGCTTCCTGATCGGTCATGGGACTATCCTGAAGCGCTGCTGCGGCGGCGATCTCACGCATTTCCCACAGGGCCTTGCGGCAGGCCTCCGGGTCCTCTTGTCGTTCGTCCCGAACAAGAGCGGCAAGGGCCGGCGTCCCCATCGCGCTCAACACCAGTTGGAACAGGATCTCGCCTTGCGGCGAAGAGACCGTCATCCGCGCCTCGGGCGAGCTCCAGAAAACGACTCCGTCGTCCCGGAGAAGCTCGCCCAGGGTGCGCATCGCCTCCACCTGGGCTTCCCGCACCGAGGCAAGGCTGGATTCCCTCCTGATCCTTCTGCCCTCAGGCCCTGCGTCGGATTCGAAGACAAAGCTCTGCATCTTCAGCGTCACCGTCAGCGTGACGGCGTCGACGTCGCCGGCTGTTCGTCGGCGGAGGCCTCCGCCGTCGATGTCTGGACGGCCTCCTCCTGGAAGGCTGCGGCGTCTTCCACCTGAGCCCCGTTATCCACGGGGGCGGAGGCGAATGGACCCGCCCAGAAGGCCCAGACCACGGCGAAGCCGACAGCCGTCAGCACCAAACCTCCCAGGAGGACCGCCATGATCCGCGACCCTTTTCGGCCCTGGCGCACATACTGGGCCTCAACCGGTCGGTTGCTCCGCACGGCCTTGGCCGAGGCTTCATGGGGATTCCGGTGCATGTTCGTCCTTTTCATAGGGGATATGGGGGGCAGACCCCTCTGCGACGGACAGCCGACGGCTGGTAGGGTCCGCCCGGTTCACAGGCTCAAGAGGCCGAACACGACCATGACCAGTCCAATGGCGACCGCGCATCCGTACCAGAAGGTCGGCGTGAGACGCGGCCCTCCCGGCTGGAATACCGGCTCCGTGGGCAGGGGGTCCTCAGGACCCTCTTCGGATGGGGCGACCGAGCGTGCGCCTCCGGCCTCTTCATCGGCGCCGGCCGGCGCCGCGCCGGGATCGAAGATCGGCCTGGCGCCCTGGCCGCGTCGACGCCACTGGGCGTCCTTTTCCTGGAGGGGATGGGGCATGGGATCTGAAGCCATGGTCCGAGCCCGGGTTCCTATTCAGGAGGCGTGCGTCGGGAAGACGACACTGGGGCGACGCGCTCTTCGCCGACATGATGTTCGATCCGGCCGCTCTCGATTTCCGTCCGGGAAAACACCTCCTCCTGACCGTCGACAAGCAGTTCGTCCGCCCCGTCTTCGGCCAGATCCGCGAGCGCCCTGGCCGCCTGACCGTTCTGAGCAGCGGCCTCCGGAGCGCCGTGGGCGGGTTCTTCCACCCCTCCTGGTCCCTCGCTGCGGGCCCGGCCCCATCGGACTTTGGTTCCTGATCATCGGTCTGCGCCTCCTGCGGCGTTGGCCCCATGACATCAATCCTGGATCTCGCCGTCGGGTTCGAGCCGGGCGGAAGACAAGGCTCGCCGCCTCGCGAGGAGGGGCGGCCCGGCGCGCTCAGGCCCGCGTCTCTGACCGATACCGGTCTCGCCGGAACAAGGACGGGGGTCCAGCCGGTTGATCGGCATCATACGGAGGACAGACCATGAAAGCCGTCAACCTCGTCACCCTTCTGCTGGTCATCATCAGCGCCGTGAACTGGGGTCTCGTCGGCGCCTTCGATCTCAACCTCTTCTCCGCCCTCTTCGGCGACGGCTCCGCAGTCGCCCGCGGCGTCTATGTTCTTGTCGGGCTTTCGGGCCTCTGGCAGCTGGCCCCCTTTGCCCGGGCCTTGCAGATCGATGAACCGCGCGCCGAAGCGGGCCGTCGCTTCGCCCGTTGACCTGCGCCGGGGCCGGCCCGCCCTGCCCCGGACGTCATTCGCAAGCCCTGTCCCTGGAGGACCCATGATATACTTCTGTTTCATCGAGGGCGACGATCAGCATGATGTCGAGATGAAGCTGCTGGAGGCTGTCGAGGACGGCCCGGCGCTGCAGGAGGCCAGAGCCCTCCGCTTCGGCGGTCGGACCGGCTACGTCTTCGACGGCGATCGCTCGGTCGGATCAGTGGAGACGTCCCGTGAGCCGGTGTCCGAAGAACCCTTCTTCGGCAGGATCGATCGCGAACCATCCGGCGCGGTCCTCTTCCCGGACGCGGGCGCCTGCCCCTTCTCAACGATCAGCGTCTACGCTCAAATCTCACCCGTTCCTTGCCGGCGATGAGGCAGGCTCGGAAGCCGGCGGCTCGCCAGGCGTTCCTCTGCACCTCGCGAGGCGTCGGTTCGACCTCGTCAGCCCACCACTCGGGAAGACCCGCGCCCTTGGGAAGCATGGCGCGCAGCCTGAGTTCGATCTCAGCGAAACTCAGTTCGAGCGCGTCGACCTTCTGCCTCTTCAGGTAGTCGCGAAGCGGATCATATTTCCCCATGACGCCAGTGACCGTGAAACCCGCCCGGGCGCAAGCCGGGCCTGTAGACCGACCTAGAGGAAGCCGAGCGCGCGCCGACGGCGCTGAAGCCGTTTCAGATAGCTGTCGTTGATGAAGGTTCCCAGCGGCACAAGGGCGGCCAGGGCGGTGCGCAGCCATCCCCACACATCGGCGCGGCTGGACGCCAGGGCCGGGATCATGACCAGGACATAGGCGATGAAGGCCAGTCCATGCGCCATGCCCGTCGAGGGAATGAGAACAGGATTCCCCAGAAGGTGCTTCATCGGCATGGCCACGAAGAAGAGAGCGATCGTCGTGACGCCCTCAACGAGGGCCACGAGACGGAAAAGCTTCAGCATGCCGGGCCCCTTCAACATCAGGCCGGTCGCATAGCCGCTAAGCGGCGCCCGTTCCAGCCCTTGGCGTCCGCATCAGAAGTCGAAATCGATCTGGTCAGGATGGACGGCCGTCCCGCGCGGCCGGCGTGGTTTTAGCGGCGGCGCCTTGGGCGTGGCCGCCTCAAGCTTCGCTAGAACACCCTCCTCCCGGGGTTTTCGGCTGCGTCGGCCCGTTCCCGTGAGACGCGGAACGGCGGAGCTCCGCCAGCGCCGTCTGTCGCGGTTTTTCCGCCAGGCCTCCAGCTCGCTCTCCCACCAGCCGACCCGTCCGGGCGAAAGGGCGACAGAGGCTGGAAAGCTCCCTGTCTGCTGCAGACGCCAGGCCGTGGTCCGGCTGACGCCGACCAGGGCCTGGACCTCGGACCAGACCAGTAGACGCCCCTCGGGAGCGGCGCCCTCCTCGCCGGGAATCTCTTCCTCAGCCACGGCGACGCGCCCGGGCGGCCGCCGGCGCCGCCGTGCGGACTTCGGAAATCTGCTCCAGGGCCCAGGTCCGCAACAGACCGCGTGGATAGAAGGGACGCGACCGCACATGACAGCATGGCGGCCCGTGTCCGCCCACTGACCAGAGGCGGGCCAGGGTGGCCGGTTTCAGGCGCACCCCCATGGCGGCCAGAAAGGCGGACGCCTCCTTGCGCGTCAGAAGATCCTCCGCCCCCTCGTCCTGGATCGTCCGGCCTGTCTCCGGGATCATGGGCGTCTCTCCCGGCTGCGGCAGTCCCTGGCGGAACGGACATCCCGGCCTGCGGCCAGGGCGAGGTAGCAGGACATTACCAGGTCTACGTAGGCTTCCGTTTCCGGGATTTTCGGAACCCGGCCCAGCCGCTCCACCCGCGCGGGCCCCGCGTTGAAGACAGGAGCGTGATCGACAGTGCCGTCAGCCCTCAGCTCTTCGCGGATCAGGATGTTGCGCTTGTTGAGATAGAGGGCCCGAAACTGTTCTCGCGGGGCATGGGCCAGGGAGATGCGCAGATAGCTCAGGAGCGCGCTCCAGGACGAGAGGACGGGTCGCCTGCAGGCCTCGGCCCGGCCCATGGCCAGGGCCAGGGCCCTGATGCTGACGAAACCGGCCACAGCCCCCGGCGGCAGCCCCGTTCGCGCCAGGGCGGCGGCGTCCGCGGCCGCCACTCCCGCCAGGCCCCCGAAGGCCGTGATCAGGGCGGCGGCGGCGTCCCGGCCCGACCCCGGCAGTTCCCGCTCCATGAGGGCCGACAACAGGTCCAGATCCGCCGCCTCCTCATAGGGCGTAGCCGGAATGGTGCAGTCGAAAGCGACGAGCGAAGTCATGGCCTATTCCTACCTGCGCTCCCGAGCGGAGCGCCTCAGAGCGCCCTTTCCTTCCCTCCGGTCCGAAGACGCCTGGCCGGGTCCAAGGCTGGATCAGACCCGGCGCCACCCCGTTCACCTGTTCCCCCTAGGCTGGGCGCATGCGACGGAAATAGACGTTAGCCGCCGGAGATGATCATGGCGGACGATCCTTCAGATGCAGGGCGCCCTCAGCGTCGATCAGGCCGATGTTGGGGAGATCGAGCGGACCACCTGGCTTGAATGCGCCCCGCCGCTACCGTGCCAAGGGCGCGTTCGCAGAAAACGCCTTATCCATGCAGGCATGGACCTGCGCCTCGACCCAGGCGACGAAACCGGCCGCCGCCGAGCCGGCCGGCTCCGCCTGAAGCAGATAGAAGGCGCGCCCGCGGGACAGGGTATCGGGCGACAGACTGAGGAGCGCCCCGAGACTTGGTCGTCGTAGCAGACGATATCCTGCAGCAAGGCCGCGGAGACCGGCGCCCGACACAAGCTGGGTCTGGGGCGTGGAAAGGAACCATTCCTGTCGGGAGGTCGTCTGTATGGGAGGCGGCCAGGAGCACGACCATGACATCCGAGCAATCCCGAGGACGGGCGCGCAACGCCGCGACGCCGGGCGGCAAGCCCGAGGCTGACGAATCCGTCGAGGCCGTGGAGCGCGTGGGCTGCGAGTCCCGCAAGCGCGCCGGTCCCGACGGTCCGGACGCGACGGTGGTCGGCGACATCTTCAAGAGACCGCCCGATCGACGGCGGTCGAAAGAGACCGGCCCCAAAAAGCCGGCGGAGCGTCCGCCGAATGGATGACCGTCCCGCGCCGCCCCTGAGCCCCGAACCGGTTTCCGGGCCGCGGGACGGCGATCTGCCGGCCTATCTCGGCAACGGCCTGATCGGCATCAGGGTTCGCGAGGTTCCGCTCTTCGCCGGCATGGTTCTCGTCAGCGGCCTGGTTGGCGCCCACCCCGAGCGCGGGATCGAGGCCGCTGCGGCGGCGCCCTATCCCTTGTCCGGGGATCTGGCGATCGACGGGGTCTGGATGAGCGAACAGCCCTGGGCCGTCGGCGATCTCCGACAGTCCTATGACTTCGCGACCGCCGAGCTCCACTCCGCCTTCACCTATCAGGCCGGGAGCCGGACCCTCTCGGTGGAGGTCGTGACCTTCGCCAGCCGCACCGCTCCCTCGATCGTCGCCCAGGAGGTCCGGGTCACGGCCGACGGCCCCTGTGACCTAAAGTTCCGGTCTGTCGTATCGATCGCCGGACTGACCGGACGGATCGCACGACGGCGCACGGACACACCCGGCGAACCCGAGCCGGCCTGTGACGGCAGCCTCCTGTGGGAAACGGCCGAAGCGCTCAGCCAATGCGGCCTGGCCCTTGCCACCGAAGCCACTGCGGCGGCCGGTCGCCAGATCTTGACCTGGTCCGACGCCGGCCCCCTCTGCACCGAGTATGGGATCCGGCTGGCTTCAGGAAGACCTGTGCGTTTCCGGCAACTGGCGGCCCTGGTCCCCTCCGTCCTCCACGCACGGCCTGACGAGGAGGCCGTCAGGCGCGTGGCGCGAGCGTCGCGGGACGGTTTCGACGTCCTGAGACGCTGCAACCGCGCAGCCTGGGCGGAGATATGGGAGGGTCGGATCGTCCTTGTCGGCGCGAGCTCGCGGCACCAGGCGCTTGTCGACGCCGCCTTCTACTACCTGAACGCTTCCGCCCACCCCGCTTCGCCGGCCTCTACCTCGATCTTCGGCCTCGCGACCTGGCGGGACTACCACTACTACTACGGCCATGTGATGTGGGATGTGGACGCCTTCTGCCTCCCGCCCCTGATCCTCATGCAGCCGGACGCGGCGCGCGCCATGCTGGCCTTCCGGAGTCGGGGACGGCCTGCTGCGGCGGCCAAAGCGCGCCTCTCCGCCCGTCAGGGGCTGCAATATCCCTGGGAGGCCGCGCCCGGCACCGGCCAGGAGGCGGCGCCCGGCGCCGGCGACGCCGCTCATCATGAGGATCATGTCTCCCTGCATGTGGCCCGCGCCTTCTCGCTCTTCGCCGACGCCACGGGCGACGAGAGATTTCTTGAGGAAGAGGCCTGGCCGGTCCTCAGCGGAGTGGCGGACTGGTTCGTGAGCCGGGTGAGCCGGACAGGTCGGGGATTTGAGCTTCTGCGGTCCATGGGACCGGCCGAGGTCCCCTCGCCTCCGGACAACGACGCCTTCAGTCTCATGGCCGGCGCCGACGTGCTTCGGCGCGCCCTGCGGGTTGCCGAGCGCCTGCGAAAGACCGCGCCCGACGCCTGGAAGGCGGTTTTCGACGACCTCTACCTGCCGTTGCGCTCCGACGGGGTCATCGCCGCCCATGACGACTATGACCGCCGCGAGGAAAAGGGCGCCACGCCCTCCCCCCTGGCTGGACTGTTTCCCTATGACTATCCGGCCTCGCCCTCTGTGAGCCGCAAGACGCTGGCCTTCTACCTCAAGCTCTGGCCCGACTATGTCGGATCACCCATGCTGCCCGCTCTCTACTGCGTCTGGGCGGCGATGGCCGATGACCGGGAGCTGGCGCTCAAGCTGTTTGAGGAGGGCTTCGCCGCCTACGACCGGCCCCGGTTTCACCAATGCCTGGAGTACCGGCTGGATCACGCCGAGGGACCCGCGGCCGGTCCCTTCTTCGCCAACCTCGGCGGCATGCTTCTCGGTCTCTGCTACGGTCTGACCGGACTGGTGGTGGACGACGGCGAGCCGGATGGCTGGGCCCGCCGTCCGATCACCCTGCCAGCCGGCTGGGAGGCTGTCAGGATCGACCGCCTCCGGGTGAGAGGCCGTTCGGCGCGCCTTGTCGCGCGGCAGGGCGCCGAGCGCGCCGAGCTATCATTTTCCTGATGCCAGGGCGTCGTCGCCGGCGGGCCGCCCATTTCAAAGCCCTTCCAGTCCCCGGCCCTGCATTCCTGCGTCCGACCCGCATCGAAGGCGGAAGGCCAGGGGCGAAAACACTTCTCCAGTTCCCCCGTCCTGAATGGCCACGCCTGTCAGGCCCTGAGCCTCGAACAACGCCGCCAGGCGCAGGGCGGCGCGGTCGTCCGACACGCAGGTGGCGAGGTCCGTCTCGCCTGCTTCATACGTGACCAGATAGGGCATTGATCGCTCCCGGCTCCCGCCTCCTTCGTCAAGCGCCCTCGCCGGCCGCCGTCTCCCTGTGTCGGAAGCCCGACACAGGCGCGCGTCCCGGAATTGGCGCATCGCCCTCGACCAGGAGCCGCGGGGCTTTTCCAAAGGCGGATGGCGGACGTCGCGCGCCCTGCGGCGGCCACGTCCGCCCGCCGAAGGACGGAGCGCATCACAGCTCCTTAGCCCCAATGTTCCACAGCCCGGCTCTGTTCCGCTTCCCGCAGACCTCGAACGTTTTGTTGACGAGAGCGTCCCACCATCCTCGCCATCAGGAGAGACCGCATGACCCCCATCGAGCGACGGTGGATTGGAGAGGCCCTGAGGCGGCGCGCGGAGCAGTGGCGCACGCGCATCGGGTTCGGCCTGCTTATCGCCCTGGTCTTCTGGCCCATGACGGGTCCGCTTTTCGCCCTGGCCTGGACCGGGACCTATCTTCTCATCCAGGCGGCCGAGCGCTTCCTGACCGCTTTGTGGAGCGCCTCCCCGCGCCTCCGACGACGCCTGACGTTGCCGGCTCTGGCCTTCGTCCTGGGGAGCAACCTGGTCTTCGCCAGCTTCGCCCTGCGCCAGGCCATGACCCTGGACACTCTGGGGCTGGTCTGCGCCGCCGTCCTGGCCTCGGGAGCCCTCATCAACGGGGCCATGGCGACCAGCGGCTCCCGCGCCGTCACACTGGCGGCCCTGACGCCCCATCTCGGACTTCTCCTCAGCCTGCCGGTCTTCCTCTACCTCAGATATGACTCGCCGCTGGCGGCGGTGCAGCTCCTGGTGGCCGGCATGCTGCTGGCGGCCGCCACCGTGGCCGCCGTCAGGGGGCTGTCCAGAACCATGGCGCGCCAGCGCGCCGCCGAGGCGGCGGCCGTCGCCGCGCGCCGTCAGGCGGAAGCGGCCAGCCGGGCCAAGAGCGCCTTCATCGCCAATATGAGCCATGAAATCAGGACGCCGCTCAATGGCGTCCTGGGCCTGGCGCGAGCGCTCGCGGGCGCGAACCTGCCGCCGCGCGAACGCGAGCAAAGTCTGCTCCTGCTGGAATCCGGAGAAGCCCTCAGGGTCCTGCTCAACGACATGCTTGACCTGTCCAAGATCGAGGCCGGTCACTTCGTTCTGGATCGCCGCCCCTTCGTCCTGCACGACCTGCTCGACAGCCTGGTCCGCCTTTTCGAACCCGCAGCAGCGGCCAAGGGCCTGGAGCTGCGTCTGACCGCCGCGCCGGATCTCGCCGAGGTCTACGTCGGCGATGAAACGCGTGTGCGCCAGATCATGGCCAATCTCATCTCGAACGCGGTAAAGTTCACCGACCATGGCCGGATACTGGTCGAAGCCTGCGCCGACCCGCAGGGCCTGCGGCTGGCGGTGTCCGACACCGGACCCGGGGTGGCCGCCGACCAGATGGCGCTGCTTTTCCAGAAGTTCGTGCAGCTCGACGAGTCCCCGACCCGCCGTCATGGAGGCGCAGGTCTGGGCCTTTCCCTCTGCGCCGACCTCGTCGCGCTGATGAAGGGCGACATTCGCGCCGAACGTCTTCCGGACGCGGGCATGAGGTTCGACGTCGTCCTCCCGCTGCCGGAACGTCGGAACACGCCCCGGCCGCAGCGAGAGGCGGAACCGGCTCTGCCGGCGGCCGCCGTCAGCGAAGCCTCACCGGGCGCCCCGCCCGCTGCGCTTCAAATTCTGGCGGCGGAGGATCATCCGATCAATCGCAAGGTCCTCGAGCTTCTTCTCGAACCGGCCGACGTGGAATGCCACTTTGTCGAAAACGGCCAAGAGGCTGTCGAGGCCTGGCGACAGCGTGACTGGGACCTGATCCTCATGGACATCCAGATGCCCGTCATGGACGGCATCGCCGCCACGCGCGCGATCCGCGCCGAAGAGGCCTTCCTGGGACGAAAGCGCACGCCGATCCTCGCCTTGACGGCCAACGCCCTGCAGCATCAACAGGAGGAATATGCGGCGGCGGGGATGGATGATTTCATCGGCAAGCCAGTGCAACCCGAAACCCTCTACGCGGCGATCGAGCGGGCGGTCCACGCCGTCGAAGACGCAGCCCCGGAAAGGCCGGCGTTCCACGCTTGAAGCGCTGGCCCTCACTACGCGTCTTGCGGCATAGGGCCGTCGGAACGGAAAACTAGGTACGAGCGCCCCTGAATAAGGCCGGGCCTGACGCCTCCGTTTCGACAGGCGTCAGGCTGAGCATGTTATAAGGGGTCGGGCAGGTTCGCCCGCCTCGCTAAGGACCCCATGGCGCGTCAAACAAGACTCTCGACGCGGCTTTCCGCCGCCAGCCTCGTCCACCTCGGCGCACCGCGCCTGGCCGACCTGCTGATTGAGGCGGGCGCCGGGAACGCCAACCTCAAGCGCCGCCTCCGGCTCGAGCTCGCGGCTGAGATCAGCCCGGACATCCTGGCCCTGGAGATCGACAAGCGCCTCACCGCCCTCGCCACAGCGCGCACCCGTGTCTCCTGGCGTAGGCGCGGCGAACTTCTCGACGACCTGAACACCCACCGCGAGGTGATCGTCGAGCGCTTGGCGCCCGAGGCTCCCGGCGAGGCGCTCGCTGTCCTCATCCGCTGGTTCGATCTCTATCCCGGCCTAGCCGCCCGCGTGAAGGACACCAGGGGCGAACTCCCCGCCGCCTTCGAGGCGGCCGCGCCTGATCTCTTCGCGCTCGCCGAGGCCGGTGGCGACAGGACCCTGCAGGACCTGGTCGACGCCCTTGAACGGCGTCCGCAGGACTATGGGCGCTGGGTTTCCGCTTCAGGCGACGCTCTCGGTCCCGTCGCCGCCCGCCGGCTGCTTGACAGTCTGGACGCCTCGGTCAGGAAGACCCCGGCAGGCCGCAACCTGCTGCGCCGCCTGGCGGACAAGGCCGGGGACCTCGACCTCTGGCTGTCGCTCGTCACCCCCGAACAGGCCGGATCGCCCGACATAGCCGCAGACATCGCCCGTCGCCTCCTGGACGCCGGCCGCATCGCCGAAGCCCGCGCCGCCCTGGAGGTCCCCTTGGCCCCCTCCCCGCTCAACCGCCGCTGGACCTTCGCCCACAACCCGAAAAACGGCGCACCCCGCCTGACCCCGGCCTGGGAAGCCGTCTCCATCGACGTGCTCGACGCCGAAGGAAGCCGCCAGGAGGCCCAGGACCTGCGCTGGAGCCTGTTCCAGCGCGACCTGTCGGCGCCGGTCCTGCGCGACTACCTCTCGCGCCTGCCCGACTTCGACGACGTCGAGGCCCTGGACCGGGCCTTCGCCCACGCCTCCAGCCACCCTGACTTCGAGGCCGCCATGCGCCTCCTGATGGACTGGCCTGCTCACAGGGAGGCGGCCGCCCTCGTCCTGGCGCGGCCCCGGGAAGCCCGGCAGGCTCGCCCGATGTCTGCGGACTGGGCCTCTCGCCTGGCCCAGCGTTATCCCGCAGCCGCCGACATCCTGGCAAACTAGATGCTCCGGTCAGGCCAGGGTCCTGAAGGTGATGGAATAGCGCAGGGCCGTCATCGGAGAGATCGAATGCTCCCAGTCTCTCCGCGCATCCCCTGACAGCCGATAGGCCGATCCGGGCGCCAGCGGCGCGGCTGACCGACGCCATCCCGTCCCGTCCTTCCGGCGCAGGCGCATGACGCAGGGCGCGAGAAAGGAGACGCCGAGGATCTGGCCGTAGACCGGCCTGTCGCGGTGCCAGCCGATACCGGCTCCGGGGGCGTATTCATTAACGAGCGCCTGAACGAAGGCCGTTTCATCAAGGCCGAGCCGTCCGGTCAGACGTCCCAGGAGCCCCTTCAGGAAATTCGGCCAGGGATCGGCTGCTTCCAGCCTGCCCCGTTCCAGATCATAGCGGCGCCCGAAGGCGGCGATCTGCCGGAAGCCCTGGTAGCCCATGTGCTCATAGGGCCTGAAGCTCAACCGCTGCATTTGCTCGACCACCGCCGCTTGCTCGAATGCCGACAGGACCTCCGGCCAATAGTCGAAGCCCGGAGGCACGGCAGGCTGGGGCGCGTGCCCGAACAGGTCCGCCTGGAGCATGGCGGTCACAGCGCCAGCTCGCCCAGAGAAGCCCTTGAGGGCGATCCCGGCGACGCCTTCTCCAGATTGGACAGGGTCACCCCGACGAGGCGTACGCCCCGGGTCGGCGGATAAAGGGATCGCACCAGCAGCCGGGCGATCTCGCGCAACCGCGCCTTCGAGGCGACCGGCTCATTGAAGGAGCGGCTGCGGGTCGATTGCTGGAAGTCCGCCCACTTGACCTTCACCGTCACCGTCCGGCCCAGCGATCCGGCCTTTTCGCACCAGGCCCAGACATCGTCCGCCATCGCGTCCAGCCCGGCTTCGATCGCCGATGGGTCGACCAGGTCGCTGGCGAAGGTGGTCTCCGATCCGCTCGACTTGCGTTCGCGATCCGGATTGACGGGGCGGTGATCCTCTCCCCGCGCCACGCCATGATACCAGGCGCCGGACTTGCCGAAGTGATGCTGCAGGAAGGCCAGGGACTGACGCTTCAGGTCCGCGCCGGTCTCTATGCCCAGGCGGTTCATCTTCTCCGCCGTCACCGGCCCGACGCCATGGAAACGCTTCACAGGCAGGGCCTCGACAAAGGCCTCCCCTCGCCCTGGCGGGACCACGAACTGGCCGTTCGGCTTGCGCTGGTCCGAGGCCAGCTTGGCCAGGAACTTGTTGTAGGACACCCCGGCCGACGCCGTCAGATCGGTCTCCTCGAGAATGCGCGCGCGGATCTCCTCGGCCGTCGCCGAGGCCGTCGGCAGTCCCCGGATATTGGCCGTGACGTCAAGATAGGCCTCATCGAGCGACAGGGGTTCGATCAGGGGCGTGTAGTCTGCGAAAATGGCGTGGATCTGCGCCGAGACGGCCCGATAGACCTCGAACCGGGGCGGCGTGAAGATCAGTTCCGGACACTTCCGCAAGGCCGTGCTCGAGGGCATGGCCGAGCGCACGCCGAACTTGCGCGCCTCATAGCTGGCGGCGGCGACCACGCCGCGCGAGGCGGCGTGGCCTACGGCCACCGGCCGTCCACGCAGGGCCGGATCATCCCTCTGCTCCACCGAGGCGAAGAAGGCGTCCATGTCCACATGGATGATCTTGCGAGGCGCGGCGACGTCCATGCGCCACGCCTAGCAGAAAGAGAACAAAGCCGGAACTAATATCCAGCCCGTCAGCAAGCCGTTCAACACCACGTGACCAGGGCGCCCGCCCCGATCAGGGACTGAAACGGGTTCCGCAAAGATCGGCAGGGCCCGCTGCCGGACAGTAGGAACACGGCGTCATACCGACGGTTCGACAGGCGTGGACCAACAAGAGGGAGACACGTCAATGGACCGAGACAAGGACGCCGACCGCTGGGGCGGCCCGGGCTCAAGTCACCAGAACCGGCAGGCCCCGCAGCCCGATCCCGTAGTGAAGGACGCCGAAGATCCCGATCATCTGTCGCCCCGCAGCCAGGTCTCGGGCGGCGGAGGCGAGAAGGATGTGCACAAGGGCCATTCGGCCGAGGCGCGTTCGACACGGCAGGCGTCCAGCGAGGAGAAGCGCCATGAACGTGACAACCGCCAGTAAACGCATCGGTCCTTCGAGCGACGAAGCCCGCTGGGCCCGTCGCTTGAGCCCGGACTAGCCCGACCGCCCGCCTTCATCCGACCGCGTCGAGCCGCAAGGCTCCGCCATCGAGGCCCGTCTCCACCGGAGACGGGCCTTCGTCCTGTTCGCCGACGAGCCGGACGGCCTGAGGCGGCTCAGGGTTTGAGGACGACCTTGGTCCACTCATTGGGATTGTCGTGGAAGTTTTTGTAGGCCGTCGCCGCCTCCTCGAGGGGAAGGCGATGGCTGATGAGGTCGGTCGTGTCGATCTTACCGTCCATCACCAGCTCCAGCAGCTTGGGCAGGTATTTCTGCACATGGGTCTGCCCCGTCTTCAGGGTCAGCCCCTTCTGCATGAAGGCGCCGATCGGCAGCTTGTCGCCGATGCCGCCATAGACCCCGGGCATGGAGATGCGGCCGCCCTTGCGGCAGGCCATGATGGCCTCCCGCAGGACGTGCTGGCGGTCCGTGCCCAGTTTCGTCTCCTGCTTGACCGCATCTATGATGTTGTCCGGAGCGAAACCGTGCGCCTCCATGCCCACGGCGTCGATGCAGGCGTCAGGCCCGATGCCCGCCGTCATCTCCTTGAGGGCCTCCAGCACCTTGACCTCATGATAGTTGAGCACCTCGGCGCCGTTCTGTTTCGCCAGGGCGAGGCGGCGCGGATGGTGGTCGATGGCGATCACCCGCGCCGCGCCCATGTGGATGGCGCTCTTGATCGTGAACAGGCCGACGGGCCCGCATCCCCAGACCACCACCGTGTCGCCCGGTTCGATCCCGGCGTTTTCCGCCGCCATCCAGCCGGTGGGGAAGATGTCCGACAGGAAGAGCACCCGCTCGTCTTCCATGCCGTCAGGCACGACGATGGGGCCGAAGTCCGAATAGGGAATGCGCGCATACTCGGCCTGCCCGCCGGCGTAACCGCCGGTCAGGTGCGAGTAGCCGAACAGCCCGGCGGCGGGATAGCCGTAGGCGACCTCCGAGGCGTCGGACTTGTCGGCGGGGTTGGAGTTGTCACAGGCCGAATACTGCTCCTTGCCGCAGAAGAAGCACTGGCCGCAGGCGATGACGAAGGGCACCACCACCTTCTGCCCGACCTTGAGGCTCGTATTACCCCGCCCCACCTCGACGACCTCGCCCATGAACTCATGGCCGAGAACGTCGCCGCGGTGCATGCCGGGGATGACGCTGTCATAGAGGTGGAGGTCCGAGCCGCAGATGGCGGTGGCGGTGATCTTGATGATGGCGTCGCGAGGATTGACGATCTCGGGATCGGGGACCGTGTCCACCCGAACATCGTGTTTGCCGTGCCAGGTCAGTGCGCGCATGGAATTCGTCCTTGATGATCAGCCGCGGGGCGCGGCGGCGGGAGCCTGGGAGGTGGAAACCTCGCCCGTCTCCATCAGCTGTTTGAAGCGGCGAAGTTCGCGTCGGGCCTGGATGCGCGGTTCACGCTGCATCACCTTGGCCACCAGCTTGCCGACCGCGCCGGCCGGGGGATCATAGCTGATCATGACGCGGACCTCGGTCCCCCGTCCGAAGGCGTTGTCGCGGAACTCGACCCAGCCCTCGTGATCGACGTCCGCCGCCTCCGTGGAGCGCCAGGCGATCTTCTCGCCCGGCCGGTCTTCGACGATCTCGGTTTCCAGTTCGACATCCATGCCGCCGGGCCCGGCTATGACCCAGTCGCGTCCGTCGCTGCTGACGGACCGGACATTGGCCATGAAAAGAGGAAGGTTCCGGAACTCTCGCCAGAAGGCGTAGAGCTCGGATCGGGGCCGGTTGATCATGACGGCCTGGATGGACGAGGAAGCGTGATCCCCGTCATGGACGTCGTCGTTCAGAAAGCCTGTCGACGCCATGTCCGCGTCAGTGCTTGTCGGCTGCGTCTGCATGGGTTCTCTCCGGTTCCGGGGCGGCGCGGCCGCCTCCGCCCATCATAGTTTCTCGCGCGCCCTGGCCAGGTCGCGAACGAGGCTGGTCCGTGTCTTGTCGAAACGCGTCTTCTCTTCGGCGGCCCGCGCTTCAAGGCTTCTGATCTCGGCGCCAAGGGCCTTGGCCCTGTCCGCGTAGTCTTGCTCGAGCGCCTCAAGTTCATCCGCGAGGCGCTCGGCCCGACGTTTCTCGGCGGCGGTCGGCCCCCTGGGCGTCTTCACTCGCGCCGCCCGGGGTGCGGCCTTGCCGATATCAACCGTCAGCCCCCGCTCGACGACCTCACCAGGGCGGGCTCGCGCCGCCTCGGCGTCCTCGGCTTCCGGGGCTTCCCTGGCGAGACCGGAAGCGAAGATATCCTGCTGGATGCCCCAGGCGGCCAGGGCCTTGGGCCGGGAGGGAGCCGCCACCGTGAAGCGATGGAAGCCGTCCGACCATTCAAAGACCTTCAGCCTGGGGGCCATGTCGCCTAGCCGGAAATCGCGGCCTGGATCTCCTGCGCCTTCTGAAGGTGAGCCTCGATCTTCGGCAGCACCGTCCGGGCATGAGCCGCCAGGGCCGGCGCATCCGTATTGTCGGCGAAGCCGCGATGCAGGGTCACGGCCTCCTGGTGGGCCGCGACCTGCTGGTCGATATAGACCTTGTCGAAATCCGCCACGCCCGCCGACCTCAGATTATCCAGCAGGCCCTTGCGCCTCTGGTCCAGTTCGCCCGGCAGGGCGACGTCCGTAGCGCCCGTGGCGGCGGCCGTCTTGAGGGCCGCGCTGGCGGCGGTGTGATCCGTCTTGATCATCTGCGCCAGGGCCTTGACGTCAGCCCGCTTGGCCCGCTCAAGAGCGATGTCGGCGGCCTGGATTTCATACATGTCGCCCATGGCGGCGCCCGGCACATAGGCGCTGACCATATTGCTCCCCATGGTGGCGGCGGAGGTCTGACCGACCGGCGCTGAAACGGCGTCCTGGGCCTTGTCGACGACCTCGTTACCCCCTTGCGGACTGCAGGCGGACAGAAGCGCAGCGGCGGCTGAAGCGGCGAAGATCGGGGCGTGGCGCATGGTCATGAGCTCCTCTTGGATGTGATTGAGGAAGCGCGCCGCGCGTCCTCCGGTTTCCGGCCCCGGCCTTCCGGCGCGGCCAGGCCCCGGCAAGCCCGGCGCAGCGGGGCTGCGCGCCACTGTCGGGAAGGCGACACAAGCCCAAACACCTGCAGTTCTCGCCCTTGCGAAACCGGCAGTGGAGAATCTCCGTTCGGAAATCGCCGGCCGAGCGCTGGGGGTCTCGGGTCCGCCGAGAGCGCCAAGGCGAAGCCTGCGCTCGCCCCGTCGCCCCGTCGAGCGGCGGCGGGGCTCCTACTCATGCTGGAGTCCCAAGTCGCGACGGAGATCGGCGAGAAATCCCCTGGTGACCTCCATGGTCGGACTCTCTTCGACCTTGGCGTCCGCCCGGAGCAGGAGGCGCCGCACCTCCTCCTGCTCAAGAAGCCCCTTCTCCACCAGGGTGTCGAGCAGGGTCAGCTGCAAGGCGATCGAGGCGAGCGAAAGCGCTCCGGACTGCTGGGCGTTCATGGGCGGTGTCCTTCCGGTGAGACAGGCCAATCCTCGTCGCAGTCGTCTGTTGCTCGCGCCCTCTACCCGACACAGGGAGCTTCCAGGCCGCCTCCGCGTCAGAGGAGCCTTGACCATGCCACGACGTTTTAAAGGGGGACCCGGAGGACATTATGCGGATCTTGCGCGACAACGGCCTGACGCTTTTTCTTCTGCTCCTCTTCGCCGCCAGCATTATCGGCCACGCCATGACAGGGTGGCGGGTCGAGACGGCGGACGCCCTGCGTCACGGCCAGGACGGCGGCACGCTGATGGAATACCTCGGCAGCGCTCCATTCCTGTCGACCGTCTTCGAGAACTGGGAGAGCGAGTTCCTGCAGATGGCGGCCTATGTGGTCCTGACCGCCTTCCTGATCCAGAAGGGTTCGTCGGAATCCCGGGACCCCGAGGCGCCGCCTCGCGACGCCGATCTTGAGACCAAGGCCGACAAGGCGGGAGCGCCCGCGCCCCTGCGCTGGGGCGCCTTCGCGCGGGCCGTCTATTCCCGTTCCCTGGGTCTGGCGCTTGTGGTCCTTTTCCTCGCTTCCTTCATCCTCCACTGGACCCAAAGCGCGCGAGCGGCGGCGCAGGAGGCGCTGGAGCATGGCGAGGCGGCCACGGGGACCTTCGCCTATCTCGCCGACCCCCAGCTCTGGTTCGAGTCCTTCCAGAACTGGCAGAGCGAGTTTCTGTCGACGGCGGTCCTGGTGGTCCTGTCGATCTTCCTGCGGCAACGCGATTCGCCCGAGTCCAAGCCGGTCGCCGCGCCTCACGACCAGACCGGAGACTAGGCGGACCTTGCCATCCGCGCGAGCGCGAGCGCGTCCGCCGCCGCCGCGCCCGAGGCGGTATTGTCGAAAATGACCCAGCGCTCGGCCCCGACCTCACCCGCCGCCATGACCCGCTGAAGGATGGCCTTGAGCCGATCGCGCCCATAGGCCGAGCGATACATGTCCGGACTGCCGTGCAGCCGGAAGTAGACATGGGCCCCGGAGCCGCCGGGCAGGCGTGCCCCCGGCGCCGGTTCCGGATCGGCCGCAACACGCGCCACCCGGCGAGTGGAGAGCCAATGATCCGCCGAGGCCGTGAACCAGGAAGCGTGCCGGGGCTCCATCACGATCGCCGTCTCGATCTGGGCCTCGCAGGCGTCCAGAAAAGCGCCTGTCCGGGTCTCTTCAAAGGCCAGGCCCGGCGGCGTCTGGATCAGGACCGGTCCGAGGCGGTCTCCCAACCCGCGGAGATCGGCGGCCAGGTCCGCGAGCACGTCTTCGCAGTTCTCCAGCTTGCGGCGGTGCGTGATTTCACGCGGCGCCTTCACCGCGAAACGAAAGTCCGCAGGCGTGGCGGCGGCCCAGCGCTCAAAGGTCGAGACCCGGTGGCGGCGGTAGAAGGTGGAGTTGATCTCCACGGCGCCGAGACGGCTGGCGTAGCGTTCGAGTCCGCCGCCCGCGACGGGAAACCGTTCTCTCACCCCTGCGGGAATGGCCCAGCCCGCCGTCCCGACGCGGAGCTTGATCTCGCCGGGGGCCGCGCTGCCGGCAAGGCCTTCAGGGTTCACGAAGGATCGCGACGGGCCGCCATGCCGGGCGTGGTCGGCGCGAGTTCCTCGGCCTGGGTCTTGGGCGGCGGACCGTCGGTTCTCTGAAGACCGTCGTCGGGCGTCTCGCGGATCGAAAGAATGGAGTCGCCGCTTTTCAACATGGGTGCGGCGGCGTCCGCCGCCTGGGCATCCGTCGGAGAAGGAACCCTCAGCTTGCGCTCGGCGCCGTGGGCGTCGGCGACGACGATCTCGTAGAATTTCATGTCCATTCCTCACCTGACCAGGGGTTGTCTCTTCGACCGCGAAGGACGGAGGGTCCGGCGACCGGCTGCTCCCGGGTAGCGCTTCGGCGACCGACGCGTTCCGGGCGCATCGCCTCTAAAAGGCGGGTCGGCGACACATCGGCGCCCCCGGGAACAGGCGGCGGCTCCGGGCGCTTGAACACCCGAACACCGAGCCTGAAGGAAAGCGCTCCGATGAAGTCTGCCGACAAGCCGCCAGTCCTGCGCAACCCCCGGCGGCTCCTGCAGTTCGGAGGCCTCCTCCTTCTGCTGCTGGCTCTTGTCTACCTCGGCACGGCGTTGACGGGGTTTCTGAGAAATCAGGAAAAGCGGCCTGACCCGCGGATGACGGGCGCGGAGGCGCCCCTTGAGCGGGCGATTGACGACTGAGGTCCCTGCGCCTTGCGCCGATCGAAGAGTCGGGAGCCCGACCCATGGAACGCTGCTGCGAGGATCTCGTTACGCCCTCCCGATGACCGGAAGGGAGACCGTCAGTTCGATGTTTGCGGATCGCGTCTACGATCAGGACTTCTTCGCCGCCATGGCCGACCGCGGCTTCTATGTCTTCACATCCTCGCCTTGCCATGCGGCGGCGAGGCCCATGGCGCCGGTGTCTCCCCGCCCACCCCTGAACCAATGCGCTCCGGCCGCCGCAGGCGCCATCATTCCGACCGCCTCTCCGCTGGCGGAAGCGGCTTGAGCCTGGAGAGCGGCTGTGGCGTCCCTGCACAAGCAGGCGAGGCGCCGCCGGCGATATCCGTGCATGCCGGGCGCTGCCCGCCGCGAAATCCCACATGACCGCCGCCTCTCGCTGGCCAGCGGCCCTCTGGCTGGTCCGCCATGGGCAAAGCGCCGGCAATGTCGCGCTAGAGGCCGCCCAGTCCCCTGGGCGCCGTCCTGCCCGAGGCCGCCATGCTGTGCGTGCCCGAGACCCGGCGGTTTGAGATCGCCCTGCCCTCCGCCCCCTGCGCAGCGGCGCTTGCCGCCCATGCCGGGTCCGTGGTGATCGGACCCGGCATGGCCCACGGCTTCAAGACCCTCCCGAGCATCGGACAGGTCCTCGTCAGCGGCCAGGATCAGGTTAGCCGTCCTCCGCCAGCAGCCGGGCCAGTTCATAGCCTATGCCCGAGGAGGCGCCGGTCACCAGAGCCGTCGGTCTGGCGGCGCCCCTGTGGGCACGGAACGGATCGGTCATGCTCTTGCTCCTCGTGCGTCTTGCAGCGCTCCGTCGCTCAGCGGCGGGACATGCGGGCCACGGAGCGCCCGCATGTCCCGCAATCCTCTTCAGGCCGGAGCCTCCATGGGCGTTGTGCGCCCCGCCCCGGGACCGGCGCCGAGGTCGGCCCCGGTGATCGGATTGGCTGAAGGATCGGACTGGGTGCGGGCCGCAAAGGCCTGAACCGTCTTCTTGTCAGCCGCCGACAGCTTGACCGAGGCGTCGCCCGCGCCGCCGTCCACCGCCGCCTGGGCTACGCGGTCGTCCACGACCTCCCACTGCTCGCCCTCGTTCCAGGACCCGCTCGCATCCCCCTCCCCCTGGGACATGTTGTAGTATTTGTCGGCGAAGTCCGGATGACCGGGAAGCTTGCCGGGCGGGAAGTTGGCGGGGATGGCGTAGAGCGCCTTCTCGAAGGACTTCTGGTGGGCCACCTCACGCGTCATGAGGAAGGTCAGGGCGTCCTTGATTCCGGCATCGTCGGTGACGTTGATCAGCCGCTCATAGACGATCTTGGCCCGGGATTCGGCGGCGATATTGGAACGCAGATCGCTGGCCGGATCGCCGATGGAGTCGATATAGGCCGCTGTCCAGGGCACGCCGGCGGAGTTGATCAAGGCCGTGCCGCCGCCATAGAGGATGGACAGGGTGTGGCTTTCGCCGCCCGAGGTCATGCTGGCGTAGAGGTCCGCTTCCTCCTCGGCGGCTTCCGCGAGCTTCCCCTTGGCCCCGCGATTGAGCATGGCGACGATCGAGCCGATGATCTCGAGGTGGCTCAGCTCCTCCGTGGCGATGTCCATCAGCAGGTCGCGACGCCCCACGTCCTCGTCAGCCAGTCCCTGGGTGAAGTAGCGCATGGCGGCCGCCAGCTCACCCTGGGGTCCGCCGAACTGTTCGAGCATGAGAGTGGCCAGGGCCGGATTGGGTTCGGCGACCCGCACCGTATACATCAGCTTCTTGTTATGCATGAACATGATAGATTTATCCTGTTGATATTCGATATCAAAGCGACAGAATTCAGCGGCTGGCGTTTTCCCCGGCGCGTCTGAGCTCGAGGTGTTTCTCGACCAGCATGGGCAGGCTTTCGTCGACCCAACGCGCCATGCGCAGCTCCTCCTCGAGGGTGGCGGCGAGGGGGTCATAGGCCGCCTCATAGCCTCCGCTCTGAGCCAGAAGGATCAGGGCCCGGTAGGAGGCCGCCTCGAAATTCTCGAAGGCGTAGTTGGCGAAGGCGTTCTTCAGGATCTCGTCTTCGGCGAAGCTGTGGCTCATGGCCGCCAGATTGCCGCCAAGCGAGAGGGCGGCGTCCTTGAGGCCCGACGGCTTCTCGTCGAAGCCGTCCAGCAGGGTCTCCAGACGGAGGATCTGTCCCTCGGTCTCGAGACGGTGGGCCTTCAGCCTGGCGGCGACCTCGGTGAAGTTCCGGGCCCGGTCGATCTGGCGATCCATCAGGGCCAGGGCCTGGTTTTCCACGGCGTGGGCGTTCTTGAGGCCTGTCACGAAGACGTCGCGCCAGACGTCGTCAGCATTAGTCATCTCGGCGTCCCTCCTTGCAGTCGGTTTAGGAGGCTAACCCTCGCGACCGGCGCCGGGGCCGACGTGTCGGGTTCAGGTCACTGCGGATCGCCGCTCCCGCCCTCTCTTCCGGGGCCGCGCGCTGCGGACGACGGCGGGCGAGAGGTCGAATCCGTCGTCCCGGGCCAGGACGTGGAGGCGCACGTCGAACATGGACAGGGCGTCCTCGGCGCCGCCTTCCGAGATATTGGAATGGGTCGCATCCTCCCCGTCGACGACATAGACGGCGCCGTCGCCGAGCACCCTCAACCGCCCGTGCACGACCACCACAGCCGTGTTTTCGTCGATGCCCAGCCCCATGAGCCGCGGATTGTGGGCCACCGCGTACGTCAGCGGCTGACCAACGATGTCGCCCACGGCTTCCGGACATCCTGCGGGCGACCGCCCCGCCCTGCTGATCATAGACATGATCAACGACCTGGAATTCGAGGGCGCTGCGGCGATTCTGGACCAGGCCGAAGCCGCGAGCCTGGTCATCCGCGACCTTCGTGCGACCGCCCGCCGCTGCGGCGCGCCGGTCATCTACGTCAATGACAACTTCGATCGATGGTCTGAAGACCGCCGGCAGATCGTCGAGCGGGCCTGTCGCGCGGGCGCGCGGGGGGCGTCGATCTCCCGAAGTCTGGCGCCCGCCGACGATGACGTCTTCATCAGCAAACCCCAGCAGTCGGGCTTCTACGGCACGGGTCTGCCGGTGCTCCTGCCCTCCCTCGGCGCCACCCGCCTGGTTCTCGTGGTGCTCGCTGCGGATCTCTGCCTCCTGTTTACGGCTGCGGACGCCCATATGCGTTCCTATGATCTCTGGACGCCCCGCGACGGTCTCGTGCCCTCTCGCCCCGCGAGATTGGAGCCTGCGCTGGAGATTCTCTCCGACGGTCTGGGCGCCGACACTCGCCCAGCAGCCTGTCTGGACGCGAAATTTCTGGACCAGCGGCGCATCGGCCGGCGCCTGATTTCAGCACCCGGCCAGCACGAAACGCGCGAAAACCAACCTATGTGAAGAACTGGTCGTCGAAGCCATGCTGTTGGTCGAAGGCCATGAAGAATCAGTCGGATACAGGTCTTGAAGCCCGCCTCACCGCGCCCCTGGAGCGGATGCTGGCCAGCTTCGCCCCGATCGGGGTGGAGGGGACCGCCCTGATCCGCAGCAATTTCACAGGCGCGCCCCAGCAGCAGCCCTCCGGCGCCGCCATTCCCATGGACCCCGAGCGCAACCAGGCCCGGCTGGTGACGAGCGGCTGGATCGCGCGCGGTGCCATGCTGAACGACGGACGACGTCAGATCGTCGGCCTCAGCCTGCCCGGCGACGTCATCGTGGCCTCGGGATCGGTCGACGCCGATCTTCAGGTCTGGGCCCTGACCGAGATCGTCACGGTGGACGCCACCGCCTTCTGGATCACGCTTTCCGAGCCCGGGGTCCAGGCCTCTCCCCTGAGGGACGCCTGGCGTCGATGTCGGACGGCGGAACGCCTGCGCATGGCGCGCCAGGTCGTCCGGCTCGGGCGGCTTAACGCCTACGAACGCACGGCCCACCTGCTGCTCGAACTGCACGAGCGTCAGGTCCGTCTCGGGTCCGCGCGTGGCGGCGCCCTCCATCTGCCCCTGACGCAGGACGTGCTCGCCGACATCCTCGGCCTGAGCGCAGTTCACATGAACCGCACCCTCCAGCAGCTTCGACGCAATGTTCTCGTCGACTACAGGGCGGGACGCACCGTGCTTCAGGATCTGCCCGGCCTGGTTCAGGCAGCCAACCTCAGCGCCGTCTGCGGACCGCTCATTCCCACAGCCTTCTGACGGCCTGGCGCGACCGGAACCGGTCAGATCCCGGACGGGTTGACCTCACGCCTGCTCGCGAGGACGCCATGACCCGAAGCCCTGACCAGCCGCCCCGACCGGACCCGGAGGACAATACCGACCCCACGGTGACGGCGCCCGCCCGCACGGACGGACGCTCCGACGGTCTGGAGGAAAAGAAACCCATCCGGGTCTTCCGCGCCGGCCGGAATGCGGGCGGAGACACCCGTTCCACCGCCGCCTCGACGCGGACCTAGAGCGCGACTGACGCGCAAGTCGCCTGATCGCCCAAACTCCAGATCACGACACGCTCCCAAAGGCGCCTTGGACCAAACTGAATTTGGCCCGCCTGTCCGAAGACGACGTGCGATCGGTCACGAGGCGTCGCCGATCTTCCTAACCCATGTTGTTGGGCGCCCCTGTGCACAGGGGCAGGATGGCTTCATGTCGAAAGCCGGATCCACACCGATACGACCAGGCGGCCTTCTTGGCTGGCTGCTCGCTTTCGTCTTCGGTCAGACGCCCTCGATGCGTCGGTCCGGCCGGACCCGCAGCCGCGTCTCGCCCCGGCGAACGGCGCCGACCCGGCGGGGCTGACCCGCCGAGCCGTCCCCTGACCGACGGGGGCTTTTCATCAATGCAGTTTGAGCCGGCCCGAGACCCGTCGGTGGAACAACCGGCTCAGGGCGAGCAACACGGTTCTGCGCAGACCGACGACCACCCGGTGGTGCTCGAGGTGAAGAGCCATGTAGGCCCAACGCGCGACAAGCCCCTCGATCAGGAAGTCGGGGCCGACGAGTCCGCCCATCAGCGAGCCCAGCCCATGACCCGGGCCGAGGGAGATGAGGGAGCCCTTGTCGCGGTATTGATAGGACCCGGGATCCCCGGGCCGCGTCAGGGCCCTGGCCAGATAGGCGGCCTCCTGGGATGCGGCCTGGGCCCTGGCCGGAACGGGGCGTCCATCAGGCCCCGGCGCCTCTGCGCAGTCGCCCATGGCGTAGACGCCGGAAGCGGAGGTGCGGAGGCGATCGTCCACAACGAACTGGTTGAGACGCCCCGTGGCCAGGCCGAAGGTCATGTTGATCTCGGCCGCCTTCACTCCGGCGGCCCAGACAATCAGGTCGGCCGGAATCTCGCCGACGCTGGTCTCGAGGCCGTCCGCCCTCACCCGCGTCACGCGCGCCCCGACGGCGAGCCTGACGCCGCGCGCCTGCAGCGCCCGGGCCGCCTTGTCCGCTACGGCCTCGGGCAGGCCCCCGAGTATGCGAGGCGCGGCTTCCGCAATGGTCACCTCCAGCGTGAAACGCTCGGTGGGGTCGAGCGCCGCCGACAGGACCGCATGTCCTTCCAGAAGCTCCGTGGCGAGTTCGACCCCCGTCGCGCCGGCCCCGACGATGGCGATCCTGAGCAGACGGCGACCGTTATAGGCGGATGACAGGAAGAGCGCGGCAAGCCGCCGGTGAAAGGCCTCCGCGTCCGCCACGTCCTCGAGCAGACAGGCGTGTTCCGCCGCCCCGGCGGTGTCGAACAGATGGCTCCCGGCGCCCGTCGCCAGAACCAGACGTTCGAAATCCAGCGACCGCGCCCCGATCAGCAGGGCGCCGTCGACGTCGCGGGTTTCAGCCAGACGAAGGCGGCGCGCGACGGGGTCGAGGCTTTCGACCTCGCCCAGCATGAACCTGAAATGATTGCGGCGCGCGAGCATCAGGTAGTCGAGGCCTTCCTGCCTCGAGTCCAGAGAGCCCGCCGCGACTTCATGAAGGGAGGGTTTCCACAGATGAAACACCGCCCGGTCTATGAGGAGCACTTTCCGGGGCCCTTAGTGAGGGCCCAAGCGGCATCCGAGAAGAGCGGCCAGCTCCAGGCCGCCTGCGCCGCCGCCCACGATCACGATCTGGTTCTGCATCCTGAAACAATCCCTGCCGCCAGCGCGGGTTGCGAAAAGACCAGCGCCCCGCCTCCCGGCCCGGATTCAAGGGATGCACTTCGTCCCCTCCTCCGTCAGTGACCAAAAGCGGTCTCTGGGCGCCGGGGGGCGGACGATTGGCTTTCATTCTCGTCTCTCGTCGAGAAAGAAGGAGGTTCTGAACATGCTCGCCGAGCTCCGCTATCTCGACAGCCGTTTCAAGGACAGTCTTGAATCGGAGGCGGGCGCGGACCGCCCTGCCGAACTCTGCCGGCTGTTCGCCATGGTCTCCATCATCCGCGAGGAACTGCTCTACCCCCGCTATGTCGATATCGACCGCCCGGTCGTGGACGACCTGATCGCGATCATGGACCTGATGCGGGTCATCGCCGGCGAGGTAGAGATCGCGACCCCGTCCGAAATCCTGGCGACGCGCGCCTGGGTCCGGCAGTGGCGGCGCCTGTGGCGTGACCACGCCGCCCTGGAAGAGGGGGCGAACGGCCCCCTGGAGCGGCTCGGCTCCCTGCCCCGCGACAAATATTGCGAGACAGACCTGAAGGCGCGGCTGGCCGGGCTGAAAAGTCTTTCGGACCTGCCCGTTCCGGAGCCGATTTCCCTATGGAAATTTCGTAGCCATCACCGCCCCTCGGGTCTTGTGATCGACGGCGTCGAGCTTGACCCATCCTAGACCGGCGCCCTTGTCAGTCTCAGATAGGTGGGGTCGAACTCCGCCTGCCTGACCAGGCCGTCCCAGTCGCAGATCTCGATGGCGCGCCCTGTCCATTTGACCATTTCCGCGCTCCGGAGCTGGGCGATGGAACGATTGACGTGGACATCCGACAGCCCGAGGACGTCTGCGAGCACGGCCTGGCTGAGAGGAAGCTCCATCCTTCCGCTTCCCGCGCGATGGACAACCTCCAGGCGACGATAGAGTTCGCACAGGAGATGGGCGAGCCGCGCCACGGCGGTCCGGCGTCCCAGGCCGGCGATCCATTGCCGGTGCACGGCGGCGTCGATCAGGGTGTCCATCCATAGCAGCCGGGTCAGATGAGGTTCGGTCTCTGTCAGCCGGCGCAGGCCCTCATGAGGGGACCGCGCCACCGTGCAGCCAGTGAGGGCAATCACCCCGTGATCCATGGGGTTCATCATCAGACTGTGCAGATCGACGAAGTCGCCGGGCACGTTCAGTTCGGTGATCTGCCGGGAGCCGTTCATCAGCACGACATATCGGGCGGCGAAGCCGTCGAGGATCAGGGTGCTGAACCCGGGCGATGAATACTGCCGGACGATGTCGTTTCCCGCGGGAATAACGATCGGGGCTTGGAGAAGCCCTCCCAGAACCGCCTTCTCCCGTACGGAAAGTTCATCACGACGCGACAGCTTCTGGATCAGGGGGCTGATCAGGACGGTCTCCTGGCCAAAGGGTGCGCCGTGATAATCCCTGGGCGCCGGACGCGTTCCGTCTGCGGCCCCGCTGTCAGGACCTCGGGCTGGCTCCGCCACCCGGCGTCGCGACACCCTTGGCGTCCGTCGAGACGTTGAACCGCAGTTCCCCGTCCTCGAACACCCTGGCTTCCTGCAAGGTCCGGCTCGCCCCCAGCCGACGCTTCACCTTGGCGATCGCCGCCTGCGCCTCTTCCGCGACGACGGACTCGGTTCTCAGCACGCCGGTCCCACGTGCGCTGTAGCAGACGGTGTAAAGGGCCATGTCGCCTCCTGTTCCGGAAGCTCAATTCGGCGTCCTGTCCCTCGTTCCCTGTGCACTGAGCCGGACATTGGCGGAAAACACGACGCCTGCTGCAAACGCCTTTCCAGTCTCCTCCCGCTTTTCCTAACCCATGTAAGTGCGGCTCGCGCCCGGTGCGTCACTCTGTGCTCAGGAGTCCGACATGCAAACTATGATCAGCCTCACCAATACAGGTTGCGGTCTTCATCGTCCGCACCTGGACCTGGTCGACCATCCTGTCTTCCAGGCGCTCCCGCGCAGCATCCAGTCGATCGCCCAGACTCACAGCCAGCTGATGACGATCCCTGCCGGCGAGCCCCTCGCGGAAACCGGCTTTCTCTCCTTTGTCCTCGCAGGCGTTCTGGGCCTCTTCCCCCACGGCGACCGCATCTGTGTCGCGACCGTCGTCGCCGGGTCGGTTCACGGATGGGACCACGCCCTTGAGCCCGACTCCGACCGGCCAACGGCCAAGGCCCTGATCGACACCACCTTTTGCCGCGTGCCCGCCGACTGCGTGGTCGACGGCCTCGGCCGCGACTGGCTGAACCGTCTGGTCGCCCGGCAGTCCTCCAGACGAGTGAGCGGGCTGGCAGCCGAAGCGGCCTGCAACGCCTCCCACCTGGTCCAGGAGCGGCTGGCGAAGTGGCTGGTGCGGCTGCATTGCGGGGCCAATGGCGCGCCCCTCCGCCTGACCCAGGCCGACTTCGGCGCCATGCTCGGCGTGCAGAGGACCAGCGTCAACGCCGCTGCTGGACGCCTGCAGTCCCTGGGTCTGGTCCGGTTCGGACGTGGCAAGGTCCAGATCCTCGACCTGGCCGGTCTGCGCGCCGTGTCCTGCGGCTGCGGCGACAGCAGGACGCCCTCGGCGACCATGGTCGTCGCCCCGCAACGCCCTGCTGAACCTGCAAGCTGGGTCTCCAACGATTCTGATCAACGGGATACAGCCGCCTGATCAGGGATGACCGGAGCGACCGATGCTGAGCGGCCTGCCGCCTCCTTCAGCAGGCCGCCCCGTCCTCCTCGAAGAAGATCCTGGCCCGCCAGGACGACGCCGGCCGCGACGAGCAAGCCAGCGCATAAGCCGACAACCGCGAGCCTCCAGCCGCGCCGTCTGCGACCTGGACGGCCCCTGTCGGGAAAAGAAATGACGACACCCATGTCTCCGGCCCTCGTCTGGACCGGGAACGCCTTAAGACGCCCCAAGAGCGGAAATGTCGTCTGGGCGACACCGCCAGCCGAATAAAAGAGGGGCGCCGCTCCGGTCAGGAGAGACGCCCCGGGGGTTTTGACCGGCGTCAGCGGTAGCGCGCGCGTTCGGCCCTGATCTGTTCAGGACTATAGGGTTCAGCCCGCGGATCGAACTCGGTCCAGCCCGCCTGGCGGTAGACGCCGCCTCGAGTGACAGCATCCAAGCCGCGACGATTGTCCAGAATGGTCTCGATCCGCGCGCGATCCGCATCAGACGCCTGGACGCTGACGAGCGTGCCGCCGCGCCGAACGCCCTCGGCATAGACGTGAGCGTCTTCGTCGCCGTGGCCGGCTTCCTTGAGCGCGCCGAGAAGACCGCCGGTCGCGCCGCCGGCCGCCGCGCCCACGGCGGCGCCGACTGCCGTCGACGCCAGCCAACCTGCCGCAACGACCGGCCCGAGGCCCGGGATCGCCAGCATGCCCAGGCCGGCCAGAACGCCGACGCCGGCACCGAGGGCGCCGCCCGCAGCCGCACCCTTGCCCGCCCCTTCGCCGACATCATTGACGCCGTCGCCATTCCTGTCGCCCAGGGCGGAGCCGGCATGGTGCTTGTGTTGATGACCATCATGCCATTCTTCCGCATTGTTCGAGACAATGCTGATGGTCGAATGATCAAAGCCGGCCGTCTCGAGTTCAGAGACGGCGGCCAGGGCCTCGGTGTGGTGGTCGAACAGACGCGTAACAACAGGCATAAGAGCTCCTTTGAAAATCAGTTGTCGTTGAAGGGTCAGCGATCCGGAACGGCGGCGCTCACAACGCCCTTGTAGTCGACTGAAACCACGGCCTCGGCGCCGTCCTTGGTGGCGGGCGCGCTCCACAGGCCCTGGGCGTCCTGGCTCAACGGGCCGGCGATGACATAGCCCTGCTTTTCAATCGCTGAGCGCGCCTGGGCCTCCGTGAAGGAGTTGGCTCCCGGTGTGAGCGTATCGCCGCCGCCCGTATCGACGGCTGGATTGCGCGGCGTTTCAGACCCCGAAACCACGGGACCTTCCACCTGTCCGCGATCGGAAGAACTGTCTCCACACGCGGTCAGCATCAGCGCCGTCGCGGCGAGAGCGGGAATTAACAGCTTCATTCAAGCGCCTTTCGTTGTGAGCGATTTCAAGCGATCGCCTCCCGAAGGGTTGCAGGCCGAAATTTCCGCACCTCCAGCGGAACCCTCCAAATTTGCTCGAAAACCGGCTGAAATCGACGATCAAGTCCGCTTTTCTCGATTATGTCGGGTTTTGAACATTGCGCCGGAAACGCCGCTGCGCCGCCGTTTAGCCGAGCGGCTTCTGATAGATGTCACCCCCTGAAGAGCGGTCGATAATACGCGCAATCTCCTGGAGCACGGCGCGCTCCCCGGTTGCGGCTCCGGAGGATCTGGCCGCCTGTAGAAGAGCGTCGATTTCACCCAGTTTTCCCGAAAGCGCCGGGAGTTCCACAGTTCTGAAGGCCTGGTCGTGCATGCTCATGTGTCTGCTCCTGATGACTACCGGAGCAACGCCGGGCCATCCGTCTCGCTCCAGGCCCCAGGGAAAAGCTCCCGAGAAGGACCGCTTCTCTTCCGAAACGAGCCGATAAGTCCGGAACCCGACGGAGGGAGCGGCGACGGCGGACGCGAGTTTTCGGGATGCAGATCCTTCCTGGGGAGAAGATCGGCAGACGGCCGGCTCCGTGATTGCCCCCTTCGGCGTAACCGGCCGTCTTCTTCGCCTCTTCAGCCCAGGCTTTAATGAGCTGAAGCGCCGACCCGGCAGATTTCCCGACCTTCGTTCCGGACAATGATCTGAAGCGAGAAGGCGCCGCCTTCCCGCACAGGCTTCTCGCGCAACATTTCCGAAAGGAAGAGGATGGCCTCCCGCCAGGCCTCGGCGTCCGTGGACGCCGCGCCTTGAAGGGGCATCTCGGAATCCACGCCGCTCAGGATGAAATCATAGGTCGCCATGAGGACGTCTACGTTCGGAAGGCCGGTGGGGTGGCAAGTGGCCGATACCGGACACAGGGGTTTGCAGAAAGACCCTCAGGGGCCCAAGGCGGGGAACCTCGAAAATCGTCGTCGAGTTTCCCCGGGGATGTTTGTAAAAATGCCTCGCGCTCCCGAAGCCCTGCCGCCCGGGCGTTCAAGACCTGGCCGATCGAAGAAGGTCTTCTTCCGTCTAGCGGCCTTATCTACGGAACCTCACCGCGCGCCTCCTAGCGCAACTGGCTGTCCTTGCTTCCGCGCCGGTTGATGCCGACGGTCACAATCCGCGCATCCCTGCCGGACTGGCAGGAAACACAGGTCACGGCCCCTGGCATGACGCGGCGACGGGCTTCGGGAATGGGGTCGCCACATTCGAGACAGGCGTCTCGCCCCGGACCATTGGGAATACGAGCGCGTGCTGTGAGGACGCCGTCAATGACAGTGTCGTTAATCTGGTCAAGCACCGCGCCGTCCCTGGTCCAGCCTCCAGCCATAGATGATCGCCTCCGTCCTGATGATGAAGATGGAAAATGGGGATGCGGGCTCTAATCCCAGCTTGGCTGACCCGCTTCCTCGCGCTGTCCGGAGGGGTTCACAGAGCCGCTCAGCCAGTTCCGTGCCCCCCCGGACGGGAGGCAGGAGGCGTCATACTCAGCCGCATCAGACAGAACAGAGAGATTGCGAACATGGATAGGGGCCAAATACTCATGGTCCAGCGTGGCCTATTGTCATAAGTCCAAAGCCGCGTTCGCGGCAGACGTTCAAAAAGCCAGCGGCGCTGTCTGCCAGCAGACGCCGATCGCGGCGACCAGGAGACCCGTCAGGCCCACCCGCCGCTCCCATGCCTCCGGATCGGACACCTGGCGTCGCCCTCTCCAAAACCACGCCCCCATGGCGACAATGGCGAGCAGACAACCCATGCTGAAGGCCAGCCCTATCCAGCGCGCGCTCCCGGCTTCGCTGGACGACCAGACGTCAGCGGCGCTGGAAATCAAATAGACGCCGATAAAGTGCGCGGCCCAGATCAACAGCCCTCCGGTCATTCTCAGCCAGCGTGTCATGCCCCGCTGCCCGGGAAAAGGCGGACCAGCAGGATGACGCCGATCGACTGGGCTGCGGTGAAGACCAGGAAGAGGCTGATCAGGTCCACCGTCGAAGGGCGTTCAGCGGCCAAACGACCAAACAGCCGCCTCAGCACGATATAAAGCCCCATCAGGCCGCCGACAGCTGCGAAGGTTCCAGCCCAGCTCAGCAGGGCATAGACCGAAGCGCCCTGGCTGGAGATGTCTGGACGCAAGCCCGTCGTCCACCACGCCCGCCCCTCCACGATTGAAGCCGTGATCACCCCGGCGGAGGCCAGCACAAGTAATCCCGTTGCTATCGAGGCCGCCCTTTGGCGCGCAATCCGCAAGGCGCGAGGCGCGGCGAGCGCGCAGAGGCCGGCTGCGACCAGCAAGCCTATCGACACCATGGACGAGCCGATGTCCGGGGGGGCCTGCCACGGATCCGGCCGTCGGCTCCACAGGAAGACATAGGAGAACCCTGCCAGCAGACAGACCATTCCCCCGACGATCAGGACGATCACCATGGCCCACCAGCCGTGGCTGGACGGACCAGATACATAGTTGGGCACGCGGACGCCCGCGCCAATTTCCGTCGTCTTGCGCGCATGCGGCGCGTCGAGGAACCAGCACCAGCGCATGATGCAATAGATGGCCATCACGCCGCTGACGACGGCGGCGGCATAGGCCTGGATGGTCAGGATCAGGAAGAAGCCCGCCGTGAAGACCGCGCCGAACAGATGCCAGCCTGAAGGACGCGGGATGCGAAGCACATACTGCGGCTCCGCGTTCAAGGGGCTGGTCACAAGAGTCTGCCGTTCGCCCCGGGCCGCGCCCGGCAGGAGGTAGCGACCCGCTGCGACGTCCTCCGCCAGCCCCTTCTGATCCCACAAGGGATAGAGGCTCTTCACCACCGGGATCGAACGGACCGAATAGAATCCGCTGGGCAGCCACTCCAGGCCCGGGCCGTCGTGGATGTTGCCGGCCTCGCGGGGGCCGAACGGCCGGAAGTTGCGGATCATGTCGATGACCCACAGCAGGACGGCCAGACCGAACATGAAGGCGCCGATGGTCGAGATGAAGTTGGGCAGATCCCAGCCTCTACCTGGCAGGTAGGTATAGACCCGCCTCGGCATGCCCATCAGCCCGGTCAGGTGCATGGGCATGAAGGCCAGGTTGTGCCCGGCGAACATGAGCCAGAAGATCCACTTCCCCCAAGATTCGCTCAGGGGCCGCGCGCTGGACATGGGCAGCCAATAATAGATGGCGGCGAACAGCGGGAAGACCATGCCGCCGATCAGGACGTAGTGCAGGTGGGCGACGATGAAATAGCTGTCGTGGGCCTGCCAGTCGAAGGGCACCATGGCCACCATGACGCCTGTCAGCCCGCCCATGACGAAGATGACCATGCCGCCGACGGCGAACAGGCCCGGCGTCGAAAACCGCATCCTGCCCGCCGCCATGGTCGCGATCCAGGCGAAGACCTGAACCCCGGCCGGCACGCTGACCGCCATGGAGGCCGCGCTGAAATAGTTGATGCTGATCTGCGGCATGCCCGTGGTGAACATGTGATGGGCCCAGACGCCGAAGCTGATGAAACCCGTCGCCAGCATGGCCATGACCACCAGGGGATGTCCGACCAGCGGCGTGCGCGCCATGGCCGGGATGATGGTCGACATGGCTCCCGCCGCCGGCAGGAAGATGATGTAGACTTCGGGGTGGCCGAAGAACCAGAAGAGGTGCTGCCACAGCATGGGGTCGCCGCCCTTGAGCGGATCGAAGAAGGGCCAGCCCAGGGCCCTTTCCAGCTCCAGCAGGAGAGTCGCCAGAATGATGGACGGGAAGGCGATGATGATCATGCAGGCGAAGATCAGCATGGCCCAGGCGAAGATCGGCAGCTTGTCCAGGGTCATGCCGGGCGCCCGCGTCTTCAGCACCCCGACGATGATCTCTATGGCTCCGGCGATGGCCGAGATCTCGATGAAGCCGATGCCCAGCAGCCAGAAGTCGGCGTTGATGCCGGGCGAATAGGCGGTGCTGGTCAGGGGCGGATACATGAACCAGCCGCCGTCCGGGGCCAGGCCGAAGAAGAGGGAGCAGAAGAAGGCCAGCCCCCCGATCAGATAGGCCCAGAAGGCATAGGCCCCCAGACGCGGGAACGGCAGGTCGCGCGCGCCGAGCATCTGCGGCAGCAAGAGGACGCCCAGAGCCTCGACCGCCGGCACGGCGAACAGAAACATCATCACCGTGCCGTGCATGGTGAAGATCTGGTTATAGGTCTCCTGGGGCAGGAAGCCCGTCATCGGCAGGGCCAGCTGGGTCCGCATCAGAAGGGCCAGCACCCCCGCCAGCACGAAAAAGAGCATGGCCGCGCCGACATAGTAGACGCCGATGATGTTGTTGTTGGTCGCCGTGATCCATTCCCAGGGCGAGCGCGGTCCGCACCAGGCCTGCTCCAGCTGCTCCAGCTCGCCCTCGGGCCGGGGCTCCGTGGTGGGGAAGCGGTCGTACCTGTCGACGTCGAAGCCGGTTTCCGACGTCATTTGAGGCTTTCCAGATAGGCCGCGACATCGCGCAGCTCCTGTCCGCTCAGGACGGAATAGGAGGGCATGCGGTTGCCGGGCTTGATGCCCTGGCTGTCGGCGATCCAGCCCGCCATCGTGCCCTGGTTATTGGGCAGGATGCCCGCCCCCAGCGTCTGCCGTGATCCCACATGGGTCAGGTCCGGCCCAGCCAGACCATTGGCTTCCGTTCCCCGGATCGTATGGCACGCACCGCAGCCCGAGGCCGTGAACACCACCGCGCCGGGCAAGGTCGACGCCGCGGCCGGAGCGGCCTGCTTTAGGCGCCACGCCGCAAAATCGGCCGGCGCATGGGCCACCACCACCAGTCCCATCAGGGCGTGGGGGCCGCCGCAGTATTCCGCACACTGGCCCGCATAGACGCCCGGCGCGTCAGCCTGCAGTCGCATGAAGTTGCGCCGCCCGGGGATCATGTCCGTCTTGCCGCCCAGACGCGGAATCCAGACGCTGTGGATCACGTCCGCGCTTTCCAGTTCCAGCACCACGGGACGACCGGCGGGAATATGGACTTCGTTGGCGTCCTGAACGACTTCGCGGCCCTGATCATCGAGATAGGCCACTCGCCACCACCACATCTCGCCCGTGACGCGCACCCGCATTTCGCCGGGGCGCGGGGCGTCGGCCACGCGGGCTGTCACGCTCAAACCGTAGATCAGAAGGCCGGTCAGCACCACGACAGGAAAGGCCAGGCCGCCGATCCAGACCAGCTTCTCGCCCGCGACCCGCCGCTTCCATCTGGGGGGTCCGAACAGGGCGACGCCGAGCGCGATCAGCACCAGGGTCAGCACCACGGCGCCCATGACGAACACGACCCAGGCGACGGCGGCCACAGGTCCGGCGAAGGGGCCGGCCGGGTCCAGCACAGGCGGCGGCCAGCCGCTCAGGACGGCGAGCGTCTCAATCGTCATCGAGCGTATAGAGATAGGCCGCCACATCGCGGGCTTCGGCGTCGGTCAGAGGCATGGGCGGCATTCCAGTACCGGGCAGCAGGGCCGGCGCGTCCCGAACGAAGGCCGCCATCACCGCGGGTTGGTTGGGCAGTCGCCCCGCGATCATCGGTCGCGACGCCACCCCTGTCAGATCCCCGCCGGTGCGGCCTTGCGGCCACCGAACGCCCGGTATGGCGTGGCAGGCGGCGCAGCCATGACGTTCGATCAGTCTGAGCCCTTCTGCTGCATCGGCCTGGGCCAGGGTGCGCGGCGCATTCGCCTTGTCTGCGCAGGCCGTCACGGCGGCGCACAGCCCCGTCGCCAGCAGCAAGGCCCCTATGGTCCGCATCGTCCGTACATGATCGCATCCCGCCCCTCTCCAGCTTCACCAGAACCCAATCCTTCGCAGCCTGAGGGGTTCCCGCCCCGGAACCGAGACCATAAGCCGGTGTTGGGACAGGGTGCGCGCTCTCCCTCCCCTCACGCTTCTCGGCCTCATCCTGATTGGCTCCGGACTTGTCGCGTGCGACGCCGCGCCCGGCGAGACCGACCGCGCCTTCTCGTCTTCGGGAAAGATCACCGCCATGAGCGGCGGCGCCGGCGGAGCGGCGAACGCCTGCTTCACCTGTCATGGACTTCAGGGTCAGGGCGACGGCGTCTCTGCGCCCCGTTTGGCCGGGCTTGACGCCGGCTATCTGCAAAAACAGATGGAGGACTACGCCAGCGGCCTGCGGCCCGATGATGTGATGAGCCGCATCGCCAAGGGGCTAGATCCCGACAGCCGTCGCGCCGTCGCTCTCTTCTACGCCGGCTTGCCGTCGTTGATGTCAACGAGCGCGTCTCCTTCCGCCGCCACGCCGCCGCCGGTCTGGCGGAGGGGCGATGTCTCTCGCGGCGTCACGGCCTGCTCATCCTGTCATGGCCCCAATGGACAGGGCGCGGGTGAAGGCCAGCCGATCGTGGCCGGCCAGCCTGTCGCCTATACGCTGGAGCAGATCGACCGCTGGAAATCCGGCAAGCGCCGCAACGACCCACGCGGCGTCATGGCCGCCGCCGTCCAGAGGCTGACGGACGCAGAAGCGCGCACCATAGCCCAGTGGCTGTCCGACCAACCCGTTTCTCCAACGCCCGCCAGCGCCTCTGCCAGCGCGTCCGTTTCGGCCGCAGCTGCGGCGCGACCGGCAGCATCGCGTGAAACACGTCGTCCCGATCGATCAGATGGTGCTTGAGCGCCGCCCCCGCATGGATCGGGATCATCAGCAGCAGGGCCGTAACCATGGCCCAATGCATCCATTCAGCGCCGGCCTCGATCGCCCATCGCTGGGTGTTGGAGACATCCTGCATCGGCAGGAAGGGCCAGGGGATAAAACCCGCCGCTGCCAGCTGGGTGTCTCGCGCGGTGGCGGAGATCATCGCCCATCCCGACAGCGGCAGGCCGAACAGGCAGATGTAGAAGACATAATGGGTAATGTGCGCCGCCAGGCTCTCCCAGCCCGGTTTGTCCGCGTCATTGATCAGATTGGGCGCCGCCAGTCGCCAGGACAGCCGCCCGATGACCAGCAGCAGCATCAGCAGGCCGATGGCGAAATGCACGTCATAGGCCGCCGCCTTGGCCCCGCCCACCGGCAGCCGCCCCATCCACCAGCCCCACCCGAGCTGGAAGAAGACCAGGCCCGCCATGGTCCAGTGAAAGACGATGGCGACCGGGGAATAGCGGCCTTCGTCGTGATGGCCCGCCGCCCATTCCAGCGCCTTTGTAATCAGCCGGTCGATCATGCCGAACGCGCCGCCTCCCCGCCGCTGAACAGGCCGCTGATGCGCCACAGGGCGGCGAGGAGATAGGCCGCCGCCGCCGGGGCCCACATGATCAGGCCCGCCGCCTGCTGATCCTCCAGCGGGGTCAAGCCCCAGGCCAGGGTCGTGGCGAAGTGAGGCGAATAGAGCGGCTGACCCGCAAATACGATCAACGCCCCCAGCAAGCCCATCAACAGCATCGCCGCCAGCAGGCCTGCCACCGCCGCAGCGGCGTTCGACGCGCGCACAGCCGCCCAGAACCAGACGGCGCTGCCCAGGATGGTCAGCTGCATGACCCAATAGACCAGGTCGTTCGACAGGGCCGCAGCGTAGAGATCAGGCGCGTGCCAGGCCCAGAAGACGACCGCCTGGAGAGCCGTCGCCAAGGCCAGTCGCGGCGCGCTCAGCCTGGGCAGCCCCAGAGCCAGCAAAGGCGCCGCAGCGAGCAGGAGCAACAGATGGTGCAGCGTACGGGCCGTAAACAGGGCTGAACTCAACGCGCACAGCGGCGAGATGAAGACGAGAACCAGCACCCCCGCCGCGCCCAGCAAGAAGGGCGATCCGGGGCCCCGCCTCATCGTCAGGAACACACCGGCCGCGATAAAAAGGCCCAGCGCCGCGAGAAGCACCGGATCGCCGTTCCAGCGTCCCAGCACATCCACGGGATCGGGCGCGGGTCCGCAATAGGGCGTCCAGGGCGTCATCGTCATAGTCGGCTAACGACCCGGAACGGCGACGGTTCAATCATGCTTCGAGACCATGACGCCTCAGCGCGATGGGGCGATCCGCCAGACCGTGTTGGACAGGTCGTCGGCGACCAGAAGAATCCTTTTCGCAGGATCAAAGGCCACGCCGACCGGGCGGCCACGGGCCTCGCCGTCCTTGAGGAAGCCGGTGGCGAAATCGACGGGCTGCCCCACGGGGCGGCCCCCGCTGAACGGCACCCAGGCCACCTTGTAGCCGGACGGATCCTCGCGGTTCCAACTGCCGTGCATGCCGATGAAGGCGCCGTCGGCGTACGGGCCGCCAAAGCCGCCGCCGCGCGCGAAATCGAGACCAAGCGCCGCGACGTGCGAGCCCAGGGCGTAGTCGGGCTTGACGGCCCTGGCGACCATGTCCGGCTTCTGCGGCCTCACGCGCGGATCGACATTCTGGCCCCAATAGCTGTAGGGCCAGCCATAGAAGGCGCCGTCGCGCACCTGGGTCAGATAGTCGGGCACCAGTTGCGGGCCCAGTTCGTCACGCTCGTTGACGACCGACCACAGGAGACCGGTGGCCGGCTCGATCGCCAGGGCTGTCGGGTTGCGAATGCCTGTAGCGATCGTGCGACGCGCGCCGGTCGCGCGGTCGATTTCCCAGACCACGGCCCTCTCCTCCTCCACCGCCAGTCCCCGTTCGCCGATATTGGAGTTGGAGCCGATGCCGACATAAAACTTGGTCTCGTCCGCGCTGACAGTCAGGGACTTGGTCCAGTGGTGGTTTATGCGGGAGGGCAGTGCTGTGACCCACTCTCCCCGCGTCGCGATACCGGTCTGCCCCGGCTGGAAGGCGAAACGGGTCAGCGCGCCTTGTTCGGCGACGTAGAGGTAGCCCTCCACATAGGCCAGACCATATGGCGCATCCAGATTATCGACCAGCACGGCGCGAAGCTCGGGGACGCCGTCGTTATCGGCGTCGCGCAGCAGGGTGATGCGGTCGCCCCCTTTGATCTTGGTGTTGCCCTGCTTCTTGATGAAACCGGCGATCACGTCCTTGGGGCGCAGCGGCGGCGCATGACCGCCGCGCCCTTCGGCGATGAGCACATCGCCGTTCGGCAGGACCAGCATCTGGCGTGGAACCTTCAGGTCGGTCGCGAAGGCGCTGACGGTAAAGCCCTGGGGCACGATGGGCGTCTCGCCGTTCCAGCCGGCGGGCGGACTGATCTTCATGGCCGGAACCAGGGTCTCGTTTATGCTTGGCAGGTCGGGAGCGCTGCCCGTCTGGTTCAGCTTGGGATCGCTGGCGTTTCCGCAGGAGGCCACGGTAAGCGCCATCGCAAGGGTCGCGACGCTGGCGGCAAGCAGGTTCTTGTCCATCAGATTGTCTCCCGCGCGGAATAGGCGATCCCGCCGGCCACGAAGACCAGCAAGGTGCATAGGAGGGACAGGGTCAGACCGAAAGCGCCGACCGAACTCCAGGCGTCCTGACTGTGCTTGAAGGCGTTCACCAGCCCCAGCACCCAGGCCAGGGCGAGCGCAACCAGATGGATCAGGCTGAGGCGCGACCGACCCCGCCGCGCGCCGACGACATAATCGATGATGGAGAAGACGCCTGCGACCCCGCCGAACACCAGCGCCCCGGTGATCAGCCAGGCCGAGAAGTTCGTCCACTGAATTTCCGCCGTCTTCAGATAGGCGATGTCGGTAAACAGGGCCAAGGTGAAGAGGCTGATCGGAAACGCCAACAACATTCGGTGTAGGGGGCGAATCAACCCGCCAGATCGTTCATCGATGGTCATGTCGCCCTCTCCCTAAAGCCTGGCTTTGACTAACTGCTTGGCCGCGAGATGGTTCAGCCATTCGGCAGAATGGGGTCTGGTCAGTTGAACCCAACGGCGTTTCGATCGCGGCGGGCGCGGCTAGGCGCCTCGTCCATTCTCAGACGGCATCCGGCGTCCCCCGGGGCGATGTGCTGATCATCGACCATGCCGGTTTTGGTCAGAGCTTGCCCGCACGGACCCCTCGCCTTTGCGCCTCCGTTCCTGACCTTGTTCAGGAACCCAGCTGCATGTCTGAAACCGTCGCCGAGCCCGCATTTGAACCTCCGCCCGAGGCCATGGCCTTTTACGGGGAGAGCCTGCGGCTTTGAAGGAATCCGGCGTGCCTTTCCTGCTCTCCGGCGCCTATGCGGTGACGGCTTACACCGGCATCCGCCGTTCCACTAAGGACATGGACGTCTTCTGCAAGCCTGGCGATTAGCCTCGAGCTTCGATCAAGCAATTCGTCCAGGAGGCGGTCGAAGACGCCAACATGATCGAGAATTCCATCCGCACCCTTCGTACCGAACGCAGCGTGGTGCTGATGCACTACGCGCCTATCGTGGACACGGTGATCGAAGCCGCCGGAGATTCACCCCTTCCTCGGCTCCTCTCGTCTCGGAGAGGTCGTGGATCGCTACGAGAACGTCAAACTTGTCGTCCACGGCCATGCTCACCGCGGCGCGCCGGAAGGCCGCACGGCACGGGGCGTCCCCGTCTACAGTGTCGCCTTGCCCGTTCTGCGGACCCTGGGTGACCATCCATATCGTGTGTTCAAGGTCTGACAGGCATTGCGGAAGGCGGCGATCGTCTGGGGGCTGGCGGACGACGCCGACGGCGAACTGACCGGGCCCGGAACGCCGTGGCGGCGTTTTCCACCTAGCCGTCAGCGCTAGCCTGAACGCCTCCACTCCTCGCAGCCAGTCAACGCGCTCGGTGTGCAAAGCTGTCAATATTATACACCGTTCAAAATTGACTTGTGATCGCGGGATGCAGCTGAGATGGTGGCTTCGACGATCTCGATCACGTGCTCGAATTTTGGCGACAAGGACAGCGGACATGAAAAAGACTTTAGCTCTCATCGGATTCACGGCGCTGCTGGCGGCTTGCGGATCGCAGGCCGACTCAAAGGCTCCCGAGACGAGCGAGACCGCCCCCGCGACGACATCGACGCAACAGACCCCATCGAGTGAGCCCGTTTCGGCCGCGGAAGAAGAAGCCGCTCGCAGAGGTTCTTCGACGCAGGCGGCCTTCCCCGTCGGCTATCGCGGCAACTGGGACTACAGCGAGGACGGTTGCGCGAAGGATGAAAGCGGCACTCGCTTCGTCATTACGGCCAACGAGATCAAGGGCTACGAGGACACCTCCAAACTGGTGGCGCTGGAGACCCTGGAAGACCAGGGCGACGCAATCCGGGTGGTGCTGGAAAACCAGTCGTCGGACGGCGACAAGACGATCGTCCAAATCCTTCGGCTGTCTCCCGTCGCCGGCATATCGCTGCGCGTCGAACAGGACGGCAAGACGGTTCGCGCTAACCGTTGCGACCCCGTGTAATCAACCGCTTTCCCCGTAAACCGCATCGTCGTCCACGCCAGCCTAGGCCTTCTGGCTGGCGCTGGTCGGCGCGGAACGGTTGAAGGGCAGCCCCTCCTCACCCACGCGCGGGGCGACGGGGAGTGCGAAATAGCCGGTCATTTTGGAAAATGAGCGAACCCTTCAGCCGTGACCAGATCCAGCTCCGCGCGATACCGGACATAGTCGGGATGATCGGTCGTGATCCGGCCGAAGGCGATCTCGGTCTCTGCTTTCAGGCGAAGCAGCACGAAGGGCGCGGCGGCGGGGATCAGCTGTGATCCATGCCCGACCATCAGGGTGGACAGGATGCCATAGAGCGCGCCCTGGATCGTGGGCCGGCCGAGGACGGCCAGGCGATACTGTCCCTCCACATTGGTCACCAGGTAGATGTGGCCCGACAGATGGGGCAGCGACACCTTTCCGCTCTGCGAGAACGAACTGTCCAAGCGATCGGACTCGGAAAACATCAAATGCCCCTGCTCCGCATCCCATTGGATGATCGTGGCATAGGCGAAGATGTCGCCCGGGGTTCCGAACGAGGGCCTCAACGTCAGGTAACGCCCCTCCAGCCAACGCACCGCATTCTGTGAATAGGCCCCCAGGCTGTCCGGCGATGCGATCAGGGGATCGATAGATGACGCCGTCGGAGTCTTCTGCAGGGGCACGCCCAAGGCCTGCTCAAGCCGAATTACGGTGGCCAAGGTAAAGGCCCGGCGGCCTGACAGAGCCTTTTCCAGCGTCGAAATGCTGACCCGGGCCATATCCGCCAAAGCCTGGCGAGACAGCCGCCGTCGCGCCAGCTCTTCGCGCACCCGGCGGGCGATCATCTGCGCTTCAACGTCGTCCATGGTTCACCCCTGACTGACGCCAAAATACGCACATTTCCGCACACGCCGTCAATTGAAGGCCTGAACGCCCCCGCGTGTGCGGACAACGGCAGAGATTTGCCTCGATTTCGCGTGGCTGTCCGCACCGACGACTGCCTAGTGAAAAGGCCATCAAGGAGCATCCCCATGATCCCGCCCCCCGCCGCCAGGCGCCGCCCTGGCTCTTCCCACAGGCTCCACCGAGGTCGCGCCTCCCTGATTGCAGGGCTGTCGGTCTTCGTCCTGTCGGTGATGATGTTCAGCTTCGCCTCCGCCGCCCATGCACGACAGCTCGCGCCGAACGACGAGATCACCTCGGGCTCCCTGCTGTTGCGGGCCAGGGACGGGGCGACGCCCTCCGCAGTTCAGCTGGGCACGGACATGGACGTAACGGTCACCGGCCTGACCGCGCGCGTCAAGGTCGTGCAGGCCTTTCGCAACACCAGCCGCGACTGGGTCGAGGCCACCTACCTCTATCCCCTGCCCGAAGACGGCGCCGTCGACAGCCTGAAGATGGTCGTCGGCCAGCGGGTGATCATCGGCGAGATCAACCGCCGCGCCGCCGCACGCGAAATCTATGAACTGGCCAAGGCTGAAGGCCGCGCCGCCGGTCTGGTCGAGCAGCAACGCCCCAATATGTTCACCAACCGGATCGCCAACATCGGGCCAGGCGAAACCGTCCTGATCGAGATCGAATACCAGGCCCCGGTGCGCCGCATTTCGGGCGAGTACGGCTTCCGGCTGCCGCTGGTAGTGGGTCCGCGCTACGCTCCGCCCGGCACGTCGGCGAACGACATCGCCGCGACCCGCGCCCCAGTGCTGGACCCGCGACGCCACGCCGACATCAATCCGGTATCCATCACGGTACGCCTCAACCCCGGCTTCGCGCCGACCGGCATCATCAGCCCCTACCATGCGATCCAGGTCGCCGATGGCCCGGGATCGACGCGGACCATCACCCTCAAGGACGGCTCGTACCCGTCCACTCGCGACTTCGAACTGAGGTGGCGCTCCTCCGAGGCCGCCCCCGGCGTGGAACTGTTCCGGCAGCGCGTGCGGGCGGACGACTATCTGATGGCGCTGGTTTCGCCGCCGGAAAGCAGCCGTCGCCGGACCCCGCCTGTGCGCGAACTGGTCTTTGTCATCGACAACAGCGGATCAATGTCGGGCGACTCCATGCGTCAGGCCAAGGAGAGCCTGAAGCTGGCGCTGCGCAGCCTGTCCCCCGCCGACCGGTTCAACGTCATTCGTTTTGACGACAGCATGACCGAGCTGTTCGAAAAGCCTGTCTTGGCGACGCGCGAACAGATCGCCCTGGCCGTTCGCTACGCCGATCAGCTTGAGGCCAGCGGCGGCACCGAGATGCTGCCGGCGCTGAGAGCCGCCCTGGTGGACGATACGCCCGACGACGCCCGGCGCGTGCGTCAGGTGATCTTCCTGACCGACGGCTCGATCAGCAATGAAGACCAGATGCTCGCCGCGCTCGGCTCGAACCGTGGCCGCAGCCGCGTCTTCATGGTCGGCATCGGCAGCGCGCCCAACACCTTCCTGATGAACCGGATGGCCGAGGTCGGGCGCGGGACCTACACCCACATCGGCGACACCCGCGAGGTCATCACCCGCATGTCGGCGCTGCTGGATCGCCTGACCCGCCCGGTCCTGACCGACCTGCGGGTGATCACCCACGGCGGCGACGCCCAGTTCGCCCCCGCCGATCTGCCTGATCTCTATGAAGGCGAGCCGCTGATTCTCCTGGCCCGCGCCTCGAACCTGCGGGGATCGATCACCGTCTCCGGCATGCTGGACGGACGTCCCTGGAGCCGCCGCCTGTATCTCAACCATGCCGTGGAAGGCGTGGGCGTCGGCAAGCTCTGGGCCAGGCGCCGCATCACTGATGCGGAGGTTGGCCAGCGCTTGGGCCAGATCAGCGCCGAGGAGGCCGCCCAGTCCATCGCCCAACTGGGTCTCGACTTCTCGATCGTGACTCGCGAGACCAGCCTGGTCGCCGTTGATCGAACGCCCTCGCGGCCCCAGGGCGCACGCCTGACCGAGGCGGAGCTGCCGCTGAACCTGCCGGCAGGTTGGGACTTCGACCGCATATTCGGCGCTCCCGCTGCGGACAGTGGACAAGCCCCTGACACCTCGACCGAAGACCCCAGCATCCCCTTTGATCTGCCGCAGACGGCGACCACATGGACTCTCTCCGTGTGGAGCGGTCTGGGGCTGGCGCTGATCGGCGGACTGGGACTGATGATCCTGCGCCGTCGGCGGGCGCGGTCGTGAAACCGACCCCTCCCGCCGCAACCAAGGGAGGGCGCCGCTGGCGCGCCCTCCCGACCGCCGCCTTCATGACCCTGTTCATTGCGGGCCTGTGCCTGGCGGGTCAGGGCGCCGTCATTCCCGCAAAGGCGGTCCTGGCCCAAGTGCTGCTGGAACGCGCATTCGCCAAGTCGCGCGCGGGCGTTCCGGTCAAGGCCTGGCCCTGGGCCGACGCCGTCCCCGTCGCGCGGATCAGCGTGCCGCGACTAGGGGTTTCCGAGATCATCCTGTCGGGCGGCTCCGGCGAGGCCTTGGCCTTCGGACCGACCCTCGTGCCCGGCGGCGCGGCCTTCGGCCAGAACGGGACCGCCGTCGTCGCTGCCCATCGCGACACCCACTTCAGCTTCATGCGGTATCTTCGACCGGGCGATGTGGTCGTCATCGAGAGCGTCGACGGCGGGCGCACCTCATTCCTCATCCAGGGCGGCTATGTCGTCCGCAACGACCGATTTGGCATTGAACCCCACGCCGTCGCGCCAACCCTCGTGCTGAGCACCTGCTGGCCCTTTGACACCGCCACCCGCGGGCCATGGCGCTATGTCGCTATCGCCCGCGCCCAGTCGTCGGGATGAGCGGGCGCGGCGGTGTTACTTCAGTCCATCTACCGAAGCGCCTGCATGGTTCAGGCTTTCACGGACGCGCTCCAGCGCCAGCTCCATAGGCTGCTCGATCCCCATCAGGGCGAAACTGCCGTTCAGATCATAGACGCAGTGCCCGTGAACCACCGCGATGAGCGAACGGGCCAGACGCGGCGCGTCGGCCTGCGCCCTGGACGGCAGGACGGCGACCACCTCGTCCACGATGATCTGGGTCAGCCCGCCGCGCCGTTGATTCTGTTCATCGGACAGGACGACGTCGGGCGGCAAATGATGTTCATAGATGGCCGTCCAGCTGTGACGATTGGCGCGCGCGAAGCCGAAATAGGCCTCAACGAGACAGCGAATCCGATCTGGCCCGCTCCTCTCCAGGGCTGCCCGGACATCCTCCGCCCAAAGCTGGAAGGTCCGCGTATTGATGGCGATCAGCAGCTGATCCAGGGTGCCGAAGACATTGTACAGGGTGCCGATGGAATAGCCGATCCGCTTGGCCACCTCTCGCGCGGAGAAGCGCCCGAATCCGACCTCAGCCATATGCTTGTGGCCCTCGACCAGAAACAGGTGCTCCAGCTCTTGCCGCGTATGATCGGATCGTCTGCCCATCGGCTGTGCATAGCAGAATCCCGCTTTGGGAAAGCCGAAGAAACACCTGTTTTTACACTTTATTGATCGACGCTCATTTCCAACTATGCTCCTTCGTCTTGACGCGGCTCAGGGCGACCGTTCCAGTGAAGCTGGCGGACGCACGCGAGTCGTCCCTCGAATGATAGTGGCATGATCAATCTTCATTGGCGCTCGGGTCGAGATTTGACGACTCACATCGTCGAGCGCCCTGGCCTGGCCCTGTCGGGGCCGGAGGTCGAAGCCCTGACGGCCGACCTGCGAACGGTGGCCGCGACGACGCTGGATCAGGAAGCCCTGACCTATGGCGTGCTGGGCGGCGACGCCGAGCGGCTGAGGAACTGTGTCGTGACCGTAGTCTATCAGGGTAAGGGCGCGGCCGCCCGTCCCGTCGCCTTCAATGTTCTTTCGCTGCTGGAGGTGGAACTGGAAGGCCGTGCGACCCAGGTCATGCATCTGGGCCTGGTCATGGTCGACCCCTCGTTCCGGGGGCGCGGCATGTCGGCCACCCTCTACGGCCTGACCTGTGTCCTGATGTTCCTGGCCGGGCAAGGGCGGCCCCTGTGGATCTCCAACGTCAGCCAGGTGCCCGCCGTCGTCGGCATGGCGGCCGAGACCTTTTCCGACGTCTTCCCCTCGCCGCGCCCCGGCGTGCGCCGCAGCTTCGATCACCTGACCCTGGCGCGACAGATCATGGCCCGACACAGGGCGGCCTTCGGCGTCGGCCCCGAGGCCGGTTTCGACGAGGCGCGCTTCGTCATTACCGACGCCTACACCGGCGGCTCCGACGCCCTGAAGAAGACCTTTGAACAGGCCGCGCCGCACCGCATGGAGGTCTACAACGCCTTCTGTCGCGACCAACTGGACTATGGCCGGGGCGACGACCTGATCCAGATCGGCCGCATCGATATGGCCGCCGCCGGGCGCTACCTGCGCAAGGTCGCCCCGCCGACGACGGCCATGGGGCTGGGCGGTCTGGTCGTCATCATGGCGGCGCGGATGGCGGTCTTGCCGCTGATCTACTGGCTTTCAGCCAACCGACCGTGGGGCGTCCTCAGACCCTGGAAAGAGGCCCGATGACCGACGATTTCTATGCCGAGATGACCACCCGCAACCTGGGCTTCGTCAGCGAACAGGAACAGGCTCGGCTGAAGAACAGCGCCGTCTTCGTCGCCGGCGTCGGCGGCATGGGCGGCGCCTGCGTGCAGATGCTGGTCCGCGCCGGAGTCGGTCGCATCGCCATCGCCGATCTGGACACGTTCGAGGTCTCCAACCTGAACCGCCAGGTCTTCGCCTTCACCGACACGGTGGACCGCCCCAAGGCCGAGGCCACGGCCGAGGCCCTGCTGAAGATCAATCCGAACCTGCAGCTGACGGTTCTGGGCGCCGAATGGACCGATCAACTGGAGACCCTGGCGCGCGATTATCCGGTCATCGTCAACGGCTGCGACGACGTGGCGGCGACGGTCGAGCTGTATCGCGTGGCCCGGCGCTGCGGCGCCAGCGTCATCGACGCCTACGCCTCCCCCCTGCCCTCGGTCATCCTGGTGCGGCCGGACGATCCTCGTCCCGAAGACCGGCTGGGCTATCCCACGCGCGGCACGCCGTGGCGCGAAATCACGCCCGATCAGGCCGGCCAGGCCTTCCTGAAAGAGATCGAGTGGGTCCTGACCCATTCCTCGTCCCATGCCCATGTGGACTTGCAGGCCGCCGCCGACATGGCGGCCGGCAAACGCAAGCGCATGAGTTTCGCCCCGATGGTGGTCACCGCCGGGGCCTTGATGGCGGGCGAGGCCCTGGCCCTGATCATGGGACGGCGCACGCGCACCGACTGTCGCGGCTGGTTCCTCAACGTGCGTGAGGCGCGGGTCGAGCGCCCCCTGTCCGCCCCCCTCGCCTGGGCCAGGGGCTGGCTGGTGCGCCGGATGATGCAGCGTCTGCTGACATGACGACCGCCACGGACATTCAGATGTTGGTCGACGGCTTCGGCGCCCTGGGGGCGCTGGCCGTGGCCCTAGTGCTGACCCGTCGCAGGGGGCGGACCACGGTCCAGAACGTGCTGATGCTGGTCTTCGGTCTGGCGGGGCTGTTCTACGCCTGCCGGGCGCTGGCGAGGGCGACGGGCATCGAGGGTTTTGGCCTGGCCAGCCTGATCCTGGCCTGCGCCCTGCCGTTGGGCGCGCTGCTGCTGGCCGAGAACCTGTTGCGGCGTCACGCGCCCCTGCCGATCAAGCTGGCGATCGCGGGCGGGACCGTGTTGGGCGTGGTCGCCGCCGTCCTGGCCGGATCAGGGCTGGAACGCGCCTTCAGCCTGGCCCTCTATGTGCCGCTGGCCCTGGCTCTCGTGCTCGGCCTGATCCTGTTTCGCGACCGCGCGGCCCTGGCTCCGATGGAGAATGCAGCGCTCGATTCCTATGGCCGCGCCCTGCTGGCGACGGGCCTGCTGGCGCTGACGGACTTCGGCCTGGTCTCGCCGTTCGGCCTCAGCGCCCTGGGTATGCTGGGTCTGGCCTATGCCGCCGCGGCCGGCGCCAGCGCCCCGCGCCGCTGGATCGACGCCCTGAAGGAACTGGCGCTGGCCGCCACCACCTCTGTCCTGCTCGCCGGAGCCTTGCTGCGCCTTCGTTCGCCCGGCTCTCTACTAGAAGCTGAAGGCGTGCTGGCGGTGACGGTTTCGGCCCTGCTGGCCCTGTCGGTCCTGTTGCGCCTGCAATCCGGCGGCGGCGACCAGCAACGACGCCTGTTCGAGCAGACCCTGGCGGCGGCGGATACGAATGATCTGGGGCGCTTCATCGACACAGCGTCGCGCGCCGCGCCGCTGCAGGGCCTGGTGCTGGCCGAAGGTGAAGACCTGTCCGCCTATGACCCAGCCCTGCTGCGCATCGCCTTCGCGGACGATGTCGTGATGGACCTGACCCGTCTGGGCCACGCGCCCTCCGAGGCGGAACGTGACGGCCATGAGCAACTGCACGATCTGCTGCGACGCCACGCCTCGACCCACGCCGTCCTGATCAGCGTCGCCCCGTTGCGGATCGCCCTGATCGCTCTGGGCGGCGCGACCCGCGCCGATGAAGACGAGCGGGCTATGGCCCTGTTCCAGAAGATGGCGGCCCTGGTCGCCGCCCGCCCCGCCGGAGACCCTGCATGAGCCTGACCCTGGTCCGGGGCGATTTCGACGCCTTCTTCCGCACACCCTTTGTCGTCTATCCCAAGGACACGCCCTACGTCTCACCGATGCGCTCGGATCTGCAGCGCTATCTCGACCCGAAGAAGAACCCGCTGCTGAAAGGCGGCGGCGAGCTTGAGGCCCTGGTCGTGCTGCGCGACGGTCAGCCCGTGGCGCGGGCCACGGCGCACCGCCATCCGGCCTCCAACCAGCGCCACGGCCTGTCGCGCAGCTATTTCGGCTTCCTCGACGCCGCCGACGATCCCGAGGCCCTGCGCCTGCTGTTCGACGGCATCGAGGCCTTCGCTCGCCGACATGGCGACACCGAGGTCGCTGGCCCGTTCAACCTGACCGCCATGCAGCAGGTCGGCCTGGTGACCGAGGGGTTCGAGCACGCCCCCTTCACCGACATGGTGTGGTCGCCGCCCTATCTGGCCAGTCGGCTGGAGGCCATGGGCTATGCCGCTGAGTTTCCCATGTCGACCTTCCGCTTTCGTCCCGGCGAGGTGGATCGCGATCGGCTGCTGACGCCGGGCGCCAAGGCCATTCTGGCCTCCGACGACTGGACCTTCGCTCCCATAGACCGACGCCGCTTCAAGCCGCGGATGGAAGAGGCTCGCCTGTGCCTGAATGGCGGCTTTGACGCCAACCCCATGTTCGTACCCCTGACTGCCGAGGAGTTCGAGTTCCAGGCGGGAGAGATGATGTGGATTCTGGACCCCGCCCTGTCCTCGGTCATTCATTACAAGGGCCAGCCGATGGGTGTGGTCATCTGCATTCCCGACCTCAACCCCTTCGTGCGCGATGCGGGCGCCGCCTACGGCCCGCGCGCCCTGTGGGCCTGGTTGAAGATGCAGTTCCGACCGCGTCGGGCGGTGCTGATCCTCTATTCGGTCATGCCCGAGACCCAGGGCAAGGGCGTCAATCCCGCCATGCTGTGGCGCGTGATCGGGGCCTTGCAGAAGCGCGGCTATCGCGAGTGCGGCGGCACCTGGATCGCCGACGTCAACGGCGCCAGCCTGCGTCAGTTCGAGCGCATCGGCGGCGAGCGCCTGCACCGCACCCACCTGTTCCGCAAGGTTCTGGACGGGGCGACGGGATGACCCCGGAAACCTTCGCCGCGATTGTCGCAGACGCCGCCCTGTCGCCCAACGTCCACAATATCCAGCCCACCGTCTGGCGCCGCATCGACGAAATGACGGTCGCGGCGGTGCAGGCGCCAGGCCGCACCCTGCCCGTGGGCGACCCGAGCGGCCGCGACGTCGCCGCCAGCCACGGCGCCGCGGTCGAAGGCTTCATCCTTGCTGCAAGCCTGCGCGGACTGGGCCTGTCTGTGACAGCTCCCGCAGAGGGCGAGATCGCCCGCTTGACTGTGACCGAGACGGCGGCGGCAGACCCGCTCGCGCCCTTCCTGACCCGACGCCGCACCTATCGCGGCCGCTTCACCACCGATCGCGCCGAGGCGGCGCTCGACGCCCTGGCCCAGGCCGCACCCGACCTGATAGTGCTGCGCGACCGCGTCGAGATCGACCACGTCGCGCGCCTCAACGATCAGGCCAGCCTGAAGACGTTTCGCGACGGCGGGTTTCGCGCCGAACTTCTGGCCTGGATGCGGTTGTCGCCGCGCCATCCTCGCTGGTCCATCGACGGACTGAACGCCCGAGCAATGGAGATGTCAGGCGTCGAAGCTCTCGGTGCGGGCCTTGTGCTGAAACCGGGCGTGTTCGAGGTCCTGGATCGCCTGGGCCTGGCCGGCGCCCTGACCGGAGAAGCCGCCGTGGTGAAGTCCAGCGCCGCGGTCGCCCTGTTCCACCGTCCGGCCGACGAGCCGCCGTTCGAAACCGGTCGTCGCTGGCATCGCGTCTGGCTGAACATGGCGCGACAGGGTCTGTCGGCGGCTCCGATGACGGTTCTGGCCGACGACGAGACGGCGGCCTCGGCGCTAGCGGCGCGGTTCGGGCGCCCCCAGGACGCTCGACTGATCACCGTCTTCCGCATCGGCAAGGTCGCCGACGCCGCCCTGCCGCCGCCCGCGCGCCGCGCGACGCCCGACCTGATCGTCTGATCACAGCCGTTTCAGGTATTCCAGCAGAGCCAGACGGTCGTCGCGGCTGAGGCCGGCGAACGGGGCCTCGTGGCCCTGATTGCCCAGGCCGGACCTCCGCGTGTCCACCTCGGCTGACAGCGCATAGGGCCTGTAGCCGGCCGGGTAGGCGAGCCCGACACGCTCCAGATCCATGGCGTGCCCGCCGGTGCGGAACCGTGCCGGCCGCCCCTCCAACCCCAGCAGGGCGGCCAGGCTGGGCACCGAACCGTTATGCAGATAGGGCGCGCTCTGCCACAGCCCTGTCAGAGGCGGCGCAGCATAGACGCCGGTCGCCGCCGCCGAGATCGAGTCTCCCAGCGGCGAGGCGTTGACCCGCGCGACCAGGGTCTCCGTGATCGCCTGCGCCCGCGTCCGATCCGTGCCGACCTCGCCGGCCCAGTTGGGGAAACGGGTCAGTCGTGGCCCCTGAGGCGTCTCGACATAGGCCCCGTGGCAAGAGACACAGGCCCGCTGGAATATCTCGCGCCCGGCGGCGGCGCGTTCGGCGTCGATCGGACCCGGGAAGGGCTGAGGACGCACCGTCTGCAGAAAGACCCAGGCCGTCTTCACATCGGGAACCTGCCGTCGCGCCGTCGCGCCCGACACCCCCATGCTGGGGACCGTGAAATAGGCGGTGATGGCGGCCAGTTCGTCGCGGTGGGCTTGCGTAAGATCCGCTTCCTCCATAGCCCGGAACCGTTCCTGGCCGGGCGGCGCATAGGCCCCGTCCCACAGCAGGGCGCTGCGCCAGGCGCGATCGGCCAGATGCGGTATGGAGGTGAAGCCCGTCTCGCGCCCCCCGGCCGCCGCATCATTCGCCAGCAGGCCATGCTGCATTTTCAGCGCCGCCACGCCGTTCGTCGCCCCCGGCAGGCCGTTGGAGAAGGGCAACACCCCCTGCCCTGCTGCGGCAATCGCCGTCATCCGCTCGCGCACGCGCGGCATGACAAAGGATCGAAGCGTCGCGGCTTCGCGTTCCGTCATGTCCGGATACAGCCGTCGCACCGTCGCCATGAGGCGTTCAGGCTCCGCCACGCCGCCCTGCAGAGCAGCATAGAGCCCCTGGGTGTAGGCCTCCAGATTCAACGAGGGATTGGGCGCGCCCAGCCAGACCCGATCCGGCGCCGGGCGCCCGTCCGCCCCATAGGTCGGCGCCGCATGACAGGCCGCGCAGCCAATGTTGCCGATTTCCAGTTCGATCGGCGGCAGGCTGCGACGCCCGACGCCCAGAGTGACGCCCAGCATGCCGTCTGGCCTTGGCGGCAGACCCGCCTCCTCCGGCCAGTTGGCGATCTCGGCCGAATAGAGAAAGCCGTAGTTGGCCAGGATTCTCCGCAGCGATGCCTGAGACACCTCGTCCGGCGCCTGGGCCATGACCAGGGCGGCCGAGGTCAACTTCCACGGCACCGCGACGGTCCGCATCGCGTCGGTATCGAGGCCCCCATAGTCCCCAAAGGCGAACAGGAGCGCGCCCCGGGCCCGCCGGTCCTCAGACAACAGCCGACCCTCCAGCACTGCAGAACTGGCCCCAACATGCCCGCGAGCCATGTCCCACACCGACTGACCGGCGCCGCTGCATCCCGTCAGGGCGCCTGCGCCCGCCAACAGGACGCTAAAGACCAACGTCAAACTACGCTTCGGCCATCGCTTCACGGCGCCACCCTCAATCCCAGCCCTTGGCCCTGCATAGCAGAAGCGCTCCCCTTAATATATTGATCGCCGTTCATTTGAAGGTATAACTCCTCATCTGACGCGTCGTTTTTGCGAGAATTTCATGCGCAACCTGCCCGTTGCCGCCATCGGCCTCCTGAGCTCGACGGCCTGCAGCCCGTCTCCCGCCGAGAGCGCCCCGGTCGAGGCTGTGCTTGAGGGCTCAACGGCCACGCCTCGCGCCACGCCCCAGGAAACGAATACGAAAGCTGCCGCTCCCGACGCCGTGTTCGAGCGCGATGAACCGGCAGCGGCGACCATGACCCTGGATCGCGAGGGCGAAGTCTGGCGCGTCACCTTCCGGGCCGGAGGCATCCCGAACGGCCCCGCGACCGCCGCCGACTGCGAACTTCAGGCGGTGGGGCCTCAGGACGCGGAGGACGTCATCGCCGCCCAAGCGGTTCCGTTCGAAGGCGAACTGAACACGGTCACCGCCGGCGACATCGGCGCCAACGCCCCGGTCATCCAGGTGCGCGTGGGGCCGGAGGGCGTGTTCGTTCATGATAGCGGCGCCGCTGGTCGCCTTTGCGCCATGGGATCCGATATCGAAGGCTTCTACCGGAGGACGGGCTCGCCGGAATGATGAGCCCGCACCGGCCGGCCTTTGACGCCATGGCGCCACACATTGCTATCCGGTCAGCGGATCGACGCTGACGTTTTCCTTCGGGCGCGGTAGCGCCTGACACGCTCACCAGGAAGTCATGATGCCCTCTTTCCGCTCCAAGGCTGCCCAGGCCTCACCCCTGCTCGTCGCAGCGGCCCTGATGTTTCCGATCTGGAGTGCAGCAGGCCCAGCGGACGCCCAAGGCGCTGATTGCCGCCGGGCTTCCAGCCCTGTCGAGACCGCCATTTGCTCGACGCCGGCCCTGGCGAGGCTGGACGCACAGATCGCCCGACGATACGCGGCAGTCATGGCGGAGCTGGACGCCCAGGGCGCTCAGGCGCTGCGTCGCGATCAACGCGCCTTCCTCGCCGCACGGGATGAGGCCGGTGCGACCCGGACCGGATCGGCCCTGGTCCAAAACCTGACCGAGAGACTGTCCGACCGCCTCGCCTTCTTCGACAGCCTTCGCATCGATCCCCTCGTCACCCTGGTCGGGCGTTGGCGCAACCTCAATGGCGAGGTCGTGATCAACCAGTGGGCGACCGGCGTGCTGACCATCGAAGCCCAGACCGCGAACCAGAACCGATCCGGCTGGACCTGCGAAGCGAGCGCGAGCGGCGAATGGATCGAGGAGTACGAGGCGCGCTTTGACGACATCAGCGGCGACGCCGCCTGGGGACTGAACGTCAAGGCCGAGGGGACGACCCTCGTTGTCGAGGAAGACCTCTCGAACAGCGCCGGCTCCCCGCCCTACTGCGGATCCGGCGGTTCCATCGCCGGGACCTATTTCCAGGCCGAACGCCTGCCGGACCCCTCGCGCTGATCACGGCGCGGGGGCGAAGCGGCTTTCAGGGGATGGTTCTGGGGCTGGCGACAATGCCAGGGCGGATGAACTGTCGACGACCCGTCCAGGTCAGCAGCTTGACCAGGGTTCCGCCCGGCTGGGCGAAGGCCTCGCACTCGTCCGGTCGGGGCATCGCCGGATCGGCGGCGACGAAGGCGCCCTGTCGCAGACCTTCATGATAGAGGGCGAAGTCCGCCTGCTGATCCTCGAACAGCACAGACTGGCCGAACTCCATCTCGTCGCGGGCGTTGGCGATGATCAGTTGAGCATCCTCTTCGCTCAGCAGTTGACATCGCAGGCCGATCACGACCAGCCGCTCGATACGCACCGCCAGGCCCGCCTGCGCCTTGACCAGATCAAGCTGGAGCTTGGCGTATTCGGGGCTGGCGCTCATCAATTCCATTATGGCGGCGCGGGCCGCCGTCTCGTCATCAGGCGGGCTGGTCTGGGTCGCGACCACAGGGGCTGCGCCCAGGACCAGGGCCGCAGCCAGCCCGCCAAGAAAACCTAACGCCATCGGATGCGTCTCCAGGGGTCAGGGTGCCCGGCTTGAGTCGCCGAGTTCGCCCTGACGTATCATCAGCCGGGAATGGGACCGATCGGCCAGTTGCTCAGCGTCTCCATGTCGCCTTCCTCGGCGGGGCACGGCGTATAGAGGGTGAAGGCCAGATCCCCCTCGAAATACCAATCAGCGCCCTTCTCATAGCCCTCGATGCCCGTGGAGAAGCAGACCGCCGCCTTGCTGCCGTCCGGGATCATCAGGATCGCCCAGTTGGTCGAGCCCGCACCCGCAGGATCATAACCGTGCAGCAACAGACGTCCGCGCGTCTGCGTCACCACGCCCACGACATTGTCGTCGAAGACGATGGCCTTCTGGATATCGCGGTCTGCGCCCGACGCCACGATCGCGGTGCGAACGGCCGGATGCTGGAAGAAGGTGACGCCCTGGACCGGCTCGGTCGGGTGTTTGCCGACATAGGCCGACAACGGCGGCGCCTCGCGATCCTTCGCCGCAGCGGTCGTGACAGGCGCGCTCGCCACAGCCGGGGCTGCGTCGACGCGCTCGGCCTCTTCGGCCTGGGAACAGGCAGCCAGCGTTGCGGCCAGGGTGAAGGCGCCAAGAGCGGCGCAGGCGGTTCTGAGGGTCATCTAGAAATCCTTCGGCATGTTCAGGTCCGCCAAGCGATGGCGGGTTCAGCAAGCGAAGACCCGGCTCTTGCCGTCGAGCCGGTACTCACCGTCAGCGCCGCGCTTGTAGACCTCGTCGAAACTCGCGGACCCAGTGTAGGAGACCGTGAAGCTGCGTCCTTTTTCAGCCGACGTAATCACGCCCTCGACGCCGGGATCGCCCCCCTCGACGCTGGCGTCGGAGAAGGAGGTCGGGATGCGCGCGATATCCTTCGGCCCGGATGGCGTCAGCTCGGTCAGGACAGCGTAGCCGCACGCCCGCCCCTGCCACACGCCGCCAGCCTCGGTGAAGAGGACGGGATGTTCGGTGATCGTCCGGGTCCAGCCCCACTGCAGGGCGGGATTTCCCATCACCCCTACGGCGCCGACACCAAGCCATTCTCCCGCAAGGCTGTAAGGATAACGCGGCTCCCCGGCGTCATGGGAGAGGTAGTGGACGGCGTTTAGGCCAGTGCAGGCCTGGCCGGTGCAGTCATTCGCTCCCGTGCTCACCAGAGCGACGCGCGTGTCAGACAGAGGGATGAAGGCGAGCGGGACGAAACTGTAGGCGTCCCCTCCGACCTCTCTCACAGCTTCATTGCGTTCGGCATCAGGGAAGGCGACGACAAAGGCGGCGGGCGTCCCGGCCGGGACCGCGTCACGATTGACGTCCCGAGCCTCGATCACAGACTGCGCAAGCGCCGCCGGAGCCACGGCCGCCGCCGATGCGAGCGTGGCCAAGGCCGTGAGCGTAACTGTCTTCGAAATGATCATGAGGAACCCGGTCAAGCTGGAGATGCGGTCAACAATTAAACACTGTTCATAATGTGTGGCAAGCGCCGTTTGAGCTCGGGCAAATCCGCCTTTCGGACGGCCGTCGCTCTGGATCGACATTCGCGAAACCAGACAAGCGGCGGCCTGCAGCGGAGCAAACGCGCTGCCGAGCAGCCCCCTGTCCATGACCGCTGGGAAGGACGAGAAGACGCGATCAAGTTGGGCCGCTCCGTCCAGGGTTCGGCCGACAGCTAAGAACGTTCGCCTCCGTCCGGACGAAATGGACTGGAGCGCCGGGCTTTACTCCCAGCTTGGCTGGCACGCTCCACTGGCCTGTCCGGAGGGTTTCAGATTGGCGACATGGCTGGCCCAGGCCTGAAGGGCCGCCCGCTTCTCCGCCATGTAGCTATAACGGTCGTAGACGCCCGTGACGGTCGCGCCGTCCCGTACTGTATGGCCCAGCAGGTGACCGACGATGAAACGCCCTACCCCGTACCTGCCGGTCAGGGTCGTGGCTCCGGAGCGGCGCACGTCGTGAGGTGAACCCGCAGGCAGGTTGCGACGCGTGCAGGTGCGGACAACGGCCCTCGTCAAAGCGCGGGAGTCCACGGGACCCGTCCGGTTGCGCGGCGCCGGGAAGACCCAGGGGCTCTTCGGATACAGCGCTCGCGCGCGCCGCAGGATGGCCAGGGCTTCGTCTGGAAGGGGCACCACCTGAACATGTCGCGCCTTCGATCGGTGCGAAGGAATCGTCCACACGGCGCTGTCCATGTCGATCTCGCTCCAGAGCACCTCGGCGGCTTCAGACCGTCGCGTCAGGGTCGTCATCAGGAACTGGATAGCCAGCCCCGTGGGGGCGTCGAGGCGGGCATGTTTGCCGGCCGTCTTTTCGCCTGGCGTCCGGGGGAGCGACGCCAACGAAGCCTCATTCCAAAGAATCCGCAGCGCCTCGTCATCGAACATCCGTTCGCGGGGCATGAGCGCAAGGGGCCTGGTCAGTCCGTAGGCCGGATTGGCTTCTAGGCGGTCCTCGTAAACCGCAAAGCCCAGAACGCCCAGAAGGACGCCCCCGACTGAGGCCAAACTGGCGGGGGCAAGGCCGCTGTTCGCCGCCAAGTCCCGCATGAAGATACGGATATCCGTGCGCCTGATGGCTGCAAATCTCATATCGCCGAGAGCCGGCTTTATGTAGCGACGGAACAGCGAACGTTCGGACTCTATGGTTCTCGCCTGCTTGGGACGTCGCCGCCCGCCGTGCAGCCCCTTGCTCGCCGCCCTCCAATAGGCCTCAGCCAGTTCTTCAAGCGTCTCTCCCGTCCTTGCTTCCTCGCGACGCGCACTGCGTTCGGCGACAGGATCTGTCCCGCCCAAGACAGCGACCCGGGCAGCAGCAGACAGACGACGAGCCTCCGCCAGGGTGACGTCCGGATAGGCACCCAGCACATGACGACGGCGTTTGCCGTTCTCGGCAGTGTAGCGAAGCTCGAAACCTTTCGCGCCCGTTGGCCAGACGCGAATATAGAGGCCTCGACTGTCCGCGACAGCCACCTCGTATCTCGCTTCGCGCGACCTGAGGGCGGCGATCTGACGATCTGTACGCACGGGATCCTGAGGCATCATTTCCCCCAAATCACTTCTGACCCCCTCATAGTACATAAAGGGGGGCGCCAGGGGGGCGCCCAAAACGAAACTGCCTGAAATGGCATGAAACGAAGACGGAACAATAAACCACATAAAAACAATAGTCTATAACAAGTTTTGAACCCGTTTGAAAAAGCCTGAAACCGCTTGAATACAATTCACACCGAGGGGGTCACAGGTTCAATCCCTGTCGCGTCCACCATTTTTCTATTCAAGTCTAAGTGCATAAGCGCCCTTCGGCGGGTCAAGCCATGGCCGCTTCTATCCGGGCGGCCCGTAGATCTTCGATCAGGATCGCGCGCGCTGCTTGACGTTCCCTAGGATCGGACAGACGCAAGACATAGGAAGGATGAACCGTCAGCAGGACACGGGTTCCGTCTGGCGCATCAATCACCCCTCCCCGTTCCGCCAGGATCGCAGGCTTTCGCCCCAGCAAGGCCAGCCCCGCCGTCGCCCCCAGAGCCAGGATCAGGCGTGGTTTGACCAATCTCCGCTCCTGATCCAGCCACCAGCGACACGCCTGCACCTCGCCGGCGTTCGGCGTTCGGTGCAGCCGACGCTTGCCGCGCGGTTCGTGTTTGAAATGTTTCACCGCATTGGTGAGGTAGATTTCGGCGTGATCAATGCCCGCCTCTGCCAGGGCGGCGTCAAGCACCTGTCCCGCTGGCCCGACGAAGGGCTGTCCCGCCAGGTCTTCATGATCACCCGGCTGCTCGCCTACAATCATCAGACGCGCCTCGCGAGGTCCCTGTCCGCAAACGCCTTGGGTTGCATCCCGCCATAGGGGGCAGCGGCGGCAGTTTTGCACGCCCCGCTCCAGGTCCGCCGGTTCCGCAGCAACCAGCTCATCGGTCGAGGTCCGATCAATAGCCGGCGGACGCAGGCGCTGGAACTTCTCATTGGGAGGGGGCGAAGGCTCGGAGACCATGACCTCGGTGCGGGCCGCCGCCGAAGCCACCAGTTCGGGGATCAGAGAAGCCTCGGGCAGGTTCTTCCAATACCGCTTCGGCATTTCCGACTGCATCATCTGCGTGCGCAGACGCGCAGGGTTGAAGGTCGAGGCGTAGTAGGTGCGCCAGAAATCCTCGACCTCGTCGTCTTGCGGCGCCTCCTCTTGTCGTCCCGGCGGGCCAAAGGTGAGCGTAGCCCCATCCCAGTGGGCGGTCCCGTCCGGGGTAAGAATGGTCCACCTCATCGTGCTGTATCGTCGCGCGAAGAAGGGGGCGGTCTTTTCCAGAACGCGATGCGCCGGCTCGAACCACGCGACCCAGCGGTCGCCTTGCGCATCATGCGTCTCGCGAAAACGGACGAAAGCCTTCATCTTGTGGCTGGCGCGGTGCACGTTCTTCACACGCTCGGCCGCAGCGGCGACATCCGGGTCAGAAACCACCCGCATCAGATCCGGCTCGCTCCGCAGCCGCCACAACAACCGGTACATCAGGTCGAACCGATCCGGCGCGCGATGCTGGATCAGATCGCCCGCCGTTTCCATGAAGGCCCGAGGGACGACGAATGCCTCGTCCACGGCGACCGCGCCAGTCACCCCGTCAACGTCGAAAAGCCCCTCCTGAAAAGATCCGACCGTGACAAAGCGAACGCTGGCCGGCTCAACACCCGCCATGCGCAGCTGGCGCGCCGCCGCCTTCCAGCCGACGAAATCCGTCTCATTCGCCAGGACAATGGTGCGCATCAGAACAGACTCAACTGTTCCGGGGCCCGCTGCGGCGCCAGCCGCGCGCGAAGGTCCTCCGCATCCGTCAAACCGCCCGGCGTCCAGTCCAGGGCGACGATCCACGGCCGCACCTTGTCGATCGACCGCGTCAGCCGCGCCACGTCCTCCAGCCGCAAGGTGCGATAGCGCCGGACCGAAAGGATGCGATCCACCGCCTTCACCCCCAACCCCGGCACGCGCAACAGGTCTTCGCGCGCCGCCAGATTGACGTCGGTGGGGAAGATGTCACGTCGCCTCAACGCCCAGGCCAGCTTGGGATCAACCGCCAGATCCAGCATGCCGTCCGATGCGCCCTCCCCGATCTCGGGCGCGCTGAAGCCGTAGAAGCGCATCAGCCAGTCGGCCTGATACAGCCGATGCTCCCGCATCAGCGGCGGCCTGGACAGCGGCAGGATGCTGGAACTGTCGGGAATGGGGCTGAAGGCCGAATAATAGACCCGGCGCAGGCCATAGCCGCCATAGAGAGAGGCGCTGCGGTCCAGGATTTCCGTGTCCGGCGCCCCGTCCGCGCCGACGATCAACTGGGTCGATTGCCCGGCAGGGGCGAAGGCCGGCGGGCGGGTCCGATCGCGCTTCTCCGGCTTGGCCGCCTCCAGCCGCAGCCGCACCTGACCCATGGTCTTGCGGATCAGCCGGGCGTCCTTTTCGGGCGCGAGCCGCCCCAGGGCCTCGTCGCGCGGCAGTTCGATATTGGCCGACAGCCTGTCTGCATAACGACCAGCCAGGGCCACCAGACGCTCATCCGCCTCGGGGATGAGCTTCAGATGGATGTAGCCGCGAAAATCATGATCCTCGCGCAGGCGACGCGCGACCTCGACCAGTTGCTCCATCGTATAGTCGCCCGAGCGCACGACGCCGGACGACAGGAACAGCCCTTCGATATAGTTGCGCTTGTAGAAGGCCAGGGTCAGATCGACGACTTCGTCCACCGTGAACCGCGCCCGCTCGACGTTCGAGGACGAGCGGTTGATGCAATAGACGCAGTCGTAGATGCAGAAGTTGGTCAGCAGGATCTTCAGCAGGCTGACGCACCGCCCGTCCGGCGTATAGGCATGGCAGATGCCCATGCCCTCCGTCGATCCCACGCCCTTGCCATCAAGGGAGTTTCGCTTGGGCGCGCCGGACGACGCGCACGACGCATCATACTTGGCCGCATCGGACAGGATGGAGAGCTTTCGTCGAAGTTCGATACGCGCCATACGTTCATGATATGTTCCAACATCGACGCCGTCCAGCGTCGCTATAGGCCTCTGAGTTCAAGGGATCAGAGGCGCTGTTCGCCAGACCACCATGGCGACGACGGCGAACGCGCCTGAACGGCGACGGTCCAACGCGTTTTCAGACGGGCGCGGCATGGCGCGGCGGAACTCTCCCCTTCATGGCTCCGTTTCCCTGCCCTGTTCAGGAAACCATGCTGCATGTCCGATACCGTCGCCGAACCCGCCTTTGAACCACCGCCCGAAGCCATGGCCTTCTATGAGGAAAGCCTGCGCCTCCTTAAAGAATCCGGGGTGCCGTTCCTGTTGTCCGGCACCTATGCGGTGACGGCCTATACCGGGATCCGCCGTCCGACCAAGGATCTCGACGTCTTCTGCAAGCCCGGCGACTATCCGCGCATCCTCGCCTTCTTTCAGGCCCGAGGCTACCGGACCGACGTGGAGGACGAGCGCTGGATCGCCAAGGTGTGGAAGGACGACAAGCACTTCTTCGACGTCATCTTCGCCATGTCGAACGGCACTATCGCAGTGTCTGACAGCTGGTTCGGAGAGGACCGGATCACGGTCTATGGCCACGAAGTGACGATCACGCCGCCTACAGCCCTGATCCTGTCCAAGGTCTTTATTCAGGACCGCTATCGCTACGACGGCGCCGACGTGAATCACGTAATCCTGAAGCAGTCCGACGCCATAGACTGGAAATCCATGCTGGATCAGATGGACCTCTATTGGGAAGTCCTGATGGCCCACCTGTTGAATTTCCGCTTCGCCTATCCCACGGAACGCGGGCGTGTGCCGGCCTGGCTGATGACCGAGCTGCTCGAACGGCTTCAGGCCCAGGTTGATCTGCCGGCGCCCCGCGTTCGTGTGTGCCGCGGCCGCCTGTTCAGCCCCCGCGACTATATCGCCGACATCACCGAATGGGGCTTCGGCGACGTCGTGGGCAAGGGCCTGGAGGAACGCCATGAACCCGTCGCCTGAGACACAGGCCGCATCAGCGGACAATCAGACGCCGCAACCCGGAATGGAAGCGGGCCCGAAGACGAAGCTGCGCATCGCCGCCGTGGGCGACCTGCATGTCGGCGAGACCTCGCACCGCGTCTATCGCGACCTTTTCGACCGGGTCCATGAAGACGCCGATGTGCTGTGCCTGTGTGGCGACCTTGTCAATTTCGGCAAGACGACAGAGGTCGAGAACCTGCTGGAAGATCTCCGCGCCTGCCGCATCCCCATGGTCGGCGTACTGGGCAATCATGAGCACGAGTGCGGTCAGCCTCAGGAGGTGGCGCGCCTGATGTCGGAAGCGGGCGTCAATATGTTGACCGGAGAATCCTATGAGATCGGCGGCGTAGGCTTCGCAGGAGGCAAGGGCTTCGTCGGGGGCTTCGGCCGCTACATGCTCAGCCCGTTCGGCGAGGCTTCAATCAAGCATTTCGTGCAGGAAGCCGTCGAGGACGCCAACCTGATTGAAAACTCGATCCGCACCCTGCGCACCGAACGCAGCGTGGTTCTGCTCCACTATTCGCCTGTCGCGGACACCGTAGTCGGTGAACCTCCGGAAATTCACCCCTTCCTCGGCTCGTCGCGCCTGGGCGAGGTCGTCGATCGCTACGAAAACGTCAAACTCGTCGTTCACGGCCACGCCCATCGCGGCGCACCCGAAGGCCGAACAGCCCGTGGCGTCCCCGTTTACAACGTCGCCTTGCCTGTGCTGCGTACGCTGGGCGACACGCCCTACCGTGTGTTCGAGGTTTGAGCCTCGGTCGAACGGCGCCCTCTAGACCGCCACCGGGATCCAGACTGTAAACCGACTGCCTGATCCCTGGCCGGCGCTTTCCAACTCCACGGCCCCCTCGTGCATTTCGACCAGCTCTCGAACCAGAGCCAAACCAATGCCGAGACCTTCGCTGGATCGGTCGTCAGGCCCGCTCGACTGCGTGAAGAGATCGAAGACACGGGCCTGCATTTCAGGCGGCACCCCGACTCCATTGTCGGCGACATCGATACGCACCCGGTCCTCGACCCGGTTCGCCGACACCTGGATGCGGCCCTGGGACGGCGTGTACTTGGCCGCATTGGTCAGCAGATTGCTGACCACCTGGGACAGGCGCGTGAAGTCGCCGTCGAGCCAGATAGGGGCGCCCGGCATGTCGACCGTCAGGTCGTGGCGGCCGGCGTCGATCTTGGGCCGACTGGTGTCGACCGCCGAGTCGATGATGCTCTGAACGGTCACGCGCTCACGCTTCAGTGAGATCTTGCCCTGGTCGATGCGGGCTACGTCCAGCAGATCCTCGATCAATCGCGACAGGTGGTGGGCCTGAACCTCCATCCGGGCGTGGATCAGGGCGTCCTTCTCCGGGTCCTTCTGACGCTCAAGGAGATGAAGCCCCGCCCGGAAGGCCATGACGGGATTGCGCAGCTCATGCCCCAGCATGGCGATGAAGTCGTTCTTGCGGCGGTCGGCGGCGCTCAGGGCGGCTGCATAGGCCTTCAGTTCGTCCCGATGGGCCTGGATTTCCTGCCGCTGTCGGTAGAGCTCGATGAAGACGTTCGCCTTGCTCTTGAGGATGTCCGTCTCGACGGGCTTCTGGATGAAGTCCACCGCCCCGGCCTCGTAACCCCTGAAGCGGCGCTGCTGATCGGCGCTGCCGGCCGTGACGAAGATGATGGGGATATGGCGCGCATTGGCGTTGCCGCGCATGAACTCAGCGAGCTGAAACCCGTCCATCCCCGGCATCTGGACATCGATCAGGGCCAGGGCGAACTCATGCACCAGCAGAAGCTCCAGCGCCTCGTCGCCCGACCGGGCCTTGAGACAGACCACGCCGTCACGCTTCAGCAGAGCTTCCAGGGCGAGGAGGTTCTCCTCGAGATCGTCCACAAGCAGGAGATGGATCGGCTTCTCCGGGCTAGTCATGCTTGTCCTAGTCCTTTCAGAACTTCGGGAATGCGCGCGAGCGACATCACTTGTGCGGCCGGACAGGCGCGAAGGGCGGCCTCCGGCATGGGGCGGGCATAGGCGGAGGCAGGATCTTCGACGAATGTCAGACCGCCGGCGGCGGCGACCGCCTTCAATCCCGCCGCCCCATCCTCATTGGCGCCGGTCAGAACCAGGCCGACCAGCCCCGCGCCATAGGCGTCGGCCGCGCTTTCGAACAGGACGTCGATGGAAGGACGGGAGTAGTTGACCAACTCGTCAGACGAGAGGGCCAGAGCGCCGTCCGCCTCGACCAGAAGGTGATAGTCGGAAGGGGCGAAATAGACCACGCCCGGCTGCGTCGGCTCCTTGTCCTCCGCCTCCTTCACGGTGAGCGCGCATTTGGAAGCGAACAGGGGCGCCAGCACGTTGCTGCGGTCGGCGGGCACGTGCAGGACGATGAGGACCGGCAAGGCAAAGTCGGCGGGCAGCTCCGGCAGGATGGCGAGCAGGGCCTGAACCCCTCCGGCCGAGGCGCCGATCACGAGGGCTCGGGCGGGAACAGGGTTCATGGCTCGCGCCTGCGATAGATCTTCTCTTCCGGGACGAAGTCGGCAAAGGCGCCGGCGTGCCGTGAGAAGCGCAAGCTCTCCTTTGAACCGATGCCCAGGAAGCCGTTGCGAGCCAGCGAGTCCTTGAACAGGCCGACGGCGCGATCCTGTAGCGGGCGATCAAAGTAGATCATCACATTGCGGCATGAGATCAGCTGCATCTCGCCGAAGACCGCATCCGACACCAGGCTATGGTCCGAGAAGACGACATTGGCCCTCAGGGACTTGTCGAACACAGCCCGACCGTAGTCGGCGGTGTAGTAGTCCGACAGCGAGGTGCGACCGCCTGACTTCTGGTGGTTTTCAGTGAACTTTCGGATGCGATCCAGCGAATAGACGCCGGCCTCCGCCGCCCGCAGCGCATCAGGGTTGATGTCCGTGGCGTAGAACATCGTCCGGTCGAACAGGCCCTCCTCCCGGAGCAGGATGGCGAGTGAATAGACCTCCTCGCCGGCGCTGCATCCCGCGATCCACACCTTCAGGGACGGATAGGTTCGCAGATGCGGCAGCACCTGCTCGCGCAGGGCTCGGAAATAGGCGGGGTCACGGAACATCTCGCTGACCTGGACCGTCAGGAAACCCAAAAGCTGCGGCAGCATCTCCGCGTCGTGCAGGACGCGCTCCTGAAGCGCCGTCAGGCTCGGCAGGCCGAAATGGGTGCGCGCCTGGAGCAGGCGGCGCTTGATCGAGGCTCGCGCATAATGACGGAAGTCATAGTGGTAGCGCTGGAACAGCGCCTCCAGCAGCAGCTGGATCTCTATGTCTTCCACCTCGTGGGGGGCGACCGGACTCAACGCGGCATCCATACACGTACGAGCGACAGCAGCTTGTCCACATCCAGAGGCTTGGCCATGTAGTCGTTGGCCCCCGCCGCAATACAGCGCTCCTGATCGTCGGGCATGGCCTTGGCCGTCAGCATCAACACCGGCAGGTCGCGCCAGCGCGGGTCCTTCCTCAGCTCGCGCGTGGCGGTCAGGCCGTCCATGACGGGCATCATGACGTCCATCAAGACCAGGTCGATGGATTGCGCCGGATCGTCCGCTGAGCGTTCCAGGCGCTCGATAGCCTCCTTGCCGTTGCGCGCGATCTCGATGCGGGCGCCGCGCGGCTCCAGAACATTGGTCAGGGAGTAGATGTTGCGCACATCGTCCTCGACGATGAGGATCCGACGCCCTTCCAGCACCGCGTCGCGATGGCGGGCCTTGCGGATCATCTTCTGCTGTTCGGGCGGCAGTTCCGACACCACCTGGTGCAGGAACAGGGAGACCTCGTCCAGCAGCCGTTCAGGCGACTTGGCGCCCTTGATGATGATGGAGCTGGAATAGCGGCGAAGCTGCTGCTCGTGTTCCGGCGACAGATCGCGGCCGGTATAGACGATGACTGGCGGGTAGCCCTGCCCGCCCTCGCGGCTGAGCGTCTCCAGCAGAGAGAACCCAGACGCGTCCGGCAGGGTCAGGTCCAGCACCATGCAGTCAAACGTCTGGCTCTTGAGTTGCTGCAGACATTCCGCCGCCGTCCCGACGCCGACCGTCTCTACATCCCCGGATTCCAGCAGCTTGCTGACCGCCTCGCGCTGAACCACGTCGTCCTCGACGATGAGGACGCGCCGCACCGTGCGCGTCAGCTTCTCCTCCAGGGTTCGGAGCACCTCGGCCAGGGCCTCGCGCGCCACCGGCTTCATCACATAGCCGATCGCCCCCAGCGACAGGGCCGTTTGGCTGTGATCGTCGGCAGAAACGACATGGATGGGAATATGGCGGGTCTCGTCGTCGCGCTTGAGCACGTCCAGCACCGTGAGGCCGGACTGGTCCGGCAGGCCGATGTCGAGCACCACGGCGTTGGGGCGATAGCGCTTGGCCAGCTTCACGGCCTCCTCCGCCGTGCCCGCCAGAATGCACTGGAATCCCATCTCCCGCGACAAGTCGCGGACGATGGCGGCGAAGCGGTCGTCGTCCTCCACCACCAGAAGCAGGCGGCGCGCCCCCGCCAGATGATCGCGATCATCATCCAGGGTCCGGGCCAAGGGCCTGGCTTCCGCCGCAACGGGCGTTGAGATCGGCGAAGCCGCAGCGGGCGATCCGGTCGGCGCCTCTCGCGGCGCCACGCGTGCGGCGTCATAGGTCCGTGGCAGGGTCAGGGTGAAGACGCTGCCCTCGCCCGGTCGGCTTTCGAGGCGGATACGCCCCCCGAGCAGACGGGCGAGTTCGCGTGAGATGGACAGGCCCAGGCCCGTCCCGCCGTAGCGCCGGCTGATGGTGCCGTCCGCCTGCTGGAAGGCTTCGAACACGCCTTTCTGCTGGTCCGGGGCGATGCCGATGCCCGTATCCGAAACGGCGAAGGCCACTTCCTCAGCGCCGATGGCCGAGACGGACAGCGTCACCTTGCCCTTCTCGGTGAACTTGAAGGCGTTCGACAGAAGGTTCTTCAGTATCTGCTCAAGCCTTTGGCGATCTGTCTCAAGCACGTCATCGCCCGACCCCAGGTCGATCTCGAAGGCGAGGCCGCGTTCGTCGGCCACCGGCTGGAACATCTGCCGGATGTCGTCGCCCAGGCGTTGCACGGACACCGCCTCAGGGCGCGCCTGGATATGACCGGCCTCGATCTTGGACAGATCGAGGATGTCGTTGATCAGGGTCAGCAGATCATTGCCCGAAGACTGGATCGTGCGCGCGTATTTGACCTGCTCCTCCGTCAGGGTCTCATCAGGATTGTCGGCCAGCAGCTTCGACAGGATCAGGAGCGAGTTGAGCGGCGTGCGCAGCTCATGGGACATGTTGGCGAGGAAGTCGGACTTGTACTGGCTGGCCTGCTCCAGCTCTCGCGCCTTGAGCTCCAGGGCCGCCGATCCACGCTCAAGATCATCGCGCTGGGTTTCCAGCACCTGAGCCTGCTCCTCGAGCTGGCTGTTGGTCTGTTCCAGCTCCGCCTGCTGCTGTTCCAGACGCACCTGGGATTCCTTGAGGGCGCGCCCCTGCTCTTCCAGTTCCTCGTTCGAGACCCGAAGCTCTTCGCTCTGGACCTGAAGCTCCTCGGACTGACGCTGGGTCTCCTCCAGCATGTCCTGCAGTCGGGCGCGATAGCGGGCTGACCGCAGGCCCGTGCCGATCAAGGGCGCCGCCTCCTCCAGCAGCGCCATCAGACGATCATCGGGCAGACGCAGGAAGCCGAGTTCGAGCACGGCGTTGATCTCGCCGTCGGCCCGCCCAGGGGCGATGACCAGGTGTCGGGGTTTATCCCGTCCCAGCGCCGAGCCGATCGTCAGATAGCCCTCGGGCACGTCCGGCACGGCCAAAGCGCGCCCTTCGGAAGCGACCTGTCCCAACAGGCCCTCTCGCGGACTGAAACGCGTCGGAATCGGCGCATCGGCCGGAACACCGAGCGCGGCGACGCGCCGAAATACGCCGCCCTCTCCCTTGAAAAGGGCGGCCGCCTGAACATCGGCATATCGCGCCAGATAGGCGAGAATGCTGTCCGCCAGTTGCTCGACCGACTGATCACCCATCATGGCGTCCGCCAGACCGACCTGGCCCTTGTGAATCCACTCCTGACGAGCTCTCTGACGGACGCTGCGCCGGATGAGGGCGTAGATGGCCAGGGTCAGGGCGGCGCCCAGAAGGCCAGACAGAATCCCGCTGATCAGAGCTGTCCGATAGGCCGCGTCCATTTCCACCAAGCGTCCGAGGCGGAGCTTCTGCTCCTCCTGCCTCATGAGGCTCACCCCGGCCCGGATGGCGTCCATCTCCGCCTTGCCGCGATCCGTATTCATTCTCGCCAGGGCGGCCTGCATGCCTTCGCCGCGACGCGCCTGAATCGTGGCGTCCAGTTCGGCCATCTTGGCGTCGATGTGCCTGCGAACCTGCCGAAGGTGATCCTGCTGGGCCGGATTGTCGCGGGTCAGGCGTGCGACGTCTTCCAGACGACGCGTCACGGCGGCGGAGGCCAGATCGTAAGGCTGCAGGTAGAGGGCGTTGCCGGTAAGCAAATAGCCGCGCTGGCCTGTCTCCGCGTCCTGCACGGTCGAAAGGAGTTCATCGACGGCGACGATCACCTGGTGCGTGTGGATAATCTGTTGATTATTGTCTCTGAGCACCTGGACGTTGAACCAGGCGACAGCGCTTGTCGCGAGGAAGAAGGCAAGCACCAGACCCATGCCGGCTGCGGACCAGGCTTCGGCCTTCGAGCCCGAAGGCGGGCGACGGAACGACATCATCAGCAGTCTGACCTCGGGCAGCGACGGAATCCTCCCTGCCTAGAGATCGCAGCGCTCAACGCAATAACCTGTGCTGGCTTTTCTCGGATTGCGCGAGGCCGGGATCGAGGCTCCCCTTGCAGCGATCGGGGCGCCTGCGCATGTCCCGCCGCCTTACAAACTGCGCGCGCCGATGGCCGACAGTGAAACGCCAGCCTCTATTCCGTCTGATCAGGGTGGGGGACCGACACAACGAACGACACCGTCCGTGGCATCGACCGCAAGATCAGGAACCGTCAGCGCTATTTGGAGCCGCCCGGGGGCCCCCGCTCAGGGCCGGCTCATACAGCCCCGTAGCAATGCCGGTGAGGATACCCTCCACACGGACGCGTGGACCGAACCGCCGACAGGGATCAGGATCAGGGATCGGCCGCACTTCTCGCTCGCTCGGCGCCAGAGCGTCGCCCACCATGTCGCCCAAGGGTTCGGCCAGCTGGTGAGCGTCGCCGATGCGTGACAGCGACGGCTTGTCCGTTCCTACCACCATGGCGTCTCGCCGCCAGACAATGGCGGCGGCTTGACGGCCGTCCGGCGTGAGGAGTTCCGCCTCCGCGCCCAGCCCCCCTGTGCCGCCCGGAGCTCGCACCTTGATCGGACCGGGAATGAAGAAGTTTGCGACAGCCGCCGCCGCCGACCCGGCCTGATTCGTCGGCCGGATGTGGGTGACGCCCACGCGCACCATCCCGGCCTCAGAGTCCCGCTGCTCCGAAATCTCGAACCGTTCACTAAGCTCGTAGCAGACCTGCCGATCCACCTCGTTCAGGACCGCACGCCGATCATCGTCAGAAAGGATCGGCTCAGTGACGCCGAAGATCTCCGCCGGCGCCACCCATAACCGGGTGATGGTCGAGGCCAGCGCCTCGTCGCGACGCTGCGAAACAGAGGCGCGCACCACGTCTGTACGCGGCGCCAGCCCCTCATAACTCGTCAGAAAGCCGGCGTTAGACGGCGCGCCTGCGCTGGCGCACGCGCCGGCGGCCAAGGCCAAAGCGGCCACTCCCAACCCGCGCAAAGCCTTGTCTGCCATCGTCGCCTCTCCCTCTTGCATGGAGAATACGCATGGCGTTGACGATCGGATCTAGGGCAGATGCCGGGTTTCGCGCACCAGGGCAGGATCACGCCCGAGAGCGGCCGCCCGATCAACGGATCAGGCGCGCTGCAGCGCCATCTGGATCACGTCGGTTCGACCAGACCGAAAGCCGGCCTCGCAATAGGCGAGATAAAATCGCCAAAGTCGGCGGAAGCGATCGTCGAAGCCAGCTCCGCTACTGATCTCGCCCCAGGCGCCGTCGAAACGTCGCGCCCATTCGGCCAGCGTATCTGCATAGTCGCCTCCGAAACGCTCGACCGCGATTTCACCAAGGCCCGTGCGAGCGATCACCGGCGCGATCCGGGCCTCGGACGGCAAGCTGCCGCCGGGGAAAACATACTTCTGGATGAAGTCGGTGCGGGCGTCGTACTCCTCGAACAGTTCATCCTGGATAGTGATGATCTGCAGGCCGGCGCGGCCGCCGGGCTTCAACACGTCGTGGACCTTCTGGAAGTAGGCGGGCCAGTATTCGCGTCCGACCGCCTCGAACATCTCGATGGAGGCGACACGGTCGAACTGCCCCTCGACGTCGCGATAGTCGATCAGGCGAATGTCGGCCCGCTCGGCCAGGCCCGCCTCAAACAGGCGGCGACGCGCATAGTCGTGCTGTTCGCGCGAGATGGTGACGCCGGTGACCACGGCCCCGACCTCGCGCGCGGCGAACTCGGCGAAGCCGCCCCAGCCGCAGCCGATCTCGAGCACGCCATGACCCGGTTGCAGGTCCATCATCCGCGCCAACGCGGCGTATTTGGCGCGCTGTGCGTCTGGCAGCGACTGTCCCGATCGCTCGAACCGCGCCGAGGAATAGGTCATGGAGGGGTCCAGCCAGGCCCCATAGAAGGCGTTGCCCAGATCGTAGTGGGCGTGGATATTGCGACGCGATCCGCGACGGCTGTTGCGGTTCAAGCGGTGGCCGAACCAGTTGACCAGGTTCATCAGCGGATTGCCGTCAAAAAGACGCCGGATGTGGTCGTAGTTGTTGACCAGGGTCTCCAGCAGGACCGCCAGATCAGGCGTATCCCACTCGCCCGCCATATAGCCTTCGGCGAAACCGATATCCCCGCTCTTGAGCACGCGGGCGGCGAAGCGGGCATCGCGGACGGTCATGACTGCGGCGTGGCCGGGCGTCTGGCCCGTCAGCTGATGGCGGCTGCCGTCAGGCAAGACCAGAGTAAGGCGCCCCCAGGTCCAGTTCGCGGATAGAAGACGCAGCAGCAGGCCCAGAACCGGAGACTTTGTCCGCTGGTCGTTATGATCAGCATAACAGGTAGTGGTCATGGCGTCAGGCGCCCTTTGCATTGGAAGCGAGCGATCGTGGCCCGGTGTTTACAGGAGTCAACGCGCCAAACGGCTTTCGCGCGCCCGGTGCTGGATGGTGACAGCCTCGCGGGCCGGCGGCGGCTGGCGGGTCAGTCGCACGCCCTTGATCCAGAGCTTCAGCGCCTCCCAGTGAATGGCGGCCACGACCTTCAGGGTCATGAAGGGCAGGGCCAGCGCCGCCGCCGCCAGCGACTGATCATCCAGCGGGCGGCGCTCGGCCGACATGGCGGCGGTGATCAGCACGCCCTCGGCGTCCACCCCGTCAATGGTCAGATCCACACGGGCGCCGGGGGCATGGCCGCGGAAGGCGTAGTCCATCTCCATCCCCATGAAGGGCGAGACATAGAGGGCCTTGGCCGCGCCCTGCCGGATCAGGCCCGCCGCCTGATCCGCCTCCGGCACCGGAATGACATAGGCATGACGTACGCCGAAGGTGCTGGTCACCTCATAGACCATGGCCGCCAGCCGACCATCGGCGTGATGGCAGTAGTAGAGGCTGATCGGATTGAAGACGAACCCCAGCACGCGAGGCATGGTCAGCAGCCGCACAGTCCCTTCGCCGATGTCGATGCCGGCGCGCGCCAGGAAGACGTCGATCTGAGGTCGCAAGGCCGCCCCGGACCCGTCGCCGTGATCACGGTCGTGAAAGGACAGCAGGTTAAAGCGGTTTCGCGAGAACACGCGCAGCCGCCGGTCCAGACCGTCGATTTCCGCCAGGTCCAGCAGCAGCCAGAAGACGCGATAGTTCAACTGATGCGTCCGGGGCCGAAGCCGCCGGTGCATGACGCCGCCGCGATAGAGGGCGGAGGCCTGGGTCATGTCGCTGTTTCCAGCACTGGGCGCGACGGGGGCGTCAGATGGATGCGCCCGCTCTCGTTCTCAACCGACCAGGGGCGGCGCACGCCGCCCAGTTGCTCGGCCACGGCCAGGCCCGACTGCAGGCCGTCCTCATGAAAGCCCGCGCCGAAGTGAGCGCCGCAGAACCAGACGCCGCCCTGCCCTTGCAGGCTCCACAGCTGCTTCTGGGCCTGGAGGGCGGCGGGATTGAAGATCGGGTGTTCATAAAGTTCGCTGCGCAGCAGGGTGTCGAGCTTGGGCGGGCGCGGCGGGTTGAGGGTGACGAACAGGTCCTGACCCGGCAGGCCCTGAAGCTTGTTCATCCAGTAGGTGACGCACAGGCCGTCGTCGGCGCCGATGTAGTTCCAACTGGCCCAGGCCCGGCGACGTTGCGGCATCAGACCGGCGTCAGCGTGCAGGACCGTCAGGTTGCGGCTGTAATGGAAGGCTCCCAGCACCTCCCTTTCCCGATCCGTCGGCTCGGCCAGCATGGCCAGGGCCTGATCCGCATGGGCGCCGATGACGACATGGTCGAACCGCTCGACGCCGCCCTGGCTGTCATGGACCATGACCCCCTGCTCGACCCGGCGCACCGCTGTCACGCCATGATCCAGCCGCACGTCGTCGATCTCGCGCGCCAGATGCTCGACATAGACCCGACTGCCGCCCTCCACGGTGCGCCACAGCGGACGCCCCACCAGCTTGAGCAGGCCGTGGTTGCCGCAGAAGCGGATGAAGGCCTCGGCCGGATAATCCATCAGGGTGTGGGCGGGCGACGACCAGATCGCCGCCGCCATTGGCAGCAGGTGATCATCGCGGAAGGCTTCGCTGAAGCCTTCGCGTTTCAGATAGTCGCCCAGGGTCAGGTTGGGATCGGTCAGACCGCCCAGATCAATCGGCGCCTCGCGATAGAAGCGCATGATCTCGCCCAGCATCGACCAGAAGCGCGGGCGCAGCAGGTTGCGGCGCTGGGCAAAAAGGCCGGGCGCCGCATATTCGAACCGACCATCATCCAGCGACACGGCGAAGGACATATCGGTCGCCCGCGTCTTGACGCCCAGGTGCGCGAACAGGGCGATCAGGTTGGGATAGGTGGCGTCGTTGAAACAGATGAAGCCGGTGTCGACCGCCACGTCTCCGGTCGCCGCCCCGGCCGTCACCGTATTGGAATGGCCGCCCAGGCGGTCGGCCTTTTCGTAGAGCGTCACCCTGTGACGTTGCGACAACAGCCAGGCAGACGACAGTGCGGCGACGCCCGATCCGACAACGGCGATCTTGAGCGAGCCGTCAGAAGAGGGGGCGGGCGAATGCGACATGACGGCTCCGAAAAACGCGCCCGCCGAAATTGCGGCGAGCTTCAACGATTTACGCAGCAGCGTCAAAATCGGATTGCGAATGATCCAGACATTTTCCCGAACCGTATTAGGCTCCATGCATGTCGAGCCCTCATCCTTCACAACTGTCAGGGCCCGGCCCCGGATGAACGCGGACAGTTCATTGCCCGACGCCTTTGCGCATGATCGCCTCATCGAGGCCGTGGCCCTGCGCCGCGACCGCGAAGCCTTTGCCCAGTTGTTCAGCCATTTCGCCCCGCGCCTGAAAGCCTGGTTGATGAAGTCCGGCGCCACCGCCGCGGCCGCCGAGGACTTCGCTCAGGACGCCATGCTGACGGTCTGGCGCAAGGCCGACCTGTTCGACGCCCGCAAGGCCCGCGCCGCCACCTGGATCTTCACCATCGCGCGCAACCGTCGCCTCGACATGTTGCGCCGCGAGGCCCGCCCGCTGCCTACGCCGGAAATTGAACTGTCGGAAATGGAAGTGCAGCGGCCGGACGACATCCTGGCTGCCTCCCAGGACGCCGAACGAATTCGCGACGCCTTGTCCCGGCTTAAGCCCGATCAGGTGGAGGTCCTGCGTCTCGCATTCTTCCTGGACAGCCCCCATTCCGAAATCGCCCAACGGCTCGAGCTGCCGTTAGGCACCGTCAAATCCCGCATTCGCAACGCCATGATCAAGCTCCGCCTCATCCTTGAAGCCTCCCAGGAGGCGCCGCGATGAATCCGAACCGCAACCCTTCCGAGCAACGGCTTTTCGCCTATGCCGCCGGAACGCTCAGTCCGCCCGAGGCCGTGGTGATCGCCGCGCACCTGGCGCTGCGCCCGGCCAACGACGCCTGGGTGCGCCAGCTGCAGTCGGTCGGCGGCGCCTTCCTCGAGGAGACCGCGCCCGCGGTCCTGTCGGACGACGCCCTGGCGCACGCCATGGCGCGGATCGAGACCGACGCCGGCGAGGCCGTGGTCCAGGCGCCGCTCAACGACATGCCCGACCTGCCGGAACCGCTGCGGCGCTACGCCCTGGGTCCCTGGCGCTGGATCGGCCCCGGCATCCGGGCGCGCGACGTTCACGCCCCTCGCGACGGCGCCTGCCGGGTCATTCTGCTGAAGATCGACCCCGGCCGCGAAACGCCCCGCCACACCCACGGCGGGGTCGAGCTGACCTGCGTCCTGTCAGGCGCCTACGCCACCGAGACCGAACGCTTCGACATCGGCGACCTGGAAGAAGCCGACGACGACGTGTTGCACCAGCCGCGCGTCGTGTCGGATACGCCCTGCCTCTGCGTGGTTGCACTGGATGGCGAAATCCAGCTGGACGGCTGGATGGGACGCCTGATGCAGCCCTTCATCCGTCTGTAGTCGCCCAAACCGGATCGCGGCCCCGCCGCAGACTCCGTGCGCCCGGCGCCGGACAGGCTGCGCCTCGCCCTGTCTCGCCTCCCCGTCAAGACAGCCCGACGCACGTCAGAACCTGTGCGTCTGCACGTAGGTGCGGGCCGCCCACCCTGCCCTTTTTACAACGTGGCGACATATTGGCGATTTCGGGGCGGAACCCAAGTTCGAGCCGTTGGTTAACAAATTACTAACGCTTCGCTTGTGGATTTCGTGATTCCCGCAGCGGATGAATCCAGTCGTCGTGCGTATGAAAACAGATCAATGATCCAATGAACAACCAGGCCAAAGTCAAATGGTTGAAAATTTCGATTTCTACGATCAGGCGAAGACTTCACGTCATTCCGCCAATGCAACATCCATAGTGGCAGGTGGCGCTGGCTTTCTTGGCTCTCATTTATGCGCCCGATTGGTGGATAGCGGGCACTTTGTAATCTGCATCGACAATTTTCATACTGGTCGCCCCCGAAATGTGTCGCATCTGAGCGCGTCTGGCCGGTTCGTGTTGATGGAGCACGACATCAACATCCCGCTGCCTGAAGACCTGCCCGAGGTCCAGCATATCTACAATCTGGCCTGCCCTGCGTCGCCGGTTCACTATCAGTATGATCGGGTGAAGACAGCGCTGACCTGCTCTCTGGGAACCTTGAACCTTCTCAACAAGGCGGCGAAGGACAAGGCTCGCTTCTTTCAGGCTTCGACCTCCGAAATCTACGGTGATCCCGAAGTCCACCCCCAAACCGAGAGTTATCGTGGCAACGTCAACACCGTCGGTCCCCGCTCCTGCTATGACGAGGGCAAGCGGTTCGCTGAAACTCTGGTGACGGACTTCGGCATGCAGCACGGTCTCTCGACGCGGATCGTGCGCATCTTCAACACCTACGGCCCGCGCATGCACCCGGATGACGGGCGCGTGGTGTCGAACTTCATCGTTCAGGCGCTGATGGGAGAGGATATCACCATCTATGGCAGCGGCGAACAGACCCGCTCCTTCTGCTTCGTCGACGACCTGGTCGAAGGCTTCATCCGACTGATGAACGCCGAAGACGACATCGACGGCCCGGTCAACATCGGCAACCCCCACGAAACCACGGTCAACCAACTGGCCGAACAAATTCTCCAGATGGCCGGATCCCGTTCCAGGATTGTCCACCACCCGCTGCCGGTGGACGACCCCCGCCGCCGCAAGCCCGACATCTCACGCGCTCTTGAATGCCTGAACTGGTCGCCGCAGGTCCCCTTGCACGACGGCCTGGCAAGAACCATCGCCTACTTCACGGATGAAATGCGCCTGAGCGGGCGCAGCTCCACAACCGCCTTAGCCTCCTGACTCAGCACCGCGGCAACAGAAACACCTGACGACACGACTGGACAGACAGCACTCCAACACGGAAATCCTGGGCGGGCCTTTCGATGCAAAACTACAGCGTTCCGACGATCCTCATATGGCTGTTCGCCATATCCCAGCTGCTCTACCTAGGCTGCTTCCTGCTGGAGATGTATTTCCGCTCGCTGCGCGTCAACAGCGTGGACATGAACGACCCCCTGCCCGCCACCGAGGCGGAGATGCCCTTCATCGTCCTGCTCTATCCCGTCCTGCGAGAGCTGGAACGGACGATGGAGACGACCTTCACCGCCCTGGCCAAGCTCGACTACCCCCGTAGCCGCTATCGCGTCGTCGCCATCCCCAACGCCAACGACACAGAGACGATCGCCAGTCTGCAACGGCTGAGCGCAGCCTATCCCTTCGTCGAAATTCTGGAGGTGCCGCCGACCACCGACCCGCGCTGGGACGTGGTGTGGCACGCCTGGGACGCCAACCCGAAGGCCTACTGGTGGCACAAGGGCAAGCGCGCGGGAGCCAAGGACCTGCCGCCCAAGAAGACCCGGCAGCTGATCTACGCCCTGTATCAGATGGCCGAGACCCATCGCGACAAGACGAACCTGACGATCGACTATATCGACGCCGACAGCTGCCCCCCGGCCGACCACTTCAAAGCCGCCGCCATCGGCCTGCAGAAGTACGACGTGCTTCAGGCACGCAACGTCGCCGGCAACCTGAACGCCAGTCTGGCCGCCGCCTTCCACGCCTTCGACCACATGACCTGGGACGGCGCCAAATACGGCCATCTGTCGGACCCCAAGCAGCCCTTCTGGGTGCTGGGCAAGGGCCTGTTCTTCAAGGCGGATGACCTGATCGCGCTCGGCGGCTTCCATCCCTGGATCACCATCGAGGACCCCGAGGTCGGCGAACGGTTCTGGAAGAACGGCAAGACCCTGGGCATCATCGACAACTCCCTGATCGAAGAGGTGCCGGAAACCTTTGGCGAAGGCATCACGCAAAGGAAGCGCTGGGTCGCCGGCTTTTTCCAGAGCCTGGGCACCCCGCTCAAGGAGATGGACTTCACCTTCGGCGAACGCGTTCGCGCCTGGACCAACTTCCTGCCCTGCATGTCGCTGTGGGTGAACACCCTGGGCATTCCCCTGGGCGTCTGGGCGGCGTGGCGTTTCTTCGCCGGCGATAACTTCCTGCCCATGTGGCTGGTGGTGTTGTCGGTGTTCAACATCATCGCCTTCACCCTGCTGATCGTCGGCCTCTATATGCGAACCTGGACGCGAACCGGGCTGGTGCTGGAGCGAACCACGGACCGCATCGGCTACATGCTGATGGTCAATCCGATCTTCGTCATGGTCTGGTGGTGCATGTGGATCATCCCGCTGACGCTCGGCTTCGTCATGTACCTGAAAGACAGCGGCCAGGTCTGGCAGCGCACCGAGAAGATCGACGCCAACAATACGCTGGTGCGGTCCAAGCTGGACCAGTTCGGCGTCCTGCCCCACCACCCCCACCATCACTGAGCGGGCGATGGTCATGGACAAGCATATCCTGATCACGGGCGGGGCTGGCTTCATCGGCTCGCACCTGGTCGACGTCATGCTGGCGCGCGGCTATCGCGTCAGCGTGCTGGACAGCCTGTCGCCCCAGGTTCACGGCGACGGGGAGATGGACGCCGAGGGCTGGCCCACCTACCTCGACCGGCGCGCGCGCCGCATCCGGGGCGATATTCTTGACGAAGGGGTGTTCGAGACGGCGCTGGAGGGCGTCACCCATCTGGCGCACCTGGCCGCCTCGGTCGGGGTGGGTCAGAGCATGACCAATATCGTCGACTACACCCGCAACAATGTCATGGCCGCCGCCGTCATGCTGGAGGTGCTGTCGCAGAAGCCGCACAGCGTCGAACGGATCGCCGTGGCCTCGTCCATGTCGATCTATGGCGAGGGCGACTATGTTCGCCCCTCGACCCATGGCCGCGTGACCGCCGACATCCGCTCCCACGCCCAGCTTGAAGCGCGCCAGTGGGAGGTGATGATCGACGGCGAAGAACTGGAGCCCGTGCCGACGGCCGAAGACAAGCTGTTGCAGCCCAACTCCATCTACGCCGTCAACAAGCGCGACCATGAGGAGATGTTCCTGTCGGTCGGGCGCGCCTTGCAGATCCCCACCGTCGCGCTGCGGCTGTTCAACGCCTACGGCTCGCGCCAGGCCCTGAGCAATCCCTATACCGGGGTGGCCGCCATCTTCATCGCCCGACTGCTGAACGACCAGCCGCCGCTGGTGTTCGAAGACGGCCGCCAGATGCGCGACTTTGTCCACGTCCAGGACGTGGCCCGCGCCTTCGCCACGGTTCTGGACAGTGACCGCGAGACCTGGGACGTGTTCAACGTCGGCAGCGGCTCCCCGATCTCGGTCAATGAAATTGCCGGAGTTCTGGCCCGTTTGCTGGGCAAAAACATCGCGCCCGAAGTGCTGAACAGGTATCGCGTCGGCGATATCCGCCACTGCTTCGGCGACATCTCCAAGATTGAGCGCGCCTATGGCTTCAGGCCCGAGCGCGACATGAACAGCGGCATGGAGGAGTTGATCGCCTGGGTGTCGCGCACCCGTGCGCCCGTGGACCGAAGCGCCGAATGCCTGGCCGAACTGACACGAGGGAAATTGGTCGTCTAAAAGTATTAACCTAAACCGTTCAGCCTATCTGAAGCAGCTTCCTCAGCGCCGCCAAGCAGACGACGCCATCGATACTATCGTTAGGGAATGTTCATGACCGACCGCCACTGCCGCCCCTTCTCGAACGCGTCGCTCGCGTCCGCGCTGATCACGCTCGGCGTGGTCAGCTGGTCGGGCGCAGCCGCCGCCCAGAACAACAACACGGTTTTCGCAGGCGGCAAGCTGGACGTTGCGGATTCCGCCTATGTCGGGGCCACGGTGGGTCTGCCCGGCTCGGCCGAGGGCAAGGGCTGGGCCGTACGCGGCGTGGCCTTCACCGGCGGCTATGAGTATCAGAACGGTCCGACGACCATCAACGCCGACTTCACCGGGGCGCAGGCGGAACTCGTCTATCGCTTCGGTTCAGGCCCGACCTGGGGCAGCGTCGGCCTGGGCTATCGCTATGTCGACACCGACCTCAGCCCCGGCGATCCGGGCAACCGTCGCGACGGCGGCGAAGGCGAGGTCATGGTCAGCCTGGACGGCGGCCATGTCGCCGGACCCTGGCGCATCGACTGGTACGGCTCCTACGGCTTCACCCTGGACGACTACGACGCCCTGGCCAGCTTGACGCATACGGTCGGCAGCTCGGGCCGCGTCCGGGCGGGCCTGGAAATCGCAGCGGACGGAGACTCCAACTATTCCGCCTATCACGTCGGGCCGGTGCTGGGCTTCAAGGTGGGCGATCAGGGCGAGTTCCAGATCTCGGCGGGGCTGAGCGACGGCGACAACCGCGATTCCGACGGCTATGTTCGTGTCGGATTCTATCACAACTTTTGATTTCAAGCTTAGCCGTGGATACAGTTGTCAAACAGCGACTGTAATTCGGCCCTAAAATCACCTACCGGCCATCGTTAACCCGGCGTTATTACCGGGGAGCTTAACGATCACGCTTACTCTTCTCCGCTTCCAGAGAAGGCTAGGCGTAGTATGCTGACGCTTCCGTCACGACGTTCTGTATTGACTGGCCTGACCCTGGCTCCGGCCCTGGCCGTCGCCCCGCACGGCGCCTGGGCCGTGCCCGAGGGAGAAGGCGCCCCCCTGCCCGACGCCCGCAATACCGCCCCCTCCCTGTCGCGCGCCGCCCGCAAGGGCGGCCGGTACTACGGTGCAGCGGCCCGCGCCGACCATCTACGTCAGGACAGGGCCTTGCGCGCCGCCGTCCTTCGGGACTGCGACGTGCTGACGCCTGAAATCCACCTCAAGTGGAACTCACTGGAATGGCGCAAGGGACAGTTCAACTTCGCGCCGGTGGACGACCTGCTGGCGTTCTCGGACGACAACGGCCTGCGGGTCCGGGGCCACACCCTGTTGTGGGAGCAAAGCACTCCCGACTGGGCCAAACGCGAACTCCTGGAACAGCGCGACTGGCGGCTGATGTCGGAGCATTTCTCGCGGGTCCTTGGTCGGTATGGCGCGCGCATCAACGAGTGGGACGTGATCAACGAGCCCATCGACACCGAGGCGGGCGCCGGCTCCCTGCGCCGCAACACCTTCTTCCGCGCCTTTGGTCCCACCTATATCGAGCGGGCGATGGAGGAGGCGCGCGCCCACGCACCCCAGGCCCATCTGGTCATTAACGACTATGGGTTCGAGTACGGCAATCCGGTCGACAAGGCGCGCCGTCAGGCCTTCGTCGCCCTGCTGCGGCGTCTGCGCGCCGCCGACGTGCCGCTGGACGGCGCCGGCGTCCAGGCCCACCTGGACCTTTCCAAGGGCCCGATCGACAAGGTCGGCTTGCAGGACATGACCAAGGCGCTCATCGACCTGGGCCTCGACATCACGGTGACCGAGCTGGACGTCAAGGAAGCCGGAGGGAGTCATTCCACTACCGCTCGCGACCAGAAGGTCGCCGACGAAACCCGCCGCTATCTCGACATCATGCTGGCCTTCCCCGAGGTACGCGGCGTCGTGACCTGGGGCCTGACCGACAAGTTCTCCTGGCTGACCGAACAGGTCGATGCGCGCGTCCGCGCCACCGAGGGTGTCAATCGCGGCCTGCCTTATGACGAGAGCTACAGCCCAAAGCCCATGTACTGGGCGCTGTCGGACACTCTGGGCGTCAGCAGTTAGGCGATATTCGCCCTTAAACTTGACCACTGGACACTATCCCGATTTTTGCGTCAGGAACACGCACCCTTTCGCTCTCGCTTGCGTTAGGTGAGCAACACGGGGGCCAGGGTGCGGACACTCGCCAAGACAATTGATCTGGTCGCAGCGTTCGACGCCTCGCCCAATCCCTACATGCTGCTGGACGCCCAGTTGCGTTACGCAGGAATGAACCAGGCCTATCTGGACGTCACGCAACGGCGTCGCGAGGAGTTGCTGGGTCAATCGGTAATGGAGGCCTTCAACGGGGGTCCCGGAGACAGCGCGCCGGAAAACGCCCGTCAGTTGGCCGCCTCTTTCGACAAGGTGCTGACAACCGGACAGCCGGACAATCTGGCCGTCCTGCACTACCCCATCCCGATCAAGCAGGCCGACGGCACAGTTCTGTACGATGATCGCTACTGGAGTTGCACCCACACCCCCATCAAGGACGCGTCAGGCCGCGTCACCCATATTCTGCAGCACACCAGCGATATAACCGAACTGGAACGACTGCGCCGTCAGGTCGGTCGACTTCGTCCCGATAACGTCTCCTCGGCGCTGGACAGTCTGATCGGCGGCGGCGTGTTCCGCCGCGCCATGAGCATTCAGGCCGACAATCGACGCCTGGAGACCGAACGCCGTCAGTTGATGGACATGTTCATGCAGACGCCTGGCTTTGTCGCCGTGCTGAATGGACCGGAACACGTGATCCAATTGCATAACGGCGCCTATGGCCAGTTGATCGGTCATCGCGACGTCATCGGCAAGCCGATCCGCAAGGCCCTGCCGGAGTTGGCGGGCCAGGGCTTTTACGACTTCCTCGACGAGGTGCTGGCGACGGGCGAACCCTTCCAGGGCCGTGAAAGCCCCGTGCAGATTCAGCAGACGCCCAACGGCTTGCTGACGACCCGCTACCTCAACTTCATCTATCAGCCGATCCGCAACGACACCGGCGCGATCATAGGCGTTTTCATTCAGGGGTACGACGTCACCGACACGGTGCTGGCCGCCGAACGTCAGAAGTTGATGATCGACGAACTCAACCATCGGGTGAAAAACACCTTGGCCACGGTCCAGTCGATCGCCATGCAAACCGCCCGCTCGCACCAGGACCCTCGTTCTTTCGCCGAGACCTTTCAGTCGCGCATCCTGTCACTGTCACATACCCACGACCTGCTGACCCGCAGTCACTGGGAGGGGGCGGACCTGCGCGAGGTGCTGGAGCATGAAACGACGGCGCACGGTCTGCATCGCCTGACGCTCAACGGCCCAAGTGTGGCTCTGGAACCGGCCATGGCCGTGTCCCTGGGCATGATTTTCCACGAGTTGGCGACCAACGCCGCCAAGTACGGAGCCCTGTCGTCCGGCGGCGGTCGCGTACTGGTCGATTGGTCGGTCGCCGACCTGAACAATCCGCAGTTAGGCATCATATGGCGCGAAACCGGCGGTCCCAGTGTAACATCGCCGGAACGCCGGGGCTTCGGCAGCCGTTTGATCGAACGTAACGTAAGACACGATCTGGCAGGTACGGTGCAGATGCATTACCGGGACGACGGTTTGTCCGCCGAAATCATCATTCCATTGAATAAGGAAGCCGCATGACCAACGCTTTGCAGGGCCGTCGCGTACTGGTGATTGAAGACGAGTCCCTGGTGGCCATGCTGCTGGAGACGATTCTGGAGGACATGGGATGCGCCGTGGTCGGGCCGGAATCCAACATTGACGACGGCCTGAGGGCCGCCACTAACGAAGCGTCGCTGGACGCCGCCCTGCTGGACGTTAACGTGGCGGGCCGGGAGGTCTTTCCGGTGGCCGAGGCCCTGCGCGCACGCGGCGTGCCCTTCGTCTTCTCGACCGGCTATGGCGAGGCGGGCCTGCCCGAACACTGGCGCGGCAATCCGACCATCCAGAAACCCTTTACCGAAGGCGCCATCCACGACGCCCTGATGAAGGCGATGAACATCAGCCTGGCCTGAGGTCCTTCAGGACGGCGCGCGCCGCATTGTGGCCCGGCGCGCCCGTCACCCCGCCCCCGGGATGGGCGCCGGAACCGCACAGATAGAGCCGCGGAACCGGCATCCGATGATTGGCGTGGCCCAGCACCGGTCGTGCGCTGAACAATTGATCGAGCGTCAGCCGCCCATGGAAGATGTCGCCGCCGATCAGGCCGAAGCGCCGCTCCAGATCGCGCGGCCCCAAGGCCAGCCGCCCGACCACCGAGGCCTTGAAGCCCGGCGCATGGGCCTCGACCGTCTCGATCATCAGATCGGCCACCGTGTCGCGATGCGCGTCCGCCAGGTCCGGCGCGACGTGCTGGCAGAACAGGCTGGCGACGTGCTGGCCCGGGGGCGACAGGCTGTCGTCCAGGGTTGAAGGGATCAGCATCTCGACGATGGGCTTGGACGACCAGCCGTTCAGCCGCGCCTCGGCATGGGCGCGGTCCATATAGGCCAGGGTCGGCGCGATGATGATGCCCGCCGTCAGGTGATCCCCCGTCCCCGGCAGGGCGGTGAAGCGCGGCAGCTCGGACAAGGCGACGTTCATGCGGAAGGTGCCGGAGCCCGAGGCGTAACGGCCCATCCGCTCGGTGAAGTCCGCCGGGACCACCGCCGGATCGACCAGCCGGTCGAACAGCAGGCGCGGATGCAGATTGGAGACGACGGCGCGGGCGCGGATCACGTCGCCCGCCTCGGTCACGGCCCCGACCGCCCTGCCCTTTTCCATCAGCACCTCGGCGACAGGCGCATCCAGCCGCACATCGACGCCCTGTTCGGCGCAGGCGGCGGCCATGGCCTGGGTGATGGCGCCCATGCCGCCGATGGCGTGGCCCCAGGCCCCCTTCTTGCCGTTCACCTCTCCGAAGACGTGGTGCAGCAGGACATAGGCCGAGCCGGGCGTATAGGGGCTGGCGTAGTGGCCGACGACGCTGTCGAAGCCGAACAGGGCCTTGATCGGATCGCTCTCGAACCAGCCGTCCAGCCAGTCGCCCGCCGACTTGGCGAACAGTTCCAGCAGGTCGCGTTGCGCCGCCAGACCCAGTCCCGCGACCCGCCGCCCCAGCGAGGCCGACTTCAGCATTTCCGGCAAGGCCGCCAGCCAGCCGCCTTCAACCACGTTCGGCGGGGTGGTCAGGATCAGGTCGCGCAGGATGGCGGCCACCGTCTCCAGCCGCGCCTCGTATTCAGGCAACCGCTCAGCGTCGCGGGTCGAGAACTTCGCCACCTCGGCCTGGGTCCGTCCCTCGCCGGTCAGCAGGTAGCGCCCGTCGTCAAGGGGCAGGAAGTTGGCCGCGCGTCGCTCGACCACCCGCAGCCCGTGGCGCGCCAGCTCCATGTCGGCGATCACGCGCGGGTTCAGCAGGCTGACGGTATAGCTGGCGGTCGAGTTACGGAAACCCGGGTGGAATTCCTCCGTCACCGCCGCCCCGCCCACGACGCCGCGCCGCTCCAGCACCGTCACCTTCAGCCCGGCCCGCGCCAGATAGAAGGCGCAGACCAAGCCGTTGTGGCCGCCGCCGAGAATGACGACGTCCGTCTGTGATTGCGCCATCCTGCTCGCCCCCGCTTCCAGATGCGAAGACTAGCATCAGACTCGCCGCGGGGTGAACCATCCGTCCTGGGTGCGCTGCACCGACCCGGCCACGGCCAGGACGGCGAGGGTCTGTTCGATGCGATCCTCCATCCGCCGCCCGCGCCTACCGCCGAAGCGGGCCGCCAACGCGCGGGGCGCGACCGGGACGCCCTCTTGCCGCAGGGCGTGCAGCAGGGCCGAGGCCATGGGCCCCGGGGCCTCCGGCAAGATCGGCAGACTGGCCGCGACGCCCAGGGGCGCCTCGACCTGCACCGCGCGACGCGAGGTCTTGACGCGCGCCCTCTGGAATTCGGGACGCAGGAACCGCACCTCGCCGCGGGCCTCCTCGACCACGCGTTCGCGGTTCAAGGCCACCAGCCGCGCCACAACCTCCTGCGCCGACAGCTCCGCCGGCCAGCCGTAGGCCGCGAGCACCGCCCGATCCAGCCGCTGATGCAAGTGATCCAGAAGACCAATACAGCCCGCGTCATGAATCGCACGCTCAGCCTCGGTCAGGGGGACGCCGCCCGCCGTCAGCCGGGCACGCGCATTGTACAGACCGGTCATGGACAGGAAGGCGTGCTGCGCAAGCACCCTGGTCCGCAGACCGTCGATCTCGTCGGCAAGGACGGCGATCTCGGCGCCGGCTCTTCCCGAAAGATCGGGAAAGGGAAAGGCGTCGAAACAGGCGCCCTTCACATAAACCGCGTCGCCGTCATAGACGCCGATCCGCGCCGAGTTGGCGACGAACCACTGCTGATGCAGGCGCGACGACAGGACGCCGAGAGTCGCCGCATCGTCGCTGGCGATCACCACCAGCTTGTTGTCCGGCAGGATGTCTGCGTCCAGAAACCGGAACCAACGGTGCTTGGCCGTCTCGACCGTGGCGATGTAGCGGCGGAGGCCTTCCAGCGCCGGGCGCAGTTCGCGACGAGGCTCTCCAAAAATCCACCAGTTGTCGCGATAGGAGGCCCGATTGTTGCGATCGCGCTCGGGCTTCACCGTCTCGAGCACATGCTGGAAAATGGCCGGATGCCGCCGCCGCGCCTCCGCCTCCTCCCAGCCGAACAGGTCGATCACGTTGACCCCGCGCGGCCGGTCCGCCAGATCGCGGCCGTTGCGATAGGCGCGGATCGGCGAAGCCGCCTCGGGCTCTGACGCCGACAGCAGGGCCGCCGCCCGGTCCGGCGCAACGATGAAACCGGCGCCCATCAGTTGCACCCCGCGCATGGCCAAGGCTGCGTTGGCTTTCAGCGGCACGGCGTCTGACACTGGCGCGTGGACCGAAAGATCGGCCGAAATCGCGCCCTGCTCCTCGCTGAAGATGATCTCCGGCGCATCGCTATGCAGGCCGTTTTCGGCTGTCACGGTCAGCAGCCTTCCCTGCCCGTCCGGCTCGCCGCGCTCGGCCACGGTCATGGCGATGCGGACGGCGGCCCGGTCCCCGCCCTTGATCCAGGGGTGGTCGGGAATGGCGAAGACCAGCCGCATCGGCGGCGCGCCCTTCAGGTGATGCTCCAGCACGCGGCGAGAAAAGGTCTGGGTGATCGAGTTGGTGGTGATGAAGCCGAACCGGCGCAGGCTGGAGCCCTTGGCCGTCAGGATATCCGCCGCCCGATCCCACCAGGCCGTGACCAGATCGGCCGAGCGGAACCGCCCCTGCCGCACATGCCACAGGGCGTCGACATAGCCGTCGCCCAACTCGCGCCTCAGGTCCTTACCGCCGATGAAGGGCGGATTGCCGATGATGAAGTGGACGTCCGGCCACGGCGTCGGACGCGGATCGATCAGGCGAACCACCTCGCGCTCGTCAAGGGCGGCGTCGAACAGCACCGGCGCGTCGCCGTCCTTGCCCCCTGGTCGAGGTCTGGGCCGGGCGCGCGTAAGGGGCCGCCCCACGGCGTCGCGGACCAGTTCCTCGCGCGACCACGACAGCAGGGCGTCGGTCTGCCGGATCTTCTCGAAGTTGCGCAGGATCGGCTCAGACGGCTTGGCGTCGCCAAAGACCCGGAAATGCCACTGCAGATAGCCGATCCACATCACCATCTCAGCGATCCAGGCGGCGTAGGCGTTCTTTTCCAGGCCCCAGAACTGTTCCGGGCTGACCGTGTGTCCGTCCAGCGCCAGGGTGCCCTGCGCCTCGCCCATCTCGGCCAGGACAGCGAGCACCTCGCCTTCCAGTTCCTTCATCATCCCCATGGCGACATAGAGGAAGTTGCCGGTGCCGCAGGCCGGGTCCAGCACACGGATGCGGCACAGGTCGCGGTGAAAATCCCGCACCATACCGCGCGCCGCCCGCTGATCGCCCGCCATATAAAGGCCGATGGCGCTGGCCTCGACGGCCTCCCAGTCCGCACGCAGGGGTTCCATGATCGTCGGCTCGACCAGGCGTTCGACATAGGCGCGCGGGGTGTAGTGGGCGCCCAGTTCCGCGCGCTCGTCCGGGGCGAGAGCCTGTTCCAGAAGAGTCCCGAAGATGGCCGGCTCCACCGAGGCCCAGTCCCTTCGCGCCGCCGCAATCAGGGCCTCCAGTTCGTCCTCGGTGATCGGCAGGGCCGCAGCGTGGCGAAACAGCCCGCCGTTGAACCGGCGCAAGGTCTGGCGAATGGCCGAGCAATGCCCGCCCTCGTCCATACGCCGGAAGAAGTCGCCCGCGCCCAGATGAAACTGGTCGGCGTGACCGCGATAGCTTTCCAGAAAGCGACGAAAGCCCCTGTCCTCGATCAGGCCGACACTGTCGGCGAACATGGCGAAGATGCACTGCATGACGAACAGGGCCGTCTGATTGGCCCGCGCCGCCTTGGCCACCGGATCGGGTCGTCCGTCCACGCCCAGCGCCACGCGCCCGCCGATGGAGCGGACCAGCCAGGCCAGGCGCGAGGCGATGTCGGTCGTCACCTCGGCCACGCGCGCGGCGGGGTCCAGGCTCATCGGATCGGACCAGACCCGCCTCAGCCGATCCCGCACCGCCTCGTCGCGCAGGTGCGCCATCTCGATACGATAGCGGGCGCGGTCGGGGAACGGCGCATAGGCCTTGCCCTGCCGCCCGAAGTCGGACCAGAGCTCGATGGCCCGGCCGACATCCACGACGACGATGAAGGGCGGCCACTCGTCCAGAGCCTTGGCGTAGTTCTCGGCCTGACGCTTGGCGTTGCGCATCAGCGTTTCCAGCGTGCTGGACGGCGGCGCTGCCTTGCGTCCCTTGCCGCCGAACAGGGCCAGTTGCGGCTGCGGGTCCAGCGCCCCGCCTGCCCCGCGCTTGCCTGACTGCTTGGCCTCCAGAACAAAGGCGCCGCGCCGGTAGCAGTCGATGTAGCCCGGATGGCTGCCGCCGTCCTCGTGCAGAAACTTCACCGGACGCTCGAAGCAGTAGTCGAGGTCGCCGGTGCGCTCGTCGTCAGGCGCTGCGACCCCGATCAGGCGGCACAGTTGGCCGATGAAGGTCTGGTAGTGGGCGCGCTCGCTGATCGGCGCCTCTGACCAGCGGCGAATGAAGTCGTCTGCATCCATGGATTGTCGGCCTCCCCGCCAACAACCCTAGATTAGGATAACATCGAAATACAACCTTTAGGTGATTATACCGCCAAGGTAGCGTCGATGCAGCAGCGGCGCGCCCAGCCAGTAGCAGAGCTCGGCAGGGCGACTGATGTCCCAGACGGCCAGGTCGGCGGCCTTGCCCGGCTCAATTGTGCCGACCTCATCCTGCAACCCCAGGGCGCGGGCGGCGTGGCGGGTGGCGCCGGCGATGGCTTCTTCCGGGGTCAGGCGGAACTGGACGCAGGCCAGGTTCAGCGCTGCCGTCATCGAGGCGACGGGCGAAGTGCCGGGGTTGCAGTCGGTCGCCACCGCCATGCGCACGCCGTGCTGGCGCAGCAGAGCCACCGGCGGCGCCTTGGTCTCGCGCAGCATCAGGAAGGCGCCGGGCAGCAGCACCGCGACCACGCCCGCCTCGGCCATGGCCTGCACGCCCGGCTCGGTCGTGTACTCGATGTGGTCGGCGGACAGGGCGTGATAACGGGCGGCCAAGGCCGCGCCGCCGCCGTCCGACAACTGGTCGGCGTGCAGCTTGACCGGCAGGTCCAGTTGCTCGGCCTTGTCGAACAGGCGGGCGACCTCGTCCGTGGTGAAGGCGATGGGCTCGCAATAGGCGTCGACGGCGTCGACCAGACCCTCGGCGTGGGCGGCGGGCAGGATTTCATCCACAGCCTTGTCCACATAGGCGGCGCGGTCGGATTTGTGTTCCGCCGGGACGGCGTGCAGGCCCAGATAGGAGGTGCGGACCCGCACCCCGGCGTCCTTCCCGATGCGGCGGGCGACGCGCAGCATCTTCAGCTCGCTGTCGTGATCCAGACCATAGCCGGACTTGATCTCAAGCGTGGTCACGCCGGTGGCCTTCAGGCCCTCCAGACGCTTGACGGCCGAGGCGTAGAGTTCGTCCTCAGACGCCTCGCGGGTGGCCTTGACCGAGGAGACGATGCCGCCCCCGGCGCGCGCGATCTCCTCATAGGTCGCGCCCTCCAGCCGCCGCTCGAACTCGCCCGAGCGGTCGCCGCCGAAGACCAGATGGGTGTGGCAGTCGATCAGACCGGGCGTGACCCAGCGCCCGCCCAGACTGTCGGTTTCCACAGCCTTGTGCACAGGCAGGTCCGCACGCGGCCCGACCCAGGCGACGCGCCCGTCCTGGATCAGGATAGCGGCGTCCTCGATCGCGCCATAGGGGGCGCCGCCCTCGGTCATGGCGGCGACGTGGCAGTCGGTGATGAGGCGGTCAGCGAGGATCATCGCGCAGCCACCCCGCTCAAAATCTCGCAGAACCAGCGCCCGGCGGTCAGGGAGCCAAGGTCCCCGACTTCCAGCGAGGGGTCGTATTCGGTCAGGTCGACGGCGCGGACCTTGGGGCAGGCGCCGATGGCGCGGGCGGCGTCGAAGAAGTCGTGGACCGAGACCCCGCCGGGACGGGCGCCGGGGCTGGCGGGCCACTGGCTGCGGTCGATGACGTCGATGTCGAAGTCGACGTAGATGACCTCACACAGGGACGACAGGCGCTCCAGCTCCTCGACCACGAGGTTGGCCAGACCGCGCTGGCGGCACTCGCGGGCGGTGCGGACGCTGATGCCGGCGGCTTCGGCCTTTTCGTGGGCGCGGCGGGTGTTGGCGAAGGGGGCGAGGCCGACCTGGCTGATCCGATGGCCGTCCATGCCGTCGTCCAGCAGAGCCTGGATCGGGTTGCCGTTGGTCAGGCCCTGATCCGTATCGCGTAGGTCAAAATGGGCGTCCAGCGTCAGGACGCCGACGCGGTCCAGACCCAGTGCGTGAACACCGGGCCGGGTGATAGCGTTGTTGCCGCCGATCAGGATGGTCAGGGCGCGGTGGGCCTGCGCCGCCACCGCGTCGCGCACCGGCTCGAAGGCGTCGAAGGGCGAGACGGCCTTCAGCGCCACGTCGCCCGCGTCATGGACCAGAACATCCAGTTCCAGTCCGGTCTCAACGTCATAGGTGGACAGGCGCGGCAGGGCGGCGCGCAGGGTCTTGGGCCCCAGATCACAGCGGCCCGGCGTCAGCGACCGCTCGTTCAGCGGCGCGCCGATCAGGGCGACGGGGGCGTCGGGATAGTTGCCGACCAGATCGCCGACGGAGCGCCACCCCAGGGCTTCAGACGGTTCGCTCATGGAATCACCCTTTGGTCGGAGAAAAGCGCGCGACCAGATCATAGGCCGCGCCGGGGAAGGTCTGCCACGCCCAGGTCACGCCCTGACCGTCGCGCCAGGTGCGGCGCACCAACCGCAGACAGGGCGCGCCGTCGGAGAGACCGAGGTGGGTCGCGGTTTCATGGTCGGCGCCGACGGCGGAAATGCGGTGCTCGGCCTCGGTCCAGGGCATATGGGCCAGCAGCCAGCCGCCCGGCGGCTGGGTGGTGAAGTCGGCGGCCTCGGCCTCGGGCGCGGCGCTCAGGGCGATCAGGCGACGCTCGAAGACAAAGGGAAGATCGTCGGCCAGATGCAGGGTCTCCAGCTCGATCACCCGGTCGCCCAGACCTTCGTCGGCGCGGGCGGGACGGACGATGCGACCCAACAGGCGATGGGAATAGGCCAGCCCCCTGCCCTCGACCTCGGCCTGAATGTCAGGGATGGCGACAAGGGCCGAGGAATGAACCGGCGGATGGGCCACCACCGTCCCGGCCCGTCTGCGCCGCACCACCAAAGCCCGCGCCGACAGGTCCGTCATGGCGCGCGACACCGTCATGCGGGCGCAGCCGTATTCGGCCATCAGTTCGGCCTCGGTCGGGATGCGGAAACCCGGCCGCCATTCGCCCGAGGCGATGCGGCGTTCGATGTCGCCGGCGATCCGTCGATGAAGCGGCTCATGATCCATGAATCGAAACTGCCTCTTGCACGCGATAATGTCTAGACATAACACTCCCCCAAACGACGGCCCAACCCGCACTCTGGGCCGCATGGAGGAATCGATGAGCGCCACGCCCAATACCCGCATCATCCGCAGCCCGCACGGGTCTGAAAAGACCGCCAAGACCTGGGCCGCCGAGGCGGCGATGCGGATGCTGATGAACAACCTCGACCCCGACGTGGCCGAGCGCCCCGAGGACCTGGTCGTCTATGGCGGCATCGGCAAGGCGGCCCGCAACTGGCAGGCCTTCGACACCATCGTCGAGCAACTTCAGAAGCTGGAAGCCGACGAGACCCTGCTGGTCCAGTCGGGCAAGCCGGTCGGCGTCTTCCGCACCCACGCCGACGCCCCGCGCGTGCTGATCGCCAACTCCAACCTGGTGCCCAAGTGGGCGACCTGGGACCATTTCAACGAGCTCGATAAGAAGGGTCTGGCCATGTACGGCCAGATGACCGCCGGTTCGTGGATCTACATCGGCACCCAGGGCATCGTCCAAGGCACCTACGAGACCTTCATGGAGGCCGGTCGCCAGCACTATGGCGGCGACTGGTCGGGCAAGTGGATCCTGACCGCGGGCCTGGGCGGCATGGGCGGCGCCCAGCCTCTGGCCGCGACCATGGCCGGCGCCTCTTGCATCACCATCGAGTGCCAGCGCAGCCGCATCGAGTTCCGCCAGCGCACCCGCTATGTCGACGTCATGGCCGAAACCCTGGACGAGGCCCTGGCTCTTCTGGAGCAATCCTTCAAGGACAAGAAAGCCTTGTCAATCGGTCTGTTGGGCAACGCTGCTGACCTTTTGCCTGAAATGGTCAAGCGCGGCGTGCGCCCCGATCTGGTGACGGATCAGACCAGCGCGCACGACCCGGTCAACGGCTACCTGCCCACCGGCTGGACCGTCGCCGAGTGGGAAGAAAAGCGCGTTACCGCTCCCGCCGAGGTCGAGGCCGCCGCGCGGAAATCCATGGCCGTCCACGTTCAGGCCATGCTCGACTTCCACGCCATGGGTATCCCCACCGTCGACTATGGCAACAACATCCGCCAGGTCGCCTTTGACGAGGGCGTGACCAACGCCTTCGACTTCCCGGGCTTCGTGCCCGCCTATATCCGCCCGCTGTTCTGCCGGGGCATCGGCCCGTTCCGCTGGGCCGCTCTGTCGGGTGATCCTGAGGACATCCGCAAGACGGATGAGGCGATGAAGAAGCTGTTCCCGGACAACGCCGGCCTGCACCGCTGGCTGGACATGGCGGGCGAGCGCATCGCCTTCCAGGGCCTGCCCGCACGCATCTGCTGGATCGGTCTGGGCGACCGTCATCGCGCGGGCCTGATGTTCAACGAGATGGTGGCCTCGGGCGAGCTGAGCGCCCCCATCGTCATCGGCCGTGATCACCTGGACTCTGGCTCCGTCGCCAGCCCGAACCGCGAGACCGAGGCCATGATGGACGGCTCGGACGCTGTGTCGGACTGGCCCCTGCTGAACGCCCTGCTGAACACGGCGTCCGGCGCTTCGTGGGTGTCGCTGCACCACGGCGGCGGGGTCGGCATGGGCTACTCCCAGCACTCGGGCGTCGTCATCGTCGCCGACGGCACGCCGGAGGCCGCCAAGCGTCTGGAGCGCGTCCTGTGGAACGACCCGGCCACCGGCGTCATGCGCCACGCCGACGCCGGATACGAAATCGCCAAGGACGCCGCGCGCGAACATGGCCTGAACCTGCCCTCGCTGGACCTGTAAGCCTATGACCACCACGATTGAAATCGGCGCTGCGCCGCTCACCCTCGCCCAGCTTCGCACGGTCCTGAACGGTCCCGTCGCCGTCAGGCTGACCGACGCCGCCTGGGCCAATGTCGAGAAGGGCGCGGCGGTCGTCGCCGCCATCCTGGCCGAGGGTCGTACCGTCTATGGCATCAACACCGGCTTTGGCCTGCTGGCCAACACCAGCATTGCGGCGGAAGACCTTGAAACCCTTCAGAAGAACCTGGTGCTCAGCCACGCCTGCGGCGTCGGCGAACCGCTGGATGAGAACGTCACCCGCCTGCTGATGGTGCTGAAGATCGCCAGCCTGTCGAAGGGCGCCTCGGGCGTGCGTCATCACACGCTGGAGACCCTGATCGGCATGGTCAACGCCGAGGTCCTGCCGCTGATCCCGGCCAAGGGTTCGGTCGGCGCCTCGGGCGATCTGGCGCCGCTGGCCCACATGAGCTGCGTCCTGATCGGCGTCAGCGAGGCCCGCTATCAGGGTCAGACGATGGACGCCGTGACGGCCCTGGCCAAGGCCGGGCTGAAGCCGGTTGTTCTGGGTCCGAAGGAAGGCTTGGCCCTGCTGAACGGCACCCAGTGCTCGACGGCCCTGGCCCTCGCTGGCCTGTTCGCCACCGAGGACGTCTTCGCCGCCGGCATGGCGGCCGGCGCCCTGTCGGTCGATGCCCTGCTGGGTTCGGACGCGCCGTTCGATCACCGCATCCACGCCCTGCGCGGCCAACCGGGTCAGATCGACGTGGCCCGTCGCCTGCGCGAACTGCTGACCGGCAGCGCCATTCGCGACAGCCACCGCCACGACTGCGCCAAGGTGCAGGACCCCTATTCGCTGCGCTGCCAGCCGCAGGTCATGGGCGCGACGCTCGACGTCCTGCGCAACGCCGCCGCCATGCTTGAGCGTGAAGCCAACGCCGTGACCGACAATCCGCTGGTCTTCATCGAGGATGGGGACGTCATCTCGGGCGGCAACTTCCACGCGGAACCCGTTGCTTATGCAGCAGATCAGATCGCCATGGTCCTGTGCGAGATCGGCAATATCAGTGAGCGCCGCACCTCCATCCTGGTCGACCCCAAGATGACCGACCTGCCCGCCTTCCTGGTCAAGGACAGCGGCGTGAACTCGGGCTTCATGATCGCCCAGGTGACGGCGGCGGCTCTGGTGGCCGAGAACCGCATGGTCGCTCACCCCTGCGTCATCGACACCGTGCCGACCAGCGCCAATCAGGAAGACCATGTGTCGATGGCCACCCACGGCGCACGCCGCCTGCTGGACATGGCCGCCAACACCGCGACCGTGGTCGGCATCGAACTGCTGGCTGCAGCGCAAGGCATCGACTTCCGTCGTCCGCTGACCTCGTCGCCAGAACTGGAACAGACCTACGCCATCGTGCGCGAGGCGGCCGAGCCCTATTCCGCCGACCGCTACTTCGCGCCGGACATCGCGCGGGCTACGGACGGGGTGCGGGCCGGTCGCTATCGCGCCTTCGCCGGCGACCTGCTGCCTTCCGCCTGATCGGTCTGTCGCTCTCGCGTCCTGCGCTTCGCCGGCGACGAAGTCGTGAACTCCCTCGGTCGTCGCGCGCTTCACACCCGAACAGTTCGTATGGGTGAAGAACGATGAAGGCGATGACGACGGTGATCGCAGGAGTATGTTTGGGCGCCCTGCTCGGCGGCGGCTGGATACTGTGGCGCTCAACCGCGATGGCCCATGACCCTGCGGCTCCAGGGGCCGGGATCAGTGTCGAGGTGGTGGCCCCGGTCGAGCCGGAGTTGCCGCCTCAACCCATCCTTGCGGTCGGCGAGCTCAGCAACGGCTATGAGCACCACCCCGAACGCTTGCTGCCGATGGAGCCGCTGACCGTCGATGGGATGGCGCTGGAAAGCGCCTGGATCGAACCGCCGCCCCTGCCCTCAACGCCCCTTGTCGTAGAGCCGATAGAGTCGTCCGCGACGCGGGTCGTGCGGCTGGAACCCGGCGACTACAGCTTCGGCTTCGACCGCCCCCTGCCGGAAGCGGATACAAAAACGGCCCCGATCGATCCGACCGGGGCCGTCGCCGACATCAACGGCGCGAGGTGACGCTGAGGGTGTAGTCGCCCTCTTCCGCCGCGCCGAGCGTATTGGCGCGGATCGAATAGGTCCCCGGCCGCAGGGTCTGGACGATCTGGGCGCTGGTGCCGCCGCCGCTGTCGTCGTCCGACGCCATGGAGTCGCCGTCGCATTGCGGCCCTTCATAGAGGCCCAGGTAGGCGTCGAAATCACCCGAATCCAAACGCACGGCGACGCTGCCTGCGCGTGAGATAGTCAGGGCGTAGCAGTCGTAGAAGGAGCCGTCGTCGGCACGACGGTCGCTGAACTCCAGACGGCCCGAACGGCTTTCGCCGACGGCGATCGGCAGAACCTGGGTGGTCGGACGGATACGCTCGCCCGCCGAAACGCGCAGCTCATAGCGACCGGTCTCGCCCTCGCTCAGGGTATTGGCCTTGATGATCCACAGGCCGCCGCCCGAGACAAAGCGCAGCTGCGAGTTGGTGCCCATATCGGGACCGTCGTCGTTAGAGACCGAGGTGTCATCGCAGTCCGCGCCAGCGCCCGCCGACAGATAGGTGTCGAAGTCCGACGAGCTGAGCGTGACCGTATAGGCCTCGTCAGGGTTGGTCTGGACGACATAGCAACGGTAGTGCGAGCCGTCGCCCATGCGGGCGTCCTTGGCGCTGAAATTGCCCTGAATGGTCTGGCCAGGGCGAATGCTGCTCTGGGCCGAAGCGGCGCCGGCGACAGCCAGGGCCGACGCCAGAACGGTCGTCATCAGAAGGGTGCGCATGAGAAGTCTCCGTGATTTCTGACCAGCGCCCTAACCCGAGCGCCTAAACAGTTGATTTATTTTACACTTAGCAAGGGTACGCGTTTCAGCGCCGCCACGTTGGCGGCGTTGGTGCAGAAACAGACGGTCCGCAGCTGCCGGATCACCGTCTGGAAGTGGGCGACCACCGCCTCGGTAGACTCTGTCGCCGCCTGAATGACGCCCGAGGCCATGCCGACCACGTCGGCGCCCAGGCGCACGGCCTTGGCGACATCGACGCCGTCGCGGACCCCGCCAGAGCCGATGATCAGGGCTTCCGGCAAGGCGTTGCGGGCCTCGGCGATGGCGCGGGCGCTGGGGATGCCCCAGGCGGCGAAGGCGGCGGCGTGGGCCTTGTCCGCCGCATCGGTCGCGCGTTCGCCCTCGATCAGCCCCCAGTTAGCGCCCCCGGCTCCGGCCACGTCCACGCCGGCCGCGCCCATGGCGATCAGGCGCTGGGCGGTGACGGCGGAAATCCCCGCCCCCGTCTCCTTGACGATGACCGGCGCATCCAGATCGCGGATCAGAGCCTGAAGCGCCGCGCCGACGCCCCACCAGTCGCGGTCGCCCTCGGGCTGACAGGCTTCTTGCAGGGGGTTCAGATGCACCACCAGGGCGTCAGCCCCGATCATGTCCAACGCCCGTTTCGCCTGATCGACGCCAAAGCCGCGCGTCAGTTGAGCCGCGCCGATATTGGCCAGGATGGGCGTGTCGGGCGCCCGATCGCGCAAGGAGCGATCCAGCCCCCCCGCCGCCCCGCCCCCGATGGCCGCGCGCTGCGACCCGACGGCCAGGGCGATGCCCAGATGCTGGGCCGCCTCGGCCAGACGGGCGTTGATGGCCTCGGCGCGGGCCGGTCCGCCGGTCATGGCGCTGATCAGCAGAGGCGCTTGCAAGCGCCGACCGAGGAAGTCTGCGCCCAGGTCGATCTTGGCGTGATCCAGATCCGGCAGGGCCTCATGGACGAAGCGCCAGTCGTCGAAACCCGACGCCAGGGCGTGCCGCCCGCCGCCGGACAGCACCACGTCGAGGTGCTGGTCCTTGCGGCCCAGGATCAGGTCGTCGCTCACCTGCGAACCGTCAAGGCTGACGCTCGACCGTCAGGACATAGTCGCCGGTCGAGCCCGGCGCGAAGCTGCGGGCGCGCACGACATAGGTCCCGTCGCGCGGCGCGGTCCAGTCCAGACGGGCGTGAGTGTCCGACAGGCTGTCGTCGTCCTCGGCCAGGCTGCGGAAGTCGCCTTCCTTGTCCTCGCCCACCTCGACCACGGCGTCGAAGGCCGGAGAGATCAGGGTGAAGCGCAGCTTCTCGTCAGCCTTGGCCTTGAAGGTGTAGGCATCGAACGACACCCCTTCGTCAGTCAGGGCGTCGTTGTCCGTCAGAGCGCCGCGCGCGGTCGAGCCGATCAGCAGGCTGCCCGGACCCGGCTCCGGTCCACGATCCGCGAACTCAAGGGAATACAGACCCTTGCCGCTGCTCGAATAGGGCAGGGCGCGAAGGATGTAGTCGCCGTCTTCCGGCAGGGTGAAGGTCAGACGCGCGTCCGTGCCCTGACGCAGGCCGTCGTCGTCGCTGGCCAGTTCCTCGAATTCCTCGCCCGCCTTGGCGACCTGCAACAGGGCGTCGAAATCGCCGGAACGCATGATGGCCTGAACCCGCTGGCCCTCGGTCCCGCTGAAGGCATAGCCGTCGAACAGCCGCCCCGCGTCGTCGGTGGGACCGCCCTCCTTCAGGTCGCCCTGAACCGTCTGTCCAAAGCTGAGCGCGGTCGGCGGCGGCGGCGGGGCCACCTCTTCCAGTTTCAGGTCATAGCTGCCCGCGGCGTCCGAGAAGCCGCGCGCCTCGATCAGATAGTCGCCGTCGTCGGGCAGGACCAAGGTCAGACGGGCGTTCAGTTCGCCGCCGCTGTCGTCGTCGGTCGCCAGGCTGTTGTGGTTGGCGTCGAACAGTTCGAGGTAGCTGTCGAAGTCGTCGGCCTTCAGACTGATGGCCACGCGCTGCCCGGCGCGTCCGGTGAAGCGATAGAGGTCGGCGGGGGCGCCAGAATCGCTCTGGGCGCTGTCGTCGTCCAGCCGGCCGCTGACTTCGTCGCCGAGGGCGATGCTGCGGGCTTCGGGGGCCGGCGGGCCCTGTTCCAGCGACAGGCGATAATCGCCCTCGGCGCCGGTGCCGACCGAGGCGGCCTGGATCACATATTCCCCGGCCTGAGGGGCCGTGAAGACCAGATAGGAGTTCAATCCCTTGCCCGCGCCGTCATCGTTCTGGACCGACTGGACGAACGAGCCTCCGACCATGCGGCCCACGCGAACCAAGGGATCGAAATCGTCGGATTCCAGCAGGACCGCCACGCGATCCCCGGCGTTAGCCCGGAAGGCGTAGGCGTCAAAGATATTGCCGTCCTCGTCCTCGGCGTCGCCGCTGCTCAGGCGGCCCGAGACGTCCCCGCCGACCGCAATCCGGCCCGGACGCGGCTGACGCGGCGCCACCCGCTCGCTAAGGGCCAGGGTGTAGGCCCCGGTGGCCAGACCCGAATAGGGCCGCGCGCGGACGATATAGACGCCGTCGCTTTCGGGGGTGAAGCGCAGGCGGGCGTTCATGCCGCTGCCGGCGCCGTCGTCGTCGGTCGCCAGAGGCTCGCCCGAGGTGCGGTCCTCGGCGTAGATGGCCAGGAAGGAATCGAAGTCGCTGCTGCGCAGCTCGGCCTGCAAGCGCTGACCGGCCCGCAGCTGAACGCGATAGTCGTCGTAGCGGTAGGCGTCGCCGCCACGGGTGCGCGCATCCCCCTCTTCCAGCCGCCCGCGGACTTCAGCGCCGATGCGCGTATCGACGGCTGTTTGGGCGAAGGCGGAGCCGGACGACAGCAGGGCGATGACGCTGGCCGCCGTGAACAGGGCCCCGAACTGAGAATGACGCATGAAAACCTCTTTGCTGGCGCTATCATAGACGCCGAACCGCCACGGCTGTAAATCGCGGCCACGCTTTCACGTTCCCAAGTCCCTGGAGCCGATCATGGCTGACGAACCCGCCCGCGCCTCATTGATCGACGGCAAGGCCTTCTCGCAGACCCTGGTCGAGCGCGTCGCCGCCGGCGCCGCGCGGCTGGAAGCGGCCCACGGGGTCAAGCCGGGCCTGGCCGTGGTCATCGTCGGCGAGGACCCCGCCAGCCAGATCTACGTCCGCAACAAGGGCGAGACGACGCAGAAGGCCGGGATGCGCTCCGACACTCACCGCCTGCCCGACACGACGACGCAAGCTGAACTGCTGGCCCTGATCGCGGCGCTGAACGCCGATGCGGGCATCCACGGCATTCTGGTGCAGCTGCCCCTGCCCAAACATATTGATTCGGCCGCCGTTCTGGGCGCTATCGACCCGGACAAGGACGTGGACGGCTTCCACGTCGTCAACGTCGGGCGTCTGGCCGTCGGCCTGCCCGGCATGATCCCCTGCACCCCCCTGGGCAGCCTGATGATGCTCAAGGACCAGTTGGGCGACCTGTCGGGTCTGAACGCCGTCATCGTCGGCCGCTCCAACATCGTCGGCAAGCCGATGGCGCAGCTGCTGCTCGGCGAAAGCTGCACCGTCACCATCGCGCACTCGCGCACCCGCGACCTGCCCGCCCTGTGCCGCACCGCCGACATTCTGGTGGCCGCCGTCGGTCGCCCCGAGATGATCAAGGGCGACTGGATCAAGCCGGGCGCCACCGTCATCGACGTGGGCATCAACCGCGTGCCCTCCAAGGACCCGGTCAAGGCCGCCGAGGGCAAGACCCGCGTCGTCGGCGACGTGGACTTCGCCGAGGCGGTCGAGGTCGCCGGACGCATCACCCCTGTCCCCGGCGGCGTCGGCCCCATGACCATCGCCTGCCTGTTGGCCAACACCTACACCGCCGCCTGCCGCTCGGCCGGGGTCACGCCGGATGATCTGGGCGGCTGAGGGGGTCCCCTCCCTCCCGCTCACCCCGGCGGACGCCGGGGTCCAGTGAGAACCGCACGCGCACCCGCTGAAACCTAGAAAGCCTCTGGCGCGACTGATGGCCAAAGGACTGGATCCCGGCACCCGCCGGGATGAGCGGATTGGGTTGTCAAAATTCCAGCCTTGAAGCGGAGCCTTTCCGCTCCGATAGTCTTTAGCGGATCAGCGGTCCTGCCGACCGCCGGAGGAACTCATGGCTGGATTCTCGCCCCGTCTCGCGGCCGTCGCCGCCGTCGTCGTCCTGACGCCCGCCGTGGCGGGTTGCGGCTACAACACCATTCCGACCAAGCAGGAGCGGGCCGAGGCCGCCTGGGCCGACGTCCAGAGCCAGTATCAGCGCCGGGCCGACCTGGTGCCGAACCTGGTCGCCACGGTGCAGGGCGCGGCCATTCAGGAACGGACCACCCTGACCCAGGTGATCGAAGCCCGCGCCAAGGCCACCAGCATCAACGTCGACGCCTCCAGCCTCAGCGACCCCGCCGCCTTCCAGCAATACCAGCAGGCCCAGGGCGAGCTGTCGTCCGCCCTGTCGCGGTTGCTGGTGACGGTCGAGGCCTATCCCCAGCTTCAGGCCAACCAGAACTTCCTGACCCTGCAATCCCAGCTGGAAGGCACCGAGAATCGCATCGCCGTGGCGCGCCGCGACTACAATGAGGCCGTGCGCGACTACAACACGACCTTGCGCACCTTCCCGACCGTAATCTGGGCCAAGACCCTGCATGGCGGCTCCAAGCCCATGCAGCTGTTCACGGCCACCGCCGAGGCCCAGAGCGCCCCGACCGTCAACTTCAACCTCGGGGTCCCCGGCGCCCAGCCGGGTGGCGGCGCGCCGGCGACGACGCCAGGCGTGGCGCCCGGTTCCACGCCGCCTGCCGCAGCCCCGGCGCCGGCGGCGTAGTCAGCCCGACATGACCCCTTCCGCCCTCGCCCTGAGGGACAGGCGCGCGCCGGGTCTGATCCCGGCGCTGCTGCTCGGTCTCGCCCTGTGGCTGGCGGCCCTGCCCGTCCTCTCCGCCGAGATCAGGTTCCCGACGCTGACGGGCCGGGTCGTCGATGACGCCCAACTTCTGACCCCGGAACAGGAACAGGCCCTGACCGGCAAACTGGCCACGCTGGAACAGCAGACCGGCGATCAACTGGTTGTGGTCACTCTGCCCTCGTTGCAGGATCAGGAGATTGAGGACTTCGGCTATCAGCTGGGTCGCGCCTGGGGCATCGGGCAGAAGGAAAACGACGGCGGCGCCCTGCTGATCGTCGCGCCGAACGAACGCAAGGTGCGCATCGAGGTCGGCTATGGGCTGGAGGGCGTCCTGACCGACGCCTATTCCTCGATGATCATAAGAGACGACATCCTGCCCGCGTTCCGAACCGGCGACTATGCCGCCGGCATCATCGCCGGGACCGACGCCGTCATCGCCCAGCTGACCGCCGATCCGGCCGAGGCTCAGGCCCGCGCGGCCGAGGCCAAGAGCGCGGCGAGCGAGCGCGAGGCGCCGATCCTGCCGGCCCTGATCATCTTCCTGATCTTCTTCTTCCTGTTCGTCAGCCTGGTCGGGGCGGCGGCGGGCGGCAAACGTCGACGCGGCGGCAAGGGCGGCGACGGCCTGACCCCCATCCTGATCTGGGCCGCCAGCGAGGCGCTGAAGAACCAGGGCCGCGGCGGCGGACGCGGCGGCTGGGGCGGCGGTGGCGGCTTCGGTGGAGGCGGCGGCGGATTTGGCGGGGGCGGCGGCGGCTTCGGCGGCGGCGGCGCTTCGGGGGGATGGTGATGCAATTCACACAACAGGATCACGCCCGCGTCGCCGAGGCCATCGCTCGCGCCGAGGACAACACCTCCGGCGAGATCTTCTGCGTCGTGGCGCGACAGGTGTCCTCCTATCGCGACGTCAGCCTGGCGTGGGCGGCGGCGGCGGCTCTTCTGCTGCCCCTGGCCCTGATCCCGCTCGGCTTCGGCGGCCACTGGCTGCCCGGTCTGCCCGGTCTTTGGGGCGCCGAATGGCAGGCCGCCCACGCCGCCGCGCGCGAGGTCGAGATCGGTCAGGCCCTGGCCGCCTACGCCCTGGTGCAGGCGGCGGTCTTCCTCGGGGTCTTCCTGCTGACCCTGATCCCGGCGGTGAAGCGACTGCTGACCCCCGCCCCCTTGCGCCGCACGCGCGTGCGTCGCGCCGCCATGCAGCAGTTCCTGGCCCACGGCCTGCACGTCACCGAAGCCCGTACCGGGGTCCTGATCTTCGCCGCCCTGGCCGATCATCAGGTCGAGGTCATCGCCGACGAGGGCATCCACGCCTGCGTCAGTCCCGAGGTCTGGGCCGACGCCGTCGCCGCCCTCACCGAGGGTCTGCGCCGCAATCAGCCGGTCGAGGGGATGCAAGAGGCCATCGCCCTGTGCGGAAATGTGCTGGCGGAACAGTTTCCGCCGCGATCCGCTGATATCAACGAGGTCCCCGACCGTCTGGTTGTCATCTAGAGCGGATAGACAGGCTGCGGGATCGACCGCGCCGACAAGGACCCATGCCCAGACTCGTCACCTATAATGTGCACCGCTGCGTCGGCGTCGACCGCAAGCTGGACGTGGCGCGCGTCGCCGCCGTGATCGCCGAGCTGGAGCCGGACATCGTCTGTCTGCAGGAACTGGACGTGGGCCGCGCCCGCACCGACGGCGTCGATCAGGCCAGCGCCATCGCCGAACTTCTGTCGATGAGCTTCCGCTTTCACCCAGCCATGCAGGTCGAGGCCGAGCTGTACGGAGACGCCATCCTGACCCCGCACCCGGAACGCCTGATGCGGGCCGCAGCCCTGCCGACCCTGCCCCATCTGCGCGGGTTGGAGCCGCGCGGCGCCCTGTGGTCGGCCATCGACTTCAACGGGACCATCCTGAACGTCTTCAACACCCATTTCGGCCTCGTGCCGCGCGAGCAGCGGATGCAGGCGGCGGCCCTGGTCGGGCCGGACTGGCTGGGCGATCCCCGCTGCACCGGACCGACGCTGCTGACCGGGGACTTCAACGCCACCTCCATCACCCGTCCCTATCAGGCCCTGACGCGACGACTGGCCGACGCCCAGCGCGAACTGGGGCTGAAGCCCTCGGTGAAGACCTTCCCCTCCAGCTTCCCCGCCATCCGCATCGACCACTGCTTCGTCAGCCCGGAGATCAGGGTGACGGGGGCCATGACGCCGCTGCATCCCCTGGCGCGGTCCGCGTCCGATCACCTGCCCCTGGCCATCGACTTCGAGTTCCGGGATCAACCCGGCGCCTGACCGCCTTCCGAACGGGGCCGCGTGCGGTGCGTCCGGTTCAGCCGTTTCCACGGCCGCCAGGCGTCCATTGACGACATGGGATCGCCCAGCTGCCATTCGGCGAACATCCGTTCGACCTGCGAAGGCGGGGTCGATCCCAGCAGGCTCATGCGTTCCGAGCCGAAGGTCATGATCGCCTGCCCCACCGAGCCCATGATGGCCTCGGCCTGAGCGAAGGTGTCGCCCGACACTCCGATAAAGTGCCCCAGTGAGCGCTGACGGAAACGCCGCACCACCTCGCGCCCCTCGTCCGTCGTCGGTTCGACGGCGACGTCGCATTCGGTGTCCAGCCCTTGGGAGCGGTTGTTCAGATTGGTCGAGCCGATCCTCAGCAACTGGTCGTCGATGATCGACACCTTGGCGTGGACGATGATGCGCCCCCCCTCCGCCGTCTTGGGACTGAAGGCGCTGAAGCGGTTGTAGGCGTCGGCCTGCTCCAGTCGGTACAGGACCTCGGCGCGGGCCGTGTCCATCGTCAGGCCGTCGAACCAGCTGGGACTACGTCCGGTCGAGACCAGCACGATCTCCGGTCCATCCGGCTCGGCCAGCCGTTGGGCCAGGGCGGCGGCGATGATCGGCGAGGTGAAATACTGGTTCTCCAGATAGATCAGCCGTTTGGCTCGGCGGATGGATTCCAGATGCAGGGCCTCGTTCTCGCGCACCTCGGGCCGCCCCCGGACGCGCGGTTCTGTGCGGGCGATGCCGACGGGCACGTCCGTCAGGGCCGGTTCGACCCCGTCGGGCCACGGATCGCCCGCCGCCTCTTCCGGCACGGTGCGTTCCCATGTGGCGCGATACCAGCGCTCGCGCGCCAGATCACCCAGGGCCCTGGCCGCCGGGCCGTCCATCACGCACATGACCTCGTGCCGCGGCGCGCTGAACAGGCCCGAGGGCTGACAGCGGCGCGGGTCGTCGTCCAGATGTTCGGCCGTGTCCCAGCGATCCGTAGCGATGTCCCCGCCCCCGCAGAAGGCCACCTTGTCGTCGATGACGACCACCTTCTGATGGTGACAGGCGCCCAGGATGCCGGGCTGATCAAGGCGGAACTCCACCGTCCGCTTCCTGAACCAGCGCTGCGCCTTGTGGGGATAGAAGCCCTGCGAGGCGGCGATCAGCAGCGGTGATTTCCAGATCAGCAGCCGCACGTCCAGATCGGGCTTTTCGCGCACCAGCATCCGCAGTTGATGACCGATCTCGCCGCGACGGTCGGTCAGAGGGGATTCCGGGTCCAGTCGCGTTCGGGGATCGAACTGCCAGCCCAGGACGACGATCGAGGTTTTTGCCTTTTTCAGCGCCGAGGCCAGGGCGTCGAAATAGGCGTTGTTCTCCATCAACGGCGTGAAACGGTGCGCCGTCGCCACGCGCCAGCAGTCGCGCCCGGGGGTGAGCAGGCTGCCTTCATAGGTGTCGCCCTGGTCGTTCATACGGCCTTAGCTGTCTGATTCTCGTGACGATCCGCCACGCATTCGAGGCTACAGTGACGCTCCGACGGTTTTCGTTCCAAGTCGAGGCTTTACGGCGCCGCTTCATATTGTCGCCTCATTGTAAATCGGCCCTGCGTCTGCCATAAGGCCGACTATGCAAATGCTGCTGGAAATGCTGGCTGGCCTGATTGCGATGCTCGCTGCGGCGGCGTTGTCGCAGTTCGGCGTCGACCTGCACGCCCCGCGCCACGCCGATCGTGAGATCCAGCGCGTGCAGGAGTGCAAGGACAAGCCCACCGCCACCATCGCCGTCGCCGCGCCCGGCGACTGCTGATCCGGTCTTTTCAGCGGCGATCATCCCCGATCTTCCCACTGAATCCCTGCGTCCGAGCCTTTGCGCAGCCGGATCGAGCCGCTAGGGTCCAATCCCTCCGCGCGCCCTCGCCGCGTTTCCGGCGAATAGTGATCGAGATCGACGCCCCATGAAGTCCAGCCATCGGCCGCCGCTCAACCTTTCCGACCCGGAACCGGGAGAGGGTCACGACGACTCCGCCCCCGTCGTCGCGCCTGATGACGAGCTGGAGCCCGTGCTCGACGACGCGCTTGAGCTTGAACGCGCGCCTCAGCCCGAGAAGCCGATGTCCGAACGCCGCCGTCGCCGCCTGCTGGAAGAACAGCGCCTGGCCGAGGAGCGCGCCGCCGCCCTGCACGCCCAGCCCGCATCCGACCTGCCCCCGTTCGCGATTTCGGCCGATGCGCCGCCCGCCGTCGTCGATGAGACGCCGCCGCCCGCCCCTGTCTCCACCCCGACGGCCAGCCGTCGCGCCGCCGTCGCACGTCCGGGCGGCAACGCCTATCTGATCGCCGGCGTGGCATCGGCCCTGTGGATCGGGGGCGTCGCCTCCTGGTTCGCCTATGAGTTCGGTTCGGGCGCGGTGGCGCTGGAGCCCCTGCGGCTGGCCGTTTACGCCCTGATCGCCCTGGCCCCCGCCGGTCTGGCCATCATGCTGGCCCACGCCGTCCGTCAGGGCGCCAACCTGGCGCTCGAGACCCGACGCGCCCGCGACATGGCCGAGGCCCTCGTCGGCCCGACCGCCCTGGCCGCCCATCAGACGGGTCAGGTGCTGACCTCTCTGCGCGGCGACATCGATCAGGCGGCTCTGGCCGCCGAGCGCGCCCGCAACGACATGAGCCTGCTGCGCGAAGCCCTGGTTCAGGAAACCGTCCGCCTGAACGAAGCCGCCGACGGCGCCGGTCGCATGGCCCGCCGTCTGGCCGACCAGTTGGGCCGCGAGCGTGAGCAGATGGGCGCCCTGGGCGTGCAACTGGACAGCCAGGCCGCCGGGGTCGTCGACGCCGTCGAGCGTCAGTCGCGCATGGTGGTGGACGCCTCGGATCTGGCCCAGACCCAGTTGCGCGAAGCCGAGGCCGCCCTGGCCGCCCGCGCCGCCGACCTGGCCGCCGCCGCCAACGAGGCCCAGGACGCCGCTCGCGCCGCCGCCGACGACCTGGCCCGCCAGACCCTGCGTCTGGAAACCGCCGGAACCGGCGTCGCCGAACAGATCCAGTCGGTCGAGGAAGGCCTGAGCCAGCAGCGCGCCTCCCTCGTCACCGCCGCCTACGCCCTGCGCACCGATCAGGAAGACTTCTCGGCCCAGATCGAGAGCCAGCGCGCCCAGTTCACCGAGCAACTGTCCCTGACCCGCAGCGCCGCCAGCGAGTTGAACCAGACCAGCGGCGACGTCAGCAACGCCATCAAGGCCCAGATCGAGGCTGCCGCCGATCAATTCCGCGCGCTTGTGGACCTGTCGCAGCGCGAGGCCGACGGGTTCGACCACGCCACCAAGCTGGCGCTGGACCGCTTCGAGGCTCTGGCCGCCGAGGCCCGCGACCTGCTGGTCGAAGAAACCCGCCGCGCCCTCTCGGCCCTGCAAGCCACCGCCGAGGATCAGCGCGCCGCCGCCGCCGCCGCCATCGAACAGGCCCAGATCCGCGCCGACCGTCTGGGCGAGTCCCTGTTCGATGCCGCCCAGAAGGCCGATGAAGCCGCCGAAGCGCGCATCGACGGCGCCCGCAAGATCGTCAACCAGACCGCCGACATGGTCGATCTGACCGGCGAGAAGGTCATCGAGCGTCTGGAAGGCACCCTGCACCGGATGACCGCCGCCCTGGCCCAGGTCGAGAGCGCCGTCGCCGAGATGGACGACCGCGCCAGCCGCCTGCCCGAAGAAGCCGCCGCCCGCGTGGACGCCGTGCGCGCCTCGGTCGAGGACGGGCTGGCCGCCCTGTCGGCGGCGTCCAGAAAGGCTGCAGACGACACCGAAGCCCTGGAATCCGGCTTCCAGGAGAGGGTTCGCCGCAACTATGAGATGCTGACCGAGGCCGTGCGCGTCATGGGCGTGGTTTCGGGGGACACCGCCGGCGGGCGCCGCCGCGAGCCCCTGCTGTCCACCCCCGCCCCTGAAACGCCGCGCTACAAGGCGCGCCCCATCGAGCCCAAGCTGGATCCGAAGCCTGAGCCCGTCGCCGAGCGCGCCCCCAAGCCAACCGAAGAACGCGGCTTTGGCCTGCGGGGTCGATTGCGGCTGGGCCCGACCGGCGACGACACCCCTCCCCCCGCCGCCCCAGTCCCCGCCCCGACGCCTGCCAAGGACGAGGCCCTGGACTGGACCGATCTGGCCAACGACCACGACCAGGACGCCCATGAAGCGCCGCTGGAACTGGATGCGCCTTTCGCTGCGCCGGTCGACGCCGCCGCCCTGGCCGACCGCGTCACCGCTGCGATCCGCCGCATGGGCGTCGATCCCAACGCCCTGCTGCCGCGCGCCCGCATCGAGGAAGCCGCCCGCGCCCTGTCGGCGCAGGAGCCGGACCGCGCCCGTCAGATCGTGCGCCGTGTCGCCCCGGCGGCTGTCCGCAGCGTCTCGCGCCGCATCCTGGCCGACGCCGAACTGCGCGCCGACGCCGACGCCTATGTCCGCGCCTTCGCGCAAGAGATGACGGATCACGCGCGCCATGGCGATGTCCACAATGTGCAGGGCAGACTGGCCACGGACGAGGGCCGCGCCTTCATGCTGCTGGACGCCGCCATTGGCGACCTGTCCTAACGGCCGCAAAGCCGCCTTATTTCACCCCGGCGGGCTTGACCTCCCGCCGGGTTTGACTGCACCGTCCCGGTCGCTGTCGCGTTAGTGTCACACGGGTGGACTCCTTGCTGGATATCGATACCGGGCCTCGTCCCGACCGACGCCCCGCCATCGCCATCTGCGCCTGGGACCTGAGTTTCACCGCCTGGGACCCTGTCGAGGACCTGTCGGGCGATCCGTGGAACCCCGTCGGCGCCCGCACCCTGCCCGTGTCCGGCGACGCCTCCGCCGAAGCCCTGGCCGCCCGACTGAGCGCCATGATCGCCGACGGCGAATGCGGCGCCGTCCTTCTGGTGGGCCGCACAGTCCATCCCGGCGCCTTCCGGTTGCAGACCCGCGCCGAGAACAAGCGCCTCGTCGGCGCCGAGCGTCTGGACCACACCGGCCCCGGCGTGGTTCGCGCCACCGCCCCCGCCGCCGAGATCGTGCGCGACCTGACCGCCGTCGGCCTGAACGCCGTCGCCGCCTCGGACGCCGAGGAGGATGCGGGCAGCTATATCCTGTATCGCATCCTGAACGATCTGCCGGACGGCCCGGCCTCGCCCGCCATCGGCCTGATCCGCGCGCCCTCTGACGCGCCAGACGCCAAGGTCCAGCAGGCGGTCAAGACGGCGGCCTCGGCCATCGCCCGCCACCTGGCGCCCCTGCCCCGGCCGAACGCCGCCTAGGCTTTCAGCCGCGACTGCAGCACCAGCCCGGCCAGACCGCCGGTCGCCGCCAGCGCCGCCATGGCCAGATAGCCCTTGAGGCCGAAGGCGTCGTACAGCGGCCCCGACGCCGCCGTCGCCAGCCCGATCAGCACCCCCGCCGACACCACGGAACTGAGGGTCTGCGCCGCCGTATGGCTGTCAGGCGGCGACAGGCGTTCGACGATCTGCACCCCCGCCAGATAGGTGGCGGCGAAACTCAACGCGTGCAGGGTCTGCAAGGGCCAAAGCGCCCACAGCGGCGGCGAAAAGGCCATCAGCGTCCAGCGCACGACCGCCGCGCTGGCTCCGACCGACAGCATCAGCCACGGCCCGACGCCGACCCGCCGCCGCCACGGCTCGACCACCCACATGAAGCCGATTTCGACCACGACAGAGAAGGCCCACAACAGGCCGGTCATGCTCTCGGGAATCCCTTGCGCCTTCCAGGCGATGGCCGAGAATCCGTAATAGAAGGCGTGCGCCGCCTGCACCGCGCCGACGGCGAATATGGCGGTCATGAAGACCGGATCGACCACCAACCGCCCCAGCCCCTTGAACCGTTCCAGCCCCGGCACGCGCGGGCCGTCCGTGACCGGCTCGGCAGGCAGCACCCTCCACGCCGTCAACGCGATCAACACCGCCGCCGTCCCGATCCAGAGGATGACAGCGTCGGGCGAGGCCCGCGTCAGCAGCATGCCCATGACCACATTAGCCACGACAAAGGCCGCCGAGCCGCACCCGCGCGGCAGGGAGAAGGCAAACCCGTCGCGCCTGGCCACCCGCAAGGTCATCACATCGCTGAGCGGGATCAGCGCCGCCGCCGCCGTGGCCCCGACGAACCAGCAGACGGCCCAGGCGGCGAAGCCCTGGACCAGACCGGCCCCGCCGTAGCCCAGCGCCATGGCCAGCCCCAGCAGGGCGATGGGCGTGCGCCGGTATTGGAAGCCATCGGCCCAGACGGCCAGCAAGGGCCCCGTGACCAGCCGTCCCAGCATGGGGATGGCCAGCAAGGCGCCGATCTCGGCCCCGCTCAGCCCCTGTTCGCGAAACCACAGACCCGCGAACGGCAGGGTCACGCCGCTGGCGGCGAACAGCAGAACGTATTGCAGGGCCATGCGCGGGGCGGATGTCATCGACGCTGCGATAGCAGACTCACAGCCGGTTGTGGTCTAGACATTAGCCATGAGACTTGATCGCAACCTGCTCGTCTTCGCAGCCTTCAACGGGGCCATGGCCGTGGCGCTGGGCGCCTTCGCCGCTCACGGCGCCGGTCCGGCGGTCAAGAGCCTGCTGACCACGGGCGCCCAGTATCAGATGGTCCACGCTGTCCTGGCCGTGGCCTGCGCCACCTGGGCGACCGGCGGCAAGACCGCGCGCATCGCCGGCTGGCTGGCGGCCGTCGGCGGGCTGATCTTCTGTCTGGCCCTGGCCATGATCGGCCTGCTCAGCCTGCCCGTCATGGGCGCCGTCGCCCCCGTCGGCGGGGTCTTGATGATCGCCGGCTGGATCGTGCTGGCGATCGCCGCGTTTCGCTCACACATCGTCAACGCCTGACCGGCCAATCTGAAAACCTCAATTTCCTGACATGGCGTTTCCTGTGACCGACACCCCCCGCCGCGACCTCTACCCTGAGCTGGAGGCCTATGCCTCGGGCTGGATGACCACCGACAGCGTCCACGAAGTCTATTACGAGGAAAGCGGCAACCCGCACGGCGTGCCGGTCATCGTCCTGCACGGCGGCCCTGGCGGCGCGGTCAATCCGGGCATGCGGCGCTACTTCGACCCTGCCAAGTACCGCATCGTCATGTTCGACCAGCGCGGCTGCGGTCTGTCGCGGCCCAACGCCTCTCTGGAAGACAACACCACCTGGGATCTGGTCGCCGACATCGAGCGCCTGCGCGAGAAGCTGGACATCGACAAATGGGTCGTCTTCGGCGGCTCCTGGGGTTCAACCCTCTCGATGACCTACGCCATCAAGCACCCGGACCGCTGCCTGGCCCTCATCCTGCGCGGCATCTTCCTGCTGACGAAAAAAGAGCTGCACTGGTTCTATCAGGACGGCGCCTCGATGATCTTCCCCGACGCCTGGGAGCGCTTCCTGGCCCCCATCCCCGAGGCCGAGCGCGGCGACCTGATGGCGGCCTACAACAAGCGCCTGCTGGGCGGCGACGTGGAAGAGCGGAATCGCTGCGCCGTGGCCTGGTCCACCTGGGAAGGCGAGACCGTCAGCGTCCAGGGTCCTTCAGGCAAGCCGGACAAGTTCGCCGACCCCGAGTTCGCCGTGGCCTTCGCCCGGATCGAGAACTGGTACTTCACCAACGGCGGCTTCTTCGACAGCGAGCACTGGATTCTCGAAAACATCGACACCATCCGTCACATTCCGTGCTGGATCGCCCAGGGCCGCTTTGACGTCGTGACGCCGATCTCAGGCGCCTGGGCCCTGCACCGCGCCTGGCCCGAGGCCAAGCTGGACATCGTCGGCGACGCCGGCCACGCGTCCAGCGAACCCGGCATCATCGACAGCCTGATCAAGGGCACGGACTGGGCGGCGGGGCTTTAAACCCGCCGTCGCGCCCCCTCTTCGTCATCCCGGAAAGGGCGAAGCGCTTGTCCGGGACCGCCGGAAGCGCCGCCGCCTGACCCAAGCCTATTGGCAAAGCCCCGCGTCCTTGGCCGTCCCGGCTCGGCGCGGCTGACGCCGCTTGGCCGGGATGACGGGTGGGTTCAGGCGCCCGCCGCTTCCGGGTTGGTCTTCATCACCATTTCATTGAGCTGGAAGCCGATGCGGCGCGCCTCACGCTCCTCCGGCTTCTTGATCGCGGCCAGGACGACGTTGATCTGGGTGTAGTGCTGGATCAGCCGCACCGGCTTTCCGTCGGCGTTGCGGCCAAAGAAGATGATCAGGTCCGGCCCCCAGAAGCCGACATCGACGATCTGCATCGTCCCCTCGCCGGGCAGACCGACGACGCGGGCCCCGATCTCCTCATCCTTGTCCAGCTTGGCCTCGAACTCCTCGATCAGTTTGGACAGGCGGACAAAGGCCCATTCGGCGGGATTGTTGCGCATGCGCACCCCCTCGGCCATGGCCGCCGCCTCGTTCCTGGGGTCGGCCATGACCGGCTGCGGACAGGGCGTGTCGCCACAGTCCGAGAACATGGCGGAGTCGGCTTTGGGGATGGTGTCGGGTTCGGGTGTTTTGTCAGTCATGGTCTCAGCCTAACGCCTGAAACCGCGATCAGAACAGCCCCTGCCCCTTCGGCAGTTCGACATAGCGGTGGACGTGGGTCGACAGGATCAGACCGAAGCCGATCATCACCGTCATCATGGTCGAGCCGCCATAGGACAACAGCGGCATGGGCACGCCCACCACGGGCGCCAGACCCATGACCATGGCCCCGTTGATCAGCACGAACAGGGCCAGAAAGGCCGTCATGCCCGCCGCGCTGATGCGACCGAAATGGCTGTGCGACAGGGCCGCGATCCGCAACGAAATCAGGATCAGGGCCAGATAGCAGGCCAGAACGGTGAAGGAACCCAGGAAGCCGAACTCCTCGGACACGGTCGAGAAGATAAAGTCGGTGTGGCGTTCCGGCAGGAACTCCAACTGGCTCTGGCTGCCCAGGCCGTATCCCTTGCCCAGCAGGCCGCCCGACCCCAGGGCGATCTTGGACTGGATGATGTTGTAGCCGGTGCCGGACGGGTCGGCTTCCGGGTTCAGGAAGGTCAGGACGCGGTTGCGCTGATAATCGTGCATGACGAACATGACGAAGGGCGGGATTACGGCCACGGCGGCGGCGGCGGCGGCGGCGATGACGCGCCAGCTCAGCCCCGCCATGAACATGACGGCGGCCCCGGTCAGGCCGATGACCATGGCCGAGCCAAGGTCCGGCTGCTTGGCCACCAGCAGGAAGGGCACGCCGATCATACCCAGAGGGAAGATCAGCTTCCACGACCAGCGGGCGTCCTGGGCCGTGTGGCCGTGATACCAACGCGCCAACGCCAGCACGAGGCCGATCTTGACGAACTCGGCAGGCTGGATGCGGATGAAGCCCAGGTTCAGCCAGTTCTTGGCGCCCCCCGCCACATAGCCCATCGGCGTGAACTCGATCAGCAGCACCATAAAGAGCAGCAGGCCGTAAACCGGATAGGCGGCATGGAACCACCACTTGGGGTGGACCATGGCCAGGCCGATCATGAAGACCAGCAGGACACCGAAGCGCAGCAGGTGCTTCCACGCCCAGGGCGACCAGCTGCCGCCCGCGATGGAGTAGAGCATGGCCGTGCCGATGCCGGCCAGGACGCACAACAGGCCGATGACGCGCCAATCCAGCTCCGCCAGCTTGCTGGAAATCCGGTCGCGTTCGCCGGGACGGGTCAGGGCGGAAGCGGTCACTGGGTCGGCTCCGGGGGCGCGGCGATATCGGTCGGCAACGCATCAACGGGTTCGCCGCGCGCTTCGGCCTCGCGGGCGCCGGCGTCCTCGGGCGCTTCAAAGCCCGCCTGTTCGATGCGGGCGCGGATCTCGGGGTCCTTCAGCAGGGCCACCTTCATCACTTCGCGGGCGCGCGGAGCGCCGGCCGTGCCGCCGCCCAGACCGCCGTGCTGGACGATCACCGACACGGCGTAGCGAGGATTGTCGGTGGGGGCGTAGGCGATGAAAAGGTTGTGGTCCTTCTGGGCCCAGGGGCGACCGGCGCCCTTGCGCGATCCCGCGCCATAGTTCTGGGCCTGGGCCGTGCCGGTCTTGCCGGCCATGCGGACAGCGCCGAGCCCCAGCTGACTGTTACGGAAGCCGGTGCCACCCACGTCGGTCACGGCCTCCATGCCGTCACGCAGAACCTGCAGCATGGCAGGATCAAACGGCAGGTCGGCGAAGGCCGGGCCGGACGACTGTTCGACCCCGCCTATCGACTTGATCAGACGCGGCGTCACAGCCTTCCGACCGTTCGCGATGCGCGCCGTATAGACTGCCAATTGCAAGGCGTTGACGTTCAGGGCGCCCTGCCCGATGCCATAACTGGGCGTTTCACCGGGATACCATTTGCCGTCGCCCCGGACGGGGTTCCGCCGTCGCCATTCGCGATCCGGGACCAGGCCTACCTTCTGACCGGTCAGACCGATATCGAAGCTCTGGCCAAAGCCCATTTCCCGCGCGGTTTCGGCGATGGCGTCAGGCCCGAACTCGGTCGCCACCGTCATGAAATAGACGTTGCACGAGGCCTTGATCGCGCCGCGCATGTCCAGCGCGCCGTGCCTTCCCAGACAGGCGAAACGCCGCCCCAGGAAGAAGCTGCCGTTGCAGACCACGCGACGGTTCGGATCCCAACCCCGTTTCATGGCCGCCAAACCCACGACCGGCTTGAAGGTCGAGCCCGGGGCGAAGGTGCCGCCCAACGCCTTGTCCAGCAGTGGGCGGCGCTCATAGTCGGCCAGGGCGCGATAGACCTTGGACGGCACGCCCGAGACGAACAGGTTGGGGTCAAACGACGGCGACGACACCATGGCCAGAATGTCGCCGTTGCGCACATCCATGACGACGCAGCTGCCGGCTTCCTCGCCAAAGACTTCCAGCGCGCGGTTCTGGACGTCGTTATCCAGCGTCAGCAGGACCTCGGAGCCCTGAATCGCCGCCTTGGAACCCGCAGCGTCCTCGGCCACAACCCGGCCGCGCACATCGACCTCGACCCGTTTGCCCCCGGCCTCGCCGCGCAGATCTGTGTCCAACGCCTTTTCGATGCCTTGACGGCCAATGCGGAAACCGGGGTTGAACAGGATGGAGGGCGGCTGCTCGCCCTTGTCACGGATCGCCTTGACGTCGCGGTCCGACACCTTGGCCACATAGCCGATGACGTGGGCGTAGGCGCCGCCGAACGGATAGTAGCGGGCCTCGTTCATATCGGCCATGACGCCCGGCAGTTCGGCGGCGTGCAGGTTGACCTTGGAGAACTCCTCCCAGGTCAGGTCACTCTTGACCGGGACCGGAGAGAAGCGCGGCGCGGCGTTGATCTCGCGGATCAGGGTGCGCCGACGCTCCAGCGTATCCGGCAAAAGCTGGCCCAGAAGATCCAGGGTCTGATCCAGGTCCTTGGTCTCGTCGCGGACGACCAGAACGCGGAAACTGGGGCGGTTGCCGGCGATGATGACGCCGTTGCGGTCCTTGATCAGGCCGCGCGGCGGGGGCACCAGGCGAAAGTTGAACTGATTGTTGGTGGCGAGGGTGGCGTATTCCTCGGCCTTGACGATCTGCAGCTGGGCCAGCCGCCCGACAAGCGCCACGGTGCCCAGCCCCATCCCCCCGCCAAGAAGGAAGGTGCGCCGCAGGAAGGAGCCCTGCCGCTCGTTGACATCCGAGAAGAAGATGTGGGGTTCGCTGCTCATCGGAAGCGCACGTCGGCGTCGTCAAATCGCTGGATCAGCCAGTCGGCCAGGGGAAAAAGCAACAGGGTCGGCACGACCTGACCCAAAACGGCCAGGATGCTCGGCGCACTGCCCAGGCTCAAGGTAGTGATCATGTAGGCCAGGAAGAAGGCGAAGCCGGCCGAGGCGACATAGAGGGCGAACAGGACGATAGTCGCCTGCCCCGCCAGGAAGTTCGAAGCCAGCAGGATGGCGCCATAGACGGCCAGCAGGCAGAGCGGCCAGAGGCCGAGGGCGCCGCCCCAGAACAGGTCAAGGAACAGCCCCAACCCGAACAGGACGAGCGGCGCCAGCATAGAGGGCCGGATCAACGGCCAGGCGAAAGCCAGGACCAGGGGAAAGACCGGCTCGGGCAAATTCAGACCGAACAGGCGGAAGGGGACGGCCAGCAGCACTGTCGCCGCAATCGCGGTCAGGGCAGGATAGACGATCCATTGCAGCGGGCCGACGACGCGGACCGTGATCGCCCGTCTCACTCCGCCGCTCCTGCGGGCGTGGGAGCAGCCTCGGTCGAGGCCGCTGCCGGTTGAACCGGCGCCGGAGCCGTCGGCCGGGGTCCGGCGGGACGCGGCTGTACAGCCGGACGGGTGGCAGCCGGACGGGTCGTGGCCGGAGCCGAGGTCGTCGAGGCTGGTGCTGCGCCCGGCGCGGGCGCCAAGACGGGCGGGGGCGCGGCGTTGGCGGCGCGCACGCGCTCAGCCGTCGCGGCGGCGGCGGCGGCCCGGCGGGTGGCCACGTCCTGAATAGCGGCCGCCTGAGCCGGTGTCGGGGGCGGCGCGGCGGCCAGGCTGGCCAATGGCGGCGCGTTCAGGGCGTTCTGGTCGGCCAGTTGGCTGAAATCCTGGAACAGCAGGACGCGGACATAGTCGATGGCGGTGCGGTCGCTGAACAGCTTGACGCGCCAACTCCCGTCAACACCCTTGGCGGCCACCCCGATGGGCAGACCGCGCGGGAAGCCGCCGCCATCGCCCGACGTCAGGATGCGGTCGCCTTCCTGCACCGATCCCGCGCCGCGCACATAGTCCAGACGCGGACTGCCGCTGCCGTCGCCGGTCAGCATGGCGCGGGCGTCGGTGCGCTCGACGAGAACCGGGGTGCGCGAAGCCACGTCGGTCAGCAGCAGCATCCTGCTGTTGCCGGCCGATGCGCCCATGATGCGCCCCACCAGTCCATGCTCGCTGAGCACAGGATTGCCGATGCGAACTCCCTTGGAAGCGCCGATGTTCAGCAGACGCGAGCGGGCGAAGGGGCCGCGCGCATCGGTGATGGCCAGGCCCGTGACCATGGGCACCGGCGGCTCGGTCTTCACGCCCAGCATCTGTTCGTAGCGACCGTTGATGTTCTTCAGGGCCAGGGCCTCGTCGCGCCAGGCGTTCAACTCGACGATCTCGGCGCGCAGACGACGGTTCTCGGACACGGCGAAGAAGTAGCCCTTGACGTAGTCGACGGCGTTGCCGGTCCAGCGTACGGGCGCGGACAGCGCCCCGCCGACAGGGGCGGCCGCGGTCTCAAAGCCAGCCCTGGCGGGCGCATAGCCGTCTGCATTCGGGGTCTGGCGGGTATCGCCAAGCAGGAGCATGCCCGCGCCGATGATGCCGACGACAACGACGACCGCGGCCGTCCAGGCCAGCGGCACCTTGATGTTCTCGAACGGTCCGTCGCGAAACGCCACGGCCAGCCTTCCTACCTAGAGATCCGGGATCGGGGGGGTCAGGCCCCGCCGACGATGAGAGCCTATCGCAAAAACCGATTCCCGAAGACGGCGGTCTTTACGACAGGCTTTTCAGCCTCAGAGCGAGGACTCGAGGACGCCCTTCATCCACGACGGGTGCTCCAGCACCTTGCCGCAACCGATGGCCACGCAGGACAGGGGATCGTCAGCGACCTGAACCGGCAGGCCGGTATGGTCGCGGATTTCCACATCCAGGCCGCGCAGCAGGGCGCCGCCGCCCGTCAGCATGATGCCCTTGTCGGCGATGTCGGCGGCCAGTTCCGGCGGCGTGGCTTCCAGCGCGACCTTGACGGCTTCGACGATCTGCGAGACCGGCTCGGCCAGAGCTTCGGCGGCCTGACGCTCGCTCATCTTCACTTCGCGCGGCACGCCCTGCATCAGGTCGCGGCCCTTGACCTCGATCGACAGGCCTTCGCCGTCGGCCGGAATGCGGGCGGTGCCGATGTCCTTCTTGATGCGCTCGGCGGTCGTTTCGCCGATCAGCAGGTTATGGTTACGGCGCATGTAGCTGATGATGGCGTCGTCCATCATGTCGCCGCCCACGCGGACCGAACGCGAATAGACGATGCCCGACAGCGACAGGACGGCGACCTCGGTGGTGCCGCCGCCGATGTCGACGACCATCGAGCCGGTCGGCTCGTGGATCGGCAGGCCGGCGCCGATCGCGGCGGCCATCGGCTCGTCGATCAGGCCGACGCGGCGAGCCGAGGCGTTCAGGCAGGAATCATTGATGGCGCGGCGCTCGACGGCCGTGGCGCCCGACGGGACGCAGACGATCATCTTGGGGTTCACGAAACCCTTGCGGTTATGAACCTTGCGAATGAAGTGCTTGATCATCTCTTCGGCGACTTCGAAGTCGGCGATGACCCCGTCGCGCATCGGACGGATGGCTTCCATGTGACCAGGCGTGCGGCCCAGCATCTGCTTGGCTTCCAGGCCGACGGCGTGGACGATCTTGCGACCGCCGACGTTGCGCAGGGCGACGACCGACGGTTCGTTCAGGACGATACCCTTGCCGCGCATGTAGATCAGGGTGTTGGCCGTCCCCAGATCCATCGCGATGTCGTTGGAGATCATGCCGAAGAGGGGTGAAAGCATGGGCGTCGGTTACCGCTTGTTCGGGCCTGCTAGGGCGTGAGTCTTGTTCGTCCGCGCTGGCGACGCCCTGCCCCGCGCACCCATGTGCGCCGAACCATCCTGATCGTCCTCGCCTGGCCGACTACAGGCCCGTTTGCCCGCATGGCGCGTCGATTGCAAGCGCCTATCACGCGCCAATCACAGCCTTGTCACAGCAAGGCTTGAAAGCCCGTCCGCTCAAGCTTTTCCGGCTCCGCTTGCGAGTGACGCCGCCGGACCTCGAACACGGTCCGCTCGCTGAACGTCGGGTGATGATCTCAGCGGGCGCCAAGCCGGTTCGACAGGGTCGGCTTCAGTTCGCGCGCGACGCTTCCCGACGCTTCACGATCTCGCGCACCACCATCATGAGACCCAGCCAGACGACTGCGACGCCTGCAAGGATCAATGAAGTCCAGACGCCGTCTCCCGAAACCGCCGCCATGAAGGAGCCCCCGAAGAAAGCGACCAGGGCCGTTTTGGGCAGGACGCCCAGCGCGCATCCGGCCAGAAAGCCGGGGAAGGAGGCCCGCACCGCGCCGAACGCCATGTTGACGACGATGAAGGGCGCCGAGGGCACATTGCGAATGATGAAGCTGGCCGAAAAGGCGTTGCGTCCCACGAACCGCTGCAACCGTTCGGCCGCGCCGCCGCCGAAGCGCTCCAGCGCGCGCGCGGTCGGACCCCGGCCTAGCCAGTAAGTGACAGCGGCCGAGACCACCGTGGCGATCCAGCTGTAGAGAAAACCGAACCACGGCCCGAAGGCCACCACGCAGGCGGCGATCAGGATGAACTGCGGTATGCCGATGAAGGCCGACAGGGTGAAGACGACGATGGCCGCGACCAGCCCCCAAGGGCCGACGCGGTAGCCCTCAAGCCAGGCCTCAAGTTTCTCTTCGGCGCCGAGGGTGAAGTGGGCCTTGCCGAAGGCGAACAGGGCGATGATTCCACCGAGCAGCAGCAGGCTGACCAGCAGGGTGCGCCACCGCTGCGCCTCCATATTCAGCAGAAAATCGACGATCCGCCGCATTAATTTCGCCCAAATCGCCTTTTGATCGTCCGGAAGACGCACAAACGTTGTGCGCCTTCGCAGGGTTGCGTATCAAGCCTCGCCTCCCCGGCTCTCACCACATCCACCAGACGGGATAGTCATGTCCAGCCTTCAGTCCTCCGCCCTCGCCCGCGTCAAGCCTTCGGCCACACTGGCCGTGACCGCCCGGGCCCGGGAACTGAAACGCGAAGGGCGCGACGTCATCGGTCTGGGCGCCGGCGAACCGGACTTCGACACCCCCGACAACATCAAGGCGGCGGCCATCGAGGCCATCCACCGCGGCGAGACGAAATACACCGACGCCGACGGCATGCCCGAGCTGAAGGCCGCTATCGTCGCCAAGTTCGCGCGCGAGAATGGCCTGACCTACGAAACCAACCAGATTCACGTCGCCTCTGGCGGCAAGCCGGTGATCTTCAACGCCTTCGTGGCCACGCTGAATCCCGGCGACGAAGTCATCGCCCCCGCCCCCTACTGGGTGTCCTACCCGGACATGGTGCTGCTGGCCGGCGGCGAGCCCGTCACCGTGATCGGCGAAGAAGCCGACGGCTTCAAGCTGCGTCCCGAGGTGCTGGACGCCGCTATCACGCCGCGCACCAAGTGGCTGATCCTCAACTCGCCGTCAAACCCGACCGGCGCCGCCTATACCCGCGCCGAGCTGGAAGCCCTGGCCGTGGTGCTGCGCAAGCACCCGCAGGTCTGGATTCTGACCGACGACATGTATGAGCACCTCGTCTATGGCGACTTCGACTACGTCACCATCGCCCAGGTGGCGCCCGACCTCTACGACCGCACCCTGACCTGCAACGGCGTGTCCAAGGCCTATGCCATGACCGGCTGGCGCATCGGCTATGCGGGCGGCCCCAAGCCGCTGATCGATCTGATGCGCAAGGTGGCCAGCCAGACGACGTCCAACCCGTCGTCGATCAGCCAGTGGGCCGCCGTCGAGGCCCTGAACGGCCCGCAGGACTTCCTGGCCGAACGCTCCGCCGCCTTCGAGAAGCGCCGCGACCTGGTCGTGTCCATGCTCAACCAGGCCACCGGCATCCGCTGCCCCAAACCTGAGGGCGCCTTCTACGTCTATCCCTCGATCGAGGGCGTGATCGGCAAGACGACGGCGTCGGGCGTGGTCATAACCGACGACGAGGTCTTCACCGCCGAACTGCTGGATCAGGAAGGCGTGGCCGTGGTTCAGGGCGCCGCCTTCGGTCTCAGCCCCTATTTCCGCATCAGCTACGCCACCTCGGAAGCGGTGCTGGAAGAAGGCTGCCGCCGCATCCAGAAGTTCTGCGCTTCACTGAAGTAGAAACCGCCTAAAGCGGCGCCGGCGGAATGTTCAACGTCGGCGCCGTCTTCAGGATGAAGGACAGGCACCATTCCGTCGCGCGCTGCGAGTTGTTGTGTTCACCGTCAGGATTGCGCGTCAGCAGGCAGGCGGCGTCGGGCTTATGCTCGGCTTCGGACCCGGCGTAGAGCACCAGCCCGCCCGCCGGACCGACGGCCTCGCGATACATCATCATCAGGGGGCCGGAGGCGTGAACGCTGAACGCCTCGACCTCGGCCTCATCTGCGCCCAGCAGGAGGCGGGCCTGCGCCTCGGGATCGCCCGGCGTCAGGCGAAAGAGCTCGGCCTTCAGCGCGTCGCCGGGTTCAGGCGTCATGGTGAATCGCGGCAGGTCTTGCGGGGCCGCCGTCAGCATCCCCGCGATGACGAGCCCAAGCAGCATCAAGCCGCGCGGCTGACGGCGAAGTCGGCCAGGTCTTCCAGCGCCGAGCGCCAGTCGCCGGCCGGCAGGACCGACAGCGCCGCCTTGGCCCGATCGGCATAGTCGCCGGCGGCGTCCAGCGTGGCCTCGACCGCGCCCGTGCCCAGGATCAGTTCACGCGCCCGGACGAAATCCTCGGGCGTACGTTCGCCCTTGGTGATGACGCGATCCCAGAACAGGTCTTCCTTGCCCTTGGTGCGCTGAACAGCCAGCAGCAGCGGCAGGGTCGCCTTGCCCTCGTTGAAGTCGTCGCCCGCGTTCTTGCCGAGCGTCGCCGTGTCGCTGCCGTAGTCCAGGGCGTCGTCGGCCAACTGGAAGGCTATGCCCAGAGCCATGCCGTAGTCGCGCAGCGCCTTGACCTGTTCCTCGGTCGCGCCCGCGCCCACCGCTCCCGACTCGGCGGCGGCGGCGAACAGTTCCGCGGTCTTGGCACGGATGATCTGCAGATAGGTCGCCTGATCCAGGTTCAGGTCGTGGGCGCGGGTCAGTTGCAGCACCTCGCCCTCGGCGATGACGCTGGAAGCCGTGGCCAGGATGCCAAGGGCGCGCAGGGAATCCGTCTCGACCATCAGTTCAAAGGCGCGCGCGAACAGGAAGTCGCCGACCAGCACCGACGAGGCCGCGCCCCAGATCAGATGCGCCGCCACCTTGCCGCGCCGCATCTCCGAGCCGTCCACGATGTCGTCGTGCAGCAGGGTGGCGGTGTGGATGAACTCGACCGAGGCGGCCAGCTTCGTCGCGGCGGCGATTTCGCCCCGTGTCCCGACAGCGCGGGCGGCGGCCACGGTCAGCAGCGGACGCAGGCGCTTGCCGCCCGCCGAGATCAGATGCTCGGCCAGCATGGGAATCACCGGCACGTCGGACTGCATCCGGGCGATGATCAGGGCGTCAACCGCCGCCATGTCGTCCTTTGCCAGACGAACAAGAGCGTCCACATCGCCCTTGGGGCGGGGAGCGGCGACGAGAGCTGCGTCCACGAAAATCTCTTTCAACTCAGGGGGCGAAGGGGGAGATTCGCCCAGAAATCACACGCATCCGCTTGCCCGAACGCGATGCGGCGCACAATGGTGGCGGCGTCATGATGGGTCAAGCCGGGTCAACCCTTACTGCCGCAGCGGATGTTGCGGAATCCGCCCTTCTGGGCGGCCGCGTCCGGCTGCGCCAGCCGGTCAAGGGCTATCGCGCCGGCATGGACGCCGCCCTGCTGGCCGCCGCCGTGGACGCCAAACCGGGCGAACGGCTGATCGAGGCGGGCTGCGGCGCGGGCGCGGTGCTGATGCAGGTCGCCGCCCGACGTCCCGGCGTCGCTCTGACCGGGCTGGAGCGCGACCTGACTGCCGCCGGACTGGCGCGCGAGAACGCCGCGCTGAACGGCGTCGAGGACCGCGCGACCATTCTCAGCGGCGATGTGGCGCAGGGGTTTCGAGCGCTGGGTCTGCCGCCCTTCGACTGGGCCGTCAGCAACCCGCCCTTCTTCGATGACCCCTCCGCCCTGCGGGCGCCCGGCCCCGGCAAGATGGGAGCCTGGATGGCCGACGATGGACTGAAGGCCTGGACCAGCTTTCTGCTGAAAGCGGTGCGCGAGGGTGGGAAGATCGTCGTCATCCACCGCGCCGACCGTCTGGCCGACCTGCTGGCCCTGCTGGGCGACAAGGCCGGCTCCTTCGCCATCCGCCCGATCCATCCCTACGCCGACCAGCCCGCCAAGCGGGTCCTGGTCCAGGCCATCAAGACCGGCAAGGCGCCCTTACGCCTGCTGCCGCCGCTGATCCTGCACGACCGCACCGAGGCCAAACACAGCCCCGAGGCCGAGGCGATTCTGCGCGGCGAAGCCGGGCTGGTTTTCTAGTTTCCTTCTCCCCTTGTGGGAGAAGGTGGCCGAGCATAGCGAGGTCGGATGAGGGGTCTCTCCGCCGGTTGCAAGACCCCTCATCCGTCAGGCTCCGCCTGCCACCTTCTCCCGCAAGGGGAGAAGGGCTATGAGCGCCCCATGTCCCTGCGCCCCCTCTTCCCGACCCAAGTGTATGAAGCCTCGCTGGCCGCCGCGCCCGGCTGGGCCGAGCTGCACGAGGAAATCCTCGACCTCTGCCTGGTCATGGCCGAGGAGGACGAGGCCGGGATCGAATGGTGCAAGACCAATCACTATCCGGGCTACACCTCCTACGGCTCGATCAACGACCTGCCGCATCGCTTCCCCGAGTTCGCCGAGCTGAAGAAGCAGTTGGACAAGCACGCCGCCGCCTACGCCAAGGCGCTGCACTTCGATCTGGCGCGCAAGCCCAAGCTGGACAATCTGTGGGTCAATGTCCTGATGCCCGGCGGCGGCCACTCCGGCCACATCCATCCGCACGCCATCATTTCCGGCACCATCTACATCCACATCCCCGACGGCGCCTCGTCGCTGAAGATCGAGGACCCGCGCCTGGTCATGATGATGGCTCGCCCCGGCCTGACCGCCGAGGCGACCGAGGCCGAGAAGCCCTTCGTCTATCTGAAGCCCGCCTCAGGCACGATTCTGATGTGGGAAAGCTGGCTGCGCCACGAGGTCCCGGCCAACCGCGCCGAGGAACAGCGCATCTCGATCAGCTTCAACTACGCCTGAGGCGCCCGCGCAGTCAGCGCGGACGCCCGCTGCGATCAGCAGTCGAAGTAGACGGTCTCGATGTGCTGCCCCAGTTGCAGGGGGTAGTGATAGGTGCTGCCGTCGCAGTTCTGACCCGAGGTCGCGACCAGGATTCTCGGCTCGAACTCCTGATTGTAGTGATACGACACGTACCCCTGCTCGACCGGGCCACGGCCCGGCCATTGCTGGGCGCTGGCGGTGCCAGAGACGGCTGCGATCGACAGTACGGCTAGGGCCGCAAGACGCGAGATCTTCATCGACTTTCCCTCCTGTTGCGCCTCATTGCGCCCGGAGAGAGCACTACAACCGAACACCAATCTCAAGTTGCATTTCTGCCAAGCACTCAGCCATAACGCCGCACCCTCGCCACATTCTTCATCACTCTCGCCTGCAGTGAAGCTTTTGGGGGAATGACGCAGATGACGAAAACACCGCGCACGGTCGGGCTGGCGCTCTCGCTTGCTGTCGCTCTCATGCTGCCGGCTTGCTCACCCCAGGCCGACGCTCAGACGGTGAGCCCCGCCGAGGGCGCGCCCTATGTGCTGACCGGCACCCAGGTCTGGAGCGTGCCCGATCCGGTTTCCGGTCGCGACTACGAGGTCTTTGTCAGCCTGCCCGCCAGCTATGAAGCCCAGCCGAACCGCCGCTATCCAGTCCTCTATGTCACCGACGCTGACTACGCCTTTCCCATCATCCGCCAGATCGCGCGGCGGGTGAATCTGGATGGGCCGGTGATCGAGGAATTCATTCTGGTCGGCCTGTCCTACGCTAAGGGCGATGGCGGCGCCGACAGCCGCCGCCGCGACTACACCCCCACGCCCAACGGCCCGCGCAACTCAGCCGGTTCGGTGCACGGCGGCGGCGCGGCCTATCAAACCTATCTGAAGACCCAGGCCCTGCCCTTCGTCGAGCAAAAGTTCCGCGCCGATCCGGCGCGTCGCGTCCTGCTAGGCCATTCCTACGGCGCTCTGCTGGGCTCACAAATCATGTTCACCGACCCGGGCATGTTCAGCGGCTACGTTCTGGGCAGCCCCTCCTTCTGGTTCGACAAGCGCCACATGATGAAGATGGAGGCGGACTACGCTCGCAGCCACCGCGACCTGCCCGCCGAGGTCTTCATGTACGTCGGGGCCTTCGAAGGCCCCGGCCCCACCGCACGGCACGCCAACGAGACGGACATGGTCGGCGACATGGACACCATGGAGCGCCTGCTGAAATCCAGGGCCTATCCCGGCCTCAGCGTCCAATCGACAGTGTTGGAAAATGAGGACCACCTGACCGTCGCCCCAGTCGGCTTCACCCGTGGATTGATGGCGGTCCTGCCAGCCAGACCCTAGCGCCGGACGAAGACCGCGTCCTGATAGGCCAGCGCGGTCGGGCGACCGGCCGCGTCCAGTTTGAACACCAGGCCCTCGCCCCGGAACGGGGTCAGTTCGACGCGCAGGCCCTCCGGTTCGGTCAGGTAGTCGGCGAGGGCCTGCTGCACGCCGATGGCGACCGACAGTCGCTCGCCCGCCTCGCGGATCGTCAGGGTTCCGTAGGCGTCGTTGACGTAGTTCCCGACATAGGCGGCGTTTGCCAGAGACAGGGTGCGGACCCGATTGCCACGCGCCGCCTCCGCGCCCGCAACGCCGGTGCGGCGACGGTCGCGCTCAGCGATCAGGGCGTCGAGTTTGGCTTCATAGACCGCTTCGATGTCGGGCAGGCCAGCGAACCAGTCATACGCATAGTTGGCGACCACATCGGCCAGATCGCCGGAGAAGGCGTCTTCGTTGACCATGACGGCCACGCCCAGACGACGCTTGGGCATGAAGGAGACATGGGCGCGAGAGCCCGAGAAGTTGCCGAAGTGGTGGATCAGCAGGTCGTCGCCATAACGCCCCACCTGCCAGCCCAGACCGTAGCCGGTGCGGACATAGGGGCCGAAGGTCGCGTCCTGCGCCACCTGCGAGACGTGGGTCGAGACGACCAGCCCTATCGGAAACACCTGACGCCCGGCCACGCGACCGTCGTTGATCTGGGCCTCCAGCCAGAGCGCCATGTCGTTCGCCGTGGAGATCAGGCCGCCCGCCGACTGCATCGTCGCATCGGTCTTTTGCAGCGGCGACCGCTCGGGCTGGCCGGGGATGCGCCCGAAATGACCGGCGGCAACCACGGCGCCCGCCGCCCGCGCCGCGTCGATGCGCGCCGTCGTGGCGGTCATGCCCAGCGGCTTCAGCACCTCGTCCTCGACCATATCGCGCCAGTCGCGGGCCCAGCGACGCTCGCTCAGGACGGTCGCGAGATTATAGCCGGAGTTGGCATAAACGAACTGGCCATAGGGGGTTTCGCGCGGCGCAGTCTCCGCCATCAGCCGCCACAGGACCTCGGGGCTCCAGTCGCCGGAATAGGCGACACGAAACGCGATGGGGTCATTGTCCACGCCCGAGCGGTGGCTGAGCAAGTCGGTCAGGGTGATCCGGGCGGCGATGTCCGCCGGCACGCCGGACGGCGGCGCCCAGTCGGCCAAGGGCGCATCCAGATCCACCTCGCCCCGCCGCGCCATGGCGGCGAACGACAGGGCGGTGAAGCTCTTGGTGGCCGAGGCGATGTAGAATCGCGTGTCCGACGTCACGGCGGCGCCCGTCGCCACATCGGCCACGCCGAAGCCCGCCGCATGCACAAGCCCGTCCTGATCGACCACGGCCACGGCCAGACCGGGCGCCGCCTCGACCCGCTGCATCGCCCCGCTCGCAAAGGCGTCCATCGCCCGACCGAAGGCCGCGCGCTCCTGCGCGCTGGCCCCGCTCGCCGTACAGGCCAGCGTCGCCGCCAGCAGCGCCCCTATCGATCTTGATCTCATGAAGTCGCTCCCCTGCCCCGAGCGGGCTGACGGGTAGAGGCCGCGACGGGCGCGAACGGATGCAGCGCCTTCAAACCGCCCCGCGTTACGTCTAGAGATTTGCTCAAAGGGTCCGCGACGGCTACATCCCGCGCCAACCTCCCCATCAGATCAGACGACAGGGCGAAACCGCACCTCATGGCGCAGCAATATATTTTCCAGATGCAGGGTCTGACCAAGACCTTCCCCGGCGGCAAGAAGATCTTCGAGAACATCTGGCTGAGCTTCTACAACGACGCCAAGATCGGCGTCGTCGGGGTCAACGGGTCGGGTAAGTCCACCCTGCTTAAGATCATGGCCGGCCTGGACAGCGAGTTCACGGGCGAAGCCCGCGCCGCCGACGGCGTCAAGCGCGGCTATCTGGAACAGGAGCCCAAGCTGGACGACAGCCTGAACGTCCGCGAGAACGTCGAGGCCTGGTGCGAAGAGAAGCAGTGGGTCAACCGCTTCAACCAGGTCGCAAACGAGCTGGGTGAAAACTACACCGACGAACTGATGGAGGAGATGACCGCCCTCCAGGAGAAGATCGACGCCGGCGACGTCTGGGACATCGACAGCCGCATCGACCAGGCCATGGGCGCCCTGCGCTGCCCGCCGGATGACTGGGAAGTCACCAACCTGTCGGGGGGTGAAAAGCGCCGCGTGGCTCTGGCCCGCCTGCTGCTCAGCAAGCCCGACATGCTGCTGATGGACGAACCGACCAACCACCTGGACGCCGAATCCGTCGCCTGGCTGCAGCATCACCTGGAGAACTTCCCGGGCTGCGTCATCCTCGTCACCCACGACCGCTACTTCCTGGACCAGGTGACCAAGTGGACCCTGGAACTGGACCGCGGCAAGGGCCACCCGCATGAGGGCAACTACTCCTCGTGGCTGGAAGCCAAGACCAAGCGCGTCGTGCAGGAGCAGTCGGAATCGGAAGCCCGCCAGCGCGCACTCACCCGCGAACTGGAATGGGTCCGCTCGGGCGCCAAGGCCCGCCAGGCCAAGTCCAAGGCCCGTCTGGCCGCCTATGAGAAGATGGTCGCCGATCAGGAAAGCAGCCGTCAGGCCCAGTCCTTCGCCGTCATCCAGATCCCGCCCGGCCCGCGCCTCGGCAACGTGGTTCTGGAGGTCGAGGGCCTGAAAAAGTCCTATGGCGACAAGACCCTGTTCGACAATCTGACGTTCAAGCTGCCGCCCAACGGCATCGTCGGCGTCATCGGTCCCAACGGCGCCGGCAAGTCGACCATGTTCAAGCTGATCACCGGCCAGGAAACCCCTGACGGCGGCACCATCAAGGTCGGCGAAACGGTCAAGCTGGCCTATGTCGACCAGTCGCGCGATGACCTGAAGCCGGACGAAACCATCTGGCAGGCCATCTCGGGCGGCACCGACGTGATGATGGTCGGCAAGCGCGAGATCAACACCCGCGCCTATGTCGGCAGCTTCAACTTCAAGGGCGGCGACCAGCAGAAGAAGGTGGGGCAGCTCTCTGGGGGTGAACGAAATCGCGTGCACCTGGCCAAGACCCTGGCCTCGGGCGGCAACCTGATCCTGCTCGATGAGCCGACCAACGACCTGGACATCGAAACCTTGCAGAACCTCGAAGAGGCTCTGGAGGAGTTCGCCGGCTGCGCCGTGGTCATCTCCCACGACCGCTGGTTCCTTGACCGTCTGGCCACCCACATCCTCGCCTTCGAAGGCGACGGCCACGTGGAATGGTTCGAGGGCAACTTCGAAGCCTACGAGCAGGACAAGATGCGCCGCCTGGGTGCGGACAGCATCATTCCCAAGCGCATCCAGCACCAGAAGTTCGGTCGCTGATTCCCTGCTGAGCTGAATGAAACGGCCCTCCGAGCGATCGGGGGGCCGTTTTTCTTTGGCCGCTGGCGCTCTGGCGGAACCGGGTTAGTCTGGCCTCATGACCCAGCGCCCCGCCATCCTGATCATGCAGCGGCACCTCGCGCCGCTCAGCGTCTTCCTCGAAGGCGTCTACGACGTCTATCGCTTCTGGGAGGGGCCGCCGATCGAGGCCGCCGCCGACGTGCGCGTCCTGGTCGTGGCGGGCGAGTTCGAACTGGACAAGGCCCTGATCGAGCGCCTGCCCAACCTGTCGCTGATCGCCTGCTTCACCTCGGGCTATGACGGCATCGACGTGGAATGGTGCCGCGCGCGCGGTCTGCCCGTCACCCACGCCCCTGCCATCAACCACGAGGACGTCGCCGACCACGCCATCGGCCTGATCCTGGCGGCGCGGCGTCAGATCGCCGAGGGCGACCGGCAGTTGCGCGCCGGCGGCTGGACCCCGGCCTCCAAGACCATCACCCCGTCGATGGGCGGGCAGACGCTGGGCATCGTCGGCCTAGGCGCTATCGGCGAGGCCATCGCCCGGCGCGCCGAGATCATGCGCATGACCGTCCAGTGGTGGGCGCCGCGGGCCAAGGACGCCGCCTGGCCCCGCGCCGACAGCCTGCTCGACCTGGCCCGTGCCTCAGACGTGCTGGTCGTCGCCTGTCGCGCGGACGAAACCAATCGCGGTCTGATCTCGGCGGAAGTGATTGAGGCGCTGGGGCCGTCGGGCCTGCTGGTCAATGTCGCGCGTGGTCAGCTGGTGGATGAAGACGCCGTGATCGCCGCCCTGCGCGACGGGCTGCTGGGCGGGGCTGCGCTGGACGTGTTCGAGACCGAGCCGACCGACGCTGCGCGCTGGGCGACCGTGCCCAACACCGTCCTGACGCCCCACACCGCCGGGGCCACGACCGAGGCGGTCCAGGGGATGCTGATGCTGCTGCTTCAGAACCTGACGGCCCATTTCGCGGGCGAACCGCTGAAGACGCCCGTCACGACCTGATCTGCACGATTTAACGGGCAGCTGAATGATCCGTGCGGCTTAGCCGTCGCATCAGCCCCGCTCGCGGTCAGATTTTGCTTGCATAATCGTATAAGGATATCTTTATACGACCTCATGACATTGACCGCTGACCAGACCGTCGAAGCCCTGCGCGCTGCGGGCGAACCGACCCGTTTACGGGTGCTGTCGCTGCTGGCCGCCGAGGAACTGTCGGTCATGGAGCTGTCGCGGGTTCTGGATCAGAGCCAGCCGCGCGTGTCGCGTCATCTGAAGCTGATGGCAGACGCCGGGCTTATCGAACGATTCCCCGACGGGGCGCGGGTCTTCTACCGCCTCTCGCACGACGCCCTGTCGCGCCGGCTGATCGACACGGTTCTGGACCTGCTGGACGACGCCGAGGGCGAAGCCGACCATCGCCGTCTGGACGAGGTGCGCAAGGAGCGCGCCATCGACGCCGCCCGCTATTTCGAACAGGTCGCGCCCCAGTGGGACCAGATGCGCAGCCTCTATGTCTGCGAGAGCGCGGTCGAGACCGCCGTTGAGCAAGCCGCCGGTCCCGGCCCGTTCGAACGGGTCGTCGATCTGGGCACCGGCTCGGGCCGGATGCTGACCCTGTTCGGCAAGAAGGCGAAGATGTCGGTTGGTCTAGACCTGAGCCAGAACATGCTCAACATCGCCCGCGCCAACGTCGCCAAGGCCGGGCTGGACAAGGTCGAGCTGCGCCACGGCGACATCTTCTCGACCCGCCTGCCGCACGAAAGCGCCGACCTGGTGATCGTGCATCAGGTTCTGCACTACCTGGCCGATCCCGCCGCCGCCGTGGCCGAGGCCGCGCGTCTGGTCATGCCGGGCGGCAAGCTGCTGATCGTCGATTTCGCCCCGCACCAGTTGGAGCATCTGCGCGAGGCGCACCAGCACCGCCGCCTGGGCTTCGCCGACGAGGAAATCCAGGAATGGCTGGAAAGCGCCGGCCTGACCGCCGACGCCCCGGTCGCCCTGCCGCCTGATACCGAGGGCCTGACCGTCCACATCTGGGCCGCCGAACGCGTCGCAGCCTCTGCTCGAAAGACCGCCTGATGGCCTCTCCCGCCGCTCTCAACCTGGCTGAAGCCCGCGCCCTGCTGCTGTCGCCGCTGGGCCCCGTGGCGCGCGCCGGTTCCAACCGCAACGCCGTCAACGTCTCGTTCGAGTTCTTTCCACCCAAGTCGGATGAGGCCGAGGCCAATCTGTGGAACGCCATCCGTCGGCTGGAGCCGCTGAACCCGGCCTTTGTCTCAGTCACCTATGGCGCGGGCGGCTCGACGCGCGAGCGCACCCACCGCACGGTGCAGCGGATCATCAGCGAGACGACCCTGCGGCCCGCCGCCCACCTGACCTGCGTCGAGGCCAGCCGCGCCGAGGTCGATGAGGTCATCGAGGGCTACAAGGCCATCGGCGTCGATCATATCGTCGCCCTGCGCGGCGATCCGCCGGGCGGAGACGGCATCGGCGGCGCCTACGTCCCGCGCACCGACGGCTACGCCAACGCCACTGAACTGTCCCGCGCCATCAACAGCGTCGGCGGCTTCGACATCACCGTCGGCGCCTATCCCGAAAGGCACCCCGAAAGCCCGTCGATCGACCACGACATAGACGTGCTGAAGGCCAAGGTGGACGCCGGCGCCACGCGCGCGGTCAGCCAGTTCTTCTTCGACATCGAGGCCTTCCTGCGCTTCCGTGACCGGGTGCGGGCGGCGGGCGTGACCATCCCCCTGATCCCCGGCATCATGCCGGTATCCAACTTCAAGGGCCTGAGCCGGATGAGCGCGGCCTGCGGCGCCTCCATCCCCGACTGGCTGGCGGCCCACTTCGACGGGCTGGACGACGATCACGAGACCCGCAAGCTGCTGGCCGCCTCCATCGCCGCAGAGACCTGCGCGCGACTGCAGGAAGAGGGCTTCTCGGACTTCCACTTCTACACTCTGAACCGCGCCGAGCTGGTCTATGCGATCTGCCGGGTGCTGGGCGTGCGTGAAACCAAGGCTGTTGCGTAAATGACTTCTCCCCTGTCTCGCCCTGAACGGATCGCCGCCCTGCACGCGGCGGCCAAAGAACGCATCCTGGTGCTCGACGGGTCCTGGGGCGTCATGATCCAGCGGCGCGGGCTGGAAGAAGCCGACTTCCGCGGCGACCGCTTCGTCGCGGCCAAGGGCTATAACGAAAAGGACCAGATGAAGGGGAACAACGACATCCTCTGCATCACCCGCCCCGACATCATCGCCGACCTGCACGACCAGTATTACGGCGCCGGCGCGGACATCAGCGAGACCAACACCTTCTCGGCCACGACCATCGCCCAGGACGACTACAAGCTGGACGCCCAGGCCGTCTGGGACATCAATCTGGAAGGCGCCCGGCTGGCCCGCGCCGCCGCCGACCGTTGGACGGCCAAGGAGCCGCACAAGCCCCGCTTCGCCGCCGGTTCTATCGGCCCGCTGAACAAGATGCTGTCGATGTCGTCGGACGTGAACGATCCCGGCGCGCGGCTGGTGACGTTTGACGAGGTCTATGAGGCCTATCGTCATCAGGTGAAGGCCCTGAACGAGGGCGGCGTCGACCTCTATCTGATCGAAACCATCACCGACACGCTGAACTGCAAGGCCTGTATCAAGGCCATCAAGGAGCTCGAGGACGAGGGGCTGGAGCCCCTGCCGATCTGGATTTCGGGCACCATCACCGACCGTTCGGGCCGCACCCTTAGCGGCCAGACCGCCGAGGCCTTCTGGAACTCCGTGCGCCACGCCAAGCCGTTCGCCGTGGGCTTCAACTGCGCCCTCGGCGCCGACCTGATGCGGCCCTTCATCGCCGAACTGAGCCGCGTGGCCGACACCCTGGTCGCCGCCTACCCCAACGCGGGTCTGCCCAACGCCATGGGCCAGTATGACGAGCAGCCCCACGAAACCGCCCACTTCATCGAGGAATGGGCAGCGTCGGGCCTGGTCAACATCGTCGGCGGCTGCTGCGGCACCACCCCCGACCACATCAAGCACGTCGCCGAAGAGGTCGCGCCACTGAAGCCGCGCGAAATCCCGCAACGCCCGGTGGCCATGCGCCTGTCGGGGCTGGAACCCTTCGAGCTGGTGGCCTGATGCGCCCCATCTTCATCAACGTCGGCGAGCGGACCAATGTCACCGGCTCGGCCAAGTTCCGTAAGCTGGTAGTGGACGGCGACTACGCCGCCGCCCTCGACGTCGCCCGCCAACAGGTCGAGGCGGGCGCCCAGATCATCGACATCAACATGGACGAGGGGCTGCTGGACGGCGCCGTCGCCATGCGCACCTTCCTCAATCTGATCGCCGCCGAGCCCGACATCGCCCGCGTGCCGGTGATGATCGACAGCTCCAAGTGGGAGGTGATCGAGGCCGGTCTGAAGTGCGTTCAGGGCAAGCCTATCGTCAACTCGATCAGCATGAAGGAGGGCGAACAGGCCTTCCGCGAGCACGCGATCAAGTGTCTGCGCTACGGCGCCGCCGTCGTGGTCATGGCCTTTGACGAAGTGGGTCAGGCCGACACCGCCGCGCGCAAGATCGAAATCTGCACCCGCGCCTATAACATCCTGGTCAACGAGGTCGGCTTCCCGCCTGAGGACATCATCTTCGACCCCAATATCTTCGCCGTGGCGACGGGGATCGAGGAGCACGACAACTACGCCGTCGACTTCATCGAGGCGGTCAAGGTCATCAAGGCCACCCTGCCCTACGCCCGCATCTCGGGCGGGGTGTCGAACGTCTCGTTCAGCTTCCGCGGCAACGAGCCGGTGCGCCGGGCCATCCACAGCGTCTTTCTGTATCACGCCATCGCGGCGGGCATGGACATGGGCATCGTCAACGCCGGCGACCTGCCCGTCTATGACGACATCGACGCCACCCTGCGCGAAGCCGTCGAGGATGTGATCCTGAACCGGCCACAGCGGACCAATGTATCCAACACCGAACGGCTGGTGGACATGGCGCCGTCCTACAAGGGCGAGAAGGGCGCGGCGCGCGTCGTCGATCTGAAATGGCGCGAGCAGCCGGTCGCGGCCCGCATCGCACACGCCCTGGTCCACGGGATCACTGAGTTCATTGAGGCCGACACAGAGGAGGCCCGCCTGTCGGTCGAACGTCCGCTGCACGTCATCGAAGGCCCGCTGATGGACGGGATGAACGTGGTCGGCGACCTGTTCGGCTCGGGCAAGATGTTCCTGCCGCAGGTGGTGAAGTCCGCCCGCGTGATGAAGCAGGCCGTCGCCTGGCTGAACCCCTTCATGGAGGCCGAGAAGGAAGGCAAGCCGCGCGAGCAGGCGGGCAAGGTCCTGATGGCCACCGTCAAGGGCGACGTCCACGACATCGGCAAGAACATCGTCGGCGTCGTGCTGCAGTGTAACAACTACGAGGTCATCGACCTCGGCGTCATGGTCCCGGCCGACCGCATCCTGGACGCCGCCGTTGAGCACAAGGTCGACATCGTCGGCCTCAGCGGCCTGATCACGCCGTCGCTGGACGAGATGGTCTTTGTCGCCCGCGAGATGGAGCGGCGCGGCTTTGACATTCCCCTGCTGATCGGCGGGGCCACCACCAGCCGCACCCACACGGCGGTCAAGATCGAGCCGGGCTATCGCAAGGGCTCGACCACCTATGTCATCGACGCCAGCCGCGCCGTCGGCGTGGTCGCGGGCCTGCTGTCGCCGACCGACAAGGCCGGGAACGAGGCCGCCACCCGCGACGAATATATCCGCATCCGCGAGCAGTACGCGCGCGGCCAGGAGGTCAAGGCCCGCGCCACGATCCAACAGGCGCGCGAGAACCGCTTCAACGCCGATCCGGCTGCGACCATGCCGGGCAAGCCGTCCTTCCTGGGCGTGCGTAGCTTCGACGCCTGGGATCTGGCCGATCTGGCCGACCACATCGACTGGACGCCCTTCTTCGCCAGCTGGGAGCTGATCGGCCGCTACCCGCTGATCCTCGAAGACGAGATCGTCGGCGAGGCGGCCCAGGACCTGTTCCGCGACGCGCAAGCCATGCTGAAGCGGATCATCGACGAGAAGTGGTTCACAGCCAAGGGCGTGGTCGGCTTCTGGCCCGCTCAGGCCGTGGGCGACGACATCGCCGTCTATGCCGACGAAAACCGCGCCGAAGAAATCGCCCGCTTCCACACCCTGCGCCAGCAGATCAAGAAGTCGAACGGCAAGCCCAACCTGGCCCTGTCGGACTTCATCGCTGAAGAAGGCCAGGACTACATCGGCGCCTTCGCCGTCACGGCGGGTCACGGCGAGCTTGAAATCGCCAGGAAGTTCAAGGACGCCGGCGACGACTATTCCTCGATCATGGCCACGGCTCTGGCCGACCGCCTGGCCGAAGCCTTCGCCGAGGCCCTGCACAAGAAGGTGCGGACCGAGCTGTGGGGCTACGCCGCAGATGAGGTCACGACCACACAGGACCTGATCGAAGAGAAATATCAGGGCATCCGCCCCGCCCCCGGCTATCCGGCCCAGCCCGACCACACGGAAAAGGCCACCCTGTTCCGCCTGCTGGACGCCGGCGCCAACGCCGGCATGGCCCTGACCGAGAGCTACGCCATGACACCGCCGGCTTCGGTGTCCGGCCTCTACTTCGGCCACCCCGGCAGCCACTATTTCGGCGTCGGCAAGATCGACCGCGATCAGATCGAGGACTACGCGGCCCGCAAGGGCTGGGACGTCGAGACCGCCGAACGCTGGCTGGCCCCCATCCTCAACTACGACCCCGGCGCCGTGGCGCGCGACACCGCCGCCTGAAGCCACGCCGCCTGATCCGTCAGGCAGCGCCCCTCCCAAATTGACAAAAGCGTCCGTCGCCATGCCGGGCGTTTCCGTCTGCCTCGGCGGGATCGCCAAGACCGAAGGACCACTTGCCGGACACAAAAAAGTGGCGGGCCCGAAGACCCGCCACCCATTCCGCAACCGCTTGAAGATTAATACTTCAGGCGAGCGCCGACGAAGAAGTAACGACCGACAACATCATAGGCGTTGGGATCGGTGTTGCCGTCGTTCGCGTTGTCGAACACCGGCGGCTCCTTGTCCGTCAGGTTACGAATGCCGCCGAAGACCTGGACATTCTCGTTCACCTGATAGGTGGCGCTGACGTCATGGTACCAGTAGGACTCAACCGTGCTGTAACCGCCATCTTCGAAGGCAGGGATGTTGCCCTGGTTGTCCATGGCGTCGATGAAGGTGCCCGAGTAGTTCACCCGCACCGGACCCAGATCGTAACCCAGGTTCAGGTTGGCTTTGAACTCCGGCAGGGAGGCGCTGATGTTGTAGGCGCCAGCCGTACCGGCGTAGTCGATGCCGTCCAGCTCGTACTTGTCGAGGTAGGTCAGGTTAAAGGCGACATCCAGCTTGTCGCCGAAGAAGTCGCTGCTCCACGGCACGTTCCAGCCGTAACGGGCCGAAAAGTCGACGCCCGAGGTCTCCAGCGCGGACACGTTGCCCAGAGGCGCACGCGCCTTCAGGTTGCCGGCGGCGTCACGATAGATCAGCGCACCGATGGTCGGGTCCGTACAAGCCGACGAGGTCAGGTCAGCCGCAGCGAAGCAGTTGGCGACAATACCGGAAACACCGCCCTCGATCGTGCCGATATAGCCGTCGACGCTGATGTCATAGTAGTCGAGCGACAGCGACAGGCCCGGAGCGAAGGTCGGCTGCCAGACCGCACCCAGTGTGATCGTGTCGGATTCTTCTTCGGACAGGTTGGGGTTGCCGTAGAAGAAGGACTCCGTCTGCGAGTTCAGAGCGACGAAGCCGGACGTGACCGGATCGGCGCCCAGTTGCAGGGTGCAGAAAGCGCGAACCGAGGCCGACAGCGTGCGCGCGGCGCCCGTGCTGGGGTTGAGGGTCGAGCAGGGGTCCAGAACCGCAGGGAAGCCCTGGTCGTTGGCCTGGAACAGTTCGAAGACGTTCGGAGCCCGAACGGCGCGCTGATACAGACCACGCAGACGCAGGCTCTCAACCGGCTCCCACGAACCGCCGGCCTTGTAGCTCCAGACCTGGCCGACCGTATCGTAGTCCGACATACGGGCGCCGACTTCCAGCTCCAGCGAGTGGACGAAGGGCATGTCCTTGACGACAGGGATCACGGCTTCGGCGTACAGTTCCTTGGACGTCGACGAACCGGCGACCGGACGTTCGGCGTTGAAACCGAAGATGTCGCCCGTGCGCTTGGCGGCGTCCGGCGTGAAGGACAGGCTGTCTTCACGGTACTCGGCGCCGAAGGCGACCGACAGCGGACCTGCCGGCAGTTCCATCGCCGTGCCCGTGACGTTCAACGTGACGTTCTGACGCTCGAACACGCTGAGGTCAGAGAAGTCCAGACGAACGAAGGCTGCAGCCTCGGGCGTGATGGTGCCCGCGCCGAACATGTTGATCGGAACGCAGTTCGAGAAGATCAGCAGCGACGACGGCGCACAGGTGGTGGCGGTGCCGCCGCCCGCAAGTGCGGCGGCCATGCGCGAACGCGAGACGTCGTTCTTGATCGAGGTCTTCAGCTCGGTCCGGCCAAAGGCATAGACGCCCTCGACCTTCCAGTCGCCGCCCAGGTCGTAGGACAAACCGGTATTGATCTGGGTGACGTTGGTGTCGTGGTTCTCGATACGGGCGCCGACCTCGACCATACGGCGGTCAAAGTTAAGCGGTGCGGTCGGATCGGGACGCGAGTTCACATAGGCCAGCAAGGCCGGCGAGTTCTGCACGAAATAGTTGTCCGCCGGGATGGCGATGCCGGTCGCCGGAGTCGGCGCCAGCTGAATGTTGTTGCGGGTGTTGGTGTAGAAGACTTCAGCGAAGGCCGTCAGGCGGTCGGTGATGTCGTAGTGACCCATGAAGGCCGTGTTGACACGCTCGGAAGGCGACTGCAGCAGGTTCACCGGCGCAAAGTCATACCGGTCGCTGGTCGGGCCGAGAGCCGGATCATTGTTGAACCGGCCAGGAACGCCCGGAGTCCGGAACGAACGACGGCAAGCGGCGGTGGGGATCGGATTGGCGGCCGTTTCGCAACCGACGAAGGTGTAGGGGTTGGTGACGATGTTGTTCAGACCGCCGTAGATGCCGGTGCCCGAGCCGCCAGCGTTGCTCGACAGCGCCCAAGCGCGGTCTTCGTTCGGCAGGAAGCCGTCGCGGTCGGCATAGCCGAGGAAGCCGGTCACGTTGCCGCGGCCGTCATCGGTGTTGGCGCCGAACGTCACCGAAGCGTTGAACTGCTCGCCGTCGCCGAAGCCCGAGATGCCGTACTGGGTGTTGAAGGCCAGGCCTTCAAAATCCTTCTTGAAGATGAAGTTGACGACGCCGGCCAGGGCGTCCGAACCGTAGGTCGCCGATGCGCCGCCGGTCATGACTTCAACGCGCTCGATCAGCGAAGCCGGAATGCTGTTCAGGTCGACGGCGTTGGACTTGTCGTACGGGACGAAGCGACGGCCGTTCACCAGCACCAGGGTGCGGCTCGGGCCAATGCCGCGCAGGTCGACAGTAGCCGCACCGTTAGCCGGGTTGTTGGAGTTGGCCGACAGGCCGGGAACCACCTGCGGCAGCTGGTTCAGGATCTGTTCGACGTTGACGTCGCCGCGGGCCTGAATCTGCTCGGCGCTGACGGTCGAAATCGGGCTGTTGGCGACGTAGTCCTGGCGCACGATGCGCGAGCCGGTCACGACGACGTCGCCGACTTCGCTGGCTTGGTCAGCCGGGGTCGTCTGAGCCATGGCGGGGGCCGCCAGACCCACGAGCGCGAAGCCCGCGATCATCGTCGACGCCAGCAAACGCTCGCGTTTGAAATGGAAATTCAAGGCTAATCCTCCAGAGTTGTGGTCGACAACAGCAAAGCTCTCCCCTCACCTGCCGACCACGGCCTAGCTCGATCGACGCCTGACGAAGCGCTCGATCGATAGCTGACCCGAAGGGTAGCGCCGTGAATTGAATATCCGACAGAGGAATTACACTTGCGCGACAAAATCGTCCCGAGGCTGTCGCAAAATCGCCACGCTACTTCTTAACATTGACCGTAAAATCCGCCCAAAATCATCCCTTTTGCTGTAAAAATAATATCGCGCTTTATGAAATATCAGCAATACTTTGATGGATTTTAGGCAGGTAGCCGCACAGAAAATCGCTTTTGATTTTGAGTTTTTGGAAAAATTTCCATTACTCAACACTGTTCCGAACGCTGTTCAACTCACCCTCCCCGCATGTGACGCGGAAAACGGTGTCGGCCGTAGGAGGACTTGGTCGATGACCCGGGCGTCGATCAAAACGCGTCGGGGCCAACCCGAACAGATTCGCGGGCCCTGCTTCACTCGACGGAGCGCCGCCTTCGAAATTGGACATCCTGACTGGCGAAGGGGCTGGAACGGCGCCACATCGATAATCGACAGGCCCTTCGGGGCGCGCATCAGGAAGCACCGCTCATGACTCAACCTGTGGCATTGGATGATCTGGTCTGGGTATGTGGCCAGATCACCCCGAACGAACTGCCCGCCCTGGCAGGTCGGCTGGGTCTGCGTCGGATCGTCAACAATCGTCCCGACCATGAGGAGCAGGGTCAGCCGACGGGCGCCGAGGTTCGCGCCGCCGCCGAGGCCGCCGGTCTGGACTATCTGGAAGCGCCCGTGCGCGGCATGCCCGATCCCGAAACCGTGGCGGGCGTGGGCGAATGGTTGGCCGAGCCTGCGCCGACCCTGATGTTCTGTCGCTCCGGCATGCGTTCGGCAGCGACCTGGGCCATGGCTCAAAGCGCCAAAGGCGCCGACGCCGACACCCTGCGCGCCAAGGCGCTGGCCGCCGGTTACGATCTGAGCCGCCTGCCGTTCTGACGCCTGGCGGCCGAATGACGGCGGCGCGCACGAAAACACGCGTTCGGCGCGGTGCAAGGGCGCCGTAACCGACTACGGGCGTTATAGATCAGCGTCGCCTCGACCGCCCCCTTCATCAAGGACGATCCGCCGTGATCCCCTACGTCCGACAGTTCGACTTCGCCTATGGCCGTTGCGATCAGGTCTCGCCGCTGATCCAGCGGGTTATCGCCGACAATCCGGGGCCTTTCACCTTTACGGGCACGGGGACCTATATCGTCGGGCGCGACATGCCGGGCGCCCGCGTGGCGGTCATTGATCCCGGCCCCGAGGACGAGGCTCATCTGCACGCCCTGCTGCGGGCGGTGAAGGGGCGGACGATCAGCCATATCCTGGTGACGCACACCCACCGCGACCACGCCCCGCTGTCACGCGCCCTGGCCGAGGCGGTCGGCGGCGCGCCGATCCTGGCCGCGAAGCCGCACAGGCCGACCAACCACGCTTCAGACGCCATTGATCAGGCCGCGATGGACGAGGATGACGACACCAACTTCAAGGCCGACGTCATCCTGAACGACGGCGACAGGATCGAGGGCGACGGCTGGACGCTGGAAGCCATGGCCACGCCGGGCCATGCGTCGAACCACATGGCCTTCGTCCTGCGCGAGGAGAACGCCCTGTTCAGCGGCGACCACGTCATGGGCTGGTCCACCACGGTCGTCGCCCCGCCCGACGGCGACATGACGGCCTATATGGACAGTCTGGACCGGGTGCTGGCGCGCGGCTTCTCGACCCTCTGGCCGACGCACGGCCCGGCCATCACCCAGGTCGCGCCCTTCCTCAAGGCCTATCGCCACCACCGGCTAGAGCGCGAGGCCCAGATCATGGCGCGTCTGGCGGCGGGCGACGAAACCATCGCCGAGATGGTCCCGGCCCTCTACGCCGCGGTCGATCCGCGCCTGTGGCCGGCGGCCAGCCTGTCAGTCCTGGCCCACCTGATCGCCCTGGTCGATCTGGGCCTTGTCGCTGCGACGCCGCAGCCGGTCCTTGAGGCGCGTTACCGGATCCTTTGACCCCGCGCCGCAGCTGGCGCGGACTGCGGCCCACTCGGAGGGCGTCAGGGCCGGAGCGCCAGCCTTTTCATAGGCGCGCGCCCGTTGGGCCCGCCGGGCGGAGTCCGGGTGGGTCGATACGAACTCGGCGGCGGTCGCCAGACGCTTGTCCTCGCCCTCCCCGTGCATACGCGCGAAGAAGGGCGCCATGCCCTGCGACGACAGCCCGGCGCCGACCAGCAGGGCCTGGCCCCGCGCATCCGCTTCCAGTTCAGCCTCGCGACCATAGCGCAGGTCCGTCGCCTGTCCGGCCAGAAGCACCGCCTGCTGGCCCGCCCCTGTGCCGCCGCCGACCACGGCGTCCAGCAAGAGGCCGACGCCCAGACTGCGCCAGACCGCCTGCATGACGTGGCGCTTCTCGATATGGGCGACTTCGTGGGCCACGACCGCAGCCAGTTCGTCCGGCGTCTCGGCCTCGCGGATCAGGTCGTCCGTGACAAGAACGGACCCGCCCGGCAGGGCGAAGGCGTTGACAAAGGGCGCCTGAACCGCGCGCACGCGCACGTCGAACGGCGTGTCGGACTGCATCGACAGCCGCGTGCCCAATTCGTCCAGCACGCCCTGCCCCGCCTCGCCCTCGCAGCGACGGAACATGGCGCCCATCTGGGCGTCGAAGCTGCGGCCCATGTCCTTTTCCATCTGGATAGGGGTCGCTCGCGCCAGCGGCCCGGCGAAGACCGGCACGCCCCAGAAGACGAAGGCCGTGACCGACAGGCCGACCGCCGCCAAACCCGCCACCAGCTGAAACTCCCGGGCCCGCCCGCGCTTCTCGACGGAAAACGATCCGCCCAGCATGGTCCAGTCGGCGTCGGCCAGCACCAGCCGCGCGTCTGGCTCGGACGGATGCGACAGCCGCGCCTGGTCGCCTTCGCGTACGACCTTCAACCCGTCCCGGGGCCAGAATCGGGCCTCGTCTGCTTCGAAGCGCAGCCCGTCGTCCGCCCACTCGACCTCGACGGTCGAGGGTCGGGCGCTTAGCCCATCGTAAAACCGTCCCTGCATGGTCAGATGGCCGAGAAGCCGAAGGCGTCGGCCAGGCCTTCACCCGAACCCGGGCCCCTGCCCGCCTGTCGCGCCAGATCCAGATGCGCCAGGCCCGCCGAGGTCAGCCGCGACACCATGAAGTGGGCGGTGCGCGCCTGCACCCAGGGCGTAAGGAAGCCGAGCGAGAGCAGCAGCGCCCCCATGTTCGACACCGTCAGCCACCATAGCGGCATCGCCTTGACGTCCAGATGGAAGCCCGCGCCGTCCAGCGTCACGCCCGCGCTGATCGAGCGCATCATGGCTGCGTGATAAGGCGACCAGAGCAGCAGGAAGACCGGCGCCAGCACCAGCATCATCGCGTAAAGGCCAATGGTGAAGGCCAGTCCAGGCGGCTGACCTGCGGGCGCATCCATCATCCCCAAAGCCGCGAACAGGACGCCGATCCCGATAACGAAGGCGATATAGCCGACCGCCGTGCCGACCCAGCCCAAAGCGTACCAGCCATAGACGCTGACCTTTTCCGCTCGCCCCATGCGGAAACGAATGCGCCGGTCGCCAAAGCGCAGCTCGTCCCACAGTTTTTCCGCCAGGCCGCGATGCGCCACCGGCCAAAACCAGCCCATCGTCAGGCCGCTGAGGAAGATTGCGCCCAGATACTTGAAGCCATAGCTGCGCGCCGAGCCGCCCAATCGAAAGCGCACCCCGCGCCAGGTCGTCCGGCTGGCCATGTAACGAAACGCCGTGAAGATCCCGAAGCCCCACAGCCAGAACATGCCAAAGTAGAGGATGGGATACAGAAGCGCGATCGCCGCCGGTCCGCCGAACTGGACGGCGAACACCGCCAGCAGCAGCGGCAGGCCCAGGACCAGCAGCGCCAGCAGGAAGCCGATGAACAGCTCCTTGCCGCGCCCCGTGTATTCAAAGGCGTCGCCGTTCAGCTGCACGCCCTGCCAGACCCGGCGCCGCACCTCGGTCTTCCCCCAGAAGCGATAGAGGGTAAGGGTGACGATGTTCAGCAGGCCGTTACGCAGGCTGAGACCGAGAAATCGCTTGGGCTCCAGCGTCGAATGGAAACGCAGCACTTCGCCCGCCTCCTCGCCCTGAGGATAGACCCCGTGAAGAGGCCCCAGACCATCATTGATCGGTCCGTCGTCCAGCGTTGCGTCAGTCATCTAACCCCCCGGTTTTCTTAGTCTTACCGGAGGATCAAAGAACAATGCAATCCTAGGCCAGCGGCTCGAGCCCGTCCGTTATGGCGCGAGCCAGGCGGCAGGATTCATCGCCCACCCTGACTCCCTCGCGCTGGGCCACGCGCACATCGGTGCGGCCAGGGCGGATGCGGATGGCGGCGTCATAGGTCAGCCCGAACCAGAAGCCTTCCTTCGCCCCGTCGGCGCGGAAGGGCGCCGCGCCGCGCACAGTGAAGCCCGCCGCCGCAAGCGCCGCCGCCGCAGTCTCCGGCGCCACCTGACGCGGAACGGAAACCAGATCGGGACAGGCGACAGAGGCCCCGCCCTCTCCTGCGCCCTGACCGCCGCGCATGGCGACCACCGCACGCGAGAAGGCTGGAGCCTCGGCGGCGTCGGTCGTCACGTCGTTGTCGGCTGGAACCGCGAAACGCTGCGCCTGGATCAGGAACAGGGCCACGGTCGCGCCCGCCACGACCAGGCACACCACCGCATAGAGCCCGCGCCGCCGCATATCCCTGAAAGCCATCAGCACGGCGACCAGAGCCGCCGCCAGCCCAACGAAAGCCAGGATGCGCCCAATCTTCAGCGTCAGCACGTCCAGCCCGAACTCGGCGGACCACAGGCCGAACCGCGCCCCGAAGACGGCGACCAGAACCAGCAGGGGCGCTAAAAACACCACAAGCGTCAGCCAGCGCAGACGGATCTCCGCCGCGCGCGTCTGGGACCGGGTCGGTTCAGCCATGCGGCCCTCCTGAAAGATCAGCCGGCGGTCGGCAGACGATAATCCTTCATCTGCTCGCGCAGCAGCTTCTTGTCGATCTTGCCCGTGGCGCCCAGCGGAATATCAGCCAGGAAGACCACGTCGTCCGGCATCCACCACTTGGCGATCTTGCCGACCAGGAAGTCGAGGTGTTCCTGCTTGTCCTCGGCCTCGCCCTCCTTGAGCTTGATCAGCAGGACCGGACGCTCATCCCACTTCGGGTGGGCCGAGCCGATGACAGCGGCCAGGGCGACCTTGGGATGGCCGACGGCCAGATTCTCGATCTCGATGGAGCTGATCCATTCGCCGCCGGACTTGATGACGTCCTTGGCCCGGTCGGTGATTTGCATGAAGCCGTGATCATCGATGGTCGAGACGTCGCCGGTGTCGAAGAAGCCCTCATTGTCGAGGATCTCGCCGCCCTCGTCGCGGAAATAGGCGCGGGCGATGGTCGGGCCCTTGATCATCAGACGGCCATAGGTCGAGCCGTCGTGCGGCATATCCTGACCCGCGTAGTTCTTCAGCTTCAGCTCGACGCCCAGCGGCGGCGTGCCCTGCTTGACGCGCCACTTCAGCTGCTCCTCGAACGGCAGGGCGGCCAGTTCCGGCGTCATGTTCGACAGGGTGCCGATGGGCGAGGTCTCGGTCATGCCCCAGCCTTGCAGCACCTCGACGCCAAACTCGTCGTGGAAGGCGCGGATCATGCTTTCCGGCACAGCGGCGCCGCCGATCAGCACCCGCTTGACCGTCGAGAGCTTCAGATTGTTCTCGCGCAGATGGTTCAGCAGACCCTGCCAGACGGTCGGCACGGCGGCCGAGAAGGTGACGCCCTCGCTCTCCAGAAGTTCATAGATGGCCGGACCATCCATCCGCGCGCCCGGCATGACCAGCTTGGACCCGGCCGCCGGCCCGCCGAAGGCGATGCCCCAGGCGTTGGCGTGGAACATCGGCACCACGGGCAGGATGACTTCCTTGGGCGTCGCGCCCAGGACCGTCGATTGCAGACCCAGCAGGGTGTGGATGAAGTTCGAACGGTGGGAATAGAGGACGCCCTTGGGGTTCCCCGTCGTGCCCGAGGTGTAGCAGAGGCCGCAGGCGGTCTGCTCATCGAAGCCGCCCCATTCGATGTCTTCCGACGATTGCTCCAGCACGCTTTCGTAGCATTCGACCACCGGCAGCCTGGTCTGCGGCATGTGGTCGGCGTCGGTCATGATCACCACGCGCTCAACCGAGGGACAGTGCGTCAGAATGGCGTCCAGCAGCGGCACGAAGGTCAGATCGACGAAGATGATCCGGTCGCCCGCGTGGTTGATGATATAGACAAGCTGTTCAGGAAACAGGCGCGGGTTCAGGGTGTGGCACACCGCGCCGATGCCCATTATGCCGTACCAGGTCTCGATGTGGTCGGCGGTGTTCCAGGCCAGAGTGGCGATGCGGTCGCCCGGCTGCACGCCCCAGGCCTTCAGCGCGTTCGACACCCGCTTGGCGCGGCCGTGGATGGCGCCATAGGTGGTGCGCTCGATCGGCCCCTCGACGGATCGCGTCACGACCTCGCGGTTGGGGTGCCAGTTCTTGGCGTGATCGAGAATCTTGTCGACCGTCAGCGGCCAGTCCTGCATCAAACCCAGCATCGCATTCCCTCGTCTTGCACCCTCTGTGCGTGGCGCTTTGCAGCGACGCTATCTAGGTGAACACCGATAAGCAACGGCGCCGTTAGGGAAACAAATCCGCTCCATTCTGTCGCATCCACAGCCCCCGCGCCCTGCAACATGGTCAAGGCCCGCCGACGGGCCTAGAAGGCCGCGCAGACGCACGGAGACCGCCCATGACCATCCTTATCGCCATCACCGGTGGATCCGGCTCGGGCAAGAGCACTCTGGCCGAGGCGCTGGTCTCCTCTCTGCCCGCCGGGGTTGCGGTGCTGATGCGCGAGGATTCCTATTATCTGGACGCCGCCAGCGTGCCGGGCTTTGACGCCGAAACCCACGATTTCGACGACGTCGCCGCGCGCGACCACGATCTTCTGGTCGAGCACCTGAAAGAACTAAAGGCCGGGCGCCCTGTGGTCGCCCCTCTCTATTCCTTCCTTCACCACGGACGCGATCCGGGCGGCGAGCCGATCCCCGCCGCCGAGGTGGTGATCCTGGAAGGCACCCACGTCCTGTGCACCCCGGCGCTGACGGCCCTGTTCGACATCAAGGTCTTCGTCGACACCCCGGCCGACATTCGCTTCATCCGCCGCCTGCTGCGCGACCAGACCGAGCGCGGCCGCACCGCTGAATCCGTCATTCACCAGTATCTGCTGACGGTCCGCCCTGGCCACGAACGGCTGACGGAACCCTCGCGCACCCATGCCGACTTCATCGTCGCCGACGCCACGGCGGCGGTGCGGCTGGAAGATCCGCAGGCTGTCATTCGTCTGGCCGCGCCGGTTCTGGCTCACCCCCTGCTAGAATCTTGGCATCGTTGATGATTTGCATTTGCAAACCATCGTTACTTGTTGCAATCAAGGCAATATAAAGGCACGTTAGCCATACTCTTTCCGGGTATGCACCGATGACCACGCTGGTCCACGATTTCGACGATCCTCGACGCGCCGCCATCGTGCGACAAGCGAGACTGCATTTCATCTCAGAGGGCTACGCTGGCACCCGTATGGAGCCTATCGCCCGAGAGTCGGGAGTATCGACGGCCACCCTCTACGCCTTCTTCGACAGCAAGGCGGTTCTGTTCGAAGCGGTCATCGACAACGCCTCGGAAGACTTCGCCCGTCACATGGCGGCGGTGCATACGACCTCAGGCCCGCCGCGAGAGCGCCTGACGGAGTTCATCGGCGGCTATGCCGAGTTCATGAGCAACAGCTTCGTCCGCTCGGTGTTCCGGCTGGTGCTGGCGGAACGCCCGCGCTTCGAGGCCATCGCCATGCGCTTCTTCGAGCGCGGACGTAATGACTTCGGCGCCATCCTGATGGGCATGCTGGCCGAGATGACCGAGGCAGGCCAACTGAAGGTCGAAAAGCCGTCATGGGCCGCCGGACAGCTGATGGGCATGATTGAGCACCCGGTCTTCTTCGTGCCCCTGGTGACGGGCGACGACGTCCTCGCCGAACGGACGCCGCGCGCTATCGCCGAGGACGCGGTCGAGACCTTCCTGGCCCGCTACGCCGTCTAGTCCGCCTAGGGCCAGAGACGGGTGCGCTTCCAGGCGTCGCCGTCGCGCTCGAACCGAAGCCGGTCGTGCAGACGGAAGGCACGGTCGCGCCAGAACTCGATCTGCTGCGGCACGACCCGCCAGCCCGTCCAGCGGTCGGGACGCGGCACGTCCTGCCCTTCAAAGCTCGCCGTCTTCTCGGCCACGCGCGCTTCCAGCATGGCCCGGCTGTCTAGCGGGCGCGACTGGTCCGACGCCCAGGCGCCGATGCGGCTCTCGCGCGCCCGGCTGGCGAAATAGGCGTCGGCCTCGGCGGCGCTGACCTGCTCCACGACGCCGCGCACCCGCACCTGACGGCGCAGGCTCTTCCAATGGAAGACCAGGGCCGCCGACGGATGGGCCCACAGTTGCTCTCCCTTGGCGCTCTCCTGGTTGGAGAAGAAGGTGAAGCCGCGCGCATCCACGTCCTTCAGCAGGACGATCCGCGCATCCGGCATCCCCTCGGCGTCGATGGTCGCCAGGGTCATGGCGTTGGCGTCGTTCGGCTCGGACGCCTTGGCCGCTTCCAGCCACTCGACAAACAGACCAAAGGGCTCGGCGCGCTCAAACATGGTCTCGTCTGCATTGGCCGCCAGTTGCGCGGCATAGTCTTGAGCAGACGGGCTGGGCGGGATCACGGACTGGGTCATGGGCGATTCTCTACACCCGCATTTCCCCTACGTCATCAGCCGTGGACTCGGGTGCGACACCAAGCTTCACCATAAACTGAAATCGCCGCTTCAATCGACAGGGTTAACCCCGTCTTGACCATATTGGTCCGAGGCTGGCGATCATGTACGCGGACGCTCTCACCCTCGAAAATGCCAGGTCGCTCTTGGGCCTGACCGGCCCGGTGGGCGCCGAGGGCCTGACACTGGCGTTTCGCGCGGCGGTCAAGGCCGCCCGCCCCGATGCGCCCGGCGGCGACGCCGAGACCTTCCGCCGCGTCATCGTCGCCTACCGCCTGTTGCAGGCCCAGACCCTGGCCCTGCCCGCGCCCGCCGGTCACGCGCGACCGAAGCCTTTCGCCCCTCCGCCCCCGCCTGCGCCCCTGCTGGTCCTGACGCCGATGCAGGCGATCAGCGGCGGCTGCGTCCGCATGGTCGTCGGCGCCCGCACCCTGCTGGTTCACGCCCCGCCGGGCGTGCGGACCGGCGACAAGATCCGGCTGAAGGGCGGCGGCCCGAACGGCGCTGACGCCCTGCTGCCCGTGCTGATCCGCCCCGCCGACGGCCTGTCGGTTCTCGGCGGCGACCTGTTCATGACCTGGGCCGTGCCGCAGCGGATGATGGACGACGGCGGCCGCATCGAGATCATGACCCACGCCGGTCTGCGCTCGTCCTGGCTCGTCCCGGACATGGTCGAGCCGGTGCGTCTGCGGCTCAAGGGCCTAGGCCTGCCCGCACGCGGAAACCGCCCGGCCGGCGACCTGTTCGTCAAGCTGGAGGCCTCGGCCGACCTGCCCTCGGCAGCCGAAGACCTGCTGCTTCGCTTCACGCGGGTCTGGACGCCACAGCGCATCGCGGCCTAAGCGGTAAGCCATGTCGCACAACACCTTCGGTCATCTGTTCCGCGTCACCACCTGGGGCGAAAGCCATGGCCCGGCCATCGGCTGCGTCGTCGACGGCTGCCCGCCGCTGATCCCCCTGACCGAGGCCGACATCCAGCCCCTGCTGGATCTGCGCAAGCCCGGCGGCAGCCGCTTCGTCACCCAGCGTCAGGAGGCCGATCAGGTCCGCATCCTGTCCGGCGTCTTTGACGACGGAAACGGCCCGGTCACGACCGGCACGCCGATCAGCCTGATGATCGAGAACACCGACCAGCGCTCCAAGGATTACGGCGAGATCGCCCGCGCCTTCCGCCCCGGCCACGCCGACTACGCCTATCAGGCCAAGTACGGCGTGCGCGACCACCGCGGCGGCGGTCGCTCCTCGGCTCGCGAGACGGCCAGCCGCGTCGCGGCGGGCGCCGTGGCGCGCAAGGTTCTGGGTGAGACCATCCGCATCCGCGCCGGCGTGGTCCAGCTGGGCCCGCACCGCATCGCCGACGGGGCGATCGACTTCGACGCCGTCTATGACAACGCCCTGTTCGCCGCTTCGGCCGAGGTCGTCCCCGCTTGGGAAGCCTATCTGGACGGTATCCGCAAGGCCGGCTCCTCCATCGGCGCCGTCGTGGCGCTGGAGGTGACGGGCGTTCCCGCCGGCTGGGGCGCGCCCCTCTACGCCAAGCTGGACGCCGAACTGGCCGCCGGCCTGATGTCCATCAACGCGGTCAAGGGCGTCGAGATCGGCGCGGGCTTCGGCGCCGCTGAACTGACGGGCGAGGACAATGCCGACGAGATGCGCCTGGGCGACGACGGCCAGCCGGTCTTCCTGTCGAACAAGGCGGGCGGCGTCCTGGGCGGCATCTCCACCGGCCAGCCCATCACGGCGCGGGTGGCGTTCAAGCCCACCTCCTCCATCCTGACCCTGCGCCAGACCATCAACCGCGACGGCGCCGAGGTCGACCTGCGCACCAAGGGCCGCCACGACCCCTGCGTCGCCCTGCGCGGCGTCCCCGTGGTCGAGGCCATGGCCGCCATCGTCCTGGCCGACGCCATGCTGCGGCACCGGGCGCAGGTGGGATGATCCCGATCTGAAACCAAGACAGTTGCAAATAGGATTTGGCGATCCTATCTAGGTCTCAAGCATTCCTCGGATGGGAGACCGCACCATGATCGACGTCAGACCTTTCAACACCCTCGGCGGCGCCAACCACGGCTGGCTGAACGCCAGGCACCACTTCTCGTTCGCCAACTACTATGATCCCAAGCGCATGGGCTGGGGCCGTCTGCGCGTCTGGAACGACGACGAGATCGCCGCCAAGTCGGGCTTCCCGCCCCACCCCCACGCCGACATGGAGATCATCACCTATGTCCGCACCGGCGCCATCACCCACGAGGACTCGATGGGCAACAAGGGCCGCACGGGCGCGGGTGACGTTCAGGTGATGAGCGCCGGCACGGGGGTGCGTCACTCCGAGTTCAACCTCGAGAACGAGACGACCACCCTGTTCCAGATCTGGATCGAGACGGACAAGCCGGGCGCCCAGCCGTCCTGGGGCCAGCGCGACTTCCCCAGGAGCGACCGCTCGGGCAAGTTCACCGTCGTCGCCTCCGGCGATCCGGCGGACGAGGCCCTGTCGATCAACGCCGACGCCAAGGTTCTGGCCGCCACGTTGAAGGCGGGCGAAAGCCTGACCTATGACCTGGCCGCCGGTCGCCGCGCCTATCTGGTCCCCGCCGTGGGCCGGGTGGACGTCAACGGCACGACGCTAAACGCTCGCGACGGCGCCGGCATCGTCGACGAGGCTGTGATCACCATCACGGCCAGCGAAGACGCCGAACTGGTGATGGTCGACAGTTTGTAATCCTGCCCTCCCGGAAGGCGGCGCCCGCCGTCAGCCTCTGTTCACTTCCGTCACGCAGAATAGGCGCCTCGGGAGAATCTCATGACCAAGTCCTTCGCGCGGGCGACCGCCCTTCTGGCCGTCGTCGGCGGTTCACTGATGCTGCAGGCCTGCGTCGTAGGGGCAGTCGTCGGAACCGGCGCGGCGGTCGTCGGCGGCACAGTCAAGGCGACGGGCGCCGTGGTCGGCGCGGGCTTCGACGCCGTCACCACCTCGGACGAAGAGACGAAAGCCAAGCGCGAACGCGAACAGCGCGAATGGGAACGTGAGCAGCGTCGCTGCGAACAACGCCAGCGCCAAGGCAAGAACTGCTAGGGCCGCTCACGCGCCAACCGGCCCTGTCGGACCGCGCCATCCTCAGCCTAAAGCGCCGCCTCCCTCCCCAAGCGAGCCCGCCATGCAGATCGCCATCCTCACCCTCGACGGCTTCAACGAGCTGGACAGCTTCATCGCGGCGGGCATCCTGAACCGCATGAAGGCTCAGGGCTGGGCGGCGCACATCACCTGCCCGACGCCGCAAGTCACCTCCATGGCCGGGGTGACGATCCGACGCCAGAAGCCGCTGGAGTTTCTGGCCGAGGCCGACGCCGTCCTGATCGGCAGCGGGATCAGGACCCGCGACTACGCCGCCGATCCCGCCTTCCTGTCACAGCTGAAACTGGACCCGTCGCGCCAGCTGATCGGCGCCCAGTGCTCGGGAACCCTGCTGCTGGCCAAGCTGGGCCTGATCGGCGACCTGCCCGCCTGCACCGACCTGACCACCAAGCCCTGGGTCATCGAGGCCGGCGTCAATGTCGTGAACGCTCCCTTCGCCGCCCACGGCAATGTCGCCACGGCGGGCGGCTGCCTCGCCTCCCAATACCTCGCCGCCTGGATGATCGCGCGCATGGCGACGGTGCAAGACGCCGAGGACGCTATCCACTACGTCGCCCCCGTCGGCGAAAAGGCCGAATACGTCGCGCGCGCGATGGCGGCGGTAGGGGCGTATCTGACGGATGGGAAGACGCCGGCGGCCTAGGTCTGCTTTCGACCTTGCCGACTGAAGGCGCACCACGCTTACCGAACGTTATACAACTATGGCGGAAGCGGGCCGTACTTTCTAAGGCGAAAGTGGGCCATACTTTTGCAGCACTTCGGCGATTGCCACCTTCTCCGCGCTAGTAGCCCCCTCTTTGTAAATTGTGAGCAGCCCCAGCCATCGCTCCCGCTGGGCCGCGAGGTATCGTGGACGCTCACCTTCGGCGGTTCGCAGATCCTCCTCAATCTCGGCTAGCCGTTGGTCGCATGATGCAACCCGGTCAATCTCGTCTTCGATGACACCAGGAATCAGGTGATTGCCGATGACCTTGACGGCACTTCCAGTCTTTCGGATTTGGCTCGTGGTTAGTCTAATCTCCACTAGGATTGACGAGATACAGTCGCGCACCTTTCTAATTCTGGTGTCGGGAAATTCTGACACCAGCGGAGTGTAGTGGAGGGCAGCTATGTGCGATGCCACGACCTGATTATCGAACGTAATCGGCTCCCAACTGTGGGCAAACTCGTTCCGTATCCGGCGCAACCGTTCTAGGTTCTCTTGCTGCCGTTTGGTGAGTAGGCCAAGCGCAAACGCGGCTTTAATCCTCGCTGAGAACGTCCCAAGGGGCGCGTTAAACCCCTTAAGGAGGGCGTTGGCCGCATCCCCAGGAAGCATGAACTGACCAAGCAGTTCACCTAGAGCCTCCTCTGCGAAGGCAGCTAGCGTGAGAACCAGACCGCGCTCATCGAGCTCGCGTGCAATCTCATTTAGCCGGTTAGATGCCTCAAACGGGTTGGTATCGTCTTTCATCTTCTCGCCAGTGCCCGATAGCCCATGCCTTGCGCCGGGTTTGCAATCGGAACCGCCGCATGGTCGCCGCTTTCCGAACCCACGTCGAGCGCAACGACGTGAACTCAAAGGTAAGTCCGCTTCCCACGCGTTGCGGGAGTTCGTAGAGTCCGCCCCCTACCGCACCCCGATATACTTGTGTGCCTGGACGCTGAGCCGCCATTGCGGGTGGGTCAGGCAGTATTCGATGGCGGCGGCGGTGTTGGCGGCCTGGTCGGGGCCGTCCATGGGTTGCAGCCAGAAGCGTTCGAAATCCAGGCCCTCGAACCGCTCGGGCATGGCCAGCGGCTGCGGATAGACCAGCTTCAGCTCCTGACCCGAGGTCTGGACCACGGGGGCGTCGGCCTTGGGGCTGATGCAGATCCAGTCGATCCCTTCGGGCGCGACCAGGGTGCCGTTGCTCTCGATGGCGACCTCGAACCCGCGCGCGTGCAGGGCCTCGATCAGGGGGGCGTCCAGTTGCATCAAGGGCTCGCCGCCGGTGCAGACCACCAGCTTGGGATCCCCCGCCCGGCCCCGCCACATCCCGGCGACATGGTCTGCCATCAGGTCGGCGGTCTTGAACTTGCCGCCGCCGTCGCCGTTCACGCCGACGAAGTCGGTGTCGCAGAAGCTGCAGACGGCGGTGGCGCGGTCCCGCTCCAGCCCGCTCCACAGGTTGCAGCCGGCAAAGCGCAGGAAGACGGCGGGCCGTCCGGCCTGACCGCCCTCGCCCTGCACCGTCAGAAAGACTTCCTTGGCCGAATAGGTCACGCGCGCGCCGCCCATTCGGCGTAGCCCGCCGCGCGCAGTTCGCAGGCCGGGCAGGTTCCGCAGCCATAGCCCCAGTCGTGACGATGCGTCCGGTCGCCGAGGTAGCAGGTGTGGCTGGCTTCCACGATCATATCCACCAGCGCCGCCCCGCCGATCCGCTCGGCCAGGGCCCAGGTCTCGGCCTTGGTCAGGAACATCAGCGGCGTCTCGATCGGCGACGGCTTGGCCAGCCCCAGGGTCAGGGCGTGAGCCATGGCCTGAATGGTGTCGTTGCGGCAGTCGGGATAGCCCGAGAAGTCTGTCTCGCACATGCCGCCGACCAGAACCTGAAGCCCCCGGCGATCCGCCAGCGCCGCCGCCGCGACCAGAAAGATCAGGTTGCGCCCCGGCACGAAGGTGTTGGGCAGACCGCGCGCATCGGCCTCGATGGCCCGATCCGTGGTCATGGCCGTCTCGCCGATGGCCCCGAACCCGGTCAGGTCGACGACGTGATCCGGCCCCAGCCGCCCGGCCCATTGCGGCAGGACGTTCACCATCTGCTCGCGCACCGTCTGGCGCGCCTGCATCTCGACCGCGTGACGCTGGCCATAGTCGAAGCCGACGGTCTCGACCCGCTCGTACCGCTCCAGCGCCCAAGCCAGACAGGTGGCGCTGTCCTGTCCGCCCGAGAACAGAACAAGAGCAGAGGTTTCAGAAGCTTGCGACGGAACGCTCATGACAAACCTGCGGTCGGCCAAGGGCCGCGCGCATCCAGAAGGAACAGGGAAAGATCGGATCAGAGCCCCCTATACGCCAGACAACGCCGCGCCGCAAAACACGACCCTTCAACCCTTTTCGTCAGTTTGAGCAAATTCGGTTCGCTCTTAACCCTTTCGCAAAGCGTTCTCACCAAATGTGAAAATCCATATTGGAGTGCCGGCCGTATGCCGACGATCGAAGTGCTGACCGAGCGCGTAGAGCCGGTGAACGCCACCACCATGGCGGGCGAAGTCTTCGCTCGTTTCGAGCGCGAGCCGGACACCCTAGTCATCCCCGTCGTCGATGGCGAACGCCCACTGGGCCTGATCGAACGCAGCGACTTCCTGATGAAGTTGGCGGGTCCGCTGGGTCAAAGCCTGTATGGCGCGCGCGAAGTCACTCACATCATGGACGACGAGCCCGCCGTGGTCGAAGCCGGCGTTCGCATCGACGCCTTTTCCGACATCATCCTCAAAAGCGGCCCCGGGGCCATGCTGCGGGGCTTCATCGTCACCCGCGACGGCGCCTATCGCGGCGTCGGCACGGCGGTGTCTTTGCTGCGCGCGGTCAACGCTATCCAGCGCCAGCAGAATCGAGACCTTGCCGAACAGGTGCGCGCCGCCAGCGACGTCACACAGCAGGCCGCCGCCGCCGCGCGCTCCAATAGCCAGTTTATCGGTTTGATGAGTCAGGAGTTACGCACCCCGATGAACGGCGTGCTGGCTGTAGCTGAGTTGCTTCACCGCCAACCCTTGAACGATGCCGCCCTTGCCCACGTCCAGACCATAATCGATTCCTCCGAGACCCTGCTGAACACGCTGCAAGACGGGCTCGACCTGGCCCGCGCCGAGGCTGGCGAACTGGAGTTGTCGCCGGCTCCGACCCCGCTGCGCGCCGTGATGGACGACATCCAGACCCTGTGGACCCCGCGCGCGATTCAGGACGGCGTTTCCTTGATGGTGGGCTACGAGGGCGATACCGAGCTTGCCGGGATTCTGGACGGCCAGCGCCTGACCCAGGTGTTCAACACCCTGATCGGTCACGCTCTGAAATTCGCCCGCAACGGGATGGTGGAAGCCAGCTTGAAAGCCGTCGTCATCGGCGATCAGGTCCGGCTGGAGGCCCGCGTTCGGGATGACGGCCCGGGCATCGACCCCGCGCGTCTCGACACCCTGTTCGAGCACGCAGCAGGACCGGACAGCGGGGGAATCGGCCTGGCGATCTGCCGCCATATCGTCCAGCAGATGGACGGCCGCATCTGGGCCGAGAATAATGTCGGTCGGGGCGCCACCCTGGCCTTCGATCTGTCAGCGCCCCGCGCCATCATCCAGCAGGAGGAGCCGTCGAACGTCTCCACCCTGGACGAACTTGACCTTCAGGCCCGTCCCCATATCCTGATCGCCGACGACAACGCCACCAACCGCGTCGTGGCCCAGGCCTTGTGCGAGATGTTCGGCTGCACCTCGGAAACCGTCGAGGACGGCCAGGAAGCCCTTGAGGCCGTTCAGGCGCGCCCGTTCGATCTGATCCTGATGGACATCAAGATGCCTCGCCTGGACGGGGTGCAGGCGGCGCAGGCCATTCGCGCCTTGCCCGGCGACAGCCGAAACATCCCCATCGTGGCTCTGACCGCCAACGCCGATCCCGAAGACGCCAGGCACTATCTGGCGGTCGGCATGGCCGCCGTGGTCGAAAAGCCGATCAAGCCAGAACGCCTTCGCATGGCGATGAACGCAGCCCTCGCTGCGCCTGCCGCGTCAGCCGCGACCACCCCCGTCGCCCGCAAGCGCCCGGCCGCCTGACCTGACATCAACCTTTAGATTCTTCGCACCGCCCGGCTAGCCGAGGCGGCTATTGACCTATGGACAGACCTCCCGACGCGCGCCACCAAAGGCAGGCGCTGCGGTGATCGAGCGACCGCGAACGCCCCTCACCCAAAGGACGTCTCGATGACGGATCAGTTCCTGACCACCCTGCTGCCTCAACTCGCCTCTGGCGCGGCCCACACCCATGCCCTGGGCTTTCAATACGAGGGGCTGGAGGGCGACCGGGTGCGGCTGCGAGTTCCCTATCGGGAAGACCTTGTCGGCGACCCCGAGACCGGCGTCCTGGCGGGCGGCCTGGTCACGACCCTGCTAGACCATGTTGGCGGACTGGCGGTCTGGGTCGGGCTGAAGACCTATCAGCCGATCGCCACCCTGGATCTGCGCGTTGACTACATGCGCGCCGCTATCCCTGGCAGCGACCTGATCGCCGAGGCGCGCTGTTACCGGCTGACGCGCAGCATCGGCTTTGTCCGCGCCTGGGCCTTCGAAGACGATCCGGCCGATCCGGTCGCCGCCGCCCAGTCCGCCTATGTCATCAGCCCCGAGGGCGACCATCGCGCCGGCGCCAACCTGCGCGCCAGAACCAGCGCCGGAGACGCCGCATGACCGCTGCCCTGTTGGACAGCCTGCCCTACGCCCGATTTCTGGGTTTGCGAACGCAGCTTAACGGCGACGACCTGACTGTCGTCATGCCCTTTGCGGACCACTTGATCGGCAACCCCATGCTGCCGGCCCTGCACGGCGGATCGACCGCAGCCCTGCTGGAGATGACCGCCGTCGCGCAGGTATCGCTCAGCTATCCACGACTGCACCTGCCCCGTCCGATCAATGTCACTGTCGCCTATCTGCGCTCGGGACGCCCCACGGACGTTTTCGCCCAGGCGCGGATCAACAAGGCCGGACGCCGCGTCGCCCATGTGGTGGCTGAGGCCTGGCAGGAGAATCGCCACCAGCCCATCGCCGCCCTCACCGCCCATTTCCTGCTGGATACGGACGTCGAAACAATCTGAGATTGTAAAATACAACTCCCATATGAATATAACCCTTGGTAAATAAAAACCTACCAAACACCCTTAATACGCGTTAAGAAACATCCGTGTTTTCTTTGCTGAGGGGTTAAGTCATGGACCGCACTGAAGTGATCGCCAGCGTCGCCGGCGAACTCTACGCCACCGAAAAAGCGGTGGATGACGCCATCACCCACGCCACCACCCTGGTTCAGTCGATGATCGGCGCCCGCGCGGCCCTGTCGATCTCGCCTGTCGCCGGCGCCGGGTCTCAGGCCAAGGCCGTCGAAGCCATCATGGCCCTCAGCGCCGCTCGCGACGCTGTCGTGGCCTGTCACGCCGAACTGCAAAAGGATCACCGTCGCCTCGGTTACGGCACCTATGCGGTCGGTCCGGTCAACAAACCCGAAGAGTGGGACGACCGCCCGATGATCCGAAAGGACAGCCACCTGCGGGTTGCGTGAATTCCACGTAACTTAAGGGATCGGCTCTCCGGTTCCTGATAACTTTGCTGTATGTTGCCCCCATTGTCATCCGACGGTGGGGGCGCTTCATGTTCGATACCTGGCCGGCGCTCGTCGGAGCAGCATTTATGGTCGCCGTCGGCCTCTTCGCCCTGCTCAAGGGCGGCGAGCCTGAACGTATCGGCGCCGGCGCCTATATGATGGGCTGGTTCGCCTCGCTGCTGTTTCAGGGCGAGGGCGGCCTGTTCGGAGTACAGTGGGGCATGTTCGCGCTCGACGTGGTGATGCTGGTCGTCTTCGCCGCCATGGTCTGGAAGGCGCCACGTTCCTGGCCCGTCTGGGCGTGCGCCCTGCAGCTGCTGGCCGTCACCAGCCACATCATGCTGATGATGAAGCTGCCTACCCCCGTCTCGGCCTTCTACACCGTGGTCAACATGACCGGTTACGGCATCATGCTGGCCATCGCCATCGGCACCTTCTGGGCCTGGCAGGAACGACGCGCCATAGGGGCAGAAGCCGACTAGGTGGATATTCCTATCGCATCATATTAGACTGCGGACTTCGCCGTTTCGGGAACATCCGTGCCCATCTCCCATGCCAAGCTCTGGAAGGCCCTCGACGCCCTGGCGCACCGGGAAGGAACATCGCCCTCCGGGCTGGCGCGGCGCGCGGGTCTGGACGCCACCAGCTTCAATCCGTCCAAACGCTTCGGTCCCGGTGAACCGCCCCGCCCGCGCTGGCCCTCGACCGAAAGTCTGACACGGGTGCTGGAGGCGACGGGAACGTCTCTGGGCGCCTTCGCCGCCCTGGCCGACGACGCCCCGGCCGGCGACCGCTCCATCCCCCTTCTGGGTCTGGCCAGGGCCGGCGCCGACGGCTTTTTCGACGACGCAGGCCTGCCCTTGGCCGAGGGCTGGGACCAGACGGACCTGCCGACCCGCAAGGACAGCCTGATCAGTCTGACCATCGACGGCGATTCCATGACCCCGCTCTACCGTCCGGGCGACCGGGTGATCGTGGACCTCGAGGCGTCGGAAGTCCGGCGGGGCGACCGGGTGGCGGTTCGCACCGCGTCGGGCGAAACCCTGGCCAAGGAGATCGCGGCCATGAACGCACGCGAGATCACCCTCGCCTCGATCAACCCCGCCTACCCGCTCCGCGCCCTGCCCCGCCGCGACATCCTTTGGATGGCCCGCATCCTCTGGGTCAGCCAGTAGCCGTGCTCAAGCAGGCCCAAACGGCCGATAGCGCATAAAAAGAGCCGCCCCATGGGCGGCTCTCTCCGTGCAGACTGTCAGTCGCCTAGTTCGGCGCGACATAGTGGGCGTTCACCCAACCACCGCCGGCGATCTGAACCCATTCGCCCTGCGAACCCACGGCGGTGAAGGGCTGGCCCGCGCGCAGGCTGCCGGTCTGGCGATAGCTGGCGCCAGGCCCCGTACGGATCCGCAGATTCGAGGTGGCGCGGTAGGAGTTGGCGGCCGCCTGATTAGCCGAACGCGCGCGCTGCTGGTTGCAGCCGATGTAGGAACCGGCCGCGGCCCCGGCGCCGGCGCCGACCACGGCGCCGAGGGCGCGCTCATTCTTGGACACCTGGCTGCCGGCCAGGCCGCCCAGCACGGCGCCGATGGCGGCGCCCGCCTGCTGGCGACCGCCCGGAGCGTCGCAGTTGGTGATGCCGTTGGCTTGCGGCATGGCGCTGGCGGTCATCGGCACGGCGGCCGAACCCAGAGCGGCGAACATAGCGGTGGCGGCCAGACCCGCCTTGAAGAATTTCGACATGTCTCTCTCCTGTCATCGAGCGTCGTGAGGAGACAATGCCTGGCCCAAGGTGAAGGCTCCCGGAGCCTCGCCGTTATTCTCGGTTCATCTTGGTTAAATGGGAAAGAAAAAGCCGCCGCAGTTTCCCGCGACGGCTCCATTCTCAATCAGGCGGCCAGTTCGCCGTTCGCGCCCGCTTCGATCAGGGCGATGGTCTGGGGCAGACCATAGATGGCCGCGAACGACCCGAAGCGCGGTCCCTGCGAGGCGCCCAGCAGCACCTCGTAGAGCGCCTGGAACCAGGCCCGCAGCGGCTCGAACTCATGCGCCTTTCCGACGGCATAGACCTCGCCCTGAATGATCTCGCCATCGGTCGTGTCGGCCGGCAGGATCTTCAGACGTTCCGCCAGGTCCGCCAGCGCCGCCTTCTCCTTGTCGTCGGGCAGACGATAGGTCTTCGAGGGCTTCACGAAGTCCTCGTAGTAGTTCAGCGCATAGCCCATCAGGCGGTCCAGAACCGGCTGGTTCTCAGGCGTGGCGTCCGGCAGGTATTTGGCGAAATAGGCCCACAGCTGGTCCTTGCTGGAGGCGTTGGCCACGCCCACCAGGTTCAGCAGCAGGGCGAAGGACACCGGCGAGGCGCTCTCGGGCGGCTGGCCCGAGTGGATGTGCCAGACGGCGTTGTCGATCTGCTTGCCCGGTTCCTGCGTCTTGTACTGCTCGATGAAGGACAGATAGTCGTCCGTCGCGCGCGGAATGACGTTGAAATGCAGGCTCTTGGCCGACTTCGGCGACTGGAACATGTACCAGCTCAGGCTCTCGGGCGTGCCGTAGCGCAGCCACTCGTCCATCGTCAGGCCGTTGCCCTTGGACTTGGAGATCTTCTTGCCCTCGACGTCGAGGAAGAGCTCGTAGTTGAAGCCTTCCGGCGGCGTGCCGCCCAGGGCGCGACAGATCTTGCCGCTCTCGCGCACGCTCTCGATCAGGTCCTTGCCCGACATCTCATAGTCGACGTCCAGCGCGGTCCAGCGCATGGCCCAGTCGGGCTTCCACTGCAGCTTCACATGGCCGCCGGTGACGGGGACCTCGGTGCGGCCGCCGGCCGGGTCGTCGAAGACGATGGTCCCGCGCTCGACATTGCGCTCCAGCGTCGGCACCTGCAGCACATGGCCGGTGATCGGGCTGATCGGCAGGAACGGCGAATAGGTGGCGCGGCGCTCTTCGCCCAGGGTCGGCAGCATGATGCCCATGACCTTGTCGAAGCGTTCCAGCAGGGTCAGCAGGGTCGCGTCGAAACGGCCCGACCGATAGGTCTCGGTCGAGGACATGAACTCATAGTCGAAGCCGAAGCTGTCGAGGAAGGCGCGCAGGCGGGCGTTGTTGTGCGCGCCGAAGCTGTCGTGCGTGCCGAACGGATCGCGCACCTTGGTCAGCGGCAGATGCAGGTCTTCGCGCAGCATCTCGGGGTTCGGCACGCCCTCGGGCACCTTGCGCAGGCCGTCCATGTCGTCCGAGAAGGCGATCAGGCGCGTGCGCCAGTGGTCGCCGGTCAGGGCGCGAAACGCATTGCGCACCATGGTCGTGCGCGCCACCTCGCCGAAGGTGCCCATGTGCGGCAGGCCCGACGGGCCGTAACCCGTCTCCAGGATCACCGGTCGGTTCAGCGCCTCGAAGGTCGCCAGAGCCTCGTCCGTCTTGCCCGCGTCGATCAGCAGCTTTGCCGCATCGCGCTCCGCGTCCGACAGCCGCTTCTTGAGCACGTGGGCCAGCAGATTGCGCGCTTGCTCAAACGGCCACGAACGGGCCTCACGGGACAGGGTTTCAAGGTTCTGAAGCATCAACGGGCTTTGAAGCCTTGAACGCGCGCGGTCAACCGCAGCGGGCGGATCAGAGCCGCGCCGAGGCGTCCTTCGGCAGTTGCATCAGGTTCTGGAAGGTCATGACCAGGTCGCCGTCCTGGTTGCGGACCCAGGTCTTGGTCTTGACCGTGCCGCGGTCGGGGCGGCTTTGCGACGGGGTGACGGCCAGGATTTCGCGTCGCGCCGTCAGCGTGTCGCCGGGCCGCACCGGGCGCAGCCAGCGCAGATCGTCAATGCTCAGGCCCAGCATGGGCGTGGCGCCGAAATAGGCGGCGTCGACATATTCCCGCATCACCCGTGAGGCGACGTGCCAGCCGCTGGCGATCAGGCCGCCGAACCGGCCCTCGGCGGCGACGGCGCGATCAATGTGCATGGGCTGGGGGTCGAACTGCTCGGCGAAGGCGACGATCTCGTCCTCGGTGATGGTGAAAGGCGCGCCTTCCCAGCTTTCGCCGACCGTCAGGTCGTCCAGATAGCGATCGGCCATGTCGTCTTCCTCATGCGAACTGGGGCTCAGATAGACGCTTCATGCCGCGTGGCCAACCGCCGTGCGCCTTGACCCGGCGACGCGGGCGTGGCCTTTGCCCCACCTCATGCTGACCTCAGATTTCGACTTCGACCTGCCCGATGACTGCATCGCGCTGCGCCCCGCCGAGCCGCGCGATTCCGCGCGCTTGCTGGTGGTCAGGGACCGCGCGCTGGACGACCGGATCATCCGCGACCTGCCGGACTTCTTGCAACCGGGCGACGCCCTGGTGTTCAACGACACACGGGTGATCCCCGCGCGCCTGTCGGGCGTGCGCCAGAGGGTCGGACCGGAGGGAGAGACCCTGACCGTCGAGGTCGAGGCCACCCTGCACCACCGCGACGCCCCCGACGTCTGGTCCGCCTTCATGAAGCCCGGCAAGCGGTTGAAGGCCGGCGACCGCGTGCGCTTTGGACGAGAATCCGACGGCGCCTGCGAACTGGGTCGCCTCGACGCCACCGTCGAGGCCAAGGACGAAGACGGCCTGATCACCCTGCGTTTCGACCTGGCCGGTCCCGCGCTGGACGACGCCATCCGCGACGTCGGCGTCATGCCCCTGCCCCCCTATATCGCGGCCAAGCGGCCCGAGGACGACCGCGACCTGAAGGACTATCAGACGGTCTTTGCGACCTATGACGGCTCGGTCGCCGCGCCCACCGCAGGGCTGCACTTCACCCCCGCCCTGCTGGACGCCATCCGGGCGCGCGGCGTCAGCACCCACGCCGTGACCCTGCACGTCGGCGCCGGCACCTTCCTGCCGGTCAAGGCCGACGATACCGCTGACCACAAGATGCACTCCGAGTGGGGCGAGGTCTCGCCCGAGACCGCCGCCGCCCTGAACGCCGTGCGCGCCGCCGGCGGCCGCATCGTCTGCATCGGCACCACCTCGCTTCGCCTGCTGGAAAGCGCCACCACCGAGGGCGGCGAGGTCCAGCCCTTCCACGGCGACACGGCCATCTTCATCACGCCGGGCTACCGCTTCCGCGCCTGCGACGTGCTGATGACCAACTTCCACCTGCCGAAGTCGACCCTCTTCATGCTGGTCAGCGCCTTCGCCGGGCTGGAGACCATGCGCGCCGCCTACGCCCACGCCATCGACAGCGGCTATCGTTTCTATTCCTATGGCGACGGGAGCCTGCTGTTCAGGAAGGATGCATGACCGACGATCTGCCCGATGATTTCGCCGCCTCGCTCGACATCCTCGCCTCGGCGGCGGGCGAGATGCAGGACCCGTGGTGGATCTTCGGCGGCGCCGCCATGGTGCTGTGGGGCCTGCGCGACTGGCGCGCGCCCGACATCGACATCCTGTGCAGCCCGCGTGACGCACGCCGCCTGATCGAGGGCCTGCACGGCGAGGTCACGCCCGATCCCGGCGAGGGCCTGTTCCGTTCGCAGGTGTTCGGCCAGATATTGACCACGCCGGTGCCACTCGACGTCATGGCCAATATGGACGTGCGCGCGGGCGGCGACTGGACGCCCGTCGCCTTCTCGACCCGCGTGCCGATCGCGCTGGAGGACTTCACCGTCTTCACCCCCTCGGTCGAGGAGCAGATCGAGACCTTCCGCCTGTTCGGTCGCCCCAAGGACCTGCAACGCGCCGAAATGCTGGAAAGCCTACGCTAGGCCCTTCGAGTCCTTATGTTTATGAGCCATGAGCGCGCCATGTGCGCGTGGCTAATGTCTGAATTCCGGCAGCCGCCGGGATGAGCGGAGCTACCTGTTGACCTTCCCGTTTGAAATTTCCGCCACCGAAGGCCGCGCCCGCACCGGCGTTCTGAAGACCCCGCGCGGCGACATCCGCACCCCCGCCTTTATGCCGGTCGGCACCGCCGCCACGGTCAAGGCGATGACGGTGGATCAGGTCAAGCAGACCGGCGCCGACATCCTGCTGGGCAACACCTATCACCTGATGCTGCGCCCAGGGCCGGAGCGGATGGAGCGCCTGGGCGGCCTGCACAACTTCATGCGCTGGGACAAGCCGATCCTGACCGACTCAGGCGGCTTTCAGGTCATGTCCCTGTCGGGCATTTCCAAGCTGACCGAGGAGGCCGTGACCTTCTCCAGCCACATCGATGGCTCCAAGCACGTCCTGACGCCGGAACGCTCAATCCAGATTCAGGCCGACCGCCTGGGCTCCGACATCGTCATGCAGTTGGACGAATGCGTCGCCTGGCCCGCCGAGGAAAAGCGCGCCCGCGAGGGCATGGAGCTGTCGGCCCGCTGGGCGCAGCGGTCGAAGAACGCCTTCGGCGCCCGCGACACGCAGGCCCTGTTCGGCATCCAGCAGGGCTCGACCTATGAGAACCTGCGCCAGGAATCCTCCGAGCGCCTGCAAGAGATCGGCTTCGACGGCTACGCCATTGGCGGTCTGGCCGTCGGCGAAGGCCATGAAGCTATGTGCGAGGTTCTGGACTTCGCCCCCGACTTCCTGCCGAAAGACCGCCCCCGCTATCTGATGGGCGTGGGCAAGCCGATCGATCTGGTCGAGGCGGTCTGGCGCGGCGTCGACATGTTCGACTGCGTCCTGCCAACACGCGCCGGGCGTCATGGTCAGGCCTGGACCTGGGACGGCCCGATCAACCTGAAGAACGCCCGCTTCGCCGAGGATCAGGACCCGCTGGACATGGGCGTGCCCTGCCCTGCCTCCAACGACTATTCAAAGGCCTACCTGCACCACTTAATCCGCGCCGACGAGATCCTCGGCAAGATCCTGCTCAGCTGGCACAACATCGCCTTCTTCCAGGCCCTGACGGCGGCCATGCGCGAGGCGATCAGCGAAGGTCGGTTTGAACAGTTCCGGCGCGACTTCCGCGCCCGTCACATCAAGGCCTAGTTGCGCGTCTGACTACGGGTCGGGCGCGGCACGAACCCCGCCGGGGCAGCCGGCGGGGCGCAGTTGCGCTGCATCCCCACGCCCTTCAGAAAGGCGCGGCGTCGCAGCCCCGCCTGAATCGCCGACTGCACATGCTTGCTGTGGGCGTCCGCGCCGGTCAGGCGCCGCACCCAGCTGCGCGCCGGGATGAAGTCCGTCATCGTATCGCGAACAGCATCCAGCGTCGCGGAGGCTGCGGCGTCCGCCGCCCGCTCGCTCAGATACGACCCATCCTGCGACGGCGGCGCGTCCGCATCCGGCCCCAGGGCCTCGTCCAGCCGCGCAATCTCGGCGGCAATCGTCCGACAATGGTTCAGATTGCGCAGATCATAGGGGCTGGCTTCCGCCTGCAAGAGAATGGTCGGTATCTCCTGCCGCCGCAGGTTCAGATCGTCCAGCGGCGCCGTGACGGCGTTGCCAAAGCCCGACCCGACCTGCTCGGCCCCGCCCCGGGCAGACGCCCCGGCATTGCAACCGGCCAGGAGCAGCGAAAGGCAGGCGGCGGACACGGCGAGAGAAATATGACGCATGCCGCCTTAGACCACGCCGCGCCGCAAGGGTGAAGCCTAGACCCGCCCCTCAGCTAGCCGAGTAGCTGGTCTTGGTCTGGGTGTAGAAGTCCGCGGCCGCGAAGCCCTGCTCGCGCGGGCCATAGCTGGACTTCTTCGTGCCGCCGAAGGGCACATGATAGTCGACGCCGGCGGTGGCCAGGTTGACCATGGTCATGCCGGCCCTGGCGTTGCGCTGGAAGTCGCGGGCGTGTTTCAGCGACTGGGTGACTATGCCCGCCGACAGACCGAATTCGACGCCGTTGGCCACGGCCAGAGCCTCCTCATAGCTGGCGACGCGGATGGTCGAGGCGACCGGGCCGAAGACCTCCTCTGTGTTGATGCGCGCATCCGGCAGGCTGTCGGCGATCAGGGTGGGCTGGACGTACCAGCCGGGCTTGTCGAGCGTCAGCCGCTCGCCCCCGGTGACGATCCGGCCGCCGCCCTCCTTGGCGATGTCGATGTAGCTGTAGGAAACCTCTCTCTGAGCCTCCGTCACGGCCGGCCCCATCTGGGTGTTGGGATCGAGCGCATCGCCGACCCGAAGCGCCGCGACCTTCTCGGCCAGCAGGGCCACAAAGCGGTCGTGGATGCCGTCCTGCACGATCAGGCGGCTCGACGCCGTACAGCGCTGGCCGGTGGCGAAGAAGCTGCCGTCCAGGGCGATGGCCACGGCGCGCTCCAGATCGGCGTCGTCCAGCACGATTAACGGGTTCTTGCCGCCCATTTCCAGTTGCACCCGCGCCTGACGCTTCATTGCGCCTTCGGCCACGCCCGCGCCGACGCCCTGCGAGCCGGTGAAGCTGATCCCGTCCACCCCGGGATGGGCGACGATGGCGCGGCCCACGTCACCGTCGCCGATGACCATGTTGACCACGCCCTTGGGCAGGCCCGCCTCATGCAGGATGGCGATCAGGGCCTCGGCCGTGGCAGGCGTCGGCCCGGCGGGCTTGAGCACCACCGTATTGCCGAAGGCGATGGCCGGGGCGATCTTCCACGCCGGAATGGCGATGGGGAAGTTCCACGGCGTGATCAGACCGAAAACCCCGACCGGCTGGCGATAGGTCTGGATCTCCACGCCCGGCCGGGTCGAGGCCAGGTTCTGGCCGTGAAGCCGCAGGGCCTCGCCGGCGAAATACTTCAGGATGCGCGCTGCACGCAGGGTCTCGCCTACGCCCTCGGCCAAGGTCTTGCCCTCTTCACGCGACAGCAGGCGGCCGATCTGCGGTCCGCGCTCCATCAACAGGGATCCGGCGCGGTCCAGCACGTCGAAGCGCGCCTCGGGCGAGGCGTCCGCCCATGCCGGGAAGGCGGCGCGCGCGGCCTGCACCGCCTGATCCACCTCGGCCGCCCCGCCCTTGGGCGTGCGGGCCACCACTTCGCGCGTGTCAGAGGGGTTCAGACTCTCGCCCGACAGATCCCCGCCCACCTTCTCGCCGCCAATCCAGTGCGTGAGTTGAAGCGCATCGGTCATCGGAAATCCCATTAATAAGAGGCCTTGCGGCCCAAGGGCCGCCAGGCCCGCTTTCCGGGACACTAGCAGAGGATGCGGGCGTCGGCCCATGCCTTGCGGTCGGCAATCAAAAATGGAGCTAGGCGATGAAGCCGCCCGAACCGACACGCCTGCGCCACCTGCTATTCTCGAGTGATTGTCGCCTCGTAGAAGGCCACAAGCTCGCGGCGCATAGCCGCCAGTCCCTTCCGGTCCACGTACGGCATGTGGCCGCCCTCAAGATATCGCTCGGTGATGTTGGCCCTAAGGTGCGGCTCGAGATTCATGTGAGCGAGATCCCACTCGGTGGCGAAGAAGGGCGTCACCAGGTCGTAATAGCCACTCAGCGACAGCACCTTCAGATGCTCGTTGGCTCGCATTGCGACAGCGAGATCAACCGTCGTATTGGCGCCGGAGTACTGATAGGGCGCACCGCCGGGCGGTTGATGACTCCAGGTCCAGCGTCCCATCATGGCGCCGTCCACGACAATATATTCCAGGTCGCTGCGGTAGCCGAGGGTTTGAGCCAGGTGACGCCTGAAGCCGGCCACATAGGCGCCGCTCATTTCACCGGAGGGATCGGCTCCCGCCCGCTCGACGGCAGCGTCCCAGCCTGTTCCCACAGCGCGCGCGTCAGAGGTTCCGATGATGCGCCTCTCGTCTCGAAGAAGCTCAGCGGTGAAGCGTGGCGCCAGCACTCGCAGATTGGAACGCGTCCAGTAATCGGCCGCCACCCCGGTCAACTGCTGCAGACGCGCGGCCGTCCGGGCGGTTTCGTCAGGGGATATATGGTGCCCCTTGGCCAGGGCCGCAGCATAATCGCCCAAGGCGAAACGGCGCGCCGCCTCGACATGGGCCTCGAGAGTTTCTCCGACACCGGCCTTCTGGTGATACCAGGCCGCCGCCGCATAGGTCGGGACCAGATTGACCGGTTCGCGGTCGAGACCCGACGCATGCTGGCCGAAGTTGAGGATGGACGAGATCAGCACCACGCCGTTGAACGGCACGCCTGAAGCCTCGAGCTTCTGGACCAGAACGGCGGAGCGCGGCGAACCATAGGATTCCCCCATGAGATATTTCGGCGCGTTCCAGCGGTCGTTGTCGGTCAGGTAGCGCCGGATCGCCTGGGCGAAGGCCTCGGCGTCCTTGTCGATGCCGTAGTATTGCGAGGCGTATTCCGGTTTCACCAACCGCGAATAACCCGTGCCGACCGCGTCCAGAAACACAAGGTCGGTGCGATCCAGAATACTCTGGTCGTTGGCGATCAGATCATAGGGCGCCGGCGTGGTGGGCGCAGGGCTGTCGGTCCGCGCATAGACCGGCGCCAATCCGCCCATGTGCAGCCAGACGCTCGATGAACCCGGCCCCCCATTATAGACGAAGGTGACCGGGCGCTCCTTCGCCCCTCGCGACCGGTCGCCGACATAGGCCACGTAGAACATGTGAGCCGTCGGGTTGTTGTCCGCGTCCGTCAGGACCAGCCGCCCCGCCGTCGCCGTATAGAACGAGGCTCGCCCTTCAATCGTCACGGAGCCGCGCGTCGTGCTCGACGGCTCGGCGACTTCCCGGGCCGGCGCATCCGCCGCTTCAGACAGCGACGCCGGCAGAAGAGCACAGGCGAGGAAGACCGCCGCCACAAGGCGCTTGGGGACCATGTCTTGAACACGCATCAGGGATTGGTCTCCTCGGAATTCGCCTGCCGGTCATGGGCGCGGAACCAGCCGATGATGTTGTCTGTCTTGGCTATGGTCTGGGAGGGGCGAGCGCCAAGGTTGTGTCCGGCGCCGGGAATCCGGGCCAGCGCGGCGTCCACGCCCCTGAGCTTGAGGGCGGTGTAGAATTGCTCGGCCTCGGCCGGCGGCGTCCGCCAGTCCTCGTCGCCGACCATGACCATGGTCGGCGTTGATACATGACCGACCCGCGACAGGGGCGACAGCTTCCAGAAGGTGTCGAGATCCTCCCAGGGCGTTGCCCGGATCTGGTGCCGCGCCACGTGGGCCGCCGTATCGCCTGCCAGCATGGTGCTGACCCAATTGATCACGGGATTGACCACCACGGCGGCTGCGAAACGGTCCGTATGGCCGACGATCCAGGCCGTCATGGCGCCGCCGGCGGACCCGCCAGTGACGAACAGTCTTTGCGGGTCAGCGTACCCGCCAGCCACGGCGGCATCGACGACGCTCATCAGGTCGGCCAGATCGTCCTGTCCCGGGTACTTCCGGTCGATAGTCAGGGCGAATTCCTCGCCATAGCCGACAGATCCGCGCTGGTTGGCCCAGACCACGACAAAGCCTTCAGCGACGAAGCGCTGGATTTCGGAGGCGAAGGCCGGGCCGTACATGATGGCGGGGCCGCCATGAATCTCGAGGATCATGGGATAGGTCCTGGCCGCATCATACCCCGGCGGCAACGCCATCCAGGCATCGATGACCCGCCCGTCAGCGCTGCTGCGCACCGGCAGCGGCTCGACGCGCGCCATCTGGCGCGACGCCAGAAAATCCCGGTTGAGGAAGGTCAGCCGACGCCCCTGCTCGCTTGGCTGGAGAATAGCGATGTCCGACGGACGATCCGCCGCCCCCTGGGTGTAGGCGATCAGCGGACGACCTCGCGCATCGCGTCCGACACTGAAGGATCCTCCGACATAGGGGCGGCCGCCGGCCCCTTCATTTAGGTCGCTGGCGAGACGGACATGTCCGCCCGACCGGTCGAACTGCAGCAGTTCGACACGCCCCTCGTTCTGGGCCAGGGCCAGGATGTGGCGACCGTCAGGCGTCCAGGTCGGAGAGGACAGGGTCCGGTCCAGCCCGGCCGACAGCTTCCGCCGGGCGCCGCCGGCGGCGTCCATGAGGTAGAGGTCGCTGGTTTGCCACGACACCTGCCGATCGTCGTAGCCGACAAAGGCGATGGTGCGACCGTCCGGAGAGACGGCCGGCGAGGCGTCCGGTCCACGGCGGTCGGTCAGAGCCTCGACCGTCCCGTCCGCCACGGCGATGCGGTAGATTTCGCTCTCACGCGGATCAAGATCTGGATCCGTGGCCTTGTTGGCCGTCGCCAGCAGGGTTCCGTTGTTCAGCCAGGTCAACTCGCCATAGCTCGTTTCGCCCTGCGTCAGCGCGCGCGGCGATCCGCCCTCCGCCGCGACGAGAAAGATCTGGGTCGCGCCGGGCTGGACAAAGCCGACGCCATCAAGATGGACATTCAGCCTGTCATAGATGCGCGCCGGAGCTCCCCACTCCGCGCCTTTCGGCGCAGCCGGCGGGGTCGCGAACCGCCTCGGCGCAGCCTCCACCGTCATCAGAAAGGCGACCGATGCACCGTCCGGCGACCACGAGGCGGAGCGCGGACCGCCCGGCGTCCGCCCCAAAGACCAGTCGGAGCGGTCCGCCAGGGACAACACCCGAAGCTCCCCCGAGGACGTGTAGAGAAGCCGGCGCCCGTCCGGGGAGAAGCGGGGCGAAGAATAGGACCCGGCGCCCGTGACGAGGGCCTTCTGCTCCCCGGTGGCGACATCCACGCTCCAGATCGAACTTCTATAGCGATCGGTCATGATGTCTGCGGCGCGGCGCACGTAAACGATGCTGCGGCCGTCCGGCGAGAGCTGCGGATCTCCAGCGCTTTCCAGTGCAAAGATGTCGAGGGCCGAAAAGCCGACCGGCGCGCCTCGCGACGCTTCCGAGGTCGATTGTGATGCGGTCGCCGCCTCCCTGGCCTGCGCCACAGCGGGAATAACGACGGCCATGGCGAGCGCCGCTGTCAGACAGCGAAGCGATATGTATGAAACTGGCAAGAACCCTGGCTCCGTCTGACGCCGACGACAGGCGCGACGTCGGTCAAGGTTGCAGACCCCGCCGGCGCGATGCGCCGACAGGGCCTGCCGGGGAGAGATCAGAAGCGATACGAGGCGTTCATGCCGATCGTGCGGGGACGGAAGGTCGTCTCCCGATAGACCGGGTTGAACTGACGCGAGACCGAGCAGGACGGCCCCGACGACGCCACGCAGCCCGAGCGGCCATTGGAGTTGTGCACGGACAGGACATCCTGGGAGTTGAACAGGTTGTCCACGAAGAGGCTCAGTTCCACCTGTTCGGTCAGGTCGTAGGCGGCTCGGATCGAAACGAAGCTGGTGGCCGGCAGTTCGCCATAAGCGTCCGGCGAATAGCCGACCGAGCCATAGGTGACGCCCGACCAGTAGGAGGCGGCGTATTGATAGTCCGCCCGCACATAGCCTTCACGGCCCAGCAGGTTGAACTCATACTGCAGACCCAGGCTCACCTTCCACTCCGGCGTGGCCAGAGGGTCGCCGGGCTTGAGATAGACGGCGTTGTTCGGCGCGGGGCCGACAACGCCCTCGGTGTATTCGGCGTCCGAGTAGCCGACCGCAAGGTTGGCGGTCACGCCAGCGCCGAGATAGGCCCTGGCGTCCAGGTCGACCCCCTGGCTGACGGCCTTGCCCGCATTGACCGTATAGGTGAAACCGCAGGTCGGCAGGCCGTAATTGGTCTGGGTGTCGGTCCATTCGAGACGATAGACGCTGCCGTTGATCTGCGCTCCGAAGAGATTGACCTTGGCGCCCAGCTCATAGTTCCAGACCTTGTCGGAGGCGTAGGTCTCGGGTGCACTGTCGATGCCCAGCATGGCCAGGTCCGCCGCACACCGCGCGGGCGGACGCTGATTGACGCCGCCGACGCGATAGCCGCTCGAAATGGTGCCGTAGATCGAGTTGCGGTCGTCCAGCAGGTACTGGAAGCCGACCTTGGGCGAGATCTGCTCTTCGGCGATCTGGCCGATGATGATGCCGCCATTGGCCACAGTCGGATTCTGGACCCCGGAAATCGGGCCGGCGGTTTCTTGCCAGTAATCGAGGTCGGTTCGCGAAAGGCGTACGCCGGCGATCAGCTTCAGCTTGTCGGTGGCGCTGTAGGTCATCTCGCCATAAGCGGCGACCTCATTATCGGTCATGTCGTGCAGTCGATAGTACTCGAGATTCCCGTCAAGAAGAGGAATGCCGAAGATAGCCTGGGCCGGGAGGCCATAGATGGCCATAGTCAGATCATCGACATTGGCGCGGTACTCGGTCTGCGCCTTGATGGTCATGTCGCTGTAGTAAACGCCGCCGACCCAGCTGAGCCGCGAGTTCGGATTGGACGATGAAAAGCGCAGCTCGGCCGTGTAGCCGTCGCGCTTGTTGTTGTACCAGGGATAGGATTCGTAGAGCGGCAGGTTGTCGACGAACGGGAAGCCCGCCTGGTGGTTCTGCGGCTCCTGGTAGGAGAAGTTCATGTTGCCGCGGCTGTTGTCCTTTACATAGGTGAGGACGCCGAGGACGGTCATGTTGTCGAACGAATACTCGCCCGAGATCGAAGGGAGCAACAGCTCGTTGCGGACGCCGACCTTCGGCATACAGGGCGCGATCTGATCGGCGAAGTTCGCGCCGATGTTGCAGGTGTCGCCCGACTTGTAAGGACCGTAGAAGTCATAGCCCTCATAGGGGATCGGGTTGGCTGCGGGACCGCGCGTGCCCGGTTTGACGTTGCGCCAGTAGTAGTCTTCCTGGTTGTTCTCGCTCAGCGACCAATAAAGGCTGGGCGTGATACGGACCCGATCATTGGGGGCATAGAGCAGCGCCAGGCGCGCAGCGTAGGCGTCCGAATAGTTGGCGTCTTCCTCAACCGTCCGGGCCGAATGGCGATCAATATAGTCGATATAGCCGCCCGTGTGGCGGGCGATGAAGCTGGCGCGGAAGCCAAGCTTGTCCTCGACGATGGGGCCGCCGACGGCGACGCCGCCCTCATAGCTGATGTCCCCTTCCTTGGTGGTCGAAAGGCCCGCACGCCCGTGACCGCTATAGTCCGTCAGGCTCGGCGTGGGGGTGATGAAACGAACCGTGCCGCCCTGCGAGCCGCCGCCGTACAAGGTGCCCTGGGGTCCGCGCAGGACCTCGACCCGCTCAAGATCGAAGAGCAGAGGCATGGGCGTGCCGCTGCCGGCCGGGCCGCCGCGCTTGGTCAGGGGGCTGTCGTCCAGATAGACGCCCGTCGTCGAAGCGCCGGCGGAGGGATTCACGCCGCGGATGGAGATGCTCTGGACTGCATTGTTGGAGCCCGTATTGCTCACGCTGAGGCCCGGAATTGCGCGCGCCAGATCAGCCACGTCCGTCACGCCCTGGCGATCCAGGGTTTCCTGCGTCATGGCCGCAATGCTGAGCGGCGTACGATTAATGGAGGTGGATTGACGCGTGGCGGTCACCACGATGTCGTCGACGGTCGTCGCATTCTGCTCTGACTGGGCGAATGCTGTCGCAGGCGCGGCCAGAACGATCGAACACACGACCGAGTTAAGCAGGTGCTTCTTGTACGCTCTACACGTCATGATCTTTCCCCTCGTTGATTGGGCCGACACCCACCTCTTTCCGGGCCCCTGAATGTCGGCGTCTCATTTATTTCACATGTTATATGACTGGCAGCCACAGAAGATTGTCAAGTTAATTTCTTTTGGGACCGAGCAAGAAAAAGCGCGCCCGACCAAGGTCGGGCGCGCATCCAGGTCTCAGTCTATGTGACTGTATTTCAAGGACGATCCTTCAGACTACTATCATAGAAGTCGTCAAGATCCTCCTTCATCTGAAGGAGCACCGCTTGGTCGTTGAACGCCATGTGACCGGATTCGTAGAGCTTGTAATCCACGTTGGGGACCAGTTGCGGCTCCAGAAGCATGTGATCCAGACCATATTCGCCGGAGAAGAACGGCGTGCTCATGTCATAGTATCCGCTCATGGCCAAAACCTTGAGTTGAGGATTACTGCGCATGGCCGCCGCCAGATCGAGAGCGACGTTGGGCGACGTTCTCCGCTGGTTGCCCGGCGCGCGGTGGCTATGGTCCCATGCCGCCGCGACTTCCATATTGTTGAGCGACCGGAAATTCATCGGCGTCTTGTAGTTCAGGTCCCGCGAGAGATAGTCTCGGTAGGTCGACAGATAGGCGCTGGACACCCCGGCCGTAGCCGGATCGTCCGTCGCGGGGTCAAAGGTGCCGCTCATGGCGCCATAGGCATGAGGCGCAGTGAATCGCGCATCGAACCGCCCCGTGATCTGGGCCCGATCCCTCAGCAATTCACGGCGGTAGGATTCGAGGTCCACACGCAGGTTGCGGCTCATCAGGTAGTCAACCGGCAAGCCGATGTAGCGGCTGAGCTGCTCCGCCACTGCACGTTTCTCGGCAGGGTCAATCGAGTGCCCGCGTCCGAGCGCCAGCGTATAGGGCCCCCGGGCGAACTCGCGCACCTCGGCCATATAGGCTTCGAGGCTGGCGGGGCGGTTGGCGATGGCGTTGTGATACCAGGCCGTAGCGGCGTATGTCGGCACCAGCACGGCATAGTCATTGTCCGCCCCGCCGTCGCCGTTGACGACCAGCGACAACAGGATCACGCCGTTGAACTGCATGCCCTGGTTCTGTAGCCGATAGGCCAGACCGGCGGCCCGGGTGGTGCCGTAGGATTCGCCAAACAGATATTTGGGCGATCCCCAGCGCTCGTTCACCGTGACGTAGCGGGTGATGAAGCGGGCGAAGGAATCCATGTCCTGCTCGGTGCCCCAGAAATAGCTTCCGGGCGTGTCGCCGATCGGCCGCGAGTAGCCGGTCCCTATGGCGTCGATGAAGACGAGGTCCGTCTTGTCGAGGATGCTGCCGGGGCTGTTGCGAACCACGTAGGGCGCGGGACCGGTCGCAGCCGGGGCGCGCGTGACAGCTTGAACAGGACCGACGCCGCCGATGTTCAACCAATGGCTGGCTGAGCCTGGTCCGCCGTTGAACAGGAATGTCACGGGCCGGGGCGGCGCGCCTGCGGGCTGCTCTACCGTATAGGCCACGTAGAACATGCTGCCCTTGGGGTCGCCGTCATGGCTCTGGATGGTCAGGGTGCCCGCCGTCGCCTTGTAGGTCAGGTTCCGCCCGTTCAGTGTCGTACGATGGGTGGTGACGCTGGCCCGCTCCTCCGCCGTGGCGCGACCGGACATGAGCCGATCCGCCTCAGCCGCCGTCAGGGGCGCCGAAGGGCTCTCGGCCTTCTGGGCCATTGCGGGCGCCGCCGTCAGGAGACAGAGGGCGGCGACGGAGACGGCCACGGAGACATGACGCATGAAAAAACGCTCCTGATTGAAACTGAAGGTCACGGGCGGTTCTCCCCCGCTGCGGCGGCGTCAACCTCGGCCAGCGCCATTTCCTCGTAGCGAGCCCGGTACTGTTTGAGACCGATCCACAACAGGACGAAGGTCACGGGCCCGATCACCGCGGCGGCCGTGGCCAAGGCGTGCGGCAAGGCCCGTTCCCCCGCGAAAACAAAGTCGCTGAGAAAAGCCGGCAGGATGGGTCCGAGGCTGACGCCGATGATGCCCACGGTGAAGAGGAAGACCGCGCCCAGTTGGGCTCGCAGGTGATTGGGCGCCACCATCTGGATGGCGGAGGGGATCAGCACCGGCGTGAAGCCAATGAAGAATTTGAATGGAAACAGCATCAGGGCCATGGCCGTCGCGTTAGGCATCAACGGCATCAGCACAGCCGGCAGGGTGATGCCCAGAGCGCCCCAAGCGGTCAGCCTCAGACAGCCATCCACCTTGCCCTGAGCGATCATCTTGCTGGAATACCAGCCTGCGAATAGCAGGCCGAGGGGTCCTGCAATCAGGGAAGAGGCGCCGTTGACCCGGCCCGAATGCTCGACGTCCCAGCCCCAGATACGAATGAAGAGCTCCGGATACCAGGAGTCGGAATAGGCCAGGACCGAGAAGAAGGCGGAACCCAGGAACAGCGAAACCGACATCAACGGCCGCGAGGCGATAAAGGCCAGCACCTCCGCGAAGGGGAAGGCCTTCCTGGCGGCTTCCGGTCGCGCCACGCCGGTCCGCGCCGGCTCCTTGAGCGTCGACACCCAGAGGGCGACGAGCAACCCCGGCAGACCCACGACGATGAAGACCATATGCCAGGAGCGCATCGGGCCGACGATCGGCAGGATCAGATCCGGCGTGCGCTGGACGGCCGCGATCACCTCGCCGCCAATGATCATGGCCAGGCCGGCGCCGATGAAGATGCCGAAGGAATAGATGCTCATCGCGCGCGGCAGGCGCTCCTTGTCGAAGGAGTCGGACAGCATCGAATAGGCCGAAGGCGACAGTGTCGCCTCCCCCACCCCGACGCCGATCCGGGCCAGGAACAGATGGACATAGCTCTGCGCGAAGCCGCAGAGCGCCGTCATGACGCTCCAGGCCGCGATCCCGCAGGCGATAAGCTTCTTGCGATTGTACCGATCGGCCATCCAGCCGATCGGCAGCCCCATCAGGGTGTAGAAGATGCCGAAAGCGCCGCCAGTCAGCAGGGCGAACTGGAAGTCAGTGATGTGGAGGTCCTGCTTGATCGGCTCCACCATCAGGTAGAGAATCTGCCGGTCAAGGAAGGACAGGACATAGGCCACCATCAGGACCCCGGTGACATACCAGGGATAGAGATGGGAAAGACCCTTGCGAGACGGGGGTGAACCCGGGACCGGCTGCGAGCCGGATTTAAGGTCTGCAGTCACGATCGTTTCTCGCTCTCTAGGCCGCGCTGGAAGCCGCAGGTTCGCCCAAGGGGTTGGCCGGCGGCGACGACACCGCAGGCACGAACGGGTGGATCAGCGCCCAGGGACTGGGCATCTCGCCCACCGTCACCTCGATCAGGGCGGGCCCGCCAGCGGCCTTTGCATTCTCCAGCGCCGCAGCGAGGCCCGCCGGGCTATCGACCTTCTGCGACGGCACGCCGAAGGCCTGGGCCAGGAGCTGGAAGTCCGGATTGTGCAGTTCCACGGCGAACTCTCGCCCGAAGGTCCGCTTCTGGATGCGCTGGACGTTGCCGAAACGACCATCCGCGAACACCACCGTGGTCAGGTTCAGTCCGTATTTGGCCGCCGTGGCGAGATCCTGAAGACCCCAGCCGAACCCGCCGTCGCCGGTGATGGAGACGGTGCGCTTGTCCGGCGCGCCCGTCGCAACGCCGAGCGCCGTCGGGAAACCATAGCCGAGCGTGCCCTGATAGCCGGGCGTGATGAAGGTGCGGGGCTGATGGACCGGATAGGCGATAGAGGAGAAGTAGCCGACCTGGGTCAGTTCGCTGACCAGGGCGGCGTCGTCGGCGATATGGTCGCGCAGCACGGCGGCATAGTCGGCCTGCGGCTTGATGGCGTCGGACTGCCCGTCCTGCCAGACCCGAACCTTGGCCATGTCCGCCGCCCGAGAAGGCCGCGCTTCGACTTCTCCTAGGGAGTCGTTGATGGCTTCCAGACCCAGGCGAACATCGCCCTTGAGCGCCAGCCCCGGCTGGTGAGGCGCCCCCAGCGCCACCTCGTCGAGATTCAGGTAGATGAACTGGCAGTTCGATGAAGTGAAGGTCGGGCGCGCCAAGGCGTCGACGAAGCGACTGCCGGCCACCAGGACCACGTCGGCGTGCGGCAGGACGCAGCGACCACCCAGAGTGGTCAGGGCCAGAGGGTGGCGGGCCGACAGACTGCCGCGACCGCCCTCCGTCATAACAACAGGCGCCTGCAGCTTCTCGGCAAGGGCCTGAAGCGCAGGCCCGGCGTCCGCCGCCCCTGCCCCGCCCCCGGCATAGATGACAGGGAAGCGCGCGCCGCCAATAAGCGCGGCAGCTTCAGCCGCCAGATCGCCGTCGACCGGCGTGGGCGCGAAAGGTGCGGCGTCGAAGAAGTCGACCGTCTCCATCACGGCCTGAAGCACGTCCGGCGGGAACTCCAGCGCCACCGGGCGCGGCCGACCCGACCGCATCTGGACGAAGGCCTCGTGCACCAGAGCCGGCACTTCCTGCGGCGTCATGGCGATGCCATGCCATTTGGTCAGGGACTTCAGGATGCCTGACTGGTCGGGGATCTCGTGCAACATGCCGTGCCCCTGACCAATGGTCTGGGAAGGAATCTGGCCCGAGATGAAGAGGACGCGCGAGTTGCAGGCCAGAGAGGTTGAAAGCCCGGCAAGGGCGTTCAGCATGCCCGGCCCCGGCACCATCATGCAAACGCCTTCACGCCCCGTGGTCCGGGCATAGCCATCGGCCATGTAGGAGGTCGCCTGCTCGTGGCGCGGCACGATAAACTGGATGTCGTCAGCGGCGTCGCAGAGAGCGTCGACGGCCCAGTCCAGTTGGACGCCCGGTATGCCGAAGATGACCTCGACACCCTCGCGACGCAGTTGCTCGACCAGCGCCTGGCCCCCGGTGATAGGCATGCCCCTACTCCTCATTTTACTGCCGCCCGTTCCCCCGGCGGCCTCATCCCGATTCAACTTAACTCGTTAAATATCTCGAGCGCCAGCCCTCAATTCGCAGAATCGTCATTTGCCTGATCCACGAGACGACGGACAAAGGCCTCGCCCCGCGCCAACTGGTCTAGGGTGATGAATTCATCTGGCTTGTGCGCCTGTTCTATCGAGCCGGGACCGCACACCACCGTGGGTATTCCCGCCGCCTGAAACAGTCCAGCCTCGGTGCCGAATGCGACATATCCCGGGCTCCCGTTGCTGAAGGCCGCCCTCTCGACCTGTCGGACGAACGGGTCGTCAGGAGACATGTCGAAGGCCGGCACGGAGCCGATCTGTCGGAATACGATCCCGGCTTCGGGCGCCGTGACCTGCATCAGGGGCGACAATGCCTCCCGGACGAAAGCTTCCAATTCAGCGATGACGTCTTCTGCACGTGTCCATGGCAGCCGACGGATGTCGAACCGGAACGCGCACTCCGCCGGAACGATATTGGCCATAAGGCCGCCCGAGATCACCCCGGTGTTGATGGTGGTGAAAGGAATGTCGAAGCCGTCATGCCGACGCTCTTCCGCCTGGAACCGCTCCCCTATCAAACGCAACTTTTCGATCAGGCGCGCGGCGTATTCGATAGCGTTGACGCCTTCGGGCGCCAGAGAGGAATGGGCTTCACGTCCCCGCACCTCGCAGACATAGGCTGACGCCCCCTTGTGCCCGATCACCGGCTTCAACCCGGTCGGCTCGCCGATGACGCACCCGGACGGGCGCACGCCTGACTGAATCAGGTTCTGGACGAGGCTGCGGGCGCCGATGCAGCCGACCTCCTCGTCATAGGAGAGGGCGATATGAAAGGAACGGCCCGACGCCGCCATCTGCGGCGCCGTCGCCAGCACCAGGGCGATGAAGCCCTTCATGTCCGCCGTTCCGCGCCCGTACAGCCGGTTGCCCCGCTCCGTCAGGACGAACGGATCCGAGGTCCAGGCCTGACCATCCACGGGCACGACATCGGTATGGCCCGAGAAAACGAGCCCGCCCTCGCCCGATCCGAAGGAAGCGAGGAGATTGGCCTTGCGTCCCTCGCCGCCCAGGATGACCCGACAACGGGCGCCGAGCGGTTCGAGCTCGGCGCGCACGCTGTCGATCAGGTCCAGGTTGCTGTCCCGGCTGACCGTGGGAAACCCCACCAGCCGCGACAGGGTCGCCAGCACCTCCGTCGAAGGCGTGGCCAGGCGGGTCATGCCGCCCGTGAGCCCTGGGGCAGAAGTTCGATCAGCTGGCGCAGGAAGACGTCGTTCTGTTCCGGCAGGCCGACCGATACGCGCAGCCAGGTCTTGAGCCCATAGTTGCCTACAGGACGGGTGATGACGCCGCGCTTCATCAGGGCCTGCGCCGTCGCCGCGCCGTCGCCGACGTGGAAGAGGATGAAGTTGGCCTGCGACGGGACATAGTCGAAACCGGCAGCCTCGAAGGCGTCGTAAAGCCTTTGGCGCTCGCGCGTGTTGAGGTCGTGATAGGCCTCGGTGAAGGCCGTGTCGGCCAATGAGGCGACGGCCGCCGCCTGTCCGGCGCTGGAGACGCTGAACGGCATCTGCAAGCGCTTCAGGATGCTGATGATCTCGGGGTTGGCCACGCCGTATCCGACCCGCAGGGCGGCCAGGCCGTGGATCTTGGAAAAGGTCCGCAAAACCAGGAGATTGCGGCGCAGCGACAGGAGCTTCGTCAGATCCGGCCGCTGATCCGCAGGCATGAATTCCCGATAGGCCTCGTCCAGAACCACAAGGACGTGTGCCGGAACCATGGACACAAAGGCCTCAAGGTCCGCCGGGGTGACGGCCGTGCCGATCGGGTTATTGGGCGTGGCGAGGAAGATGACGCCCGTTTCCGGCGTCACTGCATCAACCATACCCTGCAGGTCGTAGTCCCAGCCTTTGGCGGGGACGATCACCGACCGCGCGCCCTGGGCCGCCGCGCAGCTTTCGTAAGCCGCAAAGGAATATTGCGGGATGACCGCGTGACGTCCCTGGTCCAGCCAGCCGCGCGCCACCTGAAGGATCAGGTCGCTGGACCCGGCGCCGGGCAGAATCTGCGAGGTTTCGACGCCGTTCTCTGCCGCCAGCGCCTCGCGCAGATCATAACAGTCAAAGTCAGGGTAGTAGTAGGACTCTGTCGCCGCCAGGCGGATGGCCTCGAGCGCGTTCGGCGAGCACCCCATGGGGTTTTCGTTGGAAGCGAGCTTGACGATCTTGTCGGGATCAAGCCCGAACTCACGCGCCACCGCCGAGATCGGGCGACCGGGCGGATAGGGCGGAATGGCGGCGACATGCCCAAGGGCCGTGGTCGAAGCAGAGGCGTCGTACATGTTCTGGTTCCCTTCAGCCCTGGGGCCGGGTGATTGCCTTGGGAGCGATGAATTCCTCGAGGCCGTAGCGCCCGTTCTCGCGCCCCAGACCCGAATTCCTGACGCCGCCGAACGGGGCGGCGAGGTCAAGGCCGGCGCCGTTCAGGATCACCTGGCCGGTGCGCAGCCGACGCGCGACGCTTTCGGCGTGATCGAGGTCGGCTGACCAGACGCCGCCGGACAGGCCGTAGTCGCTGTCATTGGCGATGCGAACGGCCTCGTCCTCACCGGCATAGGTCTCGATCGTCAGCACCGGACCGAAGGTTTCTTGTCGGGCTATGTCCATGGTCGCCAGGACGTCGCTCAGGATGGTGGCGGCCACATAGGTTCCCGATGGCGTCTGCTCAGGCTGTTCGGCGCCGCCGGCGACAACGCGCGCGCCCTGCGCCTGAGCCCCGAGAATGGCCTGTCGCACCTGCGCCTGCTGGCCGAGATGCGCCAGAGGCCCCATGCGGGTCGCCGGATCGGTCGGATCTCCCGGCGCCCAGCCCTTTATAGCCTCCAGGGCCACGGCTTCGACGTCGGCCAGCCTGTGCAGCGGCACGACCAGCCGCGACAGGGCGGCGCAGACCTGACCCGAGTTGATGAAGGCCTGCCCCAGCGCCGCAGGCACGGCGACCTCGAGATCAGCGTCCTCGAGCAGGATGTTGGCAGACTTTCCGCCTAACTCCAGCGCGACCTTCTTCAAGCCCCGCCCGGCTATTTCCGCCACCTTGCGACCGCCGCGGGTGGACCCGGTGAAGGAGACCATGTCGACGCCAAGATGTGAAACCAGGGCCTCGCCAGTCTCTCGACCGCCGATGACGAGATTGAACACCCCGGCGGGCGCACCCGCATCATGGATGATCTGCGCCAGAAGCGCGGCGTCCAGCGGCGTGACTTCCGAGGGCTTGAGCACCACGGTGCATCCCGCCGCCAGGGCCGGTCCGACCTTGGCGATGATCTGATGCAGCGGGAAGTTCCAGGGCGTGATCGCGGCCACCACGCCGATCGGGTCGTTCTGGACCAAGGAGCGTCCGATACGACGCTCCTCCATCTCCCTTGCCGCAGCGAGGGTCGCCGCGATATCGCCCATGGGCAGACCGATCTGGGCGGGACGGCAGAAGCTGATCGGACACCCCATTTCGGAGGTGATCAGGGCCGCAAGTTCCTCGCCTTGAGCCCCAATGCCTGCACCGATGCGTTCCAGCAGGTCCAATCTCTCCGACATGGGCGTCGACGCCCAGCCCGCCTGGGCCATTCTGGCCGCAGTCACCGCCAGATCGACGTCCTCGACCGCGCCGGCAGTCGCTTCGGCTATGATCACGCCCGTGGCGGGATTGATCACGGCGATGAATTCCGCACCGGCGGATGCACGCCATTCGCCGGCGATATACTGATGCCGTCCGTCCGTCATGGTCAGTCCGCCTTGTCGACTACAGCGCTGCCCGCATCGAGCCGCACCAGTTGCTGATCCTGGTCAAAGACGACGCCCATGGGGTCGCCGCCGGAAGCGATCACCGCGAGCTGACGACGGTAGACCCGTCGCAACATGGCGATGCCCTGATCGGTCGAAGTCAGATTCTCTTCGGAATGGAAGGTGATATCGCCCTGGCTGACCTGGGCCTCATAGTCGCCGGGGAAGGCCTGATGTTCTTCTTCGCTCAGCTCATGCCAGAGCTTGCCATTGAAGTGAGAACGGATCCGGGCCAGTGCGCCGACCTCGGTCACGCGCCCCGCCGAATAGATACGGAAGGTGGTGTCGTCGATCGGAAGCACCCAGCCCAGCAGCGAACATGGTCCGTCCACCTCTGCGCGCGGACTGGCTACGGCGCGGACGGTCGGAAGGACGGCTTCGGTGATCCGGCGATGGACGCCCTGATCCAGGTCGCGTAACTGGATCGAGCGCACGCCCCGGTCCGTATATTCAAAGGTCACGCGCGGCATCAGGGACATCTTTGCGATGAACTGGTTGCCGCTGAACGAGCCGTGCAGGATCGGCACATGGAAGGGGTCCATGACGTTCTCATAGTGCTGCAGCCAGTTGCACGGCACGATGACCGGACCGCCCGAACCGATGCTGCTGTCGTCCGCCTCGATGAACTCGCCGGGGCTGAGGTTCTCCAGCACGTCATAAGCTGGCAGGACCGGCTGCTTCTCGGGCGGACCCATATAGGCGAAGATCAGGCCGTACCTCTCCTGAAGCGGATAGTGAGGCTGACGCACCTTGCCGCAGGTGGCCGCCCCCATATCCGGCTCGCACGGCTGCTCCAAGCAACGCCCGTCCACGGCGAACATCCAGCCGTGGTAGCAGCACCGGATTCCTTCCTCCTCGACACGGCCGTAATAAAGCGAGGCGCCGCGGTGAGCGCAGCGCGGATGCAGCAGTCCCGGACGCCCCGTTTTGTCGCGAAACAGGATCAGATCTTCACCGAGCACCCGGATCTGACGCGGCGTATCGCCGGCGTCCGACGTCACGCCGACCGGATGCCAGTAGCGGCGCAACAGCTCGCCCATAGGCGTGCCGGGTCCCACCCGGGTCAACTCGTTAAAGGTCGTGGGTTCAGGCCGTCCATAGCCGGTCGGCGCAGTCAGGGTCTCGGTCATCTCAGTTTCCCCCTCAAAGGTCGAGCGTGAGGCGCGCGCTTCTGGCGCGGGAACAGCAGATCATCATCGACTGCCCGGTCGCCTTCTCCGCCTCGCTCAAAATCATGTCCCTATGGTCCGGCTCCCCGGCCAGGACCGTCGTTTCGCAGGTGCCGCACACGCCATTTCGGCACGAGGCCGGAGCGGCGACGCCCGCCGCCAGGACAGCGTCCAGTATGGTTTGGTCAGGTCGGACCTCAATCGTGCGCCCGGATCGCGCCAGTTCGACGAGCAGCCCCCCATCATCGGCACGCGGCGCGACCGCCCCGAAATGCTCGACATGAACCTGCTCGGCGGGGCGCCCGGCCGTCGCCTCCAGAAAGGCCGCGATCATCGGTTCTGGACCGCAGCAATAAAGATGGGCCTCGTCGGGAGCCCGAGCGACAGCTGCTGACATGTCCATGAAGGCTCCGGCCTCGTCGTCCAGATGCAGAAGGACTTCGCCTCCCGAGGACAGGTCTCCCAAGGCGATCAGTTCATCGGCGAAGGCCGCGCTCATCCGGCTGCGTGCGGCATAGGTCAGCGACCAGACGCGCCCTTCCGCCGCCAGACGATGCGCCATGGCGCGAATAGGAGTGACGCCGATCCCGCCAGCGAACAGGGCGACCGGCGCCCCACCCCCGACCAAGGGAAAACTGTTCCTCGGCGCGCTGACCGACAGCTCCATGCCAGGCCGCGCCTTCTCATGAAGCCAGAGCGACCCGCCGCGACTCGCCCGATCTCGCCCGACGCCGACGACATAGGCCCGTCCATCGGAAGCTTCGGTCAGGGAATATTGGCGCGTCAGGCCTCCGGGGAGATGCAGGTCAATGTGCGCGCCGGGCGCATAGGCGGGCAGGACACGGCCGTCGACCGCTTCCAGGGCGTAGGAACAGACACCCTCGGCCTCCAAACGGATCCAGCGGAGCACCATAGGGATGAGGTCACCCGACGGCGTTATCGCCACGGCGCCGTTCTCATGTTTCCTCCAACCGCCCACGTCGCCTCCCCCCGCTCGCAAGTCTGGCGCTCGCGCAATCGATGGATTCATTTAACGTGTTATATTTATGCCCGCAAGACGGTTTTGCGACCGACGACCAAAGCCTCCCTGTCTGCGACACATGATTGCCAGTCCAAGCCGGGCTTTCTAGGCTCGGCCACGAATCGAAAACAGCCGTGAGATCATCACAAGTCATGCCCGCAGCAACGGCCGACCAAGCTGAAATACGACGCCTGCCGGTTCTGCTGCATCGCGCGCGCGAAGCTTTTTCAGCCCAATTTCGCGGGGTATTCCTCCAGCACGATCTTACGGACCCCCAGTGGCGCGTGCTGCTGCTCATCCAGCATGACCCGGATCAGGACATCTCGGACCTTGTGCGCAGCTCCTTCCTGCTGGGCCCCAGCCTGTCGCGTATTCTTCGCGACCTGGCGGCTCGTGGCCTGATCCGGCGCAAGCCCGACCCGCGAGATGCGAGAAGGGCCTTTCACAGCCTTACCCCCGAAGGCGAAGCCCTGATCGCCAGGGTCCGCCCCCATTTTGATCCCATCTATGAGGGGCTGGCCGCGCAACTGGACGAACGTCAGGTGCGAGAGCTGAACCAGCGGCTGGAAGACCTGCTGCTCATCCTGAGGCCGGAGCCGGCGGACTAGATTTCAGCTTCGGCCCCGTCGCTCTCGCCCAGCGTGTCGCACAAATCATTCAACGTCGCCTTCAGTGCAGCGATGCGCTCCTTGCCGAAAGCCGCCTCGATCTCCTGATTGGCGCGGACGGCTTCGGGCGCCACCTCCCGGATCAGATCGAGACCCGGCGCCAGGATGCTCACAAGTCCTCGCCTCTGGTCCTCGGCGGAAACACGCCTCTGGATCAGTCCGCGGGCGCCCAGATCTCTCAATATGCGGGACAGACTCGACGGCAGCAGGCAGATCATGTCGGCCAGAGCCGTGACCTCGATCTCGTCGACCTCGTTCAAAGTCCGAAGCACCCGCCATTGCTGTTCTGTGACCCCATGCTCGCGCAGGAAGGGCCGCAAACGGGCCATAACGCTTTCTCGCGCGCGCAGCAGGGCCAGAGGCAGGGACTGCCCATAGGGTCTCAGATCAGGAATATCGACCGACGCAGGCGTATCCTTCATCGCGTGAGCGACAGCCCCCTTTTTCAAACTTCTCGCTCCTCGCGCATCCTGTTCAGTGAACCATTCTGCCCGGCCCGAATGCGGATGTCGTCATTTAATTGCCATGACAAGGGGTTGACTTATTTAGCATGTTAAACAGATGATCCTCCCCAACATTGGGGAAGGAATTTTCATAGATGGGCGAAGTGCTTGCGCGCGTTCTCGGCGCTCCCTCTTCAACCTGGATCGATCAGGCGCACGCCGAAAATCTGGCGCGTGACGGCGCGCTCGGGGCCGCAGTATCGGGCACGATCTACGGCGTTGTCCTCAACACCGAGACCCAGCGGGCCTCTCTGAGCCAAGCCCTGTCGCAAGCGCCCTACAAGGCGCCGCCGCAGGCCCCGGTCCTCTATATCAAGACGGCCAACACCCTGAACCGCCACGGCGGGACGGTGGTCGTTCCCGCCGGGATCGACGCTTTGGAAGTAAACGCCACCCTGGCGGTCGTCATCGGACGCACCGCCAGCCGCACGCCGGAACCCCAGGCTCTTGATCACGTGCTCGGCTACACCATCGCTCTCGACGTCTGCGAGCCGCACGCCAGCTATTACCGCCCCGCCATCCGTCAGCGATGCCGTGACGGCTTCCTGCCCATCGGCCCCTGGCTCCTGCCTCCGGGCGACTTCACATCACCGGACGCGGCGGAGATCGTGGTCGAGGTGAACGGTGTCGAGCGCAGCCGCTGGTCGACCTCCGACCTGGTACGCTCTGTCTCACGCCTGATCGCCGACATCTCGGATTTCATGACCCTTCACGAAGGCGACGCCCTGCTCGTAGGGCTTGCGCCCCGGCCGGCGACGGCGCGCGTCGGCGACCGTGTTGCGGCACGCGTCGAAGGCCTCGGCCGACTGGATGTCACGCTGGAAGGAGAAGCCGCATGAGACATGCGCGCATCGCATGGGCCGGCGGCGTCCATGAGGCGACGGTTTCGGACGACGGGCAGATGCTGACGCTCGCGGATGGTCGCCGGGTCGCGGAAACGGAGGTGGTCTGGCTGCCCCCGGTCAAGCCGGGCACGATCTTCGCCCTGGGGCTGAACTACGCCGATCACGCTGCCGAACTGGCGTTCAAGGCGCCGGACGAACCTTTGGTCTTCCTCAAAGGACCTAACAGTCTGCTGGGCCACAGGGCGATCACGCGCCGTCCCGCCGACGCCAACCAGATGCACTATGAGTGTGAACTGGCGGTGGTCATCGGCAAGGGCGGAAAGAAGATCCGTCGCGAGAACGCCTACGACCATGTGGCGGGCTACACGGTCGCCAACGACTATGCGATCCGCGAGTACCTGGAAAACTACTACCGTCCGAACCTGCGGGTGAAGAATCGCGACGGCTGTACACCTCTGGGACCGTGGATCGTGGATCGCGAAGATATCGCCGATCCGATGAAGCTGAGCCTGCGCACCATCGTGAACGGCGAGACGGTGCAGCAAGGAAGCACCGCCGACATGGTCTTCGATATCCCCTATCTGATCGAATACCTCAGCGATTTCATAACCCTGTCTCCCGGCGACCTGATCCTGACCGGCACGCCGCACGGGGTGGTCTATCTCAACCCCGGCGATGTGGTGACGACCGAAATCGAGGGCGTCGGCGCCCTGATCAACACCCTTGCCGATGACGCGGCCTTCTACGGCCCTGCAGAACGAGCCTGATCCATGACCACCATCAAACACCTGATCAACGGCCAAAGCGTCGACAGCGCCGAGCGTTTTGAAACCATTAGCCCCGCTTCGCAGGAAGTGCTGGCCGAGGTCGCCGCCGGCGGCGAGGCCGAAATCGCCCTGGCTGTGGAAGCTGCGAAGACAGCCTTCCCCAAATGGGCGGGCACGCCGGCCAAGGAGCGCGCGAAGATCATGCGCCGCGTGGGCGATCTGATCACGGCCAACGTCAAGGAACTGGCCGCGCTGGAAACCGAGGACACCGGCCTGCCGATCCATCAGACCGGCCATCAGTTGATCCCCCGCGCCGCCGACAACTTCCACTTCTTCTCGGAAGTCGCGACCCGGATGGACGGGCGCAGCTACCCGGTCGATGACCAGATGCTGAACTACACCATGTATCAGCCGGTCGGGGTCTGCGGCCTGATCTCGCCGTGGAACGTCCCCTTCATGACCGCGACCTGGAAGACGGCGCCCTGCCTGGCTCTGGGCAACACCGCCGTCATGAAGATGAGCGAGCTGTCGCCGCTGACCGCCGACCGGCTGGGCCAGATCCTGCTGGAAGCGGGCGTGCCCAAGGGCGTGTTCAACCTGGTCCACGGCTATGGTCGCACCGCGGGCGAGGCCCTGGTCAAGCACAGGGATGTGCGTACGGTCTCGTTCACCGGCGGCACGGCCACCGGCTACCACATCGCCAATGTAGCTGGGATGAAGAAACTTTCGCTGGAGCTGGGCGGCAAATCGCCGGTGCTGATCTTCGACGACGCTGATGTGGGTCGGGCGCTGGACGCCGCCCTCTTCACCATCTTCTCGCTGAACGGCGAGCGCTGCACCGCCGGGTCCCGGATTTTCATCCAGGAGACCATCTACGACAAGTTCGTCGCCGAATTCGCCGAGCGCGCGCGCAAGATCCGCATCGGCGACCCGCGAGATGAAAACACCCAGGTCGGCGCCATGATCACGCGCCAGCACTGGGAGAAGGTGACAGGCTACATCGCCCTCGCCGAGCAGGAAGGCGCCCGCATCGTCGCCGGCGGCGTGGAGCGTCCGGAAGGCCTGCCGGATCGTGTCCGCGCCGGCAACTTCGTCCAGCCCACGGTCTTCGCCGATGTCGAGAACGGCATGCGCATCGCCCAGGAAGAAATCTTCGGCCCCGCCGTCTGCCTGATCCCCTTCAAGGACGAGGCGGAAGGCCTGCGGCTCGCCAACGATGTCCGCTATGGACTGGCCGCCTACATCTGGACCCAGGACATCGGCAAGGCGCATCGCGTGGCGCGTGGCATCGAATCCGGCATGGTCTTCATCAACAGCCAGAACGTGCGCGACCTGCGTCAGCCCTTCGGCGGGATCAAGGATTCCGGCGTTGCGCGTGAAGGCGGCGAATACAGCTTCGAGACATTCTGCGAGGTCAAGAATGTCTGCGTCTCCATGGGATCGCACCCCATTCCCAAATGGGGCGTGTAAGGAAACAGCATGAGCCTCTACGCCCTGCAGAAGCTGCTCTACACGCTAAATCGGGAGCCCGCGCTCCAGGCCGCGTTCAAGGCCGATCCGGCTCTGGTGCTTGACGGTTTTGATCTCGATGCAGAAGAGCGCGGCGCTCTGGCGTCGCGCGACATCGGCCTGCTCTACGTCCTGGGCGTAAACGGGCAGATCCTGATGCATTTCGCCGCCTTCTGCGACGTCGCCTGGCCGGACTATCTGGAAGCGATGCGCGAGGGAACCCGACGCTACGGCCCGGTGCGCGCCGGGGTCTATGCGATGACCACATCCGTGGATGAAAAGGTGGCCGGACTATGAGCCTCGTATTCGCTGGCGTGACCAGCCATGGCCCGGGCATCACCGCTCGCCCCGAAACAGCAGACCCGGCCACTCGCGACGCCTTCTTCGCCTCGCTGGACGGCATGAGGGAACAGTTGGAAGCCGCCCGACCGGACGCGCTTGTGGTCATCGCGGCCGAGCATTTCGCCAACTTCTTCATGAACAACATGCCAGCCTACGCCGTCGGCATGGCGGACCGCTACGAAGGCCCCATCGAAGACGAGGCCTGGCTGCGCATCAAGCGCAACGCCGACATCCCAGGCGACGCCGACCTGTCGCGCCGCCTGATCACCGAGATCATGCAGGACGTCGATGTGGCCTTCGCCGAGGAATGGAAGTTCGACCACGGTATCTCCGTTCCCCTCCACTTCCTGACGCCCCGCTATGACCTCAAGATTATCCCCGTCAACATCAACTGCCAGGGCCCGCCCCTGACTCCGCTGCATCGCAGCTGGGCCTTTGGCAAGGCGCTGAGACGGGCCTGCGACGCGGCCCCGGAGCGTATCGCGGTCATCGCTACAGGCGGCATTTCCCACTGGCCTGCGACGCCAGACTCGGGACGCATCAACGAGGCTTGGGATCGGGAATTCCTCGACCGCTGGGTCCGCAATGACCAGACCGCCCTCACCGCCTACACCGACGTCGAGACCTATCGCGACGGCGGCCAGGGCGGCTTCGAGATCCGCACCTTCATCGCCCTGGCGGCCTGTGCCGGCGGAATGGGCGAGGTCCAATTCTACGCCCCCATTCCGCAATTCGCCGTCGGCTGCACGGTCGGCGTCATGCAGGTCGCCTGACCATGCCGCACTGCATCGTAGAATATACGGACAACCTTGCCGAAGACGGCGACATCACCGGCCTGCTGAAGACGCTCGCGGACGCCCTGTGCGATTCCGGCGGCGTTTTTCCCAAGGGCGGCGTCCGCGTGCGCGCCCTTCGTCTGAGCGAATATGTCGTGGCTGACGGGGCGGCTGACGATGCCTTCGTCAACGTCACGATCAAGATCGGCGCGGGGCGCCCGACGGCGTTCAAGACCGCCTTCTTCGGCGACCTCTTCTCTCTGGTCGAGGCCCATTTCGCCGATCTCTTCGCCCGACGCGGCCTGGCCCTCTCCCTCTACGTCGAGGAGGCGGACGAGGCGGGGTCGTTCAAGAAGAACAATATCCACACCCGTTTCCGGGCCTGAACATGACGATCAAGCCCCCCATCCTTCCTGAAGGCCTGCTGGCGCTCGAACGGCCAGACCTGATCAGGACACAGGCCTTTATCGGCGGGCGCTGGGTCGACGCCTCTTCGACCTTCGAGGTCTTCGATCCCGCTTCCGGCGCCCTCATCGCGCAGGTCGCCGACAGCGACGCCGACATGGCTCGCCGGGCCGTCGAAGCGGCGACCACGGCCTTCGCCGAATGGCGCACCACGACGCCCAAACATCGCGCAGGCGTCCTGCGGCGATGGTTCGACGCCGTCCTGCGCCATCAGGAAGACCTGGCGAAGATCATCTCGTGGGAGATGGGTAAACCGCTCGCCGAAGCCCGGGGCGAGATCGCCTATGGCGCCGCCTATTTCGAATGGTTCGCCGACCTGATCCGCCAATCGTCAGGGGAGGTCCTGCCCTCGCCAGTGCCCGGCCGCCAGATGCTGGCTCTTCGCGAGCCGGTCGGCGTGACGGCGGTCATCACGCCCTGGAACTTCCCCAGCGCCATGATCGCGCGCAAGATCGCTCCGGCTCTTGCAGCGGGCTGCACCGTCGTCGGCAAGCCGGCTGAGGACACGCCCCTTTCCGCTCTGGCCCTCGCCGTTCTGGCCGAGGAGGCCGGGGTTCCGGCCGGCGTTCTGAACATCGTGCCCGCCTCGCGCGCACAGACGCCCGTCATTTCCGAGGTCTGGCTGGCCGATCCTAGGGTGCGCAAGCTCTCCTTCACCGGCTCTACGCCGGTCGGGCGCATCCTCGCCAGAAGAGCCGCCGACACCTTGAAGCGCGTGTCGATGGAACTGGGCGGCGACGCCCCCTTCGTTGTGTTTGCGGACGCCGACCTCGATCTGGCTGTCGACGCTCTGCTCAAGGCCAAGTTCCGGAACGCCGGCCAAGCCTGCATCGCCGCCAACCGGGTGCTGGTCCAGCGCGAGGTCCAGGCCCCCTTCACTTCAAAACTGGTCGCCGCGGTCGAAGCGCTCCGGCCCGGCGCGGCGGCCGACGGCCATGCGGATACCGGCCCCCTGATCAACGCTAGAGCACTCGAGAAGGTGGAGCGTCTGGTTGCCGACGCCCGCGAGAAGGGCGCGCAGATCCTGATCGGAGGCCACCGCATCAGCGGTCCGGGCTTCTTCTTCCAGCCCACCGTCCTGACCGATGTGTCCAGCGATATGACCCTGGCCTGCGAAGAAATCTTCGGCCCGGTCGTGGCCCTGCAGGTCTTCGACACGGAAGACGACGCCGTCCGCATCGCTAACGACACGCCCTACGGCCTGGCCGCCTACGTCTGCACCTCGGACCAGAAGCGCACCTGGCGTCTGGCAGCGGCGCTCGAGTGCGGCATGGTCGGAATCAATGAAGGCGCCATCTCCAGCGAGGTCGCACCCTTCGGCGGCGTGAAGCAGTCCGGCTATGGCCGCGAAGGCTCCGCCCACGGTCTCGAAGACTATCAATCCATCAAATACGTCTGCATCGGCGGACTGAGCTGAGACTGACCATGCTCGACCAGAAAACCATCGAAGATCTCGCTCTCAGCCTGGACGAGGCGGAGCGCGGCGGCGTCCAGCTCCGCCAGTTCTCGCTTTCGCACCCCGAGATCACCATCGAGGACGCCTATGCGGTGCAACGCGCCTGGGTCGCGCGCAAGATCGCCGACGGACGCAAGCTTGCCGGGCATAAGATCGGCCTGACCTCCAAGGCCATGCAGCGCTCGTCCAATATCTCGGAACCCGACTACGGCGCCCTGCTGGACGACATGTTCTTCGCCGACGGTTCGGACATTCCCATGGATCGGTTCATCGTCCCTCGCGTGGAGGTTGAGCTGGCCTTCGTCCTGAAAGACCGTCTGAGCGGGCCGAACTGCACCATCTTCGACGTCTTGGCCGCCACCGACTATGTCGTGCCTGCGCTGGAGATCATCGACGCCCGCCTGCATCAGGTCGATCCCGAGACCAAGGTCACCCGCAAGGTCTTCGACACCATCTCCGACAACGCCGCCAACGCCGGCGTGGTCCTTGGCGGCCGGGCGGTCAAGCCGATGGACATTGACCTCGCGCGCGTCGGCGCCGCCCTCTACCGTAACGGCGTGGTCGAAGATTCCGGCCTGGCGGTGGCGGTGCTCAACAATCCGCTGAACGGCCCTGCCTGGCTGGCCAACAAGCTGCACCCTTACGGCGTCGCTCTTGAGCCCGGCCAGATCATCCTGGGCGGGTCCTTCACCACCCCGATCCCGGCGCGCGCGGGCGACACATTCCACGTCGACTACGGCCCCCTCGGCGCCGTCAGCATGAGGTTCGTCTGATGAGCGTCCCCGTCAACCGCTTCAAACAGGCCTTGTGCGAGGGCCGTCCCCAGATCGGTCTGTGGCAGGCCCTCGCCAGCCCTGTAACCGCCGAGCTTTGCGCCGGCGCCGGCTTCGACTGGCTCCTCCTCGACGGGGAGCACGGCCCCAACGACATCCCCGGCCTGCTCGCCCAGCTTCAAGCCGTCGCGCCGTTCGACGTTCATCCAGTCGGCCGGGTTCCGATCGGCGAGACCCGCTTGATCAAGCAATATCTCGATATTGGTTTCACCACCCTGCTGGTTCCCATGGTCGAGACCGCAGCACAGGCGGCTGACCTCGTCCGCGCCTGCCGTTATCCGCCTGAGGGCGTCAGAGGCGTGGGCAGCGGCATTGTCAGAGCCTCAGCCTACAACCGCACCGCCAACTACCTGGCCGAGGCGGACGCCCAGATCAGCCTACTGGTCCAGGTGGAAACCCTGCGCGGCGTCGAGAACCTGAAAGCCATCGCAGAAACACCCGGCGTGGACGGCGTCTTCATCGGCCCGGCCGATCTGTCCGCGGCCCTGGGCTATCGCGGCCAGCCGAACCATGCCGCGGTTCAAGCCGCCATCGAAGCCAGTCTTCGCGACATTATCGGCGCCGGCAAGGCGGCCGGCATCCTCATGGCCGATCAGACCCTGGCTCAACGCTATCTTGAGCTGGGCTTCACCTTCGTCGCGGTAGGCAGCGATGTCGGCCTGCTCGTCAAGGCCACCAACGATCTGGTCTCTGCGTTCAGCACCGCGCAGACGCCGATCGACGTGCGCCCATCGGTTTATTGACCCGCCGATCCGTCAGTCGACCAACCCCGTCACCCGCCAAGGCGCCAAAAACGAACAGCGATAGATATTAGGAAAATCTTCACTTTCCGACACCTACTCACGCTCTGTCCTTTTTCAAATACCAGAGACCGGTCTGAGGCCGAGCGCGGTGAGCGCTCATTTCCCACAGCTGCCGCGTCGCCTGTGGAGCAGACCATGTCGAACCTTCTCGCGCAAAATCCCAAACCCCTTAAGGCCGCCCTTCTACTCGGCGGCGCGCTGACGGCGCTACTGATCCACGCGCCGGCCCAGGCGCAGACATGGCAGGGCGGCGACAATCAATGGAACAACCCGAGCAACTGGTCGGGCGGCGCCGTGCCGGGGAGCCAGCCCCACACCTTTATCACCGGCCCTATAGCCACGCCGGTTATCGACGCGGAAACCGCCACCACAAACACGCTTTTCGTCGGCTCTCTCGGCACGGCCGACTTGACCATCCGCAACGGCGGGGTTCTGACCAGCGCCAGCGCGATCGTGGGGAACAGCACCAACAACGCCGCCTTACAGGGAATCGCCAATGAAACGGGCACGGTCACAGTAAGCGGCGGCGGGTCGAAATGGACCGCGGACAGCATAACCCTGGGCCTGTACGGCCATGGCGTTCTGAACGTGGTCGCCGGCGGCGAAGTCGTTTCCGACCAGACGGTCTCCCTCGGCGCAGCCGCTCTGAGCCAGGGCACGCTGAACGTGAGCGGACCCGACAGCCGCTTCGAGGTCACGTCGCATGGCCTGCAGATCGGCGCCGACGGCAAGGGCGTCTTCACCCTGTCGGACGGCGCAAAGGCCTACAGCACCTCGGGCGCCCTGGGCGTGAACGCTACAGCGCGCGGCGAGGCGACCATCGAGGGCGCCGACACGCTCTGGCAGATCACAGGATCGTCTCTGAACGTCGGGGGGCGCGGCTCAGGCGAACTCGTCGTGAAGGACGGCGCCAGGATCGACGTCATCGGCGCCGCAAACCGTTTCACCCTGGCGAACTATGTCGGCAGCGTCGGCACGGCCTCCATTACCGGAGGGGCGGCGGTGACGGTCGATTATCAAAGCTATATCGGCGACGGCGGCTCGGGAAGCTTGACCCTCGCCAGCGGCGGGCAGCTCAAGGCGACGACCATCGCCCTCGGCGTGCAATCGACTGCGGAAGGTATCCTGACGCTAGACGGCGCGGGAACCAGCGCCCACGCCACATCCAGCCTGCACATCGGCTATCTGGGCAAGGGCGAGGCGACCGTCTCCAACGGCGCGACCTTGCGCGCCGACAATGCCGTGAACGGGATCACGCTCGGCTTTGCAACGGGGTCCAAAGGGACCCTGAATATGGGGAGCGCGGCGGATGAGGCAGCAACCGGCGCCGGGGTTGTCGTCAGCCCCTGGATCAGGTTCCGCGATGGCGAAGGGCGACTGGTTCTGAACCACAATACGGCGAACTACGTCCTGGCGTCCCAGTTGATCAGCGCCGGATCTGACGTCGGCGCCGTCGATATTCTGGCCGGCGACACGACCTTCAGCGGCGACAGCAGCGGTTTCACCGGCGTCACTTCCATCATCGGCGGCTCTCTACGCCTGACCGGCGCGCTGAACGGAACCGTGCGGGTTTTTGAGCAGGGAACCCTTCAGGTCGGAAACGGCGTTATCGACGGACAGCTTCTGGCCGACGTGGTCAACGACGGCGTCCTGATTTTCGATCAGGCGGGCGACTATGACTACACCGGCGCGCTGTCGGGCGGCGGCGGTCTGATCAAGCGCGGGGCGGGCATGCTGCTGCTCTCTGGCGACTACAGCTATACGGGGACCACCACGGTCGATGGCGGCTCGGTCAAGCTAACGTCGCAACTGAACACGCAAACCGATCTCGAGATCAACAACGGCGTGTTCGACCTCAGTGATCGCACCCAGCAGGTGGCGGGGCTGAGCGGCGCGGGCGGCTTCCTTGAACTGGGTGGTCACGGCAACCTGACCGTGGTCCAGTCTCAGAACGCGGTCTTCGGCGGCGGACTGCGGGGCGACGGCGTCTTCACCAAGGCTGGCGCGGGCGTCCTCGATCTGACGGGCACGAGCAGCTTCACCGGGCTGGTGAACGTCAACGCCGGTCGCCTGGCCTTGAACGGCGTGCTCCCCGGCCAGATCAGCGTGAACAGCGGCGGCGTTCTGGGCGGCGTCGGCACGGCGGGTCGCATCCTGGTGCGCAACGGCGGTACGCTGGCTCCGGGCAACTCCATCGGGACCCTGCGCGTCAACACCGGCGTGGTTTTTGAGGCGGGATCAATCTACGCGGTGGAGGTCAACGCTGCGGGCCAGTCCGATCGGCTCGACGCCGCGGGACAGGCTCTTCTTCAGGGCGGGACCGTGCAGGTTCTGGCCGAGACCGGGAACTACGGTCCGCAGACCCGCTACGTCATCCTGTCGGCCTCGGGCGGCGTCCAGGGACAGTTTGCGGGCGTGACCAGCAATTTCGCCTATCTTGATCCGCGTCTGATCTACTCGGCCAATCAGGTTGAGCTCGCCCTGACCCGCAACGACGTCGCCTTGGCTGATGTGGCGCAGACCCGAAACCAGCGCGCGACCGGCGCGGCGATCGCCGACGCCTTCACCAACACGAGCGACGTCTATTTCAACCTTGTGGGTCTGTCGGCGGACGGCGCGCGCAAGGCGTTCGACAGCCTGTCCGGCGAAGCCCATCCGTCCTCGCTCAGCGCTGCGGTCCAGCATGGCGACAACCTGCGGCGCAACCTGATCGAACGTCTCGATCTGCCGGCGGCGGAGGGCACGGCGATCTGGGCCGAGGGCATCGGCGAGCGGACCGAACTCGACGCCGCTTCCGGGGCCGCCGGGATTGATGGACGAAACGCAGACGGATTCCGCATGGGCCTGGAGACCCAGGTCGGCGGCGTGCGCCTCGGCCTGGCGGCCGGCTACGGCGATGCGGAGCTGGAAATCCGTGACCGCAGCAGCCGCGCCGATCTCGAGATGGTCCATCTCGCAGCCTACGCCGGCGCGCGAGCCGGCGTCTTCAATCTGCGCGGCGGACTCACCTACAGCGACCTCGACTTCAGCACCCGCCGCACCGCCCAGGTCGGCGCGCTTTCGCAAGAGCTGACGGCCGAGTACGGCGGGCAATCCTGGCAGGCCTTCGGCGAGGCCGGATATGATGTTGTGATCGACGGCGCGACTGTTGAACCCTTTATCGGCTTCAATGGTCTGTGGCTTGGCAACGACGCCTTCCAGGAGCGGGGCGGCGACATGGCCCTGGCCAGCGCCGACCAGACACGCGAACGCGTCTGGTCCACCGTCGGCGTCAAGACACGCCATCACTTCGAGATGGGCGCCCCGGTCACGCTCAACGTGAAGGCGGGCTGGCAGCACGCTCTCAGCGAACGCACCGTGGAATCCGACCTGGCCTTCGCCGACGGCGAAGCCTTCACAATCCATGGCGCGCCTCTGGCGAAGGATGCGGCTCTCGTCGACGTGCGTCTCGAATGGCGACTGTCCGAGCGCATGGCGCTGGGCCTCGGCTACAACGGAACCTTCGCCGACCAGGGCCAGGCCCAGGCCGCCAGGGTGATGTTCAGCTCGCAGTTCTGATCGCCCCCTCAAGCCTCCTCCAGCCCCGCTTCGCCAAGAGCAGGTCGGGCTGGAGGATGGCAGGAACGCACTTCGCTTACGTTTGTTTAGAAGGCGGAGGGAATCATCATGCTCATCATCGCCCTGACCGCCGCCCTGATCCTGGAGGGTTCGCCGAGTGTGGACGCCATATCGAAGCCGACGCCCCGCAAGGCCGCAGCAGAAAGCCAGTCGTCTTCCCTTCTGAGCGTCGCTGTGACGGTGGAGTGTACGGCGCGCGCTGACGGCCATGTCGAAAACTGCCGGGTTCTCGGAGAAACCCACCCGGGGCATGGCTTTGGCCAGGCGGCTGTGGCCTTGATGGATGGCGCCACCGTCGAGCCCGGAGCTCGGGATTTCCAGTTCGCCCGCACAATCCAATTTACTCCGTAAAAGAAGCAAGGCGGCTCAAGGCCGAAGATCGGCCTGCGCGTCTTCGGCGTCTGCTGCAAAAATAACCGGAAATCACGCCACGCTGCATAGAGCGTTGCATCGGGTCGAAACCGCAAACAGCCGTCTCTCCTCGACCCGAATGGCCCGAAACAGGCTGAAACCCGATCACAAGGCGAAAGCTGTCTCACTGTTTCGCATCTGTGCACCAAAACGCATTGCGCCAGCCAATCAAGCCCGTGCAAGTTTCAGTTTTTAAGGAGAAAGATGGTACGCCCCCTCGGGCTCGAACCGAGGACCCTCTGATTAAAAGTCAGATGCTCTAACCAACTGAGCTAGGGGCGCACACTCTTTGAAATCAACCACTTGGGTTGTTTCGTCGCAAACCGGCGCAGCGCCTGTTTGCGGAGGCGGTTTCTGGTTCATTCGTGACGACAGGTCAAGGGCCGCGACGCTGGAAGGCGCGTAATTTATGATGAAAACGTCTGCGGCCTACCTCGGCGCTCACACTCCGGAGTCATCCATACTCAACCCGAAATGATCGACCCAACGGCCCCAGCAGGTTCCAGCCTGCATTGGTTGGACGAAACCTGGCCGACTTGCCCAACCGCTCCGCCAGCCCCAGAATCACGAGTTGCGCGCTGCTCTCCGCATCCTGGGTTCTGTCGCCGTCGACGATGTCGAGCAGGGCGTTGATGCGTTCAGCTTCAGTCACGATGGTTCCGGTCATCTATTGATCCAGCGTCTCCCGTGCCGGGTCGCCGTCGTCAGGGCAAGCGGTCTTCAGCCCCGCTCCACGAAAGGCTTGCCAGCGCCTGGCGTTCCCGGTCCGCGAAATTCTCTTTTCGCTCAGCCAAGGTTCCGGTCTAGCCTGACCGCATGGGACCGCTTTCTGGACTGCGCATCATCGAGATCGACGGCCTGGGGCCCGTCACCTTCGCCGGCATGGTCCTGGCCGACATGGGGGCCGAGGTCCTGCGCCTGACTCGCGGCGACGGCGCCCCCGCCGCCGTATTCGAGGAGGTCGGCGGCGCGGTCCTGCATCGCGGCCGGCCCACCGTGCCGGTCGATCTGAAATCGAGCGAGGACCGCGACCGGGTCCTGACCCTGATCGAGAGCGCTGACGCTCTGATCGAGGGCTTCCGCCCCGGCGTGATGGAGCGGCTGGGCCTGGGACCGGAGGTCTGCGCCGCGCGCAATCCACGCCTGGTCTATGGCCGCGTCACCGGCTGGGGTCAGACTGGGCCGATGGCTGATCAGGTCGGGCACGACATCAACTACATGGCGCTGTCCGGCGCGCTCTTTCCAATAGGCCCACGCGATCAGCCGCCCCCGCCCCCGCTCAATCTGGCGGGGGATTATGGGGGCGGGGCCATGATGCTGGTCACCGGCGTTCTGGCGGCCCTGCTGGAGGCGAAGGCCACCGGGCGCGGGCGCGTCGTGGACGCCGCCATGACCGACGGCTCGGCCCTGTTGACCAGCCTGTTCCACGCCCTGCGCGCCCGCGGCCTGTGGAGCGACCGACGCGAGGCCAATCTGCTGGACGGCGGCGCGCCCTTTTATCGCTGCTACGCCTGTCGCGACGGCGGCTTCGTCGCCGTCGGAGCGCTGGAGCCCCGCTTCTACGCCGCCCTGATCGCCGGCCTGGGTCTGACGCCCGAAGAAGCGCCGCAGTTCGACCGAGAAAACTGGTCCAGGCTTCAGACCCGGTTCGCCGCCCTGTTCGCCAGCCGCGACCGTGACGACTGGGCCGCTTATTTCGCCGGAACCGAGGCCTGCGTCACGCCCGTCCTGACGCTGAGCGAAGCTCCCGACCATCCGCACAACCGCGCGCGCCAAACCTTTGCCCAGGCCGGGATCGTCCAGCCTGCGCCCGCGCCACGCTTCGCCGCTCCGCACGAGCCCGCCGTGACCGCCGCCGTCAGCCCCGATCGTCCGTCCCGGACCCTGCATCAGGCCCTGACCGACTGGACAATTCGTCCCTGAAAGCTCGTGACGCGAAAGGTTCAGTTGCGGTTCATTCTCGTTCAGTCAACAAAGGACGGAACCCAGCGCCGCAGACGGCGTTTGCCACCCCACAGGGGGAAGAAATTCAAATGAACCAGTTGATTGTAAAACGTTTGCTGCTGGCGACCAGCCTCAGCGCCACCGCCCTGCTCGCCGCCTGCAGCGATCCGGCATCGGATCACGACTACGACGCCGTCGAGATCCAGACCGAGGAGCAGACCGCGCCCGCCGCTGAGGAATCAGCCGCCCCTGCGGTGGCCGAGGCTCCCATTCCGACCGACGCCCCGCCCCCGGTCGACACCCTGCCCCCCGAACAACGCACCTCGGAACAGACCGTGCAACCGGAAAGCGATACGCTGTTCTACTGATTCCGCCATAACGGCGTCCGCTCCAGTCGTTGCGCTCCGAAACCAAGGCTCCAGTTTGACGTCGAGGCCCACTCTCATTCTCGCCGCCCCTCTCTTCAGCGGCCTGGCGCTCTGGGCCGCATGCAGCCCCGCCGCCTTCGCGGCTGAGCCCAAGGCCGAGATTCGCGGTGATATCGATGGCGAGTTGCGCCGCCAGCTGGAACAGGCCGTCGGTCAGGTGGATGCTGCGCCGGCCAACCGTTTCGAGGCCCGGCGTCGGGCCCGCGCCGCGATGGAAGCGGCTGAGGCGCTCCTGCGCTCGGAAGGCTATTACCAGCCGGCGCTTGAGGATGATGTTGAAGGCGAGGAAAAGCCCGTCGCTATCGTCACCGTCACGCCGGGCCGCCGCTTCATGCTGGACGAAACCCGGGTCAGCTGGATCGCTCCCGTTCCCGACGCCGTGACCCAGCAGGTCGTGACCAGGGACATGGACCTGGCGCCAGGCGATCCCGGACGCGCCGCCGACGTTCTCGCCGCCGAAGGTCGCATCGTGGCGGGCCTGAGCCGCGAAGGCTATGCCGACGCCAAGGCCGAGCCGCGCCGGGTCGTCGTCGATCACGCCACCTTCACGGTCCAGCCCAATTTCAACATCGCCTCGGGCGCTTTGGTGCGCCTAGACGGCTTGCAGGTCCGCACGCGCGGACCGACCAATCCCGACTGGGTCGCTGGCCTGGCGCCCTGGAAGGCGGGCGACCGCTATGATCCCGAGGACGTGGCCGAGTTGGAACGCCGCCTGCTGGACACTGGCGTTTATGACGGCGTCAACGTCTCGCTGTCGCCGATCGATCAGGTGACGGCCGACGGCTTGCGCCCCGTCGTGGTCGGCCTGTCAGATCGTCCGCGCAGCCTGCTGGAAGCCGGCGCCACCTATTCGACCGCAGAGGGGGTCGGCGTGGACGTATTCCAGACCCGCTTCAACCGGTTCGGGCGGGCGGCGACGCTCAAATACGGGCTTCGCTTCGCCAGCATCGACAGTCGTCTCGGCGGGGAGATCAGCCTTCCTCACTGGCGCCGTCCCGGCCGGACGCTGAAGCTGTCGTCCTACTTGGTCAATGAACAGACCGATGCCTACGATCGCAGCGCAGTCAGCGTGAATGCCGATCTGACGCAAAGGATCGGCAAGACCTCCTTCTTCACCTACGGCCTGGGCGTAGATGCGGGCCAGTACACGGAAAACCGCTTCGACCCGATCACCGAAGCGCCGATCACCTTCGACCGCGACCTGGCCATCGTCACTGGCCGGGCCAGCGCCTTCATGGATCGCTCCAACGACCCGCTGAACCCGACCACCGGCTTCCGTCTCTACGTCTCGGCCCAGCCGACCGCCGTGACGGGCGAGGACACGGTGCTGTTCCTGAGGACCGAGGGCCAGGCCACCGGCTATCTGCCCTTGCAGGACGGCGCCAGGACCGTGTTGGCCGGGCGCGTCCGCATGGGGTCCATCATCGGGGGCGAGGAGCTGACGGTGCCGTCGGACCGCCTCTTCTATTCCGGCGGTGGCGGCTCAGTGCGCGGCTATTCCTATCAGAGCATCAACCCGCGCCTGCCCGACAACACCCCGCGCGGCGGCCTTTCGCTGTTCGAGACCTCGCTTGAGGTGCGTCGCGACATAGGGGCCAAGTTCCAGGCGGTCGGCTTCATCGACGCCGGCGCCATCGGCTTCCAGGAAACGCCGAACTTCAACAATCTGCGCTATGGCGCGGGCGTAGGGGTTCGCTACAAGCTGCCCTTCGGGCCGGTCCGCGCCGACATCGCCGTTCCGCTCGACAAGCGTGAGGGCGACGCCGGATTCCAACTCTATATCAGCATCGGCCAGGCGTTTTGACCGACACTCCTCCGCCTCACGAACCCGAAGCGGAAAGCCTCGCGGACACGCCCGCCAAGGCGGAAAAGCGCAAACGCACGCGCCTGCAACTGATCGCCTTCGTCTCCGGCATCGTGGTCGCCGCCCTGCTGGCCCTGACCATCATCGCCGCCGTCGGCGGACGAATGTACATCGTCTCGGATTCCGGACGCGACCTGATCACCAGCTTCGTCGCCGGCAAGAAGATCAGCCGCTATGGCCGCATCAATGTCGAGGGCCTGAAGGGCGACCTGTTCGACGATTTCACCCTGAGCCGTGTAACGGTCACCGATGCGAACGGCGTCTGGCTGGAGGCGACCAACGTCCACGTCGACTGGTCCTATTGGCCCCTGCTGATGCGCCGCTTCCATGCAACCGAGATCAGCGCCGACCAGATCCGCGTCATCCGCCGCCCTCTGCTGGAGCCCCGAACCGAGCCGGGCGGCCCGCAGGCCATCTCCGTCGACATCGACAGGTTCAACGCCAACGTCGAACTGATGGAAGACTTCTCCAAGGAGTACGGCCGCTGGTCGCTGATCGGCGACGCCGAAATTCCGCGCAAGGGCGACAAGAAGGTCAACGTCAACGCCTTCAGCCTGAACCGCAAGGGCGACCACCTGCTGCTCAAGGCCGTCATCGGCAAGAACCCCGAGGACCTGCGCGTCAACCTGCGTGCCGGCGAGGCGCAAGGCGGACCGATCTCCGGTTCATTGGGCTATTCTCCGGACAAACCCTTCTCGGCCGTCGCCGTGGTCAACGGCGAGATTGTCAACGTCGAGGTCAAGACCGGCGACTTCACCCCCCTTTCGGTCAAGGGCCGCTACGGCAAGGACGGCGCGCGCATCGGCGGCTATGCCGACTTCTCAGGTTCCGATCTGCTGTCGCCCTTCGTCGAGCGGATCGGCCGCACCGCCCGCTTCGGCTTCGCCACCACAACCGACAAGACGCGCGAGGGCTTCCAGGGCGTGGCCTGGACCCTGAACGCCGACAATATCCAGTCGAAGGCTCAAGGCCTGATCCGCCTCAAGGACCGCACCGCTCCGGACGGGGTCAGCCTGGAGATCACCACACCCTCGCTCACACGACTGGTCGGGTTCAACCTGGCCGAGGCCGCCACATATGTCGGAGTCTTCAAGGGCGACGCCGGGACCTGGACGTTGCAAGGCTCCGCTAGTCTTCAGAACGCCGATCTGGCCAGCTATCGCGCGGCCCGTATCTCCGGTCCGCTCGACATCGCCGTGAACAAGGGCCGCTTCGATATCACCACCGACGCCCGCGCGGTCGGCGGTTCGACCGCCGGCATCATCGGCGCCCTGCTGGGGCCGACGCCACGCGTGCGGCTGGAGGGCTCGCGCACGGCGGACGGCGCCTATCTGCTCCGGAAGATCGACGGACGCGGTCAGGCCCTGACCCTGACCGGCTCGGGCGGACGCAGCATCACCGGCGGTTTGAACTTCCGCGGCAACGCCGACATCACCGACATCTCGCGCATTCGTCCCGGCGCCAAGGGCTCTTTCAGCGGTCCGATCCAGGCGGGCAAGGCGCGCGGCCAGACGCCGTGGACGCTCAGCTTCGATGGTCGCGGGTCGCGCATGAGCGTCGGCATGGACGAACTGGATCGCCTGCTGGGTCAAACCCCGCGTCTGAAGGCCGCCGGATCGTGGCGCGGCGGCGTCCTGGCCATCAACAGCAGCGAACTGACCGGCGCCGCCGGGCGCATGGGCGCCAAGGGGCTGATCGAGGGCGGCAAGATGCGCCTGGCCCTGGACTGGGACGCCCGCGGCCCGTTCGGCGTCGGCCCCGTCGCCATCGACGGCGCCATGAGCGGCGACGGCGCCCTGACCGGCACCCTGGCCCAACCGCGCGCCGACCTGCGCGCCGCCTTTGACAAGGTCTCGGCCAGCGGTCTGATCCTGACCAACGCCGACCTGATCCTCAGCTTCCGCAAGGGCGCCGACGCCTCGGACGGGCGCATCGTGCTCAACTCCGGTTCCAACTACGGCCCGGCCCGCGCCTCCGGGAACTTCTTCCTCGGCGGTCAGCGCTTTCGCCTGACCGAGGTGGACCTCAACGCCGGCGGCGTGACGGCGCAAGGCGACATCGCCCTGTCCAACAACTTCCCCTCCAGCGCCGACCTGACCTTCACCGCACGTCAGGGCGCCTTCCTGGCCTCCGGCGAGGCCAACGGCCGGGTGCGCCTGACCGACGGCGGCGGCGACCAGAGCGCCGTTCTCGACGTCACCGGACGCAACGTCCGCTTCGCCGGCTCGACCTGGGTGGTCCGCAGCCTGTCGCTCAAGGGGCAAGGCACGCTGGAGCGCCTGCCCTTCACCCTGTCCGCCGATGTCGGCGGCGCCACGCCAGTCCAGTTCAACGGCACGGGCGAATATTCGCGTGAAGGTCCGGCCCAGACTGTCACCCTGCGCGGCGGCGGCCGCGTGCGTGAGGTCGCCTTCACCACCCGCGCGCCCGCCATCGTCGCCCTGAACGGCGACGGTCGGGTGGTTCGGCTCGACCTGGGCGTCGGCGGCGGCGTCATGACCGGTGAACTGCGTCAGGACAAGGCCGGCAGCGCCATCCAGGCTGAACTGTCCAACGTCGAACTGGGCTCCATCGCCCCGGACCTGCGCGGCCAGATCACCGGTCGCGTGTCGCTGCAAGGCTCCGGCGACACCCTCAATGGTTCGGCCAATGTCGATCTCAAGCAGCTTCGCAGCATCGACGCCCCGCGCGGCCTCGCCGTCGACGGCACGCTCAACGCCGAACTGACCGACAACATCCTGCGCCTTCGCGCCCAAGCCAACGACGGCGCGGCGGTTCAGGCCTCGGCGGACGTCAGCCTGCCGGTCGAGGCCTCCGCCGCGCCCTTGCGCCTGGCCATCGCCCGCACCCGCGACATGTCCGGCCAGATCGCCATCAACGGCCAGATCCAGCCCATCTGGGACCTCTTCCTCGGCGGCGCGCAGTCACTGTCGGGCCAGGTAGCGGCGCGCGCCTCCCTTGCCGGCTCTCTGAACGAGCCGCGCGTGAACGGCCGCATGGACCTGACCCAGGGAGCCTTCCGCGACAGCGCCACGGGGCTGCGGCTTGAAAGCGTCACCCTCGCCAGCCGATTTGACGGCGCCCAGGCCGTGATCGAACGCTTCGAGGCGACCGACGGGATCAAGGGAACAGTGGCCGGCAACGGGAACCTGGGTCTTCGCGAAGGGTCCGGCTCGACCCTGCGGATGGAACTGACCCGTTTCCGCGTCATCGACAACGACATCGCCGAGGCGCGCGCCAACGGGGTGCTGACCGCCGTGCGCGGGTCGGACGGCAACATCCAACTCAGCGGCGACCTCAACATCGACGAAGCAAACATCTCGCCCAACCTGCCCGGATCGAACGGGGTGGTGAAGATGGACGTGGTCGAGATCAACCGGCCCGGCGGCGACCCGGTCGAGACCGAGGCCAAACCGCGCGGCCCGCAGATCGGCCTGAACCTCAATCTGACGGGGCGCGAAATCCACGTGCGCGGACGCGGCCTGAACGTCGAACTGACCGCCAACGCCCGCGTGCGCGGCACCATCGCCCAGCCGCAACTGAGCGGCACGGCCAATGTGGTGCGCGGCGACTATGAGTTCGCGGGCAAGCGTTTCGTCTTCGATGACAGCGGCTCGGTCATTCTTTCCACCGATCCCGCCCGCATCCGCCTGAACCTGGCGGCGGTGCGCGAGGACCCGGCCCTGACGGCGACCATCAAGGTCACAGGCACGGCGGCCCAACCCAAAATCGAGCTGACCTCGACCCCCTCCCTTCCCCAGGACGAAATCCTGTCGCAGGTCCTGTTCGGTCGCTCGGCGTCCCAATTGTCAGGCTTCGAGGCGGCGCAACTGGCCTCGGCCGTGGCCTCCCTGGCCGGCGGCGGCGGCTTCGACGTGATCGGCAACCTGCGCGAACTGGCGGGCCTGGACCGCCTGTCCTTCGGCGGCGAGGCCTCCAGCCTGACGGTCGCCGGCGGGCGCTACATCACCGACGACGTCTATCTGGAAGTCATCGGCGGCGGCGAAGGCGGGGCGGCGGTCAACGTCGAATGGCAGGTGCGCCGCAACCTGGCCGTCAGCTCCAAGTTCGGCGGCGAAGGCGACGCCAGCATCTCGGTCCGCTGGCGCCGCGAAAGCGACCGCCCCGGCGGCGGCGCGGCGGCCGACCGGCGACGCAGGAACCGCTAAGCCTCACGTATCGGGCTCCCTTCTCCCCTTGGGGGAGAAGGTGGATCGCGAAGCGAGACGGATGAGGGGGAGGGCGGCGCTGCACGCGACCTCAACCGTTCTGCGCGTGGAAAGCGCCCTTCATCCGAGCGCCCTCCGGCGCCCACCTTCTCCCCCGAGGGGAGAAGGCAAACTCGTTTAATCGTGGCTCAGAGCACCTCCAGAATGCTCTCGACCGGCCGTCCGATCCGCGCACCCTTGGGCGTCTGGACGATAGGCCGCTCGACCAGCACCGGCTCGGCGATCATGGCCGCGCGGATCACATCGTCGGACGCGCCGCTCTCCAGCAGTTCGCCCGTCTTGGCCTCACGCTTGCGCAGCATCCCCGCCAGACCGACGCCCGTCTGCTCGCCCAGCCGGTCCAGCGTCGCCGCGTCCCAGCCAGTCTTCAGGTATTCAACCACGGTCGGCTGAACGCCCTTCTCCTGCAGCAACTCCAACGCCTTGCGCGAGGTCGAGCACTTCGGATTGTGGAAAAGGGTGACGGTCATCAGTAGGTCCGTTTCAGTTTTTCAAACATGCGTCCGCCTCGGAAGGCGGCGACATACATGGCTATTGTCGCGAGATTGACGAGCCACATCAGCGCATTGACGAAGGCAAACTCAAACTCGATCGACGAGCCGATCTTCAACAGGGCGCCGAAGCCGCCCAAAACGCCAAAGGCCATGAAGGCGAGCATGATCGTCGGGATCACCCAGGTCGTGCGCCGCCACTGCACCACCGCCAGAACGCCATAGACGACAGAGGCTACCAAAGTGATGGCAAGAGTGAACATAGGCATCATGCCCACGATGGCGTCCTGTATGGCGATTTGCTGAGCCGTCATAACCTGCCCTTTTTGCTGAGCAGCCAGCACCTGAGCCAGCGCCTCGGTCTTCGGCATAGACAGCAGGCCGACCAACAACTGCACGACGCCGATCCCCAGCGCCACAGCCCCGACCCGGGCTGCCCTCTGGGCCTCGGCCATGCCGCGTGGCGGCATGAAGGGATTGGCCGCACGCAGCCACAGTTTCACATTCTGGTTCATCGTCGCCCCCGGCAGTTCAGTCGCTACCTCTTAGAGGCAAGCGGCGCCGTGAAAAACCGCGACATCGCAGACGCGCCGCGCAGGCCGCCGATGTGCAGGACGGCGCACGCCAGCATGGCCGCCGCCGCGATCAGTCCACCCCAGGCCGGCACGCCAGCCACGCCCAGAGGCGCCCCGACCAGCAGGCTGACGCCCGTGGAACTCAGCTCATACAGGGCCCAGGCCAGGCCGAAGACCGGCAGGATGCGGTTGGGCCGGCGCCACTGCGCCCATCCCAGACCTGCGGCGATCAGGGCGAAGAAGACCGCGAACCCCGTCGTCGCCCCGCGAAACTCGGCATAGGCGGCGTCCGAGGCGTACCAGACCAGTCCCGCCTGCATCAGACCCGCCCCAGCCCACACCCAGAAGCCCACGGCGCTGAGGCGCGCCATCGCTTGCGCCTCCGCTCCCGAATCGACCGGACCGAAGGGGTTGGGGAAGCTGAAACGACGGTTCATGCGCGACTCCTCGACTGCGGCGGCAAACCTATCCCACGCGTCCCCGTTTTCCCAAGGCCGTGAGCGAGAAACCGCCCCGCCTTCACCTTTGCCCGGCCCCCGTCTAGTGTCGTCGTTATGCGGATCGAACCTTACGACCAGGCCGTTCTCGACCACGTCGCGGCCCAGGGCGACATGATCGTCGCGCGGACCATCGACTGGGCCAATATCAACTCCGGCAGCCGAAACGCCGCCGGTCTGGCGCGTATTCTGGACGTGCTGGAGGCCGAGGCGCGTCGCCTGCCCGCCGCCGTCGTGCGCGTGCCGACGCAAGCCTCGACCACCGTGGCCGACAGCGGCGCGGTGATCCCCGAAACCTACGCCGACTGCCTGACCATCACCGCCCGGCCCGAGGCCCCGATCCAGGTCGTCCTGACCGGCCACTACGACACCGTCTTCCCCGCCGACAGCGCCTTCCAGACCGTCGTCACCCGCCCCGACGGCGCCCTGAACGGTCCCGGCGTCGCCGACATGAAGGGTGGCATCAGTGTGATGCTCGCCGCGCTGGAAGCCTTCGAGACCCACCCGAACAAGGCCCTCGTCGGCTGGACCGTGCTGCTGTCCCCTGACGAGGAGATCGGATCGCCCGCCTCCGCCCCCCTGCTGGCGGAACTGGGCGCGCGCGGCCACGTCGGCCTGACCTATGAGCCCGCCCTGTCCGACGGAACCCTGGCGGGCGAGCGCAAGGGCAGCGGCAACTTCCACCTGATCGTCACCGGCAAGGCCGCCCACGCGGGCCGCGCCTTCCACGAGGGCGCCAATGCCGTCGCTGGCGCCGCCATCATCGCCGCCCGCCTGCACGGCCTGAACGGCCAGCGCGAGGGCGTCACCGTCAATGTGGCCAAGATTGCGGGCGGCGGCGCGCTGAATGTCGTGGCCGACAACGCCGTGGTCCGCTTCAACGTCCGCGTGCCGGATCAGGCGGCCTCCGACTGGATCAACCAGACGGTGCGCGCCATCGCCGCCGAGCCCCCCTTCCCCGGCCTGACCCTCGACCTGCATGGCGGCATGACCCGCGCGCCCAAGCCGATGGACGCCAGCCAGACCGCCCTGTTCCACGCCGTCCGCGACGCGGGCGAACTGCTAGGCCAGACCATCGCCTGGAAGCCGTCCGGCGGCGTCTGCGAGGGCAACAACCTGCACGCCGCGGGCCTGCCCAATGTCGACACCCTCGGCGTCGTCGGCGGCGAAATCCATTCGGATCAGGAGTTCGCCTGGCCCGCCAGCTTCGTCGAACGCGCCCAACTGTCCGCCCTGATCCTGTGCAAGATCGCTTCGGGCGAGATTGACGCGTTGAAACTGAAACAGCTCCGACTGGAGACCATGTAACCGTATGCTCGTTGTTCGCCCCGCCGGCCCGGCCGACCTTCACCACCTGCTTGAACTGGCCATCCTGTCAGGCCCCGGCTTCACCAGCCTGCCCGAGGACGCCGACGTCCTGAGCGAGCGTCTGGAACTCAGCAAGGCCAGCTTCGAGGGCAGGATCGCTCCGGAAGAGGCCTGGTACACCCTGATGCTAGAGGACGGCGACACGGGCGACATCGACGGCATCGGCTCGGTCAAGGCGACTGTGGGGCTGAAGCGGCCCTTCTTCTCGTTCCGCGTCGTCAACAACATGGTGCAGTCGCCGTCGCTGGGCATGAAGCTGAACCATCAGACCCTGGTTCTGGTCAACGAATGCACCGGCTGGACCGAGGTCGGCTCGCTGTTCCTGAAAGCCGACCGCCGCAAGGGCGGCGCCGGGCGTCTGCTCAGCCAGTCGCGCTATATGCTGATCGGGGCCCAGCCGGAGTTGTTCGCCGACAACGTCCTGGCCGAGTTGCGCGGCGTCTTCACGCCCGACGGCTACTGCCCCTTCTGGGACCATGTGGCGCACAAGTTCTTCCCCATGGACTTCGACGACGCCGACCGCATGAGCGGTTCGACCGACAAGCAGTTCATCCTCGACCTGGCCCCGCGGCACCCCATCTACATCGACCTGCTGCCCGAGCCTGCCCGCGCCGTGATCGGCAAGGTCCACCCCCAGGGCGTGCCCGCCATGGCCCTGCTGGAAAGCGAGGGCTTCCGCCCCAACGGCCTGGTCGACATCTTCGACGCCGGCCCGACCGTGGCCTGTGGCCGCGACAACATCCGCACCGTCCGCGACGCCCGCGTCCTGACCGCGCGTATCGAGAACGAGGTCGAGGTCGAACTGCCCAGCCTCGTCTCGACCGACAGCGTCTCGGCCTTCCGCGCCGTCCGCGCCCGCGTCCTGGTGGACGGCGACACCGTCCGCATGACCCCCGACGTCGCCGCCGCCCTGAAGATCAAGGACGGCGCCACCGTCCGCGTGAAATCCTGAACCGAGTACCCGCCATGACCCGTTTCATCTCCACCAACCCCGCCACCGGCGAAACCATCTGGGAAGGCGAAGCCGCCACGACCGAACAGGTCGGCGCCGCCGTCGACGCCGCCCGCGCCGCCTTCCCCGACTGGGCCGACCGCCCGCGTCAGGACCGCATCGACGCGGTCAAACGCTATCAAGCCGTCCTGAAAGAGCGCGCCCCCGAAATGGCCGAGGCCATCAGCCGCGAGACCGGCAAGGCCCTGTGGGAGACGAAAACCGAACTGGCCTCAATGGCGGGCAAGGTCGACATCTCGATCCGCGCCTATGACGAGCGCACCGGCGAGCGCAGCAGCGACACCGCCTTCGGTCGCGCCACTCTGCGCCACCGCCCGCACGGCGTCTCGGCGGTGCTTGGCCCGTTCAACTTCCCCGGCCACCTGCCCAATGGCCACATCGTCCCGGCCCTGCTGGCGGGCGACACGGTTGTGTTCAAGCCGTCCGAGGAAACGCCGCTGACCGGCCAGCTGATGGCCGAATGCCTGGACGCCGCCGACCTGCCCAAGGGCGTGTTCAACATGGTGCAGGGCGGGCGCGACACCGGCGCAGCCCTGCTGGATCAGCCCATCGACGCCCTGATGTTCACTGGCTCGGGCGCAGCCGGCGCACACTTCCGGAAGAAGTTCGCCGACGATCCCCACGTCATCCTCGCGCTGGAGCTGGGCGGCAATAACCCGCTGGTCGTCTGGGACGCCGCCGACGCCGAGGCCGTCGCGGGCATCGTGGTCCAGTCCGCCTTCGTCACCACCGGCCAGCGCTGCTCGTGCGCGCGTCGCCTGATCCTGCCAGAAGGCGCAGCCGGCGACGCCATCGTCGAGGCCGTGGCGGCGATGTCCGACCGCCTGAGCTTCGCCCCCTGGGACAGCGACCCCGAGCCCTACGCCGGGCCCCTGATTTCGGAAACGGCGGCTCAGGCCGCGCTTCAGGCCCTGCAACAACGCATCGACCTGGGCGCCAAGGTCATCCGCGCCTCGGGTCCGGTCGACAACCTGCCCGGCGCCTTCGTCCGCCCGGCCATCATCGACGTTACCGGCCTGAACGTAGCGGACGAAGAGATGTTCGCCCCCTTCCTGCAGGTCATCCGCGTCCCGAGCTTCGACGCCGCCATCGCCGCCGCCAACGCCACCAAGTACGGCCTGTCAGCCGGTCTGGTCAGCGATGACGCGAAGAACTGGGATCGCTTCATCAACCGCATCCGCGCGGGCGTGGTGAACTTCAACCGCCCGACCACGGGCGCCGCCGGCGACATGCCCTTCGGCGGCCTCGGCGCCAGCGGCAACCACCGTCCCAGCGCCTACTACGCCGCCGACTACTGCGCCTACCCGGTCGCCAGCTTCGAAGCCGGTGCGATCAAGAACATCGAAAGCGAGATCAAGGGCTTGCGGGGATGATCTCAGCCATCGAAGCCAATGCCGACGGCCTGATCGGGCCGACCCACTCCTATGCGGGCCTGTCGCCGGGCAACCTCGCCTCCAGCCTGAACAAGGGCGAGGCGTCGAACCCGCGTGCGGCGGTGCTGCAGGGCCTCGACAAGATGAAGACCCTGGCCGACCTCGGCCTGCCCCAGTTCGTCCTGCCGCCGCACGAGCGGCCCAACATCCCCTTCCTGCGGTCGCTGGGCTTCTCGGGCAATGACAAGACCGTGCTGGCCAAGGCCTGGCGCGACGCCCCGGCCTTCGCCGCCGCCGCCTGCTCGGCCTCGCCCATGTGGGCCGCCAACGCCGCTACGGTAACGCCCAGCGCCGACGCCGCGGACGGCCGGGTCCACTTCACCCCGGCCAACCTGCACACCAACCTGCACCGCTCGCTGGAGCACAAGCAGACCAAGCGCGCGCTGAACGCCCTCTTCCCCGACGCGACCCGGTTCGCCGTCCATGACGCCCTGCCCGCCGTGGCCCATCTGGCCGACGAGGGCGCCGCCAACCACGTCCGCCTGTGCGCCGAGCACGGCGGTCGCGGCGTCAATCTGCTGGTCTGGGGCCGCGAAGCCTTCACGCCCTGGGACGGCCGCTTCCCTGCCCGCCAGACGCGCGAGGCCTCCGAAGCCATCGTCCGCCGCCACGAAGCCGGTCGTCCGGTTCTGGCCCAGCAATCGCGCGCGGCCATCGACGGCGGCACCTTCCACAACGACGTGGTCTGCGTCGGCGCCCTGGACACCCTCTTCTTCCACGAGTTGGCATTCGAGGACAAGGACGCGACCAAGGCCGCCATCCGCCGCGCCGCCGACGGCCTGTTCGAGCCGCAGTTCGTCGAGGTCTCTGCCGCTGATCTGCCTCTGGCCGACGCCATCAGCAGCTATCTGTTCAACTCCATGCTGATCCAGATTCCGGGCGAGGACCGCCTCACCCTGATCTGCCCGACCGAAACCCGCGACAACGCCCGCAGCCATGCGGTGGCCGAGCGTCTGGCCGCCTCCAACGGCCCCATCGGCCGGGTCGAATATGTCGATGTGCGCCAGTCGATGCGCAACGGCGGCGGCCCCGCCTGCCTGCGTCTGCGCGTCGTCCTGACCGAAACCGAGCTTGCCGCGACCAACCCCGCCATGCGCCTGACCGACGAACTGCACGGCACCCTCAGCATCTGGGCCCTGCGCTGGTATCGCGACAGCCTGACCGCCCAGGACCTGGCCGACCCCGCCCTGCTGGACGAAACCCGTGGGGCGCTGGATGAGCTGACCGGCATCCTGGGCCTAGGAACCGACTTCTACCCGTTCCAGCGGGATTAGAACGGCCCTTTCCTCCCCATTCCATGGGGAGGTGGCGCGTCGCGATAGCGGCGTGACGGAGGGGGCGGCTCCACGGCTGACGTTTGTGTCGCCCCTCCACCGCTGCGCGGCCCCCCTCCCCACGCGTGGGGAGGAAGGACGACAACTAGGATAGTTGGCGCCCAAAACACCAGGACGATCAAAGCCTGACGCTTCGCCATCTCCAAACAGCGCGCCCCACCTTCGCCACGCGCCATCATCCCCTCCTGACCAGCGCCAAGGAGGGAATTTCAGACGATTCAGACGAATTGGACTCTGTTTTTCGACAGCCGCCTAGGCCGCGAAGCGCCCGCCCTTGTGGGCATAGGCCTGCGTCCCGCGCGTAAAGACGGTGTCGCTCGGCAGCACCGCCTCAATCGGCAGGTCCTCCGCACCCTTCAGTCGCGCGTACAGCGGGCCGAAGTCCTGCAAGGTCACCGCCTTCAGCTCCTCGATGCTGTCGATGACGAAATAGACCTGCTGGAAGTCGTCGATCCGGTAGAGGGTCTTCATCACCCGCTCCAGGTCGAAGCCCAGACGGTTGGGCGAGGCGTCCTCCAGGCTGAAGACGCTCTCGGTCGCCGACGAGACGATGCCGGCCCCATAGATGCGCAGGCCGTCGGCCTCCTTCATCAGGCCGAACTCGACCGTGTACCAATAGAGCCGCGCCAGCTTGTCCAGCATCCCCAGCGACGCCGCCCGCTGTCCGCCCTTGCCATAGGCCTCCATATAGGCGGCGAAATCCGGGTCGGTCAGCATCGGCACATGGCCGAAGACGTCGTGGAAGATGTCGGGTTCCTGCAGGTAGTCCAGCTGATCCGGCTTGCGGATGAACTGGCCCGAGACGAAGCGGCGGTTGGCCAGGTGGTCAAAGAAGACGTCGTCCGGCACCAGACCGGGCACGCAGACCACGGTCCAGCCGGTCAAAGCCTGCAGCTTGGGGTTCATCACCTCGAAGTCGGGGATGCCGCCCATGTTCAGGTCGAGCGCCTCCAGCCCGCGCAAATAGGCGTCGCAGGCGCGCCCCGGCAGGATCTTCATCTGCCGGGAATAAAGAGTGTTCCAGGTCTCGTGTTCGACGTCGGTGTAGGCCGCCCAATTCTGGGGAATGGTCCAGTCGGCGGCGGCGCCTTCGGGCGGGGCTTCAAAGACGTGTTCGAAATCGGACATGGGGACGCTCCTCTCGGCTCTGCCGGCCGTTGGGAGCAGATTAGCGCGCGATCAAGGCATCGTCACGCACGCCTATTGCAAGGCTTGCGCGCGGGGCGCGTGACGCCCCTGGGCATCGATGGTGAACCACTGCCGCTCGTCTTCAGGCGATAGAGGTTCGATCTCGGGCGTCGCCTCCAGAGCCTCCTCGGCCGCATAGGCGATGACGCCGCCCTCTGTGTCCGCGACAAGGATGCGATAAAAGGGCTGATCGCTGGCGACCACGCCCGTCTCTGCGGCCGGGCCTGCGTAGGATGCGTCCACATCCATGACCAGGCCGTGGAAGGCGTGGTCGCGATGGCGGACGATCTGTCCGAGGCCGAACCGGGCTGTTTGAACCTGGGTCATGGTGCAACATCTACGCCCCGCAAGTTGAAGCGGATGCGTCCGGGCCGTTCATCAATGCGACAGAAACTCTTGGCTTGACCGCCTGCCTCGGTCTAACCTGAAGGAGACGGGCGCCGTTTCGGACCGCCCACATGAAAGCTCGGCCCATGCCGGAGACCCCTGGCGCGCCCGCACGGCGCGACGCGAGGTCCCAGCCCACGAAGTCCCGCGATTCAGGGACTTCCGGTCGCGATGCGCCCCTGTACGGCGCGCTCGACCTGGGGACCAATAATTGCCGCCTGCTGATCGCGCGCCCGTCGCGCGACGGGTTTCGGGTGGTCGACAGTTTCAGCCGCATCGTCCGGCTGGGCGAAGGCCTGTCGCACACCGGCCGGCTCGACGATCGCGCCATGGACCGGGCCTATGACGCCCTGGCGCTGTGCGCCGAACGTGTGGCCCGCAAGGGACTGGACACCAGTCGCCTGACCGCCGTCGCCACCCAGGCTTGCCGCGCCGCCGACAATGGCGAGGCCTTCATTGAACGCGTCCGTCGCGGCACCGGGCTGAAGCTCAGGATCATCGACCCCGCAGAAGAAGCCAGCCTGTCGGTCGCGGGCTGCCTGAACCTGTTCGACCCCCGGGCAGAGGCGGTTCTGGTCATCGACGTGGGCGGCGGCTCGACCGAGTTGTCCTGGCTCACGCGCGGGGCGCGCGGCTTCGAGAGCCGGGGCTGGATGTCGGCGCCCTTGGGCGTCGTCACCCTGGCCGAGCGCCATCCTGAACCCGCTGGCGACACAGAGGCCTGGTATGAGGCTATGGTCGCCGACGTCGGCGCCGCGCTGGCCCTCGGCGGCCCCAGCGACGATCGCGTCCGCGCCCTGTTCGACAGCGGGCGGGTGCATATGGTCGGCACCTCGGGCGCCATCACCAGTCTGGCCGGCATCCACCTGGGCCTGCGCCGCTATCAGCGTGATCTGGTCGATGGCCTGTGGATGACGCGCGTCGACTGCGAGACGGCGGCTCTGCGGCTCAAGCGTCTGGGACCGGCAGGCCGCGCGGCTGAAAGCTGCATCGGCCCCGACCGCGCCGATCTGGTGCTGGCGGGCGCCGCCATCCTGGAGGCGGTGCAGCGCGCCTGGCCCTGCGAACGCGTGCGCGTCGCCGACCGGGGCTTGCGCGAGGGTCTTCTATTGCAAAGGATGCGTGAAGACCGCCAGAAGCCTCGCAGACGCCGTCGTCGGGGCCGTTCCAATGGTCAGGCGACCAATCAGGCCGGGGCCGCTCCGGCCACCTGAACCGGCAGGTCGATGTCGCAGACCGAGAAGTCCGCCCCCTTGGCCTGACGCGCCGCCTCGGCCAAGGCGCGGAACTGCGGCGAGGCCGTATCCAGCGCCCGCGCCGTCGGACGCTCTGCCGCCGGCAGCTCCGACGCCACCCGCACCCGCGTCATGCGGTCCGGGTCAGATACAATGCCGTCGGGGTTGGGGCTGAACTTCAGCGCCCGCACCACGTCCAGACCGGAAATCACGCGCCCCCAGATGGTGTATCGTTTGTCCAGCGAGGGATAGGGCTGGCGCATCAGGAAGAACTGGCTGTTGGCGCTGTCCGGCGCCTCGTCCCGCGCCATGCCCGCAACGCCGGGGCAGTAGAGCCCCCAGGCGTGGACCTTCTTGTCCGCCGTCGTGGCCATGACAGCGTCCGGCTGGGTCTGGACCGGCAGGGAATGCAAGAAGCCCACCACCGCCCCGGCGGGCGCGGCCACCGCCGTGAACGGCGTCTGGGCGTCGCGTCGGAAGGTGAACTCAGCCTTCAGGTCGGGATAGGGGCTCTGCCCCTCCCCATTGCCCAGAGGGTCCCCGGTCTGCGCCATGAACTGATCAATGACCCGGTGCCAGAACTGACCGTCATAGAAGCCGCGTCCCGCCAGCAGCCGGATACGCTCGACATGGCCGGGCGCCAGTTCGGGAGCCAGTTCCACCAGAATGCGGCCCTTGCTGGTGTCGATCACCAGCAGGTTTTCAGGCGCAACCGTGCGCCACGCGCTTTCGACCATGGCAGAAGCCGCCGGTGTCGGCGCCGCCTCCTGCGCCCAGGCCGAGCCGGCCAGAATCAGAACGGACGCCGCCGCCGCCAAACCCGTTGAAACGCGCATCCTCGTCCCCTTCCAAGGTCGATAATCAGCCGCCCGTAACCTCGACCACAGGCTGCACGTCGCAGATGCCGAATTGGGCGCCGCGCGCGGTTCGGGCCGCCTCGACACCGGCGTTGAAGGCGGGCGAGCCCGGAGCCGCCACCCTCACGGTCGGACGCTGGCCTTCCGGCAGGGCTGAGGCCAGTTGCACCTTGGTCATGACATCGGGATCGGCGACCTTGCCGTCCTGGGCGTCGCTGCCGGCGTTCAGCGCCTTGACCACGTCTAGCCCCTGCACCACACGGCCAAAGGTCGTGTAGCCGCCGTTCAGATTGTCGTTCTGGCCCGTCATCAGGAAGAACTGGCTGTTGGCGCTGTCGGGCGAACCCGCGCGCGCCATACCGGCCACGCCGGGGCAGAACAGGCCGTTGGCGCCGACCTTCAGGTCGGCGGTCACGAACATCTGGGCGTCCGGCTGGGTCGTGATGGGCAGGCTGCCCATGATGCCGCGTAGTCCAGGGCCGCTGTTCTCGACAGCGACAAAGCCGCTGTCGCGCCCTCGACGGAAGCTGAACTCGCCCTTGAGATCCGGCAGTTCGCTGCCGCCCTCGCCCGTGCCCTTGGGATCGCCGGTCTGGGCCATGAAGTTCGGGATGACGCGGTGGAACTTCAACCCGTTGTAGAAGCCCTGATTAGTCAGGGTGCGGATACGTTCGATGTGAGCCGGCGCTGCGCGCGGCTCCAGTTCGACCAGGACCCGGCCCTTGGCGGTGTCGATCACCCAGAGGTTTTCCGGCGAAACCGTGCGCCATTCCGCCGTTTGAGCGACTGCGCCGCCTGCAATCATCGAGACCGCAGCGGCGGCCAGAAGCGTCTTGAGGTTCATTACCTATCCTGAAATCTAGCGCTGCACCTTGGCGCGCACCTGGGCGGCGACCGCCGGGCTGACGAAACTCTCGATCGCGCCGTCCAGGCGGGCGATCTCCTTCACCAGCCGCGAGGCGATGGCCTGATGGCGCGGATCGGCCATCAGGAACACGGTCTCTATGTCGCTGTTGAGGCGCTGGTTCATCGCCGTCATCTGGAACTCGTATTCAAAGTCCGCGACCGCGCGGAGCCCGCGCACGATGACATTGGCGTCCACCTCTTCGGCGAAATGCATCAGCAGGCTGCTGAACGGCCGCACCTCGATGTCGGCGTCGAAGCGCGCCACCTCGGCCTTCAGCATCTCGACCCGCTCGGCGGTCGAGAACAGCGGGCCCTTGTCGTCGTTCTGGGCCACGCCGATGACCAGCCGGTCGACCAGTTTGATCGCCCGCCCGATAATATCCATGTGGCCGTTCGTGACCGGGTCAAAAGTTCCCGGATACAGTCCGATGCGCATGGTCTTGGCCTCCCCGCGTTTCGCCCCGTTTAGCAGGTGCGAAATCAACGGCCTAGATCGTCTGACACGGGTTTGATCGCCAGGCCTCGATCAGACGCGCCATCACGGCGTCGCCCGGACCGAACCGATGACCGTCAATGCTGGCCACGGCGCAGGCCGGCGTGGCGCTGTTGCAGATGAAGGCGGCGTCGAAGGCCGCCAGATCGGACAGGCGCACTGGGCGAGTTTCGCTGTTTAGACCCAGGTCTGCCATCCCGCGTTGCAGCAAGGCCTGCCCCGTCCCCGCCAGCATCGGCGCCTCGGGCCAGATCACGGTCTCGCCCCGGACGAAGCCGATATTCCAGATGGACCCTTCGGAAATCCGCCCCTCGCCATCGACGAACAGGGCGTCGTCGAACCCTGCCAGCACCGCCTGACGCCGCGCGCGGGTCAGGCCGAAGGTGGCGGCGTGCTTCAGATGCGCGACTTCTCGGGCATAGACCTGAGTCTGGAGACGCAGCGGCGTCGTCAGCGGCGTGGCAGGCGGCGACAGAGCCGTCAAGACACGCGGCTGAACCACCGCATCGGGCGCGCGCAGGCTGATAGCGTCGGAGAAGAGGTTGACCCGCAGGCTGAACCGGCCCGCGCGGCCGTCCAGCGCCTGTCGCATGCGTTCACGCAACAGGGCCTCAGGCACGGCGAGGCCGAACAGGTCGAGGGCCTCGGCCTCAAGTCGGGCCAGATGCAGGTCGAGACCCCGCACCCCGCCGTCCTCCACCTGCATCGAAGTGAAGGCGCCGTAGTTGGACAGGACGAAATGGCCCAGATCGGCAGCATTGGCGGGCCGGCCGTCGATCTGCATTTCAGCTGTCACGCAAACCTCCGCTCATCCCGGCGGACGCCGGGAGCCAGTAAGAGCCATACCCGCCGCCATTCGCTCCAAAGCCAGCTCCTTGACGCCAAAGAACTGGGTCCCGGCGTCCGCCGGGATGAGCGGTAGGACTGTAATCAGCCCTCGCCGCCCTCTTCCGAAGCGGCCTCGTCCACGCCGCCGGCGTCGTCGTCGCCGCCCGAGTCAGGCAGGCGTTCGACCGAGACGACCTTCTCGTCCTTGCCGGTGCGGAAGATGGTCACGCCCTGGCTGGAGCGGCCGACGATGCGGACCTGGCTGACCGGGGTGCGGATCATCTGGCCGCCGTCGGTGACCAGCATCAGGTCGTCCGACTCCTCGACCGGGAAGGCCGCCGCCAGACGCGTGCCCGCGCGACCGCCCAGGCCGTGGGCCGTCAGCCCCTGACCGCCGCGACCGGTGCGGCGATACTCATAGGCCGAGGAGCGCTTGCCGAAGCCGGTTTCCGTGACCGTCAGGATGAACTGCTCGGCCGCGCCCAGTTCGGCGATGCGTTCGACGGACAGGGCGGCGTCGCCCACATCCTCGTCGTCGGCCTCGACCACAGCGACTTCTTCCTCCGCATCCGCGCCGGCCAGAGCCTTGCGCATGGCGTTGGCGTGCTTGACGTAGGCGGCGCGTTCTTCCGGCGAGGCGTCGACCCGGCCCAGAACAGCCATCGAGATGACCTCGTCGTCGCCTTGCAGACGAATGCCGCGCACGCCGGTCGAATCCCGCCCCTTGAAGACGCGCACGTCGTCGGCCTTGAACCGAATGGCCCGGCCCAGCCTGGTCGTCAGCAGGATGTCGTCGTCGGCGTTACAGATGGCCACGCCGACCATGCGGTCGTCGTCTTCCAGCTTCATCGCGATCTTGCCCGCACGGTTCACCGTGGCGAAGTCGCTGAGCTTGTTGCGCCGCACGTCGCCGGACCTGGTGGCGAACATGATGTCGTAGTTGTCCCATTCGGACTCGTTTTCCGGCAGCGGCAGCACGTTCATGATGCTGTCGCCCGGCTCGATGGGCAGCAGGTTGACGAAGGCCTTGCCGCGCGACTGCGGCGTGCCCAGCGGCAGGCGCCAGGTCTTCAGCTTGTAGGCCTTGCCGTTGGTGGCGAAGAAGAGGACCGGCGTGTGTGTCGAGGCCGAGAAGACGCCGGTGATGGCGTCCTCGTCCTTCATCGTCATGCCCGACTTGCCCTTGCCGCCGCGATGCTGCGTCCGATAGGCGTTCAGGGCCACGCGCTTGACGTAGCCGCCGTGAGTGACGGTGACGACCATGTCCTCACGCGGGATCAGGTCCTCGTCTTCCATCTCGGCGTCGCCTTCCCCGATCAGGGTGCGGCGCGGAACGGCGAACTGGGCCTTCACCACCAGCAGGTCTTCACGGATGATGGCCAGGACGTTGGCGCGATCCGACAGGATGGTCAGGTGGCCCTGGATGGTGTCGGCCAGACCACGCGCCTCGCCGAAGATGTCGTCGCGGCCCAGGCCGGTCAGACGCGACAGGGTCAGGGCCAGGATGGCGCGGGCCTGTTCGTCGGTCAGGTTCAGCTTGTCCCCGTCGATCAGCACCGAGCGCGGGTCCGCGATCAATTCGACCAGAGCCATCATGTCGCCGACGGGCCAGGCCTTGGCCTGCAGCCGCTCGCGCGCCTCCGCCGGATCGGCCGACGAGCGGATGATGTGGATGACTTCGTCGATGTTGGCGACAGCGACGGCCAGACCGACCAGGACGTGGCCCCGGTCGCGGGCCTTGGCCAGCTCGAACTTGACGCGCCGGACGACCACTTCCTCGCGGAACTCGAGGAAGAGCTCCAGAAGCTTGCGCAGGCCCATCTGCTCGGGACGGCCATGGTTCAGCGCCAGCATGTTGACGCCGAACGAGCTTTGCAGCGCCGTATAGCGGAACAGTTGGTTCAGGATGACGTCGCCCGAAGCGTCGCGCTTGAGCTCGATGACGATCCGCATGCCCTGACGGTCGGACTCGTCACGAACGTCGGAAATGCCTTCCAGACGCTTCTCGCGCACCATTTCGGCGATGCGTTCGATCAGGGTCTGCTTGTTCACCTGATAGGGCAGTTCGGTGATGACGATGGCGTCGCGATCCTTGCGGATCTCCTCGACCGAGGCGCGACCGCGCACGATGACCGAGCCGCGCCCGTCGCGCAGGGCATTGCGCGGCGCGGTGCGGCCCATGATCTCGCCGCCCGTCGGGAAGTCGGGACCGGGCACGATGTCCAGCAGGGCCTCGTCGCCCATGTCGGGATTGTCCAGCAGCGCCACGGCCGCGTCGACGACTTCGCCCAGGTTGTGCGGCGGGATATTGGTCGCCATGCCGACGGCGATGCCGCCCGCGCCGTTGACCAGCAGGTTCGGAATCCGCGCCGGCAGGACGACGGGCTCCAGTTCCTTCTCGTCATAGTTCGGCTGGAAATCGACCGTGTCCTTGTCGATGTCGGTCAGCAGGGCCACCGCCGCCGGGGCCATCTTGGCCTCGGTGTAACGCATGGAGGCCGGCATATCGCCGTCGACCGAGCCGAAATTGCCCTGACCGTCGACCAGCATCAGCCCCATCGAGAAGGGCTGCGCCATCCGCACGAGGGCCATATAGACCGAGGCGTCGCCGTGCGGGTGGAAGCGACCCAGCACGTCACCGACGACGCGCGCGCACTTCGAATACGACCGCTCGGGCGTCATGTTCAGGTCGTGCATCGAATAGAGGATGCGGCGGTGAACCGGCTTCAGACCGTCGCGCGCGTCCGGCAGGGCGCGGCTGACGATGACGCTCATGGCGTAGTCGAGGTAAGAGCGTTTCAGCTCGTCCTCGATCGTGATGATGGAGATGTCGCCGGGCGCCGAAGGTGCGGCGTTGTCGTAGCTGTCGTCGGTCAAGGAAATCAGGCTTTAAATGGCCGGAATCGGAACGTGATCCGCTGTTCCGGTTTCTAGCATCCAGGGGCCGTTGTGGCAAAGAAACGCCGCTGATATCCCCATGCCAAAAGGACAGGAAAACCATGCGTCTGACCCTCGCCACCCTCACCGCCGTCGCTGCGACGGCGCTGATCGCCGCCAGCGCCTCCGCCCAGAGCCACGATCATGCCGCCATGGGCCACGCCGCTCATCCCCAAGCCGCGGGCCAGACCGGCGGCATGGACCATTCGGCCATGACGCCGCGCGCCACGCCGGGCCAGACGGGTCAGGCCGCGATCATAAACGGCCAGGGCGCCGAAATCGGCAAGGCGACCCTGACGCAGGGCGCCACGGGCCTGCTGATCAAGGTTGAGGCGACCGGCCTGACGCCCGGCTGGCACGGCATCCACATCCACGCCACGGGCCAGTGCGCCGCCCCCTTCACCTCGGCGGGCGCCCACATCAACCACACCGATCCCAAGACCCCGCATGGCCTGCTGAACGCGCAGGGACCCGACGACGGCGACCTGCCCAACCTCTACGCCGCCGCCGACGGTTCGGCCCACGGCGAGTTCTTCACCACCAAGGCCCGTATCACCCAGGACGGCCCCGGCCAGTGGCTGTGGGACGCCGACGGCTCGGCCCTGGTGATCCACGCCAACCCCGACGACCACAACAGCCAGCCCATCGGCGGCGCGGGCGACCGCGTGGCCTGCGCCGTTCTCAGCGCCCAGTAAGCTAGACGATCAAACCTTGGCGGGAGCGCCGGCGCGCAGGCCGCGCTCCCCCAGGGCCACCGTCACCACGCCAATCAGAGCGATGGCCACCCCGGTGACAATCTGCGGCGTCAGCACGTCGCCCATCCATAGCCAGCCGATCAGGATGGAGACCAGCGGCGAGCCCAGCAGATAGGGCGTCACCCGCCCGGCCTCGCGCCTCTGCACCAGCCAGAAAACCAGGCTGGTCGCGAACACTGACGAGATCACCCCCGCCCAGATCACCGTGCCCCAGACCACTGGCGGCGCGATCTGCGCAGCTTCCCACTGTCCCGTCTCGAACACCAGCGAACCGATGGTCAGGGCCGGAAAGGCCATGAGGGCCAGCAGGCCCTGCATCTTCAGCGGCGGAATGGAGGTCGTGCGACGCGCGATCACCGTCGTCAGCGCCCAGGCCGAAGCGCCCGCCGCGCCGACGGCAATCGCCTTCCAATCCTGAAGGGCGTGTGGATCCAGCGTCATCCAGGCCACGCCGGCGAAGGCGATGATCAGGCCAATCGTCGCTATGCGCGAAATCCGCTCGCCCAGCAGCAGGAAGGCGAACAGCGAGGTCAGCGGAATCCAAAGTTGGGTCGCCACCGTCACCGGGCTGACGTCGTGCGCCAGCCAGAAGGCCAGATAGATCAGGCCATAGTGGATGGGCCCGCCCACTACGGCGATGATCAGCAGGCTCTTCCAGTTCGGGAACGGCGGTCGCACGAACCAGATCAGGCAGGCGCCGGCGATGGCGAAACGCAGGGCGCCGACCATCAGGGGCGGCATGACCTCGGTGGCGATCTTGGCGGCGGCGTTGTTGATGCCCCAGATCAGCATCACCGCGATGATGGCGCCGATCTCGAGCAGGCTGAGCGGGGAATGACGTTGGCTGGACACCCGCGGCCTGATGCCACAGTCGGGCGCGAAAGGCCCGTCACGTTCGATGACCACTCTTTTCCATCGCCCCGGCCCTACTATTCGCCGGACGGGATGCTATGCCCCGCCCCTTCGCGAAACCGAGGCAGATATGAACCGCACGCTGGCCGCCCTGATGATGACCGTCGCCGCTTTGACGGCTGCGCCCGCGCTGGCGCAAACGACCAAGGGACCGACCGCCGTCACCTCGCCCCAGCCCCTGCCCATCGACGACAGCCGCCCGCGCGTCTTCCTCGGCGGCAGCATCGACATGGGCGGCGCGCCCGACTGGCAGGCGGCGATGACCTCGGCCCTGGCCGACATGGACGTGGTCATCCTGAACCCGCGCCGTCCCGACTGGAACCCGAACTGGCGCCCCGAGGCTGACGAGGCCGAGTTCCGCCGTCAGGTCGAGTGGGAGTTGGCCGCGCTGGAATCCGCCGACGTCATCGTCATGTATTTCGCGCCCGGCACGCAAAGCCCCATCAGCCTGCTGGAAATGGGCCTGCACGCGCGCGGCGGCAAACTGATCGTGCTGGCTCCCGAGGGCTTCTGGCGCAAAGGCAACGTCGACATCACGGCCCAGGCTTACGGCGTCAAACAGGTGCAGTCCCTGCCCGAACTCACCGCCGCCGTCCGTGACGCCCTGAGCACCGCCGCGTCCAAGGGCCGCTTCGCCCGCTAGAAGACCGGCCTAGAAGACGGGCTTGGCCACCATCAGGGCGTAGATGCCGATCACGCCCGCAAAGGCCGGCCAGCCCAGGATGAACCAGGGTCGGAACAGGCGGTGATAGCCGGGCGGCAGGGGCGTTCCCGCCGCCTCCGCCCCCTCGGCCAGCTTGACCATCCGCCACTGGAACCAGACCACCGGCAGCCAGCAGACGCCGATCAGGACATAGAGGGCGTAGGCCGCCATCAGCCAAGGCTCGGTCAGCGCGTAACCCTGCAGATGGATCAGGGCCAGACCGCTGATCGGCTGAACCACCACGGCGCTGGCGGTGAAGACGAAGTCGGCCAGCACCACGATCCGCCCGACCGAGGCGACGGTGCGCGGGTCTTTCGTCGCGTGCGCCCTCAGCATGAAGAAGGCGATGCCCGCCCCTGTGCCGAACAGGACTGCGCCCGACAGGATGTGGATCACCTTGAGGATCAGATAGGTCATCAGCGCCGCGCGTCCGTCGCCGCCACGAACAGGCACAGCGCCATCATCGGCAGGACCTTCAGCCACGGCCCCAAGGGATCGATCCAGTAGTGCGCCAGGCTGAGCGTCCCGGCGATCAGATAGCCCACGGTCGACAGACACATGAAGATCGCCACCCGCGCCGTCCACGGTTGCACGAAAAGGGCCAGCCCCAAGACCACGTCCAGCAGCGCCCCCCACCAGGCGATCGGTCCCGACCAACGCCCGAAGCCGCCTTCGTGCAGAATGGCCAGCGCCCCGCTCCAGCCCGGCCCAAAGCTGATCAGGCCGGTGATCAGCCAGAACAGGCCCAGCGTCAGGATGGACACAGGCCGCACGAACCACAGCCGCGCGTGCCAGACGTCCTGAACCGAGGCTGGCGTCTCGGCTAGAAATCGCGAGAAGCCGCGCGCCGACACGCCCAGACGCTCGGCCCAGCCGCTGTCCTGGCCAGCGACATCGTGATCCATCTGGCGGATGGCCGTGGTGCGGATCGGCGAGGACCAGCCCAGTCGGCCCAGCAGGTCGCCGACTACCAGAGCCGGCGCCGCCAGCGCGCGCGGAACCCGCACCACCGGCGCGGAGGGAAGCCCCAGCCAGCCACGATAGAGACGAACCGTCTCGACCATGGTCACGGCCTCGGGGCCGGGCATGTCGAAAGTCTCGCGGCTCGGCGCGCCCGGCTTCAGCGCCGCGACGACAGCCGCGCCGAGATCGCTCAAGGGGACGGGTCGGAACACCTGCTCGCCGCCGACGACCGGGCTGAACAGAGGCAAGGCCGCCAGCGCCCGGATCAAGCCCGTGCCGCCAAAGGCTGCGCGATCCACCACCAGCGACGGCCGCAGGATCAGCCAATCGAGAGCGCTGGCTTCGACCAGACGCTCGGTCTCGGCCTTGGTGCGGGCATAGGCCGTGCCTGCCGCCTCATCGGCGCCCACGGCGGAAATGTGGATCAGGCGTCCGACCCCAGCGCGCTCGCAGGCGGCGATCAGGGCGCACGGGCCATCGACATGGGCCAGACGGGTGCTGTCCCCTGCCCCGTCCTGCAAGACGCCGACGCAGTTGATCACGGCGTCCACGCCGTCCAGCAGCGGCGCCCAGGCATCGACCGTGGTCAGCTTGGCGAAATCAGCGGAGACCCAGTCGAACGTCGGCGCGCGTCGTGACGCTTCAACGGGACGCCGCGCGCCTGCGCGGACCCGCCAGCCTTCGCGCGACAACGACGCGGCCAGATGCGAGCCGATGAAACCATTGGCCCCGAGAACCAGAACCCGTCGCCCGTCGCTCATTGACGCTTCACCCTAGAATTCGGTCTTTGAGACCCGCCCCCGAGGGCGGCAGGGCGCACCAGGCCTGGCCCGGAAACCGCCGCCGATAGCGCGCGACCAGGCCATAGGCGAAGTCACGGATCGGTCGCGGGATCAGCCGGGCCGCCACGGCGGCGCGATAGGGAAACGGCAAGGACGCCGCCAGATGCAGCGCCCCGTCCGAGCGGCGGATCGCCCGCCCGTCCTCGATCACCAGCATGGTCGAAGGATCGTCTGGCGACAGGCCGTAGTGGACCAGCAAGGCCCGGCCAAGATCCGACTGCGTCGGCGCCAGACGAAAACGCGGACCATGCTTCAGCAGGGTCCGCGCGGAATGGGAACAGAGGGCGCAATTGCCGTCGAACAGGACCAGCGGCCGGTCGTCCGGAAAGGACGGCACGGCCGGGTCGTCACGGTAACTGTAAGCCCCCCGGCCCACGTCAGTTTCTTGGTCTTAGAACGGGATGTCGTCGTTCAGGTCGTAGCTTTCCTTCGGACCTGAGGGCTTGTTGGCGCCGCCGGTCGAGAAGCCCGAGGAGTAGTCGTCGTCATTGCGACCGCCGCCGTAGCCGCCGCGGTCGCCGCCGCCCATGCCGCCGCCCTGGCTGTCGTTACGACCGCCCAGCATGGTCAGCTGGCCGTTGAAGCGTTGCAGCACGATCTCGGTCGAGTATTTCTCGATCCCTTGGGCGTCGGTGTATTTGCGGGTCTGCAGCGAGCCCTCGATGTAAACGGTCGAGCCCTTCTTCAGATAGTTCTCTGCCACCTTGACGATGTTCTCGTTGAAGATGACGACCGCGTGCCACTCGGTCTTTTCCTTGCGCTCGCCGGTGGCCTTGTCGCGCCATTGCTCCGAGGTGGCGATGCGCAGGTTGGCGACGCGGTCGCCGCTGTTCAGCGTGCGGATTTCCGGGTCCTTGCCCAGGTTGCCGATGAGGATGACCTTGTTGACGCTGCCGGCCATGACCGATGTCCTTTTATGTTCTTGCCGTCGAGCCCTAGCGGATATCGACAGAATGTTCCAGTTTTGTTCGCGCCCGATCGGGCGGGAATTCTAGTTGGGGGCGACGGCGACGGGGCGACCGTCGATCTCGCGCTGGATGGCGCCTGGAATGGCCAGACGCCCGTCCCCCGTGCGCGTCAGAGCGAAGAAGCGCTGACCCGTCAGGGTCTTGCCGAACTTGACCCCGCCCCGGTCGATGAAGATGAACTGCCCCTGATAGGCGCCGACCATGTCGCGGTTGGTGCCCCCCAGACGCAGGAAACGCAGGCGCATTTCCTCAAGCCGCGCGGCGCAGAACTCGATTTGCGGCTGATCGCGGGCCACGACATTGATCTGGGGCGCGGACTTGCCGTCCTCGGCCAGAACCACGTGATAGCAGACGCCCGGCTCGGTCGGGGCCTCCACGCCTTTTTGAGCGCAGGCGGCGACGGTCAGGCCAAGCACGGCGAGCGCAGCGGCGGAAACGATCTTGCGGTTCATCAGCTCAGCTCCGGGAACTGACAATTGCGGTCCTGCTGGGCCAGGGTACGGAAGCGGTTGTTGTCATTCGACTGTTCCACTCGACGCGGCACCAGACGCAGGGTGGTGTCGCCCCAGCGGCCATACTGAGCCTCGCCCGGACGGACGCAGGTTCCAGCGTACAGCGCCTGAACACAGGCCCCCAGGCTCATGCCGTTGGAAATGGCGCGCCATTCCGAGCCGGTATGGCGCAGACAGGCGGTGGCCGACGACGAGGCCGGGGCCGACCGTGCGGGCTCGGTCGGCGACGCGGCGTCGTCGACCGGCGCGACCTCCACCGTCGGTTCAGCCGGCAGCGCCGGCGGCGGCGCAAAGGCGGCGGTGGGGGCTGCGGCCAAAGCGCCCGTGGCGTCCAGACCCACGTCCAGCGCGCTGGTGGCCACGCCGTTGCGCTTGGCGCAGTCGGCCAGGGTGGCTTGCCCCACGAACTGACCATCAACGAAGCAGCGCAGCTCGCGCGCAGGTTCCAGCGTCGGGGCCTCGGCCAGGTCAATGGTCAGCCCGCCCTGCGAGGCGGGTGGCGCCTCGATCGGGCGATCGCGCCCGCCGCTGAACACCAGGGCGGCCGCCACGGCCGCCACGACGGCCAAGCCGCCGCCGACGATCAGGACTGTGCGATTATCTCTAGGAAGGGCCATGCGGGACTCGACGCCAATGATGGCCCCAATAACCCCGGCGACGCCGCATGCGTCAACCTAAAGCGGGGTTAGCCGCCTTTAGGCTGTGAGTCGTGCGAGCGCAGCCTGATAATTGGCCAGTTGCGTCTTCAGGTAGGCCGGGACCTCGCCCGTAACCTTGGGCTTGCTGCTGTCAGGGTCCAGCGCCTTGTAGGCGTCGCGCAGGGCCTTGACCGCCAACTGGATAGTGCTTGTCGCCGCCTTGGCCGCCTCGGCGTCCTTCAGGCTGAGCGTCTTCGGCAGAGCTAGGCCAAATGTCTTCAGGTCGCTGCTCGTCGGACCGATATAGCCGGGCGACAGGCCCAGACCGGCCAGGGCGTCACGCCCCGCCTCGCCCGCCCGGAGCACCGCGCCCTCGCGCCCGTCGGCATAGGTGATCTGCAGGCGCTGCACGCCGCCCGCCGTAATCTTGGTGTCGCCGTCCAGGCCGGTGACAAAGTCCTTGTCGGTCTTGATCGTGACCTTGAGCGTGCGGCCGGACGCCGTTTCGATCTTGCGCGCCAGGGTCTGCAAGGTCTCCTTGGCGTCGATGGTCACGGCCACCGAACGCCCGGTCGTGCCCGAAGTGACGTAAAAGCGGTCGCCCGTCCGAAGCGAGGTGGCGTCCACCAGATGCTGGGAATCAGTCTGCGGAATCTCGCCCTGCGGTAGACCCAGCTTGTCCAGCACGCTGGCGCCGCCTGCGGCCACGGCGATCGTCATGGGCGCGGCCTGACGATCCGCCCCGGTCCAGGTCTGGCTCCACTCGATCGCGCCGCTCAGCGGGTCCAGACGCGCCAGATAGCCCGAGGTCGGGTCACCAGCCTTGGCCCCGATGGTCCGGTCGGAAATCCCGGTCAGCCAAACCTTGCCGTCGATGATCTTCACATCGGCGGCGGAATCATCGCCCGCTCCGCCGTAATAGGTCAGCCGGTCATTGGCCGAGGCGCTCAGGTCGCTGTTGATCACAGCGACGAAGGCGTCCGTGCCGCCGGAATGGGCGGTGTTGATCTGACCAATGTCCAGCGCGCCGTTGCGGGTCGATCCGGCCAGAATAACCTGGCCGTTGACGACGGACAGACCCGCGATCTCGCCGCTGGCGTGTCCCAGGTCCCGAGAGGACAGCAATTCCGGCGCGCCCGCGGCGCCGATCTGGAACTGGCGCACCACCATGCGACCGTTCTCGACGCCTGCGGTGTAAAGCTTGTCGCCGTCCGTAGTCATGGCCTGGACGCTGTCGTCTCCGACTGTGCCGAACTGGCTGATGCCCGAAGCCGTTGCAGTAACGGGCGCGAGGCTATGAATCCGGCTTTCGCTGAAGGCCTGCACATAGCCGTCCCAGCCGCCCGAAGCGAGGGCGCCCGGCATGGAGGACTGCGAGCGTCCGGCGACATAGACACGACCGTCGACGCCGAACGATACGGCCGTCGCCTCGTCCGCAGCCTTGGCTCCGCGGCGCTGGGTCCACTGCTCAACACCCTTGGCGTCGAAGACCGTGACGAAACTGTCGGCCAGGTTGGCGTCTGCGCCCGATGCGCCAGGAACCAGGGCGCCGACCACGGAGCCGGCCACCGCCACGCGCCCGTCAGCGTCCACGGCGATAGCGTAGCCGCTGGCCGTCGAGGCCGCGCCCAGGGCCCGGCTGGTGACAACCTTGCCTGTGGAATCCAGCTTCATCAGGACCACGTCGCCCTGCCCCTTGATCGGCTGGGTCGCCGTCCCGACGCTGACGTCCGCCACGATCCACATTGAGCCGTCCGGGCCGGTGGCGCTGGCGCGCACGGTCTCAACGCCCTCGGGCAAGCCCGATTTGCCGACCTGACCGTCAACCCAGAAAGCCTGCCCGGAGGTATTGATCGCCCCCTCCTGGAACTTCAGGACTTCGTGCCCGCCCTTGGCGCCCGCGCCCTGGACGACATAGACGGCGTCCGAGGCGGCGACGGGGGTGAAGCTGACCTTCTCGAACGACACGCCCTGCACGGCCAGCGCCCACTGGTCCGGCCCGGCCGGCAAGGTTATGGTCTGGTCGCCGGTCTTGATGACGCGCGGCTCGGACGGCAGCTTCTCGCGGCCCATGCGGGTCTGGACGCCCGCCGCCTCCAGCTTGCCGTTGATGTGATCCACCACCGACTGCATGGTGCGCGGCGTCGATCCCATATCCGCCAGATCAATAGAGATGGTCTGGTCGCCGCCAGTCTTCTTGACCGTCATGGTGAACTTGACGTCGCCCTGGAAGGCGGCGACTTCGCTGGCCAGATCACCCGAATGCACCGCTCCGGTGACATACTTGGCCGAATCGCGCGGCACCGCCGCCCCAGTCTGGGCCTTGGTCTCGGACTGGCCCTGAACCATGCGCACGCCATCGAACTGGGCCGCGCCCAGATAGGCGGAGATTTCAGCGAGACCCGCGTCCATCCGCTTAGACAACTGCGAGCGTTCCAGCGCCGTCAGGTTCTTCTGCCCGGCCCGATCAGCGATAGCCTCCAGCATGGTAAGGCCCTGATACATGGCGAAGATCTTGCGATAGTCGCCGGAAGAGGCGCCCTTCACGTCCAGGACGGCGTTGTCTTCATTGACCAGGCGTCGTCCGCTCAGGGCGGCGCGCAACAGGTCGGACTGGCTCTGGGGCTTGACCGAAGTGGACCAGGGGGCGGTCGGCTGCTTCTTCACGGTCGTCGTCGCGCTCGCACCTCCCGTGAAGGTCGAGGTCCCGCCGTAAAGGCCCAGAAGATAGCTGTTGTTGATCACAGTCCGACGCTCCTGCGTTCAGTCTGCCGCCAAGCTGGTAACGAAGTGTTTAAGATTGCCCTGGAACAGCGACGGTTAGTCGGCGTTCCCTGACTACCATAGGCAAGAGGGTGTCGCGCCCATGTCGTATATGCGTTGGGTGTTTCTGAAACTGGCCAGCCTCTACGGGCTGATGCCTCGCCCCGCACAGCGCAAGCCGCCGCCGATTTCACTCGGCCACGGCGCCCCCCGCTACTTCAGATAGATCAACCCTTGAACAGCGACAGGATGATCTGCGGCGCCTGGTTGGCGATCGACAAGGCCTGCGCGCCCAACTGCTGCTGAACCTGGAGCGCCTGAAGGCGAGCGCTTTCCTTCGCCATGTCGGCGTCCACCAGGTTGCCGATCCCGACCTCAAGCGAGTCCATCAGCTTGCCGACGAAAATGTTGTGCTTCTCGATCTGCTTGGATTGCGCGCCCAGCTCAGCCAACCGGGAGTTAGCGGTGTCAAGGGCTGCGGTGATGATCGTGAACGCCTCTTCCGCGTTCTCGAGCGTGTCCAGCAAGGGCGGCCCGGCCGGACGCGCCGTCACAACGGGCGGCCCCGCAGCAGCAGCGCGCGCGGGCAAGACAAAGCCAAGGCCGTTGGCCGACATATCCTGGCGATTCATCGAAATGGTTTCGGTGGCGCCGACGCTCGCCAGAAAGTCCAGCGGGACGATGCTGGCGCCATTCAGAATGTTCTCACCGTCGAACGTCGCGTTCTTGGCGAAAGAGGACAACGACTTCAGCAGGGACTGAAACTCATCATTGTAGGCCTTGCGCGTCGCCGCAGAAGCCGAGGGATCGGCTGCCGCAGTCACCTTCTCGCGCATTTCAATCAGCAGGTCCGAAATCTGCGCGCCCGCTGCCAGCGACACGTCCGCCAGCGAGGTGGCGCGGTTCATGCTGGACTTGACCGACTCCAGCGCGCCGGAGTCCGCCCGCTGGTTCTGGGCGATGGCCCAGGTGGCGGCGTTGTCCTTGGCCCCCTGGACCTTGAGCCCCGTATTCACCCGGCTCTGGGTGGCGGCCAGTTTGTTGTTCGTCGAATTGAGGTTCTGGAGCGCGATGAGCGCTGACGCATTGGTGAGTACGCTGTTGGTCATGGCTTCTAGCCCCAGTTCAAATTCTGACCTGCAGAATGAAACTGATTCCTGAGCGTATGGTTAACGGCGTGGAAACGACTGCGGCGCCGCACGGCGAACCGGCGGCGCTGCAGTCCACGCTACTGCGTCGATCAGACCTTGGTCTTGATCAGCTCGCCCGCCCCATAGCCTGGGCTGGCGCTCATTTTCACGACCTCTTCACGCGGCAACTGGCGAATGACTTCGCCGGTCACGCGATCACGGGTCTTGTAAACAAACCCGGTCGGACCTTCCTCGATGGTCAGGCGATAACGCCCGACATCGGGCTCGGCCTTAACAGGCTTGGGCGGGGCCTCGACACCCTGACCAGTCGCGTCAGGTTGAACGAGGGTTACGGATGGGAGCCTTGCGACATTGTCTGCCATTTCCCCTTACGCGGCCGGACCGCGCCTCCTGTCTCCTGAAGTGCGAACGAGGGCGGGTCCGAAGACCCGCCCTCGACCACGTCTTGTTAGCGGAACAGACCGAGCAGAACCGAGCTCGACTGGTTCGCGATCGACAGCGCCTGCACACCCAGCTGTTGCTTGGTTTGCAGAGCCGTCAGGCGCGCGCTTTCCTTGGCCAGGTCAGCGTCCACCAGATTGCCGACGCCGACTTCAAGCGCGTCCTGCATCTTGCTGGTGAAGCTCAGCGAGCGCTCCAGCGACTTGGACTTGGTGCCGAGGGCGCCCAGTTCAGCCGTAAAGCCCTTCAGAGCCGTATCCACGGCGGCGGCGGTAGCGCCGGCGCGGAGGATAGAGCCGCCGGCCGTCGCCACCGCAGTGGCCGCACCGGTGGCCTTCAGGGTGAAGAGGTCCGTCGCCCCAGTGCCCGTCTTCACCTGAATGTCCGCGGCTGCGGTCGAGAACAGGTTGACGCCGTCGAAGGTAGCGCCGCCCAGAGCCTTGGTGATTTCATTGCCGAGGGCGTTGAAGTCAGCCAGGTAGGCGGTTTCCGCGGCCGAACCGGCGACCGAGGATTCAATCGCCACCGCCAGGCTCTTTTGCTCTTCAAGCGCCTTGGTGATGGTTTCGCCGGCGGCCAGGGCCACGTCGACGATCGATTGACCGCGTTGCATCGACTGCTTCACGGCGTCCAGGGCGCCCATCTCGGCGCGCTGGTTGGTGGCGATGGCGAAGATGGCGCCGTTGTCCTTGGCGGACGACACCTTCTGGCCGGTATTCACACGGTTCTGCGTGATCGACAGATCGCGGCTCGTGTTGTTCAGGTTTTGCAGAGCAATGAGAGCGCCTGCGTTGGTATTGATGCTGTTAGCCATTTTGGCAGTTCCTTATTTTGTCTTTGACATTTCCGACGCCGTTTTGGCAGCCGGGAGCGTTCTGCTCGGGGTCGTAGTATCAGGGCCGGGGCCGAGGCCCCGCCCCCAATTCGGTTAGCGGAACAGGCCGAGCAGAACCGAGCTCGACTGGTTCGCGATCGACAGCGCCTGCACGCCAAGCTGCTGCTTGGTCTGCAGGGCGGTCAGGCGGGCGCTTTCCTTGGCCAGGTCAGCGTCCACCAGATTGCCGACGCCCACTTCGAGAGCGTCCTGCATCTTGCTGGTGAAGGTCAGAGACCGTTCCAGGGACTTCGACTTCGTGCCCAGCGAGCCCAGCTCGGCCGTGAAGGCCTTGATGGCGCCGTCCACAGCCGCGGTCAGGCCGGACAGGGTCGTCCGTTCGCCCGCAGTGGGAGCCGAGTAGTCAGCCACAGTGACAGCGGTTGACGTCGCCACGGTCGTAGCCGTGGACGCAGCCGCGCCGCCCTTCAAGTTGAAGCTGTCCGTCGAACCGGTACCGGTCTTGACGCTGATGGGCGCGCCCGCAGCGGTCGTGTCCGTGAACAGGTTCACGCCGTCGAAGGTGGCGCCGGACAGAGCCTTGGTGATTTCAGCGCCCAGGGCGTTGTAATCGGTCACATAGGCCTTCAGGGCGTCGCCGGACGCATTGGAGATGGCGACGGCCAGGCTCTTCTGCTCTTCCAGCGCCTTGACCACGGTCTCGCCGGCGGCCAGGGCCACGTCGACGATCGATTGACCGCGCTGCATCGAGTTCTTCACAGCGTCCAGAGCACCCATTTCAGCGCGCTGGTTGGTGGCGATGGCGAAGATGGCGCCGTTATCCTTGGCGGACGACACCTTCTGACCCGTGTTCACACGATTTTGCGTAATCGACAGATCACGGCTCGTGTTGTTCAAGTTCTGCAGAGCAATAAGAGCGCCCGCATTGGTGTTGATGCTATTAGCCATTTTGGCAGTTCCTTTGCATTTTACATTTTCGGCGTCATTTTGACGTCGTGAGCGTTCTGCTCGGGGTAGTCTCCTTCATCAAAAACGGGCCCTCAGGCCCGCCTTCAATTCTTATCCGCGGAACAGGCCGAGCAGGACCGAGCTGGACTGGTTCGCGATGCCCAGCGCCTGAACGCCGAGTTGTTGTTTGGTTTGCAGCGCCGTCAGCTTGGCGCTTTCCTTGGCCAGATCAGCGTCGACCAGGTTGCCGATCCCGACCTCAATCGAGTCCTGGATCTTGCCGGTGAAGGTCAGCGAGCGCTCAAGCGACTTGGACTGAGTGCCCAGTTTGCCCAGTTCTGCGGTGAAGCCTTTGAGCGCCGTTTCGACCAGTGCCGCCGTAGCGCCGGCACGGACGACAGAGCCCCCCGCAGTGGACACTGCCGTGGCGGCGGTCGAGGCTGCCTTCAGGGTAAAGATGTCCGCCGTAGCCGTGCCGGTCTTGACCGTAACCGCGTCCGTAGTTGTCGCCGAGAACAGGTTAACACCGTCGAACGTGGCGCCGCCCAGAGCCTTGGTGATTTCATTACCCAGAGCGTTGAAGTCAGCCAGATAGGCCGTTTCAGCCGCCGAACCGGCGACCGAGGATTCGATCGCGACCGCCAGACTCTTCTGTTCTTCCAGCGCTTTGGTGATGGTCTCGCCGGCGGCCAGAGCCACGTCGACGATCGATTGACCGCGTTGCATCGACTGCTTCACAGCGTCCAGGGCGCCCATCTCGGCGCGCTGATTGGTGGCGATGGCGAAGATGGCGCCATTGTCCTTGGCGGACGACACCTTCATGCCGGTGTTCACACGGTTCTGCGTGATCGACAGATCGCGGCTCGTGTTGTTCAGGTTTTGCAGGGCAACGAGAGCGCCGGCATTGGTGTTGATGCTGTTAGCCATACTGGTAAATCCTTAGTCTTCAGACATTTCCGACGCCGTTTTGGCTGCCGGGAGCTTTCTGCTCGGGGTATTTTCATCGAGGGACGAGGCTAGCCCGCCCCCAATTCCTAGCCGCGGAAGAGGCCGAGCAAGATCGAGCTCGACTGGTTCGCGATGCCCAGCGCCTGGACGCCGAGTTGTTGCTTGGTTTGCAGCGCCGTCAGCTTGGCGCTTTCCTTGGCCAGATCCGCGTCGACCAGGTTGCCGATGCCGACCTCGACCGCGTCCTGGATCTTGTTGGTGAAGATCAGCGAGCGTTCCAGCGACTTCGACTTCGTGCCCATGGCGCCCAATTCGCTCGTAAAGGCGGTAATCGAGCCGGTGACGACGGTCGTCAGGCCCTGCATGGCGGTGATGTCCGCAGCACTGGGCGTCGTGTAGTTGGAGATGACCAGGGCGGTTGCACTGGCCGGGGCCGTGGCGGTCGTGGCGGTAGCGCCGCCTTTCAGCACGAAGTTGTCGGTCGTGCCGGTGCCGGTCTTGACGCTGATGTTGGCGCCGGCGGCGGTGGTGTCCGTCCACAGGTTGACGCCGTCAAAGGTCGCGCCGGCCAGGGCCTTGGTGATTTCAGCGCCCAGGGCGTTGTAGTCGGTGACGTAGGCCTTCAGGGCGTCGCCGGTGGCGTTCGAGATGGCGACGGCCAGGCTCTTCTGCTCTTCCAGAGCCTTGACCACGGTCTCGCCGGCGGCCAGGGCCACGTCGACGATCGACTGGCCGCGTTGCATGGAATTCTTGACGGCGTCCAAGGCGCCCATTTCGGCGCGCTGATTGGTGGCGATCGCGAAGATCGCGCCGTTGTCCTTGGCCGAGGAAACCTTCAGGCCTGTGTTCACGCGGTTTTGCGTGACGTTGAGGTCACGGCTGGTCGCATTGAGATTTTGCAGCGCAATGAGAGCGCCAGCATTCGTGTTGATGCTGTTAGCCATTTTGGCCATCCTTTTGTCTTCGACAGTGCCGACGCCATTTTGGCTGCCGGGAGCTTTCTGCTCGGAACGACTAAGAGCAAGGACAGGGCCAAAGGGACGACGTCATGCCAGTTCTTCAACACTCTGATTTTTATACGTTAGATTTGGTAAACCATATTTCTGGCCCGGCAGGTTTTGCCGGGCGGCGCCTGTAATCGGCAGATTTTGCCGGGCCGCCCGGCAAGAAGGGCCACATCAGCCGCGCCGTCCTCCTTTCCGCCCTGCCTTTTCCGCCTCCATCCAGCGATCCTGCATCGCCCGTTCAGCGCTCAAGGCCTCGACCGCCAGTCGCCGCGCGCTGTCACAGGCCAGGATCTGGGCCCCACGCAGCAGATAGCCGGCTTCCAGATCGGCCAGACTGGGCGCCTCGGGCAGGGTCGCGAGGGCGCAGGGTCTCGTCGCGACCTCAGGAAGATCAAGACGCGGCGGCGCAACCGTCGAGATCGGGAGCGAACCGGCACAGCTCGCGGTCATGAGCCCGCAGGCGATCAGCCCGCACAAGGTCCAGGGGTTCGTTGGCATCATTGGCGCTCCTCGCCTGGGTGACGGCCGCAACGGTCGCCCGCTGCACGGCCAGGATCTGTCGGTGATGGATTTCAACGCGCGCGGCCTGTTGCCCCTGCCCCGCCGCCTCGATGCGCCGGGCCTCGGCGTCGCTTTCGGCAGAGGCCGCACGGGCATCAGCGACCTCCAGCCGCCGTTGTTGGAAATCGAACGGGTCCCACCTCAGGCCCAGCCCACGCCCGGCGACCCCCAACAGCAGGACCAACGCCCCCACCAGGGCCAGCCAGCCCAGCGGCGTCAGCGCCCGCATCAGATCGCGCGCCCTCATGGATAAGCCCTCCGATCCAGCTCGAAGTGCGGGCCGTCTCTCAGCCGCGTCCAATCCCCGCCCCAGGTCAGCGGGATGTTCAGATCACGCCCCGCCGCCTTGAAGGCCCCGGCGATCCGGCCATACAGCGGCCAGTCCCAGCGCACCTGACCCTCGATCAGGGCCGCGACATCCACCGCGTGGCCGGTCAGGTGGCGCGAGTTCAGCGTCCGACTGGCCCCCGCCTTCACCAGCGCGGCCTGACGGGCGGGATCACGCAATCCCTCCGTCACCATGAAATCCACCTCGGTCCGGCGGATGGCCGCCTCGACCACCGCGACCAGATCGGGATGGACGCCCGTCAACCGGGCGCGCGAGCGTTGCGACAGGCGGAAGCTCATGCCTTCCCTCCCGCCGCCAGACGCAGGCGCAGATTGGCCAGCATGGCGATCATCTGCTGGGCCGTCGGCGCCACCAGATAGAGGACCAGCATCAAGGCGATCAGCCCCATCAAGCCGTCCGCCACGCGCGGCAAGTCGGCGGGCGCCGTCCGCCCCACCGAAAAAGCGTCACGCCAGGTTCCACCGTCGGCGCTGACCTTGAGCCGCAGGTCGTCGTCGCCGATCAGCCCCAACTCGGCCCGGCCGCCCCAGCCGCTCTGAAACAGCAGGGACAGGACATCGCTCCCTCCCTGCTTGTTGAAGGTGAGGCGCAGGTCGCCGTCGCCGCCGCCCTCGATATCCAGCGCCGTCCAAAGGGCCTTGTTCAGCCGCGCGGCGAAGACATTGGTCGCGTCCGCCTCGGTGTTCACGCCCAGACGGGTGAGGTTTTGCAGGGCTGCGGCCGGTTCGCCTGTCAGGGACGACCAGGTCCCGGCGCGACGCACCAACACCTTATCGCTGTCCAGCACCACGGCCAGCAGGCCTTCGGGCGCCTCGATTTCAAGCCATCCGCCCGCTTCGGCCCTCACCAGAGCGTGCGCAGATCGCCCAGTCCAATCCGCGCCGGTCGCGCCTGACGGCAGGATATAGAGGGCGCCGTCAGAGGGCGCAGCCGGTTGCGCCAAGGTGGTGGCGCTGACCACCGCCGTCTGGGTCAGGGCGTCCAGACGCGTCAGCGCCTCGTTCAGGGTTACATGCTTCTGCAGTTGTCCCGCCGCCAGATAGGGCAGGCCCAGCCGGGCGCTGACGTCGTCGCTCATCGAATGATCTCCAAAGATTGGAGGATCAGTCTGCTCAGCCTCGCCGCCCGGGCGCGCTGAACGCGGGCAGCGAGGGGCAAACCCGGTAAATCACAGGGGTTCGCCGGGCAGGTTGTGCACGAGGTTCCATGTCGAGCAGGCGGCGCTCGACACGAACCGCCCCAGTCGGATAGGCCAAGGATAGCGGTCCGCCGCGTAGTTGCCGTGAGGGGCGTTCGCTTGATCTCACCATTGAAGGCCGCGATCCATCTGGCGGCGCTGGGCCTTCTGGCCGGGCCCGTCGCCGTCGCCCTGTCCGCCCTGCTGCGGATCGGCCACCGCTGGACAGACCTGCTGGCCCAGTTCGCAGCCCCGGCTCTGGCAGCGACGCTTGTGCTGACCCTATTCTACGCTGTCCTGCGCTTGCGGCCCGCCGTGATTGCGAGTCTGGGCGTCACGGTCCTGCTGATACTCGCCGTCTGGCCCCAATGGCTCCCTCGCGGCGGCGCCGTGCCCCGCGAAGGCGCGCCGACCCTGACCCTCTATTCCGCCAACCTGTGGGCCTGGAACGAAGACGTGGAGGCCATCACCCGCTCCATAGCCGAGGCTGACCCCGACATCGTCGTCTTGGTCGAGCTCGGCGACGCGCCCTCGGCCCAACTGGATCGCGTGCTGGCGGGCTACCCCCATCGCGTCCTCAACGCCCGCGTCGACCGGCCCAGCGGCGCGGCGCGCGCCGCCATCGCCTCGCGCTATCCGCTGACCGCTGTCGCCGACCGGCCCGATGGCCTGGTCTCGGTGGCGGCGGTCGCCCAGACCCCGCTCGGTCCCGTCAACATCATCGGCGCCCACCTGACCCGGCCCTGGCCCTTCCAGTATCAGTGGGGACAGATCAACCAGGCGACGGCCCTGGCCGCCATCCGCCGCGACATGACCGGCCCGGTCATCGCGGCGGGCGATTTCAACAGCGTGTCCAGCGCCCGGATCGGCCGTCAGATTCAAGCCGAGACGGGTCTGATCCCCGCCCCCGGCTGGCCCGGCACCTGGCCCTCGGCGGCGCCCTCAGCGGTCGGCATGACCATCGACCAGGTCTGGCGCTCGCCCGATCTGGCCCTGCTGGAGCGCAAGCTGGGCCGCAAGACCGGCTCGGACCACCGCCCTGTCATCGCCAAGTTCACGCTGGCGGCAGAAGCGCCCTGAGCCGATCCTCGTGGCCGTAATCGGGGAAGTCGGACGCGATCCAGCCGTCCTCAAAGGCCTTCAGCACCCGCCCCGTCTCCGGCCCCGGCTTCAAGCCCAGCCGCGCCAGATCACGCCCGCCCACCGGCAGAGACGGCCGCACCCAGCTCTGCGCCAACGCCAGCAACCGCCGCGCATTGTCACCGTCAACACCCGCCGCCCAGGCGCGCATGACGCGGTCCTCGAAGGCCTGACGCCCGTCGCGATAGATCAGCGCCCGCGCCTGGGGGTCCGTCAGGCGCGTCGTCGCCTCGCCGCTCACGGCCTCGACCAACCGGTCGCGCTGGGCGTTGGACAGGCGCAGAGCGCGCGCAATCTCGCCCACGCGCGCAGGATCATCTGGCAGCAGCGCCGACAGCCGCAGCACCGCGTCGCCGCTCAGTTCCACCATGGCCTCGAACAGCGTCAGGTCCGCAGGTTCCAGAAGCACCCGCCCCAGCACCCCCGCCGCATCCATCAGCCGCACCGCCGGACGCGGATCGGGCGCCGCCAGCAGCTTCAGCAGTTCCTTGGACACCCGCTCCGCCGACAACTGCTCGACGCCCTCGGCCAGGGCCGCGCAGGCCGTGACCGCCGCCGCATCGGGCGCGCCCCGCCCGTACCAGGCATGGAACCGATAGAAGCGCAGGATGCGCAGATAGTCCTCGCGGATGCGGCCCTCGGGTTCACCGACAAAGACGACCCGCCCCGCCATGGCGTCGTCATACCCCTGACCCGTCGGGTCCAGAATGACCCCGTCCGCGTCGGCATAGAGGGCGTTCAGGCGGAAATCGCGTCGTCCCGCATCCTCGGCCCAGTCGGTCGTAAAGGCCACCGTGGCGCGCCGTCCGTCGGTCGAGACATCCCGGCGCAGGGTGGTGATCTCGAACGGCTGGCGCTCCGAAATCGCCGTCACCGTGCCGTGCTCGATCCCGGTCGGGACAGACCGCAGACCCGCCGCCTTCAGCGCCGCGACTACGGCGTCCGGCGTCAGGATGGTAGCGATGTCAATGTCGTCGATGGACGCGCCGATCAGGGCGTTGCGCACGCAGCCGCCGACGAAGCGGGCGCAGTCCGCGCCGCCCGCCTCCGCCAGCGCCGCCATGACCGCCCGCGTCGCCGGGGCAGTCAGCCAGTCCTGCCCTTGCAGCCCATGGCTCACGCGGCGTCCTCGGCGGCCGCCGACAGGGGCTCGACCTCGTCGCCATATAGCCGTCCGAACAGACCTTTCAGAATGCCCGCCGTCACGCCCCAGATGTAACGTTCCTCGAACGGCATGGCCCAGAACCAGCGCCGCGCGCCGCCTTCGGGATCGTAGAAGTCGCGGCGGTGATTGACCGGGTCCATCAGGAAGTCCCACGGTACCTCGAACACCTCGGCAACCTCGTCCGGCGACGGCTTGACCTGCGGCGGGGCGGTCAGCCAGCCGACTACCGGCGTGACCAGAAACCCGGTCCCCGTTTCATAGGGATCGCCCATCCCCAGCAGTTCGACCACGCCGGGGTCCAGCGAAACCTCTTCGAAGGCTTCGCGCAGGGCCGCCTGTCCCGCCGTCTCGCCAGGGTCCAGCCGCCCGCCGGGAAAGGCGATCTGACCTGTATGGCTGGCCAGACTGTCCGAACGCCGCGTCATCAGCACCGTTGGGCCGTCGTCATGCATGATGATCGGCACCAGAACCGCAGCGGGCCGCAGTTCGCGCGTCGGCCGCGCCGCGCCCGGGTTCAGGTCGTAGTCCGAGCGGATGGCCGTTCGCTCAGGGCTCCAGGACCCCACCGGGTCCAGACGGGCCTCCAGCCGCGCCCTCAGACTGTCGCAGCTCATTCCAGTTCTCCCAGAACGAAGGCCTCGCCGCCGGACCGCACCCGCAGTCGCCCCTCCACCGCCTCGGCCAGGTCGACCAGCTCATAGAAGACCGGCCGCGCGATCCGCGCCCATAGGTCAGCCCGAACATGGACGCGCGGCGCCGGTTCGCCGGTCGCGGCGTCGGTCTCGACAATGATCGGATGGTCCGCCCCGGCCTCGACCACGTCGCCGACATCGGTCGTAAAGCGCAACACGCCGTCAACCGCCTGCATCGTGATCGCCCGGAACGGCAGGTCCTCGACCCTGATCTTCAGCTTCTCGACGGGCGTGACCAGATGATAACCGTCCGGGTCTTTCCTCAGCACGGTCGCGAACAACCGCACCAGTTCCGTCCGACCGATGGGCGAGCCTTCGTGCATCCACACCCCGTCGGCGCGGATCAGGATGTCGATATCGCCGCAATGCTCGGGATGCCACAGATGCACCGGCGGCAGCCCCCGCCCCGGCGCCTGGCGCGCGGCTTCAGCCACGCTGGACAGGCCCGACGATGTCTCTGGGTTCGTCATGAGCGAACTATGGGGCGCGTCGCCCGGCAAAGGAAGGTCGAACGGCCCTCAGGCGACCGGATGAACCGGACCGACCGGCGCCACATCCGTGATCGGCAGCCACATGATCCGACGTCGATCCACCGGCCCGCTGAAAACGGCGTCTGGCGCGGCCACGAAGCCGAAGCGCGAGAAATAGGGCGGGTCGCCGATCAGCAGGACACCGTCCAGTTTCAGCGCCCGGGCCTCCTCGACGCAGGCCTGCACCAGTTCCGCGCCCAGCCCGCCGCGACGGCTGGACGCATCCACGGCGATGGGACCGAGGAAGACCGAGCGCGCCTCGCCCGCCATGATCGACCACAGCCGCACCGAGCCGATCAACCGCTCGCCCTCAAAGGCGGTGAAGCCGACGGCCAGTTGAGCGGCCTCCCGCAGCCGCTCCGCCGTCTTGGCGAACCGACCGGGACCAAAGGCCGCCAGCACCAGGGCGTCGATCGCCGCCGCATCCCCGGATCGTTCTCGCTCGAGGCGGGCGGAGGCGGCGGACTCGACGGAAACGGGGGCGAAGACGGCGTTCATGCGCGGCGCCTAGACCCCCAGCCCCCTCGAATCAATCGCGTTTGCGATAAATCAGCCGGCTTTCGAGAAATCCGGCGCCCGTTTCTGGCTGAAGGCCATGAAGGCCTCCATCGCTTCGGGGCTGCGCATCTGCGAGCCGAAGGCCTGCGCCTCGCGCTGCATCAAGCCCCATAGAGCCTCAGCGTCGCGCATCAGGGCCTTGGTCTTGCGGATCGAGTTGGGCGCTCGCTGGGCCAGCTTGTCGGCCAGTTGGCGGGCCGTGGCGTCGACCTGATCAGTCGGAACGGCGCGGTTGGCCAGGCCCCAGGCCAGGGCCGTCTTGCCGTCGATGGCCTCGCCCAGGGCGAACAGTTCAAACGCCCGCTGGTGGCCGATGGTCGCCGGCAACAGCAGCGACGACGCCGCCTCGGGCGCCAGGGCCAGGTTGACGAAAGGAACAGACAGCAAGGCGTCCTCCGCGACCACCACCATGTCGCAATGCAGCAGCAGGGTCAGGCCAATGCCCACGGCCCGGCCGCGCACTGCCGCCACGGCGGGCTTGTCCAGATCGGCGAGGGCCTTGAGGAAGCGGAACACCCCCATCTCGACCAGATCGCCGCTGCTCTGCGCGCCCAAGGTGATGAAGTCGGCGATGTCGTTGCCGGCCGAGAAGGCGTCGCCCTCGCTGCGGAACAGGACCACGCGCACGGCGTCGTCCACCTTGGCCCGCTCGGTCGCCTCGGCCAGGGCCGTGTACATGGCCTGGGTGATGGCGTTCTTCTTGTCCGCCCGGTCGAAGACGACCGTCAGGACGCCGCCGTCCAGTTCGACCTTGATGTGTTCGCTCATTGCGCCGCCTCCGTCAGTGTCCACCAATCGACGCCCGCCTCATCACGGCTGCGTCGGGCCCGCCCCTCGCGGGCCAGATAGTTCAAGTGCGCGATCGCCTCGCCCGTCGCCATGCTCAGCACCTCGTCGCCCACCGGGCGCGCGAACAGGGCCGAGAAGACGTCAACGGCGCGCGAAGGGGTTCTCAGCGTCCGCTCCAATCGCTTCAACGCGGTCTCGTGACCCCGGATCAGGGCCTCCAGCCGGGTCGTGACGCCGTAAAAGGGCTCGCCGTGCGACGGCAGGACGAACAGGTCGCCCGGCAGCCGCACCTTCAGCGCCTCAAGCGAGCGCATCCATTCGCCCAGGGGATCGCCCTCGGGTTCAGTCGGCCAGACGGAGACGTTCGAGGAAATGCGCGGCAGGATCTGATCTCCGGACAACAGGACGCCGTCGCGCTCACGCCACAGGCAGACGTGTTCGGGGCTGTGCCCTTCGCCAATCACGACGCGCCAGTCGTCATCGCCGATGCGCAACACATCGTTTTCCGCCAGACGCAGATAGGCCGAAGGCATGGCCGCCACCGCCTTGCCGAAACCGCCGTAACCGGTGCGCCAACGGGCGATCTGCTCTTCGTTCCAACCCGCGGCGCGATAGAAGACCGCGCCCTCGTCCGGGGCCGGTCGGCCCTCGTCGGCGATCAGCATCCGCGCCGTCACATACTCCAGGCGCGACATCAGCAGCGGCGCCTTGAAGCGCTCGCACAGCCAACCCGCCAGGCCGATATGGTCGGGATGCATATGGGTGCAGATGACCCGCTTGACCGGCTTGCCGCCCAGCGCGCCCCTGAACGCCGTTTCCCAGGCCGACTTGGACGCCTCGGTCTTCAATCCTGTGTCCACCAGGGTCCAGCCGTCGCCGTCCGCCAAGGCATAGACATTGATATGGTTCAGGCTCAACGGCAGCGGCAGACGCATCCACAGGACGCCGGGCGCAACCTCGATCGCCTGACCGGTTTCAGGCGCGCCAGCCATCGGATAGGTCAATCCCCTCTCCGTTCGGCAATCTGGTCCAGCGGCGCCGTCTGCCAAGTCCGTCTCCTATCGAAACCATCTCTTTATGGGGCGAACGTCATCGCGTCCATCGCCTTGACCCGGGCTCATTGGACCGGCAGGACGTTTCCTCCCTTTGACAGGAGCGTCACCCGTGGCTCTGTATTCTCGCTTTATGGCCGTGCTTGCTGCGGTCGCCCTGACCTCGACGATGGCCGCGCCGGCCTTCGCCCAGACCCAAGACCCCAATCAACCCGAGGTGAGCGAAGGCTCCAAAAATCGGGCCGGTCGCAGTCGCGAACCGCGGGCTGCACGCGCGCCGAGCGAAGCCCAGGTCCGCGCCGCCGTCCAGGGCCACCTGACCGCGCTCGGCAACACCTGCCAGATGACCGAAGCCAAGCTTCTGGGCGAAACGCCGGACAAGTCGTCGCTCTACGAAATCGCCTGCGCCACGGGCCCCGGCTATATCGTACTGGGCTCCACCCCGCCTTCGGCCACGGACTGCCTGGTCCTCGCCACCTCGGCGGAGAACGCCCGCGCCAAGGATCCGGCTGCAGAGGTCGGCACCGTCTGCACCCTGCCGGTCAACGACAATGGCCCCGCTGTGTTTGAAGCCTACGCCCGCGAGGCCGGCATGGACTGCGTCATCGACGGCGCGGGAATTGTCGGCGCGGCCAATGACGGCGCCATCGTCTATGAGATCGGTTGCGCCAACGCCGACGGCGCCCGCATCCAGAAATCCGCCTCGGGCTGGACACGTTCGTCCTGCTTCGAGCTGGCCTCGATCAACGCGACCTGCAAATTCACCCAGCCTGCCGAGCAGGCCGCGACGCTGAAGTCCTGGCTGGCCGGCAGCGAGGCCGCTGCTTGCGATGTGCAGCAGGCCCGCTTCATGGGCCAGAACGCCAACGGCAGCTTCTATGAAGCGACCTGCGCCGGCGCTGATGGCGTCATCGTGCGCTTCAACACTGAAAGAGCTGTTCAGCAGGTCTATCCTTGCGCCACGGCCCAACAGATCGGCGGCGGCTGCAAGCTGACGACGACGCCTCCGGCCGCGACGCCGCAAGCCTAAGCGGCGCCTGACCGCCAGAACGAAGCGCCGCCGGAGCCATCCGGCGGCGTCTTTGTTTTCGCGGACCCCTTCACGGTGAACGCGGCTCGCCTTAGCCTTGAGGCCATGCGCATCGCCACCTGGAACGTGAACTCGGTCAACGCCCGCCTGCCCACCGTGCTGGCCTGGCTGGAAGCCGCCAATCCTGACGTCGTCTGCTTCCAGGAAATCAAATGCGTGGACGAGAAATTCCCGCGCGAGGCCTTTGAGAGCCTGGGCTACAACGTCGAGACCCATGGTCAGAAGACCTATAACGGCGTCGCCATCCTGTCGAAATTTCCGCTGTCCGATATCCGGCGCGGCCTGCCTGGCGACGACAGCGACGAACAGGCCCGCTACATAGAGGCCGTGATCGAGGCCCCGGTTCCGGTGCGCGTGGCGTCGATCTATCTGCCCAACGGCAATCCCGTCGGCACCGAGAAGTTTCCCTACAAGCTGGCTTGGTTCCAGCGCCTGCACGACCACGCCAGGGCCCTGCTGGCCTATGAAGAGCCGCTGGCCCTGTGCGGCGACTACAACTGCATTCTGACGCCTGACGACGCGGCCAAGCCCGAGGACTGGGTCAACGACGCCCTGTTCCAGCCGGAAACGCGCGCAGCGCTAAACGCCATGAAGTGGCTGGGGCTGGCGGACGCCCACGAGCTGGGCGGCGAGCCCAGGGGAACCTACACCTTCTGGGACTATCAGGCCGGCGCCTGGCAGAGGAACAACGGCATCCGCATCGACTACGCCCTGCTGTCGCCGCAGGCCGCTGACCGTTTCCGCGCCATCGAAACCCACCGCGAGGCCCGCGATATGGACAAACCCAGCGACCACGTCCCCGTCGTGGTCGACCTCGATCTGGACGCCTGACCCATGGGCGAGACGTTCAGGGTCATCCTGCTGATCGCCCTGACCGCCGCCTTCCTGACCACGGGCGCCCTGATGCTGTCCTGGTGGATGGAGCCGGAGCGGCGGCTGAAGCGGGCCTTAATGAAGACCCTCGGCGTCAAGGCCGACACCGAGGCCTTGTCCCCCGCGGAGGGGCGCGCCGCCGCGCTCGATTTCGACGGTGGACAGGTGGTGGTGCTGTGGAAACGCGGCGCCCAAGGCCTGGTCTATGCCTTCGATGAGGTCGAGGGCGGCGAGATCATCGTCGACGGCCACGTGGTGGCGCGCGCCCGGCGCGGCGCGGCGCGCAAGGATCTGGACGTGGTCGTGCCCGAGGCGGAACAGGTGGTGCTGCGCCTGATGTTCGACGACACCCGCAGTCCCGAGTTCGAACTGGCCCTGTGGAACGCCGATCTCCCCGCCTCGACCGGCTCGCCTACCGAGGCGCTGCGACTGGGGCGCCGCTGGTTGTCGCACGTCGAAGCCCTGATGAAGCGCTGATCGCCCTTCCCGCCCTCGCTGAGGAAGGCTAGAACCCCCGCCTCTACTGTTTACCGTGTTCTCAGGAGCCCGCCGTGGCCCGTCTCTTCGACGCCTACATCATCGCCGACTGGACCGCCGCCGAAGGCAAGAAGCTGGGCGAGCAGACCCTGTGGGTCGGCGTCGCCAAACGCGACGTGCGTTTCCGCCTCTATACCGAGACCCACAACGTCGCCACGCGCGCCGAGGGCGAAGCCCTGATCGCCGACCTGCTGGCCGAGCACCGCAAGCGCGGCGACCGCGTCCTGGTCGGTTTCGACTTCGACTTCGGCTTCCCCGCCGGCACGGCTGCGCGCCTGAAGCTGGACGGTCGCCCGTGGGAGGCCATGGGCAAGTTCCTGGCCGCCAACATCGTCGACAAGGCCGACAACACCAACAACCGCTATCAGGTCGCGGCCAAGATGAACCGGCTGATGACGGACCAGCCCTGGCCCTTCTGGGGCGCGCCCGCCAGCCAGGCGCAGCGCTGGCTGACCACGACCAAGCCGCCCGAAGGCGCCGGCGCTGACATTCCCGAATTCCGCGCCACCGAACTGGCCGCGCGCAAGGACAAGCTGCCGCCCAAGAGCGTGTGGCAGATGCACGGAGCGGGCGCCGTCGGCGGCCTGACCCTCCTGGGCGTGCCCATGCTGCGCCGCCTGCTGGACAAGCTGGGCGCCTCCGCCGCCGTCTGGCCCTTCAACACCGGCTGGCGTGAACTGACCGAGGCCGACGTCGAGCCCCTGTCGGCCGTCGTGGTCGAAGTCTGGCCCGCCCTGTTCGACGCCAAGCGTCAGATCAGTGCGGAGGGCGTCAAGGAATACAAGACCCAGGCCCAGGTCCGCACCGCCGCTGAAGCCTTCGCCCAGATGGACGACGCGGGCACGCTGCAAAAGGCCTTCGCGCCGCCGAAGTCGGCGGATGAGGCGCTGATCGCCCTGGTCGAAAGCGAAGAAGGCTGGATTCTGGGGGTCTGATGCTTCCCTTCTCCCCTTGAGGGAGAAGGTGGGCGCCGGAGACGCTCGGATGAGGGGTGTGAGCGCATCGGTTACGATGACGACCCAGCCTCTCAAGCCGGCAAAATTCCAAATGCGGCGCCGATACCCCTCATCCGTCATGCACCGCATGACACCTTCTCCCTCAAGGGGAGAAGGACAGAATCAACCGATCAGCACCCGCGCCGCCGCCCGCGCCTCGTCGGTGATCTCGGCGCCGGACAGCATCCGGGCTATCTCTTCCTGACGCGGGTGGGGTTCCAGGACGTCTATGGAGGTGCGGGTGTGGCCGTCCACGTCGGCCTTGCGGACCTTCCAGTGGGCGTGGCCGCGCGAGGCCACCTGGGGGCTGTGGGTCACGACCAGGACCTGGGCCCCGTTTGACAGGCGTTGCAGGCGTCCGCCCACGGCCTCGGCTACGGCGCCGCCGACGCCCTGATCAACCTCGTCGAAGATCATGACCGGCTGGCGCTGGTCCTCGCGGCTGGCCAGGGCCGCCTTCATGGCGAGCGCAAAGCGGGCCAGTTCGCCGCCTGAGGCCACGGTGTCCAGCGGCCCGAAGGGCGTGCCGGCGTTTGTGGCGACCTCGAAGCGCACCGTCTCGACGCCCAGAGGCCCGCGACGCCCCTCGATAGGGTCCAGAGTAACGCGGAAACGGGCGCGATCCAGCTTGAGCGGGCCGAGTTCGCCCATGACGGCGGCGACCAGACGATCACCCGCCGCCTCGCGCGCCGAGGTCAGCAGCATGGCGGCGACGTCATAGGCCTCGATCGCCACAGCCACGTCCCGACGCGCATTGGTCAGGGCCTCGGCCCCGTCCTCGATCAGGCGCAGTTGTTCGCGCAGACGCACCCGCAGCCCCGGCAGGGCGTCCACCGTGGTGTGCAGCTTGCGGGCGGCGGCGCGCAGGCTGAACAGGCGCTCCTCGGCCTTGTCCAGACGGCCCGGCTCGAAATCAAAGGCGTCGGCGGCGGCATCGACGGCGGCGACGGCCTCGGTGGCCTCGACCAGAGCGCGGTCCACGGCCTCGGCGGCCAGGCCCAGCTTGACGATGATGAGGTTGTCGCCCTCGGCGCCCGCCTGCACCGCGCGCTGGCGGGCGTGTTCGACGGCGCGCAGGGCCGAGGCCAGTCGCTGGCTCAGCTTGTCCCCGCCCAGCAGATTGCGGGCGTCGGCCAGATCGGCGACGGCCTTTTCCGAGGCGCCCAGGATGGCGCGTTCGCCGGCCAGTTCGGTCTCTTCGTCCGGCTGCGGATCGAGAGCGTCGAGTTCGGACAGGTTGAGCGCGATCTCCTCGGCCTTGGCGGCGGCTTCGGCGGCGGAGGCTTCCAGCTCGTCCAGACGGCCCTGCGCGGCCTTCAGCCTGTCGGCAGCGGCCGCGACGCCCGACAGTTGGGGCTGCAAGCCGCCATAGTTGTCCAGCAAGGCGCGGTGGGTCTTCCAGTCCAGCAGGCCGACCGTCTCGTGCTGACCATGCACCTCGACCAGCAGGGCGCCGATCTCACGCAGGGCGGTGACGCCTGCCGGCTGATCGTTGACGTAGGCCCGGCTGCGGCCGTCAGCCGAGACGACCCGGCGCAGGATCAGTTCCTCGCCCGGCGCGACCTCGAAGCCGCGCTCTGCCAGAAGGGCGATCAGGGCCTCGTCGTCAGGGGCGGTGAAGACGGCGGTGGCGACGGCCTGCTTGGCGCCTGAACGCACCAGCCCCGCGTCGCCGCGCGCGCCCAGGGCCAGACCCAGGGCGTCCAGAATAATGGACTTGCCGGCCCCGGTCTCGCCGGTCAGCACGGTCAGCCCCTCGCCGACATCCAGGTCGAGGGCGTCGACGAGGACGACGTCACGGATCGAGAGAGTGGTCAGCATGGGACAGCTTGATTCGACTTCACAACCCACTGTAGCCGGAAACAGAAAGGGAACGCAGCGTCTTTCCGCAAGCGTTCCCCCTCCCAGCCTCCACGGACCCTGTTAGCGCCGACGGATCAGGCGCCGCCGGGAATGATGCGCTGCAGCCAGCTCTCGCGCTTGGCCTCGGGCTGGACGTCCGGGCGCTGCCCGCGCTCGGTGAGCAGGGCGTAAGCCTCGGCGTACCAGGCGCTGCCCGGATAGTTGTGGCCCAGCACAGCGGCGTTGCGCGTCGCCTCCTCGTTCAGGCCCAAGGCCACGTTGACCTCGACCAGACGATAAAGGGCCTCAGGCGTGTGCGAGCTGCGCTGGAAGGCTTCATTGTTGATCACGGCCTTGTAGCGGTTCAAGGCCGCCAGCGGCTGGTTGGCGCGCTGATAGAAGCGGCCCACGGCCATTTCCTTGCCGGCCAGCTGGTCGTTGACCATGTCGATCTTGACGCGCGCGTCGGTGGCGTAGGGCGTGTTGGGATAGCGCCGCGCCACGTCGCGCAGGCCGACCAGAGCGGCCTCGGCATAGCCCTGATCGCGGCCCACATCGACGATCTGCTCGAAGTTGCAGATGGCGCGCATGTAAAAGGCGTAGGCCGCCGACGGATTGCCCGGGAACAGGGCGATGAAGCGGTCAGCCGCCGCGATGGCGTCCTGATAATTATTGTTCTGATAATAGGCGTAAACCTGCATCAGGATCGCGCGACGCGACCACTCCGAATACGGGTGCTGGCGTTCGACTTCCTGGAAATAGTCGATCGCGTCGGTCCAGCGCTTCGACTGCAGGCGCTGATAGCCGGTGTTGTAGAGCAGCTCGACCGGACGCTCTTCATAGGCCAGCTTCTGACGCGGCTTGTTCCCGGCGCAGGCGGAAACCGTCAGGGCGGCGACGGCGACCGTCAGCAGAGTCAGGCCGGAACGGAACTTCGAAGCGGGCAAGGGCGACCTCTCAAGATGCCTTTGGTCACAGCGCACCCCCGGTGCGCCGCTGTCGTTACGGCGATCTCTATAGCAGCGACAGCGACCATGCCAATGCAGCGAAATCCGTCATGACGGGTTGATGCAAAACGATCCGCTGCTAAAGAGCGCGTCCAGAAACGACTGTGCTCATTGGCGCAGCGATGACGGCAAAAGGATGACCGGTAATGAAGCTGCTCTCTGGCAATTCGAACCGGACCCTGTCCCAGGCCATCGCCAACCACCTCGACATGCCGCTGACCAAGGCCCAGGTGAAACGATTCGCCGACAACGAGGTCTTTGCGGTCATCGAGGAGAACGTCCGCGGCGAGGACGTCTTCATCATCCAGTCGACCTCCTATCCGGCCAACGACAACCTGATGGAGCTGCTGATCATGACGGACGCCCTGGTGCGGGCGTCGGCGCGGCGGATCACGGCGGTCATGCCCTACTTCGGTTACGCCCGTCAGGACCGGAAGACCGGCGGCCGCACGCCCATCTCGGCCAAGCTGGTCGCCAACATGATCACCCGCGCCGGCGCTCACCGCGTCTTGACGATGGATCTGCACGCCGGTCAGATTCAGGGCTTCTTCGACATCCCCACTGATAACCTTGTGGCCACCCCGGTCCTGGCCCAGGACATCAAGGACCACTATCCGCGCGGCGACGACCTGATGATCGTGTCGCCCGACGTCGGCGGCGTGGTGCGCGCCCGTTCGCTGGCCAAGCGCCTCGACGCCGACCTGGCCATCGTCGACAAGCGCCGCCCCAAGGCGGGCGAGAGCGAGGTCATGAACATCATCGGCGACGTCGAAGGCCGCCGCTGCATCCTGTTCGACGACATCGTCGATTCGGGCGGCACCCTGGTCAACGCGGCTCAGGCCCTGATCGACCGCGGCGCGACGGAAGTCTCAGCCTACATCAGCCATGGCGTCCTGTCCGGCCCGGCGGTCCAGCGCGTCACCAACGGCCCGCTCAAGGAGCTGGTGATCACTGATTCCATCGAACAGCCTGACGAAGTTTTGAACTGCTCGAAGATTCGCACGGTTTCCGTGGCGCCCCTTATCGGCGAGGCTATCCGCCGTATCGCCAACGAGGAATCGGTTTCGAAGCTGTTCGATTAACCTTCGAATAACCATTCCCTCAGCGATATAAGTCGCATCAGTTTCATGGGCGCGCCCGGCCCTGGTTTCAGGGGCGCGCCCCGCGTTTGATTTGAGGGAATTTCGCCGATGTCCCAGGCCTTCTTGCGCCGCGGCCTGTCCGTCGCCGCCATCGCCGCCGCCGCCCTTCTGGCCAGCTGCTCGACGCCGGAACCGGAAGCGCCGCCGCCGCCGCCGGTTACGCCGCTTCCCGCTGTCAGCCTGAACGAGGGCGTGGCCCAGGCCGCCTCGGTCTATGTCGCCTTCGTACGCGAAGTCGGCACCATCCAGGCGGGCTTCCCCGACGCCGAATCCATTCAGGCCGCGATCCGCAAGGGCGCCGCCTATGAACCCGCACAACTGTCGCGGGGCATGATCGCCTATGGCTCCATCCTGGCTCTGCAATCGCCCGAGTATGTCGCCGGCGTCCGCCAGTTCGCCTCAACACCCGCCCTGCGTCAGGAAATGATCGCCCGCATCGTGGCCGACCCCGCCTACGCCGCCACCCTGCCCGGCGCCGACGCAGCGGCCGGCCTGATCACCTCGACCATGGGCAAGGATATCGCCACCCTGACCGCCATCGCCGAGGCGGTGGAAGGCGACGCCTACACAATCCAGGAACGTCGCGATCCGCGTCGCCGCTGGGCGGTTCAGCCTGTGGCCGACCGCGTGGGCCGCCTGGAAGGCGCCAAGACCCTTTCTGTGTCACGGCTGCCGTCAGCCGAAGAAAGCGCCCGTCTGTTCGCCGCAGCCAACAGCGGCACGGGCCTGAACCTGACTCCGGCGCAGCGGGGCGCCCCCTTTACCCCCGCCATGGTCAACTCTCTGGCGATCGCCGCCCTGGCCGCCCTAGGGGCCGCCGGGGACGACGCCAGGACCAACACCGACGCCCTGACGACCGAATCAAACACCGAATTCTGCACCAACATGTCAAAGCTGATGCTGTTCCAGTGTCTGGCGGCTTCGCGCCCCAGCTATGAGGACATGTTCTGCACCGGACGCCACATTGTACGCGACCTGGCCACGTGCACGGCCCAGTACACCGGCCCCGTGCCGGTCGCGACGACGCCGGTGGTGACGGTCGCAGAGACCAATCCCACGCCCGGAAGCGGTATGAACTGACGCGCCGGCGGGCTGAAACAGACCGGGGCGGTTGCGTCCTCCCCCTGATCCGTGTAATAGCCCGCCCTCTTGAATTCGAGGGTTCATGACCCCGCCGCGCGGGCCCTGGTTGGCGCGGCGTATCTGTTGTTATTGAGGCGAGCCCGATGGCCGAGATCATTCTGAACGTTGACGTCCGTGAAGGCGCAGGCACCGGCAGCGCGCGCGCTGTTCGTCGCTCGGGCGCCGTGCCTGGCATCCTGTACGGTGGCGACAAGGCCCCCGTCTCGATCTCGGTGAACGAGAAGGACTTCCGCAAGTCCCTCTACACCGGCAAGCTGCTGGGCCACCTGGTGACCCTGAAGTACGGCGACGAGACCCAGCCGGTCATCGCCAAGACGGTCCAGTTCGACCCCGTGTCGGACCGCCCGCTGCACTTCGACCTGATGCGCGTCGACGCCAAGGCTCCGATCAAGATCGAGATTGCCGTTCACTTCAAGAACGCTGACGAAGCGCCCTTCTCGCGCGCCGGCGGCATGCTGGAAGTCGTTCGTCACTCCGTCGAGATCCTGGTCGCCGCCGACCAGATCCCGGAAGAGCTGGTCGTTGACCTGAAGGGTCGCGAAATCGGCGAAACCATCCGCATGTCGGACATCGCCCTGCCCAAGGGCGCGTCGGCCACGATCACCGACCGCGACTTTGTGATCGCCACGATCAAGAACTCGGCCGCTGGCCAGTCGGAAGCCGGCGACACGACGGCTGAAGCCGAAGCTTAAGAAGCTCCTTCTTAAGAAGATTTCAGCCCCGCCCGGTTCGCCGGCGCGGGGCTTTTCTTTGCCCGGATCAAAGGGCATGAGGTCCGCATGATCATCATCGCAGGGCTCGGCAATCCGGGCGCCAAATACGAGAAGAACCGCCACAACATCGGCTTCATGGCCGTGGACGAGATCGCGCGCCGCTGGCGCTTCGGTCCTGAGCGGGCCAAGTTCCAGTCCATCATCAGCGAGGGCGAGGTCGACAGCGCCGACGGCCCCGTCAAGGTCCTGCTGATGAAACCGCAGACCTATATGAACGAGAGCGGCCGCGCGGTCGGCGAGGCGGCGCGCTTCTACAAGATCAAACCCAGCGAGATCATCGTCTTCCACGACGAGATCGACCTGGCCCCGGGCCGCTTCCGCATGAAGACCGGCGGCGGCGCAGCGGGCCAGAACGGCGTCCGCAGCCTGATCAGCCACCTGGGCGCCGACTTCCGCCGGGGCCGCATGGGCGTCGGCCATCCGGGCGAGAGCCATCTGGTCATGCCCCACGTCCTGGGCGACTTCCACAAGGCCGAGAAACCCTGGCTGGACGCCCTGCTGCAAGCCTGTGCCGACGCCCTTCCCTTCGCCGTGGCGGGCGACGACGAACGCTATCAGGGCGAGGTCATGCGCCTGGCCCCCGCGCCGAAGTTCAGCCCCAGGCAGGCGGCCAAGGGAGAGTAAGCCCCGCTCCCGATGGGAGAGGGGCCATTCCTCAATCCGTCGTCGTCCACGCCGCCTTCAGCGTCGCGGCGCCATTGGCGGGCACGGTCAGGGTCCAGACCGGATAGCCCGTATCGTCGATACGGCTGCGCAGCGACTGGCTGCGGATGCGGAAGCCGCGCGACATGGCTTCATCGGCGACCAGTTCGACCGTCACCGGTTCAGAGCGGGCGTTGGTCACCGTAGTCTCGACCTCCGAGCGGTCCGTCGTCACCGCGCCGCGCGTGGAACGACTCGACTTCACCAACCGCGTCTGCACCTGCACGTCGGGCGACTGGCCGAAGTTCAGACGCACCGGCAGGCCCACGCCCTTGTCCACAAAGCGGTCCTGACCGGCCAGCAGGACGCCGCCCGCCCCGTCCGGCTGCATCACCGCCACAGAACCGCCCGGCAGGGCCACGCCGAGCCCGGCGCTTTCCTCGTTCTTCAGCTTCAGCACGATGGCCGTCGGACGCGCTTCGTCGTCATCGTTCAGTACTTCGGCGCGATAGACCCGCTCATAGGCCACGCCCTCGCGCTCCAGAAAGCGCACCTGCTTGGTCTGGCGCGCCGCCACCGTGGTCGGCTCTGGCAGGGTGTAGATTTTATAGTCGCCCAGTTCACCCTGACGCGCGACGCGACTGCCGGTGACGACGATCTCCTCCATCGCCGCACGCGCCATCGCCGGAGCAGGGGGCGGAGGCGGAGGCGGCGGTGGCGGAGGAGGCGCCATTACCGGGGGTCCATGGTATTCAGCGAACTCGCCCGAGCCGAAGGTTGTCGTGCCCTGCGGCCAGCACTGGTTCTGCTGATAACGGACCAGGGGCTCGACCGGCACGGTTCCCGCGTCCTTCCGCAACGTCCCTGCCACCACCTGAACCGGCGCGTCGGGGAAGCCCGTCCCGCCAAAGTTGGCCAAGGTCACCCACCCCGTCAGGTCCAGCGTCCCGTCCGACGGGTCCAGACGCGCCACATAGTCCGCCGACCACTGCAGCCCCGTCGCCAGATAGGCCAGGGTGACGGTGTGCCGCCCGGCCCGCTCGGCGCGCGTGCGGACCGACAGCACCGGCTGATCGCCCAGCCCCTCCGGCACGCGGTCGAAGATGACGCGCTCGGTCTGGCCGGAGCAGTCCAGGGCCTCGAACCGGCCATCAATCTCCAGCACCGTGCCCTGTGCGCCCGCGCGGATCACGGCGGCCTTCTCGACCTGTTCGCCGGTCGCCGGGTTGGTGCGGACGACGCGCACCACCTCGCCCACCGACTTCTCCATCAGGCTGGCGGGCGACAAGAGGTCGAAGTCGGCGTTGCGCTCGACCACGTGGGCGGGCAGGCCCTCCAGCACCGCGCTCTGCGGCACGACGCCGGTGGCCAGACCCCGGAAACGGATGATCCCCTCGCCCGCGGGCAGGTCGACGGTCCGCGTCTCGACGATCAGGGCCAGGCCTTCGCGGTCCAGCCGGCTCCACGGCTGACGCGACTGCTCCATCAGGGCGACCGTATCGACCGGCTGGTCGCGGTAGATGACGACGGTCGCAGTATCAGGACGCGCGGAGACGCTTTCCGTCTGCGCCCACACCGAGGGCGCCAGGACGGTCAGGGCCGTGGTGATCGCCAGAAGGCGGCGCATCGTATCAGCCGCCGGTCGTGATGGTCGCGGTCAGCCTGGTCTCGCCGTTGGCGGGCACGGGTACGCGCCAGACCACGGTGCGGGCGTCGCGCATCTCGCCCTCAATGCTCTGCTCGCTCAGTTCCGTGTCGCGACCCAGACCGCGCTGGCGCACCTCGACCGTCACCGGCTCGGGGCGGGCGTTACGGACCGTGTATTCCATCGCGTAGCGGGTGCGGAAATAGTCCACCAGCCGCTTCGACGTGCGCTCCGACGAGACCAGACGCGGCTGCACCGTCACGTCAAAGGCGTCGCCCGTGGTGACTACGATCTCGGACCCGGCGGGGGAGTGATCCACCTGATCCTCGCCGATGAAGCGCGGCTCGCCCGCCTCGTCCTTCACATAGACGCGCATGACCCCCGCCGGCAGGGCGCGGGCGGCGGAGCCCGATCCATTCGAGAAGATGACGCCGACCTCGGCCGCGACCGGCTCCTCGAAGGTCTGGAAGCCGTCGATGACGTTCAGATAGCGCTTGGTCGCGGGCACGCCCGCCGCGTCGATCAGGCCGACCTGCTTGGTCTGGTTGTTGGCGACCGTGACAGCCTCGGGCAGCGGATAGACATAGACGTCGGCCAGGGCGCCCTGCCCGCCCGTCTGCGTGCCGTTGCCGCGCGTCGGACGCGGCGGCTGGCCATAGCGTGGATTGTAGCCGCCCTGGTTGATCAGGTTGACGTCGCCCGCCACCACCCGCGTCTGAGCGTTGCTGAAGGTCGCGCCCGAGTTGTTGGTGATGGTGATCCAGCCGGTCAGGTCCAGCTTGCCCGCCCTCTCGTCGAAACGGGCGACATAGTCCGCCTTCCACGCCAGACCGGTGGTCAGATAGGACAGCGTCGTCTCGCGACGGCCAGCGCCCTCGGCGTCCAGGGTGACGCTGAGCGTCGGGCGCGGGCGCAGATTTTCCGGCACCCGGTCAAAGATGACCCGCGTCGGCACCCCGTCGTCGCGCAGCACCTCGATGCGGTTTCCGATCTGCAAGACCACGCCCTGATTCGCCGCCAGAACGCGGGCGCGCTCGGTCGTCTGCGCGCCCGAGCCGGGGTTGGTGCGGACGATGCCGATGTCGCCGCCCACGGCGCTTTCCATCAGCTTGCCGGGCGTCAGCAGGTCATAGTCGAAGTTCTGCTCGACCACCGACAGGCCGCGTCCCGACAGGCCGACCGTCTCGGGCCGGATGCTGGCCGACACGCCCGGAAACTCCTGACGCGAGCGACCGGCGGGCACGTTCAGGTTCCGCACGTCCTCCACCAGGGCGATGTTCTGGTTATAGACGGTCAGAGAGACACGGTCGGGACCGCCCGGCCCCTCCTCCACCTGCTGCGCCACTACGGGCGCGGCCAGCAGCATGGCGATGGCGAAGGGTCCAAGTGCGCGGATCATGAGATCTTCCCTGAGCGTTTCGACGGCCACGCTGACACGGAGAAACAGCCGTTGTCGAGGGTCCGCGGCGTCCGGTCGCTATAGCTTCACATTGCGGGAAGGTTTAAGCCCCGGCTCGTGACCCGGTCCCAGAGTGAAAACTGGTCGATTGCGCGCTCGCTGGCCTTCCTGGCCGCGACGTTCGCCATCGTGATCGGAACCCTGCTGCCGTTCGCAGCCCTGGCGGCCTCGGTTCCCGGTCAGCCCATCGTCATCTGCTCGGCCGAGGGGCCGCAGACGATCCAGTCGGGCGGCGTCGACGGCCCGGTCAACCAGCATGTCGGGGCCAAGTGCGCGGCCTGCGTCATGCCCCTGCTGGCCGCCCTGCCCGAACCGCCCGCGCCGACGCCGGCCCCGGCCGTCCGTATGGTCGAGCCGGTCGCCTATGCGCCCTTCCGCGTCAGCCCCCCGCAGCCTGCCCGCGCGCCGCCGCGCCCGCCGTCCACCGCGCCTCCCCACGCCTGAAAACCAGACCTATCGACGCCGCGCGCCTGCTGAAGGGCCGCGCGGCTGCATTTCTGTTTTCAGGATTCCAGCTTCATGTCTTTCAAGACCACTGCGGCGCCGTGCGCGCTGCTCATCGGCGCCTGCCTGGCGCCGAGCTTCGCCTTCGCCTCCGACCTGCCCGAAAGTGAAGGTCCGGCCACCGTCGTCGACAGCATCATCGTCACCGGCCGCCGCAACGCCGAAGACCCCGCCGTCGTGGCCGAGGCGCGCGACCGCCTCAGCCGCACCCCCGGCGCCGTCGCCGTGGTCTCGGCCGAGAGCTATGCCGACCGCTTCGCCCAGGGCTTTTCCGACACCCTGAGGAACGTCCCCGGCGTCCTGGCCCAGAAACGCTATGGCGAGGAAAGCCGCCTCTCCATCCGCGGCTCGGGCATCGCCCAGGGCTTCCACCAGCGCGGCGTCCTGTTCGCCCAGGACGGCGTCCCCTTCGCCGACGCCGACGGCTTCTCCGACTTCCAGAGCGTGGACGCGCTGAGCGCCCGCTACATCGAGGTCTGGAAGGGGTCGAACACCCTGCGCTTCGGCGGGGCGCAGCTGGGCGGGGCGATCAATCTGGTGACGCCAACCGGCCGCACGGCGCTGCAAGAAAACCTGCTTCAGCTGGAAGGCGGCAGCTTCGAATCCTGGCGCGGCCACGCCGCCGTCGCTCGCTCGCACGGCGATTGGGACGTCTACGCCGCCGTCACGGGGATGCAGAGCGACGGCTGGCGCGACCACAGCGAACAGTCGCAAGGCCGCCTGACCGTCAACGCCGGGCGTTCGTTCGGCGAGGACCGCGAGGTGCGCCTGATCGCCCAGGCGGCGGACATCAAGCAGGACATCCCCGGCGCCCTGACCCTGGATCAGGCGCTGAAGATGCCGCGCATGGCCTCGACCTCAGCTCTGACCGGCGATCAGGCCCGCGATCTGACGGTCAAGCGGCTGACGCTGCAGACGCGCTGGCGCTTCAATGAATCGACCCTGTTCGAGGGCGCGGTCTGGGGGTGGGAGAAGTCGCTCTATCACCCGATCTTCCAGGTCGTGGATCAGGAAAGCGCCACGCGCGGCGCCTTCGCCCGCATCGACTGGACGGGTCGGGTCGCGGGCCTGCGCGCCGACGCCTTCTATGGCTTCAGCTGGCGTGACGGCGATCTGGACGCCCTGCGCTACGTCAACATCGCCGGTGATCGCGGCGCCCTGACCGCCAAGGGCAAGCAGGAGGCGACGGGGCTGGACGTCTTCGCCGAGGGGCGTCTGTTCGTCACCGACCGGCTGGCCCTGGTGGCGGGCGGCTCATGGGGGCGGGCCACACGCGACTATCGCGACCACCTGGCCCCGGCCAATGACGACAGCATCGACTACGACTGGTTCTCGCCGCGTCTGGGCCTGTTGTGGGAAGCCGAGGACGGCGCCCAGGTCTTCGCCAACGTCACCCGCTCGGTCGAACCGCCGACCTATGGCGCCCTGGTGCAGGCCCCGCTGGCTGGCTTCACCCCTGTCGAGGTTCAGGACGCCTGGACCGCCGAGATCGGCACGCGCGGGCGGCGCGGCGCCCTAGCCTGGGACCTGACCGCCTATCGCAGCCAGATCGACGGCGAGATGCTGAACTTCATCACAGGCCCGGACATTCCCGCCGCCACCTTCAACGCCGACAAGACGATCCATCAGGGAATCGAGGCCGGTCTGGACTGGCGCCTGCCCGTCGAACTGGCCGACGGCTCGCTGCTGCTGCGCCAGACCTGGACCTGGAGCGACTTCCGCTTCGACGGCGATGCGCGCTGGGGCGACAACCGCCTGCCGGTCGTGCCCGAGCATCAGTACCGGGCCGAGCTGACCTGGCGTCACGCCTCGGGCGTCTTCGTCACCCCTTCGGTCGAGTGGCGGATCAGCAGCCCCTATGTCGACTACGCCAATACGATGAAGGCGCCGGACTATGCGGTGCTGGGCCTGACCAGCGGCTTCAACATCGGGTCCCACGCCTCGGTCTATGTCGACGCCCGCAACCTGACGAACGAACGCTACGTCGGCGAGTTCTCGGCGGTGACCGACGCGCGCACGACATCGACCGCCGTCTTCTTCCCCGGCGAGGGCCGCTCCGTCTTCGTCGGCGTCAGGCTGGCCTACTGATGGGTCGTTCCGCCAAGAGCAGGGGCGAGGCGCCGGACATGATGTCCGGCGCCTATCGCGCGGTCTGGCGCTGGCACTTCTACGCCGGGGTGCTGGTCATGCCCTTCCTGATGCTGCTGACGCTGACCGGCGGCCTCTATCTGTTCAAGGACGAGATCGATCAGGCGGTCTATCGCGCCATGATCCAGGTCCCGAGCAGCGCGCAGACGGCCGATCCCGATCAGTGGCTGGCGGCGGCTGCCTTCGCCGGACAGGGACGAGCCGCGAACGTCCTGGTCCCGGCGCGATCCGATCAGGCCGTGCGCGTCCGCGTGGATCGCCCGGACGGTTCGCGACGGACCGTCTTCGTCGATCCGCACACCGCCCGCGTCACGGGCGTCACCGCCGATGGCGGCGTGACCGAGACGATCAGGACGCTGCATTCCCTCAGTCTGATCGGCGGGCCGGTCGGCAAGGCGCTGAACGTCCTGGTCGAGATCGTCGCGGGCTGGGCCGTCATCCTGTGCGCCACGGGCCTCTATCTGTGGTGGCCGCGCCAGCGAGCCGGGACGGTGCTGCGGCTTCAGGAAACCGATGCGGGTCGTCGGCCCTTCTGGCGCGACCTGCACGCCGTGACCGGCTTCTATGTCGGCGGGGTGATCATCTTCCTGGCGGTGACGGGCATGCCCTGGTCCGCCGTCTGGGGCGATCAGTTCATGGGGGTGATGCGCGGCACAGGTCTGGGCCGTCCGCCCGCGCCCGCCGCCGCCAGTCCCTGGAGCCACGCCAAGCCGCACGACGCCCCGGCCGGCGTAGGCTGGACGCTGGAGAAGGCCGTCCTGCCCGCGCCTGCTCACGGCCACGCAGCCCCCAGCCTGAGTCGCGTGCTGCAAACCACGCGTGAACAGGGCCTGCCCCGCCCCTTCACCGTCAGCATCCCGCAATCCTCCGACCTGGCCTGGACCGTCGCGCGTCAGACGCGCCAGGCCCAAGACGCGCGCAGCCTCTATGTCGACGGCGCGACCGGGGCGGTGAAGGCCGACCTGCGCTGGGAACAGTTCGGCGTCATGGCCAAGGGCTTTGAGTGGGGCATCGCCGTCCATCAGGGGATGCAGTACGGCTGGATCAACCGCATCCTGATGCTGGTCGGCTGCATCGCCGTCTGGGTGCTGGCGATCAGCGGCCTGGTCATGTGGTGGAAGCGCCGTCCGCCCAGCTTGTCGCGCCGTCGCCTGGGCTCCCCGCCCTCGCCCCCCGGCCCTCGCGCCCGGACGGCGGTGCTGTGCATCGTCATTCCCCTGTCCATCCTCTATCCCTTGACGGGACTGAGCCTTGTGGCCGCCCTGCTGCTCGACCGAGCCGTACGGACGTTCGCCGGGTCCAAGACCGTCGCCTCCTAGAAAGGAACCCCTCGATGAAATCCCTGTTCGCCCTGGCCGGTCTGTCGGCCGCCGCCCTGACCCTGGCCGCATGTGGTCAGCCCGCCGACACGCCCGCTGACGCCGCCGCCGTCCTCGGAACCGTCACGGTCGCCGACGCCTGGTGCCGCCCGACGCCGAACGGCGCCAAGGCCGGCGGCTGCTACGTCACCCTGACCGCCGGGGCCGACGACCGCCTGGTCAGCGTCTCCACCCCGCTGGCTGAAAGCGCCCAGATCCATGAGATGAAGATGGAGAACGGCATGATGAGCATGAGCGAGCTGAAAGACGGCCTGCCCCTGCCCGCCGGTCAGAAGGTCGAGCTGAAGCCGGGCTCGACGCACATCATGCTGATGGGCCTGCGCGACCCGCTGGTGGACGGCGGCGTCGCCTCCTTCACGCTGACCTTCGAGAAAGCCCCGGCCATCGGCGTCCATGCGGCGGTCAAGCAGCCGCCGGTGGTGGATTCCGAAGAGTAGTCGGATCCGCGTCTTTCCTCCCCACTCGTGGGGAGGGGGACCGCGCAGCGGTGGAGGGGGCGACGCAGACGTCAGCCCTCGAGTCACCCCCTCCGTCACGTCGCCTACGCCGCCGCGCCACCTCCCCATGGAATGGGGAGGAAAGCTCGATCTGCCGCCGCACCTGACAAACAGCCCCGAACCCGCTAAAGGCTCGCGCTCACGAGGAATCCCATGGCTCTTAAAGTCGCGATCGTCGGCCTGCCCAACGTCGGCAAGTCCACCCTGTTCAACGCCCTGACCAAGACGGCGGCGGCTCAGGCCGCCAACTATCCGTTCTGCACCATCGAGCCGAACACCGGCGACGTGGCCGTGCCCGAGCCACGCCTCGACGTGCTGGCCGGCATCGCCGGGTCCAAGGAGATCATCCCCTCGCGGATCACCTTCGTGGACATCGCCGGTCTGGTGCGCGGCGCGTCCAAGGGCGAGGGCCTGGGCAACCAGTTCCTCGCCAATATCCGCGACTGCGACGCCGTGGCCTTTGTCGCGCGCTGCTTCGTCGATGACGACATCACCCACGTCGAAAACCGCATCGACCCCATTTCGGACCTCGAGATCATCGAGACCGAGCTGATGCTGGCCGACCTCGAAAGCCTCGAGAAGCGCGTCGTCAACGTCGAGAAGAAGGCCAAGGGCGGCGACAAGGACGCCCAGCAGACCCTGCGCCTGATCAACCTGGCCCTGACGCCCTTGCGCGCCGGCAAGCCCGCTCGCGTGGCCCAGGTGGACAAGGAAGACGAGAAGGCGTGGCACATGCTGCAGCTTCTGACCTCCCTGCCCGCCCTTTACGTCTCGAACGTCGACGAAGCCTCGGCTGACAAGGGCAATGAGCTGTCCGACCTGGTGGCCAAGCGCGCCGCCGAGGACAACGCCAACTCGGTGGTCATCTCGGCCCAGATCGAGTCGGAAATCGCCGTCCTGGACGACGAGGAGCAAAAAGAGTTCCTCGAAACCCTGGGTCTGGAAGAGCCCGGCCTGAACCGCCTGATCCGCGAGGCCTACAAGCTGCTGGGCCTGCAGACCTACTTCACGGTCGGCCCCAAGGAAGCCCGCGCCTGGACCATCCCGGTCGGCGCCACCGCTCCGCAGGCCGCCGGCGTGATCCACACCGACTTCGAAAAGGGCTTCATCCGCGGCGAAACCATCGCCTTCGACGACTTCGTGGCCCTGAAAGGCGAAGCGGGCGCCAAGGAAGCCGGCAAGATGCGGGCTGAAGGCAAGGCCTACGTCGTCAAGGACGGCGACGTGATGCACTTCCTGTTCAACAACTGATCCTGACGCGGGGCCCGGTTAGAAAATCTGACCGGCTCCGCAGAAAATCTGAAATCCCATTGCTGTCGGGGTTTTGCTAGCCTCGGGGAATGAAGGCGCGGTTCACGCGTCATACTCCCCGGGGAAACGCATGAAGTTCGACACGCTCGCCGTCCACGCCGGCTACTCGCCTGACCCGACGACGAAGTCGGTAGCCGTGCCCATCTATCAGACCACCAGCTACGCCTTCGACGATACGCAGCACGGGGCCGACCTGTTCGACCTGAAGGTGGCGGGCAATATCTACACCCGCATCATGAACCCGACCTCGGATGTGCTGGAGCAGCGTCTGGCGGCGCTGGAGGGGGGCATCGCGGCCCTGACGGTGGCCTCGGGCCAGGCGGCCATCACCTACGCCATCCTGACCATCGCAGAGGCCGGCGACAACATCATCGCCACCTCGACCCTGTACGGCGGCACCTACAACCTGTTCGCCCACACCCTGCCCCAGTACGGCATCGAGGTGCGCTTCATCGACGCCGAAGACATCGCCGCCGTCGCCGCCAACACCGATGAGCGCACCAAGGCGGTCTTCTGCGAGTCCATCGGCAATCCACTGGGCAATGTGGTGGACTTTGCAGCCCTGGCCGAGGCGGCGCACGCCCAAGGGGTGCCGCTGATCGTCGACAACACCGTGCCTACCCCCTACCTGACGCGGCCCATTGAGCATGGCGCCGACATCGTCGTGCAGTCGCTGACCAAGTATATCGGCGGCCACGGCACCAGCATCGGCGGGGCCATTATCGACAGCGGGAACTTCCCCTGGGCCGAGCATAAGACGCGCTTCCGTCGCCTGAACGAGCCGGAGGTGTCTTATCACGGCGTCGTCTATACCGAAGCCCTGGGCCCGGCAGCCTATATCGGCCGGGTGCGGACGGTGCTGCTGCGCAACACCGGTGCGGCCATCTCGCCTTTCAACAGCTTCCTGATCCTGCAAGGGCTGGAAACCTTGGCCCTGCGCATGGACCGCCACGTCGAGAACGCCACAGCAGTGGCGAACTATCTGAAGGCCCACCCCAAGGTGAAATGGGTCAACTACGCCGGTCTGCCCGACCACCCCGGCCACGCCCTGATCCAGAAGTATTTCGGCGGCAAGGCATCTGGCCTCCTGACTTTCGGCGTAGAGGGCGGCCGCGAGGCCGGCGGGCGCTTCCAGGACGCGGTCAAGCTGTTCACCCGTCTGGTCAACATCGGCGACGCCAAGTCCCTGGTCTGCCACCCCGCCTCGACCACCCACCGCCAGCTGTCGCCGGACGAGCTGAAGAAGGCGGGCGTGACCGAAGACACCGTCCGCCTGTCGGTCGGCATCGAACACATCGACGACCTGATCGCGGATCTGGAACAGGCCCTCGCGGCGGTCTGAGGCCTCAATCGGCCAGCGTCGTGCACCGCAGCAGCCGAACCGAGCGGTCGCTGCGGTCCATCCATGTGAGGATCAAGGTCTGCCTGGTCGCGGTCATCCGAACCCGCTCGTAGCTCACCTCCCCCTCGGCCTCGCATTTGAGCGCCGCTTCATAGCCGGTGCTGATCTCGGTGATACGCTGAATCTCGCAGCGGTTCTCATAGCCGCGCAATTCCGTCGTGGTGATCTCGATCGGCACGCGATCACCGCGCGGGTTGAAACACCAGTCAGCCTCGACCGCCCAACGTCCGACAAAGCTAGCGGGGCCCGCCCCCGGAAGCATGGATTCGGAGCCGGGCGGATGCTGCTCAAGCGGCGGCGCCGCCGTCGGCCCCTGAATAGGCCGGGCGGGCTCAGTCGGCGGATTAACCCCGCCATTCCGATCACAGGCCCCTAGCGCAAAGACAGCGACACAGGTGGCGACAAGGCTTCTCATGGCGGCGGAACGTTCGGCGTCCCATGCCGGTTTCACCCGAACGCCACAATTGCAGTTGATTCTGATAATCGTTCGCAGTAATTGCGCAGCCCTCTCCAACCGGGGCTGTAACCATGCGCTCGCTTCTGAAGTTCTCCGCCGGGCTGACCGCCCTTTCGGCCGCCGCTTTCCCCGCCTTCGCCGAGGAGATCGCGGATCTGGAACAGGCCGTGCCCGTCGCCCCGATCACGGTGGTCGGCACCCGCACCCAGCGCCGCGTGGACGATGTTCCGGCCAGCGTCAGCATCATCACGGCCGACACCATCGAGAACAACCTCGTCACCGACATCAAGGACCTGATCCGATTCGAGCCGGGCGTAAGTGTCCCGACCAGCCCCGCCCGCTTCTCGGCCGCCCTCTCGGGCGCCGGCCGCGACGGCAACTCGGGCTTCACCATTCGCGGCATGGGCGGCAACCGGGTCCTGATCATTCAGGACGGCGTGCGCGTGCCGGACGGCTTCGCCTTCGGCGCCCAGAGCGTCGGGCGCGGCGGCTACAACGACCTGGACCTGATCAAGTCGGTCGAGATCCTGCGGGGCCCGGCCTCGGCCCTCTATGGCTCCGACGGCATCGCCGGCGCGGTCAGCTTCACCTCGAAAGACCCGTCTGACTTCATCACCAGCGGCGAGAACTTCGGCGCCCGCGCACGCGTCGGCTACAACTCCTCGGACGACAGCTGGACCGAGGGTCTGGCGCTGGCGGGCCGCGCCGGCTCTCTGTCCGGCCTGCTGGCCTATACCCGCCGCGACGCCCATGAGACCGAGAACATGGCTGAGGTCGGCGGTACGGGTTCGGCCCGCACCCAGCCTAACCCGCAGGAATTCGCCTCGAACGCCGTCCTGGGCAAACTGGTCTGGGACGCCAATGCCAACCACTCGGTCCGCCTGACCTATGACCACTTCGATCAGGAGATGGATGGCGAGGCCCTGAGCAGCTACTCGGCCAGCGTCATTGGCCTGACCGCCCACGACGAGACGCAGCGCGACCGCGTCAGCCTGGATTGGCGCTTCAACGACGTCTTCGGCCTGGATGACGGCTCGGTCGCCGCCCACTGGCAGGACGCCACGACGCGTCAGTTCACCTATGAGGACCGCACGCCCGCCGTGGACCGCACGCGCGACGTCACCTTTGACAACTCTGTCTGGGGTCTGGCGGCCCAGGGGTCCAAGACCTTTGGCGGCCCGTCGGTCCAGCACCGCGTCACCATCGGCGGCGACTGGTCGCGCACCAGCCAGGAAGGCATTCGTGGCGGCACGATCCCGCCGATGGGCGAGGTCTTCCCCGTCCGCCCCTTCCCCAGGACCGAATATGATCTGGCCGGCCTCTTCGTTCAGGACGAGATCGAGTTGATGAACGGCCGCCTCAGCATCATCCCGGCCCTGCGCTACGACTGGTACGAACTGACGCCCAAGCCCGACGCCCTCTATCCGGTGACCGCCGAGGGCCAGAGCGACAGCCACCTGTCGCCCAAGATCGGCGTCATCTTCTGGGCCGACGACCACTTCGGCGTCTTCGCCAACTACGCCCAGGGCTTCAAGGCCCCCTCTCCGATGCAGGTGAACAACTTCTTCGAGAACCCGCTGTTCGGTTACGAGTCCATCCCAAACCCCGACCTGACGCCGGAAACCAGCCAGAGCATCGAGGGCGGCTTCCGCTTCCGCAATCTGGACGCCTTCGGTGGGAACCTGTCGCTGTCGACCACGGCCTTCCACACCGACTACGACGACTTCATCAACCAGATCGTCGTGCGGGGAACGGGCGTGCCCGGCGTCGATCCGCTGATCTATCAGTACGTCAACCTGAGCAAGGTGAAGATCTGGGGTCTGGAAGCGCGCGGCGACATCCGCTGGGACAATGGCTTCTCGACCATCGTCGCCGCGTCGTTCGCGGACGGCGAACAGGAGACGGACGGCGAGCGCGGCGCCCTGACCAGCATCGACCCGATCAAGGTCGTCGCGGGCCTGAACTATGCCGCACCCTCCGGCGTCTGGGGCGGCGGCGCCACCGTCACCTGGTCCGACGACAAGTCCAACCACGACTGCGGCGGCGGCCTGTGCTGGCCGGGCGAAGAGTTCGCCATCCTGGACCTGACCGCCTTCTGGAACGTGACCGAAAAGGCCACCCTGCGCGCGGGCGTCTTCAACGTCTTCGACGAGAAGTACGCCTGGTGGAGCGACGTGCGCGGCCTGTCGATGCGCGAAAACCAGAATGACCCCGGCAATCCCCTGCTGCCCGCCAGCCTGGACGCCTTCACCCAGCCGGGGCGCAATTTCGGCGTCTCGCTGAACGTCCGCTACTGACCCCATGACCACGACATCAACCAAGGACAGCTCCATGCGCGCCATCCTCATCGCCGCCGCCCTGCTGACCGGCGCCGCCCCCGCCGCGGCCGCTTTGGCCCAGACTGCTGCCCCCGCTCCGGCCGTCGTCGCCCCCGTCAGCCCGTTTGAACGGGACCGCCAGTCGATCCTCGCTCAGGCGGGCCAGTACCGCGTCCACTTCGACATGCGCGAAAATGTCAGCTTCCACGCCGACTACGACCCGATGGAGGGCAAGCTGTCGGGCGGCAGCGAGATCGTGCGCGTCGTCTATGACAAGGGCGACAAGATCAGCCTCCAGCATATCCTCGTCATGGAGCACGAGGGCCAGGTCATGGTCATCAAGCACTGGCGTCAGGACTGGGTCTATCAGCCGGAAACGGTCGTGGCCTACGCCGGGCCGAACCACTGGGCGCTGACGCCCGTCGCCGCCGATCAGCGCGCTGGCGCCTGGTCGCAGACGGTTTGGCAGACCGACGATTCCCCCCGCTATGGCGGCGTCGGTCGCTGGACCTACGTCAATGGCCTCAGCGTCTGGACCTCCGATCCGACCTGGCGTCCGCTTGCGCGTCGCGATGCGGTGCTGAACCCCGTCTATGACCGCTATCTGGGCACCAACCGCCACGCCCTGACGCCGAACGGCTGGGTCCACATCCAGGACAATATGAAGATGAACGGCCGGGCGGGCGGCGAGCCCATCGCCATCGTTCAGGAGGACGTGGTCAACACCTACGACCGCTCGACCAGCTATTCGCCCAAGGCCGGCGACGACTACTGGGCCGCGACGCAGGACTACTGGGCCGCCGTGCGCGACGCCTGGGACGCCGCCATCGCCCGCGACAACGGCGTCTATGTCGAGGAAGAGGCCCAGACCGGCGTCGTCACCGGCCCGCCGCTGATGGATCTGGCCCAGAAGATCCAGGACGGCGAGATCACGACCGAGGCCGCCATCATCCAGGCCCGCGCCACCATCGACGCCGCTACGAAACGCTGAGGCGCCCTCCCCGGCGCGTCAGCAAAGGCCCTCTGCCCGGCAAGGGGCGGAGGGCCTTTCTTCTTTGTGCAATCTCATCCCGGACGAAACGGGCTTTATCGCCGCGCCGCGTCACTGACAGCCCGCACCTGACCGAATTCCGAGGTCGGCTTCCAGGTCGGCCATTCGTCGCTGTTAGCCAGTTGCAGGCCGAGGCGATAGAGCAGGGTCAGGTTCTCGACCGCCGAGCGCAGGTCCCAGTCCGCCGACCATTCGTCGCTGGGCTGGTGATAGTCGGCGCCGAACTTGGCCTTCCACGCCGCCAGACCGGCTTCACGCCCGCCATCGACCCAGTCCACGCCATGCCACGGCATCAGGGCCGGCACACCTGCGCGGGCGAAGGGGAAGTGGTCCGAACGGTAATAGAAGCCCTGCTCCGGCTGGCCGTCGTCGGAGACATAGCGGCCTTCCTTCTCGGCCAGGGCCTGAAGGTCGTCCTCAAGGCTGTTCTGACCCTTGCCGAAGATCGGCACGTCCTTGGTCGGACCGCTGAGCGGCAGCATGTCGATGTTGATGTCGGCCACCGTCGTTTCCAGCGGATAGACCGGATCGGCGGCATAGGCGTAGGCGCCCAGCAGTCCCATTTCCTCGGCAGCCATATGGGCGAAGACGATGGTGCGGTCAGGCGCGGGCGCTGCCTTCAGCTGACGCGCCATCTCCAGCACGCCGACGGTGCCCGAGGCATTGTCCCAGGCGCCGTTGAAGATCTTGTCATCGCCCGCCGCGTGTTCGTTAACGCCCACGTGGTCCCAGTGGGCTGAATAGATGATGGTCTCGTTGGGGCGCTTCGTGCCCGGAATTTTGGCCAGCAGGTTGTGGGTGCGCAGGGTGTCGATGGTCTCGGCCGTCTCGACCGACAGAGTCATGCCCGGCAGGACGAAGGCGCGGAAGTCGCCTGTCTCTGCGCGTTTCGCCAGCTCGAGGACGTCCACGCCCATCGTCTTCAGGACGTCGGCGTTGATAGCGCCCGAGAATTCCAGATCCGCCGCGCCCGGCGTCAGCGTCCGAGTACGGCTGTTGCCCTGGGCCGTGCGGGTCCAGCTCATATCGGTCGACAGGGAACGAGACGCCGTAATGATCCCCACGGCGCCCCGGCGTTTGGCTTCGTCCGCCTTGTAGCTGCCCGACTGATAGGTGGTGGCGTAGGGGCCGTTGAACAGATCGCCGTCGGGCTCGCCGCCGAGGACCAGCACGACCTTGCCGGTCACGTCGAGGTCGCCGTAGTCGTCCCAGCCGCGCTCGGGCGCGGTGATGCCGTAGCCGACAAAGACCACGCCGGCGTTGGCGATCGCAGCCTGGCCGTCATTGCTGACCGCCCGCAGCAGGATGTCGGTCCCAGCGGTCAGGGCATGGACCTGACCATCCGCGCCGCTCCAGCTGGCCTTCGCAGCGTCGGCGACAGGGGTGTAGCGCTTCAGGTCAATGACCTGCAGCCACTGGCCGTTCGGACCGCCCGGCTCCAGCCCCATGGCCTCGTATTGGGTCTTCAGCCAGTCCAGGGTCTTCTTTTCGCCCTCCGTGCCGGGATAGCGGCCCTGGAAGTCATCGGCGCTGATGATGCGGATTTCGTCCGACAGGCGCTGGGCGGAAAAATCCTGGGCCGCAGCTGCACCGGCGGCGAACAGAAGGGCCGCGGCGGCGACGCCGCTGACGAATCGACGAGGCATGGAAACTCCTTCACCCTCCCCACGGGGCATTGGCTCAAAGTAATAGGGCGGCCCCTTGCGAGGCCGCCCCTTAATGTTTTGTCATTTTCCGTGACGGCGGATCGCCCCGCCTATTTGCGCTCGGCGTCGCTGACGGCTCGGGCGGGACCGAATTCCGAGCCCGGCTTCCACTGGGGCCAGTCACGACTGTTGGCCAGGGCCTGGCCGGCGTCGAAGACCACCTGCAGGTCCTGGATCATGCCGCGATAATCCCAGTTCGGCTCCCACTCGTCGGCGGCCTGGTGATAGCGGTTGGCGCGGTACTCGGCGACGGCGGCCAGACGCGGCGCGATCGGCTCGTCCACATAGTCTCCGGTCGAGGACAGATAGCCCATAGGCACGCCGCGCTTGGCCAGCGGGAAGTGATCCGAGCGGAAGTAGATGCCCGCGCCTGCGCCCGCATCACCCTCGAAGCCCCGCCCCTGCGCCGCCGCCAGGGCGATGACGCGCCCGTCCAGTTCGGATTGGCCATAGCCGGTCACGCCCAGCTTGCTCATCCGGCCCAGAACATTGGTGGCGTCCAGGTTGAAGCCCGCCACCGTCGTTTCCAGAGGATACAGCGGATTGGCGGCATAAAACTCCGAGCCTAGCAGGCCGCTTTCCTCGCCGGTGAAGCTGATCATCACGATCGTGCGCTCGGGGCGTTTGCCCGCCGACCAGTGGCGCGCCAGCTCCAGCAGGCCCGCCGTCCCCGAGGCGTTGTCCACGGCGCCGTTGAAGATGCGGTCGCCGCTGGCGTCCGGCTCGCCCATGCCGATGTGATCCCAGTGGCCGGTGTAGAGGATGGTCTCGTTCGGGTGCGTCGCGCCTTCCAGCTTGGCCACCACGTTGTGGGTAGTGATCTGATCGGTCTTCACGTCGAAGCTGGCGTCCAAGGTCGCGCCCTTCAGCTCTACCGGCTGGAAGTCGCGGCTGCGGGCCTTGATCTTCTCTTGCTCGAAATCGAGACCGGCGTTGCGGAACATATCCACGGCTACCTCGCGCTGAATCCAGGCCTCCATCGGCACGCGCTCGGCCGAAGGGTTCTGACGCACGATGTCGAACTGCGGCACGGACCAGGAGTTGGCCACCGTGGTCCAGCCGTAGGAGGCGGGCTTGGTCTCGTGGACGATCAGCACGCCCGCCGCGCCCTGACGCGCCGCCTCTTCGTACTTGTAGGTCCAGCGGCCGTAGTAGGTCATGGCTTCGCCGCCGAATGTGTTCAGCGAGGGCTCCTCGAAGTCGGCGTCGTTGACCAGGACGACGATCACCTTGCCGCGCACGTCGGTCTTGAAGTCGTTCCAGTTCCGCTCGGGCGCGTTCGTGCCGTAGCCGACGAAGACCAGGGGCTTGCCGCGCAGGTCGACGCCCTCGCCGGGCAGACGCGTGGTCATGGTGGCCTGCTGACCCTGGACGAGCGGCTGGGTCCAGTCGCCGACCTTGATCTGGCCGGCGACGTTGGAGACGGTGAAGCGGTTCAGGGCCACCGCCTGGGTCCAGCCGCCGTTCTCGCCGCCCGGCGCGAACCCTGCCGCCGCATATTGCTGGCTCAGATAGTCGATGACCTTCTGCTCAGCGGGGGTGGCGATGCCGCGCCCCTCGAAGCTGTCGTCGGACAGGACCTTGATGTCGTTCGAGATGCGCGCGGCATCGAAGTCAGGGGTCTGGGCGCCAGCGTTCGAGGCCAGGGCGGCGGCGAACAGCAGGACGGCGGCGGACGACATCAGACGCATGGAAACAGACCCTCGACCAAATCAGAGGCCCGGACCCTATCGGTCGAAATCCGGCGAGTCGATGCAGCCGCGTCCAACGCCGCCCACGAAAAAACCCGCCGGATCGCTCCGGCGGGTCATCTCGTCTCGAAGCTGCATCACCCTTAGTGGGCGACGCCCTTCCAGATGCGGCGATAGCTGGCGTAGGTCAGGCCTGCGAACAGCAGCAGGAAGATAATCACGCCGAAGCCCATCTGCTTGCGCTCGGTCGCCTTGGGCTCGGAGGTCCAGGCGATGAAGGCGGCGACGTCCTTGGCCATCTGATCGACCGTGGCTTCGGTGCCGTCGTCATAGGTGACCTGACCAGCGCGCAGCGGCGCGGGCATGGCGATGAAGCCGCCCGGAGGCACATGGCCCTTGCCTTCCCAGAACGGGGTCAGATCGCCCGCCATATAGGGGTTGTAGTGCTGGGCCGAGGTCATCTTCAGGCCAGCCGGCGGGGTCACATAGCCCGACAGCAGCGAGTAGATGTAGTTGGCGCCGTCATGACGGGCCTTGGCCATGACCGACAGGTCGGGCGGAGTCGCGCCGCCGTTGGCCGCAGCCGCAGCCGTGGCGTTGGGATAGGGGTTGGGGAACTTGTCAGCAGTGGTGGCGTCGCGCATCAGCGCCTCGCCGGTTTCGCTGTCGATGTCCGGGACCTGGGCTTCCTTGGCCAGAGCCTTCACGACGGGGTTGTCGTTCGGGTTCGGGTATTTGGGGTTCCAGAACGGCCCGTGCTTGTCGCCCAGGTTCCGGAAATGCATCAGATCCATGCCGTGGCAGGAGGCGCAGACCTCCTTGTAGACCTTGTAGCCGCGCTGAAGCTGGCCCTGATCATAGGTGCCGAACGGCCCCTCGAAGCTGAAGCCGCCCTCGCGCGGATGCTTGGCGCCCCCGGCGGCCATCGCCGGAGCGGCGATGGCGACCAGACCGACAGCGGCCGTCAGGGAAACCAGGATCTTGCGGAAGGACACGGTTTTCTTCTCGTTCGAAATCATCGCGCTCAGCCCTTCTGCTCGGTGACGGGCAGGACCGGCTCGGAAATCGTCGCCGGGACCGGCAGCGGCTTCTCGCGCAGACCGACCAGCGGCATCAGCACCAGGAAGAAGATGAAGTAGTAGGCCGTCAGGAAACGCGTCAGCCACAGGTAGGAGTTCAGATCGCCGTCGAACAGGACGAAGGTCTTGAAGCTGCCGATCACCGGGGCGTCCGGCAGCTGGCCGCCGCACCAGCCGAGGCCGAAGCAGACGAACAGGAAGATGATGAAGAAGGTCTTCATCGTCGGGCGGTAGCGCATGGAGCGCACCTTGGACGTGTCCAGCCACGGCAGGACGAACAGCACGCCGATCGCGGCGAACATGGCCACCACGCCGCCGAACTTGTCGGGGATGGCGCGCAGGATCGCGTAGAAGGGCAGCATGTACCACTCAGGCACGATGTGGGCCGGGGTCTGCAGCGGGTTGGCCGGGATATAGTTGTCGGCGTGGCCCAGGGCGTTCGGCTGATAGAAGACGAAGACCGCGAACAGGATCAGGAAGAGGATGATCGCAAAGCCGTCCTTGACCGTGAAGTAGGGGTGGAAGGGCAGCATGTCCTTCTTCTGGCGGTCCTTCGGGATCAGGATGCCGACCGGGTTGTTCTGACCGGCGGCGTGCAGGGCCCAAAGGTGCAGCACCACGCAGCCGGCGATGACGAACGGCAGCAGGTAGTGCAGCGAGAAGAAGCGGTTCAGCGTGGCGTTGTCGATCGCCGGGCCGCCGCGCAGCCAGATCAGGATCGGCTCGCCGATGACCGGAATGGCGCCGATCAGGTTGGTGATGACCTCAGCGCCCCAGAAGGACATCTGGCCCCAGGGCAGGACGTAGCCCAGGAAGGCGGTGGCGATCATCAGGAAGAAGATCAGGCAGCCGACGATCCAGATCATCTCGCGCGGCGCCTTGTAGGAGCCGTAGTAGAGACCGCGCAGCATGTGCAGATAGACGGCGATGAAGAACATCGACGCGCCGTTGGCGTGGACGTAACGGATCAGCCAGCCGCCGTTGACGTCGCGCATGATGCGCTCGACCGAGGCGAAGGCCAGGTCGACGTGCGGGGTGTAGTGCATGGCCAGGACGATGCCGGTGATGATCTGGGTCATCAGGCACAGCGCCAGGATGCCGCCGAAGGTCCACCAGTAGTTCAGGTTCTTCGGGGTCGGCAGGTTGGCGTAGTCCATGCCGAAACGGATGATCGGCAGGCGGGTGTCCATCCACCGCTCAATCGCGGTTTTTGGGACGTAGGTGGATTCGTGATCGCTCATGGGTCCTCTGTCCGTCCTCAGCCGATTTTGACGCGGGTGTCAGACATGTATTCGTAGTTCGGCACCACCAGGTTCAGCGGCGCCGGTCCCTTACGAATACGGCCCGAGGCGTCGTAGTGCGAACCGTGGCAGGGGCAGAACCAGCCGCCGAAGTCGCCCGTCCCGAAGGTGGGGACACAGCCCAGGTGGGTGCACGAACCGATGACGACGAGATACTTCTCGTGACCGGCCTTGGTGCGTTCGACATCGGTCTGCGGCGGCGAGCCGACGGCGCCTTCGGCGACGACCTTCTCCAGCTCGGCTGGCGTGCGGTAGCGCACGAAGACCGGCTTGCCCTGCCACTTGATGACGACCTGCTGGCCTTCCTGAACCTTGGTCAGATCAAATTCGATCGACGCCAGGGCCAGGGTGTCGGCGGCGGGGTTCATCTGGTTGATCAGCGGCCAGGCCACCATCACGCCCGCACCGACTGCGGCGGCGCCGGCAGCGATGTGGATGAAGTCGCGGCGGGTGGCGTCGCCGCCCCCGTGTTGGCCATCAGGCCCTTCAGCATTCACGACCGATTCGGCCACGCTATCACCTCTGCAGTCCCGATCGCCCGCCCCGGGAGGGGGATGGTCGTCGGCATGGATCGTCTAGCGGAACGGTGAAAGTCGCCTGCGGCCCTGATTTCGCCACCCTCTCTGCAAGTCGCTGACGCAACTTGCGAAACGATCGCAATAATGGCCGCGACAAAACCCCGCCCCGCGCGTATGAGGGCCTTAGAATGCGTCTCGCCCTTTTTCAACCTGACATCCCGCAGAATGTGGGCGCCTGTATCCGACAGAGCGCCTGTTTCGGCGTCGAATTGCACGTGATCGAGCCCGTCGGCTTCCGTTTCGACGACCGCGCCATGAAGCGCGCGGCGCTGGACTACGGCCCGCTCAGCCATATGACCCGCCACGCGGACTGGGAGGCCTTCCAGCGCGACCGCGCCCCGGGGCGGCTGGTCCTGTTCACGACCAGGGGCGCCACGCCCCTGCCCGATTTCGAATTCCAGCCAGACGACGTCCTGCTGTTCGGCAAGGAAAGCGCCGGCGCCCCCGACTATGTCCACGCCGCCGCTGACGCCCGCGTCTTCATCCCCATCCGGCCCGAGACGCGCTCGCTGAACCTGTCGGTCAGCGCGGGGATCGCCCTGTGGGAAGGCTTGCGTCAGTTGGACGGGTTGCCAGTGCGCTAACCTCCCTTCTCCCCTTGCGGGAGAAGGTGGCCGAGCGGAGCGAGGTCGGATGAGGGGTCTCGCTCCGCTTCGACCTTTGATTTTCGGAGAATGGCGAGAACCGGCTCGTCTAAGGTTGGCGAGACCCCTCATCCGTCGGCCTTCGGCCGCCACCTTCTCCCGCAAGGGGAGAAGGATGCTAGTGCCCTAACGCCTTCAGCGCCCCCCTACTCCGGCGCGCCGTCGTTCGGCAGTTGCGCCAGGTTCGGGCGCTGGCCCCGTTCAGCCGTCGCAGCGCGTTCCACCGCGCGCATGGTGCGCAGCAGGTTTTCGCCCGAGATCTTGCGGATGTCGGCCTCGGTCCAACCGCGACGCATTAGCTCGGCCAGGATACGCGGATAGGCCTCCACGCTCTCGACGCCTTCCGGCAGGCTGTCGACCCCGTCGAAGTCGCCGCCCAGACCCACATGATCGATGCCCGCCACATCGCGAACGTGCTGGATGTGGGCGACCACATCGTCCAGCGTGGCCCTGGGCGCGGGATTGGCGGCGATGAAGGCCTCCATGCCCGCCTTGACCGCAGCCGGATGACCGGGGTGCAGGGCCGACAGCCGCGACATCTCGGCCGAACGCGCGGCGCCCGAGGCGCGCACGGCCTCGCTGATGAAGCCAGGCACGAAGGTCACCATGACGATGCCCCCGTTGGCCGGCATCTGGCGCAGCACGGCGTCAGGCACGTTGCGCGGATGGGCCGTCACCGCCCGCGCGGACGAGTGCGAGAAGATCACCGGCGCCGTCGAAACGCGGATGGCGTCGGTCATGGTCTCCTCGGAGACGTGGCTCAGGTCCACCATCATGCCGATGCGGTTCATCTCTTTGACCACCTGCTCGCCAAACGGCGACAGGCCGCCCCACTTGGGCGCGTCGGTCGCGCTGTCGGCCCAGGTCGTGGTCCTGGAGTGGGTCAGCGTCATGTAGCGGGCGCCGGAATCATAGAACTCGCGCAGCAGGCCCAGAGAATCGTCGATGGAATAGCCGCCCTCCATGCCGATCAGGCTGGCGATGCGGCCCGCCTTGTGGATGCGGGCGATGTCGTCGGCGGTCGTGGCGATCTCGAACACTGAAGGATAGGCGGCGGCGATGCGCTTGACCGTGTCGATCTGCTCGAAGGTGGCCTTGGCGGCCTCGACCGGCTCCAGGCTGGCGGGGACATAGACCGACCAGAACTGGGCGCCAACGCCGCCCGCGCGCAGACGCGGGATGTCGGTGTGAAGCCGCGTCGTCGCCGCCAGATTGGTCGCCAGATCAACGCGGTAGGGATCGTTTCCAAAGCCCTGACGCAGGGCCCAGGGCAGGTCGTTGTGGCCGTCGATCAACGGGGTGCGGCGCAGGATCTGCAGCACCTGCGCTTGCCCCTCGGCGTTGTCGGTCGTCGGCGACTGAGCGAGAGCAGGCCCGGCCAGAACGGCGAGCGAGACGGCGGCGAGCAGGGTGGTGCGGATCATGGCGGTCCTCAAAACTGATGCGGCCACGCTGGCACAGGCGGCGCGGCATGGGAACCAGGTCTGATCTGGATCAAGGCCCGCTTTTCGTCCCGCGCGCATGAACCGCGCACCGCCCACTGTTCACAAAGGCCGCCCGTCATGGTTGAAGCCCTGATGATCCAAAACACCCCTACCCTGATGGTCGAGCACCGCGAGCGCGCCCGCGTCTGGTTCGAGACCCTGCGTGATCAGATCCACGCCGGTTTCGAGGCATTGGAAGACGCCGCGCCCGCCGACCTCTTCCCCGGAGAGGCCGGTCGCTTCGTGCGCACCCCCTGGGAGCGCAAGGAGGGCGGCGGCGGCGTCATGGGCATGATGCAGGGCCGCCTGTTCGAAAAAGTCGGCGTCCACTGCTCGACCGTCCACGGAACCTTCCCGGCTGATTACGCGAAGAACGTCCCCGGCGCCGAGGAAGACCCGCGCTTCTTCGCCACGGGCATCAGCCTGATCTGCCACCCGGTCAGCCCGCGCGTCCCGGCGGTGCACATGAACACCCGTCTGATCTCGACCACCAGGACCTGGTTCGGCGGCGGCGGCGACCTGACGCCCGTGCTGGACGCAGACCGTCGCGACAACCACCCCGACACCCTGGCCTTCCACGCCGCCATGAAGGGCGCCTGCGACGCCTACGACCCGGCGTGGCACGCCAAGTACAAGCAGTGGTGCGACGAGTACTTCTTCCTGCCCCACCGCAACGAACCGCGCGGCACCGGTGGCATCTTCTACGACCACCACGACAGCGGCGACTGGGAGAAGGACTTCGCCTTCACCCAGGACGTCGGCAAGGCCTTCCTCGACGTCTATTCCAGGATCGTCACGGACCGCATGACCGAGGCCTGGACGCCCGAGGAGCGCGAGGAACAGCTGGTCCGGCGCGGTCGCTACGTCGAGTTTAACCTGCTCTACGATCGCGGCACCATGTTCGGCCTGAAGACCGGCGGCAATGTCGAGTCGATCCTCAGCTCCATGCCGCCCGTGGTGAAGTGGCCCTGACTATAGGCTGAAGGGGGTCAGGCGACCTTCGCCCGCTCGTTTAGCGCCATCACGCGGGCTATCCCGTCGAACAGGGCGGCCAGGGTCAACGGCTTGGTCAGATGGCCGTCGGCGCCCGCCGCCCGTCCCGCCTCGACGTGTTCAGCCATGGCGTTGGCGGTCAGCATCAGGATCGGCGTCCGCGCCCGGCCCGCCTGGGTCTCGAAGGCGCGGATGGCGCTTGTGGCGGTCAGGCCGTCCATCACCGGCATCTGCATGTCCATCAGCACCAGGTCAAAGGCCTCGCGCTTGAAGGTCTCCAGGGCCTGCGCCCCGTCCTCGACCGCGCACAGTTCCATGGCTGTCGCGCCTAGCATGATCTCGATGACCTTACGGTTGGCCGGGTGGTCGTCGGCCAGCAGCACGCGCAGCGGCTGTTCGCGCACGTCGCCGGCCGGCTGAACCGGATCGGCGGCCTCGACCGACTCCTCGACCGGCGGCAGCGGGATCTCGAACCAGAAGCGCGAGCCCTCGCCCGGTTTGCTGTCGCATTCCAGCCAGCCGCCCATCAGCTCGACCAGTTCGCGCGAAATCGCCAACCCCAGCCCGGTGCCGCCGAAGCGCCGCGTGATCGAGCCGTCGGCCTGCTGGAAGCGGCCGAAGATGCGGGCCTTCTGTGTATCGTCGAAGCCGACGCCGGTGTCGGTGACGACAAAGCGAACATCGCCCTCCACGCCCGGCTCGACGGTCAGCGTCACCTGTCCTTCGGCGGTGAATTTCAGCGCGTTGCTGACCAGGTTGGTCAGAACCTGACGCACGCGCACGGCGTCGCCCTGGACCAGACGATCAAAGGCCGGATCGACGTGGGCGACCACCGCCACCCCCTTGGCTTCGGCCGGAATGCGCCACAGGGCGCCCACGTCCTGCACCGCGCGGCCCAGATGGAAGGGCGCCGGTTCGATCGTGACCTGACCGGACTCTATGCGAGCGCTGTCCAGAATGTCGGACAGCAAGCGTTCCAACGTCGCCCCGGATGAGCGGATGACCTCGACCATGTCGTGCTCGTCGGGGTTCAGGTCGCGCTGGCCCAGGGCGTCGGCCATGGCCACTACGCCGTTCAGGGGGGTGCGGATCTCATGGCTCATATTGGCCAGGAACTCACTCTTGGAGCGGTTGGCGTCCTCGGCGCGGCGACGGGCGTTGCGCAGCTCCGCCCCCTGTCGCCACTGCCAGATCAGGGTCAGCAGGGCCGACAGCATGAAGACGACGCCGATGCCGACAATCCAGTTCTGCCAGCGGATGACCGTCCGCTGCAACTCGGTGTTGGCGCGTGCGGTATCCAGTTGTTGACGCCGCCGATCCAGCTGTTCCTGAATGTCGCCCGTGACCTGGCGAATGCCTGCGCTGAACCTCTGGGCCGTCTGGACATTGCGGTCGCGCTGATAGGTGCGCAGCACCTGATAGGCCTCGGTCGATCGCCCCTGTGCAAACAGAAGCTCGGCCTCGACCAGGGCGACGTGGGAATCCACCCCGCCATGGCCGTCGAAATGACGCAGTTGATCCAGATCGCGCCGCGCGCCGTCCACGTCGCCTGTCCGCGCCCGCGCCACCGCTCGCAGCGGCAGGATTTCCAGCCTCAGAAAGGCCGCCGGTCCCAAGTTCTCGCCATAGGGCGCAAGGCAGCCCAACACCTCCAGCGCCTCATCCCGCGCGTCCGCGACCTGGGCGCACAGGGCCGCGTCATAGACCATCAGGTTTTCCAGCCCGGTCCTCACGCTCAGCCGACGATGGGCGGCGTAATACTCCTGCGCCCGCGTCAGGTCGCCGACCTGAACCGCCATCTTGGTCAGGTTGTAGAGACTGTCGAAATCCGGGCGTGGATAGACGGGGTTGGCGTAGTCGATCTCGAACCGGCGAAAGGCGATCGTGGCCCCCACCACGTCGTTCAGCTTCATCAGCCCCATGCCGGTCACTTCCCAAAGGCCGGAATGGGCCGTGTCGGCATAGGCGTCTTCGTCGGGGATGTCGGCCTCGGCCTGATTGAGCAGCTTCAGCCCCTCGCCGACCCGGTCTTGATCCATCAGGGTCAGCGCCGTCAGACGCGCGGCATGGGCGCGCACGAACCAATCGACGCCGGTGGCGGTCATACGATTCATGTCCGCATCGACGTTCAGGTCGCCCTGATCATAGCGGGCGCTGAGGTCGTTCAGATGAGCGACCTGGATGAAGCGCTGGTCGCGTTGCGCCCGAGCCCTTTCCTCCAGTCGGCGGTTCCAGAAGGCGGCGCGCTCGAACTCGCCCTGGTTCTGGACGATCCAGACGACGTGATAGATGCGGTTCAGACCCTCGCGGTCACGGCGCCGATAGGCCGCCTCGCCAAAGGCTTCCAACTGGGCGAAACTCGTCTGCGAAGCGCGGTGTTCCACGGCGCGCAGCAGACCCGCAGGCGGGCCTCCCCCTTCCGCCTGGGCCCTCGCCAGGCTTGGCGACAGCAAAATGACGATCGCGAGGACCGCAGCTTTGATTGGCGACATAACACTTCCAGACTGACGCCTCAGAATGGCACGCTAGAAGTTAGCGTTCAGCGAACGAACCCACGGCGTGTCAAATGCCGCTGCCGTCCGCCTCGACCGGCGGCGGGGTCAGCAGCAGATAGGCCCGGATCCAGGCCGTCAGCACCGCCCTGTCGTTGGCGCCTTCCAGGCTCAGCAGAGCCTCGTCCGCCAGATCATGCGGGATGCGGTCGCCGCGCCGCCCTTCGATCAGGGCGGCGGCGTAGGCGGGCTGGAACTCCGGGTGGCACTGAAAGCTGACGGCGTCCTCGCCCCAGGCCAGACCGGCGTAGGGGGTGAAAGGGCTGGACGCGATGACCCGCGTGTCGGGCGCGACGGCGACCACCTGATCCTGATGCGACACCGGAATGGCGATGGATGGCGCGCGCGGGTGCATCCACGGCTCGTGGCTGACCACGTCATAGCGGTGCAGGCCGACCCCCCAGCCCTTGTGCGACTTCTCGACCTTGCCGCCGAAGGCATGAGCGATGACCTGATGCCCGAAGCAGATGCCCAGCAGCCGCGTCTGGCCCCGCGCCGCCCGCAACCACTCCACGAGCGGCGATATCCACGGCAGGTCGTCATAGACCCCTGCCGCCGAGCCGGTGACGATGGCCCCGGTGTAGATCGAGGGGTCGTCTGGCAGGTGCCCCGACTGCACGTCGAACCGCACCGTCGGCACGTTCTCGCCCAACAGGGCGCGGAACCGGGCCGGATAGTCGTCAAAGGCGTCCCGCAGATGCTCAGGCGGGTGGCCGGTTTCCAGGATGGCGATACGGGTCATGTCGGCGTTTTCCAGCGGGGAGAAGAAAGCGTCTGCCTCTGGATTGGGGTAGAAGTCGGACGAATGCAACGAGGCCGCCCCTTCATGTCCGCCGACGCGACCGCCGACACCCCTGTCGTCCTGATCAATATCTTCAAGTGCGACGCGCGCCGTCAGGATGAGTTGATCGAGCATCTGACGACCCTGGCACAGGTGCAGCGCGCCCTGCCCGGCTTCGTCTCGGCCACCCTGCATCGTGGTCTGAACGGACGGGTCGTCGCCAATCACGCCGTCTGGGCCAGCGCGACGGACTGGAAGGTCATGACGCGCCACCCCGAAGTCGTGGCCGCCATGGGGCCGATCCTGGCCATCGCCACCTTCGAGCCCCACCTGTACGAGCCAGGCGAGGTCGTCGAGGCCTGATCGGCTCGCCTATCAGACCTCGCCAATCCTCATGTTTCATTGGCATCGACGGCTTCTCGCGACGTTTTGCGCGACCACGCCTCGGGCCGTGCCACGATGACGGGGTTCTTTGACATCGTCGCAACCCGCCATCCGCCTCGATCCTTCCCGCTCACGCGGTGAAGGGGGCGCCCCACCTGCCGTCATCCTCGGGCTTGACCCAAGGATCGGGCTATCCGTCTGCGCGACGTCGGCAAGTCGAGCGCGCCCGAGCTTTCCATCCTCGGCTCAATCCCGAGGATGGCGGCGGACAAGGCAGGCGCTCCGAAGCCCCCGCCTCGCGGCCTCGTCCACGCCCGCCTCGCCATTGCACGAATTGCACTGTTTTTTTCGTGTCGCAGTGCAATCCACGGCCTCAGCCCGCGCGCCAGACCTCGGCCCGCGCGCCCGCCTCGCCCAGGGTCGCGGCGACCCAGCCGCAGATTTCGGCGGCGGCCGCCTCTGCGCCCGAGGGCGGATTGACCACCGTCATGGTGCAGCCGTTCATCTTCATCGGATTGTTCAGCGGGCGCAGGCGCGCCTCGGCCACAAGCACCCGACCGACCTTGGCTTCTTCCAGCCGGCGGATGAAACCGTCGAAGGTCTCCATGTCCTTCAGCGGGGTCCAGATCGCCACCGTCGCCGTCCGGTCGTGGCGCAGGACGGCGGCGGCGGTCTCGGCTGAGCGTACATAGTCGTCAGGCCGCTCGAACGGCGGGTCGATCAGGACCAGAGGGCCCTTGGTCGCCTTCGCCGCCTTCAGCGCCTCGACGTAGCCGTCGCCTTCATGCCCCTCGGCGGCGGGCCAGTCGGCCAGGGCCTCGGCCAGCATGTCCTGGACCGGCGGATGGAATTCGAACCCGACATATCGCTCGCCGTCCCGCAGCGCTCGCGCGATCAGCAACGGCGAGCCGGGATAGAAGCGGACGCCGCCGTCGGGGTTCAGGGCCGCGACCTCGGCGGCCAGGGCCTCGATCAGCGGCGGCCGGTCCTCGGCGGTCATCAGCCGCGCCACGCCCGCCTCGGCCTCCTTGGACCGCGCGCCGTCGCCCGACAGGTCGTAAAGGCCCGCGCCCGCGTGGGTGTCGATGACCGTGACCGGCCCCAGGGCCTCGGGCCGGGCCTGCCGCTCCTTCAGCAGCCACAGCACCAGGGCGTGCTTGACCAGGTCGGCGAAGTTTCCGGCGTGAAAGCTGTGACGATAGTTCATGCCGCTCCGTCCCCCGCCCGGCGCTCGCGGTCAAGAGGAACCCGGCGGGCGCGCGGTCCGTTGGTCGTCGCATCTTCAGGATCACAAGCCATGCCCGACGGCGCCGCCCGCCTTCCGACCGCCCCGGACATCCCCGAGGGACTCAGCTGGTGCAATGACGACAGCCTGGGCCTCAGCCGTCGCCGCTCGGGCAAGGGGTTTTCCTATCGCGACCGCGACGGACAGCCCATTCGTGACGCCAGGACGCTGGACCGAATCCGCGCCCTGGCCATTCCGCCCGCCTGGACCGAGGTGTGGATCTGCCCGCGCGCCAACGGCCATATCCAGGCGACGGGCCGCGACCTCAAGGGACGCAAGCAATACCGCTACCACCCCGACTGGACCCGCCACGCCGCCAACGCCAAGTTCGACCGCCTGGCCGCCTTCGCCCGCCGGCTGCCGAAACTGCGCGAGCGTGTCGAGCAGGACCTCTCACGGCGCGGGCCGTGCCGGGACAAGGTGCTGGCCACCGCCGTCCGCCTGCTGGAGATCACCCTGATCCGCGTCGGCAACGCCGAATACGCCCGCCGGAACCGCAGCTTCGGCCTGACCACCCTGCACAAGCGCCATCTGGAGGTGGACGGCGCCGCCCTGACCTTCGAGTTTCGCGGCAAGAGCGGCAAGGACCACCGGATCAGCGTCCGAGATCAGCGCCTGGCCCGCGCCCTGCGCACCCTGGAGGGCCTGCCGGGCCAGCATCTGTTCAAATACCGCGACGGTGAAGGCCACCTGCATCCCGTCACCTCGGACGATGTAAACGCCTATATCCGCGACGCCCTGGGCGAGCAGTTCTCGGCCAAGGACTTCCGCACCTGGGCCGGGACGGCAGCCGCCGCGCGCGCCCTGCGCGACATGGAGCCGCCGACCTCTCCCACCGACGCCCGGCGCAAGATCACCCTCTGCGTCAAGGCGGTGTCCGGCCTGCTCGGCAATACGCCCACGGTCTGCCGCGCCGCCTACGTCCACCCACGCGTGCTGGACCTTTTCGGAAACGGCGGCCTGGTCGAAGCCCTGCCCGGCGCGGAGGCCAAAGGTTTCGAGCCCAGCCTGATCCGGCTGCTGTCGCCCCAATGAAATGACGACCGCGCTCAGGTTTCGGGGCCGGCCGGACACGAAAAAGCCCCCTGCCTTGCGGTCAGGGGGCCTTCAGTTCGCTTCAGGCGCGGATCAGTCGGCCCAGTTCAGGACGACCTTCCCCGACTGGCCCGAGCGCATGGCCTCGAAGCCCGCCTCGAAGTCCTGATAGGGCATCTGGTGGGTGATCAGCGGCGTCAGGTCCAGACCGGCCTTCAGCAGGCCCAGCATCTTGCGCCAGGTGGTGAACATCTCACGCCCATAGACGCCCTTGATGGTCAGGGCCTTCAGGATGATCGCGCCCCAGTCCGTCTCCATCGGCCTGGACGGAATGCCCAGCATGGCCATGCCGCCGCCCATGATCAGGGTGTCGACGCACTGCCTGAAGGCGATGGGCGAACCCGACATTTCCAGCGCCACGTCGAAGCCGACCTTCAGGCCCAGCTCGTGCATGACGTCGCGCAGGTCTTCCTTGGTGGTGTTGACCGTGCGCACGCCCGGCGCAACCTTTTGCGCAAGTTCCAGGCGGAAATCGTTGATATCGGTCAGAACCACGGTGCGGGCGCCCGCGTGGCGCGCCACGGCGGCGGCCATCATGCCGATGGGGCCGGCGCCAGTGACCAGGACATCCTCGCCCAGCAGGTCGAACTGCTGCGCCGTGTGCACGGCGTTGCCGAAGGGGTCCAGGATCGAGCCGATCTCATAGGGGACGTCGTCGGGCAGCTCGATGACGTTGAAGGCCGGAGCCACCACGAACTCCGCGAAGGCGCCCTGACGGTTCACGCCGATGCCGCGTGTGTCGGGATCCAGGTGGAAGTGGCCGGCACGGGCCGCTTCAGAGTTCAGATCGATGACGTGGCCTTCGGCCGAAACGCGCTGGCCGATCTTCAGGCGGCGATCCACATCCTTGCCGATGGCGACGATCTCGCCGGCGAACTCGTGGCCGGTGATCATGGGGACCGGCACGTTCTTCTGGGACCACTCGTCCCAGTTCCAGATATGGATGTCGGTGCCGCAGACGGCGGTGCGATGGACGCGGATCAGCACGTCCTCGTCGCCCGCCACCGGGATCGGGGCGTCGATCAGCTCAAGGCCGACGTCGGGCTTGGTCTTGGCCAGGGCCTTCATCATGTCCGCCATCAAATCACTCCCAATTCTTTACCAGCCGTCGTGAACGCCGCCACGGCGGCGTCGATCTGTTCAAAGGTGTGGGCCGCCGACATCTGGGTGCGGATGCGGGCCTGACCGCGCGGCACGACGGGGAAGCTGAAGCCGATGACATAGACGCCCAGTTCCAGCATCCGCGCCGCCATTTCCTGCGCCAGCTTGGCGTCGCCCAGCATGACGGGAATGATGGGGTGCTCGCCCGGTTGCAGGGTGAAGCCCGCCGCCGTCATGGCCGAGCGGAAGCGCGCGGCGTTGGCGAACAGCTGGGCGCGCAAGGCGTCGCCCTCCTCGCCCGCGGCGATGCGGATGGCCTCCAGCGACGAACCGCAGACGGCGGGCGCCAGGGCGTTGGAGAATAGATAGGGCCGCGCCCGCTGCTTCAGCAGGGCCACGACATTGGCCTTGGCGCAGATGAAGCCGCCCATGGCGCCGCCCAGGGCCTTGCCAAAGGTGCCGGTGACGAAGTCCACCTCGACGCCATGATGAGCATAGGAGCCGCGGCCCTTGTCGCCCAGGAAGCCGGTGGCGTGGCAGTCGTCGACCATGATCAGGGCGCCGTATTGGTCGGCAAGCGCCCGGATGTCCTTCAGCTTGGCGATATAGCCGTCCATCGAGAAGGCGCCGTCGGTGGCGATAATGATCTCACGCGCGCCATCGGCCCGGGCCTGCTTCAGCTGGGCCTCCAGGTCGGCCATGTCCGAGGTGGCGAAGCGATACCGCTTGGCCTTGCACAGGCGCACGCCGTCGATGATCGAGGCGTGGTTCAGGCTGTCCGAAACGATGGCGTCAGCCTCGGTGAACAGGGGCTCGAAGATGCCGCCGTTGGCGTCGAAGGCGGCAGCGAACAGGATAGTGTCTTCAAAGCCGAGATAGTCGGCGATGGCGCGTTCCAGTTCCTTGTGGATTTCCAGCGTGCCGCAGATGAAGCGGACCGAGGCCGTGCCCGCGCCCCACTTCTCCATAGCCCTGATGCCGGCCTGGGTGACGCGCTCGTCGCCGGCGAGGCCGAGATAGTTGTTGGCGCAGAAGTTCAGAACCTCGCGGCCGTTCACCGAGATCACCGGCCCCTGACGCGAGGCGATGACGCGCTCGGGCTTGCTCAGCCCCTGTGCATCGATGTCAGCCAGTTCGGCGGAGATGCGGTCGTAGAAGACCGTATTGGTGCTCTGGGTCATGATTGCTCCGCTACGCTGAATTCAGGCAGGTTTGAACCCCTGTTTTCATGCCGGCGGGGCAGGACTGGCTGAGGCATCGATCACCGGACGAAACGGACTGACACGAATTTGCCGCCCGCACGGCGTCAGGGCCAGCGGCAGACTGACCAGAGCCGTGTCGCCGGGCGTGGTCGCACGCAATGTCTTGGCCTCGGGACAGGTCTTCTCGCCCTCGGCTTCGTGCGGCACGACGTTCCAGGCCAAGTCGAAGTAGGCCTTCGACTGCGGCTTCAGTGAGACCGCCGTTGGGGTCGTGCCTTGCGCGAAATAGTTGCCCGGTTCCTGCACCGCCTTGACCGCGCCCAAGGCGCCGCCGCTCGCATCGGCCAGCGTCACGGTGGGATAGCCGGTCAGGCTGCAGGTCCGCGCCCCGGTATTCTGCAAGGCGAGGACCGTCACGCGATTGCCCATGCCCGCGTCGCCGCCCTCGACCGACAGCTTCAGGTCCGATCCCGTGCAGGGGCCAACCGGCGCCGGGGCCAGGGCTGCGACCGGACGGCTGCACCGCTCGATCGCCGCCCCGCCAACCTGATCGTTCGGTCCCAGTCGGCTGAGGGTCGCGCTTTCCAGCCCGTTGCGGCTGGCGGTCCACCATTCCAGCCCCTGCCCGGCATAGCGGGCGCCGCTGGCCGAGACCGCGCTTGTCAGGACATAGTCCCGCCCGTCGTAGGACACCTGCGCCGTCTCTGTGTCCGGGTAGGTCGCGGTGACCACCTTGCCGCTTTCGCAGGCATAGCCGACGGCGGCGGCGGGTTGGGTGGCCGGCGCCTCCACGGGCGATGTCGGCGCGGTCGGCGCTTCCTGCGAACAGGCGGCGACGGTCAAACCGAGACAGGACAGCAGCGCAACGGCGGAACGGGTCATGGGCAGCCTCTCTGGAATATCCGATCCGAACGCTGCACCCGGCCAAAGGCTCCGCTTGTCAGGAAATGCAGCGAGGCGGTTGCGTAGTGATACACTATAACATATCAAGCTCGCGACATTGTAACGGGGATGCGTGCCTTGCGACTTCAAACCTTTCTGCTGACCGCCGTCGGGGCCGCCGCCCTGTCCACATCCGCTTTCGCCGCCGATGAGGTGGTCCAGACGGCGCAACAGGACGAGCCGACCGAGATCGCCGACGTCGTAGTCCGCGCCCTGCCCCTGGGCCGCGCCGGCGACGATGTGGGCTCGCACGTCGCCCTGCTGAGCGGCGACGAACTGGTCCACCGGCGCCAGTCGACCCTGGGCGATACCCTCAGCAGCATTCCCGGCGTCAACTCCGACACCTTCGGCGGCGGCGCCAGCCGCCCGGTGGTGCGCGGCCAGGCCGCCCCGCGCGTCAAGGTGCTGAGCGAAGGCGCGGGTCTGATGGACGCCTCGGAGGTTTCGCCCGATCATGCCATTTCCGGGGAGCCCCTGCTGCTGGAAGGCATCGAAATCCTGCGCGGCCCCTCGGCGCTTCTCTATGGCGGCGGCGCCATCGGCGGGGCGGTCAACCTGCTGGACAAGAAGATCCCCACGCGCATCCCCGCCAACAATGGCGAGGGCGTGATCGAGTACCGTCGCGGTTCGGTCGATGACGAAGAGGCCGGCGTGGTCGGCATGACCGTCGGCGCCGGGAACTTCGCCGTTCGCGTCGAGGCCGCCGCCCGCAACGCTGGCGACTACAAGGTCCCGGATTGGGACGAACCGCGCCTGGACGGCTCCTACAACAAGACCACGACTGCGACTCTCGGCGCCTCATACATCGGCTCTCGCGGCTATCTGGGCGCGGCCTACACCGAGCAAACCAGCCGCTATGGTCTGGCTGGCCACACCCATGAGTATGAGGGCTGCCACCCGCACGGCGACCACCTGCACTGCGGCGGTCACGATGATCACGACCACGACGACCATGATCACGAGGAAGGCGAGGAGCACGATCACGACCACGGCGTGCCCGAGGTCCGGCTGAAGAGCCGCCGCCTCGACCTGCGGGGCGAACTGAGCGATCCGCTGCCCGGCATCGAGAACGTCCGCCTGCGCGCCGGTTACACCGACTATCAGCATCAGGAACTGGAAGAAGGCGTCGTCTCGACCACCTTCACCAACGAAGGCTACGACGGCCGCATCGAGGCCCAGCACCGCGAGATCGCCGGCTTCAAGGGCGTGGTCGGCCTGCAGCTGAGCAAGAGCGACTTCGCCGCCGTCGGCGAAGAAAGCTTCCTGGCCCCCAGCACGACCAAGAACACCGGCCTGTTCGTGATGGAGGAGTACGAACTCGGCGACTGGCACTTCGAAGGCGCCCTGCGTCACGAGTGGCAGCAGGCCTCGGCCCTCGGTCTGCCCGACGCCGAGCACAAGCCCTTCTCGATCTCGGGTTCGGCGGTCTGGCACTTCATGCCCGGCTGGACCGGCGCCGTGTCCCTGTCGCGTTCGCAACGCGCCCCTTCGGCGCAAGAGCTCTACGCCGACGGCGTCCACCTGGCGACCAACACCTATGAGATGGGCGACAGCGGCCTGGACGTCGAGACCGCCAACGCCCTGGAGCTGACCCTTCGCAAGACAGCAGGGTCCACCACCGCCTCGGTCAGCGCCTATCACTACATCTACGACGACTACATCTTCGCCCGGACCCTGGACCAGTTCGAGGACTTCCGCCTGATCCAGTACAGCCAGGCCGACGCCACCTTCACCGGCCTGGAAGGCGAGGTGCGTCAGCAACTGACGCCCTGGCTGTCGGCCAGCGTCTTCGGCGACTATGTGCGCGGCGAACTGAAGGGCGATGGCGGCAACCTGCCCCGCATCCCGGCGGCGCGTCTGGGCGTCCGCGCCGAGGCCTTCGTCGGGCCTTGGTCGGGCGACGTGGAATACAGCCGCACCTTCAAGCAGAACGACATCGCCGACTTCGAAAGCGAGACGCCGGGCTACAACATGGTCAACGCCACCGTGGCCTATGACGTTGAACTGGCGGGCGTGAAGTCGCAGGCCTTCCTGCGTGGAACCAATCTGTTGGACGAACTGGCGCTGAACCACGCTTCCTTCCTGGCGGAAACCGCGCCGCAGCGGGGCCGCAACCTGGTCGTGGGCGTGCGCGCCCGCTTCTGATTTCATCCTTGCAAAAAAAGAATGGGGCGGCGTCCGACGGACGCCGCCCCTTCGTTCGTTAGACTGTTGTCGGGCCTGTCGTGACATTTCCGCGTCATTACAGGCTGTTAATCTGACGAAGACCACCCCGCCATTCTTCGGCGCACATCGGTCTTCAAGAAGATCGACACCCAAGCTTTCGGTCTAGCCAGGACTCCTCATGTCACCCGTCGTTCTGCTTCTCGCTCTCGCCTCGCTCGACCCCAACGCGGAGACGACGCCCGCGGTCGCGCCGCAGACCCAGACGCCCGCCACGCCCGCCATCGACGATCAGGAAGCCTATGACCTGGGCGAGATCCAGGCCGTCACGACCAGACGTCGAGGCGCGGCGCTCGGCGACTACCAACCCGAGCTGGTGCTGGATGAGGAACAACTGAAGGCCTACGGCGCCAGCAGCATTCAGGAGTTGATGACCCTGCTGGAGCCGGTGACGCGCAGTTCACGTGGCGGTTCGCCGGTCTTCCTGGTCAACGGACGCCGCATCTCGGGCTTCCAGGAAATCCGCGGCATTCCGCCCGAAGCCATCGAACGCACCGAGATCCTCCCGGAAGAGACCGCCCTCTCCTATGGCTACAGCGCCGACCAGCGCGTCGTGAACTTCGTGCTCAAGGCCGACTTCCGCTCCCTTACCATGCAAGCCAGCGTGCGCCGCCCGGATCAGGGGGGCCGCACGGTCACCGATCTGGAAAGCAACGTCCTGCGCATCGCCGGCAAGCAGCGCTGGACCGTGGACCTCGAATACGAGAACGACACTCCCCTGTTCGAGACCGAACGCGACATCGTGCGCGATGACGGCGCCCCGACCGCCTATCGCACCATCCTCCCTAAGAGCGAGCAAGGCTCTGTCGCCGGATCGCTGGTGCGCGATCTGAACGACACCACCGCCCTGACCCTGAGCGCCAGTCTGGATGACACCTCCAGCCTCAGTTATTTCGGCCTGCCCGGCGTCGATCTGATCCTGCCTCCCTCCACCGTGCCGGAAGGCTTCTATCTGGATGCGCCGGGCGCCCTGTCGCGCACCACCGACACCCTGTCGGGCAAGGTCGGGGCCCTGGTGGACGGCTATCTGGGTGACTGGCGCTGGACCCTGACGGGCGGCTACAACCGCACCGAGACCAAGACGCGCACCGGCCGCGGCCTCGACGACGACGCCCTGCAAGCCGGGGTGACGGCGGGCGTGATCGATCCGTTTGGAGACGCCAGCCTGCTGCCGCTGCTTCCCTTCGACACCGCCCGCTCGGTGTCCAGCAGCGCCAATGTCGAGGCCATCATCAACGGCAAGGCCTGGGAAGGCCCGGCGGGCGCCCTGTCCTCGACCTTCAAGGTCGGTTTCGACACCCAGTCGCTGGATTCCGAGAGCCTGCGCTATTCGCTGGACGAACAGGCCAGCGTCTTCTCCGAACGCTCCCTGTCGCGCGACCGGACCAGCGCTTCGGGCAATTTCAACCTGCCGATCGCCAGCCGCGACCGTGAGGTGCTGGGCGTGCTGGGCGACCTCTCGGCCAACCTGAACCTGGCCTATCAGGACCTGTCCGACTTCGGCGGCTTGAGCGCCTACACCCTGGGTCTGAACTGGTCGCCGTGGGCCCCGGTCAACTTCAACGTCAGTTGGTCGGACGAGCAGAACGCCCCGTCGATGTCGCAGTTGAATGACCCGACCATCTCGACGCCCAATGTGCCGGTCTATGACTTCGCCACGGGCCAGTCGGTCAACATCACCCGCATCGAGGGCGGCAACTCCGGCCTGTCCGAAGAAACCAAGCGGGTGCTGAAGCTCGGCTTCAACCTGACGCCGCTGAAAGACAAGGATCTGCGGCTGACAGCCAACTATACCCGGACCGAAACCGAGGGCTCCATCGCCGCCTTGCCGACGATTACGCCAGAGCTTGAAGCGGCCCTACCCGAGCGCTTCACTCGCGACACGGACGGCAATCTGCTGTCCATCGACGCCCGCCCCCTGAACTTCCAGAAGGCCGAGCAGCAGGAAATACGCTGGGGCCTGAACTTCTCGACACCGTTTGGCAAACCCGATCCGACGGCGGCTGCGCGCATGGGCCAGCGTGGCGGCCCGGGCGGCGGCGGCATGCGCGTCGAAGGTGGCCCGCCTCCGGGCGGCGGCGCAGGCGCGGGCGGTCCCCCTCCCGGCGGAGGCATGCGGATGGGCGGCGGCGGCGGGCGCGGGGGCAATCGCGGCGCGGCGATGCAGCCCGGCCAGGGCCGCTTCAACGTCTCGCTCTATCACACCTATCGCATTCAGGATGAGATCACGATCCGCGATGGTCTCCCGGTTCTGGACCTGCTCGACGGCGCCGCGACGGGTTCGCGCGGCGGTCAGTCGCGCAACGAGGTCCAGTTCCAGATGGGCCTGTTCAAGAGCGGCATGGGCGGCTTCCTGAACGCCAACTGGAAGGAATCCACGCGGGTCAGCGGCGGCACGAATTCGACCGACGATCTGACCTTCTCTGACTTGACCACGGTCAATCTGAACCTGTTCGCCGACCTGTCGTCGCGCGAAACCTGGGTGGCGAAATACCCCTGGCTGAAGGGCGCCCGCGTCAGCATCGGCGTCGACAACATCTTCGACCAGCGGCTGGATGTGCGCAACGGCTTGGGCGAGACGCCGAACGCCTATCAGCCTGACTATCTGGACCCTCTGGGCCGAACCTTCCGCATCAGCCTGCGCAAGATACTGTTCTAAAGGAAAAGGCCCGGTCAGCGACCGGGCCTTTTGACTTCAGTGCGCCTCTTTGGGCGTTTCCATCAGTTCGATCAGGACGCCGCCCATCTCCTTGGGATGCAGGAAGACGACCGGGGTGCCATGGGCGCCGATGCGGGGCTCGCCGGTGCCGAGGATGGTCACGCCCTTGGCGCGCATCTGAGCGATGGCGTCGTGGATGTCGGCCACCTCGAAGCAGACGTGGTGCTGGCCGCCCTTGGGGTACTTTGCCAGGAAGCCGGTGATCGGGCTGGTCTCGTCATAGGGCTCGATCAGTTCGATCTGGGCCGTCGGCGTGTCGATGAAGCAGACCTTCACCCCCTGGGCCGGCAGGTCGAACGGCTCGCCGATCTTCGTCGCACCCAGGATGTCGCGATACAGCTTGATCGAGTCCGCGATCGAGGGCGTGGCGACGCCGACGTGGTTCAGGGCGCCAATCATCACTTCACATCCTTAGGTGCGGGCTGGGCATAGCCCAGACGCTGGTTCAGTTTCTCGATCAGGTCCGCCGCCGTGTCGGCGATCACCGAGCCGGGCGGATAGACCGCCGCCGCGCCCATATCGAGCAGGGGCTGGACGTCCGACGGCGGAATGACGCCACCGACCACGATCATGATGTCCTCGCGGCCCAGCTTGGCCAGTTCGGCGCGCAGTTCGGGAACCAGCGTCAGGTGTCCCGCCGCCAGCGACGAGGCGCCGACCGCGTGGACGTTCTTCTCGACCGCATCCTTGGCCGCCTCGGCCGGGGTCTGGAACAGCGAACCCGCGGTCACGTCAAAGCCGATGTCGCCATAGCCGGTGGCGACCACCTTCTGGCCCCGGTCGTGGCCGTCCTGCCCCAGCTTGGCGATCAGGATGCGCGGCGGGCCGCCGTCGTTCTCGACGAAGGTGGCGACCATGTCGCGGGCGCGGGCGACCTTGGGATCATTGCCCGCCTCCTTGCCATAGACGCCCGAGACGGTCTTCACCGTGGCGACGTGACGACCAAAGGCGGCTTCCAGCGCGTCCGAAATCTCGCCCACCGTGGCCTTTGCGCGGGCTGCCTGAACCGCCAGTTCCAGCAGGTTGGCGTTTCCGCGCGCGCCAGCCGTCAGAGCCTCCAGCGCCGCGGCGGTCGCGGCCTGATCGCGCTCGGCGCGCAGCTTCTTCAGCTTCTCGATCTGGGCGGTCAGAACGGCGGCGTTGTCGACCTTCAGCATCGGAATGTCGTCGGGCGTATCGTTCAGATAGCGGTTCACGCCGACCACGGTCTGCTTGCCGGTGTCGATGCGGGCCTGGGTCTTGGCCGCCGCCTCTTCGATGCGCAGCTTGGGAATGCCGGCCTCGATGGCCTTGGCCATGCCGCCCGCCGTCTCGACCTCGGCCATCAGGGCGCGGGCGCGGTTCGCCAGATCATGCGTCAAACGCTCGACGTAGAAGCTGCCGCCCCAGGGGTCGATGGTGCGGGTCAGGCCCGTCTCCATCTGCAGCAGGATCTGGGTGTTGCGCGCGATCCGGGCCGAGAAGTCGGTCGGCAGGGCCAGGGCTTCGTCCAGAGCATTGGTATGCAGGCTCTGGGTCTGCCCCCCCGCCGCCGCCATGGCCTCGACCATGGTGCGCGGCACGTTGTTGAACACGTCCTGCGCGGCGAGGCTCCAGCCCGAGGTCTGGCAGTGAGCCCGCAGCGACAGCGAGCGCTGGTCCTTGGGTGCGAACTTCTCGGCGACCTTTTCGGCCCACAACAGGCGGCCGGCCCGCATCTTGGCCACCTCCATGAAGTAGTTCATGCCAATGGCCCAGAAGAAGGACAGGCGCGGCGCGAACCGGTCCACGTCCATGCCAGCGTCCACGCCCGACTTGATGTATTCCAGACCGTCGGACAGCGTATAGGCCAGCTCGATCTCGGCCGAGGCCCCCGCCTCCTGCATATGGTAGCCGGAGATGGAGATGGAGTTGAACTTCGGCGTCTCCTGCGCGGTCCAGGCGAAGATGTCCGAGATGATCCGCATCGAGGGCTCGGGCGGATAGATGTAGGTGTTGCGGACCATGAACTCCTTCAGAATGTCGTTCTGAATGGTTCCGGTCAGGGCCGCGTGCGGCACGCCCTGCTCTTCGGCGGCGACGACATAGAGGGCCAGGATCGGCAGGACGGCGCCGTTCATGGTCATCGACACCGACATCTGATCCAGCGGAATGCCGTCGAACAGGGTCCGCATATCCAGAATGCTGTCGATGGCCACGCCGGCCATGCCGACATCGCCCTTTACCCGCGGGTGGTCGCTGTCATAGCCCCGGTGGGTGGCCAGATCGAAGGCGATGGACAGGCCCTTCTGGCCCGCCGCCAGGTTACGACGATAGAAGGCGTTGGATTCCTCGGCGGTCGAGAAGCCTGCGTACTGGCGGATCGTCCACGGATTGCCCGCATACATGGTCGGATAGGGACCGCGCATATAGGGCGCGAAACCCGGCAGGCCGTGAATGGCGTCGAGGCCTTCGAGCGTCTCGGGACCATAGACGGTCTCGACTGTCAGGCCCTCGGGCGTCAGCCAGGGATCGCGCGACGGGCCAGCGCCCGTCGTGGTCAGGTCCAGATCGACCTTGGAGAAGTCGGGGAAGCTCCCAAAATCGCTCATTGGCTTGCCTCCTCGGACGCGATTTCAAAGGGCGCGGCGAAGCGCACCGGGGTCAGGGCGCCGTGGCGCACCGGGGCGAAGACGGGATCGGCGGCCTCGACCGGCGCCGGGCGCGGATCGGGATCAACGTATTTGGTGACGCCGACCATGTGGCGGGCGCCGTCCTTCAGCGCGGCCTCCAGCTGTCCGCGCGCGCGTTCGACGCGGGACTGGATCAGGTGGTGTTTCAGCGCGTCGACCACGCCGCCTTCGGCTTCGATCGACTGGAACTCCTTCCAGCCGGCCTCGGCCATGTCGCGCGTGCGGCTGTCCAGGAACCAGGACCCGGCGGCGGGATCATCGACCCGACCCAGATTGGCTTCTTCCATCAGCACCAACTGGGTGTTGCGGGCCTGACGCCGGGCGAAGGCGTCGGGACGGCCCTCGGCGCGGGTGAAGGCGTCCAGAACCACCACGTCGGCCCCGCCGACAGCGCCCGCGAAGCCGGCGGCGGTCAGGCGCAGCAGGTTGGGCCAGGGATCGCGCGCCGACAGCATCCGCCGCGACGAACGGGCCTCGATGATGGCGGGGGTCTCATGGCCAAAGGCCTTGCTGACGCTGGCCCAGATCAGGCGCATGGCCCGCACCTTGGCCAGGGCGTCGAAATATTCAGCGTCGACCGACACGCCAAGGACCACGCCCTTCAGCGCCTGTTCGGCGGTCAGACCGGCCAGGACGGCGGCCTTGACGTAGGCGACAGCGCTGGCGGCGGCGAAGGCCAGCTCCTGCCCCGCTGAACCGCCGGCCTCGTGCACCACGCGGCCCGATGCGAGGAAGAGTTTGGCGTCAGGATAGGTCCCGGCCAGACGCGCAGCGGCCTCAGCCGCCTCGGTCACGGCGGCGTTGATCGGACCCTCACCGGCTTCGGCAAAGGCAGAGATGGGGTCGAGATGGAATTGCAGCTGGGCGCGGGGCGAACCCTTGGCCACAGCCGCCAGAGCCTCGGCGGCCTTTACGCCGTCAAAGCCCGCATCCAGCGCCACCGGCGCCAGTTCCAGCGCCACGCCGTCCAGGGCGGCGGCCAGCGCCGCCTCATCGGTCGTGAACGCACCCTTCAGCACCACCGAGGCGGCGCCGTTTTCAAGGTCGGTCAGGACGGCGGCGTTGACCGCCGCCGTCTCGTCGCCCTCGATCAAGGTGCGCAGGTCCCACGCCCGCCCCTCGGCGTCCGTGGTGCGCGGCGCGCGCAGCGCCTGTACCCCGGTTGCGTCGGCATAGAGCGGCCGGATGACCAGGCCGTCGGCGTCGAGGTGGAGCAGGCTTTCGATCGCCCGCCCCTTCAGCGCCTTCTCGGCCTGTTCCCGCCACTCCAGGGGGCTCGGCGTGGGAAAGGTCGTCATTTACGCAAACTCCACCAGCACGTCGTCGGCGGCGACCGGATCGCCGGCCTTGGCCCCGACCGCCTTCACCACGCCGTCACGCTCGGCCTTGAGGATGTTCTGCATCTTCATGGCTTCGATGATGGCGACGGTCTCGCCCGACTTGACCTCCTGACCGACCGTCACGGGGATGTCGACGACCAGACCCGGCATGGGCGACAGCACCAGCTTGGAGGTGTCGGCGGCGACCTTTTCAGGCAGGCGCTGATACATCTCGGCGGCGCGCGGCGTCAGGACGCGAACGTGAGCCTTGGCCGCCCGGTGGCGGATGTCGAAGCCGTCCGGCGCACGCTTGACCTCGGCGGTGAAGGGCTCGTCATCGAGCACAGCCTTGAACTGGGCCATGCCCGGGCGCCAGTCGATTTCCGATAGGGTCAGGTCGCGCTCGTCCAGCGAGATGACCAGATCCTCGGCCTCATCGTAGGACAGCGACACCTCGTGGCCTTCGCGGTCGATCAGGACGGTCCAGTCGGTGCGTTCCGACGGATCGCCCGCCTGCTCGGCCAGCACCTCGTTCATCGCCGCGGCCACGGTGATGAAGATGTCCTTTTGCGCTTCGGTGAGTTCCAGACCGCGGAAGCCGTCGGGGAACTCGTCCTTGATGTAGCTGGTCGACAGCTCACCGGACTTGAAGCGGTCCTGATCCATCACCGCCGACAGGAAGGGCACGTTGTGGCCCAGACCCGACAGGTGGGTGTCTTCCAGCGCGCGGGCCATGCCCTCGACGGCGGCGTCGCGCGTCTCGCCCCAGGCGCACAGCTTGGCGATCATGGGGTCGTAGAACATGCTGATCTCGTCGCCCTCGCGGACCCCGGAATCGTTGCGGACCGTATAGTCCCCCTGATCGCCCTCTTCCGGCTGCTCATAGCGCACCAAACGCCCGATCGACGGCAGGAAGCCGCGATAGGGGTCCTCGGCGTAGATGCGGCTTTCGATGGCCCAGCCGTTGATCGACAGGTCTTCCTGCTTGAAGCCCATCGGCTCGCCCGCCGCCGAACGGATCATCTGTTCGACCAGATCGACGCCGGTGATCAGCTCCGTCACCGGATGCTCGACCTGCAGGCGGGTGTTCATTTCCAGGAAGTAGAAGCTGCGGTCCTGACCGGCCACGAACTCGACGGTGCCGGCCGAGTCGTAGTTCACGGCCCGCGCCAGGGCGATGGCCTGATCGCCCATGGCCTTGCGCGTCGCGTCGTCCAGCAGGGGCGACGGCGCCTCTTCGATGACCTTCTGGTTGCGGCGCTGGATCGAACATTCGCGGTCGAACAGCGAGACGATGTTGCCGTGCTTGTCGCCCAGCACCTGAATCTCGATGTGGCGCGGATTGACGATGAACTTCTCGAGGAAGACGCGGTCGTCGCCGAAGGCGGTCAGGGCCTCGGCCTTCACCGCCGCAAAGCCTTCAGCCATGTCGGCGTCGGAATGGGCGACGCGGATGCCCTTGCCGCCGCCGCCGGCGCTGGCCTTGATCATGACCGGATAGCCGATCTCATTGGCGATCTTCACCGCCTCTTCGGTCGATTCAATCAGGCCCATGTGGCCCGGTACGGTCGAGACGCCCGCTTCAGCCGCGAACTTCTTGGACGTGATCTTGTCGCCCATGGCTTCGATGGCGTGCGGGTTCGGGCCGATGAAGGTGATGCCCTCGGCCTCCAGACGACGCGCGAAGACCGGGTTTTCCGACAGGAAGCCGAAGCCGGGGTGCACCGCCTCGGCGTCCGACTGGCGAACCGCGTCCACGATCTTGTCCTGGATCAGATAGGACTGGGCGGCGGGCGACGGCCCGATGTGGATGGTCTCGTCGGCCATCTCGCAGGCCAGCGAACCGGCGTCGGCGTCCGAGTAAACGAGCACCGTCTTGATGCCCATCTTGCGGCAGGTCTTGATGATGCGAACCGCGATCTCGCCCCGGTTGGCGATCAGAATTTTCTTGAACATTTCTGGGCCTTACAGGGGAATGTTGTCGTGCTTCTTCCAGGGGTTTTCCTGGGTCTTGTTCTTCAGCGTGCGCAGGGCCTTGATCAGGCGGCGACGCGTGCCGTGGGGCATGATGACGTCGTCGATGTAGCCCAGACCGGCCGCCACGAAGGGGTTGGCGAAGCGTGCCTTGTATTCGGCTTCGCGCGCCGCCAGAGCCTCAGGATCGCCGGCCTCCTTGCGGAAGATGATCTCGACCGCGCCCTTGGCGCCCATGACCGCGATCTCGGCGGTGGGCCAGGCGTAGTTGACGTCGCCGCGCAGGTGCTTGGAGCTCATGACGTCATAGGCGCCGCCGTAGGCCTTGCGCGTGATGACGGTCAGCTTGGGCACCGTGGCCTCGGCATAGGCGAACAGCAGCTTGGCGCCGTGCTTGATCAGGGCGCCGTACTCCTGCTTGGTGCCCGGCATGAAGCCCGGCACGTCCACCAGGGTCACCAGCGGGATATGGAAGGCGTCGCAGAAGCGGACGAAGCGCGCGGCCTTGCGGCTGCTATCGATGTCCAGCACGCCCGCCAGCACCTGGGGCTGGTTGGCGACAATGCCGACCGACTGGCCGTCCAGACGGCCGAAGCCGCAGACGATGTTCTTGGCGAAGTCGGCCCCGATCTCGAAGAAGTCGGCCTCGTCGACCATCTTCAGGATCAGCTCCTTCATGTCATAGGGCTGGTTCGGATTGGTCGGGACCAAGGTGTCCAGCGAAGCTTCGTCGCGATCAGGCTCGTCATAGGAGTCGCGGACCGGCGGCTTTTCGCGGTTCGACAGGGGCAGGAAGCCGATCAGGCGGCGGACCTCGGACAGGGCCTCCAGATCATTCTCGAAGGCGCCGTCGGCGACCCCCGACTTGCCGGCGTGGACGCGGGCGCCGCCGAGGTCTTCGTGGCTGACGACCTCGTTGGTGACGGTCTTCACCACGTCCGGGCCGGTCACGTACATGTAGGACGTGTCCTTCACCATGAAGATGAAGTCGGTGATGGCGGGCGAATAGACGTCGCCGCCCGCGCACGGGCCCATGATGACCGAGATCTGCGGGATGACGCCCGAGGCCAGGGTGTTCTGCAGGAAGATGTCGGCGTAACCGGCCAGCGACTCCACGCCTTCCTGAATGCGCGCGCCGCCCGCGTCGAACAGGCCGATGATCGGCGCGCCGGCGGTCAGGGCCATCTTCTGGATCTTGACGATCTTGGCCGCATGAGCGCCCGACAGCGAGCCGCCGAAGACGGTGAAGTCTTTCGAGAAGACATAGACCAGACGGCCGCCGATGGTGCCGCGTCCGGTGACGACGCCGTCGCCCGGGATGCGCTGCTCGGCCATGCCGAAGTCGTGGCTGCGATGCTCCACGAACATGTCGGTTTCTTCGAAGCTGCCTTCGTCCAGCAGGACTTCGATCCGTTCGCGCGCGGTCAGCTTGCCCTTGGCGTGCTGGGAGGCGATGCGCTTTTCACCGCCGCCCAGTTTGGCGGCGGCGCGACGACGCTCAAGCTCCTCGAGGATGGCCTGGCTCATGGTGTGGGCTGCTCCCTGTAATCTCTAGGGTTCACTGAGCCGCTTCGTTGCAAAAAGGCAATCGCAACTTTGCAAAAGGGGCGTAAGTGCGTAAGCCTGCCAAGGTCGATGGGCTGTTTTGCAAAGTTGCGATGGCGGAAAAACTCTATCTCGGGGCCAAGGTGCGCAAGCTGCGCGAGGCGCGCGGCTGGACGCTGGAAGCCTGCGCCGGACGGCTGGCCCTGTCGCCCAGCTACCTGTCGCAGATCGAGACCAATCAACGCCCCGCGACGGCGCGGGTTCTGATCGCCCTGACGCGGGCCTTTGACGTGGACGCCAGCCTGTTCGATCTGGACGGCGACGCCCGCCTGATCGCCGACCTGCGCGAAGCCGTCACCGACGTGGCCGGCCACGCCGAGGCCCCCTCGCCCGTCGAACTGAAACAGGCGGTGACCAACACCCCCCGGCTGGCGCGTCAGTTCCTGGCCCTGCATCAGGACTACCGCCGGCTGGACGAGCGGCTGAAGACGCTGAACGAGACTCTGGGCCGGGACGAGCGGGCGCAGGCGGCGCCTGCCCTGCCCTATGAGGCGGTGCGCGACTTCTTCCACTATCGCGACAACTACATCGACGTTCTGGATCAGGCGGCGGAGGCGCTGGCGGAGCAGCTGGGTCTGGGCTCTGGCGGCCACCCGGAACGCGATCTGGAGGCGGCGCTGAACGACCTGTGCGGCGTACGCCTGGCCACCGGCGAGGGACGCGGGGCCATGCGACGCTTCGATCCGGCGGCGCGCATCCTCTATGTCGACGCCAGCCTGCCCGGCGCGACGCGGTCCTTCCTGATGGCGCACCAGCTGGTCTTGCTGCGTTTCCACGACCTGATCGAGCACGAACTGGACCGCGCCGCCTTCGACATTCCCGCCGCGCGCGACGTCTGCCGGGTCGGTCTGGCCAACTATGCGGCGGGAGCCTTGCTGCTGCCCTATCGCCGCTTCCTCGAGGCGGCGCGCGAACTGCGTCACGACGTGGACCGCTTGCGCAACCGCTTCCACGTCAGCTTCGAGCAGGTCTGCCACCGGCTTTCGACATTGCAGCGCCCCGGCTGGCGCGGCGTGCCCTTCTACTTTGCGCGGGTGGACATGGCCGGGAACATCACCAAGCGGCACAGCGCCACGCGTTTCCAGTTCGCCCGTTTCGGCGGCGCCTGCCCCCTGTGGAACGTACACGAGGCCTTCGGGGCGCCGGACCGCATCCTGGTCAACCTGTCGGAGATGCCGGACGGCTCGCGCTACATCTGCATCGCCAAGAGCGTGTCCAAGCCGGGCGGGTCCTTCCTGGAGCCCGACCGCCGCTATGCGCTCGGCCTCGGCTGCGAGATCGAACACGCTGATCAGCTGGTCTATACGGCGGGCCTCGACCTGAACGGCCCACCCACCCGCATGGGCGTCAGCTGCCGCATCTGCGAGCGCACCGACTGCGCCCAGCGGGCCTTCCCGCCCATCGACCGGACCCTGCGTGTGCCGGACAATGTGCGCGGCGTCATCCCCTACACCCTCAGCTGAGGCCCAAAAGAAAACCCCGCCGGGCTGGCCGGCGGGGCTTCAGTTTTTCCGGGGCTGGAAACCCTAGAAGTTGGCGGTCACGCTCAGCGTCACGGTGCGCGGCGCGCCGTAGAAGCCGATGACGGAATCCCCGGTGATCGCCGCCGGGAAGTTGTAGCCCCCGGCGCGATAACGTTCGTCGGACAGGTTACGGCCCGCCAGGCTGACCCGATAACGGGCGTCCGGCGCGGTCCACATCAGGGTGGCGTCATAGAGCCAGTATGCGCCCTGATCGAGCAGAGGGATCGCCGTCTCGAACATCTGGGTAGCGCCGCGATAGGAAGCCATCGGCGTGAAGATGACCGAGCCGCGATCACCCAGATCGAAGCTGTAGGGCAGCGCGATATTGGCCGTCCATTCGGGCGTGTTCTGGAACTGGCGCTCATCGGCCATGTTTTCACGCAGACCGGTCAGCGGGTTGAAGGTGACGAACTCGTTGAACTTGGCGTCGAGGTAGCCGAGCGTCAGACGCGGAATGAAGCTGTCGGTGATCCGCGCGCTGGCTTCCAGCTCCCAGCCCCAGATCTCGCTGGAGCCGGCGTTGTCGACAAAGCTGACAACCGACGTCGGCGGGATGAAGAACTGCGAGGTGATCTGCTGGTCGGTGTAATCCGACTTGAACAGGGCCGTGGCGAAGTTGACGCGGCGGTCCAGCAGCGAGCCCTTCAAACCGATCTCATAGGTGTCGACCAGTTCCGGCTGATAGCCGTTGATCGTCTCGGGATAGAGGCTGGCGTCGCCTCGCATGTCAAAGCCGCCCGACTTGAAACCGCGCCCGTAGGAGGCGTAGCCCGTCAGTTCCGGTGTGAACTTGTAGCTGGCGCTGATCCGCGGCGTGAACTCCGAATAGGTGTCCGAGTTGGTATAGTCGGTCAGAGGTGCGCCCAGGGGAATGGCCGAGGGGTTCTGGAAGAAGGGGCTCTTGATGCCCAGGTAGTTCTGACGCAGCTGGTCGACGCTCTTCTTGTCCTGGGTCCAGCGACCGCCGACCGACAGGGACAGCTGGTCCGTCAGATCATAGCTGAAGTCGGCGAAGGCGGCGAAGCTCCTGGTGTCCACCTTGCCGCCGGTGAAGGTCGTCAGATTGGCCAGGCCGACCACGGTGTCGAAGGCGCCTTCGGCCGAGGCGTCCATGTAGAAGACGCCGGCCACGCCCTGCCAGCGCTCGCCCTCGAACAGGACCTGGAACTCCTGGGTGAACTGGCTGTCGGCGTAGTAGCCGGGGATGTCGAGGATGGGTTGCGGCAGGCCGTCGAAGTCGATGCCGTCGCCCTTGGTGTCGCCGTCGCGCCAGGCCGTGACCGACTTCAGCGTCACGGCGTCGTTGAGGTTCCACTCGCCGGTAAAGGACAGGCCGCGGGTGCGGACGTAGCCCTCGTCGCCGATGCCCGCGCGGGTGTCATAGATGCCGTCGGTCATCGGTGCTTTGAGACGATAGCCATGACGGGCGTTGGACTCGTCCTCCGTCATGTCGCCGGCAAGACGGAAGAACAGGCTGGCGCTGGGTGTCCACTCGACGCTCAGGCGTCCTGCCGTAACGTCCTTGTTGTAGTGCTCGGCGCCCGTGGTCAGGTTCGTGCCGTAGCCGTCGCGGGTATAGCGCGCGATCGCGCCGCCGATGCGCAACGTGTCGGTCAGCGGGGTCGAGCCCGAGGCGATCAGGTCGACCTGATTATAGCTGCCATAAGCGCCCTTCAGCGTCAGTTCCGGGTCCTGACCCAGGCGCTTGGTGACATACTTGATCGCCCCGCCGATGGTGTTGCGACCGTACAGGGTGCCCTGCGGGCCGCGCAGGACTTCCAGCCGCTCGATGTCGAAGATGTCGAGCACCGCGCCCTGCGGACGGGCCACATAAACGTCGTCGACATAGAGGCCGACCCCCGGCTCGAAGCCCCACAGCGGGTCCTGCTGGCCGACGCCGCGGATGAAGCTGGTCAGGGTCGAGTTGGTGCCGCGCGCGATCTGGACCGTGGCGTTCGGCGTCTGCTGCTGCAGGGTGGTGATGTCGGCGGCGCCGGTCTGTTCCAGACGCTCGGCGCTGACGGCGGTGACGGCGACCGGCACGTCCTTCAGGCTTTCCTCGCGGCGACGGGCCGTGACGACGATGTCGTCGACGCTGGAGGCCTGCTCCACATCCGCCTGCTGGGCGAAACTCGGCGCTGCGCATAGCGAGGCCGTGATGAAGACGCTGGTCATCAGCGCCAGACGCAACTGTCCGGTCGTTCGCATTCTCGTTTCCTCTCCACGCGCGGTCGTTTGGTCGCCGCTGATCTGTGTTGGCCCGACGGTGGTCCGCGAACGACCCTGCTGTCAACATCATTCATTCTCGCATGAATGAAACTTCACCAGGCGGCTCGACAGCCGGGCGAGCGTTGTTCATCCTCAAGTGAACGAGCGCGGCGAAGATCGCGCCTCAAGGGACGGAAATATGGATCAGATCAATCTGGCCGCGACCTCGCCTGTCGCGCACACGCTGTCCGGCGACCTGCGCGGGCGTCGCGAAGGATCGGCGAACGTGTTTCGCGGCGTGCCCTACGCCGCCGCCCCGGTCGGAGACCTGCGCTGGAAGGCGCCGCAACCTTTTCCGGCTTGGGAAGGCGTGCGCGAGGGGGCGGATTTCGGTCCCTCCGCCCCTCAGGCCGGGCCCGCCGATGTGGCCGACATCGTCGCCATCGGCGGCGCGCCGGAGCCGATCGGCGAAGACTGCCTGACGCTGAATGTCTGGGCCCCCGCAGAGGCGACGGGTCCGGCGCCGGTCATGGTCTGGCTGCACGGCGGATCGAACCGCATGGGGGCGGGCTCCCTGCCCTTCTATGACGGCGCGGCCTTCGCCCGCGACGGGGTGGTGCTGGTCAGCGTCAACTATAGGCTGGGCCAACTCGGCTTCTTCGCCCATCCGGCGCTGACGGCCGAAGCCGCGCCCGACGAACCGCTGGGCAATCAGGCCCTGCTGGATCAGATCGCGGCCCTGGAATGGGTGCGCGACCACGTGGCGGCCTTTGGCGGCGATCCGGCCAACGTCACCCTGTTCGGCGAGTCCGCCGGGGGCCTCGACATCCTGGCCCTGATGACGGCCAGGCGGGCGCGCGGCCTGTTCCACAAGGCTGTCGTCCAGTCTGGCGGCGGCTGGCTGCCCGCCACGCCGCTGAAGACCGCGCATGAGCGGGGCGCGGCGGCGGCGACTGCTCTTGGCCTGACCAACCCCGACGCCGCCGCCCTGCGCGCCCTCGCGCCCGAGCACCTGACAGCGATCGAGGGCGCCTTTGGTCCGGTCATCGACGGGCGGCTGCTGGACCGCGACCCGATCAGCGCCTTCGCGCGCGGCGACTTCGCCGACGTGCCGTTGATGATCGGGGTCAACAGCGGCGAGGATTCCCTGCTCAACTACGGCGGCGGGCTGAAGCGCTTTGGCCAGTTGATCAAGCCGAACGCCAGGCTGGCCGCCCTCTATCCCGAAGCCAAGGGCGACGAGGAGCAGCTGATCCGCCTCGGCTTCCGCGACTTCGCCTTTGCCGCGCCCGCGCGCTGGGTCGCCTCACGCCCGCGCAAGTCGAAAGCCTGGCTCTATGCCTTCGACTATGTGGAGGAAGCCCGGCGCAAAAGCATGCCGCGCGCCAACCACGCCGCCGAAATATTCCACGTCTTCGAGACCCTGGACCACCGCCCCGACGGCGCCCCGCCCGCGACCGAGACCGACCGCGCGATCAGCGCCGCCATGCACGCTCGCTGGGTCGACTTCGCCAAAACGGGCGCGCCGGGCGCCGACTGGCCCGCCTATGTCCCTCCTGACGACGCCTGGATGGTGTTCAACGACACGCCCGGCGGAGAGGTGAAGCGCGGCTGGTGGAAGGCGGCGCTGGACCACCACGGGCGCAAGGGGAAGCTGCTGATCCTGCTGATGCGGGCGCGTGATCGCCTGCGAACCCTGTTCTCGTCTAGACTGCGTAAATGACCACGACCGAGACCAAGCCGCGCGCCAAGACCAAAGCCAAGGCGCCGCCCAAGCCCAAGGCCCAGCGCCGCGAGGAGACGACGACCCGTATCCTCGACGTGGCCGAGGCCCTGTTTGCGCGCGACGGCCTGCACGGCGTCACCCTGAAGGCCGTGGCCAAGGAGGCGGGAGTCGATACGGCCCTGCTGCACTATTATTTCGACGACAAGAACCGGCTGTTCTCGACCGTCTTCGGTCGTCGCGCCGAGGTGGTGAACAGGCTGCGCCTCGATAGTCTGGACCAGTATGAGGCCGAGCACGGCGACGCCATGACTGTGCGCGGCGCCATCGACGCCTTCCTGCGTCCCCTGTTCGTCCTGTTCGACAACGGCGACCCGGCCTGGCTGAACTATGCCGCACTGGTGGCCCAGGTGAACAACACCCCGGTCTGGGGCGGCGACACCATGCACAAGCATTTCGACCCGGTGATCGAGCGCTTCATCGACGTGCTGAGACGCATCGCCCCCGACACGCCGCCGCGTCAGATCTACTGGTTCTATCACCTGCTGTCGGGGTCGCTGACCCTGTCGCTGGCCCAGACCGGCCGTATCGACGTCCTGTCCGGCGGCCTGTGCAAGTCCTCGGAAATGGGCGCCATCTGCGACGCCATGGAGGCCGTCTTCACCGGCGGCTTCGAGGCCATCCGGCGCTGATCCAAAGAAAAACCCGACCTCAAAGGCTGAGGTCGGGTTCCGGTCTCATCAGCCCATCGTCGGGATGACGAAGGAGCTGTCGGCGTGCTCCAGTTCGCTGTCGGGCCAGCGGGCGGTGACGGTCTTGGTCTTGGTCCAGAAGCGCAGACCTTCCATGCCGTGCTGGTTGATGTCGCCAAACGCCGAGCGCTTCCAGCCGCCGAACGAGTGATAGGCCACCGGCACCGGGATCGGCACGTTGATGCCGACCATGCCGACGTTGACGCGGGCGGCGAAGTCGCGGGCCGCGCGGCCGTTCTGGGTGAAGATAGCGACGCCGTTGCCGTACTGGTGCTTCGACGGCAGACTCAGCGCCTCCTCGAAGCTGGCGGCGCGCATGATCTGCAACACCGGGCCGAAGATCTCTTCCTTGTAGGATTCCATCTCCGGTTTGACGTGGTCGAACAGCGACGGGCCGATGAAGAAGCCTTTCTCGTGACCCTGCAGGCTGAACTCGCGGCCGTCGACGACCAGTTCGGCGCCTTCCTCGACGCCCTTGTTGATCCAGCCCAGAACCTTGTCCTTGTGGGTCTGGGTGACGACGGGACCGTAGTGAGCCTCGGCGTCGGTCGAGACGCCGACGCGCAGGTTGGGGATTTCCGAGACCAGACGCTCGCGCAGTTCGTCGGCGGTGCGCTGACCGACCGGCACCACCACCGGCAGGGCCATGCAGCGCTCGCCGGCCGAGCCATAGGCCGCGCCGGTCAGGTCCTTAATCACCTGATCCATGTCGGCGTCGGGCAGGACGATGCCGTGGTTCTTGGCGCCGCCCATGGCCTGGACGCGTTTCCCGTGCTGGGCGCCCATCTGATAGACGTAGTGGGCGATGTCGGACGAGCCGACGAAGCTGACGGCGTGGATGTCGGGGTGGGTCAGGATGGCGTCGACCGCCACCTTGTCGCCGTGCACGACGTTCAGCACGCCCTTGGGCGCGCCGGCTTCCATCATCAGTTCGCCCAGACGCACCGGCAGGGACGGGTCACGCTCCGACGGCTTCAGGATGAAGGTGTTGCCGGCGGCGATCGCCATGCCGAACATCCACATCGGGATCATGCCGGGGAAGTTGAACGGGGTGATGCCCGCCACCACGCCCAGGGGCTGGCGCATGGAATAGACGTCGATGCCGGGGCCGGCGCCCTGGGTGTATTCGCCCTTCAGCGCGTGCGGGATGCCGCAGGCGAATTCAATGACTTCCAGACCGCGCTGGATGTCGCCCTTGGAGTCGGCGATGACCTTGCCGTGTTCCGAGGACAGCAACTCGGCCAACTCGTTCATATTGGCCTCGACCAGGCGCTTGAACTCGAACATGACGCGGGCGCGGCGCTGAGGATTGGTGCTGGACCAGCCTTCAAAGGCGGCCTGGGCGGCCTGAACCGCGCGATCCATCTCGCTGACGGTCGCCAGTTGGACGCGGGCCTGAACCTCGCCGGTGTTGGGGTTGAACACGTCGCCGAAACGGCCCGATGCGCCGTCTAAGGCCGCACCGTCGATGAAGTGGCGAATGTCGCGCATGGAGGCGTTTCCCTGTGTGTCGTTGTGTTCGTTTCATCATGGCCTAGCAGACGGACGCCTCGCCACCCATTGCAATTTTGCATCCTATGCTGTGCATTCCTGCAATGTTTGACTGGGACGACGTTCGCATCTTCATCGCCGCCGCGCGGGCGGGCTCGCTGGCTGTGGCGGCCCAGCGTCTGGGCATAGACGCAGCCACGGTCGGGCGGCGCGTGGCGCGGCTGGAGACAGCGCTGAAGTCGACCCTGGTGGTCCGCTCGGCCTCCGGCCTGCTGCTGACGGCGGCGGGGGCGCAACTGCTGGAGACGGCGCTGGACGCCGAGAGCGCCATGGAGGCTGCCGAGCGGGTGACGCGGCCCGACCTGATCGCCGGCACGGTGCGGATCAGCGCCTCCGAAGGTTTCGGCGGCGCCGTCCTGGCCCCCGCCTTGCCCGCCCTCCTGGCGGCGCATCCGGGGCTGAATATCGAACTGGCCGCCAGTTCAGGCTTCCTGTCGCCCAGCCGCCGCGAGGTGGACATGGCCATCACCCTTAGCCCCGCCGCCAGCCCGCGCCTGATCGTCGAGCCGCTGACGCCCTATCAACTGGCCCTCTACGCCGCACCTGAGTACGTCGCCCGGCATGGCGCGCCCGACAGCGTGGACGACCTGCCCCGCTTCGACATCGTCGGCTATGTCGACGACCTTATCTATGCGCCCGAGCTGCATTATCTGGACGAGATCCGGCCCAACCTACGCCCCCGCCTGGCCTCGTCCTCGATCCGAGCGCAGCGAGACATGATCGCGGCGGGCGGCGGCGTCGGGGTCCTGCCCTGCTTCCTGGCCGAGGGCCTGACGCGGATACTGCCTGACGCCGTCCTGATCGAGCGCCGCTTCTGGCTCAGCACCCACCGCGAGGTCCACGGCACGGCGCGGCTGAAGGCGGCGCGGCGCTGGATCAAGACCCTGTGCCAGACAGCCGCCGACCGCCTGTCGCCCTATTAAAGGCCCAGCAGGTCCGACCAGCGCCATTGGCCGGTCCCCAGCGCCAGCTTGGGCGCGCCGGGATCGTCGCTGAGCGTCACGACCACATAGCCGCGCACCGTCTGCGACTTGCACTCGCGCGGCGAGAACCCGACCACGACGGCCACGGCCTGACGCACGCCCGCCAGCCCCTTGCCCTCCTGGCCGGGGCTCAGCACCCAGTCGCCGTTCCAGATGACGATGGCCCGGCCGCGCGCGCCGGACTCGCGATAGGCCTCGGTCAGGCGCGCGCGAATGCGCGGGTCGTCGCGCAGGGCGTTCTGCAAGCGCTCGACCATGTTGCAGACCCCGCCCGAGCCCGACCCGGAGCCAGAGCCGGACCCGCTGCCAGACCCTGTGCCCGTTCCGGTCCCGGCGCCGCTGCCGACGTCGGAGCCCCCGCCCGCTGTCGTCGCCCCGGCCAGGGCGCTGTCGCCCAGAAAGACGTAGGACACGCTGGGCGTCGGCGCAGAGACAGGCACTGGCTCCACCGTCGGCGAACGCGGCGCCGGGCGGCTGGGGCGCGGCGTGGGGCGGGCGACCGGCGCAGGCGCGGCCTTGGCGGGGGTCTTCACCGGCGTGGGCGCGGGCGACGGCTTGGGCTGCGGCGTCGGGGCGGCGGCGGGCTGGCCGCCCCCGGCCTCCTGCTCAGCCGGTTCAGGCGCGGGCGGCGGCGGCAAGGGCTCGACCAGTTCGACCTCCACGGCCTTCCACTCAGGCGGGAAGACCGGCGTCTTGACGGGCGCCGACAGGATCAGCGCCAACACCAGAAGATGCGCGGCGATGCTGATCACGATCGTCATCGCCCGCGCGCCGCGATGCCTGCGCGCGCGGGCGGCTGCCTCAGGCCTCGTCATTTCAGGAACTCAACCGTAGATCGTCTCGCCATCTGTATTCCGCAGTCGATCTCTTCAATCAAGATCATCATTTGAAAGGATCAGTCGCTCGCGTCATGATCATGGCGCTCGGGATACAACGCGCGAGATAGGCAAAAAACGCAGATATTTGAACTTTTTCTATGGTTAAGCTGGCACCTTTTCTTTCGTGGCGCGTCTCTACCGCGCCGTTCCTGTTCCGACGGGTTCCGCGTGCGCACATCCGGGACTAGCGCCCCGGCACGAAGGAGACTTAACTTGATCAAACTCACATCTCGAGCGGTGGCCGTGACCAGCCTCGTGCTGATCGGCGGTCTGGCCGCCAGCGGGTGCGCCAGCCACCGCTTCGTGCGTGACAACGTCGCCGTGGTCGACGAGCGCGTCACCCAGGTTGACAGCCACCTGACCCAAGTCGAAGGCACCGCCGGCGAAGCTCTCGCCCGCGCCAACGCCGCCCACAAGCTGGCCGAAGGCAAGTTCCTGTATGAAGTGGTGCTGTCGGACGACTCGGTGAAGTTCCCGGTCAACCGCGACGCCCTGTCGCCGGAAGCCGAACAGCGCCTCACCGAACTGGTCCAGCGCCTGAAGGCCGAGAACCGCAACGTCTATCTGGAAATCCAGGGCCATACGGACTCGTCGGGCGACACCCGCGCCAACGAACAACTGGGCCAGTCCCGCGCCGAAGCCGTCCGTCGCTTCCTCAGTGACCAGGGCATCGCCCTGAACCGCATGGCCACCATCTCCTATGGCGAGACCAAGCCGGTAGCCCCGAACAATACGCGCGAAGGCCGCGCGCAGAACCGTCGCGTCGCGATCGTCGTTCTGAGCTGACCCACGGGCGGCGGCTCACAGCGGGGCCGCCGCCGCAATACCCGCCGGAACGCCCCCGGCGCCCTGCCCTGTCTCGCCGGATGAAACCGCCGGGCGCTAAACCAGCCCTGCGATACGCGCCAGAGCCTTGATGTCGAAGTGCGTTTCCAGAACCGCCGCGATCCGGTTCAGAGCCTGATCGACGCGCGTCGTCTGATCGACCCCGTCGCTGACCGCGCCCAGTTCCGCCAGCAGGGCTGCGCGCCCCTCTGCCCCGTCGAACAGCCCGTGCACATAGGCGCCGCTGATGCGCCCGTCCCCCGACACCGCGCCGTGAGGCCGTCCGTCGATCCGGGCGAAAGGCCGCGCCGTGTCCGGCCCCTCGGTCACGCCGATGTGGATTTCATAGCCCTCGGCCGCCGCCCCCGACGCCGCCAGATCTCCTTGGACGCGCCGCAGCACCTTGTCGCCCGCCAGCACCGTATCGACGTCGAGCAAGCCCAGGCCCGGTGCCGATCCCGGCGGCCCCTCGGCGCCGTCGGGATCGCTGATGCGGCGGCCCAGCATCTGATAGCCGCCGCAGATTCCCAGCACCCGGCCCCCGCGCCGCACGTGGGCCTTGATGTCCACATCCCAGCCCTGCGCCCGCAGGAAGGCCAGATCGGCCAGCGTCGCCTTGGTCCCCGGCAGGATGATCAGGTCCGCATCCCCCGGCAGGGCCTGTCCCGGCGGCACGAATCCGAAGTCCACGCCGGGCTCGTGCCTGAGCGGATCGAAGTCGTCGAAGTTGGCGATGCGCGACAGCATGGGTACAGCGATGCGCACCCGCCGCCCGGCGTCGCCCCGCGACGCCCGATCCAGCACCACAGCGTCCTCGGCCGGCAGTGATCGCGCGTCGATCAGCCAAGGCGCCATGCCCAGATCGGCCCAGCCGGTGCGGCGCACGATCTCCGCTCGACCTTCGTCGAACAGAGCCGGATCACCCCGGAACTTGTTGATCAGAAAGCCCTTGATCATGGCCCGGTCTTCCAGGTCCAGCACCGCGTGGGCCCCGACCAGGGCGGCGATGACATGCCCCCGGTCGATGTCGCCGACCAGGGCTACCGGCACGTTCGCGGCGCGCGCAAAGCCCATGTTGGCGATGTCGCCGGCGCGCAGATTGGTCTCGGCCGGACTACCCGCCCCCTCGACGATCACCAGGTCGGCCTCGGCCTGAAGGCGCCGAAAGCTGTCCAGCACCATCTCCAGCAGGGCCGCCTTGCGCGCCTGATAACCAGCCGCCTGCCAGACGCCCTCGACCCGCCCGCGCACGACCAGCTGGGCGCCCGTATCGCTCTGGGGTTTCAGCAGGACCGGGTTCATGTCCACCGTCGGCGGGGTGCGGCAGGCCTGGGCTTGCAGCGCCTGCGCTCGCCCGATCTCGCCGGACCGCCCCTCGGCGTCGGGCGCGGTGACGGCGGCGTTGTTGGACATGTTTTGCGGCTTGAAGGGCCGCACCGTCAGGCCGCGATTGGCGAAGACACGGCACAGGCCCGCGACCAGCACGGACTTGCCCACGTCCGAACCGCAGCCCTGAATCATCAACGCCGCCATAAGGCCTAGCCCTTCAGGCTTCTCAACATCAGTTCATGACGATAGGCGGCAATGTCGGACAGGGCCGCGTCCAGCGCCGTCCTGACCCGCTCCAGCCCGGCGGATGCAAGCGCCTGATCGCCATGCTCCACCTCGGCGCAGACGGCGGCCAGTTGATGGGCGCCGATCCCGGCGCTCGCTCCGCGAATGGTGTGAGTCGCATCGCGCCAGCCCTCGGCGGCTGCGTTCAGCATGGGCGACCACAGAACCGCCTGCTGCACAAACAGGTCCAGTACCTCCTCCGTCACGTCGTCCATGCCGCCGGTCATGGTCTCGAGGACCGCGAAGTCCACGGCCCCGGTCAGATCCCGCGCCGCCATCAGGCCTCCGGGGTCTTTGCCAGCCGGGCGTTCTTCGACGACCACAGCAGGTAGATGGCGAGACCGCCCAGGTTCCAGAGCAGGAAGTAGATCTGGGTCGAGGCTTTCAGGCTGAAGAAGAAGATGATGCAGCCGACGATGGCGATGCCGCCGACCAACCACCACAGGGGTGTCTTGAACTTGCGCTCGCGGTTCGGCTCACGCACGCGCAGCACGATCAGGCTGATCCCCACAGCCATGAAGGCCATCAGGGTGCCGGCGTTGGCCAGCGAGGCCAACTCGTCCAGACGCATGATGCCAGCCAGGAAGGCTACGACGATGGCGGTGAAGACGGTCACGACGGCAGGCACGCCGCGCTTGGAAATCCGCGCCAGGCGGTTGGGCAGCAGGCCGTCGCGCGCCATGCCCAGGAAGATGCGGCTCTGGCCGAACAGGAAGGCCAGCAGGACGGTCGGCAGGGCGATGACGGCGGCTGCGGCGATCCACTGGGCCGCAACGCCCTGACCCAGGCCGCGCATGATCAACGACAGGGGCTCGGGGCTGTCAGCGAATGAGGCCACGGGAGCCGCGCCGATCGCGGCGGCCGCGACGACGATATAGAGGACGGTGCAGACCACCATCGAACCGATGATGCCAATGGCCAGATCGCGCTCGGGCTTCTTGGTCTCCTCGGCCGCCGTGGCGATGGCGTCAAAACCGTAGAAGGCGAAGAAGATGATGGCCGCCGCCGCCATGACGCCGGTCTGGACGAAGGGTGCGCCGAAGCCATTGGGCATGAAGGGGGTGAAGTTGGCGGCGTCGAAGTTCGGCAGGGCGATGGCCACAAAGGCCACCAGGGCGGCGATCTTCACCAGCACCAGAAGGGCGTTCAGCGTGGCGCTTTCCTTGGTGCCCATCAGCAGCAGGCCCGTCACCACGGCGATGATGAAGACGGCGGGCAGGTTGATCAGGCCGCCCTCGACGTGAGGGCCGACGGTCAGGGCCAACGGCAGATCAACGCCTAGACCCGACAGGAAGGGAATGGCGTAGCCGGACCAGCCTACGGCCACCGCCGAGACCACCAGCGAATATTCCAGGATCAGGCTCCACCCCACGATCCAGGCGAAGATCTCGCCCAGCGAGGCATAGGTATAGGTATAGGCGCTACCCGAGGCAGGCATGATGGTCGACAGTTCGGCATAGGCCAGGGCCGCGCAGGCGCAGACCAGACCAGCCAGACCAAAGCTGATCAGAACCGCCGGCCCCGCCAAGCCCGCGCCGACACCTATCAGGGTCAGGATGCCGGTTCCGACAATGGCGCCGACGCCGAGGGCCATCAGGTGCGGCCAGCTCAGGGTCTTCTTCAGCGCCGGCCCCTCATGCGGGACCAGCATGGCGTCGATCGATCGCCGACGGTTCCAGAACGCCATATGTATTGTTTCCTCGCGCCGCATCTGTCGCCGGCTGATTCCGGCTGCGACCTTAGCGCGCGGAACAAACTTTAGAAAATCCCGCAATCCGCCCTTGCGCGCCCCCGGCATCCTGAGTAATAGGACGGCCCTTCGGGCAACCCAGCGGGTCGCCACGAAGAGCCGGCGCCACACCAAGGGCGCAGACGACGGTACGGGTGATTAGCTCAGTTGGTAGAGCAGCTGACTCTTAATCAGCGGGTCCACAGTTCGAACCTGTGATCACCCACCATCGTCTCTTTGGATATCTCCAGGCATAGTGCTTTCCCCTCAGGGAAAACGCCCCCCGTCGGCGGCGCTCTATGTGAAGGGTGAAGCTTGGTCTCTTCCCAAGACGCTTTGTCGCAGGCAGGTAGAAGGCTCTCCCCTTCTCCCCATTGCTGGTGCGCCCATGCCCTCTGGACTTATGGCCCTGATCGACGACGTCGCGGCGATCGCCAAGCTGGCGGCCGCATCTATCGATGACATCGGAGCCGCCTCCGGCAAGGCGGCGAGCAAGGCGGCGGGCGTAGTGGTCGACGACGCGGCGGTGACGCCGAAGTACGTCACCGGCCTGTCGCCCAGCCGCGAGCTGCCGATCATCGGCAAGATCGCTCTGGGCTCCATCCGCAACAAGCTACTGCTGATCCTTCCGATCGCCCTGCTGCTGACCGCATTCGCCCCCTGGGCCATTACGCCGCTGCTGATGTGCGGCGGCGCCTATCTCTGTTTCGAGGGGGCGGAAAAGGTGATGGAGATGTTCGGCGGTCACGAGGCGGAAGAACAGCCGGTCAGCGACGACCCCGCTCATCTGGAAAAGACTACAGTCGCCGGGGCCGTGCGCACGGACCTGATCCTGTCCGCAGAGATCATGACCATCGCCCTGGCCGACGTTTCGGATGCGCCCCTGACGACCCAGGCGGGGGTGCTGATCGTGGTCGGCCTGGCCATGACAGTCGCGGTCTATGGCGCGGTCGGCCTGCTGGTGAAGCTGGACGACATCGGCCTTCACATGGCCAAACGCGCCTCGAAGACCAGCCGGGCCATCGGCCGCGGTCTGGTCAAGGGCATGCCGGGCGTCTTCTCGTTCCTGACCGTCATCGGCACCGTCGCCATGCTGTGGGTCGGCGGCGGCATCCTGCTGCACGGTACGCACACCCTGGGCCTGGCCTGGCCGGCGGAACCGGTCGAGCATCTGGCCCACGCGGCCGGCGGCCTGTTTGGGTCGCTGGGCGCCGCCGTCAGCTGGACGACCACGGCCCTGCTCTCCGCCCTGCTAGGCCTCATCGTCGGCGGGGTTCTCGCCCTCGGCCTGCATCAGACGTTGCGCCTGTTCCGGCGCGGCGCGCACTGACGAACGGGGAGGCAGCGTCAGGTAACCTGACGCTTCTCCAGCTTCCGCGCCAGGGTGCGGCGGTGCATCCCCAGACGACGCGCCGTCTCGGAAATGTTGAAGTCGGTCTCGGCCAAAACTTCGTGGATACGCTCCCACTCCAGCGTCTTGATCGAGGTCGGGCGCACGCTGAGGGCCGCGTCCGGGTCGCCGTCTTGACGGGCGAAGGCGGCCTCGATCTCATCCGTGCCCGAGGGCTTGGCCAGATAGTGTCGGGCGCCCAGCTTGATGGCCTCCACCGCTGTGGCGATGCTGGCGAAGCCGGTCAGGACGACGATGTTCAGCTCCGGATCGAAGGCGTGCAGCGTCTGGACGCAGGTCAGGCCCGAGGCCGCCCCCAGCTTGAGGTCGACCACAGCGTATTGCGGATGGTGGACGGCTAGCAGTTCGACCAGTTGTTCGTGGCTGCGCGCGGACACCACCTCATAGCCGCGCCGCTCGAACGACTTGCGCAAGGTCTTGGCGAAGGCCTCGTCATCCTCAACGATCAGCAGTTGGCGTGGGGCGTCGGTCAGTTCGGTCATTTCGGAGCCAAGGCCTCCAGAGGCAGGGTGAGGCGGACGCTGGCGCCGCCGTCGCGTCGGTTGGCGGCGACCACCCCGCCGCCCAGCTTTCGCATGACATTGACCAGCAGGAAGAGGCCCAGCCCCGCCCCTGCCCGGCCCTTGGTCGACTGATAGGGCTGGCCCAGCCGCTCGAGAATCTCGGGTGCGAAGCCGGGGCCGTCGTCGTTGAACTCGACCGACAGCAGGTCGTCGTCCAGCGTCGCGGCGATGACCATGCGTTCGGCCCCCGCCTCATGCGCGTTGTCCAGCAAGGCGCTGAAAACCTGTTTCAACGCCGGATCGGCGATGATGCGGGGATCGGGCGACGCCGGCCCGCGCAGGACCACAGCCATGGCGTCGTTGGACTTCTCGCGCCAGTCGGCGACGATCTCGGACAGGAAACCGCCGAGGGTGGTGATGGTCGGCGCCTCGCCCCGCGCCTCGCCCGCCGACATCAGGATGCCGGTGACAATGGTCTTGCAGCGTTCGACCTCGGCCTGCATCTCGGCGATGTCGGCAGTCAGGTCCGCATTGGCGGTCAGTTCCGGCATCCGCTTCCAGTCGCTGAGGATGACCGACAGCGAGGCCAAGGGCGTGCCCAGCTCATGCGCGGCGCCCGAGGCCAATAGCCCCATGCGGACGATGTGGTCCTGTTCCGCCGCCTGCTGCCGGACATCGGCCAGATAGGCGTCGCGCGCCCGCACGTTCTGCGTCGTGCGGGTAACGAAGGCGACCAGCAACACCGCGATCAGGATGAAGTTGACCAGGGCTCCTGCCTGAATCAACCCCAGACGCGCGTCCGCGCCTGGCGGCAGCGGCAGAGGCTGATGCCAGAAGGCCAGCAGGCCCAGACAGGCGCTGGTGACCAGAACAAAGCCCCAGGCGTAGGGCGGGCGCAGCAAGACCGCCGCCAGCACGATCTGCATCAGATAGAGGGCCGCGAACGGATTGCTGGCCCCGCCGCTGAAGAACAGCAGCCAGGTCAGGGCGGCGACATCGGCAAACAAGGCCAACAGCAGCTCGGGATCAGTCACGCTCTGTCGGCGCAGCGCCACAGGGGCGCTGGCCAGATTCATCAGCGCCAGCCCGGTCGGGGCAAGCAGCAGCATCCCCAGCGGCAAGGGGATCTTCAGCCCCCAGTGGACCACGGCGATCGTCACCACCTGCCCGACTACCGCCAGCCAGCGCAACTGGATCAGCAGCAGCATGTTGCGCCGCCCGGCCGCGCCCGGCGACACCGGCGCCTCGGCCCGATCGTCCAGACCCAGCAGACTGCGCGCGAACCCTATGGCGCTCATCGCGCCGCCCTCCGCCGCTTCTCCTCACGCGCGAACAGGACAAAGCCCGCCGCCGACATGAGCGCCAGCCCGAACCAGGTCAGGGCGTAGATCAGATGGCTGTTGGCGAAACGCACCACGGTGAGGCCCCCGCGCGGCCAGCCGCCCGGATTGAGGGTAGCGTCGGCGTCGATAAAGTAGGGAGCGACGGGGCCGGAAAGCCCCCTCGCCTTGGCGATCCCCGCCACATCGCGCGAGAACCAGCGGTCGCCCGCCGGATCATTGGCGCGCAGGAAGCCGCCGTCGGGTTCGGTCAGACGCAGCAGGCCGACAACCGTCGTCTCGCCATCGACCTGACCCGCCGCGCGATCCGTCGGCTTCTGGCGCTCGGAGGGCACGAAACCCCGGTTGATCAGGACGGTGAAGCCGCGATCGGTCGTCAGCGGAGTCATGACCCAGTAGCCGGGCCCCAGATCCGTCACCGCCTTGACCAGCGCCTCGCGCGAATGATCGAAACGGCCGCTGACGACGACCCGACGATACTGATCCGCTTGCCGCGTGACGATCTGGTCCGGCGGCGGCGCGGCGGCAGGCGCGGCATGGATGCGGGCGTCGACCTGACGGATCAGGTCCTGTTTCCAGGCCAGCCGCTGCACCTGCCAGACGCCGAGCGCCGAAAAACCCGCAAACATCAGAGCGAACATGACCGCGCCCAGGATCAGGACGGTCATGCTGCGCGGCGGCCGAACAGGTGGTCGCAACGACGGCTCTATAGCTCTTCTCCCCGGCTAGCCGTCAGGCTCAGCCCATGGTCTGCATCTCGTGGGTGGGCATCATATTGGTGTTCAGGTGATACATCACCCAGACCGACCCCGCGACGGCGATCACCACGATGACGATGGTGAAGATCAGGGCCAGCATGTTCCAACCGCCCTCGGACTTGTGGTTCATGTGCAGGAAGAAGACCATGTGCACCACGATCTGCACCACGGCGAAGGCCGTGATGATCAGACCCGTCGTCTGCGGCGCCAGGGTCTCGGTCATGACCAGCCAGAACGGGATCGCCGTCAGCACCACCGACAGCAGGAACCCGATCATATAGGTCTTGAACGAGCCGTGATCGTGGTCGTCGCCGTGGTGATCGTCGTGATGATGGTCACTCAGAGTCTTGGCGGCGTGTTCGTTGTGGGCCTCGGCGCTCATCGCAGCATCCCGAACAGATAGACGAAGGTGAAGACGCCGATCCAGATGACGTCCAGGAAGTGCCAGAACAGGCTGAGGCACATCAGCCGGCGCTTGTTGGCCGGGATCAGACCCTTGCGCCAGACCTGCACCATCAGGGTGACCAGCCAGATGCAGCCGAAGGTGACGTGCAGGCCGTGGGTGCCGACCAGGAAGAAGAAGGCCGACAGGAAGCCGCTGCGCTGGGGCGTGGCGCCCAGGTGGATCATGTGGGCGAACTCATAGAGCTCGATCCCCAGGAAGCAGAGACCAAACAGGCCGGTGATCGCCAGCCAGATCTGCATCTGGGCGGTGCGGTTCTTGACCATGGCCAGCATGGCGAAGCCATAGGTGATCGACGACAGCAGCAGCATGGAGGTGTTCAGCGCCACCAGCGGCAGGTCGAACAGATCCTTGGGCGCGGGGCCAGCGGCGTAGTTGCCGCCGATCACCGCATAGACGGCGAACAGCATCGCAAAGATGAGGCAGTCGCTCATCAGATAGATCCAGAAGCCCAGCATGGTGCTGTGGCCTTCCGGGTGATGCGGCTCCTCGACCGGGTGGTAGATCGGCCGCCCGGCCTCGTCGACGTAGTCAGGGTTCAGGGAAGCTGCGTGGCTCATCGGATCAGCCCTTCGCCGCTGCGGCCGCCAGGGCCTTTGTGTGCGCGTCTTCCGTCGCCTGCACCGTCTCGGCCGGGATGTAGTAGTCGCGCTTGTAGTTGAAGGTGTGGAAGATGGCGTAGGCGATCAGGGCGAAGAAGCTCAGCGCCGCCAGCCACCACATGTACCAGATCAGGGCGAAGCCCATGACCGTCGACAGACCGGCCAGGATCACGCCTGCGCCCGTATTCGACGGCATATGGATGGCCTTGTAGCCGTCAGTCGGACGCTCATAGCCGCGCGCCTTCATGTCCCACCAGGCGTCCGAGTCATGGATGATCGGCGTCTTGGCGAAATTATAGTCCGGCGGCGGTGAGGACGTGGACCACTCCAGAGTCCGGCCATGCCAAGGGTCGCCCGTCTCATCGCGCAGCTTGTCGCGGTTGATGATCGAGACGGCGAACTGGATCAGCATGGCCAGGATGCCCACGGCGATGATGCCTGCCCCGACCGCCGCGATGATGAACCAGATCTGATAGGACGGATCGTCGAAGACCCGCATACGCCGCGTCACGCCCATGAAGCCCAGGACATAGAGCGGGGCGAAGGCGACCCAGAAGCCGACCACCCAGCACCAGAAGCTGACCAGACCCCACTTCTTGTCGAGCTTGAAGCCGAAGGCCTTGGGCCACCAGAAGTTGATGGCCGCGAACAGGCCGAACAGCACGCCGGCGATGATGACGTTGTGGAAGTGGGCGATCAGGAACAGCGAGTTGTGCAGGACGAAGTCAGCCGGCGGCACCGCCAGCATGACGCCCGTCATGCCGCCGATGACGAAGGTCAGCATGAAGGCGACGGTCCACATCATCGGCAGCTCGAACCGGATGCGGCCGCGGTACATGGTGAACAGCCAGTTGAACAACTTGGCCCCGGTCGGGATCGAAATGATCATCGTCGTGATCCCGAAGAAGGAGTTCACGGACGCGCCCGATCCCATGGTGAAGAAGTGGTGCAGCCACACCAGGTAGGACAGGATGGTGATGACCACCGTGGCATAGACCATGGAGGTGTAGCCAAAGAGCTTCTTGCCCGAGAAGGTCGAGGTGACTTCAGAGAAGACGCCGAACAGCGGCAGCACCAGGATGTAAACCTCGGGGTGACCCCAAATCCAGATCAGGTTCACGTACATCATCGGGTTGCCGCCGAAGTCGTTCGTGAAGAAGTTGGTGCCGATGTAGCGGTCCGCCGTCAGCAGGGCCAGAACCGCCGTCAGCACCGGGAAGGAGGCCACGATCAGGATGTTGGCGCACAGCGAGGTCCAGGTGAAGACGGGCATCTTCATCAGGCCCATGCCCGGGGCGCGCATTTTCACGATGGTCGCGATCAGGTTGATCCCCGACAGGGTGGTCCCCACCCCGGCGATCTGCAGGGCCCAGATGTAATAGTCGACCCCGACGCCGGGACTGTAGCCAATGCCCGACAGCGGCGGATAGGCCAGCCAGCCGGTGCGCGCGAACTCGCCGATGAACAGCGAGGCCATGACCAGCACCGCGCCCGCCGTCGTCATCCAGAAGCTGAAGTTGTTCAGGAAAGGAAAGGAGACGTCCCGCGCCCCGATCTGCAGCGGCACCAGATAGTTCATCAGGCCGGTGATCAGGGGCATGGCCACGAAGAAGATCATGATCACGCCGTGGGCGGTGAAGATCTGGTCGTAGTGGTGGGCGTTCAGGTAGCCCTCGGCCCCGCCGAAGGCCATGGCCTGTTGCAGGCGCATCATGATCGCGTCGGCAAAGCCGCGCAGCAACATGACGATCCCCAGGATCATGTACATGATGCCGATCTTCTTGTGATCGACCGTGGTGAACCATTCGGTCCAGAGGTAGCCCCACAGCTTGTAGCGGGTGATCAGGGCCAAGGTCGTCAGACCGCCGAGCACAACGACGGCGAAGGTAACGACCAGAATCGGCTCGTGGAACGGCAGTGCGTTCCAGTCCAGCCGACCGAAAATCATGGATGCGATTTGATCAATAGACATGGGTTCGGGCGCTCAGGATTGCGACGCGGGCGTTGCGTCGGCTGCGGTCGGCGCAAGGATTCGAGGGGCGAAGGGCCGGCCGGCGGCGGCGACTTCGGTGCGAGAGGCTTGACCCGGCCGGGTCAGGCCCCTGCCCATGATCTGTTCGGTCGGGGCCGAGCGGGTGATCTGGGCGGCCAGTTCCTGACGGCGGCGGCCCGCGTCCACGGCGGCCTTTTCGGCCTCCAGCGGCGTGCAGATCGCCATGACGTAGGACTCGCCTGACCCCAGAACGGCCTCGCCGCGACGGGCATACTTGTCATAGGCCAGCGGCCAGGTGGCGTGGACGGCGGTCAGACCCAGGCCGCCCTTCCTGTCGATGGCCATCATCTCGCCCATGCACATCTTGCCCGGCTCGACGCACATGTTCAGCACCGCGTCGAACAGACCTTCATCGACCGAGGCGTAGTGCAGGACGGGCACCTTCTCGCTGGGCTTCTCCAGCTCCAGATAGGTTTCGCGGTCCAGGTTCCTGCTGTCGGCGCGCACGCCCGCGATCCATTGATCAAAGCCTGCCTGATCCAGACCATGGAAGGTGAAGCGCATGTTGGAGAAGCCGTCGCCCGAATAGTTGGCCGAGAAGCCGACATACTCGCCCGGACGATTGATGACGGCGTTCATCTTCGTCTCCATGCCAGGCATGGCGTAGATCTGACCGGCCAGGGCAGGGATGTAAAAGGAGTTCATCACCCCGGTCGACGTGATGTGGAAGCGGATCGGCCGGTCCACCGGCGCGGCCAGTTCATTGACCGTGGCGATGCCGTACTCGGGGTAGATGAACAGCCACTTCCAATCCATGGCGACGACGTTGACCTGAAGCGGCTCCACGCCCTCGGCGACGGCCTGCCCCTTGTTGATCCGGTCCAACGACCGATAGGGGTCCAGCAGATGGGTGCCCGACCAGGTGATGGCGCCCAGACAGATGATGATCAGCAGCGGCGCGGCCCAGATCACCAGCTCCAGATGGGTCGAGTGGTCCCAGTCGGGCTCATACCGGGCTTCCTTGTTCGACTCCCGGTACTTCCAGGCGAAGAAGACAGTCAGCGCCATCACCGGGATGATGATGATCAGCATCAGCACCACCGACCAGACCAGCAGGTCGCGCTGCTGGGCGGCGATGTCGCCCGCAGGCGACAGGACAACGGCTTCACAGCCCGACATCAGGGCCAATAGGGGCAACAGCAATAGGGGTCGCAGGCGGCGCACGAAGGCTCCTGTCCGGGAATGGGGCTCTGGCACGATCATTGTGCGCCGCCCCTACCCCTGGCCGCCGAGGGGCGACATTGGACAATCCGTCCTATCCCCCCCGACCAGGATCGGGAGCAAATGGCGGCTTTCGTCATTCTTACCATGTCGGCGCGCGTGTCGCGCCCGGGTCCAGGGAACGTCATCGGTCATGAACGCCACCAGCGGCGCGCCTTCTTCAGAGTCCCTCGAGCGGGACGCCAGCCAGATCAACGCGCGACACGGCAAAATCGACGCCGGAGAAATTGCGATCGGCGTGATCATCGGTCGCACGTCGGAATTCTTCGACTTCTTCGTCTATGCGATCGCTTCGGTCGTGGTCTTCCCGCAGCTCGTCTTTCCCTATGCGGGACCGCTGGGCGGCACCTTGCTCTCCTTCGCCGTCTTCGCCGTGGCCTTCATCGCCCGCCCCATCGGCACGGCCCTGTTCATCGAGATCGACCGGCGCTTCGGGCGCGGGACCAAGCTGACCATCGCCCTGTTCCTGATGGGCCTGTCGACGGTCTGCCTCGGCTTCCTGCCCAGCTACGCCCAAGTCGGGCACTGGGCGGCGGTCATGCTGATCGTCTTGCGCATAGGTCAGGGCGTGGCTTTGGGCGGCGCCTGGGACGGCATGGCTTCGCTTCTGGCCGTCAGCGCGCCTGAGAACCGTCGCGGCTGGTACGCCATGGTGCCGCAACTGGGCGCGCCCTTCGGTCTGATCGTGGCCAGCGCCCTGTTCGCCTACTTCCTCAGCAAGCTGTCGGCCGCCGACTTCCTCGACTGGGGCTGGCGCTATCCCTTCTTCGTGGCCTTCGCCATCAACGTAGTGGCCCTGTTCGCCCGCCTGCGCATCGTGGTGACGCCCGCCTTCCAGGCTGCGTTCGAGACGCTGGAGCTGCACCCTGCCCCGGTCACCAAGGCCGTGCGCGAAGAGGGCGGCGGCATCGTCATCGGCGCCTTCGCGCCTCTGGCCAGCTTCGCCATGTTCCACATGGTGACGGTCTTCCCGCTGTCCTGGGTCTTCCTCTACACGGAGGAATCGCCCGCCCGCTTCCTGATGATCGAACTGATCGGGGCCGTGTTCGGCCTGGCCGCCATCCTGGCCTCGGGCTGGCTGGCCGACCGTTACGGCCGCCGCGCCCTGCTGGCCGTCACCGCCGCCGGCATCGCCGCCTTCTCGGGCTTCGCGCCCCAGATGCTGGACGGCGGCCCCATCGGCGAACTGGCCTATATGATCCTGGGCTTCGTCCTGCTGGGTTTGTCGTTCGGTCAGGCCTCCGGCTCCATCGCCTCCAGCTTCAGCCTGAGCAACCGCTATACCGCCTCGGCTCTGACGTCAGATCTGGCCTGGCTGTTCGGCGCCGGCTTCGCCCCGCTGGCGGCCCTGGCGCTGTCGGGCAGGTTCGGTCTGATCGCAGGTGGCGGCTACCTGCTGTCGGGCGCGGTCTGCACCCTGCTGGCCTTGTGGCTGAACCGCGAGCTGGGCCGCGGCCGGGCCGGCGCAAAGACCTGACGCTGACACCATCGGCCAGGCCGGACAAAAGGACGCCGCCGCTCAGGCCGCGTCCCTTTTTCACGCCGACAGGGTTAGCGCCGGTTTACAATAAGGCTTCAGTCTCCGCTAAGCCTGTCTGATCGCCGGAAGTTAAGAGGCGTTGCGTATCGTCGCTCTTGAAATCAAGGGTGATGAGGACGTCATGACCAAACTGTTGTCGGCAAAACGCCGCACGTTTCTGGCGATCGCCGCCGGCCTTACCGCCGTCCTGGCGCCGCACGTCGCCTCGGCCGGACCGTCGAGCGGCTATTCCTATCGACTGAAGGCCACGGTCCCCGTGTCCTGCTGGGTTCGTCCCAGCAGCACGGTCATGGCCGAGACCGGCCGCACCGGCTCAGTCGTAGAGGCCTGCAACAGCCCCGGAGGCTTCACGGTCTCGGCCCAGTATCGCCCCCTCGCCGACAGTGAGAAGGCCAAGATCATCTATGGCGACCGCTCGCTGGATCTGGCCAAGACCGGCATGCTGGAACTGCGCCGATCCTATATGGCGACCATCCGCACCGTCGATTATCGTTTCGACGACGTGCAACTGGATCAACCGCTGATCCTGGCCCTGACCATCCAGCCGATCTGATCCATCGGCGCCCCCAAATAGAAACGCCCCGCAGAGCCTCTGCGGGGCGTTCTTGCTTGCGCCAGGCGAAAGTTCCCGCGATCAGATCGCGGCGACAGTGAAGGTGAGAATATCGCTGTAATCCCCGGCTCGCTTGCCCGTGGTGTCGCCGATCTGCACCGTCAACGGATAGTCGTCATTTCGCGCCTGCGCCGAGACGACATCAAAGCTGTAGGGCGCCGTCAGGTTGACCTGACGCGTGCCCATTTGCAGACCATAGTTGATATACCAGTTGGTCCCCGCCTGGCGCAGCCGCCCCAGATTCAGTGAAGTGACCGAGACCCGATAGCCGGCGGTGCTGTGAACATAGACCGAGGTGTTCAGCGCTCGCGTGCCCTGAGTCAGATCGCCAAGGCTGATGGTCGGTATGCCGTTCTGGCGCGTGAACTCGCCCTTCAGGCCGATAATGGCCGCGGGCGCCGCTTCCAGCACCAGCGTCACCGGTCGTTCGGCGTGAACCTCGCCATTCGCCGCTTGCAAGGCGATATAGGCGACCTGGGTGTATCGCCCGTAAGTCAGGTTGGCGGGCGGCCTGACAGCGACACGGATGCGAGCCAGTTCGCGACCTTCCCTGGGCACCTGAATCTGCGGTCCCCGGATAATCCCTGACGAACCCGAGCGCGGCGTGAGATCGGCGCCGCTTTGCGCATCCTGCATGGCATAGGGCACACGCACCGACGACCCCGGGGCGCCCAGCCCGAAGGCTTCGCCGCGCAAGGAAACGCTGAAGCGTCCATTGCATGGCGTAGCGCCCGTGTTCACCAGCGCAAGATCAAAGTCCCGCACCGCCGCGTCATCTTCCAGAGGATTATAGCGGATGATCCACTGATCGGAGCCGGGATCAATCGTCAGGTCGCACTTGGCCTGGGCCGAGGCCTGACCAGCCAGCACCATTGCGCCCAGGATCGCCGCGGCGGCGGCGACAGAATTTCGAACGGATCGGGAAATCATGGTCTTCTTCCTTCCAGTCATTCTTCCGGCACATCGATCGGCAAGGTGACAGTTTGCATATCCAACAGACCCTCATTGTCCGCCGGGACCGTGAATTCGAAACCGGCGGACGGGCTGGTGAACAGGTCCACGCGATAGGTCTTGCCGGGCTTCAGCTTCTGGACGGCGAAGCGGCCGACCGAGTTGGTGAAGAACAGTTCCGGTTCAGCATTGGGTTCGTCGACAGGACGCACGCGGCCTGACAGCAGGGCTGCGGGGCGGCCGCCGTTACCGACGATGCGGCCCAGCGCGGACACAAAAGCGTCGCTGCCGACCTGAATGGCGTAGCCGCTCTTGTAGGCCGGACGCACGCGCAGGATGCCTTCGCCGATATCGTAGCCAAGAGGCGCGTCGAGCACGTCGTAGCGCACCGACTGGTTCACATAGGAAGTCAGGGTATTGGACATGGCCGGGCCCAGGGCTCCGCTGCGCGAATTATAGATCCCGCGCTGGAAGGACTCGCCCACGATGACAGAATGGTCGCCCAGGGTTTCGTGCGGATAGACGATGGCGAAGCTGTCGTAGATGTTGCGACCGATCGCCACCTTGCCGCCCGTCGTCGCGATAGAGCTGCCAAGCCTCAGGGTGGTGATCTGCTCATCAGTGATATCGCTGAAGGACTGGCCGAAGGCGGTGTGCGACAGGCTGGCGTCAAAGCGATTGCCGATATAGTCGACCTGACCCGACACCGTGCCGGGGCCGTCGTCGTAGGTTGACTGCACCGAGTAGCCCAGGGATCCGACGCGATTTTCACTCGATTGCTGGAACCGCACGCTGCCCGTATTGCGCGCGGAGTTGTAGCGCGCCTCGCCGCGACGATCATAACGGGGCGACCAGATCAGGGCGACGGTGAAGCCGAAGCCGTTGCTCGTACCGAAATTATTGCCGTAATCCGTGTATTCGGCCCCGAACTGAACCCCCCATTCCGGCGTGACACGATAGGTTGTGCTGGTGCCGAACGTATAGGAATCGTCCAGGAACGCGCTGCGGCTCATGCGATAGGAAGCTGTGGCGTTGGCCAGCCAGTTCGCGGAGAAACGGTGCGAATAGGCGCCCGTGAAGATCCACGAAATCGGATTTTGCGCCGTCGCATTGCCCAGGCTGGCGTAATCCTCGGACGTATAGTCCGCCACGAAAGTCCAACTGTCGTAGGTGTCGCCCTTGTCGATCGCGACGTCATAGCTCAGCGCATAGGCATAGCCGCCGCCGCGATCACTGTTGCTAACTGACGCGTCCAGCCGCGCCCGCGCGCCGTTTTTCAGAATAATCTGGGACTGTCCGGTGAGGTTCTGAACCTGCTCGGACGCCTGCAAACCGAACCCGAGCGCCGGCCGGTTCTCGAACGCCTTGCGCCAGTAGCCGGTGAAGGCCAGTTCGCCGTCGCTGTACTCCGGCGAGCCGAACAGGCCCGTGTTCGTCACGCCCAGATAGGCGCCGTACTCATAATCACCCGGCTCCAGCTCGATGGCGTCCAGATAGGCGCTGTAGGCGATCGTCTCGGTGCGGCCCGACTCGTTCTGGACTTCCAACTGGACATCGTTCGATCCGGTCTCGAGCGGCAGGTTGGACAGGTCGTACTGCCCCGGATCCAGACGGAATTCACGCACAAACACGCCGTTCCGCAACACCCGGACCGTCGAAGCCTCTTGCAGAACCAGCTGTCGTCCGCCAGCCAGAACATTGTTGCGGAAGGACTCGAACCGCTGACGCTGACGCGCCACGCCGACGCCGCCCATCTGGATATAGCCCTGACGGCCGCGCGTTTCCGGGTCCATGTCGCCCAGATACCAGCGACGGTACTCCTCGGGCTGATCATAGACGAAGCGCGCATAGCGCCGACTGACTTCATAGTCACCGCTGAACAGGTCTTCCCGACCCTGGACATCCGTTTCAAAGACCAGGTTCTTGAAACGGATAGCGCCGTTCAGATAGACGCTCGGCGTTCCCACATCACCCGTCGAATTCCGGCGTTGCAGCAGCATATTGGTGTTCAGATAGGCCGAGATATCTTCCGGCGCGGCCCCCGGCTCGTCCGGGCGACCGCCCTGGAACAGCGACTCGATCGACCGCTTGGACGGATCGATCCGCAACACCAGAACCGCCAGTTGGTCGGGGTCATATTCCAAGCGGATGCCTGTGGTGTTGATCTCTTCGGGCGCAAAGGACTCCACGCCTGCCAGGCGCGCCGCCAACTCCGCTTGCGCCTCGGGCGTCAGCAAGGGGTCGATCAGCTTTCTAAAGCCCTCGCTGTCGACGATGAACCGGTCGTCGCGCGTCAGCAGCACCGGCATTTCGCCCAGAACCCGGCGGTTGAAGTTCAGCGGCACCGTCATGGCGATGTCGCGGTCGTACGGGTTGATGTTGGGCCGTTGCTGCTGCGTTTCGACGGCCTGGCCGCCGGGGAGCGCCTGACTCCCGGGCGATGCAGCCTCGCTGCTGGCGGGGATCTCCGCACGTGCGCCGCCGGCCGCCGTCATGGCTGCGGCCAAGGCAAGACTGGACGCGGTCCCCGCTATTTTCGCCCCCCACTTCCTCATCGCGCGAACCGCAGGGTCACGGGTTTGGCGGGGTCCAGTTCGACTCCTGTCGGGACCTTGAAGGTGCGGCGACCGCCCCCAGGCGCGAGGTAGCCGACGCCCACGGTCTTGGAGACCTGGTCGCTGTTAAGTTCAAGACGGAAAGCCTGCCCCGCCTTGTCCGTGCCTTCGATCACCCAGGTCGCGCCGCTCATCAGAGCGTAGCGCTTGCCGCTGTTCGCCACGACGATCTCGACGCCCGGTTCAGCGGGTGGTTGAGCGACGGGGGCGCCGCCGTTCAGAGCAGGGTCGATTTCAGGCGCGGGAGGCGTCACCATGGCTGGCCTGACCGACACGACCTCGACCTTGGGTTCCGCCCCCGGCGGCGCCACCACGATCAGAGCCTTCATGGTGTAGAGTACCTGAACCGCCACCGCGCCGCCGCCCTCAGGCAGGTTCGGGTCAGTTGCGACCGGCAGTTGCTTCACCCACAGATAATAGGCGCGCGACACGTCGATGCTGGGTTCGCCAATCCATTGGACTCGCACCACCTGACGACCGCTCACCGGCACCAGGCCTTGCGGCGGGAAAACCAGGAAGTCCTCGTCCGCCGGCGTCTCGACGATGTTTCCGTCAGCGTCGATATCCATGCGGGTGATGCGCGTTTCGAACGGCAGGGCCGCTGTGCCGACGTTGCCGACCTCGATACGGGCAGCCGATCCGGCGCCCGAAGTCGTCAGCTCGGACACCATGGGCGACACGCGCATCGCCCAAGCCGCTGTGAAGACCAGCAGGCCGGCGACCAGCGCCGCTACGCCGCCGAAAATCCCCGCCATTCGCGGGAAACCAACACCCCGTCGCATCATCGCCAAACACTTCCCCATGCCGTCCTTCGGACGGTGTGCCGATATTGGTCGCCCCGATGACGACGAACCCGGTTCTCGCAAACTTCGCGCCACGAGCGAAAATTCGCCCCCAAGCCTAGCGATCAATGATCACCGAAAGGAAAACGCGCGGCGCAGCCAAAGCCGCCCCGCGCGTCACCGTTTAGAACGTCAGTCGCTTAGAAGGCGGCGATGTTGACGGTCAGGTCGCCCTGATAGGCGCCGGCGAGCAGCGACTTCGAGGGAACCGGGATGTTGACGTTCAGGGCCATGGCCGACTTCCAGGCGCCGTGCTGGGCGCTGGCGCTGTTCGAGGCGGCGTCCAGAACCAGCGAGGTCGGCGAAGCCGCGCCTGCAACGCCGACGGCGCCGGCGGTGTAGTTGGCGGTGACCGAGAAGGGCAGGTTGGCCTGGAAGACGTTGGTGTCGTAGCCAGCCGAGCTGTTGTTCACCAGACCGCGGATGTCCGACTTGGACAGGGTCACGGTGTTGGAGGTGTTGCAGCCCGCCAGGTTGCTGTCGATCGTGACATTGGCCGGAGCCGTCATGTCGAAGGCGGCGGCCGGACCGGTGTTGTCCGAGGCGTAGATGCCGATGGTGCCGAAATCGATCGTCTGCGAGTTGCTGCTGCCCGAGTAGTAGGCGCAGTCCGTCGACACTGCGCCCTTCAGGGTGAAGGTCGCGCCGTCGTCATCCGACGCCGTGCCGTTGTCGCCTTGCGAACCGCCGGTGGCGTGCCACGACGAATATTGGGCGGCGGCATTCTGGGCGTTGGCGCGGTTGTTCGGACGCGACCAGCCGCTGCTCGAAGCGACATAACCGACCACGGGGTAGTTGTCCGGAGCGTAGGTGCCGTTGCCGTTCGTAAAGCCGCGGAAGATTTGCCCGCGATCGATCGAGTCAGCCGAAGCGGCCGAAGCGGTCAGGGCGACGGCGGCGACGCCGACCATGAGCGAAAGAATCTTCATGTGATTGTCCTGCTTGTTAAAAAATCGGCGACAGCGTGGACGGCGATCAAACCGTCCACGCTGCGCTGGTCGTCAGTCGCTTAGAAGGCGGCGATGTTGACGGTCAGGTCGCCCTGATAGGCGCCGGCGAGCAGCGACTTCGAGGGAACCGGGATGTTGACGTTCAGGGCCATGGCCGACTTCCAGGCGCCGTGCTGGGCGCTGGCGCTGTTCGAGGCGGCGTCCAGAACCAGCGAGGTCGGCGAAGCCGCGCCTGCAACGCCGACGGCGCCGGCGGTGTAGTTGGCGGTGACCGAGAAGGGCAGGTTGGCCTGGAAGACGTTGGTGTCGTAGCCAGCCGAGCTGTTGTTCACCAGACCGCGGATGTCCGACTTGGACAGGGTCACGGTGTTGGAGGTGTTGCAGCCCGCCAGGTTGCTGTCGATCGTGACATTGGCCGGAGCCGTCATGTCGAAGGCGGCGGCCGGACCGGTGTTGTCCGAGGCGTAGATGCCGATGGTGCCGAAATCGATCGTCTGCGAGTTGCTGCTGCCCGAGTAGTAGGCGCAGTCCGTCGACACTGCGCCCTTCAGGGTGAAGGTCGCGCCGTCGTCATCCGACGCCGTGCCGTTGTCGCCTTGCGAACCGCCGGTGGCGTGCCAGGCCGAGATCGGCGAGTTGCCCCACTGGGCGTCAGCGCGGTTTGCCGCTGCGGCGAGGTTAGCGAGGAAGCCTCCACCTTGGACATTGTAGGTGTTGCCGGTCAGCGGACCGGTCCACTGGCCGCGGTTAATGGTGTCGGCCGAGGCGGCCGAGGCGGTCAGAGCGACGGCGGCGACGCCGGCGAGAAGCGTAACGATTTTCATAACAAGTTCTCCAAACGAGTTTTTGATGATTTCAGTCAGCCGAGCTGAAACAGCGCGCTCGATCTTCCTAAAGACTAACGAAATGTAAAAAGTTGTGTCAAGCAAAAAGAACGTTGTTTTATAGTAAATTCAAATCACTCGCCTAAAAAGCGAAAGACTGCCGAGACACACTTTTTACAACCAGTCACACTCACTACTTATATTTTTACGCTTAAGCTTCCGGGACAGAACTCAAACCCTTGGCTGAAGAGTCACACTCAAGGTTTCCACGTAGTCACCCGCCAGCAGCCCCGCGCCCTGGGGGCGCTGCGTGCGGATCTGGATCTGCCCCCCGCCGGCCGCGATGGCGTCCCCGCTTGTCAGGGTTTTGCGCGCAGTCAGGTCGGCGCTCGAATAGGCCGCACTCATGGTTCCGCTTGTCGGGGCCAGCGTCGGCACGAACACATTCAGCGTGTAGCCGAGGGTGCCGGCGAACGGCCCCTCCCCGCGCGGCTTGGTCACATGCGCCAGGCCGCCGCGCGCCGATTCGAAGCTGATATCAAAGGGCAGATTGCAACGAAGACCGAAGTCGGCGGTCACCACCTCATTGCCGGTCAGTTCACCGAGATCGATGGTTCCGCCGCCGGACAGTCGGCAGTCGGAGACGATGCGGCCGGTCACGGCGACATCAAATCCTGACGTGCTTTCAACGGAATCCGCGCGAACCGTCCCGGCCCCGACGAGCATGGCGACAGCGCCAAGCATTGCGGAAACTCTCGTCGAAAGCGCTTTTGCGCGCTTCCCTTCGGAAGTGGTCAGAAACAAGCCCACCGTTCGCCTCCCCAAGCCGCACCTGCGGCGCCCCCGCCACCAGGAGGGGGTTCGTTGGTCAGCGTTCCAAGAGGCGTGCCATCCCAAAATGGCACACACCCATTGCGGGCGCGGCGTCAGACCCTCGCCGCAAGGGTTAATGAAACGTTAACGCACGTCGTTCTACGAGCGGCGTTAAGGTTTGACAAGCTTTCGCTTCATTTTGGGACAGCGGCGCTACGCCGCATCGCCTGACGCGCCTTGGAGCGACGTCGCCAGACCGTCAACAGATGCTCGGTATAGCCGCTGGGCTGTTCGCGCCCCTTGAAGACCAGATCCCGCGCGGCGCTCCAGGCGTCACCGTCGAAACCAGGCGCCAGCGGGCGATAGGCGACGTCGCCTGCGTTCTGGCGGTCCACCACGACGGCCATCCGCTCCAGAGCCGCCCTCACCTCGTCCTCCGTGACCACGCCGTGGCGCAGCCAGTTGGCCAGATGCTGGCTGGAGATGCGCAGGGTGGCCCGGTCCTCCATCAGACCGACGTCGTGGATATCCGGCACCTTGGAACAGCCGACGCCCTGGTCGATCCAGCGCACGACATAACCGAGGATGCCCTGGGCGTTGTTGTCCAGCTCCTGCCGGATCTCGTCGGCGCTCGGCGCCTCCGTCGCGAACGGCGGGGTCAACAGAGCCGTCAATCCGGTGGCGGGACGCTGCGCAATCTCGGCCTGACGGCTCCAGACATCGACCTCATGATAATGCAGGGCGTGCAGGGTCGCCGCCGTCGGCGACGGCACCCAGGCGGTCGAGGCCCCGGCGCGCGGATGGCCCGCCTTGGTCGCCAGCATCTCGCCCATGCGATCCGGCGCCGCCCACATCCCCTTGCCGATCTGGGCGCGGCCCGACAGCCCCGCCTTCAGGCCGATATCGACGTTGCGGTCCTCATAGGCCTTGATCCAGCCGGTGTTGCGCACCGCCTCTTTCCGCACGACCGGCCCGCCCTCCATCACCGAATGGATCTCATCACCGGTGCGGTCCAGGAAGCCGGTGTTGATGAAGGCGACCCGCCCCCGGGTCGCCGCGATGCAGTTGGCCAGGTTGACGCTGGTGCGCCGCTCCTCGTCCATGATGCCCATCTTGATCGTTAGCGGCGGCAGACCGACCATGGCCTCGACCGCGCCGAACACCGCATCGGCGAAGGCGACCTCTTCCGCCCCATGCATCTTGGGCCGCACCACGTAGATCGAGCCCGCCGGGCTGTTGCGCTGATCCGCCGGGCGCTTCAGGTCGTGCAGGCCGATCAGGCCGGTCATGGCGATGTCCAGCAGGCTCTCGGGCGTCTCGCGCCCCTCCCCGTCCAGCACGGCGTCGGTCGTCAGGTGCAGGCCGACGTTGCGGACCATCAGCAGGCTGCGCCCCTTCAGGGCGAAGGCCGTCCCGTCCGGCGCCGTATAGGAACGGTCGTCATTCATTCGCCGCTGCACCGTCTGGCCGTCCTTGACGAAGCCCGCCGACAGGTCGCCGCGCATCAGCCCCAGCCAGTTGGCATAAACCAGCCGCTTGTCCTCGGCGTCCACCGCCGCGACGCTGTCCTCGGCGTCGGCGATAACCGACAGGGCGGCCTCGACCATGACGTCGGCCACGCCCGCCGGATCGGTGCGGCCGATGCGGTGAGCGCGGTCAATGACGATCTCCAGATGCAGGCCGTTGTGGCGCAACAGGACGCCAGAGGGCGCCGCCGCCTCACCCGCATAGCCGACGAAGACCGCCGGATCGGCCAGACCCGTCGTCCGTCCGCCGGACAGGGCGACGACCAGCCGCCCGCCCTTAACCCTGTATTCCGCCGCCTCGGCGTGGCCTCCCTCGGCCAGAGGCGCCGCCTGATCCAGAACGGTGCGGGCGCGGGCGATGACCCTGGCTCCGCGCTCGGCGTCATAGCCGCCACCCTTGGGCGCCTCGCCCAGAGCGTCCGTGCCGTAGAGGGCGTCATAGAGGCTGCCCCAACGCGCATTGGCGGCGTTCAGCAGATAGCGGGCATTGGTCAGGGGCACGACCAGTTGCGGCCCGGCCATCGTGGCGATCTCGGGATCGACATTGGCCGTCTCGGCGCGGATATCGGTCCGCTCGGGCTCGATGTAGCCGATCTCCCGCAGGAAGACCTGATAGGCCTCGGGGTCCGGTTGGCCCGGATGGGCGCGGTGCCAGTCGTCCAACTTCGCCTGCAGTTCGTCGCGGCGCGCCAGCAGGGCGCGGTTCTTCGGCGCAAAGTCCGCCAGCAGCCCCTCGACCCCGGCCCAGAAGGCGTCGGGCGTGACGCCCGTGCCGGGCGCGGCCTCGTCGCGGACGAAGGCGTCCAGTTCGGCGGCGACGTTCAGGCTTCCGTGGCGGACATAGGTGGTGGACATGGCGGGTTCTCCTTGAGCCTGAACCCTAGCCTCGCGCACGCAACCTATCCACGGCGAAGATCGACGTCTATCTTTGCAAATATCGCAACGATGAGATCACGCCATGCTGGCCGAGTATGAGATTTTCGTCCGGGCGCTGGAGGAAGGCAGCCTGTCCGCCGCCGCCCGACGACTGGACCTGTCGCCCGCCGTGGCCTCGCGGCGGCTGGCGCGGCTGGAGGATCGCCTGGGGGTGCGGTTGATCGAGCGCACCTCGCGGCGGCTGGCCCCGACCGAGGCCGGGCGGCTGGTCTATGACCGGGCGATGCAGCTTCTGGACGGGGTCGAGGATCTGGAGGCCCTTGTGTCGCGTCGCACCACCCAGGCGCGCGGCCTGCTGCGGGTTTCGGCCCCGACCTCGTTCGGGCGACGGCGGCTGGCCCCGCTGCTGACGCCCTTCCTCGACGCTCACCCCCGGCTGACGCTGGAGCTGAACCTGACCGACGCCTTCGTTGACCTGATGGCCGAGGACGTGGACGTGGCCGTGCGCATCGGAAGCTATGAGGTGGGCGACCCCGCGATGCACCGCCTGGCCCCGAACCGCCGCGCCCTGTGCGCCACGCCCGCCTATCTGGCCGAGCACGGCGCGCCGCAGACGCTGGATGATCTGCGCGTCCATGCCCAACTGGCGGCCGAGAACCAGTCCGCCTGGCGGCTGGAAGGCCCCGATGGCCCCGTCACCTTCCGCGCCCGCAGCCGGGTGCGCACCAATTCGTCAGAGGTGGCGCGTGAACTGGTGCTGGCCGGCGCTGGCATCGCCCTGCGCTCGACCTGGGATGTGGGCGAGGAACTGCGCGACGGGCGGCTGCTCCGGGTCTTGCCGCATTATGCGGGGGCCTCAGACGTGGCCATCTTCGCCCTGACCGCCGGGCGGGCGCGTGCCGAAAACCGGGTGCGGGCCTTTATCGAGTTTCTGTCCGCCCTCTACGGCGATGTGCCAGAATGGGACAAATAGAGAGCCCCTCCTCCGCTACGGAGAAGGGGCTCGATTTCGTCTCTTACTGGGTCGCCGTCGCCTTCGGCTTCAGGTAGCGGTCCAGCCAGGTGACCATTTCCCACTGGGTGTGGCCGACCGACTCGCGCGCCCGATATCCGTGGGCTTCCAGCGGCAGGACGACGTAGCGCACCGTCGCGCCATTGCCCTTCAGCGCCGCATAGAAGCGTTCCGACTGCACCGGGAAGGTGCCCGAGTTGTCGTCGGCGCCGCCGTGGATCAGCAGGATCGGCTCATTGACCTTGTTGGCGTAGGTGAAGGGCGACATCTCCGTATAGGTCTCGGTCGCCTCCCAGTAGGAGCGCTGCTCGGCCTGGAAGCCGAATGGCGTCAGGGTGCGGTTATAGGCGCCCGAACGCGCGATCCCGGTCTTGAACAGGTCGGTGTGGGCCAAGAGGTTGGCGGTCATGAAGGCGCCGTAGCTGTGCCCGCCCACGGCGATCCGGTCGCGATCGGCGACGCCCAGAGCCACCACCGCATCGACCGCCGCCTTGGCGCTGGCCGTCAGCTGCTCGATGTAGGTGTCGTTCGGCTCGGCCCCGTCCTTGCCGATGATGGGCATGGTCGGGTCGTCCAGCACGGCATAGCCCTGGGTCAGCAGGAACAGGTGGCTGATGCCCGTCGGGCGCACGAAGCGGTTCTCGGTGTCCACCACCTGACCGGCCACGGCCGCGTCGGTGAACTCGGCCGGATAGGCCCACATCACCAGCGGCAGAGGGCCGTCACGATCCTTGTCGTAGCCTGCGGGCAGATAGAGGGTGCCCGACAACTGAACGCCGTCGTCGCGGGTATAGGTGATCAGTTGGCTCTTCACGTCGGCCAGTTGCGGGGCCGGGTCGGGGAACTGGGTCAGCTGGGTCACGCCGCCGTCCAGATCGCGCAGGCGCAGGTTGGCCGGATCGGTGCGACTCTCGCGATAGGTGATCAGCTTGCGACCCGCATCGTCCACAATGCCGACGACGGTTTCATATTCGCCCTGAGCCGAGCGCCAGACGCGTTCCGTCTCGCCGGTCTTCAGATCCAGGGTGTCGAGGAAGGGATATTCGCCCTCGCGCGTCGCGCCGTCGCCCTCGACGAAGACCTTGGAGCCGTCGGCGGTGAAACGGATGGTCGAACGACCGCGCGCGTTCGGCTCGACGACCACCGAGCCCGGATCATTGTAGCGGTCCTGATAGTTGCGATCGACCAGGACGCGGCCCGCGCCGGGGTTCGACGGATCGACCAGGGTGCGGGTCTCGTGGCGGGTGTTGAACCAGCGGCTGTTGACGATGGCCACGTCGTCGCGGCCCCACTGCACGCCTGCATAGCGCTCTTTCAGGTCCGCCAAGGTGCGTGGGCGGTCGTTGAAGGGCGCCGGCAGCATGAAGACGCGGTCGCGCACCTCGGCGGCGTTGCGCGGATCACCGCCGTCCTGGGCCTCGACCCAGACCAGGGTGGCGTCGGCGTCTGCGCGCCACTGGGCCGAGCGCGGGCCGGGGGCCACGGCGTCGAACGGCGTCGGCACATTGTCGCGCAGCGGCAGGTAGGCGACGCGGTGAACCTCACGTCCGTTCAGGTCAGTGATGACCACGTCCGCCGGGAACAGGCTGGCCGGCACGACGTAGCTGTAAGGCTTCTTCACCCGCGTTTGGAGGATGAAGCGCCCATCGGGCGACACCGAGACGTTCAGGAAGACGCCCGGCTGGCCCAGGGTCCGCGCGCGACCGTTCAGCGGCACGATGGTCAGCTGGCTAGTGAAATAGTGGTCGAACAGGGCTTCGTCGCCGGCGTCGGACAGCAGGTCCTGATAGGTCCGCACCGGGGCGGCGCGACCGCCGGTCTCGGCCACGGTCGGACCCGAGGGCGGGCGCGTCACGTCGGGCGCCGCGCGACGACCGGCGGGCACGGCCTGAACCAGCAGACCCGAGGCGTCGGGCAGCCAGCTGTAGCCGGACCCGGCGGCGGCGTTGACGGTCGGTCCCGTCAGACGGCGCGCCTGAGCCGAGGCCACGTCGGCGGTCCACAGCTCCAGTCCGTTCGGCGTGTTGAGCAGGAAGGCCACGGCCGCGCCGTTCGGGGCCCAGCTGACACTGGTGAGGCGCGCGTTGGCCGGCAGACCAGCCACGACGCGGGCCGCGCCGCCCTCGACCGTCTGGAAGCTGAGGCCCGTCAGCCAGGTGACGCGGCTGTTGGCCGGGCCGTTGTTCGTCGGATTGATGCGGTATCCGGCCAGACGCAGCATGGGCTCGGCCAACTCGGCGATGCCGGGCAGGTTGGAGCGGTCCTGCAACAGCAGGGTCTTGCGATCCGGGCTCAGGCTGGCTGTCGGGTTGGGCTTGGAGTCGAGGATCTGCGCGATCGGTTGCGGCGGCTGCTGATAGGTCGGCGCGGCCGGCGCCTGGGCGGCGGCGGGCATGGCCAGGGCGGGCACGGCGGCCAGCAGGACCAGGGCAGGCAGAGCCTGCTTCAACAGTTGACGACGCATGGTGATCTTCCCCGACGTGGCGCGCCCGAAAACGCCGGGCGCCCATGGTCTAGGGGCGGGCTTGCCGGAGGGTCAACCCGTATGGCTCAGCCAAAGCGCCCTTCGGCCCACCGTGCGGCGAAATAGCCGCCGACCGAGGCCACGGCGGTCAAGGTCGTCCCCCAGCAGAGGTCGATGATCGTCAGCCGCGTGGACCAGACGCTCAGCGTCGCCTGATTGGTCAGGTCATAGGTGGCGTAGGCGACGAAGCCGAGCACAGCCCCGTTCAGCAAGGCCCGAGTCCAGGCCGCCTCCTTTAGCGCCGGCACGATGGCCAGGAACACGATGCCGCCAATGGAGATCAGATAGAAGATCACCGCCGCCGTCATGTTCGGCTTGTCCGCCATCAGGGGACCGATCACCGGCCGATACAGCCGATCCGCCATGGTGGTCAGCCAGACCGCGTCGATGGCGGCGAAGGTCAGGCCCGCCCCCAGATAGGCCACGACATATTTCAACATCAGGACAGGCCCTCTCCGACCGGCTTCAACAGATAATGACTGACCGCCCAGGTGCGACCGCCGTCGTTTCCGAACAGACCCGCCGTCGCCAGGTAGAAGCGACGCCAGCGTCGGGTCCACAGCGCCGCGTCCGGGCCATAGGTTTCTCGCATCAGCACGGCCACCCGTTCGGCATTGCGATCCATGTTGGCCAGCCAGTCGTTGGCCGTCCGCGCATAGTGGTCTCCGTTCCAGGTCCATTCCTGCGCCACCTCGAACAGGTCGGGGAACTGTCGGATCAGGTCACGGCTGGGCATGATCCCGCCGGTGAAGAAGTGCTGGGCGATGAAATCGCCGCTGTCGGTGTGGTCGAATCGATAGGGCGCGTCGCGATGGGTGAAGACGTGGATGAACATCCGCCCGTCGGGCTTCAGCCAGCCCCTGGCCCGCGTCAGCAGGACGCGCCAGTTGGCCATGTGCTCAAACATCTCGACCGAGACGATGCGGTCAAAGCCGCCGATCTCGGCCTGAAAATCATTCATGTCGCAGGTCACGACCGTCAGATTGCTCAGACCCCGCGCCCGCGCCTGGGCCTCGATATGACCGCGCTGGCCGTGGCTGTTGGAAACGGCGGTGATCCGGGCCACAGGATAGCGTTCGGCCATCCACAAGCTCAGCGAGCCCCAGCCACAGCCCAGCTCCAGAATGGTCTGCCCGTCCGCCAATTCGGCGTGGGCACACGTTTCGGCCAGCGCCTTCTCCTCGGCCTGATCCAGGCTCTCGGCGCCGTCGCCGTACAGGCAGCAGGAGTATTTCAGCCGCGCGCCGAGGCAGATCTCAAAGAACTCGGGCGGCAGTTCGTAATGCTGATCATTGGCCGCGGCCGTGTGTTCAGCCACCGCCCGGCGCGCCATCTCCCGCGCAAACGCCGCCTGATCATGCGGTCCGTCGCGGTCCAGCCGCCGTCGCGCCTCCGTCACCAGACTGTCGATCGCCGGACGGGCGATGAAGTCGGGAAAGGGCGCGTCCTGCAACTGACGGATGGCGACGTTGACCAGGCTCATGCGGATTCCATTGGCGACAGGGGCGACCTCTTGCATACGCATCAGCCTCGTCTTTGGATGCGGCGCTTGCTCCGTCCCCTCGCCCGCTTTATGGACGGATAAGACCGCAATATTCATCAGACGGTGAAAAAGGGAGAGCGATGCGCAAGATCTACGCTGACGTCACGTCCGCGCTGGAGGGCCTGACCTTTGACGGGATGACCGTCATGTCCGGCGGCTTCGGCCTGTGCGGCATTCCCGAGAACCTGATCGCCGGGCTGAAGGCCTCGGGCGTCAAGGGACTGACCGTCATCTCCAACAACGCAGGCGTGGACGGCTTCGGCCTGGGCCAACTGCTGGAGACCAAACAGATCGCCAAGATGATCTCGTCCTACGTCGGCGAGAACAAGGAGTTCGAGCGGCAATACCTGGCCGGCGAGCTGCAGTTGGAGTTCAATCCGCAGGGCACCCTGGCCGAGCGCATCCGCGCCGGCGGCGCGGGCATCCCCGCCTTCTTCACCGCCACCGGCGTCGGCACCCTGGTCGCCGAAGGCAAGGAAGTGCGCAACTTTGATGGGCGGGACTACGTCATGGAAACCGGCCTGATCGCCGACCTGGCCATCATCAAGGCCTGGAAGGCCGACGAACGCGGCAACCTCGTCTTCCGCAAGACGGCCCGCAACTTCAACCCGATGATGGCCACCGCCGGCAAGGTCACGGTCGTCGAGGTCGAGGAGATCGTCCCCACCGGCTCGCTGGACCCCGACCACATCCACACGCCGGGCGTCTATGTCGACCGCCTGATCCAGACCGTGTCCGAGAAGCGCATCGAACAGCGCACTGTCCGCCAGAAGGAGGCCTGAACCATGGCTCGTACTCGCGAACAACTGGCCGAGCGCGCCGCGAAAGAGCTGCAGGACGGCTTCTACGTCAACCTGGGCATCGGCATCCCGACCCTGGTGGCAAACTATATCCCCGAAGGCATGGAAGTGACCCTGCAGTCGGAAAACGGCATGCTGGGCATGGGCCCCTTCCCTTATGAGGGCGAGGAAGACCCCGACCTGATCAACGCCGGCAAGCAGACGATCACCGAGATCCCCGAGTCGTCCTATTTCAGCTCGGCGGACAGCTTCGCCATGATCCGTGGCGGCCACATCAACCTGTCGATCCTCGGCGCGATGGAGGTGGCCCAGAACGGCGACATCGCCAACTGGATGATCCCCGGCAAGTTGGTGAAGGGCATGGGCGGCGCCATGGACCTGGTCGCAGGCGTCAAGCGCGTGGTTGTGGTCATGGATCACGCCAACAAGCACGGCCAGTCCAAGGTGCTGAAAGCCTGCACCCTCCCCCTGACCGGCACGGGCGTGGTCAGCCGCATCATCACCGACCTGGCTGTCTTCGACGTCAAGCCGGACGGTTCGGGTCTGGAGCTGATAGAACTGGCCGACGGCGTGACCCTGGACGAGGTCGCGGCCAAGACCGAGGCGACCTACACCGTGGCGACGGGCCTGGACTGATCGCCCTGCCCGCCTGAAGACAGAAACCCCGGCGACCGCGAGGCCGCCGGGGTTTTCTCTATCCGTCATCCCGGAAGCGGCGCAGCCGCTATCCGGGACCGCTAAAAACGCAACGCCTTGGGCGGTCCCGGCTCTCCGCCTGCGGCTACGGCCGGGATGACAAAACTAGGAACCCCGCGTCGCCTGGAAGCCCTGCTGATCCGTCCACAGAACGATCTGGCGGCTGGCCTCGGCGGTGGCCCGGTCGAAGGCGGCAACGATGGCCGACTGGCGGTTCTCACCTGCGCTCTCGCTGACCGCGATACGGTCCTCGGCCACAATCGAGCGGTCGCCAGGGCGCACCAGACGCAGCAGGACCACGATACTGGCGTTCGGTACGGCGCCCGGCGCGGCGTAATCCGCCTCGAAGCGGCGCACGTCCACGCTCAGCAGCAGACCGTCGCGCGTCAGGGGACCGCTGCTCAAGACCGTGCAGGTTCCGCCGTCGAGGAAAGCGTTGCGAAGCGCTTCCTCGAACAGGGTCTCAGCCGGCGACACCCAGCGCGCGCCCTTGATATAGGCCGCCTCAGCCCCGGTCACGGCCAGCAGCCGATCACCGCGCGCGGCTTCGGGGAAGTCCACGCGGCGCATGGAGACATGGACATCCGGGCAGGCCGAGGTTGCCCCCGTCCCTGCAAAGGCTGACGCCCCGCCGAACCGATAGAGCTGAACCGGATCAGGCGACGACAACAGGGCGCAACCGGACAGGGCGACCGACGCAGCAGCGATCACAAAAGCGGAACGGATCATGGCTGCACCTCGATTTCCTTGGACGGCGCCTTCGAGATGAAGTCGCGCGGGCTTTCACGCACATTGTCGATCAGCGACTGAAGCGAGCGCGTCGCCTGATCCAGCTGGCGGATGGTGTCGTTCAACTGCGGCACGGTCTGCGTGCCGAAGTCGCCCAGCGGCCCTTCCAGCCCAGTCGCGGTCCGGTTGATGGAGGCGATGGTCTGCTGCGCCTCGCGCGTCGCGGCGTTGATGTTGGCGATGGCCTGCTTGCCGTCGGTGTCGATCATCTGACGCGCGCTGGCGCCCAGGGCCTGATACTCGCCGACGGCGGCGTTGGCCTTGGTGATGGTTTCTTCAAGCTGCTGGAACATGCCCTTACGGGCTTCCAGTTCGGCGGTCAGGGCCTCAACGTTCTTCACGCTGGACGAGAAGCTGCGGATATTGTCGTCGGACATGACCCGGTTGATCCGGTTCAGGGCGTCCACCGTCTGGGCCAGCACCGTGCCGGAGCCGCTCAGCAGTTCGGCGATCGGGCTGGGCTGACTCTGGATCACCGGCACGACATTATCGGGGTATTGTTCTTTCAGCAGGGCGCTGTTGGCTTCACCCGCCGTGATCTGGATGTAGTTCAGTCCGGTGATGCCCTGCGGCTCCAGCTGGGCGCGCGAGGTGACACGGACCGGGGTCGTGCCGTTCAGGCGCACGCGGGCGATGACCTGATCCCCCTTCTTGGGGTCCAGGTTCAGGGCCGTCACCTCGCCGACGCGGATGCCGTTGAAATGCACCTCGCCGCCTTCGGACAGGCCGCGCACGGGACCATAGAAGACGATGTCATAGACGTCGTAGTCATTGTTGAACTGCAGGCGGGCCAGCCAGATCGTGAACACAGCCAGCGCCAGCAACAGGGCGACTGTGGCGATGCCGACTGCGGCGTAATGGGCGTCTCTTTCCATCTCTTCCCGCTCTCCTCAAGCGGCCTTATGGGCGGCGCGACCGCGCGGCCCCAGGAAGTATTCCTTGATCCACGGATGATCGGAACGTTCCAGTTCCTGAACCGTGGCCTTCGCAACGACGTGCTTGTCGGCCAGCACCGCCACCTTGTCACAAATGGCGTAAAGGCTATCGAGGTCGTGGGTGATCATGAAGACCGTCAGGTCCAGGTCGTCCGTTAGCTGACGGATCAGATCGTCAAAGGCCGCTGCGCCGATAGGGTCCAGCCCCGCCGTCGGCTCGTCCAGAAAGATCAGCTCCGGGTCCAGCGCCAAGGCGCGGGCCAGGCCGACCCGCTTCCTCATCCCGCCCGACAGCTCCGCCGGCTTCAGATAGAGGGCCTCAGGCTTTAACCCGACCATGGCGATCTTCATCTCGGCCAGTTCGCGAATGACATTGCGCGGCAGGTTGGTGTGTTCGACCAGCGGCGAGGCCACATTGTCCAGCACGGTCAGGGCCGAGAATAGCGCCCCCTGCTGGAAGAGGACCCCGGTGCGCCTTTCAACCTCCGCCGCCTCGGCCTTGGTCATGGCGTCGCGGTCATAGCCAAACAGCTTCACCGAGCCGCCTTCAGGCTGTTTCAGACCGATGATAGAGTTCAGCAGCACCGTCTTGCCGGTGCCCGAGCCCCCAACCACGCCCAGCACCTCGCCGCGCTGCACGTCCAGGTCCAGGTCCTCATGGATCACCCGGTCGCCGAACTGGCTCAGCAAGCCCCGCACCTCAATGACGTTCTCGCGCGTCGGTTTTTCCTGGCGGGCCGTCACAGGTTCAGCTCCAGGAAGATCATGGCGAAGACAGCGTCGAGGAAGATGATGGCGAAGATGGCCTGGACCACCGCCGCCGTGACCCGACGGCCCAGGCTCTCGACGTCTCCGGCCACCGACATGCCCTGACGGCAACCGATGGCGGCCACCACCACGGCAAAGACCGGCGCCTTGACCAGACCCACCATGAGGTGAGTGTCCATCATCGGGTCCTCGGTGATGCGCTGAATGAAGAAGGACGGGCCGTAGGCCAACTCGCTCCACGTCACCAGCATACCGCCGAACAGGCCCGACACCATGCCGACGAAGGTCAGCAGCGGCAGCATCAGCACCATGGCCGCCAGCCGCGGTATCACCAGGGCCTGGAAGGGATTGACGCCCATGACCTGCATGGCGTCGACCTCCTGGTTCATCCGCATCGAGCCGATTTCGGCGGCGAAGGACGAGGCCGAACGGCCCGCCAGCAGCACGGAGGTGATGACCACGGCGAACTCGCGCAACACCGACACGGCGACCAATTGGACCGTGAACACCCCCGCGCCGAACTGGGTCAACAGGTTGGCGCCCAGGAAGGCGATGACTGCGCCGATGAAGAAGTTGGTCACGGCGATGATGGGAATGGCGTCAAGCCCCGACCGCTCGGCCTGACTGAACCAGGCCGGCCAGCGGATGGCGCCTGGATGCTTCAGGGCCGAGCCGACGGCGACGATCAGCCGCCCGAGGAAGGCGAAGGACAGCATGGCCTCGGCCAGAAAGTCGTAAACGCCCAGACCGATCTTGGCGAAGGTGCGGGTGAAGGCGTTGGCGCGACGCGGGGGCGCGCAGGACTCGCGGTCCAGCTTGTCGACCATGGCGTAGATGCGGCCGGCCTCCGGGCGATCGCTCCACGCCGCCTCGGGGATGGACGCCGTGGTCGCTTGGGCGATGGCCAGGGCGCCGGCCGTATCGAAGCGTCCCAGTTCAGCCAGATCCAGCGCGATCACGGCCCGTCCGGCCAGATCAGCCTGCAGGCGATCGCCCTGACGGCCCACGCCGGTCGTCGACCAATCGCCGCTGAGGCGCAGCTTTGCCGCCGCTCCGTCGCCGTCCTGGATTTGATATTGGGCCGTGCGGCTCATCGTTCAGTTCACCAGCGCGAATAGCTGGAGCGCGTGGGGCAAAGGCATGGGCTCGCACCCTCCCTGGCGCGAAAAGACAGTTTCAGCAGCAGAACCGCCACAGTAAGGCTGTGGCTCAGCAACGGGGCCACTGTCAACGCGCGATGACTTTACATCGCCCCCTGACATCGCCATCTGACCCAGCCCCAAACCACGCCCCTCCCTGCTACCGTGCAGCTTTGACAACGCCGCCAACCGCGTTTCGTTCAAGCAGGGGGTGAAGTCGCCCGTTTAGACGCCGAGCCCTAGCGCAGATAGTCGAGCAACGACACCTGGCGCAGTTGGCTGAGCACCTGGGCCGAAGCCTGGAGGGCGATCTGGGCCATCTCGAGCTCGGTCACCGCCTCGGCCATATTGGCGTCGGTCTTGCCAGACAGCATGGTATCGACCGAAATCTTCCGCGCTTCCTGCGATTCCAGCAGGGTATCGACGCGCGCCTGCATCGAGCCGTTCTTGGCCTGAAGGTTCACCACATCCTTGGCCGCGGTCTCGAAGCGCGCCATCAGCCCGGTCAGGGCCGTCTTCTGCGCGTCGGTCATCTGGCCGTTCAGCGGCGTGGCCTGATGCAGGACCTGCAGATCGCGGAAGACATTGAACAGATCTTGCCCGATGTCGCTGGCCAGGAAGCCCGTGTCCATGGTGACCGTTTCGTCCAGCAAGGACGTCTGCTTCAATTGGTCGTTTCTGAAGGCGCCGCTCGTGGCGGGCATGGCAGCCAGCTTTTCCAGGTCGGTGGCGCCGACCGGCGTGGCGGGCAGGACCACGGCCTGCTGATCCACATCGCCGCCCGCGAACAGGAACTTGCCCTGATGCTTCATGTTCAGGCCGTCCTGAGCCATCTTGAAGATGGTCTCCATCTCGGACATCAGGCCTTCCATGCGACCGGCGGCGATGGCGTTGGCGATCGCCAGCCGGCCCGAGGTCGCGGCGTCGGCGACCCGATCCATCCCCATGTCCTGCATCGTCAGACGGTCGGCCACCGTCTTGTTCGTGTCGATGAAGCCCTGGATGCGGGTCTGGCTGGACTTCAGGGCGATGACCGTTTCGGACTGCCGCCCGAAGCCGACCAGATCGGTGGCGTTCTTCTTGGTGTTGACCTTGTTCTGCGCCTCTTCGCCTCGCGCCTGCGCGTTCATCAGGTGCAGCAGGGCCGACTGATAGTTTCCAAAGGTCGAAACGCGGGTCATCGCATCATCCCGATCAGGGTGTCGTACATCTCCGACGCCGCCTGGATAAGGCGCGCCGAAGCGTTAAAGGCTTGCTGATAGGTGGTCATCAGCACCAGCTCCTCGTCCATATTAACGCCCTCGACCGAGCTGCGTCGGGCCGAGGCTTCCTGATACAGCGCGCCGGCGCTGGTCGCGCGGGTCTTTGCCAACGTCGCCTTGCTGCCCAGCTCTCCCGAGAACTCCGCGGCATAGCGCGACAGGGACATGTTGACGCCGCCCGCGCCGCCCGCCGCAGAGAAGCTGGTCGCGTTCTGATCGGCCTTGGCCAGCAGACGACCGCCGCTGCCGTCGTTCTTGCTGAGCGCCGGCGTGCCTGCCGCCACGCCCAGGTTCAACTGGGCCAGGGCCAGCTTGGACGGGTCCTTGGCGATGTCGGCGCGCACCGAAAAACCGCCCGCGCGAGAGGCGCGGGCGCCGCTCAGGCCGAACAGGTCGCTCATCGAGACGCCGGAAGGAACCTGGCGGGTTCCGTCCTCAATCACCGACATGGTCGAGGGCGGCGCGCCATGACCCGTGAAGATCAGTTCGCCGGCGCCGTTCAGGCTGAAGCTGCCGTGTGCCCCCACGCCGGTGGTCGGATCATTCAGCGCCGTCAGCATCTCCGCCATCGTGCCCGCCCCTGCGGGCACAGCCACCGATAGATCGCGGATGCGCGAGCCCGAGGCGTCCGTGAACCGGAACTTGATCGTCTCACCCGGGGTGAAGCCGTGTTGCGAGGCGGGCGTCAGGCCCGTGTCGTAAAGCGCCGGGCGATCGGTCGAAACCAGATCGTTCAGACCGAAATAGTGCGAGAAACCGCGGCCGGCCTTGTTGCTGGGATTGGTCGCGTCGTCGGCGATGGCGACGCCCTGGCCCGCCGGCGCCTGGATGCTCAACTGCCCGTTGACGAAGCTGGCGCTGGCGCCGCCCAGCTGGCCGTTCAGGGTGGCCAGGAAGCTGGCGGGCGTCGCCGCCACCCCGTTGATCGTCATCGTCGCGCCCGAGAAGACGATCTGGGCCGAGTTCTGGATCACGCCCTGGGCGTCGACCGTGGTGATGGTTGTGGTCCCGCTGAACCCGGACAAGGCTGTCTCCAGCGACTGCCCCACGTTGCGCCCGTTCAGCACAGCCGGCGGCGGCACGGCGGACGAGGCGTTGTGCGCGCGGTTCAGTTCGTCCGCCAGGCGCGTCATCATCTCGCCCAGGCGCTCGGCGGCTGCGGGCGCGTCCAGGTCGCGCAGTTCCAGCAGACCCTTGATCTCGCCCGAAGCTAGGCCCTCGGTCAACGGTCGCCGCTGGCCGTTCGGCTCGGTGATCATGATCTGGTTGAAGACGGTTTCGGCCGAGACGGCTCCCGCGCGCTGATACTCCAGCTTGGCCGCGCCCTGCCCTGCCAGCAAAATGCCGGCCCCGGTGCGCACCTCGATGCCGCCGATCGAGCGGGTCGTGATCCGCACATCCAGCAGCTCGGACAGCTCGTTGACCAGGGCGGCCTGGGCCGTTTCCGCCCCGGTCGAATCCGTGCCGACGACATTGGCCTTGGCGATATCGACGTTCAGCTTCTCGATCTGCTCGACCAGGCCGTTGACCCGGTCCACGGCGGTGCTCAGGCGACCATCGGCCTCCTCCCGCGTGTTCTGGATCTCCTTGGCCACGCGCGCGGCCTCGTCGAACATGGCCTGGGTCTTCCAGATCGCGTCCTGGCGCAGCGGCCCGGAAGTCGCGTTCTCGGCCGAGGTCGAAAAGGCGGAGAAGATCTTGTCGATCTGGGCGAAAAAGCCGCTGTCTGCGCCCGGATCGCCAAACTGCGACTGGATATGATCATACAGCTCATAACGCACGGCCTGACGCCCCGCGTCGGCTCCCGCGCTCAGGCTGGCGGCCTGCAGGAAGCGGTCGGTGGCCAGACGGACGCGCGCAATCTCGACGCCTGCCCCCGTGCCCTGACTGGCCCAGGACTGCTGGTCGGCGACCTTGCGGATATAGCCGGGCGTGTTGACGTTCGAGACGTTGTCCGAGACCACTCGCAGTTGCGTCTGGGCCGTATTCATGCCCGAGGTCGCGATGTTCATGATGGAGTTCAGAGACATCAGAAACGGGCTCCATGCAGGGGCGCGCCCGGCAAGCCTTGCTGGCCTGCGCGCAAATCTTGCCCGGCGTTTCGGTTAGCCATTCTAGCCAACTCCTTGATTTTATAAGACATCGGCTTTTCAGCCCCTGTGCGTTCATCAGACGCGGCGCAAAACCCAGGCCATCCATCGACGCCCTGTCCGCCCGGCAAAAACGTGGCGGCGCGGCAAGAACGGCCGGGCGCGCTCGACACCAAGGCTCTTCCAGAAATCGATTTATCTCTTTCTTTTCAATCGATTGATCAGGAACCGCCACTTGGCCCGGAGCTTGCGCCAGAGCTTTCGAACCACCTGAGCGCAGTAGGCGCCGCCCACCCAGCGAAAGCCCTATCGCCGCTCATGTCCGCGCTCAGCGTCATGTCCCTGATCGCTCCGACCGCCCCGGTCGGCGCCCCCGCCGCATCCGTGGAAACGGCGGCGGACGAAGGTCTTTTCGCGGGACTGGTCGCCGCTGTCGCTCCGCTTTCCAATACGCAGGGCGAGGAGAGCGCGTCGGCTCTGGAAGCGCCGCTGGCGGACGCCGACACCTCTTCCCCAAACGCCGCCGTGGATCCCGCGCCCGCCTGGCCGCCCCTCCCGCTGATCGCGCCCGCTCCTCTGCCGAACGCCCTGGCGGCGGCTCCGGAAGGCGCACGGGAGGCGTCCGCCGGAACCCCCGCTGCGTCCGCGCCCCCTCTCGCGCCGGCTCTGCCGCTGGACGCCGCAGCCGGCACGCCGCCACCGACCTCCGCGCCGGCGCCCTCTTCAGGTGACGCCGCACCGACCCAGGGCCTGGCCCCGGGTCTGGCCCAGGCTCCGGCCCAGACCTCGCCTTTGTCGCCGCAGACGACCGACGTGGCGACGGATATGCCCGCTGCAACGACCAAGGCGCCGGCCGCTTCGCCCCTCGCCGGCGCCGCGCCGACCGAGGTGCGTCCCGCCCAGCCTCTGCCCGCCTCCCAGCCGCGCGCAGCAGTCGCTCCGCCATCGCCCGTTGGCGTTCCGGGGCAGGCCGGGGAGCAGATCGACGCCCAAACCCAAGGTCAGGCTGCATCGACAGAGGATCAGGCCGCCGCCCGCCGTCCGACGCCGACACCGACGGCCACGCCCGCCGCTGCGCCTCCCGCTTCGGTCACTGTCGATGCCAAGACCGAGCCGCGCGCCGAAGTCGCCGCAACGCCTCGCGCCGCCGCCCAAGCTTCCGCGCCCGTCACCCTGACGGCCTCGTCCGTGCCAGCAGCGCCCACAATCCCGTCCATGGCGGCGCAGACCGCGCCTGAGGCGGCTTCAGCTCAAACCGAGGCCCCTGCCTTCCAGCCAGTCGCCTCGACCGAGCCCGTCGCCGCTTCACCTGAGGCCGCCACGCCCACGGCGCGCCCGACAGCGACCGCAGCGCCGCAACCCGTCGCTCCGGCGCCGGCGCCCTCGCAAGCCGTACAGTCCGCAGTCGTCCCCGACCCGACTGAAGCCATCATCTCGGCTGCCGCCACGCCGGCTTCCGAAGCAGAGCCCGACGCCGAGGCCGCGCCGCAGACCCCGCCGCTTGCGACCCCCGCGCCCGCTCGCAACCTTTCCGCCCGTCTCGACGAGCGCCTCTCCAACGCCGCGAAGGCGACGGCGCAGGCTGACGCCAAGGTCGATGCCGGCGCCGGCTCCGGCGCCCGATCGATCCTGCCGACAGCGACGTCGTCCGCCACCGCACCGTCGTCAACCGCCGCCGCCCCGAGCGACGTCGCCGCGCCGCCCCTGCCCGCAGACGCCCTCCCGCTGGACGGCCCGGCCGACCTCGCGCCCTCGCAACAGATTCTGGACGCGCCGGCCGCCGCCCCGAACGTCTCGCGCGACCTGGGCCTGTCGCAGTTGTCGCGCGCCACAGTCGAGACCACCGCCCAGTTGGCGGCCCAGATCCTGAAAAAGCTGGAGGGTCGCTCGACCCGCTTCGACATGGCCCTGACGCCCGAAGGCCTGGGCCGCGTCGATGTCAGCCTGGAGATCGATTCCGACGGTCGTCTGGCCGCCCGCCTGGCCTTCGACAACCCGGCAGCGGCGACGGATATGCGCGCCCGCGCCGACGAGCTGCGCCGACAGCTGCAGGACGCTGGTTTCCAGCTGACCCAGGATTCTCTCGAATTCTCGGAGCGCAATCCTTCATCCGGCTTCAGCGGCGGCGGCGCCTTTGACCGCGCGCCCGATCGCCGCGCCTTCGCGGGCGCCGCCCGTCTCGCCGTCCAGGCCGACGTCGCCCTGCCCCCTCCCGGCCCCTGGGCCTCCCTCTCGCTGACGCCTGACCGCGTCGATATGAAGGTCTGACCTATGGTCACCGCCGTCACGACCAACACCGCCACCGACAAGATCAACACCGGCTCGACCATGCTGGCGTCGAACTTCGAGACCTTCCTCTCGTTGCTGACCGCCCAGTTGAAGAACCAGGATCCCCTGTCGCCGATGGACTCCAATGAGTTCACGGGCCAGCTGACCCAGATGGCCGGCGTCGAGCAGCAACTGCTGTCCAACCAGCTGCTGACCGCCCTGCTGAACGGCCAGAAGGGCGACGGCCTGGCCAGCGCCTCCAACTACATCGGCAAGGACGCCACGGCGGTCTGGGACGCGACCAAGGCCGCCGACGGCAAGGCGTCGTGGAGCTACGAACTGGGCACGAACGCCTCGGACGTCGAGCTTCAGGTTCTGAACGCCTCGGGTCAGGTCGTCTGGAAGGGCCCCGCGCCGGAAGCCGGCGCGGGCGTGCACGACTTCAACTGGACCGAAGGGCAGGACGGCAGCGTCTATACCCTGAAGGTCACGGCCAAGGACGCCACCGGCGGCAAGGTCGACGCCCAGGTCCTGATGCGCGGCCGCATCACCGGCGTCGAGATGTACGCCGACGAACCCTACGTCACGATCGGCAGCTCCGTCATGCCGCTCTCCAGCATCATCGCGCTCGACGAGAAGAACGCCAGCGTGAACCCACCGACGGCGACCACGCCGCCGCTGCCTACAGATCCCGAGACCGACGCCTGAACGGCGCCCCTCTCGCTTCCCCTATTTCCGCTTAAGGAGCCGCTACAATGAGCATCAACAGCGCCATGCAGGCCGGTGTGTCCGGTCTTTCCGCCAACTCCGCCGCCCTGGCCGCGATCTCGCAGAACATCGCGAACGTGAACACCATCGGCTACAAGCGCACCCAGGGCGAGTTCCAGACCATCGTGAACAGCCAGAGCAAGGGCGCGGGCGGCTTTGCAGCCGGCGGGGTCATGACGACGGCCCGGCACTTCATCAGCCAGGAAGGCCAGCTGCAGCGCACGACGGAAAGCACGGATCTGGCGATTGATGGGGGCGGCTTCTTCGTCACGACCGAAAAAGCCGAAGGTGTCGGCGCCACCGACAGCCGCCTGTTCACCCGCGCGGGCGCCTTCCGCATCGACAACCTGGGCTATCTGAAGAACAGCGCCGGCCTGTACCTGCAGGGCTGGCCCGTCGATTCCAACGGCGACATCGCCACGGACCCGTCGGACCTGACCCGTCTGCGCTCGATCAACATCGGCACGGTCGGCGGCACCGCCGAGCCCACCACCCGCGCCCAGATCAACGCCAACCTCTATTCCGGCCAGACGATCTCGACCGCCGCCAGCCCGAACAAATACACGAACGTGCCGCTGACGCCCGCCGCTTCGGGCCCGAAAGACTTCACCGTTCGCTACTCGCCGACCGGCAACGCCAACGAGTTCAACGTCACCGTCAAGACCGGCATCCAGACCATCAACGCCGTGGCCACCTATGACGCCGCCGGCGCCCTGGCCAGCCTGACGGTGGGCGGCGTGGCCCAGTCCCTGACTGACCTCGACCTGGGCGGCGGCGACACGGTCTCGCTGGGCTCGCCGGGCCTGGGCATCATCAACAACAACGTCGCCAAGACCAAGTACGACCCCTCGATCAACTCGATGGCCATGTACAACGGCGAGGACGACAACCCGCTTGGCGTGAAGCCGGACTTCAAGATCAACATCCCGGTCTCGGACTCCAAGGGCGGTCAGCGCAACATCGAAATCCGCCTGCTGAAGAGCGATCAGCCGAACGAATGGTATGCGGAAATCGTCTCGGTTCCGGCCGACGACGTGATCACGGGCGGCGCATATTCCAACGGCCAGATCAAGACCGGCCTGATCGCCTTCACCCCCGCCGGTCGCCTGGACGTCTCGACCATGCAGACCTGGCCTTCGGGCAAGGGCCTGTTCGACGACCCGGCCAACGCCGTGCTGGACTTCGGCCGTTCGGACCCCAACACCATCATCGACCCGGCCAATCCCGCCGACGACTACAAGGTGAAGTGGGCTGACGGCCTGGGCATCTCGGCCCAGACCCTGACGCTGGACCTCAGCACCTCGGCCGGCGGCCTCAGCCAGTTGAACACGGCCTCGATCGTTCAGTCGACGGTGACCAACGGCACCGCCTTCGGCAACCTGTCGGACATCAAGATCGACGAGAGCGGCTTCGTCACCGCCATCTTCGACAACGGCGTCATGCGCCGGATCGCCCAGGTCGCCATCGCCACCTTCCCCAGCCCCGACAGCCTGCGTCAGGTCACCGGCAACGCCTTCCGCGTCAGCCTGGACAGCGGCACCTTCAACCTGAAGGCGGCCGGGACGGGCGGCGCGGGCATGATCGCGGCCCAGCAGCTGGAATCCTCGACCGTCGATCTCTCGGCCGAGTTCACCAGCCTCATCACCACCCAGCGGGCCTATTCCGCCTCGTCGAAGATCATCACGACGGCGGACGAGATGCTGGCCGAACTGCTCAGCATCAAGCGCTGATCGGCTAACCGGAATCGATGAGTAAGCCTCCGTTAGACTCAATGAATCCTTCGTTTCCGGCGCCTCGCAGACGCCGGGGACGGAGGGTGCGTCTTAGCCATTCCTTCACCACGACGCTTAAACGCCCCTTAGCCGGGGCGCGCCTAGGGTACGCGTCGATGGTGGTGGTGAAAGAGGCTTAAGCCCATGCTGCAAGAGCGACGCCTGAATAGCAGAGGCGAACAATATGTGGTCGGCCCGACGGGCACGCCGCTGACCCTGCGGGATCTCCCGCCGGCGGAAACCAACCGCTGGGTGATCCGCCGCAAGGCTGAAGTGGTCGCCGCCGTTCGCGGCGGTCTGATCAGCCTGGAAGACGCCCTGACGAAGTATCGTCTGACGGCCGAGGAATTCATCGCCTGGCAACAGGCGATCGACAAATGGGGCATGCAAGGGCTGCGCACCACGCGCATCCAGAGCTACCGGGATTAATGGGCCTCAAGTAGCGCGAAGCGCGACAGGCCCAAGGATAAAGGCCGCCTTCCCCCGGGGAGGCGGCCTTTATCGTTTTCAGAGCCATGCCTCGAAATCGAACGCAGGGGCCTCTATATGGCGGCGATGACCCTGGCTGACGACATTTGCCCCGTTCCGTCCATCGCCCCCATGTCCGGCGCAGCCGACATGGACGCCGCGATCGAGAGCGCGCGACAGGCGGTCGGCCTGCCGGTCGGCGCGCGCGTGGTCGCGGCCATGTCGGGCGGGGTGGATTCCACCGTCGTCGCCGCCCTGCTGGCCAAGGCCGGCTATGACGTGGTCGGCGTCACGCTGCAGCTTTACGACCACGGTGCCGCGCTGAAGAAAAAGGGCGCCTGCTGCGCCGGTCAGGACATCCACGACGCCCGTCTGGCCGCTGAACTGATCGGCATCCCCCACTACGTCCTCGACTACGAAAGCCGCTTCAAGGACGCCGTGATCGACCAGTTCGCGGATTCCTATCTGAAGGGCCAGACCCCGGTTCCCTGCATTCGCTGCAATCAGACCGTGAAGTTCCGCGACCTGCTGGACGTCGCCCGCGACCTCGGCGCCGAGGCCATGGCCACCGGCCACTACGTCCGCCGCGCCGCCGTCGGCAACCGCTCGCAGATGCGCAAGGCGATCGACCACTCGCGCGACCAGTCTTACTTCCTGTTTGCGACGACCCAGGATCAACTCGACTATCTGCGCTTCCCCCTGGCCGATCTGGAAAAGCCCCAGGTGCGCGGCGTCGCCGCCGCCCTGGGACTGACGATCGCCGCCAAGCCTGACAGCCAGGACATCTGCTTCGTCCCGTCCGGCGACTATCGCACCCTGATCGACCGCCTGCGCCCGCAAGGCCGCGAGGCCGGCGAGATCGTCCACATGGACGGCCGGGTACTGGGCACGCACGGCGGCATCACCGACTATACCATCGGCCAGCGCCGGGGCCTGAACGTCGCCGTGGGCGAGCCCCTGTTCGTGACCAAACTCGACCCCGACAACCGCCGCGTCATCGTCGGCCCGCGCGAAGCCCTACTGACCGCCAGCTTGACGCTGGAAGAAACCAACTGGCTGGGCGATCAGGCTGCGATCGAGGAAGCCGCCCGCGACGGCGTCCCCGTCCTGGCCCGCGTCCGCTCCACCCGCCAGCCCTCGCCCGCCCGTCTGTCGCTGGACGAGAACAACATTGTCTCGGTCGTCTTCGATGAAGGCGAAGAAGGCGTCGCCCCCGGCCAGGCCTGCGCCCTCTACGACCCGGCCGATCCCGACCGCGTCCTGGGCGGCGGCTTCATCCAGAGCACGACCGCTGTCGCCTGATCCGCACGACAACGCGCACGCCTTGGGCGTTCGCGCCCGTCTGCCCGACGATATGCTTTACCTGCGCGACGCATTCCCGCGTGAACGCTGGACCGGAGCCCTGCCCGAAACCGCCGCCTTCTGGCTGCAGATGCACACTGGCTTCCGCGATCAGCAGGTTCAGATGACCAATGCTGCGACCCGCTGGCGGTCCGGCGCGCAGGACCCGCGCGGCCTGCACGCCGCCCTCATGCCGACCCTGCAAGCCTTCCTTCAGCATCTGGACGGCCACCACCGTATCGAGAGCGGCCACTACTTTCCGCAGTTCCGCCTGATCGAGCCGCGCATCCAGACCGGTCTCGACCTCTTGGACCGCGACCACGACGCCATCCACGCCCATCTGGACGCCCTCTACCATTCCGCTGCCGCCTTCCATCAGGCGGTCGCGGGCCAGTCCTCCGAGGCTTCTGACCAGGCCCATCGCCTGACTGACGTGCTGGACCGCGCCGCACCCGACCTGATCCGCCACCTCGACGACGAGGAAGACATCGTCATCCCCTTGGTCGCGCTGAAGGCGAACCTGCGGGCTGAAGGCCTTTGAAGCGGGCCGCTCTCCGCGGCTACGGGCATAAAGGGTCGCTATAGGACCACCAACGCGTGACCGCTTCCGACCCGTATGCGACCTTGAAAATGTCCGCTAAGCCCAATGCTGCTCACCACCCGCACCGAAAGTTGAGATTTCCGCCCCGGGGCCTCGGAGGCGCTCAACCGAAACGGTCTCTAGGCACCAGATTGGTACATTGTGAAGATGAAAAGCAGACTTAAAGTAGTATTTGTTACACTATATATAGTATATGTTGCATTTTCCATATTTCCGATACCAGAAGATGCGAGCCTGTTATCGCTGGCATTAGGATTAACAATTCCAGCAGCAGCATGCTTCTTTTTATATCATTTTTACAGCGCTATAAGTAGAAGCATTCAAAGAGGTGGTAAAAAATCAAACCATTGAAATCATCACTTCAAGTCACGAGGGATCGCCCTCCGCGCAGCCGGCGAGAATGAGTTCCATGTGACCTAAAAATGGATCGGCTGGGCCTTTGAACTCAGGTCCGCAATCCACCCCTAGCGGACGACGACGGCGACCGCTTTCCGGCCTGACGGCCAACGTCCGCTTTCGGGGCGGGAGCCCAGGACCGAAATCGACCCGTTGCGGACCTTGGATAAGGTCGGCTTGCGGGCAAGTTAGACCGCCCCAGCCTCGAAGTTGGTATCTTGGGCTAGCGCCTGCGCCCTATAAGCGTTGATGCGCTCGACCATTTGTTCCGGTGATCCCGGCCACCCCTTGGGCAACGCGCCTTCGGCGCCCACGAACCGGTTCACACGAATCAGTGTGGAGTCTTTGCGAGCGCCTGGCGCGAAATTGTAACCGATCATCTTTCCGCCCCTTGCTAGGCGGTAGACGAAGAGAGGGTTTACGTCGCGCCAGAGTATCTGTTTCGGAGACCTAACGAGGCCCCCAGCGACCGTGAAACCGGCTGGCGCCAACAACAAGCGTTGGGGGCGGACGAGCAGAAAGGCGAAAACAACACTGCAGAGGCCGAAGAACGCGCCAGCAAGCCAAGACTTGTAACTCTCGCTGGCGGCTTCACTCGGGATCGCGACGGATATGGATACGAACGCCAAGCTGGTCAGCAGAAAGAGCACGGTCTTCCCACGCGAGGATTTGATTTCTTCGACTTCCATGTGATCCCGCCCCCGGACCTGTCACTCTAGCCTCGACATTGCCCGACCGAAGGTCCGCTTTCCACCCTTAAGCGAACTTCGGCTCACGACCCGTTGCGGACGTTCGCCTAGCCCCTAGAATTACGGCAGCCGGAGCCCAGTGTAGATGCTGTCAGCATCAGAGCATTGGTCGAACCCAATGTCGTAGAGAGCCCCGTCTTCTCGGCATATTCGACAAACGCCCCCTCCTCCTCGCCGGACTTGGGTATCGGCATTTGGTAGGCGCTGATCCATCAGATTGGCGCACGCTGCTTCTCGCTGCACAAACCACCCGCCCGTCGCCAGAATGATGACGCTGGCCGAGATTGAAATAGCGAGCAGCCGTCGTTCCCTATTCGTCATGCGACCAGCTTATCGTCAAAATGTCCGCTATCCACCCATAAGCGAACTTCGGTTCACGACCCGTTGCGGACACCGCCCGACTAAGCTCTACTTTGAACAGAACCGACGGAGGGGGCTGGTCCAAAGTGTTATTCGCAACGCACATCGCCCGACGGTTTCTTGCGTTGATCGCGGCAATCGCCGCGTTTTTGGCGATGTGGACCTTCACCGACAGACCGCTAGTTTGGGAATGGATGGGACGCCCAAACGAGGTCTATCCTGAGATGGGCTTCCTAGTGTTCGGTCTTCCCGCTTCCTTGGTAGCGGTTGGGTCGGGGGCATATATCGCATGGAAGGCGCGCGCTTCGACCGAGCCTTCAGGGGCCCTAACAATCGCGCGCATTCTCAGCTTTGTCGCGCTCGCGATATGCGCATGGCTTTCTTGGTTCGCGTTGTCAGCATTTCTCACCCGCGCCTGAGGTCCGCTTCCCACCCTTTGCTGCCGTTAACAGCATCCGCTGGCCGACCTGAAAGCCAATCTCCGCTAGGAGCCAAAACTAGGCCCGAAGTCGGTCGGTTCATACCCCAAGCCTAGCGACGCCTGCCTCTATCGGCCGCAATGGAGGCCATGGTCAGCAGCAGCATTGCTACGACGGCCGCCGCCAAGGCGCTTGGGCCAAAACGGGAGAAGGTCAGCGCCCCAAGGATTGCGCCGGTCAACAGCCCCGCCCACAGCAGAAGATAGGGAAGCCACCCAAAAGGGTCGCCGCCCCACAGCGAAGCCGTCAACCGCTTGCCGAACTTCACCAAGGTGCCGGTCATGTAGGTCAAGCCCACCCTGACTTCGCCGTTTTCCGCAAAGACCGTGTTCTGCGCGCCCATGGCCAGAGCGAGGGGAAGGGCGGCCCACATGCCCAGGCCGAACCCATGCATCACAAGGGCCAGCGCCAGAAGGCCGGTCACAAGGCTCAGAATAGCCGGTTCCTTGTGCGCCTTCGCGAGGCGGCCGACGCTGGCGCCCAAGACCACGCCCGCCACGAAGGTGAGGATCAGACCGCCGGCGACGGCGACGGTCGAACTTCCTTCGGCGATGCCGACGCCCAGTCGTGTCGAATTCCCGCTCATGAACGAGACGAAAAATCCGCCTGTCATCAGGAAGCCGACAACATCAACAAAGCCTGCCACCGCCGAAAAACAGGCGGCGAGCATCTTGGTTCGTAGGTCGAGCTGGACCATCATATCTCTTGAAATCCGAGCCAACCGACCCGGTGGCGAGCAGGCCGCTCGCCTTAAGCCGCCTCTTCCTTCGGCAGAACATCCCCCACCGTCGGCCGGTTCTCGGCCCAGGTCAGTTCGATGTCGCGGGGTTTGACGATCTCGTTGCAACAGCCGCAGGCGATGCGAGGCTTGAGGTCGTGGCCGCAGGTCTTGTGGATCATGGCGATGCCGCTGTCGGCCTCGCCATAGACGTGTTTCTCGCCCCAGGCGTGCAGGGTGACGAGCACCCCGTACAGGTCCTTGCCCTTGGGCGTCAGGACGTATTCGTTGCGCGGCGGGCGCTCGGAATAGAGCTGCGGCTCCAGCACCCCGTGCTGCACCAGCGACTTCAGACGCGCGGCCAGGACGTTACGCGCCACCCCCAGTCGCTCCTGCCACTGTTCAAACCGGCGCACGCCGTTGAAGGCGTCGCGGATGACCAGCAGGGTCCACGGGTCGCCGATCACCTCCAGCGTGGCGGCGATCGAGCAGCTCTGGCGGCTATAGTCGGCGGTGCGTCCCATGGACGGAAAGTGACCCCGCGTCAGGCTTTTGACAAGTGGGTTGCCAATCGGGACCCAGTTTGTCAGTTTCTTTAGGCAACGAACTGGCGACTGCCCGGTCGCGGTTTCTGCATTCCTCGACTTGCGGGCGGCGACGCATCAGTCTCCGCCCGCCTCTTTCGCCTGTTGCGTGGACCCATGACCGAAGCCGACCTGCTGCACGACGCCCTGACCCTGACGCCCGGCGAGGAAGGCCCCGATCAAGGATTGAGCGCCCACCTGTCCGGCGAATTCTCCAACGGTCCCATCGTCGCTCCGCCCGAGGCCGGCTTTCCCTTCGGCGGCCTGCTGGCGGCCCTGTGCGCCGGGGCCATGCGTCAGGGCCTGGACCTCAAGGCGCCCTTGCGCAGCCTGACCGTCCAGTACCTGGCCGCCGCCAAATACGGCCAGCCGATCCATTTCCGCCCGCGTCTGCTGCGCGGCGGCCGCAACGTCGCCTATGCCGTGGTCGAGGGCGGGCAAGGCGCGCGCCTGACCCACCACGCCAGCGCCACCTATGGCGCAGACGGCGACAGTGTCGAAACTCTCAGCCCGCTGCTCGCCCCGCCGCCCGTGCTGGACAGCGACGCGCCGGGCCTCAGCGGCCCCATGGCCCCCCGCTTCTCGCAGCACGTCGACTATCGCTTCGACGGCGGCCCCAACATCCTGGGCGGCAATGAAGGCAAGCCCGTCATCGAGCGGGTCTGGATGCGCACCCGCGACGGCGCGCCCCTGGACGAGCTGCGACTGGCCTACCTGCTGGACGCCCTCTATCCGCCTGCCTGGACCGCCTTCAAGGCGCCGCCCATGATGACCAGCGTCGATCTGCGCTACGACTTCATCAATGATCCAACGCCGGAAACCGCCCCCGACGGCTGGGCCTTCTTCGAGTACCGTCTGCTGGATCACGGCCTCGGCTGGTCGCTGGACGAGGCCGTCGCATGGGGGGCGGACGGCCGTCCGCTGGCTTTGGCCCGCCAGCGTCGCAAGCTGCTGTAGAGCCGCCCCGCTTGCCAGCGCCCCTTCGCCTCCCCTAATCCCCCGCGAAACGATTCATACTGGAAACGCCTCCCATGACTGCCGCCACTGATCCCGTCGTCATCGTCTCCTTCGCCCGCACGCCCATGGGCGGCTTCCAGGGAGCCCTGTCCACGGTCAAGGCCACCGACCTGGGCGCCGCTGCGGTCAAGGCCGCTGTCGAACGCGCCGGCGTCGCCCCTGAAAAGGTCGGGCAAATCTACATGGGCTGCGTCCTGCCCGCCGGTCTGGGCCAGGCCCCGGCGCGTCAGGCCGCCATCGGCGCAGGCCTGGGCAAGCACGTCGAGGCCACCACCGTGAACAAGATGTGCGGCTCAGGCCTGCAAGCCGCCATGATGGCGCACGACGCCCTTCTGGCCGGCACCGCCGAGGTCATCGTCGCTGGCGGCATGGAGTCCATGACCGGCGCCCCCTACCTGATGAACAAGCACCGCGGCGGCGCCCGCATCGGCCACGACGTCATCGTCGACAGCATGATGATGGACGGTCTGGAAGACGCCTATTCCCCCGGCAAGGCCATGGGCGTCTTCGCCGAGGACACCGCCGCCCAGTACCAGTTCACCCGTGAACAGATGGACGAATACGCCATCGAAAGCCTGACCCGCGCCAAGGCCGCCATCGCCTCGGGCGCCTTCAAGGCCGAGATCGTCCCGGTCGAGGTCGCCACCCGCAAGGGCACCGTCACGGTCAGCGAAGACGAGCAGCCCGGCAAGGCCGACGCCGCCAAGATCCCGACCCTGCGCCCCGCCTTCACCAAGGACGGCGGCATCACCGCCGCCAACGCCTCCTCGATCTCAGATGGAGCAGCAGCGCTGGTCATGACGCGCGAGAGCACGGCCAGGGCCCTGGGCCTGCCCATTGTCGCCCGCGTCGTCGCCCACGCCGCCCACGCCCATGAGCCCGGCCTGTTCACCACCGCCCCCGTACCGGCCATGCAGAAGGCGCTGAAAAAGGCCGGCTGGTCGGTCGAGGACGTGGACCTGTGGGAGGTCAACGAAGCCTTCGCCGTCGTCGCCATGATCGCGCAGCAGGAACTGGGCATCGACCGCGCCAAACTGAACGTCAACGGCGGCGCCACGGCGCTCGGCCACCCAATCGGCGCCTCGGGCGCGCGCATCCTGTCGACCCTGCTCGCGGCGCTTCAGGCGCGCGGCGGCAAGAAGGGCGTGGCCTCGCTGTGCATCGGCGGCGGCGAAGCCGTGGCCATGGCCGTGGAACTGGCCTGATCCGCCGCACCTGACTATCGCGTCTGTCGTCCGGGCAAGATCCGGACGACGCGCTGATCCCCCTGATCGATTGCGATCAGGCATGGGCGTCGGTCCGATGTCGCCGATGCCCGCTTCGTTTGCCCCCTCGCCCCAGCGTCGCGCATGAGAGCGGCCAGGGAAGCGCATCCTGCACTCAGCACGATCATAAGCGACTCCTGCGTTTGAGAACCATTTGCAGGTTTGCGCAGAGTTCGGCCTTGTGCAAGCGTCCGCCTCCATCTTTTGGAGACTCGCCATGCGTGAAGACGGCAAACTGGACTATCTCGAACTTCCCGCCACCGACATGGCCGCGCACAAGGCCTTCTACGCCTCGGCGTTCGGCTGGGCGTTCCAGGACTACGGCCCCGACTATGCGGCCTTTGGCGAGGGCCTGGACGGCGGCTTCACCACCGAGGCCATGACGCCCAAACCCCTGCCCATCCTCTACGCCCACGACCTGGAGGCCATGCTGGCCAAGGTCGAGGCGGCGGGCGGAGAAATCACCCACCCCATCTTCGCCTTCCCCGGCGGACGACGCTTCCACTTCCGCGACCCATCCGGCAACGATCTGGCCGTCTGGTCAGAGTAGGTCCGGGGCCTATTTGGGATCGACCGATTGGGCGATCCGTTCGGCGGCGTCGCGATCAGCGCCGTCGAGGCTCATCAGCCAGACGTGGATTTCGTTCGGCGTCGTCGGTTGCTGGAACAGATGCTCCATGGCGATGCGGCGCGTCCCTTCCGGCACGATGACCGAGACGCGCCCCGCCGCTGTCACCTGTTCGCCGTCATAGATGGGAAACTGCGACGACGGCCCGGCGTAGATCATGGCGAAGGTCTTGCCCGCCTTGCGCACTGAATAGACGTTCGCGCCGGGCGTGCTCCGACCCTCGAACACCTGGAACCCGCTTGGCAGGTCGATGAGGAACGGCAGGGCGGCGACCGCAGCCGGGCTGAGCGCGACCGAAGGAGGCGGCGCGGCCTGTGCAGGCTGCGGGGCCGCCACGGGCGTGGGCGCCGCAGAGGACCCAGGCGCGGGCGGGCGCGTGGACGCCGCCAGACCGGCGGCGGCAGGCGGGCGCGTCGTCGGCGGCGCCATAGCAGCAGGCGTGGAACGCGGCGCCGGCGCAGCTCTCGGCGTCGGGGCGACCGCTGGTCCGACCGGAGAGGCGGTCGCAGGCGCAGCCGCCGGAGCCGGAGCCGCACGCGCCGCAGACGGGGGACCGCCGTTCAGCAGCCTCGTCAGTTCCTCGGCGCTCTGGGATTGGGCCTGAGACTGGGAATGGGCCGCACCTGCGGCGGAGCTCAACAGGAGGGAGGCGAGAAGCACGGTTTTCATGCCGTGACCTTGACCCCCGTCATGCGCGACGGTCAAGCCGCCGCCAGTTCAACCCAGAAAGTCGCGCCCTCGCCAGGCGCCGATACAACGCCGATCTCGCCGCCCTGAAGTTCCGTCAGGCGCTTGGCCAAGGCCAGGCCGATGCCGTGCCCCTCGATCGTCGAGCGCTCTAGTCCCAGCCGGTTGAACGGCTCGAACAACTGGGCCTGCTTCTCCAGCGACAGCCCCGGACCGAAGTCGATGACCTCGATGCGCACACGGTCGTGGGCCCAGACGGCGCGCAGCAGCACCCTTTTGCCGGACGCGCCGTACTTGACCGCATTGCCCGCCAGATTGCCGATGACCTGGGCCAGACGCTGCGAATCCGCCTGCGCGATCAGGGCGTCGCCCTCGACCATGACCTCCACCGACAGCCCCTTGGCTTCAGGCTTCAGGATCAGGGCGCGGCGCACGTCTTCAAGCAGCCCCCCCACGTCGGTGGGTCGCAGTTCGACCTTGACCGCACCGGATTCGGCCCGCGCCACGTCCAGCAGGTCATGAGCCAGGGTCTCGACCTGTCGCGCCGTCTTGACCAGCATCTGCGCCATCTCGACCTGTTCCGCCGAGGTCGCGCCCAGTTGACCGCCAGCCCACAGTTCCCCGATGCCGATGATGCCGCCGACCGGGCTCTTGATCTCATGGGCGACATTGGCCAGCAGACGCGACTTGGCCGCCGAGGCCCGCTCAGCCCGTTCGCGTCCCGCGCGCGCACGTTCAGCCAGCCGGTCGCGCTCCTCCAGCAGCGCCGCGACCATCAGGATGGGCATATAGCCCAGAAGGACCAGAAGCTGCGCCAGCAGCGCCCGGTTTTCAGCTCCGAACGAGTGATAGGGACCATGCCCGGCCATCGTCCCGCCGATGGCCATGACCGTCACCACAACCAGCGCCGAAGCGATGCCCACCACACGGAAGCGCACCGCCATCATGAGCAGCAGCGGCATCAACAGGAAGCCGTAGGGCAGGCTCAGATGCGAAAAAATGGCGTAACAGGCGAAACCGATCAGCCCGAGAAGAGCAGCGCCCTCCGCCAACCGCGCCGGCTGGCGCACGATCATCAGATGACGACGTTGCAGGGCCAGCCCGAAGGCGCCGATCACGGCGAAGCCCAGGGCATGACCGAACCACCAAATTCTCAGGCCGTCGAAGATATTCAGGTCGAGCATGGCGTGCAGCGCCAATGCGCTGATCACGGCGGCCGGCAACGAAGCAGCGGCGCAAACCGCCAGGAACCTGGCCAGACCTTCGACCGAATTTATGCTCAACCCCGGAACAAAACGGCGGATCAGAACCACCGCCAGAATGATCTCCAGCAGGTTCATGGTCATGAACATGACCGACAGAAGCGGGCCGTTACCGACCAGGAACTCTCCCGCCAGCACGCCCGTCATCACCAGGACGCCGAACCCCAGATCATAGGTCAGACCCCGGCCGCCGCGCAGCCAGACCGCCATCGCCAGCCCGCCCGCGCCCCAGAGGGCGGCGACCAGGCCGTTGGTGCGAGCGAAGCTGATCGCCAGCACGACCAGGATGGTCACGCCCATGGCCGTCAGGATCGGCGCCAGGGGCTGTCGGAAGAAGGCCGCATTGGTCGCAGACGCAGCGACGCCGCCCTCTGCAGGCGCGACGTCGAAAGCAGGTTCAGCCCTGTCGAGCGCTCGGCTCATCGTCATGATCGGGTCCGGTGTACGCGACTAACACCCCATCCTGACGGACCTTCCTAAACATCCTCTGAAGTCAGAAAGCGCTTTCAAGAACGGCGTTAAACGCCCGAACCGCCGCCGCTGGTCCCTCGGGATGGCTCCAGATCCCGCCGCTGACAGCCACGAAATCCGCCCCCGCCGCAGCCAAGGCGGCCGCGTTATCGACCGAAATCCCGCCGATGGCGACGCAAGGGGTCTCCATCGTCTCCTGCCAGATCGTCAGTTCGATCAGTTCGGGCCGATAAGTGGTTTCCTTGGTCTCGGTCGGGAAGAAGGCGCCGAAGGCGACATAGTCGGCGCCGGCTTCCGCCGCTTCCATGGCCAGATGGCGGCTGTCGTGGCAGGTGGCGCCGATCATAGCGTCCGGCCCCATGATGCGCCGAGCCTCGGCCACCGGCGTATCCTCCTGGCCGACATGCACCCCGTCGCAACCGGCAGCTTTCGCCAGATCGGGTCGGTCGTTCAGGATAACCGCGACGTCATGCGCCCGGGCGATGGGAGCCAGCCGCGCCACGGCGGCGCGGATCTGATCGTCCGAGGCCTCCTTGAGCCGGATCTGCAGGGCGGCGACCGGCCCCGTCGACAGGGCCTGTTCTAGCAAGCCGGCGAAGGCCTCCAGATCGGCGAGGACCGGCGGCGTGATCAGATACAACTGACAGGGCGGACGGGGCGGGGTTGCGGGTTGGCGTGCCATGCCCCCGCCCTGCCCGTCCCCGCGCCGGGCGTCAATGTCGCAGCACCATGCGAACGATTTGCACTCGCCTTAAGAAATGCTATAGCGAGCCATTCTCAGTAACTGCTTCGGGGCTTGCCGCCTTGTACGTCTGCAACTGTAACGGCCTTCGCCAACGTGACGTCGCCCAGGCCATCGAGGCGGGCGCGACCCGCCCCAAGGACATTTTCGCGTCCAATCAATGCTCTGCCCAGTGCGCCAAGTGCGTCTGCGAAATGCGCCAGATGATTCAGGACACCCAGGCCGCCTTCGCTCTCGCGGCCGAATAGGACCCTGACTGAAAGTCGATTTCACTCGCATTATCAATGCAGTGATAAGAACTCGCAAATGATCCACGGCCTCGAAGCCGTGCTATGAATCGCCTCACGGGCGGCGTCCAGAGCCGCGATGTCATGACGACGTCGTCCAGCGCCGCCGAATTAGAGGACGACGACCATGAAGGGCGATCCGGCGATCATCCGCACCCTCAACGCGGTGCTGACCAATGAGCTGACGGCGGTCAACCAGTACTTCCTGCACGCCCGCATGTTCGAAAGCTGGGGCCTCAGCCACCTCGGCAACGTGATTTATCAGGAATCGATCGGCGAGATGAAACACGCCGACATGCTGATCAAGCGCATCCTTTTCCTGGACGGCCTGCCCAACCTGCAGGATCTGCACAAGCTCAAGGTCGGTGAGGAGCCGATCGAATGCCTGGGGGCCGACCTGCAGCTGGAAATCGACAGCCGCGCCACGACGCGCGACGCCGTGACGCAATGTGAAGCTGCCCACGACTACGTCAGCCGCGACCTGCTGATGAAGATTCTGGCCGACACCGAGGAGCACGTCGACTTCCTCGAGAACCAGCACAAGCTGATCGAGCTTCTGGGCGCCCAGAACTACCTCCAGTCCGCCATGAGCGAGATCAAGACCGACGGCGCCGCCACCGGCAACTGATCCGTCTTCCGGACGCCGGACGCGGGAACGAGTTTCCGCGTCCGGCCATTTCGGTCTCATGACCCTTATCGAAGACGCCCTCGACACCGCCCGCGACCAGGCCGCCGACTTCCTCAACGCCGAGGGACGGAACTGGACCCATGTCGCGCTGGGCGTCGCCTTGACCGCCGGCTTCGCCCTGGCCGCCACCACCGCCGCGTCAAAGCTGATCCGCCCCCAGCCTCGCCGCGCGCTACAGCCGCTCGGCGGCGACGCACCGATCACCGAACGCCCCCGCGGTCCGATCAGCCTGATCCTGCCCGCCATGTTCTCCGCCACCACCCTTTCCGCCGTTCGTGTCTGGAACGCCCCCGCCCGCCCCGAGCGACGCACCGCCATGACACTGTGGATAGCGGCACAGGCCGTGAGCGCCGTCTGGCTGGCCGTGCGCCCGACGCGGCTGACGACCCAGATCGCCGCCGCCATGTCTTCAGCCGGCCTCGCCGCCGCCTTCGCTCACGAAGCGCGCAAGCTGGACCCCGCGGCGGGCAAGCTGGCCTCGCCCACCGGCATGGGCGTCCGCCTGGCCAACAAGGCCGAAGCCAGACTGCGCAAGGAACCGACCGTCCACTAAATCCGAAGATCGGCGATCAGCGCCCCCATTGCCCTTTTTCCGCTGTTCCTCTACGGCTCGCCGCGATTTCGCGCGCCCGCCCACGAGCGGCCGGGCCGCCTCCAGCCCTCACATCCAGCGGTTTCTATGAAAATCAACGGCAACACCATCAAGCCCGGCATGGTCCTGCAACACAATGGCGGCCTGTGGGTCGTCACCAAGGCCAGCCACGTCAAGCCCGGCAAGGGCGGCGCCTTCGCCAACGTCGAGGCCAAGAACCTCGAAACCGGCAACAAGCTGAACGAACGCTTCCGTTCGGAAGACAAGGTCGAGCGCGTCACCCTGGAACAGAAGGACTTCTCCTACCTGTTCGACAACGGCGACAGCCTGGTCTTCATGGACGACGCCACCTACGAGCAGATCGAACTGCAAAAGGACTGGGTCGGCGACGAACGCATCCCCTATCTGCAAGAGGGCATGAAGGTCGTCATCGAGATGCATGAAGACCGTCCGATCGGTCTGGAGCTGCCGGAGCAGGTCACGCTGGAAGTCGCCGAGACCGAGCCCACCGTGAAGGGCCAGACGGCTTCGTCCTCCTACAAGCCCGCCATCGCCAACAACGGCGTCCGCATCATGATCCCGCCCTACATGTCGGCCGGCGAGCGCATCATCGTCGACACCACCACCGGCGAGTACGTCCGCCGCGCGGACTAACAAAGACCGTCTTTCCCGGCCAAGGTCGGGCGCTTAAGACGTAATCTACAGGGGCGCGGATGGTCCGCGCCCCTTTTGCTTCTCCGTCTCTCCGGGCCGACAGGGCCTTCAAGGACAGCCGGACCAGGAGAACCCCATGGCCCTCGCCTCTGCTCTCGTTCAGGTCATCATCGCCGCCGTGCGCAAGACCGCACGTCCCATGCTTCGCGACTTCGGCGAAGTCGCCCAGCTTCAGGTTTCGCGCAAAGGGCCTGGCGATTTCGTCACGGCCGCCGACCTGAAGGCCGAAGACACCCTCTACGAACTGCTCATGAAGGCGCGCCCCGGCTACGGCTTCCTCGGCGAGGAACGCGGTCTGGTCGAAGGCACCGACAAGTCGCACACCTGGATCGTCGACCCGATCGACGGCACCACCAACTTCATGCACGCCATGCCCCACTTCGCCATCACGGTGGGTCTGGAGCGCAAGCACCCCGACGGCTCGTCCGAAATCGTCGCCGGCGTCACCTACAACCCGGTAATGAACGAGCTGTTCTGGGCCGAGAAGGGCAAGGGCTGCTACCTGAACGACCAGCGCATCCGCGTCTCCGGCCGTCGCGACCTGTCCGAAAGCCTGATCTCGACCGGCCTGCCCTTCATCGGCAAGACCGGTCACTCGCAGGCCATCAAGGACATCCACGCCGTTGGCCAACGCGTCGCAGGCATCCGTCGCCTGGGCGCCGCCTCGCTGGACTTCGCCTGGGTAGCCGCGGGCCGCTACGACGCCTATTTCGAGCGTAATCTGCAGCCTTGGGACGTCGCGGCGGGTATCCTGTTCGTCACCGAAGCCGGCGGCACAGTCACCACCATCGACATCGACGGCGATCCCAAGAACGGCAAGCAGATCGTCGCCGCCAACCCCGAACTGCACCCGCAGTTGCGCAAGCTGCTGCAAGCGGCCTGAGGCCCAGCGTCTATCGACATCGGCAAAAGGCGGCGCGGCGAAAGCCCCGCCGCCTTTTCCTTGCACCCTTCACAGCAGCGTCGTGCACGCCCCCTACCCTCGGCGCATGATCCGCTTCATCCTGAGCGCCGCCCTCCTCCTCAGCGGAACCCCGGCCATGTCTGCGCCCGCCCCCTCAGCGCCCGAGGTCATCGCCCATCGTGGCGCCTCCGGCGAACGACCCGAGCATACGGCCTCGGCTTATCGACTGGCGGTGGAACAGGGGGCGGACTTCATCGAGCCGGACCTGGTCATGACCGGCGACGGCCAGTTCGTCGTCCGCCACGAGAACGAGATCGGCGGCACAACCGACGTGGCCGAGCGGTCCGAATTCGCGGCTCGCAAGACCACCAAAGCCATCGACGGGGTCGAGACCACCGGCTGGTTCACAGAAGACTTCACCCTGGCGGAACTGAAAACCCTGCACGCTCGCGAGCGCCTGCCCCTGCTGCGCCCGGGCAACACGGCGTGGGATCGGCAGGAGGCCATCCTGACCTTTGACGAGGTCGTAACCCTCGCCCGCGAGGAAAGCGCCCGCACGGGCCGGGTTATCGGGGTGGCGCCGGAGTTGAAGCACCCGTCCTATTTCGCCAGCATCGGCTTGCCGATGGAGGAAGGCTTCGTGGCCGCGCTGGAACGCCACAACCTGACCGGCGCCAAGGCCCCGATCCTGATCCAGTGTTTTGAAGTGGGAGCGCTGCAACGGCTGAGCGCCCGCATCGACGCGCCCCTGTTGCAGTTGATGAGCGTGTCCGGCGGCCCCGCCGACCGTCCTGACCTGACCTACGCCGCCATGAGCACGCGCGAGGGTCTGGGCGCCGTCGCCGCCTACGCCGATGCAATCGGGGTCGAGACCGGGATGATCCTCCCGCGCGACGACATGGCCCGCAGCCTGCCCGCCACCCCGTTAGTCGCTGACGCCCATGATGCGGGGCTCAGGGTCGTGGTCTGGACCTTCCGCGCCGAGAACGCCTTCCTGCCGCTGGAACGCCGCCATGGGGACGCCCCCGCGGACCACGGCGACCTGAGCGGCTATCTGGCAGCCTTCTACGCCCTCGGCGTCGACGCGGTGTTCAGTGACTTTCCGGGCACGGCGGTCGCAGCGCGCTGACCTCAGGTCCCCTGGAACTGCAATGCCGCCAGACGCGCATACAGCCCGCCCTTGGCCGTCAGCTCGGCGTGAGTGCCCTCCTCGACCACCTGGCCGCCGTCCATGACGACGATGCGATCGGCGCGCAGAACCGTCGCCAGACGGTGGGCGATGACCAGGGTCGTGCGCGCCTCCATGGCCTGATCCAGCGCCGCCTGCACCAGACGCTCGTTCTCGGCGTCCAGGGCGCTCGTCGCCTCGTCCAGCAGCAGGATGGGCGCCTCACGCACCAGAGCCCGGGCGATGGCCAGACGTTGCCGCTGACCGCCCGACAGGCTCTTGCCGCGTTCGCCCAGCGGCGTGTCGAAGCCCTGAGGCAGGGCCTCGATGAAGCCGAGCGCCTGAGCCTCATCGGCCACCGCACGGGCCTCGGCCAGGGTCGCGGCCTCGCGGCCGAAGCGGATGTTCTCCAGCGCCGAGCCTGAGAACAGGGGCGCCTCCTGCGACACCCAGGCGAAGCGCTCGCGCACCGCGACCGGGTCGGCGGCGCGCACGTCCACCCCGTCCACCGAGACCAGACCCGACTGCGGATCATAGAAGCGCAGCAACAGGCGGAAGACCGTCGACTTGCCTGCCCCCGACGGCCCGACCAGAGCCACGGTCTCGCCCGGGCGCACGGTCAGGCTGAAGCCCTTCAGCGCTGGCAGGTCGGGACGGCCCGGATAGGCGAAGTCCACCGCCGACATCGACACCTCGCCGCGCGGCGGCTGCGGCAGGGCCACAGGGTTCGCGGGCGGAGCGATGGCGGGTACAGCCCGCATCAACTCGTCGATCCGCTCCATGGCCCCCGCGGCCTTCTGCACGTCGCCCCAGCTTTCGCCGAGCGCGCCGACAGCCCCTGCGGCGAACACCGACAGCAGGACGAACTGCAACAGCGCCCCCGGCGTCATCGTCCCGGCGATCACGTCCTGCGCGCCCAGCCACAGCACCAGGGTCACGCCGCCGAACATGACCACGATGATCATGGCCGTCATCACCGCCCGCGCCCGCATGCGGATCAGGGAGACGCCGAAGGCCTCCTCCACCGCCGCGCCGAAACGACCGATGGCGCTCTTCTCACGACCAAAGGCCTGGACCGTCTCGATGGCGTCCACGCTCTCGCCGGCGAAGCCCACGGCGTTGGCGAAGGTGTCCTGCGACTTCACCGTCAGCTTGCGCACCTGACGGCCAAAGATGAACAGCGGCACGATCAGCACCGGCACGATCAGCAGCACGAAGCCGGTCAGCTTGGGGCTGACGAAGAACAGCAGGATCACCCCGCCGATCAGGGTGAACAAGTTGCGCAGGGCATAGCTGACCGAGGTGGTCAGGAGGGTGTCCACCAGTTGGATGTCCGTGGTCAGACGCGACAGCACCTCTCCAGTCCGCATATGGGCGAAGAAGACCGGGTCCAGCGTCAGGATGCGCTGGAACAGGGCCGTGCGCAGGTCGGCGATGACCCGCTCGCCGGTCTTGGTCACGTAGAAATAGCGGAAGGCCGTCGCCAGCCCCAGAATCAGGGCGTTGGCGCCCAGAATCAGGAACCAGACGTCGATGTCGCGGCCGCCGTTCTCGAAGCCGTTGTCGATGGCCCCGCGCGCCGTCGCCGTCAGCCCCAGCGAGGCCACGGTCGAGCCGATCAGCCACAGGCCGGCGATCGCCGCGTCCAGCCGGTGCCGCATCATGAACGGCAGCAACTGGGCCAGGGGCCTGATGTTGCGGGTCTTGGCGCGCTTGCCGCCGGCCTCGTCCATCTGTTCAACCAGCAGGGCGCCGGCGCCGGGACGGCCCCGGGCTTCTTGGGCGGCGGAAGGCGAGGAAACTTGGGTCATGCCCGCGCTCTTGCCCCGGAACGCCCCCCGGTGTAAACGCCGCCCCTCATTCCCGCCGCAGCCTCGGCGGGTTTCTCTATTTACGCGCACTGACGGTCGGCATCGTCGAAGCGCAGAGACGGATCAGATCGATGAAAGCGGACACGCACCCCGACTACCACTTCATCACGGTTGTGATGACTGACGGCAGCACCTTCCAGACCCGTTCGACCTACGGCAAGGAAGGCGCCTCGCTGGCCCTCGACATCGACCCGTCGACGCACCCCGCCTGGACCGGCGGCAACGCACAGATGCTGGACCGCGGCGGCCGCGTGTCGCGCTTCAACAACAAGTTCGGCGGCTTCATCAAGAAGTAAGCCCTACAGGCTGCGACATAGTCGCCACAGAAGCGCCGGTCCGATGGGCCGGCGCTTTTTGTTTGCCCGGAACGTCGGTAACATGGGGGCGTTCGATCCTTCGGGGCGCAGGCGACGGGTCTGGCGCCGGACCGGACTTAAGAGCTTTAGAATGAACCGACGGGAATTGGGCCTTGGCGCCGCGACAGCGACCCTGACCCTTGGCGCAACCTCCACCGCCCTGGCGCAGACCCGATCGGTCGATCCCCAGATTTTCATCGCCGGCTTCGACGCCCAGGCGGGGCGCCTGCCAGAAGCCGTTCAGGCCGATGTGCGCGCCGTCTATCAACTGACCGGCGGCAAACCGATCTGGACCGCCGACCGCCTGCGCGTGCTGCAAGAGGTCGCCGCCGGTGCCGAGCGCCACGCCCTGCCCGCCGGGGACTTCTTCGACTTCGTCGGCTTGGCTGCTGATCCTGCCTCGGCTGAGATCCGCACCACCGCCGCCGCCGTCGCCTACGCCCGCGTCCTGGCCGAGGGCCGCGTCCGTCCAGAGACGGTCGAGGACCTGTGGGAGATGCAGAAGAACAGCGTCGACATTCCGCGTGGCTTGACCCAGGCGGTCAGCGCCAACCAGCTCAGCCAATGGTTCGACAATCTGGCCCCCACCGACATCGGCTACACCAATCTGTCGGCCGGCTACTCCCGCTATCGCCGCATCACCCGCGCCGGAGGCTGGCCCGCCTTCCGTCAGGGCGGCGCCATTGAGCCGGGGACCAGCGACAACCGCATCCCGGCCCTGATCGCCCGCCTGGTGGCCGAGGGCGATCTCAGCGCCGCCGCAGGCGAACGCCTGAAGGGCAACCTGACCTATGGGTCGGAACTTGAGCAGGCGGTTCGCAGCTTCCAGACCCGCCACGGCCTGGGCGCCGACGGCAGGATCGGCGCCGGCACCCAGCGCTCGCTCGGCGCCTCGGCCGAGGACCGCGCCCGTCAGATCGCCCTCAACCTGGAGCGCCGCCGCTGGCTCAAGCGCGACCTCAATCCCGAGCGGATCGAGGTCAACACCGCCGCCGCCATCATGGTCTACTGGAAGGACGGCAAGCCGGTTCACTCCAACCGGGTCGTGGTCGGCTCGGCCGAGAATCAGACGCCCAGCCTGGAAAAACCCTTCGCCTCGGTCGTGGCCAATCCGCCGTGGACCGTGCCCATGGGCATCGCCCGCCGGGAGATCCTGCCCAAGGGTCCGGGCTATCTGGCCGCCCACGACATGTACATCAACAAGGACGGCTGGGTCGTGCAGCGCGCCGGTCCGCAGTCGTCGCTGGGCTATGTGAAGTTCGAACTGCGCGACAGCTACGCCATCTTCCTGCACGACACCCCGTCCAAGGGCGCCTTCAACCTGTCGGTGCGTCAGCGCAGCCACGGCTGCGTCCGGGTTCAGAACGCGGTCGAGTTCGCCCGCCTGCTGCTGCAACCCGACCCGGCCAAGCTGGCCCAGTTCGACGCGGCTCAGGACAGCCGCGAAACCACCCGCGTCACCACCGGGCGCGAGATCGCCGTGCGCCTGCTCTACTGGACCGCCTTCGTCGACGGCCAGGGCCGCGTGGCCTTCCGCGAGGACGTCTATCGCCGGGATGAAAAGCTGGCCCAGGCGCTGGGCATCGCGGTCAGCCTGCCGCGCGTCATCGCCGACGGTCCCAGCGACGCCAACGACGTCGGGCCGTAAGCCTCGATTTTTAAGGTGTCGGGGGCGTCAGCCCCCGAAGGCCGCCTGCAGGCGATCCAGCTGACTCTGCACCGGATTGACCGGCTGCTCCTCGTCGCCGCCCAGATACATGCGCTGATCCAGGTGCAGGACGCGGTCGTAAAGCTTCTCGGCGCGCACGGCGTATTCGATCAGGGCGATGGGCAGTTCGCGGTGACTGGGCTCGCTCTCCACCTTTCGGTCAGCCAGGCGATAGCGCGGCTCGCAGGCGGCGGCGGCGCTCATGTCGTCCTCGCGCACGGCGCGCTGGACCAGCAGCCAGGAGGCGATCTGCATCAGCCGCGTAGTCAGTTTCATGCTCTCGCCCGCATAGGCCAGGGCCGCGGCGCGCGACAGCAGGCGCGAATCCTGACGCCCGTCGCCGTCCAGATAGGCGGCGGTCTCCTCGACCAGCTCCATGCCCTCGCGGAAGGTCCGATCGAACAGCTCGGAGCGCGCGAAATCCAGCACCTCAGCTCTGCGCGAACGCAATCCGACCATGTCAGCGTCGATGGCAGTCAACTCGGTTCTACCCATGAAACGTCACGCGCGTCCGTCAAACTCGCGGGTCAGAACGACTCCGCACGGACCGGAACTGCAATCGTCATGCCACGGATTCTGAAAACGCGGGAGAGTGTTCTCAGCGGAAATTAAACAGGGCGTCGGCGGCGCTGCGCTTGGAGGACTTGCCGTCGATGGCGGCTCTGGACCGCTGGATCTCGGCTTCCAGCGTGGCGATCCGCTCGTGCAGCTCGTCCACCGCATAGAGGTCCAGGTCCTCGCGTCCCAACGCCTTCAGCGCCTCGCCGCCCTGGGGTCGAGGCTCCAGATCTTCAAACGTCATCACCGCCTCCGTGGCCAGAAACCACACGAACCCGTATGAAAACGCCCCAATGGCGACGAATGCAAGCGGCGGAGACATCATGCGGGTCATCGAGATCGAAGGCGACAAGGGGCCGGCCGAGGCGCTACGCTTGGCCGAACGCCCGCAACCGAACCCCGCGCCCGGCGAAATTCGAATCCGCGTGCGCGCCGCCGGGGTCAACCGGCCCGACATCGTTCAACGCTTGGGCCACTACCCTGCCCCGCCCGGCGCCTCGGACATTCTGGGGCTTGAGGTCGCCGGCGAAGTCGATGCGGTGGGCGACGGCGTGACGCGCTGGGCCGTCGGGGACCGGGTGTGCGCCCTGTTGGGCGGTGGCGGCTATGCCGACTACGCCGTGGTCGACGCCCGACACGCCCTGCCCGTTCCAGACGCCCTCGACTTCGTCCAGGCCGCCGCCCTGCCCGAGACCGTCTTCACCGTCTTCACCAATGTCTTCGAGGGCGGCGGGTTGAAGGCGGGCGAGACCCTGTTGATCCACGGCGCCACCAGCGGCATCGGCGTCATGGCCATCCAGATGGCCAAGGCGGCGGGCGCTCGTGTCATCGCCACCTCGCGCGGCGCGGCCAAGGCCGAAGCCGCCCTCGTCCTGGGCGCCGACGTCAGCCTGGACGCCACGGACGGCGGCCTGTTGGCCGAGATCAAGGCGGCGGGCGGGGCCGACGTGGTGCTGGACATGGTGGGGGCGGCCTATGCCGAGCTGAACCTGAACGCCCTGAAGCCCCATGGGCGATGGGTGGTCATAGCCACCCTGACCGGCGCCCTGGCCCAGATCGACCTGATGCGGGTCATGTTGAAACGGATCGTCCTGACCGGCTCGACCCTGCGTAGCCGCGCAGCCGATGAAAAGGCGCGTCTGGCCGTCGCCATTGAACAGACCGTCTGGCCCTGGATCGCCTCGGGCGCTGTGGGAGCCAAGGTCGAGGCGATCTTCCCGCTGGAACACGCCGCCGCCGCTCATCAACGACTGGAAGCGGGCGATCACGTCGGCAAGATCGTCCTGACAACCTGAGCGCATGAAAAACGGGAGACCGAAGCCTCCCGTTTCGTCATTCTACCAATTACCGCGACGCGCGGGCCGCAGGGACGAAATCTTGTCGTTCAGGTTCATGTTGCGCAGGTTGCGCACATCGCCGTTGATGATCTGGCAGTCGCCGCGGAAATAGGCGTCGGTGCAAACCTCCCAACTGCCGCGTCCCAGACGCATCGAGCTGATGGCGTCGTTCATGCCGCTGTTGCGCAGATTGGGGACTTCCTGGCGGAAGGTCAGCGCCTGACCGCGATAGTCAGCGTCGCGATAGACGGTGATCGAGCTGTTGCCCCACCCCCCGCCATTGCCCCCGCCGGGTCCGCCGGGCCAACCCGGATTGCCGCCATTGCCGCCGCCCGGACGCTCGTAGTCCCCCCGATGGCGTCCGCAGGCCAACAAGCCGTTATCGTTGCGGATCTCGTCGCTGGAGCACCGCGCCAGTTCGATGGAGGTCTCGCGAACATTGTTCCGGTTGTCTCTGCAGTCCGCATAGAGACGTCCCTGATTGACGTAGGAGCCGGTGCAGCTCTGGGTATAGCTGCCGCGCGGGGCGCCACGCGTCTGAACCTGGGCCTCGGCCGTACCGGACGGCACGGTGACGGCGCCGCCGAAGGCCATGACTGCGCCTGCGGCGATAATTGCGAACTGTCTCATGAGAGCTGTCCTTCCTGATCCTTTGGCGCACAACGCACCACAAGCCAGACTGTTCAACATTGTCGATGAACCTTTGCTGTACGTGATATTCGGACAGCGTTTTCTTTTGTCGCGAATGGGCCTATACAGAAGCTCTCAGCGCCCGGCCGAAAGGTCGGGCGCCGTCGATTCAAACGCCCGATTTTCGGGCCGCAAACGCCGGGACGCACGCCCCATGACCGACATCCTGATGCCCAAGGCCACCGCGGTCTGGCTGGTGGACAACACCTCGCTTTCGTTCGAGCAGATCGCCGATTTCTGCGGCCTGCACCCGCTGGAAGTGCGCGGCATCGCCGACGGCGACGTGGCCCGCGACATCCGCGGCGTGGACCCGGTCACTGGCGGCCAGCTGACGCGTGAAGAACTGGAAAAGGCGCAGGACAACCCCGACTACCGCATGAAGGCCGTGGTCAGCCGCCACGCCGAACTGCTGAAGCCGTCCAAGACCGGCCCCAAATATACGCCCGTGTCGCGTCGTCAGGACCGCCCGGACGCTATCGCGTGGTTCGTGCGCAACCACCCCGAAGTGACCGACGCCCAGATCGCCAAGCTGCTGGGCACGACCAAGTCCACCATCGAAACCGTGCGCAACCGCACCCATTGGAACTCGGCCAACATCAAGCCGGTCGATCCCGTGACGCTCGGTCTGGTCGGCCAGCTGCAGCTGGACGAAATCGTCAAGAAGGCCGCTGACAAGAAGGCTAAGGACGACGCCAAGAACGGCGGGGCCGCCCTGCAATCGATCCAGGCCGAGCCGGAGGAGCCCGAGTTCGTGCCCGAGGAGCGCGTGCGCCCCGGCGCCGAGCCGACCGCCGAATCGGTTTTCGGCAAGAACGACTGATTGTTCCGCCCTGATCAAGGAAACGGCCCCGAAGAGCGATCTTCGGGGCCGTTCTCTTTTCCGGGAGGCCTAGTGGGTTCGGGCCTCCAGACTAGTGATCTCTTCCTTCAACCTGAGCTTTCGCTGCTTGAGTTCCCTGAGGTGGATCGGGTCCGCGGTGGGTCTGCGCGCCTCCTGCTGAATGGTCTCATCCAGCGACCGGTGCCGATTTCCCAGTTCGCGAATACGAGCCTCGATGGTCATGGCTTGCGCCTCCATGTCTAAGGGACCACTACACAGAACGCTCGGAACGACGACCTGTGGAATCACATTGCAGTGACCCTCCGTCGTTCCGAACACGGAGACTGTGGAAGTCAAAATGGCCGATGATGTGAACTCGACCATACGGAACCCGAAACCTTCGCGGTTGGTCGTTGGAATCTCTGGCGCTTCGGGCGTCGTATATGGCGCGCGGGTGCTGGACGCCCTGCGCGAACTGGGCGTCGAGAGCCATCTTGTGGTCTCGAAAGCCGCCCTGCTCACCTTGTTGCAGGAGACGGACCTGAGCCCCGACGACCTGATGTCGAAGGCGGACGTGACCTACAAACTGGCCGACGTCGGCGCCGCCATCGCCTCGGGTTCTTTCCGCACGCTCGGCATGATCGTCGCCCCGTGTTCGGTTCGGACCATGAGCGAGATCGCCACCGGCGTGACCTCGACCCTGCTGACCCGCGCCGCCGACGTGGTGCTGAAGGAACGCCGCCCGCTGGTGCTGATGGTGCGCGAGACGCCGCTGCACCTGGGCCACCTGCGCACCATGACGGCGCTGGCCGAGATGGGCGCGACCATCGCCCCGCCCCTGCCCGCCTTCTACGCCCGACCCGATTCGATCGCCGAGATGGTCGATCAGTCGGTCGGCCGGGCGTTGGACCTGTTCGGCCTCGACTGGTCGGCCGTGCGCCGCTGGGAAGGCCTGACGACCGGGGCGACGCGCGCGTGAGCGACCTGTGGACCTGGACCCTGACGGCCTACAAGGCGCCGGGCGTGGCCGAGGCCTGCCTGAGCTTGCAGGACCACCACGAACAGAACGTGCCCCTGCTGCTGTGGGCGGCCTGGGTCGCCGTCACCGGCCGCCGCCCGGACGAGGAAACGCTCGAGGCCGCCTGCGATGCGGCCCGCGCCTATGACACCGTGATCACGGCCCAGCTCCGCGCCGTCCGCCGCACGCTGAAGGCGCCCATTCCCGACGTCGACAATGATCACCGCGAGGCCCTGCGCCAGCAGGTCAAGGCGCTGGAGCTGGACGCCGAGCGCCGCCTGATGCTGGAACTGGAAAGCCTGGCCCCCGCCCCGTCCGGCGCCCCGCGTCGCGCCATCGACGGTCTGGCCGAAGCCGCAAGGCTGTGGGCCCGGATCGTGCCGCGTCCGGCGCTGACGATCCTGGCGGATCGCCTTCCCGCCTGAAGGCCGGTCGGCTATAAGAAGGGGCTTCCGGGGCGAGCCATGAACGACGACCAACCTTTCCTGTCCGATGAGGACAAGCAGCTTCGCGATCAGTTGAAGGCGCTCCTGCAGGAGCACGCCGACCTGGACGCCTCGATCGAGGCCCTGGGCCACATGCCTATTCCTGATCAGCTGCGGATCGCCCGCCTGAAGCGCAAGAAGCTCGCCCTGCGCGACGAGATCGTGAAGATCGAAGACCGCATCCTGCCCGACATCATCGCCTAGCTATCGGCAGGCGCCTGCAAGGTCCAGTTGGAGAGCAGGTCCGGGTCTCGCACGACCTCGCCCGTCGATCTCAAACGGTACTCGCCCGGTCGCGCCGCTTCAAAAGCGCCGAGCTCCGGCGGCAACCAGTAGCGCTCGCCCATTCTCTTGCCCGACAGATCGAGCTCAATGCCGTTGGTGGGATCGACGGATATGATCAGGCCGTGCAGTTGCTCCTGCCGCAGCAGTTCACCGCCCGCATCCACATAGGTCAGACCCACCACAACCACAGCGCCGATCCAATCGCGTTGTGCGGTCGGCCAGTCCATCAGCGGCCTTTCTTCCTCAACCACATGGCCGCGTCGGCTTCGGACAGCCAGACCTCGGGATCGGTCTGCCCCGCATAGGGACGCACGCCGAACGACCCGCCCAGGGCCGCACGCTCGCCCTGCCACTGGAAACCGTCGGCCTCAAGGGTTTCGGCCAGGCGTCGCGCCTTGTCGCGCCCCTCCTCGACCCCGGCGTGCAGCAGCATCAGCGCGAACTCGTCGCCGCCCAGCCGCCCGACCGCGTCGGATTCCCGCACATTCTCCAGCAACAGGTCCGCGACCCGCACCAAGGCGGCGTCGCCGGCGGCGTGGCCCAGCCGGTCGTTGACGCCCTTGAACCCGTCCAGATCGAGATAGAGCAGCACCGCCTGAACGTCGTGACGGCGACAGAAGGCCATGCTGCGGTTCAGCACCGTCATGAAGCCGCGCCGGTTCAGCGCCCGCGTCAGAACGTCGTGGTCCGCCAAAGCCTCCGCCGTCTCGGCGCGCGCGGTCAGGGCCGCGACCTCGGCGCGCAGCCGTTTGATCTCGGCGTGCAGATCCAGCTCTGCGGTCGGGACGGCCAATGGGCTCAAGTCAGGCTCCGGCGCCGCGAATCAAGGCCGAATCCAGCCCTCGCAGCGTCAGGGATTCTAGCGACCTTGGTTGCGGGCGCAACGCGCGTGCTGTAACGGGCCGCTTTCCGTGTGGGGAGCCTTCGCGCATGACCGCCTCGACGCCACCTGTCGCCATCATCATGGGCAGCCGTTCCGACTGGCCAACCATGAAACTGGCCGCCGAACGCCTGGACCAGCTGGGGGTCGCGTGGGAAGCCAAGGTCGTCAGCGCCCACCGCACGCCCCAGCGCCTCTATGACTTCGCCACGACCGCCAAGGCCAACGGCCACAAGGTCATCATCGCCGGCGCCGGCGGGGCGGCCCACCTGCCCGGCATGGCCGCCTCGATGACCGACCTCCCGGTGCTCGGCGTGCCGGTCCAGTCCAAGGCGCTGAAGGGCATGGATAGCCTGCTCTCCATCGTCCAGATGCCCGGCGGCGTGCCCGTCGCCACCCTGGCCATCGGCGAGGCGGGCGCCGCCAACGCCGGCATCCTGGCGGCGCAGATCCTGGCCCTGTCCGACCCTGCCTTGGCCGAACGTCTGAGCGCCTTCCGCGCCGCCCAGACCGCTTCCGTCGCCGAAACCGTCGAGGACTGACTTGCCCCAGTTGCCCCTGAGCCCCGGATCGACCCTCGGCATTCTCGGCGGGGGTCAGTTGGGCCGGATGCTGAGCCAGGCCGCCTCGCGCCTCGGCTTCGACGTCGTGATCCTCGACCCCGAGCCCGACTGCCCGGCCGCCCGCGTCTCGCGCGCTCAGATCACCGCCCCCTATGACGACCCCGACGCGCTGCAGGCGCTCGGCCGCCTGTGCGACGTCGTCACCTTCGAGTTCGAGAACGTGCCCGCCCTGTCGGTCGAGCAACTGGCCGAGGCCGGCGCCCTGGTCGCGCCGGGGCCGACCGCTCTGGCCGTGGCGCAGGACCGGGTGGACGAGAAGACCTATTTGAACGCCGTCGGCGCCGCGACCGTCGACTTCGCCGCCGTCTCGACCCTGGATGACCTCACCACCGCCATTGAGACGCTGGGCCTGCCCGCCCTGCTGAAAACCCGCCGCGAAGGCTATGACGGCAAGGGTCAGGTCTGGATCAGGGACGCCGCCGACGCCGAGGCCGCCTTCGACGCCATCGGCCGCCGCCCCGCCGTTCTGGAAGCCGCCGCCGTCTTCAACCGCGAGCTGTCGGTGATCGCCGCGCGCGGCCGTGACGGCGCGGTCGCCGTCTATCCTCTGGGCGAGAACATCCACGCCAACGGGGTGCTGAAAACCACCCTGGCCCCCGCCGCCGTCGATGCGAAGACGCAAGGTCGCGCCGTAGAGATCGCCTCGGCGGTCCTCGACGGCCTCGACTATGTCGGCGTTATGGGGATCGAGCTGTTCGACATGGGCGCCGATTCTGACGGAAACCCCGAGTTGCTGGTGAACGAGGTCGCCCCGCGCGTCCACAACACCGGCCACTGGACCCAGGACGGCTGCGTCTGCGACCAGTTCGAGCAGCACATCCGCGCCATCGTCGGCTGGCCGCTCGGCCCCACCGCGGCCCACGCCCGCATCGAGATGACCAACCTGCTGGGCGACGAGGTCGAGGAATGGCGCACGCTCGCCGCCGAACCCAAGGCTCGCCTGCACCTCTACGGCAAGGCCGAGGCCCGCGCCGGCCGCAAGATGGCCCACGTCAACCGCATCCTCTAACCCTCTCCCATCGGGAGAGGGCGCTTAAGCTTCCTTCGCCCCATACCTCAGCCGCGCCAGCGCATCCGTGACCGCCTTCAACGGCGCGTCGAAATCCTTGCCTGCCTTCCACTTCTCGAAGGCCATGACGTTCTCGATTCGGCGAGCGACGAAGGCCTCCGCCGCCTCGCGCCCTTCGAACCAGCGCATGGTCAGGGCCGGAATCAGGATGCCGCCCAGTATGGCGCGCTTGGAATAGTGGTTCTGGTCCGTCGCCGTATCCCCGGCCCAGCGCCAAAGATGATCCGCGCTCTCCCAGGCCAGCTTGAAGCCGAGGTCGATATTGGTCGGCAGACTGAGGAAACCGGCGCAGCGCTTGGCCGCCTCTATGTCCTCTGCCCCGGCCTCCATCCGCGCCGAGACGGCGGCGGCGATTCGCTGGCGAATCTTCATCGTCTCGGCAGGCGTGGCCTCCAGCGCTTTCAGGGCGCGCGAATCGTGACGCCGCGACAGCAGAACCGCCAGATCACGCGCCCCGTTCGGCAACAGCAGCTCCTCGTCGCCCAGCGACATGCCGTTCGCCTCGCCCGCCGCACGCACCAGACGACTGTTCCAGCCTAGCGTGGGCGCGCGTTCTATAGCGGCGTCCAGCACCGCCTGCTCCATACGGACAGCCCAGTCGTCCTTGGGCGGGGCGGGTTTGGGATCGACGGGGGCGGCTTCGGTCATATCCCCAGGATAGTCCTGTCCTTCCGGCATTTCGACCCATCACGATTGCCTGTGTCGATCTGGACAGGCCCCGACTGGTCGTGTATCAGCGCGCCTTCATCCGAGAGCCTTAGTTCTTTCGGTCGAGATTTTTATTTTGTCTGCCCGTCTCCCTTCGAAAGGACGCGGCGGGCGGCCAAAGGAGAGATAACCCTGGTTCAGATTTTCGTTCGCGACAACAATGTCGATCAGGCGCTGAAAGCCCTGAAAAAGAAGATGCAACGTGAAGGCAGCTTCCGTGAAATGAAGCGCCACGTGCACTTCGAAAAGCCTTCGGAAAAGCGCGCCCGTCAAAAGGCTGAAGCTGTCCGTCGCGCCCGCAAGCTGGCTCGCAAGCGCGCCCAGCGCGAAGGCCTGCTGCCGGCTCCGAAGCCCCGGGTTCCGGGCGGCCGTTAATACGGCCCCAGCCTCGGCTGAAAGATCAAGGCCCGCCCCGGGAAACCGGAGCGGGCCTTTTCTTTGGCTGCTTCACGGGGGGGCGAGCAGATGGGGGCTGGCGGGGCTCAATCCCTTGCAGTTTCAGGGATTGGTGGGGTGAGTTGCGATGGCTCCCGCTTTTCACCGCTCATCCCGGCGGACGCTGGGACCCAGTGAGAGCCTCACGCGCGGCGTTTGCAGCCAAAGGACTGGACCCCGGCGTCCGCCGGGGTGAGCGGGAAGTGGCGCCTTTCCCTTCTCCCCTTGCGGGAGAAGGTGGCCGAGCGACGCGAGGTCGGATGAGGGGTTTGCGCGACGGCGGCCACGGGCCTCCGTTCAACGCGCGGCGCGACCCCTCATCCGTCAGCCTCCGGCTGCCGCCTTCTCCCACAAGGGGAGAAGGATTTTGGAGCGCTAACGCCTTTGGCTGCTTGAGCGGCTTCTCCCACAAGGGGAGATGGAAGATAATTACGCCCTTGCCGCGCGGCTGGCGTCGACGCCGAGGGCGGTCAGGGCGACAGCGGCGATGTGGTCGGCGTCGAGGCCGGCCTGGGCGTACATGACCTCGGGCTTGTCCTGGTCCTGGAAGACGTCTGGCAGGGTCAGGGTGCGGATCTTGAGGCCGCCGTCCAGCGCGCCCTTCTCGGCCAGCAGTTGCAGGACGAAGGCGCCGAAGCCGCCCATGGCGCCCTCTTCCACCGTGATCAGGCATTCATGCTCGCGCGCCAGACGCAGGATCATGTCGGCGTCCAGCGGCTTGGCGAAGCGGGCGTCGGCGACGGTGGCCGAGACGCCGCGCGCGGCCAGCAGATCGGCGGCCTTGAGCGATTCCTGCAGGCGGGTGCCCAGCGACAGGATGGCGACCGAGGCGCCTTCGCGGACGATGCGGCCCTTGCCGATCTCCAGCGGGGCGGCCAGCTCGGGAATTTCCACGCCGACACCGTCGCCGCGCGGATAGCGGAAAGCGCTGGGGCGGTCGTCGATGGCCAGGGAGGTCGAGATCATGGCGGCCAGTTCCGCCTCGTCGGCGGCGGCCATCAGCACCATGCCGGGTAGCGCCCCCATGAAGCCGATATCGAAGCTGCCCGCATGGGTCGCGCCGTCGGCGCCGACCAGACCGGCCCGGTCCATGGCGAAGCGCACCGGCAAGGACTGGATCGCCACGTCGTGGACGACCTGGTCATAGCCGCGCTGCAGGAAGGTCGAATAGATGGCGCAGACCGGCTTCATCCCGTCGGCGGCCAGGCCGGCGGCGAAGGTGACGGCGTGCTGCTCGGCGATGCCGACGTCGAAGGTGCGGTCGGGGAAGGCCTGCCCGAACAGGTCCAGACCCGTGCCGGTCGGCATGGCGGCGGTGATGGCTACGATCGAGGGATCGTTCTGCGCGTGCTTGATCAGCTCGGTGCCAAAGACCTTGGTGTAGCTGGGGGCGTTGGAGACGGCCTTGGCCTGCTTGCCCGAAACCACGTCGAACTTGACCACGCCGTGGTATTTGTCGGCGCTGTCCTCGGCCGGGGCGTAGCCCTTGCCCTTCTGTGTCACGACGTGGACCAGCACCGGGCGGTCGGTGATGGCGGCGGCGTTCTTCAGGATGGGGACCAGGTTCTCCATGTCGTGACCGTCGATCGGCCCGATGTAGTAGAAGCCCAGCTCCTCGAAGAAGGTGCCGCCGACGATCATGCCGCGGGCGTATTCCTCGGCCTTGCGCGCCGCGTCGCGGAAGGGGCGCGGCATATGGTCGACGAACTTCTTCCCGACCTTGCGGATGTTCTGATAGGCGCCGCCCGAGACCTGCTTGGCCAGATAGGCGCTCATGCCGCCGACCGGCGGGGCGATCGACATGTCGTTGTCGTTCAGGATGACCATCAGTTGGCCGCTGGTGGCCTCGGCGGCGTTGTTCATCGCCTCATAGGCCATGCCCGCCGACATCGAACCGTCGCCGATGACGGCCACGACGCGGTTCTTCTCGCCCTTGGCGTCGCGGGCGGCGGCGAAGCCGAGCGCCGCCGAAATCGAGGTCGAGGCGTGGGCCGCGCCGAAGGGGTCGTATTCGCTCTCGGCCCGCTTGGTGAAGCCGGACAGCCCCCCCCCCTGACGCAGGGTGCGGATGCGGTCGCGGCGTCCGGTCAGGATCTTGTGCGGATAGCACTGATGGCCGACGTCCCAGATCAGGATGTCCTTCGGCGTCTCAAACACATGGTGCAGGGCCACGGTCAGCTCGACCACCCCAAGCGCCGAGCCCAGATGGCCGCCGGTGACGGAGACGGCGTCGATGGTCTCGGTCCGCACATCGTCGGCCAACTGCTTCAGCCGCGCGATATCGAACCCGCGCATGTCGGCGGGAACGGTGACGGTGTCGAGAACGGGAGTATCAGGCATCAGAGACATCTAGTCCGGGATCGGCGTTCAAGCGAGTGTCCATGTCGTCGCCATGGGCATGACGCAAGCTGTTAAACGACGGCGTCGGTGGCCAGTTGCCGGGCAAGCCGCGTTGAATCGCCTCGTGTGGACAGCCAAATCAACGTTTCGGTCGCATGGCCGATGGTGCTTTCGAGCCAAGCAAAGCCATGGCCGCTGCGATGAGTCACCGCATAACAAATATGCTCCTGCTCCTCGATCTGGATGCCTTCGATGGCGCTGCAAAGCTCTTCATCTCGCAATGAGGCCCACCGAATCTGGTCATCGAGATGTCGATGAACCGTTCGCTCGACAGCCTCTGTGCAGGCTAGAATGGCTTCGCGTCCGAGCGCGCCCGAGATCAGGCCGAGCCCGGCGCCGCCAACTGCCCATATCCACATCATTCGACAGGGCTTGCCCTGACGCGAAGGCATCAGGCTGCGAAATCGCGCTCGATGACTGCGCTCGTGGACCAGAGCTTCGTTCAGAAAAGGCAGAAGGTCGGGGGCACGAAAACGCGCCGCCACGATCTGAGCGCTGTAGATGCAGATGGCGCCATGTTCACCACCGTGATTGACCCTGAGGATACGCGCCGCAATCGACGTGTTCCACGTCATGCCCGTCAGGACCTGCGCTTGAGCACAAAGTCCACGCTGGCCTTGAGGATTTCGGCCTCGTGGCCGAACAGGTCAAGGTGGGAGCGGGCCTGATCGGCCAGGTGCGCGACCCTGTGACGCGCCGCGTCGACGCCCAGCAGGGTGACGAAATTGGTCTTGCCCAGCGCCGCGTCCTTGCCGCCGGCGGCCTTGCCCATCTCTTCGGCCGAGCCTTCCGCGTCCAGAACATCGTCGATGATCTGATAGGCCAGACCCAGGTCGTGGGCGAAGCTGGTCAGGGCGTGCCAGGCGTCTTCGCCGCCGCGCGAGATGATCAGCGGGATCTCGAAGGCATAGGCGAACAAGGCGCCGGTCTTCAACCGCTGCATCCGGGCGACGCCGCCCAGGTCGTCGCGGACGCCCAGCAGGTCGATCATCTGCCCGCCCGCCATGCCGCGCGCACCGGACGCAAAGGACAGGCGGCGGGCCAGTTCGCAGCGCACGCCTGCGTCGTCGTGGGTGTCTTCGTCCAGAATGATGTCGAAGGCGGCGGTTTGCAGGGCGTCGCCGGCCAGGATGGCGGTCGCCTCGTCATAGGCGATGTGCAGGGTCGGGCGACCGCGCCGCACCTTGTCGTCGTCCATGGCCGGCAGATCGTCGTGCACCAGGGAATAGGCGTGGACGCATTCCAGGGCGCAGGCGGCGCGCAGAACGGCCTGCTCGTCCACTTGCAGCATCCTGCCCGCCTCGATGGCGAAGAAGGGGCGCAGGCGCTTGCCGGGGCCGAGGGCGGCGTAGCGCATGGCCTCGGTCAGGCGCGATTCGGGGCCGTCGGCGCGGGGCAGCAGTTCGTCGAGGGCGACCGTGACCAGATCGGCGATCTCGCCCACCCGGTCGATGACGGCCTGTTCCGGGGAGTTGGCGGCGAGCAGGGTCACAGCCTCAACCGAACTCGGCGGGTTCGACGCCCTTGGCCTGGCCGTCGGCGCCGACGACGATCTTCTCGACGCGCAGCTGGGCGGCCTTCAGGCGGGCCTCGCAGTGGGCCTTGAGGCGCGCGCCCTCTTCGTACAGGGCGATGGACTCTTCCAGCGGGGCCTGGCCGGACTCCAGTCGCGAGACGATGCCCTCCAGACGCGACAGGGCGTCCTCGAAGCTGAGATCGGCGGAAACGGCGGGGGAAGCGGGGGCGTCGGTCATGATGCCGGCAACCTAGAGACGCCCGCGCGGCGCATCAACGACGAAAGGCGTGGGGGCAGCCCAGAAGCTAATTCTGCGCGCGTCGAGATATGGCGCGCCCCACCAACAAGGCCAGTGATGCCAGAACAGCTATCAGGATCAGGTCAGGGATTACGCCGAACATCAAAGGTCTCCATGGGGACCATCGCATATCAGCACGAGGCAGAAATTTTGCCTACCCGCGCTTCTCGTAGCGACGTTGCGACCAGTATTTGAAGCCCTGGTTCTCGGCCAGACGCCAGCCGTGGAGCTTCAGTTTCTGGCCGACCATGTGGTTGAAGTAGCCGTGGGCCAGGACCAGGACGTCCTGACCTTCGCCGGCGCGGGCGATCAGGATGCGGGCGGCCTGATCGGCGCGGACCTCGGCCTCGGCGCGGGTTTCCTGACCTTCGTGGTGGTTGAAGACGTGCCACCAGAAGCGCGAGATCACACCCCAGTAGCGCGGCGACAGCTTGATCCACGACGGGAAATGCGGCGGCGGCAGGGGCGCCTCGATAAACAGGGCGTCGACGAGGACCTCGCGGTCGCGGGCCACGGCCTGAGCCGTTTCCTGGGCGCGACGACGCGACGAGGCGTAGATGGCGCCCGCACCCTCGGCGGCGCTCAGCAGGGTCTGGGGCGGCGTCTGGCCGGCGCGCAGGCCGCCGATCTCGTAGCGGCCCCACCAGTCGCGATATTCGTCCGAGGTGATCAGACATTTGCGCGACAGGGCCGGTTCGCCGTGGCGGGCGAGGATAATCGCGCCGAGCGCCGGCTTCGCCTGGGCGGCGGAGGGCGCCTCTGAAGGCGTCGATGCGACGGATTCGGTGTGAGTCATGAGTGCGGGAGACGTCATAGCATGGGGAGCGGCCTGTGAAATCAAGGCTTTGGCGTCCCTCAATCCCCCCGAATGCGGTTGACGGGGCAGGCGTGTTGTCCGCCCCTTGGAAGATGGTGGTAGCTCCCGCCGCCCGCCCCTGCAACCACCAAGCGATGACAGCCTCGCGAGCCCTCGACCGACACGCCTTGCGGGGTTATGGCCGAAGCCATGACCGAAGCCCTGATCCGCCCCGCCCGACCCGACGACGCCGCCCCCCTGGCCGTGCTGGGGCGACAGACCTTCGTGGACACCTTCGTCGAGGGATTCGGCATCCCCTACCCCGCCGACGACCTGGCCGCCTTCCTCGACAAGAGCTTCAGCGTCGAGACCATTTCCGCGAAACTGGCCGAGCCCGGCGCCGCCTGGTGGGTAGCCGACCGCGACGGCGCGATCCTGGGCTTCGCCAATACCGGGCCGAACACCCTGCCCCATCCCGACGCGCGCCCCAGCCACGCCGAACTGCGCCGCCTCTACATCGGCCGCGACGCGCAAGGGTTGGGCCTGGGGACGAAGCTGCTGAAGCTGGCGCTGGACTGGATGGAGGCCCACACCGACGGCCCTCTGTGGGTCGGCGTCTGGAGCGGCAACAAAAAGGCCCAGAAACTCTACGCCGCCTATGGGTTCGAGAAGGCCGGCGAGTACGATTACCCCGTCGGGGCCTGGAACGACCACGAGTTCATCTTGCGGCGGGGCTGATCGCGGCTCAGTCTAATCCCATGCTCCTGCCCTTCTTCACCGCCCTGCGCGAAGCGCGTGTTCCCGTTTCGCTGAAGGAATGGCTCCATCTGATGGAGGCCATGGACAAGGATGTGGCCGGGCGGGAGGTCGAGGCCTTCTACCATCTGTCGCGGGCGGTGCTGGTCAAGGACGAGAAGCACTATGATCGGTTCGATCAGGTGTTCGCCAAGGTGTTCAAGGGGCTGGAGACGGTCGGTTTGGGCGAGGACCTGACCACCGATATTCCCGAGGACTGGCTGCGGCTGCTGACCGAGAAGTTCCTGACCGACGAGGAAAAGGCCCAGATCGAGGCTCTGGGCGGGTTCGACAAGCTGATGGAGACGCTGAAGCAGCGTCTGGAGGAGCAGAAGGGCCGGCACGAGGGCGGCAACCGCTGGATCGGCACGGGCGGGACCAGCCCCTTTGGTCACGGCGGCTACAACCCCGAGGGCGTGCGCATCGGCGGGCCGGGGAAACAGGGCCGCGCGGTCAAGGTCTGGGAAAAGCGCGAATATCGCAATCTGGACGACAGCGTCGAACTGGGCACCCGCAACATCAAGGTCGCCCTGCGCCGCCTGCGCCGCTTTGCGCGCGAGGGCGCGGCCGAAGAACTGGACATGGACGGCACCATCGACGGCACGGCGCGTCAGGGCTGGCTGGACATCCGCATGCGGCCCGAGCGGCGCAACACGATCAAGGTCCTGCTGTTCCTCGACATCGGCGGGTCGATGGATGGCCATATCAAGCTGTGCGAGGAGCTGTTCTCGGCGGCCAGGACCGAGTTCAAGAACCTGGAGTTCTTCTACTTCCACAACTGCCTCTATGAGGGGGTGTGGAAGGACAACCGGCGGCGGCACAGCGAGAAGATCCCGACCTGGGACGTGCTGAACAAATACCCCGGCGACTGGCGCGCCATCTTCGTCGGCGACGCGACCATGAGCCCCTATGAGGTCACCATGCCGGGCGGTTCGGTCGAGCACTGGAACGAGGAGGCCGGCGCCGTCTGGCTGAAACGCGCCCGTCAACAGTGGGACAAGTCGGTCTGGCTGAACCCCGTCACCGAACGCTACTGGAGCTATACCCAGTCGGTCGGCCTGATCCGCGAGGTCATGGACCAGCGGATGTATTCGCTGACGCTGGACGGGTTGGACAAGGCCATGCGGGCGCTGACCCGCTGAGCGACCTTACGCAAAGGTAATCCTGCCGGGTGCATCCGCAGGGGTGCTCCGCCGCCTCTTCCCCCAAACGCGTGACGGTCACGCTTGGGGGATTTCCAGTGTCTAAGACGGTTGTTTTCGTGGGGCGCATCGCCGCCATAGGGCTGGCGGCGCTGAGCCTGTCCGCCATTCCGGCCCTGGCGCAGGACGTGGACCGGATGGATCAGGTCATCCGCGCCTCGGCCGACAAAGATGAGTTCGCGGGGTCGGTGCTGGTGGCGCGCGACGGCGAGGTCCTGCTGGACCGGGGCTATGGCCTGGCCAACCGCGAGTGGAGCGTTCCGAACGCGGGCGACACCAAGTTCCGCCTGGCCTCGGTCAGCAAACAGTTCACCGCCGTCGCCGTCATGATCCTGAGCGAGCGCGGTCTGGTCGATCTCGACGCGCCGATGAAGACCTGGATGCCGGATGCGCCTGCCGCTTGGGACGGGGTGACGGTGCGGCGCCTGCTGAACCACACCGCGGGGGTGCCGGACTTCACCCGCCAGGACGACTATGAGGCGCTGAAGACGCAGGCCACGACGGTGGAGGCTCTGATCGCCCGGTTCCGCGACCGGCCGCTCGATTTCCAGCCGGGCGAGAAGTACGCCTATTCCAACTCCGGCTATGTCGTGCTGACCGCCGTGATCGAGAAGGTCAGCGGTAAGTCCTATGCCGACTTCGTCACCGAGACCCTGTTCAAACCCTTGGGCATGAGCGACAGCGGTTATGACGACCACGCCGTCGTCCTGTCGCGTCGGGCCTCGGGCTATGTGCCGAGCGCGGACGGGGTGGAGAACGCCGACTATGTCGACATGAGCGTGCCGCAGGGCGCGGGCGGGCTCTATTCGACGACGCGCGACCTGTTGAAATGGGAACAGGGCCTGTTCGGCGGCCAGCTGCTGCGCCCGCAGTCCATGGTCGAGCTGACCACGCCCGGCCGCAACGACTACGCCCTGGGGCTGGTGGTCAAGAAGGACGGCGGGGCCGCCACCATCAGCCACTCCGGCGGGATAGAAGGGTTCAACACCTTCATGGCCTATGACCCCGACAAGCGGATGACGGTCATCGTCCTGGGCAATCTCAACGGGGCGGCGCCGGACAAGATCGGCGGCGACCTGATGACCCTGGCGCGCGGCGGGACCGTGACCCTGCACGGCGAGCATCAGGCCGTCGTGCTGTCGCCCGAAATGCTGCGGACCTATGAGGGAGTGTTTGAACTGGCGCCCAACTTCGCCCTGACGCTGAGCGTCGTGGACGGCAGGCTGATGGCGCAGGCGACGGGGCAGCAGCCGCTGGAGCTGTCGGCGGAGGCGGCCGACGCCTTCTTCCTCAGCGCTATGGACGCCCAGATCACCTTCACCCGCGATGCGGCGGGGGCCATCGAGGGTCTGGTCCTGCATCAGGGCGGGCGCGAGATGCCGGCGAAGAAAAAGCGAGCCTGACGCCGGGTCCCCGAGCATGAAAAGGCCGCCGCTCCTTTCTGGAACGGCGGCCTGATCGGTGCAAACGGGGTTAGTTGCGGCCGTCGCGCAAGGTGTCCTTGAGGCCGCCGACGGTGTTCTGGACCTTGCCTTCGACTTGATCGGCGCGGCCTTCAGCTTTCAGTTTTTCGTCGCCGGTCACCTTACCGGCGGCTTCCTTGATCTTGCCGCCGATATTCTTGGCGGCGCCTTCGACACGGTCATGATCAGGCATGGGAAACCTCTGTAATGACGCCGTCGGACTGACGACGCTTCGACAGAAACAACCGTTCCCGCGCCGTCAGGTTCCCTGAATTCTTGACCGCAGCCATTTGGCCACGGCCCAGGCGTGGGCTTCGTGGCGCAGGTGAGAGAGGGCTTCCAGCGGGTCCAGCCAGACCAGTTCGTGGTCGGCCTCGCACTGGGTCGAGGCGTCGAAGCCGGTGACGCGGGCGGTCCAGAACCCCCCGGCGTTGTTGACCGGCGAGCCGTCGGTCTTGCGGAAATACTGGGCGGCTTCGGCCAGACGGTCCTCGGGCTGGACGATCAGGCCGGTCTCCTCGGCGAACTCTCGCACCAGGGCCTGCTGCTCGCTTTCCTCGCCGTCGACAGCGCCGCCGGGAAGGTCGAAATAGCTGCCCTCGCCGCGATCCACGCGCACGCAGGCCAGCTTGCCGTCCTGTTCGACCAGACCGAAGGTCGCAGCGCGGTGGAGGTAGTCGAGGCCGGGTCGGGCCGTTCCAAACTGAAGCTTCATCACCGCAGACTAACGCGCGTCGAAGCCGATGCGAAAGGGCCTATAGGTCGAACACCATTTGCGCCCGCACGCCCCGGTGCTCGGTGTCGAACTGAACCGCCGAACGCAGACCGCCGGCCATGGCGGACACGATCTTGGCGCCCAGGCCCGTGCCCTTGGGCGCGCCGTCGCCCAGGCCGGGTCCGTCGTCCTCGACGGTCAGGATGGCGCGGCCATCGGGGGCGGCTTCGAGCACGACGCGGATTTCACCGCCCTCGCCCGGGGCATAGGCGTATTTGACGGCGTTGGTGACCAGTTCGGTGACGATGACGCCCAGAGACACCGCCTGGTCCGTCGTGACCCGCATGGGTTCGGCGCGCAGGCTCAGACGGGGCGAGCCGCCCTCGGGGCTGGTGTCGGGTCCGATCGACTTGCCCAGTTCCTCGACCAGGCCGGTCAGGTATTCGTCCATCGCCACGGTGGCCAGGTCGGACGAGGTGTAGAGGCGGCGGTGGACGTGGGCCACGGCCTCGATCCGCACCTGAGCCTCGCGCAGGGCCGAACGCGCGCCCTCGTCGGCGAGCTGGCGCAGTTGCAGGGAGATGAAGCTGGAGACCAGCTGCAGGGAGTTGCCGACGCGGTGATTGACCTCGCGCAGCATGGCCTCGGCGCGGTCGCGGGCCAGGCGGACCTCTTCCTGGGCCGCTTCGTTCTCGCGCTCCAGACGACGGCGCAGCAGGGCGTCCTCAAGCGCCGAGCGCAGCAGGGCGGTGAAGTCCTCGGACACGTCCTTGATGACATAGTCGGCGGCGCCCGCCCGCAGAGCGGCCACGGCGATGCGTCCGTCCTGGGCCCCGGTGACATAGACCACCGGCGGCGGGCTGGGCAGGTTCAGAATGTCGGGCAGGACGTCCAGTCCCTCGCGGCCCGGCATGTAGTGATCCAGGGCGCAGACGTCGAACGCGCCCGCCTGAAGCGCGGCGTAACCGGCGTCGGCGTCGGGGGCGCAGGTCACGTCATAGCCGTGACGGCCCAGTTCCTTCTGGACCAGCCGCGACAGACCCCGGTCGTCGTCGATGTAGAGCAGACGGATAGGGGCGCTCAAATCTCGGGCGCCTGCATGACGGACAGGAAGAGGCCCAGTTGCTGGATGGCGCCGGCGAAGGCTTCGTAGTCCACCGGCTTGGTGATGTAGACGTTGCAGCCCAGATCATAGCAACGCTGGATTTCGACCTTGTCGTCGGTCGTGGTCAGGATGACGACGGGGGCGCGGCGCAGGCGTTCGTCCGACTTCACCTTTTCCAGGATGTCGGTGCCAGACATGTCCGGCAGGTTGAGGTCCAGCAGGATCAGCAGCGGCCCATGGGCGCGAACCTCGTCGCTGAACAGATAGTCCAGGGCGGCGTCGCCGTGATCGAAGTGAACGATGTCGTTGGCGATGTTGGCGCGGCGGATGTTCTTTTCGATGAGCTTGGCGTGGCCGTGGTCGTCCTCGACCATGACGATCTTCACGGAATGGCTCATAGACGGTCTCCTGCGTCCCCCGACACGATCAATCGTGTGGGGAATTTCAGATGGAATGTCGAGCCTTGTCCCAGCTCGGACTCCAGCTCCATCACCCCGCCGAGGCGGCGCACGCTGTTGCGCACGAAGGCCAGACCCAGGCCCTCGCCCGGCTGATCCTGTTTGCCCGCCCGGCGGAACAGCTCGAAGATCCGTTCGTGGTCGCGCGCCGAGACGCCGCGTCCGTTGTCGGTGATGCGGTAGTGGACGCGCCCGTCGTCGGTCAGTTCGCCATCGACGACGATGCGGATGGGGCGGCCCGGCTGCTGATACTTGACGGCGTTGTCCAGCAGGTTGCCGAAGATCTGCTCGATCGACAGGCGGTCGCTCTCCAGCGTCGGCAGGTCGCGCACCACGATCTCGCCCCCGCTCTCCACGACCTGATGATGCAGGCTGTCGGCGATGGACTGGACCACGGCGGTCATCGGCAGGACCTCGGGCGCCAAGGCCCGCCGCCCCTCTCGCGACAGCTTGAGGATGGCGTTGATCAGCCGGTCCATCTTGGCGGTCGAGGCGCGAATGAAGCCGACCGCCTCGGGCACGTCCTCGCGCACGGCGCGGATGGCCTCGGGCTCGATGTCTTCGGGGTGTCGCTCGGCCAGGGTCGTCAGCTGGTGGTCGAAAATCTTGCCGACCTGCTCCAGCTCCGACGTATAGCCCATGATGTTGACCAGGGGCGCGCGCAGGTCGTGGCTGACGATATAGGCGAAGCGCTGGATTTCCTCGTTGGCGCGGGTCAGTTCGGCGGTGCGGTCGCGGACCTGGTTTTCCAGCCCGGCGTTGAGCCGGTCCAGTTCCATACGGGCGCTCTCGATCTCATCGACATAGCGGCGCACCAGCCAGACGCTGATCCCGGCCAGGATCAGGATCAGCAAGGCCGCCAGGGCGTTGACCGAGACCGTCACCGCCGAGGCGCGTTCGGACTGGCGGGTGCGCTCGGCCAGACGCCGGGCCTCGACGGCGTCGATGGCGGTCAGTTCGATCCGCATGGCGTCCATCAGGGCCTTGCCCTGACCGCTGCGGATTTGGGAGACGGCCTCGCCGATCCGGCCGGTGCGGGTCAGGTCGATGGTGTGGTCCATCAGCGCCATGCGCTGGCGATAGAGGGTCTGAACCCGCGCAATGCGGGGCTTCAGTTCCTCGTCGTCGCCTATCAGGCCGTCCAGACGCGCCAACACGGCCGGCAGTTCGGCCACGGCGCGGCGATGGACCCCCAGATATTCCGCGCGCGCCGTCAGCATGAAACCGCGCTGCCCCGTCTCGGCGTCGGCCAGAAGACTGAGCACGTCCTTGGAGGCCAGGCGCACCTGCTGACTGTGATCGACGGTGTCGTTATAGGCCGCCGTCCGCTGGATCATGACGAAGGTGGCCGCGTTCACCGCCAGCAGCAGCAGGATGGCCAGGGCCAACAGGGCGATGATCGAACGACTGAGGGTCGGCGTGCGCAGAAAGCCGCCAAAGGTGCGCAGGGCCAGCCGAATGCGTTTCATGCCCGCCAGCTTATCGACCGAACCCCTTGAGTCCAGTCGTTAACCTCGATCCCGGTCAGACCGAACCGACGGTCCGAAGGCGGGCCTTGGGGTGGACCTCGTTCTGGCTCATCACCACGGTCTGGCCGCGGAAACGCTCGATGATGGAGCGGACATAGGGGCGAACCTGGGGGCCGGTCAGCAGGACGGGATTTTCACCCGACATGGCGGCGCGCTCGAACACGTCGCGGACGTTGCGGATGAAGTCCTGAAGACGGCTGGGGGCCATGGCCAGCTGCTTGTCCTCGCCGGGGCCGATCAGGCTTTCGGCGAAGGCCTGTTCCCAGTCGGGCGACAGGGTGATGATGGGCAGGGCGCCGTCGTCGCCGCGGTTGGCCCAGCACAGCTGGCGCGCCAGACGCGTGCGGACGTGCTCGACCAGGGTGGTGACGCTGGTGGTGTGGGGCGCGGCTTCGGCCAGGCCTTCGAGAATAGCGGGCAGGTCGCGGATCGAGACCTTTTCGCGCAGCAGGCTTTGCAGGACCCGTTGCAGGGTGGTGACGGTGACGACGGTCGGGATCAGCTCCTCGACCAGCTTCTGCTCCTCGCCCTTCAGCTCCTTCAGCAGCTTCTGCACCTCGGCATAGGTCAGCAGTTCCGCCATGTTCTCCTTGAGGATCTCAGTCAGGTGCGTGGTCAGCACCGTCGAGGGATCGACCAGGGTGTAGCCGCGGAAGGTGGCCTCTTCGCGCAGGGATTCGTCGATCCAGGTGGCGGGCAGGCCGAAGGCGGGTTCGCGCGTGTGCTCGCCGGGCAGCTCGATCTGACGGCCCGCGGGGTCCATGGCCATCAGCGACGACAGACGCACCTCGCCGGCCCCGGCCTCCATCTCCTTGATGCGGATGGCGTAGCCCTGATTAGGCAGGCGCATGTTGTCGAGGATGCGCACGCTGGGCATGACGAAACCGTATTCCTGAGCCAACGAGCGGCGCAGGGCGCGGATCTGATCGGTCAGGCGACGGCCCTCCAGATCATTGATCAACGTCAACAGGGCGTAGCCCAGCTCGATCTTGACCTCATCGATGGTCAGGGCGGTCGAGATCGGCTCCTCCACGTCCTCCTTGGGTTTGCCTAGATCCACGGCGCTCTCGGCCACGGCGGGCTTGAGCCGGTCACGCCCCAGCTTCCAGGCCATGAAGCCTGAGCCGAGCGCCAGGGCGGCGAAGGGGATCAGCGGCATGCCGGGAATCAGGCCGATCAGACCCGCCGCGCCGGAGACAACGCCCAGCGACACCGGGTTGCTGGCCAGCTGGCTGACCAGGGCCTTGTCGGCCGAGCCCTCGACGCCCGCCTTCGACACCAGGAAGCCGGCCGCGACCGAGACGATGATGGCCGGGATCTGGGTCACCAGACCGTCCCCGACCGTCAGCTGGACATAGGTGTTGGCCGCCTCGCCCACCGGCATGTCGTGTTGCAGCACCCCGATCAGCAGGCCGCCGATGGCGTTGATGAAGGTGATAATCAGGCCCGCCACGGCGTCGCCGCGCACGAACTTGGACGCGCCGTCCATGGCCCCGAAGAAGGTGGATTCCTGTTCCAGCTCCTTGCGACGCAGCTTGGCCTGGTCTTCGGTGATCAGGCCCGACGACAGGTCGGCGTCGATGGCCATCTGCTTGCCCGGCATGGAGTCCAGGGTGAAGCGGGCCGAGACCTCGGCGATACGGGTCGAGCCCTTGGTGATGACGACGAAGTTCACCACCAGGATGATGGCGAAGATGATCACCCCGATGATGAAGTTGCCGCCCATCATCAGCTCGCCAAAGGCGTTGATGACCTGACCAGCGCTGTCGTGGCCTTCCTGACCATGGGTCAGGATCAGGCGCGTCGAGGCCAGGTTGAGGCCCAGGCGGTACAGGGTCGAAACCAGCAGGACCGTCGGGAAGATGGCGAAGTCCAGCGGCCGCTTCATCATCACGGCCGTCATCAGGATCAGCACGCTGGAGACCAGCGAGATAGCCAGCAGCAGATCCAGAAGCATCTTCGGGATCGGCAGGATCAGCAGCATGATGACCGCGATCACGCCGACCGCCAGCCCCACATCGCCGCGCAGCAGCCAGCCGAGCGCGTCGCGCCCGGTGGGGCGCGCGTAGCCGTCCTTCATCAGGATCGGCGCATCAACCATGGCGGCGGACGAAGGTCATCCCGCCTGATGACAGGATTCGCGGGGTCTCAACCATGCCCCAGGGCTTTCAACGCCAGACGGGTGGCGTCGGCGATGACGGCTTCGCGCTGGGCGTCGGTCGAATCCCGCGTGGCGTGGAAATAGACGGCGATGACGACGGGCGCGCCGCCCCCGACGTCGCTGGGCGGCATGATCAGGCCGATGTCGTTGGTCGGGCCATAGCCGCCGGTGCCGGTCTTGTGCGCCACCGTCCAGCCGTCTGGCACGCCCGCCTTGATCCGGCCCTGCCCGGTCGGCGTGTCCGTCATCCAGCCCATCAGCAGGGCCTTGGAGGCGGCGTTCAGCGGGGTCTCGGGCGAGACCAGCAGGCGGCTGATGTTCTGGACCGACTGGATCGGGGTGATGGTGTCCTTGTCGCCGTCGGCGCGGTTCATCTCGGGTTCGAGACGGTCGACGCGGGTGCTGTCGTCGCCGATGCCGCGATAGAAGGCGCGCAAGGCCCCCAGCCCGCCCATCTCGCGGATCAGGATGTTGGCCGCGGGATTGTCGCTCAGCTCGACCGTGGCCTGCATCAACTGCTCGACCGTCAGGGTCGAGCCCACGGCCTTTTCCGTGGTCGGGGCGTGGTTGATCATATCGGCGGCGCTGATGGGGATGGCGCGATCCAGCCGCTCCTGCCCGGCCTGGACGCGCAACAGGGTGGCGGCGGCCAGGTACATCTTGAAGGTCGAGCAATAAACGAAGCGCTCGTCGCCGCGCCAGGCGGCGTTCTTTCCGCCCGAGGCCACGGCTAGGCCCAATCGCCCGCCGTGGCGCGCTTCCAGGTCCGACAGGTCCAGATCCAGCGTCCCGCCGTCCGCCGCCATGTCGGCGTCGAGATCGGTTGCGGCGGACTTCACCTCACGCGAGCAGGCGACCAGCGTCAGGGCGCCGGCGCCCAGGAGGAGGGTTCGACGGTCGGCACGCATGGCCCTAGCCCGCCGCGCCGTAGGCGGCGGCGACGCCCGACTGCGGCGCCGGGATGGCCGTGCCTTCGTCGGCGTATTCGTTCAGCTTGTTGCGCAGGGTTCGGATCGAGATGCCCAGGATGGTGGCCGCATGGGTGCGATTGCCCAGGCAGTGGTTCAGGGTGTCGAGGATCAGGGTCTTTTCCATCTCGGCCACGGTCTGACCGACGAAGCTGCGGGTCATGGCGTCGGCCATCTGGGCCGCATGGCCGGCGACGCCGGCGTCATAGGTCGAGGCGATGGGCGACGGGGCCGCCGCGCCGCCTTCCAGCAGGGGACGGCCGTCCGGCAGACGGATGGCGTCGATGTCGATTTCGGCTCCCGTCGCCAACAGGACGGCGCGGTGCATGGCGTTTTCCAGCTCGCGCACGTTGCCGGGCCAGCGGTGGCCGACCAGGGCGCGCCGGGCATCCACGGAAATGGGGCGCGGCGGGACACCGTTGGCGACGGCGTACTTGCGGATGAAGTGGTCGCACAGGACGGCGATGTCGCCCGGACGTTCGCGCAAGGACGGCAGGCGCAGGTTCACCACGTTCAGTCGATAGAGCAGGTCCTCGCGGAAGCTCCCCTCGGCCACGGCCTTGGCCAGGTCGCGGTTGGAGGTGGCGATGATGCGGATATTGACCGGCACGGGCTTCGAGCCGCCGACGCGGTCGATGACCCGTTCCTGGATGGCGCGCAGCAGCTTGGCTTGCAGGCGGGCGTCCATCTCGCTGATTTCGTCCAGCAGAAGCGTGCCGCCGTCGGCCTCTTCGAACTTGCCGATGCGGCGGGCCACGGCGCCGGTGAAGGCGCCCTTCTCGTGACCGAACAGTTCGGATTCCAGCAGGTTGTCGGGAATGGCGGCGCAGTTGACGCTGATGAAGGGGCGGTCGGCACGCTTGGACCCGGTGTGCAGGTGACGGGCCATCACCTCCTTGCCGACGCCGCTTTCGCCGGTGATCAGGATGGAGGCGTCCGAACGCGCCACCTGATCGGCCAGACCGATGACGGCCTTCATCGCCGGGTCGGCCGAGATCATCGGGCGCTCGTCGTCGGCCACGGCCGAGAGGACGGCGGCGATCAGGTCCGCCTCGGGCGGCAGGGGGATGAACTCCTTGGCCCCGGCGCGGATGGCGTCGGCGGCCTCCTTCGCGTCAGCGTCCACGCCGCAGGCGACGATGGGCACGAAGATGCGCTCGGCGTCGTTGGCGGCGATCAGGGCGGCGATGTCGATGCGGTAGTCGACCATCATCAGGTCGGCCCCCTGCCCACGACGCAGTTGTTCGGTCGCCTGATCGGCGCGCTCGACGTGCTGGACCTTGGCGCCGTGCGCCATGGCCATCTTCACCGCCGTCGCCAGCTGTCCGCTGAGCCTGCCAACCACCAGAAGCCGCATGGGTCTTCTCCTCTAGATCTCTACTGCGAAAACCGGGCCGCCGTCACTTTGCTGCGCAATGCCTGCGCGGCATTGCTCTAGGCGCCCGAGTCCTCGGTCTTGATGATTTCCGTCATGGTCACGCCCAGGCGGTCCTCGACGACGACGACCTCCCCGCGAGCGACCAGACGGTTGTTGACGAAGATGTCGATGGCCTCGCCGACCTTGCGGTCCAGCTCCAGCACCGAGCCGCGGTTCAGCTTAAGCAGTTGGGCGACCGACATGTGGGCCTTGCCCAGCACGGCCGAGATGTTGACCGGCACGTCAAACACTGTGGCCAGATCGGCGGCGGACTTGTCGCCGCCCTCATCGGCCACCGTCAGGGCGGTGGAATCGCCGAACTCTTCCAGGGCGAGATCATCGGTGGCCATCAGAAGGCGCTCCTGTCGAGGGGTTCAGCATGGCCGGCTTCGGCCGCCAGGGCGGCCTCCAGCGCGGCGGAGACCCGGGCGGCGACGCCTTCGGGATCAAACTCGGCGCGACCGTCGGCCCATTCCAGGGCGAAAGCGGCGGCAGGTGCGCCGGCGTCCTCACGGAAGGCGATCAGGCCGCTGAAGCCGGCGTCGGCGCAAAGGGCCTCAATGTGGGCGCGGGTCGTTTCATCCAGGCCGGCGGCGCGGACCAGAAGGCGCGGCGAGGCGTCGATTTCCTGAGCCAATTGCTCGATGGCGGCCTCCAGCGGGCGGCGCGGGAAGCGGTCGAAGGCGGCGGAGGCCAGGCTGCGAGCAGCGGCGACCGACAACTCGGCCGACTGGCGGCGGTGCGCCTCGGCGACCGTGCTCAGGGCGCTTGCGGCATGGGAGACGGTCTGGGCCAGGGCCGAGAGGGCGTCGGCGCGCAGGGCCTCGACCTCGGCCAGGGCCTGCTGACGCGCCTCCAGCCGCGCCTGGGCGATCAGAGCCTCGACCTCCGCAGGGGCGAAGGACCGCTTGACCGGCTGCCAGGCCGAGGGACGCACGACGTCGCCGGCCGCATCGAACTCGGTGTCGAAGATGAAGGGGCGCGCGGTGGAGGGAATGCCGGTCATGTCAGTAGATCAACTCGTCGTCGCCGCTTTGGCCGGCCAGCATGATGTCGCCGCGTGCGGCCAGGTCCTTGGCCACCTGGACCATGGTCATCTGTGCGGCGTCGACGTCCTTGAGACGCACAGGCCCCATGGACTCCATGTCCTCGCGCATGATCTTCGAGGCGCGCTCGGACATGTTGGAGAAGAACATTTCGCGCAAGGAGTCCGAAGCGCCCTTCAGCGCCAGACCCAGCTGATCCTTCTCGACCGCGCGCAACAGGGTCTGCACGCCGCCGGGGTCCAGCTTGGACAGGTCCTCGAAGACGAACATCAGCGAGCGGATGCGCTCGGCGGAATCGCGGCTGCGTTCCTCCAGGGCGCCGATGAAGCGAGCCTCGGTCTGACGGTCGAAGCTGTTGAAGATGTCGGCCATCAGTTCATGGCTGTCGCGCTTGGAGGTGCGCGCCAGATTGGACATGAACTCTGTGCGCAGGGTCTGCTCGATCTTGTCGAGGATGTCCCGCTGCACCGGCTCCATGCGCAGCATGCGCTGGACGCATTCCAGGGCGAAGTCCTCGGGCAAAGCCGTCAGGACGCGCGAGGCGTGGTCCGGCTTGACCTTGGACAGCACGACCGCGACCGTCTGGGGGTATTCGTTCTTCAGATAGTTGGCGAGAACGGCTTCGTTCACATTGCCGAGCTTGTCCCACATGGTCCGGCCTGCGGGGCCGCGGATTTCCTCCATCAGGGCGTCGACGCGCTCGCCCGGCATGAAAGAAGCCAGCAGGCGCTGGGTTTGTTCGTAGCTGCCCATCAGGGCGCCGGCGCCGCCGATGCCGGAGACGAACTCGACCAGGACTTCCTCGACCACCGACGCCGCCACGGTTCCGAGACCGGCCATGGCCTGGGAGACCTCCTTGATCTCCTCCTCGTCGAGCTGCTGCCAAAGGATAGTGTGTTCTTCGCCCAGCGACAGCAGGACGACAGCCGCGCGTTCAGGCCCCGTCAGCTTGCGGATGTCGTCGACCGGCCCCTTTTTACTCACCAGACGGGTCATGTGGTTTCATGCACCCAGGAGCGCAGAATGGCGGTGGATTCCTCCGGGTGGGAATCCACGAAATCAGCCACCTTCTTGATCGAGGAAGCCTTCACCTGGCCCTCGATACGGGCGATGTCGAGGCGCTGATCCATCTCGCTGGGCGCGGCCAGCATCTGAGGCTGACCCGGCAGGACGCCGCCGACCAGCTGGGTGTCCAGCGGCGTGACCGGCATGCCGTTGGCGCCGACCAGAGCGGGCGCACCGGCACCGCCCGAAGCGGTCTTCAAAAGAGGCCGGACGACGAAGAAGATCAGCAGCAGGCCGGTGATCAGCAGGACCAGCAGCTCGACCCCGCGCATGATGTCGTTCTTGTCGAAGTTGAACATCGACGAGCCTTCGTCCGCGCCCGGCGCCGCCGAGGGTTCGCGGTTGAAGCGGACGTTGACCACCTCGATCTTGTCGCCGCGCGTCTCGTCGATGCCGACGGCGGCGGCGACCAGGGTCTTGATCTGCTGGACTTCTTCCGGCGTGCGCGGGGCGTAGGTCGGCTCGCCCTTGCCGTCGGCGGCGGGGGTGTACTTGCCGTCCACGGCGACCGAGACCGACAGCTTCTTGACCTCGCCCGGCTCCTTGACCGTCGTCGTCGTGGTGTTGGAGATCTCGTAGTTGGTCGTCTCGGTGTTTTCCGAGTTGGTCGAGCCGACCGGCGTGGCGTTCGGGGCCTGACCGCCGGGGATATTGTTGGTGGCGGTGACGCCGCCATCGGCCTGACCCGTCGTGTCCTGCGACTGCGAGCCGTTGGTCGAGGTCGAGCGGACGACCTGGCCGTCGGGATCGAACTTCTGTTCCTGGGTGGTCGAGCGGCTGTGGTCGATATCGGCGGTGACCTGAACGCGGGCGGCCCCGGCGCCGACGACGCCCTCGACGATGTCCTTGATGCGGGTCTGCAGCTGGGACTCGGTCGTGGCCTTGGCGGCCTCGGCGTTGGCCGAGGTGAAGCCCGTGTCTTCCGAGCCGGCAGCCAGGGTGCGGTTGGACTGGTCCGTCACCGTGACCTTGTCCGGCTTCAGATTCGGCACCGAGGAGGCGACGACATTGCGGATGGCGCGGACCTGATCAGCGCTCAGGTCGCGACCGCCGACGCCCACGACCACGGCGGCGGTCGGATCGGTGGCGGCGGCCTGGAACATTTCGCGGCGCGGCATGGTGATGTGGACGCGGGCCGAGGTGATACCGCGCATCGACATGATGGTGCGCGACAGCTCGCCCTGCAGGGCGCGCTGCTCGTTCAGGTTCTGCTGGAACTCGGTCTGGCCCAACACCGACTGGTTGTCGAAAATCTCGTAGCCGACGCTGCCCGAGGTCACGAGCCCCTTGCCCGCCAGCATCAGACGCGCCGTACCGACTTCATCGCGGCTGACGAAGATGGTCGAGCCGTCGCCCTTGGAGCTGTACTTGATGCCCGCCTGGTCCAGGGCGGCGCTGATCTCGGAGGCTTCGCGCAGGTCGAGGTTGGAATAGAGGAGAGCGTCAGGCGCCTGGCCTACCCTCAGCATGACGGCGACCAGCACGGCCGCGACGCCGGCGGCGACGCCTAGCACTGCGGCCAGGCGGCCGATCCCGAACTTCTGCAACGCCGCCGTGAAGCCGCCCACGCGTCCCCGCCCCATACTGGCGGGAGGACCACACCGCCCCGCTAGGCAGAAAGTGCCGCGTGGATGGTAAACGCCACGTTAAGATGCGTTAAAGATTGAGGGAATCTCCCTCCCCTTCTCCCCTTGAGGGAGAAGGTGGCTCGCGCAGCGAGACGGGGTGTCAGCGCGACCAGCGAGCGCTCAGCGCACAGCAGGCACGAAAAAGGGGTGCGGCCCTGCCGGAAACGGCAATGCTCACACCCCTCATCCGAGCGCCTGCGGCGCCCACCTTCTCCCGCAAGGGGGAGAAGGTCTTTCTTTCGGCCTAGGCCGCCCTGAGCAGCTCGGCCTTCTGGTCGCCCGCCGCCTTGATGCGGGCTTCAGCGATGGCGTCGGCGATCAGGTGGGTCGGCTTGTTCTCGGCCACCGAGCGCTCGAGGATTTCCTCGAAGGTCTCCATCAGACGCGACAGCTTGCCCTCGACCCAGGAGGCGTCATAGGCGCCGCCCGACTGGCGGGCGTTCATTTCCGAGGCGACGTTGATGATGCCGCCGCCGTTGACGACGTAGTCGGGGGCGTACAGCACGCCGCGACGGAACAGCTCGTCGCCGATGTCGGCGGTGGCCAGCTGGTTGTTGGCGGCGCCGCAGACGGCCTTGACCTTGAGGCGATCCAGAGTCTGCAGGTTCAGCGTCGCGCCCAGGGCGCAGGGCGCATAGATGTCGGCGGCGACGTCATAGATGGCGTCGGGGGCGACGATCTCGGCGCCGGTCTTGGCGGCGACGGCGTCCAGGTTGGCCTGGTTGACGTCGGTGATGATCAGCTTGGCGCCGGCCTTGTGCAGCTTCTCGGCCAGATAGGCGCCGACGTGGCCCACGCCCTGGATGGCGACGGTCAGGCCGGTCATGTCGTTCTGGTTGAACAGGCGACGGGCCACGACCAGGTTCGAGCGGAACACGCCCTCGGCGGTGACGGGGCTGGGGTCGCCCGAGGCTTCCGGGCCGTCCTTCAGGCCGAGGACGTATTCGGTGACCTTGCGGGCCTCGGCGATGTCCTCGACCGAGGTGCCGACGTCTTCGGCGGCATAGTAGGCGCCGCCCAGGCCGTTCAGGAAGCGACCGAAGGCGCGGAACAGTTCCGGCGACTTCTGGGTGCGGCTGTCGCCGATGATGACCGACTTGCCGCCGCCCATTTCGAGATCGGCCACCGCGTTCTTGTAGCTCATGCCCTTGGACAGACGCAGCACGTCTTCCAGGGCTTCCTCAGCGGTGGCGTAGTTCCACATGCGGGTGCCGCCGACGGCGGGGCCGCGCGCGGTGGAGTGAACCGCGACGATGGCCTTCAGGCCGGTTTTCTCGTCATGGAAGGCGTGGACGCCTTCGTGGTTCGCGAAAGAGGGGGAATCAAACAGCGTCTTGCCCATGACAGGCCTTTCCTGGGGTATTTTTTATTGCGCGAGGAGATACGCCGCGCCCGCCTAAACGGCAAGCATGACGGTTTCGCGTCAGAGCACACTCTTGATCCCGCTCATCCCGGCGGACGCCGGGATCCAGTCAGAACCCCAGACGGCACCGTGGAAACGCCGCTCTATCCAGCGCTCCGCTTGAGGCCAAAGCACTGGATCCCGGCGTCCGCCGGGATGAGCGGTGAGAGGGAATTCAGCGCGCCTTGGGATCCGCCCGCAGCGCCGGCAACACCGGCCCGACCCCGGACGGCAGGGGCGCGGCGGCGTCGCGCAGCCAGGCCTCGACGTCGCGATAGACGACCTCGCCCTGCAGGTCGCGGTTCAGGATATGCCAGCCGTTCGGATAATAGGCGGTGCGCAGGTTGGGCCGTTCGCCCGCCCGCTCCAGCGCCAGGCGCATCGGCCCCTTACGCACGATCTGGTCGTGGGCGCCGTAGAGCAGCAGGGTCGGCTTCTCGATCGCGCCGAGACGCATCGAGGCCGCCTCCATCAGGTCGACCAGGCCGTGCATGGAATCGAAGCGGGTGGAGAGGATGCTCTGCGGATCGCGCCCGTTACGGATCAGCTCCAGCGTATTGTCCGAGGCGCGTATGTTGCGGACGGCGAAGGCGGGGGGCTCGACCGTCTTGGGGCCCATCAGGCGGGCGGCGGCCCAGAGGCCCGCCCGGTTGAACGGGCTCTGGCTGGACCAGCCCCAGACGCCGGGGGCCAGCAGGATGACGCGGTCGGCGTCGGGTGCAGCCTCGCCTCCGAAGGCGGCGATGGTCGAGGACCCGCCCATGCTTTCGCCCGCCACCACGATCAGGGCGTTCGGGCGCTCGGCGCGGACCAGGGCGACGATGGTGCGCAGATCGGCGCTGGTCAGGCTTTCCGGCGCGAACTCGCCGCGATGGGGCGACAAGCCGAAGCCGCGCTGATCATAGGCCCAGGTCTCGATGCCGCGCGTGGCCCACCACGGCCCGGCCAGACGGAAGGAGGAATAGTGGTCGTTGAAGCCATGCAGGGCGACGATGACGGCCCAGGGCTGCTGGCCGTTCTCGGGGCTCCAGCGCAGATAGGGCAGCCGGGCGCCGTCCTGAACCACGAAGGCGCCGCGGCCGAGGGTTCCCGCCTCGATGCGCGGGCCGCTGAAGCCGTTGGGCGGGGTCTGGGACGCCTGAAGGTGTGGCGTGGCGCAGGCGGACAGGGCGAGCGCGACAAGCGCCGCCCTTCCTGCCCGCTCACCCCGGCGGACGCCGGGGCCCAGCCCTTTGGCCGCGCGCACGAGCTTGGCGAAGGCATCTGCGATCAAGTCCGAACTCTGCTTCATGATGTCCAAAGCACTGGATCCCGGCGTCCGCCGGGATGAGCGGATTTGAGGGGTCTATCCGAGAATGCCCCGGACGCGTTCGCGAAGGTAGGGCAGAACCTCGGCTTCAAACCACGGGTTTTTCTTCAACCAGGCCGTATTGCGCCACGACGGATGCGGCAGGGGCAGGATGGCGGGGGCGTAGTCGCGCCAGGCGCGGACGGTTTCGGTCATGTTGGACTTGGCCCGGTCGCCGAGCGCCCAGGTCTGGGCGTAGCCGCCGACCAGCAGGGTCAACTCGACCTTGGGCAGTTCAGCCAGCAGACGCGGCCGCCACAGTTCGGCGCAGCGACGCGGCGGCGGGTAGTCGCCGCCCTTCGGATTGGTGCCGGGATAACAGAAGGCCTGGGCGGCGACGCCGAGACGGGCATCGCCATAGAAGGTCGCCTCATCGACGCCCATCCAGTCGCGCAGACGGACGCCGGACGGGTCGGTGAAGGGCAGACCGCTCTCATGCACCCGTCGCCCCGGCGCCTGGCCGCAGATCAGCAGGCGCGTCTCGGGGGCGACCATGACCACCGGGTGCGGCGTGTGGGGCAACTGCCCCAGGCAGGCCCTGCAGCCCCGGATGTCGGCCAAGAGGTCATCCAGGCCGGTTTCGGGTTCAGTCGAAATCGTCATCCGAAGCTTCGACCGGCGGCAGGGCCGCCAGGGCCGCGGCCGTCTCGGCCTCGGTCGGCAGGCGCAGACGGATCACGCCCTTGAAGGCGTTCGGATCGACCGCCTTGCCCTTCTTGGTGATGGTCAGCTTGCCCTGACGCATCAGGCCCAGGGCCGTGGCGCGCACCTTGGGCAGCATGCGCTGCCACTGCTCGGGCTGCAGCTCCTTGGCCACATCCGAAGGTTCAATGCTCTTGCCGCCGACGTTCTTGGGGTCGGCCTTGGCCAATTTTTCAAAAATGGCCGCTTCGATTGGATCGCTCATCGGGTCTATATGCTGCACCGCAAGATCGGAAAGAAGGCGTAATCGGCATGGTCGCGAAAATCACCATCACGGAAGGCGAGTTCGCCGGCTGGCAGACCTATGACCTGCACGACACCTTCGACGTGGTGGTTGGTCCGTTCTACGGCAAGCTGGATCCCGACGGTCACATGCGTTGCGCCTTCCGCGCCGAGCAAAAACACATGAACGCCGGCGGCCGGATGCACGGCGGCTGTCTGATGACCTTCGCCGACATCGCCATGTTCCAGATCGCCTATCAGGAGATGGAGGGGGCGTCTGGCGTGACGGTGCAACTGGATTCCACCTTCATCGACGGCGCCTATGTCGGCGAACTGATCGAGGCGACCGGCCAGGTGACGAAGGCCGGCAAGAGCCTGATCTTCGTGCGCGGCCAGATCAACACCGGCGAACGGTTGCTGATGACCTTCTCGGGCGTAATCCGGAAGTTCACGCCGCGCGGCTGAAGCCCCTACTTCGAGGGCGCCGCATAGACCACGCGGCATTCGCCGTCGACCGTGGTGTAGCGACCGTTGGCGGCGTCCACGAAGGCGATGCGGCCGCCGTCGTTGTATTCGACCTTGCCGGTCGAGCGGCCCGTGAAGGTCTCGACGCCATAGGTCCAGCAGGTGATGTCCGCCGGGCGGTCGCTGAAGGTAGCGTCATTGCGCGCGCGTCGGCTTTCGGTGCAGGCGGCGGCGGAGACGGCGAGACCCAGGGCGAGGGTGATCGTGAAAACTCTGTTCATGCCGCCCAGCTTGGCATGACGAACCGCGTCCGAAAAGCGCTTAGACGCCCGCCTTGGCCGCCGGGCGGGCGCGGCAGTCCTCCATCCAGCGGGCCAGATGGGTGAACTCTTCCGGCGGGCGGTATTTGACCAGGCGGGCGAAGTCGAGGCCCACCGCGGCGACGATGTCGGCGATGGTGAAGCGGTCGGCGGCGATGAAGGCGTGCTCGGCCAGTTGGCGGTCCAGCAGGCGCATGAACTTCTCGGCGCCGACGCGGCTGTATTCGGCGACCTGCGGCTGGGGGGCTTCCAGCGCGGCCAGGGCCGGGTGGCTGAAGCGGACGTTCAGCATCATCGGATTGGCCAGGTAGATCTCGCAGCGGCGGGTCCACATCTCGATCAGCGCCTGCTCCTTCGCATCGTGGCCGAACAGGTTGGGCTCTGGGTGCAGGGCTTCCAGATAGCGGCAGATGGCGATGGATTCCGAGATGCAGGTCCCGTCGTCCAGTTCCAGAGCCGGGACGTGGGGCACGCCGACCCTGGCGCGATAGTCCGCCGTGCGGTGCTGACCGGACAAGAGGTCGATCTCGACGAAGTCGACGTTGTCGATCCCCTTCTCGGCCATAGCCCAGCGGACGCGGCGCGGATTGGGCGCGCGATAGGAGGTGTAGAGCTTCATCGGACGGTTCCCCCTCTGGATCAGACTTACTGGCCGAACACCGAGGCCGGCATGGCCCCGACGATGCAGGCCGTCATCAGGGTGGCCAGGAAGCCCGCGAACAGGGCCTTCCACACCAGACCCAGAACCTCTTCGCGGCGCTCGGGCATCAGCACCGACAGGCCGGTGACGGTGATGCCGACCGAGCCGATGTTGGCGAAGCCGCACAGGGCGTAGGTCATCAGCATCCGGGTGCGCTCGGTCATGTCGCCGTCGGGGACCTGACCCAGTTTGATGAAAGCGACGAACTCGGTCAGGGTCAGCTTGACGCCGAGCAGCCAGCCGGCCTTCTGCGCGTCGACCCATTCCACCCCGATCAGCCAGGCGACCGGCGAGAAGAGCACGCCCAGGATGCGCTCGACGCTAAGCGCCTCGCCGCCGATCCAGAAGGCGCCCAGCATGACGTTGGCCAGGGCCACCAGGGCCACGAAGACGATCAGCACGGCCGAGATGTTCAGCACCACCATCAGGCCGTCCGACGTGCCCTTGACGATGGCGTCGATAGCGCTGTCGTATTTCAGCGCCGAGTTGTAGTCGGCGACCGCCCCGCCCTCGCCCGGCTTCTCGGGGATGATGACGCGGGCCAGCAGGACGCCCGCCGGGGCCGAGACGATGGAGGCGACCAGCACGTGGCCCGCCGCATTGGTCAGGACCGGCGCCAAAATGGTGGCGTAGGCCACCATGGTCGAACCGGCGACGGTGGCCAGACCGACCACCATCATCAGATACAGTTCCGACCGGGTCAGCTTGTCCAGATAGGCGCGGATGACGATGGGGCTCTCGATCATGCCGAGGAAGACGTTGGCCGCCACCGCCAGCGCCGAGGCGCCCCCCAGCCCCATGGTCCGCTGGAACAGGAAGCCGAAGCCCAGGGTGATCCACTTCAGGATCTTCCAATGCCACAGCAGGGCCGACAGGGCCGAGATCACCAGGATCAGCGGCAGGACCTTGAAGGCGAAGGTGAACAGGGCGCCCTCGTTGGCCACGGCGTAGGGCTGATCCCCGCCCGCCAGATAGCCGAAGACGAACCTGGTCCCCTCCTCGGTGGCCAGTTCCAGCCCCTTCACTGCGTTGTTGATGGCGTCCAGCACCACCTGGGAACCGGGAATGGCGAAGGTCGCCAGGATCAGGGCCGCCTGCACCAGCACCGCGCCGATGGCCAGACGCCAGGGGAAGAGCTTGCGGTTCTCGGACATCGCCCAGCAGACGGCGATAATGACGACCAGGCCAAACAGGCTCTGCAGGTTCAGAAGGCTGAACATGGGAAAGGCGGCTCCGCGACCGGCCGACGGCCGAGGACCGTCTTCAAAATCTGCTTGAACGCTACCCCGCGCCTGCTGGTCAAGAGCCCATGCGGCGTCCTGCCGCGCCAAGGCCTCGTTTCACCGAAACCTGGCTGCCGCCGAGGCGGCGCGCACGAAAAGGCGGAGGGTGATCCCTCCGCCTGATCGCAGTTTTCCTTCCCCCCCGTGAGGAGGTGGATCAGAGCTGGCCGCGAACCAGCTTGCCGTAGTCGTCCATCAGGGTCAGCGACAGCTCGCCGGGCGTGAAGCGGTAGTCGCCGATCTCGCTGACCGGGGTGACCTCGGCGGCCGAGCCGGTGAGGAAGCACTCCGAGAAGGTCGACAGTTCTTCCGGCAGGATGTCGCGGATCACGACCTCGACGCCCTTGGCCTGGGCCATCTCGATCACGGTCTGGCGGGTGATGCCGTCCAGGATGTGATCGACGCGCGGGGTGTGCAGGGCGCCGTTCTGGACGAAGAAGACGTTGGCGCCGGTGGCTTCGGCGACATAGCCGCGCCAGTCCAGCATCATTGCGTCGGCAAAGCCGCGCTTTTCAGCCGCCGTCTTGGACATGGTGCAGATCATGTAGAGGCCGCCGGCCTTGGCCGTCGAGGGGGCGGTGGCCGGGTCGGGGCGGCGCCACTTGGCCCACTCCAGACGGATGCCCTTCTTCTTGATCTCGGGGTCGAAATAGCTGGGCCATTCCCAGGCGGCGATGGCCAGGTGGACCTTGCTGTTCAGCGAGGAGACACTGAGCTGTTCGGCGCCCAGATAGGCCACCGGACGGATGTAGCAGTCGGTCAGGCCGTTCTTTTCGCAGGTTTCCTTGCAGGCGGCGTCGATCTCGGCCACGCTGTAGGGAATGTCGAAGTCCAGCAGCTCGGCCGAGCGCTTCAGCCGTTGGCTGTGCGCCGTCAGCTTGAAGATTTCGCCGCCGTACATACGCTCACCCTCGAACACCGACGAGCCGTAGTGAAGGCCATGGGTCAGAACGTGCGTTTTCGCGTCCCGCCAGGGCACGAATGCGCCGTCAAACCAGATCCAGCCGTCACGATCGTCGAAAGGAACGAAGGCCATTGAATAACGTCTCCCGGGGATGTGATCCGGTTACACTCTTCTCTCCCGCCGCCGTCAACGCCTTGCGTTCGGCAGGATCGCCCAAAGCATGACTGATACGCGCTCGAACGGCCGCTCCGGCCCTGTGGCCGCCCCCGGCGCCGGCCGCCATCTTCTGATCGTCGATGATGACGACAGAATCCGCGAACTGCTGAAAGAGTTCCTGGCGCGCGAGGGCTATCGCGTCACCGGCGCCGCCCACGCGGGCGCGGCGCGACGACTGGTGGAACTGATCGAGTTCGACCTGATCGTGCTCGACGTCATGATGCCGGGCGAAAGCGGGTTCGACCTGACCAGTTGGATTCGCAGCCAGGCGTCGCTGTCCAAGACCCCGGTCCTGCTGCTGACGGCCAAGGGCGACCCCAACGACCGGATCGAGGGCCTGTCGCGCGGCGCCGACGACTATATGTCCAAGCCCTTCGATCCGCGTGAACTGGCCCTGCGGGTCGAGGCCATCCTGCGCCGCACCGGCGGCAAGCCGATGACCCCGCGCGAAATCCGCATGGGACCGGCGGTGTTCGACATGGAGCGGCTGGAGCTGACCCGCGACGGGGAGTTGCAGCGCCTGACGGAAGCCGAGGCGCAATTGCTGAAGACCCTGGCCATCCACGCCCACTCGCCGGTCGAGCGCATGAACCTGTCGCCCGACACCGCCGACATCACCGGCCGCGCCGTGGACGTGCAGGTGACGCGCTTGCGCCGCAAGCTGGAGGCCGATCCCAAGAACCCGCGCTACCTCCAGACCGTGCGCGGCGTCGGCTATATGCTGGCCCCGGATTGATCCGCCGATGAGGCTGCTGCCCTTCAACGTCTGGGCGCGGATGATCAAGCGCCGCCTGCCGACCTCGTTGTGGGGGCGGTCGCTGCTGATCATCGTTCTGCCAGTGCTGGTCATGCAGGGGGCCGTAACCTGGGCCTTCTTCGACGCCCACTGGCAGGCCGTGACCGCGCGCCTGTCCGAAGGCCTGGCCGGGGACGTGGCCTGGGCCGCCGAGAGCTATCGCGACCAGCCGACGCCGCAGAACCTGACCGTCATCGCCGACCGGGCCGAGCGGTCGATGCAACTGTCCATCGCGTTTCAGGACGGCGCGGTCCTGCCCAGGGAACAGCGGCGCGGGGCGCTGGGCGTCGTCGACCGCACGCTGGAGAAGGCCCTGGCCTCGCGGCTGGACCAGCCCTTCTGGTACGACACCACCCGCTATCCCGCCTATGTCGACATCCGGGTGCAAGAGCCAGGCGGCGTGCTGCGCGTCATCGCCCCGCGCGAGCGGGCCGTGGCGACCCAGGCCCACATCTTCGTCCTGTGGCTGACGGTAGCGACGATTCTACTGCTGGGCGTCGCCGTGCTGTTCATCCGCAATCAGGTGCGCGCCATCGAACGCCTGGCTGACGCCGCCGAAGCCTTTGGCCGGGGCGAAACCGTGCCGCGATTCAAACCGCACGGCGCGCGCGAAGTCCGCGCCGCCGCCAGCGCCTTCCTGGACATGCGCGCCCGCATCCAGCGCCATATCGAGCAGCGCACGGCCCTGCTGGCCTCGGTCAGCCACGACCTGCGCACGCCCCTGACTCGTCTGCGCCTCGAACTGGCCCTGGCCCCGCCGTTCAAGCGGGCCGAGGCGATGAAGGGCGATCTGGACGAGATGGAGCACATGATCGACGAATACCTGGCCTTCGCCCGCGGCGAGGCCGGTGAAGCGATCCAGGTCGTCTCAGTGCCCGAAATGCTGCGACGCGCCGCCGAGGACGCCCGTCGGGCCGGCGCCGAGGTGACGGTGGAGACGCCCGACTACCTGGACGCCCAGTTGCGTCCCCTCGCCTTCCGCCGCGCCCTGAACAATCTGGCCGGCAACGCCGCCGTCCATGGCGAGCATGTGCGGCTGTCGGCCCGCCCCCTGCCCTCGGGCGGGATTGAGATCGCGGTCGAGGACGACGGGCCGGGCATTCCCGACGACATGCATGAGGAGGCCTTCCGTCCCTTTTCGCGGCTGGACGCCTCGCGCAATCAGAACAGCAAGGGCGTGGGTCTGGGCCTGGCCATCGCCCGCGACGTGGCTCGCGGTCACGGCGGCGACATCACCCTGAGCCGCAGCGACCTGGGCGGCCTGAAGGCGGCGATCCGCCTGCCCGGATAAATCGCCGCGCCCCTCTGGCGTGGCTGTAAAATCATCGCCATCTTGAGACCGTTCCAGGGGGGCCTGGATCAGGAGTCCGTATGATGCGTCGTTTCACGTTTCTCGCACCGCTCACCGCCGCTGCAGCCCTCGCCGGCGCCGCTGCGGCCCAACCTTCCGCCGTTGTCGTCACCGTCAGCCCCGACTTCGCCAAAACCGCCGAAGAACTGGGCCCGCGCGAGGTGCAGCAACAGGTCGACGACCTGACCGCCCGGGTCACGCGCGTCCTTACCGAGCGTCACGCCCTGGACGGCGCCCGGATCGAACTGATCATCACCGATCTGAAGCCGAACCGTCCGACCATGCAGCAAACGATCGACAAACCGGGCCTGGATCCGTTGCGTAGCATCTCGATCGGCGGCGCCACCATTGAGGGCGCGATCACGACCGCGTCGGGCGAGGTTCAGCCGATCAAGTACGACTACTACTCAAGCAACCTGGCTGACGTCCGCGGCTACGCCACCTGGCAGGACGCAGCCACCGCCTTTGATCGGCTGGCGCGTAACCTGGCTGAAGGGCGTTACGTAAAGCGCTGACGATCAGCCGCCAAGCTCGGTCGACTTGGCCACAGCCGCCTGAACGGCGCTCTCGACCGCCCGGTCGAGGGCGTCGTCTGCGTTCAGGGCCGCAAGACCGGCCTGGGTTACGCCGCCGGGCGAGGCCACGCGGTCGATCAGGGCGTCCAGCGGCTCGTTCCCTTCCACGCCCGCCGCAGCGGAGCGCAGGGTGGCGCGGGCCAGCCGCACGGCGGCGTCGGGCGACAGGCCCTCCTCGACCCCGGCCCGGGCCAGGGCGCGGGTGAAGGCGAAGAAGTAGGCGGGGCCGCAGCCGGACACGGCGGTCGCGGCGTGCATGGCGGCTTCGTCGTCCAGATGGACGGTCTCGGCGATGGAGGCGAACAGGGCCTCGCCCACGGCGCGGGCGGCGGCGTCGGCGGCCCAGATGGTCGCCACGCCCTGAGCCTGGGCCACGCCGGTAGTCGGCATGATGCGGACGACGGAACGACCGTCAAAGCCATCGGCAATCGTCTGTCCCCTCACCCCGGCCATGACCGAGACGATCACGGCGTCGGGGGCCAGATGCGGCAGGACCGGGCGCGAGGCCTCGAACCATTTGGCCGGTTTGACGCCGATGACGAAGGCGCGAGCTTCCGCCAGGGTTTCCAGTGGCGGATTGATCCGCGCGCCCAGGGCCCGCGCCGTCTCGGCGGCGGGCTTTTCGGACGGGGTCAGGATGATGAGGTCGGCGGGATCGACGGCGCCGGTCTTCAGCCAGCCTTCGAGGATGGCCGAGCCCAGCCGCCCTACGCCTTGCAGGACAACCGGCCCCGTCTTCCTGCCCTTGGCCATGTCAGGCGGTGCCGACGGTTTCGAACAGGCAGGCGTCGATCGCCTCCTGCGGCTTCTTGGACCCGCGCACCATGAAGTCGAAGGCGGGGTAGTAGCGGTCGGCGGCCTCGATGGCGGCGTCGATCATGGAGGCCGCCTGGGCCAGGGTCGGGCGTTCGCTGTGCGGCAGGGCCAGCGAATGTCGGAAGACGATCTCGCCCTCGTCCGGCCAGACCTCGAAATGCCCCAGCCAGGTGCGCTGGTTGATCATCGCCACCAGTTCATAGGCGGCGGCGCGGCGCGTCTTCATGACCCGCAGATCCAGGGCGCAGCACAGCTGGAGGCAGTCGCCCTCGGGACGCCAGGCGAACCACAGCTCATAGTCCTTCCAGTCGCCAGCCAGGGCGAAGGCGAGATCGCCGTCGTCCGTGCGGTCGAACGGCAGGTTCTCCGCGTTGAGGACATGCTCCACGACATCCAGCGGGTCGTAGGGAACGTCGACCTCTTCGGGTCGGGCTGCATCCATCAGGGATTCACATTCTTACTCAGGGGTCGCGACTCACGACCTGCAAACGAACGGTAAACGTGTTCGGAGATTCGGCTCAACCGGCTGTATCCGCGTCAGGCGCCGCAGCTGTGGACGTTCCGCTCGACGCTTTTTTCGCGGGCGATTTCTGAGCCTTAAGCTCAGCAATCTCGGCGCGCAGGGCGGCGATCTCGTCTTTCAACACGTCGAACTCGTCGCGGCGGACCAGATCCATCTCGGCGACGAAGCGGTCGGTCTGGGCGCGCCAGGCGGCCTTGGCCTCGTCGCCCGCGGCCTGGGCCAGGCCCATGGCGCCGGTGGTCAGCTTGGCGAACTCGTCGAGGATCGGATTGCGCGTCTGCATGATGAATTCTCGCGTCTCTGCCGCACCAGTATATGGTTAATGGCGTCTTAAATTGGGTGAACGAAACCTTTCCGTCCGAACCGGCTATAAACTGCTTCGCTGGAAAAGCGCGCGACGAATGCAGTCTCTCTTGCTAGAGATTTTCGGTCCCAAACGGCGCTGACGGAGGCCCTGTGCCCTTCCCCGAATTCGACCCTGTTCTGATCCATCTCGGCCCCTTGCCCATCCGCTGGTACGCCCTGGCCTATGTCGCCGGGATCGTGCTGGGCTGGTGGTACGCCTCGCGCCTGGCCAAGACGGAGCGGCTGTGGTCGCCCGGCAAGCCGCCGGTGACGGGACCGCAGTTGGACGACCTGGTTCTGTGGATCACGCTGGGCGTCATCCTGGGCGGGCGTTTCGGCTACGCCCTCTTCTACAAGCCGGCGATGTTCGCTCAGTTGTTCACGGGCGACAGTCTGGGCGAGCGGCTGGAGTTGCTGCAGTTGTGGACCGGCGGCATGAGCTTCCACGGCGGCTTCCTGGGCGTCGTGGTCGCCATCGCCCTCTACGCCAACCGCCAGAAGATCAATCCGCTGAGCCTGGGCGACCTGATCGCCCCGGTCGCGCCCATCGGCCTACTGTTCGGGCGCATCGCCAACTTCATCAACGGCGAGCTCTGGGGCCGCGAGACGACGGTTCCCTGGGCCATCCGCTTCTGCAACGCCCGCATCGAGCAGGTGTACGGCTTCTGCCCCGCCGGCAACGAACCGCGCCACCCCAGTCAGCTGTATGAGGCCGGGCTTGAGGGCCTGTTGCTGCTGATCATCCTGTCGCTGGCGATCTGGAAGTGGAAGATGCTGAAGCGTCCGGGCTTCGTCACCGGCCTGTTCCTGCTGGGCTACGGCGTCTGCCGCGCCGCGCTGGAGAACGTGCGTCAGCCGGACGCCGGGCTGGAGCATCTGCCGCTGGGCCTGACCATGGGCATGATCCTGTCGATCCCGATGATGCTGGTCGGCGCTTGGCTGATCTGGCGGGCGCTGAAGAAGCCGGTCGTGGCGGAGGCGTAAGGCAGCATGGCGGAGACGCTCAAGGATCGGCTGGTCCGCGAGATCGTGCTGACCGGGCCGATGACGGTGGCAGACTATGTCACGCGCTGCCTGCACGACCCCAAGGGCGGCTATTATTCGACCCGGCCCGCGCTGGGCGAAGGCGGCGACTTCATCACCGCGCCTTTGGTCAGCCAGATGTTCGGCGAACTGATCGGTCTGTGGGCCATCGAGATCTGGAGCCGCCTGGGCGCGCCGGAGCGGGTGCGGCTGGTCGAGGTCGGGCCGGGCGACGGGACCTTGATGTCCGACGTGCTGCGGGCGGCGCGGCTGGTCCCCGGCTTCCTTGAGGCCGTGGACCTGATCCTGATCGAGCCCAGCGCGCCGCTGCGGGCCGAACAGGCGCGGCGGCTGGCCGACGCCGACGTTCACCCGCGCTGGCTCAGCGCCCTGCACCAGATCGAAACCGACGCCCCGGTCATCCTGATCGGCAACGAGGTGCTGGACTGCATGCCCGCGCGCCAGTTCATCAAGACTGAAGGCGGCTGGGCCGAGCGTCGCGTCGGCGTCACCGACGCTGATGAGCTGACCTTCGGCCTGGTGGCCATCTCCGGCGGCTTCGAGCGGCCGGAATACGAGGTCGAGCCGGGTCAGGTGGTCGAGATTTCTGAACAGCAGGCGGCCTTCGCCCGCGATCTGGCGGTGCTGGTCAAGGCGGCCTCGGGCGCGGCCCTGCTGATCGACTATGGCCGCGCCAAGCCGGGCGCAGGCGACACCTTGCAGGGTCTGCGACGGCACCAGAAGGTCGATCCCTTATCGACGCCGGGCGAGGCCGACCTGACCCAGTGGGCCGATTATCCGCTGGTGCTGGAGGCCGCCGTGCGCAGCGGCGCCGACGTGACCGGTTGCGTCAGCCAGGGCGCCTTCCTCAAGGCTCTGGGGATCGAAGCCCGCGCCCACAAGTTGATGCAGACCCGCCCCGACGCCGCCCCGGTCATCCAGCGCCAGCTGGACCGCCTGACTGCGCCGGACCAGATGGGCGAACTGTTCAAGGCGGCGGCGATCTTCTCGCCCCGCTCGCTGGCCCTGCCGGGATTTGAAGGATGAGCCTGAGCGCCATCACCCACCCCCTGCTCGACAAGGCGGGAGTGCGCCACGGCTTCTTCACCCGCGAGGGCGGCGTGTCGGAAGGGATCTACGCCGGGCTGAACGCGGGCGTGGGCTCCAAGGATGATCCGGCGGCTGTGGCCGAGAACCGCCGCCGCGTCGCCGAATGGATGGGCGGGGGGAATGACGACCTGTGCGGCTGCTATCAGATCCACTCCGCCGTGACCCGCGTGGCCGAGGCGGGCTGGGCCGGGGAACGGCCCGAGGGCGACGCCGTGGTCAGCGCCGTGCGCGGCCCCATCGCCGCCGTCCTGACCGCCGACTGCGCGCCGGTCCTGTTCGCCGACGCCGAGGCCGGGGTGGTCGGCGCGGCCCACGCGGGCTGGAAGGGCGCGTTGGGCGGGATCGTCCACTCGACCGTCGCGGCCATGGAGGCCTTGGGCGCGCGACCCGAGCGCATGGTGGCCGTGGTCGGTCCCTGCATCGCTCAGGCTTCCTATGAGGTCGGCGCCGACTATCAGGACCGCTTCGCTCACCACGACCCTGGAAGCGAGCGCTTCTTCGCTCCCGGCGCCGCCGAGGACAAACGCCTGTTCGATCTGCCCGGCTTTGTTCTGTGGCGGCTGGAGCAGTCAGGCGTCGGCGACGCCGCCTGGACCGGCGACGACACGCGCGCGGACGCGGTGCGGTTCTACTCGAACCGGCGGGCGTTTCTGGCGGGAGAGCCGGATTTCGGGCGGCTGATGAGCGCGATCGCCCTGACCTGATCATTCCTCCCCACTTGTGGGGAGGGGGACCGCGTAGCGGTGGAGGGGGCGACACAGAGGGCTGACGTCGAGACGCCCCCTCCGTCACGTCGCTAACACGCCGCGCCACCTCCCCATGAAATGGGGAGGAAAGAGTGTTAACCCGCCATCGCCATGTCGAAGACGCGGGTGGTTTCGCGCCAGGCGTCGGGCTGGGCCAGCAGGGCGCGGACCAGCTTGTTGTTCAGGGCGTGGCCGGCCTTGACGCCTTCGTAGCGGCCCAGCAGGGGCGCGCCGAGGACGTAGAGGTCGCCGATGGCGTCCAGGGCCTTGTGACGCACGAACTCGCGTTCCATGCGCAGGCCGCCGGGGTTCAGGATCTCGTCGCCGTCGATGACCACGGCGTTCTCCAGCGACCCGCCGCGGGCCAGGCCGGCCTGGCGCAGGGCCTCGACCTCATGGGCGAAGCCGAAGGTGCGGGCGGCCATGATCTCGGCGCGGAAGGTCGCCTCGTCGACGACGAAGTCCACCACCTGATTGCCGATGACCGGCGTCGGGAAGTCGATCTCGAAGCGCATCTCGTAGCGGTCGCAGGGCAGCAGGACAGCGGACTTGTCGCCCTCCTCCACCCGGATCGGCTTGAGGATCTCGATGTAGCGGATCGGGGCTTCCTGACGACGGAAGCCGGCGCGGTCCAGCAGTTGCACGAACTGCAGGGCCGAACCGTCCAGGATCGGCAGCTCGGGGCCGTCGACCTCGATCACGGCGTTGGAGACGCCGAGCGCGCACAGGGCGGCCATCAGGTGCTCGATGGTCGACAGGCGCACGCCCGCCGCGTTCTCGATCATGGTGTTCAGGCGAGCGTCGATGACGGCCTCGCCCGAGACGGGGATGCGGTTGTCACGGTCCGTGATGTCGGTGCGCACGAAGGTGACGCCCGTGCCGGGGGCGGCCGGACGCACGACCAGCTTGACGCGCTGGCCTGTGTGAACGCCGACGCCGGCGCAGATGGCCGGGGCGACGATGGTCTGTTCGTGATGGTCGTTACGGACCGACAAGGGGAAACTCTCTGTGTTGCGCGGCTCCGCGCAACGGGTGCGGAGTTCGCCTCGCCTGTCGTTTAACCACGACGGCTCAAGTCCGAAATGAAAGATGGGTTTCGAAATGTTTCGGTCTGGCGACAGCCGACCGTGCCCCCAGGACCTGACCTTCCCTTCGCCGTTCATCCCGGCGTCCGCCGGGATCCGTGCTTTGGCCGCAAAACGTCGCGCCGTATGCACAGGGCCGATCCACCCTAGCGCCTATGGTTCTTACTGGATCCCGGCGTCCGCCGGGATGAGCGGGACCGGAAAGACGCCGAGCCCGATCACGCCAAGAAAAACGCCCCGGAGCCAGGCTCCGGGGCGGTTCAATCAGCGTTTGGTCCGATCAGTTCGCGAGGCGGCGAAGAAAGGACGGGATTTCCAGGTCGTCGTCTTCAGCGTGACCGGCCTGATAGTCCTGGGTCGGCTGGGTCGCCTGGGTCTGGCGCAGTTGCTGGGTCGTGCGGTTCGACGACGGCTGCGGCGCGTAGGACGGCTGTTGCTGCTGTTGCGGCTGCTGGCGCTTCTTACCGAACAGGCTCCAGCCGCTGCGGCGGTGATCGCGGTCATCGTAGTATTCTTCTTCGGCGACCGGAGGCTCTTCGCGGCGCGGGGCCGGACGGGCTTGCGGCTGCTGTTGCTGCCCGCGGTCGAAGTAGAGGTCGCCCTGTTCGGCCGAGGCGGCCGCCGGCTGGGCGCGGACAGCGCCGGATTCGTATTCCTCGACCCAGGGATCGATGATCGGCTCCAGATTACGGGGCGCGTCGTGGATCACAGGCTCGGGACGCGGCTCGGGCGCGGTGCGGGCGGCGGGAGCCTCATAGACCGGGGCGGGCTCGGGCGCGCGGGCCGTTTCGCGAACCGGGTCGATGCGGACTTCGGGTTGACGCGGGGCCATGGTCGTATTGGGGCGACGGTCCGAGAAGGCCGAACCCTGGGGTTCGATCTTCTGGATCACGGCTTCATCCATGCCGGTGGCGACGACCGAGACGCGGATCTTGCCGTCCAGAGCCGGGTCGAAGGCGGCGCCGAAGATGATGTTGGCGTCGCCGTCCACTTCGGCGGCGATGGCGTTGGCGGCCTCGTCCACTTCCAGCAGGGTCATGTCCAGACCGCCGGTGATGTTGACCAGCACGGCCTTGGCGCCCTTGAGGCTGGTCTCGTCCAGCAGCGGGTTGGCGATGGCGTTCTGAGCCGCCAGCAGAGCGCGGTCGTCGCCCGTGGCCTCGCCCGTGCCCATCATCGCCTTGCCCATTTCGGACATGACGGCGCGGACGTCGGCGAAGTCGAGGTTGATCAGGCCCGGCAGGATCATCAGGTCGGTGATCGAACGCACGCCCGAGTGCAGGACCTGGTCAGCCATGCCGAAGGCGTCGGCGAAAGTCGTACGCTCGTTGGCGACGCGGAACAGGTTCTGGTTCGGAATGACGATCAGGGTGTCGACGTAGCGTTGCAGTTCGGCGACGCCGGAGTCCGCCAGACGCATGCGGTGACGGCCCTCAAAGGTGAAGGGCTTGGTCACGACGCCGACGGTCAGGATGCCGCGGTCGCGGGCGCACTTGGCGATGACGGGAGCCGCGCCGGTGCCGGTGCCGCCGCCCATGCCGCAGGTGATGAAGACCATGTGCGCGCCGTCCAGGTGCGCGTGGATTTCGTCAGCGCTCTCCTCGGCGGCGTTCATGCCGACTTCGGGATGGGCGCCGGCGCCGAGGCCCTGGGTGATGGTCTCGCCCAGCTGAATGCGGCGGTCGGTCTTGGCGAAGCTCAGATGCTGAGCATCGGTGTTGGCGACGACGAACTCGACCCCTTCAAGGCCAGCGTCGATCATGTTGTTCACGGCGTTCCCGCCCGCGCCGCCGACGCCGAAGACGACGATCCGGGGCTTCAGTTCCGTGTGTTGCGGCTTGACCAGCGAGAGAGACATGATTGTTGTTCCGAACTTTCCGACCCTGCCCGTTAACCCCAGTGCGAAATCCCCGCCGAATCGCATTGGTTATGAGCGCGTTAAGGAAAACCCCTTTTGCGTTAACGGAGTGTTACCCCGGTAATATGAGTCGGCGTGTTTTGAAGCGCCGACTGTCAGCTTGGCCGCAGATTTTTAGCGGTTTTCGCCAACGAACCTCATTCCGCGCATTGCGAAGAACCCTGGTGTTTGATTGATTGCGCTCAACGAGTCCGCCTTGTTGGGAGGCAGGCTCCGGGGAGCTGAAAACACCATGCGTCTAGTTTCAACCGCCGCCCTAGCGGCGGCCCTCGCCCTGACCGGCCTTACGACCGCCGTCGCACAGGACGCCGCCGCTCCGGCCGCCCGCGTGACCGCGCCGACCGTTCAGGACTTCGCCGCCTTTCCGCGGATGTCGAGCTTTACCGTGTCGCCCGACGGCAAACACATCGCCGCCTTGCAGGCCCGTGGCGAAGATCAGGTGATCCTGGTCTGGGACGCCGAGCATCTGGACCGCGATCCGACGGTGATCGGATCAACGCAGATGAAGATTCGCAGCGTCTCCTTCGTCAAGAACGACGTCCTGGGCGTCAGCATGTGGCAGCCCTACGACGCCGCCCAGGGGACCATCGTGAAGACCTTCGTCAGCAAGTTTCTGCTGACGGATCTACAAGGCAGGAACTGGCGCGATCCGATCAATTCGTTCCGTCCCCGGTCGAGCGATGAAGCCGACTTCCTGAAGACCCAGAGCCCGTCGGTTCTAGACTCCCTGCCCAATGATCCCGACAATATCCTGATCGAGATCAACGGCGACGTCCTGCGCCTGAACGTTCGCACCAACCGCGCCGAACGCACCCAGCGCTCCGGCGAACGGGTGATCGGCTACAGCACGGATCTGAACGGCGACCTGCGCATGCGCAATATCGCCGACCGCGATGGTGAAGGCCTCTATATCGCCACCCAGTTCCGCAACGCGTCTGGCGGCTGGGACGAGCACTTCCGCAGCCACGTCAAAAACCGCGAAGTCTTCGCCGTGGCCGGTTTCAGCACCGACCCTAACATCGCCTACGTGGTCTCCAACCGGGGGCGCGACAAGGCGGCGATCTTTGAATACAACATCGCTGCCAAGCAGCTGGGCGAGGTCGTTTTCGAACACCCCCTGTTTGAAGCTGCCGGCATGAGCATCAACCGCGTGCGCGGGCCCAATTTCGGCGAAGTGCGCTCCTTCAGCTACAGCGGTCCCCGCACGACGGAATACCCGATCGCGCCCGGCTATGAGGCGCTGGTTACAGGTCTTGAGCAGGCGCTGAACATCGAGAAGCATCCGCTGGCGGTGACCGATCCGGCCACGGGCGTCACGCGAACGGTCCCCTATGCGACCGATCGCTACATGAACATCACGGCCGCCTCGCAGGACTGGAACACGGTTGTGGTCTGGGCCGGGGCCACCAACGATCCGGGCTCCTACTATATCTTCCGCGACGGCCAGCTGAAGCCTCTGGGGCAACCCAATCCCCAGATCGCCCCGTCGACCATCGGCAAGACCGAGCTGGTTTACTACAAGGCGCGCGACGGCCTGGACATTCCGGCTTTCCTCAGCAAGCCGCCGGCGGACATCTTTGGTCCCGGCCCCTACCCCACCGTCATCATGCCTCACGGCGGCCCCTGGGCGCGTGACGAGATGACCTGGGACTATTCGTCATGGCGCGCCATGATGACCTCGCGCGGCTACGCCGTGCTGCAGCCCCAGTATCGTGGGTCGGACGGATGGGGCAAACGCCTCTGGATGGCCGGCGACAACGAGTGGGGCCAGAAGATGCAGGACGACAAGGACGACGGCGTTCGCTGGCTGGTCGCCCAGGGCATAGCGCAGCCTGATCGGGTCGCCATGTTCGGCTTCTCCTACGGCGGCTACGCCGCCATGGTCGCCGGGGTCCGTCCGGAAGGGCTCTACAAGTGCGCCATCGCCGGCGCGGGCGTGTCGGACCTGACCAAGATCCGGTCCAGCATGTTCCAGAACCCCTATACGCGCGAAGCCCAGCGCGACACCGTCAACGGGCTGAGCCCGATCACACGCGCCAATGAAATCAAGATCCCGATGATGGTCTTCACCGGCGAGCGCGACCGCACGGTGACCCAGGACCATTCGGACCTGTTCGTCGCCCGCGCCCGTTCCAGCGGTCAGGACGTGCAGTATCATCTGATCAAGGACTACGCGCACGGTCCCGCCTGGACGCGGGAGATCATGGCCGAGCAGCTTGGCTATATCGACAACTATCTGCGTACGGGTTGCGGCGGCTCCGGCCTCTGATCCCCACCTAGCACCAGATCAAAGGGTCGCCCGTCGGGCGGCCCTTTTTTTTGCCCGCCCGCCAGCCGGGACGAGGCAGTGATGAGGCCCAAAGATCCGCGCCTCGACGCCACGGCCTGCACAGCCGGGCCGCCCCTGCGGCGCCGCGCAGAGACCCTGCAAGGCGCACCCGGACCTGCGCCCTGCGGGCCCGCGGCTCGCCCCCCGGCGCCGGTCGTCCCAGGCTCATCGCGCGGCGGAGCGCGCGAGCGGCGCAGAGGGCAGGAAACCTCAGCCAGGGATCGCTGCAGCACTCCCCCATGAGGCGCACGGCCAATCGCATCTGGACAAAGAAAAAGGGCGGCGGACCGAAGTCCGCCGCCCCCTTCCGATGTCTGTCGGTTCGTTCGACTTAGAACGACTTCGACATGTTGATGAACGCCGAGCGTCCAACGTAGTCGTAGCCCGAGTACAGAGGCGCGTTGCCCAGACGGTTGACGACGCCGGCCGAGACCGAGTCGGGATCCGTGTTGAACAGGTTGCGCACGCCGACCGTCACAGTGAACTCATCGGTACGATACTGAACCGAGGCGCTGTGCAGGAAGTAGTCGTCCACTTCGACGTCATAGCCAGCGGCTTCGAGGTCGAAACCTTGACGCTTCATGTAGTAGTCGTTGTAGCCGGTGGCGGCGATGTATTCGACGCCGTAACGCACACGCCAGTTGTCCCAAGCGTAGGTGGCGTCGAACGTACCCGAGAACTCGGGCACACCGATGACGCCGACGTCATCGAACACCGGGTCGGTGTCGAACAGCGTGTCATAGCGTTCCGTCATCTGCGTGACGCCAAGGTTGAACAGCGCGGTGCCCGGGCCGACGTCCTTGCGGTAACGCGCGGTGTAGTCCAGGCCCTTCACGACGTCCGTGGCCACGTTCACGTAGCTGTCGAAGATCGTCAGGCGGTTACCAGCGTCACGCTCGATGAGCGCGCAATAGCCGGACCGCGCGGCGAACTCGGCCGCCGAAGAGTTGTAGCAGCGGCTGAGGATCGCGCCGGAGCCGATCCGCGAGACGCCGTTGTCGACTTCGATTTCATAGTAGTCGACGGCGAACGACAGATCGCCCCAACCCGACGGCAGCGTGGGCTGGAAGATCGCGCCGACCGTGAGGTTGGTCGAGGTTTCCGCAGCCAGACCGGCGTTTGCGCCGCCCGAGGTGACGATCGTCACGCCGTTGACCTGGGTGAAGTTCGACAGACCTTCGCTGGCGCAGTTGGCGGCCAGAGCCGGGTTCTCGGTGCCATCCAGTTCGTTGCAGGGATCGGTGCCAGCGCCCAGGAAGCCCGTGGTTGCGCCGACGAACTGCTCGAACAGCGCCGGGGCGCGGTAGGAGGTGCCGTAGGTGGCGCGCAGCGACAGCCAGTCAACCGGCGTATAAACCAGACCAGCCTTGTAGGTCGTGTCCGAACCGTAGGACTCGTAGTCGGTGTAACGGGCCGAGGCGCTGAGCGTCAGCGACTGGACCAGCGGCAGGTTGGCCAGCAGCGGCACTTCGACTTCGCCGAAGACTTCCCAAACGCTATCCGAACCGCGGGTGATGCCGGAGCTGGAGAAGCTGTAGGTGTTGGCGGTCTGCGAGTCGATGCCCGGAGTGTCGTCAATCGAAGCGTCACGCCATTCGGCGCCGATGAAGGCCGAAACCTGACCAGCCGGCAGGGTGAACAGCGGGCCGTCCAGACCGAAGCTGACGACCTTTTCGATATACTCGGTCGTGCCGGTCACCGGACGACGAACATAGTCAACCCACTGTTGCGGCAGGTCGCCGCCGACCGTCGCCGACGTCAGGAAGGGCGCAGGGATACAACCGACCGTCGGGTCGACCGTGTTGACGCGGCAGGTGACGGTGCCCGTCACGCCGGTGGACAGCACGCCCGTACGGGTCAGGCGCGGATCCGTGCCAACCGGAGCCACGACGACATCCAGCGAGTTCCGCAGAAGGTCCGTCAGGTAGAGGTCGGTCGTGTATTCGGCCTTGGACTTGGTGTAGCTGGCGTAGGCGTCATAGCGCCATTCCGGGATGAAGAAGTCACCACGGATGCCGACGACTTGCTTGTTGAAGTCGACTTCCTGACGCGACTCGTACATGCCGGCGCCGATGAAGGCGCGAACACCCACGTTGGCGTTGGCGAACGCACCCGAGGTCGGGCTCAGACCGGCGTTGACGGCAGCCGTCGAGAAGCCCAGTTGGCTCGGGATCAGCAGGTTGCCGCGGTAGTAATCAAGCGACAGCTGACGATAGCTGGCCTGCGACGACTGGCGGTTGTTGTACAGGATTTCGCCGTAGAGTTCGGCGTTGCCCAAGGCCTGCAGGTCGTAGGCGCCTTCGGCGTAGAGGGTCGTGACCTCGACCGGCGAGATCAGCGATTCCTTCAGCATGTCGGGGTCGAAGCTGTCACGCGACATCGTGCTGACGCCTTCGAAGCCGACCAGACCCGTGGTGATCGCCGAGTTCGGACGCCAGCGGTTGAAGGCCGTGCCCGTCGTGCCCGGACCAGGCACGCCAGCGGCAGCGCTGGTGCCGATCGTATTGATCGTCACGCCGCCGCCGTCGATCGTGTAGCACTTCGACTTGCCGGTGTTCGGATCGATGTAGTCCGAACCATCATTGTAGCCGTCGATGGCGCACTTGGCGAAGTCGCGAGCGCCGAGCGTCAGTTCCTGACGGTTGTAGTATTCAGCCGAACCGGCGACGTGCCAGCGGTCGCCGCTGGTGCCGGCCACGACCGAGATACGGCCTTGCTGACCTTCGCTGGCGGCGTCCAGCGGAGCATTGTATTGAGCTTCGAAGGTGATGCCGTCGATGTTGTTGCGCGTGATGATGTTCACGACGCCGGCCACGGCGTCCGAGCCGTAGATCGACGAGGCGCCGTCCTTCAGGACTTCGATGCGTTCGATCATGGCGGTCGGCAGGACGTTCAGGTCAGCCGAGCCGACCGAACCGCGCGAACCGGCCGGAGCGACGCGACGGCCGTTCAGCAGCAGCAGGGTGCGGGTGGCGCCCAGGCCGCGCAGCGACAGGGTGTTCGCGCCCGGTCCGCCGTTGGTGACGAAGCCGCCGTAGGCGTTGTTGATCTGGTCCGTGCCGCCGCTGATGGCGGTGCCTTGCAGGACTTCCGTGGTCGAGGCGAAGCCGGCGAGCGTGCTTTCCTCACGGGTCACGATCTGGACCGGCGACGGCGAGTTGTAGTTGTCACGACGCAGACGCGAACCGACGACAACGACTTCTTCAACCGTCGTGGCCTGGTCCTTGGCCTGATCTTCATTCTGGGCGGTCTGCGCGAAGGCCGGAGCCGATGCGGCGATGACGCCCGCGAGGATCGTCGTCCCGAATAGATAGTTGCGCTTCAGGTGCATTTTAAAAGTGGCCCCAACCTTGTTTGAACTTCAGCACAGCGGAATCGCACATGGCGAGCCGCATGACAGACCGTCTCGTCTAGCGGAAATCGAGGTTCGGGCAAGCTTTGTGACCCAAATCAGGCCAACAGGCGTCAAACCTGTAACAATCAGGACACAGTAAGGTCATACATGGCCGACGCCCGTTCCTTGAGCGCGGATCATTCCCGATTTGGCTGAAATTACGCACAAATGGCGCTCTTCCAGGCGCCCAATAAGCGCCAGAAGACAAAGATCTGTCAGACGCCGTGCGTCCAACTCCGACAGGAATTAGGCCGTTTTGTGCGACGCGAAGCCGCAGGGCGGTTAGAGGTTGTCGCGTAGCCAGCCTGCGGCGCGGGCGACCATGCCGCCGCGGTGGACCTTGGGGGCGTCGGCGGCGGTGATCTGGCGGGACATCAGCTTGCGGGCCGAGACAGCCTCGCGCGGGCCGTAGGCGGCGCGCAGCAGGACGCCGGAGGCCGAGCAGAAGGCGGGGCCGGAGGCGGCGTCGGCCAAGTGGGGGGCGCGTTGCGGCTTGCCCAGGCGGACCGGGCGGTCGAAGACGCGCACGGCCAGTTCGCGCACGCCGTTCAGCTGGCTGGCGCCGCCGGTCAGGACGATGCCCGCGCCCGGGTCCATGCCGACGCCGGCGTGCTTGAGCCGGTCGCGAAGAAGTTCGAGAGTTTCCTCGACGCGCGGGGCGATGACGGTCTTGAGCATGGCGCGCGGGACGATGACGGGGCCGGCGGACGGGTCCTCGCCGCGCGGCGGGGCCTCCAGCATCTCGCGGTCCTCGTTGGCGCTGGCCATGGCCGAGCCGTGCAGGGTCTTCAGGCGCTCGGCGCCGACCTTGGAGGTCGACAGGCCGCGCGCGATGTCGGCGGTGACGTGATCGCCGCCGACGTTCAGGCTTTCGATGTGCAGCAGGCTGCGTCCGCCCCAGACCGCCGCCGAGGTCGAGCCGCCGCCCATGTCGATGCAGACGCTGCCCAGCTCCATCTCGTCCTCTTCCAGCGCGGCGAGCGAGGAGACGACGGGGGCGGCGGCGACGCCTTGCAGGTCGAGGTGAGCCAGTTCGAGGCAGTGGCTGAGCGCGCCGAACGAACCCTCGGACATGGAAACGACCAGCAGGTCGAGGCCCAGCGAGCCGCCGCGCATCGAACGCGGATCGTGGACGCCGCGCGCCCCGTCCACCGACCAGGCGATGGGCAGAACGTGGATCGGGCGACGGTTGGGCAGACGGATCTGGGCCAGGGCCATGCCGATGGCGCGGGCCAGGTCGCCGTCGCTGATCGGATGGGCGCCGAGCGAGACGCGGGCCTGGACCCGGTGACTGGCCATCTGGCCGATGGCCGTGGTGACGATGACGCCGGACACGGGCGAGCCGGCCGCCCGCTCGGCGCGCTCAACCGCATGGCCGATGGCCTGGGCGGCCTCGTCCATGTTGACAATGGCCCCGCCGCGCACGCCGCGCGACTGGACGTGGCTGGCGCCGGCGACGCGGATGGTGCGGTCGGCGTGGCGCACGCCCTCGGGCTTCATGATGAAGCAGGCGACCTTGGACTGGCCCAGGTCGAGCGCGGCCACGGCCGGAGCGCGCGGGGCGCCCTTGGCTTGATCCGTGTTCGTGTCTCGGCTGCGTCCGGCCATGATGATCGTGTCCTGGGTATTCGTGTCAGACGGCGCCTTCGGAGGGCCGGACGGCGACCTCCTCGGGCGTGCGGAGATCGACCCGGGCAAAGCCCAGATCGAGAAGACGTTCGCGCTGGTCCAGCGCGTCGAGGCGGATCAGGGCGCTGTCCTGATCCACAGCAGGCAACTGGATCAGACTGCCGTCCTTGAGGCGCAGGTCCCAGCGGCGCTCGTCCACCCGGACCAGGGCCTCGATACGGGCCATCAGGCGCGGACGCTGGACCAACAGGGGCAGGATTTCCGAGGCGGTCTGATCGGCGCCCTTGCCCACCACCAGCGGCAGCTTGGGATAGCGGCCGGCGTCGGCGCCCTGGATCACCTGTCCCCGACTGTCGATGACATAGGCGTGGCCGCCGGTCTGCCAGACGGCGAGGCGGTCGTGTTCCTTGACGTCGACGATCAGGGTGTCGGGCAACAGGCGCACCACGCGCGCCTCCTTGACCCAGCCCACGGCCTGCACCCGGTCGCGCACGGCGTTGAGGTCCAGACTGACAATGGGCTGATCGGCGCTGACGCCGACGGCCTGCTGGATCGCCGCCTTGGCCTCGGGCGAGGCGCCGGTGACGTGGACCTGCCTGACCTTCAGGCCCATGCCCGAGGTGACGCTGTCGACTTTATTGGAGACCGAGTTGGAGATGCGCTCGGCGCGCGCGCCCGTGGCTAGAACCCCGCCCAGCACCACGACGCCCGCCACGATGGAGATCAGGACGGCGCGCGGAGTCAAGTCCAGCCGGCCGATGGCGGCGACCTTGCCCGGCGTGGCCGGAGCGTTACGGGAGCCCTTCTGCGGCCCCTTGCCCTTGGCCGAACCCTGTCGCCGACCGCCACGCACTACCGCGGGCATGAGGCGTCCTCCACCATCCACCGAACCAGATCACGATACGCCATCCCGACATAGGCCGCCTGCTCGGGACTGAGCGAGGTCGGCGTCATGCCGGGCTGGGTGTTGACCTCCAGAAGAACGAGAACGTCGTTAACATCGTCATAACGGAAGTCGGATCGCGACACGCCCCGGCAGCCCATGGCCGTGTGGGCCAGCTCGGACTGGCGCAGGGCCTTCTCGAAGACATGGGCGGGCAGTTCGGCGGGCAGGACGTGCTTGGACCCGCCCGGCGCGTACTTGGCCTCATAGTCGTAGAAACCCTTGGTCGGGGTGATGTCGGTGACCGTCAGGGCGCGCGGGCGGGCCGCCTCGCCCAGAACCGTGACGGCCAGTTCCTTGCCCGCGATGAAGGGCTCGACCATGACCAGATCGCCATAGATCCAGCTGTCGTCGCCGACGATGGCGCAGGGCGCGTCGCCGGGCTGGATGACATAGACGCCGACCGAGGAGCCCTCGGCGTTCGGCTTGATGACATAGGGAGGCGCGATGACGTGGCCCGCGGCCACCGCCATGCGGTCGAACAGGCCGCCGCCAGGCACGACGACGCCCGCCGCGCGCAGCACGGCCTTGGACTTGTCCTTGTCCATCGCCAGGGCCGAGGCCAGGACGCCGGAGTGGGTGTAGGGGGTGCGCAGGGTCTCGAGGATGCCCTGGACGCAACCGTCCTCGCCCCATTCGCCGTGCAGGGCGTTGAAGACGACATCGGGCTTCAGGGCCGTCAGCACCTGGGCCAGGTCGCGACCGGCGTCGACGCGCGTGACCTTGGCGACCTGCCCTTCCAGGGCGTCGGCGCAGCCGCGACCGGACGACAGCGAGACTTCGCGTTCCGACGACAGGCCGCCCATCAGGACAGCGACATGAAGGGTGTTCAGGGGCGCGCGCATGGGACGATCCGACTACTAGCCCGCCCCTATGGACTGAATACGGTTAACCGGTTGGAAACGATAGCGGGGCGGGAGAAGGAAATTCGGCCATCCCTATTCCTTCTCCCGATGGGAGAAGGTGGCCCGAAGGGCCGGATGAGGGTCGTTCATCGCCGTCGGCGTAAGCCGCCTGCGCCACGGCTTGCGCCGACCGGAAGCGTAGCCCCTCACCCTTTCGCGCAAGAACGATCGCTTCGCTCTCGTGCGCTCAAGCCCTCTCCCGCCGGGAGAGGGTTAGCGGCGCCCGATGCGCTTGATTTCCCAGTCCAGCTGGACGCCGGTCTTGGCCAGAACGTCGGCGCGAACCGCCTCGCCCAGACCTTCGATGTCGGCGGCGGTAGCCTCGCCCGGGTTGATCATGAAGTTGGAGTGCAGTTCGCTGAACTTGGCCCCTCCCCCGGTCTCGGCGCGCAGCTTGCCGCGCCAGCCGGCCTCGTCGACCAGCTTCCATGAGGAATGACCCTCGGGGTTCTTGAAGGTCGAGCCGCCGGTCTTTTCGCGGATCGGCTGGGTCGTTTCGCGGCGGCTGGTGATCTCGTTGATGCGAGCGGTGACGGCGTCCGGCGCGTCGGGCGCGCCGCGATAGGTGGCCTCCATCCAGATAACGCCGGCCGGGGCGTTGGAGTGGCGGTAGGTGTAGCCGAAGTCGGCCAGGGCCAGTTCGATCCGCTCGCCCTGACGGGTCAGCCCCCAGGCCGAGACCAGAACGTCCTTCGTTTCCGATCCATAGCAGCCAGCGTTCATGGTCAGGGCGCCGCCGATGGTGCCAGGGATGCCGGCGTAAAACTCCAGCCCGGCGATGCCCGCCTTGGCCGAGGCCTTGGCCACCATGGAATCCAGCGCGCCCGCGCCCGCCGTAATGGTGTCGCCCTCGGTCGTGATGGCGGCGAAGGCCCGGCCCGCCAGACGGATCACCACGCCCTCGACCCCGCCGTCGCGGACGATCAGGTTGGAGCCGACGCCGATGATGGTGACGGGCACGGTTTCCGGCAGGGCCTTAAGGAAGTCGGCCAGATCCTCGGCGTCCGCCGGAATGAACAGGGCGTCCGCCGCCCCGCCGACACGGAACCAAGTGTAGGGCCCCAGCGGCTCGTTCAACAGCAGCTTGCCGCGCACGGTCGGGAGGTTGTCAGTCCAGGCCATGTCTGTGTCCGCTCAGGCGAGGGCTTCGAGTTGCGCCGGCAGGGCGTAGGCCCAGCTGGTGATGTCACCGGCGCCCAGCAGGACGACCAGATCGCCCGGCCTGGCTTCGTCCTTGATGACGCGCGGCAGGACGGCGGCGTTTTCCAGCGCGGCGACCTGACGGTGGCCGTAGCGGCGGATGCCGTCGGCCAGGGCGTGTTTGTCGACGCCCTCGATCGGCTGCTCGCCCGCCGGATAGACGTCGGCGACCAGAACACTGTCGGCGTCGGCGAAGCAGGTGGAGAAGTCCTCCATCAGGTCGCGCAGACGGGTGTAGCGGTGCGGCTGGACCACGGCGATGACGCGGCCGGGGGCCTCGGCGGACTGGACCACCTGACGCGCGGCCTTGAGCACGGCGGCGATCTCGACCGGATGGTGGCCGTAGTCGTCGATGACGCGCACGCCGCCGACCACGCCCGTGGTGGTGAAGCGGCGCTTGACCCCGCCGAAGTCGGCCAGACCGGCGCGCAGGGCGTCGTCGTCCACGCCCAGTTCGCGCGCCACGGCGATGGCGGCCAGGGAGTTGGAGACATTGTGCCAGCCAGCCATGGGCAGATAGAGGCCCTCGATCCGGGTCGGCTCATCCAGCGCGGCCAGACCCTGACCCTGCACCACCACGTCGAAGCGGGCGCCGTCGGGCGACATCTGCACGTTCTCGGCGCGGACCATGGCCTGCGGGTTCAGGCCGTAGGTGACCAGACGGCGGTTAGATATCTGGGCCGCCAGCTTCTGCACCTCGGGGTGGTCCAGGCAGACCACGCCGAAGCCGTAGAAGGGAATGTCCTCGATGAAGTCGCAGAAGGCCTTCTTGACCGCGTCGAAGTCGCCGTAGTGGTCCAGGTGTTCCGGGTCGATATTGGTGATGATGGCCACGGTGCATTTCAGGCGCAGGAAGCTGCCGTCGCTCTCGTCGGCCTCGACCACGATCCAGTCGCCCTCGCCCACCTTGGCGTTGGTGCCGTAGGCGTTGATGATGCCGCCGTTGACCACGGTCGGGTCCAGACCCGCCGCGTCCAGCAGGGCCGCGACCATCGAGGTCGTCGTGGTCTTGCCGTGGGTGCCGCCGACGCCGATCGAGAATTGCAGACGCATCAGTTCGGCCAGCATCTCGGCCCGGCGGACCAGGGGAATGCGGCGCTCGCGCGCGACGACCAGTTCGGGGTTCGCGGCCTTGACCGCCGTGGAATAAACCACCGCCGAGACGCCCTCGGTCACATGGGCGGCGTCATGGCCGATGTAGATGCGGGCGCCCAGGCGCTCCAGCCGCTCGGTGTTGGCGCTGGCCTTGGCGTCCGAGCCCTGCACCTGATAGCCGATCTTGAGCATGATCTCGGCGATGCCGCTCATGCCGATGCCGCCGATACCGACGAAGTGGACAGGCCCGAGGGCGAACGGAACAGGGCGAAGGCGTGCGATCATATGCGCGTCATAGCTCAGACGGGATGCGATTTGCACCATCTTTACCAGCCAAAGGATTCTCTCGATCTGTCGGGATCTTAAGTTTGGTTACTCCGCCTTAACCGTAAGGATTCACCATAAGCGTCTCATCTGTCCGGGGCCGCTTATTCCATGTCCGAGTTGAAGACCGACGTCATCCTGCGTGGCGACTGCATCGAGGTGCTGAAGGGCCTGCCGGACAAGTCGGTGGACATGGTCTTCGCCGACCCGCCCTATAACCTGCAGCTGGGTGGCGACCTGCTGCGGCCGGATAACTCCAAGGTCGATGCGGTCGATGACGACTGGGACAAGTTCGACAGCTTCGCCGCCTATGACGCCTTCACCCGCGCCTGGCTGACCGAATGCCGCCGGGTGCTCAAGGACGAGGGCTCGCTCTGGGTCATCGGCAGCTATCACAACATCTTCCGCCTGGGTTCGGCGATGCAGGACCTGGGCTTCTGGGTGCTGAACGACATCATCTGGCGCAAGTCCAACCCGATGCCGAACTTCAAGGGCACGCGCTTCACCAATGCGCACGAGACCCTGATCTGGGCCGCCAAGTCGCGCGAGCAAAAGCGCTACACCTTCAACTACGACGCGCTGAAGGCCTTCAACGAAGACACCCAGATGCGCTCGGACTGGACCCTGGCCCTGTGCACCGGCAATGAGCGCCTGAAGGACGAGAACGGCGACAAGGCCCACCCGACCCAGAAGCCCGAAGCCCTGCTGCACCGGGTCATCCTGTCGGCCAGCCGCGTCGGCGACGTCATCCTGGACCCCTTCTTCGGCACCGGCACCACGGGCGCCGCAGCCAAGCGCCTGGGCCGTCATTTCATCGGCATCGAACGCGACGAAGGCTACGCCAAGGTCGCCGAAAAGCGCATCAAGGCCGTCATCCCCGCCGCGCCCGAGGACCTGGTTGTCACCGGCTCCAAGAAGGCCGAGGTCAAGGTGCCGTTTGGCGCCCTGGTAGAGGCCGGTCTGCTGGCGCCCGGCGACAAGCTCTACTGCCCCAAGGGCGACCATGAGGCCCGCGTGCGCGCCGACGGTTCGCTGGTGTCCGGCTCCATGACCGGCTCGATCCACAAGCTGGGCGCCCTGCTGGAAAACGCCCCGGCCTGCAACGGCTGGACCTATTGGCGCTTCAAGACCGACACGGGCCTGCGCCCCATCGACGCCCTGCGCGCCGAAATCCGCGCCGGGATGCAGTAGGCCCGCAAGCCACTGTAAGGCTTGCAGCTATCGTTCCAGTCAAGCTGGAACCGCGTTCAATGACCCGTGTTGAGGACTTCAGTGCGCCATCGGGGGCGCTGGAGTCCGATCATGAAGATTGCTCAGGTCACGCCCCTCTATGAGGCGGTGCCGCCGCGTCTCTACGGTGGAACGGAAAGGGTGGTCGCCCATCTGACGGACGCCCTGGTCGAACTGGGTCACGAGGTGACGCTATTCGCCAGCGCCGAGGCCGAAACGCGGGCGCGCCTGATCCCGGTGCGCGATCAGGCGATCCGGCTGGATCCCGCTCCGCTGAAGTCCGACTTGGCCGCCCACATGACCATGCTGGCCGAAGTGGTGGATCGCGCCCACGACTTCGACGTCATCCATTTCCACACGGACATGGCGCACTTCCCGTTTTTTCAGGGACTGGCCGACAAGACCGTCACCACCCTGCACGGGCGCCTCGACCTGAAAGACCTGCCCGAGGTCTATGAGCGCTGGCCCCAGTTCGGCCTGGTCTCCATCTCGGACGATCAGCGCCGCCCCCTGCCGCACGCCAACTGGCAGGCGACCGTACATCACGGCATGCCGGGAGACCTCTATCGCTTCTCGCCGAAATCCGAGGGCTATCTGGCCTTTCTGGGCCGCATCTCGCCCGAAAAACGTCCCGACCGCGCCATCGAGATCGCCACGCGTCTGGGCAAGCCGCTGAAGATGGCGGCCAAGGTGGATGCGGCCGACAAGACCTATTGGGAGACTGTCATCAAGCCGATGATCGACGGCAACGCCCTGATCGAGTTCGTCGGCGAGATCGGCGACGCGCAGAAGTCGGCTTTTCTGGGCGGGGCCGAGGCCCTGCTGTTTCCCATCGACTGGCCCGAGCCCTTCGGTCTGGTGATGATCGAGGCCCTGGCCTGCGGCACGCCGGTCGTGGCCTTCCGCTGCGGCTCGACGCCCGAGATCATCGAGGACGGGGCCACCGGGTTCCTGGTCGACACCATGGAGCAGGCGGTCGCCGCCGCTGCAAAGGCGCACGAACTGGACCGCGAGGCAATCCGGGCGCGCTTCGACCTGCGCTTCTCGGCCACGGCCATGGCCCGGCGCTACCTCGACGTCTATGGCGATCTGCTGGCCCGGCGCCCGTTCGCGGCGCACGTTCTGGATGGCGACCCCATCCTGCCTCTGCTTGAGGAACGCAGTTTCGCCGTCCGCGCCTGAACCCTTCGCCTCTCTGGTCATTAGGTAGAGCATGGACGACGCCTATTCAGTCCAGACCACCGCCGCCGACAACAACGACCAGGACGGGCTTGAAACCCTGATGGCGTTGAAGGATCGCGACACCTTTCTGGTCGCGGACCACTGGGGCGATGTGAAGAGCGGCGCCGACGGCCTGTTCGATCAGGACACGCGGCTGCTGTCGCACTTCGTTCTGACCGTGGGTCGGGCGCGGCCGTCGCGGCTCAGTTCCGGCGTGACCGAGGACAATGTCTTCTTCACCTGCCATTCGACCAACCGGCCCCTGCCCCCCATGGGCGGGCGATCGGCCCCGGCGGGGGTGCTGCATCTGGAGCGGCGGCGCTTCCTCTGGGACAAGAGGCTGTTCGAGCGGGTGCGGATGGTCAACCACGGCATAGAGGACATCCTGCTGCCGCTGGCCTTCGAGTTCGCCGCCGACTTCGCCGACATCTTTCAGGTGCGCGGCACGCAGCGGGCGGCGCGCGGCGAGATCCACGCGCCGGTCATGGACGGGCGCCGCGTCACCTTCGGCTACACGGGGCTGGATGATGTTCTGAGGACCAGTTGCCTGGCCTTTTCCGAGCCGCCGGCGCGGCTCAGCCCCAACCGGGCGGAGTTCATGTTCAGCCTGCCCAAGGGCAAGAAGCTGGAGTTGTTCATCGAATGCGGGCTCGACGTCTGCGAAGCGCCGGACAAGGACCGCTGGCGCTGGAACGCCATCCAGGCGCGGTTGGCCATGCGTCGGCGGCTGAGGCGGGGCGCCAGCGTCCAGGCCCCGCGCAATCCGCGCGTCAACGACTGGCTGACCCAGTCGAGGACGGACGTGGCCCTGCTGACCACCGACCTGCCGACCGGTCCCTATCCCTATGCCGGGGTGCCGTGGTTCTCGACCCCGTTCGGACGGGACGGCATCATCACCGCCTGGCAGATGCTGTGGATCGACCCCAGTCTGGCGAAGGGGGTCCTGACTTATCTGGCGGCGCGTCAGGCGACCGAGGTCGACGCCTTCATGGATTCCGCCCCCGGCAAGATCATGCACGAGACGCGCGGCGGCGAGATGAGCGCGCTGCGCGAAGTCCCGTTCGGCCTCTATTACGGCGGGGTCGACACCACCTGCCTGTTCATCGCCCTGGCCGGCGCCTACGCCAAGCGCACCGGCGATCTGGAGACCATCCGCGCCCTGTGGCCCAACCTGATCGCGGCGGCGGGCTGGATGACCGACTACGGCGACAGCAACGGCGACGGCCTGATCGACTACGCCCGAGCGGCGGATACAGGCCTGGCCAACCAAGGCTGGAAGGACAGCGAGGACTCCATCTTCTACGCCGACGGTCGCTTCCCCAAGGGGCCAATCGCCCTGCTGGAGGTCCAGGGCTACGCCTTCGCCGCATGGAAGGCCCTGGCCGAGATGGGCGCCTGTCTGGGAGACGAGCGGACGCCGCAATGGCAGGCGCGAGCGGAGGCGGTGCGCGCCCTGGTCGAGGATCGCTTCTGGATGGAGGACGAGGGCTTCTACGCCATCGCCCTCGACGGCGAAGGCGAGCAATGCCGCGCCATCGGCTCCAACGCCGGGCATCTGATGTTCAGCGGTCTGCCCACGCAGGAGCGGGCGCACCGGGTGACGCGGCGGATGTTGACGGCCGAGTTCCGCTCGGGCTGGGGCCTGAGGACCCTGGGCAAGGGCCAGACGCGCTTCAATCCGATGAGCTATCACAACGGCTCGGTCTGGCCGCACGACACGGCCATGGCTGCGGCGGGCATGGCCGGCTACGGCGAGCGGCGGGCGGTGGCCATGCTGCTGGGCGAGGTGTTTGGCGCGGCGTCGCATTTCCACCTGCGCCTGCCCGAACTGTTCTGCGGCTTCATCCGCGAGACAGGCGAGCCGCCCATCGCCTATCCGGTCGCCTGCCTGCCCCAAGCCTGGGCGGCAGGGTCGGTCTTCCTGATGCTGCAGGCCGTGCTCGGCGTGTCGATCAACGCCGCCGAAAGTCTGGTCGAAATCACCAAACCCGCCCTGCCGATCGGCCTGGACCGGCTGACCGTCAGCGATCTGGAGGTCGGCGGCGGCGTCATTGACCTGAATTTCCAGCGCCTGGACGGCCGGGTCGTCGTCATGCCCCACGAGAAGAGCGGCGTGGTCAACCTGCGGGTGGCGGGTTAGGCCGCCAGTCCCCGTTCGAGCGCCTTCCTGAACACCGTCGGCAGGGAGGCCAGGGCGTCTTCCGTCTCGGTCCAGAGGAAGTCGCCGTCGCCGGCCCCGACGTGAACCGTCAGGGTCAGGCTGAAGTGAGTGAAGACGTGTTCGACCGCTCCGGCCTCGATCCAGTCGGCGTCGACAGGGGCCATAAAGTCCGGCGTCGCGCTCCAGTCCGAGGTGGGCAGGCCGACCATGCCGCCCAGTAGGCCCTTGTCGGGCCGTCGCACCAGACCGATCCGGCCCTCGCCGTCGCGCAGGACAAAGGCGTGGCCCAGGCGATGCGGTCGCTCGGCCTTTTTGACCTTGAGCGGATAGCGGGCCGGTTCGCCGGTCTTCAGGCCCTCGCAGCCGAAGGCCAGAGGACAGAGCTCGCACGACGGCGACTTGGGCCGACAGACGCCCGAACCCAGATCCATCAGGGCTTGGGGCCAGTCGCCGGGGCGCTCGTCGCTGACGAACAGGGCGGCCAGACGTTTCAACTCGGGTCGGGCGGCGGGCAGAGGCGTCTGAACCGCAAACAGGCGGCTCATGACCCGCTCGACATTGCCGTCCACGACGTTGGCGGGCCGGTCGAAGGCGATGGCGGCCACGGCGGCGGCGGTATAGGCGCCCACCCCCGGCAGGGCCAGCAGCGCCGCCTCGTTGTCAGGAAAGACCCCGCCGTGTTCGCTGGCCACGGCGCGGGCGCAGGCCAGCAGGTTGCGGGCGCGGGCGTAGTAGCCCAGCCCTGCCCAGGCGGCCATCAGCTCGGAATCCTCGACCGCCGCCAGATCGCTGACGGTCGGCCAGCGCGCGGTGAAGCGCTCGAAATAGGGGGCGGCGTGCGGCACCGTGGTCTGCTGCAGCATGACCTCGGACAGCCAGACCCGATAGGGATCGGTGCGCGTCCCCGCCCCCGGCGAGGCGCGCCACGGCAGGGTCCGCGCATGGGCGTCGTACCAATCGAGCAGGGCGGCGCGGAGGGAAGAGACGTCTGGCATGGGTCGCGGTATATAGGATGAATGCGTCGTCCTCTGCCCACTGAAAGCGAAGCCCGCGAAATCCTGGCCCGACGCCGGACGCGCCCGCAGTTGCGCCCGCCGCCCCCGGCCGGGCGGTCGCTGGCTCCGCTGATCAAGAAGCTGGACGCCCAGTTCGGACGCGGCGCCAGCGCGCTGGAGCCACGCTGGGTCGAGATTGTCGGCGAACGGCTGGCCCGCGTCACCCGCCCGCAGAAGCTGACCAAGGGTCGCGGAGCCGCCGGCGGCACGCTGGAACTGCGCGTGGCCGGTCCCGCCGCCCTGCTGGTCCAGCATCAGTCTGAGGACATCATCCAGCGGGTGAACCTGTTTCTCGGCGCCGGATCGGTCGAGCGGCTGCGCATCGCCCAGGGGCCGGTCAAGCCCCTGCCCGTCGCCGGCGCCAAACCGAGGGCGCGCGGCAAGAGGGTCCTGCCGCCCCTGCCCGCCTCGGTCGAAGCCGAACTGGCCGCTGCCGTCGAAGACGCCCCGGACGGGCTGAAAGCCGCCCTGCGCAAGCTTGGCCGCGCGGTGCTGTCGCAGCCCCCCGAAAACGAGCGCCGTTGACAAACCTTCGCCGCACCTGTTCTCGACAACCAAGCGGATCGCGCATGCCTCAGGGAATCGCGCCATCCTTCAGAGTCACACTCTCGATCAAGGACGATCCATGGCTACGTTCCGTTACGCTTCGATGAGCCGCCGCGCGGCCCTGACCGCCGCCGCCCTGGCCGCCATGGCCACCGTCGCCGGCTGCACCGCCAAGACCGGCGGCGCCGCGCAAGGCGATATGTCCATGGGCGCCGGCGATGACGCCAAGGTCACAGTCGTGGAATACGCCTCGGTCACCTGCGGCCACTGCGCCGTCTGGAACGAGGAAGTCTGGCCCGAGTTCAAGACCAAGTATGTGGACACCAAGAAGGTCCGCTACGTCTTCCGCGAATTCCCGACCCCGCCACAGGACATCGCCGTCGCCGGCTTCCTGATCGCGCGCTGCGCCGGACCCGACAAGTATTTCGACGTCGTCCACGACATCATGGCCAGCCAGAAGGAATGGATGGCGGGCGTGGCGCCGCGCACCACCCTGTTCCGCGCCGCCGCCGCCGCCGGCCTGAGCCAGGAGCAGACCGAGGCCTGCATCCGCGACAAGGCCGCCATCGAAGAGATGAGCAACCGCATGAAGGCCGGCATCGACGCCGGCGTGACCGGCACCCCGACCTTCCTGGTCAACGGCACCAAGGTCGTCGACAGCAGCCTGACCGGCCTGTCGGAAGCCATCGACGCCGAATTGGCCAAGAAGTAGGCCGATGCGGGCGCGACCGGACATGATCAGAACCCTGACCGCCGTCGTCCTGACGGCGACGGTGATGGCCGTCGCGCCCGCCGCCTTCGCCGCCGACACGCCGTCGGCGACGGCGATCGCCACCGTGGCCGCCGTACCGGCGGTGACCGCCGCCGACCGCGTCCTGGGTCGGCCCGACGCCCCCGTCACGGTGATCGAGTACGCCTCCTTCACCTGCACCCATTGCGCCCACTGGACCAACGACGTCCTGCCGACGTTCAAGGCTCGCTATATCGACACGGGCAAGGTCAGGCTGGTGTTCCGCGACCTGCCGACCCAGCCGACCCAGGTGGCGGCCACGGCCGCCGCCATCGGCCGCTGCGCCGCTCCTGGCAAATTTTTCGATGTCGCCCACTTCTTCATGGCCGGTCAGGCGGCCGCCTTCGCCAACGGTGACGCGCGCGACTGGTACATGGGCGCCGTCAGCGTCAGCGGTCGCACCCAGCCGCAGATGGAGGCCTGCCTGTCCGATCCGGCCACGGGCCAGGCCCTGCGACAGGATGTCGAAGCCGCCATGGCGGCCGGCGTCAGCGGCACCCCGACCTTCTTCGTCAACGGCGTGCGCGCCGCCGACCATTCGATTGAAACCCTGTCGGCGGCCATCGACCCGCTGATCAAGGGACGCTGACTTCCCGCCTATGCAATTCCAGAGACTGAAGCTCGTCGGCTTCAAATCCTTCGTCGACGCGGCGGAAGTCCAGATCGAGTCCGGCCTGACCGGGGTGGTCGGGCCGAACGGCTGCGGCAAGTCCAACGTGCTGGAAAGCCTGCGCTGGGTCATGGGCGCCAACTCGGCCAAGGCCATGCGCGGTCAGGGCATGGACGACGTCATCTTCGCCGGTGCCTCGGGCCGACCGCCGCGCAGCCACGCCGAAGTCGTCCTGACCATCGACAACGCCCAGAAGCGCGCGCCCCAGCCCTTTACCGATAGCCCCGTGCTGGAGGTGTCGCGTCGCATCGACCGGGGCCAGGGTTCGACCTACCGGATCAACGGCAAGGAGGTCCGCGCCCGCGACGTCCAGCTGCTATTCGCCGACGCCTCGACCGGGGCCAACAGCCCGGCCCTGGTGCGTCAGGGCCAGATTTCCGAGCTGATCGCCGCCAAGCCGCAGAACCGTCGCCGGATTCTGGAAGAGGCGGGCGGCGTGGCCGGTCTGCATACCCGCCGTCATGAGGCCGAACTGCGCCTGAAAGCCGCCGAGACCAACCTCGACCGGCTGGACGACATCGGTCGCGAGCTGGAGACGGCGCTGAACCGGCTGAAGCGCGAGGCGCGTCAGGCCGAGAAGTACAAGAAGATCTCGACCGAGATCCGGGCCCTGCAGGCCGCCCTGCTCTATGTGCGCTGGAACGACGCCAAGGCGGCGGCGGAAGTCGCGGCCCAGGAACTGCGCGACGCCGACCGCGCCGTGGCCGAGGCGAGCGCCGCCGCGACCAGGGCCGAGGCCGAGGCCCTGAAGGCGCAAGACGCCATGAAGCCGGCGCGTGAGGAAGACGCTGTCGCCGGCGCACTGCTGCACCGCGCCACCCTGGAACGCGACCGCCTCGACATGGCCGAGCAGGCCGCCCGCGCCGAGGTCGACCGGCTGAAGGCCGAGGCGGCCCGCATAGCCGCCGATGTCGAGCGCGAAGAGCGCATGGCCGCCGACGCGAAACGCGAACTGGACCGTCTGGACCACGAACTGACGAGGCTGAAGGCTGAGATCGCCGCCGCGCCGGAGCGCGGGCCGGAGCTGGAGAAGGCCGTGTTGGCGACCGAGGACGCCCGCAAGGCCGCCGACGGCGAGGTCGAACGACTGGCCGGGACCCTGGCCGCCGTCGAGGCCCGCGCCAACGCCGAGAGCGCGAGGAAGCGCGACGCCGAGGCCCGACTGGCCCGCGTCATCGGCCAGTTTGAACAGGCGAAGCGCGAACGCGAAGCCCTGGGTCCGCTGGAAACGCCGGAATTGGCGACCGCCCGCACGGCGCTGGAGAGGACGCAGGCTGAGTTGACCGCCGCCCGCGAAGCCGTCGAGGCCGCCGAGGCCGCGCGCGGCGACCTGGCCCGCGCCGAGGCCGAGGCCCGCACAGCCGCCCGCGCCGCTGAGGACCGGCTGGGCCGTTTGCAGACCGAGGCGCGCGGGCTGGCGCAACTGCTGGTCAGTGGCAAACGCGATCATCCGCCGGCGCTGGACAAGGTGTCGGCGGCCAAGGGTTATGAGGCGGCGCTGGCGGCGGCGCTGGGCGACGATCTGGACGCGGCGCTGGACGCCCGGGCCGCCGCCCACTGGGCCGGCGCCGACGCCCCCTCGCCCGTCTGGCCCGAGGGCGTGACCCCGCTGTCCGCCCACGTGACCGCCCCCGCTGAACTGGCCGCGCGTCTGGCCCTGTGCGTCGTCGCCAGCCAGTCCGATGCACCGCGTCTGGCCAAGCTATTGCCTCCAGGCGCCCGCCTGGTGACGGTCGAGGGCGACCTCTATCGCTGGGACGGCTTCGTCAGCCGCGCCGAGGCGCCGCGTCCCGCCGCCGTGCGTCTGGCCCAGCGCACGCGACTGACCGAGCTGGAAGCCGAGATCGACACGGGCAAACCGGCGCTCGAGGCGGCGCAGGCCTCCCAGAAAGCGGCGACCGAGGCCTTCCGCGCCGCCGAAGAGACGGTGAAGACCGCCCGCCTCAAACCCTTCGCCGTCGACAAGGCCGTGACCGCCAGCCGCGACATGGTCGAGAGCCTGATGCGCGACCAGACCCGCCGCGAGGCCCGCGCTCAGGCTCTGGACGAGACCGTCGCCCGGCTGGACGGCGAAGTGGCCGAAGCCAAGACCGCGCTGGAGGCCGCACAGAGCGTCGAGGCCCCGTCGGAGACCATCGCCGGACTGCGCGACGAGCTGGCCGCCGCTCGCGTCGCCGCCGACGCGGCGCGCCAAGCCGCCCAGATCGCCCGCTCGACCCGCGACGAGGAGGCCCGCGATCGCGCCGGGCGTGAACAGCGTCTGGGCAGCCTGACCCGCGCCCACGAGGGCTGGGCCGGACGCTCCAGGGAAAGCGCGGGCCGCGTCGCCGCCCTCGGCAAGGACGCCGACAAGACCGCCGCCCTGCTCAAGCAGGCCGAGATCGCGCCTCAGGGCTTCGCCGAGCAGCGAGGGGCCCTGATGGACGCCCTGATCGCCGCCGAGACGCGCAAGAACGCCGCCGCCGAGGCCCTGTCCCTGGCCGAGAGCACGGCGGGCGAGAGCGACCGCGCCAGCCGCGCCGCAGAGGCCGCCGCCGGGGCTGCGCGCGAAGCTCGCGCAGGGCTCGCGGTCCGCGCGGAAGCTGCGTCTGAACGTCTGGTCGAAGCCGAAGCCACCCTGCGCGAGACGGCGCAGATGTCGCCGGACGAACTGGGCCAGAAGCTGATCGACGACGCCATCGCCCGCCCGCCCGACACCGCCGGCGCCGAGAGCCTGCTGTCGGGGCTGGAGCGCGAGCGCGAGGCCTTGGGCGCGGTCAACCTGCGCGCCGAGGACGAGGCCGCCGAATACGGCGAGCGTCTGGGCGCCATGAAGTCGGAACGGATCGACCTGACCCAGGCGATCGCCAAGCTGCGCGACGGCATCGACGAACTGAACGCCGAGGGCCGCGAGCGGCTGACAGCGGCATTCGACGTCATCAACGCCAACTTCAAGGCACTGTTCGAGGCCCTGTTCGGCGGCGGCCAGGCCGAGTTGAAGCTGGTCGAGAGCGACGATCCGCTGGAAGCCGGTCTGGAAATCTACGCCTGTCCACCCGGCAAGCGCCTGTCGGTCATGAGCCTGATGAGCGGCGGCGAGCAGGCCCTGACGGCGGCGGCCCTGATCTTCGGCGTCTTCCTGGCCAATCCGGCCCCCGTCTGCGTGCTGGACGAGGTGGACGCGCCGCTGGACGACGCCAACGTCGACCGCTTCTGCCGGATGCTGCACGAGATGCGGTCGCGCACTGACACCCGCTTCATCGTCATCACCCACAACCCGGTGACCATGAGTCGGATGGACCGCCTTTACGGCGTCACCATGCCGGAACGCGGCATGAGCCAACTGGTCAGCGTCAACCTGAACCAGGCCGAGCAGATCGTGGCGGGCTGACCTCAACCTTTCCTCCCCATTTCATGGGGAGGTGGCGCGGGCGCGCAGTGCCCGTGACGGCGGCGGCGCTGCCGTCAGCCTAGATTCTCCGATTTTCAACGTACCGTCACCCCCTCCACCGCTACGCGGTCCCCCTCCCCACGAAGTGGGGAGGAAAGAGGTCAGCGCTTGCGCCGCATCGCCTCGCGCACGTCGCCAAACGCAGGCCCAATCAGGAACCAGGGCTCGACGCAGTAGCGGGTGAAGAGGCGCCTGGGGTCGGCGAACAGGCGGAACAGCCACTCGACGCCGAGCCGCCCCATCCAGCGGGGCGCGGCCTTCTGGACGCCCGCCTCATAGTCGAAGGCGGCGCCGACCGGCAGAATGACGGCTTGCGGCATGGCCTCAATGTTGTCGGCGATCCACAGCTCCTGACGCGGCATCCCCATGCCGACGAACAGGACGTTCGGCTGGAACTCGCGCACGGCGGCCAGAACCGCCGTATTGCCCAGCGATCCCGACGTGGCGTCGAAATAGCCGGACAGACCATCGATCACCGCTCCCGGATAGCGCGCGGTCAGCCGTTCCGCCGCCGTCGCCGCCACCCCTTCGGCGCCGCCGACGTAGAGGACGCGCCAGCCCTTGCGGTTGGCCAGGCTCCAGAACTGATCGCGCCAGTCCAGATAGGTGCAGCGGTGGAAGGGGCGGCTGTGCAGACCCAGCATCCGCGTGAAATGGACCAAGGGGGTGGAATCCAGCTCCACCACGTCCGCCAGATCGTACAGCCGCCGCATCCCCGGCGTCCGCGGCAACAGATAGAGGCTGTGCAGGTTGTGATTGGCGATGATGCTGCGCTGGCCCGCCTCGATGCAGCGTTCGACGTGCAGCAGGACTTCCTCGGGCCGCATCAGATCGACGGTCTCGCCCAGGATGCGCACGCGCTCTTCGGGGCGGCGTTTCTGCCGGAACGGACGACGCTCACGCGCCCGCCGGTCGGGCGGGGCGATAGCAGCGTCTGCTCCGTGCGGTTCCTGATACATGGCTTGGTTCTAGACGCCGCGTCTCAATACGTGGTTTGCGGATGCGGTTAACGACGGGACCATCAAATGCAACGCGCCTTCCTCGCAACTGCGGCCTTCTTCCTGCTGGCGACCACCGCCGTAGCCCAGGACCATGCTCTCGTCCTGACCGGCGTCGGGCGCTTCGCCGTCTTCGCCGACGCCGCCTCGGTTACGCCCGACGGTGACGGGGTGCGGATGCGGATGCGGTCCTTGCAGATCAACGAGGAGGACATGGTCATCGGCGACGTCGCCTATGCCGGCGGCTGGTCCTGGTGGCGGTTCGACTGCGCGGCGCAGACGGCGGACCGGCTGGACTTCGCCTCTTTGCGCGCCGACGGCGTCGAGGGGCCGATCACGCCCGAGAAGGCGCCGCCCTACGCCATAGCGCCCGGCGGAGACGCCGCCGAACTGTCGAACGTGGCCTGTGGAGCAGATACACGCCCGGCAGATGCGACGAGCGCCGCCCACGCGGTGAAACTGGGTCAGTCCCTGTTAAGCGGCGAGATCGACGAGCCGCGCTGATCATCGACACGGTTGAGGTCGAAACGATCCCTCGGCAGGGCTTGCGGACATTCATCGCGCATGAAGGCCAGCATCTTCTCACGCACCTCGCAGCGCAGGTCGAAGGCGACCGAGGCGTTCTTGGCGCTGGTCAGGCAGCGGACCTGGGCCACGCGCTCGGTGATGTCGGTGACCTGGAGGGAAACCACGTCGCCGTCCCATAGCGGAGAGGCGTGGGCGATGGCCTCCAGCTTGACCCTCAGGCGGTCTATGGGCGCCTCGTAATCCACATAGAGGAAGGCGACGCCGATCAGGCGGGCGTTGTCGCGGGTCCAGTTCTGGAACGGTTTCTGGATGAAGTAGGTCAGCGGCAGGATCATCCTGCGCCAGTCCCACAGCTTGACCACGACATAGGTGGAGGTGATCTCCTCTACCCGGCCCCACTCGCCCTCGACGATGACGGCGTCGTCCAGCCGGATCGGCTGGGCGGTGGCGATCTGGATGCCGGCGATCAGGTTGGTCAGGAAGGGTTGCAGCGCCAGACCGGCGACGATGCCGACCACCCCGGCCGAGGCCAGCAGCGACATGCCCCACTGGCGCACGCCGGGTATGGTCAACAGCGCCAGCCCCAGGGTGATCAGACCGATCAGGATGGCGGCGACCCGTTGCAGGATGCGCGTCTGGGTGACGTGCTTGCGCGCATAGAGGTTGTCTTCAGCCTCCATGTTGAACTTACGCAGATGGACGATGGCCCCCATGTCCACCGCGCCCGCGATCATCCAGCCGCACACCAGAATGAATGCGAACAGGAGGGTACGTCGGATGAGGAGCGAGGGCTCAGGGTCCAGCGGCGACACCGTGACGGCCAGGGCCAGGGCGATGATCATCACAGCGATGCGGACCTTGAGCCGGGCGCGGCCCACCATGCCCTTCCAGAACAGGTCGCGCTTGCGCACGGCCAGCTTGAGCAGGGCGAAGACCACTTGGTTCGCCGCCCAGCCGATGAAGACGAAGACGGCGGTGATGATGGTGATCACCGCCCATTCCGGCAGCCAGTAGAACTGGTTCCACAGGGCGAAGACTTTGTTGGTCAGGTTGGTCACGAACTGGGGCATGGCTTGACCATAGCCCTTCTCCCCTCCGGGGGAGAAGGCGGCTCGCGCAGCGAGACGGATGAGGGGGACGCCAAATGACGCGCGCCCCCGTCAATCTATAAGGATGAGGCTGCGCTCCCCCTCATCCGAGCGGCTCCGCCGCCCACCTTCTCCCCCGAGGGGAGAAGGTTTTAAACGGCCGCTTCGACCAGGTCGGCCAGGCGGGCGGCGGCGTCGGGGATCGCGACCGAGCGGGCGGCGGCGGACATGGCCGTTAGACGCGCCGGGTCGGACAGGACCTCGTTCAGAGCGGCGGTCAGGCTGTCCACCGTGAGGTCGTCCTCGGCGATGACGCGGGCGGCGCCGGCGTCGGACAGGGCGCGGGCGTTCAGGGTCTGGTGGTCGTCCATGGCGATCTTCAGCGGGATCAGCACGGACGGAAGCGCCGCGACGGCCAGTTCCGAACAGGTCGAGGCCCCGGCGCGGCCGATGACCAGATGCGCCCTGGACAGGCGGTCGGCCATGTCGCGGAAGAAGGGAGCGACCTCGGCGGCGATGCCGGCCTCCAAGTATATCTGGCGAGCGCTTTCCAGGGTTTCGGGGCGCGACTGCTGCTGCACCTTAAGCCGGTTGCGGATGGCCTCGGGCAGGGCCGCCAGCGCGCGGGGCGCGGTTTCGGACAGGATGCGGGCGCCCTGACTGCCGCCGGTGACGAGGACATGGATCGGGCCGTCTTCGGCGGGCGCGACATAGGCGCGGTCGAACAGGGCGCGGATGTCGGGGCGGACCGGATTGCCGACGAGCTTGGCGCGGGCTTTCACCTTGGCAGGCGCCCGACCGAGAGTCGGGAAGGCCGAGGCCACCGTGCCGACCGCCGGGGCCAGCATCCGGTTGGTGCGGCCCAGGACCGCGTTCTGTTCATGGATCAGGGTCGGGCGGCGCGTGGCCACGGCGGCGACCAGGGCCGGAGCGGACGGATAGCCGCCAAAACCGACGACCACATCCGCGCCGATGCGGGCAAAGGCCGACTGCGCCTGCCCTACCCCCTTGAGGATGGCCACGCCCGCCTTCAGCAGACCGATGGGGCCGGAGCCGGTGGCGGCGTCCAGCGCCAGACGTTCCTCGGCGGGAAAGGCGTGGGCGTATTGCTCGCCGCGCGCATCGGTGGCCAGCACCACGCGCCAGCCGCGCGAGGCCAGTTCGCGAGCCAGGGCCTCGGCGGGGAACATATGGCCGCCAGTGCCTCCGGCGGCGACGACGCAGACCTTGTTCATGCGGGTACTCTCTTAGGGCAGCAGGCGGCGACGCGGCGGCGAGATGTTGGAGCCCGGCTCATAGGCGCCCGGACGACGGCGTGTCAGGGCAAGCGCAAACCCCATGGTCAGCCCCATGGCCATCATCGACGAGCCGCCATAGCTGATGAAGGGAAGCGTCATGCCCTTGGTCGGGATCAGGTTCAGGTTCACCGCCACATTGATGCAGGCCTGCAACCCGATCAGCATGAACAGGCCCGCCGCCGCCGTCTGTTCGAACGGGTCGTTGAGCTTCATCGCCTTCTTCATCCCGCGAATGACGATGAAGGCGTAGAGGCCGATCAGGATCAGCGACAGGACCAGGCCGAACTCCTCGGCGCCGACCGAATAGATGAAGTCGGTGTGCAGGTCGGGGACCGAGCGTTTCATCACCCCCTCGCCGATGCCGCGTCCGACCAGACCGCCGGCGCGGATGGCCTCGGATGCCTTGTCGATCTGGTGGGTGTCGGTCGTCTCGGGCGACAGGAAGCGGCTGAGGCGGTCGCGCATGTGGCTGAAGGTGAAATACAGCGACACCACCCCGCCCGCGCCCATGGCGGCGATGACCGCCACCCATTTCAGCGGCACCCCGGCCATGAAGAAGACGGCCATGAAGGTGGTGGTGATCAGCAGGGTCTGGCCGATGTCGGGCTGGATCAGCAGCAGGCCGACCGTCAGCGCCCACAGGCCGAAGGCGATGCTGACGCCGGGCACGCCCTCGCCTTTCTGGGCCTCGGCGAACATCCAGGCGGCGAAGACGATCAGGCCGGGCTTGGCGAACTCGGACGGCTGCAGACTGAACGGGCCGAGATTCACCCAGCGCGCGGCACCCTTCACCGTGTCGCCGATAAAGGGCAAGGCCGCCATGACGACGATGGCGCCGAACAGGGCCAGGACCGCGATCCGTCGCACGCCGCGCGGCGATAACAGCGAGGTGGTCAGCATCAGGATCGTGCCCATCGAGGCCCAGACGATCATCCGCCACGAATAGTGGAAGGGATCGGTGATCGACTCGTCCGCCAGAATGGCGGCGGGGCTGGAGGCGAAACTGAGCGACACGCCCAGCGCCACCAGGGTCAGCGCCGCGCCCAGCAGGCCGCGATCCACGGTCCAGAACCAGCGCGCGATCAGGCTCTGGTCGTTGCGGGAAAAGGGATGGCTGTAGCTGTTGTGGGTCATGCGGCCGGCTCCGGCCGGGCGCCCAGGGCCAGGACGGCGGCGCGGAAGGCCTCGCCCCGCACCTCGAAATCGGGGAACTGATCGAAGCTGGCGCAGGCGGGGGACAGCAGGACGACCTGCTCGCCGTCGGCTTTCGCGGCGTCGGCGGCGGCCATTTCGACGGCGCGCTCCATGGTGTGAGCGACAATGTGGGGGGTGTCGCCGAGGGTTTCAGCAAAGGCCTCAGCCGCCTCGCCGATCAGATAGGCCTTGGCGACATGGGGGAAGAGGTCGCGCAAGGCTTCAATGCCGCCCTCCTTGGCCTTGCCGCCCGCGATCCAGAAGACGCTGGGGTAGGAGGCGAGCGCCTGACGCGCGGCGTCGGCGTTGGTGCCCTTGGAGTCGTTGATGAAGCGGATGAGGCCGAGGCGGCCGACCGCCTCCATGCGGTGCGCCAGACCGGGGAAGCTCAGCAGGCCCTCGACCGCCGCGTCGTGCGAGACGCCAAGCGCGCGGGCGGCGGCGTAGGCGAAGGCGGCGTTCTGGGCGTTGTGACGGCCGGGGAGCGAACGGGCGGCGGAGAGGTCGGCCAGCACATCGCCGTCCGCCGTCAGTACGCCGGGCGCAGCCTCAATCCCGCTCATCCCCGCGGAGGCGGGGCCCCAGTTCTTTGGCTGCTGAGATTCGGCCAGCGTTGTGGACACGGCTCTCATTGGGTCCCCGCCTCCGCGGGGATGAGCGGAAGTAGAAACCGTACAGATGCGTCGCTCGCGCGCCCGCAGGTCCGCCGCAATCCCCTGCCCCCAGGCTTCGTCCACGCCGACCAGGGCCAGAGCCTCTGCCCCCTGCGCCTGGAAGATGCGTTGCTTGGCGGCGACATAGCCTTCCATGCCGCCGTGGCGGTCCAGATGGTCGGGGCTGATGTTGGTCAGGATGGCCACGTCGGGCGCGAAGCTCGTGGTCAGATCCAGCTGATAGGACGAGACCTCGATGACATAGACGGCGTCGTGCGTCGGGGCCGGCAGGGCCAGGACGCCGATGCCGATATTGCCGCCGATGTGGACGCTCAGACCCGCCGACTTCAGCACCCAGCCGATCAGGGCCGTGGTCGTGGACTTGCCGTTGGTGCCGGTGATGGCGACGACGCGGGGGCGCTGGCCTTGCGGCAAGGCGTCCAGGGCGCGGGCGAACAGCTCGACGTCGCCGATGACCGGCACGCCTGCCGCATGGGCGCGCTCGACGGTCCAGTGCGGCTTGGGGTGAGTCAGCGGCGCGCCGGGCGACAGGACCAGAGCGGCGAAACCGGACCAGTCGGCGCGGGTCAGGTCCTCGACGAGGAAGCCTTCCGCCTCGGCCTGCATCCGGCCCGAGACGCCGTCGTCCCACAGGACGGGGACGGCGCCGCCGGCCTGAAGCGCACGCGCGGCGGTGATCCCGGACCGGCCCAGGCCAAAGACCGCGACGCGTCTGCCCTCGAAGCCGGGAACCGGGATCATGGGATCAGCGCAGCTTCAGCGTGGCCAGACCGAGCAGCGCCAGCATGGCGGCGACGATCCAGAAGCGGATGACGACGGTCGATTCCGGCCAGCCCATCTTCTCGAAATGGTGGTGGATCGGCGCCATCAGGAAGATGCGCTTGCCGGTCAGCTTGAAGTAGCCGACCTGGATCATGACCGAGGCCGCCTCGACCACGAACAGGCCGCCGACAATGCCCAGCACCAGCTCGTGCTTGGTGGCCACGGCGATGGAGCCGAGCGCGCCGCCCAGGGCCAGCGAGCCGGTGTCGCCCATGAAGATCTTGGCCGGGGGGGCGTTGTACCAGAGAAAGCCCATGCCGCCGCCAATCATGGCGGCGCAGAAGATGGCCAACTCGCCCGAGCCGGGCACGTGGTGAACCTGCAGATACTCGGCGAAGACGAAGTTGCCGACCAGATAGGAGATGATGCCGAAGGCGCCCGCCGCCATCATCACCGGCACGATAGCGAGGCCGTCCAGACCGTCGGTCAGGTTCACGGCGTTGGAGAAACCGATGATGGTGAAGGCCGCAAAGGCCACATAGAACCAGCCAATATTGAGCAGAATGGCCTTAAGGAAGGGGAAGGCGATCGAGGTTTCCAGCCCCGGCGAGGTCGGGGAATAGGTCATCCAGACCACGGTCAGCACGCCCGCGATCACGGCCACGACCGCCTGGGCCGCCAGCTTCTGCTTCGAGGTCAGGCCCGCCGAGGTCTGCTTGGTCACCTTGGCGTAGTCGTCGATGAAGCCCAGCACGCCGAACGCCGCCGTCACGCCAGAGACGATCCAGATATAGGGGTTGGTCAGGTCGCCCCAGAGGAAGACCGCGACGCCGATGCCCGCCAGGATCATCAACCCGCCCATGGTCGGGGTGCCGACCTTGGACAGATGCGACACCGGGCCGTCCTCGCGGATCGGCTGGCCCCGGCCCTGCTTGGCGCGAATCCAGTTGATGAAGCGGCTGCCCATGGCGACCGCGACGATCATGGCTGTGGCCATGGCCAGGGCGACGCGCACGGTCTGATACTGGATCAGGTGCAGCAGCGGATATTCCTGCGCAATGTCCGCGTAGTAGAGATAGAGCAGGTAGAACATTCTTGAGTGACCCTATCGCGTTGCGCGCGGCGCGCCGCTGCCTGGGGGGTTGTTGCCTTGATCGGCTGAGCCGAGATTTGCAAGCGCGGCCGCGACCAGCGACGCCTTGGACCCGTTCGAGCCCTTGACCATGACGATGTCGCCGGGGCCGACCAGCTTGTTCGCCTCGGCGGCCAGTTCGGCGGCGGTGGCGCGCCACAGGCCGCGTCGCGAGGGCGGCAGGGCGTCGTGCAGGCGGCGCATCTCCATGCCGGCGGCGTGGACGACGTCCAGGCCGGCGGCGGCGATGGGCTGGATCAGACCTTCGTGCAGCGCGCGCGAATGCTCGCCCAGTTCCAGCATGTCGGTCAGGACGACGATGCGGCGTCCGCCCTCGGGCACCGGCCTGGCTCCCAGGCTGAGGAAGCCCGCCTTCATCGACAGGGGATTGGCGTTGTAGCTCTCGTCGATCAGGGTGAAGGCGCCGCCGGGAAGGGCGACGGTCTTCAACTGGCCGCGTCCGGCCAGAGGCTGGAAGCCGGCAAGCGCCTGAAGCGCCGTGTCCAGCGACACGTCCAGCGCCCGCAGCATCAGGATCACGCACAGGCTGTTCAGTCCCCAGTGCACGCCCGACTGAGCCAGCCGGTAGTCGAGGCGATGGCCGTCGATCTCGGCGGTGACGCGCGCGCCCTCGGCGTCGGCCTTGAAGCCCAGCAGGCGGGCGTCGGCGCCGGCGCCCGAGCCGAAGGTCTGAACCACAGCGCCAGCCGCGACCGCCGCCTGACGCACCAGATCGGCATGGGCGTCAGCGGCGTTGATCACGGCCACGCCGCCGGGAACCAGGCCCTCGAAGATGGTGGCCTTTTCACGGGCCACGCCGGCCTCGCCGTCAGCGAAGGCTTCGATGTGGACCGGGCCGACCGTGGTGACGCAGGCGGCGTGAGGGCGCACGAACTTCGACAGAGGCCCGATCTCGCCCGGCGCATTCATGCCGATCTCGAACACCGCGCGTTCCGTGCCGCGCGGCATCCGCGCCAGGGTCAGCGGCACGCCGATGTGGTTGTTGTAGCTCTTGATCGAGGCGTGGGCAGAACCGGCGAGGTCGAGGCCCGCCTTGATCGCCTGGGTCACGCTGGTCTTGCCGACGCTGCCGGTAACGGCGCCGCGCAGGCGGGCGCGCTCGCGCGCGGCGACGCCCATGGCCTCCAGCCCCTTCAAGGTATCGGGCACCAGCACATAAGGCCCGCCCTCGATGGGGCGGTCGACCAGGGCCAGGGTCGCGCCCGCGGCGAAGGCGGCGGCGGCGAACTCATGCCCGTCGCGGGCGCCATGCAGGGCCAGGAACAGGTCGCCGGGCGCGATTTCACGGCTGTTGTAGGTCAGGCCCGAGACACCAATGTCCTGGGCAGCGTCGGGTCCGTGGAGTTGGCCGCCGGTCGCCGAGGCGATCGCTTCGGCGGTCCAGAGCGGGGTTTGGGTGTCAGGCATGATCGCGCAGGGCTTCAGTCGCTTCGGTGGCGTCGTCGAAGGGATGGATCACCCCGGCGACGATCTGTCCCTGTTCATGCCCTTTTCCGGCGATCACGACCACATCTCCTTCGCGCATCAGCGATACGGCGTGGCGGATGGCCTCGCGGCGGTCGCCGATCACCAGAGCGTCGGGGCAGCCGGCGCGGACCTGGGCGCGGATGGCGGCGGGGTCTTCCGAGCGCGGATTGTCGTCGGTGACGATGGCCACGTCGGCCAGACGCCCGGCGATCTCGCCCATCATCGGCCGCTTGGCGCGGTCCCGGTCTCCGCCGGCGCCGAAGACGACGATCAGGCGACCGGTCGCATGGGGACGCAGGGCGTTCAGCACCGTCTCCAGACCGTCAGGCGTGTGGGCGTAGTCGACATAGACCTCGCCGCCGCGCGCGCCTTCGCCGGGGATGCGTTGCAGACGCCCCTGGGCGCCGCGAATGAACGCCATCGCCGGGATCACCCGGTCGGGGTCTTCGCCGCCCGCGATGCACAGGCCCGCCGCGACCAGGGCGTTCGAGGCCTGGAAGGCCCCGGCCAGCGGCAGCAGGATGTCGTGGATGCGGCCGCGCGCGTCGATGGTCAGGCGCTGGCCTTCCGGCGTGGCCCGGCGCGCGATCAGCGACAGGTCGCGCCCGCGCTCGCCCACGCCCATGACGCCGAGGCCGGCCATGATCGAGGCCGAGGCGAAAGCCGAATAGGCGTCGGAGTCGGCGTTCAGAACGGCGGTGCGGCCGCGCGGCAGCAGGGCCTCGAACAGGCGCAGCTTGGCGGCGCGATAGCTCTCCATCGTGCCGTGATAGTCGAGGTGGTCCTGGGTCAGGTTGGTGAAACCGGCGGCCCGGATGGCCACGCCGTCCAGACGACGCTGTTCGATGCCGTGCGACGAGGCTTCCAGCGCCAGGTGGGTCACCTCCTTGGCGGCCAGTTCGGCCAGCAGGCGAGCGGCGTCGGCGGCGTCGGGGCTGGTCAGGCCCGGGCCTGTCAGGGCGTAGGTCTTGTCGCCCTTCTGACCGACGACGCCGAGCGTGCCCATGCTGGCCGACTTCAGGCCCAGACCGGCCCATATCTGGCGGCAGAAGTTGGCGACCGAGGTCTTGCCGTTGGTGCCGGTGACAGCAACGCAGGTCCTGGGCTGGGCGCCGTAGAAGCTGCGCGCGGCCAGCGCATAGGCGCGGTGCACGTCGCCCGAGGCGACAAGCAGGGGCGCGGCGCCCGCCGGGGTGTCGGCCGGGGCCAGGATGGCGGCGGCGCCTTTCGCCAAGGCTTGCGGAATAAAGGCGCGGCCGTCGGCCGAGGCGCCCGGCAGGGCTACGAACAGGGCGCCGGGGACGACCTTGCGGCTGTCGGCGGTGACGGCGGTGATCTCGGGGTCCGAGCTCACGTCACGGCGCAGCAGTTCTGAGAGACGAAGCGCGCTCATCGACCGTCGCCCTCGACGTCCTGATACTGCGGTATCTTCTCGCCCAATGCGGTGGACCAGCGGTCAGCTTTGCGCTCAACGCCCAGGAAGGGGGCGATTCGGTCGGCGATGCGGCCCACGGCGGGCGCGGCGACATAGCCGCCGGTGCGCGGGAAGACGCCCGGCTCGTCCATCAGGACGAAGACGGTGTAGCGCTTGGCCGTCACTGGCCCATCGGCGGGGAAGACCCCCGCGAAAGAGCCCACCGCCACGGCGGGGTTATAGCGACCGTTCACCAGCTTGTTCGCCGATCCCGTCTTGCCGCCCATGCGCAGACCCGGCGCGTTGGCGAAGCCGCCCGAGCCGCGCGTCACGTTGCGGCGCATCAGGTCCAGCATGGTGGCCGATGTCTCGGGCGAGACGACCTGACGGGTCTGCGCATGGGGATTTCCACCCTTGCGCAGGGTCGGCGGCACATAACGGCCGCCGTTCACCAGAGCGCCATAGGCGGCGACATACTGGATCGGCGTGATCATGATGCCGTAACCGAAGGAGAGCGAGGCCAGGGTGGTGTCGTCCCACTTGCGCACCCGCGGCGGGCTGGCCGATTCTTTCAGCTCGATCGGGGCGGCGTCCAGCAGGCCCAGGCGCCGGAAGTAGTCGCGCATCACGTCCCCGCCCATCTCGACCGCCAGACGCGAGGTGCCGATATTGGACGAGTGAAGATAGACCTCCTCCAGCGTCAGCACCTTGTTGGTCGCGTGGAAGTCGGTGATGCGGCGCTTGCCGATCTGCAGGGCCTGTGAGGCGTCGAACAGGGTGTTCATGTCGGCCCGACCGGTGTCGATGCCGGCGGCGACGGTGAAACTCTTGAATACCGAACCCATCTCATAGTGGGCCGAGGTGACGCGGTTCAGCAGCGCCTCGGTCGGCGCGCTGTTGCGACGGTTGGCGTCATAGGTCGGCCAGCTGGCCATAGCCAGGACCTCGCCGGTCTGGGCGTCTGTGACCACGGCGACAGCGCCCTTGGCCTTATGCTCCTCGGCGGCGATGGCCAACTCGTTCTCGACCACCCCCTGGACGCGCAGGTCGATCGACAGCTGGAAGTCCTCACCGGCGGCGCCCGCCGCACGAATTTCCTGATTGAAGGCCAGTTCCGTGCCGGATACGCCCTCGCCGCCCGTGTCGGCGCGACCGATCAGGTGAGCCGCCGAGGTCCCCAGCGGATAGACGCGGCGATCCTCAGGCTCGAAAGAAACACCGCCGAGGGCCAGGGCGTGGACCGCGCGCCGCTCGGACGGAGTCAGGCCGTTCAGCACCAGCAGGCGACGCTCGCCGCCCAGAACGCGATCCAGACGCTTGGCCGAGACGCGCGGCAGGGCGCGGCGCAGCTGGGCCTTGGCGCTGGCCGGGTCCCAGATCTCGCGCGGGTCGATATAGAGGCCGTAGTGGGTGATGTTGGTGGCCAGCAGCTGGCCGTGGCGATCCACCAGATCGGCGCGCGTCAGGGCGTTGGCGTTGAAGCCCGCGCCCGCTGCGCCGCGCGGCGCGAACAGAGCCGCGTGAGCCGCGCCCAAGGCCAGACAGGCGAAGACGGCGGAAAACACCGCCAGGATCAGGAAGATGCGGACGCGGGTGTCTTCTTCCGGACGGCCGTCGGCGCGGGCGCGCTCGAACGAGTGCTCCATCCACCAGACGCAATTGGCGACCCAGCGCCCCCAGGCGGCGAACAGACCGCCGACCGACGGGCCTTGCGGGCGCGGCTGCGGGCGGCCCGGCGCCGGGCGACGATAATCCATGCCGTGGTGATCATGCACGCTCAATGCAGGCTCTCCCCGGCGACGGGTTCAGCGGCCTGAGCGACAGGCACGGCGGCCACGGGCGCGGGCGCCGCGACGACGGCCGGCGGCGGGGCGATGGCGGGCAGACCCGCCTCGACCGCCTGACGACGGACATCAACGGGACCCAGGCCGATCTCGCGCGACAGGGCCTCCAGCCGGGCGGGCTGCTCCAGCCGGGTCGCCTCGGCGCGCAGCAGGCGGACCCGCTGGCGGTTCTCGCGGATCTCGCTCTCGATGCGGCTGATCTCCGCGCTTTCGCGCGCGGCGGCGGCCTTGGCGATATAGACCGAGAAGACCAGGGCGGCGACGCAGACCACGCCGACGATCTCGACGCAGCGCACGCCGCGGACCTTCCAGTCGAACAGGCGCTTGACCGGGACGGGCACGGCGATCATGCGCGCTTTCCCTTGCCAGCCCGACCCTCGATCGCACCCCAGGCCGGAGCCGTGGTGCGGACCGCCGCGCGCAGCTTGGCCGAACGGGCGCGGGGGTTGGCGGCCAGCTCGGCCTCGCCCGCCTCGCGCGCGCCCTTGAACATCAGGTCGAAGCTGGGCTTGCGCAGTTCCACCGCGACCGGGGCATGACGCGAGCCGCCCGGCGCATTGCCAGTGCGCTCGGTCATGAAGGCCTTGACGATGCGGTCTTCCAGCGAATGGAAGGTGACGACGACCAGACGCCCGCCGGGAGCCAGGGTCGCCTCGGCGGCTTCCAGGCCGCGCTCCAGCTCGCCCAGCTCGTCATTGACGGCGATGCGCAGGGCCTGGAAGACGCGGGTCGCGGGATGGATCGGCGCGCCGCGACGACCGCCCAGGGCCTTTTCGACCACCTCGGCCAGATCCAGGGTGCGGCTGAAGGGCTGCTCGACGCGGCGGCGCAGGATGGCGGTGGCGACGCGGCCCGACTGACGCTCATCGCCATACTGCTTGAAGATATGGGCCATCGGCCCGTGATCCCAGGTGTTGACGATATCGGCGGCGGTTGCGCCCTCGTCCGACATCCGCATGTCCAGCGGGCCGTCGCGCATGAAGGAGAAGCCGCGCTCGGCCTGATCCAGTTGCATCGACGAGACGCCGATGTCGAAGACGGCGCCGTTCAACTGGGCCTTGCCGCTCTCGGCGAAGGCCTCGGCCAGACCCGAGAAGGGCGTGCGGATCAGCTGGAACTGGCCCGGCCAGGCGGCGGCCACCGCATCGGCGTGCGGCTGAACGGTCGGATCGCGGTCCAGACCGATGACCTGGGCGCCGCGCTCCAGAATGGCGCGGGTATAGCCGCCGGCGCCGAAGGTGGCGTCGATGACGACATCGCCGGGCTGCGGGTTCAGGGCTTCAAGAACTTCGGCCAGCAGGACGGGAGCGTGAGGCGACGTCATACTGCGCCTCCGACCTTGGCGACCGCAGCCTGACGGCGCATTTCACCGAACTGCTTCAAGCCCTCGCGCGCCATGCGGCGCTGCTCGGCGCGGTGCGCGGCCCACTTGTCCTTGTTCCAGATCTGGAAGCGCTCGCCGACGCCGTAGATGACGACCGTGTCCGACAGCTCGACCTCGGCGCACAGGTGTTCCGGCAGGGTGATACGGCCGCCCGAGTCATAGGCCAGCGGCTTCTGCTCGCCGAAGATCGAGGCTTCCAGCGCCGAACGGTAGGGATCGCCGAAGGGCAGGCTTTCGATGACGGCGCGGTACTCGGCGAACAGCTTGTCGCCGCCCGCTTCCAGGCAGTCGGCTTCGATGGAGGGGAAGCAGAAGACGCCGTGCTCGGCGCCGTTTTCAGCCGTGCGGAATTCCTGGGGAATCAAGAGACGGCGCTTGCCGTCCAGCTGCTTCTCGTAGGTCGAGAGAAACACGCTTTGCCCCATCGAGCCCTGCGGCCCGCCCCTGAAAATCCGTTGAAGACACCACGCGCCGGGCGACAGCCCCTACTCATGAGGCTGTGGGATAGCATGGGATCAGATGGGCCTCAATGGGATTAGTTGACACCCTTTAACCAAATTTGCAGTTCGCCGAACGCTTCAGCAAGTGTAAAATGAGAACATACAAGCAACATCAAGAGTATTCACAGCCTGTGGACGGCTTTTTCCGCCACGTTTTCAACGCAGGAGTTAATGGGCGAGCCTAAGGCAACACTTGTCCCTTCTCCCGATGGGAGAAGGTGGCCCACAGGGCCGGATGAGGGTCGTCGGTATCCGTCGGCGCTAGCCGCCGCGCCACGGCTCTCGCCGACTGAAACCGCAGCCCCTCACCCTTTCGCCTGACCAATCGCTTCGCTCTTGGAGGCTCAAGCCCTCTCCCGCCGGGAGAGGGAGAAGCTTAACGGGCCTCAAGCAGGCCGAAGGCCGGTAGGCCCAGGAAAAAAAATGCCAGACGGCCTGTAAGCCGGGTTCTGTTCCGCCCGAAGGCGGCGACGATCATTCCTCTGGACCGCCCATTGCTGGACGGTTCTCGCGACCTACCCGGACGCCTCGGGCGGTGAACCCTGCGGCCGAAACCGCGCGACGTCCCTATTCGGTCTTGCTCCAGGCGGGGCTTGCCATGCCGCCGACGTTGCCGCCGACGCGGTGGGCTCTTACCCCACCCTTTCACCCTTCCCCGGGCCGGAGCCCAGGCGGTTTGCTTTCTGTGGCGCTATCCCTCGGGTCACCCCGGGCGGGAGTTACCCGCCGCCTCTTCACCGTGGAGCCCGGACTTTCCTCGACAAGAGCAAGCTCTCGCCGCGACCGCCCGGCCGTCTGGCGGGGGCTAAGTGCGCGGGAACGCGGCGCGCGTCAATCCAGAACGCCGGTGACGCTCTCGACGCTGGCCAACTGAAGCAGGCCGACCAGGCGGGCGCGGGTCTCGCCGTCGGCGACGCCGTCGATGCGGTCGGGCCGCCAGTGGCGCTGGAAGGCCTCGACGGTCAGGCGGGTTTCATCGTCGTATTCGCCGCCCGGCTTCAGCCCGTAGCCGAGCCGGTGCAGGCCCGAGCGCAGGACGATGACGCCCAGCCCCTCGTCGCCAGGCGACAGATCGGCGCCCAGGGCGGCGATGCGCTCAGGGGCGGGATCGAACCACAGGCCGTGGCCGGCCTCGGCCAGGCGCTTCCACGGGAACAACTCGCCTGGGTCCTGCTTGCGATCCGGCGCCGTGTCGGAATGGCCGATGATGCGGGAATCGGAAATGGTCCAGCGCGAGCGGATATCGGCGATCAGGGCGATGACCGCCTCAATCTGGACCTCAGGGAAATCGCGATAGCCGAACTCGTGGCCCGGGTTGACGATCTCGATGCCGATGGAGGCGGCGTTGACGTCGGTCTCGCCCTGCCAGACGCCCCGGCCCGCGTGCCAGGCGCGGCGCTCCTCCGGCACCAGACGCAGGATCACGCCGTTCTCGTTGACGACATAGTGGGCCGAAACCTCGGCGGCGGGATCGCGCAGCCGAGAGACAGCCTCATCAGCCGTCTTCATGCCCGTGTAGTGCAGCACCATCATGTCCGGCAGGCCGCGCCGGGCGTTGAAATTAGGCGACGGGGCGTCGGTGATGCTCAGCATGGCGCTCGATCAGCGCCCTTCGCGTTCCCAGCCGTAGGCGACCCAGGTGTCGCCGACCTTCTGAGCGTCGATCACGCCTTCGTCCTGACGCGCCTTCGAGGTGCGGGCGCGACGGGCGCGGAAGGCGAAGCCGGCGAAGAAGACGACCACTCCGGCGATCAGGGCGATCACAGCCACGGCGGCGGCGGTCAGCACGGCGAGCACCGCACCCACGGTCAGGGCCAGGGCCGTAGCCACCAGCCCGCCGAACCAGACGAAGGGCGCCATCAAGCCGCCGCCGGTGCGGCGTCGGGGGTTGAAGCCGATCTGGGCGAAGGGGTCGGACTGAATCATGGAACTGCCTTTCATGGCGCACCGATGAAGGAACGCCCGAACCTCAATGTCGGTCCATCGACCTGAACGGTCAATGGACTGCGACATCACGGCTCAGTCAGGAAACGCCTCAAAAGGCGGGCTGGTCGGCGAGGACCACCGCGCCGCTGCTGCGCATACGGTCGGCCTCGACCCGATTCAGCATGGCCTGAGCCGCCGGATCGCCCATGACGCGCCCGACCGAGATCATGGCGTCCGCCGCCTGACCGGAGGAGCCGAAGGCCGAGGCCAGAGCCTCCCACGGCGATTGCGGCGCGGGGAAGCGCTTGAAGCGGACCGACTCGCTGGTCGGGATATTGGCCAGCTTGCGGGCCTTGATGACGGCTTCATTCAGACCGCCGAGTTCATCGACCAGACCCAGCCCCTTGGCCTGAGCCCCGGTCCAGACTCGGCCCTTGGCGATCTCGCGCACGCGCTCGACCGGCAGCTTGCGGCCCGTCGAGACGCGGGCCACGAACTCTTCGTAGACGCGGTCCATCGAGGCGGCGAAGGCGGCGCGCTGGCCCTGGTCAAAGCCCTGCACCGGCGAGAAGGCGTCGGCATAGTCGCCGCCGACCGACAGGCCGCGCATGTCCAGACCGAAACGGCCCAGGGCGTCGGCCAGCACGAACTTGCCGCCGAAGACGCCGATGGAGCCGGTCAGGGTCGAGGGCTGGGCCACGATCCAGTCCGCTTCCGAACTGACCCAATAGCCGCCCGAGGCCGCATAGGCCCCCATGGAGACGACCACCGGCTTGCCCGCCGCCTTGGCCGCGCGCACGGCGGCCAGGATCTGTTCCGAGGCTTCGGGCGAACCGCCCGGCGAGGAGACGCGGAAGACGATGGCCTTCACGCTCTTGTCCTCGATGGCGTCATAGATGGCCTTGGCCGTGTCGTCCGAGCGGATGTCCGAGCCCGAACCGAAAGGCGAGGCGCTCTGGCCGCGTCCGGTCATGATCGCGCCCTCGCCGCCGACGATGGCGATGGCCGACTTGCCCGAGCCGTTGCGCGCGCCCTGCATGGAGGCGTAGTCGCCGAACTTGATGATCTTGGCGTCCTTGCCGGCCTTGGCCCTGGCGGCGGCTTCGGCTTCTTCGACCTGGCCGATCTTGTCGACCAGCTTCAGCGACAGGGCCTGTTCCGCCGAATAGGGGCCTGCCTCGATGGTCGCCTTCAGCGCTTCAGGCGCGGTCTTGCGGTCGCGCGCCACATTGGCCAGGGCGCTGTCGTAGATGGAGGTCATCCAGGCCGTCATCGCCTCGCGGTGCGGACCGGTATAGTCGCTCTGCGTATATTCGTTGACGGCGTTCTTGTACTCGTAGCGCTGCTCGAACTCGGGTTTGACGCCGTATTTCTGGAAGGCGCGCCCCAGAAACAGGCTGTCGCTGGCCAGGCCGGTCGCCTGGAAGTTGGCGGTGTTCTGCATCCACAGCTGGTCAGCGCTGGACGCGACCATATAGCTGGACACCACCGCGCCCACGGGCATGAAGCCCTGGCTGTGAGCGATGACGGTCTTGCCCGAGGCGCGGAAGCGGTGGATCGCCTGACGCACCTCGTCGGCGGCGGCGGGGTTAATGCCGCCCTCCGGCGCGCGAACCAGCAGAACCTTGACGCTGCTATCCTTCTCGGCCTGGGCCAGGGTGTCGACGATGTGGACCACCGACAGACCGGACCCGCTGAAGGCGGCGAAGGGATTGGTCGGGGCCTGATCGGTCAGACCCTCGCGCAGGTCCAGCTCCAGCACGGAATTAGCGGGCGTGGTCGGCTTGGAGGCGCCCGCCGCTGCGGCGAAGAACAGCAAGGCCACGATCGGCAGGACGATGAAGAAGGCCACAAGCCCGGCGAAGACGCCCAGCATGGTCAGGAAGAACTGTTTCATGAAAAAGGCGGCCGTCCCGTCAGTGGCCACGCGCGGCCTGCCGCGAGCATAGGGCGCGCACGGTAAGCGTCAAATGAAGGCGCGGTAATGAAATGCAGAAAGGGCCCGCCGTCGCCGGCAGGCCCCTTCCTTGGTTTGTAGACCGGACGATCAACGGCCGATGTCATAGGTCCCGGCGATGTCGATGCGAACCGTGAGTTCACCGGCCGAGACCGGGGTCGAGGCCCCGGCCGAATCCATGGCCATGGCGCGTGCGTACATCGGGCGCGGCGGTTCCGGCGTGAAGCCGCCGCCCTCGGTCAGGGAGCGGACGCCGCCCAACTGAACGCCCAAAGCCTGGGCGTAGAGCCGGGCCTTGTCCTGCAGGGCGCGGACCGCCAGTTGGCGCGCCTGATCCTCGGCCGCCTTGGCGTCCTTGAGGCCGAAGGCGATGCCGTCGATCTGGTTGACGCCGGCCGCGACCACGGCGTCGGCGGTAGCGCCGACCTTGGTCAGGTCGTTGATGACCACGGTGACCCTGTTCGTCGCCTGATAGCCGCGCAGCTTGGGCGGTTCGTTCTGCTGGTAGTCGTACTGGGCCGACAGGTTCAGGCCCGAGGTCTGGATGTCGCGCTCGGCAATGCCGGCGCGGCGCAAGGCGGCGACGACGCGGGTCATCTGTTGCGCGTTCTGGGTCATGGCCTCCTGGGCCGTGGCGGCCTCGGTGACGACGCCGAAGTTGATCGTCGCCTGATCCGGCGCGACCTTGACCTCGCCATAGGCGGACAGGTTGAGGGCGGGTTGTTGCACCATGGCGTGCACCTGCATGGGGGAGGAACCGCCGGGTTGAGACTGGGCCATGGCGGCCGGCGCCGCCAGAGTCATAAGGGCCGTGCCCAGCATCAGGGCGCGTGCGGTGCGAGTCATCATCGTCTCCGTCGAAATCCATCGGCCAGGCGTGTTCGCCAGCCACGGCCTACCTTGACCGTTTCAAGCTGAACGAACGCAAAAGCCCCCTGTGCAGGTTCCGTTCATCGGCGTGAAAAGCGCGACAGGTCCAAGGCGGCTTTGCAGCCGCCGCGCCGCCTGCTAGGCACGCCTTCGTGTGCTTCGGGGGCCCGTAGCTCAATGGTTAGAGCCGACCGCTCATAACGGTCTGGTTGGGGGTTCGAGTCCCTCCGGGCCTACCACTTACCGTCCGAACCCCGACGGCGCTGGATTTTCCCGCTCTCACTGGCTTTCACGCCCTTGAACTGTGCTACACGACTGTGACACACGAGCCGAAATGGAAGCCGTGGCTGGATGCAACTACCTCTACCCGTGCCATCATAGATCAGCAACTCCGCGCGGCTGGCTGGGAGGTCGACACCCAGGAGCTTCGCTATGGGAAGGGCGCTCGGCCCAAGGGACGAAACCTCGCCATCGCCGAGTGGCCCACGGCGAGCGGCCCGGCGGACTACGCCCTTTTCGCGGGGCTGACCCTCGTCGGTGTCGTCGAGGCTAAGAGGCAAAACCGCAATGTCATGAGTGTGCTACGCACCTCGAACGTGCAGTCCGAGCTTACCAGCAGTCGGATGGCATACGTGCCAGCCTCATGCGTTAAGCGAGATGATCAGTTTATCGCGCCGGGCGATCTAATAATCTCGATGTCGAACAGCAGAGAACTGGTCGGCAAGGTCGCTTTAGCCACCAACGCACACTCCGGGTTTTCTTTCGGGGCTTTCTTGGCCGCACTCAGATCACCCGCTTTCGAGCCCACAGCTCTATGGTATCTGGTCAAGTCGTCGCGTGTTCAGGAAGAGCTGCGGCAGACAGCTAGCCAAACCACGAATATCGCCAATATATCCGCCACAGGTATGGCCAGGATCAGGTTGCCGGTTCCGCCCCTCGCCGAACAGCGGCGGATCGTGGCGAAGCTCGACGCCCTGACCGCCCGCACGGCCCGCGCCCGCGCCGACCTCGACCGGATACCCGCCCTCACCGCCCGCTACAAGCAGGTGGTGCTGGCGAAGGCGTTCAGCGGGGAACTGACTGGATCGGACGGTGCGGGCTGGACTGAGGTATCAATCAGCGAGATCGCAGAGGTGGGAACTGGTTCCACACCAAAGCGTAGTCAGGCCGCCTACTATCACGACGGTGTAGTCCCATGGGTTACCAGTTCCGTCGTAAATCGCGCCTACGTCGACTCGGCTGACCAGTTCATCACCGAACAGGCGCTACGTGAAACGAACTGCAAGGTTTTCCAGCCAGGAACGCTTCTGGTCGCGATGTATGGAGAAGGCCAAACGCGTGGACGTGTCTCAGTGCTTGGTATCGCCGCTGCAACTAACCAAGCCCTTGCCGCAATCTCAATCACTTGCGACGATATCGTCCGTCGGGACTACGTTTATTGGTTTTTGCGGTCACAGTATCTTGCTCTACGAAGTGCCGCAGCGGGCGGGGTGCAACCCAATCTGAACCTGGGGATCATAAAGGCTACACGCATTCCGGTGCCGCCGCTGACGGAGCAAGTCGAGATAGTTCATCTAGTCGACCGCGCCTTCGGCGAGCTTGACCGGATGGCGGCCGAGGCTACGTCCGCTTTGCGCCTGATAGACCGCCTTGACCAAGCCATGCTCGCTAAGGCCTTCATGGGCGAACTGGTCTCCCAAAACCCCTCCGACGAGCCCGCCAGCGTTCTTCTCGACCGCATTCGCGCCGAACGCGCCAGCGCCCCCAAGGGGACCCGAGGGCGGCGCAAGGCGGCCGCATGAACTACGGCCGGGCCGATATCGCCATCGGCGTGATCGATGTCGGCTCGCCGAAAGGCGGGAAACTGGGCTGGGCGATCCTGGCCCCGAACGGCGCCCCCGTGCTCGGAAAGGACCTGGACGTCTTCATCGACGCAATAACGGCGCTTGGCGCGCACTGGCCCTTGGCCATGGTTGAGCCCTCCCAAGGGCACGAGAAGATCGATCCCGCACGCCGGAACCCAACTGTTGAGCCGCAGCGCATAGGTTTGCTTAGAGCCGTATCCTAGGTGTTCCTGAATGCGGGAACACAGGGTCAACGAACTGCCGATATACAAAACGCGGGAAGGCTCGACCTTGTTTAAGCGAGAAAATCTCAGGGTGCCCGCCGCGCGATCTTTGGCCGCTGCAAAACGGTCTTGGAAATTGGCGAGGTGGACCTGGCCGAGGTCAGCATCACAGACCTGAAGCACGTAGAGACAGCGCCCAGCCTCGCTCTCCCTCTGGATGTCTGAGAGCAACGGCTGCGCCGCCTCTTCAGATGCCAGATGCTCGGGTGTGATCCTGAAGGTCGTCAAGGATGGCGCGAGATCACGCACCGCCGCGCTGGCGCCGTCCAGTCGCTCAAGCACTCGTTGGGTCAGATCGGTGTAGGGCACGGGCGCTTCCTGTCAGGCGTAGTGGTCAAAGCCAGGCTTCACGACGAGGCATGGCGCGGACAGCACGGCCAAGTCGGTCGACCAACCGGTGCGCAGCAGGCTCGCGCCGAGCAAGCTGAAGACCTCGGGCTCGTCGATGGCTGAGCGGTAGGGCCGGTCTCCTCCGAGAAGTGCCTTGATCTCGCGCGCGGCGATGAAGGCGTCGTCGGCGTGGTCGTCGCCCTTCGCCGCCGCTGTGACGAAGGCCTCGAAGAAGAGCGTGTCGCCGGGACGCTTCGGCACGGCGTTGACGTCGGTTGAGGCCGCCGCCCGGCTCAGCCCTCGGCGCAGGCCCGTCAGCGTGTAGGTGACCACCGCCAGCGCAGCCGTAGTCACGGCGGCTCCGGCTCCGGCGCTCCAGGGGCGGGATCCCTCGCCCTTGCGCGCGCTCAGGATCTTGAGGCACTCGGCGGGCGTCGGTATAAACAAGGGGGCCTCGAAGCCGATGGTGTCTGCAATCATCGGCGGGATCGTCGTCGGCGTCATACTCGGGATCATCGGGACGAATATCTGGAATTCGATGCCAACGCGCCAAGTGGCCGCGCCCCGCTACTATCGTCGGCGCGAAACTGGCGACCGTTATCGCGAAGTCGGGCGGGCCTATTTGGTCGGAGCGTTCGGCGAGAGTAGTGACCTTTGGCTGATGGCCCCCATCGGCAAGTCGGGTCAGGAAGCATGGCCAGAAGAGCGTGTTCGGAAAGAGTTCGATCAGATTGCGTTCGATGACCTCTAGCGAGCGATCGGCCCTAGCCGGGCGGCGGGCCTAAGCCGCTCTGCGGCCATCGCCGAAGGCGCGCGCGGTCAATCAAAAATGGACGTGAACGGTGTAGCTGGAGCCGCAGCGAAGCGGGAGTGTATTGAAGATGACGGATGCTGAAGGCGATCAGCGCACGTGGCTCAAGAAGCCCTCATTCAGTTGGATGGTCGAGGTAATCGGCGTCCTTTCTGGTATTGCCTTTGTTGGGACTGGAGTCCTGAATGCGATCTATTTCGAGATGTATCTGTCGCTCGACTATTTCAGCATCGCGACGCCAAGCGATGTCATCATGGCGAGCTTCAAAACGATGGCGGTTTTCACCGTGATATTCGTCGGGCTCACTGCCGTGATCGCTGTTTTGATTTTGGTGGTCCTGGTCTTCGCGTCGGCGATGTTCATCATCGCGATGATCGCGACCAAACGAATAAGTGGCGGCTTTAGAACCCTAAAGACGCTGAGGCCCTCGATCGGCCGAAAGTCCGTTCTGGCTTTTGTGACCATAGGTGGACTGATTTCATTGCCATATTCGGCTCTCGTATCCAGCAACTATGTCGGCCTGAACCCAAGTGGTCGGCTTGCCGCGTCGCTAATGTCGGACCTTCCGGGCAAATGTCTTGGGGGTGACATTGTGTGGATCGGCGAACGAAACGCTGTGGTGCTTTGTGATCACGGAATTGCGGTATTCCCAAGCGATCGGGTGGTCGTAGTCGAGAACAAATTGCTTGCCACCGAGCGGGCATATCCTCCGGGCGAACTCTCCAAAAATGAAGGCTGATTTCGCGGCGTCGCGTCCGGTTGGGCGGACTGGTCGGCGGCCGGTCTTCTGACTGGTACTCGACTACCCCCTCCGCCGCGTCGACCGGGTCGGTCGCCACATTGGGACTCGATCGGCCCGTCTGGTTGACGGCAGGTTTGTCACGGTCACCGCATTCCACAGGCGGTGCGCCCGATCTGCGTATGGTCGGTCAGTTCGGAGAAGATCGGTTTCCCGGCGAACGCCGTCAGGACGCCCGCCCGGTTCGAGTGGAAGCCAGGGCAGGAAATGTCGTGGCCGATGAAGTAGCCGCCGCCGTTTCGATTGATGGTGATCTCGAAGGCACCGATCTGAAAATCGCGCTCGCGGAAGATTGGCAGACTGCCGGGGATCATCAGCTTCCGGTGCCATTCCGACACGTTCATCCGGCCGTCGTCGAAGGCGAACGACCCATCGGTTCGGGACCACTGGTTCTCTCCGACCGATACGCAGTTCGCGCGCCGATCGATCGCGATGTCGATCGCCGAATAGTTTGCTGGCTCGTGGGAGCGATTGCCGATGACGACTGTCACCTGTGGGGCGAGTTCGCTAGACGACTCGCGGCTGCGACGCATTACTTCCTGTCTGCACAGGGGAGCGGTCGATGCCTGAAAGGCTGTCTCATAGGCAGGTGGAGTGCCTGAAGCTCTCCGCCTTCATGAGCGACAAGGAGATCGGCCGGAAGCTCGGCCTGTCGCCGCACACCGTTGAAAATCATATCCGGGAAGCCAAGCGCAAGCTCGGCGTCACCAGTCGCAAAAAGGCTCTGGAGTTACTGACGGAGTTTCCGTCAGACGGGTCTGGAGGCATGGCGGGCCTTGGCGAAAACGGTCCAGCTCCGGGTGTCAGCGAGGCGTCCGTCGCCTTCGTTCACGATATTGGCGCCCTTGATCCGAAAACGTCGTTCGGCGTGTATTCAGGGCTAGGGCAATGGCGTACGACGGCCGGGTGGCGAGGACCGAAGCTGGTCCTCATCATTCTCCTGGCCCTAGGGATGGCATTAGCGATCGGCGCCATCCTCGCCATAGGTCTGATGGTGTTCGGGGTCGTCGCGACGTTTTTGAGCTGGCGTTGAAAAGGGGCATCCGCCATGCGCAACCAGAACGAAACCGCCGCGACCATCGGCTCCATCGTCGCTCATGATCTCATCGCTTTCGAGCACGCTCTGGACCACGCCTTCATAAAAGCCAACCAGCTCTCAATGAGCATGATCGAAGGGCGTCTGTCGGCGCAACTCTCGGCTGGCTGCGGTCATGCGGCCCTGCTGAGCCTCCACGGCGCCATGGGCGCCGTCCTCGACGCCAGGGGGCAGACGCTGCGGACGCATGACCGGTTGCAGAAGCTGGCTGGCGAACTCGGGCTTGTCCCCACCCGTATGGGACCATCGGAGTCCAAGACGGGGGAAGATGTCATTGAAACCCCGATCAAGAAGATCGCGCAGAGTGACCCAGAGGGGCAGGCGATGATTTGATCGGATACGCTCTGTGGTCACTCAATATCGCTGGCCTGTTGTTGATGGCCTGGAAGGGCGCTCGCGTCGAACGATGCGCCACCGCGCTTCTCGCGACTTACATCCTGATCGAGCCGTTGGTGCTTCAACTCCAGCTCTCGACCTGGAAGATTGGTCTGGCAGGCTTGAATTTGGCGCTCTTCGCTGGGTTGTGGCGGTTGAGCGTCAGATCAACGCGCTGGTGGCTGGTCCTTGCAGCGGCGCTTCAGCTTCTGGTCGTCTGCACGCATCTTTTGCCTTTTCTCTCGTCCCAGTTAACCGCCTGGACGGGCGTTACGGTACGGCTGACGCTGTGGACGCTCATCAGCCTCACGATCTTCGGAGGGGTCTGGGAAGCCATGGCCGACCGTCGCTTCAGGGGGATGGCTGATGGACGGGAACATGACGCAAATCATCGCGTCAGACCCGAACACGGTCTGGACTGATGGAGACCTGTCGCTTCTTCAGGCCTTCATCGCAGGTGTCGAGCCGCTTGGGGTCGAGAGGCTGGTGGCGAGGCTGTCGGGTGAGTTCGACACGCTCGGCGCCCTTTTCGCGGCCTCGCCGGAGCGGCTGTCCCGCGCCGTGGTCCAAGGGCAGGATGGTCAGGGCTTTGTCCGGCACGTCAGCATATGCTCGGCGATCGCCGCCCGATCCCTGCAACAGCGCGTGGACGGCAGAAAGATCCTGTCCTCCTGGCCGGCCCTGATCTCCTATTTGAGGGCCAGTCTTCAGTATGAGATCAAGGAGCAAACGCGAATCCTGTTTCTCGACAAGAAGAATGCCCTCATCAAGGATGAAGTGGCGGGCAGGGGAACAGTGGATCACGCGCCGATGTATGTCCGGGAGGTGATCCATCGAGCCCTGGACGTCGGGGCGTCCGCCATCGTGCTGGCCCACAATCATCCGTCAGGCGACGTCAAGCCGTCCCTCACGGACAGGAGCCTGACGAAGGACATAGCGGAGGCTTGCAGGGTGATTGGCATCGCCCTGCATGACCACGTGATCATTGGGGCGACAGGCAAGTACGCCTCCTTCAAGCAGTTGGGCCTGATCTGAGGCTATTCATCCTGGGAGGGGAAAAATGTCGGTAAGTGTCGTTTCAGACCTGACTATCGGTCTCGTGGCGGGGGTCGCGGTGGACCAGCCGGATGTCCTGCCCCCGGGCTGGACCGTTCATGAGCTGTCGCGGCGTCTGCGCGCCCTGAACGAGCTGACGTTTCAGCAGCGCTATCCTCAGGCGTCGTTTGAGCGTGAGTGGTCCGAGTGCCCAGAGCCGGTGGCAGGTGTGAGCCTTCCTCAGATATTCAGGGCACTGCAGGATATTGTCTACAATGCGGACCTTACGGCGGATCGTGACCTGGGTCTGATCTTGTCAGCTCTCTTGAAGCGGGCCGTTGAGCTTTTGCCCGAGGGTGCGAGTGGGTCCTTGTTTCATGAGCAGGATGTCGCGGCATCAGGAAAATAGGCTTTATGTCGCGCCTTACGCCGGATGATCGCCGAGCATGTCGATTAGCCAAGATTGGAGTTGAATGACTGGCTGGGGCGGTGCCTCAACGGAGGTTGGCCATGCGCCAGTCTGACCTTTTCATCCCACCGAAACGCCCATGGAACGCTGGGCGACTGATCGGCCCTAAGGCTCCGCTCAAGCCGAAACACATCTGGGCAATTAGGCAGCAGCTCAAGGTAGCGAGGAGGGTCCGGGACCTTGCCATGTTTAACTGCGCTCTGGATTCTAAGCTACGCGCCTGTGACCTTGTCAGGCTCCGTGTCAGCGACGTGGCGCCCGGCGGCACGCTTCGTCAGCGTTCAATCGTCATCCAGCAGAAAACAGGGAGACCTGTGCCTTTTGAGATCACCGAGCCTGCGCGGGATGCGATCGCTGCCTGGTTGAACCTCCGAGCGCAGTGTGACGATGATTGGTTGTTTCCGAGCCGGAGTCGGCCAGGTCAGCACATCGGCACCAGGCAATATGCGCGACTCGTTGATAAGTGGGTTCGAATGATCGATCTCGAACCGCATGGGTATGGGACCCATAGCCTGCGACGCACGAAGGTCTCCCTCGTTTACAAGAAGACCGGAAACCTTCGGGCTTGTCAGCTTCTCCTGGGTCACCGGAAGCTCGAGAGTACGGTGCGCTATCTCGGCATCGAGGTCGATGACGCTTTGGAGATGTCAGAGCAGATCGATCTGTGACATGTTCGTCGGGCCCGTTCCGGGCCCGACGAACATTGCCGAAGGGACGACAGCGCACTTTGCCATCGAGCGCCAAAGGTCTACTTTTGGGCGGTGTGCTCATGTCCGCTGCTGGCGCTAACCCGTCCTAACCTCGTGCAAAGGTGCAGGAGGCGACTGAGGCGCCGTTAAGTGGTCAGCTAAGTGGCGGCTGGAAAAATCGCGCGGTTTTTCAGGCAGCGATTGAGCCACTCTTAAGTGGTCCCGACACTCTCTCCGGCTGACGGCGAAACGGCCCGGCCAGATTGATCTGGCCGGGCCGCCGCCTCCCTGGAAAGAGAAGGGCGTTCGCGGAGCGGGCCGCTATCGCCTTGCGATCGACAGAAATCACCAACCCGGCGGCAGGTAGGGTCCAATACCGGCGCAGACGTACATCGGCGTTTTGACCACATAGCCCGCCGGCAGCCATGGAGAGGTGACGAACGGGCCTCCGTTGCAACTGTCGGACCCGCTGCCGATCAAGGTGGTCATGCTCTCATCGGAGTAGACCTCATACGAATAGGCGATGGGCCAGCATTCATCGAAGCGACCGCCTTCGCAGTAATAGCCTTCTCCCGATTGCATCGCAGCGGCTGGTGGAGCCGAAATCGCGCCCGTCGTCATGACATTCATCGCCAAGGCCGCCACAGCGACGCCTAGAAGCCTAATAGACATGCGTACCCTCCCAGGGAGCCAATCTCCCAAGGCGAACGGTCACAATCAGTGGGTGCATTTTCAAATCACAAACCCGTGTTATAAATGGTGACATCAACAAGGCGTTCCTCCACTTTCGTGGGACCACAACGAGACGGAACAGATGGTCCCGCCCACGAGCGGGCGTCTATCGCCCCTTTCCCGATCACACGCGAAGATTGCTTTTCCTGAGGCGCCGGCGGAATGCCGACACGCGCAGCCCCATCACAGCGAAGGTTCGCGCCGGACCCGACACATGATGACCGCCACCGGCGCGCCCGACATCAACGAGGCGACAGCACGCTTCGTCCTTTGTGCCGCGCGGCTGGAGCCTATATGGCGATCTCCCGAAGGAGAGCCGCCATGTCCTACATCGCCCGCGACGACCGACCCGCCGACAAGGCTGAACGCTACGCCGAGGTCGAGGCCGAGATTCTGGCCGTTCTCGACGGCGAGCCGAACCGGACGGCCCGGATGGCGACCGTGGCCGCCATGCTGGCCGACGCCTTTCCCGCCTTCTTCTGGACCGGCTTCTACGTCGTGGACGAGGCCAAGCCGCAGGAACTGGTGGTCGGGCCCTATCAAGGGACGCTGGGTTGCCTGCGCATTCCCTTCGGGCGCGGCGTCTGCGGCGCGGCGGCGCGCGACCGCCAGACCCAGGTGGTCGAGGACGTCCACGCCTTCCCCGGCCACATCGCCTGCGACAGCCGCTCGGCCAGCGAGATCGTCGTGCCGGTGCTGGACGCATCGGGCGGCCTGATCGCCGTTCTGGACGTGGATGCGACCGAAAAGGCCGCCTTCGACGCCGTGGACGCCGAGGCGCTGGAGCGGCTGATGGCCAAGGTCTTTGCTGCATGAACCGCGCGCGCAGCGTGCTCTACCTGCCCGCCTCCAACGCTCGCGCGGTGGAGAAGGCGCGGGGTCTGGCCTGCGACGTCGCCGTGCTGGACCTGGAGGACGCGGTCGCGCCCGAAATGAAGGCCGAGGCGCGAACGGCGGCGGTCGCGGCGGCGCGGGAGGGCGGCTTCGGGCCGCGCCTGGGCGTGCGGATCAATGGGCTGGACACGCCCTGGGGCACCGATGACCTGGCGGCGCTTCGGGATGCGCCAGTGGATTTAATCGTCGCGCCCAAGGTCGAGAACGCCGCGACCGTGCCCGCCCTGTCGGAGGGGATGCGCCCCGGCGTCGAGCTGTGGGCCATGATCGAGACGCCGCGCGCCCTGGTGAATCTGAAAGACATCGCCGAGGCTCGCGGGGCGCTAAGCGGCCTGATGCTAGGCATCAACGACCTAGCCAAGGATTTGAGGACCGGCGCTTCGGCGGATCGGGAACCGCTGAAGCCCTGGCTGGCGGCGGTCGTGGCCCATGCGCGGGCCAACGGTCTGCTGGCACTCGACGGGGTGTTCAACCGGATCAAGGACGAGGCGGGGTTCGCCGTCGAGTGCGCGCAGGGGCGGCTGTATGGCTTTGACGGCAAGAGCCTGATCCATCCGTCGCAGATCGAGGAAGCCAACGCGGCCTTCGGGCCGACTGCGAAAGAGATCGCCTGGGCGCGGAGGGTCGTCGCCGCCTTCGCCGCGCCCGAGGCCGAGGGGCTGGGCGTCCTCCGCGTGGAGGGCGAGATGGTGGAGCGGCTGCATCTGGCGGCGGCAGAGGCGTTGCTGGGCGGCCTCTAAATCTCCGCTCATCCCGGCGGACGCCGGGATCCAGTGAGAGCCACAGACGCCACCTCGTGGTGGCTAAACGACGCGAAGAGGTTGAAGCCAAAGGACTGAATCCCGGCGTTCGCCGGGACGAACGGGGAAAGGGTGGCGCGTGGACTCGGCAGACCTTAGACAGCCACAAGCATGACCATGACGCCCTCACCTTCATCCGCCGCCCCCCCCCGCGCCTGGGTCTGCGCGCCCGGCGTGCTGAAGGTGCCCTTCCTGTCGGCCTTCCTGCCCGACTATGACCTGTCGGCTCTGCCGGGGCCGCAGACCGAGGCGGTGCTGGGCTGGGGGATGAAGCCGACGGCGGCGGCGGGGCGGCGCTGGGCGGCAAAGCAGGGGAAACCCTATGTGGCGCTGGAGGACGGCTTCCTGCGTTCAATCGGGATCGGCGAGAGCGGGGCGACCAGCCTCAGCCTGATCGTCGATGATCTGGGCGTCTATTACGACGCGACCCGGCCCAGCCGGCTGGAGCAACTGATCCGGGCGGCGCCCGATTGGTGCGACGCCGCGATGCGCGACCGGGCGCGCGGCCTGATCGACCGGATCATCGCCTCGGGCGTGTCGAAGACCAATATGGGTGGGCCGCTGGACGCCGCCCTGCTAAAGCCCGGTCGGCGGGTGCTGATCGTGGATCAGACCTGTGGCGACGCCTCCATCGGCTATGGGCTGGCCAGCGAGGCCAGCTTCTCGGACATGCTGGCGACGGCGCGGCGGGATGAGCCGGACGCCCAGTTGATCGTCAAGCGCCACCCGGCTGTGGCCGCGGGGCGCAAACAGGGGTGCATTCCGGCGAGCGAACTGGACGGCGTCACCCTGATCGACACCGATGTGCGGCCTGCCGATCTGCTGGCGGCGGTGGATGCGGTCTATGTCGTGACCTCGGCCCTGGGGTTCGAGGCCCTGCTGCGCGGCCTGCCCGTGCGTTGCTTCGGCGCCCCCTTCTATTCGGGTTGGGGCCTGACCACGGATGCGGTGTCGACCAGACGGCGCGGCGCGGCGCGTGATCTGGAGCAGGTCGCGGCGGCGGCCCTGATCGCCTACAGCCGCTATGTCGATCCGGTCACCGGCCAGAGATGCGAGGCCGAGGCGGCGCTGGAACGGCTGATTGCGCTCCGCGACCGCGCCGACCGGCTGGCGGGCGACTGGGCCGCCGTGGGCTTCGCCCCGGCCAAGCGCCCGCCGGTGCGCCGCCTGCTGAACTCGCCCAAGGGCCGCGTCCGCTATTTCTGGCGCTCATCCGCCGCCGTCGCCCATGCGCGCGCCACGAGCGGCAAGCTGATCTGGTGGGCCGGCAAGGAGACGTCGCAGATACGCGCCGCCGCCGCCGCCTTCGAGGGGCCGGTCGTGCGCATGGAGGACGGCTTCATTCGTTCGCGCGGCCTGGGCTCGGACTTCTTCGGCGCCCTGTCCGTCGCCCTGGACGATCAGGGCGTCTATTACGATCCGACCCGGCCCAGCCGTCTGGAGAGCCTGATCGAGGCGGGCGAGCCGTCGCCAGATCAGGCCGCGCGCGCCGAAGCCCTTCGCGCCCGCGTGGTCGAGGCAGGTCTGTCGAAATACAATCTGAAGGGCGCGGGCGTCCCGGCGCACTGGCCGAAAGACAAGCCAATCCTGCTGGTCGTGGGCCAGGTCGAGAACGACCGCTCGATCATGATGGGCTGTGGTCCTGACCTGCGCACCAACTCCGGGCTGGTGAAGGCGGCGCGGGCGGACCATCCCGACGCCTTCCTGATCTATCGCAACCACCCCGACGTGACGGCGGGTAACCGGCCCGGCCTGCTGGATCATGCGGCGATGGAGGAAGTCGACGCCTCGGCCGACGACCTGGACATCGTGGACTGCCTGAACGCCTGCGACCGGCTGGCGACCCTGACCTCCCTGACCGGCTTCGAGGCCCTGATGCGCGGCAAGCCGGTCAGCGTCTATGGCCGTCCCTTCTACGCCGGTTGGGGCCTGACCGACGATCGACTGATGTTCGAGCGCCGCACCCGTCGCGCGAAGCTGCAATCCGTCATCCATGCCGCCCTGATCGGCTACCCGGTCTATGTCACTCCAAATGGCTGGCCGTGCGAGGCCGAGGATCTGGTCGAGGCCCTGATCGCGGCGCGCGACCTGCCCCTGCCCGCCCCGCCGCGCGGTCGGATCAATCGCTGGTGGCGCGGCATGAAAGCCAGTCTCGACCGGAGCCTTCCACCGGCCTATTGAGGTCGTTCGTCATCGCAACGGACTTTATCCTAGTGCCCCAAGCCGTCATTTCCGCCACCGGCCTGTTTACGCCGGAGCAGTCGATCTCGAACGCCGAACTGGTCGCCGCCTACAACGCCTGGGCCGAAGCCTGGAATGCCGAGAACGCAGAGGCCATCGCCGCGGGCGAGCTGGAGCTGAAGACGCCGTCATCGGAGGCCTTCATCGAGAAGGCCTCGGGCATCCAGTCGCGCTTCGTCATGGACAAGTCGGGCATCATCGACCCCGAGCGGATGCTGCCGCACCTGCCCGCGCGCGGCGACGACGAGCTGTCGATCCTGGCCGAGATGGCGGTCAAGGCCGCGCAGGACGCCATCAAGGCCTGGGGCAAGCCGGTCAGCGAGATCGGCGCCGTCATCTGCGCCGCGTCCAACATGCAGCGCCCCTATCCCGCCATGGCTATCGAGGTGCAGCAGGCCCTGGGGATCGAGGGCTTCGCCTTCGACATGAACGTGGCCTGTTCGTCGGCCACCTTCGGCATCAAGACAGCGGCGGACTTCGTGGCCTCGGGTTCGGTCAAGGCCGTGCTGATGGTCAACCCGGAGATCTGCTCGGCCCACCTGAACTTCAAGGATCGCGACAGCCACTTCATCTTCGGCGACGTGGCCACCGCCGTCATCATCGAGGCCGAGGATCAGGCCGGACCCGGCGGCTGGGACATTCTGGGCACGAAGCTGAAGACCAGCTTCTCGAACAACATCCGCAACAACTTCGGCTTCCTGAACCGCGCCGCCCTGCCGACGGGCGCGAGCGAGCCCATGTCGTCCGACGGCCTGACCGACAAGATGTTCGTCCAACAGGGCCGCAAGGTCTTCAAGGAGGTGGTGCCCATGGTCTCGGAGATGATCCTGGACCACGCCGCCGAACTCAACCTGGACCCGCACGGCCTGAAGCGGATGTGGCTGCACCAGGCCAACATCAACATGAACACCCTGATCGGCAAGAAGGCGCTGGGCCGCGAACCCGAGCCCGAAGAGAACGTCATCATCCTGGACGACTACGCCAACACCTCCTCCGCCGGTTCGATCATCGCCTTCCACCTGAAGCACGACGGCTTTGCGCCGGGCGACGTCGGGCTGATCTGCAGCTTCGGCGCCGGCTACTCGGCCGGCACGGTTTTTGTGCAAAAGCGCCCCTGACGCCAGATAACGGGAATCATTATTTCCGGCGGCGCTTGCACTGTTCGGAAATTTTTGCAAACCGTTACAGGTGTCGAGACCAAGGGGGATGGCGCCCGAATGACTCAGACTGCTTCACCGTGGGCGGAAAAGCTCAGCGATCCGTTGGCCCATGACGTGGCCACGGTGCTGAAACATATGGGCGGCTCGGCTCATCAGGACATCGTGGTCAACTGCGTCGCGGCGCTGAAACGCCAGCGCGGCGAGTCCGTGACCCAGGACCTCAAGGCCAAGATCGTCGAGGTCTTCGAACGCTACCGCGACTTCTTCATCAAGCCCTTCGGCGAAAACTCGCTGCGATGGGCCCTCGCCCCCGGCCTGGCCTAACCCTCGCTTCAGGCCAACGAAAAGGCCCGCTCCTCTCGGAGCGGGCCTTCGTCGTTTCAGGCGCCAGACTTAAGCGAATGACGCTTAGAAGCGACGGATGTAGCTGACCGAATAGGCGTCAGCCTCGCCGGCGTCGTCGCGGAAGTCACGACGGGTCCAGTCGGCGCGGACGCCGTTGACGCCATCGACGTAGTAGTTGGCGCCGACGCCGTAGTTCCAGCTGTCGCCGCCGATGTCGGTGCGGCCGCCGGCGATTTCCTGCTTCAGCTCGGTGTGACCGTACCCGCCGCGCGCGAACAGCTCCAGCTTGTCGCTGACCGGGTACTTGCCGACCACGTAACCGGCGGCGTCCCACTCGTGCTTGATCGAGCCGTCCACGCCGGCGACGGTGAAGTCGTCATCCTTGACGCCGACCGAGGCCTCGGTCTCGACGGCCAGATAGCGGTTAAGATTCACACCCAGGCGGCCGGTCACAGCGCCGGTCGTGGCGGAATCGCCTTCAAGGTGGGTATAGCCCAGCGAACCGTATCCACGAGCGTCAGGACCCGACTGAGCAAAAGCCGGAGCGGCGATTGCAGAAATGGCGACTGCGGCGAGAAGAATGTTACGCATTGTTTCTATAACTCCTAGTAAAACTAGATGCGGTGACTTCTGCGGTCACCGGCCCCATCCAGCGTGGAGTTAAATGGGCTTTCCGCTTCAACGTTCCATAGTCAAGCAAATACACAGCCTGCAGCGTGCGCTGCTAGACACATACAGCGTTACGTCGATCATGACCTTATGCAGGCACGAAAAAGGCGGCCCCAAGGGACCGCCTCTGCACGCTCAAGCCTGAAACAGGTTTTAGCGGTCCTTTTCGCGCTCCTCGCCCGAGCGGGCGGCGAGCGCCGCCTGGGCCGCCGCCAGACGGGCGATCGGCACCCGGTAGGGCGAGCAGGAGACGTAGTCGAGGCCCACGCTCTCGCAGAAGGCGATGGACGACGGGTCGCCGCCGTGTTCGCCGCAAATGCCCATCTTCATGTCCGGCTTGACCCCGCGACCGCGCTCGGCGGCGATACGGATCAGGTCGCCCACGCCGTCCTGGTCCAGACGCACGAAGGGATCGGTCTCGAAGATGCCCTTGTCCAGATAGGCCTGCAGGAAGTGGCCCGAGTCGTCGCGGCTGATGCCGAAGGTCGTCTGGGTCAGGTCATTGGTGCCGAAGCTGAAGAACTCGGCGTGCTCGGCCAGGTCAGCGGCGCGAAGCGCCGCGCGCGGCAGCTCGATCATGGTGCCGACCAGGTAGTCGACGCTGTCGCCCGCGCCCGCGAACACGGCCCGCGCGGTGCGGTCGGTCAGTTCGCGCAGGAACTTCATCTCCAGACCCAGGGCGACCAGGGGGTGCATGATCTCCGGGATCGGAGCGACGCCCGACGTCTTCTTCACTTCCAGCGCCGCCTCAAGGATGGCGCGGACCTGCATCTCGTAGATCTCGGGATAGGCGACGCCCAGGCGGCAGCCCCGATGGCCGAGCATGGGGTTGGTCTCGTGCAGTTCACGCGCGCGACGCTTCAGCTTGGCGGCGTCCAGACCCGAACCAGCGGCCAGGGCGTCGATGTCGGCGTCGGTGTGCGGGATGAACTCGTGCAGCGGCGGGTCCAGCAGGCGGACGGTCACCGGCAGGCCGCTCATGATGGTGAACAGCTCGACGAAATCGGCCTTCTGGAACGGGGCGATCTTGGCTAGGGCCACGCGGCGGCCCGCCTCGTCGTCGGCCAGGATCATCTCGCGCACGGCGGCGATGCGGGCCTCGTCGAAGAACATGTGCTCGGTGCGCGACAGGCCGATGCCCTCGGCGCCGAAACCGCGCGCGGTCTTGGCGTCCAGCGGGGTCTCGGCGTTGGCGCGAACCTTCAGGCGACGCACGCCGTCGGCCCAGGCCATCAGGGTCTGGAAGTCGCCCGTCAGTTCCGGCTCGATCATGGCCACGGCGCCGTCGAGGACTTCGCCCTTGCCGCCGTCGATGGTGATGACCTCGCCGGCCTTGAAGGTGCGGCCGCGTGTGGTGAAGGTCCCGGCCTTCTCATTTATCGAGATTTCACCGGCGCCGGAGACGCAAGGACGGCCCATGCCGCGCGCCACCACGGCCGCGTGGCTGGTCATGCCGCCGCGCGCCGTGACAATGCCGCGAGCCGCGTGCATCCCGTGGATGTCCTCGGGCGAGGTTTCTTCACGCACCAGAATGACGGCGTCGCCGACCTGAGACAGGCGCTCGGCCTCGTCGGCGTCAAAAACGATCTTGCCGGTGGCCGCGCCGGGCGAGGCCGGCAGGCCCGCCGCCACCACGGTACGGGCGGCGTTGGGGTCCAGCGTCGGGTGCAGCAGTTGGTCGAGGGCGCCGGGCTCGACCCGCGACACGGCCTCTTCCTGCGAGATCACGCCTTCGGAGGCCAGATCGACGGCGATCTTCAGCGCCGACTTGGCCGTGCGCTTGCCGTTTCGGGTCTGCAGCATCCACAGCCGGCCCTGCTCGACCGTGAACTCGATGTCCTGCATGTCGCGATAGTGGCTTTCTAGCCGCCCGACCACGTCGACGAACTCGGCGAAGACGACCGGCATGGCCTCTTCCATCGAAGGCGCGGTCTCGCCCATTTCCTCGCGGCCCGCCCTGGTCAGGGACTGCGGCGTGCGGATGCCCGCGACCACGTCCTCGCCCTGGGCATTGATCAGGAACTCGCCGTAGAGCTTGGCTTCGCCGGTCGAGGGGTTGCGGGTGAAGGCGACGCCCGTGGCCGAGGTCTCGCCCATGTTGCCGAACACCATGGACTGGATGTTGACGGCGGTGCCCCAGCTTTCGGGGATGTCGTGCATCCGGCGATAGAATTTCGCGCGGTCGTTCATCCAGCTGGCGAAGACGGCAGAGACGGCGCCCCACAGCTGGTCATGCGGGTTCTGCGGGAAGGGATGGCCCAGCTCACGCTCGACCAGGATCTTGTAGTCGGCGACCACCTTTTCCCAGTTCTCGGCGGTCAGGTCGGTGTCGATCGAGACGCCCAGACGATCCTTGTGGTCGTCCAGAACCTCTTCGAACTGATCGTGGCCGATGCCCAGCACCACGTTGGAATACATGGTGATGAAACGACGATAGCTGTCGAAGGCGAAACGGCGGTCGCCCGACAGCGCGGCCAGACCCTCGACCGTTTCGTCGTTCAGGCCCAGGTTCAGCACCGTGTCCATCATCCCCGGCATCGAGGCCCGCGCGCCCGAGCGCACCGAGACCAGCAGCGGGTTGGCGGCGTCGCCAAAGGTCTTGCCGACAATGCCCTCGACGGTCTTCAGACCGGCGGCGGCCTGCGCGGCCAGCTCAGCCGGATAGGTCTCGCCGTTGGAGTAATAGTGGACGCAGGCTTCCGTCGTGATCGTAAAGCCGGGCGGCACCGGAAGGCCGAGGGACGACATCTCGGCCAGGTTGGCGCCCTTGCCGCCGAGAAGGTTCTTCATCGACGCGTCGCCGTCAGCCGATCCGCCGCCGAAGCCGTACACCCACTTGGTCATCTTGCCGTCCCTGAGCCGTGGTCTAGCCGCCGAGGGATCGAGTCCCGCGCACGGTGGCCCTGACTAGCGTGCTGCAAGCGCGAAGGCGAGGCCGTGGGTGTAACAATCCGTGTGAGGATGTGTCGGGACGCCGATTTCAGGCGTCTGCGCCGCCCCCTCCGTCTCGTCGGCTCCGCCGCCGATCCACCTCCCCATCGCTACGCGACAGGGAGGAAAGAGGCACGCCTTTCCTCCCCACGATGTGGGGAGGGGGACCGCGAAGCGGTGGAGGGGGCGACGCGACGGTCGTCGGGCGAAGCGCCCTACCCCGCGATCTGACCGAAGTCGGCCACCCGGCCCATCACGCTGCGCACCTGGCCCAGCAGCTTCAGGCGGTTTTCACGTTCCTCGGCCACGTCGGAGTTGACCATGACGCCGGTGAAGAAGGCGTCCACCGGGCCGCGCAGGGCGGCCAGGGCCGTCATGGCGGCGGCGAAGTCTTCGGTTTCCAGCGCCGCGTCCACGGCGGTCGCGGCGGCGGCGGCGGCGAAAGCCAGCGCGGTTTCTTCCGCCGGCTGGTTGGCCAGGCCGGTGGCGACGGCGCCTTCCGGCAACGGCCCCTTCTTCTCCTCGGCCTTGAGGATGTTGGACGCCCGCTTGTAGCCGGCCAGCAGGTTGGCCCCGTCGTCGGTGGCGAGGAAGGCGGCCAGCGCCTCCACCCGACGCACGATCCGCACCAGATCGTCGTCGCCCAGAGCGAAGACAGCGGCCACGAGGTCGTGACGCTGGCCCTGATCGCGCAGCAGGACCGTCAGGCGGTCGGCGAAGAAGGCGCTGAGTTCAGTTTCGACCGCGAGCTTGTCGACGGCACGCTGGACATTGCCCTTCTCCAAGGCCGCCATAGCCGCCGAGAAGGCGTCGCCGCGAAGGCCGATACGCGCGCCGCTCTCCAGCACCAGCCGGATCACCCCCAGCGCCGCGCGGCGCAGGGCATATGGGTCGCGCGAGCCGGTGGGCTTTTCGTCGATGGCGAAGAAGCCGACCAGGGTGTCCAGCTTCTCGGCGATGGCGACGGCGACCGTGACCGGGGCGGTCGGGACGCTGTCGCCCGGACCTTGCGGCTTGTAGTGGTCGCGCACGGCGTCGGCGACGGCGTCGGGGTAGCCGGCCAGACGGGCGTAGTAGCCGCCCATGACGCCCTGCAGTTCGGGGAACTCGCTGACCATGCCGCTGGCCAGATCGGCCTTGGACAGGCGCGCGGCCTGCTCGGCCTGATCCGCGTCGGCGCCGACCAGAGGGGCGATCTCGCGGGCCAGGGCGGCGATGCGATCAACGCGTTCGGCCAGCGTGCCCAGCTTGGCGTGGAAGGTGACGCCCTTCAGCTTGTCGTTCCAGGCGTCGAAGCCGACCTTCTGGTCCTCGTCCCAGAAGAAGCGGGCGTCGTTCAGGCGGGCCGACAGGACGCGGCTGTTGCCGGCGGCCAGAGCCTTGCCGCCATCGGTCGCCTCGACGTTGGCGACGACGAGGAAGTTGGGGGCCAGACCGTCCTTGGACGGATCGCGCACGGCGAAATACTTCTGGTGCACCTTCATCGACAGGCGGACCACTTCGGGCGGCAGGGACAGGAACTGCGGGTCCATGTCGCCGAGGATCGGCGTCGGCCACTCGGCCAGACCGGCGACCTCGTCCAGCAGGCCGTCGTCGTCGACCAGAGCCAGGCCGCGTGCGGCGCAGGCGGCCTTGGCGGCTTCCAGAATGCGCAGCTTGCGATCGGCCACGTCGATCAGCACAAAGTCGCGTTCCAGCCTGGCGCGATAGTCGGCGAAGTCCTTGACCGCGAACGGCTTGCCGCTGCCGAGGAAGCGATGGCCCTCGGTCACGTCGCCGCTGTGGATGCCGTCGATCTCGAACGGCACCACCGCCCCGTCGAACAGGGCGACAATGCGCTTGATCGGGCGCACCCAGCGCAGAGTTCCGGTGCCCCAGCGCATCGACTTGGGCCAGGGGAAGCTGCGGACGATCTGATCGACGGCCTCGGCGAAGACCTCGGTCGTCTGGCGGCCCTTGCTGCTGATCTCGGCGAACCAGACGCCGTCGCGCTCGACCAGTTGGTCCTGGGTCAGGCCGGTCTTGCGCAGGAAGCCTTCCAGCGCCTGAGCCGGCGCCGAGGTCTTGGGTCCCTTGACCTCTTCATTGCGGTCTTCGGCGGCGGTCGGCAGGCCGTCGATCACCAGCGTCAGGCGGCGCGGCCCGGCAAAGACGTTCAGCGCGTCCCAGGTCAGGCCGGCGGCCTTCAGACGGTCGGAAGCCATGCGCTCCAGATCGCGCGCGGCGCCCTGCTGCATACGGGCGGGGATTTCTTCGGAGAAGATTTCGAGGAGAAGCTGGGGCATCAGGCGGTCGCGCGCTCGTGTTCGACTTGGGCCAAGGCGCAAGCTTTGCACAGGTCGCGGATGCGGCCGATGTAGCTCTGGCGTTCGGCGACGGCGATGGCGCCGCGGGCGTCCATCAGGTTGAACAGGTGCGAGGCCTTCAGCACCTGGTCATAGGCGGGCAGGACCAGGGGCTGGCCTTGCGGCCCCTTCATGGTCAGGAAATGCGCGGCTTCGCGCTCCATATCCTCGAAGCGGCGCTTCAGCGCGGCGACGTCATAGCCATGGAAATTGGCTTCCGACTGCTGGCGCTCGTTCTCGAGGAAGACCTCGCCGTAGGTCAGGCCTTCCTTGTTGAACTTCAGGTCATAGACGTTGTCGACGCCCTGAACATACATGGCCAGACGTTCCAGCCCGTAGGTCAGCTCGCCCGAGACCACGTCGACCTCGATGCCGCCGACGCCCTGGAAATAGGTGAACTGCGTCACCTCCATGCCGTCGCACCAGACCTCCCAGCCCAGACCCCAGGCGCCGACGGTCGGGTTTTCCCAGTCGTCCTCGACAAAGCGGATGTCGTGCAGCTTGGGGTCGATGCCGATGGCGGCCAGCGAGCCGAGATACAGCTCCTGCAGGTTGTCCGGGTTCGGCTTCAGGATGACCTGATACTGGTAATAGTGCTGCAGCCGGTTGGGGTTCTCGCCATAGCGGCCGTCGCCCGGACGCCGCGAGGGCTGGACATAGGCGGCCTTCCACGGCTTGGGACCGAGCGCGCGCAGCACAGTCGCCGGGTGCAGGGTGCCGGCGCCGACCTCGATGTCGTAGGGCTGCAGAATAGCGCAGCCCTGGTCGCCCCAGTATTTGTGCAGGGTCAGGATCAGGTCCTGGAAGGATAGGGGTTGGGTCGTCACGACGGCTCGTTTTCGCAGCGCAAAATTTGAGCGCGGACCCTAGGGCGCGCGCGCCGGAAACTCAACCGGACGTGGGATTTCCCAGCAGGCAGGGGCGCACCCACCAGCCGGGACGTTGCAACGCAATCGCCGCCGCTTCAGCCGCCGCCGCGTCGTCGAACAAGCCAAAGACCGTCGCGCCCGAGCCCGACATCCGCGTCAGGCGACAACCCGGCGCGACCTGCATGGCCGACAGCGCCTCGCCAATGCCCGGCGTGACGCGCAGAGCAGGCGCTTCCAGATCATTACGCAGCCCCTTCAGCCAGTCGATCACGCCAGCAGGCGACCAGTCGGCGGGGGCGTCCGGGCAGTCGGCCCCGCCAGCGGGCGCGTCGTCATAGGCGCGATAGACCGCCCCCGTCGGCGACGCCGCGCCGGGGTTGAGCAGGACGGCGTGCAGCGGCGGCAGGCGCGGCTCGTCACGCAGGTCGTCTCCCCTGCCCGTCGCCCAGGCCGGGCGGGCGCGCAAGCACATGGGACCGTCCGCCCCGACCACGCAGGCGACCGCCTCCAGCGCCGCCTCGTCCAGATCGAGGTCCAGCAGCCGCGCCGCCAGACGGATGGCCGTCCCGGCGTCGGCCGAACCGCCGCCCAGACCAGCGGCGATGGGAAGCTGCTTGTCCAGCGTCACCGCAACTCGCGGCGCGCCGATCCCGGCGGCCTCCCCCAGCGCCCGCAAGCCGCGCAGGATCAGATTGTCGCCCTCTCCCGCCAAGGCTTCGCCGAACGGGCCGGTGACGGTAAGAGACAGGGTGTCTGCGCGCGTCACCGTCACCCCGTCGCCCACGTCGGCGAAGGCGACCAGACTGGCGAGCGGATGGTAGCCGTCAGCGGCCACGGGTCCGACGTGCAGGAAGAGGTTGATCTTGGCCGGAGCCAGGCCGGTCAGGTTTGGAGAAGCCGTCATCTCAAAAATCTCGTCACCCTCGGGCTTGTTCCGAGGACCTATCGTTCAGCCAACGCGACGCCGATCCAGCTCGTGCAACCGTTCCAGTCCAACAGTCCGGCATGGCCCCTCGGGACAGGCCCGAGGGTGACGGCGGAAAATCAGTCCGCGACGCCCGCGCCGGTGTCGTCGGTCGGTTCCTGACCCAGCTTGTCGCGCAGCTTGGCTTCGACCTCGGCCTTGCGCTCGGCGTCGACCTCCAGCGTGAGAACGCGGTTCCACTGGAAGCCGGCCTCGCGCTGACGGCCCACGGCCCAGTAGGCGTCGCCCAGGTGATCGTTGATCTCGGCGTTGGCGGGTTCCTTGGCCACGGCCTGTTCCAGGGTTTCCACCGCAGCGTCGAACTGCCCCCGGCGATACTGCGACCAGCCCAGCGAGTCCTGGATATGGCCGTCCGAGGGATCGGCGGCGAAGGCGCGAGCGATCATTTCCGCGCCCTGCTCGACCCGCGCGCCGGTGTCCACCCAGAGGTAGCCGAGATAGTTGAGCACGGTCGGATTATTCGGCTGCTTCTGCAGCGCCGCCCACAGCTCAGCCTCGGCCTCCGCCTTGCGGTTCACCGCCTCATAGGCGGCGCCGCGCAGGAAGTTGACCTCGAAACCCTGGTCGGCGGTGGCCAGCAGCGGACCGTTCAGCACGGCCAGACCTTCGTCGTACCGCTTCATCTGCACCAGTTGCCCGGCGAGCAGATAGGCGATGCTCGCCTCATTGGGCCGCACCTCCGCGGCTCGGCGCAGCTCGATCAGGGCCTCGTCGGACTGACCATCCTTTTCGAGGCTCAGGGCGCGCTGTACGCGGGCGGCGGCGTAGAGCTCCTCGTCCTGGCGACCCACCTGGGCGAAAACCGCGCGAGCCGCCGGCTCAAGCTCGGCCTGCTGCAAGGTCTGGCCGATAAAGAAGCGGTTCTCGTCCGTGGGTTCAAGGTTGAGGGCCAGACGGAGATAGACGACGCCGAACTCCAGCGCGCGCTGGGCGATGATCTGATCAGCGGCGGTCTTCAGCGCCAGCGCGGCGCCCTTTCGGTAGGTGGGGGCCGCAGGCGGACGCGCCTTGGCCAAAACGCGGAGGCGAGCCGACGCCGTGGCGCGGTCGGTGGAACCGGCGGCAGCCGCGGCGTCATACTGCGCCAGGGCTTCCTCGCGCTTGCCCCGCCGCTCCAGGAATTCGCCGTAGGGCAGCCGGAACAGGCGCGAAGCCAGGGCGTGGCTGGTCAGATCACGCCATTCGGCGTCGGCCTCGTCGTACCGGCGGCGCAGTTCCAGCAGCCGGGCGCGGTTGGCGCGGGCCACCAGGGTGCTGATCGGGTCCAGGTCGGTCGGCGGCAGGGCCAGGGCGCGGTCCCAGTCGCCCGCAGCCGCCGCGATCCACGGCTGGACATAGAGGCCCGCCCGAGCGTGCGGCTCGCCGATGGGGGCGGCCTTCAGCATGGCGTTCGCCTTGCGCGCGTCGCCGTGGACGAAGGTCTGCACCGCCGCGACCAGACGCCCGGCCTGGACGATGACGGGCGAGACGCCCTCGCCTTCCGGCGCGATCCGCGCAGCGACGTCGAGATCGCCCGCCAGCAGGGAGGCGGTGAAGGCCTGTTCGCGGACGCGCGGCTGTTCGGGGGTCAGGGCCTCGACGCGGGCCAGATAGTCGGCGCCGGCTTCGCTCTCGCCGCTGGTCAGGGCGTTACGGCCCGCCAGATAGTAGCCGTAGGCGCTGCGACCCTCGGCGTCGGTAGGGATCGGAGCCCAGATCGCCGGGATAGGCGGGATCTCGGGCGTCGCCGGCGCATCGGCGATGATGGCTTCGGGGTCCTGGCTGTCGGCGTCAGCCGGAGGCGACGCCTCCGGGCCCGTCGATGGTTCTGCCTCCTGAGCGGGCGCAGCGTCGCTCGGCAGCGTCTGCGGCGCCTCCTGCGCCAAGGATGGCGCGGCCAGGCCCAACGCAATCAGCGAGGCGGCGGCGAACAGGGCGGAGCGACGGAAGGCGAAGCGCATGGGCGGACCCTTCACGCTTTCCCTCCCGCCCGCAAGAGGCTGAAACCTCTCGCCCTTACATGTTCGGATAGTTGGGGCCGCCGCCGCCTTCGGGCGTGGTCCAGACGATGTTCTGCGACGGGTCCTTGATGTCGCAGGTTTTGCAGTGGACGCAGTTCTGGGCGTTGATCTGGAAGCGCGGGTTCTGGCCCTGCTCGTCGGTCAGCACCTCATAGACGCCCGCCGGGCAATAGAGCCGCGCCGGTTCGCCGTACTTGGGCAGGTTGACGCTGATCGGCACGGACGGGTCCAGAAGCTTCAGGTGGGCCGGCTGGTCCTCGGCGTGGTTGGTGTTCGAAATGAAGACCGAGGACAGCTTGTCGAACGACAGCTTGCCGTCCGGCTTGGGATAGGTGATCGGCTTGAAGTCCTTGGCCAGACCCGTCGAGGCCGCGTCCGTCTTGGTGTGCTTCAGAGTGCCAAAGACCGAGAAGCCGCCGGTCAGGTGGTTGACCCACATGTCGAACATGCCGACCGCGCCGCCCATCATGGTGCCCAGCTTCGACAACATCGGCTTGGCGTTACGGACGACCTTCAGATCCTTGTAAACCCACGAGGCCTTGTAGGAGGCCTCATAGGCGTCCAGCACGTCGCCTTCGCGGCCTGCAACGACGGCCTCATAGGCGGCGTCGGCGGCAAGCATGCCGGTCTTCATGGCGTTGTGGGTGCCCTTGATGCGGGGCACGTTCACGAAGCCGGCCGAGCAGCCGATCAGGGCGCCGCCGGGGAAGGCCAGCTTGGGCACCGACTGGAAACCGCCCTCGGTGATGGCGCGCGCGCCGTAGGAGATGCGCGTGCCGCCTTCCAGATGCTCGGCGATGGCCGGGTGGTGTTTGAACTGCTGGAACTCGTCGAACGGCGACAGGAAGGGGTTCTGATAGTTCAGGTGCACCACGAAACCGACGGACACGTAGCGGTCGCCGAAGTGGTAGAGGAAGGACCCGCCGCCGGTCTTGTCGTCCAGCGGCCAGCCGACCGTATGCTGGACCAGACCGGGCTGGTGCTTGTCGGCCGGGATCTGCCACAGCTCCTTCAGGCCGATGCCGAACTTCTGCGGGTCCGAGTTGGCGGTCAGGTCGTGGCGGGCCATGATGGTCTTGGCCAGCGAGCCGCGCACGCCCTCGGCGATGAAGACATACTTGCCGTGCAGTTCCAGACCGGGCTGGAAGTCGCCCGTCGGCTTGCCCTCGCGGTCAATGCCGAAGACGCCGGCGACGACGCCCTTCACGCGGCCCGTGGGTTCATCCCAGACGACGTGGCTGGCGGCCATGCCGGGATAGACCTCGACCCCCAGGGCCTCGGCCTGCTCGCCCAGCCAGCGCGACACATTGCCCAGGGAGGCGATGTAACAGCCGTGGTTGTGCATGAAGGGCGGCATGGCGAACATCGGCAGCGAAGCCTGACCCTGCGGACCCAGCACCAGGAACTTGTCGGTCTTGACCGGGGTTTCCAGCGGCGCGCCGCGTTCCTTCCAGTCGGGGAAGAGCTCGTTCAGGGCCTTGGGGTCGATCACGGCGCCCGACAGGATGTGGCCGCCGATTTCGGCGGACTTCTCCAGAACGGCGACGGAGATTTCCTTGCCATCCTTCTCGGCGCGCTGCTTCAGGCGGATGGCAGCGGACAGGCCGGCGGGGCCGCCGCCGACGATGACGACGTCGTATTCCATGACCTCGCGCTCCACGCCTTCCAGCGCTTCCGCCGGCGGCAGCTTGTCGATGACGGCTTCCTGCCACGCGTTTGTCGCGCCGCCTTCGATCGCTTGCTCGCCCATGATCCCCTGAATCCTCGTTATCGTCGTGGTTATCTGTCTTATCGTGAGGTGACGCAGCGGCGGTCAAGGCTTATCCCTGTCAGCGAATGACGCCCCTGCCCCTCGACGCCGCCGCAACCGAAGCCCTGCTCGCCTTCTGGCGCGATGCGGGCGTGGACGCCTGCTATCTGGACGCGACGGTCGACCGCACGGTCTTCGTCGCTCCGCCCGCGCCCCAGATGCTGCAAAAGGCCTCGACCACGGTCACGGCCCTGCATGGAGGCCAGCACGGAGGTCACCACGGAGGAATGTCCAGCGCGGACGCGGTCGCCGAGGCCCGCCGCCTGGCCGCCGCCGCCACGACCATGGACGAACTGGCCGAGGCCATCGCTGTATTCGAGGCCTGCCCCCTGCGGGCCATGGGGGCCAGACAGGCGGTGTTCGCGCGCGGCAATCCCGAGGGCTCCGTCCTGCTCATCGGCGAATCGCCCGGCGAAACCGAGGACCTGCGCGGCGAGCCCTTCGTCGGCCAGCCGGGGCAATTGCTGGACCGGATGCTGGCGGCGGCGGGTTTGGCCGATCAGGTCTTCATGACCAACACCGTCTTCTGGAAGCCGCCGGGCGACCGTCTGCCGACGCCGCAGGAACAGGCGGCTTGCGCCCCCTTCCTGGAACGCGCCTTCGCCCTGATGCAGCCCCGGGCCGTGCTTCTGGTCGGGGCGGCGGCGGCGAAATCGGTGCTGAACACCGAGGAAGGCCTGATGAAAATTCGCGGTCAGTGGCGTGAATGGCGGCTTGATGACGGGACGGCGGCGGCCCCCGCCATCGTCACCCTGCACCCTGCCTTCCTGCTGCGTCAGCCCCAGGCCAAGCGCGTCGCCTGGGCCGACATGCTGTCGCTTGCGGCGCGTCTGGATACGGCGCAGGTTGAGCCTGCCGTCTGATTCAGGCATGGTTAGCGGCTGACGACCAGTCCACAGAGCGCTGACAATCCCGGGACGATCACGGGGGCCGCGCCGACGAAGGGGGCCGCCGCGTATGTACCTTTTCCGCCGCGCGGCTCTCGCGCCTCTCCTTGCTGCTGCTCTCTGCGCCACGGTTGCGCCTGCCGCCCTGGCCCGTGACGGGGCGGCGACTGACAGCGGGGCTGATGGCGGCGGGACAGCCTATGTCGGCAATGACTCCGATAGAACCCCCACGGCCCTGAGCAGTTCCGATCGGCTCAGCTACACCACCGCCTTCGACGCCCTGCGGCGCGGCGATCTGGAACTGGCCCGCGCCTCTGCGCGACAGGCCCAGGACCGTGTTCTGCTGGGCCAGGTCGAGTTCGAGCGTTTATTCCATCCCACCCACGTCGCGACCTATGACGAACTGGCGGCCTGGCTGGAGACCTATTCCGACCTGCCGGTGGCGCCGCGCGTCTATACCCTGGCCATGCGGCGCCTGCCCGACGGCGCGCCCGAGCCCAAGCGTCCCGGCAACCTGCTGGAACGGACCTGGGCCAGCGTGACGGGCGCCAGGGACGGTGGCGTGACCGATCCGGCCAAGGCCGCCCGCGTGGCGCTAAACAACGACGATCTGGCCGGCGCCTGGCGCACCGGCGCCGAAATGGGCGACTGGTGGAGCGCCGGGCTGGCCGCCTGGCGGCTGGGCGAGTATTCCGACGCCTATCGCGCCTTCGAGCGCGTGGCTCAGGACCCGACCGAGGACCCCTGGGTCCGCGCCGGCGCCGCCTTCTGGACCGCCCGCGCCGCCGCCCAGTCGGGGCGTCAGGACAAGGTGGCCGAAAACCTGCGCCTGGCCGCGCGCTGGCCCGCCACCTTCTACGGTCAGATCGCCCTGCGCCAGCTGGGCGAAGAGCCGGTCATCGAGAATATGGGACCGCGCGCCTATGGCGCCGCGCTGCAACGCGCCAGCCTGACGCCTGAGCCGGCCGGCGTGGACGCCCGTGAACTGAACGCCTTCATCCGCTCGAACGAAACGGCGCGGCGCACGGTCGCCCTCTATGAGGTGGGTCGCCGCAACGACGCCGAGGAAGCCGCTCGCACCGGCATGCGCAGCGCCGAGGGCGACGCCGCTCGCCGTCTGTGGGCCGGTCTCTATCGCACCGTGGCCCCCAATCGCGCGGCCCAGTCCGAGGCCAGCCGCATAGACGCCACCCGCTATCCCATGCCGGTGCTGGAGCCCGAGGGCGGCTTCACCATCGAGAAGGCGCTGGTCTACGCCATCGCCCGCAAGGAAACCGACTTCAACGCCAGCGCCCGTTCGGGGGCCGGGGCCTATGGCATGATGCAGGTCATGCCGACGACCGCCGCCCACATGACCGGGGATCAGGGCTATGTGCGCAATCCCGAGCGACTGTACGTTCCGGCCACCAATCTGAAGCTGGGTCAGGACTATGTGAACCGCCTGTTCCAGATGGAAGCCTTCCAGGGCGACCTGCTGAAGGCCGTGGCCTCCTACAACGCCGGGCCGGGACCCATGCTGGCGGCGGTGCGCAAGCTGGGGCCGGACGCCGACCCCCTGCTGCTGATCGAGACTATCGACGTGCCCCAGGCCCGCGAATACGTGGAAAAGGTCGTGGCCGCCTACTGGATCTATCAGCGAATGCTGGACGCGCCGCTGAACACGCTGGACGCCGTGGCCTCGGGCGCCAAGGCCGTGCCGATCCGTCTGGACTATGTGGCCCCGTCGCCGACCGCGCCGATGCAGGTGGCCGAGGCCGCCCCGCTCGCCGGTACGCGCTAGAGCGCTTTAGACCACGCTGGACAACAGCATGGCCCAGACGAAGGCGAAGGCCAGAGCGGCCAGGAAATAGCCCCGCGCTGTCCTGCCCCAGTTGGTATTCCGGCTGATCGTCCGCATCGCCCATCCCCCACGGCCCGACGCCGTGAAGGCAGAATGCAACATCACTCGTTAATCGCCGGTTTTCGGCCAAGCTTAAGCGGCGTTAGCCAGAGCCAGCCGCTGCCATTCCTCGAAATCTGGTTGGGCCAGCAGAGCCTCAACATAGGTCCGGGCGACGCCGTCCGCATCGCCATGCGCGCCCAGGTCGATCTGATAATGGCGCACCCGCGCCGCGACGGGGGTGAAGAAGGCGTCGGCGATCGACCAGTCGCCGAACAGCCAGGGACCGTCGGTGCCGAAGCGGCTGCGCATCTGCCGCCACAACTCGACCAGCCGCGCCAGATCCCGATCCAGCGCCGGATCGGACGGCGTCTCGGATCGCGCCTCGCCGACCATCGGATGGTCCGGGCCGGTCCCGCACAGGGTCCGCAGGGTCTGGAAACCGGAGTGCATCTCGGCCGTCGCCGAACGGGCCAAGGCCCGCGCAGTCGGATCGACGGGCCACAGCTGCGCCTCGGGATAGCGTTCCGCCGCCCACTCGCTGATCGCCAGCGTGTCCCAGAGGGTCTCGCCGTCGACCTTGAGCAGGGGCACGAAGCCCGACGGCGACAGGCGCAGCAGTTCGGCCTTCTGCGCCTCGGTGCGATAGGAGACCTCGCGGGTCGTGAACGCGGCCCCCGCCCGCTTCAGCACCAGCCAAGGCCTCAGCGACCAGGTGGAATAGAGTCGCGGTCCGATGATCAGTTCCATGGCGAGGCTCCCTATGCGCTCGCCATCAATGGCTGGACGACAGCTTCAGCACAACCAGGCCCGAGATGATCAGCACCGCGCCCGCGATCCGCATGGGGGTGATCGGCTCGCCCAGGACCGCAATGCCGACCACGAAGGCCCCGACCGCGCCGATGCCGGTCCAGATCACATAAGCCGTGCCCAGAGGCAGGGTCTTCATTGCCATCGACAGCAGGCCGAAGCTGATGATCATGAAGACGATGGTGCCGACCGTCTGCCACGGCCTCGAAAACCCGTCCGACGCCTTCATCAGGAAGGCCCAGACGATCTCGAACAGACCAGCGAGAAGAAGGAAAATCCAGGCCATGACAGTCTCCCTTGCATGGCGAGCCGGGTCGTCCCGGCGGTCATGCCCTGAAAGGGAGAGGTCGTCCTCTGAGCCCTCTATCTGGGACAAGCGGGCCGGAAGTCAACGGCTGCTCTTTGCCTCCCCATTCCATGGGGAGGGGGACCGCGTAGCGGTGGAGGGGGCGACGCAAACGTCCGCCGTCGAGACGCCCCCTCCGTCACGTCGGCTTCGCCGCCGCGCCACCTCCCCATCGCTCCGCGACAGGGAGGAAAGACGCAAGTTTGCCCGGTGAACCTTGACTCCCCGCCCCTCTCGACCGACACGACCGATCCATGATCACGCGCTATACCCGCCCCGAAGCCGTCGCCATCTGGTCGCAAGAGACCAAGTACAAGATCTGGTTCGAGATCGAGGCCCACGCCGCCACGAAAATGGCCGAGCTCGGCGTGATTCCCAAGGAATCGGCCGAGGCCATCTGGGCCAAGGGCAAGGACGTGACCTTCGACGCCGACCGCATCGACGAGATCGAGCGCACCACCAAGCACGACGTCATCGCCTTTCTGACCCATGTGTCGGAAATCGTCGGCGAGGAAGCCCGCTTCCTGCACCAGGGCATGACCTCGTCGGACGTGCTGGACACCTGTTTCGCGGTGCAGCTGGCGCGCTCGACCGACCTGCTGCTGGGCGGCGTCGACCGCGTCCTGGCCGCGCTGGAAGTCCGCGCCAAGGAGCACAAATACACCCCGACCGTCGGTCGTTCGCACGGCATCCACGCCGAGCCCGTGACTTTCGGCCTGAAGCTGGCCGGCTATCACGCCGAGTTCCAGCGCGCCAAACGCCGCCTGATCACGGCGCGCGAGGAAATCGCCACCTGCGCCATCTCGGGCGCCGTCGGCACCTTCGCCAACGTCGATCCGGCGGTTGAGCAATATGTCGCCGGCCAGATGGGTCTGGCCGTCGAGCCGGTGTCGACCCAGGTCATCCCGCGCGACCGTCACGCCGCCTACTTCGCCGCCCTGGGCGTGGTCGCCTCGTCGATCGAGCGTCTGGCCGTGGAAATCCGCCACCTGCAGCGCACCGAAGTCCTCGAAGCCGAGGAGTTCTTCGACAAGGGCCAGAAGGGCTCGTCGGCCATGCCGCACAAGCGCAACCCGATCCTGACCGAGAACCTGACCGGCCTAGCCCGTCTGGTTCGCTCGGCCGTGACCCCGGCGATGGAGAACGTCGCCCTTTGGCACGAGCGCGACATCAGCCACTCCTCGGTCGAGCGCGGCATCGGCCCCGACGCCACCGTCCACCTAGACTTCGCCCTGCACCGTCTGGCGGGCGTGATCGAGCGCCTGAACGTTTACCCTGAGAACATGCAGAAGAACATCGACCGCCTGGGCGGTCTGGTGCACTCGCAACGGGTCATGCTGGCTCTGACCCAGGCCGGCGTGTCGCGTGAAGACGCCTATGCGGCGGTTCAGGAGAACGCCATGAAGGTCTGGCGCGGCGAAGGCGCCTTCCTGGACTTCCTCAAGGCCGACGCCCGCGTCACCCTGCCCCACGACCAGCTGGAAGCCCTGTTCGACCTCGGCTACCACACCAAGAACGTCGACGTGGTGTTCAAGCGGGTCTTCGGCGAGGGCTGATGAGCAGCGAGCCGCGCCTCCGCATCAATCCCGCCATCAATCTTCGCCAGGCAGCGGAGACCTATCAGCGGGACGGTCTGGTCCAGATCAGCGATATCTTCGAGCCGGATGTTGCTGAATACTTGGCCAGTCTGGCGGAGACGCGCATCGACTGGGACCTGGCCTTCCAGGGTGAGGACGGTCGTCCCGCCGTCGTAGGCATGAGGCAGATTCAGGCCGGCGGCGAGGCGGCTCTGCGCCAGCGGCTGCACGCCATGATGACCCGCGCCGGCGAGGGGTATGGTTTCCTCTACCTCGCCTACCCCCTGATTTCGGCCTATCTGACCGGGCGAGATCCGGGCCATCCGATCCATCGCCTGACCGAGTTCCTGAACGGCGAGTTCGTACAGCTTGGGTCCGCCGTCAGCGGGCGAAACGATATTATCAAGGCCGACGGCCAGTTGACGCATTATCGTCCCGGCGACTTCATCGGGCTGCACAACGACATTGGCTCGGAAAAGAGCGACCGCCTGATCGCCTATACCCTGGGCCTGACCCGGCGCTGGCGGCCCGACTGGGGCGGCCAGCTGCTGTTCCACAATGATGCGGGCGATGTGACCCACGGCCACGCCCCGCGCTGGAACACCCTGACCCTGTTCAAGGTACCCCAGTATCATTCTGTGGCCCCGGTCGCGAGCTACGCCCAGGCCCCGCGCCTGTCTGTCGTCGGCTGGCTGAGAAATGCAGGCGGCTGACGCCAGCCGACGTCGGCGCGCCTTCGACCCGGTGGTGGACGCCGATACCCGGCTGCTGATCCTGGGCAGCCTGCCCGGAGAGGCCTCGCTGGCCGCGGGACAGTATTACGCCCACCCCCGAAACGCCTTCTGGCGCCTGATGGGCGGGTTGCTGGAACAGCCGGACCTGTATCAGCGCCCTTATCTCGCCCGTCTGTCCGTCCTCAGGGCGCGTGGCGTCGGTCTGTGGGACACCGTGGCTGAAGCCGAGCGGATCGGCAGCCTGGACTCCGCCATTCGCTTGCCGCTTCACGCAGACCTGCCCGGCCTGATCACCGCCCTGCCGGGCTTGCGCGCCGTAGCCTTCAACGGCGGGCTGGCGGCCAGGCTGGGGCGGCGCATTCTGGCTGATATGCCCGATCTGGACCGGGTCGCCCTGCTCGACCTGCCGTCCTCCAGCCCCGCGCACGCAATATCCTTGTCAGCAAAGGCGGAAAGCTGGGCCATACTGGGCGACTTCCTTCCCGACTAAGCCGGCCGCTCGATGATTCTGACCCTGTCATGCCCTGACCGCCACGGCATCGTGGCGGCCGTCTCCGCCTTTCTGGTGGAGCGGGACGCCAATATTTCCGACGCTCAGCAGTTCGGCGACGCCTTGAGCGGCTACTTCTTCATGCGGGTGGTGTTCGAGCCGATGGAAGGCGACGCCGAGGACGCGATCCACGCCGCCTTCTCGTCGCTGGCCCTGCAGTTCGATATGGACTGGACCCTGCGCGGGCCGGAGCCGCGCAAGGTGATGATCCTGACCTCGCGGTTCGATCACTGTCTGGCGGACCTCTTGTATCGCTGGCGTATCGACGAGCTGCCGATGCAGGTGACGGCCGTCGTCTCCAACCACCCGCGCGACATGATCGGCCACGTCGATCTGGGCGACCTGCCCTTCCACCACCTGCCGATGAGCGGCGACAAGGCGGCGCAGGAGGCCCAGCTTCTGGCCCTGATCGAGGCGACGGGCACGGAGCTGGTGGTGCTGGCGCGCTACATGCAGATCCTGTCGGACGACCTGACGGCGCGGCTGGCTGGGCGCTGCATCAATATCCATCATTCCTTCCTGCCGGGCTTCAAGGGGGCCAAGCCCTATCATCAGGCCCATGCGCGCGGGGTGAAGGTGATCGGCGCCACGGCCCACTATGTCACCGCCGACCTGGACGAAGGCCCCATCATCGAACAGGACGTGGAGCGCATCAGTCACCGCGACGCCCCCGCCGATCTGATCCGCAAGGGCCGGGACATCGAACGCCGCGTTCTGGCGCGGGCGGTGTCGCACCATCTGCACGACCGCATCCTGATGCATGACGGCAAGACGGTGGTCTTCGCCGACTAGGTTCAATCGTGATCACGCGCCGCGCCGGATAATTTGAACCATTTGGCCTGCTCGCCCGTAGTTCTCCCCGACCCGCCGCCCCTCCGAGCGGCCGTCGATGGAGAGACGCCATGAAGATGATCCGTACCGCCAGCCTCGTCACCGTATCCGCCGCCGCCCTGCTGGCGCTGGCCGCTTGCGGCAACAATGAAACCAAGGTGGAGAAGGCCCCGGCCGACGCCACGCCCGCCGAATCCGCCGCAATGGCCCCCGTCACTACCGAGCCCATGGTCGGCGGCGTGGCCATGAACCCGGCCGACAACATCGTCACCAACGCCGCCAAGGCCCCGAACCTGACGACACTCGTCGCCGCGGTTCAGGCGGCCGGCCTGGCCGCCACCCTGCAAGGTCCCGGCCCCTTCACCGTCTTCGCCCCTGACAATGCCGCCTTCGAGAAGATTCCGGCCGCCACGCGCGAAGGCCTGATGAAGCCAGCGGAAAAGGCCGCCCTGACCAAGATTCTGACCTACCACGTCGTGCCCGGACGTCTGACCGCCGCCGACATCGCCGCCGAGGCTCAGAAGGGCGGCGGCACCGCCACGCTGACCACGGTTCAAGGCGAGAAGCTGATGGTCAAGGACGCCGGCGGCGGCAAGTGGACCATCACCGACGCCAAGGGCGGCGTCTCGACCATCACCCAGGCCGATGTCGGCCAGTCGAACGGCGTGGTCCACGTGATCGACACGGTGCTGATGCCGAAATAATCGCGGCGACAGCCTGAAATAGAAGAAGGGCCGCTGCCATATCCGGCAGCGGCCCTTCTGAATTCAATCGGCTGAAACCGGGACCTATTCGCCGGCGCGGATCTGTTCCCGGGCGATCGAGGCCAGTTCGTCCATCTTGGAGCGCAGCTCGCCTTCCGACACCGTCAGGCCCGAGCCCTTGAAGTCGCCGGCGACCTTGCGGAAGACGTCTTCTTCGCCCGGCTGCTCGAAGTCGGCGCGGACCACGGCGGCGGCGTACTGCTCGGCGCTTTCGGCCGACAGTTCCATCTTCTCGGCCGCCCAAAGGCCCAGCATCTTGTTGCGACGCGCGATGGCCTTGAACTCTTGTTCCTGATCGAGGGCGTATTTGGACTCGTAGCCCTTTTCCCGATCGTCAAAGGTCGTCATGCGCGTCGTCACTCCAGTGGCGGACAGAATTTGGCGTCCGCATCGCCGTCTATAGCCCCCTCGCCTGCGAACGCAACTGGACTCGCCGTCGCGGTTCTGAAGCTGCGTTACAGGAGGATATTTGTGTCACAGACGCCCTTCGGTTAAAGGGCGTCCGGTCTTATGTAGCCGGCATCGATTCAGGACCGCGCCGCCCAGAACCGCCGGGCCGCGCGTTTTTCGTTTTGAGGCCGTCCGTTTCCTTCCCGTTCGGGACCCGATTGATGAACACCAAGCGCAAAAAGATCTACGAAGGCAAGGCCAAGATCCTTTACGAGGGTCCCGAGCCGGGCACGCTGATCCAGTACTTCAAGGACGACGCGACCGCCTTCAACGCCCAGAAAAAGGCGACGCTGGAAGGCAAGGGCGTGATCAACAACCGCATCAGCGAGTTCATCATGTCGCGCCTGAACGGCATCGGCGTGACCAACCACTTCATCAAGCGCCTGAACCTGCGCGAGCAGTTGATCCGAGAAGTCGAGATCATTCCGCTGGAAGTCGTCTGCCGCAACGTCGTCGCCGGTTCGCTGGCCACCCGCCTGGGTCAGGAAGAGGGCACCGCCCTGCCTCGTTCGATCATCGAATTCTACTACAAGAAGGATGAACTGAACGACCCGATGGTGACGGAAGAGCACATCACCGCCTTCAACTGGGCCACGACCCAGGAGTTGGACGACATCCTGGCCATGACCGTGCGCGTCAACGACTACCTGTGCGGCATGTTCGGCGCCGTCGGCATCACCCTGGTGGACTTCAAGATCGAGTTCGGCCGCGTGTGGGAAAACGACTTCGCCCGCGTCATTCTGGCCGACGAGATCAGCCCGGACAGCTGCCGTCTGTGGGACACCGCCACCGGCGAGAAGCTGGACAAGGACCGCTTCCGTCGCGACATGGGCGATGTGATCGAAAGCTACACCGAGGTGGCCCGCCGCCTCGGCATAATGAAGGACATGCCGACCGTGATCCAAGGAGGACTGCACTAATGGCCAAGGTGAAAGTTCACGTCTTCCTTAAGCCCGGCGTTCTGGACGTTCAGGGCAAGGCCGTTGAAGGCGCACTGCAGGGTCTGGGCTGGGCCGGCGTCGCCAATGCTCGCGTCGGCAAGCTGATCGAGTTCGACCTCGACGACAGCGTGTCCGACAAGGAAGCCGAGGTGAAGCGCATGTGCGACACCCTGCTGGCCAACACAGTCATCGAAAGCTACCGGATCGAAGTGGCTTAAGGCCGCGACAATCTGACGATCAGGGCCGCTCGAAAGAGCGGCCTTTTTTGTTTTCCTCCCTGTCGCGCAGCGATGGGGAGGAAAAGAATGGGCTACTCGCACAGATAATCCCGACTGAGCGGGACCGCGGTCTGCTTCTTGGTCAGTTGCAGTTGGAAGACCATGTGCCCCAATTCGCGGAAAGCGACCTCGCTGGCGGCGAGGTAGAACTCCCACATCCGGCAGAACCGCTCGTCGTAGAGGGTCAGGGCCTCGTCGCGGCGCGCCAGGAAGCGTTCTCGCCAGATCCTGAGCGTCTCCGCGTAGTGCAGCCGCAGCACCTCCATGTCCGCCACCCACAGGCCTGAGCGTTCAATGGCGGGCAGGACCTCGGACAGGGCCGGGATATAGCCGCCGGGGAAGATGTATTTGCGGATAAACGGTTGCGTACGGCTGGGCGGGGTCTTGCGGCCGATGGAATGGATCACCGCCACCCCCTCGTCGTCCAGCAGCCGGGCGACTGTGTCGAAATACTCCTGATAATTCGGCGCCCCGACGTGCTCGAACATGCCGACCGAGATGATGCGGTCGAAGGTCTGATTGAGGTCGCGATAGTCCTGCAGCCGGAACTCGGCCCGGTCGGCCAGGCCGCGCGCCGCCGCCCGCTCGTTGGCGGTGCGGTGCTGCTCAGTCGACAGGGTGACGCCGGTGACGCGCGCTCCACGCTCGGCCATCGACAGACCCAGGCCGCCCCAGCCGCAACCGATGTCCAGCGCGCTCTGGCCCGGCGACAGCAGCAGCTTGTCGATCAGCCGCCGCTTCTTGGCCGTCTGGGCCTGTTCCAGGGTCGCATCCGGCGTCTCGAAGAAGGCGCAGGAATATTGCAGGTCCTCGTCCAGAAACAGCCGATAGAAGTCGGCCGTCAGGTCATAGTGGTGGTGGACGTTGCTGCGGGCGTGCAGCCGGTCATTGGCCTGCTCGGCGCCGCGCCGAATGCGCTGCAGCAGGGTCAGCCTCCCCGCACGTGGACGGATCGCCAGTTGCGAGGTGGTCAGTTGCAGGAAGTCGTAGATGTCGCCGCCCTCGACCCGGAAGGTCCCGTCCATGAAGGCCTCGCCCAGGGCCAGATCGGGGTTGGCGGCGATGGCCAGGGCCGTCTTCGCATCCTCGATCACCGCCGTCAGTTCCGGCGCGCCCGGCCCCGCCACCAGTTCACGCCCGTCCGGCAGACGCACCCGCACGGCGCGCGTCAGAAAGGTCCGGTCGAGAAGCGATTGCAACATCCGGCTCTCCACGCTTTGAACGACGACCAAGCTTGGCTAGGAACAGACTGTCGCAGCGCAACGGTGTCAAACCCTGACCGTTCCGTTCACGGCCAAATGAAGCAAAGGGAGCGCCGCCATGACCTTCACCCTGACCTCCGCCGATTTCCGTGACGGCGACACCCTGCCCGACGCCCAAGTCCATGCGAGGGGAAACACCGCGCCCCAGTTGTCCTGGACGGGGGCGCCCGAGGGCACGAAGAGCTTCGCCATCACCTGCTATGACCCCGACGCCCCGACCGGTTCGGGCTTCTGGCACTGGACCGTGGCCAATATCCCCGCCGACGTGACCGGACTGGCCGCAGGGGCCGCCCTGCCCGCCGGCGCGGTCGAGGGCCGCACCGACTTTGGCGCGCCGGGCTTCGGCGGAGCCGCCCCGCCTCCCGGACACGGCCCGCACCGCTACATCTTCACCGTCTTCGCGGTGGACACGGACAGGCTGGACGTGACGCCGGATAATTCAGGCGCCGTCTTCGGTTTCAACCTGCACTTCCACACGCTGGCAAAGGCCTCGATCACCGGCGTCTATGAGAATACCGGCGAGTGACGAAAGCGACGCTCGACCATGATCAGCGGCTGGCGGCGGTGCCCGACCTGTACCGCCGCCTGATGGCCCAACCGCTTTATCCCCTGACCCGGGCGCGCCTGCCTGCGAGCGGGGCGGTCTATGTCTTCTATCAGGAGGACGAGCCGATCCATGTCGGCAGCCCGCCGCATCTGGAAGAAGGGATGCTGGCGCCGTCGCTGCGCGTTGCATTGGCCGCCCGAGTGCACAAGCTAGGCCATGGCGTGCCTCGGATCAGCGTCAGCGAGCCCGCGCCGCGCCCCGGCCGCCGCAAGCCGATCGAGGCACGCTGGCTGAGCGTGCCCGATGGTCACGACCGGCTGCTGCTGGAGCTCTACGCCGCCCAGACCCTGGGCCTGTCGGTGTCACACCCCAAGGTCCGCGCCCAACTGGCCGCCGCCTGAAGCGCGGCGCATACAAAGCGTGATGAGTTGATCGTCCCGCCAAGGTTGCGCCTGCGACCCCGGCCCCTATTTTGCGGCGCACAGTAAGTTTGTTGCATTGCGATAGTTCATGGCCCCCACCGACTCCGCCGCCTGTATCGACGAGCGCATCTGCGCGCCGTCGCCCGCGATGGAGACGGTCGCCGCGCCGGGCAAGGTGGCCCTGGTTCTGCTGGCCCTGGCCATGGGCGGCTTCGCCATCGGCGTGACCGAGTTCGCGGCCATGAGCGTCCTGCCCGACTTCGCGGCGGGCCTCGGCGTCGATGAACCGACCGCGGGCCAGGTCATCAGCGCCTATGCCGCCGGCGTGGTGGTCGGGGCGCCGATCCTGGCAGTGCTGGGCGCGCGCGCGCCGCGCTGGCTGTTGCTGATCGGCTTCATGGCCCTGTTTGCGGTCGGCAATGCGCTGAGCGCCATCGCGCCCACCTACAAATGGATGCTGGCCTTCCGCTTCCTCAGCGGCATTCCGCACGGGGCCTATTTCGGCGTCGCGGCCCTGGTGGCGGCGTCGCTGGTGCCGTTGCGGCTGCGCACCCGCGCCGTCTCGACCATCCTGCTGGGCCTGACCGTCGCCACCGTCATCGGCGTGCCGGTCGCCACCGCCGTCAGCCACGCCTTCGGCTGGCGCTGGACCTTCGCCATCGTCAGCGTTCTGGCGGTCGTCACCATGGTTCTGGTCGCCCTGTTCGCGCCGCGCGACCCGGCCCACGCCGACGCCAGCCCCATGCGCGAACTGGGCGCCCTGAAGCGCGGACAGGTCTGGCTAACGCTGGGCGTCGGAGCCATCGGCTTCGGCGGCATGTTCGCGGTCTATGCCTATCTGGCCTCGACCCTGACCGCCGTGACCGGCGTCGGACCCGAGGTCCTGCCCTGGGTCTTCGCCATGTTCGGCCTGGGCATGATGGGCGGCAACCTGTTGGGCGCCTGGGCCGCCGACCGCTACGGCATGAAGGCGGCGGGCGGGCTGCTGTTGTGGAGCGCGGCGGCGCTGGCCCTCTATCCGTTCGCCGCCCCGCATCTGTGGGCCATGCTGATCGTGGTCTTCCTGATCGGCGGCGGCGGCGGACTGGGCTCCATCCTGCAAACCCGGCTGATGGACGTGGCCGGGGACGCCCAGACGCTGGCGGCGGCGCTGAACCATTCGGCCTTCAACACCGCCAACGCCATCGGTCCCCTGCTGGGCGGCATGGCCGTGGCGGCGGGCTGGGGCTGGACCTCGACCGGCTGGGTCGGGGTGGCCCTGTCGCTGGGCGGTTTCGCGGTCTGGGTCGTCGCCTGGCTGACCGGACGCAAGACAGGTCAAAGCCACGCCTGACATCCCGAACAATTGATGCTAGGAGGCCCGCCCATGAGCGCAGCCGTCATCGTCTTCCCCGGTTCCAACTGCGATCGCGACTGCAAGGTCGCCGTCGAACGTTCCACTGGCGAACAGGTCCAGATGGTCTGGCACGCCGAGACCGAGCTGCCGAAAGGTCTCGATCTGATCGTCCTGCCAGGCGGCTTCTCCTATGGCGACTATCTGCGCTGCGGCGCGATGGCGGCCCAGGCCCCGATCATGCAGGCGGTCAAGAAGGCCGCCGACGAGGGCGTCACCGTGGTCGGCATCTGCAACGGCTTCCAGATTCTGTGCGAAGCCGGAATGCTGCCCGGCGCCCTGCTGCGCAACAGCGGCCTGAAGTATATCTGCAAGCCGATCAGCATCACGGTCGCCAACGGCCAGACCCGCTTCACCTCGGGCTATCAGGGTCAGCGCGAGGTCGTCATGACCCAGGGCAACGCCGACGGAAACTATTTCGCCGACGCCGAAACCCTGGCCCGCCTTGAGGGCGAGGGCCAGGTGGTGTTCCGCTATGTCGACAACCCCAACGGCTCCGTCGCCGACATCGCCGGCATCCAGAACGCACGCGGCAACGTCCTGGGCATGATGCCCCACCCCGACCGCGCCTTTGAAGCCGAACTGGGCAGCGCCGACGGCGCCACCCTGTTCCAGAGCATCTACGCCGCCGCCTGAACGGGCTAGGCGTCGGACGCCTTGTCCAACTGCTCCTTGTCGTCGACCTGAGAGGTCTTGCGGTCCAGCACGCTGGCGCTGCGGCCCAGTTCGTCGGCTTCAAGTTCCGGTTCTATCGGCTCGCCGTCTTCATCCAACGGGCGTTCCAGCGTCCCGGCTGCACCGGATTCGCCGATGGCGGCCAGTTCGCGAGCGCCGACGCCCAGGCCCTGTTCCAGGGCGCGGTTGGTTTCGACCTCGTCGGTTTCGAGGGCGGGGTCTTCCGGCAGGTTGTCTGGGTCGGCCATGGTGCGTCTCCTTGATGGGCGTCCTGCTGATCTAAGCGGAGCGGCGCGCGTGCGGTTCCGGTGAACCAAACTCCCGCCCGGCGCGTAGTTACGGCGAAGCTGAGCCGGAGACGCCCGCATGTCCGCCATCGAACGCCCCACCCCCGCCCAGAGAACCCGCCGACTGGTGGTGCTGGCCGCGGCTGTTTTCGCCGTCGTGGTTCCGGTCGTGCAGAACCTGGGCGGCTTCGGCCTGTCTCAGGCCGAGTTCGCGGCGGACGGCAATCAGACGCTGCAGGTGGCGGGCTACGCCTTCTCGATCTGGGGCCTGATCTATCTGGGGCTGCTGGCCTATGCCGGACGGCAGGTTCTGCCCCAGACCGGCGAGAGCGTGCTGATCAACCGCATGGGCTGGCCCTCGGCCGTGGCCCTGTTCGGCATCGGACTATGGATCATAGTCGCGGCGCTGAACCTCAAGGCGGCCAGCGTCATGGTCATCTTTGCCTCGCTGCTGGCCCTGCTCGTCCCCCTGCTGGCCAACGCCGGGACCATCCGCATAACCGGTGTGATGGAGCGCGACCGCTGGTTCCTGATCTGGCCGCTGGCGGCGCTGGCCGGGTGGCTGACCATAGCCGCGCCGCTGAACCTGATCACCACGGCGACGGCCTTCGACGCCCTGCCCGCCTTCCTGTCGCCGACAGGCTGGGCCATCGCCGCCATCACGGTCGTGGTTCTGGTCGGGGCGGCGTTGACGGCTGGCCTGCGCACCCTAGCCTATCCCCTGCCGATCGCCTGGGGTCTGGTCGGGGCCTTTGTCGCAGAACAGGAGCGGAATCCGGTGCTGGGCTTCACCGCCCTGGGCGCCGCCTTCCTGCTGGTGGTCGCCGCCGTCATCCTGGTCTTCGGTCTGAAACGCGGCATCGAGCGTCGTCGCTGATCGCACGGGCTGACAGGAGGCTCAGACCCGGCTAGAAGCCCCGCCCATGAGCGCTCCGCAAAAGACCACCGCAGAATTGGCCGCTGAATACGGTCTGGCTCCGAACGAGTATCAGGTCCTGCTGGACCGGCTGGGCCGAGAGCCCAACCAGGTCGAGCTGGGCGTCTTCTCGGTCATGTGGTCCGAGCACTGCTCCTACAAATCCTCCAAGAAGCAGCTGATGAAGTTCCCGGTCACGGGACCGCGCGTCATCTGCGGCCCGGGCGAGAACGCCGGGGTCATCGACATCGACGACGGCGACGCCTGCATCTTCAAGATGGAGAGCCACAACCACCCCTCCTACATCGAACCCTATCAGGGCGCGGCGACGGGCGTGGGCGGCATCATGCGCGACGTCTTCACCATGGGCGCCCGTCCGGTGGCCCTGTTGAACGCCCTGCGCTTCGGCGAGCCGTCTCACGAGAAGACCAAGCGACTGGTCAAGGGCGTGGTCTCGGGCATCGGCGGCTACGGCAACTGCGTCGGCGTGCCGACGGTCGCCGGCGAGACCAACTTCCACAAGGGCTACAACGGCAACATCCTGGTCAACGCCATGTGCGTGGGCATCGCCAAGGCCGATGAGATCTACTATTCGGCCGCGCCGGAGGCGGGCCATGACGTGGTCTATTTCGGCTCCAAGACGGGCCGCGACGGCATCCACGGCGCCACCATGTCCTCGACCGAGTTCGACGACGAGTCGGAGGCCAAGCGCCCCACCGTCCAGGTCGGCGACCCCTTCGCCGAGAAGCTGCTGATCGAGGCCACGCTGGAGCTGATGGCTTCGGGCGCCGTGGCCGCCATCCAGGACATGGGTGCGGCCGGCCTGACCTCCTCCTCGGTCGAGATGGCCGGCAAGGGCGGCGTCGGCGTCGAGCTGGACCTCGACAAGGTGCCCCAGCGCGAAGAGGGCATGACCGCCTATGAGATGATGCTGTCGGAAAGCCAGGAGCGGATGCTGGCGGTCCTCAAGCCCGGCTTCGAGGACGTCGGCTATCGTATCTTCCAGAAATGGGGCCTGGACTTCGCCATCATCGGCAAGACGACCAACACCGGCCATCTGGTGCTGAAGCATCACGACGAGGTGGTCTGCGACGTGCCGCTGGCCCCGCTGTTCGACGACGCCCCCCTCTATGACCGTCCCTGGGTCCAGCCCGAGCTGCAGCCGCGCCTCGACCCGGCGGAAGTTCCGGCCCCGGAAAGCTGGAACGATGCGGTCATCAAGGTCATCGCCTGCCCCGACATGGCGTCCAAGCGCTGGATCTGGGAACAGTACGACCGCCACGTCATGGCCGACACGCTGCAGGACTCCTCGACCGGCGCCGACGCCGGCGTGGTCCGCGTCCACGGCACCGACAAGGGTCTGGCCGTCACATCCGACTGCACCCCGCGCTATGTCCAGGCCGACCCCTATGAGGGCGGCAAGCAGGCCGTGGCCGAGGCCTGGCGCAACCTGACCGCCGTGGGCTCGCGTCCCATCGCCATCACCGACAACCTCAACTTCGGCAACCCGCAGCGCCCCGAGATCATGGGCCAGATCGTGCGCGCCACCGACGGCATGGCCGAGGCTTGCCGCGAGCTGGACTTCCCCGTCGTGAGCGGCAACGTCAGCCTCTACAACGAGACCAACGGCGTCGCCATTCCGCCGACCCCGACGGTCGGCGCGGTCGGCCTGCTGACCAACTATGACGTGACCACCGGCTTCGGCGGCGTGGCCGACGGCGACGTGCTGGTCCTGATCGGCCAGACGCACGGCGAGCTGGGTTCCTCCATCTATCTGCGCGAGGTTCTGGGCCGCGAAGAAGGCGCTCCGCCGCCGGTCGACCTGAAGCTGGAACGCAAGACTGGCGACTTCGTGCGCGGTCTGATCGAGACGGGCGAGCTGACGGTCGTGCACGACCTGTCGGACGGCGGTCTGGTCGGCGCGGCGGCGGACATCGCCCTGGCCTCGGACGTCGGCATCGAACTGAACGCCTCCAGCGCCGCCCACGCCCACGCCTTCCTGTTCGGCGAGGACCAGGCCCGCTATCTGGTCGCGGTCTCGGACGCCGAAGCCCTGCTGGCGAAAGCCAAGGACGCCGGGCTGCACGCCTCGGTCGTCGGCGTCGCCAAGGGCGCGGACTTCGCCTCCTCGGGTCCGAAGGGCGAGCTGTACCGCATCCCCGTCGCCCACCTGCGCGAGATCCACGAAAGCTGGATGCCGAACTGGATCGAAGGCTGATGCGAGGCCGCGTCGTCGTCCTGCTGGTCGCCAGCGCGGCCCTGCTGGCCGCCTGCGACATCGAGGGCGGCGACCCGGTCCAGCACGCCCTGCGCGACGCCGCCGCCGCTCGTCAGGCCGCCGCGCTGAAGACCACCGAGGAAGAGGCGGCGGCTCGACCGTCCGCCATGGCGGGCGACGAACTGGCTCGCCTGATCGCCGCTCGCCGTCAGGCCGTCGCCGACACCCGCGCCCTGCTCGCCACGACCACCGATCCGGCCTTGAAAGCCCAGCTGACCGGCGACCTGCGCGCCGAAGAAGGCCGGCTGCGCGCGCTGGAAGCCCGGCAGGCGGCGATGGCGCGCGGCACGGCGCCCTCGCAATAAGGGGCGAAGGCCCTTCCTTTTGACATTATCGTCAATACATATGGATCGACCCTGAAAAGGAGCGCTTCATGACAGACGCCGCCGCCTCGACCTTCCGCCCCTGGACCCCGCCGCGCCGGACCCAGAAGATGAACCTGCCGCATTTCCTGTGGCAGAGCTGGCGCGATCCCTTGCAGATCTGGAGCCAGGCCCACTTCACCGAGCTCTACATCGACGGGGCCTCGCCGCTGGGCAAGACCCTGGTGGTCAGCGATCCGGCGGGCGTGCGCCACGTCCTGACCGACAACGCCGCCAACTATGAGAAGGGCGACCTGCAACGTCGCGTGCTGGGCCCCATGCTGGCCGACGGCCTGCTGCTGACCGAGGGCGAGCAGTGGCGACGGGCGCGGCGCATCATGGCCCCCCTCTTCACCCCCGCCCACACGGCGCGCACCGCCGAGGCCATGGACCGCGTCTGTCGCCGCCGCGTCGAGGGCTGGCGGCTGGAACATGGGGCGCGGGTGCTGAACATCGACAGCGAGATGAGCGGGCTGACCTTCGACATACTGTCGGCCACGCTGTTTTCGGACGATCTGGACGGCGATGCGGCGGGCTTCGAGAAGGCGCTGAACCATTTCCTGGCGGTCGGGGCGCGGATCAGCCCGCTGGACGCGCTGAAGGCCCCTGACTGGATTCCGCGCCTGGGCCGTGTAGCCTCTGGCGGCGACGCGCGTTTCTTCAAGGATCGCGTCGACGCCCTGGTGGCGCGGCGCCGCGCGCGGATCGAACAAGACGGCGACGCACCCGAAGACCTGCTGACCGCCCTGCTCAGCGCCCGCGACGAGGAGGGCGACGGCTCAGGCCTGTCGGATCACGAGGTGGCGTCCAACATCCTGACCTTCATCCTGGCCGGGCATGAGACGACGGCGCGGACCCTGGGCTGGACCCTGCACCTGATCAGCCGCGACAAGCGCGTGGCCGACATCCTGAAGGCCGAAGCCGACGGCTGGGACCGCAGCGCCGGCGCCTTGCGCGACCTGCACTGGCACCGGGCGGTGATCGAGGAGGCCATGCGCCTGTTCCCGCCCGCCCCGGCCATGATCCGGCAGGCCGTGGCCGACGACGTCATCGGCGGGCATGAGGTCAAGGCGGGCCAGAGCGTGCTGATCGTGCCCTGGGTCATCCATCGCCACGAAAAGCTGTGGGACGAACCCGACGCCTTCCGCCCCGAGCGCTTCCTGCCCGAAAACCGCAAGTCCATCGACCGCTACGCCTGGCTGCCCTTTAGCGGCGGCCCGCGCATCTGCATCGGCGCCGCCTTCGCCATGCAGGAGGCCATCATCGCCCTGGCCGAAATCCTCAAGGTCGCCGAGGTCGAGGCCATCACCCCGGTCGAACCCCGGCCGGTGCATCAGGTGACGCTGCGCAGCCAACGGACCATGCGGCTGAGGCTGAGGGCGCGGCGGGATCAGTCAGCCAGATCGTGCAGAAGAGCCTGACGGTCGCCGCCGTAAAGACGGGCGGCCAGGGCGTCGACCTCGCCCCGCACATGGTCGGCGCGCGACACGGCGGCGCTGTAGCGTTGCAGCCCCTCAACCCGATCGGACCGAACCGCGCCCTTGCGCATCAGTCGGCCCAGCAGGGTCTTGATCGTCGCTTCGCCCCAGTCGTTGCGCGCCTTCACCTCCGCAATCAGGGTCTTGCCGGCCAGACTCCCGCCGCGCCACAGGGCCGCAAGCACTTCGCTCTCGGCCTCGGTGATAGGCGTTCGCCCCATCAGGCCCTCAAGACGGCGCGGTCGATCCGCGCTTCAACCGCCCAGTGAGCGACCACCGCAACCACGCCGGACAACAGCCCCAGCACGATCAGCAACGAAGCTTCAGCGATCGCCGGCGACCAGACAGCGAGGCTGGTCTGGCCGACCTGCGCCACCGCCATGAACCCCGTCAGGGCGATATAGGCGGCACCCAGCAGGCCGATCAAAGGCCCGCCCAGCCGCAACGCCGACAGGAAGGCCGAGCCCCCCGTCAGGCGCGTGCCGGACATCAGCTTCAAGACGGCCACGACGACGGCGGTGATCGTCGCCGCCACCAGCAAGACCATGATCGCCTTCATCAGGATGTTGGCGTCGGCGAACACCTGCGACACGCCGAAACCGTCGGCGGCGCTGGCCGGCCCGGCGGCCAGGAGCAGAAAGACTGGAACCCAAGGCGACAAACGTGACATGAGCGATCCTCCGATTACATTTGTAATATCGAATTGATTACAAATGTAATCGATCTCGTCAAGCGCCGGTACGTCACGCTCGCCAAAGAGGTCTCAGACCTGAGGGATGGCCTGGCTGAGGCGGCCGCCGACGCGTATGGCTTCGACGCGGACGGCCAGACCCGTGCGGTCGTCGGTCTCGACGAAGACGCCGCAGATGGTGGCCGGGCCGCTGGCGGGGACATAGCGTCCGCCCGACAGACGGGTGGTGAAGCGGCGCAGCGGCTCTTCCTTGTCGTTGCCGATGACCGAGTCGTAGTCGCAGCAGCCGCCGGCGTCGGTCTGATAGGCCGTGCCGTGGGGCAGGATCTGCGCGTCGGCGGTCGGGACGTGGGTGTGGGTGCCGACGACCAGGCTGGCGCGGCCGTCGCAGAAGTGGCCCATGCCCATCTTCTCGCTGGTCGCCTCGGCGTGCATATCGACGATGACGGCGTCGGCGACGACGCCGAGCGGCGCGGCCTCCAGCTCGCGCTCCACGGCGCTGAACGGGTCGTCCATCGGGTCCATATGGACGCGACCCAGAACGTTGATGACCAGAACCCGGCGGCCGTCGGCGGTGACGAAGACGTCGGCTCCCCGCCCCGGCGCGTCCATCAGGCGCGGATAGTTGGCCGGACGGATCAGGCGCGGCTCGCGCACGATATAGGTCAGGGCCTCGCGCTGGTCCCAGCTGTGGTTGCCCAGGGTCAGAACGTCGGCCCCGGCGGCGAAGATCTCGCGCGCCGTGTTCTCGGTGATGCCGAAACCGCCCGCGGCGTTCTCGGCGTTGACCACCACGAAGTCGAGCTTGAGGTCGCGCCTCAGCCCCGGAAGATGATCTGTAAGTCCATCGCGCCCGGACTTGCCGACCACGTCACCGAAAAATGCCAATCTCATTGGACGGCTCTATAGCCCTTCTCGGTCAGAACGCCATGCAAACCCATGTCATGGGGCTCCAGCGCCAGCCGCTCGACCTCCTGCCCGGCATAGGCGAAGCCGACGCGCACGGCGGCGGGCAGGACTGCAAAGGTCCGGTCGTAATAGCCCCCGCCCTGCCCCAGCCTCCCGCCGTGGGCGTCGAAGGCCAGCAGCGGCGTCAGAATCAGATCAGGCGCGACAGTCTCGGCCAGCGGCAGAGGGGCGGGGCAGCCAGCGGCGTCCAGCTCCAGCGGCTCTCCGGGCGCCCAGGCGCGAAAGATCATGGCCGCGTCGCGCTCGATCACCACCGGCAGACACAGACGGCGGCCCGACTGATGCAGGGCGACGGCCAGGGCGTCCGTGTCCAGTTCCGACCCCATGGCGCGATAGAGGGCGACCATGTCCCCGGCCGGCATGGCCTCGGCGTGACCGGCGGCGCGCTCGGCGGCCTCGTTGTCGACCTCGGCCAGCCGCTTGCGCAGGGCGCGCATGGCGGCGCGGAGTTCGTGTTTGGAGGTCATGGGGATTCTCTAGCCGATTTGCGCGAGAACACCCATCAATCCTCCCCCGTTTACGGGGGAGGATCACTCGCGCTCAGGCAAGACAGCCCCGCCGAGCGATAGCGCAAACCGCGCTCAAGCAGCGAGGCCCCGCTGAGCCGAGCGATAGCGCCAAAAAAGGAGAAGGGTGGCGGCGCCGCAAGAACCGTGAAGAACGTTTAAATCCTCTCGACCTGGGTAGCCAGGTGGGCTCCATATGCCCAGGCCCTCGAGCCCGGACAGGGACAGATCCCTTAGAGTGAATTAAGGTCAGAAGGATATGTTGTCTTCGACGTGAGCCGCAGCAGGACCCGCCGCTGGACAAGATAGGCGGTCCGGGGCGTTTCAACAATGGCGGATCAGGCACGTCTTGCTTCTTCCGTCATCCCGGACGGCCCGAAGGGACGATCCGGGACCCAGACGGTCAGATCATCCCGATACGGAACCGCCTGGATGCCGACGCCTGGGTCCCGGCTCTGCGCCTTGCTCCGCAAGGCTTGCCCGGGATGACGGCAAGAAAATCAGATCGTCTGGCAAATCTTCTCGATGCGGGCGGCCACCGCGTTCAGCGCCTCGGCCACGCCGTCGCCAGCGGGCGGCGGGGCTTTCTGCGGACCGTCCTGAACGGCCGGTCCCTGCCCGTTCTCCAGCCTTTGCCGCGCTTCGTGCAGTTCGTCGGCCAACATCAGCGAGGCCATCAGGAACAGGCGCAGATCACCCACATGGCCGACCTCGCCGGAAATCTGGCGCACATGGGTGTCGAACTGCTGGGCCAGGTTGCGGACGCGCTCTTCCTGACCATCGGCGCAACCGACGGCGTAGGGACGGCCGTTAACATCGACTGTGACGGTCGCCATCAGCGCACCTCCTGCTCGGCCAGAACCTCGCGCACGGCCTCGGCGGCGCGGCCCAGGGCCTCGGCCGCGTCACGACCCGCGGCCTCAAGTTCGGCGATGCGCACCAGGTCGGCGGCGTTCGACGCCCGCGGCGCGAACAGGTCGTCGTCGGTGATGGCGGGGGCGGTGGCCGGACGCGCCTTCAGCTCCAGCACCCTGCGTTCCAGCAGGGCCAGGGCCTTGTCGATGCGTGTCTTTGCGGCCGTAACGGCGTCCATTGGGGTCCTTTCGTCCAGATTCCGTATAGAACCTGTGCGCGCGTCGGGGTAAAGCGGCGCCGCCCCGCTATATCCTGTTTCCTGAGGAAAGGTCTCGCCGTGACCGACGCCCAAGCTGCATTCGCCAAGCCTTCGCCCAAGCAGATGGCCGACGCCATCCGCGTCCTGGCCATGGACGGCGTGGAAAAGGCCAAGAGCGGCCACCCCGGAATGCCCATGGGCATGGCCGACGTCGCCACCGTCCTCTACTCGAAATTCCTGAAGTTCGACGCCAGCCGCCCCGACTGGGCCGACCGCGACCGCTTCATCCTGTCGGCGGGCCACGGCTCGATGCTGATCTACAGCCTGCTGCACCTGACCGGCTACAAGGACGCGACCAAGGAACAGCTGGAAAACTTCCGCCAGTGGGGCGCCAAGACCGCCGGCCACCCGGAATATGGTCACATGACCGGCATCGAGACGACGACCGGCCCCCTGGGTCAGGGCATCGCCAACTCAGTCGGTTTCGCCCTGGCTGAGCGCCACCTGGCCGCCCGCTTCGGTTCGGACCTGGTCGACCACCGCACCTGGGTCATCGCCGGCGACGGCTGCCTGATGGAAGGCGTGTCGCAAGAAGCCATCGCCCTGGCCGGCCGCCTGAAGCTGAACAAGCTCTGCGTCCTGTGGGACGACAACGAGATCACCATCGACGGCAAGCTGTCGCTGTCGGACGCCACCGACCAGCTGGCCCGCTTCAAGGCCTCGGGCTGGGCGGTCAAGGCCATCGACGGCCACGACCACAAGCAGATCCAGAAGGCCCTGGCCTGGGCGACCAAGCAGTCGAAGCCGACGCTGATCGCCTGCAAGACCAAGATCGGCAAGGGCGCCGCCACCATGGAAGGCAGCCACAAGACCCACGGCGCCGCCCTGGGCGCCACCGAGATCGCCGCCACGCGTCAGGCCCTGCACTGGTCCTTCGACCCCTTCGACCTGCCGGAAGGCATCCAGAAGGCCTGGGCCAAGGTCGGCAAGCAGGGCGCCAAGGCCCGCAAGGCCTGGGAAGCCCGCCTGCTGAACCACGCCCAGCGCGACGACTTCACCCGCGCCATGGCCGGCGACCTGCCCACCGGTGCCTTCGAGGCCCTGGACGCCAAGCTGAAGGAACTGGTCTCGACCCAGCCTGCGCTGGCCACGCGCCAGTCCTCGGGCGAGGCCCTGGAGACGGTGTTCAACGCCATCCCCGAACTGATCGGCGGCTCGGCCGACCTGACCGGCTCGAACAACACCTTCGTCAAGAACACCCAGATCCTAGACGCGCCCGACTACGCCGGTCGTTACGTCAACTGGGGCGTGCGCGAGCACGGCATGGGCTCGGCCATGAACGGCATGGCCCTGCACGGCGGCGTCATCCCCTACGCCGGCACCTTCATGGTCTTCTCGGACTACAGCCGCCCGGCGATCCGCCTGGCCGCCCTGATGGGCGTGCGCGTGGTCCACGTCCTGACCCACGACAGCATCGGCCTGGGCGAAGACGGCCCGACCCACCAGCCGGTCGAGCATCTGGCGGCCCTGCGCGCCATCCCCAACCTGATGGTCTTCCGCCCTGCGGACACCGTTGAGGCGCTGGAATGCTGGCAGGTCGCCCTGCAGCACAAGAAGACCCCCTCGGGGATGTGCCTGTCGCGTCAGAAGACCCCGGCGGTCCGTCTGACCGACGCGGGCGAGAACCTGTCGCGCAGGGGCGCCTATGAGCTGAAGGCCGCCAACGGCACAGCGAAAGTCACCCTGTTCGGCACCGGCACCGAAGTCGCCCTGGCGCTCAAGGCCGCCGAGACGCTGGAGGCCGAAGGCGTGCCGACCCGCGTCGTCTCGGTCCCCTGCTTCGAACTGTTCGAGCAGCAGCCCAAGGCCTATCAGGACGCCGTCATCGGCCGCGGCACCGTCCGCGTCGCCGTGGAAGCCGCCATCAAGCAGGGCTGGGAACGCTTCATCGGCGAAGACGGCGGCTTTGTCGGCATGACCGGCTTCGGCGCCTCGGCCCCGGCCGAAGTCCTCTACCGCGAGTTCGGCATCACCGCCGAGGCCGTGGTCGAAGCCGCCAAGGCGCGGCTGTAAGCCTGATGCGCCGCCTCGCCCTCGCTCTGAGCTTCGGCTTGTCGATGGCGGGCGGCGCACCTGCCTTCGCCGAGACAACCGCCCCCATGGCGGTCGAGACGCCGATTGTCATCGGCCAGTCATACGCCCTGCCCTCAGCCGTCATGAACCAGACGCGCGAGATCAACGTCTGGCTGCCGCCCGGCTATGCCAAGGGCAGCCAGACCTATCCCGTCCTCTACGTGCTGGACGGCGGTCAGGATCAGGACTTTCACCACATCTCGGGCATCGCCCAGCTGGGCACCATTGTCGGCACGACCCGCGACGTCATCGTCGTCGGCATCGCCTCGGTGGACCGCCGCAACGAGCTGGCCCTGCCGACCGAGAACGCCGAACTGATCGCCCGCTATCCGACGCAAGGGCAGTCCGACCGTTTCCGCCGCTTCGTCGCTGAAGAGGTCCAGCCCTTCATCGAAGGCCGGTTCCGCACCAGCGGCGAGACGGCCCTGATGGGCGAGTCGCTCGCCGGGCTGTTCGTGGTCGAGACCTTCCTGAAAGAGCCGCAGATGTTCGACGCCTATGTCGCCGTCAGCCCCAGCCTGTGGTGGGACGGCGGCCAGCTGGCGCGGCAATCCGGGGCGCATCTGCGGGATCACTCCAACGATCCGCGCACCCTGATCCTGACGCTGGGCGACGAGGGCGAGGACATGCAGGCGCCGATGGATGTCCTGACCGCCAACCTGCGCGACCACGCCCTGCCCGGCGTCACCTGGACCTTCACCCCGCGCCCGACCGAGAGCCACGGCACCATCTATCACGGGGCCGCGCTCGACGCCTTCCGCCGCCTCTATGCGGTTCCGAACCCATGAGCCATCTCGGCGCCGTCAGCCTGCTGGTCCGCGACTATGACGAGGCCATCGCCTTCTACGTCGGCAAGCTGGGCTTTGACCTCTCAGAAGACACCGACATGGGCGGCGGCAAACGCTGGGTCCGCGTCACCCCCAAAGGCGGGCAGACCTCGCTGCTGCTGGCTCGCGCCACGACGCCGGACCAACTGGCCCGCGTCGGCGATCAGGCGGGCGGCCGCGTCTGGCTCTTCCTCTATACCGAAGACCTGATGCGCGACCACGCCGCCTGGCTAGAGGCCGGCGTCGTCTTCCGCGAAACGCCCCGTCACGAGGCCTATGGCAAGGTGGTGGTCTTCGAAGACCTCTACGGCAACGCCTGGGACCTGATCGAACCTGCTACCGGAGCCTGACCCCATGAAGATCGGCACGCCGCTTACCGACCACGCCACGCGCGTCATGCTGCTGGGCTCGGGCGAGCTGGGCAAGGAGGTGGCCATCGAGTTGCAGCGACTGGGCGCCGAGGTGATCGCGGTGGACCGCTATCCTAACGCCCCGGCCATGCAGGTGGCGCACCGCAGCCATGTCATCCCCATGACCGATCCTCAGGTGCTGAACGGGATCATCATGGCCGAGGCCCCGCACATCATCGTGCCGGAGATCGAGGCCATCGCCACCGACGCCCTGGCGGCCATCGAGGCGGCGGGTCTGGCCCGCGTCATCCCGACTGCCCGCGCCACCCAGCTGACCATGAACCGCGAGGGCATCCGCCGTCTGGCCGCCGAGGAACTGGCCCTGCCCACCAGCCCCTACGCCTTCGCCGGCTCGGCCGAGGAACTGGCGGCGGGCGCCGAGGCCGTCGGCTTCCCCTGCTTCGTCAAGCCGGTCATGTCGTCGTCGGGCAAGGGCCAGTCCTATGTCGAGCGCGCCGAGGCGGTGGCCGAGGCCTGGGACTACGCCCTGGCGTCTGGTCGGGTCGACACGACCCGCGTCATCGTGGAGGGCCGCATCGCCTTCGACTATGAGATCACCCTGCTGACCGTGCGCTCGCTGCGCGACGGGGCCGTGCGCACGGACTTCTGCGCCCCCATCGGCCATCGCCAGCAGAAGGGCGACTATGTCGAAAGCTGGCAGCCGCAGATCATGAGCGAGGCCGCCTTGCAGGCGGCGCAGGACATCGCCGGCAAGGTCACGGATGCGCTCGGCGGTCTCGGCGTCTTCGGCGTCGAGCTGTTCGTGACGGGCGACCGGGTCTGGTTCTCCGAGGTCTCGCCGCGTCCGCACGATACGGGACTGGTGACGCTGGCGACGCAAACCATGAGCGAGTTCGCCCTGCACGCCCGCGCCATCCTCGGCCTGCCGGTGGACGTTTCCTTGCGCGAGCCCGGCGCCAGCGCCGTCATCTACGGCGGTCTGGAGGCTGAAGGCGTGGTGTTCGAGGGCGTGGCCGAGGCCCTGTCGGTGCCGACCGCCGACCTGCGCCTGTTCGGCAAGCCCGAGGCCTTCGAACGCCGCCGCATGGGCGTGGCCCTAGCCCGCGGCGCCGATACGGATCAGGCGCGCCAGCGCGCGACCGAGGCGGCGGGCCGGGTGCGGGTGGTGAGACCCTGACGCTTCTTTCCTCCCCATTTCATGGGGAGGTGGCGCGGCGCCGCAGGCGACGTGACGGAGGGGGCAGCTCGACGGCAGACGTTTGCGTCGCCCCCTCCACCGCTACGCGGTCCCCCTCCCCATGGAATGGGGAGGAAAGCAGGCCCTGCTTCGCTGCAAAGCTTGCCCTGACTGTAAAATAAAGGCGTCGGTCTTCGACTTTAGTCGGTTGGCGCCGAGGCCCTAAAGGGTCCAGAAATGACGAAAGGTCGCACCTCAGTCGACCCGGAGGACCGTTCGTCATGGGCAAGCTCAGGACCGCGCTGATTTTCGGCGCCATAGCCATATTGGGGGCCATCGCCCTCGCCGTCATCGCCCTGCACCAGGGCGAGAGCATCAGCGCCGTCTGGATCGTGGTGGCGGCGCTCTGCGTCTACGCCATCGCCTACCGCTTCTACGCCCGCTATCTGGCCGGAAAGGTCATGGGGCTGAATGCGAAACGGCCCACCCCGGCGGTGCGCCATAACGATGGGCTGGACTATGTGCCCACGCCCCGCAACGTCCTGTTCGGCCACCACTTCGCGGCCATCGCGGGCGCAGGGCCCCTGGTCGGACCGGTGCTGGCGGCGCAGATGGGCTATCTGCCCGGCGTTCTGTGGATTCTGGTCGGCGCGGTTCTGGCCGGCGCGGTGCAGGACATGATGGTCCTGTTCATGTCCACCCGCCGCGACGGTCGCTCGCTGGGCGACATGGTCCGCACCGAGATGGGTCCCATCCCCGGCATCATCGCCCAGGTCGGCGTGCTGATGATTATGGTCATCATCCTGGCGGTTCTGGCCCTCGTCGTCGTCAAGGCCCTGGCCGAAAGCCCGTGGGGCACCTTCACCGTCGCCGCCACCATCCCCATCGCCATCTTCATGGGCCTCTACACCCGTTATCTGCGGCCCGGCCGCGTGGGCGAGGTCTCGCTCATCGGCGTGGTCCTGCTGATCCTAGCCATCATCGGCGGCGGTCATATCGCGGCTGATCCCTTCTGGGGTCCGGCCTTCACCCTGTCGGGCACGACCCTGGCCATGGCCATGATGGCCTACGGCTTCGTCGCCTCGGTCATTCCGGTCTGGCTGCTGCTGGCCCCGCGTGACTACCTGTCCACCTTCCTGAAGATCGGCGCCATCCTGGGCCTGGCGGTCGGCATCCTGATCGTGCGCCCGCACGTGCAGATGCCCGCCATCACCCCCTTCATCGACGGCAGCGGCCCGGTCTTCTCCGGCGCCCTCTTCCCCTTCCTGTTCATCACCATCGCCTGTGGCGCGGTCTCGGGCTTCCACGCCCTGATCTCGTCCGGCACCACGCCCAAGCTGCTGGAAAACGAGAACCAGATCCCGTTGATCGGCTATGGCGCCATGCTGTGTGAAAGCTTCGTGGCCATCATGGCCCTGATCGCCGCCACCGTGCTGGACCCGGCCGTCTATTTCGCCATGAACAGCCCGGTCGCGGTGATCGGCGACAACGCCGCCTCCGCCGCCGCCGCCGTGGCCCAGTGGGGCTTCCACATCACCCCCGGCGAACTGGAGCAACTGGCTCGCGACGTGGGCGAGCACTCCATCCTGTCGCGCGCGGGCGGCGCCCCGACCCTGGCCGTCGGCATGGCCCACATCCTGTCGAGCGTCATCGGCGGCGAGGCCATGATGGCCTTCTGGTATCACTTCGCCATCCTGTTCGAGGCCCTGTTCATCCTGACCACGGTCGACGCCGGCACCCGCGTCTGCCGCTTCATGATCCAGGACCTTCTCGGCGTCGCCGTGCCCAAGATGCGCGAGACCAAGTCCTGGACCGCCAACGTCCTGGCCACCGCCCTGACCGTCGGTCTGTGGGGCTACTTCCTCTACACCGGCGTGGTCGATCCCCTGGGCGGCATCAACAGCCTGTGGCCCCTGTTCGGCATCGCCAACCAGATGCTGGCCGCCGTCGCCCTGATCCTCGGCACCGTGGTCCTGTTCAAGATGAAGCGCGAGCGCTTCGCCTGGGCCACGGCGGTTCCGGCGGTCTGGCTGCTGATCTGCACCCTGACGGCGGGCTTCCAGAAGCTGCTGCATCCTGACGTCAAGATCGGCTTCCTGGCCCATGCCCGGAAGTATCAGGAGGCGTTGGCCGCCGGCGACCTGCTGGCCCCGGCCAAGACGGCGGGCGACATGCACCGCATCATCATCAACGACTACGTCAACTCGGCCCTGACGGCGGGCTTCCTGTTCGTGGTCCTGACCATGGTGGTTTACGGCGTCACCGCCTGCATCAAGGCCCGGAAGATCAACCACCCGACCGTGGTCGAGCAGCCCGCCGCCCACGAACTGACGCTGGAGGACGAAGCTATGGACACGGCCCGTGCCTAGGCCCTCTGAACCGGCTGGCGGCGCGGACCTGCTCTGCGTCTGTCGCGACACCCTGGTGCGGTGGGGCAAGGACGCCCGCCGCACCGCCAGCCTCATGGTCGGCCAGCCCGACTATGAGGTCTATGTCGCCCACGCTGAGGCGACGCACCCGGATCAGGCGCCGCTCGATCGCACCGCATTCTTCCGTCTGCATGAGCAAAGGCGATTCGGAGCGGGCGGCGCCTTCCGCTGCTGCTGACAGCCAAACGGTTACACGCAATCACACCTTGTTACGGCGGCGGGGTTGAATCGCAGCGCCGATCGTCCGAGTAAGGCTCCCAATCGAAATCGCCCTTGCTCAGGAGACCTCCCCCATGACCGTTCGCGTCGCCATCAACGGCTTCGGCCGCATCGGCCGCCTCGTGCTTCGCTCGATCGTCGAGCATGGCCGCACGGACATCGAGGTCGTGGCGATCAACGACCTGGGCCCGGTCGAGACCAACGCCCACCTGCTGCGCTACGACTCGGTGCACGGCCGGTTCCCCGGCACCGTGACCTCGGGCGAAGACTGGATCGACGTCGGCACCGGCAAGATCAAGGTCACCGCCGAGCGCGACCCGGCCAACCTGCCGCACGCCGAGCTGAAGGTCGACATCGCCTTCGAGTGCACCGGCATCTTCACCTCGAAGGACAAGGCCTCGGCCCACCTGAAGGCCGGCGCCAAGCGCGTCCTGGTCTCGGCCCCCGCCGACAACGCCGACAAGACCATCGTCTTCAAGGTCAACCATGAGACCCTGACCGCCGACGACATCGTCGTGTCGAACGGCTCGTGCACCACCAACGCCCTGGCCCCGGTGGCCAAGGTGCTGAACGACCTGTTCGGCATCGAGCGCGGCTACATGACCACTATCCACGCCTACACCGGCGACCAGCCGACGCTGGACACGATGCACAAGGACCCGTACCGCGGTCGCGCCGCCGGCCTGTCGATGATCCCGACCTCGACCGGCGCCGCCAAGGCCCTGGGCCTGGTCCTGCCGGAACTGAAGGGCAAGCTGGACGGCTCGTCGATCCGCGTCCCGACCCCGAACGTTTCGGTCGTCGACCTGAAGGTCGTCGCCGGTCGCGAAGTTACGGTCGAGGAAATCAACGCCGCTCTGCAAGCCGCCGCCGACGGCGCCATGAAGGGCGTTCTGGCCACGACGACCGACCCGCTGGTCTCGATCGACCTGAACCACATCGCCGCTTCGTCGACCGCCGCCCTGCCGCAAACGCAGGTCGTCGACGGCAAGCTGGCCCGCGTCCTGACCTGGTACGACAACGAGTGGGGCTTCGCGACCCGCATGGCCGACACCGCCCTGGTGATGGCCAAGTTCCTTTAAGAACGAAACGCTGAGCCCTCTCCCACTGGGAGAGGGCTTGAGCGCCCAAGAGCCGAAGGCGATTGGCTGCGCGAAAGGGTGAGGGTCGGCGGCCATGACTGTGGAACGCACCGCATTCGCCCGCACGCTTCGTCAAAAGTCAGGCCTCGCCGAGCAGCGCGTTTGGGCCTTGGTGCGAGCCAGCCGGATCGACGGCCCCAAGTTCCGCCGCCAGCATCTGATCGGCCGATACGTCGCGGATTTCGCCTGCGACCGCTTGCGGCTGGTGATCGAAATCGACGGCGGGGTCCATGATCGGGACGAGGCTGTGACAAGTGATCACCTCAGACAAACAGACCTTGAAGCCTTAGGCTGGACTGTCCTGCGCTTCTCCAATGCCCAGGCCTTGAGCGAACCGGAAGCCATCACCGCCGCCGTTCGTGCACACGCCCGCTTGATCGCGCCCTGACCACGGCTTACGCCGACTGATACGTACGCCCCTCATCCGGCCCTGCGGGCCACCTTCTCCCACAGGGAGAAGGAAGACCTGGAACTCATCATGACCTTCCGCACCCTCGACGACGCCGCTGACCTGTCCGGCCGGACCGCTCTGGTCCGCGTGGACTTCAACGTGCCGATGGAGGGCGGCAAGGTCACCGACGACACCCGCCTGAAGGCCGCCCTGCCGACCATCCACCGCCTGCGCGAAGCCGGCGCCAAGGTCGTCCTGCTGGCCCACTTCGACCGCCCCAAGGGCGAGCGCGTGCCGTCCATGAGCCTGCGCCCCGTGGTCGAGCCGCTGGAGCTGCTGCTGCACGGCCCCGTCCGTTTCGCCGACGACTGCGTGGGCGACGAGGCCAGGGCCGCCGTGGCCGATCTGGACGCCGGCGGCGTGCTGCTGCTGGAAAACGTCCGCTTCCACAAGGGCGAGGAAAAGAACGACCTGGCCTTCGCCGCCCAGCTGGCGGAGCTGGGCGACCTCTACGTCAACGACGCCTTCTCGGCGGCGCACCGCGCCCACGCCTCGACCGAGGGTCTGGCGCGCCTGCTGCCCGCCTATGCCGGTGAAGCCATGAAGCGCGAACTTCAGGCGCTCGACGCCGCGCTGGGCGCCCCGCAGAAGCCCGTCATCGGCATCGTCGGCGGCGCCAAGGTCTCGACCAAGCTGGACCTGCTGAAGAACCTGGTCGCCAAGCTGGACTACCTGGCCATCGGCGGCGGCATGGCCAACACCTTCCTGTTCGCCCAGGGCGTCGATGTCGGCGGTTCGCTGTGCGAGAAGGACCTGGCCGACACCGCCCGCGAGATCATCGAGGAAGCCCGTCGCCAGGGCTGCGAACTGCTGCTGCCGGTCGACGTCGTGGTGGCCAAGGGCGTGAAGCCGGGCATCGAGTCGGGCGTGCGCGCCCTGGACCGCATCGCCGCCGACGACCTGATCCTGGACGCCGGTCCTGAAACCGTCGCCCGTCTGGCCCGCGCCATGGACCTGTCCAAGACCCTGATCTGGAACGGCCCGCTCGGCGTGTTTGAGGTCCCGCCCTTCGACAAGGCCACCGTGGCCGCCGCCAAGCACGCCGCCGAACTGGCCCATATGGGCAAGCTGGTCGCCGTGGCCGGCGGCGGCGACACCGTCGCGGCCCTGCACCACGCCGGCACGGCCGACGACATGACCTTCGTCTCCACCGCCGGCGGCGCCTTCCTGGAATGGATGGAGGGCAAGGTCCTGCCGGGCGTCGAGGCCCTGCGCGTCTAACCTGACCTCTTGTTGGTCTATCCAACCCCGTCTCTTTGCAGAGGCGGGGTTTTCTTTATCACAGACTTGAGCGAACGCCGGATTGCTCCTGTAACCCGGCGTGACTTCCCCGCCCCGCCGGGCTAAAGCCTCAGCAAAATAATATCGGCTCAGGAGACTACCCATGGCGCGCATCACGCTGCGACAGTTGCTCGATCACGCGGCGGAACACGACTACGGCCTGCCCGCCTACAACATCAACAACATGGAGCAGGGTCTGGCGATCATGGAGGCGGCCCACGAGGTCAACGCCCCGGTCATCATCCAGGCCTCGCGCGGCGCCCGCAACTACGCCAACGACATCATCCTGGCCAAGCTTATCGACGGTCTGGCCGAACTGTATCCGCACATCCCGGTCTGCATGCACCAGGACCACGGCAACGGCCCGGCGACATGCGCCACCGCCATCCAGTACGGCTTCACCTCGGTGATGATGGACGGTTCTCTGGAAGAAGACGCCAAGACCCCCGCCTCCTACGAATACAACGTCGATGTCACCCGTCGCGTCACCGAGATGGCCCACAGCTGCGGCGTCTCGGTCGAGGGCGAACTGGGCGTGCTCGGGTCGCTGGAAACCGGCATGGGCGAAGCCGAAGACGGCCACGGCTTCGAGGGCAAGCTGGACCATTCGCAACTGCTGACCGACCCGGATCAGGCTGTCGACTTCGTCAAGGCCACCAAGGTCGACGCCCTGGCGATTGCAATGGGCACCTCGCACGGCGCCTACAAGTTCACGCGCCAGCCCGACGGCGACGTCCTGGCCATGAACGTGATCGAGGAAATCCACCGCCGCCTGCCCAACACCCACCTGGTGATGCACGGCTCGTCCTCGGTGCCGCAGGACCTGCAGGACATCATCAACGCCTATGGCGGCCAGATGCCCCAGACCTGGGGCGTGCCGGTCGAGGAAATCCAGCGCGGCATCAAGCACGGCGTGCGCAAGATCAACATCGACACCGACAACCGCATGGCCATCACCGGCGCCATCCGCAAGGTTCTGGCCGAGAAGCCCGGCGAGTTCGACCCGCGCGCCTATCTGAAGCCCGCCAAGGAAGCCATGCGCAAGCTGTGCATCGAGCGCTACCAGCAGTTCGGCTGCGAGGGCCAGGCGTCCAAGATCAAGCCTCTGTCCACCGCCCAGATGGCCAAGCTCTACGCCGCCGGCGACCTGGACCCGCGCATCGGCTGATCGCCTTCAGCAGGTCTGACTGACTGAAACGCCCGCCTTCGATCCGAAGGCGGGCGTCGTCGTTTTCACCACACCCCATACCGACCGCCGATGGCGCCGATCACCGCCCGCGCCTCGATCTCGGCATAGCGCAGCGCCTCCTCGGCCTGTCGCGCATCCCGGCGCGCGTCCTGAAGTTCGCCGCGAACCTCGCGGATACGTTCGCGAATGCGCTGGCGCTGCTCGTCCGTCAGCCCGTCCTGCCGCAGTTCGCGCTGCTTGGCCTCCAGCTTGTCCTCGCGGTCGTTGATCCGGCTGATCGCCGAGTTCAGCGCGCTTTCCGCCGAGGACACCGCCTGCTCGACGATATAAATTCGCTGTCCGTCCTGATAGGCGGGCAGGAAGTCATGCTCTTCGGCAAGCGAGCAGACCCCGCCATAGCTGTTCCCCTGCCGCCCCTGCCGGAAGCCGCTCTCCCAGGTGCAATAGGTCCGCAGTCCGTCATCTCGCGCCGACAGATAGGCGCCGGGATTGGCCTCCACCCCGAACTTGGCGCAGGCCTGGGCATGGTCGTCCAGCCGGCTGGTCCGATAGCCCGACAGCCCGTCCTGATAGCCCTTTTCGCCCCAGGCGCCTGCCAGGCACTGTTCCCTGGTCATGGTGGTGCAGCCGGCCAGAAGCGCCACGCCCGTGGCGGCGACAGCGGCGGCGATCACGAACTTCATGGCCCACTCCCCAACAGCTTGGCCGCAGCAGTGGACGACATGACGACCCGTCCGGCAAGCCATGCTATCTCGCCCTATGGCCGATGAACCTTTGCTGACGGAAGACGACGACGCGGAAATGCTCGAGGCGCGCATCGATGCGCCCGGCGTCCGTCTCGACAAGGCCCTGGCCGCCGCCTTCCCCACCCTGTCGCGCGCCCGGCTGCAAGCCCTGCTGGCCGAGGGTGCCGTCCGCCGCGACGGCCAGCCGATCACCAGCGGCTCGGCCAAGGCGCAAGCCGGCCTCTATGCCGTCGTCATGCCGCCCGTCGTCGCGGCCACGCCCCAGCCCGAGGCCATCCCCCTGACCGTCCTTTACGAGGACGCCGACCTGATCGTCATCGACAAGGCCCCCGGCATGGCCGCCCACCCGGCCCCCGGCTGCGAAACCGGCACCCTGGTCAACGCCCTCCTGGCCCACTGCGGCGACAGCCTGTCGGGCATCGGCGGCGTGGCCCGCCCCGGCATCGTCCACCGCCTGGATAAAGACACCTCGGGCGTCATGGTCGCCGCCAAGTCCGACCGCGCCCACGCGGGCCTGTCCGCCCTGTTCGCCACCCACGACATCGAGCGCACCTACATCGCCCTGACGCGCGGCGCCCCCACGCCCGAGAAGGGCCGCATCCAGACCCTGATCGGCCGCTCGCCTCACGACCGCAAGAAAATGGCCGTGCTCAAGGGCGGCGGACGCGAGGCCATCACCGACTATGTGGTGCAGAAGACCTTCGGCCAGCCCGCCAAGGCCTCCGGCGCCCCCATGGCCGCCCGCGTCGCCTGCACCCTGCACACCGGCCGCACCCACCAGATCCGCGTCCATCTGGCGTCCAGGGGTTCGCCCCTGCTCGGCGACCCCGTCTATGGCTCGGGCAGCCCCGCCATCCCGGTCCGCGCCGCCGTGGCCGAGGTCGGCCTGACCCGCCAGGCCCTGCACGCCGCCGTCCTCGGCTTCGTCCACCCGGTGACGGGTCAGGCCCTGCGTTTCGAGACCGCCCCGCCCGAGGACATGCAGCGCCTGGAAGCCCTGCTCGCGGAACTTTAAGCCCGCATCCTCGCCCGATTTGATCAGCAACTCACACTGTGCTAATAGGCTTGTAACGGTGCAAGTGGCGCCGGGGTCACAGTCACGCTTTCGTGTGACGATCCGCCCCTACAAATCGGGGCAACCCATCGCCACTTGGATCGGTTGAGGGGTGAGGCGATGGCGCACGCATGTGGTCATGGCCGTGGCGCCTGCTCTTTGCTTATCGGTCGGAGGGACCACGTCTAATGGCTAACTCGACACTCGCGGTGATGTCGCCTGAACAGGGACTGTCGCGCTATCTCACGGAAATCCGCAAGTTTCCGATGCTCACCAAGGACGAGGAGTTCATGCTCGCCAAGCGCTGGAGCGAGCACCAGGACCCCGAGGCCGCCCACCGTCTCGTGACCTCCCACCTGCGCCTCGTGGCCAAGATCGCCATGGGTTATCGCGGCTACGGCCTGCCGATCGGCGAAGTGATCTCCGAGGGCAACGTCGGCCTGATGCAGGCCGTCAAGAAATTCGATCCCGACAAGGGCTTCCGCCTGGCGACCTACGCCATGTGGTGGATTCGCGCCTCGATTCAGGAATACATCCTGCGCTCCTGGTCCCTCGTGAAGATGGGCACCACCGCGGCGCAGAAAAAGCTCTTCTTCAACCTGCGCAAGGCCAAGAGCCAGATTTCCGCGTTTGAAGAGGGCGACCTGCGCCCCGAACACCTCGCCGCCATCGCCACCAAGCTGGGCGTGTCGGAAGAGGAAGTCACCAACATGAACCGCCGCCTCAGCGGCGACGCCTCGCTGAACGCGCCCCTGCGCGCCGACGGCGAAAGCGAGTGGCAGGACTGGCTGGCCGACGACAATGCGGTGTCCCAGGAAACGGCTCTGGCCGACTCCGAGGAAAAATCCATCCGCATGAGCCTGCTCGAAGAAGCCATGCAGGAACTGACCGACCGCGAGAAGCACATCCTCACGGAACGCCGCCTCAAGGACGATCCGGTCACGCTGGAAGAACTCGCCGGCCAGTACGGCGTCAGCCGCGAACGCGTGCGTCAGATCGAGGTCCGCGCCTTCGAGAAGCTGCAAAAAGCCATGCGCGCCGCCGCCGAAGAGCGAAACCTGGTCGACGCCTGACCCCAAAACCCCTTCTCCCCTTGTGGGAGAAGGTGGCCCGTCAGGGCCGGATGAGGGGTGTCGGCGCGACCTCAAGCGTCGGCGCAGCGCAGACAGTTCGATCCTCGGGTCAAGCCCGAGGATGACGGCGCTGCAAAATCGACTCCTACCCCGCCCGAGACAGGCTCTCGGGCGAGGCCAGCGCCAACACTGCGCCCACCGGCCCGGCCAGCGTCGCCTTGGTCGGCGCTCCCGCCGCCAGGTTCGTCTCCAGACCCGCCGCAACGATCGCCAGCGACGCGTCGCCCGTCTTGATGGCCAGGGCCTTCAGCGTCTCGGCCTGTTGCTTGATCGCGCGCACCGCCTGCATCGGATCACTGTCGAACTGGGCCATGGCCGAAGCCAGAATCCGCATCGCCTGATCCTTGACCGCCACGACCGCCTCGGCCGCCGACGCCGGCTTGTCAGCCTTGCGCTTGCCCGGCCCCGCATAGTCGTCGGAGTTGAAGCGGCGGCGATCCGGCCCGATGTAGCCCACCGCCTCAACCCAGTCGCGCGGCTTGGTGGCCAGGTTCTCAACCCGGCGGAACAGGTCGCCGCTGGTGAAGGGCTTCCTCAGAAACTCGTGCACGCCGGAATCCCGCGCGCCCTTGATGGTGCTGGCGGTGGCCTCGGCCGTGACCATGATGATCGGCACGCGGCGACAGGCCAGGCTTGAGCGTCGGATGCGCCGCGCCAGAGCCTCGCCGTCCAGACGCGGCCCCGACCGCTCGGTCAGGATCAGCCCCGGCTCCATCTCGCGGGCCAGATCGATCACCTTCGCCTCATCGCCCTCGATCGCGACATCGCGAGAGCCGAACCCCTTCAGCAGGTCGGACAACAGGCGCGCAGCGGCGGGATTGGGGTCGACGATCAGCACCCGGCGCACGACCGGCGCGATCTTCTGCATCGTCTTGGCGTCTAAAGCGAACACGGCTCGGCTCCATCTGGAGCCAAGAAAGTAAACTCGGGGGGTTAAGGGGCCGTTTCCCTTATCGGGACACGCCCCCCGACCTCGGCCTCACCCCTGGAACGGATCGCGCATCAGGATGGTGTCGTCCCGCTCGGGACTGGTCGACAGCAAGGCCACCGGCGCGCCGATCAATTCCTCGATCCGACGCACGTACTTCAGCGCGTGGGCGTTCAGGTCCTTGAAGGTGCGGACCCCGGCGGTGCTCTCGCTCCAGCCTTCCAGTTCCTCGAACACCGGCTCGGCCGAGGCCTGGGCCTTCAGGCTCGACGGCAGATAGTCCAGCACCTCGCCGTTGATGCGATAGCCGACGCAGATCTTCAGCGTCTTCAGACCGTCCAGCACGTCCAGCTTGGTCAGGGCGATGCCGTCGATGCCGTTGATGGCCACCGACTGACGCACCAGCACCGCGTCGAACCAGCCGCAACGCCGCGCCCGGCCCGTATTGACGCCGACCTCGCGGCCCACGACCGCCAGGTGCTCGCCGACCTCGTCGTTCAGCTCACAGGCGAAGGGCCCCTCGCCGACGCGGGTCGTATAGGCCTTCACGATGCCCAGCACATAGCCGACGCCGCGCGGCCCGATGCCCGACCCCGCCGCCGCTTGGCCAGCCACGGTGTTGGACGACGTCACATAGGGATAGGTGCCGTGATCCACGTCCAGGAAGGCGCCCTGCGCCCCCTCGAACAGCACGCGCTTGCCCTCCTTCTGGGCCTGATCCAGCACGCGCCAGGCCGGCTTCACATAGGGCAGGATCTTCGGCGCGATCTCCAGCAGTTGCGCCAGCAGGGCCGCCGGGTCGATCGGCTCCAGCCCCAGACCCGCACGCAAGGGATCGTGGTGCGAACGCAGACGCTCGATCTTGATCTTCAGGTCGTCTTCGTTGGCCAGATCGCAGACGCGGATGGCGCGACGGCCGACTTTGTCCTCATAGGCCGGGCCGATGCCGCGACCGGTCGTGCCGATCTTGGCGCCCGGCGCGCTGGCGGCGGCTTCGCGCGCCACGTCCAGAGCCGGGTGGATCGGCAGGATCAGACAGGCGTTGTCGGCGATGGTCAGGATGTCGGGGCTGATGGCCACGCCCTGGGCGACGATCTTCTCGATCTCGCCGACCAGATGCCAGGGATCGACGACCACGCCGTTGCCGATGATCGAGGGCTTGCCCTGCACCACGCCCGAGGGCAGCAGCGCCAGCTTGTAAACCTTGCCGTCAACGACCAGCGTATGCCCGGCGTTATGGCCGCCCTGGAACCGCACGACCATGTCGGCCCGGTTCGACAACCAGTCGACAATCTTGCCCTTGCCCTCGTCGCCCCATTGGGCGCCGACTACTGCGACGTTCGCCAAGATCGTTTCTCCGCAATCCAGAATGCGGTGGGAGCCTATAACCCCTGAATCGTCCGGAGTCGCCCCAAGGACTCAGAATTATCCGGCCAACTCGCCCGCAGCAGTTTCAAACGCCCATTCCAGCCACGGCGTTGCATCCACCACGTCCGCCGTCTCGACGGTGCAGCCGCACCACAGACGCAGGCCCGGCGGCGCGTAACGATGCGGCTCCATGTCGAACACGGCCCCCTCGTCTTCCAGCAAGGCCTTGAAGCGTTTGACGAACGCCTTCTGCCCCGCCTCATCCAGCGCCGCGATGCGCGCATCGGTGAACTTCAGGCAGACCGAGGTGGTCGAGCGCACTTCAGGCCGGTCAGGCAGGAAGGCGATCCAGTCGGTCCGCTCCACCCACTCCGCCAAGGCCGCATAGTTCTGGTCCGTGCGGCGGATCAGTTCCTTCAAGCCGCCCGCGCCCTTGGCCCACTCCAGGGCGTCGATCCAGTCCTCGATGGTCAGGATCGAATAGGTGTTGATCACCACCCCGTCCGCCAGGGTCCGGTCAAACCCCTTCTTGTCCGTCAGGCGCAGCACCTTGGGGATCGACCGCTCGGGCCGATAGGTGTCCAGCCGCGCCACGGCGCGCGGCGACAGCGCCATGACGCCGATGCCCGCCTCGCCGCCCAACGCCTTCTGGAAGCTGAAGGTGGTCACATCCAGCTTGTCCCACGGCAGGTCCATCGCAAACGCCGCCGAGGTCGCATCGCAGATGGTCAGTCCCTCGCGGTCGTCGGAAATCCAGTCGACGTTATCGACGCGCACGCCCGAGGTCGTGCCGTTCCACGGGAACACCACATCCTTGTTCGGATCGACTTGGCTCATGTCCGGCAGCTCGCCCCAGAGCGCCGTCAGCACCTCCGGTTCCAGCTTCAGGTGATCGCGCACGTCCGTCGCCCAGACCTGGCCGAAGTTCTCATAGGCCACGACCTGCACCGGCCGCACGCCCAGCATCCCCCACAGCGCCGCCTCGACCGCGCCCGTGTCCGACCCCGGCGTATAGAGCAGCACGTAGTTCTCAGGCGGGCTCAGCACCTCGCGCGTCAGCTGCAGGCCATAGGCAAAGCGCTCCACCACCTCCGGCGCGCGGATGCCGCGTCCCAGCAGGTTGGTCGGCAGCCCCGCCAGCGACCACCCCGGACGCTTGGCCGTCGGACCGGCGGAGAACCACGGGCGAGCAGGCTTGGCGTCAGGCTTGGCGATCATCGTCGTCGTATCCAGCGTGGGAGGAGATTGAGGGTCGGAGATCAGCGTCCGGGCGTATAGGGCCGCTTGTCGCGCCACTCGGCGGCGAACCGGATAAGCTCGTCATCCGGGGTTTCCGGCAGGGTCACCGCCAGCTTGGCCAGCAGGTCGCCGCGCTTGCCGCCAGCATAGGCGCCGCGTCCCTTGAGCCGCAGAATCTTGCCGCTGTTCGAGCCCTTGGGGATGGTCATCATCACCGCGCCCTCGGGCGTCGGCACCTGGATCTTGCCGCCAAGCACCGCGTCGGGAACCGACACCGGCAGGTCCATCGTCAGGTCCGCCCCATCGCGCTTGAACACCGGATGCGGCGCGATCTTCAGTTCGATCAGGGCGTCGCCCGCCTGACCGCCGCGCCCCGGCGCTCCCTGGCCTTTCAGCCGGATCACCTGGCCCTCGGACGCCCCCTTGGGAATGACCACGTCCAGCATCCGTCCGTCCGAGAACTGGATGCGGCGCGTCGTCCCGGCGATGGAATCTTCCAGACTGATGTCCAGCGTGGCCCGCACGTCCTGGCCCTTGCCGCCGCCAAAGCCGCCGCGACCCGCCGTACGCCCGCCGCCGCCAAAGGCGCCAAACAGTTCCTCCAGGTCGATGTCCTCGAACCCGCCGCGTCCGCCCGAACCGCCGAACCCGCCAAAGCCGCCCGAGCGACCACCGCCACCGGGCGGTGCGCGGAACTGCTCGCGTCCATCGGCGTCGATCTCGCCACGATCATACTTGGCCCGCTTCTCAGGATCGCCCAGCAGGTCGAACGCCGCCGTGATGCGCTTGAACCGTTCCTCCGACACCTTGTCGCCGGGGTTCTTGTCCGGGTGCAGCTCCTTGGCGAGCTTGCGGAACGCCTTCTTCAGCTCGTCCGCGCTCGCGCCCTTGGCAACGCCCAGTTCCTTGTAGGGATCGCCAGCCACGTTCGCTTCACTCCGACATCAGAAAAAGACCAGAGCGTCAGTTAAGCCATGCGCCCCCCCGCTGGAAGAGGGATCACCCCTTTCCTCCCCATTCCATGGGGAGGGGGACCGCGTAGCGGTGGAGGGGGCGACGCAAACGTCCGCCGTCGAGACGCCCCCTCCGTCACGTCGGCTTCGCCGCCGCGCCACCCCCCCATCGCTCCGCGACAGGGAGGAAGTTCACAGCCCTGCCACCGCCTCCGCCCCCCAGCCAAAGCCGGTGCCCCACTGCGCCACGCCGATCCGCGCGCCTTTGCCGAGCCCGCCTGGCCAGTCCGCCGCCACCTGCGTCGCATCATAGACCGCCTCCAGCCCCTCGACCTCCCAGACCCGCTTCTCCGTCGCGCCGTCCAGCACCCGCACGCGGAACCGCCTGCGCCGTCCGTCCCGGCCACGCGCCCGCGCCACGGATAGCCAGGGCAGTCCATGAAGACGAAGGGATACAGCGTCACCTCTAGCCCCCGCGCCTTCAGGCTGCGGATCGCCTGGCGCACGCTCTCGTCCGACGGCGTCCCGCCATAGGCCGGCCCCCCGTCGACCTGCGACACCAGATGCGCCTCATGCCGCTCCAGCCCGGCCACGCTCCAGCGCATCGGCCTGGTCATCTTGTCGCGCCGATCCACACCGGGTCGAACCTGACAATGCCCGGCCCTCAGGTCATCGCCGAACCAGCCGACGATCAGGCTGACCCGTTTCAGGTTCGGCGCCTGCACCATCAACTGATCCAGCGACACCTCGATGTCCGCCCGCCCCTCGGCGTTGTTGACGTTCTCAGGCCTGCTCTTCGTCAGCCCCTCGCGCCGCATCACGGCTTCGGTCGCCAGACAGAACTCCCCCGCTCCGGGAATCAGACACACCCCCTCCAGCCGGTCCTCCAGCCGCCGCTCAACGCCCATCGGACGACGAAACACCTCGAACGCCAGCTGCGGCGCCCGACTGCCGAACGCCCCCAACGGCAGGTCCTCGAACACCACATAGGCCGTGCCGCGAAACGCCGACGCCGCCCCCTCGACCGCCTCGATCAAGGGGTCCGGCGTCTGATCCTTCGTTCCCCGATGCACCCGCATCGTCACCCCGGTCAGGTCCAGCGGCTGGCCGTCGGCCCAGACCCGGCCGACCCCGTCGATCGGCCCCTCGCCCAGCCCCACGGCGAAACTCAGCGAATATTCGTACTCGACCGTCTTCTGCCCGCCCTTGCCGCCCGACCGCTTGTGTTTGGTCTCCAGGAACCGCGCGGCCCAGATCACCTGCCCCGTCACCCGCGCCCGGCCAAAGACGCAGCCCATCGGCGCCCCGTCCGCCGACGACTGCAGGCTCAAGGCCTCCAGCCGCGGCCCCTTCTGCCGCGCCGGCGACAGGCTGGCGATCACCCGATTGTCTATGGCCTTGCCGATGGTCGAGCCGATGAACTGGCCGATCGGCCCGCCGACCTGCTGGCCCACATTGCTCAGAATGACCTGCGCCAAATCCTCAGCCCTCCGTCTTCACCGGCCAGCGAAACGCCGCGACCAGCCTTCGCCGCCACCACGGCCCCATCCAGCTCTCCACCACCGCCCGCCCCCAATAGGCGTGGATCATCTTCCATTCCGGCCCGTCATCCGACGACAGGATGGCGCAGTGCTTGACCGGACACCCTGCGCTCATCCGAAACAGCAGCACGTCCCCGGCCCGCGCCATCGCCGGCGGAACCTCGACCAGCCGCCGCCGCGCCGCGTGCAGCAAGGTCTCCTCGCCCCCCGTCTCGGCCCAGTCGGCGCGATAGGCCGGCGGCGCCTCCGGCTCCTCGCCCACCACCTCGCGCCACATCCCGCGCACCAGCCCCAGACAGTCCGTCCCCTCGCCCTTCACGCTGGCCTGATGCCGATAGGGCGTCCCCAGCCACCCCCGCGCCGCGGCCAGAACTGCTTCGTTCAATCCTCCCCCGCCTGGCGGGGGAGGGGGACCACGCAGTGGTGGAGGGGGCGGACGCACCCACGCCCTCTCCAGACCACCCTGCCCGATCTCGCCCCCTCCACCATGCTCCGCATGGTCCCCCTCCCCCGTCGCCTCGCGACAAGGGAGGATCGACTCGGACACGCTCACCGCCGGCTTCCCCCGTCATGGCGCCCGCCGCCCGCCGGTCGCGCCGTCAGAAAGTCGTCGCCCGGAATATCGGGAAAGCCCTGGAAGTTGACGCCGTTGCCGAACACGCCCGCACAGGTCGCCCACCGCTTGTCGCAAGACCGCCCCGCCGTCGCCGTCGCGCTCAGACCACAGCGCCCATCGCCCAGCACTGCGTCGCAGGTCCGGCCATAGGTCCGCCCCACCACTCGCTCCAGCGCCGCCATCGGCCCGTCCAGATCGGCGACAAACCCGCCGTTCTCGCGCCGGATTCGCGCCAGCGTCCCCGCCCACAGCCTTGCCGCAAGTTCCGGCCGCGCCCAGTCCACGCGCCACAGCTCGACCCGCGCTCCGTCATACAGTCCCGCCGCCACGTCCTTCTCGGTGATGGCCTCGTCGTCGAACCCGCCCGAGGCCGACAGCCCGCCCGCCGCCAGCCCCGCCTCGCCCTCGCCCGCCCCCGCCGTCCAGCCGCTGCTAGCGCGACAGACCACGCCCTCGACGTTCAGGTCCCGATCATGATCGGTGAAGCCCATCACCACGCCGTCGCCCCGCCTCAGCACCCAGGCATGACACAGCATCGCCGCCCCGCTCTCGATGCGGTCGGCCAGTTCGTTCGGTATGTCGCGCATGCCTAGACCCGCACCTCGATCAGCGGCATGGCCACCATCCGCCCGGCGCCGAAACTCTCCAGCGTCACCTCGATCCGGTCGGCGTCGAACCGCACCGGCACATCGAAAACGAACCCCGCCGTCACCTCCGCCCCCACGACCGGCGCCGTCGCCAGCGTCACCTCCCCCGTCGCGTGATCGACGACAAAGCCCCCCGTCTCGACGCCCCCGACCGCCGCCCGCACCGAGCCCTCGACCGGCTTCGCAATCCGCCGCTCATGATCGCCATAGGCCTTGCACAGCCCAAACGTCCGCCGCACCCCGTCGCCGACGCCGATCCTCTGATCCGTCGCCGCCACGGCCTCACCCGGCGTACAGCTCTTGAAATCGGCGAAGTCGCGGAACCGGAACCCGTACAGCCGCCCTCGACGCGCCTCAAAGAACGCCGTCAGCGCAGCCATGTCGTCCAGCGACCTCAGCCCCACGCCGATCTGATAGCGCCGACGTCCCTCGGCCCAGGGCGTCGAGCGCCGCTCGAAGCCGGACCCCAGCATCGTGATCTCCGTCTTTCGCTCGACCCCGCCGGTCGATCCGAACGCCAGTCGCGCCGGCAGACGCACCTCGTGAAAGGCCATCAAAGACTCCCGTTATCTTGATTTTCCGCAACAGCCCGTCCACTGACCGAAGACGGTCCGTTCGACCGCTTCGGGGGCTATCCATGCGTGGTGAAATTCTCAGCTTCGACGCTGTCAGCGGCGAGGGTCTGATCAGCGGCGACGACTTGGTGCGCTATCGCTTTTCAGGCGCCGACGTGGGCGGGCGGCATGAGCCGGCGCCTGGCCTGCGTGTTGATTTCGTGCCGTTCGACGACCGCGCCGTCCAGATCATTCCCCTGCTCATCCAGACGAACGCCCTGTCGGCGCCGGACATGACGCCCGGCGAAGCGCCCCTCGGCATGTGGGCCTATTTCGTTCGCTGCATCCGCGAGAAATACATCGACGGCGACGGTCGGGCTCGACGCCTGGAATACTGGTCCTTCGTCCTGTTCGCCTGGCTGACGACAATCGCGACCTTCCTGCCCTTCCTGATCGCCATAGCCTTCACCGGCGACAGCGAAGCCCCCCTCACCGTGCTGCTGCTTTTACCGCCGGCCCTGTGGTGGCTGTTCCTCATAGTTCCCCGCATCGCCCTGGCCTCGCGCCGTCTGCACGACGTCGGCCTCTCGGGCTGGCTCTATCTGGTTAGCCTGGTCCCCTATGTCGGGGGCCTCTTCCTGCTGGTGGTCGCCTGCATTCCCTCCCAGCCCCAACCCAATCACTACGGTCTCGCGCCCAGGCGATTCTGACCCAGACTGAGATTCGATCTCAAATTCCTTGCCCCAAGGTCACGCTTCGGCTTGTCTGAAAACCGACGCTCAGCCATGTTCGCGTCAAGGCGGCAGGGGCCGTTCAGATTCAGGAGACTTCCGAGTGCGCGGTGAAATTCTCAGCTATGACGACGTGTCGGGCACAGGCCTGATCAGCGGCGACGACAGCATCCGCTACGGCTTCGCCCGTTCGGCCATCCAGGCGGGCGGCGCCATCCGCACCGGCGCCCGCGTCGACTTCGTGCCCGAAGGCCTGGAAGCGACCCAGATCATGGTTCTGGCCGGCGATCCCGCCGCCGCCTTCGGCCAGGCCGCCAGTTCGGCCTACGTCGCCCGCGACACTGGCGGCGGCTACGACTTCGTCAACGCCATGTTCTCCTTCAACGGCCGTCTGCGCCGCCAGCACTTCTGGATCAGCTGGCTGATCCTGCTGGGCGTCAGCGTCGTCACGAGCTGGATTCCGCTGATCGGCGTTCTGATCTCGATCGCAATGATCTGGCCCAATGTCGCCATCATGGTGAAGCGCCTGCACGACATGGGCAAAACAGGCTGGTTCGCGGTCGTTCCCTATGTCGCCACCGTCATCGGCTTCATCATGATCATCAGCGCCGTCGGCATGGCGATCTTCACCAACCCCCAGGCCTTCGAGAGCGAAGACCCCACGGTCGCTCTGTCCATGCTCGGCTCGATGATGGGCGGCTTCGCCGTCATGGGTCTGGTCGGCCTCGCCTTCCTGCTCTGGGTCGGCATCACCGACAGCCAGCGCGGCGACAACAGGTTCGGCCCCAATCCCAAGGGCGAATAATCGGCCAAAGGGCGCTCCTCGGAGCGCCCTTTTTTCTTGAGGCTATCGCTCGGCGCACGGCGCCTCGCTGCTTGAGCCTCATGCTTCTTGCGCTACCGCTCAGCACAGGGTGCTTCGCTGCTTGAGCCTCATGCTTCTTGCGCTACCGCTCAGCACAGGGTGCTTCGCTGCTTGAGCCTCATGCTTCTTGCGCTACCGCTCAGCACAGGGTGCTTCGCTGCTTGAGCCTCATGCTTCTTGCGCTACCGCTCAGCACAGGGTGCTTCGCTGCTTGAGCCTCATGCTTCTTGCGCTACCGCTCAGCACAGGGTGCTTCGCTGCTTGAGCCTCATGCTTCTTGCGCTACCGCTCAGCACAGGGTGCTTCGCTGCTTGAGCGCCGCTACATCCTTCGCGCGCCCAGGGCCGTCGCCCGCGCCAGCATCCGCGCGATCTGCGCCTCGGACCGCAGCAGGCCCTCGGCGCCGCCGTCGACCGTCACATTCACCGTCACGCCCGGAGCCGCCGCCATCGGCTCGATCATTCCCGCGCCCGCCGGGCGGAACACCTCCGGCCCGCGCTCGCCGACCAGATAGGCCCCGCCGCCCAGCACCGGCCCGCCCTCGGCCCGCGCCCCGCCGAAACTGTTCATCACCGCCGAGATCGCGTCCGACAGACCACCGCCCCGACCCGAAAGGTCACGCCCAGGCTGACCGCCTTCACCCCGTCGGCCTCAATCGGCGCATCGGCGACCCGCGCCCGCACCGCCGCCGCCACCGCCCGCGCCTCTTCCATCCCGGCAAAGCGGCTCGCACAGGTCAGGGTCAGCCGATGCTCGACCCCGCCGCCGTCGGCGTTCAGCCCCCGGCTCTCGCCCTTGCCGATCAGCAGATGCGGAAACGCGGGCTCCTCCGGCGGCTGGTCCCAGACCCTTGCCGGATCACCCAGCAGCGCCTGCAAGGCCCCGTCGCCCTTCAACCACTCAATCAGCGCCTTAATCAGCGCCCCCTCATGATCCCTCATCGCGCCCGCTCCAGGTTCAGCCGCACGCGTCCCGCCGCCATCGGATCAGCCTCGACGCCCAAGACGCCCCAGTCCGCCCCGCCAAAGCGCACCACCAGCCCCTCGGCCAGCCGCGGATCGGCCCGCACCGTGGCGCTCAGCGTCTCCACCCCGCGCGTCACCCCGCTCTCCGTCCGCTCGCGCCGTCGCCGCGCCCCCAAGCTCAGCCACAAGGGCCCGACCGGCTCATAGCTGACCACCCGCCCGCCATAGGGCGTCTCCGCCTCCACCGCCCGCATCAGGCTCGCCACAATCTTCACAGCCGCACCACACGATAGGGCGCGATCCACCCCTCGACCGGCGCCGTGCTCATCTCGCCCTCGCCGCGCTCATAGGCCCGCAGCACCAGCATCAGCACCGCCAGCCGCAACGGCGCCGGCGAGGTCGAGGTCAGGGCCAACCCCACCTCCCCCTCCACGCGCGCTCTTGCCGCATCGATCAGGGTCTGGATCAGCCCGTCCTCCGCCTCATGCTCGACGCGCAGGAACAGCTTCGCCTCCGTGAGGCTCACGGGTGCGGTCATTCAGATCTCCGTGTGTTTTTTGCTTCCCTTCTCCCGATGGGAGAAGGTGGCCCGAAGGGCCGGATGAGGGTTCCCGGCGTCCATCGGCGTAGCCGTCGCGCAGCGGCTCACGCCGACTGAACTGTCAGCCCCTCACCCTTTCGCCGGGCGGATCGCCTTCGGCTCTCCGAGGCTCAAGCCCTCTCCCGCCGGGAGAGGGCTCAGCTTCAGTCATCAGCCCTCTAAGAAGCCGCGAACTTCATCAGCTTGATCGCGTCAAAGTTCTGCACCCCGCCGCCCACGCGCTTGGTCGTGTAGAACAGCACATAGGGCTTGGCCGAATAGGGATCGCGCAGCACCCGCACCCCCGCGCGATCCACGATCAGATAGCCGCGCGAGAAGTCGCCGAACGCGATCGACAGACTGTTGGCCGCCACATCCGGCATGGTCTCGATCTCGGTGACCGGATAGCCCAGCAGCGACGCCGTCTCGCCCGGTCGCGTCGCCGGCGACCAGATATAGTTCCCGTCCGCGTCCTTGAACTTGCGCACCGCAGAGACCGTGCGGCGGTTCATCACGAAACGCCCGTTCGGCCGATACTGGGCCTTGGGCGCATAGATCAGGTCGATCAGCTTGTCCGCCGGGTTGGTCGAGGCGAATGCGCCCGCCGCCCCCGAGGCCACCGTGCCGATCTGGCCCCAGCTCTGAGAGCCTTCGCTCGCCGTCGCATAGGCCAGGAAGCCCTTGGGCTTGTTGACCCCGTCGCCGCTGACAAAGGCCGCCGTCTCCTGCGCCGCAAAGGCGTCCTCGACCTCGGCCGCCAGCCATTCGTCCAGGTCGATCAGGGCGTCGTCCAGCAGGCTCTGCGTCGCCGCCGGACAGGCGTAGAGATCGGCCGAGGCGAACTCCAGCAGCGCCAGCGTCGCCGGGTCCGTCTCGGGTCGCGCCGCCGTCTCGGCCACCCAACCCGCCGTCACGCCCGCCGTCGACACCGGCTTTCTGAACACGCCCGAGCCGACCGTGCGCACCGTGGCGATCTCACGCATCGGGCTGCCCGCCATCAAGCGCCGCTCGATGGCCCGCTCCGTCTCCGGCGGCACGACATAGCCCGCCGAGTTCGACGCCGACGACAGCCCCGCCTTCAGCTCCAGACCATGCGCCTGACCCGACTTCATATAGCCGTCCCAGGCGCTCTTTTCCTCCCCATGGAATGGGGAGGGGGACCGCGAAGCGGTGGAGGGGGCGACGCCGCCCTCGACCATGGGCCTGCGCCCCTCGCTCAGCGCCCGATCCAGACGCGCCTGCGCGCCCGCCACCGCCTGATCAATGCGCGCCACCTTCTCCTCCAGCATCACATCCGCCGACGCCTTCTTCTCGATCTCGTCCAGACGGGCGTCATTCGCCCCTTTGAACGCCTCGAACGCCGCCATCATCTCATGCATGGCGGCGCGCGCCTCGGGCGATGCCGAGGCGGTCTTGGTCTCTTTCATGCTCTCTCCGGTGTTTGCGCCCGTCCTCCGGTGCGCCGTCATCCGGGCCTGCCAGCCCGAAACCTCACTGCGAGGCGATTGCCTCCTCACCGAACCGTGCTACGGCTCAGCAAAATCTCTGGGGACCCTCAAGCCATGCTCGGCCTGTCAATCGCGCTATCGGGCGCGCTTCTCATGCAGTCGCAGACGCCAACGCCAACCGACGATCTCACGCCAGCCCAGGTCGAGCAGGTCGTGCCCCTGCTGATGCAGACGTTCGAGACGTTCGGTTCGTGCGAACAGTTCTTTCCGCCCGAAGTTGCTCAACAATTCCGTGCCCAGCTCGCCGCTCCAAAAGACGCCGACGTTGCCACGCTGATGGTCCTGGGCCTGCTTGAAGAGGCCTACGAGCGTGGCCAAGAGTCACCGGAAGCAGAGACCCTGACCAGAGAAGAATGCTCTACCGCCCTTAAAAACCTGCAGACGACCGCCACCGATATCCAGAGCACCGCCGACTAACCCATGCCCGGCCCGATCTTCACCCTCGCCGACCTCTGGCCCAGCCTGTGGCAGCCCCTTGCGCTGGCCCTCTTCCTCGCCCTGTTCCCGCCCGGCGTGTTCTCGCATCAGAAACCCGTCAAGACGCCCCGCTGGCGGCTCGCCCGCGGCGTCTTCGTCGTCGTCTTCCTCCTCGGCGTCCCCGCCTCGCTCGTGAAGGCGGCCTTCCAGCGCGGCGCCGTCGCCGCCGGATCGGATCACCCCGTCCTGATCGGCTACGCCGCCGGCTTCGCGGTCCTGCTGCCGACCCTGGCTATCCTCTTCCTTCTGACCCGCCGCCTCCGCTCCCGACCGGCCTGAACCTCGCCCCCGGCAGCATGGGAAAGGTCACCAGCGACACCTCCCACAACTCCACCGCGCTCAGCACCCGCAAGCGCCCGTCGCGCCGCGCCTTGGCCGCGCGAAACCCGATGGACAGCCCGTCCAGCACCCCCGCCCGCGTCAGAGCCTGGGCGTAACGCGCCTCGGCCGACCAGTCGCAGATGCGCCCGCGCACTCTCAGGCCGTGCTCGTCCTCGACTATCTCATCCCAGACCCCGACCACCGCCTGGCTCTCGTGCTGATGCAGCACCCTCTGCTCCAGCGTCGCGATCCGCGCCGCCGCCCCGCCAGCCCAGACCAGCCCGCCGATGGTCTGCACCAGCAAGGCCGCGATCAGGGCGACAGGGACCTTTTTCACCGCCTCCATCACACGCCCAACCGCCGCAGCGCCGCGATCGGCCTCGGCGTCGTGGTGATCGCCAGCTTGGGA